>BNJS01003932.1_pt1 | contig 2999362 bp, 3206 predicted proteins | sample 8540461 | NCBI WGS metagenome assembly BNJS01 (sample SAMD00202454, study PRJDB9452) | human saliva metagenome | isolation source: human saliva | place: Japan
AGCGTTTCAAGGAACTTATGTTTTTACATAGAGTGCCTGCTTTTATATGATGTGATTTTTAATAGCTGTTATACTTTCTTATCTTTCTTATTTTTTTACCATATTTTTATTCTTATTATATGAGCAAATATCCTGCATACCACATAAGCTCTCCAAAAATATTATAAAGGCATCGTCGGATACCAGTTCTTTTATAGTCCATCCTCGTTTTATAAAATACATAAAAACCAACATTTGAATAACTAGAATCAAAAAGCAAGTACAATAACTCTTTTATAATTGTCTTCATAGAATGATTTCCTTCTCTGATATCAAGATTTTTTTGCAACACCTTAATACCATTACACGGAAATATTATTTTTAGGAATAAATTGTATCCTAAGTTCCATTCCCATTCCTTCAGCCAATCTTTTCAAAAGACTTACCGTTGGATTCCTTGTACCGTTTTCCAATTTACTTATATCAGCCTGATTTATTCCTGTTCTTTTTGAAAGTTCTTTTTGTGTGAGATTTTGTGCTGTTCTGGCATCAACAATAGCCCTTATAACATCCATTTCCGGTTGTATATCTTCGTATTCTTTTCTGAAATTTATATCTTTAAGCTGTTCATTCAACATATCATCAAACGTTCTCATTTTCCACTTATCCTTTCTATGTAATCTTTTCTTCTATCTTTTGCAAGTTTTATTTCTTCGTTTTCACAATCCTTATAATTCTTCTAAAGAAATCATAACCTCCATTTATATACTCACCCATCTCTTCATCCTTATTTTCAAAATATGGTGAAACCGGGAAATATCCCCATACAGGCCCCAATCCTCCACATATATTTCGGCCTCCATCTCCACCTTTATATGAAAATACGCCTTTATCATATACAATCTCTCTGCAATACGGATCTTCCGCTATATAAAGTCCAAAGAAGTTTTCTTTCTCCAAGGAATACTCTTCGTCATCATCCATAAACGCTATATATCTAAGCTTCATAGAAAAATCCATATTATTTCCCCAAGGAAAGATAGTTCTACAGCCCTTACCTGACAAATACTCCCACTCTCTTTTTGTCGGAAGAAAATAACCTTTATCTGTTATATCCTGTAACAGTTCCTTAAACGTAGTTTCTCTATAAACTTTACCATGCCAACTTTCATTTTCTTTATACAAACAAATACTCTTATGAACTGTTATTTCAGATATGCCCTTTTTTTCAGCACTTTCAATCTTTGCTTGCAATTCTTTGTTTTCTTTAAGTTCATCATCCAAAATATCCTTCCAACAGGTTTCACTATAGTCCTTTTGGACTAATAGAGGATGTATTAAAATAGTCTCCTCCTTACTAAAATTGTTATTAAGATAGTCTTCTATTGTTGATATAAATTCATCATCTTCAAGCTTTTTCTTTTTATCTTCTCTGTAATAGAATCTTGACTGTCATCTTCATCCTCATCTATAAATGAGTATGCGAGATAATATAAATTTTCTTCATTAAAAAAATTTCAGAAGGCTTTCTATCTTTAAAGTCAATTCCCAGCCTAACGCTCACACCCGGAATAAATATAAATTCTATACCGTCTTTTGATATAAACTCTGCTGTATATGTAGATTTATTAAAAGCGGAAAACTCTTTAAAGCAAAGTATTTCCAAATCATATACTTCTGCAATCTTATTTAATAATTCCTTTTTGTCATAAATAGAAAGTAGATCATACTCAGGGTTATATAATTTTTCTATTGATATATTATTCATTGATTTGGACCTCCAATTACTTTAACTCGACTCTATCTAAGCGGCCAAACATTTCTCTATTCGAAAGCAGAAAGTTTCTCATCTCCACAAAGCTATCCATAATTTTAACACTGACTTCGACTGCCACATCACTTTTAAGCACCTCAGAAAGCATGGCAATACCTTGTTCTGTAAAGGCATAAGGGTTTGACGATGAATGTTTCAAAGTTTTGAACCGGTTAGATCTTGTCTATTTGTATATCGCGTTATGCATGCGGTTCATTTATCTTAAGTTTTCAATCTACAACCCTCAAGTATGCCTTTTAACACTGGATTTTTTATTATCTATAATATTAGATACTGTGAAGTTATACTATATATTATAACATTTTGTAATTGAACAGGTACAGAAAAAAAGTACATAACTGAAAGATTATATTATCTTAATGTTATATGCTTTTTATACTATTTTATATTTTAGACAAATAGTAATTTATCGTCTATGTCCATATTTATCAAATTTTTTTCTGATAGCAATTTCTGTAATAAGAGGTGTAGTTGCAAATACAAGCGCTTGTAATGTACAAATCATTGTACCAATAAATCCAACTGTACTCATAGGCTTAGAAATAACTAAAATCATTGCTATGATAGATAGCGGTATCATAATTAAGCCAGCAAAGAAATAATACTTACAGCAAAAATATAAGCGAATTTCTCAGTATCTACATTCTTTCTCCACATTCTTGATTTAAAACCAAAAAATTCCTGCTTTGTTTTCGGACTTCTTAATAAATGTAACCCTAAGGCAGAAAAAGTAGAAGAAACAATAAGATTAATAATTAACATCAAAAGCCAAAATGTCATATCTGCCACCTCCTACAAATTCTAATTTTTACATAACAAATTTACTAGCCAGTTTATAAACCTAAATTTTTACTCCTTTCCTTTGAACAAAGAAATTGAATTGATAAGAATTGAAGCAAAGGTACATATCCATAACGCTGTACTCATTGTAGGCATAATATCCATTAAACCACCCCAATCTTCTTTAGCCACTCTGCCTGCCCCATCAGCATAGAAAGCACATAAAGTCAGTGCGGTTAATGCCATACTTGCGAACCTGAACCACTTAGCATCTTTTTTATTCAACATCCAAACTACATTCAATATTGCAAATACTATTGAACCAATTCCTAATAACATCCACATAAAATCACCTCCTAAAACTAGGATTTATCTAATTCTAACATCTGGGAGTTATTCTATTCGAACATATACTGGACTCAGCGGTAGATTGTCTCCCTCTTTCTACTTTACATCAGCTTCCCGTAAAGACAGAGGTCATATACCTTCCCATCCTTAAAGACTGCATTTTTCTGCAAACCTTCCTGAACGAAGCCATTCTTTCCAGAACGCGCTGGGATGCCGTATTTGGAGCGTACACAAGTCCTGTGATACGGAGGAGGGGGAGATCTACAAATGCTATCTCACAGATCTGCCTGACCGCCTCGGTCATGATCCCCTTAGACCAGTAGTCAGTCAGAAGCAGATATCCGATTTCCCCATCCTTACAATACACATCGGATTTCTGTTCAACGGAAATATTACCAACCGCCTGGCCGTCCACAATGATCGCACGGAAGATGCCGTCCTTTCCGTCATGCTCAGACACCATCCCCAACCACCAGTCAGCCGACGCCTCTGTATATGGGTAAGGAAGACGATCTGAGAGGAAGGAACGATCCACTCTGTTACATATATCCATCAGTTCCTGCTTTAATTCCCCACTCCATTTTTTGAGAATAATATTCATGTCAAATTTCCTCCTTAAATTCTAATTTGTACTATTCATTTCAAAATATGCTTTTACATAAGCAAGTAATGTTTCGTCCGAATAATCTCCCCCTGTAGAATATGCTATATTCATTATTTTTAATGTGACTTCATCTAAATTCTTGTCATCATTTGTAAATTCTGAAACTATTTTTTTACATTTTTAAAATTATCTTCATTTGCTCCATATGGCAATTTCATCCGGTCATCCTTTCTACAAAAAGCTCATTGCTTTACTCTTTTTAAATTATATACCTATATGTTAAAATATAACAGGTTAACCCAGATATTTATTCAGGTTTTATTGTGAATATGCTTATTCAAAACAAAAATATTTTAAAGAAGGTTTTTATATGAAACTAGGAATCGTCGGCTTGCCGAATGTAGGCAAGAGTACATTATTTAACTCATTGACAAAGGCAGGTGCTACCGCCGCAAACTATCCTTTTGCTACTATTGACCCTAATGTGGGCGTTGTAGCGGTACCGGATGACAGATTAAAGGAACTTGGCAAATTATATAATACAAAGAAGGTCACACCGGCACTTATAGACTTCGTAGATATCGCAGGTCTTGTAAAAGGTGCCAGCAAGGGTGAAGGTCTTGGAAACCAGTTTTTATCAAATATTCGTGAATGTGATGCCATCATCCATGTGGTAAGATGTTTTGACGACTCAAATATCATCCATGTGGAAGGAAGCGTTGATCCTATCAGAGATATCGAAACTATTAACTTAGAGCTTATATTCTCCGATATTGAGATTTTGGAAAGAAGAATTGCAAAGACTAAAAAAGCTGCAATGAATGACAAGGCTCTAAAGCATGAACTTGATATACTTTTGGAACTTAAAGATATCTTGGAGAACGGAAATATGGCAAGCAGCTACACATCTGCTGATGAAGAAGATTTGGCTTTTGTAAAGTCACTTGGACTTATCACATATATGCCTGTTATCTTTGCCGCAAATGTATCTGAGGATGACCTTGCTGATGACGGTGCTTCAAATGAATATGTAGCTAAGGTAAAAGAATATGCCGCAAAATCAAATGCAAAGGTATTTGTTGTATGTGCAGCCATTGAAGAAGAAATTTCACAACTTGATGATGAGGAAAAAGCAGAATATCTTGATGCTCTAGGAATTTCCGTATCGGGTCTTGATAAGCTTATTGCAGCCAGCTATGATCTGCTCGGACTTTTAAGCTATCTTACAGCCGGTGAGGATGAATGCAGAGCCTGGACTATAAAGAAAGGCACCAAGGCTCCCGGAGCGGCAGGAAAGATTCACTCAGACTTTGAGCGCGGATTTATCAAAGCTGAAGTTATCAACTATCAGGACCTTCTTGACTGCGGTTCTACATCTGCCGCCAAGGAAAAGGGGCTTGTTCGTATAGAAGGTAAAGAATATGTAGTACAGGACGGAGATGTAATACTCTTTAGATTTAATGTATAAACAGTTTATATAAAGGGGGCTTATATGAAAAAGAATACATTACCTGTTTTTGGTGTCGGTCCTATTTATGCAGTCAGTTGTTTACTTCTAACCGCCTTCGGACTTTTCTTAAAAAAGAAAGGATTTCTAAATGGCGGTGACCTTCCGGGCTTAAAGTCTGTAGCAATAATTATAGGCTTTCTGCTTATTTTTATCGGAGTTGCATTGTGGATATATGCTGTAATCATTCAAAGAATTGATAGAGAGATAAGCAGTGGGAATCTGCTAACAACCGGAATATATTCTATTGTCAGAAACCCTATATATCTCGCATTTTTATGTGTGTGTACAGGTATTCTGGTAACAGCACATAATTTGTACTTGCTTATATTTCCGGTAGTTTTTTATATATTCTTAACTGTATTGATGAAGCGGACAGAAGAAAAGTGGTTACTTGATAAATTCGGCTCAGACTATACGGAGTATTGTAAACATGTTAACAGGGTAATACCTTGGTTTAGACATTAATATATTTATGCCATCAACTAAGATGACAGAATGGAGATTATTATGGCGCTAATGGATTTATTTAAAAAGGCTTTTATGGGAGCAACCGACGAGGAAAATCGTAAGAACAAAGCCAGAATGAGAGAAATATTTAACAGCAGTGTTGCAAGTGGTGATGATTACAAGCTGATTTATTGTCATATGGAAAACTGTACCAATGCTGTTGTTGTTAAGGTTACAAGACATAGTAACTTTATCGTGGGGTACAAGGAAGGCGAAGTTGTAGTTATTCCTGTAAATGCAGAACTTACAGAGTATGGAGATGCAATGATATTTAATAAAGCAAATGAGAGCTTTACAAAGACATCTCTAGGTTTTTGTTTTGTAGGAAATTCTGAAGTTTCTCTGCAATTTGTACCTATGACATACGAACCGGGTATAACCGCCGGTGCAAGACATTCAGTTTCAATCACTCAATCATCTGCAGAAGTGGCTGAGTTCAAGAATTTCTTTAAAAAGGGATTACAATAATTTATAAATATGAGAATTATGAATAAAGAAGATATAATCGCCGCACTAAAAGAAGCTGTGGTACCTGATGAAGAGTATTATATTGATAGTGAAATAATAGATGCAATGCTTGAGTATCCTGATTCCTTCCAATTTGTGAAGCCTGTCTTGGATATAATATCACAAAACCCGGGTGTCGATTTCGGATCTCCCGGAGAATTGGTCCACTTTGTAGAAAAGTTTTACAAAAAGGGCTATGAAGAAGCACTTATTGAATCGGTAAGGAAAAATCCTACATTTCACAATATATGGATGATTCATCGTTGCTATAATGATGCAAGTAGCACATTCCATAATTACTTTTTATCGCTGATAAATGAGATTAAAGAAAACCCTTCTACATCTGCTGATATTATAAAGGCAATTGAAATGTTTAATTGGTAATTTAATAAAAAATCTTGGGGCCGGCAAACGCCTATTCCAAGATTTTTTATTTATTTTACATTAACATTTTAAGAATGCGACAATATAATGTCGGTTTAAGTGTCATTTTAACAAAAATATCACTGTAAACCTTGTATCAATCGCACTTCCCTTTTTTAAAAAAATCCAATATCTTATCTTCATTTCCACGAATTATCATCTTCTTGTTCCCATTTTTTGAGAGTAAATATGCCGTATTACAAACTTTAAATATCAGCTCAATATCATGTGTTATAAGGATAACCGGGGTGTTCTTTATTTTTTCTCTAACAGCATCAGCAACCAGTTTCATCCTCCTGTAATCAAGCCCTGCTGTAGGTTCATCCAAAATAACGAGTTTGGAATTTTTAAGCAATGCTATAATAACTGCCAGCCTTTGTTTTTCTCCGCCTGATAAATCATGTGGATTTAGCATTCTTTTATTCCATAAATCCATTTCAACCAGATATCTTTTAACCTCCTCCAAATATTTTCTGTCTTTTACTTTATCTTTAGGAATCAATTCTTTTTCAACAGTTTCACAAAAAAACATATTGTTGCAATTTTGCAGACTGATTGCTACATCAGATAGCCTCTCCTTTATGGAACGGCTGTATGAAGTCTTTCCTTTTTTTAATGGTATAATACCTGACAATTGTTTGGCAAGTGTTGTCTTTCCTATCCCGTTATCACCTATTAAAGCCATACATTCCCCGATGTTTAGAGTAAAATTAACCGGCTCCTTTAGACTATAGCCTTTATTACTTATATATACATCTTCAATTCTTATCATTTGATTATCATCAGGATATTCCATGACGGATTTTAAATTATTATTGTTAAAAGACCTGAGTTCATTTTTTTGTTCCAAATCTGATGTTAAATCTTTTGATGAAAAATCCCTCAATCTTTCCTTCTTTAAGAACTATCATTCTGTCTATTAACTGAAATAAATATGACAGTCTATGCTCCACTATAATTATAGTTTTACCGCAATCCTTCAAATGTTTTAAAATTCTTCCAAGCTCATTTGTAGATGTATAATCTAAATTTGCCGAAGGCTCATCCAATAAAATGATCTCGCTGTCAAATACCAATGTAGAAGCTATGGCTACTTTCTGCTTTTGTCCTCCGGAAAGTTCTCTTACTTTTCTTGTTTTTAAATCAGAAATCCCTATTTCCTGTAGAGAATTTTGAACCTGTCTGCGTAGCAGATTTCGTTCCATTCCCATATTCTCGCCGATAAGAGCCACTTCATTTTCAACATCCTTTGAAAAAAACTGATCATTCGGATTTTGAAATACATTCCCTACATACCTTGCGATTTCTCCGGCTTTGTAGTCTGAAATACTCTTGTCCAAAATACTTATTTGTCCTATTATATTTCCATCGTATAATGCGGGAATCAATCCGTTTAACAGCCTTAATAAACTCGTCTTACCGCATCCTGACAATCCTGTAATAACAATAAATTCACCTTTATTTACAGAAAAAGTGATATCCTTTAGAATAGTTTCCTTACTATATGAAAACTTCTTTATATCAACATTTATAATTTTTGACATATCGTAATACCAAGTAATATAAGTCCGACTAAAATAACAGCATAATCTCTCCATGTAAAAGAGAGATCCTGATAAGAAGTCTTTTTACAATCATATTCAATTCCCTTTGTAATTAAAGCACATGATAAAGTTTCACCTGTTTCAAAGGCTTTGTAAATCATAGGAACAAGATAGACTTCCAAACTGTGAATCGGTCTGAAAACAGTTATTTCAATATTCCTGGCTTTTAATCCCTCCCTTATTTCTGATAAATATTCTCGATATTCCGGAATAAAGCGAAAAAAGATAGCCACTCCGATACATAAAGAATTCGGCAAATGTATATTCCTTAAAGAGTATATCATTGTGGATGTGCTAAAATCAGACATTATGCCTGCAAGTATCCATAAAGGAAACAGCTTAAGAATAATCAGTACCATTGTATAGATTGCCCCAAACCATCCATATAAAAAGTATTCACTTGGAACTATATTTATTAAACCGAATAAAATAATATAAAAAGCAAACAGCTGAATTGATTTTCTTCTTTTTACAACAGCTGCCAAAAAGAAGCTGAAAATCAGCATCAGCCAATAAACAGGCATTGTACAAAAAAACACAATGCTTGTATAAATTATCATAAGGATACCCACAGATATCGGTTTGATTTGTATTTCCGTCTTCATAATATCAAGATAATATTCCCGCTCTGGTAATACTCTTATTAAAAAACTTATTATAGATATATTTACCAAGCAATGTACCTAAAATTGAAGCTAAAAGCTCTATAAACAATATGATTGCCATGTTTTTAGGATTAAAGAAAACCCCTTTAACCATTTGAGCCTTTTCAACAGTAAACAGATTCGGGAAAGTTTTTACCAGTCCTTCCACACCTAAGAAAAGTATAAAAAAGAAACCGTGCAGTGCATAAATTACCTGTGAAACTACATATGATATACCGATTCTTCCGTCATTTATATAATTATCTTTACCCCCTATACATGCCTCTCCCAAAATACCGGCTACAAGCATAATCGGAAGCATGGGAATAAATCCCATAACGGCATAAATAATACCTGCTAACAGATAATAAATAAATATTGTGCCTCTTTTAGCAATTTTATGACACATAACAAAATAAATCGGAGCACATAATAAACTTCCTATTGAAACATGTATAAAAACTCCATAAGTCCCAAAGACCTGTGTTATCATTCCTGATAACAAGCTGACAACAAAACCCACCACTCCAAGCAAACTTACTACAATAATATCTTTTTAATTTCATTTATTTCTCCCCTTCTTCTAAAAAGATATATTTTTATAGATTAATGTTAGCACTACCTAACTTTGCTGTCAAGAAATGATTTTACAATACAAAAAGAAGCCGTCATTTTCAGGCGGCTTCTTTAATTTTATCCGACAACTATATTTATAATCTTTTTCGGAACATAGATTTCTTTTCTTATTATTCCTTCAAGCTTTCCGGCTTCAGTTAAAGCTTTCTTACCTGCCTCTATAGCATCTTCCTTGCTTACATTGGCATCAAGTTCAATAACAAGCTTTGTCTTTCCGTTTATCTGAACAGGAACCTCTATTGTATCCACTTCTTTATGGCTCTCATCAAATGTAGGCCACTCTGCATGGAATACCGAGCCTTGTCCACCAAGCTCCTCCCAAAGCTCCTCACCTATATGAGGTGCAAAAGGTGCAAGCAATATAACAAATGCCTTTAAAGTTTCCTTATCAACACCGCTCTTTTTGCTAAGCTCGTTAAGCTTATTGTTGTACTCCATAAAACCTGCGATAACTGTATTTAAGCTGAAAGAATTGAATCTTTGCTCAATATCCGAGATAAGATTTGCACGAACTCTTAAGAGCTCTCTGTCAGCCTCGACATTCTTATCCTTATTGTCCATTACAAGCTTATAGAACTTATTTAAAAATCTTGAAACGCCCTCAATACCTCTGTCATCCCAGTCGGCATCAAGCTCAGGCGGTCCTACGAAAAGCTCATACATTCTAAGAGCATCACAACCGTAGTCACGAACAAGATCATCAGGTGAAACTACATTTCCCTTACTCTTACTCATCTTCTGTCCGTCACTGCCGTTTATCATACCCTGATTGAAAAGCTTTGTGAAAGGCTCATCAAAATCAACTACGCCGATATCATGTAAGAACTTTGTATAGAATCTTGAATAAAGCAAGTGAAGTACGGCATGCTCAACACCGCCGATATACATATCTACAGGGAGGTATTTATCCGCCATTTCCTTGCTTACAAGCTCTTTATCATTGTGAGGGTCTGCATATCTTATAAATACCAGCTTGAACCTGCCCACTGCGGCATAGTGTTTGTCTCACGCTTTGCAGGTCCGCCACATACAGGACATGTTGTATTTACCCACTCGTCAATAGCCGCAAGAGGTGACTCACCTGTTCCGGTAGGCTGATAACTTTCCACCTTAGGAAGCTCTAAAGGAAGTTGTTCCTCAGGTACAGGTACATTTCCGCAACATGGGCAATGTACTATAGGAATAGGCTCACCCCAGTAACGCTGTCTTGAGAATACCCAGTCACGAAGCTTGTAGTTAGTAGTCTTCTTACCATAGCCCTTCTCTTCAATCATCTGAGGAGCTTCCAGCTTTAACTTGGCACTTTCCATACCGTTCCAGTCGCCTGAGTTTATCATAGTACCTACAGCATCTGTGTAGGCTTCAGTCATATTTTCAATTTCCTTACCGTCTTTTGCGATAACCTGAACTATAGGAAGATCAAATTTCTTTGCAAACTCAAAGTCTCTGTCATCATGTGCAGGTACACACATAATAGCACCTGTGCCGTAGTCGGCCAAAACATAGTCTGAAAGCCAAATAGGTGTCTTTGCTCCGTTTAAAGGATTGATTGCATATGAACCTGTAAATACACCTGTCTTTTCCTTTGACTGCATTCTGTCGACATTTGATTTCATAGAGCTTTCAAAAATATACTTCTCAACAGCTTCTCTTTGATCATCGGTAGCAAGCTTCTTTGCAAGCTCATGCTCAGGTGAAAGTACCATAAATGTGGCACCGTATAGAGTGTCGGGTCTTGTAGTATAAACAACTATATTGTCATCGCTTCCGTCCACCTTGAAGTTTACCTCTGCACCGTAGCTCTTTCCTATCCAGTCCGACTGCATCTTTTTAACCTTCTCAGGCCAGTCAAGCTTGTCAAGGTCATTAAGAAGTCTATCCGCATACTTTGTAATTCTAAGCATCCACTGACGAAGGTTTTTCTTGGTAACAGGAGTTCCGCATCTTTCACATTTACCGTCTACCACCTCTTCGTTTGCAAGACCTGTCTTACACGAAGGACACCAGTTTATCGGAAATTCCTTCTCATATGCAAGGCCTTTTTTTGAACATCTGAACAAATATCCACTGTGTCCACTTATAAAACTTAGGATCTGTAGTATTTACCTCTCTGTCCCAGTCATATATTGCGGCAATCTCATTTATCTGTCTTTTGATATTGGCCACATTCTCGGCTGTAGACTTTGCAGGATGAACTCCCATCTTTATAGCGTAGTTCTCCGCCGGAAGTCCGAACGCATCCCAACCCATAGGGTGGATTACATAATTTCCCTTTAATACCTGGTATCTGCTCCATACATCAGATATTACATATCCTCTCCAGTGTCCTACATGCAGTCCCGAGCCTGAAGGGTATGGGAACATATCCAAGCAATAATACTTAGGCTTTTTTCCGTCATCCACATTTATAGGATGCTCTTCCCATCTTTTCTTCCATTTTTTCTCTATTGCACTATGATTATACTGTGCCATAATCTATTCCTTTCGCTACCTGTTTAAAGTTGATTAGAGCTTCCCTCCACAGATGTGAAGTTAAAGCTCTACTCAAAATAAGTTAATTTTTAAAATCTGAATTTATCCTCAAAGTAAGCCTTAAGCTCTGCTATCGGGATTCTTACCTGCTCCATGCTGTCTCTGTCTCTTACAGTTACAGCATTGTCATTCTCGGGAGTCAAAGTCATAAGTGATGCAGAACGGTGTACCGATCTCATCCTGTCTACGATATCTCTTACCGATATTTCCTCTGTCATCAAACTCTACATTGTAGTACTTTGACAATTCTTCACAAATCTTAAGAGCTCCCTCATTAAGCTTCTTTGAAAGCGGTAGAATACCGATCTTTACAGGAGCAAGTGCCGGATGGAAATGAAGAACGGTTCTGGTATCTCCGCCCTCAAGTGTCTCCTCGTCATATGCCGCACAAAGGAATGCTAAAGTTACTCTGTCCGCTCCAAGTGAAGGCTCTATAACATATGGGATATATCTTTCACTTGTCTCATCGTCAAAGTATGAAAGATCCTGTCCTGAAACTTCCTGATGACGGTTAAGGTCATAATCCGTTCTGTCCGCAATACCCCAAGCTCACCCCAACCGAACGGGAATAAAAACTCTATATCGGTTGTAGCATTTGAATAGAAACTGAGCTCTTCCTTATCATGGTCTCTGAGTCTCATCTGCTCCTCTTTGATACCGAGAGCTATAAGCCAATCTCTGCAAAATCCTCTCCAGTAGTCAAACCACTCAAGGTCCGTTCCCGGCTTACAGAAGAACTCAAGCTCCATCTGCTCAAACTCTCTTGTTCTGAATGTGAAGTTACCCGGTGTAATCTCATTTCTGAATGACTTACCGATCTGTCCTATACCGAAAGGAACTTTCTTTCTTGAAGTTCTTTGTACATTCTTGAAGTTTACAAAGATACCCTGTGCAGTCTCAGGTCTTAAATAAACCACATTTTTAGCATCCTCAGTTACACCCTGAAAGGTCTTAAACATCAGGTTGAACTGACGGATATCTGTAAAGTTGTGCTTACCGCAGGTCGGACAAGCTATTTCATGCTCGTCAATGTACTTTTTCATCTCGTCATTTGACCATGCGTCCACACTTCCTTCTATAGTAATGCCGTTTTCCTGCATATAATCTTCTATTATCTTGTCTGCTCTAAATCTCTCATGACATTCCTTACAGTCCATCAAAGGATCCGAGAAGCTGCCCAAATGTCCTGAAGCAATCCATGTCTGCGGATTCATCAAGATAGCACAATCCACACCTACATTGTATGGTGATTCTTTTATAAACTTCTGCCACCAAGCCGCCTTAACATTATTCTTTAATTCAACACCTAAGTTACCATAGTCCCAAGTATTTGCAAGACCTCCGTATATCTCTGAACCCGGATATACAAATCCTCTTGACTTTGCCAGTGCTATGATTTTTTCCATGCTATATTCCATGAATATCTCCTTTATTTAAAAATGATATAATTAAAGCCATCTACCTTGGCAGTATTATCGTTAAATTCTATGTTGTTTGATACATATGTGATTTTACCGTCTGTATACACATCAGCTTTGCCGTCTATTACGGCAATATAATCGCCTTTTATTCCGTCAGGTATTTTTATGGAATCCATTTTTGAAAGATCCACATCACTAAGCTTGTACACATCAAGCGACTTCAAATCAAAGCTGTTGTCCTGAGTAAACTTTGCAAATTCCTGCATACACTCATATGAAGTATATGAGAATACCACCTTTGCAATATCATTCTTTATCCCGGCTTCTTCCAGTTTTACCTGATTTGCGGAATTAAGCTTGTTAAAATCCTCCACTTCCGCATTTGCAAAATCTTTAAGTTCTTCACTTTTTGCCTTAGTATCTATTTTCTGCACCAAAGCCGACTTTAATGTACCGTCTTTAGATATAAATATAGAACTTTCATCAGGATTATATGAATACGCTTTTTTACCACCACAGCCGGATAAAAATAATATCATCATTATAGCTATCAGATATCCCTTTTTCATGAGTACTCCTCTTCTATATAATTTCATATGCCCCAAATCGAAGCAATGTAACAAGTAAAACTACATCAAAAGATATAAACCTGTCCCGGGCTTTTTACATTAAGACATCAAAAAAATAAGTATGCCACAAATGACTGCCATTTTTCAAGGTAGGAGATTTTTTTATTATATTTTTATACGATATAAAAAAAGCTCCGAATCAAATGAAATCAGAGCTTTTTATATAATTAGTTGTTTATACGGTTTTTCTTTTCTGCTTCTTTATCTGCATCATCCAACGCTGTTCCTACTTCAATTATTAGTTTACTCATACTTTCAATAGTATCTCTCACTACTTCGCCTGTTTCTAATATCTTTAACAGCAACTTCTTCATAATACTCTTCACTTAAAGCCAGTATATAGTCCATATTTATGCCTTTCATTAGAATAAAACAACTATTTATTATTCTTACTTAACTACCGGTGATGCATATTTACCGGGATCCTTAGCAGGTTTACAGTATTCTCTCCACTCATCAAAGCTATGAATATCATGCTCTTTTCCATCTACTGAATTTTCAGCATTTATTTTAACTCCGTCAAAAGAAACTTCTCTGCCTTCAGGCAGTATAATTGACATTATTTCCTCTTCACTTGGACTACCTGTAAGTACTATATCCACTGCAATATTCTCCCTTACTTTGCCTTTATAGTTACTCTTTACTTCATCATATAAACTCTTAAGTCCAGGGAACATAGAAAACAACTTTGTATTATTTTCTGAGATATTTTCTATATCCGCAAAATGTATCTGCCTACACCCCTCAAAAAAGCTTAGTGTTCTTACTGAATTTGTATCATAATCTGACCACATCGCCCTATCCATATTTTGTTCCATAAACTTACTAAAGTGTGCTGTATATATTGAGTTTACCCTGTTTTCATCTTCCAAATCGTCCATGATATCTTCATACTCTTTTTCAAACAGCTCTCCTGTCTCCACATCAATATATATCATCCTTTTTGTATTATTGTCCTTATCTTCATTTGAAGGCACTATATCTTCCGCCCCGAATACAAGACAAGGCTTATTCTCATACATTCTTGTTGTAAACATAGTATAGTCGGTAGGCATTATATTCATATTCTTTTCTTTTTAAAAATTTCAAGAACATCTATTTCATTTTTTTATTTGCTTACCTCCTATACCATAAACCTTTACGTCAAAATTTTTCTATATTTCTTTCTAAATATGTTTTTATCTGTATTTACATCCCTCATTCTGTTTGAATGCACTGTCATATTAACTTCCACGGCATATTTTTAAAGGTATATATAGCATATATCTTATTACAGGGTCTTCACTTTCTCTCATATCATTATCCTGTATAGCACAGAGGGCATTTCCGTCTTCACTAATCCAAAGCCCTTGCAGATTATTTTTTATTCCCCATGTCACTGTGTAACCGTCATCTACAATCTTATGTGTTGTATTTTCATCCACCTTTTTATCTTTACCGGCACATCCGATACAAAACATTATGCAAAATACAAATAATAAAAGGGTTCTCTTCATCCTTCTACTCCTCCGTCAATATATCTATCTGTTATCAGGTATAGGCTTATAACTCGGTCTTTCAATCTCCTTGGGCTCAATATACTTTTTAAAGTCGTCAAAGTTATTAATCTTATGCGGTAATCCGTCTACCGAATGTCTTCCATCTATTATCACTCCATCAAATGATATATCCTCTTCATTCTCAAAAAACATATCCGCCAATTCCTTATCGCTTATACTGTCAGGTAACATAAAGGTCACTTTAGCCTTTTCTCCTTTTGCCATAAGTTTATCCAGATTCTCCCTTAATTTGGGAAATAATTCATATAGACTCTTACTCTCTTTTGGGATTCTGTCTATATCATATACATATACATCCGTAAAACCTTCCCATACTGATGATGAACTAACAGTAATATATGAATAAAGTGAATTTTGCTTTAAAAGTATCTCATTAAAAATATCCCATTTATCAACAGCAGTTATTCTCTCTCCTTTACTCCGCCTTTCTGAAACATCCCTTGCCCAATCTTCAAAATATGTTTCATCTTCTATATTGATAAATACAGATTTTAGCCTATCTTCATATCCATTTTCTATATCTTTGCTTGTTTTTTCAGACCACACCTTAATATATGGTTTCCCGTCATATTCTAATGCAATTGCTTTATATGGTTTGTCGGGTTTTATATTATCATCATTATCAAATATACTTTTTTTACACCTATTGTTTTTGAGTTTTTTTCCTGTTTTAATATCATATATATCAACATTGAATTTATCAAGCTCCGTAGTTTTTCAAATTAAATCCCAAAGGATTTCCGTTTTCATCCCAAAAAGTATCCAAATATCTCCCTTGCAAATCATTATCTGTAGCGTATCTATTGGGGATTATATCATCATCCTCACCTCCCCATTTAGTATCATCACCTATCCCCTTATGTGAATATATTACATACAATGCATCTTTATCTTCATTAATTTCACTTGCATAATAACCTGTTTTATATGTGAGATCATATCCTCCTCTCTCAATTTTTATCTGCTTTTTTTAGTGCAAGCACATAAGCACAGGCAAAAATAACATACCTATAAAAAAATCTTACTTTTTTTCATTTTTTTCACCCCCACTACCGTATTTTTCTCCATCATTATACTCTTCTTAATAAAATTTGCTATTATCCTTATAGTAAATATATTAAATATTAACAATAGAATCAATATATATCGTCTATTCTTAGTTGTATACTTACAAATTATTATAATTTATCTACAAAAAAACAATATTTTTATGAAAGTCAGGAAGTATGCCACAAAAAAACGGCTCATTTTTCAAGGTAGGAGATATTTTTTTATTATATTTTTATACGATATAAAAAAAGACAGGAACTTTTATCCCTGTCTTTTTCATATATACTCTATTTTAACAACTCATCCATTGTATGCCAGCCAAGTACTGCGCATTTTACTCTTGCAGGCATATGTGAGATATCTTTTAGGGCTCCGGCCTCATCAAGTTCCTCTATCTCTTCCTCGCTCGCTTCTCCCTTTATCATACGGAAAAACATATCTGAGAGTCTGATAGCTTCATCCTTTTCAAGACCTATTACCATATCAAGCATTATATCCGCTGAAGCCTGTGATATAGCACATCCGTCACCTACAAATGCTCCATCTTCTATGATGCCGTCGTCATTCACCTTCAGCTTTAAAGTGATATGGTCGCCGCAGCTTGGATTCACACCGTCAAGTACAAGGTTTGCATCAGGCAAATCATGCTTGTGATAAGGTCTTAAATTGTGTTCTGTCAGAATTTCATTATAAAAGGCTCTGTTATCACTCATCGTATCCCATCTCCTTTCTTATATCTGATAGAGCAGCTGAGAGTGCATCTATCTCTTCCTTCGTGTTATAGAAAGAAAGGCTTGCTCTTGTGGTTGAATTTATCTTAAGATGCTGCAGCAGCGGCTGTGCACAGTGATGTCCGGCTCTTACCGCAATACCCTTTGAATCAAGGATTGTCGATACATCATGCGGATGCACACCCTCAAGTATAAAGTTTATTATACCGCTGTGCTTCCCCGGATCCTTTGAACCAAGAATCCTTACATATTTGTTCTTTGAAAGAGTTTCAATAGCATATGCACTTAATTCTTTCTCAATGGCTTCTATCTTATCGTATCCTACTCCTTCGATGTAGTCGATAGCCGCTGCAAGACCTACCGCACCTTCCGCGTTTACAGTACCGGCTTCAAACTTGTGCGGAAGCTCGGCATATGTTGCCGAATCTCTTGTAACATACTCTATCATCTCACCGCCGCTGAGGAAAGGAGGCATAGCATCAAGCAACTCTTTCTTACCGTATAGTACACCTATACCCATAGGGCCACAAAGCTTGTGACCTGAGAATGCGAAAAAGTCCGCATCCAAGGCTCTTACATCTATTTTCTTATGAGGTATGCTCTGTGCACCGTCAACAACCGCTACGGCACCCACACTGTGAGCCTTCTCAATTATATACTCTATAGGTGTAGGAATACCCAGTACATTTGAAATCTGTGTACAAGCTACAATCTTTGTCTTTTCATTTATTTTTGAATCTATTTCAGCCTTTGTAATCTCACCGTCTTCCTCGCAATCAAGGAATACAAGCTTGGCTCCTGTAGCTTTTGCCACCATCTGCCACGGAAGCATATTTGAATGATGCTCAAGTATACTTACAACTATCTCATCGCCTGCTTTTATATTGTTAAGACCGTAGCTGTATGCCACAAGGTTAAGGCTCTCTGTAGCATTTCTTGTAAATACTATCTCTTCACTTCCCGCCGCGCCTATAAACTTTGCAACCTTGGCTCTGGCATTCTCATAGTCCTCGGTAGCCTCAACACTGAGCTTATATACTCCTCTTAAAGGATTGGCATTGTGATGCTTATAAAACTCGTTCATCGCATCCAGTACCGCCTGTGGTCTTTGTGAAGTAGCCGCATTATCCATATATATTACATCACTTGAATCCAAAAGCGGAAAGTCGGCTCTATATACGCTCTTGCTCATCTTCGCTACCTCCCAGATAAACATTTATCTTCTCCTCAAGTGCCACATTCTCAAGCTTCTTGCCTATAGCATCTATTCTGGCTCTTGCTACCATCTTTGTAACACTTTCCTTGTCCATACCTCTTGAAGTAAGGTAGAAAAGCATCTCCTCATCAAGATTTCCAATGGAAGCACCATGTGTTCCTACTACATCTTCCTCGGCACAAAGTATTACAGGTATACTCTGATTGTGGATATTCTTACCTAAAAGAAGTACTTCCTCACTCTCTTCACCTGTAGCGTCCTTTGCACCTTGCTTAAAGTCGATCGTACCTCTAAGGAGCTTTCCTGAATTGTCATTAAGTACTCCTGAAGTTATCATCTTTGAGTTTGTGGATTTTCCTATATGGTCAGCCACATAGTTAAGATCTATCTGATCCTCTGCCTTTCCGTAATATCCGAGATCTGATATAAACTCACTTCTTTACCTACAAGGCTTGCTCTTGCTCCTGCAAATATCTTCTTACCGCCAAGTAAAAGCTGAACAAGTTCAAATGAAGCGTCCTTGTCAACATTTGCACCTATATCATTAAGTGAGATATCACTGTCTGACTGAAGCCCTACCTGATAAAGCTTCACTTTTGCATTTCTTTCGACAAATACCAAAGTCTGTACTGCAAGTGCACCCTCATTTTCATTATTTGATGAGTAATCCATCCATACACTTACATCACTACCTTCCGCCGCATAGATATAAACTCTTACCTTGGCAAGGTTTTCCTTGTCTCTGCATATATTTATATGAGTCTTTGAAACTTTTCCTGTAAGTGTATTTATAATAATATCCTCACTATTTTCACTCATAAGCTCTGACATAGTCTCGCCCATTCCTGTAGGCAGTGCATTCATCTTTTCGATATTTTCACTTGACAGTTCATTATTTGCATTCTCATTTAATACTTTTATATTTGCGCTGCCGGTTTCACTTGGTATTGAAATAGCAGTCTCATTCATCTTAAGCCATCTCCAGGTAAGGACCGGTATCTTATTTAAAACAATATCTTTCATTAACCAATACTTCCTTTCATCTCTAATTGAATGAGATTGTTCATCTCCACCGCATACTCAAGCGGCAACTCTTTGGATACATTGTCGGCAAATCCGCTTACTATCATTGCTCTGGCATCTTCCTCGCTGATACCGCGGTTCATAAGATAGAATACGGCGTCATCACTGATCCTGCCTATTCTTGCCTCATGTCCGATATCCGCATTTGCACATCTTATATCCATTGCAGGTACTGTATCGGAGCGTGATATATCATCAAGCATCAACGACTCACATGATACCGACGACTTTGAATTATTTGCCTTTTCAGATACTACTACCGCATTTCTGAATGTAGATATACCGCCTGCCTTTGATATTGACTTTGTACTTATAACAGATGATGTGTCAGGTGCGGCATGTACAACCTTTGAACCTGTATCAAGATTTTGTCCTTCACCTGCAAATGTGATTCCGGTGAACTCCATTCTTGCACCTCTACCCTTTAAATACTCATAGGATAAAGATATGATACATGTGAACCGAACGAACCTGAAACCCACTCGATTCTTCCGCCCTCTTCCACAACAGCTCTCTTTGTGTTGAGGTTGTACATATTCTTTGACCAGTTCTCTATAGTTGAATATCTTAGTCTGGCATTCTTTCCTACGTACAGCTCCACACATCCTGCATGAAGATTGGCCACATTATACTTCGGTGCCGAACATCCTTCGATAAAGTGAAGGTCGGCGCCCTCATCCACGATAATAAGTGTATGCTCAAACTGTCCTGCTCCCTTTGCATTAAGTCTGAAGTATGACTGCAAAGGAATATCCAGATGAACACCCTTCGGTACATATACAAATGAACCGCCTGACCATACCGCACCGTGTAATGCCGCAAACTTATGGTCGTTCGGCTTTACAAGCTTCATGAAATGTTTCTGAATCATATCCGCATACTCACCGTGCATTGCACTCTCAAGATCCGTATATACAACACCCATCTGTGAAACTTCATCTCTTACATTGTGGTATACAAGCTCGGGAGTCATACTGAGCACCTACACCTGCAAGAGACTTTCTCTCTGCCTGCGGAATACCCAGCTTTTCAAATGTATCCTTGATATCCTCAGGCACATCCGACCATTTTGTCTTCATATTTGTATTCGGTCTTACATATGTGACAATGTTGTCAATATCAAGACCTTCTATAGACGGACCCCACGGCGGAACTTCCATCTGATTATATATTTGTAATGACTGTAATCTGAAATTTTGCATCCAGGCAGGATCGTTCTTTTCTTTAGAAATCTGAGATACAAGCTCAGGCGTAAGACCTGCAGCTATCTTGAAGTTGTCCTTATCTTCATTTCTGAAGTCATACATACTCCTGTTGATGTCTTCTACATATGTCTTTCCTTCATTATTTGCTCTCCTGAATATACTTTTCAAATCCGTTTTCATTGATATCGTCAACCAATGAAGCATCTCCTGTCTTTATTATCTTTCCGTCCACCATAATATGTGTATAATCAACCTTTAACGACTCAAGTATTCTGGTACTGTGAGTAATTATAAGAAGAGCACCGTCTTTTTTCTTCTGATATTCCTTAATACCTGCAGAAACCGTTCTTACGGCATCCACATCAAGTCCTGAATCTGTCTCATCAAGTATCGCAAGCTTAGGTGAAAGCATAAGAAGCTGCAAAATCTCAGCCTTTTTCTTCTCACCGCCTGAAAAACCTACATTCAAAGCTCTGTTGGCGTAATCCTTGTCCATATTTAAGACTTCCATGTTCTTCTCAAGGTCTTTTTTAAACTGCATCATTCTTACTCTCTTACCTGAGACAGCCTCTACAGCGTTTCTTATAAAGCTGCTTAGTGGAAGTCCCGGTACTTCAAGCGGATTTTGGAATGATAAGAACATTCCCGCCTTTGCACGCTTATCCGCAGACTCGTCAACTATATTCTTACCGTCAAATATTATCTCTCCGGACTCTGTGATATATCTTGGGTTACCCATCAGAGCATAACCGAGTGTTGACTTACCGGCACCGTTAGGTCCCATAAGTACATGTGTCTCACCCTTGTTTATCTCTATATTTACTCCATGAAGAATCTCCTTTAAATTCTCATCATCTTCTATGGAAACTGTTAAATTATTTACATTTAATAATGACATTGATCTTTCCTTTCACTTATCCCATGAGCATGGGTAATCTTGTAACAGATTATCTTTGTTACCTGCATAATGGGATTTTAAAGCTTAATTCCCAGTAAGTCAATAGGAATTAAAAAAAAGCCCTCATAAAAGGGCTTTTAAATGCTTATGTATTTAATTTTGTACAATATATTATACGATTCCCTGTGAGATCATTGCGTTTGCAACCTTCTCAAATCCGGCAATATTTGCACCTGCAACATAGTTGCCTTCCTGACCGTATCTCTTAGCGGCATCGTCAACCTTTGTAAAGATATCCTTCATGATGCCCTTAAGCTTCTCGTCAACTTCCTCAAATGTCCATGAAAGTCTCATAGCGTTCTGGCTCTGCTCAAGACCTGAAACTGAAACACCGCCTGCATTTGAAGCCTTACCCGGCATAAGAGTACACCGTTTTCCTGAAGATACTTTGTAGCCTCAAGAGTTGTAGGCATGTTTGCACCCTCAGCTACAGCAAAGCATCCGTTAGCTACAAGTGCCTTTGCACCGTCAAGGTCAAGCTCGTTTTGAGTAGCACATGGAAGATAGATATCACATTTGATATTCCAGATTCCCTTTCCTTGTGTATACTTAGCAGAAGATACTCTGTTTGCATACTCTGAGATTCTCTGTCTCTTAACTTCCTTGATATCCTTAACGACATCTACCTGGATACCGTTCTCATCATATACATAACCGTTTGAATCGCAAAGTGCAACTACCTTTGCTCCAAGCTGCTGTGCCTTTTCAATTGCATAGATAGCAACATTTCCTGAACCTGTAACTACAACTGTCTTACCCTTAAGCTCCTTGTTGTTTGCCTTAAGCATCTCATCAAGGATATATACAAGGCCGTAACCTGTAGCCTCTGTTCTTGCTAAAGAACCGCCGAAAGGAATTCCCTTTCCTGTAAGAACACCCTCAAACAATGTTGAAAGTCTCTTGTACTGACCGAAGAGGTAACCTATCTCTCTTCCGCCTACACCGATATCACCTGCAGGTACATCTGTGTCTTTTCCGATGTGCTTATAAAGCTCGCTCATAAAGCTCTGGCAGAATGCCATTACTTCTCTGTCTGATTTTCCCTTAGGATCGAAGTTTGAACCGCCTTTTCCTCCGCCCATAGGAAGACCTGTAAGTGCGTTCTTAAGTACCTGCTCAAAGCCAAGGAATTTAAGTATAGACTGATTTACTGTAGGGTGGAAACGAAGACCTCCCTTGTAAGCTCCGATTGAGTTGTTGAACTGTACACGATATCCTTTGTTTACCTGTACATTTCCCTTGTCATCCACCCACGGAACTCTGAATGAGATAATTCTTTCAGGCTCTACAAGTCTCTCCCAAGATACCGTTCTTTCTGTAAAGCTCCTCGTTAGCGTCTACAACCACTTTAAGTGACTCCAAAACTTCCTTAACCGCCTGATGGAACTCCGGCTCATTAGGGTTGGCTGCTACAACTTTTTCTAAAATCTCTTCTACATATGACATAATCTTACCTCCTAGGCTTATATTTTCACAAAGTAAAATATAGCTGTTTACAAAAAATGGCAAAGACTCCCTATATAGGCGTCTTTGCCGAACAACGACTATTCTATCAGATATTTTTCAAATGTCAATACCGTTTATAAAATATCCTTCAAAATATCCAAAGAGTGAAAATGTCTGTCGATATACTTTTTCATCATAAAATCCAGAGTATTTTCTATCTCAAGCAGCGCCTCCTGTGTTATCACAAAGGTAAAAAGCTTCTCAGGTTTTGTGCAGATAATATATTCCCATGTGTATAATGCGGTCTTATCATTCATCTTCGGATTCGGATCGTAGTCGCTGTTTAGCGCCATTATTTTAAGTTCAAATATCCTCCTGACCAGTCTGTTTGGGATGGACTTTTTGGTAAGAGCAAGCAAAGTATAATATATAAGCTTTAAGCTCTCCATATCCGCAAGTGCTTCCTTTGTATAATAATCAAGCATCTCCAAAAAATATGTACCGTAACAGGTGCTCTCAATATCGTCACCTATCTCTTCAAAGTAGTTGGCTATCTCCGCACTGATGATGTTGTATGAATCTCTGCCCTCAAAAAGCTTAAACTTACCGTAGGCAAATATCCTTGCATATCCCATCATCTGATTGTTGATTCGTCTGGCGCCTCTTGCAAAGGCATAGATTTTACCTCTCTCCTTTGTAAATATGGTGACTCTTCTGTCAAAATCGCCGACAGGCATTGATTTTATCACAATGCCTGTCAATTCTATATTCTCTCTCACATTATAAATCCTTCGGATTGTAGCCGAAGTTTTTCATCTGCACATCGGAGTCTCTCCACTTCGGTCTTACCTTTACCCATACTTTCAAATTCACCTTGCAATCAAGTAAGTTCTCTATATCTTTTCTGGCGGCGCTGCCTATTCTCTTTAACATACTTCCGCCCTTACCTATAATGATGCCCTTATGTGACTCCTTCTCACATACTATGGCGGCCTCAATATCTACAATATCGCCCGAGTCTCTGTAGTTGAAAGTATCTATCTCCACGGCGATACCGTGAGGTATCTCATCCTGCAAAAATCTGAGTGCCTTTTCTCTGATAAGCTCTGCGGCTATCTGCTTTATAGGCTGGTCTGTGACAGTGTCCTCATCATAGTACATAGGACCTTCATCAAGGTATTTGAATATAACCTTTAAAAGTTCATCCGTATTTGTACCCTTAAGTGCCGACACAGGTACTATATCCGCAAACTTCATCTTTGACGAGTACTTTGCTATTACCTCAAGCATATCCTCTTTTCGTTTCAAAGAGTCCATCTTGTTGACGGCAAGTATTACAGGTACTTCCACATTTGAAAGTATCTCAAATATATGCTCGTCTCCCTCTCCTATAAATGTACTCGGCTCTATCAGCCAAAGCACGACATCAACATCACGCAAGGTTCTTGTAGAGACCTTCACCATATACTCTCCAAGCTTGTTCTTTGCTTTATGTATACCCGGAGTATCAAGGAACACTATCTGACCTCTCTCATCTGTAAATACTGTTTGTATTCTGTTTCTTGTAGTCTGCGGTTTATTTGATGTAATAGCTATCTTTTGTCCTATAAGCGTATTCATCAATGTTGATTTTCCTACATTCGGTCTCCCTATAAGAGCGACAAAACCTGATTTCATATCTTCTCCTATCAATCCTTAAAAAGGTGCTTTACTTCTTTGAACATTTCACTGTCCTTTTCTATTAAGTCCGCATTTCCGACAGCACAGATAAGATTATCACTGAGCACAGCCTCAATGAGGGAAGCCAAGCCTCTTATATCTGCTTCACTTGTATTTAAGACTTCTTCTCTTTCCTTTTGCATATCCTCATGCCTTACCTTTGAATAGTATGCGCTAAGTCCCTTCATACCCTCTCCGGCAGGTGTAAGCGGTGTATCCATCTCGCTTATCGCACCTATTACGGACTTTGTCATCTCTCTGTCATTTGCAGTGAAGTTCTTTGCATAGTCGACTATGCCCTCATATATTTTATTTGTGTTTGACACATTCGGGTCACGGTATGATACAAACCCGCATTTCCGCTTCTTGAAAATACTGCACTGCATCCGTATGCTCCGCCCTTTACTCTGATATTGTTCCACAGATAATCATAGCTTAACAACACCTTGAACACTCTCAGTACTCCTGTGTACTTAAAGCCGTGATTTACAAAGTTTCCGAATCTTGCAACATAGTTTACCATTGACGAAGTCTCAAATCCCTCATTCTTTATCTCAGGTAAAAGCTTTGCTCTCTCACTTTTAATATCTTCTTTTTCAAGGCTGTCAATAAGTACCTTAGCTCCGTCAAAGCTGTGCTTATATCCCTTGTCGTCACATATGGTATGTATCAAGAGATTGTTTACATTAAATACCTTCTTGGACAACAAAGTCAACTTCTCATAGAGCTTGTCAAAGTCTTTTTCAATATCAATCGACTCAAGGAATTTAAGATATGCAATACCCTTTGTCAAATCTTTAAAAAGCAGTTCTTTTGAAATATATGAACCGGCTCTTGTAAGTGCGGTCATATGACCTGATGAAACCAATCTGTCCTTACCTGCCAGTACTTCCGCTATTATATCTTTGATTCTTTTCTTATCTTCAAGCTTTGATGTTGTAAGCACCTCTGCCACTGTAGAATACAGCCAAGGCTCCTTACCGTACAAAATCTTTGCGTTTACACAAAATCCGAATGTAAAATCAATAGGGTTTGCATTTGTAGCATAAGCCTCAAGTGAGTATGATATACCGCCTGAATTTAAGTTTACATTGGTGGCTAATGTGGCAAATGTTTCTTTCTTTGTATCAATATATCCAAGTATCTCCTTTAGCAGTTCCAGATACTTTATCTCTTCTTCATTTGCAAAATCAATGTTGAAAATAAATTTCATATAGTTGATACCTGCCGTGAATACTTTAGAATGTACCACCTTTATATCTTTGTCACAAACTTTCACACTGTCTTCTTCAAACTCAGGCATCTTTACTTCTCTGCTTATATCATCTCTGCTAAGTAGAGGAATCTTTAAGAGATCTTCTTCACTTGAAGGCTCCGACTGATACTTTTTCAGTGCTATTGTATCTTCGTATATCTTTTTTAACTCTTCCTTTGACAATGTATCTTTGAACTTGGCAAGCTTTTCTTTAAGTTCGTTATCCTTCTTTGTGGTAAGTCCCTTTTTCGGTGTCATAGTAACTATTGCCGTATTCTTATTGTCAAGCAGATGCTTCTTTATAAGGTTCTCAAAATATCCGTTTTCCACTTCTTCTCTAAGTGTATTAAAGATATTTTCAAATCTGAGATTCATTGTAGGATCGGCGTCATAAAGCCATGAATCAAAGCTTGAAAGTCCGTACATAAGTCCCTTAGGATATGATCCGTAGTCCGCTTCTCTTGCCTTAAACTCAAATACATTGATAGCCGCCTTTATAGCATCTTTATCAAGTCCTTCATATGCGAGCTTTCTTAATGTACCCTCTATTACAGCCAAAAACTCGGGCTTTCTGTCAAGATTGCTGTTCTTTGCGGTCACACCGAAGTAAGGAACTGATATACCGTTTGCATAGCCGCCGTATACATCTTCTCCTATACCTGCATCTATAAGCGCCTGCATAAGAGGTGCACCCGGTGCATCTATCAATACATACTCAAGTATCTGAAAGCCCATATATACTGTCGGGTTAAGCTCACCGCCTACAAGAGTATTCCATGAAAGATAGGTGGCATTTTCTTCAGTCTGATTTTCGGTGATAGGATATTCAAAGTTTCTCTCTTTTACACTCTCAAGCGGCTTTACCTCTTCTATCTTTGAGTCCACAAACTTGTACTCAAACTTATTAAGATATTCTTTATCTATATGATCAAGCTTCTTTGCAATATCCATATCTCCGTACAGATAAATGTATGAATTGGACGGATGGTAGTACTTTGAATGCATATCCAGGAAATTCTCATATGTCAAGGTAGGTATAACATCAGGGTCTCCTCCGGACTCCTCACCGTATGAGTGGCCTTCAAAAAGTGTCTTTGTAATGGACCTTTCAAGCACGCTGTCGGCAGCCGAAAAAGCTCCCTTCATCTCATTGTATACTACACCGTTTAAGATAATATCTCCGTTCTCGTCAGGGTTTCCCTTATCATCCACCACTTCATAGTGCCAACCTTCCTGCTTAAATATCTTAGGCTCCGTATACACATTCGGGTAAAATACGGCATCCAGATATACCTCCATAAGATTGTCAAAATCCTTGTCGTTGCAGGACGCTATCGGATATACAGTCTTATCGGGATAAGTTATGGCGTTAAGGAAGGTATTTAACGATCCCTTTACAAGCTCTACAAAAGGATCCTTTGCAGGGAACTTCTTTGAACCGCAAAGCACGGAATGTTCCAATATATGTGCCACTCCTGTGGAGTCCTTTGAAGGTGTCCTGAATCCTATAGTAAACACCTTGTTGTTGTCATCTGTAAGCAATGCAAAAATTCTTGCCTTTGTCTTCTTATGCTCAAGTATTGCAGCCTTTGCACTGAGTTCATCTATATCTGATATTTCAACTACATTATATGCAGATAATTTCTTTATATTGTTTACTTGTTCTTCAATATCGTAAGTTTTCAATCTGTTCCTCCTTATATATATTCAAAAAAATTTGTATTTAAAAAAATTGCAAATGTCTCTCTTACCAACATATGTAAATATAAAACTTTGTTAGATCTTGCACTGATAGGAAAAACTTGTGTGTATCCAATTTTTTTTGCAATTTGCATTGATCTGAAAATATGAAAATCATTTGTCAAAATACCTATAGTCTGCGGCTTGTCTTCTACCTCAAGCACCGGACCCATATCATTTATTATTGTAATATCTGTACTTCTCTTTATATCGGCACTGTATTTGTCAATAAGCGCCTTTGAATATGTTAAATTTTCTCTTGTATTATGTGACTGTGTTTCAACCAAAATATTATTTCTGTCTATACCGTTTTGTATAAGGTAATCCGCCATCACTACAGATTCCGTTTTACCGTCTCTTCCGATTCCGCCGCTTATAACTATTATGGTATCGGGATTGTTATCAATATATTCTATAGCTTTATCAAGCCTGTACTTACATTCACTTCCCTTTTTTTCCAAATCCGGCTTTGTACCCAGAACAATCAAAAAATCAAGTCCCGGCTCATCATTATTTGGCAACGAAAGGCTTATGGCTATAGAAGTTATAACAAAAATGAGAACCCCAAGAGTCGCCAAAGTATAGACAGATACCACAGACCACAATGGAATTCTCTTATTTAGATAAAATTTGATCAGTTTGCCCAAAGCAAAAAATACAAATGCAAATCCATACCATATATAACTTTGTAATTCCACAAAGCCTGTCATAGAAATAACAATTGTTCCATATATCCCACATAATACCGCCAGTATAAATGCAAACATTATACCTCCACTACTGTCTTTCGGGATTATAAACTCTCAGTATATCTCCTTCTTCCACTACCTGCTTGTCAAATGTCACCTTCAAAAGCTGTAAAGGATGTGGAGCACTCTCCATTTTCTCATCCTTGTCATTCTCTATAGATTCCACCTTCAGTGATATATTCTCACCGTTTTTCTTCATAACTTCGATATTGTCACCTACAAAGAATCTGTTCTTTTGATTAAAGATTGCTCTGCCCTCTGTATCTACTTCATTCACGGTACCTATATAAATATAGTTTTTCACATAGGTGTTGCTGTCATATATCTGCGTATCGCTGTCAGGCTTCCCAAAGAAAAATCCTGTGGTAAACTCTCTGTAAGTACACTTTCCTATCTCGGACTTATACCACTCAAGGTTTTCTTTGAAAGTTTCTTCGGACTTAAGATAGTCGTCTATAGCTTTTCTGTATGTCCTTGCCACTGTAGCCACATAGAGTGCCGTTTTCATTCTGCCCTCTATCTTAAAGCTGTCAATGCCGGCTTTAATCAAATCGGGGATATACTCAATCATACAAAGGTCCTTGGAATTGAAAATATATGTACCTCTCTCATTCTCATATACAGGCATATATTCACCAGGTCTTTTCTCCTCCACAACCGAATATTTCCACCTGCATGAGTGAGTACACTCACCTCTGTTGGCATCCTTTCCTGTAAAGAAGTTGCTGAGTAAGCATCTGCCCGAATATGACATACACATAGCTCCGTGTACAAATGTCTCTATCTCCATTTGCTCAGGTATATTTTCCCTTATCTTTCTTATCTCCTCAAGTGAAAGCTCTCTGGCTGTAACCACTCTGCTTGCTCCAAGCTTCCACCAAAAAAGATATGTGGCATAGTTTGTATTGTTGGCCTGTGTGGAAATGTGTATCTCAACCTCCGGCCAAACCTCCTTTGCTATTGTAAATATTCCGGGGTCCGATATGATAAGTGCATCCGGTCCAATCTCTTTAAGCTCGTTAAAGTAAGACCTTGCCGCCTCCAAATCATCATTATGTCCGAGGATATTTGCCGTTACATAGACCTTTTTGCCTCTACTGTGGGCATACTCTATACCCGCTTTCATATCCTCTTTTGTAAAATTCTTTGCCTTTGCTCTAAGGCTGAAAAATTCACCGCCTATATATACCGCATCGGCACCGTAATCTATTGCCACCTTCAGGTTTTCAAGATTGCCTGCCGGTATCAAAAGTTCCAAGTTCCTCAATTTACCTCCTGCTTCTACTCAGTAAAACTCCATCTCCTATTGAAAATATCCATGATTCCAAAGTCTCATCATGTAAAAGAAGATATATATATTCTCTCATTCTCTTATGTATTGTCTTATCCCTTTTTCTTATTGCAAAGGAAGACTCCGCCAAGTCTCCCTCCTGCAAACAATTATCCGAGAAAATCATTCCTGATTCTTTTAAAAGTTTCTTTACTACAGGTAGCCATGTGATATACTGCGCCTTGGCGGCATCCATAAAGATAAAATCAAACTTCTCACCCTTATCCGCCAGACTCTTAAGTATCTCACCGGCATCACCTTCCAATATACTTACTCTGCTTTCAAAATCAGCATATTTTATATTTCTTTTTAGCTTCTTCCACCCTCTCAGGCATTTTTCAACAGTCACTATATCCGCATCGGAGTTTTCAAGCATAACCGCAGCGGAATAACCGACAGCACAACCGATTTCCAAAATAGAACCGGGATTTTGCATCTTCAATACAAATTTTAAAAAATTCTCGGTATCTCTTTTTATAATCGGTATATAATTTCTTTTAGCCTCAGCCCTTATCTCTTCTATCGCTTTTGAATTCACCGGAGAAATGATATCCAGATATTCCAGTACTTTAGGATTTGTTATCATTTTTATTATTCTCCGAAACACCGTCGTCAATCATCTCAAGTATCTGTCTGGATGTCTGTGAGGTGTTGAATGTATACTCGCCTGCATGCATTCTGATATCAAAAAATTTGGCCTGTATCTCAAAGGAAAACTTATTTTCTATGACTCCCACGCTGTATAACTCATCCGCCAGTTTCCCAAAGCTCGTCCCCTCTTCGACAGTCACTTCAACATTTCTGCCGGGAGGTAAGTCCACACTTGACGCATAAAATACACTGTGTCCGAACTGATAGGAAAAAGGTATGCCTACCAGCATTATCAGCACAAGAATATATGTAACAATTCTTCCCAAAAAAGAAGTCACTCTTTTTTTTGTCTTCCTCTTAGATGTAGTTTCTTTGCTCATTTAGTACCCTTTAATGTACCTCCATTATTATTGGCAATATAACCGGATTTCTCTTCATCCTCTTCCACAAAAACTCGCTCAAAGAATCTCTTAACACATTCTTTATCTTTGCCCAGTCCGTGATTCTGGCGTGAAGGCAATCCGCTACAGCTTCTCTTACCACTGCACTAGCCTCGTTCATCAAATCGGTGGACTCTCTCACATATACAAAGCCCCTTGAAACTATGTCGGGACCTGATAAAAGTCTGTTGGTTCCATGCTCAAGACTCATCGCCACTATTATTATACCATTTTGTGACAAGCTTTGCCTATCACGAAGTACAATATTTCCGACATCGCCTACTCCGAGTCCGTCTACAAAGACTCCGCCTGCCTCTACATGGCCTACTATCTTACATGAATCCTCTCCAAGTTCCACAACATCACCGCTTGACATTATAAGTACATTCTCGCTTGGGATTCCTACCGCCTCGGCAAGTCCTCTTCCGGCCATAAGATGTCTGTACTCGCCGTGAACAGGCAGTGCAAACTTCGGCTTTAAAAGTGAGTACATAAGTTTGATTTCTTCCTGACAGGCGTGTCCGGATACATGAGTATCCTGAAAGATTACCTCGGCACCCTTCATAGAAAGCTCATTTATAACCTTTGAAACCGCCTTTTCATTTCCCGGGATAGGTGTTGAACTCATGATTACAACATCCTCAGGCACTATCTCCACTTTTCTGTGTATGGAAGAAGCCATTCTTGAGAGTGCCGCCATAGACTCTCCCTGACTTCCCGTAGTGATAATAACCGTCTTTTCCTGCGGATAATCCCTCAAGTGATCTATATCTATAAGCGTTCCTTCAGGAATATCTATATATCCGAGGTCTGCAGCGGTTCCTATGACATTTACCATGCTTCTGCCTTCCACCACCACTTTTCTGTCATACTTATATGCGGTGTTGATTATCTGCTGCACTCTGTCCACATTGAAGCAAAGGTCGCTACGATTATTCTGCTGTCCTTATGCTCTGCAAATATCATATCAAATGTCTTGCCCACAGTTCTCTCGGACATTGTAAATCCCGGTCTGGTAGCATTGGTGGAGTCACAAAGCATTGCAAGACAGCCCTGCTTTCCTATCTCAGCCATTCTTCCAAGGTCAGCCGGGTCTCCGAATACCGGTGTGTAGTCCACCTTAAAGTCACCTGTATGGAAAATCGTACCTGCCGGAGAGTGTATTGCAAGTGCCGCAGCGTCCGCTATTGAGTGATTTGTCTTTACAAACTCAACATTAAAATCTCCCAGCTTTACCGTATCTCCGTACTTTACCACATTCAGCTTTGCCGTATCGTCTATCTGATGTTCTTTAAGTTTCTTTTCAATAAGCGCACAGGTAAGCTTTGTACCGTAGACAGGCACATTAAGCTGCTTTAATATATACGGCAGCGCTCCTATATGGTCCTCATGACCATGTGTTATACAAAATCCCTTTACCTTAAGATAATTGTCCTTCAGATATGTTATATCAGGTATTACAAGGTCTATTCCAAGCATATCGTCGCTTGGGAAGGCCAGTCCACAGTCAACCACCATGATGCTGTCCTCGTACTCAAATGCGGTTATATTCATACCTATTTGCTCAAGTCCTCCAAGCGGTATTATCTTTATCTTCTTACTTGCCTTCTTTGCCCTGCCCCTTCTTTTTTTGTTGGTATTCTCCATAAGTATATTTGATACCTGATCCGCCAAAGAAGGTACATTTCTGTCAGGAGCCACATATCTTGCCCCTATTTTTTTCATCTCTTCCGATACTTCACTTATACCTGCATCTCTTTTGCTTTCTGCAGTCTTTACTTTTCTTGTTACGGTTCTTCTTACAGGCTTTTTTTCAAGCGGCTTTTCTTCTGTAGTGTTTGCCTGACCGGCCTCTGCTGTATTCTCTTCATTTGAAGTCGCTCTTCTTTTAGTACCCTGCTCATGCTTTAATCTGGCGTTAACCGTTCTTTCTTTTTTTACTTTCTTTTCAGGTTTTTCTCCCAATTCATTTGTGCTTGCTTCACTCAGTTCCTTGCTTTCCTGCATTATTCTTTGCATATTAAGCAACGGATTCTTCTCATTCTCGTTCAAAACTTATTCCTTTCTAATTCTAATATATAAACAGATATAAATTATCTAACAATATCTATATCATCCATCATCTTTTCAAATATCTCAAATACCGAATCCAGCTCGTTTTCGTCTTCTACAAATATATAATTGGCGTCCTCGTCATCACCGCTTGAAATATCCTTCATAATATAACATTCGCCGTCTTCGCCCTCAAAGCTGTCTGTAACCAGTATATAGCTTATTCCGTTTATCTTGGTTTCTTCCAAAACACTAAGTTTTATATTTTCACCGTCTTCCGATAAAAAAGATACTGTATCGTTTTTCATTTCTTCTTCTCCATATATTCTCTCAAAATAATACCGGCCGCCACCATATCAATGAACTGCTTTCGATTCTCCTTCTTCACACCGGACTCATCCAGTATCTCATCGGCTTCCACCGTAGTCAGTCTTTCATCCTGCATCACAATCGGAACATCCACTCTTTTTTTCAGCTTTTCTACAAACTCCATTGTAAAGATAACTCTCTCATTGCTCTTGCCGTTCATATTTATAGGCAGTCCTACCACTATTTCTTTTATATTATTTTCTTCCACTATCTTAGCAATCCTTGCCAAGGATCTTCTGAGCTTATTTTCTTTATCTCTCTCAATGGTCTCAAAAGGCTGCGCTGTAAGCCCCAATGCATCGCTTATAGCTACTCCGATAGTCTTTGAGCCATAGTCAAGTCCCATGATTCTATCTTTCAAATCCACTTTTCTCTCCAAACTGTAAAAAGAAGCCTACCTTCAAAGCAAACTTCTTCATACATTTTACTCATATTTAAAATATGTTTTATTGTATGACCCAGCCTCAGAAGGTCTATCACGCGGCTTTATGATTCATCTTAAAAAGTTCAGCTAAGATTCTTCTCAATATAACTTTTTAACAACTCTTCCACTATCTCATCACGCTCAACCTTCATAATGAGACTTCTTGCACTCTTGTGACTCGTGATATAAGTCGGATCTCCTGACATCACATAGCCGACTATCTGATTTACAGGATTATATCCCTTCTCTTTCATAGCCTCATAAACCAGCTTCAACACTTCCTTGACATCCATCTTATTTTCTTGTACTGCCCTAAAATATTGTGTATTTTGAACATCCATCTTATCACGCTTCCTTTTCTAATAAGTTTTATTTTATCACGATTGCAGGTTATATTGCAATATTATTTTTAAAGTTCAGAAAATAAAACCTTTATACATTATTTTGTTCTTTTTCCATCAACAATATATCATCAGTCAAAAACTTAACCACTTTACCTTTTATGATATCGTTTGTATTAAGTCCGTCCTTTAAAACGGCAATCTTTACATATTCCTTTGTATAACCTGTATAATACTCTTTCCCGTCCACTGTAAAAGTCTCCTCACAAAGTACCTCATCAACTTTTGTGATTCTTTGACTTCTGAACTCTCTTTGATTGGCCAAATTTATTTCATTCAATATATTTGCCCTTTTTGCCTTCTCATTGCCGTCCACCTGCGGCATATGTGCGGCTTTTGTACCTTCTCTTACGGAGTAGGGGAAAATATGAGTTTCATAGAACTTTACCTTCTCTACAAAGGCTTTACTCTCTTCAAAGTCTCTTTCACTTTCTCCCGGAAATCCCACAATAATATCAGTAGTGATTGCAGGAGAGTCAAAATACTTTCTGATAAGCTCTACTCCCTCATAAAACTCACTTGCAGTATACTTTCTGTTCATACTCTTTAGAGTCTTGTCACATCCGCTCTGCAAACTAAGATGAAAATGCGGGCAAAACTTATTTATTTCACTAAGTCTCTTTATAAATCCTTCTTTTATAATCCTAGGTTCAAGTGAGCCTATACGAATTCTTTCTATCCCGTCCACTTTTGCTATATTTTCTATCAGATTAAGCAGCTCGTTCTTTGTGACAAACTCCTCATCACTTTCCTCAGTCTGTGTGAGCAACTCCATTCTTTTATTGTATGACTCATCCAGAAAGTCCACTCCGTATGATGAGAGATGTATACCTGTAAGCACCACTTCCTTATATCCTGAAGATGCAAGCTTTTTTACCTCTTCTATGATATTTTCCATCTTTCTGCTTCTTACCCTGCCCCTTGTAAAAGGAATAATACAGTATGAGCAAAACTGGTTGCAGCCGTCCTGCACTTTTATAAAAGCTCTGGTATGGTCGTTTATCTTACTTATATTGAACTCTTCATACTCGGTATTTTTATTTATATCAATTATGAACCTGTTTTCATTCTTGTCCTGCAAATATTCATTTATTATATTTACAATCTCATTTTTATTATTGTTTCCTACAATAATATCTATGCTTAAGTCCTCATCAATTTTTTCTTTTGCGGACTCCACATAGCAACCTGCCGCTACAACTATGGCATCTTCATTCATCTTTCTCGCCCTGTGAAGCATCTGTCTTGACTTTCTGTCTGCAATATTTGTCACAGAGCAGGTATTTATAATATATACATCAGCTTTTTCACCGAAATCCACACATCTATAGCCTGCAGCCTCCATCAGCTGCTGCATAGCCTCGGTTTCATATGTATTTACCTTACAGCCCAGTGTGTGAAAAGCAACTGTTTTCATAAAAATCCTTTCTAACTTTTCAAATGTCATTGACTTTACCATAAAATTTATATAGGATATAGGCAGAAGCAAATGTGCAAATACTTTTATGTGTTTGTTGCATTCACACAATATTTTTTACAATGGAGGATTATATGAAAACAGTTCAAATTTCCCTTAATTCCATCGACAAAGTAAAGTCATTTGTTAACGAATTGGCTAAGTACGATGTAGACTTTGACTTAGTTTCAGGAAGATATGTTATAGATGCAAAATCAATAATGGGTATCTTCAGCTTAGACTTATCAAAGCCTATCGATCTTAACATTCACGCTGAGGATAATGTAGAGCAGATACTTGAGGCACTCTCTCCATATATCATCAAATAATATTTTTTTAATCCGGCAGATATATCTGCCGGATTTTTTATTACTTCGCCTTTACCAAAATTCTTTCTTTAGTCTCAAGCGCCCTTTCCAAAAATTCTTCTATCTTTCCTTCAAGACTCTTCTCGGATCTTTCAATACCTTCAAGTGCAGGCTTTGTCACAGGGTGCTTTGCCACAAAGATTGTACAGCAGTCCTCATAAGGCTGTATAGAAGTCTCATATGTGCCTATCTTCTCAGAAATTTCCACAATCTCCTGCTTGTCAAAACCTATAAGCGGTCTGAATACCGGCAATGTGGCTGCCGCATCGGTAGTAAGCAGCGACTGTATGGTCTGAGATGCCACCTGTCCTATGCTCTCACCCGTTATAAGCGCCTGATCTCCGTTTTCCACAGCTATTCTCTCGGCAATCTTCATCATATATCTTCTCATGATGATGGTAAGTTCCTCATGTGGGCAATTCTCATATATTGCAAGCTGAATATCTGTAAAATTGATTATATGTAAGTTTATAGGTCCGCTGTATCTTGCTACAATCTCTGCAAGCTCTATTACCTTTCTCTTTGCTCTCTCCGAAGTATAAGGCGGTGCGTGGAAATATACCGCTTCCACTCTCACACCTCTTTTTGCAATCATATATCCCGCTACAGGTGAGTCTATTCCTCCTGATAAGAGTAACATAGCCTTGCCGTTTGTACCTATAGGCATTCCTCCCGGTCCGGCTATCTCAAGTGAATATATATTGATAAATGTTCTTATCTCCACTTTGATAAGCACATCAGGCTTTCTTACATTTACTCTTATCTCGGGAAACGCGTTTAATATCACCTCTCCAAGGTCGGCATTGATACTCTCTGAAGTACCCGGAAAACTCTTGTCGGCTCTTCTGGTATCCACCTTAAAGGTGAAATTCTTATCCGGATACACTTCATCCACATATTCAACCACACTTTTTTTGAGATTTTCGTAGTCCTTTGACTCTATTCTTACCATCGGACAGATGCCTACTATTCCGAATACCTTACTCAGTCTGTCTATGGTGTCCTCGTAGTCATAATCTCCGTCGGTGTCCACATATATTCTTCCAAGTTCTTTTGATACAAAGAACTTGCCTTCCACTTCTTTTAATGCAATTCTGATTTGCTTCATCAGGGCATCTTCAAACATATATCTGTTCTTGCCCTTTACACCTATTTCACCGTATTTAATTAAAAATGATTTATACTTCATTATTTCCTCACAAATTTTCTAAGAAGCGGCAAAAGCTCATTCAAATTGTCTATAAGGTACTTTGCCTCCTCCATATTGTTGAGCTCGGATAAGGAAATCCTTATGGTAGCGTCCAATAAATTTTCTCTTATACCTACAGCCTTCAAAGTTCCCGATATACCCGGATGATTTGAAGAGCAGGCCGAACCGCTTGAAACATATATACCTCTGTCTTCCAAAGCGTGTAATAATACCTCCGCTCGAATATCTTCAAACGATACACTTATAATCTGCGGTGCGAAGTTATCGCCTCTGCCGGTATTTAATACGGCCCCGTCTATTTTTTCAAGTTCATCCATAATAAAGTTTTTAAGGCTCTTTATCTTTTCAATTCTTTTATCAAACTCGTCATAGGCTTCCTTTGCGGCAACTCCCATTCCGGCAATTCCGGTAGTATTTAATGTGCCGCTTCTCATACCTCTTTGGTGTCCGCCACCGAATATGATAGGATTTATCTTTACATTACCGTCAATGTATAAAAATCCCACTCCCTTCGGCCCGTGAAACTTATGCCCTGAAGCCGAGAGCATATCTATTCCCTGTGTTTTAGGATTTATTTTAAATTTTGTATATGCCTGTATTGCATCTACATGAAAGAGAGTGTTTGCATTCTTACTCTTTATTATCTTTGATATCTCATCAACAGGCTCCACGGCACCGATTTCATTATTTACATACATAATTGAAGCCAGTATTGTATCTTCTCTGATACTTTCTTTTAATACCTCAAGGTCCACTCTTCCTGTTTTATCCACAGGAAGTACCGTCAGCTCAAAGCCCTCTTCCGCCAAAAATGTCGCAGGCATATATACTGCAGGATGCTCTATTCCCGATATTATTATATGCTTTCCAAGCCTCTTTTTTGCCATGGCCGTGCCTAAAAGTGCCATATTGTTGGACTCTGTTCCTCCTGATGTAAAGATTATCTCACCTTTTTAACTTTTAGAGTCTTTGCTATTGTTTCAGCCGCATCCTTTACATGTTTTTCGGCATCTACACCTTTTATATGCTTCGCACTGCTGTTTGCATAGTCCTCCCTCATAGTCTTTAACATTATATCTATGGCTTTTTCGCTTACTTTTGTAGAAGCCGAGTTGTCAAAATATGCGTCCATCTATTCTTCTTCCAATCTGATCATTATATTACCGAGCAATAAAAGTCCCGCCGTCTCCGTCCTTAGGATTCTTTTGCCGAGTGTAATCACTTCAAAACCTGAGTCTGTCGCCTTCTTTACTTCAGTTTCCTCAAATCCGCCTTCAGGTCCGATAAAAACGGCTATATTATTTTTAGTATCCAGACTCTCAAGTATACTCTTGGTCTTTTTGATACCTTGTGCATTCTCATAAGGTAATAATTTTACACCATAGTCCTTTACCGTTTCAAGTGCATTTTCGACAGTCTGCGGCTTTAATACTTTCGGAACAATACTTCTCTTTGACTGTTTGGCCGCACTCTCTGCAATAGCATTCCATCTGTTTACTTTAGTGTCGACTTTCTTTTCATCTATCTTTACCACAACTCTTTTTGTCTTTACAGGTATTATCTCACTTACACCGAGTTCTATCGCCTTTTGTATTATCATTTCAAGCTTGTCTGATTTTGGAATACCCTGAAGCAATGTAATCTTTACAGGCAGCTCTCTTTGTTCCATGCTCTCAAGCACTTTCAAATCCACCCTGTCAGCTTCCGTCTTTTCTATCTTACAAAGATAATCCCAATCTCCTTTTACACTGATTAGAAGTTCTTCTCCGACCTTCATCCTGAGAACATTTACTATATGATTTACATCACTGCCTTTTATATACGCATTTTCTCCGTTTACCTGCTCTTCTTCCACAAAAAAATGATACATTTATTACCTCTTTTTTGCCACGATGCTTACCCACTCTCCAAGGTGGTTTATCTCGATGATTTCAAAATCCTCACTCTTTTTAAAAGCAAGCACCACATCGGCTTCCTTTGTATCTATTATTCCGGATGTGATAAATATCCCGCCTTTTCTCATATGCTTTGCTACAGTCTTTATAAGTTCTATAATAACAGGAGCCAAAATATTGGCTGTAACTATATCAAACTTTTCATAGCCTGCCATATCCATTATATTCTCATCGGTCAGAATATCTCCGCACACCGCTACAAACTCGGTCATTCCTATTTCATTGCTTATCATATTTTCCATGACCGCATCTATAGCCATATCGTCAAGATCCGTTCCGAATACACATTCCGCTCCAAGCTTTAATGCCGAGATTCCAAGTATTCCGCTTCCTGTACCCACATCAAGTACTTTGGCTTCAGGCTTTGTCTTCAGATACTTCTCAAGTGCCAGTATACACAGCTTGGTAGTCTCATGTGAACCTGTACCGAATGCCGTACCCGGGTCTATCTGTATAAGTGTCTTATACTTTGCACCCTCAGGTATCTCTTCCCAGGTAGGCTTTATAAGTATATCGCCCACATAAAAAGGCTTAAAATACTGCTTCCAGTTGTTTATCCAGTCTTTGTCCTCAGTCTCCGACTTTGTGAGCACTCCGTCACCGATATCACAAAACTCTTTAAGTTCTTCCAATGTATTATGGATATCTTCCAAAAGCTTTGTATTGTCCGCCTCGGAATCCAGATAAAAGCTTACTTTTGCTATTCCTTCATCCTTTGGAAGCTCAGGTAAAATATCTATAAACATTCCCTTTGTCTCTTCGGCTGTAAGAGGTACATTGTCTTCTATCTCAATACCTTCCACGCCTATATCTCCAAGCGATGCACTTATAATGTCCACCGCATCGGTCTTTGTAATAAGAGTATACTTCTCCCACTTCATATAATTAATTACTCCCATATTTAAGTAGAATTTTGATTTTCCAATCCTAAACGCAGCTATGCTTAAAAGCTTCGCAGGATTTTACGCAGCCTGCAAAAACTCGTTTGTTCGCTTGAAAAACAGCGAACTACACTCAGACAAGTCCTCGGCTGCTGAATCCTGTCTCGCTTTTTGCGCACAGCTAAACGCTACAAGGATTGTAAAATCAAAGCATCTACTAAATTATTTCCCACTTTGTGTATTTTGTCATGCATATAATAGAACAACAGGGTCACCACGAAGTGGCAACCCTGTTATTCCAATCAGTCAAACTTATAGATACTAACTATTAGTCTACTGTTACTATTTCACGCTTGTTATATGAACCACATGCCTTACAAACTCTATGAGGAAGCATTAACTCTCCACACTTAGGACATTTTACAAGACTTGTAGCTGACATCTTCCAGTTAGCTCTTCTCTTATCTCTTCTACCGCGAGATGTTTTATTCTTTGGACAAATTGACATTCTTTCACCTCCTTATCTCGAGTCACAAAACTTGTTTTATTATAATGGTAAAGGTTTCACTTGTCAATATTATTTTTTAGCCAATCTGTAAGCATCTCTTGCTATAGCCAATTCCTCATTTGTAGGCATAAGAATAAGCTTAACCTTAGAATCAGGGGTTGAAATCATAGTTCTCTTGCCACGAACATTGTTTGCATTATCATCAACCTTTGCGCCGAGATATCCGAAAGCATTTCCTACAATTCTTCTTGTTTCCTTATCGTTCTCACCTACACCGGCTGTAAAGCAGATAGCATCCACTCCGCCCATTGCGGCTATATATGCACCTACATACTTGATAATTCTATATCTGAACGCCTCAAGCGCAACTTCGGCAAGCTTATTTCCGTCTGCTGCGGCATTCTCAATATCTCTGAAATCTGATGATATACCGCCGCTCATTCCGAGTACACCTGACTTCTTGTTGAGGATATTTAATACCTCGTCAACGCTTCTGTTCTCCTTGTCGCAGATATACTGTACTATTGCAGGATCGATGTCTCCCGATCTTGTACCCATGATAAGACCCTCAAGAGGAGTAAGACCCATTGAAGAATCTATACATTTGCCGCCTATAGATGCAGATATTGACGCACCGTTTCCAAGGTGACATACCACTACCTTTGCATTGTCTTTATCAAGGTTTGCAAACTCAACAGCCTCATGTGATACATACATATGGCTTGTACCGTGGAAACCGTATCTTCTGATATGATACTTGTCATAGTACTCACTTGGAATAGCATACTTATATGCTTTCTCAGGCATTCCCATACCGAATGATGTATCAAAAGCGGCTACATTTATAATTCCCGGCATTGCCTTTTCTACAGCTTCAATACCCATAAGGTTTGCAGGATTGTGAAGCGGTGCAAGATCACAGTACTTCTTTATCTCAGCCTTTACCTCATCGTCAATAACTACCGAATCAGGATACTTCACGCCACCCTGTACCACTCTGTGTCCGACAGCCGCGATTTCACTTGCATCCTTTATTACTCCGTGCTCTTTGTCTGTAAGAGCCTCAAATACAAGCGCTATAGCCTCTGTATGATCTTTTACGTCCTTCTCTACGACATACTTGTCTCTGCCGATAGGCTCATGTGTAAGCTTTGACCCCGGTATTGCTATTCTCTCAAACAATCCCTTTGCCAAAGGCTCTTCATTTTCCATGTTTATAAGCTGATACTTAAGTGATGAGCTGCCACAGTTTATAACCAAAATATTTTTCATAAGAAACTCCATTCCTCGTGTTTAATTTATTTATCTTCTCTCGACGCCTGAATTGCTGTGATTGCAACTACACCGACAATATCCTCAGCCGAACATCCTCTTGAAAGGTCGTTTACAGGCTTTGCAATACCCTGACACATAGGTCCGTAAGCATTCGCCTTTGCAAGTCTTTGAACAAGCTTATAGCCGATATTTGCAGCATCAAGATCAGGGAATACAAGTACATTTGCATGTCCTGCCACATTTGAACCCGGCGCCTTAGCTTCTCCGACCTCAGGAACGATAGCCGCATCAAGCTGAAGTTCTCCGTCAAGACAAAGATTTGGTGCAAGCTCTTTTGCAATTCTTGTAGCCTCTACAACCTTTGTTACATCGTCATGCTTTGCACTTCCCTTTGATGAGTGGCTGAGCATTGCAACCTTAGGCTCCTTTCCTACAAGGAACTTAAAGCTATCAGCTGATGAGAGTGCAATAGCTGCAAGCTTCTCAGGATCAGGATTTTGCTCAAGTGAGCAGTCCGCAAATACAAATACACCGTCCTCGCCGAATTCACAGTTTGGAACTTCCATTACGAAAAATCCTGAAACAAGCTTTGTACCCGGCTTTGTCTTTATTATCTGTAATGCAGGTCTTAGTGTATTGGCTGTTGAATGACATGCACCGCTTACAAGACCGTCAGCATCTCCCGCCTTGAGCATCAAACATCCGTAAGTTGTATAGTCGCTCAGCATTTGCTTTCTTGCATCTTCATGAGTAAGTCCCTTTGACTTTCTAAGCTCTACAAAGAGGTCCTCATATTCTTGTGTCTTCTCATAAGTATTTGGATCAATTATTGTCGCTCCTGTGATATCAAAACCCTTTGAATACTCTTCCACTTCCTGTGGTGTTCCGATGATTATCAGGTTTGCCAAACCGTCTTTCAAGATTGTTTCGGCTGCCTTAAAGGTTCTCTTATCCATTGACTCCGGCAATATTATAGTTTTCTTACTTTTCTTTGCTCTCTCTCTTAGTTGATCCATCATTGACATATGACATATCCCTTTCTGTTCTTACAGCATATAGCTTATATTTAACCTGTGCTTATTTGCACAACAAAAAGCTCATCCGAGCTCATATATCTATAGTATAGTAAAAAAAAAGACACAATACAAGCTTTTAAGATTAGTTAATAAAATAACAAAATGTCTAAAAAAATCAGTACAATATTTTTTTATTCATTATCCTCATTTTATATATTTATCAAAGACCATGTTGAACTGACTTGCCTGAAACAAAGATATTCCGGAACCGAGTATCAGTACAAGCATGGACATCACTCCCGGCAGTCTCATTATCAGATAATATACGGCTATAAGTATTATTAAACTTCCCGCCAATATGATTATTGTTCTGACAAGGTGCTTTATCGACATAAAAAGCGCCAGTTTGAAAGTCTGCTTTATCGGATTGATAAACTTTGCCTGTATCGGAAATATATACAGGAATATAAACAGCCACAAAAGTATTAAAAAGCAGGTAACCGTAAATATTATCATTCTGATTACAGTATTTTGTATAGGTGAATAAAAGCTGAAAAAACTTATATCAAAAAACAGTATGCCCCCTATAAAAGCCATTATTATCCAAATGATAGTGGACTGCCTTATATTGTCTTTGAAACTGTGAAAGAACATTGTAAACATTCCTCCGCTGTCACGGTCCTTTGCTATCTTAAGTGTACAGTAATACATAGCCGTTGTGGACGCTCCGAAAGTTACTATCGGTATGGAGCATACCACCCAAAGCAGGTTCAGAATAAACAAATCCCATATTCTGCCGACAAATCTCCACACAGGATTGTCATAATTAAAAAATCCGCCCATATATTTCTCCTTATTATTTTATTTCTTGGATACAAGTTTATCTAAATCTTGGATACAAGTTTTGATTGACTTATTAAAATATCCGTTATATTATGGTCTTATAAACTCGTTAATCATAGCATAAAACAATGCTTGCATACAAGGTTAATTTGTGTCTGAAAGGGGAGTTATGAGTATTTCTACCGCACAATATATATATTCGGAAATAGAAAACGACATATTGATGCTCAAGCTTAAGCCGGGGCAGCTTATAAGTGAAAACAGCCTTTGCACAAGGTACAATGTTTCAAGAACTCCGATACGCTCCGCACTCTCAAGACTTGCAGGCTCGGGACTTGTAGATATAGTTCCAAAGAGCGGTTCAAGAGTATCCATGATAAATATGGAAATTGTCAAGCAGATCATATATGAAAGATTTGCCCTTGAGAGCATGGTACTTAAAGACTTCATCGCCATTGCAACAGAGAACGATATTAAAAAGATTGAAAAGAGCGTTATCAAGCTTACAAAAAGCTATGAAAATACCAAAAACTTTAAGCCTGATAAATTCAAGGAGACAGATTTATCCATGCATGAATTGTGGTATAAGAAGACCGGACATACCTATCTTTGGGAGCAGATAAGAAAATCCGACTCCAATTACACAAGATTTTGCATGCTTGATATGCTTGAATGTAAAAACTACGAGCAGGTAATACTTGAGCATAAGCAGATGTATGAAATGATTAAAAACAGAGAGACCTCAAAGATAGAGGAAATAGTTAAAAAGCATCTTTACGGCGGTATTGAGAGGGTCAATGCGGCCTTAAGCAACAAATTTGATGAAATGTTTATAGCATATTAAAGGAGGATATTATGGACATTCGTTATTCGGCAAATCAAAGAGACTTTAAATTTTACACCACAGACGAGATAAGAGATGAATTCCTTATTCAGGACCTGTATCAGCCTGATACTGTAGTTGCAGTATATTCACATGTGGACAGAATGGTAACTTTAGGCTGTATGCCTGTAAATGAGACGGTTTCAATAGATAAGGGCATCGATGTTTGGTCAAACTTCGGTACAAGCTACTTTCTTGAAAGAAGAGAAATAGGTATTTTCAATATAGGAGGCAAGGGTGAAATCGTAGCGGATGATGAGACTTTTACACTTGACTATAAAGATTGCCTGTATATCACAAAGGGTACAAAGAATGTTACATTCAGAAGTTTTGACAAAAGCAATCCTGCAAAGTTTTATATGGTAAGCGCTCCGGCACATATTTCATATAAGACAAAATTTATATCAATAAAGGATGCCGCAAAAAAGCCTCTTGGAGATAATAAGACTTCCAATAAGAGAGTTATCAATCAGTTTATACATCCGGATGTCCTTCAGACCGCACAGCTTTCCATGGGTATGACGGTACTTGACGAGGGTAATGTATGGAATACAATGCCTGCACATACACATGAAAGAAGAATGGAGATTTATATGTACTTTGAAGTTCCTAAGGATAATGTTATCTTCCACCTTATGGGTGAGCCTAATGAAACCAAACATATTGTAATGCACAATGAAGAAGCCGTTATCTCTCCGTCATGGAGTATACATTCAGCTGCAGGTACATCAAACTATACCTTTATCTGGGCAATGGGCGGCGAGAATCAGGCATTTGACGATATGGATGTTATAAAGAATGAGGATTTGAGATAATGGAGAATGTTTTAAACAGTTTCAGACTTGAAGGGAAAATCGCACTTGTTACAGGTGCATCTCACGGTATAGGCTTTGCAATGGCAAAAGCACTTTCTAACGCAGGTGCAAAGGTAGTATTTAACAGCAGTTCAAAGGACGGACTGAAAAAGGGTCTTGAAGCATATAAAAAAGAAAATATCGAAGCAAAAGGTTATGTATGTGATGTAACCAAAGAAGAAGAAGTAAAAAATATGGTTGCCGATATCGAAAAGAATATCGGTGAAATAGATATTCTTATAAACAATGCCGGAATTATAAAAAGAATTCCGATGACAGATATGAGCGTGGATGAGTTTAACTCGGTTATAGATGTGGACCTTATAGCACCTTTCATTATGGCAAAGGCTGTTTTACCTAACATGGTAAAGAGAAGAAGCGGCAAAATAATAAATATCTGCTCCATGATGAGTGAGCTTGGAAGAGAAACTGTAAGCGCCTATGCCGCAGCAAAGGGCGGTCTTAAGATGCTTACAAAAAACATCGCTTCTGAATACGGTCAGTACAATATTCAGTGCAACGGAATCGGACCGGGATATATTGCAACCTCACAGACCGCACCTCTTCGAAAGATACAGCCTGACGGAAGCAAACATCCTTTTGATTCCTTTATACTTGCAAAGACTCCCGCCAACAGATGGGGAGACCCTGCCGACCTCGCAGGCCCTGTAGTTTTCCTTTCATCCCACGCATCCGACTTTGTAAACGGACATATACTCTATGTGGACGGTGGAATACTTGCATATATAGGGAAACAACCGTAAAATAAAAACGGGGCTGTCGCACTAAGTGATTAGTATGCAGCCTCTTTTTAATAAAAAAAATTACAGCCGGACTTAGAAAAGTTCGGCTGATGGTGTAAAATATATGTATGCAAACCCATATATTATTACACAAAGATTATACTTTGAATGAGGAAGGATATCAACTAAAACTTCCTTTAAATTTAGAAACTATCATTCCGATAGATGATTCTGTGCGATTGCTGAGTCAGTTTGTGGAGGCTATGGATTTAACTGACTTATATTCTACTTATAAAAGAATAAATACAGTTTCGCCAAGAACTCTATTGAAGATTGTTTTATACTCTTATATGAATGGGGATTATTCTTCTCGTTCCATGGAACGAAACTGTAAACGGGATATTAATTTTATGTATCTTTTAGAAGGCAAGTCGGTTCCTGATCATGCTACTTTTGCACGTTTTCGCAGTATCCATTTTGCTCCATGCTCAAAAAGAATACTTGCCGAAATGTCTAACCTTCTTTACGAACTTGGAGAAATTTCAGGAGAAATGATTTTTATTGACGGCACAAAAATTGAAGCCTGTGCTAATAAATACACGTTTGTATGGAAAAAAGCAGTAACCAAAAATCAGGCGAAACTTCTCATTAAAATAGCTGATTTTATTGTAGAATGTGAGCAACTTTATGATATTCGTGTTGTTTATGGTGATATTGTTAAAATGAAACATGTAAAAAGGTTAAGAAAAAAACTATATACCTTGAAACAGAAAGAACATATTATATTTGTACATGGTATCGGAAAAAGGAAACCACCACTACAAAAGAGTATAGAAACATTAGAAGAATATCTAAATCGTTTAAAAGGATACACACAAAAACTGCATCTTTGTGGGAAAAGAAACAGTTATTCAAAAACAGATCCGGATGCGACTTTCATGAGAATGAAAGAAGACGCAATGGGAAATGGACAGCTAAAGCCGGCATTTAATTTGCAACATGGAGTTGATTCCGAATACATTACCTGGTTAACCATCGGACCACAGCCTACAGATACGACCACTTTGATTCCATTCTTAAAGGAAACAGAGAAATGTTTGGCATTCAAATATCAGAAAGTCATTGCAGATGCCGGATACGAAAGTGAAGAGAATTATGTCTTCCTGGACCAGAATCAACAAATGGCATTTATTAAGCCATCGAATTATGAAATTTCAAAAAAGAGAAAATATAAAAAAGATATAGGTCGCGTAGAAAATATGGAATACAATGAAAAAAGTGACTCTTATATTTGTAAAAATAATAAAACACTATCATTTACACAGGTTCGGCGTTCTAAATCTAAAACCGGATATGTCAGTGAGAAAAATATTTATCAATGTGAGGAATGCTCAGGTTGTCCTTACAAGAAAGAATGCATCAAAGGAAACAATTGTAAAACTCCAATGGAAGAACGAAATAAAGTCCTTTCTGTAGCAAAGACATTTCTAAAATATCGAAAAGAAGATTTGGAACGAATTTTATCAGAAGAGGGTATTCTTCTCAGAATAAACAGAAGCATACAAGTAGAGGGCTCTTTTGGTGAGTTGAAACAGGATATGCGGTTTCGTAGATATTTGAGTCGTGGTACATCGAATGTTCTTGCAGAAAGTGTATTACTTGCAATGGCAAAAAATGTGAATAAACTTCACAATAAGATACAAAAAGGAAAAACCGGAAGGCATTTATTTCCTTTGAGGGGTGCATAAATTTAGAAAGTTCAAAAATTTAAAAAACCATTTTTTTGGGGCTTTATTAAAGTGCGTTTTTTTACAAAAAACTGTTTTTATATCATAGACTTTGCAGTTAAGGAATAAAAAAGAACTACAAAGGAGCCGCCACCTAACGATTGATGAACCGTTAAAGCGACAGCCCCACTTTTTTACTTATTTAACATTCCCCGGTATATCCCCTCTTTTGAAGTGGTACTGTAAGCCGCCTCCGTAGGCATCACTTACATCGCTCTTTAGATAGATCAATACATTAAAGTTTACATCCTCATTCAAATCCTCTTTATAAGGGCTGTCACATACTACAACTTTATCAAGTATCTCCTCTATATCCTTGGCATCCGTAAATACCTTGGTTCCGGTTTCATTATATGAATCATAGTACTCTTCTATTTGCTCAGGCTTAAACTCACTTACCTCTATTCTGTCAATATTCTCTACAGACATTTTTTCCTTTACATCCACACCCATTTCCTTAAGTATGGCAACAGTCTCTTTAAACTCAGGGTATACCGGATAATATCCCACATCATCCATCAGATCCGCATATTTATTGTCGGATGAATAATCACTGTAGTTTCCTCTGTCCTTATATGCCGCATCCAAGATCTTTTGTTCATCGGCATCATTGAATCTTATAGATGCAAAGGGATATGATTTTACTTTTGTATCATATTTCAGACTTAGAAGTTCCTTCTTATAAACTTCTGCAAGCTTGGCCAAATCTCCGTTTTCAGATGTCAGGTGCTTATCATTATCTCTTATACCGTTAAAGTCCACACTTACTATATTTTTTGAGTCCTCAGAAAGTATCGGATACATTCCCGTTTTGTAGCCTTCGTCATCATATATACTTGAAAGCTCTTTTATAGCGGCATCAAAATCAATATTGTAGACTCTTTGCACTTTTTTGCCCGATTTAAGCTTATATGATATAAGTACACGCTCTGATATACTGTCCGCACGCCACTCACTGCTTAAATTGGCTACTCCAAGCTTTGCAAGTGCCACAACAGCTTCCTTATCTTTTATATTCATCTCCCTCATAAGCATAGACTCTATATCGCTGTCACTTGCATAATCTATACCTACAAATGAATCATACCTTGTTTCATTATGAAAACCCATTTTATTAAAATACTGTGATGCATTACTCTCCAAAAAATCCGATACTACTGCGGCACTGCTTATATCACTTACCTTAGGTACATATCTGTCATATCCGAATATATCAAACTGAAATATAGCCGCGACAAATAAAGAAATAACTATACATATCAGCATCTGCACTTTCTTTGCAAAAATCTTTTTAAAGTCCTGATTATATATTATCTCCATTATACAATGCGTGATAATTCCGGCTGAGACGGTTCCGAATACTCCCCATGCAATACTGTCACTCATTATCTCGTAACCGAACAGGTACATAAGCATACTCATAAAGATTACCATCATAAACTTTATCGGCAGCTTTATTATATTAAAACTGATACTCTTACCGGCACTCTCAGATGCTCTCTTCCTATATAGAAGTAAATTTATTACAAGCAAAACTATACTGCCGACTACGGCTATAAACATCTTTCACGGAGTCTTCCGTCAAACACTCCGAAGATAACCATAATACCTGAAAGTTTAAGTAAAACCTTTTCCGCTATAAACCCAACCTTATAGTATGTATCAAAGAATGTACTTTCATATTCACTTATCAAGAATGAAAATGCCGGTGCATAAAAGTTTAAAAATCCGCATGCCAATATTCCGACAAGCATATTTCCGGTGAGCATTATTGCAAATATTACTATTGTATAATTGAATATAAAAAGCAATATCCACTCTGCCACAGATAAAAATGTCGTTACAATAACACCTGCATCACCCATATTTGCAAGTACAAGTAAGCTTGCAATAAATGAACAAACAATATAAGGCAAAATTACAATAAGTATTCCGTTTACCGTTTTTACAAAGAAAAGCACTTCTCTTCTTACAGGCAGGCTGTGGTACATATCGACTTTCTTTTTTGAATAAAGATATGAAAATCCGGACATAGCCACAACCACCGCCAATACTACAAATATAAACGCAAAAAGCGGATTTTTTATACCTATATAACTGTAGAAAGTCTGTACAAACTCTACCTTATAGCTTAGCAGGTCCGTAGGCTCCAAAAATTCACTGTTATATTTGTACATACTTAACATCATTGCGGTTCCCACAATATGTGAAAAGAAGAATATCAGAATGCTGACGGCAAGTGTCCAAATCCTTACCTTAAAATCTTCCTTCAGCAGTTTAAAAAATAAGCTTTTTGATGTCATAACCGTAGACCTCCGTTTCACTTATAAATATTTCTTCAAGACTAAGATCCATCATCTCAAAAAATACCGGATGAAACTCCTCCATCTTAGCCCTTACCTCTTCTTCCTCTCCCTTTACTGTGATTGTATACACACGCCCGATGTTTCATCTGCATAATATCAAGCGACTTTAACCTGTCCATATCGAAATCACTTTCAAATACACACTGTATTTTATGAATATTAAGTTTCATATCCGATACATCTTTTGAAAGAAGTATTCCTCCTTTATGTAAAAGTCCTACATGGTCACAGATGTCCTCAAGTTCTCTTAAGTTGTGTGAAGCTATTATAGGAGTCAGGCCTCTCTCATCCATCTCCTTTGCAAAAAGGCTCTTCACCGCCTGTCTCATAACAGGGTCAAGTCCGTCAAAGGTTTCATCGCAGAGCAGATACTTGGTATTTGAGGCCACTCCGAGTGCAATACAAAGCTGCTTTTTCATTCCCTTTGAAAAGGTATTTATCTTTCTGTTTATACCAAGGTCAAGTGCGGCCAGAAGTTTTTCACACTTGTAGGTATCGAAGTTTTTATATACGGAAGAATAAAATTTCATCATTTCCTTTGCATTGGTGTTTGCAAAGAAATACTGCTCATCAGAGATATAAAAAAACTTCTCTTTTGCATTTATATTTTCAAATACACTCTCATCATCAATAAGTATCTCACCGCTCTCAGGCTTTAGTATTCCTGCAAGTATCTTTAAAAAGGTACTCTTTCCGGCACCGTTGGTTCCTATAAGTCCGAAGACATTTCCGTCCCTTATAGTTGCGCTTATATTGTCAAGTGCCTTGATATCTTCAAAGCTCTTACTTAAGTTCTTGGCTTCAATCATACTTCCTCCTTCTTTTTGTAGAATTCATCCGCTTTTTTACAAAATTCATCCCTGTCTATAAGTCTCTTTGACTTGTCTACAAGCTCCCGAAGTTCCTTAAACAAGACATTTTTCTTATTTTCCTTTATTTTGTCCATATCCGATACAAAGCTTCCGATACCCTTTACACTGTATACATAACCCTCGCGCTCAAGCTCGATGTAGGCCTTTTGTATAGTGTTCGGATTTATTGAAAGCTCCATTGCAAGGCTTCTCACAGACGGAAGCTTATCCCCCCGGAGACAACACCCCTATAAGCATCAGATCGGACAGCTTGTCTACCACCTGCTCATAGATAGGTCTCTTATCCCTTGAGTCAATCACAATCATAGGCTTCTCCTTTAACTGTATTATCTATCATAGTACAGTAAGTATAGCATTATCTTTAATTAATTTCAATATCCAAGTAAAATTTTATATATGGAAAATCCCCTAAAACAATGCTATAATAGGTATTTGTAAATTTTATGAGGAAGTATATATGATAACAACAAGAGAAGATATAAGAAATATTGCCATTATCGCCCATGTAGACCATGGTAAAACCACACTCGTTGACCAGCTTTTAAAGCAAAGCGGTGTTTTCAGGGCGAATCAGGAAGTGGCTGAAAGAGTAATGGACTCAAACGATATAGAAAGAGAGAGAGGAATCACCATTCTCTCAAAGAATACCGCCGTACACTACGGTGATGTAAAAATCAATATTATAGATACACCGGGACATGCCGACTTCGGCGGAGAGGTGGAGCGTGTTTTAAAGATGGTAAACGGTGTCGTTTTGGTGGTTGACGCTTATGAAGGTGCCATGCCGCAGACCAAATTCGTACTTAGAAAAGCTCTTGAGCTTGACCTTGAGGTGCTTTGCCTTATCAATAAATGTGACAGAGATGAAGCAAGGCCTGAAGAGGTTGTAGACGAGATACTTGAGCTTTTACTTGACCTTGATGCAAATGAGCATCAGCTTGACTGTCCTTTCCTTTTTGCAAGTGCAAGAGGAGGTTGGGCAAGATACAATCTTAACGATACAAATATGGATATGAAGCCTTTATTTGAGACCATTATCAAGCATATCCCGGCACCTACAGGTGATGAAGATGCGGACCCGCAGGTACTTATAAGCACTATCGACTACAATGAATATGTAGGTAGAATAGGTGTAGGTAAGGTGGACAACGGTATCATCAAGGTCAATCAGGAAGTAGCTTTGGTCAATCACCACGACCCTGATAAGATGAAAAAGGTTAAGATAGGTAAGCTCTATGAGTATGAAGGACTGAACAGAGTGGAAGTAAGCGAAGCAAGGATAGGTTCAATAGTGGCTATCTCAGGTATTCCGGATATACATATCGGAGATACACTGACTTCTATCGACAATCCTCAGGCAATACCTTTCCAGAAGATTTCAGAACCTACCATCTCAATGAACTTTATGGTAAACGACTCTCCTCTTGCAGGAAGAGAAGGAAAGTTCATTACATCCAGACATCTGCGTGAAAGACTCTTTAGAGAGCTGAATACGGACGTCAGCCTTAGAGTGGAAGAAACGGAGTCTCCTGACTGCTTTAAAGTATCAGGTAGAGGCGAACTTCACTTATCCGTTCTTATAGAAAATATGAGAAGAGAAGGATTTGAGTTTGCAGTCAGCAAGGCTGAGGTTATATACCACTATGATGAAAGAAATCAAAGCAGGAGCCTATGGAGCTTGCATTTGTAGATGTTCCTGACGAATTCTCAGGTGCGGTTATCCAAAAGCTTACTTCAAGAAAGGGCGAGCTTCAGGGAATGAGCCCTACACATGGCGGATATACAAGACTTCAATTCCTCATCCCGTCTCGCGGTCTTATCGGCTACAGAGGCGAGTTCATGACCGATACCAAGGGAAACGGTATCCTCAATACCGAGTTTGAAGGATATGCACCTTACAAGGGTGATATGTTCTACAGAAAAACAGGTTCCATTATCGCATTTGAGAGCGGCGAGTCCATTACATACGGACTTTTCAATGCACAGGAGCGCGGTACTCTCTTTATCGGACCTGGTGAAAAAGTATATGCAGGTATGGTAATCGGAAAGAACGGAAAATCCGAGGACGTCGAGATCAATGTCTGCAAGACAAAGAAGCTTACAAACACAAGATCGTCAAGTGCCGACGAAGCGCTAAGACTTGTTACACCTAAGGTTATGAGCCTTGAAGAGTCGCTTGAGTTCATAGATACCGACGAGCTTTTGGAGGTAACACCTGAGAATCTGCGTATCAGAAAGAAAATTCTTGATCCTACACTCAGAAAGCGTTCAATGATTAAGTCAAAACAATAAATATTTCTAAAGGGGATGTGAAAAAACTTGATTGAGTTTTTTCGCATCTCCTTTTTGCAATTATTGTGTATAAATGACTGAAATCATACGCAAAAAAAGCGCACTCCCCCTACCCCATAGAAATTCTTTTTTTGAATCTATGCGGCAGTTCTGTTTCTCATCTTTTTTTTCTGATATTTATATAAATTATGGCCTATCGCCACGAGTAAAACTTCCAGTTTGACTGAATGAATACCTCTTCGGACAATTCTCTTGTACCAACGGTCGCTTTTCATAATTCCGAAAGTGCCTTCTGCTTGTATCGAACGGTTCATTCTTAATAACGCACCGTGGATACTTTCCAGGTTTTCGATTACTTCCCGGTGCATGGAAGTTAGTTCCTGATTGATCCGAATGGTTCGATTCTTATCTGTCTTCTTACATTTCTTTGCATATGGACATTCACTACAGTCTTCGCATTCATACAGTTCTTCCTTGCGCCCGTACCGATTTCCCCTCACATTTTTTCTGCATAAAAAACGGAATGCTTTATTGTTAGGACATCTCATGACTCCTTGCTCATCAATTCTGAAATTAACTGCACGAAATGGATCTTCATGATATTTCCGATCCTTAGTTTCCTTTTTAAACATTGGAAATTTCATATACTTTTCAATTCCGTTCTGTTCACAGAAAATATAATTGTTGTATGAGCCATATCCGGCATCTGCCACAGGATATTTGGGATAGAATCCATAAGTTTGTTTGAAGTGCTCCATCAAAGGAACAAAGCAATCCATATCCGAACGATAATGGTTCACGTCAACAACTGCAATATATTCATCTGCTACACCAATCTGTACATTATATGCCGGCAGAAGCTGATCATTGCCCATGTAATCTGTTTTGATACGCATAAAGGTAGCTGAGGTATCTGTTTTAGAGTAACTGTTTCGGTCAGGACCACAGATTTCAATTTTTTGTATGTATTCTTGAAGTTTCTGACAGAAAGTAGTCAAGTGTTCATAATGACGCTGTTCTTTGGATTTTCGCTTTCCGCTTCCGTAAACAAATGTACTTGTATCCAGTTCCCATAAAAGTACTAGCTGCTCAACGATTTCATTCAGATAATCCGGTACATACTCTGTGTTTGTTGTGATCTGCACCCCACTCCATGCGATTTCTGCATTAATTTCCTCAATCTCCGCAGTGATTTTTTCGTAAAGCTTGTAACGGAACTTTTCCGTAGCCTTCTTCCATACCCGGTATACTTGTTTGCGTTTGCTTCAAACTTGGAGCCGTCGATGTAGAGATGTTGTGAGATCTCACATGCTCCTCATTAAAAGATAGCATGATTGATATCGTTAAAAAAATGTTTTTCAATCTTATCTTTAAGTATTTTTATTGATGAAATATCCAAAGGTTCTGTATGACGGAGTCCGGTGATCCATGAGATACATGAACCTGATATTAACTTTGCAGTTGTCTTCCAGTTTTCTCAGAGAGCAGTAACCGCTAGTCATAAATCCGAAAAGTACTGTTTTTAACATGTTGACCGGATTATATCTGCGTCGTCCGGTTGTGTACTCCGGAATATCCGTCAGATACTTGTTTAAATCGATCCCTCCCATCAATCTGTCAAATGTTAAAACAGGATCCAGCAGATCCAAACAATCTGAAAAAAAACAGTGGTAAATATCCTTGTTTTTGAATTACAATAAGTGTTAGGTAAATTTTTCATTGCAAGTTAATTTTACCACAAAAATAGGACCTTTCGCATGAGCGGATGGTCCTATTTCTTTTAGGGACTTATTTCACAGCCCCTTTTTATAATTAAAAAACAGCATATAAAAGATAAAGATTATTTAAAAGCTGATAGCCTATATTGAACTAATGTTGTATAATCTAGTCTATGAGTGAGTGCTCTTAATTTAAAATTTGTTTTGAAAAGGAAAAAATAATGAATAAAGAGAATGAAAATAAAGCTCCTGAAAAAAGCTTAAAATCCTCCGGTTCAAAGAAAAGAAAATATATAAATAAAGCCATATTTAAGGCGGTTAAAACATTCTTTCTTTCACTGCTGGTCATAGGCGTTTTGGGAGGTGCAATGGGCATAGGTATGATAAAGGGTATCATAGACAATGCCCCTGAGGTGGACGTGGACAGTATTGTTCCTCTCGGATATGCCACTACCGTATACAATTCGGCAGGTCAGGTAACCGATACACTTGTCATGGCAGGCTCAAACCGTGAAGAAGCCACCTATGATGAACTTCCTAAGGTGCTTATAGATGCGTTTGTTTCCATAGAGGACTCAAGATTTTGGAAGCATAGAGGTATAGACACCAGAGCGATACTTAGAGCAATAAGCGGTGTTATCACAGGCAACAGCTCTTCAGGCGGCGGTTCCACCATCACACAGCAGCTTATAAAGAACAATGTTTTTAACGGCGGTAGAGAAAGAAGCTTCGGTGAGAAGGTTGAGAGAAAGTTCCAGGAGATGTATCTGGCTGTAAAGCTTGAAAAACAGATGGATAAAAAGCTTATCCTTACAAACTATCTCAATACTATCAATCTCGGAAGCAACTCCCTCGGTGTAAAGGTTGCCGCAAGAAGATACTTCGGCAAGGATGTATCGGAGCTTACATTGTCCGAAGCAACTGTAATAGCGGGAATTACAAAGGGACCTACCAAGTACAATCCCATCACAGGTCAGGCTGCCAATGCCGAAAGACGAAAGATTATATTACAGTATATGTATGAGCAGGGCTATATCACAAAAGAACAGCAGGAAGAAGCTCTTGCAGATGATGTATACTCAAGAATTCAAAATGTAAATACGATGGCAAAGGAAAAGAACAGCCCTTACAGCTATTTTACAGATGCTCTGATCTCACAGGTTACACAGGCCCTTATAAATGAAATGGGATATACCGAGACACAGGCACATAATCTTTTGTACAGCGGCGGTTTATCAATATACACCACACAAGACCCTAACTTGCAACAGATAGTGGACAGTGAAGTAAACAACCCTGAAAACTATCCCGACACAAAGTACTCACTTGAATACAGACTTACTGTCACAGACAGTGAGAAAAACACACATAATTATTCTGAAAAGGATATTAACAAGTACCACTCCGAAACACTGCATGACGGCTTTGGCGGACTCTATCCGACCGAGGATGCAGCCAAGGCGGATGCCGAAAAATATAAGTCATCTATATTAAAAGACGGAGATACTATAGTAGGTGAGAGCGTTAAGACAGTCTTGGAGCCTCAGGTTTCCTTTGTACTTATGGATCAAAAGACCGGTTCTGTAAAAGCGATAAGCGGCGGTCGAGGTGAAAAAAACTTCTTCTCTCTCACTTAACAGAGCCACAGACACAACCAGACAGCCGGGTTCCACATTCAAGGTAATATCTTCCTTTGCACCTGCACTTGATACAAGCGGAAACACTCTGGCAACCACTTACTACGATGCCGAGTACACATTGGGAGATAAAACTTTCAAGAACTGGTATGACAAACAGGGGTATCTGGGCTGGTCAAGCATTCGTGACGGTATCGTATATTCTATGAATATAGTTGCGCTCAAGACACTTATGGAGACGGTCACTCCGAGAGTCGGCGTACAGTATGCTACAGACTTCGGTATAAGCACACTTACCGATCAGGATTACAACGCTTCACTTGCACTTGGAGGTCTGACAAAGGGTGTCAGCAATCTTGAGCTTACAGGCGCCTTTGCCACCATTGCAAATCAGGGTGTGTATACAAAACCGATGTTCTTTACAAAGATTGTCGACCACAACGGCAAGACAATCCTTGACAACACTGCTCCGGCAACACATAGAGTTATAAAGGATTCCACCGCATTTTTGCTTACAGATGCAATGGCGGCATCCACTCAAAACAACAGGAAGTTTGCAAGCAGCGGAATCAATGTAAACTCCACATCTACCAGAGCACATCTTGACCATATGAGCGTTGCCGGTAAATCAGGTACTACATCCAACAATGTGGATGTATGGTTTGTAGGCTTCACACCATACTATACCGCCGGTGTATGGGCAGGTTGTGATGAAAATCAGACACTTTCCGATAACGGAGGAACAAGCTTCCACAAAGATATCTGGAGAAAGATAATGACCAAGGTATCTGAGGGGCAACAAGATATAGGCTTCCCTGTACCGGACTCCGTAGAGACTGCCGTAGTATGCAGAAAATCAGGGAAGTTGCCTATCCCTGGAGTGTGTGACCACGATCTGAGAGGAGATTCCACATATACAGAATACTTTGCAAAGGGTACCGTACCTACAGAGGTCTGTGACCATCACACGACAGTTACGGTTTGCAGAGACAGCGGACTTTTGCCTACACCTAACTGCCCTACCACTACAAGAGTTGCCCTTATAATTCCAAGCGGACAGTCACAAACAGACGACTCACAGTATGCCGCACCGAGTGCCACCTGTAATATACACGGCGGTGTCAACCCTATAGTAGGCTCAGACGCACCTACTGAGAGTGCCGATGACAATCAGGATGTCGGTGTAGCTCCAAGCAGTAACCATCCTGTAGTAACACCGAGGCAAAACAACAATGTCACTGTCGGTGTGGCTCCGGGTGATGACCACGCCGCGGCAACTCAGTCTCCAAGCCCTGTTATCACACCGAGCAAACCTGATAAAAAGAAAAAGAAGCCGTCAGAGGTAGTCACTCCTGAGACCACCGCTCCTCCGGCACATATAAAATCAACTCCTCCTACAAAGGGCGATGATGATTCGGATGTATTGCACGGTCCGGGAGTATCCGCTCCGAAAAATGACGGACCTCATGCAAGCCCCGAACCTTCAGTCTCAACTGAAGGACCCGGAGGTCAGGCATCACCTATACTTGTAGGACCGGGAGAATAAAGGTTCTTTGTCAAGTGTTGGGGTGGGTTGATTTTTTCAGCCCACTTTTTATATTTGAAATTTTTTGAACTCACCATTTTGCCGGGCAGTATATATTTAAAGTCTGATAAATATTTTTTTGCACAACAAAAAGACCTCGTCCCCAGTCATTTTTTTTAAGCTGTTGCCATTAAAATTCTATTCCTAAAATATGTAAAGTTACGTACACCATAAGATATTCTTTTAAGTACCTTTATCTTGTTATTAAACCCTTCTGTAGGCCCATTTGATATATGTCGATACTTAAGTGAATTTAAGATGTATTTGTAATTATTTCTAAATGCTGTGATTGCCGCATTAAACTCTTTTTATACCGGAACTTTCCACCTCAAGCAGCCATTCGCGAAGTAGCACTCGTTGCTTTGAGTATGACTTTTCATCAAGTAGCTTAATAAACAACTCTTTTTATGAAGTGTGCTTTCCTTAAGTCTTCTGAATACTCTAACATTAGATTAAGTGCCGCCTTATTTTCTTCAGACAGATTTGATTTTTCTCGCCGTAATGATGTGTTTGCTTCGCTTATAGTACCTTCTAAGAGTCTTTGACATGCTCTTTTGTACATTCTTTCTTACATTCTCCAGAGCCCAATATACCTGCCTTATAAAGTGGTACCTGTCAACAACTATCTTAGCATTTGGAAAGTATGTTTTTAGCCATATCTATGAAAGTCTTATTCATATCACATGAGAAATATTTTACATTCATGCGTTTTGACTTATCAAGAGACTTAAAGTATTCAACCAAACATGCACTCTTTCTTGAGTAGAGTATATCAAGCACTTTGTGTTTTATAGGATCCACAACAATAGTTTGATACTTTTCGGTTCCGGCATTCCCTTTAAACTCGTCTATTGATATAGCTTCTCCAATTCTATCAGATGAATTGTTGAGTGTACCAAGTATCTTATATACAGTATGTGTAGAGACATTAGCTTTGTCGGATGCCTCCTTAATAGTTATTACATTATGGAAAGAATGAGCAATGAACTTGGTCAGCCTTTGAGTTCTATGCATATACTTTGAAACGAAATCATATGATTCGTAAAAGTGTTTGCCACAGTTAGGACAATGATAACGTCTCTTTTTAAGGTGTAGTGTACAAGATTTACCTTGAAAGGGTATATCTTTAATCTTTTGGATTCTGTAATCATGTACCTTAGCGGTTTGGTTACTGCATCGCGGGCATTTATGAGGTTTAGGGTCAGTAGTAATAAAAAACGAAATATCATCGTCTTTTACACAATTAACATTGACATTTACATCATAAATACATAAAATCTTATTTAGGTCGTTCATATGGACACCTCCTCCAAGTATAGTTTTTTGAGTTGAACTGGGGACTTGGAGGTTTTTTTATTATAATAAAAAATGTCGAGATTGGTAATACCCAACCCCAACATTAATTATACAGCCAGAATAAAATAAAGGACCGATGTTTCATACAGTCATGTATGAGACATTAGTCCTTTTTATATCTTAACCAAGTATCATCTTATCACTAAGCACCGCATCTGTTCCCGAATACAACTTCATCACATCCGCGATTGTCATATTCTTTCTCATATCTCCCTCCAATACGGTCAGTATTTTACCGCTGTTCATAACTATTGTCTTATTACCGAAATCAAGTGCATCCCTGATATTATGTGTAATCATCAGCGTTGTGATGTGATTTTCGGTAACAATCCTGTTTGTTATCTCCATTATCTTCTTACTGGTCTTCGGATCAAGTGCCGCAGTATGCTCATCAAGTAAAAGCAACTCAGGAGTTTCCATAGTAGCCATCAAAAGTGTCAGCGCCTGTCTTTGTCCTCCGCTTAAGCCTCCCACTTCATTCTTTAACCGGTGTTCAAGCCCTATACCAAGCTTTGCACAGACAGATTTGAAATACTCTCTGTCACTTTTTCTTACACAGAATCCGAATCTTATCTTCTTACCGCGGCTGTAGGCAAGTCCCATATTCTCCTCAATAGTCATATGTGGAGCTGTACCCTTTAGCGGATCCTGATATAATCTTCCTATAAACCTTGCCCTTTTATGCTCTTTCATATAGGTAATATCTTTCCCGTTATTGTATATCCTTCCGCTATCCACTTCTATATTACCTGCGACGGCATTTAACATAGTGGACTTTCCGGCTCCGTTGCTGCCGATAACGGTAGCAAAATCACCGTCATTTAATGTAAGACTCAGATCACACAGTGCTTTCTTTTCGTTTACAGTATCCTTATTGAATATAACATTGATATTTTTAATTTCCAGCATGTATCTTCCTCCATCTAAGCAATGTCGGCTTTATCAATGGTATACTGATTGCAAGCACTACTATTACAGCCGAGAAAAGCTTCAGATATATTGCAGGCAAGCCGAGTCCGAATGCAATTGCAAGCATTATACGATATATTATAGCGCCTATTACCACCGCAATAAGGTGTCTTAACATACCTCTTTTACCTATTACCGTTTCACCTATTATAATACTTGCAAGTCCGAGCACCAGCATCCCTGTTCCCACACCATGTGTAGCCGTCATATTGTACTGTGCATATATTGCACCTGAAAGCCCTACCAGTATATTGCAAAGTGCAAATCCCAAGACTTTCATAGCATCGGTATTTATACTTGAACTTCTGACCATAGCCTCATTATCACCTGTAGCACGAAGTGACAGGCCTATCTGTGTCATCAAATAATTTGAGTACTGTCACCAATACAGCCACTATTATCAAAAGCAATATCAGTTTTCCTATATCCACACCTGCAAGAAAGAACTTGCCCTCAAAAGGAGTAAATATCGTCTTCTCACCATAGAAAAAAACACTCGGCTTATCACCCATTACAAACAGATTTATGGAATACAATCCTGTCATGGTCAATATTCCGGCAAGTATAGCATGTATTTTCAATTTTGTATTAAGTATACCTGTAACAATGCCTGCAAGCATTCCTCCAAGTACTCCCATTATAATTCCCATAAGCGGATTCTTAGCTACCGCCCATACCGCACTGTATGCAAGCCCTGTAACAAAGCTTCCGTCTACAGTAAGATCCGGCAAATCCAAAATCCTAAAAGTTATGAACAGTCCCAATGATAATATTGCAAATATCAGTCCTAATTCAACACTGCCCAGTAATGTTGATAATGTCATTTTTTCTCCTACTTATTTGATTTGATTTCAACAAACTTCTTATCATTCTTGATGCTGTCAGGTATCTCTATACCGAGTGCCTTTGCAGTATCTGTATTTACATATATGAAAAGATCATCTTTGAATACCTTTACAGGGATTTCATTTACAGGCTTACCCTTAAGTACTTCATCCACCATTTTTGCTGTTTCTTTTCCGAGATCGGTATAGTCAATACCTACTGTAGCAAGTCCTCCGTCCATTACCATTGAATCTGCACCTACATATACAGGCTTTTTAGCCTTGATTGCCTCTGATGTAAGTATAGGCATTGCCTCGGCTACAGTGTTGTCATTTGAAACAAATATCATATCCACTTTCTCAAAAAGTGATGCTGCCGCTGTCTGAAGGTCCGCACTTGTTGAGATACTTACTGTTTGAAGTTCAAGATTTTTCTCCTTTGTATACTTTTCAAGTAAACCTAAGTTGGTTACAGAGTTATCCTCTCCCGGATTGTAGATAAATCCTACCTTTTTTACATCAGGAGTAATCTGCAGTGCAAGGTCCATTATCTTATCTATCTGTACGGCATCACTTGTACCTGTCATTCCCTTGTCAGGTGCATTCATATCTGTAAGCACACCTGCACCTATCGGATCTGTCACCGCTGAGAATACTACAGGTGTTGTTTTTGTAAGGCTCATAGCTCCCTGTGCTACAGGTGTTGCAATAGTAACCACTACATCCTGCTTATCGCCTTCAAATCCCTGTACAATGCTTGTGATATTTGCCATATCTCCCTGTGCATTTTGGAAGGTAATCTTTGCATTCTCACCGTCCACATAACCGAGTTCCTTTAATTCATCTTTAAATGAATTGTATATTATATCAAGTGACTTATGCTCTACAAGCTGTATTACACCTATTTTTTTCATATCTTTGTTTGCATCTGCTGCTGCGCTCTCTGTTTTAGATGATTCCGTAGCCGAACTCTCTGATACGGTGCTGCTGTCACTGCTCTGTGTTACTGCAGACTTCGGTGTACAACCTGCCATAAGTACTACACCAATTGCGATAATTCCAAGTTTCTTTATTAAATTCATTTCTCCTCCTTAAGCATCTTATCCGAGAATAAATTTACCACATGATAACGGCAGTGACATTTGCATAAGTCACGTATCACTTCGTTGCTGCCGACAGTGACTTATGCACTAAAAAAGGCCTTGTCATCCCAAAGGACAAGCAAAGCCTGCGATACCACCTTCATTAGTAAAAATACTCACTCTACAAAAATGCCGACACATTTTCTGCCCGGTAACGGGAGCACCCGTCTTAGCTACTTGTTTCCTTTCACCTCGCCCTCATGGGTCCATATTAAAATCGTCATCACTATCGGTTCTCAGCACCTCCGACTCTCTGTAAGTAACTAATTTCTTTTCTCCCAATCAACGGTTTTATTCTTTTATACTTTAAAATTTAAAAATTGTCAATATTATACAATGAAATTTATGCATTTATCTTTTTAAAGAACCTTAAAATCAAAGGCATTACAACAACAAATGAAATCACATCCGCCACAGGCTGAGCAAGCTGTATTCCATATATTCCAAAGAACCTTGGAAGTATGGCAACCATCGGTATAAAGGTAATTCCGCTTCTTAAAAAAGATGCTATTGATGAAGCAAGGTTTTCACCTGCACCCTGAAACATCATACTTGCAGCCAATGTAATAGGTGAAATAAATAAAACTATACATTGCGCTCTCAGTGCAAAAGTTCCAACCCCTATAACATCTGCATCGTCTCTGAACAGCCCTATTATATGACCTGAAAAAATAAGTGAAAGCACACTTAAAACTCCAAGAATTATCATACTTAGCCCACAGCAAAATATAAATGCCCTCTTTACACGCTTAAACTTCTTCGCACCGAAGTTGAAAGCCGACACCGGCTGGAAACCCTGTGATATGCCAAGCGCAATGGCAAATATAAAATTGCAAACTCTGCTTACAATACTCATGGCTGCAATGGCGGCATCACCGTACGGCATCGACATATAGTTAAGCACCATTGTAGATACACTCATCATTCCCTGTCTGATAAGACTCGGCAAGCCTGTATACAATATATTAAGGATATCCTTTATATCCCACGAAATCGCTGAAAATCTAAGCCTTGATACCGTCCTGTCTCCTCCGAACATTGAAAGCAAGACAAAGAAACTTATAACCTGTGAAACCGCAGTGGATATGCCTGCTCCCAAAGTACCCATATTTAGTACAAATATAAATATCGGATCTCCTATAATATTCAACACACCTCCAAGAGTAAGTCCAACCATTGCAAGAGCGGCCTTCCCTTCATATCTGAGAACATTATTTAACACACAGCTTCCGGTCATAAAAGGAGCTGACAAAAGTATACATATACCATAGGATTTTGCGTAAGGCATTATAGTGTCCGTACTGCCCATTATCTAAGCAGCGGCTCCATAAATATTATACCGATAATCATTATAAGCACACCAAGAAACAGTGACATAAAAAATCCTGTAGAGGCGAACTTTATAGCTTCATCTCCCTGCTTATTTCCAAGCTTTCTTGATATATTTGAACCGCATCCGTGGCCACACATAAATCCAAGCGCCTGATTTATAGTCATAAGAGAAAAAACTATACCTATAGCGGCGGAAGCGCTTGTTCCCAGTTTTCCTACAAAGAATGTATCCGCCATATTATAGATATTGGTAACAAGCATGCTTATTATAGTAGGTACACTGAGTCGCAAGATGAGCTTTTCCACGGAAGTCTCAGTCATTTCCTTATATTGCCTGTCCAAAACGCTCATATTGTCCATAACTTACCTACCCTTCCGTTCACAAATAAAAAATATCACCGCTGTTACAATAAAATAAAACCATGTGGCAGGATTTGAAAACCATGTGGTAAAAAACGACAACGCCAGATATACAAACCACTGTGCATATATCATATAAAAAACGGCATGCCTTGTACTTCTTATCCACTTTTCAAAGAAAAAGCTTACCGCTCCAAGTATGGCCGAAAATACTCCCACACCGATTATACCGAAATCATAAAAAGCGTCATAAAACAATGTCACCGTAGTAAGCTCCGTCTTATTTACAAAGATCGGAAAGTCCACAAGCTTAGGATATATAAACTTAAGCCCTGAAAGCGCCCAAAGTGGGAAAAGCCCCTTAAGTCCGAAGCTGTGCTTAGGCAACTCCTTAATCAAGGTATCAAGATTGTCATAATTGTTTGCAATATATATATAAGGCTGAGTAATAAAAATCGGCAGATTGTATTTCATCTCAAAGATACCGTTCAGATACTCCACATTGTGGCTTCTTGCAACTGTCAAAAGTAGATATACAGGTACTATAATCAGTACCACCTCTATAAAATAAAGAGGTTTTATCTTATCTCTTTTCAGAATAAGCAATGTTACAAAGGCCATCAGTACCGCAAACATAAACTGAAATCTTGACACACAGAGTATAGGTATCAGCATAGCTACAATATTTGCAAATACAAGGAATACCCATTTTACAGCATTTAACTCCTTCTCCTCACTTAGATATATTATGCTGAGTGAAGGCACAAGAATACAACTCACCGTAAAATAATGTACTCCCGAGACATGAAAGTATGAATACGCATGAGGTACTCCCCTTAAGAAAAAAGGTATAAATCCAAGTTTTATAGCCTCTATGTTAAATGCAACTACGGAAATCATTGCAAGCATCACTATACATATATACAGTCTGTTTTCATTGCTATTTTCAATGACTCTTGCTTCCTTATTTTTATAAGGATTTCCAAGATATCTCTCCAGCCATTCAAACATCATATAAAAGCATCCGAAAGCCAGACAAAGACAAATCCATGTCGTATTACTCCAAGGTTTTGCCAAATGTGACAGCTTTATTGCTGAAAGCCCCTCTCCTCCTACAAATGCCAATGAAAATATTCCTCGAAGGTTCACTAAAGACTTTGAATATCTGCATTCCTTTATATAAAGATATAGTGCCACTATAATCTGAACAATCCCGGACAGGGCATATAGCCCCGTCCGGGAAAGTAAATAAGCCGACAGACTGCCAACAAGATATATTAACATCCAAGCTCCTCTGATATTTTTTTCAAATAATCTTTTATTTCACTCTCACATCCCATCTCAAGCACCTTATCAACCTTAGCTCTTAAGTCCTTACTGTCACAAAGTGAAACAATCTGTCTTGACTTTAATATACTTGAAGCCGACATGGAGAACTCATCAAGACCCCAAGCCAAAAGTACAGGTACAAGTAAAGGATCTGCTGCGGCTTCTCCGCACATACCTACCATAATTCCCGCCTTTTTGCCCTCTGTGATGACTCTGTTGATACTTCTGAGTACTGCAGGTGAGAATGCCGAATACAGATTGGCAACCTTTACATTACCCCTGTCTACAGACATTGTGTACTGAATCAAATCATTTGTACCGATACTGAAAAAATCCACCTCTTTGGCAAAGAGATCTGCAAGCAGTGAAGCCGCGGCAGTCTCAACCATTATACCCACTTCAATATCCTTATTGTATGCAATATTCTTCTCATCAAGTTCGACCTTTATATTCTTTATAAGAGATTTAGCCTCTCTTATTTCATCCATTGATGTGATAAGCGGCAACATTATCTTTATATTTCCGAAAGCACTTGCACGTAATAATGCGCGAAGCTGAGGTATATAGATATCATCCTTTCTGTCAAGGCAAAGTCTTATAGCACGATATCCGAGGAAAGGATTATCATCCTGTGCAATACCCATATATGGGATTTCCTTGTCTCCGCCTATATCGAGAGTTCTGATGATTACAGGCTTTCCTTCCATAGCTGCGGCCACCTGCTTATAGCTTTCAAACTGCTCCTCTTCAGTAGGCATACATTCTCTGTCCATAAATAAAAACTCTGTTCTGAAAAGTCCTATACCCTCTCCGCCGTTTTCTATTACCTTCTTAACGTCCTCAGGGCTTCCGATATTTCCCACTATCTCAACCTGTTTACCGTCTTTGGATACACTCGGAAGTGTCAAATATTTCTTAAGAAGTTTCTTGGCCTCATCATATTTTTTCTTCTTATCTGCATACTCACTCTTCTCGGATTCGCTAGGAAGTATAATAACCTCACCGCTCTCACCGTCAAGTACAATTTCACTGCCATCTTCAATATCCTGCGGCAAATCAGACAATCCTACTACGGCAGGTATCTCAAGCGCCCTTGCAAGTATTGCGGAATGTGATGTCTTTCCGCCAAACTCAGTCACAATACCAAGTACATTTTCAGGGTTCAGTCCGGCAGTCATAGACGGTGTAAGGTCCTTGGCCACCAGAATACTTCCGTGCGGAAGTGTTGAAAGGTCGCTGCTTTCAAGCCCCATGATCTTCTTGATGAGCCTATCCTTTATATCTCTCATGTCTGCAGCTCTTTGTTGCATAAGCTCATCATCCATTGAAGCAAATACTGCCGCATACTGATTGCATACCTCTTCCACGGCATACTCGGCACAGACCTTTTCATTCTTTATAAGATTTACCATTTCATCAATAAGCATAGGGTCAGACATAAGCATGATATGTCCGACCAAAATCTCAGCCTCCTTTGCCGAAGCATTCTTCTCAAGTGACCTTGACATCTCCTCTGTCTCAGCCTTTGTGAGTTCCAAAATTTCCGTAAAACTCTTCACCTCAGCCTCAATATCCGAAATATTTCTTTTTACAACCTCAACACTCTGCTCTTTGACTACTTTGCAATACCGATACCTATGCCCTCGGCTGCTCCTACACCATAAATCTTCATCGTAAACCTCTACTTACTTTACTTCGCCAAAACCGGAATTTATCAAATTCCTTAATGCTTCCATTGCTTCCTTCTCATCTTTTCCCTCACATGTAATAGTGATTACATCACCACATTTTACACATGTGGCAAGTACACTAAGTACACTTTTAGCGTTTGCCGTAGCATCCTTGAATATAATATTTATTTTTGAATCATATTTCAAGGCCTCTTTACACAAACTGCCTGCCGGTCGCAAATGCAGACCGCTCGGATTTATCACCTTCAACTCTTCTGAAACCATGCAAAACCTCCCCTAATTTTCAGCAGATGACGCAGTCTCCGTGCTGCTTTGTTCCGCTATTGTTGTTGTTTCATTTTTTTCACTTGTATGATTTCCTATAATCACCTCAAAAGGAGTGTATGAATCCACACTCAGCCCTGTAGCAGGCTCAAACTTAAGACTTCCCGTATTGCTTCCCACATTCATCTCGCTTACATCAAGTGTAGCCTTAAGATCCGCATTGGTCACAGACTCAAGGTTTGCACTGAGTCCTGATACCACCACTGTAATCTTTCAGGAACAATACTTGTCGCCACACCGGGCTTGGCTCCCACTATATTCAAATCGTTCACTGTCAAAGTAAGCGACTTTTTATCAAGCGCCTCTACCTTTAATGTTACATTCACTTTGGTATCTCCTACAGCTGTAACATTGGCAGGCAGGAAGTTCTTTATATCAACTGTTAAGTTCACATCTCCTGTTGCGCCCTCAACACTAAGTGCACTTGCAGGAACCGTTATGGAATCAAGTCCCTCAAGCACTTCAGGTTGTCCTCTTACCTGTATAGACTTCGTAGTGCTTTCTGCACCTGTAAACTTATAACCCTGTGCGGCACTTCCGCCTACATCAAAATTCAGCGCAAGCGTCCTTCCGTTCAACATAACAAGACTATATCCTACATTATCAAAACTCTTGCTTACTCTGCTGTCCGATATAACGAACGCATTGCCGTTGGCATCAAAATACTTAAGCTCGGCTCTTCCGCTCTCATCACTGTCAAGACCTGATACATCTATCTCAACACCTATTTGACTTATCTGACCGATTACAGATACCGGGCCTGTAACTACCACATTTGTCTTGTCAAGTTTTACCTCTCCTACAGAAAATCCGTCTGAAGGAGTACCTGTAATCTTCGTGGTAAGTGTGAACTCCTTCCTTTGAAGGTCCTCAATACTTACCCTGACAATACTTGGCTTTGAGGCCACCGCTCCGATTATCAGATCCTTATTATTGACTACCTCTACCGCAATCGGTACTGCACCTGTTATATCATACATGTCTCCAAGGTCTATAGATGCATTAAAGTCGGAGGCCGATATCCTGCTTTGGTCTCTGCTTCGAACCTCATAGCTTACCGTTACCGAATTAGCTCCCATCAGTGAGTATGTCTTACCGGCATCCGTGATAATATTTGCATTTACCACATTCAAAGGTACACTTATGTTCCTTGTCACTATAGGATTTGAAACATTTACCACAATAATCCATACCAAAAATGCTACAGCCAAAGAGCTAATTTTCAAAACAAGATTATTTGTCTTTATCATTACCTCTTCCTTTCAACAGCTTCGACAATAAAGAGACCTTCTTATCTTCCTTACCGTCTTCCAATAAAACGGAAAGTTCTTTCTTCAGCTCCTCTCCGTCATTTACCTTTATCAAGTTACCGCCAATAGCTACAGATACCCTTCCGGTCTCCTCGGACACAACTATTGTAACTGAATCAGACACCTCACTGATTCCTATAGCCGCTCTATGTCTGGTTCCAAGGTCCTTGCTTATCCTCATATTCTCTGAAAGAGGAAGGTAGCAGGTGGCTGAAACTATAGTATTACCTCGTATCAGCACCGCACCGTCGTGTAGCGGAGTGTTGTGCTCAAATATATTTATAAGAAGCTGACTTGAGACTATACCGTTTATCAATATACCTGTCTTTTCTATGTAAGCCAGATTCTCATTTCTCTCAATCACTATCAATGCACCGGTCTTCGGTTTTGACATGGTAAAGGCCGCATTTATAAGTTCATCGACAGTGCGCTCACTCATACCGTCTTCACTTGACTTGCTGTCAAAGGCAAAGATATTCATTATATTCTTATTTCCAAGCTGCTCAAGAGCCTTTCTAAGCTCCGGAGCAAATATTATAATAAGTGCAGTAACCGCAATGGTCGCAATCCTTCCCATTATCCACAGTATAACATCAAAATGTAACAAATATGACGCTATAGTAAAGCCTACTATAATCAGCAAACCCTTAAGCAATGTCCACGCCCTGGTCTTAGTAATCCACGCCATTATTTCATATACAATATACGCAATAATAAGTATTTCAATTACATTTAAAAACTCAATATGTGGAAAATATGAAAGTCCATCACGCATCAAACTCGTGATAATGTTCATTCACTACCCCCATTATTCTTGTTCTTCTTCTTTGTACTGAACGACTGTACCTTTTTGTCCGCTGCTGTAATAGTAATCTTCGGTACAGCCTTAACAAAATAATAATAATCATCATCCTCAAACTGAGCATACTCGGTCCTTGTATAATCCACAGAAAATACAAAGAAGTTGTAAATATATGCAAAAATTACAGATACTACAAGTCCTATTATAAACTCCAAAAGAGGAAGAGATATATCAAAAATAAAATCTCCTGCAAAAACACTCACCAAAAGAGTGATGGTACCTGCAGCAATCGCAATCTGCCACGCATAATCTATATTTTGCTTATGCACCATATATACTATAAATGTAGCAAGTGCAAATGCAATCAAAAATAAAAGTAAAGTCTTATTTGAAAAAATACCGTTGATTGCCTGTGTATATCTCTGTGCGATGTCCACAGATTGAGTATTTGTAAGCAGTCCGATGTTTTGCTTTGCAAACAGGCAGGTAAAATAAATAAGCACCCCCGCCAAAATAGGTATAATACTTACCGCACTTCCCATAAGTCCCACTACAAGCGGAATAACATACGGTATCTTGATTGCAAAAAATATGGGAACAAGAATCAAAAGCACACTGTCCTTCTTGCCGAAACTGTAGTATAGGAAGATTGTCAGTATAAATATGATTCCCACGATCAGTGCCAACTCAAAAGATGCCGTGAACAAGTGTATCAAGAGAAACACCGCGACTATAACCACACCTGCCATATAGGGCAAAAAAGCACCTATTACCGACAACACTATAGGTATATGTATTACAGCAAGCTTTGCCTGATATCCCAGATTCATATTGATAAGCATCATAGCTGTAAACAATATTATATATTTAATTCCTTTATCTATTATCGAATAATATTTCGCATAAAAAAACTCTTTAAGATGTTTCTGAACACATATAGCTGTAGCATTCTAACCTCCGTTATTTGGCAACTTCTCTTTATTGTCAAACTTTTTTTCAAAATAATTCAATCTGTCATTATATATCTTCAAATCTTTCTGTGCCTCGTCATATTTTTTTAAAAAAATCTATATGTAATCATCTCAAATGTAAGCAGCCCCAATATATATATCAAAATATATATAACCGAAAGCAATCCTATAGGATTAACACTTGACATAAGACCCTCTAAATTATAAAGTACGGCCAAAACAACTATAAGAGCAAAACAGATAGTATAAACAAAAAAAGACCTAAGCATATGTTTACCCACATAGTCTTCTCTGAAATAATTATCAATCTCAAACATCTGCTCGCCCTTTCGTTTTTTTCAATAATGCTAATTCCGTCATCTGTCTTATTTTCTCTTCGTTTAGCATACCTTCTCCCACTAAAAACTAATTAAAATATTTTTATCATTATATCATATCTATGTTTGCATAGCAAATATAGTAAAAAACCGTGCACAAATGTACACGGCTTTTAAAAATATCATTCTCTTACACCTTCAATAATCGTCTTCGACATAAAATCAAGCATCTCATCGCTCATTCCCGGATAAAGTCCAACCCAGAAAGTATCATTCATTATTCTGTCTGTATTTGTAAGTTCACCTACCACTCTGTATCCTTTTCCTTCAGCTCTCATCTGATCAAAGCAAGGATGCTTTATAAGATTTCCGGCAAAAAGCATTCTGGTCTGAATACCGTTTGACTCCAGCTTGTTTACAAGCTTAGCCCTGTCCACTCCCTCTCTACAGGTAATTAAAAATCCGAACCAACTTGGGTCTGCATTCTTTGCAGGAACAGGTAAATAATCTTATCTTCCACACATTGTAAAGCATCATAAAGTCTTTTATAGTTTTCTCTTCTTCTTTGTACAAAGCCCGGGAATTTCTTCAGCTGCGCAACTCCCACAGCCGCCTGAAGATCTGTAGGCTTTAAGTTGTATCCGAAATGTGAGTACACATACTTATGATCATACCCTAAAGGAAGCTCACCGTATTGACGGTCAAATCTGTGTCCGCACATATTATCCTGTCCCGAATGACATACGCAGTCTCTTCCCCAATCTCTCATAGACTTTATTATCTTATTTAAAAGCGGATTTGATGTATAAACTGCACCGCCCTCTCCCATTGTCATATGATGTGGAGGATAAAAACTTGATGTTCCTATATCTCCTACAGTTCCGGTAAACTTTTTCTCACCGTCTATAACATAAGTACTTCCAAGTGCATCACAGTTGTCCTCTATAAGCCAAAGATTGTGCTTTTTACAAAACTTTAATACCGCCTCAAGGTCAAAAGGATTTCCAAGAGTATGGGCTACCATCACAGCCTTGGTCTTCGGTGAAAGTGCTTCCTCAAGCCCTGTTACATCAATATTATACTGCGGTATTGTAACATCCAAAAATACAGGTATAGCACCGTACTGTATGATAGGAGTTACAGTAGTAGGGAAACCGCATGCTACAGTAATTATTTCATCGCCTCTTTTTACCTGCCTGTCACCTAAAAGCGGTGATGTCAAAGTCATAAATGCAAGCAAATTTGCGCTTGAACCCGAGTTTACAAGCGATACATATTTCACACCGAATTGCTTTGCAAAGTCACTCTCAAACTCATAAAAATATCTGCCTGCTGTAAGCCAAAACTCCAAAGAGGCATCTACAAGATTTACCATCTCCTCAGAGTCATACACTCTGGAAGCATAGGTTATCCTGTCCCCCTCCTTAAACTCCTTCTTTTTATTGTGAAAGGCATCGTGATACTCTTTTACCAGTTCAAGTATCTCCCTTCGAGCCTCTTCCTGTGTCTTATTTTTTAACATCTCTCCTCCACTTTTATCTGTTCAAATACTCTATTATCTGCTTTTTTGTAACGGCATCCATATCTTCACCGTTGCTCCACGCCTTATACCACTCCACGCTCAGATCAATCGCATCATGCACATTAAGTACAGGTTTCCATCCGTAAACCTTCTTTAACTTATCACAGTTTAACTTAAGAAATCCGGCCTCATGAGGTCCGCCGTCAGACTGAATCTTAAAGTCAAAGCCCTCTCCCCATGCTCTCTTAAAGCTCTCTACCAATGTCTTTGCATTTACACAGTCACTGTCGTCAGGCCCTACGTTATAGTAACCTTCATACTTTTCTCTATCTTTTGTCTGTCTCATAACTATATCAAGGTATATAAACAAAGGCTCCAAAACATGCTGAAAAGGCCTGATGGAATTAGGATTTCTGATTATAACAGGCTTACCCGATACTGCAGCTCTTACACAGTCAGGTATTATTCTGTCCTTTGCAAAATCACCGCCTCCTATTACATTACCCGCTCTTGCTGTAGAAACCGGCAAATCGGCTAAAAAGCTTTTCTTATAGCTGTGTGTAGCAAGTTCCGAACATGACTTTGAATTGGAGTAAGGATCATATCCGTCAAGGAAGTCCGTCTCAACATATCCCTTATCCTGCTCTTTATTCTCATAAACCTTATCTGTGGTTACATTAAGGAAACTCTTTACACTCTTTGACAGCCTTACACATTCCATTATATTTACGGTACCCATAACATTGGTCTCATAAGTGTATACAGGTCTTTCATAGGAATCCCTGACTATAGGCTGTGCCGCCATATGAATAACATACTCAGGCTCCACCTCATCAAAGACCTTCTTTAGATGCTCAAGGTCTCTGATATCTCCAATGACTGAATTCATCTCTGCTTTCAAACCTAAAATATCGAAGATATTTGTATCGGTAGGTGGATTGAGTGCGTACCCTGTTAACTTGGCACCACACATAATCAGTATCTTTGAAAGCCATGAACCTTTAAATCCTGTATGACCGGTAAGAAGTACTCTTTTACCTTTATAAAATTTTTTCAACTCTTCAAAATTCATTATTCACTCCACCTCTTCCAAGGAGCCTTACCGCTTGCCCAAAGGCTCTCAAGCTTCTCCTTCTCTCTTTGAGTGTCCATACACTGCCAAAATCTGTCATGCTCAAATCCCATAAGCTCACCATCCTTTGCAAGCTTTAACATAGGACCCTGTTCAAATACTGTAGCATCTCCTTCTGTAATATAATCAAATATATTAGGATTAAGTACCATAAATCCTCCGTTTATAATGGCTGAATCGTCATCGCTCTTTTCTCTGAATGATGTAATAAGACCGAACTCGTTCTTTGCAGTACGCCCTTTTGCTGTGCCAAACTTACAGTGGTTATGGTCGCAGTCTTTCCGTGGCTCTTATGGAACTTAAGCAGCGCATCTATATCCACATCCGATACCCCGTCACCATATGTCAGCATAAAAGGCTCATCCTTTAAATATTCTTTAGCCCTAAGGATTCTTCCGCCTGTCATAGTATTAAGCCCTGTATCAAGAACCGTAACCTTCCAATCTTCCGCATTTCTTTGATGTACTTCCATCTTATTGTTTTTCATATCAAAGGTAACATCGGAATTGTATACAAAATAATTGGCAAAATATTCTTTTATCTTATTCTGTTTATATCCTGCCAATATAACAAACTCATTAATGCCGAATGTTGAATAGTACTTCATGATATGCCATAAAATAGGCTGACCTCCCAGTTCAATCATCGGCTTCGGTTTTAAATGGCTTTCCTCGGAAATTCTGGTTCCAAGTCCACCCGCTAATATTACTGTTTTCATTTTATTCTCCATAATGTAGTCAATATTGTTTTAATACAGCCAAGCTCTATTATGTAATTTTTTATCATACTCTACCGGCCACAAAACAAATCTCTTCTAATACTAAGGCATATCTTATACTATGTCAATAATAGCAAATTTTGATAAAATCCGCTCAAAAAAAGAGTTGAATAATCAACCCTGTCAAAGCTCTATATGTAATACTGAATATACAGTCAAGTAGCCGTAACTACTTGACTGCATATTATGAAGGAAAAGTGTTACCCATGCACAGGCCTCTAAAATGGTTTTTAGAAACTTATAGAAATTCAGATTAACAAGAGCGGAAAGTGCATTTTCCATAGATTATCTCAGATATCAAACCAAAAGCCACGAAAAAGATTTGATGGTTTTATTATACTATTTATACCGTTTTTAGCAATAGGATGTGCTAATACTTAAGATTTTAAAACAGCTTTCATCGTATTGTACAAAGTTCAAGACTATATTATATAATATAAAGGGTATCTATTATGCAATATGTACTAAAAATATATTACCTTTTTCTTTAACATTAACTTAAGCACCTCCGGATAACCAAGTCTATCAGTGAACTAAAGCTTTAATATAATTTCACTAAAAAGCGAGCTGAATAATCAACCCGCAAAACTTACAACATTTTACTTTAACAATCTATATTTCTTTAAAAGCTCATTCCGATATATCTTATCTGTATTGACCTTTATTATTTTCTCCAAATTACCTTCTCTTGCTAATATCGTATTCAACTCGCTTACCATATCAGCCCCTTCCTCTCTTCCTTCCGTTCTTCCCAGTTCAATTCCTCTTTCAAGCCCTTTCTCTTCCGCCATTTCAAAAAATCCCTTCATATTGCTTACCTTCCTTTCGTGCGCTACTTTTATTATATTCTCAACATTTTTAAAACCCGACATTGCAGACATCAGCATCAAGATCTCATCTACATGCCTTATATTACTTTCATCTCCCTTATAACTGTTAGTCGTTCTCATCTGATACAAGTAGTCTGCCAGCATCCGAAAATCACTTTTAAACAGATCTATTTTTTTCTCTATCCAAAAATGCTATCTCAAACACATTGATCTTGTAGTCACTTACATATGGTTTTAATTTTTCATCTACTTCCAGTAAATCCAACAAGGAGTTTGAGTATTTCCAATTCCTGTCATATCCCATATATAACACTAATGTTATAACAGGATATTTCTTTTTATATCTGTTCTCTTCCAATACCTGCTTCTTATATTCAGCACCGTCATAACCTATAACCCTCATCGGCATAAGCTTATCAGGTACAGTCTGATTCTCAAGACCGAATAAAGCTATATTGATTTGGCTGTTCTTCCAATACTTTGCAACATCTCTATACTGTGAATGTATCTCACCGTCAAGCTTTAATGCGCTGTCGACCGGAGTATCTATAAGTGCATCCTCATCTACTATTCTTTTACCGTTAAATAACAACACATTTACTATGTCTGCAAATACATCATTATATCTCTCAAGCATCTTTTGTGTTATGTCTTTACCATTCATACTCTCTCCTCCTTATTATAACAAAGAAATTTAATTGACTCTATAAAAATATCCACACATGACCACACAGCCAAGTAGGACAGACTACTTGACTGCGCGGTCACGTTCATATCAGTCGATGCACCGACTCTGTCATGGTTTTTAGAATCTTTTAGAAATTAAGATTAACAAGAGTGGAAAGTGCATTTTCCATAGATTATCTCAGATATCAAACCGAAAGCCACGAAAAAGATTTGATGGTTTTATTATACTATTTATGCCGTTTTTAGCAATAGGATGAACTAATACTTAAGATTTTTATAACAACTTTCATCGTATTATACAAAGATTAGTGTTATATCATATAATAAAAGCTGTTTTTAGTTGTAAAATATGCATTAAAAATATATTACTTTTTCCTTTAATATTAACTTAAGCACCTCCGGATGACCAAGCTTATTAAAATCAATCTACTCCATCGCCTATCCAGGAACTAAAAAAGCGAGTTGAATAATCAACCCGCAAAACTTGCATCATTTTACTTTAACAATCTATATTTCTTTAAAAGCTCATGTCTATATACCTTGTCAGTATTCGCCTTTATTATTTTCTCTAAATTGCCTTCTCTCGCCAATATAGTATTCAGCTCACTTACCATATCAGCGCCTTCCTCTCTTCCTTCCGTTCTTCCCAGTTCAAGTCCCTTTTCAATACCTTCTGTTCTTCCCAGTTGAAGTCCTTCTTCTCTTCCCAATTCAAGCCCCTTTTCAATACCTTCCGTCCTTCCCAGTTCAAGTCCTCTTTCAAGACCCTTCTCTTCCGCCAGTTCAAAAAATCCCTTCATATTGCTTACCTTCCTTTCATGTGCCACCTTTATTATATTCTCAACATTTCTAAAACCTGACATTGCAGACATCAGCATCAAGATCTCATCTACATGCTTTATATTACTTTCATCGCCCTTATAACTGTTAGTCATTCTCATCTGATACAAGTAGTCTGCCAACATCCGAAAGTCACTTTTAAATAAATCTATTTTTTCTCTATCCAAAAATGCTATCTCAAATACGTTTATCTTGTAGTCACTTACATATGGTTTTAAATTTTCATCTACTTCCAGTAAATCCAACAAGGAGTTTGAGTATTTCCAATTCCTGTCATATCCCATATATAATACCAATGTTATCACAGGATATTTCTTCTTATATCTGTTCTCTTCCAATACCTGCTTCTTATATTCAGCTCCGTCATAACCTATAACCCTCATCGGCATAAACTTATCCGGTACAGTCTGATTTTCAAGACCGAATAACGCTATATTGATTTGACTGTTTTTCCAATACTTTGCAACATCTCTATACTGTGAATGTATCTCACCGTCAAGCTTTAATGCGCTGTCAACCGGGGTATCTATAAGTGCATCCTCATCTACTATCCTTTTACCATTAAATAACAACACATTTACTATGTCTGCAAATACATCATTATATCTCTCAAGCATCTTTTGTGTTATATCTTTATTATTCATACTCTCTCCTCCTTATTATAACAAAGAAATTTAATTGACTCTATAAAAATATCCACACATAACCACACAGCCAAGTAGAGCAGACTACTTGGCTGCGTGGTCACGTTCATATCAGTCGATGCACCGACTCTGTCATGGTTTTTAGAACCTTTTTAGAAATTCAGATTAACAAGAGCGGAAAGTGCATTTTTCCATAGATTACCTTAGATATCAAACCGAAAGCCACGAAAAAGATTTGATGGTTTTATTATACTATTTATGCCGTTTTTAGCAATAGGATGTACTAATACTTAAGATTTCAAAACAACTTTCATCATGTTGTACAAAGATTGGTGCTATATCATATAATAAAAGCTGTTTTAGTTGTAAAATATGCATTAAAATATATTACCTTTTCTTTAATATAAACTTAAGCTCCTCCGGATGACCAAGCTTATTAAAATCAATCTACTCCATCGCCTATCCCGGAACTAAAAAAGCGAGTTGAATAATCAACCCGCAAAACTTACAACATTTTACTTTAACAACCTGTATTTCTTTAAAAGCTCATTCCTATACACCTTGTCAGTATTAGCTTTTATTATTTTCTCCAAATTACCTTCTCTTGCTAATATAGTATTCAACTCGCTTACCATATCAGCTCCTTCTGTCCTTCCCAATTCAAGTCCTTTTTCAATACCTTCCGTTCTTCCCAGCTCAATACCCTTTTCAATACCCTTTTCTTCCGCCAGTTCAAAAAATCCCTTCATATTGCTTACCTTCCTTTCATGTGCCACCTTTATTATATTCTCAACATTTCTAAAACCTGACATTGCAGACATCAGCATCAAGATCTCATCTACATGCTTTATATTACTTTCATCGCCCTTATAACTGTTAGTCATTCTCATCTGATACAAGTAGTCTGCCAACATCCGAAAGTCACTTTTAAATAAATCTATTTTTTCTCTATCCAAAAATGCTATCTCAAATACGTTTATCTTGTAGTCACTTACATATGGTTTTAAATTTTCATCTACTTCCAGTAAATCCAACAAGGAGTTTGAGTATTTCCAATTCCTGTCATATCCCATATATAATACCAATGTTATCACAGGATATTTCTTCTTATATCTGTTCTCTTCCAATACCTGCTTCTTATATTCAGCTCCGTCATAACCTATAACCCTCATCGGCATAAACTTATCCGGTACAGTCTGATTTTCAAGACCGAATAACGCTATATTGATTTGACTGTTTTTCCAATACTTTGCAACATCTCTATACTGTGAATGTATCTCACCGTCAAGCTTTAATGCGCTGTCAACCGGGGTATCTATAAGTGCATCCTCATCTACTATCCTTTTACCATTAAATAACAACACATTTACTATGTCTGCAAATACATCATTATATCTCTCAAGCATCTTTTGTGTTATATCTTTATTATTCATACTCTCTCCTCCTTATTATAACAAAGAAATTTAATTGACTCTATAAAAAAATATCCACATAACCACACAGCCAAGTAGAGCAGACTACTTGGCTGCGTGGTCACGTTCATATCAGTCGATGCACCGACTCTGTCATGGTTTTTAGAACCTTTTAGAAATTCAGATTAACAAGAGCGGAAAGTGCATTTTCCATAGATTACCTTAGATATCAAACCGAAAGCCACGAAAAAGATTTGATGGTTTTATTATACTATTTATGCCGTTTTTAGCAATAGGATGTACTAATACTTAAGATTTCAAAACAACTTTCATCATGTTGTACAAAGATTGGTGCTATATCATATAATAAAAAGCTGTTTTAGTTGTAAAATATGCATTAAAATATATTACCTTTTCTTTAATATAAACTTAAGCTCCTCCGGATGACCAAGCTTATTAAAATCAATCTACTCCATCGCCTATCCCGGAACTAAAAAAGCGAGTTGAATAATCAACCCGCAAAACTTACAACATTTTACTTTAACAACCTGTATTTCTTTAAAAGCTCATTCCTATACACCTTGTCAGTATTAGCTTTTATTATTTTCTCCAAATTACCTTCTCTTGCTAATATAGTATTCAACTCGCTTACCATATCAGCTCCTTCTGTCCTTCCCAATTCAAGTCCTTTTTCAATACCTTCCGTTCTTCCCAGCTCAATACCCTTTTCAATACCCTTTTCTTCCGCCAGTTCAAAAAATCCTTTCATATTGCTTACCTTCCTTTCATGTGCCACTTTTATTATATTCTCAACATTTTCAAAACCTGACATTGCAGACATCAGCATCAAGATCTCATCTACATGCCTTATATTACTTTCATCTCCCTTATAACTGTTGGTTGTTCTCATCTGATACAAGTAGTCTGCAAGCATCCGAAAGTCACTTTTAAATAAATCTATTTTTTCTCTATCCAAAAATGCTATCTCAAATATATTTATCTTGTAGTCATTTACATATGGTCTTAAATTATCATCTACTTCAAGCAAATCCAACAAGGAGTTCGAGTATTTCCAATTCCTGTCATATCCCATATATAATACCAATGTAATCACGGGATATTTCTTTTTATATCTGTTCTCTTCCAATACCTGCTTCTTATACTCTGCTCCGTCATAACCTATAACCCTCATCGGCATAAGCTTATCCGGTACAGTCTGATTTTCAAGACCGAATAACGCTATATTGATTTGACTGTTTTTCCAATACTTTGCAACATCTCTATACTGTGAATGTATCTCACCGTCAAGCTTTAATGCGCTGTCAACCGGGGTATCTATAAGTGCATCCTCATCCACTATCTTTTTCCCGTTAAATAACAACACATTTACTATGTCTGCAAATACATCATTATATCTCTCAAGCATCTTTTGTGTTATGTCTTTACCATTCATACTCTTTCCTCCTTATTATAACAAAGAATAGGCGTTTGCGAAACGCCAAAAGCCGTATAAATACGCAATGTCATTAACTTAAGAGTAGTGAGAAAAATATTACAAAAAGATAGTTTAAAAAAGATAATTATGCTATACTTGTAGTGAGAAAAATCACGAGGTGTAGCATGTTTATAAAAATACTTACAAAAGAATATAGAGGTGAAAAGTATTATTATGCCAGCCTTGTTGAAAACAAACGTATTGATGGCAAGGTTGTGCAGACAGTGAAAGCGAATCTGGGTGCAGTTACTGGGGAGCAGATTCCATATTTGAAGGCAGCCTATGCTAAGAAGAAACCTCGTCTTGTTTATGATGAGGATTAAATAATTGGAGGGCTGTAGTGAGAAAATCACAGAATAGACTATTAAAAGATCAGAATAATATTCTTTCAGATGTATTTCTTGAGGTATGTCGTGGTGGCAAAACAAACACTCTTGTCAGACGTAGAAAGATGCCACTAGAAGATTTAGTGTATTCTATGATTAATCGCAAGGACCTTTACTCTCAAAAATGGAGCTGCGAAATTATATGAAAACAACACATCCGGGAACAGAAATATCTAAACCAGAGTTATCTAAAAGCAAAGGATGAAATTAAATCCGGACGCATTTAAGTTTCTTTATCAGGAACATAATAAAAAAATTTTTTTACCAGGATGAAGAGGTAGAACCATATACCTATAAAGGATTCCTTATTTTAGCTGCAGATGGATCTGATATAAATATTCCTACAACTGATGAAACCATCGAGAAATACGGAAGTGCCTCAGTGAGAGGAGGAAAACCATGTGCTCAGATTGGGCTGGGATGTATTTACGACGTTCTTAATCGCTTTATTCTGGAAAGCAGTATTAATACCGTAAAGTTTGATGAGATGCGAGTAGCCCGAGGAACAGTTAAAAAGGAATAAAGGATACAATTGGAAACAGATATCCCTATCTTGTTGTTATGGATAGAGGTTATCCTTCGACACCGGCATTTTTGAATTTTATAGATGATGGAGTGTATTTTGTAGCAAGACTAAAAACAAGTGACTATAAGGCTGAACAGAAAGAATTAAAATCAAATGATGAGGATGTCGACATAACATTAACAAAGGCTAGAAGGAGAAATTATATTGGCAAAAAAGAAGAAACTATCATGATGAGCAGAGATTCCTTTTCAATGAGATTTGTAAAGGTGTGTTTAGATGATGGAAAGTCAGAAATTTTCGCTACTAATCTTCCACGGGATAAATTTCCGGAGGAATGCTTTGCAGAACTGTATCATATGCGCTGGGGTATAGAGACGGCCTATGAAGTTTTGAAAGACAGATTAAAAATCGAAAATTTCACAGGGATAAAATCAGTGCTTATTGAGCAGGACATTAACAGCACTATTTATGTTAGCAATCTTGCAGAAGATATAATCTGTGATATAGAAGAAAGTAGCCAGGAGCACCTAAAGAATAATTATAAAAATACAATGCAGTTAAACCGAAACCTAAGTATCGGACTTCTGAAAAATGACCTAATATACATTCTTATAGAAAAAGATGGAAATCGCTACTACAGGCATTGTATGATGAAATAAGCAAAAATGTAGTGCCGATAAGGCATGATAGACATTATCACAGAACTAAAGGACAGCTTGCAGCAAATTTCTCGAATACACATAAGCGAAGTTTCTAAACTGAATAAGTATTTCGATTTAAACTGGTGAACTATGCTCTTTTTAAGCTAATAATAGTAAAAGTGAAAGAAAAAGAGCATACCCTTATTTGCAAGAGTATGCTCCAAACGTTAAGTTAATGACATTGTATAAATACGACACCTTTTTGTTACTGAATATAAAAATCTCCTCTAGGTTTGTGATATAATTGAGTTGAACAAACATAAACCACATCCCTAAAGGAGACATTACTATGATATCACAAAAACAACTCTCTTTGGCAGATATTTTTGAAGATTGTAAAGATATTTTTGAATCTGACAAACCTCAGTTTCTTACTCTGCTCGAAAATCACATTGACCTTGATGAAATTATTCCGTTTTCTTTTTACAATCATTATTATGCAGCCACAGGTAGAAATCGAAAATATCCTTTGACTGCTATGCTTTGGTCTTTGATCATTCAACGCCTGTTTTCTATTCCTACTGATTCTCTTTTACTTGTCTTTCTTCATTATTCAAGACATCTTAGAGAATTCTGCGGTTTTACCAAAGTTCCTGATGCCTCTAAAATCACTCGTTTTAAGCAAGATTTTTTATTGGACTTACAATCTGTTTTTGATAAGCTTGTTGATATAACTGAACCGATATGTAGGGATATTGATAGCAACCTTGCTTCTATGCTTTTGTTTGACACTTCAGGTATTGAAGCTTATGTAACCGAAAATAATCCTAAATACGCCAACCGCATTATCAAGCAGCTTAAATCCTATGCAAAATCTATGAATTTTGATAGTTCTTATGACCCTTATAAGGTAGCATATGCTTCTATGCCTACATCAGCTTCATCAAACCATGAGGTTAAACAGCAGTACATTAACGGACATTTCTGCTACGCTTACAAGTTCGGTATTATTACCAATGGACTTGGATTTGTTCGTTCCATTGATTTCTACAACAAGGATTATCTTACTTCCCATCCTGACATTGTAGTTGAAAAGAAAGCAAAGTCTCCGGATGAAGACAAATCTCTTGCTGATTCCAAAGCTTTACTGCCTACCTTAAAGGACTTTAAAACAAGGCATCCGGGTATTAAACCATCTATATTCCTTGGTGATGCAGCCTTTGATACCATTGAGATTTACAAATCACTTTTTGAAGACTTCAATTTCCAAAAAGCATTTATTCCTTTAAAAGTTAAGCTCTCAATGGATAATGTTAAATATACATTCAATGAAAATGGTATTCCTTGTTGCCCTCATGATTCTTCACTTCCGATGAAACGTGAAGGAAGTAAATCCCATTTAAGGAGCAAGCTGTCTACAATGAAGTTCGTTTGTCCAAAAATGAAATGGGAATACAACCGACAAGACAAGTAAAAACGGCGTGTCTGTCACTGTGACAATCCTTGTACAACTTCTTCCTGCAGTAGAATGATTTATGTTTATCCTGAAAAGAATCTCAGAGCTTATCCCGGAGTAGAACGAGGTTCTAAAGAATGGGATGAAACATATAAGATCAGGGTAAATGTTGAAAAATCAATCAATCACTTTAAGGACAGTTTCTGCATTGCCAAACGGAAAACAACAAATGAAAAAACACTGCATTCCGATTTACTGCTAGCCGGTATATCACAGTTATTAACTGTAGTTGTTGCTGATAAAATCAACCAACGACAACATATCAGAAGTTTAAAATCTTTAATTGCTTAGGACTTATCAACTTTATATAAGCACTACGCTTATTAAAGTGCGCCCAAATCTTGCAGTTATCAACTTTTCAGCTTAAAATTTGTGCTTTGCACAAATTTATCCTTGTATACAATAATGATTGCGAACGAGCTCAGCACGTTTCGCAATTACCTAATAACAAAGAAATTTAATTGACTCTATAAAAATATCCACACATGACCACACAGCCAAGTAGGACAGACTACTTGACTGCGTGGTCACGTTCATATCAGTCGATGCACCGACTCTGTCATGGTTTTTAGAAACTCATAGAAATTCAGATTAACAAGAGCGGAAAGTGCATTTTCCATAGATTACCTTAGATATCAAACCGAAAGCCACGAAAAATATTTGATGGTTTTATTATACTATTTATGCCGTTTTTAGCAATAGGATGAACTAATACTTAAGATTTTAAAACAACTTTCATCGTATTATACAAAGATTAGTGTTATATCATATAATAAAAGCTGTTTCAATTGTAAAATATGCATTAAAATATATTACTTTTCCTTTAACATTAACTTAAGCACCTCCGGATGAACAAGCTTATTAAAATCAATCTACTCCATCTCCTATCCCTGAACTAAAAAAGCAAGTTGCATAATCAACCCTCAAAACTGTCTACATCTCACTTTAACAATCTATATTTCTTTAAAAGCTCATGTCTATATACCTTGTCAGTATTCGCCTTTATTATTTTCTCCAAATTACCTTCTCTTGCTAATATAGTATTCAACTCGCTTACCATATCAGCTCCTTCTGTTCTTCCCAGTTGAAGTCCTTCTTCTCTTCCCAGCTCAATACCCTTTTCAAGACCCTTTTCTTCTGCCAGTTCAAAAAATCCCTTCATATTGCTTACCTTCCTTTCATGTGCCACTTTTATTATATTCTCAACGTTTTTAAAACCTGACATTGCAGACATCAGCATCAAGATCTCATCTACATGCCTTATATTACTTTCATCTCCCTTATAACTGTTGGTTGTTCTCATCTGATACAAGTAGTCTGCAAGCATCCGAAAGTCACTTTTAAATAAATCTATTTTTTCTCTATCCAAAAATGCTATCTCAAATACATTTATCTTGTAGTCACTTACATATGGTTTTAATTTTTCATCTACTTCCAGTAAATCCAACAAGGAGTTTGAGTATTTCCAATTCCTGTCATATCCCATATATAACACTAATGTTATCACGGGATACTTCTTTTTATATCTGTTCTCTTCCAATACCTGCTTCTTATATTCAGCACCGTCATAACCTATAACCCTCATCGGCATTAGCTTATCCGGTACAGTCTGATTTTCAAGACCGAATAACGCTATATTGATTTGACTGTTTTTCCAATACTTTGCAACATCTCTATACTGTGAATGTATCTCACCGTCAAGCTTTAATGCGCTGTCAACCGGGGTATCTATAAGTGCATCCTCATCCACTATCTTTTTCCCGTTAAATAACAACACATTTACTATGTCTGCAAATACATCATTATATCTCTCAAGCATCTTTTGTGTTATGTCTTTACCATTCATACTCTCTCCTCCTTATTATACCAAAGAAATTTAATTGACTCTATAAAAATATCCACACATGACCACACAGCCAAGTAGGGCAGACTACTTGACTGCGCGGTCACGTTCATATCAGTCGATGCACCGACTCTGTCATGGTTTTTAGAACCTTTTAGAAATTCAGATTAACAAGAGCGGAAAGTGCATTTTCCATAGATTATCTTAGATATCAAATCGAAAGCCACGAAAAAGATTTGATGGTTTTATTATACTATTTATGCCGTTTTTAGCAATAGGATGAACTAATACTTAAGATTTTAAAACAACTTTCATCGTATTATACAAAGATTAAGGCTATATTATATAATATAAAAGGGTATCTGTTGTGTAATATATACTAAAAATATATTACCTTTTCTTTAACATTAACTTAAGCACATTCTGATAACTAAGTTTATTATTAAAATCAATCTACCCCAACACTTTACACAGAACTGTTTTAATATCAGTTCACTAAAAAAGCGAGTTGAATAATCAACCCGCAAAACTTACAACATTTTACTTTAACAATCTATATTTCTTTAAAAGCTCATGTCTGTATACCTTATCTGTATTGGCCTTTATTATTTTCTCCAAATTACCTTCTCTCGCCAATATCGTATTCAATTCGCTTACCATATCAGCTCCTTCTGTCCTTCCCAGTTCAAGTCCTTCTTCTCTTCCCAATTCAAGTCCTTTTTCAATACCTTCCGTTCTTCCCAGCTCAATACCCTTTTCAATACCCTTTTCTTCCGCCAGTTCAAAAAATCCCTTCATATTGCTTACCTTCCTTTCATGTGCCACTTTTATTATATTCTCAACATTTCCAAAACCTGACATTGCAGACATCAGCATCAAGATCTCATCTACATGCCTTATATTACTTTCATCTCCCTTATAACTGTTGGTTGTTCTCATCTGATACAAGTAGTCTGCAAGCATCCGAAAGTCACTTTTAAATAAATCTATTTTTTCTCTATCCAAAAATGCTATCTCAAATATATTTATCTTGTAGTCATTTACATATGGTCTTAAATTATCATCTACTTCAAGCAAATCCAACAAGGAGTTTGAGTATTTCCAATTCCTGTCATATCCCATATATAATACCAATGTAATCACGGGATATTTCTTTTTATATCTGTTCTCTTCCAATACCTGCTTCTTATACTCTGCTCCGTCATAACCTATAACCCTCATCGGCATAAGCTTATCCGGTACAGTCTGATTTTCAAGACCGAATAACGCTATATTGATTTGACTGTTCTTCCAATACTTTGCAACATCTCTATACTGTGAATGTATCTCACCGTCAAGCTTTAATGCGCTGTCAACCGGGGTATCTATAAGTGCATCCTCATCCACTATCTTTTTCCCGTTAAATAACAACACATTTACTATGTCTGCAAATACATCATTATATCTCTCAAGCATCTTTTGTGTTATGTCTTTACCATTCATACTCTCTCCTCCTTATTATACCAAAGAAATTTAATTGACTCTATAAAAATATCCACACATGACCACACAGCCAAGTAGAGCAGACTACTTGGCTGCGTGGTCACGTTCATATCAGTCGATGCACCGACTCTGTCATGGTTTTTAGAACCTTTTAGAAATTCAGATTAACAAGAGCGGAAAGTGCATTTTCCATAGATTACCTTAGATATCAAACCGAAAGCCACGAAAAAGATTTGATGGTTTTATTATACTATTTATGCCGTTTTTAGCAATAGGATGAACTAATACTTAAGATTTTAAAACAACTTTCATCGTATTATACAAAGATTAGTGTTATATCATATAATAAAAAGCTGTTTCAATTGTAAAATATGCATTAAAATATATTACTTTTCCTTTAACATTAACTTAAGCACCTCCGGATGAACAAGCTTATTAAAATCAATCTACTCCATCGCCTATCCCTGAACTAAAAAAGCGAGTTGCATAATCAACCCGCAAAACTGTCTACATCTCACTTTAACAATCTATATTTCTTTAAAAGCTCATGTCTATATACCTTGTCAGTATTCGCCTTTATTATTTTCTACAAATTACCTTCTCTTGCTAATATAGTATTCAACTCGCTTACCATATCAGCTCCTTCTGTCCTTCCCAGTTCAAGCCCTTCTGTTCTTCCCAGTTGAAGTCCTTCTTCTCTTCCCAGCTCAATACCCTTTTCAAGACCCTTTTCTTCTGCCAGTTCAAAAAATCCCTTCATATTGCTTACCTTCCTTTCATGTGCCACTTTTATTATATTCTCAACATTTTCAAAACCTGACATTGCAGACATCAGCATCAAGATCTCATCTACATGCCTTATATTACTTTCATCTCCCTTATAACTGTTAGTCATTCTCATCTGATACAAGTAGTCTGCCAGCATCCGAAAATCACTTTTAAATAAATCTATTTTTTCTCTATACAAAAATGCTATCTCAAATATATTTATCTTGTAGTCATTTACATATGGTCTTAAATTATCATCTACTTCAAGCAAATCCAACAAGGAGTTTGAGTATTTCCAATTCCTGTCATATCCCATATATAACACTAATGTTATCACAGGATATTTCTTTTTATATCTGTTTTCTTCCAATACCTGCTTCTTATACTCAGCACCGTCATAACCTATAACTCTCATCGGCATTAGCTTATCCGGTACAGTCTGATTTTCAAGACCGAATAACGCTATATTGATTTGACTGTTTTTCCAATACTTTGCAACATCTCTATACTGTGAATGTATCTCACCGTCAAGCTTTAATGCGCTGTCAACCGGGGTATCTATAAGTGCATCCTCATCCACTATCTTTTTCCCGTTAAATAACAACACATTTACTATGTCTGCAAATACATCATTATATCTCTCAAGCATCTTTTGTGTTATGTCTTTACCATTCATACTCTCTCCTCCTTATTATACCAAAGAAATTTAATTGACTCTATAAAAATATCCACACATGACCACACAGCCAAGTAGGGCAGACTACTTGACTGCGCGGTCACGTTCATATCAGTCGATGCACCGACTCTGTCATGGTTTTTAGAAATTTATAGAAATTCAGATTAACAAGAGCGGAAAGTGCATTTTCCATAGATTATCTCAGATATCAAACCGAAAGCCACGAAAAAGATTTGATGGTTTTATTATACTATTTATGCTGTTTTTGACAATAGGATGTACTAATACTTAAGATTTCAAAACAACTTTCATCACGTTGTACAAAGATTGGTGCTATATCATATAATAAAAGCTGTTTTAGTTGGCTGTATAATTAATGTTGGGGTTTGGGTATTACCAATCTCGACATTTTTTTATTATAATAAAAACCTCCAAGTCCCCAGTTCAACACAAAAAAACTATACTTGGAGGAGGTGTCCATATGAACGACCTAAATAAGATTTTATGTATTTATGATGTAAATGTCAATGTTAATTGTATTAAAGACGATGATATTTCGTTTTTTATTACTACTGACCCTAAACCTCATAAATGCCCGCGATGCAGTAACCAAACCGCTAAGGTACATGATTACAGAATCCAAAAGATTAAAGATATACCCTTTCAAGGTAAATCTTGTACCCTGCACCTTAAAAAGAGACGTTATCATTGTCCTAACTGTGGCAAACACTTTTACGAATCATATGATTTCGTCTCAAAGTATATGCATAGAACTCAAAGGCTGACCAAGTTCATTGCTCATTCTTTCCATAATGTAATAACTATTAAGGAGGCATCCGACAAAGCTAATGTCTCTACACATACTGTATATAAGATACTTGGTACACTCAACAATTCATCTGATAGAATTGGAGAAGCTATATCAATAGACGAGTTTAAAGGGAATGCCGGAACCGAAAAGTATCAAACTATTGTTGTGGATCCTATAAAACACAAAGTGCTTGATATACTCTACTCAAGAAAGAGTGCATGTTTGGTTGAATACTTTAAGTCTCTTGATAAGTCAAAACGCATGAATGTAAAATATTTCTCATGTGATATGAATAAGACTTTCATAGATATGGCTAAAACATACTTTCCAAATGCTAAGATAGTTGTTGACAGGTACCACTTTATAAGGCAGGTATATTGGGCTCTGGAGAATGTAAGAAAGAATGTACAAAAGAGCATGTCAAAGACTCTTAGGAGGTACTATAAGCGAAGCAGACACATCATTACGGCGAGAAAATCAAATCTGTCTGAAGAAAATAAGGCGGCACTTAATCTAATGTTAGAGTATTCAGAAGACTTAAGGAAAGCACACTTCATAAGAGAGTTGTTTATTGAGCTACTCGATGAAAAGTCATACTCAAAGCAACGAGTGCTACTTCGCGAATGGCTGCTTGAGGTGGAAAGTTCCGGTATAAAAGAGTTTAATGCGGCAATCACAGCATTTAGAAATAATTACAAATACATCTTAAATTCACTTAAGTATCGACATATATCAAATGGGCCTACAGAAGGGTTTAACAACAAGATAAAGGTACTTAAAAGAATATCTTATGGTGTACGTAACTTTACATATTTTAGGAATAGAATTTTAATGGCAACAGCTTAAAAAATGACTGGGGACGAGGTCTTTTTGTTGTACAAAAAAATATTTATCAGACTTTAAATATATACTGCCCGGCAAAATGGTGAGTTCAAAAAATTTCAAATATAAAAAGTGGGCTGAAAAAATCAACCCACCCCAACACTTGACAAAGAACCTTTTAGTTGTAGAATATGCATTAAAAATATATTACCTTTTCTTTAATATAAACTTAAGCTCCTCCGGATGACCAAGCTAATCACTAAAATCAACCTACCCCAATGCTTGGTAAGCGTCAATTCAAGTACGCCTCCCAATAAATACACTTCCACTATAAAATAAGCTTATACTAAATATGTGGAGGTGCCTATGGCTAAATATCCTAATGAAGAAAAAGAGCAATTGATTGAGGAGTTTAAAAATAGTGGATTAAGTATCACAAGCTGGGCTAGGAAGAATGGATTACCTATTTCAACAGTCACAAGATGGGTGAGTAAACATGATAAGAAATCAAAGCACTCTAAGGATGTTAAATTTATTGAAATCAAGACAACACAAGCCGGTAAGACCCTAAAGATGGAGATAGGTGCTGTCAACATCTTAGTGGATAGATATACCGATCTTGAACTACTTGCAAGGTGATCAAGGTGGTGAATGAAATAAATGTTTAACTATGGCAACTATCGTGTAATTCTTTCTTGTGGTGCTACTGATATGAGGAAAAATATAAACGGATTAGCTGAAATTGTTTATAGTAATTTCAACCTTGATCCAAGAGATAAGGTAATATTTGCTTTTTGTAACAATGCGAGGGATAGGATAAAGCTTCTTGTATGGGAAGATAATGGATTTTGGATTCATTTTAAAAGAATTGAAAAAGGACATGTGGTTTGGCCGTCACAAAGTGATACAGAAATCACTATGGATTTATTAATAGACGACTTGAAAAATATAATCATGGCACCGGGAATAAAACAAAAAATAAAGCGTAGTGAAGTCTTCAAAAAGTGTTGATTTTAATGGATTTACCATAGATTTTATAGTATAATCTTTACATAAATATTTGAGATTTGGAGGTCCGGTAAAATGAAAACTATAGATGAATTGCAAGCAGAAATTGCCGGACTTAAGGCTATCTTACAGGATAAAGACAAAGAGATTGAGACTTTAGAAAAAGTAAAAAAAGAAAAGAGTGAACAGATTGCTAAGTTAAATAATTGGTATATGGAGCAACTGAAATTAAAAGCAAAAGAGAAATTTGGCAAATCGAGCGAAAAAGCTATTGATGGACAACTTTCTCTTTTTGATGTCTTCAATGAGGCTGAAACATTTAGAGAGCCAATTCAAAGTGAGCCACCACAGGAAAGTATTATACCTGAGCATAAAAGAAGAAAAGCTAAAAAGGGAAGTAAGTTTAATGACATTCCTGTTGAGGTAGTTGAATATAAATTAGATGAAAGTGAACAGGTATGTGATAACTGCCACAGCCCTCTTACAGTTATGAAGAAAGAGATAAGAAAAGAACTGGTGGTAGTCCCTGCTGAGGTTAAGGTTATAGAGCATGTGACTTATGTTTATAGTTGCAGAAACTGTGACAAGAATGGAGAGAGTGGCTTTATAAAGATAGCACCTCATCCTAAAGCTCTTATTAAAAAGAGTGTAGTATCACCAAGTTTTATGTCTTATATAATGAATCAAAAGTACACACTTGCACTACCGCTATATAGAATGGAGCAAGAGTTTAAAAAGATTAGGCTTTGAGATATCAAGACAAAATTTATCTAATTGGATCATAAAAGGAGCTAATCTTCTAAAGCCTATATATGAGCAGATAAAGCTTAGTCTACTAAATGAGACACTACTCCATGCAGATGAAACTGTCCTGGAGGTATTACATGAACCCGGAAAGGAAGCAGGAAGCAAGTCATATGTATGGGTGTATAGAACAAGCAAATACAATACACATCCTGCAGTATTGTATGAATATACACTTGGTCGAAGCGGAGACTATGCTAAAAAGTTTCTTGAGGATTGGAAAGGAACTTACCTTCACTGCGATGGGTACACCGGATATAAAAAGCTTATGGATAAGACCTTATGCGGATGCCTTGTACACGCAAAGAGAAAGTTCCATGAAGCATACGAAGTTAATAGGAGTAATGAGTATGCAAAACAAGGGGAGACTTATCTAAGGAAACTATTCCGCTTGGAAGATAAGGCAGATGAATCCGGTCTTACATTGGAAAAGCGACTGGAAATGAGAAAAACCAATTCCAAACAAGTACTTGACGAGTTCTATAGTTGGATTTCACAAATAGAATCAAAAATCCTTCCTAAGAGTTTAATGGGGAAGGCTATTACTTATGCAATAAATCAAAAAGAGTACTTAGAGAACTTTCTAAAGGATGCAAGAATACAATTAAGTAATAATCTTGCTGAACAAAGTGTGAAGCCATTTGTTATAGGTAGGTCTAATTGGCTATTTGCGAATACACCTAACGGAGCTAATGCATCTACATTGATATATAGTATAATTCAAAGTGCAATACTTAATAACCTGATACCACAAAAATATCTTACATTTGTTTTTGATACCATACAGTCAGGTGGAGATGCTTCGCTCTTAGTACCTTGGTCAGATGAGATTCCTGAGAGTTGTAAAAATAAAAAGTCGTAGGATTAGAATGATAAGTTCTAGTTCTATGACTTTTGCTCTATGTGTACTTAGCTTGACGCTTACCTATACTTCACTATAACTAAATAGTACTATACACTTGTTGGTAACTATTATCTCATTATTTATAACAGAATATAAGGCATTATATTATAAGGCGCTTACTTTTATACAATAAGTGCAAAAAGGGAGATGCGAAAAACTCAATTGAGTTTTTTCACACCCCCTAAAATCTACAATCTAAAAAAATCTCTCCTCAAGCATCAAACATAACGCATGATATACAGGTAAATGTAACTCTTGAATCTTAAAAGTCTCCACCTCCGGAACAATGATAATTTCATCACAAAATTCCTTCATCTTGCCACCGTCTCTTCCGGAAAGCCCTATCGTCTTCATTCCCTTTGCCTTAGCAGTCACCAAAGCATATAAAATATTTTCGGAATTGCCTGAAGTTGATATTCCAAGAAATACATCTCCTGCATTACCGAAGCCGTTCACCTGCTGTGCAAATGACAGTAGCGGATTACAGTCATTGAGATATGCAGTTGAAAGTCCGACATGACCTGTAACTGCTATTGCCGGTAAAGTACCTTGCAAATTCCTGGCAAGTACATCGCCAAGATTCTTATCTACAGCCTTTAACTTATCCTGTAGTATAGTATCCAACTTTCTAGGCTTTATAAAAGCCTTCATAAGTTCACCGACAATGTGCTCGGAATCAGCGGCACTTCCTCCGTTACCTGCCACCAATAACTTACCGCCACCGGAATAAGACTCCTCTAAAATCTTATATACTCCAATGATATTATCTCTTTGTCCTACCAGACTCGAATACCTTTCCAGCAGTTCGTCTAATATCTTTATAATGCTTTCTTTCATAAAACCTCACTATACATCAAATCTAAATTCTCCTTTGGGAAGTCTTATACCAATAATATACATGGCCTATTTATGATATATTAAGCTGTTTCTTCCAACCATCTATATTATATAGCTTTGTACAAATGGCATCAAAATTTATATTCCTCTTTTTTTATATTATCCGCATATCCCTCTATTTTCTCAGGTTGACCTTGTAATTCCGGTGACACAAAACACAAATTGTACCCCATATCCTTCAATTTCAAATAGACACTCTCTTCCAGAGGAAAAATATTAAAACAGTCTACCCAAACCCATTTTGCTCTTCCACTCATTAACCTTATTGTATCTATACCTTCAAATTCTGAATATCTTAAAGCTACATTTGACTCGCCTTGATCTGTCAATGCTTTTATCATCGGAAAAGATGAGTCTAAGAAAAAATACTTTTCTATCTTGTATTTTTTTAATAGGTCTAACACTTTATACTCGATTCTTTCGCTCTTAATATTAAGAATCATCGTTCCGTGATGATATTCTCTCAGATAATCTTCAAAGTTTTCCCCGGGAACAAACGGGTCATGGTTTATATAAATACTTCCGTCAATATTATCCCTCAAATCAAGCTCTACACCAAATTCAATTGGTGTATTCTTTAAATCCTTTACAGTATTAACTCTATGACTTATAAACTCCACTATGAAATACCGCCTTTCTTAAGTTTTATAGAAAAATCAATGGTCCTTCTTATAAATTTCCATTTTGCCTTTAATCCGGTGTTCCAACTTGACATTCCATGTATACGTTTTGGAAACAAAACATCAAACCTTATAACTTTTATCTTGTTTTTTCTTGCCATAAACACTGCATATAAATCCAGAGAAAAATCATATGGCGGATTTTTCCATTTAAGATAAAAAGATTTGGGAAAAATATTTGGTTGTGCATTTATATCCCACATTCTTTGACCTAAATAAATCGTTTCAAAACAACCCATACCCCAAGTAAAAATCTGATCAAAGATAGATCTTCCCCTTCTATGCCCTTTAATATATACATCTTCAGAGCAATTTTGAATAATATGGTATGCCTTGACTATATCACCCGGATCGGTCTGCATATCAGCATGAGTCCAGCCTATGTAATCTCCATTTGCTTCCTTTAGGCCTTGTAATATTCCATATCCATAACCTTGATTCACCGGCACCAACACAGTTCTGGCAAATGGATATTTAGGCAAAAGTTTCTCTAATACATTAGCAGTTTTATCAGTTGATCCGTTATTAACCAGTATAACTTCTATATTTTCATTTCTAATATGCTTAGAAAAACTACGTAAAATTAGAGGAAGATTCTCCGCCTCGTTATAGCATGGCACCACAATTGAAAGTTTCATATAACGCCCTCATCATCTCTCAAAAACAACATATTTCTGTCCCAAAAAATTTAATACTGTACTTACACCCGTTGCCACTAAAAATCCTATTATTTGGATATTTATAATACTCAATGTACATCTATTAACTATTGCATTTATAACTCCTGTACATGTATAGAGTGCAACATACTTTAACACCTCTTTAATCACAAACTGCTTTCGCTCAAATGTCCAAAATTTATTGATGATAAAACCTACTCCGGCACCACATATAAATGAAATCATCTTTGCTATATCCATATTCCATGAAAAAAGTAACAATAAACGATATATGCAAAAATCTACAACAACCGCTGTTCCTCCTCCCACTAAAAAACGTAGTACCTCTTTAATTTTTATTCTACTCATATATACTTCCTTAATATAGGCTCTAATTCATAAAAGTCACTTATTTGAATCACATTACATTGTGATTCAGCAGCAATATTAAACCACACAGGTATCATGCCCATATCTTTTGAACCATAGACATCTTTATTCCAGCTATCTCCAATAAATACACATTCTGATGCATCACAGCCAATTTTAGATAGTAAAGTTTCAAAAATAATAGAATTAGGCTTTTCAACTCCTGCTTCCTCACTTGTAACAAGATAATCCACCTGACTGTCAATTCCAAGTCTTTTCAACTTTCTATGTTGAATCATTACTGTCAAATCTGAACATATACCGATACTAATATTATTATTATGGCAAAAGTTAAAAATATCTTTTACACCGGCTCTTAAAGCCATATTATCCAATATCGTATTCCAATATATATCATATAGCTCGAGGGCATCTGAAGCCGGTTTTTTGCCTATAAGTTCCATAAAAACCTGAAAATATAGCAAACGATTATGTTCGGCTCCGGTTCCATGTAAACGTGACTTCACAACTTCCTTTGCCTCATAATATTTCTTATTAAAAATCCTGAGCATCTATATTATACTTATTCTTAACATGCTCTTGTATCTCTTTTTCTGCAAGTTCATTTTAATGACTTATAATCATATAAAGTATCATCCAAATCGAAAATAACAGCCTTTTATTTTTTTATCCATAACTAAACCATTTTCATCTTATATCCAATAAGCAATATCGTAAATAATTTTTATCATATTTCTATGATAATCATCATCAAACATAATGCTCTCTGTAATATCCTCAACATAAGGAATAGACTCAGCCACTATATTCTCAAAATCAGAAATACTTATTTTAGCAAGTTCTCCATCGTAAATACGAACTATTTGTTGTTTCAAATCATCTGTATAATCATACTCCACCGATATACCTCTGTCAGACAAACTTTGGAATAAATCTTCAGTATTAACCTCTGATGAAAATACAAACTCCAAGTTTAAACTCGGCACATAATCATCTACCATATAGTCGCACAAATCTTTATCAAAATACTTTACCAACAAGTCTGCATATTTTTTTTGAGGATAAATATATTTCTCTGCGTCAGGTACTCTATCTAAAATCTGTTTCATGACTTTCTCTTTTGAATACCCCCTACTCTTTGTATCCCTTTGTATCTTCCAATATCTACGTAAATTCTCATCAGTATCCAAATATACCTTCAAATCTGTATATCTTCTCATTTGTGGTAAATACAACGCATGTAATCCACACGCTATAACAAATCTGTTAGGACTTACTCTCTTCTTCTCTGTGAATTTTCCGGTACTATGATCATAATCCACCCTTTCAACAGTATTACCGGCTTTGAGGAGTTTAATATCTTCTGCTTGACGATAAAGATAATTAGCCTTAGGGTTTAACTGAGTAAACTCTTCCCAATGAGTATTATTTCTTTCCCAGCGGTGATCTCCATCACCTTCAATGAACATAATACGCTCTTTACCTAGGCAATCCTCCAATACTCTGATATAACTACTCTTACCTGCCCCACTATCACCGGCAATTCCTATAATAAACGGTGATTTTTTCCTCTTATAAAAAGCATCTCTCTTTAACCCGTTTTGAAACATTAATACAGCTACATTTAATACTGCTCCAATCAACAATGTAAATGTCACATTTTTTTAATAAATCATTATTTATTTTCAAGAGTGACAAATCAATTCTACCTAAGTATAAATCCACAAAGCCACGCTGATGGAACAAAAATAAAATATATCAAAAAAATACTGCATTTAAAATGACATAATTCAAAAGGCTGTTTGCTTTCTCTCGATTTGACAGTATAAAATAAATAGTAATAAACGGTACGATCCATGTATACCATCCCGGCATAGGTGGAATCATTGCCAAAAATACAGAAAATGTAATACCGCAAAAATATAGCAACATCTCTCTGCTCATGGCATTTAAATTTATAGCAGTAATATATAAATATGCTAAGCAAAGAATCGGGACATATACCCTAACATACTTATAATCTAAAAATATCCTTGTAAGTAACGACTGTTCAGTATTCAAGAAAACTTCATGTATAAATCCGGCACTTAAAAACGGCAATACAATCACTCCAAAGGTGAGCACCATAATTGCAACATACTTTAAAAGAGTTTTCCATCCAAATCTGTGATAAACAAGTATAACAACAAACGGAACTACTGCTAAAATATGCAACTTTGTTCCCAGCGCCATTCCCAATAAAATTGCCGATAAATATACCCTCTTGTTCTTCATACCCTCACATAAACACAATAACGAACCTGTTAAAATTGTGGTCGGTATAATGTCCAACTGTCCATGCATATACCCTGCATATAATATGATTGGAGATGAAAAATACAGTATTCCGATATATTTTTTTCTTCTTCGGATATAATCTAAACAACAATACCATACCTAAAATATCAAAAAAATTAGGATTGGTAACTTTGCCAAGAAATTTATCCAAAAAAAATACTGTTAATATGTAATATACTAATCCAAATATATGTTATACCCACTATGTAAAGCATCAATGGCGGATATGGAAACGAACTTAACAGCTTATTTTTGATAATAGTACTCATACACATTAAAAATTTGAGCCTGAAACAATTGCATTAAAAAAATTTCTGTACAAACGGCAAAAACATTTTTATTTTGATAATCAGATGAGAAGACCACCATAAGTATAATTTTAAATATAATCATACCTATGGTGAATATCATAATTCTTGATTTCAAAATATCTCTAAGACTACTTTTCTTCTCTTTCATCTTCCTCTATCCAGAAATCCTTCCAATACTTTATAGTATTCTGATAGTTTTCAAAATCTGTCGGTGTTCCCCATCCAACGTATCTATCTATTACAAATACTTTAGCTGAATATCCCAAATCAAGTACATGCTTTATAGCCTGATCAACATAAAACTCATTATTTATTCTATCATTTTCAGCTATCATCTTCTCAGATGCTTCTACAAATATGCTGCCCTTCTTAAACCAAAATGTCGAAACTATCGCATGATCTTTCTTAGGCTCATTTGAAATTGCTTTCTTTATAGATAATCCGGTAATATTGTTATCATTATCTACTTTGACCCAACCATACTGATTCGGATTTCACATACAGATTCATTATTTCTATAAGTAAAAACAATAACATCAGTTTCTTCTCTAAGGTCATTAAACTTATCTAACGAGTAATCCATACCGTTATCACAACCTGCTATCAATAACTCTTCATCGTTATTAATTTTATCCTTTGCCAAAAGACAAGTACAAGCTTGACCTTCTGTAACATGATCTACTGTTATAAATCCTGCCCTAGGATAAAATTCCTTAATTTTTCTTTCAACTACTGTTATATCATTTTCTTCTGATTTTCTGTCTATGTAGATAATATTATCTCCATCATCGTTTGCCTGCCTTAAATCTCTGGTAGCACATACTACCATAGGATAAAGCTCACCTGTATAACGATCTATTGTCGGAATAGCAGGTTTTTGATCTTTATATCCCTTATCTGCAAATCTCTTACCGGCTCCGGCCATAGGTATAACTATTTTCATTTATACCACCTCCTAATCTTATCACTCCAATAATTAAACTCTTGCATATCTTCCGGTGTCCCCCACTGACAAAACCTGTCAACATTTGTCGGTACCCAGACTTTTTTTCCGTCATCAACCAGAAAATTATAGATTAAACTGGCATAATACTCACCGTTAAGTTCTTTACCGCTATCGACAAGTTCCTTCGAATACTTCTTTAGCGTCTTTCCGTCTCTAAAGTAATAGACACCCGGCGAGTGTTTTGCTTTTGTCTTATCATCCTCAAATGAGAATTTTTCCCTTATCTCCAACAGATTATCATCTCCGTCTGTCATACAAGATGCATATAGATTTATTTTAGGTATCAAATGAGGATGAAAACCTGTATAACATGGAATCGCGCCGTCACAGTCACGCTCTTTTACATCCGACTTAAACTTCTCATAGTCCCATTGCATATAAAAGTCACAATAATTTATTATACACTCCTCATCATCTGCAATATTATCTGATGCACGCAATACATCATAAACAGGACCCTTTTTTATCCAATCTTCTATTTCGACAATCTTACACTCCGGAGCAAGCTTCATTAATGTATCCCTCATATATGGCAGTGTATCCAAATGCTCTTTTCTACACACGAAGATGAAGTTTTTCTCATCAGGATACATACCTTCAATAATCCATTGAATGATAGGCTTTCCCTGTACCATTATAAATGGTTTCAAATCCTTATAACCTGCTGCAACAAAACGAGATCCATATCCCGTCATTGGTATAATAATCTGCATAACTCCTCCTACTTCATTGCTTTTCTATATTTCTCTGCATCCCAGTTGAGCAAAAAGTTTATATCATCCTCTTTTAAACTACAAATATCCTCGCTATTATTATTAATAAGTATTTCTACTGTCCATGCCAATACAGATTCTATATCTTTCGCCTTTTTAATATTATCAGATAGTATATATGCCTGTCTATCTAAAATGATAACCCCCGGTATACCATACAACTCTCCAAACTTTGACAACTCACTTTCAAAATCGTCTTCACTTTTTACAGACAATACTTTCTTCCCTATATACACTATACTGTCGGGACTCAAGCGATGATTCCATTCTTTCCCGTCCAACATCTTAGCATATTCTAAGACTTTGTGATGTTGTGCCAAATAGACTATACCTGAAAACTCCGGAAAAAGTGTTTTGACTATATTATAAACTTCAGTAACTTTTACTTCCTTCTGATTGTTGATTTTTAAATACTTTGCAACCGAATTTACAATATACTCATTTCTCTCAATGGCTTCTTCATATGTATCTCCACTAACCAAAAATCCATGATTTTTAAAAAATACAGTATCCAAGCTCTTATTAACCTTCTTATACTCTTTGTAACAAGCCATAGCCAGTCTCAACCCGGGCGCATAATAATCTACAAAAACAGCCTCCGGAAATAATTCACTTAGAATTTTCATTCCATTCTTAGTAGACAATAAAATATTTACTAAAACAGCATGAGAATGTATCACATACTTTCCACTCATCGCATGTAAAAAAGTCTCTATAGAAGGACGCTTACCATCTATAAGGCAGGCATTAAGCATATCATTTTCTATTTTTGAAAGTGTATCCTTATCATAATCAACACCATTACCCAAAAACTCTTCCATAAGACCGTTTAACTTCTTATAATCTACTTTTGAATATCCAAAATCATCTCTAACCTCTGAAAGCTGGCAACCTGACGCCTTTACATACATATACTCGCCATCTTTAACCGATGTGTTTCCGCCGCCGGCCTGTACCAAGTCCTCTCGCATACCTGCATACTTTGATATCTCAACTAAGCCTAAAATTTCTTCTCTCATTCCTCATACTCTCCTTCTATTCCCAAATACACCTCCGGTAATAACGGATATGGCGCATTATCTCTACTATAATAAAATTCCAAACTACCGATGTTCTTTATTCCATCCGGTAAAAAGTAACTTAATGCCTGACGTTCTTCACTATATGTCGCATCTACTTTTGCTATGATATTACCTTCCTTATCTTTAACTAAAACATATGAATCAGATGACTGTAAAATATAGCTCTTCCTAACGTATATTTCCAGTATATCTCTATCTTCTATTTTGCTTACATCAGAAAAATCCAAACTATATATTATCTTATCAGAGTCGATTTTATTTATAGTTTTAGCTGAATAGATATAGTTATATGCTCCTGTATACCTACCATCATTTCCACCTACATATCCTGCAAAAGCATTCTTTTGAAGAAATACGTCATATCCGGCTACTATCGGTATAACATAACTTGAACGATAAAGTTCCTTATACTGTTGTGTCCAATCTGATAATATTGATGTATTAGTTACTATATTAAATGGAACCAAAAACAGCAATATTGCAAATGATAGCACTGTACTTAACGCAACCCTGCTATTTATAAAAAAATATCTTAATACCAGTGCCATGAATATAATAGCTTCAACTACAATAATAAAGTTTCTATGGTCAAAAAAATAAAGTCATCTATAAATAATCTATCTACATTTAAAGATATTTCCTTATTGGTATAGACCAAAAAAACCTGCCGTTAAAATTGAGAGCACCATATAAAAATATTATTATCAGCTCATCCAATATCTTATCTACACTCTTATGTTTCATATACTTATTTAGTCCATTAAAAAAACTAATCGCATAAAAAAATAACTACTGTAATCGTAATAGCTATACATATATATATATATGGATTAATATTCTGTTCACGGAAAATGTATTTTTATAGGTACATATAATGTTCTGTAGTAGTATAATGGAGTTTGTCTTATTACTGTTAATATTCTTTTCTCCAAATGAGCCTTCACTATTACTAAAAAAATCCCCATTTCAAAAAGCAAATCATAAGTATACTTTAGGGATATAAAAAGTCATAAAAAAACACAAACTAAAAATATATCCTGTTAGCCTCTTTTTGAATTTTTAATTTGCTTATCCATTATTAAGAAAAATTAAAATAATAATATATATAGGAAACATCACAACAAATAAAATTTTCGACACTATCATAAGTGATGAAAAAAGTACCAATATAAATTGATATCTCCTTAACTTATTCCAATCAACTGTAAGCATCAAAGTTAATAGAATAAAATTCCAATATACACTATTATGAAGGCTAATTAATGCTTCTATACCAAAAAGCGGCGATGCCCCCAGTATAAGTGACAGCACAAATCTTTCATACTTTCCTAAATTTATACGAAAAACCCTTAGATTAATCAATGAGCAATTTAACGCAGCAATTATCCCCCCCATGCAGTTCAACAAAAACATTGCCAACCTTCTCTGCCTAAATAAAACAACTACAATATCTGATAGCAGTCTTGTGAACAGAGGCCAATACACAAAGTCTTCTACAAATAGACTCTTTGCGAATCCTCTCTCATATGTTTGTAAAAAGAAATTGCTACCGGTTTCATAAATAGGCTGTGCATCCAAAAAATATATTGGATGCTTGATACAGTATATAAGAAATATTGAAATAGTTACCAAAACAAATATAATCTTATCACTGTATCTATTTCTAAGAATACTTCCTATTGCTAAAGTCAATGTAAAAAGTAAAAATATAGATAATATAATCTGTTGCCTATAATATCCATGTTGTTTAGTCAACTCCACAGACATCAGTAAATTTGTATTATTCAGTACAGTATCATTCTCTTTTAGATTACCAAACTCGGTATCATCTGATGTCAATATCTTAACACTTTTTTCAGTCTCACCTTTTTGTGATTCTATATATAGGAAAAATTCGCCTGCTGACAAACCGGACAAATCTAACGTAATAATATCTCTATTATTGCAGTCTATACCCTCTATACTCCATTCCAGTTTGTTTTTTTATTTTTGGATAGCAGTTATAATAAAAGCTACCTTCATTATCCTCTTTATTTACAATATTAAGATATAATTTATTAGGTTTACCTACTACATTTACATCTTGTTTAACTATAACTCCTGACTCTAAAGATATATTCGATGTAGTCTCAGTAGAATTCTTTATTTCTTCCTTTATTATACTGTTATTTTTTTACAATATATACTATTGGAACCCATATAAAAAAACCAATAAAACACACGATATAATTATCTTTTTTTAATTGTTTTTCTTTCAAACTTATAAAAATCTATATTTATAAATTGAGTACATATAATTGATATAATTCCAAAAAAATAGATACACATCTCGCTATTACCTCTGTGATCTGCATACTCTTTGAAAAGCATATTATATATACTAAAGAAATTATTAATGATATACATATAGCCTGCACAATTCTAACTGTATCTAACTTTTTTATCCCTCTGAAACATTATACATAATATGTAGCTTATTATAAAGAAAGTAGCAAATACTCCGATAAACTTCAACATTATTATGTTTGCCAATGAACCTGCAGGTACACTTGCGTCTACAAATATAATACCCGTCTGCTTTGAATATAAGTCAACTTCTTTAATCAAAGTACCATCTACATATATTTTTGCTATACCTGAATACTCCTCTTTTGTTAATCCGATTCTTAACGTACTAAACTTCTCTCTTACTTTTATAGCAGCATTCCTATTTTTAAATGCATTCCAAGTTAAAGTACCGTCTTGCCCTACTTCCCAACTGGTAAGATTGAAAAAAATCAACCGGTAAGATATTTTTGTTCCCATCTAACAAAATTTCTTTTATTTGCACTCCATTGCTTTTAGACTCTGCATTCTTTTTTCCTGTAGCTTCTATCCTAACTTCTCTTTGTGTGTTTTTAGATAAAAAGAAGTTACCTGTCAGCTGTAAAGCAAATAAGCTTAGTAGTAAACTTAATACTATTTTTTTGTAATAATTTCCTTAATATATCTATCATCTTTGTATATCCCTTACTGCAATTTTTGTTATATTTCAGTAACACTATCCTTTTTTTATCTTTCCACTATCTATACCCAATAAACTAACCGTCTTCATTCCCTTTGCTTTAACTATACACAAGGCAAATAATATATTCTCATAATTTCACGAAGTTGATATACCTAGCAATACATCACCCTATCTCTGTCATTATATGAACTTATATTATCTCTTTCATTGTATTCAAATCAAAGTACTCAGGTCTAAAATACATTATTCTGGTACCTTCATTTTCAAACTCAAACGGAACATATATCAAATCTTCCAATGTGTTTCTTACATTTTCTTGGTATTCAGGTTCAACATAGAACAGTAAGAAGCCTCCTCCACCGGCACCAAGTAATTTACCGCCTATGGCACCTGCATTAATTGCCTTTTTATACAGTATATCTATATCATTATTACTGATATCCGATGTAATACCTCTCTTCAATTTCCATGTATAATCAAGTAGCCTACCGAACTCGTTCAAGTCACCATCAGATACAAGAAGTCTTTGCACATCATCAACCAATGCTTTCATCTCTAATAATTCTTTCGTCTTGTCCTTAGTTGCTTTATCTGGCTCTTTGCAATATCACTTGAAAATCTTGAGAAACCTGTAAAAAATAACATCAACCTGTCGTTAAGATTCTTCTTTCTATCCGTAGAAAACACGATAGGTGATACAGTATAACCCTCGGATTTAAAATCAATACGATTAAACCCTCCAAATGATGCAGCTATCTGGTCCTGTATTCCACCTGCCTCATTACATAAAACTCTTTCGATATATATCGCATCATCTGCAAGTTTCCTTTTATCGACATATTTGCCCTTAAGTGCATAACAAGCGTTCAAAAGACCTACAGCAAAAGAAGAACTGGTTCCAAGACCTGATCTCGCAGGAAGATCTGCTTCATACACTACTCTAAGTTCATGCATATCCAGATACTTCATAATATTTTTTACAGCCGGATGTTGTATCTCATCTACCGACTTAGTTCTTTCCATAACTCCGTAGACAATTTCATTTGAATAATCAAAAAATCTAGGTAGATGACGAATTGTTGTATAGCAGTACTTATCAAAAGTGGTAGATATAACTGCTCCTCCATGCTCTTTAAAAAATCCCTCATAATCTGTCCCTCCACCAAAGAAGGACATTCTAAATGGTGTCTGTGCAATAATCATAATTCTGTATGCATATATTATGCACTCCTTCTACTAAAATTAAATATATTTTTTTCAAAAAAAGAGAAATATTCCGCTCAAATATTTCATGTACTATTACAGCCATACCAAAAATTTAATAATAGATAAAATAATGTGGAATATGGCTGTTTTTATATCAGGCAAAAAAACAAGAGAAAAAAAATTACTGCAAAATGACTGCATAATATAAAAAAACTATAACTTATTTCTGCAAAAGTAATCCAACTTCTTTGAACCCAATAATTTTTGAAAATACACCTCTATTTTTCTGCCATCATTAAAATTATAATCCCAATAATAGGTATAAGTATAAACCAGTTAGCTAAACTACTCTGTCTAAATACACACATTCTAAACATCCAAATAATAAATAAACCTTCAAGTATATTGATAATAATTTTTGGCATGTTTATAATACTATTTTTAAAAAAATAAAAAAATAGATAATATGCAGTTACACCTACAAAGCATACCGGCCAGACCTCTAATCAGCGGTACCGGAATATATGTGAAAATAAAAGCATTTGTTGTCATATCAGGTGAATTATACATAATGACGACCAATATATATAAAATTGCCGCTAAAATTGGAGCAATTATTGCGCCCACCCTTTTCATCCTTATAAAAATATATACTATGGGAGTTACTACAAACATTGCAGATACATACCAAGCCGGCCCATTTATATAGTCTAATTTAGCAATACCTGTACATTGAATCATAAATATTTCAACCATAAATGACTTCAAGTGAGAACCATCCTTTAACCATGCCACATAATCTCCATTAAACCACGTGACAGCATAAACTACAGGAAGTAAAATAAGCCCCATTATATATGCTGGCCATAGACGCACAAATCTGTCTGTCATAACTCTATACAAAGTTCTTTCTTTACTTGATAGAGTCATTGTCATCAAAAATCCTGACATTACAAAGAAAAACTCCACAAATAAATATGTAGTTGCCATTAACTGCTTTCCCTCTACAAACGGAAAACTAAGTTCAAAATGATAAAGCGCGATACCAAGAGTGGCAATGACTCTCATACCTATTAATCCATTTCTTTTTTCGCTGTTCATAATTCTTAACCCTGCTTCTTTGCTACTATATAAAATGTTTTACTTAAATCAAAATTATCATATGGTAATTCGTATACATGCGGAGGATTTATAGTTCCCCTTGCAAGATCGTACGGTGAAAAAGCCTCAGTAATAACTTCAAATCCTATCTCAACGAATCTATCTCTCCACCATTCGTATGGATGCAGATTTACATGCCAATTGACTCCGGTTTCCTCATCTATGTCATCCCAATTTGCAATACTGCCTATAAAAATACCTCCGGTATTAAGATGTTTTTTTATGTTCTCAAGAAGAACAGGTAAATCTTCTTCTTTTATATGCTCCAGTACTTCCCAAGCAGATATAACGTCAAATTCTTTCAGTTTATCATCTTTTTTCAAGGTAAACGGTTTTGTTATATCACAAGTAAACAGATTTTTAGGTATTATTCTCCATTGTGCTCTCTGTTGTTTGAAAGATTCATCACTACCTTCAAGCCCTACTGCCTCATGACCGCGAAGGAGGGCGTCAAGTACAATTCCTCCACTTGAGCATCCTAAGTCTACAAATGCCAACTTTTCTCTATCTTTAAAATACATTTCACAAGCATGTATAAACCTAGGATATCTTGTATCATCACGTACTGTACCATGTGGTACAAGATAATCATTACTCTCATATGCAACAGGATATTCAGTATCTAATGTAATAGCCCCTGACGTATTTTCAATATTTTTATCTAGCAATACAAAAATATCTGAATATGAAAAGTCCAAATGTCTGTGAACTTTAGTAAATTCGACCTTAATATCTTCTGTATGTTTATCTACATAATCGGATATATTCCCTTCCGCCTTCCATATTCTTCCGTCAATCTGCTGTCCAAGATTACTTTCAGCTTTCCATACCCTTGCATCCAGCTGCTCTCCAAGCTTTGTCTCTGCCTTCCATACCCTTGCATCCAGCTGCTCTCCAAGCTTTGTCTCTGCCTTCCATACCCTTGCATCCAGCTGCTCTCCAAGCTTTGTCTCTGCCTTCCATACCCTTGCATCCAGCTGCTCTCCAAGCTTTGTCTCTGCCTTCCATACCCTTGCATCCAACTGTTCACCTAAGTTTGTCTCTGCCTTCCATACCCTTGCATCCAGCTGCTCACTCAGGCTATCCTTAGACTTTACTATATTACTATTAGTTTTCACTTCTTGAGCCGATAGTTTAAGTTCCATAAATTCCATCATAGTATTAATCTTTGCTTCCAAGCCATTCAGTCGCTCATATAAGCTCTCACCACTATTTGATTCTTTATCATCTCCGATATTAGCCATGATAAAGTCTTTTATTCTACCCTCAATATCCCATACAGTATTTTTTATATCGTAAGTAGATTCATGAAGATGACCGTCAAGATCCCATAATTGCCTTCTGATTCTATATTGTATACCATGTTTAAAAGGCTTATACAAAAATCTGAGTATATCCTTTATCCTTTCCTTAAAGCTTACCTTCTCGGTCTCAGTATTACTACTGTCTGTGATCTCCGGTATCTTTTTCCCGGACACATCATAAACTTTAAACAGTCTATCTATAGGCAATATCTCGCCCAAGTCGCTATTATATTCCCATGTATTGGTAATATTTCTCCATCTCTTATTTATTACTCTAAGCAATGCGTCCGCATCATAATATTTAATTCTCTTATTTGCATCCCACATCTGCTCCAAAATATTTTGTTCCAATACTATCTCTTTTTTATAAGCTTCTGCATCTAAAGACTCAAACTCGTTAATCCATCCTGAAAGAAAAGGTATATGTGAAGCCTGTACTTCTACTCCAAGCGTTTCCTTTATATTTTTACCGGCAAGTTCTCCTGATTCTTTTGAAAGTGCCGCCAACTTACCCTTCGTAATATTATCTTCTCCTACTCTATACTCGCTAAGTACTTCAGGAATATTGTAGAATTTAAATACTTTACATGCTCTGGTCCACAGTTCGTAATCTTCTGCTTGTTTAGTCTTATCATAAAATAAATTATTATCAACAAAGACCTTCTTCCTCATCATAATAGTAGAATGACATACTAAACAATCATATATAAGTCCTGCAAGTATATCCTTGTGTTCCTCTGGTACATTATGAATATAATCGGTATTAATCCCAAAATGATGTTGAAGACTTCCAACCAAACCATATTCTCTGTTTTTATCAAGAAACTCCACCTGCAAAGCAAAACGATCGTTTCTTGCTAAATCATCACTGTCTATCCTTGCCAGATACTCTCCTTTTGCTTCTCTCATACCCAAATTCAGTGAATCGGCAAGACCAAGTTTCTCTTTATTTTGAATGATACGAATACGATCATCATCAAACATTTTTACAACTTCAATTCCCTCTTTACTTGAACCATATTCATTCAACACGAGTACTTCAAAATCACTAAACGTCTGATCAAATAATGACCATAGCGTTTCTGCAATATACTTTTCACTATTGTATACAGGAAGTAAAACAGAAACTTTAGGGTTGCTACTTGCAAACTTGGTCTGAACATAGAACTCATTATGATAGAATACAGAGTTCTTATATATACTCTCCGCCTTATTTTTATCATAACACTTACATGTATCATCCAGCCAATCATATGTTTCTTTAAAACGTCTGTGTAATGTCTTGAAAAGATACGGAGCGGACTTCTTATCTTTGTTATATAAAACATAAAATATCTTTTTTAGAAGCAGATCCAATGCTACCATTTTCTCAAGTACCTCTACTCCCTCCAGTCCCTTTAGTGAGTAATGCACCGACAATAAATCTACTTCCTGTCTTGAAAAGTTAATTCCTAATTTATGAAACTGCCTTTCCATAACATCACTATAAATTTTAAATCCTATCTTGTTATTCATATAGGTTGCATTTGTACTGTATAGCCTGTATTTAAACAAAACTTCTTTTAGATTTGCAATTTCTCCAAATTCCAAGACCCTTGTAAAAAAATCATAGTCCTCAGATGCCTTATACTCTTTATTATAAAAAATATTGTGCTTATCTATAACATCTCTTCTAAACAAAATAGTAGGATGTACACATGGAGAATAGAACAATGCATCAGTCCTAATCCGAGCCGGATCTGTCTCTAAATTCCAATCCCATTTCTCCGATCCGAACACTTCTACTTGCACTCCGCAAAGGAGAATATCCTTATTCTCCTCCATAAATTCAATCTGTTTTTCTATTCGCTTTGGAAGTGATATATCATCTCCGTCCATACGAGCTATATACTCACCCTTTGCCTGTCTAAGACCCTCATTTAAAGATTCGGCTATACCTAATCTTTCACTATTTTGAATCAATCTGATTCTGGAATCTATAGCAGCATAGCGATTTATAATCCTCTTACCCTCTTCATTAGATCCGAACTCATTGATAACAAGCAATTCCCAATTCTGATATGTCTGATGAATTATACTAAGTATTGCTTCATCAAGGTATGTTTCTGAATTGTAGATAGGCATCACAATAGAAACTAAAGGCTCTCTTCTATCCATATCTCCTCCTATATCATTTATTCAAATTAAAATTTTTAATGTATCTTAAGAAATCTTCTTCTTATCATCCTAACAAACATTAAAACTCTCGCACCATTTAAGACACCAAGTTTCAATATTATTTTTTTAAAAAACTATTTCTATTATTTTTTTATAAAAGATTTTTTTACTTTTTTTATTATATCTGCCGCTTTTTCTTTCACTTTTGTTTACATCGAAAATCATGACAAATGAAAGTATATACTGCAACGAAAGTTTATCTCTTATAATATCCTTCAAATGTACACCACTACTATTCACTCTATCCATGCTTATTTCAAGCATATCCATTAGGTCAACTATATGCTTTAATGTAACTTTATTGGCCAGTGATCCTTCTCTACCAATACTGTAGTAATAATACGGTTTTCCATAGAAAGCAACCTTCTTAGCTTTCAAAATAACTTCGGTAGCAAACTCAATATCTTCACTGTGAACTCCTTGCGAAAAGAACAACTTGTTTTCAAGAAGAAAAGTTCTTCTTAAAACATACTGCCATACATTCCAGTAGTTTCTCCTCTTTTTAAGGAATACCTCAAGATATCCGTTATCGCATATAAGCTCTTCACCTTCAATAGTATCAACCTGTGAGATATTATCTGAGTTTCCAACTATATGATAATCTGAGATAACCGCATCTACAGGCATCCTACTCTCCAAACTTTGCATAAGATTTGAAAACGCTGTAGCATCTATATAGTCATCACTGTCAAAAAAGGCTACATAATCACCTCTAGCACATCTTAACCCGACATTTCTAGCATTTGAAAGCCCGTCTCCGTCTTGACTCACTATCCTTACCCTATCACTATACTCTTTTTGTATATCATTTGCAATGTACTCACTTTTATCGCATGAAGGCTTTACTACAAGTATTATTTCATAAGAAAAGCCATTGCAATCAAGCATTGACTTAATGCAAGTTTCCAGATATTTCTCTACCTGATATACCGGCACAATAATACTTAACAGCATGGCTTTCTCCCTTCTAGAATAATTCTTTTATTTTCTTACAAATTTTTTTTATCTTTGCTTTTATACCCTTATTTTCTTTCCAAAAATAATAAAAGCGATTTATATATGGGTTAGGATATTTTATTCTAAAGATAGAATCTATCCCACCAACAACATCAACCATTCTATTAAACGGCTCTCCTCCTCTTGCCCATGCCCATTTCGCACGAATAGACCTAAGCAATGCAGCTTCATCAAAAAACTTTACTTCCCTATTTTTCTCATAAATCTTTATAAGAATATTTTTCAATGATCTGTAGGCTTCTTTTTTTCTTATTTTTTTATCTTTTATCTCAAAATAGTCATTCTTCCAGTTATCAAAGAGTACACTATCATCGTCTAAAATATCAAGACCTACAGTCCTTTTCAGCGTCTTTGCCACTATTCTGCCGCTCTCAAGATGAAGCCTCGACTTCTTCTCTAATGTGATATTATCTTCGCCAACACGATATTCTCCAAGTACTTCGGGAATATTGGCGATATCGCCAAAGTCAATCACCCTACTCCACAGTTCAAAGTCTTCCGCTAAATAAGTATTATCATAGTACAAATTATTTTCTACAAAAACACTTTTCCTTAACATCAAAGTAGAATGACACAGGTCACAGAAAAAAACAGCATTGCACTTGCACTGCGCCGGTTCAGTTGCCGGTTTATGTATCCAGTCGATATCTACACCGAAGTGATGTTGATACGAACCTACTACAGCCACATTCGGATGGAAATCCAGAAAACCCACCTCTTTTTGAAACCTGTCTTTTCTCGATATATCATCTGCATCCATTCTGGCTATGTACTCGCCGGTTGCCTCTCTCATACCTAGATTCAGTGCCTCTGCAAGCCCTAAGCGCTTAGCATTTTGAATGACTCTTATTCTTACATCTCTGTTTTCATATTCCCTTACTATCTCGGTACATTTCTCACTTGAACCATATTCATTCAATATAAGCATATCCCAATCTGTAAAGCTTTGTGCTAGGATACTGTCTATACTTTCCTTAATATACTTTTCACTGTTATATACCGGCAAAAGTACCGTAACCTTAGGCATGTTCACCTCTCATATATGCTTCATATTCATCACACATCTCTTGTGTATCGCCATATCCTCTCATATGACCCTTTTCAAGCCAAAGCACTTTTGTACACATCTCTCTGATTTGCTCTATTGCATGTGAAACCAAGATGGTAGTAACACCGCTGTCAAAGAGTTCCTTCATCCTCTGTTCAGACTTTGCTCTAAAAGAGATATCACCTACAGACAATACCTCATCCAATATAAGTATATCCGGTTTTACAAATGATGCAAGTGAAAACGCTATCTTAGACTTCATACCTGAACTAAGCTTTCTGAATGCTACATCCTCAAAATCTCTTATCTCTGCAAAGTCTATTATCTCATCATACTTATCCTCGATAAATTTCTTGGTATATCCAAGTAGAGCTCCTCGCAGATAAACATTTTCCTTTACAGTCATCTCATCATCAAATCCGGCAGTCAGCTCCAGTAGCGGTGCTACTACCCCGTTTACCTTAACAGTTCCTGCTGAAGCCGGCATAATATTTGATAAAACCTTCAATATAGTAGATTTACCTGAACCGTTAGAACCTATAATCCCTAAAAGCTCCCCTTTTTCTACATGAAAGGTAATATCATCCAATGCTTTAAATTCTTTTGTAATCACCTCTCCATGCATCTTTCTGATAAAGAACTCTTTTAATGAAAGCTCTTTTATATCTCCAAGAATATATGTTACAGAGACATGATCCACTTCTATCATATTCATAAGTGTACCTTCCTAAATATAATACAAGAACATATAATTATACTTTTTATACATCCACATACCTATACGAAGTATAAACAATGCATAAAATACACAGTATAAATGATATGTAAATGACGGTATCGTATTATGTAGTACTATCTCTCTTAGATAATTTATATATACAAAAACCGGATTCAAATAAATAAGCTTTTGCCACTATACTTCCTTCAAATATCTTCACATCGTAAAATATGGCTGTAAAGTACATCAATGCAAGTGTAAATATATCATAAAGATACTGTACATCTTTAAAGAATACAAACATTGCCGACAATATCAAGCCTGTACCGACTATAAGTACAAACAGGCATACAATCGGAAATATAATAAATAAGAACTTCCATGTAATTGTAATCCTATATGCTACTACAAAGATAAAAAATATCACCAATGTAAGTAGGAAGTTGATTGACGCCGCCATTATCTTTGATATAAGAAACAAATACTTCGGTGCATTTACCTTTGTTATAATACCTGCATTTGATGTGATAGACTGCATACCGTTGTCTGTAGCCTCTCTGAAGTAGTTGAACATAAGCTGTCCGGCAAACATATATATGGTATAGTGCTCCATTGTGTCTCCAAAGACTCTGTCGAACACAAAGCTCATAACAAGAAGCTGAAAGAGTGGTGCAATCATACTCCAAAGTATACCAAGGACGGATCTTTTATATCTTTTATTGAAATCTCGCTTTACCAGTTCACTGAACATGAACTGGTATTGTTTTATTTTATTTATAAATATATTCATCCTCTACCACCTATGATATCTTAACAAGCTTTTTCAAATATGGGATATTTGCAAGCGGTGCTATCATTATAACCGTACCTATAAAAGTAATACACACAAATGCAATACATTCAAATATTGAATTTCCGATATTTAGATGTATTCCACCAATATCAATACTTTCCCCAATAGCCCACATTAAAAGTGAGTGACTAAAATAAATTCCTAAAGATAATTTTGAAAGCCTTATTATACCATTCCTGATAAGACCATTTGAATTTTTAGGTTTAATCTTAGAAAACAACAACATAACTCCGGTTGCATACATGACGTTTGAAATTTGTGTTTCGAAGAAAAAAGTATGCACCGATGTTCCATTTTTTTTCGATATTTCAACAGATACTATAGTTGTAATAGCAAATCCTACCACACTAAATAAGATTGCTGTAAATACACCAATTTTGTTTCTATTTTTCATAAATAGTCCTACCCAAAAAAATAATAGCAATATAGCCAAGATGAATATAAATAAATGTCGGTCTCTCTAATATAACTCCATCTATAGAAAAGCAAGATATCACTCCATCTAATACACCTGGTACAAATAACCCAAATAAGACAAAGTATAGTCTAAGCTTTTCATTCATAGCATCATACAATGATTTCAATACAGGTAAGAATATATATATCCATACAATCAAATATCCATACCAAAGATGACCTGACGGTCCTATCTTAAATGGAATTGACAGTATATCATAAATTATGTTTCCCTCATTCCATAAGATTTTTTTAGCTAAAATATATGAAATACTCCACACTACAAGTGCAACACCTGCATATAATGCTTTCCTAAGCGCATTTCTCGGTTTCATATTATTTTTAAGCAAAAGTGCTCCTGATATCATTAAAAAGGTCGGAACCGCAAATCTTGGAATGGTGTTTAGGATTACGCCACTAAACCAAACCGAAGTACCAACAGCATGATTGTTATAAATATTGGCTGACGAATGTATCAATATAATCATAAAAGCTGAAACTATCTTCAAAAGATCCAATCCGATAAGTCTGTCTTTATTCTCTCTTTTTTGCTCAGGGAAGAACCTTTTACAGATTAAGGATATCGCAACTAAAAATACCCAAATGATAACAGCTAAAGGTACAAGATTTTTTCTTGTCAAAAATGTAGTGCTACCGGCATTTAACTTTACTTCAAAGTTCATCCAGTTTTCAGACTCACTATCTGTATATCCGTCAAACCCTTGATCTCCCTGTGTAGATATAATTCTAGCTTTGCCTTGCCATTTGTTTTGCTTAAGTACAAGTACTACATCTTCACCGTTTTGAAATTCAGCCTGTATACTGTCTGTCATCCCGTCTATCCTGTCATAGTTTCTCCACAACAGTCCACCGTCTTTTTCAATCCAACCTTTTGAAAAAATATCACCAGGTTTTTTACTTTCTCCGTTGACAATGACTTCCTTCAAAAAAATCTCATTGCCTTCAGCTTTTTCATTTTGATCGTTGCTTGCTACTATCTGAATAGTGCTGTTTCCTTGTCCTTTTATAAGGAAAGCTATAGCAGATACTGCCAAAAATACTAAAAGTATCGGCAACGCCTTCTTTACTGTCTTAGAAACAGATTTTGGAATTGCCAATATGACAATTCCAATAATCAATAATACTGTAAAAAAAAGATTATCCATCTTCTATTTCCTATACTTTTAAATGATCTTTTCCTGCCAATGTCTTATAAAAAATACTCATAATAAGATGATCGTATATCATATGTATATCTTCTGTTACCTGCATACTCATAACATCTGCACATAGTGAAATATCAGACATCTGCTTAAGCTTACCGCCGTCATAGCCTGTGATTCCTATTATCTTGTTACCACAAGACTTGGCATATTCTACCGCATTCAACACATTTTTAGAGTTACCGCTTCCTGATATCGCCATAACTATATCACCTTCTTTGATGACTCCCTCAAGCTGGAAACGGAACACTTCCTCAAAGCCTATATCATTTGAAATAGCCATCATTGTAGCTACATTGTCATTAAGACAAGAAGCTTGAACTTCGGTTCTCCCTTCTTATAAAGATACTCACTTACACCTTTATTAAAATCATTTTGATAATGTGATGCTGTTGCGGAACTTCCACCGTTACCGAATACAAATATTGTTCCTCCGGCCTTTCTTGTGTCATCCATAAGATTCATGGCCTTATTAATATCTTCTACATTTAACTTTTTTAATGTTTCTATTTCAAGTTCAATATAATCTTTAATACTTTTTGTATAATCCATTTTCACCTCTAATTCATCTTTAATACATTTTCTACAGTAAGTGCTACCGACTCATCAGACTCATGCTTTGCCTTCCAACCTGCTGCATGAATCCTTGAAAGGTCATACTGGAACTTAGGTACATCACCTTTCCATCCACCCTTTCCGCCTGTATATTCATAAGGTATTCCGGCCAATCCCATCTTATCAACCACAATATCCGCAATTGTCTTTACGCTGCTTTGTGTGCTTACTCCCAAGTTATAAAGTGTAATTCCTGTATCCTTCACATCCTTAAACTGCATTATTGCCTCTACCAGGTCAAGTACATAAATATAAGGTTTACACTGTGTTCCATCACCAAGTATTCTTAAGTGACTTGGATCAGCCTTAAGTCTCTTTACAAAGTCAAATATAACACCATGTGTAAGTCTAGGTCCTATAACATTCGGAATCTGAATATAAGTGCCTTAATATCATTCATATAGCTGTAAGCTGATATAAGTGCTTCCGAGCCAAGCTTTGCCGCACCGTAATATGATATCGGGCGAAGGTTCGGCTCATCCTCAGATACATTCTTTCCTTCCTTTTCACCATATACGGCTGAAGTAGACGCAAAGAAGAACTTCTTAACATCGTACTTTCTCATGGCCTGAAGCAATTCAAATGTTGTTGAGTATGTATTCTCATACTCTATTGAAGGGTCATTTGCACTTGCCTGAATATCGGAGTTCGCCGCCAAATGGAATACGTATTCAAACTTTTCCTTTTCAAATACTTCCTCCAATTTTTCTCTATTACAAATATTCTGCTCATAGAATTTAAAATGCGGGTTATCCGTCAAATGTTCGATATTCTTCTTTGTACCTATAAAAAAGTTATCTATACATACTACATCATTACCCTCTGCAAGCAGACTGTCTATCAAATGGCTGCCGATAAATCCTGCACCACCCTGCAACTAATACCTTCATAATATCTCCTTTAATTCCAATATTTATCTCCAATATAAACTATACTCGTCCCATCTCTCTCAAATGAGAAATCAAGTTCTCTTAGTCCTATAGCTTTTTTCAGCTGATCTTGTTTTTCTTCCTCACAATAAAACAGAAGGAATCCGCCGCCACCGGCTCCCAAAAGCTTTCCGCCTAAAGCACCGTTTTTCATAGCAATCTCATAGGCCTCATCTATTGCCGGATTTGCAATACCTGATGCAAGTTCTTTCTTTAACTGCCATCCCTCATCAAGTATCTTTCCAAAGGAAGAAATATCATTATTTTCCAGTGCGACCTTCATATCCTTTGCAAGTCCACACATCTTAAGAAGATTTCTTGCCTTATCCTCTGAAGTTATGTTCTTTGTCTGTTCAGCCAATATAGTGTTTGCTGAGCGAGTTGTCCCTGTATAGAACATAAGTAAGTTTTTCTGAAGTTCTTTGTATGTCTTTCCTTCCATCAGTATCGGCTCATGTGAAACAGATCCGTCCTGATTGAACTTGATGAAATTCAGTCCACCAAGTGCGGCACCATATTGATCTTGCTTCCCTATAGGATTTCCAAGTCTTTCTATCTCAACTTCACATGCCAGCTTAGCTAATTTATCTTTTGATACGAACTTTCCCTTATAGCAATTTAAGGTATTTAAAAGACCTACAGTAAATGTACTTGAAGATCCAAGCCCTGTTCCTCCGGGAATATCTGCCGTTGATGAAATCTCTACACCGTGAATGCCCATATCCGTAAGCACTTGTCTGAAGATTCGATGCTTAATCTGATCCGGACTGTCCACTAATTCATTTTCAGAGTATTTTAATACAGTCTGATTTTCATTAAAATACGGATGAATGGAAATATAGCAATATTTATTGATAGATGTACTAAGAACACATCCACCATATTTCTCATAGAAATTTGCCATATCGCTTCCACCCCCACAAAAGCTCACACGAAAGGGGGTCTTTGTAATAATCATATATATCTCTCCTTATATCAATCTATTTGATTTAATATATAATCGCTTGACATTATAGCATAGTTTCATTTTATGTAAAAGGATTTTTACTTAAAAGCCGCTATATACAGCACTTTCTAACCTTATCTTCAGCTTTTTCTAAGAACTTTATATAATTCTCCTCTAAGCTCCTTCGGTGAAAGTGTAATTAAAACTGTCAATCCCCTCATTTAAAAGTACTTTTTTCAAGATTTGCAATTTTATATCCGCTCGAAAGCATTCTGCATCACGCTAGTGGTTCTGTATTTACCGTATTTGTATAGTCCTTTATATGCAAGAGGCATCGTCTTGGCTCTGAGCACTTCACACTAAATTTATCTATAGGTATCATCTCTTCAAGTTCTTTTGTAAGTATTCCTTCTTTTACCGGGGCAATCTCATCAAGTTTTACTGTCTGATTATATATTGTCTGGAACTTTCTCTAAAAAAGACGTTTTTACTATATATAAAAAGTGGGATGAAAAATCAACCCACCCCAACGCTTGACATAGAACCTGTATTTATTGATCCTACATTAGTCCTAACTATGCGACTTTATCTGGTACTATTTATACTTTGACCTATGATTATAATGTAAAACTATTTTTTACTAATATGTTCCTCATTTAATCTTTCACTTAATTCTTTACTTTCCTCTAATACTTTATCCATATTCCAATACTCAAAATTACCAAACCTTCCATTTAGACAAATTGATAATTCTCTATAGTATTTCCTAATGACATCAATATTAGTTGTATGATTAAGATCGTATATAACATACGCATATTTATGGCGTGTCATATTCAGTACTTCAACATCATTCGCATTCTTCGCAATATTTATATCAACAAAACCTTTTGCTATTTTTTCACGTATAGCGTCATCTGTCATATTTGAAAAAACGTCACCATCTCGATACGTAATCTCAACCATAAATGTAGCTTCACCATCCCTATGATAGCTTTCACCCAAAAAGTCCATCTTTGATATTCTATGAAAGATTATATTTTTATCAGGTACAGTATAAGCATAATGTTCCCCATACATATCATAAGGTGTTCTAACAAAAGCAATTAAGATAGAATTATACTTAAGATCATCCTTAGCTTCTATAACATACTTAGGTACATCTTCCGTAGCATCCACAAGATCATGAACCGGCATAGTAGATATGACCAACTCACCTTCTACACATTTGCCTGAATCCGTATTAATTTTATAATATGTATCACTCTTTGAGACCTTTATTACTCTACTATTTAGTAACACTTCACACTTGTCAGTATCCAACTTTGAATAAATACCTTCACATATCGCTCCAATACCTCTTGTTGACGGATACTCAAAATATAGCTGATGCAAATACCCCTCTATAGTCTCACCGGAAGCACTTCTCCTTATCTCATCCTTTGTTGGCTTCGGTATCCTTTCTACCATAGACGTATTCATACATGACGGGTCAAATTTCCAAATCTTTTCATTATATGGTCTTAAATATACGTTAGTAATTCCTTCTCCAAATGTTTTCAGAAAAAATTGCAACATATTCTGTGGTATATAATTTTCATACGGATTACTGTCAAAAGCTCTAATACAGTACTCTAAATCATCTTTAGGAAGTTTAGATAAATCGTTTTCAAACGGATATTGAATCAGCTTACCTTTATAGTATATCTCATTAGACCTTTTTAATCTTATTTGTCCCAACTTCGATAAAATCCAATAATTCATTTAATATCTCTTTGTTTTTGGAAAATATTATATGTGGACCTATATCATAGGTATATCCGTCATAAAACAAAGACTTTGCAAGTCCACCAATCCTATCTTCAGACTCTAAAACTTTAATAGAGTCAACCCAGTCAAATTTCTGTAAATAATAAGCTGTGCTTAAACCTGCTAACCCACCACCTAAAATAACTACTCTCATTTTATAATTTAGCCTTTCTTTTTCACTTCTACCTTTGTTTTTGCTGCACACCTTCTCGCATCTGCTTTAACTGCTTTGAAATTAGATAAAACCATTTTTATTACTTTCGGGATTTTCTTCAAAGGCAGTCCTCTTGATGGACCATTTTCTCTTGGTCTATGCCTAACCGGCACTTCCTTTAAAGTATAACCACGATATGATAAACGAATCATATTTTCAAAGGAAATAAGGTCTGTACAAATCCAATTGTCGTTTAAAATATCTTTCATAGCATCTGTACGTATAATCTTAAAGCCACTATCAATATCTTTAAAATTTGTTCCAAAGTAAATATTTACTAAAGCATTGAAAACCCTTGTCATTACAATACGATATAGCGGGTCTTTCCTTTTTACTTTATATCCACTTACAATATCATACTTATCTAGGTATGGATACATATCCCAAAAATCTTCAGGGTAATGCTTGCCGCTTGAGTCAGTAAAGAATATATAATTCTTCTCAGGAAGCTTTATTGAATCCTTATATGCCTGTACATATCCCTTCCTAGCAGTTCCGCTAACTAAGCGAATATCCAACTCTTTAGACAATCTGTCTAATATTTCCTTAGTACCGTCAGTGCTTCCATCTTCGGCAACAATAAACTCAGCGTCATCCAACTTTACAAATACATTGTTATAATAGTCTCTTATTACCTTTTCAATTATCTCTGCTTCATTATAAACCAGCATAACTATTGAAATACTCTTTTTCAAAATATATACTCCTTTCATATATATGGATATATAGATTACAACTACTGTACAATATCTTTTCTAAAATACAGTTGCTGCTTCTCTTGGTTATAGTCCATAACATAATTACTATTCAAAAAATCATTGATCTCATTACCAAAATCACCATATTCCTCCAAGAAATCAGTTCCACCAACTACAATTGCAGCAGGCATACCTTTCTTAATATCATCCAAATACTTATCCTTTATTTTTTTGAATTAACGAAACCAATGGATTCTGATAAAAAAATATTTAGATATTGACAGGCGTTCTGATACCCAATAATATGCACCAAAGTTTCCTATCACAGATATCTTTTGATCTTTATTTGTTTTTTTCTCTAATATGCCTTGAAACAACTTTTTACAGTATATTTATTATACGAATTATAATGTAACGTATTCATTCCCGCAATTCCACGTAACAAATTTCCATTTTTTTATCAAATAGGAATCCTATTACCAAAAAAAGCCTAATATACAATTCAGTATTGTTTTAACGGTTTTACTACTCAACGTATTATATAATATATTGATATTAGTAATAAAAATCAAAAGTCCAATAGGAAAAAAAGCGGTAACATTATAACTGCATAATGTTGCCATGTATATCCCGACATACTTGTAAAAAGCAAGCTAAAACCATATAGACAATAGTACATAGTAATCCGTAGACTGTATATAGCCAACTTTTTACGATTTATAATACTTAAACCTGCACCTGCAACAACAACTATTCCCAACAAAGTTAAGCCAAAATATTTAATCGCATGTAACTTATTTCCACCGCCGGCAACATATTTAAAATTAAATATCCAATATGTCTCAATAAATTCTTTCAATGCATTATTAATCACAAGATAAATTAGTCCGGGTAAAAATGCGACAAAAGCACCAAATAAGAATATCAATCCATACCTCAATATATTTATATATCTATTCTTTGCCAATTGATGCATAACAATAAAATAACATCCAACAAACCAAACACCTGTACTATTTTGTCTCATCATCATAGCTATCATGAATGATACACCTAAGATAAATATTTGCAAATTATTAAGTTGATATGGTTTTTTTGTCAAAATATTCTCCCAACAAGTATATACCCAAGGCAATCCATGGCATTGTAAAAAGTCTCTATATAATTACCACTACTCAAATAAAATATAGTATATGTATACCCAATAACTACTCCAAATAGTGATATGGCAAAATTAGTATACTTTCTAATAGTAAAATATGAAAGTAACTGTGCTATAAAAACTGACAACCACTCCAAAATCCAAATTCCCACATAGGAATTGGTCAATCTATAACCTAAACATTCTATGAAAAAGAAGTACAAACCCTTATGATCAAAAAAATCAACATAAGGTATCTGTCCCTTTGACATAGACCATCCAATATAAATAAAATTATCTGAGTCTGTCCAAGGTATTAATTGACTCCACGGGCTGTCTGTATTGCTGTATACACAAAATAATGAAAACAGAAATATCCACAACAATGCTATTATGTCCCAATTAGATATATTCTTAAAGTGTTTCCCGGTATATTCAAATAATTTCTTAAATATGCAAAAGATTATTATTGATACAAAAACCACACACAGTAATTTGAGAATATACAGTATACCTGCACCATATCTGGCATCCCCACTCATGTCAAATTTATAAAAATAATCATTTGGTGAATAACAATCTAATACTTTTTGTTGCCCATCATATTCAATCTTAACCAATCCTCTGTAAATCGATGTCGAGAATACTACTTTCCTTTCTCCACCACTTGGGATATTTAATACTATTGACCAGGTATATCCCTTATTATCTTCCCAAGTGAGATCATTCCTATCATCATTCCATTTACCGCTTTCTACATATTCAGGTATATCATACGACTTACCATCAATCTCTAAATGATCTACTGTAATCTGACTATATTTTGACGAACTGTTTTTCTCACCTAGAGATGTAAGGCTAATCTGAGTAGGTTCACTAATCTTATATTGCATCCAAGCTTTACTCGGTACACACAAGAACGTAACCAAACATGATAATAAAACAGATATCACTATAAGCATAGCATTAAACTTATCTGAAAGTAAGTACAATATACTTTTCTCCTTCATAACCTCTAACTATTATCCTTTCTAAATATGATCAGCTTACTGGCAACATAATTAAGTACAATGACTACTACGTTAGAAAAAACTTTTATAAGTACATCATTGAATTTAAGTAAATCAACAAATATATACATAAGTAGAACATCAACTACACCTGTAGCTAACCTACAAGAAAAGAATGAAATCATCTCCTTAAAAATAGCTTCAACTCCTATCTTATCACTTTCAAAAACATACTTTCTATTTGTTACATATGCGAACAACACACCTGAAATCCAAGCTAAGCAAGTACTGATAACCGTATCAAGCCTGACTATATGAGCAAATATATAATATGTAGCAATGTTTACAATTGTTGTAAGCACTCCAAATACCGCATATAATATAAATGACTTATACTTAATCAAAATACCTTTCATTAAAACAAATGCACCCTCCCTATATCTATTTTTACAAGTCTAAACCCTATAGATTTTTATCACTAATACAATTATAAATCAATATCAACTAACTAAACCCTGTACCCGTCTTCCATCGAAGTACTATGAAGTTTCCGATGAGATTCCCATTCCTATTAATTTTTTTATAATCACTACGTAAAAGAATAAAACGAGAATAGAACAAAAATCTCTTAACCAATCTATTAACGAAAAGGTTAAAAAAACTGATTGACTTTAGTAACCTTGATACTCTCTATTTAACAAGAACTGAAGTCGACAATTTCTTTTTAAAACTGTATGCTCTTGGACACCCTAAAGTAATAGGTTTTTGAGAAAAAAACAACGGAAATCAGGTAGCATAGTTTTTATTTTTATATAAAAAGGATTTTTACTTAAAAGCCTATATATACACAATGTCATTAACTTAAGAGTAGTGAGAAAAATATTACAAAAAGATAGTTTAAAAAAGATAATTATGCTATACTTGTAGTGAGAAAAATCACGAGGTGTAGCATGTTTATAAAAATACTTACAAAAGAACATAGAGGTGAAAAGTATTATTATGCCAGCCTTGTTGAAAACAAACGTATTGATGGCAAGGTTGTGCAGACAGTGAAAGCGAATCTGGGTGCAGTTACTGGGGAGCAGATTCCATATTTGAAGGCAGCCTATGCTAAGAAGAAACCTCGTCTTGTTTATGATGAGGATTAAATAATTGGAGGGCTGTAGTGAGAAAATCACAGAATAGACTATTAAAAGATCAGAATAATATTCTTTCGGATGTATTTCTTGAGGTATGTCGTGGTGGCAAAACAAACACTCTTGTCAGACGTAGAAAGATGCCACTAGAAGATTTAGTGTATTCTATGATTAATCGCAAGGACCTTTACTCTCAAAAATGGAGCTGCGAAATTATATGAAAACAACACATCCGGGAACAGAAATATCTAAACCCGAGGTTATCTAAAGCAAAGGATGAAATTAAATCCGGACGCATTTAAGTTTCTTTATCAGGAACATAATAAAAAAATTTTTTTACCGGGATGAAGAGGTAGAACCATATACCTATAAAAGGATTCCTTATTTTAGCTGCAGATGGATCTGATATAAATATTCCTACAACTGATGAAACCATCGAGAAATACGGAAGTGCCTCAGTGAGAGGAGGAAAACCATGTGCTCAGATTGGGCTGGGATGTATTTACGACGTTCTTAATCGCTTTATTCTGGAAAGCAGTATTAATACCGTAAAGTTTGATGAGATGCGAGTAGCCCGAGGAACAGTTAAAAAGGAATAAAGGATACAATTGAAACAGATATCCCTATCTTGTTGTTATGGATAGAGGTTATCCTTCGACACCGGCATTTTTTTGAATTTTTATAGATTATGGAGTGTATTTTGTAGCAAGACTAAAAACAAGTGACTATAAGGCTGAACAGAAAGAATTAAAATCAAATGATGAGGATGTCGACATAACATTAACAAAGGCTAGAAGGAGAAATTATATTGGCAAAAAAGAAGAAACTATCATGATGAGCAGAGATTCCTTTTCAATGAGATTTGTAAAGGTGTGTTTAGATGATGGAAAGTCAGAAATTTTCGCTACTAATCTTCCACGGGATAAATTTCCAGAGGAATGCTTTGCAGAACTGTATCATATGCGCTGGGGTATAGAGACGGCCTATGAAGTTTTGAAAGACAGATTAAAAATCGAAAATTTCACAGGGATAAAATCAGTGCTTATTGAGCAGGACATTAACAGCACTATTTATGTTAGCAATCTTGCAGAAGATATAATCTGTGATATAGAAGAAAGTAGCCAGGAGCACCTAAAGAATAATTATAAACATACAATGCAGTTAAACCGAAACCTAAGTATCGGACTTCTGAAAAATGACCTAATATACATTCTTATAGAAAAAGATGGAAATAAAAAAGTAGCGCTACTACAGGCATTGTATGATGAAATAAGCAAAAATGTAGTGCCGATAAGGCATGATAGACATTATCACAGAACTAAAGGACAGCTTGCAGCAAATTTCTCGAATACACATAAGCGAAGTTTCTAAACTGAATAAGCATTTCGATTTAAACTGGTGAACTATGCTCTTTTTAAGCTAATAATAGTAAAAGTGAAAGAAAAAGAGCATACCCTTATTTGCAAGAGTATGCTCCAAACGTTAAGTTAATGACATTGTATATATACAGCACTTTCCAACCTTATCTTCAGCTTTTTCTAAGAACTTTATATAATCCTCCTCTAAGATTCTTCGGTGAAAGTGTAATTAAAGCTGTTAATATTATAGCAACTATAGATTCTATTATGTTTGTATATTTAAGCTTTTTTTGTAAAAATTCTAAGTTTTTATATATGTTTTGAAATACTCAAAACCGCCTCTTCTGTTCTCAAAGTTTCCAAGCCTTGCATGTACCAGTACTTTATCAATATTTGCAATTTTGTATCCGCCGGAAAGTATTCTGCACCACAGATAATAGTCCTCAAGTCCTTTCAAGGGTTTATAACCGCCTACATCCAACACGTCTTTTTTCTGAAAAGTACTGTCATATGATTTAGCGGATTTCTGTATTTACCATATTTGTATAGTTCTTTATATGTAAGAGGCATCGTCTTGGTTCTGATTATTTCACCTTCTACGCTGAATTCATCTATATATCCTCCAAGTACCGATATATCTTTATGCTCATTCATATACTTCAGCTGATATTCAAATCTGGTATCTGCAGCTATATCATCCGCGTCCATTCTGGCAACATAATCATACTTGCACTTTTCAAGTCCTTTTTGTAGCGCAATACCAAGTCCCATATTTTTTTCAAGCTGCACACATACAAAATCTATATTATTTTTGTTGAATTTATCTTTTTCTACAGATATTATATTTTCCAACTCTTTAGTAAGTGTTCCGTCTTTTACCAAAACCACCTCATCAGGTTTTAATGTCTGATTAAAAATACTGTCCAGTGCTTTCTCTAAAAATTTTGGCGTTTCCTTAAAATATACCGATATCAAAACAGAAAACTTCTCTCTACCTTCACACTCCCTCACATTTTTTCCTCCCCCTTATCAATCTGACCGAGCATACCGCTATAAAAAGTCCTACTACCGTTATAAAAATATTCACCGTCAGCATTGCTCTCATACCCATATGGTCAATGATTGCTCCGCCAAAGAGTGAACCCAAGACTGTGCCTGCCGATACCATCCCCGACATAAAGGCTTGACCTGTGGTTTGGTCTTTGTGGTCTACCACCATTCCTGTGAAGTATACCGATGCCGCCGCCAATATGGCAAAGCTGCAAACTTGTGACAGCTGTGTAATGTAAATCATTGCTATATTTACAGAAGAGAAGTACATAACCGCCTTTAATACATAGCCCAATGCGGCTATAATCATAAGGCTTCCGACCTTTACTTTCTTCATTATATATGAAAAGGTAAACAAAACAGGTATCTCCACAACCGCTTGGATAAACATTGCCTTTCCCAGATTGGAGCTGTTACCGCCAAGCGACTGTACGATTTGCAAAAGATATGTAGCCACAATATTATGTGAGAAGAACATAAAAAGCACCGCCAAAACCATCAAAGAAAAATACGGATACTTCTCTATAAATTGTATGACATTTGTTCTCTCATTCTCTCTTTCAGTTATCACTTTTTTCGTTGTGGGCATCATGATTACAATAAGTAAAAATAAAACTATCATAATCAATCCTCCTACAGGGATTATACTTGTTCCGTGATTCAGTGCCAAATTTCCGATAACCAGAGCAAGTATTGCGTATGTTGCCGAACCGCATCCCCTTGCCAAACCGAAGTTTATACTTACTCCCTCTTTTTCATATGCAAACAATGCGCTGTTTATTAACGGTAAGTATATACTTGTTATTATATACATCAGTCCGAACAGTATCGCCACCGTCCAATGGTTCTTTATCAAAAGCATCATTATGCATACAATTATATAAGGTATACTAAGAATTATTATAAGTCTCTTCCATGTCAATACTTCTATTCTGTCACATATATTCCCTGCAATCGGCTGCAGTATAACTGCAACAAGGCAAAATATTGCAGTTATTATGCCTATCAAACTGTTGTTAAAACCGTTTCCCTGTAGGTAGAATGATATAAAACCCGCACCTACACAATAAAGCATCCAATACAATCCCTGTAAAACTATATATTTGAGATTTATTTCTCTTTCTCTCATTTGTTTTCCCTACTTATCCACTCTATTACCGCCTCCAAGTCAGGCTCTATTGCATCAACCTTTTCTCTTATTTCATCTGTAGGCTCTATAGTATCAGGCACCATTATCACTCTTGCCCCTGCCAATAGTCCGCCTTTTATTCCGTTTATCGAATCCTCCAATACAAGACATTCTTTTATATCTGTTCCAAGCTTTTCTGCTGCCTTTAAAAAGATATCAGGTGCCGGCTTGCCGTTTTCTATTTCATCTCCACAGGTAAAGTCGTCAAAGTACTTGTATACATCTGCCATTTTCAGATATCTTAGTGCCGTCTCTCTTTTGGTCGAGCTTGCAAGGCAGGTCTTTATATCGTTTTCTTTCAGGAAAATGAGTAACTTATCAAGACCCTTCTTCTTGGTTATACCGTGCTTCTTTATATGATTTGTTATATATTCTTCTCTTGCCTCTCTGCCTTTGTCAATATCAAAGCCTTCTCCTGCATCTTCTTTCAATATCTTATATACCAAAGTTTTATTGGCACCCTTTATCTTTAATATTGCCTCATCACTTATCTTAAAGCCCTGCAATACAGCTGCATTTTGCCATGCGTTTCCGTACAATCTCTCAGTATCAAACATAAGCCCGTCCATATCAAACAGTACCGCTTTTATCATAAAGCCACCACCTTTCTACTTTTAATAACATAGCATTTTTTTATAATAAAAGCTATATAAAAAAGGAAGGCGGTTTTCCTTCCTCTCAAACATTATTACTGCAGACGGCTGTCAATCCTACTAAGCAACATATTATAATATCTACTTCCTATATGTCTACCTGATTTCTTCAGTTGTTCTATACATTCTTTGACATCTTCGGATGTCAGCAAATTTTCCTCATACGCGACCATAATTATACCTATAGTTCCCATTACCTTATGTCCCAGATCTTTTGATACATTCCTCCCCTTAGCTTCATCCATCAATAATACATCTGCGCTTAACTCATCTGCTAAAACTATAGCTTCACTCTCGCCTATATCAAGTCCTGTGACTCTTCTAAGAATATCTACCGCTTCTAAGCTACCTACCTCTTTAACTTCAATCTGACTATTATTTCTGATTATATCCGCTTCTTCAATAAAGCGTTTATCTATCACCAACTCATCGAATACTGCTTGTGGAATAAGTATCTTACCAAATAATTTCTCCAATAAATATACCTTATCTATTTTTAATAGTGAAATCAGAGGCGTTGTGTCGGAAACCACAATCATAACTTCTACCTCATGCCCTTTAGCTTATTAAAGGTATTTATATCTTCTTCCAAATCATCTTGTATCAAATCATAATACGAATACCCGAGTTTATCATAAATTGTAATCAAGTCAGACTTGCTTACTCCTAAAATTTCTGCCGCTCTTCCATGTGATATTGTTTGATTATATATATATGGATATAAAAGCAAAGCATTTCTCCTAAGTTCAGACTCGGGATCCGCTGCGACGAGATACCTTGACATACCTATAGGTACATTGATAGTGATTGTCTCTGTAGATACCATATTACTCCTCCATATGTTCTTTATTTAATACAATTATATATTTTATATATATTCTATGCAACATCTTTACAAAAACTTCTCCCACTCTCTCACTCTCTTTTTCATCCCCTCAATATCAAGTACTCCGTAGGCAAATCCCTTCTTTACAAGCTCATCCGGTACGAACTCGTCATACTTTTCAAATACCGGTACTTCCTTTTCATATACAAGTGAGAGCGGATCTATGTCTTCACAGGCTTTCTTACATACAATTTTATAAAATTCCTTTTCGCTTACATTCATGCCAAACTGTATAAAATACGGTCTTACAGGACTTAGTCCCTTAAGTCCAAGTTCCTTTGCGCAGTGTATTTTCAAAAATCTCTCAAAAGCCAAAAATGCATAGCTGCCAAGCCACGGAAAAATCGCCCACATATTTCCTCCAAGATGTATAAGCACTCTGTCTTTTAACTTTGCCATATCAAAGCACACTCTTGCCTGAGCAAGTCTTACTTTTGCATTGTTCATCAAATACATATATGTAACGTTTGTACAAAGAATTTCCTTCATCTTCTCAAGCACATGAGTATGTATATCTCCCGGCACATCACCGAAATATGCAGGAATATTTCCCTTTATAAGGCTTACATAGATTGACCTTTTATTGTGGTCCACCTCTTCCACTACCCATACTCTTCCGGCAATGGCTACCTTACCGCCGATTGCAGGAGGCTTTACAATGGTTCCAAGTTCCTGTGATTCACTGCGAACCGAGTATTCCACATTTTCCATAAATACCGCATAGAATTTATAGCTGTTTACCACTCTCTCGCCGGTTATTCCCACTATAAGTCCTCCGCCTTCAGTCCTGTTTATATGGTCGGTCTCAATCAAATGTAATAAAAGCTTCTTAAAATCGTCCTGACTTATTTTCCTGAAAGCCGAAAGTGTAAGTACCTTTGATGCCAGCTCTCCTGCACTCATCTCTCCGTTTGATGCCAGTGTGGACATAGTCTGATGATAGAGCAGGCTGAAAGGTAACCGATCAAGTCTTGGGGGTTCTACAAATCTTTCTTCTATATATAATTGTACTAGTGCAATACCCTGTATCAGATACCAAGGTATCATTTCAGGCATAATTGCCCTTGGCTCAGGATGGTCTTCTCTCATCACAAACCACATCTGTGCCGGCTCACCTCTTCTTCCGGTCCTGCCAAGTCTTTGAAGAAATCCCGATACGGTAAAAGGAGCATCTATCTGAAATGCTCTTTCAAGTCTGCCTATATCTATACCAAGTTCAAGTGTTGCGGTTGCACATATCGAAACAAGCGACTCATCATCCCTCATCTCATCTTCCGCGCTCTCACGATAAGACGCGGAAAGATTGCCGTGGTGAATAAGGAATCTGTCAGGTTCGCGGTTTACCTCACAGTATTGCAAAAGATTCTGACACACCGCCTCACATTCCTCACGTGAGTTTGTAAATATCAGACATTTTCTCCCCTTTGTATGCTCAAAGATATAAGCAAGTCCCGGATTTGCTCCTTTCGGCGCCTTATCACTCTCAGGTTCACTTATATACTCTTCTTTATCTTCTCCGGCCTGTGGAGCCGTATTGAAAAAATGCTCCATAGACAGTCTCCACTTTTCCTTACCTCTGTCAAACTCCGGAATCAGAGTCTTTCTTTTACTTCCACAAGCAAAAAAATCTCCTGCCGCCTTCGGATTTCCGATAGTTGCCGAAAGCCCTACTCTTCTCGGGTCACAGCCTGCCGCCTTACATAATCTTTCTATCAGGCAAAAGGTCTGCAAGCCTCTATCTCCTCGTAGCAGAGAGTGAATCTCATCAATCACTATAAACCTGAGGTCATGAAACAAAGATACAATTTCCATATGCTTATTTATCATCAAAGATTCAAGCGACTCGGGTGTAATCTGTAAAATCCCCGACGGTTTTCTTAAAAGCTTTCTCTTCCCCGTCTGCGTAGTATCTCCATGCCACCTTGTCACATTGATGTCGGCTTCCTCACATATATGGCTCAACCTCTCAAACTGGTCGTTGATAAGTGCCTTAAGCGGTGCAATATATAGTACTCCCACACTCTTTGACGGATTTCCTCAAGCAATGTAAGTATAGGAAAAAATGCCGCCTCAGTTTTACCTGAAGCGGTCGAAGCTGTAAGCAGCAAGTTTTCGTCCGTATTAAATATCACATCTCCTGCCGCATTTTGTACTCCCCTAAGCATCTGCCAGCCTGATTCATAGATATAATTCCTGATAAAAGGGGCATATCTCTCAAATACATTCATAGTGTAAACTCCACAAAATTCTCGTCTACATTATCAGACACGTTATCAGGCTTTGCAAAATCAAAACCCTCCGAATTTAAAAGTTCATTTATACTTAGATTAGGATTTTGGTAAAGTAAATCAAGCAATTCTATAAAGTCTCTTATAACCTCTCTCGGAGTGATATTTTCACTTGCGCCAATCCTTGAATACTCAAGCTTTATAAAATCAGCCAAGTCTTTATCCTCCAAGCTCTTTGTATAATCATAAAGTCCTGCATGAATATCCGCCAGCTTTCCGCAAAGTACCAGCATCTCCTCAGGTGTAAGCGGATCCAATCTGATAACAGGTGAGAGCAAATCCCTCATACCGGGCCTTGAAAACTTACCCTCCGCAAGCCTTGAACGTAGGGCTTCATAGCTGTATATTCCACGTCTCTTATCTTCAAGCGTCTGCGGTGTGGCTCCCATTATAATGCCCAAGTATTTTGCCTTCCCCTGCAAGGTATCATTGTACATAGTAAGCATCTTCTCGTAGTTATACTGTCTGGTAATCGCATTCGGTATTTTGTAGATATTGACAAGCTCATCCACCATAATCATCATCCCCGAGTAACCTGCCAGTCTGAAAAACATGGCAAACAGCTTGATATACTCATACCAATCATCGTCAGTGATTATTATATTGACTCCAAGTGCCTCTTTTGCATCCGTCTTTCTTGTGTATTCACCTCGAAACCAACGAACTATCTTCATCTTCATATCGTCATTACCTTCTATATAGGCATGGTAATACTTTGACAAAATATTTCCGAACTCAAATCCGTGCACCAGTTCTGAAAGGCTTGATAAGGTAAAATAAATCTTTTTGTCCACCTCCAAAGAAAGCTCACTGCTTCCCGGCAGAAACTTACTCTCCTCCATGCATTCCGCTTGAATTTTGTTAATCCATTTGTCAAGGAGCAGGGTAACGGCTCCGCCCTCAGGCTTTGTCTTTGTGGACAGATTGCTGATAAGTTCTCTGTAGGTTGCAAGTCCCTGTCCCTTGGTACCCTGCAGCCTGCGCTCAGGTGAGAGGTCGGCATCCGCCACTATAAAGCCCTTGTCCATCACATAGTTTCTTATAGTCTGCAACAAAAAGCTCTTTCCGCTTCCATACTTGCCTACAATAAACCTGAACGAAGCACCTCCCTCCGATACGATATCCACATCGTGAAGTAGTGCCTCAATCTCATTCTTTCTTCCTACTGTAATATATGGCAGTCCCGTTCTCGGCACCACTCCGCCCTTTAGCGAATTGATAAGTGTCTGCGCAATCCGCTTCGGTACCCTTTTCTCGTCACTCATAGTCTCTCCATTATATCTAAAACATCTTCTTTATAATCTTCAATCAGATAAATATCCTCGCCGTCACATTCCAGTATATTGTCACCGATATCATCAAAGAACCTTTCATTAATTGTATCAGTGACAATGGAAGCAAAGAGGTTATTCTCTTTTATATAGTGCTTATAGTCTTCTCCTGCCAGTATACATTCTAAAATCTTTATATTTATATCCATATCCGGTTTAACACTCTCTTTTTCCTGTGTCTTCACACTATCCGCCATGTTCGATATATCAAAGATTGTATCTTCGTCTTCTTCCACAATAAGGCTCTCCCTTGTGATATCCGCATCACTTCTGATTTGTTTAGAGCAAAAAAGTCAATATCTATCTGCTGCTTTTTGGTTTTATTTAACTCTAAAACGGCTTTATCAAACGCCTCTTTGACATAATCTCTTATCCACTTATCTTTTTCTCTTTCCTTCAGATAATATCCCAATTTATACTCAACCCTCATATATCTGTCAATCTCACGAAATACCGAGGTAAGCTTTTTTCTGTCAAAACATTCTTTACTGTATGATTTTTCCTTCCATGCCTGCTTACTGTAGTGATAAGACCTGACACTGTTCAACACATAATCAGTTCCTTCACTGGTTTCTTTAAGATACGGAGTGTTACCAAGCGGAAACCACCTTTTATTCTGAATTCTGCTAAAGCAATGTGTGAAAACAGTCTGTCCGTCAATACTGCCTGATTTTAATACAGCTTTCCAAACATAGGCAAAAATATGCATCATATTTTCTTTTTGTTTTTTCACACTCAAAGAACCTTCCACCCTGCTTCCCAATAAAAACATCAGTGCATCAAATATCTCATTATCTGAGTGATTTTCCGGCTTTTTAAATATTTCTATCGCTTCATCCCGTTTGAAAACATCTTCCCCTATATATTCTTTGATTTCCTCTGCGCTAAAGCCCTTTATAACGGAGTATTCAAAATACCATCTGTTTAAGTTTCCCTTTATCTGAGCAGCGTTTTCTATGCCTTCAAGGTTTAAGATATTTTCTTCCAACTCTTTTAACTTATTTATAGTGTCATACTTTGATACGGTGCCTATTCCGCAAAGCAGTTCATATATATACAAATATATAAATGATGTATATGTACTCCTATAATTACCCTTCCTTATATCGGTTCTCCATGTAAAGTAGGACCTGAGCTGATTGGCATTAAGCTCATGATATGTGACAAAGTAACCGCAATAATCTCTCACCTTCTCATAGTAATCATCCTCATAGTCTTCCATAAACTTTCCCTGCTTATAGAAATTCTTACTCTTTTGATACCACGGATAATCATTATAGCTGTACATATTTATCATCTCATAGATTCTCTTCGGAGTTTCTTCCCTTTTCTTAAAGAAATCGCTCCCCTTGGCAAAAGGTATCGCAGTATCACTATACTTTGTACCCTCACTTGATGAATCGAGCACAATCAAATCACTTTTTACATTTCTTTTTATATCTTTCATTTATACAATCCAGAAACTTTTTAGCATCCATCTTTTTATCCTTAAACTATGCCACTGCAAAACCTGACAAATCGAACATACTTCCAAGTGAAGTACCGAAATCTGTAGGTTTCATTGCCTCCGCAATCTTTTTCAGTGTGCAATCAAACATCTCTCGGTCATTAAATATATTAAAAAAAGCTTAGCGGTATTCCTTGCATCATCAAGTGCGCTGTGCTCTCTTCCAAGGAAGTCGACACCTGCCATATCAAGCGCCATCTTCAATGAAAGCTGCTTCTCAAATCCAAGTTCTTTGTCAAACTCCGCCTGAAAGTCGTGCCATTCTGTCAAATAAACTCTTTCTTCATCCAAGCTTAATTCATATTTTTTTAAGCTTATCTCTTTTGAGATTTGCTTATAATCGTTTTCACTCCAGGCATATATTTTGATATCGTCATTCACACCCAAGCACCAATTTGAAAACATCTTCATTGCTTCATCAAACTTAGGAGCATTTATTACCATATCATAGGTAATGCCTGTCAATCTGCTTATCAAAGGTCTGATTCTGTTATTGTATTCAGGCTTTACATAGGTTCTGAATGATGAAATCTCCTGATAGTTTTCATCCAACATTATAGCACCTACTTCAATAGTCTCCATAGTACAATCAAAGTCCTTATATTTATTGCTTATACTGTTCATTTCCAAATCTACAACTATATGCTTCATTGTCGCCTCCGGGTTATTTTTATTATACTCGTATTCTACAATATATGCTGTACGATAAAAATGCCTTCAAAACTTTATATTTATATTTTAATGAAGGTAGTTTTCTTTACTCTGTAACAGCTACTCGATAATCCGCCTTTCGGTATCAAAAAGAGCCGCTGCACTGTATGCAACAGCCCTAAATCTACTCCTGTCCGTCTCTCTCATCTCCTACAATATCTTTTAAACTGTTATTAACCCCGTCTATCCATTCTTTCTTTTTGTCCGGATTCTCTTCCCCATATGAGAATGAATAGTATTCGGAACCTATAATAAACTCCAAATTTCTGTTATTAGTTACATTCATATCATAACTTTTTGAAGGCAATACCGTATTGTAATAGAACGTAGGCTTTGTATCCTCCACCTTTTTCTCCCCCTCTACCATCCAAAGGAGGGCTAAAGCACCGATAATATATGCTATAAAACTTATCCAAAACGCTGTAGCCTCAGTCGGCATATATCTTTCTTTTTTGCTTTTATCAAGCTTTTCCTTTATAAGTGACATTCCCGTGTTATTATGTAACATAGCTCCGATAATAAATAAAGCCCAACAGACCTTCTCTTTATTAAAATATGCAAATACACCGACCGCCAATACTATTATGGATATTGTGAATAATTTCCTTTTGCTCTTTTTCTTCTTCTTAAACTCCATAATGCTCCCCCTAAGTAAAAAACTGTAAAAGTTAAAGCGATTTTATAATTATTTCTTTTTATATCTATTGATTTTTTCTGTCTCCGACAATATCATCCAAGCATTTATTAACCCCGTCTATCCATTCTTTCTTTTTATCCGTAATATAAGCCGAACGTAATTCTGAGTAATAAAGTTCTTTCTCTAAATATTCTTCCATCTCTTTTCTGTTAATTGTACCTGTACCATGTGACGGTGCCAATATATTGTAATATGGCTTGGTATCTTCCACTTTGTTCTTCTCATTTTCCTCAAATACCCAAATAAGGGCGGCAACACCGATAAGATGTATCATAAGGCATATCACAACTGCTGCAGCTTTAGTCGATTCATATCTTTCCTTATAGTTTTCATCCAGCTTTTTCTTTACATAGCTAATGCCACCGCCACCATATGCTATACAACCGATAATGAATAAAGCCCAGCAAAACTTTTCTCTGTCAAAGTATGCGAACAGACCGACCGCCAAAAATATTATTATGGACACTGTAAATAATTTCTTCTTGCTCTTTTTCTTCTCCTCAAATTCCATTTTTCTCCCCCTATATAAAAAGAACCATATACGTCTTCATCATTTTTGGCAGACTCCATAGCATTATATGTGGTTTCATTCGGCTCACTATCAATCCTTAATGTAAGATTTTCCTTTGCCATTTCCACACCTCCTATCTAACATAAGTATAGCAAAAGATATACATTATACAAGTACGTTGCAACAAAAAGCCCCGGTTTCCCGAGACTTTGATTTTATTCTTTTGCACTCTCAAGCGCTTTTGCTACTGCATTTATTATGCCTTTTGAGCTGTGAGTCGCTCCGCTTACGGCATCCACTTCTGTGGATTGTTTTTCTATAATCTGCGGGATGACATCCTTGGCATCTATCAGATACTCCTCATCATCTCCTGTATCCACTATATTTATTTCAGATATCTTGCAGCATGAGACTGTAACGGAAACTGTCATCTGACCGCTGTATCCTGTGGCACTGCCCTCATAAGTTCCGTCCTTATAGGTCGCATCCGAGTTTGTATTTGTACCTGCACTCTCACTTGTAGTCACATTCTCTTTTTGAGTTTTTGAACCTTTGAATCCCATTACGGCAATCGGTATATACAGTGCACAAATCAAAACCATGAAGAGGATACACAGCACTCTTTGTTTCTCATATTTCTTTGCTCTGCATATAAGATAGGCAATATATATAATCACATATACTGTAAGGTCAAATAAAGTGCTTAGATGTCCCTTTGCTATGGATATACTGAATATCATTGATATATGTATAAACAAAAGTCCGTAAAATATGTATGAAAGTCTTTGTAATGACTTCCACTTCTTAGGGTTCATCTTCTTCCTGATAACCATAAATGATGTTAAGTAAGCGGAATCAAAAGTACAATCATAACAAGCGACAATACAGCCGCAAATATTCTAGGTGCATCCAAATCCGAAATCTTTGTAAACAAAGCTACAAAGTAGTGCTTACCATATGATATATTATGGATAAGTGTAAGAAGTGCCGCTATAATTGCCATCTCGCCTCTGGTACGTAGTAACAGTCCTCTAAGCTTTGCCGCAGGACATACCGAAGCCACCATAACCAGGATAAAGAGGGCACCCGCCAAGGTGCCTCTCGCCAATATATTTTTTACAAGATAATCAATTACAAACGGTAATCCCTTCTTCGGTGCCAATACAGACAGGACACTTATTATAATCGTCGCTATATAAAATAATGTTGCATGTTTTTTTATAGGTTTTTCTAAGAGGTAGAAAAAGACCAATACTGTTATCAGACATGCGATAAGCCTCATTACTTTGTTACCTCAAATGTCAAGTCAGGATATCCGTCGGCACTGAGCTCAATCTTATATGTTCCCGCATCCTTGAATACAGGCTCATCCTTACCGTCATTGCTGTATTTTGCATCCAAATTTATGCTTCCGTCTTCATTGAATGCCACTTTTCCGAACTTTCTTCCCTTGCCGCCCTTATACTCTGTATCATTTACCTTTGCAGATGTGGTAGCATTCAAGTATTCTTTTAATGTAAGTCCTGCTTCATTTTCATCAAGCTTAAGTGCGTTGTTCTCAAAGTGGAACTTATCTGCTGTAAGACCTGAGTTGATTGTAGCTGTAAAGCTCAAATCCGCATACTTGTCATTTGTAAAGATGAACTGATACTTACCCGGTACAAGCTCCTTAGGAAGATTCAGTGTTCCGTTCTCATCCTTTACATTTGCTATATCAACGTCTTTATTTCTTGATACAATTCTGCCTAAAGCGTACTTACTGTCGTCCGATGTTACTGTATAGTGAATCTGTGTACCGTCTTTGCTGTAGTTTGCACTCTCATCACCTTTTATACTGTAGTTTTCAGGTGCCAAAAGCTTACAGAAAAGATCTGTATCTATCTCTATATCGTCTGCGTCCTTTAACAGATATGTAATCTTTGAGATTGTCTGTCCCGGAATATCCTGATAACGAAGGTATGACTGAGTATTTCCATGAACCTCCTTAAACGGTGCCGCTGCAAATGCAAGCTCTGACGGTGTAAGCCAAATATTCTGAAGGTGCTCAAGACCATACTTCTTGCCTTCCTTGGTCTCCATTACAACACCCTGTACATTGCCTACTTCAAGTTCCAAGTCCTTTATATCTATCTCATAGTTTCCGTACTTTGATGTAGTGGTGATTTCAGCCTTTGCATCATTCTTTACAGTGTTTCCGACTGTCTTTGAGAATGTTCCGTCTGAATTAAGCACTTTGTACTCTGCAGGTGTAGTATCTGTTGTCTCTGTCATCTCACCTACAAATGTAAGTAAAGGATTTGTAGACTCTTTCTTTTCCTCTATTGCCTTCTTAGCCGCCTCATAAAGAGATTTTGAAATAGCTACATTAACCTCTGTTACTCCGGTAATTTTTGAGCCGTCTCCTTCAACTTCCGAAACTGCACTTGTATACTTTGCCGCTTTCTTATTTGTAGCTGAACTTACCGCATCGTAATTGCCTTCATTTCTTATACTTGCAGCCGCATCCGGTGCATCAAGCTTCGGTGTAAGCTTTGCAGGATCTGCCTCAGGTGCTATATCGTTAATCTCACCGTAGTAATAGTCTGCATATGGAATATTTATCTTTGCATATACATAATCCTTGTTGCTGATGTCTGTCTTGCTCTCAGCGCTTGCCTCAGACTTACTCTCAGTCTGTGCCGAAGTACTTTCTGCTGATGAGGATATATCTGCCGCTTTTCCACATCCTGTTATCATAAGTGCCAATGCTGCCGGTGCCAATATAGTTAGATATCTCTTTCTCATAAATCCTCCAAAAAATAATATATGTTAGCAATCCCTAACCTTGCCGATACAGTATTACATATAATAACTGTATTGTCAATTATTTTTTATAAGTATAACCTAACCGATAGCTATCATCACAGCAACTCACCTTTGTACTTGCCGTCTTTTATTTTAAAGAAGAATTCACTGTATAAATCCGTGTCAAATATCTTCAAAAGTTCTTTCATATTCCAAATGAGATTGGCGCTGTTAATGTCGGCTCTGTCTATCCAAAAGACACGGCCTTCATCGGAGGATTTCAACTCTCCGGTAAACTTATGTGTTTTATACAGCATTACAATATACCTTGTGCCGTCTTCCTGTATCCAATCCTTAAAGCCGCAAACCTTGGGATTTTCTATAGTAAGACCCGTCTCCTCCTTCATCTCTCTGACTACCGATTCAAGCAGTGACTCCCCTTCTTCTACATGGCCTCCCGGAAACACAAGTCCATTTGTTCCCGCCTTTTCCTGTACAAGTACCTTATTACCGTCACATATAAGGCACATATTTGTCAGTTCTATTTCTGATTTTCTGCTCATTTTAATAATTTCCTTTCACAGTTCTATATAAGTATAAACTATATTTTCTTATACTCAAATACCTCAGGTTCTATTGCCATATTTTCTCTTATCCACTCTACAGATTTTTCCACATCGTATGCACAATTATAACCTGATATTTTCGGTACTCTTATATGTATTTTCTCTATTGAAATCTTATTTCCAAGTCTAAGCAGATTCTTTAGCATATTTTGATTGCTTATACCTGTATACTTTTTATATATATCATTATTGATATCCTTTATGTCTATAATCCACTCATCCATATCATAAATTACAGGTTTTATATAATCCCAAGGCACATTGAGTGAAGTTTCTATTCTCCTTGCCCACCTGCTGTCTGCCAAAGTACATATTTTATGTATAAATTTTGAATGCAGCAGCGGTTCACCTCCGCCAAAGACCATTCCGCCGCCGCTCATCAGATAATATATATCATCTTTCTTCAGTATATCTATTACTTCATCAGGAGAAAACTTTGGATACTTTACAACATCAAGTTGTTGCTTTGTCTTGTGACAGCCTTCATTTATACAGTATTTACACTTTAACGGACAATCAAAAAATGCCACCAAGGTTGATACTCCCTTTCCGTCCGTGCCCATTCTCAGTCTCGAAATCGACATAATCTCATCAAGCATAATCCCTCCTATAACTCAAATCTCGGTATCTTTTGCTTTTCCTTGGGTATCTTTGAAAGCTCATCACTTAAATACTTCGCTTCCTCATCACATTTATCACAGGTACCTGCGCATGGTCCCACATGGCTGCATTCCTCACTGCTAAATTCTATATTGTTCATAGCGGCAAGTTGCTTTCTGTAATCACGTAACATATCGCATATTTCCTTTCCGTCTATCCTTGCCGCCAATCTGTCTATTTTATCATCAAAAAACAATCTGACAGGTGCCTCACCCTCCATTTTATATCTGTCTTTCGATTCTATACTATTATCTCTGATTTTCTGAAGAATATTCCGTACACCAACTCCCTTATCCAGAGGTATATATTTTCTTGAAGATAAATCAAAGTAAGATGCATCTCCTATCTTCGGTATTTCCTCTATCAATATAGGTAACAACTCATCGTAGTATGCTCTTATTTGCGCAAATGTATCTTCCATACTCTTAGATCCGTTGTGTAAGTATTTTGTGGTATCCACATAGCAAACAGATTTTAGTTTTGATAAATCCGACAGCAACTCTTTATGCACCTGAACTCTTTTTTTACCCTCAAAATACCATGCAGGACTTGCTAAAAGATGCAAATTCACACGACAACTGTTATTTTTTATTACCAAATACGGGTATAAACTTTCTATGCTGTTATCTGTCAAAAATAATACATCTTCATAAACTCCAATCATCTGAAACAGCCTGTCAAGTTCCGACTCGAGGTTCTTATATACAATGCTGCCCACTCCCATACTCATACCAAGTCCAAAGTATTTTTGCGGGCAGATAAAGCTGTTATACTCATCAGTACTCTTCGCCCCTCTAAGCCATACCACCGTAACCAAGTCTTTATACTTTTTCAAAACAGGATTCCAAGGATTCCAAAATAATCCCGAATCGGTAATTATTATTTTCATTATTACTCTTCCTTATTTAAAAGTGATACTCATCTTTTACACCCGTTAACTGACTCCACCTTGCTGAAATCAGCTTTGCATAATATATACCCGCCAACCCGTAGCAACCAAGCGCATACGCATCATTAAGTTCTACCAATAATGTCTTATTGTCTTTTGTAACGCATATGTCCATACTGCAAGCCGCCGGTCTTTCCTCCCATTTGTTGAATGATTCCAACATAGCCTCCAATACTTTCGCATCATAATGATACATATAACTTTTTCTTTTAGGATCAAGCAGTACTCCATACGGTCTGACATCTACAATCCTATCGTATGTAATAAAGCATCTCCACTCTGCACATATATCAATCGGCTCACTTACAAGCACCTCATAATTTTCATAACAGTTACCACAGCCTACCAGATCAGATATACTGCTTATTATCTTTCCTACAAAGGCCTTTCCCCTTATAGGCTTAACAAAATATCCTGCCGACCACTTTTCTTCATTGGATGAGATACTGTCTATAGTATCTTTCCAAATATTTCTGCCAAAAAAGGGCTTTAGGATATCCGGATAGTCCGGAACATCAGGCACAATACCGAATTTTAAAAATATACTTTTACATTGGTCAATATAATCTAAAACAATATCTTCTCTTCTAACATTGTCATATATCTCATCTATCTTTTGATACGGAACTATCTCTGCTCCAAGTTCCCTAAACCCGTACATAGCGTTTGCAATATTGTAGCTGTGTGGAATGAACATATTCATCCCGATGTCGTATCTTGTTTTCAGATAAACTTTTCCCATAATCCCTCCTATAAATCAAATCTCGGTATTTTTTGCTCTTTCCACATACTCTACCTCACAACTTTTATTATGTATTCTTATAAAGATATTATACAAAAGAAGCTGTACGTTAAAAACACCTTCTACTTACAAAATAAAAAGACACCGCTTCGGATGTCTTTATTATCTATGTATTACCCTAAGTATATGCATTGCTGTAGTTTGCACCGGTCTTGATGTAAGTATGAGCAAAAATACCGCAATATTTGATATATGAAATAAGAGCTTATTTACAAGTCCGTCCGCCTTACACAGACGCAGTGCAAAGCCTTTACCTAAGGGCCAAAATATCTTTTCTCTCTTTCCGTTGAAAGCATCAATCACCATATGTGATATGAAGCCTACAAAGAAGTACAGCGTAATATCAGGAAAGATAATATAAGTAAAAAAGCTCAGACAAAACAATGCCGCAAATGAATGCATAAACGACCTGTGCGGTTGCCTCATTCCGAATGTACATATACCCAAAAACGCCAATACTCCTACGATAATACGTGCAATATTGCTGTCTGCCATCAATCTGTTATAAATACCAACATGAAATAAGGCGTCTGCCACCACTACCCCAAAGATACTAAGTCCTGCCAATCCGATAATGTGCTCCACCTTATTATGTGCATCCGACGTTCCGACATCTATATCACTGATAATTCCGCCAAATCCCGCTATTGCAGTACCTGCAACAAGCATTGACAAACTTTGCGGTCTGCAGGCAATAAGCCCTGCCGCCATACCGACTGAAAAATGTGTTTTACCTAACATAAGTACCTTTCCGACTCTGCTTTTTTACAGTTGTTTTTCCATCTCCGCCTTAAAAACTAAAATAACATCTGCGTCGGAGCAGCAAAATTCAGCACAGCCCTCAGGTTGTCCCGGGAGGCTTCCGCCATATCTTAAAATATCTATATACGGGAAAGCGCAGTGCATTGCCATAGGACAAATCTTTCCTCTGTCCTCGTCATAATCAAACACTTCTCCTACATGGTGTCCTCTGTGGCAACCCATCTTACCTCTTCTGTCTGTAACGGTAATTTTTATCTTGGGTCTTTTTCCTCTGTTCATATATACCTTCCTTATCTTTTCTATATCATCATACTGTGCTCTATTATATACCATATCTCTAAAAAAGGTTAGCATTAATCATATCGGTAAGCACTTATATTTTTTGTGTATCTTGTTTTATTTTTGATTATTAAATAATGAACAGCATTTTTTTGATACATTTAGTATCTATCTCTTGGCTTAATTTACTTTTTTTGGCTGCTATGATATACTTATTACATAATAAAAAAATATGAATACGGTACTTACACAAATTGTACCGGGACTTACCATAGATATAATGGACATGGGGCTGACTGTGTCTGCCGACGGTGTTAAAAAGTCATTCCTTTCAACTTATGTCAAATAAAAAAATAATAAACAAATTCCTTTGTGTTATGAATCGGAGGGAATCAAAAAGATAATATCCATACTCCAACTTTTTTTATAGTTATGTATAATGTATCTTCTATTACTATAGCTATTGATGAACTGGACTCAGGTATTTTTGAATACTTACTTGGAGAACTGCTGCGAATATTATCGGAAAAAGGTAAGGGACAGCTTATTTTTACATCGCACAATCTAAGACCTTTGGAAACTATTGAACGTGGCTTTATTGCCTTTACAACAACAAATCCTGACAACAGATATATAAGATTATCTAATATAAAAGAAAATAACAACTTAAGAGATTTCTACTTCCGTGATATTGTACTTGGTGAACAGAATGAAGAAATTTATGATACAACCAATAACTCGGAAATAGCACTTGCATTCAGAGAGGTCGGTGATATCATTGGCTCGTAAGAAAATAATAGGCTGTATAATTAATGTTGGGGTTGGGTATTACCAATCTCGACATTTTTTATTATAATAAAAAAACCTCCAAGTCCCCAGTTCAACTCAAAAAACTATACTTGGAGGAGGTGTCCATATGAACGACCTAAATAAGATTTTTATGTATTTATGATGTAAATGTCAATGTTAATTGTGTAAAAGACGATGATATTTCGTTTTTTATTACTACTGACCCTAAACCTCATAAATGCCCGCGATGCAGTAACCAAACCGCTAAGGTACATGATTACAGAATCCAAAAGATTAAAGATATACCCTTTCAAGGTAAATCTTGTACACTACACCTTAAAAAGAGACGTTATCATTGTCCTAACTGTGGCAAACACTTTTACGAATCATATGATTTCGTTTCAAAGTATATGCATAGAACTCAAAGGCTGACCAAGTTCATTGCTCATTCTTTCCATAATGTAATAACTATTAAGGAGGCATCCGACAAAGCTAATGTCTCTACACATACTGTATATAAGATACTTGGTACACTCAACAATTCATCTGATAGAATTGGAGAAGCTATATCAATAGACGAGTTTAAAGGGAATGCCGGAACCGAAAAGTATCAAACTATTGTTGTGGATCCTATAAAACACAAAGTGCTTGATATACTCTACTCAAGAAAGAGTGCATGTTTGGTTGAATACTTTAAGTCTCTTGATAAGTCAAAACGCATGAATGTAAAATATTTCTCATGTGATATGAATAAGACTTTCATAGATATGGCTAAAACATACTTTCCAAATGCTAAGATAGTTGTTGACAGGTACCACTTTATAAGGCAGGTATATTGGGCTCTGGAGAATGTAAGAAAGAATGTACAAAAGAGCATGTCAAAGACTCTTAGAAGGTACTATAAGCGAAGCAAACACATCATTACGGCGAGAAAATCAAATCTGTCTGAAGAAAATAAGGCGGCACTTAATCTAATGTTAGAGTATTCAGAAGACTTAAGGAAAGCACACTTCATAAAAGAGTTGTTTATTAAGCTACTTGATGAAAAGTCATACTCAAAGCAACGAGTGCTACTTCGCGAATGGCTGCTTGAGGTGGAAAGTTCCGGTATAAAAGAGTTTAATGCGGCAATCACAGCATTTAGAAATAATTACAAATACATCTTAAATTCACTTAAGTATCGACATATATCAAATGGGACCTACAGAAGGGTTTTAATAACAAGATAAAAGGTACTTAAAAGAATATCTTATGGTGTACGTAACTTTACATATTTTAGGAATAGAATTTTAATGGCAACAGCTTAAAAAAAATGACTGGGGACGAGGTCTTTTTGTTGTGCAAAAAAATATTTATCAGACTTTAAATATATACTGCCCGGCAAAATGGTGAGTTCAAAAAATTTCAAATATAAAAAGTGGGCTGAAAAAATCAACCCACCCCAACACTTGACAAAGAACCAAATAATAAAGGAGGAATCTGCTTCCTCCTTCCTCCTATTCTTCCCACTCAAAAAGCTTCTCTATCACATTGACAATGCCGTCTTCGTCATTTGACTTTGTGATGTAGTCTGCGGCTTCTCTTACCTTGTCCTGTGCGTTTGACATAGCCACTCCTATACCTGCCGCCTTTATCATTGACAGGTCGTTGAATCCGTCTCCGCAACAAATCAGATTATCGACACTCTTTCCAATCTTTTTTACCATACCGGTAAGGGTACTCGCCTTGTCTATGCCCACTTCAGTCACCTCAAGGAAATAAGGCTCAGAACGAACAATATTTAACCTGCCTCCCCAGTATTTTTTCATTTCTTTTTCAACCTTTGCAAGATAATCGCCGTCCGCAGTCATCAGACATTTGATTATCGGGAAGGTAATCTGCGGAGTCAAAGGGTTTGCCTTTACTCTGATAAAATGATTGATGGTAATCTCCAACATATAATACTGCTCGTCTATATCAAGCGCATATGCCTTGTCACCGTTGTACGTCATAAGGTTGATGCCGAACTCGTTTGCCTGTTTTTCAAGTATCGGCAGGTACTCATGTGTCAATTCCTTCATAAAAAGTTGCTCATTGTTCTTACAATCCAAGAAACAGCCGCCGTTATATGAAAGTATATAACCGCCCTTTTTATCCAGTTCCAATATCTTTGCTACAGGCATTACACCGAATGTAGGTCTGCCTGAGGCAAGTACCACGGTTCCGCCTGCTTCTATAAATCTGTCTATAGCCGCCTTTGTATTTTCAGTTACCTGTTTTTTTGAATTGGTCAATGTTCCGTCAAGGTCAAGTGCCAATATGGCGTCCTCCACTTTTATCTTCTTTTCTTCAAATATATTCATATCTCACCTTATAAATGTCTGAATCCTTCTCCTGCAACCTCATTTGAGTCAATTATTATAACAAATGATCTCGGGTCCAATTTCTTTGCCGCCTGACGTACGGTATGTACTTCCTTTACTCTGCAGGCACACATAACTACATCTCTCTCTTCATCGGTATAGCTTCCCACAGCCTTAAGATATGTGGAACCGCGGTCTATAAGACTTGCTATTTCCTTTGCCATATCCTTAGGCTTGTCACATATAATCATAATAAGCTTACCTGCTGTAAGCCCGTCCATCGCCTTATCAAGCACTGTAGCAACAAGATATGCAATAATAAGTCCGTATATAAGACTGTTTACATTCTTTGATACAAGTGCAACTCCAAGCACAATTATACAGGAGTCTATTACAAGCGCTATCTTTCCAAGTGAAAAATGTGGGAAGAAGTGATGAATAAGTACCATTATAAAGTCGGCTCCGCCTGTAGAAGAATCCCTCATAAATATCAGTGCGTAGCCTGTGGCGGAAATAACTCCCGTACATATAGCTGCAAGTATATACTCTCCCTGATACGCCGGCACAAACTTTGCAACAATATCAATCATTATTGATGTTATAATAATTGACTTGATTGATTTTAATAAAAACTTTCTTCCGATTTCCCTATATGAGATTATAGCAAAAGGGATATTAAGTACTATAGTTCCTATACCTACCGGTAAGCCGAAAAGCTGATACAGTATCAGTGCAAGTCCTGTAAATCCCACCATCGGAAACTTGAACGCTGCTGCAAAGCAGTAAGTTCCTATTCCCATAAATATACCTGCAATAATATCCACCAGTATATCTATTGACCACTCTTTTAATATTTCTTTGTTCATCTTATTTCCTATCTGTCAAAATAATTCTTTTTTATATTTTATCGAGTCCTTTTCATTTATCTCTCTTATAACTTTGCAAGGATTTCCTGCCGCCAGACTGTTTGCAGGTATATCCTTAGTGACCACACTTCCTGCTCCTATCACACAGCCCTCTCCTATAGTCACTCCGCCTGTTATCACTACATTTGCGGCAATCCAACAGTTATCACCTATATTTATAGGCTTTGCATACTCATCGTCATAGGCTGTTTTATCATCCTTAAACTTGATATTCCTCTCCTGCCACCTTAACGGATGCATCGGTGTCATAAGACTGCAGTTCGGACCGAAAAATACATTACTTCCTATATTCACAGGGCATACATCAAGCACTGTAAAGTTGAAGTTTGCATAACAGTTTTTGCCGAAGCTTGTAAAGATACCGTAGTCAAAATAAATAGGACCTTGTAAATAAAGTCCCTCACCCTTATTAGGTATCAGCTCATCTATAACGGTATTCCTCAAATCATCATCTTCAAATAATGTGTTGTAATGCTGTGAAAGTCTATGTGCCTTAGTCCTCAATATTGTCAGCTCTTCATCTGTAGGGTCATATATCTTTCCTGCAAGCATCTTTTCTTTTTCGCTCATTTTATCCTCTTTATAACAGTATTTGATTATCGGTCTCATGCAAATATTTAAATTTTGACCACATATCATTATATACTAAATCATTAAAAAAAGGCAGTCCAAAAATGGACCGCCTGCTCTTTTATATATAACCTTTCCACCTAAGCAGAAGTGAAGAATTTATTATAACCGCTATCGAACCGTCATTATGTACCAATGCTCCCACTATCGGATTTAAAATACCTGTGATTGCAAGCACTATTGCAACAAAGTTTAATCCCATGGAAAATGACATATTTAACTTGATTGTGTTCATCATCCTCTTTGAGAGTGACAACAGATGTGGAAGTTCCTTAACTTCATCATCCACAAGCGCTATATCGGCAGCCTCTATAGCTATATCGCTTCCGATACCGCCCATAGCAATACCTACCGTGGCTCTCTTAAGTGCAGGAGCATCATTGACTCCGTCACCGATCATACAAACCGAACCTTTTAATTTTTCCCTGTTATCAATAAAGTTTAACTTATCCTCAGGCATACACTCCGCAAGCTGCTCGGATATATTAAGAGCATTTGCTATGGATGTGGCCGCATTTACATTATCACCTGTAAGTAAAACAGGTCTTACTCCTATTTCATTCAGGGTTTCAATCATATTTTTGCTTTCACTTCTCAATGTATCCGAAAGAACCACATAACCCGCAAACTTTCCGTCTATTCCGATATAGATTACAGTACAGCCTTGATTGTCATACTTTTTTGTATCCGCACAGTCTACAGATATTTTATTGTCGTTCATGAGCTTTTTGTTTCCTGCAATCACTCTCTTGCCGTTTATGACAGAAGAAACTCCTCTGCCTACAGTCATATTAAAATCTTCGCATTTATATATACTGTTTGAAAATTTTTCCTTATATGAGTTTACAATCGCCTTTCCTATAGGATGCTCTGAAAAGGCTTCAGCTGCGCAAGCATATAAGAAAATATCTTCATCCGAAAACTCATTATCCACACTCTTATACTCGGTTACGCTAAGCTTTCCCCTTGTAAGCGTTCCGGTCTTGTCAAAAGCAACAGTATCCACCTTTGACAATCTCTCAAGTGCGTCACCCTCTCTTACCAAAAATCCGTGCTTAGTCGCATTACCTATGGACGCCATAATGGCTGTCGGTGTAGCCAGTACCAATGCACATGGGCAAAATACTACAAGTATTGTAACCGCTCTTATTATCTGTCCTGTAAAAAGCCATGTAAGTGCCGCTGCCGACAGTGCCACAACTACAATCCATGTCGCCCATTTGTCTGCAGTACCTACAATCTTTGCCTTGCCTGCATCTGCAGACTGTGCAAGCTTTATCATTCAAGGTGCTTTTATCCATCCTGTAATACTGAAAAAAAGTGTCGCCCCTGATATACAAAGGAATATAATATCTTTCTTTACTCCTCCAAAATCCATAAGCTCTTCTATTTTGCCCATAAACTCTTTCATATAAGCCTTCTTTCAAACAATTATTTTATACCTATATGGATATATGTTTCATGTTTGTATTATATCTATAGGGGTATATGTTTGTCAAAAGTTTAAAATAAAAACCGATATCTAATCTTAACAACTAAATATCGGCTTTATATGCTTATTATGAAGTTTTATTGCTTAAGTACATAGCTGTTTTTTATCCCATATTTGCAAAGCGTTCTACAGCTTTTGTAAAATTATCTATGGTCTTGTCTACATCTCCGTGGTCTATACCGTCACGTACACAATGTTTGATATGCCCTTCAAGTATAACTTTACCACACCCGTGCAGGGCTGATTTTGCCGCATTTATCTGCGAGAGTATATCCTCACATGGCACATCTTCATCTATCATTTTATCTATTGCCTGTACCTGTCCTATTATCTTTTTCAGTCTGCGATGTAGACTACTTGAATCCATACATTGTCTCATACTACCACCATCCTGTAAAAACTATATCGGTTTATATTTCTATATTATACCTCGGGTCAACCTGACGTTTATTATATCATAGTTTCCTGTTCCCAAGTATCACAATATTATAATCCTACCGCTTTCCCATGTCAATGTATCGGTGCAATACTTGACATGTACTACCGTTTTTATTACAATATGGCGATATTTTCAAGGAGGTTATTTATCGGAAACTAAAAGATTTAATTGGCAATTTTTAAATACCACCACGCTTAAGCTTACTGCTGCCGCACTGATGTTCATTGACCATATTCATGAAATGTTTTCACATGCAGGAGCACCTATGTGGCTGACTATGTTGGGAAGACTTGTATTTCCTATGTTTTTGTTTGCTTCTTCAGAGAGCTTTCATTACACACATAGTTAAAAATATCCTGACTGTTGAGGGCGGCTGCCTCTTTGTACTTCTGGGGCTTTTATTCTATATATTCAGAAAAAGCAGAGTACTTCAGATACTTGTATTGGTTGCAATGTCCGCATATATTTTTATTGCAGGTGATAAGATTCAAAGCATCATGATATTTGCAGCCGTTCCGATAGCGCTGTACAACGGTGAGAGAGGAAAGGGTATAAAGAATTTCTTCTATATTTATTATCCTCTGCATATCGGAATATTATATGTGATTTCAACACTTGTTTTTAAGTAAAATAAGCGCATCCTCTGTCAGAGGATGCCTTTTTATTTGCGAATTGAGCTTCCGTTATCAATAATTGACGCTTTGCGAATACGTGATAAGCTGTCACTTTCAAGCAGATAAGGGCATAAAACAGGCTCTAAGAAAAAACTCATAGGCCGAACTTGAGTGGCAGCCGCCACCACCCAAAGTCTTGATGTTGCAAGTTCTTCCGCTATCTTCATTGCCTCATCATATTTTTCAAAGAGTCTGTAAAGCTTAATCGCCTCAATGTAGTCAAGTTCACTCATTTCATCTTTACATTTCATTCTTTCTTCAAATATTTCAAGAGCATCTTTAGGATATCCTTGAAGGCGACAAATTGTAAAAAGCTTTGTCCTCCACTCTGAACTGCCTTCTTGAATCTTTATTTCTTAACTTGACCTCTTTTATCAGCTCTTCCTTTGATTTTGGGTCGACTGCCTCTTTAAATTTTGCATCACCGCGTATACGGTTACAAGGCATAACCCCGGTCTTTAAACATTCTATCATTGCATTAAGGAAGAAAATTTTGGGCCCGTTACCGCTCTCACCCTGTAATCTTATTTTTTCTTCTTCAAATATATCAATCAGCTCACTTTGCCTGTTAAGCACTATAGCAGCTGTAGTCATAGCTGCCATATGCTCATCTTTTACATTTGAATAATGCCACTCATCAAACCAAGGCAGTACTGTAATGTCTCTGTCCAAAGCATTGGAAAAATTTCCGTCAAAATAATCCGCTTCAGCCAAAACTGCAGCGACTTGATGCGGAAACTTTTCTGAGAATTTTTCAATTGCTTCTAATGAACCTTCCTTGTCATCCATCACATCATAACAAGCCGTCCTGAAGTTTTTCGGCAATTTCACAACATTCATACTATGTTCTCCTTAAAAACTTATCAACTTCTTCAGTACCTCAAGCTCTTCTTTTGTAAGTGTCACTCCCTTTCCCATCTTCTCATGTTCAGGCGCCCATTCTCTTATATCATACTTCGGTGTGGCGCCGTTCCATGAAATAAGGTTCAGCTCCTTCCTCCAACCCTTTGCATTCTCTGATAAAACTCCAATCTCCTCTACTATGTCGTATCTGAAATCTCCTGCCATAATATCTCCTTTCTCCGTTCAAATCCTCAATCATTTAAAATTACTTGTCACATACTTATTATATCACTATTTTCTTCCAAACTTACATCTTTTAACACAGAATTAAAAAATAATGGGCAGAGCAGGATTCGAACCTGCGGTGTTTCTTTTGTAACGGATTTACAGTCCGCCCCCTTCGCCACTCGGGACACCTGCCCTATATAAGTTGATATCTTACAATCAAATTGATGTAAAATATCTATTCTCCTATCCAGATTCGAACCGGAATCAACCGGTTCGTAGCCGGTCATTCTATCCATTGAACTATAGGAGACATACTTTGCTTTGATGAGCTAAGTATATTATATAGTATCCAACCTGTCATTAAACCTGTAGTATACGAGTCCGGTTGGATTTATTTTAATACAAAAGAGCGTTATTTCACGCTCTTTTCATTTTTAAAGTACCTTTATGGATTTTGCTTTACCTTTTCCTCTTCAAGTTTCGCAAATAAGTTCCATACTCTTTTCATGCTGTTTCTTTTTTCCCTATTTTCAGCTTGTCGATAATACTTTTTTTGTTGCTTTGTTACTTTCGGCAATTTCTTATAACTAACCTGCATTAACTTTTTTGCTTCATCATGTCTTACAATATACTCGAGATGATTGTATGGTGATTGATTTTTTACCACATCTCTTTGTACATGGTAATGTGCACTCTTTGCTTCTTCCATGGTCAGAGGCTTTCCGTCAAACGGACAATGCAGTAACTTATACCTGTGTTGTACATACGATATTTTCCAAGCCGCCATATCGGTAAGAATATAAAGATCGGTGTCGTCAAACTCTATTTGTACTCCCCTTTTCTTAGCTAAGTACTCTATTCCTATTGCATACTTTCTATACTTACAAGGATAAAAGGCAACCCTCTCTTCCTTTACAATATATCTCATAGCCTTTTTTAAGTTTTTACTTCCTCCGGCATCCTCCATGTCGATCCATACATCTTTTTGCAATTTCTCATCCCACTCTTCAAGATAAAGTCTTATTTCCTGACTTAATTCACTTAGACCTATACGCCAATTGTACCAATCAGTATGCACTTCTATATAATCATCCTTAAGCTCTGTCCATATAGGTAAATCTCTAAATACATCCTTTAAATTTTCTCTATACTCATTATATAAAAACTTGATATTGCAGCAGCACTTACATGGCTTTAAATATTTAATCCTTCCGTCATCCATGTCAAAGCTTATCAGTGACTTTTCTTCGATTCGATTTATAAATCTGCATCCCGGTCTGTGATAAATCTTTGATTTACTACTCATCTGTGCTATCATCTTATTCCTCCAATCTACAAAATACTTCTTTGTTATGATTGAAGTTTATCAGAGCATCTGTCCGTTAAAAATGACAGCTACTCCTTTCACCAAACTAAAGTTATCAATCCGAGTATTTCTTTGACATATTAGCAATGCTTTCTTTAATTTGACTTCTCAGACTTTCAGGTTCCAAGACCTCTACATAAGTCCCGTATTGCAATGCCCAAAATCTCATTGCCTTTTCATTGCAGTTTACTCTTACTATAATCTCTTCTTTATCTTTTTTAATGACACTAAAGTCCGTTCCAAACCAATCCACCAATTCAGACATCATATCTTTGGTCGTTAAGAGCTTGACAACAGTGCTTGTTCCGCTGAACATATAAATATGTTCAGCCATATGCTTTGGAAGATTTATCCCGTATCTAAGCTCAGGCACATCTTTCATAGGCTTAATTCTATCTTCAAGTTCATGCACCTCAGTCATTTTGTCTATACGAAAGTGTACTACATTATCATACTTATCATAATTTCCTATCAGATAAAATCTTCCGTTATTTGCAACTATCCTATATGGATTTACAATATAATACTCTTCTCTCCTTGGATGAAGCTTAAAATCCGTTCCTATATCATTATATATAAAGCTGACCTTATGTTCCTCTGAGATTGCATCATTTATCTTGTCTATTGAGTAGATGTTTTGTCTGTTTATGTTCTTGTTAAGCTCAGGTATATTACATATATTTGATACTTTTGCATTAAAGTATTTACTTGAAAAGCCCTCTTATCTTTTTTTAATAAGTTCCTTAGCCTGATTTGAAGAAAATGCTTTTGAAAATAAAACACTGTCAATAAGTATCCTAAGTTCTGCATCATCAAATTCTCTAAAAACCATTCTGTATCCGTCTTCCATTGATATTTCAAATCCATGGCTCTCACCAAATTCTTTTAATAACAAGACATTATTCTTTACAGAGCGTCTGTCACATACCGTTCCATAGTCTTTTTCCAAAAGCTTTATAATCTCTTGTTGTGTCAAAGAATGATTTTCATCGGTATAATTGCGAAGTATCTCCAGTATGAACATATTCAACATCTTTTTATTACTTATACCATACACCTAAGCCTTCCTCCCGGATACAAAAAATCTATTTTCCGTCCATAAAACTCTTTATCTTTTCAATTTCTTCTTCTGCTCTTTCTCTGACACGTTCTATATCCCATTTATCTTTACACTTGTCCAAATCTCCTGTCTGACTGCTTTGACTGAAGCATATTTTGAATCTTTGTACTCCACAAGCTTATCTATTACAGGCTTATCTTTGATTCCTCTATTTATACTACGCTCAAGTACCGTCAAGTTACCTATTCCGTTAAACTCATCCACATTGTCTTTAAAATTATTTCTTGCCTCAATATGTTCAATATCATATGGATCCCTGATCATTTCATAGTTAAAAAACCTCTCATAAATATCACTTTCTTTTACCTCTTTATCCACCTCATCAATAAGTGCTGTCAGTGTACAAACAAGGTGAACCCTACTCCCATTATCAAATAAACCGTATTGAATAGTTTTATAAAAATCATCACAAGGATTATACTCATTACTGCGTACAGGTGACCACAAAAGATTTTTAATGTTTCTTATAATCTCATCAGTGCTACATTCCTTAAACCACTTAAAGCATTCAATACAAACCTTATTTTGAACAGGATTTATTACTCTGTCATTGACAACGGTATAGATTAAAAAGAATCTAAACATATACATATTTACTCTAAGTGAATCTATATAGTAATCACTCCATTTCTTTCCTTCAGCTTTAGCTCTAAAGTATGCAACCACAAAAGGTATAGTCCAATACCTTTTATATCTGGTTTTTTCTACCAAATAAATTGAAAAGATTTCTTTTGCTATTTCAGGATGTTCGCCATTATACCTTACATTTTCAATCCAACGCCAATAATCTATAAACCCATCCACTATCTGCTTAAATGTGTCAAACTCCAGTACACTTATGTCACTTTGTTCTGTAAGTTTATCTCCTTTAAAAAGTTCATCAAAGAACTTTTGATTACTCTTGGATACTTCTGAAAATCCCCAGCCAAATTCAGCACAAATTATATGTTTGTAGATATCTAAAACCCATCCCATATCAAATTTTGTCTGATCTGTTCTTCCGTCTTTTCCAAGTTTCTCATTGCTATCATCTATCGATTGATAACATAAATTTATTTCTTCCAACCAGTCTTTTGTCTTATCAATTCCTCTAAGATAATTATAGTATCTTACTTTAAAAATATCTGTTGCATTTAAATCCAGCCCGGTAGTATTTATAGTATTAAAAACCGACACCACTTCAGATAAATCCATTTCTTCAGTAATCAGTTGTACGAAGTATACATTATCCAAAAACAAAGTTTTTTTAATTCCGAATAGAATTCATTTTTTTCTTTAAACTCCTTTTCAAAATGCTCCACTTCTTTCTTCAGCAGTTTCCTGTTTTCGTAATATTTGGAAGAATCTTTTTTTAATATTATCATCATTTAATACTTCTTTAAGCTTCTCCGAGTCTATAACCATACTGCAATCAATATACTCTTTTGGATGTTTTTCATTTCTTTGAAGCACGTCCAAAAACAGCAGAAATGTTGTAAGCCTTTGTTGACCGTCAACAATATCAAGTGTACTTTTTATCTTCTTTATTACGATCAAGCTGTATTGTACCGAAAAAAACAGGTTTTGCATTTGTTTTTGCAGTCTTTTTATTGACCTCTTTAAATGCATCAAATATAGATTCCAAAAAAATCTTTTATATTTTTTTCTTCCCATGAATATGGACGCTGGTAAATAGGTATTCTATAACTTTCCCCTTCATTTACCTTTATTACCTCTCTAAGTTCAAGCACTTTAGAATCAATCGGAAATCCCATAAATCCTCCCCATAATAACTTATTTTTATTAAGTTTATAATGTATAATTATTTTTTTATTCTACATCATTATAACCTTTTTTTCAATCTCTAATCACTAATTTTTCTGCCATTACCTGTCAAAAAAATAATTTAATTCAGATATCAAAGACTCTTCTGAAAAAAATCATGTCCTTCACCTTTTTATTATTTTTATATTTACAGGCGGTATTTTTTTATGATATTTAAAATTTCAATATAGCGAAATGACGGATCCTTTTCACCATACAAAAAAAGTATATATTTTCTCCTCTAAACTTTTCTACACCTTCTTTTTATTTTTGTGAAAGTTAATCATCAATGGAGCATTGATCAAAACAGCATTCTTAATTTTTTTCAATTTTTACTGCACTGAGCTGCACCTATAGAAGCTCCGTTTGAAATCCCGACAAAAAAATATTTCTTTATAACTATCCACATACTTACTTATACATTTTATTTCTTCCTCCAAATCACAAACAGAATCTTTAGGATTGGCACAAACCACAAATGTATAGCCGTATTTTTCAAATAACAAACTGCATATATACAAATATTTATTTTTCAAAGCCTTCTATACTTCCACCTCTACCGGTTTTTAATAAAAAAACCAGATATTTTTTTCACCTTTTATGATTCCAAACTGTTTTTCCGATTACTTTATCATACTTTTTTTCAACGCTTCTCCTCCCTCTTTAGTTATGGCTGAAATCTCTTCAACCGATTTATTTTTCTATATTTAAAATAGCATAAAGGATGTACAATATTTTGCACATCAAATAAAAAAATAAAAATGATGCAGAAATAAGATAATTTCAGTTTCCAAAACTGTCAAACCTGACTTCCGTCGTTTCTCTCAAAACATAGTACTCTAGGTATCCAAGAGCATGCAGTTTTGAAAGAAATTGTTGATTTCAGTTCTTGTTAAATAGAGGGCATCAAGATTACTAAAGCCAACCATTTTTTTAATCTTTTCGTTAATGACCTCGATCTCTTGATATATTGATATATATATTATCACCTTTATTTACCACCCTAAAATCACGCATAAAGTTGATCAAGTCATAAGAGTTTATTTTATTCTTGAAGCACTTTATTTCTAATACTCTTAAAAGAAACAAGCTAAGGTAGCATATCAAAAAATGCCCATAGATTGTTTCTTTTTTCTGTAAATAAACAGGCCTTGCATCCAGGTATGATTTTGTAAGTCTAAAAGATTCCTCGATCTTCCATAGGCTATGGTATGTCTTATATACCTGTAAAGGCTCCATATCTATCTCAGATGTAACTAAAAGATTATATCCTGCATATTTAAGATCTTCATTAATCTTAGATTTGTTTAGACCTATTATAGGCTTTATGGTCTTGCCTGTACTATCTTTAGTTATGATGTCTACATACTTAGCACAATCTCCAAGTTCATCTTTTGCTATATTTTTGCATGTAGAAAACTTTGAAGCTTTATCGACCATTTTCATTATTTCAAGCCTTTGTTTTTTTGCAAGGTTAGGATTATAAGAAACGATACGCTTTTCCTTTACAGAGAACCTTGTAACACTCTCTTTTCCTGTTTCCGGATCAATCTCTTTAAAACTGTAATCAAAGCTGTCAATACATGATTTAAGACGAAAAGATACATTACCTTTTTCATCAGTGTAGTTAGAAAAGACATTTGCGTCATTTTCAAGTAGAACCCATTTCTTTTCCTTTTCACTTAGATTCTTACCATGTATTGATTTTGAGAATATATAACCGTCATTAGCTTCTTTAACGGCAGCATAAATATTTCTTGCACAATTAAGGCCTTTATCAGCCACCTGAATAGTCTTACCTGATACATTATGTCGTTGCTTCATTTCTTCAATAACTTTTTCTGATATATGGTTTTTCCGATTCATTTCCGGGATACATTTGCATGGAGACAGGTACAAGATCGGCGTCTAAAAAGCAAAAGCTTGCCCTATTATTGGAGAGTGCCTATTCTCTTTTGAAGGTCCCTTTTTGCTTGTCTTCACTAGGGATATCAATTTCAAAGTAATAATTAGTGCAATCGAAAAAAATACATTGCTTAAATCTCTTTTTAAAATACTTTTCATAAGAGTGATTAAACAAATCAATGTACTTTTTATAGGACTCTCCTATGAAAGAACATCCGTCATATACTTGGTCTTCAGAGATGGTTGAACTGCCATAAAGGTATGGAAATACATGAGAGGCTGTCTTTGACTTAGAGCATGGAGATATAACCCTTGCATAAATAAGTTGTGTAATTAAGTCAAATACAGAGAACTGAAAACGCATTTGAGAAGCAAGTATATCAATAGTTTCCTTAACATCAAGCTCATCAATTATCGATGACAGCAAGAAGTGTCCTATATTAAGTTCAACAGGATTGGAAAATGCACGAGGACGTGATTCTTCAGAAAGAGCTTTTATTCTATTCTCGTTCTGCTCTTTTACGTAGTCGCTGTAAAATTTAATCGGATCAGGAATCTCGTCTGAAATCAAATCCTCAACATAACCAAAAGATTTTACATTTTTTGTTCTTGGTTGCTTTCTATCTTTATCCCAAAATGATTCATACATCTGAAGATAGGTACCTTTTTTCTTCTTTTCTTTTCTCAAAAAATAAGCCATAACCACCTCTAAAACAAAAGTACTATGAAGTACTATGATTATAACATACTCTAAAAATTTTTTTCAAATTTTTTTGAAATATTTTTAATATGAGAAAAAGCCTTTTAAAATAAAGGGCCAAAAAGAATTGCATAAGATTAAATAGTTTACTTAAAAATTTAAAAACGTCGGAAATTTCATAGTACTTCGACGGAAGACGGGATCGTATTTTTTTCAAATAACAAACTGCATATATACAAATATTTATTTTCAAAGCCTTCTATACTTTCCACCTCTACCGGTTTTAATAAAAACCAGATATTTTTTTCACCTTTTATGATTCCAAACTGTTTTTCCGATTACTTTATCATACTTTTTTTCAACGCTTCTCCTCCCTCTTTAGTTATGGCTGAAATCTCTTCAACCGATTTATTTTTCTATATTTAAAATAGCATAAAGGATGTACAATATTTTTGCACATCAAATAAAAAAAATAAAAAAATGATGCAGAAATAAGATAATTTCAGTTTCCAAAACTGTCAAAAAAACTATTATAATAGACTTAATATATTTAATCGGCACTGATACTACCATTATTTAAACAGAACAGTATCAGGTTAATAATTATCAGTTGACTAGGGGACTACCTATGGGAAATCAAAGATCCAGTATGTTATTGTTTTTTTGAGTAAATATACTATAAAAAAAGAGGATTCTGAAAAGCTAATAAATAATGAGAATCATATTATAATTGAAGATGATAAACCTTATTATTCTTATATAACTGACAATGATAACAATAAATTAACTTTTTCCGGATGCCATACTAACGATGCTCCTGCCAGATTTCTTCTGAAGTTGGCAGAACATAATGAAGAACCTATTGATAAAATTTTTTGTATCGTATCAAAAGATGTTTACAATACTAAACTTCCACAATTAGAAAATAAGAGTAGTAAATTGAAACTGGAAAAGGGTAAAACAGCTTTTGATCGTTTTTTTCAGCTTTAATAAAAGAATGAGGTAGGGACCTTCAATAGAAATCATTCCTATTTATTATGACTTTGATCCGAATAATGAAGATTTTGACCCAAAAAGATAAGCCTACCTATATATATAATCAAATTAAACCCGGTGATATTGGAAAACTCATTTATATTGACTATACAGGTGGACTTCGAGACAGCAGTTTGTTTATGATAGCACTTATACGATATTTGGAATTTAGAGGAATCGTATGTAAAGATATCATATATAGTGATTATTTCTCTGAACCAAAAAAACAATTCGTAATATTAGATATATTTATGATATGTTTGATATGATTAATGGAGTAAGTGAATTTGTCGGTACAGGAAATGCAAGACAGTTGGTAGATTTACAAAAGAAATTGAGAACACTACAAACAATGATATTGTAAAAACATTTGTTGATAATCTACAAGATTTCTCTAATGCTATTGCTATATGTGATGTTTCTAAAATACAAACTACCATAGAGTCTATAAGTAATGCCATCAATACGTTGGAGAACGATACAAGTGACGATATATTTGTTCAAATGTTTAAGACTCTTATACCTACAGTAAAGGAAAAAGCTGTATATTGATAAGACTCCTCCATCTATTTTTGAGATCTGTCTCAGTGGTGTTTGGAAAATAATATGTTACAGCAGGCAGTAACTATATATAATGAGAAAATATTAAGCTATTATATTTTAAATAACTATGAGGATTTTTAAGAATGAACTCAAAAATCCTATCCAAAAAAATATAAAGATTATAAAGATATACACGAGAAGTATAAAAAAATCTCAGCAAAATTTGGGACGAGTTTAATGATTCTGATGGAAAAAGAAAGAAATATACAAAGCAAATCTCAGACTATATAGATGCTGAAATAGCAAAGATACATAGCCATTACAAAGGTTTTTGAGGTTGATAATATAAAAGATTATTCAGTAATTGTTTATAAAGCTTTAAAGAAAAATAGAAAATCAATATACAGATACTAAAACAGATGGATTATCAAAAGACATATTACGTGAAGCCCCAAAAATTTCAGGACTTTATGGCTTCTTTTATGGATAACAAAGATATTTTTATAAAATGTATCAAGGACAAGATTACTAAAGATATAAAGCCAATCTTTTCTTTACAGGAACTTGAGAAAACAAATGGTAAGTTATGGCAGGCTATGAAATATTACCATGCTGTTAAAATACTCAGAAATAATATTAATCATGTAAGTGGTGACGTGGGAAGTATGAATGAAACAATGCAGGCATACCTGGAAGAAAAAGGATTGGGTGATACTGCAATCGCTGCCGGAGAAACATTCAAGTTTAAATTAGAAAAAGACTTCATTTCAGAAACTCTAAAGGCTGCTATAGAATTCTCGAAAGAGATCTGCAAAAATTAACACAATCTAAAACGCACCTTTATGATACAGTGATGTGACCCCAATCGTTAGATTTCAGGTCTAACGATTGGGCAATCACAGACTGTTTATTTTTTGATAGAAATTTAAACCAATTTCTTTATATTCCTAATAATTTTGCCAAATTCTTTGCTTTCTTCACCGCAGCGGACTTGGCAGTACAGTTCGCAATTTCTAAAAGCCCCTGCCATTTGGCATCTTCATCCAAAATATATCCTCTCTTCATTGCTTCCCTTAAATAATCGGCATAGTAAGTACAGATATCCAAAACTCTGTTTATCCATACAGGTTGCTTATTATTCTCTGCAGCCATCTTTCCGGCATACTTTATACACTCTATGAGCATCACATAGCATATACTTAAAAGCTTATTTTCTTTTTCAACTATTCTTACAAGCTTTGCCGGGCTTATCTCCTCATGTAATAAAAGTTCTCTCATGATTTCTCTTAAATTCTCTACAGATAAATCTCCCGAGTCCACCAATTGTCTGAAAAGACTTTTTGCTCCATAAATACTCTCTCCGTCCTGTGCCAAAGCACTCACTGCAATAATTAAAAACATCTTTGAATAAGGCGTTGAGCCACCCTCAAGAGTTCCTTCTTTTTCACCACGCCAATTTCTATATTTGCTTACTACAACCTTTTTCTTTTCAGGGTCATAATGAAGCCATACGCTCTTTTCTTTCTCATCTATAATTTTTCCTTTGCTGTCGGCCACAGCTCCCGACACCTGAGCCTCTTTTTGAATTCCATAAAACCATCCGTAAATATATACTTGAAACAGCCTGTCCGGTATATCCGGTAATTTCAAATCAAAGCTGAAAGCTTTTTCGCCTTTTCTTACTTCAAATACATTTATATTAAACTCAACATTATCATAGATAAGCTTTTTAGCCTTTGATAATGTCATCCATACTTCATCAAAATCATTCGGCGTATTATGATTCTGTACTTCCTCATATTTTTCTTCTTTTATATCCATACCAAGGAAATTTAGCTTATTCACTATTTCCTTGGCATATTCTACAGCCTTTGAAGATCCTGATTTTGTAGCGAGATTCTTTACAGCCTTCAATTCCAATGCACTTTTAGAAATAATCTCTTTTTCTACCGCAAAAATAACTTCATCCAGATAATCTCTTATAAGCTTTACTATCTGTGCAGTACCTGAGAGCATTCTTGGCGACATTAAAGATACTTCCACAATATCCATAGCCACACTCCAAACAAGACTTAACATACCGTCTTTAGCCATATTGTCCATTGCAACAGCCAGACTTGCCAAGTTTGACGGTGTACCGCCGCTCCAATCCAGGTATGAAATATCTGCAATTCCCGGTAAAAGAAGCCCTCTTTTCCATGCTTCATTAGTTGCCGTAATAACATCTGCAGCATTCTCATCACTTAAGTTGCTCCCCACTGCGATCCAGTTCATCATTGCACCTTTTGTAAGAGGTTTTCTCCTTTTTGCTATCTGCCTTAAATTTATACCCTGACCATGATAGACTTCACTATCTCTTCGTATGGCGGTAAGTGAATAATCTCCCCAAGTCGGGAAAATAGAATACATATCTTCATAGCAGCTTGAAAACCTAAAAGGAAATGCTTTCAAGCTTTTCGGCATATCAACGTCCACTCTCCAATATGCATTTTTCCCCGGTATAAATTCCGGTTCAACATATGGGTCATCTAAATATCCTTTTATTATTTCCTCAGCAAAAATATCTTCTCCTTTTTCATCCTGTAAAAAATCTCCCAAAGGAAGTAAAACCTTTAATCTAAGGCCGTCTGTTTTTTCCAAAAACCTTTTTTTATCTTCTTTTGTAATACGTTCGATATCCAACCTGGTAATTGCAAACTGTAGATCCGGTTCAGCAACATATAAAAAATTCTCATTTTTATACTTAATAAGTCTATCTGTCAAATCAGGTAAAGATATGCTTAGGTCCTCATAGCTTGGTGTACTTAATATACATGGCCATTTATCTATTGACTCAAATAATACTACCCTCCTTGTATAAACTAATCCGTTATACCTGATTTTTAAGACTTCCTTCTCACCGTTCCATTCATTCGTCTTACTGTCCGGACATACATTATTCTCGATATTTTTTGCCCATCTTCCAAGTGCCCATATACCGCTTGAATCATTTATTGTAATTCCTGACAGACTTATTTTTGCTTCATCAGGATTTTTATGTGCAATATTATTTGCCATTGCAATAAATCTCTCGAAAGCCACATCGTCAATATATTCTTTTCTGTCAGAAATCACTGCCAACAGATCTGTCAGATTTTCCGGAGAAATTTCTCCTATTTCAAACTTTGGCACCTCCCAAAGTTTAGGTGTTTCTCTCCAAAGCCCTTGCACCTCTTCTTTTATATCTTCATCTTCTATCTCCAGTCCCCAAGCCTTTTCAATACTTTCTGCAAGCTTTACTATACTTTTATCCTCATCCTGCTTATAAAATGTAATCCAATCTTCATACTCTTTTACCGACTTAGGCTTTTCCCTTTTTAAAACAGTTTTTAAAATCAATTTTTTTATTTTTTTCACCTTTGCGAAGCTGCATGAGATAAGTATTGTATATAGCCAATCTTCAGTAGCACTCTCTATAAGTACAGGTGCAAATCTCTCCGTCAGAGCCGTTTCTCCAAGTCCAAGCAGTGGAATAATTGTTTCTACTCTGGATTTATCTCTTCATCTGTAATTCCGATTTGTTCCAATACATTTACATATTCTTTTCTGTCCCCCGGTCTTTGTGCGATGCTAAGTCCGTAAAACACCTGCTCCATAGCAGTATCTTTTGTAATGAGATTATTTTGTACACCCCATATAAGTATCTTTGAGAAAGGTCCTGTTGCAGGCACATTCAAGGCAACGCCCACTTCTATATGCTCATTAAATCTTCTTAAAATTTCACTCTTTTCAATTACAAACTTCTCATCAAAATTGTAGTCTTTTCTTTTTGATGTCAGAAGAATTGCCGCCACAGCTGCCCAGTCCTTCATATACTCCACAGACTCCGGAATTTCAAGATTCATTTCATGAACAAGTTTTAATGCCAACATTCCAAGCACTGACAGTGAATGCTCCCATATCCTCCTGTTTGAAGCGCAGGCGGCTTGTATAAAGTTCATTGCAAAAGTCTCACCTCTCTCCATTATAGCCTTTAGGGCAACTCCACTGCTTCTTCTAAGAATATTTGCAACCCTTTTGGCGTCCACTCCCACTCTTATAGCAAAGATTGCAAGCTTTTCAAGATTTACATCCACCACAGAAACAAATCCATATGTATTATCTGATAATTGTTTTATCTCTGTCCAGTCTCCGGATTTTAATCCTTCTCTTGCCTCTTTCTGCTCTTCTTTGCTTCCTATTCCAAGATTTAAAATATCCTCAAAATCTGTCTCTTCATAGCCGAGGGAACGATATATTTCTGCCGCTTTTTCCAGTTTGCTTGCCATACTATACTCCTTTTTTCAATTTTACCGCCAAAATATGCTTGCACGGTCCTCTACTGTTTTGATGTTTCAAATACCATGTACATGTGCATTTTGCATTATCCAAATTTTCATCTGTAGGATAAATAACCCTATACGTAGTTTCTCCCGATCTTACATGCCATATATTATCTTCAATATACTCGGTATCTTCCACAAGTTTTTTTGCTCCTACAAGCCTGGGATTGTCCTTTAAAACTCTATCCGGATCATCAGGCAATTCCCTATGGAAAAATGCCCCCTCCCTAACATCAAAACCGAGCTTCCCTGAAACGGCAAGCAGCTCCATTGCATCATTCATATCATTTTTTACTATTCCGATTGATTTTGATATTTTATCAATATCAAGCCTTGATTCAAAGTTTAATATATTATCAATTTTGTCCGCACATTCAAGTATTTTAGGATTTGAGAGTGAATCAAGTAATGCCCCCTCACCTGAATAACCTTCATAGCTCTTTGCCGTCAAACTGAGCGTAATATTTGCACCGGTCATACATACTTCAAGCATCATCTGCCCGGGTTCACCATTCTCAGGTGCGTAAAAAAAGATTGAGTTTACATTGCTCATTACTTTTTTAAGTGCACTAAGTCTGTGAAGTCCGCTGATATATACGCTGTTTTTTTCTTCTCCAGATTTTAAAATTACACCTGTCTTTGTGGGTGTAAGCCATCCGGATTTTTCCTTTCCTGTAACAGGAGGTAACATTGCAATAAATGATTTTGCCTGCATCCCCTCGACATGAAATTTGTATTTCATATTTTGATGCAGCATGGCACAGTTACCAAGTGCTCTTATCCATCTGTCAGGCATCTTTACAGGCCTTTGAGTAACTATATCTGTAAGCACACTTTTGTTATCAAGATTTTTACTGTGCAAGGTCTTAAGTCCTTCATCTCCTATTCTAAACTTTAATCTGTCTCCCTGTCTTATATTAAGGAGAGACTTTCGTAAATTGTTGCCTATATCCACATTTGTAGTACCATAAAGTATATCACCGTCCAAAGCACTTTGGAATACATCCATTCTTGCATAAACACCGTTGCAAGCTGAGAAGCATTCAGCTCTCAGTCTGTCACCCTGTGCAGAAAGGATAGGGTCTCTTAGGTCCACCGGTACGTATTTAAAGTATCTTGTACTCACAATATCTGCCAGCACCAGCAGTCCTCCTGAAACAATTGTCGGATTGATGATTTCTCCATTGAAAAATAAAGGATCATTATCTATACCGTTTGGTGTAAGTGCAGGTGCTATAGATAAAGTTAAGCTTCCGTCAAAAAGGGTTGATGCTGTTTTAAATTCTCTCATTATGTCCCCCTGAAATTTGTATACTAAAAGGGCAGTCCTATGCAGGATTGCCCTTTTATTTCTCATATAATTTAGTTTTTTTACTTTATTTAGTAACTCCGTATTATAATTTAGATATAGTATTAATGTCATCGACTAAAACTTTTACTGCCGGATTATCAAATTTCTATATTTTTCCGACACTTTAAAGTTTTTTTGATAACAGATTTAAATAACTATTTCATATTTCTCTTTCAAATTATTTAACATACTATATTTAATCATTCCTTCCAACTGCATCCTTCCGACTATTATCCCCGGAGCGATTCCCTGTGCCTTTGCAAATTGAAGCACTTGGCTTTCTGAATAATCTCTATTTCTTCTAAAATCTTCAAAATCTTTAGAGTCAATCAGTATATCACCCGACCATCTGTCAGCCTCTTTCTCATCATCTTCAGATGTACCGTTTGTCTGTCCTACATGTCCGAGAACAATGTGTGCAAGTTCGTGGAATAAGCTGAACCAAAACTTATCTGCATCCTTTCCTCTTGCAGTAAGTCCAAGAACAATCTTATTCCCATCTATAAAAGAAGCTCCCTGTAGAAAAGATCCTTCAAGATGTGGCAAAAATACTAAAGCAATACCACAGTCTGCAAGACATTTTTTTATCTTAGGACAGAATTCCTTTGGGTTAAGAACCGTCATGTTTCTTATATCATTCAAAACTGAAGTTAACCCTTTGATATTTATTGAAGCGGTTTGAATATTACGCGCCTTAATCCTTGCTTCTTGAGCCCACGCCATTAAAGCCAAATCACTTTTTTCCGTAATTGCCAAACGTCTACATGCAATTCTTGTAATCTGCTCCTTTCCGATAAGAGAAAGTTCAACAACCTCAAAAAATTTCCTAAGATTAACAACCTTTTCATTAGATTCTACTGCATCCGGAATCCAACCGAATTTTACCATCTCCCTATAAGGAATTTTTTTTACCATTTCTTTATCGGCTTCCATTGCATTTTCTGCTTCTGCCTTAATAATCTTCTCTCTATAGATTGACTCCAAATTATTCCAAAACTTAGCAGGAACACCTAAAACTATCTCTAATCTGACTGCTGTTTCAGGCGTAAGCTGTACATCGCCATTAATGAGCTTACTGATATGTTTTTCAGACATATCCATTCTGGCAGCAAACTCCTTCTGGCTCATTCCCCTGTCGTTTAACTGCTCTTTAATTGTCGCTCCGGGTGGCGTTGCAATATAACTGCGACTTCTAACCATGGTGCTACCTCCCCGACTTGAAATATTAACCATCAATGATAGTCAACAATTTCCAAAATATTTGCTATTTGAATTTCATTACCAATTTTCTCGAATACCAATCTGTATGGATGAACCAAGTCTACTGCATATTGTCCTTTCCTATTCTGCTTAAGTGCATGACATCGCCAGATATGAAACTGTATCATTATCTCAACCGTGTCCACAGCACAAATTTCATCTATACGCTGATGTATTTTATCTGCCATTTCTCGACCATAGATTCTCTCCGCTGTTTTGGCATCCATACAAACCCTTTCAATTTTCTTATTCTTGTAAGTAATATCCAAAGCATTGCCTCTCTTATAAATTTACCTTTGAGGTAAATTTATATTAGCATGAATATGACACTTTGTCAAATTTCAAATTAACCTCTGAGGTTCATTTTTATATATTCTGATTTTTTTAATTTTTCTTTTTGCAACTTCCCATACATGTCAACTATACCGATTTATCTTTCCTGTAAATATTAGCTTTTTCAACATCCGACTTATAATACATTTTATTTGTTTAGACCATTGGCATTATCTACAAATATTCGAAAACAACGAAAAGCAGCTAATCTATTTTTCATAGACTAACTGCTTAAAACTCCGTTCCATTACCAAATTCCCGTTTGATTTCCGCTTCAACCTCATCCGCCGAAAATACTCTGCCGACCTTAATATCTTCCATGCCTTTCTCTATTTCTTTATTAAACTGTTCTTTTGTCAGAGAGCCATATGCAACCGGCTCTTCATAAGCCGTAAGTTTCATTTCAAAGGAGATTCCTCTCTGCAGTACAAATCTGCCTCAAAAACATTCTTACTGCATTGGACATCGGGATACCAAGCCTATCAAGCACCTGCTCCGCCTGTTCTTTTACTTCCTATCTTTTCTTCATTATATCTTGTTTGATTGCAAGATGCAATCTATTAGCAAGCTATTTTTATATTACAGAAAAAACTTCACATACTCACTATTTTATTATTTCTCTTAACTTTTTTAAAACCTTTACCATTGCATAAGTATCAAGCCAACAATACTTTAGCAGGTTTTCTCGCATCTCTTTTATTTCTTCCGGAGTATGGTTTATCATATCCGCATATAATGCCGATGCCTCAGCTCCATTATGTACACCATCCAAATTATGGTAATCTAATTCAGGATCACTCGGCCACAAAGCCGGTAACACATACTTTATCGAATAAGATCCATTCATAGCCTTACTATAATAAAACTGTTTCTGAAATGGAATCATTAAATCATGCATGTTATCATGTATATCCATAAGTTGTTTTGATAAATCTGGAAATGTCTTAGCTAAATTCCTAATAACACTCTTCTCAAAAGACATGTTATATGCCATTGAACAAACGCCCATTGGGATATCTATTATCAAATGTTCTGCAAGGGACCTTCTGGGATCTTCACCCTCTTTAGCAAGATATTCAAAATGCTCCAATCTTCCATCTTCATATTCAACATGTAAAGAATATTGAAACGGTATCTTTTCATAAGGACGGCATCCTATAAACTCCGGTACTGCCTGCTGAAATGTTTCAAAATCAAGGTGATAAATAGGATATGATAAAGCTTCCAAAAAGTTCTTTATTTCACTAACATTGTATTCATCCTTTTTATCAAAAAAAACAGATTCTACTTGTTTTTTTTGATTGTCATTTATTTTATCAAGATTTTTCATTATGTCATGATAAGAAACTATCCCCATATGATACAATTCATATTTCTTCTTAGTATGCATTCTTGCCAGATTAAAAACAGAATACTCAGGTATATGCTTACCACAGTACTTTTTATATACACATTGATATGGCTTCTCACAACATACATCAATATCCTTTACAGGCTCGACTTTATTCATAGCATATAATTTCATAGCATCAAGTCGTCCATCATTTTTTAATTATATCAAACTTTTTTAATTGCAAAATCTGTACAATCTTCAAGCATGAAAAAGACCTTTTTTTAGATCTTGTTTCTCACCTCTCACATAATTATTGTTAATATGTAGAATATAAACATTCTTTATATGTACTTTACACATCTTAACAACATAATATTGAAATGCAATGTCTTCAAGATGGATATCTGAAATCTCAGTCGAACTCTTAACTTCAACAATATCCCATCCATCCCCATTTTTATGTAAGATATCTACTGTACAGAACATGTAATCAAAGTTAAAGCTAGCTTCAGCAATAATATCCGCACTATTCATAAGCTTTGCTGTATTATCTACCATAACTTTTACATCATAGTTGAATGGAACAAGATCATATTCACCAAAATAATACCTTGCTAACTCACCCACTTTTTTACCGGTATCCAGCAAACTTTGACTGACTGTGTCTTCGCTACACTCCGGATGATTTTCATCCAGCCAGAGTATTTTATAACATTGTATTCCCTTGCAATATTTTGATTTTGTTAATTTATACTGCATGCTTACCATCCCTATTTGCAAATCCGATAAGTTAAGAGCATTTATCCATTGTTATAAATACTCATTTAATCCTCCATATTTTATCACTACACCATTTATAATCTACATAGAATCTATCAATGTCTTAATTGTAATCCCATCTTTTGTCTTCCAATAAGATGGGCCATTAAGATTATCTAACCTTGCTTCAATATTATTCTTTTTGCGGTAAATATTTACAGCATCTATACCTGCTTGTGATGAAGCCTTATAAAATCCTATTTTTTCGCCTTTTGAATTGTAATATGGTTGATGATGATCATCTAATAACAGCATATAGCACTCATTGTCACTTTTGTCATATTCTGCCACTGCATAATGATATACCCCATCATATTCCATAACAAATTCAGTTCCATCTTGAATCTTTCCGGCATTATAAAGGTCTGTAAAACTCACTATACGTCTTTGAATATTTGATTTTGGAGTTCTACCATAATGCTTTTTATCAAGTGACAGAAAAATTTCATCTAAAATGCTCTGATACTGTGTGTAAACAACACATGACAGCTTTGGGTCTTCCGGATAATTAACACTCTTTTCAACATCATCAAATATCTCATCTAAAACTTCTGAATATCTGTCATATATTTCATTACACAAAGATGTATTTACCAATGCCATAGGCGATCCATGGACCGGTTCTCGCAAGTTATTGGCATATTGCTCCAATAAGTATCTTCCATCCTTGTTTAGTCTTGGATGCTCAAGACATTTTGCTATCACATAATCATAAAGTTCCTGATAAGTGATTTGAGTATAATTCTGATCATAGGACTTTTGCTTAGGATCAGGTGTAATAAACAAACAGATAACCCTTTGTCCGACTTTTTTATGTTCTTTAACATAATCTCTGTAGTCTTTTGTCTGCCCGATATCTGATCCGTTCATATTTTCTCTGGCCTTAACCTTGTTTTCAATAACAAGTATCAGTTCATTACTCTCACCATAAACATCTATTGATCGCTTTTTCCCATCTGTCAATAAAAAAGTTTTTTCAGTAACAAACTGCATATTATCCAGCTTCATGTTAAATACATCTCTAAGTGAAAGGTCGGCAGGATCATTCTTTATCATACATAGAGAAAGTATTCTAAGTAAAGGATAATCCCCGAGACATAAACTGGAACTGGGGTCAAGTAACCATTTAATAAACGAACTATGCCAATGTTCAGTATGTGTCTGCCCAACAACAGAAAATACATTTGTCTTTTCCTGGAAATGCTTAAGTTGTTGGAACTGTTTACTTGAAATCAGTTCCTCTACTCGCTCTATATTCATTACCACCCTCTATATCCTATAAAATCTCTTGCAAACCTTTTTTACCTGAATTTAAGTTGATAGATTCAATTAAATCCCACGCTTCCAAAATTAAATTATTATCTTTTGTATCAAATCCTTTTTCGCCATTCTTGAATTTTTCCAGCACCTCTCCAATTGATGTTTCAGGTTCCAACTCCTCAAATATTTTGTTAAAGTCTTCAAGTCTGCCTGACTTTACCTTTCCTTTTTCATTGAAGAATCTCTCCGGAATATCTTCTTTTTTTATTGATTTCCTGCAATTCGTTGTCCAAGTCCATGGATATTGAATATCACTTGTTTTAGGATCATCCGGATTTTCTGCTACTGCATATTTATTATAATTATACCCCGCCAGCCTCACTATTCTATTATTCTTTTTATCGTATATATCCGCATCACAACCCCTAAGTAATGCAGCCATTAAATAATCAAATAGGCCTTTTCCGCCATGCCTTATGTTACTTCTGGCATTACCCAATGCTACGCAAAAATCAACGCTTTCACATAGCTTTTCAAAGTCCTTTAGGAGGGTACTTTTATTGACTACACCTACATATGATTCGTTTGCACTCACAATTTTCTCAGAGTTATCTATAACTGAAATTTTTTCAGTGGGTTCAGATATAACTATAGGAGCAGAAGTCGACAGGGATTCGGATATAGGCTTATCTATAGTTTTTTCTCCACCCTTAAATACAGAAAATATTTCCATTTTTAATAGTTTGTCATGAATAACTTCAGTAAAATCCTTGTTAGAACCATCATTATTGTTTTTACTTGGTATAACCTTTTCCATAATTCTTCTACATTGAGTTATATTAAGATGCATATTTCCATTTTCTTGACTGACTTTGTCACCTTCATATATGCACTTTTTCATCATATACATCATTTTGGGGTTCATATATTTTTTTATTTCAGAAAGTGTACTATAACTTGAAATTTTTCTCAAAAATTTTGTTAAACTTTTCAACTCTTGCTTAGCATGATTATTTATAGAGCTATCTGAAAATCTTCTAGTTCCAAGTCCTGTATTAGATTCATCAATAATTTCTTTTTATAACTTCTATGTTTATTGGTAAAAAGGTAATGTATCTTTTTTTATAGTCGCCTCCTGCCTCTGGCGTCCTACTAGTCATCATTTCAAGAAGACATGCATAACTTGAATAATAATTATTACTTAAAAATGCAATAAATGCCTTACACTTTGGACTAATCATATTAGCATAATATTGTGTAATCCAAGAATCTGAATCATCGTCAAATGCTGTATCAAAATAAACTTTCAGTCCATATTTTTTACATGTTTTGTATAGAATATTATCAAGTACATCTTCATAGTCATCTGACTTATAACTAATAAAGACATAATCGTCTTCGCCATATTTAGTTCTAAAGGCAATTATCCTTTATCCAGTGGATGTTTCCACTCTCTGCTGATAATTTTCTTGCTTTTTTCTGCTCTTCTGTCATAACTTTCTCCTAAAAATCTATATTTTCTAATCCAATATACTGTCCTTGTTGTAACTAGCGTATATTCTATTCATCTAGCTTCTTTATCCTGTTCAATATTATGTCATAGCTTCTACTGCCACTCCTCTCGACAATTATTTTCATTATATAGTCCCAGTATCGTTCTTACACCATCTTTATCCTTAATTTTTTCTTCTTCACTAAGTTCATTATAATCTACAAGGTCTTTGTGTATTCTCTTTTTGTCATCTTTATTCTTATTATTATCAGGTATACCATACTTATAATAATTTAGAAAATAAAATCTGCACCTGTATATGTTCCAGATTTGCCATTTCGTCTTCATCCATTTTATTATTAAGTACCATCAATACCTCTCCAAAGTCAGAAGCTGATATATTTGAAGCTTTTAAAAATTCAGGTAATGATTCCCAATCGTCTTCTGAATTATATTTTTTTGCATACTCCAAATTTAATTCTTTTTGCTTTTTTTATCAGTTTTTGTCGCATTATGTTTTCATCTGTAAATACTTCAGTTCTTCTTCCAAATATCTTCAACCTTTCACATGAAATATATGAAACGAAATCTGTTTCTCTTGGAGAATAATAATGAATATCTGCCTCTTCAGCCTTTATAATTATAGTTTGTAAAAAGTTCAGCTTGAATATCTTCTGTAATAATTAGTAAATTCGCATTTGAAATAATATCCCATATATTAGAATCACTTTTTTTACAAAAAAATCAAATTATCATTATTCATCAACTGCACTTCGCCATACCTTAGTTTAAGCAACTCATTTTCTGTTATGATGTAATAGTTTATGTTTTTGCTTTAATGACATTAGGTTTAGCTGCAATCCTGTATAAATGATACTACGGGTCAGATTGTTATCTCCATATATTATAATATTATAATCCTGAGGTATTTTTCTTATCCTTATCATTCCATAGAGCTACATTCTTCCAAAATATCCTAGAAATAGCCATATTTATATCAAAAATATACATTTTTATTTTTTTCTGATTCTTTGTTTTCATTATCATCTTTTTTGGAGAAAGGAGCTTTCTATATCTCTTATTCCAATGTATACTTTTTTTATCTTTATGCCTTTCATCCAAATGCTCTTTATAAAACTGTAAGCTCTTTTTTTATCATCTGAAAAAAAGTATTATATGATTATCAATATAACTTTTTAAACTTTTCTCCCGGATATATTACTCTTATATTTTTTTCTGCACTAATTTCACAATTCTCATCTGAATATACTGCAATACTATCCCTTTTTATTAAATACACTTATTCTCCAGTTTATAGATTTCCAAACATCTTTTTATAACATACAACATAGTAGTAGCTGTTACTAAAGGTGCCGTCCACCTAGCAATCTCAATATATATATTGTATGCATCTGATATTGGATTTGTAAAATATAGTGCAAAGCTTGAATATAATGCGTCTGAAATCATAGCCCCGGCAAATGTATAACCCACTGTACCTATAATGAGAGGAACAATTACCAGCAGTACCATACATTTTTTTATAAACTCTTTCAAAATAAAGCCTCCATAAGTACTTCCGGATTATTATTTCTTTTTTGTTTTATCCGAGTGCTTTTTAGGCTTAGAATCTTTATCCTCAAAAAAAGCCTTTTTACATTGTCAAACTCAAATTCTTCTTCATCTTCTTCTTTTTTCAAATTTAATATCTTCAAAGCTTATCAAACTTAAACTCAGACAATTCCTCATCTTTTATTTTATCTTCATTATCTATCATAAAAATCTGTATATCCTCAATCCATCAAACAGCTTCAACATTGAAAGCTATACACTCCATCGGTTCCTTATCTAGGTCTTGAGTAGTCTTATCAAGTCTTGCATAATTCTTTTTTGCTATCTCTTCAGTTACCTCAAATCCGGTAAAATCAGGTATCATATCTTCATGCCTACGCTCCTGTTCACGCTTGCCTTTATCAAGTGTGCCATAAGTCCACCCCATATCATAGTGTTCTTGAAGCCATCTTTGATGTTCAAGAACGCCTATATGAACAAGTTCATCATCTGAAAACTTTTCTATCAACTCATAGTCAACAGACTTGTCTGTGTAAAAGCAACCAATCTCATTCAAATATCTTGCAAAATCCTTTTTGCTTGGTTTATATTTGACAGCTTATACTCAAGTGAAATACCTTTAAAATCATCTGTAAACGCTTTCATTATGCTATCATCATTAAGCAACTTCTCTTCTTGACCATTTGCCTTTGCATTCTTCCATATTTCATTTTTCCAACGCCCGTGTAATACAATAGCAAAATTATAAAGATTAATAAACTTACTATCAGATATATAGCTATTTCTGGTACTCTCATCCCGCTCTCTTAATCCGGTTTCAACAGAAAATTCTATTCCCTGTAAATCAACTATCCTTTCAATATCCTCTTGAAAAACCTGATTTTTCATTATTTTTTTATATACATTTCTGAATATATTTTTTTAACTTTGGAGCCTTTTTTTGTTTTTTTACCATTTTTTTAGTATCTTGCAAATATTCAATATATTCATCTTTAAAAAGATTTATCTTTGCCACTTCTCTTGCATCATACTGATACACAGCTTTAATCCCATTATTAGAAAAGTCGAATGTACATCCCATAGGATGTAATTCTCTCTTTGAATTACGTCCATATGCTACTCTATCCCAGCACTGTAACTCATCACAGAGCATCAACATATATGCAAGTGGATGTAATCCTAATTTAAAAGGCTTATTACCCTCACCTTTATAATTAGCGATACTAAATTTATACAAACTGTTGTGCATCAAAATAGCTGTCAACGCATCCAGATAAGTCATATCTATTTCAAGTCCCATCTCACAAAAAAGCTTATTGAAAAGAACTGTTGCACTAAAGTATGCGTGGTCCATAAAATGATTGAATTTATCAGGATGCGTCGGCTTATCATGTAGAACTTCCAACATCTGACTTTCTGTGAAGTTATACACTGAACCCAACTTTTCTGCCAGTATATATGCAAATAATTCATTAGTATCAGAAATCTTCTTCCCATTAAAAACTTTTGATAGCTTCTCGCTGATATTTCCATCTATTGAAACAAATCTCTCCAACTCGTTATATGAAACAAATGGTCTTTCATTTCTGGAATCACCTCCAACTTCAAAATATGAACATACCTGCTCAAATGGCAACTCAAAAGGATATCCTATGTCATGGAATAAAGATGTCAGTCCCCAATATTTCAGGTAATGTGCCGCAGCCTCATGCTCATTCTCTATAAAATAATACTTCTTATAGCTTTCTCTAAAAATACTATTGGATTCAAACATTGCCAGTCCCAATATAAATACGTATACAGAATGAGAGTAATGATCTCTATGTTTCATCAAGAGTCCACTTCCATTAGCCTCAAATTCTGATAAAAGTTCTATCATCCTTCTGGTTTTATTATAATCTCCAACAAACATCTCCAGATAACAGAAATAAACATTAAATGCATCTTCTTTTTTACCTGATTTTAGGAAATAATCAACCGAATTTTCAAGGCACAGTCTATCGATATCTTTTTCCATATTAAATGGAATCTGATCCTTTTTTAGACTTGTACCACTAAAATCCATCTGAGAATCCTCTCTTGATCTTGCCTTAGTACTATCAAATCTAAGACCCTCGCAATGTTCACGAATAAAAGAAATCGCTGCTGACTCTAATGTATTATCTAAATACTTTTTTTGTTTGATCCTTTTATCGTCCAACATTTTATAAGCCATCCTTTACCTCCATATTATACTCTAACATAAATAAGTTTATTGTTCTTAAATGTTATATATTTGATTGTATTTTTACATTATTATATAAGAACAATCAAGTTAAATAAGGCTTTAGCAATGTTGATGAATAAATGACAGAACCCCATATAGATATGTGAGTACAATGAGTTTCAAAAGACTTATTTATCACGTTATTATTCCAATATTATTTTATTTAATTATTTATCTTGTAACCTCTTTAATCCAAGAAAGGTAACCTAGAGAACTATCTGCAATGTCTACTCTAATGATTTCAGGTGTTTTCATATGGATGAATTTCTAAAAGTCTGCTTTTAAGAATTTCCTACAACTCGTTTATGGTTTTTCATTAGAACAAGAATTTCATTATCATTACACAATTCTCCCTTCCATATATAATGACTTTGAATACTTACTTCCTGAACACAAGCTGCTAGCCTTTCTTGTAATATAATATCCATAACAGGCTTTACCCTGTCCCTTATTTTTCAAATGTTGTTAATACAATACAATACTCGCTCATTTCCCTTCTCTCCTACTAATCTTCAAATTTTATTTTTCCCTGTATATGAATAAATCCAATTACCAAATTCCTTAGAAATGTTTATTATTGGGAGGCATATTAGCTGACATAATTCGTATGAATGATGACTATTAATAAATTTCTCTACTTCTTTATATAATCTACCTTCTGTAAAGCAAGTAAGTTCCACTTCTTTTTCATTACATAGTTCATTTTCCCACATATATAAAGAACGCATTTCTTTTATCTGGCCTGACACTATCAAACTGTTATCTAAAAGCATTTTTGCAATTTTTATAGCCTCTTCTTCAGACTCAAATGCAGTTTTGATAAGACAAAATTGGTACTCCATCACTTTATCTTCAACCAGTATAAACTCCTTCATTCTTTGCTCTATGGTATATTTAATTACCGGATTAAATTTGTGACCCATAACTACTCTCTGATGATCATTCCATCCGTCAAGTGCTGAGATATCAAATTTTTTGATATTATCCCCTAGAGTAATGCTGGAAATATTGCAACAATCATGGAATGCATGAGCACAAACATTTTCAAGCATTTTAGGAAGCATAATATCAATCAATTTAAGACATCTTGAAAAGCACCATTCTTCAATAGTAACAACTGTTGATGGTACTGATACAACATCGTGACAATAATTTTCCGGGCACCTAATAATTCTTTTTTTATATCATAATCATATAAAATTCCCTCCTTAACAGAATAATGATCATTTTTCATCATGAATAGAAAAACTCCATTAATTGGCTACAATTATTGAACGCTGTTGTAGAAACTTTTTCTAATTCCTATTTATTGAAATAACCTTTAGTTTGCCACAAAATCCAAATGCCTCATCTCCAATTTCTTTAAGTTCATCATTAAGTGCAACATATGCCAATTTATAGCATCTACAAAAACGCCTTATTCCCAATAATCTTTAAACTATTTGGTAATATAATATATTGTATCTGAATGCATCTTTCAAATGCACTCTCTTGTATTTCCTCTACAGATTCCGGAATTATAATCTTTGTAATTTTTTTGTATGGTTCTTAAATGCATCTTTTTCCAATAATACGAACACTATTTGGTATATAAACAATTCTGGCATTACCAACATACTTAACCAGTGTGTCTTGAATAATTATAAAATCTCTTTCTTCATCACTTTCTATTCTTTTGGCTTCCGATACAAAAGAAATTAGAAATTAAGTGATCAATAAATCTATCAAAATATAAAATATCAAATTTTAGTCCATTTTGAAGCCTTATGTTATCAATATCATCTGGTAATTTATCAGGAAACTTGAAATCATTAATAAATACACAGATTATATTTTTTTCTTTTTCTAAAAGCCTCCCTAATTTCACGATGCAACCAGTCATCATCCTCTGAGCATCGTTCCATTGAATGTATTCAAAACCAAAATAAAATTTTTCAAACACTTGCATGGCTATACCTCTATTTATCTTAATTTTGATTAAATATAAAACTTTTCTTTCAAAACTTCACCTTTCAGCCTTATACCTTATTTTTATTAAATCATAAAAAAATTAAATTTATAAATAAAACAAAAAGAACACATTCAACCGGTATTTCTACCAAAAAGTAATGTGTTCCTCGATGATAATCAATATTTTATTCTCTATATAAATACATAACTAATAATAAATCAATAATACTACTTTTAGGCATTATCTTGCATAATAATTAGTACAACTTAGCTCCTGCCGGTATATGGTTATCTACCATTATAAGGTGAAGCTCTTCGCCCTCACCCTCTTTAAACTCATTTACGGCGCTTAAGAGCATACCGCAAGATTCAATTCCCATCATTGCTCTTGGCGGAAGATTTGTTATAGCTATAAGTGTCTTTCCTACAAGTTCCTCAGGCTCATAGAATTCATGTATACCTGAAAGAATTGTTCTATTCGTACCTGTTCCGTCATCAAGAGTGAACTGTAAAAGCTTCTTGCTCTTTGGAACTGCAACGCAGTTCTTTACCTTTACCGCTCTGAAGTCTGATTTTGAGAATGTCTCAAAGTCTACACTCTCTTCAAATAACGGCTCAATCTTTACATTTGTGAAATCTATCTTCTCATTCGGTGTAAAGAAACCTGTATTTGAACCAGTAGTCTCTTCATTTCCTGCATTAGCCGGCTTGTCAAGGCTCTTCATTGTAGGGAAAACTGCTAACTACTATGTCGATATAATGCATTATTGTGCACTGTAAAAAAACAATATATCAGCTTATTTTCCGTTACCATGCATTATCATGTACTATTCATTTGAGAATATGTGGTACATATATGGTACTAATCAAGTTTTTGTGGTACTTGGGAGTCTCTCAAAGAACTCTTCCTAAATAACATCCTGATTATTTAACTGTTCAAATATATCTTTCTTTTTATTTTCTGATACTTCTGCATATATACCCAATGTTGTCTGGATATCCTTATGTCCCATCACTGACTGAATCACTTTGGCATTGGTTCCATTTTCACAAAGCCTTGTGCAAAAGGTATGTCTTGTGATGTGACAACTAAAATTTGGAATTATGACCGGCTCTCTGCCTTCTCTTTTTGCATCCACTATCTCCTTTGAGTTATGATCTGATACTATGCGTTTAATAACTTTATTAACACTGGCAGGATTTTGTAGCCCTCCAAATCTGTTACAAAAAATGAAATTTTTCATCCCTCCAAGTTCTACCAAACAATGATAACCATACTCTCTCTGATTTTGCTTTTCCAGTTCAAGTGCATCCTTAACTTTCTTTAGCATCGGAATCTTTCTTATTCCCGCCTCTGTCTTTGGAAGGGCAAGCTCGTATTCACACCTATAGTTCTTGTCAGATCTGGGATAATATGTCACATCATGATCAATTGTAATTATCCCTTTTTCAAAGTCAACATCATCCCAACGCAGACCTATAATCTCGCTTATTCGGCAACCGGTGCCAAACATCACAATAAACAGCGGCTTCCAACTAAGATTTTTCTTGAGTTCAAGACTTTCAAGAAAGGCTCGTTCTTCCTCAATCGTTAGTGCATGTCTTATGCCTATGTTCCATCCCACTTTTTCTTGACTTCAGCCATAGCTCCATCTGCCGGATTGTTACGGATAACATTATCCCTAACTGCCAGCTGAAAAGTTGGTCGCAATACTGTATTAACAGAATCCACTGTACCAATTGATAACCCCTTACCAAGTAAGGCATTGTAAAACAGCAACACATCAGAATATTTGACCTCTGAAAGCTTCTTCTTACCAAATCCATCTTTTACATATCGATCATAGATATACAAATAATTGGTCTTTGTTGAGCTGCGAAGTTCTGTTTTAGTGGCAATATAACGATGAAATGCATAATTTACGTCCGCATTGCCCTGAACATAAATATCAAGTCCGTCAAGTTGATCTCGCTGGAGTTGCTTCTCCTTATCCCGAAGTTCCTCTAAGTTCTTAGCATAAATGCATCTCCTTTTTCCTAGAGAATCTGTGTACGAATATCTGTAAAGCTTCTTATCTTTCTTGTAGTCCTCACCCTTATGTAATACCTTTCCCTTAGTATCTTTGCGTATTCTTGACATAACCCATCTCCTTTCCATTCAGGAAAGAGATTTTGCAAAATTACTGTTGCATAGTTTCAAACAATTGTCTGACACCTTTGCGTATAGCTTCTGTTATGGTCTGGTTGTTTTGGGCTGCACATTTTTTCAACTGCTCATACTCTTCACCAGTAAAGCGGATTGATATCTTGCTTGACTTCGGGTTTTCAGCCTTTGGTCTTCCCATCTTAGCCAAATAAGCCCACCTCCTCTCAACCTACATCCAGTATACTTTTTGTCCTTCAATATGTCAAGTATTTTACCCTACAAATCCCTCAACTGAATATCATGAATTATTAAACCTTATATACTTCTCAACCTTATCAAGTTCAACAAGCGCTATCTTATCCACATGTATAACAGCATCAGCACTGTTTGCAAGCTCCGTAAATTTCCTTTCACTCATGCTATACAATTCTGCACCCTCCTTATAACGAACATATTTTTTTGTTGAATATCTCTGTGTACGGAGAAGAACCATCGAAAAAACATCACTTGGCACATAAAATATCATATTATTGAAAATACATTTGACAAGATTATCATCATCTTTCTCTTTTTTCATAGCCATCGCTCCTACCAAAATATTGTTGCCTTGATAATCAATACATAAAATCACCTCCTTCTTAACTTTCCATATTTTATTAATAAAATATGTATTCATTAACTGATAAATCTTTTTATAAAAATTACTTTGCAGTGATCCCGGGTAAGATCACATTGGAATTCCACCAGCTTCTTCAGCCCCTATCTATTGGGAAGTAACTTTAACTAAGGAACGCATCATCGCCATAGGAACCCCAATCCCATTTTCAGCAACATATACGACGCTCCGCAACTTATATCAGTATTCGCTTTTCTTACTAATTTACATCAAGTTGCATCTTGGCGTACTTACTGTTTGGCTTAACGCTCCGATTGTTCTGCAAAGTAAAACTATATTCAATTTTCAAAGTACTATATATTAACAAGGTAGCTACCCTTACACTGGACTTATTTATCAGTCCGAAAAGCCTATAAAAGACAACATTTCTACTAAACACATAGCTCTTATAGACTTTATGAGAACGACAAATATAAATGATGTAAGAATGCCGAAAAGCCCTGTTCACTTCTTAAACTTTAAATTTTGTCTGTATTAGCTGCACAAGCATAATCATAACTTCCTGCTTACAGTCCTTGCGACATTCTTCAGGCAGCCATGGTGCCAGATGATAAATAACTTTTTCAATCTTTCCACTGAAGTTTTCTAATATTTTTCCTATGTCTGCCATATTGCCTTTAGTGGCAGATACAATAAGTTCATAGTCAATTCTGTTTATTTCTGCCATTCTTATATTTCCTAACCTTTCTTAATCCCTGATACTTGTAGTCTTTCGCCCTTTTGGGAGTAATTCCAAGAATCTCACCTATCTCTTCATAGTCATAGTCAAAGCCTACTCTAAGTATCAACACCTGTTTTTCTCGTTGTGTAAGTCTGTCAAACAATACTTTTAGAAGATCGCTTTTAATAAGAACCTGTAAATTCATAATTTCATACTTATCTTCAAAATCATGCCTATCTTCAACCGGTATATAATTTATATACTCTCCTTTATACAATGCCTCCAGCGATATACCGCTGTTCCTCAGTTCCTCTGCTGACACTTTTCTGGTAACATTCCTCGCACAGTTCCAAATAGACTGTTCCATGAAGCCTATAAACTCCGCTTCCACACGCTCTTTATTATCTGTAAATTTTTTCAAAGCTTCCACCTTTCTGTGCGGAGCCTTCTAACATTCTTACATTTATAAACTGTGTTTTGATATATCAAAAAGTCACGGATAAAATAAAAAAATATTATTTTTTTATTAATTTACTTTCTAAAATTTAAAAATTCATGCTGACTAACAATCTTTTTCACATCATGTCTTTATTGTATATACGATACCTGAAATATCCCAACTCCCCATTAAGCTCTTCATCCTACAAAAACAGTTTTATACCAACCAAAAAGAGTTTACAAAAACATTGTCTTATCTTTTCTTATTGCCATCAAAATAATCTCCAAACTATGTGGTTATATCTTACACGGTTGTATAATTAATGTTGGGGTTGGGTATTACAAATCTCAACATTTTTTATTATAATAAAAAAACCTCCAAGTCCCCAGTTCAACACAAAAACTATACTTGGAGGAGGTGTCCATATGAACGACCTAAATAAGATTTTAGGCATTTATGATGTAAAAGTCAATGTTAATTGTGTAAAAGACGATGATATCTCGTTTCTGATTACAACCGACCCTAAACCACATAAATGTCCGCGATGCAATAATGCAACTGCTAAGGTACACGATTACAGAATTCAAAAGATTAAAGATATACCTTTTCAAAATAAATCTTGTACCTTGCACCTTAAAAAGAGACGTTATCATTGTCCTAACTGTGGCAAACACTTTTATGAATCATATGATTTCGTTTCAAGGTATCTGCATAGAACTCAAAGGCTGACCAAGTTTATTGCTCATTCTTTCTATGACTCGATAAACATTAAGCATGCATCTGTCCGAGCTAATGTCTCTACCCACACTGTATATAAAGTACTTGGCACTCTTAACAATTCATCTGATAGGATTGGAGAAGCTATATCAATAGATGAGTTTAAAGGTAATGTGGGAACTGAAAAGTATCAAACTATCGTTGTCGATCCTATAAAACATAAGGTATTAGATATACTCTACTCAAGAAAGAGTACATGTTTGGTTGAATATTTTAAGTCTCTTGATAAGTCTAAACGTATGAATGTAAAATATTTCTCATGCGATATGAATAAGACTTTCATAGATATGGCTAAAACATATTTTCCAAACGCTAAAATAGTTATTGACAGGTACCACTTTATAAGGCAGGTATATTGGGCTCTTGAGAATGTAAGAAAGAATGTGCAAAATAACATGTCAAAGACTCTTAGAAGGTACTACAAGCGAAGCAGGCACATCATAACGACAAGAGAATCAATTCTGTCTGAAGAAAATAAGGCAGCACTTAGACTAATGTTAGAGTATTCAGAAGACTTAAGAGAAGACTTAAGGAAAGCACATTTCATAAAAGAGCTGTTTATCCAGCTACTTGATGAAAAATCATACTCAAAACAACGAGTGCTCCTTCACGAATGGATGCTTGAGGTAGAAAGTTCCGGTATAAAAAAGTTTAATGCAGCAATCACAGCATTCAGAAATAATTACAAATACATCTTAAATTCACTTAAGTACCGACATATATCAAATGGACCTACAGAAGGGTTTAATAACAAGATAAAAGTACTTAAAAGAATATCTTATGGGTAAGCGTCAAGCTAAGTACACATAGGGCAAAAGTCATAGAACTAGAACTTATCATTCTAATCCTACGACTTTTTATTTTTACAACTCTCAGGAATCTCATCTGACCAAGGTACTAAGAGCGAAGCATCTCCACCTGACTGTATGGTATCAAAAACAAATGTAAGATATTTTTGTGGTATCAGGTTATTAAGTATTGCACTTTGAATTATACTATATATCAATGTAGATGCATTAGCTCCGTTAGGTGTATTCGCAAATAGCCAATTAGACCTACCTATAACAAATGGCTTCACACTTTGTTCAGCAAGATTATTACTTAATTGTATTCTTGCATCCTTTAGAAAGTTCTCTAAGTACTCTTTTTGATTTATTGCATAAGTAATAGCCTTCCCCATTAAACTCTTAGGAAGGATTTTTGATTCTATTTGTGAAATCCAACTATAGAACTCGTCAAGTACTTGTTTGGAATTGGTTTTTCTCATTTCCAGTCGCTTTTCCAATGTAAGACCGGATTCATCTGCCGTATCTTCCAAGCGGAATAGTTTCCTTAGATAAGTCTCCCCTTGTTTTGCATACTCATTACTACTATTAACTTCGTATGCTTCATGGAACTTTCTCTTTGCATGTACAAGGCATCCGCATAAGGTCTTATCCATAAGCTTTTTATATCCGGTGTACCCATCGCAGTGAAGGTAAGTTCCTTTCCAATCCTCAAGAAACTTTTTAGCATAGTCTCCGCTTCGACCAAGTGTATATTCGTACAATACTGCAGGATGTGTATTGTATTTGCTTGTTCTATATACCCATACATATGACTTGCTTCCTGCTTCCTTTCCGGGTTCATGTAATACCTCCAGGACAGTTTCATCTGCATGGAGTAGTGTCTCATTTAGTAGACTAAGCTTTATCTGCTCATATATAGGCTTTAGAAGATTAGCTCCTTTTATGATCCAATTAGATAAATTTTGTCTTGATATCTCAAAGCCTAATCTTTTAAACTCTTGCTCCATTCTATATAGCGGTAGTGCAAGTGTGTACTTTTGATTCATTATATAAGACATAAAACTTGGTGATACTACACTCTTTTTTTAATAAGAGCTTTTAGGATGAGGTGCTATCTTTATAAAGCCACTCTCTCCATTCTTGTCACAGTTTCTGCAACTATAAACATAAGTCACATGCTCTATAACCTTAACCTCAGCAGGGACTACCACCAGTTCTTTTCTTATCTCTTTCTTCATAACTGTAAGAGGGCTGTGGCAGTTATCACATACCTGTTCACTTTCATCTAATTTATATTCAACTACCTCAACAGGAATGTCATTAAACTTACTTCCCTTTTTAGCTTTTCTTCTTTTATGCTCAGGTATAATACTTTCCTGTGGTGGCTCACTTTGAATTGGCTCTCTAAATGTTTCAGCCTCATTGAAGACATCAAAAAAGAAAGTTGTCCATCAATAGCTTTTTCGCTTGATTTGCCAAATTTCTCTTTTGCTTTTTAATTTCAGTTGCTCCATATACCAATTATTTAATTTATTTAACTTAGCAATCTGTTCACTCTTTTCTTTTTTACTTTTTCTAAAGTCTCAATCTCTTTGTCCTTTTTCTTTTTTTACTTTTTCTAAAGTCTCAATCTCTTTGTCTTTATCCTGTAAGATAGCCTTAAGTCCGGCAATTTCTGCTTGCAATTCATCTATAGTTTTCATTTTACCGGACCTCCAAATCTCAAATATTTATGTAAAGATTATACTATAAAATCTATGGTAAATCCATTAAAATCAACACTTTTTGAAGACTTCACTACGCTTTATTTTTTGTTTTATTCCCGGTGCCATGATTATATTTTTCAAGTCGTCTATTAATAAATCCATAGTGATTTCTGTATCACTTTGTGACGGCCAAACCACATGTCCTTTTTCAATTCTTTTAAAATGAATCCAAAATCCATTATCTTCCCATACAAGAAGCTTTATCCTATCCCTCGCATTGTTACAAAAAGCAAATATTACCTTATCTCTTGGATCAAGGTTGAAATTACTATAAACAATTTCAGCTAATCCGTTTATATTTTTCCTCATATCAGTAGCACCACAAGAAAGAATTACACGATAGTTGTCATAGTTAAACATTTATTTCATTCACCACCTTGATCACCTTTGCAAGTAGTTCAAGATCGGTATATCTATCCACTAAGATGTTGACAGCACCTATCTCCATCTTTAGGGTCTTACCGGCTTGTGTTGTCTTGATTTCAATAAATTTAACATCCTTAGAGTGCTTTGATTTCTTATCATGTTTACTCACCCATCTTGTGACTGTTGAAATAGGTAATCCATTCTTCCTAGCCCAGCTTGTGATACTTAATCCACTATTTTTAAACTCCTCAATCAATTGCTCTTTTTCTTCATTAGGATATTTAGCCATAGGCACCTCCACATATTTAGTATAAGCTTATTTTATAGTGGAAGTGTATTTATTGGGAGGCGTACTTGAATTGACGCTTACTCTTATGGTGTACGTAACTTTAAATATTTTAGGAATAGAATTTTAATGGCAACAGCTTAAAAAATGACCGGGGACGAGGTATTTTTGTTGTGCAAAAAAATATTTATCAGCTTTTAAATATATTCTGCCCAACAAAATGGTAAGTACAAAAAAATTTCAAATATAAAAAGTGGGCTTAAAAATCAACCCACCCCAACACTTGACAAAGAACCTGTTTTTTTCTAAACTTTTTATATTCTATTTTACAAACCATGATACCAATATATCTCATAATAGTACCAATTTCCAACTATATGTTCAGTATAGTAATTATAATTTCCCAAATAGCAATTTCCATCTTCGCAAATATCATCCAGCATATCCTCATAGTTTGTAAGTTCAAATAATACAGATGATTTTTTTAATTGTGGATATACTAGGGTATGTCTTAAAACTATAACAGACTGTACTATTTGCACAAAATAAATATTGCGGCACAGTAAATAAAGGCAAGAAAAGATGTTGCCAATTTATCATACCTTATTGCCAACTTACGGAAATATTTTTATCTTATTGAGAAAATATTCTATCAAATGGCGTTCTATATAAAGCCATTTATCGTATTCCCACTTTTCTTTTGCATTTGATTTTGGTGGAATAGTATAAGAAGCTTTTTGGAAAGTAATATATTCCCTTATTTTTAAACTTCCATATGCTTTGTCAGCAAGGATATTACTGCCTTCAATGTTGACTTTTGACAGTAAATCCAAAGCACAAACACAATCATGTTCGCTTCCGGCAGTCAGTGCAAAATATATGGGATTACCAAAACCGTCAACTATGGCATGAATTTTGGTTGTATTACCTCCACGACTTCTTCCGATATGTTGATTTACTTTGTAATTTACAGCCCCTTTTTAGCACCTGCACTGTGCTGATGGGCTTTGACACTCGTAGAGTCAATACTGAGATTTTCATAATCAGCCTCAGCATTCAGAGCATGGAATATGTTAAACGGCGTGTCATCATCACGCCATTTACAAAAGCGACTGTATACTGTTTTCCAAGAACCGAAGCATTCAAGTAAATCACGCAATGCCGAACCGCTTCTTGCAAGCCATAAGATGGCATTAAACATCAGTCTTTTATCTTTAGGCGGACAACCGGTTTTGGTTTTTGGAAATAAATCCTTAATTTGTTCCCATTGCTCATCTGACATTTCATAGCGTTTTTGTCTCATGGCTGTAATCTCCAGTACTTTGTTTTTTATATTTTATCAAAAAATAAGGTATTGTACAATTTTAAGTTTTAAGACACACCCTAGTACCATACTCCACAATAAACTTTACTTTTTTATATCATCCATACTCAGATTATCACTACTTTCAAGAATAATATATGACCCTCCTGCATCTACCGGAACACTTATAATTAACCCTATCTTATTATCTGTAAAATAAAAATCATAGTTATGAAGTTCATCACCAGATATCACATGATATTCCAAATAATGATCAAATAATTCCCCCATCCGCTCTCATCTAAAGGAATATTTTTCATCAAGCCCCTTTACTACTGTAAAATTATCTTTTTTTAAATTTAACTCTTAATTTTTTTCTATATCTATTACATCTTCCAACCCTATTACTTCACCCTTTATTAAATCTATATTTAAACAAAAAAACAATCATAATTAGGTCTTCTTGCCTCCACTGTAGTAAAACCGTCATACTTAACACTGATATACTTATCATCATTATGAACAATTGTATAATTACTATTTGTTTTTAAGCTTATTATGTACATACGTATTATAATAAAGTCCCACCGATGTTAAAAAAATCAGTTTATTAATCCGTTCCTGCTTTTCAATGTCTGACATCTCAAAAAAATACTAGGATATTCTATATGCATCTCCATATTAGTAGTGTTTAAAACAAATTTATCTTTTTATTATCCTATATTGTGGAACATTATTACTAATCTGTTCTTCTTTTTGATATATATGTACCTCTGTTTATATTACCATTCTTACAAGATGTACTAACAACTATTATCACTAAAAATATAACCGTTATCTGTAATAGCCTACTCTTTAATCTTTTCACAGCACTTTTTATAAGCCTTTTTCCTTTCATCTAAGGCTGTATCTCCTCCATTTACAATTTTGTTACTTCTTCAACAGAAAAATCCGGATCTTCGTTTATCTTATTATTTATTTTTTTACGAAAATAATACCACTCTAATTATAACAAATTCTGCACTATTTTTTTCATTATATTTTAATAATATATGTCATATATATTTTCTATAAGTAACACATTATTATCAGTTTTTTTATAATAAAAAGCACAATAAAAAGGCTCTATAATTAATGTTGAGGTTTTGGGTATTACCAATCTTGACATTTTTTTATTATAATAAAAAAACCTCCAAGTCCCCAGTTCAACACAAAAAAACTATACTTGGAGGAGGTGTCCATATGAATATAGTACATACATAGTATCAATTTCCAACTATATGTTCAGTATGGTAATTATAATTTATAAATTCATGATAATCATTTCCATCTTTAAAAGGTATCATTCCAATAAAACACATCACCATAATTCCTATGTGTTTTTATACCCTTAATAGCCCTCTCAATGATTAACTATTTTTTTATGTTTTTTTAAATATCAAATGATATAACTTTTGGTCTTTTTTACATAGCCATAATATATTTCATTTTATTCTAACTATGCCATAGTTCATATCTGTTCCATTCTTTATGTCAGCAACTATCATATATTTTCCATATATGTCTTCTATGTAATCAAATATTGGTTTTAATACTTCCTCTCCCTCTAAATTTAAAAGACCGTACTTTTTAATCTTCATACTTGAATCTGAATAAATGTAGCCAATCATTGCTGAATGTTCTTTATAATATTTCGCTTTTGAAACAAAAAACAAGGAATTACCTCGAAAAATATTTTCTCCATTCTTCCCTATAACAGATACTAAATCTTTTGTTACAAAGGCTTTCCCATCATGAAATTCACCAATAATTAAAGGAACTCCACTTATAGCACTGTATGAGTAAAAAGGAATCACAATGTCTCCCTTAGTATCTATGTAAGCCCATGCAATATAACCATCACCCAAATAATTATTAATTGCAACAGCAGCAAGACCTTCACTAAAATTATGTGCATCATCATATTTACATTCTATGACCTCTTTACCATTTTTGTCTATATAGCCCCATTTATCTTGCCTTTTTACAGCGGCAAAACCTTCATATAAATCACTAATTTCATCATAAAAAGTATTTGTTACTACAATTCCTTTCTTGTTTATAAAAGTCCATTTATCCCCCTGCCTAACAGCTGCCAAACCTTCATGAAAATTCATTACTTCATCATATTGAAAGTCTATTACTACATTTTCATTTATATCTATAAACCCCCACTTATTATCCTTATCCATAACCGCAGCATAATTTTCATAAAATAAATGTACATCATAAAAAAATTAAAATCAATAACCTGATTGAAGTTTTTATCTATGAATCCCCACAAACCCTTAGATTTAACTGCTGATAAACCATCTTTTAAAAGAATATATGTTTTCATAAGTTTTTATCCGATAACTTGTTGCCTGATTTATCAACATAGAAAAAAAGAAGAATTTTTTTATTTGCAATAAATACATTTTCTCTATCAAAATCAATATCATCAAAAAGCGGATACTCATAGATATCTTTGGTACTTGCATCAATAATACAAACTTCTCCACTGTTCTTATAAAATTTAAATAAGTTCCCCTCTAAAAAAACTTATATCTTTATATAAACTTGGTTTGATTACCCACTCCCATTGAGTATTTGTTTTATTAATCAAATTTGATACCATAGTACTAAAAAAATATTAGAAACAAAAGCAAATATTAAAAGTGAGATTTTTTCTATTTAGTAAATAATTGTGCCTCTCCTTCCCTTCTGTCCTTATAATCATATTTAATATTACCCCCTTTGCTATTTATAAATAACTCTTTTATTTTTTTCGGATCATATTTTCCATTGTTATTTATAATATAATCTCTAAGTTCTTTCCTCGCCTCTGCCCTCCTCGCATATTCTCCTCCAAGACCTATCCACTCTTCATATTTCTTATCACTAAATACATTTTTCCCATTAGAATAAAAGTAACTAAATAATGCATTATATTGATTCTGTGTTAAAAATAAACTTTTTTGTGTATTACCAGAACCCAATCCAATAATAAAATCATTCACTCCCGCTGTTATTCCTTTTTTATCTGCGACAACTTTTATAAGTTTTTCGGCCTCTCCTTGTGTCATACGAACATCTTTTTTCACTATTTCCCCAGTGCTACTTCTTGTTAGAAATCTATTGAACATATCCAAATCATTTTTTTCTGAAAAATCATATCCATAGCCAATAGTATAACTATCTGATGAACTATTAATTCTTACTTCTAAAAAAGGACTTCCTTCGTACTTTATGATTAAATCTTTTGTAGTTTCATCATACCCTATACCATTTTTATTATTAATAGCCCCTTCAGCATCTGCCCAATACATTTTCCCGCTGTTCTTATCTTGAACCCAACCTGACGCCAACATATCACCACTGCTATGAAAATAATAAATCTTTCCATCTATAGAACGCCAACCTGTTGACATACAACCCTTATTATCAAAATAATACCATTTGTCATCTATCTGCTTCCAACCTGTTTGTACCTCTCCATCCTGATTCAGATATTTCCATTTTCCCGTATTTTTATCTTTCACCCAACCTACATATGATACTGCTCCCAATACTATATTCTTAGGCTCCACCTCGGCTTGAGCCGCTCCTGTATGTACTCCTGATATTCCTCCCCCATATAAACTATCTGCAAATAAAGTATTAACATCTCCATTTTTCCAATTTGCAGGGTTAAATGCCTCACTGCTTCCTACCACAGTAGGTATACTTCCTAATGCTATTTGTGCTATGTATGTTTTTATAGTCTCTGTTTCCGTTCCTTTTACAGTACCCATAGAAGGGATAGCTCCCAATGTCGCCTGCCATGCTCTTCTCATATCTACTTTGGGAAGTTTATTTATTTGTGATTTGGCATATTCTCCGGTTTCATTGCCTATAAAAACTGTTCTTTTACTGTGTATATCAATATTTCTTTTTATTTTTAACGATGTCTTACTCATTGTTTACCCCCATGATACATACTAACTGTTTTAATAACCTCCAATGCCGCTCTTTTCCATTCTTTTCTATCTTTATACAAACAACTGAAAGTTCCCTGTAGTATAGTTTTTCCTGTACATGCAAGATACATTATGTTGTAAGCCTCATCATCTATTCCATAACTTTGAAAATCAAATCTATTTATAATAACTTCTTTTTCTACATCCTCATTTTCTTCAAAAAACTCATATCCCGGATTGGCATTTCTTATAATCTGTTTTATAAGTCCCACCGCAAGTCTTGTATCTTCATCATTTCCTGAAATTCCAAGATCCGTAAAAGTAAAATTGACAGACATATCAAGGCTTGTATAAATCTCATCAGGTCTTTTTCCTGAGAAGTACTTAATTTCTGCTATCTCAGGTAACATAGGAACAAAGTTTTCAGGTAACATAACACTTACTCTACCATTAAAAAGCAATGTTTTATTAAAATGGATTAATTCATTATTTATGTATAATCCCTCGTCTATACTTCCGAAAGTATCCCTTCTTTGTATATGAAGTGCCTTAACTATCTGCTCATCATAATATTCCATATACACTATCTCCTATTTTAATAAATATTTATTTTTTGGATACTTATATCCTTATCTGCATTTATTTCTACCATATCAGATTTAATCTTTACTTTTTTTCGTGCTGACATTATTAATGAATCAGGCGAACTGAATGTAAGGTTTTTACCTGATATATTCACCTTATTATCCGCTTTTAACTCTACTCCGTTATCTTTTATATGCAATGTCTTACCGTCTTTTGTAACTATACCCTTTATTTCATTGGAAAATTTTGACATGTTTTCACACTCTATGGCAAATACATTTTTACTCTCATCCATATCTCCAAAGTATACTTTTATCTTTGTTCCAATTTCCGGCATGCAATACATTACATTTCCTGTAACAGGCAACCACTCAAGTTTATATCTTTTCTTCTCCAATCCGCTGTCTGTGGAGAACTTTACAAATATATCCTCTGCTTTTACATCTACAACTTCTGCGGATATTACAAGTCCTCTTATTCTTTCATTATAAACTCTCTTACTTCTTATATTTCCTTCTTTGCAAACTTTGTAATGAAACTTAAGAGTTGCTTCAATTGTCTGTACCTCTTTTTCACATATTATAAATCTTAGCCCCCTATTTTTGACCACAGTTCCAAGTTCGTAATCTTCATCTGAATAAAACATATGGTAAACTCCCTCTATGTCATAGTCTTTAGATTTATCATGTATATGATTACCTGATGCATAAAAATCTTCTTGTAACTCTGTTTCTTTCGCAGACCTTGGCAGTCCATAGCTTAGTCTCACTCCATTTTCATAAAATAATGGTATAAGTATGCTCTCTCCAAGTCCTGATACTCTTTTCATAAACTGCCAATCAGTCTCATTATACTGAAACAGCAACTTCCCAACTCCTGTATCTTCTTTATTAAATACTACTTTACCTAATGTATCAGGCATAACATAGTTTAATATTTCTCTATATGTAAGCTCTTCATCCTGAAAAATTCTTGTATGTTTTTCTTTATCAAGCATTACACTAAATCCCACGACTTTTATTTTAAGAGTATTTATTTTATTGTTGTATACTAACACAATCCTTAACAATACCGGTAAATAAGCCTTTCCTTTGCTCACCAATATATGTAAACAGTGTTAAATTCTTTTCATATAGGTTTCTCACAATACTTTCAATATTTTGATTTTCCTTAACCGAACACTCAACCGCAAGTTTTCGGATGTGTATTGGGTTCGATTTTAAAACTGACATTATAAATATCTTTTTACTTCAAAAAAATACTTTCTATAAATATATCATCCAGTGAGTATGCCATACGCTCTCCTTTAAACAAATTAAAATATCAGGTTAAAAAAATAAATTTCCATATAATTATTGAACAGGTTTCATAACAACTTCACCGTTTTCATCCATTACCAATATAGGGGTTGCTGCCGTCACGATTTATCCTTGTAATCACAGTTTCCCAGAATTATCAATATATCTGTAAATAAATATATAATTATCTGTTACAAAGATTTCTATCATACGTTCATCTACAGATATCCCCTTCATTGTGTAAACTTCTTTTTGATATACCGGTTTCAGCATCTATCTCATATATTTTCAATTCCCTATATTCCTGATTATTCTCTACATAATCTTCAATATACGATATATATACCTTTTTTTGTCTCTAATAATAAAGTCATTCCTATTACGACCATTACTTAATGGTCTATCTATAACATCATAGCTGATAGCAGCACTATCAATATTTTTTTATATCATCCACTTTAACTCTGCCTATAGGATATAATTTTTACATCATACTTTATTTTTGCTCATACATTCTTCATTTTCATATGTATTTATATACTCATTCATGTTTCCGGATAGCTTGTCTTTATAATTTTTATCTCTATAAGTAAGTTTCTGCTCTCCAAGAAAATAGATGTATCCATCTGAAACCTCTGAGAAATCCCCAATTGACAACTCAATACTTTGGAGTTCATAGTTATCCAAATTTCTATCAATTATTTTTTTCCTTTTTCTTACCTTTTTTTATCTATCTCTTTTGCAAATGAATCATAAGGTATAACTTCTTCTCTCGAATAAGAATCCCAAGTTTCCGGAGGTAAATAGTATTTTTGAAAAAAATGCAGAGTGTATTCTTTATATTTTATTTTTATTAATATCAAATAAATAATATTTTTGGTACATAAACTTCTGCTTTTTAAAAAAATCTATGTTAAAAAAACATAGTTATTAAATATAGTATTATCCCTATCAAACCCATTATATCCTAAATCATTTTTTTAAAAATTCTTTTCCCATTAAAGTCATATTTTTTTCAAACTCAGTACCTCCACTTAATGTATATATATTATTACCTTCAAGGTACATTATTCCCCGGGTCATAAATAATGCTTATTATCTCTCCATCTGTGTTCAGTTTGTAAATACTGTTACCGCTTTCCTCTCGTAGAAAAATATTTTTATCCTTTACTAAAATACCGGAAATATTCCCTTGCATTTTACAAATCTCTCTTATTTCTGCATTTTCATTTTCCCATATACATTAATCTGTCTTTATATACAAAATATACACCTTCTTCTCCTTGTTGTACTTTCTTAGACCTTTTTCCGCCTTCATTAATATCCTGTTCTGTTGTTTTTCCTTTTAAAAAGTACTTTGCTGTTTGAGTATACATAAAGTCGAACATAGGTAGTACATATACTATTAAAAGCAAAAAAATTAGAAACGTTATAGCAAATATACTTGACAAAATAAATGTTATCTTTTTTTACTTTCATCTAATCTCCAATATTCTTTTTACATCAAAATATCTGTAAATAATTTACTAGTATCTACATTATCGTTCATTACAAATATGGTTTTTGGCTATATCAATTCTTGTATTTCCAGATTGTATTTCTGTGACATATGTTGTATTCCTCAATAGTTTCTCTAGCCAAATTTCTCAATATTTTAATGCCTGTGTTAACGGATCTTTTTTTGTGATTCTGTTTTTAATATCCTCAGCTTCAAATACATCAAAGTTTGTTACGTTATCAAGTGTAAGAGCTACTATTAAACAATTTATTTTTTTGTTGTAACCGTGATCTTTTTTTATCTAATAAATCTCTCAACTTTAGTATATCTATAAGACACTTTTCCTTTGATGTATCTTTAGATTTTTTTATATAAATTCTACTTATATTATTTATAAAATTATCAATCAAAGTTTCAGTTAAATTGCTTGGATACACTTGATATGAGAAACTATTTGAATCCTCATCACTATTAGTGTATATGGTATAAACATTTATTTGACAAAGCAATTTTGACAGTTCATCTCTCGACTGACTATATCTTTTTTTCTCAAACTTTTCAGCCTCATCTCCTTCAAGTTTTGCCCCTAAAAAGCTGCCCCCTACTGTCCAAACAACTGAAGCTACATTTGCTATATCTGATGCCAATGTAGCAGTCAACCCTAGAATACTCGCCACTGACGGAACTGCTATAATCGCTGCTGTCGCTAAAAGGTTTATTATTAATATTTCCACAAATAGACTTTCTCTTTTCTTTGAGAAATATTCCCATAATTTCGTTATATTTGATGTATCATCATTTATAGTTGCTCTTGATATATAAGTATGTTTTGGTCTAATAGATGTTACTGCATCAACAGTAAAATATTGTATATCTATACCACCTTCATAATAGCTCTCTATATTTTTCAGCTATAGTATCTATTTTTTTATATAATCTATAGTATTTTTCATTTTTTATTGACTACATATGGATTAATAAATTTTTATAGTTAATAGTAAAAAAATAATTTATCATTATCTTTGTAATAATATTTGTACTACTATTTTTCATTTAAAAATTCTGCAAAACATAGTTTCTGCATACTGTAATAGTAAATTATAGTTTTTCTAAAAAGAATACTTTTTTTACAACCACACTAAGTTTAGCAAAATCTGCCTCCCCATAAAATTTATTAATAATATTACATAACATTACTTTATCATCACAATTAATAATATACTTAGCCAGATATTCAATCCACTTTCTCTCATAATACCCTTTTTGTATTAGTACCTTCTACACCTTGGTCCATTATTGATATATTACGTATTGCAAGCTTTCTAATTATTGTCATATCAATTTTTGCCTGTTCAAAGTCATACTTATCCCAATATTTTTATATTGAAATATGCATGTTCCATACCTTGTTCCACTACAAATTTAGGATACTTGAATAATGATTCTGTGAAGGTAAATTCCTGACCTGATGTTACAGGCCTAATATATACGTTTTTATGATATGGACAGATCATATATGAAGACATTATAAGCGATGCCTTACCCTTTCCTATATGTGTATTTGAATTTACACCATACCATTTAGAAAAATTTTTAGCCTTACATTTATTTTTTTTACCGGCCTCACATGCGCAGCTCCCAAATACTGTCAAATCAGTTTCAACTAATTTCCTGTCATCCTCATTTAAGAGAGCCTGTCCACCCTGTTTGTCTGTATATACGCCATGATCTTTACCCTTAACTCTGGACAACATGGAACCTTTATCACAGTTAACTATTGCATCATTAACCAAAAACTCTAAACTTGAAGGCTTATGTTCTTTCCAATAGTTTTTCATTTTTTCTATTATTCTAAGTCTTTCCACATCACTTACTTGGTTAACATTTGGTGCTAATGTTGCATTCAGATATCCACTATGTCCGCTTCCATAGTAGTTATACATTTTTTTATTCTTTATAGGTATTTCTGCTATTTTAAACAGCCATTCATCCTGAGTCATATTCTCTCCTTTCTCTATATAACTTCCATCTCCTTAAGTGTCACTCCTTTTAATTTTCTTTTTAGGAGGCTTTCCGCAAGATCTAATCTTACTACTGTTTTATGCTTATCTATCTCTCCGGCTATCTTAAATATTGAAAAAAATCGGGTATATTTTTCTTTGTTAAAACACCTTTATCTATCTGCCTTCCACATTTGAATATAGTCTTTTCTGAAAGACAATCCACTTCTTTCAATATCGGTATATGATATGGCTTTATATCCTCTCCGGCTCCTTCTATAAGATTAACATGTTTGATTGTTATAGCCGGCTCATATATCTTTAATACCTCTATAGCTTTTTCTGAAAATACCGGGATGAAATCAATAAACAGTATGTCCGGATATATAATTTCAATGGTATTTGAATTTTCAACTAAAACACTGCTAATCGTTGGCTGCTTATAACTAAGATTTTCTGTTAAAAAAGTCTTATCTACCCCTTTATTCCAATCTATAGTTCTTGGCAGAGGATGAAGCCCGGGTTGTTGTGAAATCAAGTAATATTTTCTAATCATGGTCTTTCACCTCCAAGTATCTCACTTCTTTCCATATACCAACCAAAGCTTATATCAATATTTGAAAGCTCAAGTCCTTGTTTTTGCTTAAGTTTTATAACAAGTTCATTGAATAAATTTCTCAAAGTATCAAAATACATAAAAGCATAATCAAACATAAGTTGTGATATTTTTATATTCTTCTATTTCAATATCTTTATACTCAAGTTCTTTAACAAGTCTTTTTTTATATTACTTTTTACAACTTTCTCTAAACCCGGAATTTTGATACTTTCATATTCTTCATTCATATCCAAATAAATATTTTCATCATACGCAACCAGTAAGAACTCATATTCACCTGTAATAAAACTTGACATAATGGTGAAATTATTATATGTTTTTACTTCAGTTCTCTTTTTTACAAATTAGTGTTTTTTATAGTTAAAGTAAAGTCTTTTTCTATTTCTTCATTATAAGTCTTCCACTGCATCTCAAGTTCTTCAACCCCTTGTGCTAAAAGTTCATGAAGTTCCTCATCAAAACTGATGTAAAATTGACTTGCCTTTTTATGCTGTTCCATATATTCATCTCCATTATGTCAGGTATACCTTTGAGCCTCTTGTTGTAGCATTATCAGATAACTCCACCTGCGTTCCATTTTGATTAAGTTGTATGCTATCTTTAGATACCACACTTATACTTGAAGATTTACTTTCAATGTCTATCTCAAGTTCAGCATCAACTGACAATACACCTCTACTTTTTATATATATACCTTCATTATCTATAAGTTCTATGCTCGTTCCTTTATTATTGGTGATTGTAATGCTTTCGGGGCTTAACCTTATCTCTTTCCCTTCTTTATTCCTAAAAAACTTTACCTTAGGATTATCCCTTCCGCCTCCGGCTCCTACATGAACCGCATTCTGTACATAGGCATTATTATCTTTACTGTCAGGAAACTTTACCATAACTCTGTCTCCTATTTCAGGCATGCAATACCATCCACCTCCGTCAGGACTTGAATAGATCGTGGCATAACTTAGTAAGCTATGCCCGCTGTTATCATTTTCATCATCATCAAATGCCACACTTACCAGTTCGTTTTCAACACCTGTTATTTCTCCAAATACCGCTGCACCGCTTAAGTTCTCATTATCATATGGAAATCCCTTTAAACTGCCTTTCTTTGCTAATAAATATTCATGTATAATTTCATTATGCTCAAAACTTGATTTTCTGCTGATGACCTTAAGCTCTTCTCTGTTAAAAATAACATTATCACCTATATCATAGATATCTCTTAAAACCAGTTTGTAAGCCGTCTCCTCAAACTGAATTCCCAAATAATCATTTTCTACAGTACCAAACTCATAGTATTCACTTTTTATCTCTCCCATATCTCTTCCATTTGGAACCCCAATAAAAAATCTGATTCCCTCTGTCATATAGTCAGGGTAAACCACATCTTCATTATTTCCCGCAAGTCTTTTTATATATTCCCAGTCATTTTCTCTATATTGACATGAAAAGCCGTTTACTCCACCTTGTTTTTCTGATGCAATTATAAAAGCTCCTTTTTTATATTCTTTAACAATTAACTCCAATATTTCTTCATAAAGGTGTACTTGTTTTTTTGAAATGTCCTAAAATGCTCTTTTTTCTCCATCTCTATACTTTGACTGACAATCTTCAAACTTAATTCGTGTACATCTCCGTTACTTTTTATATCACATCCTTTTATAATGCCGAAAAACATAAGTTTCATAGTGTTCTCATCTGTTTTAGCCGATACTTTTACAAGTTCTCCTACTCTTGCAAGACAATCCTGTCTACTTTCTTTTCTTATATTTCCTTTTATAAATACAGTTCCATGTTGATTTGGAATAATTGTACTTTCATAAGTATTTATATTGATAAAATCAAAACCTTCAACATACAACAGCTCTGCTCTCATATCAACCTCCTTATTTACAAGGTATTTTACATAAATCCACTTATGTTATTAAATATCCACTACCTTATTAACTGTTACCTTCCCAATTATGTATGCTTCCGGCAAAATCAATATACATATATTCACCGGTACCAAACGACAGTTTATCACCGTTATTTAATTCTTTTACTCTATACTCCGCCTTATTATTCACTCTTACAAATCCCATACATTCTTCACCTAACAAAAGTGCTTTTTTATCTCTAATATCGAACACTATCACGATATGGTTCTTATCTCTAATTTCCTCATCTCCAAGTATTTGTATCATCATTATGTCACTACTTCCTACATAGTTTTTTTCCTCTACAAGCACCCAAGATTTACCAAGTCTTACACCCTTTGTACATACAAGCCATCCACAAACAGGGTATTCTTCTGTCAAATCTGCTCCTTTTTCAACTCTTCTTTTTACAAATTTTTCTTCTTCACTAATTATTTTCTTTTTTAACAGTCTGTATTTTCTTAATTGTTCTCCTATCTTTGTATCTTCTTTTTCCTTTTCTTTATACTGCTCTTTTTCTTCCATACACTCCTGCCAAAGTTTCCCATATTTGCCTTCAAATACCACATAGATAAATTTTTCCTTTCCGATTTCCAGTATATTCTGATCTTTTAATATACGCCTTTCATATACCGCCTTATTATCAATATATACAATACCGTCCGCTCTTGCAGGTAATAACATACCCTTGTTCTCTTTCTCATCAAAGTATATAAGAGTATGCTTTTTCTTTATCTTCTCATCCCCTAAAACCTGTATCTCATTATCCCTGTCAGTCCCTATAAAGTTTTCTCCGAAGCTTATTACATAACTTTTCCCCTTTCTGGCTCCTTCTATACATACAAGCCATGCACATACAGGTCTTTCTTCTCTTAGAGAAAGTCCACATTCTTTCCTTAAATTTACATATACCTTTTCCGGGGTATCCAGATCAAAGCCGCAGTGTGGGCATATTGTTCCATACCTCGTTTTTGAAAACCTGTGTCCGTAAGGGCAGTCCATTATGTTTGACATCTTCTCCTCCTAATTGCTACTACTCCACCAAAATCTTCTTTGGGCTAAATCCTGTAGTCCTATGTCCGTCCGGACCTTTTGCACTGCTTAATATATCCAAAAGCCCTGTATAAATTTCTTTATTGCTTAGATGTGTTCCTTTTAGCTTCCCTTCCTTAAATGCTATATAGTTTTCTATAATACTTCTGTCTATTCCTTCCATGCTGTTTAATACCATATAGCAAAAGTTTCTGTCCGTCTCTTCACATTTTTTTGTACTCAGGTATTCTTTGGCATATGCTTTTAATACTTCTATATTAAATGACTTCTCACCATATCCTGCATAATCTGTATTTATCAGATGTATGGTATCATACTCAGACCTCATGTCGGCAAAGTTAAGGTAGGTATCTCTTAATACAAATCCTGATTTAATAAAAAGTCGCAAAGCAGGATTTCTCCGTCTTTATTTTCTTTCTCATCAGAAAGGAAAGCTTCTATTTCACTTACTGTAAAGTCTTTATCTTTCTTTTCATTACACTTTAGTCTAAGATATCTCCTTTGCTCTGTATGGGTGTATACCACTTTTATCTCTTTATTTACCTGATATACCTCTCCTTTCAGTTTTATGAGTCCCTTTCCTATGATGAGATTTCTGTTTTCATGGTCTGAACTTAATCTTAATCCTCTTATGACTCCGTCTGTATATCCCTCATAAAGGATATCAAGCAAATCTCTGGGATAGTCTCTTATTACTTCAAGTGCTTCTTTTTTTAAGATTCTTCCTGTCTCAAACAAAGGGTATCTGTTTTCCATAAACTTCTCCTTCTAGTGTTCTCCATCAAAGAAATCACAAATCCATTCATCGGTTTCAAACTTATACTCTTTTCCTTCTCCCGCATATAAGGTATCTTTAAGTCTGTATACAGGTACGATCTGAAATCCCCATTTTTTATAGTCTACAAAGGCAAATATCTTCAGTTCTCCGTTTTGTATATCATCAGTATCTTCCTGCTTTATATATCCGCTATACCTTCCTGCAAGTTCCATTCTGTCCGTTTCTCTTGCCTCATCTTTTTTAAAGTGAAACAGATATTCAAATCGTACACTTTCCGAAGCGTCATACAGATACATTCTAAGTAAGATATCTTCAAGACTTCTAAGCAGACTTCCTGTCATCTTGTTGCTTTCAAATCCGTCTATAAGTACCTCTTGTCTTCCTGAGTATGACAGGGCTTTTATTTTATAAGGAATAAGGGCCTCTTCTTCTCTTATATCAAATCCTGCATATCCTGTTCTTTTATCATATAGATACCTCATAAGTCCGTCCACACAGGCAAGTTTTAACTCTTCCTTTTTAACACTTCCTCCGCTTTGCATCATGTTTCCGGGTACAAATTCTTTTAAGGCATCTCTAAATAACCCTATCTTACATGATTGCCCTGTAAGCCTTATCATGTCAAAGTTATAAAGTTCTCCGTTTTTATAAAGTCTTTCCATAAAAACTTTCATAACCGCATAGATTTCTCCTGCAATCAGCTTTTCAACTTCATAACGATTAAAGCTTATCTTAGGCATCCCCTCTAAAATCTCAAGTTTTTCTCCCTTAAAGACTGAGAGTTTATATCTGTCCGCCTCAAGTCTTAAAAGCCCTGATTCCCCCTTTTTTTCTTCAGGTACTTCTATAACGATATCATTTCCTGAAAAAAGTTCCTGTTTAATCTCATCCGCCAATGTGAATAAAAAAAAGTAATTATTCCTTACCCTGTAATACCCTTCTTTTCCATAAGTTTCAAATCGCTTAAAAGCTGTGGGTAAAATATTTTCCGCCTTTTCATAAGCTTCCTGTAGTCCCTTATAAAAACTTTCAACACCTTCTTCATCTATGTATCTGTAAGGATCTGTAGGCAGTTCATTAATAACTTCAAGGCTTAAATCTTTATCCGTATCAAGCAGTTTTGAAACTATTCGCAGTTTTAAAAGTTGCATGATTTTATAGGTGATATTGTTTCCTCCAAAGTCCGTATTACCGTTTTTATAACTGTTTTCCATTGTGTAAGTCTGTATATCACCCTTTGCATGTACCTTAAACTTACAGGCACTTAGATCCGTTGTCCCTCCTCCACAGTCCATTATCAGTGCCTTATAGCTTTCTCCGTCTTTCAAGCGATTTTTCTCTCTCATTTTACTGATAAAGCTGTAAAGTACTGCCGTACTTTCATCCAAGGTAACCTTCAGACTTATAGAAAGCATTTTTGACAAAAGCCCCAACATCTGCTCATATACATGCTTTTGCTTAACCGGTACTGTGATATATACTTCCTTTATCCGACACTTAAAGTTATCTCTTGTGATATCAAGTACATACTTTAGATACTTGGCTATAATCTCTATCCTTTGTACATATCTGTATCTTCCCTTGGCATCCGTAAGTTCTTCTTTTCTTTCAAAATCTCCCGCCCATCTTTTAATATCATAAAATACGGAAAAACCTTTATCCGTATAGCTTAGGTTTGCAAACCACAAAGCCCTTCTTCCAAAAACATAATCTATACTGTCTTCATTTACATCCGTTACCGCTACAACTGTAGGTATCATCTTTTCAATAAAGTTTTCTCCTCCCACCGACTCCAAAAACAGTGTATGACAAATGGTATTTTCCTTAATTCCTCTTTGCTTTGCATGTATCTGTCTGTAATAGCTGCTGTCCGCATACATAGCTACTGTGGTGTTGGTGGAGCCAAGATCAAGTGCTATCGGCATATGAAGTTCAATCAGGGGAAGAATTTCAAAGTCCATAATAGGAATCTTATAAACCCTGTACTTTGTAAGGTCTTTTCTCTCTTCTCCCATATATATACGGTATATAAACTTTGATGGTTCTCTTTCCATAAGATAAAGGCTGTAATCTTTTATATCTGTAACGATACCTGAAATAGATGCATCTTTTACAAGGTATAAAGAGTCTTTTTTATCTCCCATTGCAACTACATTGAATATGGCACATACCTTTTTATCACCACTTACAATCAAAGCATTGGTGTTTAAAAACTTTTCTTTATATTCTATTTTATAATCGTCAAGGAAGTTAAGTGCCGCTCCTTCATAAATACTGATTTTGCCTGATATCCTAAGTTCATCATTCTCCAGCACTTTTATACTTAGTTTATCAAAGCACTCTTCAATCCTCTCTCTCCCGCCTTCCTTTTCTTCTTTGATAAGCTCATCTTCAAATGTTTGACAGTAGGAAAGTATAGCCTCTATAAGCTCTTTACTTGTCATATCCTTATCAAATCCCTTTACGATATGTTCTCTCAAACAAATCTCTCTAAGTCGATATTCACTCATCAGCTCAAGTTCTTTTCTTGTATATGCCGCAGCCTGCTCTTCTTTAGTTATATTCCTGTTAAGCTTATAGCTCATCTTATTTTCCTTCCAATCCGGTTCTTTTTAGTATATTGCCGTTTTTCCGATTTTCATACTTTCATCAACTCCTATAATACCGAAGTGGTATTTCCAAAAAACATCCGTTTCATAAGATATCGGCAAAAAAAGTTTTTTCAGCATTTCCATTCTCTCCACTTCTTCTTTTGTCTTATCCACCCCTGTAAATATGGTAAACTTCCTTAAGTTCTCAGAGTGGATGTAAAGGTTTGCTTTAGGATAAAGTTCTCTCAGTGCCTTTCTAAAAATCGTGATGTAATCTTTACATTTGTATAAATCAAGCAAACAAAATATAATTCTTTTTAGACTTTTCAAAGCCAAGAGAAAACAAGGTTTTTCTTATACTTTTTAGAAACCTTCCCTCTTCTATCTCTTTTAAGATATACATTGCCCTTAACTCTTTTTTATCTCCCCCACTTCTAAGATCCCATACCGCTACATAATGCATTATTACATCTAAAAATATTTCTCTTACCTCTTCATATCCCTTTACATCCGGCAGAAAAATCTCCCCCAGTTCATTTGCAAAACGATACAAAGGGTTTACTTCAATTTCATTTTCCTCAATGGTATCTGAATTCAGAAAATCAAATGAGCTTTCAGTATAAGGACTTGGACTCTCGCTGTTTCTAAATCTAAGCTCTTCTAAGTTATATCCGCTTTTTTGTGCTTTTAATACTATCTCCCATATGCAGTTCATACTTTGCTCCTACTAATAACTTAGTTGTTTTCATAAGTATTATACTCTTATTTATCATAATAAATTATAACTGTTTTCCAAAACTCCTATACAGATATATTCATCAAAGCTTATCTGTAACTGTGATATGGCATATCTTACCATTGCTTCACAAAGGTTGCTGTCACTGTTTCTTAAAAACCTTAAAATAAGTTTAGGGCTTTCATCTGTTAGTTGGAAATTCTCATTTGTAAAGTTATTCATATCCGGCAGGATTTTCATTTCTTCTAAAAATGCTTTGTTTGTTGCCAATCTTTCACAGGATTTAAGCGATACATACTCTCCAATATCAAGCTCTTCAATAATCCTTTCTATTTCCGCTTCGGTATGGATTTTTTCTTTGGCTTTATTTAGAAGGCAACCAATCATTCCTTCTTTTCTTTTATTGCTTATTAAGCCGATTGGCAATTCTTCTTTTGTATATCTTATATCAAAGATATTATACCCTTCCAAATCGGAATAACTTTCTTCATATGACTTTACTATAATCTTTTCTTCTTCCTGTCTTATTCCTACCATACCTCCAGTTTTTTGTATCAGTCGTAAGATAATCTCCTTATCTTTTTGCCTAATCATTTCACGTTCATAGTATAATCCGTCTTTACTTGGACTTAAAAATGTACTGCTCTTAAATACATTTTTTTCTATGTTCCATACAGGATAAAGTTCTTCTTCTATCATATCGGCATATTTTCCATAGTCCACTTCAACATCTCTTGCATTTTGTGGAAGTCCTGACAGGTCTATATCAAAAAAGCGGTCAAGGTATGCGGTATTTACCGTATTCCATCTAAGCCCGTTATAAGAAAAGGTTTCATAAAGTTTCCCCACTTCTTTCCTGTATCGAAGAGCCTTTTTAGGTTGTACCAAAAGTGTGTGTTTTTCTTTGTTATTTGTAAAACTTACTCTTATATTTTCTTGTAAAAAAGCCTTGCATACACTGTCGGCTGCATTAAGATAAACAGTTTTTATAGAATTTTTGTCTTCCATGCAACCTTCTTTAATATCGGCTTCCTTATCCTCTATTACATCCAAATCTGATATCGGAAAAAACATCCTTAAAAATGTATTCTCATTTTTTGAAAGTAAAAAAAGTATCGCAATCTCATAGCTCTCCTCTTTGCTCTCAAGCTCATCATATACCTTTTTTTATACAGTGACTTATATCTTTCTTCAAAAACCTCACTCATCCTGTAAAGACCGTCATATAAAACACTTTTTTGCAAAGACATACTCATCTTCTTCTTTTATTTCTGAAAGTCTGTCCTTTACATATTTCTTTATATCAAACTCATCCAAGCATACCTTATCCATCTGAAAGCACCTCTTTTTAATAGAAAAATACTAATTAACAATACATAAGCTTTAAATAAATACCGGATTACTCAGCACTTAAACTTGAAGAGGATTCCGTTTCACTTGTTTTTGGCTGTGTGGTTTGTGCTTCTGATTGTGCCGCCTTTAATTCTTCTTTTTCTTTTTCATCAATTCTTTTTTGCACATCATTAAGCTTTTTTTGTCCATTTCTATGGTATTTATCTCATCCTTTAATTTTACATATAATCTTCTGGCATACTCGTAATTCTCTCTTGCACTTTCAAAGTCTCCTCTTAAGAATGCCTCATCTGCTGTAACTGCATATCCTCCGGCTTTATTTTTCTCTTCATCTCCTTCGCTTATTTTCTTATCCGCTGTGGATATCTTTTGCTCAAGTTCCGACAGTCCCGCACTCTCACCCGATTTTTCCAAAATATCCTTTGCAGTATTATAATTAGCCCTTGCTGACAAAAAATCTCCTTTACTTAAAGCCTCATCTCCTGCACTTAACATATCATTTGCAGATTTTAGATTTTGTGACTGTTTGTCAGCTTCCGCCTGCTTTCCTTCATCTTTCTTTGCAATGGCTTGGTCCACTGCTAAAAGTTTTGCTTCAGCCTTTAACTTGCCTTCTTCATATCCTATGTCTCTTGCTTCAGTCTTTGCATCCACATACCTTTCTCTTGCTTTATCATATATTTCCGAATCAAAAAGTATATCTCCGTTATCAAGACTTAAATTTACACTTTCATATCCTGAAATAAAGTCAAGTCTCTTTCTTACATATGAAAGTCCGGCATTGTCAGCGTATGGAATTTCACTAAGTATAAGCTCATACAACGGTTTAGCTTCTTTATAGCTTTTGGCATCATACTTTTCGTCCGCTTCAATTATACCCTCTATAACCTGCTCATAATGATATAAAAGTTCTTTCATTTCCTTGTTTCTAAGACTTTCAGCCTTTTTTATGGACTCCTCACACTCGGTATCCGCCTTTGTATAGTTTTCCATTTCTATAAATTTAAGCATCTTTTCATAGTGTGTATTCATGTCTTCTTTAAGTTCTCTTGTGTATTTTTTATAAAAGTAAAGAGCAATAATCGCTCCAAGTATTACAACTACAGATGCAATCGATACTATCAAAATAAGTTTCCTTCTCTTTTTCTTTTTTGTATCAGATTCAATAAATACCTTGTCAATATAAATACCTGCAATCGTATAGTTATCAATATATCCTAAATTTTTATCAAGAAGTACGGCTTCAACCTTTAAAAGAGCATCTTTCGGATCCTTTCCGCTCTCAGCAAAAATGTTGTCAATCTCTCCTTCTGATACGTTTTCCCAAACCCCTTTGGTATAAAGAATTAAAATATCTGTATCAACAAGTTTTATCTTTCCTGATATCACCGGCGAAAATCCTTTTTGCCCTAAAAAGGTATATAGATTGCTTCTTTGCTCATGTCTTGACAAGGCATCTTCACTAATCATCTCCTTTGATACCATTTCACTACTTAGTGACGTATCTATAGTCTTATAAAACATCTTATTGTTTCTATAAAGCTTTGCTCTTACATTCCCGGCATAACCAAATCGTACATTCTCATAGTCAGTTACTGCAACCACAATTGATGCTTTAAGCTTCATATATTTTTCAGCTTTTAAAAGAACTTCATTGGCATGTTTTAAATATCCATGTATCTTCCCCTTAGATATAGATGGCTTCTCCTGAAATTTTGCAATGATACTTTCCACCGCTTCCTTTGCAGACTCACTATCCGCCACATCTTCAATACCGTCTGCAAGCACATAGCATGCAAAATTATCAAGTTCAGCATAAGCAAAAAAATCACTGTTTTTTAATGAACTGCCTTCTTCTGAAATAAAGTTTGTGTTAAATTTGCTGTTTTGCTTACGCATTTTCTCCTAGCCTCCTAAATCCTTATAAGTATCAGTCCAAGATTGTCCAAATCTTTTGTATCTTTCTTTTTTATGGTTTCAATAATCTCTTTTGCCGTTTTCTTACACCCATGTTTCTTTGAAAGGATAATTTCAAGTTCTCTAATGGAAATATTTTTCTCTACTCCGGCATTTATTATAACAACCATATCTTTTCTTTTTCAGCTTTATTTCTTCCTTGCTTATAAGCGGCTTCATATAGTCATCTCTTCCTATATAGTTATATGCCTTATTTGTATCAGAAATTCTAAGGGCTGCCTCCTTACTTAAAAAGTCCTTTATTTACCTTTTTCTTTTTATAAGTTCTTCCATTATCTGTCCTCTACTAGAAGTATAAGCTCTTTTTTTACGAAAAATATAAATATTTATATGTCCCATAATGGCATAACTTAAAAGATTTCCTCTAAGCATTAGACATACTGCGTACGCCCTTCCGTTTTCCCCTCTAAGTGCATTTAATACATTCATATTAGCGGTCTCATATGCTCTTTCAAAGAAATACCTGCTACTTTGGTTATTATCATAGCGATTATAAAGTTTTGTAAAGGTTCTTACTGTAGTCAGTGCTGCAACTTTTCCTGCATACTCTTTTCCCTCCCCCGCACTAAGTATCGCCATAAGTCTGTCTTTTTCCGGTTTGAATCCGTATGCATTTGCTTGAACCTGTTTTTTTCCGATATCAAGCAAAGCCCCTATGTCATATATCCTGATTTTTTCTTCTTTAATCCATATAAAAAATCTACATATCAAAATGCCAAAAGCGATTAAAATAAAGACTAAAGCTATCCAAAAAGCAGTTCCCATATCTGTTTTCCCCTTAATATTTTTATAGGAATTACTGACTTAATCAGTACTTTATTAATTTTTACCATGAAAACTGCTTTCCACATAAAGCAATATATAAAAACTCACTCTCACCCATGGTAATTACATCATAGGTTTCAAGTATCTGCGGAGTATAAACGGCTTTGCCATTTAAGTAAGTAATGCCTCCACCTTCTGTACAGATAAGTGTCGCTTCAAGATCTTTTTCATCAAAAGATAAAATAGCATGATTTTCCTGCTTTATGGCATTATCTCCAATGATTTGGATATCCATGGCATCCGTTCTCCCGATATAGTTTTTTCCAAATACTATACGATAGTCTTTTCCGTATCTTGGTCCCTTAATACAAACAAGCCATGCACATACCGGTTTAGTTTTTATCCTTATTAAGCTTTCTTCAAGCTCATTATCATCAAACGATTCTTCAAGTTCTTTTCTTTCAGTCATGTCCATATTGCAGTACGGACAAATATTTCCGTATCTTCTTTTTGAAAACATATGTCCGTTTTTACATCGTATTAAATTCCCCATTTTTCTTACCTTATCTGTAGTTTATTAAGTCCTATAAAAATATAGTCTTTTTGTCAGTTTACTCTGTCCGTCTTTAATATTATAAAAGCTTATTCTCTAAACAACCCTTAATCTGTGTTCCGTTCTTACTTTTGCATATCTTCTATATACCAAAATCCGTCCACATAGTTAAGTATCGCATGAATATCACTTACGGTTCCTGAAAAAAATAAGTATCTGATAAATCTATATCTATATCCTCTTCTTTATTCTTCTTTCCTATTACCAAAGAGTTCTTTCCCAAAAATATTCCATGTTTTTACAACAGTATCCTCTTCGCTTAAAAAGAACAAGCTCCGACAAAAATTTATCTTGTATCTTTTCTTTTCTAAAAGGAAAATCCTTTAAAGAAAAACAGATTAAAGAACCTGAAATTAAAAAAAGAAAACATATAAAATATATATTCGCCCTTTGATCCTCTTCCAAAAAAATATAGTGATTATAACACACAAAAACAGCTGCAAATATTCCTGAAATATCAAGAAAAAATCTTTTATTCATATATTCCCGTTCCTGCTACTTTTAATCAATTTTAGATGGTCTTATTCTCTATCCGATAAAAATGGGCTGCATGACAATAAATGTCTTGCAGCCCAAACTTTTAACGACTGATTCTTTGTTATTCGGCTGCGTACCCACCTTCAACTATCAGACCTGCCATCTTATCTTTTTTCTGTTTTATTACAAGAGTAAAGTTTCCTACTCCCTCTTCATCTCCATGCCTTTCTTTATAATTTACTACAAAAGCATTCGGAAATACATATTTTCTTTTTGTAATACCTGCTACAATCTGTTCTACCGTAACCTTTCTATAGCAGTCTTTATTCTGTGCCGGAACCATAGACCAAAGTGCCATATTTCTTGTAGAATCAAAAGGATCACCGTCTACTGCCGTTAAAATCTTGCCGGTAATTTCCATTGTCGCACCGGCATCATTGGTACGTGCATTTGAATCAATAGGAATGTCTGTAGATAAAAATACGCTGTTTACACATTCTTTTGCAAGTTCAAAACTTTCATTACCTTCTATTTTCACTTTGTATGCCATGTTCAATCCCTCCTACTCATTATTCTCCGGCGTATCCGCCTTCTACTGCTACCTTTGCATTATTATCCTTCTTTTGACGTATATGGATATAAAACTCTCCGGTACCGGTCACATCATCCGCCTTTTCAGAATACTCAACCACGAATGCATTTGGAATTACATACTTTCTTACAACAGATCCGGCAGATACTACTGTTACCTCCGCAACTCTGTAACAATCTGCATTCTCAGACGGAATCTGAGACCACTTCGCAAGTTTTAATACATCATCACTGTCCGCTCCGACATTGTATAAAACTCTACCCCACACTTTTACGCCCAACCCGAAGTCTGTTGCTTTAGCGTTGGAATCCTTTGGAGACTCGGACAAAAACTCTGCATTTACTATACTTCTTTCATCAAAGTCCGCCACTTCTGAACCTGTTACCCTGAATCTAATTCCCATCTTGCTACCTCCTATGAAAATATATTTATTTTTATAAAACTACTCCAAATATTAAAAAAATATTTTTTTGTACTTACATAAAACAAAGTTTTTATTTTATATCAACACTTTTTTTATAAATATACACCCTTATTCTCCTGCAACACGATTTAGAGGCACTTCTATTCTTTTTATAGCATTTCCGAAACTTATCTCTATAGCACATACGCCTGCCGTCTCATCAACTTCATAAGTAATATCGTCATTGCTTCCAAGTATACCGTTAATATTTGTTTTTTTGGAAAGCCATATACTTTTCTGACTTGACGGATTATTTGAGAAGAACTTAGCTATATTCTCCGCCTTAAAATCTCCTGTAGCATGCCTTAAAATTCTTTCAATATAGTTTGCTGTCTGAGTTTTATAAATAGGCTCATAACTTCCACCTGAAAGTTTTAAGTTTCTTGCTTTGTACACCATTATATGGCTGATATTTTCTCCGTCTAAAACCGCATTTTCCGAAGAAAATACAAATCCAAACCCTCTTTTATTGATATCGTCTTTTACACTGTTCGTAAATCCGGTAATCTCTTTTGACATAGTGGTATGTATTTTAAGAGAATTATTCTTTGCTTCAATATCAAATCTTACACCCGGTAAATCCGTATCAACATCCTTCTTAAAATACTCTTTAAGATACTCCGGAGACTGGTAACTTGCCACAAATCCGGCTGCCACATATGCCGCACCTATATAAACTCCGTCTATCCAAAGCTTCATAATATCTTCTTTTGCCTTAGAAAGTTCTGCAGCTTCATTTTCATTAACAATCATCCTGCTTTCAAGCTTTACTCCTGACTTATCTTTTGGAATAATTGTAAAATTAGGTACACAAGGAATCAGATATTCTGAATAAGGCTTACCGCTAAGACTTGCACATCTGTCATCAAAAAATCCTACTCCGGTCATTGCCATGCTGTTGAAAGTTGTCTTATCTCCCGTCTCATAGGAATAAAAGCACTGTACACCATAATCCTTCATGGCATCTGCAACTCTTGCCAAAGATTCTACGCTTACATTTTCAGTCTTTACACTGTCTTTGTTTCCCTTGAATCTTTCCCTTGTAACATTCATCTTTGATTTTTCATCCAAAGACACCCCTGCAACAATTGCATACCAAACAGTATTACCGTAGTCATTTTTTTCATTTACAGTATTCAGATATGCACAAAGCTTAGGCACATTCAAACTGTTTGCCATAACTTCATTCTTCACATTGGCTATAAGAAGGCTTGGTCTCATACCTTTTACCTGTTTTGGATACTGTTCAAAAAAAGCCCATACACCTAATATTTTTTCAACCAAAGGTTTTACAACTTTTATAAAATCATCCTTTGCGTTTTTGTAAAACTCAAGATATGTATTGTAATTGTCCACTTCCTTTTTTACATCAATCTGACTTTGCATTGATGAATTTAACGGACAAAAAGTTCTTACCACCAACTGTTTTACATAGCTGTTTCCTTCAGAATTCAGAGCATCATAATCGTCTTCAAGAGCTTCAATAAGTCCTGCATTTGAATTGTCATCTGTAAGCACTAAAGTGCTTTCTTCCACCTTCGGAGCCTCTATTACTGTAAGTTCTCCCTCAGAAGACATGGTTAGAAGTCCCAGAGTCAGAGCATCATTGCTTTCAGACTCTTTTGATTCTCCAAGTAAAAGTCTTGTCTTTATATCTGAGATTGCAAGTGGAATCATCGCCATAAGATTTTGGTAATTGGAACTGGCTTCTTCAAACATGGAATTAAGCTTATCACCAAGATCAAGCTTATGAGGATCTCCGTCTTCAAGCTTTGCGTACTCTGCATAAGTATACTGAAGTTCCTTCCTCACCTGCTTAATGTCATCCATAACCTTTGAAGGAGAAATCATTTCTGTAAGTTTTTCAAATTTAAAATCTGCATTGATAATTCCCTGACTTCTTTTTGTTTCAACCAAGGTCATAAGCATCTTCAAAAAATCATTATGTGCATTAAGATGAACTATACTTAACATATTTTCAGGAACACCTGCCGGTTTTTCCTTAGAATACACAATCTTTCCTGTCGTAGCATTAAAAAAAGAATATACTGTCGGATCAAATTTTTCTAAAAACTCTTCAAAGTTTCTAACAAGAAGTGCTTCATTGATTTCCTTTACCTTATCATCACTTAAGCTGTCAAGTCCTCTTACATCACCAACTAAGGTAAGTAAGTTAAGCTTCTCCGGATTAATCTCCTCAATCAACAAAGTACGGTTTGTTTGCTTTATAATACTTTCTGCCATCCTTCATCTCCTTAAATCTATATTTTTTTCAAATAAAATACAAACTCTAAGACTTTATTACGTAACATGTCGGGTAAAAAGGAATATAAACAGTAGTAAATCCCACAGGACACAATAATTAATTTTATTGTTAGCACAGGGAGATAGACTAATATGGAAAAATAACAACGGATAAATATGTTGTTTATCTCTATCGGAGCTAATTAAGCGACCAACAGTATCTATCTTTACTAAGAAACACCCCTTAGTCATGATAAAACAACAAATATACTTATCTTATTTACAAATTTTTTTATATCCCTTATCTGACTGTGATAGTACCACATATACAGAATATTTTTCAAGTTTTTAATATAATTTACATCTATATTACAATATATAAAATGACATTAAAGCTATGGTTAGTTGTACTGATTTTCAGCCATAAACTCTATTAGTAAACTCTATTAGCAAGCACAGTAAGTGCATATGCATAAGAAAAAAATGGACTTTAGTGTTCCACAATGGAGCTGCTATTTTCGTCCATTTTGCTTGCTGGGAAATCCCAAACCCCTGTAAAAAAATATAAAATAAGCAGAAAATCTTTACTTATATTTTATCTTGATTTTATAATATAGCTAGTATCAATTATCACACAATATCAAAAAGGAGGGACGGCGTTTGAACATATTTAGAGAACTAAAAAAATTTAGCTTTAGAAAAAATAAATGAAGGCAAATTGTCCTATACTTTCGGAGATTTAAATTTTTCAATTTTATGAAAGTAATGTGTGTAATTTAATATTTCTACCATTACAACAGATTTCCCTGTAATAAAATTTGAAGAAAAGAAGCGATGAAATATTTACAGTTGCTGTTGCAGAAAAATGGAACTGAGGAAATATTATATGCAAAATCAAAGCAATTCCAAATGGATGACAGTATAACCACTTTATTACGATATTTTTGATTATGGAAAAGATATAAATATTGTCGTCGGAGATTTATTAAAGTTGTAAATCAGGAGTTTTCTTGACAAAAGAAATATAAAAATAAATGAAACCTGTATATCAAGTTTGTGCTTGATTTTTACAGGTTTTTTCTTTATAAACTTTTAAATACATCTATGAATTTGGAGGTTATAATATGGCAAACAGAACAAGAAATAACGGAATATACCTTATGCTTTCCGATGATGAACTTAAAATTTTTAAACAAAAAAATATGAGCTCTCCAGTTGTAAAACCTTGCGTCAGTTTATTATGAAATGCATCCTTGGCAAGGATATTTTTGTATTGGATATGACAGTTTTTAGGGAACTTTCCGCAAGTATAGTAGAATAACTGGCAGCATAAATCAGATTGCAAAGCGGGTAAATTCCACTGCAGTGATTTATAAAGATGACATCCTTAATATACAAGAGCTACTAAAAAAGCAGGGAAAAGATATTTACTCTCTGCGAAAAAAACTATATGACCTTGGAAATTTAGAAACCATAAATACGGAGGAGATATAATGGCTGTTACAAAGATTCATCCCATAAAAAAAACTTTGCACTTAGCCCTAAACTACATCATGAATGCTGATAAAACTGATGAAAAAATCCTTATTTCCTCTTTTAACTGCAATCCTAAGCTGGCTCATCTTGAGTTTGAGCAGACAAAAAGAGAATGTAATTCCAAGGCAAAAATATTGGCAAGGCATTTAATTCAATCTTTCGCTCCCGGAGAAACCACTTCTGAGCAGGCACACAAAATAGGACTGGAACTATGCGAAAAAGTCTTTCAAGGAAAGTATGAGTATGTACTCACTACCCATATAGATAAGGGGCATCTTCATAATCATGTTATATTTAATAATGTAAGTTTTGTAACTGGTAAGGCGTATCAAAGCAACAAAAGAAGTTATCATCAAATCAGAACTGTCAGTGATGAGCTTTGTAAAGAAAACGGTTTATCTGTCATTGATGAAAACTATAAAAAATTCAAGAACAGATATTCCACAAATGGTAAAAAGCTATATTGAATATATAGAATTTAATAAAGGCAGTTCTTGGAAAAACAGGCTTCAGCTTGCCATTGATAAAGCAATTCTAAAGTCCGGTACTTACGAAGAGTTTTTAAAAGCAATGGAAGATTTAGGATATGAAATTAAGATTGGAAAGTATCTTTCATTCCGCCATGAAGACAAAAAAGATACAGGAAGATTTACAAGAACAAAGGCAAATGTGCTTGGAGAAGATTATACCAAAGAGCGAATTAAAGAAAGAATTGAAGATCCAACCAAACAGCAGACTTATAATAAAGAACAGCTTTATGACAAACTCTCTTATAAAAAGCCGGATACTATTGTAAATATAAAGAACAATGAAAAGGTAAAATCCTCAAAAGGTTATGAAGTGTGGGCAGGTAAACATAACATGAAAACCATGGCTTCATCTTTAAACGAAATGAGAAAATATGGCATAAACACCTATGAAGAATTGGAATCAAAATTAAAGAAGGCGGCTTCAAACAGACAACAATTATTAGATCGGATAAAGCAAGCTGAACAGGAAATGAAATCCATATATTCTGTGATAGAAAATAAAAACACCCTTTCTAAAAATCAGCTGATCCATGACATATATATTGAAGATAAGGAAAATAACGCATTTTATGAAGAATACAAGCCACAGATTATTGCCTACGAAATCGCCTTAAAAGAACTTGAAAAATCAGGATACCGTACATTAAGTATTCCGGAACTGTCAGATAAATATACTGTTTTGGAACAGAAAAAAATTAACCTTATGGAAGAATACTCCTATCAAAACTTCATGCTCCACGATCTTCAACAGGCAAAGAAAAATACGGATATATACCTTAACAATCATCTTGAAAAATAAAAGAAGGAGACCGCTCCTACCTGATTTTTGGTAGAAAGCAGCCTCCTTCTTTATAAATAACAGATTAGATAAACACAGGGGAAGACATTTTCTTAAACAAACCTAAATATCCCAGGAAAAACGGCAGGATTCTTTATAACTTGTCCATTTCTATAAGATAATCTTCCCTTCTTTTCCATACAACTAAAGAGATTATACCTATTATAATATAGTTTACCACCTGATTGGCTAAATCATTATTTAAAAGGGGTAGAAAATAAGATTTTTCATTTGTAATAAATCCATGTACTAAAAATACAATACACTGTCATTGAGCTGAAAAACGATATAGCTAAATTAAGAATCTTTCCAATCAATCCAAATTTATCATGAATTAACTTGAATAAGACAGAATATAGCACTACAGCCACTATTGCCGCTAATATATTCCAAAAATATACGGCATATCCGGATGAAACCTTGACAGAAAAATAATGGTGAGTATAGTACCAACTTGCTATAAATACCGCAAGCTTATCCATCGCAAATAAGCTTTATTTTTTTACAAATGTTGTTCCTACAAACAGGATAACTCCCAAATATAGTATAATTAAGGCTATAAAAATAACAATCATATCATTTCATCCTTTCTACTAAATAATTATACTACAATACTCCTATTCTTTTTAGCAAATCTTTATTTGATATCAGGTCATTTCCTACAAGCCCGTCTTCCGTCGAAGTACTATGAAATTTCCGACGTTTTTAAATTTTGAGCAAACTATTTAATTTTATGCAATTCTTTTTAAATCCCTTTATTTTTAAAGGCTTTTTCTCACATAAAAATATTTCAAAAAAATTTGAAAAAAATTTTTAGAGTATGTTATGATCATAGTGCTTCATAGTACTTTAGTTTTAGAGGTGTTTATGGCTTATTTTTTGAGAAAAGAAAAGAAGAAAAAAGGTACTTATCTTCAGATGTATGAATCATTTTGGGATAAAGATAGAAAGCAACCAAGAACCAAAAATGTAAAATCTTTTGGTTATGTTGAGGATTTGATTTCAGACGAGATTCCTGATCCGATTAAATTTTATAGCGTTTACGTAAAAGAGCAGAACGAGAATAGAATAAAAGCTCTTTCTGAAGAATCACGTCCTCGTGCATTTTCCAATCCTGTTGAACTTAATATAGGACACTTCTTGCTGTCCTCGATAATTGATGAGCTTGATGTTAAGGAAACTATTGATATACTTGCTTCTCAAATGCGTTTTCAGTTTTCTGTATTTGATTTAATTACACAACTTATTTATGCAAGGGTTATATCACCATGCTCTAAGTCAAAGACAGCCTCTCATGTATTCCCATACCTTTATGGCAGTTCAACCATCTCTGAAGACCAAGTATACGACGGGTGTTCTTTCATAGGAGAGTCTTATAAAAAGTATATTGATTTGTTTAATCACTCTTATGAAAAGTATTTTAAAAGAGATTTAAGCAATGTATTTTTCGATTGTACTAATTATTACTTTGAAATTGATATCCCTAGTGATGACAAGCAAAAGGGACCTTCAAAAGAGAACAGGCACTCTCCGATAATAGGGCAAGCTTTGCTTTTAGACGCTGATCTTGTACCTGTCTCCATGCAAATGTATCCCGGCAATGAATCGGAAAAGCCGTATATCAGAAAAGTTATTGAAGAAATGAAGCAACGACATAACGTATCAGGTAAAACTATTCAGGTGGCTGATAAAGGCCTTAATTGTGCAAGAAATATTTATTCTGCCGTTAAAGAAGCTAATGACGGCTATATATTTTCAAAGTCAATACATGGTAAGAATCTAAGTGAAAAGGAAAAGAAATGGGTTCTACTTGAGAATGATACTAATGTCTTTTCTAATTATACTGATGAAAGAGGTAATATATCTTTTCGTCTTAAATCATGTATTGACAGCTTTGATTACAGTTTTAAAGAGATTGATCCGGAAACAGGAAAAGAAAGTGTTACAAGGTTCTCTGTAAAAGAAAAGCGTATCGTCTCTTATAATCCTAATCTTGCAAAAAAACAAAGGCTTGAAATAATGAAGATGGTTGATAAAGCTTCAAAGTTTTCAACGTACAAAAATATCGCTAAAGATGAACTTGGAGATTGTGCTAAATATGTAGACATCATAACAAAAGATAGTGCAGGCAAGACAATAAAGCCTATAATAGATTTAAATAAATCTAAGATTGATGAAGACCTTAAATATGCAGGATATAATCTTTTAGTTACATCTGAGATAGATATGGAGCCTTTACAGGTATATAAGACATACCATAGCTTATGGAAGATTGAGGAATCTTTTAAACTTACAAAATCATACCTGGATGCAAGACCTGTTTATTTACAGAAAAAAGAAACAATCTATGGGCATTTTTTGATATGCTACCTTAGCTTGTTTCTTTTAAGAGTATTGGAAATCAAGTGCTTCAAGAATAAAATAAACTCTTATGACTTGATCAACTTTATGCGTGATTTTAGGGTGGTAAATAAAGGTGATAATACATATATCAATATATCAAGAGATCAGGCCATTAACGAAAAGATTAAAAAACTGGTTGGCTTTAGTAATCTTGATGCCCTCTATTTAACCAAAGCGGAAGTCGACAATTTCTTTCAAAACTGCATGCTCTTGGATACCTAGAGTACTAGGTTTTGAGAGAAACGACGGAAGTCAGGTATCATACATCAAAAAAATTTTGTAGACAAAATTATAACTGTATAGATTATGAATATAATACATTGACTGCATTCCATCCAATAGCAAATTATTCATTAACGGAATATGGAGATCATCCCCCTGATATATTGCCATAATTTTTTTGATTAAATTAATAGTATCGTTGAAAATATGTATGCCTATCTCCTTATTTTTATCGTTCCACCCCTTTTTCACTTTTCATATTCCCTTGTTCTTTTGATCTTCCATCCGTTTTCTCTTTATAATCGTTCAGTTTTTTAAGTGTTGAAGCCTTCTCTTTTTTATCTTGAGATTGTCCTCTGGCTTTTAACAGCTTGGCAGAATATACCTTAAAGTTTGTATACTGCTTTCCATTCTTTCCGGTACTAAGCTTTTCTTTTCCTGACAGTGAAACAAAATCCCCTTTTTTAAAGTCCTTTACTGCTTGAACCTGCTCATTATAGGCAAAACAATTCGTGAACTTAACATTGCCCATTCCGTCATTTTGAGCAATGGAAAAACTTGCCACTCTGAAATCCTGTCCCTCATTTGATCTTAGATCCTTTATTTCAACATCGGCGGTAAGATTACCTTTTATATACTGCTTTTCTTGATCATTATTATCTTTCAGACTTGTATTTTCTTTTACTGTATTTTCCTGTGTTTGGTATTGCTTGTTTTCACCTATTTCTTCTTTGCTTTTTTCCTGAATGCCTGCATCTTTTTCTATCTCTTCCTGCTTTATATCTTTCGCTGTTTTTAGGTCTTCATCAATAAAGTCCATAAACCTTTCATCAATTAACCCCATATAAGAGTCATTCATATAGTTGTCATAGGCATTATCCAGTATGTCTTCATTATTTATATCTGTTTCCAGTGATATTATTCCCTTAATAAAATCACTATGATTGTATTCCGCCAAGAATGATAAAGTTTCTTTCATACTTTCAAAGCTGTTGTTTTGCATATTTGAAATACTTTTTTTAAATCATTTGCATATCTTCCGTTTAGCCACTCAAATTTACCGGTTTCTTTATTCTCTTTAATTCCTGATGCTATAACAAATTGTTCGCCCTGAAAATAATACCACCTGATTTTTTTCTTTACATCTAATACCGTTGTATGTTCTCCCAGTGCTGTTTTAATAATATCTCCTTTTTTAAGTTCATAAATTCCTCCATTCTGTCTTTACAGTTTATTTTTTTCTATTAAAGATTGAGAAAAGAGTACCACTAAAAGATACTCTCTTCCAATATTTTCATATGATATTTTTTATCTGAATCCTACCTTGCATCCTCAAAGTATTCTAATTGATTTTCCCTTGCACCTATTTGACTTACTTGTTCCTTATACCCGTTTAATTTTTCTACTACAGAGTTTCTATCTCTTTTATTAAGATCTCCGATACTTTGTACCTTACTGTCTCTAAAGTCGGCATCGTACCTGTCTGCTACACCGTCCAAGTCCGTATCTTTTTCTAACGGATCATAGAAATTTCCCTCATCATCAATTTCAAGCCCCAGTACCTCTTTTAACTTTTCTTCATCCACATAGATAAGCTCATTAAAATCCCAAAAACCTATGTTTGCCTTTATCTGCACAAGCTCTCTTCTATCGCTTGCATCAAGAGGATCATAGGTGTACTGAAAGCTGTTAACTAAAGCATTATCAACATAAGTGTTTAATTTATAATTGATTAAATCAAGGCTTGTCTGTATTTCATGCTTTTCATCCGGCGTAGTCGTATAAGCAAGCCCTATATCGCTTAAATCAGGAAACAAGGTATCAAAATCCTCTACACTATGATTTTCCTCATACTCTTTATTTAAAAAGTGAATTAATTCTTCTTTTACTTCTTCAAGTAACGGATTTTTTTCCTCTGTTACTGCTTCTTTTTGCCCCATGTCAAGTAGATTATTTACCTCTGCAAGTCTTAGTGTCTTTTCTTTTAGAAGCTGCGCCTGCGGAAATTTTTTTCCGATTTCAAGTTTTGCGGTTTCTAGTTGACTTTCGGTATCACTAAGCTTACCTAAAGTTTGTTCCAGTCTCTCAGGCATTTTATCAAGGACATTATCCATTCTCGTTATATTTCCGATATCGTCCGTTCCAAATTCACCGTAATGATTCTCTTCGCCTTTTAGATTAAATTTATACTGATTGGAAAAGCTGTCATAGTATACAAATAAATCAAAATTTCTGTACTCTCCGATTTTTACTTCTTCCGACTTAAAATCATCCGTCTTTTTTATGCTTTTTATCTTGCCTATCAAAAATTCTCCGGCTTGTCTTTTATCAGTATATTTTTTTCCGCCAAGAATAAGAGAGGTGAATTTTGATACTGTTTCTTTATCCGACTTTTTCTCTATCTCCATTAAATTTTCTCCTACATTCTCCAAACTTGACTGAATATATACTGCCTTATCTATATTTTTCTTCTCTATATGGCTCTACTGCTTTTATATCTTTTTTCAGGTTTTCTATTTTATTTTTTTAAATTTTCTATTTCCTTAGGGTAAACCTTTACCACCTTATCCTCAAGTTTATACAGGTTTGATTTGAAGTTGGACTCAAGCATTTTTAGCTTGGATACCTCGACATCAAGATCCATCTTCTCACGAATTAAAGGATTACCTGTCGCAAGTGCCTTTATTTCAGCATAATTTAATGTAGCCTCATCCACATCTTCTGCAACTCTTACCGGTGTTTTACTTGTCATTATCTGTGAAATATACTTTTGTTTATTTTCAAGTGTTTGGAAAAGATAAGCATCAAAGGTATTCTCAGTTACATATCTGAAGATATAAACGTCCTTATTTTCATTTCCCTGTCTTACGATTCTTCCGGCTCTTTGTGCCAGATCCGCAGGTCTCCATGGGACATCAAGATCGTGAATGGCAATGAGTTTATCTTGTGCATTGGTTCCCGCTCCCATTTTCTGTGTAGAGCCTAAAAGCACACGAATTTCTCCTTTCCTTACCTTACCAAAAATAGCATCCTTTTCACTGTTGTTATTTGCATTATGGATAAATTCAATTTCTTCTTTTGGAATTCCCATTGTAATGAGTTTGTTCCTAATATCATCATAAATATTAAACTCGCTTGAGGGTGTGGACATATCACAAAAGACAAGCTGAGCCGACTTTTTATCTGTATATTTATCCCATATACTGAAGATATTTTTTACACAAGTATTCACCTTACTGTTCTCATCATCAGGAAGTAGTGGATTTATAAGCCTCTGATCAAGTGCCATCTTCTTTCCGTCATTTGTAATAAGCAGCATATTATCTACAGAGGAATCCACCTGTTTTGCTCGAACCTTATCCGCCCTTTCTGAAAAAGTTTCAAGTATTTGCTTTTGCTCCTCGGTAGGCTTTGTCTTTATGGTCTCAAAATGTGCATTTGGAACAGGAAGATTTAATACATCCGCCGTTTTTATATCCATGAACTGCTTAACCATGTTCATCAGTTCCGGGAGGTTATAAAACTTTGAAAATCTTGTCTTACTTCTATATCCGTTTCCTTCCGGATTAAGCTCTATTGCCGTAACCGTTTCTCCAAAGGTGGATGCCCAAGAGTCAAAGTGCTGAAGGTGCATTTTTTTAAGTTCGTAATACTGAAGATACCTTTGCATGGTGTAAAGTTCAGCCATACTGTTGCTAACCGGAGTTCCTGTTGCAAAAACAACTCCCTTACCGCCTGTTATCTCATCCATATATCTGCATTTCATAAGCATATCACTTGACTTTGTGAATCCGTTGCACTGATCCCTGAAACATTTCTCATTTTTGAAAACAGGTACAGATTTTTATATGAATGGGCTTCATCCACAAAAAGCTTATCAATTCCCAGTTCCTCGAAAGTTACCACATCATCTTTTTTATAATAATCATTAAGTTTCTTTAGCTTTGCCTCCAGACTTTTCTTTGTCTTTTCAAGCTGTTTTACACTAAATCTTTGATCCCTGTCTCTTTTATACTCTCCGATAAATTCCACAATCTCATCAATCTGACTTTTAAGTTCATACTCCTGTCTTTCCTTTGAAATCGGGATTTTCTCAAATTGACTATGACCTATAATAACCGCATCATAGTCTCCTGTTGCAATCCTACTGCAAAATCTTTTCCTTTTATCCGGTGTAAAGTCCTTTTCCGTAGCACAAAGTATATTTGCTGCCGGATAAAGCTCGTTAAACTCACGCCCGAACTGTTCTACTATATGATTTGGAACTACAAACATAGCTTTAGAACTCATCCCAAGCCTTTTAGACTCCATCGCAATTCCTATCATCTCAAAGGTCTTACCCGCTCCTACTTCATGTGCAAGTAATGTATTTCCTCCAAAAAGCCCCCTTGCTATTGCGTCTTTTTGATGAGGTCTAAGCTTAATTTCAGGGTTTATCCCATCAAAGGGCAAGTGACTTCCGTCATACTCCCTTAATCGAATGGAATTAAATCTTTCATTATATTTTTTCACCAGCCTGTTTCTTCTGTCCACATCCTCAAAGATCCAGTTTTTAAATTCTTCTTTGATAATTTCCTGCTTACTCCTTGCAAGCATGGTTTCTTTTTGATTTAGAACTGATGTTTTTCTTCCGTCCGAATCAATGATCTGGTCATATACTTTGGTATCTCTAAGATTTAGACTATCCTCTATAAGCTTATATGCACTCACTCTACTTGTTCCATAGGTGAAATTAGCCAGGTCATTATTTTTATCTGTGCTTTTTCCCTCTACTCTATACTCTCCTGTAAAATCCGTATATTTAATATCTATATTCCATCTGTTTGATGCGGAGGTCTTTAACAGATTAAACATAAAGCTCTTATAGTCTTTTTCAGATATCCATGTAGAACCCATCTTGACAGTTATATCACTTGCTTCAAGAGTTTTCGGCATTACTTCTTCCAGTCTTTTTTTCTGATAATTAAGGGCGGATAGTTCCTGTTTTAATACCGAAATTTTCTCTGTTATTTCCGATTTATTAGGTGTTTTATCCGGATTGTTTACTTCTTTTTCAAATCCCGATTGTAATACCTGAGGCTTATCTAACTCCTCTTTATTTTTATTAATTTCATAATCTATATTTTTTTATATGCATCTACTACTTCAATTTTTTTCTCTGATATTACCTGATAAGTATTCATCTGCACTGACATAATCTCTTGAAAAATCTCCCAAATCTAAAGCTGATAAAAAAGGCGTAATATCACTTGGTTCAAAACTGTCAAGATTTAGGAATATCTCTCCTTTTAGTCCTTCTATCAGCTCTTTTCTTATCTTTCCTGTAAGCTTCTCCATATACTCAAAGTTTACATTCCCTTTTTGAGATATGGAAAGAATCAGTGCTTCGCTTAAGCTATCCGTATGTTCAATTACCATAGCTTTTTTAATAGTTCTTTTTGTAAAAATGTCAGACTTACCGAGAAAGTTCCCCTCTTTATTAAGGTTTTCCAAGGTGGATACTAAAGAATAATTGGCATCTTCCTGCAATAATCTTTTATTTGCCCTTGAATTAATCAGTCCATATTTATTAGAAAAATCATCATAAAGCTTATTTAATCTCCCCTGTAAAGCTTTTATTTCCTCTTCCGGATAATCTTCCTTTTGATAGGTAATTACTCCTCTTAACGCTTTTTCTATTTCAAGATATGCCCCTATCTTCTCCTCATCAGCTTTATTTAAAAGTACTCTTTGCATAATGGAGTTTTCTCTAAAGTACACCTTATCTTCAATCACTGCATAGGAATAATTTTTAACATTGTCATCAGCCGGAAGTGTTTCCGTTTCAAGTTCCTCATTTAACTTCGCCTTTTCATAAGTGCCTTTGATATTTTTAATTGCATCCTCAAGCTGTTCTTTTATTGATTTACCTTCATCTGCAATGCAAGCAAGAGCGGTACCGAACCTGCCCGGTACTTCCTGCATACTACCAAGTACCATTTCAGGATTATCTACAAAGTATTTATTATAGCTTAGTCCCTGCCTGTTCTTATCAAGCTTAATCCAGTCCTCATCTATTTTTAACAGCCTGTCTCTTTTCTTTAAGAAAATAATATCACTTGTAACCTCTGTACCGGCTTCACCTTTAAATGTATTATTCGGCAGTCTTATAGCTCCCAGAAACTCTGCACGCTCACTTATATATCTTCTTATATCCTCATTTCTTTTATCCATTGTGCCTGATGAAGTTATAAAAGCAATTATTCCTTTGCTACGCACCTTATCCAGTGTTTTGGCAAAAAAAAATAATCGTGAATAAGAAAGTTGTTTTTTTCATACTCACGATCGGATACCCTATACTCTCCAAAGGGTACATTTCCTATAGCTATGTCAAAAAGATTATTTGAAAAAGCAGTTTCTTCAAAGCCTTTTACCTGAATATTTGCATTAGGGTATAACTTTTTAGCAATCTGTCCGCTGATACTGTCAAGCTCTATACCGTAAAACTTTGAGTTTTGCATTGACTTTGGTAGGTTTCCTATAAACCTTCCCGTTCCCATACTTGGCTCTAAGATATTTCCACTCTCAAATCCCATATCCGATAAAGTATGATAAATAGCATCTATTACTACCTTTGGTGTATAAAAGGCGGTTAGCGTACTTTCTTTAGCAGCCTCATACTCTAACTGTGATAGGTTTTCTTTTAAGAACATCCTTGCCTCCTGCCACTGACCTCCCCGCTCTTCATCAAATACATCTGAAATACCTCCCCAACCTACATAGCGGCTTAAAATATCCTGCTCTTCTTTTCCGGCATATCTGTTTTCTTCATCAAGCTGCTTTAGTACCCTTATTGCTTCAATGTTGTTTTTTAATCGCTCTGACGGTGGCAGTACTTCATCTTCTCTTGTTATCCTATAATTGACGGGTAGTGTGTTTTTCACATATTCTCCGCTTGTATAGTTTTCTTCTTGCCTTGGTACTTCACTTAAAGCCTCTTTATTTAAGGCATGTATATCTTCTTTGCTTAAATTCTCCTTTAGTGATTTTTCTTCTGTGGAAAGTATCTCAAAGTCAAGTTCGTTTTCATTTCTAAATGTCAGGATCTCACTTCCTGTAACAAAGCCGCTAAGATACTCTTCATTATCATCCAATTTTATTGTTTTATAGTTTCCATAATCACTTATTTCTGAAATCAGGTATTCCTTTCCTTGATATCTTACCTGCATACCCTCTTTAAAAATCGGCTCATTTACATTTTCTTGTTCATTTGCCTTTTTAATCTGTTCATTTATATAACCTGTAAGAAGTACATTTCTATGGTTATCATCAAGCAAGTAAGAGAGGTTTTGAAGCATTTCATGATAACTTTCATACTCGATTGCACGATTAGAATTAAGCATATATCCATTGTATCTCAGGTTTTGCTTTAGCTGTCTGTTTTTAATATCTAAAATAAGTTCAGCTTCATACCCGGTTTTCCCGTCTATGCTGTTCGTTATATGCTCCGGTACTTTTAAGTTTCCTCCATCTACAGTCTTTTTAAGCAAAATAAAGTCTTCATTTTGAGAGTTATACTGATACCCTCCGGCTTCTTTTTCTTCTTTAAAAGTCAGAGCAGATATAACATCATTCTTAGCCTTAAGCTCTAATACCTTTTCACTTTCTTCTTCAGCTAAATTAACTTGTATTTCACTTTCTTTGTTACTATGGGCAGTATTTTGATATACTTCATTTATTACCTCCTGACTTGGTGCCGTGTTTCTATAAAGATAGGCAAACTCTCTTTCATTTGCTTCATTACCATCCCCTATATCCACTCTGTAATGTTCTTTTACTTCGCTGTCTACGATATGGTCAAAATAAAACTTTGAATACCCTAACCACTCATCTGTCATTTTCCCATACTTATCTTTGCCTACAGTTTCATTATGTATACTTACTTTTTCATCCAGTTCTTTTATTTCATTAAGAATATCCTTTGTAACAATCATACCTGTATAATCTTTTTCAGTCAGACTTGATTTTTCATGAAATTCCACCACCCAGTAATTATTTGGGGGTTGCTCTTTATATGATGTATTTTGATTTAAGATATTTTTCTGTGCTGAAGCTCTTTTCTCTTTCTATTTGCAACTCATAGATTTTTTTCAGCTTCTTCATAAGATACTTCTCTTTCATCCTGAATTAAAAAGTATTTCTTCTTCCCTTTGTATATCCGGATCAATGGCAGTAGCATTTTCTTTATCCGTTATATCCTCTTTTTCCGGATTTGAATATTCTGTTTCTATATTTTCTTCTTTTTGATTTTGGCTGTTTTTGTATACCGAATGTAATATCCTTACTTTCATATCTGTAATTCTTTATTAGGGTTTTTTTAACCCTTACTGCAACCTGATTCCAGTTAAGTATAAGCTCCGGAGAGTTTCCCTTTTTAAGACCTATTCCCTTAGCATCATGCCATTCACTGCTTTCCATATTTCCTGATAAAGCATGAGTTCTTCCACCTGTGCCATACTCATTTTTTAAAAACTCCGCCTGTTGGGAAAGTGTATGATTTTCTCTAAAAAAGTCGGCAATCCTTTTTTCTCCTCCTGAAATACCGCTTCCTTTCCTTAAATTTTCATCTATCTCATCTTCTGTGATAAATTCTTTTATCTTCGGTAATTCCATAAGACCGGAACTAAGTTCCTTCCTTGGTATCTCCAAATCATTTAACCTTTGTAAAATCTCATCCGGCTTATGAAAATGAAATCTTAATATCCCCTTATTTTTCCATATAGTCCTGTAAAAATATGCTGTATTCTTCTCTAAGTTTATTCCTAAATTCAGGACTTCTAAGCTTTTGTGTAAGTTCTTCGGTTTCATCAGGAAATCCTTGTTTTTCTGTTCGATCAAGAACCTGTAGGTAGTTTTCTTTTACATCATCTGCAAAATCTCTTTTTAAGTACCACAGCTTTTGGGCAAGTTCTTTTCTTTCATAGGAAAAAGCTTCAACCATCTCAACATTGGTTGCATATTCGCTGCTTTCAATAAGCTCTCCTATACGCTTTGAAGCATCAGACCATGATAAAATCTGCATCGGATTTCTTTTGATGAAATATCATTGGATAAGTAGATTCCTTCTTTATCATACCATGCACAAACCTTGTTTCCGTCTACTCCATAGCCATTTCCGCCTCTAAAACTGCTTTGAAGGAAATCAGCTAATTCTTCTATACTTTTTCCTTTAGAATACTCAGCCAAAACCTTTAATCTTAAATTCTCTTCATTCCCTCCATAAATTAAAACAGTATCTATTTCTTTTTGCTGTAGGGGCAAGTTAAATCTTACCTGACCGCTTTCATTCTGGGCAAAAGAAAAAGAAGTCTTATTGACTTCCCTTTCACTATCTCTGCTGTTTGATTGTATTTTTCTATCTATGCCCAGACTATCTGTTCCAATACCATCCTCGTTAATGTCATATCGAGATTTTTCTTCAGTCCCGTATATTTCAGAAAATCCTCCGACTTCAGTTCGTTTGTAAGCCCCCAAGCCTGCATCATTTTCGGCTCTTCCTTCTCCAAAAACTCCTGTGCCTGCTCCTCTATATTTAAAAGATGCTCCATCAGTGTCTCTTTGTAATACATGCTCTGATACTGATTCTCCCTGTTCTCCTTCAGGAATTTGAGCCTCTCCCTGCCAAATCTGTTCAGTCTGCTCTGATCTATTATCTTTGGCATCTTGATATTCGGTATCAAAACTTCCTCTCCATCTTCCATCTTCTCCAAACTGTATGTTCCCCCCTGTTTCTCGAACAGATTCTCTTTGATTACCGGGATGTAGGTTTCTTCCTCCAAAAGATATTCCCTGTCCGCCAGTATTACTGTTTCTCTCATCAGCCAAGCCTCCTTTATTTTCTTCATTATTTATTGTATCAGTACTTTTAACGGTTTCTTTTACAGTATTATTATAACGCTCCTTGTAGGTCTTTGTCCGCTCATTTATCTCTATTTCTTTAAGTTTTTCTCTCTCACCTATCCTCCCTATTTCTCTTCCGATAGCCATAAGCATTTCTTTAGAAATTAAAGATATTTCTCCAAGAAGGCTATCAATATCCTGTCCATGCTTAATACCTGATACTGTTTTCAGTTTGCCCTCATCAACAGGAATACCTATATCCATTCTTTGTGCAAGTGAAATCTTTATGGATTCTGTGATAAATTGCATCAATTCTACTTTGGTATAACTCTTAAGCGTATCATCCGTCATCATATCAAAGATGGTATATATCTTTTTCCTAACATATAAATCTATAAGTGCATTTATCTTTTCTTCCTGTGAAAAAAGCAGCCTGCTGTTTCTTTCTTTAAAGCTGTCAATCAGTGAATCTATCGCCAAAGTATGTTTCTCAGGTTCATATTTCCACAGTTTTACTTCATTGATCTTATTTCCTATATTGACCGTTTGACTGACATCAAATACATACTTTACCTTTGGTATGCTTCTACTTAAATCAAGAATAGGTATTCCCTTTTCTCCTCTTTTTACACTTCTTCCAAGCTTTTTCCAAAAATCATACTCCGCACAGGCAGTTGCTCTCTTGTAGGTACTGTAAATACTTAACTGGTGCATATATGAGTATTTATAGTTATTTCCCATTGTCTTTAGAAAATCTTTGTAGGTACTTACATCACTTCTGATTTCCTCTAATGAGTGAGATAAAAATATCACTGATTTTTTCAGTTGAATATCTTGGCATCTTTCCCTCCTTCTTATTCTTGTTCTCTTCTTGTTTTACATTATTTGTAATATCAGCCTTTTCTTTATTCCAATAATAAAACTTACTTATTCCGTTCATTGCCCTGTCTGCAATATAGTGTATATAGTCTGTACTACCTCGCCTTTTATACCACTTATTTCTTTTAAGCCCGCTATTTTCCATAAGGCTGATTGACGCTTCCACATCTGCGGTATAGTAAAGCAGCCTCCCAAGCATAAAAAAATCAGCCTCAGATTGGCTGTTAAAATAGTTTTGATAATTCCCGTTATATATTTGTCTTATATCTTCTCCTCTATAGTTAAAATATCCCCTTTTAAAAAGTATGTTAAGAATATCATTTTGTGTAAACTGGTTTCTGTAAGCGAAACTCTCCGGGCTTGGATTAATCCTACCCGCTTTGCCTTCTACGGAGTCTATACTTGGCATATATTTTTGATAAAGCGGTAATAATTCCTGATTGATATTTACTATTTTCTTTCTGTCTTTATCCTTTAATATATTGCCGGTTATTGTAAAAAATCTGTCCCTGTCATAAATTTCAAGGTTTTTATATCTTTTTCTTTCTCCCGGTACTTTTACCTTTTCCTATAAAATGCAGTCCAGTTTTTGACGGAGAGATTTCCGCATAGGTGGAAATCCCTCTTAAAAAGTTAGCTGTCATGGAAGCAGCATTAAAGTCCATACTGTATTCCATTATCTCATCACTTACCTTATCTATATCAATTCCGATATACCCGTCCCCTAAGAAAAATCCCAAACCTAAGCTCTGATTTTTACATAAAGCATCCATGCAATCATCAAAACTGTGCCAAGTTTTTCTATCATTTGACTTGGCAGGTTTTCCGTTTGGCATAATCGGCATTTTTGTGCTTTTTCCATCTCTTAAAATGATTTTATAAAGGCACCATCTTTTCTCACGCTTTAATTCATCCGGAATATTTTTATATTTGATAAGGTCGGCTTTATTCATTATATTTCCATTCCCTTATCCTTTTTTACCGTTTTTTCTGCCTTACCCTTTTCCTCAAGTCTAATCTTTTGCTGATTTTCTTTAAGTGTTTTTAATACGGAAGGTTTTCTTTCCATACTTTTGGGCTTTTTCTCATTGCTTTTTTGAATGTTTGTACCTTGCCTTTCACCTCCATTTCTCACAGCTGTTTTTTCACTTGACTTAATGTCTTTATTTTCATTATCCGTCTGCTTAATCTCTTCCTTATTTCCCTTATTTAATTTTTCCTCATCCTTTTGTATCTCTTTAGATAAGGTATCCAGTTTTTCAAGGCAGTTATTAAGCTTCTTTTGCTGCTCCTTTATGAAACTTTGCATTGAGTTTACAAGTCCCTTTACAATTCCTATTTTCATCTCAACAAACTTTTCCTGTGCTTTAGTAAGGCTGTAGGTAAGCTGATGTTTCATGTTGTCATAAAGATGTTTAATACTTCCTACCGCCTTTTCCTGAAGATTAATAAGAGATTTCCCTACTGCCCTAATATCCTTGGCAATAAGTAAGCTAAGGCTTATATTGTCCATTTCATTAAGTCTTTTGATCTCCGCCTTAAGACCTGTTATTTCATCTTTAAGTGCCTTTAACTCTTCAATATTTACATCAAAGTCATTATTTTTTAGCTCTTCTTTAAGCTCCCCGGCAATTTTAAGCTGTGTATCGGTATTTTCTTCTAAAAAGTCGGCTGTTTTTGTATATTCTGCTTTGATCTCATTTATAACTTCCTTTGTCTGTTCTTCCTGTCTTTGAATGTTTTTTTATTATCGTTCATTTCGTCCTCCTTAAATTCTGTTCTTTATTGTTTTTTTATACTATTTTTTTATAAGATCCATTTTAGTTGCGTAATTCCTGTATAACCTACTTCCCATATAAACCATGCAAACGCAATAGCATTGCTTTTATACTTTTCAAACTCGGCATTTTTAGCACAGTTAAGTCTTTTGGAAAATACATATACCTTTTTTATAGGATATTTTTTAAATAACTCATACCTTTTTTGTCCCTCCAAAAATGCTAAGCGAAAAAGCATTGCTATTTTTACTTTCGGTACAGATATTTCAAGGGCGTGTTTTAGAAATTTATCCGCACAAAAATAAGGCGGATTGGTTACTATGTCTAAGGTATTTTCCTTAACTGTAAAAAAATCCACCTCTCTTTCGCTTCCATACCCTCTGTAACAAATATCCTCCGCTTTTACCCTGTATCCATACTCTTCCAGCACTTTTCCGATATGCCCCTGACCGCAGGCAGGCTCATATATTGTTTCTCTGAAATTTTCTCTTATTAAAAGCTCCTTTGTTGCTCTTTTATCTGTGGCATAAAAATCCAAGACCTCTCTGTCTTTATCAAGTTTCATCAATGTATCAAACATATATTATCTTCCCTGATACTTGGCAATAGTTTCTTTTATCTCGGTTTCAATACCAGATAAAAATGCTTCATTTGACGATTTTCCCAGTGCTATCTCAGACAGTTTAATTTCCCACTTGGCTGTTGTTTTATCCGATTTAAAGTTATCCTCCACGATTTCTATAAGAGCTTTTCCTTTTTTCGTTGCAATAAGATTTTTCTTATCTCTTTCTATAAAATCCTTGGAAATCAGATTTTCTATAATGCCTGCTCTTGTTGCCGGTGTTCCAAGTCCCCTTCGCTCAACCTCAGCTCCTTTTTCCAGGGCATCATTACCTGCCGTTTCCATAGCTTTAAGTAAAGTATCCTCTGTAAAATGCTTTGGTGGTGTCGTATATTTTTCTTTTATCTCTTTATCCTTGATTTCAAGTACATCTCCCACATTTAAATCAGGTAATAAAATATCTTCATTTTTCTTTGAGCCGTACTGCTTAAGATATTTTGTAAAACCTTCACCTGTAATGACCTTACCGCTTGCCTTAAATTCAAATACATCACCCTGACTTTCATATACCGCAACAATCTTTGTTATGTTTTCAATTAAGGGATAGCCTGCACTTGCATGAAGTTTATTTAAGATAAGGTTATATATTTTTCTTTCGCTTTCAGGAATTGTGGACATATCTTCATTTAAAGAACTTACTGTAGGTATAATTGCATGGTGATCTGTTACCTTAGTTGAGTTAAATAACTTTAATTCTCTCTGTATCAAAGTCATTTTTGCCAAGTATGTTGTTTAATGTATTTATAATCATATCTTCAGATAGATAACGGCTGTCCGTCCTCGGATATGTAATCATCTTCTTTTCATAAAGACTTTGTGCATAGTCAAGTGTCTGTTTTGCTGAAAATCCGAAGTACTTGTTACATTCTCTTTGAAGTGTTGTTAAATCAAACGGCAAGTCAGGCTTTGTAAGCTTTTCCTTTTTCTCCACATTTCTTACTACGATTTTATTTCCTACCACATTTACTAAATCTTCTACGATTTCAAGACTGTCTATTCTGTCTGTTGAAAGAGTAAAACCGGTAAAATAAAGCTCACCTGTATAATATTTTTCTTTCTTAAAAGCTGTTATTTCATCATCCCTTTTTACAATCATGGCAAGCGTGGGTGTCTGTACTCTTCCGACAGAATAATTTTGATTGTAAATAAGGGAATACAGCCTGCTCATGTTCATGCCGACAAGCCAATCCGCCTTACTTCTTGCAAGAGCTGATTGATATAGAGCTTCATACTCTTTTCCCTCTTTTAGCTGCTTAAAGCCTTCTTTAATTGCCACATCTTCCATTGATGAGATCCAAAGCCTTTTGATATTCTTTTTACAACCTGTCTGCTCATACACAAGCCTAAAGATTAACTCTCCCTCACGCCCCGCATCACATGCATTAATAACCTCTTCAATCTCTTTAGAGTTCATCAGCTTTTTAAGAGTATTAAACTGACCCCTAGTTGCCTTTACCACTTCGTACTTATACTGTTTAGGGATAATCGGTAAATCCTCCAATTTCCACTTGGCATACTTTTCATCATAAGCTGGAGGACTTGCCATCTGTATCAAATGCCCCACACACCAACTTACAATATATCCACCTCCCTCATAGTATCCGTTTTGTCTGCCGGTTGCACCGATGACCTTTGCAATACTCATTGCAACACTCGGCTTTTCACATATCACTAAATTCATTTATAAACCCTCCTTTTTTGTATTAAAAAAGGCAACCGGAAGTTATCTGATTGCCTTTTTGGTTTTTGGTATTTAATTGTTTATATTATTACCTGTTATGATCCTTTATTCCTACATCTTTACTTGAAGTAAGAATACTTAATTTTTCTATAATTTCTTTTTCATTCATATTTCTCACACAAGAATTTTTTTGATAGTTTCCTTGAGATTTATTGTAGTTATTTAATCTTATATTGGTATTTTTTTATTCAAACTACACAGGTATCCTTCTTTTTTTCACTCTTCTTGAACATAGCTTCTTTTAATTGCTTCATAAACATATCTTAAGCTGTAATTTATGAAACGACATTATTTTATTTATTATTGCAATATTAATTAACATTCATTTTCCACTTATTTTTCCAACTGAGTCTTTTTTTGAAGGTAATCAATAATTTGTCTTTATCTCTTGTTATAACGCCTATCTCTTCTGGTATAAGAAACTCTTTATAAATATAGTCTGTAGAATAATCATTATAATTATTTTTTTATTTTGTATATGCTCAAAAATGATATTTTTTTCATCTTCTTCAACAATAATCGGATTTTTCAACAGGAAAACGAACTTCTGCTCTTAATTTATTCGAACAAGATACATCTATCAAAGCACCCTTAATATCATCTGATATTTGTTTTTATACCTTTAAGCAACTCACTATACTGCGTACATAGAATTCCTTCGTAATGTCCATCAGTATGATATTTACCACGTATTCCGCTAACTTTCTCTTGAATAATATTCATAATTAAAGTATACAAATTTTTGAACTCCAATTGAACTTAGAAATAATTCATATTGTGTATCTTTATATTTATAACTAATCTCATAGTTTCCTTTATCAAAATTTACACTGCTTAAATTATGCTGGATTGCATTCCTAATTATTTTTTTATAATTCTATAACTGTTTTTACTAATTCTTTCTAAGTTTGTATTTTTCAGGTAACTTGTAGTAATGTTTTTCTAAAAGAATCCCTTCATCAAGGTCATTTTTATTCTCCAGATAGCCATCAAAGACTGTAAATAAAAAGTAAATTTCCTGCAACCCATGCTTCAGATAAAGATGATTTGTTAAAAAAACATCGTGTCAGAAATATAAATATTTTTCCGTATAATCTGCTTCTTCATTCTTTTTCTCTTTATATCTTATTGGTCTAATTTCAACTGATTTGATACTTGAGATCAGTCATATCAGATTGTTTAATAAATTTAATTATCGCATTTATACAGTCATTCATTTTTGTAACTCTCCTTTTAAAAATCAACACTGGAATCTACGTATGCCTTTTTTTGAAGTTTTTCATGAATAATATATCTATTATAATGGTATGTTCTCCTTTTTACAGTTTCATACTGCACCTCGCACATCTTTTCTATTAAATATCATACTATATATGAACAAAAAAGGCACTATATTCTTTATCTTTTTCTACTCATCTTCATCATCCTCATAAGTATCTATTGCCATATCGTCCACTTCTTCCCGTTCCTCTTCCTTCAGTGTCTCTTCCGGTTCTTCTATATTATCCTCGCTTTCATAATCATCCTCAAACTCATTATAGTCTTCCTCATCCTCATTATCTTCCTGCTTTTTCTTATAAATCTTAAAATAATATCCTGCTCCGACAATTGCCATGACAAGCAATCCTAAAAATATATAAAGCCCTGCTCCTTTACTTTTTTCTTTCTTTTTAGGCTCTTCCTTTACCGGTTCTTCTTTTGTTGCTTCTGTTGGTAGCGGTACCTCTTCTATCTTTTTTACTTCCTCTTTAGGTTTTTCTTTTGCTTCAACCATATTTAATAAATCATCTTCGCTAACTTCTGTAAGCAGCATGACATTTTGCCCTTCTTCATCATAGTTAATGATTAGATGAAAGGTCTTTCCGGATTTAGTTTTAAATGTGATGAACTGTCTGGCATCGGCAAAATATTTACTACTTTCATCCCCCGTACTTTCTCCATGATGAATAGGATAGTCCTGATTGGCATTATTTACATTTTCTATAAGCTCCGCCTTTGCACTGCCTTCTGCTGTAGGAATACCTTTATTTATACTATCACTTTGGCTACCTACCTGATTATCACTTGGAGGCTCTTTTGCCTCCAGTTTATTCGGAAAGCGTACTTCCTTTTCTTCTTTATTATCTTTACTTGCTGTTTCCCGAGTCGCCTCAGTTTCTATTTCACTTTCATTAACCTGTGCAAAAACATATGTAGGGTAAACATTCCCTATAATAAACATCACAAGTAAGTAAATAACTCCTACCAATCTTTTCACCCTGCTCTTTTTAGATTTCATTTCCTTCATTCGTATCCTCCATGATTTTTTCTCTGTTTTCCTCTACTTCTTTAGAATTTTCCGGCTCTTTCATTTTCTTTTCGCTTTGCCTTTCCTTTTTATACTTTCTCATCATTTCTAAAAACTCATCAAGTGAAATATCAATGCTTCTATATTCTTTTTAGAACCTCAACCTGCTCCATTTCCTCCTGCTCTTCTTTAAGTTTTTCCTGCCTCAGCCTAAGTTCTTCTATTTTTTCTTCTATCGCTTTTTGATTTTCGATATTCTTTTGATATTTTTTATTCAACCTCTTCCTCCTGTTATTTAACTCTACCGAAACCATAGAAATGTTCTATCCAGTAAGGTGTATTGATACTTACAAAGCGAATAGGATTGCCTGCATGTATCATCATTCCGTCTCCTGCATAGATACCTACATGGGATATCGGACTCTTACTGTTATAAGTGTTTTTAAAGAAGATAATATCTCCCGCCTTTGCTTCACTTGGAGATATAGGATTACAATAAGTTTTATAAATCCCCCAAGCAGTGGTTCTTGGCATATTTTTAACTCCTGAATGCGTGAAACTCCAGCATACAAAGGACGAACAATCAAAGTTATTCGGTCCGTTTGCTCCAAATACATATTTTTTACCTATATGTTTCTCCGCTTCGTTAAACAATGCCTTAACCGTTACATCATCAAAGGCAATTCCCGGATTTGAAAAGTCGGGATTGTTTATAATCTCTGATAAGTTCCCGTTACCACTTCCAAAAACAAGCTCCATATTACCTTTACTTGAAAGCAGTGCTTCATAGTGGGCTAAATTGTTGGGATAAGAATTAAATACTTCTCTTATGATATCGTCCATCTCTCTTTTTTCTAAGTTTACAATAAGTTTTTTATATTCATAAGCTTCTTCATGGCTTTCTGTCTGCTCATTCCCCGCTTCATCAATATAGCTTGATGTAACGGTTTTATATCTGATTTCAATTTCTTCATTATAGGTCAATGTATACATTTGATTAAACAGCTGTTGTATTTCTCCGGCTATTTCAGATACTTCTTTTACCACACCATATCGGGATGTAATATATGATAGCAACTCATGGACATTATGACCGATTTTTTCTTTTCCGTTTATTATATATTCGTCATATCCCGGATTGGTTTCTTCTACGCTTTCCATTTCCTCTTGCAGTCCCTGTTCTAAAGAAGAAAATTCCTGATTGATATTCCTTAAGGTCTCTTCTGAGGAAAGATAAGTTGTAGAAACGGTATCACTGATTGTTCCTGTTCCTATATTCATCACCATGCTTCCTGCCTGAAAGAGCATAAAAAATGTTCCTACCACCAAAAGTATTAGGAACATTATCTTTTTACCTCTTTCTTTTATAAATTCTGCAAACTTTTTTGCTTCCCTTTGCTAAGGATTTTTTTAAGCCCATTCTTTATCCTTTCTTTATATTTCTTTTTGAAGTTGCTTTTTATACTGCCTCCTTTTAAAAAACTGTCTTAACCTTGAAGTATTTTGATAATCACTACTTTTCTTAAATTCTTCCATGTTTTTCTTAAAAAACAGCTTTTTTTCCTGTTTTTCAATATCTTTTTCAAGCCTTACTACCCTTTTTTGTCTTTTTAATGCCCTACCTTTTCCATGATTGTGGGCTTTTCTTGCAAGACTTTCTATGCCGTCTGTTGTCTTATGAGCGGCACTGACACCGGCATTATCCTCTTGTCCACTTTCAAGATACTTGTTTACCGCTCCTACCGCAACTATTGCACTCTTAGAAGATATGCTGTCCTTACATTTATTTTTAAGTTTCTTTTCAAAACTTTGCTTTTTATGCTGAAGCTTTAAAATCTTCTTTTTCCTGTTTTTCTAAATTTATCATTGGCTTTTTTGAATATTCTTTAGGCTTAGGCTTTGAATTATCCGCTATTTCTCCTTTATTGTCATTTTTTTCTTTTTATGCCATTCTTTGTGTTTAGAGGATTTTTTTCTTATTCTTAGTTCTTGTAAATTCTTCATCTTCAAAGTTACTTTTAAAAATATTTCTTTGGGTGGTCTTTTTAAGCTTAAATCTTCCTTAGAGTGTTTTTTTCTTGCAAAAATTTTTCTTATATCGTTTCCTATTTGCTCTTACTTTATTTTTTTATACTTATCAGTTGGTATGGTGGTGGCATTTTCTTTATGCCTTTGCTCCTTGGCTGATACCTTTTGCAGGTCTTTATCATCCCTAAAGCCCATATCATACTGATTAGAATCTATATTTTTATCCGTATCTTTAGATAAATCCTCATAGGTTTCTTTTTTTCTTTCTGATGAAATCTGCCTATCTGCTTTTGCCTGACCTTTTTATCCTTTTTTGGCTCAAGAAAAGATTTGCCCTGATTTATATTTCCCTTGCCCGGTATCTCATAAGAATCACTACCTTTATTTAAGTCCTTATATTTATCCTCTCTATACGGATGATTTATAAATGTTTTTCTTAGATGAAGATGTCTTTACTTCAGTCGGCATATTATCTTTAATAAGAACACCCTGATTTTGAACATCTTCTTTTTTATAACCGGATTGACTTTCAGATGAAAAAGACTGTATTTCTTGATTTAACGGCTTTTCTCTGCTGTTTTTATACCTTATATTCTTTTTCTTTCTCAAGTTTTTTACCTCACTTTCAACCATTGTTTACAAGCCCCATATATGCTGCATTTATCTTGGATTCTGCATACTGCTTCTCACTTTTTATCTTTTCCTGTCTCACTTAATTTTGTTGTTATCAATGAATACAGTTTTGTATTTTTAGGAAACTGATCTATAAAAGGTACAATGGTATTTCCATAGAAGATTAAACCTTCTCCCTCATTACTGTTTGTTACATAGGAAAGCTGGTGCTTTGAAATATTAAGCTTCTTAGCCAGTGTATCTCTATCCGTTCCCGCCTGATTAAGCATCAGAATAAAGTCGGTATTATCAAAGATATTTTCAATCTCCGGACTTGCAAGCAGATCCTTAATATTTTGTGTTAAGCCTGTCGGCATACCTCCCCATTTTCTGAATCTTTTCCAAATCTCTATAGAATAGTTGGCTGTTTGCGGTTCTTTTAAAAGAAGGTGAAATTCATCAACAAAATATCTTGTTGCTTTTTTACTTGCCCTATTTATTGTTACTCTGTTCCAAACCTGATCTTGTATTATTAACATCCCTATTTTTTTAAGCTGTTTTCCAAGTTCTTTAATGTCATAGCAAACCACCCTGTTGTTTGTATCTACATTCGTTCTGTGATTAAATACATTAAGGCTTCCCTTTACATAGATCTCCATCTCTACCGCAAGTTTCTTTCCTATTTTCTCCTCCTGTTTTCTAAGAAGATTATATAAATCTTCAAGTATAGGCATATTTTCAGGTATCGGATTTTCAAAATAGGCTTTATAAAGAATTGGCAAGCACCTGTCAATAACTGAGATTTCTTCCGCACTTAGCTTTTTCTCTCCAACCACAAGCTCAAAAAGGGACAGTATAAAATCAGATTTTAATGACAACGGATTGTCTTCATCCGCATAGTCGGTGTTGATATCAAGGGGATTTATATAGTCTTTTGAAATCGGTGATATTTTAATAACCTGACCTTTTAAGGCATTAACAAGCGGAGAATATTCAGCCTCAGGATCTGCAATAATGATATCATCATCAGTAATCAGGAAGGCATTGGTAATCTCTCTCTTTGCCGCAAAAGATTTTCCGCTACCCGGTGTTCCAAGTATCAGCCCGTTCGGATTTTTAAGTTTCTTTCTGTCAGCCATGATAATATTTCGACTTAACGCATTTAAACCGTAATACAAACTTTCACCCTTAATAAAGAGTTCCTCCGTTGTAAATGGAATAAATATAGCCACCGAACTTGTAGTAAGTCCTCTTTCTATTTCCACCTCATTTATTCCAAGCGGAAGACTTGCAACAAGCCCCTGTTCCTGCCTGTAGTTTAAATTTTTAATGTTACAGTTGTGCCTGTTTGCAATAGATTTTAATGTAAACACGGTATTCTCAAGCTTAGTCCTACTTTTACCTGTACTCATAATAAGGATCGTTACTAAAAACATCTTTTCATCATGATTTTGAAGTTCAGAAAGTAAGTTCTTTGCCTCCGCACCATAAGTTACAAGATCACTTGGCAGTATGTCTATATCATATCCTGCTCTGATTGCTTTTTTATTTTCCTCAAGTTTCATCTTATCAAGATCTGTTATTTTTCTTTTTATATTTTTAATCGCTTCCATCCTGTCAACAGCTTTGATATGAAAGGTAACGATCATATTTTCTTCCACCTCTAAAAATTCTGAAAGCATTTCATCCTTTATATCCGATGCTAAAATCTGTAGAAAGTTTACTTCTGCAAATACTTCTCCCATCTTAAAATAGGTAGGCTTTGAAAAATTAAAGGAAGTCGGTACAATATATTCCTTTGTTGTAAGCCCGCTGTATTTCAAATCTTCAAAGTTAAAAATAAACCTGTCCTCAGGATTTAATATATCATGAATGACTTTTAAGCGTTCTTCTCCGTCAAGTACATAGCCCTTTACACCCATCTGCCTAAAGTTATTTAATATATCCGATTCTATTCTCTCTAATCTGCTTTTTGCCTGTTTTAAATCTTCGGCTTTTATGGTAAAGGTTAAATACATATTTTTTGACAGTCCGTTATTTCCCTTGCTGCTTTGATTTAACAGCATTTGTCTGTATTCATTTCTTATCTCATTAAAATCATCCTCGGTTTCTTTGATATTAATAAGCTCTTTCCTTTCTTCATTCTCACCTATGCTGTTAATATAGTTAAACTCCACTTCCACACTTGAATCAAAGAAATTAAGAAAAGAAGAAAAGTCGGCAAATATCCCCTCCTGATCCTCTTCTTCCATAAGCCTATAATTAATATCAAAAAAGCGAATAGTTTTATTGTATTTATCCTTTTCAACCTGACATATCCCGTCCTTTAACATTCTTTTATAGGGAATTGTATCCTGTACCGTTTCCTTTTTCTTAGCCTTAATAGGAAAAGGAAACCATCCTTTTTTTATGAATGATTCCCCGTCTTTTTTATTGCCTGTATTCTTCCTGCTTAACTTTTTTAACTCGGATAATTCCTTACTGTTTTTCCTAAGCTCCATTTCTTCCCTTTGTATTCTTTGCTCTTGTTTTTTCTTCTTCTCCTTATTCAATTCTTCTCCTCCCATTACTGTTTAATCCCATCTTGCTTATAGGCATAGGCGTTCTGCCTTTTATTTCATCTTTTTCCTTATCCGTATTATAAATACTCTTTGATTTATAAAGCCTTATCTTTTGGGCTTTATGAAACCTTACTATATATGCCAAATGCTTTTCAAATGGCAGGTTATCTTTTTCATAAAGCATTGCAAACAAAATCGGTAGTACTACTATGCTCATCAGTATCATTGAAATATCCGTACTTAAAAAGTTTTTACATAAAAGATAAATTGGAAAACCGATTAGTCCTGCTATACTAAAGCCGATTAGCTGTCTTTTAGTAAGGTTAAGGGCTACCTTTGTTTTTACTTTACTAAGATCCTTCGGTACTTTTACATATGCCATGCTATCTCCTCCCTCTGTTCTTCGCTATTTGAAAGTGCTTCTATATGTTCCCAAAGTGATATGATTTCCTCTTTTACCTTCTCTAATTCTTCTGCAAGTTCAAAATCAGCTTTGCATAAGATATTTTTATCATCTTTTATTTTTACAAAGTCAAAATCTTTATCTAAAGGTACTGATGTAACCTGCTTTTTTCTGCTTACAATCTTTACAAGTAACACTCCTATAAAAAGCATTACTCCTGTTCCTAATATTATTCTCATTTTCTTATTTAATATTTTCATTGCTACCTCCCGGTAATTATATTTTTACTTAAACCTGCTGTTTTAATTTCATCATTTCAATCTTTTACTTTCGCTCATTTTGAACAAAAGTCATCTAATGACTGTTAAGAATAGCCTTTGCGATACTTCCCGACTTCATCATCATTACCCCAAGTATCATTCCGTATGCCAGCACCTTTAAAATACTTACATGAATATCCGTAAAGTTTACGGTTTTTACAAGTACCGCATAGATCCCGAAAAAGATTAAAATAAACAGTCCTTGAAGTCCAAGTGCAAACAAACTTTTTATATAATTTGTTCCTATACTGCTCCATTCCTTATTTCCCATTGTGGCAAAAGGAATAGCGGCTACGGAACAGTAAATATAAATTTCAATCATTCTTCCGTATAAGATTACTGTAATTAAAACAGAAAGTATTGTTAAAGAGATTTTAACAAGTCCTGTCTCAAGTGAAATTCCGATGAGTGTTCCAACACTTTTTCCTTTAGGGCATCAACCATAGCATCAAAATCTCCAGGTGCAATATTCGCACTGCTTCCCACAACCCCGGCTGCCTTTCCTACCATTTCCTGTGCAACATCAAAGACTGCCATGGAAAACTCAAAGGCATGGGATACAAGCCATACAGCTATCCACATCTTTATGATGTATTTGAAAAACTCAAAGGTATCCGTATCATGCATGGAGTTTTTTTGCATTACCACTTGAATTAATTCAATACAACATATTGCTGTAAGGATTATTACTGCTATGGGTAAAACAACATTTTCATTGATTGATTTTATAAAGGCAAATACCTCCGAGTTCCATGAACTCGGAGTTTTGCCAACCTCTCCGGCAACTGTTCCCACTTTCTCATTAATATCCAAAAGCATTGCCGAGAGATTATCCTTAATTATATCAATCATGATATTCTTGAAAAACTCATCTATTTTTCCAAATAAATCCAACATCTTAATTAAGTACAGTAGCAAGTAGCGGAATTAATTTTAGCCCTATTAAAACTATTCCTCCCCCTGCCATAAGCTGCTTTATTCCCTGTGATTTCGCTCCGGGGTTGTCATTTCCATAGCCTTCAAGCAGGTTTATGACTCCCCATGCTCCAAGCCCTGCCCCTATTGCTGTTACCAAAATCTTTAATACATCTACCGCCTGTGTAAAAAATGCCATTATTCTTCCTCCTTATTTACTGTCTTATCTGCCTTGTTAAGATGTTTTACAATAAAGTTTCTATAACTTTTATCTTCCTTTTTGACCTCTTTAAAATATCCGAAAACATGGATAAAATCGCCTTTTTCAAAGTCCTTTGTAAGTTCGGCTTTTTCACCGTAAACATTACAATTTATGTATTCTTTCTTTTTCTCTCCTACCTTTCCCATCTTTCTAAAGAGGGTAAAATTAGCAGCTTTAACTTCGCCGTCCTTACCCTTAATAACTTTTATCTCCACTTCATTAATCAGATTTCCGTTGATGTTAAGCATTTCTTTTTGCATATAATTTCTCCGTTTCCTATTTGATTTAATCAAAAAAAGACCATAGTCTTTTCAAGTTACCATGGACTTATTTATATTTTTTATGCTGACTTCTGCTCATTTTGAACTGAAGTCGGAGGGCTTCTTACCTTTGCTTTCACTTAACCATTTCTCCTTTTCTTCAACAAAAAAAGACTAAGATTTGATTTATCTTAATCCTTTACTTTTGGCTGCTATATGCTTTATGAAATTCATTCTTAGCTTTTAGATGTTTGAGCTTTTGATTTAATATGCCTATTCTTATTTTTATCTGCCCTAACCTCTTCCCTGCTTTTTTAATTCTCATTTCTATCTTTTCCCATTCATCCATTTCTTAATATTCCTTCCAAAAATCTATCTGTTAATAACTTTTTGCTTATTTTGAACTAAAGTTATTCCGAGTTTACCTATCAACATCCACCACTTTTACCCGCATTTCTTCTTTTAAGTTAATCTTATCTCTTCTTTTTAAATATTTTTCTATATCAAAGGTGTTTTTCTTGTTGTAGTCTGAAAGCAGCTTATAATTTTTTTATGCTTTTGTAATATCGAATTTATCTGAATAAAAAGGTCTTGCTCCTCTTATCTCCAGTATGCACTTTCCACCATCCATCACTTTAAGTTCATCCCTGCTCATCAGTTCCTTTCCAAGCTTTTGATAGTTCAGTCCGAAAGACTTTTGATTTGACCTTGTTTCCGATGTGTTATACAGGTCTATGGTTTCTTTTCCTAAGTTCTCGGATAACTCCTTTATCGTCGTTCCTTCTTTTCCGCCTAAAAATAACTCGCTATCACAATTACCTGAAATCGTATCGGCATTATCTTTATATATAGCTTTAAGTTGTGATTTTGCTTGAAGGATTATGCTTGCAGATATTTCTCTTGAACGAATGGTTGCAATTAACTTTTCAAACTTTGGAATCTGACCGATGTTACTGAACTCATCCAATAAACACCTTACATGAACGGGAAGTCTGCCGCCATACACATCATCAGCCTTATCACAAAGTAAATTAAATAGCTGAGTATACATCATTGCCACTACAAAGTTAAATGTGTCATCGGTATCGGATATGATAATAAATAAGGCTGTTTTTTTATCTCCTATAGTATCTAAGCCCATCTCATCATACTCCATAAGGTTTTTAAGCTCCTCAATATCAAATGGAGCAAGCCTTGCACCACAAGAAATTAATATACTCTTCGCAGTTTTTCCGGCTGCAAGCTTGTATTTACGGTATTGCTTTACCGCAAAGTGATTCGGCTTTTCTTTTTCCAGTGCATCAAAGATATAGTCAACTGCATTTTTAAAGTTTTCATCTTCTTCTCTTACCTCACTGGCATCAATAAAAGCAAGCAGTGTTTCAAAGTTTTGCTCTTCCTCCGGTGCTTCATAATAAAGATATCCAATCAGTGCGGTGTAATAAAGGCGTTCTGCTTTCACCCAAAAATCCTCACTGGATTTTTCTCCTTCGCCTTTCGTATTAGCTATAATGGTTTGTACAAGCTTTAGAATATCTTTTTCACTTCTCAGATAGGCAAATGGATTGTAGTGCATGGATTTTTTGAAATTTATGGTATTTAGCACTTTAATATCATATCCGTTTTTCTCAAGCATCTTTCCACACTCTATGAGAACGGTACCTTTTGGATCTGTTACAACATAGGATGAGTGCATTTGCATAAGATTGGGCTTTAAAAAAAATCTGGTCTTTCCACTTCCTGATCCTCCCACCACCAGTATATTTTTATTCCTTGCATATTTAGGGTTTTTAGGTCTACCATTCATGGTAAGTCTTTCCGTATCAGTTAAAAGAATGTTATTTTCAAACTTTTCATCTACATACGGTTCTATATCTTTTGAGTTTCCCCATCTTGCTGATCCATACTCTTTCCCTTGCCTAAACTTCTTGGCATTTTTACCTTTGGTATAGACAATTACTTTGATTAGGGCTGCTACTATTATTCCCACCATTATATCTATTAAATGAATACTTGGAATAAAACTTATTTTGCCAATTTCTAAAAATCGCCTTAAAAAAATCTTATCTAAAATATCTCCGCCCATATAACTTCTAACATGTGCTGATAGGATGTTTCCCGGATAAAATAAAAAGAGATAAGGTAAGTTTTTGAATTACAAACTTTTTTTCTTATCTCTTATATGAAATATTTTTTTATATCTTTCAGTATTGCTTCTAATATCTTCGTATTTACCCCTCCTTCTACAAACTCTGTTCTTTAAGCTTTTCTTTGATTTTATCTTTCTTAGGTGCGTTTTTCACCTTTTCTTTGAATTGATTTAGTTTACCCACTACCGATTCTCTTTTCTTATTCTTTCCGGCAAATTTTTCTACTGCTTCCTTAAACGCCTGCTCCATGACCTTTTCATCCTTTGCCTGAAAGAAGATAATGTTATTTCCTGTAGTAAGATCTTTTTTTATGCTGAATTTTACTCCGTTTTTTTATTCAGCTCTCTTTTTAAGCCCTTAAAGTCAAGGTCATTTAGTTCTAATGTTTCAACTTTCCCTTTCTTCACTAAATCTTTTACGGTTGTCGGTTTCTTTTCTTCTATAAATTCCTTTAGACTTTTCCCTTTTTTGGCTGCCATATTCAGCACCCTTTTCATAAGGTCTATTACCATTTTAGCTGTCCTTATATTTCCTCTTTCTACCATGGCAATAACCTGTCTGCTTACTTCTTCATTGATCAATATTTCACCTCTCTTATCCATTTATAAAAAAACATGCTTACATTCCTATTTCTTTTCTTCCTCTTTCACCTTGACAATTCTTTTTAACCAATTTCATATCTTTTTCATTTGCCAGTATTAATATAAAAAAAGGAGCAGTTTCATTTCTACGCCAAGTTCTGAATCTGCTTCCTATCACTATCATATTAATATTTATTTTCTAAAATATTGTTTTTAACAAATATTCCTTATCTGCTTCCATATTATATTCTATATCAATATCCAAAATATAAAGCACTAACGTAATTGCATCTGCCAATGATTCATTTGAAATAGTTTCTTTCATGCTTTTGCCCCTCAGCTTACATATCAAAACTGACCTTCTCTTCATTCCTTTTCTTTTCAATCATCTTAAACCATTTATCACTGTGCATATCATGATAAACAAGCTGAGTATAAAAGTTGTTCATTGTTGTAGGTGCATTAAAGAGTGTGGCAATCATATATTTCTTTATGTTATGGATTTCTCCAAGATTCTCTGAAAGCTTCCACATTGCATATTCAAGATGGCTTGCGTTCAAAGACATAAAACGTTTTTTTATAATGAACTGTGAATACTCTGTTCCTCCAATAACCAATTTATCACGCTTTCCTACTACCATTTCAACGATTATCTGGAACATTTCCTCATAGCGATTATTATATTCTGCATGATATCTGGATGCATATTCATCATAATCAATATTGACCTTAATTTGTTCTATGAGCTTTTCAACCTCACCTTCATCACTATCATATTGCGACTTATCCACTCTAATTTGTTCCCTTATGTTATTGCCGATACCTTGGATCAGATTATGATTAGTCTTATTAAACTCATTTGTCTTTAAATTAGTATTATTAGATACGGATTTTTTTCCACTTCTAAAGTTTGGTTTTTTATGTCTCTTGAAATTGATTTTTTCTCTTTCAAGAGTTTGGATTTTTTCCTTCTCAGAAAAAAAAATTTCACAAACACCTGCTTTTTTTAATGGGGATATTTCCAATTTCTTAGTTACAAAGTTCTTCACATAAATAATGTCCGGTTTTCCCTGTCCTCTTCTTTTTTTCTCAATAAGTCCAAAATCAATGAGGTTTTTCAGTGTAGATCTTGCTTTATCAGGGCTGCAATTACACAGAAGCTTCTGAACTGATTCCAATGACCTTATAACATATGTTCTTCCGTATTCATCAACCCATCCATTCTTCTTTGAGAGAGCAACCTGTTCATGTAAAAAAACCATACAAAATACATTCTGCCAAACCTAATTCTTCGTAATCAGAGTCTTCAAAAAACACCTTGGGTATCTTCAAAAATCGAAACTGTTCACTTTCCGCACCCGAGTAATAATCGTATTCAAACTTAGCCATAATCAAATACCTCCATGCTTCTTACGATAGTCTTCAAGAAGTCTTACAATGAGACTCTCTATTTCAGCATCACTCACTTCAGCAGGAAAATATTGCATAATGACCTCATGCTTAATTACCACATTTCTTTCCTTAATACTTGCTACTGAAAGCAGAGCATGAAGTGCTTCCTTAGTACATGACTTTTCTTGCGACAGTTTTTTTATTTGATGAGCTTGGGCTAAAGATGGAACCACATTATCTACTTTTATAACTTCTAAAAGTAAACATTGCTCGTTTGGGCTTATGTATGAAATTTCTACAGCGGGATTGAATTTTAATTTTTTATTGTCTACCATCTCCAATAGCTCGGGAAGCAACTCTGTAAGACGGATATATCTACGTACTTGGTTCTTGCTATCACCTACTGTTTCTCCAACCTTATTTGCTGTCTCCGACTTCCACCCAACTTGGGTGGAAGCTTCTAAGTCTTCTTTCTTACCCTGATGAGACAATGCATCAAGCTTCATCTTGTATGCATACGCCTTTTCACTTGGGAAGAATCTCTTCTCTTTGGAGATTAGCATCCACCATAGCAATTACAGCTTCATCGTCTGTCAAATCTCTGATAATAACCGGAACCGTCTCAAGCCCAACTATTTCAGCAGCATGTTTACGCCTATGACCCGATATCACTTCATACCCACCCTTTAGTCTGTTACGAACCATAATCGGTACAAGGATACCATTTTCACGAATACTATCAACTGTCTGTAGCATCTTGTCATCATCCAGTACCTTAAATGGATGATTCTGAAATGGAAATAGATCTCTTATAGAGACTTCCAGTACCTGTCCTGTCTGTTCCTGGTTGATTCCAAATAATGAGTCAAGATTTTTAAGCTGAACCCGTTCAGGAAGAGTTTTCTTAACAGCCATGTTCCATTACCTCCCTTGTTAATTCTTCAAATGACTTTGCAACCTTGCCTTTGCCATCATACTTATAGATACTTACTCCAAAAGCAGTACATTCCTTTGCCCTCACCGACTCAGGAATCATAACATCAAAGATTTTTATCTGACCCCCATATGCTTCCCGAAGTTTGCCTATTATATCCTTCTCATGATTGGTACGAGTATTAACCTTATTTATGACAATTCCTTCGACTTCCAGCTTACGATTAAGTTTTCTCTTCGTTGAACCTATTGATGCAAGAAGCTGTTGTAACCCAGTCATCGAAAGATACGAAGCCTCTACAGGAATGATTACTGAATCAGATGCAGTCAACACATTGATTGTCACCAAGTTAAGGCTAGGTGAACAATCAATTAAAATATAATCATATTTATCCCTTACATTTGATACAAAGGCGTCAAGCAGATACTCTCTACTTAACGCATTCATAATCATATAGTCCATTCCTGCAAGTTTGATATTACATGGCATAATATCCACTCCCTCTTCATTATGCATAATATATTCTGACAGTTCAATCTGTCTCTCCGTTATCTCACGCTCTATGAATGATGCAAGAGTGTTCTCTAATTCATCTGCATTATCAATTCCAAGGCTAGATGTAAGATTACCCTGTGGATCTGCGTCTATAACCATTACCTTCTTTCCATTCATTGCAAGGCCTACACTTAGGTTGCTTGATACAGCGGTCTTGCCCACTCCGCCTTTCTGATTCGCTATTGCGATTACTTTTGACATAACCGTATCCCTCCATTATTATTCTACAGTCTTTGACTCTCTGGCAACTATCTTAGTTTTTTTATCAACATCTGTGAAAACTCGAAAAATCCTATTAGTTCCTTTATTTTTCAATGGCCGTGACTTGCTTATAATCTGATAAATTTTATCTTTCTTCATATGTTCAAGGTAATCCTTAAGTTCATACGTAGCCCCCGAAATTCTTATTTTCAACATATTTTCATTCCTCCTATAATTGGACATAATTTCTGTTTCATTTTGGGAACGGTTATTCTTTGCATCGCATCCACCGCACCTATCGCTGTACAAATTCCCATGTTTTTTCCTCCTAAAGTTTTTTACTAAATTTATTCTAACCATAACAAAAAAGACACTCTCAAAAGATTTCTCTTTTAGAAAGTGTCCTTAATTTTGCAAATATTAATTGACTCACCAAGATTTAAATGCATTATCATGTATTATCCTGCATTTACTATTGGAACTTTTATGGTACTTTTGTGGTACACAAGCTCTCCTTACCACTCAAAACCCTTGGTTTTTCCGGGGTTTATCACCTACTTGACTTTAATGTAGGGAAGAGCAATACATCTCTGATTGCCGGTGAGTTTGTAAGCAACATTACAAGCCTGTCGATACCGTATCCGATACCTCCTGTAGGCGGCATACCTATCTCAAGGGCATTTAAGAAGTCTTCATCTGTATGATTTGCTTCCTCATCTCCTGCTGCAAATGCTTCTTCCTGTGCCTGGAATCTCTCTCTTTGGTCGATAGGATCGTTAAGCTCGGAGTACGCATTTGCCATCTCTCTACCGTAGATAAAGAGCTCAAATCTTTCTACATATCTCGGATCGCTTGGCTTCTTCTTTGTAAGTGGTGACACCTCTATAGGATGATCCATTACAAATGTAGGCTGTATAAGTTTCTCCTCTACAAACTCCTCAAAGAATAGGTTGATGATATCGCCTCTTGAGTGACGCTCTTCAAACTCAATGCCTTTTTCCTTTGCAAGTGCCTTTGCTTCCTCTGTTGTCTCTATACTGTCAAAGTCAATGCCTGAGTACTTCTTTATAGCCTCAACCATTGTAATTCTCTCAAAAGGCTTTCCAAGGTCAATCATTGCCTCGGCATAAGGAATTGTAGTAGTACCGCAAACCTTCTCTGCAAGGTATCTGAACATATTCTCAGTAAGATCCATCATGCCATGGTAATCTGTATATGCCTGATAAAGCTCCATAAGTGTAAACTCAGGGTTATGTCTTGTATCAACACCCTCGTTTCTGAACACTCTGCCTATCTCATATACTCTCTCAAGTCCGCCGACAATAAGTCTCTTAAGGTAAAGCTCAAGTGAAATACGAAGCTTTACATCTTCATTCAAGGCATTAAAATGTGTATTGAAAGGTCTTGCGGCCGCACCACCCGCATTGCTTACAAGCATCGGTGTCTCAACTTCCATGAATCCCTGACCGTCAAGGAACTTTCTGATCTCTGTTATAATTTTTGATCTCTTTATGAATGTGTCCTTTACATCGTCATTCATTATAAGATCCACATATCTTTGACGATATCTTGTATCTGTATCTGTAAGTCCGTGGAATTTCTCAGGCAGCGGCTTTAAGCTCTTTGAAAGCAGTACCACATCTGTAGCATGAAGGCTTATCTCACCTGTCTGTGTTTTGAATACCTTACCTGTAACACCTACGATATCACCGATATCAAGCTTTTTGAAAGCCTTGTACTCATCCTCTCCTACAGAATCTCTTGCTACATATGCTTGTATTCTTCCTGTTAAGTCCTGCACATGGCAAAAAGACGCTTTACCCATGACACGCTTTGACATAAGTCTGCCGGCAATCTTGACACTTTTTCCGTCCAACTCATCAAAGTTGTCCTTTATATCTGCACTGTGCTTGTCCACATCGTACTTTGTAATGAAAAACGGATCGTTATTTGCCGCCTGTAACTCGGAAAGTTTGTCTCTTCTTGCTTTTAAAATGTGATTCAAATCCTCACTTGCCATTGGTTCATTGCTCTTTGCCATATTTCCTCCTTAAGATACCCTTTGTATTTCTAATACTATATATTCTGAAACACCTGCCTGTGTTTCTACTACTGCTGTTTCACCGACCTTTTTACCCAGTAGCGCCTTACCAAGCGGTGACTCGTTGCTTATCTTTCCTGCAAGTGAGTCCGCCTCTGTAGAACCTACTATTTTGAAATCAAGTTCCTCGTCAAAGTCCTTATCAAGTACTTTAACCATACAGCCGATACCTATTGTATCCAAATCAACTTCATCTTCTACAACTACTTCAGCATTTAAGTAGTGCCTCAAGCTGTTCTATTCTTGCCTCTATATCTCTTTGTTCATCCTTGGCAGCATCATATTCTGCATTCTCTGAGAGATCGCCCTGTTCTCTGGCCTCTTTTATCTTTCCGGCTATTTCTTTTCTCTTATTTACCTTCAGATCCTGTAGCTCTTCCTCTAAGTTTCTAAGTCCCTCATAAGTTAATATATGCTTTTTCTCTGCCATATTTCCTCCATTTTGACTTCTATTTCACTCCTGCTTAAGTAAAACTGTCTTTATATTTTTATTTTGAAGTCAAAACTTTAACTTCAATCTGTCAACTCGTTTAAGATTAGAAAAAAAAACCACTATACCGGCGTATGTGGCGAATTTAATACATAATCTAACTAGTTCCGATGCATTATACAATGGACTTTGTAAACTGTCAAGTGGTAAAATCTCATATTTTTAAGCCGATTTTTTTAAGTGTTTTTCTCTGTATATCTTATGTGTAAATATTTATTCTAAATAAAAAAAGACAGGCTTGCTCAAGGCCTGTCTTTTAAGTAAGAGGAAATTTCAATATGTGTAACACTGTATATTATCCGGGTCTTTGACAGTTTGTTTACATAAATAAGCTTCAAAAAAGTCTCACAACCCGCATATAGCCTACATTTCTTTGTTGAAAAATTTGTCAAAATTTTTCGTTTTTATTATATAGTATTTTATAGTATTGCGTGGTATAATGGGGCTTGAGGTTTCCTATGAAAGTTACTACATCAAAATCAAAAAATGCTGAGTCATTCTATATTTCTAAAAGTTTCATCAATGACAAAGGTGTTAGCACCTCTGTTAATGTACGCAAACTTGGTACGCTTGCTGATTTATTAAAAAAGCATGGACCTACCAGAGATGATGTAATGGAATGGGCTCGTGCTGAGGCAAAACTTGAAACACAAAAATATAAAGAAGAAAAAACAGTAAATATTTCTTTTTAACTCCAATAAAAGACTTCAACCTCAACAACAAGTCTTCTATCGTGGGGGATATCTGTTTTTTTGCAATACTTTTATTATAACCTTGGCTTAGATAAAGTTTGCAGAAAAATAAGGGATAAATATAGCTTCAAGTTTGATATCAACTCGATATTATCAGATTTGATTTACTCAAGAATACTTGAACCTTCCAGTAAACGCTCAAGTTATAAATGTGCACTGGACTTTTTGGAGCCACCGTCTTACCAACTACATGACGTGTACCGTTCTTTAAATGTACTTGCTAAAGAATGTGACCTTATACAATCTGAAACTTATAAAAACAGCCACTTATTAGGAAAACGCAATGATAAGATTCTTTTTTTATGATTGCACCAATTATTATTTTTGAGATTGAAGATGAAGACGGAATTAAGAAATATGGCAAAAGTAAGGAACACAGACCAAACCCTATAGTACAAATGGGGATGTTTATGGATGGTGACGGCATTCCTCTTGCTTTTTCTCTATTTCCGGGTAATGCTAATGAGCAAACATCTATTAAACCTCTTGAAGAAAAGATTTTAAACGAGTTTGACTGTCAAAAGTTTATTTACTGTAGTGATGCAGGACTTGGTTCGGAAAAAATAAGAAAATACAATCATATGGGAGAAAGAGCCTTTGTCGTTACACAATCTATAAAAAAGCTTAATGCACAAGATAGACAATGGGCTTTAGACACTAAAGGATTTAAACGTTTGTCTGATGATAAAGTAGTAGATTTATCAGAAATATCAAGGGATGATGAGGCTATATATTACAAAGATGCTCCGTATACACCTAAGGATTTATCTCAGAGGCTTATCATCACATATTCACCTAAATATGCCAAATACCAAAAAACTATTAGAGAAAAACAAGTTGACAGAGCTAAGCTAATGCTTGAAAAAGGTAGCATCAAAAAAGAAAGAAGAAATCCTAATGACCCTGCCAGGTTTATTAGCAGCCTTGCAGTGACTGATGATGGAGAAAAGGCAAATGTACATAACTTTCTTAATACAGATAAAATAGATGAAGAAACTAAGTATGACGGTATGTATGCTATCTCAACAGACCTACTTGACGATAATGTAAGTGAAATACTAAGTATAAGTGAAAAAGAGATGGCAAATCGAAGAGTGCTTTTAGAATTATGAAAAACTGAGTTTGATGCAGAGTCTGTGTACTTACAAAGAGTTGACAGAATTACGGCTCACTTCTTAACTTGTTTTTTTAGCATTGATTATTTACAGATATCTTGAGAAAGCTTTTAGAACACAAATATACATGTGAAGAGATTCTAAAAACCTTAAAGGATTTTTAATTTTGCGTATGTAAAAGAGCAAGGTTTTATACCGCTATATAAAAAGAACGGAGCTTACAGATAAGCTACATGAGATTTGTCATTTTAATACAGATTTTTGAATTTATAACAAAAAGTCAAATGAGAACAATTAAAAAACAAAGTAAGGGAAAATAAAATACTATTTTTTTAGTTTCAAAACGAAATGTAAATACCCTCCAAAGCCGCTAAAACAAAGGGTTTGAAGGGTATTTTATATTTCAAAACTGTCAAAGACGGGATTATACAATGGACTTTGTAAACTGTCAAGTGGTAAAATCTCATATTTTAAGCCGATTTTTAAGTGTTTTTCTCTGTATATCTTATGTGTAAATATTTATTCCAAATAAAAAGACAGGCTTGCTCAAGGCCTGTCTTTTAAGTAAGAGGAAATTTCAATATGTGTAACACTGTATATTATCAAATAAGGTTGCTCAAGTCTTACTTGATATATATGGTAGCCGCCCATATTAAATAACAGCTACCATATCTTAAATTAGGAAAACCTAATATTAAGACCTAAAATTAAAATGCAGCTAACTGCTTTCCTGCCGCCTCGAGTGCAGCTTTTGCGTCTTCATCCGGCTCAAGGTTTGCTATAATGCCTTCTCCACCTATGATATTGGCACCTGCATTCTGCATACGCTCAACCCATAGTCTCATCCACTCTCCGTCGCCCCAATCATATGAACCGAACAAAAGGATATTCTTGCCTGATACCTTGCCTTCAATCTCTGTTACAAAGCTATCTACCGATTCGTCTAACTCCTCGGCACCCATTGCAGGGCATCCGATAGCAAATGCAGGCTGTGCCAGTAACTCGTCAACATTTACACTGTCAACAAATACAAGCTCAGGTGTTCCGCCTGCAGCCTTTACTCCTTCAGCTATAGCATTTGCCATAGCCTCTGTGTTTCCTGTTGAACTCCAATAAACAATAATTGCTTTATCCATTTTTTTCTCCTTATTTCTAGGCTGAAACTTTTATCAACAAGCTATACTCTCCAGCTCTCTACCGGATAAAAACTCATCAATAGCAATCTCTCTCGCCTCATCATAGCTTAAAAACTTTTTTCTGGTTTCCTCCAAGTTACCGTATATTTTCCAATATCCGCTATGCAAATATCTCTCTCCCTTGTTCTCAAGAAAGCCTTTTATATCGCATATCGGATACCCGAGGAACACACCGACCTCATGTGGGAACTCTTTCATCTTATTATAAAAGCCGTTCATCCTTTGATGCAGTCTAATAAGATTTGATATAAAATCATCTCTCCTATACCCGAACTCTCTCAGGTAGTCACTAACCTCTTTACTCCTCAGATGTTCTTCCAACTCTTTTGCTCTGTATACCATCACCAAATGTCGCTTCTTACAGGTACAAAGGATAATCAAGCTGATATTCGTATTATGCAGTTTCATACTTATTCTGGCCAACTCTTTGTCATTTAAAAAGAGCATACCGGAAATCCTTTTCCCCTTCAGCACTGCGGCATTTTGAATGATAAGCCTGAGTTCTACACTGTTCTCACCATCAGTTGCCAGCCTATTTACTATCTCAACCGGCATACCTACCTCCGTTTTATTCTTCAAGGAAATTTATTCCTCTTGGTTAGCACTCCCTAACTTTATCATTTTAACTGCACTTTGTCAATAGTTTTTTTCTAATTTTTTTAAAAATCTGCATCTATTTTTAAAAATTCATATTTTTTTACCTGTTTTTAGGATGGATAAAGTTAAGCTCTACAGCCGCTAAAGTCAGTACTTTATCGTAGTCAAGTTTTTCTTTTGCCAATCTCTTATTGTATTTATAATCACCGAAAAGCGGAAAGCCGTGCGCAGCACACTGAAGCCTTATCTGGTGATGCCTTCCTGTAAGCAGGTTTATTCTAAGCCTTGTAATATCAATGCCGTCACCCTGTTTTGTCTTTAAAACCTTATATTCAAGTATTGCTTCCTTGGCATCCTTAGTGTTTTTATCCGCTATTCTGCTGATGTTGTTGTTTTCTTCCTTTACAAAGTCTGTAAGCCTGCCTTTATCTTCACTTGGCAACCCTTCCACCAGAGCTTCATATACCTTTCCTATATTCTTTTTCCTTAGATCACTGCAAAGTATATCTGTGGCTCTTTTATTCTTTCCATAGACCATTACACCGTATACAGGCTTGTCAAGTCTGTGTATTACTCCTATATAACAGTCCCCTCCCAAATGTTTCTTTAAAAGGCTTACCATATCCTCTTCAAAGCTTGAACTTGACTGGCTCAAAACGCCTCTTGGCTTTACTGCCACAACAATATCCTTATCCTCATACAATATCTTCAATGCCATTTATCAATCTTTCCTTTTGCAATTTTGTCAATTGTTTTATCTCGTATTCTCTTTTCATCGCAATTATCTTATCTTCATATACCTCAAAGTAAACAAGTTCTACAGGAAGCCTTGTTTTGGTATATTTTGCCCCTTTTCCTGTATTATGCACTTTCACTCTTTTTGATAAATCGAAGCTCCATCCGCAGTACAGGCTGTTGTCATTACAACGAAGCAGGTATACAAATGCTTTTTCTTCTAAAAAAGCAGACAAGTCGGAAATCGAATGCCCGACTCCCAATTGTCTGCTGTATATGTCCAATTCCATTAAATTACCCAATCAGTAAACTCCGTAGTATCTCTGCTACTTTCCAAGCTGCTTGTATCAATGCCGTTTTTCTTAAGCAATTCTTCCATCTGACTAAGTCTTTCATTGAGGATATCAATAGTCTCTGCAAGCTTTGAGATATCGGCATTTACCTGTGCAAGTTTATGCTTTTTCTCAACCGCCTGACCGTTCAGTTTAACCGGTCTTGCAGGTATTCCGACAGCCGTCGAATCGCTCTCCAAAGGCTTTAACAGTACTGAATTTGCTCCTATAGAAGCGTTATCGCCTACTTCAAATGAACCGAGAATCTTTGCACCTGCGCCTACCATAACATTTTTACCGAGAGTAGGATGTCTCTTACCTTTAGCGGTACCTACACCTCCCAAGGTTACACCCTGATAGAGTGTACAATTGTCACCGACTACCGCCGTCTCTCCTATTACGGTACCGCAACCATGGTCTATAAGCACTCCGGTACCGATCTCGGCTCCCGGATGAATTTCTATCAGTGTAAAAAATCTTGAAACCTGTGATATCCATCTTGCTATAAAGAACATATGCTTTTTATAAAACCAATGTGCAATTCTATGCATAATCAGGGCATGGATACCTTGATATAAAAATAATACTTCAAATGCATTTCTGGCTGCCGGATCTCTCTCCTTTACAGCCTTTACATCATTCCAAACATCCTTAAAAAACATAATCTCTCCAAAACCCATGAAACTATATAAGACCCAGTTCCTTCATTGACGAATATATTCCATCCTCCGATACTTTTTTCGCAAAAAATGTCGCATATTCCTCTAATGCGGTATCATGCTCACCAAGTACAATTCTGTTCTTTGCACCACATGTAAACATAGGCAAGTCATTCATACTGTCACCGAACACATAGGCATCTTCCAATGCTATATTATAATAATCAAGAACTTTTAAAACACCTTCACCCTTTGAGCAAGGATACGGTACACATTCATAAAATCCTGCACCGCGATCTATAATATCAAAATCGCCGCACTCGGCAAAGAACGACTTCAAATCACTTTTTGAAAATCTGGGATCGTCAAATATGCAAAACTTGTCAAAGTCATAATCATCTTTGTCAAACTCACCAATAGACGGCTCGATAACTGCACTTATTGCATCCAGACCTCTCTCAGTTATCTCAGGATATATAAAAGGTTTGGCAGGAAAATAAATTCCCTGCCTTGCCTCCAACATACCTTCAACATTGAATTTCTTCAATAGTTTCTTTATTTCAATGCCTCTTTTATGATCTACCCTCTTCTCAAAGATGGTCTTATCTCCTACGACTATCTGTGTACCGCATCCGCATATATATCCGTCCATTTGAAAACGTCTCTTTATATTCCCGATAATACATTCTACTCTGCCGGTATTGATAAATGTCAAATGTCCCGCTTGCCTTGCCTCTTTTATAGCTTTAAGCGCTGATTTCGGCACTTGTTTGGTCTCATTGTCAATCAAAGTTCCGTCTATATCAAAGAAAAGTGCTTTCATTAATGTGCAGCCTCACTGCTCTGTGCAGACTCACTCTCTGCTGCAGCGCTCTCTCCGGCCTGACTCTCTGCTGCACTGCTCTCTGTGCTTTCTCCTGCGCTCTCTGCACCGGTCTGTCCTTCTTCGCTACCTACAGTCTCACCGTTTAAGTTTACGGTAGATGCGCTTCTCTTTGCCTTTTCTACAAGGAAGTTTTCAACCTTGTATAACTTTACAGCCTGCTCTACCTTATCTTTTCCATACTGCTTTATAAGTTCATCCTTTGTTGTGGTAAGTCCGCTTGCTTCTATAATCTTTTGATAATCTTCATCCTTTAAAGACATCTTTTGTTTCTTAAAGATTGTATCTATTGTTAATTTTTCTTTTGCAGTACTCTCAGCCTGCTCTCTGACCTTAGCCTTAAGACCTTCTTCATCTGTACCATACGCTTGTGCAAACTGCTCAATTGTCATACCGTACTGCTTGATCATATTGTTGATAGGCTCCATAGCGGAATTGTACTCATAGTCTACAGCCTTGTCATTAAGCTTATAAGTAGAATCCTTCATTACAGCTGTCAGTGCATTGTACTGATCCTGTTGCTCAGCGCTCTTCTTTCTCTGATCCTCGATCTGCTTTTTAACCTCAACCTTGTATGCATCAACTGTTGTCTGAGCACCGCTTGTATGCTTGCTTACCCACTCGTCAGTAAGAGTAGCCTGCTTTGAAACTGAGATAGAATTGATCTTTACATCAAATACTACTGCGGCACCCGCCAAATCTTTGTTATTATAATCTGAAGGGAATGTAAGATTAAGCTGTACATCTTCACCTATATTGTGTCCTATAAGTCCGCTCTCAAAACCTTCAATAAAGTTGTTACTGCCGATAACCAAATCATAGCCCTTTGCGCTACCGCCGTCAAAGGCAACTCCGTCTTTAGTTCCTGTGTAGTCTATGTTTACAGTATCACCCTCCTGAACAGCTCTGTCTGTGATCTGCTCTTTGTCAGGATCCTGCTGTAACTCTGTATCTATCTGCGCATCTACATCCTGATCACTTACAGATGTATCTATATTAGGTATTTCTACTCCGATATAATCCCCAAGCTCTACACTTCCGTAATCACTTGGCGCTTTTTCATCTGTCTTTGCCTCTGTGGCTGTCTTTGCGTCCGTACTGTCTGTGCTGCCTTTTTTGCTGACACTGCAGGCACTCATTGTAGCCAAGACCACCATACTCATCAAAGCTAACTTCTTTAATCTCATAAAATAAAACCTTTCAATTATAAATAAAATGCCTTAAAAGCAAGATATGTATTATATAAATCCAGTTTGGATATTACTTCATACGGTGAATGCATAGATATAACAGGTACACCAAGGTCCACGACATCTATATTCATCATTGCTACAAACTTTGCAATAGTTCCGCCGCCGCCTACATCTACCGCTCCAAGCTCACCTATCTGCCAATACACTTTATTCTCATCCATTATTGAGATTACTTTATTCATAAACTCTGCACTTGCATCTGAAGAACTGCTCTTTCCTCTGGCTCCCGTATACTTTGTAAGTACACAGCCCTTATTCAGATATGCAGAGTTGTTAGGCTCGTACACATCAGGGAATGTAGGATCGAAGGCGGCATTTACATCTGATGAAAGACAAGCGGACTTTTCACATACTTCCTTCACATCCGCGCCGAAGCTCTGTGAAAGATACTCTATATAATCGTATACATAGTGAGAATCCAAACCTGTATTGCCTTCCGAACCTATCTCTTCTTTATCTGCAAGAATTGTAAGTGTAGTGTGCTTAGGTGCTTTTGCTTCAATCTCGGCAATTATAGCAGGATATGCACAAACTCTGTCATCATGTCCGTATCCGGCCACAAGTGAGCGATCAAATCCTACATCTCTTGCCTTTAATGCAGGTACAAACTCTATCTCTGCTCTTGCAAAATCTCTCTCTGTAATGCCGAACATCTTATTTAAGATTTCAAGAGTCTTTAACTTTACACTCTCCTTGACATCATCACTGTCATCAAAAGGCAATGTACCTAAGAAAATATTAAGTTCTTCTCCCTTGATTCCTTCATCAAGAGTTCTCTTATCCTGCTTCTTTGACAAATGAGGAAGCAGATCGCTTATATAAAATACAGGCTCTTCTTCATCTTCACCTATATTTATCTCTACAAAACTTCCGTCTTTTTTGAAGATAACTCCATGCATTGAAAGAGGTATGGTTGCCCACTGATACTTCTTTACTCCGCCATAATAATGTGTCTTAAAGTAAGATATCTCACTCTTTTCATAGAGCGGATTCGGTCTGAGGTCAAGTCTCGGAGAATCTATATGTGCTCCGTTGATTCTTATCCCTTCAGTAATAGGCTCGGTGCCTATTGTAGAAGCAAGTACCGCCTTTTTTCTGTTTACCTTATAAATCTTATCTCCGGGCTTATAACTCTTTTTCGGATCAAAGACTGTATATCCGTTTGCCTCAAGCAGACTTGTAACCTCTTTTACAACTTCTCTTTCAGTCTTTGACTTATTCAAGAAATTCTTATAGCCCTTTGCAAACTCTTCAGCCTTTTCTATATGCTCAGGATTTACCTTGGCTATATGCGGATATTCATATGAAAGTTCTTTTTGCAGAGCTTTTGCTTTACTTTCTGCCATTTAAAACCTCCTTAGTCTAACTTAATGTCCTTTAAAAGTCCTGCCAATGATGTAGATGCAACTCCTTTTTCTACATACTTAAATCCTCTTGAAGGATCCTTTGCTCTACATTCTCCTCAAGTGCCTTCTTTGAAAGTGAAATCTTTCCGTCTTTGATTCCTGTTACTTTTACCTTTATGCTCTCACCCTCTTTAAGAACTGCTGCAGGATTCTTTACTCTCTGGTTTGAAATCTGTGATACATGTAACAGACCTGAGATACCGTCACCAAGGTCGATGAATGCACCGTAATCCTTGATTGAATCTACTTTACCTTCAAGTACGTCGCCAACCTTAACACTGTCAAGCTTAGCCTGTCTTTCCTTCTTTGCCTCTTCCTTTTCAAGAGCTCTGTGGCTTAGAACGAGCTTTTTCTTAGCCGGCTCCGCTGTAATAACTACAACCTCAAGGCTCTTACCGAGGTAATCGTCAAGGTTCTCAACATATTGACTTGACAGCTGACTTGCAGGGATAAATCCTCTTACTTCCTCCAAGAAAGCGATGCATCCACCCTTAACCACTTCTGTGATCTTAACCTTTGAAACTGTCTTATCAGCTAACATCTGCTCAAAAACTTCCCACTTATTTGCCTGTGGATCCTCTTTTGTGTCCATATTTTTATATGACTCTTCAAGCTCCTTTTCAAAGTCCTTCATTGTCTCTTCTGCCATATTGACCTCCAAATATTTTTTTCGTTTTAACCGCGGCAAGTTTCCCTGCCGCCTATATATCATAAAACAATAGATAGTATTATAACACACCTTTACTACATTTGACTATAGTTCTGTTAAATATTAAAGGCCCCCCAATTGCTTGAGGAGCCTAAATTATATAAGATTTATACTATTTACAGTTTATTTTAGTAGTTTACAGTCATTCTCTCGAAATATGCCTGTGGGTGAGCACAACATGGACATACTGTAGGAGCCTCATTACCCTCATGGATATATCCACAGTTACGGCACTTCCAACCAAGAGGAGCATCTCCCTTGAATGTACCGTTGTTCTTTAAATGCTCAAGAAGCTGAAGATATCTCTTCTCATGACTTGCCTCTACCTTAGCTACAAGCTCAAACTTCTTTGCAAGAGCCTCGAAGCCTTCTTCTCTTGCTTCTCTTGCCATACGAGCATACATATCTGTCCACTCAAAGTTCTCTCCTGCAGCTGCATCTACAAGGTTCTCCTCAGGTGTTCCGATACCGTGGAACTCCTTAAACCACATCTTTGCATGCTCCTTCTCCTGATCTGCTGTCTCAAGGTAAAGAGCTGCCATCTGCTCATAACCTGCCTTCTTAGCTACTGAAGCGTAATATGTATATTTGTTTCTTGCCTGTGACTCGCCTGCAAATGCTTCCATTAAGTTCTTCTCTGTTTTTGTTCCTGCGTACTTTGACATAAAAATTTCCTCCTAAACTAATTAAATATCAAATGTTAACTATATTTGTATGAAATATTATCTTAATTCAAAAACTATACTGCTTTTTTTGAATCAACATAGAGCATCTTTTGATAACATTCCTTACAATATCCATATAAGATGAGCGAATGACTCTCCACAATTCCTATATCTTCATGCTTGAACATATTGTCTAAACCGACTATTGTACCTGCCGGTAAATCAATAAGCTTTGAGCAAGCCTTGCAAGCAAAGTGATAATGTTCTGTGGTATTGTAATCATATCTCTCAATTCCGTTTATATCAGATAATTTTCTTATCTTACCTATCTCAGTGAGCAAACCGAGATTCCTATAAACGGTACCTAAGCTAATCTTAGGATCATCTTTGCGTAGTGACTGAAAGAGCATATCAGCTGTAGGATGATCGACTCTAGACTTCAAGTTGTCTAAGATAGCCTCCCTTTGTCTACTGTATTTTAGATCCTTCATGTATATCCCTTTCTAAAAATAAGAATCATTACTGTTTTAGTATATCATCAATTTTTAGAATGTCAAGATAAAAATCAAAAACTAATTTATAGACAACAGGTTATTTTATATTATATTTTTGAAATCACTTTCAAGTCCGTTTTTGAAAGTTCTTTATAAAAAACAAAAAGGGGCTGTGAAATAAGTCCCTAAAGGAAATAGGACCATTCGTTCATGCGAAAGGTCCTATTTTTGTGGTAAAATTAACTTGCAATGAAAACTTTACTCAGTACTTATTGTAATTCAAAACAAGGATATTTACCACTGTTTTTTTCAGATTGTTTGGATCTGCTGGATCCTGTTTTAACATTTGACAGATTGATGGGAGGGATCGATTTAAACAAGTATCTGACGGATATTCCGGAGTATACAACCGGACGACGCAGATATAATCCGGTCAACATGTTAAAAACAGTACTTTTCGGATTTATGACTAGCGGTTACTGCTCTCTGAGAAAACTGGAAGACAACTGCAAAGTTAATATCAGGTTCATGTATCTCATGGATCACCGGACTCCGTCATACAGAACCTTTGGATACTTCATCAATGAAATACTTCAAGATAAGATTGAAAACATTTTTAACGACATCAATCATGCTATCTTTAATGAGGAGCATGTAGATCTACAACATCTCTACATTGACGGCTCCAAGTTTGAAGCAAACGCAAACAAGTATACTTGGGTATGGAAGAAGGCTACCGAAAAGTTCCGTTACAAGCTTTACGAAAAAATCACTGCGGAGATTGAGGAAATTAATGCAGAAATCGTATGGAGTGGGGTGCAGATCACAACAAACACAGAGTATGTACCGGATTATCTGAATGAAATCGTTGAGCAGCTGGTACTTTTATGGGAACTGGATACAAGTACATTTGTTTACGGAAGCGGAAAGCGAAAATCCAAAGAACAGAGTCATTATGAACACTTGACTACGTTCTGTCATAAACTTCAAGAATACATACAAAAAATAGAAATCTGTGGTCCTGACAGAAACAGTTACTCTAAAACAGATAACTCGGCTACCTTTATGCGTATCAAAACAGATTACATGGGCAATGATCAGCTTCTACCGGCATATAATGTACAGATTGGTGTAGCAGATGAATATATTGCAGTTGTTGACGTGAACCATTATCGTTCGGATATGGATTGCTTTGTTCCTTTGATGGAGCACTTCAAACAAACTTATGGATTCTATCCCAAATATCCTGTGGCAGATGCCGGATATGGCTCATACAACAATTATATTTTTCTGTGAACAGAACGGAATTGAAAAAGTATATGAAATTTCCAATGTTTAAAAAAAGGAAACTAAGGATCGGAAATATCATGAAGATCCATTTCGTGCAGTTAACTTCAGAATTGATGAGCAAGGAGTCATGAGATGTCCTAACGATAAAAGCATTCCATTTTTTTATGCAGAAAAAATGTGAGGGGAAATCGGTACGGGCGCAAGGAAGAACTGTATGAATGCGAAGACTGTAGCGGATGTCCATATGCAAAGAAATGTAAGAAGACAGATAAGAATCGAACCGTTCGGATCAATAAGGAACTAACTTCCATGCACCGGGAAGTAATCGAAAACCTGGAAAGTATCCACGGTGCGTTATTAAGAATGAACCGTTCGATACAAGCAGAAGGCACTTTCGGAATTATGAAAAGCGACCGTTGGTACAAGAGAATTGTCCGAAGAGGTATTCATTCAGTCAAACTGGAAGTTTTACTCGTGGCGATAGGCCATAATTTATATAAATATCAGAAAAAAAAGACAAGAAACAGAACTGCCGCATAGATTAAAAAAAGAATTTCTATGGGGTAGGGGAATTGCGCTTTTTTTTGCGTATGATTTCAGTCATTTATACACAATAATTGCAAAAAGGGAGATGCGAAAAAACTCAATCGAGTTTTTTCACACCCCCTTCTAAAATAAAAAAAGCGCGAGACGGGACTCGAACCCGCGACCCCGACCTTGGCAAGGTCGTACTCCACCAACTGAGCCACTCGCGCATATATCTATTATATCAATATAACAATCATTTGTAAAGGAAATACTATGAACTTACTACGTAAGTTCAAGTACGCTATTTTTCTAAGTTCGTACTTCACTACGCTCGTACTCACTAAGAAAGGCTAATGTAGCACTATGACTTTACTATGTAAAGTCAAGTGTACTTTTCTTCTAAAACTCAAACTGCACTTCGTTTGTTTCGTTAAGAAGAAAATGCACCTTCAAAACTGCCTACCAAATGCTTTTCTCACTTGGCGAAGAGCTTGTCTCAAGCCTTAGTGAGAAAGTACACCTCAAATTCGCTTGCGGATTTGAGGGTGCTTCCGATTATATATACATAAATTTTTTCCTATCTTTTGGTTAAACCCTCGACCTATTAGTAACCATCAACTCAGTACATTGCTGTACTTACATCTTGGCCCTATCTACCTCGTAGTCTTCAAGGGGTCTTACTGTTTTCACATGAGATATCCCATCTTGAGGGGGGCTTCACGCTTAGATGCCTTCAGCGTTTATCCCTTCCCGACATAGCTACCCTGCCATGGAGTCACTCTCCAACAGGTACACCAGCGGTCAGTCCGTCCCGGTCCTCTCGTACTAAGGACGGCTCCTCTCAAATATCTTACGCCCACGCCGGATAGGGACCGAACTGTCTCACGACGTTCTGAACCCAGCTCGCGTACCGCTTTAATGGGCGAACAGCCCAACCCTTGGGACCTGCTACAGCCCCAGGATGCGATGAGCCGACATCGAGGTGCCAAACCACTCCGTCGATGTGAACTCTTGGGAGTGATAAGCCTGTTATCCCCAGGGTAGCTTTTATCCGTTGAGCGATGGCAATCCCACTTTATGCCACCGGATCACTAAGTCCTACTTTCGTACCTGCTCCACCCGTCGGTGTCGCAGTCAAGCTCCCTTCTGCCTTTGCACTCTTTGAATGGTTTCCGACCATTCTGAGGGAACCTTCGAGCGCCTCCGATACTCTTTCGGAGGCGACCGCCCCAGTCAAACTCCCCGTCTGGCATTGTCCCCCATCCGGATTACGGATGCAGGTTAGAAATCCAGCAATACAGGGGTGGTATCCCAACGGCGACTCTGCATAAACTGGCGTCTATACTTCTACGTCTCCCACCTATCCTGTACGAGTATTACCGAATCCCAGTACCAAACTGGAGTAAAGCTCCATGGGGTCTTTCCGTCCTGGCGCAGGTAACCAGCATCTTCACTGGTACTTCAATTTCACCGGGTGCATTGTTGAGACAGCGCTCAAATCATTACGCCTTTCGTGCGGGTCGGAACTTACCCGACAAGGAATTTCGCTACCTTAGGACCGTTATAGTTACGGCCGCCGTTTACCGGGGCTTCAATTCAAAGCTTCGTTTCCTGACTTCTCCTCTTAACCTTCCGGCACCGGGCAGGCGTCAGCCCATATACTTCACCTTGCGGTTTCGCATAGACCTGTGTTTTTGCTAAACAGTTGCTTGAGCCTTTTTTCTGCGACCACTATTTCTAGTGGTACCCCTTCTCCCGAAGTTACGGGGTCATTTTGCCGAGTTCCTTAACAATGCTTCTCCCGCCGGCCTTAGGATTCTCTCCTCATCTACCTGTGTCGGTTTGCGGTACGGGTACATATAACACTATAGCGGCTTTTCTTGACGGCTCCCTAACCGACTTCCCTACTATTTTTCGGTACGCATCACGCATTCCCCTTGTATGGTGGCTTTTCCTCCCATACAGGTACTTCGCTTGCCCCGGTTTTTGTCCTCCCGGGTTCGGTTTTTAGTCTCCGTGTCCCCACAGTTCTGATTATATGTAGTACAGGAATCTGTACCTGTTATCCATCGACTACGTCTTTCGACCTTGCCTTAGGCCCCGACTTACCCTGAGCAGATCAGCTTTACTCAGGAAACCTTAGATATTCGGCCAAGAGGATTCTCACCTCTTTCTCGCTACTCATTCCGGCATTCTCTCTTCTTATTACTCCACCACTCCTTCCGGTATGGCTTCTACGCTTCTAAGAATGCTCCTCTACCAATGTATTTCTACATTCCCAGGCTTCGGTGTTGTGTTTAGCCCCGGACATTTTCGGCGCAGGACCTCTCGACTAGTGAGCTGTTACGCACTCTTTTAATGTATGGCTGCTTCTAAGCCAACATCCTAGCTGTCTTCGAAATCCCACATCCTTTTCCACTTAACACATACTTTGGGACCTTAGCCGTAGGTCTGGGCTCTTTCCCTTTTGACTACCCAACTTATCTCGTGCAGTCTGACTCCCGTCAATCATCTATCCGGCATTCGGAGTTTGATATCTCTTGGTAGGCTTTGACGCCCCCGCAAAAATTCAGTGCTCTACCTCCGGTAGACTATAACGAGGCTAGTCCTAAAACTATTTCGAGGAGAACCAGCTATCTCCGGGTTCGATTGGAATTTCTCCCCTATCCACACCTCATCGCCACCCTTTTCAACGGATGTGCGTTCGGTCCTCCATTCACTTTTACGCGAACTTCAACCTAGACATGGATAGATCACCCGGTTTCGGGTCTACACATACTGACTTATTCGCCCTATTAAGACTTGGTTTCCCTTCGGCTCCGTATCTTTAATACTTAACCTCGCCTGTACATGTAACTCGCCGGACCGTTCTACAAAAAGTACGCGGTTCACCTTTCGGTGTCCCACAGTTTTGTAAACATAGGGTTTCAGGTTCTTTTTCACTCCCCTCCCGGGGTTCTTTTTCACCTTTCCTTCACAGTACTATACGCTATCGGTCACTGACCAGTATTTAGCCTTGGGGGGTGGTCCCCCCTGCTTCCCACAAGGTTTCTCGTGTCTCGTGGTACTCCGGATACTGCTGGATTCAATACATTTTCCCTTACACGGCTCTCACGCTCTTTGGCCCGCTTTTCCAAAACGGTTCAGGTAATATATCTTACTCGTATTGCAGTCCTCTACCCCGCAGTGCACGCACCACGGTTTGGGCTCTTACGATTTCGCTCGCCGCTACTTTCGCAATCACTGTTGTTTTCTTTTCCTCCGGCTACTTAGATGTTTCAGTTCACCGGGTTCCCCTCTGTACGTTATGTATTGGCGTACAGATACTCGGAGTTCTTCCAAGTGGGTTTCCCCATTCAGACATCTGCGGATCACTGAATATGTGCTTCTCCCCGCAGCTTTTCGCAGCTTGTCACGTCTTTCTTCGGCTGTCAGTGCCTAGGCATCCACCCTACGCTCTTTATGTTTAACCTCTTAAATCATTTAGATTTAGTGTTTATGTATGACACTAGCGTGTATCATACACTATGTTTAAAAATTTATTACTTTTGATATTCTTCATACTCACTTCGTTCGTATGAAGAACTACTTCTTTACTAAGATTCAAATTTCGCTTACGCTCATTTTCATCAAGTAAAGAATGCATTAAATATCAACTACTTTAAAGTAATTGATACCTCGGATGTCTAATTATAAAATATTTATATAATTTCTCGTTTGGTATGCAGTTTTTCAAGGTACATCATGCAGAGAACATCTCTGCAAATGAGATTTGAAGATTCGAACTCCAACATCTTCCATCCTCTCCAAAGGAATAACTGATGTGAAATCTCTTGTGGTGACACCATTGCTTCGCTTCGCAAGGTGTGCTTGTTTTCTAACCTAAGACTTCGCTTTCGCTCGTCTTCGCTAAGAATTGCTGTTGTAACACCATCATCTCGCTTCGCTCGATGAGGTGTGCTATTTTTCTAAATTCGAACTTCGCTTTGCTCGTTCTCATTAAGGAAAATATGTATGGGCTTAAGTGGACTCGAACCACCGACCTCACGCTTATCAGGCGTGCGCTCTAACCGGCTGAGCTATAAGCCCTTATTATTAAATTTTCACCAAGACTCAAGCTTCGCTCGCTTTCATCAAGTGTTTTTGTGGTGACACCATTGCTTTGCTACGCTACGCAAGGTGTGCTATTTTTCTAAATTCGAACTTTGCTTTGCTCGTTCTCATTAAGAAAAATATGCAGCGAAGAAAAATATGCAGCGGCATCCACCTACTCTCCCATACCGTCTCCGGTATAGTACCATCGGCCGACCGTGTCTTAACCATCGTGTTCGGAATGGAAACGGGTGTGTCCCCCGGTCGCATCGACACCGCTAAGTTTTTAGCAGTACCAATCTAATTTAGTACTAAACAGTACTCACAACCCTTACTTTAACCTTCATTAGGTAACACAATCATCTTATTTGATGAATGGTAACACCATAAAACTCACTTCGTTCGTTTTAGGTGAACTTTTTTTACTAAGCTCGCACTTCGCTTTGCTCGTGCTCTCTAAGTAAAAAATGTTTAGAAAGGAGGTGATCCAGCCGCACCTTCCGATACGGCTACCTTGTTACGACTTCACCCCAGTTATCCTCCCTGCCTTCGGCAGCTCCTTCCCACACTGCTAAACATAACTACTGCTATTCTTTAAAGGACGTTCTACATACTCAATTCTTTCGTATGTAGAACTACTTTTTTACTAAGCCTTAAGCTTCGCCTTCGGCTCGCTTTCGCTAAGTAAAAAAGCAATCCCAGCTTTATGTTTACCAGTGTGGGTTAGGTCACTGACTTCGGGCATTGATGACTCCCATGGTGTGACGGGCGGTGTGTACAAGACCCGGGAACGTATTCACCGCAGCATTCTGATCTGCGATTACTAGCGATTCCAGCTTCATATAGTCGAGTTGCAGACTACAATCCGAACTGAGACGTTATTTTTGTGATTTGCTTGACCTCGCGGTTTTGCTTCACTTTGTTTACGCCATTGTAGCACGTGTGTAGCCCAAATCATAAGGGGCATGATGATTTGACGTCATCCCCACCTTCCTCCGGATTATCTCCGGCTGTCTCGTCAGAGTGCCCATCTTACTGCTGGCTACTGACGACAAGGGTTGCGCTCGTTGCGGGACTTAACCCAACATCTCACGACACGAGCTGACGACAACCATGCACCACCTGTATCCCTTGTCCCGAAAGACTAACTTCATTACAAAGTTATTCAAGAGTATGTCAAGATTTGGTAAGGTTCTTCGCGTTGCTTCGAATTAAACCACATGCTCCACCGCTTGTGCGGGTCCCCGTCAATTCCTTTGAGTTTCATTCTTGCGAACGTACTCCCCAGGTGGAATACTTAATGCGTTAGCTTGCGGCACCGAAGAGTTTACCTCCCCGACACCAAGTATTCATCGTTTACTGCGTGGACTACCAGGGTATCTAATCCTGTTTGCTCCCCACGCCTTCGAGCCTCAACGTCAGTTGTCGTCCAGTAAGCCGCCTTCGCCTCCGGTGTTCCTCCTAATATCTACGCATTTCACCGCTACACTAGGAATTCCGCTTACCCCTCCGACACTCAAGCTATACAGTTTCCAAAGCAGTTCATGGGTTGAGCCCACGCCTTTCACTTCAGACTTGCATTGCCGTCTGCGCTCCCTTTACACCCAGTAAATCCGGATAACGCTTGCCCCCTACGTATTACCGCGGCTGCTGGCACGTAGTTAGCCGGGGCTTCTTAGTCAGGTACCGTCATTTTCTTCCCTGCTGATAGAGCTTTACATACCGAAATACTTCTTCACTCACGCGGCGTCGCTGGATCAGGGTTTCCCCCATTGTCCAATATTCCCCACTGCTGCCTCCCGTAGGAGTTTGGGCCGTGTCTCAGTCCCAATGTGGCCGTTCACCCTCTCAGGCCGGCTACCGATCGTCGCCTTGGTGGGCCTTTACCTCACCAACTAGCTAATCGGACGCGGATCCATCTTATACCTATAAATATTTTACCCCTGCACCATGCGGTGCTGTGGTCTTATGCGGTCTTAGCGGAAATTTCTCTCCGTTATCCCCCTGTATAAGGCAGGTTATCCACGCGTTACTCACCCGTCCGCCACTAAGTATGTTAAAATTCCATCCGAAGACTTCCTTTTAGCAGCTTCGTTCGACTTGCATGTGTTAAGCACGCCGCCAGCGTTCATCCTGAGCCAGGATCAAACTCTCATATAAAAGTTTAATCTAGCCTGTCGCTAGCTTGCATCTGTTTTCACAGATCTACTGTTTTATTTAAGGTTGTTCTATCGTACTCGTTTCACTCGTACGAAGAACTACTTTTTCACTAAGATATGAAACAAGCTTTCGCTCGTTTTCATCAAGTGAAAAATGCATCTGAAATCTCATCATATTTCAAAGGCAACACCATTGCCTCACTTCGTTCGGCAAGGTGCACTATTTTTCTTAATTCAAGTTTCGCTTCGCTCACTTTCATTAAGAAAAATATGCGAAATATGTGAATTTTCAGGGTTGTGTGTACTGTTTAATCTTAAATTATCATGGTTCATTTGCTTTTGCTGTTTGAAACAGCTTAACTATTATATCAAGCTCATTTTATCTTGTCAACAACTTTTTTTAAGTTATTTTTGAAAAGTTTTTCTCGAACTTTCTTTGCTCTTTTTTTGAGCAACTTTGATATAATATCAAACTTTCTATTTATTGTCAATAGTATTTTTTTCTATTATTTTTTTAGAAAAGTTTGCTTTTTGTTTTTTCTGTCCTTTTAGGACAGTGATCTTATTCTACACCTTACATACTGTCCTGTCAACCTTTGTTTTCTTTTTTTAAAATTTATAAAGGCTGAAGTGTAAATGTCAGTTCAACTTAAAAAGTAAATTTATGTAAGTTGCATTTAGTGTTACAGAATCAAAGAAATATAACATTATAAAATTCAGAACCTCTATCAGTTAGCAAGACATTCACATATTTTCTAAATACCTCATCGCCGAGAATGTCTTCTAAAGTATCGACTCCATTCTTCATAGCAGTGGAAGTCTTTTCAGTTTGGTAGAGTGCAAATAGGATGCCTGATGGAATAAACTTAAAAGTTTGGATAAATGGACCTGTGGTTTCGTTGTTATAGACTGTATCCATCTGAGTTATAAGAGCATTGGGATTGTCGTCAATATATTGTTTATAGTCATTGTAGTTACGTCCAATCAGATGTTTGTTGTCAGCTCTCTTCTTAAAACCATTAGACTTCTTTTTTGAAATTTTACGAGAGACTTGCCTTCTGAGGTCAAGAACAGTAAGACCGGCTATTTCATGAAATACATCGCCTTCTATGTAGTTGTATAAAGTCTTTTCAGAAATACCAAGTTCAGGGTGCGAAGCAAGTATTTGATATGGAGATAAACCTTGTTTAAGAAGAGGTGCTATCACATCAGCAATGTCCTTAGCTTGTTTAACCGTAAGATTTACTCCTTGTCTGGAGTCTACCAGTGTATAACGATAATCATTCCATGCATCTTCCGGAGAATATTTATATTTGTTAAAACGACAATGACGCCGGTTTGTGCAGTCGTTACAGGCACCTGGAGAGCGGTCACGTCTTTTGCAGTGGAATGGAGCATAAAGTATACAATCAGTTTTGCATTCACGTCCAAAAGGGCACTTCTTGTAGTTACTACATTCAAGCGGCATGCTGCATCTGTATGTCAGCTTAAGGCGTGATTTGATTTCTTTACAAACAGTTGATTTATCTTTACCAATAGTTTTAGCAATAGCAGTCTTAGTCGAGCCGTTAGTAATACCTGTTAGAATAATTCGTCTATCTTCAAGTGTTAAATGTGAAAATGAGTTTAAAGATGCTATAGTGGTACCTACCTTTCCGGTAGCTGTCTTATCCGAATTGTACTACTAAACGCAACTATTGTAAAAGTTGAAATATGTGTAAGACTAAACGCAACTTTAGCATAGGGATTGTGGAAATAAACTTTTCACCCTAGGTTATAAAATTATATATTTAAAAAAAGTTGATTTTTTTCCACTTTATGAGTATAATTAATTTGCAGGTAGAGATACGCTGTATACTCATGATATCGAATTAGCGTTTAAGCGATATTTAATATCGTCGATCATGAGGCCACCTTTGAGGTGGTTTTTTTATTTTTATTTGGGGTGAATTTTTTTACATGAATATTTATGTATATTCTGATGAATCCGGAGTATTTGATAAAGAGCACAATGATTATTTTTGTTTTTTTGCAGGATTAATTTGTATTGGAACTAATGAAAAGGAAATATGGTCCAGAAAGTATTCTGCTATTGAAAAGACTCTTAGGAAAAGTAAAGGTGTAAAGTTAGATTACGAACTAAAAGCTACTAAAATTACAAATAGTGAAAAAGGCAAACTGTTTAGGTCACTAAATAATTGTTATAAATTTGGAGTCGTTATAAGAGAAAAAAAGTATTAGATCGTATCTATTACAGCAAAAAGGACAAACAACGATATTTGGATTATGCATATAAAATTGCGGTTAAGCGAGCTTTTTGAGAATTTAATAAACATCAAATCTTTGGATCCAAATCAAGTTGAAAGAATATATTTTTATGTAGATGAACATACTACAGCTACAAACGGCCGTTATGAATTGCAAGAATCATTAGAACAAGAATTTAAGCTGGGTACTTATAACTACCACTATAATACATACTATCCACCAATATTTATGAATATCAAGGATATTCAATTACAATATTGTAATTCTGAATCAAAGCTGCTTGTGCGAGCCGCTGACATTGTTGCAAATAAGATATACTATTTGGCTCGAAATAAAATGTATAGTTACATAAATAATATTTCAAAAAAATGAATATAGTATTTTTTTACCATAAAACAGACATGTGAAAATTCATTATAATTTCACACGTCTGTTTTATTATCATTCAATATTTATTTTTTTCTATACTATATAAAGGTATCTTTTGACCTTATTCCAATACCAATTTTTCCCTCATGTGGATAAATCATGGATGTAAAGCTGTACTTACCTCCAAGCAAATAAACTTCCAGAACATTTCCGTCTTTTATTATACTGAAATCTATATCAGTCTCATTTTGTATATTTGCTTTATAAGTAGTACTACCATTTGCTTAACCCGGCATTTTCCTATCCCTAGTGAATCAGAAACATATTTAAAAAAGCCCATTGTAGCACCCATAATCAACATAGGTAGAGGATCAAAATTACGCATTTGAGAGAAATCGAAACAATTTCATCATTTTGAACTTTTTCGTATATATCGTGAGCAAATTTAAGTGTTCCTACAAGTTCCATATCCTCCGGAACAACGTATATTCACCTCCTTACACAGCACCAATCCAACCATAACCTTGAACAGCCATATCCACAAAGTGGTTCATGAGAAGAGATACCTTAGAATCAAATGATGCTTTATCATAGCTTTCTGGCAGATTGTCATTCAGAGATAGCTCCACCTCATGTTTCAACTTGGCACGTGGCTGTTCGTCCTTGTACCAATCTACTACCAGAAGGCTACTGCGATTATCCACCAATTTCCTATACAGATTCTTAGCAGATAGTTTTACTTTTTGCTCTTCAGCTTGTGTTAGTTTCTTTCCTGCAATCAGCAAATCATAGATTTCCAGCTCTTCTTCATTTAGACCTTCGGTATTAGCTCGATTGTCTTCCTGGCGAAGTTCTTCAAGGAGCTTAACAAGTTGCTCGTAATAATCCTCATTTTCAGTGCCACCTGCATTATAGGAATCAATAATACGTTTGAAACGCTCTGAGAATTTAGTTCTGGTACAGTTTCTATTAAGCATCTGTTCAAGAGCTTGCTCAATGTATTTCTTCAAGTCATTAATCTCAATCGCCTTATACTTGGCAACCCTTATCTCTTTCCTCAATTGTTCAACATCAACTTTAGAAAGGTCAATTGCCTTTGTGCCTTTAATCGTGTACTGAACGGGTTTCTCACGCAAATAATTAACGAAATCTTGACTTGCAGTAACACTACCATCAAGAATCTGATTCATTTTCTGTCTGGCACGAGCGACTTTTTCATCATCAATAGCGTGATAAAAAAGACCATGCAGATACACAAGCGGTGCAAACTTATCGTTGCTCCAATTCTTCTCAAAGATTTCCGGCTTTGATGCTTCATAGAGATTCATCAAAGTATTGAGGATAACTTTGAACTTCTCTTTATTATCATCTTTGGCAACGATAGTGTCATAAGCACTTCTTAATGCATCCAGTTTATCCAGTATATTAGAATCAGCAATTATCTTTTCTAAGTCGATGCTCAATAACATTAGGAAGGAATCCGCCTCTTCAATAGTTCCGTCAATATAGTCTATTAGCCGGTCAATATCCTTTGCCGGGAATTCTGTTCCGTCATCACCGGTGGCATATTCTGTTAATGCCTTCTTCATGTATTTAAACATGTTGACATAATCAACAATAATTCCGGCAGTTTTACCCGGATACACTCTGTTGGCACGAGCAATCGCCTGCATTAGGGTATGACCTTTCATCGGCTTGTCCAAGTAGAGTGTAGAAAGATTCTTTACATCAAATCCTGTCAGCCACATCGCACACACAAATACGAGCTGCAAGGAATCATTAGGATCTTTGAATCTATCCTCAATATCTCTGCCGTCCGGTGTGATTTCTTTCATCTTTGCACGATGCTCCGATATCCGTAAGCCCTGCTTTGCAAACTTGGCTTCTTCATCATTTTCCTCTGAAATGATAACAGCCATTTCAACCTTATTCATATAAGCAAGAATACGAGTGAGCTGAGCACGTTCTTCCTTAGTAGAAACAGTGTTTCGCTCTTCATGATGTTCTGCTTTTCTATAGCCCAGTAATGCTGAACCTTATCATACATTTTGACAGCAGTATATTTATCGACAGATATAACCATACCTTTTCCAAGGAATCCACGTCTTGGGAAATGATAGGCAATATCCTGTGCAACTTTATCCAGTCTGTCATCACGCTTGATGACCTCTAAAATACGAGAAGATGCGTTTTCTAACAGACGTGTTTCATCCTCGTTTAAATTTTCTTCTTCGATAATGTCCACAATGTCATCGTCAAGGAAATCATTCTCAAGCCCAACTTCCGGAACTCGTCTGGAATAGAATAAAGGTACTGTAGAGCCGTCTTCAACAGACTGTACAAAATTATACTCTGATACATAATCTCCAAACCACTGATTTGTAAGACGTTTTGTACCAAGGAGTGGCGTTCCGGTAAATGCAACAAAATTAGCATTCGGAAGTGCAGTTCTCATGTTCTCTGCCAAATCCTTATACTGTGTTCTGTGTGCTTCATCAACAAGGACAATAATATCATCACGAGTAGAGAGGACGGGATATTTCTTTGTTTTGTCGTATCTGAACTTATGAATCAAAGTAAAGATAAAAGCCCTATTGGTAGTTAGAAAATCTCTTAACTGCTTACTATCCTTAGGCCGGCATTCTTCTTTAGAACCAATAACCTCAGTACGTACGAAGTTCTTATGAATCTGAGTATCCAAATCCTCACGGTCTGTAATAACGAGGAACGAGAAATTACCTTGAATCTTACGCTTCACTTTACGGGCAAACATAACCATAGAATAGGATTTACCTGAGCCCTGTGTATGCCAGAAAACACCAAGCTTACCGTTAAGCTCTTTTCTGTTTTTCACGGATTCCATTAGATTATTTACACCTAAGTACTGGTGGTTCTTAGCGATAATCTTTATTCTCTGATTTTCAAAGAGAATAAAGTTTTCAATATAGTCAATCAATCTTTCTTTGTTAAGAAGACCATCAACAAAATATCTGACCGAGCTATCCTTAACATTATCCGCAGCAAGAATGGCTTCTCTGTCCAGTTTCTCTTTTTCGCTATCAATTTTGAGCCATTCAAAGAAATAGTCATAGGTCGCATTAAATGCACCAAGCTTCGTCTCCAAACCATTTGAAAGCACACAAATCTGATTAAATGCAAAAAGATTCGGAATATCTCGCATGTAATCTTTCAGATTCTTGTTGTAGGCTTCTTCAACCTTAACAATGCTATTTTTCAGTTCGATAAACACAAGAGGCATACCATTGATAAAGATAAGGATATCCGGCCTTCTGTAGTAGACCTTCCCCTGTATCCACATCTGCGATACTGCTGTGAAAGTATTATTCTCCGGATGCTCAAAGTCTATCAATTTAACAAAATCAAAGTCCTCTTTTCCGTTTCTACGAACTGTGATTTTGATTTTATTACGAATTTGCCTGTATAATTTGTAGTTAGTATCTACAATGTCCGTTCCTGTATAATCTTGCCTTAATGTCTTTACTATATCTTTAATTTTATCTTCTTCGATAGTTGGATTAATACGCTTAAGAGAAAACAGCATAACACTGGGAAGAACACATTCCTTCTTAGAAGCCCTTCCTGTGCCATCATTCAAATCATCACGCTTGCTTGGGTCAGCATCACAAATGAGGATATCATATTTAAATGGTTCAGCTTTTAATTTTGATAGTATAGCCTGTTCTATATCGTCTTCAGATATAAAATTACGCATATGAACACCTCCTTAAACTTCAAGTTTTCCGCTCATTAAGCGTGGTAATAGCATATCTCGTTGCTTCTCAAGATTACTATTAATCAATGATATTTTTCGCATCACACTTTCTATCCCAGATACAATAGAATCAAATTTTTGTATAAGATCCTCATTTGGCATGAGTATTTTAAAGCCAAATAACTCTTTTTTTGTGACTGATGCAAAAATCGATCCATTCCCAATAATATCTTCCTGCTGAAACTGGTTCTTCAACATCCACAACAAATATGCATTATATCCTTTTACAGAATTAATGCCAGCCACACCTCTGCCTAAAATTATTTTATTTAATGTTATGTTGATTCTTCCAACAGGTGCTCGAACACTAAAAATAATACTATTAGCCTCAGCGATGCGATTTCCTCTCGTACTATAGACACCATCAATTATATAGAAATCGCCATAACTTCCCACGCCTTGATGAAAAGGCAACCCTACGCAATTAGTATTATAGTTTTCAGATTCAGGACTTTGTCCCATAATAATATCGGCAATATCTGAGAGAATTTCAATTTTCCACCCCTTAGGAATTCCATTTTCAAACTCCACATCCCCAAATCCCGGAAAGCGAAATCTTACAAACCATTCCTTATATAGATTCTCTGCCATTTGCTCCAACAACTTGATACGCTTGTTGTTGTTTTCGATGAGATCATCAAATGTTGAGAGAGTTTTAACAATCGCATTCTGTTTCTCTATTGAATAATCTGGAATAGTAAATCTCAGTAATCCCTCTATTCTAAGGTTTGGTTGCGTTGCTACACAGGATATATTATCGATATATTGCAAAAAGCTTTTAGTTTGGAAAATATAATAAACAAACCTTGGATTAAGACTTTTCTCTAATCTAAGTCGTATTGTTCCATTATTGTATACAGCTTCAGTATCTTCCGTAATAAATTGAGAAACTCCAACTGTTGCACCTGTTCTTGCAATCAATAAATCATTTTTCTTAAGCAAAAATTTCTTGCGGTCTTTTTCGTTAGTTTCAGTGAAGCCCCACTCATCATAATTTTTCCCTTGGGATATATCTTGGATACGAATACATTTTAATCCTGTATCATATTCAACAATAGGAGCTCTTTTAATAGCATCCAGACCTGTATTTGCACTTAGTGTTTTATCTTTTAACCTCATATCATTCACCCAACAATCCTTTCAGATTATTTGCAATGAGTTCTTCAAGTTCTCTTGCCTCGGCACTTAATGAAGTGAACTCGGCATTCAAGGATAACATTTCTTCCTTGAATTCTTCCTTAGTTAATCCATCATCTTCAATAACCACGCCAACATAACGTCCTGCATTAAGAGAATAGTCCTGTTCAATAATTCCGTCTTCACCATCCATGAGAGCCACCTTACAAAGACCGATAACATCAGCATATACACCATCAGGGAATCTTTCTGTTAACCAGTCAATCTGTGACTGCCAATATGCTTTGTAAGAACTTCTTTATCATCAGAAGTTTCCAGTGCATTAGCAAGCTCTGTTTTATACTCATCAATCAAATCAACAAGAGCCTGTGTATCTCCGTGATAAAGCTTTGTGATTACGCCAAGATTCTTAATTTGCTCCTCTGAGAACTTTCTGTGTGCTCTGTCAACCTGTGTGAACACATTTCTTGCATCTATAAATAAGATTTCATTTTTCTTCTCAGTGTTTGGCTTCTGTTTATCGAAGAACCAAAGAGTTGCAGGAAGGGTAACTGATGAGAACATATTAGAAGGAAGGGTCACCATCTGAGAGATGATGCCTTCTTCAATCATTTTCTTTCTAATATCATATTCAGAACCGGATGCATCAGATGCAGAATTAGCCATAACAAGTGCCGCTTTACCGTTCTCATTTAAGGCAGTAGCAAAGTAACCAATCCACAAATAGTTTGCGTTAGGCACAGTTTCTTTCTTGTCAGATTTTTTCTTTGTTGATTTGCTCTTATTTCGTGGTACCCCGTATGTGTTGAAACGAGCATCATCAGAAACCTTATCAACCACAACCTCATCTACATTAAATGGCGGATTCGCCATTACATAATCAAATTTCCCGACTGCATTATATGGATCAGAATAAAATGAGTTAGCTTGCGTAATGTCACCACGAACATTATTAAGAAGAAGGTTCATCTTAGCCAGTTTTACGGTGTCCGGTTCTTTCTCAACACCATAGCAACGGAACTTCATTTGCTCGCTTTCACCGGTATTATGATTATGCATGTACCTCGCAGCCTGTACGAACATACCTCCGGAACCGCAGGCCGGATCTAAGAACTTCTTTTCACCCGGCTGTGGATTCAATACTTCAACCATATATCTAACAACTGTCGCAGGAGTATAGAATGTTCCTCCATCCTTACCTTCTGCAAGTGCGAAGTTCCCTAAGAAATATTCATAGATTTCACCAAAGATATCAATAGTGCTATTTTCAGGTATATCCTTGAAAATACGTACGATATTAGAGAGAAGCTCCGGCTCTTCTTCCGGTACTAACTGTGCGTAAACTTCTTTTGGAAGTACACCATCCATTTTATGATTCTCATCTTCAATGGCTTCCATAGCCTTCTTTACAAGAGTAGCCTTGTTTGCATCGTCCGGTGCATTGTTAATGAAGTCATAGTAAGCACACTCCGGGAGATAGAAGCCACATTTCTCGATGGAAATCTCTTTCATAGATTTCCATACGCCCGCCTTTAAGACGATTGTATTCTGCTTCAATTTCTTCTTTATGTTGTTTATATAAGATGTCGGCATATCTCAGAAAGATAAGTCCTAGAATAGGCTGACCATATTTATTTGCTGCTAAATGTGCACTTGCACGAAGAACATCGGCAGAGTGCCATAGAGTGTCTTTTAACTCTTTCAATTCTTTATCTGTCATAGCATTATTGCTCCTTTATTTCTCTATTTTGTAATCAAGCCAAGCTTCCTCTATCATTTCATAAGGAATGTTATTCTCTAAGCAAAACACATTGATACTTTTCATTGCTTTTAAGTTTGGCTTTGCACGTCCGGATTCCCAACGATTCACAGTAGAAAATGCCACACCAATTTTCTTTGCAAAGTCTTGCTGTGTAAGGAATGAACGCTGTCTAATTCTTTTTATTTCTTCAGGAAAACTCATATGCATCTCCTTTTCGTTTTTCACTCGTTAGTATAGCGTTAATATACCAAATAAATATAAATTTTTCTAGTAACGATCCTCAGACTATCATGACTTGGAGGATTTCCTTATTAAACGCTTTGCCAAGAGATTCGGAAAAGCCGAGGAAGCTGCATTTGTAAATAGTTCCTGTGATGAGATGCCTACCGGCATTCTCCAGAATACCGATGGTGCTGATGTTGGTGTGACAGTCGATGCACTTACCACAGAGGAAGCTATGCATGGGTGCCAAAAACTGTAGCTGATATCTTAGACAGACAGGAATATCTTGATATACAGTTGACCTCAAAACAAGGAAGACAGAAATGTAGATATTGAGAATGTTCTGCTTTATATGATTCAGCAGGTTACAGCATTTGCAAGAGACCATGAAGGCGAATTTATAGAGCCGTTCACAAAGTCCAATGCTAAATCCGTAGAGCGTGAGATTCGTAAAAGTAAAAAGGGTTTTAAACAAGCTCAAGCTAAAAATTATCTTCAACTTCATTGGAAAAGTACATATCCCAAGCAACGTAAAAACGGCATAGCCGATGGTTACGACTATGCCGATATTTTACAGAATTATAAATCCCTTATTGAGTTACCCTTTTGGGAGTCCTTATCTTTATTTCAATCCGTCGATTGACTCTATTCTTTTTTTATCTCCGATATCTTCAAATCTTATCAGGAGTTGTCCGTCATCATCCGCAAATTTAGCATAGATATTATTGTTTTCCCAATGATAATCTGTACCGTTCCATGCAAGGAAGCCTTCTACTAAAATTTTATGATCCAGCTCATACTGACTTATTGCACTCATTATAGTTTTGATAAATAACTTTGTATCTACAGGCGCAAAGAACTTCTCAGGTAAATCATACAGTGCCACAAATGCAATACCGCCGGGATGTTTACATGGATAATATTCGTAGTTCTTTTCACTTATGCCACATGAAATCATTGAAAGTATATATCCGGTTACTTTCTCTGTTAAAGGCAGATTTGGATTTGTTAATGCTGCAAAGCCTACCTTTTCTCCAAATTCTCTTGCTTCTCCAACAAGTTCAAGTAAGCTCTCATCAAATCCGTTTATATTCTCCCAGCCCCACAGCCAGTCATTTGATTCGATTGCTTCACTTCCTATGTATTTGACCTAATTACACAACTTATTTATGCAAGGGTTATATCCCCATGCTCTAAGTCAAAGACAGCCTCTCATGTCTTTCCATACCTTTACGGCAGCCCTACAATCTCTGAAGACCAAGTATATGACGGGTGTCCTTTTCTAGGAGAGTCCTATAAAAAGTATATTGATTTATTTAATCACTCTTATGACTTGATTAACTTTATACGTGATTTTATGGTGGTAAATAAATGTTATAATACATATATCAATATATCAAGAGACCGGTCCGTTAACGAAAAGGTTAAAAAACCGGTTGGTTTTAGCAACCTTGATGCCCTCCATTTAACCAAAGCTGAAGTCGACAATTTCTTTCAAAACTGCATGCTCTTGGATACCTAGAGTACCAGGTTTTGAGAGAAACAGCGGAAGTCAGGTAATATCGCTTGTCAACTTCTCTTTTCTGCATATGATATATAAAAAAATATAATTAAAGGCGATTAAGTTTTTCTTCTTAATCGCCAAAATAAATATATACGCTATTTATATTAAATATAAAATCTTATACCCTCAGTGACCACTCTCTACAGTCAATGGTTCTTGTTATAAAGTCTTCGTAAAAATCAGGTTCATGGCAGATCAAAAGTATACTTCCCTTATACGCTTTCAAAGCTCTTTTCAGCTCTTCCTTTGCATCCACATCCAGATGGTTTGTAGGCTCATCCAAAAACAGTACATTGGTAGATCTGTTTATGATTTTACACAGCCTTACCTTAGCCTGCTCTCCGCCTGAGAGTACTCTAAATAAGCTCTCAATATGCTTTGTAGTCAAACCGCATTTTGCAAGAGCGGATCTGACTTCATACTGACTGAATCCCGGAAACTCACTCCACAGTTCCTCTATACAGGTATTCTTTGACTTATTGTCACTCTCCTGCTCAAAATACCCTATCTCAAGATAGTCTCCAAGTACGGTCTTCCCTGAAAGTGCAGGTGTCAGACCCAAGATACTTTTTAACAGAGTGGACTTTCCTATGCCGTTTGCGCCGAACATTGCTATCTTTTCGCCTCTTTCCATCCTTACATTGATAGGTTTTGACAGTGGTGTGTCATATCCTATAACAAGGTCGGTAGTCTCAAAAATAGTCTTACCCGGTGTTCTCGCCTCTTTAAAGTTAAACTCAGGCTTAGGCTTCTCCGCCGCTAGCTCTATTATATCCATCTTATCAAGCTTTTTTTGTCTGCTCATAGCCATATTTCTTGTTGCAACTCTTGCCTTATTTCTGGCAACAAAATCAGCCAGCTCTTCTCTTTCTTTTTGCTGACGATTGTAAGCCGCCCCAAGCTGTTTTTTCTTTACCTCATATACCTCAAGGAATTTATCATAGTCTCCAACATACCTGTTAAGCTCCTGATTCTCCATATGGTATATGATATTTACCACCGAATTGAGGAAAGGTATATCATGTGAGATAAGTACAAAAGCATTTTCATAGTCCTGCAAATATCTTTTCAACCACTCTATATGCTCGGCATCCAAATAGTTTGTAGGCTCGTCAAGAAGTAAAATATCAGGTTTCTGTAAAAGAAGCTTAGCCAAAAGAATCTTTGTTCTCTGTCCTCCGCTAAGTTCCGTCACATCCCTGTCAAGTCCTATATCGCTAAGTCCAAGTGCATTTGCAACCTCTTCCACCTTTGCGTCTATAGTATAGAAATCATGTGCCATCAAAAGTTCCTGAATAGTGCCCAGCTCCTCCATAAGCTCATCCATCACACTTTCGTCAGCTGTTGTAAGCATATCGCAGATCTCATTCATCCTTTTTCCATATCAAAAAGATGATCAAACGCCTGCTTTAGAGCATCCCTGATACTGATTCCCTCCTGCAGCACTGAATGCTGGTCAAGGTAGCCTATCTGAACATTCTTTGCCCACTCTATTTTGCCCTCATCGGGCATAAGCTTACCGGTCACCACGCTCATAAACGTAGACTTACCCTCTCCGTTGGCACCTACAAGTCCTATATGCTCACCCTTTAGCATTCTGAAGGAAACATTGTCAAAAATAGCTCTATCGCCGAAACCGTGGCTCAAATTTTCCACATTCAAAATACTCATTGTATATCTTTTCCTTTTTCTTGTGATTTAATGCTTTTTTCTATACTCTTTCTTGCAATCATCATCTGATGATTACAACCTACGCATTTCAGTCGCAAATCCTGTCCGATCCTAAGTACTTCCCACTCATATGAGCCACAGGGATGTGGCTTTTTCAATGTAAGTATATCCCCTACATCAATTTTTATCATTTATCCAACTCTCTCACAAGCACAGGTATAGCCTTTTCAAACTTTACACCATACCAGTGGCTGTCATCATCTATCGTCTTTAATATGGCCTCTGAAACAAATTTAGCTGCTGTCTCCACAGCCTCTCTCATAGTCTTACCCTTCATAAGACTTCCTGTAAATGCCGCAGCATAGCAATCACCTGTACCATGTGCATCTTTCTTTATTCTGTCAATATAGAAAATCTCCATATTGTCGGTCTCACCCTCATATACGGCAATTCCGAGCTTACCTTCCATGTTCTTGATGCCCTTTAAGATTACATTCTTTGCACCAAGCTCTCTAGCTTATGAATAATGCTCATTATATATTCACCGCTTTGATTTTCAAGGATTATATCGCTGTCTGTAAGAAGAGCCGCCTCCGTCATATTCGGCAAGATTATATCCGCTACAGAGATAAGAGTCTTCATCTCCTTAACAAATGCGTCATCAAAGCCTGTATAGAGCTTTCCGTTGTCCGCCATAGCCGGGTCAACTATTCTCTTACCCTCAGGCTTTAACAGATTGTTAAACAAATCCTTTACAATATCAATCTGTCTCTTACTTCCTAGATATCCCGTATATATCGCATCAAAGCTGATACCTTCCTTTAACCAATGCTCCATAATTTTAGGTAAATCTTCAGTCAAATCTCTGAAAGTAAATCCGCTAAATCCGCCTGTATGTGTTGATAAAATAGCGGACGGCATTATCGCTGTCTCCACTCCGCAAGCCGAAAGAATAGGCAATGCCACTGTAATAGAGCACTGTCCGTAACATGAGATGTCCTGTACCGTTAATACCTTTTTGTCCATAAAAAAACCCCTAAATTGATTTTATTGTATAAAATTATAGCAGAAATACTCAGCTACAATTCTTTGTATTCCATTATACCACAAAATACCTGATAATACTAAAAAAATATAAATTTTTAGTTTAATATTTCAACTTTTTTTGTAAACATTTTCATTTCTTCAAGCGCGATATCGATTATTGCCTGCTTTTCTTCAGGCTTCAGTCTGTATACAGTCTCTTTTTCCTTCCAATTCTTTATGACCTCGTCAAGACTCGGACGCTCTTCATCCTCATCATATATATCCGGGTCTGAAAGATTTGCAATACTCTCACGCAAAATCAAAAGTTCAAAATGATAGCTCTTTGTCTTTTTGTTCTTAGGAAAGACTTCATTTAACCTGTTTTCTTCCCAACTTTTTTGCTCTTCACCGAACGGATACAACTTTTTATAATATCTGTCCATTTTTTTCTTTTTCTGCTTTGCAGTTTCAAAATTGAACCAATCCGCTATTCCCATATCTTTACCTTGAGTACTTTTCTTCTATTTCAGTAATAATGTCAAGTCTGTTTTGATGTCTGCCACCTTCGTACTCTGTAGCGAGGAAGGTATCCACAATCATCTTTGCCATCTCCGAGCCTACCACTCTTGCACCGAATGCGATAATCTGAGCATTGTTATGAAGTGCAGCCATTTTTGCCGAATAAGGCTCCGAACATACAGCCGCTCTGATTCCCGGCACCTTGTTTGCCGCCAAAGATATACCGATACCTGTACCGCAGATAAGTACGCCCTTGTCAAGCTTTCCCTCAACTATTGCCTCAGCCACATCTCTTCCCGGTACAGGGTAATCACATTTTTCGCCTTCTTTGGCGCCGAACTCAAATACCTCATGACCTGCATTTTTCAGATGCTCTATTATAATCTCTCTAAGCTCTACAGCCGCATGGTCGTTTCCTACTCCGATTCTCATATTCTCTCCTTACTCTCCAAGAAGTTCTTTATAAACTTCCCTCTTTTGTATTCCTCTATCCTTTGCTACAGCCTTCATAGCCTCTTTTTTATCAAGCCCTTCAGATATATACTTATCGAAATGCTCCTTTATACTGATCTCTTCAAAAGATTTTTGCCTTTCACTTCTTTTTTCAAGAAGGCTTTTCCCTTCTATTACCAGTACATACTCACCTCTGACTGCAACCCTACCTGACTCATAGTCTGCTATTATATTGCTTAAGTTTCCTCTAAGCACCTCTTCATAAATCTTTGTAAGCTCCCTTACTATAGATACTCTTCTGTCTCCAAGGTACTCAAAAATTTCCTTTAATGTCTTTATCAGCCTGTGCGGTGCCTCATAAAGTATAATTGTTCTGCTTTCATCCGCAAGCTCGATAAGTATTTGCTTCTTCTCATTCTTATCGCTTGGTAAAAAACCTTCAAACGAAAATCTCCTTGAACTGATACCGCTTATCGCAAGCGCAGATACCACGGCACTTGCTCCGGGTATAACGGTAACATTAAGCCCCTCTTTGTATGCAATATCCACAAGTTCATATCCCGGATCCGATATCGCAGGCATACCGGCATCCGACACAAATGCAATATCCTTACCTGCCTTTACCTTCTCACACAGTTCATAAGCCTTGTCTATCTTGTTGTACTCATGATACGATGTCAAAGGCGCCTTTATGTCAAAATGATTCAAAAGCCTTATTGTATTTCTGGTATCTTCACAGGCAATAATATCCACATTTTTCAGAGTGTCAATCGCTCTGACACTCATATCCGAAAGATTGCCGATAGGTGTAGCCACCAAATATATCTTACCTGCCATATATTTTTAACACCTCATCCGTATAAACATTTTTATCCCTATATACCACCAAAGGAGGTTCCACATCCAGCCATACTCCCGAACCCTTTGCCCCCTCTATAAGTACAAGATTTGCCTTACTTTCAATATAAGGGTGAATAAACCTTAACCTTTTAGGCTCAATCCTGTTTTGTCTCATTGATGTAAATATTTCCGAAAGTCTGCTCGGTCTGTGTACCATAAAGAACTTTCCGCTCTCTTTTAACAGCTTACTTGCAATATTTATTACAGTCTCAAGATCTGTAAGCAACTCATGTCTTGCTATTGCCATAGGTAAATCGGGATTTTTTATAGCTGTCGTATCCTTCATATACGGCGGATTTACACAGACACTGTCCACACTGCAATTATTTATATATTTTAACGCATTTGAAATATCGTCATTTATAATATCTATCTTTTCATCAAGCTTATTGTAGCTTACACTTCGCCTTGCCATATCTGCAATATCACTTTGTATCTCAATACCGGCTATCTTTTTTGCACCGGTCTTCGCACTTAAAAGTATAGGCACTATACCGCTTCCTGTACAAAGATCCACAACATGACCGTTTTTCTTTACCTTTACAAAATTCGATAAAAGTACGGCATCTATACCGAAACAAAACTTATCGGGATCCTGTATAAGGTAAAGCCCGTTGCACTGCAAATCGTCAAGCCTCTCACCGCATTCTTCTCTTAACAGTTCACCCATGGCTTAAGCTTGTATCCTTATCTCACTTAGTGAATATTCTTCTATTTCCTTTGCATCCTCAGACTTGGTTACAAGCACCTTCACAGTCTGCCTAAGTACACTTGTAGAAACTATCACGCCGGCTTCTCCAAGAGGCGTACGAACACTTACTCCTTCTCTCGGCATCTTTCCGTTCAAATACTCGTAAGTCTCCGCCTCATTTTTTAAGCAACACATCAGCCTGCCGCATACTCCGCTTATCTTTGCGGGATTTAACGAAAGACTTTGTTCTTTTGCCATCTTTATAGATACAGGTACAAAGTCGGAAAGATAGCTGTGACAACAAAGTGCTCTGCCGCATGACCCCATGCCGCCTACCATCTTTGTCTCATCTCTTACACCTACTTGTCTGAGCTCTATCCTCACTCTGAAAATAGAAGCCAATATCTTTACAAGCTCTCTAAAGTCCACTCTGCACTCGGCCGTAAAATAAAACAGCACCTTTGCATTGTCAAATGTATACTCAGCCGAAATAAGTTTCATCGGCAAATCAAGCTCTATTATCTTTGCCTTACATATATCAAAAGCTTCCTTTTCTTTTTTCAGATTTTCCTCAAATCTTACTACATCCTCTATGTCCGCTTTTTTAATAATCTTCTTTATGGGATTAGTATAGTTTTCGCTGAGTTCTCTCGGCCCCAATATTACTCTGCCGCATTCCACACCTCGGTCGGTCTCAGCTACAACTCTGTCGTTTACATCTATATCAATATCATCAGGATCATAGTAGCAGATTTTCCCCACTTCCCTAAACCTAACGCCTATTATCTTCATCATTCTCTCCTATTTTCTAAGTCCGATAAAAAGTAATTCCATAACCGTGTCCCCACTTACATTGGAATTCAGTCTAATCTCCGTCTCATCTATCAAGTCTATTATACTATTTATCTTTTGCAGTGTATATTCCCTTGAAAGCCTAAAAATAATGCTTTCTTCTCTTACAAATATAAGATTTTCCTTCCTCTTTGTAAGCTTTATTATACAAACATCTCTATACCAAAGCCTGAGAAAATTTATAAAATCTTTAAAGCCGCCGGTTCTTTTCTTCAGCTCCTCAATAAAGATAAGTATCTCATTTATACCTACTTCTGAAATATTCTTTAAAAACTCTACATTTTTCTCATATATCGAGGCAAAGTCCTCCGACTCTGCCATAGCCTTTGCAACTCCCGGGGCACCGTTTGAGTACGACGCAAGCACACCGGCAATTTCATCACTTACGCCGCTTTCACAAAGCCAGCCTTTAATCCTGTCATTGCTTACAGGACTTAATAAAAGTTTTAAACACCTGCTCCTTATAGTCTCAAGCAGCAGACTCATATTCCTTACCAAAAGCAAAATAACAACGTACTCAGGCGGCTCCTCTATAGTCTTTAAAAGTGCATTCTGTGCCCCGACAGTCATCTTACCGGCTTCATCTATAACATATATTTTATATTTGCCGTGGTAAGGTCTTATAGCCACATCGGATACAACATTCTCTCTGATTCTGTCTATTCCTATACTCTCCTTACCCTCCGCATCCATATAAAAAAAATCAGGATACGCATTTGCCAGAAACTGCCTGCAGGACGGACACTGTCCGCATCCGACATGGTCATTTTCACATATAAGCCTCATGGCAAATTCTCTTGCGATTTTATCTTTACCTATACCTTTATCTCCTGCCAGGATATACGCATGTGAAACCGTATTTTTTATTATTGATTCTTTCAGATGATTTCTCACCTTCTCGTTTCCAAGAATAAATTCGCTCATCTTATATGATTCCCATATCTTTTTTTATTTCCAAGATACATTTATTCAAATCTTCATTCAAATATCTCTTGGTAATACCTGCAGCCTCAAGCCTTGCATCGGAGAAATCTTCACTGTCCGCCAAGTATCTCCTGCAAAGCTCGGCATAGTTGGGTTTTTCCTCCATCATCTCTCTGTTCACAGCCCTTTGAAGCCTGATACCGTCACCAAGCTCTATATAGATAGGCACAACATTTTCGGCACCGAAATACTCTCTTATCTTTTTATAAGACTCCAGCGTCCCTATTATAAGATAGTTCTTACTCTCAAGATGCACCGAACCGTCATCAATGGTGGCATAAGTCCACCTTCCCTGAACGGTATTGTATGTTCTCATCTCTATAAGCTTACCCTGCCTTCTGTAGTCTTCTATAACAGACTCGTCTACAAAGTGGTAGCTTACACCTTCTACATCCTCACTCCTTTTGGGTCTGGTAGTATATGTTATAATCTTTTTTGTCCTGGGACATTCATCGTGAAGTCTGTTAAAGATAGTATCTTTACCCGAAGCACTCTTGCCCATAACATAATAAATTTTTCCCATTGTATTTTATAAGTCTAATCCGTAGACTTTTTTTCCTTTTTTAATATATTCATCCAAGACATCAAAATGTCTTTTCTCCATTATATCTCCCTTTTTTAACACCGGAACTCCGGGAGGATATATGTAGATATTTTCTTTGGCAACCGTTCCCAGATACTTTTTATCAAGACCTGCCAAAGGCTCTTTTTCCATATATAAAAAGTTATTGTCAATATCTTTTAAAGCATTATAAAGTTTATCAAAATCATCTTTGTCGTCACAAAGTGTACTGTAAGCAAGTACATAATCAAGCTTGCTCATCTCCGTCTCAATATTGTAAGAATCTCTGAGTATTTGCGCAAATGTGACTCCGTCAAACATATCGCAGCATATTACAAGCTTTGTAAAATCATATCCGAGTTTATTCTTATCTTCCCACAAATGTATATGTTTTAATTTTTTTACAGCGCGTCTGAATTCAAATAAATTATTCAGATAATTTTTGATTTCTTCATCACCGTTTGCCATATATCTTATACAGGCGTCAATACTTGACATAAGGATATATGAGGGTGAACTTGTCTCAAATATGTGCAGCGACTCTTCCAAATATCTTTCGCTTACAATCTCTGAATTTATATGGCAAAGTGCTGTCTGTGTAAGTGCCGGCAATGTCTTGTGAAGACTTTGCACCACAATATCTGCACCCAAATCAAGTGCAGATACACAAAATTTATTTTTACTTTTGCCGTAATCAATATTATTTATATAATTAATGTGACCGCCATGTGCCTCATCCACTATAAGAGGTATGTCATTCTCATGCAAAAGTTTTGCAATCTTTTCTATATCGGATACCACTCCCTCATAAGTCGGTGAAGTTATCACCGCAGCCACTATATTTTTTTCTCTATTAACTCTTAAGATACTTTTTAATGCCTTGATATCACAGCTTTCTGCGATATCAAGTTCATTATAATAAACATCTAAATATATAGGTGTCAAATCAAGCAGTTCAATGGCGTTGTATACACTAAAATGTGCATTAGGCGCAACCACTATATATGACTTTTCATTTTTATAATTTCCTGTGCAAGCACAAGCCCTTATACTTGAAAGTATACCACAGCTTGAGCCGTTTATTAAGTAGTATGTTTTATTACTTTTGTATACATGCTTTGCAAACTCCATAGAGTCTCTTATGATGCCTGTAGCATCATGCAAATTGTCGGTGCCTTCCACTTCTGTCAAATCCATCTTGTAAATGTCCGTCATCATTTCTTCTATTGCTTTCGGCACTTTTCTTTTATGCCCCGGCATATGCATAGGCAATATACCGGAGCTTACATATTCTTTTAATTTATATGCTAAACAATCTTTATTCATTTTCTGTATTTTTATCTTCCACTATTTTATCTGATTTTGCCTCTGAGGCGTCACCGCTTGCGACCTCCACTACAGGACTTACTCTATCTTCTCTTCTTTCAAGCTCTTTTCTGAACTTGAAGTTTTTCCATGTTTTCATAAGAAGAAGTACAACAGCCGCTGCGCAAATAATATCTACTATAATAGTGGCAATCTGCCATCCCATCAAACCTAAGTTTAAGTTCTCAGGTGCATATGCTCTGCTGTTTACCGTAGTATAAAGTATATTATGTGACGCTTTTCTAAGTGCAAGTGTCGCTGTGGCGCTCTTATCCTTTACATAGTTGAAACCTGCATCAATAGCTGTAAGGCAGAAGTCTGTACCGTTCTTGTAGCTCTGTTTGCATCCAGATATCCGTATCCGCCGGCGCCGAAGTAGTCTGTCAAAACCATTCCTCTAAAGCCCCACTCATCACGAAGAATTTTATTTAATATATTGTCGGATGCATATGCAGGAGTGGTTCCGTAGTGGTTGAAAGCAGCCATCACAGCCTTGGCATTCGCTTCCTTTACACAGATTTCAAAAGGACGAAGATATACTTCTCTTACCGTCTGCTCGTCCGCCCATGTCATAAGCTGGTATGTTCTGTTGGTCTCCTGATCGTTTAACGCAAAATGCTTGATATAAGCATATACTCCGTTGTCTGCAGCTCCCTTTACAGCCTCTGATGCAATCTTTCCTGAAAGTATCGGATCCTCTGAGTAGTACTCGAAGTTTCTTCCTGCAAAGCGTTTCTGTGGGTGTTCATAGCCGGTGCGTACCAACCTGATACCTGCATCTCATTTGCCATCTTTCCTATGCTGTCACCAAATGAATGTGCAAGCTCGGTATTGAAGGTATTTGCAAGCATTATAGTCGCAGGCAGACCTATTGAACCCTTCTTTGTAAAGTTGTTGTTTATAGATGAAGGTCCGTCACAGTCTACTGTCTGTACCTTTCCTATTCTGCCGATAGCTACTGTCTGATATCCTCCAAGCGCTACAAGCTTTGACATATCGTTAAAGGTCATCTCGTCAAGCAGAGCATCCCACTTAGGGTCGTCATATTCAAGTCCTCGAAGGTCCTTTAGCTTAAGCTTATTGTTTGCACCTGTTGTAGGCATCTTATCCGACTCCACATCAAACTTTGAAGCATCGTAGTTGCTGTTATTTAAGAATGCCGCCTTTTTATCCTCAGGTAATGTAAAATCTGTAGGTGCCTTTGTTGCTTCTTCAAGGTTTGCAAACTTGTCCTTCCTTGAAAGTACGGTGAAACTTCCTCTCATATCGTCAAGCTTGTTTGTTGCAACTTCATTGTCACTGCTTCTCTTATTGTCACTATTGTATACAATATCCTTTTCAATCGGGAATGTCCTTGTATCAAGGATATTGTGTGAATCTTCCTGAAGGCTTATCTCATATGTTCCGGCCTCAAGTACATAAGCTTTTTTGTCCTTCTCGTCATATGATGCCATATCTTCCAAATTGAAGGTAACCTTTACAGTCTCACTTTCACCCGGCCCTAAGAGCTTTGTCTTTCCGAATCCTACAAGATTTGTACTTGCCTTTTCGATTCCGCCGTTTTTATAAGGCGGATTATAATAAATCTCCACCACATCTTTACCGGCAACATTTCCCGTATTGGTTACAAGTACATCAATGCTTATCTTGCCGTCATTTGCAACAATCTCACCCATCTCCTTTGTGAAAACGGTATATGAAAGTCCGTAACCGAAAGGATACTGCACATAACCTGCATAGTTGATAGCGTTTTCCTTGGCTGCAGTCTCATAGAATTTGTATCCTACATAGATGCCCTCGACGTAGTTTACAAAGCTCGGTTTATGCTTTGTACCTCTGTCATCTGTAGAAAACTCGTCCATATTTGTATACTGAAAATCTCCGAAGTTGTTATAGCTTGGGCTCTTCTTTAAATCATATACAAATATATCGCTTGTCTTACCTGAAGGGTTTATTTCACCGTCCAAAATCTTTCCAAGTGCGTTAAATCCGGTCTGTCCCGGGCCCGGGCACCAAACCACACTTGAAATATTCTCATAATCATTTACAAATCCAAGCTCCATAGGGTTTGCTGAATTTATAATAACTACAATGTCCTTAAATGTCTTATTTACAGAATCAAGCATTGCAGCTTCTCTGTTTGAAAGCTGTAAGTAGCTCTTGTTTGCATCAAGGTCATCCTTTTGATCACTGTATCTAAGTCCCTTTGAACCGAATGTACCTCCGTCCGTAAAGTTGTCCTCGGTATTCGGGTCAAGACTCTTTGGAAGGTCTGCACCCTCACCGCCCGATCTTGCGATAACCACTACCGCCTTATCCGAATACTTTCTGGCATTTTCAAAAACATTTGCCTCTTTGTACTGATCGATTGAAGGCTCAGGTATTGTCCAGTCCTGACCCCACATTCCTACTGTAGGTCTCTTCGCTCTGAAATCGGTATATAACTTAACCAAGTCCTCATTTACCTCAAATCCGGCATTCTTGATACCGTCAATCAATGAAACTGTAGGAAATGAGTCATTGAGTCCGCCTGAACCTGTGCCGCCGTAAAGCGGGTTTGTGGATGACCATCCGAACAGATTGAGCTTTGTACCTTTCTTTAGCGGCAGTGCCGAATCATTCTTTAAAAGTACAATTCCTTCTCCTGCGATATCCTCTCCCAAAGTCTTCGCTTCATCAAGTGACTTATCGCTTATAACGCCTCTTCCCGTTGCCAATGTAATCATGGTCTTTAGCGGACCGTTCAACATCATATTGACACTGATAACCGTACCTACCATAAAAAGAATCCAGGCAGCCGACCTTGATAACTTTTTAAAGGCAAGTTCTCTGTTCCTTGTGATAAACATAACTACAAGCGCGCACACCAAAAGTGTAACTATAGCTATAAGCTGTGGAGCAATCGACTTTATCACACTTACCACATCCGCCATATTGATAGCTAACATAATATTCCTCCGATATATTTATTTTTCTCCGGCATCACTATAAATTTCATTGCAGGGTAGCTGATAACCACCTGTACTATGATATTAAGTGCATTTGCCAGCGTAGGTACAAGATTTGCACTCACCCCAATATCCCTAAAAAACTTCTGTGAATATGCAGGCAGTGCCGCAGACACTATAACCAAAACTACGGCAAGAATTATATACTTGGGTATTGCATCCTTAAAAGCCGCATTTGACTTAAACACAAACTGCTTTTGTACAAAGAAGTTTACAGTCTGCGCAAGTGCGGTGGCTATAAGGAAGCTTAAAAATCCTGCCGTTCCAAGATTTTGCTCAAGATTGTCAGCATAGTTAAATATAAAAAACTTAAAAGGGATAAGATGCCATCCGAAACCTGTAAAAGCGGATGTGGCTATCCACATCACGATAAAGTTCACTATCGTTGCCACATTTGAGAGTATATTAAACTTGATAAACTCCCATATGTTCGGATGGCTGTCTATCCATTCCTTTAAAAACATCATAAACCTTCTCAATCTTCTCTTTGTAAGAATTCTTTTTTGTATTTTTTATTTGCCTTTTTGTTTTTGAAATATCCCGATATTATTCCGAATATTCCCTTAAAGAAATGTCCGTTTACCAAAAGCACAATGGAATCCACCATCTCCATACTTACCTGCCCGTTGCTCATCTTTCCTATAGCTCTGAAAGGCATATTGAACTGAAATAAAGTATTAAGGTCCGGCACACCTGCTTCCAACGATTTTTTCAATCTCTTATCCAGTATTCTGTAGGCAAATCTTGCAATAAAACTCTTTGCATAATACATTTGACAAAGTGCGTCATTGATACCAAGTTCACCGCTCCAATGACCGTCCGGTATATCCCTTCCAAGCAAAACCTTATACTCGGAATCGTCTACTCTTTTTATATCACCGCTGTAGTATGAAGGGAGTTCTTTTTTATTGTACGGGAAAACCTTTGCATTTCCGTTTACCTTAAGTGTAGTCTGCAATCTGATATCCTCACAGCTGCTGCCGATATATATATCATACTCACCGCTCTCCACCTCAAAGGCATTTGTCATCACATTATAAAATCTGAAAGACTTGTCGTCAAGCTTATGGTGACTTTTTTCTTCTCTCCAAGGGACAATGCTACCTTTTTAAATCCCTTTAACTCATACTTTGCTCTGAAGATATTTGAATTTTTCAAACCTATATAAAGCTGTGCAACTTCCTCTCCTGCCGTCTTTCCGATATTTTCAATACAGAAACTTACCTTTTCATCGTCCGCCTCTATATCGCTATACTTAAATTCGGTATAGGAAAGTCCGTATCCGAAAGGATAAAGTACATCCACATTCCTTGTTGTAAAATATCTGTACCCTACAAAGATGCTCTCTCTGTACTCGGAAGTTCTCTCCTTTGAAGGATAATATCTTACATTCGGCTCATCTTCATATTTTTTTACTATGGTCTCGGCAAGCTTTCCGCTTGGACTACATTTACCTGTAAGCAGTTCAAATACCGCCCCCATACCTGCCTGTCCGAAAAGATAGCCGTGTAGTATAGCCTTTAGATGCTTTTCCCAAGGCATCTCGATACATGAGCCTGCACTTATAATACCTACTATATTTTGGTTTTCATTTGAGAGCTGCTCCATCAAATCTATCTGATTTTTCGGAATTTTAAGATGTGTCCTATCAAGACCTTCAGACTCGCTTGCCTCATTCAGTCCGAAGAAGTAAAGCACAATATCCGCCTTCCTTGCAAGTGTCATCGCCTCATCGGTCATAACGGCATCATCTTCCTTATCAAGCCTTGAATATCCTCTCGCAGTTCCTATCACTTCCAAATCCGACTCTTCAAGGATTCTTTGTAAAGTATCCACCTTTGTAGGATTTACTTTGGTAATACCGGCTCCTGCATAAGTAGGATTCATATCAAGTTTATCAAGCCTATCTTCGACCTTCTCAAGTCTTGATTCTATCTTGTTTTCAAGTTTTTGCACCTTTTTTGAATCAATATTCAACTTCTCAAAAAGCTTCTTTGCATCCTCAACCACAGTTGCGTTTACCATTGAAGAACCTGCGCCCTGATATCTCGGATTGAAGGCAAAATCTCCTATTATGGCAATCTTTTTCTTACCGTTTAGCGGCAAAATATTGTCCTCATTTTTTAAAAGTACAATACTCTTTTTGGCAGCCTCTTTTGCAAGTGCGTGATTGTCCTCAAACATCTTTGCCTTATCTTTCGGCTTTTTCTTATCCTTGGTTGATAAAGTTATCTCTATAAGCTCATCCACTCTGGCATCGATATCGCTTTCCTTTATCTTGCCGACTTTTATGGCATCCAAGAGCTCTCTTGCACTGTCAAGTCCCGGAGCGGGCATCTCCAAACTTGAGCCGTTTTTTACACCAAGTGCATGGTCGTTTGAAGCACCCCAGTCTGTGACAACCATGCCGTCAAATCCGAGATCCTTTCTTAGAATATCCATCAAAAGATGCTCGTTCTCATTGGCATATACTCCGTTTACCATATTGTAGCTTGTCATTACAGACTTCGGATGTCCTTCTTTTACTGCTATCTCAAAGGCTGTGATGTATATTTCTCTTAAAGTTCTCTCATCAAGCACCGCATCCATAGCCATTCTTCTAAGCTCCTGTGAGTTTACGGCAAAATGCTTTACACAGGAAGCTATTCCGTTGCTTTGAATACCTCTAATCATGGCGGCTGCCAGTTTTCCGCTTAAATATGGGTCTTCAGAATAGTACTCAAAGTTTCTTCCACAGAGCGGATTTCTCTTAATATTGATTCCAGGACCCAAAAGCACATTCACATCTTCAGCGGCAGCCTCCGCTCCAAGTCCCTCTCCGACCTTTTCAAGCAGCTTCTCATCCCAGCTGTTTGCAAGTGTGGCGGCAGTAGGAAAGCATGTGGCAGGTACGCTTGCATTAAGTCCCAAATGGTCTCCCTTTCCCGCCTGCTTTCTTACGCCGGTAGGACCGTCCGCGTGGTGAAGTACATCAACACCTATGGAGGTAAATGACCTTGTATCCCAGGCGTTCTTACCTGAGAGATAGGCACATTTTTCTTCCAATGTCATTTTTTCTATAATATCTCTATGTTTCATTTTCCTCCTTTAAAACAAACTGCCGCTCTTTTCACATCACAGAAAGCACCCTCAAAATAATGGCTTGCTAAACACTTTATGCTTTCACAATACTAACCTTATTATAATATATATTCAAATTTTTTTGATATTATTTTTCAAATAAAAAGGGAGTCCGAAGACTCCCGATAATGTGTTTTATACTTCCGGCTCTATGATACCGTACTTGCCGTCTTTTCTCTTATATACTACACAAATCTCATCGCTTAGCGCATTTCTGAATACATAGAAATCATGTCCCAAAAGTTCCATCTGTAAGCATGCCTCCTCAGGGTCCATAGGCTTGATACTGAATCTCTTGGTCTTTACAATCTTGATCTCATCTTCTTCATCCAAATCCGAATAATCTTCTCTTATAAAGAAATCTGAGAAAGATACACTTGACTGCTTCTTATCTACAAGCTTATTTTTGAACTTCTTTATCTGTCTCTCTATGATATCCTCGACCTTATCTATGCTTACGTACATATCTCCGCTTACTTCTTCGGCTCTGATAAGCCCCTGCTTGGTCGGGATGGTAACTTCTATCTTATGTGCCTCCTTTTGCACACTGAGTGTAATCTTCGCCTCCGTCTCTTCTGTAAAATACTTTCCTAATTTATGAAGCTTCTCCTCTACCGCCTTCTTCAAACCATCAGTTATTTCGATATTTCTTCCAGTAATTGTATAACGCATATGTATAAGCTCCTTTTCTTTTTATTTAGCTATAGTATAGCACTTTTTTACTATAAATTCAATTTAATTTTTATAATTGTACTGTCAATTTCATTATTTTTTTAGAATTTTTGTGATTTTTAGTTAAGTTGTTAGCCAATTGTATTTTTTTGATGAAAAAAATTGCACTTTTATATTTTTATCTCATAAACTCTATTATTTATCCACCAAGTCAAAAGCTACCCGATATGGGGATAAAATGTGGATAATGTGGATAACTTCGTTTATAACCCACAAACAGCCTATTTATAAGCTTCGTAGGCACCCAATAACTCACCTTTTTTGTGGATAAAAATGTGGATAATGTGGATAAGTATTTTTAAACACAATTTTTATGCACTTTGCCGTTTTGTACTTATTATAAAATTTCAGACTTGACAGGCAAAATCAATCTAATTTAAAATCTCAACCGCCCTTATGGATTCCTGTTCCACCTTACAGTTATGTAAGAGCATAAATTCCAACACTTGTCTATACTCTCCAAGCTTTCCTTTCTTTTTCTCTATCATATTTATATCTGAAGCTGTAAGCTCTTTATATATTTTCGCATCAAAAAACCTCTTTAAAGTATCAACCCCCATATTCAAAGGTCTGAAAGGTATTCCTGTTTTTTCTTTTAAGTTTTCAAGTATCAAAAATCCGTATACATCTATATCTCCCTCATGCAGATATTCACAGTGCTCATTCTCATCATATATCTTTTTTAATATTACCTGCTTTGATTTGTTGTGATAACCTCCAAGATAAATGTACACACTGTCTTTCTCATCTTCATCGTGATAGGTGGTCAGGTTTTCCACAGTGATTACAGACTTTGCAATTACCTTTATCTCCTTTATCTTTTCAAGTGCTGAATTTGAGAGTGCAATACCTCCGTTAATTTCCCTTACATAAATAACCGAATCTTCAAACTTAATTGCTATATCACCTTTTATATATACATATGTGGGATTCTCATAGAGGTTGTAGTACTCAAGTATCTTATCCTTTTCCACTATCTCATCCGTATAATCAAAAAGTATGCTCTCCACAGTTGATTTAAACTCCCTTTGAAATCTCTTTGAGTCCTTAAACATTGCGGTTGAAAAATTTCTTATATAGCTCTCTCGACCAAGCTCAAGTATTGCTTCAAGTATTTTCAGTATATTAAAAAGTCTTTCTTTGTCATATTTTATATCATATGGCAGCTTTTTATAGTTTGATATAAGTTTACTCCAATCGGATATAATACCTCTCAGTACAGGCAGATTTTTATCTTTAAATAAATCCAAAACCTCTTTTATTTTCTCACACTGCTGTGGTATATCGGTTCTTTTTACTCTCTTATAGCATTCTGCAATACTTTCGACATTTAATTTTACCTTTTCATATTTGCCCGTCTCATCCGCCTTTGATTCAATAAGATTTTCACTTATCAACTTTTCTATTGCCGTATTGATATCCTTATACACATTGTGATTGTATCTGTCCACATATTCAGGGTAGGTCTTTTTTATATCCGCCTGTATCACACGCAAAGAAGAAGGCTCTTTTTTAAAGCCTTCTCTTCTTTCATACATATCTATCAATCTGTTCAAAACATCCTTAATGTAGTCCATCCTCAATCCTCTCAAACACTCCTATCGCATTCCTGTTTCCGGACTTTACAATAGAATATGTAATATCACAGTACGGCAATATGGCTGTAGCCTTTTCAGCCGTTGCTATCAGAACAAGCTGCAAATTAAGCTTCTTGAACATATTCATCATCGGCTCTATTCTGTCACTTGTCATATTGTTGAATGCTTCATCAAGCAGTATCAGCCTTATAGAACCTTCCTTGCTCTGCTCATAAATCTGTAAAAGAGATGCACAGATAGCCACATAAAAAGGAGCCTGATTCTCACCTCCGCTGCCTTCCGCGTTGACCTTTGAAAGTCCCACCTCATTTCCCGTCACACAATTTTTTACAATTATGTCATAGTCCAGATATGTTCTGTAATCCACATACATTCCCATACTTTTGGCACCTGACTTTTGACCTGAGAGATTCTGCCTTGCATGTTCCTCAACATCAATCATAATTCTTTGCATAAAATCATCAATCTGACTTTCAAATATTTCAGACTTGTTACTTTCTGCAATAAGCATAAGCATTTCATTTTCTCTGTCAATCTGCATATTATCTTTGTCCATGATGATATCATAGAACATTCCAAGTTCCCTGTCCTTACTCTTGTCAATTCCGAATCTGTAGCTTTCTTCACCGTACTCGAGATTTTCCATAACACGATTTATCTGTTTAAACTGCTGCTTTGCCCTTAAGATATCATCCTTCATTCTAAACAGCACTTCCTTACGGAATCTGTCCTTACATCTTATCTGTGCGTTACAAGTTCACTCTTATGTCTTTCAAGCTCTATATTCTGCAATGTCAGAAATTCCTGCATATACCTGTTTGCTCCTCCAAGGCCTATAGCGTAATCACAGGTATATTTCGCCATGTATCTTTGTTGCAGCGGTATAAGTTCCTGATTTAAGTAGTTGTTCAACGCGATATTGTCCTGAATTACACGATTTGAAAAGTTGTAGGCAATGGCCGAAGCCTTCTTTGATTTTCTTTCATTTTGATACTTCTTCTCAACATCATTTATAAACTCAGGATACTCCTCTACACTTTTCTCATATATAGCCTGCAAATTTGAAAGGTTCGCTTCAAGCTCCTCAAGCAATTTTTTTGCCCTGTTTATATCAGCATTAATGTTTTGCTTTTTTGCCTTATTATCCGTTATCTCATCTCTTATAGCATTTAAGTTCTTCTTACATTCTTTCACTCTGTCATACATAGCAAGCAGAATAGGATTTTTCTTAAACTCCTCTATCTTCTTTGCTATATCTTCTATCTTAGCTGAGAGTGCTTTTGACTTTGCCTTTGATTCACAGTAGTTTTCAAGTTTTCCGAAGTTGTCACCCGCTCTGAACTTTGTATATCCGTTATAAATAGAGTCAAAGTTTTTCTTGGCTTCTTCAAGTTTTGTAAGTTCTTTTTTGATGCCTGCAAACTCTTCTTTTGCACTCTTTAATTGCTTTGCTATGGCATCCACACCTATGAAATGTTCTTTTTTTGCCATCCTCTGTAAGCAGAAGTTTTGAAATCTGAGCCTGTCTCTTGTTACACTCTTTGAAAATTTCTCCAAATCATCCGAAGACTCACAGCAAATGACATTTTTCATAACATATCTTGCATATGCCTTTGCGTAGATATTTTCAGAATCAATCTTATCTCCAAGATAAACCTCATTCAAAGACTTGTACTCAGGCTCCTTTATCTTTCTTGTATCTATAAGTCCTACCCCTTTAACTTTATCGCCCAGAGATACAAAGACCTTTTTGCCGCAAGATAATTTTCAGGTTCAACAATAATATTAAACCTCTGAGTATTCAAATAGCTCTCAACGGCATCCTGCCAGCTGTTATCCGTCATATATAAAAGTTCACAAAGCAGCTTGGCATCCGCTCTTTTACTTTGTTCACTCAAGAATGAATTTATCTTATCTCTTACAAATATCGCTTCATCAGGATAACACATCACGCCTGCTTCCAAACTCTTTATCTTTTTTGAAAGTACATCACTTTTAGCATTAAGCTCTGCAATATCATTTCTTATCTTCGCATCATGATTTTTGATTTCTTCTTCCATGTCTGCAAAAAGCTTTGCACTGTTTTTAATTTCCCTTATCCTGTCATCCGTTTTAGTATTTTCATCTTTTATAGAGTCGTCTACTTTGACATAAAATCCTACCTTATTCAGCCTGTCAATAAGAAAAAACAGCTTTTGAAGCACATCTTCAAATATACCCGCTTCCAATATAAGCTTCTCATTTTCAAGTTTATTGTTCTTATTTTCACTTTCAAGTGAGAGCATTTCCTTATTTTCCACATTTTCTTCCGCCGCTCTTTGTGCTTCATACAAAAGAGCTGATGCCTTATTCTCACTCTCTGAAAGTTCAAGTAATCTCTTATCAAGCATCTCAAGGCTTTTATTCCATTCCTCTATAAGATACTTTTTCTCATTTGTCTCTTCGATATTTTCCTGAAGATTTGCATAAGCAACCAAACTCTCATTTATTTTGACTTTAGAAAGGAGCTCTTTTGCCGATTTTATTCTTTCATTGATTTCTTTTAAAAGTTCTTCTCTGTCACTTGCCTCCTGCAGTATCTCCTGCAATCTCTCAAGTTCAAGCATATCCTTTTGTAAAAACTCTATATTCACTTCCGGCTCAGGCAAAATATATGTATAGATAAACTCTCTGATATCCTTTATATCATCAAGTCCCGTGCCCATGTGGAACACCTCATTAAACTTCTTTCCGATAGGCGAGTTTGCCTCACCTATACCCAGCACTCTGCAAATCCTTCTTTTTGCATCCGACTGATTGGACGCCCTGTCCATGCCCTTATTCTCAAGCTTGAAAGCATCTCTTGATGTAGGTCTCTTAGCATCATTTTTCTTTGTTAAAAAAGGAATATCCTCAAGAACAAATCCCGGTTTTGTAATGTACCAGTCCTGATATACCCCCTTTAAATCCTGCTTCGGCGTCTCGGATTCTATACGGGCAATTATTACAAAGTTCTTTTTTATAGCCTCATCCAAAAACTCTATCCCTATATATGAAACCGTATGTCCCGGACGAAGATATGAATCCTCCGCCCTTTGCTTTTGGTGTACCGAACCTAAAAGAGTTCTTCCGCTCTTTTTATTTCCCGCCGTGTTGAAATCCTTATTTGTAGTAAGACAATACCTTACGGCATCCATTATTGTAGTCTTTCCTACAGCGTTCACCCCCAAAAGGTAGGTGATATTTTTGAAATCTATTATATCATCCTGAAAATTATGCCAATTTATCAGATGAAGCCTCGTCATTCTAATCATTCTTCATCTCCGTCTTCGCTGTTTTCATACTGTGCCAAAAGCTTGGCGGTCTCCTCATAGGCCTTATTTAATCCCACATCAGGCATGGCAAGCATCACTGAAGGGTAAATCCTGATCTTTGCATCCATATCCGAAAGTCTGTCCTCAACCTTTAAAAGATTGTATCTTTTTATATTCCTTAAAGACTCTTCCAACAATACTCTGTCAAATTTTCTCGGGAGGTTGAGCTTCTCATATTCATTTTTTATCTCTTCAACAGTTGCAAACACGCTGTCTTCACTTGTGGATAAACTTTCTCTTTTTTCTACATACAAAAGTCTGAGTATAAGCAAAATAATACTCTCATATTTTTTTAATATAACTCTGCCGCTACCGTGATTATTGATAAGCTGAATAACCCTCAAATTTCTGTGAACTACCAAAGTATATCCTATAGGTAAAAAAATCTGTCTGAAGCTTTCTTCATGATTTATAACATAATAGTACTTCTCTCTTGTAGTATCCACAGTTCCCATCAAAAACAATTATTCAACAGGTAATTGGCTATCTCTTCTTTTATATCAACCGCCATTATCTTCTTTCCTCAACAATAAAATCTTTAAACCTCACGCCGTTTACTTCCACCACATTATCCTTCAGTCTTATATCGTATTCTCTTTCAGATGTCTTTGAATATGTATACAATCCTATAATCTTTGTAAATGTATCGGGATCCTTTTCAAATACCGAGCTTATCTGCACGGCATGATTTCCTGCAAGAATATCCCTTGCAAACCTGTTTACATTCTCAGATGTCAAAGCATTCTTTATATACTCCATCATCTTTTTGTTTTTCTCTTCCACAAGCTCCATATCCGGCTCTTCGAATATACTCATAAGCTCAATAGGTGTAGGCTTTCTTTTTTTCACAGGTGTTGCAATAGAAGCGCTGTCAAAAAAGTTTTGACAAAATATCTGAAAGATTTCAGCTCCTACAGTATCATCGTCTTTGTATCCGTCTTCCTTTGAATCTATGGTACTTGCATAAAACCTCAGTATATTATTGATTTTACTCTTACTGCTTCCGTCAGACAGCAACAAAAACTGCGCTCTTTGTACGGCTCTCATCCTGTAGATTATATGTCTGTCGTCAATAGCCCTCATAAGACCTTCCATCTCTTCAATGTCCATGCGAACCTTCGTTATCAGTTCTCTTATCTTAACTCCAGCTATGTCTTTCTCTACGCGTTCCGTATCCATACAGTCAAGCACCAGTGCGTCAAACAGGCTGTCTTCACATTTATCAAGGCTTTCATACAGACTTGACCTGTAATAAAACAGATTGTCATTTGTCTTAAACCTGTGATATGAGCCCACAACTATCTTCTCTTCATATTTTTCAAAAAATTCCAATATCTCCTGCGGACTCTTACCCATAGTCAGCTCGTTTATATGGTCTTCTATTGAAGCCGACAAGGTTCTAAGCGCCTGATTCAGATTATCAAAGTCTTCCGACGCTTCTTTTAATACGCCTTCATACGGACTCCCCTGCTCGGATATATGCTCAAACATTGAATATATTTTGAAAAGCTTACCCTTATATGTGACAATCGTAGGACTGACAACCTCTTTAAATGACTTAAGTATAGGCACAACCTTATACTGTAGCGCCAGCTTGTCCTCATCCTCGTATTCACCGGGCTTTTCCAAGAGCCAGCCTGTATCTCTAAGCCTTCTGATAAGAGTACCTGCCACAACTCGCATATCCGAGATATTTCCGCTTACCTCTTCCTGCTCTTCACTATCAAGTTCCACACTTTCTCCTAAGCCCAGAAGATATTCCTCCGCCATATCAAAGACAGTACTTTTTTCTATAGAATACATAGGCATTCTCTTACATTTATCCCAAATCAAAGCCAGTATATCGGCATACTTTCTTTTATTGGTTCCGGTCAGAGGTCTGAACAGATTTTCATCTATCTCATCAAAAATATTCATATATCAAACCTATACCAGATCAAGATACTGTTCCACCGGTATGCCGCGATACTTGTCCGCATTTTTTATATTGGCATTTATCATATCTCTTACTACTTTTATAGCATGAGAAGTCGCATCAAAAAGTGGCTTACCGCCCAAAATATCTCCCACCAATATCGCTGAGAATATATCTCCTGTTCCCGGGAATCTGACATCAATCTCGTCATATTCAATATAGGCAATCTTATCGTTACCTGCATCATAGCATAGGCAGTATTTTTTATCCTCAAAAGGCACGGATGTAATAACCGCCGAAGATTGATTTTTTCCGATAAGCTTTCTCAACATAACCTCATTTTCTTCTTTAGAAAATCCCTCTTTTTTGTATTCCATACCTGTAAGCAGGCAGCACTCTGTAAAATTCGGCTTTATAAGATTTGCAAACTTAAGAAGTCTCTTTCTGTTTTCTATAGCATTCTTTGCAATACCGTTATAGAGTCTGCCGTCATCTCCCATTATAGGGTCAACAAATATAAAAGTACCTTTTTTACTTTGCTTGTCACAAAAGTCCGCCAAAATATCAGCCTCTTCATCAGATGCAATAAATCCTATCGCTATAGACTCAAATGAAAAATCCAGCTCATTCCATACATTAACAGTCTTTTCAATATAATCCTTAGTATCAAGTATCTCAAACTTTCCGTAGTCAAGAGTATTGGATACAAGTGCTGTAGGAAGTGTAAATATCTCAAATCCCATATGTGACATTATCGGCATCATGGCTGAAAGTGCCACCTTTCCGTAACCTGCAAGATCGTTAACCAGTAAAATTTGTTTATTTCCGCTCATATATTGTAGTCTCCGTATTCTTATATTATTTATTGCATTATATCATAATATTCGCCTAAGATATCTAAGGATTGCATATCTTACAAGGCTCATAACCTCTTTTTATAAGCTCATCCCTTGTAGTCTTTACTTCTTCCTTATTCTTATCCTTTATCTTAGGTACCGATTTACAGTCGGGATAGTGAAACTTAAGTGAGTTGTTGTTAAGTATATAGGTCATTTCAAGACTGTTTCCCGGCTCCGTTGTTTTATCTTCCGCCATATTCCTTTGAGGTACTGTATCGGCTTTATTTTTTACGACATCCTTTGTACCTGCATTTTCATAGCCCGACTTCCATGTATCTGAAGGACTTACATTCCATGACAATTTCATTCCGTCAGAGTTTACCGCTATACTTCCCTGTTCGTCAGTCCTGTAAACCTTCGCGCCAAGCTTTTTAAACTCATCCAGCACTTCCCTGTGCGGATGTCCGTAAGTATTATCCTTGCCGCAGCTTATCACCACATACTTAGGTGATATTTTCTTTAACCACTCGCTGCTTGATGATGTATTGCTGCCGTGGTGCCCTGCGTGATACACATCCGCTTTTAAATCCGCCCCGGAATCCGCTATTTCCTGTTCCTCCTCACTCTCGGCATCTCCTGAAAGCAAAAATGAAGTATCTTTATATTTTACCTTAACTACAACAGAGTTATTGTTGTTACTCTCAGCCTTACTTATCGGCCCAAGTACTGTAAAGTCGGCACTTCCCAAGGTGAATTTTTCTCCTACTTTAGGCACACTAATCTTATAATCTCTATAATTTATAGAATCAATTAATTCTTCATATTCTTTGCTGTCACTTTTTTTATCAGGCAAAAGGATATTTTCACAGTCAAATTTTGTGATTATAACATCCATACCGCCTATATGGTCCGCATCGGGATGTGTTCCGATAACGTATTTCAGTCTTGATACCCCCGCCTTTTTAAGATAAAGCTGCACGGCACTACCCTTTGTATTATCTCCTGCATCTATAAGCATCCACTCACCATCACAGCCTATGAGCGTGGCATCTCCCTGTCCCACATCTATAAAATGCATGGAAAACTTTGATGTTTTAATATCCGCTATAGTCTCAGTCGTTGAGACTTCGATATTTGATACCGCCGCCCTTCCTCTACATCCTATAAAGGTAAAGACCATGCAGATTATCAAACATAAAAATAAACCTTTAAATCCTTTATGCTTTTTCATTTCTCTCCTTATGAAAATAAGGCTGCCAAAATTGACAGCCTCGTTGTACTATTAACTGTATTGTAAGGTACCTATATCATTAAGGATGAAGTACCTGATAATTTGCCACATCATAATATCCTGCAGGATCCGCAGCACTTCCAAACCATACATGTGCATACTTTCCGTCTATCGCAACACCCATGGTCTTTAAATCCGACCAATCTCCCTGTGTTGTCATTACGGCATTATGTCCTGATGAATTCTTCCATAGATCAAGTGCATACTCAGGAGTTATATTGCCGCTGTACCATGAAGAAATCTCATATCCGTTTCCGGTATAGGAAGTCAACTCTCTTGGCTTACTCCACATATTGTCTGCATATTCGTGATCGGATGTGTATACCACCGGTGTCCAGCTGCCGTGGTTTGACCAGCTGTGCAGATTACCCTGCATACCTCTTGAATCTCTCTGATTTTCAGGCGTATAGGTATTTGAATCAGATACATGAGTTCTTGCAACTATTGTCAATGACTTTGAGAATGAAAGCTTTGAAAGTCCCTGACTCTCTCTGTAAGCATTGATAATATAGTACAATTTAGCTTCCTTTTCACTCACTCCCATTGCTTTTAGCGCATCAATAACTCTTGTCTCCTCACTTGAAACTTGTGTAACGGTATTTGCCGCACTGTTTGAAGCACCGGGAGTAACCACTGTGCTTGGTGTATTATTGTTACCTGTATTTGCCACATTATTATTTTGTGCAGCTGCAGAAGTATTTCCGGTATTTGTACTTGTGTTTGCATTGTTATTATTTGATACATTCGGAATAACTACCTGATGATTGCCTCCTGTAGTGTTTGCATTTGTATTGCTTCCCGTATTGTTGGTATTTGTGTTTATCGAACCTGATGAACCGGCTCCTGATGAACTTCCACTACTTGATGAACCGCCTGAGCTTCCACTACCGGATGAACTTCCACCACCGGATGAACCTCCGGAACTTCTACCGCCTCCTGAACTTCCGCCTGAACTTCTTCTACCTGAGCTTCTGCCACCGCCTGAACCGCTGCTTCTGCCGCCTGAGCTTCCACTTGATCTCTTACTTATATTTACAGTCTTTCTGATGCCCTCTACCCACTTACCGGTTGCATCAACATAGTAACCGTCAGGAGTGGATGTACTTACAAGCATGGCACCGTCAGCACCTACATAGTAGTTTCCTACCCAACGATTCTCAAGCATATAACCGATATTGTCAAAGTAGTACCACTTATTGTTTATCAGTCTCCATTGGTTGGTAGGATATGCTCCGTTTGCCTCCTCATACCACCAACCCTTATCATTTCTCTTCCACTGTGCATCTGCAGCCATAACCGGTAGCGCCAAAAGAGCTGAAACCGCTACAGCCGAAACAGAACATAATAATCTCTTAATCAAATTCATAAACACCTCCAAAATCACAAAACGATTTTAATACTGTTATGTATTATATTAACATTTTTGTATCACCATGTTCAAGTACTATAAGCGATTTCTTTTTATTAGAAATTACTCGGGTCTTTGACAGTTTGTTTACATAAATAAGCCTCAAAAAGTCTCACAACCCGCATATAGTCTACATTTCTTAGTTGAAAAAATTTGTCAAAATTTTTCGTTTTTATTATATAGTATTTTATAGTATTGTATGGTATAATGGGACTTGGAGGTTCCCTATGAAAGTTACTACATCAAAATCAAAAAATGCTGAGTCATTCTATATTTCTAAAAGTTTCATCAATGACAAAGGTGTTAGCACCTCTGTTAATGTACGCAAACTTGGTACGCTTGCTGATTTATTAAAAAGCATGGACCTACCAGAGATGATGTAATGGAATGGGCTCGTGCTGAGGCAAAACTTGAAACACAAAAATATAAAGAAGAAAAAACAGTAAATATTTCTTTTAACTCCAATAAAAGACTTCAGCCTCAACAACAAGTCTTCTATCGTGGAGGCTATCTGTTTTTGCAATACTTTTATTATAAACTTGGCTTGGATAAAGTTTGCAGAAAGGTAAGGGATAAATATAGCTTCAAGTTTGATATCAACTCGATATTATCAGATTTGATTTACTCAAGAATACTTGAACCTTCCAGTAAACGCTCAAGTTATAAATGTGCACTGGACTTTTTGGAGCCACCGTCTTACCAACTACATGACGTGTACCGTTCTTTAAATGTACTTGCTAAAGAATGTGACCTTATACAATCTGAAACTTATAAAAACAGCCACTTATTAGGAAAACGCAATGATAAGATTCTTTTTTATGATTGCACCAATTATTATTTTGAGATTGAAGATGAAGACGGAATTAAGAAATATGGCAAAAGTAAGGAACACAGACCAAACCCTATAGTACAAATGGGGATGTTTATGGATGGTGACGGCATTCCTCTTGCTTTTTCTCTATTTCCGGGTAATGCTAATGAGCAAACCTCTATTAAACCTCTTGAAGAAAAGATTTTAAACGAGTTTGACTGTCAAAAGTTTATTTACTGTAGCGATGCAGGACTCGGTTCGGAAAAAATAAGAAAATACAATCATATGGGCGAAAGAGCCTTTGTCGTTACACAATCTATAAAAAAGCTTAATGCACAAGATAGACAATGGGCTTTAGACACTAAAGGATTTAAACGTTTGTCTGATGATAAAGTAGTAGATTTATCAGAAATATCAAGGGATGATGAGGCTATATATTACAAAGATGCTCCGTATACACCTAAGGATTTATCTCAGAGGCTTATCATCACATATTCACCTAAATATGCCAAATACCAAAAAACTATTAGAGAAAAACAAGTTGACAGAGCTAAGCTAATGCTTGAAAAAGGTAGCATCAAAAAAGAAAGAAGAAATCCTAATGACCCTGCCAGGTTTATTAGCAGCCTTGCAGTGACTGATGATGGAGAAAAGGCAAATGTACATAACTTTCTTAATACAGATAAAATAGATGAAGAAACTAAGTATGACGGTATGTATGCTGTCTCAACAGACCTACTTGACGATAATGTAAGTGAAATACTAAGTATAAGTGAAAAGCGATGGCAAATCGAAGAGTGCTTTAGAATTATGAAAACCGAGTTTGATGCAAGGCCTGTGTACTTACAAAGAGTTGACAGAATTACGGCTCACTTCTTAACTTGTTTTTTAGCATTGATTATTTACAGATATCTTGAGAAAGCTTTAGAACACAAATATACATGTGAAGAGATTCTAAAAAAACATTAAAAGGATTTTTAATTTTGGATATGTGAAAGAGCAAGGTTTTTATACCGTTATATAAAAGAACGGAGCTTACAGATAAGCTACATGAGATTTGTCATTTTAATACAGATTTTGAATTTATAACAAAGAGTAAAATGAGAACAATTAAAAAACAAAGTAAGGAAAAATAAAATACTATTTTTTTAGTTTCAAAACGAAATGTAAATACCCTACAAAGCCGCTAAAACACGCAATGTCATTAACTTAAGAGTAGTGAGAAAAATATTACAAAAAGATAGTTTAAAAAAGATAATTATGCTATACTTGTAGTGAGAAAAATCACGAGGTGTAGCATGTTTATAAAAATACTTACAAAAGAACATAGAGGTGAAAAGTATTATTATGCCAGCCTTGTTGAAAACAAACGTATTGATGGCAAGGTTGTGCAGACAGTGAAAGCGAATCTGGGTGCAGTTACTGGGGAGCAGATTCCATATTTGAAGGCAGCCTATGCTAAGAAGAAACCTCGTCTTGTTTATGATGAGGATTAAATAATTGGAGGGCTGTAGTGAGAAAATCACAGAATAGACTATTAAAAGATCAGAATAATATTCTTTCGGATGTATTTCTTGAGGTATGTCGTGGTGGCAAAACAAACACTCTTGTCAGACGTAGAAAGATGCCACTAGAAGATTTAGTGTATTCTATGATTAATCGCAAGGGCCTTACTCTCAAAATGGAGCTGCGAAATTATATGAAAACAACACATCCGGGAACAGAAATATCTAAACCAGGTTATCTAAAGCAAAGGATGAAATTAAATCCGGACGCATTTAAGTTTCTTTATCAGGAACATAATAAAAATTTTTACCAGGATGAAGAGGTAGAACCATATACCTATAAAGGATTCCTTATTTTAGCTGCAGATGGATCTGATATAAATATTCCTACAACTGATGAAACCATCGAGAAATACGGAAGTGCCTCAGTGAGAGGAGGAAAACCATGTGCTCAGATTGGGCTGGGATGTATTTACGACGTTCTTAATCGCTTTATTCTGGAAAGCAGTATTAATACCGTAAAGTTTGATGAGATGCGAGTAGCCCAGGAACAGTTAAAAAGGAATAAAGGATACAATTGGAAACAGATATCCCTATCTTGTTGTTATGGATAGAGGTTATCCTTCGACACCGGCATTTTTTTGAATTTTTATAGATTATGGAGTGTATTTTTGTAGCAAGACTAAAAAAACAAGTGACTATAAGGCTGAACAGAAAGAATTAAAAATCAAATGATGAGGATGTCGACATAACATTAACAAAGGCTAGAAGGAGAAATTATATTGGCAAAAAGAAGAAACTATCATGATGAGCAGAGATTCCTTTTCAATGAGATTTGTAAAGGTGTGTTTAGATGATGGAAAGTCAGAAATTTTTCGCTACTAATCTTCCACGGGATAAATTTCCAGAGGAATGCTTTGCAGAACTGTATCATATGCGCTGGGGTATAGAGACGACTCTATGAAGTTTTTGAAAGACAGATTAAAAAAATCGAAAAATTTCACAGGGATAAAAATCAGTGCTTATTGAGCAGGACATTAACAGCACTATTTATGTTAGCAATCTTGCAGAAGATATAATCTGTGATATAGAAGAAAGTAGCCAGGAGCACCTAAAGAATAATTATAAACATACAATGCAGTTAAACCGAAACCTAAGTATCGGACTTCTGAAAAAAATGACCTAATATACATTCTTATAGAAAAAGATGGAAATAAAAAAAGTAGCGCTACTACAGGCATTGTATGATGAAATAAGCAAAAATGTAGTGCCGATAAGGCATGATAGACATTATCACAGAACTAAAGGACAGCTTGCAGCAAATTTCTCGAATACACATAAGCGAAGTTTCTAAACTGAATAAGCATTTCGATTTAAACTGGTGAACTATGCTCTTTTTAAGCTAATAATAGTAAAAGTGAAAGAAAAAGAGCATACCCTTATTTGCAAGAGTATGCTCCAAACGTTAAGTTAATGACATTGCTAAAACACGGGGGTTGAAGGGTGTTTTATATTTCAAAACTGTCAAAGACGGGATTGTATCACAAATATCTATTTTTTGCTACCTTAACCTCCCGTCTAAAGCGGGTGGGATTGCGGTAGCATTATTTCAATATCCTCAAAAAGCGGATATTCATAAATATCTTTGGTGCTTGCGTCAATAATACAAACCTTTTTATCATTTTTATAAAATTTAAATAAATCCCCATCCAAAAAAGCTATGTTCTTATATAAACCCGGCTTGATTATCCACTCCCATTGTGTATCGGCTTTAATAAACAAATTCGATATCACAATACCGGAAAAATATTAAAAAGTAAAATAAATATTAAAATGGCTGTCTTTTTTCTGTTACATAAATATTTTTTTGCTTATATTCTGTCATCATAATCATATTTACCTCCTTCTATAATCTCTTACTTTTAAAGTAATAATTTGTCTGCCATTTAATCTATATATCTCACTTTCTTATCGCTGATATACCAAAATTTATCTGCAACTTCCTTTGTCATAACAACTTCCTTTAATCTGTCACAGCCTACAAAGGACATTTCTCCTATTTCCTTTACACTTTCAGGGATATAAATATATTCTAATTTGTCACAAAATTGAAATTCATACTCTCCTACCGATATCAAATTTTGAGGTAATTCAACCCTTTTTAAATTCTTACAAAACGAAAAAGCGAAATCTCCAATGTATTTTAACTCTTTAGGAAAAATCACTTTTTCAAAAGCAAGCCCGGAAAAAACATCATCAGCTATACTGACAGTACCTTCCTTTATAATAATCTCTTTTTTCCCTTTATCCACAAAACCTACGATATGAGTTTGTACATATTTACAGCCATATTCATCTTCTTCAATCTCTTTATAATATTTTGTGCCGTAAAACGAACTCCCTATATACTCAGGATTACCTTCAAATTTTACATCCTCTAAGTTTGTGCAACTCCCAAAAGCCCCCGCTTCTATTCGTTTAACATACTTGGGAATTATTATTTTTTTTAGAGAACTGCAGCCTCCAAATGCCAGTTCACCAATATATTCTAATTCTGTGGGTAATTTTATTTCAGACAATTTTTCACAGTTCTCAAATGTACTCTCATATATTTCTCTGACTGAATCCGGAATTAAAATTCCCTTCAAGCTTTTGCAATTATAAAATGCCGATCTCCCTATCCAATTCACACCGGAAGGTATTTCTATACTTTCAAGATTAATGCAATTTTGAAAAGTATATTCTTCTATACACTTTATATTATTTGGTAAAACAATACTTTCCAGCTTTTTAAAAGTCTTGAAATACACCTCCGACTATAAAGTTTATATTTGGGTTAATTACCAGATTTTCCTGTATATCTGTTGCCTCTAATAAAATATCTCTATAAATTTTTAATCCGTCTTCATTTACAGGTATATTTTCAATCCACTTTGTTTCTGAAAAAAACATTTAAAGCCAAACTTTTTCTACACTGTCAGGTATATTCAATATTTCCAAATTATGACATTTGCTAATGGCACCATTTCCTATTTCTGTGACTCCCTCAGGTATATCTATTTCTTTTAATGAATAGCAACCGCACAAAGTTTGTGCCTCTATATTTGTAAGATTTTTAGACAACTTTATGTTCTCCAACTCTCCACAATATTCAAAAGCACAAGCACCAACCTCCGCTACAAAATCCGGCATAATTACATCCTTGAGCTTTGTTCCTGAAAAACTAAATACACCTATATTTTTAAGTGAGTTCGGAAATACTATACCTTCTAAACTTTTACAATTATAAAATGCATAATCTCCCACCTGCTCCAAATTATCTGTTAAATCTACAACTTTTAACTTTTCACAATTTTCAAATGCTTGATTTCCGATTCTCTTTATAGATGAAGATAAATTAATGTGCTCAAGGTTTTTACATTCAGAAAATGTACCGTCTTTAATATATTCTACCGATTGAGGTAATTTAACTGATTTTAAAGCAGTATTTGAAAAGCTGAACTTGCCTACACTTTTAAGTGAAGATGGAAATTCTATAATGTCTAAGTTTTTACATTCAAAAAAGGCATAGTGACCTATTTGCTCCAGCTTATCAGGTAAATTTATACTGTCTAAACTTGTGCAGTTATAAAAAGCCCCTTTCTTTATTATTTCTAAAGAGCCATGTATATCAACTTCCTTTAAATTACTACAATTTATAAATGCAAACTCACCTATTTTTTCACCCCTGAAGGTATAATTATTTTATCGATTAAATCATTATTTGCAAAAAGCACGGTTGCCGATTTCCGTAACATCTTCAGGTATTGTTATATCTATTTTCTTTTTTTACTCTCTCTATTATCCCCACTCTATATCTTTGTACAACACCTTTTTTTATTACCAAATGCCCTCTTAAATTCATTAATATTGATATCATAATAAACAGTGTTATACATACTATAAAGACAACTTCAACTTTTTTTGTTCTTTACATTTTTTTCGGCATCAGATCCCCTCAAAAAAACACTTTATGTACAAGTTATTCATTACACTTAAAAAGCTACAAACTCTAAGATCTCATCACATATCGGGTAAAAGGAATATAAACAGCAACAGATAATTTATATTGTTTATCTCTATTAAAACCATTTTCAGCCGCTAATAATGTTTTATTTTTTTACTAAAAATACTTATTAATAAAACTAAAATAACAAATATACTTATTGTATTTGTATATTTTTTATACCCTTTATTATTAAAACTATATTAACATATATACAGAATATTTTCAAGTTCCTTTAATATAGCTTACATACATATTACAATATACAAAGATAAAGTTTTTAAAAATCATAATGTCAATAGAAGAAAGGGGCTTAGGAAATATATAGAGTTATATATTTCGCCCCCTATAATATTAAAAACTTATATACCAAATATCCCGGATTATTTTATGTTTTTATTTGAAACTCCACTGAAGTTTGAGTTGTTTTTAATCAGTATAGATTATTTAATAAAGCCTACTTGTCTGCTTATTATTTCTATCTGCTCATCCTTTTTCTTATTATATTCCACCTTTTTTTCTTCAAAATAGTTTCTTCCATGTGAATCTATAGAAACTATAAGTGGTCCGAATTCCTTAACTTTGCAATGCCACAGTGTTTCGGGCATACCCAGATCCTTCCACTGAGCTTCCACAATTTCTTCCACTTCAACTGCCGCCACCACTGCATTACCTGCCGGGAAGACACAATGAATTGCTCCAAAATCTTTACAGGCTCTTTGAGTATTTTCCTTCATACCTCCTTTACCAAGGATTATTCTAACACCGGTAGTCTCAACAAATTCATATTCAAATTTTTCCATACGCATAGATGTTGTGGGTCCTACAGAAACCATTTCATATTTATCATCTCCTAATGGACGTATAATGGGACCGGCATGAAGTATTGCCGCATCTTTTACATTAACCGGAATTTCTCTTCCTTCTTCAACAACACGCCTATGTGCCACGTCTCTACAAGTTGTCAAATCACCTGTAAGATATATGATATCTCCGATATGTATATCTTTTAAATCTTCTTTTGATACCGGAGTAACTAATATTTTTTTCCCATCTCTAATTTCAACAGCCATTTTATTACCTCCATGCTCCTTCTTTATAATCAAAGCCTGTATGTGTATCTATCGTAAAATTCAGATCCTTATCAAAAACTATATGTCCTCGTCTATGACTCCAACATCCCACATTTACTGCAACTCCTATTGCTGAAGGATGCCTTGCAGTATTTTCAATATTTACTCCCATTACAGAGTAATTACCTCCCATACCCTGTGGTCCAAGCCCTATATTATTAATACCTTCTTCCAGAAGCCTCTCCATCTTTGCAGCATTTTCATTTGGATTATGTGTACCTATATTTCTCATAAGTGCTTTTTTTGAATTAAGGGCGGCAGTCTCTACAGATGTGGCAACCCCGACTCCTACTAAAAGTGGAGGACAGGCATTCAATCCATATGTTGTCATACGGTCAAGTACAAATTTTGTAACGCCCTCATAGCCTTCTCCGGGCATAAGTACTGTAGCATTTCCGGGAAGTGTGCATCCGCCCCCTGCCATATAGGTATATATTTCACATTCGTCTGAATGTGGAATGATATCCCACCATACAGTAGGAGTTCCCTTGCCGACATTTTTACCCGTGTTATATTCATCAAATGTTTCCACAGAATTATGGCGAAGAGGTGCATGTACTGTAGCTTGTATTACGGCTTCACGAAGAAGTTCTTCAAGCTCATCTATTAATGGAAATTTTGTTCCACATTTTACCCAAAACTGCAAAACTCCGGTATCTTGACATGATGGACGATTCAACTCCACCGCCAGATCCTGATTTTCTAAACATTGTATCGTAAATAACCTTTGCCATAGGGACTGTCTTCTTTATCACTAAGTTCTGCAAGTTTATTTATTACATCATCGGGAAGCTTTTTTTAGCTGTAAAGCCTACGAATTGTGCCATTATTTCAGTTAATCTTTGTACCTTTTCATTATTTTTATTAATCATAACAATCTCCTTTATACTGTTTTTATGCCGGGAAAAATGGGAATGCAATCGGCAAAATTATCATACCTACTATTGTTGCAATAAATATAAGAGGCAAACCTGCCTTTACATAATCCATAAATTTATAATTACCTGCTCCCACCACCATTGTATTGGCAGGCATTCCGATAGGGGTTGCATAGGCACATGAACCGCCGATTACACATGCCATAAGCACTGCTCTTGGATCCGCTCCCATACCTGTCGCAATTGAAAGGCAAATAGGTGCCATAAGTGCGGTTGTAGCCGTATTTGACATAAAATTTGTAAGAGCACAACATATTATAAATACTATAAATGTAAGTATATATGGTGAAGGATTTGCACCTAATCCACCTATAACTTTATCTGCAATCATTTCCCCTGCACCGGTTTCCTGAAGTGCAGTTGCAAGTGAAAGAGTGCCACCAAAGAGAAATATTGTTTTCATATCAATGGATTTGATAGCGTCCTTTTCAGAAATCACCTTTGTAATTACAAGTAGAATTGCTCCTATACAACCTGTTACACATAATTTAATACCTATTTCTTTTTCAAATATCATTCCAAGCAGAGTTCCTACAAGAATAACTAAGGATAGAATTTTTTTCCATCTTGGAACCTTGCTGAAATCGTTTTCAACATCAAAAACCGATTCATTGCCTGGGTCATTGTCAGGCAGAAGTTTGTAACCTATAGTTGCATAAAATATTATACCTGCTATAAGTATCGGCAGCCCGACAATTGCATATTCAAAGAATCCGAATTTAAGCCCTATAGGTTCAAGTGTGGACTGAGCTATAAGATTACCCGGTGCTCCTATAAGTGAGAGATTACCTCCCATGGCTGCGGCAAATACCAAAGGCATAAGCAGTTTTGATCTTTTAAATCCTGATTTTGCAGCAATCCCTATAACTACAGGAATGAGCACTGCTGCGGTACCGGTATTTGAAAGCACACCGCTCATAAGTCCTACTATTACCATAATAGCAATAATAAGACCACGTTCGGTTTTGGCAAACTTTGTTACCCAGCCGCCGATCTCATTTGCCATACCGGTTTCAAAAAGAGCACCTCCAACTATAAACATAGCTACAAAAAGTATCACATTGGTATCAATAAAACCGCCAAAAGCCTGCTTTACATCTAATACTCCCGTCACTACGAGACCCACACAAACAATCATAGATGTAAGGGCTAAAGGAATTTTTTCTGATACAAACATTATAATTGCGAATACCAAAAATAATAATGTTATTATTGCCGGACTCATATTTTTTCCTCCTACGTATAAATTTTTCTTACACGCATATTGTAGTTTACTTATACTAAAAAGAACATTTAATTCTAACTTGGGTTTGTATAAAAATAAACTATACTAAAATACAGATAATGATATAATAATTAGTAGATAAACTTTAATTATTCATGTTTATAACATGCTGATTTTTTTAGAATAAATATAAGGTGATGATATGACTTTAAATCAATTGGAGTATTTTTGTGCGGTATGTCGCTATCACAGCATAACCAGGGCGGCAGCAGAACTGTTTATTACACAGCCAACTATTTCTGTTGCCATAAGAGACTTAGAAAAAGAGTTTAATATTAAACTTTTTAATCATGGAAAGAATAAAATTACATTAACCTCTGAAGGAGAGGAGTTTTACAAAAAAGCAAGCGGGCTACTGTTACACAGCCATGAACTCTATGATGAGTTTGGGTCAATGGGAAGAAATATACCGGCAATAAGAATAGGCATACCTCCGCTTATGAGTACAGTATTTTTTCCAAGGATTATTAACTTATTTCAGAAAAACTATAATATCCCTGTTAAACTATATGAGTATGGCTCGATTCGTGCTTCTAATTTAATAAATGAAGATATTTTTGGATGTAGCACTTGTAAATATGGACTTTTACAATATTTCCAAATTTGAGTCTTATTTTTTCATGAATGATTCCTATGTTTTTTGTGTTTCCAAAAATCACAGATTTTCAAATGAAAAAGAGATTACATTAGATATGCTTAAAGATGAACCTATAATTTTATTTAATACGGATTCTGTACAAAATTCCACTATTTTTGCAAGATATCATGCAATGAATATTATACCTGAGGTACTATTGCACTCGAGTCAGCTTGGTACAATTTTAAATTTTGTAAGGGGAGGAAATTGCGGAGCATTCCTGTATTCATCTCTTGCAGTAAATCCAAGAGATTTTGTTGAAATACCTGTTAAGCCTGAAATAACAAGTGATTTCGGATTACTGTGGAAAAAGGGAAAAATTCCTAACAGCAAGACGACTAAATTTATTGATTTTATAAGGAGCAATGAATATAAGGACATATTTACCTGTGATAAATGATATTGTAAAATAATATTAACAAATTTAATAAGACTAAAAATGTCTCTTTATCATTATAATTATAATTATACAATAGTTAAGAAAAATTACAGTTTATCTTTGGTGTAGAATCATCCATTGTTTTGATGGGGGTGAAGATGACACAAAAATATTTTGAACGGAAACAAAAGTACCTTTTATTTAAACTTAATAAAGACTTAAACTTGCAGATTAAAGCCCTTAAATCAGCATTCAATGAATTTAAAGATAAAGGGAATGCATCAAGTCTTTGCTTTAGAAAAATGATATGGCTGACAGTGTTTTTAAAACGCTATGTAAATCTTTTTTTAATCTGTCAGTCCGGTGAATCCGTCACTATGGACGAAATAAATCTTTGTTTTTGGGAGTTTTTGGAAAAAATTAAATGGTTTCCCGGTGTCATAACTTTTAAATTATGTGAAGGATGTGGAGAGGTCTTTCCTGAAACGGCATTTTTTATCTGTAAGCTTTGGATTTTTTTACTTGAATGGGCAGGGTATATGCCTGAGTTTGTACAGATAAATATTAATGACGGTCAAAAGGCTGTTCTTATTATTGAAAGTTCTATGATTTTAAATAAATCAAGCTTTCTCACATGGCTTTTTAAAAGAGAAAGTTTGAATAGTGAATATATGGAAATTAGTGAAGAAAAGGAAGGAAAAAAAGCTGTCAGTAAGCCTAATCTGCCATAAAAAGTATAAAAGAGAATACAGAGCTTTTATAACGAAAAAAATATAACATAAAAGCTTTGAAAAATTCTGAAGGCAATAAATACAGTAAAACATTAACAGAACCTGATATATACTCAAAGCCACAGTATCTTAATTTAAAAATGAGATTACACAGAGAATTTGGAGACTGTATGCAGGCAGGATATTTGTATATGATAGGGGATGAGACGGTAGATAAGGAAAATATAGTCTACATGTGGAGAAGTCTTATTAAAAATCTCACAGGTAATACTCTCACAAAGCATAAAGTTGATGAGAAAAAAGAATTGTCACAACTGGCAACATTATTTCACTGCACTTTGCATCTGCCAAAGAAAAATCTCTTTAAGGAAATGTATGAATCTGTTTTTTATTTTTGCATATGTGAGGCTATGATGAATGCTGTCAGACATGGAGCCGCCACAGAAATTTTCGTGACACAGGAAAGGTTTAAAGATAAAATAAAGATATGTATTTTTGATAACGGCACAGGGCTAAAGAAAGACTTTAATGAAGGTGGAGGTATCTTGGGGATTCGTGCTTATCTGAATGAAAGAGGGATACCTCTATATATAAATGATGAACAAGGAACGTTAGTGATTTCGTTTTTACTTTAAAAATTCTCTTCCCTAGAAACTCGGTAAAATCAGCAGATTTATACTTGACAAAATAGGAGGCGTTAAGTTTAGGAATGCCAAATGTGCCATAATTTTTATCATAGGTGTTTTGGCCGGACGGTTACATGAAGGTTTACTTGGGAGGTGAAAAATGTTTGGCATTATGATTGTGGAAGATTCACCTTTTACAATAGAGTATTTGGAGCTTAAATTATCCAAAATGAAAAATAAATATCAGGTGATATGCAAATTTAGGGATGCCCAAAATGCAGTGCCGGCTTGTGAGTCCGGGCAAATCGATATTGTACTTATAGATGTATGTCTGAATGCTGTCTCCGGACTAGATCTTGCAAAGAGAATAAAGGAGAACTTCCCTAAAATCAAAGTAATCATTATGACATCCATGCTTGATCAAAGTTTATTAAAAGGGCAAAAAGTTCAGGATGTGAAGGTTTTTGGTTTAAAGAAAGCATACAAACCGGAATCTTATCAATACTTGATGATGTAGCTATCGGCGAAAAAGCATTCTCAGAGGACTTTCCGGAAATTACACTTGGCAATGCAAAGTTTGAGGAACTTACGGATGCGGAGCTGGCGGTGTTAAGAAGCTTTGCCAAGGGATTTACTTACGCCGAGGTGGCAAATGACTGCCATATTTCAGAAAATACAGTGCGTTACCATGTAAAAAACCTTACAAGTAAAACCGGAATGCATAATATGGCAAAGATTGCCCTGGAGGCTGTGGATAAAAGAGTTATTTTACCGGGATATGGGTATACTTGAACATTATCAGGCAATACCCCCAGTACCTCTCGGTCCATAGTATTACCACATGATATTATGATGTCCGCATTCTGATCTTTTAGTGCCTCAATACATCTGCTATAAAAATCCGGTCTGTTATTAATAACCGTTCCCAGAGAAATATAAATAAGCGGTCTTTTCTTTTCCTTATCAGGTTCATTTTTTGAAAAAACTGATGGACCGATAAAAGCATAATGTTTGGAAAAGCTCTGTGCATATGGTTGAAAACGTCTTGAAGTATAGACGACTGAATCTGTATTATTATCACTTTGAACCAAAGATAAGGCGCTTCGAACATAATAGCCATACGGCTTTAATTTCTTTAGTTCCTTAGATATTTTCGGCAACCCGAAAATCATATCCACAAGTTCTTTCAGTGAATTTTTCATATACTGTGCGGACATTTGATTAAAAGCAAATGTGCTTGTGGATACAACCATCGGTACACCATGTTTTAATGCATTAAGTTTTCCCCAAAAACAGATAGAGTCCGTATATACAACATCCGGCTTAAATGACATAAATTCATTATGCAAAAACATATCCATTGCAAGCGTAGTACGAATACCCTGCATTGTCATTTCAGTGACAGATACATTTTTAAGCTCCGCTTCCTCCATTTTTGTAAGCTTTGGAAGATAAGAATCACAGGATATAAACTCAGCTCCGGTTGCATCTATTTATTTTTAAATTCATTAAATGAATAAAACCTGACTGTATTTCCTCTACTGACCAGCTTTGCCGCAACAGGAAGCATGGGGTTTGTGTGACCATGTGCAGGAATACAGAAGAAAGCTATCCTTTTCAATCAGTGTTACCCTCCTTTTCTCCATATGCTATGCCGAATAATTAATCAAATATTCGGCCATACTAATTACTGCCTTTTTCGGTTTCACCTGTCCAATCCTTAATACCGCCAAACTCATAGACATTGGTATAGCCCATATCGGCCAGCTTTTGTGATGCCTGTCTGCTGCGGTTTCCGCTTCTACAATATACTAATATCACCTGATCCAAATCCGGCAATTCCTTCGGCTGTTCAGTTCCTATACTCTCATTAGGGATTACTATAGCTCCCGGAATATGTCCTTCATTGTATTCTTCCTGACTTCTTACATCCACAATCACATGACCGTCATCATTTGCCATCATCTGTTTTGCGGTTTCCATGTCAATATGTGTGTATCCGCCTTCTTTCTTAGCGGCATCACTCTTTTTGGCAGTACCTTTTTGACTCTCACTTGATACAGTCGATTCAACTTTTGTACTCTCTACCTTATTTGCTGTACTTGAGCATCCTACTGATGTCAATAAAACTCCCGTTAATATTAAACCTGCTATTTTTTTCATATGATATACCTAACTTCTATAAACCTATTTATTATTTATACAATAATCAGTTTCTCTTAATATTGTATAGAGTGCATTATATCATAAACTCGACTATGTAGTCATCAATAAAAGAATGTAAACGTAATTCAAATATATCTTAACGGGTCTTTGACAGTTTGTTTACATAAATAAGCTTCAAAAAAGTCTCACAACCCGCATATAGTCTACATTTCTTTGTTGAAAAATTTGTCAAAATTTTCGTTTTTATTATATAGTATTTTATAGTATTGCGTGGTATAATGGGACTTGGAGGTTCCCTATGAAAGTTACTACATCAAAATCAAAAAATGCTGAGTCATTCTATATTTCTAAAAGTTTCATTAATGACAAAGGTGTTAGCACCTCTGTTAATGTACGCAAACTTGGTACGCTTGCTGATTTATTAAAAAAAGCACGGACCTACCAGAGATGATGTAATGGAATGGGCTCGTGCTGAGGCAAGACTTGAAACACAAAAATATAAAGAAGATAAAACAGTAAATATTTCTTTTAACTCCAATAAAAGACTTCAACCTCAACAACAAGTCTTCTATCGTGGGGGCTACCTGTTTTTGCAATACTTTTATTATAAACTTGGCTTGGATAAAGTTTGCAGAAAGGTAAGGGATAAATATAGCTTCAAGTTTGATATTAACGCGATTTTATCAGATTTGATTTACTCAAGAATACTTGAACCTTCCAGTAAACGCTCAAGTTACACCTGTGCTCTCGACTTTTTGGAGCCACCGTCTTACCAACTACATGACGTGTACCGTTCTTTAAATATACTTGCTAAAGAATGTGACCTTATACAATCTGAAACTTATAAAAACAGCCACTTATTAGGAAAACGCAATGATAAGATTCTTTTTTATGATTGCACCAATTATTATTTTGAGATTGAAGATGAAGACGGGATTAAGAAATACGGAAAAAGTAAGGAACACAGACCAAACCCTATAGTACAAATGGGGATGTTTATGGATGGTGACGGCATTCCTCTTGCTTTTTCTCTATTTCCGGGTAATGCTAATGAGCAAACATCTATTAAACCTCTTGAAGAAAAGATTTTAAACGAGTTTGACTGTCAAAAGTTTATTTACTGTAGCGATGCAGGACTCGGTTCGGAAAAAATAAGAAAATACAATCATATGGGCGAAAGAGCCTTTGTCGTTACACAATCTATAAAAAAGCTTAATGCACAAGATAGACAATGGGCTTTAGACACTAAAGGATTTAAACGTTTGTCAGATGATAAAGTAGTAGATTTATCAGAAATATCAAGGGATGATGAGGCTATATATTATAAAGATGCTCCGTATACACCTAAGGATTTATCTCAGAGGCTTATCATCACATATTCACCTAAATATGCCAAATACCAAAAAAACTATTAGAGAAAAACAAGTTGACAGAGCTAAGCTAATGCTTGAAAAAAAGGTAGCATCAAAAAGAAAGAAGAAATCCTAATGACCCTGCCAGGTTTATTAGCAGCCTTGCAGTGACTGATGATGGAGAAAAGGCAAATGTACATAACTTTCTTAATACAGATAAAATAGATGAAGAAACTAAGTATGACGGTATGTATGCTGTCTCAACAGACCTACTTGACGATAATGTAAGTGAAATACTAAGTATAAGTGAAAAGCGATGGCAAATCGAAGAGTGCTTTAGAATTATGAAAACCGAGTTTGATGCAAGGCCTGTGTACTTACAAAGAGTTGACAGAATTACGGCTCACTTCTTAACTTGTTTTTTAGCATTGATTATTTACAGATATCTTGAGAAAGCTTTAGAACACAAATATACATGTGAAGATATTCTAAAAACATTAAAGGATTTTAATTTTGGATATGTGAAAGAACAAGGTTTTATACCGTTATATAAAAGAACGGAGCTTACAGATAAGCTACATGAGATTTGTCATTTTAATACAGATTTTGAATTTATAACAAAGAGTCAAATGAGAACAATTAAAAAAACAAAGTAAGGGAAAATAAAAATACTATTTTTTTAGTTTCAAAACGAAATGTAAATACCCTCCAAAGCCGCTAAAACACGGGGGTTGAAGGGTGTTTTATATTTCAAAACTGTCAAAGACAGGATTATATTAACATTTTTTTGTATCACTATGTTCAAGTACTATAAGCGATTTATTTTTATTATATATTACTCTATCTCATTTTTTTACATACATTGATATTTACCTTACCGTCAGCCAAGAATCTTATCTCATTTGCATCAAGCGGTGTATAAATCCTTGATGTCAAGACCTGTTTTCCGTTGTTGACAAAAATCTCAATGCTGTATCTGTCAATCAGTACACACAAAGACAGCTTTCCGTCACAAATATCTATATCTATCTTTCTCTCATCTATTGCATCTTTTGAAAGATAAGAAAATCTCCTTGAAAACTTTAATGTCTGCTTTTTCATATTTATTTTTTTATAAATGAATTGTAATCATCATCAGCCGCCAAGAATATAGTAAGCTTGTTCGCGTCAACATTTGTAATATCAAAGTCAAACCTTGTAACTCTTGAGTTCAGAGCCTCATCGACATATTTTTCATTTTTGTTTAAAGTAAAACTTGTAATATATTTATTTTTATAATGACTCTTAAGCTCCTTTGCAGGCATCTGATAAATATTCTTACCCTTAAGTATAAGCTCCCTTGTGTAAGTCATCTGCCCGCACCACTTCGCTCCGTCTAAGGTTAAATCATTGCCCCAGTCATGAAGCCACGCAACAGATAAAGTTCTACCGTCTGCATACAAGCTTTGAGGAGCATAGTAGTCAAACCCGAAGTCAAGAGTCTTTCCCTTTGTATCCGGAATAAACTTATGACTTTCTTATCATAATCTCCGACAAAGTATATTACCTGATGTCCGTTAAAGTACTTTCTCTTCTTCGCTTTCATCTCCATTACAGAAATTACAAGTACATATTTATTGCCAAGCATAAAAAAATCGGGGCATTCCCACATCTTACCGTAATTTCCGTCATTCTCAAACAGTATTCCTACATACTTCCATTCAAGTAAATCCTTTGATTCAAACAAAAGTATAGTTCCAAGACCTCTGTCATTTTTGGCACTTGCTATACAGTAGTATATACCGTCTTCCTTCCAAATCTTAGGGTCTCTAAAGTCAGCTCCGCTAAATCCCTCAGGCAAATCACCTGTCTTAATCACAGGCTCTTTTGAAATACATTTATATTCTATTCCGTCACCGATTTCTACAGCCTGCTCCTCTTTTCCGTCATTATGTACGGTATAAATAAGTATATGTTTATCTCCTTCACAAAGTGCTGTACCGGAGAAACACTGTCCCTTTATTTCATCATCCGGTGCGAGTGCAACAGGAAGTCTGTCCCAGTTTACAAAGTCTTTGCTCTTTGCATGTCCCCAGTGCATCGGACCCCATTTTATATCATATGGGTTATATTGATAAAACAAATGATATTCACCGTCAAAGAACGAAAAACCGTTCGGATCATTCATCCATCCTATATCCGGAGTAAGATGATAAACCGGCCTTTCAATATCTTTTATTTTTGATTTGTTCTCTCTGAAATACTCATTTGCTTTTTCTTTGTTGTTCATATAACCTTCCTTTAGAATCCAAGATTATCATTTACCAAAATAACATGTATTCTTCCCTCATGACGAGAGTATCTTGTTACCAAAAACTGACAGCATATAGTGTCAGGTGATTTGCAATCTGAGCATTTTCCTGTGATTTTGCAAGGAGTCTTTATATCAAATCTCTGTGTATTTGCTGTAGCGGCAACATTTCTGGCACGCTTCATAGCACTGTCTATGTCTGAACATACCTTATTGATTCCAACGATAAACACAACTTTTTTCGGCCCCTGTGCTATACATGATACACGGTTTGAGTTCCCGTCAATATTTACAAGTACTCCGTCATCTGTCATAGCATTGGCGCTTGAAAGGAATATATCAGCATCATACGCCGCCAAAAGAGCTTCTCTAGGTTCCATCTTAGCCCTGTCCATATAATTATAGCTGCCCTGCTCAAGTGTGGAAATCAATCCTATTTCATGTGCACTCATGCAACCGCCCATAGCGATTTTACTGTTTTCAGGAATAAGTTCAAGTGCAATCTTAAGCGCTTCTTCCTTATCCTTTGCATAATACCCTGTCATATTTCTGGATTTCAAACCTTTGATTACGGTATCTGCCAAAATTTCATTTCTCTTTTTTAAGTTCTCGTTCATATATTCTCCTCTTACTTAATTTCAATCAATATATTTGAGCATTGATTTTTTCTACTTATCCAAGGTCCTTGCCATTTCAAGTGACTTATCTATATTCTCACAGAAGTTTTCTCTTCCCGCTTTTTCTATAAATCCTGCCTTTTCCATAACCTTCATAGGCTGCTTATTCACATGAGATAATATCAAAGTCATGTTTCTTTTTTTGCAAATCCCAAGTAACTCTTCCAAAGCTTCCAAACCTGAAATATCCATTGCCGGTACATTTCTCATATGAAGAACCAGTACATTTTTTTTGGCTTCATGTGATATATTAAGTAAATCTTTTGTAGCACCAAAAAATAAGGCTCCAAAAATCTCATATACTATTGTATTTTTAGGTACAGCCTTAAAGTCTGAATTTAGTGCATACTCATCTGAGTCTGATTTATCCACCCACTGCCTGACATTTGCAATATCGGACATACGCTTTAGGAAAAGAAATGCCGCAAGAATCATACCGAATTTTATAGCCATTACCAAGTCAAAAAGTACCGTTAAAAATAAAGTAATCAATAAAACCGCAATGTCACTTTTAGGTGCTGTTTTTATTATATGTACCATATTTCTCCATCCGCTCATATTGTAGCCGACTATAATAAGAATGGCCGCCAGACAACTCATAGGAATAAGTGATGCATATGGCATCAAGAATAACAATATAAGCATAAGTGTAATTGCATGAATCATGCCTGCAATAGGTGTTCTTCCGCCATTTTTAACATTTGCGGCAGTTCTTGCAATAGCTCCTGTAGCAGGTATTCCTCCAAAGAGCGCAGACATTATATTACCGACTCCCTGTCCTATAAGTTCTGCATTAGGACTATGATGACTCTCAGTCATTGTATCGGAGACCACACAGGATAAAAGCGATTCTATAGCGGCCAATATCGCTATTGTAAATGCCGGTGATATCATCTGAGATATAAGCTCAGGTGTTACCCCCGGCATACTAAATTCCGGAAGTCCGGCTTTTATGGTATATAAGTCACCTATAGTTTTTACAGGAAGGTTTCCAAACTTTACAATTAGAGTTGTAACTATAATTGCAATCAAAGATCCCGGAATCTTCTTAGATACCTTCGGCCAAAATATCTGAATAAACAATGCCAAAAGACCTACTAAAAAAGTTGCGATATTTAATGTATGAAAATTCTTAAAAAGAGCAATCATCTTCTCCACAAATTCCGCCGGCACCGCTCCCATATCAAGTCCGAAAAAATCTTTTATCTGTCCTGCCACTATACTTACAGCAACTCCGAATGTGAATCCTACCGTAATAGTCTTCGGTATAAACTTTATTAAATCTCCAAGTCTAAAGATTCCCATAAGTATCAGCATAAATCCTGCCATTATGGTGGCAACTGTAAGCCCTGCCATTCCATACTGAGCCACTATACCATAGATTATTATAACAAAGGCAGCGGTCGGTCCACCTATCTGCACTATACTTCCACCCAGAAATGAAATAAAAAATCCTGCAACCACTCGCTGTGTAAAGCCCCTGTTCCGGATTTACACCTGATGCAATTGCAAGCGCTATTGAAAGCGGCATTGCAATAATTGCAACTATGATACCTGAAATCAAATCCTTTACAAACTGCTCTCCGGTGTAACCTTTTAATGCTTCAAAAATCTTAGGTTTTATATAACTGAAGTCCACATTTCCTCCCCATATGTTCTAAAAATTTTTAATCTTTACTCTAAGAACAATATGACTTTATGATAGCACAGACAAAATATATTCTACAATACTTATGTATACAAAAAAATCAAACATATTATAAACTTGAAATTCTTATGTCAAAAAAATACATATATGTTTTTAAATTATATATCTAATGTTCCATATTATTCCTTAGGATTGTACTTATATAATCCCCCTTATTCCTGCTTATGCATGCTGTCGCATATGTCAAGGGTGATTTGGATGTAACTCCCTTATATTCAGGACTTTTTAAAACAGGCATACTATAGAATACATTCTTTTTATTCTCCAAATCTATAAACCACTTACCACCTATATATTTTCTGAAAGTCTCTCCAATATATACTGTCAAGTAATCAAGCGTTTTCTTATCTTTTATCAGCCCTTCGGCATCTTTATAATTAGCTAAGATCCATTTTTCCAGTTCATCCAATGACCCCATACTGTAGTCAAGTTTCAAGTTATTTCCCCCGCAAATGTGTCTGTAAAATATTCCATTTTAAAAGGTATAAGAATTATCCACTCTTCAAAGTTTTCCCTAGTATAGCCCATATTTTTACTCTCCTCATTTCTATTTATCTACGTATTCTCTAATTTTATAAATATTATACAAAGGTTTAAAAGCATTTCGTCAACATTTTTAAGGCCATAAAGATGTGGTTTATCACACTTTTAAGGCCGTAAAAATGTAATTTACCACGCTTTTAAGGCCGTAAAATCGTTTTCTACTTATAAATCTAAATTTTTTACATTCCCTGCTTATTGTAGATTACTATTCTTTCGGCGCTCTTGCCAAAGAAATGATAACCTGAACCTCCCTCACTGATAATATCAAGCAATTCATCAGGCTTAGTTACTAAAATACCGCCCATTACAGTCACTCCTCTTTTAAAGAATGCATTCGGTATCATACCTGCTGTAGGACCTGTGACCAAAATATCGGCACCGGACTTACACATAGCCAGTAAATCAGGTAATGTATCATTAAGGATAGTAACGCCTGTAATAACATCAAGGTCGGAATCAGGCAGATACATATTAGCATCCTTTGCAGGTGCAAAATGCTCCAGCTCCTTGCCCTTTAGAGTACGTGAGTCCATCTCTAAAACTTTAAAATCGGCATCCGCTGCAATGAGCTTTTTAAGCATCGGTACCAAAGCACCTATTACAACACTTTTTGTTCCATTTGGAACCTCCATCACATCAAAAGAGTCTACATCTGTCTCTATTTTATACTCCAAGTTCTTATTTTCTTCCCAGTAACAAGCCGAAAGTGCATTAAGCGTTGCAATGGCCAGTGTCTTTCTGAGAATATTTGCATGTGAAAGATCGTCCAAATAGCTTTTTACACTCCTTCCACCAAGTTTACCTGATAAAGGCATAGCCTTTGCGGAGCTTGGACAGCATACAGCCTCAGGAATCTCCTTAACCGGAGTAAAACAAAGGCCGCCATGACCTGTACTTAATTTTACTCCTGAAAAGAACAGTCCGAACACCGCCCTTTCAACTACCATTTTATCCAGTCTCTCTCCAAAATACTCTTTTAAAATATCGGCACTTTCCTGTAATAATATATTCATACTTTATTTCCTTTCCGTCTAAAGCTCATTATAGATTTCAATACTTTCAATAATAACTTTTTCACTCTCACCTCTAATACCACATACTATTCCATTACAGATATAATATCAATAATATATCGCAAATTATTATGTAAAATGATATAATATAGCCACTTATCTGTAATCAAACAGGAGGATATTATGGGATTTTTTATATCTACATTGGCCTTTGGTGCTGTTTCACTGCTTTGCTTTATTTTAGCTGTTTATATATACTTCAGACTGCTGATAGCTGTTTGTACTTTTAAGAAGCTCCCTAAATGGATATATACTCTAGGTCATATCCAGATTACAAGGAGGGCTGTTCAATATGACGACATTACAGATAGGCCAGCAATGATAGAGGCGAGCGTTTTTATGGTGTGTATTATTTTAGTTAATATAATAGTTACCGGTGTGAATTATTTCAAATTACACAATATTGGAAAAGCAATTTTTTCCTGTTTACAAATGCAGTTTGCTGTAATTATAGCTGCGATCATACTTTCCGGAATTATCAGACCGCTTATACGTTTTTTGATCCCCTCATACCGTACAAAATATTCCTATTCAACTACAAATGCGCTGGATGTACTTATGTTTTTCTACTCATTTGCATTCACCTTTTTTATATCTATAGCAGGTATTCCTGCTAAGCCTGTAAATGTACAGATAGCAGGAACCGATGTGATTGTCGGTTCAACAAAAGCGTCTACGCTTCTTGATAGCGGCTTTACATTTAAAGGGAAAAATGCAGACAGTGAGATTATAAATACTCGAAGTGACCACTTTTACTATGGAGAATATTTGGAATTATACCTTGGTGACAAATCTTTCGGTCATGTATGTGTCACACCTACATGGAAGGACTCGGATGAGCTGAAAAACTGTACTGTAACATCATTTAAGGCCACACCCGATGATACGAATTTATCTGTTGTAAAGATTAACAATGTAGCGCTGTCGGATTTAGAGCTTAATGACTTTGAAAATAAAGATTTGACAGATATTTTTTCACTGCATCCGACAGATTATGATGAGATGAAAGGTCCTTATTATTTTGTACTTACATTGCAAACTCATGACTATTCTCTTTGGAAGCGCTACCGTATAGAAGCTGATTTTAACTCCGATAACAGTCTTTCATACTACAATGTTATGGCACAGCATACTATATGGGAATAAAAATGGAAAGCTTAAACGGCTTTCCGGTTTTTATATAAGATTATCTAATATTCATATTTTCCATACAGTTTTTTAGTATAGTGCTGATATAATCCCCTCTCCATATAATCAAGTGTTTTTTTAATAAATTCAATACTTTTTGATACCTGTCATTGAATAGAACTAAGGTTATGGAGTGATCTTTACCTCATACAGGGCAGATATATAGTAATAATGGGTGCACCAAATAAAACGTCATCACTATTCGTTCTAAATGGCCTCGATGTGTACCCATCCCTATATGGCAGCTCACCTCTCATGTCCAACAGGATTATCCTCCTTACGGTGGGTCCTCACTTCCTTCGTTCTGCCTGTCCATAACCAGGGTGCCAGCTTAGCTATTCATCAGGGTCATGCCCTTTGGAGAAAATTCCTGCCGGCTACCAGCTCATTCTTTGTACTTTCATCACTGATCCAAACACTACGATTACAGCACCTTTCGGTGGACGCTTCCTATAATCATTATGGTTGTTCTTTATTGCTCGGTTATGCAGCCTTTAACTGCTCTCCCGGACGTCGAATATCTTTCAACATCTTTGATGCATCATAACTGATTCCCTTGGTAAGGATCACATGGAATACTCTTATCAGCTTACATGCTACTGCTATCAGCGACTGCATCTTTTTCAATGGATTCTTTTCCCTGGTGGTATAATATCTGTGGATTTCTTTGAATTCTTCATTCTTTCCCACCACCGATATCGCTGCCTCAAAAAGTAGATATCTGAGACGCTTGCGTCCTCTTTTGCTTATCTTTGTTTTTCCGTCGTGCTTACCGGAACTATCTGCCACCAGTTCCAATCCTGCAAGTTTCTGGAGTTCTTTCGTGCTATCAAAGCGCGTGATATCACCAACTTCTGCTATGAAACCAGCTACGGTTGTTATTCCTATACCTTTTATTTCAAGCAACTTATCCGCATACCTGATCTGTTGGCACAGTTCTTTAATCAGGTCATTGACCCGTTCAAGGCGTTTTGTCTGGAGTTCATAATCCTCTATCAGATCCTGTATCTCCATCCGAGCTTCTGTAAGACCTGCTTTTAATCCTATGCTTTTCATGGCTGCATTCAGAATCAGCATAGCCTTCTTATGCCCATTTCCTCGGAGTTTAGCGTCTTTCCATATCTTTATGATACCTTCCACTCCTAGTCTTACTATCTCCTCAGGAGTTGGTGCCTGTTTTAACACCAGTAGCCCTCCCTTGGCATCTATGTGTGTATAAATCCCCTTATATTCCGGGAAATACACTGCAACCCACTTCTGCAGACGGTTCTTCGCCCTTGTCTGTTCTTCTACAAGCACAAACCGGCGGTTTGACGCATTCCTCAGTTCTGCATATACACCTGTCGGCATATATGAATAAAAATATCGTCCATCCCTTACAAGCCCTGCAATAACACGAGGATCTTTTCTGTCATTTTTAGATGGACTATTGTCATCTAATTCTTTGGTCTTATGCACATGGTGCGGATTTACCATCACAAACTTTATGTTCTTTTCACCCATGAACTGCCCAAGATCAAACCAGTAGTGACCGGTTGGCTCTATTCCTACCAGTGCCTCTTTAAGTTCATTTTTCTGCATCAGTTCCACAACCGAATTGTAAAAGCTGTTGAATCCCTCCATAGAGTTTGAAAACGCTACAGGCTTTCTGGTAAGTTCTATGCCTCTCCAGTTAAAAGCTCTGAAATAATGCTTTTTCACTTCCAACATCAATGCCGACAATCATTGTTGTTTCTTTTTACTTGTTCAATCTTCTTATTTTTGTGTAGAATTCATTTGTAGATACCTTCCTTATTCTGCTCATTTGCTAACTGGCCGGTCAGCAATGACAGTTTAACTTAGGTATCTATTTTTGTAAAATCATTTACTTTCTACACTTTGAATTATACAGGAAGCTTTTTTCCTATTTATACATGCCGTCGCATATGTCATTGGAGCTTTGTATACTTCTCCTATATAATCAGGACTTGTCAAAACAGGCATGGAATAGTATGCATTCTTTTTATTTTTTAAATCTATAAACCACTCTCCGCCTATATGCTTTCTGAAAGCTTCACCGATATATACAGTCAAATAGTCCAGGGTTTTGGCATCACCTATCAAATCCTTTATCTCACTGTAATTAGTGAGGATCCAATTTTCAATTCTATCCAAAGACTCTATACTGTAGTCAAGTTTTAAATTGTTTTCTTTTGCAAATGCATCTGTAAAATATTCCATTTTAGAGTCTATAAAAATTATCCACTCTTCAAAGTTTTTCTTTCGTATAAGCCATTTTTTTATATCCAACTTTCTTAATTTATATAAATATTCTCTAATTCGCTCAATACTCTACAATTGAATATTTGTCCCTATCCAGTATAATTATACATAGATGTAAATACAATATATTTCTTATACATTAGATTAAAGTAAATATAATTTATAAATTCAAAATTTTTTAAGCATATTTAGTTAATATTAAATAGATTTTTTTATACAAATATATAGTAAAAATTAAATTAAAAATTTATGGAGGTAAAATTTATGTCAAAAAAACTCACATCAAAACTTCCCGTTATTTTCTGTTTTTTAGCCATATGTCTCTTGGCTATATTTGCATCAGCCTGTTCATCAGATAAAAAGCCTGCAGAAGTACAACAAGAGAATACAGATTCAGATAATAATGTTGGTCCGGACACATCCAATTCTGATAAAAGTGGTAATAAAACCACATCCGATTCCAATAATTTTTCTCTTTACGTAAAGGGAGACAATCTCTATATGGCTCGTTATGATAACTCTGAAATTATAGACTTGGGACCTTGTACAACTAACGGAAGTGTTATGGAAAAGTTTTCTATAAAAGGATATAACAAAAAATTAGATCAATTTTGTTCCTTTTCAGATTATGACGGTGAAACCTATACTCTGTATATATCAACATCTAAAAACACCGACAAAGCGGACTAAGGTAGCTGACAAAGTTACAGTACATTCTGCCTTAAAAAAACGGTGATATACTCTATATTTCAAATAAAGAGCTGTTTTTTATATAAGGGTGGTAAAAGCAGTCAGTCTCTTTAAAGAAGATGGCGAAGAAGAAATAGAATACATTATTTCTAAGGCTCAGGATAAGCTTTTAATTGTTCCGGGTAAGCGCAATTATGACAAAGAAAAATTGATGAATGTATATTTAATTGATATATATACAGGTAATAACACAGTATATTCAGATTTTTAATATAAATTCTTTCGATTATTCTTTTTGAACTTGATTCAATATGCTATTTTTAGGGATAATGCAGTATATCAATTGGAAGACGGAAGCTCAAAAGAAATAGTAAAAGGTATTAAAGAACCATATAATAGCGTTACTTATTCTTCTGATAAAGTCATCTATGCCTCAAAAGCTGATGAACCGACGTCCCTCTATAGATTTGACTTTAACGGAAATGAGGAATTAGTCAGTGATTCATTTGAAAAATTTGTAGAATTTAATATAAAAGAAAATTTTCTGGCATATACAGAAAAAAAACTCTGAAGGCAAAATCATTCTAAAAAGTAGTACAAAACGGTGAAACACTTGGAGAGTATGAAGATATAGAAGATAGTGACGACATATACAGACTCAAAGAAGCACACCCTTCTAAATCAAAATATTGGTATTTTTTCTCTGAAGAAAATAAGAAGCTTTGGAAAGTCGCTTTAGAAGGAAGTAAAAAAGGGGAAATTGAACTTGTAAATGATAATGTAACCGACTTTTTTTAGATTTTGCTTATTCACAAGACTCTAAAGCGGAAAATGATGATTTGTTGTATAAAGCAAAAATCAAAGGGAATGACTACTATTCTTTATTCCTGGATAAAAATATTATCAATGAAAATGTAGGCAAGTATTATTCACCGGCACATTTAGAAAATAACGGTACTGAGAGTTATATTATATATGCTGACACACTCTCTCAAGCTTCATATAAAGATCATAATTATACCTATCATATTTTGGAAAACGGCAAAGATACTATAGTTGCTGAAAATGTAAAGGATTATAACGGATTCCTTCCAAAATATGAAAAATTCGACAAAACCTATTTTTTAACGGATTATGACGAAAGTAAAGGAACAGGTGTTTTGAAGCAATATTTAAACGGAAAGCTTAAAGATATAGACAGTGATGTAAAGAGCTTTGTAAAAAATAATACAAGTTCATTTAGCACTATATTCAGATAATAAAGATATAAATACTGCCGAAGCCACACGCGACCCATGTGGATCACGTAAGGCTCCGGCAGTAATATATCTTCTAAAGAATTATACCCTACTTTCCCATATCTTCCAAACAGTTTTTCAGTATAGTGCTTATATAATTGCCCTTTTTTCTGTTGATACACGCAGTTGCAAATGTCATCGGTGCTATATAGCTCTCTCCTATGTAATCAGGACTTGTCAAAACAGGCATGGAATAGTATGCATTCTTTTTATTTTTTAAATCTATAAACCACTCTCCACCTATATGTTTCCTGAAAGTCTCACCTATGTATACTGTCAAATAGTCTAAAGTCTTAGTATCATTTATCAAATCCTTTATTTCACTGTAATTAGTGAGAATCCAATTTTCAATCTCATCAAGTGACTCTTCACTGTAGTCAAGTTTTAAATTATTTTCTTTAGCAAATACATCTGTAAAATACTCCATTTTAGAGTCTATAAGAATTATCCATTCTTCAAAGTTTTCTTTGGTATAAGCCATATTTTATCTCCGGTTTTCTAATTTTTTAAATCATTAAATGATTCCAATATTTTTTTCAATATTCTAAATTTTAACGGGCTAAAAGGTGCATACCTGATAGGCAAATCAATCATTGTTTTACTCCAAACAATACTCTTTTTATGGCTGAATGTATCGAATCCGAACTTACCATGATACGAACCCGTTCCGCTACTTCCTACTCCTCCAAACGGCATATAATGATTTGATACTTGCAGTATAACATCATTTATGCATCCGCCACCGTATGAGATACTCTTTATAATATGCTTTGCCGTATCTTTATCCCTTGTAAATACATAGCATGCCAAAGGCTTCTCATACGCTTTTATTATCCTTATTACATTATTGATATCATCATATTCTATGATTGGAAGCACCGGTCCGAATATTTCTTCTTTCATGATTTCATGGTCAAAATCCACATCAGGTAAAATAGTAGGCTCTAATCTATGAACTACATCATCACCTCTGCCACCTATTATACTGTCCTCTGATTTTATTAAATTCAGCAATCTTTTATAATGATGCTCATTTATTATTCTCGGATAAGTATCATTATTTAATGCATTAGGATATCTTCTCTTTATTTCTTTTTGCAGATACTTTATAAATCTGTCCTTAACACTGCTATGTATTAACACATAATCAACAGACACACAGGTCTGTCCGGCATTAAGCAGTTTCCCCCACAGTACTCGCCTTGCAGCAAGTTTAATATCGGCTGTCTCATCTATAATGCAAGGACTCTTTCCTCCAAGCTCCAAAGAAACCGGTATAAGGTTATTGCTCGCTATATTCATTACAATCTTTCCTACTCTTTGACTTCCTGTAAAGAATATATAATCATATCTTTGATTTAGAAGCTCATCATAATCTATATCTTCATCCACACAGAAAATATAATTTGAACCGAAGGCTTCATTTATAATGTATTTAATAACTTTTGAGGTATAAACACTCTCTTTTGAGCATTTAATTATTGCTGTATTTCCTGCCGCTATCGCCGCTACCAGCGGTGCTATCGCCAAATTGAAGGGGTAATTCCAAGGTGATATAATAAGCACCACTCCATAAGGCTCAGAGTATACATAATTCTTTGCCGGAAATGTAGCTATTGTTCCTTTTACCTTCTCCGGCCTACTCCACTTTCTTACATTTTTTAAAGCCTCATTTATCTCCGCATAAACTATTGACAGTTCACTCATATATGCCTCAGCTCTAGACTTTAAAAGATCCTTATATAGAGCGGAAAGGATTGCTGCCTCATTATTTCTGATTACCTCCTTTAACCTTTGCAACATCTTTATCCTGTATTTAACTGATTTAGTTGCATTTGTGTTAAAGAAATCTCTTTGTTTATTTATAATATCTTTTAATTCTGCTTTTTTCTCCATAATGTAACTCACCGTCCTTCCACATTATAAAATAGATTTAATCGAGTTGAATACCTGCTTGGAGAATTTTGACTCGAAAATTTCTTCAGAAAGCACCAAAGTCACTCTATTTTCCTTTGATGAATATCTGCTGTTAAAAATCAATAAAAACGGTCCTTCTCCGGACAATTCATCTACATAAAAGCCCTTTTCGTCCATCAACTGAAACATCTCTTCATCTCGAGAAACAAAAATATCCGTTGTTTCATCTTCATTATCAATTACAATATATGGATCTTCCCAAAACGTAATACTTTCTTTTATTTTTTTCTATAAAAGTATCCTTATCTTTATCTGTATATAAGATGTAGTCAATACCTGTAATCATTTTTTCACCTGCTTATTCTAAATTCGTGACTATTTGTTGTTTAAGTACATTAACTTATAACTCTAAACATCAACATTTCATCAATGCCTACTGTTTCTATATCGCAAATGTCACCTACGTACAGCCACTTGCAAATTATAAAATGTTAAACAATGTTTTTATATACTGAACGATCAATGATGATCTACGTTTATAGCCATATCTTTCTAATAAAGTTCTAAGCTTTATTTTTACATAATTTCTACTGCCATATAATATTTTTATACGACAACTTTTAAAGAAGATATCAAAATCAGAGAAGTAACCGCTTAACTGATCTACTTGCAATGTTCTGTCCGAATGCTTCAAATCTCTCTGTATGGCAGCAAGTTCTTCATCAATTGCATCCTTATCCAGTATATAATGACTCCATTGATATATATCTAACAAAAATTTTCTCTTATTATCTCTGTACTGTTCGGAAAGTAAGTTCTTTTCATTTTCCCATATTAAGTCAAGAATTTTGCTTTCCTCTCTACATCCAAGTTTTAAATCCTGTAAGATAAATGCAATATCGATTGCCGAATAAAACAATCCATACATTATTTATCACTCTTCCTACAATTACAACTGCGGCAAAGAATCTGTAAATTCTCCACAACGGATTTACCGCCATTATTCATAGCAATAATATGGTCTACATGAAAAGGAACTCTGGATCTGTCTGTAAATCCACAGCAGACACAATGGTAATTACCGGCTTCATCAGTATACTTTTTAAAAGTTTCATCTCTTAAATATTTTTCATAATCAGGGTTAATCTTACGAATTATATGGAGCGGTAAATCTTCCAGATTCTTAACTCCACCAATTACTATTGGTCCTTCTTTACCACCACCTATATCAGGATCTGCTAATTTCATCAATTCAATATCAAGCTGCTTTAAAAAGTATATCTTTCTTCCAAAGAACAATCTAAGCATATTGTCGTCACCGGAATTCCATAACTCATCAATGTATTCAGCTTTTTTACGCACACCCATATCTTCATCCCAAATATGCTTTGCAATCTTTGATATATCAAGCTTATTTCTATCCACCTCTTCAAAGGTATAGAATCTTGGTGCCTCCTCATATTGTGCATAGTATTTTATAATATTTATGACATCTCTGCTCTCATATGGCGGTATCATTTCACCACAGAAGAATGAATCCCTGCACTGTGCCTCCATTTCATTAAGCTGTTCTTTTGTCAGATACTCCTCTGTTACATCAAATGACTTGAACAATGAAGGAAGTGACTCCATAAGATTCTTATAAGCTTCCTGTGTACTGTCATATACCATTACCTGATATGAATGGTCCATTCCGTTTCTTCCAGATAATTAAATGCATACATTCCTATAGGAATTCTTTTTTCAAAAGCAACTCTTTCCAAATCTAATGTATCTACCGAATTATCAAGTATTCTTGCAAACTCCTCAATCTTTGAGATTGCAATCAGTTGAATATCTCTTTTGATGCGCTCGGAATCATCACTATCCTGAAATTCATTATCTCCAGCAAATAAACTTTCCGGATTTACCCATGCAATATGCTCATTCCAATGATCTATAAATGAAACTATATATGCACTTGATGTACCACCTGCTGCCGTTCCTCGCAATGCTCTACCCACCATTTGTGTCATCAAAATAGATGAAACTGTAGGTCTTGCCAAAAATACTGTTTTTGTCTTCGGTAAATCCACTCCTTCAGTCAATATATTTACATTAACAAGTGCCTGTAATTCTCCGTTTCTGTAGGCTTCAAGTTTTCTCTCATTATCCTCTCTGCTTACTGTCACTCCTGTAACACCGTCTCTGATATCGGATACAACAAAATCAGACTTAATTCCGGCTTTATTAAAAAGTGCACTAAGCTGAATAGCATGTATTACATTGACCGCAAATACAATTGTCTGACCATATTCATCCTGTTTTTCTTTATATGTTTCAACAATCAGTTTATTACGTGCGGCACTCTCCGCCATCTGACTCGCAATACCCTCCGGCAAATTATCAAGGTATTGAATCCTTTCCCATGACTCAAGCCCCAAAGAATCTCCATAGTTTTCTTCAGTAAAGTAGCTTTCAAAAATAGGCTTTGAAAGAATCTGCCTGTTTATAAGTTCTTTTAATCCTATTTGATATGTTATTCCTATGTCTCCACGTACAACCTGACCGTTGCTGATACCGTCAGAGTAGATTTTTCCTAAAAGTCCCTGCTCCTCCTCAGCTGTACGAAACGGTGTTGCCGTCAGACCTATTAACTTTAAATTCGGAACCTTACCCTTTACATAGTTGATAACTTTTCTATAGGTTTTTGCAGTTGAATGATGTGCTTCATCTACAACCAAGTACAGCTCTTTTTCTCCTTCCAGCCACTTATCAAGTCTTTCAATATTTCTGCCTATGCTGTCCTTACTTATAATCAATAAATTATCATCCGCTTTGATATCTATTGTTCTGTCATGAATTGATGCACCTGACACAATTCTGAATCTGAAAGAAGAAATATGCGGTACAACTTCCGTATAAGCAAACTTTTGAAATGACTCCGCAGCCTGATCAAGTAACATCTGTCGATGTGCAATCCAAAGAATTTTCTTTTTCTTATCAATAGCATTTTTTAATAGCCACATAGAAGCTGTATAAGTCTTTCCGCCTCCTGTCGGCAAAACTACCAAAGTACTGTAAGATTCTTCTTTATTAATCTTATCAAGTGCTTCCATAGCCTTTTTTGATGCTCATAAGGACTTCTTATATTCGTTCCGTTCTTAGGTAAAATATCACCAAAAGATTTCACCTCCACAAAAGTTTTCAAATCATTTACAGAGCCTGTTTCCATTCCCATTACCTCCATTATAAATTTATTAATTTAATCTTATTTATATATTAATTTACATTCCTATCATACTTTATACGTCTGAATTTCTCAACTGTAAACCTATACGTAATATGATATATATCAGGTATGTTTTAACAATAATACTCCTACTCCAGTATCTCCAAAATATCCTCTATCTCTACTCCCTCACTTAATACAATAGTTTTATTATATCCCTCATCACATAATAAAACTTCCTTTTCATAAGGGAAGTAGCTTCTGAGCCATTTTATAAACTCTGCATAATCATAGAGCCTGTTCTTTGAGTTAAAGTAATTTATCATGAATACACTTCTATCCCTTAGCATCCAAAGTTCAAACTCATACTCATCTTCGTAGTCCTCCCAACAAATATTGTACTGACATTTCTCATCACCCTTTACCGAAATACCGACTTTAGGAAATCTTTGTTTAATGTCATTATTAAACTTCTCCAAATTGAAACCGGTATTTTCTTTATCAGTCACATAAATAAAATATGAAACAGCCATATTTCTCCCCATAAAAATATTAAATATCCTAAGCCATATTATATTAAGTATACATTCAACAGCCTAAAGTTTGAAGTAAAAAAACTGTAGTAGAAGCTATCCTTCCGCTACAGTTTTTATTTATAAATCTTCTTTACCGTTATGTGTTATTACAGGCTTTCCGTCTTTATCAAGTAAAGCTGTCAGACCTCCTGCATATCCGTTTGTTTTAAACAAATAGTTTACACCTGTCTCCGTATCAACCCAGACTTCAAGTATATCAATTACTCCCTGTCTGTAAACTTTCTTGAAACGATCCATAAAATATCCTCCGATGTTTTCTTTAATTATATCATATAATAAGTGATTCTAATCATTTGATTTTGGATGTTCAAGCCTTAAATTCCTCAAGGCAAAGTATACTGTCTGCGGTTTCATTTAAAAATTCATTGTCGTGTGAAACAATAAATATAATATTATCTTTAGTACTCATCTCCTTTATCAGCTTTGAAATTCTCATCATATTCTTATAATCCATACCGCTTGTTGGCTCATCAAAAAATATAAATCTTGAGTTTTTGCATAGAACTGAAGCAATGGCCACTCTTTGTTTTTGTCCACCTGAAAGACTCATAGGATGTCTGTTCTTTAATTCTATAAGTTCAAGACCATATAGGACCTTATCTAATCTATCTTGTGACAAATCCTTAACCCCAAGCTTTATTTCCTCCTCTACAGAATCTGTGAAAAGCTGATGATTTACATCCTGCATAACCAAAGATGAATTTTTCAGTCTGTCTTTTTGGTTTAGGCTTTTCCCTTTAAATATTATCTCACTCTTTCCCTTATCATCAAGTCCTGTCATTACCCTTAGAAATGTGGATTTACCGCAGCCGTTTTTTCCGGTAATGCCGTAAATATTCCCAAGACCAAATGAAATATCATCTATCTTTAACCTGCAACCCTCTTTAAAGTTGTACTCAAGTTTTTTAATATTTAAATCATTTCCAACCGGCTTATTTTGAGCTTTCAAGGCTGTTTTTATTGCAGAGCGAAGTCCAAGTTTACTTTCACTGTTTAAAAGTTCATCCTTTGTAAGCTCCTTAAAGAGCTCTCCCTTTCTAACAAGAATAATTCTGTCTGCCAAATCCGTCAAATAATAAATTCTATGCTCTGCAATGATAAGTGTTATACCCTTATTCTTCAGTATCTGCAACATTTCTTTTAATATATCAATATATTTATCGTCCAGATTTGATGAAGGCTCATCAAGTACTATTATCTTACATCCCGAAATATAGCAGGCCGCCACACAAAGAATCTGCTTTTCACCGCCCGAGAGTTCAAATATACTACGCCCCAGTAGATGCCTTATAGGAAAGAGCTTTAACATATCATCCATACGGTTTTCCATTTCCTGTTTACTTAGTCCAATATTTTCAAGATAAAATAAAAGCTCAAGTGTTGTATCAACATTAAAAAAATGTGTCTTTGGATTTTGGAAAACGCTTGATATCAGCAGTGATATTTCATACAGCTCCATTCCCTTTAAGTCTTTATTATCAACCTTTATAGTTCCGCTAATTTTGGCATTTTCATATTCAAAAGCCAGTCCGTTTATAGAATTTATAATAGAGGACTTTCCGCTTCCGCTCTCTCCTGTAAGCAATATACATTCACCGTCTGCCACATTTAAGTTTATACCGTTAAGAATCTTTTTGTCCTGTTCATAAACAGTGATAAGTTTTCTAATGTGAGCATATAATGCCTCCTGCTACTATAACACTGATTGTTACGGCATAAATAAAATCGATCAAATGTATTCTCACGCTTACATACCTTGTTTTCTTTATAGGATTGGCAATACATCTTGTTTCTGCAGCCTTTGAAATATCATCAGCTATATTTGAGGAAATAATAAGCAGCGGAACTGCTACATACTCGAGGTATTTAACAGGATTTTTTGCTTCTATTCCTCTTATTCTCATTGCCATTTTGATACTGTTTTTCTCCTCTACAAAAGACGGAAAAAATCTGAACATAACCGCAATAGGGATGGAAACCTCCTTAGGTATTTTTATGGCATCCATTGATGAAATAATGCTTCCTACATCAGAAGTCTTAATCATAAATTTACCTGCCGCAAAAGGAAGATAAAACATACGGCATATGGCAAATAATGAAAGCATCATCAGTATAAAAATAGGAAACTTTTCCAAAGCACTGAAATCAGGTACAAAAAACAACACACAAAACCAAAGTATATTTTTTATTGCATCTTTTTTAAATCCGTTTATAAAATACATAGCGGAAATTACAATTACTACTGCCCATTCTGAATAGTGATTTATAGAATTTAATACGGTAACCCCCAATAATGCAACCACAAAAAATTTGGTTATAGGATTTGGATTTAATCTGTTATCTTTGATGTAATACATCAAACTATACCTGCCTTTATAAAATGCTTTTTCAGTAATATTCTTCCGATATTTGCTCCTATAAGTCCTCCGATTATAGCACCAAGATAAACCAAAGCCATATGCTGATAAGTAATAAGTTTTATCAAAATATCTACATACTCCTTGCCCATCATCATAGATAACTCAATGTATTTCTCCCTTGCCCATAACATTTGCATAAGTGAACCGCAAATCCAAGTATTAAATATTGCAAACGAAAGCATATTGTATTTAAAGGAATTATAATGACCGACTCTTCTTATCAACTCGGCTATAATCATTACTGCAAATGCATGAAGTACAATGACATAGGTATGACCTCCCACAAACATAATAAGAGGTGACAGCATTCCGAAAATAAACAATGCCCAAGGTTTTTGTACCTTCGCCATAAATAACATAACAACAGTTCCGCTAACAATTCCCAGTATTGTAGGATATATCAGGAATAAAATCGGAATAACTCCAATCATTCCAACGGCAAAAGTAACTACAAAATATATAACAGCAAATACACCTATAGTCACCAGATCCTTTATTTTCAGCTTTTTCTCTTTCATATCTTCCCCTTAATAATTAAATGCTTCGGCTAATTTTGTCTTTTCAATCAAGTTTTTATATACCTTTGAATGTTTTATAAGCTCATCATGATTTCCTGATGTCTCAACAACTCCCTCATCTATTACCACAATCTTATTCACATTTTCTATTGATTTTAATCTGTGTGAGATAATAATAACCGTTTTGTCCTTGATAAGCTTATTTAAGCTGTCCTGTATCTTCTTTTCATTGTCCACATCAAGGCTTGCCGATATCTCATCCAATATCAAAACAGGTGCATCCTTTAGAAATGCTCTCGCAATAGAAATTCTCTGTCTTTCTCCACCTGATAATTCAGCACCGTTTTCTCCAATCAGAGTATTGAATCCGTCCGGCAATTTTTCGATAAAATCCATACAGTTTGCAAGCCTAGCCGCTTCCTTTACTTCCTCATCTGTTGCACTCTCCCTACCCAGACGAATATTTTCCATAGTACTTGTATTAAACAAAGTCACATCCTGAAAAACTATCGAGATATTTTTAAACAATGATTCTGTAGATATATTTTTGATATCCTTTCCGTCTATTAAGATACTTCCGGTATCATAGTCGTACAGCCTTGATATAAGTCTCAGTACTGAAGTTTTACCGGAACCCGATATACCTACCAGAGCTGTAACCTCACCCTGCTTTGCCGTAAACCTCACATCTTTTAATACCTTTGCATCTTCATTATAAGCAAATGAAACATTCTTAAATTCTATATCGTAACTTGAAAGTTTTGTATCTTCACCCTCTTGAAGCACTGCATTTTTTATCTCCTTTATTCTTACAATTGCAGGTTCAATATAGGACATTTCGGTCATTCCTTCCCTTGAAACATCAAAAAGTTCTTTAACCTTTATTGCTCCTATCAGGTATCCTATCAGATATAAGAGGCTGATCTCATTATGAATAAGTAACTGTATTCCGACAGCCAATACTACTGCAAGGCTTATATATGAAAGTGATGAAGAAATTCCCACAGCCAACATCGGAAGAACCTCTACTTTAAGATGAATCCTCTCGCTCTCTTCCATCTTCTTATACAAGTTTCTTCACCTTATCGGCTTGATTAAAGCTGCTTATCTCCTGTTGTAACTCTATTGTTTCTTGAAAAAGCTCTGAATTATCTCTTAGCACATTAAAGTATCTGCTGTACTCTGAAACTTCCTTCTGTTTTGCCAAAGGATTGATCATAAAACTTAAAAGAGTGGGAATAATTGCTGCAAGTCCAAGCTTCCAGTTTCCAATAAGCATAATAAGTCCCATCAGAGGAAAGAATAACCACATAGCCACAACCTTTGGTATAGAATGGCTCATAGAATGCTCTACCCTTTCCACATCAGACATTATCGTTTGTGAAAGGTCGGAGAGATCGTGCTTTGAAAAATAAGCCAGCGGAAGCTGTGCCAGATTCTCTGCTATTCCCTTTCTCAAATTTGCCGATTCTTTATAGGTGGAATTATAAAGGCTTACATATTCCTCCGATAATAAAATATACATAAAAACAAGAGTAAGTATTGCCATAATAATATACTGCAAGGTGCTTGATACATTTCCCAAGACCAACTGATTAATAAGTCCCATTAAAATAAACATCGGACCAAGGTTTATACAATATGTCAAAAAACAATATATCGTTGCTTTTGTAAGATTTTTTGCACCCTGTTCTGAGAGAGCATATCTTTTCTTATAGTAGTTTTTCATTTGACACCCTCCAATCATTTGCAGTTTCGTAAAGACTGAGGAGTCTGCTGTATAACCCTCCGGTTTTTACTAATGAATCATTATCTCCTCGCTCTACTACATTTCCCTTTTCCAAAACTATTATTTCATCTACATTTCTAATACTTGTCATTCTATGGGCAATCATTATAACAGTCTTATCCTGCATTAAATTTTTAAACGCTTTTTGTAATTCATATTCATTATCTGCATCAATTGCCGCACTCGCTTCATCCATAATTACAATAGGTGAATTTTTCAAAATAGCCCTTGCAATAGCGATCCTTTGCTTTTCACCTCCTGAAAGATACACACCCTTTGAACCTATAATTGTATTTTCCCTGTCTTTAAACTTTTCAATAATTTCATCACAGCCTGCAAGACTGAGAGCCTTCATTACTTTATCCCTACCTGCATTTTCATCAGCCAATGCAACATTATCGTATATTGATTTTTTAAACAGTTTGCTGTCTTGAAACACAAATGAAATATTGCGTATAACAGCTTCCTTTGTGTATTCAGAGAGTGGATACCCTCCGATTTTTATTGCACCCTTATCAACCTTATAAAATCCTGACAAAAGCTTTGCAACAGTTGACTTTCCTGAACCTGAATGCCCTACTAAGGCATAAGTTTTTTTCTCTTCTAATGAAAATGATAAGTTTTCCAGAACCTTTTTATCCCCATATGAAAAACTTACATTTTCAAATTCAATATTGAAATTGTCAAAATGATCTCTGTTCCCATATGTGAGTTTATCCTCCTGCATCTTTTCATATAATTCTTCCAAACTGTCAATAGCAAAATTTGCATTATAAATATTCATACTTGCCCACATTATTTTCATAAAAGAGACCATTATTACGCCGCTTAAGAAGAAGATCATAATAAGCTCTACAGCCATAAATTTAGGATCTTTTATACCGGTCAAAAAGAAGCAAAGCGGAATACTGATAATGGCGATCAATCCCAAAAATATCAGCTGATATATTACATAAGGTGTTTTACAAGACAGAGAATAATCATAAGCATATTTTGAATACTCCATAATAGAATCATGCAATGTCTTAAAGGATTTAAGTTTTGAACCGAATATCTTTATTACCTGTATGCCTCTGATATACTCTACGGTTTCAGAACTCAGTTTGTCAAGTGAAGTCTGATACAGTTTCATAAATTCTTTATTGCCCATCATTCCCATCAATATAAGTCCGCTTACAACAGATAAAACTATAATAACGATTCCGACTCTAAGACTTATGGCAAATGCCAGTATAAATGCAAAAATCGGTACCAAAAATGCCTGTGAATTATCCGGCAACATATGAGCTACCGCCATATGTGTCTTTGCCGCATTATCATCTATAGTTTTTCTGATATATCCTGAGGAATGCAGATCAAAAAATCGAAAGCTTGCATCTGTAAGTCCTTCAATTCCTCTTTTTCGTAAATTTGTTTCAAGTCTGAACGCCAGCTTATGTGAAACAATGCCGGATGCTAAATACATTATTGCACTTATAGTTAAACAGATAACTATCCTTGTAGAATAATATCCTGCATTTTCATAATTTCCCTTTACTACCGCTTCTTTCAGAAGTAAAAACATATAATAATACCCATAAACTACCAGGAATGCCGAAATACTTGATACTATGATTGTCATATATCCGATATATTTTTCATTCGGCACATATCTGAATAATTTCTTATAAACTCCCATAAGTTTTCTCCTTTGATTGTTCAAATATGTAAGTAAATATTGCTTCCAAATACTGTCTGTTCTTTTTGAAATTTTCTCTTGCATCCAGTACATCCGAAGCCATTATCAGAGCATTCATAAAATCGGTAACAAACTGAAACATTTTAGGATTAAACAACCATCCTGAATAATCACTACCTACCGCTTTAAATCTTTCCTTTGTCTGTTCCTGAAGCTCTTCCATAATATTATTCAATTCGGGATTTCTCTTTTTCTCAATCAAAAACTCTACATAAAGAGGCATTAAAGGATTGTTGTCTATAACTTTATCAACCATCTGTTTTGCCATAAACTTACTCTCACCACCCTTTTCACATTCTATCAAATGCTCCTTAATGATATTGTTTCTGTAATCAATCCCGCTTATCATAATGTCTTTAAAGATTTCTGTTACGTTTCCATAGTAGTGATATACTCCTCCCTTTGATAAAGTTGTTCCCGCGATGATGTCTTCCATAGTTGCCTTTCCTAATCCCTTTGCGGCAATTACTTTTGCGGCTGAATCCATAATTTCCTTTTTTCTTTCAGCCTCACTAAGCCTCTTCGCAGCAGCCATATAGTACCTCCTCTTTACCGACGTTATCGTCGGTAAAATTATTATACCATAGTTAGGTTTTGCTAACAAGTGGTTATTTGAACTACTTCACAGTTACTTCAAAGTCAACTTCAATATCACTTCAAACAAACTTCAATTTACTTTGAAGTAATTTAAACTCAGCCCGACTTACTGTTATGCATAAAAAAATCAGCCCGGGGAATTCACCCCGGACTGACTGTAAGTATATAAAAACCGATTTGATTTACTGTTCTTATGGTATCTCTTATCAAATTATTAAATTGTTTATGCAAATCTAAATTTATCTTCCTAGTTACAAATATGGAGTCATCCCCTGAATATCTTATCAAGTTCTATTGCAAAAGAGGCTTGATGGAAAACTTCGTAAAGGAAAGTAAAATAGGTTTTGACTTTGCTTCTGTCAGCAGTCATGCAAGAATTGTAAATGCCAACAGGCTTCAAATACATGCACTTGCTTATAACATATTTAATTGGTTTAGGCGACCCGCATTATCTGCAAATATGAGAAAACAACGCATTGATACTGTCCGTCTAAAACTGCTTAAGGTTGCTGCAAAGTAATTCGTTCAGCAAGGTATATAACATTCAAGCTGTGCAGCAGCTGCCCATATAAGGGTGAGTTCTATAATACCCTATACAATATCAGTAAGCTATGTATACAGCTTGAATAACAACTAATAATGAACCTTGACAGCTTGATAACTACTTGTAAACCTTATCTAGGGGAAGTCTGCCCATTTTTAGGTGTATTAAGTCAGTTATAGCGTCATGGGTTAAGTTTAAAGATTTATAGCACGGTACTTAATTTAATTATTGTACCATGAATAATTCAGGTTTATTTTATCTGTTTTAGTTTTTAATATTGTGTATATATCATAAAAATCTTTACTTCTGCTATTATTCTCAGCTCCGGTCAAAACCGTTTGAAGCTTTTCTGATATAACAGATTCCGGAGGATAACTAATAAAAAGTATGGATCTCAGCATTCCACATAGCAGTATATTTACCACCCAATGCCAGAAGTTTTTCATGGGTACCCGACTCTACTACCTTTCCATCAGCCACAACGAGAATCTGATCGGCATTTTTTGTAATAGACAATGTGTGGGCAATCATCACAACAGTCTTGTTTTCCTGCAGAAGATTTGAAATTGCCTGTTTTACAGCGAATTCATTCTCAATGTCCAAAGAAGATGTCGCCTCGTCAAGAAGCAGTATCGGACTGTCTTTCAATATAGCACGTGCTATAGAAAGCCGTTGCCTTTCACCACCTGAAAGCAAATTCCCATTTTCGCCTATAGATGTATCATAACCTTCTTCCAATTTGTGGATAAACTGATCACAGTTGGCCTTCTTGCAGGCATTCTCTATTTCTTCATCTGTAGATGACGGTTTTGCATAGCGTATGTTTTCCCTTACTGTATCATTAAACAAGAAGGTGTCTTGGTCTACCATTGATATTAGTGCAAGCACATCTTCTGCATTGACATTACGGATAGATTGCCCTCCAATGCCAATTTCTCCGCTATCAGGATCATAATACTTTGCAATTAGATTCAGAATCGTTGATTTGCCCGAGCCTGAGTCACCCACGATTACGGTTAGTCCGTGGTCAGGTATCGAAAAACTAATATTTTTTAGAACAGGTTCCTCCTGCACATATGAAAACGACACATTGCGAAACGATATGCCATGCTCTTTTGGTGAAAAGACCTCTGTACTTTTCGATTCTTCATTTTCTGCCAGCACATTTTTAATATTTGCCTTTGATATCAAGAGATTTCTGTAACTGAACATATCAACCGAAATAGATGCAGTAAGCTTTGCTAAAACCATAGGCAGCATACATAGAAACAGAAAGGTAATAGCACTAATACTGCCTGACTGCCATGGAATGTATCCAATCCACATAACCAGTGGGACAGTGAGCCAATTTACAATATTAAAGCAAAATTAACAGGTATGCCATGCGCCTCATATTGATAACTGACTGTGCTGAATTTTCGCAATGTTTCTGTTGTATTCCTATTTTTAGTACCACCCATTCCATATGAACGGAATGTCTGAATTCCGTCAATGTACTCAACTATCTGTCCTACGGCTTTTGCTGTAACTAAATTCTTCTCTATACCGTACTTTTTCACAATTCGAAACGACAGCCACATTTCAGGTATTAGTAGAAAAAGTGAAACCATAAGAATGACTGCAGCGGGGAAATATAGTACACTGACAAAAGCAAGCACTATAACGGACAAAACCCCGTTTTTCACAAGGGCTGCAAGCTTGTGCGTAAGAATCTGCTCATAACTATTCACATCTGCAGTCATGATATTTATATATTGTCCTTCTCGTTTTTGGGTAAAACAGGATAATGGAACCTTCCTTAGCTTATCTCCAAGTCCCAGACGGATATTTTTAGATATCTCAGCACCTCCTATTTGACTCTGTGTATAGCCAATGCTATAAATGACAAGACGTATCACAAAAATTATTCCTACGAGGCAGGATATACTAAAGATGTTCTTAATATCAGTAACTCTCTCATACAGCATTTTAAGCACCATGTAAATGACAATGTAGTTGCTTCCTGAAAGAAGTCCTTCCAAAACGGTCAATATCAGACCGCAGTAAAACCTAGAATTCTTATGGAAAAGATTTTTGTCTGTCATCTTCCTCTTCCTCCTTTCCCATAGGTGATATTTCTTGATAATTCATAGCTTTTCCAGCTTTTTTGATAATATATATTCCGCGACATCAATTCGTCATGTGTTCCAATATCTGTAATCGTATTATTCTCTACTACCAACACCCTATCGCACATTCTGACCACACTTAGGCGATGTGCAATAATGATGACGGTTTTTCCTTTGCAGAGGTTCTTGATTGCCTTGTCAATCTCCATCTGATTTTCCGGATCAGCGGCACTCGTTGCTTCGTCCAAAATAAGAATCGGTGCATTTTTTAAGATTGCCCTTGCAATGGCAATCCGCTGCTTTTCTCCCCCTGAAAATCGGGATCCATAACTTCCGACCTTTGTATCATATCCATCAGGAAGTGACATAATAAAATCATCAATCTGTGCTTTGCTTGCAGCCTCCCTCACCTGCGTAAGAGAAGCATTCATTCCCATGCAGATATTATCAAATACTGAGTCCTGTGTAAGAAAGGTCTTCTGAAATACAATAGATATATTCTGAAGGAGAGTTTCATATCTAATGTTTTTGACATTTTTTCCTCCAATCATAACCTCTCCGCAGTCCACGTCGTAGAAGCATGCAATAAGTGCTGCAACAGTACTTTTACCCGCTCCGGATGCTCCCACAACAGCAACCTTTTCACCATCCCTTATGTATAGGCAGCAATTTTCAAGCACATTTGTTTTCCCATCATAGGAAAAGCGCACATCTTTAAGTTCGATATCGTATTTTTCCGGAAAATCGTCTCCACCTTCAAATATCGGAATTTCCAATATTTCTTTTGCTTTTGTAATACCGCTAAACGCCTGCGCGAAGTTTCCTGCAAGTTGCTGAAGCGGAAGTAATTCTGTCAAATATAATGAACCGATATAGGCAAACAGGAGAAATGCACTGGCTGAGATAGATCCCCGCAGAAAAAGCCTCCCTCCAATGGGAACAATTAACAAAAGCCCAGACTCCAACAACAGGATGAACACAGCATACAAAGGAGCAGTCTTTTCCGAAATCTTGTTCCACGCCCTGTTACCGTCAAAAATAGCTTCTGTAAATTTTTTAAATGATTTGCTGCCCATCCGGTATGCCTTAATCAGACGCATTCTGCGGACATATTCGACCATGACAGAATTGAAGCCTTCAAGCGATACGTTAGCCTCAGGCAGCATATCAGACATTTTCTTAAACACTGACATCATCACTGGAATATCCAAAACAAGAGGAATTAGGGAAATAAGTGCCAGTGTTGCATTCACCGTCATAAGATAGGCAAAAATTACGACAGGACCAGTAAGATAGCTGACAAGCTCAGGAATGTTATGTGCGAGACATAACTCTAACTTCTCAATGTTCTCATTCAAGATAGTTTTGATTTCACCTGTACTCCGCTCATTGATGTATCCAAGCGGAATCTTCGCCAAGTGATCTATAATCATACATCTAACCTTGAACAGGGTGTTATAGGCCCCTTTATGCGAGAGTACTCCTGACAGGCCAAGCAGTATCATGCGAAGAATTGTTGTGGTTGTTACCAAAACTATACAATCTGTCAATACTTTCCGTGTGAGCGTTCCAAGAAGGACGGCATCCATCAGGCGATAAATGCCGATATATACTCCGATTACAAACAGTCCACTTAAGAATGCACACAAGACAGAGGCTAATAAATACCATTTATCATTGCCCGCCCATTTAAGCAGTAATTTCACCGGTTTTTCCTGATCCTTATTCAAAAAAATCACCTCCAATATTTCACCCGCAGCACGAAAGAATAACTGCCTAATCTCCTCCTTATTATCTGCACGGCATTTTAAATCGTTACTTATTTTTCCATCAGAAAATACAAGCATACGACTGCATGTCCTGCAAAAAAATTCATAATCATGTGTAACAACAAATATAATTTTCCTCTGTTCGGAGAGGTCACGCACAATTTTAGCAACTCTTGCCATACTTTCATAATCCAGTCCACTTGTAGGCTCGTCAAAGATGATTAGTTCTTTTTTACAGACTTGACTCACAGCGACAGCCAATCGTTGCTTTTGTCCACCTGAAAGAGTGCCGGGATGCCGTTTAGCAAAATGTGTCAGTCCTAGCACATCCATCACATCTGTGACTACATCTAAATCCGGGTTCTTTATTCCAAAGGAACATTCTGCTTCCACACTCTCTGCAAAGAGCTCATAATTTACGTCTTGCATGACCATATAGGCGATCTTCTGCCGTTTTTTCTTCGATATGACTTTGCCATCCCAGAAATAATCCCCTTTTGTCTCTCTATGCAATCCGCAAAGAGACCGTGAAAATGTTGTTTTTCCTGTGCCATTTTCCCCAATAAGTGCTATTACCTCTCCCCTTGAAATTTTTACACTAATATTTTCTACCACGGGTTTTTTCCTGTAGAACAGAGAGACATCTTCTAGCTCTAGTTTTACCTTCTGTTCTTCCTCTATGATTATCTCAGGAACCTCTCTTAGTAAGTCAATCGTTCGAAGGCCCATACACTTGCGCTCTTCATCTGACAAAGCCCCGAACTTTTTGGCAGAGTAAACCTTTTTTATCTGACCCTCATCAAGTACTATGACTCGGTCAGCGATACCTATCAGGTAATATAGCCTATGCTCGACAATTAAAACAGTCTTTCCCTGAGCCTTAAGCCTTTTAATATGCTCCCTTAAAGCAACCACCAATTCCATGTCCAAATTGGATGACGGTTCATCCAAGAGATAGACAGAAGGATTCATGGCATATACGGAGGCAAAAGCAATCTTCTGTTTTTCTCCTCCTGAAAGAGAGAAAATATTTCTTCCCCGTAGATTTTCAATCTCCAAATCCTTTGTGGCAGCCTCAACTTTTTCTTCAATCTGTTTCCTTGGTAACGCTAGATTTTCCACTCCAAAAGCGATTTCACTGTCTGTGTCCACATTAAAGAACTGTGTCCTTGGATTCTGAAATACCGATCCGACCAGGGACGCAGTTTCATACATCGGTATTTTCGATATGTCCCTCCCGTCAAGCAGAACTTCTCCTGTCAGCTTACCGGAATAAAAATGTGGGATAAGCCCATTTACAAGGCGCGTCAACGTGGATTTTCCGCATCCGCTTTTCCCACAGAGAAGGACGCATTCCCCATCATTTACTGTCAAATTGATGTCATGCAAATTATCTATTTCCTGTGTATCTTCCTGCTCCATGTTTAAGTCATACGAGAAAGATACATGCTTAAACTCAATCATACGCTACACTATCCTTTCCCAAGCAAAACCTAAAACAAGTACGCAGACCGCAAGAACCATAACTGCCCAGTCCCTTCCCCGCAAGTATATCCGAAGAAGGCAGGTACGTGGTCTTGGGTTCTCTATCCCGCGTGTGAGTGCTGCAGCAGATAATTCATCTGCTGAATTTGAAGCCGTCATCAGCAATGGAACATACAGACATTCAACTGTCATTGCAGGTTTTTTAAGGAATCCAAGAACTGAAGGAGTTACATCCCTAAGCCTCATGGCGTCTTTGATATAACCCCAGTCTTCACTAACCGTGGGAATATATCTAATCATAACCGCCAAAGGAATAACCACCTTATTAGGAATATGCGCCTTATTCATTGCGGTTAAAAACTCACTCACCTTTGTTGTGGAAAGAATAATGCCTGCTAAGAAAACACAGGGGTAGACTGCATAAAACAAGCCTAGCCATGATGTAAACACAGTGTAAAGCACCCCTTTTTCAAGTGACATAATAAACAGCGTCAACATATAAAAGGCACCATAAAATGCCGCGCATAAAAGTGACCTGAGAACTTTCCCACTTGCACATCCAAATACTGCAATTGCAAAAACAAGCACACTCTCGTACAGAAGCGACGGAGCAATTGTTGCTGAAATTACGCATAGAATCAGCAAAATGATTTTTGTGCGTGGGTCAAACTGCATCCCGGTACTGTTTCTAGTGTATTTTCTTAAAATCATGCAGTTATTCCCGCTTTTTCAAATTGTTTCTTCAATAGTTTACTTCCGACAAAACCGCTGAAAAGAGCCACTAAAACTGTACCTGCAAACATAGTTATCAAAATAAAATTGTTGACTGAAGCTGCCATTGTATCCAGATACTCATGAGGTGTACCTTTCTCCAGCATCCTACTCACCCAAGCCTTAGGATTGATGAAATATGCAATATATGACCCAGTTCCTCCGAGGCAGAAAACAATGTAGGAAAGAATGTTAATTTTTATGTTCCTATAGCGTCCTGTCCCTGCCACAAATTCCGCCAGTACGCTTCCGGCCAGATATCCGATAGTCATGCCTATATGCATACCGGTCACATAACAAAATATTGCCATCAACAGTCCTGCGGTAAAGATTGGTCCGGGTTTTGGTACTTTCGCAATCAGCAAAAGATACACAGGTCCTGCAAGAAGAGCACCACCTACCGGATAATAAAAGGTTAAGGCCGGGAACATTGCAAATGGCCCTCCGCTCAAAGAGATACCTATAAAAATAATTGCAGAAAAAATACCTACCGTAATAAGTTCCTTAATCGTAAGTTTCTGTTTCTTGATGTTTGTTTCATTTGTCATAACTAATGACCCCCTTTATGCTTGTGTATTGATATTTTATAGATACTGTGGTAATATTCAGTTAAATATAACTAATAGTGTAAATAGTATAGAATAACAAGGAAAGCAATACAATATGACCAAGAGTTATTTGCCTGATATGTATGAAATAATGTCCGATATGTATGATTTTGATGTGATTATATGGAAATAAACGAATTTTATAAAGAATGGCTTACCCACAGCGGATTTGTTGAAGTAGAGTCATCTCCTGACTTTAGCCCTGCAGGAAAATTGTATCTCGCTCCGAAGGAAGTTGCCTGTGGATATTACTGGGTCTATGGAGAAAAAGATTTGTTTGATATTAAAATCCATGATTTCTATTTTTTTGAAGATAGCTTTGTATCTCTTAATACTCCAGAATGTCTAAGCATTACCTACTATGATTCTGTGTCCGGAGAGGAGTTAACTCCTTACCGCCGCTTAACTGCAGGATGTGTAAAAACCTTTTACGGAGGGCATGATGAATATAAATCCATTATGCATAAAAATATCCCGATTCGTTCTGTGGGAATAGAGGTATTTCCTGCATATTATGAAAAATATCTGAAAGAAAGCTATCCCGATGACTACCTGTCTCCGCATGAGGCTTTTATCCGCGTTGGACAGACACTTGACTTCCTGGAAATGTCACATCTTTTGCGTCAGGTTTGGGATTATAAGGGAGACGGCATACCGGCCAAGTTGTTCTATGAGGCCAAGGTCGCTGAAGCTGTCTCTCTTGTTTATGAACGCGGAAAGAAAAGTAAAAATGATCCTTGTGTACGAATTTCTAGGCAGGATATTGATGCATTGAACAATGTTGCCTCATATATCAATGACCATTTCAACTCGGACCTTCCACTTGATATGCTCGCACGAATAGCCTGTATGGGTACAACAAAGTTGAAGAACTCTTTTAAGCACATATATAGCTGCACAATTTCTGAATACATCAGACAGCGACGTATGAGCCATGCGGAAATGCTCTTAACGTCTACAGACCTTGCAATCGAACAGGTTGCCTTGGCTGTGGGATATTCCAATGCAGGAAGATTTGCGGCAAATTTTAAAAACAATACAGGGCTGTTTCCATCTGAATACCGCAAAATGGCGCTAAGGAAATAATAACGAACGGATTCAGACATTAAACTTACCGGTAACTTGTGTCAGCTCACCATACAGAAAACTTCGTTATACTCGTTCTCCAACCGGCAGCCCTTGCAATCATAAACTTGATAAGCTAACACATCAGCCACATGTGGGCAGGGGGGCTGTCTTTAATTTGGTATTCGGGTTGTTATTTGCATAAATTTAAGGTATCAGCTACGAATGATAAATTCTAAGCGAGCGCATTAGGCGGAGCGAAGCAGATGCCGGAGCGAGTATGAAATGTTATCATTCGTAGCGTCACTTAGGCTAGCTTATATAACCCTGCAAATTTCTGTGCCTCATCTAAATGACTTAAATCTCCGTTAATGCTTTTTACAATAAGCTGTTTATTTCTTGCCAGACTATCTGCTTCTAAAGTCAATCTATTATTTTCTGCGTGAAAAACCTCTGGCTCGATATAACCAGAACTCATCAGGTTTGTTAGAACTGTTGCCTGCTCCGCATTTTTTTCGATCTGCTCTTCCAAGGTTAGTACCTGTTTTAGTCTTTGCTTATTGTTTGTTCCTTTAAGACCCATAACAAAAGGTTTCAGAACTTGGTCATGTGCAGTCTGCATTTTACGAATCATTCTAAGAAATGCAGTCTTTATATCCTCATCACGAATATACATCATTGAACAAGCATTTTTATCTGTAATATGTCCATTACAGCACCAAGCCACGTAATCTCCACTTGGTTTGTAGTGCTGTCTCCTCTTGAAGGTCGCTCCACATTCACCACAGTAGATTTTTCCTGAAAATACATATTTACTTTGGTATTTCCCTGTACCTTTTTCAATGCTTTTTTCTCTTCCTATTTAATCTTGAATTTACAATCTAAGTGTAACAAATGAATAATGACTCATTGTTTCCGGTAAAATGGTGTTTGCTAAAACATCCAAATACCAAGAAGCACAATGAGTCATTACAAACATATTACACCATAGAAGCGTGAAAAGATACTACTTCTCCATTCACAAAATCGTACAATTACATATATTGCTGACAGCATTGGTAGAGATAAGTCAACAATCTCTCGTGAGTTATCTCGTAATACTATGGATAATAAGTATATGTATAATCTTTTGTAGCTCTCTGTTTTTGGATTATCGTTACATTTTCAGCTATATCTTTTCTTCCGTTCATAGATATTCTCCAAAAATATTTTAGTATAATTATCCTTTAGCCTGAATTATTCACGGTACAGTAATTAAATTAAGTACCGTGCTATAAATCTTTAAACTTAACCCATGACGCTATAACTGACTTAATACACCTAAAAATGGGCAGACTTCCCCTAGATAAGGTTTACAAGTAGTTATCAAGCTGTCAAGGTTCATTATTAGTTGTTACTCAAGCTGTATACATAGCTTACTAGGTGAAAGCAATATTTTGTTAAAATATAGTAATTATGTGGCTTTAATCCACGTTCATGGTGTTGCCATGAATAATCTAGGCTTATATATCAAAATGAATTAAAAAATCAGCCCGGAGCTGTCCCGGACTGACTTTCAATAAATAATCTTATATTAAACTACATCATTCAATACTTACCATGCTATGATTTGTCTTATAAAATGCCGCTCTTGATAACTTACTCTTTTCTAAATACCCGTTTTTTTCAAGATTAGCCAAAACTTTCTTTCTAAAATATGTTGAATCACTGATTCCCAAGTATTCCACTATCTCAGAGACCTTATGTGCTCTATGATAACAAAATGACAGTACCTTTTTATCAAGCTCCGTCCCTTGTGGAACAGGCTGAAATCTAATATTTGGTACATCATTATTTTCAATACCTCTATCATATGTTAGATCCGGCAATACCAATGTAAAGTGATCGGACTTTGAATAAATATATGGCTTATGTGCTTCATCCGCCGACTTATACTCCTCTACTATCTTATCAAAGCCTGTACCTGCCGCCTCCATTACATTACATAAAACTAAAACTCCTGATATTATTTCATTTCTTCTCTTTGAAATAATTGTAGATAAATCATATGTTTTGCCAAGTTTCTCACCTCTGTAAAAACCTCCGGGTGATGTTATTTCCAATCTGTCCTTAAACATATCGACTTGAATTTGTGTTCCGTCCAGATAATAATCTCTATGAGCAATTGCATTTATTACACCTTCAAATAGGGCCCTTGCCGGATATGAATCAATATCTACTCTACCTTCATCCAGCTTTATAATACTATGATTCATTCTTTGGTTTACAAAGTCAATAATATAACTTATACTCGCTATTACATTCCCTTTAAATCGATTTATAGTAACGACTCTGTCGCTCCCCTTACTTGATCCGGAAAATACGGAGCACTGTACATCGGTTTTGTTACCCTTATAATCATCTTGAAATAAAACTGCACCGTTAGACAAATAACCTTCTTCATTAAAAAATCCTAATGACTGTAATGCCTTATCTTTCAAAGTCTTACCATTATTATATTTCTTATAGAACTCTCTAAGCATTGAAAAAAATTTTTCAGGATTATATTTAATGTCAGATATTAAGATATCATATTGCGTATTTTTACTTCTTACACTCATATCTATGATTTCTTCATAAGTTGCTCCATTCGTAAATCCGTCACGCCTCATAAAAATAGCCGGAATATTTTTATATTTTAGAATTACTGGTTTTATAGTAGATTCTTCTATACTCACCTTTATTATAAATCGTTCATTTCCGCGCACCTCATAACTTAAAAACGAAATTTTCATTTGTGGTCTTGGTGTCAAATGCTCATTTACCTGATTATTAAAGTAATTTCTTTCATTATCAGCTGCTTTCCTGTCAAAACCTATCAGTTTATTCGTCTTATCCTCAACTCCGATATAGAAATCTCCACCTGATGCATTTGCAAATCCGGCAATACTTTTAAGCCAACCAACGACATCTTCTCTGTTTAAAACTGCTTTACACTCAAGCTTATCACTTTCCGGCTTTATATCACCTGTTATCTCCTCCAAAAACATATTCTACACTCCTTGTTTGAACTACTTCAATGTTACTTCAATATCGCTTCAAAGTCAACTTCAATATCACTTCAAATAAACTTCAATTTACTTTGAAGTAACTTAAACTCTTATAGACTTGATATTGTACAATAAAAAAATCTCGGAATTAAAACCGAGACTTTTTTTCAAATATATTGTTTTATTTAGCTACATAAGATATTACATAATGCATATTTTTCAGGTGTTATAATTTTTGATATCTTCTATTTCAAATTTCCCGGTTAATCCGTCTGCCATAGCTGTTTGATGGAAATGTGATAAAGCTATACCCAGATCCAAATGTTTTATCTTTCTCATATCTTCATTTATATTGTTCTTATAATCGCAAAAGAAGTGGAATTTATTTCCTTCCTTTACTACAATCCAAGGTTGAGCATTGGTAGAACTTGGTGCCAATCTTAGCATTTCCAGTGCCTGCTCATATGTTCCTGCATCATCCTTTGATAAGGGATGAGCAAAATCATTTAAGAAAAAGATTTTCTCCCAAGACTTTCTGTTTTTTGAACCAAGCCCTAATCTTGTAAGTTTTTCTACAAGTGATTTCTTTTCGGAAGGATATCCTATCGGACTGATGCATGGAAACAGATCATCTGAAGAAATTTCCATCACCTTTTCAAAGTTCTTTCTGCTAAATGTAGCGGCAAGCCAGACTGTTCCAAGCCCCATCTGTGTAGCATTCAGTACCAAATTTTCAAATTGATATCCTACCGCCTCCATTGCAAAGGGTTCATCTTTTACTGTTATAGCAAGGTAATCTTTTGCGCCTTTAATAGTTCCATAAGTACCAAGCCAAACACCGTCAGCACCTGAATCCTTGCTGATATACTGTACTTTGACATTGACATCAAAAGGATTTGTCAACCCATTATTTATCTCCAAAAGTCTGTTCTTGTCATCTTCACTCAATGACTTATCTTCAAAACTTCTTGTACTTACACGCTTTTTCACAGCTTCTTTTACATCTATATTTAATTTATCCACATCTTTAAATTGCATCTTATCTCCTTACATAGTAATAACTGTTTTACCCTTTGAACGACCATTTGCCACCTTATCTAATGCCGAGTTCACCTCTTCCAAAGTATATACTGTATCTATAGACGGTTTTATTTTTAACTTTTCAAATAAGTCAGCTACTTCCTGTAACTGTTTTCCGTTTGATTCAACAAAAATGAAGTCATAGGAAATCCCGTATTTTCCTGCCAGTTTATCAAACTTACTTCCCGCAAAGCCAAGAATTATCTGCTTCCACATTGGGAGTCTCATTCTCTTAGCGAAAGCTCCGTTCGGCATTGCTCTAAGAGAAACCATCTTCCCACCTTTTCTTAGAATCTGCATCTGTTTCTCGGTTTCATTTCCACCAAGAGTATCCAGTACATAATCAATGTTTGACAATGTCTTAGTGTAGTCTTCTGTTTTATAATCAATAAATCTGCTTGCACCAAGTTCTAAAACTCTATCTTTATTTTCTGCACTTCCGTTTGTAATAACCTCAAGTCCCTTTGCCTTAGCGATAGGAATAGCCATTGCACCGACACTTCCTGTACCTCCTGAAATAAATATAGTTTTTCCTTTTTCCGCTTTCATAAGCTCCAATGCTTGCATTATAGTAAGTGCTGTCAATGGAACTGCCGCCGCCTCTACATCTGAAAGATAATCCGGTACCTTTGCAAGTGCATTCTCATTTACAGCCAAATATTCTGCAAATGCTCCAATTTTATCAAGTGGCAGTCTTGCAAAAACACGATCATTAACTTTGAATTTAGATACCTTTGCTCCCACTTTTTCAACCACTCCCACAAATTCATTACCTGCAACTGTAGGTAGTTTATATGGAACTATCATTTTTACTTCTCCACGAGAGATCATATTGTCAAGCGGATTTACACCTGCTGCAGATACTCTTACAAGTACATCTCTCTCTCCTATAACCGGTATATCTAAACTAACCATTTTTACTGAAATATTATTTTTATTGTATTGTTCTACCTGTGCCGCTCTCATTTTTCACCTCTACTTATTCTTCTTATTATAATTCTCATACATATCTTCAATTAATGCCTTGAGTGTTTTGTTCTTTAAATTTAAAAGTAACTGTTTCTCTGACTCTTCAAATATTGGAAGTAAAGCTTCCTTGATATTTGCTCCAACAGGACATTCTTTATTTGCTGTATCATGAATATGCAACAGATCTTTCTCCGGATAAACTGCTAAATATACTATGTCTAATGTGAGCTTATCTGATTTTACTTTTAAGCTCATTCCCTTTTTTCCCTGCTGACTCTCTATAATGTTCGCATCCTTTAGTAATGTAATTATTTTTCTGATGTGACTGGCATTTGTTCCCACACTCTTTGCCAAAAGCTCTGAGGTAACAATATTTTCAGTCTCCTCTATATATACCAATATATGTAATGCTATTGAAAATTTAGTATCCATACCTTTCCTTTCTTAAGTTTACTTTGAGTAGTATAGCTTGTACTTGTATCTGAGTCAAGTACAAGTTTGTTTTTTAATATCTTTATTTCAAGATACATAAAAGCTTTCATTCAATTTTTATTTACATTCATCATCTTTGGTAGTACCATATATTCACTAAAAAAGGCATTAAATATCATATGTAGATTGTTGATATAATGCCGCCTCACACTCCTCTAAACAAAATATCCTGACAAAGTCACAAAGCCAAAGTGCCTTGTGTTTGTCAGGATATTGTTAATGTCCCTTTTCCTTAGAAAACGGGCTCAAATCTATAAATAATTTTTTCAGTTCGCTTGTGTCCCTAAACTCTTTAAATAAATATTCTAAAAGCTCTTCCTGCCTTGGCTGCCCCAAAGTCAATCTATACAAGGAAAGGATTTTAATCAATCGCTCATAATTTAATTCATCCTTACTCAAAGGATACATTGGCACAAGTCTTTCAATTTTTATACTCTGATTCTTTCCGAAACACCAAAACGGAATAAGTTCTGATTGCCCCTCTTGCCTTTCTTTCACTGCCGCTTCAAAGAGTTCTTTCCATATATCTTTCTCAAACAGTGTACTCTTACCGTACTTATCGGCTACATTCTGCCTTATTGCCAAACATTTAAACCTGTTTATTCTGCCTTCTCTTTGTTCAAGATCTATAGGATTACTTGGCAGATTCCAATGCATTATAATGCGGCAATAGTTATGAAAGTCAAGTCCCTCCTGACCGATGGAAGTAGTGGCCAATACAAAGGGACGCATCGGAGAGTTAAAAGCATTTCTGATATTTTCCTTTCTTATAACGGTATTGGAATTATCTCCCTGTTCATTACTAAACCCTACCGCATAACTTGATCTAATCCTACATTCATCCCCTAGTTTATTTGTACCGGTAATTCGCTTCTTAAAATCTGCATAAGTATCAATAACATATGTAGCTGTACGTATATTTAATGAATCAACCATTATATTATGCACGAGAGAGTTTCTATCAACATCATCTTGAGAGCCTACACTTTCTCTCAACATATGAATATATTCATCAATCATAGCCTGAAAACAGCCGTCTTTGCAGTATTTAAGGACATTTTGCCAATGTGAATTATCATCCCTACATCTTCCATAAGCAAGGTCAATAATGGCTGTGGATTCGGGAAGATTGAAATTATTCAGAAAAATTTTGGCCAGTGATGTAGCCATTTCTCCGTTTCCTAAATTTGAACGATATATGCAAACAGCCGGAGATCCTAAAACCGTATTTATCAGTGTTTCTACCAAATCATCAGGCATTCTGCCAAGATGTATTTCTTCCGGATAATTCAGGTAATTTTTTAGTTTTTCAATATGTGCTGTAAACCCCTTGTTTCCTTTATCTTTTGGATTATCGGCTACTTCAAAGGTTTCATACTCACTATCTCGAATCGCTAAAATATTCTCTGCCCAGTCTTTTGCGTAATCAAATCCATCCATAAGTATAGGAGCAAGATAATACCACCTTGTATCTTCCTTCTTATTCGAAAAATCTCCATACTTTTCTTCCAATACCCTAAGTTTACCTGTTAATCTACGTCTTATAGACTTTTCTATATCTTTCAGAGATTCATGTTTATTGAACGATTCAATTGGTGAATACATATCTGCCAGCACTTTTGACGGATAAATCAGAGTAAATAAAGTCATACCTCTTACTTCACCATTTGAAGTATTAAATCTTAGCCTTGGTGAAGGGTACTTTCTCGTACCTTTTGCAAAATAGCCTGTATTTTTTATATCTTTATTTTTTATTTGATTTACAAGCTTTCCAACTGTAAGCCTTTCTGACTCATACGATAACATAACACCTATCATTCTGGGCACCATCTCCCATGCGGAAAAGACAAGTATTTTAGAAAAACCTTTGCTGTTTTTATATACCCCCTGCAACTCATAGTAAGGCATTGAAGGTGGAATCCATAGATATTTTTCTGCGCCGTTAATAAACGCTTTCTCTTTTAAAGCCTCAAGTCTTGCATTTGTCTTTGGCAGCTCTTCATATTTGCTGATTTTACTGCGACTTAGCCACAACAGATTTTGAGTTCTTTCGTTCTCAAGTTCATATTTATTTTTTTACGATAGTACCTTTCAATTTGTTCTTTAATCTTGTATTTTTCTCATAAATGACATTAGATATGGGCAACTCTTTACATAGTCTATCGGACAGGCATCACCTGCCTTGGCATTTGACAATAAAGCAGACATCTGTATATACGAAATTATATCATTTTCATTTACCTGCAAATGATATTTAATACTGCCGTCATCTATAAAATCTCCTGTATCCATCACAGATATGCGCTCTGTTCTACTGACCCCTTGATACATGGCGTCTTCAGCTAAATTTTTTAACTCGATAACGGTAGTATCTACCAGCTTCGTCTCTCTGAGTACAACATGATAATTATCCCATATTTTCTCAAACTCACCGTATTTTGCTTCATCATTGAAGATAAATTTCATAACCTGCAAGAATTCCTCAAGATGTTCATAACCTTGTGACTCATCTATCTCTTCCGATGTATAGTATAACTTATATGGAGTTGCTGACATAAGAAGCACCTTTGTATTTCTACCGCTGAAAAATCTTTTAGCAAGTATACCTATTTCACTCTCTTCATCTGATATAAGAAACTTAAATCTTTGAAACTCATCCATAATCACAAGGTCAGGTTCCAACATGGATACGCTTATCTTTGCAAACATAACTCTAAGCTTATTCATTACTGCATAATCCGAGTATAAAAGTTCTCTATTATACCTTCTATTCTTTAAATGGTTCAGCAAAATATCTCTTATTTCCTCAAATTCTTCACCGCATATCTTATCAATTATATTTTTAGGATAGATACCTCCTGTAGCCTCTTCACATTGTGCCACACGACTCTCATAATTGTATTTTTCACTACTCTCCCATGACTTTATTGCACCATGTATCATAAAATCTTCAAGGGTTTTTATATGAGCCTTAAAATCAGGAATTCGCTTCAAGATTGCGAAAATCAAAGCTCTTTCCTGCACACTTCCGCCTCCCGATGTCATTTTAAACGATGTTTCCGGTGTAAGTGGAATAAGCTGTATAAATCCATCTTTTATAGCCTCATCACTTGCTTGTTCCATGATTTTTAAATGTTGCATGGATAATCTCGTATCAGATACAGATTCAACGATATTCCTACCTGTAATATCAAGTTTTCTGATATTTTGATTTGCTATATTCTGATTTGAGCAAATATAAACCACCTTACATAGATCGCACTTTTCTTCAATTTTTTGTCTCGCCGTCTTTACAATAACACCCCTGCCAATAAGTGTCTTACCCATACCGACCTCATCGGCAACAAGCACATGATTCTGCATATTTCTAAAAAGATAATCTACGCGCTTAACAGTTTCCGCCTGAAAATCCTTTAACATATTCATAGTGCGTTTTTCAATCTCATCTATATCAAACTTTGTCATACATAATCCTTTATTGTATTCTCAATTTTAGAGTACTGCAAAATATTTCATATAGTCTGCGAAATTCATTCGGTATAATTTCACTGTCATTAACCATCTTAAGTACATACCCGATATCTTTTATCTTTTCAGGTTCTGTCACTGCCACCTTAAGCATTTTCTCATATATTGCAGGCATTATACCGCTTCTCTTACTAAAAATCCCTGATTCTCTTATTTGCTTTCCCTCAATCATAGATAAAATATAGTCATCACCAAGTACCAGTGAAATATATTCAATAAAAGATACTTTGTCTCCTATAACGCTGTTTACCACAGCATTTTCTCGGTTATCAGGAAAACCTGTTGTGGGAATCATAATAATCCTGTTGAGTACAGTATCACCTGATTTTATTTCCACTTTATAAAACTCTGATAATTGCAATATATCCATATCCAAAAACTCCATATGCTCGGACAAGATATGTTTCCTTTTTTTGAATTAATCGGTGAAATCATTATACTTTCGTCTGTATCAACACCTGTAAATTCTATTTTAATATTGTATTTATCTGTATTTGATTCGTCTTTTGAAATATAAGCAGTTTTCTTTGTTCTGCATAGATACTTTATTTTATCTTCCAATATATTTCTGTTAATATCTGTCGTGTCATATATTGCACTTTCTATCGTAACCTGTTCAAAAGGATTTTTTGTATCATCTGCATTTCCACAAAATATATCACTCAAAAACCTTTCGCCGCTAAGATGTTTATTCTTTGTGCCAATCTTTACCATCATTTCCACATTTTTATTGATTGCAGAATATGATGCATTCATAGAACCAAGATACAGATCCACATCGGCATATTTTCTTCTCAAGTATATTTTTGCATGGATATCCTGCTTTCTTTTATCCGATGACTCATCTGAAATCATATCTTCTCCGTCTATAATTTCATCTTTTAATGTGTATATGGTAAAATTATTGACATCACACTCTCTCAATTTTCCAAGTTCAGATCTCCTTGTAATAAGTGTTCTGCTGCACTCCGACAATGCTCTGTCCGAAATGTTAAAGTCTGCAATTACACCCCTCGATAAAAACGGTGACATTACGATAAGCTCATTAAATGTAGAATCTGCATTACCTTTTTGCGTGCAAAACAATTTATCATTTTCTATTTTGTATGCCTTTTCTCCAATGCCCAGAGGTAATATTTCAAAATTTTCTCCGAATACCTTACTGTCAAGTGAGAAGGAAATATCTTTAATTTCTTTCATCATTTTGCGAATAAGATTTCTTTTCTTTAAGTAATCAATACATTGTTTATTCACGTTTAAAGCCAAATACTCCAAAAAATTATATATCGGTTTACTCTTTCTTTTTTGTCTGACCTTCTTACTGCTGTCCATTGCAAAACTTATATCCCAGCTTCTGTCAAATGTCAGATTTCTACTCATCACTACAAAGCGATACTTCCTGTCTCCCTCACTGTTTATATAAGACAGCATCCAGGTTTTAGGGTGAAAAGCAGGATATCTACCCATACTTTTATCCTTAGGTAAAGCAACTCCCACCACTATTTTTTCAAGTAAAACAAATAAAGCTGTAGGCTTTGAAGGTGCTTTGATTTGCCCTGCTTCACAAAAAAGTATCAGTCTGCCTGATACTTTCTGCAGTGCATTCAACATACATATAGGATTTTGCATCAGTTTGCTGTCTACCTCCTCAGATAATCCGAGGCAAACAGCTACCGATGTCAGCGCTTCCAAATCCAGTGAATAGGTCGTTCCTACTGCACTTTCCAATTTATAGCCCTTTGGCGGCATTAAAATATTACCGTAATCAGTCCTGTCACTGTTTGAGTCAGGTCTAAACATATACTTATCTCCAATTATAGATGTCGTTTATAATCCGTCTTGCATTAAAAAACCTGTAGTCAAGTTCTTTACCGCCTATCCATTTAGAGTGATCAAATTCCTTTGTTCTCATTAACTTTGCCCGTGCGCTTCCCTTTAAATGTAGTTCTCTCTTACGTATTATTTCATCTGCCAAATCAATGTCTTTATTTATAAATGCACTTTGTATATCACAAAGAAACTTCTTTGTTCTGATATTTATGAGCTTTAATTTAAAAAATACCTCATCCAAATTAACTTGAGCTCGGTACTTAATATCATTTCTTACCCTTTCCCATTCACTGATGGCATCTTTATTCTCACCTTCCGATAACATAAGATTATATCTTACTCTAGCCATATATATTAAATTGTTGAAGTCACAAGCAAGTTTCATCATATCTGCCGTTTCACTATCAACTTTATCTGAAAGTGCATATCTTAAAGACTCGAAACTGTCGTATTCATCAAGGATAATCTTATTTTTAAGTATATACTCCAAAAGAGATCCCCTTGTCTCCTTTTGAATCTGCCTGTTCAAATACTCAGACTCTTCTTTAGTGAGATTTATTGTAAGATTTTCTCTCCAATCATTACTATAAGAAGGTAGACTCCAAAACTTTATACTGTCTATATTTCCGGCATCCATATCATCAGTGTTATTTTCTTCCTCGTCATAAGTATGTTTATCAGATTTTATATCGGATTTTCTCTTTTCAATCTCTACTGCGAGTGATATATACTCACGTATCGACAAGTCCTTATAACAAAATATCCCATATCTTTTAATTCCGTTCCAGTATATGTCGGAAGGTCTTCTCGACACCCATCCCTTGGGAAGGACTCTGCTTCCGATAACACCGTCAACTTTAGAATCTGAATTTAGCAACCTTTCGCACAGTCTTTTTCATCAGCATCTATTTCTCTTAGGATTCTGTCTATATCCTTGCCATATCTGCCGTCAACCGCATCTTTCAATATATATGGAACTATAAAAAAATATTTTGCTCTTGTCTGTACTGTAGATGTTCCCGGGAAAAAGCAGTTCGCAAAGGCATCTCTGACAGTCCCTATCCCAAGCTCATCAACCGCCCCCTGCTCACCTAGAAGATTGATAACATCCAGTGCCTTTTGTCTGTCCTCTTTTGAAAAATCAATCCATCCTAATTGCATAGTCTTCCTTTTTAGTGCGTATTATGCTTCTTAATTGAAACATTTCAAACTTCATATGCAAGTACCTCCAAAATACTCTCAATACGTTCTGATATCCCAAATATATTTGCGTAATCTCTAAAGCTCACCCTTTCTAACCATATGCGTAAGATACTATGAGTCAATACCTTATTTATCAACTTCCTTCGCAGTAATTACACCATTTTTTTATATTATTTGTATTCATGTCCTTACTTCCTTTTGTGCTTTATTTTATAATAAACAAAGCACAAAAGGAAGTGAATATTTAAAAATTTCAAAGTGCCATTTTGGCACTTTGAAATAGGATTATTGGCACTTTGAATGGCACTTTGGCCATCAAAATTAATACGCATATATATATCAATTTTTAAAGCTTCTTCCGCATCCGTCATCGCAATGGATGGAACCTACCTATCAGGAATGCCACTACAGAACGCTCACTAAAACGTTATATGAAAATGTGGTGTTTCATGCCGTTAACACACTCCTTGACGATAAGTCGACCTATAATACACAGTTAGAGCAGAACTTTGCTAAAGTTATAAGAGATGCTCAGATTTCGAGAATTAACAACCTGCAAGATTACATTAAGAAGCAGAGTATCACCCTTACAGACTTTGATAAAGCTTTGGTAAAACGCAGGTTAAAATAAATCACCGTTTAGGAAATCCCCTTTACATTGGAACTTAAGTCCAAACTTAAAATTGATATTAAATGATAGTTTCTATAAATAACCCCTTTAGACATTAGTTGGACTGGAGGATTCTTTGTTATTTACCACCTCTGCGATACGGTGCTTTATCTTTCCATACAACACCACTTTTCCTATGATAGCGTTGTTTATGTCCCTTTACATCATTCTCCCTTATTAAAGAGCCGCTTGCTTTTTCCGCTATATCCACAATCTTATCTACAACTGATAAATTTTCAGAATTAGACACTGCTCTATGTGTACTCCCTGAACCCCTACCCTTTATAGAATCTACCGCATTCACTACACAACCAATTGTTAATCCGACAATTTCAAGTGACTTAACCGGGTGCTTAACAATAAACCTTCCGACTAATTTTATTCCCTCAACAAAAGCATTATTTGATTTTTTAGGAATTTCAATCTGTACTGTATGAGTCTTTGCCTGTTCCAATTTACCGTATGTTTTTCTACGTAACCCTATAGATTGTTTCAAGACATCAGCCTTACTTGAATCCTCTTTTTCCTCAACAAATATTTCCTTTATAGTTGAATTATCCATTAAAGCAATAATAGGCGCTGACAGTTGAATTACCTCACATGGAATGAATGGACCATCCCCAAAATCAATCTTTTCTTTTATCACCGGATTAAAATACCAGTTTGTTGGATTCTGCCAACTACCATCATGAGCCTCTAAATGCTCTACTCTAGTAAGAAATTGAATGTTTCCCGGTGCCCCCTGATACTCAGGGTATACTTCAGCACTCTTCATATGCTGCCCTTCAAATGCTTTTCCGTTGTCATCATAGGCTTTTCCTCTTTCAAGGATATCCTGCTGTTGCTGAGGTGTCCAATCTCTCGTTCCTTTTCCTACCTTAACAAGCTCTTGTTCCTTAATCCATGCTGCAAGAATAGCCTTACTGGATTCTGCCGTTCTTCTTGACATAGGATCAACCTCCTATTCCAAGCAACTCATACAAGTCATTTAAAAATGAAATGAAATCATTATAAATTTCATCATCTTCAATTCTTCCGGCAACTTGGTTATAGATTGCTATTTTTTCGCTATCCTTTTTAAAGAGAATGGCATCTCCTGATGCTAATGCACCAATAACAACATAGTCATCACTTGGCCTTGAGTTATCATTTACGTCTATCATAGGCTTATGTTCAATTCCGTATAATTGAACACCTGACGGAATAAAAAGCTCTCCTCCATCAGAAAATAGCAACCATTCTTTGTACTTTGATGGAAATATAATACCTTTTTCTTTTTCAAAGGCCAGTATCTTTTCTTCAGTTGTTTCTTCAAGGAAATTCATTTTTCCTTGTTCATTGAACTTATTTACTATTCCTTTTAATTCTTCTGAAATCATAGTCATTTCCATTCCTTTCGCTTCGCTCAAGGCACAAAACGTTATGAAAATATTTCCTTGAGCTTATTTTTTATTTATAATTCTTCTTGTAGGGAACTCGGTATACTACAAATCACGGGGAGGTGAGTGGGCTGTCCAGCTTGCCGGATGACCGCATATTTATATGTGTGGTTCGCCTTTTCAAGCACAAATAAGTGTGTCGTTGAACACGTAATCTTATCTTTGTATAAACAATCTCGTTTATGGCTTAGGCGTTCAGTCAATGCCGTCTCTCCCTATAATCTCTAATGAATCTTCTGATTCTGAAAGGAGTCCCTATGTCTTTAAAAATCGTCTACAAAATCTGCTGTGGTATTGATGTCCACAAGACTTTTGTAGTTGCCTGTATCGCTTCTACAAACGATATAGGTGTCACTTCTTATGAGAGCCACCGGTTTTCTACCTACACGAGCGGTCTGAAAACTTTGTTACAATGGCTACTCAAACGGAATTGCAAGGATGTCTGTATGGAATCTACCGGCAAATACTGGATTCCTGTTTATAACATCTTAGAAAATGACTGTTCGATTGTCCTTGCTCATCCCAAATATGTTAAGGCTATCCGTGGAAAGAAAACTGACAAGAAAGATGCCAAATGGATTGCTGACCTGTTCAAGCATGATCTTGTTGCCGGTAGCTTCATGCCGCCCGCTGACATCCGCCAGCTCCGTGACCTTATGCGTTACCGTTTCAAACTGACCTGCTTTCAATCAAGCGAAAAGAATCGTTTGCAGAACTGTCTCACGGTTTCCAATATCCAGTTGAGAAACGTTGTTTCGGACACCTTCGGCAAATCTGCTCAGGCGATACTGGATAAACTTTTTGGAAAATCCCGCAGATACATCTTTTTGACCTTGAACCCCTTGTTTACAAAAAGTTTGAAAAAGAAACTTCCTGAACTCCGTGACGCTATTGACGGTTATATCACACCGGAACAGGTCGGCAAACTTAAGGTGATCAAAGCTCATTATGAAAGCACGGAATCCCGGAAAGCAGAGCTTGAAGAACTCATTCTTGCGCTCGCCGCTCCCTATCAACAGGAACTTGCCATTCTCCAAACCGCTCCGGTATCCGTAGCGACTTTACTTCCATCTGAATTATTTCCGAAATCGGTACCAACATGGAGGCTTTTCCTTCGGCGAAACACTTATGCTCATGGGCCGGTATTACTCCGACCAACAATGAAAGTGCAGGGAAGAAAAAATCTGTCCGGGTTTCCAAGGCCGGATGCTATATCAAACCTTTACTGGTCCAGTGTGCAAATGCCGTTGTTACCAGTAAAAAGCATCCGGAAATTCGCAACCGTTATCTCCGTCTCAAAAAGCGTCGCGGTCACAAGAAAGCAATCATTGCCATTGCAAGAATGCTTCTGACTGCATTATATCATATGCTTAAGAACGGTGAAAACTATAATGCGGAACTTTATCGAAAATCCGATTTGCCTCCTGCCAACCGGGAAATCACGGTAGAACAGGCAATTATCATCGCAAGAAATCAAGGTTATAAAATCAAGTCAGCAACTGCATAGCCTTAACTTTTAATATTCAAATTTTAAAGTAGTCACCGAAAGATGGATTGTTTGCGATGCAATTAAGGTAATGGATATCCTCTACTTTTCATTTTCAATCTTCTTTCACCCTGCTATATTGTATAGTTCCTAACTTTTTCAAGATACGTCTACACAATTCCCACTACTGACTTAAATAATTCATTTTATTTATCCAGTTAAAAGAAAAATGATGGTAGTAATGTAATCAACTACTAGCATTTCCGTTATTATTTCAGAGGATTAAACAATCTCTGTATGTGAATTATATGAATGATATGCTTTTCCCCAATCACACAGTTGCGCTAAGATTGGTTTAAGGGTAGCCTTCAATTCGCTTAATGAATATTCAACTTTAGGCGGTACTTCTGGGAATACCTTTCGAGTGATAATTCCTTGTTCCTCTAATTCCCGAAGTTGCTGTGTCAAAGTCTTTGTAGTGATATTACCTAAAACCCTTTATAATTCATTAAATAGGATTGTTCCGTTTGATAAGTGCCACAGTATTTTTAACTTCCATTTTCCGCTTAGTATATTCAATCCGACTTCAACAGGACATTGTTCATCAACCGCTTGTGATTTTGCCATATTTTCCCATTCCTTTCACAGTATTAAAAAAGATACTTTATTTCAAAAAGGTGCGTACTTAATTTTACTCTGTATTAGTGCTACCCTTATTATATCAAACGTGTAAAGGAGGCGTAAATATGATTATCGATAGTCACGAACACATAATGTTTCCAGCAAAAATGCAGTTAGACAAAATGGACGCTGCGGGAGTAGATAGGGCAATTCTTTTTTGTTCTGCTCCGCACCCCGAAAAAGCAAACAATCTGAATGAACTTGAAACAGAAATGAACACATTATACAAAATTCTTGCAGGAGCAAATAGCAAAGAAGATAACATTAAGCGATTGAAAAAAAATATTGTAGAAATCACCACAGCAATAAAACAAAATCCTAATCGCTTTTGGGGTTTCGGTTCTGTTCCGTTGGCACTAAGTTTAGAGGAAACACAGAACTGGATAGACACACAGATTACCGCTAATTCTTTGTGTGGGATAGGTGAATTTACTCCCGGTAATGAACAACAGATTATTCAGTTAGAAACAGTATTTCAAGCAATAATGAATACAAGGTTATACCCTGTTTGGGTGCATACTTTTAATCCTGTTACATTAAGTGGTATTAAGCAGTTAATGTCCTTATGCGAAAAGTACCCAGAGGTGCCTGTTATTTTCGGGCATTTAGGTGGCTCTAATTGGATAGAAGTAATCAAATTTGCAAAGGAGCATAAAAACGCTTATTTAGACCTTTCAGCAGTGTTTGCTTCTATTGCTACAAAAATGGCATTAGTTGAGTTGCCGGAAAGATGTCTATATAGTTCTGACGCTCCTTATGGTGAGCCATATTTGTATAAGCAACTTATTGAGTTTGTAAGCCCTAGCCAATAAGTAGCAAAAAAGGCATTGGGGGAAAATATTTTAGAGTTGTTGGAGCGTGTAAATATAATTTAACATTTCCACTTTCTTCAATAAATAACTTATCTGCCGGACGACGACAAAAGAAAAAACCGTCGTAGAGCAGACATATTTTCACGCACGTATGAAGCGGCGGCTTTGATTTTCAGAGCTGCCGTTTCTTTGCGCTTGCACAAACCTATGGCGACTTGCAGGGACACGGTAGCCGATTGGAGGTTGATTTACCGTGTCCTTTTTGGTTATTCATAGTGCCCATGAGTTACATCAATTAAAAAAAGCGTAGCTCCCTCTCCGGGTAATTCCTACTATGAATACGAACTGACAATTCAATATATTAGCTTTTTTGTTTCCTATGCGTTTGTTTGCGTTCTGCGAGCAAGCGCATTTTGTCTTTTCTATAACATAAAGAATTTTTTAATTCTGCAACAAATCACACCCTGCTGTACAGATATGGTGCGGAAAGAGGGATACATACTTTTCACTTCATAGCGAAAGGGGGGGTGTGATTTTGAAACCATCAGACTTCCAAAAGACAATACAGTGTCAGTTTTACTGTAAGCTCAAAAAGGTTGTGAAAGGCATTGTCTGTAACTACTGCAAGGAATTAGCCATACGACAGGCAAAGGAAGTATCCTTTTGTGAGCTTCCAGATATTGTTGTTGAGAAATTGATTGCATGGGACGATTACGAAAGTGAATATACAACATTCGATGTGTGCGGTACAGAAATCTGTGTACTTGATGAAGAACTTGAAGAAGCACTGAAACAGTTGCCGGAGCAGAGTCGGAGCATCGTATTGATGTTTTTCTTCTTGGATATGAGCGATTCGGAGATAGGCGAAAAGCTGAACATCAACCGAAATACATCATACAGGCACAGAAGAAATTCACTTGAAGAAAGCAGTTAAAGTTAGAAAATATGTAAATGTCTTACTAACTGATAGAGGTTCTGAATTTTATGCAGCAACGGATATGGAAACAGATGTAGATGGTACCACACGTACCAGAGTATTTTATTGCGACCCAATGCAGTCAGGGCAAAAAGGATCTATAGAAAACAACCACATACAGCTGCGGTATATACTTCCAAAGCAGACTGATTTAGTTTCTCTTGGATTAACTGATCAAGATGCACTTAACCTCGTACTAAGTCATCTAAACTCAGCACCGGTTGAAAAATTTGGTGGTAAGAGTCCATTAGAGATAACATCTTTTATGTATCATGATCTATATGAAAACTTATTTCGTATGGCATCAAGGAAATAGAAAAAGATAGGATTGTTTTAAAACCCTATCTTCTAAAAAATAGATAACTCTTATTATAGATAGCTGTCAAGAGTGTTTCACACAAGTATTTTACAAGTGGAAGTTAGTCCTACACTCAAAAAAATTCGATTAAAATCCACTTATTTGTCGTGCCAAAAATGACACCTATACGCCCAAATAGCCCCCTATGACATTTATATTGTAACAGTTATTGCACCTTTTTAGTAGTATAAATGTTATATTTCTTTGATTCTGTAAGACTAAATGCAACTTAAATATTTTCACTTTTTAAGTTGAACTAAAATTTACACTTCAGCAGTAAAAGAACGTGCCAAGCTAAAAACTTCCGTTTCAAGACTGGTCTGTATCTTATTTCCTGAATTAGAAAAACTTGTACCAACACTTCATATGGCATCCGTTTATGCATTGCTTTCTGAATTTCTCAGGGCTAAACATGTAGCCGGTGCACATCTTACCGGACTTACAAATCTTCTTTCAGATGCATCTAACGGCCGATATGGTAAAGATACCGACATAACTTTCAGGGAAGCTGCAATAGCTTCTATCGGCTCAAATATGCCGGCCAAATCTCTTGAACTAAAACACACCATCAAGTTGATACTGGAACTTGGTTCTGAGATTGAGGAAATCGAAAATGAAATTAAAATTATCATGGATGAAATTAATTCTCCAATTCTCAGTATTCCAGGTATCAACTATCGTATGGGCGCTATGATCATTGCTGAGATCGGTGACTTCAGTCGGTTTGATTCTCCTGATAAAATCTTAGCTTATGCCGGGTTTTCACCGTCAACATATCAATCAGGACAGCTTGACTCAGCATACTCTCACATGGAAAAACGAGGTTCCAAATACCTCCGGTATGCCCTGTAAAATGCAGCCAAGTATATTTGCCACTGGGATTCGACATTTGCCGGGTAGCTTGCCAAGAAACGAGCTGAAGGCAAGCATTATAACGTTGCAATATCTCATGCCGTCAAAAAACTGGTTCGAGTTATTTATCATCTTGTAAAATCAAATCAGCAGTACATTAAAGTAGCTTAATTAATTCTAATTCAACACTCCTTTTTCATGCACCTATCATGATGCTCTTTTTGTCATGCAGTTTTCAAAGTGCAAGGAACTCTAAATGTATTCCGAATATATCTAAAAATATATTTCTGTACTTTATTCAATAAATATCATTTTAAGGCTTGACTTTTTAATAGTTAGTCTTTTTACAAAAATTAAAAATACCATTGGAGATAGGTCTAAAACATCTTCAATAATCTTAATTAAATTAGCTATATAAGGAAATAATACGTTATTGTCAAATTTTTGTAATTCGCTTATTGCTTCTTCTAATTAAAAATTCATACTTAACATCACTTATACCTGATACAACTAGATTCATATAACCTGAGGACTTGTTTCCAATTTATATCCATATAACCTTACCATACTTCATCTTTTTGATTTCTAAATATGCCGGTCTACCTTTATATTTGTAAAAAAATTATATTTTTTTCCTGATATTTGATGTTGAAAATAGCTCCCTCAATGGGTTTTTATTCTGGAAATATTTACACGTGATTTTTTTGTTACAGAAAAAAATTCTATCGCAACATAACATAGTACACATGAAATATTTACAGCTGTATTATAATAAAACGATGAAGTTTTTATATAGTATCTAATCCACACACTTAATTTACAGTATCTAAACCTGGCTTCCTAAAAAACTTGTAAATACGCTACTTTCCGGTACTTATTTATCTTTTCTCGACATCAAAACTACCATATCCGTATAAAACGAGTGAACTCTATGCATGCCAAGTAATCCTGTTTGTATGTAAAAACATATCTATAAACATTTTTAACGACAGTTAGTAGTTATCGTTAAAATGTATCAAACTATAATAGCCTCATGATATAGTACATTTTTTTAGGCATATTTTTAACGAATATGATTTTTGTTTTGTTAAATATGTATTAAGAACTATTCAAGTAAACTATTTGATTTTTTTGTTTGCAGTACTCCTCGACTATTCTATCATACTTGTCTTTGTTAAAATATTGCCGTGTAATATACAATTTATATCTTTTTAAAAAAATTTGCTCATTTAAAAAAATTTTTTTCCATTGCACAATGTGGACTTATTTCATAATTATTATTCCTTCTAAGGAAATCAATAAATGTATTTTGCACTTTTTATCTCTAAATAATTCTGGAGATAACATTCCTATTAGGAAATATTTCTTATTCATAGGATTAATATAATGTATCACTGGCGGATTGCCTGTAATAAAATTATATAATTTTATATCTTTTTAAAAATATATATTCCCTCTCTTTCAACAAAGGGATAAGAAATATTTGTTAATAAAACCGGGACTACATTTACATTATTTATATTGCATTTAATAGCCTTAAGCTTTGAATTGATGCTTTTTCTTACCATTTTCATTCTCAGTAAAATATTTTTAAATTACGTTTGAATTTATCAATGTAATAGTCTAGTTCCTGAATATTGCGACAATATCCTCTTACATTATCATGCTGAAATTGAGTTTTGCACTCAATAACAAACAATGTATTATCTATATATAGTAAAATATCTAATTCGTAACTCTCGCCATTACTATTTGTTTTTGACATTCTTAATTGCACTAAGATTGTATCTTAATAATAAATTATGTATGTTTCCTTCATATTTTTGAACCCTTTTTCGCTATTTCATTATTATTAGTAAAAAAAGAACCATTAGACTTTTTAGTGGTTCAACCATTTTTTTATTATTGATGGCAGTAAAAGTATAGATTTATTGTATTTAATTAAAAATGATGAGAATAAATCATTTTTGCTCTTGCCGAATACCAGATGATCAAAAATAGCCTTTTATTTCAGCTTCACTAAATTTGTTTCGACATAAATCATTTTTAATTTTTTTCCATATCTATTTTTTTAGTACATTTTTTTCATTAAAAAGCTAGTTTGTAAAAGTAAGTGTAGATGGAAACCCATCTATCTAGTTTTTATGCCTAGGTACTCTTCCATTAATTCATCGCTATAAAAAGAATTCTTCTAATTTTTTTCTCTAAAAAGAATTTGAATATTTAATTATCTCATTTTTCATTATCAAAATTTTTTTCAAAGTTTTAGCATTATTTAAATCATTGTATTCTAAAAACGAGAATATTCTATCTGTAATTATTCCATGGTTTTCACTAATATATAATTTATTAAACAATCTAGTCTTTACTTCCACATCTCCAAACATCCAATTACCAATTATATCATTTACTAAATTTAATAACTGAATTAAAACTAGAATATCAATTACATCTTTATCATCAGTATTTTTGGTAATATGTTGATTCGCCATTTGTAAATCCATTTCTAAAGCAATGTGCCCCAATCCTAAAATGATATTTTTTCACTAGAAGCTATATATTGTTCTCGCTCATACTCAGATGAAGTTTTACTTAATTTATCTAAATTTATAGATATTTCGTCATTAAATCTTTCCACCAAGTTTAAATATGAACAATTCATCTGCTCTAGTTTTAATATATCTTTTTTTATTTGATTTCTTTTTTTATTTAGTTTATCACCCTCGTTAGACAATCGTTTAAATATCTTATAACTATTATCTGAAAGGTTATCTTTAACCCAACTTTTTTATTATACGTTTAGTATCGTTGCTAAATAATGTTTTTATTTCTGTCTGTAACAAAAACCTGAGTATTTTTAAAACTTTTTAGTATTTCTTCCTCATTTTTTTGTTTTTTTCTTAATATAATCCAAATATTCTAAAGGATTATTCTCTATACTTCTTTCAATTGAATTTATTCTAACATCATTGTATCTCTTAATCATATAAATACCCCTATATTATTTTTGCCAATATTTATCAATTTACATTTCCTAAATATTTTCAAAACATAATTATTGTTTTACAATATATAAATTTTTGCATCTACCCCATCAACTGCGCCTATCTGTTTTCATTTTGTCAACTCAACCATACTACAATTTCTCAATGAATAACTTCCCATGAAGTAATAACAAGAAAAACACTAATAGCAAAACCATCTGCTTCAACTCCCAGATTTCTTTGATTTCGAGATTTTTCCAGCCTTTTACTTCTATACTTTTGACATCACCACCACACTCTCCGTATGATAGCTCCTTGCAAACTGATCCACCACCGTCAGTTTCTTTAGCTCATACTCCTTCTCACACAGCATCTTTAAATCCCTTGCCAGTGTCGAGGAATCGCAGCTTACATATACTATTCTCTTTGGCAGGAGCTTCAGCATTGTGTCTATTGCAAGCTTATCAAGACCCTTTCTTGGCGGGTCTACCACTATTACGTCTATATCTCTTATATTGCCGTTTTCGTATTCGCCTGTGATGACTTCTTCGGCCTTGCCTACGAAGAACTTCACATTTTCTATATTGTTAAGCTTTGCGTTCTCTATTGCATTTTGTATGGCTGCGTACACTATTTCCACGCCGTAGACAAACTTTGCGGACTTTGCGAGGAAGAGTGAAATCGTACCTATGCCGCAATACATATCCCAAACTGTTTCTTCACCGGTCAGTGCTGCATACTCTAAGGCCTTAGAGTATAACTTCTTTGTCTGCACGGGATTTACCTGATAGAAGGACTGCGGCGATATCCTAAACTTTACATCGCCTATATAATCCTCTATATAGTCGTTTCCATATAGAGTAACTGTTTTTTCTCCCAAGATGACATTGGTATTCTTTTTATTTATATTGACGGAGACGGACTTTAAGTCACTTCCAAGTGTAGCACATAGGCTCTCTACAAGCTTGTCACTATGTGGTAAGCTGTTTGCGTTTATAACTATGCACACCATCAGCTCACCTGTGGCAAAGCCCTTTCTGATAAGCACATGTCTCACCACACCTTTGACACTCTCCTCATCATAGGCAGGTATATCATACTTCTCCATAAAATCAAGCATGGTCTTCAGTACGGTCTTATTTTCTTTGATACCGATAATGCAGTCGTCAAACTCTACAATGCTGTGGGTTCTGCCTGCAAAATATCCTGTGATGTTTTTGCCGTTCTTTCTTCCGAACGGAAATTGGGATTTGTTTCTGTATCTTATCGGATCTTCCATACCGATAATATCTTCTATCTCCACATTTGACAGGTCAAATCCGCCTATTCTTTTCAGATGATTTTCCACTTTGTTTTGCTTGAGTCTAAGCTCAGCACTATAATCAAGACTTTGTAATGTACATCCGCCGCAGCTTCTTGCCACCGGACATTTGGCCTCTATTCTGTCGGGACTCTCCTTAACTATGCTGTCAAGTCTTGCATATCCGTAGCTTTTCTTTGTTTTCATAACCTTTGCTATGACTTTATCTCCGATAACAGTATCTTTTATAAACCATGTGAAGGCATCGGTTTTTCCGATGCCTTCACCATTTTCTCCAAAGTCTGTTATATCAACTGTTATCATTTCACCCTTTTTGTAACTTGCCGTATTATCAGTTTTCATATATCTCCATTACTAAACTTATAAGACTGTTTTGATAATCAGTCTATATTTATCGACTTTATATTATACACTTGTCTTTCTGTAATTGCTCTCAAGTAATTTATTATAACCGAGCCATCCTGTAGCTCCGTCCTGTCCCTGTGCCAAAAGCTCAATGAAGGTCTCCAACTTCGCATCCGCATTATCCGCCAAGTTTAGTGCCAAAGCTTCTATAAGCGCAGGTTTTTTAGGTGAGCCGTATTCAAGCTCTCCGTGATGAGCCAATATACAATGTATAAGCTCATTTGAAAGCTTCTTCGGGAAGCCCGGAATCTTGTCGATATGTGCTTTTAATATCTCAACACCTATTACGATATGTCCCACAAGCTGACCTTCGTCGGTATAATCGTTTGCAGGGAATGCCGACAGCTCTCTGGTCTTTCCTATATCATGACAAAGCGCCGATGTGATAAGCAAATCTCGGTTTAATGATTCATAGTTATTACAAAAATATTCACAAAGTTTCACCACGCCCAAAGTGTGTTCAAGTAATCCGCCAAGGAATCCGTGATGCACGGTCTTGGCTGCAGATGATGACTTAAAAGCAGTCTGAAATTCAAAATCATCTATAAAGATTGCTGTCAAAAGCTTACTTAGGAACGGATTTTTTACCGACTTTATCTTATCTTTCAGTTCGCCAAACATCTTGTCGATGTTTTTTTTTGATACCGGAACATAGTCGGACGGTGTATACTCCTTCTCATCCGCTTCTCTTATTCTTGCGACCTTAAGTTGCAATACATTGTTAAAAGATGTAACGTCACCGTCCACTACAACAAATGTCATAGCGTCCACATCGGAGATGCCCGGAGAATATAAATCCCATATCTTTGCATCAATGCTTCCTGTCTTATCATGCAGGCTCAGACTGGCGTACTCTTTGCCGGTCTTTGACATTGCAATTGTCTTTGTCTTGCACAGATAAACCTCTGAAACATGCATTCCTTCTTTTAAGCTTTCAATAAATTTCATCTTCTACCCTTCTAGCTCCTGGCACCAATTGTTGTCTCAAAATTCAGTTCTGTAAAACCATCTTTACCGGAACGGCTCACTTTGATATTTACCACTTGGTTTGGCTTCAGCTTTTCCATTATATTTTTAAACCCTATAATAGAGTTCACTTCCTCGTCACCAATCATGGATATTATATCACCTGATTGTATACCTATATTGTAGGCCGGAGAATCTGCCCTTACTTCCGTGACATAGACTCCGTTCGGCATCCCCTCAGGTGCCTTATCCTTGTCTATATCTATTGCACGAACTCCCAGATATGAGGAGCCCACACCGTTGGTCATATTTTCAATAAGCATCTTCAAATCCGATATACCATATGCCATTGATATAGGGCTGTCGCCGTCCAAATTTGAAATTACACCTACCAACTCACCTGATGTATCTATCAAAAACGTACCTCTGTTGTCCAAATGCTTGTCACAGTATATTACCCTGCCATATCCGTCAAAAAAGCTTGCATTTTTCTCAACAGCGGTCACATTGCCTATATCAAGACTTCTTGACACTCCCACCGGACTGCCTATAGCCAATATAAATGCTCCCTTCTTCAGCTGATATGAATTTCCGAGTACAATAGGTTCTATACTCTTGACCTTCTCTCCCATAGAAGAGATATCCACAGAAAGTATCATAAGATTGGTCAGGCTGTCAGTTCCGAGTACACTTGCTTCTTTCACGCTGCCGTCAAAAAATCCTACTCTGATACCTCCCTCTATAGACATATTTGTGGTCAATACAATAAGATTATCACCGGACTTTGCTACTACAATTCCTGAACAACTGCTTTCATTTTGCAACGTGTTGTCAAACCAATCCGTATTTGTGGTGATTGCACTTATCTTCACTATTGTATTATCTTTATTTTCCGCAACCTTGCTTAGACCGGCATACATCTGTTCCAAGTTCTTTTCACTCAAGTCTATACTTTCTATAGCCGATGCCACTATATCTTCTACAGGCTCCGAAGACTCAGCCTCCTCACTTCCATCAATGCTTGTCTCCTCCTTTGGAATCTGTATAGTGGTTTTTGTCTTTTTGCTTAGTATGTTTTTGTTTATAATATGTGATGTCAATGCCGTGGTCGGGCCTGCAACCATTCCAAAAACAACAGCAAGGCAAGCTGCCGAGACAATCCTCTTACGCTGATCTTTTTTCTCTTCTATAATAGTCTGCTTTATAAAAGGATTTTTCTCATCAGACTCATGGTCTTTTTTTGTATTTGGCATAAAAACCCTCTGCTTTCAGGATATATATTACATAATATCTCGCTCTCCCTAAGTAAGATTATAAAGGTTTACAGCCGATTTATCAAGCAAATGTAACGCCGATTTAACATAAACTACATACTCTTAATTAAAGCCTCTTCAAAGTTTCCCTCTTTAATATAAAGTAAAGACTTGCAGCCACAGGAACCGCCACAAATACTCCGAAGATGCCGAAAAGACTGCCTCCAAGTGCTACCGCAACTATTACCCACATGCCCGGAAGTCCTACAGAGCTTCCCACCACTCTCGGATATATGATATTGTTTTCAAACTGCTGTACCAGTGTATGTACTATGATAAATATAACCATACTTGAAAAAGACTTTGTAATTATCATAAGTGCTCCGATAAAGAGTCCCGCATAAGCTCCTATTACAGGTATCAGTGCCGTCACCCCCACCAATATGGATATCGAAGATACATAAGGCAACCTCGCTGTAAGCATCACAATATAGAGCAGTACACCAAGTATTATCGCCTCTTTTACCTGACTGATAAAATAATTTCTGAAACTTTTATTAAAAATACTCAGTACATCAATTACGGTATCTCTCTTTGACGGTAAAAAGGCTCTTAAAAGTTTATCACCCTGTAACGCAATTCTTTCCTTGTCCACAAGTATATATATTGCAAACACCACCGCCATAAAGACAGATATTACAGTATTGAAAATTCCGGATATTCCGCTTATCACTCCCATAAGAATATTTCCTACACTTGACATTACACTGTGTATAAGCTTTGTGACATAACCTGAAATATCTATATTGTTGATATCAATATTCATCATATCGGCAATCTTATCCACTATATTATTTTTACCGATACTTTCGATTATCTTTTTTATGTCGCCCGGGTTTGTATACATTATTGAAAACATTATCTTTACAAGCTGCGGAATAATAAGCCCCAGAAGCAATACTATCACCAACACAAATGTAAATATTGACAATACTATTGATATCATTCTTATAATTTTTTTATTATGAAATTTTTTTCAAAAGTAAGTCTTCATATGAATCCATAAGAATATTTATAATATATGCCATCATTGCGCCTGCCAAAAAAAGGCATCAATGTATCTGTTACTCTTAGTATATAACTCTCTACAGTCCCGAAATACCTGACTATTGCGTATACTATAATTGTGGCAACTACAATATATGCAATGTATTTTTTCTTTATATTATTCACAATATTACTCCTCCGTCATTTTACAAAGTGCTATCTTATCTACCTCATCGCTGATAAATGCATTCTCATCAAAAACATCCAGTACTCTGAATTTAGAGTATCCTCTTGGCAATGTGATATCCAAAAGTTCCAAATCTGACAGCCTTAGTAATTTTTGTTTACCCTTCCATTCATCCGTTTTAAAAATAGGGGATAAAATCAGATATTTTTTATCTGCACTGAATTTTCCTCTTACTCCACGCTTTCCCTGCAGTTTATCTAATCTTTCCGCTCCCCATATTTTCTTTTTATAAACTCCGTCTTTAGTTATTTCCACATACCAATAATATTTATAAGTACTAAGTCCTGCCGGATTTACAATATCAGCCTCTAAGAATGCATATATAAAACCATCCCTTATCATCATACTTCCGATTTGAGGATAATTATATTTAAAATCCATCTTATGATAAAGTCCGTTCGCTTCAGACAATGCTTTTAAAAATCTTTTCATTGTATTTTCCGTTGTAAATATCGGCTGTAATATATCTTCAAATTTTATAGTATTTTCGTCTTTATTATATTTAAAAAATGTAAAGCTGTTGGCAGCCATAGCCTCCACACTTACACGACAAATAACAGGATATTTGCCCTCCTCACCCAAAGTTGAAATCTCCGTTATATTTTCAGCCATACAAGATTTCTCTATATTTATGTGAGTAAATAATTCGCTGTTCTCTTCAATTTTTAGAGCCTTATCTTTACTGATTAAAATTATGCCGTCATCCGTATTAAGCAGAAGGTTGGCACTTCTATCCTCAGTATTTATGGGAATAAACCTATATTCATTATTCTTTAACCACAAAATCCCCTTATTTTTCTCACTGTCAATACAGTAAATAACAAATTCATCCTTTGCTCTTGCAAAATAATTCTTTGCATATATCGGTGCATACTTATATGAGACCTCAAAAAGAGTTATACCTTCTATATGAAGCTCCGATAACTTTTCCAACTTTATTTTCATAGCTACTTAAATCTCCACTATTCTGTCTGCAAAATCTTTTGCTTCATTTATATCATGTGTAACAAAGATTGCACTTTTTCCATCAGTATACTCTTTTATAACATTCATAGTCACAGCTTTTGTCTTGTCGTCAAGCCCCTTTAGCGCTTCATCAAATATATAAAGTCCTGCGTTTTTTGCAAGGCATCTTACAAGTGCCACTCTTCTTTTTTGTCCACCGCTCATTGTATTTACTTTTTGTGTGCTGTCAATCCCAAGCTTATCCAAGATTTCTTTTGCAAGATTCTTATTTCCTTTCAATAAGCATACATTTGAGATTGCACAAAAGTCTTCACAAAGTCTGTTCTCCTGAAAAACTGTAGATATCTCATTCGGAAGGTATATCTCACCGCTGTCCGGAAGTTCAAATCCCATTATAATATTCAAAACGGTGGTCTTTCCCTTCCCCGACTTTCCCATAATTGCGATATGCTCACCTTCATCCACATTTAGATTAAAGTCCTTTAAAACCTCTATATCTTTAAAGCTCTTACATATATTTTTCAGTCTCATCAATAAATCCTCTTTATCATATAGAAAAACCTCTTTATCATAAGCACTGCAAGTCTTTCAAATATCGCACTGCATATGATGACTGTCAATGTTATCGCAAATACCTTTGAAGTATCCAAATACATCTTTGCATCAAACAGGAAATCCGAGAGTATCTTTGGGTCTGCCTATTACTTCCGCAGCAATACCCGACTTGAATGCAATACCTATGGATGCCACACTTGCCGACAACAGAAATGATTCAAGTGCAGGCAAATAAATATATATAAGTTTGGCATTATTACTCATCTCAAATATTTTTGCCATCTGAAGCATTTTCACATCCACAGACTTCAGCCCTTCCAATGTATTGGCATAAAATATAGGCATCACCATAAAAAAGCATACAAATAAGGACAGTCCCCCACCTCCAAGCCATATAAGTATGATTATTACAAATGACGCCACAGGTATGGAGCGAATCACCATAATATAAGGTGAAATATATATTTCAAATAACTTAAATCTGTATGACAGCCCTGCAAGGAATATCCCCACTCCGGCACCTGTTAAAAATCCCAAAACTATTTTACATACACTTTTCCACATCCCCGTCCAAAAATCACCGCTAAGTCCAAGTTCAAGCAGTGCTTTCAATACCTCTGTAGGTGAGGACAATAAAAATGACCTGTTCAAAATCACCGCAATTGTTTGCCAAAACAGCAGTGCAAAAAGCACTGCTGTAATCTTGTGTAACTTATTTTTATTCATATTATTTTCCGGTGTAGTAGAACTCTTCTCCCGGCAATGCGCCGCCTACAGACTTAGGGTCCGCATCAAAGAGTGTCTTTAAATATTCTTCGGCATTCTTTTTCATCTCATCACCTGTGATGGAAACCAGATTGCAATAAGGTATTGCCTTGGCTGCAACAGGTGCTTTGATAATACCGTTTTCTTCTACAAGCTTGGATGCATCTTCCGCATTCTCATTGATCCACTTCACGGAATCTGTGTAGTTTGATAAAAACTCATCTACAAGTTCCTTATTTGACTCCAAGAAGTCACTTCTTACAAATATTCCCGATGTTATAAGCTTGCCGCCTGTTCCTATAGCATCCCACTCCTTTGTAAGGTCTATTACAGTCTTAAGCTCAGGCATCTTTGTCTGTGCCACCGTAACAAAAGGCTGTGGAAGCATCACTACTGCATTGTCTGTATTTTCAACCGCCGCCAATACCTCGTCTGCCGATGATTTCCAATCCATAGTTACATCCTTATTTATATCCATACCGTGTGCAGACAGTATATAGCTGAGTGAATATTCCGGTGTTGCACCCTGACCATGTGCTGTAATTGTCTTACCCTTAAGGTCCTCTATACTCTTTATATTCTGATCTCCCTTTTCAAGGATATAGAGTATACCGAGTGTACTTGCATTAAGCATTACCACCTTGCCGTCAGACTTATTGAAGAGTACGGAACCCATATTTACAGGTAATGCGGCAATGTCCACCTCACCGTTTAAAAGCTTAGGCGCCATAACGTCAGGTGCATCTTCCATATCAAAGGATACGCTGTATGAAAGGCTGCCTTTCTTTGCATCGTCTAAGAGCTTGACCATTCCCATACTTGTAGGTCCTTTAAGACCTCCAAGTTTTATAGTACCGAGGCTCTCCTCGTTTTCAGAACTTTGAGCTATAGTTGTCTGATCGCTGCTACTTTCACTTGCACTGCTGCTTTCTTTTACATTTGCTTTTCCACAGGCTGAAAGTGCCAATATGGCACATGCCATTATCGCTAATAATCTTTTTTTCATAAAAAACCTCCAAAATATTTATTCCGAGCAAAATATATCCTCTTACAAGATATAAAACTTCAAAAAGAGCAAAACCTCTTCAGTTTTACTCCTTTTTATTTTTAAAGAATTTTTCATAAAAAAATATCAATATTTTTAGTTGTCATCTTCCTTGATATTATCTACAGCATCATGAACCGCATCCTTTGCGTCTTCAACATGATCTTTTACTTCTTCCTTGGTATCATGAACCGCATCTTTTACATTATCTGCAAAATCATGTGCTGCATCCTTTACATCATCCGCTCTGTCATGTGCCGCATCCTTTACATTTTCTGCAAAATCCTTTGCACGATCATTTACCTCACTTACAGCATCCTTTAAGTCATCAACCTTATCGTGAATGTCTTCCTTCAAATTAGTTGCTCTCTCTGCTGCGGCAGCTTTTACTTTTTCTATCTCTTCTTTAAAGCCGTCTATATTTAACAGATGTGACTTTATATTATCACAAAATTCCTTAACTTCTTCAGGAACTTCCTCGCCTCTTGCAAATCTCTCAAAAAGTGCATCGCTTAATTTCTTCTTTTCTTTCTCAATCTCCGCATTCTCAGCTGAAATCTTTGTATTAAGCTTGCTGATTTCCAAAGCGTCATTTGTCTTATCACCGACCTGCTTTGCAAAATCACCTGCAGACTTACCGATATTCTTTGCTACATCACCTAATTGATCAAAAAATCCCATTTTGATACCTCCTCAATATATATAATATGTCATTGAACTTTTGACCCGAATCAAATCTGATTTAGTCAATTATATCAAATATAAATAATTTTTAAAATTTATTTTTATCTTAATATTTATTATGTTTTTTTGATACATTTTAAATATTACTCTATAGCAATATTTCCGGACAGTGCCTGCATATATGCATTGTAATCTGTCTTAAGTTGAAGCCTTACACTCTTAAGTTCCGCCTGCTTTTGTAAAACCGAAAGCTTTCCTCCAAGATACTGTGCTGTCGAGAGCATTCCAAGCCTTCTTTGTGTATCAAGTGCATTTCCGGTGGCGTTGGCTGCTTCTACTCCTGCATTTACCGCTACAAGATTACCTCTATCTGTCATTATATTATTATAAAGTTCATTTATATTTGCTCTTAACATATCTTCATCCTGATTTGACTGATACAGCTTGGCTTCCACAAATGAAGTTGACTTTGAAGATGTATTATGTCTGTTCTTTATAAGTGTCGCATTATTTCCGATGGCGGTGTTTATATCCACACTTGGATTTAGCTTATTTATATCGTCATCACTTACATCAGGTATATCCGCAACGGTAACTAAAGCATCAGGAGACCAACCGCACATAGTTATAAGAGTACGATAAAGCTTATCCTTATTAGCCTTCAGATTCAAAAGATTTGCTCTTGCATTTGTCAGGTCGCTTTGAGCCTTTATAATATCCGCATTGGTTGACAATCCCAGACTTCCTGTCTGATTTGTGACTCTTAGAGCTTCTTCATACATCTTTATCATACTGTCAAGTATCTTTTCCTGATTTTCTATGTTTATATCCGATCATAAGTGCTCTTACACCCGCCACAACCTGATCCTGTGCATTTCTTATAGGTGCATTGGTACTTGTCACCTGCCTTGACAGTTTATCCTTTGCGATGCTCATTGCCTGTATACTCATACCGAGACCTTTGCCCTGTGCCTTATATAGCATTGTATTTACAATATCACCGTCGTTCATAGCCACAGTCGCATTACCGCTCATTTCTCTTCTTGCCGCTTTGAGTGTATCAAGTGCCGTACTTAAGCCGTCTACATTTTCATTAAACTTACTCCAAGCTGATGATATGTTTACATTGAAGTTTTTTACCAAATCTTCTATTTCTGCATACTCCAAAGTATTATCCATAAGCTTATTCCATGTCTCTTCACTGTATCCGTTAAGTTGTGCCTGTGTCTTTCCTACATCTGACGGATTCTTTGGAGACGTCACATATGCATATGATGTTATAGGTGTGGCAAGTGCCATACAAAGAGACAAAGCTATTATTTTGTTTTTCATTTATAAGCCTCCTTATGACGTTGATGCAAGCCCTTTTAATGCCCAATCATAGTTTACTATTGCCTGATTTATAGCATATCTGCTCTGCTCCAATGCTCTTTTTGCATTCCCCGTTGTTACCATTTGTGTATCAAGTTCAAGCTTACTTATCATTCCAAGTGAAAATCTCTGATTTGCTGTAACCAGATTAGTCTCTTGAAGATTTGCAAAGCTGTTTGCATAGTTATAGCTTTCCTTTGCAGATGCTATATTTTGTGCCGCCACTGTAAGAGCTGTTGCTATATTTTTCTTATTATCTTCTATAGTCAGCTTCAAACTTTGCTTGTCGGAGTCTGAGCTTGCATTTTCCAATTTCTTTTCATTTATTCTCAGTGTGTAGTTATTTTCCAATGCTTTTTGTAAATCAGCACTCGGATCAAATACTCTGTTCATATCCGGAGCCGGTATATCGCCTACATTCGGCGTGGCATTATAGCTCCATCCTGTCATTACCTGTAGCTTCTTAAGTACCGTATTGTTATCTGATATCGCCTTAGCCAGAGCATTCTGTGCATTGAGTACCTTTTCTTTTGCACTCAATACATCTATATTTGTACCTGTTCCGGCATTTAACTTTGCATTTGCCGTATTCAATGCAATATTTGCAAGTTCAAGATTGCCCTTAGCCACATCTATTGCAACCTGACCCGATTTATATGAAATCATATTTGTAGTTGCCGTCTGTGCCAAGGTCTTTTCCGCCTGTTCATATCCAAGTCTTATAATATTTGCATCTTCAAGTGTGGAATCCGCACTCGATAAAAGATTTTGTGCCGTTGCTCTTGCAGTCGCCACGCTTGAAAGCTTTGCTATATATGTCGGATCACTTGGATCCGGGTCATCAAGATTATTTAAGATTTCTTCTGCATTTTCTCTGTACTTATCAGACACTTCAGTATTTGTTCTTCCGTAGTCTCTTTTAAACTTTGCCAAAGCCACTTCATTTGAACGCACTGTAGCATTGTACTCGGCTATCAAATCTTCTATCTCGCCGTACTCAAGATTATTGTCTGAAAGCGTAGCCCACTCTTCATTGCTTCTTGAAAATCTCGGTTCTCTTGCAAATGCCGGAATGCTTATAACTATGCTTCCTGCAAGTGCGAGTACCGCTGCTCTCTTTATCTTTTTGTTTCTGTTCATCAATCTATATCCATTCCTTCCGTTAAACTTTCTCCTGTTGCTTTTCTTCCCGCCTTGTCAATCATCTTATACAATGTAGGAAGTGAGAGCAGTGTTGACGCTATAAGTCCACCTACATTAACCAGTGCCAATCCCTGCAACATATCATTACCGTAACCCAGTGCCATAGGAACCATAGAAATTACCGTAGTAAGTGTAGTAAGTAAAATAGGTCTTATTCTGGTAGCCCCCGCCTCTATCAAGGCGGTATCAAGCGGCATCTCCAGCTTATATTGATTTACAGTATCTACATACAGTATACCGTTGTTTACTACTGTACCTACCATCATAAGAAATCCTATCATAGATACCATACTTATCGATACATTAAATGCCCATAACAGACCGAATGCACCAATCAGTGAAACGGTATGGTAAACATTACCATCAGTGAAAATCTCGGTGACTCAAACTGCATTGCCATAACTATAAATACCAGGAATATCGCTGTAAGCAATGCATTTGCAAGTGAACCCATCTCATCATTCATCATATCGTTGTATGCACTTGTGGCTCTCTCCACACCGTTTGGAAGTCCTATACCGTCTATAAATTTGTTTGCCTCTTTACTTGCATTTCCTTTATATCCTTCTACAGCGTCTGCAGTGATTGCAACCTGATATCTTTTATCCGATCTTGTCATAGTGACCGCGCTGTCTTCAAACTCCACACTTGCAATATCTGAAAGTGCCTTCACTCCGCCTGTAGCTGTCGGTATAAGTATACTCTTTATTTTATCAATTGTGTTATATGTATCATCAGGGTAATTCATATTCACCGTAATAGTGGAATCTCCTGAAGAATACTTCATCACCTCATTATCGCTAAGTGTCTGATATACCATTCCCGCAATATTTCTCGGTGTCATACCTATTGCCTCAGCCTGTACCGGATCGACATTTACTTTCACAATAGGAGCCGCATTTTCAGCACTTGAATGTACATTCAAAAGATAATTTTGTGAATGCATCTTATTAACTAAATCGTTTGCCGTCTTTTTCAACAGTTCATAGTCTGTACCTTGAAGATCTATTTCCACTTTATCATTTGAAAAAGTTCCGGACGTCTGTGACATATTCTTTACCGAGATAGAAGCATCCGGGATCTTCATAAGCACCGGTTGCCACTCTTGTATAATCTCCCTTGTACTTCTGCTTCTATGCTTTTTCAGATATGCTACTATATTGACACCTGAATCTTGTGTCAAAGAACTTGATGAACCGTATGTCATCTGATAGTTCTCAACATCCTTATCAGTCTTTACATAGTCCTCCACCTGTTTTGAAAGCTTATCAACATCATCTATACTGAGCCCCGGCTCAACACTCATACTTATCTGTATCTGACCTTCGTCGGAATCCGGCATAAGTTCCACTCCGACATTCCTTGCAAATACAAAAGATATTATAAGAAGAATGATTGCAGTTCCTACTACAAACAATTTCCTCGGCAATATCTTTTTTACAGTATCTCTGTATGCATTCTGAAGTTTATGGAGTGCTCTGCTTGCAACAGTATCTTCTTTTTCCTTCGGATGGAAAAAGAAATATAAAAGCGGCACAATCATTGATAGTGCTACAGCCATAATCAATGTCTGAAATACATCACTTATAGAATCTCTGATGTTTTTTGAATTGTCTGAAATTGTAGTAATCTTGAGGTTTTGATTGGAGGCTTCCAATTGCTTTATAGTCTTTTGTACCGCATCTGAAACTTCAACCGAAGTAGCCGACTGCTGCTTTGTTATGGATACAGACACTACATCCTGACCGTCATATCTACTTAGCGAACTTTTTTTCTCAAGTGCATCATATACATTTGCAACATCACTAAGATGTATAACATCTCCCGACCTTAGCGGAATTACTACATTTTTAAGTTTCTCAACACCCTTATAGTCTGCACCAACACTTACACTTAATGACTTATTACCGTAATCCACCTTTCCTGAAGGCATTGAAAAATCCGCGCTGCCGACAACGCCGCTTACATCATTCATTGTAAGATTGTACTGTGCCATCTTTTCAGGTAGCAATTCTATCCTTACATAGCTTGACTGTCCTCCTGATATAGGCACATCTCCTACGGAAGATATCTTTCTAAGTTCAGGTAATATATTGGCTTCCACATAATCATAAAGATTTCCGTCACTGCCGCCTGCTACACTTAATACCATGTCTGCCTGAGAACTCATATTTATTTCCATGATATTCGGATCATTGGCATCTTTTGGTAAATCGGGCTTTACACTGTCCAGCGACTTCTTTAAGTTAATGTATACCTTATCCATATTTGTGCCGTACTTGTATTGTAAAGTACTGTTGCCACATTTTCCATAGAATTTATAGTAACGGGTATCTATTCCGCTGAGTGTGTAAACCTGTGACTCTATTTCTTTGATACAAGCTCATCAATGTCTGCCGGCGATGCCCCGGGATATACCACACTTACGGCTGTATTAAAACAGCTATTTAAAGTCATACATCAATTATTATCTTCCTGCAAACTCTGCAAAGGTAGGCTGTACAACATATTTCACCCCAAACAGAAGCCAGTTTTACATCCTTTTTATCAAAGTTGAACATATAGTTTAGACCGCTTCTGTTCTCATAATCACTCTTCCACTTAAGCGAATATCTTCCGGGAGGTATACTCCCCTTTTCCATTGCTCTGCCGCAATAAGGACATTTCTTATAATAACTTCCCATAATCCCCCTTTCATAAGTCTGTAAACCGCATATCATCTTAAAAAGCACAAAGGGCATACACTCACCCTAAAGTAAGTATACACCCTTTTATTAAAATAATATAGAAGGTATCAATTTTACATCAAGCTTAAGAATAATTCTTTAATCTCCTCAAACTTAGGATCTCTCGGATTGCCCGGTCTGCAGGCATCATCCATGGCTGACTGTGACAAGAAGTCTACATCCTCAGGTTTTACAATCTCTTTCAAATCCTTCGGAATGCCTACATCTTCAGAAAGCTTCTTTACCGCATCAACAGCAGCTTTTTTGTACTCGGCTTCGCTCATGTTCTCTGTGCCCTCAACGCCCATAGCCTTGGCAACGTCTCTTAACTTCTCGCCTACCGCATCGGCATTATATTCCATAACTGTAGGAAGAATGATAGCATTTGCCACACCGTGAGGTGTATCATACAATGCGCCAAGTCCGTGTGCCATTGAATGAACTATTCCAAGTCCGCAGTTTGAAAATCCCATTCCTGTAAGGTACTGTCCTACAGCCATGCCTTCTCTTCCCTCTGCAGTATTTTCTACAGCACCGCGAAGTGACTTTGCAATAAGCTCAATAGCCTTTAAGTTAAACATATCCGTTATAACATTTGCACCCTTTGTGGTGTATCCTTCGATAGCATGTGTAAGTGCATCCATACCTGTTGATGCTGTAAGTCCTTTCGGCATACTTGACATCATATCAGGATCTACAAATGCAACTACAGGAATATCATGTGCATCTACACACACAAACTTTCTCTTCTTCTCAACATCGGTAATAACATAGTTTATAGTAACCTCTGCTGCTGTGCCTGCTGTTGTAGGTATTGCAAATATCGGAACTGACGGGTGCTTTGTAGGTGAAAGTCCCTCAAGACTTCTTACATCCTCAAACTCAGGATTTGCAATAATTATACCGATAGCCTTTGAGGTGTCCATAGATGAACCTCCGCCGATAGCTATTATGTAGTCGGCTCCGGACCTTTTGAAAGCCTCAACTCCGGTTTGAACATTCTCAATAGTAGGATTTGCCTTGATATTGGAATACAATTCATACTCAAGCCCCTCTTTATCAAGTAAATCAGTAACTTTCTTTGTCACATTAAACTTAACAAGATCAGGATCGGAACAGATAAACGCTTTCTTAAATCCGCGAAGCTTTGCCTCTACAGGAACATTTAAGATTGCACCCTTTCCATGATAAGATGTCTCGTTTAATACAATTTTGTTAGCCATAATGAATCCCCCTAATTTGTTATACAACGCCCTTTTGTAACATTATATTGCCGTAAAGTGCTTCTTCCGATGTGGCAATAATTAAATATGCCTTTCTTGCTTCCTCATAGAACTGAAATCTTTCAATTCCGCCTATGATATCTTTTCTTGTATCATACTGTGATACTATCTTTTCAAACTCATCCCAAATAGGTGTCTCGACAGTGTCTCCCGGTACCTTTTCCATTATTCTTACAGGATGCTCGTCATAGGTATCAAGCGGAAAAAGCTTAAGTATGGCATCAAGTATCTCACATACACCGTGACCGTCCATTCTTATGATATGGGCATTTTTCCCCACACTATGTGTGGGGGAAATTGCCGTCTGCTATTACCAATCTGTCAGAGTGGCCCATTTCACAAAGGTATTTCAAAAGTTCCGGTGAAATTATCTTAGGTATACCTTTAAGCATAATTGCCTCTATTCATAAAGACAAGGAGCAATCTTAGGATCTTCCATGTTATCCTTTGTATACCATAAAGCACCTGTATCAACATCTGATACGCTCTCACCGTTTGCAGCCTTAACTGCAAGCTCAACTGCCTTATATCCGATCTGTACAGGATCCTGTGTTACGCTACCTGCAAATAAACCGTCTTTGATTGCCTGAAGCTGCTTCTTACCTGCATCAAATCCTACTGCAACAACTTTGTCCTTACCGATCTTATCAAGACCTTCGTTAGCTGTGATGATTGCATTTGCTGCAAACTCGTTTGAACCGTAGATTGCGATAAGATCAGACTTCTCTAAGATTGCTGATGCTACTGCTGCTGCGTCCGCATCCTTTACTTCTGCAGGAATACCTACATCAATAACTACAGGAGCGCCTGCCTTTTCAGCTTTTAAGCTGTCATGTCCCTCTACAGAAACCTTATCTTCTCCGATGTTCTTCTTCATTTCCTCAACAAAGCCCTTTGTTCTCTCAACGATTGACTGTGAGTTTGACTCCTGAGCAACAACACCGATTCTTACCGTACCTGAAGCAGAGTCAATCTTGTCCTTGATAAGCTTATATGTCTCGTCTGCCGCCAACTTACCTGCCTCAAGGTTGTTTGTAGATGCATTAGCCTTGATTGCTCCTTCCGGTGCATCCGGAACACCCGAGTCAAATCCGATCATAGGAATTCCTTTTTCCATTGCATTCTGGATTGAACCTAGACTTGCCTGTGTATCAAGTGCCGCAAAACATATAGCTGTAGGCTTTTGTGCGATTGCTGCATTTAAATACTCCACCTGCTGTGCGATTGCAGACTCGTTGTCAGGTCCTTGGAAATGTACCGTTACTCCCAATTCACTACCTGCCTGATTTGCTCCCGTTTCTACAGCCTTCCAGAACTGATGTTGGAAGCCCTTTGCAATAACTTCAATTGTCTTACCGCCTGCGCCGTCTGTCTTTGACGCGTCAGCCTGTGAGCTGTCTGCCGCTGCTGCTGTTGTCTTATCAGCCTCGCTTGAACCGCTACCTGAACTGCCTCCACATGCTGCAAGTGACATTGCCATCAAACCTGCTACTGCAACTGCTAAAATTCTCTTCTTCATAATTTCCTCCTTATTTAACCCTTTCTTTTTCTATTTAAGATATCCATATACACAGCGAATACCAATATGATTCCTGTGATGAAGAGCTGATAGTGTGACTGTACTCCGATATACGGGAAACCGATCTTAAGTACTGTCATAATAAATACACCGATAATTGTTCCGACTATTGAACCTACACCGCCTGAAAGTGATGTACCGCCGATAACCACTCCTGCGATAGCATCAAGCTCGAATCCGTTACCTGTGTTAGGCTGTGCTGTTGAGAATACGGCTACATATGCAAGTCCTGCAAGTGCTGCAAACAATCCTGAGAATACATATGCCAAAGTTTCATATTTCTTTACATCTATACCTGAAAGTCTTGTAGCTTCCTTGTTTGAACCGATTGAAAGTATATATCTTCCAAGTCTTGTCTTGTTAAGTACTATTGCCATTACAACTGCACATACTGCTAAAAGTATAAACCTGTAGGGAAATTCTTAGGTAATGCCCCACCATCTTTTGTTACCATAAATATCTCTCTGAACCATGCACCTGCACTGTTTCCCTGTGGGAATGAGATTGTCTTTGTCTTTGATACTATTGATCCGAGACCTCTTGATACCATCATAGTTCCCAGTGTTGCGATAAATGCCGGCAACTCAAAGTGTGATACCAAGATACCGTTTATAAGTCCGAAGATTCCGCCTACTAAAAGCATTATAAGTATAACTACAAACATAGGTACGCCCTTTTCCATAAAGGTTCCGCCTATAAGTGCCGAGCATATGGCTACTGTACCTATTGAAAGGTCAATACCTCCTGTAGCGATAACAAAGGTAACTCCGATTGCCATAAACGCTACATAGTAAGCAGACTTTGAAATATTCGTAAATGTCGTAGGTTGTAAGAACTTGTTTGTCAGTAATGAAAAAACTATACATATCAATACCAGTGCAGCGACAACAACCGCCTGCTGATTTGAAAAAATCTTTTTTAGGTTCATTATTTTGCCCCCTGTCTATTTGTTGCACATGTCATGATTCCCTCCTGACTGGCCTCAGATATATCAAGGCATCCTGTTATTCTGCCTTCACACATTACAATGACTCTGTCGCTCATTCTGAGTACCTCAGACAACTCTGAAGAAATCATTATAATGGATTTACCTTGTTTAACCAATCTTTCCATCAAATCATATATTTCACTCTTTGCACCTACATCAATACCTCTTGTAGGCTCATCAAATATAAGTATCTCCGAATCCTTCACCAGCCACTTTGCTATAACCACCTTCTGCTGATTACCGCCTGAAAGCTTCTTTATAATCTGCTTTACATTAGGTGTCTTTGTTTTAAGTTCCTGAACATACTTTTCACTGACAGTCTTTTCCTTGCCGCCGTCTATGAAAAGACCCTTTGCGAACTTTTCAAGTGAAGCGATTGTTGTATTCTCTTCTACAGATTTATCTACAAGAAGGCCGAATCTCTTTCTGTCCTCAGATAAGTAACCTATACCTGCGTTTACCGCATCCTTTGTAGATTTGATACTTACTTCTTTACCATGGATAAATATCTTTCCCGAATCCATAGGATCGGCTCCAAATATCAGTCTGGCAACTTCTGTTCTTCCTGCACCCATAAGTCCTGAAAATCCGAGTATTTCACCTTTTTTCAGATCAAATGAGACATTTTTTACATACTTTCCCCTGTTTAGATTCTCACACTTTAAAACCACTTCCGCATCCTCTGCCACCTCGGACTTGCTCTTAGGCTCCATAAAGACTGTTCGTCCTACCATCATCTTTATGATATCATCCTTGGTACATTCCTTTGTAACAAGTGTTCCGACATACTCTCCGTCTCTCATAACAATAACCTTGTCTGAGATAACATTGATTTCGTCCATTCTGTGTGATATATAAATTATTCCCGTACCCTTAGCCTTAAGATCGTTTATAACCTTGAAAAGTTCTTCGATCTCAGAGTCTGTAAGGGCTGCCGTAGGCTCATCAAACACGATAACCTTTGCATTGGTTGAAATAGCCTTTGCAATCTCGACCATCTGCTGCTTTCCCACAGTCAGACTTCCTATTTTTACATTAGGATTTATATCTACATTAAGCTTTCTAAAAAGCTCCTTGGCATCTTGTGCCATCTTTGCATCGTCTATAAAGATTCCTTTTTTTCTCTCTTTTCCGATGAAAAGGTTCTGTGCTACCGTCAAATCGTTCATCATATTAAGTTCCTGATGAACGATTGCAATTCCCGCCTCTTCAGATTCAGATACCGACTTATACTCTACTTCTTTTCCTTCAAAGGTTATGACACCCTCATCTTTTGAATATATTCCGGTTAGGATCTTCATAAGAGTGGATTTTCCCGCACCGTTTTCACCCATCAGCGCTACGACTTCACTCTTATTAAGTTCAAGTTCGGCATTTTTCAGTGCTGCAACACCTGAGAAAGATTTCTTTATATTTTTCATTGTAAGTAATGCTGACATAAAATCTCCCCCTTATTTGTTTTCTTTACTAACCCTCTGACCATAAGTCTTGAACTTTTCAGCCATCAAAACCATCTCTTCGTGAGGTAATATTACAGGCTCACCGATAGCCTTTGCCTTTATATAAACCTCAGAGCAATACTCTATCTCTTCTAGGATATTGAAAGCGTTAAGAAGATCATTTGCACCTGTAAGGATTCCATGATTTGCCAATATAACCGCTTTTCTGTCCTTCATTGCTTCAAAAGCATTCTTTGCAAGTTCAGGGCTTCCGTATGTAGCATACTCTGCTACTCTTACATTCTCTCCTGCTACTGCAATCATATAATGGGTTGCAGGAAGTTCCTGTCTAAGACAACCCATAACAGTTGAATACATTGTATGAGCATGAATAACCGCATCGATATCATCTCTGTACTTATATGGCATGACATGCATTGCCCACTCTGATGAAGGAGTTCTGTTTCCTTCTATCACATTTCCGTCTACATCTATGATAACTATATCCTCAGGCTGTATCTCAAAGAAATCTATTCCTGAAGGAGTGATTGCCACATGTCCGTTCTTTCTGTCAAATATACTTAAGTTACCGCCTGTACCTTGGTAAGACCTGCTTTTACAAGTTTCTTTCCGTACTCTATTAAAAGCAGTCTTTCCTTCTCCATCAACATAATGTTTTCCCCTTTACTATCAAGAGGGCAATAACGCCCTCCTGTATTTAATTTTTACTTATAAAGCGGACCGTAGTAAGCACATGCTCTGTAGTCCTGTCCCTCTAAATCTGCTGTACCGAATCCGTTAAATGAATGTGGTCTGAATATTCTACCTTCTTCTACATTGTGGAATGCTACAGGAATTCTAAGCATTGAAGCAAGTGTAAGAAGTCTGTCACCTACGTGACCCTCTACCGTAGCGCCGTGGTTTGCACCCCACTTTGCCATAACATTGTATACTGAATCCGCAGCACCTACGCCAATCTTAGGAGCAAACCATGTTGTAGGCCATGTTCTGTCTGTTCTCTCATCAAGTGTCTTGTGAACATCATTCTCAAGTACACAGGTATTACCCTCTATTACCTGAAGTGTAGGTCCTACACCCTCTACAATATTTACTCTTATCATTGTTACAGGCATCTCTGCAGCTGTCTTAAAGTGTGATGAGAAGCCGCCGCCTCTGAAGTACTCGTAGTTTGCTCTGCACCAGTCGGTTGCATCACAGCAAGCCTTGATATCCTCGTCTGTAAGATTCCACCACTCTTTCATGGTTCCGTTTCCGTTTTCATCCTTTGCAGCCGCACTTGCATCAAGACAGCTTGCACCTGAGTTTATAAGGTGAATAATTCCGTTCTTTGCAAATCCTTCAAGTTCTTTACCTGTAACTCTCTTTACAGCTTCAGGTGACCAGTATGTTCTTACATCTGAGAATATAGGAGCCTTTCCTGTAGAAAGCCATCCGAACATCATTGCAATACCGTTTAATGTATCATTCTCCGTTGCAAAAGGTGTAGGCATCTTCTTACCGTTCCAGTTAAATCCCGATGCCATAATAGCCTCTGTAAAGTCTGCGTTAGGAAGCCAATCTGTCCACATTCTCTGTCCTTGGAATCCGCCTGCAAGACCGTTTCTTCCAAGTGCTTCCTCATGCCATCCAAGCTTTGCAAGCTTCGGATTTCCTTCAAGGATATCTCTTACAACCATTGCATGCTTTACGCAGAAAGCCCACTGCTCGTCATCCTTAATATATCTTGACTTCTTAATAATCTCAGGGAAGTCCTTTCCGGCATTGGTGTCATATCCTTCTTTGCAGTTTGCCTTTACCCATGCAAAAGCTCTCTCAAACTCCTCAGGATCGTATATTCCAAGTGTGATTCTTCTAAGAACCTCTGTCATATCAACCCACTCCGTTCTCATTCCGAGATACTTCTGTAAGAAATCTACATTTACAACACTGCCTGCAATACCCATTGAAACCGAACCGATATTTACATAAGACTGATTCTTCATGATTCCTACAGATACGGCACCTCTTGCAAAGTCCAAATCTTCTTTGCAACATCAGGAGTGATACTTTCATCATCCTTATCCTGAACTTCAGTTCCGTAGATTGAGAATGCAGGAAGCCCTCTCTGTGCATAAGCAGCCATAACAGCTGCAAGATAAACAGCTCCCGGTCTCTCAGTACCGTTAAATCCCCAAACAGCTTTTATTGTGTTAGGGTTTAAGTCCATTGTCTCAGTTCCGTAGCACCAGCAAGGTGTAACTGTAAGTGTTCCGATTACATTCTGATTTGCAAAGTACTCTTCACAAACAGCCGCCTCGGCACCTCCACCGATAGTTGTAGGTGAAATAACGACCTCCACCTTCTCTCCGTCAGGATACTTTAAGTTGTCTTCTATAAGCTTTGCAGCTCTTTTTGCCATTCCCATTGTCTGCTCTTCAAGTGCCTCTCTAACTCCGCCCCATCTGCCGTCAATTGTAGGTCTGATACCGATTTTTGGATGTTTCATACTTCCTCCTTATTTGAAATCCACTGTTTTTATCTCACATGATCCTAAGATCAATTCAATACCTGTTTTTAAATCCTTCACTTCCTTCATATGTAAAAGTGAAAGAAGTATATTTCCGAGGGCTGAGCTCTCATAAGGTCCCGCCTTTACCGCTACGCCCATTTTGTTTGCAATCATTGATGTAAGTACACTTGACTTGGCACCGCCACCGATGATATGTATTCTTTTAAAATTCTTATGTAAAATCTTTTCAATATCGGTTTTTACTTCGATGTACTTGTTTACCATGCTCTCATAAATAACCGCAAAGTAGTCAAAATCATCCTCCGGAATATTCTCTCCGTTATTTTCAACGAACTTATCAATCTCAGTCTTTACATCGATACTTTCTCTTGCAAAGACCTCCGCATCCATATCTATAAGCGGAAGTTTTTTATCCATTCCGTTTACATAAGCGCTTATTTCATCAAATGATATCTTTCTTCCAAGCTTATTTCAAGCTGTGACTTATACTTTTCAAGCAGATAAAGACCTGTGATATTCTTAAAGAACATCGGCTTTGAATTAAATCCGAGCTCATTTGTCAGATTGTTCTCATATGCCTCATCGGTTATAATGCACTTATCCACCGCACTGCCTATAAGTGACCATGTTCCGCAGCTTAAAAACATACTGTCTTCATCAAGGAAACTGTCTGTCATAAGAAGTGCGCTTGCAGTATCATGTGTACAAACAGGAATCACATCTATATTCAGACTCTTTAATACTTCTATCCTTGAATCTCTTGTATTACCTACCGCTTCTGTAGCCTTTACAATCTCAGGAACCAGACTCTTTTTAAGTTCAAGCTTTTCAAATATTGTATCTGAAACTTTTTTCTTTCCCATATCGTAAAGCCCTGTAGTCGACCATATAGTTTCCTCTCCCACCTTCTTGCCTGTAAGCATATAGAAGATAAGATCCGGCATCATAAGCAACTTGTCAGCCTTTTCGTATATATCAGGGTTGAGCTTCTTAAGAGTGAGAAGTTGAAATACGGTATTTATAGTCATTATCTGATTACCGCTGTTTTTAAATATCTCAAGTTCACTTATCTTTGACTTTGCTTCTTCTCTTCCTATAGTATATTTTTCATCTCTGTAGGAGAAAGGAGTATCTATAAGCTCTCCGTCTTTGTCAATCATACCGAAGTCTACGCCCCATGTATCAATACCTATACAGGACACATCCTTGTTCTCGATGATTGTATTTACTATCTTGTCTAAAATCGCATCGAAGTCCCAATATAACCTGCCGTCTTTGTTCTTTATACTGTGGGACATTCTCATAACTTCCTCAGTGATGAGCTTTCCGTCAGCAATATATCCAACAATACCTCTGATGGAAGTCGCACCCATATCGAAAGCCAATACCTTGTTCATACTTCACCAACTTTCAATAATAAAGTAGATAATACTTAAGAAAACTCACACCCCCGTGAAAATAAAATTTCAAGACCGCCATAAAAATATACTCTGAAAGTTTGTTTCAAGTCTTTGTTATTTATAGCTTCTCTATCAGGAAAAAAATTTAAATATAATAATTTATTTCGCCCAACCTTTGATTCTACTTTCATTTTTCCTAAGGTATTATCGAAAAATATTTTTTTCATTAACTAGAATATATCATATTTAATAATAAAAAAATATATATGAATATATTCTTGAATACTTTTTTATTTTTATGATATAATGTTCATATATGAACTTTTTTGTTCACAACAATATTTTGATTGCTTTACTCTTTACCGCAATCAATATAAAAAGACATATTAAGAGGATTTTATGGATTCAAATGTAAGAAAACAACAGATATTGGATGTACTTAATAAGTGCAACGGTATATCTACCATAGACAGTCTTTGCAAACGTGTCTATGCTTCACGCTCAACTGTCAGAAGAGATTTGATTGCACTTGAAGAAGAAGGCACTATAAAGAGATCTCACGGCTATGTATCGGTAATTGTCAAGTCCGCCAATGAAAGCCCTATCGGAATGAGACGAATAGAAAATCTTGACAAAAAGCAGATTATTGCAGGTAAGGCCGCACCGCTTTTAAAGGATGATATGGTCATCTTTCTTGACTCATCCTCTACAGTTTGCCAATTGGCCCCTATGTTGAAATTGAGACAAAATATCACTATCATTACTAACGGAATAAATATTGCAAATGAGCTTTCAAATGCTCAGAACCTCAAATGCTTTCTTTGTCCGGGCGTATTAAAGCACAAGAGCCTTTCCATTGTAGGAGAGTTCGCGTCAAGCTTCATCAAAAACTTTAATGCGGAGTTTGCCTTCATGTCATGTAAGGCGATAAGTACCAAGGGAATTTTTGAGGGAGACGACTCACAGGGACTTGTAAAAAAGAGTATGATAGAAAATGCCGATAAAACCGTGCTTTTATGTGACAATACTAAGGAAGAAGCGGTAGGATTTTTTAAGGTATCAGATTTTAATGATATTGATGTACTGGTTTCAAACGGTCAATTTTCAGATGAGCTTGATAAAATTCTGGTAAACAATATAAAAAAATAATATAATAAAGGTCTGAATCAATATCACAAGATTACTTGTATATGATTCAGACCTTTATGTTATTTGAAATAATTATTCCACTTATTTTAAATATCCATTATCATTTATATGATATTACATCCCAAATTTCTTTAGGTTCAAGTCCAAGTTTCCAGACCGCCACTCCTGCAAGGTCCGCTTCCTTAACAGCATCCATCTTAAGCTTCATAGACTTCTCATCTTCCATCCAGATATACTTGGTGGCACTGCCCACACTTATCTGACCGACATACTGACCTACAGTATCATCCCAAGTAAGATTTACATTATTTTCCTTAACCCAGTTTGATGCTCCTGTCATGCCTAAGGCGGTTGAACTTACCTTACCGTTTTCCTTAGTCCAAACTCTGGTATATACAGGCACCGCATTGATAAGTTTCTCTTTAGGTACTTCTTTTAAACTGTCTGTAATCGAATTTTTTACAAAATCTATGGAAGCGCTGCTGCCTTCATCAGAGCCGCTGTAATGCTCGTCGTAGCCCATATTTATAACATAGTCCGCTACCTCTGCAAGCTCAGCCCTTTGGTAGAATGTATTGTATGATGCCGGAACCGGCACATCCACACTGAGTACCACCTTATTGTTTCTGCACGAAACCGAAAGCTCACGTATGAACTCTATAAAATGAGGCGCATTGTCCTGTGTCAAATATTCAAAATCTATATTTATTCCGTCAAATCCATATTTCTTGGTATCACTCATCAAATTTTCAATAAGTTTTTTCCTGCTTGTTGAAGATGAAAGGATTTTCAATGTACTGATTTTATCACTGAAATTGTCAATAAGCGGCCAAACCTTCAAGCCCTTCTTATGTGCCGCATCCACATAATCCTTGCTTGCTATAGAAGTATAATTACCCTTGTTATCAGACAGTTTAAACCATGTAGGAGATATGACATTCATTCCCTTGGTATTATCAACTACCTTTGTAAAGTTTTTATTGGCCGCCGCGGCTGTAACCTGATGCCAACCAAGTACCACCTTCTCATCCATCGACATAGATGTGTACTCAGGCTTTACAAAGCTGCTGACTCTGTTACCTTTATTTATATTTCAGATGCTTTCTTTTTATATAGCCCATAACACCGCTTTCTGTAAGCACCTTATCCCACTTGCCTTTTTGCTCTACCACAGTTACCTTGCTGTCTTTTTCAAGCTCGATATTTTCTATGCTTGCTGAAAGCATACTTGCATCAACTCTAAGTACCGACTTTGATTTGAGATTACCCTCTTCATATTCACCGAAATTATCATTTATATATATCTTCTTGATATCACCGTCTGTGAATATATCTGTCCAAATATCGGTATATGTCTTTACTGTCTCTATCGAAATATATGTCTTATTATCCTTTTCAAGCAGCAGCGGCTTACCGTTTTTATCTTTATTTTCAAAATTTGCGTATACTATCTCTGTCGGCAGTGCGTACGAAAGCAGCTTTTCATCGTCACTGTAATAAAACTTGTCATTAAGTATTGACCTTGTCCAATTCAAAGGTATATATACCACACCGTCCTTATATACTGCCTTTGCCTTCTGTAATGAGTAGTTGTATACAAGCGCCACCTCATCATCCTTTACCTGATAAATCTGCGCTTCGGATATTTTCTCACTTGAACCGACTATCTCTTCTATCTCTCTCGGCAAAAATATAATCCCAAGCACAGCGCATAGGACTATTACAATACCTATCAAAACCCTTTTCTTCACATTGCCTCCATATAATTCAAATATAAATAGTGTTCGTAATCAGTATACAATATAAATATGTATAAATGTTTAAAATTATAATGAATTAAAAAAACTGCCAAAAACTTTATTGTTCTGACAGTTATACTTACACGGCATTTCTCTTTTTGATTTGTTTTTATCAATGTTTGGCTACCTAGTTAAGCCTTTTCTGTGACACTTTTTCATTGATAAATCTTTTTGATATTTGATTTTTTTACATATAATTATAGACGGTCTTTAATAAAATATAGAAAACACCTGTATATACTTTCTTTCTATCCACTAAAGCAGTGTGTGCTATGCAATCAGATGATATTCTTATTTTCATATGTATAAATCCTCGGGTTTCAGTTTGAATAATAATTAGAATTTACTCCTAATAGAAGTCTAAGATAAAATTGAATTTTTTTAGATATTACTTTTTTTACAACTTTTTATATTGGGGACTTTGATGGCTAAACGATCATTTATAAAAGTTATCTATATGTCTCCTTTCTCCGTCTGTAGATACATTATAAATCCTAAAATATCCGTATGCAATCCTAAACCGTTGTTCGGTCGGTATATGACAAGATAGATTGTGCAAAATAAAAGAGCCGACAAAAGCCGACTCCATACTCTATTTCTCACTCCTAAACCACTTTTGCCCTAACAGGCTCTCGCTTCTTTTCCGAAAATAAATGAACTTTTTGGTTCAAGAGCTAACATAAGTAAATTTCCCAAAACAGCTACCGCAAGCACCTCACCTATTCCAACTGTAAGCATCAAATACGGTATCAAATCAGGTAAACCGTAAGCATACTTCAGTACAAAAGGGATAATAATTGCATTTGCAAGTATCGGCGGCACACATACAAGCCACTTAGAAACACTTCTAAGTCTGTAGCTTATTATCGCGCCTATCAGTGTAGCCAATGTTCCGAATATAATATCCGGAAGTGCGGCTCCGGCAAGTATATTTGCCAAAAGACATCCTATACTTACTCCCGGCACTGCAGCCACTGTAAAGAAAGGCAAAATGCAAAGCGTCTCTGAAATTCTGAACTGGATTGCACCGAAGCTTATAGGTGCAAATGCAAGTGTAAGCACTACATATACTGCCGCTATGACGGCACCCTGTGCCATCATTTTTGTTGTAATATTTTTCATGTTTTCTCCTTTAGTTTTGTTTTAGGTGAGGAAGGTCTCGAACTCACCAAGTACGCTAGATACTTTACGGTATTTTAGAGAATAAATCAAGTGTTTTCGTAGTATAATCGTGTTTTATACTATAAACATGCCTTATAGATTTCAACTATGTCCTCATTTGTAAGTGCTACGAAGGCATCTTTTAAATATCCTCCGGTATTTGCATGCTCAGCCATTGCCTCAAAATGCTTATCGTCAATACCCAGCTCTGTAAGAGTCATGGGTATACCTGTCTCTTTAAAATAGCGCTCCAGTGCATCTATTCCGGCAAATGCCAATGCTCTGTCGTCATCACCCTCAAGTCCCATTACATTTCTTGCAAACTTTACAAATCTCTCTGTTGCAGTTACATCTTTATTGAGGATATGACGCATCCACCTGATTGTAAGTATGGCAAGACCTACACCATGTGTAATATCATAATATGCTGAAAGCTCATGTTCCATCGCATGGCACGGCCAACCTGTTTCCTTTTTACCGTACTCCGGAATTCCCGAGCAGGCTACGGAAGCATCCGCCATCAAATTGGCTCTTGCAGAGTAGTTTGTAGGATCCACAAGTGCAATCTTGCAGTTTTTCATTACGGACTTAAGAACTGTTTCCGCTATACCGTCCGAGAGGTCGCTGTCCATAGTCCTTGAAAAGTAACCTTCGAATATATGGCTCATTATATCCGCGCTGCCTGCCGCAGTCTGATACTTTGATACGCTGAAAGTATATGTAGGGTCACATATACTGACTGAAGGATATGTGTATACCGCACCAAGCTTTTCATTAGTATCCATATTTGTGATTACACCGCCTGCATCAAACTCCGAGCCTGTTGCGCTGATTGTAAGTATATCTACAAGTGGAAGTGCTTTTGCTCTTCTAAAGCTTGTTTTTACCATTTCCCAAAGATCATCACCCTCATAGTAATATCCTACCGCTATTGCCTTGGCACAGTCAATGGTACTTCCTCCACCTACCGCCAAGATTACATCTATATTATTCTCCTTGCAAAGTTCAACTCCTCGTTTTGCTGAAGTTATTCTTGGGTTTGGCTCTATTCCGTCACATTCGGTGATATTGAAATTATTCTCTTTTAAAATCTTTATCACTTCATCATAAAGTCCTGTCTTTTTGATTGAGCCGCCACCATAGGCAAGCAAAACATTTTTACCGAAAGGCTCCAATGATTTTGCCAGTCTTTTAATCTGTCCTTCGCCAAAATACAATTTGGTAGGAATATCATGTTTGAAACTAAGCATATGTACCTCCACTTTTCATATACGCAACCGGGGAATTTTACTTTCAAAATACCTGTAATATTAGTTTTATTTTAATACAATATTCAGTACATCTTCAACCCTTTTTACAGGAATAATCTCAAGTTCATCCAAGACTTCCTTAGCCACTTCCTTAAGATCATCCTCGTTTTCTTCAGGGATAAATACCTTCTTTATTCCGGCTCTGGCTGCCGCCATAAGTTTCTCAGGCAGTCCGCCTATAGGCATTACATTGCCGCAAAGTGATACTTCACCCGTCATAGCATACTCCGGAGAAACCGGAATATTGTTTATAAGTGATGCAAGTGCCGTGGTCATTGTGATACCCGCACTCGGTCCGTCCTTCGGTACGGCACCTGCAGGTACATGTATATGAATATCATTTTTCTCAAAGATTTCAGACTTTTCAGGGTACATAGACTTCACAAGGCTTAGTGCAATATCCACACTCTCCTTCATTACATCGCCCAGCTGACCTGTTACCTTTATATTGCCCTTTCCCTTTGTAAGCATTGTCTCAATAAAGAGTATTTCACCGCCTACTGCAGTCCAAGCCAAACCTGTTACCACACCTGCCTGCTTTTTCTCCAAGATACTCTCATGCTTTATAGGTCTTTGGTCAAGGTAATCGCTCAGATCCTCAGGCTTTACATCAAGTACCTCTTTATTGTTTCTTACAAGCTCTACTGCAGCATATCTGCAAAGTGAGCTTATCTGCTTTTTCAGTCCGCGCACACCGGCTTCCATAGTATATCCGTTTATAAGTGCTTTTATCGTGTCGTCTTCTATTATAAGATTCTCATCACTTATACCGGCCTTTTTCTTTGCCTTAGGAATCAGATGATCCTTTGCTATAGAAAATTTCTCAAGCGCGGTATATCCTGTAAATCTGATGACCTCCATTCTGTCAAGGAGCGGTCCCGGTATAGTATCAAGTGAATTAGCGGTACATACAAACAGTACATCCGAAAGATCGTAAGGTACATTCATATAGTGGTCGGTAAAGGTATTATTTTGCTCGGGATCAAGCACCTCAAGCAATGCGCTTGCAGGATCACCGTTATAAGATGATGCAAGCTTATCAATCTCATCAAGTACCATTACAGGATTTGATGTACCCGCCTTTTTCATACCGTCCATTATTCTACCCGGCATAGCTCCTATATAAGTCCTTCTGTGTCCTCTTATATCGGCTTCATCTCTTATACCTCCCAAAGAAATACGCACATACTCTCTTCCAAGAGCCTCCGCTATACTCTTTCCGATACTTGTCTTTCCTGTACCCGGAGCACCTACAAACAAAAGTATGGAGCCGCTTTGGCTTTTATTAAGAGACATCACAGCCAGCTGCTCTATAATTCTTTTCTTTACCTTTTTCAGACCGTAGTGTTCTCTGTCAAGAACCTCCATAGCCTTATCAAGCTCTATTTCCTTAGGCTCTTCCTTCTTCCACTGCAATGAAGTAACAAAGTCAAGATAGTTGTAGAGCAGACCGTACTCATGGCTGTCCTTACCTTCCTGCTTCATACGATTTAATACATTGTCGGCTTCCTTCCTTGCAATCTCGTTCATACCTGAGTTTTCTATCTTTTCCTCAAACTTTCTGACCTCCGAGACATTCTCAGGATGCATATCGTCCAAGGCCTTTTGCAAGAAACTTATCTGCTTTTTGATTGCATCCTCTCTGTACGCCTTCTCATGAATCTCTTTTTGTGCCTGCTTTGCCTCCTCACTGACTTCATTGATTGCCATAAACTCTCTGGCATACTTTGCTATAAGCTCGGCTCTTGCCTTTGTGGAATCCTCCGCAAGTACTGCATACTTTTCTTCAGGAGTTATATTCATAAAAGGTGACAGTCCAACCATCAGCTCATTCATGTTTTTCCATGCAAGTACATAGCCTCTTGCCATAAGACCCCACTGAAACTTAGTCACATAGTTTAAAAGCTCGTCTCTAAGATCTATAAGCATTGTATTGGCACTTTGCGGGTCCAAATCATCTATCTCAGGCCTTTGAACTCCCACAACATTTTGGGTTTCAAAGTCGATATATTCAACATTTATCCTGTTAAATGCCTCCAAATTGGCACCGCCTTCATCGTCTACAGACAGCACCTGACCTGCCACCGCTATAGGATAAACATCCTCCATGGTGATATCTCTATCCTTTGACTCTTTTAAGTAAAGAAATGTTACCCTTTCGCCAACAGATATCTTATCCACTCCCGCTTCCTGCAAATAATCTTTTCTGAAATATATTTTTGAACCCGGTAAAACTACCGTATTATATGTCGGTATTAAAATCATACATCCTCCTTTGTTAGCACTTATAATAAAAGAGTGCTAAAGAATATTTATAAAAAAGAGGTTGTAACACCGGATCGTTTACAACCTCTCCATTTATACATTGTGATTATATCACTGGCACTCACATTCGTCAAGTGATAAATAAATTTTGCAAAATATAAAAGCACGCTTTTATTTATACTCTTCTACCGCCTTTTTCAAGCTGTCAAGAGCCTGTTTAAGATAGCTTCTCGGACAGGCTATATTGAACCTCTCAAACCCCTCTCCGTCTACTCCGAACATTGCTCCCGAGTCTATCCAAAGCTTTGCCTTATTCACTATCAAGTCTTCTCTTTGCTTTTCACTAAGACCAAGTTTTCTAAAATCTACCCAGACAAGATATGTTCCCTCAGGCTCTATTAAGCTCAGCCCTCCAATATTTTCTTTCAGATAGTCTCTAAAGAATATCAGATTGTCCTTTATATAGGCTCTTACCTCATCAAGCCACTCTTTACCTGACTCATATGCGGCTCTTGCAGCTACAAGTCCCATAGTGTTTAACTGTGAATATCCCGACTTTACTATCTCATTTCTGAAAGCGTCACGAAGCTTCTTATTCTCTATAAAGATATTTGAAACCTGAAGCCCCGCTATATTAAAGCTCTTGCTTGGTGCTGTGGCAATTACAGAGTTGGCGGCATAGCTTTCTCCAAGTGAAGCAAATACATGGTGCTTATTCGGTTTATATACAAAATCCGCATGAATCTCGTCACTGAAAATCACCACATCATGCTTGATACAGATATCTCCGATTTTTTTAAGCTCTTCTACACTCCACACTCTTCCTACAGGATTGTGAGGAGAACAGAGTATAAACAGCTTCACATTATTTCAACTATTTTTTTCTCAAAGTCCTCAAAATCAATCTCATATCTGCCGTCTTTTAAAACCAAAGGAGAATTGACAAGCTTTCTGTTATTGGCAATTATCATCTCACTGAACGGGTAGTAAACAGGCTGCTGTATAATGACGGCTTCACCTTCTTTGGTAAATGCCTTTACCGCCATCGCTATTGCATATACCACACCCGGAGCCTTTACAAGACTTCCCTTCTTTATCTCCCAGTCAAAGTTGTCTTTAAACCATTTTTTTACTATTTCAAAATAGTCGGACTTCACCTCACTATAACCGTATATTCCATGGTTTATCTGAGCCTGTAGGGCATCCGTTATAGGCTTTGCCACCTCAAAGTCCATATCTGCAACCCAAAGTGAAAGCTCGTCACCGTTTTTTCCCCTCTCCTTTGCAAAGTCGAACTTCAAGCAATTTGTGCCGTGCCTGTCTATAATTTTATCAAAATCGTACATAAAATCTTCCTCTATGCCAACGCTATCTCCAAATCTCTTATAAGGTCATCAGCATTTTCTATTCCTACCGAAAGTCTAAGGAATTTGTCGGTGATTCCAAGTCTCTCTCTTACTTCCACAGGTACATCCGCATGAGTCTGTATCATCGGGAATGTAATCAAAGACTCCACACCGCCAAGACTTTCCGCATACTTTATTATCTGTATCTTTTCAAACGCATCAAGTGCGGTCTTTGCGGTATCTGTAGTAAATGCAATCATACCGCCGAAGCCTCTTGACTGAGCCTTGTTTATCTCATATCCCGGATGGTCCGGAAGTCCTACATAGTATACATTTGTAATCTTTTTATGATTTTTCAAAAATTCCGCTATCTTTAACGCATTCTCCTGTACCCTGTCCATTCTCACCGCCAGAGTCTTAAGACCTCTAAGCACCAAAAAGCTGTCAAAAGGTGAAAGACTCGGTCCTACAGTCTTATACATAAATCTTATCTTTTCCGCAATATCGGCATTTGCACTGCATACAAAACCTGCCAGAGTATCATTGTGACCTGCAATATACTTTGTACCGCTGTGAATAACTATATCCGCACCGAGCTTTAGAGGGTTTTGGAAATAAGGGCTTAAAAATGTATTGTCTACTATAAGTAAAAGACCGTGTTCCTTTGCAATCTCTGCCATCTCCTTTATATCTGTGACAAGCATTGTAGGATTGCTTGGAGTTTCTATAAAGATTGCCTTGGTATTTCATTTATAGCATTAAGTACATTCTCTTTTTTTGTTGTATCCACATATGTGAATGTTCTGCCGCGCTCTATTCCGAGAGTATTAAAGAGTCTTGTGCTTCCTCCATATATATCTTCCTGTGATATGATATTGTCACCTGCATTAAAAAGTTCCAATACCAACAAGCAGGCAGCCATTCCTGTGGATGTAGCGACCGTATCATAAGCACCTTCAAGTGCGGATATACTCTCCTCAAGCTCCGTTCTTGTAGGGTTTGACTGACGTGAGTAATCATAACCTGTACTCTCTCCTACTCCCGGATGTGAGAAAGTTGCCGTCTGAAAAATAGGTATTGTCATCGCTCCGTATGCATGAGCAATTTTATCTTCATTCGGACTGTGTACGCATAATGTTTCAATATTCATAATTCACCTGACTTTTCTAATACTATCTGTTAAAATGTTATACCTTATATACATAAGCCATAACCATAATCAATAAGCAGTATTTTACAAGTTCTGTATTCCTTGGTCAATAAGATGTTTTCTTGCCCCGGCTATAAATAAAAGCTATACCTTATACTTGTTCTTATAGGCAAGTATGGCAGCCACAGTCTTTGAATCTTTTATTTCTCCCTTATAGATAAGCTTCAACAAATCGTCAAGCTCCCACTCTTCAATATCAATGTTCTCATCCTCATCAAGGTCCTGTTCGCCTTTTTTGAGATTTTTGGCTACAAATATGTCTATCTCCTCGTCTCCGAATGCGACCATTGTATTGATTCTTATAAGAAACTCAAGTTCATCCGGTGAATCCACTCTGTAGCCTGTCTCTTCCCTAAGTTCTCTAAAAGCACAAATTCTTCTCGGTTCATCCTTTGCATCCACCTTACCTGCCGGAAGTTCAAGTGTATATCTGTCAAGTGCGTTTCTGTACTGACGCACAAGTAAAATCTTACCGTTATCAAGTATCGGTACTACCGCAGCCGCACCGTTGTGCTGTATATAGTCCCACACTGCCCTTTTACCATCAATTACCACATGATCCTTATATACCTTTACTATTGTTCCCTCATATGCAAGCTCTCTGCTCTCTCTTTTTATTGCTCCCATGCTTTCTCCTTACCTGACTTTACAATCTCAGCCACATTGTTTAAAAACTCGATTATATTCTCAATACCTTCATTTGAATATTCAAAATAATGGTCTTTTTTCTTATCATCATCTGTATGGTCAAAACTAAAGGGCTCAGGCCACACTGTCAGTTTCAGCTTGGCCTCGCCCCTCTTATCCTTCGGTGTGAAATTAACTTTTTCAAGCGGGTCTCTGCCCAGTCTGAATCTCAACCCGTCCAGACTTCCTGTGAAATATTGGCCATAATCATAATATCCTATATTTAACAAGTCACCTTTTTTTAACATATAAACATTTCTCTCAAATCTTTGACACTCTTTACAATATAATTTGCCTCTGCAAACTCATCAAGTCCGCCATAGCCGTAGAGTACTCCGATACTCTTTAAACCGGCGCTCTTTGCTCCCACTATATCATGACTTTTATCACCTGTCATTATAGCGGATTCTCTGTCCTCTATCTTATTTGACTCAAGCACATACTCTATCACTGCCGCCTTTGTAGATCTCTTGGTATTGAAATCTCCGTCAGCTCCGCCTACAAATGTAAAATACTTATCAAGTCCGAAATGCTCTATAACTCTTCTTGCTTCAAACTCAGGCTTGGAGGTGGCTATATAAAGCTTATATTTGACTGATAATTCTTTTAACATCTCTTCAACTCCTTCATAAAGCTCACATTCAAATATTCCGACACTTTTATAATACTTGTGAAAAACACAAAGTGCCTCTTCATATTGCTTCAAACTGAATCCGTAAAAGTTTGTATAGCTTTCCACCATAGGAGGTCCGACAAACTTTTTCAAATCCTCAAGACTTTCTTTTATACCGAAATGCTCCAATGACTTTTGTACTCCCTTTGTGATACCGAGGTCCGATTTCACTATAGTTCCGTCCAAGTCAAATAAAATATGTTTTTGCTTCATTACTGCTCCTTAACTACAGGTTGCTTCAGTTTCAGGCAGACCTTTTCTATTCTTGCATGATCCATCTTTTTACAGTCAATACAATATTGTCGAAATTGATTATTTCACCCTCTACAGGTAATCTTCCAAGCTTCTCCATTATAAGTCCGCCTATAGACTCGTATTCCTCTGAAGAAAGGCTAAGTCCTATTCTGTCGTTGATATCATCAAGATTTGTTGAACCGTCTATAAGATATTCCAGGTCTGAAACCTTGGTTATACCCTCATCCTCATCGGCATCAAACTCATCCCTTATCTCACCGACTATCTCTTCAAGCATATCCTCCAAAGTGATAAGACCTGCCGTTATACCGTATTCATCAAGCACTATTACTATATTGGCGCCTGTTTTTCTCATATCCATCATCAGTGCGGAGGTCTTTTTGTACTCATAGGTATAAAGCGGCTCTCTTAAAAGCTCCTTCATAATGAAGTTTTCCTTGTCTTCTATAAGAAGAAAATCCTTTACATTAAGTATTCCTATGACATTATCCGGAGTCTCCTCATATACCGGTATTCTTGTATATCTTTCCTCTCTGAACACCTGCAGTATCTCCTCATAGCTTGACTTTTCATCAACCATCACCATATCCACTCTCGGCACCATGATATCTCCGGCTACGGTATCACCGAAGTCCACCACATTTACAATCATCTTCTTTTCTTCGTTTTCAATGACTCCCTCTTCGTGGCTGTACTCCACCATTGCCCTAAGTTCTTCCTCTGTAACCGCATTATTATCATCACCGTTTTTATTAAATATGGAGATAACAAACTTTGCAACGGTATTTACAATAAGATTACCGGAGTCAATAAAGTAACCAAAAATGAAATTACCCCTATATAGGCAAGCGCCATATTCTCCGCATTCTTTGATGCCACATTCTTTGGAGTAATCTCACCGAATACAAGTATGAGAAATGTCAATGTACCTGTGGCAATACCCACAAGTTTGCTTCCGAATATCTTCAATGTGAGTGCTGTTGAGATTGAAGACGCTGTAAGGTTTACTATATTGTTTCCTATCAGTATGGCGGAAAGCATCTTATCGGTATTCTCCGTAACCTTAAGTACCTTAGCGGCTCTCTTGTTTCCGTTATCAGCCAGATTTCTCATTCTCAACTTATTTGAAGTCATAAGGGCTGTTTCAGCAGATGAAAAAAATGCTGAAGCAGACAATAATATAATCACTATTACCAACTGTATTATGTCACTCGTTTCCAAAATTACTCCTATATTATTCTTCAGTAGCTTTAGTATCTACCGGTATTTCTTTTTTCTTTGTTCCGAAAGGCATCATCAAGCTCCCGACCAATATAAAAATATCTCCCAAATTAAATATCACCTTATCAAGACCTTTCACCTTGATACGAATATAGTCAACCACATATCCGCGGGTAAATCTGTCAAATATATTGCTCAACGCACCTGCAATAATAAGACATAATGACAGCTTCTTTATCTTATTTCCCTTTTTAGGAAGTAAGAATGAAAGAAAACCTACAAGTACCGATGTGATAAGCACCGGAACATACTTTACCGCTTTTTGATTTTCCTTCATCTTACCGAAAGGAAATCCGTTGTTGTGAAATTTATCTATTTCTATCTTCTTTGCAAATGTCCTCGGCAAATCCTTATCATCAAATGAACCCACTGCATACTTGAGTATAAGGTCAAGGCAGGACAGTATCGGTATCAAAATAACATACATAACCCCTCCTATGCATTCCTGAATACTATGTTCGGAGCGCCCTTATGTTCCAGATAATCTCTTGTAATTATAACCCTGCCGATATTCTTATCCTTAGGTATCTCATACATTATATCAAGCATAAACTCTTCTATAATAGAGCGAAGCGCCCTTGCTCCGGTATCCTTTTTCATTGCCTGCTGTGCAATATAGTCCATCGCGTCATCATCAAATACAAGCTCCACTTCATCAAGCTCCAAGAGTCTCTTGTACTGCTTTAAGATAGCATTCTTAGGCTCGGTAAGTATCTTTTTGAATGCCTCTTTATCAAGTTTTGAAAGCGTACATACCACAGGAAGTCTGCCTATAAACTCCGGAATCATACCGAACTTTCTGATATCCTCATTAGTCACCTTGGAGTAAAGGTCCGCTTCATTATCATACTTATCCTTAAGATCTGAATTAAAGCCTACACTTGTATTCTTTTGTAATCTTTCCTTTATAATATCGTCAAGTGCCGGGAAAGCACCTCCACAGATAAACAGTATATTATCGGTATTTACAGTCTCCATCGGTGCAAGGACATTTTTTTGATTGGTGCCCACAGGTACTTCCACTTTGCTGCCTTCAAGAAGCTTCAAAAGTTCCTGTTGTACACTCTCTCCGCTTACATCTCTGGTATTGGTATTTTTCTTTTTTGCAATCTTATCTATCTCATCTATAAATACTATGCCGCACTCCGCTCTCTCCACATCGTTACCTGCAGAAAGCAAAAGCTTTGATATTACGCTTTCTATATCATCTCCGATATATCCGGCTTCTGTAAGTGATGTTGCATCCGCTATTGCAAGCGGTACATTGAGAAGTTTTGCAAGTGTCTTTACAAGGTATGTCTTTCCGCTTCCTGTAGGTCCTATCATAAGGATATTTGACTTTTCAATCCTTGTCCCTTCCTTGTCCTTGTCAAGGAATATTCTCTTATAGTGATTATAAACAGCAACCGAAATGACCTTCTTTGCCTGCTCCTGCCCTATAACGTATTCATCAAGCATCTCTTTTATCTTATGTGGCGCAGGCACATCCTTCATTGTAAACAGCGGCTCTGTCCTCTTTTCATCTCTTTTCTTTACTCTGGCTCTTTCAGGTATCGGATTTACATTCATATTCGGGATATTTAAGCTGCCAAAATCAATATTTTTGATATCATCCATATTCATCTTCCCTGAAAGCTTACTTATATCAATGCTCTGCATTGAATTGAATGTCTTTTGTATACAGTCGGGACAGATATCTATTCCGCCGGGCATTGATATCATGGTTCCTGTCTTTGACTCAGGCCTCCTGCACATATAACATATTTTTTCATATTTATTATCATCTTTTTTATTGTCTTCCATATTTCCATTCCTATTTTTTTAAAAACAGTTTTATGTCATTCTACCACAAATAAAAAAAATGTGCCATATAGGTACAATGGCACAACTTGCTGTTTCCAAGCCTGTTATGGCTGTAGCTTCTTGCTTTTACCGAATTCTAATTGGGTTTATCTGCTCTTACCACTTATAAAATCTTTTCACTCTTTTTCTTTAAAACCTTTATTACAAGAATCAGTCCTCCTAGTAAATAAATGTATATATACATTTTGAATAATATTTTGAAAAATATACTCAGTATTAGTTATATATGATATCTACAATAATATAAATACTATACTTCCACTAATTATAAGTATATATACTAACCAATACACTTTTTTTCATTCCTTGACCATAAAAAAAATAATATATTTGTATACTTATTAAGCTTTTATCTTTCTATTATATTTTTTTCTATATCTGTTTTATCTATACTCCAACAACCTCCATAAAGTAATATATACAATGCAAAAGTCCCTAATAATAAAGTCAATATATCCGGCATAAATTTCTCCTCTCCATATAATCAAGTGTTTTTTTAATAAATTCAATACTTTTTGATACCTGTCATTGAATAGAACTAAGGTTATGGAGTGATCTTTTACCTCATACAGGGCAGATATATAGTAATAATGGGTGCACCAAATAAAACGTCATCACTATTCGTTCTAAATGGCCTCGATGTGTACCCATCCCTATATGGCAGCTCACCTCTCATGTCCAACAGGATTATCCTCCTTACGGTGGGTCCTCACTTCCTTCGTTCTGCCTGTCCATAACCAGGGTGCCAGCTTAGCTATTCATCAGGGTCATGCCCTTTGGAGAAAATTCCTGCCGGCTACCAGCTCATTCTTTGTACTTTCATCACTGATCCAAACACTACGATTACAGCACCTTTCGGTGGACGCTTCCTATAATCATTATGGTTGTTCTTTATTGCTCGGTTATGCAGCCTTTAACTGCTCTCCCGGACGTCGAATATCTTTCAACATCTTTGATGCATCATAACTGATTCCCTTGGTAAGGATCACATGGAATACTCTTATCAGCTTACATGCTACTGCTATCAGCGACTGCATCTTTTTCAATGGATTCTTTTCCCTGGTGGTATAATATCTGTGGATTTCTTTGAATTCTTCATTCTTTCCCACCACCGATATCGCTGCCTCAAAAAGTAGATATCTGAGACGCTTGCGTCCTCTTTTGCTTATCTTTGTTTTTCCGTCGTGCTTACCGGAACTATCTGCCACCAGTTCCAATCCTGCAAGTTTCTGGAGTTCTTTCGTGCTATCAAAGCGCGTGATATCACCAACTTCTGCTATGAAACCAGCTACGGTTGTTATTCCTATACCTTTTATTTCAAGCAACTTATCCGCATACCTGATCTGTTGGCACAGTTCTTTAATCAGGTCATTGACCCGTTCAAGGCGTTTTGTCTGGAGTTCATAATCCTCTATCAGATCCTGTATCTCCATCCGAGCTTCTGTAAGACCTGCTTTTTAATCCTATGCTTTTTCATGGCTGCATTCAGAATCAGCATAGCCTTCTTATGCCCATTTCCTCGGAGTTTAGCGTCTTTCCATATCTTTATGATACCTTCCACTCCTAGTCTTACTATCTCCTCAGGAGTTGGTGCCTGTTTTAACACCAGTAGCCCTCCCTTGGCATCTATGTGTGTATAAATCCCCTTATATTCCGGGAAATACACTGCAACCCACTTCTGCAGACGGTTCTTCGCCCTTGTCTGTTCTTCTACAAGCACAAACCGGCGGTTTGACGCATTCCTCAGTTCTGCATATACACCTGTCGGCATATATGAATAAAAATATCGTCCATCCCTTACAAGCCCTGCAATAACACGAGGATCTTTTCTGTCATTTTTAGATGGACTATTGTCATCTAATTCTTTGGTCTTATGCACATGGTGCGGATTTACCATCACAAACTTTATGTTCTTTTCACCCATGAACTGCCCAAGATCAAACCAGTAGTGACCGGTTGGCTCTATTCCTACCAGTGCCTCTTTAAGTTCATTTTTCTGCATCAGTTCCACAACCGAATTGTAAAAGCTGTTGAATCCCTCCATAGAGTTTGAAAACGCTACAGGCTTTCTGGTAAGTTCTATGCCTCTCCAGTTAAAAGCTCTGAAATAATGCTTTTCACTTCCAACATCAATGCCGACAATCATTGTTGTTTCTTTTACTTGTTCAATCTTCTTATTTTGTGTAGAATTCATTTGTAGATACCTTCCTTATTCTGCTCATTTGCTAACTGGCCGGTCAGCAATGACAGTTTAACTTAGGTATCTATTTTTGTAAAATCATTTACTTTCTACACTTTGAATTATACAGGAAGCTATTCATTTGTCTGCTTTCTTACCGGTATTATATTTTGAAGTATGTCATTCACAGCTTTTTTCCATGTCCATGCCAATGGCTCCCTACAATTAAACATAACCTGTACTGTTTCTCTACCTATCTTCCCCAGACCCGTTTTATGATATATTCTCTCATCTATTCCGGGTATAATAAAATCAAAGCAATACATTTTTACAAAGCCGTCATTATCAAATTCATCGTATTCCAAAAACTTTATCCCGTTATGTGCTTTTGCAAGAAGATTTCTAAAATCCGTTACCAAAGTTTTTATTTCCATATCTTCACCGACTTTAAGAAGGCTAATGCTTAGATTTACATCTCCGGCAAGGTTTGTTTTTATTATCTCAGGTCTAAAATAGGTAGGATATTTTATTTCTTTTATTTCATTCGGCATATCTATAAAAGATAAAGGGGTGTATATGGATATGACATCATTAAAGTATGAAGCTTTTTATAAAAATCTCAAGCTTACCATCTATAAAAATAGCCTTCTTTTTAGAGACACATCTTCATTACCACAGTGTTCTAATTTAAGTGGAATAATCTTTTTCGTCGATATAGTTGCTCATAGTAGCCCTCTCAATAAATTCAACTTAATAATACTCTATAATAACCCCGGACTCATATTTAATATCCAAATGGAAGCTTTCAGGTAACTTGATTTTATTTAATTTTTATACATTCATCAAAAAGATAACCTTCTGCATCTATATACTGTAGCGATTTTGGGAATTTTACTTCTTCTAAATCCATCGCTCCCATAAAAGCTTCACCACCTAAGTATATTAAACCCTCCGGTAATTCTACATTTTTTAGACCTGTATAGCAAAATGCCATTTCTCCTATTTTTTTTATGCTTTCAGGAAATTCTATGTACTGCAAATTACTGCATCCTGCAAAAGCAGCTATTCCAATATTTTCCAGTTTTTTATTTAAATGTACTGTTCTTAAGTTTTCACAACTTTCAAAACAAAATAGTGGGATTTCTACTAAATTTTCCGACAACTCTACTTCTGTTAAATTTTTACATCCCGAAAATGCAGCTGAATTAATTTTAACTACACTGTTAGATATAATAATTTTTTTGAGGTTCAGAACAATTTTTAAAAAGCATTCTCTCCAATTTCCATTACCCCATCAGGAATTTTAATTTCCTTCTTTGGCATTATATATGCTGAAATACCCATTTTGTATTTAATTAAAACATTATTTTTCAATTAAAAAAATTTAGATTGAAAATTTAAAATTATATAACATAAGATACCACATATAAACAAAGTAATTAAAACATTATTATACTTTTTTTACTATTATATACCATTGCAAGCTCCTATTCATTTGTCTGCTTTCTTATCGGTATTATATTTTGAAGTATGTCATTCACAGCTTTTTTCCATGTCCATGCCAATGGCTCCCTACAATTAAACATGACCTGTACTGTTTCTATACCTATCTTCCCCAGACCCGTTTTATGATATATTCTCTCATCTATTCCGGGTATAATAAAATCAAAAGCAATACATTTTTACAAAGCCGTCATTATCAAATTCATCATATTCTAAAAACTTTATACCATTATGTGCTTTCGAAAGCAGATTTTTAAAATCAGTTACCAAAGTTTTTACTTCTGTATCTTCACCGACTTTAAGAAGGCTAATGCTTAGATTTACATCTCCGGCAATGTTTGTTTTTATTATCTCAGGTCTAAAAATAGGTAGGATATTTTTATTTCTTTTTATTTCATCCGGCATATCTATAAAAGATTCAGGAATATATATACTTAACAAGTCATCAAAGTACTGTTCTTTTGCTAAAAAGTTTCAAGTCTACCTTCTATATAGTATCCCGTATCCAAAGACATAGATTCAGCTTCAGAGTTTCTTACTTTTTAGAGGGATGATTTGCTTATCATAATAATTTTTTTCATAGTATCACCTTTATTATAATTCTAGTAGTATTTTATCCTTGCTCTTCCTCTATAAATAAACATTCCACTCAAATGATTTGGTACTGCTATATTTTTATAATTATCAAATATGCCGTTACCAAATACCTCTACTTGAACTCGCTCTACACTTTCAGGAACATAAATTTCTCTTAAATTTTTACAAGATGAAAACACATCATACCCCAAATATTGCACACCGTCAGGTATAACAGCAAAGGATAAATTACTACAATTTTCAAATGCCCTATCTCCAATTATTTTAATTCCCTTTGCAAAATCTAAACTGTAAATTTTCGTACCTTCAAAAGCCAAATCTCCTATCATAGTCGTACCCTCTTTAAGTTTTATATCGGTCTTTTTCTTATCTAAGCATTCTATAAGTACATTGCCTACATATTTACATCCGCCCACTTCTTCTTGACTGCTGTACCAAGGGGTATCATCTAATGCATTATAACCGACAAAACTTACACCGGAAGAATCACCTATATCAGCCAATTTTTTACAGCCCTCAAAAGCTCCATCACCTATATATCTTGTTTTATCATTTAAATTAATCGACCTTAAATTTTCACATTCACCAAATGAACCATCTAAAATATCTTTTAAGTCTGATCCCAACACCACTTCCTTTAAATTTTTACATTGATGAAAACTATACTGTGGTAATGACCTTAGCTTATCCGGTAATACTATTCTTTCAAGAGAATCACATGCTTCAAATACGTTATTTCCCATTAACTCCACATTATCCGGTATATCTATATATGACAGTTTTTGGCAACAACTGAATGCAGACTCCCCTATAACTGTTAAGCTTTCCGAAAGAACAACTTCCTCAAGTGTAGGCGAGTCAAAAAAAGCTCCTCCTGCTATACTTTTAATCCCGTCTTTAACTGTTACCTTACTCTCATTTCCTTCATACTCCATTAAAATATTAAAAAAATATTTATATCCATCATCTGTCGGAAGTTTTGATAACCATAAAGTATTTATAAAAGCTTCCGCCCCCAACAAGATATCTTCTCTGTTTAAGACAACTTCTTTCAAGTTTTTACAATCCATAAAGGCTCGACTTCCTATAGTTTGAGTATTAAAAGGTATATAAATCTTTTCAAGACTTGTACAATTATAAAAAGCTTCATCCTGTATTTCCTTTGAGTTTTTGGATAATTGTACCTCTTTTAGTGAAGTACAATTTTTAAAAGTCCATAAACCTATATATGTTTTTGACTCTGAAAAATCAACTTTTTTTAAGTTTACGCAACTTGCAAAGCTTCCCCCGATTAAATATTCCAAGGAATTCGGAAATACTATATCTTCTAAACTCTCACATCCAAAAAACGAAAAAAAACCTATTTTCTTTAGCCCTTGTGGAAATTTAATTCTCTTCAACCCGGTACAACCCGCAAAAGCATAATCTTCTATACTAACCAGCGATTCAGGCAAAACCACCTCTTCAATATCTGTATTATCTATAAAAGCACTTGTACCTATACTTTTAACTCCTTCAGGAATAATCAGTATTTTAGATTTCTCATCTTTATTTATAATACCTCTTTTTATTCCCCTTACAGTACTATTATATATAACCATATGTTCAAATAATATATTTCTTACACAATATTGTAATGCGGCAGTAAAAATAATTATCAAAATAAAGGCGATAATTATCCTTTTTTTCAAATATCCTTTCCTTAATAATTTCACTGTTTCACTCTTTCTTTACATTATTCATTAGGTTTACTTCAATTTCATTTTCCTCAATGGTATCTGAATTCATAAAATCAAATGAGCTTTCAGTATAAGGAACTTGGACTCTCGCTGTTTCTAAATCTAAGCTCTTCTAAGTTATATCCGCTTTTTTGTGCTTTTAATACTATCTCCCATATGCAGTTCATACTTTGCTCCTTTTAATAACCGTTTCCCATCTTTACTCTCTATATATAAGCTTCACCCTTTTTTCAAACTCAATACTGTTCGCTATTTCTTTGCTTACAGTAACCTCTTTTAATTTTTTACAATTTAAAAATATTTCACTTCCCACATCTTCTATAGACTTCGGCATATAAACTTTTTTTAAATTTTTTTACAACTAAAGAAGCATCTGTAGCCTATATAAGTTACACCCTCCGGAAACTCTACAGTTTTTTTAAATTATCACATTCACTAAAAACCATTGGTCCAATTATTTTTTTAATTCTTTTTGGAAATATCACATTGTCTATTTTAGACTGATAAAAGGCATGGTTTGCTATGCTGACCGTTCCCTCCTTAATAATAATTTTCCGTCTTTCTTTATCTACAACTTCTATAAGATGATTACCTACATATTTGCAACCATACTCATCTTCTTTAATATTATTATAGAATTTTGTATCTTTAAATGCACAGCCTATATATTCCGGACTGCTCTCAAATTTTATATCTTCTAAATTTATGCAACCGGAAAAAGCTGCCCATTCTATTTGTTTTACTTGACTTGGAATTACTATGCTTTTTAATTCAATACAGTCTCTAAATGCCTCGCTATCAATCTGCTTGAGACTCTTAGGTAATTCTACCCTTTCCAGTTTCTCACAACCACTAAATGCCCAACTCCTTACATTGACTATTGAGTTCGGTATTTCTATTTCAGTCAAACTTTTACAGTTGGAAAATGCTGATATTCCTATATATTCAACACTTTTAGGTATAAAAATACCTTCAAGATTTATACAGTCTGCAAAGGTACTGTTTTCTATGTATTTTAAACTTTCCGGTAAAGCAATACTTTTTAAATTTGTTGAACCTTGAAATGCACCACCTGCAATCACTGTTATATTATCAGGTATTATAATATTTTCTTCTCTATCGGTTGATTTAAACAAAATATGCTTATAACATTTTAGTCCATATGGATTTATCGGCAGCCTTTTAAACCACTCCGTTTCTTCAAAAGAATTCTCACCAATCCGCGTAATGCTATCCGGCATATTTATTTCCATAATATTATTGCACCTACTGAAAGCATCATCTTTTAGTTCTTTGATATTTCCTAAATGCACATATTTAAGGTTTTCACATCCATCAAATGTTTCAAACTCTATAACTTTTAAATTTTCGGGTAAAACCACTTCCCCCAAACTTATACAATCTGCAAATGCTCTTTTACCAATATTTGTTACAGAAGACGGCAACTCTACAAACTCAAGCATAGCACAATTCCTAAAGGCTCCATCTTCTATTGTTGTCAAAGATTTACTAAAGTGTATTTTTTTCAAATTAATACAATACCGGAAAGCATCTGCATGTATTATTTTTACACTTTCAGGAATATACAATTCCACCATAAAAATACTGCCTATAAAAGCTCCATCCATAATTTCCGTCGTACCTTCAGGTATATTTATAGTCATATTTCTTTTTACCTTTTCTACTATTCCCCATTTATAATCTACAACTTTATTATCTCTTATAACTATATGCCCTCTAAAAATTTAACACTATGTAAAGGATACCGATAATAACTATACCGAAAACAATTATCCAAAAAAATAATTATCTTTTTAATTTCTTTAACATATAATCACCTATATACTTATATTTTTAAAAAAATCATACGCTTTAATTATATCTTCCATATCTTTTTATTCCCATCTTACAGTTATTAACTGACTCTTTTAATTTATCCATAGGTTTGTTTCTGAGTAATTCTAACTTTCCCCACATGTATTTTTTTCACCATATACTATATAAGTATCACTCGGTTTTATTTGATTTACCATACCATGAAACCTCAGTTTTTATTTCTTCGTTACGTATATCACTTGTACTCATATATCTATTATCCTCATATATAATTAACCTTATAAGCTTTCCTTCCCATCCTATGGTAGCATTATACTCAGATAATTGTTTATACAATATATCTCTTTCTGATTCTGAAAAAATTGTTAACATGAAATCTATTGCTGTTAAATATACACCTGTTGCCGTTTCAACTATACCCACAGCAGTAATTGCTGCAGTTTTTACTGCTTGCTGTATAGTATCTTTTTAATTTATCTTTCCTCTCTTTTATAAATTGATCATCTACTAGAGCTTTTTGAAAAAAATAAGCATACACTTCATCTAAATATACAATATATCGTTTTACAGTGGCTAAACCTGTATTTGCTGCAAACCAATTTTCACAAGGGTATTGTAGTGTCCATTGTACTAAACCTATACTATCAGAAATTAACCTTTCATGATTTCCAATGAGTTTATAATCAATAGCATTTTTCCTCAAAGCAATCTATTTCAAAAATAATAATCTCTATTGGCATAAAGGATTATATCTATCCAATAGTTCCAGTAATAAGCATTTGGTACAGACTCATAACTATTTTTATTAATTTTTAATATATCTTCGGGGAATTTTTGTTCTTTATTTCCTACATGTTTCTTTATCTCATATTCATCTAGGTATCTTAACTTCCCTAAAAAATATTCATAGACAAATACACTTCCGGCTGTCAAAGTAGTTTTACCATTGTGAAGCACTACGCCAAAATTATATAACCCAGAATTCTTAGCTTTTACATGACCTACAAAATCCTTTTTATCTCTCGGTCGTCTCCAAGTTCCTTTCACATTCTCAACTATTTCCACAGCATCTTTTACCTTTGCATTGTCATAGCTTGGTGTGGCTTGCCCTGACGTTTTGAATGAAACTATTCCGCCTTTTTCACATACTGTTATAGAGTCCTGTGTAACTGCTCTACTACTTTTAGCTGTATTTGGATCTATTATGTATAAATTACTCTTCTCGTCAACAGACCATTCATTTAATCTCGGATCACATTTGCAAGGCTTATTTCTATTTTTATTACATACACCAAATCCACTTATATTTTTAGATGTACAATCACTTTTTATTATTAACGGTCTCCCATCTAAGGTATCAGCTCCATGACTTCTTGTTAAATTTAATACACAGGTTTTACTTCCATATTTACATGATACTTCAGCTCCCCCCACCACATATTCACTGCTAATACAACCGTCCATCTCTTGACGTTTATGCATTTTTTTCATATTGTCTGACATAGGCATTACCCCTCTTATCTGTCACCATTATAGACTATAACTGTTTTCCAAAACTCCTATACAGATATATTCATCAAAGCTTATCTGTAACTGTGATATGGCATATCTTACCATTGCTTCACAAAGGTTGCTGTCACTGTTTCTTAAAAACCTTAAAATAAGTTTAGGACGTTCATCTGTTAGTTGGAAATTCTCATTTGTAAAGTTATTCATATCCGGCAGGATTTTCATTTCTTCTAAAAAAGCTTTGTTTGTTGCCAATCTTTCACAGGATTTAAGCGATACATACTCTCCAATATCAAGCTCTTCAATAATCCTTTCTATCTCCGCTTCAGTATGGATTTTTTCTTTGGCTTTATTTAGAAGGCGACCAATCATTCCTTCTTTTCTTTTATTGCTTATTAAGCCGATTGGCAATTCTTCTTTTGTATATCTTATATCAAATATATTATACCCTTCCAAATCGGAATAGCTTTCTTCATATGACTTTACTATAATCTTTTTCTTCTTCCTGTCTTATTCCTACCATACCTCCAGTTTTTTTGTATCAGTCGTAAGATAATCTCCTTATCTTTTTTTGCCTAATCATTTCACGTTCATAGTATAATCCGTCTTTACTTGGACTTAAAAATGTACTGCTCTTAAATACATTTTTTTCTATGTTCCATACAGGATAAAGTTCTTCTTCTATCATATCGGCATATTTTCCATAGTCCACTTCCACATCTCTTGCATTTTGTGGAAGTCCTGACAGGTCTATATCAAAAAAGCGGTCAAGGTATGCGGTATTTACCGTATTCCATCTAAGCCCGTTATAAGAAAAGGTTTCATAAAGTTTCCCCACTTCTTTCCTGTATCGAAGAGCCTTTTTAGGTTGTACCAAAAGTGTGTGTTTTTCTTTGTTATTTGTAAAACTTACTCTTATATTTTCTTGTAAAAAAGCCTTGCATACACTGTCGGCTGCATTAAGATAAACGGTTTTTATAGAATTTTTGCCTTCCATGCAACCTTCTTTAATATCTGCTTCCTTATCCTCTATTACATCCAAATCTGATATCGGAAAAAACATCCTTAAAAATGTATTCTCATTTTTTGAAAGTAAAAGTATCGCAATCTCATAGCTCTCCTCTTTGCTCTCAAGCTCATCATATACCTTTTTATACAGTGATTTATATCTTTCTTCAAAAACCTCACTCATCCTGTAAAGACCGTCATATAAAACACTTTTTGCAAAGACATACTCATCTTCTTCTTTTATTTCTGAAAGTCTGTCCTTTACATATTTCTTTATATCAAACTCATCCAAGCATACCTTATCCATCTGAAAGCACCTCTTTTACTAGAAAAAAATACTAATTAACAATACATAAGCTTTTAAATAAATACCGGATTACTCAACACTTAAACTTGAAGAGGATTCCGTTTCACTTGTTTTGGCTGTGTGGTTTGTGCTTCTGATTGTGCCGCCTTTGATTCTTCTTTTTCTTTTTCATCAATTCTTTTTTGCACATCACTAAGCTTTTTGTCCATTTCTATGGTATTTATCTCATCCTTTAATTTTACATATAATCTTCTGGCATACTCGTAATTCTCTCTTGCACTTTCAAAGTCTCCTCTTAAGAATGCCTCATCTGCTGTAACTGCATATCCTCCGGCTTTATTTTTCTCTTCATCTCCTTCGCTTATTTTCTTATCCGCTGTGGATATCTTTTGCTCAAGTTCCGACAGTCCTGCACTCTCACCCGATTTTTCCAAAATATCCTTTGCAGTATTATAATTAGCCCTTGCTGACAAAAAATCTCCTTTACTTAAAGCCTCATCTCCTGCACTTAACATATCATTTGCAGATTTTAGATTTTGTGACTGTTTGTCAGCTTCCGCCTGCTTTCCTTCATCTTTCTTTGCAATGGCTTGATCCACTGCTAAAAGTTTTGCTTCAGCCTTTAACTTGCCTTCTTCATATCCTATATCTCTTGCTTCAGTCTTTGCATCCACATACCTTTCTCTTGCTTTATCATATATTTCCGAATCAAAAAGTATATCTCCGTTATCAAGACTTAAATTTACACTTTCATATCCTGAAATAAAGTCAAGTCTCTTTCTTACATATGAAAGTCCGGCATTGTCAGCGTATGGAATTTCACTAAGTATAAGCTCATACAACGGTTTAGCTTCTTTGTAGCTTTTGGCATCATACTTTTCGTCCGCTTCAATTATACCCTCTATAACCTGCTCATAATGATATAAAAGATCTTTCATTTCCTTGTTTCTAAGACTTTCAGCCTTTTTTATGGACTCTTCACACTCGGTATCCGCCTTTGTATAGTTTTCCATTTCTATAAATTTAAGCATCTTTTCATAGTGCGTATTCATGTCTTCTTTAAGTTCTTTTGTGTATTTTTTATAAAAGTAAAGAGCAATAATCGCTCCAAGTATTACAACTACAGATACAATTGATACTATCAAAATAAGTTTCCTTCTCTTTTTCTTTTTTGTATCCGATTCAATAAATACCTTGTCAATATAAATACCTGCAATCGTATAGTTATCAATATATCCTAAATTTTTATCAAGAAGTACGGCTTCAACCTTTAAAAGAGCATCTTTCGGATCCTTTCCGCTTTCAGCAAAGATGTTGTCAATCTCTCCTTCTGATACGTTTTTCCCAAACCCCTTTGGTATAAAAGAATTAAAATATCTGTATCAACAAGTTTTATCTTTCCTGATATCACCGGTGAAAATCCTTTTTGCCCTAAAAAGGTATATAGATTGCTTCTTTGTTCATGTCTTGACAAGGCATCTTCACTAATCATCTCCTTTGATACCATTTCACTACTTAGTAACGTATCTATAGTCTTATAAAACATCTTATTGTTTCTATAAAATATTTATCCTGTTCCAAATATCTTTTATCAAAAAAATCTCTACTTAAAAAGTTGTTCATATCAAATTCCTCAATACTCCTTTCTATTTACTCTTAGCTACTTTTTGGCATCATATTTTTTCGTCCGCTTCGGTATCTGATTCAATAAGTACTTTTTCAATATAAATGCCAATTCTTGTCAAGAAGTACGGCTTCAACCTTATATTCTTTATATTAAATAAAAGCTTCAAATATAAAAAAATATCTATTTTTTTATATTAGTTTTCTATATTTTTTTAGTAAATTCTTACTATTATACTATCATATACTAGTACATTTTTCAATATATTTTAATTACAACACCCAAAAAATACCCTCAAAACCGTTAAATCTCCGGATTTGAGGGTACTATGACCTTTATGGGCTGAAATATTGAATTTTGATACTAAATTAACCTTATGTTTTGCATTGCCTCAGTTATTATCAGTCTTCCTTTGACAGGAAGTTATAGCAAAGAGCTGCCAGTGCACCGCCCACTAAAGGAGCAAGTATGAATACCCATACCTGTGAAAGAGGGAGTGAACCGAAACCGCTCATAAGAGCCGGTCCGAAGCTTCTTGCAGGGTTTACCGATGTTCCTGTAAAAGGTATACCCATAATGTGAATAAGTGTAAGTGAAAGTCCGATTACAAGACCTGCCACACTGCTGTTTTCAGGCTTTGAAGTAACTCCCAAGATTGCAAGAACAAATACAAATGTAAGTATAACTTCCACCAGGAATCCAATTCCTGCCGAGATGCCCATCGCACTGGCCTCACCGAAACCGTTTGTTCCAAGTGCTGCATTTGAACCGAGGATTACACAAAGCAGTGCCGCTCCTAAAATACCGCCTAAAAACTGAGCAACTATATAGCCTACAAAGTCCTTTACATCCATTCTGCCTGATACAAGCATTCCAAGCGATACGGCAGGATTGATGTGACATCCTGAAATGTTTCCTATAGAATAAGCCATAGCCACTATAGAAAGGCCGAATGCAAATGCGATAAGCAGTGTGGAAAATCCAAGCGGTACCACTACATTGCTCTTACCTAAAAGTGTGTTTGCCGCTACGGCACTTCCACATCCGAAGAGTGTGAGTACACAGGTACCTATAAACTCCGCTACATATTTTTTCATTACTACCTCCAATATTCTCTAAAAGATATAACCTTGACAAAATATTCTTTTGTCAAACAACGAGACGTATTATACAACTTAATTTTATAAAAGTCTATAGCATGATAAATAATTTGAAAGAAAAAAGGACTGATATCGATCCTTTTATCTTCTTATAATACCTTACTTAAGAAGGTCTTCAATCTTTCGTTTTTCGGATGTGTGAAGAATTCTTCAGGCGCATTCTCTTCCACAAATTCTCCCGAGTCAAGGAATACCACTCTGTTGGCAACTTCTCTTGCAAAGCCCATCTCATGTGTTACCACCACCATGGTCATCTTCTGCTCTGCCAAGTCCTTCATAACCGAGAGTACCTCTCCAACCATCTCCGGATCAAGTGCCGATGTAGGCTCGTCAAAGAGCATTACATCAGGCTTCATACAGAGCGCTCTCACTATCGCAACTCTTTGCTGTTGACCTCCTGAAAGCTTTGACGGATACTCATTTGCTCTGTCGGCCAGCCCTACTTTTTCAAGCAAACTCATGGCATATTCGGTTGCACTTTCTTCATCCGCGCCTTGAAGCTTCATAGGTGCTATAATAAGGTTTTTTAACACTGTCATATGTGGGAAGAGGTTGAACTGCTGGAACACCATTCCCATCTTTTGGCGGTGCAGGTCAATGTTCACATCTTTTTTGCATATATCCACACCTTCAAAAAGTATTTCTCCGCTGTCGGCCACCTCCAATTTGTTTAAGCATCTTAGGAATGTCGACTTTCCGGAACCTGACGGCCCTATAAGGCAGACCACGTCGCCCTTATTGATATTAAGTGAAATATTTTTCAGGACTTCTTTGCCATGAAACTCTTTAGATAGATTTTTTACTTCTATAAGCTTATCACCTGCCACTTCTAGCCAACCTCCTTTCAAACAACTTCAACAAATAGGTAAAGAACATTACCATTATAAGGTATAACAGCGCTACGGCTAAAAACGGCATCATTGCCGAGTATGTCCTGCTCCTTATAACTTCTCCGGCCTTTGTCAAATCCTCAAGAGCAATATAACCTGCTACAGATGTCTCCTTCATAAGTACAATGAACTCGTTTCCAAGTGTAGGAAGTACATTTTTATAGCCTGCGGCATTACAATATTCACCATTGTCTGCGCGTAGCTAAATCCGAGACTTCTGCCGGCTTCCATCTGACCTCTCGGTATTGAATTGATACCCGAACGGAATATCTCGGCCTGATATGCTCCCGAGTTTATTCCGAAAGCCAGTATGGCTGCGATGCTTTTATCAATACTTATGGAGCTGAATATAACAAAGTATATTATAAGCAGCTGTACAACTACCGGAGTACCTCTGATTACTGTAAGGTAAATATTGCATATGAAGTTTAAAATCTTCAACTTCTTTGTATTCTCATATACATTCCTTACTATTGCTACACTAAAGCCAAGTACAAATCCCAGTATTACCGCAAAAAATGTAATCTTAAGTGTGACAAAAAGTCCTCTAAGCAGCAACATCCACCTGTCGTCAGTTATAAAGTTTAAAACAAATTGCGCTTTTAATTCTTCAAACATATTACTCTGCCTTGATATATTTTGCTATAATGCTGTCTATTGTTCCGTCAGCCTTAAGCTCTGAAAGCGCCTTATTAACTCCGTCAAGAAGCTCTTTGTTACCCTTTTTAACTGCTATAGCATAGTTCTCGTCGGCATATGCCTCATCCAAAACCTTAAGTCCGCTGACTTCTTCTACAAACTTGTTTGCTACCGCACTGTCTATAACTACGGCATCTATCTTACCCTGGCTGAGTGCCTGTACTGCATCCATTCCCTTGTCATATCTCTCAACTGTCGCATCCTTTACATCGCTTGCAAGAATATCTCCTGTAGTACCTGTCTGTACACCAAGCTTCTTTCCTTCAAGATCTTTGGCTCCTGCTATAGTTGAATCGTCCTTTACAATAATAAGCTGCTTTGATGTGGTATATGTATCTGAGAAGTCAACACTTTGCTTTCTCTCTTCTGTAGCCGAAATACCTGCAAGTCCGATATCAGCCTTACCTGATGTCACCTCAAGTATTACAGAGTCGAATGCTATATCCTCAACCTTTACCTCAAGACCGAGTTTCTTTGCAATAGCATCCGCTATATCCATATCGATACCTACAATCTTGTCGCCGTCATGGTACTCATACGGTGGGAACTCGGCATTTGTAGCCACCAAAAGTTTACCTGCCTCTACAGTCTTTATCTGAGAAGCGTCCGCACTGCCCTCAGACTTTGAATCCGCTACACTTTCACTTGCCGCACTTGATTCATTTGCCTTTGTCTCTGTAGTCTTTGAACCGCCACATGCAGCCAAACTTGCCGCCATAAGTACTGCTAAAGCTATTGTCAATATTTTCTTCTTCATAATATCCTCCGATAAATATATTTTTATGATTTCTTCTTGCATAACTATACATCACTATTTATAATAATGCAAGAGAAAAAAATTCGATTTACACAAAAAGACTCTAAATCCTGTAGCTTTATAATGTTAGAAAACTAATCATCATACTGTATACAAAATTAGAGTCTTTTTAGAGCCCTCATACCCGATAAATGCAATCTATCTATCAGCTATACTGCTAATGAAGTCAAGTATCTTTCCATCTCATCTACGGCACTCTCCTCATCATCGCCGTCTGCTGATATGTATACCTCTTTGCCATCACCAAACTTCAATGTCATCATGCCCATGATACTTTTTGCATTCACCTTCTTAGTACCACTTTCAACATAAATTCTGCTTTCAAACTGGCTGGCCACCTGTACTAGCATAGCTACCGGTTTGGTTTCAGTCTTTGCATCAATTGCAACCTTAACTGACTTCCTAACCATTTTCTCTCCTTACTTTCCCTTAACTTGTCTGCGATACTTGAGAGCTTACGTAGCCTGTGATTTACACCACTTTTTGTGAGCTGTGGTTCAATCATCTTGCCAAGTTCATCCAAAGAAGCATGAGGGGCTCTAAGTCTGGCATTGGCCACCGCCTCCAGATTTGATGTCAATTTATCAAGTCCCATCTTATCCTTAATAAGCTGTATATCCTCAAGTTGTGAAAGTGATGCCAAAACCGTCTTATTTATATTGGCGGCTTCACAGTTCACTTTACGATTTACATCGTTTCGCATGCCTTTTAAGATTCGAATATTTTCGAATTTCATAAGTGATGTAGTTGCTTCCATCAGACCAAGTGCAAGTGAAATCTGTTCACTGTCCTTTACATATACTACATAGGACTTTTTTCTGGTTGTAATCTTCGGGTAAAGTGATAAATCCCCCATCAACTCCTTCATAAATAATGCATCTTCCATAGTGTTACAAACTATTTCAAGGTGATAACTCTTTTCAGGGTCTGTTATCGAACCTGCCGAAAGGAATGCTCCGCGAAGAAACGCCTTTTTACAACAGGAATTGATCAATACCGAATTACTGCCAAGGTACAGCCCATCCACCGGCTCCTGATTTAAAAAGTTTTACAGCCTTAAGCACCTCTCTTGCACCTGTATCATCTATAATACTTACCGAATAAAGATGTTTGTGCTTGATGAGTGCACTATCGCTTATAACTACATCTGTATTTATATTAAATGTTTTTTTTACTAATGTAAAGTACTTTCTGGCAAGTCCTGAATGTTCCGTGTTTATTCTTAAAGACATTTCGTTAGTTTCAGCTAACGAAACAGTACCTATAAAGTATACAATTGCCAAAATTTCTGCAAGTTTGCAATGTCTGACATCCGGAGTCACTCTTATAAGTTCGTCTTTTACTTCTAAAGAAAATGTCATCTTTTTTCTACCTGCCGGCTATTCTTGAGATATTCTTGCCCATATCTCTATGTTCAAGCCTCACTCCTATGCCCTCTATGGTATCAAGTCGTCTCTTCAGTGCCGCCGCAATCGCTACGGAGCGATGTTGTCCCCCTGTACAGCCTATTCCTATCACTAAGGCACTCTTTCCTTCATCTATATATCTCGGTATCAAAAACTTTATCATATCGTCAAGTTTGTCAAGGAAAACTTCCGCGTCTCCGTTTGAAAAGACGTAGTCTGCAACACCATGCTCCTCTCCGGTCTTTAGCCTTAGTTCAGGGTCATAAAAAGGATTAGGTAAAAATCTTACATCAAATAGAAGGTCCGGGTCATCAGGTATTCCGTACATATATCCGAATGAAAGTACGGTCACAAAGAGATTGTTGAATGACTTGCCGTCTACATAGATTGCTCTAAGTTCCTGTTTAAGCTCCTTTGTTAGCATTCTTCCGGTATCCATTATTCTGTCCGCTTTTGCTCTTAAAAACGCCAGTCGCTGTCTTTCAAGATGTATACCGTCTATCAGCCTGCCGTCTGCCGCCAGCGGATGATTTCTTCTGGTCTCCTTATACCTTTTGATAAGTGCCTCATCATCCGCCTCAAGGAAAAGAATTTCCATATTTATTTTCTTATGTTTCAGCTCATCTATTACGCCGTCAAGTCCGTCAAGTCCGCTTCTGATATCAATTCCCAGAGCCACTCCCTTCATTCCCCTTTCGGAATCAATGGTCAGCTCTACAAAATTTGAAACCAACTCTACAGGTAAATTGTCCACACAGTAATAACCGAAATCTTCAAACATCTTTAATGCAACAGTCTTACCTGAACCGGACATTCCTGTTACAATAATTATCTTCATATCAAATCATCCTTACTTCACATTCCAATTTTACACCGAACTTTTCATACACACTGTCTTTACATGCTGTATCAAGTCCTTTATATCCTTTGAGGTGGCGTTGTCGTAATTTATCACAAAGCCGCAGTGCTTACTTGATACCGCCGCACCTCCAAGTCTGAATCCTCTAAGTCCTGCATCATCTATAAGCTTTCCTGCAAAATATCCTTCAGGTCTTTTGAAGGTGGAGCCTGCGCTCGGATACTCAAGAGGCTGTTTTTCTTTTCTTCTGTTATTTAAGTCTATAACGGTCGCCTTTATCTTTTCTCTTTCTCCATATGTCAACTTAAGCCTTGCCGCCAGTACAATCTCTTTGTTTTCCAAGATATTGCTTTTTCTGTAACCAAGCTCAAGCTCACATTTCTTTTTCCACTTGATACTTCCGTCAGGGCATAAAACCTTTACTTCAGTCAGTACATGAGAGAGTTCACCGCCGTATGCACCAGCATTCATCACTATGGCACCGCCCAAAGTTCCCGGAATACCGCAGGCAAACTCAAAGCCGCTAAGCCCCTCTTCCATAGCATATGCGCTGACTTTTTCAAGCCCGAGTCCCGCTCCGGCCTCTATTATGTCTTTATCATGGCTTATCTTATTATTAAGACAGACGGTAGAGATAATAACGCCGTCATATCCTCTATCATCCGCCAAAATATTACTACCCTTTCCAAGGATATAATATTTCATATTTTCTTTTTTTATTATTTCCATACAAAGGCGCAACTCTTCCTCAGTGACAGGTGTCAAAAAGAATTTACATTCTCCGCCTATACGAAAGGTTGTATGTTCCTTTAACAGCTCCCCTTTTTTGCAATTTTTGCCAAGGATGCTTTCAAAATCCATAATTATCTCCACCGGTTATTTTAGTTTTTCCGGCAATATTTGCCTGAACTCTGTTATAAAGTTCCTGTGCCGCATTATATCCCATCATCTTCTGTCTGTGGTTTACAGCGGCAGTCTCTACAATGATTGCCAAGTTTCTTCCCGGTCTTACAGGCAATACATGGCATACCACCTTGTTTCCGAGATATTCGATATAATTGTCCTCAAGACCAAGTCTGTCATAGTCTTTATTTTTTACCCAGTCCTCAAGCTGTATAACAAGGTCTATAGACTGAGTATCCTTTACACTCAGTACACCGAAGAGTGCTTTAACATCTATGATACCTATTCCTCTAAGCTCAATAAAATGCTTTGTAATATCAGGTGCTGTTCCCACAAGTGTCTGCTGTGACACCTTCCTTATCTCCACAACATCATCCGATACAAGTCTGTGTCCTCTTTTTACAAGTTCAAGAGCCGCCTCACTCTTACCGATACCGCTGTCACCTGTAATAAGTACACCTTCGCCGTATACATCTACCAACACACCGTGTATTGATATAACCGGAGCCAACTTCACATTCAACCATCTGATAAGCTCGGCTGTAAGATATGTTGTGGACCGCTCGGTTCCAAGACAAGGCACACCGTAGTGTAAGCAGTATGAAAGCATATCCTCATCAGGTTTTTATACCTCTGGCATACAGTACACAAGGTACCTTATAAGACAATAATTTATCGTATGTCTTTTTTTCTTTGTTTCCTCATCAATTGTCTCTATATACGCATTTTTCCACATTTCCAAGCACCTGCACTCTCTCACTGTCAAAGTGATCAAAAGAAGCCTGCAAGCTGCAACGCAGGTCTGTTGATTTCCGGATGCTTTATTATTATAGATTCTGTATCTATTTCCGGTGTGTAGTTCTTTAGGTTTAACTCAGTAATAAGCTCCTTAATTGTTACATTTTTCTCCCATGGTACCTCCTATCATTTTCCCCCTATAAAAACTTATCCCAAAAGCTCTAACAGCTCTTCCTTTGAAATATTTGACAGTGACATTCCCTCTTCAAAGTTGAGTACTCGATCCGCCAAATCCTTCTTTGACTCCTGTAACTTTACTATTTTCTCTTCTATAGTCCCTTTTGCAATAAGTCTGTATACCGTTACCGTGTTTTTTTGTCCGATTCTGTGTGCTCTGTCTGTAGCCTGATTCTGTGCCGCAAAGTTCCACCAAGGGTCATAGTGAATAACTATATCCGCTCCGGTGAGATTGAGTCCTGTACCTCCGGCCTTAAGTGAAATCAGAAATACATTTGTATCATCGTTATTGAATTTATTTACAAGTTGCAATCTCTTATCCTTAGGTGTGGCACCTGTAATCATATAACTTGTAATCTTTTCTTCTTCAAATCTTTTGCCTATAATATCAAGCATTGAAGTAAACTGTGAAAACAAAAGTATCTTATGGCCGGCTTCAATGCCGCTTTTTACCAAATCTATACAGGTTTCAAGCTTTGCAGACTCACCGACATAGTTCTCAAAGATAAGGCTCGGATCACAGCATATCTGCCTGAGCTTTGTAATCTCCGAGAGTACAATCATCTTTGCGCTGTTATAGTCTTTATCACCAAGCAGTATCTTCTTCAGATTGCTTAGCTCACCGTCATAGGCAAGCTGCTGCTTTTTATCAAATCTTGAAACTCTTATCTCTTCTATCTTATCCGGCAAATCAAGTGCCACCTCCGACTTAAGTCTTCTAAGAACAAAAGGTGCTATCATCTTTGACAAAATCTTTGCACTGTTCTCATCACCTGTTTTTACTATATCATTCTCATACCTTGTTCTGAATGCATTATAGCTGTATAAAAATCCCGGCATGATATAGTCAAATATACTCCACAGCTCACTCAGTCTGTTCTCAATAGGTGTTCCGGTCAGTGCAAACTTCACATCCGCCTTGACAGCCTTTACCGCCTTTGCAACACCGGTATTTTGGTTTTTTATAAACTGTGCCTCATCTATTATCTGATGTGAAAACTTCATATCGTGGTAAAGGCTTATATCTCTTCGCAGTGTGTCATATGAACTGATATATACATCCACGTCTTCACTCTCTTCAAGATACTTTCGCCTTTCTTCTTTTCCGGCGGCAAGCACAGACACTTTAAGCAGGTTATCTTTATCAAACTTTGAAATCTCTTCACTCCAATTATATACTAAAGATGCCGGACATACTATAAGAGCTTTAGTCAATCTGTCATTTTGTTTTGCATCTGTCAAAAGTGATATGATTTGTAGGGTCTTTCCAAGTCCCATATCATCCGCCAGTATACCGCCGAAACCCAGTTCTTCTACAGAGCGAAGCCACTTAAAGCCTTCTTTTTGATATCCTCTGAGGATATCTTTTACTTCGGCAGGCGGTGTAAAGTCTATAGATTTTATACCGTCAAACTTATTTATGAGCTTTGCAAAGCTGCTGTCTCTTTTTTCAACAAGCTCATTGTGTTCCTTCATCATCTCGTCAATGTAGATTGAACGATACAGCGGTACGCTTAGGGCTCCGGCTCTCAAATCCTTTGCGGAAATATCAAGTACATTTAACATCTCGTCAAAGCTGTCCATATATTCGGAGTCCATATTTATAAAGGCGCCGTTTTTTAATCTGTAGTACTTTTTCTTCTTTCTGTAGCTTGACACTATATCCGCCAGCTCTTCAGGGCTCATATCTTCCGAAAGCAACTCAAGCTGTAAAAGATTTGATTTTACTGAAACGCCGATACTTGCAGACGGTCTTTTATAGACTCTTACATCATTAAAGCCGTCACTTCCAAGTACTCTTCCGTATTTATTCAAAACATCAATGCCCGATACTTTAAGTTCATAAAGTTCATCCTCGGTTTTTGTCAAAAGACAGCCGCTGTTTGAATCATCAGGCATAAATCTTTTTAAAACTTCTACCGCCTTGTTCTCCTGTTTTGCATCTCTTAACAGTTCCTCCTCAGTAGTTTCAAGGATTTTCCCTGAAAGTATATCCACTCTTCCGCCGCTGTAGCTTGCCTCAACCTTTCCTATAGCATTGCCGTCTTCCATATCCAAATAGAATGTAATATTAGCTTCTTCAGGCACATACTCAATTGCCTCAGGCGCTTCATCTTTTATAATCGCACTGTCTTTTATAATAGGCAACACCTTCGAGTAAAATCTGCCTATATTTTTTCTTCCTATCTTTACATTCTGATATCCGAAATCCGAAATTCTTAAAAGCTTTTTATCAAATCCAGTGTCTTAGTGTCACATCTGCTCAGATATTCGTCATCGATACAGTAGACATAATTGTTCGTTTTGATAAATCTCGGAAAGTCCAATTTTAAATTTATGCCTCCGAAATGCTCGTTGTTATATATCGGAGTTATATTTATATTTATCTTTCGTTGTGCTCTCTGAACTCAATCTCTGAAGTAACATTCTTTCTGCCGACCTCTTCTTTTATATATTCGAATTTCTTTCCTACAAGCAAATCAAATATCTCATCCGTATTTGAGGCGTCCATCTTTATCCTTGAGACATTAAGTTTTGTCTTTGTATAGTCCAAAAGCTTATAACTTACAGCCATTTCTCTTTCAACCATGGTCTCTATAAGCTTCACATACTTTAAGCTCTCTTCATCAAATACCGAATATGACAATCTGACACTGTCATTTTTTCCAAGCGGATAAACTTCGCCTCCCTTTATGGCATCCACAAAATTGACATAGTTTTTTATCATCAGAAGCTTTTTCCTTCCGATTCTGAACTGGATAAACAATCCGTTTCCGTTTACATAATCTGAAAGTATCAGTCTTGGAACCAACTTTATGCTGCCCTCTTCACCTTCTTCATTGTCATAGTATGAAAGAAATGAATCTCCGAAGTAATTGGTCTCATCTCCAAGCTCGTGGCTGTCAAGATATGCATTCAATAAAAAGACTGTAGCCACCACATGCTCACAGTTTTTACTTTCGTTGCCGAAATACACACTGATCCTGTTCTTGTTAACGCATCTGCTGCAATTACAGCCTGCATAGGTAAGCCTATCTCTTTCAAACTCTATACTTACATCGCATTATCCGATTCTACCTGTGCCCTTGCAACACCGCGCACTCCGGTATCCTGTTGAAACAGATAACTGTAGGTTATATCAAAAGCTCTGTTATTTTCTTCTACGCTCTCAAGCTTTACCAGCCCCTTTTTTATCAGTTCTTTGGCTTTCTTGGCGGTATCCGTAGTCATAGAAAGGCTATCTATAATAGCCTCTCCGTTGAAGTATTTATAAATAGCCTTTTTATCATTGTCTTTTGAGGCGGATATCATATCCGCCTTTATCTTTTTTACAGTCTCACTCTCATTTTTTAAATCAACGGCCTTTTTCAGCCCTTCAAAGGGATTAAACCTCATCTTTATTCCTCACTCTTAAGTATATTCACAGCTGTACCAAGCTGATTATCGGAATCGCTTCCTATCACCGCACCCTCATTCAAATCCACATCCACATCAGGTTTTATTCCTACCTTATGTAAATCATATCCTGAAGGCGGATAGTAATGCTGTGTAGTAATCTTTATCGCCGTACCGTCACCAAGAGGAAGTACATTTTGAACAATACCTTTTCCGAATGTTGTCTTTCCTACTACCTTACCCCACTTGAAATCCTTGAATGTGGCTGTAAATACCTCAGATGCGGAAGCCGAATTCTCATTTACAAGCACCACCATAGGAATCTTCAGTTCACCCGGGTCTTTTGCATAGTATTCTTCTCTGTTTCCATTTTTATCCTCTGTATACAGTACCAATCCCTCAGGCAAGATATAATCAAGCATATCTACAACCTGATCAAGCAGTCCTCCCGGATTGCCGCGAAGGTCCACTATCAGTTTTTTCATTCCCTGTGACTTAAGCGACTCTATATTTGATTTGAACTGATCGGATGTCACCGCGTCAAACTGACTTACGGCAACATAGCCTATTTTGTCATCAAGCATCTTTGAAGATACTGTCTGTACCTCGATAGACCTTCTGGTAAGGTTTAAGTCCACCTGTTTTCTGTCGTCACCTCTGACAACGGTCATAGTAAAGCTTGAGCCTTCCACACCTCTTATCTTTGTCTTTACCAATACGTCAAGGTCCGTACCTGTAACTTCTTCGCCGTCTATTTTGTATATTATATCGCCCGGCAACAGTCCGCCTTCTTTTGCAGGGCTGTTATCAAATACATTCACTATTGTAATAATCTTTGTCTTAGGATTTTGCGAAACCGAAGCGCCTATACCCGAGTATTTACCCTCAGTATCCTCGTTGAGCGCCTTATACTCTTCCTTTGTGTAATATACGGTATAAGGATCGTCAAGTCCGTTCATCATTCCGGCATAGATACCGTCTTCCACCTTTGTCATATCCTCATCAAAGAGAAAGTATTTATCTATAATGCTTTGCAAAAGTGATGTCTTTTCTTCTATCTTTTTATAATCCAGTTTACTTCTGTTGCCTGATGTAAATATATGTGTAAAGCCGCCTTTATTCAGTGCAATAACAAAACCTACGTAGACAAGTACAAATGAAACCGCCATTCCGGCTATAAAGCACAAAAACCCGTTAAGTTTGCCTCTTCGCCTCTTTGCTCTTTCTTCTATTCTCTGCTCCACATCCGTCTCTATCGTGCCCTTTTTTCGTTCTTTTATATATTCTTCAAAGTCGTCATTCTCATGATGTTCAAACATATAAATCCTCCAAATACATATTTCATTATATGATACCATTTATTACACAAAAAACAAAGGGGGTGTGAAAAAACTCGATTGAGTTTTTTCGCATCCCCTCTTTGCAATTATTGTGTATAAATGACTGAAATCATACGCAAAAAAAGCGCACTCCCCCTACCCCATAGAAATTCTTTTTTTAATCTATGCGGCAGTTCTGTTTCTTGTCTTTTTTTCTGATATTTATATAAATTATGGCCTATCGCCACGAGTAAAACTTCCAGTTTGACTGAATGAATACCTCTTCTGACAATTCTCTTGTACCAACGGTCGCTTTTCATAATTCCGAAAAGTGCCTTCTGCTTGTATCGAACGGTTCATTCTTAATAACGCACCGTGGATACTTTCCGAGTTTTCGATTACTTCCGGTGCATGGAAGTTAGTTCCTTATTGATCCGAACGGTTCGATTCTTATCTGTATTCTTACATTTCTTTTGCATATGGACATCCGCTACAGTCTTCACATTCATACAGTTCTTCCTTGCGCCCGTACTGATTTCCCCTCACATTTTTTTCTGTATAAAAAAACGGAATGCTTTTATTATTAGGACATCTCATGACTCCTTGCTCATCAATTCTGAAGTTAACTGCACGAAATGGATCTTCATGATATTTCCGATCCTTAGTTTCCTTTTTTTAAACATTGGAAATTTCATATACTTTTTCAATTCCGTTCTGTTCACAGAAAATATAATTGTTGTATGAGCCATATCCGGCATCTGCCACAGGATATTTGGGATAGAATCCATAAGTTTGTTTGAAGTGCTCCATCAAAGGAACGAAACAATCCATATCTGAACGATAATGGTTCACGTCAACAACTGCAATATATTCATCTGCTACACCAATCTGTACATTATATGCCGGCAGAAGCTGATCATTGCCCATGTAATCTGTTTTGATACGCATAAAGGTAGCTGATGTATCTGTTTTAGAGTAACTGTTTCTGTCAGGACCACAGATTTCTATTTTTTGTATGTATTCTTGAAGTTTCTGACAGAAAGTAGTCAAGTGTTCATAATGACGCTGTTCTTTGGATTTTCGCTTTCCGCTTCCGTAAACAAATGTACTTGTATCCAGCTCCCATAAAAGTACCAGCTGCTCAACGATTTCATTCAGATAATCCGGTACATACTCTGTGTTTGTTGTGATCTGCACCCCGCTCCATACGATTTCTGCATTAATTTCCTCAATCTCCGCAGTGATTTTTTCGTAAAGCTTGTAACGGAACTTTTCGGTAGCCTTCTTCCATACCCAGGTATACTTGTTTGCGTTTGCTTCAAACTTGGAGCCGTCAATGTAGAGATGTTGCAGATCTACATGCTCCTCGTTAAAGATAGCATGATTGATATCGTTAAAAAAATGTTTTTCAATCTTATCTTTAAGTATTTTTATTGATGAAATATCCAAAGGTTCTGTATGACGGAGTCCGGTGATCCATGAGATACATGAACCTGATATTAACTTTGCAGTTGTCTTCCAGTTTTCTCAGAGAGCAGTAACCGCTAGTCATAAATCCGAAAAGTACTGTTTTTAACATGTTGACCGGATTATATCTGCGTCGTCCGGTTGTGTACTCCGGAATATCCGTCAGATACTTGTTTAAATCGATCCCTCCCATCAATCTGTCAAATGTTAAAACAGGATCCAGCAGATCCAAACAATCTGAAAAAAACAGTGGTAAATATCCTTGTTTGAATTACAATAAGTACTGTGTAAAGTTTTCATTGCAAGTTAATTTTACCACAAAAATAGGACCTTTCGCATCTTTCGCATGAACGAATGGTCCTATTTCTTTTAGGGACTTATTTCACAGCCCCGATATTTATCTGCCTTATATTTGATTTTAATATCCGACCTTGTCCATATATGACATATACTTTACAACCATAAGGGCAATCTTGAATGTGATGGCGTCCTCAAACATTCTGAGATCAAGTCCTGTACTCTTTTGAAGCTTATCCAGACGATATACCAAAGTATTTCTGTGAATAAAAAGCTGTCTGGACGTCTCTGAAACATTCAGGCTGTTCTCAAAGAACTTGTTGATAGTTGTAAGTGTCTCCTCGTCAAGATCCTCAGGATTCTTACCGTCAAAGATCTCCTTAATGAACATCTTGCAAAGCGGTATAGGTAACTGATATATAAGTCTTCCTATTCCCAGTCTTGAGTAAGCCACGATATTTTCAGATGCGTAGAATATCTTACCTACATCAAGTGCCATCTTAGCCTCCTTGTAAGACTTTGACACCTCTTTTATCTCGTTGACTATAGTACCGTATGAAACTGTAACATTGAGAATTCCGATAGAATTAAGCTCATCTATAACCGATCTTGCCACTCTGTCGAGGTCTTCATATGCAGAGCCTTCCTTCATCTCCTTGACAAGGATAATATCTCTTTCATCAACCGCTGTAACAAAGTCTTTGTTTCTTGATGCAAAGAGCGCCTTTACCGCCTCAAGGCTTGATACATCTCTCTCGTTCTTGGTCTCTATGATATATACCACTCTTCTTACACTTGTCTCAATATGCAACTTCTTTGCTCTGTTGTAGATATCAACAAGCAACAAATTGTCAAGCAGGAGGTTTTTGATGAAGTTATCCTTATCAAATCTCTCCTTGTATGCTACAAGAAGGTTCTCTATCTGGAATGATGCCAATCTTCCCACCATGTAAGTGTCGTCTGTGGTACCTTCCACCAAAAGAATATACTCAAGCTGATGCTCGTCAAAAATCTTAAAAAATTGGAACCCGCCTATAGCCTGTGAGTCCGCCAATGAATTGGCAAATGTATTTACCTGTAAACCGTAAGTCTCCGCCTCTGAAAAGGTAGTTGCCAAGACCTTACCCTCAACATCGCAAATGCAAAGCTCAGTTCTTGTAATACCCTTTAATCCGTCTATAGTATTTTGAAGAATTTGGTTTGAGATCATATATTTGTCTCCTTTTCTCTATTACTTTACTCCACCATCTCATACAAAAATCATGATGAGACAGTCACCAATCACTAATCAATTTTAACAAGGATTGGTCCTACAATCCGATCTGCTCTAAATATCCGGTAGCAGATATTAACAACTTTCATATAGATAATAATGCATTATCACGAGTAAATCAATAGCAAAAAAAGGATTTTTTATTTTTGTTTATGTAAATTTACCTATACACTACCCGGCACAGGTTCATTCCCTTAAAATTTCACTATGATATTAAAGGAAATATTATGCTTTGCTTGCTTATTGTAGATAATAACCAAAAACTTTAAAAGTTTATTTCACCTGTGAATACATACTCTGCTCTTCCCCTCATATATATTTCATCATCAACCAGACTGATATCAAGTTCGCCTCCAAGCAAATGTACTCTTACGGATGTATCACAATCTCCCTTTTTCATTGTGGCGAAGGCGCTTGCACATGCTCCGGTACCGCAGGCAAGAGTCTCTCCCGAACCTCTCTCCCACACTCTCATATGAATATTCTTTCTGTCTTCCACATATATAAACTCCGAATTTACCTTTTGAGGGAATCTCTCATGCTTTTCATAGTATTCTCCTACTTTGTTAAGGTCCATATTTTGAAGTTCTTCCAATGTATCCACGTAGTAGACCGCATGCGGATTGCCTACATCCACTCCTATAAACTCTTTTTCTTCACCGTTTATAAGTATCTTTTCAGGAAACTGTGAGGTAATCTTTGCTCTGCCCATATTTACATTGATATATTCGGCCTTTTTATTCTTAGGCTCTATCTTTATATGCTTTATTCCCGCGCCCGTCTCCATAGTGAACTCTTCAGAATTTACATAGCCGTGGTCATAGGCATACTTTGCTACACATCTTGAGCCGTTACCGCACATAAGCCCTCTGCTGCCGTCGGCATTATACATATCCATCTTTACATCCGCTATTTCTGAAGGACAGATAAGTATAAGTCCGTCACTTCCCACTCCGAAATGTCTGTCACTTACCTTTATTGCAACCTCACTTGGATTATTTACTTTTTCTTTGAAACAGTCCACATATACATAGTCGTTTCCCGCTCCCTGCATCTTTACAAACTTCATATATTCTCCAATCTCTTTATTCCTTCCCACCATACAAAAGACAAATCTTTTTTGCCGTACTTATGATAGTATCTCCGTTTTTCATACTGCTGCTTTGCAAATATTTATGTGCCTCGGGCTCGGTCATATTCTTATGCTTTATCAAAAGCTCTTTTGCCCTTTGTATTGTAAGAAAATTCTTACCGCCTCGCTCTTCCTGCCTTTTCTTTCTTTTTCTTTCATAATAAAGCCTGTCCGATATTTCACCCACCTTTTTTACAAGCTCTATCACTTTAAAAGGCATAGGTAAAAAATTTATATCCTCACTAAGTCCTTCACTGAGTTTGTTAGGTGAACACACGAGCAAAAGCTCACAACTTTCATTGATATTTTCTTTCAGCTCCATATACTGCATATCGCCAAGCTGATATGCGCATATTACAATACCGTAATCAATATCATCACACAGATTTATAGCCTTGGCACCTGATGCAACTACTCCTACTATTGAATATCCGTTTTTTATCAAAATAGACCTTAAAACCTTGCTGTCACCGGGATTTGGAAATGCAATGATTATATCCGACATTATCGTCCTTTCTCCAATGATACTGCATAAAATCAGTATCTTTCCAAATACTTCTTTATTTCCCAGTCTGTAACGGCATTATTAAACTCGTCCCATTCGGACTTTTTTGCATTTAAATACTCACCGAATATATGTGTGCCGAGTTTTTCTTTCACAAAATCCGATTTTTCAAACTCATCTATTGCCTCTTTTAATGTACTCGGCAGTCTCTTCACATTTGCAATCTCATTTGAGTACATATTTTCATTGATGGCTTCTTTTAAAGGTAAGTCTTTTTCTATTCCGTCAAGTATTGAATATATAAGCATTGCAATGCAAAGGTACGGATTTGTGGCGGAATCCGGACTTCTAAGTTCAAGTCTAATCTGATTATTTCTTTCAGCGGGTATTCTAAGCAGTGTGCTTCTGTTTGAATTCGAGCTCCATGACACATATACAGGTGCGTCAAACCCCGGTTTCAATCTTTTATATGAGTTTACAAGCGGATTGTTTATAAGTGAAGTGTCACATGCGTGTTCCAATATACCTGCAACTGCCGCCCTTCCTTTTTTGCCAAGTTTTCCGTCTTCTAAAAGCAAATTGTTGCCTTCATTATCAAGTACGGAGATTTTAAAATGCATTCCGCTTCCGTTCTCACTTTCAAAGGGCTTCGGCATAAATGAAGCGCTCAGTCCGTGCCTCTTTGCCAATGTCTTTACAGCCATTCTGAATGTCTGTATCGAATCCGCACAGGAAATCGCGCCTTGATTTGTGAAATCTATTTCATGCTGTGCTTTTGCAATCTCATGGTGCGACGACTTTATATCTATTCCCATCTCTTCAAGGTTGAGTACTATATCTCTTCTGATATTCTCACTCATATCAAGAGGACCTATATCAAAATAGCTGGCCTTTTTCCTTTACATTCAGACTTACCTCACCTTTGTCATCCGTGTTAAGTAAAAAGAATTCGCACTCGGCTTCAATAAATATATTAAGACCGGACTTCCTTGCTTTATCATATGCATCAAGTAACACTGCCCTTGGGTCAGCTTCAAAAAAACACTCCCGTCAGTTCTGTGAATATTGCAGATAAATCTTGCAACCTTACCCTGCTGCGGTCTCCGGGGAATATACAAAATGTGGAAAGATCCGGATGTAAATACAAATCCGAATCTTCTATAGGCGCAAATCCCTTCACACTTGAACCGTCAAACAGAATTTTATTTTCAAGTGCATCCTCAAGCTGGCTTGCAGTTATTGCGATATTTTTCAAAGTTCCGAAAATATCGGTAAACTGCAATCTGATAAATTCTACATCTTCCTCTTCAACTATGGCAAAAATCTCTTCTTTCGTCATCGCTCACCTTTTCTTTAAAACTTCTTAAGCACCCTTTTTAACCTTTCGAGTGCATCATCAACATCTTCTTTTGAAATAATAAGCGGCGGAATAAATCTCAGCACATTGCTTCCGGCATTGATAAGTACCATTTTCTCATCAAGAAGCGCCGACTTTATAATATCGGCCACAGGTCTGTCAAACTCCATACCCAGAAGCAGTCCCTTTCCTCTGACTTCCTTTATAAAAGGATATTCCTTTGCCATACCCTCAAGCTTTTCTTTAAGATAATCTCCCACTGCTTTTACATTTCCTGTTATGTCATCTTCTTTAAAGATATCCAGTACCTTGGACGCAACCGCACATACCAAAGGATTTCCTCCATATGTGGAACCGTGATCTCCCTGCTTTAATACATTGCTTGCCTTACCCGATGTCAAAAAGGCACCTATAGGCACACCGTTACCAAGTGCCTTTGCTACCGTCATAACATCAGGTTTGATTCCGTATTCCTGCCATGCAAAATACTGTCCTGTTCTTCCCATTCCACATTGAATTTCATCCAAAATCAGTATCAAATCATATTCATCCGTAAGCTTTTTGATACCCTCAAGGAACTCTTTGGTTGCAGGATGAATTCCACCCTCACCCTGTACTGTCTCAAGTATTATAGCACAGGTTTTGTCACTAACAAGATTTTTTACAGACTCGATATTATTATATTTTGCAAATTTTACTCCGGGAATCAGCGGATAAAAATCCTCTCTGTAATGCTCATTTCCCGTTACAGAAAGTGCTCCGAGGCTTCTTCCGTGAAAGCTTCCTTCCATTGCGATTATTTCAAATCTGCCGCCTGTTTTTGTACCGTATTTTTTTGCAATCTTTATTGCACCCTCTATAGCTTCGGTACCTGAGTTTGTAAAAAAGACCTTTTCCATCCTACTGACTTTAAGAAGCTTTTCTCCGGCCTCTATAACAGGCATATTATAAAAATAGTTTGATATATGCCAAAGCTTATCGGCCTGAGCCTTCAGCGCCTCATTCACTCCCTTATAGTTGTATCCTAGTCCCTGCACAGCAATGCCTGCAAAGAAATCCAGATATTCATTTCCGTCGGTATCAAAAAGCTTTATTCCGTCACCGTGGTCAAATACCACCTGATACCTGTTATATGTCTTTAATAATAATTGCTCGGCGCAATCTATTGAATCTTTCATCTTCATAACTGATCTCCTACTATCATTGTACCGATACCCTTGTTTGTAAACATCTCAAGCAAAAGGCAATGTGCAACCCTGCCGTCGGCAATTGTCACCCTGTTTACTCCGTTTTTTACAGCATCCACACAGTTTGAAAGCTTCGGCAGCATACCTCCGCCCATCTGTCCGTTTTCTATAAGCTTTTCAATTTCTCTTATACTTATCTTTTCTATCAGGCTGCTCTTATCGTTAAAGTCCTTGTATACACCTTCAACATCTGTAAGAAATGCCAGCTTTCCGCCTTCAGCGCCTTTGCAATTGCACATGCCGCATCGTCAGCATTTACATTGTAGCTTGTATACTCCTTATCAAAACCTACAGGACATATGACAGGTAAAAAGTCTCTTTCCAAAAGGTCAAAGATAATGTCGGGATTTACCTCACTCACTTCTCCGACCAGACCTATGTCCTCTCCGTCCACTTCCTTTTTATGGCAATGCAAGAGTGAACCGTCCTTTCCGCTGATACCTACAGCCTTCATTCCAAGCTCTCCTATCATCTGTACCAGCTCTTTATTCACCTTGTTTAACACCATTTCCACAACTTCCATGGTGGCATCATCTGTAAACCTTAAACCGTTTACAAAATGAGGTTCAATATTTACCTTTTCAAGCCATTTGGAAATCTCCTTACCGCCACCGTGAACTATAACAGGCTGCATACCTACAAGCTTTAAAAGTACGATATCCTGTATTACCTTTTTCTTTAAGTTCTCATCAAGCATTGCCGAACCGCCATACTTTACAACCACTATCTTTTTATTAAACGCCTGTATATAAGGCAGTGCCTCAATAAGAGTCCCCGCCTTTTCAAGTAATTTATCCATAAAACACCTCTCTAGCTTCTGTAGTCCGCATTTATTTTTACATAATCAAATGTCAAATCACATCCCCACGCCGTTGCACTAAAATCTCCCATATTTAACTTTACCAAAGCTCTGACTTCCTTTGCGGATAAAATCTTGGTTGCTTTTTCTTCATCAAAACCTACAGATACGCCGTCCTTATATATCAAAATCTTTCCGTTTTCACTTTCAAAATAAAGCTCCATATTGTCTGGATCAAACTTTTCGCCACTGTAGCCAAGCGCACAAAGAATTCTTCCCCAGTTGGCATCATGTCCGAATATTGCCGCCTTTGTTAGTGATGAGGTAACTACAGATTTTGCCAAAGTTCTTGCAGTCTCCTTAGTCTTTGCACCCTCTACCACAACTTCAAAAAGCGCCGTTGCTCCCTCACCGTCTCCTGCAATCATCTTTGAAAGAGCTGTTGTAACGAAATTTAGATTGCTCTTAAATACCTTGTATTCCTCACTGCTTTCATTAACTATCTTTTCATTATCAGCAAGTCCGTTTGCAAGTATTATAAGAGAATCGTTTGTGGACGTATCTCCGTCCACACTCACCATATTGAAGGTATCCACCACATCTTCTCTAAGCGCCTTTAATAAAAGCTCCTTTGAGATATTCACATCTGTTGTGATAAATCCGAGCATTGTGCACATATTCGGATGTATCATCCCCGAACCCTTACACATAGCACCCATCTTTACAGTCTTTCCGGATATTTCAAACTCTATCGCAACTTCCTTTGAAACGGTATCCGTAGTCATTACGGCCTTGGCGGCTTCATTGGCAGTCTTCTCGCTCTGCTCCAAAGAATTTGAAAGAGATTCTATTCCGGCGCAAATCTTGTCTATAGGAAGCTGCATACCGATAACACCTGTGGATGCCAAAAGTATTGAATCTTCTTTGACTCCAAGTTCGGATGCAGCCTTCTTTGCGCTCTGCTTACAATACTCCATGCCCCTCATCCTTGGTGCAGGCATTGGCAATACCTGAATTTATAACTATTGCATTTACATAAGTTTCACTGTCCGTTATTTTTTTCTGTCCCAAAGTACAGGTGCCGCCTTTACAAGATTTGTGGTATAGGTTCCTGCAGATATTGCAGGAACTTTTTGGAAAAAATCATGGCCATATCGGTTCTGTTTTTTTATATTTTATATTCGCCTCGGTTGCACTTGCCAAAAAAATCCATTCGGTGCACATATCCCGCCATTTATTATCTTCATACATTCTCCTTATATATTGTTTTTGATTAACTATACTCTTTATGACAAGCTTTTAAGCCTTGTATAGCCTGTTATGCTACAATACTTGATATATTTTCCTCATTCAGTACAAGCTCATAGCTGTTTATATCCTTATTTTTGCTTCCAGTTTTGACTCTTCCAAAAAAATATTTCCTGCAAGATTTTTGCTTGAATGCTATAAGAGTTATCTTACTTATCCCTTCGGCGTTTACCCTCTCTATAGCTTCCTTTACCATCTTTCCGGCTATATTCTCACCTCTGCACTTTGAATCCACACATACATGGTAAAACGATGCCTGCCTGCCGTCATGACCTGAAAGTATGGTTCCGACTATTTGATCTTTTTTTATAGCCACAACACTAAGCCCCACATTTCTGTCAAGAAATCTTTTTATATGCTCAAAATCATCATCAACCGCCCTGATCCTGAAGCCCTTTATACTTTTCCAAAGAGCCATCACCTCAGTGTAGTCCTCGATTTTCATTGTCCTTATTTCTATATCTTTTTTCATCATATTGACATCGGTAAACTTTTTAATCCACATTCTTCATCTACCCCAAACATTAAATTCATATTCTGGATAGCCTGACCTGCCGCTCCCTTTATCAGGTTGTCAATTGCACCGGTCACCACTATCCTGTTTGTCCTCTTATCTATTACATAGCCTATATCCACAAAATTGCTACCCTTTACAAATCTCGTTTCCGCATTTTCATTTTTTCTAAGAAGCCTTATAAACTTCTCATTTGCATACTCACTATCATAGGCATTTTTTATATCTTCTTCACTAACACCCGAATTCAGCGTAGCATATGCCGTCACCAAAATTCCTCTCATCATAGGAACCAGATGTGGTGTAAAACTAATTACAATGTCTTCTCCTGCCGCCTTTGAGAACTGAGCTTCTATCTCAGGTGTATGTCTGTGGCTTCCGATTCCGTAGGCCTTCATATTTTCATTTACTTCACAAAAAAGATTGTCAACCTTCGCACTTCTACCTGCTCCCGAAGTTCCCGACTTTGCATCTATTATGATGCTGTTTTTATCTATCAGCTTATGCTTTAACAGTGGCTGCAATGAAAGTATCGAACAGGTAGGATAACAACCGGGATTTGCAATCAGCCTTGCTTTCTTTATATCTTCACGGTAAAGCTCAGGCAGACCATATACCGCCTCTTTTATAAGATTTTTTGACTTGTGCTCAATCTTGTACCACTTTTCATATACATCCACATCCTTTATCCTGAAGTCTGCCGAAAGGTCTATTACCTTGGCATTTGCAAGCACCTCATCATTTATATTCTCAGACAGAAAGCCTTGAGGTGTAGCCGTAAATATAATGTCGGCTTTCTTTGACAGTTCCGATACATTGTCGTTTTCACAGATGTTGTCTGCATATTTATACATACTTCTAAAGACCTTCGAGTAGTTCTCACCCGCAAAGCTCTTCGAGCCGAATCCCACTATTTTTACATCATCTCTTTGTAATAAGAGTCTTATAAGCTCAGCTCCTGCATATCCTGTAGCTCCTACAATACCTACCTTTATCATAAAAACACCTCTCATCCTTTCCTGCTTTGTTATAATTACTTTTATAGTTTCATAATTATACACTTTTTATGAATAAAATCAAGGTTTAGTGCATAAATTTTTTTGAACTAAAAATAGCCGAGCAACTTAATGAGAGTACTACTTGGTTTTGTGTAATCATATATTTACATTTGATTACAGTAATGTTATACTAAAAATGTAAGGATATTTACATTCGGAGGTTTAAATATGGCAAGCACGCTTATCCAATTTAGAACAGAAGACACTGAAAAAATTAAATCTATTCAAATTCTTGATAAACTCGGACTCTCTCTTCCGGCATATCTTAAGATGTGTATGTCAAGACTAAATCAGGAACATGGTATTCCATTTAGTATGAAGCTTGATGCCACTGATACGCCCGGGATCAGAGCTTTAGAAAAAGCAAGCAAGATTGCAGAGGAATATAATATTTCAAATATGTCGCCTGATGAGATAAATGCAGAAATAGCAGAGGCAAGAAAATAGTTATTAAGTATGATGTAGTTTTCTACGAGGTTGTTATGGAACAGAGAGGATCAACTCAATCTTGGCTGGTGACAGGAAATATAAAACATTTTCCAAATGAGGTATTTATTGTAACTCCAAGGCAAATGCTTGAAATTATTTTGAATGAAGATGAGAATTAAATTAAATTTGCAAATATTGTCAATATACTTCATATCATTAGCACAACTTAATAATCATATGTCAATATCAGCATTGAATATGTCGACCTAAACCGTCTGCAATATTATCTTGCAATAACTTACAAAACTGTTTTTAATTACCTACATTTTTATTTTGTAATTTCCCGCAAAAAAGGACACCTTTTACAGTGTCCAAAATGTTTTAATTTCTAAATTTACTGATTTGTAAAAGCCGTTTGTAAATTGTCAAGTTCCAAAGCGGCCGGCGCCTCTCTGAAATTTTGATATGCGAAGATTCCAAATCCTGAAACTTCTCCGGTTTCTCTTGCAGCCTTTACCTGTCTTAATAAAATATCGTTATATCTCAGCCATTCCGAAACCGTATTACCGTCCTTTATATTCTTTCCGGTTCTATAAAGTCCGAGACCTATATACAGCTTTACATTACTGTTACTTTTTTTCTTTAAGTCTACCCAACTGTTTAAACAGTTTATATATGAATGAGGCGCCAATGCACCCGTCTTTGTTTTTGCTTCAAAACCGTGGTATAGCTGAGGCATTATATAGTCAATATATTCATTTGACGCCATCCATTTATCAATATCTACAAAATATGATTTATCACTCCTAAGATTAGATAAAAGCGCTACAGGACTGATGCCGAAAACCGCCTGAGGGCGTGAGGTATGCACCGCCTTGTATACATCTTTTACAAGCATTGACACATTTTCTCTTCTCCACTGTGTAATACCTAAACTGCTTCCTGAAGCATCATATTCCGCTTTGTCAAAACTCTTTGCCAAATCACTGTCATTTAGTGAAGGGTAAAAATAATCATCAAACTGTACACCGTCTACAACATAATTTTTACATATTTCGCTGATTGAATTCACAAGATAATTTCTAACCTCCGCACTTGACGGATTCAGATAGTAATTGCCTTCATGTAATAATACATTTCTCTGTTTTGAAGGGTCATTCATCCACTGCTTTACGATTGAACCCTCAGGTATATCTCTCATCATAGAATTGGTAACTCTGTAAGGGTTTACCCAAGCGTGGAAGGAAAGTCCGTGCTTGTGCGCACTCTCAATCATATACTCCAAAGGATCAAAATTAGGATTCGAATCTTTTGTAACCATAAACTTTGACAACGGGAAAGATTTTAATTTCTGACCGTAACTGTCCGAGTGACTGTGCACGTGACAGAATATTGCATTCATTCCGCGATTTTTTATATCGGTCATCACTTGATCCGCACGTTTCTTAAATGACTCCACATCTGAAGGCATCTCACTCCAGTCAATATACGAAAACCAAACTCCTATAAGCTCTTTTTGCTCCACCGCCGTGCTTTGAACCGTATCACTTCTCTTTACAGGTTTAACCGCCGCATAAACTTGCAAAGAAACCAACATATTCATTATCAATAATACAGCTATAAGCTTACCGATAAGTCCCCAAAACCATGTTTTCTTCATCTTCATCTCGCTCTCTATCTCTTTTTTAAGTATAATAAAAGTACTTACTATCATACTATAGCTAAGATAAAAAACCAATATCAACTTCCTTAAAGACTTATTACAAATGCTTTTATCTAAGCTTCGCTTCTATAAAGGAATTTTCACTTAGGATCCCTGTTCTTATCCCCTACAATCCAATAATCACATATTTTTCCGCCTGATGCCAATGTGCTTTCTCTATAAAGCACACCTCTTCCTTTCTCAAACATAATATAGTCTATATCGCAACACATAGGCAACAGATCCAAATAACCGTTATCTCTTGCAAATTTTTCTAGTGGACATCTTGTGAAGTGATAATAAAAACCGTCCCTATGAAGATCGTTATCAAAGTTAAAATCCCATGTTTTATCCTTATACTTGGGATGTTTATCCGCCCAATCCGCCATCCTATGCATCCTGTCAGAAAACTTTTTCATATCTTTAGGTTTATTTAAATCAAAATGACCTCTAAGTTTAGCTATCAATTTGTTGTTTAAAAACTCAACAATTATTTCTTTAAAATCATCCACACAAAAATCCCCTGCTCTGCAAACAGCCATAAAGACATACGCTGAATAAATATTTCCTGACATAGGATTGTTTGATCCGATATCCTCAGTATTTTCAAGCATCTGCTTATATAAAACTCTTGCTTTTTTTATGCTTTCTTCAGTTTTATTCTTACCGAACTTTCTTATCATCGGTTTCTTCAAGAGAAAACTTATTAAACTGAAATATATTCCTTTGTACTTCATCATAACCCCCTTCAGTTTTTTTACAAATTGATTTTTTTCAATCATCACGTCACAGAATGCAACTTAACTTTTTATAAGTTAGTACTTTCTAACTAATTCTATTTTATCACTTTAATAAGGACTTTTCTATGTTTTTAGAGTATTAAAAAGGACACCTTTTACAGTATCCTTATTGTTTTTAAGCCTTTACTAAACTATTTACATTTTTTTCATTCAAATACTTCTGAAACGTACCTACGCTTATATTTGCTCTCTTTTGCAGCATCTTCTACTGAAATTATTCCGTCTTTTTACAAGTATAAGTAATGTATTTATAACACCTTCTTTTCTGCCCTCTTTTATCCACTTTTTCTTTAGATTCTTCTTTAAATATGTCGTATAACTCCTTCATTGCATCTGTCATCTTATTACCCTCCTTATATATGGGTTATCCTTTATAATCCCTCTATAATCAACCCTATATTACTACTTATTCTGCCTTTTTATATTATATATATCTTGATTAATATATTTCTCCTGTTTGATTGCAATCATAATATCTTTTGCAAGATCACCTATTTGAGGGTTTTTTTCTTGGAATTCATTCCTGTTATATTGAGTAAAACATCCTTTGCATAACTATATTTACCATCAACCATGTTTTAAAAAAAATATTCTTCCCTGCCTTTTTATATAATCCTCATAGCTGCCTTCTTTATGTAGTAACAAAAACAATTCAAAATTAGGATTAGAAACTGCCGCTATATCACTCTTTTCAATATCTTCTATCAATTTATCATAACCTTCTACTTTTTCTTCAAAAATATCCCCATCAAAAACTATAATCATTCTGTCATGCTCTAAGTCAAAGTCATTTTCCGCCAGCTCTTTCTGCTTATTTGCAAATTCAACAAGATTCTTTGCAAAAGATATGTTTCTATCTTTATCTGTCTTTTCCCAAAGACGAATATCTATTAAGGGGTGTATACCAAAATTCTTTCTGAGGTCAATCAATTTTTTGAAATAAAAAGTTTCAGTATTTGCACCTTCACATATAAAGTAATATTTCCTCAAAGGCTCAATTTGTTCCTCTAAATCTGAAGAACGCTTATTCCAATTTGTATAAGTATGAACCGGCATAGCTACACCTCTTTATTAAATTGAAATTGCTTAAACACAGGTATCGCACCATATCTTCCCTCTAAATAAGCCTTGCTTAGTTTTTTTATCATATCTTTCCTTAAATTTATCTAAGGAATAGATTACACTGACATTATTATTATCTCTCTCAATAAACCATATTTCATCCCTACGGAATATTTTTTTGTCCATGATAGCATTCTCATGAGTCGTAAATATCAGCTGAATCCTCTCTTCTTTATGTGATTCCATAAACATTTCAATAAAATGTTCTGTAAGCTTTGGATGTAAGCTTCTCTCCAATTCATCAACAACAAATACAATATCATCTTGCTTTATCATAAGCATATATATAAGATCAATCAATCTCTTTGTGCCGTCAGATTCTTCAGAAAAATCAAATATAGACTTACCATGCTTTAATACAATTGTAGTAATTTCAGGCTCGGAGTTTTCTCTTATTCTTATATTAAAAAATCCTTCACCTATTCTCCAAGTCATTTGTATTTTCTTTAAATTTTTCTAATTGCATTTTTTTAACTTAATACTATCAAAAAAATATTTAACATCACGTCTTTTCGGAATCATCTTACTAAGTTCTTCCGGAGTAATTTCTTTTGTATTTATTTCATTTACCCCTGTATCAAAAAGTCTCTATCAATTTACTAACCGTATCCAATGATTCCTTTGTATAATACACTTCATCACTTGAAATGCCCATATCAGGATTTATTATAATAATATTATTTATAAGCCACTCAAATACCTTTTTTGAAAAAAATAAACTTGGAATTATCTTCATATCTCTTACCCCTCTCCATATAATCAAGTGTTTTTTTAATAAATTCAATACTTTTTGATACCTCTCCATATAATCAAGTGTTTTTTTAATAAATTCAATACTTTTTGATACCTGTCATTGAATAGAACTAAGGTTATGGAGTGATCTTTACCTCATACAGGGCAGATATATAGTAATAATGGGTGCACCAAATAAAACGTCATCACTATTCGTTCTAAATGGCCTCGATGTGTACCCATCCCTATATGGCAGCTCACCTCTCATGTCCAACAGGATTATCCTCCTTACGGTGGGTCCTCACTTCCTTCGTTCTGCCTATCCATAACCAGGGTGCTAGCTTAGCTATTCATCAGGGTCATGCCCTTTGGAGAAAATTCCTGCCGGCTACCAGCTCATTCTTTGTACTTTCATCACTGATCCAAACACTACGATTACAGCACCTTTCGGTGGACGCTTCCTATAATCATTATGGTTGTTCTTTATTGCTCGGTTATGCAGCCTTTAACTGCTCTCCCGGACGTCGAATATCTTTCAACATCTTTGATGCATCATAACTGATTCCCTTGGTAAGGATCACATGGAATACTCTTATCAGCTTACATGCTACTGCTATCAGCGACTGCATCTTTTTCAATGGATTCTTTTCCCTGGTGGTATAATATCTGTGGATTTCTTTGAATTCTTCATTCTTTCCCACCACCGATATCGCTGCCTCAAAAAGTAGATATCTGAGACGCTTGCGTCCTCTTTTGCTTATCTTTGTTTCCGTCGTGCTTACCGGAACTATCTGCCACCAGTTCCAATCCTGCAAGTTTCTGGAGTTCTTTCGTGCTATCAAAGCGCGTGATATCACCAACTTCTGCTATGAAACCAGCTACGGTTGTTATTCCTATACCTTTTATTTCAAGCAGCTTATCCGCATACCTGACCTGTTGGCACAGTTCTTCGATCAGGTCATTGACCCGTTCAAGGCGTTTTGTCTGGAGTTCATAATCCTCTATCAGATCCTGTATCTCCATCCGAGCTTCTGTAAGACCTGCTTTTAATCCTATGCTTTTCATGGCTGCATTCAGGATCAGCATAGCCTTCTTATGCCCATTTCCTCGGAGTTTAGCGTCTTTCCATATCTTTATGATACCTTCCACTCCTAGTCTTACTATCTCCTCAAGAGTTGGTGCCTGCTTTAACACCAGCAGCCCTCCCTTGGCATCTATGTGTGTATAAATCCCCTTATATTCCGGGAAATACACTGCAACCCACTTCTGCAGACGGTTCTTCGCCCTTGTCTGTTCTTCTACAAGCACAAACCGGCGGTTTGACGCATTCCTCAGTTCTGCATATACACCTGTCGGCATATATGAATAAAAATATCGTCCATCCCTTACAAGCCCTGCAATAACACGAGGATCTTTTCTGTCATTTTTAGATGGACTATTGTCATCTAATTCTTTGGTCTTATGCACATGGTGCGGATTTACCATCACAAACTTTATGTTCTTTTCACCCATGAACTGCCCAAGATCAAACCAGTAGTGACCGGTTGGCTCTATTCCTACCAGTGCCTCTTTAAGTTCATTTTTCTGCATCAGTTCCACAACCGAATTGTAAAAGCTGTTGAATCCCTCCATAGAGTTTGAAAACGCTACAGGCTTTCTGGTAAGTTCTATGCCTCTCCAGTTAAAAGCTCTGAAATAATGCTTTTCACTTCCAACATCAATGCCGACAATCATTGTTGTTTCTTTTACTTGTTCAATCTTCTTATTTTGTGTAGAATTCATTTGTAGATACCTTCCTTATTCTGCTAATTTGCTAACTGTCCGGTCAGCAATGACAGTTTAACTTAGGTATCTATTTTTGTAAAATCATTTACTTTCTACACTTTGAATCATACAGGAAGCTATTCATCTCAGTTAAAAAAAGCCCTGTTTCATTTCCCATAAAGTCTTCTGCATAAACATTAAACCTGTTTTTCTCGGTACTTGACAATCTAATTCCATCACCTAACTTCGGCATATTATCTCCGTTCCTTGAAAACAGATTATTTGCACTTCCATCCTGCATTAACTCATACAGCCACTCTTCTATAATCTTTCTCTTAATTATTAAAACAGCGACAAAACCGTATGCATAAAATTTATCACCTACTGTAAATTGCAGCTCAAATACACTTTCCCTGTCTTTATTTGAATCTTTATTCCTACAATAATCATTTACAGACTCCAAAGGAAGCCCTTCCATTATTACTTTTTTTATAAAATCCAATGATTTAACCAAGTTTGATTTTCCTGAAGTATTCGCACCATATATTACTGCATTCTTCAATAAATTTGTTTGATTTATTTTAATATGGTGACTCTTTATACAACTACAGGTTCAGGCGAGGAAACTGTAGATACCTATAAGCTTAATTTTGATGTTATCAATGAGGAAGAGAAGTATGACGGATTCTATGCAGTGGCAACGAACCTTAACGATTCAGCTAAGTATATCTTAGAGATCAGCTCAAACAGATATAAAATAGAAGACTGCTTCAGAGTAATGAAAAACAATTTCTCAGCCAGACCTGTATTTCATCAAAAGAGAGAGCGTATAGTCGCACACTTTATGATCTGTTACACAGCACTCCTTATATATAGACTTCTGGAAAAGAAACTTGACATGTATGGGACACACTTCACTGTAGACAGTGTTATAAAAACTCTAAGTAACATACAGGTAGCTAACTTAGAGTATGTATGATATATGTCGACATATAATAATCCCCAAATTCTAACGGCATTAAATGCTATAATGGACCTTGGGTTAGACAAAAAACACTACCAGTCAAAAGATTTAAATATAAAGATAAAAAAAATTAAACCTAGACGCTCCATACAACATTTTTTTCAAAGAGGAAAAAAGTGGCTAAAGCCTTGTAAATACATAGTTTTGAGCCACTTTTCTACTATCCAACTGTTAAAGATTGGATTAGATTATATCACAATAATAACTGACCGTACAATTTATCAAAAATTTTAACTTTTTCACTTATTAATAAACAATAGTAGTGTATTTTTTTAATCTAGTAACACTATTTAAAAAAATTTTTTTCTTTGAATGCATTCCTTTTTACATAGATTAAAAAAATACTATATATTTACACATCTTTTTATAAATCAAGTTTGATTATTCAAACCATCTGTGGTAGCTCACACGATAAACAAATAAACCTTAGAATTAACGTAAGCGTCAATTCAAGTACGCCTCCCAATAAATACATTTCCACTATAAAATAAGCTTATACTAAATATGTGGAGGTGCCTATGGCTAAATATCCTAATGAAGAAAAAGAGCAATTGATTGAGGAGTTTAAAAATAGTGGATTAAGTATCACAAGCTGGGCTAGGAAGAATGGATTACCTATTTCAACAGTCACAAGATGGGTGAGTAAACATGATAAGAAATCAAAGCACTCTAAGGATGTTAAATTTATTGAAATCAAGACAACACAAGCCGGTAAGACCCTAAAGATGGAGATAGGTGCTGTCAACATCTTAGTGGATAGATATACCGATCTTGAACTACTTGCAAAGGTGATCAAGGTGGTGAATGAAATAAATGTTTAACTATGACAACTATCGTGTAATTCTTTCTTGTGGTGCTACTGATATGAGGAAAAATATAAACGGATTAGCTGAAATTGTTTATAGTAATTTCAACCTTGATCCAAGAGATAAGGTAATATTTGCTTTTTTTGTAACAATGCGAGGGATAGGATAAAGCTTCTTGTATGGGAAGATAACGGATTTTTGGATTCATTTTAAAAGAATTGAAAAAGGACATGTGGTTTGGCCGTCACAAAGTGATACAGAAATCACTATGGATTTATTAATAGACGACTTGAAAAATATAATCATGGCACCGGGAATAAAACAAAAAATAAAGCGTAGTGAAGTCTTCAAAAAGTGTTGATTTTTAATGGATTTACCATAGATTTTTATAGTATAATCTTTACATAAATATTTGAGATTTGGAGGTCCGGTAAAATGAAAACTATAGATGAATTGCAAGCAGAAATTGCCGGACTTAAGGCTATCTTACAGGATAAAGACAAAGAGATTAAGACTTTAGAAAAAAAGTAAAAAAAGAAAAGTACAAAGAGATTGAGACTTTAGAAAAAAAGTAAAAAAAGAAAAGAGTGAACAGATTGCTAAGTTAAATAAATTAAATAATTGGTATATGGAGCAACTGAAATTAAAAGCAAAAGAGAAATTTGGCAAATCAAGCGAAAAAGCTATTGATGGACAACTTTCTCTTTTTGATGTCTTCAATGAGGCTGAAACATTTAGAGAGCCAATTCAAAGTGAGCCACCACAGGAAAGTATTATACCTGAGCATAAAAGAAGAAAAGCTAAAAAGGGAAGTAAGTTTAATGACATTCCTGTTGAGGTAGTTGAATATAAATTAGATGAAAGTGAACAGGTATGTGATAACTGCCACAGCCCTCTTACAGTTATGAAGAAAGAGATAAGAAAAGAACTGGTGGTAGTCCCTGCTGAGGTTAAGGTTATAGAGCATGTGACTTATGTTTATAGTTGCAGAAACTGTGACAAGAATGGAGAGAGTGGCTTTATAAAGATAGCACCTCATCCTAAAGCTCTTATTAAAAAGAGTGTAGTATCACCAAGTTTTTATGTCTTATATAATGAATCAAAAGTACACACTTGCACTACCACTATATAGAATGGAGCAAGAGTTTAAAAAGATTAGGCTTTGAGATATCAAGACAAAAATTTATCTAATTGGATCATAAAAGGAGCTAATCTTCTAAAGCCTATATATGAGCGGATAAAGCTTAGTCTACTAAATGAGACACTACTCCATGCAGATGAAACTGTCCTGGAGGTATTACATGAACCCGGAAAGGAAGCAGGAAGCAAGTCACATGTATGGGTGTATAGAACAAGCAAATACAATACACATCCTGCAGTATTGTATGAATATACCCTTGGTCGAAGCGGAGACTATGCTAAAAAGTTTCTTGAGGATTGGAAAGGAACTTACCTTCACTGCGATGGGTACACCGGATATAAAGCTTATGGATAAGAACTTATGCGGATGCCTTGTACATGCAAAGAGAAAGTTCCATGAAGCATACGAAGTTAATAGGAGTAATGAGTATGCAAAACAAGGGGAGGCTTATCTAAGAAAACTATTCTCCTTGGAAGATAAGGCAGATGAATCCGGTCTTACATTGGAAAAGCGACTGGAAATGAGAAAAACCAATTCCAAACAAGTACTTGACGAGTTCTATAGTTGGATTTCACAAATAGAATCAAAAATCCTTCCTAAGAGTTTAATGGGGAAGGCTATTACTTATGCAATAAATCAAAAAGAGTACTTAGAGAACTTTCTAAAGGATGCAAGAATACAATTAAGTAATAATCTTGCTGAACAAAGTGTGAAGCCATTTGTTATAGGTAGGTCTAATTGGCTATTTGCGAATACACCTAACGGAGCTAATGCATCTACATTGATATATAGTATAATTCAAAGTGCAATACTTAATAACCTGATACCACAAAAATATCTTACATTTGTTTTTGATACCATACAGTCAGGTGGAGATGCTTCGCTCTTAGTACCTTGGTCAGATGAGATTCCTGAGAGTTGTAAAAATAAAAAGTCGTAGGATTAGAATGATAAGTTCTAGTTTTATGACTTTTGCTCTATGTGTACTTAGCTTGACGCTTACGAATTAACTATGAGGTTTATCGATAGCTATTCATCTTGTGGACTTTTACAAATGAATGACAACATGTCTGTCATACAAAAAAGGACACCTTTTACAGTGTCCTCATTGTTTTTAAATCTTACTAAAGCATTTATATCTTTTCATTTAAATATTTTTTAAACATACTTACGCTTATATATGCTCTTTTTGCAGTATCTTCTACTGAAATTATTCCATCTTTTACAAGCATAAATAATGTATTTATGACCATATTACTTATTTTTATGCTATCATTACTTTTTATTTTTTTATCATCCAAATCTATATCAATCTGAATTCCAAGCAATTTGCTTTTCAGCAGCATCGTCATTTAACTCTAATACAATGTTATTAGTAATTATCTTGCTATATTCTTCTTCAGACATTAGTTCTTTAAATGATAATATAGTGTCTTCATTTATTGAACAAATATATTGAAATTCAGAATTATGAGTAACATCATACACTATACGAAAAAGCATCTCTCTTTGTCTTGGATCCATATTGGCAAATAGTCTGCTATCATGAGCTAAAAATCTCATTTTGCTTTGCTTACACATCAATAATAGTAAATCAAAGCAAAACAACCTAACTTCATTTACTCCATCTGATGAATCATCCTCTATTCTTACGTCCATAGTATATCTAAGCATATTTTTCGCCATAATTATTTCTAATAACTAAACCACTTCTCTTTTTAGGATAAAATTTCTTTGCATACTCCCAAAATCTAGCTCTCAAATTATCAGTTATTGATTTTTATACTTTCAAGATATTCATCTGTTTCTTTATCTTGATTTATAAACGATGACTTTATCTTTAATTCTATATCTTTATATGATTTTTAATATTTTTTTGATACTCATGTATGCGCTCCATCTCATTTCTCAGTGAAGATAGTTGTTTTGTTAATACAACATATTCTTCTAATGCTCCATGAGAATTTAGATAACCCTAACAGCTCATCCATACGATCACCAACAATATTAATCTGCTTATCGATAGCCTCTAATTCAAGCTGTTGTTTGCGCAGTTCTTTTTTTAAACGAATATTTCTAGATGATACTTGTTTTTCTATGAAATTCAAGAACTTCTTCTATATTTTTTTAATCATCTCAGGAATTTCAACATTAGCTAACTCATATTTTTTTATAGCATCTTCATCGTTTACTAGCGAAGTTTCTTTAAACGATTCTTCAATGTTTTTTTATAGTTACTTACAAGAACACGTTGGTTTTCTAGTCTCTTTTTTTCATAGCTCTTATCATTAGCCTCTTTTTTTCAAGTTCATGATAGTTACTAGAAACTTTAAAATTTAATATCTCTCTTTCTAATTCATCTATTCGATATTCTAAATCTGCTACATCAAGTTCTGCATCACTTTTTACCTATGTAATACTGTTTGAAAAAAAGGATCTTTTTTTATAGCTTTTTCTGTTTCTTTTAGCATCCGTCTGTTTCTCTCTCAATTCTTTTTCTACTATTAAAGTTGTATCTATTCCTAGCAAAAAAACAATGTGTTTAACAACTTACTATAATCCGCTTCTTTTGGAATATAAGTATCAAACTTTGAATATGATGATCTATACCTTCTGGCAAATCTTGACAACAATGTATTCCATGTCATATACTTTGGAGGATTGTTAATCCCAAAACATAGTACCAACATCTTTTCTCTCATCGATTTCAAGCTTATATCTTCTCCGCAGAAATTTATCTTGTTTTGTTCATTAGTACTGCGTGCTGCAAAATATTCGTTTCCTTCAACTTCAAATTTTAATATGAATTCCCAATCAGGTAAATTTTTCGACAAAGAATCAATTTTATTTGAGCCTAGACAAAAATGAATCAAATGTAGTACAAAAGATTTTCCAACCCCATTATAGGTATTTCCGTCATTTTCATTATGAGGTGAAGCTTGCTTACCTACAATAATACTCAATCCATCATTAAATATTATAGGATGAAAAGAGGGTTGATTAGCACATAAGCTCTTCAGTTTCATTACAAACCACCCCCTTTTCACTCTCTTTTATTGCTCCTATCATATACAAATAGTCTAATGTTGCTATATATTGATCAAAGGAAAACTTCACAATATACTTTTTTTATTTACGTAAGATTCCTTGTAATATTGCCATAAATCATCTATTGAAGTAGGAGATTTTTATTTTTTTCTAACAAAAAAAGCTCCAAATCCAAAAAAATGATTCACTTACTGATAATTGTTTCTTTGGCAAAAATCATACTAATATCTCCTCCTTTCTATATAATACCTAGTTTGGCTCTTCAAATATATCACAAGATGAAAAAAATAATAAGACATCAAAACAAACACACTTGTTTGTATTGCAATTGTATTCTTCACACATGCTTTATCAAGGATGTAAAAAAATCTACAATCAGCAAAATTCTCATCTGTTTTCCCTTATATTTTCCTTAGCTTCTTCATATAGCAAATGAAATTTCTTTTTGTAAAACATCTTTAATTCCTGGAGTATTATTAAAATACTCTGTTAAAACTCCTTCTTGGTAACTGCCTACAGTCAGCCGATTTCTTATACTTTCACTCAATCCATTAAAACTTATTTTATTATAAAAGTCTGGAACAATTAATCGCTCTGAGTAGTTTATTTCACTGTTAATATTCAATAAAAACTTCACTGTTTCATTTAGTGCGTCATACTCTACCATTGGCATGCTATATTCTGGTATAAAAGCCTACTATGTTTTTGTTTGGTAAATCTATCTAAAGAATTAAAGATTTTTTTCTAAAAGCACTTGCACCTAAAAATTTCAATATCAATATGTGAATAAATACTCTGCTTTCCTAGCTCTATTACCATATCATGAATATGTTGTGGAACACCTTCATATCTATCATTCACCACAAAAAAAATATTTTTTTAATAGGACATATTGTATTCCATTTTTTTATACAAGCCTTCAAAAATCTTTCTTTATTTTTTTCAATCCATCATAAATAGTACCTTTTTTTGTTTAAATCTTCAGGAGCAAAAAAACCTGATAATATATACCTGTATGCTTATCAAACCCATCATTCTTACAATCACCAAGACAGCCATATGCTTTTAACTGGAGTAAAGTTTGTATTAGCATTGCTCATCAAAGAAACAAAAAAATCTTCAAATTGTTGACCTTTATAAGTTAAAATTTTATTTCTAAAAAAATAATTGTAGCCATATACTGTTCTTCATTATTTATAAGGACCACCTCCTTTTTAAATGGATTTTTTTAAATTTATTTATTATATCATATTTAATAAAGTTTTTGATAGCTATTATCTTAAAATTTCTAAGACAAACGCATGAAATGTTATGCTCCCGTCTTCCGCCGAAGTACTATGAAAGTTCCGACGTTTTAAACTTCTACTAAGCTATTCATTTTTATACAATTCTTTTAAATCCCTTATTTTAAAGTCTAGGGTGAAAAGTTTATTTCCACAACCCCTATGCTAAAGTTGCGTTTAGTCTTACACATATTTCAACTTTTACAATAGTTGCGTTTAGTAGTACAATTCGGATAAGACAGCTACCGGAAAGGTAGGTACCACTATAACATCTTTAAACTCATTTTCACATTTAACACTTGAAGATAGACGAATTATTCTAACAGGTATTACTAACGGTTCCACTAAGACTGCCATTGCTGAAACTATTGGTAAAGATAAATCAACTGTTTGTAAAGAAATTAAATCACATCGTAAGCTGACATATAGATGTAGTATGCCGCTTGAATGTAGTAACTACAAGAAGTGCCCTTTGGACGTGAATGCAAAACTGATTGTATACTTTACTCTACATTCCACTGCAAAAGACGTGACCGCTCTCCGGGTGCCTGTAACGGCTGCACAAACTGGCGTCATTGTCGTTTTAACAAATATAAATATTCTCCGGAAGACGCATGGAATGATTATCGTTATACACTGGTAGACTCCAGACAAGGAGTAAATCTTACGGTTAAACAAGCTAAAGACATTGCTGATGTGATAGCACCTCTTCTTAAACAAGGTTTATCTCCATATCAAATACTTGCTTCGCACCCTGAACTTGGTATTTCCGAAAAGACTTTATACAACTACATAGAAGGTGATGTATTTCATGAAATAGCAGGTATAAGCGTTCTTGACCTTAGAAGGCAAGTCTCTCGTAAAATTTCAAAAAAGAAGTCTAATGGTTTTAAGAAGAGAGCTGACAACAAACATCTGATTGGGCGTAACTACAATGACTATAAACAATATATTGACGACAATCCTAATGCTCTTATAACGCAGATGGATACAGTCTATAACAACGAAACCACAGGGCCATTTATTCAAACTTTTAAGTTTATTCCATCAGGCATCCTATTTGCGCTCTACCAAACTGAAAAGACTTCCACTGCTATGAAGAATGGAGTCGATACTTTAGAAAACATCCTCGGCAATGATGTATTTAGAAAATATGTGAATGTCTTACTAACTGATAGAGGTTCTGAATTTTATGCAGCAAAGGATATGGAAACAGGTGTAGATGGCACCACACGTACCCGAGTATTTTATTGCGACCCAATGCAATCCGGGCAAAAAGGATCTATAGAAAACAACCACATACAGCTACGGTATATACTTCCAAAGCAGACTGATTTAGTTTCTCTTGGATTAACTGATCAAGATGCACTTAACCTCGTACTAAGTCATCTAAACTCAGCACCGGTTGAAAAATTTGGTGGTAAGAGTCCATTAGAGGTAGCATCTTTTATGTATCATGATCTATATGAAAGGCTTATTTCGTATGGCATAAAGGAAATAGAAAAAGATAGGATTGTTTTAAAACCCTATCTTCTAAAAAATAGATAACTCTTATTATAGGTAGCTGTCAAGAGCGTCTCACAAAGGTATTTTACAAGTGGAAGTTAGTCCTACACTCAAAAAAATTCGATTAAAATCCACTTATTTGTCATGCCAAAAAATGACACCTATACGCTCCAATAGCCCCCTATAACATTTATATTGTAACAGTTATTGCATCTTTTTTTAGTAGTATAAATGTTATATTTCTTTGATTCTGTAAGACTAAATGCAACTTAAATATTTTTACTTTTTAAGTTGAACTAACATTTACACTTCAGCGATTAAATATGATTAACTTTGGCAAAAGCTCAAGGCTAAAAAAACATCAGTCAGTACCAACTCAGTAAAGATTATAGTATTGACAAAGCACAGCTTCAGCGGCTCCGGCAAAAATATGGTAGTAAAGACCATTATTATGAACAGGCTATGTCAGATACTTGACTGCCGTATTGGAAATATTATGGAATATTTTCCAGATAACAAGTAGAGGTATTGTTTATAATTGATTGACAATGCCTTTTTTTCTTTTTACACCTTTGAAATTGTTTCCAGAAGTATTCCTCTATTACTTTTTAGTATCTACTTAATTGAAGCGATAATCCTCACAAGAAAAAAATAATACCACCGATCAGCCCTCCAACGATACAATTCAGTGCCCAATGTCATTTAGCTAATTTAGGGCAAAAGAAAATTTTTTTGTAAAATAGAAATTTGACTCTATGAACAGAAAGATTGGAGAAAAAGAAGTAAGGATTTTTTATTAAAAAGTGGTTTTGTAGATATTTTTACAGTACGGAAAATAAACAGATTTACTTCTGCATGAAAAAAATGATATTACCCGATTTCCATCGTTTCTCTCAAAACCTAGTACTCTAGGTATCCAAGAGCATGCAGTTTTGAAAGAAATTGTCGACTTCAGCTTTTGTTAAATAGAGAGTATCAAGGTTACTAAAGCCAACCAATTTTTTAACCTTTTCGTTAACAGATTGGTTTCTTGATATATTGATATATGTATTATCACCTTTATTTACCACCCTAAAATCACGCATAAAGTTGATCAAGTCATAAGAGTTTATTTTATTCTTGAAACACTTGATTTCTAATACTCTTAAAAAGAAACAAGCTAAGGTAGCATATCAAAAAAATGCCCATAGATTGTTTCTTTTTCTGTAAATAAACAGGTCTTGCATCCGGGTATGATTTTTGTAAGTCTAAAAGATTCTTCGATCTTCCATAGGCTATGGTATGTCTTATATACCTGTAAAGGTTCCATATCTACCTCAGATGTAACTAAAAGATTATATCCTGCATATTTAAGATCTTCATCAATCTTAGATTTGTTTAGACCTATTATAGGCTTTATAGTCTTGCCTGAACTATCTTTAGTTATGATGTCTACATACTTAGCACAATCTCCAAGTTCATCTTTAGCGATATTTTTGTATGTAGAAAACTTTGAAGCTTTATCAAACATCTTCATTATTTCAAGCCTTTGTTTTTTTGCAAGATTAGGATTATAAGAGACGATGCGCTTTTCTTTTACAGAGAACCTTGTAACACTTTCTTTTCCTGTTTCCGGATTAATCTCTTTAAAACTGTAATCAAAGCTGTCAATACATGATTTAAGACGAAAAGATATATTGCCTCTTTCATCAGTATAGTTAGAAAATACATTTGCGTCGTTCTCAAGAAGAACCCATTTCTTTTCCTTTTCACTTAGATTATTACCATGTATTGATTTTGAAAATATATAGCCGTCATTAGCTTCTTTAACGGCAGTATAAATATTTCTTGCACAATTAAGACCTTTATCAGCCACCTGAATAGTCTTACCTGATATATTATGTCGTTGCTTCATTTCTTCAATAACTTTTCTAATATATGGCTTTTCTGACTCATTGCCGGGATACATTTGCATGGAGACAGGTACTAAATCAGCATCTAAAAGTAAAGCTTGCCCTATTATCGGAGAGTGCCTATTCTCTTTTGAAGGTCCCTTTTGCTTGTCATCGCCGGGAATATCAATTTCAAAGTAATAATTAGTACAATCGAAAAATACATTGCTTAAATCTCTTTTAAAATACTTTTCATAAGAGTGATTAAACAAATCAATGTACTTCTTATAAGACTCTCCTATGAAAGAACACCCGTCATATACTTGGTCTTCAGAGATTGTAGAGCTGCCATAAATGTATGGAAAGACATGAGAGGCTGTCTTTGACTTAGAGCATGGTGATATAACCCTTGCATAAATAAGTTGTGTAATTAAGTCAAATACAGAGAACTGAAAACGCATTTGAGAAGCAAGTATATCAATAGTTTCCTTAACATCAAGCTCATCAATCAATGAGTAGAGCAAGAAGTGTCCTATATTAAGTTCAACAGGAGTGGAAAATGCACGAGGACGGGATTCTTCAGAAAGAACTTTTGTTCTATTCTCATTTTGCTCTTTTACATAGTCGCTGTAAAATTTAATCGGATCAGGAATCTCACCTGAAATCAAATCCTCAACATAACCAAAAGATTTTACATTTTTTGTTCTTGGTTGCTTTCTATCCTTATCCCAAAATGATTCATACATCTGAAGATAAGTACCTTTTTTCTTCTTTTCTTTTCTCAAAAAATAAGCCATAAACATCTCTAAAAGTAAAGTACTATGAAGTACTATGATTATAACATACTCAAAAAAATTTCAAATTTTTGAAATATTTTTTTATGTAAGAAAAAGCCTTTAAAATAAGGGCTGAAGTGTAAATGTTAGTTCAACTTAAAAAGTAAAAAAATATTTAAGTTGCATTTAGTCTTACAGAATCAAAGAAATATAACATTTATACTACTAAAAAGATGCAATAACTGTTACAATATAAATGTTATAGGGGGCTATTGGAGCGTATAGGTGTCATTTTTTGGCATGACAAATAAGTGGATTTTAATCGAATTTTTTTGAGTGTAGGACTAACTTCCACTTGTAAAATACCTTTGTGAGACGCTCTTGACAGCTACCTATAATAAGAGTTATCTATTTTTTAGAAGATAGGGTTTTAAAACAATCCTATCTTTTTCTATTTCCTTTATGCCATACGAAATAAGCCTTTCATATAGATCATGATACATAAAAGATGCTACCTCTAATGGACTCTTACCACCAAATTTTTCAACCGGTGCTGAGTTTAGATGACTTAGTACGAGGTTAAGTGCATCTTGATCAGTTAATCCAAGAGAAACTAAATCAGTCTGCTTTGGAAGTATATACCGTAGCTGTATGTGGTTGTTTTCTATAGATCCTTTTTGCCCGGATTGCATTGGGTCGCAATAAAATACTCGGGTACGTGTGGTGCCATCTACACCTGTTTCCATATCCTTTGCTGCATAAAATTCAGAACCTCTATCAGTTAGTAAGACATTCACATATTTTCTAAATACATCATTGCCGAGGATGTTTTCTAAAGTATCGACTCCATTCTTCATAGCAGTGGAAGTCTTTTCAGTTTGGTAGAGCGCAAATAGGATGCCTGATGGAATAAACTTAAAAGTTTGAATAAATGGCCCTGTGGTTTCGTTGTTATAGACTGTATCCATCTGCGTTATAAGAGCATTAGGATTGTCGTCAATATATTGTTTATAGTCATTGTAGTTACGCCCAATCAGATGTTTGTTGTCAGCTCTCTTCTTAAAACCATTAGACTTCTTTTTTGAAATTTTACGAGAGACTTGCCTTCTAAGGTCAAGAACGCTTATACCTGCTATTTCATGAAATACATCACCTTCTATGTAGTTGTATAAAGTCTTTTCGGAAATACCAAGTTCAGGGTGCGAAGCAAGTATTTGATATGGAGATAAACCTTGTTTAAGAAGAGGTGCTATCACATCAGCAATGTCTTTAGCTTGTTTAACCGTAAGATTTACTCCTTGTCTGGAGTCTACCAGTGTATAACGATAATCATTCCATGCGTCTTCCGGAGAATATTTATATTTGTTAAAACGACAATGACGCCAGTTTGTGCAGCCGTTACAGGCACCCGGAGAGCGGTCACGTCTTTTGCAGTGGAATGTAGAGTAAAGTATACAATCAGTTTTGCATTCACGTCCAAAAGGGCACTTCTTGTAGTTACTACATTCAAGCGGCATACTACATCTATATGTCAGCTTACGATGTGATTTAATTTCTTTACAAACAGTTGATTTATCTTTACCAATAGTTTCAGCAATGGCAGTCTTAGTGGAACCGTTAGTAATACCTGTTAGAATAATTCGTCTATCTTCAAGTGTTAAATGTGAAAATGAGTTTAAAGATGTTATAGTGGTACCTACCTTTCCGGTAGCTGTCTTATCCGAATTGTACTACTAAACGCAACTATTGTAAAAGTTGAAATATGTGTAAGACTAAACGCAACTTTAGCATAGGGGTTGTGGAAATAAACTTTTCACCCTAGAATCATATTTAATCATACAGGCAACTCCTCTCCTACCTTGTATTTTAATGGCAGAAAACTTATAATAATACAATGAGTGTAAGCACCATAAAATATGCAAATGATAAAGACGATAATGATTTTTTGAAGAATGAGGATATAGATGCATGTAGTGTGATTTTGAAATAGTAGGATTGTTAATTATAAAAGAAAAATACATTACAGACGGTGAAAGGGAAAATACATAAAAGTTGCATATGCTTTTGCAGAGCTGTAGGAGATTGAAAATATACTTGTTGTGGATGCTGGAAGATACGGTTTTGTCAAATTACAGTATTATAGACCGCCACAAGGTTTTGAAGATGCAATTACCTTTACGGATAGTCGAAGCATGTTTGAAAACTTGTGGAAGGAATGGCTTGACATGCATCTTTTCCTTCTGGCAAAAGGAACACTAATGGCAGGAATTGGATATAATAAGATATTCCGGTATCTGCCAAAGGAGAAACAAGAGGAACTTATGAATAGAAAAGCCAGATTTGCAAAAACGGCAGGAATATAATAATCAAGTAACAGTGTTAAGGCGGTTATGCGTGAAATACTTGTAGTTGCTTTTTTACTCTTGGACACGTTTTCCAGAAGAGGGAAGAAGAAATCTATAGATGAAATAAATGAGAGATATTAACAGGGTAATGGAGTGTAAGATAGCGAAGGGGTAGCTACCCTTTAAAGTCGTATCATATTGAATTTGGATATTATTCGTATCAGGAGATAACATCAAATGAAAAATTGCTGGAGGTGTTATCGTATTTGTTGCGGATATCTGATTTCAAGCAGTATACCGGAAAGACTATCCTAAATAATGTTTATATTGACCTGCGATGGAAAAGCCTGTATTTGAGAGATCTAAGACATCCATAGAGAGAAATAATATGTTTGCAACAATCAGAAAGTATGCAAATAAGCTAAAGCCGTTGTATAATGTAGATGTATATCTGGAAACGGTCAGATGTTATTTCGATATATCACAAGAAAACCTGGAAAAGTGCCGATATACATATCAGGGAAATGATTCATACACATTTCTGATGACAGATAAATATATCAAGGCACTATATAAACATTTCTGATGGCAAGAAAAGAAGTTACCATGCAGGATATGCATATTGAAGGGGTTACAGAAAAAGAGCATGAAATGGTAAGGCTGGAGAAGGTGTGGGATATTTTGTTTCAGGTATTGTTACTTGATGATGTGAAGTTTAAAGATGGCGAACTGTATGCAGAATTTTACACTTGTTTTTAGTCATGTAAAGTGTGTCAATTCGTTATTTGTGGAGGTAATGTAAATTGAATTTTGGAACTCTAAAGTAGAACCTCTAGGAGCATAAAGTATGGAATTTATAGATACACAGATTATTTCTTATAAATTTAAAAATAACAAAGAATTATTTGATGGGAATATTAATGGAAGGCAGATTTCATCTATTGTCGCATTGGAATTTTTAGGAATTATGATAAAAAAACGAAAATAGGGCGAAGATGTACCCAATTAAGCTAAAAAGGGGGATCAACCATGGAAAAAAAGGTTTTGAATTAGGAAAAAAAGTACGGATAAGCTTATTATTGATTTTTAATGGTGAGTTTGACAGTATCGTAATTTACTCAAATGAAGCTATAAGTTATCTAATTAACGAGAAAGACATTGATACATTATTATTTTTTTGCAAAAAAATTCTTTAGATAAAGAAGATTTTTAAGAGGTTTCGAGAAAGGGCGCAGTTTTTTTAATAAATAATGAAATTACAGTGGTACCAGTAACACAGGAAACTGTCGTTAAGATGCAATGCATATATGAAGATATTAAAAATGAATATAATGTAAAAAGATCATTACAGAAATTCTTTTTATGGATTTATTAATGGATTTATTAATTTTAGCTGCAGCAGTTGAAAAAGAAGGACAGACTTATTTCACAAGATAAGGAACTCAATAAAAGTGCTTAAGAAATGTTGTGAATATCTTAATATTTCGACATATTCAAAAGGAATTTCCAGTATTGACTATAACGATAAGCGTATGAAAAAAGATGTTAAAAGCGATAATAAAGGCTATATAAATAATAGTTGGCGTATTATGATAAAAAAAGGAAAAATAGTATAAGGTACCAAGTTCAAATAGAGTGTTTGTTATTAAAGAACAAAAGTAGAAAGAAGGATGAAAATGAGTTTAAAGGATAATATTGAACAAGCAAAAAGAATGCCAGGAGCATTAGCCAAATGTAATAATGAAAAAAATTAAAGAATATGTTTGGAATCATAGTTTTCAGACAAATTTAAAAAAAGATAATCAACGATGATTTAATGCATAATAATCCAGATATCTTATTTGAAAAAAATACAAAGAGTATTTCAAAACAAAAGCATTACCAACTAAAATTATTGCTACAGATACAGTCTTCTATCGCGGGCGTATAGGAAATGAGGTAATATATGGAGCAGAGGATGATTATAATAGAAGTTTTATACTACCGTATTATCAGAATGGAATTGAGGCACCACCACCAATATATACAGAAGGGGGAAGGTTTAACAGGCAAGGAATATCTTATTTATACTTGGCAGATACAATAGAAACTTGTTTGGCAGAGGTTCATTTACAAATTGGGCAGAATTGTAGTATTGGTGAGTTTAAGTGCAAAGAAAAAATGGAAGTGATAGACCTGACAAAATTTAGCAATGATGCGGAAATAGAAACTTGGTTAAAAATTTTGACTCAGCCAGTACACAATGGAACAAAACACATATACAATATAACACGTTTTTTAGCAGATATATTTAAAAGTATAAACAGCAATGGTATATATTTTGAAAGTGTTCAAGCTGAAGGACATAATATTGTTTGTTTTGAGCCTTCTCTTTTCCAACTTGTAGAATACAGTGAAAAAATTTATACTGCTACAAAAATAAACTATGCTTATCAGCAAGTCGAAGATTCAATACGAGAATATTCTAAGAATGGAAAAAAAGCAAATACATAAATTCATACAATGAGAATGAGGATGAAAAGAATGAAAAGAAATTTGAATATTTGAATGATTGGATAGAGAATGAGAAAAAAACACAAAAAAAGCTAATAAACAAGAAAAAGATGTCATAGTATATAAAACAGAGGATCTAATTGGTTTAGACGATTGGCTTTATCTGTAAATATGAGAAAACAACGTATTGATACTGTCAGTCTAATACTGTTAAATATTGCTGCAAAAGTAATTCATTCAGCAAGGTGTATAACATTCAAGCTGTGTAGCAGTTGCCCCTATAAGGATGACTTCTATGAGAACTCTATCCAATGTCAGCAAGCTATGTATACAGCTTGAATAACAACTAATAATGAACCTTGACAGCTTTATAACTACTTGTAGACCTTACCTAGGGGAAGTTTGCCCATTTTTAGATGTATTAAGTCGGTTATGGCGTCATGGATTAAGTTTAAAGACTTATAGCACGGTACTTAATTTAAATATTGTGTCGTGAATAATTCAGAATCAATATACTTGATAGAAACATAATATATTTGTAAATTCTTTTAAATTCATTGACTAATTACGTTTTTATAAATTTTTTCAACAAAAAAGCCCCGGTCTCCCCGGGGCTGAAAATCAAAGTAACGCACTCATCAAATCTTTTACACTATCAAATGGGCCGTATATGCCTTCATTGTTTTTCGCAGACTCCATAGCTTCATATGTGGTTTCGTTCGGCTCATCTATTTTCACCTCAAATGGTAGACCATGACATCTAAGAGCCTGTCTGTAAAAAATGCCCGTTGCAGTACTAAAATCCAATCCCAATGCCTTAAACAGTTCCGATGCTTGTGCTTTCAACTCACTGTCCATCCTTAATGTAAGATTTCCCTTTGCCATTTCCACACCTCCTATCTAACATAAGTATATCAAAAGATATGTATATTACAAGTGCATTACAATAAAAAAGCCCCGGTATTCCTGAGGCGGGAGTTTGACAGCTACCGATTCCCTTTATAAACCTCAAACCCTTATAAAGACTGGATTTCAGTCTTATTTTTTTGTCAATTTATTATCTGTTTTATGTAGCTATTTATAGCTATTTGTGGTATAATATGAACATGGAGGTGGAATACTATGAAGCTTACTGTAAGTAAATCAAAAAACTCTGCTACATTCTATGTTCAGAAATCTATACGTAAATCCAATGGTTCTGTTACTACAGTTACTATTGAAAAACTTGGAAATCTTGATATGGTTAAAACTAGAGCTAATGGAAAAAGACCCTTATATTTGGGCTCAGGAATATATAGACGAACTTAATCGTAAGGAATATGAGGAACAAAAAGAGATATTGATAAAATGTTCTCCTTCAAAACTCCTAAAAACCTGATGAAAAAAACATTTGTTTAACTGTGGATATCTATTTCTTCAGAGTATTTACTATTCACTTAAGCTGGATAAAATCTGTTCTAAAAATTTCAAAGAAATATAGCTTTGAATATGATTTGAACGATATTTTATCTCGACTAATTTTTACTCGTATATTTTATCCATCTTCTAAGTTGGCCTCAAACCGTTCTTCAAAAATGTTTATTGAGCAGCCTACCTTTAATTTACATGATATATATCGTTCACTTTCTGTTTTAGCTAAAGAAAGCGACTTCATTCAATCTGAACTTTATAAAAATAGCCAAATAATACTTCCACGAAGGAACGACATTCTTTACTATGATTGCACAAACTATTACTTTGAAATCGAGCAGGAAGATGAACTTAGAAAATATGGAAAATCAAAACAACATCAACCACTACCTATCGTAGGAATGGGAATGTTTATGGATCATGACGGTATTCCTCTTGCTTTTGATATTTTCCCGGGAAATAAGAATGAGCAACCGACACTAAAGCCTCTGGAACAAAAGGTAATCGATGATTATGGTATTGATAGTATTATTATCTGTACAGATGCAGGTCTTTCTTCAAATGCCAATAGAAAGTTTAACGACAAAACTTTATTTGGCGAAAGAATAAGAAGTTTTATAACAACACAATCTATAAAACAACTACCGAAATACTTAAAGGAGTTTGCCCTAGACCCTGAAGGCTGGTCACTACAAGGTGAAACAGGATTATTTAATCTAAATAACCTTGATGAACAGACAGACTATAATAAAGTCTTTTATAAAGAACGATGGATTAAAGAAGACTTATCCGATAAAAAGGTCAAAGAAGGTGATAAAGCGTTAGAGCAACATCTTATCGTATCATTCTCCTTAAAGTACAAAAAATATCATCAGAAAATCAGGCAAAGCCAGATTGACCGTGCCAATAAGCTCATTGAGAAAGGGGAATATAAAAGAAATCAAAATGATCCACTCCGTTTTATTGCTACTGAAACAATGACATCTTCAGGAGAAGTATGTGACAGAGAGATCTCTTATATAGATTCGAACCTCATAGCTGAAGAAGAAAAATATGACGGTTCTACGCCGTTTGTACTAATCTGGAGACAACAAGTGCCGAAGAAATAGTTCGTATAAACAAGAAGAGATGGGAAATCGAAGAATGCTTCAGAATCATGAAAACCGAGTTCAGTGCACGCCCTATTTATCTTCAAAGAGAGGACCGTATAAAGGCACATTTCATAACTTGTTTTGCCTCATTAGTAGTCTTTAGGATACTTGAGAAAAAACTTGGAGAACAATATACATGCGATGAAATCATTAACGTACTACGCTCTATGATGATGTATCGTCCGGGAGAAAAGTTAGGATATCTGCCCGCTTACACAAGAACAGCCCTAACAGATGCACTTCATGAAGCATTTGGATTTCGTACCGATTATGAAATTTTAACCGATTTGAGTATGAAAAAAGTCTTTCGAGACAGTAAAAAAAGTAGGTAGTTCTAGCTACACTTTTACGAATTAAAAAAGGTCTGAAACCCTTGATATACACGGGCTTCAGGCCTTCTAGCTGTCAAAGACGGGAGTATATCAAAAGATATGTATATTACAAGTGCATTACAATAAAAAAGCCCCGGTATTCCTGAGGCTTTGATATTATCCTTTTGCACTTTCATCAACGTACCATGAAAGTTTCGACATTTTAAATTTCGATTCTTATTTCATTTTTCATAATAATATAACAAGACCCGAATTATATTATATTTAATATTGTCTTTTTATCTATACGCAATATATACTTAATATAAATACATTTACATTTAAGGAGGTTTTATATGGCTACTTCAAGTATTACTCATAATTTTGTTATTTCTAATCCAAAAAGTATAGAACGCTTTGTTGTAGCTTTAGACGAAGCAGAACGTGATCGGACTCCAAAACAAGTACTACCTGGACGCCAGCTAATTAATCCTCAAGAAATCTTATCACTGATGGCAAAGAGGAGTAAGCATGCCCGATAATTATTTTACTGTAAAAGAGCAATTGATTGATGATGTTATTACAAAAATATTTGACCACAGCGGTTATTGACTCTTCGTGTTGTGTGCTTGTTCTTTATAAAATTATAAAGAATTCTTGAAAATAGTGTTAGTAATAGGAGGAATAGTAATGAGTATAGAAAAGTTATATGAAGAATATCTAAGTCAATCTTTTTCTGGTTTTGATCATGGGTACGATGATCATTCAGATTATCATACAGATGATGGAGAAGATTATGACGATCATTCGGATTGGTGTAGAAATAATCATACAGATAATGGAAAAAATTATGACGATCATTCAGATTGGTGTAGAGATAATCATGATGATTACTCATGTGGTGACTATAATCATGACGATTACGATGATTATGATGATGAGAGTCATGATGATACTTCACATAGTGATGATTATGATGATTATGATGACGAAAGTCATAATGACACTTCACATGATGATTCACATTTTGATAGTTACTAAGGGGATGGCAGTGAAAAATAATAAGATTAATATTTTAGTTATGCCGACTGATAAGTGCAATATGAATTGTATTTATTGTTTTCATAATTCTCATCATGAAAAACTAGGAGCGATGAGTTTAGAAACACTTAACAGAATGTTTAATATAGTTTTTAAATCATATAATAATGTGACTTTTATTTGGCATGGTGGTGAACCTATGACTATGGGATTAGATTTCTACAAGAAAGTCATTGATATGCAGAGCCAGTATAAGAATGTTATTGTTGAAAAACAGAATGCAGAGTAACCTTACTTTACTAACAGATGAAATGGCAGATTTTTGTAAGAATAATTTTGGTATTGGTGCATCTTTTGATGGTATTATGAATGAAAAAAATTAAGAGGAAATACAGAAAAAAATTTTTAAGTGGCAGAAATAAAAATTATAGTAAGAGGAAAAAAACTGTGGTTTTTATAATGGTTGTGTCTAAGAAAAATATAGATACACTGATTGAAAGTTATGAATTTTTTTAAACAAATTAATGCAAATTATACTATTAATACCTATGTATCTACTCCTTTAAAAAAATAATTGTGATTTAGAACTTGAAGCTAATTATACTTCAAAAAACTTATTGAATTCTTTAATTTTTTTGGATTAAAGATACAAGTTGTAAAATACATGTTAACTACTTTTGAGAGAATTATACTTCACATTTTATATAGAAAAAAAAGTGTGTGCAAATATAATTCATGTCTTGGAAAATGGATGGGTATTAGATATGATGGAAATGTGGTACCATGTAATCGTTATTTCCCAGAACAATATTCATATGGAAATGTATGGAAAATGGCACAAATTTCTGAAGCATTTGAATCAGAGGGCTTTAAAAATCTTCTGACTAATGCTGTTGCTAGAAGAAAAAAGTGCAAGACATGTAAAATTTTTGATTTCTGTACAGGTGGTTGTAACAATGTTGCATTGAATGAAAATGGAATATGTAATAATGAAGGAATAAGTTGCATAATTATCAAGACAGTGTATTGTTATCTAAATGAATATATTGTTAGTTTAATAAAATCAGACTATGTTAACAAAAACAAATCCTATAGTTGTTCAGATTTTTAAAAAAATAGTCATAATAATAGTTACGATATTCACCATCATGATATACATTATGATTCAAATATGTAAATTTGGATACTAACACGTGAATTTTTTTGAAATGGCAGACCAAGGTTCGCATTTTGTGATAGTGTATTTACATCGGTTGGTAAAAGAATACTTGAATGGGATATTGAGAAAAAAATAAGGCTTTAAGAAGGAGTTAGCATGATTCTTTTTTTAGTCATACAAACCTTAAATTTTTTTACTTTTACACAGGTTTTGTATTTCCATTATAACAGGTGCTGCAAATTATTTTTTTGTTTTAATTAAGATTGATTTGTTTTGGAAGAGTTTTTTTGTTGGTAACTCTTCCAAACAATTTTTATATCTGAGTTACCAACAGAATTCATCTATATTCTTCACATATGAAACTATGTAACCATTATTTACGTAGAGTTGTGCTAGATCTATCTTTGAAAAATATTTATTACAAAGAGTTATCTACATGACAAATTGTCTTTTTCATTAAATCACGTAAATCCTCCATTTCTGCTATACTCATCCCTTAAATCGAAGTGTATTATAGCAATATTCTATTATTTATTCCTCCCTATCTTCTTTCTCCTTCAGCGCCATCTCCTGAGCAAGATTCACCACCTTGTTCTCAAGGAGCGACATCTGTATGCTCATAAAGAAAAGCTTAACAAGGAGCATGCCTATTATTATCAGATAGACTATATTGGCGGGGGATTTGGCACCTACAAGGTCTGAGATAAAGTAGATGACTCCCGGGAACACCGCAAAGACTATCAGTATGATGGCAAAGACCACCCAGAAGAGTCCGTCTTCTATTCTTATTTTTGATTTCCTTATCTTTCTAACAATGATAAAAAATGACATTATAGATATCAAGATAAGTCCGATTCTTAGTATAGCTGTCATATTTTTTTCTTCTCTCTAAAACTTTGAATAATGATGATGGATGTCAGCATCCTGAACATATATTTCATAGCATTGATCGGTGTGAGGTAACTTATACCTGCCACTCTCTCATCCATTTCACCCTGTATCTCACATACTCTCATACCCTGCTTTATAAGATAGGATACCGTATCGGGCTCAGGCGCATAGTTGAGTCTGAGAGCAAACTCGGCAATCAGCTTTTCATTGTACATTCGCATACCTGAAGTAGGGTCGTGTATTGTCACACCTGTACTAAGTTTTATTGCAAGACTTATAAGTCTTGAACCCAGCATCCTCATTGAGAAGGGCTTTTTCTTGGTTACAAATCTTGACACTATGACTATATCACATTCCTCACATTTTTTTCTCATTGTCGGAATATATTCAGGTCTGTGCTGTCCGTCACCGTCAAACTGCACCGCATACTTGTAGCCGTGCTTGTAAGCATACTTCATTCCGGTCTGAAATGCACCTGCAAGTCCAAGATTTACAGGTAGATTTATAATATTAAATCCTCTTTCTTTACAGATCTTTGATGTAGCGTCAATAGAGCCGTCATTTACAATCACATAGTCAACATCATTTAATGTGTTTGTCAGTCGCTCTATTACATTTGCAATATTCTTTTCCTCATTAAATGCCGGTATTATTACCAATGTATCAGACATATCTATCTCCAAAAACCTTTATTCATGCTGAAAGCTTTCACCACACTCTTCGGCAATCTTTTAAAATTCTTACCTGTCAGAAATCCCACATACTTGCAACCGCTGATATATACAAGCTTCACAACACTGATATACGAATGAGTGGACAAAAGATACTTTAATGTCTTTAATACCATTTTTTTGCCCTCACTCTCACTTTTTATATTCTTAAAGATGTGAGGGTTACTTGCCTGTGACACTCCGATATCAAAATTTCTTTTAAACTGCGCGGCTCCGCTGTAGTTATGAGAATGTATTACCTTTGCCCATGCCTCATATTTTATGAAATATCCATGTTCAATAAGCTTGTATGCATAAAGCATATCCTCATTCAAAATCTCTCCCGTATCAAAGCCTCCAAGTGCGTTAAAGGTCTCCCTTTCATAGGCTGCACATACATTTGAAGCAAAGTAAGTTTTTATTCCAAGTGTCTGTTTTTCATTAAAGGACTTTATCATTGACTCTATAGGATAATTAAATTCCCTTGTAAACTTTTCAATCTTATTTGCCTTTTTGTCGGGTACCTGTCTTGCATAAGTCATCTTTATTGACTTATCCATTCCTCTAAGCAGATATTTTACAGTCTCCTTGTCAAAGCATACCGCATCCTGAGTCATACATATAAAATATCTTGCATCAGATTTTGATACTCCGAGATTTCTTGTAGCACCGTGGTCAAATTCATTTTTTTCAATATGCTCAATATAAAGGCTTACTTCGCTGCCTTCAAATATACCTTTGATACCCTCTTCAATACCCGACTTATCCCAAATACTCTTATCCGTATTTATAATAATAATCTTGCCGGGTTTTACACTTTGAGCCAAAAGCCTCTTTATTGATGTCAAAAATCTGTTGTCAGGCTTATATGTAGGTATTATTACATCTACTAAATTCATTTTTTAACCTTTCTGAGTCCGAAAATCACCGCTATAAGGAAAAATACTGTCAATACCGACATGGTAGTCATATATGCAAGTGCGGCTCCGTTCATAGCAAAGTATTTTACCATAAAGTCGCTGAAAAAATATGCAAAAATCGCACCGACCACATATATAAAGAATATAACTCCGGTCATCTCAAAGATAACCAAACAGTAATATCCGAGATTTACTATTGCATAAAGTCCTCCGCCAAGTATCACCAAAACCAATGCCGGTCTGTAAGGCCTAATTGCACTTCCGGCGTCTCCAAGTACAAGCTTAAGCGCAGGTATTCCAAGTATATAAGCCGCAAGCATTCCAAATAATGTGGCTGCAAATATAAATACTGCAATCTTTGATATGGTCGAAACAAAATTTTTTTTGTTACCTGTCTTATACAGTAATGAAAGTTTTGTAAGTATCGGCCTTATTATAAATCCCGCCATCAAATTTATTATGGAAGTCGGGATAAATATTATACTGAAGTAGCCGTTTAGCTCCTCTCCAAGCCTGTAATTTACAGCATACTTTGCTGCGGCAAATATATAAAGATCTATAAATGCTCCCAAAAACAGCCACTTGCTCTTGTTTAATAAAGAGAGATATGACAATTTTTTTATACTCTTATCTATATTCAATCTGCCAAGCGGTATAATATCAAAGACCAACGCCGCAACCGCTATACTTGGCAACAGCGCCAAAGAGCTGAGCTTTAAATCCCCTGTGATTCCCAGGATTCCCAAAAATATGCATACACAGAATAATGTCCTGAAAAGTGTTGCCTTTCCCGTCATATCAAGTCTGTCATGTCTTTGCATTTCAGACTCAAATATATCACAAAATCCGTCTAAAATCTTATACAGCGACAATATCATATACACTTCAAAGACATAGCTGTCCTTTGTCATAAACACTATGTATACAAAACCTGCCAAAACGGCCAAAAGTGAAGTCATTACACGGAATCTTAAATAATCACAGAATGTATATTCATTTGAAACATCGGTAACCTGTATCGGTCTCATACCGAAGTATGAGACTATATAAAGCTGCTGGCCTAATGTGGAAAATCCGAAGAAAAATACTCCGCCTGCATAAGCTCCCGCAAGCCTTGTGACAGCCACCCCAAGCAGCATACTTGTAACGGCATATACAAGACTGCCAAGCATATTCCAAAAATATGCACTTCTTTCTTTACTGTCCATAATATATCCAAATCTATTTTAATTCCACCATGGTTATTTCTTTTGCAAAGAGGCCGTATTTTTTTACACTTAAATCGTTTGGCTCTTTGCCGCTGCAAAGTCTTATAATCGCTTCCAACTCGTTTACTCCTGCATTGTGAGTAAAAGGATAGCCTCCACCGAATCTTGCATTCATATCTATTATATAGGCCTTTCCTTCTGACAAGAGTATATCCATATCAAGATTTCCTATATGCGAAAGACTTTTTGCTATCTTCTTTCCTACAGCTTTAAGCTCGCTGTTTTTGATAACCTCTGCTATATCGGTTTCACCCGATCTCATGGCATATTTTCTCTTTACAGTAACACTTAGATTCTCGCCTTCAAGATCATTGAAAATATCCAGTCCGAACTCATCTCCTTTGATCTTTTCCTGTATCAGTATTGCCCTGTTCATATCGGCATTTGACTCAAATCTCAAATATGATTTTTGAATACTTCTCTTTGTCTTTTCATAGAAAACTTCCAGTTCTTTTTTATTCTCAGCTTCAAAAATGCTTAGAGAGCCCATCCCCCATCTGGGTTTTAAAATATAAGTTTTATTATTAAAATCTGCATATTCAAGTGCCTTATCAAGATCCAAATAAGTCTCAGGCACAGGCATATTTATCTTCTCAAGATATTTAAGCATTTCAAATTTATCATTACAAATATTTATAACATCCTCATTTGAAACAATGACCTTTACACCCAAAGCCTCAAATTCGGCTTTTATTCTTTGCAAGTATCATAAGGTCGATGTCAAAGAGTGAAATTAAAATATCTATTTTTTTCATTTTTACATAAATCCAGCAAAAACGGAATATATTCTTCATCATATATAATCGGTGACTCAAAAGCCTTATCGGACACACTCATAGCCGTGGTATTCATATCCGAATTTGTCGCTATTATCTTCCCCTCTAATCCGAGGTTCTTATATATATCCCTTAAATAATCGATTATATATGCTCTCCTACCCACACTGGTCAAAAGTATATTCATTATTATCTCACCTTACTCACTATCATCTTAAAGTTCTCATTTTTCATAACTACAGCCAATGCTATATAAATAATTACGCCAAGCACTACCTGTATCAGAAGACTTAAATACCGATTTCTATATGCTTACCTGCAATGTAAATAATAATTCCCATAATTATAGCAGGTATGAAGTTATTTAAAGCATCCAAACTCTGTTCTTTTAGGGTGTACCCCAAAAGCCTTCCGTTCGGCGCGGCATTGATATATGCACAGATCAAATCTGAAAAGGCCTTAAGCCCTACAAACACAAATACATTATACCTTATTCCAATAAGCAATATAGCAATTCCAAGAATCTTTTTTATAATTTCAAGCTTTAAAAATATATCACTTCTGCCCATAGCATTCAGCGCCTCAAGGTTTGAGACATGAATCGGCCAAAATACATATGAAAAACACATCATCTGCAAAAACGGTATTGCAATTCTCCACTTTTCTCCAAGCAGTAAAAGTATCAGATTGTCACTGACCGCCGCCAGACCGCACATCATGGGTGCCACCACAAATGTGGAAAGTCTTACCGAAGACTTTAAAAGTGCTTTCACATCTTCCTTACTTTCCTGTTTCTTTGACATGGCAGGGAGCAGTACGGACTGTATAGCTGATGAAAGATTGCTTACTACAAGTTTTGGAAATTGCTCACCTCTGTTGAATGAGCCAAGCATATCTTCACTGTATGCCTTACCTATAACAAGTCCGTGTATATTTGTAAAAATCGTATCTATCAGTGATGCGACCAAGAGCTTTGAGCCGTAGGCAAACATGGTTTTTAATCTTTCCAAACTGAACTTAAGTCCCGGAAAATATTTTATACCTATACCGAGTATTATAAGAAGTGCAAAATAATATACTATCTGCTGGAAAACCAAAGCCCAGACCTTGGCTCCCTCAAGCGCCATGATTACACTCACGCTGCCTGAAATCACAGACGAAAGGAATGTTGCTATAAAAAGAGTTTTAAACTTCATGTTTCTGGCAACATATGAATTTTCTATTGATATAATACTTCCGGGAAGTATTATTATTCCCATAACTCTCAGTATGTCGGTAAGCTCGGGATTTTTATATATACCTGCTATTACGGGAGAACAAAAAAATAGCAGTATATATATCGCCAGTGATAAAAGTACATTAAAAATCAGCACAGATGAAAAGTCCAAATCATCCGCGTGAAACTTTTGTATCAGTGCTGAAGCAAAGCCATTTTGTACCAAAACATTGGCTATTGTTGTAAATATCAAAACTATTGCAACTATTCCATACTCTGTGGGACTTAAAAGCCTTGCAAGAAGTACCGACACTATAAACTGGACTCCCTGTGAGCCCCCGTTTTCAAGTATTTTCCAAAAAAGAGATGTGGAAATCTCACTTTTATTTTTTTTATTCATCAGATATTCAACATCTCTCCTAATGTAAGTATTTTTGAACTCTTAAAAAATGAATATTTCAAGATATCTCTTATCTTTGATATTCTGTTTTTTGATTTCATATTTGCAAAGGCATTTAAGTATTTGTGTGCATAATATGTATCAGCCAACCTGCTTTTCCCAAGTTCATTCTTATATAATAGTAAAAACTCCTCTACTTGTGCAAACATACAGTCATAGTTTTCTCTTATCCTTTGTTTGTTTCTCTTTCTTATATTGCGAAGTTCCAGAGGATTCTTTGCACCAAGTTCATTGCTTCCATGTTGGCGATATTTTACAAGACACTCATTCAGAAAACCCACCTTACCGAATGTAAAAGCGATTAGTCCAAGCCACCAGTCATGCATAAAAGAAACTTTAGGTCTTTTTATATATATCAAGTAATGCTCTATTTATAATCACCGTATTTCCTGTGATATTGTTTTCAACAAGATATCTTGAAAAACTTTCTTCAGTACTTATTGTATAAAGGTATTTTGACTCTTTTTTTGCATGCGTTATGGCTTCACTTATACCTGTAAGTTCAGACATTTTTTTGTTTTGTGAATTCAGGTTTTCATCCACTATCTCCAAATCCGAATGCACAAGTATCGGTGTTTCTTTGCCATACCTTCTTTCAAGCCTTTGAACAGCCTTCAAGCTTTTTTTGAGTCTATCGCTTTGCCAAAAGTCATCCTGATCGCAGAGCGCAATATATTCGGCATCAGCCATATCTAGCAGATTGTAAAAGTTTTCTTTCGCACTGTGAGTATTGCTCTGAACAACCTTTATCTTTTCCCCCAATACGCTCTCATAGCTTCTTAATATTTCAAAAGTACAATCGCTTGAATTATCGTCACTTGCAAGTATATTATAGTCCGTATAGCTTTGATTTATTATACTTTCTATCTGCTCAGGCAAAAATCTTTCACCGTTAAAGGTCGCAAGTAAAATCTCTATCATAAACTTTCCTACACTAACCCGAAAATAATCACTTCAAGTCTTACAAATGCAAAGAAAACTTTTGCAAATATCTGTTGAAGAGGGTTTATATTCAGATAATTTTTATAAAAATACATTGTGGACTCTTCTCTTATTTTCTGGCGTGAATAAAGGCTCTTTAAACTTTTTTTGATGCTTGCGGAATGTATATGCTTATACTTATATCCTGTAATAACAGCTGTCTTTAAGCCGATGCCTTCCATCTTTTTTGAAAGCAAATCCTCCTCACCGTATAAAAACATCTTTTCGTCATAGCCACCGACCTTGATAAAGGCATCCACTCTGACCATCAAAAGTGCACCAAGTACGGCACCTACTTTTCTTATCTTGGCATTATAAAAGTTTCTGTCATAATGAAGTGCCTTTGTAAAGATTCGTCTGCATATCGGACCGTTCTCAGCCAATGAATGAATAAAATCTCTCATAGGCCAACATGAGGCACCTTTGAGTACATTTTCTCTGCTGCCGTATACATCATTTGTCTCTACTAAAGGAGCACATATGCCGATATCTTTATTCTTTTCCATAGCGGACTTTAAAACTTTTATTACATTTTCTTCAAAGTCGGTATCAGGATTTGCTATAAGCGCAAGATTCATTCCAAGATCTTTTGCCACTCTTATACCTACATTATTGCCGGCGCCGTAGCCTTTATTCTCATGATTATCTACAAAATAAACCTTTTCATTTTTCTCACAAAAGCTTTTCAGTCTTACCTTGGAATCATCATTTGAGGCATTGTCCACCACTATAACCTTATCAAATACGGCATAATCCGCTACATTGCCTAAGAGTTTTAATGTATTGTCCGCATCATTATAATTCAATACTACTAAGGCTAATTTCATCTTCTCTCCTTATTTTCTCTCCGACAGCCTCTTGTAAGCTTTATTTATATAGTACTCGGATATCATCTTTCTGATCCCGGGGCAAACCACGGTTACCAAATCCATCATATGATATATAAGCATATAGAGCTTCTTACCTCCCTCAAGCGGAGCTTCTCTAAACGGAGTCTTTTCCTTAAAATAAAAATATGCTCTCTTATAAGGGTTATGACTTCCGATACACCAAGGCCTCTCATCACCTGCAAAATGCAGTACTACAGGTCTTTTCTTTGCTTCTTTTAAATCTTCTTTAGTATATGAAAGATTTGCACCGTATACTTTGGTAAATGCTCTGTATGAAAAATATTTGTAGTTTGAGAAGAAGTTAAACTTCGGAGGAAGCTTTTTTATTCTCCATCTGAGTACACCATTTATGGCATCCTGCTCACCGAAAAGGCTCTTATCCCAGATACTTTTGCTATAGCTGATTATCTTTTCTCCAAGATTTTCTTCTCTCCATTTTTTAAGGTCTATCAGCAAAAGACCGGCATTTACATAGGAAGCCTCATAGTCAAGTCTGATTTCATACCTTACTCTCTCAAGTACTGTAGGCTCCTCTATGGCGGCCACTACATTTTTCCCAAGCTTTGTATCATAGAGTTCTCTTATAGAATGTAATATCACCATATCACAGTCAAGATAAAGTACTCTATCTACATCCTCAGGTAAAAGTTCACCCACAAGCAGCCTGCCCATCTTGCTGATATCAAAGGAAGCATCCTGTAAGCCTGTATCAAAATATTTTGATGTGTCTTTAAGCTCTATTATTTCTACAGCTCTGCCAAACTTTCTTGCTATACTTTTCAACTTGCCCAAAGAGTCCCCACCAATTCCTGTGGAAATGATGAAGACTCTAAGCTCTTTCTCATGTCTGTTTCTCTCATATAACGAATATAGGCTTACGCCGAGATGCATGGCAAACTTTCATTTGCTATATAAACTATATTCATGTTTACCTCAATTATCATATATAATCTCAGACAGCGCGCTTGTATGCTATCTGAAATACATTTTTAGTAGAACAATCTATTTACCGCAGAGAACAGACCTCTGATAGATGATCTTGTGATATTTCCTGAAATACCGACACCGTATGTGGTCTTTCCGCTTTCCACATCAAGCATATGGATATATGAAGCCGCCTTTGCATTTGAACCTGAAGTAAGAGCGTGCTCGTTGTAATCAAGGACTTTCATTTCCTTACCTATAACCTTCTCAAGGCCTCTCTTAACAGCATCGATAGGACCGTTTCCGCTGCTTTCAAATACCTTCTCTTCTCCATTTTCTCTGTATGTTACCTTAACAACTGTAGAGAAATCGCCGTCCTCATCGGCATCTGTTATGACACATTTTTCAAAATGCAGAGGTTCTTTCTTTTCAATGTAGTTTTTCTCAAACTCCTTGTAGATTTCCTCCGGTGAAACCTCACCCTGCACTTCTGAAATTCTTTGGATAATATCCGCAAATTCCTTGTGCATACCCTTCGGCAATTTGAAGCCGTAGAAAGTATCCATAACAAAGGCAACTCCGCCTTTTCCGGACTGAGAATTGATTCTGACTACAGGCTCGTACTCACGACCGATATCAGCCGGGTCGATAGGCAGATAAGGAACTTCCCAATACGGGTTGTTTCTCTGTTTCATAGCCTGAACGCCCTTGTTGATAGCATCCTGATGTGAACCTGAGAATGCGGTAAATACAAGCTTACCTGCATACGGATGTCTCGGGTCAATGCTCATCTTTGTGGTTCTCTCATATACATCTATGATCTCTTTGATATTGCTGATATTAAGGTTAGGCTCAATGCCCTGTGAATACATATTGTAGGCAATATTTAAAATATCCACATTTCCTGTTCTCTCACCGTTTCCAAACAGTGTACCTTCCATTCTGTCGGCTCCTGCCAAAAGTGCAAGCTCCGCAACGGCTGTTCCTGTACCTCTGTCATTGTGAGGATGAGTGGAAAGTATAATCGCCTCTCTGTTTTTAAGATGTGTACTCATCCACTCTATTCTGTCTGCAAATACATTAGGTGTTGTCATCTCCACAGTGTTCGGAAGATTGATTATTATCTTTTTTTCTTTGGTAGCGCCCCAGGCATCTACAACTGCGTCACATACATCAAGTGCAAAATCAAGTTCCGTTCCCATAAAGCTCTCAGGTGAGTATTCCAATATAATTTCACCGTCATGGTCTTTCATATACTTCTTTACAAGTTCCACACCTTCAAGCGCAATATTTTTTATTCCTTCTCTGTCCAGACCGTATACCACATCTCTTTGCAATGTATCGGTAGAGTTATAGATATGCATTATACATTTCTTAATTCCTTTTATAGCTTCAAAGCTTCTCTTTATAAGATGCTCTCTACACTGACAAAGTATCTGTACAACTACATCATCAGGAATCAATTTTCTGTCTACCAACTGACGTAAAAAGTCAAATTCTATCTGCGATGCGGCAGGGAAGCCGATCTCTATTTCCTTAAAGCCCAACTTTACAAGCAGATTAAACATCTCTATCTTTTCTTCCACCACCATCGGCTCTACCAATGCCTGATTGCCGTCTCTTAGATCTGATGAGCACCATATAGGCGCATTCTCTATTTGCTTATCCGGCCATGTTCTCTCTTTAAAATCCACTACAGGGATTTCTCTTATATCTTTCAATATGATACATTCAATCTCTCCTCTTCTCTATTCTATAGTCAAGCTTTTGTCTCATTCCCTGATTTTTTTGTCCCCCTATATTAAAAGTCCCTCTTTTTCCATTACCTTGATGACCTCATCTGTGTACTTCTCACATTCTTCCATGCTCTTTGCTTCAACCATCACCCTGATAAGAGGCTCGGTACCGCTTGGACGAAGAAGTATTCTACCGTCACCTCCAAGTGCTTTGCTTACAGCATCTACCGCCTCAAGCACCGCCTTGTTCTCGCCTGCAATCTTCTTATCGGTTACTCTAACGTTTTTTTAAGCACCTGTGGGAAGATATCCACCTCACTTGCAAGCTTTGAAAGTGTCTGCTTTGTCTCCAAAACCACCTCCATTACCTTAAGTGAAGTAAGTATGCCGTCACCTGTAGTGGCGTGCTTTGCAAATATGATATGACCCGACTGCTCACCGCCGAGGCAATGTCCGTTATTTTGTATATTTTCATATACATACTTGTCGCCTACAGCCGTCTTTTCGTAGTTTATTCCTTCTCTTTCAAACGCCTTATAAAGTCCGAAGTTTGACATTATTGTAGTTACCACTGTGTTATTGAAAAGCTCGCCTCTTTCCTTCATATACTTACCGCAAATATAAAGGATAAGGTCTCCGTCTACCACATTACCTTTTTCATCCACACATAGACATCTGTCCGCGTCTCCGTCATAGGCAAAACCTATATCACAGCCGTTTTCCAAAACACATTTTTGAAGACTCTCTATATGTGTCGAACCGCAGTCGGTGTTTATATTAAGTCCGTCAGGATTGTTGTGTATAACATAAGTATCCGCACCCAAAGCATCAAATACATTCTTTGCAATGCTTGACGCCGAACCGTTTGCAAGGTCAAGTGCCACCTTCTTTCCCTTAAAAGATCTGGTAGCTATGGAGATAAGATAGCCTATATATCTGTTTCTGCCTGCAGCATAGTCTACAGTTCTTCCGATATTTTCCTTTGTCGCAAAGTCAATTGCATCATCAGGTCCGTCAATATAGCTTTCTATCTTTTCTATTACTTCTTCTTCAAGCTTTTCACCGTTGCCGTTTATCACCTTGATACCGTTGTCATAGTACGGATTGTGGCTGGCTGAAATCATTATACCGCAGTCAAAATCATCGCTTCTTACAACATATGAAACACTTGGAGTTGTAGTAACATGAAGCAGATATGCGTCCGCTCCTGAAGCCGTAAGTCCTGCAACCAAAGAATACTCAAACATATAGCTTGACCTTCTGGTGTCTTTACCTATAACCACTCTGCATTTTTTACCGTCTTTAGAGTAGTAGCTTCCCAAAAATCTGCCGACTTTATATGCATGCTCCACAGTGAGGTCTACATTTGCCTCTCCTCTAAAGCCGTCTGTTCCGAAATATTTTCCCATCAGTTTTCCCCCAATTCAAGCAAATATCTTCTAAGTGCATCCTGCCAAGTCGGCAAAAGTTCAAAACCGTTTTCTGTGAGTTTGGACTTATCCATCCTTGAGTTGTGCGGTCTCTTTGCCTTTACAGGAAATGCATCCGAAGATACCGGTGTTACCGCTACATCAAGTTTTGCCTGCTTGAATATCTCAACCGCAAAATCATACCATGAGCAAAGGCCCTCATTGGTTGCATGATATCTGCCGTATTTGTCACTCACAATCATATCTACCAAAAGTCTTGAAAGATCCGGTGTATATGTAGGTGAGCCGATTTGATCGTTGACCACGCTTACAGCACCTCTTTCCTTACCGAGTCTTAACATTGTCTTGATAAAGTTATTTCCATGAAGTCCGAATACCCATGAAATTCTTACTATAAAGTATTTCTTAAGCAATTCTTCGACATAGAGTTCTCCCTTATATTTTGCCATACCGTAAACATTAAGAGGCGCTCTCTTATCATCAGGCTCCCAAGGTCTTTCGCCCTCTCCGTCAAATACATAGTCTGTGGAAATATACATCATAGCGACATCAAGTGTCTTTGCAACCTCGGCTATATTTTTTGTACCCTCGGCATTTATCTTTGTAACAAGGGCTTCATTATCTTCTGCCGCATCCACCGCGGTATATGCCGCACAGTGAATTATAGCGTCGATCTTAGCATCATTGTTTATCTTTTCAATCACTCTCTTTGTGGCATCGGCATCTGTAATATCAAGATCATCTATATCTATACCTACAGATTCTATATTTCTTTTAGAAAGTTCACAAAGCAGGTCGCTGCCAAGCTGCCCCTTTGCACCTGTTACCAATACTCTCATTAAAGTCTTTCTCCATACATATTTTCAAAATACTTTGTGTATTCTCCGCTTATGATATGCTCCCACCACTCTTTATTGTTAAGATACCATTCAATTGTCTTTACAATTCCTGTATCAAAGGTATACTCAGGCTTCCATCCAAGCTCGGTCTCTATCTTGGTCGGATCTATGGCATATCTTCTGTCATGTCCCGGTCTGTCCGTTACAAACTTGATAAGACTCTCAGGCTTATTAAGTGCCTTAAGTATTGTCTTTACCACCTCAAGATTGGTTCTCTCATTGTGTCCGCCGATATTGTAGACCTCACCGACTTTGCCCTTTCTTACTACAAGGTCAATAGCCTTACAGTGGTCTGTAACATATAGCCAGTCTCTTACATTCTCTCCCTTGCCGTATACAGGAAGCTCCTCGTCACCTAGCGCTCTGCTTATAATAAGCGGTATAAGCTTCTCAGGGAAGTGGTACGGTCCGTAGTTGTTTGAACATCTTGATACCGTCACAGGAAGTCCATATGTTCTGTGGTATGCAAGTACGAAAAGGTCGGCACTTGCCTTTGATGATGAATACGGACTTGAGGTATGAAGCGGTGTTTCCTCTGTAAAGAAAAGATCCGGTCTGTCAAGCGGAAGATCTCCATATACCTCATCTGTGGATACCTGATGATATCTCTTAATTCCATAGGTTCTGCAGGCATCAAGTAGAGTCGTAGTCCCCATTACATTTGTTCTTACAAAACTCTCAGGATCTGTTATAGATCTGTCTACATGGCTCTCAGCCGCAAAGTTTATAACCACATCAGGCTTTTCTTCTTCAAAGAGCTTAAAGATAAATGCTCTGTCAGCGATATCACCCTTTACAAACTTATAATTCGGTGCATTCTCCACCGGCTTTAATGTCTCCAAGTTTCCCGCATAGGTAAGTAAATCCAAGTTTATTATCATATCCTCGGGATACTTATTTACCATATAGTGAACAAAATTTCCGCCGATAAATCCGGCACCGCCTGTAACAATAATTTTCATATTAACCTCGTCTGTTTTATTTTACGCTTGATGTATGTGGTCGATATACTTGCCGTCATATACATCCTTTAAATATTTTCCGTACTGATTTTTCTTAAAAATCTCATATGCCTTTAGAAGTTCTTCTTTGCTTATCCATCCGTTCAGATATGCAATCTCCTCAAGGCAGGCAATCTTTCTGTGCTGATGTGTCTCCATAGTGTACACAAAGTTTGTAGCCTCAACAAGGCTCTCATGAGTTCCCGTATCCAGCCATGTAAAGCCCTGTCCGAGTACCTTCACCTCAAGCTCACCTTTTTCAAGGTAGATTCTGTTAAGATCCGTGATTTCAAGCTCTCCTCTGGCTGAAGGCTTTAATTCCTTGGCATATTTCACCACATCATTGTCATAGAAATAAAGTCCTGTAACACAGTAATTACTCTTCGGTTTTTGTGGCTTTTCTTCTATAGAAACAGCCTTACCGTTTTTATCAAACTCAACTATACCGAATCTCTCAGGGTCATCTACATAGTATCCGAAAACTGTAGCTCCCTTTGTCTTTGAAGCTGCAGATTTTAAATGGTTTTTGAGTCCGTGTCCATGGAATATATTGTCGCCAAGTATCATTGCCACCGGCTCATCGCCAATGAACTTTTCTCCGATGATGAACGCCTGTGCCAGTCCGTCCGGGCTTGGCTGAACGGCATATTCCAGTTTAAGTCCGAATTGTGCACCGTCTCCAAGCAATTCTTTAAATCTTGGAGTATCGTCCGGTGTGGAGATAATAAGTATCTCTCTGATACCTGCCTCCATCAATACGGAAATAGGATAATAAATCATCGGCTTGTCATATATAGGGAGTAGCTGTTTTGATGTAACCTTTGTCAGCGGATATAATCTTGTACCGCTACCACCTGCTAATATAATACCCTTCATTTTGTGTCCTCACTTTCGCCGGGGCTTTTACCCTCAAAGCCTTTATATGTGTAACTTTCAATAACTTTTATAATACCATAATTTAATAAAACTGTGAAGAAATAAAAAAGGACTGTATGCATTATCCTCATTTTTCAAGAAAATATACATACAATCCTTATTATTTATTTATTTCCTGCTACATCCAAACGAACCAATGCTCTTCTGAGTGCCAGTTCGGCTCTTGCGATGTCCACACCGTCTTTTTGTGAGAGTCTCTTTTCGGCTCTCTCCTTCGCCTCTTTGGCTCTGACAATATCTATCTCATCACCGTACTCACATGAGTCTGCAAGTATGGTAACCTTATCCTGTAATATTTCAGAAAAACCTGAGTGAAGTGCACAGACTTTTTCACTGCCGTCTTCACAGTGAATAGTCAGCTTACCCGGTGCTATTACATTTACCATAGGGATATGCTTGGCATATATACCGACATTTCCCTGTGTAGTGGTGTACTCGACCATAGTAGCATCCCCTTCAAAAAAAACATGATCGGGGCACATTATCTTTAATGCAAACTTGTCCATACTACCTCCTATTTAGAGGCACGCTCTACAACCTCATCAATAGTTCCCGCATTGAGGAAATACTGCTCAGGTATATCATCATGCTTACCGTCAAGAATCTCTTTGAATCCTCTGATGGTCTCTGACAGAGGTACATACTTTCCTTCAATACCTGTAAACTGTGTTGCCACAAAGAAAGGCTGTGAAAGGAATCTTTGGATCTTTCTTGCTCTTGCTACTGTAAGCTTATCATCCTCTGAAAGCTCATCCATACCGAGCATGGCAATAATATCCTGTAACTCTTTATACTTTTGCAATACCTCTTGTACTCTTTGAGCAACTTCATAATGCTCCTCACCCACTACATGAGGTGAAAGTATTCTTGAAGTTGAACCAAGAGGATCTACAGCCGGATAGATACCCATCTCAACTATAGAACGGTCAAGAACCGTGGTAGCGTCAAGGTGAGCGAATGTATTTGCAGGAGCAGGGTCTGTAAGGTCATCCGCAGGCACATATACGGCCTGAACCGATGTGATGGAACCGTTCTTTGTAGAAGTGATTCTCTCCTGAAGTGCGCCCATCTCCGTCTGAAGTGTAGGCTGGTAACCTACTGCGGAAGGCATACGTCCAAGAAGCGCTGAAACCTCCGAACCTGCCTGTGTAAATCTGAAGATATTGTCGATGAAAAGAAGTACATCCTTTCCACCCTTATCTCTGAAATACTCAGCCATTGTAAGTCCTGTAAGTCCTACTCTCATTCTCGCACCCGGCGGCTCGTTCATCTGACCGAACACCATGGTGGTCTTATTGATAACTCCTGACTCGGTCATTTCGTGGTATAAGTCGTTACCCTCTCTGGTTCTCTCACCTACACCTGTAAATACCGAATATCCGCCGTGCTCTGTTGCTATATTTCTGATAAGTTCCTGAATAAGTACGGTCTTTCCTACTCCCGCACCTCCGAAGAGTCCTATCTTTCCACCCTTTTGATATGGACACAGAAGGTCAACTACCTTGATTCCTGTCTCAAGTATCTCGGTCTGAGTTGACTGCTCCTCAAAACTTGGAGCTTTTCTATGAATAGGAAGATACTCCTCAACCTTTGGAGCTTCCTTCTTATCAATAGGTTCTCCAAGTACATTAAAAATTCTACCCAGAGTGTTCTCACCTACAGGTACTGAAATAGGTGCACCTGTTGCTTTTGCTTCCATTCCACGTACAAGTCCGTCCGTACTTCCCATGGCAATGGTTCTTACTATATCGTCTCCCAGATGCTGTGCAACTTCTACTGTAAGTACGCCGTCAGCGGTATCTATCTGTATTGCCTCATTGATCTGCGGCAAGTGTCCTCTGGAAAACTGAATATCCAAAACGGCACCGATAATCTGGGTTATTTTGCCAATATTTGGCTCTGCCATCAACTTTTCTCCTTCCTCTTCCACTATTCTATGGCGTTGGCTCCGGCCACAATCTCTGTAAGCTCTTGAGTGATAGCACCCTGACGAGCTCTGTTGTACTGTAAGCCGAGCTTATCTATAAGTTCTTCCGCATTTGATGTTGCAGAATCCATAGCAGTCATTCTCGCTCCGTTTTCCGAAGCGACAGACTGCATCAAACCGCCGTAAATAACAGAAGAAATGTATTTTGGAATTATAGCATCCAATACTTCATCTTCATTGGGAGAATAATTCATAAGAGCTCTTGCGCCCTCACTTTCCGTAGTCTCAGGCTGCAATAAATCTTCCTTACTGATAGGAAGCAATTTCAAAAGTACCGGGTCATGTACCACCGTATTTGAAATTGGTATATATCACATAAATCTCTGAGAGCTTTCCGGTTTCATAGTCGTCAAGCAATACCTTTGTGATATCTGCGGCATCCTTGTACAGCGGCTCTTCCACAATCTCTGAAAAGTCTCCCTCTACTTCAAAGCCTTTATGTAAGAGTGCATCTCTACCTTTTTTACCCACTGCATATATAAGTGTTTCATTGCTTTTGAATTCGCTTATTACCTGCCTGCTTACAGCATTGTTATAGCCTCCTGCAAGACCTCTGTTACCTGTAATAACCAATACGCCTATCTTGCCGCCGTCATTTTTCTTAAGATACTTGTGAGATATATTCTCACTTTTCTCAAGCATTGATGCTATAGTCTGATACATTACGGTAAAGTAAGGCTTGGAAGCGTCCGCTTTTGCCCTTGCTTTTTGAAGCTTAACCGTAGCTACAAGTTTCATGGCTTTGGTAATCTGAGCAGTGCTTTGTATCGCCGCACGCCTACGCTTTATTTCCTTCATTGAAGCCATAATACACCTGCACTATGCTTTCTTACATTCATTGATAACATCTGTAAGTCTCTTAGCAAGATCCTCAGAAATTTCTTTTTTATCTCTAATCTCAGCAGCTATTTCCGGATGCTTACTCTCAATAAATCTAAACAGCTTATCCTGGAACTCAAGCACCTTATCTGTAGGCACGTCAAGTAAGAGCTTCTTTGTAGCTGCAAATATAATGATTACCTCATATTCAACCGCCATAGGCTTATAATTAGGCTGCTTTAAGATTTCTCTTATTCTTTCACCCTGTGCAAGCTGATTCTTTGTAGCCTCATCAAGCTCGGAACCGAACTGTGCAAATGATGCAAGCTCTCTGTACTGAGCAAGCTCCACTCTTATAGGTCCTGCAATCTTCTTCATAGCCTTAATCTGTGCGGCACCACCAACTCTTGATACTGAAAGTCCGGCATTGATGGCAGGTCTGAATCCTGCATTGAACATCTCCGTTTCAAGATAAATCTGACCGTCTGTAATAGATATAACATTGGTAGGAATATATGCGGAAACGTCTCCCGCCTGTGTCTCTATAATAGGCAATGCGGTAAGTGAACCGCCGCCAAGGTCGTCTGAAAGTCTTGACGCTCTCTCAAGTAATCTTGAGTGAAGGTAGAATACATCACCCGGATATGCCTCACGGCCCGGTGGTCTCTTAAGAAGAAGTGAAAGTGTACGATATGCGGCAGCATGCTTTGTAAGGTCATCGTATACTACCAGTACATCCTCTCCTCTTTCCATCCACTCCTCACCGATAGCACAACCTGAGTAAGGTGCGATATATTGAAGCGGTGCAAGGTCACTTGCTGTAGAAACTACTACTGTGGTGTAGTCCATAGCACCGTAATCCTCAAAAGTCTTTACAATTGATGCAACAGTGGAAGCCTTCTGTCCTATAGCAACATAGATACAGTGAACATTCTGTCCCTTTTGGTTAATGATTGTATCTACGGCGATAGAAGTCTTACCTGTCTGTCTGTCACCGATTATAAGCTCTCTTTGTCCTCTTCCTATAGGAATCATAGCATCAATAGCCTTTATTCCTGTTTGAAGCGGTGTATCTACTGATTTTCTTTCGATAACACCGTGTGCAACTCTCTCTATTCTTCTAAAGGTATCTGTAGTTATAGGTCCCTTTCCGTCTATAGGCTGACCAAGGGCGTTTACTACTCTTCCTGTAAGTGCATCACCTACAGGAACCTCAACAACTCTGCCTGTGGTCTTTACTGTATCACCCTCGCTGATATTCTTTTTATCACCAAGTAAAACAGCACCAACATTGTCCTCTTCCAGGTTCAAAACCATGCCGTAGACATCTCCCGGGAACTCTAAAAGCTCACCCTGCATAGCCTTAGCCAGACCGTGTATTCTTGCAATACCGTCCGCTACCTGGATAACAGTACCTACATCCGATACCTCGAGTTTAGTTGAATACTTGTTTATCTGCTCTTTTATAACCGAGCTGATCTCTTCAGGTCTTAGATTCACTAGACTCGTACCTCTTTTCTTTAAACTTTTTGCCGGTAATACGGCTTATGATAGCATTTTTCGCATCTTTTCAATTCTGGTTTTTACACTTGAATCCACAACTCTGTCACCGATTCTTATGACAATACCGCCCAGAATACTCTCATCCACTATATACTTTGCTTCAAGAGATTCATACTTTGAAGACTTTATAAGCTCCTCAACTATTCTCTCTTTCTTTCCGGTATCAAGCGGCAATGCGGTGGTAATTGTTGCCTTTCCTATAAGCAAAAGCTCTTTTATGCAATCCGTAACATAGTCAAGTATAGGTAAAAGCTCCGCCTGTCTCTTTTTTTCGATAACGGTAAGTAAAAGTCCCATGGAGTCTTCACTCACATGATGCTCAAATATTCCCTTCAAAAATGATACCTTCTCCTCGTCATCCATCTTAGGAGAGTCAAGGAGCAGTGCAATATCTTCATTTTTACAAAAATATCTTTTATTGCCTTTATCTCATCAAGTGCAACATTTAAATTATTTTTATCAGATACCACCGACACATAAGCATCTCCATATACTTTGGACACTAATTTTGCCATGTACCATCTCCGATTTCTTTTAAAGTCTCTTCAACAAGTCTATCCTGCACTTCTACATTCATTGCAGAATTGACCGCCTTGCTTGCAATAATCGAAGCCACATCCACAATATTTGACTTTACTTCTTCCATGGCTTTCTTCTTTGCCAGCTCTATCTCATTGTTAGCTCTGTCAGTAATTCTCATAGCTTCGGCTCTTGCCTCTTCTATGATTTCATTTTCTCTATCCTTTGCCCTTTTTCTTGCGTCCTCCAAGATAGCGTCGGCCTGCTTTTTGAAACCTGCCAACTTCTCTTCGTATTCCGCCTTAAGAGCTTCAGCCTGTGCCTTCGCCTCTTTTGCGCTGTCCAAATCTCCCGCTACACGCTCTCTTCTTTTCTTGAGCATATCCTTTGCAGGATTAAAAAGCAAATAGGAAAGAATAAAGAACAAGAAAAGGACCGCAAAGCCTGTGATGGCTGAATCAGCCAAAAGCTGAGGGTCAAATCCTATCAGTCTTTCCATAAACCCTCCAAATTAAGCGCCGAAAGGCTTAACAAACATAAGAATCATAGCAACAACGAGTCCGTAAAGACCTGTTGTCTCGGCAACAGCCTGTCCGAGAAGCATTGTTGATGTGATATCCGCTCTTGCTCCCGGATTTCTACCTACAGCTGCCGCACCATGTCCTGCAGCGATACCCTGTCCTACACCCGGTCCGATACCTGCTATCATTGCAAGTCCTGCACCTATAGCGGAGCAACCAAATATAAAATCCTGTCCTGTCATATTCATAAATAACCTCCAAAATATATGATATCAAGTAGACAAAAAACTACTCAAATCCTGAAAATATTTTATCTAATGAACTATTCTAATTTGTCATTGATATAAACCATACTAAGCATACAGAAAACATAGGTCTGTAATGCTCCTGAGAACACATCTGTATAAAGATGTAAGAATGACGGTACACCTATCTTTAAAAAGATCGGCATCATACCGTACCAAAGTCCCATGATCAAAACGCCTGAAAGAACATTTGCAAAAAGACGCAATGAAATGGATATCGGGTTTGCTATCTCACCAATAACATTGATTGGGAAAAGTAAAGGGATAGGTTCAAACAGCGATGTAAAATGTTTTAATTTTCTGTTCTTGATACCTTGGAAGTTTACTATAAGGAATGTAAATAATCCAAGCAAGAATGTAACACCGTAGTCCGCTGTAGGGTTTCTGAGTCCCAACAAACCGCTAAAGTTTGAAACAAAAATAAAGATAAAGATTGTTCCTATATAATTCAAGAATCTGTCCTTGTTTCCGCCAAGAATAGTATCTGTCATAGACTCTAAGGCTTCAATACCACATTCCAAGAAGTTTACAAAACCGCTTGGAGCTTCATATGGATCCGATGCCTTTATTGCCCTATTTGCAAATATAGCAAATATGGTAATCAATACAACAACAATCACCAAGGAAACTGTAGTCGTAGTCAAATAGAGTTCCTGACCGAACAGCTTATACTTATATAGGCCGTGAATCATGAAATCCAAATTTTTGGCTCCACCTGCACTTTCAGCTAAAATACTTAAGCTCATGTCTCCTCCTTTCTTCTTTTTTCAAATATTTTTTTAAACAGTGGATACATATATGCGCCTAACTTCAATCCGAAAACGGATATAACAATCGCGAGTGCATTTATGTATCTACTGTTCCAAAATATTGCTACAACAACGAATAAAACCGCCTTCCTGAGCAAAGAATGTATCATAATCTTTCTCTGTGCATAAGAAGGGGTCCCCCCGTACAGACTGTCCTCAGTAGATATACCCATATCCACAACCATAGCCAATACCAAAACAGTTCCTACCAATATACCAAGTTCCATAGAAGAGACCGGGTACTTCATAAGTCTTGCAAAAAAAAGAGCTGCAATGCTTAAAATAATCTCATAAATCAAAACACCGATACCCACATAGAGGCATGTTCTTCTCGTATCCTTACTCATCCTTTTTCTTAAAAACCTTACTTTCTTTCTTCGGTAAAACAAAACTGTTTTCTTTTATCTGCAGGTCCTTTTTTTGATCGTCTTTCTCCATCTTCTTTAGAGAATTCATTATAAGTCTATACCCCGACATACATCCGCTTATCACTCCAAGCAACAAAAATATCAATGTAAACGGAAATTTAAACTTCCCCTCAAGCTTAATACCTACAAATGTACAGAGTAAAACAGGTGTAACCATGGTAAAACCTACCTGAGAGATGAGTGATAAATATTTTAAGGCCTCCATAAACTTTCACCTCCTAATATACTCCAAAACCGTAAAAGCTTTCAATATACGAATTTAATTTATACGGTTTTACCATTATACCTATATATTCTCACCTTGTCTATATTAGTGTTTTTTTATCAATATCATTGTTAAATTAAAGACTAATACCACAAAAAAACTATACAAAAAAATACTACCACCTGTAAATTTTTTTAGATAATACATTTAAGAATGTACTTTAAATGTAGCTTATTACAGCAACTTTTTGTTTATAAAAGAATATAAATCTGTGTTCTGTAAATCGTAAATATTTGTTATAATATATACACTATTTTTATTGTCAGGTAAGATGTTATAATAGAAGTAATAACGGGTATAAGTTCAAATGTAAGATAGCCTACCACGGTGAGCCCTTATCGTTTGATCTCATCCATAACAATATAAGGAGGAAATATGAAGCAAACTATCAAAAAGATGTTGGTTACGGGCGCAATTAGCGGACTGCTTTCACTCTCCGCCGTTTCTGCAGTGTACGCATCTAATAACGGTTGGAAGTCAAACAACGGTACCTGGACCTATGTTGATGAGAATAATCAACTGCACAAAGGCTGGTTACAGTCTTCAGACGGCTACTACTATATGGATTTGTCCACAGGTATCATGACTACAGGTTGGAAAAATATTGATTCAAAGTGGTATTATTTCAAATCAAACGGAATAATGGCTACAGGTTGGTTTAAAGTAGGAAATGAATGGTATTATACACTCAGCAGTGGTAACCTTGTACAGGGTTCATGGCTTAAGAGCGATTCAAATTACTACTACTTAAGAGCTTCAGGTGCTATGGCTACAGGCTGGAGACAGATGGACGGATCATGGTACTATTTTAAACCTGACGGAAGAGCCGCATTCGGCTGGACTAAAGTAGGTGACAAGACATATTACTTCTCAAGCGCCGCAAAAATGTGTACCTCATGGAATCAGATTGACGGTATTTTCTATTACTTCAATCCTGACGGCTCCATGAAGACCGGTTGGGTCAATGACGGTACCCACAAGTACTATATGGAAGAAGCTGCCGGTGACAACCACGGCAAGATGAGCTTCGGTTTCAAAAAGATAGCAGGTACAACTTACTTCTTCAATGAACAAGGACATATGGTTAAGGGTTGGCTGAAATCAAATGACAAATACTATTACTTCGATGAAGAAGGAAAGATAGTTGCCGGTAAACCATAACTATAGAAGGAAAAGAATATACCTTTGATACACATGGTGTATGTACAAATCTCAGTGGCACTCCTAGCAGTGTCACTAATGCTATACCGGGAATACTGAAAGCTGAAGCAACCAAAGGAACAAAGTCCTCTTCAGAAAATCAGTCCAAAAGTGCTTCTTCAGGTCAGCCAACTGTAGTACCCGCTCCCGGTGACAATAAGTCGACTGAATCAAAATCTGCCGAAACCAAGTCGGGTGAGAGCAAAAACTCCTCTACTTCAGCCACAGAACCTACCGTACCTGTCGCACCTACAGATGAGACAAAGTCAAACTCTGAAAGCTCTAAGGCAAACAGCACTTTGGGAGAGGCTAAGCCGAAATCTCCGGCAGATGAAACAAAAAAAGGTAACGGTTCTGCAAGCAAAGACGAAGTCGGATTAAAACCCGGCGAAACATCAGGACCGAAATAGAGGTAAATCATGCACTTAAATAAATTTTCAAAAGCCGCCATATCAATTTCACTTGCTATGTCCTTACTCACTCCTATGACCGCATTTGCGGCAAACGAGTGGACCATGCAAAGCCCGGGAGTCTATCAGATGCTTGACGGCTCCTCACTTTCAGGTGTAGTGGCAAGAGGTATCGACCTTTCACATTATCAGGGAAATGTGGACTGGGACAAGGTTGCGGCAGATGATGTACAATTCATATTACACGGAACCAGATACAAGGGCCAGATAGACCCTGTTATAAGAAAGAATTTGTCTGAAGCAAATAAAAGAGGCATTAAACTCGGTGTCTATATCTATTCATATGCGATGAGCGTTGAGCAGGCTGAAGCCGAGGCTGACTTTGTGCTGGATATTATAAAGGACTATCCAATATCTTATCCTGTAGCATTTGATGTGGAGGACGCCAATACTCAGGGTAAATTGCTAAGGATCAGCTCACCGCAATTATCAAAAAATTCTGCGACAAGGTTGAAGCTGCAGGCTACTACCCTATCGTATATGCCAATGACTACTGGATTGCCAACAAGCTTGATATGAACGCACTGAAAAAATACGATATCTGGGTTGCCAGATATAATGTAAAGCATTCATATCCGAACCCTGTTATGTGGCAGGCTACCAGTACAGGTAAAGTCAACGGAATAAACGGAAATGTCGATATCGACTTCCAGTATAAGTCTTTCAGTGATAAGATTCCTTCAACCACATGGAGAACCATTGCAGGCAAAAGATATTATTTCAAAGACTACAACATGGTAAAGAATGCATGGGTTCATGACAATAAGAACTCATACTACATGGGCTCCGAAGGCATAGCCAAGACAGGTTGGTACACTGAGAACAATGCTACCTACTACCTTGATCCGCAAAATAACGGTGCTGCAAAAAGAGGTTGGTACAATGAGAACAACTCGTGGTACTATCTTGACAGTAGTGACGGCAAGATGCTTACAGGCTGGATAAACGACGGCAATAAGAGATACTATTCCGACAAAGACGGTAAGATGCAGACAGGCTGGCTGGTAGACGGTAAAGATACCTACTTCTTAAACCCTTCAGGTGCTATGGCAACAGGATGGGTAAGTGACGGTAACACCTGGTACTTTATGGACAAGTCGGGTAAGATGCAGACAGGTTGGGTTGATACCGGAAACCAAAGATATTACCTCGACAATACAGGTAAAATGCTTACAGGCTGGACAGATATCGGAAATTCAAGGTATTTCCTGGCTCCAAGCGGCGCCATGTCCAAGGGTTGGCTGAATGAAAGCGGTACTTGGTACTACATGGACAATAACGGCAAGATGCAGACAGGTTGGGTTAATGACAGAGGTACATGGTACTATATGGATAATACCGGTAAGATGCAGACAGGCTGGATAAATGACGGCAGAAACAAGTACTTTATGACCGATTCGGGTGCTATGCAAACCGGTTGGTTAAAGCAGGATAACGGTTGGTACTACATTGACGATTCAGGCTCTATGAGAACAGGTTGGGTCAATGACGGCGGCACATGGTACTACACGGACGACTCAGGTAGGATGAAAACCGGTTGGATTGATATAAGCAACCAAAGATATTTCCTTTCTCCAAGCGGTGCAATGAAGACAGGTTGGATAAATGACAACAATACCTGGTACTACCTAAGCGGCTCCGGTGCCATGTCTAAGGGTATGATAAATGTAAATAATGTTTCATACTACCTTGACGAAAACGGAAAGATGCTTGCAAACACTACAGTAAATGTAAACGGCACCAAGTACAACATTGACGCTTCAGGTGCTATGACCCCTGTAGCTACAGAAAGCACCACCGCACAGGAAGCCTCTACAGTTTCTACACAGGCAAGTGTAGGACCGAGAGCGGAATAATAACAAGAAAAAGTTCTATTAATAGCAAAACCACCCATTTGGGCAATGTCATTAACTTAACGTTTGGAGCATACTCTTGCAAATAAGGGTATGCTCTTTTTCTTTCACTTTTACTATTATTAGCTTAAAAAGAGCATAGTTCACCAGTTTAAATCGAAATACTTATTCAGTTTAGAAACTTCGCTTATGTGTATTCGAGAAATTTGCTGCAAGCTGTCCTTTAATTCTGTGATAATGTCTATCATGCCTTATCGGCACTACATTTTTGCTTATTTCATCATACAATGCCTGTAGTAGCGCTACTTTTTTTATTTCCATCTTTTTCTATAAGAATGTATATTAGGTCATTTTTTTCAGAAGTCCGATACTTAGGTTTCGGTTTAACTGCATTGTATGTTTATAATTATTCTTTAGGTGCTCCTGGCTACTTTCTTCTATATCACAGATTATATCTTCTGCAAGATTGCTAACATAAATAGTGCTGTTAATGTCCTGCTCAATAAGCACTGATTTTATCCCTGTGAAATTTTTCGATTTTTTTAATCTGTCTTTCAAAAACTTCATAGGTCGTCTCTATACCCCCAGCGCATATGATACAGTTCTGCAAAAGCATTCCTCCGGAAATTTATCCCGTGGAAGATTAGTAGCGAAAATTTCTGACTTTCCATCATCTAAAACACACCTTTACAAATCTCATTGAAAAAGGAATCTCTGCTCATCATGATAGTTTCTTCTTTTTGCCAATATAATTTCTCCTTCTAGCCTTTTTGTTAATGTTATGTCGACATCCTCATCATTTGATTTTTAATTCTTTCTGTTCAGCCTTATAGTCACTTGTTTTTAGTCTTGCTACAAAATACACTCCATCATCTATAAAATTCAAAAATGCCGGTGTCGAAGGATAACCTCTATCCATAACAACAAGATAGGGATATCTGTTTCCAATTGTATCCTTTATTCCTTTTAACTGTTCCTGGGCTACTCGCATCTCATCAAACTTTACGGTATTAATACTGCTTTCCAGAATAAAAGCGATTAAGAACGTCGTAAATACATCCCAGCCCAATCTGAGCACATGGTTTTCCTCCTCTCACTGAGGCACTTCCGTATTTCTCGATGGTTTCATCAGTTGTAGGAATATTTATATCAGATCCATCTGCAGCTAAAATAAGGAATCCTTTATAGGTATATGGTTCTACCTCTTCATCCCGGTAAAAATTTTTATTATGTTCCTGATAAAGAAACTTAAATGCGTCCGGATTTAATTTCATCCTTTGCTTTAGATAACCTGGTTTAGATATTTCTGTTCCCGGATGTGTTGTTTTCATATAATTTCGCAGCTCCATTTTTGAGAGTAAAGGTCCTTGCGATTAATCATAGAATACACTAAATCTTCTAGTGGCATCTTTCTACGTCTGACAAGAGTGTTTGTTTTGCCACCACGACATACCTCAAGAAATACATCTGAAAGAATATTATTCTGATCTTTTAATAGTCTATTCTGTGATTTTCTCACTACAGCCCTCCAATTATTTAATCCTCATCATAAACAAGACGAGGTTTCTTCTTAGCATAGGCTGCCTTCAAATATGGAATCTGCTCCCCAGTAACTGCACCCAGATTCGCTTTCACTGTCTGCACAACCTTGCCATCAATACGTTTGTTTTCAACAAGGCTGGCATAATAATACTTTTCACCTCTATATTCTTTTGTAAGTATTTTTTTATAAACATGCTACACCTCGTGATTTTTCTCACTATAAGTATAGCATAATTATCTTTTTTAAACTATCTTTTTGTAATATTTTTCTCACTACTCTTAAGTTAATGACATTGCCCATTTGGGTGGTTTTGTAGTTATTTAATGTCTTTTTATTATTCTTACTATCTTTTTGAGTTGTTCTGCATTATTATTCTCTTGAAGCTATTATTTTTTTAATTGATGCCTATTCATTATCCTTATCTTTTATATAGTTCTTATATGATTTTTAGATTTTTCCATCGATTTCTAAGGGCTCCCTTGTCTTTCTGCCATCTTCTTGCAATTCCTCATATGGAATAGTATAGAATGTTCCATCTTCCTCATTCCAAAATTCCGTTTCATTAAGATAGCTCTCCGGATAAAATTTTTTTCAACGTTCCATGGATGTAAATAGTATTCTTTATTTTCTAAATCATACTTTAATTTCTTCCAATCAAATTCTCCACACAATGCCTCAAAAAAATCCCCTCTATCATCAGTTTCATAGCATGTTTTTCTAACTCTTCCTCTGAATATATAAATATTTCTTCAGATTCATTATCATATACATCATCATCCTCAGCATTTTCTTGTATTGTTTTCGCACGTTCATATATTTTTTCCTCTCTTTCTAACACTTCTCTATCATATTCATTTTTACCATTTTTAAGATAATCTGACCATTGTGAAAAGCAATGTTTATTAAAATCCAAAATGCTTATTTTTTTCTTGAAACACCATCATTCGGTTTACAAATATCATAAAGTGATTTCCCATTTACTTTGGTGTTTTTTAGAATTCTCTCTATTTGCTTTCTATACCCTCTTAATCCATCACCATTACGTTCATCCAGATTGGCTTTGTCTTCAGTTGGCAGTTTATACATTTTTTACTAAATACTTTGTTAATTCCGTTAGTTTGAAAGCTCTGTTTTCATTTGACTCGTGATTCCCACTTTTTTTGACATATTTGTACCTCTTTTTATTTATGTATATATTTTTTTATTTGTATACATAAATATATATCATATTTCTTTATTTTTGCAAGCACAAACCCTTAATTTGTACATATTTTTTTATTTCACTTGTTTATATACATATATGTATATAAATGATATAATCCAAGCATACTTAAATCCGGATCAACAAGTATTAATAATTTCAAATATAAAGGAGTTAGTATGAGTTTTACTACATTATTAAAAACAAACTGTGGAATATCTCAGGTTTCACTGGAAACAAAATTTTTTGATAAAAGGTGTATCAATATCAATGGTGATATAACAGATGCTTTAGCTCTTGATTTTACTGATAAAATATTGGAATTAAATCTGGAATCAGATCAACCTATTACAATACTGATAAACAGTCTTGGTGGAGAAATAAACAGTGGATTATTAATGTATGATGCTATAGTTGGTTCAAAAGCACCTATACGAATGATATGTAGAGGAAGAGCATACAGCATGGGAGCCATACTCTTTGCTTGCGCAAATGAACGATACATGCTTCCAAACAGTGAGCTAATGTTACATCAACCTATACTTGGTGGAAATGTAGCAGGTAATGCTTCCAGTATAAAGAGCATTTCTGACAGTATGCTTGAAACCAAGAGAAAATTAAATGGACTATTATCAAAACATACCGGTAAAACTGAAGAGGAAATAGATATAGCAACAAGTTTTGATCATTACTTTTTACCTGATGAAGCGATAGGCTTTAACTTATGTGATAAAGTAATTGATTTTGCAAAAGTAATTGATTTAATAAAAGAGGAGGAATGGTAATGATAAGCAAATTAGAAAAAATGGATAATACCGACAAAGTTATTTTAGGTAACGGAAGCGACTGTATATACAGTTCAGATTGTAACATAACCGGTATAAATAATAATGTACTTGTAGTAGGAGGTTCCGGTTCAGGTAAAACAGTTTCGATAGCAGAGCCATTCCTACTTGAATCCAAAAATAGAAATATAATTACCAGTGTAACAAAAAGGCGAATAGTAGATAAGTATACTCCACTATTGAAAGAAAGGGGATACAATGTATTAGATCTTAATTTCGTTAATCCTACAAAAGGCAATATAGCATATGACCCTTTAGATTTTATTAACAGCGAGCAAGATTTGCAATTTGTAGCAAAAACAATAGTATTTTCAAATGCACAGGATAAAAATATTCAGGACCCATACTGGTATGTGTCAGCTACATCACTGTTTATTGCATTAATATCATATGTATTTATGAAAGTTGATAACCCAAATTTTTCGAATGTTTTAGATATGGTTGACACACTGGATGTTTGGGAATGTACTGACGCAAATAGTAAATGTATGCACCTAGCTACATCACATGATTCATGCTTTGATAAAATTGGTGAAGACGATCCAAAAAGCTTAGCATATGTTAACTGGCTGTCCTTTAAAAGGCTACCTATTAGAACTGCAGGATGTGTATTATCATTTTTGAAAACCTCTACTACAGCCGTATTTACTCCTGAGCTCAAAGAAATGTTTAAGATGAAACATAAAATTGACTTTAACAAATTTTTAGAAGAAAAAACAGCATTGTTTATTACTAATAGTCCTGTTAATCCCAGTATAAATACTTTTTATAAATATGTTTTATGCACATACTTTTAAAGAACTTTTTGAATTAGGTGAAATACAGAGTGATGGAAGACTACCAATTCCGGTTCATTTTTTGGCAGATGACTTTGCTACAGGTTGTCCGGTACCACTATTTGATCAATATATCTCTATTTTTAGAGAAAAAGGAATTTCGGCAACACTATTGATACAATCCGAATCACAATTATCATCTTTGTATGGACCTGTTAGCTCTACAACTATCATTAATAACTGTGATACCTATGTATATATGGGGTCAAACGATTTGCTAACTGCAAAAAACATTGCAGAGAGAGCCGACATTACAACCAATGATTGCTTAAATATAAAATTAGGTAATCAAATAATATTTAGACGAGGTCTAAAGCCTAAACTTTGCAAGCGATATAATACTTTTGAAAACATGCTATATCGTGATATAACCAAAAAGTATGATACAGCTAAGACTAAAAAGATAATTACCCGTAAAAAGTTCATTTATCAATAGACTTAAGGGCAGCATTAAAAAAACACTGATACTATGTGTGGTTCTGAACTTTAATTATTTTTATATAAATATTACTAACTATATGGAGGTTATAAACAATGACTACATTACAAGATATATTTAATAGCAGGTATGTTACACAATTATGCTATATGACTACTATAGAAAACTTACTTTCAATATTAGATGACAACTGTGGGATTTTTAACAACTGACCTTATTGATGAAGATAATTTAATTCAAATTGATCCGGATAGGTAAGATGGACATACAGATTACATTTCTCTTTCAATACAGTATCCCTAACCTATGGTATTTTTAATAAAAAGCGAAATGAACTAGACTATAATTGGGGTGTTATTTTTATAGTTCCTAAAATATGTGACTATAGTACACTATTTTCCCCTTTTAACGCCGCCACTGAATTTGGTTATTACTTGGATTCAGGAGAATATGCTTTATCAAAATGCTTTGAAAATAAAATTGTCACCCCTAACCATGGTACTAGAGATCGAACACCTCATATGCTAAAATGTTGTCCAACAGATGACCAGGCAGAAGTTATGATATATTATAAAATCCCTGTAGATTATTTTTTAGGTATAGCATTTGAATCAAAAGAGATTGCCCAAATATTTGTTAACGAAGCAAATAAACGCAATATATCATATCCTAACTTGTATATTTTCCCTGAACTTTCTGCTTTATATTTCAAGGAAGTAAGGTATTTGAACATGGAGAACCGTATACAGAGATATATACTATGGAACCTTGGGAAGCCAAAAAGTATGGTAAATTAAAAAGTAGCGGTAATATACTCGAATTCAGCCTATTTGGTACAATATTTAGACGAGAACCGAAAGATTTCTTCTACAACTGGATATACATAAACGCCTTGTATACCCATAAAGAATATCTGGATGCCCTTACTGAATATGAAGCATTTACAGATATTGAGTTTAATCCTAAGAAATCTATAAATTGCCAGGCTAGGTCTGTTGCCATTGCAGTAGGCTTAAATAAAGCAGGGATGTTAGATGAGTGTGTATCAGATCAGGAAAAATTTTTAAACATCATATACAATACAAATAAAGATGTAAAATATGAACAAATGACCTTTTTCAAACAATAATATAAGCAACTACTGACGTATAATTAAATTAAAGTTGAGCCTTCAAATCTTTATGTAACTTTATTTTGATGTGGCTGTCGCTTAACGTTATTAAAATGTCTATTAATAGCAAAACCACCCAAATGGGCAATGTCATTAACTTAAGAGTAGTGAGAAAAATATTACAAAAAGATAGTTTAAAAAAGATAATTATGTTATACTTATAGTGAGAAAAATCACGAGGTGTAGCATGTTTATAAAAATACTTACAAAAGAATATAGAGGTGAAAAGTATTATTATGCCAGCCTTGTTGAAAACAAACGTATTGATGGCAAGGTTGTGCAGACAGTGAAAGCGAATCTGGGTGCAGTTACTGGGGAGCAGATTCCATATTTGAAGGCAGCCTATGCTAAGAAGAAACCTCGTCTTGTTTATGATGAGGATTAAATAATTGAGGGCTGTAGTGAGAAAAATCACAGAATAGACTATTAAAAGATCAGAATAATATTCTTTCAGATGTATTTCTTGAGGTATGTCGTGGTGGCAAAACAAACACTCTTGTCAGACGTAGAAAGATGCCACTAGAAGATTTAGTGTATTCTATGATTAATCGCAAGGGCCTTACTCTCAAAATGGAGCTGCGAAATTATATGAAAACAACACATCCGGGAACAGAAATATCTAAACCAGGTTATCTAAAGCAAAGGATGAAATTAAATCCGGACGCATTTAAGTTTCTTTATCAGGAACATAATAAAAATTTTTACCAGGATGAAGAGGTAGAACCATATACCTATAAAGGATTCCTTATTTTAGCTGCAGATGGATCTGATATAAATATTCCTACAACTGATGAAACCATCGAGAAATACGGAAGTGCCTCAGTGAGAGGAAGAAAACCATGTGCTCAGATTGGGCTGGGATGTATTTACGACGTTCTTAATCGCTTTATTCTGGAAAGCAGTATTAATACCGTAAAGTTTGATGAGATGCGAGTAGCCCAGGAACAGTTAAAAGGAATAAAGGATACAATTGGAAACAGATATCCCTATCTTGTTGTTATGGATAGAGGTTATCCTTCGACACCGGCATTTTTGAATTTTATAGATTATGGAGTGTATTTTGTAGCAAGACTAAAAACAAGTGACTATAAGGCTGAACAGAAAGAATTAAAATCAAATGATGAGGATGTCGACATAACATTAACAAAGGCTAGAAGGAGAAATTATATTGGCAAAAAAGAAGAAACTATCATGATGAGCAGAGATTCCTTTTCAATGAGATTTGTAAAGGTGTGTTTAGATGATGGAAAGTCAGAAATTTTCGCTACTAATCTTCCACGGGATAAATTTCCAGAGGAATGCTTTGCAGAACTGTATCATATGCGCTGGGGTATAGAGACGGCCTATGAAGTTTTGAAAGACAGATTAAAAATCGAAAATTTCACAGGGATAAAATCAGTGCTTATTGAGCAGGACATTAACAGCACTATTTATGTTAGCAATCTTGCAGAAGATATAATCTGTGATATAGAAGAAAGTAGCCAGGAGCACCTAAAGAATGATTATAAACATACAATGCAGTTAAACCGAAACCTAAGTATCGGACTTCTGAAAAATGACCTAATATACATTCTTATAGAAAAAGATGGAAATAAAAAAGTAGCGCTACTACAGGCATTGTATGATGAAATAAGCAAAAATGTAGTGCCGATAAGGCATGATAGACATTATCACAGAACTAAAGGACAGCTTGCAGCAAATTTCTCGAATACACATAAGCGAAGTTTCTAAACTGAATAAGTATTTCGATTTAAACTGGTGAACTATGCTCTTTTTAAGCTGATAATAGTAAAAGTGAAAGAAAAAGAGCATACCCTTATTTGCAAGAGTATGCTCCAAACGTTAAGTTAATGACATTGCCCAAATGGGTGGTTTTGTAGTTATTTGGTGTCTTTTACTACTATTATCAATAATGTGATACCTATGTGAACAAATGATTTTAATACTGTAAACCTTCTAAACTGATACTTGAATTGAAGGCTTGAATTTGAAGTTTTTTCTCTATATTTACAAGCTATATATTTAATGATAGTATTTAAGTGAGTAAACTTCAAATATATTTTTAGGAGAATTTATAATGAAAAAGAAGCTATTCACCTTATTCTTATTATCATTTTTAATGTCCTCACTTTCAGGATGCCGAGCATCCAAAGAGAACCAAACCTTATCTGCTGCACAGGAAAGTGAATCCATCTCAACACAAGAGCATTCCGAAGAAGAAAAAACTACTGCTTCATCAGAGAGTGATCCGACTCAAGCTTCAGTAGATGATGAACTTTCCTTATCAGAAAGTATTTATTTTCCGTATGAAAATTTAAATGAATTGACTATTAATGAACATACTGATAAGGACAGTTTAAAAAATATCATTAGCAAACTCCCGGAAATAGCCAAATATATACAACTTAGTGATGTGGAGTTAAGTAATGACTCGTCGACTATCACAATCAAATATGATGAAATTTATGACGGTGCAATCACATCCATACTTTATGATACTACTATAACCCCACCCGGTCTAGATGAAAATCCTTTGTATTCTTCACCGTATATATTTCCGAGGCTTGACAATAATGCTTTGCTTTTAATAATAGCAAATGATTCCATATCATATGTAAATTATGAGATTTCTGTACCTACAGAATTTCTTGTTTCAAAACCACTTACTCTAGAACTTACAAGAGAAAACTTTACAAAGCACTTAGGTGATATATCAAATGCTAAAGGAGATAAAAACCGTTATTGTATTTTATTAGATTATGATAATGCCGTATTTGCCAATAAAATACACATTAATGGTGTAGTCCTTGGCGCTAAAGAGGACATGCTCATTAAGCGATATAAAGAACCTGCTGAAAAAGATGGAAATAACTATACATATTTTACAGATAATAGCATTATAACATTTAGGCTTGAAAAGGAAAAACCGGAAGATAATTTATTAACGGTTACAAAAATTTCAGTTCGTCCACTTGAGAAAATCTCATATCTGGATTTTATCCCATACAATGTAGGATTAATACCGGATCAAAATGGAGTTCTAAGTAAATCTCGTGTAGAGGGTTATCTTGGCGAACCAAGAAAAAAAAATTCAAATACTGATTATTACAGATTAACCTCAGGTTTATCTGATTATCTTTATTTTGTTTATGATGATAACGAAAATGTCATTGAGCATGGAATGATAAGAGAAGGAATTGTTCCTAAAAATAATTGAAATTGAATATAAAAACATAGTGTAGCGTGACTCATTTAAAGTCATGCTACACTACTCTTATAGCTATCATTAAACTACTTTTTTTATTTAGAATTACTCTAAATGTTTTTTCCGGTTTTTCATCATATCCGTTGTATAAGAGATCAAATCTTCATTCTTACTCTCTTGTAAAACTCGTTCAAGCCATGTGATTGCTTCTTCAACCTTACCGTCAAAATAGTAATTGTCAGCCAATATACAATACAGCTCATCTCTTAAGTCGGCTTCTTCATCCGGTATTCTATAAAGCAAATCTTTGACTGTTTCTGTAGATCTATCATACATCTCAACTTGCTGATATATGTATGCCAATTTTCCTCTTGCATAAATATCATCGGGATCCAGTTCAACGGTCTTTTCAAACCAAGGTATTGCCATAGAGTACTGATAGCAGTTATTTAATGCTACAGCGACAGCATATGCGTTATCGGCAGTCGGATTGTTTGCATATATTCTGTATCCGAAAGGCAGATATTCAATGTTTTGATCATCGGTCAATTCGTTTGCATATTCCTCTTCCTCTTTTGTTAGAGGTGTTTTATCTCCGGTATCAAGGAATTCCTTTGTCAATGTGTTGATTCTGTCTTCTTTATGTGAATTAATAAATTCCAGTACCTTCGGAATAACATTCTCTTTGGCATATTCAGATTCTGCAAACCATATATTTGACTGTCCGAATCCCTTTCCTATTCCGTCTTTTGCCGCACTTCCTATAGTAAATGTTCTCTTATCTTCAGGTAAAAGATATGCATCCTCTGCACTGCATTCAAACCAATAATATCTGTCGATACCGCTTGCAGGTGTACAGCGCATTTCTCTTAAAAATCTGTTGGCGGTTGCATTCTCATACCATCCGACGATTACGGTACCTCTTTGGGGATGTGCGGCACACCAAATCACTAAAACATTATTGGTTTCATCAAAATGTCTATACTTATCGTCAAATTTTTCTATATGAAACTCCTCACCTATAGCTTTGACAAAGCCGTAGCACTTTCCGTCCATGTTCAAAAAATTCCACTTTTCATGTGCATCTTCATTTTCCTGAACCCATCTGCCTCCTGTTGTAGGATTTATCTCTCCGGCAATACGACCGTCATAGTATCTCAAATACGCAATATTACAAAATATTATATACATATCTCATCCTTTCTGTCTTCAATAACAATATTCAATGCATTATTCCCGTCCTTCAAACATGCAATAGGTTTACGTCGCATATTTGTAAAAGAAAACATCCCTTTTGGCAGTGCCTCTTTAGTATCAACATAGTATTTTGTCACACCTCTCTCTACCACCAAAAAAAGTTCAAATTCATCCGGAACGAGTACATCCAAAAGGTAAAACATATTATCATGAAATTCCTTAAGAAGCCCTCTCCTTACATCCGCTGTGCTCCCCGGATTCGCATTTATCAAATCATCCATCCTATGTAAAGCAAATGCTCGCTCATTTTCTCTGAACTCTTCCTGCATTCTGGGTATCTGCTCTCTTTCAAGAAGACCCACCTGACCGTGATACCCAAGTACATATTTCATCCAATTCAGATCTATATCAAGTAATACCGATAATCGAAAAAGTGTTTCTGCACTTACAGTATCTCGATTTAGCTGTGCTGAAAATGTTGTGTTTTTAATTCCAAGTTCGCTTGCAATCTGTTTTTCAGTTCTGTTTCTGTTTTTGATAAAACGCTTTATCATTCCACCAATCTTATTTGTGTCCTCCACACTTAATTCACCTCCTTTGTAAGTTCTTTGCTTGATGTATATACTATACCAAGGCTTCTGTATTGATAATAGAGTAAAAAATCCAATGTGGTTGGATTTTTATAGGATTTATCATTCATAATAAAAAATCAGAGAGTATTTAATACTCCCTGACTTTTTTATATAAGCTTATTTTACAAATTCTTCTCCACACACTCAAGTGCCGCTTCCACTACCTTATCCATATCGTAGTACTTATAGGCGCCAAGTCTTCCGCCGAAGATTATCTCAGGGCGGGTTTTTGAAAGCACTACATAGCTTTCATAGAGAGCATTGTTCTTTTCATTGTTGATAGGATAATACGGTTCCTCACCCCTTTGCCATTCCGTAGGATACTCCTTTGAAATGATGGTAAAGTCCTGCTTACCGTACTCAAAATGCTTATGCTCTATAATTCTGGTAAAAGGTACTTCCCTCTGCGTGTAGTTTACTACCGCATTTCCCTGATAGTTGTCTGTATCAAGCCTCTCATCCTCAAAGTACACTCTCCTGTATTCAAGTACTCCAAGCTTGTAGTCAAAGAACTCGTCAATCATTCCGGTATATACCGTTTTGTCTGCTATATCAGGATTTTCCTTTATGAAGTCTTTGTACTCCGTATTTGTTCTTACCTCAATGCCGTCAAGCAGCTTTTCTACAATACCTGTATATCCTCCTATAGGTATTCCCTGATATCTGTCATTAAAGTAGTTATTATCAAAGGTAAATCTTAGCGGAAGTCTCTTTATAATAAATGCCGGAAGCTCCTTGGCATCTCTACCCCACTGCTTTTCGGTATATCCCTTTATAAGCTTTTCATATACATCTTTTCCTACCAAAGATATGGCCTGTTCTTCCAAGTTCTCAGGATTATCTATGCCTGAAGCCCTTCTTTGCTCCTCAATCTTTTCCTTTGCTTCCTTCGGAGTCTTTATATTCCAAAGCTTACTGAAGGTATTCATATTGAAAGGCAGGTTATAAAGCTCATCCTTATATATTGCTACAGGTGAGTTTATATAATTATTAAACTCCGCAAAATTATTTATATAATCCCATACTTCTTTATTTGAGGTGTGGAAAATATGCGCCCCATATTTATGAACATTTATTCCGTCCACATTTTCAGTATATATATTTCCCGCGATATGGTCTCTTTTATCAATCACCAATACACTCTTGCCTCTCTTTTTTGCCTCATATGCAAATACCGATCCGAAAAGTCCGGCTCCTACAATCAAAAAATCGTACTTCATAATTACCTCTTTCTAAATTTTTCCAAATATCAAATAAATTACAATAGTTGCAATCATCATACATTCCTGTACATATGTGTACCTCTCCACTTTGTCTACAATCATATACTTTGTAGGGTCCTTCTTGTACTCAATAAACTTCACGGAACACCACAATGTATTGATAAGTAATGCCGCTACCGAAATCTTATTCAGATTCCAAACCAAAATAATATTTGTAAATATATCAAGCCAAGTCAATACAAATACAAAATCAATACATTTCTTATACCCGAAAAGCTTTGAATATGTTACATATTCGGTTTCCTCTTTAGGTGCACGAATCTTTCTTGAAATCTCCCAAATAAGTGCCGGGAAGTACAAAGTCATTACAGCCATCAAATTTGTAATATCAAATACAGGTAACTTATACTTCATTATAGCATATGAAATAACATAGATATTCAGTATTATCTGTACAGGATTATGTGTTACCAAGGCAAGAGGCAAAGACTTGGCTATCTTATGCTTTTGGAAAAACCACACCGCCATAAGGCTTCCGTAGGTATAGAGTATAAGACAGAAGATAAAGTTTCTCATAAACACAAGGTTTAGAAATATGGTCAAACCTATCAATATAGCGGCAAAAATCCTCAAGTCTTTTTTATGCACTCTTCTGGACGGCAGCGGTCTTGTTGCAAACAGCCTGCAATCAAGCTCATAGTCCTTAAAATCATCCGCAATACGTAGCCACATTAAAAAGCTGAAAACTGTAAAACCGCCGATAAGAATACCTAAAACATCATGTTGCTTAAAATATGATATAAAGTCTGACTGACCTTCTACTCTACTAAACTCAAGCAGCCTCTTTCCGCTTACTCCGTGGTTTAAAAGCACCATAAAGTATATTTCAAGAAATACAATATATCCAAGACAAAGCCTAGGTACTATCGGATACATCTCTTTAAAATAAATCCTAAGTCGCTTTATTGCTTCCATAGCCTATCCTCTCCCCTATTTTTATTTTTGTTTCAAAACCTCTTTCACTGTTTTTTAAAATATCACCGTCTATCTCTATATCTTTACCTACAATCTCAACAATGCTTGAACCTCCATATGAAAAGTATCCCTTTTCATCACCCTTTTTAAAACTTCTTTTTCTGCGGTTATGAATATGTCCTACAAGCATCGCCCCTATCTCCATATGTATTATATCACCGAATGCTGTATGCCAGTACTCAACTTCTCTTTTATTTTCTGCAAATGCCCTCCAATATGCCGCATCTCTTCTCACACTTTCAAGCCTGCCTGCGATACTTCTTCTTCTCACAAAGACACCGTTTACAGGATAAATATACCTGTGATAATCACAAAGACTGAGCCTGTAAAGCAAAAGATGTCCACCTTTTGCCCACTCCGGCAGATGTTCTTTCAACAATTTGTCAATGTTATAAACATTTCCCTTTATCATTATTTTAAGTTTTTTATCCCCGAGGTAAAGACCTTTATCCTCGCCTATCCTAAATACTCTAAGCTTTCCGCTTGCAGTTGCCACAAAGCCCTCACTGTCTGCAACCACATTTTCTTTTCTTTTGAAGAAATCGTCAAAGCTTTTAAAATCTTTATTTAAAAGACTTTTATCCATATCATATTTTTTTACAAAGTCTTTTATCTTTTTCTTTGACAGAGCACTTTTATAGTATATTGAAAGCAGCTTTGAAAAATAAATTCTTGAAAATATAAATTTCAGTACTATTCTGCCTACTAAGCTGTGATACAAAAAAACTTGATTATACTTGCAGAGTCTTCCTCCTCTTTTATTATCTTTCCTGTTTTCCTGTCTTTTATCTTCATAATCACCTATAAAAGTAATACTATAAATACCATTGCAAGTAGCAAAAATCCTATTCTTACATAAATATTCGGCTTTTTTATCTTCTTATTCCACAAAAATCCGAGTATAAGCAACACATACAGATACTCTATCGGTATTACCGAAAGTACTTTTATATACTTACAAAGTACCACATAGAGTGATATAAAAAATGCCGAGTATGTAACCGCAAGTCCTGTAAAATGTTGTTTGTCTTCATCTGCAGTACAATTAAAATATGCCAACCTTATTATTACAGCCAAAATATAAAAGCTTAATAAAACGGTGGAAACATAAATACAATCGGAAAAAAACGCTCTGTATATCTTTGCCGGAAATACTCCGAATGAGATAAGGTCGGCCAGTGAATCTATCTGTACTCCGAAATCTTCCTGCAGCTTCGTCCTCTTATAAATTCTTGCAAATATCCCGTCAAATGCGTCACAAAGCCCTGCAACCATAAGCAATATGGTGGAAAGATACAAATCATTGACACAGAATATTCCGAATACCGATATCACCGCTCCGATATATGTCAGTATAACACTTGGGTGGTACACCCCTAAAAACAGCTTCTTCATCTTATAAATACCTTCTTACTCCAAACATTATCAAGACCAGATTGACAACTATATGTGTAATACCTCCAAGAAAAACTGCAAAAATATATTCAGGCAAGGTAAGCCTGCCAAGTATTGCCAGTACCGATATCACACCAAGCATTGAATCCGTCTGGTCATAGATAAATACAAATATATTAACCGGAAATCTTCCTCTATGACTTGCATCAATATCAAATCTTCTCTTTATAAAGCTGTTGGGCAATTCAAATATCATATATGCAAAGCCGAATAATATACCTGTAAGCATATTAAAGATAAGTGTATTGTAATGATATTTGTAGATAAGATTACAGCTTTCCAAGCTGGAAATCTTTAAAATAATGCCCCATATTATAGAAAATATTGAAGTTCCAAGCATCATACCTACAAATCCCAGCAAAGTCTTACTGTCTCCGAATATTCGTTTACCGCCAAGACTCATCTTACAATCTATAGGAATCCTCAGAAAAGAGAGCTTTTTTATCTTTACAAAGAGCATATTGAAGATGCCGCCGAATATCACAGGCATCATACTGATATAGAGTGACGCAATCATAGTCTCACTCCGCCACATTCAATACCTGCAACTATCTGTACCAGAAAAAAGGCGATACCGAAGCAAAGTACACCTGCCGCCGCCATATCCTTTATCACCTTTATTTCAGGGTGAATCTCTTTTGAAATAAAATCCGATATATGCTCTATTGACGTATTTATACATTCAAATGCATACACACCTGCCGAAGTGATTATATATCCCAGCCATATACTCTTATCCGCTTTTAATACAAAAAAGTCCAATATAAAGAACAAAACATCAATAACAAGGTAGTATTTATAATTTTTTTCAGTCTTTATTGCAAATATCAGTCCCTTTATCGCGCAGTAGATGCTCTTTAAAAATGTCTTATTCTTCATGTCAATCTCCAATTGTCTTCTCCAATAAAACATACTTTCTTTTTTCTTTTATCTTTTCTTTAAAATATCCGCCTGTAGCCTTGCCGTTATCTATCAGTGCAGATACCGCATGGCTTTTCTTTGCCTTTAACATATCCACCACAAGCTGTGACAGTGCGGATCCAAGTCCTAGGCATTTTGCATCTACACCCATATACAAAAGCACATATCTTTTTGCATTTGCCTTAATATTCATAATATTAAGTAAAACTGCGGGTGTCTTTGTCTTATAGAGTAAATTTCCGTAGTCCGGAAGACAAATCAAAAAGCCTTTAAGTTCATTTTCCTTATATGCCAAAAATACCATATCAGGGTCAAGTATCATACTTAACGGCGAATAGAGTTTTATAAAATCCTCTTCACTTATCATTTTAAAGCCTGCAAAGTTTTTATACCCTTCTGTCAAAACCGGATATATCTCTCTTAAATATTTCTCCAAGTTCTGAAGATCAGGGTGAATGAATACATAACCTTTACCTTTAAAGTGTTCAAGTCTGTTTTTCGCCTTTTCACTGTCGAAACTGTCATCCGGAGTATCAAAAAAATATGAATAATATTCTTTTGACACCTTAAAACCGCTCTCTTCCCAAAACTCGCTGTAGTAAGCTTTGTTTGCCGGCTCTCCCGTATATGATAATTCATCTGTAAGCGCAAATCTGTACCTGATCCAAAAAGATATATCAATCGGTCCTACAAGTCTTTTTTTACCTGCCTCTTTTGTAATTCTTTCACATTCGGCCAATAAAAGCTTTGATACCTCAATGTCTTTTATACATTCAAAAAATCCGATATATGCGGTATCATCCTCATATAATGAAACCACGCTGCGTCCCACAGGCTCATCGTTTTTATTCTTTACTATAAGTACAAAATTTTTTACACCTTTACAAAGTATACTCGTGTTTTCCAAAACCTCTTTTTCAAAGCTTTTATTCTGTACAATATGTTTTTTCATCGTAAAGCTTTGAAGGCAGCCTTAAAAACAGCTCCTTATCCACATTTTTCTTTACTATATTGATACTATACTCACTCATTATGACCTCTTTATTATTTTACAATACCCTCTGTTGCCGTCTATATCTACAATATCACCGCTTTCCACCTGATTCATCAAACCCTTTATACCTACTACGGCAGTTTTTTTTAACTCCCTTGCCACTATTGCGGTATGTGAAAGCAGTGAACCTCTCTCCGCCAAAATCCCCTTTGCCACATCCAGCAAAAGAAACCACCCCGGGTCGGTAGAATATGTGGCTATTATCTTATCCTTTACATCTTTTAGTGAGACCTTTCTCATATCTGTAATTTTTATAATCTCACCGCTTACTCTGCCGCTTGATACTCCTCTGCCGATAAGGAAATCTTTTCTTTCATTACCGTCTTCTTCTATTGCCTGTACGTCACAAAAGTCTATATCGGGACTTCCTAAAAGCTCCACTCTCCTTATAGTAGGGATATTCTTATAGACAAGCAGCATATTCTTTTCTTCATTTATTTCATCGCCAAAGTCTTTACCGAGAAAGATCATATCTCTTATCTGTTCAAGCGACATATGATAAATATCATCTCCTACAGTCTTTAGCGCTATCTTATCAATTAACTTTCTCATAAGCCCGAAAAGCCTGCTTCTGTTCAGCCTTGAAATCTCACGGTTATTGGTTGAAAGCCCTGCAAGAGATTTTCTTTTGTATACATACTTTCCCTTTGTTCTCTTTAAAGGAAGATTTTTTCTTTCTTCTACAAGCTTGTCAAGGCTCTCGGGATTTGTGGAAAATGTTCTTGTCTCAAGTTTTAACTCGCCTACAGTTCTGTCACCGTAATATTTTATATACTTTTCTCTCTTCCTACGGTACTTAGGCGACTCTTTTCCGAATCTTTTATATGTATAAATCAAATCATTCAGCGCCTCTGCAGGTTTTTTACTCTCAAGCGAAAGGGATTTCTTTACTTTATCTCCTGCAAAGTAAGTACTCAAAAAGGACACCATATCATTTATAAGTGTCAAATCCCACTCCCTGAAGAATATCTCTTCCATCTCTTTAAAGAGAAAATACAGCTTCTTCGGTTCGTCCTCTTTTTCAATTTTCTTATCAAAATACCGGAATTCCTTTTTGAAAAAAGTAGAAAGGTCTCTCATCTTTCTCTGTGAGACTGCCATTAGATACAAAAACGAAAAAAGAAGTCTTGACTTTATATATATATTCGGCTTTTCTTTTGAAAATGTAATTTTTTCGCTCTCCACACCCAGCATTTTCTGCCATATAGGGATTATCCACGCTGATAAGGGCAACAACCTCAATATGTCGTACCAGCTGCTGATTTCATAGTACATCCTTCTGCTAAAATCACATACCATATGTGGGAACAAATCTTCATAATATTTTACAGACTTTCCAAGCGCCCTTCTTCCCAGTCTTGTAAAAATCTTTGTATACACCTCTTTTGCAAAGCTCCTTGTAAGCTTCTTGCAAACTCCGGGATAGCTTTCTGCGATATTGCTGTTGTCAAGTATACGAACCGGCAAGTTAAAATCAAGGCTTGTAATCTGTCTTGCCTGCAAAATATATATCTTTTCATCTTCTATGGCAAACTCTATATCCATAGGTTTATCGAAAAGTTTTTCTATTCTCTTCCCGAGCTTTTCAAGTTCCTTTACAAAATGCTCGGGAAATAAAATATCTCCGCCTTCTTTATAGCTTGCTCCTTCTCTGTAGCAATGATAGGTAACAGTTTCCTCTTTATCGCCGACCACATTTTCACCAAGTCCCTTGCCAACCACTATTACCATATCATTTAAAATACCCTTAGGATTGGAGGTAAATATAACCCCCGAATAACTTGCCTTTACCATTTCCTGTATTATTACAGAAGCGTTGTTATTCTCACTCTTTATCCCTAGGCTCTTTTCATAGTATCTTATTTTGTAGCTGTCCGCTACCGCTAAAACAGCCTTTTTCACATTCTCTTTTGTCACATTCAGTACTGTCAGGAATTGCCCTGCATATGAAAACTTTCCGCCGTCCTCATGTGCATCATTTGAGCGAACCGCAAAAAGCTCCGATTCAAAGTATGAAAAATCTATATCTTCATTCGGATTTACCACTTGAAATTTGGGAACCGAAAAACCGTTTTCACTTAAAATCCTCAAATTTTCAGCTTTCATAAACTTCTCCGAATTATGTCACATATTCTGTCAACACTGTCAAAGTCCAAATCAGGATATATAGGCAAGGTCAAGACTTTCTTTGAAATATCAAGTGCAACAGGTGTAAGCTTCTCATCAAATCTGCCGCTGTAGCACTCATATGCATTGGTGCAAGGATAAAAATACTTCCTTGTAAAGATATTCTCCTTTGCAAGTGCATCATAAGCTTATCTCTTTCTTCCACCACTATCGGAAAGTAGGCGTAGTTGTACTGCGTATCACTGCCATATTTATTGAGTCTGACAGCCTTAATATCTGAGAGTCTTTCTATATATCTCTCACATATTTTCTTTCTTTTTGCTATGTACTCGCTCAGATGGTTCATATTACAAAGCCCCATAGCCGCTGCAAACTCGTTCATCTTTGCATTACTGCCCACATAAGGAACATTTTCCTTGTCCGCAATACCGAAGTTCTTTAAAAAGTCAAGTGCCTCTCTCCTTTTTTTGTCTCTAAGTGTAACGGCACCGCCCTCTATAGTGTTAAATACCTTTGTGGCATGAAAACTGAATATGCTCATATCTCCAAAATCCGCAACACTTTTACCCTTATATCTTTCGCCGAAGGTATGTGCGGCATCATATAATACATATAGATTGTGCTTCTTTGCTATCTTTTCTATAGCCTCCACATCACATATATTTCCGTATACATGTACCGGAAGTATTGCTTTTGTATCTTTTGTTATCAGCTTTTCTATCTTCTCAGGATCCATTGTGAAATCGTCTTCTTTTATATCACAAAATACAGGCTTTAGACCGTTCCTTACTATTGCATGTGTGGTGGAAGCAAAGGTAAAAGGCGTTGTAATTACTTCACCGTCTATCTTAAGAGACTGCAGTGCAAGTTCAAGTGCCAAATGCCCGTTCACCGTAAGTACAACTTCCACTCCGTCCATAAACTCGCTAAGTCTCTTCTCAAGCCTGTTGTGTACATCACCCATATTTGTAAGCCATGCACTGTCCCATATTTTATCTACATATTGAATGAACTCCTCCTTAGGAGGCAATGTAGCCTTCGTGACAAATATTTCTTCTCTTCCATATACCTCCTTAACAAATACATTCACCCTTATAATATCTCTATCAACTTATTTACATCTTCATCGGCTGTAGCCCAGCTTGTACAAAATCTTATCACATGTTTTCCGTTTTCAAGTGTCTCCATAAATCCGAACGCAACATTTTCCGAGAGTTTCTCTCTTTCCCCATCGTCTACCACAATAAACTGCTGGTTGGTCGGAGAATCAAGGTAGAGTTTATAGCCCTTTTCTATAAGAGCACTCTTTATCTTCATTGCGGCATCCACACCTGTTTTTCCAAGTCTTTCATACAATCCGTCACTAAACAGTACATCAAACTGTATGCCCATTACTCTTGACTTTGCAAGTACTCCGCCGAACAGCTTCATATTGGTAAAGAAATGCTTACAAATATCCTTGTTTGTAAACACTATGGCTTCTCCAAGCAGGGCGCCGCATTTTGTACCGCCTATATAGAATACATCACAAAGATCTGCAATACTTTTAAGTGAAGTATCACATTCGCTGCTTCCAAGTGCATAGGCAAGTCTTGCACCGTCTGCGAAAAGTAAAAGCTCATATTCTTTACATACCTTATTTATCTCTTCAAGTTCTTTCTTTGAATACAATGTTCCGTACTCTGTCGGCTGTGAAATATATACCATTCCCGGATACACCATATGCTCATGGTTGACATCAGCATAGAAATTTTCACAAAACCTTTTTATACCGCCTGCATCAATCTTACCGTCTCTTGACTTTAGAGAAAATACCTTATGCCCTGTATTTTCTATAGCTCCTGCTTCATGTACCGCGATATGTCCCGTGTCGGCGGCTATCACACCTTCAAAGTTTTTTAAAACACTTGCTATAACTATCTTATTTGCCTGAGTTCCGCCGCTTACAAAGAAAATCTCGGCATCTTTGCCTATTGCCTTTTTTATCTTTTCCTTTGCGGATATGCAAAATTCATCGTCGCCGTAACCTGACTGCTTTGACATATTGCTTTCATTCATCGCATCCAAAATCTTTGGTGCAGCACCCTCACTGTAATCGTTTATAAAATATAGCATAACATTATCCTCAGTCTAATAAAAAGTCAGACATAACCATGTTGCTTAAGTCAAGTCCCTTGTCTGTAAGTCTCAGATAAGGTGAATTGTACTCCATAAGGTTTAACATAATATTTCTCTTTATCTGCCTGTCATACAGCTCAAACATATCTATACCGAACTTTTCATTGAACTCATGCCTTGAGACTCCTCTTGTCAGTCTTAATCCGAGGAACATAAACTCTTCCATATTTGCCTTTTTATCAAGCTCTTCTATATCACAGTAAAGCGGCATAATATCCTGCTGCATCTTGATGTTCATATACTTTTTATAGTCGCCCTCTACATGGAAACGCCTGTTCATCACATATCCTGACGCGCCTACTCCGAGACCCAGATATGATACTCCTGTCCAATACCCTATATTGTGCTTACACTCTCTGCCGGGCTTTGCATAGTTGCTTATCTCATATCTCTCATATCCATGCTCTTTCAAGATATCCTTTGTTACGGCATACATTTCTCTGTCCACATTCTCATCAGGAAGCAAGGCTTTCCCCTCTTCACTGCCGTACTTGTCAAAAAAAGGTGTATCCGGCTCTACAATCAATGAATACGCACTGATATGTTCAGGTCTAAGCTCACAAACTCTCTTTAGGGTAGTCTTATAGCTGTCAACTGTCTGATAAGGCAGTCCGCTCATAAGGTCCACATTGATATTTGTAAAACCGAACTCTCTTGCAAGCTGATAACTTTGCAAAAAATCCTTATAAGTATGTATTCTTCCAAGCGCTTCAAGCTCTTTTTCTATACTGCTTTGCAATCCGAAGCTTATTCTGTTTATACCTGCCTTTTTGATATGCATTATCTTGCTCTTTGACAATGTACCCGGATTACACTCTATAGTGATTTCGGCATCCGTTGCCACAATAAAGCTCTCACGTATGGTATTCATTATCTCAAGTATCCATATACCGCTGAGTGTGGTCGGAGTACCTCCACCTATAAATATTGAGCTTACAAGATAATCTCTGTAGTTTTCTCCCTGTGCTCTTATCTCCTCTGTAAGCTGCGCCACATAGGCTCTTTTTTCACTGTCATCCGCTCCAAACGACAAAAAATCACAGTATCCGCATTTTTTTTCACAAAAAGGTATATGTACATATAATTCCAACTTTTTCATAGACATTATCTAATCCTCATCCAATTTCAGTACACTCATAAATGCCTTTTGAGGGATTTCGACATTACCGATCTGTCTCATTCTCTTCTTACCCTCTTTTTGCTTTTCAAGCAGCTTTCTCTTTCTGGTAATATCTCCTCCGTAGCACTTTGCAAGTACGTCTTTTCTCATCGCCTTTACAGTCTCTCTTGCAATGACCTTTGATCCGACTGCCGCCTGTATAGGTATCTCAAACAGGTGTCTCGGTATCTCTTCTTTTAATTTCTCACACATTTTTCTGCCTCGCTCATAAGCGGAGTCCGCGTGAACTATAAATGAGAGTGCATCCACTTCTTCCTTGTTTATCAATATATCAAGCTTTACAAGCTTTGAAGGAACATATCCCTTCAGATCATAGTCAAGTGAAGCATAACCTCTTGACCTTGACTTTAATGCATCAAGAAATCATATATTATCTCGTTGAGCGGTAAATCATATCTTAAAATAGCACGATTTTCCTCTATATACTCCATTCCGAGGTATACGCCTCTTCTCTCCTGACACAGATTCATAATGGATCCTACAAATTCCTTGGTAAGCATTATCTCCGCTGAAACTATAGGCTCTTCCATATGCTCTATCTCTGAAGGATCGGGCAGGTTTGAAGGATTGGTAAGTTCTATCACTTCGCCGTTTGTCTTAAATACCTTGTATACAACTCCCGGAGCTGTGGTCACAAGGTCAAGATTATATTCTCTTTCAAGTCTTTCCTGTATTACTTCAAGGTGCAAAAGCCCTAAGAATCCGCATCTGAATCCGAATCCCAGTGCAAGTGAAGTCTCAGGTTCAAAGAAAAGTGAGGCGTCGTTAAGCTGTAATTTTTCAAGTGCCTCTCTTAGGTCGTTATACTTTGCTCCGTCTGCCGGATAGAGTCCGCAGTACACCATGGAAGTAACTTTTTTATATCCCGGAAGCGCCTCTTTACAAGGGTTGTTGTTAAGTGTAATGGTATCACCCACTCTTGTATCTTTTACATTCTTGATACTTGCAGTGATATAGCCTACCATACCTGCAGAGAGTTCATCACATGGGATAAACTGTCCTGCGCCGAAATATCCTACTTCCACTACTTCTTCCACAGCACCTGTTGCCATCATCTTTATGGCGTCACCTTTTTTTACGCTGCCTTCTTTTATACGCACAAAGACTATTACTCCCTTATATGAGTCGTATATGGAGTCAAATATAAGTGCCTGAAGCGGTGCATCGACATCTCCTTTCGGTGCGGGAATTTTGGCTACTATCGCTTCAAGTACATCCTCTATATTAAGTCCCATCTTTGCGGATATTCGCGGTGCGTCATGTGCCTCAATACCTATAACATCTTCTATCTCACTTGCAACAAGGTCAGGGTCCGCACTCGGCAAATCCACCTTATTTATAACCGGGAACACTTCAAGGTCATGGTCAAGTGCCATATATACATTGGCAAGAGTCTGTGCTTCTATTCCCTGTGCCGCATCCACTACAAGTATTGCTCCGTCACAGGCCGCAAGTGATCTTGATACCTCATAGTTGAAGTCTACATGCCCCGGTGTATCTATCAAATTGAATATGTATTCATTGCCGTCATTTGCTTTGTATACGGTTCTTACCGCCTGACTTTTTATGGTAATGCCTCTCTCACGCTCCAAGTCCATATTGTCAAGCACCTGTGCCTGCATCTCTCTGCTGGTCAACAGTCCGGTCTTTTCTATAATCCTGTCTGCAAGTGTAGACTTACCATGGTCTATATGTGCAATAATACAAAAATTTCTAATCTTACTCTGGTCAACAGTCATCTTTTCTTCCTATCGTTAAAAGTTGATAATAATGCTTATAATACCATTTTTTTGAGGTTCTTACAATCCGGTCATTATATCCATATACAACTTACAGGACTCAAACAACTGCTTCAGCTCTACATATTCATTCTCCCTATGTACCACCGCCAAGTCTCCCGGTCCTATTATTACAGGGATGAGTCCGTTTTTATAAGTTTACTTGCATCTGTCGAACCTGAGAAGGTTTCAAAGCAAGGCTCTGTTCTCAGGTTTTCAAGTCCTGAACTTATCGCCTTTATCAACTCGTTTTCTTTATCCGTATGCCATGAATCTCTCATATCGGCAATCTCATATGTTGCGTCAAAATGCGGATTTTCATCCTTTATCTCTTTTATAAGCTCTTCAAGCTTTTCCCATATCTTGCTTGGCTCATGTCCTACCTGCAGTCTTGCATCCACAGTAAATACACATCTGTCAGGCACTACCTGTGGCTCTACTCCGGACTTTATGGCAAGTGTACGCCAAAATGTATCGGGATATTCTGCAAATTGTGTATGCTTTATCTTTTCTATAAGTTTTATTGCAAGGTATATCGCATTCTCTCCCACACCTTTTTGAGAACCGTGTGCAGTCATACCGTGTACGCAGATATACGCCCATGTCCTGCCCTTTTGCTCATTACATATATGCATATTTGTAGGCTCACAAACTACCAGATACTTTGCAGTATCAAATACCGGATTTTTATATAATGCTCTTGAACCCTTCATATAATTTTCTTCATCAATAGTTGCCGCAAGTATTATATCTCTTTTCGGAGTAATATTGTTTCTCTTTAAAAGTATCATAGCATACAGCGCACTTAAAAGTCCGCTCTTCATATCCGCACTTCCTCTGCCGTAGAGTTTGCCGTCCTTTATAGTGGAAGTAAAAGGCGGTGTATTCCATCTTTTCATCTCGTCATCGGATACAGGTACCACATCCATATGCCCTGTAAATACTATGGCATCTTTTTTGGTTGCTCCCTTTATTTTAGCCAAAATATCATACCTGTCCTTCTCCACAGGTACTATGGAATAGTCTATACCGTTTTCTTTCAAAAGTCCTTCGACATATTCACACATCGGCTTTTCATTCCCTGTAGGATTGGTACTTTTTATATCGACCGCATTTGAAAGCATCTTTACCAACTCATATTTGTCAACCAAATCAAAAAACTCCTGCATAATATCTCCATTCATAATTATCTCTAAAATATTTTATGTTTATCAACAAACTGAGTATATTTTACTATTTTTAAAAAAATATTTTTTTCTACTTCTTTAAGAGGCTATATCTTTCATATAGTATTGACAAATATATATATATATAATGGTATTATAATTTTTTCTTAAATTTTATTTAACTTAGGAGGAACTATGAGTAATAACAAAATGACCACATGTAAGACCTGTGGTAAAGAAATGGCAAAAAATGCAAAAGTTTGCCCAAACTGTGGTGCCAAAAACAAAAAGCCTATTCCATGGTTTATAGCGATAATTGTAGTTATAGTAATTATAGCTATTGCTTCAGGTGGCAAATCAGGTAGTAAGTCTAAGGCATCAAGCAAGTCCGATTCAAACAATTCAGCGGCTGAAAGTACTGCTGCCGAGAGTACAACACAGGCAATAGAGTATACATCATATACAGTAGATGACCTAATGTCACAACTAAATGATAATGCACTAAAGGCAAGTGATGCACATAAGGGTGAATATGTAAAAATCACCGGTAAGCTTGGAGTTATTGACAGTTCAGGAAAATATATCAGCTTACTTCCTGATACGGACTTTGCTATTATAGGTGTTACATGTTATATAAAAAACGATGAAACAAAAGCAAAAGTTGCTGAATTATCTAAAGACTCAACGGTTACACTTACAGGAAAAATCACTGATGTCGGAGAAGTTATGGGATATATGCTAAATATTGATAATATTGAGTAGAATACATTTCAAATTGGGCTGTTCACAAATGAAAATTGTAAACAGTCCAATTTTTATATTATTTTTCACCTCAGCTTCACCTCTATCGCACCCATCTTTGCCGTTTCATAAATGGTGCAGCCGTTTTCTTTCAATGTATCCAGAGTTTCATCACTTGGGTGTCCGTAGTGGTTGTTCTTACCGTAGGATATAACCGCGTAGGTAGGGCTTACATTCTCTACAAAAGCTTTTAAAGAAGAGTTTTTTGAGCCGTGGTGTGCCACCTTCAGTATGTCAACCTTGCCTATATCACCGTATTTTAAAATACTCTCTTCACTCACCTTTCCGATATCTCCTGTAAATAATAATCTTTTATCAAAAGCCTCTACGATAAATGTCTGACTTTGCTCATTTACATTTTCCTTAGGTTCTTTATCAGGCCACAGACATTCAATCTTTAAATGTCCGAGGTTTAAGTGATCGCCTCTGCTTAAATATACCACATTAGTCCCACAATTTTCCGCCTTTTGCTTCAATTCATCATATGAAGCATCATTCATTGCCTGATAAGGCAGGTACAAATTTTCAATCCTTATATTACTCTCAAGCAGATACAATACTCCGCTTGTATGATCAATATCTGAATGTGTGACAAAGGACATCTCTATATCATCCACACCCTTATACAATAAAAACGGCTCCATAGTGTACTCACCCAAAGAAAGCTTTGAGGTGCTGCCGCAATCTATCAAAATATCCTTATCATCTATATGCATATAGATGCCGTCGCCCTGTCCCACATCCAAGTAAATAACCTCATCACTTTTAAAAAACGGAAATAAAATAAAAACAGACGGAATACAAAGCAGTAAAAAAAATCTTTTCTTCTTAAAAATTGCCAAAGCTGTCAATACAGTCAAAACAGTGTAATAAATAAAAATCTGTATACTATCAGGTCTGCCAAAGACAAGCCTATGCAAAGGAAGATGACTTGCCGCTTCACAGATAAACTCATAGAAGTTTAGAATACCCACAGCGATAAGGCTAATATACTTATATAAAAACACACCGACTATATTAAACACAAGTGATAATATAGAAGAATACAGCACAAAGCTCATAAGCGGAATCACCACGATATTTAATAAAAAAGCATATACGGGAAAAGTATAAAAATAGTACAGAATAAGCGGCAGTGTCAGAATCTGAACTCCGATACTTACAAGCATTACTTCAAATAATTTTTCACTGAAGTCTTTCTTTTCCTTTTTTAATTTCTTCAGCACAAATGAAAGCACTCCGCCAAGACTTAACACAGCTCCGAATGAGAGTTGAAAGCTTACTCCAAAAACTTCAAACGGAGATATAAAACATATAATTACCGCACTGATACAAAGTGCCGATATCAGACAGTAGCTTCTTCCAAGTACCTCCGCGATAAAATAAAGTACAAGCATAACTCCCGCTCTTGCAATGCTCACACCGTCACCTACCAAAAGCCCGTAAAACAGCAGAAATATACTTGCAAAGCCTGCCGAAAATAAAAAGCTTCTTTGCAATATTTTCCTTAAAAGCTTATAAAGGCCGATTCCAAGCAATGAGACATGTAGGCCTGATATTGCCAACAGATGTGCAATACCGTTTTGTTGATACATTTTGTATACATCTTTATCAAGGTCCGCCCTTACGCCAAGCAAAATCGCTTTTATAAGTCCCGCAGTTTTTTCGTCAAAGATAATCTCTATCCTCTTTGTCAGATACTGCCGCAGATTAAAGAAAAAACAACCTATAAGATCACAGCTTTTATCTGTAACGGTATATTTTTTTACAGTCATTTTACAGTATATACCCTTTGTTCTATAGTAGCTTTTAGCATCAAATTCACCCGGGTTTGGATTACTTTTTATCTCTTCCACTTTTCCGTAAAAACTGACACTGTTGCCTATACTTATATCACCGTAAAACTTATCCGCATCCAAATAATATATCATACCCCTTGATGTAAAGATCACCATATCATCCTTGAAGCCGATACTTTTTATATTTTTGCAAACATATTCATTCCCTTTTTTGTTGTCCACATTCTGTGATACAAATTCTCTTTCAAACCGGATTTCATACTTGATTCTAAGCGTGAATATAGTAAAGAAAGTAAAGAAAATAAGAATATATATTTTTTTGATTTGAATTATTTTTTTGAATACTAAGATAAGACAGACCGAAACCGGGATGACACAAATCATCCCAAGTTTCAGTATACTTATATAACATACCGAAAGCTCTCCAAGCAGGCAGGCCGTTACTATAAGTACACATGGTCTTTTCATCATTTTTCCTCTTTTACATAGTCAAGATCTCTCTCTACAGAAGTTCCCAAAGAAATCGAGTTATAATTTATCTGATTTTCCGTTTACCAGTATCTGCACACGAGATATATTCGGCAGTTCGGAAAGCGAATCCACTATTGAATATATTGTAATACTGTCCAAAACATCAGGCAATGCATTTAAAAAGCCCTCATCAAAATTTACATAGCAAATACCTTCGTTCACAGTGACGCTTATAACCTTCGTATCATTAGGTATTGTGGCCTTAAGTTTCGTATTGGACGGTCCCTTCATAAGCTCGTCTATTATAAGCCTCTCTTTTGAAGTATTCATGTCATAGAACATCTCTCTGGTCTCAGGCACCAGCTTCGTTCCTTCTTCATCTGCAAAATACAGTGTAAGAGTGGCCTTTTCAAAGCTGTTTACATTTGAGATACTGTTTATAAAATTGCTTGAACTTATAAGTCCCACATTTTCTCCAAGCGCATTGACAAGCGGCTGGTCTCCTGAACGAATACTTATATAATCTATTCCGTCTATCTGCGTCAGAGTCTTTGCCAGTGCCGCTCTTGCAAGCACCTCTCTGCTTACATCCATGCTTTGATAATTGGTATCAAAGTTCAGATACAGTATATTACCGTCTCTGTTAAATCCCTGAAATGTAACCTTGTCAGGAAGTGCGCTTACAGCCTCCAGATCATCAGGCACTTTCAAAAACTGTGTCATAAGCTCATCAACCAGTCCGTCCACATCATCACTTGGAAGAGAAACCGTATATCTGTTTCTACAAGCTTGTCCATTGCGGTATTTATATAGTATACATAGTACTCGGTTTCCGAAAGAGGTTTATCATCTTTTTTCTTACAAGCGGCAAGAGAAACTGAAAATACGATCATCAAAAAAAGTAAGATTTTATTTTTCATTTTTTATCCCTCCTTTTTACATGATTCAGAGGAATTCTTACTGTGAAGGTGGTTCCCTCGCCCTCTTTACTTGACACCTTTATAATACCGTCATGCAAATGCACCACATTTCTGGTAATTGCAAGTCCAAGCCCTGTACCGCCGGTCTGTCTCGATCTTGCCTTGTCAATACGATAAAATCTTTCAAATATTAGGTCCTGATATTCAGGTGCAATGCCGTCTCCGGAGTCCTTTACCTGAATATAGAAAAACTTATGGTCGGCGTCAATGCTTACCTTTACAAAACCGCCGTCCTTATTATATTTTATGGCATTTTCTATCAGATTGTTGATGGCAAGTGAAAGCTTGGTCTCGTCTACATCTGCACTCACCTCTCTGACAGTCTCAAATGTAAGTTCAATATCTCTTTTATCAGCTATAGGCCTCAGTCTCTTTAATATCTGCTTTATAAGCTGATTGACATCTACCTGCTCGGTTACCAATGTATTTGCCGCCTTGTCAAGCTTTACAAGTGACAAAAGGTCGTCAATTATCTTTGCCTCTCTGTCTATCTCATCTGAAATATCATGCATAAACTCCGCATACATCTCATTCGGCACATTCTCCATACCTATCAGCGAGTCCGCCAAAACTCTTATTGAGGTGATAGGAGTCTTCAGCTCATGTGACACATTTGCCACAAACTCATCTCTTAACTTGTCCGCCGCCTGTAACTTTGCAAGTGTCGTATTGATATTCTCGGATATGGACTTTGTAGCTTATACTCATTATGCTCAAGCTTTTGGTCAAGCTTTCCGTACCCTATGCTTGCTATATCGTCTCTAAGCTTTGTAAGCGGCCTAAGCAGTCTTCCTGCCGTTATTATAGAGAGTACAACTACTATGGCCGACAATGTAATATAAAGGAATCTCTCGGTATTACCTACCCCTTCCGCTACCGCAATCAGATTGTCCGTAGATGCAATAAAGAGCAAAACTCCGTCTATATTTTTATTGTCGATTGTCTCATATATAGGCATTGTCTGCAAAATATATGACTTTTTCCTGTTGTAAATATTTGTATTTGTACCGTTGAAAGTATCTATTATCTCAGGTGCTATATTTATCTTTCCGACTGTAAGATTGAAAGTATCCACAATGGTATTATATGACTTATCTATAACAACTATTCTGCCGTTATAGATTTCCGCTACCGCATCTATCTCTGAATTAAGACTCTCCCTTTCTTTAGGGTCTTTCAAGAAATTGCCTCTTGTAAGCTTATTGCTTAGCATAAGTCCCTTGGTCTGAAGCTCTATCTTTCTGGCATCAATCCTTGATGAAAGATTGGTACGACTTACCATTCTTCCATATATAAACACAGGTGCTATTCCTAACACTATAAATACTATTGTAAGCAGTAAACGAAAGCTTACGGCAGGTATTTTAAACTTGAATTTTTTCTTTTCCTCATCCATATCAGTCTGTACTTATTTTTCTTGCAACAGCCAAAGCCACGGTTCCGGGACCTATATGTGTAGCAACCGACAGTGACAGATTGACTGTCTCAACCTTACCGAACTCAGCCTCAAGCTCTGAGGCAAACTCTTTTGCAAAATCAAGATAACCGTACTGCGCTATCATCAGTCTTGAATCCTTACACATAGGGTCATTCAGTCTTTCACTTAAATCTTTTTTTATAGCTTCCACCATTATCTGCTTTGCCTGCTTGAATGTCCTTGCCTTAGCATAGGCGTCTATCTTCCCTTCGTGAAGTTGAAGCACCGGCTTTATCTTCAAAAGTGAGGCAAGTGCGGCCGCCATAGGCGTTATTCTGCCTCCCCTTTTCAAATATTTTATATCACTGACCATTACATAAATTCCGGACTTCAAAGCATCGGCTTCAAGCTTTTCTTTAATCTTATCAGGTGTAAAGCCGGCATCAATCAATTTCAGCGCATCAAGTCCCGCACTTATCTGCGTAACGGATATCCTCTTATTATCCACCACAAATACCCTGTCCAAATACTCATCCTCACTTGCAAGCATGGTGGCAGTATCACATGAACCCGAAAGCCCTGATGTCATAGGTATATGTATTACAGAGTCGTAAGTTTTTAAAAGTTCATCCCAAAGATTCATAACATTTTCAGGAGAAGGCTGTGAAGTGACTATATCCGCTCCCTCTTCCTGTTTCTTTAAAAACTCTTCACGTGTAATATCTATCCCGTCCAAATACTCCTTGCCGTCAATCATAAACGGCATAGGCAGAATATACATACCGTATTTTTTTGCCTCTTCACCGGTCAAACCGCAATTACTATCTAATACCACTGCTGTACTCATTAGCCTCTATCCTTACCCTTTGCTATTTCATCTATTATATTGTTCTTTATCATATCATCTATGATTTTTTCGCCGCTTTTTTCACCCTTTTTCGACTCGGTTTCTTCCATCTTTGCATGCACCACATAAACGGCACATACAGCTGCAAGTATTAAAATAAGTATTACAAACCTAATCATTTTACCACTTCCTTTATTACTCTCAGTGCGTTTTTATATGTTATGTTTTCAATAAGGCTATGACCAAATCCTTCTCTTTCCATCGCATCAATCAAATCTACGGTCCCTGAAGCGTCCTTCCACTCAAGAGTGTCATCAAAGCCGTCATAGTCGGAACCGAGTGCAACAAACTCACTTCCGCCCACCTTTACCATATACTTTAACATCTCTACGGCATCTTTTATATAGGCTTTTTTCTCTCTGTTTGAAAAATCTTCAGATAAAAATTCGGGATAAAAATTAAGTCCCGATATACAACCTTTGTCCGCCATCTTTTTTATCATATCATCTGTAAGATTCCTTGCATGATTACAAACAGCTCTGGCATTTGAATGACTTGCAACAAAAGGCCTCTTTGACATATCAATTATATCATAAATTCCTGCATCGGACATATGTGAAACATCTACAATCATTCCCAGTTCTTCCATTTTTTCTACAACTTCAAAACCGAAAGGCTTCAGTCCGTTCTCGGTATCCGGAACATATCCTGCAAATTCACCGTTTTTTATGATTCTTTTATTTCCGAATCCGATAGAGTTCTCAAAATTCCATGTCAGAGTCATCATTCTCACTCCTCTTTTATAAAAATGCTCAAGCTTTTCAATGCTTCCCTCTATAGCCTCTCCCTCTTCTATAGTCAAAAAAGCCGATATATTATTATTGTCTGAATTTTTTAAAGTATCATCGTAGTTTTTTGCAAAATCAATATCTCTTTTATTTTTCTCTATCTCTTTTTCATACAGGTCTATCAAAGCATTAACATACTTATACGGTTCGCTTACATCCTTAAGATGAGTAAACATTGCAAAGCACTGTAAGATTACATCCGATTTTTTAAGCTTTTCTATGTCAATCATCAGATTGTTTTCCCTTAGAGTCAGCCCTGTTTTCTTATATATTTCGCTTATCGTATCACAATGTAAATCTGCTATCATATTACTCCTTTTTTAAATCCTTATGCCACCACTTTCCGGATGCGAATCTGTATACAAAATTGGAGGATCTGAAAATCCAATCTATTATCATTGCGCACCATACTCCGACAGCCCCTATATGGAATACCTTTGCTATGAACAGCGATGTGCCGAATCTGAATACCGCCATTGAAAACAGACTGATACCCATTGTAAACTTGACATCATTTCCCGCTCTTAACGCGTTCGGAAGTATAAAGCTTAACGGCCACAAGAATATGGCAACGCCCATATGTATCCAAACCAAAACTGCGGTAAGCTCCTTTGTAGCATCAGGCACATTATATATTGAAATAAAGGAATTTTGGAATAAGAAAATAATTAAAGCAGGTACTATAATAACCAGATATCCGACAAACATAAGTTTCTTTACATAATACTTGGCTTCCTTATATTTACCTGCTCCCACACAGCGGCCTATTACCGTAATCATGGCAATACCTATCGCATTTCCCATATTTACACCCAGACCGTCCAGATTGTTGGCAATAGCGTTGGCGGCTATCTGAGTTCTGCCGAAGTTTGAGATAATGGAGACAACCGCCACTCTTCCGACCTGAAACAGTGAATTTTCAATACCTGAAGGTATTCCGATATAGAGGATCCTTCTCATAAAGTCAGACTTTATACCAAAGACTTCCTTGATTTTCAAAAACACCGTTGCATCCTTATTTTTAGATGCAAGTATTGTTATCACAACCGCCGCCACACTTCTTGATATAACACTCGGTATTGCCACACCTGCAACACCCAGATGAAGTATAAAGACTCCTATATAATTACCCACAACATTTATTATATTCATGAGTATACTTACCTTCATAGAAGTCTTTGAATCTCCGATACTTCTGTATATTGCCGCTCCCGAGTTGTATATAGCAAGCATGGGAAAGCTTATTGCGGTTATTATTAAGTATTGCTTACTCGCCTCAAACACTTCACTGTCTATATTTCCGAAAAGTACGGATATCAGCGGATGCGCAAAGACTATTGAAAATATTGATATAAAGACGGCTACAACAAAAGCCATAAGTTCAAGCTGTGCAGCCGCCATACAGGCATACTCATGCCTTCTTGCACCTATAAACTGGCTAATCACCACCGCACCGCCTGTTGCCAGTGCCGCAAGCAGAGATATTATTACATTATTGACCATGTCCACAAGAGATACACCGGATACCGCAGCCTCGCCCGCAAAACTTACCATTACGGTATCCGACATACCTACCGTTATAGCTAAGAACTGTTCTATAATAAGTGGGACTATAAGTACCTTCAAGTCCGTATTGCCAAACATCTTCCCGATATATTTTTCATTATCCTTTGGCATATAATTCTCCATGTAACCTTTATAAGTTTCGCTGACCAGCAAATACCCTGAATGTGGCTCTATCTCCATGTTCAAATATCCGTTGTCATTTTCATATGTCACTCTGCCCACATTGTAACCTGTTTTATTTGTATAGATTACCCTGCTTATTATAGCATTGTCTCTCATTTCTGTAAGGTAAAGGGGTATATCTATTTTCTTTGTATATTCTCCGGTATTGATAACAATCACCGAAACATTATCCTTTAAAACTCTGGCATAACATACCGCTCCCGCATTTGAAATAAGCTTTATCAAAGAACCGCTCTTTAATTCTTTTCTGACCCTATGCCACCTGTTCATATACCTGTGATACTCTAAAAGCTCAAGGTTTTCATGTCCCCAAGGATATGTTCTTCTGCTGTCGGGGTCCGTAAATCCGCATACTCCTACTTCATCGCCGTAGTATATTGTAGGTGCTCCCGGTAATGTCACCTGCATCATTATAGCCTGTCTCATAACCTCAAGTTTCACGCCGCTTTCTGCATCCTCAGACTTATGAGTATTTATTCTTCCTACAATACCGTTGGTTCTTGTAAGGAATCTTGAGTGGTCATGGTTAGAAAGCTGAATCATTGATACAAGTACCGAATCATAAGGCATCTTTCCAAGTGCATTGTTAAGCATAAGAAAGAATGCATCCGAGTTTCCTTTCAGATTCATATCCGCTCTGTCCGAGTGCTTCTCAAGTCCTGTCAAACCAGCTTACAGGCTCCATAAATCCGTCATAGTTCATTACGCCGTCCCAACATTTGCCGTCAAGCCAAAAACTCGGATCACCGTAATGCTCCGCCAAAATAACCGCATTTTTATTGGCAGACTTTACGGCACTTCTGAACATAGCCCAAAATCTGTGGTTGAACTCATGGCTGTATCCCAAATCCGCCGCAACATCAAGTCTCCAACCGTCTACATTAAAAGGAGGTGATACCCACTTTTTCGCTATACCAAGTACCTCGTCTATAAGTTTTTTACTGTTCTCATAGTAAAGCTTCGGCAGAGTATCATGCCCCCACCATCCGTCATATTCATTACCGATAAAGTTAAAATACGGCCTGAACTCGCTTTCCTTGGACCAGTACGCACCTATCGGATATTTATCCTCCGCTCTTTTATATATGCCTTCTTTGTCCATCCATTTGTTAAAGGAGCCGCAGTGGTTGAAAACTCCGTCAATTATGACCTTAATATTTCTCTTATGTGCCTCTTCTACAAGTCTTATAAAAAGCTCATTACTTGCCTCAAGGTTTTTCTTGCAGGTAACTCGCTTTACATACTTTGTGGCATTTATATTGTCCGTATCGTCCTCACCGAGTACTCCGTCGGCATCTTCCACTATCACACCGATATGCGGATCTATGTAGTCATAATCCTGCGTATCGTACTTATGGTTTGACGGTGATACAAAGAGAGGGTTAAAGTACATTACCTCAACCCCAAAGTCCCTTAAGTAGTCCAGTTTTTGTAAAACTCCCGCCAAGTCTCCGCCATAGAAGTATCCGACATCAAAGTTTGAAGGATACTCGTCCCAGTTCTCCTTATGTTTCACAGGCAAACCTATGTAGATATACTCGTCATCTACAACATCATTTGTCTCATCTCCACGATTGAATCTGTCAATAAATCTGATACATCAAAGCTCCCTTTGCCCATTCAGGTAAAGTAAAGCTCTTGTTGTATTCAAATAATGCGTCTTCCTTCAGATAATCCGTAACTCCGAACCTTGTAAAAAATAAAGTTCTTTCGCCGTCAATTATCTTAAAATAATACTTTAAATAATCCCTATCCTCTAAATCTGCGCAGTAAAAATCAAAGTACTCGCTAGAACGAAGCTTTGACATCACTACTTCACTGTTATCTTGGTGATTTACCAATATAATATCCGGTTTATCATCCTTAAAAATTCTTATCTGTATTCTTATATTCTGTCTATTCTTAAGGCTTTGTATTGATACATATTCGTTTGTCTCATCACTAAAAATACCTTCAATATTCATCTAAAACAATGCCTCAAATTCTTCAAAACCTATTTTTTCTTTTTCTATAAGAAGTGCCGCACATGCGTCAAGCACATACTTTCTCTTCATTATTATCTCTTTTGCCTTTGTATGGCAATCGTTTATAATCTTTCTGACTTCCTCATCAATCATATTTGCAGTCTCTTCACTGTATGACTTTGTCTGCCCGAAGTCCCTTCCTATGAAAATCTCATCTCCTTCATTGCCGTAGTTTACAAGCCCGGCTCTCTCGTTCATACCGAATTCCATTACCATTGCTCTTGCTACACTTGTCGCCTGCTTGATATCGGAGCTTGCACCTGTTGTAATATCTCCGAAGATAATTTCTTCCGCTATTCTTCCGCCAAGGCTGACCATGATATCATTAAGCATCTTTGACTTGGTATTAAACATCTGATCTTCACCGGGCAGAGGCATGGTATAACCTGCCGCACTTACACCTGTAGGTATAATGGATATGGTATGTACCGGTCCCACTCCGTCAAGCTCTCTAAAAGAGTATTGCATGCCCGGCTTCATGATATGCGGTGATTGACTTTTCCTTCTCACTTACTATCCTTGACTTTTTCTCTGTACCTATTCCTACTTTTATAAATGCCTTGTTTATATCATCCGACGATATAAATCTCTTTCCCTCTCTTGCAGAGAGTATTGCCGCCTCATTCATAAGGTTTTCAAGGTCTGCACCTGTAAATCCTGAAGTCTGTCTTGCAACCGAATGTAAATCCACATCATCACCCAAAGGTTTTGATGCCACGTGTATCTTTAAGATTGCCTCTCTTGCCGCTACATCAGGTCTGCCTACCGTAACTTTTCTGTCAAATCTTCCCGGTCTTAAAAGCGCCGGATCAAGGATATCCACTCTGTTGGTCGCAGCCATCACTATAATACCCTGATTGCCTGCAAATCCGTCCATCTCTACAAGCAGCTGATTGAGTGTCTGCTCTCTCTCGTCATGGCTTCCGCCAAGTCCTGAACCTCTTCTTCTTCCGACCGCATCAATCTCATCTATAAAGATGATACATGGTGCGTTCTTCTTGGCGTCTTCAAAGAGGTCTCTTACTCTGCTTGCACCCACACCTACAAACATCTCTACAAAGTCCGAACCTGATATTGTAAAGAACGGTACTCCGGCCTCTCCTGCCACAGCCTTTGCAAGAAGTGTCTTTCCTGTTCCCGGTGGTCCTACAAGAATTATACCTTTAGGGATTCTTGCACCAAGTTTTGTATACTTGCCCGGGTCTTTTAAAAAGTCTACAACCTCGGCCAGTTCTTCCTTTTCTTCTTCAAGTCCCGCAACCTTTGTAAAATTCACATTGGTGGACTTTACAATCTTTGCTCTGCTCTTGCCGAAGTTCATCATCTTGTTATTGCCGGCGTTTCCGCCTGCCGCCATTCTGCCGTTCATATACATCATAAACAATATGATCATTATGGCGGTCAGTCCTATCGGCAATATGGTGTTTGTAAATACACTGTCTCTCGGAACATCATCCAGTATATAAGTTATGTTCTTTCCTTTAAGTTCCTTTTGTGAATTCGTTTACATCCGATACAAAATAATGTACCTCGGATTTTTCCGAATTCCTGTTGAGTGTTAAAGTGTATTATCGCCTCACCTGTAGGTGTCTGTGAATTCTGTCTTATCTCTATCAGTGAAATATTGTTCTCTTCAACCACTTTTTCAAATTGTTTTGAATCCAGCTTTATGCTGCTTAGTTGGTTGCCCATGTTAAAAATAAGCCAAACTATAAGTCCTAAAACTAACAGTAAGAAAAATACTCTTACCGGATTATCTGCTCTTTTCATCTTTCTCCTATCTAATCTGAGAGTTCCATGACCCCGATATACGGTAAATTCCTATATCTTTGATCATAGTCAAGTCCGTATCCCACAACAAACTTATCTTCTATCTCAAAGCATACATAATCTACAAATACATCCTTTTTCTCTCTTCTTGAAGGCTTGTCAAGAAGTGTACACAGCTTGATAGATTTCGGTCCTCTCTTTTTTAATATATCCATAAGGTATGACAGTGTGTTTCCGGAGTCGATGATGTCCTCAACCACCAATACATTCTTGCCGTCTATACTGTCATCCAAATCCTTTATTATCTTTACCACTCCGGAGCTCTTTGTCTGTGAGCCGTAGCTTGATACACTCATAAAATCAAGTCTTACATTCAAATTCAGTCTCTTTGCGAGGTCACACATAAACATGACTCCGCCCTTTAAAACACATATAAGTGTAAGCTCTTCACCCTCATAGTCCTTATTGATTCTGTCTGCAATCTCCAAGATCCTGTTATCTATTTCCTTCTCAGATATCAATACATCAACTTTCTCTTTCATATTTATCTCCTAATACTTCTATTTTCAAAACCTTATTTGTGTACAAATCCACTTTGTAAAGCTCACTTATCCTGTCAAGCCCTACAGTATCATCAGGTGATTTATTCTCTTTGAATATCCAAACCACACATGACCCTATTGTAAGTACTATATGTTCTTTCCTTATACTTACAGGTATCTTTTCATCTGTAAAAAGCTTTTTTACAGCCTTTTTACCGCTTTTTATCTGAATGAAATCACCGCTCATATACCCCCTTACAGCGATATTTTTCTCTATAAATTTCAAATTGTTGTCTTTGCTTACAATACTGTTGATACACAAAGATTCACCTGTATATTTTACTATATCTCTAAGGACTTTGTCAAAATCAAGCCATTTTATATTACCGTCACCGGGGATATCTTTCATACTGAAGTCGCTAAAAACACCGTATCTTATTTCAGGAAAACCGCTATTGCTCTCCTTTTCATCTTCACCCTGTACAAACCTTAAATACTTATAATCATTATATACTCTTATATCGTATTTTAAATCCAGCTTTTTGCCGTTCTCTCCGTGAGCCAATTGCCACACATCCTCTATATGTACCATTCCGATATCTTTTATTCCAAGTTTTTTTTCTTTCAACAACTCTTTCAGTGCATACCTTATTATATATGTACCTAAAATATGTGGATGCTCTATAAGCTCATTTCGCTTTAGTGTATAACCTTTATTCCCTTCAGCTTTTAAATTCTTTTCACAAAATTTCTTTGCCGAATCTTCAAAATATTCATCGGCCTCAGCCGCAACTGTTGAAGTTTTATAAAAGTTATTGATTACATTGCTGTTTACATACTTTGTAAGTATCGGAAAGACTTCATTTCTCAATACATTTCTTGTGTATTCGTTTTCAAGATTTGTACTGTCGGTCATATACTCTATTTTATTTTCATTCAGATATTCCTCTATCTCGGCTCTTGTAAAGATAAGCAGAGGTCTTATTATTCTGCCGTTTTTTGCCAATATACCCTTAAGCCCCGATATTCCGCTTCCTCTTGAGAGATTGTGCAATATGGTCTCCGCATTGTCATTTTTATTGTGTGCCACTGCAATCTTTAACTTTGAAATATCAATCCCTTCAGTTTTACTTATATCAGTTGCGATATTTTCAAAAGCTTCGTATCTTGCCTTTCTTCCCGCCTCTTCCTCACTGATTTTTAACATAGATGCCATCTTCGGGATATTGTAATGAACAGAAAAGAACTCCACATCAAGTTTCTTACAAAGCTCTTTTACATAATTTTCATCACGGCTTGCTTCTTTTCCTCTGATGCCGTGATTTATATGTACAACAAAAAGCCTTATTTCTAAGGCTTTTTGCAACTTACAAAGTATATGCAGCAGGCAAACGGAATCCGCCCCGCCACTTACACCAAGTACCACTCTGTCTTCTTTTTCAATCAATCTGTTGTTTTTTATAAAACGACTCAATATATCTATATTCAACATATCAATTCTCAGGCTTTATGGCAATTTCATTTGGAAAAACCAAGCCTAACTTCTCCCTTGCCATCTCTATTATATAACTGTCTGTCTGAACATACTTCTTTTTTTCATCAAGTTCTTTGGCTCTTTCGCTTTCGCTTTCCAGTTCTTCGACTATCTTTTGATTGTAAGCCTCTCTGTTTGCCAGTTCTTTTTTTATACTTCTTACCTTTACTCCAAGGACTATCGCCATAGACACTACTACCATAGTAATGAATACTATAGAAAGTCTGTTCTCAAATATTCCTTTGGTTTTTTTCTTTTTAACCGCCTTTTTAGCCATAAACTTCCCCTTATAAAACAATCTGATGAAAAATTTTGTAAGCCCTTATTAAGATGTCCACATACTATAGTAATATCATTTTATTCTTTTTGCAAGCCTCTATCATATCTGCAGGCCATACGCTTGACTGTACTTCACCTACATGAGCTTTGTTAAGTAAAAGCATACAAAGTCTGCTCTGTCCGATACCGCCACCTATTGTATACGGCAACTCACCTGCAAGTAATGACTTATGGAAAGGAAGATTCTTTCTGTCCTCGGCATTTGCCGCTTTAAGCTGTGACTCCATAGCAGCTTCATCCACTCTGATACCCATACTTGAGATTTCAAGTGCGCAGTCAAGGTTTTCAAACCAGAAAAGAATATCTCCGTTCAATTCCCAATCGTCATAGTCGGGTGCTCTTCCGTCATGAGGCTTGCCGTCTCCAAGCGCTCCGCCTATCTTCTCAACAAATACACAGCCGTGTTCCTTTGTTATAAGGTTTTCTCTTTCCTTAGGAGTATTATCCGGATACATCTGTCTGAGCTCTTCCGAAGTAATAAAGAAAATATCGTCCGGCAGGTGCTTTACGGCTTGCGGATACTTATACCAAACCTCATGCTCCATATGCTTGATTACTTTAAAGATAGTCTTTACGGTATCTTCCAAAGTTTTTATATTTCTGTCTTCTTTTCTTATTACCTTCTCCCAGTCCCACTGGTCCACATAGCATGAATGAAGATTGTCAAGCTCCTCATCTCTTCTTATGGCATTCATATTTGTGTAAAGTCCTTCACCCGGAGCAAAATTGTACTCGCCAAGTGCCATTCTCTTCCACTTTGCAAGTGACTGAACCACTTCGTACTCCTCATTCGGTATACCTAAAATATCAAATGATACCGGTCTCTCAACACCGTTTAAGTTATCATTAAGACCGCTTGACTTTGATACAAATAACGGTGCCGAAACTCTCTCCAAATTCATCTCTTTTCCGAATTCTTTCTGGAAAGTGTCTCTGATATACTTTATCGCTTCCTGCGTCTCTCTCACACTTAACACCGGGTCATAGCCCTTTGGTAAAATCAATGCCATAAAAACCTCCATTCTGAATATGAAAACATATCTCTTTAAAAAACTTATGATAGCACTAAGTATAATAATATACAAGATGGAATTTAGCACTTTAAAATAAAAAACTGCCACTTTCGTGGCAGTCAAAATCGTTTTTATTTTATTCAATTGCTATTGTCTTTGGAGGCTGTGGTAAGCTCTCTTTTTCTTTAGGCAATGTAAGCTTCAATATACCGTTGTTGTATGAAGCCTTGATATCGTCTTCTGTAACGGCATCTCCGACAAAGAAGCTTCTCTCGCATGAACCGAATCTTCTCTCTCTGCGGATGTATTTATCATTTTCATCCTTCTTATCATCACTTTCTTCATGCTTTGCACTGACTGTAAGGTATCCGTCCTTAAGACTTGCTGTAATATCTTCCTTATTAAATCCCGGAAGCTCTATGCTGAGCTCATAATTGCCGTCTACATCCTTTACATCAGTCTTCATGCTTGGAACCTCAAACTTGCTAAAGCCCTTGCCCCAAAAATCATTATCAAAAAACTCATCAAACAAATTATAATTTCTCCTTGGTAGTAACATATCTATATCTCCTTTATTATCATCATTATTGTTATTCAAATAGAACCTGTTTGATAAACTTTACTGTTATCTATGTCCTATTTGTTATAGTCATAATATAACAAATATTATTAGCAATGTCAATAGGCGAGTGCTAATTTTTTAAAAAATTTTATGTTATAAATCTTTCGCTTAAACCTTGACATTCCACTTAGAATATCCTAAAATTATGGTTGCGTTTAGATTGAACTGTCCGTGTCCAGGCTTCAATATAAACTTTCGAAAGTTTAACTTTCATAAAACAAAAAGTTATTTATTTATTGGAGGTAAATGTGGCTAATATCAAATCCGCAAAGAAAAGAATTCAGGTTACTTTAGTAAGAACAGAGAGAAACAAGGCAATCAGATCGAAAGTGAAGACTGCTATTAAGAAAGTTGAGAGTGCTGTTGCAGCAAATGATAAGCAGCTTGCAAAAGACAACCTTAAGAACGCTATCGTTGAGATTACAAAGGCGGCATCAAAGGGTGTATATCACAAGAACAATGCTTCTCGTAAGGTTGCAAGACTTTCAAAGGCTGTTGATAGTATCAACGCATAAAATAAACTCCAATGACCGTCATCATTGGAGTTCTTTTTTTATCTGCTTATAATCATCTTACAAATCTTATTTCCCTGACCCACAAATTTTTCTTCATACTCGGTCATTATATTCCCTTCGCTCTTCTCTTCAGAGTGAAAATCAAAACTGCAAAAATCAAGCTTCCACTTTGAATCTTTAACCACTTCAAGCGAATATTCAAAAAGCCCCACATTGTCTGTCTTAAATTCTATCACCCCTTCAGGCTTTAATATCCTGTCATAGATTTGTAAAAAGTCAGGAGAAGTAAGTCTTCTGTTTGCATGCCTGTCCTTCGGCCACGGGTCCGAAAAGTTCAAAAATATCTTATCCACTTCACCGGTCTCAAAAATATCTGCAAGCTTTCTTGCATCCGCACATAAAAATCTTAGATTATCTATTGCTTTGTCACTTTCAAGATTTCTCTTTCTTTGTATCGCCTTCATCAGTACACTTTCATATCTCTCAATACCTATAAAGTTTATACCCTGATTTTTCAATGCCATATTTCTGATAAACTGCCCCTTGCCCATACCTATTTCTATCTGCAGCGGTCTTCTTACATCAAAGATATCCTGTATCTTACCTTTTAAGGCTATAGCTTCATCCTCTCTGAGGCATTCTTTCGCATCAGTTATAAAGTCTTCACAACCCTTTATATGTCTAAGTCTCATATCATATACTCCATTTCCTATATAGCAATTTAGTATACCGTAAAAACGACAAAAAAAGCAACAGGCTTTCACATGCTGCTTTTCAAAATCTATATTACTGCTCCTGTACTTCTCTCTTACCTAGAGTGATGCTTACAGTCTTTTCAACATATTTACCGCTGTCGTCAAGTCTTTGAACCGTCAAATCCACTTTTCTGCCGCTCTCATAGTATGTAAGCATATTTTTGAGTTCTTCCATACTCCTTACACTCTGTCCGTCAAACTTGGTAATAATATCCTTTGCCTTCAAATCTGAAGATGCTGCGGCACCGCCTTCTACCACTTTGTATACATAGATACCCTGCGGCATATCATAAGCCTTTGCCATCTCCTCGTCAATGTCCTTACCCTGTATGCCGAGGTATCCCTGATTTTCCTGTGCTACCACAGTTCTTGTCTCCTTGCTTGAAAGTTCCTTTATAAGATCCTTTACTGTAGATATAGGGATTGCATAGCCCATTCCCTCTACAGCCGTATCTGAATACTTAGCTGAGTTGATACCTATTACCTGACCCTGCATATTAAGGAGTGCTCCGCCTGAGTTACCCGGATTTATAGCCGCATCAGTCTGTAAAAGATTTCTTGAAGTACCGCCTTCAGTCTTTACCTCTCTGTTAAGTGCCGAAATATATCCGACCGTTACGGACTGACCGTATCCCAGTGCATTTCCTATAGCGACAACACCTTGTCCTACCTTAACATTATCACTGTCTCCGATATTTGCGATGCTGATTTGACAATGTGTCTTCTCCCATATCTGAGAGCTTTACAGCCACTACAGCCACATCATTGTCACTGTCTCCACCCTTTACAGATGCACTTGCCTTCTTACCGTCTGAAAATTCAACTTCAAGGCTTGTAGTATCCGCAATAACATGGTTGTTTGTTACAATCAAAAGCTCACTATCCGTCTTTCCTACTATTATACCTGAGCCGCTTGACTGTGCTTCGTAGCTTTGAGGACCGAAGAAACTGTTCTGTGTAACCTCTTCCTTTCCGTAGATGGATACTACTGAAGGCATTGCCTTATCCACTATAGTTGAAACATCCATGCTTGAAAGATTGGTAGCAGGTGCCGCAGTGCTTTCACTCTTATTTGTATCCTGACTTCCTATTGTAATATCGTCAGCTTTTGTCTTTGTATTTGTTCCGACATAGCTGCTTGCCACATTGTTGACACCTACCATTACTCCGCCGGCTACAAGGCCGAACACTGCAGCGCTTGCTACAAGTCCGAATGCTCTTCCTACCTTTGATTTCTTGCGCTCCTTACCTTTACCCTTGCCTTTGAGGCTGTGCGGCAAAAGTTTGTGTTCGTACATTTTCTGACTGAGTTCCTCTATTATCTTCTCCAAAATTTCCGCTATCTGTTGCATTGTTTGCCCCCTTGATATCCGATATATTTATATTCTGTGTATTTTCCAAATCCTCACTTGCATTTGAAGCAAAGCTTGATATCGCTTCTTTGTTTACATCACTACTGTTTTCCACACTGTCATATGAAGTCTCGATACTGCCTTCATTTCTTGCTATATCTTCCGCGGCCTTTGCAAGACTTTCACTGTGCTTTCTTATAATGCTGTCTATATCCTTAGGCTCATCGTTTGAAGCGCTGTTTTCTATCTCGCTGTTTGTGTTGCCCTCCATATTTGTATTAACCTCATTGTCAAATTCATTTCTCTCAAATTCCATAATATCTTCTGTACTAAAAGTACTCCCCTTTCATAAAATATATAGTCTTATCTGCAGTGAATATACTCACTGCTGTTTATTATCTTTGCCACCTCCTTAATAAAAAAGCATCGGTGACTTTCCTTTGATGGTTATAAGTCTACCAATGCTTTGTGTCCACTTTGTGTACAAAGTAAGTTTATTTTATGTTTTTTATTCCGGTTTCGGTTCCACTGTCTGAGCTGTAGGTACAGGAGGCACAGTCTCTTCCTTACGGTCTGCCGTAGTAGGTACAGGCTCTACCGTAGACTCCTTTGTAGCCTTTGTCTCACCCGGACCCTTAGGCTTCTCTTCACTTTCTTTGGCTGTTGTAGTCTCTCCGGGTCCGTTAGGCTTCTTTTTTGGAGCTGCAGTCTCAGTCTCCGCCGTCTCCCTCTTTGTATGAGGCTCCACTATCTCCACACTTGAACCCTTGTTGGCCTGTGTAGACTCTGCAGGTGCTTCTATAGTTGACTTTGACTTATTACCCTTTTCCTTATGTGTAGACTCTTTCTCCTCAGGTTGCATATAATACTTGTTTCCTGCACCGTCGGTGTAGTATTCCTCACCGTCATTTTTATCTATCCAAACCGTCTCGCCGTCCTTATCAAGCTGATAATATCTGCCGTTGTTGTCCGTATAGACATCCACACTCTTGCTCTTTTTGGTCTCTTCTTCTGTAGTGGACTTCTTTTTATTATTCTTACTCTCATCTTCGTCATCATTATGACTCTTATTTGACTTATATCCGTCACTGGTCTTTACACGTTTGACTTTGTCTCCGTCCTTATAAAAACCTGTATCTTCAGATATTCTCTCACTGTAAGCCTTTACCTTTGCGGAGGCCTCATAGTTCTCATCTCCAAAAAGATAGCTGTGAAGCTTTACCACATTGTTCACAAGATCTATCGGAACTACTATAAATCCCTTTGTTCCCTTTGTCATATCGTCCTTATCAAAAGGGAAGCCCTGTGTATCTACCAGCTTGTACTTACCTATATCATTGATTACATCCAGACCGTCCTGCCATGTAAGGTTTGTAGCCACCATTGAAAGTACATTTCCAAGCAAATCGTTTAAAGTCTTAGGATCTGCCTTCTTCGCCTTCTCAAATGCAAGCTCAACAACCTTTCTCTGTCTTCGGTTCTTTGATAGTCGGTATCCATATATCTGAGTCTTGCATAAGCTACAGCCTGAACGCCGTCAAGATGCTGCATACCAGGTGCTTTAAGCTGTACCGAACCTATACCTGTTCCCTTTACGGTCTCTGTGATATATGAGTTGATATATTTAAACTCTGCAGGCGTAATATCTATATCCACGCCGCCAAGTATGTTTATAGCGGTTGCAACCGCCTTCCAGTTGAATGTAATATAATCCGTGATATTGAGATCCAAACTGTCGTTCAACATCTTAACCGCTCTTGCAGGTCCGCCGTAGCTGTATGCATGTGTCGCTTTCTGGAAAGAGTTCTTTCCTACATCAAGGTAAGTATCTCTGTATACCGAAACCAACTTGATTTCGCCGGTTGACTGCTCTATTGAACAAATGATTATAACATCGGATCTGTTTCCCTTACCTACACTGCTGTCTCTGGAGTCCACACCGAATACGGCGATGTTTCTGTATCCTCTCATCTCCGCCAGCTTCTTCTCCGACAGATCGGTATTTAAAACCTGTTCAACATTGTAGTCAGGTCTTTGTATCTTCGAGTATTGCTTAAGTGCATATGCATACGCAAATATTACGCCCAATACGAAAACTTCCGCTATAAGCATTGTAAAGAAAAAAGCAACCTTAGATTTTTTCCTCTTCTTTTTAGGCTTCTGATTATCTTCGCTCATTATATTCCTCCTGCTAATAAGCATTTTTATTTATAAATCCCTTAAATATCGTCAAAAACATTATCTTGAAATCAAAACTCAAGGTCCAGTTTTCAATATAATATAGGTCATGGTCAATTCTTTTTTGTATAGAAGTATCTCCTCTGAATCCGTTGACCTGTGCCCAGCCGGTAAGTCCCGGTCTTACCTGATGTTTTATCATATAATGCGGTATCTCTTCCCTGAACTTTTCCACATAGAAAGGTCTCTCAGGTCTCGGCCCCACAAGTGACATATTACCCTTTAACACATTGAAAAACTGTGGAGTCTCATCAATGCTTGTCTTTCTGATAAACCTGCCTACAGCCGTGACTCTCGGATCATTCGGTGTAGTCCATTTCGACTTCTCCTCTGACGGCTTTTGAACAGCCATAGAGCGGAATTTATACATTTTGAAAGGTTTGTTGTGCAAACCCACTCTTTCCTGCGAATATATTATCGGTCCACCGTCTGTCAACTTTACAAGTATTGCAGTAATTAACATCACCGGTGAAAACAATATTATACCAAACAATGCCCCAAATATGTCAACAATTCTTTTTATATATGCATTGTGAAGTTCTGTAAGCGGCACATGTCTGATATTTATAACAGGAAGCCCTTGCAAATCCTCTATATAAGGAATGGTCGGTATAAAATTATTGTAATCCGGTATAAACTTTGTATGCACACCCGATTTCTCACAGTCGTTCACTATAGCCTCAAGATGCTCATACTCCTTTATACTAAGTGTAATGGCGATCTCATCAAGCACATTCATCTCTAAGATCATATGCAGATTTGCTATTGTGCCTATTACCTTAACCCCGTTATAACAATATCCCCTTTCCTTGTGGTCATCTAAAATACCTCTGATATTGTAGCCCCACTCGGGATTTTGTTTTACTCTGTCTATATACCCTTCCGCCGCTCTTGAATACCCGATAAGCAAAATATGCTTTTGGTTGTATCCCTTCGTCCTGATGCTCATCAAAAAGCTTCTTATAAAGCTCCTCTCAAAGACCATCAGTACATTTGTAAGAATATAAAAGATGATTACCAATCTTCTTGAGAAGTGGTGCATATTCATATTCTTACCGCCAAGGTACAGTGTCAAGGTAAATATCAAAAATCCTATGGAATTGGCTTTAAAGATATTTGCTATCTCACTTCTTCTGCCTGAAATTCTTTTAGGTGTATACAGTTCAAAGAATTCATACAGTATAAGAAACCCCGGTATTATAATAATCAATGCGCTGAAATATACCTGTGCGGACAATGCCAGTATCGCATCATCATTGTAATACATTATAAGATAAGCTATCAAGTAGCTTGTGAATATAACAATGGCATCCAAGAGTATATGCAGCCTATTCAGTCTCTTTTGGTTTTCTTTAATCATATATTGCTCCATATCGCACTTAAAGTGTTCGATTTCTGCCTAAATTTTGTAAAACCCTGAAACTATTTTACAACTAAAAACAAAATCATTTATTACATTTTATTTAATCTTTAGTAACAGTTCTTAACAGGTATGCCTTTTTATAAATCTGTACACATATTCAAAGGTGCCGAATATGATTTCACCTTCCAGAGCCAATATATTTGATTTCTTTATCTCACCAAAATCCACTCTGTCACATTCTTTCAAGTTTTTAAATCCTTCGATAAGTCCGTTTACATAATCTTTTATAAATCCTTTTTTTAAGAAAAATCCCATCTTTATAAATGTACCGATTGCCAGCGGTAAAATATTAAAAGCTATCTGCAAATTGGTCATATTCTTGTATATAAGATAAATATTGTTTCTTGCGGCCAGTCTTACCTTAAATGAATTGTACTTTGAACCTGATGTGGCGCTTCCAAGGTGATATACCTTTGCAAGCGGCTCAAAGCCTATGATATATCCTTTAAGTCTTGCCCTGAAGCTTAAGTCCATATCTTCAAGGTATGCAAAGTGCATTTCATCAAAGTATCCGACTTCATCCAATATACTCTTTTGGTATATGCTGGCACCTGCACAGGCTGAAAATACCGCTCGCTTCTTTGTAAAGTCGCCTACCTTCTCTCCAACGCCTATCTGATATCCCCATCCAAGCAGTGAATATCCGTCTCCGGCATCGTCCACAAGTTCCTTATTATGTGCGTTTATCATAAGCGGATTTACCGCAAATATCTTTTCAGACTTTTCTATCGCATTCACAAGTCTTTCCACATAGTCATTAAAAACTTGTGTGTCGTTGTTTAATAAAATAATATACTTACTGTCGCTTGCAGCCAGTCCGACATTTACGCCTCCTGCAAAGCCTAAGTTTTCATCCAAGTATATCACACTTATATTCAGATTTTTTTCATAACTTTCCAAATCTCTTAAATACTCAAGTGAAGCATCCTTTGAGCCGTTATCGACCACCAGCACATCAAAGTTTTTGTATGTCTGATTTCTCAACGACTCTATACAATCGCCCAAAAAGGCGGCACCATTGTAATTCGGTATTATTATTGTTACTTTACTCATATTTCTCCCATACCTATAGGTATTTTTTTATCTTCTCATCTATAAAAGGTTCGCCTATCTTTTCATGTAACAAATCTCTGAGTGCAAAGTTTGACTTTCTAAGCGTGAGATTCGGATTGTAATATGGGTCACCCTCAGCCAAAATCTTCGGCCATCTCTTCATAAATATGGCCGTCTCTCTGTTGAATCTTTCAATCTTTTCAGGGCTGTCCTCAAGTCCTCTTGACTTTGATTCATAGTGATAAAACAGCGCATAAGGATTGTATACAACAAGATAGTCTTTTGATCTTACCTTCATACAAAAATCAATATCGTTAAATGCTACAGCAAGTTCCTCACTGAATCCGCCCACTTCGTTAAAGACTGATTTCTTTGAGATAAGTGCTGCCGCCGTTACGGCTGAATAATCCTGCAATGTAAGTGCTCTGTGGAAATAGCTGTTCTCCACATCCGAAAGTCCTATAAATGTATGACCTGCCACACCTCCAAATCCGACCACAACACCTGCATGCTGTATGGTGTCATCATTATAAGCAGTCTTGCACCTACTATTCCCACGTCTTTTCTATAAGCATACCACATCATCTCCTCTATGGATGTAGGATTTATCATTTCGATATCATTATTTAAAAAGAACAGATACTCACCTCTTGCATAGCCGACACCGAAGTTGTTGATAAGCGAATAGTTAAATTCTCTCTCCCAGAAAACCACCTTAACATTGTCAAATTCCTTTTGAATCTTTTCATAGTAATCAAAAGTCTTTTTCTCTGTGGAATTGTTCTCAACCACGATAAACTCAAGGTTTTTATAAGTACTCTTTGTCACTATGGAACGAATTGCAAGGTCAAGGTCGTCACTGTGATCCTTGTTAGGAATAATAATTGATAAAAGCGGCTGTTCTTTCATAATAAAGTACTTGTGATAGATACCGTAGTCCACTCCTTTTTCAATTTTTTCCACAGGTAGGGAATTTCCCATTCTCTCTATATGTGCCTTTATGGCTCTTGCCCCTGCCTCAAAAGCATACAACTTACTTTGCGGATTGGATGCTGTAGAGTTCATATGACATCTCCAGTGGTATAAAACCTTCGGTATATGCACAATCTTTTTTGCATTCTCACTAACTCTGAAGATAAAGTCATAGTCCTGTGCTCCGTCATATGCGGCATCAAACATTCCGGCCGTGTCCACAAGTTCTTTCTTTACTACAAAAAGATGACAGATATAGTTCACACTCTCAAGCATATCAATATTGAAGTCAGGTTTAAAATGAGGGTCAAACAGTGAACCGCCGTCCATATCAAGCTTATCTTCATCGGAGTACATACAGTCACATTTTGTTTCATTTATCGCCTTGGCACATTCATACAGCGCATTTGGTGTTATCACATCGTCATGGTCCGCAAGCACTATATAATCACCTGTAGCCATCTTTAGAGCTTCATTGGTATTACCTGCAATCCCCATATTCTTGCCGAGTTTTTTATACTTTATCTTACTTTTCGTACTTTTTTCTTCAATATATTTTTTTATAAATTCTTCTTTATCCTTACCGCCATCAGAGCCGTCCGCAAGACAAACTTCAAAGTTTTGATAAGTCTGATTCAGTATGGAGTCAAGCAACTCTCCAAGGAAATTGTCAGGTGTGGCATAAAGCGGCACCACTATCGAAAATAAAGGTGAGTAATCAAATTTCACATCTCTTTGTTCATTCAGTTCTTCTTTGGTAGGCTTGGTTTTTTCATACCACTCCGCATACTCGTAGTCATTGTCCATGCCTTGAATCTTACTCTTTGACTTTCTTATAAGCGCCCTAAGACCGTTCTTTTTCATAAAGTTCATTGCAACCCTTACAGTTTCCATATTGCAAAGGTCCTTTAACTTCTCCATCCTCTTATAGGCGACACTCAAGCGTTTATATATCAGTTCTTCATTGTACTTTATTCTCTTTTTTTGCTTGTCGATTGCTATCTCAAGGTAGTAGTCATCACCTCTTTTGTAGTCAAACTTTATATCAAATCCGTAGTCCTCGTCATATACCTTTCCGAAGTATGTCTGACTTACATCATCTCTTCTGGTCTTTACATATTTGAATTCCACACTTTCCATCTTACTGTTGTAGACATGAAAAGAGGGCTGTGAAGTCGGCTTTTTGCCTACAACCCAACCGTTCAAAGTAATATAGTTCTCGCGTATGCGAACGTAATCCACCTTATATTTCATAAAGTATTTTCCTTTATTCTTCAAAATTGATTCTTTCTTCTTCCACTACAAGCGGTCTGTTCATCACTCTTTGGTTTATAGTCATTATATACTCACCGACAAGTCCTATAAAAAATATCTGTATAGAACCTAAAAAAAGCATACCTATAAGAATAGGCGCCATCCCTGCCGGAAATCTGTCCCAGTATAGTAGCTTCATAATCAGATATATAACAGCTATTACCATGGACAGTCCTGAGAGTATAATACCTGCAAAAGTCGCAAGACGAAGTCCGACCTTTGTATATGCGGTAAATGAAAGCATTGCCGCATCATAAAGCTTATAAAAGTTGTTGCTGGTCTTTCCGGCTCTTCTTTGCGGCTGTTCATACGGAATCTCTTTCCTTTTGAATCCCAGCTCCGCAACTATTCCCCTAAGAAAAGGTACCGGGTCGTCAAGCTCTCTCATCACATCGATAAATGCCTTGTCATACAGTCCGAAACCTGTAAAATGCTCTATCTGTTCCACCTCCGAGAGCTTCTTTATAGTTCTGTAATAAAGACTCCTAAGGTGATACATTATTTTTAATTTTCCTGACTGGATTTCTTGATTCCGATAGCTATCTTATAGCCTTCTTCCCACGCTTTTTACATACTTGGGTATCATCTCCACAGGATCTTGGAAATCCGCCGCCATCAAAATGGTTGCATCTCCGCTGCTTTGTAACATTCCGTAGTATGGAGAATTGAACTGTCCGAAATTCTTTGCGTTGAATATGCCCTTTATGCCTTTGTCATTCTTACAAAGTTCTCTTATCAAATCTCTTGTTCTGTCTTTTGAATCATTGTCAATAAAAATAATCTCATATTTGTAAGCTGAAAGATCATTTTTGAATACTTCCCTTATGGCATTTGCCATAGGTACCACATTTTCTTCTTCATTATAACATGGTACCACCACACTTATTTTTTTCATTCTACCATCCTGTAAGTATCATTGTCTTTATAACATCATTACCCTTATCTTTCATAAGTTGTAATGCTTCCACCACATTCTCAAATCCGTTGAATGTATGTGTAATCATCTTGTCGGGTTCAAACCTTTTGTACTTTACCATGGATAAGAGTCTTTCCATCCTGACTCTGCCGCCTTTTCCAAGCTCCATATATATACTTTTGCCTGACATACCTCTTCCTGAAGAAAACTTCGGTATCTCCATACTTCCGTCTCCGGTAAAAAGCTTCAGATTCACAACCTTTCCGACACCATATCTTACCATATCTATCGCATCTGAAAAAGTCCTATCATTGCCTCCTGCAATTATTACCACATCTGCACCCTTACCGTTTGTCGCTTTAAGGACATATTCGACTATATTGTGGTCTTTATAAGATATTACTTCACTCGCTCCGTACTCATATGCAAGAGGAATACTTGCACCTCTGCTGCCTACCGCAATAATCCTTCCGGCACCGCGAAGCGCTGCACCGCATATTGCCATCAGACCTACACCGCCTATGCCAAGTACTGCAACAGTATCGCCAAAGTTCACCCTCTCTGCACCTGTAAAGCCCGTTGTTGCCATATCAACACACATAAGTGCGCTGCCAAGGCTTACCCCCTCAGGCAAAAGTGCCAAGTTAAGATTTGCATCCGCCACTTCAAACTCTCTTGCAAAGACTCCCGGAGTACTTCTTCCAAGTGTATTTGCACTGAAGTTTGCCCCTGCATGCAAAAGATTACCGTCCTGTATATCCTTGTCATGAAAATTCGGAGTCATGGAAGGCACTGCCACAATATCTCCTTCTTTGAAATCTCTTACACTTTCACCTACCTTAACCACTCTTGCCACCGCTTCATGTCCCAAAATAAGATTGTCAGGCTTTTTTGAACCTGAGCCGTATACGGTATTTACATCCGATGTGCATACCGATATAGCCACCGGAGTCAGTATAGCATTGTACTCACTTTTAAGTACCGGTCTTTGCGCGTCTATGATCTTGGCCATGTTCCTTTCTACCAGTGCAAATGCTTCCATTACTTTCTTTGCCCTTGTCCTTTCAAAATAATACACTTATTACTTCAATCAAATACTATTATTATATATCCTAAACGCCGATGTAACAATAGTGAGAATACAAACAAAAAATGCTTGGACAAGTATCGAAAAAACTTTTCAATACTGATCTAAGCATCTTTTACTTATAATTATCTTTTGTCTCCAATAAAAAATACTGCGACTGTTCCCGGACCGGTGTGTGCCCCTATTATATGACCTATCTCTTTTACTTCAACATTCCCTTTCAGATTCGGGAAGCGAGCCTCAAGCATACTTGCAAGTTTTATGGCCTCTTTTTCTGAATCTGCGTGACTGATAAAACATTTTCCGGTATATCTCTTACCATCGACCGCCTGTACTTCCATTCTTGAAACAATGGCTTCCATAGTCTTTTTCTTGGTTTTCACTTTTTCAATCACGACCAGCTTACCGTCACCGTCCACACACATAAGCGGACAGAAGTTAAGAGTCTTACCTATCTTATATGTAAAGTTTGTCAAGCTTTCTTCTTTCAGATAAGTAGTCAAATCTGTTGAGAAAAACCAATGATTGATATACTTTTTTGAATTCTCCGCATAGAGCTTCAATCTGTCAATAGGCATTCCCTCGTCCCTTTTGTCCGCCAAAATGTCAATCAGCAAGCCCATACCTGCCGATGCGGACAAAGAGTCTACTACATGTAATTGTCTTTCAGGATATTCCCCCTTTAGTTCCTTTGCTGCTGCCATCGCGGTCAGATACGAATCGGATATACTTGATGAAAGACAAATATGTAATACATCCTTACCGTCTTCCAAAAATTTCTTAAAGTATTCCTTGTAATCTGCCATATCGATTTGACTTGTTGTCGGATTTATACCATTTCTCATCTTCTCATAGAAATCCGATAAAGGCACGCTCTCTCCCATACTTTCATCATATGTCTGTCCATCAATAGAATATGTACTGTCAATATGATGAATATCCCTACTAGAGTAATACCCGTTAGTCATATCTGCGGTGGAGCTGCATGATAAAATATAGTCCTCCATGACTATACCTCCTAACGTTTTTTGTAACCTAACCGTATATATTTAATATTGAAGTACTGCTTACGTCCATTAAAAATACTTCAATATAAGGACCGGTTCACCCTTTATTTCTGTCTAACATATCAAGTCAATCTACTGTCAATTTGTGCAAATCTTTATGCATCTATATAATAACATACTTTTTAAGCTATTTTTTTCAATATTTTATTGTTTGATTTATATTTTTTTATGCTATTTTTTTATTTGCAAAAAAACTTTTTTAAAAAAATCTATTTTCGCTATATATATATTATTATCTGATATAATTGTATATAATGATGTTTTTTAGAGTCAAAAAAGGCCTTATATTTTAAATAAGACCTCATAAAAAATGCTGTAAATTTTAGCTTGAAAGCGTGTCAATCAGTGATTGTAGTGCCTCCAGACTTCCGTTATCCCTAATCTTATAAAACAGATGTTCAAGCGTCTTTCTCTCACCGATTCTTGCTATTTCTTTCAAGACTCTTTGTCGCATCCAAAAAGACTTGCCAATTTTCCTGAAACAGTTCCCATTTTAAGAACTTCTCGACTCCGTCTGCTGCCATCTCCCTTGCTTTTTCAATACTAAGCTTTTTCTTTTCGTTGTTTTCCTTGGCATATTTTTTCATGTCGTCCATATTGTAATAGGATACACCTTCCAAGCTCCTTATTCTCTCATCAATATCACAAGGCAGAGCCAAATCCACAAATATCTTTTTGCAGGCTTTACTTAAGCTGTTTTTTATATGCTCCATAGTCAAAGTAAAATGCGGTCCGCTCGTGGAAGAGATTATAATATCCGCATCGTCCACATACTTATATCTGTCATTGTATTCGATTATACTTACCTTTCCCTTTGCATTAGGTGACATATCTATATTGTGGCTTCTCTTTGTGACATAAATTTGTGAAAAATCGTAGCTTAGTGCGTTCTTTAATACAATGCTTCCTATCTTACCTGAAGCACCTATTATAAGCAGCTTCTTCCCCTCAAAGCCCGACAACTCATCCTTTGCGACTCTTAATGCAAGAGTTGCGGTAGATACTCCGGACTTTGATATAAGAGTCTCCGTCTTTATCTTCTTTGCCTCTGTGACGGCATCTCTAAAAAGAGTATTCAGATAAAGATGTGAAGTGTTACATTTTCTTGCAAATTCTATAGCATCCTTTACCTGCCCAAGGATTTGGTCTTCTCCGATAAGCATCGAATCAAGCCCTGCACTTACCATATATAAATGGCTTACAGCACCCCTACCGGTATAGCACAGTATATAATCTCTCAAATGTTCTATATCCGCACCTATAATATCTTCACATTTTTTTACAATAAGGCTTATCAAAGTATTGGTATTCTCTTCATGTGTACTTATATATATCTCCGTTCTGTTACAGGTCACCGTACCGCCGCCTCATCTATGGGTTCTTCACTGCATAGTGTAAGAAGCAGTTTTTTCTTGTCCTCATCCCCAAAGGCAAAATATTCTCTCACCTTTTGTGGAGTATTCTTAAAGCTTAGACTCAGAAGTAAAATCATTCCACTCCCCCGAATCTCTTTATTACATCCAGTGTATTCTTTATATCTTCACCGTCATGTGCTGCGGATATAAAAGCCGCCTCAAACTGACTCGGCGCGATATATATACCGTTATCTCTTAAAAATCTGTAGTAGCTTGCATATTTATCAAGGTCACAGCTAAGCACATCCTCATAACAACTCACCGATTTTGAGGTGAAAAATACAGACATCAAAGAACCTACTCTGTTTATATGTACTCTCTTTTCATCTGCATTCATTATCTTTTCAATACCTTCAGCAAGAGTTTTTGTGCTCTCATCTATATTCTTATAGATTTCAGGATGTTCAAAAAGCTCTTTTAGTGTTGCAATACCGGCAGCAGTTGCTATAGGATTGCCGCTAAGTGTACCTGCCTGATACACATCACCCAAAGGACTGATACATGCCATGATTTCTTTCTTTCCGCCATAAGCTGCAAGAGGCATACCTCCGCCGACTATCTTACCGATTGTAACAATATCAGGCTCTATATCATAGTACTCACAGGCACCGCCCTTTGCCAATCTGAAACCTGTTATAACTTCATCAAATATCAAAAGCGAATCATTCTCTGTTGTGATTTTTCTTAAAAACTCAAGGAAGCCTTCCTTTGGAGGTATTACACCCATATTTGCGGCTACAGGCTCCACTATAATTGCGGCAATCTTTCCCTTGTACTTATCAAATAATGCACTTACACTCTTGGAGTCGTTAAACTCCGCCACAAGAGTATCCCTTGCATAGTCACTCGGTACACCGCCGCTTGAGGAAATCGCCTCGGTAAGTACTCCGCTTCCCGCCTTTACCAAAAGACCGTCCGAATGTCCGTGATAACATCCTGTAAACTTTATAATCAAATTCTTCTTTGTATATCCTCTTGCCAGCCTTATAGCACTCATAGTGGCCTCTGTACCTGAGTTTACAAGCCTTACCTGCTCCATAACAGGCATTGCCTCATTTATCATCTCCGCAAGAATATACTCCTTTTTGGTAGGCGCTCCGAAGCTTAATCCCTTTTTCAGCGCCTTCTTTACCTTCTCTGTCACTGTAGGATAGGCATGTCCCAATATCGCAGGTCCCCATGAACATACATAATCTATATATTCGTTGCCGTCCACATCATATATCTTTGAGCCGAGAGCCGATTTTATAAAAACAGGGTCACAGTGTACCGCTCTTGCGGCACGAACGGGAGAGTTCACCCCTCCCGGAATATATTTCTTTGATAAATCAAAATACTTTTCCGATTTTTTATAATTTTTTGATTGCATCTATTATTCCCTCTACATCATATTGCTTTGCTGTAATTATATTTTCTATACCAAGTTCTACAAGTGCATTTGTGGTCACAGGTCCTATGGAAACCACTTTACCTGAAAGCATTTTTTTATCTTCAATCATTTCCACAAGAGCTTTTGCCCCGCTTGCACTTGCCGCCACCACATAGTCAAAGTTTTCCATATCTTTGTTGAGCTCAAACTTTTTCCTATGGTCAATGAGCGTATCATAAACAGGAATATCGCTATAGGCTATTCCCGCACTCTTAAGTCCTTTCGGCAATACATCACTTCCGATCTTTGCCCTGAGCATAAGGACCTTACTGTTTTTATCAAGTTTTGGAAGGATTTCATCTAAGAAGCTTTTTGAATCAAATTTACTTGGAATAAAGTCCGCATTTATTCCGTATTTATTCAAAGCTTCCCCGCTTCCGCTGCCTATAACGCATATCTTCTTATTATAGAGACTTCTGATATCAATACCGTATCTTTTTATCTGTTCGAAAAATATATCCACACCGTTTGAGCTGGTAAATAAAATATGTGTGGAATCATTCAGCTCAGATACAAGCTTTTCTTTTTCTATCTCTATCTCTTTGGTTGCAATAAGACTCATCTCACATATATTGGCGCCCGTCTCCTTAAATCTTTTTGCCATTTTTTCTACAAGCTCTCTCGTTGCAGTCAAAAGTATATTTTTACCTGAAAGCGGCAGCTTGGATTTATTAAAGAACGACAAATCCTTTTTGCACACCTCGCCCACTACAATCAATGCAGGTGAAACTATATTTTCTCTTTTCGCAATGTCTTCTATACTGCAAAGTTCACCTCTGAACACTCTTTGATTGTATCTTGTACCGTTTTCAACAATGGCGGCACCGATATGCGGATTCATACCGTTTGAGAGCAGTTCGTTCACTATCAGCGGAAGATTGGATATTCCCATCAAAAATACAAGACTGCCGTCAGTCTTTGCAATATTTTTAAACTCAAGATCAAGCGGCTCTCCCTTTTTCCTGTGCCCGGTAAAGACATGAAATGATGTCGCCTCACCTCTGAATGTAATCGGTATACCTGCATATCCAAGTCCCGCATAAAAGGAACTGACTCCATGCACTATCTCAAAATCAATGCCTCTTTCTATAAGGTATTCGGCTTCCTCACCACCTCTACCAAAAATATAGGGGTCGCCCCCCTTTAATCTGACTACATATTCACCGCTCTCAGCGTGCTCTGCAATAGTCTCATTTATCTCATCCTGAGTCAGATAGTGATTCCCCGATATCTTTCCTGCATAGATAAGCTTTGCATCTAATCTCGCCTTATTTAAAACAGTAGGATTTATCAAATTGTCATATACCAACACATCCGCATTTTGTATACATTCCAATGCTTTTAGTGTGAGCAGACTTTCATCTCCCGGCCCCACACCTACAAGTGAAACCTTTTTTACTTTTTTATTAAACATCTTTCCTCTTAAGTTTGATTGCTATTTTCTCCACTGTATCTAAAAGTTCTTTTTCCTTTGTATCGGCACTTTGATATTCACCTTCAAAGTAAGCATTTATACTGTAATTATCCAAGTTCTTTTTTATATATATACCTGCACTTGTATGGCAGTCCGCCTGTAATACACTTAAGTATCTTCTTTCAGCATTAAATAAGATATTACAGGTCTCATCCTGTATCTTTTTTAAAACCTCCGCCATATCATCGGACGCATACTGTGCACAAAGTATTCCCTGAGCCGGCGCCGGCAGTATATCCGTCTCTTTTATATCTGTTATATTGACTTTTCCAAGGAGCTCTTCACATTCCTCTGCATACTTTTTATCACCCAAAAGTCTGTCAAGCCCTGCCTTAGCCAAGATAACTCCGTCGGTATCACCTGAAAATATCTTACCAATTCTTGTAAGTATATTTCCTCTTATAGGTACCACCTTTATATTATTATTTAAAAGCATGGCCTGTTCAGACCTTCTTTTTGAGCTTGTTCCTATTCTGAACCCATACGGCAGATCGCTTATCTCCAAATCTGTGGGACAATCATTTTTTACAACCAGTACATCTTTTACAATGCCTCTTTTTAATACAGGCATCAGCTTAAGTCTGCCGTCAAATTCAAGCGGCAAATCCTTTGCGGAATGTATTGCCAAATCTATATCACCGTTTATAAGCGCTTCTTCAAGCTCCTTTGTAAACAGCCCTTTTCCGCCTATTTCCTGCAAGGAGATATCAAGTCTCTTATCTCCAAGTGTATTCATAGGAATATATTCTATTTTTATATGGGGGAAGCTATTTTTTATAGCATCCCCCACCATTTCGGTCTGTGCAAGTGCCAAAGCACTTTTCCTTGTACCGATCCTTATTATTTCTTTATGAAACATATTTCGCCTCATCAGCATGTTTTAGTATAAGCCTTCTGACAAAATCATACTCTCCAAGTCCCTTAAGTTCATAGTCCACATTCTTGTCCATCTCTTCAAGTATACTCTTAAAGCTATCCTCATCGCCCTGCCATATCATTCTTTTGCATGATCACCTGCCACTATCATAAACGGAGACAAATGCACAGTCTTATATCCTGAAAGCTGTGGAAGTACATCCTCAATATACGGATAACCCTCTACACAGGCTATATAAATATCATCTCTACCGCATTCTGCAAATCTGTTTCTGAGTGACTCATATATCTTGTTTGACTCATGGTCGGAGCCGTGCCCCATCAAAAGATAAGCCGCTCCGTCTTCTTTTTCATATAGTGAATCAAGCTCTTTTATAAGATACTCAAAGTCTTCATCACTTTCAAGTAACGCATTACCCATCCTTATCCTTGAAAACTTTTCCTTATATGAAGCCGCCACTTCTTTGACCTTATTGTTTTCAATGCCGTCTATGATATGAGTGCTTATAATAAGCAAGTCATCTACCCCAAGTTCAAGAGCCTCTTCAATCGCCTCTTTTATATCATTGATATGCACATTATGTCTCTTTTTTAACTTTGCCCTTATAATATCGCTGGTCCAAGCTCTTAATACAATGCTGTCGTTATATTTATTCTTGATTTCATTTTCGATTACATCTATTGTCTTTTTTCTTGTATCTTCATGTGTTGTTCCGAAACTTGCAACTATTACCCCTTTTTTCAACCTATTAACCCCTTATCTATACATTTTGCCAATTCTTTTGCGTAGTATGTGATATATATATCGGCTCCCGCTCTGAATGCCGAAACCGCCATCTCACACATTATTTTCTCTTCATCTATAAAACCGTTTTTTGCTGCGGACTTCACCATAGCATATTCTCCGCTTACAGAGTATGCGGCCACCGGAATATCCGTTATTTCCTTTACCTTTGCCACAACATCCAAAAAGCTCATGGCAGGTTTTACCATAACTATATCGGCACCTTCCTCCACATCGTCATAAACTTCCTTCAACGCTTCTCTTATATTGTGAACATCCATCTGATATGTCTTTCTGTCTCCAAATGCAGGTGCGGAATCTGCCGCCGCCCTGAAAGGACCGTAAAATGCTGAAGCATATTTTGCAGAATATGACATTATAGGGATATTCTTATACCCGTTTGCATCAAGCAGCTCTCTAATCTCACCTACTCTGCCGTCCATCATATCTGAAGGCGCCACCATATCGGCTCCCGCCTCCACCTGTGACAGTGCAATCTTTGCAATGTACTTTATAGTTGTATCATTGTCAACATCATGTCCTTTTAATATTCCGCAATGTCCGTGTGAAGTGTACTCACACATACATACATCACCTATCACATATATATCAGGATAGTTTTTCTTTATATATCTGATAGCTTCCTGTACAATACCGTGGTCGTGATACGCTTCACTTCCCACCTCATCCTTATGTTTCGGTATACCGAAGAGCATTACAGATTTCACTCCTGCATCAAGCAGTTCTTTTATAACACCGTCACATCTGTCTATACTCATACGATACTGACCGGGCATTGACTCTATCTCTTCAAAGATATTCTCTCCCTCTTCAAAAAACATAGGATAAATAAGAGAATCCTTACTTATTCTGGTCTCTCTGACCATATTTCTGATATTTGCATTTGCCCTTAATCTTCTGGTTCTAAACATATCTCTCCTCTTATATCAGTCAAATTTTTCTGCGTTCGGATCTTCTTCCAGTTCTTTCTTGCATCTGCTGACCACATCTTTTATATTGTATCTGATTTCACTTGCAACCCTTCTTGCCAATCTGTGATTGCTTCCTGATGAGGTTACTCCTATTACCATCTCTTCTTCTGTCACAATTCCCGGAAAATAGAAATCACAGTTTTTATAGTTGGATGCATCGTTTACCATAATCCCTGCCCTGTTGCAGTCCCAAACTATTTTCTCATTGACCTCTTTGTTATCTGTCGCTGCAATAACATAGTCCACTTCCTCTACGTCGGTGCTGTCATAAGCTCTCTCTTTTAAAATCAACTTATCATCCTGTTGGTCCATAATTGTTGCGGCTATATTCTTTGCTACAACTATTATCTTACAGCCGAACTCTTTAAGCTTCAGAATTCTTCTGACTGCTATATTACCTGCTCCGACTACTAAAAAAGTCTTATCACTTATGTCAATAAACAACGGAAAATACTTTGCCATATTCGCCTCCTCTTACATAAAAACCTACCAAACCTTGTGGCAAAAAACACTGCATATATTATATCATATTCCGATATATTTTTTGATAGAAATATGAACTCGGAGCACTGATGTTTATTAAAAAAAGCATAAAGTAATATCATTTGAAAACAAGGTCCTTCGATATTCCTTTCAGAGTTGAAATATTAAAAACTCATTGGATAATTGTGTACTATCCACACATTTTGTTACTTATTTTTTTATATATGATGTCAATTGTTTATGATGTTAAACTTTGCTACAATCAAAGTACTTATTCTTATATGTTCGTGATTTTTATTCTATATACTTTCTGTTTGTATATTCTAAATTTCACAGGGGACATGGATTCTAAAAAATTTCTTTGTTATTAGGTAATTGCGAAACTCGCTGAGCTCGTTCTTAATCATTATTGTATACAAGGATAAATTTGTGCAAAGCACAAATTTTAAGCTGAAAAGTTGATAACTGCAAGATTTGGGCGCACTTTAATAAGCGTAGTGCTTATATAAAGTTGATAAGTCCTAAGCAATTAAAGATTTTAAACTTCTGATATGTTGTCGTTGGTTGATTTTATCAGCAACAACTACAGTTAATAACTGTGATATACCGGCTAGCAGTAAATCGGAATGCAATGTTTTTTCATTTGTTGTTTTCCGTTTGGCAATGCAGAAACTGTCCTTAAAGTGATTGATTGATTTTTCAACATTTACCCTGATCTTATATGTTTCATCCCATTCTTTAGAACCTCGTTCTACTCCGGGATAAGCTCTGAGATTCTTTTTCAGGATAAACATAAATCATTCTCCCGCAGGAAGAAGTTGTACAAGGATTGTCACAGTGACAGACACGCCTTTTTGGACTTGTCTTGTCGGTTGTATTCCCATTTCATTTTTTTGGACAAACGAACTTCATTGTAGACAGCTTGCTCCTTAAATGGGATTTACTTCCTTCACGTTTCATCGGAAGTGAAGAATCATGAGGGCAACAAGGAATACCATTTTCATTGAATGTATATTTAACATTATCCATTGAGAGCTTAACTTTTAAAGGAATAAATGCTTTTTGGAAATTGAAATCTTCAAAAAGTGATTTGTAAATCTCAATGGTATCAAAGGCTGCATCACCAAGGAATATAGATGGTTTAATACCCGGATGCCTTGTTTTTAAAGTCCTTTAAGGTAGGCAGTAAAAGCTTTTGGAATCAGCAAGAGATTTGTCTTCATCCGGAGACTTTGCTTTCTTTTTCAACTACAATGTCAGGATGGGAAGTAAGATAATCCTTGTTGTAGAAATCAATGGAACGAACAATTCCAAGTCCATTGGTAATAATACCGAACTTGTAGGCGTAGCAGAAATGTCCGTTAATGTACTGCTGTTTAATCTCATGGTTTGATGAAGCAGATGTAGGCATAGAAGCGTATGCTGCCTTATAAGGGTCATAAGAACTATCAAAAATTCATAGATTTTTGCATAGGATTTAAGCTGCTTGATAATGCGGTTGGCATATTTAGGATTATTTTTCGGTTACATAAGCTTCAATACCTGAAGTGTCAAACAAAAAGCATAGAAGCAAGGTTGCTATCAATATCCCTACATATCGGTTCAGTTATATCAACAAGCTTATCAAAAAAACAGATTGTAAGTCCAATAAAAAAATCTTGCTTAAAACGAGTGATTTTAGAGGCATCAGGAACTTTGGTAAAGCCGCAGAATTCTCTAAGATGTCTGGAATAATGAAGGAAGACAAGTAAAAGAGAATCTGTAGGAATAGAAAACAGGCGTTGAATGATCAAAGCCCAAAGCATAGCAGTCAAAGGATATTTTCGATTTCTACCTGTGGTTGCATAATAATGATTGTAAAAAGAAAACGGAATAATTTCATCAAGGTCAATGTGATTTTCGAGCAGAGTAAGAAACTGAGGTTTGTCAGATTCAAAAATATCTTTACAATCTTCAAAAATATCTGCCAAAGAGAGTTGTTTTTGTGATATCATAGTAATGTCTCCTTTAGGGATGTGGTTTATGTTTGTTCAACTCAATTATATCACAAACCTAGAGGAGATTTTTATATTCAGTAACAAAAAAGTGTCGTATTTATACGGCTTTTGGCGTTTCGCAAACGCCTATTCTTTGTTATAATAGAAAGGAGAAATATGCAAGAAAAAGATATTACTCAAAAAATGCTTGAACACTACAATGACGTATTTGCAGACATTGTAAATGTATTGCTGTTTAACGGTGAGCGCATTGTTAAAGAAAACTCTTTAATTGACACGCCTACAGTCAGCTCACTTAAGATGGACAAGCATACACATCATCAGAATAGAGATGTATCAAAGTATTGGCAGCACAATAAGATAAACATTGCTATGATGGGCTTTGAAAACCAAACATCTCCCAACAAGCTGATGCCCTTTAGAGTTATCAGTTATGACGGTGCCGAATATGGCAGGCAAGCCAACAAAAAGCATGCTGATGAAGATAATTATCCTGTAATCACATTGGTACTGTACTTTGGCTACTCACAAAGATGGAACTATCCCAAAAATATCTTGGGGCTGTTAAATGTAGATGACCGCTTAAAGCCGTTTGTCAGTGACTACAATATCAATGTTTTTGAAATCGCCTTCCTCGATGAAGAAAAGCGAAAGCTGTTCAAAAGTGACTTTAGGGTATTGGTCGATTATCTTTATCAGGTAAGAACCAACCACAACTATAATCCTGAAAAATATTTTGTACAGCATATGCAGGAGGTTTTAGACTTAATGTCTGCTATGACCGGTGACACGATTTTTGAAAAATCAATTAAAAATACTAAAATAAAGGAGGCTCATTATATGTGCGATGTTATTCATGCTATGATAGACGAAGGTGTTGAAAGAGGCAGAAAAGAAGGTATACAAAAAGGCAAGCTGGAAGGGGCCAATATCATAATCCGCCTATATGAAATCTTGCTTAATGAAGGCAGTATGGACAAACTTAAAAGAGCTACCAAGGATGAAGCCTACAGATACGAACTCTTAAAAGAGTATGACTTATTGAAAGACTTCAGCTGATATACCGTTTAAAATATTTTAACTCACATGTACAATCAATTACTTTAAAGTTCTACAATACTAAATACAAAGGAGCATCTCCATATGTTCGAATATAATACAAACAATGATTTTTGAAACAATCAGAAAATACGGATTTAGTAGTCGCATTATAAAAAGATGAAAAGATATATAAACATATTGTAAACAAGCTCTATGAAATATTACTTAACGAATGCAGCTTTAAGAAATTAAAAAAAAGCTGTGGGAGATGAAGAGTATAGGGATATATTATTGAAAGAGTACCATCTCATATAATCCGGTACTTCAAGTTTTTTTATTTGAATTTATTTTATATATCGGCGTGTTAAGAGCGTAGATTATCTTTTTACATGCCGATATGATATGAGGCAGTCTTATTTATATTTCCATAATTCTTTTCGGTACCTTCTAATAATCCTAAAAGCAACTTAAGGTTATCTGATAATTGTGTATTACCTACATATTTTTATCAATTATTTTTTTATACACGATGTCAGTTGTTTATGATGTTAAACTTTGCTACAATCAAAGTACTTATTCTTATATGTTCGTGATTTTACTCTATATACTTTCTGTTTGTATATTCTAAATTTCACAGGGGACATGGATTCTAAAAAATTTCTTTGGTATAATAGAAAGGAGAAATATGCAAGAAAAAGATATTACTCAAAAAATGCTTGAACACTACAATGACGTATTTGCAGACATTGTAAATGTATTGCTGTTTAACGGTGAGCGCATTGTTAAAGAAAACTCTTTAATTGACACGCCTACAGTCAGCTCACTTAAGATGGACAGGCATACACATCACCAGAACAGAGATGTATCAAAATACTGGCAACACAACAAGATAAATATTGCCATGCTGGGCTTTGAAAACCAAACATCTCCCAACAAGCTGATGCCTTTTAGAGTTATCAGTTATGACGGTGCCGAATACGGCAGGCAAGCCAACAAAAAGCATGCTGATGAAGATAATTATCCTGTAATCACCTTGGTACTGTACTTTGGCTACTCACAAAGATGGAACTATCCCAAAAATATCTTGGGACTGTTAGATGTAGATGACCGCTTAAAGCCGTTTGTCAGTGACTACAATATCAATGTTTTTGAAATCGCCTTCCTCAATGAAGAAAAGCGAAAGCTGTTCAAAAGTGACTTTAGGGTATTGGTCGACTATCTTTATCAGGTAAGAACCAACCACAACTATAATCCTGAAAAATATTTTGTACAGCATATGCAGGAGGTTTTAGACTTAATGTCTGCTATGACCGGTGACACGATTTTTGAAAAATCAATTAAAAATACTAAAATAAAGGAGGCTCATTATATGTGCGATGTTATTCATGCTATGATAGACGAAGGTGTTGAGAGAGGTAGAAAAGAAGGTATACAAAAAGGAAAGCTTGAGGGGATTCAAGAAGGCATACAAAAAGGAAAGCTGGAAGGGGCCAATATCATAATCCGCCTATATGAAATCTTGCTTAATGAAGGCAGTATGGACAAACTTAAAAGAGCTACCAAGGATGAAGCCTACAGATACGAACTCTTAAAAGAGTATGACTTATTGAAAGACTTCAGCTGACATACCGTTTAAAACTTTTTAACTTATATTTACAATCAATTACTTTAAAGTTCTACAATACTAAATACAAAGGAGCATCTCTATATGTTCGAATATAATACAAACAATGATTTTTGAAACAATCAGAAAATACGGATTTAGTAGTCGCATTATAAAAGATGAAAAGATATATAAACATATTATAAACAAGCTCTATGAAATATTACTTGCTGAATGCAACTTTGATAAATTAAAAAAAAGCTGTGGGAGATGAAGAGTATAGGGATATATTATTGAAAGAGTACCATCTCATATAATCCGGTACTTCAAGTTTTTTTATTTGAATTTATTTTTATATCGGCGTGTTAAGAGCATAGATTATCTTTTACATGCCGATATGATATGAGGCAGTCTTATTTATATTTCCATAATTCTTTTCGGTACCTTCTAATAATCCTAAAGCAACTTAAGGTTATCTGATAATTGTGTATTACCTACATATTTTTATCAATTATTTTTTTATACACGATGTCAGTTGTTTATGATGTTAAACTTTGCTACAATCAAAGTACTTATTCTTATATGTTCGTGATTTTACTCTATATACTTTCTGTTTGTATATTCTAAATTTCACAGGGGACATGGATTCTAAAAAATTTCTTTGTTATAATAGAAAGGAGAAATATGCAAGAAAAAGATATTACTCAAAAAATGCTTGAACACTACAATGATGTATTTGCAGACATTGTAAATGTATTGCTGTTTAACGGTGAGCGCATTGTTAAAGAAAACTCTTTAATTGATACGCCTACAGTCAGCTCACTTAAGATGGACAGGCATACACATCACCAGAACAGAGATGTATCAAAGTATTGGCAGCACAACAAGATAAACATTGCTATGATGGGCTTTGAAAACCAAACATCTCCCAACAAGCTGATGCCCTTTAGAGTTATCAGTTATGACGGTGCCGAATACGGCAGGCAAGCCAACAAAAAGCATGCTGATGAAGATAATTATCCTGTAATCACATTGGTACTGTACTTTGGCTACTCACAAAGATGGAACTATCCCAAAAATATCTTGGGACTGTTAAATGTAGATGACCGTTTAAAGCCGTTTGTCAGTGACTATAATATCAATGTTTTTGAAATCGCCTTCCTCAATGAAGAAAAGCGAAAGCTGTTCAAAAGTGACTTTAGGGTATTGGTCGATTATCTTTATCAAGTGAGGACCAGCCACAACTATAATCCTGAAAAATATTTTGTACAGCATATGCAGGAGGTTTTAGACTTAATGTCTGCTATGACCGGTGACACGATTTTTGAAAAATCAATTAAAAATACTAAAATAAAGGAGGCTCATTATATGTGCGATGTTATTCATGCTATGATAGACGAAGGTGTTGAAAGAGGCAGAAAAGAAGGCAGAAAAGAAGGTAGAGAAGAAGGTATCCAAAAGGGCAAGCTGGAAGGGGCCAATATCATAAGCCGCCTATATGAAATCTTGCTTAATGAAGGCAGTATGGACAAACTTAAAAGAGCTACCAAGGATGAATCCTACAGATACGAACTCTTAAAAGAGTATGACTTATTAAAAGATTTCAGCTGACATACCGTTTAAAACTTTTTAACTTATATTTACAATCAATTACTTTAAAGTTCTACAATACTTAATACAAAGGAGCATCTCTATATGTTCGAATATAATACAAACAATGATTTTTGAAACAATCAGAAAATACGGATTTAGTAGTCGCATTATAAAAAGATGAAAAAGATATATAAACATATTGTAAACAAGCTCTATGAAATATTACTTAACGAATGCAACTTTAAGAAATTAAAAAAGGCTGTGGGAGATGAAGAGTACAGAGACATATTATTAAAAGAGTACCATCTCATATAATTTAACATAATATCAAGCTTTATATTGTTTTAACAATTTTACTTACTGCCTAGGTTTCAAAGCCTCGGCAGTAAGTATTAGATTCAAAATTTTATTTTGCTGCAATCAATTTATAACATTTAAAAAGAGCGTACCTAAAGTAAAATACTTAAGATACACTCTTCTCTATTATCTTTCGCAAACCTCTTTTGCAAACGGAATACTTGGTGATGCACCTTTTCTGCTTACTGTAATACTTGCAGCCCTGGCAGCCTGCTTTAAAGATGCTGGAACATCTATACCTGCAACCAGCCCTGCTATAAAATAACCTGTGAAGGTATCACCTGCTGCCGTAGTGTCAACCACATCAGCCTTGTATATTTCCTGTCTTATCTTCTGTGTCTTGTCCACATATACGGAGCCATTTCTCCCAATGTGAGCACTATCTTGGTGTTTGGAAATCTTTTTGTCAATTTCTCTACAAGTTCATCTTCATCTGTGCAAGCAACTCCAAGTATATCAAAAGCTTCTATTTCATTGAGTATAAGATATTCTACCTTCTCCAAGTCACATTCAAATATCTTTTCATTTAAAGGTGAGGGATTTAAAATAATGCTCATTCCCTTAGCCGCTCCCTCATCTATAATAAATGCAAGATTACTCACCTCGTTTTGAAGTAAAAGTATATCTCCTTTATCAAAATCATTTAATACCTCTTTGATAAAGTCAATGCCTATATTTTGGTTTGCTCCACCATACAAAAGTATGCAATTATTACCTGCTCTGTTTTTTTGTATAATGGCATGCCCTGATGACATATCGTACCTTTTTATGTAAGATATATCGACACCTACCTCTGAGAGTGCTTCCAAAAGCATAGCTCCGTCCGCACTTCCGACCGCTCCGGCATGGTATACTTTAACGCCTGCCTTTGCCAATGCCACAGACTGATTGAGTCCCTTTCCGCCACAAAATACATTCATGTCTGATGAGGATATGGTCTCTCCCTCTCTCACAAAATGGTCTACATCATATACATAATCCAGATTTAGTGAACCGAAATTAAGTACCTTCATTATCAACTCTTACTTTCCAAAAATAAACATACTCCTTTTACCATCAGATATCCTGCTACAGCGCCCTGATCCGCAATGCCCTTTGCTTTAGCAGAAAATACCGCAGCCTTGCCAAACTTAGGCAACATATCTTTTGTAGCTTCAACACCTTCATTAGCACCCTTTAGTGCCGCTCTTGCTACATCAAGTAAACTTCCATCCGCTGCTTCTTTTGCTCTCTCACCTGCTGCTAAGAGTGCATCGTATATTGTTCTGTCTCCCACCTCACATTTTCCTCTTTTCTTGATTCCTGCTGCAAAGCTTTCAAAATACAATGCCAAACCCTCGGCGTCTATTTTATCCTTTTCATTTAATGACTTGCCGGCTTCCATTATACCGCTTGCCATCAATGTACCCATAGTGGACGGTACCACTGAAGCCATTTTCATACCTGCCTTAAACAATGTCTTTCCAACATTATTTTCTACCGTATTTTCTCTGATAAGATCAGGCATTGCACTATAGCCCTTACTCATAGTAAGCCCCAGATCACCGTCACCCATATTTGCATCCATTGCACATAGTTCATCTTTTTTCTCGACAAACACCTTAGCTATAGACTCAAATAATTCCGGAAGATCCTCTATTCTAATCTCTGTCATAACTGCTCCTATAATCTGATAAATGGAGTCTTTACTTCCATATCAAGCCAAGCCTTTCCTTGTCACTGTTTATCTTGCAAACAGATATGGATGCACCTGCCATCTCCATGCTTGTTGCATACTCACCTACAAATGTTCTATAGATCTTGATACCTTTTGAAGCCAATATCTCAATTACTTCTCCTGAGAGTATATAAAGCTCTTCTATGCTGCTTGCACCAAGTCCGTTTATAAGTACTGCGACTTCATCACCGTTTCCTATTTCTATATCATCAAGGATTTCTCCCACGGCTTCATCTGCAAGTTCTTTTGCGCTCTTTATATCTCCGTTCCAAACTCCCGGCTCACCGTGAATTCCCATACCGAATGCCATCTCATTCTCTGCCAAAGAGAAATTGGCATGCCCAAGCTCAGGAATAACGCATGGTGTCAATGCAAATCCTACAGTTCTTGTATTTTGTTTAGCTGTATTTGCAGCCTCATATACTTCATCAAGATTTCCCATCTCGGCTGCAGCGGCACCTGCATACTTATACATAAAGAATATACCCGCAACACCTCTTCTGGTTTCAGGAAGCTTATTTGACAACACATCATCGGCACCTACAATACTTCTGGTCTTGATATCATCCATCTCAAGCATTTCAGCCGCCATATCAAAGTTCATTATATCTCCGGTATAATTTCCGTAAAGATAGAGTATTCCGCTTCCGGCTTCCACTTCCTTTGATATCTCATATATCTGCTCTGCTGAAGGTGACTGGAAAACACTTCCCACACCGCAGCCGTCAAGCAGGTTTTCACCTACATATCCGAGGAATAGAGGTAAATGCCCCGTACCGCCACCTGTAACTATTGCCACCTTACCGGGTTTTTTATCTGCTATACAATAACATCTGAGGTCGTCTGCCACATACTTAACCTGCTTATGTGCACTATAAATGCCTTTTAACATATCATCTGTATAATTCTCAGGAACATTGATTATCTTCTTCATATTTATTTCCATTCCTTTCGCTTTGCTCAAGGCACAAAACGTTATGAAAATGTTTCCTTGAGCTTATTTTTTATTTATAATTCTTCTTGTAGGGAACTCGGTATACTACAAATCACGGGGAGGTGAGTGGGCTGTCCAGCTTGCCGGATGACCGCATATTTATATGTGTGGTTCGCCTTTTCAAGCACAAATAAGTGTGTCGTTGAACACGTAATCTTATCTTTGTATAAACAATCTCGTTTATGGCTTAGGCGTTCAGTCAATGCCGTCTCTCCCTATAATCTCTAATGAATCTTCTGATTCTGAAAGGAGTCCCTATGTCTTTAAAAATCGTCTACAAAATCTGCTGTGGTATTGATGTCCACAAGACTTTTTGTAGTTGCCTGTATCGCTTCTACAAACGATATAGGTGTCACTTCTTATGAGAGCCACCGGTTTTCTACCCTACACGAGCGGTCTGAAAACTTTGTTACAATGGCTACTCAAACGGAATTGCAAGGATGTCTGTATGGAATCTACCGGCAAATACTGGATTCCTGTTTATAACATCTTAGAAAATGACTGTTCGATTGTCCTTGCTCATCCCAAATATGTTAAGGCTATCCGTGGAAAGAAAAACTGACAAGAAAGATGCCAAATGGATTGCTGACCTGTTCAAGCATGATCTTGTTGCCGGTAGCTTCATGCCGCCCGCTGACATCCGCCAGCTCCGTGACCTTATGCGTTACCGTTTCAAACTGACCTGCTTTCAATCAAGCGAAAAGAATCGTTTGCAGAACTGTCTCACGGTTTCCAATATCCAGTTGGGAAACGTTGTTTCGGACACCTTCGGCAAATCTGCTCAGGCGATACTGGATAAACTTTTGGAAAATCCCGCAGATACATCTTTTGACCTTGAACCCCTTGTTTACAAAAGTTTGAAAAAGAAACTTCCTGAACTCCGTGACGCTATTGACGGTTATATCACACCGGAACAGGTCGGCAAACTTAAGGTGATCAAAGCTCATTATGAAAGCCTGGAATCCCGGAAAGCAGAGCTTGAAGAACTCATTCTTGCGCTCGCCGCTCCCTATCAGCAGGAACTTGCCATTCTCCAAACCGCTCCAGGTATCCGTAGCGACTTTACTTCCATCTGAATTATTTCCGAAATCGGTACCAACATGGAGGCTTTTCCTTCGGCGAAACACTTATGCTCATGGGCCGGTATTACTCCGACCAACAATGAAAGTGCAGGGAAGAAAAAATCTGTCCGGGTTTCCAAGGCCGGATGCTATATCAAACCTTTACTGGTCCAGTGTGCAAATGCCGTTGTTACCAGTAAAAAGCATCCGGAAATTCGCAACCGTTATCTCCGTCTCAAAAAGCGTCGCGGTCACAAGAAAGCAATCATTGCCATTGCAAGAATGCTTCTGACTGCATTATATCATATGCTTAAGAACGGTGAAAACTATAATGCGGAACTTTATCGAAAATCCGATTTGCCTCCTGCCAACCGGGAAATCACGGTAGAACAGGCAATTATCATCGCAAGAAATCAAGGTTATAAAATCAAGTCAGCAACTGCATAGCCTTAACTTTTAATATTCAATTTTTAAAATAGCCACCGAAAGATGGCTTGTTTATGATGCGATTAAGGGAATGGATACCCTCTACTACTCATTTTCAATCTTCTCCTATCTGTCCTAAAGTCCCAATTCCTTAAATGCCTTATCAAAAGGATATTTACAAATACCTTTTTCGGTAATAATACCTGTTATAAGAGAATGATCGGTAACATCAAATGCAGGATTATATACACCTATATTCTCAGGTGCCATCCTCTCTTTATACCACATATCTGTAATCTCTTCCCCGTCTCTTATCTCTATAGGGATGTCCTTCTCACTTTCAGCCTTCATATCAATAGTTGATGTAGGTGCACATACATAGAACGGAATGCCGTAATGCTTTGCTATAATAGCGAGTCCGGATGTTCCTATCTTGTTTGCCGCATCACCGTTTCTTGCCACCCTGTCACAACCTACAAATATAATATCTATCTTACCCGATTTCATTAAAATAGATGCCATATTGTCACATTGCAATGTAGTCTTTATTCCGGCATTGCTAAGCTCAAAAGCTGTAAGTCTTGCTCCCTGCAAGAGAGGTCTGGTCTCATCACAGTACACATGCATATCATCACCGCTAAATCCGTTTTCAAGTGCCATATACATCGGAGCTGTCGCCGTACCGTACTTTGCCGTTGCCAATGTTCCGGCATTGCAGTGAGTCATTATACCGATCTCTTTACCGTTTCTTTTAAGTTTTTTCAAAAGCTTGAATCCGAGAGCTCCTATTCCACGGCTTATTTCAACATCCTCATTTCTGATATCTTCGGCCTCCTTAAATAAGGCTTCCTTTATCTCATCAATGCTTTTTTCTTTATTCGCTTTCAAGGCATCTTCCATTCTGTTAAGTGCCCAAAACAGATTTACCGCTGTAGGTCTGGAAGAAGCAAAATACTCCTTTAATTCCAAAAATTCCTTTTCAAAATCACTATAGTTTACAGCCTTTATCTGTGAAGCCGTCTTTGCAATACCATATGCCGCACACACTCCTATTGCAGGAGCTCCACGTACTCTAAGCTTCTTTATAGCTTCCCAAATCTCTTCCTTTGTATTTAAGTTTATTCTCTTTATCTCTCCCGGCAGAAGGGTTTGGTCAATAATATTCAGTTCTCCGCCTTCCGTCATCTTTACTGAGATTATATTGTCAAAAAATTCTTCAATAACCATTATAACTCCTCTGCCAAAGCTTTGCACTTTAGGATAGTGTCTACATAATCTTTACCGCATTTAAAGCTGTCAGCTTTCAGTATAAACTCCTTACCTGACAAAATATTTATTCTTTCAGCTATAAGTCGCTTTTTCTCATCTGCTATTGTAGTTACATCAGTAACATTTGCCATTCCTACAGTTCTTCTGTGAAGCTCCGTTCCGGTAAATCCTGCCGTATCTCTAAGAATACCGTCTAAATAATATTCCTTAAAGCCTTCTACCATTGCCATCGGCTCACTTACCCACTCATCATAAAATTTATTATACTTTTCTATGAATAAATCTATGACCTCTTCTACCGATTTAAGAATCCGGTCGGTAAACTCTTTCTTTCCGTAGGCAAGTCCGTTGTCATAAGCAAAAATAAGATTTGCTATAACATTTCCGATATCATATCCACAAGGTCCAAGTATACCGAACTCCGGATCAAATACTTTTAAACCGTCCTCTTTTATAAAGATAGAACCTGTATGCAAATCTCCATGAATCAATGCCTGTGCATTTGTCATGAAATTGAATTTAAGCTTTGCAACTTCAAGATGCAATGCCTTATCCTCATACAGCTCCTTCTTTACAAAGTCCGCATTTGGAGGAAAAACATTATTTCTATGATTGAGATCATTATATGGCTCCATAAAAACAAGCTTTTCCGTAATATCACAAAGATCAGGTGAAACGAGCTTCCCTCCGATTACCTTCTTCTCTTTATGATCTATTACCACATCACTGCTTTTTAATAATGTCTCTATCAAAAAATCTGTTATCTTTTCAGCAAAATGAGGATATATTTTATGCTCAAGCATTGCCTGTCTCATTACCGAAAAGTCTGAACAATCCTCCATACCGCAGGCACACATAACAGTGTCATAGAAATAAATATATGGCACCATTCCGCTTGCAAATCTTTCCTGTAACATCAAAATCTCCGATTCCAGCCTGTTTCTATCTCTTGAAGGCTTCATATCCTTTGAGATTCTTGTTTCGGTACCTGCCTGCTTTATATAAATCGAATGTCCCTTATCATCCGTTACCCTATATACATAGTTAAGATTGCCATGCTCCTTTGGTATAATTACCTTCATGCTGTCCTTATCCCAATCTATAGATGTAGCTTTTAATAAAGTATACTCAACTATATCTTTTTCTTCCATTTGGAAATATGTGTCAAATCTGCTCATACTGACTCCCTTATATATTATTCTCTCTTATATGCATATGCCGCTATAAGTGCCAAAGCAAGTACCGCACCCTTTACCGCCGGCAATACAAAGAAAGGTACCGCACAGATAGTAAGTCCGTTTTCAAGTGTAGATACAAGCATTGAGCCTATCATTGTTCCAAGAGCATTAGGTTTTTCAGCACCGCCTACAGTTCTTCCAACGAAAACCGCTGCAAGTGAAGGCATCAAATAGTTGTCACAACACATAACCTGTGCAGAACTTCCTCTTGATGAGACTAAAATACCGCCGATAGCTATAAATACGGCAGTTATCATACCTGCAACATATCTGTATTTTTTGATATCAATACCTGAAAGTTTTGCAGCCTCCTTATTTCCACCCATTGCATACAAATATCTGCCGAACTTTGTAAAATCGAGGAAGATATATGCGGCAAGCACACAGCCAAGCATAATGATAATGATCCAAGGTGCCCTTCCTATTGCCGAAAAAGAATCTGAAAGAGCTGTTCTGAGAGGTTGTGCATTCCAAGGTGTTCTCATACCTGTAGATACCGCCCCACCTCCTATATACCACTGTCCAAGTCCCTGATGAACAAACATCAAAGCACAAGTCGCAAGCATATCGGGTATCTTACATACCAGAATAAGAAACATGGTAAGCTGATATAAAACCAAAGTTGTCACTATAGTTATTACTATTGACATAAACAGTGACTGACCGAACCAAAGGTATGACGATACAAACGCATAAGCTGAACAGCTTCCCAAAGTACCGGCAGACATATCAAATCCGTCAGGTGCCATGGTAATTGTAGCCGCAATACCGAATACCGTGGTTATTGCCATAGCTCTGAGAATATTTACCATATTGCTCTGAGACATGAATGCACCGCCCTTAATTGCTGTAAATACTATGAAACATAGAACAAGTGCCAGGATAGCAGCCCAATCTATACCAAACTTTATTAATTTTTTGCGTTCCATCAAACTACCTCCTCTTGACTTTGCTTACCACCTACGCTGTAAAACATTATTTCATCTTCATTTGTATTCTTTGTAACAAGTTCCGCACTTATACCGCCGTTGTACATTACATAAATTCTGTCTGTGAGAGCCAAAGCTCCTGGTTCTCACAAGTTGCATATATAACCGCATTACCTTTTTTAGCTATCTCATGTATAAGATCAAAAATATCCTGCTTTGCACCTACATCAACTCCCTTTGTAGGCTCATCAAATATATAAAGCTTACAATCTGCAGCCAGCCATTTTCCTACAGCAACCTTTTGCTGATTTCCTCCTGAAAGTTTCTTGACAAGCTGTCTTTCACTTGGTGTTGATACATTAAGGCTATGGATATAGCTCTTTGCATTATCTGTTACCTTTTTCTTATCTATGAAAGACAATTTACAAAACTTTTCCAAAGATGCCGCAGATAAATTAAAGCTTACACTCTCTTCTACAAGTACACCTTCTTTTCTTCTCTCCTCAGGTACCAATGCTATTTTATTTTTAACTGCAAGTGCAGGATTTTTTAGATTCAGTTCTTTACCGTTTAAAATAATTTTCCCGGTACTCTTATATGCTCCGAAAAGAGTCTTACAAAGTTCGGACTTACCGGCTCCGACAAGCCCTGCTATACCAAGTATTTCACCTTTTCTGACATGTAAATTTATATCATTGATTCTTCCGTTGATTTCGCTCAAATTCTCTGTTTTAAAAATAGTGTCACCTATCGGAATCTCTTCTCTTTTGTATGCTTCCTCAAATGTCCTTCCAAGCATAAGTTCTACTATTTCCTTTGTTGTAGTTGACTCGTCTATAGGATATGTACCGATCAACTTTCCGTTTCTCATTACTGTATAACTTTCACATATTTCAAGTATCTCGTTCAATCTGTGTGAAATAAACAGTATCGCTATATTTTCTGTTTTGTGTAAATGCTCAACAACCTCAAAAAGCTCTTTTGTCTCCTGATTACTAAGTGGCGCCGTCGGCTCATCAAGTATCAGGAAATTACACTTTCTCCTGATTGCCTTTGCTATAAGTACCATCTGCTTATCTGCAAGTGACAGCTTTGAAACCAAATCCCTTTCATTGATCCTATCCTTACTGATATGAAGTCTGTCAAGAGCTTTTCTACCCTCTTTATAGACCTCTCCCCAGTTTAAGATGGCATTTCCCTTATCCATTACCAAATCACCCTGAATAATATTCTCAGCTACGGTAAGGTTTGGAAACAGTGCCGTATCTACTTCCTGATACACTATCTGAACACCGCATTTTTTTGCATCTACAGGAGTTCTAAGCTCCACATCTTTATCGTTTAATAATACTTCTCCGGTATATGTAGGATTGGCACCTGATAATACCTTCATAAGTGTGGACTTTCCGGCACCATTTGCTCCTACAACAGCCCTTATCTCTCCCGTACTTACCTCAAAGTTTATATCCTCTAAGGCCTTTACTCCCGGGAATTCTATCGACACATTTTTTGTGCTTAACTTTATTCTGTCCATAATTATCCAATCTAAAACAGGTGAGTCATCAAAATTTCAATGACTTTTAAAAATAAAAGTAAATGTATCTGATAAACTCACCTAATTCATTAATTTTATAAGCCGTTAATCTTTGGTAGATCTATATTTACATCCTATTATTTGTGTAACAGATCCTTCGGCATCCAATCCGCTTCCGACAGATAATTAAGGTTACCGTAAGTTTCACCTGCTACATTTCCAAGATTCTCTACGTTTGAGTCAGCCTTTAAGTCCGATGCCTTAATAGCCGTACCCGGAACCTCTACCACATCAACTCCCGTTTTTCCTGTTGCCGGATCATAAATCTTGTCATACTCTCCCGCCATCTCAAGTAAAAGAAGTCTCATAGCGATCTCACCGTTTAATGTCCAGTCTGTCGTTCCCGCCGCTGTCCATATGTCAGGTCTTGTCTGCATATTTGTAATATCTACAGGGTCGATGTCTACAGATGCCATAGGAAGTGCATCGCCGTTCTTACCGTTCATATTGTCATTTTCGATAAGTGCATTATATACACCCTGTCCGTACATATCGTAGTATGCGACAACACCGTCAACATCTTCTCTCTTTAAACTTTGAAGATAAGCTGCCGTTACAGTATTTGCAGAGTCTACAGAATCCTGTAAAGGCTGTACCTCACCTACAGTTACAATCTTTCCGGCCTTCTCATATTCCTTCCAGCCTTCTTCTCTTCTGTCAAACGGACTGTTGTAGTTAGGACCTCTCCATACCTTTACAAGTCTTACACCCTCACCGTACTTTGCTATCATCTCATCCAGAAGAACAGTCACCAAAGATTTATCCTGCTGGAACATCTGAGTAACACCGTCAAGTTTTTTATACTCACCGTCCGCATAGAACTGTGTGTCGAATGTAACGATTTTTAAATCCTTGTACTCATCCAAGATACCCTTTAAGAATACATATGAACCGTCCTGGTTTCCATGGCTGACAATAAGTCCGTCATAACCTGCAGATGCACATGTTCTTATAGTATCCTGCCACTTATTAAAATCACCGTCGCAGAAGAAGAAATCAAACTGTACCCCAAGCTTATCACAAAGCTTCTTACAGGAATCCTTCCACATCTGGAAGATAGTAGCTGAAGGCATTATCATAATATATGCAACCTTCTTACCTGCTACAGGATTGCTTGCATCAGCCGCCTTAGTATCCTCGGCCTTTGACTCAGCCACACTTGCAGTAGTAGACTCCGCACTCTTAGAACCGCCACATGCCATAAGTGAACCGCTCACCATCGCTCCAATCAATAAAGCACTCACAAATTTCTTGATATTTCTCATATACCCTCCTCGTTTACTAAATGTTTAACAAATCAAGAACTATCGTTTATATAAACAATAATATGTTTATGTATAAAAAGTCAATACAATATATTATCTTCTACCTATTGAACAATTTTACTCAACAATTTTTTTATGCATAGTTTATAATTATATTTTTTTATAACTTTTTATTGTTTAATATATTTAAATTCAAGACATTACATATTTTTTTATATAAAAAAATATTGTTTTTTTACTGTATATACTTACCAAATAAATTTTATACACTCAATATCGCACTTTAGTTAAGTAAAATTTTTATATTTATTCTCATTTGACAATATCTTTTTTTGAAATAGTATTATGATTACTGAAAATACTTATTGTTTAGTGAACAACATATGTGGAGAATATTATGACCATTAGAGAATTATCCAAGTTGATAAACGTTTCTCCTGCCGCTATTTCAATAGTCATAAATGAAAAAAAAGGCGTCAGCGATGAAACAAGAGAAAAAGTACTCTTGGCAATGCAGGAGTACAACTATTACCCTAAGCAAAGAAAAAGAACTGTAGAAAGCAAAAATGTGCTTGTTTTAAAATATTACAGAAGCGGCGTTTTTGTTGAAGAAAATCAAGGATTTATAGCCGGAATACTTGACGCAATAGAGAACAGACTACAAAAAGAAAATTTAAATATGGTTCTAAGAGTATATAAGGAGAGCTTTGAAAAATTCTTATCCGAAACCGATTTAAGCCTTTATGAAGGTATCATTTTAATAGGCACGGAATTTACTCCCGAACTATACCCGCTGTTTGACAGTATATATATTCCATATGTTGTAGTAGACAATGTCTGCCCGTATACCACCTGCAACAGCATCTGTATGAACAATGAGGAGAATGTTTATATCGCCATTGATTACCTGAAAAAATGCGGACACAAAAGTATCGGATATATCGGCGGAAATATATATTCCGAAAATTTTCAGCTTAGAAAAAAGGGATTTATAGAGAGCGTTGAAAGACTCGAAATGGACTATATAAAAGAACACACATATATGATTTCTCCCACTATGATTGGAGCCTACAATGATATGATGGAACAACTTCAAGATATAAGTGAGCTTCCAGACTGCTTCTTTGCGGACAATGATACTCTTGCTCTTGGAGCCATCAAAGCCTTAAAAGAAAAGGGAGTTAAAATACCAAGAGACATCTCCATAATAGGTTTTGACGATATACCTTACTCGGCAGTTTCTTCACCTGCTCTTACTACAATTCATGTGCAGAGGAAGCAGATTGGAAAGCTTGCAGTAGAACAGCTCTTGAAAATAAAAAAAGACAAGAAAAATAAGCCGGTAAAAACGCTTATTACCGGCAATCTTATAATCAGAGAAAGTATAGCAAAAAAGGCTTGAGGGCCTTTTTTCTTTTATTATCCGTAACAATAAAACTTTGAATCATCTACTACAAAATCCTGTGGGAAGTTATCATATCCCATAGTATCATAGTTGAAAATACCCACCTTGAAAGGCTTCTCGCCATGGCACTTTGCCACCCTTTCATAACCTGTCAAAGGCCACCTCCTCATACTCAATATATCGAATTTCCAGCTTTGCAAAGCTGTTACCTACAGGTACATATATGTTTATCTCATTCTCTGCAAGATATTCCACTGTAATATTCGAGAAGTTCATTAAGCAGTCATAGAACGTATCTAAAATAAATATATCATTCAGATTCGGTTCAAAATCACCGCTTTCCATATCATACTCTGTAAACGACATCAAATCAAAAATTGTATTTATGCTTATATCAAAGCTTACAACATATCTTTCATTCTCGTCACCGGGTTTCATCCCCCATATAGCAAGAGTGATACCGTCCAATGCTCCCAACTCTCTTACCCTTTTTTCAACCTCAATCTTACCCATAATGAAATCTCCTTCAATTTGGTTATAGTACAAAAAACCTTCCTACACATCAAAAATACTTATACATATTATAGATATTTTTAATAATATTTTCAAGATGTATACAAAAAGGCCCCCGCACCTAAGTGCGGGAGCCCCACATTATGCTTTACTTAGATTATCTTCTCCAAGCTCCGCTTTCATTTACATGATATCCGTCAGGTGTAGTTTCATTCTGATACATTGAACCAAGAGGTCTTGAGTTCACGTCTCCGAAATTCCATCTGCCTGCAGCGTTATCATAGAACCATGTCTGTGCCGGTGCTGTAGGATTTAAGAAGTAATACTCTCCTCCTATCTTGCTCCAGTTTGTATGCATAGCTCCATTGTTTGCATCAAGATAGTACCATCTGCCGTCTTGTCCGTCATGATGCCATCCCTTTACCATCTCTCCGAAGAATCCGTTATGATTCATTGACAGATAATACCATGTATTTCCGTCTAAGAACCAGCCTGAGTCCATGATATTGTCATCACCGAAGTGATACCACTCAGACTTTGTCTGACCCTCGTATGTATAGCTTAGATAAGCCCAGCCCTTTACTCTTCCACCGGCTGTAAGGTTGAATACCCACTTGCTGCTGTCAGGGTTTGCTGTAGCTTCTGCAAGATTTAATAACTCCCAGTTACCGTCCTGACCTACTCTAAGTCCGGCTGTCTGTCCGGCTGCCGCTTTCTGCCTGAGCTTCCTGAGCCGCCGCCTGAACCGCCACGGCCACGACCGCCGCCATTTCTTAAGTTCAATGTCGGCAGTAAATCATTCAATGCATCAAGCGCTGCCTGAAGTTCTGCCGTTGATGACTTTCTGTTGATTCTGTCTAAGATTGCCTGAGCCGCCGCCAACTGTGCTGTTAATCTTCCCTGTGAATTTGCATCGTAGTTTCTTAAGTTTCTTCTTGCATCATTCACTGCTGAAGTTAAATCTCTCTCAGCTCTTGCTCTTTCAGCCTTATCGTTTGAATAGAATACATATAAAGTCTCATCCGATGTTACTCTTAATGTAGGATCATATGCCTGATATGTATCCTTATCGGTGCTAAGCCCTTCATAGTGCCATGTGATACCGTTGTTGTCAATGTAATCACCTGTGATACTTCCTGAATAAAGGCTTGCCTTATCGTTTACAACCTCTGTCGATCTTATTGTAAAGTTTGTAATAAGAGAGTTGTCTCTGTTATCTTTTATCTTTACTTTATATACTACAGGTGTTGTGTATCCGAAGATATAGCTCTTTCCTGATTGAAGGTTTATATCAAACTGTCCCGGATATGTTGAGCTTGGATTCTCAAAATCTCCACTTAATGCACTTACCGCATTTGAACTTGTTGCCAACTCATGGAATGTGTATTCTCTTGTTGACATCAATGCTCCTGTCTCTACAGTTGTATCAAGATTGATACTTCCTCCTGCCGGTGTATAATCCACCCAGTTGTTTGTTGCAGTATCAAACTTTTGTAACTTGATATCCATAAGGAATACCGCACTGTATGTATCTGTAAGTGTATCTGCTATCAGGTTCTTTATAGGTGTAGGTACACTGTTCTTATCAATAACAACTCTGAATCTTCCTGTATCATTGATAACAGGGTTTACAGCTCCTATTGACTTTCCTGAAGAGATATTGTCGTTATATACATTTCCGTCCCAACTTGTTCCGTCACTATACATTGCCTGTATCTTTACAGGTCTGTTCGGCATTGTAAATGTAATTCTTGCATTGGTTGTTGCACTGCTGCTCGGTAAGCCGCTTACAATCTCCCAATTGTTGAATGCATTTGATGCATTATCAAGTGGCTTTGCCAAAATCTCTACCGTTGTTCCTGGTGCAAGATTTCTCAGCTTATTGATATCCGTTTCCGGTTGACCGTTTATCTTGAAGTTTGCAGGTAATGCGGCATTGTTTGCAATAACTGTTACATCAAATGTATTTACTGTTAAACCGAGATTATTTGTATTTACAGGAAGATCTGCTCTGGCAGCCTGTCTTTGTGCAGGTGTATCATTGCTTCCTACCCGTCTCGGTACTACATGGTATGTAGTTCCGGGATTCAAGTTACCAAATGTTACTGTTCCGATTCCATGTGAATCATTTGTCGGAGTTGTAAACGGATAAACTTCATTTCCGTTATCATATACAAGTGCATACTCTGTATTAGGCGCTGTAGGTGTTACTGTAATACTTGCTCTTCCCGGATTTGCACTGTCCTCAGTAACCTGTGGTGTCAGTGCTACAGGAATAGTTGCCGGTGAAGGTGTTGTACTTACTCCTGTAGTAGGTATCGGCATTCCTACCGTTGCTCCCGCACTTGGCAATGCTGTATATACATTATATGTATTACCCGGTGTTAGGAAATCTCCTGTAATATTTGCACCGTTATTTGAAACATCACTACCGGATATTACTGCCACTACATTTTCGTTATCATCTGTTACTACATAGTTAAGTCTCGCATCAATTACTGCCGCTCCTGACGGATTCATAGAACTTGAAGGATCTATTGCTATAACAGGCTTTCCTGTAGTCGGATCAAGACTTGGTGTAGGTATCGGATTATACGGAGTAGCCGGTGTATTAGTACGGCATAAGCTGTGAATGTCATGCCGTTCATGCTTGTAATATCTGTTGCAGGTGTTACCACTGCACCGCTGCTGTCCTTCCATACAACTGTATATCCTGAAGCAACTGTTATTCCACCTGCCGCTTCATCAACATAATTTGCCAGGTCTGCAAATGTCAATGCTCTAGGGTTACCGTTTGTATCTATATTCGGTAACTTTGCTATACTACCCTTTAAAAGACCTACATGATGTATATCGGATGAAACAAAGTTATATGTGTTCATTGTATTAGGATTTTCCTTAAACAATGCTTTGATTGTTATATTTGATACGCTTGACGGTATTCCTGTAATTGTAAAGTCAAACGGTGAATATGAAGGTGCATCTACAAATCCGTTTCCATCCTTATCATACTGCCAATGATCAAACTCAAATCCCGGATCCGGTTTAGGTGTAGGCAAGTAACTTTCCTTAAGGGTCAACTCATAAGTGTTATTTGTGGCGTTTATATTCTCCCTTGCACGTGTGATAACGTGATTTATATTTCCCGGATTATACTCGGCACTGCCTACCATTAACTTTCCGCCTGTATTTGTCTCAGCCTGAACTCCTACAACTGCAGACGGGTTTATCTTGTAAGTTACGATAAGTGTCTCACTTGTTGACGGTGCCCCTGATGCTGTACTTACTCCTACATGGAATTTCTCATTTGTACCAAGTGACCAGCTTCCGTTAAGTGAAGAAACTGATGTAGGTGTATATGAATCTATCCAACTTGGTAGGTTTACCGCATCTATAGTAGGATTTGGTTGATACAAATCAAGCTTTGGAGCAGGTATATCTACACCGCTTGTAGATGTATTATTTAAATATGCTACAAGTTGTTTACCTGTTGTTCCAAGCGGCGCACTGTAAACAGTATTTAATGTCGCTACCGTTAGGTTTGTTGATGTGGTAGGGTCTGCTGATATATTACCTAATTTGTCTATAACCTTATCTGTAATATTGTTTCCGTCAGCATCCTGATATATTACATTTATATGTGTTCTAAAGTTAGGATTTAAAACATAGTTATAAGTAACGGTAACACCCTGGTTCGGCATATGTCCAATAACATTATTAGATGCATCTACCTTAATCTCATCAGGATCAACTCCTGTAGGAGTCTGTCCGGTAGGTAATCCCTTGCTGGCATCCTTTGTATTATGTATCAAATACTTATTAAGATTTGAATAATTGTTTCCCGTTTGGTTAATTACTGCCGCATCCTTTACATACTTTATCTCAGCTTTCTTTCGGATCGTCGGTAGCACTAAGTTTAACTGTAGGTGCTGTTGTAGTACCTACAGTAGAACCTACAAGCATATACATACCGCTTGCTGTTGTATTAGCATCAGGTCCAATAGCAAGTGTTCCGACATCAAAGCCTGTAGGCTTATGTACTGTCTTTCTTAACTGGTTTTTAACCAAAGTAGCAAGACCTGTACTCGGATTAACCTGATATATGTTATCTTCAATGCTTAGTGTAAACTCTTTACTTGTATCAACATCATACTTGTACTCAATATTTACATCTCTATTTATAGCATCTCCCGATACAGTACCGTTACTATAAGTAAAATTGGTGTCGGCTAGAGTTCTTGCTGCACTTCCGGTAGGATTTACAATAGTAACTGTATCATTTAATCCTGTATTAACAGCTTTAAATCCACCTATCTCTGTTATAGGATCGATATTAAAATTGTATAACGTATTTACAGCTTTAGTACCTTTTGTATTTCCGGCAATTCCCGGTACAAAAACTGTACTGTTTTCAGGTACATGAGTAACATTAATATTATATGTTTTACCCGATTTAGGAACAAGCTTCACATAGTATGTATTGCTTGTTGACGGATATTCTATCTGATCAAGTCTTTGCATTTCCTGTGAATACATACCGTCAGGTCCATTATACCAAGCAAGAATCTCATAACCGTCCAAGTCTAGATCTCTCCAACTTTTACCGTCAAACTTTGTACTGTCGCTGTAATCATAACCTGTACCCACCTTATAAAAAGGCATATAAACAAAGTAATCTGATGTTCCTGTTTCCAGACCTATTCCGGCCGGTAAATTATCTTTTATCTTTGTTAGTGGTGTACCGTTTATAGTTTTATTACTTAACCACTTAACTGAAGGATTAAGAGTAGTAAAGTCAAAAGTGATATCACCGTTTGCCGCATATGCCGGCATTGCCGGTGCGAGCATGGCAAGAGCCATACTCGCAGACAATGCAGCAGAAATTTTTGCTTTTATTGTCTTTCTTCTCATTTTTTCTCCTATGTCACTTAGTTCCAAGCACCATTGGCATCTACTGTGTAGCCGTCAGGAGTCTTCTCACCGGCATACATAGAACCATATGGTCTTACACTATTGTTCAAGTAGTTCCACTTGAATGCGGCGGCATCCCATGCATAGGTATTCTGTGGAGTATTGGTGTTGAAATAATACCACTTACCACCGATATTTTGCCATCCTGTAAGCATCTCACCGTTTGAATTCAGGTAATACCATCTACCGTCCTGCGGATCTTTATGCCATCCTGTCTTTAGGATACCTGTGTTTTCATTCATGTAATACCACTTGTTTGTCTTAGGATCCTTTACCCAGCCTGTTACCATCTGACCGAGATCAGGACCTTCGTTAGTATTCATATAATACCAGTTACCGTTCTTTGAGTCATATACCCAACCTGTTGCCATTGTTGAGCGACCGTCAAAGTAATACCAACGAGATACTTTCTTTCCTGTGCTGTCATTGAAAGTAATCATACCCCACATATCATTGATAGGTGTTCCTCCGTTAAGTACGAATGACCATCCACCTGTTACAGGGTTTATTTCCCAATTACCGTCTACTCCAAGTACGAAAGCTCTTGTATTACTGTTCTCATTGATAGCTGTATTCTGCTGTGACTTCTCTCCAGGAGTCAGAAGCTTACTTCCTCTACCGCTTGATGAGTTACCGCCGCCGCTTGCACCGCCGGTTCTTCTGTTTCTGTCTCCGGCTCTGTCGGCTGCTACCTTTGAATACTTGTCAATAATTCTTCTAAGTGCATCGATAGCTTGCTGAAGCTCTGCCCAGTTTGCCTGTCTGAGATATGTAGTACCGTCAGGAGCTACAAGGTCTCTTGCCTGTCTGAGAGTCTCAAGTGCATGTGCAATTGCCTCGTTGATCTCGGCAACTCACCTGCTTTAAGATACGGATCTCCTGTAAGATCTTTAGCTATATCTATAGTATCTCCAAGATCCACTCTTGCCTTTGCAACTTCTTTTCTGTTGTCTGAATAGTATGCATAAACAATTGTTCTCTTTGTTACAGGGCTTGTTGTGTCGTATACGGAAAGCTTATCTTCCTTCTTTGACCAGTTCTTGTAGTCATACTGTACACCATAGATATCTTCAAACGGTGTTACAAGTGCATTTGCCACATCATTTTGTGCATATGCAGTAACTGCCGCATAGTCGCTTGAATAATAGCTGTCTTCTACATTCTCTTTTCTTCTTACCTTGAACTTCTTATAGAAGTTTCTGCTTGTATCATTCAAGTGTAAGTTGTCAAGTACAGGCTTATTGTCAATGAATGTAACCTTGAATGTCTTTGAATAAACAAGTACATATGAATGCTGCAAATTACCTGTGAACTTAAGAAGTCCGGCATTGTTTGCCACATCAGTTGTAATTGTTACTTCAACAGGTGTTATATTACCTGCATTGTCAGGTGTTACATCATATAACTGATAATCAAGCTGATCAACATCCTCTGCAGGAAGCTGTGCTGTCACATCGACTGTTGCATTTGAGGCGGTTGCAACGATACCGTTGTTTACAAGTCTGCCGTTTACATATCTCTCAAGCTGGATATCAAGTCCGTATGCAGTTGTATGTGCATCAGGATGATCGATACCTGAAATTGAAACAGGTTTTACAGCAGTCTTCTCATTTGTCTTTGCGTCTCTCTTGTTGAATACAACCTTATATTCTATGTTTGCACCGTTTACACTGTTAAGTGATCTGTCAAGCGGTGTTGTAAGTGTATTTGCAAGTCCCGGAATCTGATTCGGATCAAGTCCGAACTCACCGGCACTACCACCTCTTATTGTATCTGTAAGATCCGCATCATCACCTGCTATCTTGGTAGGTTCATATACAGCCTTAAGTACAATATTTGAATTTGAAAGAGTGAATGTGTAGTCAGCCTGTGTAATTTTACCGCTAACTCCTACAGCTCTTCCTGCAAGTACCTGCCAATATAGGAAGTTCTTGCCGTTTGCATTAACAGGGTCTGCATGAATAGTTACTGTTTCTCCTGTCTTTGCCTGATCATATGTATCGTTTCCGACACTTGTTGTTCCTACAGATACTACATCACCGTACTTAGTCTCTACAACGTACTTAGGCGCGTCAGCCATATCTCCGGGGTTTGCTATTATCTGATTACCGTCAGAAAGCTTAGTGAGCGGGTTCGGAATAGAGCTGTCGCCCTTCTTTCTTGCCACTACTGTATAAGTTTCATTAGGATTTAAGTTGTTGAAAGTAACTGTTGAAGGATTGTTTCCTACAGGAGTCATCCAGCCGTTGTCACTTCCGGGGTATGGAACGACATTTCCGTTCTCATCTATAAGAGCATAGTCCGCATCAGGATCTGCCGGGTTGATAACGATCTGTGCCATACCTTCATTGTCAGGATCGTATCCGATATTGTAGTTGCTGTCTACTGTAGGTACATATACATCCTGCGGTGTAGATACCGATGTACCTGTTATGGAAGAAATAGGCTGACCTACAGTTGCTACCGTATCAGGTGTTCCTTCCTGTACATTGTAATGTGCTCCAGGGATAAGGTTTGGAACTACTGTTCTGTTACCCACTGAATCTCCCGGAACTACCGCTACTATATTACCGTTCGGATCGCTGATAACATATACGTTACCAGGTGTTGTACCGCCTATTACTATCTCACCGCTACCGTTGTTTCCGATACGTCCTGTCGGTGTGATATTACCTGTATTTGTACCCCAAGTATTAGGGTCCTGACTGAATATTGCAGTATATGTTGCATGATTTGTCAGTGTACTTGTTGCCTGCATAGGTGTTCCGTTAGGATCCTTCCAACCGTTGAATATATAGTTGGCTACAGGTGTAGCTGTAGGTAGCTGTGAAGCTATCTGATTCCATGTGTAATCATATGGAATATGGATTGTTGCCGGAGCTGAAATTGAACCGTTGCTTCCGGCTGCAAAGTTGATATCGAACCACTGGCTCGGATCCTCTACAAACTTGGCATATAGTGTAAGCGGTGCTGTTCCTGTAGGGAATGTATCTGTACCGTTTACCTGCTGTGTAGCTGCCGCATCTTTATACCATCCGTCAAACTTATAATATCTGCTCGGTGTGACATCAGGTACATAGCCTTCTGTCTTTAACTTATCAAATGTATAAGCATTAGCGTTACCTGCCCCACTTGTATCATTTGCAAGGAAACTTGTAGGTGCTCCTGCCGGTAAAGGATTGATTGAACCGTTGTTGTTAGGTGTAGACGCTACCGCAAAGTTGATATCTCTCCACTTTGATGCGTCTCTACTTAACTTATAGTCCGCTCTTATACCGTTTCCGCTAAGAGGCATAGTACCTGTAAGTGTACCTCCGGTTCCTACTGTAAGGGAACCTGCAGGGTTTAAATCAACACTTGATGAAGCATCCCATGCATATCCGTAGAGTCTGTCACCTTCTGTGGTTCCTAATGCCGGTATTGACGCATTTACATTATCTCCCGGATTCATTGCATCTACCTGACTTGCAATTATTCTGTTATTTAATCTGTCAATATACCTTCTTACAAGATTCATTCCTGCATCAGCATTATACTTGTATATTATTGTAACAGGCTGATTCGGCATAAAGCCTCTAAAATCACCTGTTGTCGTATTATTTGCCTTTATCATTCTAGGCTGATCAAGACCTATTATATATTGACCCGGTGTTGTAGGTGTCTCAGCTACCAAGTTTGAAGTTCCACCGGCTACAATGCTGAATGTATTATATGTATATCCTGTAATCGTTGCATCAGGAGCTGCAGATATAGGCTGTTCAGCTCTTCTTTGTTCAACTATCGGTGTTATCAAATCATTTCCTGCAGCATCTTGATGCTTAACAGTAAACGGCTGTTTAACACTTGGATTTACTTTATATCTATAGTTTACGCTTATTCCTCTTGGAGGCATGCTTGCTATAGTAACATTACCGTTTGTTGTATTTACAGTATTTCCTGAGGTTGTTCCTATACTTGCAGGTGTTACTATACTTGCAGGATTTACGGTTACACTATTGTAATCATATCCCGGTATTGTTACAGGATTCTTTTGTTACATTAGTTGTTACTAAATGATTGGTTATGTCTGAACCGAAGTTCAACTGCAAAGTCGCATTCATACTCTTATGACTTCTTGTCACAGGATACTGTGTTGTATCAGGTGTCCATATAGCATAAAGATAAACTGTTCCTTTGGCTGAAGGACTTGGGAATGATGTAAATGCACCGGCATCTGTATCTCCGGTAGTATATGTACCGCTAAGATCATTGTCATTATATTTTTTTCCCATCTGTCAAATACAAATCCAAGTTTTACAGGAGTAGGTAAATCTGCAGCTGTATATATTGATGCTCCTGATTGCACAGGCTCCACCTTATCAGCTATAATATTTCCTCCCTTTGAATCAAACTTGTATCTCACTTCCTCTTTCGCAAGCTTTATAACAATATCTGTATTGGCTGTAGGCATTGTTCCTGTTATAGAACCGTTATTATTATTAATACCTGCAGGAAGTGTTCCGTCTACACTGCCATATGCATAACCTGCTATTGTAGGCATTGCAAGATCAATTGCTTTTTCCTGCTGACAGTGAAGCCAGGTATGGGTTTGTATTAACATGATTTGTACCTCCACCCGGCCATGACATGTTTGCAAAGCTTGCAGAGCTGCCGTCAGGCAACTGATATGTCACGCTCAGATCATACATATCTGTTTTTAAGTACAAAGCACCTGCTATCTGATTTCCTATTGTACCTCCAACAGGGGTTGCAGGATCCGCCGTAGTCGCATTTACTATATGCTGTCCGTCTCCGTCAGGATCAAAGTTGGATGTTGAATATGGCAATGCACCGCCTGAAGTTCTGGCTTCATAATCCACAATATATGTAGCCTGTTCACTTGTCTGTGGAAGATTTGCACTGTCTAAGTTTATACCCACTTTTCCGGTATACTTATCACCGTTCTTTACCCATAAAGGTTTAGCACCAAGCTTTAAGTTTCCGTTTTTTACGGTTCCCGGAAGTTTACCTGTTGTAGGATCCTTGGCACTTGGAGCTGTAGCTGTAGCCGCTTCACCGCTTGTATTACCTGTTATACTTGCCCCTCTGTTTAAAGTTACAGGATGAGCAGCACTTGAGCTTACCATTACCGCACTTCCGCTTCCTGTAGAGAAGTTGCCTGTAATATTTGAGTTATCTCCATCAAGAGCTAACACAGCACTTCCACCAACACTTATAGCGGAAGCTCCGTTTCCGCTCACTTTATTATTTGTAAGTGTAGCATCGCTCAGCATTTTTACAGTTCCTGCCGTAGCATCTACTATAGGTGCTTCAGCTGTAACATTATTGCCGTTACCGTCTATAGTAATGTTTTGGAATGCCAATCCCGAACCCGGATCTGTCACTTTAAACATTGCACCGGTATTTGGAGAGTTGTCAGATTTTTTAGTCTTACGAGTAATCTTCTTCTGATCCGTAATAGGTGTCGGTATAGTATTTCTATATCCTACACTGGCATTCATTCCTGCTGTTCCCTCAAAATCTGCAGTTGTAATCGTTACCTGTTTGCCTGTAGGTACAGTAACTGTATCATCCATGTCAACATCACTTTGCAAATAAATATATGCTTTGGATGTATATTCGATGTCCTTTATCACATCCATAGCTTTGGCGACGGTATTTACAGGTGAGCCCATAAATCCTGTGCCTCCGTCAGCAGCATTTTTGTCTACATATATAACTGCCGGTAATATAGAAAGCTCAAATCTTGCAGTCTTGGTCTCTCCCGGCAACAGATTAAAATATGCACTAAACGCAGCTGCAGAATCTCCCGGGTTTATAAAGCCGTAACTGGACTGTGAGAATACCCAAAAAGTATGATTAGACTGTGGATAGTCCTTTCTCATAATCTTCCATCTTCCAGCCCAAAATCTGGTTTCTGAAGGATCTCCTCCACCTCTATTATCTATACTCAACGGCTTGATATCAAACACAGTGCCAAAGCCTTTCTTATCATCTGATGCAGTTTTTTGAGCCGAATTTGAATTTTGAAAATGCAAACCGTCTTTAGTAACAAATATAGGCACATTATCCTGCGCACCTATCATTGTATCAGTTTCATTTCCAACCATGAAATCCACAGTATTGGCAGTTGGGTTGTATGCAGTATACTCAACTATGATTCCACCGTCTTTAGAAGGTTTTACTTCCTGTCTAAGTTCTACAGTTTTTGAACCCTCGGTAATAGTCTGAACCTCTCCATCAAAATGTCCACCTCCGGTATGCAAAGCCTTCCTATCCGGTGTCCATGTGTCACTGGCACTAATTGCTGATGGCTCCTCTCCATTCCAACTTGTAATTATTGGATCTGCAGGATCTGTAGAATTGTATACCGTACCGTTCTTATTATTAAAGCTGGCTTGACCGCTTCTAAGTTTCCAAGGTTTTCCAAAAGTATAGTATCCGTGCCACCAGTTACCCTCATAAGCCGACCTCAAACTAGGCTTAGCAGCCGGTCCGGTACTAGGTGCATCTGTATTATAATATCCTTTGGATGTTTTAGTTCTATCATTATCATTAAGAATAGCTGAAACATTAAATGTTGCTGAATCTATTCCACTTTGACTATCACCACTATATGTCTGTTTAGCAACATCAATATAATCATAGCCCTTTTTATTTGTCCCACCATGGGTATTTGAATCACAAAAACCAAAAACAAATGCTGTAGTATTTGATGATCCGTATACCCAACCACCAACATTGTTTACAAGATCGTTTGATCCGGTAGGATTTAATGCAGTATTCGGCTGCAACACCGTCGCCGCCTGTGAATTAAGACTTCCCAGCGGCGCACCTGTCAGAACCATTGCCGCTGTCAACAGCCCCGCAGCCCCCTGCTTTACCTTCCTTATTAAATTGTTTTTCTTCATATCTCTCCTCTAACCTTATCTGTCAAAGAGTACGAAATCACTGTCCAGATTGTTTGCACCGTCTGTTGCGAATGTGATCTCTGCACCCCATCTGTCATTTCTTTCAGCTGTAGAGTCATAGTGATAGAACCTGCCGTTTTTCTTTCTCGGTCTGTCGCCGTCGGCTACTCTTGCAACGAACTTTGAGTTGTCAACTATTATCCAGTTGCCCTCGCCGTCTTTGAGGATCTTTTGACCTTTTACCTGCTTGCCGTTTGCGTCTACGACAACATATTCACCGTGACCTGTTCTTATATCACGAAGAATTCCGTACTTAAGGTCTCCGTCAGCGTCCAGTCTCAGACCGTTGTAATAGAACTTGTCATTGCTCTTTGCAAGTGTACACTTCGCTCCGATAGCCCTACCGTTGTCTCTGAAACCGAATACGGCATTCTGGTCTCTAAGGGAAACTGTTACCTCACCTGTAACCATTGAACCGTCGTTAAGCTCATCTGTACCGAAGAGATACAAGTTACCTCTGTCTATAGCTGCTATAGGTGAGTTGGTTGCGTCTGTAAGGAAGTCTTCCTTATTCCACTCATCTACATCATACCTGATACCGAATGTACCGTCTTCAAGCATTACTACAAATCCTGTCTGCATACGTCCAATCTCATCGAAAGCGTATCTTCTGCCAAGTACTGTAGCAATCTTGTCTTTGATGACATCTCCGTTCTTCTTTGTTCTGAACCAGCTGTGCTCCTCTGTATCGTAGTCATCCTGACTCATCACTTCATTCGGAACGCTAAATGTCCAGTAGTCGTCTCTTTGCTCACCGTCCGTATCAAGCGAACCGTATTTTACTCTTGCGTTACTTGAAGTTGCTCTGATATTGGCACTTCTAAGTGAAAGCTGAGGTATCATTACACCGTTCTCATCAAAGAGATAATCCTTACCGTTTATCTCTCTTTGTTTTGAACGATCTGTACTGCTTGCTACGTACTTTCTGCCGTTGCTTCCAAAGTAGAGCCACATCTCGTCATACTCGCTGTAGTTTCTCTGTGCAAGCTCCGAATATCCCGGATTCTCTCCTACCTGTGAGTAGAGTAACCACTGATCCTGAAGCATTGCTCCGTCATCTCCGAAATAGTATACCGCAGTCTTGAACGGATTTTCATCTTCTACCGCATTGCCCTCTGCGTCGAAGAATCCTTTTTGCATTACTCCGTCCTCATCGAAGAGATATTTCTTGCCGTTTATCTCTCTTGCGTATACTCTTCCTTCCCTACCCTTGTATGCCTTACCGTCAGGACCGAAGAAGAACCAACCTTCATTGTCGTCATCATCTTTGGTCTGTATCCAACGGTTCGCAGCCATAGCGCCGTTTGCATCCAAGTAATAAGAGTTGTCGCCTATGGTAATGATTGAATCTTTTACCATATTGCCGTCATCGCCTAAATAGTACCATGCGTCACCTGACTTACGCCAAGCATCAGACACTGCGTTGTTGGCACTATCAAGGTATCTCCACTCTCCGCTTGAGTTATCCCAGCCTTCCGCATGTGCGGTGCCCGGGAATACCCAGAGGAAAAGAGCGGAAATTGCCAGTAAGCCTGCTTGACTTACTACCCTCTTTTTCTTCATCAAACCACCTCCTTGATTGTGTGTCAACCGGAATACGGAGTCCTATATCATGCTCCACTTACATTCTCCATATCACTGTTCAACATAGCGGCATTAAATCAGTCTCTTTATATCCGGTTAGTTTATTTATATATTTTCTCCATGCAAACAAGACAACACAAAAAATATTTGCCAAATATATCAGTGTCACTTTCTTATCGGCATTAAAAAAGTATATCGTATTCATATTGTAAAAACTCACTCTAATTTACAGTCTTATATCTATCTCTATATTTTTTTGTATCTTGTATACTAATAAGTTCTTACACGTTGTGGAACTGTCATCAGTTCCTCTCTTCAATCTGTCATAAATCACATGAATTGCCATTAAGATTTATGCTTATTTCAAACCTGCTTATGTCATATTTTTACCCTGCCTATCCGACAATCGCTAATTATACTATTATATTTGTATAACATAACATTATAATAGTATTGAACAGTAGCTTTGTCAAATAAGTCAACTCGATGATTATCAGATATTTTTTTATTGTTTTTTTATATTAGTCCAATTTAAACAGTCAAGTTCAAGTGGTTATATTATATATGTTTTTTTCAACATTCTAGCATATTTTTTTATAATTTGTCAATGATAAAGTTTAGTTTCACTCAATTTGCTTTTATATAATTTTTATTTTTCTTACTTTTTCATAACAAAAAAACCGAATGAGCCTCTATAATGCCTTTGCATATATTGGAATACTCATCCGATTCATTATTTATATCTTATATTGTTGTTGATTCTATTTACTTCTTCGCTGTTGTGCTCTCGGCTGCCGTTGTCTCGGGTGTCTTCACCTCTGAAGGTGCCTTTGTTTCTGTGCCTGCGGTATCAAGAGCTATCTTATCCTGTGTAACTATTGCTATGGCACTGTCTTTTGTTATATTCTTATCTTTATCTACAGATACTACGAAATAATATCCTTCAGATCCGAATACCACTGTGCTCTCACCCTTCTCACCTACTGTAAGCAATGCCTCGTTTGACTCAAGCCCTTTTTCTTCTTTTGCTTCCATCTGATCCATTGCATCGCTAAGACTTACTTTATCTGCTGTAAAGCTGAGTACATCCCCTGCCTTACCGCTTACGGCCTGCAACATATATCCGCTTTCTCCGTCGTTGTAATAGTGGAACTCTCTTTCAGGGTTTGTATACTTTACCAGTCTCTCACCGGCATCTTCTTTGATATCATCCGATGCCGGATCTCCAAATGATTTACCGATATCGTCATATGACTCGTCAAGGTGATTTGCTATATCGTAGTTTATATCCACTTTTACCGCAGCTGCTGTTGTAGTCTCGGCTGTAGTGCTTTCTGCAGCTGTTGTACTCTCTGCTGCCGCCCGGCTTGATTCATTGGTATCTTTCTTTGAACCGCATCCGCTAAAGAGTAATGCGCTTCCCATTGTTAATCCTAAAACTGTTATTAAAAATCTTTTTTTCATAGTTTTACCTCCTAAGTCAAACGGCAAAGCCGCCTGAATTATTTCGTTATCTGACACTATATCACCACATCCCTCTAAAAACAAGCCTTATATATGAAAGTATTTTTAAGATATATAGTATTTTTTTATAAATACTGCTATACTTACTATGTTGTCGTCTCCCAATCTGACAACAGATTGGAGGTGAAAATAATGAGTATAGCAGTTTCGTTTATCGTATCTCTATCTGCAAGTATAGTTGCTTACTACATATGCAAGTGGATAGACAAAAAGTAATAAGACGACAATAAAAAAGAAAGCTTGGAGAGTCTCCCCTCTCCAAGCTTTCGCATTGTGATTATAATGAGCTGTTTCGTTCATCTCATGTATGATGATAAACTTTAATCAGCAAAAAGTCAACCCCGACTATGATATTACAAGCTTTGCGGCGCCGTATATTCCGGCATCATTTCCAAGCTTGGCTATTACTATATCCGCCTTATTCTTTGTAATAGGTGTGTAGTATATGAATTTCTCTTATCTTGTCTATAAGGAAATCTCCGGCCTTTGAAACGCCTCCGCCTATTACAAATATCTCAGGGTCCACCGTCATTGCTATATGTGCCAGAGCTATTCCGAGGTATTTTGCCACTATATCGACCACTTCTACAGCAAGCTTGTCTCCGGCCTTTGCGGCATCAAGTACATCCTTGGCTGTCAAATCTTCTATCAGTGCAAGTCTTGAAATATCTTTTTTCTTTGCAAGAAGCTTCTTTGCTTCTCTTACTATTCCTGTGGCACTGGATATCTGCTCAAGACAGCCCTTGCCGCCGCAGTTGCACTTTTCGGTCTCGGACTCTCTCACGTGCATATGTCCTATTTCTCCGCCAAGTCCGTGTTTTCCCGGTACTATCTTGCCGTCTGTTATGATGCCACCGCCTACGCCTGTACCGAGTGTTACCATCACAACATCTTTGATATGTTTGGCACCGCCCATCCATGCTTCACCGAGCGCCGCCACATTGGCGTCATTGCCGAGTGCTACAGGCATACCGTCCAAAAGGTCTGAAAGGATTCTTGCAGGGAATACTTCTTTCCAGCCTATATTTACAACCACTTCTATATAGCCGTTGGGCATTACAGGACCAGGAACTCCCATCCCCACTCCTACACAGTCTGTAAGTGAAAGTCCGCCCTCTTTGAGATTTTCCTTTATTGACTTACCTATCTTTTCAATAAGAGCCTTTGTATCGTTTTTCGGCTCTGTAGGTATCTCCCACTTTTTCAGCAATGTTCCGCTCAGTGTGAATATACCCAGCTTTACACTTGTTCCACCAATGTCAACTCCTACACATACCTGCTCCATAATTTCTCCTTTGCCGTGTTTATTTGAGTACTATACCTCTAAAGTCGTTATCCCCAAGCACTGTAAACCCTGATAAAAATCCGCTCTTTACAATCTTATGGATATTTACATTCAGGCTTCCGCTGTACTTTATTACGCCTGATATATTCATTATAATAGCATTATCGTTTTTTGTCATATATATATATCCTTTTTGCATATTGAGTTTATTAAAATCTCCCGCAAACTCTTTTTTAAGCAATACGCTTCCTGTCTTTGAATATACATATAACATATGATTGAACTTTTCCGAGGTGTTTTTATATACCACACAGAGTCTGTCTCCCTCAAACGCTACCGCTTCTATATCATTCTCCGCCTTTATTGTCTTTACGAGCTTTGGTGACGCTATATTCTTTGATGAGAAAAAATACAGTCCGTCCGAAGCGATTGCCACCGAGTTTATTTTATCCAGATACTTTACCCTTGCAACCATTGAAGAGACGAATTCTTCGTCAAAACCGCCCACCACTCTGTTGGGCATATTTTTGCCTATCTCTGAAAAGTCATAGAATACCACTCTTCCCATCATGGAGCTGCCCTTCAGATACTGGAATGCGGCAAGCAGTGCGGTTCCGTCAGGAGATATCGCAATATCTGTAGGGAAACCGTCTCCCGAGAGTTTTGATTTTACAATTATATCAAGTTTTTTGCCTTCATTGTCAAAAAACACTATATCTGTAGACCTCGATTCTTCCACAAGCGCCGTTACCACTCCGCTTTTTGAGACTATCGCCTTTATTATAGGAAGTTCGGTGTCTATACTTGCCGTTTTTCCTTCCTTAGTGTAGCTCACTATCTGTTTACTTCCGACATCAAAGACTATTGCATACTTACCGTTGGTATCGGTCTTCGGGTTGCTCATCTCATAGCTGTCCACCCAAACATTCTTGCCGTTTTTTTTCAGATACACCGCTCCGTCTTTTGAATATTTTAAAAAACCGTTTCCAAGACTTATATAGTCTACAAGGCTTCCTTCACTTAACTCATGCATCCACTTTAACTTGAATTTTGTATGGGTTTTAAATCTGTTTTGAAATATAAGCCCTAATATTATGACTCCTACCAAAACAAGGAGGAGTATGACAACTCTCCTCCCTTGTGTAAAAATATCTGCATTTTGCCTTCTTCTGGACCTTGGAGTATCTTCTTCAAGTGTAGAAGTGTCTATGATTCTGTTTTTTATTTCCCGCTTTTTCAGTTCTTTATCTTCTATCATCACTTACCCGTTTTGTTTTCTTTCATACAGATCTATAGCTTCACTGATATTGTTTGCATCTCCGTCTGTTATCAACTTTTGCAACGCATCTATTTTCTCCGTATTTAAGAAGCCTCTTCCAAGATATGACTCGTATTTATCCGATATTGTCAAGTTTATCTGCGACCTTCTGTCCGCTATAGCGCTCAGGCTTTTCTTTGTCATCTCAAGCTCATTACCGAGACTTTCAAGTTTTTCTCTTGAACTTTCTCTTATCTCATCCGCAATAATCTTTTTTGTATTGTTTTCAAAGTCGCTTACAGCCGCATTTCTCTTTGCATTCAGGTCTGAAAGCTTATCGCTTACAGCCAGTATCTCTTCGTCAAAAGATGAAAGATCATATCTGTCATCCGCCGAATCATTGTTGATATCCTTTGTGATAAGAACAATTCTTTTCATATCATGGTCTATATTGTCTCTCATCGCTCTTATCTTCATAAGGCTGTCTCTATGTCTTGCTTTGGTAAGGTTGCCTATGATGATATAGAGTCCGCCTGCAATAAGCACTATAACAAAGTATATAAACGGAAGGTATATCGGCTTATGCTCAGGTATCAGCTTGTATATAAGTACAGGCAATCCCAAAAAGAGTACCACTACAGTTATAAGTATCTTTATATAATCAAAGAACTTATGCGGAAAATAAAATGTAAAGTAGCTCCTTGTATTACAGAATATCGGAATACCTACGTTTTTCATTTCCTGCTTTATCTCAGACTTTGTCGCTGCGATATGTTCTCTAAGGTCCTTTGTCTCTTCGGAGATTCTTTCACTTATCTTTTTGTTCTTCGCCTTTTCTTTTTTTACTTCTACTACCCTTTTTTGCTCTTCAGCTTTTTTTATCTCACTGTCATATGTAGAAGTTATCTCTTTGAGTCTCTTTGCGGTGGTATCGGCTATTTTGTCATCGGTAACCTTTTTTTCCGAATCTATAGCCTTTGATATTCTATCACTTTCAAGGCTTAATCTTTGTTCTTCCGTACTGAGTGTGTTAAGCTCAAGCAAAGCATTTTTTGCACCCTCAAAGAAGCTTTCATAGTCTAATATAGGTTCCGCCATATATACTCTCCATTATATATTATTCTTCCGGGGCAAAATAATAGACCCCTATTCTTCGATTATCTGTATTTCAAGATAATCAAAGTCTATCTGTTCTATAAAGTTGTCGGCATTAAACCTGACCTTACCTCTGTATGCAAAATCATCTATGTTCGGCAAAAGCCATATCGGCTCCGCTACATCAAACTTATGACATATCTCCCTAATCGTATCAAATACCATGGTCTTTCTGTCTTTGCTGTAGTCACCGTCTTGTGCCACATGATCTTTTATCATACGATTGTCTTTAAATATTCTACCCCAAAGTCTGAACATCTTTAACCAAGCCTCTTTAAAAGTTCTTCTCTTTGGCTTTCATAACCCGGCTTTCCGAGAAGTGCGAACATATTTGCCTTATAGCTTTCAACTCCCGGCTGGTTGAACGGATTTACTCCGAGTATGTATCCGCTGACTCCGCAGGTAAACTCATAGAAGTAGAACAAGCTTCCAAGTGAGAATGCGCTCATATCAGGGATATTTATCTTAAGGTTCGGTACATCTCCGTCTGTATGTGCAAGTATTGTTCCGTTCATTGCGGACTTGTTGACAAAGTCCACGCTCTTGCCTGCAAGGTAGTTCATTCCGTCGGTATCAGTCTCTTCTTCTTTTAAAAGTATTTCTACAGGAGACTTCTCTATATCAAGCACCGTCTCAAACATTATTCTGGCACCGTCCTGAATGTACTGTCCCATTGAGTGAAGGTCTGTTGTAAGGTCTAGTGCTGCAGGGAAGATACCTCTGTTATCTTTGCCTTCGCTCTCACCGAAGAGCTGCTTTACCCACTCGGATACATAGTGAAGACTTGGCTCATAGTTGGCTGTTACTTCTATATTCTTTCCTTTTCTTAAGAAGATATTTCTTGCGGCTGCATATAAAAGTGAAGGGTTCTCTTCAAAGTCTTTTTTGAGTACTTCTTCTCTGGTTGCTGCGGCACCTGCCATAAGCTCGTCTATATCTATTCCGGCTACGGCTATCGGAAGCAATCCTACCGCTGTAAGTACTGAGAATCTTCCTCCTATATCGTCAGGTACGACAAAGCTTTCATAGCCTTCTTCGTTTGCAAGTGACTTCAGTGCCCCTCTTGCTTTATCTGTTGTAGCATAGATTCTTTTGTTTGCCTCTTTTCTGCCGTACTTTTCTATAAGCATCTCTTTGAATACTCTGAAGCTGATAGCCGGCTCTGTTGTGGTTCCTGATTTTGATATGATATTGATTGAGAAATCTTTATCTTTTAACAGATCCTTTATATCTGCAATATATTTTGATGAGATTGAGTTTCCGCAGAATATTATCTGTGGTGTATTTCTTTGTGACTTGTCAAGGCAGTTATAAAAGCTGTGGCTTAAAAACTCGATTGCCGCTCTTGCTCCGAGATATGAACCTCCGATTCCAACAACCAAGAGTACATCCGAATCTTCTTTTATTTTCTTTGCTGTCGCCTTTATTCTTTCAAACTCTTCTTTGTCATAGCATACCGGCAAATCTATCCATCCTAAAAAGTCGTTGCCCGCTCCTGTCTTTGTCAAGAGTGTATCTCTTGCGTTTAATGTTATAGTTTTAAAATTTTGTAACTCATCAGCCCCTAAAAATTTACTTGCTTTTGAATAATCAAAACTTACTGTCTTACTCATCTTTTTCGCCTTTCAAACTTAATAAATGATACTCTTTGAGACAAAACAAGTCTCAAAGTTATCTGTATTTTATACCAACTGAATATTATTATCAATAGGAGAGTCAGCCGTCTATAGTTTCTATCAACTTCTTTGTCAGCTTCACACTATGTTCTATAGCCTTTTTTTCAAACTCGGAGTAGTCCATGCTTGCGCTGTCGTCAGCCTTGTCTGATATTGACCTTATTATAAGTGCCTTTATATTATTGAGGTATGCGACCTGTGCTATGGCGGCGCCTTCCATCTCCGTACAGTAGCCTCCGAAAGTTTCTTTCAAGTCATCCTTAACGGACTTATCGGACACAAAAACATCGCCGCTTAATACTCTGCCTTCAAACACCGAAATATCTTTCAAATCCTCTTCACAGATTTTCTTTGCAAGACTTCTTAGCGTATCATCTGTGGGGAATGCAAACACATCCATTCTGGGTACCTGTCCCCTTTTATAGCCGAATCCTTCTACATTCATATCATGTATTACGGTATCTGTGGACAGTACGATATCTCCTATATTGATTTCGTTTTTCAGTGAACCTGCAATGCCTGTATTGATAACCGCATCAACTTTGAATCTGTCTATCAGTATCTGTGTACAGGCTGCGGCATTTACCTTTCCTATACCTGAACGCACCACAGTTACCTGCTTTTTTGCAATTTCACCTTTGACAAATTCCATTCCGGCTATTGTCTGTATTTCTTTATTGTCCATAATCTCTTTTAACTTTGAGATTTCCTCTTCCATAGCTCCGATTATACCAATCATTGTACTTCCTCACTTGAATATTTATATTTGTTAAATTATACTTATATAACACCTTTATTACAATATGAGAATGGAAACTGTATGAAAAAAATAATATTAACAGGTGGCGGTACAGCAGGACATATCACACCGAATATTGCACTCTTGCCTGCACTAAGAGAAGCCGGCTATGATATAAAGTACATAGGCAGCAAAAACGGTATGGAAGAAGGTCTTATAAAGGCACAGAATATTCCGTATGAGGGCATATCCTCAGGTAAGCTCAGAAGATACTTTGATTTGAAGAACTTTACAGACCCTTTCAAAGTACTCAAAGGACTCTTTGAAGCAAAAAGTATAATAAAAAAATACTCACCCGATATCGTCTTTTCAAAGGGCGGTTTTGTCAGTGTGCCTGTAGTCATAGCCGCCGCACTCTCAAAAGTTCCTGTCATTATACATGAGTCGGATATCACTCCCGGACTTGCCAATAAGATAGCGACCAAGTTTGCAACCAAGATTTGCACCAATTTCCCTGAGACCTTACAGTATCTTCCGAAGAACAAGGCGGTGCTTACAGGCTCACCTATCAGAAAAGAACTCCTTTGCGGTGACAAAGAGATTGCAAAAAAGCTTACAGGCTTTGGTGATAAGCCTACTTTACTTATAATAGGAGGAAGCTTAGGTTCAGTCATTGTAAATAACGCTGTAAGGAAGTCTCTTGACGATATTTTAAAGGAATTTAATGTAATACATATCTGCGGTAAGGGAAATGAAGACGAAAGCCTTATAGGAAAACCGGGCTATCTTCAATATGAATATGTTGACAAAGAATTAAAGGACTTCTTTGCACTCTCAGATGTGGTGGTTTCAAGAGCCGGCGCCAATACTATTTGTGAGCTTTTGGCTCTCAGAAAGCCGAATCTTTTGATACCGCTCTCAGGTGCCGCTTCAAGAGGTGACCAGATACTTAATGCAAAGTCTTTTAAAAATGCCGGCTATTCAGAGGTTATAGAGGAAGAAGATCTTAGCGATATTTCTTTATCCGCCGAGATTCAAAAACTGTATAAAAACAGGCAAAAGTATATAGACGCCATGTCAAAGTCAGATGCCAACAACGGTGTCTCAAACATAATAAAACTGATTAAACAGTACAGCTAGATTTTTATTCTTCCTGCTTCAAAAGCAGTTTGCTAAAGGAATTTGTGGTAAAACAATATATTAGGAGAGGTAAAAATGAATCAACATATACTTAAAAATATTTCAGACCCTGCCGTTTTTGAAGAAAACAGACTTCCCGCCCACTCTGATCATAGTGTATATACAAACAAGTCGGAGTTACTAAAGGGAACTTCTTCACTTTGCTATTCTTTAAACGGTGTTTGGAAATTTGACTACTCTATAAATCCGGGCTGCACTCCTGACGGCTTTGAAACTTTGGACTATGACTGTAAGAACTGGGATGATATAAGGGTTCCGGCACATATACAGATGGAGGGATATGACAGACCGCACTATGCCAATGTAGCATACCCTTGGGACGGCAGACAATCTTAAAATCAGGTGAGACTCCTACAGATTTTAATCCTGTAGGCAGTTATGTAAAGTATTTTACATTGCCGAATGACTTTTTAAAGGACTCTCTTATACTCAGGTTTGAGGGCGTGGAGAGTGCGGCTGCCATATGGTTAAACGGTCATTATATAGGTTACTGTGAGGACAGCTTCACTCCTTCGGAGTTTGATTTGACAAAATATGTAGTTGAGGGAGAAAACAAGCTTGCAATACAGGTGACCAAGTGGTGTGCCGGCAGCTGGCTTGAGGATCAGGACTTTTTCAGATTTTCAGGTATCTTCAGAGATATTTATCTCTATACAAAGCAAAAATGCCACCTTGATGATATTGAAATCAAGCAGGTCTTTGAAAGCAGCAACTTTGATAATGTAAAACTTAACCTTTCCATAGACTTAAGCAATAATGCAAATGTAGCGCTTAGATTGTTTGATGCTATGGACTTTACACTGAAGTCAAATGAGTTTAAAGGCTTTGATGAAATGCCTGTAGTATATGAATCTGTAAGTAATTTGCATTCAGGCAAAAACAATCTTTCATTTGATGTTGTCGCTCCTAAGCTTTGGAGTGCCGAGATTCCGAATCTGTATACTCTATATATTGAAATTTTTGACGGTGAGGCTTTACTTGAGGTCTCCACAGTAAAGGTAGGCATCAGACTTTTTGAAAAGAATACCGACAATGTAATGACCTTAAACGGTAAGAGAATCGTCTTTGCAGGTGTGGACAGACATGATTTCAGCTCGAAGTTCGGCCGTGCAATAACCTTTGATGAGATCAAAAAAGATATTGTGACTATGAAGGAAAACAATATCAATGCTATAAGAACAAGCCACTACCCTAACTCATCCGCGCTCTATGAGCTATGCGATATCTACGGTATATATCTGATTGACGAATGTAATCTTGAGACTCACGGCAGCTGGGACGGTCTTCTAAGCGGTGTATCCGACTATGGCTTTGTACTGCCGGGAGATAAGAAGGAATGGATATCCTTACTGCTTGACAGGGCAAACTCTATGTATATGAGAGACCGCAATCACTCAAGTGTTCTTATCTGGTCATGCGGCAATGAAAGCTACGGCGGCAGCGATATATATGAGATGAGCGAGTTTTTCAGAAAAGTGGATTCAAGCAGACTTGTACACTATGAGGGCGTTTATAATGACCGCCGTTACAATGAAACCTCGGATATTGAGAGCAGAATGTATGCCAAGGTGGACGAGGTCAAGGAGTTCTTAAGGACTCACAGGGATAAGCCTTTATTGAATGTGAATATACACATGCTATGGGCAACTCCTGTGGCGGTATGCAGCTTTATACCGAACTTGCATGGGAGGAGGATCTTTTCCAAGGCGGCTTTATCTGGGACTACATTGACCAAAGTATTACAGGTAAGGATCCTTTCGGAAATGATACACAGTACTATGGCGGAGACTTTGACGACTCTCCTACCGATTATAACTTCAGCGGAAACGGTATCGTGTACGGCGGTGACAGAGATGCTTCACCTAAGATGCAGGCTGTAAGGTATAATTATAGACCGGTTGACTTAAAGCTTGATTTAAACAATGATGTTTTGCATATCCACAACAGAAATCTTTTCAGAAATCTTGGCGATTACAAGTTTGTAATATATATAAAGAAATTCGGTAAGACTTTATTTGAGGAGAGCTTCTTTATAAGCGGTGAGGGACTTTGCAAGCTTGATTACAGCCTGAATATAAAAGAAAAGGTTAAGAGTCTGTTTGATATATACTCTGATGAGCTTATCGTGGGTGTAAAGGCAATTTTTAATATCGAAACACTTTATAACTTAGGCGAAGTTTCATTCAGTGAGGTGGCTGTAAGTGAAAATATGCAGATATTTGACGCTCTTTTAAAGGCTTCCGGCAATAAGCTTATATGTGATACTCCTTTGCTTGAAAAAAGGCCTTATAAGCTTATTATGGGCGTAAGTAATTTCGGTGTTAAGGGCGATAACTTTGAAGTACTTTTCTCACAAAATTTCGGCGGACTTGTATCTTACAGATATGCCGGAAAAGAACTTCTTAAGGCCATTCCAAGGCCGAACTTTTGGAGGGCTCCTACAGACAACGATATCGGCAACAACATGCCTTTCAGATATGCCAAGTATAAGACGGCTTCACTTTACGCTACTACAAGAATGCCTAATCCAGACAGTACATATTGGGGGGCTTTCAGACCGATTATAGAGGAATATGAATCCTATGTCTCGGTAACATATGATTATGCTCTGCCTGAGGGCAGTGATAAACTGAGCCTCACATATCATGTCTACGGTGACGGCAGCATCAGGGTAATTACAGAGTATACTCCTGTCTCGGGTAAGTATGATTTACCTGAGTTCGGTACTTTATTTAAATTAAAGCCTGAGTATGAGAATATCTCATGGTACGGTGCAGGTCCTATGGAAACTTATTCCGACAGGCTTGTAGGTGCAAAGATTGATTTCTACAGCGGCAAAGTAAGTGAGCAGCTTGCAAAGTACCTTTCACCACAGGAAAGCGGAAATAAGTCTTTGGTACGTTTTGCCAAGCTTACCGACCGAAAAGGCCGCGGACTTTTAGTTGCAGGCGACTGTATCAATGTGTCCGCTCTTTGCTACACTCCGGGTGAACTTGAAGAAGCAAGACATGACTTTGAACTGCCTCCTGTTACAAAGACCGTGCTTCGTATCAGCCTTTCTCAGATGGGCATCGGCGGCGACGACACATGGGGCGCCCCTACACTTGATGAGTATTTGTTAAAGGGAGAAGGTTCACTGAAATTTGACTATGTTATAAAGGGAATCTAAAAACAAAAAGGTTTGAGATATCACATAATGTGATCTTCTCAGACCTTTTTTGATTAAATTTATTATTTCCCGGTTGCGCTGTATGCACCTGAGATACCTACGTAGTACCCGTCAGGTGTTGTAGTATTGGAAAGCATCTTTCCGCTGTTTAAATCCATATAGTACCAGTTGCCGCCTATTAACTGCCATCCGACAAGCATATATCCGTCGGCATTGAAGTAATACCACTCACCGTTTATCTGTCTCCATGAAGATGTTACATAGCTTCCGTCAGTCAATGTGTACCACCAACCTGTATTATTGTGCTGCCATGTACCGCTCTGTGATGCCTGACTCTGACTTTCATTGTAGTTTCTTGCGGCCTCCGCCTGACTTACCGTTATAGTATTTGATGTTACCCAAGGACCGTTCTTTTGTGCATCACTGCTTATAGCACGCACCTTAAGTACATATGTACCCTGTCTGTTCAAAAGATACTTTAAGTTTGCACTGTTTGTTGTAAAGCTCTGTACACCGCCTATTGTAGACGAATTATCTCTGACAAGCTTTACCTGATAGCCTGAAGCTCCCTGTGATGCACTCCATGTGGCCTGCCCCGAGTTGTTCAAAGTAACGCTCTCTATAGGTGAAACCTGATTCGTAAGTGCAGGCAACTGAATGTCCACATACAAATCATTTGAAGTATTTTCTCTTCTTGCCTCTATAAGCTCTCCGCCTGTTATCTTAAAATCCTCAGCCTTATATACGCTGAAGTAATAGTTGTCATTGGCCGACAAATGCACTGTAATCTTCGGAACATCTGTAATCTGCCAGTCAGTACCCATCTCCAAAAAAATCTACGCTGTCTATACTGTAGTTGCTTCCTGATGTGTTTACAGTAACATCATCTATATTCCTCGGCTTTCCTACAGTGATTGCATCGGACTTTATGTTTATCTTTACAGACTTTATTCCTGATGCTGCAAATGCCGTCATAGAAGCCGCCAAACTCATTATTCCCGTTATCGCCGCTATTGCGAATTTCTTTCCAAAATTATTCATATATATCCTTTCACTCAAATAAAATACTCTTTTCCTACTATTAAATACTAATTTATGGTTTCAGTCAATTACTATTATATGATATTTTCTTTAAAATACTTACTAAAAGGTTACAATCCCGGTTCGTAAAATTCTCTAAAAAAGGACGATGGCTGTTCGCCGTCGTCCTTATTGTTATCTTGCAACATCTGCCACTCTTGATTCTCTGATCACGTTCACCTTGATTTGACCCGGATATTGCATCTCTTCTTCTATTCTCTTTGAGATGTTTCTGGCCAATATAACCATATCGTCATCGCTTACCTTCTCAGGCAATACCATAATTCTTACCTCACGACCTGCCTGTATAGCAAATGATTTCTCTACTCCGTCAAATGAAGTTGTGATTTCCTCAAGCTGACTCAATCTGTTAGTATATGTCTCCAAGGTCTCTCTTCTTGCACCCGGTCTGGCTGCCGATATTGTATCTGCCGCCTGTACCAGACAAGCTATAAGTGACTCCGGATCAACATCTCCATGATGTGATTCTACAGAATTGATTACAACCGGATGTTCTTTGTATTTCTTACAAAGCTCCACACCAATCTGTACATGTGAACCTTCCACTTCATGGTCGATGGCTTTTCCAATATCATGTAGTAAACCGGCTCTCTTTGCCAGTCTAATATCCACTCCAACCTCTGCTGCTAAAAGTCCTGCTAACTGTGCCACTTCTATAGAATGTTTCAAAGCATTCTGTCCGTAGCTGGTTCTGAATTTCATTCTTCCCAGTAACTTGATAAGTTCAGGATGTATGCCGTGCACTCCTACTTCAAGTGCAGCATTCTCACCCTCTTCTCTCATTATATTGTCAACTTCTTTCTTCGCTCTGTCAACCATCTCCTCAATTCTCGCAGGATGGATACGACCATCGACAATCAACTTTTCAAGTGCTACTCTTGCTACTTCTCTTCTTACAGGATCAAAACAGGATAAAACTACCGCCTCAGGCGTATCGTCTATTATAAGCTCTACCCCTGTAAGCTGCTCAAGTGTACGTATATTTCTACCCTCTCGTCCTATGATCCTTCCCTTCATGTCGTCATTCGGCAACGCCACTACTGAAACTGTAGTTTCCGCTACATGGTCCGCTGCACATCTTTGAATCGCGGTTACCACATATTCCTTAGCCTTTTTATCGGCTTCATCTTTTGCGACATTTTCAAGCTCTTTGATAAGCTTGCCTTGTCATGTTTCACTTCATCTTCAACTGATTGCAATAAGAATTCCTTAGCCTGATCACTTGTAAGTCCGGATATTCTCTCAAGTTCCGCTATTCCCTTATCATATAGGGACTCTACTTCCTTGCTTCTTGAAAGTATACTTTCCTCTCTTGCAAGAACGCTCTCTTCCTTCTTTTCAAGTAAATCCTGCTTCTTGTCCAAGTTTTCTTCTTTGCTAAGTACTCTTTTTTCATAGCGGGCTAACTCCGCCCTTCTTTCCTTCACCTCTCTATCAAGCTCGTTTTTTGTCTTTATCGACTCTTCCTTTGCTTCCAAGAGAGCTTCACGTTTTTTTGTTTCGGCTGTTTTTAAGGCTTCCTCTATTATTTCTCTGGATTTAATCTCTGCTGATCCGATTTTATCTTCATATGACTTTTTACGATGAGCAATCGCTAAACTCCAACTTAGAGGCGCCACAACAACTACACTGAGTATTACCGCTATTATTATACTTCCCAGTTGTGACATAAAAGCACCTCCTTATTCAATTTTCATTGTTCAAAACAACATTCTAATTTTTAACAAAAAAATGAATAAAAAAAGTAAAGTTGGTAAAGATTGTATACAAAGTACTTTACTAAAAGATCCGTTTATATTTTCAAAAAAAGCCGCCGCAATATGCGACAGCTCCTTTATTATTTATGCATTCTTATATGTTCCCATTACAACTTTTTCTGAGAAGATCTACCGGTATCATTGTGAATGCCAATATGAATACCGCTATCCAGCCCCTGTATACTAAAAAGGTACACAGCTGAACATCTTTCCGATGAATTGGAAAGGTGCAAGAGGTATCGAACCTGAATTTACTATCAATGCCTGTACTATGATGATGGCAAAGAACACTTTCAAAAATCCCGGGTTCTCCTTCAATCCGTTAAAGATAGAAAAACCTTCATCTCTTACATTGAAGCCGTTAAACAGTGCACTTGCTATAAACAGAACAAAGTAGCCTGTAAGCAATTCATCCATATTTCCGCCGAAAAGATTCATAAAGAACGGTGTTTTAAGGTATATAAAGCTTACGATTGTAAGCCAAAGCCCCATAGTAAGAATCTGAACGGCCATATTCCTGCTGATGATGTTTTCATCTCTTCTTCTCGGCTTTTCAAGCATATAGCCTTCCTTAGCCGGCTCGTTGCCGAGCATTATGGCTCCCAGACCGTCCATTACAAGGTTGACAAACAAAAGGTGAGTTACCTTAAGCGGCTCCTCCACTCCGAAGAAAGGAGCGATGGCACTTACTATAACTGCAGTTACATTGATGACAAGCTGGAACTTACAGAACTTAAGTATATTGTGATAGATGGTTCTACCGTAGAGTATCGCATCCTTTATAGATCTGAAGTTGTCGTCAAGTATTACTATCTCACCGGCTTCCTTTGCAGCCTCAGTACCGTTACCCATAGCAAATCCGACATCGGCTCTCTTAAGTGCAGGTGAGTCGTTTACACCGTCTCCTGTCATACCTACAACAAGATTCATCTCCTGACAAAGTCTTACCATTCTTGACTTGTCTGTAGGAAGTGCTCTGGCAATAACTCTGATATGCGGTATAAGTTTCTTTACTTCATCATCGCTCATCTCGTTTAACTCGGCAGATGAAAGTGCTCTGTCTGAATTATTCTTTATAAGACCTGCATCCTTTGCGATAGCTACCGCAGTCTCAAGTCTGTCACCTGTAATCATTACAACCTGGATACCTGCTCCCATAACTTCAGCGATAGCATCCTTTGCCTCTGCTCTGACATCGTCTCTGATACCTACAAGACCGATAATTACCACATCATCGTTGATAGAATTTTGTGCAAGCGGCTTCCCAGAATATCCGAATGCCAAGACTCTCATAGCTCTTGCGGCAAGCTCGTCAATCTTTCTGTCAAGAACGGCTTTATCAATAGTCTTTACTTCACCGTTCTCATCAAGGTATCTCTTAGCCTTTGCAAGCAGTCTCTCAGGTGCACCCTTATAGAAGGTCTTATCAAGTGAATCTATTCTTGCCTGACTGAACTTATTTGTAGAGTTGAAGCCCTGATGAGCTCCCACCACCAAGTCCTTATTTTCTGAAAGTGCATTAAAAGTATCTTTTCCGATAAACTTCATAAGTGCCTGGTCTGTAGCGTTACCGCCGATTACAACACCTCTGTCGTCAAAGAGTGACTGTGTATTCTTACCGATTGCAATATCTACAAGACCCTTTACCTTGCTGTGCTTACTGAGTTCTTTTATCTCTATGGAATTACCGTCGGCTGTAAAGAAATCCACAACTTCAAGGCTTCCCTTTGTAATGGTACCTGTCTTATCACTGAAGAGTATATTCAGTGAACCTGCAGTCTCGATACCTTCAGCCTTTCTTACAAGGACATTGTGGTCAAGCATCCTGCTGGTATTTTGCATAAGTACAAGTGAAATCATCAGCGGCAATCCTTCAGGTACCGCACATACTATAATAACTATTGCAAGTGTAACAGCCTTTATAACATCCTGTACTATATGCTCTATTCCAAGTCCGAAATAAGGAGCGAATCCTCCGGCTCTTACTACAAAATATGCAAGATAAAGTACTGCAATAACCGTAGCTCCAACATATCCGAATATGGATATCTGATGTGCAAGCTTTCCAAGCTTTACCTTAAGCGGTGAATCAGGGTCTTCTTCGTTCATCTCAAGAGCCATCTTACCCATCATTGACTTAAGTCCGACTCTCTTTACAGCTAAAACACCCTCACCGTCAAATACTACGGCACCTCTGAAAAGTGAATGCGCATCTACGAAGGTATCACCTGTGATATCTTCCTTCAGTTCAAAGGATTCATCCGCAGCGGTCTTTTTACACTCCTCAGCCTCACCGTTAAGTGCGGAGTTGTCCACTCTCAAATCACCGTCTATAAGAATACCGTCGGCAGGTATCTTATCTCCGGACTGTAAGAGTACCATGTCTCCCACTACCACGTCATCCACATCGATAATGGTTACAACACCGTTTCTGTAGACCTTACAGGTATCCTTTTTTGTGTTGTCCTTTAACTCACGATACTTGGTATCGCTTGCCACACCCGTCTTTGCGGAAACAAATGCTACTATTATTACTGCAACAATAGTACCCAGAGGCTCATAGATCTCTGCATATCCCATAAAGAACATGATTATCATAAGCACTGCAATGGCAAGCAGTATTCTTATCATAGGGTCATTAAATGTCTCCTTAAATTCCTGCCAAAAGGTGGTAGGTTCGGAATCGGGAATAACATTTGAGCCGTTTTTCTGTCTTGACTGCTCTACTTCTTTCTCAGTCAAACCGGTAAATTTCATATATTTTCCTCTTTCAAAGTTTTAGGAGAAAGCCTAAGCTCTCTCCCGTAATTTATATTACATACGCTATTTTACAATAGTTTAGCAATAATTAAAAGTATAAAAGTATTATAAATACCTGTTTGCAAGCTCTCCGAGGCTTGCATCTGTAGTGCCCTGTCCTACAGCCGAGAACTTCCACTCACCGTTGTGTCTGTACACCTCACCGAAAATCATAGCGGTCATACCTGCATAGTTCTCTGTAAGATTGTACTTTAGTATCTCTTTATTGTTTGAAGCATCTACAAGTCTGATAAATGCGTTTCTGATCATGCCGAACTCCTGACGTCTTTGTACAGCCTGATAGATATTCACAACAATAACTATTCTGTCGTACTCTGCAGGGACATTTGCAAGATCTATTGTGATCTGCTCGTCATCACCTTCACCTGCACCTGTCAGATTGTCTCCCATATGGATAACCGTACCTGATTTGTGGCGAAGATTGCCGTAGTATACCACATCATCCTTATATACAAGCTTGCCGTTCTGCAAAAGGAATGCAGATGCGTCACAGTCGATATTGCTTTCACCGCCTGAACTTCCAAACAGTGATGATAAGAATCCGCCGCTCTTTTGGGCTTCATCCCAACCAAGACCGACCACAATTTTTTTAAGTCCCGCATTTTCCTTTGTAAGACTTACCTTTTGTCCCTTTTGTAAACTGATAGACATAAAACCTCCTAGTCTCTTTAGCCTACGCTACTTCTATTCCGTAGTGATTGCAAAGTGCCGCAAGTCCGCCTCCGAAACCGCTTCCGATAGCATTGAACTTCCACTCACCGTTGTGCTTATATAACTCACCTACCACTACCGCAGTCTCAATAGAGAAGTCCTCACCGAGGTCAAATCTGATAATCTCGGTATTTGTTACCTCATCCACGATTCTGATATATGCGTTTGATACCTGACCGAAGTTCTGTCTTCTTGACTCGGCATCATAGATTGTTACGGTGAATGCAATCTTTTCGATATTTGCAGGTACCTTTGAAAGATCGATTTTTATCTGCTCATCGTCTCCGTCACCTTCACCTGTAAGGTTGTCTCCCATATGCTCAACGCTCTCTGACGGATGCTTTAAATTGCCGTAGAAGATAAAGTCCTTTTCAGTTGGACATTTGCCGTTGCCGCCTACCATAAACGCAGCGGCATCAAGGTCGAAATCAGCACCTGAGTCAAACGCATTTACATCCCATCCAAGACCTACAATTACTTTTTTCAGTCCCGGATTTGTCTTTGTTAAGTCTACCTTCTGTCCTTTGTATAAATTGATTGGCATAAAATCCTCCTTTATACACCGAATTTTTTATAAAATTCATTTTTAATATTTTCAAGCTTTACCTTGTCTTCAGCTCTCTGTCTTCTTGCATCATCCTGTATTCTCTTGGTCTCTTCGATACCGTTTACAATAGTTCTCCAAGACTTCTCAAGAGTATCCACTTTTATTGAGCTGCCTGAAGCCATCTGTGCCGTAAGCTTTGCCTGTTCGACCGTATTGGTTGCATTCTTTAAAATCATCTCATTTGTCTTCTTATCAAGCTCTGAGAGTGCTTCAGCCTGCAATCTCTGTCTCTTTAACATAATAGCCTGTGCAAGACTCTGCTTAAATATAGGCAATGTGATAATGAAAGCCGAATTTATCTTTCTTATCAGGTTTATATTGCTGAACTCCATTGTCTTTAACATAGGAATTGTCTGCATAGCCACATTCTCCGCCACTCTAAGGTCCTGTGTTCTTTGCTCAAGCATCATAAGTGCATTGTTAAGAGTGGTAAGCTCAAACTGTATGGACTTATCACCTGTACGTTCCATCTCTGCGGTTCTGTCCGCGATAGCCGCTTCAAGCTCTTTACAGCCCTGCTCGCCTGCTAAAATATACTTAAGCAGATCGTGGTAATAGTTCACATTTGAGTCAAACATTGTGTTGAGCTTTTTATTGGTCTCTTTGATCTCACCCTCATAGCCCTTAAGCTCTACATATACCTTATCAATCTCTCCGCCCATGGTCTGATACTTTGCCATTATCTTATCAAGTTGCTTTTTGATACCGCCGAAGAGCTTGTCAAAAAGACCCGGATCCTGCTTAATCTCTTCGATATCGAACTTGCTCATGATATTGGTAAGTACACCAAGCATCTTTGATGTCTCTTCAATCTGAGCGATATTCATACTGTTAAGTACCAAATCCGACGACTTGGATATCTCGGTAGCCACCTCTCCTCCGAAGGTTACAATACTGTCAAGATTATCAAGTTCAATCTTGCTTACAAGTGCATCCACCTCTGCCGAATTTACCAAATCGTTTCTTAGTTTCTCAGACTCTACAGCAATATCAAAGGTCTGAGTTGTAGCCGGTAATGTCTCACCTTCTATGGCGGTATCTGTCACTACGCTTGCTTCACTCTGTTTGCTTTTGTAAAATCAAGTCCCATTTTTTCCTCCTTGCTCTGTGCTTTAAAAACCGCAGACACAGAGGCCTATAGTTTTATTAACCAAAAAGTCTGGCAAAAAAAGATTTTTTCTTATTATTGCCTGCCTTTAGCCTACTGAAATCAGGTATAGCCACATCATAAAGATAATTGCCTATTATATGTTCCTTTACTATCTGATTTTTGAAATATTTACCGGTATTGTCATATCCTGTAGGTACAAAAAACAATATATCAAAACCTATCAGATTCAAAAAGGCGACAATTATACTATCTTCCAACGAAATTATGCTCTCCGTTGTATTTACTATTATAAGCTTTGGTGGGCATTTTGTAAAATCAAAGCTCTGTATAAATCTTAAAATTTCCTTAGGTAAATCTAAAACAATTGTAATAATCTTATATTCCACACCGTTTTGCCCTGTTCCGACTATTACCTTACTCTTTAAAAGCTCTGAAAGCTTATCCAAAATGTAGTCCTGAGTCTCAGCCCTTAGATAGTCATATTTGAAGCCGTCCCATTTTTTTATGGCTTCCTTATCAAGCCTGTTGTTCTTATAAAATGAAGTCACACCTGCAGCAACGCTTACATTGCTCCTATAGATATTTTCATTCTTGTATAAGAGTGTGGTATCCGTCAAAAGGTCCTTTATCTTAGCAAAATATGCATCTATATCCGAATTCACTACGCCTGAAATTTTTGCACATATCACAGGGATATTTACCGCATTGTCAACTGTGGAGAAGTTCGGTCTGAATCTGGCTTCCTGTTTCCAATAAATTGCTATTTCCTCATAGGTAGTCGACAGTATTATTACATTTGCCTTTGTAAACTGCATATCCCTATACATTCCCGTATCCGAATACATCATGCTGTCCAAATCTCTTTCAGCATTACGCGCGGTCGTACTTATACTGAGTCCTACACTGTCTGTCGGAAACTCTCTTATTTTCAAAGTCTCTTCAAAGCGTATATCATAAAGGTTCTTATCTTCAAGCTTGTCTTTTATCTTTTCAGGATTGAATATCACAACATCGACGGGCAGCTTTGACACCATCTTTAAAAACAGACATTCCGTATCACTCTCCACACTTCCGAAGTATATAAGTATCGGTGTGGGTGAATGTATATCCATGCCGTTAATAAGCTCGACTATATATCTGTTAATCCAGCAGAGTATATATATGCCCTTATTCATTATCTTGTTAAGGTCCATGTTCATAAGCTTACTTGTCTCAATCATAGTGTCTACAAAGGCGTCTCTTGCAACATCTAAACACGTTGTTTGTGAACTTGATATTGGTTTTAAGGTCAAGTATAAGCTGATTTTCATTGGCATAATTGCCCCTTTTTATCTTGGCTATCTCATCTACGCTCGGATTTGTGATACTGTTGTTTATCACCTGTACTTTTCTGTTTGCCCTCTTCAAATCCTGGTAGAGAAGGTAGAGTTCATTGGTATAATTGTTTCTGTCGTCACAACCGTTTATCCTTACAAACATGTTGTAAAAAAATGCTGTGTCCTCACCTCTTTTTATATTTTTCAAATCCTCAAAGATATCTCCGCTAAGCCATGCGTTGGTATTGGGCTTTATACTTACATTGCCGCTGTAGAGCATCTTTCTGTTCTTATCATCCTCATACAGTTTAAGCAGCCAATCAAGGTTAAATCCCGGCGGGAATCCCTCACTGCCCATCTTCAAATCAATTGAAAACTGTGACTTTGGGTCTATGGACAAATACTGTGAGTCACCTCCGGGTTGCAAGAGTATAATATCCGCACCTGCATTTGATAATATATTTAATGTGGAAAGCTCGGAGAAGTTTACATTGCCCCAGAAAATAATCTTAGGTATATCCTCACTTCCAAGCCTTTCCATAATGTTATAAAGTTATAGTAAAGCCAACACATTATTCTTGTGAAGTTGTTCTTCAATATCTCTATATTCTTACCCTGACGCCTTAGTACCTCCAAAGTATCAAAGATACCGTCCGCCATTGACGCTCTCTCATAGTCTCTGATTCTTGGAAGCCATCTCTTAAGGGCATCCGCTATAAAGCCCGGTCCGTGTACATATCTGTCACCTATAATCTCGTTAAAATATGAGATATTGTCGGCTGTAGGATTTTCAATATGTGTGTCAATTATTGCTCCGTCCTTTTTAGCCAATTCATAATATTTTCTGATAAATTCAAGTATTGTTTCGTCATATGAGTTTATTCTGTAAAAGTAGACTCCTTTGGGCTTTCTCATACTAAGTCTTTTGAAAAAATCATCAACTTCTTTTATCTTTTGATGCAACAGCATATATTATCCCCTTTCAAGTATTATCTTATAAAGCTTTTTGCAAATCCGTATATGGCATCATACGGTACCGCCAAGTTTATATTCTGTCCTTCACTAAATCCTGCCGTACTTATTCCTATTACCTCTCCAAACATATTTAAGACTGCACCGCCTGATGAACCGGGCGATATCGGTGCGCTGAACTGTATCATATCCACATTGTCGATATTTCTAAAACCTGATATAATGCCGTCCGAAACCGAATTGAAAAGTCCCAGCGGACTGCCTATAGCCACCACTTTTTGCCCTCTGACAAGTTTCTCTCTTCCGTCAAAAAGTCTTAGAGGCTCAAGTACTCTTGGTATCCTTATTATTGCAAGGTCAAGATATTGATTATACTTTATCACCTCGTCGGTTTTATAAATCCTCTCGTCGTCTTCAATCCTTACTTCAAAATAGTAACCGCCTCTGATTACATGATTGTTTGTCAGTATGAAGCCGTCTTTTCCGATCATTATACCTGAACCTGTTCCAAGCATCTTTTGTCTGTTGTCATATATCGCAATCATTACAATGGAGGTTGAGAGTTTTGCAAGTTCAATATAGCTAAGCTCCCTGTCAGTCTTTATACCTGTCCTAGGTATATTTTTATCTGCAGAAGATACTGCCGTCTTAGTAGTTCCTCCTGTATTTGATATATGAGAGTTTGCCGCACTTGCTTCAGTCTTTATTGCTTTATTATCTCTGTCTTTTCTTCTTATTGATGCAAGGCTTATTCTCACTCTGCCTTCTTCTTTAACCTGTGCTGTGGGACTCTCTTTTTTGATATCTTTACTTTTTGTACTCTCATGTATTTCATAATGCTTCAGTACCAATTTATCCTCAATAAAATCTCCCATCCTTTTAGTGTAAAAATAATCCTTCAGGATATCGGTATCTTTTGAGTACTGCAAAAGACAGACATCCATTCCAAGCAGATTCAGGAATACAAAAAAATAGATTTCAGACTCCTTATCTATGTTTTTTGCCACCACCTTTATATTCTTATCTCCGTCAATCTTTATATCCGAAAAGTTTTCACACAACCAATACAAAAGCTTTACCATTATATTTTTTTGTATTGTATCTGTCAGATTCTTCTTATATTTGTGCAGCAGATTCTCAATTTCTTTCATTGCACCTACAAGTTCGCTCTCTGAAATATTTGCCTTTAAAATATCTATATGACCGGTGTTTACAAAGTTTTCATAGTCAGTTTTTATGCTCATGCAATCACTGTTTATATGAAGTGAATCAATATATTTATAATATTTTTTTCCTTCTCTCATCTCCTTTGACAGATATTTTAAAAGGTCGTTCATTGCATTTTCAGCACCTTCAGACGCCCCCGCCAAATTTGACCGCATAAGTGTTTCTTATATCGCCGTTTTTGTTACCTCTTATACTTCCAAACTCCATATAGCTGTTTATATTTATAGGATTCAACCTGTATTTAAACATATTTACTCCATTGAATTCTTTCTTTGTTTTTATAACTTTTCTATGCTATAATTATACCAATAATAAGCCTATATTCAAGATGCCCCGTATAAAAGACCGCAGACGAAATAAGCGGCCGTTTTATCCTTGCAATCTTAAGCTCATTTGTAATTTTATATTTTTTGACAGGGGAAGACTATGAAAGATTCCGGTATTTACTATAGCTTGGGTGCATTGCTTTACACCGCTGCCGACAATACGAATATTATAGACGATATAATATTTGAAAAATTTAATATTCCGTTTTCTTTGGCATTTTCATTTGATACTACAAGCAATGATGCTGAGGCCGACAAGGCCGAGAATATCCTTATAAAGACCTTGGACAAGCTCTTTGTTGCAAAGAAGGAGAGAAATTTCTATATACCCAAGCTCTTTATACGAGTCCTTTCCACAGCACATATCCCACATCTTTACAAGAAGTTCGGAAGCTTACTTGATCTTATCACCGGATTTATACTGCCTGACTTTTCAGTATCGAATGCGGATGTGTATATCTATGAAATGCAGCGTATCAACTCGGTACTTTCCACCCCTGTATATATTCTACCGGAGCTTGACGGCATGGCGCTTCTTGACTTAAAAAGCAGATATATCGACCTGTATTCCATAAAAGAAAGGCTTGCCACATATGAAGACTATGTGCTAAATTTACTTGTTTCAACAGGCAGTGTACTCAACTCTTTGTGTAAGGAGAAGAGTTGACGAAAATATTTATCAGAGCTCCCCTGTAGCTTCACTTTTAGCCGACATCGTAACTGTATTTGCAACCGACTATATACTATGTGCTCCGGCTTTTGAATATTATGCCGGTATAGGCTGGGAAGAGGGACTTTTAAAGGAAATCGAGTTTGATAAGATGAACGGTTTTGTAGGCAAGACTGTAGTTCACCCTAAGCAGATTTCCATTGTCAATGACGCTTATAAGGTGTCAAGTATTGACTATGACGATGCACAGAGTGTGTTGGACGACAAGAAGATATATCAGGTCCGTGCCAATGTAAACGACACCAGAATGAATGAACCGAAAATCCACTACAGCTGGGCAATGCAGATTATATTCCTTGCAAAGTACTTCGGCGTAAAGAAATATTGATTTAAAAGGGGATGTGAAAAATCGATTAAGTTTTTTCGCATCTCCCTTTTAAAGTATTTTATATGTCTTTCATCTTTTTTATAATGCCCATACATTTATAATTATTTAACCTTGTATACTCTATTTCGCTGTCTTTTTCTTTTGCCAGTCTGACTATATGGCGAAGCTCTCTGTCGTCTTTATACCTCTCATCTATAAGAACTTTCCACGGCACCCTTCTTAACAGCACTCTTGTAGTCTCTCCTATACCCGGCTTTATCAGGTTTATATCATCTATACAAAATCTCTTTGCCTGATTTTGCGCCTCTGTGATTCCCTTTGTCTTTGGCATATCTGTATTATCTTTATGAGTTCTGAAAAGTTTTTGTATCTCGTCTATGAAATGATAACTTAAATCCTGATTTTTATATTCCTTATAATACAGAGCTCCGTGGAAATCATTTTCACCTATTATATCACTTCTTAAAAATGTCCTGCTGACCAAACCGCATACCGTAGCATTGAGTGCAGAGCTTGGAATAAATATATCACTGTAAGTTCCCGTAAGTACGGTCTCACCTGCCGGGTCACATACCACCGCAAGTTCAGGCGAAACACCCTCATAGTTTTTGACCGCCTTCTTTAATTCCTTAAGTATTGCGCCCTTTCCTATCCACCCGTCTACAAAGAGTATATCCTTTGCAGGGTGGTTCTTTAAAATATACTTCATAGCATTGTCGTCAATGCCTCTGTCTCTGATTATTGATATGGAATAATGCGGCAAATCCATATTATACTTCAGGTTTATATATCTTTTTAAAAGTATGCCTATAGGCGTACCCGCCCTTGCAAGCGATACAAGCACAATATTCTTTCCGCGGCTTTTCACTATCTTGTCTGCAAGCGAACCCAGCGCATCCGCCATAGCCTGCCCGAAGATTTGTAACGAATCAAAGTATATGTCCATATATTCCTTACTTGGAATATATTCTATCGGAAGCATTTCGCTGTAATGCATTCCCGACTGTATAAGTTTTTCTCTCTCCTTGCTTGGCAGAGGTTCCACCATTCCGGTAACATCTTTTAAAAGGAATATTACATCCTCTTTTTTATAACTGCTGTTCATTATCCCACCTGATAAAATATATATCTTTATTGCCGGCAAGCTTTATTGCCTTTAATATATCGTTTTCACCGTTTTTATCTTTGCCGTCACTGACTAAAAAGAATATATCACTCTTTTTAAGATCATAGATATATGTCTGTCTGTTTTTGTCATAGATACTCTCCACCTCATATCTTGTATGCAGAGGATAATCCTTTGTCTTTGAAACTTCAATAGGACTTCTGGTGGAAGAATGTACATAGACCTTACTTGACTTATCCGCATTCTCATATATGTACTGTGCCAACTTAAGCGGCACATAGATAAACTCTTCAGTTCCAAGTACCGTAACGGTATTTTTACCCTTTATCAAAGTCTTTATATCTATATTTTTTTCGAGGTACTCTTCCAACCTTATTATTTCATTATCAAGATCTTTTTATATTTAACAGTCTTCTTGTTCTTATATCTGTTTTTAAAATCTATATATTTTTATATTGTTTTTCTTTCGGTGCATTTTTCTATTCTATATACATCTCCGTCTGTGATTGTATCAAGCACATCGGCTTCAAAGTTTTCTTTATTTATATCTCGTATATAGACAATTTCCACATTTCTTTCTTTAAAAAACTTTTTTCGATCTTTTGAGAGTGTATTTGTAAGCGGTGCTATCGCATATTTTTTGTTTCCGTTAAATATGCTCTCTATTTCCTCTATACAATGCCATATTGTATTGCCTGTAGTTATCTCATCTTCTACAAATACAATTCTATCAATCCTTTCATAGATTTCTTTCATATCGGCAAGTACAATTCTTTGTTCCGTGGCGTGGCTATGTGCCTCCGTAAAATATATGTACTCATTTTCTGCACATATATTTTCTCTGGTTGTCTGCATAAAATAGGCTCCGGCACTGCTTGCCAGAGTCGCTCCTATCGCTATTGCCGTTTCCGCAAAACCTATAACAAGTGCATTCTTTAATATATTTTTTGAAAGTTTTGCAAGTGTACCATACTCATTTTCAACGTCTTCAATCAACGCCGGCTTATGTTTGCCCTGATTGGCATTGATTATCAAATAGCCTCTTTTATTATTGTTGAGGCGTTTTGCAAGGCTTATCTTATCCATTTATCCCACCAATATAAATATTTATCAACATAAATATAGGGGTGACTTTCGCCACCCCTATATTAAATTCAAATCTCATCATCCGAATTATAAATCTGGAATACCTGGTACTCCTTTATAAATTCAAATCCGACTCTTGAAGCAAGCTCCACAGAATGTTGATTTCTCACATCCACATATGGATTTATCTTATTGTCTTCAAGATTAAATGAAACATTGGATGCCGCTGTAAGAGCAAGGTTTCTTCTCCTGTATTCAGGATTTGTAGCAAATACAAGCTCCATAAAATCATCATTGTATACTCTGCCCATACATCCGCTTACAGCTTTATTGTCTTTATATACCATATATCCCAGTGCATCCTTCTTAAAGTCCTCACTGTTGTCAAAGCAGGCTGAGAAGTCTTCGCTCCACATATCGTTTAAGAGAGCTTCGTATTCCTCAGGCTTAACTTTATCTATAGTAAGTCCTTCTTCCAATGCACCGTTTAACTCTACCAACAGTTCTCTGTTTTTTATACCTTTAAACTGCAAAAGATATCTTGAAAAATTTCTGTATCTGCAATCTATATTCTCTACAAGCCAGTCTATCCAAGACTCTGAAGTAGGGATAATATATGATCCTTCTCCATGTCTTGCTATAGTTCCCCACAAAGATACAGCCCTGTCCTTTTTTGGAGTAACTCCCAATATATACATATAGTGGTATATTTTTATAACACAGTATGAAGCTGCTCCTGTAGCAGGTACCCAGACTCTTCCACCTTTTCCGGCAAGCGCCTGTCTAACTAAGATGTCGTCTGTCGCCAACTCCGCCAGACCTTCCCTTTCCTTCAAACCAAGTTCAACCATAATACCCTTCCTCGTCTAATCTTTTTATTTTCTTTATAAACATAGTTTAACACAAAGAATGGGTTTATACTACAATAAAAAACTATGCTCTTTGTTTAAATTCTTCCTTATGAATCTTCGACACTCTCACAAATCTATTCAACTCTTCATCTGAAAGTTCAGGACTGTCTTCATCATATAAAATAGGACATTTCTTTGCATCCTCTACTTCTTTCATCTGTTCTGTTGTCAATTTTGTTTCTTCATCCCACTCAAATAGCATATCCCCCTCCACAATAATGTATTACTGATTTAATTATAATTTTTTATGTCTTAATTTTCAATATATAAAAAATCCCCCTCATACGAGGGGTAAAATCTTAACCTATAACATTTGCCATACGAATGATAGGTCTGTAGTTATAATTTGAAATCTTGATTCCTGTTCTTGCAGATGAAGCATGTACTATCTTTCCGTCGCCTATATACATAGCAACATGGCTTACAGATCTGCCTGAACCGTAGAAAATAAGATCGCCGGGCTGTAACTGGTCTGCACTTGCTACTGTAGTACCTCTTGTAGACTGCTCTGAAGATGTTCTAGGAAGGCCTACACCTGCCGCATTTGCCAAGATATACTTTACAAAACCTGAGCAATCAGCTCCGATATAAGGGTTTGTACCGCCGTATATATATCTTCCGCCTACGAAACTCTTAGCAAAATTTACAATCTCTTCTCTCCTGTTTGCAGACTTTGTCTCCATTATCTTCTGTGTAGCTGAAGCTGCCGCCGCCTCCACAGATTCAAGCTCCTCTATAGAAGCGTCGCCCGTCTTTATTGACATATATCCTTCAACATCGTTGTAAGAAACCCTTGCATAGCCGCTGCCCATATCTTCAAGTATCTGGAATACATCTCCCCTGCTTGCCTTACCGATTGTCTCATTTGATGTCATGCTCTTGTAGATATCAAGTGAGCCCGCCTCAACTGTTGCTATATATGTACCGCTCTTAAGTGCAGGACCGCTCATAATGCTCTGTCCGTACTGATAAGTAATCTTTCTTACTGTTGTTGCAAAAGATGTAACAGGTGAAAGAGTGGTTATAGTCATTGCTGAAAGTATTCCGATTAAAAGTTTTCTTGTGTTATTCATTTTAGGCTCCTTATTCCTTTTATGGTAAACCGACTTAAGTCGGTATTAAAATCTCTAATAATTACAAACGTTTATGTTTGTTAAGTAATTGTTACGAAACATAGTATAAGCTTACACCATCCATATGTCAAGCTTTTTTTATATAATTTGAATTATTTTTTTCTATATCTGTTTTTCATTAGTGAAAAGGGTATAAATACCATCTACAGACGATATTTATACCCTTTTATTGTTAAACTCTTACAAATTTTATTTCAAAAAGGCCAATCCAATATTGACACATATCAATCAAACTTGTAAATAAATATATATTGCACTGAAATAAAATCACAATATTTTTGTCTTTTATCCACTGTAAAGGTATTACGGATACCGGTTTACAGCCTGAATTTTTGGCCTTGAAATCTATAAATTATTAAACTGTGTAACACTTTTGTAACAACTTAGTGCCTATTTTTATTATCTACAATCCCTTTTATAAGCCCTACCACTATAAGCACCGCTATTATCGGCAGGAGTACAGGTGCCAAAAATGAAAATACCGCCACTATAACGACCGCTACAAGTACAAGTATTGCCAACACAATAATTAAAGGAAGTATCAAACTCTTGCCGGTCATATTATAGATTTTAAAAGCACCGTTTTCTTCGTGGGGCTCCTCATAATCTTTATCAAAGCCTTTATTGTTAAACTCATAATCCTGATTTTCTTTGTAGCTATCGGTACTTTCCTCAATCACTTCATCCTCAAGTCCTACAAACACGTCACTGTAACCTTCAGCTACTTTTATTGAATTGGCGATGAGCCTCGGGTCGCCAAGTTCATTCATGACATCATCCATGCTTCTTCCTTTTGCAATCTCTCCGTCAATATATGAGGAATAGTAGTCTAAATTATATTCTATAAGAGACTGTGAACCTGTCGAAAACAAGGCTCTTTTCAGTCCTTCAAGGAACTCTTCCTTTGTCATTTATCCTCCTAAATATATCTTTTCAACTCTTCTCTTCTTTGCTTATAGTCAGGTATCTGCTTTGCCACTTCATCCCAAAAAGCTTTGGAATGGTTCATCTGCTTTAAATGTGCAAGCTCATGTACACATACATAATCTATCAATCTCTCAGGCAGAAAAAACAGCTTGAAATTGAAATTCAAATTTTTCTTTGAAGAACAGCTTCCCCATATAGTCTTTACATTCTTTATCCTGACCATATTGAAGTGAACATTCATCCTCTTTGCAAAATCATTAAGCCTCTTTTTAAATATCTTGCCTCCTGCAGAGTGTAACCAAAATTCTACCATACTTTCATACTTATCTAAAGGCAAAATAATATGAAAATTTTCATCATATTTCATGAATAAAGATTCCGCTTCTTAACTTAGGCTCAAACCATGTGGACTTCGGCGGCATCAGCTTGTTTTCATCCGCTACTAAAAAAAGCTCCTTCATAGAAGTCGGATGCATCAAAAATGCAACTTTCCCTCTTCCGCACTTAAGCTCACTCTCTAAAAATTCCACACCTCTTATACCGCCTGCAAACTTTATTCTGTTATCCGTTCTCGGGTCCTTTATTCCGAATATCGGACTAAGCACAAAATCCTGCAATATGGATACGTCCAGACTCTTTATAGTATCGTCTGCTATAATCTCTTTCTTAGCCTTAAGAATATAGAACTTATCTTCAAGCAGCATACCGAACTCATGTCTGTTTGTAATCTCTTTTTGCACAGGGCATTCTTTTATATCAAAGTCTTTTGAAATACTTTCAAGTACCTCATCCTCACTCTTTAAGTTCAAATCTAAGACTATTCTGTTGTACGGAAGGATATGCAGCTGTCTCTCATCAAATATTACAGATAAAAAGTAGTTGTACTCGGCATTCTTATCATCATATTTTTGTCTTCTCTTTAATGCCACCTTTACGGCGGAAGCCGCTCTGTGATGTCCGTCCGCAATATACAGTGATGAGATATTCTCAAAGCATCCTTCTATCTGTGTATTGTACTCTCTTTCAACCTTCCACACTCTATGCCTTACATTATCCTCACATACAAAATCATACAGCGGCATATTTTTAGTATTTTGTGAGATTATCTTTTGTAAAGTATCGTTTGCCTTGTATGCCAGAAATATGGGACCTGTCTGTGCGCTCAGTGTATCCACATGATTTATTCTGTCAATCTCTTTTTCTTCTCTGGTATTCTCATGCTTTTTTATAATATTATTCAAATAATCACCTACACTTGCAAGTCCGACTATACCTGTCTGACTCCTGCCTTTCATTGTAAGCTCATACAGGTAATAGCTGTCACAGACATCTTCTTCATATATACCCTTGTCTTTAAACTCATTATACAAATCTCTTGCATACTTATAAGCCTCTTTTGAGTACATATCAAAATCATCGTCAAACGCCGTCTCCGGTCTGTCAATATTTAAAAAGGCATATGGTTTGCCTGCCACAGCCGCCTTTGCTTCTTTTCTGTCATATACATCATATGGCAATGACGCCACCTGCTTTGCCATATCCTCTCTCGGTCTTACACATTTGAAAGATTTTACTATAGCCATCCGTCTCTCCCTAAGTTTTTATTAAATCTCTTCAGAGTATTCTATCAAATGTAGTAACAACAAGCAATATTATATAATGAAGGACTTAAGTAAAGTCATATATTCCTGTGTGCTGTTATAAAATTTTGACAGTAGAAAAAAACACTTGTAAATAGTATAATATCGTAAGCAGTGTCGGCAAAATAAAGAGGTGGAACTATGGAGTATACTGAGATAAAATTAAACGTTTCAAATGACAACATCAAAGAATATAAGCTGTTTGAAGGAATAAAGATATATTCAGATATATTTATATCTGAAGACAAAAAAATCGCTTACAAATAAAAGGGTTTATATTACTAAAAAAAGAAAAATTATGTCTACTATGAAAGAACGGATGTGAATTGGAATTATTGGAATGATAAAAAAATAAGTATGATTTCAGTTTTTGATACGAACAGTATCAAACATAATATTATATTTGAAGTATCAAAAGACTTGACTTCATTTTCACATTATCTGGGAGAAAAAAAGTTGTTGAAAAGATTATGTTAAACGAAGCAACCGGAGAGATTGTGGAAAAAAATTGGATATATAAATATATTCTCAGTTTCAGATTTTAATATTTCTTAGTACACAAAGGGGATAAGTTCTTCTTATAAAGAGCTTATCCCCTTTAATGGCATATTGATTACTCTATGATTTCTTCTATTTCACCTATCAAAATAAAATGCGGCTCCCAGCCTCCATGACCGTCAGTATAGATATCAGGATAAAGTTCATAGTAGTCTTTTATTTCCTGTAATTACTTTATAACTCTTACTTTCAAAACTCCGTCAATGGCATTTAACTCATCAACCAGTTTCTCACTCGCCTTACTCTCTATATCAATAAGTGTATATGCTCTTGATGCCTTTGACTTGTTTGTAAGGTCTGAGATATTGTAACCGTTTTTTGCAAATGCTGATGTAATCTGACCGATCATATTCGGAATATTCTTGTGTAGGATTGCAACTCTTCCTTCAACCTGACATACTCCCATATCACAGCTTGGGAAATTCACAGAGTTCTTGATATTACCGTTTTCAAGGTAATCCACAAGCTCATTTGCAGCCATCACAGCGCAGTTATCCTCACTCTCCTGTGTGGAAGCACCCAGATGCGGTATTACTATCGCCTTTCCATCTTTGCAGACTTTGTATTAGGGAAGTCGGTAACATATCTTGCAACCTTTCCGCTCTCAAGAGCCTTCTCCATCTCATCGTCATCTACAAGCAGATCTCTTGCAAAGTTGAGGATAACAACTCCGTCCTTCATCTCAGCTATGGAGTCCTTACCTATCATACCCTTGTTGTCATTTGTAAGCGGTACATGAAGTGTAATATAGTCACAATCTTTGAAGATCTCGTTGATATCTGTGATATGCTTTATCTTTCTTGAAAGTCTCCATGCGGAGTTTACGGAAATATACGGGTCATATCCCAGTACTTCAAGTCCGAGTGATGCAGCTGCATTGGCAACCTCGGCACCTATCGCACCGAGTCCTATTACTCCGAGCTTCTTGCCCTTTATCTCTCCGCCTGCAAAGTTTTTCTTACCCTTTTCCACATCTTTTGAAATGGTATCCGAATCCTTGATGCTTCTTGTCCACTCAATGCCTCCGACTACATCTCTTGCCGCCAAAAGCATTCCGCATATTACAAGTTCCTTTACACCGTTTGCATTTGCTCCGGGTGTATTAAATACTACTATTCCGGCATCTGCACATCGCTCAAGCGGAATATTGTTTACACCGGCACCGGCTCTGGCAATTGCAAGGAGATTTTTTGAAAATTCCATATCTCCCATTGCTGCAGACCTTACCATGATTGCATCCGCCTCGTTTATATTGTCTGTAAGCTCATAGTTTTCGTCAAATATATCTGTTCCCACGCTTGCGATAGCGTTTAGGCAATGTATCTTTTTCATTATATCTCCTTATGCATTTCCTGTTCAAACTTCTTCATAAAATCAACCAGCTTTTCTACGCCTTCCTTCGGCATAGCGTTGTAGATGCTGGCTCTCATTCCGCCTACACTTCTGTGTCCTTTTAGGTTTACAAATCCGTTTGCCTCCGCCTCTTTGATAAACTTCGCATCAAGCTCCTTATCTCCTGTAACAAAAGGTGCATTCATAAGTGAACGGTCTTCCTTTCTTACAGTGCCTTTAAAGAGATTTGATGAATCAAGGAAATCATAAAGAATATTTGCCTTTTCTTCATTTCTCTTCTTCATTGCGCTAAGTCCTCCAAGTGATTTTATCCACTTAAACACCTTACCGCATATGTAGATGTTATATGTAGGAGGTGTATTATAAAGTGACTTGTTGTCGGCATGGATTTTATATCTGAGCATTGAAGGTGTGCCCTCAAGTACATCATCAGTCACCAAATCATCTCTTATGATTACGATTGCCAAGCCTGCAGGTCCGATATTCTTTTGAACACCGCCCCAGATAAGCGCGTACTTATTCACATCCATAGGCTCGGACAAAAAGCATGATGACACGTCCGCTACCAAATCCTTGCCCTTTGTATTCGGCAATGTCTTAAACTTTGTACCGTAGATTGTATTGTTCTCACAGATATATACATAGTCCGCATCTTCTCTTATAGGTAAATCCGAGCAGTCCGGAATGTATGAGAATGTCTTATCCTCACTTGATGCCACAGCCACTACGTCGCCATACATCTTTGCTTCCTGAAAAGCTTTCTTTGCCCACTGTCCTGTGATGATATAGTCGGCTTTCTTGTTCTTCATAAGATTCATCGGAACCATTGCAAACTGTGTATGTCCACCGCCCTGTAAAAACAGCACTTTATAATTATCAGGGATGTTTAACAAATCTCTGATATCTCTTTCGGCTTCTTCTATTATCTCTTCATATACCTTGGAACGGTGACTCATCTCCATAACGGACATTCCGCTGCCTTTATAATCAAGCATTTCTGCAGCTGCCTCTTTTAAACTTCCTCCTGAAGTACTGCGGGACCCGCACTGAAATTATAAACTCTTCCCATGATAATCTCCTTATAACTTATATTAAAACCTACGAAGGTAGATTCCTTGCATTATTTTACCGGATGTAACTTCAAATCTTTTTCATCAAATGCATCTGATATGGCGGCTCCCGGTGATACCATCGGAAATACCTTCTCATCAGAATCGATCTCACAGTCGATAACAAAAGTGGTATTTGACTTAAGCGCCTCGTCAAATGCTGCATCAAACTCTTCTTTTGTAGTAACTTTCTTTGCTCTTGCCCCCATAGCCTCAGCCAATTTTACAAAATCGACTTTGTCTCTTAATATAGTCTGTGAATATCTCTTACCGTAGAAGAGATTCTGCCACTGTCTTACCATTCCAAGCACATGGTTGTTGATAACAACCTGTATAATCGGTATATCATATCTTGTAGCGGTAGCTATCTCATTCATATTCATCCTGAAGCAACCGTCACCTGCAATATTGACTACAGTCTTATCAGGCTCTGCCACCTTAGCACCTATAGATGCTCCAAGTCCGTAGCCCATCGTTCCGAGTCCGCCTGATGTTATAAGTGTTCTAGGATGTGTAAACTTATAAAACTGTGCTGCCCACATCTGGTGCTGACCTACCTCCGTACAGATGATGGTGTCGTCCTTTGTCTTTTTATCTATAGTCTCTATGATGTACTCGCCTGTAAGTCCCTGCTTGTTTGTTCTGATCGGATACATATCCTTTAATCTTTCGATATGTGCAATCCACTCATCATGATGCAGAGGATCAAGTCTTGAATTAAGCTTTCTTAAGATAAGTCTTGCATCTCCCACCAAGCTGTAATGCGCCTTGATATTCTTGCTGATTTCAGCCGCGTCCACATCTATATGTAAAATCTTTTGCATTTTTTTGCAAACTTCTTTGCATTACCTATTACTCTGTCCGAGAATCTTGCGCCTATTACAATAAGCAAATCACACTCGGTTATTCCAAGGTTACTTGTCTTACTTCCGTGCATTCCGACCATACCGGTATATTTCGGGTCTGAACCGTCAAACGCTCCCTTACCCATAAGTGTATCGGCTACAGGTGCATCTATCTTTGATACAAAGCTTCTTAGTTCCTCACTTGCATCCGAAAGTATTGCTCCGCCGCCTACCAAAACATATGGTTTTTTTGCCGCTCTTATAAGTGATACGGCATCCAAAATATCTTCTTCACTTACATCCGCCTTAGGACTTATCTTCTCAGGCTCTTTGTACTCATACTCAAAGCTGTCTCCTGTTACGTCCTTTGTAATATCTATAAGTACAGGGCCCGGTCTTCCGGTAACTGCAATCTTAAAAGCTCTTCTTATAGTATCCGCAAGCTTGTTGCCGTCTTTTACTATAAAGCTGTACTTTGTTACAGGCATCACTATACCTGATATATCCACCTCTTGGAACGAATCCTTTCCGAGAAGGTTATTACCTACATTACAGGTAATGGCAACCATAGGTATGGAATCCATATATGCACTTGCAATACCTGTTACAAGATTGGTAGCTCCCGGACCGCTGGTGGCAAGACAAACCCCCACCTTACCGCTTGCTCTGGCATATCCGTCCGCAGCATGTGAAGCTCCCTGCTCATGGCTTGTAAGTATATGTCTTATTTTATCCTGATTTTTATATAACTCATCATATAGGTTTAATATTGCACCGCCCGGATAACCGAAAACCGTATCCACGCCCTGTTCCAACAGACATTCAACTATTATCTTTGAACCACTTATTTTAGCCATACATCCTCCTATAATTCATCTACAGTTAAAACCGCACCTCTCGGAGCGCCTGAAACCAGCTTTCTGTATCTTGCAAGATAACCTGTAACCTCATTAAGTCTCGGCTTCCAGCTTTCTCTTCTCTTTGCAAACTCTTCTTCGCTTACTCTTGCATTGATAGTGTTTGCATTGATATCTATATCAATGATATCGCCTTCTTCTACAAGTCCTATAGGACCGCCTACAGCAGCCTCAGGTGAAACATGACCTATTGACGCGCCTCTTGAAGCTCCTGAGAATCTACCGTCCGTGATAAGTGCCACGGTGGTATCAAGTCCCATTCCGGCTATAGCCGATGTAGGATTTAACATTTCTCTCATTCCAGGACCTCCCTTAGGTCCTTCATATCTGATAACCACTACATCTCCCGGCACTATCTTGCCGCCCTTTATAGCTGTGATAGCATCTTCCTCACAGTCAAATACTCTTGCAGGTCCTGAGTGCTTGAGCATCTCCGGAAGTACCGCACTTCTTTTTACCACACATGAATCAGGTGCTATATTACCTTTAAGTACCGCAATACCTCCGACCTTTGAGTACGGGTTCTCGGCAGGTCTTATAATATCCGTATCAAGATTTATTGCATTCTTTATGTTCTCTCCGACTGTCTTACCTGTAACCGTCATACAGTCCAGATTTAACAGTCCGAGCTTTGATATTTCCTTCATTACGGCATAGATACCGCCGGCCTCGTTAAGTTCCTCTATATATGTATGTCCTGCAGGTGCAAGATGGCAAAGGTTCGGTGTCCTTGCGCTTATCTCATTTGCTATATCCACATTCAGCTCCACACCTGCCTCATAAGCTATAGCCGGAAGGTGAAGCATTGAGTTTGTTGAACATCCAAGCGCCATATCCATTGTAAGCGCATTTATGAATGCTTCCTTTGTCATAATATCTCTTGGACGAATATCTCTTTTTAACATTTCCATTACTGCATATCCGGCTCTCTTTGCAAGACGGATTCTCTCGGAATATACTGCAGGTATTGTACCGTTACCTCTAAGTCCCATTCCGAGGACCTCTGTAAGACAGTTCATTGAGTTTGCAGTATACATACCTGAACATGAACCGCAAGTAGGGCAGGTCTTATTCTCATATTCCATCACATCATCTTCACTCATCTTTCCTGCAGCGTAAGCGCCCACAGCCTCAAACATACTTGAAAGTGATGTGTTCTTTCCCTTAACTCTTCCTGAGAGCATCGGGCCGCCCGATACAAATACTGTAGGGATATTTAATCTGGCTGCCGCCATAAGCATTCCCGGTACCGTCTTGTCACAGTTTGGAATCATTACAAGTGCATCAAACTGATGTGCCATTGCTACAGTCTCTGTAGAGTCCGCTATCAAATCCCTTGAACAAAGCGAATACTTCATTCCTATATGTCCCATTGCTATACCGTCACATACTGCAATCGCAGGAATACTACAGGTGTTCCTCCCGCTTCCGCTACGCCGAGCTTTACCGCATCCGATATCTTATCCAAGTTTATATGTCCCGGTACTATCTCATTGAATGAGCTTACTATACCTATTATAGGCTTTCTCATCTCCTCAGGTGTCATACCCACAGCGTTTAAAAGCGATCTGCTCGGTGCCTGTTGCATACCTGATTTCATATTGTTTGAGCGTAAATTCTCCATTTTTTCCTCTTTCTATTAAAACCTTTCAAATACTAATATATGTCATCTATATCTATTTTGCCTTTATCAATAGCTGTTGCTTCGGTAAGCCACTCTGATACTATATCCCCCATTTGCGAAGTCTTAAGTACTTTGATTCCCGGGGACTTTAAATCCCATGTTCTGTAATTGCTGTCTAATACATCTTCAACCGTATCTTCTATCCTCTGTGCCTCTTCTAAAAGCCCCAGAGAATGTCTAAGCAACATTGCTGCGGAAAGTATAGTCGCAAGCGGATTTGCTTTATTCTTGCCTGCTATATCAGGTGCGGAGCCGTGGCTTGGCTCATACAGTCCGAAGCTACCCTCTCCAAGACTTGCACTTGGAAGCATTCCTATAGATCCCGCTATCATACTGGCTTCATCGGATAATATATCCCCAAACATATTTTCAGTAAGCATTACATCAAACTGTCTCGGTTCCTTTACCAGTTGCATTGCCGCATTGTCTACAAGCATATGCTCCAAAGTAACCTCAGGATATTCCTTAGCCACTTCTTCCACAACACTTCTCCAAAGTCTTGAGCTGTCGAGGACATTTGCCTTATCTACACTTGTAACCTTCTTTTTTTCTCTTGTCATAGCGATATCAAAGGCCACCTTTGCCACTCTCCTAATCTCATTTTCATTGTATACAAGAGTATCTACAGCCGTTTTTACACCGTCAATCTCCTTAGTGTGTCTCTCACCGAAGTAAAGACCACCTGTAAGCTCTCTGACTATCACCATATCAAACCCTCTTTCTGCAATTTCTTCCTTTAAAGGACATGCCGACACAAGCTTAGGATATAATGTAGCCGGCCTCAGATTTGCAAAAAGTCCGAGTTCTTTTCTAATCTTTAAAAGTCCCGCCTCAGGTCTTAAATTCGGCGCCACATCATACCACCTTGAGTTGCCGACATCTCCGCCTACCGCACCCAAAAGCACGGCGTCACTTTTCTTTGCAATCTCTATTGCCTCATCTGTCAGCGGCACTCCGTATTTATCAATAGAGCATCCGCCCATATCTATTTCAGTAAATATAAATTCATGGTCATATGCATCTGCAACTGCCTCAAGCACTTTTTTTGCTTCTCTTATTATCTCCGGTCCGATACCGTCACCGGGTATCAAAGTTATATTAGCTTTCATATATATCTCCATTCCGAATGCCGCTATAGTAATGAACTTATTTACTATTTGATTAAACATTCCAATGCTTTTTTTGTTTTTACAATCCTTAATTAAAAAGATTTTTCTTACCATAATACTTTTAAAAATAATCTTTTTTTCAACTTTACAGTCCACTATTCTCAATTTTGAGCATATTTTTTTCTATATTATCCATAACATTTGGTTAAGTAAGGCATTAAAAAAGGACCAAAGACAAATCTTTGGCCCCCTTCTTTAGAAATCTTCTTCTTCATCTTCTTCAGCTATAACACCTAATATAGCCCCCATAGTACCTGCCGATACCGCAACCGCCACCACTATAACGAGTCCTACAATACCTGCAAAAATTGGCATAATGTCCATATGTACCTCCCAAAGCCTGAAAGCTTATTTTATAAAAACACCCGTAGGTGTCAGTGTTAACATCTATAAAACTGGGCCAGCTGGATTTGAACCAGCGAATGCAGGAGTCAAAGTCCTGTGCCTTACCGCTTGGCGATGACCCAATAATCAAAAAAAGGGTGGGTAGAGGGATTCGAACCCTCGGCCTCCAGAGCCACAATCTGGCGCGCTAACCAACTGCGCTATATCCACCATATGTCATATACTATGACAAAAGCAGGTGATGGGAATCGAACCCACGTATTCAGCTTGGAAGGCTGATGTTCTACCATTGAACCACACCTGCAAAATCAAGTGAGCCTGAAGGGATTCGAACCCCCGACCCTCGGCTTAGAAGGCCGATGCTCTATCCAGCTGAGCTACAGACTCATATATTTTGTTTTTAGAAAACAAATCGGGGTGACAGGATTCGAACCTGCGACCCCCTGGTCCCAAACCAGGTACTCTAGCCAAACTGAGCCACACCCCGTCGATTCATTTACTCAATCGCGTCTCTCAGACACATACAGCATTATACCGAAGCATTATTGCAATGTCAAGCACTTTTTTAAAAATTTTAAAAAAGTTTTGTCTCCAAAAAATAATCCCGGGAAGGCCTTATTTAAAGGCTTTCCCGGGTTATCATTTATTTAAAATATTCATGACCTCCATAAGAAAACAAATAAGTCAAAGATGAATCAAACCATCCTACTGCATGGTCTGTAGAATAAGCTCTGTCCATAAAGTATAGTGCACCTCTTGAGTAATCCTCTCCCATCAAAGCATCGTTTACACCCTTGATGGTGTCTTCACTTACTTTAACCTTGAAAAATCGCTTATCCCTGATAGGCGAAAACTGACCTTTACTGAAAATAACATCGGTAATCGTGTTTTCAAAATGACTTGACCGAACCCTGTTGATAACCACATTGGCTACAATGGTTCTGCCGTAAACATCATTATCACCTACCTCAGCTTCTACAATTCTTAGCAGATTATTGTAATCCTCAACTGTAAGAGAAGGTAAATCTAACGCCTTTCTTCTTTCCTCCAGAAGCCTTTCCATTTTTCATTTCCGGTCTCCTTTTGAACGATTCTGGGCAAATCTATATTCTCTTCCTCAGCAGTTGTATCTTCTAATCCGGCATTATCCAAAACGTCTCCGGTCGCGGCTTTGTCCTCGTCATCATCCTGACTTTCATCAGATGAATTGATTACATCAGCACTGACCGCATTCTTTCCGCTTCCCGCAAATTCGTTACTTGAAAATGCAACGACACTTATTACAGCACCTCCTATAGTGAGCAACGCCATGTGTCTATACATCCTCTTTGTGATTCTCATGGGTATTGCTATGATCTTACCACAAATAGATTTAAGAAACGATGTAACTCTTGGCATAAAATCTCTCCTTTAATACAATCGCTAATTTTCTGAATTATAGTGATTGTAAAAGGAAATGTCAATAATGTCATAAATATGTCATATTTTCGTAAGCATTACTTAATATATTTTGTTTTCTCAAAATAATACTAAAACTGTATAATATATCATAGATTTATTGGTTAAAATCTGCATTCAGCCACTTTATAGCGTACCTGACATAGAGTGCCGCACCTATATCAAGTGCATTCTCATCAATATCAAAGCCTTCATTATGAATCTGAATCAAGGTATTGGGCTTATCCTCATTAGATGTACCGAGATATGCGTATGCTCCGGGTACTTCAAGTATAAACTCGGCAAAATTGTCGCCGCCAAGTGATATCGGTCTTGTCTTTATAGCTTCATCACCTAAGATATCTCTTACAACCTCTCTTACTTCTTCACTTGCTCTCTCGTCATTTATCAATGCTGATGTATAATCCGTCCAAATAACCTTAGCACTTCCGCCATAAATTTCCGCAATATTTTGTGCCGTCTTTGTTATCTTATCTCTTACATCCTGCCTTGTTTTGGCTGATGTGGTCCTTGTTGTTCCCTCTATCACACCGCTGCCTGAAACTATATTGTAAGAAGTTCCGGAATTCAATATCCCTATACCTATTACTACAGGATCTATAGGAGATGTGGTCCTTGTAACAAGTGCCTGAAGCGCGACCACCGTCTGTGCCGCAATATAGAGCGCGTCTATACCCAGCTGCGGTGTGGATACATGAGTAGCCTTGCCCTCTATCTCTATTCGAAAGTGGTCTACCGCAGCATTGTTTATAGCTGTTGTAACACTACCTGACCGCATCTTAGATCCGGAGCTACATGGAGTCCGAATATTCTTTCAACTCCCTTCACTTCACCGTTTTTTATCATCTCCTGTGCGCCTGCACCTATCTCTTCACCGGGCTGGAATATAAGCTTTACCGTGCCTGCAAACTTGTCTTTATTGTTTGCAAGTACTATTGCCGCTCCAAGTAATGACGCGTTATGTAAATCATGTCCGCAGGCGTGCATAACACCTTTATTCTCGGAGCAATATGCTCTGTCATCTCTTTCAAGTATAGGGAGTGCATCTATATCCGCTCTGAGCGCAACCACTCTGTCCTTGGCTTCTCTGGTACTGTTTTGATGACCGACATTACTTTCAGATTCGTCGGCTCCCGTATTTTTTGCAGGCTGTGAGGCCGCCTCTCCTCTTATAAAGCCTACCACTCCGGTTCCTGCACTTCTGTAATGCTCTATACCCAGCTTGTCAAGCTCTTCTTCTATCCTTGTGGCTGTACGATACTCTTTCATACTAAGTTCAGGATGCAGATGAAAATCTCTTCTGAGTTCCACCAATTTTTCATGTATTTTCTTTACTTCATTTAATATATCCATAATGCCCTCTTTATTTTATCCTTTATTCCTACTTATTTAATAGGTTTGTTTTATAGTATCACTTTTAAAATTTCAGGTCAAGCTGTAGCTAAAAATTTTAAAGGCCGTACTCACATTCTGTGAATACAGCCTTTATTACATCTTTATTTGATTTTTGTAAGCTTTCCGCTCAGTACAAATCTTGCATCGTCAAATTCGTAGCTGCAAGTTGACAGTGTAAAAATCTTATCGCCATACTTAGGCTCTATATCCGATTTGAAAGCGGAGGAATTTTTCTGATTCTTTACCCAGTTATCAAACTCCTCACTATCACTAAAGTCAAGCTGCCACGCGTCTTCCTCCACATTTGAAACATGACCTGCAAAAAAGTCAATCAGATAAACCGCATCTTCCGTTATCAGATACCCTTCCTTGTGGCTGTCAAAGAAATCCTGCTTCTTATATCCTTTAAGTGCCGCAAACATACTTCCGTTCTTCATATGATGTCCGTATATTATATTATGGACATCACTCAGATCGACAGGATTTCTGGTATCCAAAAATATCGCACCTGCCGGATTCTCGGTTTTATCTACCATATGGTCAAGGTAGTATTCATTATCTGTAGTATGCACTATTGGATAGTTTATCTTGGTATCGGGCAAATATATCCAACCCATGACATCACTGTTTACTTCTTTCAATCCCTTAAAGTCCACATCAGGATACGGCTTTTCTTCAGCTGTAGTCTCTTCTTGCAGTGCACTTGTAGTGGCAGTCGTCTGCTCTATGGTATACTTATCAATTTCTTTGTAGGTATCCACACCTTTTTTATATTCACTTTGTATTTTTATTATATTGAATGCGGCATACAATGCTATTGCCAAAAATACAAAGCAAAGTACTGTTCGTATCTTATCTCTCAAGTTTTTCTCCTGTCTATAATACTTACAATCAGGGTTCCAAGTCGCTTACAGCCCTGCTGCATACAAACTTTAATATGAAACCTTAAGTATCACAAATTTTTATAAAGTATATCACAGATGCAAAAACTATCAAGTATATTTACATTTCCAACCTGTAACTCATACCGCATATATTGACGATATATCCATTATTCATTTCTATATTCTCTTCATTTTCAAGCTTCTTACCGTTTATATATGTTCCGTTTCTTGAGTTTAAGTCTACGGCATAGAGTAAACCTTTCTTTTCAAAGAATTTCAGATGTATCCTGCTCACTCCCTCCACATCAAGTACATAGTCACATATCCTGTCCTGCTTACCTATAATAAAAGGCAGATAAGAAATCTCTATATCTTCCGTGCCGTTAATGCTTCTTAATACTCTGCCTGAACTATTTAACTTTATATCCGTTAAAAGTACCGTATTGGAAATCTCCTCATCTCTAACTTCAAATACGCTCTTTTCTTCATTCAAGCAGGCGGCGCTCACACCAGGCTCATACCCGTCAAATACTTTTTCCAAGAAATCCTCTTCCTCGGTTTGTTCTTTTACCTTATTCCCTTTAAAAATACCTCCGAAAATATTGAACTGCTTTTTCTTTTTATCGCGACATTCTATAGGATTTTCCGTCTCGGTTTCACAGTCAACCACAGGTTCATATCTCTTTACCTCTTTTTGTACACTTCTATCCAAAAGTTCTTCCAAATCATTTATAACAAAGTCCCTTTTCTGACATTCCTTTAACATTCCGTATACAGTTATCAGGCAATCTTTGTCCTCTTTATTTATATTGTCCAATATACTTTCCAAAAGCAATTTCATTTCTTCCTTATTGTTCTCACTTCTTGGAATATATAAAAATGAATATCTTTTCAGATCCAAATCTGTAAATATATACTCAGGATCAAGTACCACCGAAGAGGCTTCCAATAAAAACTCTTCCAGTGCCTTTGTAGCGGATATTATATCAATGATAAAATCCTTTATCTCATCCGTATTCATAGTCCTTACTTCAAGCACCCTTGAAAGAGGTTGAAGTGAACTTATGTCATAGCCAAGTTGAAGGTGTCCATCTACTCTCTTTAACGTCGGCTTTAAAAACCTTTAATCTCATTATGCTCTATCATGCCAAGCTCAAAGGCGTATTTACTTTTCAGCTCAATCAAAAACTTTTCTTCCGGTTCAAATATAAGCAGGTTACTCTTTAGGTTCCTTAGATAATTGACCTTTAAGTCTTTCATATATCCCCTCCAATGCGGTAGTGGCTCTTATATATCCTTCAGGATTATATATACTCACCCTCATACTTTTCTCACCCGACTCTGCGTCAATAAAAAATTTCTTTTCCTCTATCCTCACAGCTTCCTTTTCTTTTAAGTTTATCAAACTCTTAAGTCTCTCTTTGTCATAACCCATATCTTTCTCATCATGTGAGAGTCTTTCTAAAAGCAGATGCAACTCCACATTGTCTACAACATGATTATGCTTATCTATACCGTATCCGATTATGAAGGCTATCCCCAAAAATACGAAAAATATAATATAGGTCATCTCTATTGTAAAACTTCCTCTAAGACTTTCTTTCATACACAAAACCACAGGATACAATTTGCCGCGGTTATAAACGGAAGCATTGCCACCCTTATACCCTTTATCCTTCTTCTTTTCATCATACAGTACATACAAAGAATAAGCGCATATATAGAAACTATGAATACTGAGATAAAAAACAACAATAAATTTTTCTTTAACCCCAATATGGCTCCGCTTCCTATAAAGACAAATGCATCTCCCTCACCTAAAATATTTATTTTACCAAGCGGCAGCAATATCGCTCCGCTTAAAATACCTAAAATCACAGACTTATAATCTATACTTATACCGCTAAAAACTTTATAAACCATAAGCATGACTATGGCCAGATAGAATATAACTATACCGACCGTATATATTTCTTTTTTTCCGATATCCTGAAAGCAAAATATTATAAGTGCCGTTATCAAAATTATTCTTTCTGCAAACAAAATATTCAATGACCACCTCCACAGTATGAACAGGCTCCCAGATGCTCCACATCCGACAACTTTACTCTCTGAACATACGCCGTTATCGCACTGCAATGCGGGTCTGAGTGATACCTTATACCTGAAGGCATAATATATACCGTTCCTCCCGCTCTATTGCCACATCTCTCACACGGATGGTACTTACCTCCGTTTTCATTTCTTAGACTGTTTATGTCTGAAAGCGGTACGGGTCTTAAGTCATTGTAAAGATAGTGACACCTGGGGTTTAGATGGTACCTTGTGGGATTTTTTTACCTATGTACACATACTTTTCATCAGCTGTATTTTCGCTTCCTCCCTTGCCTCCGTCTACTCCTATCCACGCTCTTCTTGTAGCTACCACACTCCTGTCTATACCGTTTTTTTCCGAATATCCCTATAGGCAGTGAATATTTATAATCAATGCGTATACATACAGTCTCACCGTCAGCCATACAGGATGAAAACAGTCCGTTTATATTTCTCATATTCTTATCCGCAATCTCAGTATTTATCTTTGATACCGCAAAGGCGCCTATGGCACCTCCTGATATCACTCCCTTTATACTCTCCATTGCACTGCGGTCATAGTTTTCACCGTTTTCCTCTCTTTTACCTGTACTCAGTCTGTTATAGGTATAGGCATACTGACAGGTATCCTTACATACGGCTTCTGCAATACCCATGACTTTTCTGTCGGTATTCATCATATCAAAAGGCATTAAAAGTATTGCCATGGCTATTATAAAAAGGCTGAAGCACAGGGCGGCTTCAACACTGAGAGAGGCTTTGTGCGTCCTCTTATACCTGCATGCTTGGAGAGCTTTCATTTTTTTGATTTTTAATTTTTTAATTTCTTTGTTATAAATTTCTTTGTTTTCAAAATGATTATAAGAGGACATACAAAACCTCCCTTCAATATATTTTTTCCACCCTTACTTCCATACTGTAGCCCGAGCTTAGACCGCTAAACTCCCTTGAAAATAATGATATTTCACTAAAAAGCCTTTTCGCACCGCAGGATATATTTGCATCTACACCGTATACCATATCCTTTATAAGAAAATCCTTTTGATTAACTCCAATATCAAGCTGCATTATATCCATCATCCTGAAATTTCTCTTTACAGGGTCTTCGATATATAGAAGCATCTTAAGGTAACCCTCATAGCTTATACCTCTCTTAAAGTCATCACTGTTCCCGAGGTCTTTGCTGCTCAACACATCAAATATGGAGTCAAGGTCGGTGTGCCAGTCTTCACCGCTCTTTATTATGGGTACCTTGCCTCCCGACAACAGCCCCTTTATATCTATTGCCGACTCCACCAGTGCCCAAACTGCTATTATAAGGAATTTTACAATAAAGGTTATCTGCGGCAGACAGAGTGCGCCGCTTATAGCCGCCGCAAGCTGTGTGGCAAGTTGCACCTTATCCGAGTCTCTTATTATATGCATATAATTGAGTCCTTCTCTGATTGCAAGCAACTTAAGCACCGCACTTTCAAGATTTGCCCTATCACTACCGGCACCGTTTAATATATACTCAAGCTCATAAGAAAGCGGCGTATTTATATCATCTGTAAAATCTGCAAGTACTTACCCATATACTCATCTATCAAGAGCCTTTCAGCAAGATTTCTGCCTGTGTATCCGCCTGTAGTCGCATTTGACGGCAGACTGAGTGCGTTTATACTCTTAGTGGAAACCGTCCTGTTTGAAGGAATAACCAGTGAAAACACTCCGTCTGAAATCATCTCCTTTAGCTGCTTTAACTTATCTTCCTTATCCTCATCGGCTATACCGTGTTTGCAGCTTAATTTCATTTCACCAAGTGCATATACATCATCACTTACTCTGCTCCAGCCGTCACTGATTTCGCTGCTGTAATCGCCCTCATCATCTTCACTTGCCTCATCAAGTGTACTTTGCAGACTGTCTATATCAGATTCAAGATTATCAAGTTCCGCTATCATACTTTCACTTTGTAAGGACAGCGCCTCTACCTCAAGTCTTCTTTCACTGTCTTTGTCCACATAGTCTTTGAACTTTTCTATTTCACCCTCTATATATGCCTTATTGCTCTCTGAGAGTTTATCAAGGTTTGATGAGTTTTTAGCTTCTATCTCTCTTAACTTTGCCGACATCTTATCGGCTTTCTTCTCATATTTTTTTACAAGCTCAGGAACCTTTTTTAACTTCTTTTTCAGATTCTCGCTTAACTTTTTAAGCTCACCAAGGTTCTTATTATCAAGTGCCTCCTTCATCTTAAGCTTTATCTTTTCCTGTGCTTCAATATTTTCAGAAAGCCGCTTCAATGCCTTTTCCACATCTATAGCTTCTCTTGAGCTGAGTCCGTAGTCCGAGGTAATCTTTTCCATGCTCTTTGCATCCTCAATATCCTTCCACAATTTGTCGGGTGACCCGTCAAATACGGATTCAAAAGTGCCAAGCTTCATATAGTCAATGATTTCCTGCTCAAGATACATTCCGCCTTTGTCATTTAAAGAGATTTTCTTATTCAGGCTTACCGCTGGGTTTTGAATCCTGTACATTCCGCAATTTTTCACATAGGGCTTCATATATTCACACATCAAATCACCGATATTCTCATCGTTCTCACTTTCAAATGCAAATATCCTGTAATTATCCCACATCGCCCTGTGGTATCTGCTGAAAAGCGAATCTATTGCAGAATCTCCTGCTGTTTGTAAATAAAGTCTGGCACTTGAAGTTCTGGCGGATTCCAAAAGTGCACATATAAGTGCGGCAATACAGACAAATATCAAGGCTATAAAGACGGTAACGGAACCTCTTTTTTTCAAGTATATACCTCTTTTGACTTCTTATTGATTTCCTTGAAAATATTGTTTAGAAGCTTACCTATATTGCCTTTGAATATAAGTACCAAACCGATAAGTACTACAAGCACAAGTACTATCTCTATAACTCCGACTCCGTCCTCGTTTTCAAAAAACTCCTTCCAAAATTCCGACATACTCCCTCCTTTTTTACTTTTCCACATTCCGAACATTTTCTCAATAGAATATCAACAATGCCGGAACAATTATCATCATCATCACTATAAGTAACATCATAAAAAGTGGTAAGAGTAACTTGGTATTCAGCTCTTCGCCCTCTCTTTTGGCAAGATTCAACCTCTCCTCCCATGCACTCTGTGACTCCATACCAAGTAAAGTGCTTAATGTGGATATTCCGCTTTTTCTGTTTTGCTCAAGCAGTGATGCCAACTTCATGTACTGCCTTAAAAGACAGCTTCTGCCGAACTCCTTGTACACAACATTTTCCTGTGTACCTGTTTTCAGCCTTGCAAGAGACTTTGCCATCTCTTCATATGCATACCTTTTTTCCTTATTCTCACTCTCATAATCCTTCACTATCCCTTCCCATGACTGTCTGACAGAAAGACCTGCACCTATAAATACAATAAGCTTTGATACTATATCGGGATAGTATTTTAACAATTCTCTCTTTTTCTTTTCAAGCTTTTGCCTTTCATTATTCTTTTCTCTAAGATACAAAAGTATTGCTACAATTATCCCCATTATCCAAATAAGATGAAAATTCATACCGTCTTCAAAGGTGGTATACCAATTTCTTTCCTTCAAAGCTTTCGGGAAGGTAAAATCCCGACTCACCTGCACTTTTTTTATCTGCGACCGATATGTAGTCCTTAAATCTTTTTATAAGACTTTCATCCGCAGTAAGCGGCTTAGACATTACCCTTGCCGGTATGACATAGCTTTCTTCGTAACTTTCATAGCTGAGGGTAACACCGATATCTATATCCACGCTCTCACTAAGGTTCTCATTGTCCACCTTTCCCTGTATATCAATAATATCACTGTCTCCAAAATCCCACTTTATACCAAGTCCCAAATCACTTAACTCGCTTACAGGATTCAAATCTGTGGTGATATTTTGCAGTGAAGTATTCTTTCCCGGAAGTATCTTAAGTATTTCATCCATACCCTTTTTCATGGCTTCCTTTGCTTCCTCATTTGAATAGACACGCTTTGATACGGGTATCTCTATCTTTTGTGAACCTTCAAGTAAACCTTCCACCTCTATTCTTACTTCGGTATCATCCTCGTCCACATAGGGTCTTTCTATATAACCTGACAATTTAGTATTGTTTAAAAATGTTGAACATAAAATAAACAAAATAAAACTCGCTACGACTATAAGCCAATACTTTAATTTATCCGAAAAGATTTGTTTTAGATATTTTTTCATCCGCTACACCTCTATATTTAAAAGTCTTTTTGATATATAGATTGCAAGCAGATATACCGCCAACCCGAAACTCATACATACTCTTCCGATTATTGTCGTGTACATGATATTAAAAAATCCCGGTGAGCTGAGATCAATATATAATACGATAAGTAACGGAAATATATTCATCACCTTCTGTTCAAATCTTTTTGCTGCGGTCATAGTTATTATCTCTTCTTTTATTCTTACCTTATCGCCTATCACGCCTACGGTATGAGCAATGATACTTTCAAGTTCTCCTCCGCTTCTTTTTGCGATTCTAAGTACCTTTGCAAAGCTTCTTATATCCTCACAACGGCTTCTGTAAGCCAAATCGTCAAAGGCCCTCTCCACGCTTATATTCATATATATAAGCTGACATATATATTCAAACTCCTTTATAATCAGGTTGTCCTTTTCATATAAAAGCCTAAGCTCCACCAATGATTCTTTTACCGAATTTTCAAGTGAGTACCCTGCATTTAACAGTGACGAGAGTATCATTATCGCCTCTTTAAACTCGGTCAAAAGCCTTCTTTTCCTTGCTGTAATCAAATCTTTTTTCTTTACTTTGGGATATAAAAAGCAAAAAGGCAGAAGCACCAAAAACATTATTATACTTTTATAAAATATATAAGAAATTAAACTAAACATTCCCGCCGCATAGAAGCTGTATTTCATCCATTCCGCAAATGTGAAACTGTAGCTGTCATAGTCTGTAGCCTGTTGCGAGCAGTTTTTGTTTGTCTTTAAGTTCTCCGACCTTTTTATGGATTTTTTCTTCCATATCATACTCATACAGCTTGTTAAGTCCAATCTCACCATTCTCATACGGTAAAACCTCCAAAATCTCAAGCATCTTTCTTTCGCCCTCTCTAAGTCTGCCCAGGTGAATCATGATATCTATGGCACTTGCTATCTGTGATCTTATGGCGGCAAGCGGAAGTTCGGCACCGCTTAATACCATAGTCTCAAGTCTTGAAAGCATATCTTTGGCACTGTTTCCATGTCCTGTACTCAGTGAACCGTCATGCCCCGTATTCATAGCCTGAAGCATATCAAGGGCTTCTTTTCCTCTTACCTCACCGACTATTATCCTGTCGGGGTTCATTCTGAGCGAAGCTCTTATAAGGTCTCCGATACCGATACTTTTATCACCGTTTAATGTAGCGTTCTTAGTCTCAAGCCTCACAATATTTTTTATATGCATCAGCTGCAGTTCCGCAGAGTCCTCTATAGTGATCACCCTTTCGCTCTTAGGTATATAGCTTGAGAGTGCATTCAAAAATGTAGTCTTACCCGAATTGGTTCCGCCTGAAATAAAGATATTGTAGCCGGCACATACCAAAACTTCCAAAAACTTTGCACATTCCTCAGATAAAGTCCCGTATGAAATCATCCTTTCCATACTTATAACTTCAGGGAATTTTCTGATGGTGATTATAGGGCCGTCAAGCGATATCGGCGGCAATACTATATGCACTCTTGAACCGTCCTCCAGTCTGGCATCCGCAATAGGTGATGAAACATTGACCACTCTGTTTACCTTACTTACAATCTGCTGTATCATATCTTCAAGTACTTCATTGTTTGCAAAGCACTTGTCCCATTTTTCCACTTTTCCACATTTTTCTACGAAGATATCATCTTTTCCGTTCACCATTATCTCAGTGATATCCTTTGCATCCAACAGCTCCTGTAAAATATCCAGTCTTCGAAACGAGTCAAACAGTGCGTTTCTGATATTCATTTTTTCTTCAAGCGGGATATAAAAAGAATGTTCCTTATGTATTATCTCTTTATCTATTATCTCATACAGTTCGTTATCATCTATATTCCTAAGATCTGAAAGCTTATCTCTTATTTCTTTTTTCAACTGCTCATAGATACTCTCATTCGACTCCACATCTTCGGATTTTACCACCTGTATTCTAAGTTCTTCCTCCTCTATTACTTTTCTGTTTAACAAAAGCACCTCCACAATATAAAGCCTGCCAAAAAATAAGGCGCCATAGGCATCATATGCTTATCTCTTAATCCGTATTCACCGTATTTTTCAAGCCGTCCGCAGGCAAGTACTCTTATACAGTAGCTAACGAGCATATTAAACCTTTTGACAAGTTGTGCACTGAAAATAAGATAGACAAGTGCTCCTACTCCTGCAAATATAAGTGCAATCACGCTCATATTGATGCCCTCATATACTCCCAAAAAGCCTATAATCAAAGAGAATAACTTCACGTCTCCGGCACCGAAAAACTTTAGTCTGTAAAGAGCGGAAAAAATGACAAGTGAAATACAAAATCTTATCAAGAAATCTGAATGTAAAATAAAAATACCTGATACAAAATATATCAAAACCAAAACATTCGGTATACGTCTCCAAAATATATCTGTAATTGTTGCGACTAAGAGCAGGCTTCCCACAATATAATAAACCATATCACGCCCCGTCAACCAAACTTGAAATTTGTGAGAAAAACTCATGTCTTTTTAATCTGTTAAAATTGAATATATCATCTGAAATACTCTCCCCCGGCGACTTTATCTCACGAAGCTTATGGATGACTTCGGCATACCCGTTTCTACCCAAAAGAGCTTTAAAATCAGCCACCTTTTTTCTTTCTACTCCGCCGCTCTCTCCGATGACGGGGCAAAAAATTTGCTCACACATATCAAGTATCTGCATTGACCTGCGTCCGATACTTCCGAAATCCAGCACGATAGTTTCAAAAAGATTTGCCGAAAGAATATCATTCATAAATTTGTTAACTCATTGTCGGAAAGATAAAAAAGATCCTCATTGTATCTGGCAGGTAAAATGATATTAAGATCCTCCACCCGACTTATACATTCTCCAAGCTTTGCAAAGTCCAGATCTCCCGTCTTGTATTCATAGAATATATCAGACAAGTCTTTACTGTTTTCCTTTCTGAGTACCGAAAACACGGAGTCGTACTCATCAAATGAAATAAGTAGGGAGCTTGTATTTGTAGAACAAAAATAGGAATGAATTGCCACAGAAAGGCTTGATCTTCCGCACCGATTTATCGGTGAGTAAACGCCGTAGACTTTTGTATTGTTGTGAACTGTAGTAAGCCCGAATGAATCATTCCTTGAAAAAAAGCCCAGTAATTCATCAACTATAGTATGTACACCACAGAATTTAAAAATTGAACAGAACAGCTTTGTCAAATCACTGTATTTTGATTCCACCATCGCGTCATCCGACAAAAGGATAACCGGAAGTCCGGTGTCTATGCACTCGTCTACATTGTCAATATCCGTGATAAATGCCACTACATCCATCAAAGAAGTCTCGCTTTTATACATGTGGAATGATGAGTAGGCGACCGCCTTGAACGGAATCCTGTCCTCCTTGGACAAAAAATCAGATAACTTTAAGGCAAAGCGTATATCCGTATCAATCACCGCTATAATATGCCTCATAAAACTCCTATAGAATTATTTAAAGAAAGGTCCCCAAAAACACAAACTTATATGTGTTCTAATCTCTAGGACTTCATCATAATAAAAAAGAGCATAAAAGTCAATGCTCTTTCTTATATTTATTATATGCTTTTTGTACAAACTTACTTGTAAGTTTTGTAAAAAAATTATTTTATTCTCGGAATCTGCTCCACATCGTAGCTTCTGTTGTTTAATTTGTCTTTAATCTCCTTAGGCAGTGTGGACTTTCCTATACTTGACATCGCAAGTTCCACTACAGCCTTTGCATATTCCTTTTTGTCACTTTCAATAGTTCCAAGCAACTTACCTTCAGCAATAGCGTCCAAGCTTCCTTCGTGCCGTCTATTCCTACAGCCTTTATTCCGGTTATATTGCCCTCTCTGTCTATAGCATCTATAGCTCCGAGTGCCATATCGTCATTGTTTGAGATGACAAGGTCGATATTTTTGTACTCCTTCAGCCACTCCTCCATAAGTGCGGAGCCTTGGGCCCTCTCCCAGTTTCCTATAGCTCCGTTTAACTTATTTATCGGAATATTGTTCTCCTGTAAGGTCTTTATCACCCACTCGGTTCTAACCAGTGAATCCTGGTGACTCGGCTCCCCTTCAAGAAGCACATAGTTTATCACACCGTCTCCGTCAATATCTATGCTGTGCGGATTTTTATTGTAGGCATCTATTATTATCCTTGCCTGCTCGATACCTGCCGACTTCGGTCCTGCCCCGACATAATAGATATTATCGGCTCTGTTCAAATCGTCATCTACAGGCTTTCTGTTAAAGAACACTATCGGAATACCTGCACCTACGGCAGTCTCAATCATATTTGAAGCCGCAAACCTGTCCACCACATTTATCAAAAGCACATCATAGTTGAGTGAGACAAATCTCTCCACCTGATGATTCTGTGTATTTTGATTGTCCTTGGCATCCACCACTTCAAGATTTATCTTGATATCATGTTCCTTTTCATAATCCTTTACATACTCTTCAATCTCCTGTCTGACATTTGAAATAAATGTATCGTCAAACCTGTAAAGACAAAGTCCCAACTTTATAACATTTTTCTTGGGCGACTTAGTGCAACCGGTCATAAAAGCAGTGCTTATCACAACGCTTACAATTAAAACCAATGCAATAATAATATTATATTTCCTCTTCATTTTACTCCCATATTCTTACTCTACAGGAAAAAGCTGTTTTACTATATCTTCATCCTTCAAACTTTCCTTATCAAGCAATATATTTTTCATATCGATATTTGACGTATAGCCTGTCTTTTTAAGGTCCGCCATCAGCATCTCTACAGCCAAATATCCCTCATCATACTCATTCAAACCGGAAAGCGCATCAATATTTCCGTCATCCAGCTTATTTACAAACAATGTGGTTGCTCCGATACAATAAAATCCTTTTATACGCTCATTGTATACACTGCTTCCGCCAAGTATTTTACAAAGATTGTCACTGCTATGTTTATCAAGTGAGAATATATAGGCACTCTTTTTGCTGTGTACCAAGTCCTCAATCGCAGTACGAAACTCCTTCTCATCTCCCTCTATAAATACGAAAGGTTCATCCTTTGACTTTAAAAACTCTATTTCAGGGTCCACACCTGCAGGCTTGGTACTGTTATAAAACACATAAATCGGAGAAACACCGTCATAGCTGTTTTCAAATTTATTGTAAAGTCCTGTAATCATACCCACATAGTCAATATTTATAGTTCTTTTGGATGTGGCTATATTTGCACTTGAACCGACAAACTTCTTTGTATCAAAGATATCCGCATCCTTTGACTTTATTACCACCGTAGGTACCTTTGTCATGGCAAGTTTCAAATCATCTTTTGCAAGCACTATTATACCGTTTGTACCGTTATCTTCTTCAGACTCTATCAGCTCTTTTTGACTTGCACTTCCTATTGTGCGCAGGTTTATATCAATATTATATCTCTTGGCGGCATCGTCCACACCTTTTTTCAGATTGGCGTATTCGCTCTCATCCTCACTGTCAAGAATAAGTGAAACCTGATACACCTTAGGCGAGTTTTCTTTAAGTATAAGGTCGGTCTGTGACAGTATAAAGAGTAAAACTATTGAGAGAAACCATGCTGTCCAAACATATATCTTATTTATCTTCATTTCTCTCCGTAAACTATGGCAGGCAGGTGAATAGTAATCTTGGTTCCCTCATCAGGCTCGGACTCCACAAACAGTCCGTACTCCGCTCCGAAGTACAGCTTTATTCTCTCATTCACATTCTTGACTCCTATACCCGAACCTCTCTTACTCGGTACAATATCCTTACTTAAAAGTGTAGCTACCACATCCTCGCTCATTCCCAAACCGTTGTCGGTTATTGTAAAATAAAGCTCATCGTTTTCTTTGAACACTCTTACATCTATTTCACCGTCACCGTCCATAAACTCCATACCGTGATATATTGCATTCTCTACAAGAGGCTGTAACATAAGCTTAAGCGACGAATACTCCGACACATCCTCATCCACTTCGATACTGTATTCAAATCTGTTTTTGAAACGCATACTCTGTATCATAAGATAGTTTCTTACATGCTCCACTTCATCTCTTACAGTGATGATATTTTTGCCCTTGCTCAGTGATATTCTGAAAAACTTTGCAAGTGCACTCACAATACTTACCGCCTTATCGGGCTTCTCATTCTCAATCATCCACACTATTATATCCAAAGTGTTATAAAGGAAATGCGGGTTTATCTGAGACTGCAAAGTATCAAACTCGCTTTTTCTTTTGGCATTGTGTTCCGCCACCAGATCCGACATCAAGACCTTTATCCTGCTTAACATATTCCTTATGGAATTGCCAAGATGCTGCACCTCATACGAGCCGCTCGGCAATATCTCCACATCCAGATTGCCGCTTTCTATCTCTCTTACACTGTTATCAAGACGGCTTATAGGATTTGATATTCTGTTTGAAATATAGGCATTTACCATTGCCAGTAAGAATAAAAACAAGTCCGCCACAAACAGTACAAAGAGTCGAAACTTCATACTGTCCACATTGATTGCGGCGCTTCCTGTTACTCCTACAAGCTTCCAACCTGTATATCCTATAGTCCTTACATTGACTGTGAGCTTCTTTCCGCCTATATTCTCAACACTGATACCGTCTTTTAAACCTGCCGCATACTTGTTGTTTTCCGTAAAGCGCCCCGCATATATCTCGTTTTGCCTCGGATGCCAGATAATATCTCCCTTATCGTTTATCAGATAGATATAGCCACCGTTTCCGAGACTCACATTGGAGAACAGCTCTTCAAAGAACATATAGTTTAAGTTTATAAGCAGCACCGCCTGTGTCGCCTTACCCTCACTTGTCACCTCTACGGCTCTTGACATCGACATCACCCATGAATAGCTGTTTTCATTTTGATCAAACAGATTTCTGATATGCGGCATTGAAAAATAAATATATTCACTCTCCGCCATACTCTTTTTAAAAAAATCTCTTTCAGACACATTGATGCCGTCTTTAAGTCTAAGCGCAGGCATAGACTCTATCAGAGTGCCGTCTCCGGCTATCAAAGCTATATCGTCAATCATATTGTCATTGTTGACATATAGGAGATTCATTCCGTTTTTATATCGTCATCTGATATATCCGTGTTCTTGATTACATTGTAGTAGATGGAATCCGAAATCTTCATAACATTTCTCAGATATGAATCTATGGACTCACCCACCTGACCTATTATACCTGCATTCTCCTCAATAATTGTCTTATTAAGGCTGTCTGTGAACCTTTGAAACATTATAAGACTTATCAGCGCTATGGCTACAATAGCCGTCACTGTAAAGTATATAAAGATGGAGCTTCTGATACTAAGGTTCTTATTACTGAACTTTTTTATAATTATTTTCTTGTTCATATCAGCCTTGCTGCCTGTACTTTGACGGTGATACGCCGTACTTTTTCTTGAATACATAGCTGAAATAGTTCTGGTCGGCATAACCTACTTTTTCCGCTATTATATAGGTCTTTTCATCTGTGGTTTTTAAAAGTTCCACAGCCTTTTGCAGTCTTAAATTGGTAATAAAGTTCACATAGGATATGCCCATTTCCTTTTTAAAATTCGTAGAAAATCTTGCAACGGATACATGAAGATACTTGCAAAGTTTTTCCAATGAAAGCTCTATATCCGCATAGTTTTCTTCAATATAATTTTTTGCCTCGTCAAGCACTTTCTTTGAGGTGGTGACTCTGTCCTCTCTTATCCTGTGTGCTATGTTTATACTGGCCTCAAGCAGCCACTCTCTGAAGCCTCCGGTATCCTTTATCTTATCAAGGAGGTCTATATAGTCTGTAGCCGTCTTTGTAAGTACTGAAAGTTCCAGTCCGTAGTCTTGCACCATACTGATAATAACATTTATTACATTTATCATATATGACTGGTACTGACTTGAATGTGCCTTGGACTCCTTAAGCTTTGAGAAAATTTTTTCCACATAATCTACTATGCTCTCATCACTGCCGAACTTAAGTATATTTATATATTCCTTGGCCTCTATATCCTCAAACCTGAGTCGCAGCGCCTCAACAGGTTGCATATCCTTTATATATATGACTTCTCCCGTGCCTACAATACCTCTGTACCCCAGTGCTTCCTTTGCAAGAGTATATGACTGATGCAACTTTGTAATGTCGTCCACACTGATTCCGAGTCCGATAGTCAGATTCACTCCTATTACTCTTATAACATCCTTTATCGCCTCAGAGAGTACGGACATTATATAGTTTTTTGACATCTTATCGGGCAGTCCGACTATGACTGCTATACTTGACTCGGAGTACATTGAAAATACTTCCGCCTGTAACTTGTTTTCAAGATTTTCTATCAAGTTGACCTTTACGGATATCGGAATCAGCTCCTTATTAACTATTGCACTGTCTGTATCGTCTATATGAACGGTAGCCACAATATATTTGCCCACATCTTTCAGATTTATATCATACTCGACAAGTGCATAGCCAATCTCACTCTTGCCGATATTTCCATGTATCAGTCCGTTCAAAAACTGTTCTCTCAGTATGGGAATACTTGCAAGATAACTGCTCTTAAGCTTTTCAATATCTCTTTTTTTGTCCAGCTCATCATCCAGAGTCTTATGTATTTTCCTAAGTATCTCTGTCAGCTCTACTGCGGATACGGGCTTTAATACATATTCTATTACTCCCATCTTTATAGCTTCTTTGGCATAGTCAAAGTCGTCAAAGCCTGAGAATATAATGGACTTTATAAGGGGATATCTTATATTTATCTCTTTTATCAGCTCAAGTCCGTCCATATAGGGCATTCTTATATCTGTAAAGACAAGGTCGGGGTTCAAATTTTCTATCTTTTCAAGTGCCTCCACTCCGTTTTCGGCATCTCCGACCACCAAAAATCCTTCTTCTTCCCAGTTTATCTTCTTTATGATACTCTTTCTGACTTCTTCCTCGTCATCCACAAGCAGTATTTTATAATGCTCCTTCATATCAGAGTTCCAATACTATGGTAAAAGGTCCGTCGTTTTCAAGTGATACCTTCATATCAGCACCGAATACTCCGCATTCGGTATGTATGTCGGACTTCTTTCCGAGTTCCACCATATATTCATAAAGTCTCTTTGCTTCATCAGGTGACCCTGCGCCTATAAAGCTCGGCCTGTTGCCCTCTTTGCAGTTTGCAAGCAGAGTAAACTGTGATACCAAAAGCAGTTCTCCGCCTACATCTCTTAACGATAAATTGGTTTTGCCGTTTTCATCTTCAAATATTCTAAGCTTTACCAATTTGTTAAAGTATTTTTCCACAACCTTTTCATCGTCATCTGCGGCCACTCCGACAAGTACCAAAAGCCCTTTATTTATCTTTCCTACTTCTTTTCCGTCTATCTTTACATCCGCATGGTTTACTCTTTGTATTACTAATTTCATATTCCTCCTAAAATGACCTTATATCATCGTCTTCTTTGTTTATTTCAATGGACATTATCTTTACAAAATATCCTCCGTCACCTACAGGCACTTTTACTCTGTCTCCTTTCTTTTTGCCTACTATGGCCTTACCTATAGGAGACTCTATACTGAGTCTGCCCTCAAGTGAATCACCTCTAATAGATGTGACTATTTTGAATTTCTCACTTTCATCATCATCTTCAAAGTAAAGTTCCACTTCCTTACCTATTCCGACCTCGTCATCATTTGTCTTATCTTCGTATACATGACAAAACCTGAGCATTCTCTCCAAATAGTTGATTCTGCTTTCATTTTTGTTTTTTTCTCTCTTGGCTGCGTAGTACTCAAAGTTTTCAGATAAGTCGCCCTGTGCTCTTGCTTCCTTCACCGCCTCTATAAGCTGCGGTCTGAGCACCAGCTTTCTCTCTTCAATCTCAGCCTCTATCTTTTTTATATCCTCTTTTGTAAGTGTCTCTGCCATAAACCCATCCGTAATATTTTTCTATAAAACAAAAGAGTAGTAAAAAACTACTCTTTTTTAAAACCCAAAGTGACGGCTTTGCTTATTGACGCCTAGCAAAGCTAGGTGGGTTACCTCACCCTGATATCTGTCTTCTACCTCCAGCAGCCTGACATCCAAACAGAGTTCTTTGGAATCCCATAAATCAAAATGTAGGTTCAAAATTGGCAAAGTTATCGCTCACCCCAGGAATTTTTATCTATACTCAGATTATAATACAAATTATAAATTTTTTTCAATATATTTGACACTGTATTTTGAATTTTCTTTAAATTATTTGAAACAAAAATGGCCGGAAGCCACACTTAAAGTATTTCTTCCGACCATGAAATCATAAATTGATAAATCTTCAGCTTAAATTATGATTTTTTCTTTTTGAAGATACATAATGCGGACAATGCGCTTGAAATAAGCATCATCAGTCCGTATATAAGGGTCTTATCATCATCCTGTGTCTTCGGAACCGATAAAGCCATTCTTGTAGCGGATATTGAACTCTTAATATCTCTATTCAGATTTCCCTTATCCGGCTGCGGATTCTTATCCTGAGTCTTAGGTTCATTGATAATAATCTGCGGCTTTTCTATCGTATTATTTGTATCTGTCACAGTAACGGTCTTTGTCGGTCTCACGCTTGAGGTGCCGTCTGAAGAACCGCCGCCGCTCTTTCTTCCGTTAGATCCTGTAGCTATTGAAGGTGTTGCTATAGGTCTGTTCGGTCTTATTACCAGATCCTGTTCCCTTCCCGGTGTAATAATCTGACTTGGTGTAGCTATTCTACCCGGTGTTATAGGACTTGGTGTTATCTGGTTAATCGGACTTGGATTAACCGGATTGATAGGTGTTATAGGACTCGGTGTTACAGGATTTATAGGTGTAACAGGGTTTATAGGGTTAATCGGATTTATAGGATTTATCGGGCTTGGTGCTGTCGGTGTAGGTGTTAGCGGAGGTACCGGTGTGATTACCACACTTGGGTCCTTTCTATAAATATATGTAACCTCTGTTGTTCCGTTTTTGAATATACCTGTTTCACTTCCCTGCACCAGATATAGGCTGTATCCCGGTATGGTCTTTGCACCTGTTGTATAAGGAAGTCCGAGTTTTCTTGTTCCGTCAAGTACTTCATCACTCTCTATAGGAAGCCCTGCAGTATTTACATAATGGGCTATTACATTTCCTGCATCTTTTCTGCGATATACATATGTCACAGTCTGACTTCCGCTTGTAAATGTTCCGTTGGCATTACTTGGTACACTTACAAGATCATAGTTGTCAAATGATTTTGAACTTGATGTGTAACTGTCACCTAATCTCTCGCTACCGTCAAGTACTTCAGGAGTATCAAGAGGTACATTTCCGTCTTCATCCACATGCTCTATTACAACATTTCCCGCATCCTGACGCTTATAGATATAGTTCACTGTTATAGGGCTTACAGTGAATGTTCCGTTGGCGTTACTTGGCACGGTTATAAGAGTGTAGTTCGGAATATTCTTAGCTGTTGTAGTATAAGGTAATCTACATTGTCTGTTCCCATAATATTATCAGGTGTCTCAATCCTGTTTCCATGATTGTCAAGATAATTTACAGTTACTCCGCCTGACTGCTTTCTCTTATAGAGATATGTTACACTTTGGCTTCCGCTTACAAATGTTCCTGTAGAGTTAGAAGGCACTGTAGCTATCTCAAAGTCTGAGTAAGTCTCAAGGTTTGTCGTATAGGGCAATCCGAGCTTTCTTGTTCCGTCAAGCACTGTAGGCGTACTTAAGTCGCTGTTGTCATATACCGACTTGTGGTAAACCGTCACATCTCCGGCATCATTTCTTCTGTAAACATAAGTTACAGTCTGAGTCCCGGGTAGGAAGGTACCGTTTCATTGCCCGGTACGCTTACCAATGTGTAATTCGGTATGTTCTTTCTTGTAGTTGTATACGGAAGTCCCAGCTTACCTACACCGCTTTGTGTCTCAGGTATATCTATCTGATTTCCGTCTTCATCTACATAGACGCTTGTAACATCTCCGGCAGGTTTTCTTCTGTACTCGTAGATTACTGTCTGCGGTGTACTTAAGAATGTACCGTTCTTATTACTTGGCTGTGCTGCCAATTCATAATCGGTGATGTTCTTTTCTGTTGTAGTATAAGGAAGTCCGTGTTTTCCGGTTCCTCCAAGTACATCGTCACTTGAAAGAGATATTCCGGTTCCCTGTTCTACATACTTAACTGTTACATTTGCCGCATTATCTCTTGTATAGTAGTAATATACATCTCTTTGTCCCGAATTAGGATATGTTCCTGTATGGTCAATAGGTGTTGCATTCACTACAGTATAGTTTGCTATACTTGCCGGGCTTGTTGTATATGTCATTCCCGACTTTCCTGCACCGTTTAGGGTCTCGTTAGGAACAAGTGATGTTGTTGTTCCTGCCTCCAAATGGTGAACAACTACATTTCCGGCATCATTTCTTCTGTAATAGTATGTTACAGTCTGATTTCCGGTTGTGAATGTTCCGTTGGCATTGGTAGGCGGTGCCACCAATGTGTAGTTCGGAATATTGTGGTCTGTAGTTGTATACGGAAGTCCAAGCTTGTTGGTTCCGTTAAGAACGGTATCAGGTACAAGTGGTGTTGTTGTTCCGTCTATATAGTGATGTACTGTAACATCTCCGGCGTTCTTTCTATTGTACTCATATACTACTGTCGTTGTTCCTGTTACAGGATATATTCCTGTGTGGTTTGCAGGTGTCACTACAAGGTCATAGTCCGTTATGGTCTTAGGTGTAGTTGTATATGTAAGTCCCGACTTGCCTGCTCCGCTCATTGTGGTAGGTGTATCAAGAGGAGTATTTGTACCCTGCTCTACATATTTTACTAAAACGTCTCCTACATCCTTTCTCTTGTAGTAGTAGTTGACTGTCTGAGTTCCGCTTGTAAAGGTTCCGTTTGATGCAGGAATTACTGATACAAAATCATAATCATTGATATTCTTTTGTACCGTTGTAAACGCGGTTCCAAGCTTACCCGTTCCGTCAAGTGTCTCCTGAGTTGCAAGTACCGCATTTGTTCCCTGCTCAAGATAATTTACCACTACATTTCCTGCATTCTTTCTTCTGTAGTAATAATTTACCGCCTGATTTCCTGCAATATACGTAACAGTTGTCGCACCGTTTGCAGTATTAGGTGTACTTGCTCCCGTTGCTCCCACTACATCTACATTCACATACTTGTAGTTGGCTATATCCGCCTCTTTGTTTGTAATATTTTCACTTAATCCAAGCTTCTCGTTACCGTTAAAGTTTGAGCGCTTGGTGTGCCTCCCGGCGTAGGTGAATACAGCTGTGTTGTTGTTCCCACCTCATAGTGGTTGACTGTTATATTTCCCGCATTCTTTCTTCTGTAGTAGTATGTTACAGTCTGTTCTCCGCTCCTGAATGTTCCTGTAGCGTTTGTCGGTGCAGGTGTCACAAGCTCATAATTGCTTAGTGCAGGGTCTGATGTCTTGTCGGTAGTAACATATGGAAGTCCCAGCTTATTTGTTCCGTCAAGTTCCTCAGGTGAAGGTGAAATCTTTCCTGCCGGTGTATAAAGCTCAGTTGTTGTTCCCACCAGATAGTGATGTACCGTTACTTTCCTGCATTCTTTCTTCTGTACTTATAGACTACAGTGGTATCTGTGGTCGCATAAGTTCCTGTCGCATTGGTCGGAAGTTGTGTTGTATCAACTTCGTAGTTCGGTTCTGTTGTAATCGGTGTTGTAGTATAAGGAGTTCCCACACCTGCAGTTGTAGTCACTTCAGGTACAAGTGCCGTGTTGTCGTCTTCCTTAATATGCTGCACTTTCAAGTTGGAAACATTGTTCTTCAAACCGAGATTCTCAACAGCCTTAGGTTTTACCTTAGTTAATGTAAGGTCTTTTTTTGCCCAAGTACTTGTCTGTCCGCTAAACATAGTTGAGTTGTCCGACTGTGTGGAGTCGAAGTCCTGTCCTATAGTGCTGCCTGTACTTGGATTTGAGGCGATCATTGTATCGCTTGTAAGCATTTCCGCTACTACAGTGTAACCTCCCGCGTTGGTAATATTGTTTTTGAAAGCATAATCACCGTTTGCATCGGTTGTAGTCTCTGCGATTACAGTGCCGTCTTTTATAAGTTTTACAGGTCTGTTGGCTATAAGCACATCTCCCGTATCATACTTTCCGTCGTCGTTGACGTCGTAGTATGCTTTCCTGATACCTCATATTTGATGATTCCGACCTTTGAGTTGATGTTCTCGTTTGCACCGTCTATGTTGTTTCCATACCATGTGGCAATTGAGTTGTTACTTGTATCGTTCTCATCAAGATTTGATGTATCAGGCATCTTTACTTTATAAGTAAAATACTGTCTTTCATCTCTTGACAGTTTCACCCCCGGATTCATCTCTGCTTTGAACATGGTTACCTGACTCCAGTCGGTAATTGCCGACTCGGATACCCAGTTATTTGCCAAATTCTCAGGAAGTGTTCCCTTAGGTGTATCTGTGGAATAGTACATTGTATATCCCGCAGGAGCTGTTATGGGTCCCTGCAATATGGTTGCAAACTTTGAACCGCGGTCTACATAGTTGCCTGCATAGTCCTTTACCACATTCTTATCTCCCACATATGGGAAAACGTCAATGAAATGTAGGGCAGAAGCATCCGCTCCCGAGTTGTTGTACGCCATAATACGATACTGTACTATTTCATCTTTTTCAGCTTTCATCTTTGCACGATATGCACTGTCAGGCTCAGACTCAAGCTTTTCAAGCTTGTTTATGATTACGGACTGCGGAGGTACGAAGTTAAACTTCCACTCAATTCTTGAGAGTCTGTCTGTTGTACTTCCGTTTTCATTGGAATCATAAATATCAAGATAATTTGTATTGTCTTTTGAATATACGGTATGAGGATCCTTGCTTTTAGCCCTGTCTGTATTATTGCTCCAGGAAAGTATCGCTTCTACCTTATGCTCTCCCGGTGAAAGACTTGAATCAGGTTTGAATTTAACCTTTATGTTATCTCTTTTAAATATGGATTCCTGTTGTTTCTTAAAGGCAAAATTGTTTAAGTCAAAGATATAAGCTTTCTTACCTGTACCTGCGTAGTTTGCCACCTCGGTAGGATTTTCATCCAAGTCAAAGTATGCATTGTCACCCACTGTGATATTCTCAAAGTTAAGCTCAGGATCTACCAGCATAATAAGCTTGCCGTCTACAACATCTCTATCCTGACTGAATATGAATGAATAGTCATAATTTACAGTCATCTCATACTGCATTGTATTTCCTGTATAGGTAATACTTGATGAAGTACTTCCGTTGATAGTCTGACTTAGCTTATCAAGCTGCATATTTGCATACTCTTCACGCATGATATAAACTGCGTTTGAGCTTATTGTAGTCCAGATACCGTTTGAATATGACTGTACCTTACCTGTATTGGTTACATTTGTGGAGCTTGGATTCGGATTGGCGTCCATATTGTTTAAGTCTTGTAAACTCCGTATTTGTAAGCTTGGTTTCAAGTACAAGACCGATGGCGTCCTCACCGTACTTGGATATCGTTACCTCATCATCAAATACGAGTTTAATACTCTTATAATACTTCGGTGTCATAGAAATAGGTACCGAGTCGGACTTCATCTGTGTAATATTATTTACAGTCTCAAAAGGTACGTTTGCCTGTATAACTTCTTCACTTCCGTCATCATTGACACCGATCAACTTATTGTGACCGATCTTTGCAAGATTTGCGGCATCAAAGAATCCGTTCATTACACGTATACCGTAACCTGTAAATTCAGTTTTCTCCCAAGGTTCATCTATAATCGTATTGATAATTGTTGTAGTATTTTGAACTGCTGCCAAACCCCAATACTGTCCGCCTGTAATCAAATATTTATGTCTGTACTCCGGATCTATCGGTATCGAATAATTATATTTCAGGTGATATTTGCTTCCCTTTAATTTTTTTACATATCCGTACTCTCTGTATACCTTACCGTTTCTTTCAGTGGTAGGGTCTGTAGTGCCGTCATCATTTACAAGCACTGTCTTTACAGGAAAGTACTGTGTACCTACATTGGTATTGGTACCGTACTTCATTGTAATGGTTGTATCAAAGTATGGTAATGTTCTTGTAAAATCTTTTGTAACAGTATTGTCTGACGAATTGTATGTCCAACCTGCATTATTCGGCAAAGACGAATCCCATACCGAAGTGCTCGGCAGAGTGATGGTAAACCTTACAGGTCTCCTGTCGATACCTTCTGTAAGCTTAAGAGTAACTTCACCGTTGGTGAGATTCTTTTTACCGTTTTGTATTGTGAACTTTACATCACCTTGAAAATCAGGTGAAAACTTGGTATGTGTGGAATCCACATCAGTATCTACAAGATATTCTTTATAAAGATACATTTTTGGATTTGTTACACCGTTATCAGGCGCTTCTATACCTGCCACATAACCTGATTTTGTAAAATTCTCATCATCGCTTGTAAGTTCAACTCCGTTTTTGTCAAACAAAGCTGTCTTAATAGTAAACTGCTCTCCTGCCGCATTCTTTAAGTTCTTAAGTGTCGCACTGAACGGAAATTTCTTAGGCGGACCTGCCGTCAAATTCTTATAGGTTACTTTCAGCTTATAGTACTGAGCATCGGAACTGTCTATACTTACACTCTGTATAAATTCCGCAGGCGATACATCCGACTGTGACGGTTGTTCAAATATATTCTTATCCAAATATATTACCGAGTACGGCAGAGTATAACTGCCCACAGTTCCCGATATACCGGTCTGTATACTATATGACTCCCTCTTACCTATAAGTGAAGAGCTCTGAGTTATCGAATATCCTATTGATGTTGTAACTTGACTACCTATACCTGTAGCATGTGCATCAATTGGCACAGATGTGAAGGTAAATACAATTGCCAATAAGAATGACAGTATTCTCATTATATAATTTCTTGTTCTGTTTATAGGTGTTCTCCTTTCATTATAGATTTTATGATCTGCCTCTATGGCATATAAGGCGGTATCACATTATTAAATATAGTAGGCGAAAAATATTTAACAACGAAATATTATACTTTGTATCTTTATATAATTCTATTACTTTTAGCTTAAATCATAAAAATTTCATAATAATTTCAACGCAATAATAGGAGTCATTCCTTATTTCGTTATTATGTATAAAATATCAGCATATACTTTCATAAAGCAAAAAAATAAAAAGGTATGTAAACCGTCCCTACATACCTTTTACATTATTTATATCTCTTTTATAAGTCTATTCAGGATATACCAATCTGTCCTCTTTGATATCTTTCAGCACCTCGTTAAGATACCTTTCGGCCACATACTTTGCCATAGGTAGATTGATATCAAGGTAATTGCCGCAGTCCTTTGCACAGGCTCCCGGTACTTCACCTTCAAAGTCTTTGATAAATGTAAACATCTCCTTAAGAAGTAAAACTATATCCTTTGACTCGTAATCTCCGTTTAAGAGCAGATAAAAACCTGTCCTGCATCCCATCGGACCGAAGTAGAGTATATTTCCTCCCCATTCCTTATGATTTCTAAGAAATGTGGCTCCAAGGTGCTCTATTGCATGAAGCTCGGCAGTATTGATAACCGGCTCAAAGTTCGGTCTTGTCATTCTTATATCAAATGTTGTAACAACTCTGTCTCCGACCATATCTTTTCTTGATACATATACACCCGGCAAAAGCTTTAAGTGGTCTATTGTAAAACTTGTAATCTTCTCCATATAATCTCCAAACTATATATTTTCCACCTGTAGGTTTCTCATTGCATTGATTATGCACAGTACGGTAACGCCCACATCTGCGAACACCGCTTCCCACATAGTACCAAAACCTATGGCTGCAAGCAATAAGAAAATCACCTTTACGCCTATTGCAAATGCAATATTTGCTTTGCGATACTCATTGTTCTCTTGGCTACCTTGATACCTCTCACCATATTGTCGAGGTTGTCATCCATAATAACCACATCTGCAGCCTCTATAGCCGCATCGGAACCTATACCGCCCATGGCAATACCTACATCGGCTCTTGCAAGTACGGGAGCGTCATTGATACCGTCGCCCACATAGGCAAGAGTATTCTTTTCTGCAAGTATCTCTTCAAGCTTGTTCACCTTATCCTGTGGCAAAAGCTGTGCATATGCATAGTCAAGCCCTACTTCTCTTGCTACAATATCTGCAACTTCTTTTGTATCTCCGGTAAGCATAACATTTTTTTGTATACCGATATTTTTAAGTGCGGCAAGACTTTCCTTGGCACTCTCTTTTATCCTGTCGTTGATTACTATGGTTCCTATGAACACATTGTTCTTAGCCACATATACTATAGTTCCGAAGTCGTCACACTTTTCAAAGTTGATATTGTTTGATGTCATAAGCTTGTCGTTTCCTACAAGCACCGTTTCACCGTCAAGTTTTATACTGATACCCTGACCGGCAACCTCGGTTAAATCACTCAGTCTTTCTGAGAGATTGCCGTCTGAGCCATCTTCTTTAAGCTCCTCATAAGCTTTTTTGATGGAAACCGCTATAGGATGTGATGAATATTCCTCAGCCAATGCCGCATTTTCAAGTAATTCCGTATCAGATACATTGTTCGGGTAAATCTTTACCACCTCAAACACTCCTGCCGTAAGAGTACCTGTCTTGTCAAACACAAAGGTCTTTACATCGGATAAAAGTTCAAGATAATTGCTTCCCTTTATCAGCACACCTATCTTTGATGACGCACCGATTCCGCTGAAGAAGCTAAGCGGTATTGCTATAACAAAGGCACATGGACAGGAAACAACCAAGAATGTCAAGGCTCTGTAAATCCAAGTGGTAAATCCTGTATCCGGGAATATAAAAGGCGGAATAATCGCAAGCGCCAATGCCGCAAAAACCACTATCGGAGTATATACACCGGCAAACTTTGATATGAAGTTCTCAGTCTTTGACTTCTTCGCCGCGGCATTCTCTACAAGATCAAGTATCTTACTTGCAGTAGACTCACTAAACTCCTTTGTAACCTCAAGGCTTAACAGTCCGTCCTTATTTATACTTCCGCTGTATACATGGTCGCCTACATTCACACTTCTCGGAACCGACTCACCTGTAAGTGCTGAGGTATCAAGCATGGCTCTTCCCGATACCACGATACCGTCAAGCGGAATTATCTCTCCGGCCTTTATCTGTATCTTAGCTCCAATCTCCACATCATACGGATCTACGGTTTCCACACTGCCATCTTCTTGTATAAGATTGGCATAGTCGGGTCTGATATCCATCATATTGGATATTGACTTTCTGGATTTGTTGACTGCAAGTGACTGTAAGAACTCACCCACCATATAAACAGCATAACACCTACCGCCTCAGGGTACTCACCTATTATTATGGCACCTACAGTGGCAATAGTCATAAGAAAGTTTTCATCAAAGACCTTTCCTCTTTTTATGTTGGAAAACGCCTTCAACAAAACATCTTTTCCTACTATTATATATGCGACTATAAATACTGCAAAGCTGACCCAATGTGAATATTGAAAGTCAAGCTTTGAAATTATGATTGCAATGATATAGAACACCGCAGCCACAATTATTTTCCTTAACATCTTCTTTTGCTTATCGTTCATAATACCCTTCTATATGATTAAGCTTTATGCTCTCTTTACTTCCACATCAGGTTGTTCAACCTTTATTATCTCCATAGCCTTCTCAATGATTTCATTCATCTTCTCAGCCTCGGCTTCCAATGTGCACTTTAATGTCATGAAGTTGATATTTGCACTTGTAATACCTTCAATGGCCGCAAGCTTTCTCTCAAGCTTTGCCGCACAGTCTGCACAATCTAAACCTTCCAACTTATAAACTCTTTTCATTTTCTTTCTCCTTTTTGATGTTCTTTACATATATGAGTTACATGTATGATACCTGTTTCAAATATCTCTTTTACATGTTCATCATCCAATGAATAGTATACTTCTTTACCTTCTCTTCTGGCTCTTACCAACTTGGCTTCTTTTAATGTACTAAGCTGATGTGATACCGCCGACTTTGTCATACCCAATACTTCACAAATATCCAGTACACAAAGTTCGTGTACATTCAATGACCAAAGTATCTTTATCCTTGTGAGATCTCCAAATACCTTAAACAGCTTTGAAAGTGATTCAATTATCTCAGAGTCAAGCATATCGGTTTTTGCCTTACCTACCGCTTCTTCTCTATCCAAACTTTATACTCCTTTACCTCCTTTAGTTGAATATATGCTCAACTGTTATGTCGCTATTATAGTTGAATATATGCTCAACTGTCAAGAGGAATATTAAAAATTTTCAAAAAAATATAGGCCTTTATTAAGAACCTGAATTCTGAAATAAAAACCTATATACTTTAATATTACTTTGAGAATCTCTCAGCCTGTGACCTTATAAGCTCTACATCATCAAAGTAGTTTATTCTCATAGCCGCCTTAACCTCTGCAAGTGTATTTGCAGCTTCGTTTCTTGCTATTTCACAGTTTTTCTTTAACATCTCATAGATAGCCGGAATATCCTTCTCAAACTCAGCTCTCTTTGCTCTGATAGGTGCCAAAGTATCTTCCATGACGTTTGCTAAAAACTTCTTTACCTTCATATCTCCAAGACCGCCTCGAGTATAATGCTCTTTTAACTCATCAAGTGACTTATACTCAGGTAGGAACTTCTCAAAATCCTCAGGCTTTGAGAAAGCTTCAAGATATGTAAATACGGTATTGCCTTCAAGATGTCCCGGGTCGCTTACCTTAATATGAAGCGGGTCTGTATACATGGTCTTTATGGCTGCGGCTACAGTTTTCTCATCGTCGGACAGATAGATACAGTTGCCGAGCGACTTGCTCATCTTTGCCTTGCCGTCCGTACCCGGAAGTCTCTTCGCCGCTTCCTCACTTGGAATAAGCGCTTCAGGTTCAACCAAAGTATCACCGTACACCGAATTGAACTTTCTTACTATCTCTCTGGTCTGCTCAACCATAGGCAGCTGGTCCTCACCTACAGGCACTGTGGTCGCCTTAAAAGCTGTGATATCCGATGCCTGTGATATAGGATATGTGAAGAATCCTACCGGTATACTGTTTTCAAAGTTTCTAAGTCCGATCTCGGCCTTAACTGTAGGATTTCTTTGAAGTCTTGAAACCGTAACAAGGTTCATATAGTAGAAGCTGAGCTCTGTAAGCTCAGGTACCATTGACTGTATAAGATGGTTGACTTTTCAGGGTCAAGTCCGCAAGCCAGATAGTCAAGTACCACCTCTATAATATTCTGTCTTACCTTCTCAGGGTTCTCCATATTGTCGGTAAGCGCCTGTGCATCCGCCACCATTATAAAAATCTTTTTGAACTCTCCTGAATTTTGGAGTTCAACTCTTCTTTTCAAAGAGCCTATGTAATGTCCCACATGTAGCTTGCCTGTAGGACGGTCTCCTGTAAGTATTATCTTATCCATTTTTTATATCTCCTTTATCTCTAAGTAATGCCACCGTCAATCCGAAAAATATCCACAAAAGCGGTGTCACTACAGGTAAATTCAGGTTTACAACAGCCTGAGTCGCATAGCATATAACCGCTATGGCACATGCATACAGATACGGTAATGAAGAAGAATCTCTCAAATCCATTACCTTGGTTCTAAGCGCCTTCACACTCGGCATTATAAGTCCCAATATATATGCAACAGTTGCTATAGGTCCGAGTGTAAATAAAAACTGTATATACTCATTGTGAGTTGCATCAAAAATCTGGTCTGTAACCGCCCGCATCTCGTCATACCTAAGCAGACCGATATATATACCGAAGGTATCCGGACCGCTTCCTACAATCTTATGTAAAAGCGGGAACTTCATATACTCCTCAATAGCCGCTCTCCAAATATAACCTCTGAATGTACCCCATGAGTCGTTGAATACAAAGTAGTTCACAAGTGAACCGTATTTGGCAGCAGCCTCGGTTACATTTGAATTTATCTTTACCCCCAAGAATATAAGTACCAAATACTATAACAAGTACGCCCAACCATAGATATCTGAGTGTCTTTAAAAGCGCTTCATCATCTTTAGTGTTTTTATTATTCTCATAAGCTACAAAGTACATTGCAATCACTGCTATAAGAAGCAATACTATCACAACATCCAAGTATTTGAAATTACTGATAAAATCATAAAGTCCTGAGATTCCAAGCACCTTGTCTGAATATACAGTATTGATAAACTTTATTATTCTTATTCCGAGCAGGTAGGTAAATATTGTAAGTACAAATCTTCTTACCCCCTCCATACTTCTGAAAGCTACAAAAGGCATCAGTCCGAAGAATGCAGCCAATGTAAGATAACCGTTATCTGATGTACCCATTGCAAGTGCAATAAAGTTCATCAGCATTATCAAGTAGTAAAATACAAGCTTGCCTATAGACTCACCGTTATTCTTACCGTTATCAAGAGGCGATGTGATAAACAAAGTTCCGGCTATCGCAATATAGAATGCCAAGACTGCCGTATATGTATTTATATTTCCGATTGTAGATGTAAATATCGGCCATTGTGTGGCATCTATATTCTCCTTAAAATGAAGTATATCCATATTGAAGTAATCCGTATATCCGAACAGACATATCGGAATACTTATAGCAAGAAAGACTGTAAAATATACCTTACTGAATGAGAAGAGTCTGCTTACTATAAAATATATGGCCACATACAGCGATATAAGAAAGAGTCCCGAGTATCTACCGTTTTCTCCCGTTACAGCCTGTCTTATAAACTGCCCTGCAAATAATGTGGACAGTACGGTCATAAACATAAATACCGTTACGCATATATCCCATATGTCAAACTCTTCTTTAAACCAAGTCGAAAAGCCCTTTGAATTCAACTTATCAAAAAAGTTCTTAAATCCGCCACCAAAACCGCTTATCACTATCAGAGCAAGTATCATAAGCACAGTCAGTATCACTACAGTATAAAATTTCGTCTGTAATATATCGTAATAAAAATTATTATAGATCAAAGGAAATATGGTAAACATTGCAAGCAGCCAAAGTCCAACTATAACATTTGATGAGTTAAGTAATTTTCTCTTAGAATTCATATAACCTCCACATCTATAGCACAAGGAATACCGCTATAGGATTTAGTCTTGATAAAAATACCAAAAACGGACTGCACTCTATCATTGCCGAAAGGCCTGCACCAATCTTGGTGGTCGAAAATGCGATAATAAATATACAAACAATCCAATATATTATCAGGCCTGTAGCAAATCCGGCTATTGCACCGAATATTTGATTGAGTCCACCAAGTACCGGCAGTCTTGTAAGAAGCCTGTTTCCTTTAAAAAGTATTCCCAGCACCAGCCATACGAATATGAACGAACCTACAAAACTTATTGCATTTACAGTCATCTGTGTGACATAGCTTGCTATATAGTCTGAAAATGTATATACACCCAGCTTTTCATAGAACTTTCTGTCATCATTTTCCTTCAAAACATCCTTTACCTTTGTAGGTACATTGAGCTTGTCTATTGCCATACTCCTGCCCATATCGGACTCCGTATCGCCCTGCATATTTTGAAGCCCTATCTTTTCATAGATTGTAGTCAAAACGAATTGATTTATCTTAGTATTTTCCTGCAACTGATTTCTTATATAGGGATTTACTACATTCAAAGCAATCACACTTGATAACAGTGCCAAAAGGCCTATTGAAAGTTTCAACAGCCCTCTTTGGTATCCGCGCACTATCATAAGAAGTAAAAAGAAAAACACCGATACTTCCAAAAAACTAAAACACATTATATTTTGAAATGCTCCTCTCTAAGTATCAATCTGCCTTCTTTGTCATACTTAGGTTTGAATATCGATTTGAATATTCCGGCCTTTTCCGCCATATCGGCAGCATGGTCAATTAAGCTTCTGGCATTTTTCTTATTTAGCGGTGTACCGTCCTCTTTCATATAGTCGGCTCTTTCTTCTATAGCTTCCATCGTCTTACCCTCAGGCACACATTCAATCTCTTTTATATAGTCGGAAGCATACAAAATGAATTCATTTAGTGCCATCGGCCTGCTGTCAGGTGTTATTATCTGAACTTCAGCCGGCGAATCATCCGTATAATCAACCTCTTTCTCATCCGGCTCTTTGTCAGGTACTTTTACTTTCTCAGGCTTTGCTGCGTTATATTCTGCAACAGGCTCTCTTACCATACTTACCTTACTCGACTGTGATTTATATACAAAATTCTTATCATCCTCATTTGCGCTATCAGTATTATCTTCCTGTTCCTCGCTGCTGCTCGGATTATAGAGCTTTATGGACTCCGATTCTTTCAGTTCGGATATTTCAAATTTTAAACTGTCATCTCCGTATATATTTCTGATGATTTCTTCCACATTGTCAAAATCAGACTTCTTTGCAGGCTCCTTTTCCTTACTTTCCTCTACCTCCGTATTTGTATCTACAATTTCCTCGGTAGTGCTCTTAGGCTTTTCACTCTCTCTTTCCTTGATTACAATATTTGCAACTATGTTCTTTTTCTTTACAGGAACTTCTTCCTCTCTAAGAACAAGGCTCATACCGTAAAGCAGGTCATTTGATGCAAGCAAACTTTCTATTCCTTCGATGGTATCTGAGAATACCACAGTCTCCTTGCCGTCTTTTATAAAATCTATAAGTTCCGCAATTGTTCCGTCGTCAAGTTCTCCTGACTCCACTATGATAAGGTCCTTGCCCTTTATCTTTTCATATGAGTTTTTCACTCCTCTGGAGTTAAGACTTAGGGCACCGATTTTTAATACGGAATGTTTTATCTTGGTAAGTGTGTTTACTTCCTTTAAAACTTCAATAGCATTTTCAAGCGCCTTTTGTGCCGTTATTCCCTCAACTACTATTGAACCCGGCCTTCTCATCAAAAATTCCTTAGGTTCTCTTTGTTTCGGCGCTCTTGCCTTCATCACCTTACCATGTACCGACAAATCTGTTTCATTGTCATCAGGCGCTTCATCTACACCCTCTTCAATAACTACAGTTTCATCCTCTTTAGGTTCTGCGATATTTTCCTTTATAACCCTTCTCACCTCTCCCGGCTCCGATTCGGCTAAAGGTTTCAGCCCTTCTATTTGGCGACAGGCTTATCCTGTGTCCTTACATCCTGTCTGTCTTTATCCGCAACATTATCGTCCGCTTCTTCTACGGTAACAGTCTTAGGCTCTTCTACAATTTCGGTAATCTCAGGTTCTATAACTATTTCACTTGGAGTCTCTCCTCTTTTCACCTTGGTGACAAAAGTTCTCTCCTCCTTGGTGTAGTATACTTCTTCATCGTCAATCACTTCCATCTTGGATTCACTCTTTATGCTGCTTTGTACTACATCTTTTTGCTCTTTTCTCTGTGCAATGACACCTGAAACTGTAGGAACTCCGGTCTCAACTTCCTCATCAAAGTAGCTGTTTATCAAATCATCATTGTCAAATATCGGAACTTTCTTTTCAGGCACATAATTTTCTAAAACCTTTGTAGAAGCGGTCTGCGTAACGGTTATATTTTGCTGAGGTTCTTTCCTATCTGAATTATCCTCGGTATTATTCTCTTTTATCTCTGCGTCATTACCTTCGTGTATATCTTTCGTATCTTCTTTTGAAGCTTCATTTTCCTGATTGATACTGTTTAAATTAGGCACATCTTCAAAGTCATCCTCATATTCAACTTTGGCTCTTTCCATATAGTCATTCATATTAGGATAAATCTTTTCCAAAACCGGTTCATTTAGAGGCTGCTCAAAAGTCTTAACTTCCGCCTCATCACTTATCAGTATTTTAGGCTCAATCTCCATATCCACATGTTCGGATCTGCTTATGTGAGTCTTAGGCAATCCCATACTGTCAAAGTGATTGCTTATTCTTGATTTTCTTCTTTCAGCCATAACAGGCGGAGCTACGAATCTGCTGTGCTTTACCCTCTCAACTTTTTCCATTCTGGCTCTTACTTCTTCATCTATCTCTTCCATTGATGAACCGTTTTTATTCCTGCTCATCTCGTCCAGATTGGCCTTTGCAATGGCTATACTTCTCTTTAACTCTAATTCAAATTCCGGGTTCACACTCTCCCCCTTAAATGTAGTCTCTGATATCCTGGTTTCATTTGCTCCTGTACTTCTTGGAAAAAGTTCCGTACTTATAGGAGCACTGTCACTTATATCCGTCTTTTCATTGCCAAGACTTATAGTGGTCTTTTTATTCTCCCTAGGCTTATATGCACTCATATCATCAAGATTCAGACTCGGATAATTTTCTCTGTCGCCACTTTCATATTTTTCCGCAAGAGTGTTGAGTCTTTCCTCGTAATATTCCTTATTTTCCACCATATCAAGCTGCTTTGAGCTTAGAGGGCAACCTGTAGACTCCTTAAGTGCAGCTGCCTTATCTACATACTTACCGACACCGAAAAAAAGCATTATCTCATCGCAGGTCTTGATACAGTCTTCTATTCTGCCTGCCTTTGCATACAGCTGTGCAAGTTCAAACTTCCACTTTTCGTCCGTTTTTTCAATATCGTTGTACTTTTCAAGAATTCTTATCTTCTTGTCGATACCCTCACCCTTAGCATTTGCAATATGGTATTCCATCAGATATTTTCTACTGTCTTGAGGTGATATCTCCGTATACTCCTTGTAGTATTCCTGTGCCTCGGAAATATCTCCCTCTTTTATTGCAAGCATTACAAGTTTATATAAGACTCTTTTACCTACCGGTGCCCTGTCATAGGACAAAAGCAGTATTTCTCTGGCTTCCTTGTATTCATTATTTTTTTCATAGACCTCGGAAACCGTTGCCAATAAATCCGCTTTATGGACTCTTCTCCAGTCAATTGTATCGGTGATTCTCATAGCCGCTTTATAATCTCCGCTTTTCACCAATTTGTCCAATTGTTTAACCTTTAAATTAAATTCATATTTATCCATGCTTGCCAAACCTCAAGATTATAATTTTGAACGCACTCTTAGAGTGCCCTTCTTCCCTCAAGTGCTCTCAAAAGAGTCACTTCATCAATATATTCCAAATCCCCGCCTACAGGGAACTCCGCTTGCTATCCTACTCACCTCTATACCTGTGGGCTTTATAAGTTTCGCTATATACATTGCTGTAGTCTCTCCCTCAAGCGTAGAATTTGTGGCAATAATGACTTCATTCACATCGCCCTCAAGTCTTTTTATAAGTTCTTTTAACTTTATATCCGCCGGACCTATTCCCAGCATCGGCGATATTGCACCGTGCAGAACATGGTACACACCGTCATATTTTCCCGTCTTTTCATATGCCGCCAAATCTCTTGTGTTTTCCACGACCATTATGGTCTTATGATCTCTTCTCTCATTGGCACATATCGGACATATATCACCGTCAGTTAAGGTACAACATTCCTTGCAATAATGAACATTGCCCTTTGCATCCCTTATCGCATCGGACAATGAGTTCACCTGTTCACTTGACATTCCTATTATGTGAAAAGCAAGCCTTTGTGCGGACTTTGCTCCTACACCCGGTAGCTTGGAAAGTTCCTCTATAAGCTTGCTGATATGACTGCTATAATAATCCATTAGAACGGCAGCTTCCCTGCTCCGCCTGCGATGCCGCCCATAAGCGTAGCATGTTCTTCTTCCATCTTTCTGAGAGCCTCATTTGTAGCCGCCATTATCAAATCTTCCAACATCTCCACATCTTCAGGGTCTACAACCTCTTTGTCTATAGAAACCTTGGTAACTTCTTTCTTACCTGAAATAGTGATGTTTACAGCACCGCCTCCGGCACTTGCACTAAACTCCTTGCTCTCAAAAGCCGCACTTTGCTCTTCCATCTGCTTTTGCATCTTCTGAGCCTGCTTCATCAACTGATTTATATTTCCCGGCATCATACCTCCGCCGAAACCTCCACGCTTTGCCATAAAATTCTCCTTACTGTTCTATGATAATTAGGCGTTTGCGAAACGCCAAAAGCCGTATAAATACGACACTTTTTTGTTACTGAATATAAAAATCTCCTCTAGGTTTGTGATATAATTGAGTTGAACAAACATAAACCACATCCCTAAAGGAGACATTACTATGATATCACAAAAAAACAACTCTCTTTGGCAGATATTTTTTTGAAGATTGTAAAGATATTTTTTTGAATCTGACAAACCTCAGTTTCTTACTCTGCTCGAAAAATCACATTGACCTTGATGAAATTATTCCGTTTTCTTTTTTTACAATCATTATTATGCAACCACAGGTAGAAATCGAAAATATCCTTTGACTGCTATGCTTTGGGCTTTGATCATTCAACGCCTGTTTTCTATTCCTACAGATTCTCTTTTACTTGTCTTCCTTCATTATTCCAGACATCTTAGAGAATTCTGCGGCTTTTACCAAAGTTCCTGATGCCTCTAAAATCACTCGTTTTTAAGCAAGATTTTTTTATTGGACTTACAATCTGTTTTTTTGATAAAGCTTGTTGATATAACTGAACCGATATGTAGGGATATTGATAGCAACCTTGCTTCTATGCTTTTGTTTGACACTTCAGGTATTGAAGCTTATGTAACCGAAAATAATCCTAAATATGCCAACCGCATTATCAAGCAGCTTAAATCCTATGCAAAATCTATGAATTTTGATAGTTCTTATGACCCTTATAAGGCAGCATACGCTTCTATGCCTACATCTGCTTCATCAAACCATGAGATTAAACAGCAGTACATTAACGGACATTTCTGCTACGCCTACAAGTTCGGTATTATTACCAATGGACTTGGAATTGTTCGTTCCATTGATTTCTACAACAAGGATTATCTTACTTCCCATCCTGACATTGTAGTTGAAAAGAAAGCAAAGTCTCCGGATGAAGACAAATCTCTTGCTGATTCCAAAGCTTTACTGCCTACCTTAAAGGACTTTAAAACAAGGCATCCGGGTATTAAACCATCTATATTCCTTGGTGATGCAGCCTTTGATACCATTGAGATTTACAAATCACTTTTTGAAGATTTCAATTTCCAAAAAGCATTTATTCCTTTAAAAGTTAAGCTCTCAATGGATAATGTTAAATATACATTCAATGAAAAATGGTATTCCTTGTTGCCCTCATGATTCTTCACTTCCGATGAAACGTGAAGGAAGTAAATCCCATTTAAGGAGCAAGCTGTCTACAATGAAGTTCGTTTGTCCAAAAATGAAATGGGAATACAACCGACAAGACAAGTCCAAAAGGCGTGTCTGTCACTGTGACAATCCTTGTACAACTTCTTCCTGCGGGAGAATGATTTATGTTTATCCTGAAAAAGAATCTCAGAGCTTATCCCGGGTAGAACGAGGTTCTAAAGAATGGGATGAAACATATAAGATCAGGGTAAATGTTGAAAAAAATCAATCAATCACTTTAAGGACAGTTTCTGCATTGCCAAACGGAAAACAACAAATGAAAAAACATTGCATTCCGATTTACTGCTAGCCGGTATATCACAGTTATTAACTGTAGTTGTTGCTGATAAAATCAACCAACGACAACATATCAGAAGTTTAAAATCTTTAATTGCTTAGGACTTATCAACTTTATATAAGCACTACGCTTATTAAAGTGCGCCCAAATCTTGCAGTTATCAACTTTTTCAGCTTAAAAATTTGTGCTTTGCACAAATTTATCCTTGTATACAATAATGATTAAGAACGAGCTCAGCGAGTTTCGCAATTACCTACTATGATAATATCTGTGTTGATAACAGATTTTATCTCATCTATTGAAACATATCTTGTATTTCTTACAACCTTATTTTCCCTTAAAGAGACTTCGATTGCAATATCTTTTCCATATTTTTCACTCAAATATGTGTGTAAATCCGATACGGTCCTCTCGGAATTTCCCATATCATAGTACATCTTATTGTAAAAGACCACATTGATGCCGCCTGTCTTAATCGGCTCCACATCGGCTTCCTTATACACACCGCCCGCCTTGCCGCCTATATGCTCCACTATGCTGTTCCAGTCCTTTTTTATAGTCATAAAATCATCATAAGTGGCCTTTGGAAGTTCTATTACTTCTTCCTCTTTAGGTTTAGGGACTTCCTTAGGCGTATCGCTGTTTTGTATTACTGTCCCCACTCTTATGCCCGATTCAAGCTTTGACAATCTCTCCAGCACACTCTCAAGGTTTTCTTCCATCTGCGGTGTCATAAGTCTTATAAACTCAAGTTCGGCAACAACTCTTTTTTGAGTAGCGCTCTTTAACTTGTTTGACAGCTCCGACAGGTTTCTAATATAACGCATAAGAGTCTCTTTGGAAACAGCACCGGCCTTTTCTTTTAAATTTTGTAAGTTTTGCTGTGACATATCCACAAGCGTACTGTCATTTTGAGTGGACTTAAGTATCAGTATATTTCTGAGATACCATAAAAAATCCGTTACAAACTGTCCTATCTCCTTACCGTCCGTTACGACATCGTTTAGGATATTCAAAACATCTACGGTATTACCTGCCATAATACCGTCCAAGAGATTGTTAAAGATACTTATATCCGAAGCACCCAGTATATCAAGTACCGCATCAAAGGTTATCTTTTCATTTTGTAAGAATGAAATACACTCATCCAAAAGACTGAGTGCATCTCTCATCGCTCCGTCGGCAGCTTTTGCTATATAGTCGACCGCTCTGTCTTCTATATCGACTCCCTCGGCCTTACAAAGCTCCTTAAGCCTCTGTGATATTGTATCTACACTTATTCGCTTAAAATCGTATCTTTGGCATCTTGACAGCACCGTTATAGGTATCTTATGTACCTCTGTGGTTGCCAGAATAAATATAACATATTGCGGGGGTTCTTCAAGAGTTTTCAAAAGCGCATTGAACGCTCCGCTTGAGAGCATATGCACCTCATCTATAATGAATACCTTATACTTACCGAAAGTCGGCGGATACTGTACCTGCTCTTTGATATCTCTTATATTGTCCACACCGTTGTTGGAGGCCGCATCTATCTCCACAACATTGATAGAGGTCTCGTTAAGTATTGATTTACAGGTAGGACATTCATTGCAGGGCCCGGCCTCTGTCGGATGCTCACAATTTAACGCCCTTGCCATTATCTTTGCAATACTGGTTTTTCCGGTACCTCTTGTACCGCAAAAAAGATACGCATGTGATATCCTTCCCGTTTTCAATTGGTTTTTTAATGTCTTTGTTATCGCTTCCTGACCTACTACCTCATCAAAATTTGAAGGTCGAAACTTCCTATATAATGCTGTATAAGCCATCTGCTTCCTTTCTACTTGTCACCGAAGCTTATTCCGACAAGCCTTGCTTCATTTACAAGCGAAGACTCCGGATCCACATATTTTAACTTACCTGCCGACTCGCTCAGTGATATATCTGTAACCTCCGTACCTTTCAGTACCACAAGTCTGCCATACCTCCTGTTTAATATAAGCTCTGCTCCGTGTGCTCCGAGTCTGGTAGCCAACGCCCTGTCATAAGGGTTCGGAGCTCCGCCTCTTTGTGTATGTCCCGGAACGGTCACTCTGACCTCCACCCCTGTCTCCTGACTTAGGATATCACCTATTTCGTAGCTGATAGACGGGTATCTGTCCGCATTCTTTAATCTTTTCTTTTTAAGTTCCTTCTTTGAAAGAGCCGCATCTTCTTTTGAGATTGCTCCCTCGGCTACCGCAAGTATTGTAAATCTCTTGCCCTCAGCCTCTCTTAACTTTATGGCATCCGCAATCTTTTTGATATCATAAGGTATCTCAGGTATCAGTATAATATCCGCACCGCCTGCAAGTCCTGCATAGAGTGTCAGCCAACCTACCTTATGTCCCATTACTTCCACAATAAATACTCTGCTGTGTGAAGCCGCTGTGGTATGTATACAGTCGATAGCATTGGTAGCTATATCCACCGCACTTTGAAAACCGAAGGTCATATCCGTACCGTACAGATCATTGTCTATGGTCTTTGGCAGTCCGATAACATTCAGTCCCTCTTCACTTAAAAGATTGGCCGTCTTTTGTGAACCGTTACCTCCGAGTACTACAAGACAATCAAGCTTCAGCTTCTTATAAGCAGACTTCATTGCCTCCACCTTATCCATGCCGTTTTCATCAGGCTCTCTCATAAGTTTGAAAGGCTGACGGCTGGTTCCAAGCATAGTACCTCCTGTTGTCAATATACCCGAAATCCGAAGGCTTCATCACCCTGTACTCTTCATACATCAGTCCTCTGTATCCGTTCAGAAAACCTGTTATTTCCACTTCTTTATCAGATTTGTATAGACTCTTTGCCACACCGCGCATTGTTGCGTTCAGTGCCTGACAATCTCCTCCACTTGTTAGCATACCAACTCTTAGCATATATACTCCTTTTGCACAAAGTCGAAACAAAATTACTGCCTCAAAATTTAAGCATTGTATTTAATTATAACCTAATTTTATTCATTATACAACAAAAAAAGCCCTTCCCAATAGCTCACTGTCTATCAAGTAGGACCTTCAATGCGCCTTCAGGGACTCGAACCCTGGACAAATAGATTAAGAGTCTACTGCTCTACCAACTGAGCTAAAGGCGCTTGTTTTAAGTTTTTGTGTTTGCTGTTCGCTGAACACTTCGATATAATACAATACATACAAACATATGTCAACACTTTTTCAAAAAAAAATTAATTTTTTCAAAAAGTCTTTCAGCACTGTTTTTTTAAAGCTTTCAGCGGCTTACAATGTTCTATATAGTGGCAAGTTTTACTACTTTACTATATAATAGGTGAGAGAAAATCTTATCTAAGGAGATCGTCATGGAATTAGACAATTGGAAGCCTTTGTTGCTACTGCGGAACTGAAAAGTTTTTCACAGGCGGCAAAGTATTTATATTTATCACAGTCAACAGTAAGTTCACATATACAAAATCTTGAGGATGACCTTGGCAAGAAGTTGCTTCTTCGTACCACCAAGTCAATTACTCTGACCTCCGAGGGAGAAGCCTTCCTTGCATATGCCAGAAAGATAGTGGAGACTAAGGATCAGGCAATACTCTCTTTGCAACAGACAACGAAAAAATTGATACACATAGGAGCTTCCTCCATTCCGTCCACATACCTTTTGCCGCAGATAATATCAGACTTCAGGCAAAAACATCCTGAGATACATTTCAGTATTTGGCAGGGCGGCAGCGATGAAATAGGGGAACTTTTGCAAAACGGCAGTGTGGACATAGCCTTTACCGGCAAGGAAGTAAGTTCACCTATGTGTGAAACTATAAGGGTGTGTAGCGATCACCTTATGCTTGTCACACCTGCAACTGATGAATACCGACAGCTCAAGGACAATAATGCCAAAATATCCGATATATTGAAATACCCTATGATACTTAGGGCAAACGGTTCAGGTACACAGTTTATTGCAAGTAAGCTGCTTGAAAGCCTCGGAATAAAGAAGACTGAGTTGAATGTAGTTGTACAGACAAACGACCTTGAGTCCATAAAGCATATGATAGTGGGCGGTATAGGTATCAGTATATGTTCAAGATTTTCCGTTCAAAATCTTTTGGGAAGTGATCAGATAATCACCTATCCGCTTGAAAGTGCCAAAATCAGATATTTTTCACTGCACTGTATGAACTCCAAAAAGATAGTCCCTGAAATAAAGCTCTTTATAGATTATATACAGGAACTGATATCTGAGAAAAAATTTGAAAACAGTTGAAAATATTAAAGACCGGCATACACCGGTCTTTATGTTTCTTAGAATGTAAGTCTCATCTTATACCAGATAGTATCACCGTGATTTGACTGTGATATACCCTCATCCTTATATCCGAATCCCTCATAAAATAATCTGAGTCTATCTTTACAGGTAAGCACGATTCCTTTTCGTCCCCTTGCCCTACAGTCCTCTATTACCTTGTTCATCACCTGTTTTGTAAGGCCCTGTCCTCTGTAAGATTTTTCAGTAACTACTGAAAATATCATCTGCCACTTTCCGTCTTTTTTGTGCATTGAGGCATCGTCATACATAATATCTGTCAGATCCTCTTCATCCGTGGCCATACCGTTTATAAAACTCTTTATAACTCCGTCCTCTTCCAAAACCCAAAAACACTCAGGGAAACTCTCCATTCTCTTTTTTATACTTTCCTTGCTTGCAGCCTCAGCCTTCGGATAAGATGCCGCCTCTATCGTTGCCAGTCTATCCAAATCATCAGCCTTTACATGTCTTATCATAAACCCTCCTTTAATTCATACAAATCCTTGCACTTTTATCTTCCAAATATATTATACCAAGTTTTTTAAAGTTTTGCCTCTCTATGGCCCTTTGCATGGTTTTATTGTCCTCATGTGTATCTATTCTAAGTAAATTTACTTTCCCCTTTGCAAAGTCCACTATCCGCTCTACAATACCTCTTTTACTTTTGTCACTTGCGACTCTGTGTATCACGCCGTACTTGTCTTTTGAAGGAAATTTTGCCTCATATTCTTTTTCAAATCCTATTGTAAATACAAAGCAGGCAAATATATGACCCTCATCCTCCATTACATAACATCTTTGATTTTTTATATCGTCTTTTGTAAGAGATTTTTCCGGCCTGTTATCTCCCCATTGATTAGGATTGCCTTGGGCTTTCATATATGCTCTTGCATACTCATATATCTCAAATATTCTGTTTGTATCTGAAGTATTCGCCAATCTGATATTCATCTATCTCTCCGGATTTTTATAAAAACAGGCATATCATAGCACTGCTACAATATGCCTTATATATTTACGGTCCTACCGAAACCTTGATTCCAAGCTGTCCGTACGGCCACAGAATATCCATTACATTGTCACTTACCGCAACACATCCCGCTGTAGGTACACCCTTTTGATAGTTGCCGTGAATCATTATTGCTCCGCCAAGTGCGGTATTCCACGGAGGACACACTTTCTTGTCAATTGCACTGTATATAGCATCCTTCTCGGCTTTTGAGAGATAATACCCGCCTCAAATCCTCTGTCGGCAGCCGCCTTGTCCGGATAAGAAAGTCCGAGTGAAAGATGATATGCACTCTTGTCATTTCTTACACAGATATAGTAATCACCGTTCGGAGTGGTTCTGTCTCCCTGCTTTTGCTTTGTTCCGTTGGCAGAAAACTCTCCTAGGCTGCAAGGCCACTTGCCTACCACCTTATTGTCGGCTATCAGTGTAAGTTCTTTGTTCATCTTACTTACATAAATTCTTGTAGACGGCTCACTCTGAACCGGTGTGTAATTGCTTGTACTGACCTTCCTTACCGAAGCGGCATATGCACTGAAGCTCATCATTGCCGTAAGCATTGATAAAATAAGCAATGCCACAAAACTTTTTCTCTTTTTCATAAAATTCCTTTCCTAAAAATCACATTATAAACATCGCATCTCCGAAGCTGAAGAATCTGTATCTCTCCTTCACCGCCTCTTCGTATGCATTCAAAATATTTTCTCTGCCTGCCAATGCGCTCACAAGCATCACCAAAGTGGACTCAGGCAAATGGAAGTTTGTAATAAGCGCATCCAACACCTTAAACTTATATCCCGGATATATAAAGATTTCAGTCCAACCGGATTTCTCCTCAAGATGTCCGTTCTCATCCGCCGCACTCTCTACGGTTCTGGTGCTTGTAGTTCCCACACATATGACCCTTTTCCCGTTTGCCTTTGTGCTGTTGATTATATCCGCAGCCTCTTTTGAAATCTGAAAGAACTCCGAATGCATATGATGATCATTTACATCGCTCACCTTCACAGGTCTGAATGTTCCAAGTCCGACATGAAGTGTCACCTTGGCAAGTCTGATTCCCTTTCCCTCTATTTTCTTAAGCAATTCCTTCGTAAAATGCAGTCCTGCCGTAGGAGCCGCCGCCGAACCCTCATTCTTTGCGTATACGGTCTGATACCTGTTCTTATCCTTAAGAGCATGTGTGATATAAGGCGGCAGCGGCATGGTTCCAAGCTTGTCAAGTATCTCCTCAAAGATACCGTCAAACTCAAACTCTATGATTCTGTTTCCCTCTTCCACGATATCGCTTATAGTTCCTATAAGCAAACCTTCACCGAATTCAATCACCGCACCGACCTTGCACTTTTTCCCCGGCTTTACAAGGCATTCCCAAGCGGTCTTTGACTTTCTCTTAAGCAGCAATATCTCTATCGCCGCACCTGTATCCTTTTTCACTCCCATAAGCCTTGCAGGTATTACCTTGGTCTCATTAAGGACCAGACAATCTCCCTCGTCCAAGTAATCTATAATATCATAGAAGTGCTTATGTGTAATCTCACCTGTATTCTTATCAAGTACCAAAAGCCTTGAAGACGCTCTGTCCTCAAGCGGATCCTGTGCTATAAGTTCCTCAGGCAAATCATACCAAAAATCCTTTACATCCATCTTAGTTACCGCTCTTTGTCTCTGCTATGGATATATTAGCCTCGTTCTTGGTTGTTTCAGTGATACTCTCTACCGTGCTTTCTTCCTCACTTGACTCGACACTTGAAGTTTCGGCTGCAGTTGTCTCGGCAGCTGCCGCAGTCTCATTTGTTGAAGCGTTCTTAACCCAGATAGAGTAAGTGTACCAAGCTGGATATCGCTTGTTACGGCTGCTGCAAGGTCCTTTCTCATCTGTGCATCAAGTGCAATGATATCCTCGGACTTTGAAACCTCATCTACATACTTCTTTTCGTCCTCCGTCATCTTGTCGTTTTCCACCATATAGAAAGCGTCCTTAGGATTTTCCATCACATACGCCCAAGTAAGCATAGGCGCCTTTGTATCAATATCATGGAACTTTACATTTGAACTGATAAATACCACATATGAGTTCGGCTCATATCCCTTTGTCACATAGGTAACGGTATCATCAAACGACTCATACGCCTTGGCTTCATCATTAAGCTTGGATTGTAAATCTGCAAGTCCGTCCTCATCACTTCTTCCAAATACATTGTACATTCTTCTTGCATCCGCATTGACCTTTGAGTACTGATAGTTCTTTACAAGCGCCACAATGCCCGGAATCGGATCCTTTTGCATACCGTAGGTCTTATAGTCCGATAATTTCTTTTCCTCTTCAGACATTGTAGACTCAGGTACTGTAGTTGTTTCCTCAGTGCTTTGCGTTGTTGTAGCGACATTCTTGCTGCATCCTGTAGCTACCGCCATCATCACTGCCATCATACCCAGCCCTATTATTATTTTTCTATTCTTCATAACTTCCTCTTTATACTAATAATACTGTTTAAACTGCTTTTATATATAGACTTGCCTTCACTCAAAGTCCATATAGACTTAAAAACATACTCTTATAATTTTTATCAAATTTCGAAATAAAAAAATCACCTATCAATTTATTATAAAAAAATGATATAATTTTCTAATATTTGTGATACCGATGTTTAGCTGCATCCTGTATCATGATATCAATGTTGTATCAATAGCGTATCGGATAACGCATCAGACTCCGACTCTGAAGATGGTGGGTTCGATTCCCACTTGATACATTTTAAGGAGTAATATGTTAAAGGACGAAGTTTTAAAAATATTGCTTTCAAGCGGCAGCCATGTATCAGGTCAAGATATCTCAAATAAGCTTGGGGTATCAAGAACCGCTGTATGGAAAGCCGTCACCGCACTGAAAAATGACGGCTATGATATCGAGTCGGTCAACAATAAGGGCTATCTGCTTACAAGAAATAAAAGTATTCTAAACGAAGCTGAGATAGAGACCTGTATGCGTCTATATGACTGCAAGGTTTTTCCTAAGGTTTTATACTTTAACAGTATAGACTCCACCAATACCTATGCCAAAAAGGCGGCGGACTTAATCCCTTCGGATTTTCTTGTGGTAGCCGATACTCAGACCCTGGGAAGAGGCAGACTTGGCAGAAGTTGGAGTTCTCCAAGCTCTACCGGTATCTATATGAGTCTTTGTATCAGACCGAATATTTCACTTGAAAAGGCTTCTATGATCACCCTTATCACGGCTATAGCAATCTGTGATGCGATAGAGGAACTTTACCATATATCTCCCCTTATAAAGTGGCCGAATGATATCGTTATCAACTCAAAAAAAATCTGCGGCATACTTACAGAAATGAGCTGTGATATGGACGGTATAAAATATATTATATCGGGAGTCGGAATCAATATATATGATACCTCATTCCCCGACGATATAAAGGATACCGCCTCTTCACTCTTACTTGAAACCGGTACAAAAAAGGACAGAGCTAAAATGATTTCAAGCGCAATATATCATTTCTATGAAGACCTTGATACTTTTATGCAGACTGAGGATATGAGCGTTCTCAAAGCAAAGTATGAGAGCCGTTTGGCCAATATAGGAAAAGAAGTCATGATACTTGACCCTAAGGGCGAGTACCCTGCCACTGCACTTGGAATTGACGAGACCGGAGCCTTACTTGTAAATGCAAACGGAAAAGTAAAAAGAGTAATAAGCGGCGAAGTAAGCGTTCGAGGAATCTACGGATATACATAAAAAATAGGGGGGTGTGAAAAAACTCGATTGAGTTTTTTCGCATCTCCCTTTTTACATTTATTGTGTATAGATGACTGAAATCATACGCAAAAAAAGCGCACTCCCCCTACCCCATAGAAATTCTTTTTTTGAATCTATGCGGCAGTTCTGTTTCTCATCTTTTTTTCTGATATTTATATAAATTATGGCCTATCGCCACGAGTAAAACTTCCAGTTTGACTGAATGAATACCTCTTCGGACAATTCTCTTGTACCAACGGTCGCTTTTCATAATTCCGAAAGTGCCTTCTGCTTGTATCGAACGGTTCATTCTTAATAACGCACCGTGGATACTTTCCAGGTTTTTCGATTACTTCCCGGTGCATGGAAGTTAGTTCCTGATTGATCCGAATGGTTCGATTCTTATCTGTCTTCTTACATTTCTTTTGCATATGGACATCCACTACAGTCTTCGCATTCATACAGTTCTTCCTTGCGCCCGTACCGATTTCCCCTCACATTTTTTCTGCATAAAAAACGGAATGCTTTATTGTTAGGACATCTCATGACTCCTTGCTCATCAATTCTGAAATTAACTGCACGAAATGGATCTTCATGATATTTCCGATCCTTAGTTTCCTTTTTAAACATTGGAAATTTCATATACTTTTCAATTCCGTTCTGTTCACAGAAAATATAATTGTTGTATGAGCCATATCCGGCATCTGCCACAGGATATTTGGGATAGAATCCATAAGTTTGTTTGAAGTGCTCCATCAAAGGAACAAAGCAATCCATATCCGAACGATAATGGTTCACGTCAACAACTGCAATATATTCATCTGCTACACCAATCTGTACATTATATGCCGGCAGAAGCTGATCATTGCCCATGTAATCTGTTTTGATACGCATAAAGGTAGCTGAGGTATCTGTTTTAGAGTAACTGTTTCTGTCAGGACCACAGATTTCTAATTTTTTGTATGTATTCTTGAAGTTTCTGACAGAAAGTAGTCAAGTGTTCATAATGACGCTGTTCTTTGGATTTTCGCTTTCCGCTTCCGTAAACAAATGTACTTGTATCCAGTTCCCATAAAAGTACTAGCTGCTCAACGATTTCATTCAGATAATCCGGTACATACTCTGTGTTTGTTGTGATCTGCACCCCGCTCCATACGATTTCTGCATTAATTTCCTCAATCTCCGCAGTGATTTTTTCGTAAAAGCTTGTAACGGAACTTTTCCGTAGCCTTCTTCCATACCCGGTATACTTGTTTGCGTTTGCTTCAAACTTGGAGCCGTCAATGTAGAGATGTTGCAGATCTACATGCTCCTCGTTAAAGATAGCATGATTGATATCGTTAAAAATGTTTTCAATCTTATCTTTAAGTATTTTATTGATGAAATATCCAAAGGTTCTGTATGATGGAGTCCGGTTATCCATGAGATACATGAACCTGATATTAACTTTGCAGTTGTCTTCCAGTTTTCTCAGAGAGCAGTAACCGCTAGTCATAAATCCGAAAAGTACTGTTTTTAACATGTTGACCGGATTATATCTGCGTCGTCCGGTTGTGTACTCCGGAATATCCGTCAGATACTTGTTTAAATCGATCCCTCCCATCAATCTGTCAAATGTTAAAACAGGATCCAGCAGATCCAAACAATCTGAAAAAAACAGTGGTAAATATCCTTGTTTTGAATTACAATAAGTACTGTGTAAAGTTTTCATTGCAAGTTAATTTTACCACAAAAATGGGGCTGTCGCACTAAGTGATTAGTATGCAGCCTCTTTTTAATAAAAAAAAATTACAGCCGGACTTAGAAAAGTTCGGCTGATGGTGTAAAATATATGTATGCAAACCCATATATTATTACACAAAGATTATACTTTGAATGAGGAAGGATATCAACTAAAACTTCCTTTAAATAATTTAGAAACTATCATTCCGATAGATGATTCTGTGCGATTGCTGAGTCAGTTTGTGGAGGCTATGGATTTAACTGACTTATATTCTACTTATAAAAGAATAAATACAGTTTCGCCAAGAACTCTATTGAAGATTGTTTTTATACTCTTATATGAATGGGGATTATTCTTCTCGTTCCATGGAACGAAACTGTAAACGGGATATTAATTTTATGTATCTTTTAGAAGGCAAGTCGGTTCCTGATCATGCTACTTTTGCACGTTTTCGCAGTATCCATTTTGCTCCATGTTCAAAAAGAATACTTGCCGAAATGTCTAACCTTCTTTACGAACTTGGAGAAATTTCAGGAGAAATGATTTTTATTGACGGCACAAAAATTGAAGCCTGTGCTAATAAATACACATTTGTATGGAAAAAAGCAGTAACCAAAAATCAGGCGAAACTTCTCATTAAAATAGCTGATTTTATTGTAGAATGTGAGCAACTTTATGATATTCGTGTTGTTTATGGTGATATTGTTAAAATGAAACATGTAAAAAGGTTAAGAAAAAAACTATACACCTTGAAACAGAAAGAAAATATTATATTTGTACATGGTATCGGGAAAAAGGAAAACCACCACTACAAAAGAGTATAGAAACATTAGAAGAATATCTAAATCGTTTAAAAGGATACACAAAAAAACTGCATCTTTGTGGGAAAAGAAACAGTTATTCAAAAAAACAGATCCGGATGCGACTTTCATGAGAATGAAAAGAAGACGCAATGGGAAATGGACAGCTAAAGCCGGCATTTAATTTGCAACATGGAGTTGATTCCGAATACATTACCCGGTTAACCATCGGACCACAGCCTACAGATACGACCACTTTGATTCCATTCTTAAAGGAAACAGAGAAATATTTGGCATTCAAATATCAGAAAGTCATTGCAGATGCCGGATACGAAAGTGAAGAGAATTATGTCTTCCTGGACCAGAATCAACAAATGGCATTTATTAAGCCATCGAATTATGAAATTTCAAAAAAGAGAAAATATAAAAAAGATATAGGTCGCGTAGAAAATATGGAATACAATGAAAAAAGTGACTCTTATATTTGTAAAAATAATAAAACACTATCATTTACACAGGTTCGGCGTTCTAAATCTAAAACCGGATATGTCAGTGAGAAAAATATTTATCAATGTGAGGAATGCTCAGGTTGTCCTTACAAGAAAAGAATGCATCAAAGGAAACAATTGTAAAAACTCCAATGGAAGAACGAAATAAAGTCCTTTCTGTAGCAAAGACATTTCTAAAATATCGAAAAGAAGATTTGGAACGAATTTTATCAGAAGAGGGTATTCTTCTCAGAATAAACAGAAGCATACAAGTAGAGGGCTCTTTTGGTGAGTTGAAACAGGATATGCAGTTTCGTAGATATTTGAGTCGTGGTACATCGAATGTTCTTGCAGAAAGTGTATTACTTGCAATGGCAAAAAATGTGAATAAACTTCACAATAAGATACAAAAAGGAAAAACCGGAAGGCATTTATTTCCTTTGAGGGGTGCATAAATTTAGAAAGTTCAAAAATTTAAAAAACCATTTTTGGGGCTTTATTAAAGTGCGTTTTTTTACAAAAAACTGTTTTTATATCATAGACTTTGCAGTTAAGGAATAAAAAAGAACTACAAAGGAGCCGCCACCTAACGATTGATGAACCGTTAAAGCGACAGCCCCATTTCTTTTAGGGACTTATTTCACAGCCCCTTAAACTAAAGCTGCTGACGGGACTCGGACCCGTGACCTCCTCACTACCAATGAGGTGCGCTACCACCTGTGCCACAGCAGCATCTACATCATATTAGCACAAAGATAAATAGCTGTCAATATGTGCACTGCAACTTAGGTAGCCTTGACTTTTATCTTAAAGATGCTACTCTTATAATAAATAAAGGAGGTACTATGTTTAATATAACGGACGGTAGAATTTATATGAATGATGATGCGGGAAATATGATTGCTGAGGTGACTTTCCCTAACATTGATGACAATACAATAATTATAGACCACACCTTTGTGGACGACAGCCTAAGAGGGCAGGGTATAGCCGCCAAGCTTATGCTTGAGGTAATAAACTACGCCAAAACTCACAATAAAAAGATAAAGGCGAGCTGTTCATATGCCGTAAAGTGGTTTGATAAAAACAAGGATGAGTATAAGGATATCTATGTAGGATAATATAAAGCATATTTTTTTCATATGTTTTATTATTCACTTGATTTGCCTATTACCTACCTGTATAATAGGATTATAAATAAAGGTAGGTAATAATATGAAGATTTCAACAAAGGGACGATATTCACTGCTTGTAATGATTGATTTGACTGAGAATCAGTCAGATGATTTTATACCGCTTCGTGATATCGCCAAGAGACAGGATATATCGGAAAAGTACCTTGAAAGCATTATAAAACTACTTGTAAAAAACAAGCTTCTTGTAGGCTTAAGAGGCAAGGGCGGCGGCTATAAACTGACCAAGAGACCAAGCGACATCACGGTAGGTGAGGTACTTAGAATTGCAGAAGAAAATATAATGATCGATGAAGAAGATACCGACAGTATGTATCGCACCAGCGAATACCGTACTATAGATATGTGGAGCAGACTCTCAAAGATGATCAACAACTTCTTTGACAGTATATCCATTGCGGATTTGATAGTGGAAGATCCGGGAAACGACTTTATCATCTAAAAAAAAAGGTTTTACCCTATACATTGTATCCGGTAAAACCTTTTTTAATATATTATTTCTCTGCCGCTATCTTTGCTATCTCAACAATCACATCAATAGCCTTCTTTATGGACTCCACACTGACAAATTCAAACCTGCCGTGGAAGTTTTCACCTCCTGCAAAGATATTCGGAGTAGGCAGTCCCATAAATGAAATCTTGGAACCGTCAGTTCCGCCTCTGATAGGCGCCTTATTCACCTCTATTCCTAAGACTTCCATAGCCCTTGTTGCAATATCCACGCTTCTTGTGTCCTTCTTTATGATATCCGCCATATTGTAGTACTCGTCATGCATGGAAAGCTTCACTCTTTCTATATCATATCTCTCATTGATATCCTCACATACCTTCTTCACAATATGCTTTTTATTCTCAAAAAGAGTCTTGTCATGGTCTCTGATAATATATGTCAGACTTGCATTCTCCACATTTCCGTGAGCCTCTATCAAATGTATAAAGCCCTCTCTGTCTTCAGTCTTTTCAGGCACACATACAAGAGGCATTGCATTTTGTATCTCTCTTGAAATAGTGAGAGCATTTATCATCTTATTCTTTGCATCTCCCGGATGTACGCTCTTACCCAGTATATCAATCTTGGCTTCCGCAGCATTGAAGCACTCAAACTGAAGCTCACCTACCACACTGCCGTCCATAGTGTAGGCAAAGTCACAGCCGAAATCTTTTACATCAAAGTGGTCCGCACCTACACCTATCTCCTCGTCACAGCCGAAAGCCACACGAATCTTACCGTGCTTTATCTGCGGATTGTTTATCAGATACTCCATGGCGGACACAATCTCACATACACCCGCCTTATCGTCGGCACCGAGCAGTGTAGTGCCGTCAGTAGTGATAAGCGTCTGTCCTATATAATTCTTTAGATTCACAAACTCCTTTGGCGAAAGTACAAATCCGCTGTCTCCAAGTACAATATCCTTGCCGTCATAATTTTCATGAATCTGTGGCGAAATATTTTCCGCATTAAAGTCTGCGGTATCCACATGTGCAATAAATCCTATTACCGGAGCATTTTCCACATTGGCAGGAAGAGTTGCAGTAAGGAATGCATTCTTTTCATTTATCTTCACATCTACAAGTCCTATCTCCTTTAACTCCTCGCTAAGATCTTTTAAAAATTCCATCTGTGAAGGTGTGGACGGAATCACTACACCTGCCTTAGTATCGTCCGATCTTGTATTCTTCTTAACATAACCTAAAAATCTATCTAAAAATTTCTCCATATTTTCCTCTCTATAATCTCACTTCAAATATATTCTGATCTTTGCATACGGATTCCAATATACTCTTTATATAAACTGAAGTAAAGCTCTCAGGCTGTTCTTCCCAAAGCTTTATTCCTTCTTCAAATTCGTCGACATCAAAAATCTCACCTGCAAAATATTTCTCATTCATCTTTACAAAGGCCTTACCCATTTTGTCAATATCAGACTCGCTTACATCCTCAAACCCATGTGTCTTAAACAGCCGTACAAGCTGCCTTTCTCCCACACCGTCAAACTCATGCCTGCTGATACTTTTAAAACCGTCTACCGCCTCAACTTCCAAAGACTCTGTCAAATATTTAAAGCACTTCCCATCATACAAAATATTTGCAAAGTGATTCGGCGCGACAGCCAGTGAAGATGTAACTATTTCCGCCACACCCCTGTCTTCAATATGTTGGATGTGCATATGACCGCTTAAGTTCAATTTTACATTGTACTTCTTATAAAGCTCTTCTATCCTTTGCGCATTCTTTATCATAAAACCTTCGGTAAACATAAAATTATGCTCCAAAAGATTTTGATGGCTGACTCCAAGTATATGTACATCAGGCTTTGATATCTCCTTTAATACATTCTCAAGCCAAATAAGATCCTGTTCACCTAAATAATTTTGACTGTATGAGTTTGTATCAAGCATTATAACATAGAGGCTTTCAGAAAGCTTTGCCACATAGCTTGCAGAAGACTTATCAAAATACTCTGCCCTATCGTATCCGCAGTTTTGATAAATCTCTTGAAACTCCTCAGCGGATACGCTCTCCACCTTATAGACCTCACTGCCGCGAAAGCCCATACATCTTTCATGGTTTATATCGTGATTACCGGGTATCAGATACACAGGCACTCCTGCACCGACTATATTATCAAGCTTTGCAGCCAGTTCTATATGACTTATTCTTTCACTGTTGAATGTCAAATCTCCAAGCAAAAGCAAAGCATTCGGCTTTCTTTTTATAACTTCAAGCACAAACGCATCCACAATCTCTTCGATATATGTCATCACCTTGCCGTCGCCCTTAGACATCACATTGCAAAAGGCCTCTCCACCGTCATTGATACTCTTTGAAAGGTAGTGAAGATCTGTAGCCACCATAATATTCAAAGTTTCTTCACTCATACAAAATTCCTCTTAATCATAGCTTTCCAAGAATGAATGCTTAATGCCGTTCTTCTTATATGCTATCACCGTATCCAGGGCTGACATTCTCCACACTTCTGAAAATATTCTTCTCAATATACGGATTCTTTGCAGCCAACTCCCTTATAAGTTTCTTTACCTCGGCTCTCATAGAGCCCTTGTCTCCGGTCTCAGATATCGAGCAGTTATCTGTAAGCCTGCAGGCACATCTGATAAAATTCAGTTCATTATACTTTGCCCAATGTATTATATCGTCTTCCCTTATCAGATAGAGCGGTCTGATAAGTTCCATTCCTTCAAAATTTGTGGAATGAAGCTTGGGCATCATTGTCTGTATCTGAGCCCCGTATAACATACCCATCACTATAGTCTCTATAACATCGTCAAAATGATGTCCCAGCGCAATCTTGTTGCAACCAAGCTCCTTAGCCTTGGCATAGAGATGTCCTCTTCTCATCCTCGCACACAGATAACATGGAGACTTCTCATCCTCCGCCACAATGTCATATATGGAAGATTCAAACACTGTTATAGGCACATCCAAAATCTTTGCATTATCAAGTATTGTCTGATAATTGATATCGTCATATCCCGGATTCATCACCAAAAATACAAGCTCAAAGTTTTTCTTGCCGTGACGAAGCAGCTCCTGAAAAAGTTTTGCCATAAGCATGGAGTCCTTGCCGCCCGATATACAAACCGCAATCTTGTCGCCGTCTTTTATCAGCTCATACTCATTGATTGCCGCAGTGAACTTCCTCCAAATACTCTTTCTGAATTTCTTTATTATGCTTCTTTCAATATCCTTAGCTTTATTATCAGCCTTACGGCTTTCACTCTCATTTTTTAAAAACTCGTTCAGCTTAAGCTTCATATAGGCTTCATAGCCGCCCTTCAGATTGTATACATTCTCATAGCCCAAACTCTCAAGTTCTTCACTCAGATATTCTGTCTTATTGCCTGTAGCACAGACCAGACATATCACATCGCTTTTATCAAACTCCTCAATCCTTTTTAGCAATTCATCTTCGGCTATATTGACAGAGTTCGGTATATTGCCTCTTACAAACTCATGCTCAGGTCTTATGTCAATCACTGTCACATCGGGCTTTTCAAGCAGCTTCTCTATAACAATTTCCATCAAATCTGTTTCCTTACTATCAAGTAGTCGTCATTATTCCTATAATACGGGCAGGTGGTATATTCGCTGCTCCTCATCCTGATGTAGTCGTCCTCATCCATATCCACATCACATATATAACCTTCCTCATCTTCGTCATATATATAATTTATGCAAAAATCGCAAATCATAGTATTACCTGTTCTTTTTCACTTCTCTTTGGTAGTCCTCAGGAGCATACTCCCTAAGCCAAATCTCCTTTGCCATCTCCAAAGCTTGCTGCCGCTAAGCACCGCCTCAAATGCCAAATACTGTGCGGCTCTCTCACTCCTTGACAGCGGCACCTTAAGAGTCGGGGGAGACTTAAAGATTATATCATTATAATTGCTTTCCATCATCATCCTCATCGCTTTACCTGCTTAGATTCAAGTATAGCATATATAGTTAACGCACACAAATATAATAAAAAGAGCCCCTCAGGGCTCTTAAAATCATTATATCAATCAGCCTTCCTTAGAAAACTCATCCTTACCTACTCCGCAGAGAGGGCAAACAAAATCATCAGGGAGATCTTCCCACTTTGTTCCCGGAGCTATTCCGTTATCAGGATCTCCTACTGTCTCGTCATATTCCCATCCGCAAACATCACATACATACTTCACAATTACACCTCTGCCTTCCATAAACCATGTAAATTACAATACTCATAAGCTGCCACCAACTTCTCACCATCCTGTAAAACAAACTCAGCATGTGGCTTATCCTCAGGTGTAAGTCCCTTATACTGCTTACCGAGATTTGTCTCAATCATGATAAACTGAATATAATGCTCAGGTGTCATAGGGTGATCAACACTACCTACATTAACAACAACCTTATTTCCTTCAACAGTAACTACCGGTACGTGCTTCTCCTTAGCTGCATCTGTTGTATTGGCCTTTAAAGCCTTCATATCTTCACCACAACAGTCAAATGAGCCGTCACCATCAACTACTACTGAAACAATCTTTCCACAGTGTGCACAACGATAAAACATATTTCCTCCTTATTTCTTTGCCTTTAACAAATCTCTTATTTCCTCAAGAAGAACAACATCATCTGCCTTTTTAGGAGCCTCTACCTTCACTTCCTCTTTCTTCTTAAACTTCTCTATAAGTCTTACGAAGAGGAATATACAGAATGCAATGATGAGGAAATCAACTACATTTGGATGAATGAGCCGTACATTATAGCATTCTCGGCAACATCTCCATGTGCAGGAGTGATAACTAACTTCAAATCTTTGAAGTTGATACCGCCTGTCAGAATAGATATGATAGGCATAATCAAATCATTAACCAAAGATGTAACTATCTTACCAAAAGCCGCACCTATGATAACACCTATCGCCATGTCCAAAACATTGCCCTTAAAAGCAAACTCTTTAAAATCCTTTAACATTTGTCCTCCTATATTCTTCGGCCATGCATGAGCTTAATATAAATCAAATAACTGATTTAATTTTGCACAACCTCAATGTGCTACTATTATGTACCATATCTAAGAAAATGTCAAGTACTAATAATAAGAATTATTCTTGTTTTTAAAAATATACATAATCAAAAATACTCCCAAGACTTTACATAGAAGCTTAAACCCGTCACAAAAAGAGAGACACCCTCCCTTAGGAAAGTATCCCTCTCGCATTAGATTTATCAGATGCCATGAGGCTTCGCCACGCTCCACCTCAAGCCTATAAAAAACCTATAAATATTTAAGATTATTCGCTAAGATGAATCCAATCTACTGTGTAGTTAGATGTCTTAACCTTGTAATCTTCTCCATCCTTCTTTGTACCGCTCTTAACCATAGCACCTGTTGTATTAACAACATATGCCTTTGTTCCTGAAGGAAGGTTATCAAGCTTGTACTCTGTATAATCTACGTCACCGTTTGACTTGTACTTCTTTGTACCGCCTGTACTATATGCATTGATAGCATCTGCAACGTTTGCCTTAAGAACAAAGTTATCTCTGTTGTCAAGTAGAACAATCTCTACCTTGTTATCGCTGTCAGCTGTAACAAGCTTACCACCGATGTAGAGCTTGTGGTCCCTCATACCGTTGATACCGGCACCCTTCTTAGAACCGTTCTTTTCAAACTCGAATGTAAGCTTCTCGCCGTCAATATCAACGTTCTGCTTACCTGTCTTCATAGAACCGTCATCGCCTCCACCGAAGTAGTATGCTCTAAGCTCTCCTGAACTGAACAAGCTGTCGTTAGCCTTTACAAATCTGTCGTAGTTATCCTCTGTATCATATCTGTCCTTATCGTCAAGCTTCTCAACGATATCTCTTGAACTGATACCTGCACCTGCACGCTGCATCTGAAGTACTACAAAACCGTCAATCATTCTACCATAGTTATCGAATGCATACTTCTTACCGTTGATAGTCTTGATCTGGTTTGTAACAAGCTTTCCGTTACCGTCTGAGTAGTACCAGTAGTCTGAACCGTCCTCATACTTATCCTTCTGGAGATAGTATCCAGGAGTTACCTTGAACCAACCCTTTGTATATCTAGCACCGTCCTCAGGTGTTGAGTAGTTCATGAATGTGTTAGAGTATGTTGCAAGACCCTGTGAACCACCATCCTTAGCAAGTGTGTTAGATGTTGTAGCTTCTGTTACCCAACCTGCGTTCATACGTCCGTACTCATCGAAACCGTACTTTCTGCCGTTGATTGTCTTACCTGTCTGCTTCTTCTCCTTCTTACCTGAAGCCTTGAAGTAGAACCATCTTGTCTGATCCTCATCCCAGTAGTTGTCACCAGGCTGAGCTTCTGATGACTGATCGTCTCTTATAGCGATCTCTCTCCATCCTTCAGCCATAGCACCGTCGTTCTCATCACCGAAGTAGTACTCAGCATCCTGCCAAGAGTTGTCATCGTACTGAGTCTCGCCGTTCTTTACCCAACCGTACTGCATCTTACCGTCAGTATTGAATGTGTACTTCTTACCGTTGATAGTCTTAAGAGAAACATCACTTGTAGATGAATCGCTTCTCTTGTAAGCCTTACCGTTAGCTCCGAAGTAATACCACCACTGATTCGGCTCGTTCTCTTCGCCTGCGTTCTCGTTATCAACTGCTACCCAACGATTTGTAACCATAACACCGTTTACATCAACGTAGTATGTATCGTTGTTGTCATCGATAAGTGAATCAACAGCCATCTCGCCGTTGTCGTCAAGATAGTACCAGTAATCGCCTGACTTCTGCCACTGCTCTGTTACCTTCTCTTCATTTCTGTTATAATATACCCATGTTCCGTTCTCCTGTTGCCAGCCTGTAGCAGCAAATGCTGTCATAGCTCCACCAACTGAAAGAACAGCTGCTGCTGAAATTAATGCAGCAATCTTTGTTTGCTTTCTCATAATGAATGCATCTCCTTTTTGAAATCCTTTTAAAAATCTAATGCGTCCTTCGGGTAAAGGTTCTTTGTTAAGTCCTTTCCTTTAAGACACTCGTAGTATATAACTTTATTTTATATGTTACAATATATTTTCTTTTTCTGATTTCTTACGAAAATATTACAAAAGTTCATTTCTACTACGAATCTGTGTACTTATTCTATCTATTGTGCTAATATGTTCAATATAGATAATATTTTATTATTTTTGAACTTGCATGAGGAGTACTTATGAATAAATACGCTTATTTACTTAGAGAAATATTTGAATGTAATACAATCACTCAAAGAGAACTGGCACAAAAGATGTCGCTCTCACTTGGCAGTGTCAATACTCTTATAAAGGAAGCTATCTCACTTGGATATATAAAAAAGTGCGACAACAAGGCTGTTTTAACCTCATCAGGACTTGACTATCTTTCTGCATTTAAGGTTGACAGAGCGATTATCATGGCGGCAGGCTTCGGCTCAAGATTTGTCCCACTTACATTTGAGACTCCCAAAGGTCTCCTTGAGGTATTCGGAGAAAGGATGATTGAACGCCAGATAAAGCAGCTTAATGATGTAGGCATATATGATATCGTTATTGTTGTGGGTTACCTTAAGGAACATTTTGACTATCTTATTGATAAGTACAATGTAAGCTTGTATACAATCCGGACTACTCCTGCAAGAATAATATTTCCACCTTGCACTATGCCGCAGAGTATATAAAAGGCTTTAATGTCTACATATTATCTTCAGACAACTGGATGCGTGAGAATATGTACCACCGTTATGAACCATACTCATGGTATTCTTCTATATATATGGAAGGAAATACAAATGAGTGGGTACTTAAGTTTAATAAAAAGCATGAGATTACCGATATAAAGGTAGGAGGTAAGGATGACTATGTGATGTACGGCCCTGTTTATTTTTGTAAGGATTTTTCAAATGTCTTTATGCCTATACTTGAAAAGGCGTTTTTTACTCCCGGAAGTGATGACTGGTACTGGGAAAATGTTTTGATGAATGAGATAAAGGCTAAGAATAATGATTTGCCTGCAATGCATATCAATCCGCAACCTGATAATCAGGTCTACGAGTTTGAAAATCTTGAAGAACTTCGTACATTCGATGACAGGTATAAGGAAAACAGCGGCAATGTCGCACTTGAGCTTATTGCAAAGGTCTTTGATATTCCACAAAGTCATATAAAAGGTCTGCGCACGCTTAAAGCGGGAATGACCAATAAATCTTTCTTATTTGAGGTGGATGGTCAAAGCTATATTTGCAGAATACCCGGCAAGGGTACAGATGTGCTTATCGACAGGAAGCATGAGTACGATTCATATATGGCGGTAAAGGACTTACATATCACAGAAAAATAATCTACTTTGACAGGGAAAGCGGCTACAAAATTTCAAAGTTTTATGAAGGTTCAAGAAATGCCGACCCTAAGAATGAGGAGGAAATGGGCAGATGTATGGAACTTTTAAAGAGTCTGCACGATAAGAATATAAAGGTTGATCACAGCTTTGATATTGCGGAGAGAATAGAGTATTATACCAAGCTTTGTAATGAAAGCGGCGGAATATCTTTTGAGGACGTGTCTTTTGTCAAAAAGAATATGCAGATATTACTTGGTCTGCTTGATCAGATGAAATCCGATAAATGTCTGTGCCATATTGACAGTGTTGCCGACAACTTTATCATCACGGCCGATGACAGGATAAAGCTTATTGACTGGGAATATGCCGGTATGGCTGAGCCTATAATAGATGTGGCTATGTGTTCCATATATTCCTACTATGATAAAGAGGAAGCGAACACACTTTTGGAAAGTTACCTTCAAAGAAAACCTGCTAATGACGAGTACAAAAAGCTCTACGCTTATATGGCCTTGAGTGGTTATCTTTGGTCATTGTGGACTGTATATAAGTCAAATATCGGTGAGGAATTCGGTGAGTACTCTCTGAAAATGTACAGATACGCCAAGGACTTCTTTGCGGAGGCAATGAGAGATTAATTGTATATATTGTAAAACTTTGTTATAATTTATATATTGTCATTCTCTAAACCGACAAGGGGAGGAGGTGAATGCATTGGAAACTCACCTAATAAGCTTCTTGGTGTCTGTTTTGGCAAATATATCTAGCTATTATATTTGCAAGTGGTTAGACAGGCGCTTAAGCAATGACAATTAACCCAAAATGAAGAGGCAAGGAGTTAGGGCTCCTTGCCTCTTCTCTTGCGTGCCTACATCGGCAACACCTAATATGCTTCTTAGCTACCCTTATTATAGGATACCTATCTATATTTAGTCAAGTATTTTTATTAATCCACGCTTACGCTTATTCCGCCTCTTCTTTCACTTGGCTGGATAAGCACCGTTACCTGATCGTTTCCAAGCCACTCGAAAGTATAGGACTCACCTGATGCCTGTCCGATAAAGGTCTTCCATGATATATCAGCTCTTATCTGAGGATCTCCCATACCGTTTTTACTGAACCAGCATATTACGGCGTCAGGGTCTACAGCAATGCTGTCCATAGATTTTACATTTGATAAAACCAAAGGATTGCCGTCAGACAGCAGTGCCACATAGGCATCATTGCCTCTGCCTACAAGTGTTGTAGTGGCAAGACCCTTTTGTGAAAGCACACCTATGCCCAAATCTTACCGAGTAGTCACAGTCATTGGTAAATGCCAAAATATTTTCAGACTCCACAGATACGGTCTCACCTATAGCCAGCTTATATACCACTACATGCTGTCCGTAGTGAGCATAGTATGTTGTGGAATTGCCGTGCATATTCACCTTCATAAGAGGTATGTTCTCACCTGCAACTCTTCTTACCAGCTGTCCGAATATCGCCTGTCCTATACTGCCTCCCGGTCCAAGTATCATCTTCTCAAAAGAATAATTCTTTGCTCCGGCATTTTCACCTGCTATAAAGGCGCCGGCCTTTGCAATCAATGTGTCATTACCCTCACAGGTAACCTTAAGTGTCAACTCGTTAATAACTTCAAATGTCAGCATACTTCCTCCTTATTCGACTGCTACTCCATAAAATTCACAAAGACCTGCCAGATCTTTGTTCACTCCGTTTCCTATTGCATTAAACTTCCATGCACCGTTGTGCAAATATATCTCGCCCATCATCATGGAATTGATATTGTTATAATATTCCTCCACCAAAAACGACGCCGACTCCGTATTGTTTAGCGGGTCCACTATCTGAATATAGGCATCCTTTAACATGCTGAAATTCAGTGAGTTTTCAAGTGCATCATTGATAGTCATTACAAAGACTATCTTTGCTACCGCCGGATTCAAAACAGCCGTGTCTATATCAAACACTTCCAATACATTTGCAGTCTCTACATTCTTAAATAATACACTTTTTTCAGGGCTGCTTTCCTGACCGTAGAATACAAAATAGTCGTCACCTACCACTTTTCCGTTTACTGCCAGCAAAAATGCCGATACATCCACATCACAGGCAGAATTCTTCACATTCCATCCGAAGTTTACCTTTATCTTCTTTGAACTTAAGTTAAGCATCACCTTCTGCCCCTTTGAAACTCTTTTTGTAAGGCTTGGCAATATAATATGTTTTGACGAATTACTTTGTCCGCTACCTGCCGCATGTACACCGCCTTGACCGTACACAGTCGGCTGCACAATATTTTTGGCTGCAGTACCTGACTGCACATTACTTCTTGTGGCACCGGTATTTTGTGAAGATGCACTATCTTTCTTCTTATAATATGAAGTATTCAAGATTTCTACATTTTCACTTGTAAGTACTATACCCTTTTTTTGATTCAAGCTTTCTAAATCACTTGCACCTATAGATTTTGTAACATTCATTACAAAAATACTCATACTCACCTCTCTTTCTTAACCTACATCAAGACCTGAATGATACGAATAATTTCCGATACCGGCAAGTAATCTGTGAAAATCCGTGTCCTCCAGCCTTTCAGGCATTATTTCTATATTTAAAAGTTTAAATATTTCCTCACATCTCTCAATACATCTGTCAAACAGCTCAGGGAAGCTTTCTTTAGAGTATATACCCTTATCCCAAGGATTTATCCAAATCTCATGATTCAGATTGAAAGTCTTCTTCGCATCAGGTATCTCATCGGAGAGTATCTTTTGTGATACTATAGGTGCTTTCAAGAAAATAGTCTCTATTGCATTTATCCTGTTCTTTTTTCTGCCTGTAGGGTCCGCCAATGTCCTCACACCGAATCTCATTGCAAGCACCGACCTGTGCACCATTGCAGGTGTTACTCTGAAGTTGTTTTTATATGTTATCGGGTAGTATGTCTTATTGATCACTCTTGCAAGAAAGTCCGAGACAAACTGTATCTCAAAGCCGTTCAGTGCAAGTGTCGCAGCCTGATTGAACTCCGATGTCTTTTTTTTCTTATATTTTAATAAAAGCAATGTATCTATATCGTTCTCAAGTGCCGCATGCATACCGTATACATAAGCACTGTTTTTGCCCGTCTCATGTCCGATTCTGGCATATACATACGGATGACAGATATAATCTCCCACGTAGTGACAAAGAAATCCCGCAATATAGCTGATTGCCTGTTGTTTCTTTTGTGCCGACTCCATACTCTGTATCTCATACATTGCATTTGCAAAAAAATCGTTTACATGGCTTTCATGCATATAAGAGCCTACATTCCTGTAGTCTCTGTGTCTTAGTATCGGTATATTATAAAAGAACATATCCGGACCTTGCAGCCCAAGCTGATACAACCATCTGTATTTGGAGATGATATGCTTTAACCCCGAGTTTTCAAGCTGTCCGTATGCCTTTACACCCAAGATATAATGTGTTGTAAATCCCGGCATCTTCACTCCTTAGTATATTCATAGACCTTCGTCAAATAGTAATCTGAAAAAAGTCCCTCATATTCATTAAAAGTATTTTTCATATTTAATTTCTTATGTGCAAAGCCTATATCTGCAAGCTCAATCATACCTTTATCAAATTCCGTATCACCTGCCGCAAATATTCTTTTCACCTTTATATTCATTTATAAAGCGTGTTACCGTATCAGCCTTGTTTAATTTCTTCGGCATTATATAAAGCTTTTCTTTATTATATAAAACTTCCACCAAATCAGGGGCCAACTCAGACTTAAGGTCTTTTACCACAGACTCAATATCATCACATTTTGTAAATATAAAAAGGTCGTCTATATTTCTGCATTCAAATATTCTTCTTTTATCTTTTCTAAGCATTTTGAATGCTTTTTGTCTTTCAGCGGCCGAATCCTCTATTATTTCAAGGCTCTTTAAATACCATTCATTATCCGACTCATCGTTCTTTAAAAGCTGACCCCCGTTTGCACATAGTACATACTTCGGAACTATACTTAGGTTTATCCTTTCATACTGCATATATGTCCTTGTAGTGACAGGGACTATCAACATCCTTTCATGGAGTTTTTTCAAAAGTTCATAGGAGTACTTTGACATAAAGCTGTTATCTTCTCCCTTATAAACTTCCACGCTTATCCTTTTCTTTATATCCGTTTTCTTTGAATAAATCAAAGTATTGTCCAAATCTGTAAATAAAATATCCATAAAGACAGTTTAACACTTTTTTATAAAATAGTCATTTTAAAAAATTTTGAAGTATGCAGCAAATAAAAAAGCCCCGGGATTTCTCCCGAGGTCTTAATTTTATTTTTTTCTTTTTCTTCTAAGCAATACGATTAATCCGCATGATACTATCAAAAGTATGAAGTATCCGAAAGTATTTCTGCTGTCTGAAGTCTTCGGTACTGATAAAGCTTTTCTTGTGGATTTTGTATTGTCCACAACATCAGCCTTAGGCTTATCAATAATAATCAAAGGTATTTCAGGGTTGTTTAATTCAGGCTTGTCAATCTGTGACTTAACATCATTATTATTCACTACGGTAGCCTTTGCAGGTCTGACGGTTGAGTCACCGCCACTTCCTCCTTTGCTACTGTTGGAGCGTGTCGCTATAGATGATGTGGCTCTAGGCCTTATTGTAAAGTCAATGTTCCAATCTCTCGGATCTACTATAGTACTTGGTGTTGCAAGTTTTACATTCTCAGTTCCCGGAGTGATTACCACACTCGGATCCTTCACATATATATATGTAATCTCAACAGGATTTCTCCGAATATACCGCTTGGGCTGCCTGATACCAAGTCTAAATGATAACCCAGTATGTACTTTTCACTTGTCTCATATGGGAGTCCCAGCTTTCTTGTTCCGTCAAAGAATTCTTCACTCTCTATAGGGAAGCCTGCTGAATTGATGTAACGGGCAATTACATTTCCGGCATTCTTTCTGCGATAAATAAAGTCAACTCTTTGTGTTCCCGGATCAAATACTCCGTTTGCATTAGCCGGCATACTGACAAGGTCGTAGTATTCAAAAGACTTAACCTCTGAAGTATAAGGCATTCCGATCTGCTCACTGCCGTTTAGTACCACAGTGTTTGCAAGTTCTGTATTTCCGTCTTCATCAAGATATCTGATAATAATATTTCCGGCATCCTGACGCTTATAAATATAATCGACCGTGATATCCGATGTTTTGTATACTCCATTTGCATTATTAGGAACTACTACAAGGTCATAGTAGCGAATGTTCTTTTGTGTAGTAGTATATGGAAGACCGAGCTTATTGGCTCCCGGTAATACTTCGGTAGTTTCTATTCTGTTTCCGTGAGTATCATAGTAGTTGGCTGTGATATCACCTGCATCATCTCTCTTGTACTCATAGGTGATGACATAGTTGACACCCGGAGTAAATGTTCCCGTATTGTTTGCAGGTGTAGAATTAACCACCGTAAAGTTGGTTATACTTACAGGACTTGTAGTATAAGGCAACCCTGACTTACTTGTTCCCGAGAAGAATTCATCAGGTGCCAATGTATTTCCTGTACCGGCTTCCACATGATGAACTAATACATCTCCCGCATCATCTCTTCTGTAGTAGTATGTAACTTCTCTGTTTCCGTTTGTAGGATAGATATCCGCGTATCCGTTCGGATGAACGTCAATTACAGAATAGTACTGTACGCTTCCCGGATTTGTACTGTATGAAAGTCCGGCCTTTCCTGCTCCCGGAAGATATTCATCAGGCAGCAATGAATTGGTCGTTCCTGTTTCATAGTGATGTACGGTTACATTTCCCGCATCGTCTCTTCTATAGTAGTAAGTAATCTCTCTAAGTCCGCTTGCCGGATATGTTCCCGTGTAATCTGTAGGTTGGGCATTTACTACAGTGTAGAACGGTATACTCTTGGCGCTTGTACTATATGTAAGTCCCGACTTTTCGGCTCCTGAGAAGAACTCATCAGATGAAAGAGTCGCATTGGTTCCGTCTTCAAGGTAATGTACCTTTACATCTCCGGCGTCATCTCTTCTGTATCTGTAATAAACTTCAACAGGTGTATTGCCGAATGTAACTACAGGGTTTACAGGTGAACTTACCAAGTGGAAATGTGGGAAGGTCTTACTCTGTGTTGTATAGGTAAGCCCCAGCTTATTCGTTCCGTCAAGTACTATGGCTGACGGTGTTCCTCCCGGAACGGCTGAGTATAACTCATTTCCCGTACCGTCATCTATATAGTGAACAGTTATAGACGATCCGTTATCTCTCTCATAGTAGTAGCTTATCTCCTGCGGTGCAGTAGTGAATGTAAGCAATGTAGGTCTTGGCGCCTGATACAGATGATAATTCATTATCTGTGCCGATCTGTCCTGTGACTGATAGGTAAGTCCAAGCTTTCTTGTGCCGTCTATAACCTCAGGTCCTGCAGCCGCTCCCACTGTAGGTGAATAAAGTTCCGTAGTGGTTCCTCTTTCATAGTGGTGAACCTTTATATTGCCTGCATTCTTCTTCTATATGAGTATGTTACAGTAGTTGTACCGTCACCGAATACTCCGGATGTAGGTGTACTGCTGCTTATAAAGTCATAATTGTCTACAGGAAGCTGACTGCTGCTCCAATCCAAACCTTCTTTATTCGCACCTGATAATACAGTAGGAGTATTTACCATAGTGCTGCTTCCAAGACTCTCAGGTCTTGTCAAGTTCTCTCCTGTATCGATATCTATATATTTTATAGTGACATCAGGTGAGGTATTTCTCTCATAGTAGTAGGTAACAGTCTTTTTTGTAGCATCAAATGTTCCGCTTGTCGGACCTTGCGGTGTACCTACCAAATGATAATGAGGTATTGCATAACTTCCTGCCGTGCTTATATCTCTTCTGTATGTCTGATACGGCTTACCCATCTGCCTTACACCTGAAAGTACTTCGGCTGCCGGTGTGGCTGTGGACGATGTGACATACAGCTCTGTGGTCGTTCCCGTCTCGTAGTGGTGAACAGTTACATCACCTGCATTTCTTCTTACGTAGTGATAGGTTACTGTAGTATCTGCGGTATAACTTCCGTTGGCGTTTGCCGGAAGATTTGCAGTATCCACTTCAAAGTTAGGATCTGTTGTTATAGGAGCTGTGGTATATCTTGTATCCCTAGGCTCTCTTGTAGTCACATCAGCTACAAGATTACTTCCGTCCTCATCCTTTATATGCTTAACTGTAAGATTATAAAGATCTGTCTTTAAGCCGAGGTTTTTTATAGCTGTAGGATTATCTCTTGTAAGATTTATCGCTACACTTGACCAAGGTGTATTAGGTATCGGAGTCTGATCCGCATTAAGTACAGATGCTCTTGTAGTAAATGAAGTGAAATCGTTTCCGACTACAGTGGCACTGCTTTGTACATTAGGTGTGGCAAAGCTGTCACTTGTCAGATTCTCTACATAGAGCTTATAGTTTCCTTCATTGCTGAGCTTATTTGTAAAACTTATATTTCCGTTTTTATCCGTCTTACCGGACTCTACAACACTCTCAGTACCTGATGAATCAAGCTTACAAGTACATAAGGTCTGTTAGCTATATTAAGGTCGGTACTGTCATATACTCCGTTACCGTTTAAGTCATAGAATGCATGAGTTGCAATATTGTACTTATGTGTACCTACCTGTGAATCCGTGAACTCATTTGCACCGTCAAGGTTGTTGCCTCTCCATGAAGCCACAGAGTTGTTGGCTGTATCTGTAGCCGCATTCTCCTTTGTATCAGGCATCTCAACTTTATAGTTGAATGTAACTTCCTCATTTGCAACTACACTCTGACCGCTCTTTAAATCCGCCTTAAACATTGTTACCGCGGACCAGTCGCTGATGCTTGAAGCCGGCAACCATGTGGCATTTACATTGCCGTTTATATTGTCACTTGGAGTATCTGTAGAATAATAAACATCAAACTTACTGTTGTTTACAGTCACTCCCGATATGGCCTTAGGATATATCTTTGAACCTCTGTCATGGTAAACTCCGCTTCCGTCTTTGACAATGAACTTGTCGTTTGCATACGGAAAAACATCTATTACATGGAGATCCTGCACAGGATCGTTTGTATTGTTCCATACTCTTACCTGATAGTCTAAGTCATCTCCCTTGTCAGCCTTTATACTTGTTTGGTATACACTGTCTGTGGAAAGTTTTACTTTCTTTCCAAGTACCATTGCCTGTGGAGGTACAAAGGTGTAGTTATATGTCAATGTAGAAAGTCTGTCATTTGTAATTCCATTGTTATTTGCATCATATGGGTCAAGAAAATCCGCATTATCTGATGAGTATATTATACCCGGAGCTGAACTTGCAGCAAATGTAGTGTTATTATCCCAGCTGAGTATTGTCTTTATCTGATGAGGTCCCGCATCCAATCCGGCACCGGCCTTAAACGAAACTCTGATACGATCCAAAGTACCGTTTATCTGATTACCGTATCCCATTACTTTAGAACCCGGGAATGTAAGGTTTGTCAGTTCAAACTCATACGCCGTCTTCCCGGCATTTCCTTTATAGTTTGGTATAACTGTCGGATTTGGGTTGAAATCAAAGTAGTTTGCAGTAAGAGGTCCGTGAGTTGAAACAGCATTATCAAATATAAGATCTGAATCCACCACCACTACAAGTTTGGATTTACTGCAGGTCTGGCATCCCATAATACGCTCCAGTACTGCAACCTCGGCGCAACTGTCAAACTTCCGCCTGTACTTATTGTAGAAGTCGCAGAATTTCCATTTATAGACATTCCCTCACTTATAAGCTTCATATTTGCAAACGGATTTCTGATATAGGCATCCGCATTTGAAGATCCAAGCTCTTCATCATTTGAGTTTCTAACTCTACCAAAGTTTCTTACTAACTCATAATGTGTATCATTTATATGGGCATTCAGATCATTTATAAATGCTGTATGAGTAGCCGGTGTAAGCTTTGTCTGCACAACAAGCCCAACCGCTTCTTCATCAAATTGTGATATTGTAATATCATCATCAAATATTAGTCTGTAATACCTGTATGATACAGGTGTAGGCAACATTGTAGGTATTGAGTTTTCTCTGTATTCTGCAGATGAATTTACAGAAATCGGTGCAATATCGGTAGCAAGAGTTGACCAATTACTTCTGTCATTTGAAGCCTGTAATTTATTATGTGAGAGTTTTGCCAAATCAGCCGCACTAAGTCTTTCAGGTCTTACCCTGAGCCCATAGCCTGTCAATAAGCTGCTCGTCTGTGGCTCATCTTCTATTATTCTGAATTTAACGCTTGTAGCCGATGTCGGTCTTGTACCGCCAAACTGATCTACATTTACAAGATAGTTATATGTGAAATCACTGTCTCTTGAAACATTGCTTCCACCTTCTCCAAGCAGAGTCTTTTTAATACGTATTCTTCTGACATATCTTGCTCTATAATGAAGTTGCCCATATCTTCTTGTGGAGTTATCAAGTGTTCCGTCAGTATTTACTAAAGTAGTTGTCTGTTCAAAAATTACTGTAGTCGGGTCATTTAGCTTAACCTCCTGATTTCCATTCCATTTAACAGAAAATGGCGGTCTGATTCTGGTCGCAAGCCCTTTATCAATTTGTTGAGTAATAGTATGGTCTGCACTGTTATATGTCCAGTTTGCATTATTAGGTAAAGACGGATCCCATACTGCATTAGCAGGCAGTTTTATCTTAAACTCTACCTTTCTTTATCCATTCCGGCTCCTACACCTGGAGGTACAAGTGATACCGCACCATTGTTTACATTTGCCGGACCGGCATAACCGTCTCCGCTCATAGAGGTAACATAACTTGTAGACAATCTGTTGTGAGCAGCATTTGTATCATCATCCGAAACGTAATCTTCTCTTATATTGATAGTTGCAAGAGTAGCTGTAGCCGCATCATTCGGATAAAGTATTCCTACCGGAAATGTCTTTGCTGTAAACTGACTTGTTGAACTTGCCAAAGGCATATCTGTTGCCGGATTTTTACCTGCTTCAAAAAGCTTTACCTGAATGTTGAAGTTTTCTCCGTTTGCTAAAGCTGCATTCTTTAGAGTTAACTTTATCGGCACCGACGAATATCCTGTATCAAGTCTGGAATAGTTTATCTTTATAATATAGTAATTAGGATCACTGTTTATAATATTTACACTTGTAGCTCCTGACACCAGAGTAACATCACTTGCAGCAGGTGCCACGAATATACTCTTATCCAAGTATACATATGAAAAAAGGATTATACAGTGTGGACGTCGTTCCTGAGAGCGTATTCGTCACATAATATGACTCTTTTTGTGCTACCAAAGATGAAGTCTGCCCGGATAAACTGTACCTCACATCTGTAGTGATTGCACTACCTGCACCTGTCGCATGTACTTCGCCGGGCGGCGGAAGTACCGACAATATCAGTGCAAAAATAATAACCAAAAATACTTTTAACGATTTTTGCCATAATACCTCCATAGTTTATTTTTTGTTTTACATAAAAAATAATCCCAAAAAAATATTTGGAAATTTTAACACCGGCTTATATGTAAAGCAAAATCAATTTATTGTCGTATATTCTTAACAGTTATGCCAACTAAAGCATTATACCTAGAAGTATTCTATCATTTTTTTAGGAATGATTACTATAGTTATTCTTTAATAAAAGATTTACTAATATCTGACTTTTTAATGTAAGATTTATTTTTTTATCTGTATTATATTTAAAAACCCCCGGTTTTTTATCCGGGGGTGAAAACTATCTGTCTTCTTTTTTCTTTAATACAAGTGATATTGCAGCTGCCAATGAGCTTATAAGGATGAAGAAGTAGCCTCTTACATCTTTGCTGTCGGCAGTCTTCGGAACCGACATTGCTTTTCTTGTATCCGGAACTATAGTCGCCTTCTGTGGTGTAGGCTTCTTAGTCTCGATTACAGGCTTGTCGATTATAGGTACTACAGTATCAATTGCGTTCTTTGATTGTCCGTTGTTTGTTGCAACAGCCTTTGCAGGTCTTACATTAGCGTTTCCGCCCGAGCTTCCACTTCCGCCTCGACTTCCGTTAGAAGATGTTGCAATAGATGGTGTAGCTATAGGTCTGTTAGGTCTGATAACCAGATCCTGATCTCTACCCGGAGTAATTATCTGACTCGGTGTAGCTATTCTTGAAGGTGTTATCGGACTTGGTGTTATCGGATTAACCGGATTTATCGGTGTTATCGGTGTAACAGGGCTTATCGGGTTAATCGGGCTTGGACTAACCGGTGTTATCGGGCTTATAGGACTAGGTGTTATCGGATTAACCGGATTTATCGGTGTTATCGGTGTAACAGGGCTTATCGGATTAATCGGACTTGGCGTAACCGGAGTCGGTGTCACAGGAGGTACCGGTGTGATAACCACACTTGGGTTCTTTCTGTAGATATATGTCACTTCTATTGTTCCGTTTGAGAATATTCCTGTTTCTCTTCCCTGTACCAGATATAAGCTGTATCCTGTAATATCCTTTTGGGTAGTGGTATATGGGAGTCCAAGGCTTCTTGTACCGTCAAGTACCTCATCACTTTCTATAGGGAATCCTGCAGTATCTTTATAATGGGCAATTACATTTCCTGCATCTTTTCTTCTATATACATATGTGACACTCTGATCTGTACTTGTAAATGTTCCGTTTGCATTTGCCGGTACACTTAACAAGTCAAAATTATCAAAACTCTTGGCACTTGTAGTGTATGGAAGTCCAAGCTTCTCACTACCGTCCATTACCTCAGGAGTCTCAAGAGGCACATTTCCGTTCTCATCAATATGCTCTACCGTTACGCTTCCTGCATCTTTACGCTTATAGATATAATTTACCGTAATAGGTGCCACTGTAAACGTTCCGTTTGCGTTTGCCGGTACACTTATCAAATCATAATTTGTGATAGTCTTAGGTGTTGTAGTATAAGGCAATCCTACATTATCACTTCCTGTAATAGTATCCGGATTATCAATCCTGTTACCGTGATTGTCAAGGTAATTTATTCTTACTCCGCCTGACTGCTTTCTCTTATAAAGATATGTTACAGTCTGAGCTCCGCTTGCAAATGTACCGTTTGCGTTTGCCGGCACGCTGCTTACCTCAAAGTCCGCATAACTTTCAGGACTTGTTGTATATGGCAATCCCAGCTTTCTTGTACCGTCAAGTACGTTCGGTGCACTAAGATCGCTGTTGTCATATACCGACTTATGATAAACTGTCACATTTCCGGCATCGCTTCTTCTGTAGACATAAGTTACAGTCTGCGGTCCTGATGTAAATACACCGTTTGCGTTAAGAGGTGTGCTCACCAATGTGAAGTTCGGTACTGTTTGCTGTTGTATTATACGGAAGTCCGAGTTTTCCGACTCCTGACTGAACGTCAGGTGTTGAAATAACATTACCGCCGTCATCTACATAAACTGTTGTTACATCTCCTGCCGGTTTTCTTCTATATTCATATATTACAGTCTGAGAACCTGTGGTAAATCTACCGTTCTTATTAGCCGGCTGGGCAACCAACTCATAATCTGTGATATTCTCTTCATTTGTAGTATATGGAAGTCCAAGTTTTCCGGCTCCGCTTAGAACGGCGTCACTGTGTAGTGATGTTCCGCTTCCCTGCTCAAGATATTTTACTGTAACATCTCCTGCATCATTTCTTGTGTAGTAGTATGTTACCACTGTAGTTCCGCTTGCAGGATAATTTCCGCTATGTGCTGTAGGTGTAGCATTTACTACCGTGTAGTTGGCTACAGCCGCAGGGCTTGTAGTATATGTAAGTCCGGACTTTCTTACTCCGCTTAAGTTCTCATCAGGTGATACCGATGTAGTCGTTCCTGCTTCATAGTGATGTACCAATACATTTCCCGCATCATTTCTTCTGTACTCGTAGATTACAGTCTGCGCTCCTGTCGTAAATGTACCGTTCTTATTAGCCGGCTGACCTACAAGTGTGAAATGTGGAACATTCTGTTCATTGGTTGTATAAGGAAGACCGAGTCTACCTGTACCGCTTAAGTTATCGTCGCCTGCTACCTGTGTGGTTGTTCCCTGCTCATAGTGATGTACTGTAACATCTCCTGCATTATTTCTTGTGTAGTAGTATGTTACTACTGTAGTTCCGGTATTCGGATATGTTCCGGTGTGGTCTGTAGGTGTGGCATTTACTACCGTGTAGTTTGGTACGGTTGCCGGACTTGTATTATATGTAAGTCCCATCTTACCTGTACCGCTTAAGTTATCATCGCCTGCTACCTGTGTGGTTGTTCCCTGCTCATAGTGATGTACCAAAACATTTCCCGCATTTTTTCTTTTGTACTTGTAGATTAAAGTCTGTGCGCTTGTACCATGTGTAAGGTTTGTTGTTCCTGTTGCACTTGGTGTGGTCGCACTCGGCGCTCCGCTTGTATCTACTCCTACATACTCAAAGTTGGCTATATTGGCTTCCTTATTTGTAAAGCTTTCAGTCAATCCGAGTTTTCCGCTTCCTAAAACTACTACAGCACTTGGTGTACCGCCTGTAGGAGAGTAAAGCTCTGTTGTAGTTCCGTCCTCATAGTGATGTACCGTAATATTGGCAGCATCTTTTCTTCTGTAGTAATAGTTTACTACCTGATTGCCTGCCACATATGTAACTGTAGTTGCTCCTGTAGTTGTATTAGGAGTGTTGGCTCCGCCGGCTCCTGTTACATCCACTCTTACAAACTCGTAGTTATCAATATCGGCTTCCTTATTTGTAAGGTCTTCACTAAGTCCGAGCTTTCCGGTACCGTTAAATACCTCGGCACTTGGAGTTGTAGAGCCGCCATGCTTATAAAGCTGTGTTGTAGTTCCGTCTATATAGTGGTTAACGGTGATACTTCCCGCATTCTTACGTTTGTACTCATAAGTTACAGTAATATCACTGCCTGCCGGAGGATAATTACCTGTATGACCTGTAGGTGTTGCACTTACCAAGTCGTAGTTTGTAAAGGTATCCGGTGTTGTTGTATATGGTAATCCAAGTTTTCCGGCTCCGCTCATTGTATTAGGTGATTGAATAGGTGTATTGGTTCCCTGCTCTACATATTTTACTATAACATTTCCGGCATCTTTTCTCTTGTACTTGTAGATAACAGTCTGTGCTGTTGTCCTATGTGTAAGAGTTGTTGCTCCTGTGCCGCTTGGGCTTGTAGCTGAAGGTGCTCCGCTTACATCTACACTTGCATATTCAAAGTTTGCAATATTTGCAGCCTGATTTGTAAGGTTCTCAGTTAATCCGAGTTTTCCGGTTCCTGAGATTGTAACCGCACCCGGTGTACCTCCTGTCGGAGAATAAAGTTCGGTTGTAGTTCCGTCCTCATAGTGATGTACCGTAATATTTGCAGCATTCTTTCTTCTGTATCTGTAGATTACAGTCTGTGCTCCGGTCTGATATATGACATTTGTCTGTCCTGAGCCTCCGGTTGCCGTAAGTCCCGGTGCTCCGCTTGTATCGACACTGACATATTCATAGTTGTCTATGTCCGCTTCTCTGTTTACAAATGTTTCGCTCAGTCCAAGTTTTCCTGTACCGTCAAATACCTCAGCACTTGGAGCTGTGGCTCCTGTAGGCTTATACAGTTCAGTTGACTGTCCTACTTCGTAGTGATGTACGGTAATATTACCTGCGTTATTTCTCTTATAGTAATAGGTTACTGTCTGATTACCGCTTTGATATGTACCGTTTTGATTGCTTGGTACTGTCACCACTGTGAAGTTTGGAATAGTCTGTGTGGTTGTTGTATAAGGCAGACCGAGTTTTCCGGCTCCCAGTAATGTCATATCAGGTACCAACTGAGTAGTGGTTCCCTGCTCGTAGTGATGTACTATAACATTTCCGGCATCCTTTCGTCTGTACTTATAGATAACCGTCTGTGCTGTTGTTCTATGTGTAAGTGTTGTCTCTCCTGTGCTGCTTGGGCTTGTAGCTGAAGGAGCTCCGCTTACATCTATTCCCGCATAATCGTAGTTGTCTATATCGGCAGCTTTATTTGTAAGATCCTCAGTCAAGCCGAGCTTTCCGGTTCCCGAAATGGTTACCGCACTTGGTGTGCCTCCGGCTGTCTGTGAATAAAGCTCTGTGGTAGTTCCGTCCTCATAGTGATGTACCGTTATATTTGCCGCATTCTTTCTCTTATAGTAGTAAGTTACTGTCTGCGGTGTACTAAGGTAAGTAACAGTCGTTGCACCTGTCGCACTTGGCGCAGTCGCACTGCCTGCTCCTGTTTTATCCACACTTACATACTCAAAGTTGTCTATATCGGCAGCTTTGTTTGTAAGGTTTTCGCTCAGTCCAAGTTTCTGCGTACCGTCAAATACCTCGGCACTTGGAGCGGTAGCTCCTGACGGTTTATAAAGTTCGGTAGTCTGACCCACCTCGTAGTGGTGTACCGTAATATCTCCCGCCTGTTTTCTCTTGTACTTAAGTATAACGACATTCTGACCCGGATTCAGTGTTCCGCTAAGCGGTCTGCCGTTTGTCAAATCCGGTTCTGCGTACTCAAAGTTTGTTACGCCTGTGAGAGTTGTAGGCGGTGTAACACTGTATGTTGCTCTAAATGCATGTATAGAATCCGTATCCGGCACATTTCCGCTTCCGTCATCAAGAGGTATCTGATTGCCCGACATATCTACATACTTTACTTTAAGTGTTGAATTGCTTGCTTCAAGTGCCGCATTGGCAGTCTTTTTGTCATTAGTCGGTGTTACTGTAACATTTGCCTCGAATACGGCATTACCGCCAAGTGTTCCGTTGTTAAAGTCATTACCGATTACAAGCGATGTTGAAGTAACATGTATTCCGCTTAGTGTGTCTCCCGTACCCGGAGTAACCACTACTTTGTATGTACCCTGAGTTGAGATATTGTCAAATGAATAATCACCGTTGGCATCAGCTGTAGTAGTAACAGGGTTACCGCTTACATCACGCACCGGTGTACCGTCGGACTTATAAAGTGCTACGCTTCTTCCTGCTGCAGGTGCATCATCATCCGTTGTAAGATATGTACCGTTTGCAGTTCCGCCTGTAGGAGGTACATCATAGTAAATCTTACCGCTTATTTTATACTTTTTCGGAACAACAGTATTATTCAGTGCCTCAAAAGCACCTGCATAGTTATTACCTGAGAATCCCGCAAAGGTATTTACCGCCTTATCTGTAGTATCAAGCGGTACGGTATCAGGCATCTTAGCTTTAAATGTAAGTACATCTGTAGTGTGGCTTGCAAGTGAATATCCCGGCTTCATCTTAGCCCTGAACATAGTTACAGCTGACCAGTCGGATACTGAAGATACCCATGTAGCTCCGCCGTAGTTTGCATCTATATCACCCTCTGTAACAGGGGTGGTACTGTATTCAAACGTATAATTTGCATTTGCATCTATCGGTCCTGCAAGTGTTACCTTATATGTAGAACCTCTATCTGTATATACACCCTGTTGGTTAGGTACTATGGACTTATCTCCCACATGTGGCAATATATCATAGAATGTAAATCCGGTTACCGCATGAATAGAGTTATTAAAGATATTCAGCTGATAATCTACTATCTGCTCACTGTCAGGAGTAGTAATAGATGAATACTGTGCATTTCCGGCATCGGCTCTCTTTGATCTCTTGGTCAAAATAAGCTCAAGCGGTGGACTGTATACATAGCTGGCTTTCTTACTTGAGAACTTCTCGGTAGTATTACCGTCGTTGTCAAGATCCAGCGTATCCGGATAAAGTCCCGGCACTTCAGTACCTGCCGTTGCTTCCTCATTGTTATCCCAATACATATATGAATCTATAGTGCCCGGTCCGGCCGTAACATTTCTTGTAAACTTAAATTTAGGTGTAAAATATATATATCTACGGCCGGTACCCTCCGGAAGGTTTAAATCAGGTAGATTATCCCAAATATACGCTGTCTTTCCTGTATTTTTGTAATTATACTCTATTCTGTAATTGTCCATTACAGCCTGTGTAAACTCCTGAGTGTAGCTTGTATACGGATATCCGGTTGCAGTGATTCCTTTAAACTCAAAACCGGGATCTGCCAGAGCAATAAACTTAGGATTTTTTATATCTCTACCACCTGCCGGTAAGTTATAATAGAACTGTACATAATCATTTAACTCAACTTCCCTATCTATATACTTAGTTCCAAAATTCTGATTCTGAGAATAATGTGCATCCTCATATGCATATGGTTTACTCCATCCCACATAACCGGATGCAGTCCTTGTACTCGGAGTGGTAGTATTTGTATCACCTGTAAGTTTTACATCATTATATGTCCATACCGTTCCCGTATTAGCCATTGAAGCCAGCTGTGTCTTTACACTGTTATATGAACTTTGTGCCAAACGGAATTTATACTGTATATTAACAATATATCCACCTGTTGACTGAACCTCTATAGGATTATCAAACTTAAGTTCTATCTTCTTATACTGCGTAGGATTCGGCAATGTAACTTCTGTAGAAGAAGATGTAATAGATACATCAGTTGCTATTACATCTGTACTTCCATCCATCTTTGTTCCGATAAGCTTGTTATGCGAAAGTGCCGCCTGCTGTGTAGCATCCAATGTGGGAATAGACTCATAAGATGTACCTCCTGAAGCACCTTGCACATATCCGTTACCATTTGGATATGTTATCTTATAGGATGTAAGTTCCAGCTCTTCATTAGTTCTTGGAGTATCTTCAATAGAAGATATTGTATGATGGTATGCACCTCTTGCCGGATATTGGCTTGGATTTCCACTACTCCAACTCCAATATACAGACATATTGTAGGTATGTTCCGTATTATTTCTTTCTCCAAGCAACTTTGTACCTGAACCGCCTTTTGATATGTATAATCCGTTATCTGTAGGTGGCGTGCCCGGATATGAATAATACCCTACTTTTGCAACAGATTTCTGCAATGATGCTGTATCTAAAGAACCGTCATCGTTGACAAACTGCCAAGTAACCGGAAATGATACATATGCATATGACGACTGTGTTCCTACCGGTTGATTATTATATTTTATATAGAAATGGTCAAACGTACTGCTAATATTTCCATACTGTATATCCTTACTTATAGTATGGTTACTTGCATTGTATACCCACCCTGCATTATTTGTATCACTTGTATCGAACCTCTCATTAGCCGGAAGTTGTACTGTAAGTCTTGTCTTCCTTCTATCAGAGCCATAGCTTTTTTGTGCCGTACCATGGTATGTACCGGCAGCAGGCCAGTTGGTTCTATAAGTATTTATGTATACTCTACTACTATAGTTATTTGACAGTGTAGTATTGTTCTGTAAATCGGTACTAATCCCCTGTAGAAAACTATAACTTGTAGAATAATTACTCGTTTCATTTACATATCCTATAGGATATGTCTTTGCAGTAAAAGTATTATTGGAACTCTCTACCAATGTTCCGTTACCGTCATATACCTGCCACGGTATTGTGTAGGTTTCATTGTTAGCCAGTGAATTCGGCTGTATAGTTGCACTAAAAGGTACCGTCAGCGTTGTACCGCTACCCAGAATTGTGTATTTCATTGTAACAATGATGTATTCATTATTGCTGCTATAATCAACATTCAGGTAATCTGTTGCCGGTCTGTTTGACCATGAGGAAATATTGGAAGTGCTTATATAATTTCCAAATATCTTCTTCGGTAAATATAACTTGGAATAAGCACCCGGAAGACTTCGCCCTCCCGACCGCATTGTTATATTTGCGTAGAACGGTACTTCTTCTCCTACATAGAAATCCGAATTTCCTCTGGACGCTACAGTAGGTTGATCATATGTTACGTTCGCGACAACGTCCGGATCATCCACTACTGCAGGCGGTCCTGCATAGGCACTGAAGATGTCGCTCATGGATAAGAAAACCATAACAAATGACAAAAGGGCCGCTAAAAAGCGTTTTCTGAATTGCTTCATTAAACCTCCTTATTTAATTTATTTTACTGTCTTGCCTAAATATTCAAGCTTTTATATTTTTTTAGTGAGATTTGATTGATTTATCTTGATATAAAATGCGTTCAATGTTTGCGTTTTGATATTGCGTTTTTTTAATGTTAACAAATGTTATACTCTGTAAAATAAAGCCTATAAAACCGATAATAAGCCGTCCTGTAAATGATTTTTAAACACATATAGGAGTCATCTATACGATCACTCCGACATTAACTCTTACTTATTCTTCTAATCATACACTCCTCCTTCTTAACTCTCACTATGATTATACTTATAACATATTTTTAGTTAATAATGGAATATTTATTTAACTTTGTCTTAAATACAGGCATTATCTGATAAGATTTTTAAACTGATTTGTGCAATATTTACATATGTTTTATAAATTCTCATTTATCCCCTTTCTTTTTATATGTTGATTAAGATACTAAAATATAATTATAGTCTATTATCTTTAATGTTTTATTTAAAAAATTTTAACACTATTATCACCGAAACAAAAAAGGCCCCCGACAATGTCGAGGGACTATAAATGCTTAGCCTTTATTCAATTTCTTTTTTCTTTAATACAAGTGATATTGCAGCTGCCAATGAGCTTATAAGGATGAAGAAGTAGCCTCTTACATCTTTGCTGTCGGCAGTCTTCGGAACCGACATTGCTTTTCTTGTATCCGGAACAATAGTCGCCTTCTGTGGTGTAGGCTTCTTAGTATCGATTACAGGCTTGTCGATTATAGGTACTACAGTATCAATTGCGTTGTTTGTTGCAACAGCCTTTGCAGGTCTTACATTAGCGTTTCCGCCCGAGCTTCCACTTCCGCCTCGACTTCCGTTAGAAGATGTTGCAATAGACGGTGTAGCTATTCTTGACGGTGTTATCTGACTTGGTGTTATCGGATTAACCGGATTTATCGGTGTTACAGGTGTAACAGGGCTTATCGGGTTAATCGGGCTCGGACTAACCGGTGTTATCGGCCTTATCGGACTAGGCGTTATCGGATTAACCGGATTTATCGGTGTTACAGGTGTAACAGGGCTTATCGGATTAATCGGACTTGGACTAACCGGTGTTATCGGCCTTATCGGACTAGGCGTTATCGGATTAACCGGATTTATCGGTGTTATCGGTGTAACAGGGCTTATCGGGTTAATCGGACTTGGCGTAACCGGAGTCGGTGTTACAGGAGGTACCGGTGTGATAACCACACTTGGGTTCTTTCTGTTCGTGATAGTGAATCCCGTTGCAGCTGTACCGGAAATGGTTGTTGAATAGCCATCAATATGAACTTCATCAACTGTGTATTCAATCTCATGTCCATCATCGGCATACTTAGGTAAGTTAGAGAAAGTATGTTCCCAGTTATCATCTTTTGTAAGAGTAACGCTTTCCTTCTCTGTACCGTCCGCTAACAATTTGATAGTTGCAGAGTCCGCTTCTTTTCCAACCCAGACTTTTTTGACCGGAACAGATATTTTTTCTGTATTGGTGTTCGTTACAGTGAAGCCATTTTCCATATCGCCCTTTATTGAAGAATTGTAGTTCGTGATTGCATCTTCTTTAACGATATATTGAATCTCACTGCCGTCTGTATTCTTTTTCTTTAATCCTTCAAAAGTATGTTGCCAGTTATTTCTTTCATTTAGTGTGACTGACTTTCCGGTATCTACTCCATCTGCCCATAAGTGAATGGTAGCTGAGCTTCCTTTTGGTCCAACCCATTTTTTGCTTACTTTTACATAAGTCTTCTCCATCTTGTCCTTGATAGTAAGTGTTCCGCCTACATCATCATAGACATATACAGAATATTCATTTGGATCAAGTTCATATCCCTCCGGTGCTTTGGTTTCCTTTACCTTATATCTGCCTTGCATTAACTGATCAGAAATAACAGTACCATCAGCACTTGTTGTTAAATTGAATGAAGTTCCATCCGGCTTTGTGACCTTGAAGGTTGCGCCTGCTAATGGTGCACCATTAGCAACGTCAACTTTTCTAAGCTTTAATTTCTTAAGCAACACACCACCGGCTGCACCACCCGAACGACGATACTTCCAAGTTCCGCTACTGGACTGAGGAGGGTTTGTGGAAGATGTCAAAGTGGCATTATTTGACTGCACAATATCACCATCTTCAACTGTGGATTTATAAGACAAGAAATAGGACTGTGTTCCAATGTCTCCAAGGTCAAGTCTGAATTCAGTCTTATCCTCGTTGAATGTAATCTTGTCAGAAATATCAACTACTTCACCGGTATAGGATGTCGGACTGCCGGATGCATCATACTCACATTTCATAAGTTTGAAATTTTCGGATGTAATGACTGTTGGCAATGAATCCGGATCAATGAAATGACCATTATTCGAAGTGATCTTATCTGTAATAACAACATTCTTTAAATATTGTTTTGTTCTGTTAATACGAACAGCCCAAGCAGCCTGATCAGGAACAGTTGGAGATTTTGCCCATTTACCAATCACCTCAACAGTTGAAAGAGCTTTATCCGGTTTTACAATGATTGGCTTAGGACCAGGTGTCAGATCTTCTCGATTATTGACTCCCACTTTTACATTGATAGTCTGGTTATCCCCAACCCTTTTTTTATTAATCTTTAAATCAAAGTGTAAATGTCCTTTAAACTTATACTTTCCGGTTGCGTTTTCATTAAATACAACATGTACATTGCCACCACCACCTGTTGCTGTTGCAGCATTCGGCTGAATTGTTGCTGTACCTACGACCATTCCATCTCCACCTTTAATATCAAATGTAGTCGGATGAGTTACAGCAGTTGTTAAATCGAATTCTTCAGGAATTTTAATATCAAAGTAATTTCCATTATCCAAGAAAATTAATTCAGGCATTTCAAAATTAAAATTCAGCGTAAGCGTGGCTGACTTTTCTGTTTCAGTAACTGGCTGGTTACTTGTATTTAAGATTTGAAAGCTTGTAATCCTAGCATCTACAGCTAAACCGTCAGCATAGACAGTAAGGTTCAAACCTTGAAACATCATAATGAATATCATAAGAAATGACATTATAATTCCAGTCAATCTTTTCATATTTAGACTCCTCCAAACTTTTTCTTTTTAAATCTGTTAAGTATAGTAAACATGCTGTGTTCCGACAGCAAATATACCGTTTTGATTACTCGGCATTGCTACCAAAGTATAGTTAGGGATACTTAGATTGTTTGTATTATATGGCAATCCAAGTTTGTTTGTACCGTTTAAGTAATATCTGTTACCAACGGTCTGTTTGTACCCTGCTCATAGTGATGTACTATGACATCTCCCGCGTTCTTTCTTCTATATCTGTAGATTACAGTCTGTGCAGTAGCCTTGTGTGTAAGTGTTGTATCACCTGTAGCAGTCGGTGTTGTTGCGCTGTCCGCTCCTGTCACATCTGTACTTACATACTCGAAGTTGGCGATGTCCGCTTCTTTATTTGTAAGATTTACAGTTGTTCCAAGTTTTCCGGCACCCGGTATGATTTGTGCACTTGGTGTTGTGCTTCCGGTTGGAGTATATAACTCTGTGCTTCCTCCCACTTCATAGTGGTTTACAGTTATATTTCCTGCAGTTTTTCTCTTGTACTTTAATATTACGACATTCTGTCCCGGATTTAATGTTCCGCTAAGCGGTCTACCGTTTGTAAGATCAGGCTCCGCATACTCATAATTAGCCACACCTGTAAGTGTTGTAGGCGGTGTTACCGTATATGGATCTCTAAAGCCGTGAACGCTGTCCGTATCGGCCACATTTCCACTACCGTCATCAAGAGGTATAGGATTGCCTGATGTGTCCAAGCACAGGATTTCCGCTTGCATCAAACAGTGATACAGTTCTTCCTGCTGCCGGTACCGTCGTCTGTAGTAAGGAATTTACCGTTTCCGCTGCCGCCTGCCGGTGGAACATCATAGTAAATCTTACCGCGTAACAGCTGACCAATCCGATACCGATGAGCTCCAAGTTGCGCCTGCATAGTTGGCTGCGATGTTTCCTTCTGTAACAGGTGTTGTACTGTACTCATATGTATAATTAGGATTAGGGTCAAGCGGTCCTGTAAGTGTCAACTTATATGTAGAACCTCTGTCGGCATAATTGCCCTGCTGGTCAGGTGCTATTGCTTTATCACCCACATGTGGCAATATATCAAAGAATGTAAATCCGCTTACTCCGTTTATGGAGTTGTTGAAGATGTTCAGCTTATAGTCTACTATCTGTTCACTGTCAGGTGTTGTAAGCGATGAATACTGAACAGTATCCGAATCCGCTCTCTTAGTAAAGTATCCACAAAACCACTTTTAGGAGTCATCTAAACGATCACTCCAAACTTAGCCTATGTTTAATATTTTACCATCCATGTGCATTATTATACACGAACTTGAACTTCATGTTCTCCTCCTTATCACTCTTTGACTGCACGATAGATAATACCATAAATAGTCATTTTATAAAACAGCCTGATTGATTTTGTAAAATTATTTTAAGAAAATTTTAATTTCCCTTACGCCTCTAAAACTGTCTAAAATTATCTTTATTAACATATGATTATTATCCTGCAAAACCACCCGCAGAACATACCATATTTTCTTAAAAAAGTCAGTAACTTATGTGCAATGTATTTTTAAAATACAAAAGAGTCAAGGCATCACCCCCGACTCTTATTTTTTAATATAATACGCTTACTACTACTGCTCTCTTTCACTACTCTCACGCTTTTTGTATTTTTATTGTTTTTTACACTGACTACTCTCACATTTTGTCCCGATTTTCAGCCTTATTTTAACTACTCTCACGTGAGTCTTAATTTGTGCATTTTTACTTCAAACTACTCTCACGCATCGTCTTAAGCAGTTCTAAAACTACTCTCACGTCGGCAATAATGTATAAATTTATATTTTTTTATAATTATAACCTTTTCAGTTTGTCGGTCATCAATGTATAGACGTCTATATTCTTGTCAAACGTGGTCTTTATAATACCTGCTATCTCATCCGTATATCCCGGTGCTACTATCACTATCGCTTCAAGCTCTCTTTTTCTTGCATCGTCAGGTGAAATGATCTCAATATGTGATGCCGGTGCAAATTTTCCCTGCTTAAAAGGTGCCGAATCTATGATGCAGTCCACATACTTTGCAATACCTGTTGTGGAGCAAAGTGTAAATCCTTGGTGTGACGCTCCCCATATGGCTATCTTTGAATAGCCCTTTACCGTATCAAGTACTTCTTTTGCGATATCCGTCTTCTTTGCGATAATACCGCTTATATCAGGGAACTTTCTCTTTTTCACTATCACTTCAATAGTATCTCTGTTGACCGTACTTGACTCAAGCACCTCAAATCCGCTTATATTTAAAAGATGTGTAAGACTGTCAAAATTGTAGTATGCAATATGGTCCGGGATTATCTCATAGAAACTGTTCTGCTCCAAGATATACTCAAAGCTCGGTACCGTAATAAGTCCATAGCCTTCATCACATAGATTATTATATATTGCCTTTAAGTATGTCCTCGGATGAGGCTGATGCTCCAAAAAATTAAATGACATAAAGGCATCAAAAGGTCCGTTCTTAAATACATGTTCTTCACTCTCCGGGAAATCCTCATCCACTCTTAGTCCCGCACCTTTTGCAATTTCTACAAGTTCCTTTTTATGCTCCGTACCGTAGCCTTCCACAGGAAAACCTTTAAGCATACCTAAGAATTCTCCTCTGCCGCAGCCGACTTCTATTATCTTCTTGCCCTCAAGCGAAGCGAACTCTATAAAATGTTTGTATTCACTCTTTCTTAAGTCTTCCATCGTAGTGGAATATCCGCCCGCTCTTATAACATCTCTGTAATAATACACCGCATCGTTTTTAACTGTACCAGATTGCAGTCTTCACAAACACAGAGCGATACCTCTATGCCCTTATCTTTATCAAGCTCACCTTCACTTGGTATATCCTGTGCACTTGCAGGCATATTTTCAATTTTCATAAGTTCATGTAATGAACCTTTACAACTAATACATCTTTTCAAAACCGTCTCCTAAACTTTATATACAATCTTTTATTCCCTTTTCAAATCCGTAGCTTTCAACAAAGCCTACTCTCTTTAGACGCTCAATGCCGGGATTTAGAAAAGGTAATCCTTCACTTGCCGCTTCCTTTTTCTCTACGACTATACCGCCGCTGCTGTTTAACAGTCTCTTTATATCTTTTACATAGTCCATCAGTATACGGTTATTCTCTCCTGCCACATTGAATACAAACTCACCTTGCAGGTCTTTTTTTTTGAAAGCAGAGATATCGCTTCACAGAGGTCTTTAATATATATATAATTCCAAGACTGTATACACTCTCCTATATGTACATCTTTATTCTCTTTGAAATTCCTTATACAGGTGGATATGAGCGATGTCTCATGGTCACCGCTTCCAAATACCGAAAAGATACGCATATGTACATACTCTATTCCAAGGCTGTCTCCAAGATTTTTTAGTTTACTCTTAAGCTCCAATTTAGCTTTGCCGTATTTTGACTTGGGATTTGTAGGGGCATCTTCACTTTGCCTTGGTATGGCGTTTATATCAAAGTCTTTGCCGTATTTTGTTTCTATATCTGAAAGTGTCTGTCCGTATTCCGCCTGTGAACCTGCAAAAAGAAATCTTTTTGCACCTCTTTCCTTGCAGACTCTCATAAGCTTTATGGCTGCATTTATATTCTCTCTTTGGATGTTTTCATCCATTCTGCCTTCTTTACCGATACCGCCCCACGCAAGATGTATACATACGTCAAAATCTATGTCCAGTCTTTCTATATCTTTCATATCAAGAACTATAAGTTTGAATTTATTATTTGCTTCATACTTTAAAAGCTCATCTTTGCCTCTTGCATTTTCTCTGACCAAAGCAAGCACTTCATCTTCCTTTGAAAGAAAGTATTCCACCAAATGTCTACCCAAAAATGAAGCTGCTCCTGTAATAAGTACTCTCATAACTTACTCCGACATTCTAGGCACTATCATATTTTCTTCCATCTCCTCATCGGATAAGAAAGGAGTCAAGTCCTCAAGAGGAGGGCTTACCATTCTGCCGTCTGCAAGTTGCTTTCCTGATGACTTAGGCTCAAAGTTTTGCTCCTTTGTCACAAATGCCTCACAGATAACAGGACCGACTGCCTTAAATGTCTTAGATACCGCATCTTCAAGCTCACTGTTTGTCTTTGCACAAAAATATGTAATACCGTACGCACCTGCAAGCTTTCCCATATCCGGGAATGAGAGATCCCCACTGTCAGGTCCTATTCCCACCAAAGGCTTATCACCAAAGAACTTACTCTGAGTTTGTCTGATACTGTGGTAGCCTTCATTGTTTATAAGGAATATTTTTATATCCATCTTGTGGTGAACTATGGTCTGAAGCTCCTGCAGATTCATCTGTATACTTCCGTCACCTGTAATAAGTATCAGTTCTTTATCAAATCTCTTTCCGTCAAGATTTGCCATATATGCCCCTATTGCGGCAGGCAAATCATATCCCATAGATGCGACTGCGGAGTTTGATATAAATCTCTGACCTTTTTTGATAATATAGGAATGTCCTCCTACAACACAGGCCGAACCGTTTCCTACTACCGTGATCTGATTTTCTTTTGCTCTGTCACCGATATCTTTTATAAAAGCGTAGACATTGGCTTTTTTACTGTCGTCATTTTCAAGGAACTCAGGTCTGCATACAGGGTATTTTTTCAGCCAATACTTAACCGTCTCATTCCAACTCATACCTTTAAGTCCTTCACCGCCTTCAAATACCGGTGTTTTTTCTTTCTTTAACATATCTATAAGCTGTCTCATAAATACCTTACAGTCTGCATGAACAGGAATATCTATATGAACGGTAGGCTTTTTCAACTCTTCCTTGTCAATATCGTTTACTATTGTAAAGGCTTCTCTTGCCCATCCTTTGTAGTTGAATCCTACCTGCCTGAGGCTGAGCCTTGAACCTACCGACAGTACAAGGTCTGAGTTTTGCACTGTAAAGTTTCCCGGTCTGTCTCCGAAATTCCCCGGTCTGCCTGCATACAGCGGATGGTCTACCCACAGGCAATCCTCCGAGTTCCAACCTACCACCACAGGAATATTTAAAAGTTCTATAAGTCCCAAAAACTCCTTATGTGCATTTCCTATTCTGATACCGTTACCTGCGTTAAATACAGGTCTTTTTGAACTTTTAATCTTTTCGATTATTTCTTTTAACACTTCATCCGGCACAGCTTCAGGTATATTTTCCAAATCAAGCTTTGTTCTTTCATCTATATCAGTCTTGTACGGCGAGTCTGCAGCCCAGCCGTCTTTACCCGACTCATAATTTTCTTTATCAAAACCTATAAGTTCATCCTCTTCAATATATGCACCCTGAACATCCAGAGGAATATCAAGCCATACCGGACCCGGTCTTCCGTTCATAGCAAGGTACATACATTTTTCTATAAGGTATCTGATTCTCATAGGCTCTATAACCATTTCACTGTACTTAGTCATACATTCTATAGACTTGCAGATATCAAACTCCTGATCTCCCATAGCTCTGATTCCTACATTCGAATATCTGGCAGTCCAGTCATATCTGACCTGTCCTGAAAGTATGAACATCGGTATGGAATCAAGCCATCCGCCAAGTACTCCGGTGATAGCATTTGTTCCTCCCGGTCCTGTAGTCACACAAACTACTGCAATCTGATTGTTGATTCTGGCATATGCTTCAGCCGCCATTGCACAGGCCTGCTCATGATGATTATAAATCATTGTAAGCCCGGCTTGGTGACCGAGTCCGTTATTTAAATGCATTGCACCTCCACCCGTCACGCTGAAGCCCCGGGTTATGCCAAGCTCCACAAGTTTCTTCGCAATATATTTGCTCAATTTTATTTTCATAAATTTCTCCCTGGTTAAGTACATAAATTTTTATATTAAGCCGGTACTCCGACCGAATTTTCAAAAAACATTAATACTTTGATTATACCATAAGATTAATAAGTATAATACTTCTTTTTATCTTCACCCAAAAATCTCTTTCTTTTTTCTTACAGTTTCTTACCATTATATATATTCCCTTTTCAAGGGAAAAAAAGTTGTTATAATGTAGTTACAAACTATAAGTTTAGTTTGAATTTTTTGATGGAAAATGAGGTCAGTTATGTTTATTAAAAAATTTATGTCTATGCTATTGCTTACTACCACTATTTCCATGACTGTTGCTGTACCCGGCCATGCTGCCATGCAGATTACAGATGCAAACTCCTACAAGTGGAGTAAGACAGGCAGTGAGTGGAAAGTTGTTGACGGTTCAGGCAATCCTGCTTCAGGCTTTATAAGTTACAATGATCAGACTTACTATGTTGACAAACGGCATCATGAAGACCGGTTGGATCAAGTCATCGGGTTCTTGGTATTACCTCAATAACAACGGAACATTGGCTCAGGACCAGTGGATTGACAATTACTATGTTGATAGCACCGGTAAAATGACCAAAATACAGTAGGATAACTATAAAGTGGGGCATTGATATTCAATGCCCCTAGTGGTTTTTATAGACTCTTTTATATTTTTATTAAGCTTATTTCATCTTTTTCATTCTCAAGTGAACTTACAAGCGCTTTTGCCGTATCTGTTGAGGTCAGCACATTCACACCGGTTTCTATCGCATTTCTTCTTATTATAAATCCGTCTTTGCTTCCGGCTATTCCTCTCATAGGAACATCAATCACAATATCTATCTCATGACTGAGTATAAGGTCAAGAATATTCGGTCCCTCTTCTTCAAGTTTTCTTATTACAATCGCATTCACTCCGTTGTCATTTAATACTTTGGCGGTTCCCTTTGTAGAATATATAGTATACCCCAAAGCGTGAAATCTCTTTGCGATATCTATGACCTTACTCTTTTCACTGTCTCTGACTGTTATTATCATCTTTTTATGCTTAGGCAACCTTATACCGGCACCCACAAACGCCTTATATAATGCCTCATTGAAGTTTTTACCGATTCCCAGACACTCACCGGTTGACTTCATCTCAGGTCCGAGCGAAATATCCGCTCCCTTTATCTTTTCAAATGAGAATACCGGCATCTTGACAGCTACCAAATCCGGTTCTCTTAGAATCCCTGTTCCATATCCCATATCTTTTATGTTCTCCCCACAGATTGCTCTTGTTGCAAATGATATTATAGGAACACCTGTCACCTTACTGATATACGGAACCGTCCTTGACGACCTCGGATTTACTTCTATTACATATACATCCTCTCCGTCCGCTATGAACTGTATGTTTATCATTCCCTTTATATGTAGAGTCTTTGCAAGCTTTTTCGTATATTCTACAATCTTAGACTTTACCGTATCACTTAAAGACTGAACAGGATATACACTTATAGAATCTCCGGAATGTACACCCGCCCTTTCTATATGCTCCATAATACCGGGAATAAGTATATCTTTACCGTCACATACCGCATCCACCTCTATTTCCTTACCGAGTATATACTTGTCTACCAGTATAGGGTGTTCCTGTGCAATCCTGTTTATTATCTCCATGAAGCCGTCTATATCATTATCATTTGTCGCAATCTGCATTCCCTGACCTCCCAGTACATAGGAAGGTCTTACAAGTACGGGATATCCAAGCCTGTTTGCCGCTTCTTTTGCCTCTTTTACCTTGTATACGGTCTCGCCCCTAGGTCTTGGAATCTCACATTCTTCAAGGATTTTATCAAAAAGTTCTCTGTCCTCCGCCGCATCCACATCTTTTGCATCTGTACCGAGTATAGGAACTCCCATCTTCATAAGGCTCTGTGTCAACTTGATTGCTGTCTGTCCGCCAAACTGTACTACAGCTCCGTCAGGTTTTTCTATATCTACAATACTTTCCACATCTTCAGGAGTAAGCGGTTCAAAATACAGCTTGTCCGCTATATCAAAATCTGTACTGACAGTTTCCGGATTGTTATTGATTATAACGGTTTCATATCCAAGTCTTTTAAATTCCCAAGTTGAATGTACGCTGCAAAAGTCAAATTCAATGCCTTGTCCGATTCTTATCGGTCCCGAACCCAGTACCAAAACCTTCTTTCTATAAGACCTTTTTGCTTCATTACTCCCGCCATAGCATGAATAAAAATACGGTGTCTGTGCTTTGAATTCTCCGGCGCAGGTATCTACCATCTTATATACCGCCCTTATATCGAGTCTGTGTCTTAATGTCTTTATCTCTTCTTCACTTTTATTTGACAGTCTTGCTATCAAACTGTCGGGGAATTCAAGTCTCTTTGCTTCTTTTAAGAGGTCTTCGTCCAATATCTCACTTGAAATCCTTTTTTCCGTCTTTACAATATTTGCAATTTTAGAGATAAACCAAATATCAATCTTTGTTATCTTATGTATCTCTTCAAATGAAATGTCTTTTCTGATTGCCTCGGCAATTACCCACATCCTTCTGTCATCAACTCTTTGAAGTTCACTCTTTAAGCTCTCAGTATCAAGCTTACCGTAATCATAGTCAAGCAGGCTGTTTACATGCTGTTCAAGTGAGCGTATCGCCTTCATAAGTCCGCCTTCAAAATTGTTACAAATACTCATCACCTCGCCTGTGGCCTTCATCTGAGTACCGAGTTCTCTCTTTGCACTGATAAATTTATCAAAAGGAAGTCTCGGCATCTTTACTACCACATAGTCAAGCATAGGTTCAAATGCCGCATAAGTTTTCTTTGTCACGGCATTTTTTATCTCATCCAATGTGTACCCCAGTGCAATCTTTGCAGCCACCTTGGCAATCGGGTAACCTGTAGCCTTGCTTGCAAGTGCCGATGACCTTGATACCCTCGGATTTACCTCTATTACACAGTATTCAAAGCTGTCGGGATTTAGTGCATACTGTACATTGCAACCTCCTGTAATATTAAGCTCTGTGATAATGTTAAGTGCAGAGCTTCTAAGCATCTGATATTCCTTATCCCCCAAAGTTTGACTTGGTGCAACCACTATGGAATCACCCGTATGTACACCTACAGGGTCAATGTTTTCCATATTGCAGACTGTAATCACATTGCCTATGCCGTCACGCATCACCTCATACTCTATTTCCTTCCAACCTGCAATACATCTCTCCACCAAGACCTGACCTACCCTTGAAAGCCTAAGTCCGTTCTCAAGTGTCTCAATAAGTTCTACTTCATTGTATACAATACCGCCTCCTGAACCTCCAAGGGTATATGCGGGACGAAGTACTACCGGATAGCCTAGAGTTTGGCGTACTCTACACCGTCTTTTACGTTCTCAACCACTTTGGATGCTGCAATCGGCTCTCCTATTTTTTCCATAGTCTGCTTGAATGTATCTCTGTCCTCGGCTTTCTTTATAGTAAGCGGCGTAGTTCCTATCAGTCTTACATTCTCTTTTTTAAGGAATCCCTCTTCAAAAAGTTCCATAGCCAGATTAAGCCCAGCCTGACCGCCAAGTGTCGGCAACAAAGAATCAGGTCTTTCTTTTTTTATTACCTTTTTGACAAATTCGGCTGTCAAAGGCTCTATATATACTTCATCCGCAATATCTTTATCAGTCATTATTGTAGCCGGGTTTGAATTGATAAGTACGACCTCTACTCCTTCTTCTCTGAGAGCAAGGCAACCCTGTGTACCTGCATAGTCAAACTCCGCCGCCTGCCCGATAACTATCGGTCCCGAACCTATTACTAATACTTTCTTTATATCATTATTCCTTGGCATTTAGTCCTCCATCATCTTTATAAACTTATCAAACAAATATGAACTGTCACGAGGTCCCGGGCAGGCCTCAGGGTGATACTGTACCGTAAAGATCTTTTTATTTATATATCTTAACCCCTCATTTGTACCGTCATTTACATTTACAAAGGCAGGCACACATATATTCTTATCCAATGTACTTTCATCTACAGCATATCCGTGATTTTGTGATGAAATATATGTTCTGCCGGTTTCAAGGTCCTTTACCGGATGGTTACCTCCTCTGTGACCATACCTTAACTTATAGGTGTTTGCACCTGTAGCCAGTGCCATAAGCTGATGCCCGAGGCATATCGCAAATATCGGGATATTTGTATCGTAAAGCTTTTTTATTTCCTTTATTATATCCTCATTCTCCTTAGGATCTCCGGGACCGTTGCTTAACATAATACCGTCAGGCTTAAGCTTTAAAATTTCTTTTGCCTTTGTATCACATGGCACAACTATCACCTCACAGCCTCTTTTTTGCAGCTGCCTTGCAATATTTTTCTTAGCTCCGAAGTCAATCAGCACCACTCTTTTACCTTTTCCGGGAAAAATATAAGTCTCTTTTGTGCTTGTTCTTTTTACTACACCTTTTACACTGTACTCCTTTATCCTTTGTAATATTTTTTCTACAACAAAAGAACTGTCAACAGTTATAAAACCGTTCATAGTACCGTGTTCTCTCAATCTTTTTGTCAAATCGCGGGTATCAATACCGCAAATACAGGGGATATTATTTTTTATCAAGAAATTTTGTATACTGTCTTCATTTCGAAAATTAGATGCGACTTCAGATAATTCACGCACAATCAAGCCGTCTATCCACGGCCTGTCAGACTCCATATCATCATGGCAAATTCCGTAATTTCCTATCAGAGGATATGTCATCACGACCGCCTGCCCCGCATAAGACGGGTCGGTCATCACTTCAAGATAACCTGTCATTGAAGTGTTAAAAACAATTTCACTTACCGCTTCCCTACAAGCTCCTACATTTTCACCCTCATAAACGCTGCCATCTTCTAAAATCAGATATGTTTTCATCTTAATCCCTTTCTATAAATATTTGGGGTCAAGTCATTGCCCCAAAGTTACAATCCGTTATTTATTCAAATAACCTCTGATTCTTTCCTGTAACATAGGAACAACTTCTTCCTCAAACCAAGGATTTTTCTTTAACCATATCAAATTTCTCGGTGACGGATGTACAAGCGGCAAAAGCTTCGGCAAATACTCCTTATAAGCCTTGACCGTTTCAGTCAGATTCTTCTTCTCTTTATCACCCAGATAATACTTCTGTGCGTACTGTCCTATCAGAATAATAAGCTCGATATTAGGCAACTCTTTTAGCAATCTCGGATGCCACTTAGGAGCAAAATCTTTTCTCGGAGGAAGGTCACCGCTCTTACCTTTCCCCGGATAATAAAAATCCATAGGAATGATGGCAAAAATATCTGAATTGTAGAATGTATCCGCATCAACACCAAGCCACTCTCTAAGTCTGTCACCGCTCTTATCAAACCAGTACTTTCCGGCCTCCTGCGCCTTAATGCCCGGTGCCTGTCCCACAATCATCACTTTAGCATTTTGCGGAGCCGAAAACAAAGGCTTAATACCTGCATCGGTAAACTCCTTATTCTCCTTGTCCGCCATGATTTCATCAAAAATCTTTTGAACATTTTCTGAAAACATAAAAACTCACACTTCTTTCCTGTGAACAAAAGCCCACAAACTTTTCTATCTATGATAAACCAAAGCAAAAAAGTTTTCAAACTGAAAAACTTTTCGGTATACTTAAAAAATTATAGCATCATAATTTTTTTCTTGACATTTACCTACCTCTGAAGTATACTTCTACAAGTATGCGGGTGTGGTGAAATTGGCAGACACGCAAGATTTAGGTTCTTGTGGGAGACCGTGCAGGTTCGATTCCTGTCACCCGCATTTAGCTGTCACAATTGGTGGCAGCTTTTTTTATTTCTTATAATTTTTCTTTTATATATATCAAAGTATTTGACGAAACTCCCTATTATTAATTATAATTAAATAAAAATATGACGAGGTTTTAGCCTCAAACGGGAGTTTCTTATGGCATTTTTTAGGGATTACAGCGCCACCGGAACATTAACTTATAAGCAGAGATTTTTATTTATCTCTACAGTCCCCATTTATTTTATGATATTTGCACTGATATTTTCACCTATCAAGGAAATATTGCCCGGACTTTGGCAAATAATCATACAGCCCGACCTTCTTATCACCGACTATATAGTGGTCGGCGGTATCGGCGCGGCATTTTTTAACGCGGGAGTACTTACACTTATCCTGTTGTTTTTGCTGTATCACTTCAAGGTGGAGTTTGACAGACATATAGTGGTAAGCTCATATCTTATATTCGGGTTTTCACTTTTCGGAAAGAATGTAGTGAATATATGGCTTATACTTATAGGCTTCTTTGTGTATGCCAGACTGCACGGCTACTCACTGAAGAAATACATCTACTACGGACTGTATGGTACAAGCCTCTCACCTGCCATTACACTTGTAATGCAAATAGGGCACAAAAGCACTGTTTGGCAGTTGCTCTTTGCAACAGTAACAGGACTTATCATAGGATATGTGCTTCTACCAATATCACTTCATGTAAAATCCGCACACAAGGGCTATTCACTCTACAATGTAGGATTTTCATCAGGTATTATAGCTACCGTACTTGTATCTATATTTAAATCATTCGGTGTAGATATAGAGACCAGACTTATTTGGGACAGTTCACATACAATATTATTTGCTGTTGCACTGTTTGTATTATTCGGCTATATGGTTATGGTCGCACTTATACTGGACGGCAAAGATCTTTTCCCGTCATATATAAGGCTGCTTCGTGAAACCGGAGTACACGGCACATACAAGCACAATTATTCGGATGCCGTATATATCTTTAATATGTCAATAAACGGTATAATAGCTACAGCTTTTGTACTGGCTGCAAAGGGTGACTTAAACGGACCTACTATAGGATCGATATTTACAATAGTAGGCTTTTCTCCTGCCGGCAAGCATATGAGAAATATACTTCCCGTAATGGTCGGAGTATGTATATCGGCATTTATGAAGCAATGGTATATAAATGATCCTGCACCTATACTTACGCTTTTATTATCCACCACTTTAGCACCTATTGCAGGTGAGTTCGGAGTATTGGCAGGTCTTATAGCCGGGTTCTTACATTCATCTGTAGCCCTTAATGTAGGTATTGTATACAGAGGTCTGAACCTTTACAACAACGGATTTGCAGGCGGTATAGTAGCTATATTTATGGTTCCTGTTATAGAGGCAATTGTAGAAAAAAGAAATAAAATAAAGAACACGAGGATATTTATGGAAAATATTACAGATAATATGATAAAAAATGAAACTCCTTGGAATGACGGTATTCAAAACGGAGATACGCTAAAGAAAGTAAGTGATTCAAGATGCGAGCAGACCTATCAGGTCAGTGCCAGATACCTAAACGCTTCAGGCAGACTCTTCGGCGGCGATCTGCTTTCATGGATTGATCTTATAGGCGGTATTGCAGCAAAGAGACATTGCAATATGCCTGTTTCCACTGTGGCAATTGACAATATACATTTCAAAGCCTATGTACATCGGTGATATTGCGGTTTTGGTCGCCAATCTGACTCATGTAGGCAACTCAACTATGGAAGTAAGGGTAAACAGCTATGTGGAAGATTTGGCTACAGGACAAAGATTCCTTGTAAATACCGCATATCTGGTATATGTTGCACTACAGGATGACAAGCCGCACAGAGTTCCGAGACTTATCCCTGAGACGGACGGTGAGAAGCGTGAATGGTTTGCCGGTGAGACTCGCAACGAAATACGCAAATCTCGTAGGAAAGAGGGAATATAAATTGCAAAATTATATTAGAAGCATCGGCTTTTCAATGTACAAGAAAAAAAATGAAGTAAAAGAATTGCTTGATAAAATTCAAAGAGAAAATATCGCCTCAGCAAGAATCAGTGTGACTACGGAAAAGGAAAGACTTTGGGAGATACGTAAAAGTCTCTCGAAATCTGTGGGGCTATGTATATACGGATATCTTGAAAATCTCGGCGTATTTATAAGAGAAGGTTATTTCCCATATGTGAAAGATACTTCTGTAAGCTCCGTCTCAAAATGCAGTATAGAAAAACATATAGACGACTCGATATTCTCAGGTATGCTTGATGACAACAGGCTCGGAATGTCTTTGATATTCAGGCTTTCAAACCCACTTGACTATATTGATAACACAAGCAGGAAGATATCATCCGTCAATCTGTTCGGCTTTTGCTCGGACGGCAAAGTTTTATTACCTATAAAAAAGACCTTGGTGGAAATTGAAAATTCAAAGCAGAGGTCACAGGATCGAACTTTACTTATAGAAGCCGCCAAGCGCGGTGATGAAAATGCTATAGATACTCTGACTACTGATGAAGCATTACTATATTCCACTCTCAGTGACAGGATACAGACCGAGGATGTATACAGTATCGTCGATACACTGTTTATGCCTTACGGTATGGAAAATGATATATACAGTATTGTAGGAAATATCTTGGATATAAAAGAAGAAGAAAATATACTCACTAATGAAAAAATTTTGATACTTAAGGTAGAATGTAGCGATATAGAACTTCGTATAGCCATAAAGAAAGAGGATTTGCAGGGTGAGCCTATGGTCGGCAGGAGGTTTAAGGGCAATATTTGGCTGCACGGTAAAATAAATCAGTAATAAAACAAGACTCCCAATTTGGGAGTCCGTTTTTTATACGAAGGTATTATAGATTACCTAGCATCAAAAGACACATCACTGTATAACCGATATAATACCCTTTATTTTTAATCAAAGATTACTCGATGATAGATGCAACTCTACCTGAACCTACTGTTCTACCACCCTCACGGATAGCGAATCTAAGACCCTGCTCACAAGCAACAGGATGGATAAGCTCAATAGTCATCTCTACGTTATCACCAGGCATGCACATCTCTGTTCCTGCAGGAAGGTTGCAAACACCTGTGATATCTGTTGTTCTGAAGTAGAACTGTGGACGATAGTTGTTGAAGAAAGGTGTATGACGTCCACCCTCGTACTTTGTAAGAACGTAAACCTGAGCTGTGAACTTCTTATGGCATGTTACTGAACCCGGCTTAGCAAGAACCTGTCCTCTTTCGATCTCTGTTCTCTGAACACCTCTAAGAAGAGCACCGATGTTATCACCTGCCTGAGCCTGATCAAGAAGCTTTCTGAACATCTCGATACCTGTAACAACAGTTGACTTCTTATCCTCATGGATACCAAGAATCTCTACTGTATCGTTAAGGTTAAGTGTACCTTCTCTCTACTCTACCTGTAGCAACTGTACCACGACCTGTGATTGTAAATACGTCCTCGATAGGCATAAGGAAAGGCTTATCTGTATCTCTCTCAGGATCAGGAATGTAGCTGTCAACAGCATCCATAAGATCCATGATCTTGTCACCCCAAGGTCCCATCGGATCCTCAAGAGCCTTAAGAGCTGAACCCTGAATAATAGGTGTATCATCGCCAGGGAACTCATACTCGTTAAGAAGGTCTCTGATCTCCATCTCTACAAGCTCAAGAAGCTCCTCATCATCAACCATATCACACTTGTTCATGAATACAACGATATATGGAACACCTACCTGTCTTGAAAGAAGGATATGCTCTCTTGTCTGAGCCATAACACCGTCAGTAGCGGCAACAACAAGGATAGCACCGTCCATCTGTGCAGCACCTGTGATCATGTTCTTTACATAATCGGCGTGTCCCGGACAGTCAACGTGTGCATAGTGTCTCTTAGCTGTCTCATACTCGATATGAGCTGTTGAGATTGTGATACCTCTTTCCTTCTCCTCAGGAGCCTTATCGATCTTATCGAAGTCTACAATCTTGTTTGTCTCTGAAGGGAATCTTGTTGCAAGAACCTTAGAGATAGCTGCTGTAAGAGTTGTCTTACCGTGATCTACGTGTCCGATTGTACCAATGTTAGCATGAGGCTTTGTTCTATCAAATTTTGCTTTTGCCATTGTTAATTCCTCCTTGAATTAAACCCTAAATTAATAGTAAATTTTGTTATATTATATAGTATCAGCCGAGATTTATCAAGTTAATAAACCGGCTCAACCTGTTTTTTTAAATTTTTATAATGAAAAACTTTTATAATTAAGCTTTCTTATCATTAAGAACTTTTTCCTGAACAGACTTCGGAACCTGCTCATATTTTTCGAAGAACATTGAGTAGTTTCCACGACCCTGTGTTCTTGAACGAAGGTCTGTTGAGTAACCGAACATCTCTGAAAGCGGAACGAATGCATTTACCTGCTTACCGCTCGGGATATCCTCCATACCCTCTATACGACCTCTTCTTGAGTTGATATCACCGATAACATCACCCATATATTCCTCAGGCATTGTAACTTCAACCTTCATGATAGGCTCAAGAAGTACAGGGCCCGCCTTGCTCATAGCATCCTTGAATGCCATTGAACCTGCGATATGGAATGCCATCTCTGATGAATCGACTTCATGGTATGAACCGTCATATACATTTGCATGTACACCGAGTACCGGGAATCCGCCAAGAATACCTGACTTTGTAGCTTCCTCGATACCCTCGCCGACAGCAGGTATATATTCCTTAGGAATAGCACCGCCGACAACGGTAGATTCGAACTTGAATGTCTCTTCTCCGTTCGGATCCATCGGTTCGAACTTAACTTTACAGTGACCGTACTGACCACGACCACCTGACTGTCTTGCATACTTGGAATCAACGTCAACAGCCTTAGTAAATGTTTCTTTGTAAGCAACCTGTGGTGCACCTACATTTGCTTCTACATTGAACTCTCTAAGAAGTCTGTCTACGATAATCTCAAGGTGAAGCTCACCCATACCTGATATAATGGTCTGTCCTGTTTCAGTATCTGTCTTAACTCTGAATGTAGGATCCTCTTCAGCAAGTTTTGCAAGAGCATCTATCATCTTTGTCTGCCCGCCTTGGTCTTAGGCTCGATAGCGATATCGATAACCGGCTCAGGGAATTCCATTGACTCGAGTATTACAGGATGCTGCTCGTCACAGATTGTATCACCGGTTGTTGTAACCTTAAATCCTACTGCGGCTGCAATATCTCCTGAGTAAACCTTGTCAATCTCGGTTCTCTTATTTGCATGCATCTGAAGGATACGACCGACTCTCTCCTTCTTACCCTTTGTAGCGTTAAGCACATATGAACCGCCGTTAAGTGTTCCTGAGTAAACTCTGAAATATGCAAGCTTTCCTACGAAAGGATCTGTCATGATCTTAAATGCCAAAGCTGAGAAAGGCTCTTCATCTGAAGCATGTCTCTCAACTTCATTTCCGTCAAGATCAACACCCTTTATTGAAGGGATATCAAGCGGTGAAGGCATGAACTCAACGATAGCATCGATAAGCTTCTGCACACCCTTGTTACGATAAGCGGTACCGCAGCAAACAGGAATAGCCCTGTTCTCACAAGTTCCCTTTCTAAGTGCTGCCTTAAGCTGCTCAACTGAAGGCTCCTCACCTTCCAGATACATCATTGTAAGGTCATCATCAAGCTCACAAATCTTCTCAACAAGCTCGCCATGATATAATTCAGCCTCGTCTTTTACCTCGTCAGGTATATCAACGATTGAAATATCATCACCCTTGTCATCATTGTAGATGTAAGCTTTCATCTCAAAGAGATCAACGATTCCCTTGAAATCATCTTCTTTTCCGATCGGGATCTGAAGCATGATTGTATTTTTACCAAGTCTTGTATGAATCTGCTCAACAGCTGCATAATAGTCTGCACCCATAACGTCCATCTTATTGATGAATGCCATTCTAGGTACATGATATGTATCCGCCTGTCTCCATACGTTCTCAGACTGCGGCTCAACGCCTTCTTTTGCAGAGAACACACCTACTGCACCGTCAAGTACACGAAGTGATCTCTCTACCTCTACTGTAAAGTCAACGTGTCCCGGAGTATCGATAATATTTATACGATTTTCCTTCTCACCCGGCTTTACTTTGTTAAATTCCTGTAATGTCCAGTGGCAAGTTGTAGCAGCTGAAGTAATTGTAATACCTCTCTCTGCTTCCTGCTCCATCCAGTCCATTGTAGCGGTACCCTCATGGGTATCACCGATCTTATAATTTACACCAGTATAATATAGGATACGCTCAGTAAGTGTGGTTTTACCGGCATCTATATGAGCCATGATACCAATATTTCTGGTTCTCTCTAAAGGATATTCTCTTCCAGCCAATTGGTTTCCTCCTATTAGAATCTATAATGAGCAAATGCCTTGTTAGCCTCTGCCATCTTATGCATATCTTCTTTTCTCTTCACTGCGGCACCTGTGTTGTTTGCCGCATCCATTATCTCATTTGCAAGACGGTCAACCTGTGTCTTCTCGCCTCTTTTTCTTGAAAAGAATGTAAGCCATCTAAGAGCAAGAGCTTGTCTTCTCTCAGGTCTTACCTCGATAGGAACCTGGTATGTAGCTCCACCGATTCTTCTCGCTTTTACCTCAAGTACAGGCATGATATTGTTCATAGCTTCCTCGAAAACCTCTACAGGATCCTTTCCTGTCTTATCGGAAACCTTGTCAAATGCTCCGTACACAATCTTCTGTGCAACACCCTTTTTACCGTCTAACATGATAGTGTTTACAAGCTTTGTAACTACCTTGTTATTGTATAAAGGATCTGCTAATACATCTCTTTTTAGTGTATGTCCTTTACGTGGCACGTTTCTTCCCTCCTTAATATTCACTTAGATCTTAGGTACTCGCTTTTTGCGTCCTCGTGCCTATATTTTTTGCAACCAACAAAAAATCGGCACTATCTAATTATGAAAGCTTTGCTTTCGCTAAAGAATTATATTTTGTATCTTCAGTTATTATTTCTTATCTTTTGGTCTCTTAGCTCCGTACTTTGAACGGGCCTGTTTTCTGTTAGCGACACCTGCTGTATCTAATGTACCACGAATAATATGGTATCTTGTACCAGGTAAGTCCTTTACTCTACCTCCACGAATAAGCACAACGCTATGCTCCTGAAGGTTATGTCCCTCTCCCGGGATATAGCTTGTTACTTCGATTCCGTTAGAAAGACGAACTCTGGCAATCTTACGAAGCGCTGAGTTAGGCTTCTTAGGTGTTGCAGTCTTAACAGCTGTACATACTCCTCTTTTCTGTGGTGAAGAGATATCTGTTGACTTCTTGTGAAGTGAGTTGAATCCCTTCTGAAGAGCAGGAGCTGTTGACTTTAACTGAAGTCTGTCTGCCTTTTCTAACTAACTGGTTAAATGTTGGCATTCCTTTTTCCTCCTTTTTTATTGGTTGCTTTACATTTTTGTTATTTGTGAATACCATCGCATATTCACTGTGTGTAAATACCATCGCCTACTTACACAGTATTTAATGTTACTAAAAGAACCGCACATTGTCAATACTATTCACCTCTGTAATTCTGACGGTTTTCTTACAAAGTGGCCGATTTGCTTAGTTTTTAGCTGATACAATAAAAACCCCGACCTAAGCGGCCGGGGTAAAAAATTACTTTATTTTCTTTTTCAGTTTTATTAAAGTTGCTAACGATATTATAAGCATCATCACATAGATATATGTCTTATTCTTATCCGCAGTCTTTGGAACAGGCAGCTTTTTAGCTTTGTTTTCATCCTGCGGTACTACCATATTCGCCTTCTTTACAGGCTGTGGCGTTACAGGGTTTAGATTTGTCGGGTTCTCATCCCTCTTGTCAATGGTTGCATTATCTATAAGCTTTATGCTCTTTGCAGGTCTAACGGTTGAATCTGATGATGATCCTCCTCCTCTACTTGTATTTGACCTTGTCGCTATTGATGATGTGGCTATTCCCGGTCTTATAATAAAGTCACTGTTCCAGTCTCTCGGATCTGCTATATTACTTGATGTCGCCGGTACAGGCTTTGTAGGTGTGATTACTACACTCGGATCTTTTTGGTATACATAGGTTATTTCCTGTGCTCCCTCTTTGAATATTCCGTCATTTACTCTTTGATCAGATGATCCGAGTATTCCGAAGTTTACTCCTTCCACCATTGTAAAGTGATATCCTGCAATCTCCACAGCGCTTGTTGTAAACGGTAATCCAAGCTTTTTACTTCCGTCTAAGATATCATCATTCTTTATCCGTAGATGTGCGCTATTTACATAATGTATTGTTACATTTCCGGCGTTCTTTCTTCCATACACATAAGTAACTGTCTGCTCTTCATCGGTAAATACTCCGTCTTTATTGGCAGGCATACTTATCAGTTTATGGAACTCCACATTCTCAGGCTCTGTAGTATATGTAAGTCCGAGCTTTTTATTTCCGTCAAGAACCTTAGGCTCTGCAAGGTTATTTCCGCTGTCCACATCTATATAGAATACTTTTACACTTCCTGCATTCTTTCTTCTGTATACATATGTAACCGTCTGCTCATTCTCACTAAATACTCCGCTTGCATTATTAGGCATACTTACAAGCTCATAGTGAGTTATACTCTTTGCTACCGTATTATATGGTAATCCTGCATTCTCTACTCCCGATAATACTTCACTGTTTGCAAGCTCGTTTCCTTCTTCATCAACATATACCGCCTTTACACTTCCTGCATTCTTTCTTCTGTAGATATAGTTTACAGTCTGTGTTGATGTATTATATACTCCGTCTTTATTTGAAGGTATGGTATCTATCTCAAAGTAATCAATATCCGCTGCATTTGTAGTATAGTTAAGTCCAAGCTTTTTGCTTCCGTCAAGTACTTCTCTTTGTATAAGCTCGCTTCCGTCATACTTTGAGAGATGGCGTACCACTACATCTCCCGCATCCTTTCTTACGTACTCATAGTTTACTACCTGTTCTCCTACAGTGAAGATTCCGTTTGCATTGGCAGGTACACCGACCAAATCGTAGAAGTTTATATTCTCACTGTTTGTAGTATAAGCAAGCCCCAGTTTTCTGCTTCCGTCAAGTACACTTGGGCTGTGAAGTACCTCTCCGGTTCCTACTTCTATATGATTTACTTTGACCGCTCCTGCATCCTTTCTTCTGTATACATACTCTACCAGTACATTACTGTGTGAGAAGGTTCCCGACTTATTGGCAGGGATACTTATCAGGTCGTAGTTATCAAATGTCTTTACCTCGGTATCGTAGGCAAGTCCCAGCATTCCGGCTCCGCTTTGTCCTACAAGCGGATGAAGCTCATGTCCGTCAGCCTCATCTTTATAAGTAGCTATTACATTTCCTGCATTCTCTCTTTGATAAAGATATGTGACTATGATATCACTTCCTGCAGTATACATTCCGTTTGCATTTGAAGGTATTCCTCCAAACAGCTCATAGTTTGGAAGTTCTGTAGTGCTCTTTGCCTGTGTGGTGTAGTTTAGTCCAAGCTTTCTGCTTCCGTCCAAGAATTCTTCAGGTGCAAGAGGTGCATTGGTTATTGCATCCAGATGTCTTACTCTTACATTTCCGGCATTCTGTCTTCTGTACTTATATTCTACAAGCACCGAAGTATTTCCGAAGTTTCCACTCTTATTACTTGGAACTGCTGTCAAATCATAGTTGGTAAAACTCTTTTGGTCCGTATCATAAGGCAGTCCAAGCTTTCTTACTCCGCTTTGCACCTCAGGAGCATTAAGTGCGGTATTTGTATCAACATCTACATAGGTCGCTGTTACGTCTCCGGCATCCTTTCTTCTGTACTTATATTCTACAAGTATATTTCCCGCCGCAAATTCTCCGCTCTTATTACTTGGTACCATTATAAGGTCATAATCTCCAAAGCTCTTTTGGTCCGTATCATAAGGAAGGCCAAGATTTCTTGCTCCGCTTTGCACTTCAGGAGCATTAAGTGCAGTATTTTTATCAACATCTACATAGGTCGCTGTTACGTCTCCGGCATTCTGTCTTCTGTACTTATATTCTACAAGTATATTTCCCGCCGCAAATTCTCCGCTCTTATTACTTGGTACCGTTATAAGGTCATAATATCTAAAGCTCTTTTGGTCCGTATCATAAGGTAGGCCAAGATTTCTTACTCCGCTTTGTACTTCAGGAGTATGCAGTGCGGTATTTGTATCAACATCCACATAGGTTGCAGTTACATTACCTGCATTCTGTCTCTTATAATAATAAGTGATTATAATCGGTGTTACAGTATACACTCCGCTGTCATTTGCAGGCAGGTTTGTTGTATCAAGATCGTAGTTTGTAATGTTCTCAGGACTTTCAGAGTAATTAAGTCCAAGCTTTTTCGTTCCGTCCAATACCTTTTGAGTGTGAACAGGATTGTTTGTTCCCGTTTTAAGGTACTTGACAATTATATTTCCCGCATTCTTTCTTCTGTAGAAGTAATCCACTGTCTGCGGCTGCAAAGTATATGTTCCGTTTATTTGTCGGCTGTGCTACCAATTCATAGTTTGGGATACTTTCTTCACCTGTAGTATAGTTTGATCCGAACTTGTTTGCTCCCGGAAGTACCACCGTTGTGGCAAGCTCTGTTGTGGTATTTTCTTCATAGTGATGTACAGTCACATCGCCTGCATTCTTTCTTACATAGTAATAGGTTACTGTAGTGTCGTTATCACCGTACTCTCCGTCCTTATTTGTAGGCAGCGGTGTCTCAGCCTCATAATAGGTATCCGTTACAGGATTTGTTGTATAAGGTGTCCACCTTGGCATCCTTACAGTTGTTGTAGGTGAAAGCTCCGTGTTGTCCTCCCTTTTTATATGCTTTACTATAAGGTTTGAGTAAACTGTCTTTAATCCTAAGTTTTCTATCTTGGTGTTGTCAGTTCTTGTAAGTGACACATCCACCACCGCCCAGTGCATGTTCGGAACAGGGTTTTCATTTTCCTTAAGCTTTGAAGGCAATACCTCATAGCTTGAAAACTCATTTCCTATTTTTGTTACAGTACTTGGATTTAAAGGTCTTATTGTGTCTCCCGGGAAGGTCTCTATATACACCTTATAATCTCCGGCATTACTTATCTTATTCTTAAAGGTATAATTACCGTTTGAATCTGTAAATACCGTATCCACCACTGTAGGTGTACTGTTTTCTATCTTTACAAGTCTTACAGGCTTATTTGCTCCTACAAAATCTCCTGTATTGAACTCATTGTTCTCATCCACATCGTAATAAACTTTACCTGATATAAGATATTTATTTATACCCACCTTTGATACTGTCGACTCTGATGCGCCTGTCAAGTTGTTTCCATACCATGACGCTACAGAGTTGTTGGCACTTTGCATCCGCATCAAGCTCTTTAGTCTCAGGTATCTTTACTGAGTATGTAAAATCATCCGTACTTCCCAGTGTCAGCCTGTAGCTTGTATTCATCACAGCCTTAAACATGGTGACATTTGACCAGTCGGTAACAGCCGATTCAGGCACCCAGTTTGCACCTACATTTCCTTCAATTGTTCCGGCCGGATCATCTGTAGAATAATAAACACTATATCCGCTTGGTGCGCTTACAGGTCCCTGCAAAACAGGGTACATCTTTGAACCTCGGCTTACATAGTTTCCGCTGTCATCCTTTACTATCGCCTTGTCGTTGGCATATGGGAAGATGTCCATGATATTCAGTCCGGTGGCATCACCTGTAAGCAGGTTGTTCCACGCCGACAACTTATACTCTACAATATCTCCCTTTCCGCCTTTATTATACTTCGATAAGTACTCTCTGTAGATAACTTCTGCTTTTTTGTGAGTACTACAGCCCTCGGCGGTACAAAGTTAAACTTAAACTTTAAGTATGAAAGTCTGTCGCTTGTATTTCCGTTATTATTGGCATCATAAACATCCAGATAGTCATAATGATTTGCCTGTGCACTTGAATATACCGTATTGGGATCGTTTCCGTTAGCTACTGTTGAGTTGTTATCCCAACTAAGTATTGATTCCACGGTATGCTCACCTTCGCTAAGAGCGGTTGTCGGCTTGAAGAATGCAAGCACTCTGTCACGAGCCCAACTGTCAGTATTGGTCTCAGGCAATACAAAGTTTTCAAGCTTAAAGGCATATGCGGTCTTGCCGGTTCCCTTATAGTCATATATCACGTCGGGAGTAGTGTTCAGAGTAAACCTGTAACCTGACTGATACGGATCATGTTCTACATGATCAAATGTAAGTTCAGGGTCTACCAGAAAAATCAACTTACCGTTGTCTACATTTCTTTGTGCCCCTAGGAAAAGTAACATATCTTGGTGATACATGGTATTTTATGGTATCACCCAGCTGAACATTGGTCATTGTTGGATTACCGTTTACCTGTTGCGAGTGCTCCTCCAAATATATATTTGCATAATCAGGCTTATAATAATTTCTTACTACCGCGCTTCCTATCTCGGTACCGGTACTTGAATATGCCTTACCGTAGTTGACTGTCACATCGGTATTTCCAAGTGCAAGCTTACCTTCTATTCTGGAGATCAGCGCAGGTGTATGCTTAGTCTCGGCAAAAAGTCCGACAGCATTTTCACCATATCCTGATATAGTTATCTCATCACCAAAGTCAAGTCTGATAGATTTATAATGCTTTTCAGTCATACTGTGGTCCGTATCCCACTTATAGAACGCATTCACAGTATTGGCGGGAGTATAAGCTATATTTGTAGCAATCACTTCTTCAGTATTGTCGTCATTTACACCTATCAGCTTATTATGAGACAGCTTTGCAAGATTGGCGGCATCAAACATTGACTCCCAAACTCTGATTCCATATCCTTTAAATATTACCGCGTCATTCGGTATATCTGCAATGGATTTGAACTTTACTACCGACCCTGCGGCCGGAGTCACTCCGTTACCCCAAAACTGTGATAAACCTATAATATATTTATTTACACCGCCGTTGGCATTCAAATGTACATATTTATCATTAGTGTAATAAGCCGAGCCGTTTTGCTCCGGCATCACAATATACTTATATATATTTAACTTCTTTTTGTATTTGTATCTTTTGTATACCTTTGATTTTCTTTCAGTACTCATATCTAAAGTACCGTTATCATTTATAAGGTAGTTCGTCTGCGGAAAATCAAGTTCTGTCCCTGTAGTATCATTAACAATCTGTGTAGAGTTGAACTTTACAGTAAAGTCCAAAAAGAATTTTTGTCTGTTATTCCTCGGTACATCCTGTGTAATTGTGTGATCTGCGGCATTATAAGTCCAACTTGAATTGTTTGGAAGACTTGGATCCCAGTCAACGCTTGTAGGCAACTTTATTATCGTTCTTACATTCCTTCTGTCTATACCGAAGTTGGCACTTGTTACTTCGGTATCTGTAGTATTCTTCGTACCGTTATATATAATTGCACTTACCGGGTCTGTCACACCGGACTTTATATGTGTATGACTTGCATCAGTCTCATCATCCGATACCAATACTTTGCCTGTATCTCCGTTAGCCCATCCGTCAATAACTCCGTTATCCGCCCCCGGAACTCCGACCACATGTGTGCTTGATGTGAAGGTCTTTGTCAATGAAGCAAGCTCCGTACCGTCTTTTGTAAAAAGCTTTGTGACCATATTGTAGGTTTCACCGTCGGCAAAAACCTGTAATGTAGTCACTCTAAAAGGGTTTGCTATAGGAGGTGCTCCGGCTGTCAGTGAATTGTATGTTATCTTTATCATCCAATTTGTGGAATCCCATGTCACCGATACGGACTTTATCGTTGAAGAACCTGAGACATTACCCACAATGGGCTGTGCAAACTTATTTCTATCCAAATATATTATAGAATACGGCTCTGTATATGTTCCTACAGTTCCTGATATTCCTGCATGTAAATAATACTGTGTCTGCTGTCCTGAAAGTGTCGTGGTCTGACCTGTATCGACATATGTTATATCCGTTATCGCCGAACTTCCCGCACCTGTAGCTCTTACCTCATATGGGCGGAAAACAAAAACTGCAAACATCATCAAAAATAATACATATAAAAACAAATTCTTTTTTTCTCTTACATTCATCTCTTTCTCCTACACTTTTATGTCAGCCCACGCTGTAAAATATTTATTATGATTCCACGATCATTCTTTAGAGTTATGCAAAACATAACCTCACTTTTGTATGATAACATTTTCAAATGTTAAATACCAGTAAAAATATAACAAGAAATAAACTTTCATTAAAAAAGTCGAGACTTTCGTCCCGACCGAATACTTCACAGTTATACACCTATTTATCGTCGTAGTGTCCGCCACATTGTGCTATTTCTATTGCATCATCCGCTACTCTGAATATAAGCCTGTTCTTTTTATCTATTCTTATACTGTAAAATCCTGCCCAGTTTCCTCTCAAAGCTTCAGGTTTGCCGATACTGCTATAACCGTTTCTGTCAATACTCTCTATTAAAGTATTGATCTTTTTAAGTATCTTCTTATCTTTACTTTGCCACTCTTTATATTCTTCCCATGCCTCATCATGCCAAATCTTTCGCACTACTGCACCTCGATAAGCTCATGCTCTGAAATATTTTTGCCCGCCTTTATATCAGCTATCCTTTTATCCAGTACCTCTATATCTTTCGCGGAATAAAACGGGTCTGCAACCAAATCAAACGGTATTCTTCTCTCTTTTCCAAGCCTTTTCAGATAAATTGTAATCGCTGCAGACATTGATATACCGATATCATCACACACCTGCTCGGCATCTTTTTTTATTTTATCATCAATTCTAAAACTAACCTGCGCCATAGTAATATCTCCTTTTTGATTTTATTGTATTGCAAATGTTTGTATTTGTAAAGCATAATTATGTGCTGTTATGATTGCATATATTGAAATTAAAAACGAGGCCACGTCTGTGACCTCGTTTCTTTACATTTTCTTTCTAAACCTTACTAAAGCCGATAAGGATATTATAAGCATTATCAAATAGATATATGTCTTATTCTTATCTGCAGTCTTTGGAACAGGCAGCTTTTTAGCTTTGTTTTCATCCTGCGGTACTACCATATTCGCCTTCTTTACAGGCTCCGGTATTACAGGGTTTAGATTTGTCGGGTTTTCATCTCTCTTATCAATGGTTGCATTGTCTATAAGCTTTATGCTCTTTGCCGGTCTTAGTGTTGAATCTGATGATGATCCTCCTCTACTTGTATTTGACCTTGTCGCTATTGATGATGTGGCTATTCCCGGTCTTATAATAAAGTCACTGTTCCAGTCTCTCGGATCTGCTATATTACTTGATGTCGCCGGTACAGGCTTTGTAGGTGTTATTACCACACTCGGATCTTTTTGGTATACATAGGTTATTTCCTGTGCTCCCTCTTTGAATATTCCGTCATTTACTCTTTGATCAGATGATCCGAGTATTCCGAAGTTTACTCCTTCCACCATTGTAAAGTGATATCCTGCAATCTCCACAGCGCTTGTTGTAAACGGTAATCCAAGCTTTTTACTTCCGTCTAAGATATCATCATTCTTTATCCGTAGATGTGCGCTATTTACATAATGTATTGTTACATTTCCGGCGTTCTTTCTTCCATACACATAAGTAACTGTCTGCTCTTCATCGGTAAATACTCCGTCTTTATTGGCAGGCATACTTATCAGTTTATGGAACTCCACATTCTCAGGCTCTGTAGTATATGTAAGTCCGAGCTTTTATTTCCGTCAAGAACCTTAGGCTCTGCAAGGTTATTTCCGCTGTCCACATCTATATAGAATACTTTTACACTTCCTGCATTCTTTCTTCTGTATACATATGTAACCGTCTGCTCATTCTCACTAAATACTCCGCTTGCATTATTAGGCATACTTACAAGCTCATAGTGAGTTATACTCTTTGCTACCGTATTATATGGTAATCCTGCATTCTCTACTCCCGATAATACTTCACTGTTTGCAAGCTCGTTTCCTTCTTCATCAACATATACCGCCTTTACACTTCCTGCATTCTTTCTTCTGTAGATATAGTTTACAGTCTGTGTTGATGTATTATATACTCCGTCTTTATTTGAAGGTATGGTATCTATCTCAAAGTAATCAATATCCGCTGCATTTGTAGTATAGTTAAGTCCAAGCTTTTTGCTTCCGTCAAGTACTTCTCTTTGTATAAGCTCGCTTCCGTCATACTTTGAGAGATGGCGTACCACTACATCTCCCGCATCCTTTCTTACGTACTCATAGTTTACTACCTGTTCTCCTACAGTGAAGATTCCGTTTGCATTGGCAGGTACACCGACCAAATCGTAGAAGTTTATATTCTCACTGTTTGTAGTATAAGCAAGCCCCAGTTTTCTGCTTCCGTCAAGTACACTTGGGCTGTGAAGTACCTCTCCGGTTCCTACTTCTATATGATTTACTTTGACCGCTCCTGCATCCTTTCTTCTGTATACATACTCTACCAGTACATTACTGTGTGAGAAGGTTCCCGACTTATTGGCAGGGATACTTATCAGGTCGTAGTTATCAAATGTCTTTACCTCGGTATCGTAGGCAAGTCCCAGCATTCCGGCTCCGCTTTGTCCTACAAGCGGATGAAGCTCATGTCCGTCAGCCTCATCTTTATAAGTAGCTATTACATTTCCTGCATTCTCTCTTTGATAAAGATATGTGACTATGATATCACTTCCTGCAGTATACATTCCGTTTGCATTTGAAGGTATTCCTCCAAACAGCTCATAGTTTGGAAGTTCTGTAGTGCTCTTTGCCTGTGTGGTGTAGTTTAGTCCAAGCTTTCTGCTTCCGTCCAAGAATTCTTCAGGTGCAAGAGGTGCATTGGTTATTGCATCCAGATGTCTTACTCTTACATTTCCTGCATCCCTTCTTCTGTACTTATACTCTACAAGTATACTTCCCACCCCAAATTTTCCGCTCTTATTACTTGGTACCGTTATAAGGTCATAATCTCCAAAGCTCTTTTGGTCCGTATCATAATGCAGTCCAAGCTTTCTTACTCCGCTTTGCACCTCGGGAGCATTAAGTGCGGTATTTGTATCAACATCTACATAGGTCGCTGTTACGTCTCCGGCATCCTTTCTTCTGTACTTATATTCTACAAGTATATTTCCCGCCTCAAATTTTCCGCTCTTATTACTTGGTACCGTTATAAGGTCATAATCTCCAAAGCTCTTTTGGTCCGTATCATAATGCAGTCCGAGCTTTCTGCTTCCGTCCTGTTCTATCGCCGCATGAAGAGTCGCTCCCGTATCTGCATCAACATAGGTTGCAGTTACCTTTCCTGCATCATTTCTTCTGTACTTATATTCTACAAGCACCGAAGTATTTCCAAAGTTTCCACTCTTATTACTTGGAACTGCTGTCAAATCATAGTTGGTAAAACTCTTTTGGTCCGTATCATAAGGTAGGCCAAGCTTTCTTACTCCGCTTTGTACTTCAGGTGTATGCAATGCGGTATTTGTATCAACATCTACATAGGTCGCTGTTACGTCTCCGGCATTCTGTCTTCTGTACTTATATTCTACAAGTATATTTCCTGCCTCAAATTCTCCGCTCTTATTACTTGGTACCATTATAAGGTCATAATCTCCAAAGCTCTTTTGGTCCGTATCATAAGGCAGTCCCAGTTTTCTGCTTCCGTCCTGTTCTATGGCCGCATGAAGAGTCGCTCCCGTATCTGCATCAACATAGGTTGCAGTTACTTTTCCCGCATCCTTTCTTCTGTACTTATACTCTACAAGTATACTTCCCACCTCAAATTCTCCGCTCTTATTACTTGGTACCGTTATAAGGTCGTAATCTCCAAAACTCTTTTGTTCAGTATCATAAGGCAGTCCAAGCTTTCTTGCTCCGCTTTGTACTTCAGGAGTATGCAGTGCGGTATTTGTATCGACATCCACATAGGTTGCAGTCACATCGCCTGCATTCTTTCTTACATAGTAATAGGTTACCGTAGTGTCGTTGTCTCCGTACTCTCGTCCTTATTTGTAGGCAGCGGTGTCTCAGCCTCATAATAGGTATCCGTTACAGGATTTGTTGTATAAGGTGTCCACCTTGGCATCCTTACAGTTGTTGTAGGGGAGAGCTCCGTGTTGTCCTCTCTTTTTATATGCTTTACTATAAGGTTTGAGTAAACTGTCTTTAATCCTAAGTTTTCTATCTTGGTGTTGTCAGTTCTTGTAAGTGACACATCCACCACCGCCCAGTGCATGTTCGGAACAGGGTTTTCGTTTTCTTTAAGCTTTGAAGGCAATACCTCATAGTTTGAAAACTCATTTCCTATCTTTGTTACGCTACTTGGATTTAAAGGTCTTATAGTATCTCCCGGGAAGGTCTCTATATACACCTTATAATCTCCGGCATTACTTATCTTATTCTTAAAGGTATAGTTACCGTTTGCATCTGTAAATACCGTATCCACCACTGTAGGCGTTCCGTTTTCCATCTTTACAAGTCTTACAGGCTTATTTGCTCCTACAAAATCTCCGGTATTGAACTCATTGTTCTCATCCACATCGTAATAGACTTTACCTGATATAAGATATTTATTTATACCCACCTTTGATACGGTTGACTCTGATGCGCCTGTCAAGTTGTTTCCATACCATGACGCTACAGAGTTGTTGGCACTTGCATCCGCATCAAGCTCTTTAGTCTCAGGTATCTTTACGGAGTATGTAAATCATCAGTACTTCCCGGTGTCAGCCTGTAGCTTGTATTCATCACAGCCTTAAACATGGTGACATTTGACCAGTCGGTAACAGCCGATTCAGGCACCCAGTTTGCACCTACATTTCCTTCAATTGTTCCGGCCGGATCATCTGTAGAATAATAAACACTATATCCGCTTGGTGCGCTTACAGGTCCCTGCAAAACAGGGTACATCTTTGAACCTCGACTTACATAGTTTCCGCTGTCATCCTTTACTATCGCCTTGTCGTTGGCATATGGGAAGATGTCCATGATATTGACTGCCGTTGCATTGTCAATGGAATTATTCCAAGCAGATAATTTGTACTCTACAATATCTCCCTTTTCCGCTTTTATAATACTCTTATATGCAGTATCTGTGGCAAGCTTTTGTTTCTTTGTGAGTATAACCGCTCTTGGCGGTACGAAGTTAAACTTAAAAGAAAGGTATGAGAGCCTGTCACTTGTATTTCCGTTGTTATTTGCATCATATTTATCAAGGAAGCTTATACCCCTTGTGTATTAACAACTGTAGAAGAGTAAACCGTATTCGGATCGGTTCCGCTTGCATCGGTTGAGTTATTATCCCAACTTAGGAATGACTCCACAGTATGCTCACCCTCACTTAGTGCAGTTGTCGGCTTGAAGGTATAATACATTCTGTCCACACCGCCAAACGTACCCGGAACCTTCGGCAATGTAAAGTTGTTCAAATTAAAGACGTAGGCTGTCTTACCTGTACCCTTATAATCATCTATTCTCTGCGGTGTGGTGTCTAAAGTAAATCTGTACTTCGCCTGATAGGTATGGTGTAGTGCAGTGCTAAACTCAAGCTCAGGGTCAACAAGGAATATAAGCTTGGCATTGTCTACCGTTCTGTCCGCATTCAAATAAGAATTATAACCTGTGTATACATGATATAGTACATTATCACCTAACTGAACATTTGTAACATTAGGGTTACCGTTGACATTTTGAGAATGCGGAATCAGTTCAATTCTCGCATAATTCTTTGCGTAATGTCTTCTTATCATCTGTGATCCCAAGCTTGTACCGCTGCTTGAGAGCGCTTCTCCGATATTGTATACGGTGGCATATGTGTTGGTTGTATTTATTCTGTTTTGTATAGCTGTTACCACCGGAGGTGTAAGCTTACTTTCTACAAATAATCCTACTGCATACTCGCCATATCCCGAAATAGTTATATCATCGTCAAAATCAAGTCTGATTGACTTATAGTGCTTAGGCGTAATCGTATTTTCGGTATTCCATTTATAATACTCATCAGCATTGTTAACGGCGGTATAAGGTATATTAGTAGTAATCAATTCCTCTGTATTATCATCATTTATACCTATAAGCTTATTGTGAGAAAGCTTTGCAAGGTTTGCAGAATCAAACATTGACTCGAATACTCTAAGCCCGTACCCTTGGAAATCCACCTTTTCATTAGGTGTGTCTTTTATTGATCTGAAGCTTGTAGTGGAGCCTGTTACATTACCCGCTCCCCAATACTGTGATACATTTATAAGCCATTTATCCTTACCGTCATTATCACCAAGATTTGTATATAAATCTTTTGACACAAACGCTTTTAATTGACCGTTTACATTGGTTTCAGGAAATACATTTCTCTTTGTAAGATACAGCTTTTGTGTGTACTTATATGACTTATAAACTTTAGACTTCCTCTCAGTACTGAGGTCCACAGTGCCGTCATCATTTACGAGATAATTGGTCTGCGGTATAAAAACATCCGTATATCTGTTTTCATTTACAGTTTGAGTACCGTCATACTTTATTGTAAACTTTAACTTATAGCTTATTCCGCCGGGATTTATTATTGTGTCTTTTGTAATAGTGTGATTAACCGGATCATAGGTCCAATCTCCATTATCAGGCAGACTCGAATCCCATATCATACCCGGAAGCAATGACAGAACGGTTCTTTTTTTCCTTCTGTCCACACCATAACTATAACCGTTCACCTCAGTATCATTCACATGCTTTTTTCCGTTTTCAGCATAACTGTACCAAGTATCTGTAAATCCGTTCTTTAGATGTGTATGAGTGGCATCTGTTTGGTCATCGCTTACCTGAACCAAAGTGTCACTGCCGCCATTAGTCCAACCTCTTATTGTTCCGTCATCATTACTGTTAATACCCATCACATAAGTCTGTGCGGTAAGCTGTTTACTTGAATTTGCAAGCTCCACACCGTCTTTTGTAAAAAGCCTTGTTTCAATAGTGGCTGTCTCACCGTTTGCAAATTTACCGTTTATCATTGAAATTCTGAACGGATTTCCTATTCTCGGTCCCGGTGAGAGCACATTGTAGACTATTTTTACTTTCCAATATGTAGCATCATTTGACAATGTGGCACTTTTTATCGTATTGGATCTGAATTGATTGACATTCGGTTTGTCAAATTCATTTCTTTTCAAATACAGTATAGAATACGGTTCCGAATAAGTTCCACCTGATACACTTACATTAAGCCAAAAAGATTCCAATCTTCCGGGCTCCGATACGGTTTGACCTGTATCGTTGTATACAATCTCCGTTGCAGTAGCTCCCGTACCTGTCGCTTTTACTTCATTCGGATAAAAAGCAAAGGATGCTAACAGCATCAAAAACAGTACATATAAAAATAAATTAGTCTTTCTTCTCCTTACACTCATCTCTTTCTCCTAATTTTTTAGTACACCCAAGCTGTAATTGTCATATCACTAATAGGTATACTTTGCATAACTTCACTCATATATAGTAACATTTTCAAATGTTAAATACCAGTAAAAATGTACTAAAGAATAAATTTTCATCAAAAAGTAAAGATTTTCACCTTGACTAATTTTTAAACTTTATCTTAATATACATATTTTTTTATTTTTGTATTTTTAAAATATTTTTATATAGCTAATACGTTGTATTACTTTCAAATATAATTTTAATATTATACCGGTATACTACACTGTATTTGAAAGTTTATTCATAATAGTATGTTCTTGTCTTGTTTCACTTTCATCTATTAAACTTATTATATATCTTACCGGAACAATTTTTAACAGCAATATATGATACTGATAAAAGTTTATATCTATATAATGTCAACTCATACGTAATTTTAGTTGACATTATTATATATTATAATATCATTTTCTTATGTTTGTTAAATGATACCGACAAATATTTATAGGTATCAAATTTTTATTTTTATAGGAGATTTTTATGTCGAAAAACTTTTTTCTGTGCAAAAAAATGGCGATAATAGCACTTATGACAGCCGTATTATGTATATTGGCACCGATTTCCATACCGATATTTATCAGTCCGGTTCCTGTCTCACTTGGTGTACTGGCCGTATACCTTACAGCATATGTTCTTTCACCTTTAGATGCAACAATTTCAGTAATAATATTTATATTGCTTGGTACATTCGGACTTCCTGTATTCTCAGGATATTCAGGCGGTCTCTCTAAACTGGTCGGTCCGACAGGAGGTTATATAATAGGCTTTTTATTTACAGTTTACATAAGCTCACTTTTTATACATATGAAAAAAGGTATTATTTATGATGTAATCGGAATGATAACAGGCTTAGCTCTTTGCTACATCCTCGGTACAATATGGTTTTCATATCAGCAGGGAAAAGGCTTTTTCGCATCACTGCTTTTGTGTGTTGTACCTTTCTTAATAGGAGATGCTATAAAGATTATAGTAGCTGTTATACTTGGTACACAAATAAATAAGAGATTAACTCATCTAAATCTATAAGAAAAAATCCGTACAAAAAAGTACGGATTTTTTTATCTCTCCCTATATCCTAAAGCCTGTTCCAAAACAATTTTCTCTTCATCTGAAAGCACCTGATCTGTCTGTCCGTTCTCAACTATTCTTATATAATTAAAAGTGGTCTCTCTTGAATGTATACTGTTTATGATATATCCTGAATTTCTGTAGTTTTAACATACATAGTGCAAAGCTTAACTTTCCTCCCATTCCTTCAAATGCATCATACTTAAGCATACCTATTTTTTGATAACATTCTCTTTGTACTTTATTCAGTTCTCTTATAGCTTCTCTATTCAGTCTGTTCTCATTCTTCAAACTGCGAATATCTTTCCTCAAAAGAATTATAATATCCTCAAGATTCTTTGCGGTCTTTCCGGTCATAAAATTATCATATGATTTGAAAAAGTCTTCTATATTTTTATTCTATGCTTAACCATAGACACAAACAGTATAAAGTTAAAAATAGCCACTACCGGGATAAAAGCCAAACAACACCCTATTATCTATTGTAAAATTCATCATCATTATCCTAATGTCTTAAAAAAATATCCATTATCCTGTCCAGTTCAACCTGAGAATAATATTCTATTTCTATTCTTCCTTTATTTTTTTGTCTTTTTGATTTATATGTACCTTGGTGCCCAAATACTCCTTGAATACTGTCTTCATATTCTTTATAAAAAAGTGATAAGTCTCTGACGGTATCTTCCTTACTTGTCTCTGTTAAATCCGAAAGCTCTACATTTTTCTTTTTTGACAATGCCTTGGCAGCCTTTTCAGTATCTCTTACACTTAGATTCCTCTTCATTATATCAAGTGCAAGCAACTCTCTTTTTCCCTCGTCCTCAAGACTTAGAAGCGCTCTGGCATGACCTGATGAAATACGTCCTTCTATCATATACTGCTGGATATTCTTGCTGAGCTTCAAAAGTCTGAGTGAATTGGTAATAGTAGAGCGATTCTTTGAAACCTTATCAGACAGTTCTTCCTGTGTCAGATTATATTCCTCTATAAGACTCTTATATGCAAGTGCTTCTTCAATAGGGTTCAAATCTGTCCTCTGTATATTCTCTATAATAGCAATTTCCTTAGCCTTTTGGTCATCATAATCTCTTACAACTACCGGTACTTCAGATAATCCTGCAGCCTGTGCCGCTCTCCAGCGCCTTTCACCTGCAACGATTTCATATCTGTTGCCGATTTTCTTTACTATAATAGGCTGCAACACTCCATATTGCTTTACCGATTTTGTCAATTCATCAAGGCTGTCCTTATCGAACATCTTTCTTGGCTGATTTCTGTTTGGCTCCACTAATGAAATCTTTACCATCAATTCGCCGGCTTTTTTGTTTGTATTATCTTCTATATTCTTATCCACTGCCTCGTCAATAGCTGTATTGGTTCCATTTATATTTCTAAGAAGAGCATCTGCGCCCTTTCCAAGTGCCATTCTCTTTGCCATTTTTACCTCCCGCTCTTACTTAGTACTTCTGATGCCAACATTCTATATGCCTGTGCTCCCGTTGAAGTAGTATCATATTCCGTTATAGGCATTCCGAAGCTTGGAGCCTCTGCCAATTTTACATTCCTTGGTATTATAGTTTCAAATATATTTTCATTAGAGATAACGCTCTTTACACCCTCTATAACCTGCCCGCTCAAATTATTTCTGGCATCATACATCGTAAATACTATTCCCTCTATTTCAAGTGTAGGATTCAGTCTCTCTCTGATCAAATTTACAGTTCTAAGCATCTGATTAAGTCCTTCAAGGGCATAGTATTCACATTGAATAGGTATCACCACACTGTCTGATGCCATAAATGCATTTATGGTAAGAAGACTGAGACTTGGAGGACAGTCTATTATTATATAATCGTATTCCTTATATATCTCACTTATCTTTCTTCTAAGTGTTCTCTCTCTGTCCTCAAGCTCCAAAAGCTCTATCTCGGCACCTGATAAATCCACATTACTCGGTATTATATCAAGGTTTTCCACCTCAGTACTCAATATCGCATCATTTATATTTTCGTCACCTATAATGACTTCGTATATAGTCTTTTCAGTGTTCAATTTATCAATTCCAAGTCCGCTTGATAAGTTTCCCTGAGGATCAAAGTCTATCGCCAACACACTTTGACCTGCTTCAGCCAAAGCGGCTGCAAGATTTACAGCAGTGGTAGTCTTACCTACACCACCTTTTTGGTTTGCAAATGAAATAATTTTCGTCATAATATTATTCAAGCATTCAGCTTGTTCCTTTCTATTTATATTTCACAGTTCGTTTACATGTATATACTGAGAGAATTCAAAAAATCCCTGTCATTTTCAATATGCGGGTACTTATTAGAATCATCAATAATAACGGATTCTATTGCCGGATTAACTCTCATATATTCCTTAATTATAATTGATGCATCCTTATTGTACCGACCTTCAAATATAACAATACTGTTATCTATTTGAGACAGCTCGAACTTTATATTTCTTGGTATAGAAGCATACGATACTGGAGTACAACGACTTTGGAGACAACCCTCTATGTGCCGCTTCATAACATTTATCAAGCATATCCTTTGTGAATCTGTCTTTTCTGTAAAAATCGGATCTTACATTGTATTTTATATTCCACCTGAATGTAGCTATATTATATAGAAGGTTTCCAAGCACCGACATACTCAAAATAGCCTTATAAGTTCTTGCTCTCTTTCCCGGTATAAGCTGACCCTTTGAGAGCTTCTCAGGTGAAATAAGTATTATTTTTTCAAATAATGTACTGTCATTATCGCAGGCAGAAATAACAAAAGCAGAGCTGTTTCCACTTGAAATTACTGTAGTCCTTTTTCCTATTATTGCCTTTACGAAGTCACATATCAGCTGTGCAAATATATGATTTGTATATGTCATAAACGGTTTCTCAGATAATCCGCATCCCAGTAAGTCTATACTGTATACTGTATGTGACTCCGCCAATATATCTGTTATCTTAAACCATTCTTCTGATGACGATGCTACATCCGGTGAATGGACTAACAGAATAGGATTACCATGTCCCTTTTTTCTGTACTTTATAGTACCAAATCTCCATTCAAACTCTTTTGTTTCTTCTCTTCCAAGGAGATTCTTTGATATAGCATGCATACTTGTAATTTTATTTATCAGTGATACACCTATTAGTGTAGAAGACGATATCACCATTGCAGTTAAAATCTTTAAGTATTTTTTCACTGTGAAAACCCCTTATTTTATAGAATCTACAAGTCATCCACTCATAAAATCCTAAAATATTTATTTACTTTTATATTCTATCATACTAATATTTTTCTGATCAATGAAATAAGAAGAAATATTTTTAACGTTTCACATGAAACATATACTGTGTTTCATGTGAAACATCATAACTATGATTTAGTATTATACTATCTTAATATAATGATTTTTACTTAATTCTATATGGTGATAAATCTAATAGTTCCTATCTAAGCAATTAAGATATATTTAACCATTATTACAGCACTTCAATCTTTTTTTAAATCTCTATTACGCTTTTATTTTTTTGCCTATTCAAAGCAATATATATTATTTATAGCTTGTATTCAACTTGCAAAAGCTGTAACTTTACCTATAGAACTATACCTTTACATTATAAATATATACTTGATTAAACCAAATTATTAGCATCCCTATTATTGCAACTTAAATACGCCGAATTTAATATCAACGATAGCCGGATATAACTCGATAGCAATTCAAAGAGTGCAACTGATACTTCAATTTTATATCAAGCATAGTAAGATAATAATCTATAAACCCCTTTTTCGATGATATCATTTTTATATTCAGTTATCTTATTAAATTTGATGCATTTATCGACGATAATATCTCATATACGTGAATAAATTTGAGCAATAGATAAACACCTTAGCGAGCTTATATATCCATATACATAAATAAAAATTAAGCTACAAATAAAATCCCACTCATTAGCTTAGCTATCAATGGGGAAATTTTTATATAACAATTAGATTCAAAAAGCACTATCAATTCTATATACAAATAATACGAATACTATCCGTTTGAAATGATTTAACATCTATCATAATATTTATACAAAGTATATACCCACAAAAATATAAATCAAAGTGTCATACCACAACATCCTATTGAAGAATAAATACTATAAATACAGTAATCTGATTTACCTATATTTAATTTTTTAGTTTTTACGAATTCATCAATATACATGTGCCTCTAAAGATCGGCTCTTTATCCTCAAACTCTTCTTGGTATCTTAATTTCATCAATATACAGACGCATTTAATCACATCGGTACCTATAATATTTCCATAGCCCAACCGCATTATTACATTGTATGAACTATAATGATATTTCCAAGAAAGTAAGTCTTATTAAAATTCTGCAATACAACCTAACACTATAAATAACTTAACCATTTATACAGTTTTTAGTGTGTATCAATTTAAGACTATATCTTATGCTTATAAAATAAGTTCCTGTAAGAAGTAGTACTAAAGTACATACTTATAATTCAAGCAGTCATTCACATGTAAAAAAGCTCTATAGCATGTTTCATGTGAAACATGCTATAGAGTCTTATTCTCATTGTTTCATGTGAAACAGGAGTTTCTATCTTCTTATATTTTATGTAAAACATAAAAGCATAATTTTTTTATTTTTCTATGTTTCATGTGAAACATACTTTTTGTTTTCTAATGTTTCACATGAAACATCTACTTTATAGGTTCCTTAGTAGGTAACCCGGCTTTTCTTGGATATTTACCTGAGGTAGGCTTTACCTTCTTTATATCCAGCAATATTCTTTCCCCGTATTCATTAAGTTCAAACTTTACAGATTCACCTATTTCACCGCCCAGTACCTGTATCGCCGTCTTTGCATCATTTACTTCTACATCATAACCCTTTGACTTATATGATACAAAACTTCCACCAATCTTTACTAAAGGAAGACAGTACTCACTTAATGAAGCTAAATTTGCAACTGCTCTGGATACACATATATCAAAACTCTCTCTATACTTTTTATCTCTTGCAATATCCTCAGCTCTTGAGTGTATTGCAGTCACATTTTTTATATACAATGTTTCACAAACTTCCTGTATAAATTTTATTCTCTTATTAAGGCTGTCTATCAATGTCAGTTTAAGATTTGGAAATGCAATAGCTAAAGGTATCCCCGGAAATCCCGCACCTGTACCGAGGTCTACTATACTATACTCCCTTTCATCAATATCTTTTATCAGCTTTTTCAATGCAATACTGTCTATAAGATGTTTGAATGTAAATTCTCTTATCTCTGTGATGGATGTGAGATTCATAACCTTATTCTTCTCAACCAAATCTCATAAAACCTATATAGTTTTTCTTTCTTCTCATCTGAAAGTGAAGTGTCCAATATATTACTTTCAGACAAATATCTGTCCATATCGTTATACATCTTTTTTCTCCTTATAGGTCTCCAGATATACAAGTAATACCGTTATATCTGCCGGTGATACGCCTGATATTCTTGAAGCCTGTCCGATAGAGCTTGGTCTTACTTTGCTAAGCTTTTGTACTGCCTCAATTCTCAGACTGTTTACCTTGGTGTAGTCTATATCAAGTGGAATCTTTTTATTTTCAAGCTTTTTAAACTGTTTTACCTGAGACTCCTGACGCTTTATATATCCCTCATATTTTATATTTATATTTACCTGATCTCTGACATCTTTCTTTAATTCTTTTCTGTCAGGATCCAATTCTCTTGTAAGATCATAATTTAGCTCCGGTCTCCTTATAAGTTCCGCCAAATTTGCCGATGTTTGAAGCGGAGTGGAGCCGTTTCTGACAAGGAAATCCTGTACTGTAGAAGTAGCACCTATATGTATATTTTTTAACCTTTCAACTTCATTTAAAATCTGTCTTTCTTTTTCTAAAAGTCTTTCATATCTTTCCTCCGATATAAGTCCTACATCATGTCCTATTTTTGAAAGCCTCAGATCCGCATTATCCTGTCTTAGAAGCAATCTGTATTCAGATCTGGATGTCATCATCCTATAAGGCTCATGACTTTCTTTAGTAACCAGATCATCTATCAACACACCTATATATCCCTGATCTCTGCCTATTACTACAGATTCTCGTCCAAGTACCTTCATAGCGGCATTTATTCCCGCCATAAGTCCTTGTACCGCAGCTTCCTCATAACCTGAACTTCCGTTGAACTGTCCTGCGGCAAACAGTCCTTCCAAATTTCTGAACTCCAAGCTGTCCTTAAGCTGTCTGGCATCAATACAGTCGTATTCTATGGCATATCCGTTTCTGACAATATTTGCATTTTCAAATCCATTGATACTTTTTATCATTTCTTCCTGTACATCCTCAGGAAGAGAACTTGACAAAGCCTGAAAGATACATCTCATTGGTATATAATCCCTCAGGTTCTACAAATATCTGATGTCTGTCCTTGTCCGGAAACTTTACTACCTTATCCTCTATGGATGGACAGTATCTGGGACCTGTACCCTTTATAGCACCTGAAAACAACGGTGACCTGTCTATATTCTCTCGTATTATTTCATGAGTACGTTCGTTGGTATAAGCAAGATAGCATTTCACTTGTTCTTTCTGTACACTTTCAGGATCGGTTTCAAAAGAAAAAGGTACAACTGGATTGTCACCATATTGTTCCTGCATTACACAATAATCTATGCTTCTACCGTCCACCCTTGCAGGTGTACCGGTTTTGAATCTGTTTAAAGATATTCCCGTATCCAAAAGCGATTCCGAAAGATGATTTGCAGACTTTAATCCGTTAGGACCTGTATACTCGGACACCTCACCGTATATACATCTTGCCTTCAAATATGTGCCTGTTGCAAGTACTACAGCCTTGGCATAATACTTACTGCCTGATACACTCTCAACACCCTTACATACATTGTCCTTAACAATCAGCTTTGTAATTTCTTTTTGACAGACAGTCAAATTTGGAGTGTTCTCAAGTGTCTTTCTCATTTGCTTTGAGTATTCCTGCTTATCCGCCTGTGCTCTAAGTGAATGTACTGCAGGTCCCTTTGAAGCGTTGAGCATCTTTGACTGTATAAATGTCTTATCTATACATTTGCCCATTTCACCGCCAAGTGCGTCCAGTTCCTTTACCAGATGTCCTTTTGAACTGCCTCCGATATTCGGGTTACACGGCATCATCGCTATAGAATCCACACTTACCGTAAAAATAATTGTCTTAAGACCGAGCCTTGCACTTGCAAGAGCCGCCTCACATCCTGCATGACCTGCACCTACTATAACGACATCATATGTCTTTTCTATTATCATATATTTTCCTTCTGTCTATTTACCCATGCAAAACTTTGAGAATATCTCATTCACAACATCATCATCCACAGTCTCTCCGATGATTTCTCCAAGTGCCTCATATGCATTTAATAAATCTATCGTAAAGAAGTCTTCCTCATATCCTTCATCAATACTTGAAAGACACATCTCAAGCGACTCCATCGCCTCATTTATGATTTCCTGATGCCTGATATTGGTTATAATAATCTGATCGTTAAAGTTTATCTCATTTGAAATAAACTTAGCCTTTATCATATTTTCAAGTTTATCCACACCTGTATTGTCCTTAGCGGAAAAGATTATTACATCCTTATCACTGTATTTTCTTATATCATGAGCGCTTACTTTAAGCTCCTTATCCGACTTATTGATAAGTATTATAGCCTGCTTGTCTTTAACACTTTCAAGCAAACTTATATCTTCACCGTCAAGAGGTAACAGTCCGTCTATTACCACCAAATTCAAATCGGCGTTATTACTTGCCTCTATAGCCTTTTTTACACCGATACTTTCCACAACATCATCCGTCTCTCTTATACCTGCAGTATCTGTAATATTCAGACTGATTCCTGAGAGCTTGATGTTTTCAGTCAATGTATCTCTGGTAGTACCTGCAATATCCGTGACTATAGCCCTGTCACTCCTTGATAATAGATTTAAGATAGAAGATTTTCCTGCATTCGGCTTACCGATAATAACGGTATTTATACCTTCTCTTATAATGCTTCCGTCCTTAAACGATTTTTGCAAATATTCTATTCTTGTAATAAGCTTTTTTACAATCTTTCTCAACTTCACACTGTAACCGTCAAGTGAATAATGCTCCGGGTCGTCAAGTGCCGCCTCTATAAAAGCTATTTGCTCCAAAATCTTAGCTCTGATTGTCTTTATATTCTCAGTCAAAGCACCGCTTAGCTGCCTTATACCGGCTTTAAGCGCCAAATCATTCTTTGCCTCTATTATATCTATTACAGCCTCTGCCTGACTTAGGTCCATCTTACCGTTTAAAAAGGCCCTCTTTGTGAATTCACCCGGAAGTGCCGGCCTCGCACCTGCTTTAAACACTGCATGAAGTACCTTCTCCAAAATAAGTATACCTCCATGGCAGTTTATTTCCACAGTATCCTCGCCTGTAAAAGTCCTCGGTGCCTTCATAAGCATTACAAGCACCTCATCTATTATCTCATCTCCGAAGTATACATGACCGTAGTTTATAGTATGTGAGTCAACCTCTCTCAAACTTTTATTTCCGCAAAATATCTTATCCGCTATTCCTATAGCATCCTCACCGCTGATTCTTATTATACCTATTCCACTTTCACCAAGTGCAGTTGCAATCGCGGCAATTGTATCTGTTTTCTTCATATTCCTCCATAATATATGAAAAGAGGACCATCAATAACTATGTTATCAATAGCCCTCTTTCACAAGACTGATTTTTATTGCATTTCCCTTTTAGGGCTTCTTTTATTTTGTTTAAAGCTTTTCTTCGGATAGATTGTAATATGTCTGAAAGGCTCCTCACCCACGCTCTTTGTTGACACCATATTGTCACCCTGCAATACTGCATGAATAATTCTTCTTTCATAAGCATTCATCGGCTCAAGCTCTGTAAATCTGCCTGTTTTCTTTACCTTTGATGCTATATTCTTTGCAAGCAACTCAAGCTTTTCTTTTCTCTTTTTTCTGTAGTTCTCTGTATCAAGCTTGATTCTTATATAGCTTTCACTGCTTTTGTTCACTACAAGACTGAGAATATACTGCAATGAATCAAGTGTTTGACCTCTTTTACCGATCAATACACCCAAGTCTTCCTCACCCTCTATTACTATAGAAAGCTCATTAGTCTTAAATGAAAAATTATAATTTGCATGTGCCGGCAAATCCATAGCCTTGAACAAATCATTCAAAAATCCGTCCACTACACCTCTGATAGCCTCAAGCTCATCATTGGTAAGTATCTTCTTATTAGAGCTCTCATATTTGTCTTCGCCATAGAATTTGGTGTACTCATCTACAACTTCCGTAGCAGTCTCTTTGGCTTTAGAAGTCTCTACAGGTTCTACCTTAACTTCTTTCTTTTGTGCTACAGGCTCTTTTACAGGCTCATCCCTTTTTTCTATATCCTTCTTTTCAATAGGAGATTTTTGTTCTCTTACTTTCGGGGTCGCCTTAGGAGCTGCACTTGAAGATACATTCTTGGCTACACTTGTATTATTTTTCTTTGCAACCTCGATATCTTTAGATTTCTTCACAGTGACCTTAAGTGTCCACGGCTTTACACCGATGATTCCCAAAAATCCGTTTGTGCCTCTTTCAATAATCTCTACATCCACATTGTCACTGGTGGTCCCAAGCTCAATCAATGCCTTTGTCAAAGCTTCATCATAATTTCTCGCTGAAACTCTAGCACTATCCATCTCATTCCTCCTATTTATTTTTCTTAGAATTCTGCTTCTCGTTGTACTTTGCTACCATATTGGCCTTAGAAGCAAGTGATCCCGGCTTTGCATCTTTATTATAATACTCGGTAGAATCTTTTATATTCTTTGCATTCACCTCATATTTCTTTGCTTTATTTTCTTTTTCCTGCTTTTCAATCTCATCCATATGCTTTGCATTCTCAATTACCTTTTTATTGGCGCTGAGTGCAGGAAGACCCTGTTTTGCTCTTTTTGCATTTTGTTTTGCAAGATTGTTTTCTACCAATTTATCGATATCCATATCCTTTAACTGATAATTAACAAGTAACTGAATAATTGTTCTTGCAAGTGCTGAAGCAATCCAGTAAATACCGATACCTGCAGGAAGAGTGAAGCAGAAGAATACTGACATAAGCGGCATCACAGTGTTCATGCTCTGCATCTGCTTTGCCATATCGCTTTCATTACCTGAATTCTGAGGTTGATTTACCGTCATTACCTTAGTAGATAAAAACTGTGTAAGACCGGCAAGTATCGGAATAATCCAAGCAATATTTATATGGTTCATTCCCTGCCAAGGCGCTACAGATAAATCAATTCCCAAAAATGAGTTCATCTGCTTAATAAGCGGAACGCTTGTATTCAATACGTCGCTCATACTTGGGAATGTCTCACCAAGTTTAGCCCACTTCTCAGGTGTGAATTTATATAATAAATCTATAACCTTATTTATAATCGTATAGTCATTGTTCTCTACGGGAAGTCTGACCGCTTTTGCCAAATCACTGATTTTATTTATATAATCAGGCTGTTGCATAAGAGAATTTGCTACATTCTCAAAAACTCCTCGAACACTTGTAACGTACGCCGGAATTCTATATATAACCTGATACAGACCGAACAATATAGGCATCTGTATAAGAAGCGGAAGACAACCGCCGGTCATACTTGTACCATACTTACTGTATACGGCTCTTGTCTCGGCATTCATCTTCATTGCCGACTCATTATCTGTTTTGCCTTTGTACTTATCCTGTATAGCCTTTATTTCAGGCTGAATTACAGCCATAAGCTTCTGAGATTTTTGCTGCTTTATAGTAAGTGGAATCATTATAACATTTATCACTATTGTAAATACAATAATTGCAATACCGATATTTGTTATTCCTATATCAAATATCAGATTCATTATAAATCCCAGTATCTCAGCAAACCAACCTATAATAGGCGTACTTGACTTTGTTAATAGTACAATGTCCAAGCTAATACCTCCAATATTTATTAGATTTTCTAAAATAAACTTATCATTTTCTACGGTACAGGGTCATAGCCTCCCTTTGCTAAAGGATTGCACCTTAAAATTCTCCAAATACTAAGCAATGTGCCCTTTATTATGCCGTGTTTTTTCAAAGCTTCTATGGCATACTGTGAGCATGTAGGAGTATAAATACAATGCGTTCTGACCTTCAGCGGTGACAGAAATATCTGATAGAACCTAATAAGCTTAATCATTCCTGTTTTTATTAAACTATTTAATTTTTTCAACATCTTCTTTGTCCAGTCTATGTGATTTTAGCAAATGTAAATAGGCACTTTCAAGTTTATGATAATCCTTCACATCTGCACCTACTCGAACTACTACTATTATATCTAATCCCTTTCTCTATCTTATTCAGCCTAAAAATCTCTCTAATCTTTCTTACAAATGTATGCCTGACCACACTGTTGCCATTTTTCTTTGAAACCGATATACCTATTCTGTTATAGGTAAGTTCATTCTTATATACATACATAACAAGAGCTTTATTGGCATATGACTTTCCATTCTTATACACCTTTTGAAAATCAGTATTACTTCTTAAAGACGGAAAATTCTTCACACAAACTCCTTGATGCCTCTTGCATCATAACTGAAAACCGATGTCGGGCAACATATCATACCCGACAATAGTCGTAAACTAAAGGGATAGTCATAAGACTATCCCTAAGTAATCTTCGACAGATAATTTCTTTGCTGTAAACCAGCACTCATCTGTTTTGGCCTTTGCCTTATTTTTTTAAGCTGATAATCTGGCTCTTCCCTTTGCTCTTCTGGCAGCTAAAACTTTTCTACCGCCGGCAGAACTCATTCTTGCTCTAAAACCGTGAACCTTAGATCTTTGTCTCTTCTTAGGTTGGAATGTCATTTTCATGGTCTGGCACCTCCTTACTTCTTTTCGTTTGTCTAGTCTTTCTCAAGTCTATGTTCTTCACTTTCTAAAGAACGCACCCTAGTATTATAGTAAAAGAAGCCTTGCAAGTCAATAGTTTTATCGTTCTTCACTGATTTTTAATAATGTTCCGGCTATTGCCAAGGTTAAAATTGCAGATACTATCGCCTCTGCCACTCCCTGTGTACCTATAATACCTACTATTACATATGGTAGCTGTGATACCTCTCTGCCTGTTGCAGAAGCATAATGCTGTCCAAACAAAAAGTAAATACCGCTCATTACCAAAACAGTATTTGTAACAGCAGCCATAGCTCCTGATACCAGCAGTGCAATCTTTATCTTTCCTGTTTTTCTGATTGCATTAAATACAAGTGCAGCTACTATACCTACAAGTATTCTCGGAACAAAACATACAATAACAGATCTTATTCCGCCTGTATATCCCGCTATTGCAGGTGCAAACGGTGAAAAGCAAAATGATGTAGGGTTCGGCATAAATGTATTCTTCCACATACTTCCAAGTGCAAATACAAAACCAAGTCCTGCTCCTTCTTTTACACCAAGTAAAATGGCACCTATGGCTACCGTCACATGAATGATTGTCGCATTCATAATTCCAAGCGGTATAAATCCTAAAATAGGTACCAGTGTCTGGATAATAATGATTGCTATAAAGATAGCCATTATTACCATCTTCTTTGTCTTTTGATAAGAATCTCTCTTCATCTTTTTCTCCTCTCGCTACTATTCCTATTGGATATAATGCACTTAATATTATAACTTTAAACCCCTTTATTATCAATAATTTTATTACACTTTAATAATTTTTCTTCATACTTATGCCTGACAAAAAAAGCATAACTTTATTTTTGCACATTACCGGATATCAATATACTCATCTCTACGGTATGAATATTTCACTATATAACGCCATGTAATAGGAAGAAAAAAACTTTCAAAAAAATATCCACATTAAAAAAAACTTTTTCAACATAATTATCCACATTTATAACTTCTAAAAACCCTTTTCCACAGTTAACTGTTAGTAATTTACTTATCCACATTTTTGTTGATAAGTTGTGGATAAGTTTATGTACTATTATGTGGACTTCCTTAGGAAAGCCTTATTTTAAGCCATTTACGTTGTCAACATCGTTTTCCACACTCTGTGTATAAGTGTATTTATCCACGCTTTTTAGTCACAAAACCGTATGGATAATTTGGGACTATCTTTTTATTCACTGAGTTATCCATATCTTTGTGAACATTTATGTGGATAACTTTGTTTTCAGGCCTTTATTTTCATTGATATGACCACATTTTTTTGCTATACTTTAATCAGTTAGAAGTATCCCAAAGGAGTAAAAAGAATGATAGACAAGATCAAATCAAATTGGGAAAATATAATCACTTTTTTAAGAGACGATTACGAACTTTCCCCTGTATCATTCAATACGTGGATAAAGCCCATGATTCCGACATCAATTGAGAAGGACTCAAGGGGAAATTTCACACTTATTATTACTGTTCCTTCGATGCCTTTTAAAACTTATGTTACAAAAAAATATTCCCTATATTTGGCAGTTGCTATAGAGGAAATTACCTTCATTAAATGTAATGTTGTTTTTTTAAGGAAAAGAAAGAACAGGAATCACAAAAAATCCCTAAAAAGTTAATAGACAACAAGAGACATCCGGTGAACAACCTTAAACTTTTAAGTGCCAACTTAAATCCGGCATATACCTTTGACACCTTTGTCGTAGGAAAAAGCAACGATTTAGCACATGCAACGGCTGTAGCCGTAGCCGAGTCTCCCGGAAGCCAAAATCCCGGCGAGCACTACAATCCCTTCTTTATATACGGAGGTGTAGGACTCGGTAAAACTCACTTGATGCACTCCATTGCTCACTACATTTTGGAGCACAACCCCGATGCCAATATTTTATATGTCAGCAGCGAAAAATTCTTAAACGAATACATTGATGCATTAAAAAAACAGCAATCTGGCTGAGTACCGTGCAAAAATATCGTAATGTAGATGTACTTTTAATAGACGATATTCAGTTTATCGGAGGCAAGGACGCTATACAGGAGGAGCTTTTTCCATACCTTTAACGCGTTGTACGAACAAAAAAAGCAGATCATACTTTCTTCAGATAAGCCTCCTATGGAGCTGAAAAACCTCGAAGAAAGACTTCGTTCCAGATTTGCACTGGGGTGTTGCGGTAGAGATTTTTTTCTCCCGACTTTGAGACCAGAATGGCGATACTTCGAAGCAAAGAAGAACGAGACGGCAAAAAAACATAGATAATGAAGTAATCCAATTTATCGCTACCAATATAAAAAGCAATATTAGAATGCTTGAGGGAGCTCTCAATAAGCTGTATGCAATGAGCAGGCTCAATAAAAAAATCAGGAAATAGATATAGATCTGGCCAAGTCGGTGCTTAAAGACATGATAACTCCTGATGCACCTACCAAAATCACTTCAGAATATATCGCTACAGTAGTTGCCGATCACTTCAATATCACTGTAGCTGAATTAAAGGCCAAAGGACGAAAAGAACCGGTAGCCACCGCAAGACATATTACAGTGTACCTTTGCAGAAAGATGACCAATGATACACAGACAAAGATAGGCCAATTTTTAGGAGACAGAGATCACTCCACGATAGTCAATTCTGAGGACGTAATCACTAAGAGAATCACCTCTGACAGTGAGCTGAATCAAACGATTGAAACTATCAAAAAAAAGATTTCTCCACAATAATCCAAATTATATGGGTAGTTGTCAAACATAGCGATGTTTACAAAAAATCGCAAAAAAGCAAGTGTTTACAAGGCTTTTACGACTTTTACACTTATCCACACCCTATAATAATACTAATACTAAAATATATTTAAATATTTGACATGGCAAAGCGCCGCATCTTTGCCGTATCCGGAGGAAAAATGAATTTAAAATTTCAAAAGGCACAATTGGTAAATGCACTCAGTATCGTTATGAAAGCCGTATCTACCAAAACATCAAGTGTTATTTTAGAATCAATACTTATAAGTGCATCAGATAACAGAGTTGTTTTAGATGCTACAGACACGGAACTTTCAATTCAAACAGAGGTTGCCGCTGTAATAGTAAAAGCAGGAGGTGTTGTACTTAATGCCAAGCTTTTTTCTGAAATTGTCAGAAAGTTTGACAGTACCGAATCTTTGATAGAGTTGGATGTTGACAATGACTTTAAAACTACAATAAGATGTGAACAGGCGGTATTTAATATTATGGGCATTGATCCGGTAGAATTTATACCGATGCCTAAGATTGACAGAGATGCTTTTATAAGTTTGTCACAGTTCAGTCTAAAGGAGGTCATACGTCAGACCGAATTTTCAACCGCAATAAGTGACATCAACAGAATGATGGGCGGTGAGCTTATAGACGTAAAGAACAATGTCGCAAAGTTTGTCACTCTTGACGGACACAGAATGTCTATCAGAAATATTGAGCTTATGGGCGATTATGAAGATCAAAAATGCGTGGTTCCTATAAAATCCTTACAGGAAGTCATGAGGATAATAGACAGTGATACTCAAAAAAATGTTAATATATATTTTTCAAAGGATCATATACTTTTTGAGTTTGATAAAACCTTGGTACTTTCAAGGATTCTTGACGGAGAGTTTCAGAATCGAGAGTATGTTGTCAAATGACTACGACACAAAGGTAAATGTCAGCAGGCTTAAGTTACAGAGTGCTATTGAACAGTCTATGATACTTATCAGAGAGAATGAGCATAAGCCTATGATACTTGATATTGAAAACGGTATGCTAAAGCTGTCTGTGAATTCATCACTCGGATTTATGGATGCCAAGGTGAATATTGAAAAAAGCGGAAGTGATCTTAAGATTGCTTTCAATCCTAAGTTTTTGGTAGATGCACTTAAAGTTATTGATGATGATTTTGTAAATATATATTTTACAAATGCAAAGTCTCCGTGCTTTATAAGAGATGATAAGAATACATACACATATCTTATATTGCCGGTTAATTTTATCGGATAGGAGTAATATGCAGGAAGTAAGAATTAGAGATGAATATATAAAGCTTGAGCAGGCTATGAAGCTTGCAGGTGCCGTGTCTATGGGCTCTGAAGCCAAGATGGTAATACAGGCCGGTGAAGTTTTGGTAAACTCCGAAGTGGAGCTTAGAAGAGGTAAGAAGCTCAGAGACGGAGATATTTTCACATACGAAAACAATGATTATAGAATCGTTGGAGCTTAAGGACTACAGAAACTATGAGAATTTGGATATAAAGCTTTCAAGCGGAGTAAATATATTCTACGGTGACAACGCACAGGGAAAGACCAATATTTTGGAGTCAATATACCTTGCCACCACTTCAAAATCTCATAGAGGAAGTAAGGATAAGGATATCATAAGGTTTAATGCAGGTGAGTCACATATAAAGCTTATGATAAAGAAAATGGATGCGTCTGTCAGGCTTGATATGCATATAAAGAAAAATAAGGCTAAGGGAGTGGCAATCAACGGCATTCCGATAAGGAAGCTGAGTGAGCTTTTCGGTACCTGCAATGTTGTATTTTTCTCACCTGAGGATTTGAATATCATAAAGAGAAGTCCCAAGGAGAGAAGAAATTTTGTAGATATGGAGCTTTGTCAGCTGAATAAGGTCTATGTGTCCGCTTTGGTTACTTACAATAAGGTGCTTGATCAAAGGAACAAGCTTCTTAAGGAAATAGGCTTTAAGCCCGGCTTGGAGGACACTTTGGATATCTGGGATATACAGCTTGTAAAGTACGGAGCGGATCTGATTTCATACAGAGAAGAATTTATAAAAAAGCTAAATGAAGTTATCTTAGGTATACATTCACTGCTTACAGGCGGTGAGAAAATAAAAGTGGTATATGAGAAAAATATAGAAAAAGACGCTTTTGAAGTTGAGTTGAAAAAATCAAGGGCAAACGACATAAAGTATAAGACTACCAATGTCGGGCCGCATAGAGACGACTTTTCATTTTTCTTAAACGGTGATATGGATTTAAAAAAGTTCGGTTCACAGGGGCAACAAAGAAGTCTGGCTCTTTCACTTAAGCTTTCAGAGATAGAACTTATCAAGGAGAAATACGGAGAGTTTCCGGTATTATTGCTTGACGATGTGTTATCTGAGCTTGACGGAAAGCGTCAAAGTCATCTGCTTGAGTCTATAAGGCATATACAGACGCTTATTACCTGTACAGGTGTCGAAGATTTTTTGAATAAATCCTTGGATATAGGTAAGGTATTTAAGGTAACAAAAGGCATAATAGAAGAAAGTAAATGCAATTAAATAATTGTATACAAGGATTTTATAAAATTATTTAAATTTTTGAGGAAACAAAAAAATTTCTTTTTTTGTTGTGTTATGTGGATGTAAAATAAAAATGAAAAAAACTCATACACTGTTAAAAAAATAACAAAAAAACACAGAGTGTAAAGATAATAATATAAAAAAATAATATTTAAATCTTAGTAAAAACTCTGTTAAAATTTGCAGCCTTCAAAAATTATGTGTTATAGTATCACTCGTAAATTCATATGTGTATATTTATAAACTGATTTTTGGAGGTAATATTCAATGACAAAAAAAGAAGATTAATACATTTATAGGATCAATCGGAGCATTTATCGGAGTTTTTAGTATTTTTTTATCTTATATACCACAGATTATAGCAAATATTGGCGGTGCGAAGTCTCAACCTCTGCAGCCGCTTGTAGCAGCAGTTTCTTGTTTGTTATGGGTAATTTACGGATTAACCAATGAACATAAGATAGATTATATTCTTATAATACCGAACGCTGCAGGTGTCATTTTTCGGATTCCTTACTTTTATAACAGCTTTATAAATATTTATTTTTAGAGGGTGCTTTGCACCTCTTTTTTCTTATTATATAGTGGTTTCATATTTCAAAAAAAAATGTTATAATATAATGGCGAAATTTTATTGTAGATGAGGAGCAATCCTAAAGATAAATTAAAGGAGTGTGGTATGAATACAGAGTATGGAGCATCCCAAATACAAATACTTGAAGGATTAGAGGCAGTGAGAGTAAGACCCGGAATGTATATCGGTTCAATATCATCAAGAGGTCTTCATCATCTTGTTTATGAGATAGTAGACAACTCTGTAGATGAGGCTCTTGCAGGATTCTGTACCGAGATAGAGGTCAGTATAAACGAAGACAATTCTATAACGGTAAAGGATAACGGTAGAGGTATACCTGTAGATATTCAAAAGAAAGCCGGATTGCCGGCCTTGGAGGTGGTATTTACCATATTGCACGCCGGAGGAAAATTCGGCGGTGGAGGGTATAAGACCTCAGGAGGTCTGCACGGTGTAGGAGCTTCGGTAGTAAATGCACTTTCCAAATGGCTTGATGTAAAGGTATACAGAGACGGCAAAATCTATCATATGAGATTTGAAAGAGGAAAAGTCGTAGAGAAGATGGAAGTTATAGGTGAGTGCGATCCTCAAAAGACAGGTACCGAGGTAAGCTTTTTACCTGATGATACGATATTTGAAGAGACCGTGTATGACTTTGATATATTAAAAGTACGACTTCGTGAGACCGCATTCCTTACCAAAGCATTAAAGATTACCTTGATTGACAACAGAGAAGAAAAGAAAAAAATGTCTTTCCACTATGAAGGCGGTATCAAGGAGTTTGTTACCTATCTCAATAAGGGAAAGGTGCCTATATATGAGGATGTAATATACTGTGAGGGTACAAAAGAAAAGGTAATGGTCGAAGTTGCAATGCAGCACAATGACAATTACTCTGAAAGCATATATACCTTCGTCAACAATATAAACACGCCTGAAGGCGGAACACATCTTTCAGGTTTCAAGAATGCACTGACAAAGACATTTAACGAATACGCAAGAAGCAACAAGCTTTTTTAAAAAGACAGTGACGAGAATCTCTCAGGTGAGGATATCAGAGAGGGTCTTGTAGCCATTATATCCGTTAAGATAGAGGACCCGCAGTTTGAAGGTCAGACTAAGCAAAAAGCTTGGAAACTCCGAGGCACAGACAGCTGTAAACTCCATAGTAAGTGAACAACTCACCTACTTCCTTGAGCAAAAATCCTGTTGTTGCAAAGATTATCAGTGAGAAGGCTATTACGGCACAAAGAGCCAGAGCTGCAGCCAGAAAGGCAAGAGATCTTACAAGAAGAAAGTCTGCACTTGACAGTATGAGTTTACCGGGAAAGCTTGCGGACTGTTCAAGTAAGAATCCTGAAGAATGTGAAATCTTTATAGTCGAGGGAGACTCTGCAGGCGGTTCCGCAAAAGGTGCAAGAAGAAGAGATACACAGGCCATATTGCCGCTTAGAGGAAAGATACTCAATGTAGAGAAGGCAAGACTTGATAAGATATATTCAAATGCCGAGATAAAGGGAATGATTACCGCATTCGGTACAGGAATACATGATGATTTTGATATAACAAAGCTTCGTTACAACAAGATAATAATAATGACCGATGCGGATGTGGACGGAGCACATATTGATACGCTTATGCTTACATTCATATACAGGTTTATGCCGGATCTTATAAAAGAAGGTCATGTTTATCTGGCACAGCCGCCGCTTTATAAACTTGAGAAGAACAAGGAAGTCTGGTATGCGTATTCAGATGAGGAGTTAAACAATATCCTCAAGGAAGTCGGCAGAGATCAGAATAATAAGATACAAAGATACAAAGGTTTGGGTGAGATGGATGCCGAGCAACTTTGGGAGACCACTATGGACCCTGAGCGCAGAGTATTAAAGAAAGTGGTACTTGACGAGTCCATGCTTTCAGAGACTGATGTTGTATTCAGTACGCTTATGGGAGATCAGGTGGCTCCGAGAAGAGAGTTTATAGAAGCAAATGCAAAGTATGTATCGAATTTGGATATTTAAAAAGGTAGGTTAAAATATGGAACCAAATGTTTTCGACAAGTTTAATGAGATCGACTTAAAGAAAACCATGGAAAAGTCATATATTGACTATGCAATGAGCGTCATTGCAGCCAGAGCACTTCCGGATGTAAGAGACGGATTAAAGCCGGTTCAAAGAAGAGTGCTCTTTTCTATGATAGAACTGAATAACGGGCCTGATAAACCACATAGAAAATGTGCTCGTATTGTCGGAGATACAATGGGTAAATATCACCCACACGGAGACTCGTCAATATACGGTGCACTTGTAAATATGGCACAGGACTGGTCCATGAGATATACTCTTGTGGACGGACACGGAAACTTCGGTTCTGTTGACGGAGACGGTGCAGCGGCCATGAGATATACGGAGGCAAGACTCTCAAAGATCGCTATGGAGATGCTTGCAGATATCAATAAGGATACTGTAGACTTTGCTCCTAACTTTGATGAGACTGAAAGAGCCTACAGTATTACCTGCAAGATTTCCTAACCTCTTGGTAAACGGTACAACAGGTATTGCGGTAGGTATGGCAACCAATATTCCGCCTCATAATATCAAAGAAGTGATAGATGCAGTAGTGAGGCTTATAGATAATAAAATCGAAGATAAGGATACCACTATTGAGGAGATACTCGGTATTATAAAGGGACCGGACTTCCCTACAGGTGCCAATATCTTAGGGCTTAGAGGTATCAGAGAAGCCTATACTACAGGTAGAGGAAAGATAAAGGTAAGGGCTGTCACTGAAATCGAGTCGATGTCAAACGGCAAGAACAGGATTGTGGTTAGTGAGCTTCCATACCTTGTAAATAAAGCAAAGCTTATTGAAAAGATTGCGGAGCTTGTAAAGGACAAAAGAATAGACGGTATCACAGATCTTAGAGACGAATCAAACCGTGAAGGAATGAGAGTTGTTATAGAACTTAGAAAAGATGTGAATGCCAATATCATCTTGAACAGACTTTATAAGCATACACAGCTGCAGGATACTTTCGGCGTAAATATGCTGGCTTTGGTTGACAATCAGCCTAAGGTATTAAATATCTTACAGATGCTTCAGTACTATCTTTCTCATCAGGAAGATGTGGTTACCAGAAGAACGAAGTATGAGCTGAACAAAGCAAAAGAGAGAGCTCATATATTGGAAGGCTTGCTTATTGCCCTTGACAACATTGATGAAATCATAAAGATTATCAGAGGCAGTGAGAATGTAAATATTGCTAAGGAAGAGCTTATAAAGAGATTCGAGACTGTCAGATGTACAGGCACAGGCTATAGTGGATATGCGTCTGAGGGCTCTCACAGGTTTGGAAAAGAGAGACTTGAATCCGAGTACAATGAGCTGCTTGCAAAGATAGAATATTTTGAGGGAATACTTGCAGACGAGAAAAAAATTGCTTGCACTTATAAAAGAAGAAATCCTTGTAGTTGAAGATAAGTATAAGGATGACAGAAGAACAGGCTTTATGCAGGATGATGATATGGAGGATGAGGACCTTATCCAAAGAGAAGATATTATCATCGCAATGACAAAAGCTCGGATATATAAAGAGGATGAGTCCGGACAATTTCAATGTACAAAACAGAGGCGGTAAGGGCATCAAGGGAATGCAGACAATTGATGACGACTTCATTGAGGACATTGTTATGTCAACCACTCACAATGATATATACTTCTTTACCAATAAGGGTAGAGTGTATACAATCAAGGGATACAAGATTCCTGAGGCTTCAAGAACTGCAAGAGGAGTTGCAATAGTAAACTTGTTGCAGTTGCAGCCTGATGAGAAGATTTCTGCGATTATCCCAAGTGAGGCAAGGTCAAGAGACGGATATCTGTTTATGGTTACCAAAAACGGTACAATAAAGAAATGTCAGATAAACTTATTTGACAACATCAGAAAGAACGGACTTGCAGCAATCAATCTCACAGAAGATGATGAGCTTATAGAAGTAAAGGTGACTCATGGTGATGATGATCTTATCATTGTTTCAAAGTACGGTATGTGTATCAGAATCAATGACAAGGATATAAGAGCTATGGGCAGAGGTGCTACAGGTGTCAGGGGAATGAGACTGAATAAAGGTGATGAAGTCATCGGAATGCAGCTGGCATCTCAAGGGGAGTATTTGCTTCTTGTTTCTGAGTATGGATATGGAAAGAGAACAAAGATATCAGAGTTCAAAGTCCAAAACAGAGGCGGTAAAGGTATCATATGTTATAAAGACAATGAAAAGACAGGTAAGCTTGTAGGTGCAAAACTTGTAAATGAAGACAGAGAGATTCTTTTGATAACTACTGAGGGAATTGTAATCAGAATAGAAGTCAGCGGAATATCAATACTCGGCAGAGCGGCAAGCGGAGTGAAGCTTATGAATATAGACAGAGAAAGTGATACCAAGATTGCAAGCATTGCAAAGATCAGAGAAGAGAAAAATACCGAATCTGATGAAGAGAGCAATGAATAGAAAGGAAATAAAATGCAAAAGATACCATTTTTGACGTTGGAACAGGTAAAGGAGATTGTAAAAACATATCCTACACCATGGCATATATATGATGAGAAGGGAATCAGGGAAAATGCCAAGCGATTAAAAGAGGCATTTGGTTGGAATAAGGGATTTAAAGAGTACTTTGCAGTAAAGGCCACTCCGAATCCTTTTATACTCAACATATTAAAGGAATATGAATGCGGTGTGGATTGCTCTTCCATGATTGAGCTTGAGATGTCGGATGCCTGCGGATTCCACGGAAAAGATATAATGTTTTCGTCAAACGAGACACCTGTTGAAGAGTTTAAGTTTGCAAACGACCTCGGAGCGATAATAAACCTTGACGACATTACACATATTAAGTACGTGGAAGAGGTATGCGGTAAGTTGCCCAAGACTATGAGTGCAAGATATAATCCGGGCGGAGTCTTTACCATGTCAAACGGTATAATGGACAATCCGGGAGATGCCAAGTACGGAATGACTCCGGAGCAGCTTATAGAGGCGTTTAAAATAATGCAGTCAAAAGGAGTAAAGCATTTCGGTATCCATGCATTCCTTGCAAGCAATACGGTAACAAACGAGTACTATCCTAAGCTTGCCGGAGAATTGTTTGAGTTTGCGGTAAGAGTAAAGAATGAAACAGGTATAAGCGTTGAGTTTATCAATCTGTCAGGCGGTATCGGTATACCTTATACTCCTGATAAAGAATCTAATGATATTTTTGAAATATCAAAGGGTGTAAAGAAAGTGTATGAAGAGGTGCTTGAGGCAAACGGTATTATGGATGTGGCTATATTTACAGAGCTTGGAAGATATATGCTTGCACCTTACGGCGCTTTGGTAACTGAGGCTATACATGAGAAGAATACTTATAAGCACTATATCGGCGTAGATGCCTGTGCAAGCAATCTCATGCGTCCTGCCATGTACGGTGCGTACCATCATCTTACAGTCCTCGGTAAGGAAGATGAAGAAACAAGCGAAGTCTATGATGTGGTAGGCTCACTCTGTGAGAACAATGACAAGTTTGCAATAGACAGAAAATTGCCGAAGATAGAAAGAGGCGATTATATCTATATTCACGACACCGGAGCACATGGATTTGCAATGGGTTACAATTATAACGGTAAGCTAAGATCGGCTGAGCTTTTGTTAAGAGAAGACGGAAGTGTCAAGATGATAAGAAGAGCCGAAACGGCTAAGGACTATTTTGCAACATTTGATTTTTGTGATATATTGGACAAATACTTAAAATAACTTAAATTTCATCACATTAAGAAATAATTCATAATAAGTTTAAAAGTATTTCAATTTTTTTACGGTGAGATGTGATATTATTACATCATCATAAAGAAGCACTTACAATGAATCCTATATATAGAAATCCTTAAGAAGGCACCCCCTGAAAAGGGTGCTTTTTTAGTATGTACTTTTCAGATAAAAATCTTGTATTGCTTAAATTTTTATAAATTGGTAGAATGTACAGGATGTATCAGTTGGAGTTTTACTCCGACAGAGGTTATACCAGTAGGTATGTTTTAAGAGGAGAAAAGAAATGATTGATAATGTATCATATCTCTTTGGATTCTTAGGCGGTCTTGGACTTTTCCTGTACGGAATGCATATCATGGCGGACGGTATGCAAAAGACTGCCGGAGGAAAGATGCAACAGTTCCTCAGTAAGATAACGGACAACAGGTTTACAGCCATCTTACTGGGTGCGGTAATAACAGCCATAATACAAAGCTCAGGTGCTACCACTGTAATGGTAGTAGGTTTTGTTAGTGCCGGAATGTTAAGCCTTGTCCAGGCTGTAGGTGTAATTATGGGTGCCAATATCGGTACTACAATTACAGCGTGGATAGTATCACTTGGAACAATAGGCGATTCGCTGAAGCTCTTTCAGCCGGGATTCTATGCCCCTTTAATGATTGGCATAGGTGCGATATTTATACTGTTTTCAAAATCCGACAAGAAAAAGACCATAGGTGAAATAGTTCTCGGACTTGGAATGCTGTTTTTAGGACTTGACCTTATGGCAGGCAATATAAAGCCTTTCACAGGTGCTCCTATATTCTCGGAAGCGTTCAGATTACTTGGAGGTAATCCGATACTTGGTATCATAGTAGGTATTGTGGTAACGGCTCTGATGCAAAGCTCATCAGCATCGGTAGGTATTTTGCAGACACTTGCATTCAACGGAGTGGTAAACACGGCGGCGGCTATATACATCACACTCGGACAAAATATCGGTTCCTGTGTTACAGCGATTATTTCAAGTGTGGGAAGCTCAAGAACCGCAAAGAGAGCCGCAGCAATACACCTTTTATTCAATACAATGGGTGCTATAGTATTCGGTATACTTGGATTTGTCGTATTTACAGTGAATACAAAGCTTGCAAATCACACTATCAATGCGGTAGAGATTTCAATATTCCATACATTCTTCAATCTTACAATGACTACACTGCTTTATCCTTTTGCCGGGCTACTTGTAAAGCTTTCAGGAATGATTGTAAGAGGTAAGGATGAAGAGGTTGTAGAGGCTAAAAAAGAGCCTATCTTACAGCTTGATGAAAGAGTGCTCCTTACACCTGCATTTGCGGTACAGTCGGGAAGTGTAGAAGTGGCCCGTATGGGAAGTATCGCTCTTAAGAGTTTGAATGCCGCGATGGGTGCCATCAATACCAAGAGTTTGGACGATTTAAAAACAGTTGCACAGTGTGAGCAGACACTTGACGATATGCAGGAAGCATTGACAGAGTATCTTATAAAGGTGGACAATCTTTCACTTAGTGAAAGTCAGAAAAAGCATGTAAACAATCTCTTCAACATGGTAACCGATATAGAAAGAGTCGGAGACCATGCGGACAACCTGTCTGAAAATGCCAAGTATATGATTGACAACAACCTTGAGTTCAGCGACCTTGCAAAGGAAGACTTGGCTGAGATATCAAAGGATGCCATAGATGCGTTTGAAACAGCTATAAATGCAAGCGGAGCGAACGCACTCGGTGCAGTCAGAAAGGTAAATAAGCTTGAAGATAAGGTGGATATGCTTGAGGATGAATTAAGAGAGAAGCATATTGACAGACTTACAAGGGGAGAGTGTAAGCCGCAGTCAGGTATCGCCTTCCTTGATATAATCAGTAACTTGGAGCGTGTATCCGACCACGCCACCAATATTGCAGGATATGTGAAAAATGAAATATAAATATAATAAGAAGTTTCAAATATATACTTGCAATTAAGTTTATAATTTTGTACAATTAGGAATGATTGATGAATAATTATCAAATGAGATAACATCACACAAGTACTAATTTTAGGAGGAACTAAAATGTCAGTAAAAGTAGCAATTAACGGTTTTGGTCGTATTGGTCGTCTTGCTTTCAGACAGATGTTTGAGGCTGACGGATATGAAGTAGTAGCAATAAATGATCTTACAGATCCTAAGATGTTGGCACATCTTTTAAAGTATGATACAGCACAGGGCGGTTTTGCCGGACGTATCGGTGAAGGAAAGCACACTGTTGAGGCAGGTGAGGATTCTATCACAGTTGACGGAAAGAAAATTACAATCTACAAAGAGGCAGACGCATCAAAGCTTCCTTGGGGACAGATCGGAGTAGATGTTGTACTTGAGTGTACAGGTTTCTACACATCAAAGGAGAAGGCTTCAGCTCACTTGACAGCAGGTGCTAAGAAGGTTGTTATTTCAGCTCCTGCAGGAAATGATCTTCCTACAATCGTTTACAGCGTAAACGAGAAGACACTTAAGGCAGATGACACAGTTATTTCAGCTGCATCATGTACAACAAACTGTCTTGCACCTATGGCTGATACACTTAACAAGCTTGCTCCTATCCAGAGCGGTATCATGAGCACAATCCATGCTTATACAGGTGACCAGATGATCCTTGACGGACCACACAGAAAGGGTGACCTTAGAAGAGCAAGAGCAGGTGCTGCAAACATCGTACCTAACTCAACAGGTGCTGCTAAGGCTATCGGTCTTGTTATCCCTGAGCTTAACGGAAAGCTTATCGGATCTGCACAGAGAGTTCCTGTTCCTACAGGTTCTACAACAATTCTTACAGCTGTTGTTAAGAAGGCAGGACTTACAAAAGAAGATATCAATGCTGCAATGAAGGCTGCCGCATCAGAGTCATTCGGATATACAGAGGATCAGATCGTTTCTTCAGACGTTATCGGTATGAAGTTCGGTTCATTGTTTGATGCTACACAGACAATGGTAGCTCATATAGCTGACGACGTATATCAGGTACAGGTTGTATCATGGTATGACAATGAGAATTCTTACACATCACAGATGGTTAGAACAATCAAGTACTTTGCTGAGTTAAAGTAATATAAAAGATAAAGAGACCAAAGAGGTCCGCTCATATTGGGCCGGACCTCTTTTTTTTTTACAATAAGGAGATACTTATGCTTAATAAGAAAACTGTAGATGATTTAAAGAACCTAAAAGGACAAAAAGTATTAGTTCGTTGTGATTTTAATGTTCCGCTAAAGGACGGTGTTATCCAGAATTATAACCGTATAGACGGTGCAATCCCTACAATCAAAAAGCTTTTGGACGGTGGTGCAAAGGTTATACTTTGCTCACACCTCGGAAAGCCGAAGGGCGAGCCGCTTCCTGAAATGAGCCTTGCACCTGTAGCTCCTGCACTTTCAGAGAGACTTGGCGTACAGGTAAAATTTGTTTCAGACCCTAAGGTAACAGGTGAAGAGACAAGAAAGCTTGCAGCAGAGCTTAAAGACGGAGAGGTTTTATTACTTGAGAATACACGTTACAGAGCTGAAGAGACAAGTACGGCAAGGATGATTCCGCTGTAGAGTATGCTAAGGAGCTTGCAGCACTTTGTGATGACAACATCTTTGTAAACGATGCATTCGGTACTGCACACAGAGCACATTGCTCAAATGTAGGTGTAACCAAGTTCTGTAAGGAGAATGTAGTAGGATACCTTATGGAGAAGGAAATCAAGTTCCTCGGAGAGGCTGTAGAGAACCCTGTTCGTCCGTTCGTGGCAATTCTTGGCGGAGCTAAGGTTTCAGATAAGATCAATGTTATAAACAATCTCCTTGATAAGGTAGATACACTTATTATCGGTGGAGGTATGGCATATACATTCCTTAAGGCAAAGGGCGAGGAAATCGGAAACTCACTTTGTGAAGAGGATAAGCTTGACTATGCACTTGAGATGATCAACAAGGCAAAGGAAAAGGGTGTAAATCTGTTACTTCCTGTAGACCATGTAGAGGGTAAGGAATTCTCAAATGATACGGAGTCTAAGGTTGTAGATACTATAGAAGCAGGATGGTCAGGATTTGATATCGGACCTAAGACTATCGCGAACTATAAGAAGGCACTTGAGGGTGCAAAGACTGTAGTATGGAACGGTCCTATGGGCGTATTCGAGTTTGAGAAGTTTGCAGAGGGAACACTTGAAATCTGTAGAGCTGTAGCAGACCTTAAGGATGCAACAACAGTTATCGGTGGCGGTGATTCTGTAAATGCTGTTAAGAGACTCGGATTTGCAGACAAGATGACACATATTTCAACAGGTGGCGGTGCTTCACTTGAATTCCTTGAGGGTAAGGAACTTCCGGGTGTTGCAGCTGCAGACAACAGATAATAGATTGGAGAGCTTTATGTCAAGAAGAAAAATTATTGCAGGAAACTGGAAGATGAACAAGACACCTTCAGAGACAACTGCACTTATAAATGAGTTAAAGCCGTTAGTTGCAAATAATGATGTTGATGTTGTTTTCTGTGTACCTGCAATTGATATTATTCCTGCCATTGAGGCGGCTAAGGGAAGCAATATCGAGATAGGTGCCGAGAATATGTACTTTGAAGAGAGCGGTGCATATACAGGCGAGATTGCTCCAAATATGCTTACAGATGTAGGTGTTAAGTATGTTATCATCGGACACTCGGAGAGAAGGGAATACTTTGCAGAGACAGATGAGACTGTAAACAAGAAAGTACTTAAGGCATTTGAGCACGGCATCACACCTATTATTTGCTGCGGTGAGACTCTTACACAGAGAGAACAGGGTATTGCAATAGACTTTATCAGAACACAGATAAAGATTGCATTCCAGAATGTAAGTGCAGACAATGCAGCTAAGGCCGTTATAGCTTATGAGCCTATCTGGGCTATCGGTACAGGTAAGACCGCTACAACAGCACAGGCTGAGGAAGTATGCAAGGCTATCAGAGATTGCATCAAAGAAGTTTACGGCGGCGATGTAGCTGAGAAGATCAGAATTCAGTACGGCGGTTCTGTAAATGCAGGCAATGCGGCAGAGCTTTTTGCAGAGGCTGATATCGACGGAGGACTTGTAGGTGGAGCAAGTCTTAAGCCTGATTTCGGAAAGATTGTAAACTACAAATAATTTTATAGTATAAATAAAGCAGGACCAATGTTTTATCGGTCCTGTTTTTGTATAAAATATTATTGTACCTGTACGGTACTTTCAATCTTAGTCTTTGACCACCTTTCGTAGAAAAGACTTCTGTGAAGTGCGGCTTTTATTGTAGTTAAAAGTAAGAATAAGAAATAAAGCAGTGCAATCAAAAGCTCTATTGTAGCATATCCCATATCCTTTGAGGCGTCGGTATTTATAAGTATAAAATTCTCCAATGCCTGACGTATATACATCGGCAAGTAAAGGTATATACCGAAATAAGAAGTAGCGCAAAAAGTAAGCAAAGAACTTAGGATGCCCTCCTTTAGTTGAAACTATGGCTGTACTTGTAATAAAGTTTCCAAGAGTGAAGCCCTTAGTAAGCATCGGCAATACAGAAAAATATAATAATGTGGTTATTTCAAATACCCTTACAATGTGTAAAGACTTTATAAACGGTTTTCCAAGTATAGTTATTATGCCGACAAAAGCTATATCAAAAAAGAAGGATACAACTCGTCTGAACAGTGATATTTCCATACCTCTTTTATAGCTGACTTCATCAAGTTCATCTCTTGACGGCAGTATTATCATAAGCGGTCTGACGATGGCATAACCAAGTATTCCTCCCAGTGTATTTACTATCAAATCATCCACATCAAAGAGTCTGTAGCTTCCGGAGTATATAAAGTACAGTCCGGTAAGCTGAGTTATCTCAAAGAAAAGTGACAGTAAAAGTGAAAGTATAAATGTCTGCGAAAATGACTTTTTGAAATAGTAGCGAAGGTACATTCCGAAAGGTACCGCCAAAAACAGATTCAATATATTTACCAAAAACGCTTTGTTCAGTACTATTGTAAGCCATGTTCTCGGTTCGCTTGGGATAACATGAGCTTTTTTTATTATGTCTTTAATAAATAAAAAAGGCTCAAGTTGCATATTGTGGCTGTGTAGCGTAGCGGCTTTTTCAGGGCTTGGCAGCGGAAGTATGACAAGGCAGTACATACACAGCAGATAAAATATAAAAGAGTAAACTATTAAAACTTTCAAGCTGAGTATGGACCCGTATTTGTGGTAGTTATAAGCAATATAAGGCAATGTAAAAACAGCCACCACTATCGGAAACAGTACAACAGCCTGAAAGGAAACTATTAAATATTGATTCATATATCCTCCAAATAAAAACTTTATTGCATTGTAATACTTGCATAGATAAAAGTATTTATGTTTTATCATAAAATAAAGACAGTAGTCAAGAGTAGAGGTTTTACTGTAGAGATGAGTATTTTTTTCTCTATATGAGGATGGGGATATTCCAAGTTGCTTTTTTTAAAAGCTTGTACTGAAATAGTACTGATTGGCATATCCACATTTTAAACTTATTTCTTTTAATGAAAGAGTACTTGTTACAAGATATTCCTTGGCTGCTTCAATACGATATGAAGTTATTGTATCACTTATACTTTTTATTATTATTTTTTTCTTGTATAATGCACTTAAATATGAAGGACTCATATTTGCATATCTTGCTATATCATTAAGGCTTAGTGAGTTGTCTTCGTAATTATTTTTTTAATATAATTATCGACAAGTTCATAAGTTTGATCGTGGTATGATTTTTAATGAAAGACTTAATTTATCACATACTAAATTACATATTTCTTTCATCCAAAGAAAAAAATTGATCATAAGTATGAAAAGTATCAAATCCACTATATACTTTAATTATTTTTTTGTTCTAATCCACTCGTATCAATGTTTATTTCATATAGAAATCTCAATATTTTTTTCCAAGCAGTGAGTATATACGGATAAATATAATGTTTTTTTGTTTTCATATTTCTTAGATAATTCATTAAAGAAATTTCTAAGCCATTCTTCAATAGCAGTAATATCTTTTTTTACAAAGAAGGCTTATAAATTCCTCCTCAATAAAGTCTGAGTTATTTAAAAGACTGAATTCTTTTTCCTGTGGCTTCTAAAGCATCAAAGATGTTTTTTTATTAGGATAAAAAAAATCTATATTTCAGAGCGTGGCAAGCATTTTTCATATGAAATATTTAATTTCCATATACTGTCTACAATAGTTCCAATTCCTATACTTATATTTAATACGGACTCTTTATATTTATCCAAAAAAAGATGAAACTGTTTTATGAATAACATATTGAAAAATGAGATGGTGTATTACTATTTTTGTGCAATAATGAATATTAAATTATTTAAATCTTGAATACAATAATATTTATCAAATAGTTCACATTCATTTTTTAAATGTATCAGATATATTTAAAATTTCCATTTGAAATGTCAATACTCCATCATCTTCTTCAAATAGTGTAGGGCTTTCTATTTCTAATTTTTACTATGTTAAAGAATGAATAATCTATTGTGATATCAAGATAGCTGATATATTTTTTTCAAAAATATTTTTGAAGGTTTACTGGATGAAAAATATAATATATCTTGAAAAAAATTTAGCTATCATAAGTTGCTTACTTTCTTTTTAAAAATAGATAAATTTTTTTATGTTCCCTATCTATCTTATCAAAAAGCATTTTTTTAATTTTTTTCAGATAGAAAAAGAATAGTCTATAGGTTTTTTTCAATGTAATCACATACACCAAGTCTTACCGCTTGTTTTGCATATTCAAATCTGTCATATGCACTTATAAGTATTATCTTTATATAGGGATTTATTTTTTTAATATCTCACGACTAAGTGTTATGCCGTCTATATTTGGCATTTCTATGTCTGTAATGATGAGATCTATATGTTCATTCCTTGCATATTCCAGAGCATCTTTACCATCTTGAGTAATAAAAAGATACTTCAGCATTTAAAACATTCCAGTCTATATTTATTTTTAATACCTTCAGAAACAATATAATTATCATCAATTAAAATTACCTTTTTTTCAATTGTCTCCCTCCATCTGTGCATATTTTTATAGTAATAGCAAAATACCTTCGTTTAAACAACTTTCGATTGTAATTTCACCGGATCCGAATTCTGTATTTGATATTCTTTTATTTACATTACAAATACCGAAATGCTGAGTATAGTCTACTATATGATTTTTGTAATTGATATTTAATTTTTTTGTCAACTTTTCAGGTTCAATTCCACATCCGTTATCTTTTATAATAATGATTATTTCATCATCACCATAACAAACAGATATAGATATATGTATATTTCTATGTTCAGTAGAGTAGCCATGTAAAACAGAGTTTTCAAGAAACGGCTGCAATGTGAATTTACATATTAAATAATTTTCTATACCGTCTTCAGTATCAATACTCCAAGTTAATGTATCTTTGCGACAAAGTTGCTCCATTTCAAGGTAAAGTCTTGATATCTCCAACTCATCTTTTATAGTTATTTTTTTCACCTGACTTCCTAAGTGACATTCTGTAAAAATCTTGTTAAATTATCTATCATATGATTTGCTATCTCCAACTTACCTATAGTTTGGCAGGTCTTAATTGTACCAAGTATATTATACAAGAAGTGAGGATTGATTTGTGATTGAAGTAGCTGATATTTCAGCTTTTCCTCCGATACAGTTAACTCAAGTATAGATTGCATATTTTTATTTATTGATTCCTGCATATTTAAAAAAACGTTAAACCAAGCCTGTCTATTTCATCATAGCAATCAGAATCATTAATATTTGTTAAATAGTCAAGTTTAATACTTTTTTTGCCAAGTTTGAAACTATCCATAGCAAAAGAAAGTTTTTCTGATTCTGTTTGTCAGATTTGCAGAAGTAAGGAAAAATTACAAGTAGTATTATAGGTATAGATATAAATATGATTAGGAAAAAAATGTCTTAAGGATAGTATATACATTACTGTAAATATATGTTTTTAGGAATCTCGGTAACGTGATACCAACCGTTGTCTAATTTGACCGCATGATAGTATAAACTTTTTATTATCATATACTGTTTTTATTACCTGATGATATAATATTTAATATATCACCATCTAATTTTTGTACCGATTAGTTTTTTTCATCTGTATGTGAGATGATATTGCCGTTTAAATCTATGATAAATCCTGAGAGATCAATACCTGAAAAAAACTTTCATTTAACATACTGGAAAAATTCACTTGTATTCAATAATACTATATATGCGTACTCAGTGTTTTTAGTAACTTGATTGTTTAGCGTACTCACATAGCCTGTTACATTTTGAGTTTTTCCGGTATTATCCAAAACATATGATAGATGATAATTTGGTTTATAAATCCACTTAGAATCCATACTCACAATATCTTCAAGATCAAACTCTTTTTAGGTCATATAATGGATGAAAGGTCAATCCTTCAGAAGAAGCTATATTTTTATCATCCAAAAAAATATCTATATGGTAAACATTAAATGTTGACTCTAATAGATGTATATTATCTCTTACATTTGTAAGTATGGAGAAGTCTTCACTGTTGTGTGGCATTCTGTTCAACAATGAGTACATATCATACCTGATAGTATCCGATATCTTTTTGAACTTGATTTAATCTGTTGTTTATTCTTATATTAAGTTGGTCATCTGCAAGAATAATTGAGTTTAATATACTGTCGCCTGCAATTTTATGTGTAATACTGTATAGTATTGAGCCCATTAAAATGATAGGTAGTACTGTACATATTAAAAAAATGAGAATAATAATCTATGATGATACTTTTGAAAATATAAAAGGATTTTTACATATCTTATAATATCCATAAATGCCTCCTTGTTTATATAGAAGGTATTATAATCTGATAAAAAATACAAAACAACATAAATAAAAATAATATAAACGGTTCGTAATATATTGTATTTTGTTAGATAAAAAAATTTATTATTATGGATATATCAAAAATTAATATACCAATGCGTGGAGGGAAAATGAAGAAGAAAATCGCAAAACTTATGTTAGGTACAATGTTTTTAACAGGGGTGTTATCAGGATGTGGAAGTAACACAAAGGAAACTGCCGGTGGTGATAATAACGGTAATAAGTATGACTTAACACTGTATAGTATCAATACAACCGATGCAGATTTTGGAGATTGGCTTAAAAATGTAGAAGATGCTACAGGGTTGAAGATAAATGTAATTGCAGCACCTACGGATTCGGATACACGTCAACAAAAGATAACCACTATACTTTCTACAGGTGATTCAAGCGTAGATATACTTGAGATAAATGATGAGATGAGTGCATCATTTAAATTCGGGATGGCTTGAAGGTTTGAATGATACTGTTATGACAGAAGATATCAGAGGTGAATTTGCAAAAGGTTATTTGGATCAGATGATTACCGATAAGCAGGGAAATATTATCGGAGTTCCGGGGTATGCAGGTTATCTGGCATTTTGGGTAAATCAAAAGATAATGGATGAAGCAGGTGTTGATAAATTGGATACAAAGGAAGATTTTGAGAAATATATGCTTGCCGCTTCAAAAGATGGAAGATATGGTTATGGTGGTTCATGGGAAAAGACATATGTGTTTAATGAGATTGCTCAATTTGTAGATATGTTTGGTGGAGATTATTTTGATTGGACAATGCCTGAGAATAAAGAAGCAATACAGTTTTTATATGATATGGTACAAAATAAGCAGACACCTATTGACCAGATTGCAGATAAATATGAACAGATGAATCCTAAAGCAAATGACGGAAAGTATGGATGTTGGTTTATGTGGGGGCTTGGTACAGACTATGAAAAAGCAGGTATGTTAGGACAAGATAAGATTCATATGGCTATGGTTCCTTCGATGACAGATGACGGTAAGAGAGCTATATTTACAGATTCATGGAGTTATGTATTGAATTCATCTTCAAAAAATAAGGAAGCGGCAATAAAATTTTTAAAGTATATGGCATCTGAGGGTGGAATGGAAGCTTCATATAAATATTTTGATCGTTATCCTGCAAGAAAGGATGTTGCAGAGAAGGTTGTACCTGATACAGATCCGGCAAAGGAAATGTACAGCAGATATGCATCTGAGTGTAATGTACAGGGTAGACCTATGTTACCTCAGACTATGGAGTTTATTACAGACATGGGAACAATATATCAGTCTTGTATGAAGGGTGAGATATCTGTAGATGATTTCTGTAAGAAAGCACAAGAACTTGTAGATAAATATAAATAGAATATTTTGAATGCTACAGTGTATTTTGGTTTAACATAATGTAAGCTGTAGCATTTGTTTTTTTATAAGTGGAGGTAGATTTGTTTTGAATACTAACAGTAAGATAAAAAAATATATACCTGTAATTTTGATAATACCTATAGTAATAATAAGAGGTTTTTACCACTATATATCCGATAATAATAACATTTATAAATAGTTTATATAATATTAAAGTATTATCAGGTATACACGAATTTATAGGTTTAAAAAAATTATATAGATGTATTTAAGGATGATAAGATTATTTCATCAATAAAATTTACGGCAATTTTTTGTTATTGTATCTATGCTTTTTTTCATGTTTTATTGGGAACTGTATTGGCTTTGATTCTGAATATGAAATTTAGAGGAAGACGCTTTTTAAGAACTATAGTATTGATACCCTGGGCAATGCCTGCAGTTGTTATAGGTATGGCGGCAAAATGGGGATTCAATAATGATTATGGTTTAATTAATGACTTAATAAGAAGATTCATACCAAGTTTTCAATTTAATTGGTTAATAAATACAGGTTCTGCTCGTGGAGCAGTTATATCTATGGATTTGTGGAAAGACTTACCTTTTTTTGCAATACTAATTTTATCCGGACTTCAATTTATATCAGAGGATGTATATGAAGCAGCTAAGGTGGATGGTGCCAACAGTATTCAAATATTTTTTAAAATTACTCTACCTCTGATAATTAAGAATATACTTACATTATGTATTCCATTTACATTGTGGAGATTAACATCGTTTGACCTGGTATATGCTATGACATCAGGTGGACCGGGTGAGGATACATCTCTAATAGCTTACCGTATAGCTATGGAATCGTTTACCAATCTAAATATAGGATATGCATCAACTCTAGCTATTATGTTATTTGTTTTAATGGCATTGTTTAGTTGGGTAAATATAAGATTTATGAATAAATATAATGATTGATAGGAGGTAATATGAAAAAGCAATATAAAATATAAAGTATATAAAAAAATGTATAACTATTTGTAAATGGTTATTATTTGCTGTAGTCGCCTTTTTTTATTTTTATTTCCTGTTTATTGGATTTTTTTATTTCATCAATTACACCCGCAGGAGAATTATTTAAGAAGCCTATAGATTATTTGCCGAATCATCCTACACTTGAAAGTTATAAATTTCTGATTGAAAATGTGGGATTATTGAGTAAAATAGGAAATACAATACTGATTGTAGGTAGTACTTTAATAATAAGTACAATATTATGTACAATGGCTGCTTATGGATTTTTCAAGATTTAAATCAAAATGGATAAGTATAGCTTTTTGCATTTATACTTGCAACTTTACTTATACCTGAAGTAGTGACTGCAAGACCTCTGTATGAGTTTATGAAAAAGGTTGGATTATTTGATACATATCAAGGTTTAATTTTTATTATATGTAAGTTCAGTTATTCCTTTTACCGTTTTGATATTAAATAATTTTTGTTGGAAAAAAATTCCTATTTCTCTTGAAGAGGCGGCTTCAATAGACGGTGCAAATTTTTGTACAAATACTTTTTTTATAGTTTTGCCTTTGATGAAGCCGGCTATTGCAACTGTGTGTATTATTAATTTTATAAACTGTTTAAATAATTTCTTCACACCTTTGTATTACTCAAATGGAATTCAGGTATTGTCGGTAGCAATTGTTCAGCTTCCTTTAAGAGATAATATGTATGGGGTACCATGGGATTTAGTTAGCGCTATGGGATGGATTATACTTTTACCGATAATAATATTTGTAGCAATTTTTTTGAAAAAAACAAATTATGGACGGAATTATGGCAGGTGGAGTTAAATCATAGTTAATATTTGGAGGAAAATTTATGTATGATTTATATGTAAGTTTAGGAAATTTAGCTGTTTTGAAGAATAGAAAAAGCAGAGCAATAAATGCAGAAAATCCTACAGGAGAAAAAGGAAAAGGCGGGATGGCGGCAAGTAATCTTGGACCTTCAAGAAAAGGTAGCCCATGTTTGAAGGATATACCAAGCGGTGCAACTGTAACACTCGCAGATATAGAGGGACCGGGTATCATAAATCACATATGGATTACAGTTACAAATAAGACTACAGAAGCGGATTGCTTTGTTTTAAGTGACTTGGTAATAAGGATATATTGGGATGATGAGGTAGTACCTTCTGTAGAGAGTCCATTGGGAGATTTGTTTTGTTGCGGGTTTGCAAGAGAATGTACAGTTAATTCTATTCCTATAGCAGTTATTCCGAACCGCGGAATGAACAGTTATTTCCAGATGCCGTTTAGAAAGAGAGCCAGAATTACCTTGGAAAATCAGCATGCGAATCCGATACCTGCTTTTTTCTATCAGATAGATTATTGTATTGTAGATGAACTCAATGATGATGTAGCATATTTTCATGCACAGTGGAGAAGAGAGAGATTGACTACGATAGGTAAGGACTATGTGATACTTGATAATGTCAAAGGGAGAGGTCATTATGTAGGTACATATTTGGCATTGACAACATTGGAAAGATACTGGTGGGGTGAAGGTGAAGTAAAGTTTTATATAGACGGAGATTTGGAATATCCTACAATATGCGGAACAGGTACTGAAGACTACTTTGGAGGATCTTGGAGCTTTGCGAAGCAAGTTAACGGAAAGACTGTGGAACAAAATTATAATACTGCATATATGGGATATCCGTATTATTCTTCACATGATGAATTGATTCACAATGATTACCATAACGATGACTGTTTGCCGATGAGAGGATTTTATAGATGGCATATACAAGATCCGATATGTTTTGATGAAGACTTAAAGGTTACTATACAACAAATCGGTGTTGGACATGGAGGTTTATTTGAGAGACAAGATGATGTTGCGAGCGTTGCTTATTGGTATCAGAGCGAACCACATAATCCTTTTTCACCACTTTTGAGTAAGGAGTACAGGCGTCCGAGATAGGTGTAAAATTGAAAAAAATATTATATAGTATCATTTTTTGTATGTACTTATTTTTAATTTCATGTTCCATAAATAACAAAGATAAAGAAGAAGTCACATCAGGGTATATTGGTGATGAATTAAATATAATGCATATAGAGGCTAATAATCCTGATTTTATTAATTATATTGATAATGTTTCAAAAAAAATTAAATATAAAAAAATAAATATAATTCCTTGTCCTGAAGATGCAAATAATAGACAAGCTGAAATATCAAATAAACTCTATTCAGGTAGTACAGATATAGATTTGATTTCAGTAAACGATGAGATGGTTAGTGAATTTAAATCGAGAGGATATTTAGAACCGTTAGATGATATTATGACAAAGGATGTTTTACAGTCATATCCTAAGGATTATGTAGAATCGGTATCAATGTATAATAAAAAAATGTTTTTTCCGTTCCGTACATGATGGATATTATGATGTTTTGGGTGAATGAGAAATATGCCATATTGTCTAATGTACGAGATATAAAAAACTTGGACGATTTCTCATCGTTTTTGAATTATGATTATGGTACAGGTTTGTATGCTTATGGTGGTGCATGGGAAGAAACGTATATATACAATGATTTGTCTCAGTTTATAAATATGTTTGGTGGTGATTATTATAATTGGAGTAACGATAATACCAGGAATGCGGTAGTATTTTTGCATGATATGTTAAAATATAACCATACATCTAAAGCACAGATGATAGACAGGTATGAGCAGATGGAGCAAAAGTTTATAGATGGGAAGTATGGAAGTATATTCATGTATAGTGGAGCTATAAATACATTTTATAATTCCGGCAAATATGGTGAAGATAGCATTCATGTAGTTAAACTTCCTAATATAAAAAACTTGTCAACAAATATTGCTACATGGCAGTATGTATTGAACAAGGCTTCAAAAAATAAATCTGCTGCAAAACGTTTTTTACATTATATCTCAAGCAAAGACGGATGTGTGGAATATAGCAATGTAATGAAGCAAGTTCCCTGCAAGAATAGATGTTATATTAGATAAAAAAATATAAATATAAATGTTCCTGATATTGATACAATAAGAGGATATGTAGAAAACTGCAGTTTGAAAGCAAGACCGTTAACATCAGAGTCAATGACAGATATTTCAGAAATGGGAAAAATATTCCAAAAGTATTTACTTGATGAAATGGCTTTGGATGAGTTTTTGTTATAGGGCACAAAAAAATAGTAGATAGAAATTATAGTAAATAAAATAAAACGGTACTGCTGAATAAGCAGTGCCGTTTGTTCTTTAACAATATTTATCAGTAGAATGACAGCGTAGTGAATAAAAGCATATAGTGGCAGAATGTTCCAAGCATTATAAATACATGAAAAATCTCATGTGAACCGAAGTAAATATGTTTTTCATTAAACGACTTCAGCTTAAATGCATAGATGACTGCTCCAAGTGTATATGCGATACCTCCAAACAAAAGCCAAAGGAATCCTGAAAGTGGTAAGGTCTTGTAGAGCGGCTTAAGGGCAAAGATACAGAGCCATCCCATTATCAAATACAAAGTGGATGACAGCCACTTCGGGCAGCTTACAAAGAAAATTTTTAAAAAGATACCTCCGATGGCAAGTGCCCATATGGCTGAAAGTAATATGTATCCTGTAAATCCTTTAAGTGCGGTAAGACATACAGGTGTGTAGGTTCCCGCTATCAATACGGAAATCATAGTGTGGTCTATTTTTCTGAATATCATTGTTTTTTTCAAATCCAGTACTACAGAGTGATATAGCGTACTGGCTGTATATAATAGTGTAGTGGATATAATAAATACAAGCATAGATAGAGATGTTATAAAGCTTCCATGTTCTATGCTCCTTTGCATCAGCGGTAATGCACCTATCCAAACAAGTATAAGTCCGATAAAGTGGGTGATTGCCGAGCCCGGTTCTCTTATTTGTATTGATATAGTGCCGGGAAGTACGCCAAATCTTGTCTTTTCTCTATTTTTCGTTTTCATAAATCCCTCCTTAACATAGTTTCAAAAACTACATACAGCATATATTGATACTACATCAATTATTGAGAAAATGCAAGTCAAAAATAAATAAAAGTGTTGAGTAATTATTGTATAATATTAAAATTGTTCTTTAAATTAAATTGAATATTTGATTTTTCACCTCTAAGTCCAATAAAATGATACTTAGAGGTGAAAATATGATAAGAAGATCTGTCAATTAAATCTCTTTTACATACTGTTGAATTGCATCACACAGATACTGTGCCATGCCTTCTCTGAACTTATCCATATTATTTTTAAATTCCGGATTTTTAACATATCCATAGCCTATGCTTGAAAACACATCCGCACTACAGTCAAATGAGTATTCACAAATATGTTTATGAAGCTTTTTTGCCAGTTCTGTATTTTCTTTTGATGTAGCCTTCAGTCCCTTTGACATATTATCCGATATGGCAAAAAAGATATTATTAAAACCATCGGTAATTTCCTGTTCTCTTCCTTTTTGCTTTTCTTTTTGCATCAAAACGAGTTGTTTCTTTAGATGATGGAGTGCTTGAATGTTATATACCTTGCTGAACGAATTACTTTTGCAGCAATCTTTAGCAGTTTTAGACGGATAATATCAATACGTTGTTTTCTCATAGTGGAAGTTAAATGCTCTACCTTCCTGTTTGCCATAGGCATTAAGAAGTGTTGAGTCCAAATCTAAAATGATAGCTTCAGGCATCTGAATGCTATAAACTTTCTTTCGAAGGATTTGATTTATTGAAAGGAACTGATTCAAAGAATCCTCATCCATTCGATTATGAAATCTTGAAATGGTCGGTTGTGATTAAAGTATCTTTATTCAGCACTGCTTTAAACACAGGATCATTTGTAAGTTTATCTGAAGTGACATCTTCAAAATAGCCTGCAATGATCATATATATCATCTGAAGAAAGTTTTATTTATCAGTATGATAACAAAATAATGCAGAATCATTGGTCTTAAATGATTGACTAAAAAGTTTATCAATGCCAAGTTTATTTACGAATTCTTTTATAAGAAGTAAGCCGGCATCGGAGGATAAATCGCCTCCGTCGAAATTAATTTTAATTTTTCTATTGCTTTCAAGTGATAAGGTGTTTACAATACTCATAGAGAGCTCCTTTGTGTAATTTTGTTAAGTTTAAAGCACCTTAATTTTAACACAAATGGACGCTCTTTTTTTATTCACTTGATAAGTGAATGGTAATATTTAGTAATAACATAGTAATAATGTGGCTTTCAGCCACTTTCATGGTGTTACCGTGAATAATCTAGGTTAAATATAAAAAAATGAGGTGAGAAAAGAAATGGAGTTAAATGAAAACAATGTTATTGAAAAATGCTTATGATAAACTCTTTTTACAGAAAAAAAGCAGACAAAGGATATACAAATATATTGCTTAAAACAATGATACAGGAACGGGTGAAATGCGCTGCTATAATCTTTTTGGAAGGAATTCAACTTTCTTACAATACTTTGAATATGCAAACTACTTATCAAAAAGGTAGAGCCTAAGGAGGGTATGTTACAGATTGATCATTGTTTAGAAGGTTGTTATGAATTTATTTTTAGAAAATAACGAGCATGCCTTTTTAGGGAGAGGAGATTTAAGTATTGTTGATCTTGGCAAAAGCTTCATTTAAAAATTCGTGTATCCCTATGAAGAAATATGTTGGACTTTCACTTTTTATTAATATAAATGTGGCTCAAAAAAATCAATTGATAAATATTTTTTCCGTATGGAAATATTGATTTGCATAGATTACGAGACAGATTGTGTAAAAATGGAGTATCTTTTGATTATACGTTCTCGTGATGGAATAAATCATATTATCAACGAATTGTATGAGGTAGATGAAAGAGTAAAACTTCCATACTCTATTATAAAAAAACGATAGAGTTACTTTTTGTTTTTTTAAGCTTGATAGAATCAAAAGATACAGAACAGTTTTTCATCATTTTTCCGAACCAGTATACAGAGCAACTCAAGAGTGTTATAAAATGATTATAGAAAAATCCTTTTGAATGGCTGAAGATAAAAGATTTAGCGAAAAAAAGTTTGCGGTTTCCGAATCAAGTCTTAAAAATTGCTTTCAATGTATTTCGGGGCAATCGATAGGTGCTTTTATGAGGACAAACAGAATAAAAAGAAGCAGCGATTCTTTTGAATAAAAAACCATACTTAAGTATAGGGGAACTTGCCGAGATGGCCGGTTATGAAAATCAAAGCAAGTTTTCAAAGGCGTTTAAAAGTATTATGGGTAAAACTCCAAGTGAATTTAAGTGAGAGCAATTTGTCTTTTTGGAGTTAAAAAATACCCAATTGGTTATAGAGAACTTCTAACATTGCAGGTACACTTAACATAGATGGTGATATAAGGCATCGGTACACCGGTGCCTTAATTTTTTCATCATGGTTAGTTGAAGCTAACAAATAAAGAACCGGAATTTAGGAGGGAAGTTTATTATGAAATTAAAAGACATTATTCAAATCACTGTATTTACAGTTATTGCTTTTGTTTTAGGTATGGCTGTATCAATGGGAACAGGAATGTTGGGAACAGTTTCTCTTTATGTTGCAAGTGGATTTTCTGCACTTGTAATTGCTCCACCGTTTGTTGTAATGGCAAAAAAGATTAAGAAAAAACCTTCAGCATTTATATTTTTCATGTTGCTGGCTATTTTTTGGTCACTAATGGGATATTGGCCGATGCTTATTATAAATTTAATAGCAGGTATTGTGGCCGAAATTATCATAGGAAGTTATGAAGATGATAAACGAGTTGCAGCGGCAGTGGCGACTGGAATGTTTATCATTTCAATGCATGCTATGACTTTTGTAAAAATTTTAGGCCCTGAAAAATTAGTAGAAGTATTTACTGTTTTTTCTCCGGAGCAAGCTCAATATATGTACACATTTTTTACACCTAAAGCAATGTTGATTTCGATTGCTATAAATATCGTTTTAGTTATTGTGGCCGGCATGTTCGGAATGTATATCAATAATAAATTTTTTGAAAAAAGAGAAGAGAAAGGGATACTTTAATGCAAAAAAACACAGTAAAAAGAGACTTGCATAGTTAATAGTATAGTTTTGTTTATCCTTATCGTTTCATTTTTCCATTACACTTTTTTTATTACTGATAAACTTGGCTATTATATTATGATGTCCGTTTCATTTATTTTGTTACTAACGCATTCAAAAAAAGCATTTCTTAGTGTGTCTGTAAAGTACCTGTTTCTTTTATTGCTTTTGCATTTGTTGGGGAAACTTCCTTATGAACTTGGAGTGGCGTCTTTTATAGGTTTACTCTTAATTGGGATAAAACTTTTTCCTATTTTTGTTTTAGGTAGGATACTGATTTCTTTATCGCCACTTACTATAATGAGTTCCTTAAGGAAAATTGGAATTCCAAATGACTTTAACCTTAGTATTGCTACGGGACTTAGATTTATGAGTGAAATGGAAATAAGGATTAAAGAAATACGAAATGGTATGAAAGTAAGGGGTTTAAAAATAAGCCTCTTACATCCTGTCCGTTCATTTGAACTTTATCTTATTCCATTGATGTATAAGTGTCTTCATGTAAGCGAAACTTTAACATCTTCCATTATTTCAAAGGGTGCAGAGTATAAAATAAAAACAAGTTACAATCCAACTAAATATAATATTTTTGACTTGATTTGTTTGGTTGTTTCTTTTTTTATTTAGTATGGAGATTGTTTTAGATGCAGAGGATTATAAATGAACATTTTAGAAGTCAAAATCAACAAATTTAAGTATAAAAACAGCAAAGAGATTATCTTAAAAAATTTAAGTTTAAGTGTTGAGCCGGGTGAATTGATTGTTATAACAGGACTTTCAGGATGTGGAAAAACGACTTTGACAAGAATATTAAATGGCTTAATTCCCAATCACTATGAGGGTGATTTAGACGGAGAAGTAAAATTATTTGATAAAAATTTGCCGGACTATGAAAAAGGTGAGCTTGCAAAATATATCGGCAATGTGTTTCAAAATCCGTCGGATCAGTTTTTTGCTACCATTGCGGAGGAAGAAGTTGCCTTTGTTGGAGAAAGTTTAGGAATGCCTTTTGATGAATTGAAACGAAAAACAAAAGAAGCCTTTGAGAAAATGGGGATTTCTGACTTGATGGATAAGAAACTTTCGGAACTTTCCGGAGGGCAGAAACAAAAAGTGGCGATCGCTTCCACTTTACTATATGATACGAAAATTATTTTCTTTGACGAGCCTTCCTCCAATTTGGATTATCAAGGGATTGCTCAGTTTAGAGATATTGTCCGCACTTTAAAAGAAATGGGAAAGGCGATTATTATTGCGGAACATCGATTGTTTTTTTTGAATGATTTATATGACCGGTTAATCTATATGAAAGACGGGACAATTGAGAGGGTGTTTTCTCAAGGAGAACTCACAGAGGATGACTGTAAAAAATATGGATTGCGAGCAATCAGTTATCAGTCTCTGAAAGCACAAAACTCGGATGAAGAGCAAGAAAAGGTTGCCGAGATCGTAGATTTAAATATTGATATACGAAAACAGGAACTCATAAAGAATCTTTCTTTTAATCTTCATTATGGAGAAATCATGGCAATCATCGGGGAAAACGGAATTGGAAAAACAACGTTAGGAAGAACTTTGGCAGGCTTAATTAAAAATAAAGGGAAAATAAGCTATGGAAAAACAACGAAAGAAAGATTGAAGCAATCGTATTATATGATGCAGGATGTGGATTATCAAATTTTCTTTGATACGGTGGAAAATGAACTGATTCCTAAAAATAAAGTGAAAGATAGTGAATACTTAAAAGAAGTCACTACCTATATTCATGCGATTGATTTGTGGGATAAAAAAATGGATCACCCACAAGAACTTTCCGGTGGGCAAAAGCAAAGGCTTGCACTTGCCACTGCCTTTTTAAGTGAAAGAAAAATCATTATATTGGACGAGCCGACTTCAGGGCTTGATTATAAGAGAATGAAAGAAATAGGAGCTATGATAAGGAGATATGCCGCCAAGAGACCGGTGGTTATTATTACCCATGATTTAGAACTTCTCTTTGAGGTGTGTAATACGGTGTTGATGCTGGATGATAAGACTTATAAAAAGATAGCTGTAAAAGGAAATGAAGGTAAAATATCGGATTTCTTATTTGCTCCCATAAGATAAAAATTTTTGGTATAAGAGGAGGATTTAAATTATGAATTTAATCAAACAGTATGTAAAAGAATATAAGAACACTTACATTCAATCCGTTCTATTGGCAGTTTTAGGAGTGGTATCCGGTCTTGCCGCATATATCATATTAGCAAAAATGATTGTAGGACTGATTGGAAAAAACACAGAATTCGGATTTTATTTGCAATACGGTCTTATGGTATTAGCCGCAATGGTCTTGAAAGAAATCTTTGCGGCGGCTTCCACTTCCATATCGCATCAGGCAACTTTTTATTCCTTAAAAAAGATAAGGCAAGAAATTTCTAAAAAACTGTTTCGGATGCCCCTTGGGAATGTCATGAATATTCCTTCCGGTAAGCTCAAGAATATTATTGTAGATCAGGTGGATTCCATGGAAACGATCTTAGCACATATTATTCCTGAAATGACTGCAAATATCATCGGTCCGATTCTCTTGCTGATTTATATGTTTATTTTGGATTGGAGATTGGCAATTGTTTCCTTGATTCCTCTTGTGATTGGAATGTTCTGTATGAAATCGGTGATGGCATCTTATGGGAAAAAGTATCAGCAATCGGTGGAAATCAATCAGAAAATGAATAACGCAGTGGTTGAATATATCGGAGGAATTGAGGTCATCAAGATGTTCAATCAAAGCGAAACTTCCTATCAGAAATACAGTGAAGCAGTCCATGAAAATGCGGCATTTTATTATCATTGGATGAAAGAAACGATGATCGGTGTATCTGCATACAGAAAAATTTCACCCATGTCCTTGCTTACAATCCTGCCGTTAGGAGTTTATTTCTATTTAAATGGTTCTTTAACAATAGCGACTTTTATAACCATCATTGTACTTTCTTTTGGAACGGTGGAAAATATATTGACGGCGACCAATTATATGGATGATCTGTCCAGAATAGGAACGATTACAAAGGAAATCGGATTGATTTTAGATGCCCCTGATCTTGAGCATGGGAAAGGGAATGTTTCGTTATCCGGTAGTGATATTGAACTGAAAAATGTGGATTTTTCCTATACGGAAGATAAGAAAGTATTAGAAGGGGTCAGTTTGACGATTGGGGAAAATCAGGTAACGGCATTTGTCGGTCCGTCAGGAGGCGGAAAGTCAACCATTACGAAGCTGATCGCAGGTTTTTGGAATGCAGATGCCGGAGAAGTAAGTATCGGGGGAAAAAATATCAAAGAGATTCCGCTGGAACAGTTATCCGAAACCATCTCTTATGTATCACAGGACAACTATCTATTTGATATGTCTGTCAGAGAAAATATAAGAATCGGAAAACCGTCGGCAAGTGATAAGGAAGTAGAGGAAATGGCAAAATTATCCGGTTGTGATGAATTTATCAGAGGGTTATCCGCCGGATATGACACGATTGTGGGAGAAGGCGGAGGACATTTGTCCGGCGGAGAAAAGCAAAGAATTTCTATCGCAAGAGCCATGCTGAAAAATGCACCGATCGTCATTTTAGATGAAGCCACCTCCTATATGGATACCGAAAATGAGAGCATCATTCAGGAAGCCATCAGCAATTTGGTGAAAGGAAAAACATTGATTTTAATTGCACATAGGCTTAGAACCATTGTCAATGCAGATAAAATATTTGTGGTCGAAAACGGGAAGATTGAAAGTTGTGGACAGCATGAGGAACTTTTAGAAACGTCAAAAGTCTATTCCTCTTTATGGAAAGCTGTGGGAAGGGAGGAGTGTTATGATTACAGTATTTAAGAAAATATGGAACTTTGCGGAAAAGGAACAGCCGAATATACAAAAGTCCATTATTGTCGGTTTCCTTTGTGCGGCATTTAATGCAATGCAAATGGGCGGTGTGTATTATGTTCTCGTTAAAATATTTGACGAAACTCTTTCCGTGAAGGATATAGCCATTGTCTTAGGGATTCTTCTTGTCAGCTTAGTCGGAAAGATTATCACACAATATGTTTCTCAACTGGAGCAAACGCACGCCGGCTATTTTATGGCGGCGGATAAAAGAATCCGTATCGGAAACAAGCTTAAAAAAGTACCGATGGGTTTTTTCAGTGAATTCAGCTTAGGAAAGATTACAACAATGAGTACAACCACTCTCAGCCAGATTGAAATGCAGGTACCGATGTTATTTGTGCTTGTTTTAGGCGGATTACTCAATACTTTCGTCTTTGCCTTAGCCTTATTTTATTTGCACATAATGGTGGGAATTACCGCATTTTTGGGTATCTTTGCATTTTTTATGGTCACCTATTTTATGGAGAAAAAGTCAAGAGAAAATGCAAGCGAAATCGGTATTGCTCAAACACATTTGACAAAACAGGTACTGGAAACCGTACAAGGAATGCAGGTGATTAAATCATACAATTTAGGCGGCAAGAATAATAAAGAACTTAGCAATGCGTTCGAAGAAAAACTGCAATATTACAATGAAACTGGAAAAAAACTATGACGCCGTATATCGCTTTGCAGCGAATTGTTCTTGGAATCAGTATTGCCGCTATTATTATTTTATCTGCCAAGTATTACATTGAGGGAGATATGCTTTTGGCAGATGCCATTATGTCTATGATTGCAGGCTTTATTGTTTTTGAAGGAATTAAGGCGGCAGGAAGTTCTATGGCGATACTGAGAATTGCAGAGAACTCCATCGACAGCTTGAAATATATGGAAAAGATTCCAGAAATAAAAAGAAGGAGCTGAAACAAGCCCGATCCGTCACCCGGATATTGAATTTAAAGATGTTTCTTTCGCTTATGATGAAAAGACAATTTTTAGATCATATTTCCTGTGAGATGAAGAAGAACACCATTACCGCCATTGTCGGTCCGTCCGGAAGCGGAAAAACGACCTTTTGCAATCTGATTGCAAGATTTTGGGATGTAAGCGCAGGAGAAATTTTAATGGACGGCAAGAACATCAAAGAGTATACTCTGCCCCATCTGATGAGTCATATTGCTATGGTATTCCAGAATGTCTATCTCTTTGAGGATACGATTGAAAATAATATCAAGTTCGGTGTGCCAAGTGCCACAAGAGAAGAAGTCATAGAAGCTGCTAAAAAGGCGATGTGTCATGATTTTATAGAAGCCTTGCCAAATGATTACGATACGTTGATTGGAGAAGGCGGAGCCACTCTTTCCGGAGGAGAAAAACAGAGAATTTCCATTGCCAGAGCTATGTTAAAAGATGCCCCGATTGTCATTTTTGACGAAGCCACAGCAAGTATTGATCCGGAAAATGAAGATAAGCTGAAATCTGCCATTGAGGAGCTGACAAAGAACAAGACCATTATTATGATTGCTCACAGGCTTTCTACCATACGAAACGCCAATCAGATTTTGGTTTTAAATAACGGAAAAATAGAACAACGAGGAAATCATGGAGAACTGATGAAGCAGGGAGGTTTGTATAAAACCTTGATAAGCATGAAAAATAAAGCAACTATTTGGAAGATTGCCAATTAGTGTGAAGAAGAAGGTTAAGATGAAACTAGCGGGACATCACCTATAATATTCTGTTTTATTTTATATTTGTCCGGATTCAGATTAGATAAAAAAGAGGATTTACAATTATTATCAAGTAAAATGAATATATATAATAGTATGTTAATATGATGAAACAAATACAACTTGATTAAAGAATGTTTTAATGCATAACATAGAATTCTTTTATGAAATATGCTATAATAATTTACATTTGATTTAACAAGTTATTGGGGTAAAGCGTTTTCTATGGTGCCGAGTGCTTCGCACTGATTGTTCTCGCAATCCTCAAAAATATCAAAGGTTTATTAGGAGGATATTTTGGAAAGAGAAAGGTTAAAGTCCAGGCTCGGGTTTATACTCATTTCAGCCGGATGTGCGATAGGTATCGGTAATGTATGGAAGTTTCCGTACATGACAGGAAAAGGTGGAGGCGGTGCATTTGTACTGCTGTATCTGATATTTTTGGTAATGCTCGGTCTGCCTATAATGACAATGGAGTTTTCTGTAGGAAGAGCCGCAAGAAAAAGTCCGGTGCTTGCATACCAAAAGTTGGAACCTGCCGGAAGCAAATGGCATATACACGGAATAGTGGCATTTATAGGTAATTATCTTTTGATGATGTTTTATACCACTGTAACAGGATGGATGCTTCATTATTTTTACCTGACTGTAACAGGCAGATTTGAAGGGCTTGATTCCGACGGTGTTTTGGATGTATTCAATACCATGCTTACACAGCCGGGCATAATGATATTTTGGATGGTTGTAGTAGTAGTAGTTGGAATGTTTATAGTATCAAGAGGACTTGAAGCGGGGCTTGAAAATATCACAAAGATAGTTATGGTTACACTTCTTGTGGTAATGATAATACTTGCAATTAATTCATTCTTTTTAAAGGGTGCATCAGAAGGACTTAAATATTATCTTATACCGAACATAAGCAGAATAGAAGAAACAGGTATCGGAAATGTAATTACAGGTGCAATGAATCAGGCGTTCTTTACATTAAGCCTTGGAATAGGTGCAATGCTTATATTCGGAAGTTATATAAGCAATGACAGAAGTATGCTTGGAGAGTCTGTGACAATAGTTATACTTGATACATTCGTAGCTATAGTATCGGGACTTATTATCTTCCCGGCCACATTTACATATGGTGTGGATCAGACATCAGGTCCTGCCCTTATATTTATCACATTGCCTAACATCTTTAATAAGATGCCGCTTGGAAGACTTTGGGGAAGTTTCTTCTTTATATTCATGTCATTTGCAGCATTCTCTACCGTACTTGCGGTATTTGAGAATATAGTTTCCTGCGGTATGGACCTTACAAAGAAGTCAAGAAAACAGGTGAGCCTTTTCAATATGATCCTTATAATATTACTTTCACTTCCATGTGTATTCGGATTCAGTATCTGGAGCTTCGAATGGTTAAAGCCTTTTGGAGGAAGCATACTTGATCTTGAGGATTTCCTTGTAAGTAATATAATATTGCCGCTCGGATCTTTGGTATATCTTCTGTTTTGTGTCAGCAGATACGGATGGGGATGGGACAGTTATATGAAGGAGTGTAATAAGGGGGAAGGCCTTAAGATGAAGAACTGGATGAGATTCTACCTTACATACATACTGCCTATAATTGTTTTATTCATATTTGTATTTGGAATATACGATAAGTTTTTTAAATAATAATCGGTATAAATCAGCCATTAACTGTTAAAGTTGTGGCTGTTTTTTAAATTATTTAGAAAATTAGCACTCAAGCCTTGACACTGCTAATAAAAAGTGGTATAAACTTACATAGTTGATTATATAACTATTAGGAGGAATACAAAATGAAGTTGGTACCTTTATTTGATAGAGTAGTTTTAAAGCAGTTGGTTGCTGAAGAGACAACCGCATCCGGTATAGTACTTCCGGGACAGGCAAAGGAAAAGCCTTCACAGGCAGAGGTTGTTGCTGTAGGTCCGGGCGGAGTTGTAGACGGAAAGGAAATAAAGATGCAGGTTAAAGTCGGAGATAAGGTAATTTATTCAAAGTATGCCGGTACAGAGGTGGAGCTTGACAAGGAAGAATATATCGTTGTTAAGCAGAATGATATTTTGGCAGTAATAGAATAATACATAATATATAAATTAAAGGAGAGATACTATGGCTAAGGATATTAAATATGGAGTAGAAGCCAGAAAAGCATTGGAAGCCGGTGTAAATAAGCTGGCTGATACAGTAAGAGTTACATTGGGACCTAAGGGAAGAAATGTTGTACTTGATAAATCATTCGGTACACCGCTTATTACAAATGACGGTGTTACCATTGCAAAGGAAATAGAGCTTGAAGATGCATTTGAGAACATGGGTGCACAGCTTGTAAAGGAAGTTGCCACAAAGACAAATGATGTGGCAGGTGACGGTACAACTACAGCTACAGTTCTTGCACAGGCAATGATAAATGAAGGAATGAAGAACCTTGCAGCAGGTGCAAACCCTATAGTTCTTCGTAAGGGAATGAAGAAGGCTACAGATGCCGCTGTAGAGGCTATTGCAAAGATGAGTGAGCCTATAAAGGGAAAAGAGCAGATTGCAAGAGTTGCAGCTATTTCTGCAAGTGATGATGAGGTTGGAAGTCTTGTAGCCGATGCTATGGAGAAGGTAACCAATGAGGGTGTTATCACTATCGAAGAGTCAAAGACAATGAAGACAGAGCTTGACTTGGTAGAAGGTATGCAGTTTGACAGAGGTTATGTTTCTGCATACATGTGTACAGATATGGAGAAGATGGAAGCAAATCTTGACGATTCGTATATCCTTATTACAGATAAGAAGATTTCGAATATTCAGGATATTTTACCTCTTCTTGAGGAGCTTGTTAAATCAGGACAGAAGCTTCTTATTATAGCTGAGGATGTAGAGGGCGAGGCTCTTACAACTCTTATAGTAAATAAGCTCAGAGGAACATTCAATGTTGTAGCTGTAAAGGCTCCGGGATATGGTGACAGAAGAAAAGATATGCTTAAGGATATCGCTGTTCTTACAGGAGGTACGGTAATCAGTGAGGAGCTTGGACTTGAGCTTAAGGATGCTACACTTGCAAGCCTTGGTAGAGCAAAGAGTGTTAAGGTTCAAAAAGAGAACACCGTAATCGTTGACGGACAGGGTGCAAAGGCAGATATTGAAAAGAGAGTTGCTCAGATTAAAGCACAGCTGTCAGAGACTACATCTGATTTTGATAAGGAGAAACTGCAGGAGAGACTTGCAAAGCTTTCAGGCGGTGTTGCAGTTATCAGAGTTGGTGCGGCTACAGAGACTGAGATGAAGGAAGCAAAGCTTCGTATGGAAGACGCACTCAACGCTACAAGAGCTGCTGTTGAGGAAGGTATCATCTCAGGCGGAGGTTCAGCTTATATCCACGCAAGCAAGGAAGTTGCAAAGCTTGTAACTACTCTTGAAGGTGATGAGAGAACAGGGGCAAAGATTATTCTTAAGGCACTGGAGGCACCGCTTTTCAGAATAGTTGAGAATGCAGGACTTGAAGGAAGCGTTGTTGTAAACAAGGTAAGAGAGTCAAGCGTAGGTGTAGGTTTCGATGCTTACAGAGAAGAGTATGTGGATATGGTTAAGTCAGGTATCTTGGACCCTGCAAAGGTTACAAGATCCGCACTTCAGAATGCAAACTCGGTAGCGTCTACACTCCTTACAACAGAGTCTGCAGTGGCTACTATTAAGGAAGATGCACCTGCAATGCCTGCAGGCGGCGGAATGGGAATGATGTAATAAAAACTTTATAATAAAAGCTTTATAGGTACACCCTTGTAAATAGGGTGTACCTTTTTTTGTGTTTAAAAAAATCAAATTTTTATATAATAAGCTGTATTTAGGATGATGCTATAGTAATATCTTATAAAAAAACAATGATATATTTTCGTTATTATGCACAATATATTTTTTTGCGTTAATGAAGATTATAATTTTTAGTAAAATATATTTTTATCAATATAAAAAAATTTTTATCAGACTTTGGACATCAAGGAGAAGCTTATGAAGAGAGTATTTAGAATTTATGTATATAGTATTTTTTTAAAAAGTCGGAAATTATGTTGCTTAGATAGTATCATATGCAGACAGTGAATAAGCGGTAAGAATAATGAAATATAAAAGGGGAAATATGGGAAGGAATTTAAAGAAAATTTTAAGCTTTATATTACTTGTATCTATGCTGTCTGTAGTAGGATGTAATAAAGATGAGCGTAATGAAAGTAAACGTAATGAGGATGTGTCTGTTGAAGATGCAAAAAAAGAAAAAAAGAAAGATAAATTTGAGCTTTCATTAGGTGAGATAAATGACGATGTGTATCTTAGTAAGATGCTTAATTTAAAGTTTAACGCGAAGTCCCACGATATGGATATATATTATGAGGAAGGTCTTATCGGAGAAAATGACGACGCAGTATATGACAGAACCGACATGGATGAGGTAAAAGAAAAGATAGCTGACGGTGCCGTAATCAGTGATATGGGAGCAAGTGATATGGACGGTCTCAGAAGTGTCAGTATCACGATACGAAAGGCTCCAGACTCTAAGACTTTAAACAATTATATATTTGACCAAATACGTGAATATGAGGATATGTTTAAAGAGGATGAGGAAGAATTTGACATGATGGAAAAGTCATATGTTAATCTTACAGACGGAAAAGTTGCAGGTAAGAAAATACCCGGTATTGAAATAAAGTCGGTATGGGAACATGACGGTGTCAGAGATACGATGTTTTATGAAAAGCAGCTGTTTCTAAAATACGAAGATTATATAGTGACTATAGATGTATCCGCGTACGACTCTGATGATGCACAGAGTTTACTGGATATATTTGAAAAGCCTAATGAGTCGGATTTTGAAAAAGCAAAGAACACACCTAAAGAGGATGAAACAAGAAAAAATAAGCCTGAAAGAAGAGATAAAAGAAAAAGACAAGAAGAAAACAGGAAAGAAAGCAGTGAAGAAACGAAAGAAGAAAGCAGTACCGCAGAAAGCAGTTTTGAAGAAAGCAGAGAAGATAAAGTATCAACAGGAGATTTTTGTGCAGGCGTAATAGATGGAAATGTGTATACAAACAGTGCGCTTAATATAAAAATTGATATTACAGGTAAACATATGGTTTTTGCATCAGACCGTGAAATGGAACTTCTAGGAAGGCCGTCCGGTATAGTGTCAGAAGAAGACAAAAAATATTATGTAGATAAAGGTAAGCCTGTGCTTGATATGGTTGCACATGATGTCACATTTGACAATACGGTTCTTGTTTTGCTGGACGGTGATGTGGACTTATCAAAAGTTGATGTCGGTGAAGATTCATATTTTGATAAGGGAGAAAATGCATATGTAGAACGAAAAAAAGAAAAGATTAACTTTAACGGTAAGGAACTGTTATGTCTAAGTAAGGTGGAGACTAAAGATAACGGCAGTAAATATTATGAAAAATACCTTATAATACCTTATGGAAAATACACGGCAACCATAGGTACAATGGGAAACGATGAAGAATTTGTAAAAAATGCGTTTAAGATGTTTACAATTGCAGAATAATTATTTGGAGGAGACTATGAAGAGAGTTTTAAAATTAGGTATGATAGCGGTTGCTTTATCACTTTGTTTTTCAGGATGCACTTCAAAATCCGATAAAAAATCAGGTGAGACTGTCAGTGAATTCAAAGATGACGACATTTTATTGGGTGAAGTGGTTGACGGAGTATATACAAGCAAAATGCTTGACTTAAAGTTTGACGGAAATGTAAATGATATGGATGTAACTGCCAAAGAGGAGTTTACAAACAGACTTGACGGCAAGGTGGTAAAAAGGTCAGATATGGAAGCCGTACATGACAGACTTGATAAGGGCTATTATATAAGAGATATGGAAGCTTATGATAATGAAAGTACGTGGAAATATGTAGAGGTGGAGATATATAAGGACATACACCATGAAATGAAAAACGGCCTGGAAAATTATATTGACAAAGAGGTAAAAAAAGAAAAAAGTGAGCAAAAAGAGAGATTTAAAAATCCAAAAGTAGAAAAGACAACAAGAGATTTTCTGGGAGATAAAATTCTAAGTGTGGATGTTGTAATAGATGAGGACGGTATAGAATCCGCCGACACCACATTATATAGGAAACTTGGTGAATACTTTATAGAAATTCGTGTAAGAGGTGATAATGCCGAGGATATTGACAGGTATTTGGGAATGTTTGAAAAGTATTCAGACTCAAGTAACAATGCTAAAGCAGTAAAGCGGATAAGTCGGATAAAGCAGATACAAAATCAGATACAGACACAAAAGCCGATACGGATACAGAATCCGTTGAGGATACAACCGAGGTTAACGACGCTGAAAGTACTCTTGTGCTTGGAAGTATAAGTGATAAAGTTTATTCAAATAAGATGTTTAATATAAAGTTTGATATAAGCAAAACAGGTCTGGATTTTGTAAGCGAAGAAGGACTTAAAAATTTGGGAAATGACGGTATAGATAAATCGGATTTAGATGCTGTAAAGAAGCATATTGAAGACGGTAAATCATTTACAGATATGTTTGCGGTTGATAATAACGACACTACAAAGAAAATCAGCGTTTCATTGGCAAAAAATAATGTGTTGATGCCTATGGATGAATATTTGGATGTACAAAAAGAGGTAATGGAAAGTCAACTTAGTAAAGTCCCAAAAGATCAGTTGAAAAGTTCAAGGGTAAAGAAATCGGATGCATATTTTCTCGGTAATGAATTATCATGTTTGGATATTTACGTGGATACAACGGTTGGAAAACAGTGTCAGAAATATCTGTTTGTAGTAAAGGATCATTACATGATGATTATAGTATCAAGCGGTAAGGATGAAAAAGAGGCACAGAAAGGACTTGATTTATTTCAGCAATATCAGTAAATAAAATAAAATTTATGTGGTATACTAAAAACAAAAGTATATTGTATATAGGAGGAAAAATGAAGAAAAATTTTAAGCTTATAATTATGGGTGTTGCAGTGCTGTCTGTACTTTATATAACGGCTTGCGCCCGTAAAGATAAAACAAAAGAGAGTGCACAGGCGGATAAGGATATAGTGGTGAAGTCTTTTTCGGATGACAAAAAAAATACTGAGCTTGACGGTAAGCTTGACGGGGATGTGTATACCAACAGTGTATTTAATGTTAAGTTTGATGCAAAAGCTGCAAATATGGAGATAACAAGTGCCAACGAGATTAATGCTATGAGCATAAGCCACAATGATTATTCATTAAAGATGGAGGTACAAAGCGGCGATTCGGGAAGTAGGGTGGATTTTACAGTTACAGTCTTGGATGACGGTACCGATGTAGGGGCATACATAGATGAAGATAGTGCTACAATAAAAGAGGAAAACAAAGGTCTTGGTGATGAGAATGTTAAAGTGGAAAGCTCTACAATAAACTTCCTCGGTGAGGATGTGAAGTCTCTTCATGTAGAGCTTACTTCGGGAAGTGTGACATATTATCGTACAAAAGTATTTTTACAGTCTAATAACCATGTGGCTGTAATAGAAGTAAATTCACAAGATGCCAAGAGTATTGAGAATTGTATAGGTGCGTTTACAAAGGCTGAATAAATTTATACTGTTGTGTTTATAAAGGAGAAAAATGAGGAAGAATTTTAAACTTATAATAGCCGGTATTGTGGTTTTGTCTGCGCTTTCCATGACTGCTTGTAAAGGTAACAAGACTGAGAGTAAAGCTGAAAGTAAGACGGAGAGTCCTGTCGCAAGTACTGTAGAGAGTACCGCTGAGCGCGCAAACAATGAAGATATGAACGGTACATATGACGGCAGTATATATAACAATAAAGTATTTAATATAAAGTTTGATGCTAAGTCTGTAAATATGGAGATGGTAAGTACCGAGGATCTTAGCGATGTGCAAAAAAAGACCCATGATGATACATTGAAGATGTATGCACATGACACTGCAAACAGCAGTTCGGTACTGTTTGGACTTGTAAATATAACCTCGGATTTAAAGGCCTATATAGACGGAAATATAGCAAGAATCAATAAGGATAATGAGGGTGCAGGAGATATTAAGGCGGAAAGTACCACTATAAAATTTTTGGGTCAGGATGCTCCTTGTATAAATGCAAAGTTGACCGCAAACGGTGTTACACAGTATCATACACAGGTATTTTTAGAGTCCGGAAAGGATGTATCCGTTATAGTTATAAACGCTAAAGACGAAAAGGTTGTTAAAGACTGTTTGAACGCCTTTACAAAAGCGCAGTAACTTGTATGTGAAAAGTATCGGCTATAAAAAGAGTTGAATTATTTCAGGAGGAAAAATGAGAAAAAACTTTAGAATTATAATGATGTGTATTTTGACGGTGTCCGCACTGTCTGTTACAGCTTGCGGCGGTAAAGGAAACAAGGCGGAGACTACAGCTGAAAGTACTGTAGAGAGTACGGCTGCAACTACTGAAGAGAGTAGCGAGACTGTCACCGAGAGCACTACGGAAAGTGTCGGTGAGACTTCAAGTGTCGCCGCCGCCGATATAAAGGGTTCACTTAACGGTGATGTATATACAAATGATGAATTCAATATAAAGTTTGATGCCAAGGCAGGCGGTATGGTAATGGCAGGGGCTGAAGAATTCAACGTTATGAGAGAAATGTCAAGTGATGATACATTGGAAATGTATGCATATGACGACAGTTATACAAAAATAGCAATGTTCGGTGTTTTGAAGGATAATACGGATATTAAATCTTATATAGATGAAAATATAGCTACAATAAAGAAGGACAATGAGGGAATAGGCGAGAACAATATTAAGGTGGAAAGTTCTACTGTAAAGTTCTTGGGAGAAGATGCTCCATGTCTTAATGCACAGTTGACTTCAGGCGGTGTGACACAGTACCATACACAGGTATTTATTAAGTCAGGAGACCATGTGGCGGTAATAGCTGTAAACGGTTTGGATGAGCAGAGTATAAAGGACTGCTTAGCTATGTTTACGAAGGCAAAATAAAGTTTTAAAGGGTAAATTTTAAGTTTTTGCATTGGTATCTTAACAATTAAACAAAGACAGGTTAAAAAAATATTTACATTTTAATCACATTGTTGTAATATTTTATCAGAAAGTAATCACACAAAAATTTTACTATATGTAAAAAAGTATATTACATGGAGTATTGATATGAAAAAAAATATTTTTATACCTTTATTGTTTTTGACAGTGGTGATGACTGCCTGCAGTAACGGTGCCAAGAGTGAAACTACGGCAAGTACAGCTAAGGCGGCAGAGACTACCACAGTTGCGACTACGACTACCGAAGCTCCTACTACGGCCGAGACTACAACTCAGGCTGCGGTAATTGAGGAAGAGAGTCATGCGGAGGACGATATACAGTTTTACAGAGGAAAAAAAGAAAACAATGTATATACCAACAGCGTCTTCAATATCAAGTTTGATGCACCTGCCAACGGCTACAAGATGCAAAGCAGAGACAATATCGCACAGATGAGAGATATTTTCATCAAGCAGTCAGGTATGTCGCAGGAAGAGGCGGACAGCAGTATATATATGGATGTATATGCTACCAGTGAGAACGGCAAGGGTGTCAGCAGTGTGAATGTCGTTATAGAGAAGATGGGTACACCTTTTGAAAATGAGACCGAACTTGCAAAGGTAGTGGACAATCTGCAAAATCAGTATAAGGCCGCAGGTATGGTTAATGTAAGTGTTGAGAGCGATAAGGCAAGGTTCAACGGTAAGGAAACCATTGCACTGAACGCTACGGATACAAGCGGAAATTATACCGTATACAGAAAGCAGATTTATATTAAGTCCGGAAACTTTATGGCCATCATTACAGCGAGCAGTACTTCCGAGGAGAAGGCACAGAAAGCGCTTGACGGATTTACAAGTTTGAACTAAACAAAGAAAGTATAGTCTTTTGCGGCTATACTTTTTTATTGCTTTTATTTATTTGAAATTTGTTCTAAAATAAAGTGATGTGTATAAAGAGGAAAAAAACTATGAATAAAAGGCAGATTTCAGAGTCCATAAAGGTCGGCATATTTTTGGCACTTTCAGGTGGATTTATGGATGCATATTCATATATAAACCGTGGAAAGGTTTTTGCAAATGCCGAGACGGGAAATATTATATTGATGGCACTTAAGGTATGTGAGGGCAAGTTTTTTGAAGCTGTCAATTATCTTATACCGATAATATCATTTGCTGTAGGCGTGGCCGTATGTGAGATAATAAAATATAGAAAAGAAAGAATAAATATGATACATTGGAGGCAGATACTGGTGCTGTTTGAGATATTCGCATTTATAGTAGTAGGATTTTTGCCTCAGGAAATGAACAGGGTTGCCAATTCCATAATATCTATGATATCGGGAATACAGTTTGCCACATTTCCGAAGATAAGAGGTACAGCCATGGCTACCACCATGTGTACAGGTAACCTAAAGACCGGAACCCAGAATATGTATCGCGGAATAAAGACGGGGGACAAATCCGCCATAGAAAAGGGACTTTATTACTATGTATGTATACTGGTATTTATATTGGGAACCACGGTTGGATATTTTGCAGTGAAGCTTATGGCTGAAAAGGCAATTTTTCTTGCAGCACTTGCAATGATAAATATTTTTATAATGATGTTCAAAGAATTTGAAGATTGATTTGAAAGGAGATCTTTATGTATCATGCAAATGAAGACAGATATGAGAAGATGAGATACGCATACTGCGGAAACAGCGGACTGAAGTTACCGCTTGTATCTTTGGGACTTTGGCACAATTTCGGTGATCACTCAAATCTTGAAAATATGAAGAAGATCATATTTACGGCGTTTGACAACGGTATCACACATTTTGACCTTGCCAACAACTACGGTCCGGCTCCGGGAAGTGCTGAAAAGAATTTCGGCATTATCCTGAAAGAAGACATGGGAAAGTACAGAGATGAGCTGTTAATCAGTACAAAGGCCGGATATACCATGTGGGACGGCCCTTACGGAGATTTCGGCAGCAGGAAGTATCTTATTGCAAGTATTGACCAAAGCTTAAAGAGAATGGGACTTGAGTATGTGGACATATTCTATCACCACAGAATGGATAAGAACACACCGCTTGAGGAGACTTGCGGAGCATTGGCACAGATAGTAAACAGCGGTAAGGCACTGTATGTCGGACTTTCAAACTATGACGGTGAGACCTTGGAGCAGGCTGCAAAGATTCTTAGCGAGCTTCATGTGCCTTTCATTATCAATCAAAACAGATATTCAATCTTTGACAGAACTGTTGAGAACAACGGTCTTAAGGATATGTCGGCAAAGCTGAATAAGGGAATTATTTCATTCAGTCCGCTTGCACAAGGACTTTTGACAGACAGATACTTAAACGGTGTACCGAGTGACAGCAGAATAGCGACAGACGGAAGATTTTTAAAGACTGATAATCTTACAGAAAAGAAATTAAATGCTATAAGAGAATTAAACGAGATGGCAAAGTCAAGAGAGCAAAGCCTTGCACAGATGGCTCTTGCTTGGGTATTAAAGACGGTATTGTGACATCTGTACTTATAGGCGCATCCAAGGCTGAGCAGGTACTTGACAATATAGCTGCTATAAAGAATACAGAGTTTAGTGATGAGGAATTAAAAAAGATAGATAAGATTGTGAAGGACAATGAATAAAAAAGTTCTTATCAAGCTTTTTTTGTCAACGCTATATTTAAGTGCATTCACCTTCGGTGGCGGATATGTGATAGTCACTTTGATGAAAAACAAATTTGTAGATGAATGCCATTGGATTGAAGAAGAAGAGATGCTTGATTTGGTGGCCATTGCGCAGTCAGCTCCCGGAGCTATTGCAGTCAACGGTGCAATAGTGGTGGGATATAAGCTTGCAGGAATAATCGGAGTGTTGGTGGCGACTTTTGCCACCGTTATTCCGCCATTTCTTATAATATCCTTTATCTCGGTGTTCTATACATTGTTTAGAGAAAACAGATTTATAGCTTATCTTCTTGACGGTATGCAGGCAGGTGTGGGAGCCGTGATAGCTTCAGTCAGTATTCAGATGGGATTTGATATTGTAAAGGAAAACAAAATAAATTTTTTAATAATGGCTGCGGTTTTTGTGCTGAGTCTGTATTTTAAAATAAATATAATATACATTATATTGCTGTGTATTCTTATAGGCGTTATAAAGACTTTATTACAAGCCGGAAAGAAGGCCGTATGATTTATCTGAAACTTTTTATAAGCTTTCTTAAGATAGGTGCGTTCAGTTTCGGCGGAGGTTATGCCGCAATGCCGCTTATAGAGAGTGAAGTTGTGAATACACATCATTGGCTCAGTGTGGCCGAGTTTGGAGACCTTATTACAATATCACAGATGACACCGGGGCCTATTGCGATAAATTCCGCCACCTTTGTAGGGATAAGGATTGCAGGTATCTTCGGTGCAATGGCGGCGACTTTAGGCTGTATATTGCCGGCTTTGATACTTGTGACCGTGATAGCATGGCTTTATATGAAGTACAAAAAAATGTCTATGTTGCAGTCGATACTGGCCGTCTTACGACCGGCTGTAGTTGCAATGATTGCAATATCCGGTGTGAAGATACTGATGCAGGCATTCGGGCTTGATATGCTGGCAATAAAGAGTATAAGATTGCATATGATTGTGATATTTTTGTATGCATGGTACTTTTGATAAAATACAATAAAAATCCGATAACGGTAATGGTTTTTGCAGGGGTGTTAAACCTCTTGTACAATGTTTTAACAGACTAAAAATATATGAGGAGCGGTTTAGAAACAAGATGATAAACAGACTTATAAATGAGCTTATGAATTATGCTTTATGTGAGCATTTGGTGGATGAAGATGACAAAGTATTTGTGACAAACAGTTTACTTGATTTGTTTAATCAGGTGGAGTTTCATGAAGAAGAAATCAAGGAAGAAAGAGTGCTTGCGGATATTCTAAAAGATATGTGCGACTTTGCTCTGAAAGAGGGAATTATAGATGATGACAGTGTGACGGTGACAGACCTCTTTGATACAAAAATCATGGGGCTTTTGACACCTATGCCGTCCACAGTAAGGAGAGTATTTAAGGAAATATACGGTGTGGGACAGCAAGCTTGCAACGGATTATTTTTATAAGCTTAGTAAGAGGTCAAACTATATAAGAGTGGACCGTATAGCAAGGGATGAAAAGTGGGTGACAGATACAGCCTACGGACCTATTGATATCACTATCAACCTTTCAAAGCCTGAAAAGGATCCCAGAGATATTGCAAAAGCCGGAGCGGCGAAAAAGTCAGGCTATCCAAGTTGCTTACTTTGTATGGAGAATGAAGGATATGCCGGAACATTCTCACATCCTGCAAGGCAAAATCTCAGACTGATTCCTGTAGCATTGGACGGCGAGGATTACTTTTTACAGTATTCACCATATGTTTACTACAATGAACACTGTATTATTTTCAACAAAGAACATAAGCCGATGAAAATTGACAGAGCCGTATTTAAGAAGTTGCTTGAGTTTGTAAAGCTTTTCCCACATTATACTGCAGGTTCAAATGCAGACCTTCCGATAGTAGGAGGTTCTATACTAAGTCATGACCATTTTCAGGGAGGCGGATATGTGTTTGCAATGGCAAAGGCGCCTTATGACAGGAAATTTGTACTTAAAGGTTATGAGGATTTGAATGCAGGTATTGTAAAATGGCCTATGTCGGTTATCAGACTTCAGGGCAAGGATATTGACAGGATAGTACAGGCAGCCGACCACATTTTATCAAGTTGGAGAGCATACAGTGATGAGGCGGCGTTTATATTCAGTGAGACTGACGGCACACCTCACAATACCATAACACCTATTGCAAGGATGCATAAAGATTTGTATGAACTTGACCTTGTACTTAGAAACAATATCACAACAGAGAAGAGCCCTTGGGGTGTATACCATCCTTCTGCAGACCTTCACCATATAAAGAAAGAAAACATAGGTCTGATTGAGGTTATGGGACTTGCAGTACTTCCTGCCAGACTGAAAAGAGAGATGGAAGAGCTTGAGGAGTATATACTTGAAGGTAAGGATATCCGCAGCAATGAAGTGTTAAAAAAGCATGCAGACTGGGTGGATGAGTGGATAAGCAACTACAATATAGAAAAAGAAAACATTCACAGCATTGTTCAGGCGGAAATCAGCAAGGTATTTGTGAAAGTACTTGAATGTGCCGGAGTGTATAAAAGGGACGAAGAAGGACAGGAAGCATTTGACAGGTTTATAAAGACATTGTAAATCGTGAATAATAAAATATTAAGTTTATATTTATAAACCGTGATTGTAAGTCAATACTCTAATCATATATAATTAGAGTGTTGGCTTATTTTTTTATAAAAAAATATGATAAGCCGTTAAGAAGCCATATCCTTGTATTTGAAAGAAGCGTTATGGGAGAGACATTGATTAGATTGTCTATGAAAGAGAAAAAAACTCAAAAAAATAGATACTACACATTTTAATCAGACAGATTTGACATTAAGAAATATCATGTGTGAAAGTCTTGTGAATAAGAGTATATCAAAGAGTATGGAGTCGTTATATTCTATGGGAGATATAATATCGGCAGAGCGGATAGATGAAAATATAAAAAGAATGCATATAGTATTGATAGGTATAAAACGAACTTACAGATGCATTATTAAAGTTCATTGCAAATGATATGACTACAAAGCTCCCCACCCAATACACTTATAAGTATAATGGATTATGATGCCGATACCAAGATAGAAAAGTTGTTTGCAGGAAAAAAAGGATGAGAACCTAAAGACACATTCGTGTCTGATAGATGATTGGAACAGAGTGCCGGGTGATAAGTTTGATGTATGCCATACGGAGTATGATTTGTTATCGGTGTTTACTTTGTTTTTGGGAGAGGAATGTAATGGAAAAAGAAAAGAAGCATAGAACATCGTCTGATGAAATGCTGAATGCATCATATGAGTATAATGAAGTCAGCTATAAGTATGACGCTTTTATAAGTTACAGACATGTGGAGCCGGATCAGACCGTAGCAAAATATGTTCATCAAATGATAGAGATATTTAAGGCACCGAAGGCGTCTTATAAAGACAGAAAAAGCCCTGTTTTCAGGGTATTTCGTGACAGGGAAGAACTTGCAGCAAGGGACCTTGGCGCATCTATAGAAGAAGCGCTTGCACAAAGCAGATATCTGGTCGTCATATGTTCAAAAAGAACTCCGCTGTCTGAGTGGTGTCAAAAAGATATAGAGATATTTAAAGGCCTACATGGTGAAGAAAGGATAATACCTGTACTTATAGAGGGAGAACCCGATGAGGCCTTTCCAAGTTCGTTAAAAGAAATAAAAGATCAGGGTGACGGCCATGAGATACTTATAACATTGAATACAAATACTGACGACCGGGTTACAAGAAGAAGCCTAAAAGACGGAAGTATAATAGATGTTATACCGAATATATCCGAAAAAAATATTATTACACAGGAAGATTCTTATAAGCCGTATAAGTCCGCCGCATATTCTGCCGACGGACAAAATATACTGTTGCTTACAGATGCCGAGATAATAAAGATGTCTTTTGACAAGCAGGAAGTTTTCAGAAAAGATATGTATATAAATACTGATGACAACAAGGTTATATATGAAAGTGACGACGGAGGAAAGATTGCCGTAAAGTCAAATACAAAAATATATATTGGGCGGAAATACCGGAGAAATATCGGATGAGATATGTTTTGAAAAACTTAACCTGAAATATTATGTTTATAATCCCGATACAAATACTGTAGTCGGTTTTGGAGGAAACGGAAATTATTCGATATGGAAGTACAATGCGGTTGTAGAGGATAATCTGAAATACGGAAGCGGAACACCTGTCGAATTCAAGTTCTTAAAAGACGGAAGTAAGATATTGGCAAACTCACATGAGAGTCAGGCAATAAAGATAATTGATTTAAAATCCGGAGTCTCATCCGAATCCATATATGCAAGGATAATGGCAAATTCAAACGATTCTTCAAAGATGCTTTTGTTTGACGGAAAAGATGTTTTACTTTCAAGTGATGGCGGGAAGACAAGCAGCAAAATAAATGTGGACGAGTCCACAATAGACGGTGTCGCACCTGACAGAGTGAAGACGAAGTTTCAAAGGAAGTAGACAATATACTTGCAGGAAGAACACTCACACAGGATGAAAAATTCAAATCGGTATAAGTACAAAGTAAAGAGGGGCTGTCAAATGACAGCCGCTTTTTTACCATATATGAAGTATATGCTGCATCATAAGACTTACAGCGGTAATACCTATCCAACATATTCCGCCAAGTATAATAGGCTTGCCGCCTGATTTGATAAGCTTAATAAGATTACTGTTCAGCCCGATTGCAGCCATTGCCATAATGATACAGAACTTGCTGAAATCCTTTAAAGGAGCAAAGGAATGTGAAGGTACACCTGCACTTAAAGCAACAGTGGTGATAACGGATGCGATAATAAAGAATACTATAAACATCGGAAATGATCTTTTAAGGCTGAAACCGTTATTATTATCATTTGACTTCCTTGCATTGATTATTGCAAGCACCAAAGTAATGGGAATGATTGCCAGAGTTCGGGTAAGCTTTACCGTAACCGCCTTATCAAGAGTCTGAGTGCCCAGCTTCCACATACTGTCCCAAGTGGAGGCTGCGGCGGTAACGGATGAAGTGTCATTTATCGCAGTGCCTGAGAATATGCCGAAAGCCTCTCCGCTTAGAGTATCAAAGCCAATCATTTTTCCGAAAACAGGAAAGAGCAGTGCAGCCAGTACATTGAAAAAGAAGATAACCGATATCGCCTGCGCCACCTCATCATCATCCGCATTTATTACAGGTGCCGTTGCCGCTATGGCGGAACCTCCGCATATGGAAGAACCTACTCCCACAAGAGTTGAGATATTGCCGGGGATATTCATCAGCTTATGTAAAATAAAGGCGATAATCAGTGCAGTGGATATCGTACAAATGATTATAGGGAGCGACTGCCTGCCGGTTTGAAGTACAACACTTAGGTTAAGGCCGAACCCCAGAAAAACCACAGCCGCCTGCAAAACATACTTTGAAGTAAACTTTATTCCGACGCCTGCCCTGCCCTTATCATTCCAAAAAAGTGTAATGATCATACCTGCAATAATCGCAATCACCGGACCGCCGATTATAGGAAATCTCTTCCCCAGAAACCACGCAGGCAGAGCAATTAGAAAGCATATAAGCATACCGAATAAGTTTTTTGATAAGAAAGATTTTATTGAATTCATCTTAATGTCCTTTCTGAATTTTATAGTATGATTATAGTACAATGGGGGGAGAAAATCTAATGGAGAGAAGAAATTAAAAAATATTTTTAGTTAGCTATTTACATTTTAAAAACAGTAGGATATAATCAAAAATAAATTAACTCCCATTTTTAAGTTTATTGTAAAATGGAGTAATGTAAAGTTTTTTTAAGTTTATTGTATCTTTACATAATTAACATAGAATTGTTCCAGACTGGAATTATTTTGCAAGAAGGAGGAGTATGAAATATATTGTAAAATTGGAACTGAAAAATCCTGTAATAAAAAGTGATTACAGGAGGATAATCATCAGCTTTTTTAAAAAGTCAATATCATCGTATATGGACGGATTTTTCTATGAAGAACTGTATAAAAGCGGTGCAAAGAAGAAGTCTTTTGTGTGGTCAATAGCTTTTAATAAGCCGGTATTCAAAGGTGAAAAAATGGAACTTGAGGGTAATGAAGTAAATATGACCTTGAAGTTTGAAGAACAACAGACAGCACTGATTTATTATTCAAGCTTGCTTATGATGAAAAATAAGGCTTTTCCGATAGGAGATAATAATGAGATGAGCCTTAAAAGTATTAAGATGATAAGTGAAAACGATATAGCAGAGGACTATGCAGTATTCAAAGTTTTGTCTCCGATATGTTTGAAATGCCATAGCAGAGAAAATAAGAAGGACAGATATCTGACAGTTGAAGACGGTGATTTTGCAGTAGAATTGGAAAGAAAATTAAAAGAAGATATTCAGTATATGGATGAAGAAATTGACAATCTGAAGTTTGACTTAAGCGGATTAAAAAAGATTATAGTACCTGTATACGGGATTAAAATACCTGTAACAATAGGGAACTTTATAGTCTCAGGTGATAAAAGAATTCTTAATCATATACTTAAAACAGGATTGGGATCAAAGAGAAATTCAGGCTTCGGGCTGGTAGAACAGGTTGTCTAAGGGGGGATTATGATTAGCATATTAGAATTTGAAGAAAATTCCGTCAATTACAACCGTAGAATTGAACCTTCGGACTGGAGATACTCTTCTGCTATTGTCGGTATGGTAAGATTTTTTAAAGACAGAAATATACCATATACTATAAAGGGGAGATACCTTTATTACAATTTTGAGGATGTATGTAATGATGGAAAAGATTTCGAGGGGGATAGGGAATATCTTTTATTTGCTGAAAAATGGTTCTCCGATAAGATGCATCATAATGTGGTTTATAAAAGATTGTGTAGAGAGCAGTTTACAGAAGAGGCAATAAAAGAAGTAAATGAGAAACTTTCAGCCAATACTGTGATGAAGAAAGTTTTTAAAGGTATTAAATTTGACGGTACAAATGCTGAACTTATTAAACAGTTGGTTGATGAAAACAGACTTGAACTTATAAGTAATACATTTTGTAATGCTAATAGCGGATATAAGAAGTTTATCAATAATTCAAAATACAGGAGTGAAAGTGCAGATGTATGTCGTTTGCTTGGATTTTGTGTAGATACAGGAAGAAAGACAAAATCAATTGGTTTTTGTTTTGATAAGGATTCAAGAACATTTAACGATGAAGTTGAATTTGATTTTATACCTTTTGCTTTCTCAAGAAGCGGAAGTTCCGTATTTATAAATAATAATACATCCATAGACTATCTTTTAAAAGCCAATGATGAGATGGAGTATTTTCTTTCAGAGAAATTTGAAGAACAAAAAACATGGAATTCTGTATTTTACAGCTACTCTGAAGGTGCCGGCTTTTATAGATTACGATGTTGAAGTAATAATAAAAAAATACTGAAACAGATTATTATGAGAGTATGTTTGTAAGACAGAATGCAATTACAGTTTTTGAAATAATTTCAAAGGACAGTGAGTTTTCAGAATCTTTGAAAAATGTTTTTAAAAGATATGTGAAGGTAAATGAAAAATATTATATCAATGTAATGGAGGAAGTAACGAACAGTATACTAAATGAACTCAGTCTGGATGATTTGATAGAAAGACTGATGAAGGTGGAGTATAACACTGATTCAAATACTCCTGATACTTACTGTCTAAGCCGTCTCATTTACATCAATAAAATTATATATGAAACAAGGGAGGGAAATATGGAAAAACACCGGAGTTTAAAGGCTCAAGTGCTGCCGCATCACAGGTAGTACAATATTTTATTACAAACAGGCAGGAAAATAAAATCAAAGGCTATCAGCAGAGACTTGCAAACACATTGATTTCAAAAGATTATGGTCGCTTTATTGAGATAATGTTACAGTTGTCATCATATACAGAGGTACCTTTCGTATTTATGCATAAGCTGATACAGGACTTTGAGGCAAACAAAAATTTGGCATATAATTTTATAAATTCGCTTATTGTAAGCAGTAAAAGAAAAGATGATACTCAAGAGGGAGGAAAGAGTAATGAAAAATAAGGCTTTAACTTTAACAGTGGTAGCAAGTATGACTTCAAACTATGGAGAGGGACTTGGAAATGTAGGAAGTGTTCAGAAGGTATATAAGAACGGCAAGGCTTATGCTATTCGTTCAAGAGAAAGTATGAAAAATGCCATAATGGTACAGAGCGGTCTTTATGACGATTTAAAAGTGGAGCAGGATGGAAAAGTGGATCAAAAGGCTGTATCAAAGGATATAAATGTAGCAAATAACAGAGCCTTAGAGGGCGGTTATATGAGTACGATAGGTGACAGAAAGATTAGAAGAAGTTCTTTTTATCTTACAGATGCCATTTCATTTTATCCGTTTGTAAATGAGACAAGATTCCATAATAATCTGTATCTGGCACAGACATTTGCTAAGGAAAACGGTATAAATATTCAGGAAAAAGCTGCAAATGCAGGGCTTATGCCTTATCAATATGAATATGACAAGTCCTTAAAAAGGTACAGTATAACCATTGATTTGGATAAGGTCGGAATTGATGAAAACTATGATACCAAGGCTGAAAAGGGAGAAAGAGCATATAGAGTAAAGGCTCTTCTTAATGCGATAAAAATCTGTCTATGGTTGTTAGAGGAAATATGGACAATGCGGAGCCGATATTTGTAGTAGGCGGTATAGGAGATAAAAAGACTCACTATTTTGAAAATGTGGTTCATATAGAAGCAAACAAACTGAAGATAGAAGAAGATTTAAAAGCTAAGCTTAAAGAGGGATACAGAGCTGCTTTGTTAAAAGGCTACAACTTCGAAAATGAGAATGAAATAGAAGCCGAACTTAATGCAGGTTCTGTAGATGAATTCTTTGCAAACTTGAGCAAAGAGGTGGATGAATATTATGAAAGCATTGAGAATTAAACTTAGACAAAATCAAGCTTCATATACCAGAGAGGAAACAGTCAACAATCGCATGACCTATCCGCTTCCTTCGTTTTCAACAATTATAGGGGCTCTACATAATGCCTGCTGTTACACTTCCTACCATGAGATGAAAGTAAGCGTGCAGGGAAAGTACAGAAATATGCAAAGGGAGCTTTATGTAAATCATGCTCTTCTTAATAATCTGGAAGATGATAGAAGTATACTGATATATAATCAGAATCCGGATGCATTAAACACAGGCTTTATTAAAGTCGCAGAAGCTTTAAAATCTCAGGGCAACAGCTTTAAAGACAAAAAGACTATACAGATATTTGATGAAGATAAGCTGGAAGAGTATATAAGTATAAAAAATATTGCAGTTGAACTGAAAACTGAGACCAAAAAGCAAATTGATGATAAAGAGAAGGCATGGAAGGAAGAAAAAAAGCTTATAAAGGATAGGCTAAGTAAACTTGAGGCAAAATCTGATGAAGCCTTGGAACTTAAAAAAGCTATAGATGATAAAGACTCAGAAATAAAGACATTGAAAGCTGATTATAAGAAAGAGTTTTTTCAAAAAGTAGATGAGCCTTTAAGCCATTTTAAGACATTGACTAAAAGCGTGCAGACTCAGGAAGTACTTTATGATATTGAACTGGTTATTCATATAAGTTCCGATGAAGAGGTATTAAAGGATATACTGGAAAATCAAAACAATTTAGTTTCACTTGGTAGAAGTGAGGACTTTATAGAACTCTTGGAGATGAAGGAAGTTGAACTTAGCCAAGGTATAGATGGTGAGCATGAATTATCTGACGGATATTCCATGTATGTAAATATTGACTGTATAAACATAGAAAATCCTGAAGAAGGGGATTACTTCCTTGCAAGAGAAGGTACAAAAAAGCCTGCAAAGGGTACAATATACTATGTATCAAAGGACTATAAAATAGAAGGAAAAAAACGAGTATTTAATAAAATACCCTGTCTATTCTCTTCAATTATAGGAATCGGGGAGATACAAAAAAATTATATATATGATCCTGACGGAAAGTATATAGTGAATTTAAATTGAAATATTTACTCGTAGTTATAAGTGGATTTAATTCATTTATTCTGATATTTGGACTTAAGCTTAAATGAATATAATAAGCTTTAGGTCCATTTTAAGTACAAAAAAAGGGAGATATGAGATGGAAATAAAGGATGAATTGGCTGAGATTTATAAAAAAAATATAAAGCAAAAAGAAAAATGAGACAATTTATGAACATACAAAACAATCTGCTTTTTAAAACTTGAAGAATTAAAAGATATAGTTGATATAGAGGATATTGATTTAATTACAGAGGCTTGTATATTCCATGATTTTTGCAAAAGTAAATCCGTTATTTCAGCGAAGACTTGAGTCAGGTAAAAAAATGGATGAGAACAAGGAGATAGGGCATAATATTCTTTCTTTTTATATGGCAAAGAATTATCTTGAAGAATATAGCAAAGAAGATAGGAATATAATTCTATATGCTATATTAAATCATCATAATTATGTTGACAATTTTGATGTTATAGATGATAAAAGAGACTTGATAAGTGAAAATCTGAAATCCATATCCGCTGAAGTATTTAAAGACGATGAGATAGATTTTTTTAAAAATATAGGTTTGAGAGAATTGGCGGTAATTAAAAAACTTAGAACTAATCCATCAAAGAAGTCAATACTTGTAAAAGGTTTTTTACATAAATGTGATTATGCGGCAAGTGCACATAGTAAAATTGATATGCCGAATTTACATTTGGAAAGCAGATTGGAAAAGCTGAAAGATGAATTTGTCGGTAAGGGATTTTCAGACGGTTGGAATGAGATGCAAAGATTTGCAAAAGAGAATACAGACAGTAATTTAATACTGATAGGTTCTACCGGACTTGGAAAAACAGAGGCTTCTCTTTTGTGGATAGGGAATAATAAGGGTTTTTATGTGCTTCCTTTAAAAACTGCGATCAATGCAATGTATAGAAGAATTAAGAATACTTTATATAAAGATGATTATACCGAAAATCTTGGGTTGCTTCATGGTGAGCTTGAAAATATATATTTAGAAGATGAAAGTCCTGCTACAGTAAGCAGTGAAACTGAAGAAAGCATGAAGTTTTGGGAGTATTATGGACTTACCCGTGCTATGTCACTGCCGGTAACAATAACTACTCCGGATCAGGTATTCAGATTTGCTTTTAAATATTGTTCCTATGAATTACAGCTTGCTACTTACAGCTATTCAAAAATGGTTATAGATGAGATACAGGCATATTCACCCGATATATTGGCGACCCTTGTATATTCTTTACAACTTATAGATATGGTGGGAGGTAAGTTTGCAATTACTACAGCAACATTGCCGCCATTTATAAAAGATTTATTACAAGAGGGTATAGATAAAAAAATAGACTATAAAGAAGATACTTTTTTGAATAATAAGATAAGACATAGAGTAAGCCTAAGACATAGTGCTATCAATATGGATGATATTAAAGCCTTTATAGAGGATAAATACCATCAGGAAAGTATGAAGTTTTTGGTTGTGGTAAATACGGTAAGAAAAGCACAAAGTATTTACAGAGAACTTAAGTCATGGCTTGATGAAAATGATATTGAGATAGAAATGAATTTGCTACATTCAAAATTCACAGTACAGCATCGAAGTGAAAAAGAAGATGCCATATTGAAGGACGGTGAAAGCAAATGTAAAAAAAGAGTTATTTGGATTTCTACACAGGTAGTTGAAGCGAGTCTTGATATCGACTTTGACTATTTATTTACAGAATTATCTGACTTGAGCTCTCTATTACAAAGACTTGGAAGATGCAACAGAAAAGGCTTAAAGTCTGTAGATGAATTTAACTCCTATGTATATCTTGATATAGATGAAAATTTGCTTATAAAGTACAGTGACAATAATGCCTATGCCTCAGGTGGGATTATATATAAATCTTTGTATGAACTCAGCAAGGCGGCATTGCTTGAATGGGAAACTGAAAATAATACCGGGCTATTTTCCGAAGCGGATAAAAACAAGCTGATTGAGAATTATTTTACTAAGAAAAAGATAGAGGAATATGACAAGATGTATAGCAGTATTTATAGAGAATATCTTGCTGAATATAAAAGAATGCACGATCATCTTGTATACATAATACCTGATTCAAAGAATGCTAAAGAAGTAACTAAGGAGTTTAGAAATATAATCAGCAGAAGAGTTATACCACAGTCTATATATGAGGATAAGCAGGAAAACATAATTGGTATAATTGATGAAATTGAAGAAAAAAGAAAGCTTATAGGAAGGACAAAAAGTACACAGGAAAAACAGAAACTAAGGGTAGATATACTTCGCTTGAAAAATGAGTTTAGAAAGTTCACTTTAAACATAAGTTTAATGGAACTGGACAAGGATAAAGACTATTGTGTGGTGGATAATGAGAAAATTATTATTTCCACACGAGTTTATAATAAAGAGTATGGGATAATAAAAAGAAAAAAAGAGGGTAGTGGCAGTATATTTTTTTATGATGTATGAAAAAAATCACAGGAGTAATGATATATTATTATTTTTGTATGTAGAAGAAAGCTTTGGCTGTTTCATAATGATATAGCAATGGAAGATGAGAATGAGCTTGTACAGATAGGAAAATTTATAGACAGTAATTCATACTCATCTGAACGAAAGCATATAATGATAAATGAGGAGATAAATATAGATTTTGCAGAGAGTTCAGGGTAATTCATGAAATAAAGAAGAGCAGGAAAATCGAAGATGCTTCTGTTTGGCAGCTTAAATATTACTTGTATTATTTAAAGAGATATGGTGTGGAAAATATTGAGGCAAAGCTTGATTATCCGCTGTTAAAAAAGACTGTAGATGTGAGTCTTACAGAAAAGGATGAAGAAAAGCTGGAGCAGATACTTGAGAATATCAAGGTGATAATTAAATCAGACTATATACCTGAATGCTTAAACAACAATATATGTAAGAAATGTGCATACTTTGATTTGTGCATGATATAGGAAAGAGGGGGAAATGAAAAATAGTCTATATATTTATCAAAACGGTGAGTTAAGTAGAAAAGACAACACCTTGAGGTTTACCGGTGAGGAAGGCGTTAAAAAGGATATACCTGTTAACAGCATTTCAGAGATTTATTTTTTCGGTGAAGATACGGTTAATACCAAACTTATCACTTTTTTGGCACAGAATAATATAATAGTGCATTTTTTTAATTATTATGATTTTTATGTGTCAAGTCTTGTACCGAGAGAAATGAAAGTCTCCGGAAAGCTGTTGGTAAAACAGGTTGAACATTATACGGATAAAGAAAAAAGAATTGAACTTGCAAAAGAGTTTGTAAAATCAGCAGGTAATAATATCTATAGAAATCTTCGCTACTATAACGGCCGTGGTAAAGATGTAAAGGATGCAATGAATGAGATAACATATTTGCTGAAAGAAGTAGACAGTTGCGACAACATACAGCAGCTGATGGGAGTTGAAGGTAATATTCATAAAATATATTACAGTAAATGGAATGTAATCATAGATCAGGAAACGGACTTTACTACTAGGGTTAAGCGACCGCCTGATAATATGATAAATACTCTGATTTCATATATAAACAGTCTTGTGTATACGACAGTACTGGGAGAAATATATAAGACACAATTGAATCCTACAATAAGCTATTTACACGAGCCGGGAGTCAGCAGATTTTCACTAAGCCTTGACATTGCTGAAATATTTAAACCGCTTATTGCAGACAGATTGATTTTTTCTTTATTAAATAAAAATCAAATAAAAGAAAAACATTTCTCGAAAGGACTTGATTACCTGCATTTATCAGAACAGGGTTCTAAAATAATATTGGCAGAGTATGATAAGAGATTAAAACAAACTATCATGCATAAGGAACTTGGTAGAGAAGTTAGCTACAGATACTTAATAAGACTTGAGTGTTATAAGATGATAAAACATCTGTATGATGAGAAAAAATACGATGCTTTTGTAATGTGGTGGTAATTATGTATGTAATACTTGTATACGATATTTGCAAAGAGGGAAATGGACAAAAAAGATGGAACAGGGTATTTAAGTTATGCAAGCAGAATCTTGTACATATTCAAAAATCTGTTTTCGAAGGAGAAATATCTGATGCAGATTTATTTAAGCTTGAAGGATCAATTGAAAAGGAAATAGATAAAAGTACCGACTCTGTAATAATATTCAAAAGCAGAAATGAAAGATGGCTTGATAAAAATGTAATAGGATTGCAGCAGGATGATCCGTTTATGATATGACATTATCTTTGCAGTATTGAAATAACTATATAAAATACGTTGTCGACCTAATATAGCTATAAGATATGGGTAGGTCGACAAATGGTATAGATAAAGGCTTGGATGGACTAAAAAGGGATAAATTATAAAAATGTCTGCATTGCAGGAATCATTTATTTATCGGTCGACAAAAAAGTGCTTTTCAAGCGGCATAAATAGGTGGTATGATATGGACGGATTTGAACATAACCAGATTGGAATGTAAAGCATGTCTGCATAGATGCGGCAAATCTGGGGACTGCATTTGAACATAACCAGATTGGAATGTAAAGACTCCTGCGCTCTTACCGTCTGCAAACTCCTGTGTATTTGAACATAACCAGATTGGAATGTAAAGTCTACCTGTAGTGGCAGACTTTACGCGGGCATATCTATTTGAACATAACCAGATTGGAATGTAAAGGGAAAAAAAGATGATGGAGTTTTGTAGCTCTTTTCTTTATTTGAACATAACCAGATTGGAATGTAAAGTTGCCATAGCTTCACATCCTTTTTATACCCATAGTTCCATTTGAACATAACCAGATTGGAATGTAAAAGTCTTTTTGTAACTGCTTTTTATGTAACATCCCCTATCTATTTGAACATAACCAGATTGGAATGTAAAGAACAATCAGTTTCACAAGGTCTATTTACTGCTTTTTATTTGAACATAACCAGATTGGAATGTAAAGTCAAAGCTTGCTTCTGTCAAGTTTGCTGACAAGAATATTTGAACATAACCAGATTGGAATGTAAAAGCTTCAAAAATTTGCGTCTATTGCTCAGTCGGCTTTTTAATTTGAACATAACCAGATTGGAATGTAAAAGTATATTTAGGCAGTAACAGGTCGTCACAAAGTATAATTTGAACATAACCAGATTGGAATGTAAAGTGAAAAACATGGTCTAAACATGTAGTAGAATGGTTTTGATTTGAACATAACCAGATTGGAAATGTAAAGACGGCTGAAGATATGACAAAAGGCATACAAGGACATGATTTGAACATAACCAGATTGGAATGTAAAGATTAAAGGGGACAAGACAGATGCTAAGTCCCCTGTATTTGAACATAACCAGATTGGAATGTAAAGTTGAGCAAATACTCAATTTCATATCCAGTCTTTTTTTCATTTGAACATAACCAGATTGGAATGTAAAGTAATCAACCATAGTGCCAACTACACCATTGACATTATTTGAACATAACCAGATTGGAATGTAAAGAAGAGCAAGACGAAGTGTGGAACTCGCACATTGGATATTTGAACATAACCAGATTGGAATGTAAAGTTTACAGTGGCTTAATATCTTAATATTTAATTTTTCATTTGAACATAACCAGATTGGAAATGTAAAGACGACTGCCCCCGCCTCGTATGCCTTACGTGCAACTCATTTGAACATAACCAGATTGGAATGTAAAGTTATGAAAAGAAAAATAGAATGCGGCTTGCAAAGGCAAATTTGAACATAACCAGATTGGAATGTAAAGAATGATTTTATAAAAAGAAGCCATGCAAAAACCGGCATTTGAACATAACCAGATTGGAATGTAAAGGTATCATACAAAGGTCAGGCAATTTATTTTGTACCGATTTGAACATAACCAGATTGGAAATGTAAAAGGCTGATATTATTCGTGATACAGATAAAGAGCTTGAATTTGAACATAACCAGATTGGAATGTAAAAGTATAAGAATATAACATCTATTTGTATGTATCCTTATTTGAACATAACCAGATTGGAATGTAAAGGTATCATACAAAGGTCAGGCAATTTATTTTTGTACCGATTTGAACATAACCAGATTGGAATGTAAAAGGTTAATTTAAGGCAGCCTGAAGGGTGGATTTATTCAATTTGAACATAACCAGATTGGAATGTAAAGACTCAAAGGGCAATGGAGCAGCAGCTTTTTGAAATTATTTGAACATAACCAGATTGGAATGTAAAGTTGTCGGCATTTACAATCTTACTTGCAAGTATTCCCATTTGAACATAACCAGATTGGAATGTAAAGTTTTTTTAAGTGCTGCACTCATTTCTGCTGATGGTATTTGAACATAACCAGATTGGAATGTAAAGGTTAATTTAAGGCAGCCTGAAGGGTGGATTTATTCAATTTGAACATAACCAGATTGGAATGTAAAGTCAACTAATATGTCTCTATCTCCCATAATGTCCAAATTTGAACATAACCAGATTGGAATGTAAAGTTTTTAATTATTTGATTATTACTATATTACAATATTCATTTGAACATAACCAGATTGGAATGTAAAGTTTTAATTATTTGATTATTACTATATTACAATATTCATTTGAACATAACCAGATTGGAATGTAAAGGCAGGAGAAGACCATCTATTCAAAAAAATCGGAGAAGATTTGAACATAACCAGATTGGAATGTAAAGGATGATATAAAAAAATGAGCCTGTGACAAAGACAGGATTTGAACATAACCAGATTGGAATGTAAAGTTTTGAAAACACCTCCCGAATCGCCCTCATGCTTAGATTTGAACATAACCAGATTGGAATGTAAAGAAAAACTTAACCACCTGCTTTGCATTCTCCGAAGTGAATTTGAACATAACCAGATTGGAAATGTAAAGGTCATATATTTAATTTCTTCATCCATGCCTTCACTGATTTGAACATAACCAGATTGGAATGTAAAGGAATCTTATTGTCAGTTTTTACGGTCGGTATGGCCATTTGAACATAACCAGATTGGAATGTAAAGTCTTTTGCGGGGCTTGCAAGTCTCATAAGACCCGTATTTGAACATAACCAGATTGGAATGTAAAGTCCCACAATGCTATAAGCTTACCTGCTCCAACCGCCATTTGAACATAACCAGATTGGAATGTAAAGAAGGATGTACTGACTGCAATCGAAGAGATGCAAAAAGGATTTGAACATAACCAGATTGGAATGTAAAGTTTATAAATAAAATCACAGAATTACTTGATAAATTTATTTGAACATAACCAGATTGGAATGTAAAGGCACCTATGTACGCAATGTCATTAACTTAACGTTTGGAGCATACTCTTGCAAATAAGGGTATGCTCTTTTTCTTTCACTTTTACTATTATTAGCTTAAAAAGAGCATAGTTCACCAGTTTAAATCGAAATACTTATTCAGTTTAGAAACTTCGCTTATGTGTATTCGAGAAATTTGCTGCAAGCTGTCCTTTAGTTCTGTGATAATGTCTATCATGCCTTATCGGCACTACATTTTTGCTTATTTCATCATACAATGCCTGTAGTAGCGCTACTTTTTTATTTCCATCTTTTTCTATAAGAATGTATATTAGGTCATTTTTCAGAAGTCCGATACTTAGGTTTCGGTTTAACTGCATTGTATGTTTATAATCATTCTTTAGGTGCTCCTGGCTACTTTCTTCTATATCACAGATTATATCTTCTGCAAGATTGCTAACATAAATAGTGCTGTTAATGTCCTGCTCAATAAGCACTGATTTTATCCCTGTGAAATTTTCGATTTTTAATCTGTCTTTCAAAACTTCATAGGCCGTCTCTATACCACAGCGCATATGATACAGTTCTGCAAAGCATTCCTCCGGAAATTTATCCCGTGGAAGATTAGTAGCGAAAATTTCTGACTTTCCATCATCTAAACACACCTTTACAAATCTCATTGAAAAGGAATCTCTGCTCATCATGATAGTTTCTTCTTTTTTGCCAATATAATTTCTCCTTCTAGCCTTTGTTAATGTTATGTCGACATCCTCATCATTTGATTTTAATTCTTTCTGTTCAGCCTTATAGTCACTTGTTTTTAGTCTTGCTACAAAATACACTCCATAATCTATAAAATTCAAAAATGCCGGTGTCGAAGGATAACCTCTATCCATAACAACAAGATAGGGATATCTGTTTCCAATTGTATCCTTTATTCCTTTTAACTGTTCCCGGGCTACTCGCATCTCATCAAACTTTACGGTATTAATACTGCTTTCCAGAATAAAGCGATTAAGAACGTCGTAAATACATCCCAGCCCAATCTGAGCACATGGTTTTCCTCCTCTCACTGAGGCACTTCCGTATTTCTCGATGGTTTCATCAGTTGTAGGAATATTTATATCAGATCCATCTGCAGCTAAAATAAGGAATCCTTTATAGGTATATGGTTCTACCTCTTCATCCCGGTAAAAATTTTTATTATGTTCCTGATAAAGAAACTTAAATGCGTCCGGATTTAATTTCATCCTTTGCTTTTAGATAACTCGGGTTTAGATATTTCTGTTCCCGGATGTGTTGTTTTTCATATAATTTCGCAGCTCCATTTTGAGAGTAAAGGTCCTTGCGATTAATCATAGAATACACTAAATCTTCTAGTGGCATCTTTCTACGTCTGACAAGAGTGTTTGTTTTGCCACCACGACATACCTCAAGAAATACATCTGAAAGAATATTATTCTGATCTTTTAATAGTCTATTCTGTGATTTTCTCACTACAGCCCTCCAATTATTTAATCCTCATCATAAACAAGACGAGGTTTCTTCTTAGCATAGGCTGCCTTCAAATATGGAATCTGCTCCCCAGTAACTGCACCCGGATTCGCTTTCACTGTCTGCACAACCTTGCCATCAATACGTTTGTTTTCAACAAGGCTGGCATAATAATACTTTTCACCTCTATATTCTTTTGTAAGTATTTTTATAAACATGCTACACCTCGTGATTTTTCTCACTACAAGTATAGCATAATTATCGTTTTTAAACTATCTTTTTGTAATATTTTTCTCACTACTCTTAAGTTAATGACATTGCCTATGTACGCCATTTCTACTGTCGGCCTTATGCATTTGAACATAACCAGATTGGAATGTAAAGGTCTATCGTTTAAATTTGAATACCCATTTAACACAATTTGAACATAACCAGATTGGAATGTAAAGTAACTATTATAATGCAGGGATTGATATGCTACTTGATTTGAACATAACCAGATTGGAATGTAAAGTCTTCTCTGACATAATTTCTTTTTCCTTAATCATCATTTGAACATAACCAGATTGGAATGTAAAGCGAAATCCCCTTGTAGCAATGCTCGCAAACCTGCATTTGAACATAACCAGATTGGAATGTAAAATTGTCATTGAATGGAATCTTCTTGTTATCTTTAAACATTTGAATATAACCAGATTGGAATGTAAAACTACAACACATCAATATTTAGAAAGCTGATGGCCCAAATTTGAATATAACCAGATTGGAATGTAAAAAAATACAAGGCCAAGGAAAGAAGGCCACTTACAAAATTTGAATATAACCAGATTGGAATGTAAAAGTAACAGAATGGATGGTGTAGAACAGCTGGTACAGGATTTGAATATAACCAGATTGGAATGTAAAAGGAGTCCTGGGACAGAGCCAAGAGGATGGCAGCATCATTTGAATATAACCAGATTGGAATGTAAAGTAAGTAAAAGCATGGTGACCGCTGTAATTGATAATTATTTGAATATAACCAGATTGGAATGTAAAGTGATTTTAGACCTTATAGAATTCAACTGGGATATGATTTGAATATAACCAGATTGGAATGTAAAGTAAATTTAAGGTCGAACTGGGCATTATGTGCCATCAGAATTTGAATATAACCAGATTGGAATGTAAAGTCTGCCGTCCTCATCTGTAAGCTCACCGTCAAGGCTATTTGAACATAACCAGATTGGAATGTAAAGGAAAGCTTCTCATTGCTTAAGGGTATGCAGTAAAAATTTGGACATAACCAGATTGGAATGTAAAGTATCTACAATAATCTTCTCTAAAACCTTCCATTCTATTTGAACATAACCAGATTGGAATGTAAAGTTCGTAAGCGTCAATTCAAGTACGCCTCCCAATAAATACACTTCCACTATAAAATAAGCTTATACTAAATATGTGGAGGTGCCTATGGCTAAATATCCTAATGAAGAAAAAGAGCAATTGATTGAGGAGTTTAAAAATAGTGGATTAAGTATCACAAGCTGGGCTAGGAAGAATGGATTACCTATTTCAACAGTCACAAGATGGGTGAGTAAACATGATAAGAAATCAAAGCACTCTAAGGATGTTAAATTTATTGAAATCAAGACAACACAAGCCGGTAAGACCCTAAAGATGGAGATAGGTGCTGTCAACATTGTAGTGGATAGATATACCGATCTTGAACTACTTGCAAAGGTGATCAAGGTGGTGAATGAAATAAATGTTTAACTATGACAACTATCGTGTAATTCTTTCTTGTGGTGCTACTGATATGAGGAAAAATATAAACGGATTAGCTGAAATTGTTTATAGTAATTTCAACCTTGATACAAGAGATAAGGTAATATTTGCTTTTTGTAACAATGCGAGGGATAGGATAAAAGCTTCTTGTATGGGAAGATAATGGATTTTTGGATTCATTTTAAAAAGAATTGAAAAAAAGGACATGTGGTTTGACCGTCACAAAGTGATACAGAAATCACTATGGATTTATTAATAGACGACTTGAAAAATATAATCATGGCACCGGGAATAAAACAAAAAATAAAGCGTAGTGAAGTCTTCAAAAAGTATTGATTTTAATGGATTTACCATAGATTTTATAGTATAATCTTTACATAAATATTTGAGATTTGGAGGTCCGGTAAAATGAAAACTATAGATGAATTGCAAGCAGAAATTGCCGGACTTAAGGCTATCTTACATGATAAAGACAAAGAGATTAAGACTTTAGAAAAAGTAAAAAAAGAAAAGGACAAAGAGATTGAGACTTTAGAAAAAAAGTAAAAAAAGAAAAGAGTGAACAGATTGCTAAGTTAAATAAATTAAATAATTGGTATATGGAGCAACTGAAATTAAAAGCAAAAGAGAAATTTGGCAAATCAAGCGAAAAAGCTATTGATGGACAACTTTCTCTTTTTGATGTCTTCAATGAGGCTGAAACATTTAGAGAGCCAATTCAAAGTGAGCCACCACAGGAAAGTATTATACCTGAGCATAAAAGAAGAAAAGCTAAAAAGGGAAGTAAGTTTAATGACATTCCTGTTGAGGTAGTTGAATATAAATTAGATGAAAGTGAACAGGTATGTGATAACTGCCACAGCCCTCTTACAGTTATGAAGAAAGAGATAAGAAAAGAACTGGTGGTAGTCCCTGCTGAGGTTAAGGTTATAGAGCATGTGACTTATGTTTATAGTTGCAGAAACTGTGACAAGAATGGAGAGAGTGGCTTTATAAAGATAGCACCTCATCCTAAAGCTCTTATTAAAAAGAGTGTAGTATCACCAAGTTTTATGTCTTATATAATGAATCAAAAGTACACACTTGCACTACCGCTATATAGAATGGAGCAAGAGTTTAAAAGATTAGGCTTTGAGATATCAAGACAAAATTTATCTAATTGGATCATAAAAGGAGCTAATCTTCTAAAGCCTATATACGAGCAGATAAAGCTTAGTCTACTAAATGAGACACTACTCCATGCAGATGAAACTGTCCTGGAGGTATTACATGAACCCGGAAAGGAAGCAGGAAGCAAGTCATATGTATGGGTGTATAGAACAAGCAAATACAATACACATCCTGCAGTATTGTATGAATATACCCTTGGTCGAAGCGGAGACTATGCTAAAAAGTTTCTTGAGGATTGGAAAGGAACTTACCTTCACTGCGATGGGTACACCGGATATAAAAAGCTTATGGATAAGACCTTATGCGGATGCCTTGTACATGCAAAGAGAAAGTTCTATGAAGCATACGAAGTTAATAGTAGTAATGAGTATGCAAAACAAGGGGAGGCTTATCTAAGGAAACTATTCTGCTTGGAAGATAAGGCAGATGAATCCGGTCTTACATTGGAAAAGCGACTGGAAATGAGAAAAACCAATTCCAAACAAGTACTTGACGAGTTCTATAGTTGGATTTCACAAATAGAATCAAAAATCCTTCCTAAGAGTTTAATGGGGAAGGCTATTACTTATGCAATAAATCAAAAAGAGTACTTAGAGAACTTTCTAAAGGATGCAAGAATACAATTAAGTAATAATCTTGCTGAACAAAGTGTGAAGCCATTTGTTATAGGTAGGTCTAATTGGCTATTTGCGAATACACCTAACGGAGCTAATGCATCTACATTGATATATAGTATAATTCAAAGTGCAATACTTAATAACCTGATACCACAAAAATATCTTACATTTGTTTTTGATACCATACAGTCAGGTGGAGATGCTTCGCTCTTAGTACCTTGGTCAGATGAGATTCCTGAGAGTTGTAAAAATAAAAAGTCGTAGGATTAGAATAATAAGTTCTAGTTCTATGACTTTTGCTCTATGTGTACTTAGCTTGACGCTTACGTAAAATTTAATCGGATCCGGAATCTCACCTGAAATCAAATCCTCAACATAACCAAAAGATTTTACATTTTTTGTTCTTGGTTGCTTTTTATCCTTATCCCAAAATGATTCATACATCTGAAGATAAGTACCTTTTTTCTTCTTTTCTTTTCTCAAAAAATAAGCCATAAACACTCCTAAAACTAAAGTACTATGAAGCACTATGGTTATAACATACTCTAAAATTTTTTTATCAAATTTTTTTAAAAATATTTTTTTATGTAAGAAAAAGCCTTTTAAAAATAAAGAGTTTAAAAAGAATTGCATAAAAATTAAATAGTTTGTTCAAAATTTAAAACGTCGGAAATTTCATAGTACTTCGACGGAAGACGGGTGGGTAGGTCGACAAATGTTGTAGATAAGGGCTTGGATGGACTAAAAAGGGATAAATTATAAAAATATTGTCATTGTCGGAATCATTTATTTATCGGTCGACAAAAAAAGTACTTTTCAAGCGGCATAAATAGGTGGTATGATATGGACGGATTTGGATATAACCAGATTGGAATGTAAAGTCTTGAAGAACCCCCACAATATGTTATATTTATTCATTTGGATATAACCAGATTGGAATGTAAAGAAAGAAGTTTCAGATGCTATAGAGAAGAATATAAAGCATTTGGATATAACCAGATTGGAATGTAAAGATCCTTAAAACGGCTTTCCATGTAACCAAGGCCTTCATTTGGATATAACCAGATTGGAATGTAAAGTGGAAATATTTAGAATGGTTGCTGACGAGTTCATCATTTGAATATAACCAGATTGGAATGTAAAGGAGAAGTACAGAGCAGCCGTTGATGAGTTCATGAAATTTGAATAGAAGCAGATTGGAATTTAAAGGACCTTATGGCAAGCTGGATATATCCCTTATACCCAATTTGAATATAACCAGATTGGAATATAAAAGTAACAGGGTTTTCTCCTTGTATAGTTTTAGTTTTTTAAGGTATCAAGATTGATTTTATAAAACTATGATACAATAGAGTATATAAAATTTACCGGATTCGTTTACTGAGCAGGGAATTTATAGGCTGATGACAGTTCCCAAAGGGGAACTTGAGGTTAAGAAAAGTAAAGCTTAAGTCGTACTTTTAAGCAAATGAAAGACTATATAGTGGAAAATCAAGGTTTGATTGGTAAGAGAGAGTTTTTGCAGCGTTCAATGCAGATTACAATTAATGTAGTGAAAATGCAATATTTAAGCCGAAATATAAGAGCTGTGGAAGAACAGGTGGCAGAAGTGGTAGATACATTAAATAATATGGTGCATAAATCTGAACTGTCAGAATTGGTTCTCGACCTTAGCAATCCACAGCTCAAATATGGATTTTTACTTTTGAACGGATAGCCTGTATAATCAGATCTTGCTTACAAGGAAATTTATAGCATAGCTAAAAAGAGTATTTATATTGTTGATAACTACATCGGAGTGAAAACTTTAGTTTTATTAAAGTGTGTAACTTCATCGGTAGAGGTTATTATATTCAGCGATAACATCGGCAAAGGACTACATACCCTTGAATATCAGGATTTTTATAGGGAATATTCATTTAGAAAGAGGGCATTCAAAAAATCCGGTGGAGAGTTTCATGACATATATATTATTATTGACTGGAATACCGAACATTAACAAACCTATTATTGTGGAACATCTTCTAAAGATGCAGGACAAAGAATTACGAGTATAACAGAAGTGGTTGATCAGATGATTTACACTGACATTATTAATAACCTCTTGAAAAATTTGGCATTGAAGTTAAGATAGAAGTAAAGTGGATTGGAATGTAAAGAATGATAATTTAAAAGTGTGGATTTTGTAGCAAAAAAAGGATTTGAATGCAACTAAGTTATAACTAAAATAGCAATTTTATTTGCGAATTTCATAGGCTAAACGCAGTTAGAGATATATAATTGAAGATCTAATAAATTATCTAATAGTATATAAAATAATACATAATATATGTCATAAAAAAATCATACAAGTTACATAAAAAGCTAGTCTTTGGAAGTTATAGACATAAAAATAAAAATCCCATGAAAGGTCAATGTCATTAACTTAAGAGTAGTGAGAAAAATATTACAAAAAGATAGTTTAAAAACGATAATTATGCTATACTTGTAGTGAGAAAAATCACGAGGTGTAGCATGTTTATAAAAAAATACTTACAAAAAGAATATAGAGGTGAAAAAGTATTATTATGCCAGCCTTGTTGAAAACAAACGTATTGATGGCAAGGTTGTGCAGACAGTGAAAAGCGAATCCGGGTGCAGTTACTGGGGAGCAGATTCCATATTTGAAGGCAGCCTATGCTAAGAAGAAACCTCGTCTTGTTTATGATGAGGATTAAATAATTGGAGGGCTGTAGTGAGAAAATCACAGAATAGACTATTAAAAAGATCAGAATAATATTCTTTCAGATGTATTTCTTGAGGTATGTCGTGGTGGCAAAACAAACACTCTTGTCAGACGTAGAAAGATGCCACTAGAAGATTTAGTGTATTCTATGATTAATCGCAAGGACCTCTACTCTCAAAAATGGAGCTGCGAAATTATATGAAAACAACACATCCGGGAACAGAAATATCTAAACCAGGTTATCTAAAGCAAAGGATGAAATTAAATCCGGACGCATTTAAGTTTCTTTATCAGGAACATAATAAAAAAATTTTTTTACCGGGATGAAGAGGTAGAACCATATACCTATAAAAGGATTCCTTATTTTTAGCTGCAGATGGATCTGATATAAATATTCCTACAACTGATGAAACCATCGAGAAATACGGAAGTGCCTCAGTGAGAGGAGGAAAACCATGTGCTCAGATTGGGCTGGGATGTATTTACGACGTTCTTAATCGCTTTATTCTGGAAAGCAGTATTAATACCGTAAAGTTTGATGAGATGCGAGTAGCCCAGGAACAGTTAAAAAGGAATAAAGGATACAATTGGAAACAGATATCCCTATCTTGTTGTTATGGATAGAGGTTATCCTTCGACACCGGCATTTTTTTGAATTTTATAGATTATGGAGTGTATTTTTGTAGCAAGACTAAAAAAACAAGTGACTATAAGGCTGAACAGAAAGAATTAAAAATCAAATGATGAGGATGTCGACATAACATTAACAAAAGGCTAGAAGGAGAAATTATATTGGCAAAAAAAGAAGAAACTATCATGATGAGCAGAGATTCCTTTTCAATGAGATTTGTAAAGGTGTGTTTAGATGATGGAAAGTCAGAAATTTTCGCTACTAATCTTCCACGGGATAAATTTCCGGAGGAATGCTTTTGCAGAACTGTATCATATGCGCTGTGGTATAGAGACGACTCTATGAAGTTTTTGAAAGACAGATTAAAAAAATCGAAAAATTTCACAGGGATAAAATCAGTGCTTATTGAGCAGGACATTAACAGCACTATTTATGTTAGCAATCTTGCAGAAGATATAATCTGTGATATAGAAGAAAGTAGCCAGGAGCACCTAAAGAATGATTATAAACATACAATGCAGTTAAACCGAAACCTAAGTATCGGACTTCTGAAAAATGACCTAATATACATTCTTATAGAAAAAGATGGAAATAAAAAAGTAGCGCTACTACAGGCATTGTATGATGAAATAAGCAAAAATGTAGTGCCGATAAGGCATGATAGACATTATCACAGAACTAAAGGACAGCTTGCAGCAAATTTCTCGAATACACATAAGCGAAGTTTCTAAACTGAATAAGTATTTCGATTTAAACTGGTGAACTATGCTCTTTTTAAGCTGATAATAGTAAAAGTGAAAGAAAAAGAGCATACCCTTATTTGCAAGAGTATGCTCCAAACGTTAAGTTAATGACATTGCATGAAAGGTGGGCTTTAGTAAATAGTGTTTGTTTTTTTGTCTACTAGTCTTATATCACAGTCAAGTGCATTCGCAATATTCTCAATACTTTTATAGTTTAAAGAATCTCGGGACAGCTTTACGGATAGAGCTTTTACATCTGTATCAAGTAAGCTTGCTAAATCTGATATTTTCATGTCCTTATCAAGCAAGCATTTTTTAATATTTTTTGCTATTCCCATAAACTTTATAACCTCCGGTTCTGATATAATATTTGACAGTAAGTATATAGTACATATATAAGATAGTCAAGTACGATATATATAATATCATAAATGATAAAGTTTTTATTATATAGTTAAAACAAGTATTGAACATAAAAAGTAAAAAAATATTGTTGGAAAAAGATAAAAAAAGTTATTAACAAGGCTTTGAGAAAGAAGTATAATAATATTATCAAAAAAACGATAGCAAAGGGACGAAGTATGAAAATAAATTTTAGTTTAAAAATAACCTAATTCCAATTGTGTAAGATATCCATTTGAATATAACCAGATTGGAATGTAAAGGATATTGACCTAAAAGTGTGGATTTTTGCAGGGAAACGATTTGAATATAACCAAATTGGAATGTAAATATGAAGCGTATTCATAAAATAAGGACTAAGACAGCATTTGAATAGAACCAGATTGGAATATAAAACTTAATACAGTGCTTTAGGTAGTAAATATACTACTTGGCTTAAATATAGGAGGACAAATATTGAAGTGGATAAAAAAACCTTGAATCTATTATTGACAAAAAAATACTCCGGGCAATTGTACTTTTTGCAATAGCATAAATACGGATTATTCAATGCATGTAATAGATGATAAGACAAATATGGGATATGGTGTTATATGGTGTAATGATTGTAAAAAAATGCATTTCATATATCGAGGATAAGAGTATCGCCCAATATGAAAAACACTTTGGTTCCGGAAGGATTAAAGTATTAAGTAATATTAGTAGTTTATGTCTAGTTTTACCGGAATTAAACATGTAATTAATAAAAAGATAGTATAAGAATCTATGTGTTATTGTTAGGAATAATTTTTTATGAAAACATATTATATATGGATTGCTACATTCGAAGAGAATGACTTTGAACAGTATTGGGATAATGAGCAATATGAAAATGAATTAAAATTTTTTAAGGATGTGCGTGGAGCTAAACCTGATAGTAGAATAAAGTGTGGATTTTGCAGGGAAACGGGATTGGAAGAACTCGATGAAAAGGACTTTTGGTTTTGCTTTAGGGCTTCTTTATGTAATGTACGTGAGCTTGCAAAAGATTATATCTCTGATTTGGATGAATTTGAGAGGGTGTGTCATGAAAAAGGGATTTTAGAAGGAAATGTTATTTGGGGAGTAGCTGTTAAAGATTTCCCAGATTTAGATCCGAAAGTTTGCAGTATGCATTATATTGATAAATTTTAAGTGTAAAGCTTTATTAAGTCCCTTTGTTTTGACCCTTCTAATGTGTTAATATATCAAAAAACTAAATCAGGTATGTGGGAGATATTTATGTACAAAATATTTGTATATGGGACTTTGAAATCTGAATATCTGCAAAATAAGCTTATAGGGCATACACTGGAGTCATATGATGCCAAGCTTGAGGGATATTCTATAAATACAGGTGAGAAGTATTTTAATGTAATTCCATATGATGGAGGATGTGTTAAGGGTAAGGTCTTACTTGTAAGTGAAAAGGATATACTTTATATAGACCAATGGGAATCTGTTCCTATGTATATTAAGGACAAAGTGAGGGTACATTCAAAATATGGTTATGAGGATGTATATATCTATATAAAGAAAGATAAAGAAGATAAGATAAAATTGCAGGATGATGTCTTGAATATGAGCAACAATGAAAATCTTGAAGCCACAATTGATGAGTTTGCAGGTGCTAGAGATACGGAGTTTCCTGTATGTGACATATATCTTAATTATCATATAGATTTAAGTGCAGGTGCTTTGAGTGATTCTAAGAAAAGTCAGGATATAATTACTGAGCAGGTAAAGGGTAAAGAGGTTTCATTTATAGGATATAAGGATTTGTATTATGAAAATTTTGGACAGCAGGTTTCGCTTTATTATACGGAGGATAATGAAAAGTCTACTTTGACTGTGATTATTCCTGTTTCCGCCTGTAATCCTGTAAGGCTTTGTGAAAAGGCTTTTTGTGGAAAACTTGAAATAGAAGGCAAAGATTTTGCAGATTACATTTATTCAAAATATAATCTAAAAGTATTAAAAAAACCTAAGGTGATAATCTATTCGTCAGGTGAAATTGATAAGTCCAAAAGGGTTGAGATTTTATCTGCTGGAGAAAGTGATGTTAAAAGTGCTGAGATTATAGAAGCGGCGGATACGGATATATCAAGAAGTGAAGATGTTAAAGTATACGCTTTTAATAATGTGAGAATATATATACCGAAGAGCTTTGGGCCTTGCTATATGGACAGATTGAAGGCGTTATTATTAATGTAAAAAGAACTGCCACATTTGATGTGACAGTCCTTTTAATAGAAACTATTTTTTAAACAGTTTTGCAAAGAAGCCTTTTTTCTTAGGCTCAGGCTTTATCAGTTTTCCGCCTTTGACACTCTTTATATCTGAGATATAGATACCGCTTACTACAGCTTTTACTTCTGTCTTTAGAGGTATCATTGCAAATACTTTTTCATCCGCCATGAGTGTCATTATTCTTGGTCCTACCTTGGCCTTTACTATGGGGACTTTCGTCCATTTCAGATACCAAGGCGTCTGCTCATATACAATCTTAGGCAGACCTGATTCTTTTATTTTCAGTTTCTTTTTATCTATAATAAGCATCGAAACCGTTTGTTTGGCAGCTTCCATAGCTGCCTGTGACTCTACCTGCTTTGTCTCCATTTTTCTTCCGAAAAAATAGAGGGCAACTAAGGCAGCAAGTAATATAACGAGTATGACAATAAGAATTGTCAAAAATGTTCTCACTTTTAATTCCTCCAAAAATAAAAAATTGTGAAGTATCACTGTCGACAATTATATCAAAATCTTAACAATTTATCAACAAATTCTCAATATGATACCGATAAGTCTAATTTAAGTTTGAAGATATTGTGATATAATAGCCCTATAATGTTTTTTAGGAGGCTATATGAGAAAGATACTTATTGTTATAGATATGCAAAACGATTTTATTGACGGAAGTCTGGGTACTAGGGAAGCTGTGGGCATAGTAGAATATGTTAAGAAAAAAATCCTTACATATGATAAGAGGGATGTGTTTGCAACTATGGATACGCACAAAGAGAACTATCTTGATACTCAGGAGGGTAAAAATCTTCCCGTATCACATTGTATAGAAAATACTGAGGGTTGGGAGCTGAATAATGAAATAGCAGGGCTTATATATCCTGAGAATGTATTTAAGAAGCCGACTTTTGGAAGTGTGGAGCTTGCTAAAAAGATAAGTGAGATAGCTAAAGAGGGAGAGATTGAAATAGAGTTGGTCGGACTTTGTACGGATATATGTGTGGTTTCCAATGCTCTGCTTTTGAAGGCGTTTTTACCAGAGACAAGAATAAGTGTAGATTCTTCCTGCTGTGCCGGTGTTACGGTTGAAAAGCATAACGCCGCACTTGAGACTTTAAGAAGTTGCCAGGTGAATATAGAATAAGGTTTTAGATTGATTAAAAGTCTTACATTCAAGTTTTACTTGTTTGTAGGGCTTTTTTGATTTCACAAATTGTTCACAGAATAACAGATTTTTTTAAGTTTCATTTCAGCTTGAGATTGTATCCTTAATGCATCAAAGGAAAACAAACCTTTAAAAAATAAAAAAGAGGTATACATATGAAGAAGAATATAAATAAAAAAAATAAGGCGATAGCTTTATCGCTGGCCGGAATGGGACTTATGTTAAGCCTTGGTGCTTGCAGTAATGTAGGAGCCAATGCGGCTACACTAAGTGCAAATGTAAGCAATCAGGATACTAAGGGAAGTACCACAAATATAAGTGTGGACAATAACACTGTCAGTATAAACGGAGACGGTGCAAGCAGTGAAGGCAATGTGATAACTGTAAGCAAAGCAGGCAATTATAATTTTACCGGTACTTTGGATGAGGGACAGATAATTGTGGATGCTGACGGTGATGTAAACTTTACATTCAACAATTTCAGTATTTCATATTCCAAGGATGCTCCGATAGTGGTAAAGAAAGGAAAATTAAATATCGTATCGGCGGACGGCACGGACAATAAGGTAAGTGACAAGAGAGCTGCCAATACAGAGGATGAAAACGGTTCAAATGAAAGCTCAAAAGAGGCATATGATGCGGCCATCTATGGCGAAGCTGATATAAATCTTAGCGGAAGCGGCAAGCTTACTGTAGAAGGCGGCTATGAGGACGGAATACACAGTAAGTCAAACTTGACTGTTGAGAGTGGAAATTATTCCGTTACGGCTTCACACCACGGACTGAACGGAAAGAAAACTTTGGTTGTAAAGAACGGTACTTTTGATGTTACTACTGTAGAGGATGCATTACATTCAAAGGGCGATGTTACTGTAGAAAACGGTGAAATAAATATAAACGCAGGTGATGATGCGGTGCATGCCGACAATACACTTACCGTCAAGGACGGAAAGATAAATGTTGCAGCTTCCAATGAGGGACTTGAAGGTATCACTGTAAATATTGAAGGTGGAGACATTACAGTCAATTCAAGCGATGACGGCGTGAATGCGGCAGGTGATACCGAGGACGGATCGCAGGCAAGCTACGTTATAAATATTTCAGGCGGTAACTTAAGGTGGTACCGGGCGGTGACGGTATAGATTCAAACGGTGATCTGAATATCTCAGGAGGAAATATATTTATAGACGGTCCGTCTGACGGTGGTAATGCACCTGTTGACTATGACGGAACCGCCACTATAACAGGCGGAAGCATACTTGCTACCGGAAACTCAGGTATGTTTGAGGGATTAGGCGGCAACGGCTCAACTCAGTTAAGTATTATATATTATCTTGACAGCAATGTTACGCCGGGAAGTACCATAAAGCTTACCGATGAATCGGGTAATGAGATATTCTCGTCGGCAGATCAGACTCAGAGCTACAATGCGGTACTTTATAGCAGTGATAAGCTTGAGAGTGGAAAGAAATATGATATAAGTGTCGGTGACAGTAAGGAGTCTGTAACATTGGAGAGCGGATCCAATACTGTCGGAAACCGTCAGGGCGGAATGGGGCAGCCACCGCAGGGAGGTTCACAGGGTGGAGGTAACGGAGACCGTCAGGGTCAGCCGCCGCAGATGAACGGAAACGGTAGAGAGCAGGGCGGAATGGGACAGCCACCACAGGGAGGTCCGCAAGGTGGAGGTAACGGAGACCGCCAGGGTCAGCCGCCGCAGGGAGGTCCACAGGGCGGAATGGGTCAGCCGCCACAGGGAGGAAACTTCGGAGGTAGTCAGGGCGGAGGTAACGGAGACCGCCAGGGTCAGCCACCGCAGATGAACGGAAGCGGTAGAGAGCAGGGCGGAATGGGTCAGCCACCGCAGGGAGGAAACTTCGGAGGAGGTCAGGGCGGAAATAACGGAGACCGTCAGGGCCAGCCGCCACAGATGAACGGAAACGGTAGAGAGCAGGGCGGGATGGGCCAGCCACCACAAGGAGGAAACTTCGGAGGCCCACAAGGCGGAAATAACGGAGACCGTCAGGGACAGCCGCCACAGATGAACGGAAACGGTAGAGAGCAGGGCGGAATGGGTCAGCCACCACAAGGAGGAAACTTCGGAGGCCCGCAGGGTGGAGGTAACGGAGACCGTCAAGGTCAGCCACCGCAGGGAGGTCAGAAGCCGGATCAGGCACATATTGATGACAACCAAAACAGTAAAAATAAAGGTGACTCAAAGAAGAAAAAGAACAAACAAAAGAATAATAAATACTGATAACAAATCAGGAAAGGAGCAATAATGAGAAGATTCGCCCTAATACCGGCGTATAAGCCAAATGAAAATTTGATATATTTTGTGCAGTCCTTGGAAAAAAGGGGGATAGAGGTAGTAGTGGTGGATGACGGCTCAGGGGAAGAATATCTTCCCCTCTTTTCACAACTGGAAAAAAACAGCAATGCAAAGATTATAAGATTTTATATAAATCAGGGAAAAGGTGCGGCACTGAAAGAGGGGCTTTCATATCTGAATAAAATAGAAGGAGACTTTACAGTGATCACATTAGATGCGGACGGCCAACATTCACTGAAGGATGCAATATATTTGCTTGAAAAAGCCGCTACAAGTGAGGATGTTTTGATACTTGGTTCAAGGGAGCAGTCAAAGGACTCTCCTCTTCGCTCAAGGATAGGAAATTATATTACAAAAAATGTATTCTATTTTTCTACAGGAGTGGATATAGAGGATACTCAAACAGGTATGAGAGCATTCAAAAAAAGTCTTATACCTAAGCTTTTGGAGATAAAAGGTGAGAGATATGAGTACGAGATGAATATGTTGCTTGAATTTGCTAAGGAGGGTATCAAGATGAAAGAATATCCTATCGAAACAATTTATATCAATGCCAATGAAGAGAGCCACTTTGATACGGTGAAGGACTCTATAAGGATATACAGTCAGATTATAAAGTTTTGCACAAGCTCACTGCTGTCATTTTGTATAGATTTTTTGATATACAGTATAAGCTTGATAATGTCGGGGAGTATATTATTTTCAAATGCTTTTGCCAGAATTATATCACTTCACTTTAATTTCTTTATCAATAAGAAGTTTGTATTTGAAGCGGGCAAAAGCGGCAAGACAAGCAGTAAGGAATACTTCAGTTATTTGGGATTGGCAGCATTTATATTTGTGATGAATACATTGATACTTCGCGGAATAGTGGAAACATTTCATATAAATGCAATTATTGCAAAGATACTTACAGAGGTGATTTTATTTACATTATCATATTTGGTACAGAAGAAACTTGTATTCTCAAGAGAGAACAAAAAGGTGGCACAGATTGTTTAAAGAATGGAGTAAGATATGAAAAAATTCAGTAAAAAAGGACTTGGAGTACTGTACGGCGTACTTTTATTTTCATTCAGTACATATGCGCTTTTAGATACTTTTGTTATACCACACCCTATGCAGAGTGTGGAGATAAATGCAATAGCGGAGACTACAAGTACTTCAGGTATAAAAGAAAGCGTTGAAGCTGCAATACAGTCAAAGCTTGGTAATAATACGGATACAACGGTAGAAAATGACAGTACTACGACTGCATCCGAAAATATGGATACTGCAGTAGAAACCGCTGCAAGTATTGAGGGTGGAACAGTTATAGGTAAGTACTCGGACAGTAAAACAAGTATTACATTAAAACAGTACAGAGAGTACAACAGCAATATTTATGTGGCGGATGTGACTGTATCGGATGCGTCAGATTTAAAGACCGCTCTTGCAAACAATACCTACGGAAGAAATATCACAGATACCACTTCGGATATGGCGGCAAACAATAATGCTGTTTTGGCAATCAACGGTGACTACTACGGTGCAAGACAGAGCGGATATGTGATAAGAAACGGCAAGCTCTACCGTGATACTTCAGGAAACAGGGACGCTTTGGTAATACAAAAAAACGGTGAGTTTAAGTTTGTTTCGGAAAGTGAGACAAGTGCAAGCGAGCTTTTACAAGACGGGGCGTTACAGGCGTTTTCATTCGGTCCGGTGCTTTTAAATAACGGTGAGATTTCAGTAGGCGAAAATGACGAGGTGGGTATGGCAATGGCAAGCAATCCGAGGACCGCTATAGGATACCTTGGAAACAATCACTATGTATTTGTGGTATCTGACGGAAGAACAAGTGAGAGTGCAGGACTAAGTCTTTATGAACTTGCAAGCTTATGAAAGAACTTGGTGTAAAGGATGCTTACAACTTGGACGGCGGCGGTTCTTCAACTATGGTATTTAAGGGAGAGATTATAAACAATCCTACCACAAGCGGACGCTCAGGTGAGGAAAGAGCGGTCAGCGATATAGTATATATAGGAGGTGAGGGCTGATGAAGAAATCATTTATATACCTTGGAATCTCGGCATTTGTATTTATCTTCTCACAAGTGTATGAGCATTTCTCACACGGAGTCTATTCGGGCTTTATGATATATGCGTTTTTGATACCTTTTGTAGGGCTTTTTGTACCAAGTATTTTAAACAGATGTATATTAAAAAGAGAGATTCCTGACATGGCCAAGCTGTCATTAAAATGCGGTATAGCAACACTTACGGTAGGTTCAATATATAAGGGAATCCTTGAAATATACGGTACAAGTACAAACTTTGAGATAATTTATCTGACAGTAGGATTGGCGCTTTGTATACTTGCAGGTATACTGATGACAATAAAGGCAAATATAAAAGCGGAGGGGTAGCGCCCCTCCTTTATGTTTAATGAAAATACACATTAAAGCATATCTTTTTATTCTCACTTTTTACCTTGATTTCACCTTTGTGCATGGCGACTATTTCCTTTGCAATGGGAAGTCCCAGACCGTAGCCGGCGCTTGAGTGGGATTCATCAAGTCTGTAAAATCTTTTGAATATATTTTGAGTATCTTCTTTTGAAAGCTCTTTTGAGATGTCATTTTCCACAGAGAGAATGACATTATTTTTTTGCTTGTAGAGTGTAAGGTTTGTATGAGATACGGAGTACTTTAAGGCATTTTCCAAAAGTATTGATATAAGGTCCTTTATCTTTTTGGCATCTCCGAGTATGGAGATATTATCCGTTATATTGTAATCAAAGGTCTTTGAATCCTCGAAAAATAAGGGTTCAAAATACATACATTCATTATCTGTAAGCTTTGAAAGTTCTACAGGCTGCATCTGTTCTTTTCTGTCCTGCCAGTTTCAAGCCTGCCCAGGTTTAAAAGGTCCTCTGTCAGATGCTTCATTCTTGTACTCATCTCATCAATACCGTAAATGTTTTTCTGAATCAGAGAAATACTTTGAGTATCGAAGTTATCTTTTGACAGAAGCTTTTTAAGATTGCCGATATTGTTTATAATAACTGTAAGCGGCGTCTTAAGTTCATGTGATGCATCCGAGATAAACTGACGCTGTGAGATAATGGCGTCGCTTACCGGACGAATACTCTTTTTTACAAAATATCTTGAAAAAAGTATTATGAGTGCCGACAGTATAAAGAATAAAGCTGTAAGTAAAACAGACAGTCTTTGTAAGCTTTTTATCTCATTGCTAAAGTCTGTGACGGCAATACGATACAGAGTATGAACTTTAAAGTTTGAGTCACCGGGGTTGACGCCTTTATCCTTTGAGTAATTTGCATCATCCTCAAAATTATCAGGCGGAGCATCCTTTTTACAAAGATAAGCAATCTTACCGCCGTTTATTGAAGAAAAAAATTTTTCATCCTCATTTATCTTAGATATTGCGTCTTTTGCTATTTTTGACTTTGTATCGGTATCCAAGAAAAAATCAGGTCCTTTGCTGTCAATCACCTCAGAGTCGGAGTTTACAAGCATCATAAAAATAGGGTATGAACCTGATGAATTGTAATCATGCATCGGTGAATTGACGGCGGTAGTAAGGGCGGTCTTGAGGCTGCTGTACAGAGAGTATCTGTTGAATAGGAAAGGGAAGATAAGTAAAAACAGCAACAAAAATATACTGACGGATGACAAAAGCAAGGTGAGTCTTCTTTGTAATTTTTTAATCATCTTTACATTTCTCCAAGTGGTAACCGAGCCCTCTGCTTGCTACTATTGAAATATCGGAGGAGAGGCTTTTCAATTTTTTTCTTAGGAAACCTATATAAACTTCCACATTGTTTTCAGTAGCGTCACTGTCATAGCCCCAAATCTTTTCCAAGAAAAAGTTCTTTGGAATATTGTTCTTACCCTCCTTTAAAAGAAGCCTCATCATCTGAAACTCTTTGGATGAAAGTCTGATCGAGTTTTCACCTGAGATAAGTTCACCCGAGTCAAGGTCAAGTACTGTATCGCCGAAACTTATCTGGTTGACTTCTTTTCCCTGTCTGCGAAGAAGTGCATTGACACAGGCTAAGAGTTCCCTTCTGTCAAAAGGCTTTGTAAGATAGTAGTCGGCACCTGAATCAAGCCCTTCCACTCTGTCAAGGATATCTGACTTTGCTGTCAGCATAAGTATAGGCACACCGTTTTTTTGTGCCCTAAGGGTTTTGGCTACCTGAAAGCCGTTCAGTTTCGGCAGCATTATATCAAGTATGAGCAGGTCAAAATGTGAGCTTTTTGCAAGTTCAAGTCCTTCCAAGCCGTCATAGGCACAGACCACATCATGTCCTTCCAAGATTTCTTTAACGGATGAGGCAAGCAATACCTCATCTTCAACCACTAAAATATTCATACATACTCCAAAAATATTTATTGACTTGATTGTATAAACCTTATATCGCTATGTCAAGAAAATAGATTTTACATAGTGAGGGGGTATAAATATATATGTATAATGCTGTAAATTATGACATTCTTAATTGATAACTATAAAAATATGTGGGATAATAAGGGAAGACTAAGAATAGGAGACAGGGTATGCAGGATAATAAAGAGTGGAATAATATCAGAGATAATGTAGTAGATGTTTTTGATGAAAATAATACCTTTAATCAGGCCAAGGAGTTTTCCAATAAGGCCTTGGATATATTAAGGAGAGTCGGTAATCAGATACAGTACAATAAGAATGTGGATGTAAATGCGGTTCTGAAAAAAGTAAAAGAAAAAAAGAAGACATACCTAAAGGCGAGCAGAGGAAAATTGCTTATAAGGATTTTTTTCGGTATACCGATAATGATAATTTTTGCTATACCGATGTTTGTCACAGCTTTGACGGTACTTCCGTTTTCTCTTAAGATATGGCTTATTATAATGGTTGCATTGGCTCCTTTTTTTGCAGTGGGAGCGGTTCTTGCAATACCGGCACTCTCAAATCTGAAGCTTGTAGACGAGGCTGAAAAATATTATCGTATAATGAATGATAAGCTTTATATGAATATAGACGATATCGCCATGTTTGCAAATGAGAGCAGAGATAATGTAGAGAAGAATCTGCGAAAGCTGATTGAGAGAAGGAATTTTCCACAGGGACATATAGATGCAAGCGGTCAGTGCTTTATGTTAAGTAATGAGGTATATAAAGAGTATTTGGCGCTTGAAGATCAGAGAAAAAGTCAGCAGGTAATAGAGGATAAGAATGTATCTGAGGGAAGTATTATACCTGAGGGCAGACAGTATGTACTTTCTATCAAAGAGATGCACCTTGGAATCAAATCGGATCCTATGTCATCCAAGCTTACAAAGCTTGAGACCGTGCTTGTTGCAATATTTGACAGGGTGGAAAAGGAGCCTGACGAGTTAAAGAAACTTGATAAGTTGATGAGATATTATCTGCCTACCACGATAAAGCTTATAAAGACTTATTCCGATTTTGACAATGTGATTTCGCCGAATGAGGAAATATTAAGTACTAAAAAAGAGATTGAATTGACAATAGATTCTATAAATGAAGCCTGCATGGAATTCCAGAACAGACTTTATAAGGATACTGCATTTGATGCCGATACCGATGCCGCATTGCTTAAGACAATGTTGGCAAAGGAAGGTCTTATAGATGAAATGAAATAATGAAATAATGAGGTGTGAATATGAATGAGAATGATTTGAAAAAAGATGATATGAACTCACTTGACGATATGTTAAAAGAGGCTCCAAGCTTAAGCTTTGATATGCCTGAGGTAAAGCCTGAAGTTGTTGAGATAAAAGAAGAGAAGAAAAATGAAACGCCTGAGGTTAAGCTCTCACCTGAGGAAGAAAAGATGGTGGATGAGTTTGCGTCAAAGATAGATATATCCAATTCACAGGCGATACTTTCATATGGTGTTGGAAGTCAAAAAAAGATTGCGGACTTTTCCGAAAATGCACTTGAGAGAGTAAAGACAAAAGACCTCGGTGAGATAGGCGATATGCTTGCAGGAGTGGTCGGTGAAATCCGTTCACTTGAAACTGAGGAAGATGAAAAGGGGCTTTTCGGTTTCTTTAAGAAAACAAGCAATAAGTTGGCAAATCTTAAGGCAAAGTATGACAAGGTGGAGACCAATGTCAACAATATTGCAAAGGCGCTTGAGGACCATCAGGTGACTCTTATGAAGGATGTGTTGATGCTTGATAAGATGTATGAGTTAAATATGAACTACTACAAGGAATTGTCTATGTACATTTTGGCAGGAAAGAAAAGACTTGAGAGAGCCAACAATGTGGAGCTGCCTGAGCTTATAAAAAGGGCCGATGAGAGCGGTTTGCCTGAGGATACACAAAAGGCAAAGGATTTCTCACAGATGATAAACCGCTTTGAAAAGAAGATATACGACCTTGAGCTTACAAAGACCGTATCACTTCAGATGGCACCGCAGATAAGACTTATCCAAAACAACGACTCTATGATGTCTGATAAGATACAGTCAACCATTGTAAATACCATTCCGCTTTGGAAGAATCAGATGGTGATCGCAATCGGATTAAAACATTCAAACGATGCCGCCAAGGCACAAAAGGCTGTATCAGATATGACTAATGAGCTTTTAAAGAGAAATGCGGACGCCCTAAAGACTGCCACTATAGAGACTGCAAAGGAATCGGAGCGCGGTATAATAGATATTGAAACTCTTAAAAATACCAACAAGACTTTGATATCCACCTTTGATGAGGTTATAAAGATACAGGATGAGGGCAGACAAAAGAGAAAAGAAGCGGAAGCCGAACTTAAAAACATAGAAAACGAGATGAGAACAAAGCTTCTTGAAATCAGTAACAGACAGGCAAACAGTAACAGATAGGAATAAAAATGAACAATTGGAGACAAAGATATCATATTGAACCGAAGAGCGGATGGTTGAACGACCCTAACGGGCTTTGCTTTTTTAAGGGATACTATCATGTGTTTTATCAGTATGCCTATGAACCTGTAGGCGGAAATAAGTACTGGGCACATCTTAAATCAAAGGATTTGATAAAGTGGGAGGAGGCGCCTTTGTTTTTATCTCCGGATGAGGAGTTTGATAAAAACGGGGCCTACTCGGGTTGTGCATTGGTAAAGGATGATATGATGCATATCTTCTATACCGGCAATGTAAAGCATAAGGGAGACTTTGACTATATAAATACAGGCAGAGAACATAACACTATTCATGCGATGAGTAAAGACGGCGAGCATGTGGATTCAAAGAATGTGATAATGTGCAACAAGGATTATCCGGAAGGACTTACTTTGCATGTGAGAGACCCTAAGGTGTTTGAGTATGAAGGTAAATATTACATGGTACTTGGCGCAAGGACAAAGAGGACAAGGGTGAGGTGCTTGTATATGAGTCTGAGGATTTGGACAACTGGAACCATATCAGGACTTTTGAGACTATGGCAAAGTTCGGATATATGTGGGAATGTCCGGATCTGTTTGAGATAAACGGGCAGTGGATTTTAATGGCCTGTCCGCAGGGACTTGAGGGCGGAAAGTATGAATTCCAAAATATCTATTCATGCGGATATTTCATTATAGACGGTGACTTCAGAAAAAACGGCTATATTGTGGAGTATAAGGAAGCGGATTTGGGCTTTGACTTTTATGCACCGCAGACCTTTACACACGAGGGAAGAAGACTTTTACTCGGATGGATGGGTATGCCTGATGCAAAGTATACAAACCCGACTGTCGAGTACGGATATCAGCATTGCATGAGCACATTTAGAGAGTTGGATTTTGACAATGATACTCTTATTATGAAGCCTGTAAAGGAATACGAATCTCTCAGAAAACATTGCTTTGATTTTGATGAGGAAAATAAGGTTTACAGTGTAGGTGATAACAGAGCCTTTGACCTTGAGACCCAAAATTTCGGCGATAAGTTTGATATTGAAATTTTTGATACTCTAAAGCTTGATTTTGACGCTATAAGAGGTGACTTTGAGCTGTCATTTATTGCAAACGGATACGGCAGAGACGCAAGATATATAAGAGTAAAAAAGATAGAAAATCTCAGACTTATGATTGATGCAAGTTCCGTAGAGGTATTTGTAAATGACGGCAAACATGTAATGTCAAGCAGAATATATCCAAGTGAGTATAAAGATATTAAGGTAAACGGCAATATCACAGGAAAGCTTTATAAGTTGGATGTTTAGGTTTTTTAAAAATAGAAAAGATAGTAATATGAAGTTGATAGTTGGATTGGGGAATCCGGGAAGAGAGTATGTAAACACCAGACATAATGCAGGCTTTTACGTAGTGGAAAAGTTTGCATATGAGCTTGGTGAGGATATAACCGAGAGAAAATATAAAGGTCTGTTTGCAAAGGCAAGGATTGGGAATGAAAAAGCCATACTGCTTGAGCCGCAGACATATATGAACAACAGCGGTGAGTCCGTCAGAGCCTTTATGGACTACTTTAAGATAGAGGCAAAAGATGTAATAGTGGTGTATGACGATATAAATCTTGAACCCGGGAATTTGCGTATCAGGTTAAAGGGAAGTGCCGGAGGACATAACGGTATCAAGTCTTTGATTGCGCATATGGGCACATCGGATTTCTCGAGAGTAAAGATGGGAGTAGGTGAAAAGCCTGCAAGAATGGACCTTGCAGACCATGTGCTCGGACATTTTAATGCTGAGGATAAAAAGAAGCTTGATGAAGCCGCATCACATGCGATAGAGGCTATAAAGCTGATGGTGGACGGTCGGTATGATACGGCAATGAACAAATACAATATAAAAAAGACTAAGTAAGGAAGTATATGAGTTTATTTGAAAATCCTTTAAAGAAACTGGCGGATTTTGAGTCTTTGGAAGAAAGTATAAAAAAAGAGAAGTTTCCTTTACAGGTTACCGATATGTCCGAGCCCGGAAAGGCACATTTGATTTCCGAGCTTATGAAGGATGACAGGTTTTGGAAACTGGTAGTAACATATGATGAGGACAATGCGAGCAGGCTATATGAAGATATAGGCTGCTTTTTGGGCGATGTCTATCTCTACCCTGCCAGAGATTTGCTTTTTTTCAATGCGGATATAAGATCTTTGCAGATAACTTCAAAAAGAGTTGAGGTGTGGAAGCATCTTAGAGAAGATAAAAGCGGTGTGGTGGTTACCACCGTCGATGCGCTTATGGACAAGCTTGAGGACTATAATAAGTTTTGTAAGGCCACACTTGAGATAAAAAAAGAAGACAAAATTGACTTGGAAGAAATGTCAAAAAAGCTTACGGATATAGGATATGAGAGAAGTTTTGAGACCGGCAATCCGGGACAGTTTTCAATAAGAGGCGGAATACTGGATATTTTCCCTCTGACTGAGGAAAATCCTGTAAGAATAGAGTTGTGGGATGACGAGATAGATGCGATGAAGAGCTTCGACCCTGCAAGTCAGAGGTCTATAGAGGAGCTTGAGTATGTGAATATCTATCCGGCAAAGGAAAGAGAAATCGGAGGAGAAGAATCTTTTCTCAGATATTTTGATTATAAAAATACTTTGATATATATTGACGAGCCTGCAAGGACGATGGACAAGGCAATAAGGACTGAGGAAGAATACAATCAGAGTGCGGCAGGCAGAATAGAATCGGGTCAGTATAATAAGGAGGATATCCCCGATATATTCGGCGCAAAGGAGGTATTCCACTCTTTGAATAAGTCTCCCGCCATCGCGCTTACAGGGCTTGACAACAGAATAAAAGAACTTGAGGTGAAGTCTGTTTATTCCGTCTTTTCAAGAATGAGCGGTGTATATCATGAGGACTTTACAAATCTTGTGGACGACCTTAAAAGATACAAGTCCGACAAGACAAAGGTTGCACTTATCTGTGCATCAAAGACCAGAGCGAAGAGACTTTGTGACAGCTTTGTAAATGACTATGCGCTTGACGCTTTTTTTGCTGAGGAAAACTTTGACGTGAACATTGCTCCCGGTCAGATAGCTATATTTGTCGGAAATATACATTCAGGCTTTGAGTACCCTGCACTCAACTTTGCGGTGATTTCCGAAAGCGATATCTTTAAGGACAAAAAGAAGAAAAAGAGAAGAAACAAAGAGTATGAGGGAGACAGAGTAACCTCTCTAAGTGAGCTTTATATAGGAGATTATGTCGTACATGAGGACCACGGACTGGGAGTCTACAAAGGTATAGAAAAGATAGAAAGAGACGGCATTATAAAGGACTATGTAAAGATAGAGTACCAGGGCGGTGACAACTGCTTTGTGCCGGTTTCAAAGCTTAACAGAATCCAAAAATATGGCGGAGCCGAGATAAAGAAACCTAAGTTGAATAAGCTTGGCGGAGTTGAGTGGTCAAAAACCAAAAACAAGGTAAAGACTGAAGTCGAGGAAATGGCCAAGGAACTTGTGACTTTGTATGCAAGCAGATTAAACGGCAAGGGAGTGGTATACGGCGAGGACACACTTTGGCAAAGAGAGTTCGAGGAAATGTTTGAGTATGAGGAGACATATGACCAGTTAAAGGCTATTGAAGATGCAAAGAGAGATCTTGAGACCGGAAAGATAATGGACAGGCTTGTATGCGGTGATGTGGGCTACGGTAAGACAGAGATTGCACTGAGAACCGCTTTTAAGGTAATACAGGAGGGCTATCAGGTATTATACCTTGTGCCTACCACTATTTTGGCAAGACAGCATTACAATACTTTGTACAGAGAATGAAGGATTTCCCTGTAAAGATTGCGCTCTTATCAAGGTTCAATACCAAAAAGGAACAGACAAAGACTATAGAAGATCTTAACAAGGGGCTTGTGGATATAGTGATAGGTACGCACAGACTTTTGTCAAAGGATGTGGTACCTAAAAAGCTCGGACTTGTGATAGTGGATGAGGAGCAGCGATTCGGAGTAAAGCATAAGGAGAAGCTTAAGCAACTTTGTGAGAATGTAAATGTGCTGACACTTACGGCTACACCTATACCGAGAACTTTGCATATGTCACTTTCAGGTATCAGGGATCTTTCGGTGCTTGAGGAACCGCCTGTTGACAGAAAGCCTATACAGACATATGTAATGGAGTACCATGATGAGACTGTTAAGGAGGCCATCAGAAGAGAGGTGTCCAGAGGCGGTCAGGTTTATTATCTTTATAACAGAGTAAACAATATAGAGGAAGTGGCGGCACATGTGAGGGCTTTATTACCTGATATCAATGTTGAGTATGTGCACGGCAGGATGAATGAGAGAGAACTTGAAGCCAAGATGGTTGACTTTATAAATGGTGATGTTGACGTGCTTGTAACCACCACCATAGTGGAGACGGGTCTTGATGTGCCCAATGCCAATACCATAATAGTCCACGATGCGGACAGGCTCGGTCTTTCACAGCTTTATCAGCTTAGAGGCAGAGTGGGCAGGAGCAAAAGAAGTGCCTACGCTTTCCTTATGTATACAAGGAACAAGCTTTTATCAGAGGAAGCGTCAAAGAGACTTAAGGCAATCAGAGAGTTTACGGAACTGGGTTCCGGAATAAAGATTGCTATGAGAGATCTTGAGATAAGAGGTGCAGGCAATGTACTTGGAGTGACTCAACACGGGCATATGGAAGAGGTCGGATATGATTTGTATGTGAAGCTTTTAAATACGGCAGTCACCGCTTTAAAGACCGGAAAGCCTGTAGAGGAGGAAGTGGAGGCAAGTGTTGAGATTGATGACAGCGCCTATATTCCAAGCGATTATATTGACAATGAAGAGACTAAGCTTGAGATATATAAAAAGATTGCTCTTGTAAAAACCGAGGAGGATTTTTCGGATATGCAGGACGAGTTGATAGACAGATTCGGCGAGATGCCAAGGCCTGTAGGCAATCTTTTATATGTTGCAAGGATTAAGGCATTGGCAAGTTCTATGTTTATCACAGATGTAATTGTGAATAAGTTGCAGATAAAGTGGATAATGCGAGAAAATAAGCAGATGAATATGGATAACTTGGATAATTTCCTAAAGTCCTTCGGCAAAAGCCTCACAGTAAAGTACGATAAGGTACTGAACTGGGAGTACAGAGACAGAGAGAAAATCTCCACAGGGGACAGAATGGAGTTTGCGGTGGAGATGTTTGAGAGGATGAAGGAGGAGTTGTTTTAGGCAGTTTTTAAAAATCATTTGACAAATATAGATAAATACAAGTATACTTAAAGACGCACAGCCGGGGAGATAGCGGTGTCCTGTACCTACAATCCGCTTTAGTAGGGGTGATGCCTTGCCTAGGGTGTACATTTGCTTAGCAGTCCAAGCAAGTGGTGTTGAAGTGGGGGTCCCCACGCAATGGAAACTTTCGAACCGTGTCAGGACAGGAATGTAGCAGCACTAAGGAAGACCTTTCATGTGCCGTGAGATAGCCGCCGTGGAGCCGGCTACTTTGTCAACGTTTGTGAATGGCATTCGAAGCAAGGCGTGCATAAAAGAGCATTATCAAGGAATCAAAGGAGATTTTTTGATAATGCTCTTTGCATTTAGTGTTTGTTGATTTTATAACAATACTATTGAAAAAATTTTTTTATTAATATAAAATAATGTAGATATTTGGAGGCAAGTTATTTGTTACTGAATCAAATAAGTAGCCGGAAGCATAGAGTTTGTCCGTTTTGATAGGAGGAAATATATGGCAATAAAGACTATAGGTGTATTAACAAGTGGTGGAGACGCGCCGGGAATGAATGCGGCTATTAGAGCAGTTGTTAGAACAGCAATTCACAATGGAATAAATGTAAAAGGAATCATGAGAGGTTATGCAGGTCTTTTACAGGAAGAGATAGTGGATATGGAAAGTACAAGTGTATCTGAGATAATCCACAGAGGAGGTACAATCCTTTATACTGCAAGATGCCAAGAGTTTACAACAGCTGAAGGACAAAAGAAAGGTGCTGAAATCTGTAAAAAGCACGGTATTGACGGCGTAGTGGTTATCGGTGGTGACGGTTCGTTCAAAGGAGCGGGAAAGCTTTCCGCACTTGGAATCAACACAATAGGTATCCCGGGAACTATCGACCTTGATATAGCTTGTACAGACTATACAATAGGATTTGATACGGCGGTAAATACTGCTATGGATGCCATTGACAAGGTAAGAGATACATCTACATCACATGAGAGATGTTCTATAATAGAGGTAATGGGAAGAAATGCAGGATATATCGCACTTTGGTGCGGATTTGCAAACGGTGCCGAGGATATATTGTTGCCTGAGAGATATGACGGCAATGAGCAGGCACTTATAGACAGGATTATTGAGAACAGAAAGCGCGGTAAAAAGCATCATATCATAATCAATGCCGAGGGAATCGGACATTCTGTTTCCATGGCAAAGAGAATTGAGGCAGCTACAGGAATAGAGACAAGAGCTACAATACTTGGATATATGCAAAGAGGTGGAGCTCCTACATGTATGGACAGAGTATACGCTTCAATAATGGGTGCCAAGGCTGTAGAGCTTTTGTTGGCAGGAAAGTCAAACAGACTTGTAGCTTACAAAAACGGTGAGTTTGTAGATTTTGATATTCAGGAAGCATTGGCAATGAAGAAGGATATATCTGAAGACCAGTTCAGAATGTGCAAGCTTTTGGTAAGATAATATGCCTGAAATGATAAACGGATATGATTTCGATTTAACAAAGAGTGATTCAATCGTTCTTTGCGGAGCAAGTTCATATGTTCAGAAGTATTATTTCAACGAAAAATTCAAACGATTACCGGATGAGATAAAAGATGAACTGAAGATAATGTGTGTGTCTTTTGCCGAAGAGGCGGGAGGCATACTCACTTTAGAGTTTGACAAATCCGGTAATTTGAATTTTTGTGTGAGAGTTGACAACGGAGATTTCTACTTTGACGATATTGAAAGCAGACTGAGGATAAGCTCTTATCAAAGAAAAAAAGAAGAGCTTTTGTTACAGCTTGAGCTTTTTTATAAAGTGGTGTTTTTAGGAGAAAATGTGGACGGCAATGATTGACAGGCTGATATTTTATATAAAAAAATATGAAGGCGTCCTGCTCTACCTTATATTCGGTGTGCTGACTACTGTAGTAAATTTTATAGTATATTATATTTGCTATACAAGATTTCATTGGATAAACCTTGTAAGTAATACCGTTGCATGGATATTGTCGGTTATGTTTGCTTTTATAACCAATAAAATATGGGTATTTAAAAGCAAAAGCTTTCAGAATGAGCTTGTACTGAGGGAGCTGATAACATTCGTCGTGTCGAGATTATCTACATGGCTTTTTGGAAACGGTTATTATGTTTGTAGGAGTAGATATATTAAAGGGATATTGGCTGATTGCAAAGGTTATTGCAAGTGTGCTTGTAGTCATACTCAACTATGTTTTTTCAAAATTATTTATTTTTAGAAAGAATAATGAAAATGCTTAAGAACTTTAAAATCGGAAACATAAATATAGAGGGCGGATTGTGCCTTGGACCAATGGCAGGTGTAAGTGACTTGCCATTTCGTCATTTATGTAAGGAAATGGGCGCTTCACTGCTTGTTACAGAGATGGTAAGCGCAAAGGCGATATATTTTAAAAATAAAAATACAGAGCCGCTTATGAAAATAGATAAGGCTGAACATCCTATAGCATTGCAACTTTTCGGTTCGGACCCTGATATAATAGCCGAGATGGCGGCAAGTATAGAAGACAGAGATTTTGATATATTCGACTTCAATATGGGTTGCCCCGTACCGAAGATAGTCAATAACGGTGAAGGCTCCGCATTGATGAAAAATCCTAAGCTTGTGGAAGAGATATTGTCAAAGCTGGTAAAGAGTGTAAAAAAGCCTGTGACATTGAAGATAAGAAGAGGCTTCAATGAAGATAATATCAATGCGGTTGAGATTGCAAAGATAGCGGAAGGTGCAGGAGTAAGCGCCGTTGCCGTACACGGAAGGACCAGAGAGCAATATTACGCAGGTAAGGCGGATTGGAATATTATAAGAGATGTGAAGTTGGCACTTAGTATACCTGTAATAGGTAACGGTGATGTAACAGACGGCGAAAGTGCAAAGAGAATGTATGAGTATACAGGCTGTGACGGGATAATGATTGCAAGAGCGGCAAGAGGAAACCCATGGATTTTCAGAGAGATAAGAGCGTATTTAAACGGAGAAACGCCTGAAAAACCTACCGCAAAAGAGATAGTCGAGATGATTTTAAGACATTGTAAGATTCAGATGGAATACGACGATGAAATTATGGCTGTCAGAAAGATGAGAAAGCATGTAGCGTGGTATACACATGGTATGAAGGGTTCTTCAGCACTTAGAGATAAGGTGAACCATGTTGAAAAGTACGATGAGCTGGAGTCATTGCTTAAGTCTACAGTGTGATATTATGTAAATTTTAATACATAAATATAAAAAATATGTTACAATGGTGGCAGAGTATGTGAATATAAGTTTTAGTCGGATATAGGGCTTTACCATATAAATTTACATATCTATTTTACATCCCAACCGGAGGATATATGAATAGAAAAGAACAGTATAAGCGTATTTTAAAATTCGGCTCGGCTGCCGTTATATTGCTTATTGAAGTGGGACTTTATTGGCTGCTTTGGCAACTGTATCTCAACAATATAATAGAAGAAAGATTCTGGAGAAGAGGAATCTGGCTGCTTTCCGCACTTTACGGTGTGCTTTTGGTATTCTTTTTGCAGACCTACGGCGGACTCAAAATAGGTTATCTGAAAAGAGGAAATATAATTTATTCACATATACTTTCACTGTTTATAGTGAATACGATAGGATACTTTATATTGGCCCTGATTGATAAGCGGTTTCATTCACCGGTCTCTTTTATACTGTTGACCGTTGTAGACGGGATAATAGTTTGTATTTGGGTTTTTTTATTTCAATGGATATACGGTGTACTCTTTCCGCCGAGAAGATTACTGGTAGTGTACGGAGTGAGGCCGGTATTTCCATAATGGAAAAGATAGGTGCCAGAGATGACAAGTATGTTATCGGGGGGTCTATAAGCATTGATGAGGGCATTGATAAGATAATGGCAAAGGCCAAAGAATTTGAAGGAATTGTCGTAGGTGATGTACCTTCACATGACAGAAACCTCATCCTAAAAAAGTGCTATGACTCAAGCATCAGAGTATATATGATACCGAAGATAAGCGATATTTTGGTAAGATCATCTACCAATCTGAACCTGTTTGATACACCGATACTTCTCTCAAAGAATGAGGGATTGCAGATAGATCAGATGGCGGTAAAGAGATTTATAGACATTGTAGTAAGTTTGATTGGAATAATACTTACATCTCCGCTATTTGTGATGTTCGGAGCTGCAATACATCTGACAGACAGAGGACCGATTTTTTACACGCAGACAAGACTCACAATAGACGGTAAACTTTTTAAGATATATAAGTTCAGAACTATGAGAGTGGATGCGGAAAAAGACGGAGTGGCAAGGCTTGCAGGTGAAGCTGACGACAGGATAACAGATGTGGGTAAGATATTAAGAGCTACAAGACTTGATGAGTTGCCGCAGTTATTTAATATAATAAAGGGTGAGATGAGTCTGGTAGGTCCAAGACCTGAGAGACCTGAAATCGCCACAGAGTATATGGAGGATTTGCCCGAGTTTGCTATGAGACTGAAGATGAAGGCCGGACTTACAGGATATGCACAGGTGCATGGAAAGTACAATACCACTCCATACGATAAGTTAAAACTTGACTTACACTATATAAGGAACTACAGCCTTTTTATGGATCTTATTTTGATTGTTTTGACTCCTAAGGTTTTATTTATGAAGGAGTCCACAGAAGGTGTAGGTGAAGGCGAGATAAATGCCAATAATAAGGATAACAATAATAAGGATAAGTAAAAGCAGGGTGCAAACCTGCTTTTTTTGTGATAAGATGGTGTTACACGGCAAAGATTTCTATTTTTTCGTATGTTGACAAAAATCATATAAGCGTATACAATAAAAGAGAACATACATTCGATGGAGGTTGTTATGAAAAAGGATAAAAATTCCAAAGCAACACAACAGGTAAAACAGGTAACGGAACATAGTGAGAAGCAGGCGGCGCTTGAGTCCGCTCTGACACAGATAGAGAAAGCATACGGTAAGGGTTCGGTGATGAAGCTTGGAGACGGTAATATTCACATGAATGTGGAGACTATTCCTACAGGTTCACTCGGACTTGATATAGCACTTGGAGTAGGCGGTATTCCGAAGGGCAGAATAATAGAAGTATACGGACCCGAGTCATCAGGTAAGACTACGGTAGCGCTTCATATGGTTGCGGAAGCACAGAAGCTTGGCGGTATTGCGGCGTTTATAGATGCCGAGCATGCACTTGATCCTGCATATGCGGAGAGAATAGGTGTCAATATAAATGAGTTATATGTATCACAGCCTGACAACGGTGAACAGGCACTTGAGATTACAGAGACGATGGTAAGATCGGGAGCCATTGATATTATCATAGTTGACTCGGTAGCGGCTCTTGTACCTAAGGGTGAGATAGAAGGCGATATGGGTGACTCACATATGGGCTTGCAGGCAAGACTTATGAGTCAGGGACTTAGAAAGCTTACAGGTATAGTAAGTAAGAGTAACTGTATAGTTATCTTTATCAACCAGCTTAGAGATAAGATAGGCGTTATGTTCGGAAGTCCTGAGACCACTACAGGCGGTAGAGCATTGAAGTTCTATGCCTCAGTAAGACTTGATGTAAGAAAGTCGAGCAGATAAAGCAGGGCGGAGAGCTTATAGGTACAAAGACCAGAATAAAGGTAGTGAAGAACAAGGTGGCACCTCCTTTTAAAGAGGCCGAGTTTGATATCATGTACGGACTGGGTATATCAAAGGCCGGAGAGATACTTGACCTTGGAGTCGCAAGTGATGTGATAGAAAAGGGCGGTGCATGGTATTCCTATGAGGGTAACAAGATTGGTCAAGGCAGAGAGAATGCAAAGAAATTCCTCTTGGATAACCCTGATATATGTGAGAAGGTGGAAGCACAGATAAGAGAGAAGTTCAAACTTGCATCTGAAAACGGTGAAAAACTTATAGAGTATGATCCTATAGACGGAGAGGAGAATGAAGAGTTTGACGGCTCACCTATAGAAGAAGAGAATACAAACGGTGTTGTACTAGAGGAAGAAGATTGATTGTAAGAGAGATTATTCCGATAAACACTAAAAAGAGCAGGATTATCTTTGATGACAATGAAAGTTTTGCCCTATATAAGTGTGAGATGAGAAGATTGGATATCGAAGTCGGTAGGGAAATAGATGAGGAAGAATATTATGTAACTATCTACCCTACCCTAAAAAAGAGAGCCTTTGCGAGACTTTTACATATACTGGAAAGATCGTTTAAGTCGGAGAATGACCTTATAAAGAAGCTGAGGCTCTCGTTTTATCCTGAAGAAGCCGTCAAGGAAGCTATAGAAAAGGCTAAGAAATTCGGATATATAAATGATGAAAGATATGCAGAGCGCTATGTATTCACATATAAAGACAAATACAGCAAGCTGAATTTGAAATATAAATTGATGGAAAAAGGCATCAATAAAGAAATTATAGATAATGTACTTGAGGAAGCGGACATAGATGAATCACCTATGATCGAAAAACTCTTGGAGAAAAAGCATTACTTTGAGGTGGATGAGCCTGAAAAAAAGCAAAAGATAATAGCTTCAATAATGAGAAAAGGTTATAAATATACTAAGATAAAGGATGTAATAAAGGACATTGCCGCAGATGAATAGGATTGCGACAATGTCCTTTTTTGTGCAATTATTGGTATAAAGAGGTAGTTAAATAACAAACATACTTGTTAAATAAAAGACTTTTCAGAAAAGTATTACAAAATTTGCAAAAAAAGTATATAATGAGGGTAAAGAGTTCGTATCAAAAATTAACAAAGATATGTGCTGTTATTATTTCATGAAATAAAATAATAATATATGTAAGACAAACATATATATACCGTGAGGTAAATAATTCCAGGAGTAAGAGGATATGAGTAGATTAGAGATAGTCTCCCCAAGTAGAGCAAGAATTGTAATGGAGGAGCTATACAAAAACTTGGAAAGAAGAATTGAGGCATCCCCTCCGGGACTTTGTCCGGTGGATATGTCAAGAGCTTTCCTTGAGCTGGCTCACGCTCAAACATGTGGCAAATGTGTTCCATGTAGAATCGGCTTAGGACAACTTGAGAAGTTGATTGAGAATGTGCTTGACGGCAAGGGCAGCATGGCTTCCCTTAAGTTAATGGAAAAGACCGCCCTAAGCATTATGGAATCGGCAGATTGCGCCATAGGCTATGAAGCCGCCAATATGGTGTATAAGGGTATTATAGGATACAGAGATGACTATATAGAACATATAGCACATGGCAGATGTACATGCTCATACAATCAGCCTGTACCTTGTGTAAACTTGTGTCCTGCACAGGTAGATATACCGGGATATATTGCCCTTATAAAAGAAGGCAGATATGCGGATTCTGTCAGACTTATAAGAAAAGATAACCCGTTCCCTACTACATGTGGATTCATATGTGAACATCCATGTGAAGCCAGATGTAGAAGAAATATGGTGGATGACTCTATAAATATTCGCGGACTTAAGAGAGTTGCGGCAGATTTTGCAGGTGAGGTGGATCCGCCGAAATGTGCTCCGTCTACAGGTAAGAAGATTGCGATACTTGGCGGCGGACCGGGCGGACTCAGTGCGGCATACTTTTTGCAGCTTATGGGACATCAGACTACAGTATATGAGATGCTTCCTGAGCTTGGAGGTATGTTAAGATACGGTATACCGAACTACAGATTGCCTAAGGACAGATTGGATGAGGATATAAGAGCAATATTAAAGACAGGTGTAAAAATAAAACATGGTCTTAAAATAGGTGAAGATATTTCCATCAATGATTTAAGAAATGCCTATGATGCGGTACTTATAACTATCGGTGCAAGCACTGATAAGAAGCTCGGACTTGAGCATGAGGATGCCGTCGGAGTTGTTTCGGCTGTAGAGTTTTTGCGTGATGTAGGTAAGAACATCATAAAAGATTTGACAGGCAAGAATGTATGTGTAATAGGCGGCGGAAATGTATCTATGGATGCGGTAAGAACCGCAAAGAGAATGGGTGCAAAAAAGGTAAGCATTGCCTATAGAAGAAGGGTTGCAGATATGACCGCACTCCCTACAGAGGTGGAAGCTGCGGTTGCAGAGGGTATTGAACTTAGAACCCTTATGGCACCGTCTTCAATAGATGTGGATGAGAACAACCATATAAAGGGCATATATGTTAAGCCTCAGATGATTTCCGCTATAAAGGACGGAAGAGCAAGTGTTAAGGCTACAGGTGAAGAGGATGTATATATTCCGTGTGATATTTTGGTAGTTGCAATAGGACAAAACATAGAGACAAAGCATTTTGAAGATGCGGGAATCCCTGTATCTAACGGAAAAATTGTCACAGATTCTACAGGTGCGTTCAAGGATATGCCGGGAGTATTTGCCGGAGGAGATTGTGCCAGCGGACCTGCAACAGTTATCAAGGCTATAGGTGCGGCCAAGGTGGTAGCTGCAAACATCGACGAGTACTTAGGTTATCACCACCAGATAAGTGTGGATGTGGAAATTCCTGAGGCAAGTCTTGAGGATAAGAGCCCTTGCGGTAGAGTGGAACTTACAGAAAGAGAAGCTTGTGAAAGAGTTCTTGATTTTGAAGGTGTTGAAAATTGCATGACGGAAAAAGAGGCGAAGCAAGAGGCAGGCAGATGCTTAAGATGTGACCACTTCGGCTTCGGTATTTTCAAAGGAGGTAGGGAGAGTATATGGTAAACTTAACTATTGATAATATACCTGTTTCCGTAAAAGAAAATACTACAATTATGGAAGCAGCGGCAGGAATAAATATAGAGATTCCGAAATTGTGTTTCTTGAAAGGTCTGAATGAGATAGCGGCGTGTAGAGTATGCGTTGTTGAGCTGAAGGGTAAGGATAAAGCTTATAACTTCCTGTAATAATGTATGCGAAGAAGGTATGGAAATCTTTACAAACAGTAAGAAAGTAATCAGAGACAGAAGAAAGACTGTAGAGCTTATACTTTCACAGCATGATAACAGATGTGTAATATGCGCTAAGAGCGGCAACTGTTCACTTCAAAAAGTAGCCAATGATTTGAATATACTTGAGATACCTTTTGCTGTTGAACTTGAGAAACAGCCGTGGAATAAGAACTTTCCGCTTATCAGAGATTCGTCAAAATGTATTAAGTGCATGAGATGTATACAGGTTTGTGACAAGATGCAGACACTAAGTGTATGGGATTTGCACGGTACGGGTGCCAGAACCACCGTCAATGTAACAGGATATAAGAAGATTGAAGAAGCCGACTGCTCACTTTGCGGTCAGTGTATTACACATTGTCCTGTAGGTGCATTGAGTGAAAGGGATGATACTTCCAAGTTCTGGGATGCAATTGCAGACCCTGAAAAGACTGTTGTAGTTCAGATTGCACCGGCTGTCAGAACGGCTTGGGGTGAAGTATTCGGTCTGAAAGACAAGGACGCTACAGTAGGAAAGATTGTAGATGCATTGAAGAAAATGGGTGCAGACTATGTATTTGATACATCATTCTCGGCAGACCTTACTATTATGGAAGAGGCGAATGAGTTTGTACACAGATATACCAACGGTTTGATCGGCGACAGACCTATGTTTACTTCCTGTTGTCCGGGTTGGGTAAGATTTGTAAAATCACAGTTCCCTAGAATGGCAAAATCACTTTCTACAGCAAAGTCACCTCAACAGATGTTCGGCGCGGTAATGAAGTCTTATTTTGCAGAGAAAATCGGGGTAAATCCTGAAAATATGGTATCCGTTTCCATTATGCCTTGTGTAGCCAAGAAAGGTGAAAGAGAAATGGAACTTTTCCATGGAGAGTATGCAGGTCACGATGTGGATATAGCACTTACTACAAGAGAACTTACCCGTATGATAAGAGCGTCACATATAGATCCGAAGAGTCTTGAGGATGTAGTAGCCGACAGACCGATGGGCGATTATTCGGGAGCCGGAGTAATATTCGGTGCTACCGGAGGAGTAATGGAGGCGGCTCTTAGAACCGCTTACAACATTATAAAGAAGGAGAATCCGCCGGCGGATGCATTCAAGCCTGTAAGAAGTAAGGCGTTCCAAGAGAATGACGGAACAGTGGAAGCTAAGTTTAAGATAGACGATATAGAACTTAATATCGCTGTGGTGAGCGGACTCGGTAACACCAGAAAGCTGCTTAACAAGATCGAGCGTGGTGAAGCAAAGTATGACTTTGTAGAAGTTATGGCTTGCCCGGGAGGTTGCGTAGGCGGCGGAGGACAGCCTGTAAAGGACGGCTATGAGCTTGCATTTAACAGAGGAAAGAAGCTTTATTTCCTAGATGAGAACTCCGAGATAAGATACTCACATGAGAACAAAGATATTATTGCACTGTATGACGAGTATTTCCATAAACCTCTTTCACATAGGGCACATGAGCTTTACATGTACACGAGTAATGTTTTTATAATAAAATAGTTTTGAATTTGTGATTTACATATCGGTACGAGTGCGTTAAATAAATTTATTTTCTAAGGAAGTGTTTTTACATTTCCTTAGAATTTTTGTATGCAATATTATTAAGATGGAGATTGGAGTATGTTGTTTAATATCTTTAACAAGAGAAAGTCTGATTGGAAACTTGATATTGACGGAGCAGAAAAGGGCGAATGTACAGCGCAAGAGGTCGAAAGCCTGTTAGATTCTATAAGAAACGGTAAGATATATTTTATTGTCTTGACACCGGCAAAAAGATTGATGTAAATAGCAGGAGATTGAATTTCGTACAGATATGTAGGGATGAAGGTGATGATAATTATCATTTTGAAGTAAGCACATCGGATGTTAATGACAGTGATAACATTATTATTTATGGCAAGGAAGGGTTTGGCAAAGATAAGGTAATGGATATGATTCAACTTCTTATGAAGGATGATATGGTGCCGGATTATTCAGGTTGGGAAGTTGTGTTTGACAGTGCAGATGTCAAGATAGCTAATGCGGAGGTCTACAAAGAGCTTGTAAAGACCATATCGGATAATGAATATTTTTTACAAAATATGGACAGATGTTTTTGTCATCCGAGAGAGTACTTTAAAGATAATGCGGACAGGTATGATGATAGGGGTATTACAAGCAGAGATGCTATAGATACCTTTGTTTGGATTGCCGTAGCGGATGAGATGCTTGAGAGCGGGATAGCAACAGAGCTTGATTGGAAAGAGGAAAAAGACGAATTCTTATCACGCATAGAAGAATTGACAAAAGAGAATAATCTTGTTGTGGATGAAGGTATGCTTGATGATGAAGGGGATATTCCGTCTTGGTGTAAAGAGTTGGACAATAAATGGATGAAAGACGGGTATTGTGTAGCGGGTATTGATATAGACAGCGACAGTTATGTATTATTTGTATGTAAAACAGATAATTTAAAGAGTTTGACAGAACTTGCTAAGAGTATAAATCACAGGATCGATTTTGCTAAGAATATGTGATTTTTTGATTTGTCAAAAATGTGGCTGAAGTGTAAATGTTAGTTCAACTTAAAAAAAGTGAAAATATTTAAGTTGCATTTAGTCTTACAGAATCAAAGAAATATAACATTTATACTACTAAAAAGATGCAATAACTGTTACAATGTAAATGTTATAGGGGGCTATTGGGGCGTATAGGTGTCATTTTTTGGCATGACAAATAAGTGGATTTTAATCGAATTTTTTTGAGTGTAGGACTAACTTCCACTTGTAAAATACCTGTGTGAGATGCTCTTGACAGCTACCTATAATAAGAATTATCTATTTTTTAGAAGATAGGGTTTTAAAAGGTTCTTTGTCAAGTGTTGGGGTGGGTTGATTTTTCAGCCCACTTTTTTTATATTTGAAATTTTTTTTGAACTTACCATTTTGCCGAGCAGTATATATTTAAAGTCTGATAAATATTTTTTTGCACAACAAAAAGACCTCGTCCCCAGTCATTTTTTTAAGCTGTTGCCATTAAAATTCTATTCCTAAAATATGTAAAGTTACGTACACCATAAGATATTCTTTTAAGTACCTTTTATCTTGTTATTAAACCCTTCTGTAGAGTCCCATTTGATATATGTCGATACTTAAGTGAATTTAAGATGTATTTGTAATTATTTCTAAATGCTGTGATTGCCGCATTAAACTCTTTTATACCGGAACTTTCCACCTCAAGCAGCCATTCACGAAGTAGCACTCGTTGCTTTGAGTATGACTTTTCATCAAGTAGCTTAATAAACAACTCTTTTATGAAGTGTGCTTTCCTTAAGTCTTCTGAATACTCTAACATTAGATTAAGTGCCGCCTTATTTTCTTCAGACAGATTTGATTTTCTCGCCGTAATGATGTGTCTGCTTCGCTTATAGTACCTTCTAAGAGTCTTTGACATGCTCTTTTGCACATTCTTTCTTACGTTCTCCAAAGCCCAATATACCTGCCTTATAAAGTGGTACCTGTCAACAACTATCTTAGCATTTGGAAAGTATGTTTTAGCCATATCTATGAAAGTCTTATTCATATCACATGAGAAATATTTTACATTCATGCGTTTTGACTTATCAAGAGACTTAAAGTATTCAACCAAACATGCACTCTTTCTTGAGTAGAGTATATCAAGCACTTTGTGTTTTATAGGATCAACAACAATAGTTTGATACTTTTCGGTTCCGGCATTCCCTTTAAACTCGTCTATTGATATAGCTTCTCCAATTCTATCAGATGAATTGTTGAGTGTACCAAGTATCTTATATACAGTATGTGTAGAGACATTAGCTTTGTCGGATGCCTCCTTAATAGTTATTACATTATGGAAAAGAATGAGCAATGAACTTGGTCAGCCTTTTGAGTTCTATGCATATACTTTGAAACGAAATCATATGATTCGTAAAAAGTGTTTGCCACAGTTAGGACAATGATAACGTCTCTTTTTAAGGTGCAGGGTACAAGATTTACCTTGAAAGGGTATATCTTTAATCTTTTGGATTCTGTAATCATGTACCTTAGCGGTTTGGTTACTGCATCGTGGGCATTTATGAGGTTTAGGGTCAGTAGTAATAAAAAACGAAATATCATCGTCTTTAATACAATTAACATTGACTTTTACATCATAAATACATAAAATCTTATTTAGGTCGTTCATATGGACACCTCCTCCAAGTATAGTTTTTTGTGTTGAACTGGGGACTTGGAGGTTTTTTTATTATAATAAAAAATGTCGAGATTGGTAATACCCAACCCCAACATTAATTATACAGCCTTTTAAAACAATCCTATCTTTTTCTATTTCCTTTATGCCATACGAAATAAGCCTTTCATATAGATCATGATACATAAAAGATGCTACTTCTAATGGACTCTTACCACCAAATTTTTCAACCGGTGCTGAGTTTAGATGACTTAGTACGAGGTTAAGCGCATCTTGATCAGTTAACCCAAGAGAAAATAAATCAGTCTGCTTTGGAAGTATATACCGTAGCTGTATGTGGTTGTTTTCTATAGATCCTTTTTGCCCGGATTGCATTGGGTCGCAATAAAATACTCGGGTACGTGTGGTACCATCTACATCTGTTTCCATATCCTTTGCTGCATAAAATTCAGAACCTCTATCAGTTAGTAAGACATTCACATATTTTCTAAATACATCATTGCCGAGAATGTTTTCTAAAGTATCAACTCCATTCTTCATAGCAGTGGAAGTCTTTTCGGTTTGGTAGAGTGCAAATAGGATGCCTGATGGAATAAACTTAAAAGTTTGAATAAATGGCCCTGTGGTTTCGTTGTTATAGACTGTATCCATCTGCGTTATAAGAGTATTAGGATTGTCGTCAATATATTGTTTATAGTCATTGTAGTTACGCCCAATCAGATGTTTGTTGTCAGCCCTTTTCTTAAACCCTTAGACTTCTTTTTTGAAATTTTACGAGAGACTTGCCTTCTAAGGTCAAGAACGCTTATACCGGCTATTTCATGAAATACATCGCCTTCTATGTAGTTGTATAAAGTCTTTTCAGAAATACCAAGTTCAGGGTGAGAAGCAAGTATTTGATATGGAGATAAACCTTGTTTAAGGAGTGGTGCTATCACATCAGCAATGTCCTTAGCTTGTTTAACTGTAAGATTTACTCCTTGTCTGGAGTCTACCAGTGTATAACGATAATCATTCCATGCATCTTCCGGAGAATATTTATATTTGTTAAAACGACAATGACGCCAGTTTGTACAGCCGTTACAGGCACCGGGAGAGCGGTCACGTCTTTTGCAGTGGAACGGAGAGTAAAGTATACAATCAGTTTTGCATTCACGTCCAAAAGGGCACTTCTTGTAGTTACTACATTCAAGCGGCATGTTGCACCTGTATGTCAGCCTACGATGTGACTTGATTTCTTTACAAACAGTTGATTTATCTTTACCAATAGTTTCAGCAATGGCAGTCTTAGTGGAACCGTTAGTAATACCCGTTAGAATAATTCGTCTATCTTCAAGTGTTAAATGTGAAAATGAGTTTAAAGATGTAATAGTGTTACCTACCTTTCCGGTAGCTGTCTTATCCGAATTGTACTACTAAACGCAACTATTGTAAAAGTTGAAATATGTGTAAGACTAAACGCAATTTTAGCATAGGGGTTGTGGAAATAAACTTTTCACCCTAGGTGTCAAAAATGTGTTAAAAAACTTTGAAAAAGTTATTGACAAGATTAGAGTTATTCTTGTATAATGTTTAAGCATTGCGAAAGCAATCAAGGAGAAATACTCAAGAGGCCGAAGAGGCGCCCCTGCTAAGGGTGTAGGTCGGGCAACCGGCGCGAGGGTTCAAATCCCTCTTTCTCCGTTTCTTGTAAAATGACTTTAAAAAGTTGTTGACAAGAAGAAACAGATATGATAATATATCTGAGTTGCTCGAAGAGAGCAAGAGTTCAGAAAAGTTTAAAAAGAATAAAAAACTTCTTGACAAGCTGAAATGAACTTGATATAATAGCAAAGCTGTTTGAGACAGCGAAGCAATGAACCATGATAATTTAAGATTAAACAGTACACACAACCCTGAAAATTCACATATTTCGCATATTTTTCTTAATGAAAGTGAGCAAAGTGGAACTTGAATTTAGAAAAATAGTGCACCTTGCCGAACGAAGTGAGGCAATAGTGTTGCCTTTTAAATATGATGAGGTTTCAGCAAACAACGTTTAAATTCGAACAGAATTTAAAACCTTTAAAAAACAGTAGATCTGTGAAAACAGATGCAAGCTAGCGACAGGCTAGATTAAACTTTTATATGAGAGTTTGATCCTGGCTCAGGATGAACGCTGGCGGCGTGCTTAACACATGCAAGTCGAACGAAGCTGTTAAAAGGAAGTCTTCGGATGGAATTTTAACAGACTTAGTGGCGAACGGGTGAGTAACGCGTGGATAACCTGCCTTATACAGGGGGATAACGGAGAGAAATTTCCGCTAAGACCGCATAAGACCACAGCACCGCATGGTGCAGGGGTAAAATATTTATAGGTATAAGATGGATCCGCGTCCGATTAGCTAGTTGGTGAGGTAGAGGCTCACCAAGGCGACGATCGGTAGCCGGCCTGAGAGGGTGAACGGCCACATTGGGACTGAGACACGGCCCAAACTCCTACGGGAGGCAGCAGTGGGGAATATTGGACAATGGGGGAAACCCTGATCCAGCGACGCCGCGTGAGTGAAGAAGTATTTCGGTATGTAAAGCTCTATCAGCAGGGAAGAAAATGACGGTACCTGACTAAGAAGCCCCGGCTAACTACGTGCCAGCAGCCGCGGTAATACGTAGGGGGCAAGCGTTATCCGGATTTACTGGGTGTAAAGGGAGCGCAGACGGCGAAGCAAGTCTGAAGTGAAATGCATGGGCTCAACCCATGAATTGCTTTTGGAAACTGTTTGGCTTGAGTGTCGGAGGGTAAGCGGAATTCCCTAGTGTAGCGGTGAAATGCGTAGATATTAGGGAGGAACACCGGAGGCGAAGGCGGCTTACTGGACGACAACTGACGTTGAGGCTCGAAGGCGTGGGGAGCAAACAGGATTAGATACCCTGGTAGTCCACGCAGTAAACGATGAATACTTGGTGTCGGGGAGGTAAACTTTTCGGTGCCGCAAGCAAACGCATTAAGTATTCCACCTGGGGAGTACGTTCGCAAGAATGAAACTCAAAGGAATTGACGGGGACCCGCACAAGCGGTGGAGCATGTGGTTTAATTCGAAGCAACGCGAAGAACCTTACCAAATCTTGACATACTCTTGAATAGTTTTGTAATGGAACTAGTCTTTCGGGACAGGGATACAGGTGGTGCATGGTTGTCGTCAGCTCGTGTCGTGAGATGTTGGGTTAAGTCCCGCAACGAGCGCAACCCTTGTCGTCAGTAGCCAGCAGTAAGATGGGCACTCTGACGAGACAGCCGGAGATAATCCGGAGGAAGGTGGGGATGACGTCAAATCATCATGCCCCTTATGATTTGGGCTACACACGTGCTACAATGGCGTAAACAAAGTGAAGCAAAGCCGCGAGGTCAAGCAAATCACAAAAATAACGTCTCAGTTCGGATTGTAGTCTGCAACTCGACTATATGAAGCTGGAATCGCTAGTAATCGCAGATCAGAATGCTGCGGTGAATACGTTCCCGGGTCTTGTACACACCGCCCGTCACACCATGGGAGTCATCAATGCCCGAAGTCAGTGACCTAACCGTAAGGAAGGAGCTGCCGAAGGCAGGGAGGATAACTGGGGTGAAGTCGTAACAAGGTAGCCGTATCGGAAGGTGCGGCTGGATCACCTCCTTTCTATACATTTTTCACTTAATGAAAACGAGCCGAAGGCGAAGTTTGAATTTTAGTGAAAAAGTAGTTCTTCATACGAACGAAGTGAGTATGATAGAACTTCCTATCGTCTCGTCTAAGAAGATGATGGTGTTACCTAATGAAGGTTAAAGTAAGGGTTGTGAGTACTGTTTAGTACTGAATTAAAATGGTGCTAAAATCAAACATTATTGGTGTCGATGCGTCTAGGGGACACACCCGTTCCCATTCCGAACACGATGGTTAAGACCTAGTCGGCCGATGGTACTATACCGGAGACGGTATGGGAGAGTAGGTGGATGCCAATTTATGGGGGTGTAGCTCAGTTGGGAGAGCACCTGCCTTGCAAGCAGGGGGTCAAGAGTTCGAATCTCTCCATCTCCATTGCCAGAGAACTTATTTAAGTTTAATGGCTTGAATGTACCTTGAAAACTGCATACCAAACGAGAAATTATATAAATATTTTATAATTAGACATCCGAGGTATCAATTACTTTAATGTAGTTGATATTTAATGCATTCTTTACTTGATGAAAATGAGCGTAAGCGAAATTTGAATCTTAGTAAAGAAGTGGTTCTTCGTACGAACGAAGTGAGTATGAAGAATATCAAAAGTAATAAATTTTTAAACATAGTGTATGATACACGCTAGTGTTATACATAAACACTAAATCTAAATGATTTAAGAGGTTAAACATAAAGAGCGTAGGGTGGATGCCTAGGCACTGACAGCCGAAGAAAGACGTGACAAGCTGCGAAAAGCTGCGGGGAGAAGCACATATTCAGTGATCCGCAGATGTCTGAATGGGGAAACCCACTTGGAAGAACTCCAAGTATCTGTACGCCAATACATAACGTACAGAGGGGAACCCGGTGAACTGAAACATCTAAGTAGCCGGAGGAAAAGAAAACAAAAGTGATTGCGAAAGTAGCGGCGAGCGAAATCGTAAGAGCCCAAACCGTGGTGCGTGCACTGCGGGGTAGAGGACTGCAACACGAGTAAGATATATTACCTGAACCGTTTTTGGAAAAAGCGGGCCAAAGAGCGTGAGAGCCGTGTAAGGGAAAAATGTATTGAATCCAGCAGTATCCGGAGTACCACGAGACACGAGAAACCTTGTGGGAAGCAGGGGGGACCACCCCCCAAGGCTAAATACTAGTCAGTGACCGATAGCGTATAGTACTGTGAAGGAAAGGTGAAAAGAACCCCGGGAGGGGAGTGAAAAAGAACCTGAAACCCTATGTTTACAAACTGTGGAACACCGAAAGGTGAACCGCGTACTTTTTGTAGAACGGTCCGGCGAGTTACATGTACAGGCGAGGTTAAGTATTAAAGATACGGAGCCGAAGGGAAACCAAGTCTTAATAGGGCGATTAAGTCTGTATGTGTAGACCCGAAACCGGGTGATCTATCCATGTCCAGGTTGAAGTTCGCGTAAAAGTGAATGGAGGACCGAACGCACATCCGTTGAAAAGGGTGGCGATGAGGTGTGGATAGGGGAGAAATTCCAATCGAACCCGGAGATAGCTGGTTCTCCTCGAAATAGTTTTAGGACTAGCCTCGTTATTAGTCTACCGGAGGTAGAGCACTGAATTTTTGCGGGGGCGTCAAAGCCTACCAAGAGATATCAAACTCCGAATGCCGGATAGATGATTGACGGGAGTCAGACTACACGAGATAAGTTGGGTAGTCAAAAGGGAAAGAGCCCAGACCTACGGCTAAGGTCCCAAAGTGTGTGTTAAGTGGAAAAGGATGTGGGATTTCGAAGACAGCTAGGATGTTGGCTTAGAAGCAGCCATACATTAAAAGAGTGCGTAACAGCTCACTAGTCGAGAGGTCCTGCGCCGAAAATGTCCGGGGCTAAACACAACACCGAAGCCTGGGAATGTAGAAATACATTGGTAGAGGAGCATTCTTAGAAGCGTAGAAGCCATACCGGAAGGAGTGGTGGAGTAATAAGAAGAGAGAATGCCGGAATGAGTAGCGAGAAAGAGGTGAGAATCCTCTTGGCCGAATATCTAAGGTTTCCTGAGTAAAGCTGATCTGCTCAGGGTAAGTCGGGGCCTAAGGCAAGGTCGAAAGACGTAGTCGATGGATAACAGGTACAGATTCCTGTACTACATATAATCAGAACTGTGGGGACACGGAGACTAAAACCGAACCCGGGAGGACAAAAACCGGGGCAAGCGAAGTACCTGTATGGGAGGAAAAGCCACCATACAAGGGGAATGCGTGATGCGTACCGAAAAATAGTAGGGAAGTCGGTTAGGGAGCCGTCAAGAAAAGCCGCTATAGTGTTATATGTACCCGTACCGCAAACCGACACAGGTAGATGAGGAGAGAATCCTAAGGCCGGCGGGAGAAGCATTGTTAAGGAACTCGGCAAAAATGACCCCGTAACTTCGGGAGAAGGGGTACCACTAGAAATAGTGGTCGCAGAAAAAAAGGCTCAAGCAACTGTTTAGCAAAAACACAGGTCTATGCGAAACCGCAAGGTGAAGTATATGGGCTGACGCCTGCCCGGTGCCGGAAGGTTAAGAGGAGAAGTCAGGAAACGAAGCTTTGAATTGAAGCCCCGGTAAACGGCGGCCGTAACTATAACGGTCCTAAGGTAGCGAAATTCCTTGTCGGGTAAGTTCCGACCCGCACGAAAGGCGTAATGATTTGAGCGCTGTCTCAACAATGCACCCGGTGAAATTGAAGTACCAGTGAAGATGCTGGTTACCTGCGCCAGGACGGAAAGACCCCATGGAGCTTTACTCCAGTTTGGTACTGGGATTCGGTAATACTCGTACAGGATAGGTGGGAGACGTAGAAGTATAGACGCCAGTTTATGCAGAGTCGCCGTTGGGATACCACCCCTGTATTGCTGGATTTTCTAACCCTGCATCCGTAATCCGGATGGGGGACAATGCCAGACGGGGAGTTTGACTGGGGCGGTCGCCTCCGAAAGAGTATCGGAGGCGCTCGAAGGTTCCCTCAGAATGGTCGGAAACCATTCAAAGAGTGCAAGGCAGAAGGGAGCTTGACTGCGACACCGACGGGTGGAGCAGGTACGAAAGTAGGACTTAGTGATCCGGTGGCATAAAGTGGGATTGCCATCGCTCAACGGATAAAAGCTACCCTGGGGATAACAGGCTTATCACTCCCAAGAGTTCACATCGACGGAGTGGTTTGGCACCTCGATGTCGGCTCATCGCATCCTGGGGCTGTAGCAGGTCCCAAGGGTTGGGCTGTTCGCCCATTAAAGCGGTACGCGAGCTGGGTTCAGAACGTCGTGAGACAGTTCGGTCCCTATCCGGCGTGGGCGTAAGATATTTGAGAGGAGCCGTCCTTAGTACGAGAGGACCGGGACGGACTGACCGCTGGTGTACCTGTTGGAGAGTGACTCCATGGCAGGGTAGCTATGTCGGGAAGGGATAAACGCTGAAGGCATCTAAGCGTGAAGCCCCCCTCAAGATGGGATATCTCATGTGAAAACAGTAAGACCCCTTGAAGACTACGAGGTAGATAGGGCTAAGATGTAAGTACAGCAATGTACTGAGTTGATGGTTACTAATAGGTCGAGGGTTTAACCAAAAGATAGGAAAAAATTTATAATAGCTCGGAACTTGGTAAGCAGTTTTTAAGGTACATACCTTTATATGGCCCGATGGCTCAGTTGGTTAGAGCGCCGCCCTGTCACGGCGGAGGTCGTCGGTTCGAGTCCGATTCGGGTCGTTACTTAAAGAATTCCAGCCTTTAAGTTTAAATATGGGATCTTAGCTCAGCTGGGAGAGCATCTGCCTTACAAGCAGAGGGTCACAGGTTCGAGCCCTGTAGGTCCCATTTATCTTTCTTTGAAAGATGGTATTGACAATATATTACTTTTATGATAATATATTGCACATGCCGATATGGCTCAATTGGCAGAGCAGCTGATTTGTAATCAGCAGGTTATCGGTTCGAGTCCGATTATCGGCTTTTACTCTTAGGAGTAAAGGTAAAGAACTTAATAAAGTTATGGGGGAATTCCCGAGAGGCCAAAGGGGACAGACTGTAAATCTGCTAGCACTGCTTTCGGTGGTTCGAATCCACCTTCCCCCATTATTCAGTCACTCTTTTTAAGAGTGAGTTTTATTCTGAATATTGTTGTCGCGGGGTAGAGCAGTCTGGAAGCTCGTCGGGCTCATAACCCGGAGGTCGCAGGTTCAAATCCTGTCCCCGCAATTATGCCTTGATAGCTCAGTTGGTAGAGCAGAGGACTGAAAATCCTCGTGTCACTGGTTCGATTCCGGTTCAAGGCATTTATTCTTTTATGGGATACTAGCTCAGGTGGTAGAGCACTTGACTTTTAATCAAGTTGTCCCGGGTTCGAGTCCCGGGTGTCTCATCAGTGTGAAAAGGCTCAAAGCTTTGATTTACAAGGCTTTGAGCCATTTTTTGTGTATTTCAAGGTATATAAAAGTGAGCAGAGTAAGCGAAAATAAATGCAACTTTTTTGCAACTTTGGGCGTTTAAAAATCATAATGCAACTTTTTTGCAACCGTGGAAAGCCCTAAATAAAAGGAAGTAACGGGAGTAAGTAAAAGTAAATGCAACTTTTTTATATAGTTGAATAACATTAGCCAAATACCTTTTACATTACAACTTAAAAGCTTCACTTATAGCAGCAGTTGTATTTTCTTTTTCTTCTATCAAATGATTATATACATCAAGGACCATCTTCTCAGTATCACCCATTAGAGAGGCTATTTTCTTTATACTGATTTTTGGAACTTGGTAGCAGAGGTTGCTACAGTAGTTATGCCTGAAGATGTGGCTGGTTAGCCCGGTAATTTCTTCATCTGTTTCAAGATTCATCTTCTTTAATATTCTTCTCCACATCTTATTAAAACTTGATTTTGTTATCAGTTCGTCCCTTGTAGTAAACAGATAATCTGTCTTAAGAGCAGGAATATATTCCTTTAGGTATGATGTAAGCCAATCAGGCATAGGAATTGTTCTGTATCCGTTGTGAGTCTTTGGAGATTTAATAATGGGGTCATTAACATCAAATACGACAGCTCTTTCTACTCTAAGCGTTCCCTCTACAAGATTAATATCAGATCTCATTAGTGCGAGTGCTTCTTCTCGTCTAAGGCCACAGCCATATAGTATAAGAACATAGGCTTTTTCGTTAGGAAGAAAATCAGCTGTTTTGATGGCTTGTATTTCATTCTTTGTAAGCGGTCTCTTTTTAGATTTTGTATTTTTCTTTGGTAGGCTTATTCCGGTTGTCAGATCTAAGAGGGCAGTAGGCGGAATGATCTTATCTGATATTGCAGACTTTACTATTTGCTTTATAGTAAGCATTATTTGTTCACAGGTTCTAGGCTGCTCACTATTTTTATTTATTAGCATCTGTATATGAAATCTTTGGAAATCTTGCAACCTGACAGTTGAGAACATAGATATGTGCTTTTCTATTATGTTCTCATACATCTTCCTGGTATTTAGTTCTCTGATTGCCTTATAAGTGATAAACCAGTGCCTAGAGTATTCTAATACAGAATAATGGCTTGGTTTAACATACTCATTTTCTTTTAATGTACGGTTAAACTCAAAAACCTTTTTCTCAAGGTCACCACTTGATTTTGATGATGATAGCTTCTTTCTTTTCTTGGCTCCTGTAGCTGTATACGTTCCGTCCCATACATAGGCGTACCACTTACCATCTTTAGATTGAGTATATTTTGCTTTTGCCATATATGTACCTCCTTAAATTTAAGTACAAAAATAACAGCATTGTAAAACAGCTGTTATAGTGGTACAATATAGCTTGCGAGGCGTATACTGTAAGCGTAACAGCTTTACAACGTATATGTGGTCCATCCGGTATTAGCGTACCGGGTGGCTTTTTTATTTTGAACTACCGAGTATTTCTCGGTAGTTGAACATTTTCATTTTTTGAAATAGTTGCCTTGTTGTGTATTTTCTACTTTAGAAATAAGTCAAATTCAACCACTTTAGGTCTGTTTATTCTCAAGCTTTTTCTGCTCTTTTTCTATCTGCTTAATACTCTTATCAGGTGTAGGTAAATCCTCCGGCATTGTTCCACCAAGATCCTTTATAGTATCTCGTACTTTCTTACCTACTTCAAAATGAGTCTGATTTGCATTTGCTTTACCCTGAATATTTTCACGCCTTAACTTAGCTTCAGTTTGTGTAGCTCTAAAAAGATTAGCTGCAAGTTCTTCATAGCCCATGTGATCAAGAATCTGTTGCCCTTTTTTAAGTCCCTTTAGTTTGTGTATATCTGAAGCTTTAAGGCCACCATAAAGACCTTGATATCCATAATTTTGAAATATAGCATAGTCAAGAGAAGTTTCAACGCCGGCATCTTTTGCAGCTGCTACAAGCTGTTTATTATGCTCTGTCATCTCTTTGCGGATAGCAAGTCTCTTCTGATCATCTGTAAGATGCTCATAGCCATCAATCAATTCCTGTTGCCTTGTTTTTATTGCAAAATAGGTTTGTCCAAGAGCAACAATTTCTTTAGATGGTTCGCTGTTCATTACAATAAGATAACAAGCATATCTGCTTAACATGTAACTTGAAACTTTTCGCTTTGCATTTGAGCCTATAGATACCATTTCGGTGGTTTCACCGAAATGGTCATTAAAATCAAAACCGCTATTTTTACACGATTCCATAGCTTTATAGATTGATAGTTCAAAGTTTCTAAAGTCTTTATACTCGAGAACTTTCTGTAACTCCCTTGCATACCAAAATTCCTGTCCATATTCATTTATATGCTTTATACTTTCAAATATTTCCTCAGTGTAATTATTATTCATATATTTTCAACCCTATACTCGTATAATACTACAGTTAAATTTGAACTTGTTCTAAAATGGAACAAGTTGCTGTATTAAGTATTTTCCATTTTGGAAACTGGTCGAATTCGACCAGTTTGGATTTAAACAGAAGCTAGTATTATTGTAAATTAAAAACTCTAAGCATTGATTCTTTCAACTTTGTTATATCATCAGAATCTAAATCATATAGTTTACCTCCAAAAATTCTAAATTTGGAGACTTCTCTTATTTTATCAACCATAATGAAAGCCTTGTCATTGGTCGGATTTTGTTGGTATTTGAGACAGTCTATAGTGATTCCGTTCCTATACTTCTTACCGGGCTTTTTGCTTGTGATAGGAGCTACTAAAAACGTTTTATAATCCCTGTGCATAGTTGAGAGAATTACAGCATAATGTTTGCCGGATAGCTCTCCGCCGGTATTAAGTTTAAAATTAACTAAATAAACGCCGTATATGTCATATTTCATGGAAAACTCCTGAATAAAAAAATTAGGTATGCCATAAATGACATACCTGCTCATACCTTAACAAATAAGGTTCTTTTTCTCCTTAATAGGACCGTATCCTTAACGAATAAGGCTTTTGGTATCTTTATAATACCATAAAACAGGTAAAAATCAATATTTAAATCAAAAAGTTCATAAACAGTTCACATCTTTCCCGTCTTCCGTCGAAGTACTATGAAATTTCCGACGTTTTTAAATTTTTAAGTAAAACCATTTAATTTTATGCAATTCTTTTTAAACCCTTTATTTTTAAAGGCTTTTTCTTACATAAAAAAATATTTTTAAAAAAATTTGAAAAAAATTTTTAGAGTATGTTATAATCATAGTACTTTATAGTACTTTAGTTTTAGAGGTGTTTATGGCTTATTTTTTGAGAAAAGAAAAGAAGAAAAAAGGTACTTATCTTCAGATGTATGAATCATTTTGGGATAAAGATAGAAAGCAACCAAGAACCAAAAATGTAAAATCTTTTGGTTATTTTGAGGATTTGATTTCAGACGAGATTCCTGATCCGATTAAATTTTATAGCGATTACGTAAAAGAGCAGAACGAGAATAGAATAAAAGCTCTTTCTGAAGAATCACGTCCTCGTGCATTTTCCAATCCTGTTGAACTTAATATAGGACACTTCTTGCTGTCCTCGATAATTGATGAGCTTGATGTTAAGGAAACTATTGATATACTTGCTTCTCAAATGCGTTTTCAGTTCTCTGTATTTGACTTAATTACACAACTTATTTATGCAAGGGTTATATCTCCATGCTCTAAGTCAAAGACAGCCTCTCATGTATTCCCATACCTTTATGGCAGTTCAACCATCTCTGAAGACCAAGTATACGACGGATGTTCTTTCATAGGAGAGTCCTATAAAAAGTACATTGATTTGTTTAATCACTCTTATGAAAGGTATTTTAAAAGAGATTTAAGCAATGTATTTTTTGATTGCACTAATTATTACTTTGAAATTGATATCCCTAGTGATGACAAGCAAAAGGGACCTTCAAAAGAGAACAGGCACTCTCCAATAATAGGTCAAGCTTTACTTTTAGATGCTGATCTTGTACCTGTCTCCATGCAAATGTATCCCGGAAACGAATCAGAAAAGCCATATATTAGAAAAGTTATTGAAGAAATGAAGCAACGACATAACGTATCAGGTAAGACCATTCAGGTGGCTGATAAAGGCCTTAATTGTGCAAGAAATATTTATGCTGCCGTTAAAGAAGCTAATGACGGCTATATATTTTCAAAATCAATACATGGTAAAAATCTAAGTGAAAAGGAAAAGAAATGGGTTCTACTTGAAAATGACACAAATGTCTTTTCTAACTACACTGATGAAAAAGGTAATATATCTTTTCGTCTTAAATCATGTATTGACAGCTTTGATTACAGTTTTAAAGAGATTAATCCGGAAACAGGAAAAGAAAGTGTTACAAGGTTCTCTGTAAAAGAAAAGCGTATCGTCTCTTATAATCCTAACCTTGCAAAAAAACAAAGGCTGGAAATAATGAAAATGGCTGATAAAGCTTCAAAGTTTTCTACATACAAAAATATAGCTAAAGATGAACTTGGAGATTGTGCTAAATATGTAGACATCATAACTAAAGATAGTTCAGGCAAAACAATAAAGCCTATAATAGGTCTAAACAAATCTAAGATTGATGAAGATCTTAAATATGCAGGATATAATCTTTTAGTTACATCTGAAATAGATATGGAACCATTACAGGTATATAAGACGTACCATAGCCTATGGAAGATTGAGGAATCTTTTAGACTTACAAAATCATACCTGGATGCAAGACCTGTTTATTTACAGAAAAAGAAACAATCTATGGGCATTTTTTGATATGCTACCTTAGCTTGTTTCTTTTAAGAGTATTAGAAATCAAGTGTTTCAAGAATAAAATAAACTCTTATGACTTGATCAACTTTATGCGTGATTTTAGGGTGGTAAATAAAGGTGATGATACATATATCAATATATCAAGAAACCAATCTGTTAACGAAAAGGTTAAAAAACTGGTTGGCTTTAGTAACCTTGATGCCCTCTATTTAACCAAAGCTGAAGTCGACAATTTCTTTCAAAACTGCATGCTCTTGGATACCTAGAGTACTAGGTTTTGAGAGAAACGACGGAAGTCAGGTATAATACCATAAAACAGGTAAAAATCAATATTTAAATCAAAAAGTTCATAAACAGTTCACATCTTTTTTCTCTTTCCCATTAAATCAGCTGAATATATTCAATCATCAAAACTTCCCTCTAAGCTCAACTACCTTGCCTATAATACTAACAGGAAGTGAAGCTATATCCTGTTTATTAAAAGATAATGGTTCGTAATCCTGATTAAAAGAGAGTAAGGTAATACCGTCATTGTGCTTTAAAAGCTTCTTGCAGCAGGCATCATCTCCATTAACTTTAGCGATTACAATATCTCCATTTTCTGCATCAGACTGAACTCTTACAATCACAACATCCCCTGACTGGATCCTTGGAGACATTGAATTACCTTTTATACGAAGTCCGAAGAAATCTCCTCGTCTTGCAAGGTTTTCGTCTATCTCCTCATAATCGATTATATCCTCTATAGCTTCTATCGGTATCCCTGCTGCTACATCACCAAGGACGGGAATTTTTACGCCTCTTGGCTTTTCATGTGGTTTGGGCTTGTCATCTAATAAGTCTGACTTGTTTATGCCGAAGTAGTCGGCTAAGGCTTGAACCTTACCCATTCTAGGTAAAGCAACCATTTGTAGCCATGTGTTAAAAGTTTGTGGTGATACACCTATGGCGTCTGCAACTTCCTTCTGTGTTTTATTTTCTCTGTCTAAATAATGCCTTAGGTTTTTGGCGAATATCTTCTTTTGTAGTTCATCTGACATACATCTATCCTCCTAGATACATAATATAATGTAATTTGATTAAAGTCAACAATTAGTAAAAAAAAATTTGATTTTAGTATTGACATCAAATTAAATTTGATTTATGATAATGCCGGTAAGACTTAGGAAAGGAAGTGATAAAGATTTTACAGATAAGTTTAGCAGCAGCAAGGGTGAACGCTGGAATGACGCAGGAAGATGTGGCAAAGGCTCTTAAAGTCTCAAAAAATACTATTGTAAACTGGGAAAAGGGTGAGACAGAACCGAAAATTTCGAGGATAAGAGAGTTGTCAGAGCTTTATAACATGCCAGTAGACAATATTTTTTTGCCTAATAAATCAAATTTATTTTTGATTAAAAGGGAGGTGATTTTATAAATGAATTGAAAATATCTATAGCGGCTGAAAGATGGAAGAATATTTAAAAGTTATATAGGTAAAAACAAAAGGTAGGTTAGGATGGAACATGATAGATAGCAAACAAAAATTAGAAGAGTTATTGATGAAGAAAATAAAGGAATTAGTTGAAGAGCCAGCAACAGCAGAAGAATTGCAAACACTACCATTGCTGGCACATGAATTAGTAGAACTTTGGCGTTACACAAGTGAATTAAGTTCTACCAACTTATCATAGATTTTTTGCATAAGTTCAGTGATGTCTTGTGATGTCAAATCCGGTGACGCAGACACTTTAGCGATTGTAATATCTTTGACAAGTTCGAGTAAATTTTTATTACGAATATATTCGGACATATTTAACCTCCTTTCGTTTACTAGGCTACTGCAATAGCCGGTAAGAACAGTTTAGGAGAGATTTAGAGCAAAGTAAATATAAAAATAGATTTTAGGAGATGATTTTATCAACGAATTAAAAATATCCTTGGCGGCGGCAAGAGTGAATGCAGAACTTAGCCAAAGGGAAGTAGCAGAGATGTTGAAAGTAGGACAGCAAACAATTCTGAATTGGGAAAAAGGAAAAGTAGCAATACCTGCATTTCAGCTTGAAAGATTGGTGGAGATTTATCAGATTCCAATTGAGAACATAAGAATTAAAAAGAGCTGCACAGCTCAGAACTAATGAGTTATGCAGCAAAAGTAGTTGTTTTTATAAGCAAGAATATTAGGAGGAAAACAAATGGCAAATAAGGATATCATACCGGATGCAGTTACATCAGTAGATGTTATACAGGTAATAAGAACCGTTGCAATGAGAGGAGCAGGGACACCGAATGATCCATTTAGAAACATTACTCAGTTTTGGACAATGGACGGATTTTTGATTAAGGAAACCGATATTCAAATGGAGGCAAATAAAGATATCATACCGGATGCAGTTACATCAGTAGATGTTATACAGGTAATAAGAACCGTTGCAATGAGGGGAGCGGGGACTGAGGGAGACCCGTTCAGAAACATCACACAATTTTGGACTCTGGACGGTTTTTTGATTAAAGAAGTTGATATTCAGAAAGAAGCAGGTGCAATTACTCATGATTATAGGGAACGGTCGGCTGCTTTGCGTGGGATGATGAAATAAACTTCGTTGCTTTGTCGGCGAGTATATCGTATTCGATAAATGCAACTAAAGCTTCAAGGAATGCTTTTATGTCTTTAATACTGTAATTTTCATGCTTACGCTCGTAATGTGTTTCATCATTACCGAGCCATGCACATGCTTTTGCAAGATTTTTAATACGGCTACTATCAATGTAACTATTGATGCAGCTGGCAAGTGCAGCCTTACGGATTTCGGATTCTTTTTTAGGATATTTATAGATCGAATAATCTTTTACAAGATATTCAAGTGCTTTTCTAAACCCTATACCGGTAAGCTCATCAAGCCCTTTAGTTTCGGACTCAAAAGCTTGCGAGTATATTTTGGAAAATTTGGCAGAAACATTTGTTACTTCCTCTGGAACTGTGAGAGTGTTATTGCAATCACCATTTGAATATCTATAAATTCTGAATTCTGAATTTGCCATGTTGTCACCCTTAGATACAGCGAAATAAATGCGAGTGCATTTAGGGCAATAATATTCAGCATAGACATCGAACATAGTGGTGAAGTCATCATCGTCATATAGATGGTATGCATTAATCGGCAAATCTCTGTTGCCGGTACCACAAATTGGGCAGGTTGTAGGTATTTGTAATTTGATTTCTAATTCCGGCTGACCTTGATGAACAGGTTTGGCAATAATTTTTTGAAAAGACATATAGTACCTCCTTTGCTATTTAGCTGGATTATAGCATAAAAAATGAGCTGAAAGTAAATTGATTTGGACAGGAAAATAGGAATTCATTTTTGTAAAAGTTATATAAGGAAAAACAAAAGGAGAAAACATGAAAACGGACAATAGTATAAACCGTGATAATGGAGCGGAGTTGATAAGGCTTATTGAGAAGGCTATAAGTTGCTGCAGGTGGAAGGCCAATTTTGCTTTCTCAAATACAAGTGATTATAGAAAGTGGAAAGAAAAGAAAAAAATATTGGAAGATGCATTAGAGATAGTAAAAGAAATCAGAAATGTAATTTAAGGAATGATATTGAATGACAATATATGAAGCAGAAGAAATTTAGGGGTGAACAGTGATGACAGAAGAACAAAAAAAGTTGGAAAGCATTTTACTGAGGTTAGTTGAGGACCTGTATATTAGAGGGTCAGTGGATCAGCTATCGCTAATAGCTCATGAACTTATAGAGTTATGGAAGGAGGCAAATAACAATGGAATTTCCGAGGCAAATAATGAAAATCAGTGAACTTTGTGAGATGGGCTTTCCTAGAGAAATGTTAATGGAGATATTTAGAAATCCCAGACAGAACTTTGCAAGGAAGATGAATCCGTTAAGGAGAAACAGCCATATTATTTTTGAGACGGATGGACTCAATAAATGGCTGAATGAGGATATAAAGTTACAGGGGAAGAGTAGAAAGTGAGATTGCAGGACAAAAAGAAGTCGGAGGCAACGGAGCAAGCTCTTTTAATAGACTGGGCTAATTTGATGTCAAACACTCATAAGGAATTAAGTCTACTGTTTCACATTCCAAATGGTGGGAGTAGAAACAGACTGGAGGCAATAAATCTTAAGAGGCAGGGAGTAAAGGCAGGAGTTCCTGATCTGTTTCTTCCGGTAAGCAGACATGGAAAGAACGGTCTATTTATTGAGATGAAGTTCGGAAAGAATAAAACAACGAATTTTCAAGATGAATGGCTAAAGAATCTGAATAAGCAAGGCTATGCAGCAGTAGTCTGTTATGGATTTGAGGATGCAGCAGGAGTAATAAAAGAGTATTTAGGGATAGTTTAGGATAAGGGAGAACATACATGAATAAAAATATCCAAAGAGACGAAGATAGACAAATACAGGTACCTAATGTTTTTAAGGATAAAACTGAAGGTGAATATATGCTGATAAAAAAAGAGGAATTTGAAAACCTTATGGAGTGCAATAAGAGCATTGAGGAAACAGTAGCCATAGCTGAAAGGATTACCATATGTGTTTGCCTGATTGTTGTAGGAGTAATTATAGGGATAATTTTGCTATGAGAAGGAAGAAAGTAATACACAGATTGTGGACCGAAGAAGAGTTTGAAATCATGGCTGATATGGTTAAAAAGGGAAGTACACAAAGAGCAATTGCTGAACGTTTGAATCGTAGCTATGGAAGTATTCATAGAAAACTATACGATATGGGGAACGATATATGGGATAAGAGCAGATGGAGTAAACATATATCTATTAGACCGTTTAATTATTGGACATATGAAGAATTACGTGAAGCTAAACTCATATTAGATTGCGGTGGAACGTTAGCTGAGGCGGCAAAAAAGACATCACATAGTGGCGGAACTCTTGGGAATAAGATAATTACAATGGGTAGTGACTTCTGGGAGGAAAGGAATTGGGATATGTATACAGTTGGGTAGATGATAACTATAAATATGAGGATTTAAGGAGTACTGCAAGGTCAGTGACTAGAGGGACTATCCTAAAAAGATTTATTGGAAGTGTATGGCACCAAATAAATGAAAAAAGGGGTTATGAAAGTCAATTTTATATTGCCAACGTTACTGATCGTGGCCATCATGGAGAGTTTGATGGTGTGCCGGTATTCATAACAAGTTTAGATAAGGAATTTAGAAAAGAATTTGAAATAAATAAAGGTTTAAATAACTAAATGAATTATATAAAAAATGAGCCTGTAACAAAGACAGGCTCATAATGCTAAAAAGCATCTATCAACATTAATATTCTATGCTTTTTGGTTTAAGAAGTCAAGAAAAAAGTGGGGTGAATCCCCATTTCACTGCTTGATTAAAATATTAAAGTTACGACTAAGGAGCGTAGAAAAATGTATGTTAAAAAGATGTATAACCTAGGAAAGAATAAAGAGATAATAGAGATTCACAATTTTTATCCAGGTAACTATGGAGCTCCGGGGAAAAGCAGAGAGAAAAAAGAGAAGGCATCTCCGGAAGTGATAAAAAAGCAGAATCATGCCAACAGGGTTAGAAAAATACAAAGATTGATATTGGGTAATTTCAAAGCAGGAGATTGGCATATCGTACTAAAGTATAAAAAAGAACTCAGACCTGAAGACTTCAAAGAGGCGAAAGACCAGTTAAGCAATTTTTTCAAGAAGATGAGGCTGGATTTGAAAAAACATGGGATAAGTTTCAAGTATATCGGAGTTACTGAGATGGGCAAAAAAGGAAATGCCCTACATCATCACATCATAGTTGAAAACATCACTGATCCGGTAAATATGCTTCAGCTTATAAGAAAATATTGGGAGTATGGCCATATTGCTCTGACTGATCTATACGAAGAAGGGGCATATCAGAGATTGGCTGAGTATATAGTAAAAGCGGAGACGAAGGATCCTGAGGGAAAGTCTAGTTACAAACGCAGCAGAGGTAATCTGATAGAGCCACAGGCAGAAAGCAAGATAATGCTTAGAAAGAGTTGGCCGAAAGAGCCTAAAGCAAAGAAGGGATATTACATAATAGCTGATAGCGTGATACAAGGAGAAAACCCTGTTACAGGTTATCCATATCAAAGATATATGATGCAAAGACTGCCTAAAGTCGGAGCTATAGAAAGAGAGGAGACTAAGTGGAAACAGAATGTAGAGTCAATATTTACATAACCACATCAATAAGAGGGCCTGCAAAGAGAAACGGTGGTTATGGCTATGTAATAGAATTTATAAAAAAAGATGGCAGTCCCGTAACCAGAAGTGGAGTTGGGTATGAGGAAAGAGCTACAGAGAATAGACTAACATTGCTTGCATTGAAAGATGCGTTGAAGAGATTAACAAAAAGTTGTTCAGTCCTAGTATTTACTAGGTGTGAGTATGTTTTTAGAGCATTTCAAAACGGATGGATTTTAGAATGGGAAAAATCAGCCTGGACAAATTCAAAAGGTAAAAAACTAAGCGATTGGGAACTTTGGGAAGAAATCAAAGAGTTGTCCACAATTCATAAGCTATCTTTTGAAAGCACCGAGGTGAAAAACCCTTATGAAATGTGGATAAGTGAGAATATAAGAAAGCCGAAGCATTAAGATTTTAAGATTAAGGAGAAAACAATGACAAGAAAAGAAATATTAGAAGAAATTAGATACATCAGGTGCAAAGATTCTGACGACTTAATAGAGCTGATGCACGAATACGAAGCTGAGGGATATGATACAGATTTTTGCTATGAGAAAGATGGAGTTAAAGGACTTTGGCTGGAGATAAAGGAGAAAGTAAGTGAATAGAGTAATATTGATGGGTAGACTCACAAGAGATCCAGATATTAGATATACATCCGGAGAAAACAGCATGGCTGTAGCAAGGTATACATTGGCTATTGATAGAGCTATAAAGAAGCAGGGAGAACAATCAGCTGATTTATAAACTGTGTAGCCTTTTCAAAGGCAGCAGAATTTGCAGAGAAGTATTTCAGACAAGGGATGAGGGTTTTAGTATCAGGAAGACTGCAGACAGGTAACTATATCAATAGAGAGGGGCATAAAGTATATACAACTGATGTAATACTTGACAGTCAGGAGTTTGCAGATAGCAAAGGAGAAAATACAAAAGCAACAAGCAATCATAGTTCAAGTGTGGATGCAGATGGATTTATGAATATACCGGATGGTGTAGATGATGAGGGACTACCATTTAATTAAAAGAGAAAGATATGAGGAGTAGGTATGGCAATACAAAAAGATATAGTAATCAACAGGAAAGAATATGAGCGAATAAAAAGATATGATCATAATCAAATGAATAACTATGTGAAGAGTATATATAAGAGTGGTTTTGAAGACGGCAAGGCAGCAGTTCCGGGAATCGATATACAATACATTGCTGATATAGTTAGAGGTGTAAAAGGTGTCGGAGAAAAAAGAGCTGCAGAAATAGTAAAGGCACTTGAAGTAGAAATGGCAAAGCTGTAAAGCGAGGTAGAAAATCGTGAAGGTAAATAAAGAAGAATGGGGAAAATATAGGATAAGTGTAAAGAAGGCAAGGGAACTATATTATTTTTGTTTGCAGTATGGTGAATGGAAGGAGGAACTATCAAGTAAAATTAATTCTTTAAAGAGTGGATGTGGTGGAGGTGGTGGGAAAGGGATAGGAGACAGCACAATGGCACTTGCTATAAAAAGAACTATTTTAAAAGATAAGTGTGAACTTATAGAAAGTACTATTGTGGAGACAGACAAAGACTTATATAGATATTTACTTAAAGCAATTACAGAAGAAGGAGTAACATATCAGTATTTAAGAAGCGTTATGGGAATGCCGTGCAGCAGGAGAAAACACTATGAAACTCGTAGAAGATTTTATTATTTGCTATCAAAGAAAAAAGAAAATCTAATGATTTAAAAAAGAGGGTCACTCATAAAGTTAAAAACGTGATATATTGATATCATAAGATTCACAGGCCAAGGGCTGTGAATTGAAATGACATGTGTTTCTCCTAAAGGGCACCTCAAGAAATTGGGGTGCTCTTTAAAAGTTATAAGGAGTGTTAAATGCCGGCAAGGAATAGACCTGACAAGGACGGAACGCATAGAGGTGCGTTTGAGAAGAACAAGAGAAAGATATATGCAACACGAACAATATGCGGTATATGCGGTAAGCCGGTTGACATGAGTCTTAGGTGGCCAAACCCTATGAGTAAGTGTATAGACCATATTATACCTGTAAGCAAGGGTGGACATCCGTCAGATATTGACAATTTGCAACTTGCACATATGTGTTGTAACAGGGAGAAAAGCGATAAGATATTTAAATATAATAAACCAAAAAGCGGAGATACAGAAAATGAATTGGTAGCAATAGGTAATCGTAATCTTCCAAAGAATATTGATTGGGTAAAGTATTGTCAGTCAATTTAGGGGGGCATATGCCCCGTTGTGCTGGTTCAAAGCGAACCCCACGCCGTACTGGGAAAATATCTCGCTGAAACAAATAATAAGCAAAGGAAATAGAAACAATGAGTGAATACAAGGGTATTGGGTACCTTAGAAAAAAGCTGGTATTGAAGCGCTCTAGGGTTCTAACGCGTTATAAATTTTATGACATGAAAAACTATACAAGGGACTTTGGAATTTCAACACCACCACCACTAAGAGAGTGGCAATCAGTCCTCGGGTGGTGTGGGAAAGCTGTTGATTCTCTAGCTGATAGAGTCGTTTTTCGTGAATTTGGAGATGATAATTTTGATTTAAACGAAATATTTACAATGAACAATCCTGATGTACTCTTTGATAGTGCTATTTTGTCTGCTTTGATTTCTTCATGCTGCTTTATCTATATCAGTCAAGGGAATGATGGATTCCCAAGATTACAAGTGATTGATGGGGCAAACGCTACCGGAATTATTGATCCGATTACGGGATTACTAAAAGAAGGGTATGCCGTACTGGAAAGAGACGACACAGACAATCCTACCTTGGAAGCACATTTTTTGAGAGGGTCAACAGTTTATTATCACCAAGGGACACAAGAAGAAGTTTTTTACAGTGAAGTAGAGCATCCATTGCTGGTGCCGATTATCTACAAACCCGATGCAGTGAGAGTATTTGGAAGGTCTCGAATTTCTCGATCTTGTATGAATATTGTAGGTAGTGCTGTAAGAACCATAAAGCGTTCAGAAATATCTGCAGAATTCTTTTCCTTCCCACAGAAATATATTGTTGGAACAGATCCGGAAATGGAAACATTGGATAAATGGAAATCGGCAATGTCCAGTATGCTTCAAATAGATGAAAACGAAGATGGAAGATCTCCGACATTTGGCCAATTCGCCCAACAGAGTATGGAGCCTCATTTATCTCAGTTGAAAATGTTTGCTTCACTCTTTGCAGGAGAATGTGGTTTAACTTTGGATGACTTAGGTTTTGCTACAGGAAATCCTGCAAGTGCTGAAGCAATCAAGGCATCACATGATAACTTGAGATTGATGGCAAGAAAAGCACAAAGAAACTTTTCGAGTGGATTGTTGAATGTTGGATTTTTGTCCGCTTGCTTGAGGGATGATATACAATATAAGAGGCAGCAGTTTTATTTAACCAAGGCTATGTGGGAACCAATTTTTGAACCGGATGCGGCAATGCTGTCCTCAATTGGGGATGGAGCAATAAAAATTAATCAGGCGATACCGGGATATCTGGGAGAGAATAACATGCGTGAGCTTACCGGAATAAAATCGGAGGCATAAATGGATGAAATTCTAGACAGAATTAAAGAGCTGTATAAAAAGGCAGTGAAGAAGAATGCCGGATTACAAAAAATACTGAAAAAGGTTGAAGAATTAGAGGCGACATATGCAGATGCCAGTACTTTTTCCTCTTTGACAGGTCAAATTATAGGCGAACTTATAGACAATGAATTGAAAGAAAATTTGCTTGATGGTGTTGTTCCACAGGAGGTTGCACAAATTATTATACCGGGTACATTAATACATAATCACGAAGTGGTCTCAGATGTTTGTGAGAGTATACAAAACGCACTAAATAAAAAAGCAGGTATAAGCATAAAAGCGCTAAGGCCATTCTTTGAAGACAGGAAGGTAGATGGAATTGTTAGGGAGGTTGTAAATGCTCCGAATTATCCGGATAAAAGTGAAGCTGTAAAGCAGCAGATAGAAAATGTTTCTATGTCAGCAGTTGATAAATCTGTACAGGCAAATGCAGAATTCCATTACAACTCAGGGCTACAAACAAAAATCACAAGGAAATCAATCGGGAAATGTTGTGAGTGGTGTAACAATATGGTCGGAGAATATGATTATGAATCCGTTAAAAGAACAGGAAATGAGGTATTCCGTAGGCATTCTAATTGTCGGTGTCAGGTGTTGTATGTACCGGTTAAAGGGTTGGCTAAAAATTTATACAGTAAAAAAGAAAAGAGTTTGAAAGAGTGGGAAAGGCTGAGAAATGAACAAGAATTTGAACTTGAACAGAAGCAGAAAGCTGAAGAGAGGGAAGCAAAAAGGGAATTGCTAAGGCGATTAAAGAGTGGAGAACTTACAAAAGAATTAAATCCGGAGAAACAAGCTCCACATATGGAAGCTACAAGAACTCCCGGAAGAAGTTATTTCACGGTAGATGAGAAGACTCTGCAAAGAATTATAGACGAAAGGCATGGAACAGGTGTTGTTCACATTAAAAAGAACGGGCAAATTAAGGAAATAATTGAAATGAAAAATAACATAGGCTATAATATGGGTGAAAAACAAGAAGAGACTAATAGGTTTGTTATTCATTATTCAAAGAAGAGAACTCATGCAGTTCCGGCTAGGAGAAACGACGAATGGATTTAGAAAAGTATTTGTTTAAACATGTAAGGGTTGAGACTGTCAATGGTGAGACCATAGTGGGTTATGTTGATATGTTTTGTACAGCAGAAGAAAATGAAGAACCGTATCTTGACAGCATCGGAATAATTCCAAGCAAGGCTGCACGAGCAGGAATAGAATTAGACGAATCTGAAATAAAATCAATAGAGGAAATATAATAATTACTGTGAAAGATAATTATTTATAACGATAAAGACCTCCGTAAGGATGTCTTTTTTTATACAATAAAATAATTAAAGGGAGAGAAAAATGGCAGCAGTGCGAAAAGGGAGCCAACTCCCGAGCCGGTCATTTGTACTCCCGTATACCAAAACAAAGGGAAATGAAGCAATAGAATTGTACAATAAGACAGGGAGAACTGCACAAGAATGGCAAGAACTCATGGTGTACGATATTATGGCCTTAAATGATGATGAACTTTGGTTGCATCAAAAATTTGGTTATTCAGTGCCTAGACGAAATGGAAAAAGTGAAATTCTTATTATGGTTGCAATGTGGGGACTTTTAAATGGCCTTAGAGTCCTGTATACGGCTCACAGAACTACAACCTCACACAGTGCATGGGAGAAAATAGGGAGGGCACTTTCCAAAACCGGTTTAAGGGAAAAAGAAGATTACAAAACACTTGCACAATTTGGTTTAGAACGTATTGAGATGTTAGACGACTCGGATGCCTGTATATGTTTCCGCACAAGGTCAAGCAAAGGAGGACTGGGTGAGGGATTCGATATTCTAATAATAGACGAGGCACAAGAATATACAGACGATCAAGACACTGCTTTGAAATATGTTTTGACAGATTCTAAAAATCCTATGACACTTTATTGTGGGACACCACCGACTGTTGTGTCTGCAGGTACAGTTTTTCAAAAGTATCGAGATGATGTCATCAAGGGAAAAAAGGAAGATGCCGGATGGGCGGAATGGTCTGTAGATACCATGACAGACCAAAACGATGTAGATGCCTGGTATCAAACAAACCCTTCACTGGGAACAATATTTACAGAGAGAAATGTTAGATCTGAAATAGGCTCAGACGAAATAGATTTTAATATTCAACGTCTTGGACTATGGTTGAAGTATAACCAAAAATCAGCAATAACATTAACAGAATGGAAGCAATTAGAAATAACCGAAAAGCCAAAGTTGCAAGGAATGCCGGTAATTGGTATTAAATTTGGTTATGATGGGTTAAACGTGGCGTTGTCTCTGGCATGTAAGACCTCTGATGAAAAAATACTGATAGATGGATATGATTGTAGACCGATAAGATCCGGTCTTGATTGGATTGTGGCGTTTATTAAGCAGACAGGTATCAAAGAAATTGCGGTTGATGGAGAATCCGGATTCGAAGTATTAGAGAGTTTAATTAAAGATGCAAGGATTAGAATAAAAATAAAAAAAGCATCAGTTAATGATGTAATAAGTGCTCATACTATTTTTGAGCAGGCCTTGGAAGAACAAAGTATAACCCATTTTGGTCAACCATCCTTGCAGCAGTCTGCTACCAATTGCGAAAAGCGAGCTATAGGAACAAAAGGCGGACAAGGGTATAAAGCCAACAAAGAGGGGGTTGAGATAGCTTTATTAGATAGTGTTGTATTAGCTCATTGGCTATGCAAAGAGCATAAGGAAAAGAGAAAAATAAGAGTTAGTTACTAGAGCGATCTGAAAAGATTGCTCTTTTACTATATAAAAAATACGCACCCCAAGCGGTAATTGGAGAAAGGAACAAAAAATGGCGGAATTTACACCAATTGAAACACAGGAAGCATTAAATGCAATCATTGTGGAAAGAGTAGAGCAGGCTAAAAGAAGCGTAAGAAAAGAATTTGAGGGGTATTTATCTCCGGAGGATGTAGCAAGCAAGTATGAGGGCTACCTTTCTGCAGATGAAGTGAAGGAGAAGTATAAAGGATATCTTTCACCCGAGGATGCAGCAATCAAAGATGCGAAACTAAAGCAGTATGAGACCGACTCAGTAAAAACGAGAATAGCTTTAGAGGCAGGCTTGCCTTACGATATGGTTTCAAGGGTTCAGGGAGATAATGAGGAAGCACTAAAGAAAGATGCTGAGAAACTGGCCGGATGGATTAAAAACACTCATCATGAGCCACCGCTTAAGAGTACTGAACCGAATGTAGATTCGAAAGATAAAGCCTTAAAAGGCATGTTGAAAGAATTAAAAGGAGAATAAAAAATGGCAAACGAAGCAAGAACATTATTTCAGCCGGAATTAGTAGCAGATTTATTAAACAAAGTAAAAGGGAAATCAACATTAGCAAAGTTATCAGGTCAGATACCTATCTCATTTGTTGGAAATGAAATGATGACTTTTTCAATGGACAACGAGGTTGATGTAGTAGCAGAAAACGGTAAAAAAACAGAAGGTGGAATCAAGTTTGAACCGGTAAAAATGATTCCAATCAAATTGGAGTATGGTGCAAGAATCTCAGATGAGTTCTTGTATGCATCAGAGGAAAAACAGTTAGATGTATTAAGAGCATTTAACGACGGTTTTTCGGCTAAAGTTGCCAGAGGCTTGGATATCTGTGCATTCCATGGATTAAATCCAAGAACAAAAACTGCTTCAGCTGTAATTGGCACAAACAACTTTGATTCCTTGGTTTCACAGCAAGTAACTTATGCAGCAGCAAATGCAGATGATAACCTTGATGCAGCGATTGCATTGGTAGATGGTTCTGAAGGAGATGTAACAGGTTTTGCATTTTCTAAAACATTCGGTGCTGCAATGTCTAAAATCAAAGCGAATGGAATTACTTTATATCCTGAATTCAGATTTGGAGGAAATCCGGAGGCATTTGCCGGAAGAATGTCTGACACAAATAACACTGTAAATTTTGCAACTTCAAAGGTGCACGCTTATGTTGGTGACTTTTCAAATGCTTTTAAATGGGGAATTGCAAAAGAGATCCCACTTGAAGTAATTCAGTATGGTGATCCTGATAATTCCGGAAAAGATTTAAAGGGATACAATCAGGTATACTTGAGAACTGAAATCTATATCGGTTGGGGAATTTTGGCACCTGAATTCTTTGCAAGAATTACAGAGGCTTAAGTTTATGAAATATCAAAATACAGTAACAGGGGCGGTTGTTGAATCCGCCTCCCCTATTCAGGGTAAATACTGGATAGAAATAAAAGAAACCAAAAAAGAGAAGCCTAAAAATGGTGATAAGCAATGACAGCATTTGCAACGATTAATGATGTGAGTACCTTGTGGAGACCTTTAAAGGCCGGAGAAGAAGAACGTGCAACAGCGTTACTTGTTATTGTTTCAGATTCGCTCAGAGTAGAGGCTCAAAAGGTAGGTAAAGACCTGGATAAACTAATAGAAGAATCTAGCATATACGGAAGCGTTGTGCGGTCCGTGGTAGTTGATGTAGTTGCCAGAACACTTATGACTTCAACAGATAGTGAGCCGATTACACAGGAATCTCAATCAGCACTTGGATATAGTTGGAGTGGTACCTATTTAGTGCCGGGTGGTGGATTATTTATTAAAAAGTCGGAACTCTCAAGACTGGGACTTAGAAGGCAAAGATTGAGGACGATAGAGTTATATGGCGAGAATTAAGGGAATTGATGTTGTATTGCTTGAGACAGTTGTAGATGGAGAAGATGAGTTTGGTGCAGAAATATTAACTGAGAGAGAAGTTGTCATTAGTAATGTTTTGGTTGCACCTGCATCATCTACCGATATAACAGATTCTACACAGCTTTATGGAAGAACAGCTGTCTATACTCTTGCAATTCCTAAAGGTGATAATAATAATTGGGAAAATAAAAGAGTTAGATTTTTTGGTAACACTTGGAAAACATTTGGTATTCCACAGGAAGGAATTGAAAGCTTGATTCAACTTGATTGGAATAAGAAAGTCATGGTGGAAAGATACAATGGGTAAAGTAAGAATTGAACTAAACAGTCCGGGTATCAGGGCTATGCTTAAGAGTGAAGAAATTCAATCAAGTGTAGAAGAACAGGCTACAAGAATAGCAAATGAGGCCGGTGTAGACTTTGAAGTTAGAATTGCAGGTACAAGAGCATATGCGAGTGTCAGTAATAGAAATAGACGAGGTTATGAGATGAACATGAGGAATAATACCTTATTAAGGGCGGTTCATAGATGATTGAAAGTAGTATTATAAAATATCTAAGAGATAAGCTTGGGATAAAGGTATATGCGGAAATTCCTGAAAGTCCGCCAAAAGAGTTCATTATTGTTGAAAAGACATCATCAGGAATGGAAGATTATATTTATCATGCAACGGTAGCATTACAATCATATTCTGATACTTTGCTTAATGCAGCAGTATTGAATGATAAAGTTAAAAAGGCAATGGATGTGATGATAGAGTTACCTGAGATAAGTAGCTGTAAACTGAATAGTGATTATAATTTTACAGATACAGCAACAAAAAGGTACAGATACCAAGCTGTATATAATATTGTGTTTTTTGGTTAAGCATTCTGATTGGCTCAGGATGCTTTTTATTTAGAAAGGAGCAAAAATGTCTAAGAATAATGCTAAGAATGTAACCACCGGTAAACCAAAGGTAGGTGGAGCGGTGTTTAGAGCACCGCTTGGGACTGCAATACCCGGTGATGCGGTAAGTGAGTTGGACCAGGCATTCAAAAATCTTGGTTATATATCAGAGGATGGAGTAACAAATTCAAATTCGGCTGAAACAGATTCAGTTAAGGCGTGGGGCGGCGATACTGTATTGGAGTTTGAGAAAGAGAGACCTGATACATTTGAGTTCACAATGATTGAGGGACTTAATGTTGAAGTTTTAAAAATGATATATGGTGAGGATAATGTTGCAGGTGATATCTCTGCCGGCATTACTATAAAGGCTAATTCTAAGGAAAGAGAAGAGGCCGTATACGTCATTGATATGATCCTTAGGGATAATGTTGCTAAAAGAGTTGTAATACCTAATGGAAAGATAACTGAGACAGGTGAAATTAAGTATGCTGACAGTGAAGCATTAGGCTATCAGGTTACTGTTTCGGCATTACCGAATACAGACGGAAATACACATATTGAGTATATGAAGAAGGGTTAAAGAATGATAGCAGGAAAATCAAAGAACGGTTTTGAGTTTGAGATTGATGAGAAAAATCTTAATGATTTTAGAATGATAAGAATGTTGGCCAGAGCGTCAAAAGATGATGATATCACTCTTTATTCCGAAGCTATGGAAAAGATATTTGGTGAGGAACAGTTCGAGAGAATGTTGGAATTTTTAGCTGATGATAAGGGTAGAGTTCCAATAGAAAAAATAAGTGAACTATTCACAGATGTTTGTGAGAGTGTAAAAGAATTAAAAAACTCTTAATCCTTGCTGCTATGATGTGCAATGAAGAGGCTATGATATGCGACCTCGCGGAAGTGTATCATATATACAACTATGAGGCATATGAGCCTTCTTTTATTGCTATATTAGTAGCAGGGTTAAGGGAAGAGAGTAGAAGTAAGATGCTACTGTCAGGAGCAAAGTTTAGCGTTGATCAGGCGTTAAAGATGATGATTGTTGATTATATTAGGCTGATAGTTTGGATGAAAACAAGAGATGGGGCCAAGAATAGAAATAAGCCTAAATCACTATTTGAGGAAATCGAAAATGCTGATAATGTAGATAATATTATTGGTTTCAGTGATGTCAAAAGTTTTGAAAATGCCTGGAATAAGATGAGGGGGTGAATATTTGGCAGGAACAGAAATTGCTAAGGCATATGTGCAAATTATACCTTCGGCAGATGGAATAAAGGGCAGGTTGACTGAAGAGCTTGGTGGTGAGGCTGAGAGCGCGGGAAATAGTGCAGGACTAAATATTGCAGGTGCTATTAAAGGTGCGATTGCAGCAGCAGGAATTGGAGCGCTGATAAAGTCTACTCTTAGCGAAGGAAGTGCATTGCAGCAGTCTATAGGGGGTATAGAAACATTGTATAAGGAATCTTCTGATACAATGATAAAGTATGCAAATGAGGCGTATAAGACAGCCGGAATGAGTGCAAATGACTATATGCAAACCTCAACAAGCTTTGCCGCCGCTTTGCTTAAAGGTGTAGGCGGAGATACAGCAAAGGCGGCAGAGGCGGCAAATACAGCTATTATTGATATGTCGGATAATGCAAATAAGATGGGTTCATCAATGGATAGTATCCAAATGGCGTACCAAGGATTTGCCAAAGGAAACTATAATATGCTTGATAACCTCAAGTTGGGATATGGCGGTACAAAAACTGAGATGGAGCGTTTGCTTTCAGATGCTCAAAAGCTGACAGGGGTCAAGTATGACATGAATAACTTATCAGATGTGTACAGTGCAATTCATGTCATACAAGATGAATTAGGAGTTACCGGAACAACAGCAAGAGAGGGTGCAACGACATTTGAGGGATCTATGTCTGCAATGAAGGCGGCCGCCCAAAATTTAATGGGATCTATTGCGCTTGGTGAAGATATAGGTCCGAAATTACAGGCATTAACTGAAAGCGTATTTACATTTGTTTTTGACAATCTTATGCCTATGCTTGGTAATATACTATCTGCAGTTCCGGGACTGGTTGTTGGAATAACTGAAGGCATAGTTACAGGTATTCCTAAGGTTTTATCAGTCATTACAAACTTGGTTACAGAGATTGCAAACACGCTGATTAACTATGATTGGCAGGGTTCGGCAATGAGCTTTGTTACATCATTAAATTCAGGAATATCAACTAATTTACCACAGCTGTTACAGAGTGGTGTTGAGATTATAACAAATTTGGTAAGAGGACTTGTGTCAGCACTACCGAATATTATCTCAGCAGCAGGAACAATTATAAGCGGTCTAATAACAGCGATAGCGACAGCATTGCCGATGTTGTTGAAATCCGGAGCAGATTTGATACTTGGAATATTATCAGGATTTGAGAACGGAAAAGTGAATATTGCATTGTCAATGATGGACGTTATCGGAAACATAATAAGTACTGTTATGGATGCATTACCTGAATTGATTACTGCAGGCATTCAAATAATTACAGGCTTTATTACGGGAATGATGTCACTTAATGGTGAAGCGGTTGGCAATACTGCAGAAATAATATCAAGTTTAGTGCAAAAATTGCAGATGGTATTCCTGAGTTTTTAGAAGAGGGCATGGAAATATTAAATGCACTAATCGACGGTATTGTTAATTCACTTCCACAAATTATAGAGACAGCTATTCAAGTGATTCAAAATATGGTACAGGCATTAGTATCAGCTTTACCAACAATCATAACAACCGGAGTTGAGATTATAACATCGCTGATAAATGGAATTGCTCAAAATCTTCCAAGTTTAGTATCGAAGGCAACTGAAATAATAATTGAAATAGTAAAAACTTTAGTTGCAAATTTGCCGGGTATTTTAGCTACAGGAGTACAGATAATAGGAGCTCTTTTAAGCGGACTTGTGCAGGCAATGCCACAGATATTATCAGCAATAGCAAATTTGGCATTAAGTATAGTCAAGGCTATAATGGTTTTACAGACTCAACTTATGCAGGCAGGTATTCAGATAATAGCAGGATTGGCAAGTGGAATAGCAGGAAAAGTTTCAAGCGTGATTTCTGAAGTGACAAAGCTTGGAAGTGAAATTATCAGTACGGTAAAGAGTATTAATTTAATTGATATTGGCAAACAGCTCATTGAGGGAATGGCCAATGGAATAAAGAACGCAGCAGGAAAGGTTGCAGAGGCGGCAAAGAATGCAGCCAAAGAAGCATTTGATGCAGCAAAGAACTTCCTTGGTATTCATTCTCCTTCAAGGCTTATGAGAGACGAGATTGGTAAGTATATTCCGGCAGGAATTGCAGAAGGAATTAACGGAAATGCAAAGTCTATTACATTTGAAGAAGTAAATGCAAGAATTATGCAAGAAGCACGTTCGACTCAATTGACAATGGATTCAATTGACACAACATCGGGTGGAAGCGAATCAGTTGATATACTTGGCAATATAACAGATGCATTATCTAAGTTTTATATAGTTATGGACGGTAAAAAGTTGGAAGGATAGCAAGCCCGGAAGTAAATCGTGCATTAGGGGCTACAAACAGCTTAGAGTTAAGAGGTGCTGTATGATGGAAATGAGAGATATGGGTATTACATTTGGTAATAAGCATACGTTTAATGATTTTGGGTTAATTTGTAAAGATATAGAAGTGGGCTTCCCGGAGGTCAAGACTAATATAGTCAAATTAAGTGGTGCAGATGGATTCATAGACTTAACAAAAGTTTTTGGAAAGGTTATGTATGGTAGTCGTATGATAACGGCTACCTTTTTAGTTAAAGAAGCATCTGCAAGTGAATGGGCAATGAATATGTCAAAGATTGCAAATTACTTACATGGAGAAAATCACAGAATAATTCTTGATAATGACAAGGGTTATTATTATGAGGGTAGATGTAAGGTATCTTTTGACAAGGAATATAAGCCTTTTTCGACAGTGTCAATAGAATGTGAGTGTAAACCATATAAGCTAGAGGTTAATGCGGAGCTGGGAGATAAGTGGTTATGGAATCCGTTTAATTTTAAAACGAGCATTATTAGAAGATATAAGAACATTGCTGTCAATGGAAGTTATACATTAAATATCAGAGGCTTGGCCAAGCCGGTAATACCTATAATTATTTCAGATTCAACTATGCAATTAGAGTTTAACGGAGCTACTTATAACTTAGCACCTGGAAATAACAACATATACAGGTTGGCAACAAAAGAAGGTGATAATGTATATAGGTTTATTGGTAACGGAGTAATTTCTATTATTTACAAAGGGGGAATGCTTTAATGTACGCCATAAAAGGAATATTAGATGGTAGAACATTTATGCTCTCAGAACCCTATAGTGACGATCAAGTAGTAACACCGGTTTTAAAAGAAGTTGTGGGGAAATCCGGAACATTAGAATTTGATATAAATCTCTTTCATCCAAATTATGAAGATGTTGTTATGTATAAGACATACATAAGCGTTGAGAGAGATGGTGAAGAAGTTTGGTATGGAAGAGTTATCAACATAAGCAAAGACTTTTACAATACTAAAACAGTTATTTGTGAGGGTGAACTTGGATTTTTAAATGATTCTATACAAGTGTCATATGGCTATAGCGGTACTGTTAGAGGCTACATTGATTATATTCTTGGCAATCACAATGCACAGGTTGAGACGGAAAAAAGAATATATACGGGAAGTATTGTTGTATCGGATTCTAATGATTACATACACAGAGAAAACAATAGTTATACAAAGACACTTGAAGAACTGGATGCAAAGTTGACAAAGCTGTTAGGGGGATATTTAAAGACACGACATGAAAATGGAGTAATTTTTCTTGATTATATATGGAATTATGGGGACGATAATACACAGATAATTAGTGTTGATGAAAAACCTGATCGATTATGAGTCAAGTGAAAACAATAATGAATTTTTATACAAGGCTGATACCGACAGGAGCAAAGGTCAATGAAGTAGCTATAACAATAAAAACTGTTAACGGCGGTATTGATTATGTGGAAAATCCGGTACTTATAGAGCGATATGGAGTTATTGTGGGTACAAAGTCTTGGGATGATGTTACTCTTCCTGAAAATTTATTAAAGAAGGCAAGAAAAGAGATCCTAAGTAAAGAGCTACCTAATAGTTTTAAGTTATCTGCAGTCGATTTATCACATATAGATAATTCAACGAGTCCAATAAAAGTCGGAAGAAATACAAAAGTAATCAGTCCATTTCATAAGTTAGAGACTATGTATTTTGTAACTGAAAAAGAAAGTCATTTGGATGAGCCGGAAAGAGATGTATTCACGTTTGGAATGAGGCAAAGCACATATACAGCAAAAGTTAGTAACGCTGCTCTTGCGTTAGAGCAGAATATGACTAGGGAAATCAAAGACACAGCACTAACAATTAATAATAAGTTAGATGATGGGTTAAAGACAATTACAGGAGTTAAAGGTGGGGCAGTGGTGCTTGACACGTTTAATGATAATGGTGATTTAGTACAACCTTGGCGAATTCTTGTTATGGACACTGCCAATAAGGCTCAGGCGGTTAATGTTATACAGATAAATCAGAACGGAATTGGCTTTAGCAGAAACGGAGTTAATGGAGAATACTTAAATGCTTGGACTATTGACGGGCACTTGAGGGCTGAATTCATTGATGTTGGTACAATGCTTGCTGACAGAATTAGAGGCGGAACTCTTGAGGTTGGAGGAGACGGAACAGGGCGAGACGGTCAGATTCTTGTAAAGAGTACAAATAATGAGACACTTTGCGTTATTGATAAAAACGGTATTTCCGTAAATAAAGGAATTATAAAAGGCTCATCAATAGAGGGAAACAGCATAAAAGGCGGAAACATAGAAGGAACTACAATAAAAGGCTCATCAATAGAGGGAAATAGCATCAAAGGTGGAAGCATAGAAGGAACAACAATAGAAGGTGGTAGTGAAATCTATTTCTCGGCAAATAAAGAAAATGTTAGAATTGGAGATTTTGAAGTAAAAGATAATTCAAGACATATTCTGCAGTCAAGTGATGAATGTACCGGAATGAGTGGAGCTGACGGGGGACATGGAAGATGGTACTTATGGGCAGGTTATCAGCAAGGTAGCGGATCAGAAAATACGGTGTTTTTAGTTAATGACGGTCAGGTTAGAGTAGAAGGTGAACTGATTGTAAATGGAGAAGAGATTGAAGATATGATTTCCAGAAAGATAAGAGAAAATAGAACTTAAGGAGTAAGTATGAGTACAAGGATAGATCTTACAAGAGAAATAAGGATTGGGAAGAGGCTATTTATGGAGAAGAAGTTAGAAGTGCAAATTCAAGGGCATTCCAAAAAATACAAAGTTCTGTAAATGAGGCAATAGATGGTGTTAATCAGTCAGCACAAAATATCAATACAACTCTAAGTGAATTAGAGCCGGCGATAGCAAGAGCAAATGCAGCAGCAAATACCGCAAATACTTCCGCTCAGGCTACTAATTCAGTTAGGAATGATGTTGTTAGACGGTTACAAGCGGGTGAATTCAAAGGTGATAAAGGAGACAGAGGAGAAAAGGGAGCGACAGGAGCAAGTGGAATAACAGCTACTGCAAGTGGTTTTTTTCACATTAGAAGTTGATGCTTCAGGAGATTTATATGTTGTAACACCGGACGGAGAAACTCCGCCTAATTTTGAATATGAGCATAGTACAGGTAATTTATATTTGATTATAGATTAGGAGGAAATATGGCAAGAATATTGATTGGAAATATTAAAGGCCCACAGGGGGATAGAGGTCAACAAGGAGAGAGAGGACCGCAGGGTGCGCAGGGAGTTCCGGGTACAACTCCGGCACTTGTGAATAATGCTTTGGCTACACAGGCAGGAGTTGCAGCACTTGATGCCGTGATGGGGAAAACATTAAGCGACAAAATAGGACAGGTATTTCAAAGCCGAGGACAAGTCAGTTGGAGAGGAGAGATTACTCAAATTGGTATATATAGTAATGATCCTAACAATTTATGGGATATGCCGCAAAGTGGAGAGCAGTATTTTTATTTGGTTGCACTTGCACAATCTCCTGTTTGGCAAATACCTGTATTTGCAATTGGTATGTATTCAGGAAGTATATGGAAAGGATTCATGAGATATTCGGGTAGTGGTAATCAAACGATATCAGAGTATCAAAGGGATAATTGGACAAAAATTATTTAGGAGGAGTATATGGAAAATTACGTCATTTTTAAAAATGGAACTAGGTTAATTGTAGATCGCGAAAGTACAGAAGCCGGTTTATCAGTTAGTTTTGAAAATATTACAGAATTTGCAGATTTTGTAAATGAGCTAACACTTGAAAATTTAAAAAGAATTTTGGTGTATGCCGGAGATGTTGTTGTAGCGGAGTATGAAAATAGGCGAGTAAAACAAATAAAAGTGGAACCGGGTAATAAGATTAAGGCAGAAATAGAGCTTGAAAAAATTACAGATTTGGAGATAGAACTTGAAAGGGTAAAGGAGATTGTCAATGTTCAGGATAAAGCTATAGAAGATATTTCTGCTATGACTGCAAGTTTTGCAGAAAAATATTGGAATAGATGAAAAAAACAGGGGAGGGTATAAAATGATAGATTTTTATGTTTATAAAATAATTCATGGATTAAAGGAATTGGAAGATGTCCCTAAGTTCTGGAGAGAAAAGGTTAAGAATAGACTTGAGGAAATGAAGAAAAATGGAGAGATTGATGATAATTATAGAATTATCGAAGGGATTACAGCAACTCCATCAAACGCGGTAGAAAAATAGTAGGTAATAAAAGAGTTATGAAAAATGAGGAATCAATTTTTATGGCTCTTTTTTAGAAGGGAGATAAAATGGACAGTGCTTTTGAGGCAGGAAAAAAGCTATTACGTGGGTCATATAGCCAGTACACACTTACCGGTAAAGGCTATTTTGTTCTTAACAGAATGTATATGAAAACTCCACATCCGGGAGATATTGTGTATTTTTATAGTGCTGAAAAGGGCAGGGTCGCTCATGTCGGAATCGTTGAAGATGTAAAAAAGGTTAATGATACATACACAATACATACAATTGAAGGAAATACTAATGCAATAGCATTGAACGTAATGGCGGCGGAGTAGCAAGGAAAAAATATGAGTTCAAGGAAACTGAAGTTGGTGGAAAAAACAGAATTAACGGATTCGGAATGCCACTTTTCAGCAACTCAACATGTACAGCAGAAGAGCTGATATCGGTAGCAAGGCAAGAGATTGGATACTTGGAGAAGGCGAGTGATGCCATGTTGGAAGAGAAAACTTCTAATGCAGGAATGTCTAACTATACAAAGTATGGCCGTTGGTATGGGCAGAACGGTTTGTACTGGTGTCAACAGTTTGTCAGCTGGTGTGCTTATCAGGCATGTAAACTACATCAAAAGAACAGTTTTAACGGGTGGGTACGATTTGATGAAAAATGGTTATATGAAATTAAAGGAGTAGTCCAGAAGAACAAATGGATAGATACAGACGGAAGGTGGTATGTAGTAGATGGTGCAGGCCAAATGATAACCGGATGGTTTAAAAATGGAGATGATTGGTATTACTTGAATACTGATGGTGCTATGTTGGCAGGACAATGGATTGATATAGCAGATGAGTCGTATTATTTGACTAAATCTGGCGTAATGGCCAGAAGTGTATATATCAAAAATGACAGCAAGCATATATATCACTGGGTAGATGAAAACGGTAGATATAAAAAAGAATTTGATACAGAAAGTCCGGATCTAAAAACATACGGACTTGTAGAGTAGAAAGGAATGTCAAATGAGAGCTAATATATTATTTTCTATAATTGGTGTATTGGGAGGATTTGTTACAATGATGTTTGGTGGATGGAGTGATGCTTTGATTACTCTTATTGTTTTTATGGCTATTGATTATTCTACCGGACTCATTGTTGCTGGAGTTTTTAAAAAAAGTAAAAAGTCTGAATCAGGAGCACTTGAATCAAGAGCAGGATTTAAGGGACTGTGCCGAAAGGGAGTCGCACTTCTTATTGTACTTGTAGCAGTAAGGCTTGATATATTTATGCATACGTCTTATATAAAGGATGCGGTTATCATTGCTTTTATAGCAAATGAATCTATATCAATAATAGAAAATGCCGGGCTGATGGGCATACCAATTCCGAGTGCAATAGCTAAAGCCATTGATGTTTTAAAGGAAAAGGATGGAGCTGCTTATGGTGGAAGCAATGAGTTTAGATGATGCAATTGAACATCTTGATAAGAAAATACCTGGAATTGAATGCTACAACTGTAGGAAAGAGCATGAGCAGCTTAGAGAATGGCTACAGGAACTTAAAGAAAGGAGAGCTGAAAGAGTGGATGCAAATTATGAAATTGTATGAAATGAAAGGTGGTTTTTTAATGTTTATATATGAGTAAAAAATACTTGACTTTTGCCAGACATATATTATAATTTATTTATGCCAGACAAAAGTGAGGTGATGAAATGAGTCCACGGACAGGCAGACCAACAAATAACCCAAGACCTAATAAGCTTAGTATTCGCATTAGTGATGAAGATAAAGCTATATTGGAAAATTATTGCGAAAAGGAAAAAGTTAACAAAACAGAAGCAATAAGCAGAGGAATTAAAAAGTTGGTAGAAATTAAATAAGGAGTTTCACACGCACGACCAAGCACAAATGAAACTCCGCCCCGAATAAGAGGTATAAATATTATAGCACTGTACCTCTATTTTGGGCAACCAAAAAATGGAGGTATTTTTTATGTTTAGATATGAGCAAAACGAAACAATGAGATTATTAGGACATCAGACTTGGGTAGATGGAGAGGCAAGAGACCAAATAGATGATGTGTTGTCTGCATACGAGAAAGATTTTGATTTAATAAGTTTTGCTGTAGATATATTCAATCTCGGAGCAATAAACGGAATTAGAAGAGAAAGGAGCAGAAAGTAATGGGTGAGTTACAGATTTTCAAAAATGAGGAGTTTGGAGAGGTTAGAACTGTAGAGATTGGTGGTGAACCTTGGTTTGTGGGTAAAGATGTGGCGGAGGTGCTGGGGTATACAGATTTAGCACATGCTGTATTAGACCATGTTGATGAGGACGACCGAATGAATTCAAAAACTCAGGGACAAATTGACCTTGACTTAGGGCAGAGAGGTGGATGGATCATCAATGAAAGTGGTTTATACAGCTTAATCTTATCAAGCAAGTTACCGAATGCGAAAGCTTTCAAAAAATGGGTTACATCCGAAGTTCTCCCGTCAATCCGTAAGCACGGGCTATATGCAACAGATGAGCTACTGGATAACCCTGATATTGCCATAGCGGCTTTCAAGGCCTTAAAGGAAGAGAGGGAAGCAAGGAAAGCTTTAGAAGCAGAGAACAGGCAAATGCAGCCTTTAGCCCTGTTTGCAAAGTCAGTATCTGCAAGTGACACATCTATCCTGATCGGAGACCTTGCAAAGCTCCTGAAACAGAATGGCTATGATACAGGACAAAAGAGGCTGTTTGAAGAACTAAGACAGAGAAGCTTCTTAATGAAGGCTGGAAGCAGCAAGAACCTACCTACACAAAAGGCTATGGAATTAGGTTTATTTGAGGTAAAGGAAAGCACAATAAATAATCCTGATGGAAGCGTGAGAGTTACAAAGACCACAAAGGTTACCGGCAAAGGGCAAGTGTACTTTGTAAATCTCTTCTTAAGTAAAGAGGCTATAGCATGAAAGAGTTCATTGAAGTTAATGGAGTACTGTTACATAAAGGATTTGTCCCATTAAAGAGCGGATGCAAATTATTAATTGATAATCACTTTTGTATCTTTTACTGTATGAGAATAAATGCAACCTTTTTTGCAACTTTCGGATAGAAGAATGGCTTATTTATGTGGGTTAAGGGGTGTTTTTGTACTGACTTTTAATCAAGTTGTCCCGGGTTCGAGTCCCGGGTGTCTCATCAGTGTGAAAAGGCTCAAAGCTTTGATTTACAAAGCTTTGAGCCATTTTTTAATTTATTGGAGTACATTGAGGTTCTTTGTCAAGTGTTGGGGTGGGTTGATTTTTTCAGCCCACTTTTTATATTTGAAATTTTTTGAACTCACCATTTTGCCGGGCAGTATATATTTAAAGTCTGATAAATATTTTTTTGCACAACAAAAAGACCTCGTCCCCAGTCATTTTTTTAAGCTGTTGCCATTAAAATTCTATTCCTAAAATATGTAAAGTTACGTACACCATAAGATATTCTTTTTAAGTACCTTTTATCTTGTTATTAAAACCCTTCTGTAGAGTCCATTTGATATATGTCGATACTTAAGTGAATTTAAGATGTATTTGTAATTATTTCTAAATGCTGTGATTGCCGCATTAAACTCTTTTATACCGGAACTTTCCACTTCAAGCAGCCATTCGCGAAGTAGCACTCGTTGCTTTGAGTATGACTTTTCATCGAGTAGCTCAATAAACAACTCTTTTATGAAGTGTGCTTTCCTTAAGTCTTCTGAATACTCTAACATTAGATTAAGTCGCCTTATTTTTCTTCAGACAGATTTGATTTTCTCGCCGTAATGATGTGTCTGCTTCGCTTATAGTACCTCCTAAGAGTCTTTGACATGCTCTTTTGTACATTCTTTCTTACATTCTCCAGAGCCCAATATACCTGCCTTATAAAGTGGTACCTGTCAACAACTATCTTAGCATTTGGAAAGTATGTTTTAGCCATATCTATGAAAGTCTTATTCATATCACATGAGAAATATTTTACATTCATGCGTTTTGACTTATCAAGAGACTTAAAGTATTCAACCAAACATGCACTCTTTCTTGAGTAGAGTATATCAAGCACTTTGTGTTTTATAGGATCCACAACAATAGTTTGATACTTTTCGGTTCCGGCATTCCCTTTAAACTCGTCTATTGATATAGCTTCTCCAATTCTATCAGATGAATTGTTGAGTGTACCAAGTATCTTATATACAGTATGAGTAGAGACATTAGCTTTGTCGGATGCCTCCTTAGCGGTTTGGTTACTGCATCGCGGGCATTTATGAGGTTTAGGGTCAGTAGTAATAAAAAACGAAATATCATCGTCTTTAATACAATTAACATTGACTTTTACATCATAAATACATAAAATCTTATTTAGGTCGTTCATATGGACACCTCCTCCAAGTATAGTTTTTTGTGTTGAACTGGGGACTTGGAGGTTTTTTTATTATAATAAAAAATGTCGAGATTGGTAATACCCAACCCCAACATTAATTATACAGCCTACATGATTTGACTAAAATTTGCGTCATTTTGATGTCGCAAACGTGTCGCAAATTTCCTAATGTCGCAATTTTGTCGCACGAATTTACTCAAAAATATTAGCAATTGCAGACTGACAATCTTCTTTTTCTTCCAGTATGTGACTGTACACATCTATAACCATTTTCTCGTCATCTCCAAGAAGCTTGGCTATCATCTTTGTGCTGATCAGAGGTATTTGATAGCAGAGCCTTGTACAGTAATTATGTCTGAAAGAGTGCGCTGTGAGGTTCTTTGACGCCTCAGCGCCTAAACTACTATCTATTTTAGCCTGTATCGATTTCCACATTTTTACATAGCTACTTGCCGTAATTTGAGTACCGTCCTGCTTAGTAATAAGATTATATTCTGATACTTGCGTGTAGGCTTGCAAGAACTCTTTTAAGAACTCTGGCATAGGTACACGCCTGTAACCACGTTGTGATTTCGGCTCTTTTGTGTAGGTATTGTTTCCGTCAAAACATAAAGCTTTAGATACGCTTATCTCAGCTGTATCAAAGTCTATATCATCTTTTGTAAGGGCGAGCGCTTCTTCTCTTCTTAGGCCACAGCCATATATGATGTATAGAAAGCATTTTTCTCTGTCTGTAAAATCTATATCTAGTATTCTATCAAGTATTTCAGCCTTTATAACGGCTTTCTTTTTTGCAGTATACTTAGGTAGGGCTATATCAGTGCATATGGTTTCATAAGAAGCAGGAGCAAGTATACCGTCCTTTATAGCAGACTTTACAATTTGCTTTATAACAAGAGCTATAAGCTTACAGGTACGAGGCTTATCAAATCTTGAGTTTATAAGTTGTTGTATGTGTCCTCTTGTAAGGGATTGCAGTTTAAGAGAGTAGAAGTCCTGAAGGTGATATTCAATAGTTCTTTTATATGACAAGTATGTATTTCTTGATTTTACTGACTTATAAGTATCAAGCCAGTAAAGGGCATAATCATAAACAGTTTCTGTACTTGAAGCTATAAAGCCATTCTGACTTACATGATTCTTAATTTTATTTACTTTTTTCTCCAGATCGGCACTGGACTTCTTTGATGTAACATCTATTCTGTGCTTGGATCCGTCGGCATTGTATGTACCGTCCCAGACTTTTGTACGAAAATATCCGGCTTTAGTCTTTGTATATTTTGCCTTAGCCATATGTACCTCCTGTTTTTGGCTATAAAAATAACACCTGTTGCAAGGTGCTACCACACATGGTACAATATAGCTTGTCTAGGGCATATCGCTGTGAGTAGTAACTTGCAGAGGTATGTTTGGCCACTCGGTTATTCGAGTGGCTTTTTTAATTAAGCATATTTGAATGTCTTTTCTTTGTCCTGCATTATTCCTTTTTCCCATATTTCATCACACGACAAATCTAAATAATCATTCCAAGAGACACCATATCCACCTATATCTACTTTTACTTGTTCAAATAAGCCGGGAGTATGCTGTAATGACTTGAAGGCATCTATGTCTGTAAAAAGTGGTTTTACATCGTATACTTTTACCGTGTCATCAGTAAAAGTAGTAAGTAGGATATAATCTTTTAATGGCTCTACACTTTTAATAGTATGAAACATATATACCGCCTTTCTATTTATTCTAGTGGAGGAAGTTCTATAAACTCCTGAGTTTCCCATATTTTCATCAATTCCTGTTTATGCTGACTAACCCATTCCTGAACCATCTTTAAGGCTCTTTTTGGCAAGTCACCTTCAAGCATATCGCCTGTTCTGATATCAATAGCTCCTATACACTCACCATATATTGCATGGATATGTGGCGGATTATGTTCACTCTGGCGAAAATACATTTTTATTACGACTCCATAAAATCTCGCTATTACAGGCATATCATAATTCCTTTCTTTTGAGTTAATTAAAACTTCCCTCTAAGCTCCCCTTACATCACTCTCGGCCTTGTCACAGCTGTCCTTGTCGAAATTTCTTCTCAGTATGTGCAGTATTTCCTCATGTATTTGATAACATCATCTACTCTCTCGATAAAATCTCTCACACTCCTATCAATAACATCCCATTTGTATAAGGATTTTAAAACTTGCATATAATGCTTTCTTCCCTGAAGCTTGATTTTACCAAGTGGATAATGGTTAAAATAGGTCTCAATACTGCCATTTGACAATCTATACAAAACTATTTTCGAATTTTCATAATCGGTTAGTTTGGAGTGAAGCGTTGAAAAATATAATTCTTCATCCTCATTCCATGTAAACTCCTTTACCGTGCTTTGCCTAATTCTATACATCATATTGAACCTTACATAGCTCCTTTTATTTGAATTTTCTTTATATCCAACAATTCCTTGGGATATACAACTTCATTTATATGTAGCCTTTTCTATACTTCAACTGGTGTGAAACTTCCTACAACTTTTCCAACAATATCGAAAGGTCAAAATCTAAAACAGAATCTTCAATTTCAGAAATAAATTTTGCCATTCTTCTTTGAATGCCAGATTGAGTTTTTAATTCTCGTTTTGCTTTTGACAAAGTATAATTATAAGAGCGCAAAAGAAAATCATTTAACAATTCGCTCTCATTACCGATTAAAAGGTTTAAGTAATAGTCGGATGTTGGTTCGCAATTATATAACCCGGCTTGTTCTATTTGCTTTAACATATACGCCTTTTGTGTTGCGACTTCTAATCTGCTTTCAAAAGTTTGCAAACTTAATGTGTTTTTGCATATTGAATAGCTTTCATCAATAACCCTGATTACCGAATCTGCATAAATTGAATGCCTTGCACTTTTCATTGCGTCCAATGTGCTTTGTGGTGTGTCAAGTGAGTAAACTCTTGGCTCAACTGTATTTTGGACAATGGGAGATCCAACAACAGAGTTATTACCTTTAGGTTTTTTCTTCTTTTTTCGCAGCAATAAGTAAGCCAAAAGAGCGAAAACCACGCAAGAAAATGCTCCAGCCGCCTGTATATCTTTAAGGTCATTAAAAATTAAGTATATACAAACCGGGACTTCAATCAAACAAATTATCACGAAAAGAATTCGGATAAAGTTTAATACTTTAATGATAAAAATCCGAATAAATTTTAATATATTCATGATTAAAATTCCTTCCTTATGCTCTTGACAATAGAACATGCGTTCTATATACTTACTTCATCGCTACTTTAGATCGTGTGACTTAGGAGGATTATAGGTGGAAGATGAGTATAAATTTAATACTGGAACTTTTAGATAGACTTAATAAAAATCAATTAAGATACATCTACAAGCTCATAAAGGCTTTCTTAGACTAGGAAAAATCCCGCTTCGGCGGGTCCTAGTCTTTTTTCTTTAGCCCCTCTGCTATTTCACTAAGTACTTCCCATTGCTCAGGTGTCAACTTTGCAAGTACCGCTATAACTCTATTTTTAAAAGAATCTTCTTCTTCCAATAATAAATCCCTCGTTAATCTGGCGATTTCAGTTTCTCTGTCAAGCTTTATAAACATTTCACCGTTTCCGGTTCTAAGCCACTCTTCGTTAACATTGAACTCCCGGCAGATGGCTAGGATATTTTGTTCACTTAATCCAACTAAGCCTTTTTCTATTTTAGAAACAGCAGATTTTTTTACACCGATTTTTTCGCCAAACCTTTCTCCGGAAAGTCCTAAGGCTCTTCTAAGTTCTCTTACTCTGTCTCCCATTTTACCTCCTCTCTACATAGCCTTGCTAAATAGCAGGAACAGACCGACTACTATAATGGCTAATCTAAGTAAGGTAAATGAAAGCAATGATATCTTTCTTATCATATTAATTACCTCCATGATTGAAGTATAAAATGAAAGTGGAAAAAAGTCAAGAAAAAAGTTGAAAAAAGAAACTAAAAGTATCGACAAAGAATCTTAAAGATACTATAATGTGTATATAAGATATAGAAAGGAGAAACGCAATGAAGAAATGGTACAAAATCATTGATGAGCTCACCGTCTTAACCGGAAAGCTCATCAGACTGGCATTAGAGGTTGGCACTCTAATATCAGTAATACACATGATACTTCAAAGTATCAAATAAATAAAAACAGTCAGGAATGGGGCGAAAGCCTCAAACCTGATTGGATTATATCATTTCTTCATTGCAAGGGCAATAAGATGAAAATAGCAAAGTTGATTCTAAATGTGCTTAGATTAGCGGTTATTGTAGCAGGATTGTATTTAATATTTTTCAGATAGGAGGTAAGAACATGGCACTTAGTAAAGAAGATAAGTCAGCACTCATTAACTTAATCGACATTATTGAAAAGTTGGATGACGGTGCAAAAAAGTATCTTATGGGTGTGGCTGACGGAATGAGTTTTTGCAATATGTCAGAGGACTTAAAGAGAAAGCCGGAAGAAAAAGAGGCAGTTTAGAAATGAGGTGATTTTATAAAAATAGAAAAGTGGTGTAAACACGAAATTAGATTTGTAGAAAAAGATGGTGAATGGTGGGCGGTGCTTAAAGATGTGTGTGACGCATTAGGATTGCAAGCATATGCCATTAACAGGAGATTAGATGACGAACTGATTTCAAATATGGTCGTCTCTGACAGTCTAGGAAGACAGCAGGAAATGCTCATAGTAAACGAATATGGCATTTATGACACTGTATTCCAAAGCAGGAAAAAAGAAGCAAAAGACTTTCGTAAGTGGGTGTACAAAATGCTTTCCGAACTACGCAAGGCATCCGGCTATGAAGGCTTTGAGATTTTCCGAATGCTTGACAAGGAACATCAAAAGGAAATGATGAAAAAGCTTCAGGAGGGATTAAGAAGCCCTGCAAGAGTTGATTTTATCAAGGCTAATACGATAGCGAATAAGGCTGTATCGCTAAAGCATGGCTATCCAAAGATGATAAAGAAAGCCACTATGACGCCTGAAATGCTGAAAGACAGAGAGCCGATACTTGCCGATACAGTGGAATTAATGTCGGTCAAAGACAAGTATGGGCTGGATGTATAGGTAAGCGATACGATTTATAAGAAGAACGAGGAAAAGGTAGGTTAGGAGGTGATTTTATAAGTGACAAGATTAGATGTTTTAGAGGGGTTATTAAAGGCTAAAAATACAGAACAGTTTATTGAGTTAACATATGACATGGCACACAAATACTCAAGTAAAGAATATTTTAAAAGCCTTTTATTGAAACCTTTAACAGAAGAAGAGCTACAGGCTGTAAAGTCCGCAGCTCAATCAGGTGATTACCCATTGTCTTTAGATGGATTGCAGTAATGACAGCCGTTATATGTTTTTTGCTCAACCATTACAGTGTGCATATACGCAGCTTCATAAGAATCACAATTATAAACGTGTTCAGGTTTTATTTCATCTATCTGACATTGAGGCTTCTCATTGTCAAGGTCATGTATTTCACCTGTAGACTTATTCAGCACAAAACGTAATCCGTTGTAAGGGGCATTATATCTACGCATATAAGTTCTCCTTTCAAATTATTTAGGTGCTGGCACACCTATAAAAGTATAGTAGGAGAATTTAATAACAATGTAAATACATCAATTTTAATTGAGGAGGTGATTTTATTAAAGAGATAAAAATAGTAGAGCAGAGAGAATTGCTCGGAAAAGAATTTAGGGTGTACGGAGATTTTGAAAATCCTTTATTTTTGGCTAAAGATGTTGCGGAATGGATTGAGCATAGCAATTCAACGGAAATGCTAAGAGGGGTTGACGAGAATGAAAAGCTGAACTCAACAATCCTTAGTGCAGGTCAAAGACGAGAAGTAACTATGCTAACCGAAGACGGACTGTACGAAGTCCTTATGCAGAGTAGTAAGCCTATAGCAAAAGAGTTTAAGAGGGAAATAAAGCGAATTCTCAAAACTATCCGCAAGCACGGCTTATACGCTAAAGAAGAGCTACTGGATAACCCGGATATAGCCATAGCGGCTTTCAAGGCCTTAAAGGAAGAGAGGGAAGCAAGGAAAGCTTTAGAGGCTGAAAATAAGCAAATGCAACCTAGTGTGAAAGAAAGTAGAGGTAAGCCGTAAACCGGCGCACTTAAATAAGCTGTCTTAAGTAGGCAACTTATTTGAGGATATAGATTTAGTAGATTGATCAAGAAGCTAAAGGTTCATCAGGAGGAAGCAGTCCTTACTTTTGTAAAAGTTTTTTGGCTTGCTTGATAGCCTTAGCCTTCTGTTTTTCAGCTAAAGGTGCAGGCATATCGATTTTGTAAAGATCGCTTGGATTCCATGCCTCTCCGGTAGACAGCATCCGGTAGATGGCTGTAAGAATCATACGGGCAATGGCAATAACAGCTCTTTTCTTGCCACGGCGTTTAACAAGGGATTCATATTTTGTTTTGTAGTAAGGAGACTTGTCAGATTTCACGGCTGCATGAGCACACTGTACTAATGCAGGTTTGAGGTGAGACACCGGCACGTGTAATACGGACAGATTTCTTCTTACCGGCAGATTCATTGTTGCAGGGGGTAAGACCTGCCCAACAACATAAGCGTTTAGAATTACAAAACTGAGACATATCAATACCAATTTCGGAGATGATAGTAATTGCACTATCACGTTTGACACCCGGAATGGTAGTTAGTAACCGGATAGCTTTTATCATAATCAGGATCGGAAAGAAATCAAAGATTCAATCTGTTTATCTATATCATTGATTTCAGCTGTGATATAATCCATATGTGCGCGAATTAGGCGCATACGATATTTCTGGGCATCAGTCATCTGATATCCTTCGATAGATTCAATCACAGCGTCTTCTTTGGATTTGAGGCTCTTAAGAAGTTTTGAAGCGATTTCTTCATGGTTAATCGTAGTACCTGATTGTTCAAGCAGATAATCGATAATGGATGAGGATGACTTCCCAAAGATATCGGATACAACAGAATCCAATGCGATATTACAAACAGTAAGAGCATTCTGATATCTATTCTTTTCACTTGAACGGCAAGAAACAAGTTTGTAGCGATATCTTGTGTATTCTCTAAGAATACGGATCAACCTACAAGGAATGTAGCTGCTTTTCACAAGTCCCAGTCGGAATAAGTCTCCAATCCATTTAGAATCTTTTGTATCGTCCTTGTTACCCTTAACAGCTTTAACCCATTTGGGATTAGCAATGGTAACGTTGATTTGATCTTCGAGAAGATTAAAGACAGGAACCCAGTATTTACCTGTGGATTCCATACAGACATCATGGCATTCATTTTCAAGAAGCCACGATTTAAAGTCTAAAATAGAATTGTTGAAGGTAGAGAATCGCTTCTTTTGATAAGAAGGTTCAATACCGGCGGTAGTTTTGATGATTGTGGCAACGAGAAAAGATTTGTGAACATCGACACCACAACAGGTTTGATAAGTAACTTTCATAGTGTAACTCCTTTCGTAAAAGATAAGAAGCCATTGACTGAACTGCCACACAATAAAACAAAGAGCTTTAACAATTCTTAGTGTACGGATTCATGATACCACTTATTTGTGCTTGAAAAGACAGAACTTACACTGATTTTTATGCTGTCTAAAACAGAGAAAGTTTTTACAACTCCACCTCCCGTGCTTTGTAGTATAGCTTCTTATTATATATTTTAAATCACAGAGTTGAGATGTAAAACACTTCCATTACTATTTGTGCCGCGGCTTGCCCGCGGAATGGAGATTTTTATGTAGATATGGCTTCATCTGCAAATACATCATCTCAGGGTTGGGAAAACACTAATAGAGGATGGAAGTATAAAGAGTCTAACGGAAGTTATGTAACTAATACATGGAAGCAGGTTGACGGTATATGGTATTTTTTTGATGGAGAGGGATATATTTCTACAAGCTGGAGACAGATAAACGGTGTATGGTACTTCTTTAATGCAAGCGGAGCAATGGTTACAGGTTGGGTACAGTCAGGAAACGACTGGTATTACATGAATCCGTCAGGTGCTATGGCTACAGGTTGGGTACAGTCAGGAAATGATTGGTACTACATGAGTCCGTCAGGAGCAATGTTAAGCAATACAACTACTGCAGACGGCTACAGACTTGACATTTCAGGAAGATGGGTAAAATAATTCGATATTGTATATATTCAGGCATAATATAAATTTATTTGGAGCAGAGGAATGAAAGTTTCCGCTGCTCTTTTGATAAAAAAGGAATTTGAACTGTTTATTAATTTAAATCCCTTTCTACATTTAAGTTGGATGATTACTTTTACCCAATGGCTACCCTGATAGTACCTTAATTTATCTTTATCTTTGTAGAAGTAGAATTAAATTAAGGTAAGTTTAAGTTAATAATTATATCCTTCGGGATACAAGCTTATGATAGTATCAATAAAATTTTTTATAATTGCTCTATTATCAGAAGCATGGGTATATAAGGCGCAGGGAATAACTTCTTTGCAGTCAAAAGGAATCCATACAAATTCACCGGTATGATCGTTTAGGAAGCCCGGAGATAATACAAGAGCTCTGCCTGCAGCTACGTTTGTAAGAGATGTATCATGGTCATGGCTGTTGAAATACTCACAATGTGACTGTTCTACAACACGTTGTTGTACACGACGAAGAGAAGCCTCGGAAGGACCGCCAACCATAAGAGTTCTGCCGGATAAGTCGGATGAAACAATCATATCCTTAGAAGAAAGAGCATCATCTTTACGGCAGACGAGATATATTCTGCTGTCAAAAAGATGATGTTTTTTAATATCAGGAATACGAATCATATTTTGTTCTACAGCAAAAAGAATGTCCTGTTCTCTATTTAGGAACGAATCTATACAATGATACCAATCAAATGTTGGAGAAACAGATATACCGGGATCATCAGCTATAATAGTGCGTATTGCTTCAGGGAGAAAATATATGGAAGAACGGATAGGCATAGCAATTCTAATATCTTCACGGTATTTTGAAGCGAAATTTTGTCCTTGCCATATTGCAAGATTGAGTTCCGTTTTAATATTTTTTAATGATGTAATAAATTGGGCTCCGGCAGGTGTGAGAACGGCACTCTTTCCTGAACGCTCAAAAATTTTAAATCCTATTTCAGACTCTGCAGAATTTATTTGATAAGTCATTGTGGGCTGAGAAATATATAAATTTTCGGCAGCTCTGTTAAAGTTCAATGTTTGAGCCAATTCCAATATATAATCTATTTGTTTTGCAGTCATACAATCTCCTTGTATCATTTAATAATTAAATCAATAATTTGCATTTTTTTAATTGGATATATAGATTATACAGTGCTAATATATACATTGTAAATAACAGTTGCAATATGTAAGGAGAATTTTAAATGAAATATGATAAGGGATATGTATATAAGTTAATGAATGAGGGCGGACCGACTGATGTAAGGGAAGCTTATTTTCAAGAGCAAATGCCTGTATGCCAGATGATGAAAAATACATGAAATATTTAGAGGAACTGTTTGGTAGAGATCTTAATGATGTTCGTATATTGACACCTTTTTATATGTGATTTTGGTAATCAGGTAAAATTTGGAAAGAATGTGTTTATAAATCATTCAGCTATTTTATCCTTATCAGGAGGCATAGAGTTTGAAGATGGTGTAATGGTGGCTCCGGGGCTTAAGATTGCAACTATAAATCATGATATGTATGAGAGGCATACAAAATATACATACGGAAAAGTGTTAATAAAAAAGAATGCATGGATCGGTATTGGAGTTACTATTTGTCCGGGAGTAACTATAGGTGAAAATGCAGTAGTCGGAGCAGGAGCGGTAGTTACTAAGGATGTACCAGATAATGCTGTTGTTGGAGGTGTGCCGGCAAAATTAATCAAAATGTTGGATCCGAAGGAGTAAAGAGAATATGGAAAGAATAAATTTAAATAATGGAATAAAATTCCCGACAATAGGAATCGGAACATATATACTTGCACCTAAGGATGCACAAAACAGTGTTAGAGAAGCTTTAAAGATGGGGTATTCACTTATAGATACAGCCAATGCATATGTAAATGAAAGAGCAGTCGGAAGAGGTATAAAGGAAAGCGGAGCAAATAGAGATAATATTTTCCTTTCTACAAAGTTGTGGCCGACTGAATATGAGAATGACAATGCAGTTGATGAGACTATTGAACGTTTGGGGGTTGATTATGTAGATCTTCTATTTATTCATCAGCCTGCCGGTAATTGGCTTTCCGGCTATAGACAGCTTGAGAAGGCATATAAAGAGGGAAAGACAAAATCAATCGGTATATCAAACTTTGAGGGGAAGTATATAGCCGAACTTGAAAAGAAGTGGGACATTGTTCCACAGTTTGTTCAAGTAGAGGCACACCCGTATTTTACTCAAAAAGAGCTTAGAAAAACTTTGGACAAATATGGTATAAAGTTGATGGCTTGGTATCCGCTTGTACATGGCGATAAATCACTTATTGAAGAACCTGTTTTTAAGGAACTTGGAAAAAATACGGTAAGACTTCTGCACAAATTATTTTAATATGGCATACACAGACAATGTCATTAACTTAAGAGTAGTGAGAAAAATATTACAAAAAGATAGTTTAAAAAAGATAATTATGCTATACTTGTAGTGAGAAAAATCACGAGGTGTAGCATGTTTATAAAAAAATACTTACAAAAAGAACATAGAGGTGAAAAGTATTATTATGCCAGCCTTGTTGAAAAACAAACGTATTGATGGCAAGGTTGTGCAGACAGTGAAAAGCGAATCTGGGTGCAGTTACTGGGGAGCAGATTCCATATTTGAAGGCAGCCTATGCTAAGAAGAAACCCTCGTCTTGTTTATGATGAGGATTAAATAATTGGAGGGCTGTAGTGAGAAAATCACAGAATAGACTATTAAAAAGATCAGAATAATATTCTTTCGGATGTATTTCTTGAGGTATGTCGTGGTGGCAAAACAAACACTCTTGTCAGACGTAGAAAGATGCCACTAGAAGATTTAGTGTATTCTATGATTAATCGCAAGGACTTACTCTCAAAAATGGAGCTGCGAAATTATATGAAAACAACACATCCGGGAACAGAAATATCTAAACCGAGGTTATCTAAAGCAAAGGATGAAATTAAATCCGGACGCATTTAAGTTTCTTTATCAGGAACATAATAAAAAAATTTTTTTACCAGGATGAAGAGGTAGAACCATATACCCTATAAAGGATTCCTTATTTTAGCTGCAGATGGATCTGATATAAATATTCCTACAACTGATGAAACCATCGAGAAATACGGAAGTGCCTCAGTGAGAGGAGGAAAACCATGTGCTCAGATTGGGCTGGGATGTATTTACGACGTTCTTAATCGCTTTATTCTGGAAAGCAGTATTAATACCGTAAAGTTTGATGAGATGCGAGTAGCCCAGGAACAGTTAAAAGGAATAAAGGATACAATTGGAAACAGATATCCCTATCTTGTTGTTATGGATAGAGGTTATCCTTCGACACCGGCATTTTTGAATTTTATAGATTATGGAGTGTATTTTTGTAGCAAGACTAAAAAAACAAGTGACTATAAGGCTGAACAGAAAGAATTAAAATCAAATGATGAGGATGTCGACATAACATTAACAAAAGGCTAGAAGGAGAAATTATATTGGCAAAAAAAGAAGAAACTATCATGATGAGCAGAGATTCCTTTTCAATGAGATTTGTAAAGGTGTGTTTAGATGATGGAAAGTCAGAAATTTTCGCTACTAATCTTCCACGGGATAAATTTCCGGAGGAATGCTTTGCAGAACTGTATCATATGCGCTGTGGTATAGAGACGACTCTATGAAGTTTTTGAAAGACAGATTAAAAAAATCGAAAATTTCACAGGGATAAAAATCAGTGCTTATTGAGCAGGACATTAACAGCACTATTTATGTTAGCAATCTTGCAGAAGATATAATCTGTGATATAGAAGAAAGTAGCCAGGAGCACCTAAAGAATGATTATAAACATACAATGCAGTTAAACCGAAACCTAAGTATCGGACTTCTGAAAAAAATGACCTAATATACATTCTTATAGAAAAAGATGGAAATAAAAAAAGTAGCGCTACTACAGGCATTGTATGATGAAATAAGCAAAAATGTAGTGCCGATAAGGCATGATAGACATTATCACAGAACTAAAGGACAGCTTGCAGCAAATTTCTCGAATACACATAAGCGAAGTTTCTAAACTGAATAAGTATTTCGATTTAAACTGGTGAACTATGCTCTTTTTAAGCTAATAATAGTAAAAGTGAAAGAAAAAGAGCATACCCTTATTTGCAAGAGTATGCTCCAAACGTTAAGTTAATGACATTGTTTAAAATAAAGGGTTTAAAAAGAATTGCATAAAAATTAAATGGTTTACTAAAAATCTAAAGCGTCGGAAATTTCATAGTACTTCGACGGAAGACGGGAATGATAGTTTCTAAATTTAAAGGAAGTTTTAGTTGATATCCTTCCTCATTCAAAGTATAATCTTTGTGTAATAATATATGGGTTTGCATACATATATTTTACACCATCAGCCGAACTTTTCTAAGTCCGGCTGTAATTTTTTTTTATTAAAAAGAGGCTGCACACTAATTACTTAGTGCGACAGCCACAGTTTGTTCAAGTAGAGGCACACCCGTATTTTACTCAAAAAGAGCTTAGAAAAACTTTGGACAAATATGGTATAAAGTTGATGGCTTGGTATCCGCTTGTACATGGCGATAAATCACTTATTGAAGAACCTGTTTTTAAGGAACTTGGAAAAAATACGGTAAGACTTCTGCACAAATTATTTTAAAATGGCATACACAGATGGGATTTGTGGTAATACCCGGCAGCAGGAATGTAGCCCATATAAAGGATAATATTGATATATTTGACTTTGAACTTACAAAAGAAGAAATGGAAAGGATTGCAGAGCTTGACAAAAATTTGCGTTACCATTACCATACAGATGAACAAATGGATCATTTTGCAAAATGGCAACCTAAATATGAAGATAAATAAGCAAGTCTAATAAAAAGGGATTTGAACCGTTTACTGATTCAAATCCTTTTTACATTTAATTATTACGATTATTCTTCCCCCAAGGCAGTCTTGTCGTGCCTGCATCTATTATTTTGTCAAAGAAGCTGTTCACATACTCCTTGCGTTTTCCCAAGTCTGTGTTTTCCAGAATTTTGTCTACGATATTGTTAAATTTATCTGCATTCTTGTTCACATCATTGACATATTCAAAACTTGTTCCGATACAGTTCCAGTTGAGTATATCATGCTGCAAAAAAGCAATATTATCGGCTTTTACAACCTTTATATTCTTTGTATTGTTAAAAATCATGCCCACCACACAAAATTCGGGAACTATCTTGATTATTTTATCTTTGATAGAATTCATTACATCGGTGTTTATCACCTCATCACAGAGGTCGGGGCCGTCGTTATTATAGATTGCAGTGATTCTGTCTTTGAAAATTTCATCACACATTGCACAGGAATATATTGCAAGATTGCCTCCCTTACTGTGTCCTCCCACTATGAAGTCAGTATTCGGGTGATGTGAAATAACCTTTTTTAAAAAATCAAGTGCAAATTTCTGAGCCGGAATAACTGAGAAACTCATCATAAAGTCCTCTTTCCAAGCTACAACACTGTCATCGGTGCCTCTAAATGCAATATACATCAGGCCGTCGTTATACATAAATCCGGTTGAAGAAAATTGGTATTTTTTCTCATGGTAGAGGTCTATATAATCAAGGATCATAACATTACCAAATCTTTTGGAGGTTGCGAGGGTATTTAAAAAATCTGTACCTATAGCACTCATATAACCGTAGTTGTAATTATGATCAATCAGGTATTTACAGGCATCTGAAAGAGTAACACCTGTTGAATTTATCTCATTCTGCAAGTCTTTTAAGTCAAGATAGGAGAATAAAGAAAAAACCGCATTATCAAGTTCATTAAAAGGAGAAACATCAAAAGACAAATCCCCACGCCATTTAATATAGTCAATTATATTTGCCATTATAACCTCCTGTGTTGTTATTGCAAGGAAAATCATATATAAGAATACAATAATATAAAAGTACAGGGTTGTAAACACATATAGGATAAGTGTTAAAGAAGTATAATCATTTTTCATAAAAGTGTGGTATACTGGTTCTATAGACACATTGATTACATATTTGTATAAAAGCTGTTATATATACAAAATAAAAAAATTAAGTTAAAAAGTTATTGTATAGATAAATAATAATAAATTTAGAGTATTATAATCTGAGATTATGATTAAGCTATAAATAGTTCTTAGAGTATAATATAAAAATATATTTATATATCTGATAACTTTTATACTTGGAAATAAGGATGATATGAATGATGGCAGAGAGAGTTCCAATTATATAAATATAAATGTACTGTTGAGAGGAGTCTCATTTGTAGTATCTACAGTATTTACATTTTAGTATCAATCTACAAAGGAGAGAATATAAACAGATATATCTTTTTAGGTATGTCCATATCCTGTGCGCTTAGCTGTTGGCTGTACAAAAGAGTCTGTGAAAATATACTACATTTTAGAGTGATGTTCGGCTTGGAGGTATTCGCATACGGTATCTTCATATTCTTAAGCGGTGGGTTCAACAGCCCATATCTGTGGTATGAGGTGAATTGTATACTTTTAGTGGTCGCCTTTGACAAAAACATAGTTATAACATTTATAGCCTGTATATGGTGTTGGATTTGTGCTTTTGGAGGAAAAAGCATAGAAAATTCGGCATATCAGAAGATCAACATTGTTGTGGGAGTGATGATGTTGATGTGCGAGTTTTATATTGTGCGAATTTATATAAAATGTATTGACGAACAAAAGGAAAAGTCGGAAAGGCTCAATATAGAGTTGCAAAAAGAAAAAGAACTAGGTAACTATGCGTTTACCATGCTGTCTGAGCTAAGTGAGAGCTTCGGACTTTTTGCAATGACGGATCCTAAAAAGATTATGGAAAAACTTTATCTGACATTAAAAAAGAATAAGATGTATTCAGAGTTTATGCTCATAAAGTTTGAGCGTGACGATGTGCCTGAAATTATAGAAAGCAACGGTATGGATGAAAGGACATATGATGATATTTTAGTTAAGATAAGAGACTGGAATGAAAAAGTAAGCAAACCGATAAGTGAAGAAAGCAAAGATATATTCTATATGGATTCGGGAGGAGACAGCTATGAGGTGACGGTTTTCGGTGAGAGCGCATATATAAGCGGTGTGCTGGTGAGAAAGGTGGATGATACGTCAGGGGAAGTAAAAGATTTTTATTTGCATCTTATAAAGACCGTTTTCAACAACTTGGATATGTATTCTCAGATAGAGAGGTTCGTTGCGGTGGAGGAACAGAATCGTATTGCAAATGAGATCCATGATACTGTAATACAGAAGCTCTTCGGAATTGCATGCAGAATGCTTTTATTGGAAGGTAAGATAAAAAACAGAGAAAATTATGTAGAAGAAATAAAACATACTGAGGACTTCAATAGAGAGTACTATGACTGAGTTGCGTGAAAGTATCTACGGCAAAAGGTTCAAAGACAATCTGAATACTTTCATTCACACCACATATGCATATATGGAGGAAGTGGAGAGATTAAATGAAGTAAATATAGATATTGACTTGGATGAGCAATCCGATTACATAGCTATTGCGCAGAAGATAGCACTTTACAGAGTGATATGTGAGGCGGTCAATAATGCTATAAAACATGGGCAGGCAAAGAATATAGATGTCAGGTTAAAGTTAACCGACAATTCCGTTGAACTGACAGTTGAAGACGACGGTTGTGGCTTTTCCAAAGATGACAAAGATTTCCATGAAGGCAACGGATTGAGAAATATGAGAAGTATAGCGGTTTTACTTAAAGGACTTTTGAGCATAGTACAGTGTGACAAAAGCGGGGTAAGAGTAAAACTTAGTTTACCGAGATAAGGAGGCATATATGGTACTTGTTTTGGATGACCATCCCATTGCAAGACAGGGATTGGAATCTGTGATAAAACTGCACAGACCGGATGAAGAGACTGTGCAAGCCGGCACGGTAAAAGAGGCCATTGATTTGACTAAGGAAAAATCAATAGACAGTGTGTTTGTGGATTTGAATTTACACAATGAAAGCGGATTTGACTTTTTGGAGTGGATACAGAGTCAGAACAAAAATATAAAAACCTTTGTTATAACATCATCATCAAGTGAGAGTGATTTTGTAAAAGCCAAGAATATGGGCATAGATGCATATATACTTAAGGACGCCTTTATAGATGATATCATGTACAGCTTAAGAGTGGTGGACAGAGGAGGAAAGTTCTATTCATCAGATTTGATGGCAAATGTCGGAAACACTTCTGAAGATGACAAAAGAATTGATACATTGACAAGAAGAGAACTTGAAGTGGCATTGCTTTTGCGAGAGGGATATTCCAATGCAAAGATTGCAAATAATTTGTCGATATCGGAAGGTACGGTAAAGAAGCACATTTCAAATATATTCAGCAAGTTGGAGATATATAACAGAACTGAAGTTTTGGTATTTGTTGAAAAACATATGGAAAGATTTCAAACGATATTAAATTCTTAAGTGATAAACTTGAGATTTTAAAATATATTTTAGGAGAAGAGCGGATATGCATAAGAAATTGTTTTCGGTAAAGTCTTGTATTTTCGGGGCTTTATTTATCGGATTGGTTGTGGTAGGTACAGGATATGCAAGCTGGAACTCAAGTATCAGTGCGCAGGCTAATCTTACAAGCGGTACTATGGATGTGGAATTTGGTAAGAGTAATGAGAAGTATTGTGCGAGCATTGCAGATGCAAGCGGAAATGTGGAAACACCTGTTTTAGCACAGTTTAATCCCACAGACAAGGAACTTGAAATATCTTTTGATGAAGGGCTGCCTGTCAATGCATTACTTGAGGGCAAGCTTTTGAGATTGGATTTTCAAATAACACCTACACAAGGAAGCAGTGTAAATAAATTAAATTATACAAAGCTTGATTTATCAAAGACGGGAGAGAATGTGGAGTTACAGGCGGACAGTGCCGCTTTTATATATAACGGAGTCAGCTATGCACTTGGGAGAAAATGAATCGCTATATACACAGCCGCTTCAGTTTGAGGTTTATGAGACTTTGAGTAAGGAAGATAAGGATGATAGTATCGGTCAGATTTATTTAAAGCTTAGTGATGAAAGTGCAAATATGATCAAAGATTTGCCGACAAAACTTGATATAGATGCATCTAATCTTGAAGAGCTTGGGGATGATACCTTAAGTGTACAAAACGGTGTGGTGGTTAAGTACTCACTTGAAATTCCTTATGATGTATTTCAGGCAGGTTCCAGAGTAAATAAGAGTGTAAAATAGGAGGTAATATGAAAAAAACGGTATTAGCCGTCTTGGTAGCGGTTATAGCAATGTCATCAGGAGTAACAGCGTTTGCATACTGGAAGTCAGAGCTTAAGGTAAAGGCAAACATTCCCGTTGTATATGATGTGGATATAGAGATGAGCGGTGATGTGAAGGGTCAGGAAAAGGTTGATCCGGCTGATAAAGGAGATATCACTATAAGACCGGATCAGGGCAAAAAATCCGGTTCTGAAAGTGCACAGGAAGAATCGACTGCAAATATAAGTAAACCCGAGGAGCAGACTACAAAGGAAAGCATACAAAATAAGCCAAGTATTGAAGAAACAAGTACAAAAGAAAGTATAACAAAGACAGAGAATAATACTGAAAGCAAGGCGGAAGCGGACACAAACAATGAGGAAATTAAGCGATGAAAACAGATATGCCATATATGCAAGTCTGCTTTTAATATGTGTTATAATACCGGCTTTGCCATATATTAAAGGAAGACTCAGCTTTGTGCCTTTATCTGTGTCACTGTATTGGTGTGTACTTACAGGTATCATATTTTTATATTGCCGCGTCTTTATATTATGCATAAAGGAGATAAGTATCTGACAGGGTACGGGATTTCGGGCGGAATAATATTTATAGCGATACAATTTGTGCCTGCGGTATTTATGAAAAAGCTCGCCTCAAGTCCGTATGATATATCGGTACTTGGAATACTTTTTAATATGATTACCATATTACCGCAGATTGCGGCAAGAGAGATGATAAGGCAATATTCGTTTGCTGCATCGTATAAGACCTGCAAATACAAAAGGGCGGCAGTGGTTATTATAACGGTTATATTTTGTTTGACAGAGATAAACTTTGGCGGTTTAACGGCTGCAAAGAGTACAAAAGATATTTTTATATACGGTGTACAGAAGATATTTCCAATAATAACAAAGAATGTTTTGGTATCTGTACTTGTATTTTACGGAGGAGTATTACCCGGTTTAATATATTTGAGCATAATACAGATTTTTCAGAGATGTTTTCCGGTATTGCCTGAATTGCCTTGGCTTTTGGAAGGGTCTATCGGTATTGCATTTCCGATAATATATTCAATGTTTGTAGTGGACCATGTATTTTCAAGAGACAGGTATGAGAGTGAAGACAGGAAAGTGGATATAAAAGGTTTGGTATCACTTTTGTTTGCCACATTATTTGTATTGTTTTGTGTGGGTGTATTCCCTATCTATCCCAAAGCGATACTTACAGGAAGTATGGAGCCGCTTATAATGCCGGGAGATATGGTACTTATAAAAAAGATAGACAAAGAAGAAGAGATAAATGCGCTTAGTGAAGGTGAGATTATCTGCTTTAAAAGAGACGATATAACTATAGTTCACAGGATAGAAAAAGTTTTACAGGATAAGGCGGGTAATATAAGCTTTCAGACTAAAGGAGACAATAATAATGCAGTTGATGAGAGAAAGGTGGAGCCTAACGATGTCAGAGGTATCGTTGTAAAGGTGATTCCGAAGGTGGGCTTACCGTGGCTGCTTTTAAGAGTACGGAATAAAATTCCTGAAGGAGTTGTGGACAAATAATGAAGGTTGTAAAAGGCAAAGAAGCGGACAATGAAAATAAAAACTGTATTAAACTGACAAAAGAGGCAAGGATATTTTTGTATGCGACAGGTTTGATACTTTTGGTAGCTAGTATAGCGGCACTGTTTATAAAGCTCAGACCGCATACACAGACAAAAGAGATGAGTGTAAACAGTTATAATATTACCACTCAGGCATCCTACAAGGTGCATCTGCAAAGAATGATATCTTTGACGGAGATTTTTTGGAAGAGGGCAGAGTTTATCCGAGCGCTGTTACAGATACTGTAAGTATTGATTTTAACTCTGAAATTATCTTGACAAATGCCGTCAATTTATCAGGAGACTACACTATAAGTGCTGTATTACAGGGTTATCAGGCAGGTGAGGGCGATGAAAAGAGCATAATATATGAAAAGGTATATCCGCTTTTAGACGGTAAGACAGATGAAAATGTGACCGACGATGTGAAGATAGATAAGAGCCTTGATATAGACAGAATGACTTACAAAAACTATGCACAGGAGATAGAGGGTAAACTTGGAGGTGAAACCGACAAGGACTTTTATATACTCTTTAGCGGTAAGTACAATATAGACGGTGAGGAAAAGGAATTTTCCTATAAGGTGGATATTCCTATTTCAAATGATAAGTTCTATCAGATAAAAAAGGATGATGTAAGTAGTGATAAGGGCGATATTACGCAAACGACTACGGTAAGTTCAAAGGTGGGATTTAAAGAGTATGCACTATATGTACTGCTGCTTATCATATCGGCTGCAATATTGGTGTTTGTGAGATTTTTAAGTGCCGAGTCTGTCGGAGAAGAATTAAAGATTAAAAAACTTAGGCAGTTTATGAGAAAGTACGGCAGCAGGATGATATGTATTGATACTTTACCGGCATATGGAGAAAGTCCACTTATAAAAATAAAGAGTATGGTAGATATATTGGAGCTTTCAGATGAGATAAGAGAACCGATATTTTATGTTGAAGGAGAAAATAATCTGCCTAAGGAAGGTAAAATATATATATTTACAAAGCAGTATGTATATATTTTTGAAATGAAGGTAAACGAGTAGTAATCCGACTACTACTTTAGTGGTAGTCGGATTATAACCCGGGTATGTTTTAATTATTTATTAAATGAGATAGAATAATCCCACAAGGAAAACTAAGATTAGTTTTAAAGTTGAATATCATGATTAACAACGTAATAATTTTATAATTCAGGAGGAAGGTATGAAGCGTTCAAGAAGAAATACTTTAGTTGGTGGAATAATAGCGTTGGGATTGGTTTTGGCAGGTACAGGATATGCTTATTGGACCGATTCACTTAATGTAACAACTAAGGCAACAACAGGTGATTTTGGAGTTAAATTTGTAGATTTAGGATTATACGGACAGTACGCAGATGAGACTATGAACGGTGCAGGATGGTCTATAGTAGACGGTGTAGGTAATTTAGGATATGTAGGCGACCAGTTCTTCATCAGAGCGGATCAGAATCACAACGCTATAGCAAGAAATGGAAGTGTTGAGCAATATAAGGAAAGAGCAAAGGGCTATAATAATGTTGATTTCAATGCAGAGTTAAAGGATAAGGAGCAGCTTTCTAAGAATATCGGTAGATCTTATGGAAAGATCGTTACAGATGCAAGCGGCAAGATTCAGATAACAGTTGATAATATGTATCCGGGATATGCACAGGTATTTCGTTCAGATATCGTTAATGTAGGTGATATAGCAGCTAAGCTCAGCAATATTAAGTTTGAGGCTAAGGGTCTTGATATGAATGAGAGGGACCTTGGTAATCTTAAGGATATGATCGGTGTTGCAGTATATATTCAGAGAGAGCAGTATCAGCCTACAAAGTCAGGTAATGAGGATGTATTCAAGCTTGCAAAGGCTGTCGCATCAAATGTACATAATGACGACAGATTCTTTACAGTCGGAGGTGTTAACTTTGTAAGATTATCAGGACTTGAGGATCAGGATATTAAGGCTGCACTTGAGAACAATGTTATCAAATGTGCTCCTTCTACAGATCAGAGACTTGATATCTTCGTAGGTTTGGCTATGGATCCTGACGCAGAGGGAAGATTCACGACAGGTACAGCCGAGAAGAGAACAAACAATGATGATAAGTTGAGCCAGGGCAAGGGTGTTCAGCTTTCAATGGATCTTCTTTGGGATCAGTTCAACGCAGGCAAGGATGCAGGAACAACAAATATTTTGACAAAGCAGAACAAGGTTGCAAGGTAATAATAAAGACAGTAAAACAAGTAGAGGCGGGTCATCTGACCCGCCTCTTTTTTATTCATCTTTTATTTATTGGAAATTAAAATATTATATATTATAATACATTCATATAAAAAAATTAAATAAAAATTAAATTGAAGATTTCATATAAGGTGATAAAATAATACTAAAGTAATCGTGAAAGCGAACATAATAGAGAGGAGATATAACAATGAGTAGAAAAAACGATTTTTATTTATTCTTCTGGGGTGGCCTTATCATGATGGTAGTAGGTTTGTTCTTCTTATCACAGAAGGTAACTGTCACAAGTACTTTTTGGGGCAGCGGCTTTCGTATGATGGGCATGAATGTTAACTCGGGGGCTTGTTATAGTGCCGCTTATATTTTTCTTTGATATGGCTGTTTATCAAGCCGAACTTGGGCTCCAAGATAGCAATGGTACTAGGTGTTATATTCATAATAGCAAGTCTTATTCAGTCAACGAGATTTTTATATTCAGTACTTGTCACTGTTTGATTGGGTAGTGATGCTTGTACTTATATTTGGAGGTATGGCATTTATCGCAAAGAGCCTGTTAATGAAATGATATAGAGTTTGTATTATGTTTGAAATAAAAATGGCAGTCACCGCATGGTTGACTGCTCTTTTTAAAAATTATTCTTCAACAATTTCCGCTGCCTTATGTCCTGCCACCATAGCATGACCTGTAATAAAACACATAACAAGTCCGACTACGGCTACGGCCGCCCAAAATAAATGTTTCTTTAACATATTTACTCCTTACTGAACCCAAACGCCGTCAGCGTTTATATTGTATCCGTCAACAGTTGTATTTGTAACCATTTCTCCGTTTGCATCAAGATAGTACCAAAGTCCCTTGTACTCTATCCAGCCCTTCTTATAAAGTCCGGATTCCTCAAAGTAGTACCACTTGTTATTGATAAGTGCCCAGCCCACAGGCATATCTCCGTTTGGTTGATTTAAATAATATCTGAATCCCTTTGAATCTGTAATCCATCCTGTTTGCATAATACCGTTTGCGTCAAAGTAATACCAATGATTATTTACCATAAACCAGTTTGTAGCATGTGTACCGTCAGGTTTTCTATAGTACCATGAGTTGTTTGACTGATACCAACCGCCGTTGTTTGTTGAATTGTTGGTATTATTTGTAGTATTTGTTGACGGGTTAAGTGATGTAGTATTGCTTCTGTTCTTCTTATATTCGGCAATTGTATCAGCATCAAAAGTCATAGCCTCTGACTGAATACTCATATCAGAGCCGCCCTTTAGCGGATATACCTTGAATGAATAGCTTCCTGCGCCGTTGTCGATAATAAGTTTTGTGAAATCATACTTGAGAGCACTTGTTGTGTTGTTGGAGCCGATCTTTTTATTGCCCTTAAAAAGTTGTACCTTGTACTTGGTCTTGTCATTAGGTTCGTCCCATGTTGCAAGTGCCTTGTCTCCGTCGTCCCATGATGCACCACCTATAGAATAGTCGCCTGCCGCAAAGACAGACATACTCATAAAGAGTGAAAAAACCATGGATAACATTAAAATCAGTTTCTTCATAAATATCCTTTCTTTTATAAGTTCTATTTGTCTTAAAAGACACACTCATAAGTCTATTCTAGCATATAAAGGCAATATTTTTATATTAAATTTGATTAAATATATTTTTACTCTTTTTCTAAACTTTTGTTTTTCGTTCTTAACTATACAAAGATATCTGTACATACTTGCCGGAGAGCAGGAGAGTCTGTGCCCTACAGTCTTTATAGCTCCCGGGTCTTTGACAGTTTGTTTACATAAATAAGCTTCAAAAAAGTCTCACAACCCGCATATAGCCTACATTTCTTTGTTGAAAAAAATTTGTCAAAAATTTTTCGTTTTATTATATAGTATTTTTATAGTATTGCGTGGTATAATGGGGCTTGGAGGTTTCCTATGAAAGTTACTACATCAAAAATCAAAAAAATGCTGAGTCATTCTATATTTCTAAAAGTTTCATCAATGACAAAGGTGTTAGCACCTCTGTTAATGTACGCAAACTTGGTACGCTTGCTGATTTATTAAAAAAAGCATGGACCTACCAGAGATGATGTAATGGAATGGGCTCGTGCTGAGGCAAAAACTTGAAACACAAAAAAATATAAAGAAGAAAAAAACAGTAAATATTTCTTTTTAACTCCAATAAAAAGACTTCAACCTCAACAACAAGTCTTCTATCGTGGGGGATATCTGTTTTTGCAATACTTTTTATTATAACCTTGGCTTAGATAAAGTTTGCAGAAAAATAAGGGATAAATATAGCTTCAAGTTTGATATCAACTCGATATTATCAGATTTGATTTACTCAAGAATACTTGAACCTTCCAGTAAACGCTCAAGTTATAAATGTGCACTGGACTTTTTGGAGCCACCGTCTTACCAACTACATGACGTGTACCGTTCTTTAAATGTACTTGCTAAAGAATGTGACCTTATACAATCTGAAACTTATAAAAACAGCCACTTATTAGGAAAACGCAATGATAAGATTCTTTTTTATGATTGCACCAATTATTATTTTGAGATTGAAGATGAAGACGGAATTAAGAAATATGGCAAAAGTAAGGAACACAGACCAAACCCTATAGTACAAATGGGGATGTTTATGGATGGTGACGGCATTCCTCTTGCTTTTTCTCTATTTCCGGGTAATGCTAATGAGCAAACATCTATTAAACCTCTTGAAGAAAAGATTTTAAACGAGTTTGACTGTCAAAAGTTTATTTACTGTAGTGATGCAGGACTTGGTTCGGAAAAAATAAGAAAATACAATCATATGGGAGAAAGAGCCTTTGTCGTTACACAATCTATAAAAAAGCTTAATGCACAAGATAGACAATGGGCTTTAGACACTAAAGGATTTAAACGTTTGTCTGATGATAAAGTAGTAGATTTATCAGAAATATCAAGGGATGATGAGGCTATATATTACAAAAGATGCTCCGTATACACCTAAGGATTTATCTCAGAGGCTTATCATCACATATTCACCTAAATATGCCAAATACCAAAAAACTATTAGAGAAAAACAAGTTGACAGAGCTAAGCTAATGCTTGAAAAAGGTAGCATCAAAAAAGAAAGAAGAAATCCTAATGACCCTGCCAGGTTTATTAGCAGCCTTGCAGTGACTGATGATGGAGAAAAGGCAAATGTACATAACTTTCTTAATACAGATAAAATAGATGAAGAAACTAAGTATGACGGTATGTATGCTATCTCAACAGACCCTACTTGACGATAATGTAAGTGAAATACTAAGTATAAGTGAAAAGAGATGGCAAATCGAAGAGTGCTTTAGAATTATGAAAACTGAGTTTGATGCAAGGCCTGTGTACTTACAAAGAGTTGACAGAATTACGGCTCACTTCTTAACTTGTTTTTTAGCATTGATTATTTACAGATATCTTGAGAAAGCTTTAGAACACAAATATACATGTGAAGAGATTCTAAAAACCTTAAAGGATTTTAATTTTGCGTATGTAAAAGAGCAAGGTTTTATACCGCTATATAAAAGAACGGAGCTTACAGATAAGCTACATGAGATTTGTCATTTTAATACAGATTTTGAATTTATAACAAAAAGTCAAATGAGAACAATTAAAAAACAAAGTAAGGGAAAATAAAATACTATTTTTTTAGTTTCAAAACGAAATGTAAATACCCTCCAAAGCCGCTAAAACAAAGGGTTTGAAGGGTATTTTATATTTCAAAACTGTCAAAGACGGGATTTTATATTAAATTTGATTAAATATATTTTACTCTTTTCTAAACTTTGTTTTCGTTCTTAACTATACAAAGATATCTGTACATACTTGCCGGAGAGCAGGAGAGTCTGTGCCCTACAGTCTTTATAGCTCCCTTCATTGAAAAAATCCCTTTTTTATAAAGCTGCTTTATTATATCAAGTTTTTCGATATGGCTAAGCTTATTAAACGGCAGTTTAGCGTCGATACGAAACAATATCTCATCAATAGCATTTGAAATACTGTCTGAGAAGATTTCCTGTTCACAGTTTCCCTTTATCTCAATAGATATATTTTTGGTCACATAATTGTCGGGATGACAGAGCGAGAACACCAAGTTTGAAAGCTCCTTATATCTGTTGTCGTCAAAACTTATATTCAACGCACCTATAAGACTATCAGCATTATCCCTTATATAAAAAGTGGAACATCTTAAAATCTTACCGTTACCGGACAGTGCACGGTAGTTTGAGAGCCACTTTTCAGTAGATGAAGTGCATCTGTTAAGTATGGTTTTCATAGCCGGACTTATAGTATCACCTGATTTTCTCCCGCTTATCTCTCCGTTTACTATGTGCAATATATGCTTCAGATCATATACTATAATCTCATAGTCCGGACCGAGCAGCGTACTTAAAAAGTTTGAAATATCAATGTACCTGCCCATATTAAATTCATTCATATTTACCCCCGATATATTTGTTAAGTAAGCAAAATATAAATTGCAAACTGAAACGCTCTATATTTATTATATCAAAACTTGAAAGAATATAATAGAAAAAAATTAAAATTATACAAATTAGCTAAAAATAAGAAAAGAAAAGAGAAATTAAGGCCAAAAAAATCAGTGGTTCAAAAAAATTCTCATAAAAAAATTCTCAAAGGAAGTTTGAAAGTAAAAAAATATGTCGGTTTTACTGAAAAGATACAGATAATAATATTTCAAAAAAATTATCAGCAGGAAGTTTTTTTGCTTTTGTTGAGAAAATTTAGAAAATCATATTTTTAATGCATATTGCACAGAAATATACGAAAAAAACACTTTTACAAAGACTTTTTATTAAACAATATTGACAATAATTAAAATTAGTGATAAATTATTCTCATAAGGATATTTAGATAATAAACCTTAAAAAAATACAAATAAATTGTATAAAATGTGTACACAATATAAAAAATACAATGTGAAGGAATAAGTGTTATCTACTATATTATAGAAATTGTAATACCGTCCGCCAGTCGTTTGTTACGATGACCGGGGTATCAAATAATTATATTTGGAGGTATTAAAATGGAGTATGAGAAAATGTTAGGTGTGGAGGCACCGAAGTCATGGACACATGTAGTCAGAGAGGTTCCTACAGTTACACAGGAGCAAAGAAGAAAGGCGCTTGAGATGACTCATTACAATGAGTTTGCATTCCCGGCAGGTCTTTTATATATTGACTGCCTTTCAGACTCAGGCACTACATCAATGACGGATACACAGTGGTCGGCTATGTTCCTTGCCGATGAATCATATGGTAGAAATAAGGGATACTATGTTTTACTTGATGCATTCAGAGACGTTTGGGAGAGAGGCGACGACCAGAAGAGACTCATCAACTATATCAAAGAAGGCGTTGACAAGGATGATGTAGAGAAGATGATGAATGAAGTGTATCTGGTGGACTACGAGGGTGGATTTATCAACGGAGGTAAATATCAGCTTTCCAGACCGAATACATTTATTGTTCCGCAGGGACGTTGTGCGGAGGCGCTTTTATTTGACGTATTGAAGCCTTTATTTGCAAGAAGATGGCCGGGTAAGGTATTTACCATTCCGTCAAATGCACACTTTGATACAACAGAGGGCAATATCAAGCAGATGGGAAATATTCCAAGAAATCTTTTCCATAAGGAAGTTTTGTTTGAGGTGCCGAAGAGCGGAAAGTATGAGAAGAATCCTTTCAAGGGAGATATGGATATTGATAAACTGAATCAGCTTATAGAAGCTGTAGGCGTTGAGAATGTTCCGCTTATATATTCAACAGTAACAAACAACTCCGTATGCGGACAGGCGGTATCTATGGGCAATATCAGAGAAGTTTCAAAGATCGCTCATAAGTACAATATACCATTTGTTATGGACGGCGCAAGATGGGCTGAAAACTGCTACTTTATCAAGATGAATGAAGAGGGCTACAGAGATAAGTCAATCTGTGAGATTGCAAAAGAGATGTTCTCTTACTTTGATGTTGTTTCCGCTTCACTTAAGAAAAACGGACATGCAAATATGGGCGGAGTTTTGGCTTTCCGTGACAAGGGTCTGTTCTGGCAGAAGTTCTCCGAGTTTAACGAGGACGGAAGCGTAAAGACTGATATCGGACATCTTTTGAAGGTTCGTCAGATATCGGCTTACGGTAATGATTCTTACGGCGGTATGTCGGGACATGACATCATGGCGCTTTGCCAAGGAATGTATGAAGAGGCAAGATTTGATTATCAGGATGAGAGAGTAAGACAGTGCCAGTATTTGGCGGACGGACTTACAGCTAACGGTGTACCTGTAGTACAGCCGGCCGGCGGACATGGAATCTATATTGATGTTGATAAGTTCTTTGGCTATAAGAGAGGACATGAAAGCTTTGCAGGTCAGGCACTCTCACTTGAGATGATTCATCGTTACGGTATACGTTGTTCAGAGCTTGGAGATTTTTCAATGGAGTATGATTTAAAGTCTCCTGAGCAGCAAAAAGAGGTATGTAATGTTGTTCGTTTGGCTATCAACAGAAGCCAGTTCAGCAAACAGCATATGGATTATATAATTGCAGCATTGACACAGCTTTACAAGGATAGAGATACTATCCCGAATCTTAAGATTACATTCGGTCACACATTGCCGATGAGACATTTCCACGCTTGGGCAGAACCTTATGCTCCGACTAAGGAAGAGATGTGTGATGAGGAAAACTACAAATATTGGGAAAATAAATAAGATATAAGCGGTCCGGCCGATGCGGTCGGGCTGCTATCCAATAAGGGGGACTTGTTTTTTTAACAAGATGGAGGAAGTTTATGGGTTTGGATAATACACCTGCAAAGCAGGATGGTTTTAACTCACAAATAGGGTTTATTATAGCATGTGTAGGCTCGGCCGTAGGTATGGGAAATCTGTGGAGATTTCCGGTGCTGGTGTCAGCCTGGGGGGGGATGACTTTTCTGATTCCTTACTTCATATTTGTTATACTGATAGGAAGTACGGGTGTTGTTGAGGAAATCGCACTAGGAAGGAGCACAGGTAAAGGTCCTATAGGAGCCTTCGGTGCAGCTATGGCACATGCAGGTAAGAGTAGAAAAGCAGGTGAGAGCATCGGCATCATACCTACTTAGGTTCTTTGGCACTTGCTATCGGATATTCATGTGTAGTCGGATGGATATTTAAATATGTTGTAATGGCATTTACAGGTAAGGTGTTTGCAATGGGTACAAATATGGACCTTATAGGCATTACCTTCGGTACAACAGCAAGTGCCTTCGGCAATAATATTTGGATAGTTATTGCGCTTATTGTCAATTTTGCAATTATGGCATTCGGAGTTGCGGACGGTATTGAGAAAGCAAATAAGTTTATGATGCCTCTGCTTTTTGTAATGATGATAGGTCTGGCCGTTTATATAGGTATACAGCCGGGAGCGGTTGACGGATATAAGTATATCTTTACTGTAAATCCTGAAGGATTAAAGGATATCAGACTTTGGATATTTGCATTCGGACAGGCGTTCTTCTCACTGTCTATAGCGGGCAACGGTACTGTTATTTACGGTTCTTATTTAAGTAAAAAAGAGGATGTACCTTTCTCGGCAATGAATATAGCTATATTTGATACCTGTGCGGCTCTTTTGGCAGCGCTTGTTATTATACCGGCCATGGCTACATCAGGTGCGGAGCTTAGCGAAGGCGGTCCTGGACTTATGTTTATCTACCTTGTAAATATAATGAATCAGATGCCGGGCGGAATGATAGTCGGAATAGTATTCTTTGTATGTGTTACATTTGCAGGACTCAGTTCTTTGGTTAACTTATATGAGGCGCCTGTAGCTACTTTGCAGCAACAGCTTAAGCTTGGCAGATTGCAGTCTGTAGGTATTATAGGAGTAATCGGAGTTGTTGTTGCAATACTTATACAGGGAATCGTTTCAAACTGGATGGATGCGGTATCAATATATATCTGCCCGATAGGTGCGGTACTTGCTTCAGTTATGTTGTTCTTCATATTTGGAAAGAAGTATACAATGGAAGCTGTAAATACCGGTGCAAAGAAGCCGAAGGGAGAGATATGGTTCTTCCTTGGAAAGTATGTATATACGGGGCTTGCATTACTGGCACTTATAGCCGGTGCATTCTACGGCGGAATCGGTTGATTTTATTACATATTTTATAAAACTCTCAACTCAAAAAAGTTGGGAGTTTTTTTATGCAATTTTTTTGAAAAAAGTTGTTGACAAATCCTTCTATATAGAATATAGTAGCTAATAGAGATTAGCACTCTACATAAGTGAGTGCTAACAAACAAAGAAGGGAGGAGCGAATGGATTCAGATGACAGGAAAGCGATTATTTTAAAAGCTATCATAAAGAACTATATGGAAACCGGGGAGCCGGTAGGTTCAAGAACTATTTCAAAGCTCCCTGAATTAAACTTAAGTTCCGCTACTATAAGAAATGAGATGAGCGACCTTGAAGAGATGGGCTACATTTTACAGCCGCATACTTCGGCAGGACGAATTCCTTCAGATAAGGGATACAGATTTTATGTAGATGAGATCTTGAGAGAAAAGGAGATAGAGACTGAGGAGTTCAAGGATCTGATGTTCAAAAAGGTGGACAGATTGGAAAACGTCTTAAAGCAGTTGGCAAAGATAATTGCAAGAGATACCAATTATGCCGCAATGATATCAGGACCTACTATCCACTCAAATAAAGTAAAGTTTTTGCAGCTCTCAAAGATGGACAGATTTAAGCTTCTGCTTGTTACGGTAGCTGAAGGAAATATTATCAACAATAAGATAATAGATATCGACAGTGAAATATCCGAAAGCGAGATTTTAAATTTGAACCTTCTTATAAATACTTCTCTAAACGGACTCACTGTAGAAGAGATAAGCTTAAGCATTATGAACAAGTTACGAACAGATGCCGGAGTTTACGGAGATATAGTTGACAAGGTTTTGCGAGAAGTTGCGGCGGTGTTTGAAAGTGCTACCGACAATCTGGAGATATATACAAGCGGTACGACGAATATTTTCAAGTATCCTGAAATATCGGACAGAGAAAAGGCAAGTCAGCTTGTGGATGCCTTTGAGGAGAAGGATAAGCTGAAGGAGATGCTTGCAAAGGTTTGTGACGATGACAAGGACGGTATCAAAGTTTATATAGGAAACGAGGTACCTGTTTCAGATATGAGAGATCTTTCAGTAGTTACAGCCAATTATGAAATAGGCGAAGGACTTAGAGGTACTATCGGTATAGTAGGACCGAAGAGAATGGACTATGAAAAGGTACTAAAGACTGTAAAGACTGTAATGGCATCTTTGGATGAGCAGTTTAAAAATGATGAATAAGGAGAGGGCTGTGGAAGAAAAAGATTTTAAAAGAGAACAGGAAGAAAACAAGGAAGTTTTAGAAGGCGAAGAGACAAATAAAGTTGCTACAGAAGCCGACGAAACTCCGGAGGAAGCGGCGGCAAAGGCAGCAGCTATGGAAGCTGAAGCCTGTGAGGCTTTCAGTGATGAAAATCTTGAAGAAAAGCAAGATAAAAAAGATATTGCCATTGCGGATTTGACGGACAGACTCAAAAGAAGCATGGCGGAGTTTGATAATTTCAGAAAGCGAAGCGAGAAGGAAAAAGCTACCATGTTTGATATTGGTGCAAGAAGTATTGCGGAAAAGATTTTGCCGGTAGTTGACAATTTCGAACGTGCAATGGTGGCGGCACCTAAGGAAGGAGACGGTAAGGCATTTGCTGACGGAATTACAATGATATACAATCAGTTAAAAAGACTCTTGAGGATTTGGGAGTAAAACCTATTGATTGTGTAGGACAGGCATTCGACCCGAACTTTCACAATGCGGTGATGCATGTTGAAGATGAAAGTCTTGGCGAGAATGTGGTTGCAGAGGAACTTTTAAAGGGATATATGTATAAGGACTCTGTTCTTAGACATAGTATGGTAAAGGTTGCCAACTAAGTTGACAATATATTTTACACTGTAAAAGGTGTTAAATATTTTATATAGATTAAATATTTTATTATTGGAGGAAATTATAATGAGCAAGATTATTGGTATAGATTTAGGTACAACAAACAGCTGTGTAGCAGTTATGGAGGGTGGAAAGCCTGTAGTTATTCCGAACTCTGAAGGTTCAAGAACAACACCTTCAGTTGTAGCATTTACAAAGACAGGTGAGAGACTTATAGGTGAGCCTGCAAAGCGTCAGGCTGTTACAAATGCCGACAGAACAATCTCTTCAATCAAGAGACATATGGGTACAGATTATAAGGTAACTATCGACGGTAAGTCATATACACCACAGGAGATTTCAGCTATGATTCTTCAAAAGCTTAAGGCTGATGCTGAGAGCTATTTGGGTGAGAAGGTTACAGAGGCCGTTATCACAGTTCCGGCATACTTTAACGATGCACAGCGTCAGGCAACAAAGGATGCAGGTAAGATTGCAGGTCTTGATGTAAAGAGAATTATCAACGAGCCTACAGCTGCAGCACTTGCATACGGTCTTGACAACGATGCCGAGCAAAAGATTATGGTATATGACCTTGGCGGCGGTACATTCGATGTTTCAATCATTGAGATCGGTGACGGTGTTATAGAAGTTTTGGCTACAAACGGTGATACACATCTTGGCGGTGACGACTTTGATAACAAGATTACAGATTGGCTTGTAAGCGAGTTTAAGAAGGCTGAGGGTGTAGACCTTTCAACAGATAAGATGGCACTTCAGAGATTGAAAGAAGCTGCAGAGAAGGCTAAGAAGGAGCTTTCAACATCAACAACTACAAATATCAACCTGCCTTTCATTACAGCAACAGCTGAGGGACCCTAAGCACCTTGATATGACTCTTACAAGAGCTAAGTTTGATGAGCTTACTCATGACCTTATCGAAAGAACTGCAGTTCCTGTACAGAACGCACTTAAGGATGCAGGTATCACAGCAAGTGAGCTTGGTAAAGTATTGCTTGTAGGCGGTTCTACAAGAATGATCAATGCACAGGATAAGGTAAAAAGAGCTTACAGGTAAGGAACCTTCAAAGAGCATCAACCCTGATGAGGGTGTTGCAATCGGTGCAAGTATTCAGGGCGGTAAGCTTTCAGGTGAGTCAGGTGCAGGAGATGTATTACTTCTTGATGTTACTCCGCTTTCACTTTCAATCGAGACAATGGGCGGTATAGCTACAAAGCTTATCGAGAGAAATACTACAATACCTACAAAGAAGAGCCAGATATTCTCTACAGCTGCAGACAATCAGGAAGCTGTTGATATCCACGTAGTACAGGGTGAGAGACAGTTTGCAAGAGACAACAAGACTCTCGGTCAGTTCAGACTTGACGGAATCCTTCCTGCAAAGAGAGGTGTTCCACAGATTGAAGTTACATTTGATATAGATGCAAACGGTATCGTTAATGTTTCGGCTAAGGACCTTGGAACAGGCAAGGAGCAGCATATCACAATCACATCAGGTTCAAATATGTCTGAGAGCGATATAGATAAGGCTGTAAAGGAAGCTGCAGAGTTTGAGGCTCAGGATAAGAAGAGAAAAGAAGGTATCGATGCAAGAAACGAAGCTGACTCAATGGTATTCCAGACAGAGAATGCACTTAAGGAAGTAGGAGACAGCTTGGATGCAAGTGATAAGGCTGCAGTTGAGGCCGATCTTAACACACTTAAGGAAGCTATAAACAGAGCACCTATCGATGCAATGACTGAAGATCAGGTAAATGATATCAAGGCAGGCAAGGAAAAGCTTATGGAAAGCGCTCAGAAGTTGTTTGCAAAGGTATATGAGAAGTCGGGAGCGCAGGGAGCAACAGGTGCCGAAGGTACTGCACAGGCAGGCGGCGAGGCAACAGGCTCATCAAGTGATGACGACGTTATAGATGCTGATTATAAAGAGGTATAATAAGGAGAGCAAAGGATGGCAGAGAGTAAAAGAGATTACTATGAAGTACTTGGCGTTGACAAAAACGCCGATGACTCTGCAATAAAAAAAGCATATAGAGCGCTGGCAAAGAAGTATCATCCGGATGCAAACCCGGACAATCCTGAAGCTGAGAAAAAGTTTAAGGAAGCCGGCGAAGCGTATGCCGTACTAAGCGATCCTGAAAAGAGAAGACAGTATGACCAATTCGGTCATGCTGCCTTTGACGGTGGAGCAGGTGCGGGAGCCGGCGGATTTGGCGGATTCGGAGGCTTCTCAGGCTTTGACTTTAGCGGTGACGATATCTTCGGCGACATCTTCGGAGGAATGTTCGGAGGCGGCGGTGCAGGCAGAGCCACAAGAAACGGTCCTATGAAGGGTGCCAATGTCAAAGTTGCGGTAAGGCTTACATTTGAAGAGGCTGTTTCGGATGTAAGAGAGATGTTACCGTCAACTACAAAGATGAGTGCGCTACCTGTCATGGAAGCGGTGCCAAGGCGGGTACTTCACCTACCACATGTCCGAAGTGTAACGGTAAGGGACAGATAAGATATTCGCAGCAGACTATATTTGGAACTATGCAGAATGTAAAGACCTGTCCTGACTGCGGCGGCAGCGGAAAGATTATAAAGGATAAATGTCCTGATTGTCACGGAAACGGATATATTCAGACCAAGAAGAAGTTTGAGGTAAATATACCTGCAGGTATTGACAACGGTATGTCTGTAAGAGTTGCAGGCGGAGGTGAGCCGGGAGTAAACGGCGGACCTAGAGGAGATTTGCTTGTAGAGGTCATTGTAAGTCCTCATCCTATATTCAAGCGTCAGGATACAAATATATATTCTACAGTGCCGATAAGCTTTGCAAAGGCTGCACTTGGCGGCAGTATCAGAGTAAAGACTGTGGACGGTGATGTGGATGTATCTATTAAAGCAGGTACACAGACAGACAGCAGAGTCAGATTAAAGGGCAAGGGTGTTCCTTCTCTCAGAAATAAGAATGTACGAGGTGACCACTATATTACATTGGTGGTATCTGTACCTACAAAGCTTACAAAAGAGCAGAAGGCCGCACTTGAGGCTTTTGATGCTACAATGAATAAATAATATTTTATAAAACATTTATTGTTTGGACGATTCGGAAGTCACGGGATTATAACTCGTGGCTTCTTTTACGTTCGTATTTGACGTATATAAAGCTGTGAAGTATAATCAAGGTCAGAATAAAGCTAATAACGAGGTGTATTTATGGGAAAGATCAAAGTTGAAAGATGTGATATAGAAGGACTCTGTGTGATAACTCCTACAGTGTTTAAGGATGACAGAGGTTACTTTGTAGAGACATATAATAAAAATGATTTTACAGAGGCCGGTCTTGACATGGAGTTTGTACAGGACAATCAGTCAAAGTCATCAAAGGGAGTACTCAGAGGATTACATTTTCAAAAGGAACATCCGCAGGGTAAGCTTGTAAGAGTTTTAAGCGGCGAGGTATACGATGTGGCTGTGGACTTGAGAAAAGACTCAAAGACATACGGAAAATATTTCGGTGTGGTACTTTCAGACGAGAACAAGAAGCAGTTTTATATACCGAAGGGATTTGCACACGGATTTGTAGTACTTTCAGATGAGGCGGTATTTGCATATAAGTGTACCGACTTCTATCATCCGAACGATGAGGGCGGACTTAAGTATGACGACCCTGATATAGGTATAGATTGGCCGATAGAAGGGCTCAACCTAATCATGTCTGAGAAGGATACAAAGTGGAAAGGACTGAAGGAGACATTCAAGTTCTAATAAAATAACGAATGGAAACGGATATGAATATAATATCGCTTATACGAGAAATATTAAAATCAAGAAATATCATATGGGATTTGGCAAAGGCCGATTTTAGGAAGCGCTTTGTCGGGTCCTATTTTGGCGTGGCATGGATGTTTGTGCAGCCGGTGGTAACGGTACTTATATACTTTTTGATTTTCCAAATGGGATTTAAAAGTGTACCGCCTGTGCCGGGAGTGCCTTATGTAGTATGGCTTGTACCGGGAATCGTACCTTGGTTTTTCTTTGCGGAGTCACTTAATTTGGGTACTTCGGTACTTTCGGAATACAATTATCTGGTAAAAAAGGTAGTATTTAATGTGTCCATACTTCCTGTAATCAAGGTGATTTCATGCCTGATAGTACATGGAATCTTCGTGGTAATAATGCTTGTAATGACATTGGCATTCGGCAGACTGCCTATGGCAAGCTGGATAGGAATAATATACTACAGCTTCTGCCTTTCAGTATTTGCACTTGCAATTATATATATAACCTGTGCAATCAATGTATTCTTTAAGGATATGGCACAGATAGTGAGTATTGCACTGCAGTTTGGCATGTGGATGACGCCGATTATGTGGGACCCTACAATGTTCAGTTATTTTCCCTCAAAAGTGGAGATGATAATGAAGCTGAATCCTGTGTACTATGTGGTAGTGGGCTACAGAGACAGTATCCTAAGAGGCAACTACTTTTTTGAAAGACCGGGACTTACACTATATTTTTGGGTGGTCACCATAGTACTTTTATTTATCGGACTTAGACTTTTCAATAAGTTAAGACCGCATTTTTCAGATGTATTATAAGGAGAAGTATGCAGAGCAACTTAGCAATAAATGTCTGTGATGTAACAAAGATTTACAGACTGTATGATAAGCCTATAGACAGGTTAAAGGAAAGTATTTCCCTTACACATAAAAAATATCATAAGGAATTTTTTGCCCTGGATAAAATATCCTTTTGCGTGGAGAAGGGTTCTACTGTGGGCATTATCGGAACAAACGGTTCGGGAAAGTCTACCATACTGAAGATAATAACAGGTGTATTAAATCCCACCACAGGAAGCGTGGAAGTGGACGGCAATATATCCGCACTTCTTGAGCTAGGTGCAGGTTTTAACATGGACTACACGGGTATTGAAAATATCTACATGAACGGTACTATGATGGGATTTTCAAAGGCGCAGATGGATGAAAAGCTTGATGAGATACTTGAGTTTGCGGATATAGGCGATTTTGTATATCAGCCTGTAAAGACCTATTCATCAGGTATGTTTGTGCGACTTGCCTTTGCACTTGCAATCAATGTGGAACCTGAAATATTGATAGTGGATGAGGCGCTTTCCGTAGGAGACGTTTTCTTCCAGGCCAAGTGTTACAGGAGAATGGAAGAGATAAGAAAGACCGGTACCACCATACTTATGGTAACCCATGATATGGGAAGTGTAATAAAGTACTGTGACAAGGTAATACTTCTTAACAAGGGAAAATTTCTTGCGGAGGGACCTGCCGGAGAGATGGTGGATTTGTACAAGAAGATACTGGCAGGAAGAATGGATGACCTTGAAGAGGACCTGGCAAAGAGGCTTGACAGTAATTTTGCGGATATGATGGAGTTGAACAATGACATCAACAAGACACATGTAAAAGAACATGACGGACTTATGAAGGAGAAGATGTCAATCAATCCGAATAAGACAGAGTACGGTGACGGCAGGGCGGAAATTTACGACCTTGGAATATTGGACTCAAAAGGTGAGCTTACCAACCTTTTACTAAAGGGCGAGGAGTTTACAATCAGAGAGAAGATAAAATTTAATGCAAATATCGAGTCACCTATATTTACATTTACCATCAAGGATAAAAAGGGTACGGAACTTACAGGAACCAACACCATGTTTGAAGGCGTGGAGGTAAAGCCTGTAAAGCCCGGCGATGATGCGGTGGTGGAGTTTAAGCAGAAGATGACCTTACAGGGAGGTGAATATCTTCTAAGTATGAGCTGTACCGGATTTGAGAACGGTACACATGTGGTTTATCACAGATTATATGATGTGACATTCATTACAGTTATCTCAAACAAGAACACTGTAGGTGTATATGATATGGAGTCGAAAGTAAAGCTTACTCAAAATAGCAAATAACGGGAGAGAAAATGGGTCTTTTAGAACTTGCAAAAAAGTATGGAAAAGATGAATACAGGCTTTTGAAGGAAAATCCGGGTCTTTGTAACTTGTCGTTTTTCTCATCTTTGGCACTTGGAAATACCGAGTGGATTAGTATAAAGGGAAGAACATTGTTTCTGGGAAGTCAGGTAGCCGTACTGGATGATTTGATAAAAAAGTCAAAAGTATACGTATATGAAGAAGAGCCTGAAAAACTTGAAAGCATAAAGGCTGTTTTTGAAAGCAATATAGAGTATATAAAAGCTTTTGAAAACATAGATTTTAATGAGTTTGATACTGTAATTGCCTACGGCAGTGATATGGTATCTAAGCTTATGAGCGTGAAAAAACCGGATAAAAAGATTGTGCTGATATTTGATAACAGATATGGATTTAATTACTTTGAAGACGAGTTTGGCGATAAGAATGCACTAAGTGTAAAAGATGTAAGAAATTGGATAGGCAAGAGTGATACATATTATCCGTATCCTAATTACAGATATGTATACAAGCTCTTTCAGATAAGGAGATGCCGAGTGGCGGTGAACTTTCACAAATAAAGGCATATGACTATCCTAAGTTTGCACTAAAAGATATCGGAGACAGATTTTGTGAAGCGGCAAAGTCAAATGATTTTGACAGTTTTGCAAACTCATATGTCATAGTATCAGGCGGAGACGAAGAGAGCATCTATATAAAATACAACAGAACCAGACTTTTAAAATATCAGATAAAGACTGAGATAAGGCGCAAAGATAACAAGAAGTATGTTGTAAAATCCGCGCTGAAAAAGGACGGTATTCCGCATATCTTAGGTATGTATGACAAGTCAAAGCTTATCAAAAATGACAATGTAAATGTACTTAAGGGAGTATTTAAAAATGCCGGAGAGATAAACTTTGAGTTTATTGAGGGAAAGTCTTTAAGTACTGTATGTGTAGAGTGCATAAACTACAGCCTTGATAAATTTATTGAGAAGCTTTGTGAGTATATTGATAAGATAATTGATAAGGATGCTATAAATCTTGATGCGATATTTGACAACTTTATCTTTGAAGGTGACAAACTGACCGCTATTGACTGTGAGTGGGTATATGACAGCTCGATGGATTTTATAAATGACAGAAAGACCTTTATAAAGTATCGTGCATTGCATAACTTCTATCAGAATAACGCAGGGAAGATTAAGGATAAGTTTGGCTTAAGTGAAGAAGAGTTTCTCTTAAAGTTTGAGATAGATGATATGGACGGGCTTGACTTTATCGAAAGGCAGTTCCAAGAGTATATACATGGAGATTATCAGGAAGTTTACCTTGACAACTACTTTGTAGAGACTGTAAGTCGTGATACCTTGAATGAGGGGCTTATTGCACTTAAAGAGTTGCCGCATGCAAAGAATAAGATAAGAGAGCTTGATGCGATAAATCAGGACAGAGAACTGGCTATAAAGAGATGACAAGGCTTAGAACTCTGACAGACAATCATGTCAATAATCTCGGTATAATCATAGACAATTTAAGGCATGAGAATGAAGAACTTGCAAAGACTCTGAATGTATATAACAGCAACCTCTCTATACCGTTCAGAATCAGAAGAAAGCTTAGTACTATCTACAACAAAAAGTATCCTAAGGGAAGTGTTGAGAGAAAGAAGTTAAACTACAGGATAATGAGTATCACTCACCCTATAAAGTATTTCAAGTTGACACATTCCGCTGAGGGCAAGAATCTTATTGAGGGCGAATTTAAGATAGGTGATATATACAGAGAAAAGGGTAAACTTAATTTTACATATGTGGAAAACCCGAAGGTAAGTATTATCATACCTGTATACAATCAGATACATTATACCTATGCCTGTCTGGTATCACTGCTTGAAAATACCGATGAATACAGCTATGAAGTGATAATTGCGGATGATGTTTCAACCGATGCGACAAGTGAAATAGACAAGTTTGTATCGGGACTTGTGATTGCAAGAAATGAAACCAATCAGGGCTTTTTGAAAAATTGTAACAATGCCGCGAAAAAGGCAAGAGGAGAGTACATCTTTTTCTTAAACAATGATACTACAGTGGAAAAGAACTGGCTTCCTCCGCTTATAAAGTTACTTGAGTCAGATAAGAGCATAGGTATGGTAGGCTCCAAGCTTGTATATCCTGACGGCAGACTTCAGGAGGCGGGAGGAATCATATGGAGTGACGGCAGCGGATGGAACTACGGCAGGTGTGACGACCCGAATAAGCCTGAGTACAACTATGTAAGAGATGTGGACTATATCTCAGGTGCCGCTATAATGCTTAGCAGAAAACTTTGGGAAGAGATAGGCGGATTTGATACAAGATATGCGCCTGCTTACTGTGAGGATTCGGATCTTGCCTTTGAGGTAAGAAAGAGAAACTTGAGAGTGGTATATCAGCCGCTCAGTGTAGTAATTCACTTTGAGGGAGTTTCAAACGGTACCGATGTCAACGGTACGGGACTTAAGAGATATCAGGTGGAGAACAACAAAAAGCTTCAGGGAAAGTGGAGCGAGGAGTTCAAAAATCAGTATGACAATGTAGGTGTGCCGAATGCCTTCAGAGCCAGAGAAAGAAGCAGGGGCAAAAAGGTTATTCTGTTTGTGGATCACTATGTGCCTACATTTGATAAGGATGCAGGCTCAAAGACTACATTCCAGTATATAAAGATGTTCATCGAGAGAGGATATGTAGTGAAGTTTTTGCCTGACAATTTCGCAAAGTCCGAGCCGTACACCACCACATTGGAGCAGATGGGAGTTGAGGTACTATACGGCAATGAGATGAGAACAAATATATTTGAGTGGATTGAAAACAATCAGTCAAATATTGATATTGCTTACCTTAACAGACCTCATATCGCTACAAAGTATATCGACTTTATAAAGGAAAAGACAAATATCAAAGTTATATACTACGGACATGATTTGCATTTCCTTCGTGAGAGGCGTGAGTATGAGCTTACCGGGGACGTGGAGAAGAAGAATGCAAGTGCATACTGGAAGAGTATGGAACTTGATCTTATGAGAAAGGCAAGCATAAGCTACTATCCGTCAAATGTGGAGGTGGACTACATACATACCTTTGACAAGAAGATAAACGCCAAGGCAATTACCGCTTACGTCTTTGATAAGTTTATGGATATAGATTACAATCCGGATATCAGAGAGGGTGTACTGTTTGTCGGAGGATTCTCACATCCGCCGAATGCCGATGCGCTGAAGTACTTCCTTGATAATATGTGGGATGAAATATACGCACAGATAAAAGCACCGTTTTATATAGTCGGATCCAATGCTACAGATGAGATCAAAGCAATGCACAATGAGGCAAAGGGCATCATCTTCAAAGGCTTTGTCAGTGAAGAAGAGTTAAAAGATCTGTACACCAAGGTAAGACTTGTGGTGGTACCTCTAAGGTACGGAGCGGGAGTCAAGGGTAAGGTAATAGAGGCTCTCTACTACGGCGACCCGGTGATCACAACAAGTGTAGGTGCGGAGGGTATAGACAACTCATATAATCAGATGCTCATAGCGGATGAGCCTGATGAGTTTATAACAAAATGTGTCACACTCTATACCGATAAGGAAGCTCTAAAGAATATGCACCTTGAGGCGATAGAGTATGTAAAGAACAGACACAGCATAGATGCGGTGTGGAAGATAATTAAAGAGGATTTTTAGGGAAACAAGATTTGGGCTGTTGTATGCAACGGCCCTTTTTTAAGTCCACTTTTGAATATACAGGTTAGAAGATTTATATAAAGTATTTTTTAAATTGCATATAATATTCAGATAATTAAAATAATATACACAATTAAGACAGATATGAATATAAAATAAAGAAAAAAAGATAAGATAAAATACTGTTTTTAATATAAAAAAATTTTGAAAATACTATTGACAAGAATAAAAAAATCTGATATACTATAGACATAAACAAAAGAGAATATATTCTTAAAAGGTTTGATGAACGCATCCACGAGGAGAAAGCAAACAGCAGATTTGCTAAGTGGAAATTAAAATATAAAAGGAGGTACGGTCCAAAGAAAACATAAGTAATGATTAGACTTTGATCTAATCCGGAACCTATAAGAAGATTAATTAGATAATATATTATTGAAAACTTTAAAAGTTACTATCTGAAGAATCGGTTAGGATAGTATTCGTATAAGTCTTATGACGAGAAAGTGGGATTCGTACGAGAGATAGACCGTGTAGATAGATTGATAACAACCATGTATTAGAAGTGAAAGGAAGCTTATAGGAGGATAAATTAAAAACTGAATAGCAATAACTATACAGGATGTCAATAGTTTTTAAAAGGCATCAGATATAGAAATCCAGGTTTATTTAGAAAGAGAGGATTAATCCGTTGGAGCCGGGAATATATTGAAGAGGGCATTGATGTGAAAGGTCGGTGCTCTCTTCTTAATGTGTATAAAGGAGTTTATACACATTAAGATTCACAAAGAAAGCTATAGAAAATCATTTTTGTACCTATTGAGTTATCATCTACTAACTAAAATCTCTTTTGTGCAATTCAATCTCGATATATTGCATATATTTTAGAATTGAATTTTCAAATAAACTATAAAATCAGACTCTGATAAGATTTAATACAAATATTTTTATGTAATTTTTGCTTGTATAAAATTTATAAAAAAATTATGAATACATATAAAAAAAATACGAATAAATACTTTATATTTTGTCTTTATTCTGATAAAATATGTATAGATAAAGCGGTTATGTATATTAGCATACTGACTTATATCAAATAGATTAGCAGGGAGAATATAATGAAGAAGCAGACAAAGCTGGCATTACTCGTAGGTGTTATGAGTGTTGCAGGTGCGATGACCTCTTTTGCCGCAACAGGTTGGCAACAGGAGAACGGTACTTGGGTATACTATGACAAAAACGAGGAGAAAGTATCACAGAAGTGGCAAAAATCAGGGGACTATTGGTATTATTTGGATGATTTGGGAGATATGGCAAAAGATTCTCTTATTGATGACGGAAACTCTACATACTATGTTGATGTAAACGGCGTGATGGTAAGAAATCAGTGGGTTGCAGTGCCGAATACAAATGACTACGACAAAGATGAGCCTGATCAGTGGTGGTACTATTTCGGTGACAACGGGAAAGCATATAAGAGAAACGAATCATCTTCAAGTGATGTTTCTCTAAAGACTATCAACGGAAAGAAGTATGCTTTTGATGTTGACGGAAGGATGCTTTTCGGATGGGTATCACAGGGTGAGAGACTTACAGATCAGGATGCATGGAGGAATGCAAAGTATTACTTCGGTGATGCAAATGACGGTGCAATGACTACAGGTTGGAGAGAGATTATGGTTCATGATGACAATGCAAGAACCATGGAAGAACAACCGAATATTGATTACTGGGATACCGATCAGGTAAGATGGTTCTATTTCAATGCTTCAGGTAAGAAAGAGGTAAAGAGTCTCGGAAAAACCATCAACGGAAAGAAGTATGGATTTGACGAAGACGGTAGAATGATTGCAAGCTGGTATACGGAGGCTACTCCTTCTACAGCAGTTCCTAAATCACAGAGAGCGGAATACAGTGAGAGTTTTATGTACTTCTCTACACCTGAAGACGGTGCAAAGTCTACCAGGGGATGGTTCAAGGTTATTCCGGGATATTTCCTTAACAAGGGTAAATGGGAAGAGGACGGAAGTGCATGGTACTATGCAGACGGTAAAGGTCATTTGATTGCAAATGAGATAAAGACAATCAACGGAAAGAAGTATGCTTTTGACGATAAGGGCGGAATGATGTCCGGTCTTGTATTACTTGAGATGAAGCAGCTGCCAAGCGGTAAGTATTCTACTACAGAGTTTGTAGATAACCTCGGAAAGAGCAGTAAGAAGATTCCGTATGAGACTCAGGAGAATATAGAAGAGTCTATCGGTAAGATCCATTACAGTGAATTCTTGTCAGGCAAGTATCGTATGATGTACTTCGGAGACGGTAAGGACGGTTCTCAAAAGTACGGCAAGCAGAGCATAAAGCTTGATGATGAGAACAGAACATTCTATTTCAGAGAAGCCGGATCCAACAGAGGTACAGGATTTAACGGAATAAGAGATGATAAACTCTATATCGGAGGTCTTAATATAAAGGCCGATCAGTATGACAAGTATGAAGTAGTTGTAGTTGATAAGAGTAACGACAATCAGCTTGTATTTAAGGGAACAGTTGGAGAACTGCTTAATATGCCGGGATATGTATCTTCTGTAGAAGAGACTGAGAAGAAGACTACATGGCATATCACAACACCGAATTCAAACTATCAGGTGAAGTTGCTCAGTAATGCAGGAGTTGTTCTAAAGAGCGGAACAAAGAGAGACGGTGAGAATTATAAGATCAGAGTAAACAACAAGATAGTTACAACTGTTACACTTGAATAGAGAAGTTTATAAAGTGAATCATTTTTGAAATCTTGACATAAAAGGGGGCTTACACAAAGCGTGTAGCCCTTTTTATTATGCTCCCATTATTTCTTTGGTCTCTATTTCAAAGTTGCCGTCATCGTCTACATTCATCACCATATATGTAGGTATATGACCTGCCTGCCTCGGATAGCCGAGTGAACCCGGGTTTAGTACGGTCACTCCGTCTATAGTCTTTAGGTAAGGCCTATGTGTGTGTCCGTACATTGCAAAATCACAACCTCTGGCGATGGCTCGTCTTTGAGTATTGAGATGTCCATACCTACACCGTACTGGTGTCCGTGCACAAGTAGTGCTTTGTGATTTTTTATATTGACTTCTTTTTCGGCAGGAAGCTGTGAAAAGAAATCATTGTTTCCCTGTACCATAAGACATGCACATGTCGGGTCAAGCATAAGGCTTATCTTGGTTTCACTCCCTTCGCCGTCGCCGAGATGGATGAACATGTCAAAAGGTTTTTCTATTGATATTACTTTTTTTAAAATGTCGTCAATTCTGTGTGTGTCACTAACAATCAATATTTTCATAAATTTCCCCCAGCTTTTGTTTCATTGCTGTAAGTGCCTTACCTCTGTGGCTTATCTTGTTCTTTTCCTCAGGGCTTATCTCGGCACTTGTTTTTTGATATTCAGGTAGGTAAAGTATAGGATCATAGCCGAATCCGTTTGAACCGGAAATTTGTGTGGCAATCAGACCTTCCATACTGCCTTCGCAAAATAATGTGGTACCGTCTTCCAGTATAGCACAAATACAGGCTTTAAATCTTGCGCTTCTTTCATTTCCCGAGGCATTTTTTAATCTGTCTATTATATTATGATTTTTTATAGTGTATGAGGTGTCCTCACCCATATATCTGGACGAGTATACTCCGGGTTCACCGCCGATATAATCCACTTCAAGTCCGGAGTCGTCGGACATTACTATACCGCCTGTAATGTCCCAAATGGCTTTTGCCTTTATATAAGCGTTTTCCTTAAATGTCGTTCCGGTCTCTTCGATATCGAGTGATACTCCGGCTTCTTTGGCTGAAATTATATCAAAGCCGGGTAAAATAGCTCTGATTTCTTCAAGTTTATGCTGATTTCCGGTTGCAAAAATAATCTTTTTCATATGCATTAAAACCTTTATTTTGTCTTCTTAGGCGGTCTTGGTCCCATATATTGATAAAATCTGGTTTGCAACATGCCGTTGTAAATCTTGCGATTTTTATCAGGCTCTCTGCCTATATACTTACAAGCATCGTCATATGAGGTTATAAGGTAAAGTGACCAGGAGTCAAGGTTTGCATACCTCTCTCCAATTGCCTTGTATATAGCCGGTAGATTTTCCTTTTCTTCAAGTCTTTCACCGTAAGGCGGATTTGTAATGATAAAACCGTATTTTTTCGGGTGGGAGAGACTTGCAACGTCTCTGCATTGAAGGTGAATCATATCTATGACTCCGGCTCTTGTGGCATTGCTTCTTGCCGCCTCTACAATGTTTTTATCAATATCATAGCCTTGAATATCAACATTTGTGTCGATATCCACCATTTCACGGGCTTCCTCATAAGTATTATCCCAAACTTCCTTTGAAATGAGATTTGACCACTTACAACTTAAAAATCCTCTTTTCAGCCCAGGGGCGATATTTGCAGCCATCATGGCGGCCTCTATAACAAATGTACCGCTTCCGCAGAACGGGTCTATTAGTATTCTGTCTTTTTTCCACGGTGTCAGCATAATGAGTGCGGCTGCAAGAGTCTCTGTGATAGGTGCTTTTGCAGTCATGGTTCTGTAGCCTCTTTTGTGAAGTGATATTCCTGTGGTATCAAGTCCGACAGTAACAATATCTTTGTTTATAGAAACGCGAAGCGGATATTCGGCTCCTGTCTCTTCAAACCAATCTTTTTGTAGATACGCTTCAGCCTTTCGACTATAGCTTTCTTTACGATGGACTGGATATCTGAAGGTGAGAAGAGTTTGCTTTTGACTGAGGTGGCTTTGCTGACCCAGAACTTTCCGTCGACAGGAATATATTCTTCCCAAGGGATATCTGCGACAGAGTCGAACAGCTCGCTAAAAGAGGTCGCCCTAAACTGTGCAACATTTATCATTACTCTTTCGGTAGTTCTAAGCCACATATTGGCTCTTGCAACAGCTTCGTCATCTCCTTCAAAGTACACCCTTCCGTCCTCGACCTTTGTTATGTCATAGCCTATATCTATGATTTCTTTTTTCAGTACGGCTTCAAGTCCGAAGTGGCAGGGCGCGTACAACTCAAATATTTTTCTCAAGCTTTATCTCCTTTAATACATTGCCGTCAAAGTCATATATGGTAAAAATATCATCATCAAGTATTGCATAGGAGTTGGGATTTTGTTCCTTAGGCAGTGACGCGGATCCGGGATTTAATATATAAATATCTCCGGATTTTTTGGCTATCGGAAGATGTACATGTCCGTATATGAATGCGCTCCCTTTGGCAAGCTGTGGCAGATGATCCTCGCCGTATATATGTCCGTGTGTTATGAAGAAGTAGATATCATTAAACATACCTATACAGTAGTCGGATTGCATTGGAAAATCCAAGACCATCTGGTCAACTTCCGAATCACAGTTGCCTCTGACTGCGATGATATCGTCTTTGTATTCGTTGAGCATTGCAAAGACTTCCTTAGGACAGTAATCTTTAGGCAAGTCATTTCTCGGGCCGTGGTACAATAAGTCTCCAAGCAGTACCAGTTTTGAGGCGTTGCTTTCTTTATATTTCTCAATAATTTTCTTTGTGTAGAATGATGAGCCGTGAATATCGGATGCAAAAAAATATTTCATATTAGGATTCCTGCACTCTGAACTCTATACTTTGTGTAGCGGCATCCATTGAATCTATTATTGCAAGTGATTCCAAATGGAAACCTAAGTTTCTGATGGCACGACCGCCGCTTTGGAAACCTTTTTCAATGGCAATACCGATGCCTTCCACACTTGCACCTGATTCATTGACAATCGAAATAAGACCCTGAAGTGCACAGCCGTTTGCAAGGAAATCGTCAATGATAAGTACTCTGTCTTCCGGACCTAAAAACTTCTTTGAAACGATGACCTGATTCTTGCACTTATGTGTGAAGCTTTCTACCTCTGCAGTATACATATCTCCGTCAATATTTATGGACTTTGACTTTTTGGCAAGTACTACCGGTACACCGAATTCAAGCGCGACTATGGCTGCGATGCCTATACCTGAGGACTCTATTGTCAAAATCTTGTTTATATTCTGTGAAGCAAACTTTGACTTAAATTCCTTTGCCATCTCTAAAAAGAGTTGTACATCCATCTGATGGTTTAAAAAAGAATCCACTTTTACAACATTACCTTCCTTGATAACACCATCTTTTTTGATACGCTCTTCTAACAGTTTCATGAAAAATCCTCTCCTTTTGAAAACACATAAGTGTTTATCGTGTAAGCATCAGCATCTCAAGTGCCAGCTTATCATTAATATTACCTTGTTTTATAGCTTCTTCCAACTCGATTGCATTTTTTACATAGGACAAAAGCATAGCCATATCAAAACCTCTTGCCCTGCGCATAAGATTTTTGACCACATATGGATTTAATTTCATATTTGAGATTATATCCTTTTCATTAAAACCGGCTGCTATCAATTCCTTGATTTGCAAGAGTTGGTTAAACTGTCTTGTGATGAGAATCATTATTTTCAGCGGAGGTTCCTTTAAAGCTACCAAATCTTCATATATATCCAATGCATCCTGTATCTTATTATTGGTAATGGATTTTACCAATTCAAAGATTCTGTTTGTCAGACTTATGCTTGTTATAGCTTTTATATCTTCCTCTTCTATAATATCTTTGTCAAGAGTAAAGGAGATAAGCTTGTCCAACTCGCTTTTCAGTCTTTCCATATCATTTCCCACTCTGGCAATGAACAGGTTCATATTTGAAACGGTGATTTTCTTGCCGGATTTATTTATGATATTTCCGGCCCAGTTTATCAGTTCATCATTGGTAGGATGATTCAGTTCTGCAATGTATCCGAGCTCTTTTATCTTTTTGTAAAGCTTGGAACGTTTATCTATGTCATTCTCCACAAAAATGATTTTTGTGCTATCGGGCTTATCTGATATGTAGTTTAAAAACTTATCGTTGCCGGATTTGAACCACTGACTTCCTTCTATAAGAATACATCTGTATTGTGAAAAAAAAGGAAGTGTATTGGCAAATTCGATAACAGCATCCGCATCTGTTCCTTTTCCTTCAAAATAAGCAAAGTTCATTTGGTCTTCACCTACGATAGCTGCTTTAAGTCTTTTTTTGTAGCTGTTCTTTAAAAATTCATCATCACCTGATAGTACATAAATGCCTTTGAATGTGGAAGTTTTCAAATCATTATTTAATACTTTCATGTGCAAGATTATAACATGAAAGGATGAAAGCCTCCAGTATAAATAGGGAGTATTTCAGGAAAAAATACAGTTTGGAATCTGTTTGAAAAAATATTAAAAAAGTGTTGACAGAGTGTGAGATAAAGTGTATATTATACCCACTGCCTCTGAGGCAGACAAATTTTTTAAAAACAAAAAAACAAAACTTTTTGAAATATATAATTAAAAAGTTGTTGACAAAGTTTTTAAAGATTTGGTATTATATAAAAGTTGCTTATGAAAAGCAAAAACTTAAGCGACTTGAGTCGGTGTCAAGGGCAGCACTTAAGTAAAATGAGTTTATGCTTTGCAACAATGGACCATGATAATTTAAGATTAAACAGTACACACAACCCTGAAAATTTTACATATTTCACATATTTTTCTTAATGAAAGTGAGCGAAGCGAAACTTGAATTTAGAAAAATAGTGCACCTTGCCGAACGAAGTGAGGCAATAGTGTTGCCTTTGAAATATGATGAGATTTCAGATGCGTTTTTCACTTGATGAAAACGAGCGAAAGCTTGTTTCATATCTTAGTGGAAAAGTAGTTCTTCGTACGAGTGAAACGAGTACGATAGAACAACCTTAAATAAAACAGTAGATCTGTGAAAACAGATGCAAGCTAGCGACAGGCTAGATTAAACTTTTATATGAGAGTTTGATCCTGGCTCAGGATGAACGCTGGCGGCGTGCTTAACACATGCAAGTCGAACGAAGCTGTTAAAAGGAAGTCTTCGGATGGAATTTTAACAGACTTAGTGGCGGACGGGTGAGTAACGCGTGGATAACCTGCCTTATACAGGGGGATAACGGAGAGAAATTTCCGCTAAAACCGCATAAGACCACAGCGCCGCATGGTGCAGGGGTAAAATATTTATAGGTGTAAGATGGATCCGCGTCCGATTAGCTAGTTGGTGAGGTAGAGGCTCACCAAGGCGACGATCGGTAGCCGGCCTGAGAGGGTGAACGGCCACATTGGAACTGAGACACGGCCCAAACTCCTACGGGAGGCAGCAGTGGGGAATATTGGACAATGGGGGAAACCCTGATCCAGCGACGCCGCGTGAGTGAAGAAGTATTTCGGTATGTAAAGCTCTATCAGCAGGGAAGAAAATGACGGTACCTGACTAAGAAGCCCCGGCTAACTACGTGCCAGCAGCCGCGGTAATACGTAGGGGGCAAGCGTTATCCGGATTTACTGGGTGTAAAGGGAGCGCAGACGGCGAAGCAAGTCTGAAGTGAAATGCATGGGCTCAACCCATGAATTGCTTTGGAAACTGTTTGGCTTGAGTGTCGGAGGGGTAAGCGGAATTCCTAGTGTAGCGGTGAAATGCGTAGATATTAGGAGGAACACCGGAGGCGAAGGCGGCTTACTGGACGACAACTGACGTTGAGGCTCGAAGGCGTGGGGAGCAAACAGGATTAGATACCCTGGTAGTCCACGCAGTAAACGATGAATACTTGGTGTCGGGGAGGTAAACTTTTCGGTGCCGCAAGCAAACGCATTAAGTATTCCACCTGGGGAGTACGTTCGCAAGAATGAAACTCAAAGGAATTGACGGGGACCCGCACAAGCGGTGGAGCATGTGGTTTAATTCGAAGCAACGCGAAGAACCTTACCAAATCTTGACATACTCTTGAATAGTTTTGTAATGGAACTAGTCTTTCGGGACAAGGGATACAGGTGGTGCATGGTTGTCGTCAGCTCGTGTCGTGAGATGTTGGGTTAAGTCCCGCAACGAGCGCAACCCTTGTCGTCAGTAGCCAGCAGTAAGATGGGCACTCTGACGAGACAGCCGGAGATAATCCGGAGGAAGGTGGGGATGACGTCAAATCATCATGCCCCTTATGATTTGGGCTACACACGTGCTACAATGGCGTAAACAAAGTGAAGCAAAGCCGCGAGGTCAAGCAAATCACAAAAATAACGTCTCAGTTCGGATTGTAGTCTGCAACTCGACTATATGAAGCTGGAATCGCTAGTAATCGCAGATCAGAATGCTGCGGTGAATACGTTCCCGGGTCTTGTACACACCGCCCGTCACACCATGGGAGTCATCAATGCCCGAAGTCAGTGACCTAACCGTAAGGAAGGAGCTGCCGAAGGCAGGGAGGATAACTGGGGTGAAGTCGTAACAAGGTAGCCGTATCGGAAGGTGCGGCTGGATCACCTCCTTTCTATACATTTTTCACTTAATGAAAACGAGCCGAAGGCGAAGTTTGAATTCTAGTGAAAAAGTAGTTCTTCATACGAACGAAGTGAGTATGATAGAACTTCCTATCATCTCGTCTAAGAAGATGATGGTGTTACCTAATGAAGGTTAAAGTAAGGGTTGTGAGTACTGTTTAGTACTAAATTAGATTGGTACTGCTAAAGCTTAGCGGTGTCGATGCGCCCGGGGGACACACCCGTTCCCATTCCGAACACGATGGTTAAGACCCGGTCGGCCGATGGTACTATACCGGAGACGGTATGGGAGAGTAGGTGGATGCCGCTGCATTTTTCACTTGATGAAAGCGAGCGAAGCGAAGCTTGAATCTTAGTGAAAAAGTACACCTCATCGAGCGAAGCGAGATGATGGTGTTACCATAGCAATTCTTAGCGAAGACGAGCGGAAGCGAAGTCTGAGGTTAGAAAACAAGCACACCTTGCGTAGCGTAGCGAAGCAATGGTGTTACCACAAAAACACTTAATGAGAACGAGCAAAGCGAAGTTCGAATTTAGAAAAATAGCACACCTTGCGTAGCGTAGCGAAGCAATGGTGTCACCACAAAAACACTTGATGAAAGCGAGCGAAGCGAAGCTTGAATCTTAGTGAAAAAGTACACCTCATCGAGCAAAGCGAGATGATGGTGTTACCACAAGAGATTTCACATCACTTATTCCTTTGGAAAGGATGGAAGATGTTGGAGTTCGAATCTTCAAATCTCACTGTTAAGGCAAAAAGCTTTAACAACGATGTACCTTGAAAACTGCATACCAAACGAGAAATTATATAAATATTTTTATAATTAGACATCCGAGGATATTAATCGAAAGGTTAATATTTTTTTAAATAACAAAAAAATAAATTTTTAAACATAGTGTATGATACACGCTAGTGTCATACAAAAACACTAAATCTAAAAGATTTAAGAGGTTAAACATAAAGAGCGTAGGGTGGATGCCTAGGCACTGACAGCCGAAGAAAGACGTGACAAGCTGCGAAAAGCTGCGGGGAGAAGCACATATTCAGTGATCCGCAGATGTCTGAATGGGGAAACCCACTTGGATGAACTCCAAGTATCTGTACGCCAATACATAACGTATAGAGGGGAACCCGGTGAACTGAAACATCTAAGTAGCCGGAGGAAAAGAAAACAACAGTGATTGCGAAAGTAGCGGCGAGCGAAATCGTAAGAGCCCAAACCGTGGTGCGTGCACTGCGGGGTAGAGGACTGCAACACGAGTAAGATATATTACCTGAACCGTTTTGGAAAAGCGGGCCAAAGAGCGTGAGAGCCGTGTAAGGGAAAATGTATTGAATCCAGCAGTATCCGGAGTACCACGAGACACGAGAAACCTTGTGGGAAGCAGGGGGGACCACCCCCCAAGGCTAAATACTGGTCAGTGACCGATAGCGTATAGTACTGTGAAGGAAAGGTGAAAAGAACCCCGGGAGGGGAGTGAAAAAGAACCTGAAACCCTATGTTTACAAACTGTGGGACACCGAAAGGTGAACCGCGTACTTTTTGTAGAACGGTCCGGCGAGTTACATGTACAGGCGAGGTTAAGTATTAAAGATACGGAGCCGAAGGGAAACCAAGTCTTAATAGGGCGAATAAGTCAGTATGTGTAGACCCGAAACCGGGTGATCTATCCATGTCCAGGTTGAAGTTCGCGTAAAAGTGAATGGAGGACCGAACGCACATCCGTTGAAAAGGGTGGCGATGAGGTGTGGATAGGGGAGAAATTCCAATCGAACCCGGAGATAGCTGGTTCTCCTCGAAATAGTTTTAGGACTAGCCTCGTTATAGTCTACCGGAGGTAGAGCACTGAATTTTTGCGGGGGCGTCAAAGCCTACCAAGAGATATCAAACTCCGAATGCCGGATAGATGATTGACGGGAGTCAGACTGCACGAGATAAGTTGGGTAGTCAAAAGGGAAAGAGCCCAGACCTACGGCTAAGGTCCCAAAGTATGTGTTAAGTGGAAAAGGATGTGGGATTTCGAAGACAGCTAGGATGTTGGCTTAGAAGCAGCCATACATTAAAAAGAGTGCGTAACAGCTCACTAGTCGAGAGGTCCTGCGCCGAAAAATGTCCGGGGCTAAACACAACACCGAAGCCTGGGAATGTAGAAATACATTGGTAGAGGAGCATTCTTAGAAGCGTAGAAGCCATACCGGAAGGAGTGGTGGAGTAATAAGAAGAGAGAATGCCGGAATGAGTAGCGAGAAAGAGGTGAGAATCCTCTTGGCCGAATATCTAAGGTTTCCTGAGTAAAGCTGATCTGCTCAGGGTAAGTCGGGAGCTCAAGGCAAGGTCGAAAGACGTAGTCGATGGATAACAGGTACAGATTCCTGTACTACATATAATCAGAACTGTGGGGACACGGAGACTAAAAACCGAACCCGGGAGGACAAAAAAACCGGGGCAAGCGAAGTACCTGTATGGGAGGAAAAGCCACCATACAAGGGGAATGCGTGATGCGTACCGAAAAATAGTAGGGAAGTCGGTTAGGGAGCCGTCAAGAAAAGCCGCTATAGTGTTATATGTACCCGTACCGCAAACCGACACAGGTAGATGAGGAGAGAATCCTAAGGCCGGCGGGAGAAGCATTGTTAAGGAACTCGGCAAAATGACCCCGTAACTTCGGGAGAAGGGGTACCACTAGAAATAGTGGTCGCAGAAAAAAGGCTCAAGCAACTGTTTAGCAAAAACACAGGTCTATGCGAAACCGCAAGGTGAAGTATATGGGCTGACGCCTGCCCGGTGCCGGAAGGTTAAGAGGAGAAGTCAGGAAACGAAGCTTTGAATTGAAGCCCCGGTAAACGGCGGCCGTAACTATAACGGTCCTAAGGTAGCGAAATTCCTTGTCGGGTAAGTTCCGACCCGCACGAAAGGCGTAATGATTTGAGCGCTGTCTCAACAATGCACCCGGTGAAATTGAAGTACCAGTGAAGATGCTGGTTACCTGCGCCAGGACGGAAAGACCCCATGGAGCTTTACTCCAGTTTGGTACTGGGATTCGGTAATACTCGTACAGGATAGGTGGGAGACGTAGAAGTATAGACGCCAGTTTATGCAGAGTCGCCGTTGGGATACCACCCCTGTATTGCTGGATTTCTAACCTGCATCCGTAATCCGGATGGGGGACAATGCCAGACGGGGAGTTTGACTGGGGCGGTCGCCTCCGAAAGAGTATCGGAGGCGCTCGAAGGTTCCCTCAGAATGGTCGGAAACCATTCAAAGAGTGCAAAGGCAGAAGGGAGCTTGACTGCGACACCGACGGGTGGAGCAGGTACGAAAGTAGGACTTAGTGATCCGGTGGCATAAAGTGGGATTGCCATCGCTCAACGGATAAAAGCTACCCTGGGGATAACAGGCTTATCACTCCCAAGAGTTCACATCGACGGAGTGGTTTGGCACCTCGATGTCGGCTCATCGCATCCTGGGGCTGTAGCAGGTCCCAAGGGTTGGGCTGTTCGCCCATTAAAGCGGTACGCGAGCTGGGTTCAGAACGTCGTGAGACAGTTCGGTCCCTATCCGGCGTGGGCGTAAGATATTTGAGAGGAGCCGTCCTTAGTACGAGAGGACCGGGACGGACTGACCGCTGGTGTACCTGTTGGAGAGTGACTCCATGGCAGGGTAGCTATGTCGGGAAGGGATAAACGCTGAAGGCATCTAAGCGTGAAGCCCCCCTCAAGATGGGATATCTCATGTGAAAACAGTAAGACCCCTTGAAGACTACGAGGTAGATAGGGCCAAGATGTAAGTACAGTAATGTACTGAGTTGATGGTTACTAATAGGTCGAGGGTTTAACCAAAAGATAGGAAAATTTATGATTTGATATTTATATAATTGGGAGCATTTGGTAGGCAGTTTTGAATATACATCTTTACAAGTATTTATTATGTTGATATGATAGTTGTATGCGCGAGTGGCTCAGTTGGTGGAGTACGACCTTGCCAAGGTCGGGGTCGCGGGTTCGAGTCCCGTCTCGCGCTCTTTTTTATTTTGTAAGCCTTGTTTTCAGGGCTTTTTTTAGTGGATGAACACATATCATAATTCTAAAATAAAATATGTCGGCCAATTTTACAAGCCGACATATTACTATTATTATTATCATTTCAATAACCTTTCAGTACAGTGTAATCCAGATTATATTTTTTTGAGCTATCTTTTTCCACTGCATCTTTATTTTTTTCATAATCTACAGTGTTTGGGAAATAAATATAACCTAAATTTTTTAAATAAATTATATGTATAAAAAAAGTTATCTCTGTCTTCATAATCATTTTTTTACTTTCCAGATTATCCATATATGGAATTATAATGGTGGAATAACTTTTTGCAATAAAACCATTTGTCAAATACTAAATCCTCATCATAAAAACCCACTACTTTTGCCTGTAAAGTTTTTCTCTTAGATACGCTATAGGGATTGTATCGCCAATATTATAATATTTCTTAAAGTCGGAACCAAATTTTCCATAGGGAACTCACCGTTATATATAAAAATCCTGCTCTGAAAAAAATAATCCAATTTAAGTTTTTTTCCATTGTTTTTTTATTTAAAATCAGTGCATTTACCGGAGTTAAATACTCATTTTTTTCATGGATAGTCACTTCCTGATCTGTTAAATCTTTGTGACCGTATCCGTTTGCTAAATCCTTAGGCTTATTCCACTTACCTATAAAATCAACAGTCTGATATTTCATATCATAAAAAAATCAATTATATCCGTTGAATTAAGTTCTGTATTAAAGCTTTGTAGATTATTCATAAAGGAATCATTTTCTATTAGTTGTGTAAGCTCAGCCTCTGTATATTTATCAGAATTATAATTATCAACGACTTGGTAAAAAGTCTTCGTTCCTTGCATATCTGAAGCCGTGAGAGCATTTCCTGAACAACCCTGTAAGAATAGTAATAAGATAGAAAGCAGTAGGTGTATATTTTTTATTTTACGCATAAATCCCCCAGCGTATATAGTTGTTGATACAATGGTATCATTGGGAGGGGAGAAACGTCAATTATTCAACATAACAATATAAATTGTGAATAATGCACAATTTATATTGGACAAGAAATGAGAGTAACTGAATGATAAGAAGCTTACTGCTCTTAAGTATTTAGCCTAGATTATTCATGGTAACACCATGAAAGTGGTTGAAAGCCACATTATTACTATGTTATTATTAAATATTACCATTCACTTATCAAGTGAATGAAAAAAGAGCGTCCATTTGTGGTAAAATTAAGGTGCTAAAACTCAAAAATCACACAAAGGAGCCCTCTATGAGTATTGTAAACGCCTTATCACTTGAAAGCAATAGAAAAATTAAAATTAATTTCGACGGAGACGATTTATCCTCCGATGCCGGCTTACCTCTTATAAAAGAATTCGTAAGTAAACTTGGCATTGATAAACTTTTCAGTCAATCATTTAAAACCAATGATTCTGCATTATTCCGTTATCACACTGATAAAGAAAACCTTCTTCGGATGATATATATGATTATTGCAGGCTATTTTGAAGATGACGCTTCAGATGAACTTACAATGATCCTGTGTTTAAAGCAGTGCTGAATAAAGGCACTTTAATCACAACCGACCATTTCAAGATTTCATAATCGAATGGATGAGGATTCTCTGAATCAGTTCCTTTCAATAAACCAAATCCTTAGAAAGAAAGTTTATAGCATTCAGATGCCTGAAGCTATTATTTTAGATTTGGACTCAACACTTCTTAATGCCTATGGCAAACAGGAAGGTAGAGCATTTAACTTCCACTATCAAAGTAACGGTTACCATCCGCTTGTTTGCTATGATGGAATCACAGGAGATTTGATTAAAATTCAGCTTCACGATGGAACTCAGTGTTCAAGCACAGGGGTTGTTGACTTTCTTCAGCCTATACTTGATGAATACCTTGAAGATTTTCCGGAAGTTAAACTTCTTCTTCGTGGTGATAGCGGTTTTGCAACACTAAGTTTTATAAACAGTGTGAAGAAAACGGTGCCGGCTATGTAATTCGGTTGAAAGAAAACGCTGTACTTCGTGATAAGGCATCTTATCTTGCAGATGAACTTGATGAAATCACAAAAAACAACAAAGTAGATTATGCTATGGTTTATGGTGAGTTCATATATCAGGCAGGTCCTTGGCCTTATGAAAGACGTGTTGTTTGTAAGGTGGAAAAGCCTGAAAACCAAATGACTTACATGTATACATTCATTGTTACAAATATGGAGTCATCCCCTGAATATCTTATCAAGTTCTATTGCAAAAGAGGCTTGATGGAAAACTTCATAAAGGAAAGTAAAACAGGTTTTGGCTTTGCTTCTGTCAGCAGTCATACAAGAATTGTAAATGCCAACAGGCTTCAAATACATGCACTTGCTTATAACATATTTAATTGGTTTAGGCGACCCACGTTATCTGCAAATATAAGAAAACAACGTATTGATACTGTTCGTCTAAAACTGCTTAAGATTGCTGCAAAAGTAATTCGTTCAACAAGGTATATAACATTCAAGCTGTGTAGCGGTTGCCCATATAAGGATGAGTTCTATGAGACCCTATCCAATATCAGCAAGCCATGTATACAGCTTGAATAACAACTAATAATGAACCTTGACAGCTTGATAACTACTTGTAAACCTTACCTAGGGGAAGTATACTCATTTTTAGGTGTGCTAAGTCAGTTACAGCTTCATGGATTAAGTTTAAAGATTTATAGCACGGTACTTAATTTAAATATTGCACCGTGAATAATTCGGGTTTAATATAAATAAATCTGTTATAAATACATATATATTTAATATCTATACTCCACACGACATTAGGGCATTCCTAATTAAATTTTACACCTCTGATACTTGTACGCTCAGTACTAAAATTATAATCTCCATTAATATTAGTAAAAGACTTAATACATTGGGCTTTAACACCCCTTTGTGAATGTAAACTATTTTGTATAAATCTCTTAGATTAATGATAAAATATATTAGATTATTGTTCTTTGTCAGTGGTACTGTTTCTGTCCTCAATATAGATGTATAAATATTCCAAGGTTTGTCCCCCAGTTCTAGCCTGCTCCCGTACATTTTCTGTGATATCACTCATTGTGAGATACAACATCTTAAACAATGTATCATCTTTCTGAAATATAGTCTTATATCACATCACCTTGCGTAATTAAATGGTGAAATTCTCAATAGAATTTATAGTGTATATAATGTCCTAATCTTCTGTGGATACTTGAACATATGGACAACTGTGGCCAGTTATTTCTCCAAGATATAACATAGTATGGATATTTATTGACCCACCGTTCTTCTAACTGATTCAAGTTCTACATGATAAATAGTAAGCTGAGAGTCCTGTTTATATGGCAATATTCCCATTTTGTAAATGAGATTCCTTGTTTATAAGCGAGTTTCCCGATTTGTAACGAGTTTCCCCGGTTTTAACTTGTTCCTTTAAATGTTATAATGCATTCAGTAGAAAATTTGCTTACAAAAACTAGAGGTCAATTACCACTCAAAACTTTTGTATTCGGAAAATCCACTTTTTTTAGATGTGATCATGTTGTTGTTTTCTGGCGACCAATGTAGATTAAACTGTTCCTTTTTGAGAAGTTTTGGCTTTAAGATGATGTTCTCGGTGGCAACCGGTGAACATCCAAGCATATTAACCAGATCTTCTCCGTAATAAAAGATGAATGCGTCGTATCGGCTACGGTTATTCAGCTTTTTCTTTTGTAAGAGTTGATGTGATTCGTCATAAGAACGATATACTTCTGTGTAAGATCATCAAAACTGCTTCCCCTGGGAAGAATACGGCGTATCAATTCATGATTTACCTCGCATGCTCCCTTTTGGTACGGTGCACTGGAATCACAGTTCTTGAACATGGATATTTCTTCCGATACTCTATCTCTTTGGGATTTGAGAACTCCTTCCCATTATCCGTGATTATTACGGGAAATAGATTGTTAAATACCTTTGCCCCAATAACTTCATCCAATGCTTCAATAATGCGAATAGCTAATCCAGATGTATTGGCGTCCATAAGGAAAGCAAAAACAAGACTTGTCTCAACAAAATGGATTGTAAGCAAACATTTGTCACCAACGCGTCCTATCACGGTATCCATCTGGACTATGGTTGTTTCCAGACGATCCTCAAGAAGCTTTTGAAAATCAGAATAGCTTCTTCATATACGACATCCCCTATCAACCTTAAATTCGGGTTGTTTGTAACTAGGACGATATTTAACCTTACGAGGAAGATCGATATTCCTGATATCGAACAGCTGGGCATCCACATAATTATAAAGTGTCTTTTCGTTGCACATTAGATCATCTATATGATTAAGATACACCTGATATAACGATTGCCCATTGCGGACTACTGGACTGATTATTGCGTTAATCTAGGCTATATCTTCTTCATTCGACAGGATTCCTGTTCTGGATTCAGAAATGATCTTATGAGCCATTTCATGAGCATCTGCCGTATCATAGATACATTTAAGAGCGTACACTTTGTAAACTCTCTGCATCCGTTACAAACATAAGGAGGCCTGTTTTTTACAGAACAGATATCCTCTTCAAAATCAGTGCAACGCAGATAACATTCAGAGCATAGGATACATTTATAAGCTGATTGATGAATACATCTTGAACCACAGATTTTCTTGACTTTGCATGACACTCGGAATTTACAGGGATTATAAGGATACCAGGGATGGCCGCTCTTCTTATCGTAAGAGTACTTTTTTATCTCCTTTGCAATTGTTGTTCGATCACGTTCTCGTTCTTTTCTTTTCCAATTTCTCCAAAGAAGGCGTTCTCCTGAAGACACTGGGCAATGATCAAACGATCTTCATAATATAAAAACTTTGACATGGTAGCTACTTTTTGAACTACAGAAATTAAAGAATAACAAAAACGAGACCAACCTTCTAGCCAGTCTCGTTCATTTGTAAGCGTGAATCCATACCCCTCTCTTACAACGTAATATATAAACTTATTCTACTTATCCTAAATACTGGGTATGGAATCTCGGATAACAATTAAGGCATTAAATTTGTATTATATAATTCTCTATACCTTACATATTACTATGTTAAGAATATATAGCAACCTTAGTTAACCTCACCACAAGCTGGACATTCATCACTATCCGATCAATCGTCTCCAACATATCCACAAAAACCTACATCTTCTTACTTCTCTATAATATCTAATCTTTATGTACCTTTTTATTAACTCTGCTATACATTTTTTTCATCTCCTATTCTACATATTATTATAGTATAGAATATAGTTATATACTATAATAATATTCTTATTAATAATTGTAATCTATTTATTAAACCTTTATTTTTGCTGGAAATCAAATAAACTCAAATTATTTCAATACCTAACAAAAATTAACACCGACTCAGTCATCAAAGCCAGCACAATTGTCAAAACCATTATCACAGCCATTACTGTCTCCATCATCACAACAAGAACATAACTCATATCCATTATCTGATACAAGAGCACCATTTAAAAACTTCAAACATACTATAACTCCTTTCAGTTTTTTTATATTCACACATTTATTTAGAAACTACACGTGTTTCCGATTCTCAAACTGTTTAACATATTATAATACAAAAACCGTAAATCATATCAAGCTTTTTTTGTTATTTACAACATAACCTCTACTATCAAAAACTTATTTTTTTATAGTAATTATAACTTTTTAATGTTAAATACTATTTAACATTAAAAAAAGTAATTTAATTTCATCTTTACTCAATTTTATATATAATTTAAATAGTTCTTCAATATAATGCCTCTCATGTTTGCAGATATGTTCCGGGCAATATAAATACGTTTTTATTAAAAATAGTAATTGGTAGCTGGACATCCTCCCCCACAAAAGCCTCGTATCCAGCAATTGCTACACTGTTCACTCAGGTTCATGATATTAGTTTGATTCTCAATTAAATCATTTGAATATACAGTCCCTATTGATGATTCAGTATTATCTGCTGACAATCTATGGCATGGAAAAAAATTTTTTTCCATTTATATCAATAGTAACCATATTAAATCCAGCTCCACAATATGTACTTTTTATACTTTCTGTAATGTATCATCTGTAATATCTTATATGTACGTGTAGCTTTTTTTACCTTATCTATTTCCCCTTTCTTTATAAGAGAAAATAAATAATTTACGAACCTACTAGTTTCATAATTTACTTGTTCATAATCATTACACTCAATAGCCGAATGGGCTAAAGTGATTGGAATTTGTGAAAACCCCAATGAACATATATGTTTAAATACATCAACCATATTAATATTTGGTAAAAGCAATAGTTGCCTTTCCCTTGACTTTTTGCTCTTGAAATTAATGATTTAGTAGCTTTTTACCAGATTATTATATGAACCTGCTCCACTTTTTATAGTGCCTATTGTTATCATGCATCTGTTGATTGCCATCTATACTTATTTGAACAAATATATTCTCTTTTATAAAAATAATCTTCTATTTCTTTTTGTAATTAATGTACCATTTGTAGTAATTGAAAATCCAAACTTTTTTTATTACTACTTTTTCTCAATATTTTTTTACAATATTCTACAACTTCCCTAATCAAATCAAATCTAAGTAATGGTTCTCCTCCAAAAAAAGTAACCTGTAATTTTTTTCTTCCTTAGAATTTAGAAGGAGAAAGTCTATAGATTTAAAAGCACATTCTTTGGTCATGTAGCCACGCATATGGTATGTACCCTCATCACCAAAACAGTAATCGCATGACAAATTACAATCGTGTGCTATCATTAATATAATCTTTCTTAGGTTTATTGTTCTTCTTGTATTTAAAAAGAGATTTATTTAGCTCAAAAAAACCAGATGATATAATTTTTATCTACAATGAAATCCACACCTTCACAATCGTAATCTTCACCCAAGTTTGAATGGGCAATTTCTTCACCTTTATTTATAGCATTAATAATTGATTTTTGTAAAACTATCAACTTTTTACTAAAAAAATCCACTATTAGATGAAAACACATATTCTATACCATCTACATAAAAACTCTTTAAAATAGTTTTCATTAATTAAGTATTCCCCCAACATTTTGCAAAATAGCAGTAACAAAACAAATTCAATATTATCCTTCTATATAACACAAATCAAAATCTTTATTATTTTCAGAATCTTCCAAAACGCATGGCTAAATCTTTGGCCTCATTCACCAGCTCTGTAATCCATCTCTCTTCATAACTACTTAAAGTTATTAGATATCCTTCAGACGATTCCTGCATACTAAAAATACACCCTTGTGAGCAGTTAACAATATAATTATCCCAAGTAGTCCCTTCAATTCGTCCAACTTCAATAATATCATTTTTCCATACTCCCCCATGACACTTAACAATCTGAAGTACTGCTGCTGCAACTATATAATCTAAATCAGTTATTTCATCGGGGCAACCTTGACTTCTACGTCCAAACGCCTTATATAAACTACCAAGCTTAAGCTTCAAGTTCTCTGGTCCAAAAGGTATTTTCATATTCTCTCCTCCTATAGTTTATTGCATTTTATCAAATACTTGATTAAACATTTTCAATTTAAAACATAATATACAGAAAATTTCATAACTATCCAAAACAAATACATTCTCCAATACTTCTTATAAAACAAAGAATTACTAACCCCATATTTAACACCTATTTATCAATTTCATCCCATTATTTTACAAGTGTATATAACAAAAAAAGTTCATCAAGTATTGTTACTACAACATCTGTTTTATTACATATTAACAGCTTTTTTGTTAATGTCAATAGATACATTAAAGTTGATATGCTATTTTTTTGAATAGATATATTCCACTCGGGAGTTTGACAGCTACCGATTCCCTTTATAAACCTCAAACCCTTATAAAGACTGGATTTCCGTCTTATTTTTTTGTCAATTTTCGTGCTACTTTTTGTAGCTATTTGTAGCTATTTATGATATAATACGAATGTGGAGGTGGAATACTATGAAGCTTACTATAAGTAAATCAAAAAACTCTGCTACATTCTATGTTCAGAAATCTATACGTAAATCCAATGGTTCTGTTACTACAGTTACTATTGAAAAACTGGGAAATCTTGATATGGTTAGGACTAGAGCTAATGGAAAAGACCCTTACATTTGGGCTCAGGAATATGTTGATGAACTTAATCGTAAGGAATATGAGGAACAAAAAGAGATTTTGATAAAATATTCTCCTTCAAAGCTCCTGAAAACTGATGAAAAACATTTATTTAACTGTGGATACATATTTCTTCAGAGTATTTACTATTCACTTAAGCTGGATAAAATTTGTTCTAAAATTTCAAAGAAATATAGCTTTGAATATGACTTGAACGATATTTTATCTCGACTAATTTTTACTCGTATACTTTATCCATCTTCTAAGTTGGCCTCAAATCGTTCTTCCAAAATGTTTATTGAGCAGCCTACCTTTAATTTACATGATATATATCGTTCACTTTCTGTTTTAGCTAAAGAAAGTGACTTTATTCAATCTGAACTTTATAAAAATAGCCAAAGGATACTTCCACGAAGGAATGACATTCTTTACTATGATTGCACAAACTATTACTTTGAAATCGAGCAGGAAGATGAACTTAGAAAATATGGAAAATCAAAACAGCATCAACCACTACCTATTGTCGGGATGGGAATGTTTATGGATCATGACGGTATTCCTCTTGCTTTTGATATTTTCCCCGGAAATAAGAATGAGCAGCCAACACTAAAGCCTTTAGAACAAAAAGTGCTCAGTGATTATGGCATTGATAGTATTATTATTTGTACAGACGCCGGTCTTTCTTCAAATGCCAATAGAAAGTTTAACGATAAAACTTTATTTGGTGAAAGAATAAGAAGTTTTATAACAACACAGTCTATAAAACAACTACCAAAATATTTAAAAGAGTTTGCCCTAGACCCTGAAGGCTGGTCACTACAAGGTGAAACAGGATTATTTAATCTGAATAACCTAGATGAACAAACAGACTATAATAAAGTCTTTTATAAGGAAAGATGGATTAAAGAAGATTTATCCGATAAAAAGGTCAAAGAAGGTGATAAAGCGCTAGAGCAACATCTTATTGTATCATTCTCCTTAAAGTACAAAAAATATAATCAGAAAATCAGGCAAAGCCAGATTGACCGTGCTAATAAGCTTATTGAAAAAGGGGAATATAAAAGAAATCAAAAAAATCAAAATGATCCACGCCGTTTTATTGCTACTGAAACAATGACGTCTTCAGGAGAAGTCTGTGACAGAGAAATCCCTTATATAGATTCGAACCTCATAGCTGAAGAAGAAAAATATGACGGGTTTTATGCCGTTTGTACTAATTTGGAGACAACAAGTGCCGAAGAAATAGTTCGTATAAACAAGAAGAGATGGGAAATTGAAGAATGCTTCAGAATCATGAAAACCGAGTTCAGTGCACGCCCTATTTATCTTCAAAGAGAGGATCGCATAAAGGCACATTTCATAACTTGTTTTGCTTCATTGGTAGTCTTTAGGATACTTGAGAAAAAACTTGGAGAACAATATACTTGCGATGAGATTATTAACGTATTACGCTCTATGATGATGTATCGTCCGGGAGAAAAGTTAGGATATCTACCCGCTTATACAAGAACAGCCATAACAGATGCACTTCATGAAGTATTCGGATTTCGTACCGATTACGAAATTTTAACCGATTTGAGTATGAAAAAAGTCTTTCGGGAAAGCAAAAAAGTAGGTAGTTCTAGCTACACTTTTATGAATTAAAAAAGGTCTGAAACCCTTGATATATGCGGGGTTCAGACCTTTTAGCTGTCAAAGACAGGATTACATATTAACAGCTTTTTTGTTAATGTCAATAGATACATTAAAGTTGATATGCTATTTTTTGAATAGATATATTCCACTCTAAAGTTTGTATAAGTAACCTTAAAACTAAGACTAGATTATTCATGGTAACACCATGAAAGTGGCTGAAAGCCACATTATTACTATGTTATTACTAAATATTACCATTCACTTATCAAGTGAATGAAAAAAGAGCGTCCATTTGTGGCAAAATTAAGGTGCTAAAACTCAAAAATCACACAAAGGAGCCCTCTATGAGTATTGTAAACGCCTTATCACTTGAAAGCAATAGAAAAATTAAAATTAATTTCGACGGAGACGATTTGTCCTCCGATGCCGGCTTACCTCTTATAAAAGAATTCGTAAGTAAACTTGGCATTGATAAACTTTTCAGTCAATCATTTAAAACCAATGATTCTGCATTATTCCGTTATCACACTGATAAAGAAAACCTTCTTCGGATGATATATATGATTATTGCAGGCTATTTTGAAGATGACGCTTCAGATGAACTTACAATGATCCTGTGTTTAAAGCAGTGCTGAATAAAGGCACTTTAATCACAACCGACCATTTCAAGATTTCATAATCGAATGGATGAGGATTCTCTGAATCAGTTCCTTTCAATAAACCAAATCCTTAGAAAGAAAGTTTATAGCATTCAGATGCCTGAAGCTATTATTTTAGATTTGGACTCAACACTTCTTAATGCCTATGGCAAACAGGAAGGTAGAGCATTTAACTTCCACTATCAAAGTAACGGTTACCATCCGCCTGTTTGCTATGATGGAATCACAGGAGATTTGATTAAAATTCAACTTCGCGATGGGACTCAGTATTCAAGTACAGGAGTTGTGGACTTTCTTCAGCCTATACTTGATGAATACCTTGAAGATTTTCCGGAAATTAAACTTCTCCTTCGCGGAGATAGCGGCTTTGCAACACCGAGTTTATATAAACAGTGTGAAGAAAACGGTGCCGGCTATGTAATTCGGTTGAAAGAAAACGCTGTACTTCGTGATAAGGCATCTTATCTTGCAGATGAACTTGATGAAATCACAAAAAACAACAAAGTAGATTATGCTATGGTTTATGGTGAGTTCATATATCAGGCAGGTCCTTGGCCTTATGAAAGACGTGTTGTTTGTAAGGTGGAAAAGCCTGAAAACCAAATGACTTACATGTATACATTCATTGTTACAAATATGGAGTCATCCCCTGAATATCTTATCAAGTTCTATTGCAAAAGAGGCTTGATGGAAAACTTCATAAAGGAAAGTAAAACAGGTTTTGGCTTTGCTTCTGTCAGCAGTCATACAAGGATTGTAAATGCCAACAGGCTCCAAATACATGCACTTGCTTATAACATATTTAATTGGTTTAGACGATTGGTATTATCTGCAAACATGAGAAAACAACGTATTGATACTGTCCGTCTAAAACTGCTAAAGATTGCTGCAAAAGTAATTCGTTCAGCAAGGTATATAACATTTAAGCTGTGTAGCAGTTGCCCATATAAGAATGAGTTCTATGAGACTCTATCCAATATCAGCAAGCTATGTATACAGCTTGAATAACAATTAATAGTGAACCTTGACAGCTTAATAACTACTTGTAAACCTTACCTAGGGGGAAGTCCACCCATTTTTAGGTGTATTAAGTCAGTTACAGCGTCATGGATTAAGTTTAAAGATTTATAGCACGGTACTTAATTTAAATATTGCACCGTGAATAATTCAGGATTTATTATAAAGATAAATTTATTGAGTTTTCTATAAAATAGAAGTATGATATAACCTAAGTTAGTAAGAACTAACATAATCAGATTATATATATTTTTATACCGCAGATATAGCGGTAAATGGAGGCTTTTATGAAGATAAAGCTTGAAGGCGTTATGGAGACTATGCTTATAACTTTGGATGCAAGGGCAAGGGATTACAGATCTGAAAAATCTATATTAAAGGATAAAAAGTCGGCTGAAATGGTGGATATGATTGATTATGATTTTGGCTCTTTCAGTAATGAAAAGGTGAATCTTTTAGGTATTATTGCGAGAGCCAAGGTTATGGATGATGAGGTGAAAAAGTTTATAGACAAATACCCTGATTGTCATATAGTTTCACTTGGTTCAGGGCTGGATACAAGATTTTTCCGTGTAGATAACGGTAGAATACATTGGTATGATATAGATTTTCCGGAGATAATAAGTTTAAGAAAAAAATTCTTTGAGGAAAATGACAGAGTAAAAAATATCGAAAAATCAGCTCTTGATAAGTCATGGACAAAGGAGATAGATACAAAGGGAGAGAAGCTTTTGATTATTTCAGAGGGGATGATTATGTATTTTTATCCTAAGCAGGTGAAGGAGTTTTTAAATATACTTACAGATAATTTTGAACATTTTGTACTTCATCTGGACTGTCTTTCCAAAAGACTTGTGAATAAGGCAAAAACGAACAAGGCTGTAAAACGAACCAAGTCCGAGTATCATTTTGGAGTTACAAACGGCAAAGAGATTATAGAACTTAATCCTAAACTGAAGCAAATCGGATTTATAAACTTTACAAAACAAATAGCAAAGCAGATGAAATGGTATGGCAAAATCTTTCTTCCAATCATATACCTTATGAATGACAGGCTTGTAATATGCAAATATGATGCAAAATAACAACTGTTTGTAATGATTTATTGCTGTGTGATGAGATTATTGTTAGAATATACTGTAATGAAGTACTAACAATATAAATAATAACAGGAGGATAAAATGGGTAGACCGACAAGTCATGACAGAGATGTCAGAGGACCGGGGAACAGCGTATTCAGAAGAGAAGTCGCAGGTACAGGTTCTGTAGGAGACAGCGGCAGATTTTCAGGACCGAGGAGATCGGGAGGTGGCGGAGGAAGATCGCCGCTCAGCTTTTTGGTCGTTATAATCATAGCTGTTATAAGCTTGGTATCAGGCAACAAAACCGGATTATTGAATACGATACTCGGAACATTTACAGGAGGTTCATATTCATCAGGCGGTGCAAATTCACCGCAAATCAAATTTACCTTCATTAAGTTCCACACTTGGGAATACGGTAGCTTCAAGCATAAGTGGTGTAAGCGCCGGCTGGAGCGGAGTGGCCGACAACAGAGGAAAGCTGAATAAGACGGTAAATGAGAATGCAAGGGAAAAGTTTTACAGACCTACAGGCGGAGACAGTGTAACCGTAATGGTATATATGTGCGGTACGGACCTTGAGTCAAAATATGGAATGGCTACCAATGATCTTATAGAGATGACCAAGGCGAAGCTGTCGGACAATGTGAACTTAATAGTATATACAGGCGGTGCCAAAGCTTGGAAAAACTCTATAGTATCGGCGTCCACCAATCAGATATATCAGATAAAAGACGGTAAGTTAAGAAAACTTGCAGATGACAACGGGCAGTCTTCCATGACGGATCCGAACACATTGGTCAGATTTATAGAATACTGTAAGCAAAACTTTCCGGCAAACAGAAATCAGCTTATATTCTGGGATCACGGCGGCGGTTCTGTAACAGGCTACGGATACGATGAGAATAATCCGAATGCAGGTTCAATGAACCTCTCAAAGATAAAATCGGCAATAGCCGCAACAAATATAAAGTATGATTTTATAGGCTTTGACGCCTGTCTGATGGCAACCGCAGAGAACGCACTGGCTCTTTCAGACTATGCGGATTATTTGATAGCCTCTGAAGAAACAGAGCCGGGAACAGGCTGGTATTATACGAACTGGCTTACAGATTTGAGTAATAATACGGCAATATCGACTTTGGATTTGGGAAAGAGGGTAGTGGACGACTTCATTGATGAGAGCAATAGAAGTGCAAGAGGACAGTCCACAACACTTTCTTTAGTGGATTTGGCGGAACTTAAAGCTACTATGCCTGCAGGTCTATCAAGCTTTGCAAAGGATACTGCAAGCTATATAAAAAATAAGGAATACAATAAAGTATCAACTGCCAGAACCGCAAGCAGAGAATTTGCAAAGTCGTCAAATATTGACCAGGTAGACTTGGTAAATCTTGTATACAATATTGAACAGAGTGAGTCAAACAATACAATACAATCGGTGCTTGGTGCGGTAAAGTATAACAGAACATCATCAAATATGGCAAATTCATATGGGCTTTCAATATATTTCCCATATAAGAAGCTTTCAAAGGTGGACAGAATGGTTCAGACCTATGGCGATATAGGTATGGACAGCGATTATACCAAGGTGATACAGCAGTTTGCATCTTTGCAGGCGAGCGGACAGATAGCAGGCGGCGGCGAGAGTTCACCAATGTCTACACTTAGCGGTAATAATTCAAATACAACGGGTTCACTTTCAAGCACAGACTTAAGTGCAATGATACAGAGTCTTTTATCAGGAAGTATTTCATCCGACAGTTTGGCAGCAATAGGTCTTGACCTTTCAAGTATAAACTTCTTACAAAACAGAGATATGTCTGATGATGATATAAAGGACTATGTGCTTTCAAACAGACTTGATTCGTCAAAACTTCAGTGGAGTGATAGTGACTCCACACCTAAGATACATCTGTCTGAAGATGAGTTGAATATGGTATCGGGCATATATGAAAATATGCTTATTGACGACGGACAAGGTTATATCGATATGGGACTTAACAATTTTTTTGAGTTTGATGAGAACGGGGATATGCTTGCAGATAAAGAAAGGGCATGGATATCAATAGACGGCAATCCTGTAGCTTACTTTCATTTGGCCACTACAAAGGATGATAAAGGAAATACCGTTGTCGGTTATGTACCTGTACTTTTAAACGGAGAAAGGGCAAACTTAATTATAGTATTTGACTCCGATCATCCTAAGGGATATCTTGCAGGTGCGAACTTTGATTATACAGGTACAGATGTGGACACTGTTGCAAGAATATAACAGAGATAAAGAACGGTGATAAGATAGATTTTTTAGCAAATTATTATAGCTATGACGGAGCATTTGAAAATGATTATAAGATAGGTAATCAGTATACTGTAAGCAAACAGCCGGAAGTATACTATGTAAATATTCAGGATGACAATGAGATTACATATAAGTTTACAGATATTTACAATAACAGTTACTGGACTCCGGTTCTAAAGAGCAAATAAAAAAGTTATGTAATTAGACTATAATTTGTAAAAACTATGTAAGACATAAAATTAAAATATAGTTTATAATGTAGACAAACAGCGAATCTGTTATTAATTGGGTGAGTAGGAGAGAAGGAGGAATGATGAAAAAAGGTTTAATCAAATCAGTGGCAGTCTTATTTGCGGCGTTCAGTCTAGGTGGTGTTGTAGTTCCCCCGTTGACAGCACATGCAGAAGTTTTGGAGCGTATGCAAGGTGACAGAGGCGAATGGCGTAGAGACGAGCATGGTTGGTACTTTATGTTGACAGGAACTACAAGATATGTAGCGGATAACTGGTTATATGACAATCAGAAGTGGTATTATTTTGATCACTGGGGCTATATGTACAGAAACGCTTGGATCAACTATAAAGGCGATTCATACTATGTAGGCGCTGACGGAGAAATGTGGCACAATGCCCAAACTCCTGACGGATACTGGGTAGATGGTAACGGTAAGTGGATAAAATAATCCGTGTTTATAAAGTAAGACCTCAAGGTATAACTTGGGGTTTTATTAGCATATAGATATATTTTATGATATACTATAAGTGTTACTTGTAGTATTGTCTTTCTAAAAATCATTATCGTTGAGGGTTAATGGCAAAAGAGGAGGAAATATGTTATATTGGGGAATTTTATTTGCTATATTTGCTATAGGTGAGATTATCATCCCCGGTTTGGTTTCGATATGGCTGGCGCTTGCCGCACTTATTATGGTTGTACTGTCTCCGTTTATAAATTCAATACAGATACAGCTGGCTATATTCTGTATACTTTCGCTTATCTTTATCATATTTTTCAGAAAAATATTCAAGAGATATATGAAGGTTAAGGACAAGCTTGATGTGGAGAGAGTAAAGATAGTAAGGCTTACAGCGCAAGAAGGCGGTAAATATGTCTATGATGCAAGATTTAAGGGAGGCATATGGACAGCTGTTTCAATGTCAAGCTGAACGAAGGTGATATTGCCGATATCGGCAGATTTGAGGGAAATAAGATAATAATCGGGGAGAAATAAAAGGAGATATAACTATGAACGTGATAGGTTATGTTATTGCGATTATAATTCTGGCAATTATAGTTGTGTTTACAACCAAGGGAATAAAGATTGTACCTGAGTCCAGAGTATATGTGATTGAGAGACTTGGAAAGTATTCACAGGGGCTTCAGTCAGGTTTGAACTTTATCAATCCGTTTTTTGACAGAGTGGCTAAAGTGATTTCACTTAAGGAGCAGGTGGTAGATTTTCCGCCACAGCCGGTAATCACTAAGGATAATGCAACAATGCAGATAGATACTATAGTATACTTTCAGATAACGGATCCTAAGCTCTATACTTACGGTGTTGAAAGACCGCTGGCGGCTATAGAGAATCTTACAGCCACCACACTTAGAAATATCATAGGTGATATGACCGTAGACCAGACTCTTACATCAAGAGACACTATCAATACGGCGATGAGAGCGGAACTTGATGAAGCTACAGATCCTTGGGGTATCAAGGTAAACCGTGTGGAGCTTAAGAGTATCTTGCCTCCTGAAGATATCAGAGTTGCGATGGAGAAGGAGATGAAGGCCGAGCGTGAAAAGAGAGCCAACATCCTTGAGGCACAGGCAAAGAAAGAAAGTGCTATCCTTGTAGCGGAGGGTAATAAGCAGGCGGCAATACTTAATGCGGAAGCCGAGAAAGAGACTGCAATAAAGAGAGCCGAAGGACAGGCACAGGCTATACTTGCAATACAAAAAGCACAGGCCGAGTCTTTAAGAGTGCTTTCAGAAGCGGATCCGAGCCAGAAGGTACTTACACTCAAAGGCCTTGAGGCGTTCCAAAAGGTGGCTGACGGTAAGGCTACAAAGATTATTATACCTACCGAATTGAGCGGTCTGGCTTCACTTGCTACAAGCTTTGCGGAGCTGAATCAAAAAGTAGAGTTAAAAAAAGAATAGAATAAAAGAACAAAACAAAAAGGGTACTCCCAAAAACGGAGTACCTTTTTTTAAAACTTATATTTCCTTACTTATCGGCAATGAGAAGATAAATTCGGTTCCTATTCCCACAGTACTTATAACATCTATATTCTCTCCATGTGTTTGAAGTATTTCTTTTACAATGGCAAGTCCAAGCCCTGTGCCCTTTTTATCCTTACCTCTTGAAAGGTCTGATTTATAAAATCTGTCAAAGACTTTGGACTGTTCGTTCTTTGCGATACCGATGCCGGTGTCCTTCACGGAGACAAATAACTTTTCCTTTTTGATGCTTGTCTGTATTGTAATGGAAGAGTTTTGTGAGGAGAACTTTATGGCATTGTCAATAAGATTGTAAAGTACCTGCTCTATCTTGCCGAAATCCGCAAATACATACTGTGAAACATTTATAAATATCAGTTCAATAGTGATATTCTTGCTGTTACACTGCACTTCAAAGCTGCTTGCCGTATTTCTTATCATCTCGTTTATATCAAAGTTTGTCTTATTAAGCTTTACACTTTCTATGGAGTCAAGTGAGAGTATGCTCTCTGTGAGCTTTGTAAGCCTTTGTCTCGTCAATCACTCTGTTGAGGTACTTTTCAAGCATCTCGGGAGGTATTGTACCGTCCAAAATAGCCTCAAGGTATCCCTTTATAGAAGTAAGAGGAGAGCGAAAATCATGTGAGACATTGGATATAAACTTCTTTTGATAATTTTCGGTATCATCAAGCTTATCGGACATATAATTCAGTGTGGCGGCCAGATACCCCATCTCATCATTTGAATTTACATTTATTTCATACTTCAAATCACCTTCCGCATACGCCTTGGCTCCGTCGGTTATCTTTTTTAGAGGAGAGTATACAATACGCTGGAATACTATCAATATAATCATTGACAATAGGAATACTATCAAGGATGTAATATAGACAATATTCAGTATATGATATTGGCTCTGAGTAACATTCCTCATAGGAAGGTGGATGACTACATAGCCGTAGGTACGGAAGTTGCCTGTGATAGGTGCGGAGACACTTAAGTAATCCTCATCAAAGGAGTTGAAATATCTTCCCACCATATAGGATTTGTTACCTGTGGCGGTAGGGTCAAAGTCGGAGATAACATCTGATACTCTTTTATTCTCGGCATCCACTATTATCTTGCCGTTTTTGTTCATTACCCATATCTTGGCATTCAGAAAGGTGGCAACAGCCCTAAGTTGCGGATAACTTTCCTCAAGTGAGATATTTTGCCCCTCGTACACTGTGGAATAGGTGGAAGCTATCAGATTTGCCTCGTCATAGAGGGTCTGACTTCTGGACTCGACCAGATATGAATATGTAAGTTGGCTTGATATGGTGGCAATGGCCACAAATCCGGCTACTCCGAATATGATATAAGCCAGTATAAATTTCAGATAGAGAGAGAGTCTCATTTTTTGACCTCAAACTTATAGCCTATACCCCAAACTGTGGATATGGCCCAAAACTGATTGTCATGTATTTTCTCACGCAGTCTTTTGATATGTACGTCTACAGTCCTTGTATCACCGATATACTCATATCCCCAGATATTGTCAAGCAGCTGTTCTCTGGTAAAGACCTGATTCGGGTGTGAAGATAAAAAATACAAAAGCTCAAGCTCCTTTGGAGGCATCTCTATATTCTTGCCGAGGTAGGTGACGGCATAGTTTGTCATATTTACAATAAGGTCGGGATATTCGACATATTCACCGCCGCTGTGTAATTCAGGTAATGTTATAGTGCTGCTGTTATATCTTCTTATTACCGCTTTGACTCTGGCGATAAGCTCCTTTGAGTCAAAGGGCTTTATCATGTAGTCGTCTGCACCAAGCTCAAGCCCCAGTACCTTGTCAAAGACTTCGCCCTTTGCGGACAACATTATTATAGGCGTGCCTGACTTTGCCCTTATTTCCCTGCATACCTGATAGCCGTCAATTCCGGGCAGCATAAGGTCAAGCAGTATGAGATTCGGCTTGAATTCGTCAAAGTCGGCCAGTGCGGACTCGCCGTCACCTACTATTTTTGTTTCATAACATTCTCTCATCAAATATAATGAAATAAGTTCAGCAATATTTTCATCATCATCTACAATTAAAATTCTTTGCTTTTCTGCCATGTTTCCCCTTTAAATATTTATTTGAAATGAACTATAGTTACAGCATTGCCACCCTCGTTGAAATCAGCTAAAGAGTAGCTTTTTATAAATGATTGTCTCTTCAGGTAAGCATGTATTCCCTTTTGTAGGGCACCGGTACCTCTACCATGTATGATGCGCACTCCCGGAAGATGTGCAAGCAGAGCGTCGTCCAGATATTTGTCAAGCTCGGAGCAGGCCTCATCCACATTCTTACCGATTAGATTGATTTCAGTAGATATTGTAGCGGATTTGACCATTGACGAGCCGCGACTTCTTGTCTTGTTTTCAGTTTTTTTGGCAGGTTCTTCCACCAAGGCGATATCTGATATATTTACCTGTGACCTTAGGATACCCATCTGTACAAACAGGTTTCCGCTCTGATTCGGAAGAGAAGATACGATACCGTCAAGGTTTAAACTGATAACATGTACACTGTCTCCAAGCTTAAGTTCCTTAGGTTTTTAAGTTTGTTTGTAGGCTTTTTGACTTCAACAGACTTTGTATTCTTATTTATGGACTCACGAAGTCTGGTACGCTGCTCTTCAAGAGCGGAGCCGAGGCCTGCACCTGAAGCTATCTTATTGATATTTTTGATAGCATCATCTGCAGTTTCCTTGGCTTCCTCCAATATCTTTCTGGCGGACTCTCTGGCCTCTTCAAGAATTTTTTCTTTTTTGGCTGTCAGATTTTCTTCCTGCTTGTCATAATGCCTTTTGAGACTTTCAATCTCTCTTTTATACTTTTGTATGGATAATTTATCCTTTTCTATAATTTGTCTGTCGTTTTCGAGTCTGGTAAGCAAGTCTTCAAAGTCCTTTGCATCTTTTTCAAGATGTGTACCCGCCTCCGATATAATATAGTCGGGAAGTCCAAGCTTGCCTGCTATTGCAAAGGCATTTGATTTTCCGGGAACTCCTATCAGTATTCTGTAAGTAGGAGAGAGAGTTGCCACATCAAACTCACATGAGGCGTTTTCAACTCCCGGCTCATTAAGCGCAAACACCTTAAGCTCACTGTAGTGAGTGGTGGCGATACATCTGCTCTGCATCCTGTGAAGGAAGGAGAGTATGGATATGGCAAGTGCGGCTCCCTCTGTAGGGTCCGTACCGGCACAAAGCTCATCAAAAAGACAGAGTGAGTTTGCATCCGCATGATTCAGAATGTAGACAATGTTTTTCATATGACCTGAAAATGTGGACAATGATTGCTCAATACTCTGTTCATCACCTATATCTGCAAATACATCACTAAATACTGAAAGCTCACTTCCTTCAAAAGCGGGGATATGCAGTCCTGACTGTCCCATAATTGTGAATAAGCCTACAGTTTTTAGAGAAACAGTCTTACCGCCGGTATTAGGACCTGTAATAATCAACAAATCGTAAGTATCTCCAAGCGAAATGTTGATAGGTACCACCTTTTTGGCATCGAGAAGCGGATGTCTGCCCTCTTTTATATTGATATAGTGCTTTGAGTTAAACTTAGGCTCACTGCCGTTCATCTTCTTTGAAAGGTTCGCCTTTGCATATACAAAGTCAAGATAAATCAGATTTCTTGCATTGTTGTCAAGTACATCTGTGTACTCGGCAGCCAGTAAGCTAAGTCTTTCAAGTATTTTTTCAATCTCTTTTTTCTCATCCATGGCAAGTGACTTAAGCTCATTGTTCATTCTGATAACGGCAAGAGGTTCAATAAATACTGTGGAGCCGGTAGAGGACTGGTCATGTACCACACCTGATACTTTATTCTTGTATTCACTTTTTATAGGAAGACAGTATGCACCATCTCTTTGTGTGATTACGGCGTCCATCAGGTACTCTCTGTGTGCATTCAAAATATTGTTGAGTTCGGTATGCATCTTTGAGTTGATTTGATTTATCTTCCTTCTGATATGGCTAAGTTCCGGGGATGCATTATCTGCTATGATTTCCTCTGAGATAATACATCTTGAAAGCTCTTTTTTTAACGGTTTACAATCATCAAGTGTGATAAAGTACTCTTCCAATACGTCATATTCAGGGTCATCTTCATGAAGTCCGTAGGAGGCGGCTTTAGCTGCCGTATTCAATATGGACAGGATTTTCATAAGCTCGACCTGTGAAAGAGAAGAGCCTATTTCAAGTCTTTTTAAAGAGTCTTTTATATCCTTTACTTCAGACAGTGAGAGATTGCCTTTCAGTCTGATTCTGTCAAGTGCTGCAGTTGTATGACTTTGGTTTTTTTGTATTTCGGCAATGTCGGTAGACGGTTTTAACTTGCTGCAGAGCTTTTTTGCAGGCTCGCTGCTTGCCATATCTACCAGACTGTTTATTATCTTTTTCAAATTCCAGTATTTTTTTAATGTTTTTTTATTCATAAGTTGTCCTTTTTATATCTAACAATAACAAAAATATTATATCAAAAAAAAGCCTTAAAATCATAAGTTTTCTTATGATTTTAAGACCGGTTTGTTATTTGTGTGAACGTTTAAACTCTCTGTATGCAGCCTGTGTTTCAGGGTTGAAGCCGACCAATGCGTTCGGATAGTTCATACCTACATAATCCACTAAAGCTTCAATATTGCCCTCAGCCTTTTTATCGTGGGTCACCGTGACATTGCATTCACGAATTCTGTCGTTCTCATAGAGATTTATCTGCAATGAATAGCTTACACTTACAGTTATAATTGCATACATCTTCTGTCTGGTTATACGGTGGAACATCCAAACGAGGTCTTTAAGATTGTACATATCAAGTCCGAACTTTGTATTAAGTATCAAATGGTCTTTGTATACATATGCTCCTATGGTTTTATCCACATAATCTGAGATATTGTCAAGCTCGCCCAGATTACCTCTCAGCCTTTCATCCAAAGCGCAGAGTCTTTCATAGTTGTCATTGTTTGTGGATTTTCTTGTAAAGGCTAAAATGATAAATCCGATACCCATTACAAAACAGAATTATTGTACCTCCGAGGGCAACTACTATCTCCTTTGTAAGAGAAGTGTTCTTAAGGTATATATCGGTATTCAGTGTACCGTTATCTCTGTAGGTATTATCGGGGTCAATCTCATTTGCCACATCTGAAAGCTGATTGTATGTATCATCTTTTACCGCTACAATAAGATACTCAACAGGTTCTTGTTTAGAGTCTTTATTCTCATCCTTGGCATAATTATCAAATGTCTCAAGCATTGAGCTGATTTTTTTATTACCCGGATGTGCCTCCAAAAAGTATACTCCGTCATCCGCCATTATGGTGTAGATCTCTGACTTGTTATCACTTGAACCGTAGCCTGTATCAATTATATCATGTACGGCTACGGCATATATACTGTCTATATCACTTTTTGAAGCATTTGTAAAGTAATATCCGTCGTTATAAAGTTTCTGTGGAGAGTTGAAGCTAAGTATTATATCAAGCTTGGTACGGGCAAAAAATATACCCCCGGCTATAAGTAATATACCTACTATAATATGTGATATAAAACTTAATTTATTGTTTCGCATTCCCATAAATTATAATGTCATACCCTTTCTGCCATGGCATTGTTTGTATTTCTTTCCGCTTCCGCAAGGACAAGGATCGTTCGGATAAACCTTAGCCTCTATACGAATAGGCTTCTTTACCGTGCTGTCATCCTTATTGGTTCCTGTAACCTTGGCTGCAGGTTCTCTTTCAACTTTTTGCTCAACCTTTACATGATATAGGATACGTACTGTATCTTCAGAGATACCTCTGGTCATCTCATCAAACATATCATAGGCTGCCATCTTGTACTCTACAAGAGGGTCTCTTTGACCGAGTGCCTGTAAGCCGATACCCTGACGAAGCTGTTCCATATCATCTATATGGTTCATCCACTTGTTGTCGATGGCCTTAAGAAGTACTACACGCTCAAGTTCACGGATCTTTTCCGCATCCGGGAACTCGGCTTCCTTAGCCTCATAAAGCTTAATTGCTTCTTCCTTTAACTTGTGGATAAGCTCATCCTTTTTCATATCCTGTATATTGTCGTAGTCGGCAGGAGTAAGAGGGATGAGCGGAAGTAAAAGCTCATGAAGCTCTGTCATATCCCATTCTGAAGAAGGCACTTCATCTGAAATAGCCATATTTACAGAACGTTCTATTACATCATTTACCATACGAAGGATGGTATCGCGCATATTGTCGCCTTCAAGTACCTTGTTTCTCTCTTCGTAGATAACTTCTCTCTGCTCGTTGTTTACCTCATCATATTTGAGAAGGTTCTCTCTTATACCGTAGTTGTTGCTCTCTATCTTCATCTGAGCCTTTTCAATAGCTCTTGTAAGCATCTTGTGTTCGATCTGCTCATTCTCAGGAACTCCAAGTGCGTTGAAGATATTTATAAGTCTCTCGGAAGCGAAGAGTCTCATAAGGTCATCTTCAAGTGATATATAAAATCTTGATTCACCCGGGTCACCCTGACGACCTGAACGACCTCTAAGCTGGTTGTCGATACGTCTGCTCTCATGTCTTTCGGTACCTATTATCTTTAAACCTCCAAGTTTACTGATTCTTCATCAAGCTTTATATCGGTACCACGACCTGCCATGTTGGTGGCGATAGTAACGGCACCGTGTATACCTGCGCCCGCTACAATCTCGGCCTCTTTTTCATGGAACTTTGCATTGAGGACTGTATGAGGTATTCCCTCTTTCTTGAGCATCTTTGAAAGCATCTCAGATGTCTCAATAGTTATGGTACCTACAAGTACGGGCTGTTTCTTGGCATAAGTTTCTTTGATATCTTCCACAACTGCATGGAACTTCTCTTTTTTTGGATTTATATACGGCATCCTCTTGGTCAATTCTTATTACAGGTTTATTGGTAGGAATGGCGATAACGTCCATGCCGTAAGTATTTCTGAACTCCTTCTCCTCAGTAAGAGCGGTACCGGTCATACCTGCTTTCTTTTTGAACTTGTTGAAGAAGTTCTGGAATGTAATGGTTGCCAGAGTTCTTGACTCTCTTTGAACGTTTACATGCTCCTTAGCCTCGATAGCCTGATGCAAACCGTCGGAGTATCTTCTTCCAGGCATTATACGACTGTGAACTCGTCTACGATAAGTACCTCATCGTCCTTTACAACATAGTCCTTATCTCTGAACATAAGGTTGTTGGCTCTTAACGCAAGAATAATACAGTGTTGTATTTCAAGGTTTTCAGGATCTGCAAGGTTTTCTATATTGAAGTATTTTTCTACCTTTTTGATACCTTCTTCTGTAAGGTTTACGACCTTATCCTTTTCATTTACTATAAAGTCACCGGTCTCTTCGATTTCGTCTCCCATAAGAGCGCCCATCTTTGTAAACTCCGCACTTGCTTCGCCTCTTTCAAGCTGCTTTGCAAGCATATCACAAATCTCATAGAGCTTTGTGGACTTGCCTGACTGACCTGAAATAATAAGAGGTGTTCTTGCCTCATCTATAAGGATTGAGTCCACCTCATCTATGATTGCATAATCAAGTGAACGAAGTACCTGATCTTTTTTGTATATTGCCATATTGTCACGTAGGTAGTCAAATCCAAGTTCATTGTTGGTGACATATGTAATATCACAGGCATATTGTTCCTGTCTTTGTGTTGAATCCATGGAGTTCAGAACACAACCTACGCTGAGTCCCAAGAACCTGTGGATTTGTCCCATCTCGTCAGCATCACGCTGTGCAAGATAGTCGTTAACGGTTACTATAAGTACACCTTTACCTGCAAGAGCATTCAAATAAGCCGGACAGGTGGATACAAGGGTTTTACCTTCACCTGTTCTCATCTCTGCAATACGACCTTGATGGAGGACCATACCACCCATAAGCTGTACTCTAAAGTGCTCCATACCTGTAACTCTGACGGAAGCCTCTCTTACAGCTGCAAATGCTTCAGGCAAGATGTCATCAAGTGTTTCTCCATCTGCCAGTCTTTGTTTGAACTTAGGTGTAAGTTCTCTTAATTCCTCATCACTCATGGCCTGCATAGTAGGGCGAAGGCTCTCTATCTTATTAATAGCAGGTTCTATCAGTCTAAGCTCTCTTTCACTATGTGTACCGAATATTTTCTCAATAAAATTCATTATGGTTTCTCCAAAAATAAATTAGACTTAACAATATCTATGATATAGATTATTGCAAAAGCGTCCACTAATCAAGCTATTTTAGCACTTAGAAAGCACTTTATCAACTTTTAGAAGAAATATTCATATTATGTTCACATTATAGACTATGTTATGTAAAGTAAAAGTCAAAAATGTAAGAGATGAAGTAAATTTACATATAGAAAATAGGTAGAGGAAGTTGTAAAATAGAAAAGATAAACTTTTAGGAGAGAATATGACAGAGAAAAAAGAAAATCGTATGGGAGTAATGCCTATAGGTAAGTTGCTCTTTTCTATGAGTATGCCTATGGTAATCTCGTTTTTGGTACAATCACTTTATAACATAGTGGACAGTATATTTGTAGCAAGATACAGTTCGGATGCTCTGGCGGCGGTATCTTTGGCCTATCCTATACAGATACTTATGATAGCGGTATCTGTAGGTACGGGAGTCGGTGTAAACGCACTGCTATCCAGATTGCTTGGAGAGGGAAAAAAAGACAGAGCGAAAGTGACTGCCGATAATGCCGTATTGCTTGCAATAATAGCGTCTATAGCATTTGCAATATTCGGGGCAATCGGTACAAAGGCATTTTTTGATGCACAGACAAACAGTGAGAGTATAAGAAGCCTCGGATACTCATATCTTTCAATTGTAAGTATATTTTCTTTCGGACTTATTTTGGAAGTTACATATGAGAGAATATTGCAGTCCACAGGAAAGACTATCTACAACATGATTACTCAAGGTGTGGGAGCGATTATAAATATTATTTTGGATCCTATACTTATTTTCGGACTTTTGGGAGCTCCTAAGCTTGGAGTAGCGGGTGCGGCAATAGCTACTGTTACAGGTCAGATAATTGCAATGATTTTATCATTTGTTTTTAATATGATATATAATGAAGAGGTTGATATAAGTTTCGGAAAGCATATATTTAAGCCGGATTTTATTATAATAAAGGATATTTATAAGGTCGGAATACCTTCAATAGCAATGCAGTCCATGTCAACTCTTATGATACTTGGGTTAAACAAATACTTGTAAGATATTCGGACATGGCTGTAAATGTACTTGGAATATACTATAAACTTCAAAGCTTTGTATTTATGCCTATATTCGGATTAAACAACGGAATGACACCGATTGTTGCATACAATTACGGAGCAAGAAATAAAGATCGAATCATGAAGGTGTTAAAATATTCGCTTTTATCATCTATTGTAATAATGGTGATAGGAACCGCAATATTTTGGATTTTCCCTAAAGAGCTTATTATGCTTTTCAGTCCGAACGAGGAAATGCTTAGACTTGGAATACCTGCGTTTAGAATATACAGCCTTTGTTTTATTTTGGCGGCATTTGATGTAATAGCTATTGCAAGCTTCCAGGCTCTTGGAAACGGTATGTATGCGCTGTATGCTTCATTCCTCAGACAATTGGTTTTAATAATTCCTCTTGCATATGTACTTTCAAATATGTTCGGACTTGAGGCTGTATGGTATTCCATTCCGCTTGCGGAACTTGGATGTGCATTTCTGGATATCTATTTGATGAAGAAGATATATAAGCAGAAAATTGCAAATTTATAAAAGACTGATAGCTAGATATTTTAGTAAAATATTTTACTTTAAATATCTAGCTATTTATTACTTATGATGCCAGTCTTTATTATATTTATGTTCATCTATTGTAGAAACGAGAATAGCATCGATAAGTGCTACAACTGCAAATACAATATACGCATATCTAAGATTATTTGTCAAATTTAGCACAATACCGTTTACAGCAAAGCAAAGTGCAGTAATTAGTCCTTGAATTGGGAATATAACACTGTTTACCATATCAAACTCATGACGTCCGAAAATAGATGCAGGAAGAGATGTGGTAAAGTTTGCGCTACCTCCAATGCCCATTCCAATCATAAATATTGAAAGGTATATACCAAATTTTGTTTCACTTACATTTGCAATAAGTGCTATGGCATACCAGATACCAAAGAGTATCATGGTCTTTTTTGTACCGAGCTTATCATCAAGGATACCGATAAGCCATGAACCGACAACTCCTATAAGAGCAACAACAGTCATTATGGAAATAGCGGTAGTCTGACTGAAGCCAAGAGACATATTTCTTACAACAAGCTGACTCATCACTCCTACAGAACATATTTGGAAAAATCCGGTTGTTATTGCTGCTATCCAAAGTTCTTTTGTTTTTAGAAGACTTGCAACAGTCCACTCTTCCCTTATATTGGTGTCTGTAAAGTATTCTCTTTTATAAACAGACTCGCTTACATTATCAGGCAACATACCTCTTTCTGCCGGAGTATTTCTTATAAAAATAAGGCCGAGTACGCCAACAACAATTGCACCGATAGCAAGAGGAATAACTCCCAGTTCAATGCCGAACTTTGCTACAAGTAGTGTTATAATTGGAACATAGAAGGCTGAAGCAAGGTTATGTCCCATGGTGGTATATCCCATTACAATACCTTTTTTCTTAGGGAACCATTGTGCAACTAAAGTTCCTCCTGCAATATATCCTGCACTCATTACAGATCCAACTACAAGGCACATAAATATAGTGTATAGTGCAAGATTTGGTGCGTTGGCAATTCCGATATATGAAAATCCTGCAATAATCATAAAAATACCGGAAGTGTTTCTGGCACCTATTTTTCTATTAAGCTGACCGATAAATATGAAGAAAATAACTCCAACTATACCGGCTATAGAATTCATGTTTAGAACAGTACCGGGCTGAACCCCAAGTCTTGCGGCAACGGCAGGAGCTGAGATATTTGATCCGTCATTAACAAATCCTACATAGAACCAGAACATCAATAAACAGTAAATAATAGTGAGCCAGCCATAGGCCCCAAAATTTGTTACAGAATACTTATTATCATCGGATATAGGTATTCCGGTTGTGTGTTCGTTCATAAAATTTCCCCTTAAACATTTAATCAATACGTACATACCTGTTAACAAGTTTAAGGTAAAATTATCATATATTTATCGGTGATTCCAATTCATTTTTACTATTACAGATATTCTATAATATATAGTGATATAATTCATATAATATTTATTTAAATTCCTTTATTACATCTATGAATTTATCAATTGCAATATTATCCTCATCTTTATATGCACAAATTATTTTGAAATAGTCTTCAAATCCTGTTATAGGAATAAATTTAAGTGATTTACTTGCATAGTAGGACATATGAAGAGCAAGTATGGTATATCCAATTTTACAATCTGACATTAACAGCATGTTTAAAAGTGAATTTGCTTCATAAACCGTATTTGGAGTTAGTCCTGCAGATTTAAAAATTGAATTTATAAACATGGTATCTTCAATAGAGTCTTTAGGATTCATATGAATAAAAGGCTCATCTTTCATCTCTTCAAGTCTAATAGAATTCTTGTCGGCATATTTGTGATCATTATGTACTACTACACACATTGCATCTGAGAAAAGTTCAAGATGTCTGAAATTATCTATAGTTTCATCTCTTGTATCAGGCATTAATGCAATATCAATATCTCCGTTAGATAAAGTTTTTAAAATCTTAGAATAAGTATAATCCAAAGGATTGATCTTTATTGTAGGATATTTTTGATTAAAAGAGTACATTAATTTTGGAAATATCTGCAAAAGAGCGGTACCAAGGACTCCTATATTTAATACTCCGGTGATACCTTTTTCTATATCTCGTACTTTGCTTACCCCATTGTAGTATACATTAAGTGTTTTTTTAATCTCTTCATAAAACACTTTTCCCTGCTGCGTAAGTTTTACATCTCTTTTGTTTCTTATAAAAAGCGGACTACCAAGAGAATGCTCAAGGTTTACGATAAACTTGCTCAGAGTAGGTTGAGTTATATGAAGTCTATCTGAAGCCTTGGTATAATTGAGCATTTCAGCAAGTGTTACAAAATATTCTAATTGAAATAAGTTCATAGTTCATTACCCCATATACAATATCATTCCAAACTTTTAGCTATAACTGTAATAAAAATTAGCGATTTGAAATAATGATAATTGAAATTTATAATTAGTCTATAACAAAACAGAGAGTAAAGCAAGTTGCTTTATTCTAAATGCACAAAGGAGAAAAGAAATGATTAGAAAAATTTCTGTTATTGGTGCAGGAACGATGGGGCATGGTATTGCAAGCGCTTTTGCAAGGTTTGGATATGAAGTTTCAATATATGAAAGTTTTGAGTCCGTAAGGCTTACATGTAAGGACAAGATAAAGTCAATATATGAGTTTTTTGTAGGTGAAGGAGTGATGTCACAGGAAAAACTTATAGAATCATTAAACAATATCAAAGTCTTTGATGATTTAAAAAAGTCTGTATATGATGCCGACTACGTTATTGAGGCAATTCCTGAGAAGCTTGAGTTAAAGCAGGAATTATTTGACAATCTTGTAAAGTTTTGTAAGAAGAACACAGTATTTGCAAGTAATACTTCAAGTCTTCCATTCAATAAACTTACAGAGAAACTTTCAGATGAGGATAAAAAGAGAGTGATGGTATGTCACTGGTATAATCCACCGCATTTGATACCGCTGGTTGAGCTTTCACACTTTGGAAATATGCCTGAAGAAGTATATGAAGAGGTAAGAAAGCTATACATATCTATTGAAAAGAAACCGGCAAAGGTGCTAAAGGATGTGCCCGGACTTTTGGCAAACAGGATACAACAAGGAGTTGCAAGAGAGGTTTTCTCACTTATGGCAAACGGTATAGGAGATGCGGAAGATATTGACATCGCATTAAAATACGGTCCTGCATTCAGGTATGCCACTACAGGTCAGTTGGAAGTGGCAGATTTTGGAGGACTTGATATATGGGCTGTTGTTGGAGACAATCTGTTGTCTGTTATGGATAATTCAAAAGAGGCATCGCCGCTTCTGAGAGAAAAAGTAAAAGAGGGAAAACTTGGATTTAAATCCGGGGAAGGCTTCTTTAAATATCCTGATGAAATAAAGCAGGCAGTATTGGATAAATTTTATAAAAAGTTATTAAAGCAACTTGAAGTAAGTAAAAAAATTACGATTAGGAGGGAATATGATAAACAAGGATTTTTATGAACAATTTGTTCGATGTAAAGGGAAAGGTAGCCTTGGTAACAGGAGCTACAGGAGCTCTTGGTAAGGCAGTATGTATCGGATACGGACTTGCAGGTATGAAGGTAATGGTAACAGGTCGTAAAGAAGATACTTGTAAGGCTCTTTGTAATGAACTTGAAGCACAGGGGATTGAGTGTGGATATTCTACAGGTGACCCGGCTGTTGAGGCAGATGTTATTAAGGTAGTAAATGATACAGTTACTAAATTTGGGGAAATCAATGTTTTGGTTACTTCAGCAGGATATAATAAGCCACAGCCTATAGTTGAGCAAGATCTTTCCACATGGAAGCAAATTATGGATTCAGACGTTCAAGGCACATGGTTGTATTGCAAATATGTAGGTGAGCAAATGATAAAACAAGGTAAGGGCGGAAAAGTAATCCTTGTATCATCTGCAAGATCGAAAATGGGTATGGCAAATTATACAGGATATTGTACAGCAAAGGGAGGTATTGACCTTATGGCACAGTCACTTGCATGTGAGTGGTCAGCAAAGTATAAAATCAATGTAAATACAATAAATCCTACAGTATTCAGATCAGATCTCACAGAGTGGATGTTTGATCCTGCAAGCGAAGTATACAAGAATTTCTTAAAAAGACTTCCTATAGGAAGGCTTGGAGAGCCGGAGGATTTTGTAGGACCGTGCATCTTCCTTGCATCAAGTGCAAGTGATTTTATGACAGGAGCAAATATAGCCACAGATGGTGGATACTGGGCAAATTAGTTCCGGAAGTAGAAGCGTTTAATGAAAATGCCGGAGTAAAGGATAATTTTTAATATTTCATAGAAGGTAAGAGGAAATTTATTATGGGAAAGAAAGTTTTTGTTGATTTAACACATCCGTTTAGTGCAGATATTCCAAGATGGCCATATTTTGATAAGCCGGTAATTGATAACAAGCACGGTCTTGCAAAAGGTGGGGTTTTGACACAATATATCGGATGCACAATGCATACAGGTACACACTGTGATGCACCGCGACATGTTATGGAGAAAGAATTTGACGGTAGAAGAGCACGTTATACTCATGAGATGCCTGTAGATGCATACACCGGTGATGCTGTATGCCTTGAAATAGATATTGAACCATGGGGACTTATTTTACCGGAGCATCTTGAGGATGCGTGTAAGAAAGCCGGAGTTGGACTTGATGAACTTGAGGGAATGATTCTTTGTCTGAATACAGGTATGCACAGAAAGTTTGATGATTCAAAGGAATATTATCATTATTCATGTGGTACAGGGATTGAAGCCGGAAAATGGTTTGTAAAGCACAAAGTAAAATGTGTAGCAATGGATATGCAGGCACTTGATCATCCTCTGCATACCGCAATGGGTAATAACGGTATGACAAGAATGAATCTCTTGGGTGCTTCCGGAAGACCTATTACAGAGGAATATATTGAAAAGTTCGGTGAAGAAGCTTATGCAGAGTTTGATAAGGAACTCTATATTAAGCTTCATGGTAAAGAAGCTTATGATGCAAAGTTTGGAGAACTTGAAGAGATCGGATGCTGGGGAACATGGGAGCCTTGCCATAAAGAAATGCTTGGACATGGTATAGTAGGTGTTGAAAACCTTGGTGGAAACCTTGATAAAGTATCAGGAAAGAGATTCAGATTTTATTGCTTCCCACTTAGATGGTATCTTGGTGACGGATCTATGGCAAGGTGTGTAGCTGAAATTGATGAAGATGATTTGAATGATGTTCCTGAAAGAACATATACATATGGAGGATTCTAATGGATGATTTAAGTAATAAGGTAATATTAACTGTTGCTACTACAGGCGGTTATCCTACAAAGAAAGACAGCCCTTATGTACCGATTACACCAAAGGAAATAGCTGGAGAGGTAATTGCTTGTGCACACGCCGGTGCATCTATTGCACATATTCATGTAAGAAATGATGCCGGCAAGGCCACAATGGAGTCAAAATATTTTGAGGAAACAGCAGACCTTATTAGAGCTGACAAATCACATAATATAATTTTGAACTTGACAACAGCGAATGGAACAGGATATACAGACGAGGAGAGATTTGTAGCAATAAAAAAAGTGCTACCTGAGATGGCGTCATACGATTGCGGATCTATGAATTGGCAAAATTCAACTGTATTTGAAAATAGCCCTAAGTTTTTGGAAAAACTTGGACTTTTAATGCAGGAAATCAATATAAAACCTGAAATTGAAATCTTTGATGTAGGTATGTTAAGCAGTGCTCTTTACTATCTAAAGAAGGGTGTACTTAAAGCACCTCTACACTTCCAGTTTGTACTTGGAGCGCCGGGAGGAATGCCTGCAACAGTACAGAATCTGGTATACCTTCACAGCTTATTGCCAAGAGATGCCACATGGAGTGCGCTTGGAATAGGAAAGGGGCATTTACCGATACTCTATGCTACTTTGGCTTTAGGAGGAAATGTAAGAGTAGGTATGGAAGATAATCTGCTTTACAGTAAAGGTGTACTTGCAAAGTCAAATGTAGATTTCGTTGAGAGAACAAAGAGAATTATCAAGGAATTTGGTAAGGAAGTTGCAACTCCGGATGAAGCAAGGCAGATTCTTGGCTTAAAATAGGATATACGAAGTTTAGAAGAGGAACGATTATTCGGTCCTCTTTTTTAATTAAAATATTAAAAATATAACTAATATTTTAGCTAAATATAATAGTTTAGATATACAAACAGAAACTTTAAACTATATAAAATAAAAAAATATAAAATAAAAATCCGAAAATAATATACATAATACACACTTGTACATGTAGGTTTTGTGGATGATTGCGTTATAAATTTATTTATTTTATAATGTAGTAAGAAATTGATGGGAAATGTAGCCCGGCTACAGGCTCTTAAGGGTTTCTTATAATACTTTTGTTATTTAGATATGGAGGATTGTTATGGATTATCGCAAATCTGCCACAGAGGTGCTGGCGGCAATCGGTGGAAGTAAAAACATTGCGTCTGCCGCACATTGTGCCACAAGATTGCGTTTGGTCATAGTTGACAACGGTAAGGTTGACAAAAAGACCATCGAGAATATTGAAGGAGTAAAAGGAGTATTTGAGGCTTCGGGACAGTTACAAATTATCTACGGCACAGGTACTGTGGATAAGGTGTATGATGAGTTTATAAATGTAGCAGGTATATCGGGTGCTACGAAGGAAGAGGCGAAGGCGGCTGCAGCAGCCAATACAAATGTATTCCAGAGGTTTATAAAGACCTTGGGAGATATTTTCGTTCCTATCATTCCTGCCATTGTTGCTTCAGGATTCCTTATGGGCATCATGAATGCGCTTGACTTTATGGTACAAAACGGCTTCTTAAATATTGATACGACATCTTCAATATATGTATTTGCGAATCTGTTTTCAAATATAGCATATGTATTCCTGCCTATACTTATCGGATTTTCGGCGGCAGGAGTATTTGGCGGTAATCAGTACTTAGGTGCGGTTATCGGTATGATAATGATTCATCCGAACCTTGTGAATGCATGGAATGTGGCTACAGCAACGGATATACCGATGCAGAGTGTGTTCTTCGGACTTTGGAAAATCAAGATGGTAGGATATCAGGGTCATGTTATTCCTATTATGATTTCAGTGTGGGTAATGTCAAATATAGAAAAAAGATTGCATAAGGTAATACCTGCAATGTTTGATCTTTTTGCAACACCGCTTATATCGGTATTTGTGACAGGATATCTTGCACTTGCAGCTATAGGACCTGTATTCGTAGTAGTTGAGAACGCTTTTTTAAATGCGGTACAGATGCTTATAGCAATACCTTTCGGTATCGGTTCATTTATAATGGGTGCGCTGTATGCACCTACGGTAGTTATGGGTATTCACCATATGTATACAATTATCGACTTGGGTCAGATAGCAAAATACGGTGTGACATACTGGTTACCTCTTGCGTCAGCTGTTAATGTGGCACAGGGCGGTGCCTGCCTTGCGGTAGCTGTAAAGACAAGGATCCTAAGATTAAGAGTCTTTGCTTCCCGTCATCGCTTTCAGCATTCATGGGTATTACAGAGCCTGCAATCTTCGGTGTAAACTTAAGATTCTTTAAGCCTTTCATTGCAGGATGTCTGGGCGGTGCAGTCGGTGCGATGTTTGCTTCCATCATAAGACTTGGAGCAACGGGAACAGGTGTAACAGGTATATTCGGAATCCTCCTTACACTTTCAAATCCTGTCGGATATATTTTGACATTTATTATTTCCATGGCTGTGGCATTTGCAGCAAGCTGGGTACTTACACCGTCAAGCATTATAGATGCCAATTTACCTGCAGAACCTGTGGAAGAAAATAAGGATGCACAGGCACTTGGAAGTGTGGATGAAGCAAAAGCCGATAAGGATTTAAGAGTTGAAATCAAGCCTGTAGAAGAAGTACCTGTAGATGTTGCATCACCGCTTAGCGGAAAGATAGTTTCTATGGAAGAGACCAAGGATGAGACCTTTATAGCAGGTATTTTAGGAAAGGGTGTATGTATTATCCCTGACAAAGATACGGTTTATGCACCTGATAACGGTACTGTAATAGCTCTTATGGGTCATGCTGTGGGCATGAAGCTTGACAACGGTGTTGAACTTATTGTTCATGTGGGTGTCAATACTGTTGAACTTGGCGGAAAGCATTTTGAAGCGTTGGTTGCCAACGGAGATAAGTTTAAGAAGGGGCAGGCTCTTATGAAGTTTGATTCCAAGGCAATCAGTGAGGCAGGATACCTTATGACAACTCCTGTACTTGTGACAAACAGTTTTGAGTACAGCGATGTTACTTGTGCACCTTTCGGTGATGTGGCGGTAGGAGATAAGATACTTACAGCAATCAAATAGAATATAGATTATTAAAAAAGACAACTGATGAAAAAACAGTTGTCTTTTTTGCTTTATAAGATTTACATAAATGCTCTTGGTGATACACGCTTTAACATATCAAGCATATGTGTATCGGGGGTGATAAACAGCAGGATATTTTCTCCGTTATTCGGGAAGATAAGACAATAAGAAGATGTCATATCACCTGTGGAACAGTCTATTCTCTTACCGTTTCTTTGACCGTTCATCTTAGGAGATGAGGTGGGAAAAGCGGCCTCTAAGGTCTTGATATCCATAGTGAGGATATTTTTTCTCTTGGTCTTATTGTAAATTGCATCAACGGTCAGGTCTGCATTTAACAGAGAATATTCATATTCTACAGAAAGCTTAGGGTATACAAGATAGTAGAATACAAAGCCGAGTGCAATTACAAGAATCATTGCAAACTGTGTATATAATGTAAGCACAAGCATACAAACTATTGCAATTATATTGATTGAAGACATTATTATTGCGGATGAATCAGGTTTATTCTTCTTTACAAGCAATTCATAAAAAGTATCATTCATTATTTTTCACCTTTAAAAAATTTGTAATCAATATGGCTATGTTGAAGATATCGGCACCTTCAAAGGTCTTTATATCGATGCCATATTTTTTTTCTATTTGCTCAAGTCTATAGACTAAAGTATTTCTGTGCATATGCATATATCTTGAGGTCTCGGCGATACTTAAGTTGTGGTGAAGGAAGGTGGTTGCAAGATGCATACTCTCATCATCTATCACACCGCCGAAGTGTCTTTTTAAAAACTTCTCACATACAGGTCTTGGAATATTGTAGATAAGCTCTCCCGTACCTAAGTTATTCGGGCTTATCAGCTTCTTATCCGAGCAGAAAATCTCACTGATAAGAAGTGCCTGCCTCAAATCCAGGTACTCCTTTTGCAAAAGTGAAGTATCGTTGAATATATCGCTGTATGCAATATATGCGCCGGTCATACCTTCGGTTTCTATAACGTCAAGAAGAGGATGTGCTATATTATCCTCTCCGAGGTAGAGAAAACAAAGATGTGTGGAATCAAGGCTGCAAAGATATTCGGAACTCCTTCCGGGAAAGAGTGAGGTGATTATCTTTTTAATGGTTTCATCTATCTTTGTAGGAACATATATAAGGTATAAGCGCATCTTGGTGTCGGGCTTTATATTAAGTGATTGTAAGGCGTGAGCCTGTTCCTTGTCCTGGTAAATTCCGTTAAGTATATTTAAAAGAATATTGGCACTTGAGTACTTTTCCTTATAGGCAGTAGATATTTTTTTTAAAGCCGAAATACTTACCTCATCCTCATTTTCAATACTTAACTTTATACCTGTAAGTTTATATATTTTTGTTCAATTCTTTTTTTAATATCATCATTCATAGCTATATTATAGCCGGATATAAAATAAAATAAAGGGGGAAAAGCTCCCCCTTTATAATCTTTTGATTAGTTTGTAATTGTAAGCTCTGTTTCCTTATCAAAGATATGAATCTTTTCCATATCAAGTGCAAACTTGGCATGGTCACCTGTTCTTAAGTTTGTTCTAGGGTTTACTCTTGCAGTCATCTGGAAGCCTTCCACATCAAAGTATAGGAAAACTTCAGCACCTAAAAGCTCATAAACCTTGATATCGGACTCGATAACACTGTCAGGTGAGCTGTTGATAAACAACTGTGAGTCATGCATATCCTCAGGACGAATACCTAGTACAACAGTCTTACCGTTGTAAGAACCGTCTTTGAACTTTGCAACCTTTGTTACAGGAAGCTTTAAGTTATGTGAACCGACCTTTAAGAATACATCCTCGCCTCTGTTTTCAACTACGGCATCCATGAAGTTCATCTGAGGTGATCCGATAAATCCTGCAACGAAGAGGTTCTTAGGAGCATTGTAAAGGTTTTCAGGAGAATCTACCTGCTGTACGATACCGTCTTTCATAACAACGATTCTTGTACCAAGTGTCATAGCCTCTGTCTGGTCATGTGTAACATAGATGATTGTAGCGCCGAGTCTCTGATGAAGCTTTGAAATCTCGATACGCATCTGTACTCTAAGCTTTGCATCAAGGTTTGAAAGAGGCTCATCCATAAGGAATACCTTAGGGTTACGAACGATAGCACGACCCATTGCAACTCTCTGTCTCTGACCGCCTGATAAAGCCTTAGGCTTTCTGTCAAGAAGCTTTTCAAGGTCAAGGATTCTTGCCGCTTCACGAACAAGCTTATCTATCTCATCTTTCGGTCTCTTACGAAGCTTAAGACCGAATGCCATGTTGTCATATACAGACATATGCGGATATAGAGCGTAGTTCTGGAAAACCATTGCGATATCTCTGTCCTTAGGTTCCACATCGTTCATTACCTTACCGTCGATTTCAAGTGTACCGCCTGAGATATCCTCAAGTCCTGCAATCATACGAAGTGTTGTAGATTTTCCACAACCTGAAGGTCCTACGAAAATGATGAACTCTTTGTCCGCAATCTCAAGGTTGAAGTCCTGAACAGCCTTAAAGCCGTTAGGATAAACTTTTTCAATGTTCTTTAATGATAAACTTGCCATTTTTCCTCCTAAAATGTATAAGAAAATTTATGGTTTAAGTATATAAAATAAACTTCGACCAATCAATCGCAGACATCACCAAAAATATCGGCCTTTATTTCGTCAAAATAACGAAGTTAAATTGCGGACACATAAAAATGAAAAAGTCAATAATTTACATAAAATTTGCATTGTGTTATGCTAGGGAAAATATATCGACCGTAAAAAACTTAATATAATGAAGGAAGTATACGATAGGTGTAAATAATATAGCGAGGTAAGAAAATGAAGAAGGCATGGTGGAAGGAAGCTATAGTTTATCAGATTTATCCCAGAAGCTTTTGTGACAGCAACGGAGACGGAATAGGTGATCTCAACGGTATTACAAGTAAGCTTGACTATCTGAAGGAGCTCGGTATAGATGTGGTATGGCTGTCTCCCGTATACAAGTCGCCAAATGACGACAACGGCTATGATATCAGTGATTATGAGGCTATCATGACCGAGTTCGGTACTATGGAAGATTTTGACAGGATGCTTGCTGCGGCACATGAAAGAGGAATCAAGATAGTGATGGATTTGGTAGTCAACCATACATCCGATGAGCATCCGTGGTTTGTTGAGAGCAGAAGCTCTAAAGACAACCTGAAGAGAGATTACTACATATGGAAAGAGGGCAAGGACGGCAAGGAGCCGAACAACTGGGGTTCCGCATTCTCAGGTCCGGCATGGAAGTACGATGAGAAGACGGATATGTACTACTTACATCTGTTCTCTGTAAAGCAGCCCGATCTTAACTGGGTAAATCCAAAGGTAAGAAAAGAAGTCTTTGATATGATGACAAGATGGTGTGAAAAGGGTATTGACGGCTTCAGAATGGACGTTATAAGCCTTATTTCAAAGCCTGAAGGTTTCCCTGATGCAAAGGTTGTAGGGCTTTACGGAGATATGAATATCTGTGCAAACGGACCTAAGGTACATGACTATCTGAAAGAGATGAATGAAAAGGTACTTTCAAAGTTTGATATTATGACTGTCGGAGAGACTGCAGGCGTTACACTTGATGAGGCGAAAAAGTATGCAAACAGTGAGGGCAGTGAGCTCAACATGGTGTTCCAGTTTGAACATATGGGGCTTGACGGTGAAGGGGACTTCAAATGGTCAACAAAGCACATCCCTCTTGTACCTCTAAAGGAGAACCTTACAAAGTGGCAGCTTGGACTTGATGAGGTGGCATGGAACAGCTTATATTTTTGCAATCATGACCAGCCAAGAATCGTATCAAGGCTTGGGGATGACAGTGACGAGTTCAGAGAGGTTTCAGCAAAGTGTATAGCTACATGCTTACATATGATGCAGGGTACACCTTATGTATATCAGGGTGAGGAGCTCGGTATGACAAATACCGTGTTCAAGTCCGTAGATGATTTTAGAGACCTTGAATCAATCAATGCATATAAGGAACTTATAGAAAGCGGCCTGTACACTAAGGAAGATATGTTCCCGAAGATTGCACACAAGAGCAGAGACAATGCAAGAACTCCTATGCAGTGGGATGCAAGCGAGAATGCAGGCTTTACCACAGGCACACCTTGGATTGCACTCAATCCGAACTATAAGAAAATAAATGTTGCCGACCAGTTAAAGAGAGATAATTCGGTATTTCACTACTATCAAAAACTCATCAAACTCAGAAAAGAGTATGAGATTATAGTATACGGCAAGTATGAGCTTTTACTTCCTGACGATGAAAACATATATGCTTATGTAAGAACACTTGGAAATCAGAAGCTTTTGACAGTATGTAATTTCAGTAAGGCAGAGCAAAGATTTGACTGTTGCGGCTATGAAAATGCAAAGGTTTTGATATCCAACTACGACAGAGATGTTAGAGAAGACGGCACATTAAAGCCTTATGAGACAGCTGTTTTATTACTTGAAAATGCATGAAAAGTATGATAAAATGTTGACAAATATTATAAAGATACTCAATGGAGGAGATTAAGATGAAAAAAAGATTCTTGAGTGTTGCAGCAGGTGTTTTGGCTGTATCCGCTATTTTGGCAGGATGCGGTTCAGGTGCTGCAAAGAGCGAGAGCAGTGCAGATACTCAGAGCAGTGCTGCAGAGACAAGGCAGGCGAGTCTAAGGCTGACAGCAGCGCAAGTGCAGGCGCACTCAGACTTGTAAACGGTAAGATTGAGATTGATTCACAGCTTAAGAAAGTAGCCGAGAAGTACAAAGAGAAGACAGGACAGGAAGTTGTTATCGAGTCTTTAGGCGGCGGTGTTGATATTCAGGGTCAGTTAAAGAGCTATAAGGCAGCCGACAATATGCCTGATATCTTTGTTATCGGCGGTGACGGCGACTATGCAAACTGGACAGATTCAGTTGCAGACCTCAGTGATTGCGAGTTCGTAAAGAATACAGATTTCGGTTATAAGGATAAGACATCAGGTAAGGTTGTAGGTTTCCCATATGCTGTAGAGGGCTACGGTATCACATACAATGCAGATATTCTTGAGAAGGCAGGTATCGATCCTGCATCACTTAAAAACTATGATGCATTCAAAGCGGCTTTTGAGAAGCTTGACAGCATGAAGAGTGAGCTTGGTATTCAGGCGGTAGCATCTGTAGCTGCAGAGTCCGGACAGATGTACTGGTCAACAGGTAACCACTTATTCGGTTACTACTACACAGGCGGACTTGACAGAGGTGACAACAAGTACTTTGATATGGCTATGAAGGGTGAGTTTGACGATCAGAGACTTAGTGAGTTTGCAGATATGACAGCTTTACTTTTCAAGTATGCAGATCCGCAGGTACTTATCTCAGGTACATATGATGATCAGCTTGCACTTTGGGCACAGGGTAAGGCAGCATTCATCACACAGGGTAACTGGATTGATCCTTCACTTCCTACATACAATGTAACATTTAAGGCAGGTCTTTTACCGCTTGCATTTACAAAGGCAGATATGACAAAGATCCTTGCAGACAGCCCTTCATGGTGGTGTGTATACAAGGACAGCAAGAATGTTGATGCAGCTAAGAAGTTCCTTGACTATTTGGCAACAGATCCTGATGCACAGGAGATTCTTGTAAAAGAAGCAGGTATGATTTCACCATATAAGTCAAGCACAATTGAGCCTGCGACTCCGCTTGCAGTAAGCTTGAAGTCATATGTTGATGCAGGTAATACATCTTCATGGGCTTGGTCAAATATGCCTGAGGGTATCGCACAGAATAAGCTCGGTCTTATCTTCGAATCTTTCGCAAAGGGCGATATGACAAATGAGCAGTTCGTTACAATGATGAAGACTACAATTGCCGATTATGTTGCAGCAAACAAAAAGCAATAATAAAAAACAATATTTAAAATGCTTCGCAAATTTTAGAACAGTCGGTTTAAAAGATTTGAGAACGGCTGTGTAAAGTTAATATATATTGCCAAGGCATTTGGATGCTTTGCGGTATTTATCGCAAAAAACAGATTTTTCTGTTTTTCAAGAACTTAGGATGGCGACTTTTTTAAAGTCGCCATTTTTTTAGATATATCTTCATGCCTTATAGGCATTTGAAAGGAGCGAACTTGAATACGAAAAATGCAAAGACGTTACCACTTATCTTTATGGTGGTAGGAGCGGTATTGACGATTTATGCATTGATTTTTGGACTTTATGAAGTCCACAGGAGAATTAAGAGGATATATACTGATTTTGGGTGTGATTTTATTGATACTGGGTATATTTAAAATGCCAAACAAAAAGCATACCAAAATAGTAAAAATGGTTTTCTTATTCCCGATGATATTTACTTTTGCAGTGACTGTTATCATTCCTTTTATTTTGGGTATTGTATACTCATTTACTGACTGGAACGGTATACAGGTTACCAAATTCGTGGGCTTGTCCAATTATATTACTATGTTCAAGCAGTCCGATTATGTGTATTCGTTTGTAATTACGGTAATATACACAGTTATAAATATGATTTTGGTGAATGTGGTAGGTTTTGCTTTGGCACTTGTATGTTCATCAAAGATTAAGGGAACATCATTTTTCCGTTCGGCATACTTTTTGCCGAACCTAATCGGCGGTCTTGTACTCGGCTATGTATGGCAGTTTATATTCAATAAGGTGTTTACTACAGTATTTGCAGGTTCCGTATCAATGCTTACAAATGCAAATCTTGCACTGCTTGCAATACTTATAGTTAATACATGGCAGTATGCAGGTTATATAATGCTTATCTACCTGACAGGTCTTCAGACTGTGCCTAAGGATGTACTTGAGGCGGCAGGAGTGGACGGTGCATCTGCAATTACAACACTCTTTAAGATAAAGATGCCTATGATTGCAAATACATTTACAGTATGTATATTCCTTACATTGGTAAACTCTTTCAAACAGTTTGATTTGAACTTGGCTATAACAAACGGTGCGCCAAGCCGTATCATGGGAGCGGATATTATACAGTCCACAGAGCTTTTGGCTTTGAATATTTATAATACCGCAATCAGAAAGAACAACTACGCACTCGGACAGACCAAGGCGGTTGTATTCTTTATAATACTTGCAGTGGTATCACTTACACAGGTTGCAATAAGTAAGAAGAAGGAGGTAGAGCTTTAATGAGAGCACAAAAGATTAGAAATGTGGTAGGCACGATTGTCGGCTTTATCATAGCATTCTTTATACTTTGCCCGTTTTTCCTTGTTGTAATAAACTCCGCAAAGACCAGTGCGGATATAGTGGTAAGTCCTATCACTTTGCCTAAGAACTGGGCACAGATGCTTACCAACTTTAAGGGTGTTATAAACAATACGAACTTCAGCTACTGGAGTTCTTTCAGAAGTTCTATGATAATTACAGTTGTTTCATTGGTACTTCTTACATTATTTTCATCTATGGCTGCATGGGTTCTAAGCCGTCATCACAAAGAGGGTTGGTCAAACTTTATCTTTATGATGTTTGTAGCCGCAATGGTTATTCCTTTCCAGGTTGTTATGCTTCCTATACTTACAGTTTTCAAAAATATAGGAAACTTCACAGGTATTCAGATGCTCTCAAGCTATAAGGGAGTGGTATTTGCTTACCTTGGATTTGGCGGTTCCATGTCAATCTTTGTACTGCACGGTTTTATAAAAGGTATTCCTAAGGAGCTTGAAGAGGCTGCATGGATTGACGGATGTTCTCCTGAAGGTACTTTCTTTAGGATTATTATGCCTCTTTTGCGTCCGGTACAGATGACAGTTCTTATATTGAACGGTCTTTGGATCTGGAACGACTATCTGCTTCCATCTATTATGCTCGGACTTAACGGCAAAATTAAAACATTGCCTATCGCTGTAAGCAGCTTCGTAGGTTCTTATGTTAAGCAGTGGGACTTGATTCTTAGTGCCGCTTTCCTTGCTATGATTCCTATTGTTATTTTGTTCTTGGTTGCACAAAAGCAGATTATACAGGGAATGGTAGACGGAGCTATCAAATAGTTATTCAGCTCTAAGCCATATGACTCTAAGCCATATGGCTTAAAATATAAGGAGGAATTATGAGAAGAAGTGGAATTTTATTACATGTAAGCAGTCTTCCGGGCAGATACGGCATAGGAAGCTTCGGAAAAGAGGCTTATCGCTTTGTAGATAAGTTGAAAGCCGCAAAGCAGTCATATTGGCAGATTTTACCGCTTGGTCCTACAAGCTACGGTGATTCACCTTATCAGTCTTTTTCAACATTTGCAGGCAATCCGTATTTTATAGATTTGGAAATGCTTATAGAAGAAGGTCTTCTTACTAAGAAAGAGTGTGAGAGCACAGATTTCGGAAGCAATCCTAAAAAGGTTGATTACAAGAAATTGTATGAGGGCAGGTATGAACTTTTGCATAAGGCATATGAGAGAGCGGGGGTCTTTGAGAATGAAGCTTTTAAGGATTTCGTCTATGAAAATTCTAAATGGATTTGGGACTATGCTCTTTTTATGGCGCTCAAGGACTATTTTAACGGTGAACCTTTTACCGCATGGCCTACAGATATAAGAGACAGATATAACTATTCCATCAACTATTACAGAGAGAAGCTTTACTTTGATATTGAGTTCTATCAGTTCTTACAGTATAAGTTTGATGAGCAGTGGAAGAAGTTAAAGGCGTATGCAAATGAGAACGGAGTCGAGATAATCGGAGATATTCCGATATATGTTGCAATGGACAGTGCTGATACATGGGCACATCCTGAGCTTTTCCAAATAGGGGAAGAGGGTAAGGCGACAGCAGTTGCAGGATGTCCGCCGGACGGCTTTGCTCCTGACGGTCAGCTTTGGGGAAATCCTCTTTATAATTGGGAATATCACAGAAATACAGGCTTCAAGTGGTGGATAAAGAGATTAAAGAAGAACTTTGAGTGGTATGATGTTATCCGCATCGATCATTTCAGAGGCTTTGACGAATACTATTCCATACCTGCAAAAGATAAGACGGCGGCAGGCGGTCACTGGGAGAAGGGACCGGGAATTGAACTTTTCAACAGGATTAAGGAAGCTTTAGGTGATTGCAGACTGATAGCTGAAGACCTCGGATATGTGACTGACAGTGTGCGCAAGCTTGTAAATGAGAGCGGTTATCCGGGAATGAAGGTGCTTGAGTTTGCGTTTGACTCAAGAGATACCGGAAACGCCAACGATTATCTTCCGCACAACTATACAAGAAACAGCGTGGTATATACAGGAACTCATGACAATGAGACTGTAATGGGATGGCTCAATGATATAACTGAAAAGGAATATAATAAGGTGCTTGAGTACTTCAACTTAAAGAAGGGCATAAAGCATACCGAAGTATGTGATGTTATCGTCAGAGGTGCTGTCGGCAGCGTTTCAGATACCTGTATCATTCCTATACAGGACTATCTGCACTATGACCACAATTACAGAATGAACACACCGTCCACAATCGGTAAGAACTGGATGTTCAGACTCACCGACAAGGAAATGAGTGATGAAGTTTGGAAAAAGATAAAATACCTGACCGAATTATACGGAAGGGTGAGATAAAGTATAGTATTTTAATATAAAAAGCCACATTAAACAGTAGGTTACAGTTTAATGTGGCTTTTTAAATTTACTTATAGTGAAATAAAAAAATTATAGGAAAAAGTTTCTAAATGTAGGATTTAAAAATAAAGAGATAATAATAAAAGAGCAACATAATTGCAGGTCTACAAATAAATGGAGCAATATTGATAAAAAAATTTTTTTGATGTTGTCACATGAATATTTTTTTGTTTTTTTATAAGTAAAAAAGAGGTGCATGATTGATTATATCAACTCTTTTTCGTATAATATAAAAAGTTTTGGAGGAGGAGGAAAAATGTCAATGAAAAAAATAGTACCATTTTTGAAATGGGCAGGAGGGAAAAGACAACTGCTGGATAGAATATCTGAAAGAATGCCTCAAAACTATAATAACTATTACGAGCCGTTTATAGGCGGAGGAGCTGTCTTATTTGGATTACAACCCGAACAGGCACTGATTAACGATATAAACGAATCCTTAATCAATACATATAAGATAATTGCAACCAATCCGCAAGCCCTTATCGAATGTGTAAAGGAATTAGACTCTAAAATTGGTGAGGATGGGAAAAAATATTATTATGATTTAAGGGAGCATTACAATGATAAATTGATGAAAAAAGAGTTTGATGTAGAGCTTGCATCACTATTTATATTTATGAATAAGCATTGTTTTAACGGATTATATAGAGTTAACGGTAAAGGCTTATTTAATGTTCCTTATAATAACAGTAAGAGGGAATCTATTGATGAAGAATCCATAGTGGCAGTTTCAGATTATTTAAATAATGTAACTATTTTGTCGGGAGATTTTGAAGTAGCATGTCAAGGTGCCGGAAATGGAGATTTTGTGTTTTTGGACAGCCCCTATGCACCACTAAATCCTACATCGTTTGAATCTTACACTAAAGAAGGTTTTGATATAGAGAGTCATAAAAGGCTTGCAAAGGTGTTTGATGAGCTGACAGATAAAGGTTGTTATTGTATGCTCACAAATCATAATACAGATTTTATCAATAGTCTATATGGAAATAAGGGTTATAAAATAGATGTTGTCAGTGTGAAGAGAATGATAAACTCGGATGCATCTAAAAGAATTGGAGAAGAGGTAATTATCTGTAATTATTAAAGGATTTTTTTAAATGCAAAGATTATTTTGTAAGAATCAGAAGTATTTCTATGAAAATGAACATTCTCAAATAATATTAGGAGACTCATTTCAGGTATTAAAAATTAAAGCCTGAAAGTATAGATATGATATTTGCAGATCCGCCATATTTTTTTGAGTAATGGTGGAGTAACGTGTAGTGGCGGTAAAATGGTTTCTGTTAATAAGGGAGAGTGGGATAAGATTGGAAACTCTTCGATAAATATTATAGATAAACACAGATTTAACAGAAAATGGATTAGGCTCTGTAAAAAAGCTTTAAAGATAGATGGAAGTATTTGGATTTCAGGTACATTACATAATATTTATTCTATCGGCATGGCTCTTGAACAGGAAGGGTTTAAGATTATCAACAATATTACATGGCAAAAAACAAATCCTCCACCAAATCTTGCTTGTAGATGTTTTACTCATTCAACCGAAACTATATTGTGGGCACAGAAGGCTGATAAAAAAGCACATCATTTTTTTGATTATGAACTAATGAAAGAATACAATGGTGGAAAACAGATGAAGGACGTCTGGACAGGAAGTTTAACTAAACCGTCAGAGAAGAAATATGGAAGACATCCTACTCAAAAGCCGGAATATTTACTGGATAGGATAATACAAGCATCCACGCATCCGGGAGATATTATATTGGATCCGTTTTGTGGGTCAGGTACAACAGGAGCGGTAGCAAACAGGCTGGGCAGATTATTTATAGGAATTGATATAGAAGAGGAATACCTAAATATTACAAAATTACGATTGGAGGCGGCAGATGACAAATAGGAATTTTGAAGAGTGGTTAAAATCATTTACAGATAATATAAATAGTTGGAATTATTATGTAAACTATGATACCGCCTATAAGAATACAGCTAAAGTGAAAAGACAGTTAGCTTTATTAAATACATTAAAAGGTGTTGAGAATATTGAGGATGAGTTTAGGTATTTGGTAAGAGAGTATCCTGAATGTATAAAAGCTATACCGCTATTATTGGCAGTTAGAGAAGATACAATTGCAATTACAGAGAATGACAGAAGACTTGATTTTAATTTTTAAAAAAATATGAATTATGATGTAGAGTTATATGTTGAATTCATGCAAAAAACAGGGATTTTTGAGTTATTACAGAGTCATGTTGTGGGTGATTTATTGGATGTGGGTCTCGGAATCAATATTGGACTGGATAGTAATGCAAGAAAAAACAGAGGCGGAGATCAGATGGAGGATCTGGTTGAGTTTTTTATAAATGATGCAGGGTTCAAAAAGGATATTACATATTTTAAAGAGATGTATCTACATGAAGTAGAGAAAAAATGGGGATATGATCTTTCAGCAATTAGTGCTGACGGTATAGCTAGGAAAAGGTTTGATTTTGTGGTAAAGCCGGAGGGGAGTAGAGATGTTTACATATGTGAATGTAACTGCTATTCTTCAGGAGGATCTAAACTCAATGAGACTGCAAGAAGTTTTAAAACAATATCATTAGAAGCAGACGGAATTGAACATGTTCATTTTGTATGGTTTACAGACGGAGCAGGATGGCAAAAAGCAAAAGGAAACTTAAATGAGACATTTTTAATACAGAAAGATTTATATAATATTGCAGATTTAAAGAACGGGATAATAAAAAAGAAATTCGTATAGTATAAGTATTTATTTGGCTGTTACACTTGTATATAGTGTAACAGCCAATTTTTTAGATTTCTATTACGACTGCCTGATATCCTTCAAGTTTTATCTCCGTATCTGAAACGAATTCCACATTTTCCACATTGTTTAAAACAACCTTCTTACATTTTGAAGGGAGTTTTACAGTCTGCGGCTTGGTGGAGAAGTTGCCGAGTACAAGCAATGTCTGATTGTCGCCGACTCTCTTAAATGCCATCAGCCTTTCCACCTCAGGGAGGTAAGGTACGGTCTTACCGTATACCACAGTATTGGAGTACTCAGGATTTTTTCTGAGAGCAGTGAGTTTTTTGTAGTAAGACAGTACGGAATTCGGGTCGTTTATCTGTGAAGCGACATTGATTCTCTTGTAGTCGGGATTTACCATAAGCCAAGGTTTGCCTGTAGTAAAGCCTGCGTTCTCACTTGTATCCCACTGGAAAGGTGTACGGCTGTTGTCACGGCTGTAATGCTTTACGATTGCAAAAGCCTCTTCTGGAGAAAGTCCCGCCTTTATTGCTACTTTATACTGGTCGCGGGTTGAGATATCATCTATCTGTTCCATAGAGGTGAAGTTTACATTCTCCATACCTATTTCCTGACCTTGGTAGATGAAAGGAAGACCGCGGAGCATAAACTGCATTGTACCGAGGAACTTCTTAGCGGTATCACTAAGCTCGTCTGCAGGAATATAGTGGCTTACACCTCTCGGCTCATCATGGTTTTCTATTATGGTGGAAATCATACCTATATCACCAAGTCTTTCCTGAGTCTCAAAGCAACATCTCTTGTAGTCATCAGGAGTAATAGGCTTGCAATCGTACCAACCGTTCCTACTTTTTCCGAATATTGTCTCATTGAAGTCAAACATACTTGAGAAATAGCCGCCATCACCGATGAAAAGCGGGATGTCCTCTTCACGCTCGTCAAATACTTCGCCTACAGTGAAAGCGTCATGCTTGGCAAATGTCTCATTTTTAAGTTCTGTAAGGAAGTCACCTACACCTACGGCATCCTCAAGCATTCTATGCGGCTCTACATATCCGTCTTCTCTGTCAGGAGGATAGCAGTAGTCGATTATAGGCAGAGCCTTTTTTATATTGATAATGGCATCAATTCTGAAACCTGCCAATCCCTTATCAAGCCACCAGTTGATCATTGTATAGATTTCTTCACGAACCTTAGGATTTTCCCAGTTGAGATCAGGCTGCTTTTTGTGGAAGAGGTGAAGATAGTATTTATTTGTACCGGGGATCTTTTCCCATGCACTGCCGCCGAAATACGAACGCCAGTTATTCGGCTCCTTGCCGTCTTTGCCCTCTTCAATATAGAAATACTTGCCGTACTCACCGTCAGGGTCCGCTACAGCCTTTTTAAACCACTCATGTTCATCCGAGCAGTGATTTACCACAAGGTCCATAAGGATGTACATATCTCTTTTTTTGGCTTGTGCCAAAAGCTCGTCCATATCATCCATATTTCCGAATACGGGATCTATATTGTAGTAGTCTGAAATATCGTAGCCCTGATCTGCAAAAGGAGAGCAGTAGCAAGGTGAAATCCATATGATATCCACGCCAAGCTCCTTAAGGTAGTCAAGTTTTTCAGTAATACCCTTAAGGTCACCGATACCGCTGCCTGTAGTATCATTAAAACTTTTTGGATATATCTGATAAGCAACTTTACCGTGCCACCATTTTTTTGTCATATATAACCTCCTAAGAAAATAAACTTTCTTTCAAAATCATAATTTATCACAATGTATAAAATTATGCAAATAAAAAAGATGCCTGTAGAGTTTACAAACATCTTTTTAAAGAATTATTTGAAGCCTTTCTTTATAACCATGCCGCAGCCTACCGTGAAGATAATGATGGAAGAAAATATTATAAGTATTCGCTCTGTCATATCCACGAAAAAGCCTTCAGGCACTATGTTTATCAAATTGTCGGTAGTCGGGTCAAGCATCCATAAATCATTTGTAAAAACTATGCGGTGAAAGAGAATAAAATATTTCTCAAAGTCACCTGATATAAAGAATATAAGGATACCGGCTACAGCGAGTGAAAGCAAAGTACCGTATACAAAGACATTTGATATAAAGCTTGATATCTTACCTCTAAGAAGCTTTTGCAGATATGATACACAGTATAATTACAGCAATCAGTATGCTTCTTATACGGCTTGCACCGACAAAAAGATTTCTTACATCCTTCATATGTGTAACTTCTCTCTCATTAAAGAAAGGAGTATCGGGAACATCCTTTATAGTAGCCTTCACATCTGTAAGTTTATCTTTAGCACCGTTTAAATAATGCATCATATCCACGGTTACATCCATAAGGTCGGGCATCGATATGCCTACAAATGCGGTCACCGCATATTTTTTATACTCTTTTTCATAGAATGAAAAGTCTGAATATGCGGCTATTTCAATGGAGGTAACCAGTGCAATAAACATCAGTGAAAAGCTTGAAATAATACCTAATATGAAACGAAGGAATTTCATCAAGCGTCCTTCCAAGATTTTATGACCTTAAGTCTTGTGAACTCCTCACGGTCCTTTTCCTCAAGTGCATTTGTAATAGTCTTTACAAGTGTCTCATAGGTCGGGATGGTGATATTCTTTAAGGCATTGGCTCTCTTTTGAGTCTTTTTGATATTGCTTGCAAGTCTGTATGCCGAATTCTCAATCATAGAAAGCTTGACTGTAAGCCTTTTCACTTCATTGAATTTCTCTCTGGCTTTATCAAGAGATTCTCTGGTTGAATAATAAGCATAAGTAGGGGTGATAGGGTTATCATCAAATCTTACAAGCGGGATTTCGGTACCCATTACGGACCTGGTCTTTATCTGTACACTGTTCTCAACAGGAACGGAACCGGCTATATCGGCCACAAAGTCAATACCCAATTCGATATTTACATACATCAGCGCCTTGTATGCTGCACTGAAAGTTGTATCTATTTGTTTCTGTATTTCTTTAGCCTCGTCAATAAGTCCCATAAGCTCGCGGATAAGAATATTTCTTTTCTTATCCATCAAGCCGTAGCCCTGTCTTGCCAGCGCCAGAGAGTTTTTTGAGGCTATCAAATTACCCTTGGTTGGGAATGTATTTATATTCATAACTAATCCTCTACTGTAGCAGGAACTATATCTCCGTTTGCATCAAGCATTGTAGGTTTGTAATACTGGTCAAGAACTTTTGTATCGATTCTGTCAAGCTCACCTCTAGGCATAAGTCCAAGAAGATTCCAGCCTATATCCAGTGTATCAAAGATTGTACGGTTGTCATTTACGGACTGACCGATAAACATCTGCTCAAAAGCTCTACCGAATACCAGATACTTCTTATCCGTATCTGAAAGCTCGTCCTCACCGATAACTGAAGCAAGTGCTCTGGCATCACCCACTTTAGAGTAGGAAGAGAAGAGCTGGTTTGCAACGTCTTGGTGGTCGGCTCTTGTAAAGCCTTCACCGATACCGTCCTTCATAAGTCTTGAAAGTGAAGGAAGTACGGCTATAGGCGGATAGATTGACTGACCGTTTAAGTCTCTGTCAAGAACTATCTGACCCTCTGTGATATAACCTGTAAGGTCAGGAATAGGGTGGGTGATATCGTCGTTAGGCATGGTAAGAATAGGAATCTGTGTAACTGAACCGTTCACGCCTTCTACGATACCTGCTCTCTCATATATTGTAGCAAGCTCTGAATAAAGGTAGCCCGGGAAACCTTTCTTGAAGGAATCTCACCCTTTGAAGATGAAACCTCACGCATTGCCTCTGCAAATGAAGTCATATCTGTAAGGATTACAAGGATGTGCATACCCTTTTCAAAAGCAAGGTACTCTGCAACTGTAAGAGCAACCTTAGGTGTGATAAGTCTTTCTACAACAGGGTCGTTTGCAAGATTGATGAATGTGATAACGTGGTCACTGACACCGCTCTCTGCAAATGTTCTCTGGAAGAAATCGGCAACGTCGTGCTTTACACCCATAGCGGCAAACACTACGGCGAACTTCTCATCGTCATTGTCGCTGTCACCCAAAGAAGACTGACGAACAAGCTGTGCGGCAAGCTCATCATGTGGAAGACCGTTTCCTGAGAATATAGGCAACTTCTGACCTCTGATAAGAGTCATAAGTCCGTCTATTGCCGAAATACCGGTTCTGATATAGTTTCTCGGGTACTCTCTTGTAACAGGGTTTAGCGGCTTACCGTTTACATCAAGTGTTTTTTCAGCCTCCACACTGCCGAGTCCGTCTATCGGCTCACCGATACCGTTGAACGTTCTGCCGAACATTGCTTCGGAAACGCCTATTTCCATAGGCTTTCCTGTAAGCTTTGTGTGTGTATTTCTAAGTGCCATACTGTCTGTTCCTTCAAAAACCTGTATGACAGCCTTATCATTGTTTATCTCTATAATTCTGCCGAGGCGCTTCTCGTTACCGTTTACGGTCATCTCTACGATTTCATCATAGGCAGCACCCTTGACACCCTCAAGAACTACCAGCGGTCCGTTTATGGAGCTAAGTCCAAGGTATTCTATTGACATTTTTTTACCTCCTATGCATTCTTTTCAAGTACTTTTTCGTAGAATGTGTCAATGTCTTTTTTTGTATTGATCCAACATTTCAAGTTTGTCATTCGGAACATCATACTTTATAGAAGTTACCTTATCCCAAATGCTGTCCTGATGTAAAACGCTCATAGGCATACCCTGATGAACCAGTGCTTTTGATTTCTGATACAGATAAAGTATAACATCCATCATCTTAAACTGCTTTATAAGAGGTACTGAAGTATCGTCCTTGTGGAATGCGTTCTGCTGCAAAAATCCTACTCTTATAACCTTTGCGATATCAAGTACAAGCTTCTGGTCGTCAGGCAACACGTCCGCACCGATAAGCTTTACTATCTCCATCAAAGAAGCTTCCTGATTGAGGATATATACAAGTCTGTTTCTGTATTCAACGAACTTCTTGTCAACATGCTCGGCATACCAAGGTGCAAGGTCTGTCAAATACTCGGAATAGCTGTCAAGCCACTGGATAGCAGGGAAATGTCTTGCATAAGCAAGTCTCTTATCAAGTCCCCAGAAGCAACGTACGAATCTCTTTGTATTCTGTGTAACAGGCTCTGAGAAGTCACCACCCTGTGGAGAAACCGCACCGATAATGGAAACGGAACCTTCAGTGCCGTTTAAGTTTTGCATCATTCCGGCTCTCTCATAGAATGCTGAAAGTCTTGATGCAAGATATGCCGGGAAACCTTCCTCGGCAGGCATTTCCTCAAGTCGACCTGAAATCTCACGAAGAGCCTCAGCCCATCTTGAAGTGGAGTCGGCCATGATTGCGACGTCATAACCCATATCTCTGTAGTACTCTGCAAGTGTCAGACCTGAATATAGAGAAGCCTCTCTGGCCGCAACAGGCATGTTTGAAGTGTTTGCGATAAGAGTTGTTCGGTCCATCAAAGGATTACCGCTCTTAGGGTCGATAAGTTCCGAGAACTCCTCAAGAACCTGTGTCATCTCGTTACCACGCTCACCACATCCGATATATATGATGATATTTGCATCGGACCACTTTGCAATTTGGTGCTGTGTCATGGTCTTACCTGTACCGAATCCGCCGGGAACTGCTGCAGTACCGCCCTTTGCAAGAGGGAAGAGAGTATCAAGTATTCTCTGTCCTGTGATAAGCGGAATGCTTGCCGGGAATCTCTTCTTTGTAGGTCTCGGCACACGGATAGGCCAATACTGTGTCATTGTTACGGGAATTTCACTACCGTCTGTAAGCTGTAATGTAATAAGCTTATCGTTGATAGTATACTCACCGTCCTCAACCACATCTACGACATAGCCCTTAAGATTAGGTGAGAGCATTACTTTATGTACAATTGCCTGAGTCTCAGGAACTTCAGCGATGATAGTACCGCCGTCAATAGCCTGGCCCGGCTTACGGTTATATGTGTTTTCCAAAGTTTCTTTGTATCAAGTGAATCTACACTGACACCTCTTGATATATAAGCACCCTCTTTTTTAGCTATCTCGCTAAGCGGACGCTCGATACCGTCAAAGATATTGTTAAGTATACCCGGTGCAAGAGTTACGGACACAGGAGATCCTGTACCTGTTACAACTTCGCCGGGCTTAAGACCGCCGGTCTCCTCATAAACCTCAATAATAGTCGCATCGGTTGTAAGACCGATTACCTCACCTACAAGGTTTTCTTCACCTACGTATACCATTTCATGCATTTCAAAGCCGGAATCATTTGATGTCTTTACGATCGGCCCGTTTATTGCAAATATAATACCTGTTTTTGCCATTATAGCACCTCCATCTCTACATCAAATTTATCTTTAGCTTCTGCTATCTTTTTCTCGAAAGAATTGTCAATCAAGATATTCTTAGCCGGGATGACAGCTCTTAGACCGCCATGGAAAGGATATTTGCTTATAATTATATCAATACCGTGTTTTACAGAAAGCTTATGTGCCAATGCTTCGTCGTTAGGGTCGATATATATTTTTACTTCATCATTTCCCGCAAACTTAAGAGCCTTGTCTATCTGAGAATCAAGCAAAGCTTCATATGCAGGAGAGGATTGATAGGTTGCAAGTTTTGCTTCAAGCTGTGAAAAGATTTTTTCTTTAAGCTCGGCAGCTTTTTTACTGATTTCCATTTTCAACTTTATCTGTTCAAGAGCAAGCTCTTTATTGGTTTCCTTGTCAATCCTTGTAGTTTCTGTTTTGACTTCCATATCAGCAAGCCTTATCTCACTGCTTTGGTAGTCTGCGAAGTCCTTATCTAAGCACTTCTATAATCTGAAAGTATCTTTTCAGCTGCAGCCATGGCATCCGCCACGCAGGCTTCTTTAAAATGCTGTAGTTTTTCTTCTATTGTCAAGATAATACCTACCTTTTTATACTAATGTAACAGTTCAGCAAAAGCTGAACTGTTAGGACAAGTTTGTAAGATAAATCTTACAAAACAGATGTATCAGACAGATTGGGGCATCTATCTATAGTTTTAATCCGATAGCTTCATTTACATAGTCTGTAATGAAGTTTTCAGATCTTCCGGTACCATGTCTGTCCGGTATATCAATAAAGAGTGGGATATGTGATTCCATCTTATATTTGTTGACAAGCTCGGGATAGTCCTTAGAAAACTTTTCTGTAAGAAGAACTATGCCTATTTCTTTGCTGTTAACAACAAAATTGAGGGCATCAGTAAGTTCACTTTTTTCATGAACCACCACTCCTTCCACTCCTGCAAGTCTCATACCTGTAAGAGTATCTACATTATCGCTAATAAGGTACATTTTCATAAGATTGCCTATTATAAACGACCTAAGATCATGAATGCAACTACAAGTCCGTAAAGACAAACACCCTCTGCAAGACCTACGAAGATAAGTGACTTACCAAGGATTGAACCGTCCTCACTGATAGCACCAAGTGCTGCAGATGCTGCTGCAGATACGGCGATACCGCCACCGATACAAGCAAGACCTACTGAAAGAGCTGCTGAAAGATATCCAAGACCTGCTGCGCCTGAAGCTGCTGTCTCACCTGCCGCATAAGCGTTGCCTGATAAGAACAATACACTTGCAATTGCCATAACGCCGAAGAACATAAAGATGTTTCCTGCAAGGGCTTTTTTATAACGGCCCTTTGTCTTCTCACCGATCATAAATGCTATGAAAGGAACTGCAATACTTAAAATAAGAGCTGCTGAAAGAGTTACTTTTGCTAATGTGTTCATTTTTTTTCTCCTAAATAAAAACTATATATTTATATGACGAAAGTCATATGGTTAATAAATTGATTTGTTACTATGCGTAAGGCTTAAATGCCCTGCCGCCTCCGGTATAGAATCTGGAGAATAACTCATAATACTCCAGACGAAGTACCTGTATACCTACAATCAAACCTTCCATACCCATGACGAAGATGTTTCCGAGAACAACACCGATCCAGTTGATGTTTCCGCTCTCGGCACCTGAAAGCATAAGAACAACTTCCATCATAGCGGCATGGCTGACTGCGAAAGCACCTACCCTGACGAATGACAGTGAGTTTGAGAAGTAGCTCAAGAGCACTTCAAAGCTCAAAGAATCCCTGTAATACAAACATTCCGGCTCCGCCTTCAAGGTGAACCTTTCTTCTTTCAACTATTTCAGCCAAAGGCTCTTTTAAGAAGATAAGAATTAAAGGTATTACAAACATTATGATAAGTACTATAGATGCAGGCAGCGGATTTCCCGTCATGAAAAGCACCATGGTGGCAAGTGCGGATGTATAGAATACAAGTCCTGCAACTCCGTTTGTATCAAACAGTGCTTCACCCGGCTTTTTGAATCTGAGCTTGGTCAAAATACTTATAATCATCATAAGTATAATGATAAGCATACCGAGTGTTATAGTCACAACGAAAACGGTATTAAGGTTTCCGATAACAGGAAGTGCAGTCATTGCCTTTGCCGGTCTTAACCAAAGCGGTTGTATAATATCTTCAAAACCGAAGATTGAACCGAATAAGAATCCGAATATTGTGGAGAAGAATCCACATCTTGCAATGATACCTGCAAGTCTTATTTTCTTAGTACAATACAAAATACTGCCCAAAATCAAAAGTACAAGGCCCTGTCCGACATCTCCGAACATGAAGCCGAACAATATGGAATATGTGATGCCCACAAGAATTGTAGGGTCAAACTCCTTATAATTCGGAAGTCCGTACATCTCAACGAACATCTCAAAAGGTTTAAAGAGTGCATTATTTCAGCTTGATAGGCGGAGTGCTGATAACCTTTGACAAATCCTTTTCTGAAAGACAGAAAGTTTCAGGTTCATTCTCCAATTCCTTTGAAAGCCTTTCGGCATCACGCTCTGTTAACCAACCGCATATGATATAAAAGACTTTCTTATCCGCTCTGTTTCCTCTTGTAGCTGCCGCATACTTTCTTACATCAAATACTTTATTGAATCTGTTAAGCACCTGATTTGCAAGCAAAAAGTCGTCTTTTCTGTCCTCAAGAGTCTTTATAATCTTGTCGTCAACGGATGCTATCTCTGTCTTTATTGACTGAATCTTTTCCTCAAGATGTGTGCTGGCCGCAGCAGGCGTACCTTCATATCCTTCAGGTAAGAAAAATCTTTCAAAATGCATAGAAGAGTAGATTGCATCTATCTGATCCGATATGGTATCAGGAACAAAATATACACCCCATACTCTGTCATCAATTTCTCTTGCTTTGTAGAAGATGGTATCGACACTGTCATATACAAAGGTCATGAACTTTTCATAGTATTCTTTCGGCATAGAACCGAATCTGAAGTTCACATACTTAAAATGAAGAATCTTTTCGGTGTCATAATCCAGTCCGATAAAGTATTGAACATTTTTCAGCTTTTCTTCATATTTTGAAAGCCCGGCTTCAAGATCGCTCCTTTTTTGTGAGAAGGCGTTAACCTTATCTGAAAGAGTATTTGTCAATGCCTCAGCCTCTTTGATGCTCATTTGACGATTTGTTTTGAAATCGGTATCCTTAAGATACTCTTTAAGTTCCTGTGAGCTGTTCAGAGCATTTTTATAAGGATTGGTATCAGTAAACGGATGCAGTTCTTTGACATCCTTAAGTTCAGACAGAGCGTTCTCCAGCTGAAAATCATATTTGCTGATATAAGTTTCAATAATCCTGTCAATGTCGTCTTTCGGGCCTGTGATATTCAAGAATTTCATTCTTTCAATCATGCGAAAGACCTCCTTGTTTCAAGTTTTAGAATCGTAGTGATAATATCATCTACAGGAAGCGCATATCTGATAGACTCTATTATCTTTGTGACTCTGCTTATTTCCAGTTCCCTGGCGTACAGATAGTAACTAAGTGTGGCTAAAGAATACGGATCCTTTTTCTTGTTCTGAGTGTATAAATACTCAAGTGTCGACATGAAAATTTCTTCCAGTCCCGGTTTGTTTTTGAACAACCTGGCTTCAAGTTTTCCGTAGTAGGTCTTTTCAAAAATCTCAAAGAAAGCTGTAACATCTTCAGATTCCGCCATCTGCTTTATCTCATCCACACTGAGTTTGTAGTAGTGCGGGACAAGTGTAGCATAAAGATCGGCACTCTTTACATTGTAGTATTTCTTTGTCCTATATATCCATTGCATATTTAGGAAGTCACATCTTGTGCCGAGGATTGACAGCACGTCTTTGCTTTCAGTACCTTTAAGTTCCTTTGCCGCGAATTTGAAGCATATATCAAAGTAGTAAGTATCAAGTGCAAGACCGTACTCGAATATAGTCTGTCCGCCCTTTGAATATACTTCATTCAAGCAGTTGTAATATTCGGTATTTTTCAATGTTTCAATGAATTGAGGGATATCGTTTGCCGCCAACAAATCATCGACATTAAAATCCATATGAGCACTGATATGCTTTGCATAGAATTTTAAGTTCAAGGATTTGGGTCTGTTACTGAGAATATCTCGCAGTATACGCTTTAATACATACATTTCATTGTACATAGACACCAAGTTCAGGTATTTTCTGGGTGTACCCGAAGTGAACTTATACAGTCCCATGAACTCTTCCAAACTACTAAGCATCAAAATCTGCTCGATATCCTCACGGTGTAATGTGGAAACGTCCACATTTTTGAATGCATCTTTGTAGTATTTGTACTTCATCAGCTCATTCATAGCGGAAGATATACTGTCACATTCACACAGTGATTTGAAGCCGTCAATGCTTATCAAATCGCCTGACATTGCGCGGATTTTTGTAGTAAGGGAAGCGTATTTAAATAAATTTCCCATGGCTACTCCTTAATCATTTCTGAAAATAGTGTATCCACATATTTATCATGGTTAGTGTCATACATGTCTTGCAAATCCCTAAAGGCTTTTTCAGATTGCTGCTTAAGTTCCAGTATCTTCTTTTCTTTTGCAACATTCATAGATTCCTGTAATGCGGCAATTCGAGACTTCGTCTTGGCATCCAGATCTTGCTTCCAAAGCTCTTTTTTGGCGTTCATTTCAGCAGCAATTTCTTTTTTCTTAAGATTGGCATCATCAATATAGCTTTGCGACGAGTCTTCGATTTCGGAAAGTCTGCTTATTATATCATCCATAAAACCTCCTTAGTAAATTGTATTATGTGATATACCATGTAAGGCAAACCACTTTAAATATATTTCCGACTATTTTTGCATTGCATATAATAGGTAGAAATACATTTGTCGAAAAACAATAATATACCTTTTTAAGAAAAAAAGTAAAGGGAAAGATTAAATAAAATTGATAAAAATATAAAGCCAACATGTTTAAGCTGTTTTTCGTCTGTGATGTATTGTACAGACACACATAAGTACACACCATGCGAACAGCTACTTGAAATAAAAATATGGTTTATTGTATAATTATCAAGGAAGTAGGCAATATTTAGCGAAGATGCTTGCCTACTATTTTGTTGTATACGCACATATTTTATGCGGCTTTTATGTACTTATATGTATGCATAAAATATCGGCAAAATACTTTAATAACTCAAAACAATAAAGAAATAAGAAAAGGAGAGGATATTGTGTTAAAGTATATTATCAAGAGGTTGATATTCGGTCTCGCTACCATATTTATTGTATCGACCTTGACATTTTTCCTGATGCAGCAAGTTCCGGGCGGACCGTTCGCTGCAGACAAATCAATTTCAAAAGCGGCTCAAAAAGCTTTGGAGGTTAAATACGGCCTTGATAAGCCGATTACAGTACAGTATGTAAATTATTTTAAAAATGCTTTGCATGGTGACTTCGGAATCAGTATAAAGCAAAGAGGAAGGGATGTAGCTCAGATAATATCCTCAAAATTCCCTGTTTCAGCCAGAGTGGGAGGTATATCAATTATACTTTCACTTCTGATAGGAGTTCCGCTAGGTTCCATTGCTGCGCTTAATCGAGGTAAGATACTTGACAGGCTCATCATTATATTTGCCACCTTGGGCATTGCGGTACCGAGCTTTGTTATCTGTACAATTCTTATGTATATACTCGGCGTTAAGCTTGAACTTTTGCCGACATACGGTTTGACATCACCGCTTCATTATATAATGCCTGTTATGGCACTGTCTTTTTATCCTACAGCATATATTGCAAGACAGATGAGATCTTCAATGCTTGATGTACTTGGACAGGATTATATGAGAACTGCCAGAGCAAAGGGACTTTCAGAGAATGTTATCCTGTTCAAGCACGCGCTCAGAAATGCAATTCTACCTATTGTTACATATATGGGACCTTTAGTAGCATATACACTTGTAGGAAGCTTTGTAGTGGAAAAAGATATTTACAATTCCGGGACTAGGAGGTGAATTTGTAAGTTCGGTTATCAATCAGGACTACACGGTTATCATGGGAACTACAATATTCCTTGCAGCACTTATTATAGTGATGAATGTTTTGGTCGATATTGCATACACCATAATAGATCCGAGAATCAAACTTAAGTAAAGCCTATAAGAAAGGAGAAGGTTGTCACATAGCTTGTGATTTCCCTATATAAAATGAGCAAACACATTATTTCAGGGCATTTAAACTTATCGCCCGATGATCTTTTGCCCGCAAGCAAAGAAGAAAAAGAAAGTCTGATAGTGATGCGTCAAAGTGTCAGCTTCTGGCAGGACGGTTTCAGAAGACTTTTAAAGAATAAAGTTGCACTTGCATCTTTGGCGGTATTCATTATTATATTGATACTGGCATTCATAGTTCCGATATTCTATCCTTACAACTATGCAACACAGATTCAAGGAAGTGAGAGACTTTTGCCTATGCAGTACTCGGCATCAGAACTAACAAGGATATCTGCAGGAGAGCATATATTCCCACATATACTCGGTACGGACAGTCTTGGAAGAGACTATGCCATAAGAGTAATGATGGGTGCCAGAATCTCACTTATAGTAGGACTTTTGGCGTCACTTATCGTACTTGTTATAGGATCCATATACGGTTCAATAGCTGCATTTTCAGGCGGTTGGGTAGATCTTATAATGATGAGAATTGTAGATATTATATATACTGTTCCTGATATTCTACTTATTATATTGCTTACATTCGCACTTAAAAAACCTATGAAGCTTTTGGCAAATGCTCCGGGCTTCGGTTGGATCAATGTGCTGGGAATCAATCTTATAAGTATATTCGTAGTGTTCGCATTGCTTTACTGGGTAGGTATGGCAAGAATCGTTCGTGGACAGATACTTGTATTAAAGGAGCAGGAGTATGTTACGGCTGCCAGAGCATTAGGCGCAAAGAGCGGCTCAATTATCAGAAAACACCTGCTTACAAATACTATCGGTACACTTATAGTTACTACAACATTGCAGATACCTTCAGCCATATTTACCGAAAGTTATCTTTCATTCTTAGGACTTGGTGTTGCGGTACCTATGCCTTCACTCGGTTCACTTGCATCCGATGCCATTACAGGATTGCAATCATACCCTTATCTTTTGTTTGCACCTGCACTGCTTATAAGTTTGATAATACTAAGTCTTAACCTTTTGGGTGACGGACTTCGTGATGCATTTGACCCTAAGTTAAAGAATTAAGGAGAGATATATGAAACATTTGGTAGATATAGAACATGAAAGACTCTCCTTCTTTACACCTGCAGGAGAGGTAAAAAGCGCTTGATGATGTTTCCTTCTATGTAAATGAGGGAGAAGTACTCGGAATAGTAGGAGAGTCCGGTTCCGGAAAGAGTGTTACAAGTTACTCACTTATGGGACTTATAGCAAATCCCGGAAAGATTATAGGAGGTGACCTCTATTTCAACGGATATCACATCAATGATATGAGCGAAAAAGGAAATGAGGAAAAATCCGCGGAAATGAAGTTTCAATCATTTTTCCAGGACCCTATGACCAGTTTGAATCCGGTATATACTATCGGTAACCAGATAATGGAGGTTATACTCCTTCATACAAATAAGTCAAAGACCGAGGCGAAAGAGAGAGCAAAAAGAGCTGCTTACACTTGTAGGTATCAATGAGCCTGAAAAAGAGACTTAAAGCAGTATCCTCATGAGCTTTCAGGCGGTATGAGACAGAGAGTTATGATAGCCATGGCACTTGCCTGTGAGCCGAAGCTTTTTGATTGCGGACGAGCCGACCACAGCACTTGATGTTACAATTCAGGCACAGATTATAGAGCTTATGATGGACCTTAAGAATAAGCTCGGTATGGCAATCATTATGATTACACATGACCTCGGTGTCGTTGCAAGCATATGTGACAGAATAGCAGTTATGTATGCAGGTAAGATAGTGGAGAGCGGTCTTACAGACGATATCTTCTACAATCCGAAACATGAGTATACAAAGGGACTTTTAAAGAGTATCCCTAAGATGTATGAAGCCGACTATGAAAGACTTGTACCTATCGAGGGTTCACCTGTGGATATGCTTAATCCGCCGAAGGGCTGCCCTTTTGCTTCAAGATGTGACTCATGTATGAAGATATGTTTAAGAGAGATGCCGCCTGTTAAGAATTTCAGTGATATACATTATTCACAGTGCTGGCTGAATGAAATAGAAGAAGATACAAACAGTGAGGGAGGAGCAGCATGTCTGAAAAAAATAATCAAGGTTGAACATTTGCAACAATTCTTCCCTGTCGGAGGCTTCGGTAAGAATAAAAAAATATGTAAGAGCTGTAGACGATGTTTCTTTCTACATTGAAAAAGGGAGAGACATTGGGACTGGTAGGAGAGTCTGGATGTGGAAAGACTACCACAGGAAGATCGCTGCTTAGACTCTATGAGCCTACAGACGGTAGAATTATCTATAACGACAAGGTACTTTTTGACAGCGGAAAGGTGCCGCTTGTAGATGATAAAGGAAACGATATCATTGAAAACGGCGTACCTAAACTTGGCAAAAAGACTGCAGTAAATATGTCGGAGTACAGAAAGAAACTTCAGATAGTTTTCCAGGATCCTTACGCTTCACTTGACCCGAGAATGACTGTAGGCGATATAATAGGAGAGGCTATAGATATAAACAAGATAGCATCTTCAAAAAAGGACAGACAGGACAGGATAATAGAAGTTCTAAGAACTGTAGGACTTAACTCCGAGCATGCCAACAGATATCCTCACGAATTTTCCGGAGGTCAAAGACAGAGAGTCGGTATTGCAAGAGCGCTTGTAGTGAATCCGGATTTTATAGTAGCCGATGAGCCGGTATCCGCACTTGACGTTTCTATACAGGCACAGGTTGTAAATATGTTTGAGGATTTGCAAAAGGAGAGAGGACTTACATATCTGTTTATTGCACATGACCTTTCTATTGTAAACCATATCAGTAACAGAATCGGTGTTATGTACCTTGGAAAGATGGTGGAAATGGCAGAGTCGGGAGAGATTATATTCAGACCGCTTCACCCTTATACAAAGAGTCTTATTTCAGCTATACCTGTGGCGGATCCTAAGATAGCAAGAGAGAGATCAAGAATAGTACTTGAGGGAGAGGTTCCTTCACCACTTAATCCTCCAAGCGGATGTCATTTCAGAACCAGATGTAAGTATGCCTCAGAGCAGTGTGCCATGGAAGTTCCGAAGTGGAGAGAGATGGATAAGGGACATTTTGTGGCCTGCCACAATATTGAAAAGATTAACTAGATATTATGACCGCGTGGTTTTAATAAAAAACATTTAGGAGGATTTATGAAGAAACAATTGATTTTGGTGACATTGGTTATGACAGGTGTACTGGCGCTTACAGCTTGCGGAGGCTCAAAGTCGGCAAATAATGCAAACGGTAAGATTCTTACTATCGAAATGGGACCTGAGGTGGAGACAATTGACCCTGCACTCAATACCACAAATGACGGTGCAAACTACATAACTTATCTTTTTGACAACCTGCTCAGAGTAGATAAGGACGGTAAGATAGCTCCAAGTATGGCTGAAAAGTATGAAGTAAGCGATGACGGACTTACATGGACATTCCATCTAAGAGACGGGCTTAAGTGGTCGGACGGTTCGGATTTTACAGCGGGCGACTTTGTATACAGCTGGCAGAGAATGGTCAATCCTGAGGTTGCCGCACCGTATGCCGAGACTGTACTCGGAATGGTTGAAGGTTACGAGGATGCTATCGGTAATCCTGACGAAAACGGTAATACAACAACAACTCCGGATGTAACAAAGCTTAGGGTAGAGGCGCCGGATGATAAGACTTTTGTGGTACATATGGCAAAGCCTACACCATACTTTGATAAGCTTGCAACATTTGCAGCTCTTTCACCTGTAAAGAAAGATGTTGTAGAGTCAAATCCTGACGGATGGACACTTGATCCTAAGACATATGTATCTACAGGTCCTTTCAAGCTTAAAGAATGGAAATCGGGAAGTTACTTATTGCTTGAGAAGAATGAGAATTACTGGAATAAGGATGCCGTTAAGCTTGACGGTATCAAATGTTTGCTTATGCAGGATCAGAATGCGGCATTCAGTGCATATGAGTCAGGGGATGCTTTAATGATCAAGGATATTCCTACTCAGGAGATTACTACATTGCAGAAGAGACCTGACTATCATCTTGATCCGCAACTTGGAACATACTTTATCGATTTGAACAACACATTGGACGAGTTCAAGGATGCAAAAGTTCGCCGGGCACGTTCACTTGCACTTGACAGAAAATATATTTCAGAGACTATCACGGCAGGTACATATACTCCGGCAAAGGGATTTATTCCGCAAGGTGTATCCGATTGGGACGGAAGTTCTTGGTATGACCATCTTACAGACCCTTCAGTGTATATAAATGTTGACGATTATCAGGCAAATCTTGCAAAGGCAAAAGAGCTTTTGGCAGAGGCCGGACATCCTAACGGTGAAGGTCTTCCTACATTGACATATTCAACAAACGATTCGGCTTATCATAAGAAGATTGCCGAGTATTTACAGCAGGCTTGGGGTGAACTCGGACTTAAGATTGATGTAAATATAGTTGAGTGGAAGTCATTTACACCGCAGAGAAGATCGGGAAACTATCAGATTGCAAGAGACGGATGGGTAATGGATTATGACGATCCTTCAAATATCCTTAACCTTACATCAACAGGAAACGGAAATAACAGCTCAAAGTATTCAAATCCTGAGTATGACGCACTGCTTGAGAAGGCTGCTGCAGAGAAAGATCAGAAGACAAGATTTGAGTATTTCCATCAGGCCGAAGAGATGCTTATGAGAGATATGGGTGTAACACCGCTTCTTTACTACAATGAGATGTATCTTCAGAGTGACAAGATAAAAGACAGCTATCATACAACTGACGGTATCTATCACTTTGAGTATGCGGATATAGCGGAATAAAATATTATTAGAATTGAGGAGAGTTTATGAAAAAAAGATTATTTTTGGCTGCATTGGCACTTGCAGGTGCTATGGCACTTTCAGGATGCGGCGGTTCCAAGTCGGCAAGTAAGAACGGAAAGATTCTTACTATCGAGGAAGGACCTGATGTAGAGACAATTGACCCTGCACTGAATCAGTCAGCTGACGGCGCAAACTATATCACAATGATATCCGACAACTTGCTTAGAATTGATAAGGACGGTAAGATAGCACCGAGCATGGCTGAAAAGTATGAAGTAAGCGATGACGGACTTACATGGAGATTCCATCTAAGAGACGGACTTAAGTGGTCTGACGGTTCGGATTTTACAGCTAATGACTTTGTATACAGCTGGCAGAGAATGGTTGACCCTGAGGTTGCAGCACCATATGCAGAGACTATGCTCGGAATGGTAGAGGGATATAAGGACGCTATCGGTAACCCTGATGCAAACGGTAATACAACAACAACTCCTGACAGAACAAAGCTTAAGGTAGAGGCTACTGATGACAAGACTTTTGTAGTGCATATGTCACGTCCGACACCTTATTTTGACAGACTTGCCACATTTGCGGCTCTTTCACCTGTAAAGAAGGATGTTGTAGAGGCAAATCCTGACGGTTGGAGTCTTGATCCTAAGACATATGTATCTACAGGTCCTTTCAAGCTTACAGAGTGGAAGCAGGGAAGTCATATATTGGTTACAAAGAATGAGAATTACTGGAACAAGGATGCTGTTAAGCTTGACGGTATCAAATGCCTACTTATGCAGGATCAGAATGCGGCTTTCAGCGCATATGAGTCAGGCGAGGCTTCAATGATTAAGGATTACCCTGTAGAGGAAGTAACAACAATACAGAAGAGACCTGATTATAAGTCCAGTCCTAAGCTTGGAATAGCATATATAGATATAAACAATGATTTGGATGAGTTTAAAGATCCTAAGGTGAGAGAGGCGCTTGCACTTGCACTTGACAGAAAGTATATGGCTGATACCATTACTGCAGGTATAAATTCACCTGCAAAAGGCTTTATCCCTGACGGTGTAGTGGATTGGGACGGAAGTGCATGGGCTGACAATATCACAGATAAGTCTGCATACTACGACAATGACAATTTTGATGCAAATCTTGCAAAGGCTAAGGAGCTTTTGAAGGAGGCGGGACATGAGAACGGTGCAGGTCTTCCTACCATGTCATATACAACAAACGATACAGGTTTCAATAAGAAGGTTGCAGAGTACTTACAGCAGGCTTGGAAAGAGCTTGGAATAAATGTTGAAGTAAACATCGTTGAGTGGAAGTCATTTATACCGCAGAGAAGATCCGGAAACTATCAGATTGCAAGAGACGGATGGGTAATGGATTACAACGACCCTTCAAACCTTCTTGAGTGTGCATACAGTACAAACGGAAACAACAGTTCAAGATACAAAAATCCTGAGTATGATGCACTTCTTGACAAGGCTGCACATGAGACAGATGCAAAGACAAGATTCGGATATTTCCATCAGGCTGAGGAGCTTCTTTTAAAGGATGCAGGAGTTATTCCGGTAATGTATCAGAATGAGACATATCTTCAGAAAGATAATATAAAAGACAGCTTCTATACATCAGACGGTATTTGGCACTTTGAGTATGCGGATATCGCAGAATAATATTATATTATAGAGTCGGAAACTTCCGGCTCTTTTTATATTATCCTGTATGGACTGATTACATAAATGTTCATTGTTTTTATTTAGGTGTAGACAAACGGAAATTAATATAGTATAATTATGCATACAAGTGAATAAACTTAAAAATTTATAAATATTGTACACATTACTTTATACAAATATTATAATATTTAAGTTTGTATGCTATTTCATTAAGTCGGAGGAGGAATAATGAAAAAAAGATTTATTGTTGCGGCATTGGCAATAGCCGGTGCAATGGCCCTTTCAGGATGTGGCGGCGCAAAGTCGGGAAGTGATTCGGCTGCTGACAGTAAGAGCGCGCAAAGTGACGGTGCAAAAACAGGTAAGAAGATACTTACAGTTCAGCTTGGACCGGATGTAGAGACAATTGACCCTGCGCTTAATTCAGCGGTTGACGGAGCAAACTATATATTGTTTGCATTTGACAATCTTTTAAAGATGGATAAAGACGGAAAGGTGGTGCCGGGGCTTGCAGAAAAATATGAAGTAAGTGACGACCAGCTTACATGGACATTCCACTTAAGAGACGGCTTAAAGTGGTCTGACGGTTCAGCTCTTACAGCTAATGATTTTGTATACAGCTGGCAGAGAGTGGTTGATCCGAATGTTGCCGCACCATATGCACAGACAGTGCTCGGAATGGTGGAAGGTTATGATGACGCTGTCGGAAAACCTGACGCTGACGGTAATACCACAGTAGACCCTGACCCTACAAAGCTTAGAGTTGAAGCTACAGATGACAAGACTTTGGTTGTACATATGGCAAAGCCTACACCTTACTTTGATAAGCTTGCTGCATTTGCTTCACTTTCACCTGTTAAGAAGGAAGTGGTAGAGGCAAATCCTGACGGTTGGAGTATCGACCCTAAGACATATGTTTCATCAGGTCCTTTTAAACTTACAGAGTGGAAACCGGGAAGCTATCTGATGTTTGAGAAGAATGAGAACTATTGGGATGCCGACTCTATAAAGCTTGACGGTATCAAATGTCTTCTTATGCAGGATCAGAATGCGGCTTTCAGCGCATATGAGTCAGGTGATGCTTTAATGATAAAGGATATTCCTACACAGGAGATAGATTCATTAAAGAGCAGACCGGATTATCATATAGATCCTATACTCGGAACATACTATCTTGATTTAAACAATACCTTAGATGAGTTTAAGGATTCAAGAGTAAGAGAGGCGCTTTCACTTGCTCTTGACAGAAAGTATATTTCAGAGACAATTACATCAGGCACATATACACCTGCAAGCGGATTTGTAAGTGAGGGTGTAGCAGACTGGAACGGTACTGCTTGGCAGGACAATATAACAGATAAGTCCGCTTATATAAATATTGATGACCATGCGGCAAACCTTGCAAAGGCTAAGGAGCTTTTGAAGGAGGCAGGACATGAAAACGGTGCAGGTCTTCCTGATATAGTATATTCAACAAACGATCAGGCTTACCACAAAAAGATTGCAGAGTATTTACAGCAGGCATGGGGCGAACTTGGACTTAAGGTTGATGTAAATATAGTTGAGTGGAAGTCATTCACACCGCAAAGAAGAGCAGGTAACTACCAGGTGGCAAGAGACGGATGGGTAATGGATTACAACGATCCTTCAAATATCCTTGAGCTTGCATTAACCGGAAACGGAAACAACAATTCCAAGTACAGCAATCCTGAATTCGACGCTCTTATGGGCAAGGCGGCTACAGAGAAAGATCCGCAGACTAGATTCGGATACTTACATCAGGCTGAGGACGTTATAATGAAGGATACAGCGATGGTTCCGCTTCTTTATTACAATGATTTCTACCTTCAGAGCGATAAGATAACAGGCAGCTGGCATTCACCTGACGGCTTCTGGCACTTTGAATATGCCGATTTGGCTCAGTAATAAATATAATAATAAATTCGGGCAGAGACTTCATAGATTGAGGTCTCTGCTTTTTATATGGTCCTGTCTTTGACAGTTTTGAAATATAAAATACCCTTCAAACCCTGTGTTTTAGCGGCTTTGGAGGGTATTTGTATTTCGTTTTGAAACTAAAAAAATAGTATTTTTATATTAACGGATAGTATATTCTTTACAAAGTGCAAGTTCTATTTTTAAGCATATCTGAATGATAGCATATATCGGTCAGAACTACAAATTAAAAATATATCATAATGGGTATAGAAAACAATAAAATCAACATATAAATTTATAGTTTTATAGATTTAAATGTTGATTTTATTATAATATATTATATAATATACATATAGATGTTTTTGTTTAAATGAATTGGAGAAAAATATGCTGATACAATTTAATTTTAAAAATTTCAAATCATTTCGTGATGAAGCTACATTGGATATGTCAGCAACTAAAATAACAGAACATGAAGACCATGTTGTAGATATTGCAAATGATAAGTTATTGAAGGTTGCAGCTATTTATGGAGCTAATGCAAGCGGAAAGTCAAATATATATGAGGCGTTTGACTATATGACATATTATGTATCGGAATCATTTAAGTTCGGAGATGAGAATGAAGGGTATAGAAAGAGTGAGAAAAAATATATAGAGGTTACACCGTTTTTATTTGATGATAATAGTCATAATGGTGAGACTTCATTTGAAGTTTTCTATGTCGATAATTTAGAGAACACCGGAAAGACATATCAATATGGTTTTGTTTTAAAGGGTAGAGAAGTAGTAGAAGAATGGCTATATTCAAAGGCAAAAACGGCAAGAAATAAGTATAGGACTATATTTTATCGTAAAGCCGGTGAAGAATTGGAAATAAACGGAATTCCAAAGAGACAAATGGAGAATATCAAGGCCTCATTAAATAAAGAATCTTTAATAGTGTCTTTGGGAGCAAAGCTTCGTATTGAAAAACTTAAGAAGGTCAGAGATTGGTTCTTAAAAAATGAAGTTATAAGTTTTGGAAACCCGGTAGAAAATTTGGTACGCTCATATGGTTTACCAAAGGGATTTGTAGATGATAAAAAAGTTCAAGAGAATATGGTTAATTACTTTGCGGCTTTTGACGAGTCTATAAATGACTTTAAAGTAGAGGAAGTAGAGTCGGAAGATGAAAAAGAGGTTGATAAGAGCTATACAATAAATACTGTTCATAAGAAGTTGGGAGGAGACGGTATAGCCTCTATTTCTTTAAGACAGGAGTCAAGTGGGACTCTGAAGATGTTTGCTCTATACCCGTATATAAAAGAGGTTTTAGATAATGGTGGAACACTATTTGTAGATGAACTTAATGCAAGATTGCATCCGTTACTTGTGCGTAATATAATACTTACTTTTTTATCTAAAGAGATAAATACCATGAATGCTCAACTTATCTTTACTACTCACGATATATGGCAGTTTTCAAATGATTTACTGCGTAGAGATGAAATTTGGATGGTAAATAAAAATAATGACGGGATATCGGAGTTATATTCTTTAGCTGATTTTAAGTATGAAGACGGCAATAAAGTACGTAGAGATGAAGACTTAGCAAAGAAATATATGTTGGGAAATTATGGTGCCATCCCTGCACTGAAACCTATGAAGGTTCTTAGGGAGGGTGATATATAGTGAGTAAAAGGGGAGAAAAATTAAGCGATTACAGAGCGGGAAAAAGAAAAAATCGTAATCAAAGAGTGGGTACAAGGATACCTGAGTTGGGTTATTATCTTATAGTGACAGACACAGAGGAGACTGAGAAGAACTATTTTGAAGGGTTGAGGGACAGTATTCCAAAAGAGTTAAAGGATCGTTTGATAATTAAAGTGGAAAAAGTTAAAACCGTTGATCTTGTAGAAAAGGCACTGGAATTTGTTAGTAAAGACTCTCAGATGAGGATGCCGTGTATTGTATTTGACAGAGATGAAGTGAAGGATTTTGATAAGATTATTCAAGAAGCGGAGAAAAGTGGAGTGATGGCGGGATGGTCTAATCCTTGCTTTGAAATTTGGATGTATGCATATTTCGGAGAAATGCCGGTAATAGAAAAATCAGTGAAATGTTGTGAAAAATTTGCAGATAAGTTTGAAAAATGTACCAAGAAGAAATATCTTAAAAATGACAGACGCATTTATCACAAACTCTTAGAATATGGAGATGAGAAAAATGCAATTCAAATAGCAAAGAAAAACTATAATATATGTGTTAAAAATACAAATAAGAAACCGTCTGCTATGTATCCGGCATCTACAGTACATATGTTAGTGGAAGAAATAAAAAAACAAAGTAGAAAATAGTGAATATTTACCTTTTTCGCTACTAAACTTCAAAAATAGTAGCGAAAAAGGGTTGATAATATGAATAATAAAAATATCCTTACCTGCATTGTAGATTATGTCTGCTTTGCAGGTATTTTTGCGTTGATGTATACAAAACTAATGGACAAATAGAAAGTATCCCAATTATGAATGTAAAAGTGAAATGTAGGAAGGTTAGCCACTCAAATTATATTTAATTTTAGTGGCTAAAACTGTATGAGAGATGGATTTATATTAAAAAACAGTTGATTATCACAAGCCTTCAAAGTATGTTTTTTCTATACTCTGAAGGCGAAAATCCTTTTACCTTATGAAAAAGTCTGCTAAAGTATAGCGGATTATCATACCCGACAATTCTTGAAATTTCGGATATGGAATATTTTGTAGTTTCAAGAAGCAACTGTGCATTGGATATTCTGGCTGAAACAATAAATTGCATAGGTGTAGTGCCGGAATATTTTTTAAAGTTTCTGATAAACCAACTTATACTCATACCCCTTGATGTGGCATATTCTTCAATGCTTATTTCGTTACTATAATTATCGCTGAAATATTGTGTTGCCATATCAATTTCATTATCCAGATAGATATCTGAGATTTTCCTATTCTTTTGAAGTTCCCTATGTATACCAATGAGCAGCTGTTGCATAAGTATTGACAGAAGTTCTTCATAGTGATTCTGACAACGCTGCAATTCCGATATCATTTTCTTATATATTCTTTCATATTCCAAGGATGTACCCACAAAGAAATAATGTAGATCATCACTGATACCATATTTTCTTAAAATATTTTTTACATCACCTCCTGTGAAATGCACCCAGTACACTTCAGTTTTGTCTGTACCATAATATTCATATTTTTGAAATTCTTTCGGACGAAACAAAACCATATTTCCTGCTGTGATAACAGTTTCATTGTCCTTATGATTAAAATGAAAATATGCCTTTCCTGCACTTATATAAATCAACTGATAGTCAAGTCGACCACGAGGTCTGTAAGTAGGAAGTTTCGGCTTGGTGAGCAGACGATAGGTGCCACAGCTTCCCACTATAAGCGGTTTAGATTTATCCTTGAAGTCTATGGCGGAATTATTCATATATCCACAATTTAAATACATATAACCTCCTAAATTAAAGTTTATATAATTGTATCATTTTGTGCATATTAAATCCATTATAGTTTATAGACAAAAGACTACAAAAATACTAAAATCAAGCTAACTTAATGAAGTACGAAATTGAAAAGTTAATATTATAGTATGATATTGTTCATACAAAAGGAGGTTAAAATGATTGTACCGCGTTATTATGAGGACTTGAAGGTTTTACATGAGAACACTATGCCGGCAAGAGCATATTATATTCCGGCTTCAAAGAGAATGGATAATCTTTTGGAGAATCGTGAAGCATCTGACAGAATACAGTTTTTAAACGGCATATGGAAGTTTAAATATTTTGAAAGTATCTATGATGTAAAGGAAGAATTTTTTAAGCAGGGATTTGATGTATCAGATTATTCAGATATGAAGGTACCGGGAGTGTGGCAAAATGAGGGTTATGATCATCATCAGTATACAAATATAAAATATCCTTTTCCTTTTGATCCTCCCTATGTACCACAGGATATTCCATGTGGAGCGTATGTCTATGATTTTGAATATAAAGAGGATGAGAAAGCCGAAAAAGCATTCTTAAATTTTGAAGGTGTTGACAGCTGCTTTTATCTATGGATAAACGGTTCATATGTGGGATACAGTCAGGTACCACATGCTACAAGTGAATTTGATATTACAGATGTAGTAAAAAACGGAAAGAATACCATTGCTGTTTTGGTAATGAAATGGTGTGACGGATCTTATTTGGAGGATCAGGATAAATTCCGTATGACCGGAATTTTCAGAGATGTATATATCTTGAAAAGACCACAGGCTTGTATAAGAGATTATAAAGTTAATACAGAGGGAGAAAAGTTAAAGCTGGATATCGAACTCACAGATCCTATAGAAGTAAAAATAGAACTTGAGGATGGGAGTGGGAAAAAGGTAGCCTGTGGCATAGTTAATCAGACAGGAAGTATAGAGTTTAAAGTTTTAAATCCTGTTCTTTGGAATACTGAAAATCCATATCTTTATACTTTGATACTTGAAACAGAGGCGGAGACTATTGTTGAATATGTAGGATTCAGAACAGTTGAGATTATTGATAAGGTGCTTTATTTTAATAAGCAAAAGATAAAGTTTAGAGGAGTAAACAGACATGATTCGGATCCTATAACAGGATTTACAATCAGTATTGAGCAAATCATAAAAGACCTTACTTTAATGAAACAGCATAATTTCAATTCTATCCGAAGCAGTCATTATCCGAATGCACCATATTTTTATCAGCTATGTGACAAGTACGGATTTATGGTTATTGATGAGGCGGATATTGAGGCACATGGTCCTGTTATGGTTTACAGAAAAGAGGATACCGACTACAACAGATTCAAAAGATGGAATGAAAAGATAGCGGATGATCCGGCTTGGGAAGCTTCCATTCTTGACAGAGTCAAGCTTATGGTAAAGAGGGATAAGAACAGACCGTCTATTGTAATGTGGTCAATGGGAAATGAGAGTGCCTACGGTTGTAATTTTGAAAAGGCACTTAAGTGGACAAAAGAGTATGATCCTTCAAGAATTACACAGTATGAGAGCGCAAGATACAGAAATTATGATGTAGTGTACAATTATGATCATCTGGATGTATACAGTAGAATGTATCCTTCACTTGATGAAATCAGAGAGTATCTAAAAAATGATGCAAGCAAACCGTTCTTACTGGTAGAGTATTGTCACAGTATGGGAAACGGACCCGGAGATTTTGAGGATTATTTTGAACTTATTTATGAAAATGATCTTATGTGTGGAGGCTTTGTATGGGAGTGGTGTGACCATGCAATATATAAGGGTACAGCAAAAAACGGTAAAGCTATGTACTACTATGGCGGCGACCATGGAGAAAAAGTACATGATTTAAATTTCTGTATGGACGGGCTTTTATATCCGGACAGAAGACCACATACAGGTTTGCTTGAATATAAGAATGTTTACAGACCTGCAAGGGTGGTTTCATATGATGAAGAAAGTGGAAAACCGGTGCTTCACAACTATATGGATTTTGATGATCTGAAGGACTTTATAGATGTTAATTATGAAGTGAGCTGTGACGGAATAAGTGTTGAAACCGGAAACTTAGATCTTCCTTTTATAGAGGCACATAGTGAAAAAGAGCTTGAACTTAGAATAAAGATTCCAAATAAGGGAAAAGTATTCCTTAAACTGATCTATATACTTAAAAAGGAAATGCCTTTAATTCCAAAGGGATATGAACTTGGATTTGATGAGTTGAAGATTAAAAATGAAGATGGAAGAAATCAAAATACAGTGAAATGGCTGGAAAGAGAAGTTACTGTATCGGATATGGAAGTAGCAGAAGATGATACATCGGTAATTATTAAGGGTAAGACTTTTACATATACCTATAGTAAGAAAAACGGAATGTTTGAATCATTAGTGTTTGCAGGAAGAGAATATATCAACAGACCTATGGAGCTTAATATCTGGAGAGCACCTACAGATAATGATATGTATGCAAAGATTGAATGGAAGAAGGCAAAGTACAATGAAGCATATGTAAGAGCTTATGAAACAGAGATTATACAGTCGGAAAAGTGTGTTGAGATATCTGTAAAAACTTCTATGTCTGCTGCAAGTATTCAAAAAATATTGGATGCGGATGTTGTTTGGAAAATAGACTGTATGGGAGGAATAACATCTTCCATCAAAGTTGTAAAGGATGAAGAGTTCCCTGACTTACCAAGATTTGGAATAAGATTATTCCTTGATAAGAGACTTGAAAATATCGCATACTTCGGCATGGGACCTTATGAGAGTTATATAGATAAACATCAGTCAACAAGTCATGGTATGTATAGAGCAAAAGTGAGCGAGATGCATGAGGATTATATAAATCCGCAGGAAAACGGTAGCCACTATGACTGTGACTATGTGGAGCTTGCAAACGGACAGTTCGGTATGGTGGCAGCAGCTAAAAAAACTTTCTCATTTAATGCATCTATTTATACGCAGGAGGAGCTTGAGAGGGCGGCACATAATTTTGAACTTGAAGAGTCAGACAGCACAGTACTTTGTCTTGATTATGCTCTAAACGGTATAGGTTCAAACAGCTGTGGACCGGTAGTGACAGATAAGTATAGATTTGATGATATCAAGTTTGATTTTGCGATCAGTATAATACCTTTTGTCAAGTAAAAACACATGGAAAGGAGAGTTTTTATGGAAGAAAAGAAATATTTAAAGTGGTATAACAAGGTAGGATACGGTTCCGGCGATATAGCAGGAAATGTGGTCTATGCACTCTTGGCTGCATTTGTAATGATATATTTAACGGATATCATAGGACTTAATGCCGGTATAGTAGGAACTTTGATTGCGATTTCAAAGATTTTTGATGGTATCAGTGATGTGTTCTTCGGTGCTATGATCGATAAGACCAAGACTAAAATGGGTAAGGCAAGACCTTGGATGCTATATGGATATTTCGGATGTGCCGTATGTTTGGTAGCGATATTTTGTATACCTGTGGATATGGGAGTACCGCTCAGTATGCATGGTTTTTTATAGCATATACATTATTAAATGCAGGATTTTATACAGCCAACAATATTGCATACTCATCACTTACCGCACTTATTACAAAAAATAATTCAGAGAGAGTGCAGATGGGATCTATAAGATTTATGTTTGCATTTGGAACCAGTATGCTTATTCAGGCTGTGACAGTCGGATTTGTGGAAAAACTTGGTGGCGGTGCGGCAGCGTGGAGAACAGTTGCTATTATATATGCAATAATCGGAGTTATATCAAATACCGTTTCAGTATTATCAGTCAGAGAACTTTCAGATAAAGAACTCTCCGAAGGGAAAAAGGATGATGAGGCACAGGAAAAATACAATCTGATTGATGCGTTTAAGATACTTGTTCACAATAAATATTTTCTGATGATTTGTGGTGCTTACCTTTTGATGCAGCTTTATTCGGCTACACTTGGAATGGGCATTTACTTTATGAAGTATGTACTTGGAAATGACAGATTGTTTGGAACATTCTCATGGGCTATCAATATTCCTATGATTGTGGGGCTGCTTATAACACCGATTCTTGTTGCAAGGTTAAACGGTATGTACAAGTTAAATATAGTAGGATATGTGATAGGAACAGCAGGCCGTCTGGGAGTGGTTGTAGCAGGATATATGGGAAGTATTCCGCTTATGCTTTTCTTTACAGCTGTTGCAGCATTTGGTATGAGTCCTCTTCAAGGTGATATGAATGCACTTATTGCAACAACATCAGAGTATACAAGACTTACGACCGGTAAAAAGGTGGATGGTACAATGTATTCCTGTACATCCTTTGGAACGAAGGTAGGTGGAGGACTGGGCACTGCTATAGCCGGTTGGATGCTTGCAGCAAGCGGATATGTTCAGAATGCCGCAACTCAGCCACAGTCCTGTGTAAATATGCTTTATATTATGTACTTATGGCTTCCTATGATCTTTAATGTATTGATAACTTTTATACTTTTAAATCTGAATGTGGAAAAGGCAAACAAGGAGCTTCAGAGCCTGTAAAAAATTTATAATATATGAATATACAATAGGTGGAGTTACACATTGTGACTCCACCTATTATATTAGTTGATGCTGATAGTAAGTTTTTTTACCAAGTGCCAGTGCAAGTTTATTTATTGTTTCTATACTGGTATTACGTCCACATTCAATTCTTGCAATTGTAGACTGTGGAACATGAGATATTTTTGCCAGTTGTCTTTGAGACAGTCCCGCACTTTGTCTGGCATGTGCAACAGTGAGAGCACTTTCTAAAATGGCCTTTTCAGTCAGGTATCCTTTTTTGAAGTCATTGTTTTTTAGTTCATTATTTAAATAATCATCAAATTTAATATTAGCCATTATTATTCTCCTCAAATTCTTTTTTTAAAACTTTAGCATGCTTTATTTCATTAACAGGTGTTCTTTGTGTCTTTTTGGTAAAACCATGTGTAATTATATATCGTTCATCGGTAACATGAAAATATAGAGCTCGTTGAATGTTTGAAGATACCTTTGAACGTATTTCAAAAATATCATTATCTACCTTTTTGACCCATTCCATACGCTGTGCAACTAATAAACCATGTTCCTGTACCATATTGATAGTTGCCAAAAGCTTTTGCTTGTCCTTAATAGGTAAACTTTGTAAGAATTCAATAAATTCGTTTTTTCCGGTTGGCCTAGTATAAAACTCAAATTTAGGTTTCTTAATCATAGTTTAATGATACCATATACTGTTCAAAATTACAAATTAATTTAATACTGCTTTAAAAAAGAAGCCCCACAGATATATATCCGGAAGCTTCTTTTTTATTATGATATCACTTTCTTATTATTATTTTCTTCTTTCAGATTCTTCTGTGCCGTTGAGAGCATAAGCTTGATTCGGTTGAGCTGGTTAACTTCGGAAGCACCCGGGTCATAGTCTACAGCTATGATATTTGCTTCAGGGTGTGAACGGCGAAGCTCTTTGATAACGCCCTTGCCCACTACGTGGTTTGGCAGACAGCCGAAAGGCTGTGTGCAGACGATATTCGGTGTGCCTGTCTCTATAAGCTCAAGCATTTCTCCGGTTAAGAACCAGCCCTCACCGGTCTGATTACCTATAGATACATAATCCTTTGCCATATTTGCAAGGTGATCTATTCTTGAAGGAGCGATGAAATGTTTACTCTTTTCAAGTGCCTTTCTGGCATCACCTCTGAGAGCCTCAAGAACCTTGATACCTGCATTTGCCATAAATGCCGTCTTCTTTGACATACCGAGGTGCTCGGCCTTGAAGTTGCTGTTGTAGAAGCTGTACAGCAAGAAGTCCATAAGATCAGGCATTACAGCCTCTGCACCCTCTTTTTCAAGCAACTCCACGATATGGTTGTTTGCAAGAGGAGAGAATTTAACAAGGATTTCTCCGACTATACCTACTCTCGGCTTTTTGATATTGAGTCTTGGAAGATTATCAAAGTCTTTTACAATGCCTCTGATATTTCTCTTGAACTCACCGAAGTTCGGTTTTCTTACAGACAGAGAGTCAATTACACGATTTCTCCACTTCTTATGCAGTCTGTTTGCAGCACCTTTTTCCTTCTCATAAGGTCGGGTAGCATACAAAACCCTCATAAAGAGATCACCGTATACGACAGCCTGCATTGCCTTTATTATCATGGCAGGAGTCATCTTAAATCCCTCATTGGTCTCCATACCGTTGGCATTGACAGAGATTACAGGAATCTGCTCCATATCCACCTTCTCAAGGGCTCTTCTGATAAAGCCGATATAGTTGCTGGCTCTGCAACCGCCACCTGTCTGGCTCATAAAGATTGCGGTCTTATTCGGATCGTATTTGCCTGAAAGCAGTGCTTCCATTATCTGACCTACAACTATAAGTGAAGGGTAGCAGGCATCATTGTTTACATACTTTAAGCCGCAGTCTATAGCCGAACGTGAATCATTTTTGTAAGACTTTCTACATGGTAGCCGAAGGCATTAAGCGCCGGCTCCAAAAGGTCAAAATGTATAGGAGACATCTGTGGACAAAGAATGGTGTATTCGTCCTTCATCTCCTTTGTAAAACACCTTTCTGTGGTAAGCTGAGGATTGAATCTTTCTCTCATAGTTTTTTTCTTATCTCTTACACGAAGTGCGGCGATAAGTGAACGGATACGTATTCTTGCGGCACCGAGGTTGTTTACCTCATCTATCTTAAGTACCGTATAGATTTTTCCTGAACCTGTAAGTATATCACTTACCTGATCTGTGGTAACTGCGTCAAGTCCGCAACCGAATGAGTTTAGCTGTACAAGGTCAAGGCAGTCATCTTTTTTTACAAGATTTGCGGCCGCATAGAGTCTTGAGTGATACATCCACTGGTCACTTACGATAACAGGTCTTTCAACCTTGGCAAGGTGAGATACGGAGTCCTCTGTAAGTACGGCAATACCGAATGATGTGATCATATCCGGGATACCGTGGTGAATCTCAGGGTCTACATGATATGGTCTGCCTGCAAGTACAATGCCGTGGCGATTATTCTTATGCAGCCATTCGATAGTCTTTTCACCTTCACGTTCGATATCCTTCTTTGCCTGTATAAGCTCGGTCCAAGCCGCATGAGCCGCGAACTTTACTTCTCTTTCATTGATATCGAATTCATCCTTCATAACCTTTATAAGCTGATTTGTAAGTACTTCTTCATTTGTAAATGCCATGAAAGGATTTAAAAATCTTGTATTGGTTTCGCGGATTTCCTCTACATTGTTCTTTATATTCTCGGCATATGAAGTTACGATAGGGCAGTTGAAATGGTTGCCTGCATCAGGTTGCTCATTTCTCTCATAAGGTATACAAGGGTACCAGATAGTGCGGATACCGTTCTTTATAAGCCATGAGATATGTCCGTGTGTAATCTTGGCAGGATAACACTCGGACTCACTTGGAATTGACTCTATCCCAAGCTCATAAATCTTTTTGTGGACATAGGAGAGAGTACTGTTCTAAAGCCCAAGCTTCTAAAGAATGTTGCCCAGAACGGGAAGTTCTCGTACATATTTAAAACTCTCGGTATACCGACAGTGCCTCTGAATGCCTTGTCGGCTGTAAGCGGCTCATAGTCAAACATACGGTGATATTTATAATCATAGAGATTCGGAACGTCCTTTTTTACTCTGTCTTTTCCAAGACCTCTTTCACATCTGTTTCCTGATATGAAGTTTCTGCCGCCTTCAAACTTGTTTACTGTCATTACACAGTTGTTGTTACATCCGCGACATCTTGTCATAGAGGTGTCATACTGTAAGCCTATGATTTCATCAAGAGGGAGCATGGTTGTCTTTTTGTTTTCATATCTTTCTCTTGCGATAAGAGCCGCACCGAAAGCTCCCATGATACCGGCAATGTCCGGTCTTGTCACAAATCCGCCTGAAATCTTTTCAAATGCACGAAGTACGGCGTCATTGTAGAATGTACCGCCCTGTACTACGATGTGCTTTCCAAGGTCTGCCGCATTTGAAATCTTTATAACCTTAAACAGCGCATTTTTAATAACCGAGTATGCAAGTCCGGCTGAAATGTCTGCGACCGTAGCACCTTCTTTTTGTGCCTGTTTTACATTTGAGTTCATGAAAACCGTACATCTTGTACCGAGGTCTACAGGACTTTTTGCAAAGAGGGCTTCCTTGGCAAAGTTTTGAACGGAGAAGTTTAATGAACCTGCAAAAGTCTCAATAAATGAACCGCAACCTGCTGAACAGGCCTCGTTTAACTGTACAGAATCTACAGTACCGTCTTTGATACGGATACATTTCATATCTTGACCGCCGATATCAAGTATACAGTCGACATTAGGCTCAAAGAATGCCGCCGCATAGTAATGTGCGATAGTCTCCACTTCGCCCTCATCAAGCATAAATGCGGCCTTCAGCAGTGCCTCTCCGTAGCCGGTGGAACATGAATAGACTATCTTTGCATCAGGACGAATCTTATCCTTTACCTCTTTGATAGCTTTGATAGCTGTAGCCAAAGGTGAACCGTGGTTGTTTGAGTAGAAGTTCCAAAGCAGGCTTCCGTCTTCACCTACAAGCGCAATCTTTGTGGTGGTTGAACCTGCATCTATACCTAGGAAGATATTTCCGCTGTAATCCTCAAGCTTTCCGGTCTTTACACTGTGGCCGAAATGTCTTTGTGAAAACTCTTCATAGTCGGCTTCGTCCTTAAATAAAGGCTCAAGTCTGGCAACCTCATGTTCCATCTTGATACCTTCACGAAGTTTTTTGATAAGGTCTGAAATACCGATCATAGAATCCTTGCTTTCACAGTTGAGTGCAGAACCAATGGCTGCAAAAAGATGTGAATTCGGCGGGTCTACGATGTATTCGCCTGTAAGGTTGAGTGTTCTTATAAAGGCCTGCTTAAGTTCTGAAAGGAAGTGCAGCGGACCTCCAAGGAATGCCACATGACCTCTTATAGGCTTACCGCAGGCAAGGCCTGAGATAGTCTGATTTACCACAGCCTGGAAAATAGAAGCTGAAAGGTCCTCTCTGGTTGCACCCTCATTGATAAGCGGCTGTACATCGGTCTTTGCAAAAACTCCACATCTGGCAGCTATAGGATAGATTGACTTATAGTTTTTGGCGTACTCGTTAAGTCCGATAGCGTCTGTTTGAAGTAGTGAAGCCATCTGGTCGATAAAGCTTCCTGTACCTCCGGCACAGATACCGTTCATTCTCTGGTCGATACCGCCTGTGAAGTAGATAATCTTGGCATCCTCGCCGCCAAGCTCTATTGCCACATCGGTTTGCGGTGCAACCGCCTTAAGTGCGGTAGCTACGGCTACAACCTCCTGTACGAAGGTTGACTTAAGATGCTTTGAAAGTGTGAGACCGCCTGAGCCGGTGATCATCGGAATGATGTTTACTTCTCCTATTTTCTCAAAGGCATCTGAGAGCTGTGCCGCCAAAGTCCCCTGAATATTTGCATAATGTCTGCGATAATCTGAAAATACTACATCGTGATTGCTGTCAAGTATAGCAATTTTTACTGTAGTAGAACCTATATCTATACCAAGTACATAGGTTTTTTCTGTGTTTTGCATATAATAACCTCTTAAATAAGCTTAAAATCAAATTTGTGTCTTTTTATATTTGAAATATCTTTAACAGATATTTCAAACTTTTATTTTTGCATCAAATATAATTGCGTACAAAAATAACATGTAAAAACATGATTTTATATCATAGCACATTGCTAGGAATAAGGCAATGAATAAGAAATTAAAAGAGTGTTAAAAATAAAAGTGCCAAAACCTACTTTCATAGGAATTGGCACTTTTGATATTATTTAGAATGCTGTTATTGTGGCAATCAATCCGAAAACTACTCCCGGAAAGTTTGCAGCTGAAAGCGGATAATCTCTTTTTTCTTTTAATAAGCCGTAGGCTGTCCAAATAGAGCAGTTGACGGCGGCTGCCAAGGGCTGTAAGAAAAATGTCTTATGTCCGTGTATATTACCCATTATCTGAGGAACATATGATATATACATTATTACGGAAAGGGCAGTTCCTATCCATCCCATAATTGTCAGTTGTTTTTCACTCATATTTTTATACCTCTCATATCTAAAGCAATGTAAAATACTTTACAGTAAAAGCCTGTGTAAAGACTTTTAAGTAATTTGGTTACTTTTGCCATTATAGCAGATTGAAATTTGTAATATAAGTACATCCGATATAATAATTCAAATACATCATAGTGGGGCATATTGTAGTTATGGCACAAAAGTTTTTGTATATATTATTTTTGGCAACCTAGTTCATGGCTTCTTTCATCTCTTTTACATACTCTCCGATATATTTCGGGGCTTCAGTTTTATATTTTTTGAGTAGTTTTATTATTGCGGAACCTACTATGACTCCGTCTGCAATTTGGCTCATCTCATTTGCCTGCTGCGGTGTGGATATACCGAAGCCTATAGCACATGGGACGGATGTATTTTCCTTTACTATCTTTACTATGGAGTCAAGGTCTGTGGTTATCTCACTTCTTGTACCTGTTACACCGAGGCTTGATACGATGTATAAAAATCCCTTTGCCTCTTTTGCAATCATAGCGATTCGATCGTCAGAAGTCGGAGCAATAAGAGATATAAGGTCGACATTATGGCTGTTTGCCACATCAAGAAATTCTTTCTTCTCCTCAAAAGGGATATCGGGAAGTATTATTCCGTCAATGCCCACTTCATTACATCTTGTGAAAAATTTCTCGGCACCGTATGAGAATACCACATTGGCGTAGGTCATAAACACAAGAGGGACATTTACTTCTTTTCTGACATCCGCAACCATATCAAAGACATTGTCTGTGGTGATACCGCCTGCAAGCGCTCGGATATTGGCTCCCTGTATTACAACACCCTCTGCTGTAGGGTCTGAAAACGGAATACCTATCTCTATGAGGTCGGCACCGTTTTTTACCATTTCCAATATAGTGGCTTTTGTAGTGGCCACATCAGGGTCGCCACAGGTGATAAACGGAATAAATGCTTTTTTATTTTTGAATGCTTCATGTATCTTATTCATATAGGTCTTCTCCTTTATATCTTGCAATGGCTGCACAATCTTTGTCACCTCTTCCGGAGATGGTTATTACGATGATTTTGTCCTTGCCCATAGTAGGTGCTATTTTCTTTGCATAGGCTACTGCGTGAGCGGATTCGATGGCCGGGATAATGCCCTCCGTTCTTGAGAGATACTCAAATGCCTCTACGGCTTCATCGTCAGTTACAGGTACATAGCTTGCTCTCTTTATGTCGTTTAAGTAAGCGTGCTCAGGTCCTACTCCCGGATAGTCAAGTCCTGCGGAAATAGAATAAACAGGGGCAATCTGGCCGTATTCATCCTGACAGAAGTATGACTTCATACCGTGGAATATACCGAGGCTGCCTGTATTGATAGTGGCTGCGGTTTCAAAGGTGTGTATACCCTTTCCTGCGGCTTCACAGCCGATAAGAGCCACTTCCTTGTCCTCTATAAAGTTGTAGAAACTTCCGATAGCATTTGAGCCTCCGCCTACACAGGCAAGCACTGCATCAGGAAGTCTGCCTTCTTTTTCCAAAATCTGCTCTTTTATTTCCTTTGATATGACAGCCTGAAAATCTCTTACTATTGTAGGGAAAGGATGAGGTCCCATTACGGAGCCGAGGCAGTAATGTGTATCGTCAATTCTGCTTGTCCACTCCCTCATAGCCTCTGAAACGGCATCTTTCAGAGTCTTTGTACCATTTGTTACAGGGATAACGGTTGCACCTAAAAGTCTCATCTTGTATACATTAAGTGCCTGACGAATTGTGTCTTCTTCACCCATGAACACTACACATTCCATGCCCATAAGAGCCGCTGCTGTAGCGGTTGCCACACCGTGTTGTCCGGCACCTGTCTCTGCGATAAGTCTCCTCTTGCCCATTTTTTTTGCAAGCAGTGCCTGACCGAGTACATTGTTTATCTTATGTGCGCCTGTATGTGTGAGGTCTTCACGCTTGAGATAAATTTTTGCACCTCCAAGGTCCTCAGTCATTTTCTTTGCAAAGTAAAGCTTTGAAGGCCTGCCTGCATAGTCATTCAAAAGGTAATTCAGTTCCTTATTGAATTCAGGATCGTTTTTATAATGATTGTACGCATTTTCAAGCTCTATTACCGCATTCATCAGGGTCTCAGGTATGTACTGACCGCCGTGAATTCCAAATCTTCCCTTAGTTTCTTTCATTTTCTACCTCTCTCACTAATTTTACAAATTTTCTCATTTTATCTGCATCTTTTTTACCGTCTGTTTCTATTCCGGAGCTTACATCCACACCGAAAGGGTGCAGTGCAGTTATCTTTTCATATATATTTTCGGGAGAAAGTCCGCCGGCTAAAAAGTAATCGTCTTTAAAATCCTTTAATATCGACTCATCCAATGTTTTGCCGTCACCTGCACCTGCATCAAACAGGATAAAGTCACTTCCTTCTTTATATAAGTTATTTATATCGGATTTTGACTTTATTCTGAAGGCTTTTATAACAGGTGTATTTACATAGTTTTTCAGCTTACTTATATATTCCCTGTCTTCATCTCCATGCAGTTGGATGAGGTCGATGATATCATTTCTTACCAAATAGATGATATTTTCAATGCTCTCATTTACAAATACACCGACAGCCTTCACCCTTTTATCCAGTCTTTTCTTTAATGCTTTTGCCATATCATAGGATATAAATCTTTTACTCTTTTTGGCAAATACAAATCCTATATAGTCAGGCAATAATTCATTGACTACATCTATATCTTCATATCTTTGTATGCCGCATAATTTAATCTTTGTCATGCTTACCCTTTAACCAATCCAATGTGGCTTTTTTATCTGTTGAACGCATAAGTATTTCACCGACAAGGGCTGCATCCGCTCCCATATCTTTTATGTTTTTGATATCCTCAGGGGAACTTACACCACTTTCCGATACAAATAATATATCTTTCGGTACAAGGTCGCGCAATCTTTTGCTGTTGCTTGTGTCTACGGAAAAATCTTTCAGATTTCTGTTGTTTACTCCGATAATTCGTGCATTTATTTCTTTTGCCATCTCTATTTCAGCTTCATTATGACATTCCACCAGAGCGGAAAGTCCAAGCTCATCACAGATTTCTTTATAGTATTTCAGCTCTGGAACTGAGAGTATGGAACATATAAGCAGTACACATGATGCGCCCATTGCCTTGGCTTCATATATCATATATTCGTCAACAGTGAAATCTTTTCTAAGAAGCGGAATTTCGGTAATCTTTGCTATTTCCCTTAGATATTCATCACTTCCCAAAAACCACTTAGGCTCTGTAAGTACGGATATACAGTCGGCACCGGCCCTTTCGTATTCCTTTGCAATTCTTTGATAGGGGAAATTCTCCGCAATAATACCTTTTGAAGGTGAAGCCTTCTTGCACTCACATATAAAGGAAAGCTCAGTTTTTCTTAACGCGGTTTCAAAGGAAAATCTGTCGGATATTATCTTATCGGCTTCAAGTCTTACCTTTTGCAAAGGTATTTTTTTCTTTTTTTCTTCTATTCTTTCTCTTGTATAATTTGCTATTATATCTAAAATTGTACTACTCATTGCTCACCTTGATAAAGTCTTCCAATACCTTTAATGCTTTTTTGCTGTCAATAAGTCTTGCTGCAAGGTTTATTCCTTCCTGCATACTTTTTGCTTTTTCGCCGATATAGAGTGCCGCACCCGCATTTAAAAGTACGGCATCTCTTTTGGCACCTTTTTCACCGTTTAATATAGAGAGTGTGATGGCGGCATTTTCTTTCGGGTCGCCACCTGCCAAGTCCTCTTTTTACAACGGGAAAGGCCGAAAGTCCTCAGGTTTTTATCTCATATGTATGCAGTGAGCCGTCCTTTATCTCACATACTTTTGTAGGTGCTGAGAGTGAGATTTCATCAAGTTTATCCATGCCGTAGACTACCATACCTTTTTACACCAAGCTCCATGAGAACCTTTGCAAGCGGCTCTATCAGGTATTCATCATATACTCCTAAAAAGCTGGCGTTTTTGGATGTGCAGGGTTTGTCAATGGTCCCCAGAATATTAAAAACCGTTCTGAATCCAAGTTCCTTTCTGATAGCACCGACATATTTCATTGATGTGTGATATTTTTGTGCAAAGAAAAAGCAAATGCCCACTTTTTCAAGAAGTTTTCTGCACTTAGCAGGGTCTTCGTCAATATTTACACCTAAGGCTTCAAGGCAGTCTGCCGTACCGCATTTTGAAGATGCGGCTCTGTTGCCGTGCTTGCTGACTTTCATACCGCCTGCAGCGGCAACTATTGCAGATGTTGTGGAAATATTGAAGCTTCCCGCGTTGTCGCCGCCGGTTCCGACTATCTCAAAAAGGTCAAAGTCGGTGTCAACCGGTGTGGCATGTTCTCTCATTGCCTTGGCACAACCGGCAATCTCACCTGTGGTCTCCGCCTTGGCGCTCTTTGTAGACAGTGCTGCAAGAAATGCGGCGTTTTGAGTAGGTGTGGTCTCGCCGTTCATTATTTCATTCATCACGGTGTAAGCTTCGTCAAAGCTTAAATCTTCTTTATTTACAATCTTTATAATAGCTTCCTTAATCATAATTTTTCTCCTATAAAGTTTCTAAGCATCTCTTTACCATAGGTTGTCATAATGGATTCCGGATGGAACTGCACACCGTATATCGGAAATGAGATATGTTTTACAGCCATTACCTCACCGTCATCCGTTTTTGCGACTACCTTGAGAGTATCGGGGAGTGTACTTTCAAGAGCGGCAAGAGAGTGATACCTTGCAACCTTGCTTGTAGCAGGGATATCTTTAAATATAGGGCAGTCTGTATCAAAGTGAGTAGTGGAATCTTTTCCGTGCATAAGCTCCTTGGCATAGGTGACTGTTGCGCCGAAAGCCATACATATGGCCTGATGTCCTAGACATACTCCAAGTATCGGAATACTTTGTCCGAGTTTTTTTACCACATCTATAATGACTCCGGCATCTTCAGGTCTGCCGGGACCGGGAGAAATAATGATTTTTTCAGGTGAAAGAGCTTTTATATCATCTACGCTCATCTCATCATTTCTTATAACTTTTATATCAGGATTTATTTCTCCTACCATTTGAAAGAGGTTATAGGAAAAACTGTCATAATTATCAATCAATAGAATCATTTGTTCATCTCCTGTGCTTTTTTCAGGGCGTCCACTACGGCTCCCGCCTTATTGATACTCTCCATATATTCCTTGTCAGGATCCGAGTCAGCCACAATGCCGGCTCCGCTTCTTATAAATACTTTGCCGTTTTTCTTATAGGCAAGTCTTATGGCGATGCAGGTATCCATATTTCCGGTAAAGTCGATATAACCTATCGCACCTCCGTATATACCTCTTTTGTTGTTTTCAAGTTCTTCTATAAGCTGACAGGCACGAATCTTTGGAGCACCTGAGAGAGTGCCTGCAGGAAGTACGGCCTCAAGAGCGTTGAGCGCATCGTATTCAGGTCTTATCTCGCCGCGAACGGTGGAACCTATATGCATTACGTGAGAGTATCTCTCAATAGAGTGGAATTTTTCCACAACCACGCTACCGAATTTGCTTATCTTTCCAAGATCGTTTCTGCCAAGGTCTACAAGCATGTTGTGTTCCGCAAGTTCCTTTTCATCAGCCAAAAGTTCGGCTTCAAGTTCCTTATCCTCTTTTTCACTTTTTCCTCTCGGTCTTGTGCCTGCAAGAGGGAAGGTATGCAATATACCGTCTTCAAGTTTTACCAAAGTTTCAGGCGATGCACCTGCCACTTCCACATCGGTTCCTGAAAAGTAGAACATATATGGGGAAGGATTGACGGTTCTAAGCACTCTGTAAGTATCAAAGAGGCTTCCTTCAAAGTTTGCCTGCAGTCTGTTTGAAAGTACTATTTGGAAAATATCGCCCTCCTTGATATGATGTTTTGCCTTACCGATCATATTTGAAAACTCGTCCTTTGAAAATAGCGGTGTTACTTCACCGAGCAACTTTCCGCCTTCAAAGGACTTTTTGCCGGTATGTAAAAGTTCTTTGATTGAATTGAGTCTTTTTAATGCTTTCTCATATTCGACATTTAAGTCTTTATCAAGTTCGATATTTGTTATAAGGATTATCTTTTGCTTGACATTGTCAAATGCGATAACGTCATTAAACAGCATCAGGTCTATATCTTTAAAGCCTTCGCCATCGTCAATATTCATTTTTGTACTCGGCTCTTTGTAGTTTATAAAGTCAAATGAAAAGTATCCTACCAGACCGCCTGTAAAAGGTGGGAGAGAAGATATTCTCGGACTTTTGTATTTTTTCAGTAGTTCTCTGAGATAGTTTGTCGGGTCGCTGCATTCGAACTCTTTTTCGTCCACATTCATCTTACCGTCAATGCAGCTGATTGAGAGTTCGGGTTCAAATCCCAAGAAGGTGTATCTGCCCCAGTTTTCATTGGCCTTGGCGGATTCAAGTAAGTAAGCATGAGTGGAAGCCGCTTTTAAAATTCTCATAGCTTCAATCGGTGTGATAAAATCTGATAAGATTTCTATGCTTACCGGTGCCAGTGTGTATTCTTTATTTTCTTTAAGTTTTTTTAGGTTGGCTAACATATATTCTCCTTACAATGTCTTTCCTTCAAGTACAACTCTTTTTTTGATGTCCTGCATTAAATGGTCAAATTGGTCAAGGTCAAGTGACTGTGCTCCGTCACAAAGAGCTTTTGCCGGATTGTTGTGTACCTCCACCATAATGCCGTCTGCACCTACGGCAAGTGCGGCCTTTGCAAGAGGCGGTACAAGTGATCTGATACCTACCGCGTGGCTTGGGTCTACCAGTATCGGAAGATGTGTCTTTTCTTTTAGCAGTGCGACAGCTCCAAGGTCAAGTGTGTTTCTTGTAGCGGTTTCAAAGGTTCTAATGCCTCTTTCACATAGGATTACGTTTTCGTTTCCGGATGCCATTATATATTCGGCACTCATCAGGAATTCTTCTATAGTATTGCAAAGTCCTCTCTTTAGAAGTATAGGTTTTTTCAATTTGCCGACTTCTTTTAACAGGTCGAAGTTTTGCATATTTCTGGCTCCGATTTGTATGATATCTACATTTTTAAAAAGAGGTATCTGTGTCTGATTCATTACTTCGGAGATAATCGGAATATTTACGGCTTCTTTGGCAGATTCAAGGTAGTCAAGTCCTTCTTTGCCAAGACCTTGGAATGCATATGGTGAGGTTCTCGGTTTAAATGCACCTCCTCGAAGGATTACGGCGCCGCTTTTTTTCACGCTGTCCGCCACCATTGTGATCTGCTCTCTTGTCTCTACACTGCAAGGCCCTGCAATAACTGTGAATGTGCCGCTGCCTATATTCACATCGCCTACTTTTACGATTGTATCGTCAGGGTGAACTGTTCTTCCGGCGGCTTTATATGTCTCTGTTACTCTTTTGCCGTAGTCCACTATCGGATGGGTGGCTACTATTGCGTCCATATCTATCTTTGCGGTGTTGCCTATAAGGCAGACTGCCGTATGCTCCGTGCCCGGAGCGTATATTGTATCAAATCCTATATTTTCAAATTCTTGTCTGAAGTTTTTTATTGCCTCTTCGCTGACGCCGGCTTTTAAAATAAATACCATATGTCCTCCTAATAATATGTGCGTGCTCCCGCAATCCTTGCAGGCATTCGTACTCCGCACATTTTCCTAGCGGAAAATGGCTACGTACTCATGTCTGTACGGATATCAAAGCTGCAAGCCCTCTTACAAGCAAGCTTGGTGGTGCTTTGTAGAGTTGCGTGATACTACGGATTGCTCCGCACTGCGTGCTCCCGCAATCCTTGCAGGCATTCGTACTGTGCGCATTTTCCTGGCGGAAAATGGCTGTACTCATGTCTGTACGGATATCAAAGCTGCAAGCCCTCTTACAAGCAAGCTTGGTGGTGCTTTGTAGAGTTGCGTGATACTACGGATTGCTCCGCACTGCGTGCTCTCGCAATCCTACAGGCATTCGTACTGTGCGCATTTTCCTGGCGGAAAATGGCTACGTACTCATGTCTGTACGAGTCTCAAGGACTTACCCCCTCTTACAACAAGTTGAAGAGTGGGTAATCCTTTGAGACTCTAGTATCACGCATAAAAGTCCTTGTTAAGTAAAACCTTAGCGGTTTTACTTAACAAGGACGAAATTTCAACAAAAAAATCGCGGTGCCACCTTGATTCACAGTATGACCTGTGCACTTTAAGATACCTACATATCCCTTGCAACTAACGTATGCGAACGTCGTAGAATACTCTGCTTACGCATTTGACTACGCCCTCCATGGTCCATTTGTCAGACTGTTTCTTATCCGGCTCTCAGCCACCCGGACTCTCTGTGAAGTCATAACCGACTTTATCTCCATATCAACGGTTTACATGATTTCACGATTGTAATATAAAATTATGTGACTGTCAACAAAAATAATCATTACAGTTCAGTCGTTTTTTGAGGTGCAAAAATGTCACCTCAAAAATAAAAAAGGTTCAGGCGTTAGAAGTTATATGCCATATATGTTTACGGAACAAGGAATTATGATGTTTTCCGCTTTTATGGTCATTTACATAAAAGCCTTATAAATGATATAATGCTACCTAAGATTGTGCTTGGCGGTCTTAGTATTGCAGGCAAATTATTAAAGCATCACAAAGAAAGGAGAATGATGGCTTTTTTTGAAAAACTGGAGAGGAAATTTGGAAGATACGCAATCAGAAATCTGATGATGTATCTGACTGCACTGTATGCTGTAGGTTTTGTGATATCCTTAGTGAATATACAGATATATTATGAATATATGTCTCTTGATGTGGAAAGGATACTTTCAGGACAGGTTTGGAGGCTTATCACATGGATTATGTATGCACCGAAGCAGAATGTACTGTTTGCGGCAATAATGCTTGTACTGTATTACAGCCTCGGAACGAATCTTGAGAGAGTTTGGGGCAGTTTCAGATTTAACGTGTATATGTTCATGGGGTATATATTCCTTATAATAGGAGCATTTATCTTATATGCGGTATACGGTGAAGCGGCAAGCGTATTTTTACTTACACCCGACAGCCTGAATATGTCCATATTTTTTTGGCATTTGCACTTACATACCCCGATATGACATTTTATCTGTATTTTTGTACTGCCTATAAAAAGCGAAATATTTGGCGTTTGTATATTTGCTTATTGAAGTTTATAGTTTTATAATAGGAGGCGTCATAACAAAGGTATCTATAGGGCTTAGCTTGTTAAACTTTGTTATATTCTATCTGATGACAAGAAATTGGAACAGGATATCACCGAAGAATGTAGTCAGACAGGCAAAGTTTAAAAAGGCGGTAAAGATGAGACCGGCAGGTGAACCTATACACAGATGCGCAGTATGTGGAAGAACCGAAAAAGATGACGATACACTTGAGTTTAGATATTGCTCAAAATGTAAAGGCAATCTTGAGTACTGTTCAGACCACTTGTATACACATACTCATGTGGAATAAATTAGATACCTTGTGATGATATAACATTTTATAAATGTATCTTGATACATTTATGGATGAGTGGTAGTATTTTAGCTTGTAGAAAGATAAAGAGGAAAAGGAAAATGAAGAGAACAAAAATTATATGTACTATGGGTCCGAATACAAACGACAAAAAGCTTATGAAAGATATGGCAATCGCAGGAATGGACGTTGCCAGATTCAACTTTTCACATGGTGATTATGAAGAGCATTTGGGCAGATTGAATATATTAAGAGAAGTGAGAGAAGAAACCGGAAAAGAGGTGGCTGCACTTCTTGATACAAAGGGACCTGAGATAAGAACAGGTTTACTTGAGGGCGGAAACAAGGTTACTCTTGTTGCCGGAAATGAATATACACTCACAATAAATGAGTGTGTAGGAAATGACAAAAAAGGCTTTATCAACTACAGCGGACTTAACGAAGATGTAAAGGCAGGCGATAAAATACTTATAGATGACGGTCTTATCGCACTTGAAGTTATAAATGTGGACGGACCTGATATCCATACCAAAGTTTTAAACGGCGGTGAACTTGGAGAAAAGAAGGGTGTTAATGTACCGGGAGTTTCAATAAAGCTTCCTGCACTTACACAAAAAGATATAGAGGATATAAAGTTTGCCTGTGACAACGGATTTGAGTTTATAGCGGCATCTTTTATCAGAAACGGTGATGCAGTTCGTCAGATTAAAGAAATTCTTGCAGAAAAGCATGCAAACATCCAGGTTATCTCAAAGATTGAAAACCAAGAGGGTATCGACAATATGGACGATATCATTGAAGCAAGTGACGGTATCATGGTAGCAAGAGGAGATATGGGTGTTGAGATAGACGCCGCAAGACTTCCTTTCATTCAAAAGAAACTTATCGAGAAGTGTTCAGTGGCAGGAAAGCCTGTAATCACAGCTACACAGATGCTTGATTCCATGATAAGAAACCCTAGACCTACAAGAGCCGAGGTTTCAGATGTGGCAAATGCTATCTATGACGGCACAGATGCCATAATGCTTTCAGGAGAGTCCGCAATGGGTAAGTATCCGCTTGAGGCACTTAAGATGATGGTTAAGATTGCAAAGGAGACGGAGATACATCTTGATCATACACAGTACAGAAACAGAAAAGTGAACAGGATGGATAAGAAGAATATTTCAAATCAGGTAGGATTTGCGGCAGTTTCTACAGCAGACCAGCTTGAGGCGAAGGCAATTATCGCACCTTCCATCAGCGGATTTACTACAAGAATGCTTTCAAAGTGGAGATCAACTATTCCGGTTTACGGAATGAGCCCAAGCATCACAACAATTCGTCAGATGCAGCTTTTATACGGAGTGGTACCTGTATTTGCAAAGAGAGCCGATACTACAGATGTACTTATAGAGTCATCTATAGATATTCTTAAGAAAGAAAAATATCTTAAGTCGGGAGATTTGGTAGTCGTTACTGCAGGTATTATACCTAAGAAGGCTGACAGAGGACCGGCAAGATACACCAATACAATGCAGGTTGAGACTGTAAAATAGTTTTGTCATATAGGCTTTAAAAACTATATTTTTTAGCAAAGGTCTCATATTTTTGTACAAAAACAGACTAAGATATGATAAAATATATATAATGAACGGTCGAAAGACCCAATCCATAAAGTCACAAAGGTGTTTGCATCTGAGTGACTTTATTGAGATTAAAAAGGAGAAACATATGAAAAATCCAATAGTAACATTGACAATGTCGGATGACTCGGTAATCAAAATCGAGCTCTACCCTGAAGTGGCACCTAACACTGTAAGAAACTTCATAAGTCTTATCAATCATAAGTTTTATGACGGACTTACTTTCCACAGAGTAATAAACGGATTTATGATACAGGGCGGATGTCCGCAGGGAAACGGTATGGGCGGTCCTGATTATCAAATCAAGGGTGAGTTCAGTCAGAACGGATTCCAAAACGACCTTGCACATACAAGAGGAGTTATCTCAATGGCAAGAGCTATGAGCCCTAACTCAGCAGGTTCACAGTTTTTTATCATGCATCAGGATGCACCTCATCTTAACGGAGCATATGCTGCATTCGGTTCTGTAATAGAGGGAATGGACGTTGTAGATAAAATAGCATCGGTTGATACGGACTACAATGACAGACTAATACCGAGCAGAAGATAAAATCAATGACGGTTGAGACATTCGGCGAAGAGTATGCAGAGCCTGAAAAGTGTTAATATCTGTGGAAGGCACTGTGATATAGTGATTTCAGATGAGAATGTGGCTCTTTGGGAGGCGTTTAACTCCCATAGAGCCACAGTTGCTATACTTGGCAAAGAGTATATAGATATAGCGGTTTCAAAGTATGCGGTGTATGACTTTTTTGATATAGACGAAAAGTATTTGGAGAAAGTGGCTTGCAGATATTTGCATATACCTGTATGTATAGGAAAAGTTGATGATATAAAAATTCGTGAGCTTTGTACGGACGACTTTTATAGTTTATCAAAGTTTTGTGAGTTTCCGTTTAAAAATATAGAGTGCTTGCGGGAGTATATAGATTTTCACTATGATTTTTACGGATACGGACTGTATGTGTTTGAGAATAAGAAAGAAGTGATGGGACTGGCAGGATTTTACAATGAAGACAACAGATGTTTTCTTTCATATATAACAGATAAAAAGTATCGAAGAAGAGGCTATACATTCAAAGTTTGTAAGTATTTACTGAAATATATTGAGAAAACATATGGAGTAAGGGATGTGTATACAAGAATAGATATTTCCAATACGGCATCTATAAAATTAGCCGATAAATTGGGAGTAAATACAATAAATTGACTGTAAAAGTATTTTTTGCGCCATAGGGTTAGAAAAACCTAACTGTTGTTTTTATACAGTTTTTAATGTATAATTTTAGATACAAAATTTTGGGCACTGAAAAGAACAGGGGTTAGTAGATGAAGGTAAAGGCATTTGCAAAGATAAATTTATGCTTGGATGTATTATCAAGAAGAGCTGACGGATACCATGATGTAGAAATGGTTATGACAAATATTAATATTGCGGATGTACTCGAAATAAGAGAACTTGAAGAAAAGAAGATATCACTGATATGTAACAATAAGGATTTGGCAACGGATGAGACCAATCTTATATATAGGGCGATAGTACTGTTACAAAAGGAAACAAAAAAAGATTTCGGTGTAGAAGTAATACTTGAAAAGAACATTCCTATGGAAGCCGGTATGGCAGGAGGAAGTGCGGATGCCGCGGCTACACTTAAGCTGTGAATGAGCTTTTTAATCTGGGTATTACTACCGAGAGGTTAATTGAACTTGGAGCAAGTCTGGGAGCGGATATCCCGTTTTGTATAATGGGCGGTACGGTACTTGCAAAGGGTATCGGAGAGAAATTGACACAGCTTAAGAAATTGCCGAAGCTTAAACTTTTGGTTGCAAAGCCTGCAGCAGGACTTTCGACAAAGCTTGTATACGAAAATTTGGATATTGAGACTCTTAATAAGACCGGATTTAAACATAAGGACGTAAAAGAGATGGTCTCGATTATTGAAAGCGACGATACGGATGACATAAAGACTGTAAAGATAGCCAAAGCGCTTGACAATATTTTGGAAGTACCGTCTTTGAAACTTTTACCCTTTATTGCACAGATAAAGCAGGTAATGTATGACAACAATTGTTTGGGAAGTTTGATGAGCGGCAGCGGAACCGCTATTTTCGGTATCTTTGATAATGACAGTGATATGCTTAGAACAAAAGACGTACTGGAAAAAGATGACAGAATAAATTATATAGAGACTACAACTACTGTTTAGATAGATGGAGGATAAAATGACAAATTTTTCACATGCAGATGTAGATGAATATATGCCGCTAAGAGATGTGGTTTTTAAAACTTTGAGGCAGGCAATACTCAGAGGAGAGTTGCAGCCGGGTGAGAGACTTATGGAGATAGCACTTGCAAAGAAGCTTGGAGTATCAAGAACTCCTATCAGGGAGGCTATAAGGATGCTTGAGCTTGAAGGTCTGGTGCTTATGATCCCAAGAAGGGGAGCAGAGGTGGCAGGTATCACGGAAAAGAGTCTAAGAGATACACTTGAGGTAAGAAGGGCACTTGAGGAACTTGCAATAGAGCTTTCATGCACAAAGATTACAGATGATGAGATAGAAGAATTGAAACAGGCTGAGGAAGAGTTTGTTAATTCTATAGAAAATAAAGATATTATTGATATTGCGCGTGCAGATGAGAAATTTCATGATATAATATTTACAAGCACAGGCAATGATAAGCTGGTACAGATGATCAATAATTTGCGTGAGCAGATGTACCGTTACAGACTTGAGTATGTCAAGGCGGAAGCGACAAGAAATCAGCTTATGGATGAGCATGAGATGATACTTAGAGCGTTGGAGAGTAGGGATAAGTCGGAAGCTAAGAGAATCATTGCCGAGCATATAAATAATCAGGAGGTCAATGTTTCCAGACAGATTAAGGAAGCACCTACAAGGTAATGAGGAGATTAGCAATAATATTCGGAGGTCAGTCCTCTGAGCATGAGATATCTGTAATATCCGCCACCAATGTGTCAAAGCAGGTGGATACGGATAAGTACGAGCTTATACTTATCGGTATTACAAAGGAAGGCAAATGGCTTAAGGTAGACAGTATAGCTTCAATGGAGGACGGCAGCTGGCTGAATTCAAACAGGCGCATATATTTTGCCCGATGCGACAAAAAAGTGTATAATGATAGAGACAGGGGGAGAGTATAAAGAAAATCCTGTAGATGTGGTTTTTCCTGTTCTACACGGACTGTACGGCGAAGACGGAACCATTCAAGGTCTGTTGGAGCTGGCAAAGATTCCTTATGTCGGATGTGGAGTACTTGCAAGTGCCATAGGCATGGACAAGCTTTACACAAAACTTGTGGTTGACAAGCTAGGCATAAGACAGGCGGCATATGAGGCGGTGCTTGACTATGAAGTCAAGGAGGATTTGGCAGGTAAGATAAGAATAATAGAAGACAGATTTGATTATCCTGTATTTATAAAGCCTTCCAATGCAGGTTCTTCAAAGGGAGTTTCAAAAGCTTCAAACACTGAAGAACTTAAAAACGGCATACTTGAAGCGCTAAAACACGACAGAAAGGTTCTTGTTGAGGAGACGATAGTAGGACATGAGGTGGAATGCGGAGTACTTGGAAGACCGGGAGATGTAGTGGCAAGCGGTGTAGGAGAGATAAAATCTGCCGCAACCTTTTATGATTACGATGCCAAGTATAAGCTTGATTCACTTACTTTGCTTGATTCAAAACTTCCTGACGGCGTGAGAGAGAATCTTCCTGAGTGTGCAAAAAAGATTTTTACGGCTTTAGACGGTTTCGGACTTTCACGAGTTGACTTCTTTGCAAAGGAAGACGGAGAGATTGTATTCAACGAGATAAATACCATGCCGGGATTTACGGCAATAAGTATGTATCCGATGTTATTTGAGGCTGCAGGTATTGACAAAAAATCTCTTGTTGATAAACTAATAGAATTAGCTTTTGAGAGAGGGTGATTTTTTGAATTTACCTATAGGAGTATTTGATTCCGGTGTAGGCGGACTGACGGTCGCCAAGGAAATTATAGCTCAGATGCCGAATGAAAGTATTGTATACTTCGGCGATACGGCCAGAGTTCCATACGGCTCCAAGTCCAAGGATACGATTATCAAGTATTCCGGCCAGATTGTTAAATTTTTACAGACGAAAAATGTAAAAGCCATTGTGATTGCGTGTAATACCGCCAGTGCTTTTGCGCTTGACATATTGAAGACAGAGATTGATATACCTATTATGGGTGTTATCCATGCAGGCGCCATAACCGCAGCCAAGACTACCAAGGTAGGTAGGATAGGTGTGGTAGGTACCAGCGGGACAATATCCAGCGGTATATACGAAAAGACTATTCATGAGATAAATAGCGAGCTTGAAGTAATACAAAAAGCCTGTCCGCTGCTGGTTCCGTTGGTGGAGGAGGGGCTTATCAATGACAGTGTTACAGATGAAATCATTTCCAGATATGTCAGCGATTTAAAAAGCAGACATATTGACAGTTTAGTATTGGGATGTACCCATTATCCTTTACTATATAATACATTCAGAAGGATTATGGGTGAGGGAGTTTCCCTTGTAAATCCTGCATACGAAACAGCAAAGGAATTGAAATCTTTGTTGACGTGTGAAAACTTATGTGCCGATAAAGGTGAGGTTTTCCATGAGTTTTATGTCAGTGACATGGCAGAAAGATTTAGTGATTTTGCATCTTCTATTATACCCGGTGTTGTGAAGAATACGGGTGTAATCAATATAGAAGAATTTTAAAAAACATTAGGCTTTGCAGAATGCGTACAAACAGATCGGCTAGATGAGAGTATACAAGACGCAGACAGGCATTCTTTGTTGAGCATAGTTATCAGTTTTTTATTTAAGGTTATTTTATATAGAATAGTGGGGAGATACATTTTTCTAGTAAACTATCATTCTTTTATTTTAAACTTGATATTTGCATAAACAACCGGTGGTAGCTTAGGGTTGGGTAGAGACCGCATTGCGGCTTCTGCTATAGTTTTAAGGTAGAAGATTATGAAAGAATTTGTAGATATTGAGATTAGCGGCGCTCATCTTAGATACGATGAGACAGATCCTATTGCCGTGAATATTTCAGGTAATCACTATGTTGATGGTGATACACATAAGATAACTTACGTGGAAGAAGCCCAAGGTTTTGATGAAATTATCCTTAATACAATAATAGTAAAGAAAAATAAGGTTGAAATTATCAAAGAGGGTGTGGTGAATTCCAAGATGGTATTTGCCAATAACAGTGGGTTTAAAGCAATATATGACACTCCCTTTGGCAGATTGAATATGGAGACGGAGACGAAGCTCCTTTTGATCGATATGAATGAAGATGAGATAAATGTCTATATTGAGTATTTGCTTTATATAGAGGGAGATCGTGCATCGAATTCAAAAATGAGAATTCATATAGTTGAAGCGGTTGACAGAGTTGATAATAAGGGTGGGTGACTGCCCTTATTCGGCATGCGGAGGAGTATGGATAAAAAATTTAAAATTTCATTTAATTCACCAATCATTTTAGGATTTGTGATTCTAAGTTTTATAGTATATGTGGCAGACAATCTGACAGGAGGGTTTTCCACAAGATTGTTGTTCAGTGTTTACAGGTCATCATTTATAGACCCGTTCACATACTTCAGATTTTTCGGACATGTACTCGGTCATGCAAACTTGGATCATTTCCTCGGGAATATAATGTTGATACTTGTAATAGGACCTATGCTTGAAGAAAAGTACGGTTCTGCTAATATACTTTTTGTAATACTTGCCACGGCACTTGTGACAGGTTTGGTTCATTTCTTTGTATTCCCGCATGTGTATTTGCTTGGTGCAAGCGGCGTGGTATTCGCCTTTATTTTGCTCTCATCCTTTGCAGGATTTAGAGAAGGCAGGATTCCTTTCACATTTATTGTGGTCGCTCTTTTATATATAGGGCAGCAGGTATATCAGGGAGTCTTTGTACAGGATAATATCTCAAACCTTACTCATATTCTCGGAGGTATAGTAGGTGCCATACTTGGATATATTATGAATAAGGGGAAGATGAACAGGTACTAAGGATTTTATGGAGAGAGAAATAATATGTAATATTTCTGTTTTGGAATATGTGTTATTTTGTATAGAAGGTGTTGCAAAAAGGCTGGGAAAAGATGGAAGAGAGGTATATCGGATATTGACAGAGGACAGCGATATATTAAACAGTTATATAGTACCGTCATATGATGTATTACATACACAGGGTAAGGACTATATTATTGAAGATATTTTGGATGTGATGAAGAAAAGAGGTTTGACGGTATGAGATTATATCATGGTTCATATCTGGAAATTAAATCACCGGATTTATTACATTCGAGAAAAAATGTTGATTTCGGATTGGGATTTTACACAACACCATTGTATGAACAGGCCGTAAATTGGGCAAGAAAGTTTAAGAGAAATGGAGGCAGTGGGATAATCTCATATTATAGATTTGATGAAAAAGCACTTCATAAATTAAAAGTATTAAATTTTGATACATATTCAGATGAATGGTTGGACTTTATTTTAAATTGTAGAGAGGGCAAGGATGTATCAGATTATGATTTGGTAATAGGTGGTGTTGCTAATGATAAAGTATTTAACACTATTGAATTATTCTTTGACGGGCTGATTGACAAGAAAGAGGCTATAGGTCGATTAAAATATGAAAAGCCTAATCTACAGATATGATTCAGAACACAAAAAGCGTTGGATTACACTTTATTATATGAGGGAAGTGAGACTATATGAATGCAAATCCTGTGTTATTACAAAAGAAATATGCACGTATTATAGAAAAATTTGCACGAAAAAAAAATATTTCAATTGATGAATCTTTAGATTTTTTTTATCACTCATTTACATATGAATTGATGAGTAAAGGGATTTCCGATATGCATTGTATGAGTGATGAATATTTGATTGAGGACTTGGAGAGAGAATATAGTGGTGAGTATGTAAACAGGAAAGCTATATGAAATATACTCAACAGATGATGAGAGCTTTAGCGTAGGATATCTGATATACCAAAATGACGATATCTGTATATTTAAAGCTTTTAATGATCAGGGATAATTGTTTAAAATGGAGATATCACAAAAATTCGGTTCTTTGTCAAGTGTTGGGGTGGGTTGATTTTTCAGCCCACTTTTTATATTTGAAATTTTTTGGTTCTTTGTCAAGTGTTGGGGTGGGTTGATTTTTTCAGCCCACTTTTTATATTTGAAATTTTTTGAACTCACCATTTTGCCGGGCAGTATATATTTAAAGTCTGATAAATATTTTTTTGCACAACAAAAAGACCTCGTCCCCAGTCATTTTTTTTTAAGCTGTTGCCATTAAAATTCTATTCCTAAAATATGTAAAGTTACGTACACCATAAGATATTCTTTTTAAGTACCTTTTATCTTGTTATTAAACCCTTCTGTAGGTCTCATTTGATATATGTCGATACTTAAGTGAATTTAAGATGTATTTGTAATTATTTCTAAATGCTGTGATTGCCGCATTAAACTCTTTTTATACTGGAACTTTCCACCTCAAGCAGCCATTCGCGAAGTAGCACTCGTTGCTTTGAGTATGACTTTTTCATCAAGTAGCTTAATAAACAACTCTTTTTATGAAGTGTGCTTTCCTTAAGTCTTCTGAATACTCTAACATTAGATTAAGTGCCGCCTTATTTTTCTTCAGACAGATTTGATTTTTCTCGCCGTAATGATGTGTTTGCTTCGCTTATAGTACCTTCTAAGAGTCTTTGACATGCTCTTTTGTACATTCTTTCTTACATTCTCCAGAGCCCAATATACCTGCCTTTATAAAGTGGTACCTGTCAACAACTATCTTAGCATTTGGAAAGTATGTTTTTAGCCATATCTATGAAAGTCTTATTCATATCACATGAGAAATATTTTACATTCATGCGTTTTTGACTTATCAAGAGACTTAAAGTATTCAACCAAACATGCACTCTTTTCTTGAGTAGAGTATATCAAGCACTTTGTGTTTTATAGGATCCACAACAATAGTTTGATACTTTTTCGGTTCCGGCATTCCCTTTAAACTCGTCTATTGATATAGCTTCTCCAATTCTATCAGATGAATTGTTGAGTGTACCAAGTATCTTATATACAGTATGTGTAGAGACATTAGCTTTGTCGGATGCCTCCTTAATAGTTATTACATTATGGAAAGAATGAGCAATGAACTTGGTCAGCCTTTTGAGTTCTATGCATATACTTTGAAACGAAATCATATGATTCGTAAAAAGTGTTTGCCACAGTTAGGACAATGATAACGTCTCTTTTAAGGTGTAGTGTACAAGATTTACCTTGAAAGGGTATATCTTTAATCTTTTGGATTCTGTAATCATGTACCTTAGCGGTTTGGTTACTGCATCGCGGGCATTTATGAGGTTTAGGGTCAGTAGTAATAAAAAACGAAATATCATCGTCTTTTACACAATTAACATTGACATTTACATCATAAATACATAAAAATCTTATTTAGGTCGTTCATATGGACACCTCCTCCAAGTATAGTTTTTTTGTGTTGAACTGGGGACTTGGAGGCTTTTTTTATTATAATAAAAAAATGTCGAGATTGGTAATACCCAACCCCAACATTAATTATACAGCCAAAAATTCTTATATTTTGTGATATCTCCATTTATATTATTTGGAATTTCGTTAATTGGAAAAAGTTTAAGCAGGCATTTTTAATGGACAGCTAATATAGTAAAATAAAATTATCAAAGAAAAGAGAAGAGGAGGAGATATGCTTGAGGCTTTGTGGGCAAAGAAAGAAGAAAAAGACGGATTGATGTATTGGTTACCTCTCACGGTTCATTTAGAAGATACCGGAAGAATTATGGGACTTTTGTGGGAACATTGGCTGAGTGAGGGACAAAAGAGAACTGTTGCAGATGATACGGATCTTGGAAAGCAGATCGCAATATTTATAGGTGCAATTCATGATATCGGTAAAGCAAGTCCGGCTTTTCAGCTAAAGAAAGGATTTGCAAATTCTAAGGACTTAGATAAGGAGTTGATAGAAAAACTTGTAAAGGCAGGGTTTATAGGTATTGACTCACCGGATTTGCTCTCATCACCTGAAAAAACACCGCATGGACTTGCAGGAGAGATAATACTAAGTGTATTAAGCGACAGATTTAAAAAGGAAAATGACATAGGTTCTATTGTAGGCGGACATCATGGCAGACCTATAGATAATAAAAGCATGATTTCTGACACACTTAGTTCATTTAAGAAAAATCTGTTCCAAAGTGAAAATGAGGACAGTGATATATATAAAAAATGGTTATCGGTGCATACAGAAATTCTAAACAATGCATTAAAAAGCAGCGGGTTTAAAAGATGTGAGGACATACCGATACTCTCACAGCCTGCACAGGCAATGCTTCTCGGACTTTTGACCATGGCGGATTGGATCGCCAGTAATACATACTTCTTCCCACTAATTGGAATTTTTGATGATAACGATATTGATATGGATAAGAGATGTGAGCATGGTTTTACAAAATGGAGATATTCAAATCAAAGTGATATGTGGTTGCCGGAAATATATGTTGATTGTAAGGGCTTGTTTAAGGAGAGATTCGGTTTTGAACCAAGAGATGTGCAATCAATATTTGCACAGACAATCAGCGATGCTAAAAATCCGGGGCTTGTAATACTTGAAGCTCCTATGGGACTTGGGAAAACAGAAGCGGCACTTGTAGGGGCTGAAGAACTTGCTGTAAAGTCGGGTAGAAGCGGACTGTTTTTCGGATTACCGACACAGGCGACATCTAATGGTATATTTCCAAGAATAATCAGTTGGTTAAAAAAGCAGAGTGTGGAATTAGGTGAGAAAAGAGGGTTAAGACTGGTACATGGCAAGGCTTTTTTAAATGAAGTATACAATAATCTTATGAGTGCTTCAAATATAGACGTTGACGGAGATAATGAAGGCAGAGAAGGCTTTGTAGTAAATCAGTGGTTTTGTGGTAAGAAGACGGCCATAATGGATGATTTTGTAGTAGGTACTGTAGATCAGCTTTTGATGATGGCACTGAGGCAAAAGCATTTGGCACTAAGGCATCTTGGTCTCAGTAAAAAGGTTGTAGTAATAGATGAGGTACATGCTTATGATGCATATATGGATCAATACTTGAATATGGCACTTGAATGGCTTGGAGCTTACAATGTACCGGTAATACTGTTGTCTGCAACATTACCGAAGAAAAGTAGAGTGGATTTTATAAAACATTATTTGACGGGCAAGGGAGTTAAGCTAAGCAAAGAGGATATGAGCAGTCTGATGTTAGAAGATTACCCTTTAATCACGTACACTGATAATTATAAAGCATTAAATGTAAAAGACTTTGCACCGATAGAAGATAAGAGCATTGAGATAAAATATACGGATACCGAGAATTTGCCTAAGCTACTGGATTCCTTGCTTGATGGGGGAGGTAATGCCGGTGTTATTGTAAATACAGTGAAGAAAGCACAGGATATTGCCAAAGAACTGTCAGAAAAGTTTGGTGATGAAAATGTTATGTTACTTCATTCTTCGTTTATAGCTACGGACAGAGTGAAAAATGAAGAGAAGTTGATGAAATATCTTGGTAAAGACGGAGATAGACCAAAGAATCTGATTGTAGTAGGAACACAGGTTATAGAGCAGTCTTTAGACATTGATTTTGATGTAATGATAAGTGATATTGCACCGGTAGACTTATTGATACAGAGAATGGGAAGACTCCATAGACATACAAGAGATAATAGACCGAAGAAGCATGAAAAAAACCTGTACTGTATGTTTTAGGTAATGACAAGAACTTAGAATTTGAAAGCGGCTCAAAGGCAGTATACGGAGGATATCTGTTAGCAAGAACCGGCTACTTTTTTTAGGTGACAGCATAAGACTTCCAAGTGATATATCAAGGCTGGTACAAGAAGTCTATGATGAGAATATAGAACCGGATCTACCTGATGAATTAAATGAGAAGTATAGTGAATATAAGGCAGAATATAAGACTTTGGTTAACAGTAAAGAAAGCAGAGCCGGAACTTATAGATTAAGTAGCCCCGTATTAAAAAAACGCATATCTAAGGAACCGAATCTTATAGGATGGCTTAATAATCAATCAAGGAATTCCGGCGAGGAAGAGGGTAACTCACAAGTTAGAGATACACAGGATACAATAGAAGTAATTGCATTAAAGAAGATTAAAGACGGTTATACTACATTTGATAGTAGTGAGGATATGTCAAACAGTATTGAAGATACAAAAACAGCAAAAAAACTTGCAAGTTGTACAATAAAACTTCCAAACAGGCTCTCAAAGACCTATAATATAGACAAGACTATACGAGAGTTAGAAGATTTTTACATAAACAATTTGCAAAAATGGGATAATTCAGCATGGTTAAAGGGAACTTTATGTGCAATGTTTGATGAGAATAACGAGTGCAGTATAAATGGAGTAAATATGGTATATGACGAAAAATATGGTTTGATATCAAAGGGGGAAAATGATGCAAAGGTATAATTTATTGGATGAAAAGTGGATTCAGATTGCAAGTAAAGATACTGTAGAAAAGGTTTCTATAAAAGAACTTTTTGCCGGTGCAGCTAAGTACAAAGAACTAGCCGGCGATATGAAGACGCAGGATTTTGCAGTAATGAGAGTTATGTTGGCAATCCTTCATACAGTATTTTCAAGGTTTGATTCAAACGGAGAATCATATGAGTTTTTTGAAGTGGATGAGGAGAGTTTTTTACAGACCGGAGAACTTGAAGAAAATGATTTGGAAGATTATGAAGATGCATTGTATCAGACTTGGATAGATATATGGAATGCAAAAGAATTTCCAAAAGTGGTGTATGAGTATTTGGAAAAATGGAGAGAAAGGTTTTTCCTATATGATGACAAATACCCTTTCTTTCAAGTGACAAAAGAGGTGATAGAAAAGGATGCCGCCGGTGGAGGAGAGTTTTACGGAAAAAACATAAATAGGCTTGTTTCGGAGAGTAATAATAAGCAGGCATATTTTTCTCCTAAAGATGAATCTTATAAGGAATATATTGCTGATGATGAATTGGCAAGATGGCTTATAACATTACAGGGATATATAGGTACATCTGACAAGAAAAAGGTTGGAACTGCAAAGACATATTCTAAGGGGTGGTTATATGATTTGGGAGGAGTATATCTTCAAGGAAATAATGTGTTTGAAACATTGATGTTAAATTTTGTAATTGCCCATAATGAAAACAATAATCTATTGAAAATGCAGAAACCATGTTGGGAAGCAGAGACAATGGAGAAAAATATAGAGTCGTATTTTCATAACAGAATTGACAATATTGCTTCACTCTATACTGCTTGGTGTAGAGAAATATTTATAGATCCGAATAGAACAAATGAGGATAAGTTTGTATGCTTTATAGCAAAGTTGCCTGAGATAGAACACTCAGATGCCTTTTTGGAGCCTATGACGGTCTGGAAATATAATGATACCGGTGAATATAAGGATAAATATAGACCAAGAAAGCATGATGTAAATAAGTCAATGTGGAGAAACTTCGGACTGTTAACAGGAGTGGGTGAGGGCACAAGAAAACCCGGAGTTATAGAATGGCTAAATAAACTTGGTGATATATCAGAGTCGGAAGAATTGGGATTTAACAAGGAAAATATTACATTATGTGCAGTATGTATGCTGGATGACGGCAATGCTACTTCATGGGCACCTATAGATGAGGTGGAAGATACTCTTAACCTTAAAGAAAGAGTTTTGGTAGACACCGGAGATAACGGCTGGATAATCAGAATAAATAAAACGATTACAGATACAAAAGCAATTATCGATAGAGCATTAAAAAAGTTCATATTTGAATTGTTAGAGATAAGGAATATGGAGAAGTCTGATGTATCAAAAATATGTGGAACAGTTTTATTTTAGAATAGATCTGTCATTTAGAAATTGGATTGAAAGCATTGATATTGATAATGACAAGGATGCAAAAAGAGATCGAATGGCGGAATATTTTTAAAAAAAAGCTATGAAAGAGTATGTGGATGAGTTGGTATCAAATGCCGGATTAAGAGATTATAAAGGTATAGAGACAAGTACCGGTGTAAAGAATATTGCAACGATATATAATTCATTTTTATATAAATTAAATCAAAATTAAGGAGGTTAGATGGAGAGTGTAAAAAGTGTTACCGGGAGAATTCTTAAAGAGCTGTACGCTATGCAGGAATACTCCACAGGAAAGGCTATACTTTCAAGGCTAAGGAATTCTATCGGAAGAGATTATGTCGATATGGCGGATATAATGCCTGTAGTTTTCGAGAGATTGCCTGAAAGCTTTCTTGGAAACAGTAAGAAGATGACTGATGAGGAAATTTGTATATTGAGCTGTTTACAGTTGTATGCAATACATCAACAGGGGGAAGATCTTTGCGTCAATACTGCTGAAGAAGGATACAGTAATGTAGGAACAAGTCTAAAGTCACTTAGAGTAGGTGATGATACTACAGCACCGGACAGAAGATTTAATGCAATGATTACGTCAACGGACTTGACGAATTGACAGTACATTTAAGGCATTTGATAAGGTTATTAAAGTCAAAGCAAAAGGGTGTAAGGATTGACTATGGCAGGCTTGCAGAAGATTTGTATTATATAAGAAAGAATAAAAACAAAGACAATATTATTTTAAATTGGGCAAGAGAATATTATAAGTTCAACAGTAAAGGAGAATCAAATGAACAGTAGATTATTTTTGGATATGCATATTATACAGACATTACCACCTTCAAATATCAATAGAGATGATACAGGAAGTCCCAAGACAGCTCTATATGGTGGGGTAAGAAGAGCAAGAGTGAGTTCACAGTCATGGAAGGCCGCCATGAGAAATTACTTCAAGGAAAGTGGTGAAGTGGCTAATGTAGGTGTAAGAACAAAAGATATAGTAAGCTATGTTGCCGGAAAGATTAGGAAAATAAACAGTACAATACTTGAAAAAGAAGCTATGGACAGAGCGGCAGAGGTGATAGAAAAAGCCGGAATAAAACTGAAAGATAATAAAGATAAGAGTGCAAAAGAAGCTAAGGCTCTGTTCTTCCTTGGAGAAAATCAGGCAAGAGATATTGCTAAAATAGCAGCAGAAGCACAAGAAGATGCAAAGGGCAAGTTGGTACTGGATAAAGATTTATTGCAAAAAGTTTTAAACGACAACGTTGCGATAGATATAGCATTATTTGGAAGAATGGTGGCGGATGACCCAAGTTTGAATGAAGATGCATCTTCACAGGTAGCTCATGCAATTTCAACACATGGAGTACAGACTGAGTTTGATTATTTTACTGCGGCAGATGACCTTTCACCTGAGGACAATGCCGGTGCAGGCATGATTGGAAATGTTGAATATAATTCATCAACATTATATAGATATGCAAATATTGCACTTCATGAATTTTTACATCAACTTAAGGACAAGGGTAGTATGGTAAATGCTACTAAGCTTTTTGTAGAAGCTTTCGCCAAGTCATTGCCTACAGGAAAGGTAAATACATTTGCCAATCAGACATTACCAAGTATATTAGTGATTAATTTGAGAGAAGATAGACCGGTAAGCCTTGTAAGTGCATTTGAATCACCTGTGAAATCAGAAGAAGGGTATGTTGCAGGTTCTATAAAAAGAATGTCGGATGAGATGGAAAAGATACAAAAGTTCGTACAGAAGCCTGTAAAGACACTTTATTTAGCGATAGACAATGTGGATATTACAAATGGTGAGGAAGTGGAATCCTTTGAGGAATTACTTGAAAAGCTTGGGGTAGAAATAGAAAATTATCAATTTAGCTAAGAGGTGAAAATGTGAAAACTATATTATTGAAGTTTGCAGGACCAATGCAGTCTTGGGGAACCGACTCACATTTTGAAACCAGACATACAGATCTTTATCCGTCAAAAAGTGCTGTTATCGGATTGATTGGAGCGGCACTTGGAATAAGGAGAGATGATAAGTCTATTTGTGATTTTGACAGCCTTAAATTTGCAGTAAGAGTTGATCAGGAGGGCAGCCTTTTGAAAGACTATCACATTGCGAGAAAATATAAGAATAGTGGAGATTTTGACAGAACCTATGTAACAGAGAGATATTATCTTGAAGATGCTGTATTTGTAGTAGCTATATCTCACGAGGATGATAATTTTATAGAGAAGATATATGAAGCTCTAAAAAGACCATATTTTCAAATGTTCTTAGGAAGAAGATCGATACCTGTTTTGGCAGATTTTATTCTTGGAAATTTTGATGGTGATATAAGGACTGCATTGGAAAAATGTGAGTGGCAGGCAAAGGATTATTATAAGAAAAGATATAATACAAGTCAGAAATCACTGGATATATATTGTGACAAGGGAGTTTTTGATAATGCTGACAGAGAAATATTAAGGCAGGATAAGGTTATATCTTTTTCAAATAAGAACAGACAGTTCAGTTTTAGATATGAAGATCATGCAAAGATTTATGTAAAAAACAGTATGTTTGAATCTGAAGATACAAACCACAATATTTTTGATTTGGTAGGTGAATGATATGTATATTTCAAGAGTTGAGTTAGATATATACAATAGACAGAAGATAAGAGATTTGACACATCTGGGAGCTTATCATAATTGGGTGGAACAAAGCTTTAGAGAAGATAACGGAGTAAGAAGCAGGAAGCTTTGGAGACTTGATAAGATAAATGATAAGAAGTATTTATTGTTGGTAAGTGGAGAAAAGCCGGACTTAAAACTGCTGGAAAAATATGGTGTAGACGGCAGTGCAGTAACAAAGGAATATGATGCATATATAAGCAAGATAAAAACCGGTATGAAGCTACGCTTTAGACTTGTAACAAATCCTGTACATGCGGTGATGGAAGACGGTAAGCGAGGTAGTGAAAAGCCACACATTACTGCTGAGTTTCAAAAGAAATTCTTTATGGACAGAACTACAAAAAACGGTTTTGAAGTAAATGAAGATGAGGTGAATATTGTAGAGAGGGGATTTGAGCTGCTAAGAAAATCCGGTTCAAATCCGGTAAAAGTGGTAAAGGCAACATTTGAGGGGGTGCTGACAGTAGTTGATGAGGATAAGTTTAAATTACTATTGGAGAAAGGCTTCGGTAAGAAAAAAGCTTATGGATTCGGACTTATGACAGTCATACCGATATGACAGTAGGTGGGAGTATGGAAAAAGCCGAAATAAATGAACTTCCCAGAATAAGTGACAGAGTTACATTTATCTACATTGAGCATGCCAAAGTAAGCAGACAGGATGGAGCTATAGTGGTATCTGACAGTAGAGGTACTGTCAGAATACCGGTAGCAATGATTGGAGCATTGATGTTGGGGCCCGGAACAGACATTACCCATAGAGCAATGGAACTGATAGGAGATATGGGCACAGGCATAATATGGGTAGGAGAAAAAGGTGTAAGACATTATGCACATGGTAGAGCATTGACTCATTCTACCAAGTTTTTGGAAAGTCAGGCAAGATTGGTTACAAATGTGAGAAGTAGAGTGGATGTTGCAAGAAAAATGTATATGATGAGATTTCAAGGGGAGGATGTTTCATCATATACTATGCAGCAGCTTAGAGGCCATGAAGGTACAAGAGTCAGGAGATTATATACGGGATTATCAAAAAAATATAATATTGAATGGACCGGCAGAGATTATAAGGTTGATGATTTTACAGATGGAGATGTGGTGAATCAGGCATTGTCTGCAGGTAATGTAGCATTATATGGACTTGTATACAGTGTAGTATCAGCACTTGGAATATCTCCCGGACTTGGTTTGTACATACAGGTCATGATCTGTCATTTGTATATGATATTGCAGATTTGTATAAAGCAGATACAACGATTCCATTAGCATTTGAAATAGCAAGCGAGTTTGGAAAAGAAGATGATATTGGAAGTATTACCAGAAAAAAGGCAAGGGATATATTTGAGGAAAAAAAGATTGTAAAGCAGATTGTATCAGACTTACAGTATTTATTGGATATAGGTGATGACGAAAAGCTTGAAGGGGAATTTCTTGCACTTTGGGATAATAAGGAGCAACTTGTAAGTTATGGTGTAAGTTATACTGAGGTGATGTGATATGCCGTTTACAGTAATTACATTAAAAAAGGTACCACAGGCTCTTAGAGGTGATTTGACCAAATGGATGCAGGAGATAACTACAGGAGTCTATATTGGAAATTTCAACACAAAGGTAAGAGAAAAGCTTTGGAAGAGGGTGAAGGAGAATGTAAAGGATGGAGAGGCGACTTTAAGTTTTGCATATAGAAATGAAATTGGATATCAGTTTGATACCCATAATACAAATTTTTCAAATATTGATATGGATGGTATACCTTTAGTTTTTATTCCAAATGAGAATGTAAATGAACAAATAGAAATAAAACATGGATTCAGCAATGCGGCAAAGTTTAGAAATGCTAAAAAATATATGACACATAAGAGTAAGCTTGATTCTAAAGATTTTGTTGTAATAGATATAGAAACTGACGGTTTGGATAAAGAGAAAGATGTTATTATAGAAATAGGAGCAGTAAAATCTGAAGGTGGAATAATAAGTGAATTTCAAAGTTTGATGAGCTATGAAGGTACATTGCCAAAACATATAGTGGCAATGACAGGTATTACCACTAATATGTTACAAAACAATGGGAAGAGTGTAAAGTCTGTATTAAAGGAGTTCCTGGATTTTATAGGTGATATAGATATTATAGGGTATAATGTGAACTTCGATATTGAGTTTATAGATATTGCTCTATCAAAACTTCAGCTTGAAAAATTAAAAAATAAGCGATATGATTTAATGAAGTTTGTAAAAAATGAAAAACTTTTTCTGGCAAACTATAAATTACAAACTGTAATAAAGGAATATGGGGTCGGTGATGAAGTACCACATAGGGCATTGGAAGATGCAAGGTTAATATACAAGCTTGCTGTAAAAGTAAATAAATTCAGGGATTTATATAGTCTGACATAGCGTGTTTAAGGGATCTTATTACTGTGTTCCCCGCGTAGGCGGGGGTGATCCCAGCCGAGGGAAATTTTTTTTGAACTTATCGGTGTGTTCCCCGCGTAGGCGGGGGTGATCCCAACGCCACAAGGTGAGTTTCCAATGGAGAGAAGTGTTCCCCGCGTAGGCGGGGGTGATCCTTAAAGTAAGTTTAAGTACACCTTTAAGTGTATGTGTTCCCCGCGTAGGCGGGGGTGATCCTGAAAGAGTACTTACAAGAGTTGGGAGTAAACCGTGTTCCCCGCGTAGGCGGGGGTGATCCCGATTGCGGGTTGGGTAAATATAATACAGCAAGGTGTTCCCCGCGTAGGCGGGGGTGATCCTGCACGCTTGTAGGGATAAAAATTCAAACGCCCGTGTTCCCCGCGTAGGCGGGGGTGATCCCTAAAATCATCCATCAAATACGCACCTTGTAAAGTGTTCCCCGCGTAGGCGGGGGTGATCCTTGCATCACGTTCCGCATTAAGTTTGTCAAGGAGTGTTCCCCGCGTAGGCGGGGGTGATCCTAAACATAAGTAACTTTAACAATGACGACATACGTGTTCCCCGCGTAGGCGGGGGTGATCCCAATCTGAATGAACTATGTTAAATGTATCTTTAGTGTTCCCCGCGTAGGCGGGGGTGATCCTCGAACAACTGGTAGATGATTATGCGCACGCCAGTGTTCCCCGCGTAGGCGGGGGTGATCCTCAGGGTTATCACCTACAAAAAAATAAGTTCTAGTGTTCCCCGCGTAGGCGGGGGTGATCCCCAATTTATGAGCCGTTTTCTGTCTCTTTAATAGTGTTCCCCGCGTAGGCGGGGGTGATCCCGATTGCGGGTTGGGTAAATATAATACAGCAAGGTGTTCCCCGCGTAGGCGGGGGTGATCCCCCGTGGACGGACTCAAGCCGAGAGGGGCAAGGGTGTTCCCCGCGTAGGCGGGGGTGATCCCATCTGGAACATCTGAGACACTTGGAACATCTGGTGTTCCCCGCGTAGGCGGGGGTGATCCCTGTATAAGTTTTCTGCCAAATCTGTTAATAAAGTGTTCCCCGCGTAGGCGGGGGTGATCCCGCGTTGGATTGTCATATCCGCGGTCGTCGTCAGTGTTCCCCGCGTAGGCGGGGGTGATCCCTGTACTTTGTAAAGTGTATTGTGAAAATAAAAGGTATTCCTAGCGTATAATGTATTGATATGTGTTCGCTAATTGATGAGACAGTAGAGAATTATATATCTGATTTTCTATATGATAAATACAAAGGAAGTGATACGGTATGAATGCAAATCCTGTGTTATTACAAAAGAAATATGCACGTATTATAGAAAAAAATTTGCACGAAAAAAATATTTCAATTGATGAATCTTTAGATTTTTTTATCACTCATTTACATATGAATTGATGAGTAAAGGGATTTCCGATATGCATTGTATGAGTGATGAATATTTGATTGAGGACTTGGAGAGAGAATATAGTGGTGAGTATGTAAACAGGAAAGCTATATGAAATATACTCAACAGATGATGAGAGCTTTAGCGTAGGATATCTGCTGTAACAAAATGATGTACTTTTTATATGCGTACAATCAGATGAATAATTGAGATAGCTTTGAAGCAATATGTATAAGATGATTTTGTAAAAATAATACAGCTGTCACAGATTGAATCTGTGACAGCTGTATTGACTTAATTATAGTGACCGCGACAAGAAAGAATCACAATTACACCGGATTCTACAATATATACTACTCTATGTTCGTCATCAATTCGTCTGCTCCATAAACCGCTTAAGTTCTTTTTTAACGGCTCAGGTTTTCCTATACCGTCAAAAGGATTGCGAATAATATCCTTAATGAGTTGGTTTATGCGTTTTAGGTTCTTCCTATCGTAATTTTGCCAATAAATATAATCTTCCCAAGCATCATAATCCCATTGTAATAATCTTTCCATAGCATTAAGCCTCTATCAATTCATGCTCGGAAAGTTTAAGTTCACCTGATTTGTATGCGGCAAGCTTCTCTTCCAAGTAACTAATATTACTCTCAGAATAAAAAGGATCCACAGAAACTTCAAAAGGTATACGGTGCTCTCTGCCCATTTTTTTGGCAAATATGGTAAAAGCTGCACTCATAGAGAGTCCAAGTTCATTACAAACATTTTCCATTCTCTTTTTATCCACCTCATCCAGACGAAAGTTTACATTAACGGTCTGTGCCATAAAACTTCTCCTTTCTTATATTGTTGAGTTTATTATAGCATTTGTAAAGAAAAATACAAGAAAGATGATGTATGATTTGGGAAAGTTGACAAAAAAGCTTTATGTAATTACCGGTACACCAATAGCTAAATTGGTTGAACAAAATAATCTACTTTAATTGATGAAGGATTTATTGTTGCCAATATTACAGAACGAAATGTTCTTGAAAGAATTGAGCGAGATAAATCTTTATCGAAATTGATTGTGAAGACTATTCCGGATGAGTGTAAGGGTTGTGTTTATGAAGAATCATGTACAGGGGGAGTGTATGATAGAAGATACCTTTGGAATGGTTCTTTGAGTAAAAAAGATCCATATTGTCCGGGAGTGTTTACAGAAAAAATGAGAATCCAATAAAGATTACAGTTACGGATTTCGAATCTTTTCATGATGGGTATTTACCCACAATTTTCTTTATGCCAAAGGGGGGACTAACTTAATGAATGAATCTGATTAGCTATTCTATTTTTAATTAATGTAACGTGTGAATTTTTTTCTGTAAATATCTATTAAGTCAAAGCTCTTCTATAATAGTGAATTGTTGTAGTGGGTTGATTTTTTTCAGCCCACTTTTTTTATGCCAAAATCCTGTCTTTGACAGTTTTTGAAATATAAAATACCCTTCAAAACCCTTTGTTTTAGCGGCTTTGGAGGGTATTTACATTTCGTTTTGAAACTAAAAATAGTATTTTTATTTTTCCCTTACTTTTGTTTTTTTAATTGTTCTCATTTGACTTTTTGTTATAAATTCAAAAATCTGTATTAAAATGACAAATCTCATGTAGCTTATCTGTAAGCTCCGTTCTTTTATATAGCGGTATAAAACCTTGCTCTTTTACATACGCAAAATTAAAATCCTTTAAGGTTTTTAGAATCTCTTCACATGTATATTTGTGTTCTAAAGCTTTCTCAAGATATCTGTAAATAATCAATGCTAAAAAACAAGTTAAGAAGTGAGCCGTAATTCTGTCAACTCTTTGTAAGTACACAGGCCTTGCATCAAACTCAGTTTTCATAATTCTAAAGCACTCTTCGATTTGCCATCTCTTTTCACTTATACTTAGTATTTCACTTACATTATCGTCAAGTAGGTCTGTTGAGATAGCATACATACCGTCATACTTAGTTTCTTCATCTATTTTATCTGTATTAAGAAAGTTATGTACATTTGCCTTTTTCTCCATCATCAGTCACTGCAAGGCTGCTAATAAAACCCGGCAGGGTCATTAGGATTTCTTCTTTCTTTTTGATGCTACCTTTTTTTCAAGCATTAGCTTAGCTCTGTCAACTTGTTTTTTTCTCTAATAGTTTTTTTGGTATTTGGCATATTTAGGTGAATATGTGATGATAAGCCTCTGAGATAAAACCTTAGGTGTATACGGAGCATCTTTTGTAATATATAGCCTCATCATCCCTTGATATTTCTGATAAATCTACTACTTTATCATCAGACAAACGTTTAAATCCTTTAGTGTCTAAAGCCCATTGTCTATCTTGTGCATTAAGCTTTTTTTATAGATTGTGTAACGACAAAGGCTCTTTTCTCCCATATGATTGTATTTTTCTTATTTTTTTCCGAACCAAGTCCTGCATCACTACAGTAAATAAACTTTTGACAGTCAAACTCTGTTTAAAATCTTTTTCTTCAAGAGGTTTAATAGATGTTTGCTCATTAGCATTACCCGGAAATAGAGAAAAAGCAAGAGGAATGCCGTCACCATCCATAAACATCCCCATTTGTACTATAGGGTTTGGTCTGTGTTCCTTACTTTTGCCATATTTCTTAATTCCGTCTTCATCTTCAATCTCAAAATAATAATTGGTGCAATCATAAAAAAGAATCTTATCATTGCGTTTTCCTAATAAGTGGCTGTTTTTATAAGTTTCAGATTGTATAAGGTCACATTCTTTAGCAAGTACATTTAAAGAACGGTACACGTCATGTAGTTGGTAAGACGGTGGCTCCAAAAAGTCCAGTGCACATTTATAACTTGAGCGTTTACTGGAAGGTTCAAGTATTCTTGAGTAAATCAAATCTGATAATATCGAGTTGATATCAAACTTGAAGCTATATTTATCCCTTATTTTTCTGCAAACTTTATCTAAGCCAAGGTTATAATAAAAGTATTGCAAAAACAGATATCCCCCACGATAGAAGACTTGTTGTTGAGGTTGAAGTCTTTTATTGGAGTTAAAAGAAATATTTACTGTTTTTTCTTCTTTATATTTTTGTGTTTCAAGTTTTGCCTCAGCACGAGCCCATTCCATTACATCATCTCTGGTAGGTCCATGCTTTTTTAATAAATCAGCAAGCGTACCAAGTTTGCGTACATTAACAGAGGTGCTAACACCTTTGTCATTGATGAAACTTTTAGAAATATAGAATGACTCAGCATTTTTTGATTTTGATGTAGTAACTTTCATAGGAAACCTCCAAGCCCCATTATACCACGCAATACTATAAAATACTATATAATAAAACGAAAATTTTGACAAATTTTTCAACAAAGAAATGTAGGCTATATGCGGGTTGTGAGACTTTTTTGAAGCTTATTTATGTAAACAAACTGTCAAAGACCCGTATAATAGTGAATTGTTGTAGTGGGTTGATTTTTCAGCCCACTTTTTATGCCAAAATATGATATAATATACTCAATATGAACTTAAAAAAGGAGGACTATGTCTTTTACACATTTACATGTACATACAGGGTATTCACTGCTTGACGGGTCCTGTAAGATAAAAGAGATAATAAGTCGTGCAAAGGAACTGAACATGACTTCACTGGCTATCACTGACCACGGTGTGATGTACGGAGTCATTGATTTTTATAAAGAAGCTAAGGCAAACGGTATAAAGCCGATACTTGGATGTGAGGTGTATGTAAGCCCTTCATCAAGATTTGAAAAACAGGCAAAGCAGGGTGATAGATACTATCATCTTATTTTATTGGCAAAAAACAATAAGGGATATGAGAATCTGACAAAGATAGTGTCAAAAGGCTTTACTGAAGGGTTTTATTACAAGCCGAGAATAGATTTTGAGTTGCTGAAAGAATATCATGAGGGGATAATAGCTCTTTCAGCCTGTTTGGCGGGAGAGATACCGAAGCTTATATCAAGAGGAAGAGAAGATGATGCCAAAAAGGTGGCAAAAAAGTATAAGGACCTCTTTGGCGAAGGTAATTTCTATCTGGAATTACAAAATCACGGCATTCCCGAGCAGAAGTTTGTAAATCAGTCACTTGTAAGGATAGGCAAGGAACTTGATATTCCGCTTGTGGCAACCAATGATATCCACTATATCAATGCTGAGGACGCTACGGCACATGATATACTTTTATGCATACAGACCGGTAAGACGGTATCGGACCCTGACAGGATGAGATATGAAGGCGGACAATTCTTTTTAAAGTCTGAAGATGAGATGAAAGCATTATTTCCTTATGCGCCTGAAGCTATTGAAAATACAGGTAAGATTGCAGATATGTGCAATGTGGATATAAAGTTCGGTGAGACCAAGCTGCCGGAGTATCAGGTTCCGAACAATATGTCCGCAAAGAGTACCTTGAGAGCTTATGTAAGAGCGGTTTTGAAAGAAACTACCCTAAAGAGTATGAAAACCGTGAAGAAATAGAAAAGAGAATGTATTATGAACTCGGTGTCATAGAGAAAATGGGCTATATAGATTACTTTTTGATAGTTTGGGACTATATAAATTATGCAAGAAGTGTGGGAATATCTGTAGGACCGGGAAGAGGCTCTGCGGCAGGAAGTGTGGTGTCGTATTGTCTGGGTATTACGGATATTGACCCTATAAAGTACAATCTTATCTTTGAGAGGTTTTTGAATCCAGAGAGAGTATCCATGCCCGATATAGATGTGGACTTTGCCGATGAGAGAAGAGGCGAGGTCATTGAATATGTGGTAAATAAATACGGCAGTGAGAGAGTGTGTCAGATAATTACATTCGGTACATTGCAGGCAAGAGGTGTTATCAGAGATGTTGGCAGGGCTATGGAGATTCCGTATGCCAGATGTGACAGCATTGCAAAGATGATACCGAGAGATAAGGATATCACACTGAGTTTGGCACTTGAAAGAAATAAAGAACTTAAAGAACTCTATGACGGTGACGAGGTGGTACATGAGCTTATTGACTACAGCTTAAAACTTGAGGGTTTGCCAAGACATGCCAGTATGCATGCGGCAGGTGTTGTAATTTCAAAAAAAGCTGTGGAGGAGTATGTACCGCTTGCACTTGGAATTGATGATGCGGTGACAACACAGTTTACCATGACCACCTTGGAAGAACTGGGGCTTTTGAAGATGGACTTTTTGGGGCTTCGTACACTTACAGTACTTCAAAACGCCTTGGAGATGATAAAGAAAAATCACGGTGTGGATATTGACCTTAAAAAGATAGATTACGCGGATAAGAAGGTGTACGAGTTCATCTCTACCGGAAAGACAGATGCGGTGTTCCAGCTTGAAAGCGGCGGAATGCAAAGCTTTATGAAGAGGTTGAAGCCTGAAAATCTGGAAGATATCATAGCCGGTATCTCACTTTACCGTCCGGGTCCTATGGACTTTATACCTAAGTACATCGAAGGAAAGAATTCAAAGGGAAAGGTAAGCTATGATACCCCACAGCTGATTTCAATACTTGAGCCTACTTACGGCTGTATTGTATATCAGGAGCAGGTAATGCAGATAGTCAGAGACCTTGCAGGGTATACTATGGGCGGAAGTGATGAGGTTCGCCGTGCGATGAGTAAGAAGAAGGCTCATGTCATGGAGCTGGAAAGAAAAAATTTCATCTACGGAAATGAAGAAAAGAACATTACAGGTTGTATAAAAAACGGCATAGATGAAAAAATAGCAAATCGAATCTTTGACGAAATGATTGACTTTGCAAGCTATGCCTTCAACAAGTCACATGCAGCTTGCTATGCGGTCATTTCATATCAAACCGCTTATCTTAAGTATTATTATCCTAAGGAATTTATGGCGGCATCGCTTACTTCTGTCAGTGACAATCCTGCAAAGCTGTCCGAATATATGGGAAGTCTTTTGGATATGGGTATCAAGATTTTGCCGCCTGATGTAAATTGCGGTGAAGGAGCCTTCAGTGTAGATAAGGACGGAATCAGGTTCGGACTTGCCACTATAAAGGAGTAGGTAAGGCTGTGGCGGATGCGTTGGTCAGAGAGAGGACATTGAACGGAAAATATCTGACACTTGAAAATTTCATCAACAGATTGCCGCAAAAGGATTTGAATAAGAGAAGTATTGAAAGTTTTATAAAGGCTGGTGCGCTTGACTGTCTGGACGGAAACAGGCATGAAAAGATTTTGAATGCGGAGCTTTTGAGTGATAAAAAGTCCAAGGAGAGCAAGGCGACGATACCGGGACAGATTTCGTTTTTTGATGTTGTGGCTGATGACGATAAAGACAGTTTTGTGTCCGAGATGATACATATAGAAGAGTACAAAAAAGAAGAACTTTTAAAGTATGAGATGGAAGTGCTTGGAATGTATGTAAGCGGTCATCCTTTGGAAGAGTATATCCCGATGCTTGAAAAGCACGCCGATGCCAGAAGTATAGACTTTTATCCGGATGAGGACGGCAATATTTTGCTTGAGTCGGGCAGGAAGGTGGTAGTCGGAGGTCTGCTTACCGAGGTGAATAAAAGGTTTACAAAAAAGGGCGATATGATGGCCATATGTACTCTGGAAGATATGTACGGAAGAATAGAACTTGTAGTATTTCCGAAGGCTTTTGAGGGCTACGGTAGCGAGCTGATTGAAGGCGGAAAAGTCTTTGTCAAAGGAAGAGTGGACACCTCAGGAGAGGAAGAAGGAAAGCTTATTGTAGATACTGTGAGAGAGTTCGGAAGAATAAAGAAAGAACTTTGGATACAGTATCCGAATAAGGAAAGTTATGAAGAGGACCTGGGCAACCTGCTTGCAGATATAGGTACATTAAACGGCAATGACAGCGTCATCATATATTTGAAAAAAGAGAGAGCAAAAAAGGACCTTGGAGGTGAATGGTGCGTGCCTGCAGACAATGCTTGTGAGATTTTGGCACAGAGACTCGGCAGTGAGAATGTAAAGGTGGTTGAGAAAATATAATACAGGCAGATTAAATACATGGAAAAATGTTGAGTCTTTTAGTATAATAATCTTGTACCGCATTTCGGTACAAGATTTTGGTAAGAAAGGAAATCATAGACTTAGGTCTATGTGGTTTTAATATGGCAAATAATGAATTCAGGGAAGAGCTCGACCCTCAAAGCAGTGTAAATAAAGTTATAGGAATTGTCTCCGGAAAGGGAGGCGTCGGTAAAGTCTTGTAACATCTCTTATGGCTGTAAAGGCTATGACAAAGGGATTCAGAGTGGGTATTATCGATGCGGACATTACAGGACCTTCAATACCTAAGGCGTTCGGACTTAGCGGAAAGCTTGGAGTAACATACGACCAGCTTATGGTTCCTGCAGTTACAAATACAGGAATCAATGTGGTAAGTACAAACCTTATTTTAGAGAATGAGACAGACCCTGTTATATGGAGAGGTCCTGTAATAGCAGGTGTTGTAAAGCAGTTTTGGAAGGATACCGTATGGAATAATATCGACTATATGTTTGTGGATATGCCTCCGGGCACAGGAGATGTTCCGCTTACAGTGTTCCAGTCAATACCTGTAGACGGCATCATAATAGTTACAAGTCCGCAGGAGCTGGTTTCAATGATTGTTACCAAGGCTGTAAATATGGCTAAGAAGATGAATGTGCCTATCCTCGGTCTGGTTGAGAATATGAGTTATTTTGAGTGCCCTGACTGTGGACACAGACATGAGATATTCGGCAAGAGCCACATTGATGAGATTGCAAAAAAAGAGGGACTTAAAGTTCTGGCAAAGATCCCGATTGACCCTGAGGTGGCAAAGCAGGTTGATGCCGGTCTTGTAGAATATGTGCAGGCACCTTGGCTTGATGAAGCGGCTGATTCTATTTTAAAATAAAATTTTGATGTGGACAGGTTTATCTTGCCCACATACAGGCGGGAGATCTTATGTATATATCAAACAATCCGAATAACGAGTTGGAACAGTCCATTGTACAGGTTCCTGATTTGGTACAGATACCGGATGAAATACATGAAATGGCACAGAAGTTTCAGGAAGCAATGATGATGTACACCTGTGCTATCAGAGAGGTGAAAACAAAGCTTGAGGTTTTAAATGATGAGCTTTCGGTAAAGAACAGGAGAAATCCTATTGAGGTGATAAAATCCAGAGTAAAAAAGCCTAAGAGTATAGTGGAAAAGCTGAAAAGGCGCGGACTGCCTCTGACACTTGAATCCATAGTAAAAAATCTGGACGATGTTGCAGGTATCAGAGTCATATGTTCATTTCTGGACGATATTTATGAAGTCGCCGATATGCTTACAAGGCAGGATGATGTGAAGCTTATTGCAGTCAAAGATTATATAAAGAAACCTAAAGAAAACGGATACCGTTCCTATCATCTTATAATTGAAATACCTGTATTTTTCTCTGATAAAAAGCAGCCTATGAGAGTGGAAGTACAGATAAGGACAATTGCCATGGATTTTTGGGCAAGCCTTGACCATCAGCTAAAGTATAAGAAGGAGTTTATCGACTCCGAGGATGTGGAAAGACAGCTTAAAGAATGTGCCGATGTGATAGCAGGTACGGATGTACAGATGCTTAATATAAGAAAGAGTATAGAGTCAAGGGGCATAGAGATAAGAAAACCCCGATAAAAAGACGGTAATAAAGGGTTGGTGTAACTTAAATTGAGTCACACCAGCCCCTTTTTAGTATATATTATCTTTTAACCAACGTCTCATCTTGCTGAATAAAAACATATATATGATAAACAGTATACTTGTGGTTATCCATGAGAGCGGATAAGCCCAAAGTATGGTGAAGATATTCGGGTACTTAGGTACCATCACTATTATCCATGCTATTCTCAGTACGCATACGCCGCTTGCAGTCATTATCATAGGTATCCAGCTGTCACCGATACCGCGAAGCGAGCCTGAGAATATCTCAATGGTGATATAGGTCGGGAAGGCAACCACCATAAAGTTGAGCATATCTGTACCTATATCAAGTACGCTTTTATCAGCTGTAAACAGTGTATATATACTTCTGCCGAAAAGCTTCAGTAAGAGCATAACTATTCCGGTAATCACAACGGAAAGAATCATTCCGTGTATGATACCCTTTTTTACTCTTTCTTTATTGCCGTAGCCGAAGTTTTGTCCTGTAAATGTGGTCACGGAGATGCCGAGTGACTGTATTGTCATCCAAAACAGCGTATCTATTTTGCCGTAGGCTGTGAATGCGGCAATGGTATCGGTTCCAAGAGTGTTGATGGAGGCCTGTATAAGTATATTTGCAATAGTGTACATGGCGGATTGCATTCCTGCGGCGGTACCTATGCTGACCATCTTTCTCAACTCTGAGAAGTTGATATGCAGCTTTCTTATAAAAAGTCTCAGCGCGTCCTTTCTGCGTGAAAGCACTACTATAACAAGTATTGCGCTGACCACCTGTGAGGTGACTGTGGCAACAGCCGCTCCGACCACGCCCATACCCATATATTTTATCAAAAGGATATCAAGTATTATATTGATAAAGCAGCTGATAATAAGAAAAATCAACGGAGTCTTTGAATCGCCTACAGCTCTTAAAAGCCCTGCACCCATGTTGTAGATAAGGTTCGGTGCAAGTCCGAGGAAGTAGATTTGAAGATAAGGGATTGCCATAGGCATTATATCTTCAGGCACATTCATATATGAGAGCATAGTCTTTGAAAATATAGCACCAAATATACTTACCACGATACCTACTATAATTGAGAATGTAATTGCCGTGTGTACACATTCACTTACAAGTCTGTGGTTCTTGGCACCGAAGTGCTGTGAAATGATTACACTGAATCCTGACGAGAGACCGACGAATATTCCGATAAAGAGGTTTATCAGCGTACTTGTAGTACCTCCTACTGCCGCAAGCCCCAGCTTTCCTACATTCTGTCCCACTATGACCGCATCGGCGGTGTTGTAGAGCTGTTGAAAGAATGTTCCGAGCAGTATCGGAAAGAAGAATAATAAAAGCTGTGCGGTTATATTGCCCTTTGTCATGTCAGGACTTTTTGTTTTTGCCATATAAATCCTTTACAAATCCTTTCTATACCATTTCTTCAGGTTTAAAAACCTTATCAAACTCTTCTTCAGTCATTAAGTCAAGTTTTAAAGTGGCTTCTTTCAGTGATATATTTTCCTTATGTGCAAGCTTTGCTACCTTTGCTGCCGATTCATAGCCGATATAAGGGCTGATGGCGGTTACAAGCATCAGTGAAGTGTGAAGATTTTCATGCATCTTTTGTCTGTTTGCCTTTATTCCGCATACACAGTGTACTCTGAAAGAGTCCATACCGTCGGACAGCAGTCTTACAGACTGCAGGAAGTTGTGAATAAGTACAGGCATGAACACATTCAGCTCAAAATTGCCCTGACTTGAAGCCATATTTACGGCTACATTATTTGCCATAACCTGTACACAGACCATAGTCATGGACTCACACTGTGTAGGATTTACTTTGCCGGGCATTATAGAACTTCCGGGTTCGTTTTCAGGTATAAATATTTCACCGATTCCGCATCTTGGACCGCTTGAGAGCCATCTGATATCATTTGCTATTTTCATAAGGTCCGTTGCAAGTGAAGATAAGCTTCCATGCACAAATGAAAGCTCCGACTTTGAGGTAAGAGCGTGAAACTTGTTACTATCCGTGATAAATTCCTTACCCGTAAGCCTTGAAATATTTTTTGCCACAGATATGTCAAAGCCCTTAGGACAGTTAAGTCCCGTACCCACGGCGGTGGCTCCGAGTGCAAGCTTTCTGATAAACTCAAGTGAGACATTTATCTGATTATAGTCATTTTCAAGTGAAGCTCTCCAACCGCTGATTTCCTGTGAGAAAGCTATCGGAGTGGCATCCTGCAAATGTGTCCTGCCTGATTTACGATGCCTGCATTCTCATCTTCAAGCTTTTTAAAAGCAAGTATAAGTTCATTAAGTGACGGCAGTAATTTATCATGGATTTCAATCAATGCGGATATATGCATTGCGGCAGGAAATGTATCATTTGAGCTCTGTGACATATTTACATCGTCGTTGGGATGAAGCAATCTCTTACCTGCGAGTTCATTGCCTCTGTTTGTAATGACCTCATTTACGTTCATATTGCTCCCGGTGCCGCTGCCGGTCTGCCATACCGAAAGCGGAAAATGCTCATCAAGTTTTCCATCAAGTATTTCTTTACAAACGGCGTTTATTATATCCGACTTTTCTTTCGAAAGCTTTCCAAGCTCGTTATTTGTTGTGGCACAGGCCGCTTTCAGATATGCAAATGCTCTTATAACCTCAAGCGGTATCTTCTCGGTGCCTATTTTAAAGTTTGACAGACTTCTGGCTGTCTGCGCGCCGAAATATTTGTCCGCTTCCACCTCTATATTTCCCATAGAGTCATGCTCGATACGATATTCCATAGTCTTCTCCTATATGCTATAATAAAACGAAGTTCTAAAAGAGAACTTTAATACACTACTATACAGTAGTTTAACAAAAAACAGAATAAAAAAACAGGGCAAGAGATGAAAATAAAGAAACAGGAATCGAAATTTTTAATTGTACTTGATACTCTTATGCAACTGGCGGTGATACTTTCACTTGCCTGGTTTGTAGTATTCATATTCGGAGACAGAACATATATGGTGGGGCAGTCAATGTCGCCACAGATAGAACAGGGTGAAGCGGCGCTTATAAACAAGGCGGCATACACATTCTTTAAGCCGAAAAGATTTGATGTAATAGCATTTAAAAACAGAGACGGCAGAGTATGTATCAGAAGAGTAATAGGTCTTCCCGGTGAGACGGTAAATATAAAGGACGGCTATGTCTATATAAACGGAAAGGCGCTTGAGAAGTTTTGTGAAGCGAGTACAGGAGGTTTGGCCACAGAAGAGATACAGCTTATGTCAAAGGAGTATTTTGTACTTGGAGATAACAGAGTGGGAAGTGAAGATTCCAGAACTTCCACTATAGGCAATATAACAAAGGATATGATAATAGGTAATGCATGGATAAGATTGTTGCCTATAAGAAGAATAGGTTTTATCAGATAAGTATACGAAAGGATTTTTTATGAAAATACAGTGGTATCCGGGGCATATGACCAAGGCAAAGCGTGCCATGTCAGATGCCATAAAGCTTGTGGATATTATTATAGAGATGACAGATGCCAGAGCTCCCGAAGCTACAAGAAACCCCGAGATAACGGGGCTTGGCACGGGTAAGTCAAGAATTATCATACTGAATAAGGCGGATTTGGCGGATGAAAATGCCAATATAAGATGGGCAAGTTATTATAAGGAACAGGGCTATGAGTGTATGTTCATGGACTCAAGGCAAAAAAACGGTGTCAACTCACTTATAAAAGCGATAGAGAATGTATCTAAGGATAAGAGAGAGAGAGATGCCAAAAGAGGTATAAAGAACAGACCGGTAAGGGCGATGGTTGCAGGTATTCCGAATGTCGGAAAGTCGACTCTTATCAATACCGTTTCAGGAAGAGCCATGGCAAAGACAGGCAATAAGCCGGGTGTGACCAAGGGCAATCAGTGGATAAAGCTTAAAGGTCAGGTGGAACTTTTGGACACTCCCGGAATACTGTGGCCGAAGTTTGAGGATGAGAGAGTCGGAGAGATGATTGCATTTATCGGCTCTATAAACGATATGATTATAGATATCAGAGAACTTGGACTTGAACTTATCAAATGGCTTTTAAAAAACAGGCCTGAAGTTTTGGAAGAAAGATTTGATATTAAAGAAGGTGAGGACGAGAATGCCGTCCTTATAAAGATAGCTACCGTAAGAGGATGTACCAAAAAGGGAGGAGAACTTGACTATGACAAGGCGGCCTCGGTTTTGGTAAACGAGTTCAGGTCGGGTAAGCTTGGCAGAATCACATTGCAGATGCCGTAGGTGGATATGAGAAAAATAAGTGAAGAAAAGCTTGCTCTTGAGAGACAAAGACTTGAGGGCATGAGAGAATTTGAAAATAAATACAGTGATTTGGGAGCGGTTGCAGGTATAGATGAGGCAGGCAGAGGACCGCTTGCAGGACCTGTGGTTGCGGCTGCGGTTATATTGCCGAAAGATATATTCTTGCCGTTTTTGAACGACTCAAAGAAGGTAACCGAAAAAAGAAGAGATGTGCTGTTTGATCAGATAAAACAGGAGGCGATTGCTTACGGAATAGGTATTGCCTCAAACGCACTTATAGATGATATAAACATACTGCAGGCCACATATGAAGCCATGAGAGAGGCGATATCAAAGCTTAATAAGACACCTGATATTTTGCTGGTGGACGCGGTGCATATCCCCGATATAAATATAAAGCAGGTGGGTATAGTAAAGGGAGATGCAAAGAGTGTCAATATCGCGGCTGCAAGTATACTTGCAAAGGTAACAAGAGACAGACTGATGCTTGAATATGACAAAATCTACCCTGAGTACGGATTTGCTTCCAATAAGGGATACGGTACAGCCAAGCATATAGAAGCGCTGAAAGCGTACGGTGCCTGTGATATACACAGAAGATCTTTTATAGGAAATTTTGTCGGTGAATAAGCGTAAGATAGGAAGCTCGGAGAGGATATGGCTGTGGAGTTTTTAAAAAGCCGCGGAGTAAAAATCTTGGAGAGAAATTATCAAAACAGATTCGGTGAAATAGACATCATAGCAAGGGAAGATAATACGCTGCTTTTTATAGAAGTAAAATACAGAAAGGATCAGAGCTTCGGTTATCCGCTTGAAGCTGTAGATTTTAAAAAACGGCAAAAGATAAAAAATATGGCAAGGTTTTTCTTAAATGAAAATCATTACTTTAACATGAACATAAGATTTGACTGCATAGGTATAATGGGGTCAAATATTGACTGGGTAAAAGGAGCGTTTTATTGAAGATATTAAAAAAGAATGATAAGAATATTCTTACACTTAAAAGAGCAAAAAACGGTGTGGAATATCTGTCATTTGACGCATTGGAAAAATATGACAATATAGTACAGGGCTTTTCCACAAAGATAGGCGGAGTAAGTACAGGTGCGTATGCGACTATGAACCTAAGTTTCAGCAGAGAGCCTGATAACAGGGAAGGTGTACTTGAAAACTACAAAAGAATGGCACAGGCTCTGGGTGTTGAACTTGAAAGCTTTACCTTATCTTATCAGGAACATTCCACCAATGTAAGAGTGGTGAGTGCGGCCGATAAGGGCAAGGGAGTACTGTTTGGGAGAGACTACAGAAATATTGACGGACTTATAACAAATGAAAGGGGCATTACATTAGGAGCTTTTTTTGCAGACTGTATTCCCCTTTATTTTTATGACAGGGTAAATAATGTAATCGGACTGGCACATTCAGGTTGGAGAGGCACCTGTAAAAGAATGGGTGCGGTTATGGTAAAAGAGATGAACAGGATTTTTTTCAGCAGGGCAAAGGATATAATTGCCTGTATAGGTCCGGGGATTTGTCAAGACTGCTATCAGGTAAGTACCGATGTGTATGAGGAGTTTTCAAAAAACTTTGACAAAGAAGATATGGATAATATATTCAGAGAAGACGGAGATGACCACTTTAGGCTCTCACTTTGGAAAGCTAATGAAAAAGTATTAAAAGATGCAGGAATACCTACAGAGAATATATTTACTTCAAATATATGTACCGCCTGCAATAAAGAACTTTTGTATTCACACAGAGTGATGGGCGAAAAGAGAGGTAATATGGCGGCATTTATGGCACTTAGATGATTTTATCTGCCGATATATAAGCTTTTACTTGCTAAAACTCATTTAAGTATTTATACTATGTATATTTGAATAAAGGAGGCTATATGGAAGATTTTTTTAAGAAATTAAGTATATATGGAAGTATTGCAAAAGAAGAAGGACAGAAGATAGCACAGTCGGCTTTGAATAAGGGTAAAGAATTGGCAGATATAACAAAGCTGAAAAGAGACATAAAGATAGAAGAAGATATTATAAAGTCATACAAAATGGTTATCGGTGAGTATGTGGCCGCCAATGACCTTTTGAGGGAAGATGAGCTTGTATTTGATCAAGATCAAAGATCTTAAAGAGTCAGGAAAAGCTTGAAGAGTTGAAGGAAAAGCTTGAAGAAATAAGCAGAAATAAGTAGTTAGGAGATTATAAAGATGCCATACGCAGATTTGACAAAAGAAGAATTGATGGAATTAAAGAAAAGCCTGAAGGCTGAATATAAGGCTATGCAGGCTAAAGACTTGAAACTTGATATGAGCAGAGGAAAGCCTTCACAGGAGCAGCTTGATATCTCAATGGGACTTATGGATGTGCTTTCATCAGATGCGGACCTTATGAGTGAGAACGGCTCGGACTGCAGAAACTACGGTGTACTTGACGGTATCCCTGAGGCGAAGGAACTTATGGGAGATATGATGGAGGTTCCGGCAGACAACCTTATCATCTACGGAAACTCAAGTCTTAATGTAATGTATGACTGTATCTCAAGATCATATACACATGGAGTAATGGGTTCAACACCTTGGTGTAAGCTTGATAAAGTAAAATTCTTATGTATCGTACCGGGATATGACAGACATTTTGCAATAACGGAGTACTTCGGTTTTGAGAATGTATGTATACCGATGCTTGAGAGCGGTCCTGATATGGGTATGATAGAAGAACTTGTACAAAATGACGATTCAATAAAGGGAATCTGGTGTGTACCTAAGTATTCAAATCCTACAGGAAACTCATACTCAGACGAAGTTGTAAGAAGATTTGCAAGATTAAAGCCGGCGGCTAAGGATTTCAGAATTTACTGGGATAATGCATACACAATTCACCATCTCTATGACCTTGACCAGGATCATCTGATTGAGATTTTGGCTGAGTGTAAGAGAGCGGGAAATCCGGATCTTGTATATAAGTTCGCTTCAACATCAAAGGTTACATTCCCGGGTTCAGGTATTGCGGCACTTGCCACATCACATAACAACCTTGAGGATATAAAGAAGCAGTTGAAGATGCAGACAATCGGACATGACAAGGTAAATCAGCTTAGACATGTAAGGTATTTTAAAGATATCCACGGTATGGTGGAACATATGAAAAAGCACGCAAACTCACTCAGACCTAAGTTTGAGATGGTGCTTGATACACTTGAGAGCGAGCTTGGCGGACTTGGAATAGCAAGTTGGACAAAGCCGAAGGGCGGATACTTTATATCATTTGATACTATGGACGGATGTGCAAAAGAAGTGGTATCAAAATGTAAGAAAGCCGGAGTTGTACTTACAGGAGCGGGAGCTACATTCCCTGGCGGAAACGACCCTCATGACAAGAATATTCGTATCGCTCCTTCATTCCCGCCTGTAGGTGATTTGGAGATAGCCGCAAAGCTTCTTTGCCTTTGTACAAAGATGGCGGCGGTTGATAAACTCTTAGGAGAATAATAATGATAAGTGCAAATGGAATAACCCTTAGATTAGGAAAGAAAGCCCTTTTTGAAGATGTTAATATAAAGTTTACACCGGGCAACTGTTACGGACTTATAGGTGCCAACGGTGCCGGAAAGTCTACATTTTTAAAGATACTTTCAGGACAGATAGAGCCTACCAACGGTGATGTGGTTATAACACCTGGAGAGAGACTGTCATTCTTAGAGCAGGATCATTTCAAGTATGATGCATATACGGTTTTAGATACCGTAATCATGGGAAATGCAAGACTGTATGAGATAATGAAGGAAAAGGATGCAATATATGCAAAACCTGACTTTACCGAAGAAGACGGTATAAAGGCGGCAGACCTTGAGGGCGAGTTTGCCAATATGAACGGCTGGGAGGCGGAGTCGGATGCGGCAGCACTTCTAAACGGACTTGGCGTGGATACCGAGCATCACTACACATTGATGAGCGATATGCCTTCAAACCTTAAGGTAAAGGTACTTCTTGCAAAGGCGCTCTTCGGTAATCCGGACATACTTTGCTTGATGAGCCTACAAACCATCTTGACTTGGATGCTATTGCATGGCTTGAAGAGTTCCTTATCAACTTTGAGAACACAATAATAGTTGTATCTCATGACAGATACTTCCTAAATAAAGTCTGTACAATGATTGCGGATATCGACTACGGTAAGATACAGCTCTATGCCGGAAACTATGATTTCTGGTATGAGTCAAGCCAGCTTATGGTTCGCCAGATGAAGGAAGCCAACAGAAAGAAAGAAGAAAAAATCAAGGAGTTGCAGGAGTTCATTCAAAGATTCTCTGCAAATGCTTCAAAGTCAAAGCAGGCTACTTCAAGAAAGAGAGCTTTGGAAAAGATTGAGCTTGACGATATCAAGCCTTCATCAAGAAAGTATCCTTATATAGACTTCAGACCGAACAGAGAGATAGGAAATGAGGTACTTACCGTTGAGAATCTTTCAAAGACAATTGACGGTGAGAAAATCCTTGACAATATAAGTTTTGTACTCAACAGAGAGGACAAGGTGGCACTTGTAGGACCTAACGAGAAGGCAAAGACTGTGCTGTTTAAGATACTTGCCGGAGAGATGGAGCCTGACAGTGGAAGCTTTAAGTGGGGACTTACCACCACACAGAGCTATTTCCCTAAGGATAACACAAAGGACTTTTCAGGCGATGAAACAATAGTTGACTGGCTGACAGGATATTCTGAGAATAAGGATGCCACATATGTAAGAGGCTTCCTCGGCAGAATGCTCTTTGCAGGTGAAGACGGCGTAAAGAAGGTAAATGTGCTTTCAGGTGGTGAGAAGGTGCGTTGTATGCTCTCAAAGCTTATGATAAGCGGAGCAAATGTGCTTATTCTTGACGAGCCTACCGACCACCTTGATATGGAGTCCATTACGGCACTCAACACCGGACTTGAAAAGTTCAAGGGTGTGCTTATATTCTCATCAAGGGACCATCAGGTAGTACAGACTACAGCCAACAGAATCATGGAGATTATAGGCGGAAATCTTATAGATAAGATTACAACATATGATGAGTACCTTGACTCAGACGAAATGGCAAGAAAGAGATTCACATACACAGTTTCAGCAGATGAAGAGAGTGACGACTGATATGAAAAAGATGATTTCATGGAATGTCAACGGTCTTAGAGCTGCCGTAACAAAGGGATTTTTGGATTTTTTCAGAGATATTGATGCGGATATATTCTGTATACAGGAGTCAAAGCTCTCGGAAGGACAAATAGAGCTTGATCTGCCGGGATATTATGACTACTGGAACTATGCGGCTAAGAAGGGATATTCCGGAGTGGCAATATTTACCAAGGATAAGCCTCTTAATGTGACTTACGGTATCGGAATAGAGGAACATGACAATGAGGGCAGAGTGATTACGGCGGAGTATGAAGACTTTTATCTGATTACCTGTTATACTCCGAACTCTCAAAGAGGGCTTACAAGGCTTGAGTACAGAATGACTTGGGAAGATGCTTTCCTTAAGTATATTTTGGAACTTGAAAAGAATAAGCCTGTAATATTCTGCGGTGATTTGAATGTGGCACATACGGAAATAGATCTTAAGAATCCGAAGACAAACAGAAAAAATGCCGGATTTACAGATGAGGAGAGGGCAAAGATGGATGTTATTTTGTCCTCAGGTTTTGTAGACAGTTTTAGGGTGTTATACCCTGACAAGACGGATGCTTACTCATGGTGGTCCTATATGGGAGGCGCCAGAGCAAAAAATGTCGGTTGGCGTATTGACTATTTTATAGTATCTGCTAAATTAAAAGATAGAATAAAAGAAGCCAAGATTCACAGTGAAATCTTAGGCTCAGACCATTGTCCGGTAGAACTGGATATAGAAATATAATGTGTATACTTAAAGGAGGTCGTTATGGCAGTAAGAGTTGACAGAGATAAGAGTTTTTATTATCCGACAGGAATTACCGTCACGCCCTCTTTTTTTTGCATAAAGGTTATAAGAAAGTGTAAGAGACTTTATATAAACCTTTATGAGAGAAATGTGGAAGAGGCGGTGGAAAAAATAGAGTTTCCGCCTGAATCACGAATAGGTGATGTTTGGTTTATGCAGGTGGATATGCGACTGAAAAAGAACATCGAGTATGCGCTTGAAGACGAGAAAGGGCTGTTTGCGGATGAGTACGGCAAGAGCTTTTCAGGAAAAGACAGCTTCGGAAAAGTAAGTCTGATAGACAATCCGAGAAGAAGCCCTGTATATATAGCCGCTTTTGAATGGGGAAATGACCTTGAAAATGTGAAGGCTATAGAAGATAAGTCTTTAGATTCCTCATTTATATACAGACTTCATACAAGGGGATTTACAAAGTCGAATACTTCAAGGATAGTTGACAAAGGTACATTTAAAGGAATTCTTGAAAAGGTTGATTATTTGAAAGAAATCGGAGCGGATTTTATAGATATAATGCCTGCTACAGAGTTTGACGAGTTTATAAGAAGCGCCGGAAGCTTTTTCTCACTGTTTGACAAGGAAAAGAAAGAGAAAAAAGAGAAGATAACTCTCAATTACTGGGGATATACAAATAGTCTTAATTTTGCACCTAAGGCAAGCTATGCTACAAGAAGATACAGAAATCCTGTAAATGAGTACAAAGCTATGGTAAAGTCTATGCATGAAGCCGGAATAGGAGTTATACAGGAGTTTTTCTTTGAGAGAAAAAGTATCGGATATATTATAGATGTACTCAGATTTTGGAAGCTTGAATATCATATAGACGGTTTCCATCTTGCAGGAGTCAACTACTGTGACGAGATTGTAAAGGATCCGTATCTTCTTGACTGCAAGTTTATATTTTCAAATAAGATATATGATATCAGATCCGCCAATATTATCTCGATGGACTATGACTATATGAACAATATGAGAAAGTACCTAAAGGGTGATGAGGGCATGGTTCCTTTCGTCTCAAATGTTCTCGGAAATAAAAACGGTTATTTAAACTTTATTGCGGATGTCAACGGATTTTCTCTGGCGGATATATACAGGTATGACTATAAGCATAATGAAGAAAACGGTGAGGACAATGCGGACGGCTCGAATATGAACTTCTCATGGAACTGCGGTTTTGAGGGAGATACAAAGAAACTGCAGGTAATGAATCTTAGAAAGAGAATGTATCTGAATGCAATCTTTCTTTTGATGATTTCAAGAGGTGCCATAGGAGTGTGCAGCGGCGATGAAGTTTTACAGTCAAAGGGCGGCAATAACAATACCTACTGTCAGGATAATGATACAAGCTATTTCAACTGGAAACTTGTAAATAAGAACAAGGATTTCTTAGAATTTTTTAGAGAAATGCTTGATTTCAGAAGAAAGTATATTCTGACAAATGATGATAAGAAAAAGATCTCCATACACGGAATGCAGGTTTGGAAACCTGACTTTGAGTACTACAACAGGCAGATGGGTGTACTTATAGAAGGAAAACAGGATGTATATATTATTTTAAATATGCATTGGGACAGCCACGAGTTTTCACTCCCTACTATAAAGAGAGGAAGCACTTGGAATATACTTGTAAATACAGCTGATATAAATTTACCTTTTAAGAAAGAAGTTGTTAAGGTAAAAAATCAGAGAACCATATCTGTTGAAGGCAGAAGCTGTATGGTACTTATAGCTAAAGAGGATTCATCAAAAAAAATTGAAAAAGTTTGATTTTAGTATTGACAAAACTGACTGTATAGAGTATTCTATTAAAGTCAGTTTTGGGTTATCGCCAAATGGTAAGGCACTGGACTCTGACTCCAGCATTTCTAGGTTCGAATCCTAGTAGCCCAGCTTTTAAAACTCCCATTCAAACAGAAGTTTGTGGGAGTTTTTTAGTATATATGAATGAGGAATTTTTATGAAGGTGGCACTGGCGGGGACGGAGAGTTTGACAAATTATATTGCGGCATTAAAAGCAAACGATATTGAAGTTATAAATACACTTGATGTAGAAGAGGCGCTAAAATGTGACGGATTACTTTTGCCGGGCGGCGGAGATATGGATCCGAAATATTATGGCGAAGAGATGAACGGCTCAGATGAGCCTGACAGAGAGCTTGATAAGGCGCAGTGGGATGTTTTGGATGCTTTTGTAAAGGAAAAAAAGCCTGTACTCGGTATTTGCAGAGGTATGCAGCTTATCAATGTGTACTTTGGAGGGAGTCTTTATCAGGACTTGAAGACAAAAGATGCCCATTCAAGAAAAAACGGCGTTGACAGTGTACACAGTGTAAAAAGTATTGTAAAGGGCAATATGTTTGAGAACCTGTACGGCAAAGAATTTTGTGTAAACTCGGCACATCATCAGGGAGTAAAAAAAATCGGTGAAGGTCTGATATCCGTTTTGGAAGCAAATGACGGAGTTTGTGAAGCGCTGCTTCATAAGGATTTGCCGATAGTGGCGACACAGTTTCATCCTGAAAGAATGTCATATGAGCAAAGAAGAGATGATACGGTTGTAGGTGAGGGCATATTTGAATATTTTAAATCCCTCTTAAAAGGTTAGGTAGATAATGTATTCGTTTAATGAAAGAATAAGATACAGTGAGTTGGGGGGAAGACGGAGAGCTGTCATTACTTGGGCTTTTGAATTTGTTCCAAGACTGTTCAACATTTCAATCTGAAGATTTGGGACTTGGAATAGAATACTTACAGGGTAAGAGAGAAGCCTGGTGGGTCAATTCATGGCAGATAGATATAAGCAGATTGCCGGTTCTCGGACAAAGAGTGGAAGTGGGCACATTTGCATATGCTTTTAAGAGCTTCTACGGTTTTAGAAATTTCTTTCTAAAGGATGAAAACGGTGAGTTTTTGGTTAAGGCGGATTCCATATGGTTTCATTACGATTTGGACAATAAAAGGCCTACAAAACCTACAGATGAGGCGCTTGGTAAGTATCTGGCAGGTAATGATAAACACATGGAAATGACAAAAATTGTCAGAAAATTTGATATTCCAAGTGATTATGAGCTTGGTGACGAAATCATTGTCACTAAGAACGACCTGGATACAAATCACCATATGAATAATGCAATATATGTCAGTAAGGCAAGAAACCTTATCGACGAGGATTTTAAAGTAAAAAAAATAGGTGTACAATATAAGAAAGCGGCCGTATTACATGATATAATATTGCCGAGGATCACAAAGGATAAAGATTCTTATATTATAAATTTGGCGGATAAAAACGGTGATACATATGCTGTTGTTAAGTTTGATTATTAAGGGGGAGTTATGGAATTAGGAAAGATACAGAGTCTTAAGGTGGACAGAAAAAAGGATTTCGGTGTGTATCTTACAGACGGAAACGGTGAAGATGTGCTGCTTCCTATGAAGGAAGTTCCTAAAGACTGTGAAGTCGGAAGCGAGATTGAGGTATTTATATACCGTGACAGCAAAGACAGACTTATTGCAACCACAAGGAAGCCGAAGCTTTTGGTAGGTGAGATTGGCAGACTTTTTGTAAAGTCGACTACAGGAATCGGTGCATTTTTGGATATAGGACTTGAAAGAGACGTGCTTTTGCCTTTTAAGGAGACACTTGGTAAGGTAAAAGAGGGAGACGAGGTACTTGTATATCTGTATGAGGATAAGAGTCACAGACTGGCAGCCAGTGCAAAGGTATATTCCCGCCTGTCGACAAACAGCCCGTACAAAAAAGATGATGAAGTGGTCGGTACGGTATTTGAAATCAAAAAGATGGGTATCTTTGTCGCTGTAGACGATAAGTATAACGGAATGATTCCTCCAAACGAGAACTTTGAAAATGTGAAGCCGGGAGACAGACTTGACCTTAGAGTAATCAGAGTGAGAGAGGACGGCAAGCTTGATCTAAGCCCAAGAAAAAAAGCATATGTACAGCTTGTAAAGGATGCGGATGTTTTATACGGTATAATGGAAAGAAGAGGCGGAAGCTTAGGTTTTGATGAGAGCGTTTCTCCCGACAGAATAAAGGCTGAGCTTGAACTCAGCAAGAACGCATTTAAGAGGGCTGTCGGTCATCTCTTAAAAGAGGGTAAGATAGAGATAGTTGACGGAGATATCAAAATAAAGTGATGAAATACGGACTGCAGGTTTTCTGCGGTTTTTTTTTTGAAAGGAGATATATGGCTGTAGTTGACAATGTTATAAGCAAGGCAAGAGAATATATCGGTGTGAGTGAGAATCCGCCTGAGAGCAATAATGTAGTGTTCAATACCGACTATTATGGCAGAGAGGTTTTTGATAACGGCAGTGCCACGTATCCGTGGTGTGTGGTATTTTTGTGGGATATTTTCAGAATGAGCGGCGCCGGGAGTATATTTTGTGACGGTATGAAGACTGCATCGACCGAAGCCGTACTTACCCATTATAAGAATAAGGGGATGTTGTTTTCTACAGGAAAAAGAGGCGATATTGTACTTATTATAACCGATGCGGCAGGAAGAGGCAGAAATGTAAACCATGCCGGATTGGTAATATCCGTAAACGGTGACGGAACTTATGAAACCATAGAAGGGAATACCGGCAGCGGAAATATTGCAAACGGCGGCATGGTGATGAACAGAACCAGAAGTTTATCAGGCAGAGGCTATAAGATAGTCGGATTTGCAAGACCGAGTTATGAAGGTAAAAGCAGCAGTACCGGTTATAATGAGATACCTATAAGTGCAAAGCTTACCATAGTAGGCAGCGGAATAAGAGTAAGAATGTCCCCGAATACATCGGCAGCCGTTATAAAAAATCTTGAAGAGGGTGCCGTTGTAAAGGCTACGGGTAGAATCGCAAGCAGGTATAACCCTTGGTTTCATATAGAAGGCGGTTATATAAGCGGAAACTTTGTAAGCGGATGGATAAAAGATTACAATGACAACAAAAGATGGTGGTATGTGGAAAAAGATTATAAATATGCCAAGTCACAGTGGAAGAATATAGCGGGAAAGGACTATTGCTTCGGTAAGGATTCGTATCTGTTTGTAAACTGCTATATAAAGTCTGCCGTAAACGGTACTTACTATTGGGTGGATGATGACGGAGTATACCAAAACAGGTATGACACAACAAGCCCAAGCAGGAAGTATAGAATAGTGGAAGATTATAAGACGGAGAATGCGAGGTAGAAACAGAGCAGTCACACAAGTACATGTGTGATTGTTTTTTTATTAGAAATTTTTACTATTACCGCTATAGGGTATTTTTAGAACAAAATAGTCAGTATACAAAAATACACTATAGTATAATGTTATAGAGGTTACAGTATACGGGTAGTATATTTCCATTGTGAAAAATGCCGAAAATTATTTTCTGATTTTATTATGAGTGATTAGGCTGGTAGAGTTTTTGTCGGTAATTCTGCCAACCGAATTTTTTGTATCCAAGTTATCAACAGATTGTATCTATATTTTTCCTATACAAAATGATTTCACTATCATTTGTGGATAGCTCTACCCAATCCGTGTTTGAACATGATTTTTTTAAAGAGTTATGAACATGGCAAAATAACGAAGGAACTTTGTCGTCAAATTAGCATAAATACAACATTTCTGATATAATCATACCATGGAATAAGGTGAGTTATTGAATCATATTTCCGCTAAGATGGAACAGCTTTTAGCCTTACAAGAAACATTATGTAAGGAATACGAAGGGGTAAACGGAGAAAGTGCATATGTATATGTCTGTGCAACACCGGATGAACAGAAGGTTCTTTACTTTGCCCGTAAGAAAAAAGGGCATGAAGGCGTAAAGGGAACTGTAACAGAGGATTTCCAAGGTATTTTGGTACAAGACCACGAAATTACCTTTTATAAGTATGGAAATGCCCATCAGGAATGTCTCGCACATGTACAACGGTATCTGAAGGACAGCATTGAAAATGAGCCGTCTTTGACCTGGCACCGTAAGATGAGAGAACTAATCCGGGAAATGGTACATTACAGAAATGAGCATGCAGATGATGCACATTTAGATTCTAAGACCGTATCTGACTTTGAAGGCAAGTACCAAGAAATCCTTGAAAAAGCCGGGGAAGAGTACATACTTCATGAGCCAAGTCCTTATTATCGTGATGGATACAATCTGTATCGCCGAATGCAGGAATATAAAACGCAACATCTGCTCTTCCTGCATGATATGAGGGTGCCAACTACAAACAATACAGCAGAACGCTGTTTAAGAGATTATAAGAGGAAGCAGACTTTTGCAATGACATTTCGAAGCTTTGAAAGCATCGAAGAATTATGTCAGAGCAAGGGTGTGCTACTTGGAGTGCGAAAAAATAATCCAAACCTTTACACCGCTGTTAAGGAAATCTTTAATAGATAATATGGAGCCTGAACTGCGTGTTAGACTCCATAAGTTTAACAGCCTAAGATGTAGAAGACAAGCTTACCCGTGTACAGTAACTTATAGAGTAACATTTGATTGTATTATAACTGGATATGTGTTGAATAATCTTAATGATATGATAAAATATTCTTAAGAATCTTTATACTTATATTATAAGCATAAAGATTTGGCTATAAATGGGACATAAAAACAAAGGATGTAATAATTGATGGATCTCACTCAAAGTAAAAACTAATGTTTTTAAAAAGAAAGATCATATCTGTGGATATTGGGAACAATATTATTATTAGTGTTGTCTGCAAGGCTGGCTTGGAAAAATTGAAAGCAATACAACGTGTTTTTAGAGAAAATCCTATTTTTTTGGACAAGGAAAGGAAAAATACTTTTTGGGATATTTTTCTATCTGTTTTATTGTATCTTATGCATCAAATAGCACTATGTGTTTGGTGGAATGCTATAAGAATACGCATTATTCAAAAAGGTGTTCGATTTTTTTTACTCTGTGCATATGGATTTATGTTTATATTTGCACTGTATGGATGCTTGCAATTACTTATTTTTAATATGGATCCGCTGTGGTTTAGAATTAGCGGGTATTTTTATGGTGGGTTGGGAGTTGTACTGCCACTGCCCGGTTTTTTTGCAGCTCTTTGTTTGGGGAAACCACAGAGCTTTTTTCCTAAACGGCGTTTTTTGTGGGTGTTATTGCCGGCAGCCATTTTATTGATTCTTATGATGACTAATGAGTTTCATATGTTGTTTTTTGTAAAATCACCTAATGAAGGTGTTAATTTGCAATTTGTCCCGGGAATTTTGTTTTATATTATGCTGTTATGGGGATTTGTCTTTCATAGTTTAAAAATATATTTGGTATATAGAGTAAGTAAGGAGATTAAGACTACTAAATTACAAAAAAAGCACTTCCATTTTTGACGCTTTTTTTGTATTTTTTTATATTTAATTCCATATGTTTCAGGAGCGATGATTTGGAATAATGAACCGTTTGAATTGGCATATTTTGTATTTTTAGTAGAAGCTTTATTTTGGGAGTTTTGTATATATTTGGGATATGTTCAGGGAAATAGGTATCATGGGTATGTTTTTCATAATTCACATATAGGGATGGAGATTTTAAACATTGACGGAGATGTTCATTTACAATCTACAGATATGAAAGATTTGTCATTTGATGAAAAGGAGCAGCTTATAAAGCTTGGGAAGTTGGAAAATGGAACCGGGTATACATATTATGAAAGCCAATTCCCCGGAGGATATTTAGCCTGGAGAATTGATAATAGAAAAATGTATCAAGCTATTGATGTGTTAAAACAAAATCAGGAAGAACTGGAGCTGAAATTGGATTTGGTGCAGGAGCGATTTCAGTGGGAACAGAGAGAAAGAAGTGTTAGAAATCAAAAAGAAGTATTTGAAAAACTTAGTATAGTTGTAAAAGACCAAATTATAGCGTTGAAGAGAGCTTACACGGACTTTAAAAGAGAAGGAATGAATATGGACTCTTGTTTTAGAAAAATGCTCTGGATATCAGTATTTTTAAAACGCTATGTAAATATTTTTTTGCTATGTCAGGGTGGAAAAACTATTACACAGGATGAAATGCGACTTTGCTTTGTAGAATTTGGAGAGAAGTTGCGATGGTTTCCGGGCATTAGAACTGTAGAAGTATGTGAAGGAAAAGGGAATGTTTCACAGGACATAGCATTGCTCATTTGCAAATTGTGGATTTTATTAATTGAATGGGGAGAATATGCACCGGAGTGTATGGAATTGCATATGAAAGATGGAAGAAGGCCAAGATAATTATTGAGAGTTCTACTATTTTAAATAAAGATGATTTCTTGAAATGGTTTTTTAGTATAGAGAACCTTAATTTGAATAATATCGATATCTTTGAAATAAGGGAGGGTAAGAGACAGGAAATCAGTGTGGTCTACAAGGATAAAGGGAGGGCAGAATATGTATGTACATAATTGATGTTCTTTTGGTGACATTACTTGCTGCCGGGGCCGGATGGAGTATATGCTCTTTATCAGGATGTTGTATGCGACGATTAGCTGTATATAAAAAAGACACTTCAATATTTTCAAAAAGAAAAGGAATAAGAAAAGAACTTGTTTTTTTGGTTATAAGTTGTATTTTAACAGTAGATTTGATCTGGTATGGAGGATATATCCGCCTTCACTATATATATGGTGAGGAGATTGATTTGGTTCGCAAGATACAAGTATTCATACCGCTTTCGATTGGCTTACCTTTGTATATAGATAGTAAAATGCATAATGGTCCTATGTTGGAGATGGATTGTGTAGTACAGGCGTTAAATAGTGTACCTGTTGGGATAGCCTTTGTAAATATTAAGGGGGTTCCGGTTTTAATTAATAATAAGATGTATGAGCTCAATCAGATTCTTTTGGGGAGATATATTCCAAATTTTGAAATGACATGGGAGTGTTGGAAGAAAGAAGGATTACAAAAATATCCTGTTGCAGAATATAAATGTGGGGAATCTGAACTTTTCTTTAGTATAGGGGAAGAAGTATGGAGAATAAGAAGAGAGTTTTTAGATATTGGATTTTGGCAGATAAGAGCTGAGGAAATCACCAATCTTTATAACCTGCAAAATGAAATAAGAAAAACATTAAAGACTTTGGCTGAGGAAAATAAGAAATATGCTGATATGATACAAAGTGTAATAAATATAAATTCTGAACAGAAATATCTCACTTTAAAGATGAACCTGCACCGAGAATTTGGAGACTGTTTACAGTCGGGCTACAGGTATATGAATAAAGGAGAGGGAATGGACAAAGAAAAGGTATTACAAATATGGAAGAGACTGTTGGATAATCTGTCAGGTAGTATTTCCTTGCCCGAGAAGATAGATGAAAAAAGAGAACTGATGGAGTTGGCATCACTGTTTAATTGTAAATTATACCTTCCAAAGCAAAATTGGTTTAGAGAAATTGACGAACCTATTTTTTATTTTTGTGTAAGAGAATCTATGATGAATGCTATTCGTCATGGCTCAGCTACAAAAGTGTTCGTCACACAAGATATAGAAGAAGACAAAGTACGAGTTTATATTAGAGATAATGGTACAGGGTTAAAGGAAGGATTTAGTGAAGGTGGAGGAATTTCAGGAATTAGAGAATATTTAAAACAAAAAGATATTCCCATGTATCTAAAAGCAGAAGAAGGAAGGCTAGAGATATCATTTTTATTAAGGAGGTGATTAAGTGATTGGCATTATGATTGTGGAGGATTCACCGGTTACAATGGAATATTTAGAGTTGGAACTTGAGAAAGCAAAGCATAAGTATAAAATCATGTGCAAATTTCGAGGAGTTGAAAATGTAGAGCCGGCTTGTGAATCCGGACGAATAAATATTGTATTGATGGATGTATGCCTGGGTGACAGTTCAGGGCTTGATTTGGCAAGGAAGATAAAGGAGCGATTTCTTGGTATTAAAGTGATTATTATGACGTCAATGCTTGATCAAAGTTTTATTAAACAGGCTAAAAATTTCGGATGTGACGGATTTTGGTTTAAAGAAAGTATGCAGCATGGGATTTTAAATGTATTAGATGATGTGTCTGTTGGAGAAAAAAAATTTGTAGATGATTTTCCGGCAGTCACCCTTGGAAATGCCAAGATTGAGGAACTTACAGAAGCGGAGTTGTCAGTTTTAAGAAGCTTTGCAAAAGGATGTACATATGCGGAGGTGGCAGAGGACTGCCATATATCACAAAATACAGTACGTTATCATGTAAAAAATTTAACAAGCAAAACGGGTATGCACAATATGGCAAAGATTGCGTTGGAAGCAGTTGATAAAAGGGTTATTTTACCAAGGTTTTAGAGAGTGGTTTTAATAAAGAATTAATAAAAAATATAAAACTACACTTATATGTGGGGGATTTATAATGGCCTTTTTGATATAATGCAAACAACAAAATACGAATTAAGTTTGTTATTTGTTTAATAACCAGGATAGGAGTTTGCTATGGCAGAAATTAAAGTAACACCGGGAGTTCTTAGACAAAAATCCGAGGAATTACAGAGTGGTGTAAAAAATTTGGCACAGAAGATGAATGAGCTTCAGGAGAGAGAAAACAGTTTGTCCAGTATGTGGCAGGGTGCAGCTAAGGATAGCTTTCATAATGCATTCATGACAAGTTACAATGAATGCCAGCCATTTTTTCAGGAGTTGCAAAGATTTATTGTAAAGTTGGATGAAACAGCAAAGCAATATGAGATGGCAGAGGCTAAAGCGGCAGAAGCTGCACAGAAAAGAATGTAAAGGAGCAAGTGATATAAAATGGATGGTAATATTTTAGTAACTCCGGGTGAGTTGACAAAGAATGCGGCAGAGTTTTCATCAGCAGGAAATAATATGTATCAAATAGCCAATAACATGCTTCAAACAGCACAGAGCTTGAGTGGAATTTGGTCGGGTGAAGCTGCAAATACATATATGAATAATTTTAAGAGGTTCCAAGGAAGCTTTGATAAACTTAAGAGAATAATTGATAAGCACTCTGAAGCCCTTACAGAGTTGGCGAATTTGTATCAGCAAGCTGAGCAGCAAAATGTTGAAGCTGCCAGTGATTTTAGAAATGTTTTGGAGTAAATTATTCGAACCATTAGAGTACACTTTAAGTGGTATCTTAGTCAGTGATGTTGGAAGGAAGAGGACAGAAAATCAGGACAATTTTTCTTTTGGTGAATTTGTTAATGAAAATAAGTCAAATTCCATTCGATTAGAAATACAAAAGGTTACTTTACCTCAAGCCTACGCTATTATGGATGGGATGGGCGGAGAAAAGCTGGGAGCACAGGCATCACTTGAGGCTGCCGGCTTTTTTTCTGATATAAAAAAGGATATATTGGAAGTTTTGCCTAAGCTTGATATTAAAGGAAGAGAAAAGGTATTTACAAGTTTGATACATAGCCTAAATGAAAAAGTGTGCCAAATGGCATTGGAAAATAATGTAAAACAGTCAGGAACTACGATCGTATCTATATTTTTTGTGGAGAATAGGGCATATATAGTCAGTGTCGGTGATAGTCAGATCTTCTTGATTCGCAATGGGGAAGCTATACGACAAAATGAACTGGATACAATGAATGTTACTATTGTAGAAAATGGGGTAGAAAAGCAGATTAAAGGAGGAATTAGTCAGTTCTTAGGCATGGATGCAATAGAATATGAGCTTGTTCCTCATATAGTAGACGTGAAATTAAAAGAGGGGGATACATTTTTACTATGTAGTGACGGATTGACGGATTATGTTAGTCCTGAGGAGATAGGAGCGATAATACACAATGCATCCTGTGCAAAATCTATAGATTATCTTTTGAGCTTGGCAATGGAAAGAGGCGGAAAGGATAATACTACTATTATAAGGTTGGATGTAAAAGCAAAAGGAACAGAGTCGACAGTTTCTAAGTAATGCAAGTACCTAAAAATAGAAAAGAGACGTTATGGAATAATGAGATATTGTATTAAGCATATATGAGTTGTCAAAAAGCAGCAGTTAAAATGATTATTGGAAAGCTATAAGAGTTAATTGTATATGTTCTATACTACTTATTATGAGATTCTTGTTTGGCTGATAAAAAAGGGTAGACATATGGAGTGTAGAGACAGGTTAAGGAGTAAAATATGGGTAATATGTATGAAGAAGATGGTACAAGAAAAAGAGGAAATGGTGATTATACTGTAAAAATGTATAAAAAAAGGGAAGAAGCTCCGTCAAATCAAGTTGTTGAAAATGCACAACCAAGTATTCAAGAAGCTACTGTAGAGGGACAAAGTCCTAATGTAGATTTTGTCGAAGAGCTTACTACAGGTAATCCGTATCTTTCATACTGGGAAAATGCTTTTAACTTCAAAGGAAGAACATCAAGAGGTGATTATTGGATAGTTGTATTAATTAATCTAATTATTACTATACCACTTATTTTTGTTAGGATCTTACTTTTGGTGTGGTGTATTATTACTTTTATTCCATCGACTGCTATGATGGCAAGACGTTTAAGGGATGCCGGATTTAGTCCCTATAATCTTATTTGGTATAATATAGTTTCTCTTATTATTACACTTTTAGCAAGAGATAACCCGGCATGGAGTCTATTGGGATTTATTATTTTCATAATAATGCTGATTTTATTAGTCAGTCCATCCAAAAAGAAGTAATAGGTATCTGAGTAGAAGTACAAAAATAAAAAGAGAAGAGAGCGTGAAATGGAATATAGAGATATTATACAAAGAGTTTGGAGCGACTGGAGTATCGTTGAAAAACTGGGAGAGGGCTCATTTGGGCAAGTATATTTTGTTCAAAAAGAGCGTCTGGGAGTTGTACAAAAAGCGGCAGTTAAAGTAGTGAGGATACCAAAGAGCGATGATGAAGTAGGAGAAATAAAAGCTGCTTATGGTCTTACAGAAGATCAACTGAAGGATTTTTTCTATCCGGAGGTTATAAGGTACAAAGAAGAAATACAACTGATGCAGACTTTGGGAGAGAATGCAAATATTGTACAAGTACAGGATTTTGAAATTATGGAGGATCCAAGTGGAAGACTGGGATGGTATATTCTAATTAGAATGGAACTTTTGGAAAGTTTAGATGCATTCATTAAAAGAGAGAAACTCTATGTTGGAGATGTAATGAACATGGCAATGGATATTCTGGAAGGAATCCAAGAATGTGAGAATCACAATATAATTCACAGAGATATCAAAACAGCTAATCTTTTTCGCAGTAAAAAAGGTATTTATAAGCTGGGTGATTTTGGAATAGCAAGAGATACTTCAGCAAGCAGTAGAAGTCTTTCTCATAAAGGTACAGACAATTATATGGCTCCGGAGGTTTATCAGGGGAAGAGATACTCTCAAAATATAGATTTATATGCACTTGGTATAGTGATATATAAGCTGTTAAATAAGAATCGCTTACCATTTTTAGGAGAAGAAAGACTTACTTCACGAAGTATTGAGAGAGCCTTTCAGTTGCGACAGCAAGGAGAGGAGTTCCCAAAGGCGGCAGAATGCAGTGAAGAATTTCATAAGATAATAAAGAAGTTGTGTGCCTATAATCCTGAAGACAGATATCAAAGTGCACAAGAAGTTATAATGGATTTAAAAGATTATAAGACAAGAAATGAAAAAGAACTTCATAAAGCTTTAAACTTGCCAAGGGATCCTAGGGCTAGGAGCATATTTTTAGTAGAAAAACAAGATAATAGTGGTCTGAAGTTAAGTGCTATAAATAAGGAGTCACATCCGGTCATAGAGTCTTCATCAAAATTTCATAACAAGTGTGAAGAAGAGACAAGTCATAATTATTCAATAAGTAGCAGATCTGAAAATGAATATGAAGAAAGCCTGTCAAGAGACAGTAGTTATGGCGATTATACCAGACAAATGTATAAAAAAAGAGATGAGACACCTTTAATACAGGAAAATAGAACTGTACAACCTAACATAATGGATGTTATCTCAGATGTAAGAAATTCTAATGTAGAGGTAAGTGGTGACCGTACTACATGTGATCCATATATTTCGTACTGGAAAAATTATTTTAACTTTAAGGGTAGAACATCAAGAGGTGATTATTGGAAGACTGTAATAATTAATACTTTCTGTTCTTTATTATTTACTTTCTTAGGACCATTATTTGTGGTGCTATGGAGTGTTATTAATTTCATTCCAATGAATGCTATGTTGGTAAGGCGTTTAAGAGATGCCGGATTCAGTCCATATTATTATGTTTGGTGTAGTATAGCCTCTGTTGTTATTATTGTTTTAGCAAATATTTATGATATATTTGCCCTAGTGGGATTAATCCCTATGGCAATAATGTTTATTTTATTAATCAGTCCATCTAAAAGTAGGTAGTGTTATCCGCATATAAGTATAAGAATAAAATGAAAAGAGAATACGATATGGAATATAGAGATATTATACAAAGAGTTTGGGGTGACTGGAGCATTGGTGAAAAATTGGGAGAAGGCTCCTTTGGACAAGTTTATTTTGTTCAAAAAGAACGATTGGGTGTGATCCAAAAAGCGGCGGTAAAGGTAGTGAGAATACCTACAAGTGATGCTGAGGTAGAGGAAATCAAAGCCGCCTATGGTCTTGCTGAAGAACAACTCAAGGAATTTTTTTACCCTGAGGTTTTAAAGTACAAAGAAGAAATACAGCTGATGCAGACTGTGGGAGAAAATGCAAATATTGTACAGGTACAGGATTTTGAAATAATAGAGGATCCAAGCGAAAAATTTGGATGGTATATATTGATTCGAATGGAGCTTTTGGAAAGCTTAGATTCATTTATTAAACGAGAAGAGGTCTATGTTGGTGATGTAGTGAACATGGCCATGGATATTCTTGAGGGAATCAAAGAATGTGAGAATCATAATATAATTCACAGGGATATCAAAACAGCTAATCTTTTCCGTAATAAAAAAGGAATTTATAAACTGGGTGATTTTGGAATAGCAAGAGATACTTCAGCAAGCAGTAGAAGTCTTTCTCATAAAGGTACAGACAATTAGATGGCTCCGGAGGTTTATCAGGGGAAGAGATACTCTCAAAATATAGATTTATATGCACTGGGTATAGTGATATATAAGCTGTTAAATAAGAATCGATTACCATTTTTAGGAGAAGAAAGACTAACTTCAAGAAGTATTGAGAGAGCTTTTCAACTACGCCAACAGGGAGAAGAGATTCCAAGAGCTTTAGAATGCAGTGAGAGACTCCATGAGATAATAAAAAAGATGTGTGCTTATAACCCGGAAGAAAGATACCAAAATGCACAAGAAGTTATAAAAGATTTGAATGAATATCAGAGGGCAAACGAGAATGAACTAAATACAGCATTAAATTTGCCAAAATATCCTAATTCAAGAAATATTTTTGATATGGAGATTTCCGGAAATATAAGTAGAACAGATAATTCCACAGAAAGGGATGTACCATTAAGTAGAGATACTTCAGGCAGTATTTACGAAGAAAGTCGTTCAAGAGAAAGTAGCTATGGTGACTATACCAGACAAATTTATAAGAAAAGAGATCAGCTGACTGATAAGCAAAATGAAGAAAATGTACAGCCCAATATACAGCAGGTGTTGGAGGATGCAAATCAGCCACCAACAAAGAAGAAAAGAAGTTGGAAATGGATAATTGCAGCATGTATGGGATTCTTAGCTATTGTAATTGCAATAGTTGGAAGTTCATATTCTATCAAATCACAAAAAGAAGCTAAAAACAATGATATAAGAGTTGCAAAGGCAAAAGAAATAGCAAAAGACTCTGATATATTTGAAATTGATAAATACAGCTTGGGTTCAGATATGTACATTGATTATGTGTACGAATTTCGCCCATACAATAGTACTGATCTTAGTGAAAGTGAAGGAATTTATATAGGTGCATTAGTGAAGGGAATTCCTCAAGGGTATGGTGTTTTTTACTATGAGGGGGAGAGTAATAAAGATGGAAGAAAAAGCCATGGGGACATTATGCTACTAGGAGAATGGGAAAAGGGAAACTTAAAAGAAGGTTCAACTGTGGAGTTTAGAGGTATGTGGTATAACGAAGATGCAGAGGATGATATTCGGGAGATAAAATATACCTTTAATGATAGATGGGAAAATGGGTGGTTTATACATGATGAGGCGGAAGGAACTTGTTCAGAAAAACATATCGTGATACCGGAGGGAAAAAATTGGATGGATTCGACATTTGAAGGAAGAGTAAGAGTTAATGGTATTATAGGCTGTGCAAGAGGAATAATGACATTTCAAAATGGTATAATACATGATGGAGAATTTAGGGATAATCTTCTATATAATGGTACATCTTACAATGCTAATGGAAGTGTTAGATGTTATTATGAAAATGGAGAGTATAAATCTGCAATAGGTAGAAAATAAGTAAGGCTATATACTCCTGCCTAGAAGATATAGGTTTATTTAAAGTAAAGTACATTGGAAAATCTCAAGTAAGATTAATGAAGCTATGGTTTGTATACTATATAGAAAGAAATAATGGGAGAAAAATGGATTATAGAGAGGTTATACAAAGCATCTGGCCGGACTGGCAGGCGAAGGAGATATTGGGCAAAGGATCATATGGTACTGTATTTAGAGCAGTAAAGGAAAAGTTTGGAGTGGGGAAAGAGTCGGCTATCAAGGTTGTACATATTCCCACAGATGACAATCAAATAGAACAGGTTAGGCAGAGTTTTCATCTCTCAGATAAGGAATTAAAAGAATACTTTTATCCTGAAGTAGAAAAGCTAAAAGAAGAAGTAGCACTTATGGAAAAGCTGGGAGAAAACGAACACTGTCTTCATATTCAGGACTTTGATATTTTGGAGAAACCGGAGGGAAGTATAGGTTGGAATATTCTGATCCGAATGGAGCTTCTTGAGAGTTTGGAATCCAGAATATCAAGAGGTGGTATTAAACTGGGAGAGGTCTTGTCTTTAGGTGAAGATATTTTATCAGCATTGGAGACTTGTGAATCTCATAGAATTATTCATAGGGATATAAAACCGGCAAATATTTTTGTTAATTCCAATGGTGTGTATAAGCTGGGTGATTTTGGAATTGCGAAAGATTTGACATTGGAGAGCAGAAATCTTTCACATAGAGGAACAGATAATTATGCTGCACCGGAGGTATGTCAGGGAAGGGATTATTCCTATAATGTTGATATTTATGCTCTAGGACTTGTTTTATATCAATTATTAAATAAGAATAAGAGACCATTTTTCGGCGAAGGGAAGATCACTTCCAGTATATCGGAGGAGGCTTACAGAAAAAGACTTACCGGTGAAGAATTTCCGGCTCCCGCACTTGGAGATGAAGAGTTATTTGCTGTAATTAAAAAGATGTGTGCTTTTGATCCAAAAGAACGTTTTCAAAGTGCCATAGAGGCAAAAAGTGCATTGCAATCTTATAGAGAAAAACATAGAGATAAACTTGATACTATACTGGAGTTTGGGCAAAAGAGGGGTATAGAAGTACACAATGCAAAAAGCTCGGAGTATATAAATGAAAAGCATACCAAAGAGCATACAGAGAATACATCTGAAACAGGTAAGAGGTTTAACAGACCATCATCTGAGATAGAGGGTACTTATACAGAAAGAAATCATTATGATGAAGTAGATATTTCTGAGGATTATACTCGAAGTCTGAATTATAGTGAAAGAGAAAGGCGTAGGCAAAGCGAAGGAAAGAGCAGAGGCCAAATAGAGGAAGTAGATAATAATCAACCGGATTTGCAACAAATATTAGAAGGAGCGAATCAGCCACCAACAAAGAATAAAAGTAGTTGGACGTGGATAATTGCAGTATGTATTGGATTCTTAGTTATTGCAGGTGTAATATTTGCAAATTCATCTTCTGTCAATTCACAAAAAGAAGCTAAAAACAATGATATAAGAGTTGCAAAAGGCAAAAAGAAATCGCGGAAGACTCTGATCTATTTGAGATTGATAAAGATAGCTTGGATTCAGATGTTTACATTGAATATGTGTATGAATTTCGCCTAGACAATAGTTCTGATCTTACTGAAACAGAAGGAATTTATATAGGTGCATTAGAGAATGGAATTCCACAGGGGTTTGGTGTTTTTTTACTATGAGGATGATATAATAATTAAAGGAAGAAAAAAATCATGGGAACGCTATGCTACTAGGAGAATGGGAAAATGGAAATTTAAAAAGAAGGTTTAACTGTGGAGTGGAGAATAAGTGGGCATATCGAAGAAGCAGAGGATAATATTTGGGAGATTAAATATGCCCTTAAGGATACATGGGAAAAAAAGGATGGTTTATACATGATGAGGCGAAAGGAACTTGTTCAGAAAAAAATATCGTGATACCGGAGGGAGAAACTTGGAAGGATTGGACATTTACAGGAAAAGTAAAAGCTAATGTTCTAGGCTGTGTAAGAGGAGTAAAGATATTTCAAGATGGTATCATATTTGATGGAGAATTTCAGAAAGGTGAATTATATAATGGCACAGCTTACAATGCTGATGGAAGTGTTGACTGTTATGTTAAAAATGGAGAGATAGTTGATTAAGTATTGATACTTGCCCACTGCCTGGAAGATACAGGTTTATTTTAAATTAAACTACATTGTGAAATCTCAAGTACGGTCAGTGTAGCTATGGTTTGTATACTATAACGAAAGAAATAATGGGAGAAAAATGGATTATAGAGAGGTTATACAAAGCGTCTGGACGGATTGGCAGGCGAAGGAGATATTGGGCAAAGGCTCATATGGTACTGTATTTAGAGCAGTAAAGGAAAAGTTTGGAGTGGGGAAAGAGTCGGCTATTAAGGTTGTAGATATACCCACAGATGACAATCAAATAGAACAGGTTAGGCATAGTTTTCATCTCTCAGATAAGGAATTAAAAGAATACTTTTATCCTGAAGTAGAAAAGCTAAAAGAAGAAGTAGCACTTATGGAAAAGCTGGGAGAAAACGAACACTGTCTTCATATTCAGGACTTTGATATTTTGGAGAAACCGGAGGGAAGTATAGGTTGGAATATTCTGATCCGAATGGAGCTTCTTGAGAGTTTGGAATCCAGAATATCAAGAGGTGGTATTAAACTGGGAGAGGTCTTGTCTTTAGGTGAAGATATTTTATCAGCATTGGAGACTTGTGAATCTCATAGAATTATTCATAGGGATATAAAACCGGCAAATATTTTTGTTAATTCCAATGGTGTGTATAAGCTGGGTGATTTTGGAATTGCGAAAGATTTGACATTGGAGAGCAGAAATCTTTCACATAGAGGAACAGATAATTATGCTGCACCGGAGGTATGTCAGGGAAGGGATTATTCCTATAATGTTGATATTTATGCTCTAGGACTTGTTTTATATCAATTATTAAATAAGAATAAGAGACCATTTTTCGGCGAAGGGAAGATCACTTCCAGTATATCGGAGGAGGCTTACAGAAAAAGACTTACCGGTGAAGAATTTCCGGCTCCCGCACTTGGAGATGAAGAGTTATTTGCTGTAATTAAAAAGATGTGCTTTTGATCCAAAAGAACGTTTTCAAAGTGCCATAGAGGCAAAAAAAGTGCATTGCAATCTTATAGAGAAAAACATAGAGATAAACTTGATACTATACTGGAGTTTGGGCAAAAGAGGGGTATAGAAGTACACAATGCAAAAAAAGCTCGAGTATATAAAATGAAAAAGCATACCAAAGAGCATACAGAGAATACATCTGAAACAGGTAAGAGGTTTAACAGACCATCATCTGAGATAGAGGGTACTTATACAGAAAGAAATCATTATGATGAAGTAGATATTTCTGAGGATTATACTCGAAGTCTGAATTATAGTGAAAGAGAAAGGCGTAGGCAAAGCGAAGGAAAGAGCAGAGGCCAAATAGAGGAAGTAGATAATAATCAACCGGATTTGCAACAAATATTAGAAGGAGCGAATCAGCCACCAACAAAGAATAAAAGTAGTTGGACGTGGATAATTGCAGTATGTATTGGATTCTTAGTTATTGCAGGTGTAATATTTGCAAATTCATCTTCTGTCAATTCACAAAAAGAAGCTAAAAACAATGATATAAGAGTTGCAAAGGCAAAAGAAATCGCGGAAGACTCTGATCTATTTGAGATTGATAAAGATAGCTTGGATTCAGATGTTTACATTGAATATGTGTATGAATTTCGCCTAGACAATAGTTCTGATCTTACTGAAACAGAAGGAATTTATATAGGTGCATTAGAGAATGGAATTCCACAGGGGTTTGGTGTTTTTTACTATGAGGATGATATAATAATTAAAGGAAGAAAAAATCATGGGAACGCTATGCTACTAGGAGAATGGGAAAATGGAAATTTAAAAGAAGGTTTAACTGTGGAGTGGAGAATAAGTGGGCATATCGAAGAAGCAGAGGATAATATTTGGGAGATTAAATATGCCCTTAAGGATACATGGGAAAAAGGATGGTTTATACATGATGAGGCGAAAGGAACTTGTTCAGAAAAATATATCGTGATACCGGAGGGAGAAACTTGGAAGGATTGGACATTTACAGGAAAAGTAAAAGCTAATGTTCTAGGCTGTGTAAGAGGAGTAAAGATATTTCAAGATGGTATCATATTTGATGGAGAATTTCAGAAAGGTGAATTATATAATGGCACAGCTTTACAATGCTGATGGAAGTGTTGACTGTTATGTTAAAAATGGAGAGATAGTTGATTAAGTATTGATACTTGCCCACTGCCTGGAAGATACAGGTTTATTTTAAATTAAACTACATTGTGAAATCTCAAGTACGGTCAGTGTAGCTATGGTTTGTATACTATAACGAAAGAAATAATGGGAGAAAATGGATTATAGAGAGGTTATACAAAGCGTCTGGACGGATTGGCAGGCGAAGGAGATATTGGGCAAAGGCTCATATGGTACTGTATTTAGAGCAGTAAAGGAAAAGTTTGGAGTGGGGAAAGAGTCGGCTATTAAGGTTGTAGATATACCCACAGATGACAATCAAATAGAACAGGTTAGGCATAGTTTTCATCTCTCAGATAAGGAATTAAAAGAATACTTTTATCCCGAAGTAGAAAAGCTAAAAGAAGAAGTAGCACTTATGGAAAAGCTGGGAGAAAACGAACATTGTCTTCATATTCAGGATTTTGATATTTTGGAGAAGCCGGAGGGAAGTATAGGTTGGAATATTTTGATCCGCATGGAGCTTCTTGAGAGTTTGGAATCCAGAATATCAAGAGGTGGTATTAAACTGGGAGAGGCCTTGTCTTTGGGTGAAGATATTTTATCAGCATTGGAGACTTGTGAATCTCATAGAATTATTCATAGGGATATAAAGCCTGCAAATATTTTTGTTAATTCCAATGGTGTGTATAAGCTGGGTGATTTTGGAATTGCGAAAGATTTGACATTGGAGAGTAGAAATCTTTCGCATAGAGGAACAGATAATTATGCCGCACCGGAGGTATGTCAGGGAAGGGATTATTCCTATAATGTTGATATTTATGCTCTAGGACTTGTTTTATATCAATTACTAAATAAGAATAAGAGACCATTTTTCGGCGAAGGAAAGATCACTTCCGGTATATCGGAGGAGGCTTACAGAAAGAGACTCACCGGTGAAGAATTTCCGGCTCCCGCCTTCGGAGATGAAGAGTTATTTGCTGTAATTAAAAAAATGTGTGCTTTTGATCCAAAAGAACGCTTTCAAAGTGCCATAGAGGCAAAAAGTGCATTGCAAGCTTATATGGAAAAACATAGAGATAAACTTGATACTATACTGGAGTTTGGGCAAAAGAGGGGTATAGAAGTACACAATGCAAAAAGCTCGGGGTATATAAATGAAAAGCATACCAAAGATCATACAGAGAATGCATCTGAAACAGGTAAGAGGTTTAACAGACCATCATCTGAGATAGAGGGTACTTATACAGAAAGAAATTATTATGATGAAGTAGATATTTCTGAGGATTATACTCGAAGTCTGAACTATAGTGAAAGAGAAAGACGTAGGCAAAGTAAAGGAAAGAGCAGAGGCCAAATAGAGTCAGTAGATAATAATCAACCGGATTTGCAACAGATATTAGAAGGAGCGAATCAGCCCCCCACAAAGAATAAAGTAGTTGGAAATGGATAATTGCAGCATGTATTGGATTCTTAGTTATTGCAGGTGTAATATTTGCAAATTCATCTTCTGTCAATTCACAAAAAGAAGCTAAAAATGATGTTATAACAGACACATCAGGCTCTGTCAATTCACAAAAAGAAGCTAAAGATGATGTTATAACAGAAACTTCAGGCTCTGCTAAGTCACAAAAAGAAGATAAATATAATGATATAAGAGTTGCAAAGGCAAAAGAAATCGCAGAAGACTCGGATCTATTTGAGATTGATAAAGATAGATTGGATTCAGATACTTACATTGAATATGCGTACGAATTTCGCTCCAGAAATAGTACTGATCTTATTGAAATAGATGGAATATACATAGGTGCATTAGAGAATGGAATTCCTCAAGGGTATGGTGTTTTTTACTATAAAGTAGAAAATAATGATGACGGATCAAAGGCATGGGGAAGTATTATGCTTTTAGGAGAATGGAAACAAGGAAACCTAAAAAGTTCATCAATAGTAGAGAGAAGATTTATAGCACATATTGAAAATGCAGAAGATGATATTAAAGTTTTGAAATATACATTTAGTGATAACTGGGAAGATAATTGGTTTGTACATGATGAGGCAGATGGAACTTATTCTTATAAGGATATTGCGAAGCCAAAAGGGGAAGAGGAATTTTGGTTTGATTGGACGTTTACAGGAAAAGTAAAAGTTAATGGAATAGGCTGTATAAAAGGAATATTGACAGATTCAAGTGGCAGCTATGAAGAAGGAGAATTTCAGGATGGTACATTTACATTATATAATGGTACAGTTTACAATGCTGATGGAAGTGTTAAAAGTTATTATGTAAATGGAAAGTGGAAATCTGCAGATAGATAGAAAATAAGTAAGGCTATATACTCACTGCCTAGAAGATATAGGTTTATTTTAAAGTAAAGTACATTGGGAAATCTTAAGTAAGATTAATGAAGCTATAGTTTGTATACTACAACGAAGGAAGTAATGGAGGAAAAATGGATTATAGAGAGGTTATACAAAGAGTCTGGCCGGACTGGCAGGCGAAGGAAATATTGGGCAAAGGCTCATATGGTACTGTATTTAGAGCAGTAAGGGAAAAGTTTGGAGTAGAGAAAGAGTCGGCTATCAAGATTATACATATTCCCACAGATGATAATCAGATAGAACAGGTTAGGCATAGTTTTTATCTCTCAGATAAGGAATTAAAAGAATACTTTTATCCTGAAGTAGAAAAGCTAAAAGAAGAAGTAGCACTTATGGAAAAGCTGGGAGAAAATGAACATTGTCTTAACATTCAGGATTTTGATATTTTGGATGATCCGGAGGGAAGTATAGGTTGGAATATTTTGATCCGAATGGAGCTTCTTGAGAGTTTGGAATCCAGAATATCAAGAGGCGGTATTAAACTGGGAGAGGTTGTCTCTCTTGGTGAAGATATTTTATCTGCATTGGAAACCTGTGAAGCTAATAGAATTATTCATAGGAATATAAAGCCTGCAAATATTTTTGTTAATTCCAATGGTGTGTATAAGCTGGGTGATTTTGAAATTGCGAAGGATCTGACATTGGAGAGCAGAAATCTTTCACATAGAGGAACAGATAATTATGCCGCACCGGAGGTATGTCAGGGAAGGGATTATTCCTATAATGTTGATATTTATGCTCTAGGACTTGTTTTATATCAATTACTAAATAAGAATAAGAGACCATTTTTCGGCGAAGGAAAGATCACTTCCAGTATATCGGAGGAGGCTTACAGAAAGAGACTTACCGGTGAAGAATTTCCGGCTCCCTCCTTTGGAGATGAAGAGCTATTTGCTGTAATTAAAAAAATGTGTGCTTTTGATCCAAAAGAACGTTTTCAAAGTGCCATAGAGGCAAAAAGTGCATTGCAATCTTATAGAAAAAAACATAGAGATAAACTTGATACTATACTGGCGTTTGGGCAAAAGAGGGGTATAGAAGTACACAATGATAATAGCTTTGAACATGTGAACGAAAAGTATATTGAAGATCATACAGAGAATGCATCTGAAACAGGCATGAGGTTTAAAAGACCGTCATCTGATGCAGAGCTTAGAGAGAAGACTTATACAGAAAGAAATCATTACAATAAAGTAGATAGTTCTGAAGATTATGTTAAAAGTTTGAATTATAGTGAAGGAGAAAGGCGTAGGCAAACTGAAGGAAAGAGTGGAGGTCAAACAGAGGGAGCTTATAATAATCAAATGGATTTGCAACGAATCCTGCAAGAGGCAAATAAGCTACCAACAAAGAAAAAAAGTATATGGACGATGATAATTGCAGCATGTATGGGATTCTTAGTTCTTGCAGTTGTAATAGTTGGAAGTTTATATTTTATAAAATCACAAAAAGAAGCTAAAGATAGCGTTATAACAGATACTACAGGCTCTGATAGTTTGCAAAAAGAAGCTAAAGATAATGTTATAACAGATACTACAGGTTCTGATAGTTTGCAAAAAGAAGCTAAAGATAGCGTTATAACAGATACTACAGGTTCTGATAATTTGCAAAAATATGATGATATAAGAGTTGCAAAGGCAAAAGAAATCGAGGCAACATTGGATTTATTTGAAATTGATAAATACAGATTGGATTCAGATATGTATATTGAATATGTGTACGAATTTCGCCCAGGCAATAGTACTGATACTAGTGAAAGAGAAGGAATTTATATAGGTGCATTAGAGAAGGGAATTCCACATGGGTTTGGTGTTTTTTACTATGAGAAGGATAAAAATGAAAGTGGAAGCAAAGCGCATGGAAGCCACATACTAATAGGAGAATGGGAAAATGGGAAGTTAAAAGAAGGGTCAACTGTGGAGAGTAGATATATATCGAATATCGAAAATGCAGAAGATGATATTATTGAGTTTAAATATACCTTTAATGATACATGGGAAAATGGGTGGTTTATACATGATGAGGCTGATGGAACTTATTCTTATCAGGATATTGCCAGACCAAAAGGGGAAATGTGGGATGAATGGACGTTTACAGGGAAAGTAGAGGTTAATGGCATTGGATGTATAAGAGGAATAAAGACATATCTAGATGGTAGCTATGAAGAAGGAGAATTTCAGGATGGTTTGCCATATAATGTCACAGTTTACAATGCTGATGGGAGTGTTGACTATTATATTAAAGATGGAAAGCTTAGTTTAAAATAAGTATGGACACTTGTCCACTGCCTAGAAGATATAGGTTTATTTTAAATTAAACTACATTGTGAAATCACCAGTACGGTCAGTGTAGCTATGGTTTGTATACTATAACGAAAGAAATAATGGGAGAAAAATGGATTATAGAGAGGTTATACAAAGCGTCTGGCCGGACTGGCAGGCGAAGGAAATATTGGGCAAAGGCTCATATGGTACTGTATTTAGAGCAGTAAAGGAAAAGTTTGGAGTGGGGAAAGAGTCGGCTATCAAGGTTGTACATATTCCCACAGATGACAATCAAATAGAACAGGTTAGGCAGAGCTTTCACCTCTCAGATAAGGAATTAAAGAATACTTTTATCCTGAAGTAGAAAAGCTAAAAGAAGAAGTAGCACTTATGGAAAAGCTGGGAGAAAACGAACACTGTCTTCATATTCAGGATTTTGATATTTTGGAGAAGCCGGAGGGAAGTATAGGTTGGAATATTTTGATCCGCATGGAGCTTCTTGAGAGTTTGGAATCCAGAATATCAAGAGGTGGTATTAAACTGGGAGAGGTATTGTCTTTGGGTGAAGATATTTTATCAGCATTGGAGACTTGTGAATCTCATAGAATTATTCATAGGGATATAAAACCGGCAAATATTTTTGTTAATTCCAATGGTGTGTATAAGCTGGGTGATTTTGGAATTGCGAAAGATTTGACATTGGAGAGCAGAAATCTTTCACATAGAGGAACAGATAATTATGCTGCACCGGAGGTATGTCAGGGAAGGGATTATTCCTATAATGTTGATATTTATGCTCTAGGACTTGTTTTATATCAATTATTAAATAAGAATAAGAGACCATTTTTCGGAGAAGGGAAGATCACTTCCAGTATATCGGAGGAGGCTTACAGAAAGAGACTTACCGGCGAAGAATTTCCGACTCCCGCCTTTGGAGATGAAGAGTTATTTGCTGTAATTAAAAAAATGTGTGCTTTTGATCCAAAAGAACGCTTTCAAAGTGCCATAGAGGCAAAAAGTGCATTGCAAGCTTATAGAGAAAAAAATAGAGATAAACTTGATACTATACTGGCGTTTGGGCAAAAGAGGGGTATAGAAGTACACAATGCAAAAAGCTCGGAGTATATGAATGAAAAGCATACCAAAGATCATACAGAGAATGCATCTGAAACAGGCATTAGGTTTAACAGACCATCATCTGAGATAGAGGGTACTTATACAGAAGGAAATCATTATGATGAAGTAGATATTTCTGAGGATTATACTCGTAGTCTGAATTATAGTGAAAGAGAAAGGCGTAGGCAAAGCGAAGGAAAGAGCGTAGGTCAAGCAGAAGGATTAGATAATAATCAACCGGATTTGCAACAGATATTAGAAGGAGCGAATCAGCCACCAACAAAGAAGAAAAGTAGTTGGATGTGGATAATGGCAGTATGTGTGGGATTCTTAGTTATTGTAATTGCAATAGTCGGAGATCCAGGTATTATTAATTCGAAAAAAGAAGCTAAAAACAATGATATAAGAGTTGCAAAGGCAAAAGAAATAGCGGAAGACTCGGATCTATTTGAGATTGATAAAGATAGTTTGAACACAGATACTTACATTGAATATGTGTACGAATTTCGCCCAGACAATAGTTCTGATCTTAGTGAAAGAGAAGGAATATACATAGGTGAATTAGAGAATGGAATTCCTAAAGGGTATGGTGTTTTTTACTATGAGAGGGAGAGTAATGAAGATGGAAGAAAAAGCCATAGGAACATTATGCTACTAGGAGAATGGGAAAATGGAAACTTAAAGAAGGTTCAACTGTGGATTGTAGATATTTTGCACATATCGAAGATGCAGAAGATGCTATTTGGGAGTATAAATGTACCTTTAATGATACATGGGGGAATGGCTGGTTTATACATGATGAGGTGAAAGGAACTTATTCACAAAAACATATCGTAATACCGGAGGGAAAAAATTGGGTGGATTTTACATTTGAAGGAGAAGTAGAAGTTAATGTTATAAGCTATATAAGAGGAGTAAAGAAATATCAAGATGGAGCATGCTGTTATGGAGAATTTCGGGATGGTGTTCTATATAATGGTGCATATTACAATGCTGATGGAAGTGTTGGGTACTCAGTAAAGAATGGTGAATGGGAAAAAAGATAAAACTTATATTTAAGGAAATGAGGGAAGTCAATGAACGATATTTTTATGAATTTTGTATCCATACAAAGTCTTTCCGGTAGAACCGGAGGGATTCAAAGCAGTATTGCAGGATGCAGCCAGGAGCTGAGAAGTATTGCTTGTGGATTGGAATTGGGTAGTAGTGGTAGTACAATAAGAGCTGCATTGGGTAATTTGTCAAATCAGTGTAGTGCACAGGCACAAAAAGTTGCAAGGATGGGTAGTACGTTGCAACAGGCGGCACAGATTATGCATAGAGCAGAGAATCGTATAATACAAAATAATTCTATGACAAGCTTTCAGAAGGCTCTTCAAGGCAAGTATGAAAAAGGATTTAAGGCTGCAATGGCGGCAGGGCTTGCCGGTGGAGGTATGCGTGCCGGTGGAGGATATGGTGGAGATCCTGTAAGCATGTTTTCAGGTAGCTTTTTATGGCAGATAACACCTTTGCAGACATATGCAGGTGAAATTCTTGAGTTTACCATATATTATGATACTGTATATACAAGAGACGAAGGAATGGGTAAAGGATTTAGACATAATTTTATGAGTAGAATCCAGCCTGCTGACAATGGAATCTGGGGAATATTTGAAGGTGATGGAAGCAGTGTGTTTTTTGGCGAGGGAGAAGATCAAGTATTTTATCCTCAACATCCTTCCGTAAAAAAATTGGTCCGAAAGGAAGATGGATTCTGGTATTATGATCCGGAGCTTTTACAAGCAAAGGAATATGATAAGAACGGTCGTTTGATTGCAGAGTATATTCAAGGGAAAGAAGTAAAAAGACTGATTTATGATGGTGATCATTTAATAAAAGTTAATGCACAACATGGCTATTCATACGAGTTTACTTATGAAGAAAATCATATTGTTCAGATTACTGATAATATGGGTAGATATATAAGATTAGAATACTGTAATGATACACTATCAGGTATGACTATTTATCTTGAGAATGATGCACCATTTACAGATCAATATAATGTTAGAAGATTTTGCTTGATTTATAATGAAAGAAGCTATCTTACAAAAATCACAGGACCTGATGAAAAGCCTTTATTTGACAATACCTATGATGAAATGGGAAGAGTCGTACATCAGTCTATGGGAGAAGGACGCTTTTTCTCATTTAAGTATGAAGGAAATAAAACAACAAATGTTGATGAAACGGGATTTACCACTGAATATATCCATGATAATAGAGGAAATCTGCTTTGTATGGAAAACCCTATTACAAAATATGAAGCAGAGTATGATGCCCATGATCGAATAATAAAGAGAATCACAAATGAAACAGATGTTGTGTTATATGATTATAATGCGTTTGGGCAACTGATATCTGTTATTAAGTCAGGATTTTCACATGAGTTCTTTTATAATGATAAGCACAAGTTGGAGGAGTATACATTTAATGGTAGAAGTTATTTGAAAATTCACTATGATTCCTCTGACAATGTTGTTGCTATAGATCACCCGGGTGAGGAAATACATCAGTTTTTCTATGATGATGAAAACAGGCTTATAGGATATGAGGCTCAGGGCGAGAGCTGCAGATTGATATATGATGAAAGAGGATTTATTGTAAATGTAGAAGCACCTGAAGAGTTTTCAGAGGAATACAGTTATGATGGAATCGGAAGAATCAGTAATGTTAAAATAGGGAATGGAAGAGAAGTTGTAATAAAATATGCTTTTGATAACTTGATAGGGTATATTGGTGATGACCTTGAGAGAAGTGCAGCATGTGAGTATGATCTTACAGGTAAAATGATTTCATATGAAGAAGGAGAGCAAAAAATAACTTGTTCATATGATGAACATGGAAACCTTACAGAGCTGGCTCTACCGGGTGAAGATTTACATCATATGGAATATGATATTCAAGGTAATTTGCTAAAACATTATCAAGGAGATTTTTTACTGGAAGGTCTTACTTATGATGAAAATAAGAGGGTAATAAAAGTAGAAGATGGACTTGGTTACGAAGAGTCCTATAGCTGGAATATTTGGAATCAACCTACAAAGATAATAAACAGTAATGGTTTGGTTGTGGATATAGGATATAATGAAGACCATTTTTTGGAGGAATTATCAGTAGATGACTTCCATGTTACCTACCAATATGATGAGAATGGTAGACTTGCCTCAATCTCAGATGATGAAGGTAGATACGGTATTTATGAATATGATTCAGCAGATAGATTAATTCAGGTAAATACACATCAAGCACAGATGGAATTGACTTATGATAATTTTTCAAATATCACTTTGATTTCTATGGCTGATTTTGGATATATCTTGCAAAATGGTTATGATGCTTACAATAGACATACGGGAGGAAAAACTCTTGGAGAAGCATTTTATCGAATCTGGTATGGTACAGGTGAGATCAATAAGATAGAAATAGTAGGAGAGACTATAGGCCTTGCACATGATAGTGGAGGTAGGGTAGTTACTCTTACAAATTATCTTGGAAAAGAGGTAGAAAAGAAGTTTGATCAGTATGACAGCCTGATTTCTATAGGTGCAAGTGATTTACAGGATAGTATAAGCTATGGTTATGATGAGGCACGAAGAATAAAATGGGTCAGAGATGAATATGGAAAAGCAATGTTCTTTTCATATAATGGAATGGGGATATTGCTTGGAATATACCATTTGATGTCAAGGGAATATAGTGTAGAGGAATTGAATAATGGAGATGTAGAGTGGGCGAAGACCGAGAGTACTGCTTGCTATACTGCAAATATTGATTATAAACAAAGAATAATTTCTCTAAAAGACAGTCTAGGGAATATAAGTACTCAAGAAATGACATCCGGTGGTTTTTTAAGGAAAAGTATAGATGCCATTGGTGACAGTAAGGAAATTACATATGATCCACTTCTACGTGTTACAGGAATTTCTGAAAAAGGTAGCCATAATGAGGAAAGTACTTTCAGATATGAACAGGATAGGATTATTGAGGCAACTAACTCCAATGGACAGGTTAGCTTCGACTATGATTTAGGCGGTAGAGTAGTAGGTGTACATTATCCTGATGGAAGTATTGCGGGCTATGAGTGGAATCAGGCAAATCTTTGCACAGCGATGTTGTATCCTGATGGCAGTCGAGTAGAATATAGCTACGACAGTTTTGGAAACCTGATTCAGACAAGTCTTCCAGGGGATACTGTACATTATCAGTATGATGAAAAGCAGAGATTGATAAAAAAACAGTCTGAAAAAGTCAGCCATACTTTTAAGTACCACGAAAATGGTAAATTGGAAGTCTTAAAAGTACAGGATGAAGAAGGAGTTGTACTGGAAATCAGATATGCTTATGACGAATATTATAATCTGATTACAGAAAAGAATATCTCAGAAAGAGGTAGAGAACCTTTATCATATGGTTATGAATATGACAAAAGAGGTTTTTTAGTAAAATCATTAAAAAATGGAGAGGTCTGGGGTGAATACATCTATGATGCATCGGGCAACAGAATATACTCTAAAGAACAGGGAGAAGAGGCAAGCTATTCTTATAATGTAGAGAATCAGCTACTTGAGAAAGACTTCAGGGCATATATATACCTATGAATACAATACCAGAGGAGATATGATTTGTGAATGTCTTGATGGTAAAGTTTTTGCACAGTATCAATATAATGGATTAGGACAGCTTTTACAGGTGTCTAATGAGAATGGTACGGTAAGCTATAGCTATGATGCTATGGGTAACCGCTTGGAAGCCGATTTTGCCTATAAAGATTTAAAAAAGGAAAAGGAAATATATTATCCAAATTATCTGGTAGATAATGGTCAAACTCTTTGTAAAAGAAAACATAACGAAAATATTACTCATAATCAGTATTTTGATGGAAGTCCTTTGGCAGAAAATATAGATGGAAGATTGATTTGGGATATTTTTGATGCTAATCAAAGCCTTGTTCTTCGACTTGAGAGAGAAAACAGTTATGAGATGCTGGACTATTCACCATTTGGTGTTTGTGAGAAGTATAGCAAGGGAGAAGAATTTGATGCTTTTTCCACAGTATATGGATTTGGAGCACTATTACAGGATGACTTTCTGAAAAAACATATAAGCTATACAAGAGTTTATGATCCTCAAAATGGTAGATTTCAATCCAGAGATGCTGTTATAGGAGATACTAGAAATCCAAGAAGCTTTAACAGATATATTTATAGTCAAAATGACCCACAAAATAAACAGGACCCTGACGGTTTTTCAGTTTTTCTTACATGTTTGCTCAGTGGTGCGGCAAAGGCAGGAGCATATTTGGCAAAGGAAGCAATAGTAGCGGGAAAGTCAATTGTTTCAAATGTTGCAATGAACGCAATTCAAGGTAAGCCACTAAATATTTTGGGAGAAATGGGTAATTATGCTAAAAATTATCGTTGGGACAAGATGCTTTTGAATACAGCAGGAGAATTTGCTACAGGATGTCTGGATCCGGTATGTGGTGGAATGGCGAGTGCTTTGAAAAAAGGTATTAAATTTGCTACTAAGATTGGAGGCAATGCGCTTGATTGCGCCAGAGAGGGACGCCCATTCTTTTCAGCTGAAAATGCTATGCGATTGACCGGAGATATGGTTGGAGATGCGCTGGGTAAGGCAGGCAAAAGGATAGTGGGTGGACTTTATGATGCTGTTGGAAATAAGTTGGTAAATGGTGCCAGAACAGGAATAAAAAATGCGTTTAATAGTCCGGTAGGAAAGGTTTTGAGAGAAGTTGTAGGAAAAGGTAATATGAGGAGAGCTAAAGAATTCCTATATGAAAATGTGAGTAAGGAGAAATTCTATGAATTAGCTAGTAAGGGATATAAGAAAGCTACTGATATAATAGTTGGTGAATTCAAGAGGCCAAGTGCCGGAGGTGCTAATTTCTGTGAAGGAGCCAAAGCACAGGGAGAGGGTATAGGAGCGTGTGCACGTAATCAGGTACAAGTTTGGGCAAGGGGGTAGTTTATGATTAGAACATTGACTTTTTTTACCAATAGTGGGTTTTATGAGATAACACTTCCTGCTATAAATAATGAGGACTATATTCTTGCAATGGAAAGTGCAAAACACCCGGAACTTAAAGGATTAAAGCTGAGTTTTGAGGTTGTTCATGATATATGGTATTTATTGGGAGTATCGGGAGGAGAAATTATTGATGGAATGAGAGGGGATAAATCCCTCTATTCCGGAAATGTTATTAATATTCTCAAGGATGGAGCAGAGATTGCCGTTATGTTCCAAGAGTCTGCAGAGGCTTTTAGAGATTTGGCAAAGTTGGTACTTTCAGATAGAAGAATGGTAAGTATAGGAAGAGATAAGAGTTGTGATATTGTATTGGATTATAAAAACATGGTATCTTCTCATCATGCACTTTTAATATTTAATGATGGGAGTTGGTATATTAAAGATGCTAGTACTAATGGAACATTCGTTAATGATAAAAAGCTTACCGAGGAAAAAAAGCTTCATCGTGGAGACATTATTGTAATTATTGGAATTCGTATGATGTTTCTTGGAAATTACCTTGCTGTTGATATAGGAAGTAAAACCTATACAGTGAAACTTAATGGCATGAAAATACTTAATGAAAAGAATTTTCAAACCAAAGTAAGAAAACTATATACAAAGGATGACAAGCTTTTCCATCGTTCTCCAAGAAGGCTATTTCCAATGAAGAAAAAAGTGTTCGATATTGATAATCCACCTGAAAAAGAGCCGGAAAATACAGCTTCTGTTTTGTGGCAAATAGGTCCATCTATGACTATGGTTATACCAATGATGTTTGGAACTATGATGGCAAACAGCTCTAATTCAGGTATGGTGTCCAGTGGTATGATAATGGCTATAGCATCTGCAGGACTTGGAGTGTTCTGGGGTGTTGCAAACTACAATAAGGCTAAAAATGATCGTGTATATAAGGAAAAAAGAAGAATCACATCATACACCGAGTATCTGGAGGAAAAGGGACTGGAGATTGCAGAGGATTATAAACAACGCAGAGAGGCATTGGAAAGAATCTATAATCCGGCTCATTTTTACTTAGAAAATTTTACTGAGGATACACTTTGGACCAGAAATCCTGCCCACGAAGACTTTATGTACTATAGATTGGGAATCGGTTCTATGCCTTCTTTGGCAGAAATCAATGTAACCAAGCAAGGGTTTAGAGTAGAAAAGGATCCATGGCAAGGTCAAGGTGAAGTGATTAAAAAAACCTTTGAAGAACTGAAACAGGTTCCGATAGGAGTTAATTTAATGGATTACAGTATTATTGGTGTAGTTAGTGAAAAAAAATCTGCTGCTATGGATATTCTAAGGCTTCTTGCAGCACAGATTGCCTATAATAACTGTTATACAGATATGAGAATTGCTGCAGTTTTCAATGGAAATATTGAAGAGGAAGCTACATCTTTGGAAGTCTTAAAGTGGTTACCACATTGTTGGTCACCGGATAAACATACAAGATATATTGCAGGTGACAGAGAAGAGGCTAGAGAGGTGTTTTTTGAGTTGACTCAGGTATTAAGAGATCGCTTTAGTACAGATGATAATAATAGTAAGGAACAAAACTTCCTGCCACATTATGTATTGTTCCTTACAGAGCAAGAGTATCTTGAAGGAGAGATAATAAAAGGATACATTGAGAATGAGAAGAATGTCGGATTACATACAGTGATTGTAGCAGAATCTATAACAGACCTGCCCAATACTGTAGATTTTGTCATTCAAAATGATGAAGAATTTTGTGGATTTTACTCACTCTTAGCTGACTTTGAGGATCGAATTAAATTATCACCTGACTATATCGCCGCTAGACATTTGGAAAAGATTACAAGAAGGATTGCACATTACCGTGTAAAAGAGAACAGTGTCAGTGCCGGATTGCCGTCAGGAATTGAGTTTGTGGAAATGTATGGAGTACATTCCCTTACAGAACTTGGGGTAAAAAATCGTTGGATTAAAAATAGACCATATGAATCAATGGGAGCATTGGTTGGAGTAAAAGATGGAGGAAAGCCTTGCTTTTTGGATATTCATGAGAAGTATCACGGACCTCATGGACTGGTGGCAGGTACTACAGGATCAGGAAAAAGTGAAACTCTTCAAACATATTTGCTTTCATTGGCTATTAACTTCAGCCCTGATGATGTTGCTTATTTCATTATCGACTATAAAGGCGGTGGTATGGCAAATTTATTTGATGGACTGCCACATATGGTCGGAGCGATTTCAAACTTATCTGGAAGTCAGGTACAACGAGCGTTGGTATCTATAAAAAGTGAAAACAGAAGGCGTCAAAGAATGTTGAATGAGGCTGGAGTCAATAATATAAATAGTTATACAAGACTATATAAAGAAGGAAGTATTTCAGAGCCGATGCCTCACCTATTGATAATAGTAGATGAGTTTGCTGAGTTAAAGAGAGAAGAGCCGGATTTTATGAAGCAACTTATAAGTGTTGCACAGGTAGGACGTTCTCTGGGAGTACATTTGATTTTATCTACTCAAAAACCTGCAGGTACTGTAGATGAGAATATTTGGAGTAACTCTAAGTTTAGACTTTGTCTACGTGTACAGGATGTACAAGACTCTAAAGATATGCTTAAGAAGCCGGATGCTGCATATCTAACGCATCCGGGAAGATGCTATTTGCAAGTAGGGCAGGACGAGGTGTATGAGCTTTTCCAGTCGGGATATAGTGGTGCCGCTTATCATGAAGAGGAACAAAGTAAGCAAATTGCAAGTATGCTCAATTTAAATGGTAGAGTATCTTTGGTAGGTAATGCGAACCAAAGGAGAATGGCACAGGAAAAGAAGCGTGCATGGGCACTGAAAATTATTGATTTAATGTCTGCATACCAGAAGGAGCATGAGGACTACTCTCTTCATTCACAAAAAGAAATTGTAGAGGATTTACAAGAGATTTTTAAAAAAGAAGGAATGGCCTTTGAAAAAAATGAGAGGAATGAAAATAAATTATTTGCTCTTTTCAAATTTCTGGAAGAACATTCACAAGAATCTAATGAAGAGGTTCTTTGTAAGTATTTGGAGAAGCTGGAGAAAACCGGAGAAGAACTTCCAACACAGCAACAAAATTCACAGTTGGATGCGGTAATATCATATTTGCATGATGTCTTTGTAGAAAACAGGTACAAATCTCCAAAGCCTTTGTGGATGGATCCACTCAAGGAAAGAATAGAATGGAGAGGACTAAAGCAGAGTCAAGAAGAAATTGTGACAGAGCACAAGGTTGTACCTGTAACATTAGGGTTAGTGGATCACCCAAGTAATCAGGAGCAGTTTGTGTTAGAATATGATCTGGAGTCGATGGGAAATACTCTTGTTTTGGGTATACCGGGCAGTGGTAAGAGTACATTTTTACAGACTTTATTATATGGATTGTTGGCAAAACATAATCCATCACAGATTCAAGTATATGGAGTGGATTTTAGTAGTCAGATCACAGCCTGTTTTGAGAGTTTTCCTCACTGTGGCGGAATTGTATTTGAGAATGAAGATGAGAAGCTGGAAAGACTATTGCATCTTTTAGAAAGAATTCTGGATGACAGAAAGAAATTAATCAGAGGGCAGAGCTTCTTCGATTATAATAAAATGGTTAATGATAAATTGCCTGTTATATTATTTTATATTGATCAATACAGTAATTTTAGAAATCAGGTGAGCGATGATACTGAGGAGTTTTTGGTAAAACTAAGTAGAGAAGGAGTGGCATACGGAATCTATATGATTTTATCAACAGCTTCGTTGTATTCAGCAGACATTGCATCTAAGCTTTCAAAAAACTTTACACAGGCTTATCCATTAGAGCAGAAGGATAAATTCGACTATACAGAAGCACTAGGTCTTATGCGTGTTGAGACACTGCCTGAACAGGGCGTAAAGGGACGTGGATTAATGCGAATGGATGATTTTGCATTGGAGTTCCAGGTTGCATTGGTAGATGAAGCACTTTCGGATTATGACAGAGCTCAAAAAATCATTGCGGAAGGAAAAGAAAGAAGTACACTATGGCAAGGTATTCGTCCGGCTCAAATTCCTACTATTCCGGAAAATGCAACATTTGATATTTTTGTGGAGGATACTCAGGTACAAAAGGCTATCGAAGATCCTACAATACTTCCATTTGCATATAATCTCAGAGATGCTATGCCACATAATATTTCGTTGATTAGAAGTCTTGGATATCTTATTTCAGGTAAGTCTATGACAGGTAAAACCAATGCATTACAAATGATTTACAGAATGGCTGCAGTTAAAAAAGGAAATGTTTATTATATTGATATAGCAGGAAATGCTCTACATTTACCGGAGTATGAAAATGCAAATATAATTAGTGACTTAGATGGAATGTACAAGATGTGTGAAGAAATTATCCCAATATTGAAGGAGAGAAATAAGCTAAAGAAAGCCCTGGAGGGTGAAGATTACACACCTGAGGAAATTTTTGCACATATGAAAGATGAGACTCCGATATTTATTCTTATAGATGGAATACAAGAACTTTTGGAAAAGCTTCAGTCAGCTACAGGGCAATATGCCAATATTCGTTCTTTATTTGAGAATTTTGCAGATAAGGGAAGACTACACAAAATTTACTTTATTATGACATTAAATAGTGATCAAACCTCTCAAGTTTTAGGGTACAGATTCATGGAGCTTATTACTAAGAAGATAGATGGAATACATTTAGGTGGAAATTGTATTTCTCAAAGAATTTTAAATTTTGATAAATTGAGTTATCAGCAGCAGAATCAAGCTCTAAAACCGGGATATGCCTATGTCAGTACTTCTGATGAGGATAGTGCTCAGGAGGTATATGTGCCTATGGCAAGAACCAGGAAAAAAGGAGGGGAGAAACAATGATTATAGTTGATGTAAATATTTTTTTATATTAGATAAATACTATGATTTTGAGTTGAATGAAGAAGCAAAGGTAAGAGAAGTTATTGAAGAAATTGTACATATGGTGGAGCAAAAAGAAAAAACCACTTTTACAGGAGATATCAAAGATATGATATTGGTTGACAATTTTAGAAAAGATATTTTGAATCCGGATTATACTTTAGCTCAGCAGGGAATTGGCTCCGGATGGAATTTAAGTCTGGTATAAGGAGGTACTATGGGTCAGTATGTAGGTGTTGATGTACAAGTATTAAAAAGTGATCTGGATGAGTTACAGGAATCAATTACTGCTTTGAAAAGGACTTTTGGACAAACAAGTTCAAATGTGGAAAACCTGAAGAGTAAGTGGAAAGGTGAGGCTGCAACTCAGTTTATGAATTACTTTACACAGGAAACACAAATGTATGAACGAATGATAGAAGAGTTGGAGTTACTTCAAGAAAAGTTTGTACAATCTCAGAAAGATTATACTAGTGCAAAAAATGCACTACGTCAGTTGGTAGATGAATTCCGTGTTTAAAGGAGGTAAAAATGAGTGAGTTACAGGTCAGTACGGAAGTACTACGACAGGAGGCGGAGAAGACAGTTTCTGACATTAGAAAAATGAAGCAAGTTCTGGATAAACAAAGAGCTATTATCAGAAGAATGGGTGGATATTGGAAAGGCGAGGGGTATGATACTGCTACCAAAACATATATGGCACTTTCAAATAAATCATATGAGGTGTTGAATCAGCTTGAAGATATTCCAACAAGACTTTTTGATATTGCTGAAGTATATGAGGATATGGAAAGAGTAAATAAAGAAATCACTTCAGAACTTCCAAGTTCATTACTAGAATAATGGGATTTCTGAAAAGAAAGGAGAAGGTATGGCTTATAGTTCAGGATCTTATCGTATGCAACAAATTAATTTTCAATATAGAGAGGCAATGAGAAAAGCTAATCGTTTGAATGAATTGGCAGATAAGTTGTCAAGAAGGGGAGTAGGAGAAATAAAGAATTTGTCAAATAATGTCAGGACACACTGGAGAGGTGATGAAGCAAATGTATTCTCCAAAAAAAATGCCATAATTGAAGCAGAGGTCTTAAAAACCGTAAAACAGATTAGAAATTGTGCAGCTACTATTAATAGAATTGCCAGACAAACAATGCAAAAGGAAATGGAAGCAGCAAAGATTGCGGCAAGAAGAGCAAGGTAGAACGAGAGAATATGTGAAATATTTTTAGGGCCAAGTAAGTATGGAATGGCTACGATTATATCTACAAAAAATTTCATATAAGATGATTCTACTATGGAGGATAGGAAAAAGTCCTTATAGTGAATATAGACATGAAATGTACATAATTTATTTAAATAAATAAAACTGCACTTTTTGTGTGGGTACATTAGTTTAGAAAAAAAGTATAATAATAATATATCCGGATATTATATAATTTAATAAAAATTCAAGGGGGATATTTTATGAAATTCTCAACTTCTATTTTACTGGGACTGTCAGTTTCAGCATTGATGAGTATACCAACATTTGCAGCGCCTACTACAGTACAGCCCACTAGAGAGGCTGCTGTGGAATGGGTAAAGTCTAAGATAGGTACGGCTATTGATTATGATAAGCATACGGTGCACAGTGTGTGGACTTGATTAAAGGCTACAGCAATGAACTTTGGAATTATTATAGTTTAAGAGGAAATGCAAAAGACTATGTGTCAAATCAGTTACCTGATGATTGGGCCAGATATTCACCGGGACAGGCTACACCTGAGCCGGGAGACATTGTAGTATTTGGAGGTGGGCAGTTTGGAGTCAGTTCCTATGGTCATATAGGTATTGTGTATGCTGTTGATTCATCTAAGTATTATTATATAGATTATAGTGGTGCTTATAGTGGTTCCCCCGGAGAGGCGAGAAGTGCAGCTCTGGGAAGGTATACTGCTTTAATAAAGCCAAGCTTTGCATCATCAGTCTCAGGCTTAAGTAGTGCATCTGAGATTTCAAATGGAGAATATTTTTTTGAAAATGCAGCCGGAGGAGTATTGACAATAGATGATTATACAAAGAATGGTGCTAATGTAAATATTACAGATATTTCAGGCTTATATCGTCAAATGTGGAGAATAGAAAAACTTTCTGATGGTTCATTTAAGCTTATATCTATGCATACAGGTAAAGGTGTAAATGTAAGTGGAGATGGTGCAGCGGCAAGAGAAAATAATAAGAATGTGTGGGCATGGGATTATGTGAATGATGGTACTGCAAATTGGTACATAGTTAGTGATGGGGATGGATGGTACAGATTGATATGTAAAGCCTCCGGGAAAGCACTGTCAGTAACATCAGATAGAAATGTAGTACAGAGAGATTCTGATTCCGGCGCAGACCAGAAATGGAGATTAAAAACCAAGTCATCCTGGGATGAAGCACAGCAATCTCAGAAAAATACGGGTAACACTTCAAATACAAGTAATACAAATAATACAGGTAATACAAATAACAAGAAACAAAATAATACAGTAACATGGAGATACGATGGTTATGGCTGGTGGCTTGAATATTCAGATGGTAGCTATCCATGGAATAAATGGGTAAAGGTTAATGGATCATGGTACTACTTCAATTATTGGGGCTATGCTGTTAATGGTTGGGAGAAAATAGATGGTAAATGGTATTATTTTGACTCTGATTACAGTATGAGAACTGGATGGGTGAAATCAAGCGGTAATTGGTATTATGTAGACCCATCATATGGAGTATTATTTAATACTATTACACCTGATGGATATTATGTAGACGAATATGGTATATGTATATACTAAACAGATTTAGTTTATATATTTTGGGTGGGTTGATTTTCAACCCACCCTTTATAGTTTTTATTATGTAATATATCTTTTTAAAATGGAGTTGCTGACATATAGACATTACACATATCCATATTACAACAACTCCATTTTGGTAAATATTTTATTCTCCCTGATACATAAACTTTATAAGTCTTTCAACATCTTCTTTATCATGTGCCACAAGGTCAAGTTCCTTTATATAGCCGTTTGAAAAGATATTTGCCATTGAAAGATACTGTGTAAGCTTACTCTTTAAGTTTATTCTGTCGCCTTCAGGTGAAACAAGCTCAACAGTGCCTTTGCACTCATCTACAACCTTAAAAAATGCCTCAACATCTTTGATATTCTGTATCTTCATATATACCTCCAAGTAAATAGTAATATCTTTTACAGTATAGCAAAATAGGTATCCGTAGTAAAGAAGACAATGCAAATGTGGAAAATATAATGCGGTTGTGCTAAAATAAGCAAATGCCGTTTATAGGCAAAGTATTTCAGTAATGGAGATGGAAATGCAGATAATAATTGTAGGTTGCGGTAAGGTCGGTTCGACTATTGCCGAACAACTTAGCGTAGAAGGACATGATATAACAATAGTTGATACGGATGAATCGGTTGTACAGGCTCTGGCTACCAGACTTGATATAATGGGTGTGACGGGAAACGGTGCAACACATTCTATTTTGGCGGAAGCAGGTGTGGAAGAGGCTGACCTTTTGATTGCGGTTACAGAGTCTGACGAGCTGAATTTGCTCTGCTGTATGGTAGGAAAGAAGGCAGGTGCGGAACACACAATAGCAAGAGTCAGAAATCCTGAATACAGTCAGGATATCGGATTTATGAAAAAAGAACTCGGTCTTGCAATGACTATAAATCCTGAGTATGCCGCATCTACAGAGATGGCAAGACTTTTAAGATTTCCGTCTGCAATAGAGATAGATACATTCGGAAGAGGCAGAGTGGAGCTTTTGGAGTATAAGATAGAAGACGATAATATATTGGCGGACAAAAGTCTTATCGATGTAGGTAAGAATATAAAGTCCGATATACTGATATGTGCAGTTGAAAGAGGAGAAGATGTTATCATACCGAACGGAAGCTTCGTACTTAAAAGCGGCGATATTATCAGCGTTGTAGCATCTACAGAGAATGCAAGAGATTTCTTCAAAAAGGTCGGTTGCGGCAGCAATGAAGTAAAGGATACTATGATAGTAGGCGGCGGAACAATTGCTTATTATCTGGCAAACCAGCTTATACCTCTGGGTATAAAGGTAAAGATAATAGAAAAATCACACGAGAGGTGTGAAGAACTTTCCGCAATGTTGCCGAATGCGGTAATCATACACGGAGATGCGGCAGATAAGGATGTACTGCTTGAAGAAGGTATTGAAAGCTGTTCTTCATTCGTTTCACTTACAGGTATAGATGAGGAGAATGCGTTCCTCTCACTGTATGCAAAGAGTGTTTCGAATGCGAAGATAGTTACCAAGATAAATCGTATCTCATTTGATGATATTATAGAGAAGTTCGACCTTGGAAGTATGATTTATCCTAAGCATATCACGGCGGAGTACATCGTAAGATATGTCAGAGGCTTACAAAATAGTGTAGGAAGCAATAATGTGGAGGCACTGTATAAGATAATACACGGTGAGGCTGAAGCACTTGAGTTTTATATCAAAGAAGATTCAAGTATGACGGATAAAACTCTTGAGGCAATGCCTATAAGAGACGGAGTGCTGGTTGCAGGTATTATAAGAAACGGTAAGGTAATGATACCGAACGGCAAGTCTACATTTCAAAAGAACGACTCGGTTATTGTAATAACAAAGATTACAGGTATGCAGAATTTAGAGGATATATTAAAGTAATGAATTATTCGATTATATTATATATAGTGGGAAAGGTAATGATGTTGGAGGCCGCCTGCTTTTTGATACCCGCTGTGACATCAATTGTATACGGTGAGCATGAAGGCTTCGCCTATCTGATAGTAGGTGTGGTGGCGGCTGTTATAGGATATTTGATTTCAAGCAAAAAGAAGTTTGAGCATGTATTCTTTGCAAGAGAAGGCTTCGTAATGGTTTCGCTTTCTTGGATAGTACTCAGTGTGGTGGGAGCAATCCCTTTTGTAGTGACAGGTGAGATTCCGAACATGATTGATGCGCTTTTTGAGACGGTGTCGGGATTTACCACAACCGGAGCAAGTATACTCGAGAATGTGGAGAGCTTAAGCCATACTTCACTTATCTGGAGAAGCTTTACACACTGGGTAGGCGGTATGGGTGTTATAGTATTATTGCTTGCAATACTTCCGATGGCGGGCGGCTACAATATGCACCTTATGAAGGCGGAGAGCCCGGGTCCTGTAGTAGGAAAACTTGTACCGAGGCTGAGAGATACCGCAAAGATTTTATATCTTATTTATCTTGTAATGACCGTTATAGAGTTTGTTATATTGGTAATTATAAAGATGCCTGTATTCGATGCACTCTGTATCACATTCGGTACTGCAGGTACAGGAGGATTCGGAGTAAAGGCCGACAGTATGGCAAGCTATTCATATGCAATACAGGTGGTAGTTACTATATTTATGATACTCTTCGGTGTAAATTTCAATGCTTATTTTGTACTTTTGGGCAAGCACAAGAAAGAAGCCTTTAAGATAGAAGAGGTAAGGTGGTACTTCGGAATTATATTTGCTGCAATTGTGATTATTACAGTGAATATCAGAGGATATTTTGACAATATATTGACAGAGTTAAATCACGCCGCATTCCAGGTCGGATCAATCATCACAACCACAGGATATTCAACCACAGACTTTGACAGATGGCCGCAACTTTCAAGAAATATACTTATATTCCTGATGATGTGCGGTGCCTGTGCCGGAAGTACAGGTGGCGGTCTCAAAGTTTCAAGAATTGTGGTTATGGTAAAATCGGCATTTCAGGAGATCGGGTACTACATACATCCAAGGGGTGTAAAGACTATCAAGATGGACGGCAAGGTACTTGAAAAGCCTGTACTTAACAATATAAGAGTATTCTTAATTACATATGTGATGATTTATACCATTTCAATGTTTACTGTCACTTAATAATTTTGATTTTGAGACCAATTTTACAGCAATAGCGGCCACATTCAACAATATCGGACCGGGACTTGCCAAGGTAGGTCCTATGGCAAACTTCAATATATACTCATATTTTTCAAAGCTGGTTTTGACCTTTGATATGCTTGCAGGAAGACTTGAGTTATATCCTATGCTCCTTTTATTTTGTCCGGGCATATGGAAAATAGGAAAAAGTAAATAATGTAAAAATAAAGCACTTGCAATTTTTTTGCAGGTGCTTTATAATACCTACTAACATAATAGGAAAGAGGAAATAAAGATACAATGATTGAACTGAAAAATATTACAAAGACTTTCAGTGAAGGCAATATATCCGTACATGCAGTCAAAGATGTATCTTTAGTGATTGATAAAGGGGAGATATTCGGCATTATAGGATTTTCCGGAGCGGGAAAGTCCACACTTGTCAGATGTATAAATCTTTTGGAAAGGCCTGATGCAGGTAAAGTATTTGTTGACGGAAAGGATTTGACAGCCCTTAAAGCTAGAGATTTAAGAAGTGCAAGGAAAAAAATCGGAATGATCTTTCAGCACTTCAATCTGATGCCGTCCAGAACGGTGGCAGGCAATGTGGAGTATTCACTTTTCGGAAGCGGGCTTTCAAAGGAAGCAAAGAGAAAAAAGGTTAGAGAACTTCTGTCTTTGGTAGATATAGCCGATAAGGAAAACGCATACCCGAGTCAGTTGTCAGGAGGTCAAAAGCAAAGAGTGGCTATAGCAAGAGCGCTTGCAAACGACCCGAAAGTACTTTTATGTGACGAGGCGACATCGGCACTTGATCCGCAGACTACAGCATCCATTTTGGATCTTTTACAAAGTCTCAATAAAAAGCTGGGGCTTACAGTGGTAGTTATCACACATGAGATGGCGGTTGTAAAGCAGATCTGTGACAGAGTGGCTGTAATGGAAGACGGAAATGTTGTGGAAGAGGGAGATGTATTCTCAATCTTTGCAAATCCGAAGCATCAGATTACAAAGGACTTTATAAAGACCACTTCAAACCTTCAAAGATAGAAGGACTGATAGCTTCAGGTTCGGATGTGGCCAAGTTAAAGCCGGGAGAGGTCATACTTAGACTGAGTTATAAAAAAGCAAATACTTCTGAGGCACTGATTTCTGAAGTGTCCAGAAAGTTTAATATAAATCTTAATATTATCTATGCGGATGTGGAGATAGTAAAAGATGCACCTATAGGCGGAACGGTGGCGATAGTAAGCGGCGAAAAGTCGGATATAGATGCCGCAATCAAATATCTGCAGGATAAGGAAGTAGGAGTGGAGGTGATAAAGGATGAAAGAAATATTGCACATTCTCTTACCAAATGTATCGGCTAAACCGAATGAGATAATAGATGCAACTGTGCAGACCATAAATATGATGGTGTTCTCAGGCGTGATTTCACTTATCTTCGGTCTTATCTTCGGCGTTATAGTGGTGGTTACCTCTCCGAGAGGCATATTAAAAAACGCCGTTATCTACAATATTATGGATAAGCTGATAAATGTGTTCAGGTCAATTCCTTTTGTAATCTTGCTTGCGGCACTGATACCTTTTACAAGAATGGTGGTAGGAACCGCAATAGGAACAAAGGGTGCAATACTTCCGCTTGTATTCGGTACGGTACCTTTCTTTACAAGACAGATAGAAAGTGCTTTATACGAGGTGGATAAGGGACTTATTGAGGCGGCACAGAGCATGGGTTCATCACCTATAGAGATTATATTCAGAGTATACTTAAGAGAGAGTTTGCCGGGTATTATAAGAGGTGTACAGATTACATTTATTTCACTGCTCGGACTTACCGCTATGGCAGGTGCTATTGGCGGCGGAGGTCTCGGAGACTTCGCGATAAGATACGGACATCAGAGAAATCAAACAGATGTAACATATGCTACAGTGATTATTATACTTATAATGGTAAGCTTGATACAGGGTCTTGGAAACAAGGCGATAAAGAAAACAACACATTAAGATCACAGGGTGAAATTACCCTTGTTATATAGATAAATTCATGGAGGTTATTATATTATGAGAAAATTAAGTAAATTTTTAGCAATCGGCGCAATATTGGCTTTGGGACTTACAGCATGCGGTTCAAGTCAGAAGGCGGATACAAGCAGTGCTGCAGGTGAGAGCAGTGCAAGCGAGAGCACCGGTGCGGAGTCAAAGGCTGACGCTGCAAAGACTGAAGGTAATACAACAGTAAAAATCGGTGTTGTAGGTGAGAACAATGAGCAGTGGAACCCTGTAATAGAGGCTATGGCAAAAGAGGGTATCACAGTTGAGCTTGTAAAGTTTGCAGACTATTCATTGCCTAACAGAGCGTTAAATGACAAGGAAATTGACTTAAACGCATTCCAGCACAAGGCATATCTTGCAAATGATGTTAAGGACAACGGATATAAGATTGAGGCTATCGGCGATACAATCATCGCACCTTTAGGAGTATATTCAAAGAAGATTAAAGACCTTTCAGAGCTTAAGGATGGAGATACAATAGCAATCCCTAACGACGCTACAAACGGCGGAAGAGCGTTGAAGGTACTTGAGAGCGCAGGAGTTATAAAAGTAAATCCTGATGCCGGATATACACCTACACTAAGCGATATTACAGAAAACCCTAAGAACATCAAGTTCACAGAGGTTGAGGCTGCCAATACACCAAGTCTTTTACCTGATGTGGCTGCAGCCGTAATCAACGGAGGTCACGCAGTAGACAACGGTCTTAATCCTAAGACGGATTCTATCTATCTTGAGAAGGTAGAGGACGGAGTCGACAACCCGTATGTAAATATCATTGTTGCAAGAAGCGAGGACAAGGACAATGAGACTTACAAAAAGATTGTAAAGGCATTCCAAAGTGATGATGTAAAGAAGGTTATAGAGGACACATACAAGGGTGCTTATATACCTGCTTGGAAATAATTTTTAAATAAATATAGATAATTGTAGGCTGTCACATATTTAAAAGTAAAATTTAGATTATGTAACAGCCTTTTTTGTGCCTAAGAAAGGGATAGTTGTGGATAAGCACCCGTTGCGGTTCATATATTGTTCATAACTAATTCAAAAAAACCTTTTACATAAAAAAACAAACTTTAGCCACTTTTTATTTCCTATAATCTCTTACATAGACAAGAGATAGCTAGTCTATAAATAAAAGATTTTTTTCATAATACTCGAGCCGATACATATCGGCTCTCCTCCCAAAAAATACAAGCCGACAGAGATGTCGGCTTTTTATATTGTTGACAACTTAAGTGTAAAAATATAAACTTGCTTGATAGTGTAAAATAATGAGAGGATTATATATGGATCAATTTGCGAGAACTCAGCTTTTGTTGGGTGTGGATGCCATGGAAAGATTGAAAAATTCAAGAGTGGCGGTATTTGGAGTAGGTGGAGTAGGCGGCTACAGTGTGGAAGCTTTGGCAAGATCCGGAGTGGGAGCCATAGACCTGATAGATGATGATAAAGTGTGTCTGACCAATATAAACCGTCAGATAATAGCGGATGTAAAGACTATAGGAAAGTATAAGGTGGATGTGGCAAAAGACAGGATACTGAGCATCAATCCGAGGTGCAAGGTGACTACACATCAGTGCTTTTATCTGCCTGAGAATGCAGGGGATTTTGATTTTAAAGAATATGACTATGTAATAGATGCCGTGGATACGGTTACCGCAAAAATAAATCTGGTAATGCAGGCGAACGAAAGTAATGTACCCGTTATCAGCAGTATGGGCGCAGGCAATAAGCTGGACCCTACAGCTTTTATGGTGAGCGACATATATAAGACAAGTGTCTGTCCGCTTGCAAAGGTAATGAGAAGAGAACTCAAAAAAAGAAATATAAAAAAGCTCAAGGTGGTTTATTCCAAGGAGCAGCCTTTAGTTCCGACGGAGGATGAGAGTATCAGTTGCAGGTCACACTGTGTATGCCCTCCGGGTGCTGAGAGAAAGTGTACTGACAGAAGGGCTATTCCGGGATCGGTTGCCTTTGTGCCGTCCGTGGTAGGGCTTATAATAGCAGGTGAAGTGATAAAAGATTTGACTAAGGATATTGTGAGGTAAGTATGATTGAAACAATTTCAAGGATAAACTCAGCTGTAAACGGGTTTATTTGGGGTGTACCTGCAATGATTGCACTGATGGGTGTAGGTATATATTTGAGCATCAGATTGAAGTTTATGCAGGTAACAAAATTTGTATATATAATGAAGACTACGGTCGGCAGAATTTTCAAAAAGAGAAATGTGGCTGACGGAGCGCTTTCACCTTTTCAGGCGGCGACTACCGCACTTGCGGCTACGGTGGGTACGGGAAATATAGCAGGTGTTGCAGGCGCAATATCCATAGGCGGACCGGGAAGTGTATTTTGGATGTGGGTTTCGGCAATCCTAGGTATGTGTACCAAGTTCACAGAGGTTACACTTGCAGTATACTTCAGAAAGAAAAGGCTGTATAATTAATGTTGGGGTTGGGTATTACCAATCTCGACATTTTTTATTATAATAAAAAAGCCTCCAAGTCCCCAGTTCAACACAAAAAACTATACTTGGAGGAGGTGTCCATATGAACGACCTAAATAAGATTTTATGTATTTATGATGTAAATGTCAATGTTAATTGTGTAAAAGACGATGATATTTCGTTTTTTATTACTACTGACCCTAAACCTCATAAATGCCCGCGATGCAGTAACCAAACCGCTAAGGTACATGATTACAGAATCCAAAAGATTAAAGATATACCCTTTCAAGGTAAATCTTGTACACTACACCTTAAAAAGAGACGTTATCATTGTCCTAACTGTGGCAAACACTTTTACGAATCATATGATTTCGTTTCAAAGTATATGCATAGAACTCAAAGGCTGACCAAGTTCATTGCTCATTCTTTCCATAATGTAATAACTATTAAGGAGGCATCCGACAAAGCTAATGTCTCTACACATACTGTATATAAGATACTTGGTACACTCAACAATTCATCTGATAGAATTGGAGAAGCTATATCAATAGACGAGTTTAAAGGGAATGCCGGAACCGAAAAGTATCAAACTATTGTTGTGGATCCTATAAAACACAAAGTGCTTGATATACTCTACTCAAGAAAGAGTGCATGTTTGGTTGAATACTTTAAGTCTCTTGATAAGTCAAAACGCATGAATGTAAAATATTTCTCATGTGATATGAATAAGACTTTCATAGATATGGCTAAAAACATACTTTCCAAATGCTAAGATAGTTGTTGACAGGTACCACTTTATAAGGCAGGTATATTGGGCTCTGGAGAATGTAAGAAAGAATGTACAAAAGAGCATGTCAAAGACTCTTAGAAGGTACTATAAGCGAAGCAAAACACATCATTACGGCGAGAAAAATCAAATCTGTCTGAAGAAAATAAGGCGGCACTTAATCTAATGTTAGAGTATTCAGAAGACTTAAGGAAAGCACACTTCATAAAAAGAGTTGTTTATTAAGCTACTTGATGAAAAAGTCATACTCAAAGCAACGAGTGCTACTTCGCGAATGGCTGCTTGAGGTGGAAAGTTCCGGTATAAAAAGAGTTTAATGCGGCAATCACAGCATTTAGAAATAATTACAAATACATCTTAAATTCACTTAAGTATCGACATATATCAAATGGGACTCACAGAAGGGTTTAATAACAAGATAAAGGTACTTAAAAGAATATCTTATGGTGTACGTAACTTTACATATTTTAGGAATAGAATTTTAATGGCAACAGCTTAAAAAAAAAATGACTGGGGACGAGGTCTTTTTGTTGTGCAAAAAAATATTTATCAGACTTTAAATATATACTGCCCGGCAAAATGGTGAGTTCAAAAAATTTCAAATATAAAAAGTGGGCTGAAAAAATCAACCCACCCCAACACTTGACAAAGAACCAAAGAAAAACAAGAACGGAGAATTGGTAGGCGGACCTATGTATTACATAAGTAACGGACTGCCGAAAAAGTGGATATTTTTAGCATATGCCTTTGCCACCTTCGGTGTACTTACAGTGTTCGGAACCGGAAATGCTACACAGGTAAATACCATAACCGCAGCTATCAATGTGGCTCTTGAAGGGTACGGAATAGTAAAGTCGGGCGGAAGTCAGACAATAAACTTAATTATCGGAATAATTGTAACAATACTGGTGGGACTCGTATTACTTGGAGGTATCAAAAGAATAGGAACGGTTACTGAAAAGCTGGTTCCTTTTATGGCACTTTTATATGTGGTGCTTGCACTCGGAGTGGTATTTTTAAATATAAACAGAGTGCCTGAGGTATTTGGAAGCATAATATACGGAGCGTTCAATCCGAGAGCTGTGACAGGAGGAGTAATAGGAAGCTTCTTTTTAAGTATGAAAAAGGGAGTATCAAGAGGTATATTCTCAAATGAGGCCGGACTTGGTACAGGACCTATAGCACATGCTTCGGCAGATACGGGCAAGCCTGTAAAGCAGGGATTTTTCGGAGTATTTGAAGTGTTTGCGGATACCATTGTTATATGTACACTTACAGCGCTTGTAATACTTTGCTCCGGTGTGAATATTCCTTTCGGTTCTCCGGCAGGTGCAGAACTTACTATAAGCGGTTTTATAAAGACCTACGGACATGGTGTATCGGTGTTTACGGCTGTTGCCATGTGCTCGTTTGCCTTTTCGACCATCATAGGATGGGGGCTTTACGGTGCCAGATGTATAGAGTTTTTATTAAGTGAAAAGGTAATAAAGCCTTTTATGGTGGTATATTCACTGATGGCGATAGTGGGAGCGACCATGGACCTCGGACTGCTTTGGGATATATCCGATACTTTCAACGGACTTATGGCAATCCCGAACCTTATAGCACTGTTCTTACTTGCAAATGTTGTAATAAAGCTTAAGAATGAGTACTTTGAGGGCGAAGGTAAAGAAAAGTAAAAAGTGCTTGACAATAAAATAAGATTGTGTAAAATATAATCATAAACTATTTAAGGAAAAATCGGAGGGGAAAAGTTATGGCAGTAAAGACAATAACAAGTGCAAATTTTGAAGCTGAAGTTTTGAATGCAAAGGAACCTGTATTGGTGGATGTTTGGGCACCTTGGTGCGGACCTTGTAAGATGCTCTCACCTATAGTTGACGAGGTGGCTGAGGAAGCGGTAGGTTTCTCTGTAGGAAAGGTAAATGCTGATGAGAACCAGGAGCTTGTAAACAGATTCCACATCATGTCAATACCTACACTTCTTGTATTTAAGAACGGCGAGTTGGTAAACAAGTCTGTAGGTCTTATATCAAAGGATGAAGTAAAGGCTTTATTGGGATAATCAAAGATTGTCGGGTTGATGATTAAGAGATTCGATATATAGAAAGAAGTGATATTATGTATGATATAGTAGTGGTCGGTGCCGGTACGGCAGGACTCTCTGCTGCAATATACGGAGTGAGAGCGGGCAAGTCGGTACTTGTACTTGAAGGTGCTTCTTACGGAGGACAGATAATCAATACTCCCGAGATAGAAAATTATCCTGCTATCAAGAAGACTTCGGGATTTGAGTTTGCTACAGATCTTTTCAATCAGGCAAAGGATTTGGGTGCCGAAGTAAAATATGAAAAGGTAACAGGAATCAGCCTTGAAGGAAATATAAAAAAGGTAAAAACAGATAAGGGAGACTATGATGCCAAGTCTGTAATACTTGCGACAGGAGCAAAGAACAGACCGCTTGGACTTCCTAATGAGAAAAAGCTTGTAGGTTCAGGTGTTTCTTACTGTGCCACCTGTGACGGAATGTTTTACAGAGGCAAGACGGTCGCTGTAAACGGAGGCGGTAATACCGCTATAGAAGACGCGACATTCCTTGCAAATGTGGCAAATAAAGTATATGTAATACACCGCAGAGACGAGTTCAGAGCCGAGGAAGCTGTAGTAGCGGCATTAAAGAAAAAGGACAATGTAGAGTTTGTTCTCAATTCAAACATTGTAGAGATCAAGGAAGAGTCTTTTGCAGTAAGCGGAGTGGTAGTGGAAGATAAGAATACACATGAAAGAAGAGAGATTGCTATAGACGGTCTGTTTGTGGCAATAGGTCAGGTACCTGACAATACTGCTTTTGCACAGGTTGTAGAACTTGATAAGGCAGGCTATATAGTAGCCGGAGAAGATTGTAAGACAAAGACCGAAGGTATATTTGCGGCAGGAGACGGCAGAACCAAGGAAGTGCGTCAGCTTGTAACGGCGGCAGGAGACGGTGCTGTAGCGGGAATTGCTGCGGCAAAGTACAGTGAGGCATTTTAATTATAAATATAAAGAGGAAAGAGGAAATAAAATGAGCATATATGATTTTAAGGTAAAGAACAATGAAGGTAAGGAAGTAAGCCTTAGCGATTACAAGAATAAGGTTGTTTTGATAATAAATTCAGCAACAGAGTGCGGATTTACACCACAGTATGAGCAGTTACAGAAGTTATATGAGGATTATAAGGACAAGGATTTTGTTATACTTGATTTCCCATGTAACCAGTTCGGACATCAGGCACCGGGAAGTGATGCTGAGATTGCAAAGTTCTGCAGCTCAAGATTCGGTGTAACTTTCCCGCTTTTCTCAAAGATTGAGGTAAACGGTGACAGTGCAAGCGAGGTATTCAAGTACCTTAAGAGCGAAAAAGGGATTTGCAGGTTGGGGAGCAGACAACGATATGTCAAAAGCTTCTTACAAAGATGCTTAGTGAGGCGGATCCTGATTATGCAAGTAAGCCTGATATCAAGTGGAACTTTACAAAATTCCTTATCGATAAGAGCGGAAATGTTGTAAGAAGATTTGAGCCTACTGAAGGTGTTGCAGTAGTTGAAGAGGCTGTTAAAGAGTTAGTTTAATTTTAATGAAGAAGACATAAGGAGCGTTTATGAAAATAAAGGCTCCTTAAAGTCTTTTAAAAGGAAAGAGGGAATGTAAAAAATGGCAGGTAAGTATGACTCATTAAAACTTGAAAATCAACTTTGTTTTCCGCTATATGCTTGCTCAAAGGAAATTGTAAGGAGATATAAAACATACTTAGATAAATTGGATTTGACATATACACAGTACATTGTAATGATGGTGATGTGGGAAGAAAAAGAACTCAATGTTAAAGAACTCGGTGACAAGCTTTTCCTTGATTCAGGTACTTTGACTCCTGTACTCAAAAAGCTTGAAGCCAAGGGATATGTAACCAGAGAGCGTTCAAAGATAGATGAGAGAACTCTGATAGTAACTTTGACAGACAGCGGAAAAGAGCTTAGAGAAATGGCTGTTGATATTCCGGTAGGAATGAGAGGATGCCTTAAATTAAGTGATGAAGAGATGATACAGCTTCGCACAATGCTAGGTAAGATTCTAAGCGATATGGGAGATGTGGAATAAAATCCGGTAAAGGCTACGGAGCGATTATAATGGGAGCGGAAAAAGAATTTTGTGATATATATGATGTAAATAAAAGACCTACAGGAAAAACTGTAGACAGAGCCGCCATAGCTCTTAATGATGACGAGTACTTTTTGATAGTGTCTGCAGTTTTGGTCAGTGTAGATAAAAAGATACTTATAACAAAGCGTGATAGAAAAAAGCTGTGGTCGCCCGGTATGTGGGAGATACCCGGTGGCGGAGTAAAGTCAGGCGAGTCTTCCTTAGAAGCGATATACAGAGAAATACTTGAGGAGACCAATATAAACCTTTTTGGTAGAGACTGTAAAATCCTTCAGACTCAAAAGAGAAGAACCGTTGAGGGCAATAAATATTTTGCAGATATATATTGCTTTGAGATTACACAAGATGATATAAAAAATATAAAGGGTCAAGAAGGAGAGGTGTCCGACTACAGACTTGCAAGTATAGAGGATATAAAGGAAACGGCAAAAGATAATAAATTTCTTCGCTATGAAGATTTGAAAGATTTTTTCTACAAATGCATAAGTTAGATATATGAAGAGCCATGAGGGAAACCTTGTGGCTTTTGTTGTGGGAGTGTATAAGATTACAATTAAATTTTTTGTAAAAAGTATTGACTTTAAAACAGTGCAGTGATAATATCATACGCACTGAATATGTGTTAAACACGTGTTATATTAAAAACGGAACAATACATGTTAAATAATATGTAGAGTAAGGAGGAGTATATGTCATTTTATAAGGATGTTGAAGAAATGTATAATGCACGTGCAAAGCGTTTTAAGGAAGATGCTGACAGACATTGGGCAATGGCAAAAAGTGGTGAGGGAGATTATCACTATGCTAAAGCAAAGGAGTTTTATAAGGAAGCAAAAAAGAATAGGATAAAGGCTGAAGAATCAAAGGGTAAGAGCTTCAGAAAGAAAAAGTAATAAAAAAACAAGACTACCTTCTAAGAGATAGCCCTGTCACTTTTTCGAGATTGCGAACTACACCAATACTTATATCTCTACCACCATGGTTTGGAACCGTAACAGTTTTAGATATTGTAGGATGCTTGTACTGATAGTGTGAACCACATACACGTACAAGATACCAACCGTTAGCAAGAAGTTTCCTCTCGATTTGTCTAAAATTAACCATATAATCTCCTTTATGAAAACAAATTAGTAGTTACATTACTTACTCACTGTTTACTAAGGTATATAGTTAATTTAATGATATTTTAATAGCAAAATTAGAAAAAGTCAAGCATAAAAAAGGTTGACACGTATTATAAAACGTATTATAATACGCATACAAACACAGAAAGGAATTGGGTCATATATGAAAGAGTCTTATGTATATCCGGCAGTAGTAGGAAGAGAGGGGAAAGATTTTGTGATTTCTTTTCCGGACTTTCCGGATCAGGTTACATATGCAGATACATATGAAGAAATTATAAATTCCGGACAGGAGGTATTGGCACTTTGCATAAGTGATAATGAAGCTACAGGAACTGAGTGTCCGATACCAAGTGCACCTGAAAGTATAACTATAAAAGATGGAGAGAGATTGGTATATATACATGTATGGATGCCATATTTTAGAAATATTGAAAAGGTGGTCTATGTAAAGAAAACATTAACAATACCAAAATGGTTAGATGAGATGGCAAAACAGCAAAATATTAACTTCTCTGCCACCTTGGTGAAAGGTCTAAAAAACAGACTTGGAATCAGAGACAGATAGCAGATATAAGTTTATGATATATTGTATCAGGTTATGTAAATATTGAGTTATAAAGAGGAGGAAGATTGAAAATGAGTAGTAGAGGGTATCCATTCCCTTAATCGCATCATAAACAAGCCATCTTTCGGTGGCTATTTTAAAAATTGAATATTAAAAGTTAAGGCTATGCAGTTGCTGACTTGATTTATAACCTTGATTTCTTGCGATGATAATTGCCTGTTCTACCGTGATTTCCCGGTTGGCAGGAGGCAAATCGGATTTTCGATAAAGTTCCGCATTATAGTTTTCACCGTTCTTAAGCATATGATATAATGCAGTCAGAAGCATTCTTGCAATGGCAATGATTGCTTTCTTGTGACCGCGACGCTTTTTGAGACGGAGATAACGGTTGCGAATTTCCGGATGCTTTTTACTGGTAACAACGGCATTTGCACACTGGACCAGTAAAGGTTTGATATAGCATCCGGCCTTGGAAACCCGGACAGATTTTTTCTTCCCTGCACTTTCATTGTTGGTCGGAGTAATACCGGCCCATGAGCATAAGTGTTTCGCCGAAGGAAAAGCCTCCATGTTGGTACCGATTTCGGAAATAATTCAGATGGAAGTAAAGTCGCTACGGATACCTGGAGCGGTTTGGAGAATGGCAAGTTCCTGCTGATAGGGAGCGGCGAGCGCAAGAATGAGTTCTTCAAGCTCTGCTTTCCGGGATTCCAGGCTTTCATAATGAGCTTTGATCACCTTAAGTTTGCCGACCTGTTCCGGTGTGATATAACCGTCAATAGCGTCACGGAGTTCAGGAAGTTTCTTTTTCAAACTTTTGTAAACAAGGGGTTCAAGGTCAAAAGATGTATCTGCGGGATTTTCCAAAAGTTTATCCAGTATCGCCTGAGCAGATTTGCCGAAGGTGTCCGAAACAACGTTTCCCAACTGGATATTGGAAACCGTGAGACAGTTCTGCAAACGATTCTTTTCGCTTGATTGAAAGCAGGTCAGTTTGAAACGGTAACGCATAAGGTCACGGAGCTGGCGGATGTCAGCGGGCGGCATGAAGCTACCGGCAACAAGATCATGCTTGAACAGGTCAGCAATCCATTTGGCATCTTTCTTGTCAGTTTTCTTTCCACGGATAGCCTTAACATATTTGGGATGAGCAAGGACAATCGAACAGTCATTTTCTAAGATGTTATAAACAGGAATCCAGTATTTGCCGGTAGATTCCATACAGACATCCTTGCAATTCCGTTTGAGTAGCCATTGTAACAAAGTTTTCAGACCGCTCGTGTAGGTAGAAAACCGGTGGCTCTCATAAGAAGTGACACCTATATCGTTTGTAGAAGCGATACAGGCAACTACAAAAGTCTTGTGGACATCAATACCACAGCAGATTTTGTAGACGATTTTTAAAGACATAGGGACTCCTTTCAGAATCAGAAGATTCATTAGAGATTATAGGGAGAGACGGCATTGACTGAACGCCTAAGCCATAAACGAGATTGTTTATACAAAGATAAGATTACGTGTTCAACGACACACTTATTTGTGCTTGAAAAGGCGAACCACACATATAAATATGCGGTCATCCGGCAAGCTGGACAGCCCACTCACCTCCCCGTGATTTGTAGTATACCGAGTTCCCTACAAGAAGAATTATAAATAAAAAATAAGCTCAAGGAAACATTTTCATAACGTTTTGTGCCTTGAGCAAAGCGAAAGGAATGGAAATAAATATGGATAAAAATATTTTGGTTTTAGTGAAAAAAGTAGCTGAAGTAGTTGTTGCAGTGATAGATATTTGTAGTGAAGAATAGGAGGAACAATGGGTAATAAGGATTTTTGGAAGGCTTTAGAAAAAGTAGGTAGAATTGTAGCAGCAGTATCTGAAATATTAGGTGAAAAATAGATTGGTAAGATTATATTAGTATACATTTGAGGTTTTATTGAGACTGTTTATATATTGTTTTGCACTGAAAGGTGGTTCATATGGGAATAATAGAAATATTGGATCCGACAAGATGTTTTGACTGGTCAGGAACTGTGAGAATATGTAGAAGTTAATGGAAATATATCAGGTGGACAGTAAAAAAATAATAACAGTAAATAGGTATAACCTATATAGGAGGATAAGATGTACGTAGTATCAGCTCTAAAAAAACAGTAGGAAAAAGTATATAAAGTATATAAGACAGTAAAAACAGTATATAAAAATAGTGAGAATTTTCGTTTAGCTATAATTATCGTATCCCTCGGTGTCAGTTGTTGCCGGGGGAGTAATTATATAAAGGGTGGTGCTATTATATCACAAAATATATATGTATGTACTATCTAAATTTATAATATAAAAGGATTACTTTTTTCATGAAAATAAGGTAAAATGTGATTAACAGCTAAGTTTTTGAAAATAAAGTATATGGTATACTTTGAAGCTTAGGCATAACTGATTTTCATAAGAAAGGAGACCATATGAAAAAAAGTTTATTTCTTGGAGCAGTGTTGGCGGTAGGTACATTGGCAATGACAATACCTACATTTGCGGCAAACGGCAGTTGGAAAGAGGACAATAAGGGTTATAGGTATCAGTTTTCCGACGGTACTTTTGCATATTCGTCATGGTTAAGTCTTGATGATAAGTGGTATCACATTGACAGTTCGGGATATATGCAAAAAGGCTGGCTAAAAGACGGTGATGATTGGTACTATCTGGATACTGATAACGGTCAGATGCAGGAAGGTTGGTCAAAGATCAATAATAAATGGTACTATTTTGACCCTATGTTGGGTGGCAGAATGGCTGTAAACAGATATGTTGATGTAATGAACAACGAGAATAAAGACTATTATGTGGACTCAAGCGGTGTATATAATTCTGAAGGAAATTCAGGTGCCAAAGTGGATGCCAAAAAGATATCTACAGAGGCTTTTGAGAAAAAGGCTGTTGAGCTTATAAACAATGAGAGAGCAAAGTATGGTATTCAGTCCTTATCTGATGACAGTATGTTTGCAGACAGTGTGCATGTAAGAGCTAAGGAGCTGGCGCAGAAGTATTCACATACAAGACCTGACGGAGACAGCTATCTGTATGCACTGCCGCCGGGACTTGCATATTATGGTGAAGTTATAGCGGTGGGTCAGACTACACCTGAAGAGGTTGTAAAATACTGGATGGATGCAGAGGTGAACAGAGCCCAAATACTTGGCAAAGATTATTCTTCATTCGGTGTCGGATGTTACATAAAAGACGGTATCATATACTGGGTAGCGGACTTCGGTATCAGAATGTAAACAGTGGTATCATTAGGGGCTGTGAAATAAGTCCCTAAAAGAAATAGGACCATTCGTTCATGCGAAAGGTCCTATTTTTGTGGTAAAATTAACTTGCAATGAAAACTTTACACAGTACTTATTGTAATTCAAAACAAGGATATTTACCACTGTTTTTTTCAGATTGTTTGGATCTGCTGGATCCTGTTTTAACATTTGACAGATTGATGGGAGGGATCGATTTAAACAAGTATCTGACGGATATTCCGGAGTACACAACCGGACGACGCAGATATAATCCGGTCAACATGTTAAAAACAGTACTTTTCGGATTTATGACTAGCGGTTACTGCTCTCTGAGAAAACTGGAAGACAACTGCAAAGTTAATATCAGGTTCATGTATCTCATGGATCACCGGACTCCGTCATACAGAACCTTTGGATATTTCATCAATAAAATACTTAAAGATAAGATTGAAAACATTTTTAACGATATCAATCATGCTATCTTTAACGAGGAGCATGTAGATCTGCAACATCTCTACATTGACGGCTCCAAGTTTGAAGCAAACGCAAACAAGTATACCTGGGTATGGAAGAAGGCTACGGAAAAGTTCCGTTACAAGCTTTACGAAAAAATCACTGCGGAGATTGAGGAAATTAATGCAGAAATCGTATGGAGCGGGGTGCAGATCACAACAAACACAGAGTATGTACCGGATTATCTGAATGAAATCGTTGAGCAGCTGGTACTTTTATGGGAGCTGGATACAAGTACATTTGTTTACGGAAGCGGAAAGCGAAAATCCAAAGAACAGCGTCATTATGAACACTTGACTACTTTCTGTCAGAAACTTCAAGAATACATACAAAAAATTGAAATCTGTGGTCCTGACCGAAACAGTTACTCTAAAACAGATACCTCAGCTACCTTTATGCGTATCAAAACAGATTACATGGGCAATGATCAGCTTCTGCCGGCATATAATGTACAGATTGGTGTAGCAGATGAATATATTGCAGTTGTTGACGTGAACCATTATCGTTCGGATATGGATTGCTTTGTTCCTTTGATGGAGCACTTCAAACAAACTTATGGATTCTATCCCAAATATCCTGTGGCAGATGCCGGATATGGCTCATATAACAATTATATTTTCTGTGAACAGAACGGAATTGAAAAGTATATGAAATTTCCAATGTTTAAAAAGGAAACTAAGGATCGGAAATATCATGAAGATCCATTTCGTGCAGTTAACTTCAGAATTGATGAGCAAGGAGTCATGAGATGTCCTAACAATAAAGCATTCCATTTTTTATGCAGAAAAAATGTGAGGGGAAATCGGTACGGGCGCAAGGAAGAACTGTATGAATGCGAAGACTGTAGCGGATGTCCATATGCAAAGAAATGTAAGAAGACAGATAAGAATCGAACCGTTCGGATCAATAAGGAACTAACTTCCATGCACCGGGAAGTAATCGAAAACCTGGAAAGTATCCACGGTGCGTTATTAAGAATGAACCGTTCGATACAAGCAGAAGGCACTTTCGGAATTATGAAAAGCGACCGTTGGTACAAGAGAATTGTCCGAAGAGGTATTCATTCAGTCAAACTGGAAGTTTTACTCGTGGCGATAGGCCATAATTTATATAAATATCAGGAAAAAAAGACAAGAAACAGAACTGCCGCATAGATTCAAAAAAAGAATTTCTATGGGGTAGGGGGAGTGCGCTTTTTTTGCGTATGATTTCAGTCATTTATACACAATAATTGCAAAAAGGGAGATGCGAAAAAACTCAATCGAGTTTTTTCACACCCCCCTTTTTACTTTTTATATACTTTACTTTTTTTATCAAAATTTTAAAAATAAATTACTATAAACCTATAGACAAAAAGGGTTTATAGTGCTATTATGTATTGCGTAAAACAAAAACGGATACAGACAGTATCTTGGAGAATGATTATGGATTTTGGATTTATAAAGCAGGTATTTCCTTTGTATGTACATGCAGCCATACTGACACTTAAGATCGGTATACTCGGAATAATACTTGCAATAGCGGTGGGGCTTTTATGCACACTTATTTTACATAAGAAAATACCGGTGCTTAGGCAATTGGTAAGCATATATATAGAACTTAGCAGAAATACTCCCCTACTTATACAGCTGTTTTTTATATACTACGGTTTACCGAAGCTGGGTATAAGGATAGATGCATTTATCTGCGGAGTAATCGGACTGGCTTTCCTTGGAGGAAGCTATATGTGCGAGGCTTTCAGAAGCGGAATAGAAACTATAGATAAGATACAGGAGGAGAGTGCACTTAGTCTAGGACTTAGTCACAATCAGGCGCTTTTCTATATACTTCTTCCACAGGCAATTTCAATAAGTACACCTGCATTTGTAGCAAACATCATATTCTTACTGAAAGAGACATCAGTATTTTCGGCTATAAGCTTGATGGACTTGATGTTCACGGCAAAGGATTTGATTGGAATTTATTACAAGACAGTAGAGAGCCTGGCACTTTTGGTATTTTTCTATCTGATTATATTACTGCCGGTTTCCATACTTGGATCCTATGTAGAAAGGAAGGTGCGTTATGCCGGATTTGGGTCTTAATGTTATATTCAAAGGCAAAAACGCCGTAAGACTTTTAGGAGGAATGGGAGTAGCCTTAAGGATAAGCTTGATAGCGGTGATTATCAGCATACCTCTCGGTATACTGGTAGGAATACTTATGACATTTAAAAATCCTATACTTAAGGCGGTGCTTAGAGTATATCTTGAATTTATAAGAATAATGCCGCAGCTTGTACTTTTGTTTATAGTATTTTTCGGAAGTACAAGAGTAATAGGCGTGGACATATCAGGAGACCTTGCAGCTGTTATAGTATTCAGTCTTTGGGGAATTGCGGAGATGGGAGACCTCGTCAGAGGAGCAATTATCAGTATTCCGAAGCACCAGTACGAAAGCGGTGAGGCATTGGGACTTAGTAAGAGACAGATATTTGTATACATTATAATACCTCAGACAATAAAGAGACTTGTTCCGCTTTCAATAAACTTGATTACCAGAATGATAAAGACCACATCACTTGTACTTATGATTGGTGTGGTAGAAGTAATAAAGGTGGCACAGCAGATAATAGAGGCGAACAGAACGGCAAGTCCGAATGCGGCTTTCGGAGTATATCTGGCGGTATTTTTGATGTACTTCATAGCATGTACGCCTATAAGTATGCTTGCAAGATATTTGGAAAAGCGAAGATAAAGTGACGGAAGGAGAGATTATGCCGGCATTATTGGAAATAAAAAATGTTGTAAAAAACTATGACGGTAAGACACCTGTACTTGAAGGTGTGAGCCTTGAACTGAATAGGGGCGAAGTAATAGTTTTGATTGGACCGAGCGGTTGCGGCAAGTCCACATTGCTTAGATGTATCAACGGTCTTGAGGCTATACAGGGCGGAGAGATTTGTCTTGAAGGCAAGGTTATAGACTACAATAAAAAGGATTTGACAGGACTTAGACAAAAGATAGGTATGGTTTTCCAAAGCTATGAGCTTTTTCCGCATATGACAATACTTGACAATATCATTTTGGCGCCTACAAAGGTTGCCGGAGTGAATAAGGAGAGTGCAAAGAAAGAAGCGATGGAGCTTTTGGAAAAGGTAGGACTTGCACATAAGGCAAATGCTTATCCGAGAGAGCTTTCAGGCGGTCAAAAGCAGAGAGTGGCGATAGTAAGAGCACTTGCGATGCACCCTGAGATTTTGTTGTTTGACGAGGTTACGGCGGCCCTTGACCCTGAGATGGTCAGAGAGGTACTTGATGTAATGCTTGACCTTGCAAAGCAGGGTTCTACCATGATTATCGTTACTCATGAGATGCAGTTTGCCGAGGCGGTTGCGGACAGAGTATATTTCCTTGATAAGGGAAATATAGTGGAGACAGGAAGGCCGAAGAGCTTTTTTACAGCTCCTAAGACTGAGAGAGCAAGACAGTTTTTGAATATATTTGAATTTGAGTCTATAAAGGACGAAAAGGAAGAGTACAACATATAATAAAAATTCGAGTATTACCCATAATAATATATAAGAAAGATTTATCGGAGGATTAAATATGAAGAAAATTAAGTTGATAGGTTTATTAGGTATTTTGACAGCAGGTGTATTGGCACTCAGCGCATGCGGTTCATCGGCAAAGACTGCAGATGCAAGCGGAAAAGGCGGCAAAAACAATTTCAGAACACTTGACGAGATAAAGAAGTCGGGTACTATAAATATAGGTGTGTTCTCAGACAAGAATCCGTTCGGATATGTAGATGAGAACGGTGAGTATCAGGGATATGATATTTACTTCGGAAACAGACTCGCTAAGGATCTCGGTGTCAAGATAAACTATGTCAGTACAGAGGCTGCAAACAGAGTTGAATACCTTGAGACAGGAAAAGTTGACCTTATACTTGCAAACTTTACAGTTACACCTGAGAGAGCGGAGGCTGTAGATTTTGCACTTCCATATATGAATGTAGGTCTTGGAGTTATCTCACCTGAGAACAATAAGATAGACAGCCTTGACAACTGGAATCCTAATGACGAGATGATTATTATATCAGGAACAACGGCAGAGCCTTACATGATTAAGAATTACCCTAATATTAAGCTTCAAAAGTATGATACATATGCAAATGCCAAGAATGCACTTCTAAACGGAAGCGGTAAGGCATGGGTAAACGACAACACCGAGGTACTTGCATTTGCAAGAGCAATCCGGGATATGTTGTAGGTATTGACGATCTCGGAGTAAAGGACACCATTGCACCTGCTGTAACAAAGGGTAATACAACATTGCTTGACTGGGTAAACACTGAGATTGAGAATCTCGGAAAAGAGAACTTCTTCCACGAAGACTATGAAGCAACACTTACAGATACATACGGTGCACAGTATGCGGATACTCTTGTAATAGAGGGCGGAAAGACAAACTAAATAAAATTTCGGCGGTGGCATATGACAGTTAATGAAGTAATGGAGAAGATGATTGTAGCAAGTCAGGGAAGCTTCCATGATATAAATCACTTTTTGAAGGTCTGGGCTTATGCAAGAAATATCGGTATGGGCGAGAAGTTGGATGATGAGACTCAAAAGACTTTGGAGATGTCCGCTATAGTTCATGATATCTCATGTCCGTCACTTAGAGAAAAGTATGGAAATGCAGACGGTAAAAAGCAGGAGGAAGTATCATCTCCTATGATAAGGGAGTTCTTTGCAGATACGGATGTAAAGAAAAGTGTGGTGGACAGAATAGATTATATGATAGCACATCACCATACTTACACCGAGGTGGACGGTATTGATTTACAGATACTGCTTGAAGCGGATTTTTTGGTGAATGCTCAGGAAATGAGTATAAAAAAGGACGCAATAGAAGAGATGATGAAGAATGTATTTAAGACTGATACAGGTATCAGATATTTGAAAGAATTATTCTTAATCTAAGGGGCTGTGAAATAAGTCCCTAAAAGAAATAGGACCATTCGTTCATGCGAAAGGTCCTATTTGTGGTAAAATTAACTTGCAATGAAAACTTTACACAGTACTTATTGTAATTCAAAACAAGGATATTTACCACTGTTTTTTTCAGATTGTTTGGATCTGCTGGATCCTGTTTTAACATTTGACAGATTGATGGGAGGGATCGATTTAAACAAGTATCTGACGGATATTCCGGAGTACACAACCGGACGACGCAGATATAATCCGGTCAACATGTTAAAAACAGTACTTTTCGGATTTATGACTAGCGGTTACTGCTCTCTGAGAAAACTGGAAGACAACTGCAAAGTTAATATCAGGTTCATGTATCTCATGGATCACCGGACTCCGTCATACAGAACCTTTGGATATTTCATCAATAAAATACTTAAAGATAAGATTGAAAACATTTTTAACGATATCAATCATGCTATCTTTAACGAGGAGCATGTAGATCTGCAACATCTCTACATTGACGGCTCCAAGTTTGAAGCAAACGCAAACAAGTATACCTGGGTATGGAAGAAGGCTACCGAAAAGTTCCGTTACAAGCTTTACGAAAAAATCACTGCGGAGATTGAGGAAATTAATGCAGAAATCGTATGGAGCGGGGTGCAGATCACAACAAACACAGAGTATGTACCGGATTATCTGAATGAAATCGTTGAGCAGCTGGTACTTTTATGGGAGCTGGATACAAGTACATTTGTTTACGGAAGCGGAAAGCGAAAATCCAAAGAACAGCGTCATTATGAACACTTGACTACTTTCTGTCAGAAACTTCAAGAATACATACAAAAAATAGAAATCTGTGGTCCTGACAGAAACAGTTACTCTAAAACAGATACATCAGCTACCTTTATGCGTATCAAAACAGATTACATGGGCAATGATCAGCTTCTGCCGGCATATAATGTACAGATTGGTGTAGCAGATGAATATATTGCAGTTGTTGACGTGAACCATTATCGTTCAGATATGGATTGTTTCGTTCCTTTGATGGAGCACTTCAAACAAACTTATGGATTCTATCCCAAATATCCTGTGGCAGATGCCGGATATGGCTCATACAACAATTATATTTTCTGTGAACAGAACGGAATTGAAAAGTATATGAAATTTCCAATGTTTAAAAAGGAAACTAAGGATCGGAAATATCATGAAGATCCATTTCGTGCAGTTAACTTCAGAATTGATGAGCAAGGAGTCATGAGATGTCCTAATAATAAAGCATTCCGTTTTTTATACAGAAAAAATGTGAGGGGAAATCAGTACGGGCGCAAGGAAGAACTGTATGAATGTGAAGACTGTAGCGGATGTCCATATGCAAAGAAATGTAAGAATACAGATAAGAATCGAACCGTTCGGATCAATAAGGAACTAACTTCCATGCACCAGGAAGTAATCGAAAACCTGGAAAGTATCCACGGTGCGTTATTAAGAATGAACCGTTCGATACAAGCAGAAGGCACTTTCGGAATTATGAAAAGCGACCGTTGGTACAAGAGAATTGTCAGAAGAGGTATTCATTCAGTCAAACTGGAAGTTTTACTCGTGGCGATAGGCCATAATTTATATAAATATCAGAAAAAAAAGACAAGAAACAGAACTGCCGCATAGATTAAAAAAAGAATTTCTATGGGGTAGGGGGAGTGCGCTTTTTTTGCGTATGATTTCAGTCATTTATACACAATAATTGCAAAAAGGGGATGCGAAAAAACTCAATCGAGTTTTTTCACACCCCCTTATGCTCAGTTTTGTGCCGGAGGGAGCAGCACTACAAGCATCTGTGCAGTCTCTGTTCCGATATTGGTTACGCATTTTTTGCTTCCCGGTGCGATATGTACACTGTCACCTTCTTCAAGTACGGTCTCACTGCCGTCATCACCTTTAAAGAGCATCTTGCCCTTGATAATGTAGTAGATGGATTCGAGAGGATTTGCACCGTACTCTGTACCGCCGCCTGCAGGAAGAAAATGTGAAAGTCCGCATACAAGCTTTCCGCCTTCAACATCGGCAGGATCGTGAAGTCTTGTAAGCTTGCACTCCTTATGTCCGGGAGCCTCATATGCATAGTAACCATCCTTTTTTGTAATCTTAAAACCGGTCATTTTTTATCTCCTAATAAATTTATTTTTTAGTCTGAAACGAACTAAGACTAATTTGTTGTCTTTAATATAACACTGTGAAAAAATATTAGGAAATACATTTTATTACTTATTGTTATGCATTTTTTATATAACAATCCGATTACATCTTAGGATAAGCGGTCACAACCAATCTGCCGTTTACATATTCTTCCAAGAACACATCATTTATACTGTCTATGTCGCGTTCTTTCAGCTTTGATTTAACCCAATCTTTGTCATGCCCTATAATCTCAAGTACATCAACATAAGCTGTTCGGCAGATATGCCGACTTTGCACAGTTGGCAACATTGACCTTACCGTTTTTTACCAATGTGGTTGGAGTACCTACGACAAGTGATTTTACAAAGTCGATATTGACCATAAGCTTAACTATGATAACAACCAGTGACCATACAAGTATGAATATCAAAAAAGTCAAGATGGATATGGAAGTATTATATATAACACCTCCTATGATACCGCCGAGTACATAGTTTTGAATTTGATTCAAAGGTGTATTTACAGAAAACTCGTATTTGCCGAGAATATGTATCTGTAAAATCATTATCAAAATACCTAAAATGAATTTTATTCCGACCAATAAATATATATTCATACTATTTCTCTCCGTCTACATACACATTGTGGTTGATTATATGTGTACGCTCCAATGTATAGGAGTTGTTGTCGGCGTTCAAATGAACGGTATAGTCCTCGTCATTGTATCTTACTATTATTCCGTCCTTTAATGTAGTGGAGTTCACCATAACATTGTAAGGAGAAACATTGTAGTCCGTGGCTACACTTTCAATAAATTTTAGAAGTACATGAGACTGTGAAAAATCACGGTTGTTCTGTGTGTAATGCTCTACCTGAATGCCTAAAAGTATAAAGGTCAAAACCACGATACCTATTGAGATATCTCTAAGCCTTGTCTTCATTCTGTCTTTCATAAACTTAAAGCTTGTAAGTATAACTACAGCTAAAAGTACGATAATAATTGCGGAACGTACAATCAGACCTGTTGACTGGGTTCTGGTTATATAGTCCAGTGTGTAAAAATTCATAATAATATTTCCTTTCTGTATATAAAACTTTAAGGCCTTAACCCCAAAGCAAAGTTACTTGATTTTCGGATAGGCTGTGATATATAGCTCACCGTTTACATATTCACCGAGGAAGACATCCTGTATGCTCTCTACACCCTGTTCCTTTATATAGGCAAGGAGCCACTCTTCAGTATGCCCTATAAGTTCCAAGATATCCTGATTCAGCTTACCGTTTGAAATAATAGGGAACTTAGGTGTGGCGGACTGCATATCTATGATTGTCAGCTTACCGTTGGTCTCCATAATAGCCGATTTTACTTCCTTGGTGGAGGTAAGTCCATCCATCCTTATATGCAGCATAAGCTGTTCAGCGGAGAGTCCGACTTTTGCACAGTTTGCAACATTCACAACTCCGTTTCTTATAAGTACAACAGGATTTCCTACGACCAATGATTTTATAAATTTCAGGTTGACCATCAGCTTTACGATGATGACGACAAGCGACCAAACAAGTATAAATATCAGAAAGGTCAAAATAGATATGGAAGTATTATAAATAACACCACCGATGATACCGCCGAGAACATAGTTTTGTATCTGGTTCAAAGGGGTATTTATAGAGAATTCATATTTACCCAGTATATGTATCTGCAATATCATTACAAGAATGCCCAGGAAAAACTTGATTCCGACCAACAAATATATATTCATAAATCACCTCAATCAGTTTATAATTTCTACATACTATCTGTCATTTGATAAGTATTTTTTTGAAAAGTGAAACTTTGTATCTTATAACACTTTGTAAATGATATTGCAAGTATAAATTCTGTATATATGAAGCTGCTATCAATCAGAATAGATTTGTTTAAGATAGAGCTTTTTATATTGTATTTATAGGTATTTTTGTGTACAAGGTATAATAGTTTCAAATAAGGTAAAAACCAATATTGAAAGATACTTTGTTAATGTTTTTTTATAGTCAAAAATTATAAGAAAATTGCTTTTTCTTCCTTGTCTTGAAAAATATTTAATAAATTTTTTTGTTGTAATGATATATAAAGTTCTACCACAGTATATTGTAAAATGCTCATTGACCAACCACTATATATTGTGTATACTAGGAAAACGTAAGGCAAGAAAGAAAAGCCTGATATTTAAATCAACTGCGAGACTGTCGCAGATAACATATAATAATATATACTATTTAGGAAGGATTCAGATATGAGAATCATAAAAAGAAGCGGTGCTGAAGTAGATTTTGATATTTCAAAAATTATAGCGGCTATTTACAAAGCAAATGCTGTAGTGGGCAAAGATGACAAGTTGAAGAAATCACAGGTAGACCGTATTGCCAATACTGTAGAGAACCAGTGCATGAGCATGAACCGTGCTATGAGTGTGGAAGAGATACAGGATATGGTAGAGGACGGCATCATGAGAGAGAACGCTTATGAGGTGGCCAGAAGGTATATTACATATAGATATGTACAGAGTATTAAGAGAAAGAACAATACAACAGACGATAAGATATTATCACTTATTGAATGTGACAATGAGGAAGTAAAGCAAGAGAATTCCAACAAAAATCCTACAGTTGCATCGGTGCAAAGAGACTATATGGCAGGAGAGGTTTCAAAGGACCTTACAGAGAGATTGCTTCTTGACAGTGAAGTGGTTGAAGCTCATAAAGCGGGAATACTTCACTTCCATGATTCAGATTATTTTGCACAGCATATGCACAACTGTGACCTTGTAAATCTTGAGGATATGCTTCAAAACGGTACCGTTATATCAGGTACATTTATTGAGAAACCGCACAGCTTCTCAACAGCCTGCAATATAGCTACACAGATTATTGCACAGGTGGCATCAAGCCAGTATGGCGGACAGAGTATTTCACTTACTCACCTTGCACCTTTTGTAGATGTGAGCAGAAAGAAAATCCGTGACGAGATTGAAGCCGAGATGTACGGACTCAATGTTTCAAATGAGAGAAAAGAAGAGATTGTAGAGAATAGGCTTCGCAAGGAAATCACAAAGGGTGTGCAGACTATACAGTATCAGGTGGTTACACTTATGACTACAAACGGTCAGGCTCCTTTCATTACAGTATTTATGTACTTGAATGAGGCGAAGAACGAGCAGGAAAAAGAAGACCTTGCACTTATTATCGAAGAGATGATAAGACAGAGATATCAGGGTGTAAAGAATGAGAGCGGTGTGTGGGTAACACCTGCCTTCCCTAAGCTTATATATGTACTTGAGGAGGACAATGTTCGCCCGGGAAGCAGATATTATCATCTTACAAAGCTTGCCGCAAAATGTACCGCAAAGAGACTTGTACCTGACTATGTTTCAGAGAAGAAGATGTTTGAGTACAAGATAGATAAAAACGGCAACGGAAACTGCTACACACCTATGGGATGCAGAAGTTTCTTAACACCTTATGTGGATGAGAACGGCAAGCCGAAATACTACGGAAGATTCAATCAGGGTGTTGTTACAATCAACCTTGTAGATGTGGCACTTTCATCAGGCGGAGATACTACCAAGTTTTGGGATATCTTTGATGAGAGACTTGAGCTTTGTCACAGAGCGCTCAGAGCAAGACATGAGAGATTAAAGGGTACACCTTCAGATGTGGCACCGATACTTTGGCAGTACGGAGCACTTGGAAGACTGAAAAAGGGTGAGCCTATAGATAAGCTCTTATACGGAGGCTACTCTACAATAAGTCTCGGATATGCGGGACTTTATGAGTGTGTAAAGTATATGACCGGAAAGAGCCATACAGATGATGCGGCAAAGCCTTTGCACTCAGCGTTATGCAAAGGATGAACGACAAGTGTAACGAGTGGAAGAAGGCTGAGAACATCGACTATTCTCCATACGGTACACCGCTTGAGTCTACAACTTATAAGTTTGCGAAGGCACTTCAAAAGAGATTCGGTATTATAGAGGGTATCACAGATAAAAACTATATTACAAACAGCTATCATGTTCATGTGGCTGAGGATATTGATGCGTTTACAAAGCTTAAGTTTGAGAGCGAATTCCAGAAGCTTTCACCGGGTGGCGCTATCAGCTATGTGGAGGTACCGAATATGCAGGATAACCTTGAAGCTGTAATGAGTCTGCTTGGATTTATCTATGACAATATCATGTACGCCGAGCTTAACACAAAGTCCGACTACTGTCAGGAATGCGGATATGACGGCGAGATTAAGATTGTAAAGGATAAGGGCAAACTTCTATGGAAATGTCCGAAATGCGGAAACACAGATCAAAGTAAGCTCAATGTGGCAAGAAGAACCTGCGGATATATAGGAACACAGTTCTGGAATCAGGGCAGAACACAGGAGATAGCAGACAGAGTACTGCATCTGTAATAAAATTATAATATAAGCTGCTGCATTTATAAGTGCGGCAGCTTTTTTGTCGGAGTTAAAAAGCTATAAAAAAGGGCTGTATAATTAATGTTGGGGTTGGGTATTACCAATCTCGACATTTTTTATTATAATAAAAAAACCTCCAAGTCCCCAGTTCAACACAAAAAACTATACTTGGAGGAGGTGTCCATATGAACGACCTAAATAAGATTTTATGTATTTATGATGTAAAAGTCAATGTTAATTGTATTAAAGACGATGATATTTCGTTTTTTATTACTACTGACCCTAAACCTCATAAATGCCCGCGATGCAGTAACCAAACCGCTAAGGTACATGATTACAGAATCCAAAAGATTAAAGATATACCCTTTCAAGGTAAATCTTGTACCCTGCACCTTAAAAAGAGACGTTATCATTGTCCTAACTGTGGCAAACACTTTTACGAATCATATGATTTCGTTTCAAAGTATATGCATAGAACTCAAAGGCTGACCAAGTTCATTGCTCATTCTTTCCATAATGTAATAACTATTAAGGAGGCATCCGACAAAGCTAATGTCTCTACGCATACTGTATATAAGATACTTGGTACACTCAACAATTCATCTGATAGAATTGGAGAAGCTATATCAATAGACGAGTTTAAAGGTAATGCCGGAACCGAAAAGTATCAAACTATTGTTGTGGATCCTATAAAACACAAAGTGCTTGATATACTCTACTCAAGAAAGAGTGCATGTTTGGTTGAATACTTTAAGTCTCTTGATAAGTCAAAAACGCATGAATGTAAAAATATTTCTCATGTGATATGAATAAGACTTTCATAGATATGGCTAAAAACATACTTTCCAAATGCTAAGATAGTTGTTGACAGGTACCACTTTATAAGGCAGGTATATTGGGCTTTGGAGAACGTAAGAAAGAATGTACAAAAGAGCATGTCAAAGACTCTTAGAAGGTACTATAAGCGAAGCAGACACATCATTACGGCGAGAAAATCAAATCTGTCTGAAGAAAATAAGGCGGCACTTAATCTAATGTTAGAGTATTCAGAAGACTTAAGGAAAGCACACTTCATAAAAGAGTTGTTTATTGAGCTATTCGATGAAAAGTCATACTCAAAGCAACGAGTGCTACTTCGCGAATGGCTGCTTGAAGTGGAAAGTTCCGGTATAAAAGAGTTTAATGCGGCAATCACAGCATTTAGAAATAATTACAAATACATCTTAAATTCACTTAAGTATCGACATATATCAAATGGGCCTACAGAAGGGTTTAATAACAAGATAAAGGTACTTAAAAGAATATCTTATGGTGTACGTAACTTTACATATTTTAGGAATAGAATTTTAATGGCAACAGCTTAAAAAAATGACTGGGGACGAGGTCTTTTTGTTGTGCAAAAAAATATTTATCAGACTTTAAATATATACTGCCCGGCAAAATGGTGAGTTCAAAAAATTTCAAATATAAAAAGTGGGCTGAAAAAATCAACCCACCCCAACACTTGACAAAGAACCTAAAAAAGGAAGTATCACGGACAAGATACAAAGATAAAAATGTACCTTACCGGATACTTCTATTTTATATGGCCTGAGTCTGATTATTTCCACCGGCTGATTATGTGAAATATTTCTTTGACTTCTTATCAGCAAACAGACACATTGATAATTTATTCAGATTTTACCTTACAGAAGTTTTTCTTGCCTCTCTTAACAAGAAGTCCTTCACCTGCAAAGTCCTCTTTTGTAAATGTCTTCTTTACGTCCTTTATCACTTCGCCTTCTACAGATACTCCGCCCTGTTCGATATTTCTTCTGGCTTCGGATCTGGTCTTTGAAAGTCCGCTGACTACAAGTACACCTGAAAGGTCGATAGTGTCGTCTCTGTAATCTTCATCCTGTAGAACATAGGTAGGAACATTGCTCATATCACCGCCGCCTACAAAAAGTGACTTACTTGCGGCATTTGCCTTTTCGGCTTCTTCCTTGCCGTGTACAAGCTCTGTAAGATGCATTGCAAGTATTTCCTTAGCCTCATTAAGCTTCGCACCTTCCCAGCTTGACATTTCTTCTATCTGCTCAAGCGGAAGGAATGTAAGCATTCTAAGGCAGGTAAGTACATCGGCATCCGGAAGATTTCTCCAGTACTGGTAGAAGTCAAACGGAGATGTCTTGTTAGGATCAAGCCAAACGGCACCGCCTACAGTCTTGCCCATCTTCTTACCTTCTGAGTTCAGTAAAGTGTGATAGTCATGGCATGAGCATCTTTTCCAAGCTTTCTTCTGATAAGTTCGGTACCGCCAAGCATATTTGACCACTGGTCGTCACCGCCGAACTGCATATTGCAGCCGTAGTCAAGGAAAAGTCTGTAGAAATCATAGCTTTGAAGTATCATATAGTTAAACTCAAGGAATGAGAGTCCGTTTGCCATACGATTTTCATAGCACTTTGCTCTTAGCATATTGTTGACTGAAAAATGAGGTCCGATATCACGGATAAAGTCCATGTAGTTTAAATCTCTGAGCCAATCAGCATTGTTTACCATTCTGGCTTTGTTCTCGCCGAATTCTATAAATCTGCTCATCTGCTTTTGAAACATTCACAGTTGTGGTCTATATCTTCTACAGTAAGTACCTTTCTAAGGTCGCTTCTGCCTGAAGGGTCACCTATCATACCTGTACCGCCGCCGACCAAAGCTATAGGCTTGTTACCTGCCATCTGAAGTCTCTTCATAAGGCAAAGAGCCATAAAGTGACCTACATGAAGGCTGTCTGCTGTAGGGTCAAATCCTATATAGAAAGTAGCCTCACCGTTATTTATCATTTTGCTTATTTCTTCTTCATTTGTGACCTGAGCTATAAGTCCTCTGGCCTTAAGTTCTTCATAACAATTCATATTATTATCCTCAATATATTTTAATCTAATAAATTGCATAAAAGTATAACAAAGTAATGAGAAAGGGTCAAGCTTATACTTTGCAAGTTTAAAGTTCAACACTTTAAAGCAATAAAGACTTGATAATTTCTTCTTATTACTATATACTGTTTAAATGTTACAGCCATGTAGCTAAATGCCTATGGCTTAAACTTACAGCTATTCTACCATGCTTGGCAGAGTGTACCAAGCATCGGTATAAAAATATCTATTTAATAGAAAGAGGAAGTTATGGGAATAAAATATATCAGTAATCTGCCAAGTCCGGAGGAAATAATAGCAAAATATCCTTTAAGAGAGGATTTAAAGGAAAAAAAGAAAGATTTTGACAAGGCTATTGCAGATGTTTTCACAGGAAAGAGTGACAAGTTCCTTGCGGTTATAGGACCTTGCTCTGCAGATAATGAAGATTCCGTACTTGACTATGTTACAAGACTTGCAAAGGTAGCGGATGAGATAAAGGATAAGATAATAGTTATACCGAGAGTGTATACAAATAAGCCCAGAACAAACGGTGACGGATATAAGGGACTTTTGCATCAGCCGGATCCTGAGAAAAAGCCTAATGTACATGAGGGACTTGTGGCTATAAGAAAGATGCACCTTAGAGTGGTGGAAGAGACGGGAATGTTTACAGCGGATGAGATGCTTTATCCTGATAACCTCGGATACCTTGACGATGTATTAAGCTACATTGCAGTAGGTGCAAGATCCGTGGAAAATCAGCAGCATAGACTCACATCTTCAGGTGCGGAGGTTCCTGTAGGTATGAAGAATCCTACAAGCGGTGATATGTCGGTAATGCTCAATGCAATATATGCGGCACAGCAGTCACATGAATTTATCTACAGAAACTATGAGATAAAGACTGACGGCAATCCGCTTGCTCATGCGATACTTCGAGGTGCCGTAAACAAGCACGGACAGTGCCTGCCGAACTATCACTATGAGGATTTGAAACTCTTACATGATTTGTACTTGGAGAGAGATATTGTAAATCCGGCGGTTATAGTGGATGCAAATCACTCAAACTCAAATAAGAAGTACAAAGAGCAGGTACGTATTGTAAAAGAGGTTTTACACTCAATGAGATATTCTGATGAGATCAGAAACTTTGTAAAGGGTGTAATGATTGAGAGCTATATAGAAGAAGGAAATCAAAAGATAGAAGAGCATATATACGGAAAGTCCATTACGGACCCTTGCCTTAGCTTTGAGGACTCAAGAAGCTTCTTTTGGAGATGGCAGAGATTTTATAATGAACTACGCAAATATAAAATACGATGATATAGCCAACGGTCCCGGAGTGAGGACATCACTCTTTGTATCAGGCTGTACACATGCCTGTAAAGGCTGCTTTAACGAGGTGGCTTGGGATTTTAAATACGGTGAAGAATTCAGTGATGAAACGATCGAGAAGATAATGGCTTCAATAGAGCCTGATTATATATCGGGAATGACCATACTGGGCGGCGAGCCTATGGAAAAAGTCAATCAAAGAGGTATTTTGCCTTTAATAAGAGAGTTTAAAAAAAGATTTCCGAATAAGAGCCTTTGGATATACTCAGGTTATACATTTGATGTGGATTTGATACCCGGAGGAAGAGCATACTGTGAGGCTACTCCCGAGATTTTAAAAGCTATCAATGTGATAGTTGACGGAAAGTTTGTGGAGGAACTTTATGATATCACGCTAAGATTCAGAGGAAGCTCAAATCAAAGACTTATAGATGTGAAGCAAAGCATAAAAGATAACAAAGTGGTACTGTGGGAGGGGGACGCCACATTTGCCTCCCACAGTATGTAAGCATATGGAAAAAGACCTTATTGTCAAGGATAAAAACATCATATATATAGGGGGCAATCAAGCCTGGTTTTTGCCTCTCGGGTATAAGGATATATGTGAGTACGGCTGCGGTATAGTGGCCGTATGCAATTTTTTGCTTTGCTTCTTCAGAGCGGAATATAAAAGCGGATATGAGATAAGTAAGGATACGTTTATCTCATTTGTACTGAGTATTTATAAGAAATATTTTTGTATACTGAATAATATCTTTATAAAAGGTCTTACAGGCTTTGCACTTGCAAAAGGGATAAACAGATATTTTGTAGGCAACAATATAAAGATGAAAGCAAGGTGGGGACACAGCCTTAATATACTTCACAAGGTAAAACTCAGTCTGCAAAACGACAGACCTGTAATACTTGGTATAGGTCCAAGTCTGTTAAAAAAATCTGACGGAGTGGATGCAGTTGATATAGATACCGGCAATACTGTAAAGTTGTACTCACACTATGTGACTATATATGACTGCAAAGATGATTCACAAAATGTATTTTTCCATATTTCATCGTGGGGAAGAAGATATAAGGTTTCTTATAAAGATTTTTGCAACTACCAAAGAAGTACTCTGCTCGGATTTTTGCTTTCAAATATATTGGAGATATAGTTATATTTTAGGATACTGTAGAAGAATTTATTTTTCTGTAGTATCCTTTTCTTATATATTTTTTTGGACGGTAGGATATGAAAAGAAAAAACTTTAATCAATCTATAAAATATAAAATAGGTATTTTCATAATTGCGGTAATATCGGCACTTATTGTGGATATATGCTTTGATTTCTTTGTGGTGGAATATACGTCTTCAGGCTTCGGTGAGATACTTAAAGAGATTTCGGTCTGCTATGAGCTTCAGGATGCTTTGACCAACGAAAAGGCGCAGTTTGCTTATTATATAAAGAACAGAGACAAAAAAGATGAGCTTTTAAAAAGCTGTGAGAGAACGGATGAGATAGTGGGTAAGCTTCCACTTGACCTAAGCCATATGGATACTGAGAGATATGCAAGAGTTTGGAGTATAAAAAACAGCTACCCCGTGTATGCCGATAAAAGGCAGGAGATTATAGACTCCGACTATGATGCGAAGGATTTTATAGAAAAGGTCTATGATATATATGAGATGCAGGACTATCTGATAGGATACGGCGAAAGGTTGATGGATATTACATTGAGTGAGAACAATGAAATCTATCAGAAGCAGGAAAAATTCTTTAAAAGGCTGCCGTTTATAATAGGTATCGTGCTGCTTCCTATCATAGTGTGGATAATATATATGGCAATCAGATTGCAGGCGTTGATACTCGCACCTATAAACAAGATGGTGGAAGTGTCAAAGAATATAGCAAAGAACAGGTTTTGTGACAGGGATATTGCAGTTAAGAATAAGGATGAAATGGGAGATTTGGTCAATGCTTTCAATAAGATGAAGCATGCCACGGCAGGATATATCACAAGTCTTGAGGAAAGATATGAGCTTTCGGAGCTTCTACATAAGGAAGCTATGGAGAAGATGAAGATGGAAAAAAGGTTGAATGAAGCAAGGTTTGATTTATTAAAAAGTCAGATAAATCCACATTTTTTATTCAATACACTGAATATAATAGCGGCATCGGCAAACCTTGAAGATGCCAAGGATACCGAGGATATGATAAGAGCCTTGGGAAATATATTTCGCTACAGTTTAAAGACTGATGAAAAACAGGTGAGCCTTGAGAGGGAACTAAGTATAGTAAAGGATTATATGTATATACAAAAGATGCGTTTCGGAGACAGAGTTTCGTATGAGATAGTTTCAAAAGTGGAGGATGATAAGGTTTATATCCCTTCTTTTTCTTTACAGCCGATAGTTGAGAATGCCATAGTACACGGCATTTCAAAGAAGGAAGAGGGCGGCAAGGTTGTAATAAGAGTGTGGGAAAAGGATGAAATGCTGCATATAATTGTTGCAGATACGGGAGTAGGTATGAGCGGCGAGAGGCTGTCTGAACTTCGAGATTTTATGAAAAAAAGATCTACCGCAAAGATAGGTATAGGATTTGGAAATATATATAAGCGTATCAAAAATATTTATAAGACCGGAGATTTGAGGATTTATTCTAAAGAAGGCAAGATGACTGTGGTTTATTTTTTGATACCGCAGGTGTAAATATTTGATTGTGGAGGGTATATGAATTTACTTATAGCAGATGATGAAAATTTGGAACTTAAAGTCCTTGAAAAGACTGTAAAAAAACATTTTGTAGACGAACTTGAAATTTTTGCTTCAAGTAACGGCAGGAAGGCGTCACAGATATGTGACGAGGTGAAACCGGATATAGCACTTTTAGATATTGAAATGCCCGGAATGAACGGTATTGAGCTTGCAAAGTATATAAAAGAAAAGTATGCGAATTGTATTATCATATTTATAACGGCATATGACAGGTTTGACTACGCCATAGAAGCAATGCATATCAAGGCGTTTGACTATCTTTTAAAGCCTTGGAAAGAGGAAAGACTCTGTGAGCTTATAAATACGGCAATAGAAAATGTAAGAAGTATGCAAAAAACGGACAGTATTGTACATTCTCAAAAAGATATAATAAAAGATTATATTGACAGAAATTATAAAAAGGATATAAGTGCAAAAGATGTTGCAGGTATACTGGGTTATTCGGATGTATACTTTTCAAAGGTATTTAAGCAGCTCTTTGACGACAACTTTATCAACTACCTGACCAAGATCAGGATAGACAGAGCGAAGGTACTGCTAAAGGATGTAAGTTTTAATATAAAAGAGGTCGGAAAAAGTGTAGGTTATGCTGATTCCAATTATTTTACAAAGGTATTTAAAAGGTCGATAGGGATAAGTCCGTCGGAGTACAGAAGTAAGCATAACGATTAGGTTAAAAATTTACTTGTTTTATTAAAATATTACTATTTAAAGAATATTTCCTTAAATATAGAATGGATACATAAGGTTTTGAGGCTATGTGATTCGCCTTAGTATTTATTTCGGAGGAAATATGAAAAAGAGATTTTTAGCAATGGCATTGGCCACATTGACAGTATCGGCACTTGCAGGATGCTCTATGAAGAGTCCTGAGATGACTTCCACAACAGCTGCGGCTGCAGGTGAGAGTACAGATGCAAAGGCGGACAGCAAAGCAGATAATAAGTCTGACGGAGCAGAGGTAACTTTGGTGTATGCCGAGGTAAACCCGCTTGATACAATCGTGGGACAGAGCGGAACCGCATTCAAAGAAAAGGTTGAAGAGCTTTCAGGCGGAAAGATTCATATCGATATACAGGCAAGCGGTGTACTCGGTTCTGAAAACGATGTACTTGACGGAATGCTTGGCGGAACAGGTACTGTAGATATGTCAAGAATATCCGCATTTGCTCTTACAAGTTACGGTGCAAAGAAGGCTTCACTTCTTTCAATGCCTTATACTTTCGACTCAAGAGAGCATTTCTGGAAGTTTGTAGACAGTGACCTTTCAAAGGAATTTTTACAGGAGACATCGGATCTTAACCTCGGCATTAAGAGTCTGTACTATGGAGAAGAGGGATTCAGACATTTCTTTACAAAGAGCCCTGTGACAAAGGTGGAAGACCTTAAGGGAATGAAACTCAGAGTGTCAAACGATCCTATTATGAACGGCATGGTTGAAGGACTTGGAGCATCACCTACAGTAGTTGCATTCAACGAGCTGTACTCGGCACTTCAGACAGGAGTTGTAGACGGTGCGGAGCAGCCTATAACAAACTATAAGTCAAACGCCTTCCCTGAGGTTGCACCGAATATCATACTTGACGGACATACTCTGGGAGCGTTCCAGGTAGTTATCACAGATAAAGCATGGGACAAGCTTACAAAGGAGCAGCAGGATATCTTGGTTGAAGCCGGAAAGTATGTAGGAGAGGTAAACAGAGATATCGCACAAAAGGCTGAGGACAAGGTATTGGAAGACCTTAAGGCAAATAAGGTAAATGTTGTAGAGGTAGATGACAAAACACCTTGGAGAGAGGCAACAAAGGGAGTTGTAGAAAAATATACCGCAGATCAAAAAGAACTTTATCAGAAGATACTTGATTTGGACAAATAATAAACCGTCTCTTGGGACTTTCCCTTGAGGTTTGTTGACAGAATAGAGGTAGAAATGTCGGATTTTTTTAAGGCTGTGGACAGAATGAAACCTGCATATGATATGACATATAAGTTTGTTCTGTTCCTATGTAAAATTTTATTGATCGGAGATATAGCCATCACGACCATGTCGGTTGCGGGAAGGTATATCTCATTTATACCGGATCCTGCCTGGAGTGAGGAGATAGTGCTTACATTCATGGCATATATGGCGGTGCTTTCTGCAGCACTTGCTATAAGAAGAGGCGCACATATCAGAATGACCGCATTTGACACATACTTGCCGAAGAAGTTGGTAAGATTCTTGGATATATTATCAGATTTGGCGGTACTTATACTTGCAATAGTTATGATAGTTGTAGGATGGAGCTATGCAACAAGATAGGTGCAAAGGGTACATATGTAAGTATGCCGGGACTTTCAAAGTTTTGGCAGTATTTCCCGATACCTTTAGCCGGAGTTGCTATGGTTATATTTGAGCTTGAGGCGCTTTATAATCATTTCAAGGCTCTTTGTTTAAATGAAGATGCACAGGAGGTGAAGGCATGAGTACAGGAGTTGCAATAGCTATATTGCTTATCAGCTTTTTTGTAATGATATTTTTACGTTTCCCGATTGCTTACGCGGTGGCACTTTCATCACTGCTTTGCCTTTTGGCTCAAGGCCAGCCTTTATCTACCATATGTCAGCAGATGGTTAAGGGTATATCGTCGTTTTCACTTATGGCGGTGCCTTTCTTTATTACAATGGGTTGTTTGATGGGCAGCGGCGGTATTTCGGAAAAACTTATTGCACTGGCAAATGCCTGTGTAGGCTGGATGCGTGGCGGTATGGCAATGGTAAATATCGTAGCTTCATATTTCTTCGGAGGCATTTCAGGTTCGGCTTCTGCCGATACGGCTTCCTTAGGTTCAATACTTATACCTATGATGGTGGATCAGGGATATGATGCGGATTTTTCAACAGCCGTAACAATCACCTCATCATGTGAGGGACTTTTGGTACCTCCGTCACATAACATGGTAATATACGCGACCACGGCAGGCGGAGTATCTGTAGGAAGCTTATTCCTTGCAGGATATATACCGGGCGCATTGCTTGCGGTATCACTTATGGTCGGATCCTATATCATATCTGTCAGAAGGAATTACCCTAAGGGTGACAAGTTCTCGATGAAGGTACTTCTAAAGCAGCTTAGCGTATCATTCTGGGCATTGGCGGCAGTGCTTATAGTAGTGGTAGGTGTAGTAGGCGGTGTGTTCACAGCTACCGAGTCGGCAGCTATTGCGGTTATCTACAGCCTTATTGTCAGCGTGTTCATATACAAGGGACTTGACTGGAAGGGCGTATGGAAGACACTTGAAGAATGTATAAATACACTCTCAATAGTGCTTATACTTATATCGACATCAAGTATATTCGGATATTGCCTTACAACACTACATGTGCCTGATATGGCGGCAAGCGCAATCACAGGATTTACAAGTAATCCTATAATTTTGGCACTTTTACTTAACCTTATTTTGCTTATACTCGGATGTATTATGGATATGGCACCAATTATACTTATTGCCACACCTATACTTTTGCCGATAGCGAATTCTATAGGAATCGGACCGATACAGTTCGGTATAATGGTAATATTAAACTGCGGTATCGGACTTCTTACACCTCCTGTCGGAGGAGTACTCTTTATCGGTTCGGCGGTAGCAAAACTGCCGATGGAAAAGGTCGTAAAGGCGACATTACCTTTCTATCTTTGCATGATAATCACACTTTTACTTATAACATTTATACCGATGATAAGCTTGGGACTTCCTGTATTATTCGGTAGCTTATAGAATGAAAAGCTGTTACAAAGATTAAGTTCTTTTGTAACGGCTTTTTATTATTATATTTTAAAAAATTTAAATGTATACATCTCAAAAGACTTGTTTTAAAAGATAAAACATAGTACAATCCAATAGAATACAATCAGATTTTAAAAAGGCTGTATAAGTAAGTCAAAAATAATTATTAAATATATTTTGGAGGAAATATGAGCAAAATAGTAGTAGTTGGAGCAAACCATGCCGGTACTTGTGCAATCAATACGATTACAGGTTTTAACGAGGGAGATGAGGTGGTAGTATTTGATCAGAACTCAAATATCAGCTTCTTAGGCTGCGGTATGGCACTTTGGATAGGCGGACAGATATCAAAACCTGACGGACTTTTCTATTCAAACAAGGAAAAGCTTGAGTCACAGGGCGCAAAGGTAAATATGAACAGCAAGGTTGAAAATATCGACTTTGATAAAAAGGTTGTAATTGCGAAATTGGAAGACGGTAAAGAGGTGGAAGAAAGCTATGACAAGTTGATACTTGCTACAGGTTCACTTCCTATAGTACCTCCTATACCGGGCAGGGATTTGGAGAATGTTCAGCTGGTGAAGCTTTTCCAAAATGCCGAAGAGGTAATAAAGAAGCTTGAAAATCCTGATATAAAGACAATCGCCGTAGTAGGTGCCGGTTATATCGGAGTGGAGCTTGCAGAGGCGTTTGAAAGACATCATAAGAAAGTGATTTTAGTGGATATAGCAAAGACTTCACTTTCAAGCTACTATGATACCGAGTTCAGTGCAATGATGGACAAGAACCTGAGTGACCACGGAATAGAGCTTGCTTTCGGTGAGACCGTAAAGGAAATCAAGGGTAACGGTAAAGTAGAGGCAATCGTCACAGATAAGAATGAATATCAGTGTGATATGGTAATACTTGCTATCGGATTCAGACCGAATACCGAACTTGGAAAGGGCCGCCTTGAAACAATGCCAAACGGTGCATATATAGTGGACGCTACTCAGCAGACAAGTATAAAGGATGTATACGCAATAGGTGACTGTGCAACCGTACAGTTCAACGCTACAGGAGAGAAGTCATATATCGCACTTGCAACCAATGCCGTACGTTCAGGCCTTATAGCGGCATACAATGCTTGCGGCAAAAATCTGGAGACAATAGGTGTTCAGGGTTCAAATGCCATATCAATCTATGACTTAAAGCTTGTATCCACAGGTCTTAGCGAGCAGAAGGCAAAGCAGCTTAATATGGATGTGCTTTCAACTTCATATGAAGATTCGCAAAAGGCAACATTCATTGAAACAACCAATCCGAAGGTAAAGCTTAAGATAGTATATGATGCAAAGACAAGAGTGATAGTAGGTGCACAGATGGCATCAACATATGATATGTCAATGGGTATACATATGTTCTCACTTGCAATACAGGAGAGGGTGACTATAGACAAGCTCAAGCTGCTTGATATTTTCTTCCTTCCGCATTTCAATCAGCCTTACAACTACATCACAATGGCTGCATTATCCGCAAAATAAAAGGCTGTATAATTAATGTTGGGGTTGGGTATTACCAATCTCGACATTTTTTATTATAATAAAAAAACCTCCAAGTCCCCAGTTCAACACAAAAAACTATACTTGGAGGAGGTGTCCATATGAACGACCTAAATAAGATTTTATGTATTTATGATGTAAAAGTCAATGTTAATTGTATTAAAGACGATGATATTTCGTTTTTTATTACTACTGACCCTAAACCTCATAAATGCCCGCGATGCAGTAACCAAACCGCTAAGGTACATGATTACAGAATCCAAAAGATTAAAGATATACCCTTTCAAGGTAAATCTTGTACCCTGCAACTTAAAAAAAGAGACGTTATCATTGTCCTAACTGTGGCAAAACACTTTTTACGAATCATATGATTTCGTTTCAAAGTATATGCATAGAACTCAAAGGCTGACCAAGTTCATTGCTCATTCTTTCCATAATGTAATAACTATTAAGGAGGTATCCGACAAAGCTAATGTCTCTACACATACTGTATATAAGATACTTGGTACACTCAACAATTCATCTGATAGAATTGGAGAAGCTATATCAATAGACGAGTTTAAAGGTAATGCCGGAACCGAAAAAGTATCAAACTATTGTTGTGGATCCTATAAAAACACAAAGTGCTTGATATACTCTACTCAAGAAAGAGTGCATGTTTGGTTGAATACTTTAAGTCTCTTGATAAGTCAAAAACGCATGAATGTAAAAATATTTCTCATGTGATATGAATAAGACTTTCATAGATATGGCTAAAACATACTTTCCAAATGCTAAGATAGTTGTTGACAGGTACCACTTTATAAGGCAGGTATATTGGGCTTTGGAGAACGTAAGAAAGAATGTACAAAAGAGCATGTCAAAGACTCTTAGAAGGTACTATAAGCGAAGCAGACACATCATTACGGCGAGAAAAATCAAATCTGTCTGAAGAAAATAAGGCGGCACTTAATCTAATGTTAGAGTATTCAGAAGACTTAAGGAAAGCACACTTCATAAAAAGAGTTGTTTATTGAGCTATTCGATGAAAAAGTCATACTCAAAGCAACGAGTGCTACTTCGCGAATGGCTGCTTGAAGTGGAAAGTTCCGGTATAAAAAGAGTTTAATGCGGCAATCACAGCATTTAGAAATAATTACAAATACATCTTAAATTCACTTAAGTATCGACATATATCAAATGGACTCACAGAAGGGTTTAATAACAAGATAAAGGTACTTAAAAAGAATATCTTATGGTGTACGTAACTTTACATATTTTAGGAATAGAATTTTTAATGGCAACAGCTTAAAAAAATGACTGGGGACGAGGTCTTTTTGTTGTGCAAAAAAAATATTTATCAGACTTTAAATATATACTGCCCGGCAAAATGGTGAGTTCAAAAAAATTTCAAATATAAAAAGTGGGCTGAAAAATCAACCCACCCCAACACTTGACAAAGAACCAAATAAAATAAAGATAAATTAGAAACGGCTGTCGCAATGATTCAAATCATTGCGACAGCCGTTTGTTATGTATTATTTATTCTTTGCAAGCTTTTTAAACTCGTCCGCTACGAACTGAACCTTTGTACCGATAATAACCTGTACTGAAGTCTTTGAAGGTCTGATAACACCTGCAACACCTGCGGATTTTATCTTCTTTTCATCCACCTTTGTGTAGTCCTTGATTTCAAGGCGAAGTCTTGTGATACAGTTATCAATAGATGTGAGGTTCTCAGGACCGCCGACACCGTCCAAGATAATAGCTGCAACTGCAGTAAAGTCATCATTAGATAAAACAGCTTTTTTCTCTTCTTCCTCGTCATCTTCTCTGCCCGGAGTTTTTAAGTTAAACTTGGTGATAACAAAACGGAATATTGCATAGTATATTACGCCGTAAACAATGCCTATAGGTATTAAGAGTATAGGATTTTGTGCAAACGGAGCTTTAAAGCTGAGTACCCAGTCTACAAGACCTGCACTGAAGTTAAATCCTGCCCTTATAGGAAGCAATGCTACAACCGCAAGTGAAATACCTGTAAGCAGTGCATGAATAACATAGAGTAGGGGCGCAAGGAACATAAATGCAAACTCAAGCGGTTCTGTAACACCTGTAAAGAATGAAGACAGAGCGGCAGCAAGTAAAAGACCGTAAGCAGCCTTTTTCCTTGAATCCTTAGCTGTATGATACATAGCAAGTGCGGCACCCGGAAGTCCGAACATCATTACAGGGAAAAATCCCGACATATACATACCTGTCTGTCCGAGCACACCGCCTTCAGCACTTCCCCAGAATTTGCCGATATCATTGATACCCGCCACATCAAACCAGAATACGGAGTTGAGTGCGTGGTGAAGTCCGAAAGGAATCAAAAGTCTGTTAAAGAATCCGTAGATTCCTGCACCTATGGCGCCGGTACTCATAATAGCTTCACCGAAGCTTACCAAAGCACCGTAAACAACAGGCCAAACAAAGAACAGTATAAGTGATGCAATAAGTGAAAATCCTGCTGTAACAATAGCTACACATCTCTTACCGCTAAAGAATGACAGAGCGTCAGGCAACTTTGTATTCTTGAACTTATTGTAGCAAAGAGCACCTATAAGTCCGCAGATAATTCCGATAAACTGAGTCTGAGTCTTACCGAAAGCCGCAGGTACGGCATCAGCCTCAACTCCCATAAACATTGCCACGGAACCCTTTGATAAAAGAGTTGTAACAACCAGCCATGAAACAAGTCCCGCAAGTGCGGCGGCACCGTCTCCGTCGTCACTCATACCTACCGCAACGCCTATGGCAAAGAGGATTGCCATGTTGTCAATGATTGCGCTGCCTGCCTTTAAGAGGAAAGCCGCAACTATATTATTGCTGCCCCAACCTGTAGGGTCAATCCAATAACCGATACCCATCAAAATCGCCGCCACAGGAAGGCAGGCTACAGGAAGCATCAAAGACTTCCCAAGTCGTTGTAAATACTTCATAAATTTCTCCTTATTTTATGTTCTCTTTGTCGGCCGTTCAAAGAGAAAAGTTTATTATGGTATTACTACCAAGATTTCACTGTCATTTGTCACAGGTATATCTGTGACACTCTCAACGGATTTGTAGTTGTCACTGTTACAAATAATCATAACCGTTACAGGGTCAAATCCCGCTTCTTTTACTTTATTCAAATCGACTTTTAAAAGAGGATCCTTTGCCTTCACTATATCACCTACCGCTACAAAGGCTTCAAATCCTTCGCCGTTCATCTTTACGGTATCAAGTCCGACATGTATAAGTACTTCTTCTCCGGTGTCGGCTATTATGCTGACGGCATGTAAGGTATCAAAGATCATACTTACCGTACCGTTTGCAGGAGAGGTGACAAGACCGTCACTTGGTATTATCGCAACTCCCTTTCCAAGCATCTCCGATGAAAATGTCTCATCAGGGACTTCCTTTATAGATATACTTTTTCCAACCATAGGGCTTAAAAGTGTGTCTTTTTTCTTTTTAAAAAATCCGAACATATTTATTCCTCCGACATAGTTACCCTTTTTATATGAATTGCAAGATAGGTCATTTCCATTCGGGTTATTTCCGATTTGGTCTCATGTTCTATATATTTTGCAATTCTCTTTCCGCATTCAAACTCGCGAGGGTACTTTTCCTTCATCATATCTTCAAATATTGTGTCCTCATCCGAAAGCATCTCATTGTGATACAACCTTTGAATAAGAAACTTTATATGGGTTACAAATCTTTCATAGTGAATGGAATTTTCATTTAAGTTTACATTCAATTCACTTATTACAATGTCCATTATATCTCGCATAAGATGCGGAAGGCTTAGGGTCTCCTTCATATGTGTGCTGTACTGTGCATTGACAAAGTGAAGTGCAATAAAGCCGGCCTCCGACTCAGGAAGCAAAAGTCCCATTCTGTCATGTATAAGTCTTATAGTATAGAGTCCCAGCGCATATTCTTGCGGATAAAATCTCTTAATCTCCCACATCAGAGCGTTTTCGGGAGTCATACCTTCTTTGAATCTCTCAATTGCAAAGTTGATGTGGTCGACCAATGTAAGATAGATGTTTTGACTCAGCTTCAAATTTTCAACATTTATAGCATAGGATATAACATCATCAGTCAGTATCAACCTCTCCATAGGTATATCGGCAATCATATCCTGAAACTTTAAGAGTGTTTCATTTTCCTTTATGCGAAATATCTTTTCAACCTCCGATTGCGATACCGTATCACCCCTTCGCCTACCGAAACCTATACCCTTACCCATGGCAATGACTTCTCTGTTCTTATGGTCATGGGTCAAGACAATATTGTTGTTTATAATTTTTTCAATGATCATCGCACCACCATAAACATAAAATAATAAAAAGACCAAATAAACCATATAAATACGGTCATTCGGTCTTGCCTGCGTCTCAGTAACAATCCTAAATATAAAATCTTATGAAGAGATTCTAACATATTTCTTAAGCAATGACAATTGGCAGAATACCAGAAGAAAAGGCGGGAAATTGGGCAAAATCAATAAAAGGGAGGGAAGATTGTTGAAGAGTTAATTATAGTTATGATAAATGAAAGCAAGGTAAACAAAAAGGATATTATAATATATCTTTTAGAGATATATAAGTTGTATTATATAAAAAGGTATAATTATAAAAAAATAATGGACAATACAAGTGAAAAAAACTAATAATAAATTTACAAAAAAAGAAAAAAATAATGGAATATAAAATACAGAATTAACGTTAAAATTTTTATCTTATATATAAATGCCAGTACAATAAAACACTTTTTTAATACAACTTATAAGAATAAAAAAGATGTATTATATTGCTAAGGAGTATTGAGTGTACTAATATAAAAACATAATAATTCGTGTAATTTTAGGAGGAAAAATGAAAAAAGCGATTAAAAAGATTGTAGCGTTAGGTATGGTAGCGGCTATGGCATGCCCTTTGGCGGCATGTGGGAACAGTGAAGGCGGAAATGCAAGCAGCAGTGCGGGTGAGTCTGCAAATGCCGGAAAGACTGTTGATAACAAAGATATAAAAATCGGAGTATCAATATGGTCATCAACCGATGTACTCGGATCTCAATGTAAGAGGATACTTGATGAGGCCGCAGATGCCTTAGGAGTGCAGATACAGTATGTAGATCAGGGACATGTTTCAGAAAAGGTTACATCTTCTGTAGAACAACTTGTTGCGGCGGGATGTCAGGGAATCATAATATGTAATTCTTCCGACACAGAGATGACATCAGCTATAAAGACCGCAAATGATAACAAAGTGTACCTTTCACAGTTTTTTAGAATTATAGATAAGGATAAGAGTGCCGATATTTATAAGTTGGCAACAGATTCGCCTTATTATATCGGAGCGGTTCATGAAAATGAACCTGAAAATGGAGAGAAGTTGGTTAATATATTGCTCGATAAAGGAGATAGAGATATCGGACTTATAGGATGGGAGCAAGGAGATGCCACATGGCTCGGCAGATGGGAAGGTTACAAAAACGGAGTAGAAAAGTGGAATAAAGATCATCCTGATGATCAGGCTAAACTGTCTGAACCGCAGTACGCAGGAACATCTTCTGAAGGCGGATCAAAGGCGGCGGAAGCACTTATGGCGGCAGATCCGAGTCTGGATGCTCTTATACCTGCCGGCGGCGGAGGAGATCCTTTGCAGGGAGCAATAGCAGCGGTAGAAAGAGCCGGTAAGACAGCAGACATAGATATAGTATCAACAGATTTTTTGCCTGATTTAGGTGAGAGACTGAAAAACGGTTCTATGGCGGGAGAATCAGGTGGACATTATTGCGATCCTTTATTCTCGTTTATGATGGTTTATAATGCAATAAAGGGAAATTATACAGGTATTGAGGGCAAGTTTGAGGATGTTCAATTCCCATATCTATATGTTTCATCACCGGAAGACTATGCGGATTATGAAAAGTACTTTGTAGACAAGCTTCCATATACTAAAGATGAACTTGTAAGTATGTCACAGCTTAGTTTGGATGATTTAAAACAAGCCGCATCAAAGCTTTCAATCCAAGATGCTATGGAAAGATCGAAGTAAGTTTTAAAAGTGAAATCAAGTTTATAGTGTTGTATTTTAAGTTAGATTATGGCTGCTGTAGTTTAAATACAGCAGCTATTTTAAAAGTTAAGAAGAGGATTGTAGGATGGATCTTATTACATCAATTAAAAATAAAAAAACAGTGTCTGCAAAGACCTTGGGATATCTTATACTTGTTTTTCTTGTAATATTGTCATGGGCGGTATTTAAGATTCTGACACCTAAAAATTTCGGATCGGCTGATAATTTACTGAGTTATTTTCAAGCAAGCCTTATAGCAACAACCGGTGCGGTAGGTTTTTATTTTGTTATGGTAATGGGCATGTTTGACTTCTCAATAGGTGCCAATATTATGCTTTCTGCAATAGTGGGAAGTGTATTTGCGCAAAGGTTTGGGCTGGGGTATGCAGGACTGATATCAGGTTGTATCGTTACAGGTACGATAGTAGGTCTTTTAAACGGCTTTTTATATGTAAAACTGAGAATACCGTCAATGATTGTAACTACCGGGTTGGCACTTATATATGAGTCGGTTGCAAATTATATTGCAGGTGGAGTAGAGCAAACCTTAGCATCCGAACTTAGAATTTTCGGTAGGATGCCGGGAGATATCATATTGGCATTGATTGCTTTTGCAATAGCCTATTTGATACTTAACTATACAAAGATAGGAACTTATACATATGCAATAGGAAGCAATGAGTTTGTAGCTAAAAACATGGGTATAGATGTAAAGAAATATAAGGTATTGGCATTTGTTATATCAGGTGCTTTTTTGGGAATTATGTCAATACTTACTATAAGTTACGGTTCATCAATGGTGGCTGTAACAGGAATGGCATCTATGAGCAGAAACTTTATACCTACTATGGGATGTTTTTTCGGATTAGCCTTTAAAAAGTATGGAATGCCTTTGCAAGCTATTATCATAGGCGAGTTTGTAATAAATATAATATTCTTCGGATTTATCGCATTAGGCGCACCAACAGCCATACAAGATGTTATTACAGGTATTACATTGTTGATTATAATAACACTGACAACGAAAGTGAACAAAGGCGATATAGTTAAGTGATACTTTTGTTAGATATTTTCAAAGGGAGATAAGATGGGTGAAGTAAGATTAAAAATTGAACATCTATGTAAAACTTTCGGCATTACAAAAGCTGTTGCAGATGTTTCATTTAATATAAATAAAGGTGAAGTACATGCACTGATAGGTGAAAACGGATCGGGTAAGTCAACACTTACAAATATGCTTACCGGAATTTATACAATTGACAGCGGTAAGTTTATTTTGGACGGAAAGGAAGTACATCCCGGAAATCAAGTTGAGGCAAACAAAGAAGGTATTTCAATTATAGTGCAGGAGTTAGGAACACTGTCAGGACTTACCGTCGCTGAAAATATTTTTTTGGGACATGAAGATAAATTCACAATGTTTGGAATTAAAAATACAAATTTGATGAATAAGATGGCAACAGAACTTTTAAAAAAATATGGTTTTGAGAGAATTAAGGCAGGTGAAATAATAGACCGATACAATTTTGAAGACAGAAAAATTGATAGAAATTGTAAAAAGCAACATATTTTTGATCCTAAAATAGTTGTAATCGATGAAACCACGACAGCACTATCAAATGAGGGAAGACATGAATTATATAAACATATGGACAGAATAAAAAAATCCGGAAATACTGTAATATTTATATCACATGACTTACCCGAAATTTTGGAAAAATCTGATACTGTTACAGTGCTTAGAGACGGTATTTACATTGATACAGTGTCATCTAAGGATATAGATGAAGAAGGGCTTAGAAAACTGATGGTCGGTAGAGAGCTGGAAGGAGACTATTACAGAAAACAATTTGGTGAGTCTGTTAAAGATGAAGTAGTACTTTCAGTAAAGAACGTATCTGTGCCGGGACTTTTGGAGGATATAAGCTTTGATTTACATAAAGGAGAGATTCTTGGCTTTGGCGGACTGTCCGAGTCAGGAATGCATGAGATAGGGAAAGCAATTTTTGGAGCTTCATATGACAGAAGCGGAGATGTTGTAACTTCTGACGGAACATATATAAATGATATACCTACAGCTATAGCAAATTCTATAGCGTATACATCAAAGGATAGGGATAATGAGTCTGTGGTTATGAATGAGTCTATCGGAGATAATATCTGTTTACCTTCACTTGACAAGCTTACACTAAAATGGAAATTTTTGTCTGATAAAGCAATGAATAATTTTGCAAAATGAGTATGCAAAGAAGATGTCTGTAAAAATGGTAAATGTGGACCAGTTTGTTTCAGACTTATCCGGAGGAAATAAACAGAAGGTGGTACTTGCCAGATGGATAGGTAAGGATTCAGATATAGTTGTACTTGATTCGCCGACAAGAGGAATAGATATAAAAGTAAAACAGGACATCTACAATCTTATGGGTCAAATGATAAAAAAACGGTAAGTCCATTATTATGATTTCAGAAGAACTGATGGAACTTATCGGCATGTGTGACAGAATAATAATAATGAAAGATGGAAAAATTTCCGGAGAAATAGATAGAAGTGTAGAGATAGGTGAAAATACTCTTATTTCTATGATGGTCTAGGAGGGTATATGGATAAAAAGAATATTTTTCGCACTCTTTTACCTATAGTGGGGCTATGTGCTGTTTTTGTAATTTTCAATATTTTTACAAACTGGAGAATGATATCGAATTTACCTTTAGTATTATCACAGGCCTATGTAGTTATGATTTCCGCTACAGGGGTGTTTTTCATCATGACTATGGGTGGACTTGATTTTTCGCAAGGCTCTATTTTGGGTTTATCTTCAATAGTAGTATGTATATTGTCAAAATATAATATACCTATAGCAATACTTGGGGGTATATTTACAGGCGCTATAATTGGCGGAGTAAACGGATATTTTTATGTAAATAGAAAGATACAGTCTTTTATTGTAACTATATGTACAATGTTTTTGCTTAGAGGAATAATAAAGTATCTGACAACCAACGCACCGGTTGCAGGAGCGGCAAGTTTGGTGAGTCTTGATACAATCGGATTAAAGATAGGTATTACAGTATTGGTAGTTGTAACGGCGTTTGTAGTATTTAGATTCACAAAATTCGGCAGATACTTAAAGGCTATAGGTGCAGGAGAGAAGGCGGCAATGTTTGCCGGAATACGAACTGATAAGATGAAATTTTTGGTATATGTACTTGCAGGTGCAATGACAGGATTTGCTGCTTTTATCAATGTTATAAAAGTGGGTTCCGTTACTTCGTCAGGCGGAAGTCAGTTGGAAACTCAAATTTTGATTGCGTTGGTACTTGGCGGCATGCCTATATCAGGCGGTGCAAAAGTAAAGTTTGAAAATATAATTATCGGTTCGCTTTTGTACATTGTTTTAAACAGCGGATTGACAATGATGGGATTTTCTACACAGATGATGCAGCTGATACAGGGAGTTGTATTCTTAATATTTGTAGCGGTATTTGCGGACAGGAAGTCCATACAGGTTATAAAATAATATCTTGATAACAGTTGAATATATAAGGAGTAAAGGATATGAAAAAAGTGTATTTTATAGTAGGTAGCCAAGATTTATATGGTAGAGAATGTTTAGATACTGTTGCAAAAGACAGTAAAGAAATGGTAAAATTTTTAAATGAGAAGATTGGTGATATAGCCGAACTCGTATTATTGCCTATTGTTGAGACATCAGAGATTTGCATAGAAACTTTAAAAAGGTGATGGTAGAGGATGATTGCATAGGGGTGATTACATGGATGCATACTTTTTCACCTGCAAAGATGTGGATAAAGGGATTGTCACTGCTTAAAAAGCCGCTATTACACTTGCATACACAACACAATGAGAGACTTCCGTATGACAGTATAGATATGGACTTTATGAATCTGAATCAATCTGCACATGGAGACAGAGAGTACGGATTCATACTTGCCAGAATGGGCATAGTACACGAAGTGGTTGCAGGTTATTATAAGCATGACAGAGTTATTGCACATATCAAAAGATTTATGGAAGTGGCAAAGGCTATCGATTTTTCAAGACATCTAAAGGTGGCAAGCTTTGGCAACAATATGCGTGAGGTTGCGGTAACGGATGGAGATAGAGTAGAAAGTCAAATAAAGTACGGATGGGAATGTAATTACTATGCACTTGGTGACTTGATTGAAATAATAAAGGGTGTAAGTGAAGATGAAACAGATAAAAAGATGGAAGAGTATTTGGAAAAATACACCCTAAAAACTGACAATATAAAGGCGGTTAGAGAACAGGCTAAGTATGAGGTAGGACTTGATAAATTCCTTGAAAAAAATAATATCGGTGCATTTACAGATACATTCCAAGACTTACATGGGCTTAGACAGTTGCCGGGAATATCGGCACAAAATCTTATGGCAAGAGGCATAGGTTTTGCACCTGAAGGAGATTATAAGACAAGTGCGTTTTCAGCTGTGCTTATGAAAATGGCTGAAAACAGAAAGGGCGCAACAGGATTTATAGAGGATTACACATATGATTTAACAGAAAATGAAGAGCTTGAGCTGGCAAGCCATATGTTGGAGGTTCCACCTTCATTTGCGGCTACAAAACCTGAAATACAGGTTCTGCCTCTTGGAATAGGTGGAAAAGAAGATCCTGCCAGACTTGTATTTGCCGGAGTGACAGGTGAAGGTATACAGGTAACAATGGTGGATATGGGAGACAGGTTTAGAATTATTTGTGCCGATATTGAACTTGTAAAACAGCCGTATCCGATGCCTAAGTTGCCGGTGGCAAGAATTATGTACAGGCATAAGCCGAACTTTGAAATCGGCACGGCAGCTTGGTGCTATGCGGGTGGAGCTCATCACTCTGTGGTATCTACCGCGCTTACAAGAGAAGACATTGCAATGTTTGCAAAGCTCACAAACAGTGAACTTATTACTATCGGTGATGATACAAAATTGTCACAGTTATAACAGGAGGAAGTATGCTCGAAGAATTAAAGAAAAAGGTATATGATGCAAATATGCTTTTACCGAAGTATGGTCTGGTTACATTTACTTGGGGAAATGTGTCAGGTATTGATGAAAGCGGAAAGTACTTTGTAATAAAGCCGAGCGGAATAGAGTATGACAGGCTTACACCTGAAGATATGGTTGTAATGGATCTTGACGGTAATCGTGTGGAGGGCAGATATAATCCATCATCCGATACAAAGACACATCTTATACTGTATAAAAATTTTAACAATATAGGTGGTATCGTACATACACATTCACCTTATGCTACAGGTTTTGCACAGGCAGGAGTGGATATAGTTTGTATGGGTACAACACAATGTGACTATTTCTATGGAGATATACCATGTGTAAGACATCTTACAAGAGAGGAACTGGATGAGGATTATGAGCTTAACACAGGTAAGGTGATAGTTGAAACATTCAGAGAAAGGGGTATAAATCCTGAATATATACCGGGATGTATATGTCACAGTCATGGACCTTTTGCATGGGGAAAGGATGCATATACGGCTGTACATAATGCGGTAGTTATGGAAGAGGTGGCAAAGATGAATCTCTTTGCATTGACTATAAATAAAAATGCGGCTAAAGCACCGAAGTATTTACAGGATAAGCATTTTTTGAGAAAGCACGGCAAGAATGCCTACTATGGCAATTAGGGGGAATATGGACAGTAGACAGGTAATCGAAAGCGGAGATGTATTTTTAGGAATAGAGTTCGGATCTACAAGAATAAAATCGGTACTTATAGATGAAAATGGAACAGTGCTTGGCATAGGTATTCATGATTGGGAGAACAGATTTGTAGACGGTATATGGACATACCCGCTTGATGAGATACTTTTTGGACTTTCAAATTGTTATGCAAGCCTGAAAGCCGATATAAAAGATAAGTTCGGCATTACAATAAAGCGGATAAAGTATATTGGTATAAGTGCTATGATGCACGGTTATATGGCATTTGATAAAGATATGAAGCTTTTAGCACCTTTTCAGACATGGAGAAATTCAAATACTGAAAGGTCTGCAAAAGAATTAAGTGAGAGCTTTAAGTTCAATATACCGTTAAGATGGACAATAGCACATCTTTATCAGAGAATACTTGATAAAGAGGAACATGTAAAAGATATTGATTTTGTTACAACATTATCATCATATATTCACTATATGCTTACAGGTGAAAAGAATATAGGTATAGGAGATGCTTCAGGCATTTCCTATAGATTCAGTTACAAAAGAATATGATGAAACTATGCTCAGTATATTTGAAGAAAAGATCAAAAGTTACAATTTTTCCTGGAAAATTAGAGATATACTGCCGAAGGTTATGGTGGCAGGAGAATGTGCCGGTATCCTTACAAAAGCAGGTGCCGATTTGTTAGATAAGGATGGTGACTTGGCAGAGGGAAGTATACTGTGTCCTCCTGAGGGTGATGCAGGCACAGGAATGGTTGCAACCGACTCTATTAAGAAAGGTACAGGAAATATGTCGGCAGGAACAAGTATGTTTGCGATGCTTGTTCTTGATAAAAAGCTTGATAATTATTATGAAGAGATAGATATGGTAACCACTCCAAGCGGTGACCCGGTGGCAATGTCACATGCGAATAACGGTACCGGTGATCTGAATGCGTGGGTTGGATTGTTTAGAGAATTTTCAAAGCTCTTCGGAATGAATATTTCAGACGGAGAGCTGTATGAAAAGTTATATACCAATTCTTTAAATGGCAGTAGTGACTGTGGCAACCTTATGTCATTCGGATACTTTTCAGGTGAGGGCATTACAAAGTTGAATGAAGGACGGCCGTTATTTATAAGAAGTCCAAAAAGCGATTTTAATCTGGCAAACTTTATGAGGGCACATCTTTACAGTTCACTTACCGCTGTTAAGTTGGGTCTTGATATCCTTATAGAGAAAGAAAATGTAGTGATAAATAAGATGATGGGTCACGGCGGATTCTTTAAAACAAAGGGTGTGGGACAGAGATATTTGTCAGCTGCTATAAATGCTCCGGTAGAAGTACTTGATAATGCAGGTGAGGGAGGTGCATGGGGAATAGCATTACTGGCATTGTATGTAAAGTATGCCTCAAAGTATAAAGTTTTGGATGAATTTTTAGATAAAAGAATCTTTGTAAAGAATTTGGGAAGTGAGATAATGGCAGATGAGAGGGATATAGAGGGATTTAAAGCTTTTGCACAGAGATATTTAGATACCATAGATGTCGAAAGGTTGAGTGTTGAAAGATTTGCTGAGTGATAAGAACAGTAATCTCAAATATATGAAGGTGTATAATTGGGGTAAGACTATTATTATAAGCGGTGTTCTAAAATACGGTGCGAAGTTTCCGAGTGAAAACGTTTTAATGCGAAAGTTCGGATTCTCAAGAGAAACGATCAGAGGTGCGCTTGAACATCTTGAAAATGAAGGACTGATAGAGAGAGTTAGAGGGAGCGGAACCTATGTATCTTTTAAGATGGAACAAAGTTCCAAAAAGAAGGTAGGATTGATTTTAAGTTATTTGTCAGACTATTTTTTTCCGAGGCTATATGACGGTATAAAATCTATTATGGATGAGGAAAATATCCAGATCGAGCTTGCTGTTACAAAAAACAGTTTGAATGAAGAAGCGCATTATCTTGAAAAGTTTTTAAATATGAATATATCAGGGATAATAGTGGAAGGTACGAAGTCCTCATTTCCGAATCCGAATGTCAGACTGTATGAAAGACTTGTAAAAAAGAACATTCCGATTATATTTATTCACAACCACTATTCAAATCTTGATTTTGACAGTATAGAGATGAGTGATGCAAAATGCAGTTATGAGTTGACTAAATTGCTGTTGGAAAACGGTCACAGGAAAATTTGCGGTATTTTCAAATATGATGATATGCAGGGTATCGAGAGATATAAAGGATTTATGGAATGTATGGCTGATAATGACATTGCAATAGATGATGACTGTATCAGGTGGTACTCTACAAAGGATTTTGACTATAAATTCTCAAAATCAAGTTTGAATTCATTTTATAAAAAGACAAAGAATTGTACAGCTATGATTGCTTACAATGATGAGATTGCATATAAGTATGTGGATTTTTTGAATGCCAAGTCGGAGAAGTTTCTAAGTAATTTTTCGATGGTGTCATTTGATGATGCGGTTTTGGGAGACAGGGATTTTAAGATAATTTCAGGTGTACACCCAAAAGAAAAGCTTGGGAGGTTGGCCGCAAGAAATATAATAAAGATGATGAAGGATGAAGATTGGATAAGCAATAATTATTCGTATAGATTTCCGGTAACTATCAGTGAATGGAATTCTGTAAAAATGATAGAGGAATAAATAACTTTAAGAGAGTGACTGTCGCAATGCGATGGTCCTTTTTGTTTCTATGTCAAGTGAGATTAATATACAGTATGAGTGGATACATTAGCTATTGTAGATATATGCTTAATATTATCGTGTCATAGAAATCATGAGCAATAAACTTAGTCAATTATTGAGTTATATACAGATATATTGAAATAAAATTGTATATTATACAACTTATAATATAATAAATATAAAGAAAATTTATCAAATGGAGTTTAGGAAAAATGAAAATAAGTATTATAAGAAAATCTGTTTTTATTGGAATATTGTGCTTGCTTTTGAGCCTTATACTAAGCATTTTACTTCAAATACAAATGACAAAAGAAAACAGACTAAAAATGGATAGGATATATCATAGTTTGGAGTCAGAAACTTATGAAACATTGCAGGTACAAATGGGAAAGTTGCGAGTTATGGAAGGTCATTTGATTGAAACAGGAGGAGGTTTTCAAGGATTTGAACCTATTGCAGACAGAATGCTTAACGACGGGATTGTAAGAAGCTTTTTGTTTGCTCCTGACGGTATTGTTAAAGGAGTGTTTCCAATGGATGGGAATGAATCTGTATATGATTTAAATATGAATACTCCCGGGGCGGGAAACTTGGAGGCACAGAGTGCAGTTTCTAAGGGAACTTTACTATTGGCTGGTCCGTTTGATTTAGTAGAAGGAGGCATAGGTATATGTGGAAGGATGCCAATATATCTTCTGGATGGTAGAGGTGAAAAAAAATACTGGGGTATTGTGGCTGTAACACTTAACTATCCACAGATTTTAAAAAATAGTTCTATAGATTTGATTAATGATGAAGGCTTTGCATGTAGAATATGGAGAGTTAATCCGGATGATAACAGTAATCAGACAATACTTGAAACGAAAAGAATGGTTAGGGGAAATTCAGAAAATGTACAATATAATGCAGATTTTTTTAATACAGAATGGAAATTTACATTGGAGCCGCTTGTTCCTGTATATAAAAGGAAAAGCCTTTGGATTAGTTTAGCAATAAGTATTTTTAATTGGCTTGGTTACCGGATATGAGTTTTTATAGAACAAAAAAAGCTTAAAGAAATGCAGGATGAAGCTGCAAAACTTATAATAAAAAAATTTAAAACAGAAATTAGAGCAGGAAGAGAGTAAGCAATTATTAACACAGATCAGGTCGCATTTTTTTTATCATACACTTAATACTTTGCAAGGGCTTATTATTATGAAACCGGAAATGGCGGTTAAAATGGTGGAGGATTTTGCAAGATATGTGAGATTTAATGTCAATACAAGTGTAAATGCAGAAGAATTGGTACTTTTTAAGGAGGAAATCAGAGCTACAAGAGCATATGCAAAGATAAATGAGGCACAGCTTGAAGGAAGACTTAGAGTGGATTTCGATATTCCGGATGTTAATTTTATGATTCCTGCTTTAACAATAGAACCTATTGTTGAGAATGCTATTTTACATGGAATAAAACCTAAAGCAGAGGGAGGAAGCATAAGGGTAAGTCTAAGTGATGATAAAAACTTTTGGTATGTAAAGATAGAAGATGATGGTGTTGGATTTGATATAGAGGAGCCGGATAAAGCACATTCTATAGGACTTCAAAATGTAAAAAAAAGAATGTCACATTTTGAAGGCTGTGGTATGGATATGGAGAGTAACGTAGGTATAGGAACAAAAGTAATAATATATTTTTCTAAAAATGGATTGAAATACAAGTAATGAATATACGGAAGTCGAACGGTCATATTGTTATAATATCTTTAGAATTATGGTTGAACGGACTATTTGTATATTGTGAGGAGATGATAAATGAAAACGATCCTTGTGGATGATATGATTTTAGATTTGAAACTCTTTGAATTAAAATGTGCAGATTTGTCAGAGTTTGAAATTGTAGGGAAGTTTACTGATCCTGAAAAGGCTGTAGAATATGCTAAATCTAATGTGGTTGATTTTGCAGTTCTTGATATAGATATGCCATGTATGAATGGGATGGAATTGGCACAACAATTACGTGAAATACGTGGAGATATGATAATTGTATTTGCTACAGCTCATATGCAATATGTGGTAGATGCCATGAAGATGAAAGCGGATTATATAATTTTTAAGCCATTTGACAGGTATGATATTGAAGATGTTTTAGAAAGAGCAAAATTACTTAAACAAAGGCAGAAGAAGAAGTACTATTTTCATACTTTTGGGCTTTTTGATTTAAGAATACATGGAGAACCGGTTTATTTCAGATCAGGAAAAGCGAAGGAATTGTTGGCACTTTGTGTATATAGAGCAGGTCAGATTGTAACTATATATGAACTGGTTGAGAAATTGTGGGGGGAAGAGCAGGCTGATTATCCTGAAAAGACAGGATATCGAAGAGTTATTAAAGAACTAAGTGATACGTTAAAATTGTATGGTGCAGAAGAGATTTTGGTAAGAAAGAGAGGAAGTCTTAGGATAAAAAAGGATATTGTGGATTGCGATTACTATGAGGCATGTTCAGGTGATAGAGGTATATGCCTATCTTTTCAAGGTGAGTTCATGAAACAGTATTCATGGGCAGAAGAAGCGGTATTTGGTTTATATGAAAAGAAAAGATTGATAATGGCAAGTATGTAATTTTAGAGGATAGTTTTATTAAAAATATTGGAAACTTAATGCTTGTAATAAACAGTGCTTGGAAGGAGGATCAATAAATTGAGTGTATTTTTACAAATGGAGCATATAAGTAAGAGATTTGGAAATTTCTATGCAAATAGAGATATATCTCTTACGGTGAATAAGGGAGAAGTGTTAACATTACTTGGAGAAAATGGTGCAGGTAAATCAACCTTGATGAATATTTTAATCGGACTTTATCAACCTACCGAGGGAAAGATTTTTATTAATGGAAATGAAGTGAAAATAGATTCTCCAAGTCAGGCAGTTAAACAAGGCATAGGAATGGTACATCAGCATTTATGTTGGTGGAAGCTATGACGGTATTTGAAAATATTATACTCGGTGATAAGAACTCAAAAGGGATCTTCATAGATAAAGCGGCAAGAAAAAAGGAGATACTTGAGTTATCAAACAGGTATGGACTAAATGTACAATTAGATGCATTTGTAAAAGATATATCTGTAGGTGAACAGCAAAGAGTAGAGATATTAAAGGCTCTTTACCATGGAGCTAAGTTATTGATTTTAGATGAGCCAACAGCAACACTTACCGATATTGAGACTGAGGGACTGTTTAAAATTATAGAATCCTTGATAAATGAAGATAAAAGTGTTATCTTCATCAGTCATAAGATGAGAGAAGTATTAAGAATATCTACAAGAATTGCAATACTTCGGCTTGGGGAATTGGTTGGAACTTTAGATATAGATGGTGCAGACGGACAGTCACTTGCAAATCTTATGATTGGAAAAGAGCTTCATGAAACAAAGTATGATAAGAAGATTTCTGAAGGTGAAGAGGTTCTCAAATTGAGTCATGTAAAGTATCATCCTAATATGAAGCACAATGGATTAAATGATGTAAGTATGACTATAAAGAGAGGCGAAATTGTAGGTATAGCCGGTGTTGATGGAAATGGACAAACACAGCTTGCCCAGATGGTTACCGGAGTCATAGCACCGGAGGAAGGTGATATTTATGTAGATAACAGTAAAGTTGGAAGGTATGATCCCGAGTACTTTATTTTACATGGTATTGCACATGTGCCTGAGGATAGAAATTTACAGGGACTTATAGGTGATATGTCAATAGCGGATAATCTCGTTTTAAAGGATATTGAATCTGAAAGATTTAGCAAAGGAAAGGGAGCTTTATTAAAGAAAAAGGCAATAATTGATTATGGAGAGAGTTTAGCCGGAAAGTATGATATCCGTTGTACAAGTGTAGACCAGGACGTGAGGAGTTTGTCAGGTGGAAATCAGCAGAAGGTAATCCTTGCCAGAGAATTAGAGTCAAGTCCGGAAGTATTGGTGGTGGTTCATCCAACAAGAGGCTTGGATATAGGAGCAACAAATTTTGTACATGAGCGTATAATTGAAGCGAGGGATAATGGTGTTGGAATAATACTGATAAGCGCAGATCTGGATGAGATATTAAAAATGTCAGATCGTATTTTGGTTATGTTTGAAGGTCAGATTATTGGAGAATTTTCGGGAAATAATCCTTCAGTAGAGAAGATAAGCATGGCAATGACAGGAAACAATGAGGTAAATAATAATGAATAAAACGATGAAGATCATGGAAAAATTTATCATTCCACTTGTTTCGATTATTATAGCATTTATTGTCGGAATGATTATTATGCTCGTATTGGGAGTTAATCCGATTTTGGCTTTGACAGCGTTATTTAAAGGAGCATTTGGAACAAGTGCAAGTATTGGAACTACTTTAAATAAATCAACACCTTTAATTTTTTTACATCTCTTTGTGCCTGCTTTGCATATAAATGTGGCGTTTATAATCTTGGTGGAGAAGGACAATTCTTATTTGGAGCAACAATTGCATTTTTGTGCCGTACACTTAAGTGGAATAAACGGAATACCCGGAGTCATTTTAGCGTTACTTGTCGGAACTGTTGCCGGAGGAATATGGGGACTGCTTCCGGGAATATTTAAAATAACAAGAGGGCTTAATGAAATGATAATATCTATAATGCTCAACTATATTGCAACACTTTTTATGGGAGTAATTTATACAAGCTGGATTAGAGATACAAATATGCCACAGACACCTTCTATCGACAATTCATTAATGTTATCAAAGGTGATACCAAGTATGAGATTTACATGGTCATTTGTAATTGCGATTGTAATAGGTCTGGTTATGTACTATGGATTATATTGGACATCCAAAGGGTTTAAGCTTAGAGCTGTAGGACTTAATATGACAGCGGCCAAATTTAATGGATTATCTGTAAAAAGATATATACTTTTTAGCTTTATCATATCAGGTGCCGTTGCAGGACTTGGTGGCAGTGCGGATTTGCTTGGAACTCAGTATCGTCTTATTAACGGATATGGTAGTGGATATGGTTTTGATGGAGTTGCCATAGCATTGATTGCACAATTACATCCAATAGCAGCTATTATAGTATCTATTTTCTTTGCAGCACTTAGAGTTGGATCTACATCTATGCAAGTTGCGACAGGAGTTCCAACAAGTGTATCTGATATTATGCAGGCACTTGTAATAGTGTTCTCTGTTGCAGGAATGGCTATGACAAAGCTTCCGGAATTCAAAATGTTTCGATTAAAATATTTAACAAAAAAAGTGGAGGGTAAAGCATGAATACAACATTAATTTTAAGTATTGTATCCGCATCTGTCAGGATGTCGGTTCCGTTATTGCTAATTGCACTGGCTGAGCTTTACTCAGAAAAAGCGGGTATGGTGAATATCGGTTTGGAAGGCTTGGCAGCAATTGGTGCACTTGTAGGTTTTATGGTTACCTATTATACCGGAAATACTTGGCTGGGAATATTAGGTGCAGCTGTTGCAGGTATATTGATAAATTTAATTTATGCTTTTTCCACCATATCACTTTGTGCCAATCATATTGTATATGGTATGGCTATGAATATTTTGGCACCTGCCCTTGCATCATTTATATATAGAATTTCATTTGGTGTAGGAAATTCATTGACCCAGATTGAACTTATGAAGCCCATAGAGATACCGATACTGAGTAAGATACCGTATATAGGTGAATTAGTTTTTCATCAGACACCTATGGTTTATTTGGCATTTTTAATGGTACCTTTAACAAGTGTTTTTTTTCAAAAGACAAAGATGGGACTTAATTATAAATCAGTAGGAGAATACCCTAAAGCTTCAGCAACATTGGGAATTAATGTTATAGGAATTAAATATATATCTTGTATTATATGCGGTGCTCTTGCAGCAATAGGAGGAGCGTACCTGACAACATGCTATTCTACAACTTATACGGAGGGAATAGTATCTGGTAGAGGATTTATTGCATTGGCTGCGGTTATATTTGGAAGATGGATGGGAACAGGAGTTATGTGGGCATGCTTGTTCTTTGGACTATGTGATGCAATTCAGATAAGATTACAAGTTAGTAGCATAGGATTACAATATCAGTTTCCAAATGATTCCATATATAGCAACAGTATCGGTATTGGCTATAATAGGTTCTAATAAAGCCGGACCGAAAGCGAATGGACTTCCTTATTGTAAGGAACAGAGATAAACTATAAATTATTTTAAAGGAGGATTTTTTATGATGAAATTTAAGAAGGTAATATCTATGTTAGTGGCTACAACTATGATATTTACTCTTGGAGCATGTGGAGGAGGTGCAAAGTCAAATGAGAGTGTTACTACAAGTGATACCAAAAAAAGTGGGAAATATAAGGTGGCATTTATTTTAAACTGTAGTATTAATGATGGAGGATGGGGTACCGCATGTTATAGTGAGTTGGTTTCAGCTTGTGAAAAAAATCCGGATTGGACAATGGAGTATACGGATAATTTATCTCAAGATGGATATTATGATGCAATGGTTGCATACTGCAACGCCGGATTTAACTTAATATACGCTCCGGGTGGTGAATATACAGATGCTGTTTTACAGGTAGCCGGCGAATATCCGGATATTGCTTTTGCCATATTGAACGGAGATGCGGATGTGCCTGAAAAAGCAACCAATAAAAATGTAACATCTCTTCTACCAAATGCACAACAAATCGGTTGGATAGCAGGTGCACTGGCAGGACTTATGTCTGAAACAGGAACTGTAGCTTTTATAGGTGGAATGGAGTTGACAACAACTGTGGCAAAGTATAAAGGGTATGCAGAAGCAGCAAAGTATGTTGCCGAGAAAGATGGAAAGAGTATAAATGTTTTGGATGCTGTTTATGCAAACTCTTTTGATGATTCTTCAAAAGGAATAGAATTTGCAAATGCAATGATGGAGCAGAATGCAGATGTATTTTTTGGAGATGCTTCAGCAGTTGACTCAGGTGCAAGACAGGCTATTGATAAACATAATTCAGCAAAAGGCAAAGTTGAAGTATATGACATAGGACAACCGGCTGATATTTTAGGTCAAAATGAATGTGTGATAGGATCACAGATTACAGATAATTCTTCGCTTATAGAATTAAGCTTTAAGGCCATTGAAGAAGGAAAATTTGGAGGTGAAGTATTGTATGGTGATTTGCAAAATGGTGTATTATCAGTAGGAAAACTTAGTGAATTGGTTCCGGCTGAAAAGCAAAGCGCGTATAACGAATATATAGAACAGATGAAGTCTAATAAATTTATGAATTAATTATGGAGAGTAAAATATGGGGTATCAAAAGCACGAATACTACTTAAGAAGATGTATTGAAGTTTCAAAAAATGCAAGAAAAAATGGAAATACGCCATTTGGAGCTATACTGGTTGACGAACATGGAGACATTCTATTAGAGCAGGAGAATATAGAAATTACAGAAGGAATATGTACAGGACATGCCGAGACAACATTGGCTGCTAAAGCATCTCATCTATATAGTAAAGATTTTCTTTGGAAATGCACTCTGTATACGACTGCTGAACCATGTTCTATGTGTACCGGTGCAATATACTGGGCAAATATAGGAAGAGTAGTATTTGGGATGACTGAAAGAAAGCTTTTAGAACTCACAGGTAGCAATGAGAAAAATCCAACTTTTGATATGCCATGCAGAAAAATACTTGCAGCAGGTCAAAAGAAGATTGAAGTTATAGGTCCAATTTCTGATGTTGAGGAAGAAGCAGCAAAGGTACATGAGGGATATTGGAACTAATACAATGTTATTTTAAATTTTCCGGACGGGTTAGAATGCAACTCGTCCTTTTTTGATGCTTTTAGTTCAAGTGTTGGGGAGGTTGATTTTTTTAAACCATCTCATAATACAATTATCGTATAATGCTTGGATTTTTAAGAATAACTATACTGTTTCAAAGTACATTATAATACAGATATGATTGATAAGAAAAAGACAAGGAGGTGCTGTTTTGATCGAAACGGTATTGGGTAAAAAAGATGTAAGTGATATAAACAGATGTCTGATGCATGAACATTTTCTTTTCGGCTTTTGCGGATTTCAAGGCGACATGAGCCTGGGAAAGTTTGACGAAGAAAAGTCGTTAGCTATATGCAAAGAAGAACTGAAAAAAGCAACCGACTACGGAGTAAATACAATAGTTGATGCGACCACAAATGAATGTGGAAGAAATGTCAGATTTTTGCAAAGACTTTCAAGAGAAACGGGCGTAAATATTATATGTTCTACAGGATATTACTACGAAGAAGAGAGCGCATTTGCATATTGGAAGTTCAGACAAAAATTTACTAATATAGAAGACGAGATTTTTGAGATGTATGTGCAGGAACTTACAAAAGGCGTTGAAGGCACGGATATAAAGGCCGGAGTAATTAAGCTTGCATCAAGTAAGAACAGAATTACAGAAATTGAAGAAGCTTTTTTTAATGCGGCAGCCAGAGCACAAAAAGAAACAGGTGCAGTAATAATCACACATACACAGAGCGGAACAATGGGAAAAGAACAGGCGCAGCTCTTGATAGGAAAGGGTGCCAATAAAAATAAGATAGCAATAGGACATATGTGTGGAAATACCGATATTGAATATCATAAAAGTGTTTTGGAGCAGGGAGTCTATGTGAACTTGGACAGATTCGGTCTTCAAGGAAAGCTTTTCGGTACTCCTACAGATGAGGAAAGAGTTGAACTGATAGAAAAACTTATTGCACTGGGATATGAAGATAAGATTTTGGTAGGACATGATACGGTGAATGTACAGCTTGGCAGAGAAAATGTAATGAACGATATCATGAAGGAAGCGATGAAGGATGCAAATCTTTCTACGCTTGGGAAAAAGGTTATTCCAATTATGAAACAAAAAGGAATAAGCGACAATATAATTGAAAAAATATTTAGTGAGAATCCAAAGAATATATTTAGATAGGAGAAAGATAATGGATAAGGTAATTATAACAGCGGCACTTACAGGAGCGATAACACCGAAGGGATATGATGTACCTGAAACACCTGAGCAGATAGCAAAGGACGCATATGAATGCTATAAGGCGGGAGCATCAATTGTTCACTTACATATGAGAGATGATGCCGGAATGGGTGTTATGGACCCTGTAAAATTTTATCAGACAATATCAATTTTAAGAGAAAATTATCCTGACTGTGATGTTATAGTCAACTGTACATCATCAGGAGATAACAGAGTATCGGATGATTCACCTTATGGAAATGCACTCAGAATGTTACATCACAAGATGGTACCGGGAATTGAAATGGGTACATTTGATGCAGGTAGCTTTAACTGGGGAATACCGGGAGGAATATTCTCAAATTCACCTACATTTTTGACAACTCTTGGAAATTTGTATCAGGAAGTGGATATCAAGCCTGAGTTTGAAGTGTTTGATCTGGGAATGATAAGAGCGGTAGGAGTTTATTGGAAAAAAGGTATCGTAAAAGCACCGCTTCATTTCCAGTTTTGTCTAGGTGTAGTAGGAGGAATGAACGCTGAATGTGCCGATGTTGAAGAGATGCTTGCATATATCAGAAGATTACAGTTACACGGTGAATTGCCTATGGAAATAACATGGTCGGCATTCGGTGTGGGAAAGGGACATATACCTGTCATGTTGTCGGCACTTGCAAACGGCGGAAACATAAGAGTCGGTATGGAAGACAATGTTATATACGGTAAAGATGAAAAAGGTGAAAAGATTTTTGCGACAAATAAGATGCTTGTAGAAAGAGCCGTAAGAATTGCAAAGGCGGCAGATAAAAATATTGCAACACCTGCGGAGGCAAGAAAGATACTCAGTCTTAAGGAGTTTAACAGAGAAGAACAACTCAGAGAACTGAGGGCAATAAAGCTTGAAGACTTTGAAGTTGCAAAGAGAAAGTTGAGAGAAGAACTTGGCGGAACATACTTCGAAGCCAAAGGAATGGGTGAGAAAAAATAATATATTATGCTATACAAAAATGACATAATAGAATATATTTTGGAATTTCCGTATATCATATATCTTGTGATATAGTACTTATATAAAAAATATATCGTATTTCAACAAAATATGGAGGTGTTTATGCAACCATTAGCAGATTATGTAAAATTACCGCAATTCGATGAGTACAAGGAGTGGTTCAAAGCTTTTGCGGATTTGAAAAGAGAAGACGGCATCGTACAGGTAACATGGAAGACAAATGACGGTCCTATGCACCATTCAGGAATGTCACATAGAGCTATGAGCCAGCTTACCAGAGTATTGTCACTGGATTATCAGAACGAGATCATTATTTATACACATATAGGTGATAACTGGATGATAGAGTCCGATGCAAACGGATGGGAGACATATTCAAAGTTGCCGAGAGAAAGATTTGAGCATCAGTATTTTGATGATACAAATCTTATCAAAAATATGGTGTTTGATTTACAGGTTCCTACAATCGGTGCTATTCCGGGACCGGGATTCCACTGGGACAGTGCAATGCTTTGCGATGTAACTATCTGTACAGAGGATACAAAGCTTGAAGTTCCTCACGCACAGGGCGGACTTGTTCCGGGAGACGGAATGGGACTTATGTGTCAGCATTACTTCGGTACAAAAAGAGGAAACTACTATATGATGACCAGCAGACAGTTTACCGCACAACAGATGCTTGACTACGGAATGGTAAGTGAAGTGGTAGCAAAGGGTAAGGCTGTAGAGAGAGCTTGGGAAATTGCCAGAATGTGGAAGACAATGTCATATGAGAACAGAACAATAATGTCGGATCTGGCTAAGAGACCGCTGCAGAAATTGTTGGTAGAGGATTTGAAGCTTCATACCGTAAGTGAGCAGTACGGATCACTTCTTAGAGTAGCTGCAGGAGAACTTGGTGATGAGAACTCATCACAGCAGGATGAAAAATATATCAGCAGAGTAAATGATTACAGATATGCTACCAAGGACATGGAAACCTCAGACTGCAAAGTCATGGAGAGAGATGCCTAAGAGAGCGGGAGAATGGTTTGAGAAGGTACAAAAGGGTGAGATAGAGAACCCTTATGAGTTTGAACACAGTAATGAACCTGATTGGTACAAATTTTAAAGGAGGATTTTGATATGCCAAACGTATATAGTGGTGATTTAACAAAGATGTTTGATTTAACCGGAAAGAAAGCCGTAATATTCGGCGGTGCAGGCGGATTCGGAAAGGCTATAGCTGAGGGTTATGCCGCAAACGGTGCCGATGTACTTATTCTTTCAAGAAGAGAAGATGCACTTAAGGAAGCTGTTAAAGAAATAGAAGCAAAGAAGGCTGCCAATTCGGTAGTAAAGTATTTTGTATGTGACGCTTCTAAAGAGAGCGAAGTAATAGCTGCCAGAGATTTTTGCGTAAGCAAAGAGGGACTTGGCGGTTGCGACATACTTGTAAACTCACAGGGTATTAACAAAAAGATGTTCTCTTGGGAAATCGACAATGATTTCTGGGATAAGATGATGGACACAAATATTACATCACTTATGTATACATGCAGATACTTCGGAAACTGGATGAAGGAGAACAATACGGCTGACGGCGTTAAGTATAATGAGAAGGATTTTGAATCAGGAAAGCCTTCACCATGTGCAGGATATGGAAAGATTATAAATATCGGTTCTGTAAGAGGTATCAGAATAGTTGGAAACGGCGGCATGGGAAATGTTGCATATAACACCACAAAGGGAGCTGTAGAGATGCTTGGAAAAGCGTTTGCGGCTGATTTAAGACTAATATTCAGGTTAATACTATCGGACCTACAATTACATATACACCGATGATGGTTGGACTTTTGCCACCTGATGAGAACGTAAGAAACGGCATTGCGGCAGCATTACCTGCACAGAGAATCGGTTATGAAGTTGACGTAGTCGGACCAGCTATATTCTTAGCATCTGCAGCTTCTGATATGGTTACTGCCACAACAATTTATCCTGATGGCGGACTTGTAGCAACATCTTAAATTTAAATCTAGTGCAAACATTGTATTACGATGTTTGCCTTTTTAATAATATGAATATGAGGATACTATGGATTATAAAGAGATATATAAAAGCAGAGTGATGAGTGCCAAGGAAGCATTGAAAAAAATAAAACCTAATTCAAGAGTTTTTTTCGGTATGTCAATGAGTGAGCCTGATCACCTTGTAGATGTAATGTGCAACAATAAAGAGTGGTTTGAAAATGTTGAAATATGTCATATGGGATCTACAGGACCACATAGATATTGCTATGAAGAGGGAATGCAAGGGCATTTGCATCACAATTCACTTTTTGTAAGTGCAGCTTCAAAAAATTCGGTAAGAGACGGAAAATCCGATTTTACACCTATATTTTTTTCAGAGATGCCAAGACTGATAGAAAACGGACCTATAAAAGCTGATGTATGTATGTTGATGGTAACCCCTCCTGATGAAAACGGAAATGTAAGTATAGGTCTTTCATGTGATTATACAAGACAGGCACTTGATACAGCTTCTTTAGTTATAGCTCAGGTAAATGAGTACTGGCCGTATACCTACGGCGATACAGTAGTAAGCGTGGAAGCTATTGATTGCTTTGTAGAGTATTCGGCGCCTATAAGAGAAATGCCCATAGCCCCTATTACAGATAAGGATAGAGAAATTGGAAAACATTGTGCCGAACTGATAAATGACGGCGATACACTTCAACTTGGAATAGGAGCACTTCCGGATGCGGTTTGCGGATTTATAGAGCATAAGAAAAATCTGGGAATTCATTCGGAGATGATAAGTGACGGTGTAGTGAACCTGATGAAATGCGGTGCTGTAACAAATGTAAATAAGAAGGTTGATAAGGGTGTTACGGTAGCTTCATTTGCAACGGGTACCACAGCATTTTATGAATATATAGATCATAATCCGAATTTCTTATTCAAGAGAGTGGATTATACAAATGATCCTTTCATCGTTGCAAAGCAGGATTATATGGTTTCTATAAACTCGTGTGTGGAAGTGGATTTGCAGGGACAGGTTTGTTCAGAATCTGTAGGTCTTTTCCAGATAAGTGCGGTCGGAGGTCAGGTAGATTTTGTGAGAGGATGTTCTCTTGCAAAACATGGCAGATCGATTATTGCCACGCATTCGGTTACAAAGAATCACAAATCAAAGATAGTTGCATTTCTTGAACCGGGTGCAGCGGTTACGACGAGCAGAAATGATGTCGACTATGTCGTAACGGAATATGGAATCGCACATTTAAAAGGTAGAAGTTTGAGGGAAAGGGCAATACTTCTTATAAATATTGCACATCCTGATTTTAGAGATGAACTTAAAAAAGAATTTGAAAGAAGATTCAAATGTGAATTTCAGGAAGAATTGGACTAGAGGTATTTTATATTAAAAAAGTGGGTTAGTTGTATAACCCACTTTTTTTAGTTGAATATTTCTTTATGAAAAATTGGTGAAAGAGTGTATAAAATGTCTTTAATGAACCCTTTGAGTTACTTTTTCTTCCATATAAGAGACAGTGAGATTCTGGCTTCCGGATCTGATATATCAACTATCGGCTGATTTGTAGCCATAAATGTCAAATGCTTAGGTATTATAAAAAAATACCAAGTCCAAGGTCGGAGTAAAATAATCCGGAATCTACATTATTAACATATTTAACAACATTAGGTTTTTACATTAAATTTTTTTCAAAAAGATTATCATAAAAATGAGCGACATGAGGATTATCAGACTCTTGGAAAGATATTATATCAGTATTATTAAGTTCACTTATACTTATAGATTCTCTACCTATAAATTTAGAGTTACTAGGAACTACAGCACATAAATTGTCATAGGAGATATGTTTTTACATCAAAATTGTTAAATTTTTGTAGCATCTATATGAGAAATAAACGCTACATCATAGGTATCATTTTCTACACCCGATATAAGAGGAGCTAAATCGGTAGAAGTATAATTAATATGTATATTAGGATAATTTAACTTAAAAAGTATTTGAAAAATTGTACAATAAAAGGTTTTTGCAGCTCTTCCAAGTATACCTACAGATAGATTAGAGTTTTTTTGTATCTGTGGATTCAGTAATATTTCCCATAACTTCATTATAGCAGTTCATTAATTTTTGTGAATTCATCTTCACATAGTTTTTCCTATATTCGTCAACTCCACTTTATGAGTATCTCGAACAAATAGTTGAGCGTTAAGTTCTTCTTCTAAGGCGTGTATATGTCTACTTAAAACAGGTTGTGTTAGGTAAAGCAAGTTAGCGGCTTTTAGAATAATTCAAATGCTTTGCAAGTACAAGAAATTCATGAATTCTGCTTAAGTTCATAAAATCCTCCTTAAATATAAGTTCGTTATTTCGCAATAAAAAAATATTTTTTTGTGTATACAAAATATAATTTATATGAAAATATATTTACAGTACTATTATAGCAGAAAATAATTGTTATGCAAATTTAATATAACAACAAATTTAATTAGAATTTCATTGTGTGAAATGTGTATGTTAATATATAGACAATAATAAAGAACGAAAGTACAAATTGATATGAAAGGAAAACAAATGGCAAAGGAAGCAGTAATAGTAGGTTATGGAAGATCGGCGGTAGCAAGAGCATTTAAAGGCAGTCTGGTAGGAGTACATCCTATAGAATATGCGGCACAGGTACTTAACGGAGTAGTAGAGAAAGTACCTAATTTAAAGAAAGAGGATGTTGAGGATGTAATAGTCGGATGCGCTGTTCAGCATAAGCAGACATCAATGAATATAGCAAAGAGTATTGCAGTAAGAGCAGGTATGCCGGAGTCGGTATCTGGAGTAAGTATCAACAGATTTGCTCTTCAAGTTTGCAGGCTATTGCATATGCATGCGGAAGCATCTGTGCAAATCAGGCTGATATGATTATGGCAGGCGGAGTTGAAGATATGACTGATACATTTGAGCCGTATCAGGTAGAGTATCAGGATGAATGGCTGAACGAGCATGCTCCGGGTGCATATATGGCAATGGGTATAACTGCTGAGAATATAGTTAAAAGATATAATATAAGCAGGAGGCGGATGGATGAACTTGCACTTGAGTCTCATAAAAAGGCGGCAAAAGCAAGAAAAGAAGGTAAGTTTGCAAAATCAATTATACCTGTAGAAGTGGAAAGAGACGGAAAGAGTACTGTATTTGATATAGATGAGGGTATTCGAGAAGATACAACTATGGAAAGACTTGAGAGCCTGAAGCCATGCTTTATAAAGGAAGAAGACGGCGGAACTGTCACAGCGGCAACTTCATCTCAGACGTCAGATGCCGCAGCATTTGTAGCGATGATGAGTGAAGATATGGCAAAGGAGAAGAATATAAAGCCTATAGCAAAACTTATCGGATATGCAGTGGCAGGTGTGGATTCTACAGTTATGGGACTTGGCCCTATAAAGGCGGTTCCAAAGGCGTTAAAAAAGGCCGGACTTACAATAGAAGATATTGATGTATATGAGTTAAATGAGGCTTTCGCCGCACAGGTTATTCCATGTATAGATGAGCTTAAACTTGATAAGAGCAAACTTAATCCATATGGAGGAGCTATGGCACTTGGACATCCTATGGGAGCGACAGGAGCTTTTCTTACATGTAAGGCACTTGACTATTTGATTGATAACAATAAGAGATATGCACTTGTTACCATGTGTATAGGTGGCGGAATGGGTGCAGCGGCAGTATTTGAGAGGTGTATGTAATGAGAGAAATAAACAGAGTAGCTGTAATAGGAGCGGGAGTAATAGGAGCAAGCTTTGCACTTTTATTTGCTAAAAACGGACTTGAAGTAAATTTATATGATATATCAAAGGATGCACTTGATGCAGGTATAAATAATATAAGCAAGAATGTAGATACGCTTATAGATATGGGACTTGTTACCTCTGAGGAAAAGAAGCATATACTTGAGAGAGTAAAGGTATTCGACTCATTAAAGGATGCATTAAGCGATGTAGACTTTATTCAGGAAAACGGACCTGAAAGAATAAATATAAAGAGAGAAATGTTAAAGGAAATAGAAGAGTACGCACCGACAGATGCCATATATTCCAGTTCCACATCGGGACTTTTGATATCGGATATTGCAAAGGAAGCAAAACATGGCGAAAGGTGCATTGGAGGACATCCGTACAATCCTCCACATTTGATTCCGCTTATAGAACTTACATACACAGATAAGACTTCCAAAGAGTGTATAGAGGCAACAAAGAAGTTCTATGAGAGCCTTGGAAAAGAGGTAGTAATAATAAATAAGGAATGTCCGGGCTTTATAGCAAACAGGCTACAGCTTGCCGTATACAGAGAGATGATCGATCTTGTTATGAGAGGGGTATGCAGTGCAGAGGATGCCGATAAGGCACTTACCTACGGACCGGGAATAAGATGGGCAATCTTCGGACACAATATGATAATGCAACTAGGCAATCCTAAGGGACTTACCGGAATGATGGAAATGCTTGGTGATGGCGGTGATGTGTGGTTAAGGGATATGGCTGACTGGAAGCATATACCGAGAGAAGAGTACGTAAAAATAGCACAACCTTCAGTGGATGAAATGATGAAAAACTTTCCTGATTATAAAGGACATGATAATGCATCCTGTGCTAAGTTCAGAGACAAATCACTTATTGAGATATTGAAATTGCATAAGAAAATTTAGTGGGGTAATATAAAATGAAACAAAAAAAGGGTGGGGATTTTTCGTTTTGTAAAAAAGGTTGGACGGTAATAGGATTCCAGGTTATATGGTTCTTCTTTATGACAGGAATGACTGTTGACGGACTCAACATTATAGTACCGGGGATTGCAGCATTTAGAGGTTGGGATCCAAACAGGATATTGGCATTTTCAACACCTGCATCGATTATTGCATTGCTGGTTTGTGTAATATGGGGTGGATTTTGTAAGAAATTCGGAACAAAAATACAATGATTGTTACCATGGTTTTGGCAGGTATATCTACTATATGTTACGGTAATTCGGTCAGTATACCGATGTATGTAGTTTTCCTTATAGCAATGATTACATTCATTTCAGCATTTTCAGTTAATGTAGGTATGTCAATATGTGCAAACTGGTTCCCTACAAAAAAGGGAATTGTAATGGGACTTACAACAATAGGTATGAACCTGGCAAGTGCGCTTATCAATCAGATACTGAATTTCTTTACAAATCTTTTTAATATAAGTGTGGCAATATCTATAATGGGTGTGGCAATACTTATAGTTGCGGCACTGACGGCAGTACTTATAAAGTCCACACCTGAAGAAGCGGGTGCATTGCCTGATAACGATGAGCATGTTGCAAAAGTCATACATGAAGAGGAAAGAATACAGGCATCATATTCTAAAGATATGGGTTATAAAGAAGCACTTACAAACAAATTTGTATGGATACTTGGAATAGGATACGGATGCTTCGGTCTTGCCACAGTAGGAATAATGTCACAGCTTGTAGGTTTCTTTATGGATACTCGCGGTTACAGCATACAGGGTGCAATAAATGTTGTTACAATAGCGGCTATTATAGGAATTATCGGTTCAATAATCTGGGGTATAGTTGACCAGAAAATCGGCACAAGAATAACATCGATACTGTTCGGTATTTGGTACTTTATAGGCATATTATTGTTGTTATCAACTAATAATATAATTATGGCAATAGGCATTATAATGCTTGGATTTGCAATAGGTGGAAACGGCAACTTCCCACCGTCAATGGCAAGCTATATATTCGGAAGAAGAGATTTTGCTATAAGCTACAGCTGTATGAATATGATTGTAGGTATCACAAGGTCAATGGCCTTTGTAATACTGGCAATACTTAGAGCCAACTTCTCAGGGTATACGGTTCCTTATATTGTATTTGCTATTATTTCATTGATTGGTGCGGCATGTATCTTAAGTGTTAAAGTTACAGGTATAGTCGGTAAGGAAGTCAATGTGGAATTGGAAAAATAATAACGGTAAAAGGTCGGCGTCAAAAGTCGGCCTTTTTTTAATTTATATATTTTATTTAATATTTACTACAAAAAAACTTGTATAAAGACAGAGAATTAATTGTTAGTCAGCGGAGTTTATTCGTCATAATATATTAGTAGAAATAAATTTTGGGTAGTTGTTATAGTAATAAATTTAAAGTAGGAGGATTATGACAATAGAAGAATTACAGCTTGGTTTTGATAGAATCAAGGCGGCGCAGGAATGTAGAAATCTTATGGGTAAATATGCATATCTACATACGGCTATGAGACATAGGGATTTGTTAAATCTTTGGGCAGATCGTGATGATGATATTCTGGCTATGCCATGGGGATATTATCTTGGAAAAGATGGTGTGAAAAATTGCTATTTGATTGACCATGGAGATAGAAGTGATGAAACGGTACAAAACAGCCCGATATTTAAAGGTGGAATGATGATGCATGCTATGGACACTTCAGTTCTGGAAGTGGCCGGTGACGGTAAAAGTGCTAAGGGCATATGGTTAAGTCCGGGGCATGAGAGTTGCTTTATACCTGATTTCAGTGCTATTCCGAATTGGAAAAAAGGGGATCCGCTGCCTAAGGATGTGAAGTTGCTATCTTCCTGTGAGTGGGCATGGAGTAAGTATTATGTGGACTTTATTTGTGAAGACGGAAAATGGAAGTTTTGGAAGATGAGACTTTGGCCAATTTATAAAACGGATTTTTATATGTCTTGGACAAATCATCCGGAGATGGAACCTACGGATTTTCCGTTTCATAATTTCAAACCTTCACCACAAAAGCCGTGGGAGTGGGGAAAAGATAATATCTATCCGATAGACGAACCGGAGATTCCCACACCATATGAGCATTATGAGGATAATATCCCGTCACTTTGGGATAAGTATATTTAGGAGGATTTAGATGGAAGAGCAGAAGAAACTGGAAAATATACTGTATCGTTTGCAGGCACAGGAAAGTTGTAGAAGCTTGATAGGAAAGTTATGTTATCTGCAAGCAACACATGAATCCAGTAAGATAATAGACTTGTGGTCCGAAAGGGAGGATACAAAACTTGTAGTATTTGGGCATATATACAATGGAGCGGAAGGAATAAAAAATTATTATTTAAAAGATTTTGGTGACAGAGAAATATTAAACGACAGTCTGAAAGGACAGCTTATTTTATCAGAATATGATACGGAAGTTATAGAAGTTGCAGAGAACCTAAAAACTGCAAAAGCTTCGTTTTTGTCTCAGGGTCATGAGACATTTGTAGATGAGCAAGGCTGTGGAAGAGCTGTATGGTCATGGAATAAGATCGGAGCAGATTTCATTTTTGAAAATGGGATATGGAAGATATGGCATATAAGATGGTATGCCCTTATGAGGGGAGCCTTTGGAGAAAGTTTTGCAAGTAATGATATCAATATAGGATTTTCATCTGATTTTAAATATTGTACAGACCAAGTTGATGAATGGAAATATACACCTGAGTCATTATACCCTGAAAATGAACCGGAAATTCCCCAAAAATACAAAAGCTATGGAGAGGAATAAAAATAATGGATTTAAATAATTTAAAATTGCAGGCGGAGAGATTGTCGGCATTGCAGGAAATAAGAAATCTTATGGGTAAATACTCATATCTTCATACTGCTTTCAGGAATGTGGAATATGTTAAACTTTGGGCAAAAAGAGATGACAGTCTTTTGATTATGCCGTTTGGGAAATTTCAAGGTTTCGAAGCAATCAGACATTGTTATGTGGATATGCATGGTGATAGAAATGACATAGAAGTAAGAAATCAACTGAAAGGTTTTATGATGGTTCATTTGATGAATACAGAGGTCATTGAAGTAGCGGAGGATGGAAAGAGTGCGAAAGGCTCATGGATTTCTCCGGGAATTGAAGTGGCGCCACAAACCGGAAAAGAAGGCGGAGCTTGGTGTTGGGGTAAGTATGAGGTTGATTTTATAAAGGAAGAGGAATGGAAGTTTTGGCATATGACATTATATCCTGTGTTTCTTACTCCATATTCAAAAAGTTGGGGAAGAAACTTGGATAATAAGATGGATGGACAGATGCTTTTAGAAGATCCGTTATGTCAGCCACTGGACAGTCTCGATGTGGGAATATGGTCCAAACAGTGTATATCCCAAGAATCAGCCAAGGATCCCTGAAGCTTATAAAACTTTTTCAGCATTCGTGATTATATTTATTAAGGAGGGTTTATGTTTACAAGTGTTCCGGTATCTACCGGTATTTTTAGTGTTCAGCATAGTATTGTTTGTAGTTCTTTGTTATCGTGGCTTGCATACCGCTACAGCGGCTCTTCTTTGTTCGGCTATTTTAGCACTTGGGACGAAGGACGGATGGGTAGTATCGATTACAGAAACTTGGACCGGAGGTGTAGGAGAATTTGCAAAGCAGTACGGTCTGCCTTTTATGTCCGCAGGAATCTTTTCTTTTTTGATGAGAGAGACTAGAAGTGGTGAGGCTGTAGGTAAGACATTGACAGGTGCAATAGGTGGTGACAATTCTCCGTTTCTATTGGCTGGAGTTGCGGCGATTTTGCAGTTGGCAGGTATAAATACATATATATTTGTAGTAGCTACTATGGCATTTTCTTTAATGAAGGCGGCTGATCTTCCCATATATATAGGATATGCGGCGGTTGTGGCAGTTCCGCCAATTGTGTCATTTACATTGCCGGGTGTTACAGCTTTACCTAATATTTTGCCGACGGAATTCTTGGGTACGACCACTTGGGCGGCGCCGGTACTTTCTCTTGCAACAGCGGTAGTAGGTATTCTGTTGGCGTATTTGTATTTGAGACATTTGATCAAACAGGCAAGAAAGAAGGGAATTGGATACACCACAGATGCCGCAAATGAATATGGGTTTAATAAGGAGTTTGGTGATGTAGAGACGCCGGCTTTTTGGAAGGCTATATTACCTATAATCTTTGTAATAACAATAACTACGGTTTTTCAGTTGGTGCTGAAAATAGATGCTATGAAATCGTTGATTATAGGTATGTGGTTAGCCGCGATACTTATTATTATCTTAAACCCTAAGACGATATTTAAAAATATCGGTATATGGCGTGCACTTTCCGGAGGAACTACAGAGATGTTTCCTTTTATAATGATGGCAGGGTGCGTATTCGGCTTCGGTATGGTGGCACAGAAATCGGCTTGTTTTGATTTCTGGCTGGATAAGATAATGTCTATCAATGTAAATCCATATATAACAGCCTGGTTATCAGTATGTTTAATTGCAGGATTGTGTGCAGACGGTATTTCCGGAATGGTTATGTGGCTGGGAGTTTTTGGAGGAAAATTCAGTGCGATGCCCGGAGTAAATCCACAGGCGCTTCACAGAATAGTGGTATCCGCTTCAACTACTTTTGATTCTCTACCACACTCACCTATGCTTGCACAAGGAATGGCGGTATTTAGAACGAACTATAAGGATTCATATAAATACAGTTTTATTTTTAACAGTATTATTCCCGTTGATCTTCAGTTTTGTAGCAGTAATAGGAGCAATAATTTTTTTACTAATTATTAAATTAAAAAGTTCTCAGTTGTTTGTGTAACTGAGAACTTTTTTTGTATAAAAAAAGATGCTGAGAACAAGAAATAGAACTCAACATCCGTATATTATATAAAGTCCAGTGCCGCATGATACCCGTCAAATGTAGCGGATTGAACAGTTCCGACTTTTACACAGTCACCGACCGCTCTGACATAGGGAGCAAATCCTTTAGTTGTTCCAAAAGATTATTACATGGCTTCATACCTACAGCATATACTACAGAGGAAGCCGGAATAAAATTTGCTTTCCCGGTTGGATTTTCAACTTGTAGACCGTCTTTTGTAATTTGAATTACTTTACTTTGTGTGAAGTATCGGATAGTGGTTTTTTCAAATGCTTCCATCATGCCCTCTTTATGCATCCAATTAGCTTCAGGAGCTATGGTGTCCTTTGCCTCAACAATTTTCACATTGTGACCTCGTTTAGCCAAAAATAAACCGACTTCACATCCTACAAGACCACCTCCTATAATTGCTACATCATTTGACAGTTTTTCAAGTTGAGTGTAGGCTGTAAGTGCATGACAAACATTTGGAAGGTCAAGTCCGGGTATTGGAGGAACTATCGGAGTTGATCCGGTTGCTATAATAATGCCGTCAAACTGAAAAAGACCGATATTATTTTTGTTTATTTCAGTATTATATATGACCTTGATATGCAATGTATCAACCATATGAATTAGATATTCCTTGTATCTGTGTAAATCCTCTTTCAAAGAATCAAAATCTGTAAAGCTTAAAAGTCCGCCAAGTGTACTTTCTTTAGTAGCAATCATTACTTTATGTCCTCTTTGAGCTGCAGTAACAGCGGCTACCATACCGGCGACACCTCCTCCTACTATGAGGAGTTTTTTTGATTTGGCAGGTATGGGTGTTAAAGCATTCAATCTGAATTCTCTGCCTGTTCTCGGATTGACACTGCAGGCAAAATGCTGTCCTGTGTGCATACCTGTAAGGCAGTTAAGGCACCTGACACACGGGATGATTTCTTTTTCAAGTCCATTTTTTGCTTTTTCAGGGAAATAAGGATCTGCAATTATTGCTCTTGTCATTGCAATAATATCAGCTTCCTGATTTGCTAAAATGTTTTCAGCCATTTGAGGATTAGAAATTGCACCAACTGTAATTACAGGTGATTTTACATGCTTTTTGATTTCTTTGGCATAGTGAACATTTACGCCATGTGGAAGAAAGATTGTAGGATGTGTGTGTACCGCCTGTCTTTCTACAGTATCAAGTGCAGCGGAAACATGTATAAGATCCACCTTGTCATCAATAAGTTGAGCAAAGGCTATACCTTCTTCTTTTGAGAGTCCACCTTCAATCTCTTCAGAGCCGCTCATGCGATATTCTATTAAAAAATCATTACCGACTGCTTCTCTGACATGGTCAATTACCAATAGAGGAAATCTTGCACGGTTTTCAAGACTTCCACCATAATTATCACTACGGGTATTATAGAGTGGTGAAAGGAACTGGTCTAACAGCCAACCATGACCACCATGTATAACACACATATCAAACCCTGCAGTCTTTAGGAGTTGTGCAGCTTTAGCAAAGTTTTCAGCTACGTGAAAAATCATTTTTTCATCCATAGCTTCTACCAAAACTCCATCTTTACGAATAAATGATACAGGTCCGATAGGATTTTTTCCTGCTATTGCCTGTGGAGGGTTCACGAATCCTCCGTGATTTAATTCAAGTGAAGCTTTTGCATCATGTTCATGAATAGCAGTTGCAATTTCTGAAAGAAATGGCAGTGACTCGTAGCTTAGATTAAAGCTTCTTGGATTGGATGGAGCGTGTTCTTTATCCACAGGAGTATCTCCTACTGTTACAACGGCAGCACCTCCTCTAGCTTTTTCTGCATAGTAGCCAATCATATCTGTAGTTGGAAATCCATTGGCATCCATAGAGCATATCATATTTGGCGCAGAAAAAATCCGATTTTTAAATCGTATATGTTTTACAAATAAGGGTTCAAATAAATGAGGAAATGTTCTCATAAAACCTCCTTTCATAAACTTAGTTTATCATTGTTATTGAAAAGAGAATAACAAAAGATATTATTTTTTTACTTTTTATAAATAGTTGTAGGCTTTTAAACAATGTTGCATTTTTCTTGCTTTTTTTAGAGGCTTCATAGGATAATAAAATCATACACAGATTTGGTGAATTATTTTAGTCGGTCAAGATTGAAAATAAAGGGAGATATGATGAATGAATTAGATATTACCTGCTTTTTGTCAGTGGCAAGAACAGGTAGCTATGAGCTTACTATGGAAGAATTGTCTATTACGCCATATATACTGGAAGCCAAAATACAAAGGTTAGAAGAGGAACTTGGATGTGAGCTGTTTTATAAGAATTATCACAAAATCCGCCTAACTGTTGCCGGTAGATATTATTATGATTTTTTTTCAAACTTGGAAAGAAAGCTTGGAATTGCTGAGAGTATTCTTGGAAAGGATGGTAATGATCCTGTAAAGATATGTATCAGTACAAGTCCGGGTATTACAAGGTGTATGGGTAATAAGCTGCATAAAATAAATAAGAATATGGGAGAGCAGGTTGACTATGCCGTTATTTCAGAAGAGGAAGTAAGGGAGTTGGTTTCAGGTTCAGAAGCGGATATTTTATTGACTACACGATTTTTTACAAAAAGGCTTCCGATAGTTTCACCTGTTGAATTTTTATGGGAAGAACCGATGTATTTAATATATAAAGATAAGATTGATGAAGATGATATGGAAATTTATAAAAAAATTCAAAAGGAGAGGTTCCCGTATTTAACAGGATTACCTGAGGGGTTTACAGAAGAGAGTATGAGTGAGCATATTTATCTGGAATGTGCAAAACTTGGATTTCGCCCCAATAATATTCATTTTTTACCGAATATGGATACTGTAGGTATCAATATTGCTTATGGAAACGGTTTTACCTTGGCTCCAAAGCCTTGTTTCTCGAAAAAAAGCAATGTTTTCAGATATATATCTACAAAAAGAAGTATATCCGTTATGGCAGTATTACCAAGGGGTAATAAAAGCCCGAAGATACAAAAGGTTTTGGAATATTTGAGGGAGGAAGAGATATGAATACTGTGCAGATACAATGTTTTTTGGAAGTGGTAAGAACAGGATCAACTACAGAAGCTGCCAAAACCCTACATCTTTCGCAGCAGGCTATCAGCAAGAATCTCATAGAGCTTGAAAAAGAACTGGACAATAAGCTTTTTGACAGAACCACAAGAGGGCTTGCCATCACTTTAGCAGGTGAATATTATGAAAGATTGTTCAGACAGACAGCACAGGATATGTCGGAGATTGGAGAGCTGGTTAATAAAAGGCATGCAAGTCTTAGTATGAAGTTGGAAATTGGATATTCTATATGGGTGGATCCTTATTCTGAGATACAGGAAAGTATAGAAAGTTTTAGTAAAAGACATCCGGAAACAATGATTTTAGGTAGTCAGTTGGATAATAAAAGTTTGATTGAGGAGGTAAAGGCTCAAAAAATAGACGTGGCTTTTATTTCAGGCGGTCAGTTTTTTGCAGACAGAGATATATCTACTATGTCGGTTGGTAAGGAAGATATATGTCTTTGTGTGCCGGATAATATAGAAAGTGATAAAGTTGATATAAAATGCTTCGGATTGCCGTTTATTCATACAGCTTCATTACAATGGTCATATTTGGAATGGCGTAGTATAGGTTCAAAGGAGGCTAAGGCACTGGGGCTTGAGCCTGAAATAATAAAAAGAGCTCCTAATCTGGATTCTGTTATGCTTGACTTATTTTTGCATAAGGGAGTATTTGTAACGGACAGACGATTTGGTAAATGTCGCAATGTGAAAGGTGTCAAAGATATTTCGATTTCTTTAGATTCAGATCTGCTATGTATATGGGAGAAATGCAATGAAAATCCCTTTGATAAAGGAATTTGTAAATTTTGTAAAGGATTATTTGATGTAAGTAAAATACCTTAGATATTTCATGTAGGAATATCTAGGGTATTTTTGTTTTTATAAATGGTTAGAAAATAATACTACCTTTTTTTATAAAAAAATAAAAAAATATTATTGTTAGATTATTGTAAATTCTTTTGTTAGGATGAAATCAGGAATTTGAAAAGGCAATCAATATGAATGCCTTTAACATTGCAGATATTTTAGGAGGAGAAATGAAAAAATATGGAAAGCTATGCTCTCCTTTACAAATAGGTGGAGTGGTTTTAAAAAATCGTATGTTGTCAGCCCCTACTTCATTGGCTGAACTTGGACCTGATGAACATTATTCACCTGCCAATATTGCATATTATAGGCTTAAGGCTATGGGCGGATGCTCTTTGGTTACAGTAGGAGATGTGATTGTTGATTTAAATACAGGACGTTCACATCCACAACAGGTTGGAATAAATGAGGAGTCATCAATACCATATTTAATAGAGGTAGCTGATGTAATTCACAAAGGTGGAGCAAAGGCCTCTATTGAGCTTGACCACGGCGGGGCGCTTTGCAGTCCGGAATTTTTGGAAGGAAGACAGCCGATAGGGCCTTCAAGCTATATTGATTCGTACGGTGTATCTGTCAGAGCTATGACAAAAGATGAGATAGAAAAAATTGCTGAAGATTTTGGGAAAGCTGCCTTAGCGGCTAAGAAATGTGGTTTTGATATGGTCATGATTCATGCCGGACATGGATGGTTAATACATCAATTTCTTTCACCTGTTACAAACCATAGAACGGATGAATGGGGTGGTAGTATTGAGAATCGCATGCGTTTTATGTTACTTGTAGTAGAAAAGGTAAGGGCGGCGGTAGGTAAAAATTTTCCTATAGAGATTAGAATATCAGGAGCGGAAAGATTTGAGGGAGGTTATGGTATAGATACAGGAATAGAGATTGCAAAGGCTCTGGACGGTAAGGTGGATTTAATACATGTATCGGCAGGAAGTCAGCAAAACCCCTATTCAGCAGTACTTATGCATCCGGGAATTTTTCAGAGTGAAGGTGAGAACAGTAAATTAGCAAAAAAAATAAAGGCAAATGTAAATACCCCGGTGTGTTCAGTGGGAGCATTCAGTGATCCGGATTTTATGGAGAGTTTTTTAGAGGAAGACGGTGCCGACTGCATCGCTATGGGGCGTGCATTGATTGCAGATCCGTTTTTCCCAAAGAAAATTACCAGAGGTAAGGAGAGGGAGATTTTACCTTGTATCAGATGTGGAGAATGTCAAAGCTCTATGATTGAAAAGCATGTTATGAGATGTAGTGTGAATCCGTTTGTCGGAAGAGAAGAGGAAGCTATAAACAGGTTTATTTATAAACAGATTCAACAAGTTAAGAGAGGTATATGTATTGTAGGGGGAGGCCCGGCAGGTCTTTGGGCGGCTATAGGTTTGGCAGAGTTAGGATATAGAGTGGATTTGTATGAAGAAAAAGACATACTTGGAGGTGCCCTAAATCATAGTGATTTTGAAAAATTCAAATATGGAATTAGGAGATATAGAGATTTTTTATTGGACAGGGTAAAAAAAATTCCGGTTAAACTTCATATGGGAGAGAAAGTGGATTTGTATAAGATAAATGAACTTCATCCTGATGTGTTGATATGGGCAGCTGGAGGAACAGCAAATACTCTTGATTTACCCGGTATAAATAAGGCGATTTTAGCAACAGATTATAAAAAAATTGAGGACCTTGCGAAAGAATTACATACTTTTATCATTGTTGGCGGAGGACTTGTGGGTACGGAAATGGGATTGGATTTGGCAAGAAAGGGATGTAAGGTTTTTATTTTAGAGATGGGAACATCTATAGTAAGAGATGCCGGATGGATGCATAAAATAAACATTTTGCATCAGGTAGAAGTACAGGAAAATATGTTTATATATAAAAATGCTTGTTGTAAGGAAATAAAGGATAATGGGGTTATATATTCAGTAGACGGAGAAGATAAATTTCTTTCATGTGATCATGTTATTCTTGCGACCGGCTTCCATGCCGATATTGATCTTCATATAGATTTATATAATAGTTGTGCTGAGGTATATATTATTGGAGATGCCAAAAGTCCGGGGAATATTATGACGAGTATTTCGGATGCACAAAATGCTATAGAGCAGATTGATTTGGGGATTTGAGGAGGGTATTTATTGTGGAAAATAAATTAGAGATATTGACAGAACGCTGGGAGTTCCAAAGAAGTATAAAAAATCTTATGGGAAAATATTCAAATATGATTATACTCAATAGAGAAGGAGAAATTTTCAAAAATTTTTGGTCAAACAGAGGTGATAATTGTCTTGCATTCAATGATGGATATTATAAGGGTAAAGCTGTAGAAAAGTATTATAAAAGCGTTGAAAAAAGAAATGCTTTGGTGGCTGTGCTTTTACAAAAGAAATTTCCGGATAAGATTGGTAAAATGAGTACTGAAGAAATATATGGAATAGGACCTTTCAAGGTAAAACCGTTGTCGAGCCCGGTTATAGAGATAGCAGAGGATGGAGAGACTGCAAAGGGACTGTGGTATTGTCAGGGAGCTTGTAATGAGATAGAAGAGAGCGGGCCTGTAGCTCGTTGGACTTGGGGATATTTTGCTGTGGATTTTATGAGAGAAGAGGATGAGTTTAAAATTTGGCATCTTTGCTACTTTAATGATGTTGATTGTATAAGTGGAACGAGTTGGGGTAAACCTGAGAAAAAACTTCCGATACTTGAGGAGTTTGCTGTTTTGAAGGATTTCTCGTATGAAAATTTCAGTAAGGAAGTATGTCTGTATGAGAAATATCATGTGAATAGAAAATTAGCCAAGATACCGAAAATTCCGGAACCTTATAATACATTTAAAAATACTTTCAGTTATGGATATTAGGAGATGAAAAATGAGGAATTTTAGTGATGAAGAGTTAATAAGTAGAATTTGGGATATAGAAGAAATTAAGAAGTTGATTCATAGGAGAGTATATTACCAGGCAGAAGATAGAAGGGAGGATGAACTTAGTGATCTGTGGGTACGTGAGCCACAAAACAGAGAAAGCGCTTCCTTTGGAAGGAACTGGGGATATTATACCGGCATGGATAATATTTATAATTATTATGTAAAGGAGCATTATAAAAAGTTGGATGAACAAAAAAATGAAAATCACGCAAGTAATATAAATCAAGGAAATATTTATGCACATCCGGTATCTACAGGCTTGGTAGAGTTGGCAGGTGACGGTAAAACTGCAAAGGGAATGTGGTATTCTATTGCGCAGGAGACAAAGCGGTTTCTGAAACAGAAGCTTATGCAGGGTGGATATTGGAGAAAATTGCGGTAGATTTTATTAGAGAACAAGAGGGATTTCGTATTTGGCATATGGTTATTGCAATGGATCTGAACTGTGAAGCAGGTACTGATTATTCCCAAACACCTGTATATGTGGACTTAAAGACAGATCCACAGTACATAGAATTTGGACAGCCGACAATAGCTAAAATCTTACATGACCCTGTATTTAACTGGTGGGATGATTACCCGGCGGTACCAAAATCATATGAAACCTTCTCAGATGATATAAGTTATGGACCTGAAGGATTTAGGAAACCTGAGAATAAAGGATTGGAAGCCGGGGAAGGAGGAGGTTATTTATGGAAAATGATTTAAGCCTTCATCAAAGAATTTTAAATGCGGCTGCATCATTGGAAGTGGAGAATTTAAAGGCAAGACATGCCTATTTTCATGGTAGAGCCGATGCAAGTGGTGAGTGGAGCCAAATATGGTCAAGATCAAGAGAGGCTTCGTGGGCACATGTTTTTGGAAGAATGAGAGGATTTGATCAGATATGGTATGGCTCGGTTACTTGTTATGACAGAATGGCTATGGAAAACTGGATGCAAGTGGTAGAGCATTATCCTGAAGTCGGCGGAAAGGATCCGAGACCTTTGATGGAAGCATCTATACACACGCTGGTTACAGATATTATTGAGGTTGCAAAAGACGGCAAAAGTGCCAGAGGTTCGTTCATTACACCCGGTGTAATACATTCTGTATTGACTGCAGAAAAAAAGAAGTATTGTAATATTTTATGGGAGAGATACGGTTCTGATTTTGTACTTGAAAACGGGAGATGGGTGTACTTACATGAGCAGGTGTGTCCTGATATTTTAACAAAAATGGATGCGAATAATTGGGCGATGGAAGATTATAACAGGTTGACGGATCCATTGTCCGCCCCACCGCCACCACCTACTTTGGGAACGCCTCCTGTGAGTGATCCCGGACCTTTACATCTACCTTATAGCATACTTTTAAAGCCGCAAGACACTGTACCATGGCCAAATCCTTATGAAACCTTGGATGATAATAACAGTTATACTCCTTTATTAGGTGAAAAGTAGATGTATAGAAAATTTGCTGTAGATATAGTCACGTCTTTGACAGTTTTGAAATATCAAACACCCTTCAAACCCCGTGTTTTAGCGGCTTTGGAGGGTATTTACATTTCGTTCTGAAACTAAAAAAATAGTATTTTATTTTTCCCTTACTTTGTTTTTTTAATTGTTCTCATTTTACTCTTTTGTTATAAATTCAAAATCTGTATTAAAATGACAAATCTCATGTAGCTTATCTGTAAGCTCCGTTCTTTTATATAACGGTATAAAACCTTGCTCTTTCACATATCCAAAATTAAAATACTTTAATGTTTTTAGAATCTCTTCACATGTATATTTGTGTTCTAAAGCTTTCTCAAGATATCTGTAAATAATCAATGCTAAAAAAACAAGTTAAGAAGTGAGCCGTAATTCTGTCAACTCTTTGTAAGTACACAGGCCTTGCATCAAACTCGGTTTTCATAATTCTAAAGCACTCTTCGATTTGCCATCGCTTTTCACTTATACTTAGTATTTCACTTACATTATCGTCAAGTAGGTCTGTTGAGACAGCATACATACTGTCATACTTAGTTTCTTCATCTATTTGATTACAAGAACTTTTGCAATCTATGGAATTGAGTATATTAAACCAACATTGGTGTGGATTATAACTACGATTGTTGTAAGTTTAGTGTTAGTAGTTACTATTTATCCATTAGGTATTTTGTTTACAACAGGATTAAATCCCATACTTTTTTGAAAAAGACGGCAAAAATAGGTCTATTTGCAGCAGCTACAAATTCTTCTGCGGTCACTCTTCCGCTAAATACTAAGGTTTGCATTGAAGAGCTTGGATGTACTGAGGAAATAAGTAGTTTTATTTTACCTACAGGTATGACGATAAATATGAATGGAACAACTGCAATGCATATGATAGCCATTACATTCATTGCTACTGCAGCCGGTATTGATATAAAACCTTCTATGTTGGTGTTAGCAGCATTTTTATCAATATGTACAGCAATGGGAACTCCTGCTATCCCTGTAGCCGGAACTACTATGGTATACTTAGTTATGACAGGAATAGGGTTAAGTTCACAACTGTGTATGATAGGTTACTCACTTGTTCTTGCAATGAATTATCTTCCGGGGATTGCGGTAATTACGTTGAATGTTATTGGAGATGCTGCAACAAATGTAATAGTAAACTTTAAAGAAGGAGTGTTAAACAGAGAGACTTATAATAAGTTTAATTATTAAAAGTGGTTGTGAAAGATTTTGTGGTAGAATAGATGTTAAATAAATCAAAGGTGGTGTTTTGGATATTTGTTTAAGTCCATTATATCATTTGTGATATATTTCTTCTTAACCGGATAAATAATGCATATTAAGTCTAAATATATTTGGCGTTAGGAGGATTTTAAACGATTAACTTACGGAGGTCTTATGAATTACAAATTTAACTACAAGAATACAGCTTTTGAACTTTTTAAGCTGTCTTTCTTTTTTCTATATTCTTCACTTGCTGGGATTGTGAATATTATTTTTACAGTTGCGATGATTGCACTGATATATGCAAGGTGGGATGATGCTACAGACTTACTTAGGGTGGTGCTTGTAATAGCGGTACTTTTCTTTGTGTTGTTTCAGCCTGTAATTATGTATAGCAGGGCAAGGAGGAATGCAAAGACACTAAAGGAGCTTAGCCTTGAGTTTGGTGACAGAGGTATTGCAATAGAGGTAGAGGGCAAGCGTGAGTATATAGATTGGAAGAAGATAAAGGCCTTTAAGAGATTCCCGCAGATGCTTATCATTTTTACCGACAATACAAACGGTTATATTCTTACAAAGAGGTTTGTAGGAGATAATTATAAGAAGGTGTTTGGAGATATATCGGAGAAAATAAAGCTATGAGGGTTAGGGTTTGGCTTCTTATTTTACTTTGTTTTGTCATATTTAATACATCATGTGTAAGAAAGGGAATGTCGGCGGAGTATGTATTTACCTATGCCGAAAATCATCCGAAGGATTACCCTACCACGCTTGGAGCTTTCGAATTTGCCGGGTTGGTCAAAGAAAAAAGTAAGGGCAGGATAATCATAAATGTGGTGTATGACGGAAAGCTTGGGGATGAGCTTAGCGTTATAAAGCAGATAAAATTTGGAGGAATAGATTTTGCAAGAGCTTCTATATCACCGCTTTCAAATGAGATTCCTATACTCAATGTTTTGCAGATGCCGTATCTTTATAGAGATGATGAGCATATGTGGAATGTTTTGTCAGGTGATGTCGGAAAGGAAATTTTTGAGGATTTTGAAAGTTCAGGTATTGAGCCGCTGTCATTTATACTGCAGGTGCCAGAAGCTTTTATAACAGTAAAAGACCTATAGAGGATATCTCGGATTTGTCGGGACTTAAGATAAGAGTACAGCAGTCTGAACTTATGAAAGATATGGTGAGAATGCTTGGGGCTGAGCCTGTTGCCATGGAGTACGGGCAAGTATACGGTGCGCTTCAAAGAGGTGTAATAGACGGTGCGGAGAATAATACTCCGTCTTATATTTCGGCACTTCACTTTCAATATGCCGGGTATTATACTAAGGATGAGCATACCAGAGTTCCTGAAATGCAACTTTGCTCTGATGTGACATGGAGTAAACTTTCAGAAGAAGACAGAGCAATTATAAAGGAGGCTGCCATAGAAAGCAGCATTTATGAGAGGAAAATCTGGGATGAAAAGGAGAGGCTTTATGAAGATGAGCTGCTTAAAAAAGGTGTTAAGATAAATACACTTTCAGCGAGTGAAAGAGAACATTTTAAAGAAGTCTTAAAGCCGCTTTATGAGAAGTATTGTAGTGACTATATGGATTTAATAAATAAAATAAATGAAAAGTGAGGTAGCATATGCAAAAGTTTAATTATTATTCACCTACAAGAATTGTTTTCGGAGCAGGAACAAGGAATGATATCGGTACTTTAATAAAAGAGTTCGGAGTAGAAAAGGTTGCTGTTATCTTCGGCGGAAACAGTGCAAAGAAAAGCGGTCTGCTTGACTTGGTTGAAGAGAAGTTAAAGTCTGAGGGCATGGATGTACTCTTACTTGGCGGTGTTGTACCTAATCCTCTTTTAAGTAAGGCAAAGGAGATGACAAAGGAGGCTCTCAAGTTCGGAGCTGAGTTTATACTGGCTGTAGGTGGCGGAAGTGTAATAGATACCGCAAAGTTTGTTGCAATCGGTGTGGCAAATCCGGATACAGATATAGAAGAGTTTTTCTTTCAAAGAAAGAAGGTGGAAAAGTCCACTCCTATCGGCACTGTTTTGACTATTGCGGCGGCAGGCTCTGAAACCAGTGATTCCGCAGTGCTTACAGATGATGTTACAGGAACTCATATAAAGAAAGGTATTACCACAGATTATAACAGATGCAGGTTTGCTATAATGGATCCTGAACTCACCTATAGTTTGCCTAAGTATCAGATAGGTGCCGGCGTAGCCGATATCTTTATGCACACATCTGAGAGGTATTTTACAAATATTCTTGGAAATCATTTGACTGATGAGATGGCTGAGGGACTCTCTAGGGATATTATTAAGTATGGCCCTGTGGGGGTGGAAAATTCCACCGACTATGAGGCGATGAGTGAGATAATGTGGTGCGGCAGTGTCTCTCATATAGGTCTTACAGGACTGGGCGCTAAAGGTGATACACCAAGAGACGGTGACTGGTCATGCCATCAGCTTGGGATGGCTATATCGGCACGCTTTGATTCCACACATGGTGCAACTCTAAGTGCCGTTTGGGCTTCTTGGGCAAACTATGTAAAGAATGAAAATATATCAAGATTTGCAAGCTTTGCAAGAAAAGTATACGGAGTAGTTGAGACCGATGATAAAAAGGTTGCTGATATAGGAATAGAAAGAACAGTAGAGTTTTTCAAATCTGTCGGAATGCCTGTAAGTTTACACGAACTTCTTAACAGAGAGGTAAGCGAAAAAGACTGTGAAGACTTGGCAGTAAACTGTTCCTATAATAAATCAAGAAGTATAGGAAGTTTCAAATCACTTGACTATAATGACATGTACAATATCTATATGGCGGCAAGATAATGTAAAAGAAGGCTTTAGGAGGTGTATAAAGCCTTCTTTTCCTTTTTTTAGTATCTCCACTTAAGCAACCCATACTTAGATATATACGAATTATGATACCTGCCGTCTGTGGTAACATCCTCACCGAACCATTCGGGAGGAGTAAAATTATTTGCTTCTTCTACCGATTTAAACTCCACCTCTACCAGTTTGAGACTGTCAAGATCGCCTTTGAAAATATCAAGTTCCGCTGTAAGATTATTTTCAATCGGAATTTTATATCTGCTCTTTGAGATAATGATACCGTCACATTTTTTTAGCAAATGATCAAATGCTTCTTTATTCAGCGGCAGATTGTATTCGCTGTGTGAGAGCAGACCGCTGCCCTTATAGGTCAGTACGTAGTCGTCGTTTTCTTTTCGCACTCTGACTACAGGGGCGGTATTTAAGTAGCCTTGAGTCATATCTATCCTCTCATATGTATCAAGATTATCCGGTATTTTTTTTACAAGAAACTTTCTTTCTATTTCTATATTTTCCATAATACTCCTTCATAGTATAAGTTGATTCTGTTTCAAAAAGTGTCTTACAGCTAAAGTATAAGACTGTTTCACCTGATTTTCCGGTTCAAAAATCAGTATACATAATTTTTTTCGCAAAAATTAAAGGAAATATTTGTATATAACAGGTATAGGAATATTGTACATTTGACTTATATTTGTTATAATATTCGTGCTTTTTAATATATAAAGTGTAGAAAAAAATATCTTGGAGAAATTATGAATAACACGATTTTTGATTGTTGCGGTAGTAGTGGTAATTTGGGCGGTACTCTTTGTTATTATGATGAGCTTTAATAAAAAGAGACAGGCTAAGGCTAATGAATTTAATAATAATAATAAAGACAGAGCCATTGTGCATCTATATGGAAAGAATTTAAAGATTGACGGAAATGATATTTCGCAGTTTGATACAACTACAGGTGAGAGTTTGGAAAAGGTTGTGGCTCTTGATGCAGGTAAACATAGCTTTGAGGGTGTTTTTGAAACTACAGCGGTAGGTGCTGCAGGTAAAAATATAAATATAAAGACGGAGAATTTGCAGTTTGAAGTAGATTTGCAGGGCGGACACACCTATTCGGCAGGTATATATGATTATTCACCTGAAGATAGAGAACGCTATATAAAGGAGTATGGCAGCAGGGTGCAGGATATTCTTGTAATGCCTTTAAGCCTTTACAAAGAGAGTGATTATGTCGCAGGTTGTTTGGCAGTCACATGCGATAAATAATTTTTACATAAATAATCTTGAAACTTTTTAATCACAGTTGTATGAGGGCTATGTTTATGCTATAATAGCATACCAGATGTGCCTCTTGAAGGCATTTATGAAACAAGGAGAAACTTTAATGAGTGTAGAAGTACAAAAATTAGAAAAAAATATGGCAAAGCTTACAGTCACAGTAGATGCAAAAGAATTTGACAAGGCTATAGCTGATTCCTTTAAGAAAAATAAAAATAGATTCAATGTTCCGGGCTTTAGAAAAGGACATGTTACACAGGATGTTTTTGAGAAGATGTACGGTGCAGACAGCCTGATTGCGGATGCTATAGACTTCGTACTTGATGCATCATATCCAAGTGCTGCAAGAGAGAGTGAGCTTGAGATAGTTTCAAGACCTCAGATAGAAATCAAGAACGCTAAAAAGGGCGAGGATTTTGTATATGAGGCATTGATTGCAGTAAGACCTGAGGTGGAGCTTGGCGAGTACAGGGGTATCGAAGTAAAGAAGGCTGATGAAGTTGTAAACGACGACGATATTGCAAGTGCACTTAAGAGCGAGCAGGAGAAGAATGCAAGACTTATCACAGTTGAAGGCAGACCTGTAGAAAACGGTGACAATATCACACTTGACTTTGAAGGAAAAATTGACGGAGTAGCATTTGACGGCGGTAAGGGCGAGGATTATCCGCTTGTTATCGGTTCAGGTACATTTATTCCGGGATTTGAGGATCAGATAATCGGACATAATGCAGGTGAGGACTTCGATGTAAATATCACATTCCCTGAGAACTATCAGATGAAGGATCTTGCAGGCAAGGCAGCAGTGTTTGCTTGTAAGGTAAAGGAAATCCAGAAGAAAGAGCTTCCTGAGCTTGATGATGATTTTGCAAGTGAGATCAGCGAGTTTGATACAATGGATGAGTACAAGGAAGACTTGAGAAAGCAACTTTCAGAGGCTAAGGCAAAGAGAGCGGCAACAGAGAATGAGAATGCTATAGTTGATAAGCTTATCGAGACTTCAACTATGGATATTCCGGATCCTATGGTAGATGCACAGGTTGAAGGACTTGTAGCGGACTACGGCAGAAGAATGCAGAGTCAGGGTATCACACTTGATCAGTATCTTCAGATAACAGGTATGTCAAAAGCGGACCTTAATAATCAGTTCAAACCACAGGCTTAAAGCAGATTAAGACAAGACTTGTGCTTGAAGAAGTAGCTAAGAAAGAAAACATTCAGGTTAGCGAAGATGAGATAAATGCGGAGCTTCAGAAGATTGCGGATTCTTACAAGATGGAACTTGAGAAGATTAAGGGATTCTTCGGTGAGAATGAGAGAAAGCAGATGGCTGACGATCTTGCAGTTCAAAAAGCAATTGACTTTTTGGTAGAAAATGCTAAATTAGTATAATGTATTAGTGAAGATAAGTCAGCCTTAGGCTGGCTTATTGGAGTATTAAAGGATTACAATTTAGATAGGAGTTTTATGAGTTTAGTACCTACAGTCATTGAGTCTACAAGCAGAGGCGAGAGAGCTTTTGATATATACTCAAGACTATTAAAAGATAGAATAATATTCCTTGGAGAAGAGGTAAATGATGTTACCGCAAGTCTTGTAGTGGCACAGATTCTTTTCCTTGAGTCTGAAGACCCTACAAAGGATATAAATCTTTATATAAATAGCCCGGGCGGAAGTGTTGTAGCCGGTATGGCGATATATGATACAATGCAGTATGTAAAATGTGATGTATCCACCATCTGTATGGGTATGGCGGCAAGTATGGGAGCTTTCTTACTTGCAGGCGGAACAAAGGGCAAGAGATATGCGCTTCCGAATGCAGAGATTATGATACATCAGCCTTCAGGCGGTGCACAGGGACAGGCTACAGAGATTAAGATTGTCGCAGAACAGATTTTAAAGACAAAAGAAAAATTGAATAAAATTTTGGCTGAGAATACAAATCAGCCGATTGAGGTCATAGAAAGAGATACCGAGAGAGACAATTATATGTCTGCCGAGGAGGCTCTTGCCTATGGTATTATAGATAAGGTTATAGAACACCACTAAGGAGGTATTATGGCCAACAAGGACAAAATATGTTGCTCATTTTGTGGAAAAACATCAGATCAGGTCAGACGACTTCTTTCAGGTCCGAATGGAGTGTATATTTGTGATGAATGTATAGAATTATGTTCTGAAATACTTGAAGAGGAGCTTGACGGAGTATCTGATTACTATGATGCTTCAAACGATATAAATCTCTTAAAACCTAAGGAAATCAAGAAGTTTTTGGATGATTATGTTATCGGACAGGATGATGCGAAGAAGGTGTTGTCCGTAGCGGTATACAATCATTATAAGAGAATTAAATCAAAGAAAAGCTCAGAGGTGGAAATCCAAAAGAGTAATATCTTGATGCTTGGACCTACAGGTTCAGGTAAGACATATTTGGCACAGACTCTTGCAAAGATTTTGAATGTTCCGTTTGCGATTGCGGACGCTACCACACTTACAGAGGCCGGTTATGTCGGAGAAGATGTCGAGAATATTCTTCTTAAGCTTATTCAGGCGACCGACGGTGATGTAAAGAGAGCTGAATACGGCATTATTTATATAGATGAGATTGATAAGATAACAAAGAAGTCTGAAAATGTATCCATTACCAGAGATGTATCGGGTGAAGGTGTACAGCAGGCATTGCTTAAGATACTTGAAGGAAGCATTGCTCAGTACCGCCACAGGGTGGCAGAAAGCATCCGCAGCAGGAGCTTATACAGATAGATACTACAAATATATTGTTTATCTGTGGAGGAGCTTTTGACGGGCTTGAAAAGATAGTTGAGAACAGACTCTCAAAGGGAAGCATCGGATTCAATTCGGATGTGATTGAGAAGAACTCAAAGTCGATAGACGAGCTTTTCAAGATGGTACTTCCGGGAGATTTGACCAAGTTCGGACTTATACCTGAGTTTATCGGTCGTGTACCTGTTACAGTATCACTTGATATGCTTGACAAGGAAGCGCTTATACAGATAATGACCAAGCCTAAGAACGCCATCACAAAGCAGTATCAAAAGCTTTTTGAGCTTGATGACGTTAAGCTTGAGTTTGATCAATCTGCGGTTGAAGAAGTGGCCAACCTTGCACTTGAAAGAAAGATCGGTGCAAGAGGTTTAAGGTCCATACTTGAAGGCGTTATGACCGAGATGATGTATGAGATACCTTCAGACCCGAATATCGGTATCTGTACCATCACAAAAGAGACAATAGACGGCGGTGAGCCTGATATTGTATACAGAGATAAATCTGTAAGAGCAAAAAAGATAAAAGCAACCAATGAAAACAGCGAAAGCGCTTAGAATTTACTTACCCTCGGCTATACCGGGGGTATTGTATATATAGGGAGTAAATGAACAGATTAAAAACAATATTGATAAAGGGGCAGGTAATCTTTCCGGGAGAAGTGATAGGGTTTTCAGCTGACGACAGAGAAAAACTGAAGGTACAGCTTGAAGCCTATGACAATGATGAAGAGTTGTTTCTGTTGAGATTCAAATCGGATGACGAAACTGAAAGAAAAGACAGCGCATACACTGAGACCAACGGTGTTATTGCAAAGGTAGAGAGTGTAAATGAAAAGGACAACGGTGTAACGGAGGTTTTGGTAAGGGCAGTCAGACGAGGAAAATTAAAATCAATGGATTGCATCGCCCCTAATGAGTATGAAGCCGATGTAGAGGAGTATGTGGAATCCAAAGAAGGTTTTGACAGGATGATAAGAAGCCTTCACCTTACCATGAGGGGATACAGTGATGTAAACGAGAGATTCAGAAAGAACTTCCTTAACGACTTACTGGCTGTAAAGTCTTTGCCGGAGCTATTGGACGGACTCAGACTTGCACTTAATTTAAACTATGAAAAGAGAAAGATAATCAATGCCGCCAAGACTCCTGTAGAAGAATCAATGCTTCTTATGGAGATAATGAGCGAGGCCATAGACAGGAAAGAGATTTCAGACAGAATCAAGTCTGAAGTGGATAAGGATATTTCAAAAAATCAAAGAGATTATATTCTCAGAGAACATCTTAAAGTAATTCAAAATGAAATGGCAAAAAACAGCGGCTATGAGAATGTTACCGATGAGTACGAAGAGAAGCTTGAGAATATAAAATTACCTGAGGAGTACAAGGAAAAACTTAAAAAAGATATTTTAAGGCTCAATACTTCCGCCAACAACGGCCCTGAGGGGAATGTTATCAGGACATATCTCGATACTGTATTTGAAATGCCTTTCGGAAAAGATAGTGAAGATATCAATGATATACTTCGTGCAAAGAAAATCCTTGATGAAGACCATTACGGACTTGAAAAGGTTAAGGACAGAATTTTAGAATATTTGTCTGTAAGGATATTGAATCCTGACGGAAATTCACCTATACTCTGCCTTGTGGGACCTCCGGGAACAGGTAAGACCTCCATTGCAAAGAGTGTTGCAAAGGCGCTTGGCAGAAAATATGTGAGAATAAGCCTTGGAGGTGTAGGCGATGAGGCTGAAATCAGAGGACACAGAAGAACATATGTAGGAGCTATGCCGGGCAGAATAGTGGAAGCCATAAGAATGCAAAGGTGGAAAATCCTCTGCTTTTATTGGATGAGATAGACAAGACATCAAGAGATTATAAAGGAGATGTATCATCGGCGTTGCTTGAAGTACTGGACGGAGAGCAAAACAAGACCTTTAGAGACAGATACCTTGAGATACCTCTGGATTTGTCAAAGGTTTTATTTATAGCCACGGCAAACACTCTGGATACCATACCGAGACCTCTCCTTGACAGAATGGATATCATAGAGATAAGTTCTTATACCGAGAATGAGAAGTTTCATATTGCAAAGAAGTATCTTGTACCGAAGGAAATAGAAGCAAACGGTCTTAAGGATGTGCAGATAAGCTTCAGCGACAAGGCTATAAGAAAGATAATACATAACTACACCAGAGAGGCCGGAGTAAGAAACCTCTCAAGGCGAATCGGTGATATTTGCAGAAAATGTGCCAGAGAGTCGCTTGAGGGCAAAGAAAGCTTCAAAATCAGCGAAAAGAGTGTATTTAAGTACCTTGGAAAAGAAAAAGTAAGATATGATGAGGTGGAAAAAGAGCCTAAGGTCGGAGTTGTTACAGGGCTTGCGTGGACAAGCGTGGGCGGAGATACTCTCAGTATTGAAGTGAATATAATGTCCGGCAAGGGAACTCTTACACTTACAGGAAATATGGGCGATGTCATGAAGGAAAGTGCAGGTATTGCAAAGAGTCTTGTAAGAAGTATGGCAAAGGAATATGCTATAGAAGATGATTTATTTGAGAAAAACGACATTCATCTGCATATACCTGAAGGTGCCGTTCCTAAGGACGGACCGAGTGCCGGTGTGACCATGACTACCGCCATAATATCCGCAATCACAGGTAAGAAGGTGAGGGCGGATGTGGCAATGACAGGTGAGATAACACTTCGAGGCAGAGTACTTCCTATAGGAGGTCTGAAAGAAAAGCTTTTGGCTGCGAAGCTTGCAGGTGTAAAGACTGTATGTGTGCCTAAGGAGAATGAAGCCGATATTGCGGAACTTTCAAATGAGATTACAGACGGACTTAAGATAGTATATGTAAGCGATATAAGAGAAGTATTGGATGTAGCACTGGTTAAGTGAGGTGTTTATGATAATAAAAAAAGCACAGCTTGAGACTGTATGCGGTATAACAAGTAAGTTTCCCGAAAACAGTGAGCCTGAACTGGTCTTTGCAGGCAAGTCAAATGTAGGAAAATCGTCACTGATAAATGCACTTATGAACAGAAAGTCGCTTGCAAGGACATCAAGTCAGCCCGGAAAGACGCAGACTATAAACTACTACAAAGTGAATGATGAAATATACTTTGTGGATTTGCCGGGATACGGTTATGCCAATGCCAATATTGAAACCAAGGCAAAATGGGGTAAGATGATTGAAAAATATCTCCATACCTCAAAGCAGATAAAATGTATCTTTTTGCTTATAGATATAAGGCATGAGCCCGGTAAGAACGACAAGCAGATGTATGATTGGATTTTGCATAACGGTTATCAGCCTGTAATTATAGCTACAAAACTTGATAAGCTTAAAAGAAGTCAGGTGGCTAAATGTGTGAAGATTGTGAGAGAAGGGCTTGGACTGCCTAAGGAGGGTGTACTTATACCTTTCTCATCACAGACCAAGCAGGGAAAAGAAGAGATATATGATTTTATAGAGAATCTTTTGGCAGGAGAACAGGTTTAATTAAATGAAGATATTTATTGTGGAAGATGATGAAAATATAGTGGAGCTTTTGGGGGATGAACTGAGAGCGTGGGGATATGAAACAATGTCTGTGAAAGACTTTAACAATGTGGCAGGTGAGATAGAAGAATTTGAGTCGGACCTTGTACTTATGGATATCACTTTGCCGTATTATAACGGTTTTTATTGGACTCAAAAAATCAGACAAAACTCAAATATACCGATTATTTTCATCTCTTCACACAATAATTCACCGGATATGGTATCCGCAATGCAATTCGGAGCGGACGACTATATTACAAAGCCCATTGATATCAATCTGACCAGAGTAAAGATACAGGCGATCCTAAGAAGGACTTATGAATATACGATGAAAAGTGATAAAATGACATTTGAAGGAATAAGTCTTGATACTTCAAGGGCAAAGCTTAGCGGCGAAGGTTTTGAGATAGACCTTACAAAGACTGAGCTTCTTATACTTGAAGCATTATTTTCTATAAAGGGCCAAATTGCAAGGAGAGAGGATATAATGAATCACTGCTGGCAGGGAGATGATTTTATTGATGACAACACCCTTGCGGTGAATATTGCGAGGCTCAGGAAAAAGCTTGATGCCATAGGTTATAAGGATCTTATACAGACGAAAAAAGGTATCGGATATTATCTTATGAGGTAGATATGAACAGATTGTGGTCTTTTTTAAAAAGTGAATACCGTATTTTTATCACCCTTCTATGCACATGCCTTGTATTCGGAGGGGTATTTTTATTTGCAAATCTTGATATGCAATATTTCATCTTGAGTCTTGAAATTATATTATTTTGTATGCTTATCTTTCTTATCAAAGAGTGGATGAACTATGTAAAAGAAGAGAATATCTTACAGGAAATGGAAAATATACAAATAGAAAAATAAAGCTCTCAGAAATAAGATGATTGAAGAAAGAAATGATTTGGAAGAATATTTTCTGCTTTGGATACATCAGATAAAGACACCTATCACGGTGTGCAATCTGATACTTGGAAAGCCTGATGCCGATTACAGACTTAAGGAACAAATCTTTTATATAGAAGATTATACAAATATGGCTATGAATTATTTGAAGCTGAAAACAAGAACTTCGGATATGGACATCTGTGAAGTGGACTTGGACAGTATAATAAGCGGTGTAATAAAAAAATACTCAATTATCTTTATTGAAAAGAAGATAAAGTTAAACTATAAAAAAACGGAAGCTAAAGTAGTGAGTGATACGAAATGGCTTTCTATACTTTTGGAACAGGTGATTTCAAATGCACTGAAGTATACAAAGTCGGGTGAAATCACTATACTCTATGATAATAAAACCAATAAGCTTACAGTAAAGGATACAGGAATAGGAATTCCGTCAAGTGATATAAAGAAAATCTTTGACAGGGGCTACTCGGGCTTTAACGGCAGGTTAAATGAAAAGTCAAGCGGTCTTGGACTTTACATGGTCGGAAAGATTGTACTACTTCTAGGTGTTACAATTGAGGTAAAATCAGAGGTAAATATCGGAAGTGAGTTCTCGTTTATATTTAAAAACAGATAAAATTATTTAAAAATCCGGTCTAAACTTACAAGATTGTAAGATTAAACCGGATTTTTGTCATATTAGATAAATGCAGGCAAGGAAAATTGAATGTAAAATAGTCGATATAAAGGAGGTAAACATGGCAATATTGGAATGTAAGAATATTAAGAAAATATATAAAACAAAGGATATAACAACAGAGGCGCTTAAGGGAGTGAACTTTTCGGTAGAAAAGGGTGAGTTCATCTCTATAATGGGTGAGTCGGGAGCCGGTAAGACAACTCTTTTAAATATAATAGCTACACTTGATAAGGCTACATCAGGTGTCTTAAGTTTAAACGGCAAAGACATTGCCACTTTAAAAAGTAATGAGATTGCAAGATTTCGCAGAAAAGAGCTCGGATTTGTATTTCAGGATTTCAACCTTTTGGATCAGTTTTGTAATAAGGACAATATTTATCTGCCGCTTGTACTTTCAGAGGAAAAAGTATCTTTGATGGATGAGAGGCTTGATGAAATCAAAGACAGGTTCGGTATAGGGGATTTGCTTGATAAATATCCTTATGAAGTATCGGGAGGTCAAAAGCAGAGGATAGCTATTGCAAGGGCCGTTATTACAAAGCCTGCGCTTTTGTTGGCGGATGAGCCTACAGGAGCACTTGATTCTACATCTTCCGAGATGATTTTGAATCTGTTCCGTCAGGTCAACGAACACGGTCAAACCGTTTTGATTGTGACTCATTCACTTCGTGCGGCATCCTATGCAAAGAGAGTTTTGTTTATAAAAGACGGAGTTGTATTTCATGAGATATACAGAGGTGAAAATGAATCTCAGAGTGATTTTATGGAAAGAATAAATCAGAGTGAGTTTATGCTTGGCAGAGGTGAGAAAGTATGAGCTTTTCAATGGCAAAAAAGTTTGCGCTGCAAAACTTAAGAGCAAATAAATTACTTGAAATTCCTTTTGTGCTGTCATCAGGTATAATGCTGATACTTTTTAATGTAATGTCAAGCTTGGTAAACAACAATTATGTAAGAACAAGACATGTGGTTTTTCCGATGCTTATAAAGTTCGGAATAGTTATTATGGCAATATTTACATTTATATTTGTACAGTATGCTATAAATTTTTGGTTAAAGAGGAGGAATAAGGAGTTTGCACTGTACGGTATCTTGGGACTTGAGAAAAAACATGTAGGTAAGATTATCAGCATTGAATTTTTTATACTTTTTTCAATCATATGGATAATAGGAGTAGTCGGAGGATATATATTCGGTCAGCTTTGCTTTTTATTTTTAAACTTTTTAATGAGAGATGTGTCGGGAAGGCTGATGGACTATACTTTCAGTATTACGGCGCTTATAAATACTACAGTTTTGGTAGTGATTCTCTACCTGATTGTTATTATCGTAAGCGGATTCAGAATATATATGTCCACACCTATGGAACTTTTACAAAGAACTCACAAAGGTGAGGGAGAACCTAAGTCAAGAATTATAATAATGCTTGCAGGATTTATACTGCTCTTTGTGGGTTACGGTATTGCACTGTTTGTAGGCGGATTGCTTTCCTCTATAAACTATTTCTTTGTAGCGGTGCTTGCCACCATATTTGCGACTTACCTTTTGTACGCAACTTTTACGGTATTTATTTTGAAAGCGCAAAGAAATAATAAGAGCTTTTATACACCTAAGAAGTTTTTGAGTATAAGCGGACTTCTATACAGAATGAAGGGCAATGCGATATCACTTGCAAGTATCTCTATTCTGAGTGCCGGAGTTATAATCAGTCTTTCCACTACGGTAGCGATATACTCAAACTATGTAAAGCTTGGAGACAGTATAATGCCAAGAGAATATAAGATTGAAGCCGGCAGTGAGAATATAAGCAATGAGGATATGGCAAAGAGACTGCAAAGCCTTGTGGAGTCAAGTGTACCTGATGCGTCAATGATAAAAGATGAGTACACTACATTTGATACAGTTATAACTGCCGTAAAGAAAGGTGATGCAATAGCTGAGTATCAAAGAGACAGCAAAGCGGATCCTATATTTGTAATTGCAAGTGACCTTGACGGATACAATGGGAGAACGCATCAAAATATTAAGCTTGATGACGGAGAAATCTTAGTTGGAGAGAATAAAAATAATAAAATCGGTAATACATTAAAAATAGGAGACAGAAACTTTAAGGTAATAAAAATAGACAGTATATTTCCTGCTGAATATACTGTGGTAGACGGATACAGTATTGTCGTTAAGGATATGGCTACTCTGGAATTTTTAAGAGAGGCTTTGGACGGTTCGGATATAAATTGCAGTGTATATTGGGATGTAGACGGAGCGAATGATAAGGAATATGAGGATACATTGGTAAAGCTTAAAGACGGCATAAAGAATCAGCTTACAGGTGATGGTAGAAGTATGTATGGTGTAAGCAGTCGTAGTGAGATGATAAGTAATCAGTATGAGATAAACGGAGGATTTTTATTCCTTGGGGTACTGATAGGCATTATATTCCTTACAGGAACCGTTTTGATTACTTACTATAAGCAGATCAGTGAAGGCTATGAGGATAGAGAAAAGTATCAGATTATGAAAAAACTGGGGCTTTCAGATGATTTGATAAGAAAGACAACCGCGTCACAGATCGGGTGGATGTTTTATGCACCGCTTATTGTAGCAACGATTCATTGCATTGTGGCATCAAAGATAATATTCAGGCTTTTGGGTCTGTTCGGAGTAGGAGATGTTTCACTGTATGTGATATGTCTGGTATCTGTGATTGCAATATTTGCGTTTATATATTTTATTATCTTCGGGCTTACATCAAGAGTTTATGAAAAGATAGTTGAGTAAATTTAATCTTTCTATGGTATAATGTAAGCTTAAGGTCAAAGGGATTTGACCAAATATTACCATAGAAAGAGGCTGTATGGAGATTTTAAAGGATTTGATGAATTTTTTGGATTCATCAGTGACAATGTTTCATGCAATAAATGAATGTGAAAAAGTTTTAAAAGACAGCGGGTATATATATTTACCTGAAAATGAAAAGTGGAATATAAGAGCGGGAAAGTACTATACAAAGAGGAATTCGTCCAGTCTTATCGCCTTTGATATAGCAAACGGAGATTATCACTTTCAAATAAGTGCGGCACATTCGGATTCGCCTACATTTAAGTTAAAGGACAGACCGATAATAGAGTCAAACGGATACCTTAAGTTAAATGTTGAAGCCTATGGCGGGATGATTGATGCCACATGGCTTGATAAGCCTCTTACACTGGCCGGAAGAGTGATGGTGGATACCGAGTACGGCATAGAGACGAGACTGCTTTTTATAGATAAAGACCTGTTAATTATTCCGAATGTACCTATACATTTTAATAGAGAAATCAATAAGGAATTTGCTTTCAATAATCAGGTGGATATGTTGCCTGTATTCAGTGCAGGTAATCTAAGTGAAGCCGATTTTGACAAGATGCTTGCAAAGGAGCTGGGTGTTAAGCCTGAGGCCATACTTGCAAAGGATTTGTACCTTGTAAACAGGCAAAAAGCTACAGTTATAGGCTATGACAATGAACTTATATCAAGCGGAAGACTGGATGACCTTGAGTGTGTATACACATCACTTCTTGGATTTATTGAAGCAAATAACAATAATCATATCAATGTCTTTGCGGTATTTGACAATGAGGAGGTTGGCTCCGTGACAAAGCAGGGCGCAATGTCCACATTCCTTGTGAGTACACTTAACAGGATAAACAAAGCACTTGGGAAATCGGATGAGGACTACTACAGAGCTATAGCAAAGAGTATGCTTATCAGCTGTGACAATGCACATGCCCTTCATCCGAATCACCCCGAGCTTTTTGATGTAAAGAACAGACCGGTTTTAAACAAAGGAATTGCAATCAAAGAGAGTGCAAATCAGAAATATACTACAGATGCGTTCAGCAGAGCAATATTAAAAAAGATACTTGATAAGAACAGTATTCCGTATCAGACTTTTGCAAACAGAAGTGACATAATAGGAGGTTCAACTCTTGGCAATCTTTCAAACACGGCTGTAAGTATGAATGCCGTAGATATAGGTTTGCCGCAACTTGCTATGCACTCGGCATATGAAACGGCAGGAGCCAAGGATGTGGAGTATGCGATAGAAGCGCTTAGAGCATTCTTTGAGACAAATATTGATATAAAAGATGATAAGGTATCTTTAGAGGTATAGATGAAGGATAAGAACGAAATATACTTTAAATGGGGTATTACTGCAGTTGCAGTAATTGTTATAGCACTTGTAATATCTTTGATTTTCAGTAAGCTTGGAATTATCGCCTCGGCTCTAAAGACTATAGTATCCACAGTTTCATCAGTGCTTTACGGCGTGGTTATGGCATTTTTGATGGCGCCTGTATATGACAGGATAAGCGCATGGGTGGAGGAGATACTCTCATCATTTTTTCCTAAGTGGAAGAAGTCGGGCAAATGGGCAAAGTTTATAGCTACTTTTGCTTGTCTTATAATACTTATATTTGTAATATTTGCACTTATAATGATGATAATACCGGAGCTTGTAAACAGTATCACAAATGTTGTCGGCTATGCACCTGACGGAATGAGCAATTTGGAAAATTGGTTAAAGGACATACTCAATAAAAACCCTGACCTTGAAAAGCTTGTGATAGGCAACTATCAGGATATAAGTGAGAGGATAAGCGATATTGCAACCACTACCGTACTGCCGAATGTAAATACATATATTAAGAACTTATCAAGCGGTGTAATGAATGCACTTGGTGTGGTGGTAAATATCATTATCGGTATGATGGTAATGATGTATCTTCTCAATATGAAGACCACACTTTCATCACAGGCCAAAAAGATTGTGTATTCACTTGCAGGTGTAAAGATAGGCAATGAGATAGTCACGGAAGCCAGATATATCAAGAATATGTTTGAAAAGTTTATTGTAGGTAAGATAATAGACTCTATTATAATAGGAATAATAAACTATTTCTTTATGGTGATAATACATATGCCTTATGCTCTGCTTATAAGCGTGGTTGTAGGAGTAACCAATGTTATACCTTTCTTCGGACCTTTTATAGGTGCGATTCCAAGTATAGTATTGTTGTTGCTTGTTTCACCTTTTACGGCACTTCAGTTTGCCGTATGGATTTTGGTTTTGCAGCAGGTGGACGGAAATATTATCGGACCTAAGATACTTGGACAGACTACAGGTCTTCCAAGCTTTTGGGTACTGTTTTCAATATTACTCTTTGGCGGACTTTTCGGTATTGTCGGTATGATAATAGCTGTGCCTACATGGGCCATTATATACAGGACAATAAGCAGGGTTTCAGAACATTTCTTAAGGAAAAGAGGACTTGAACCTGACAGCGGCAGCTATGTGAATCTTGATTATATAGATGAAGAAAGCAAAAAATATATAAAATTGGAATAATTTATTTACCCCTTATTTGATAAAGACAATGAGGGGTGATTTTTTAGGAGGAAAAATGACAAAAGAAAACTTACAGTATATAGAAAATGTAAAAGCCGGGGATATACCTTGGCACAGGCTTACCACTGCTTATAAAAGAGCTACGGATTTTGATAAGTATTTTGATGTGCTTTTTAAGATGAAAAGCAAAGAAGATGTAAAAGAGGCAGGAAATGAGATTGCTGTAAATATAGAACATCAGGATACACTTTGGCAAGCAACACCTTTTGCCTGTATATTCCTATATAGAATATTTAAAAAGGCTTTAGAGGACAGAGATAAAAACCCTGTAGCGGCCTATCTTGTACCGGAGCTTGCGGAATTGTTCGGATATATATTTGAAGCGGTAAATATTGTCGAAGAGATGGAACATCCGGATCCTTTACCTCACGTTAAAGATATGCTTTCTGAAGAGTATCTGTGGTCTGAGGTTTATGATGAGGAAGAGGATGAAATGAGATGGGATGAGGGTGATGTATTTCCTGATGATTTGTATTACAGCTTTTATTACTATTCAAAACAGGTGTTGCTGCTTTTAAAACCTCTATTAAAACAGGCGGATGATGAATGGTCTAAGAAATTATATGAGCTTATTTTTTGTATATCAAGGTGAGCCTATAGAGATAATAAATTAAAATTTTCAGATTAACTTGCTTTTTGAAAGCAAAGTGATATACTCCTAGTTAGTAAATTCTAACCGGGAGGTTTTTTATGAACAATGTAATAAATATAGTTATAATAGTTGTCATTGCGGCATTGGTGGTTTTCGGAATCGCAAACTATATCAAAAAGCTGAAAAAGGGTGGAGATTGTTGCCCTGAACATGAGGAAGGTACAAAGTCGATAAAGGTTAAGGACAGAGATAAGTCACATTATCCGTATGAGGCAAAGCTTGCAATAGACGGTATGAGCTGTGGCAACTGTGTAAGGAATGTCGAGAATGCACTTAATGCACTTGACGGTACTTGGGCAAGTGTCAGCCTTGAGGACAATATGGCGACAGTGCTTTTAAAGGATAAGCCTGACATTGATAAGCTCTCAAAGGCTGTATCGGATGCAGGATATTTGGTATTAAAGAGAAAATCCAAATACTAAAGTTGTAAAATAGGGACTAAAAATTGAAAGCTTATTTAAAATCAAATAAAATTGGCATAATATAGCACTGATAATATAAATATGTTATAATGAACAGTGCAATATATTTGTTAATGCATAATGAATGTCACAATGTATAAGATTATCTTACGATTTAATTCATATTTTGCATTGGAAAGGAAATTTATGTCAAAGAAGATTAAAGTATTTTATGATTACACATGCCCTTTTTGTTACAAAGGAATAGGAGAGCTTCAAGATATTTTACCGGATTATAAGAGTGTGGAGGTGGAGTGGTCTCCATGTGAGGCACATCCGAGACCCGAACCTGCAAGAGTTCATTCGGATTTGGCTGCACAGGTAGGTTTTTATATTGCGGAGAACGGTTTCAATATAAAAAAATACAACAATTTGGTGTTTGAAGCACATTTTGAAAATCAGCAAAGAATTGACGATAAGGAGCTTTTGGCGGACCTCGCCGAGCAGGCAGGTGCAAAGAGAGAAGATGTTTTGGAGCTTTTGGCTGCAAATAAGAACGCAAAGAAGGTGGAGGATTCAAATATTGAGGTTTGGGATACATTAGGTATTCCTGCAGTACCTTCTTATGTATACGGTGATACAATTGCGGCATCCGGAGGCGGATTGTTGGTTCCTATCAGTAAAGTTTCAGAGCTTTTTAAGCTGGCTGTAAACGATAAGTAAAGTGATTTTTGGTAGTTTTCACAAAAAGTTACTTAGAAAAATATTTCACAAAGTTTTTACTTTAGTAAAATTTAAGTCGTACTATAATATATAAAAATATATTGTAGTATGGCTTTTTATATATAATAGCCCTAAAAAAATTAGACCGAAAAAGCTCCAATTACCACTTTGCAAAAAGATTGCAACATTTTCTTATTGACATTTAACATTTATGTAATATAATAAAAAGTATCCCGACGAACAAAAGATTCGTTCTTTGCAAGAAAGGAAGTAAATGAAAAACAACTTTAAGAAGATAATTTTAGTTGCATCTGTTTTTTCAGCTATGATGGCGGGAAGTGCATATGCGGCTACACAGGCGGAAGTGGATTATGTGACAGGTCCGGCATTCGGTCTTAATGCGGATCAGTACGAAACAACACTTGACTCTTATAAACAACAGCAGGAGGCTGAACTTGTAGCGAAGGAGGATGAGGAGATAACTGCCTTAAGAGCATCTGCAAGAGGCAGATCTGTAGGTAAGTTCAAGCGTACGCTTACTCACTTGATACAGATCCTTCCAATATAACTACTGCAGGTACCAGACCTACTGTAGGAAGAACTATAGCTGCAGACTGGTCGGTGCTTCCGAGAGGAACCAGAGTTCGTATCGGAAACAGTGATACTATCTATGTAGTGGAAGATACAGGTGGCAATATTAAGGGAAAGACCATCGACATCTTCATGAACAATGACAGTGAGGCCAGAGCACATGGAGTAAGATACCCTGAGCTTTATGTCGTAGAGGGTGATGCCAAAGACGCTCAGCAAAAGATTGATGCGATTTTGGCAAGAAGAGCCGAGAGACAGGCAAGTCAGAATAAATAATTTAAGACCAAGAGATAGCAAATAAGTTAATATGTGAATAGGTTAGACAGTTACAAGCAGGTAACAAGGCAATATAGGATTATTGTCTACACTTCGTTAAGAAGATATGATTAATACGTTTGCAAAAGGGATATTAGAGAGAAAATCAATTCGGTTTTCTCTTTTTTATATTGTAAAAATTTTTGTATTAAAAAACTCCCGCAGTTTCCTGCGAGAGTCTTAATTTATTTTGCAAACTGTCTTGGCGGTGTATTTTCGTTAAGAAGCTCAAACTTATATCCGTCAGCCTTCAGTCTCTCTATGATGGTAGGGAGAGCATCATGTACGAATGCTGTATTCGGCATATCGTGCATAAGCAAAATGGAATGAGTATTCTCATTTACCTGCTTGATAGTCTGATCAATAAGTTCCTGACCTCTCTTACCCTCTACGTCGCCGTCAAATGAGTTCCAGTCAAAGTATACTATTCCTCTGTCTCTGACAGCCTGTAAAAGCTGAGGTCTGATAGCTTTGTTGTAGCTTGCATTGCTTCCGCCCGGGAAACGAAGCATCTTACTGTGCTCGCCTGTAGCCTTAAAAATAAGATCGTCCATAGCGTCATAGTCAGCCATAAATGCATCTACAGATGCATATATCTTTTTGTAGTTATGTGTCAAACTGTGAACGGCTACATTGTGACCTCTGTCTTTGATCTGCTTAAGCATATTTATCAGAGGTTCAGTATCCATATACTGTGCTGTAACAAAGAAACAAGCCTTGATATTGTACTGATCAAGGATATCCAAAAGTCTTGGAGTACCTGTCCAAGGACCGTCGTCAAATGTGAAGTAAACTACCTTTTCATCAGGACCCGGATTGCTCTCAGGTGCGGCTGTAGTCTCTTCGGCACTCTGAGAAGTTTCGCTCTCGGATACTGCTGAAATCTCACCTTCACTTGAGGTCTCACTGTTATTTACTTCTACAGTTGTCTCTGTAGTGTCCTTTGATGCGTCCGCTACTTTAACATTTTTCTTTCTTGCATTCCAACCGTAGGCAACCATCGCCGTAAAGATACAACAAAAAACCAATACTATAATCGGCACAACAAAATTACGTTTTTTTCTTCTACTTCTTCTTTTCATTTCTACCTTCCTTAGATAAATTGAATGCCCTGAGTCTTGTAGGATCTACGAAGATATATAGAATGTAGATGACAAACAGAGTATTCGAAACTTGTATTAGTATAACAGATAATAGGCTGTTTGTGTTGATATTTTTCTTAAATACTTTTAAAGGAATGATAAAAGCATAATTATGATATTCGGACAAATATGAGTACGGTTTGTAATTTAAAAATAATGTGATTTTGTTGACATTTATAATATATACATATATGATGTGTGTGTTCAAAATCAAAATGAAAAGGAAAATATTATGGTATATATTTGGCTGATTATAGGCTTTGTATGTCTTGTAGGCGGAGCGAATTTCTTTGTGGAGGGAGCTTCACAGGTGGCAAGAAAGCTAAATGTGCCTTCTGTTGTAATAGGTCTTACAATAGTGGCGTTCGGAACAGCGCTCCCGAGGCGGCGGTAAGTATTGATGCGGCTCTAAAGGGAAGCAATGCGATAGCGCTTAACAATGTTATAGGTTCAAACATATTCAATCTTTTGGCGGTAGTGGGTATATGTGGAATAATACATGCAATGCCTGTGGACAAGTCGCTTTTAAAATTTGACTATGTGGTGAATATAATAATTACGATTATAACACTTGCTTTTATATTCCTTACAAGCGGTATAGGAAGAATAGAGGGCGCCGTACTTCTTATAATTTTTATAGTGTATATGATTTATACTGTAAGGTCTGCGCTTAGAGGAAGCGGTGACAATAAGGACGAAAACAAGAAAAAGCTTCCGCTGCCTTTGGCAATTGTCTATATAGTCGGAGGTCTTGTGCTTGTAGTATTAGGCGGTGACAAGGTTGTGGAATCCGCCAAAGAGATTGCCTTGATGTTCGGAATGAGTGAGACATTGGTAGGACTTACAATAGTGGCAATAGGTACTTCACTGCCTGAGCTTGTGACAAGTATTGTAGCTTCAAGCAAAGGTGAGAACGGTCTTGCACTTGGTAATGTTATAGGTTCAAATATCTTTAATATTATATTTATACTGGCATTCTCTTCCGTATTAAATCCTATAGGTGCGGATGTGGTAGCGGTATATGATACATTCTTTTTATTGTGCGCGACATTGATGGTGTATATATTGGCTAAAAATGACGGTGAGATATCCAAAAAAGAGGGACTTGCCATGGTTATAGCCTATATAGCCTACACTGTATTTATTATTTTGAGATAAAAAAATAAACCGATTCTTTTTGAGATAACTCATAAGAATCGGTTTTTATTTTACAATAAAGCAAGTTTTATGCTAAGAAAGGCACAAGGAATAAGAATCCGCAGCCTATGATTACTCCTGTCACTATAAGTACTATAGCGCAGTAACCCATAATATCTCTGGCGCCAAGTCCTGCAATACCCAGAGCCGGCAAAGCCCAGAAAGGTTGAAGCATATTTGTCCAAGCGTCACCCCATGCAATAGCCATAGCGGATACTGCCGGAGAAACTCCGATGGAATTGCCTGCAGGCATTACTATAGGAGCCTGTACAGCCCACTGTCCTCCGCCTGAAGGAACGAAGAAGTTTACAATACCTGCTGAGAGGAATGTAAACAGCGGGAATGTGGTCTGAGTTGATATATTTACAAAGAAATCGCTTATAGCACCTGCAAGTGAATGTCCGTTAGGACCTGCAGCGGTCATAACACCCATGATTCCTGCATAGAACGGGAACTGTAAGATGATACCGCCTGCACTCTTTGAAGCGTCTGTAATAGCTCTTACATAGCTTATAGGAGTTCCGTGGAATATAATTCCAAGTGTAAGGAAGATAAGGTTTACAACATCAAGTGATAAGTTCAGCCCCTTATTGACAATTACAGAGTGTACAATGTAAATAATAGCAATTAAAGCTGTTATTATTGAAAGGAAAGGATTGTTTTCAAGATGCTCAGCCGGTGTGGTGGCCTTGGTTATCTCAACCTTTTCTTCTACAAGCAGCTTAGGATCTACAGTAACGGTATCCTCAGGCAGCGGATGCATCTTCGCATTGACAAAGGCTATTACTATAATGATAGCCACTACAATGATAAGATTCCATGCTGAAAATATAGTCTGTGATGTAGGTATAGACTCAGTTACGGCTCCTGCGGTCTGCTTGTTTATCTCATCGGTATATGAGGCAAGCTGTAGCGGTATTGAACCTGAAAAACCTGCGTGCCAGATTACAAAGCCTGAATATGCTGATGCGATAAGCAGTCTGTAGTCGACACCCTTTACCTTTTTTGCAATTTCCTTTGCAAGTATTGCGCCTACTACAAGTCCGAATCCCCAGTTAAGCCAACAGGCTATCATAGATACAACTGTAATAAATACGATTGCGGATGTAGGACTTTTCGGAACTCCCGCCGCCGCATTTATCGCTCTTTTTACCGGCGGAGCGGTAGCAAGTGCGGTACCGAGTACAAGTACAAGAGCCATCTGCATAGAGAATTTCAAGAGACTCCAGATACCCTTACCCCAAGCATCGGCTACATCCCAAAGCTTCATACCTGTAACGGGCATTGCAGCACCGAAAACTACAATAGTAAGGATGATACAGAAGATGAATGCATCCGGCAAATACTTCTGAACAACATTTACACATGCGTTTGTAAATTTCTTAAACATTTATCTGCCTCCTTTTACGAATTGTTTAATTATTAACATTATATCAAAATTCAATCCAAAAAACCACTATATATTCATAAAAAAATTAAATGAAAATGCTTCGAAAATTCATAAAAAGCATTCCAACTTTAAAAAGGGATATGACTATAAGCATATCCCTAATGTGTAAAACATTATATAAGTCTCTTAAGTAAAAGGCTTTTATAAGAATGCCTTTAAATTAGAATGTTTTTAAATCATCTGCTACTTTTAAAGGTGCTTCGGTCTTTGCAATAACTTCATCTACACTTACGCCCTCAGCCACCTCTTTAAGTACAAGACCGTCATCTGTAACTTCGATTACAGCCAACTCCGTAACAATCTCGTCAACCGCATGTATAGCTGTAGCCGGAAGATTGATAGACTTCAAAATCTTCGGAGAACCGTCTTTTGCGGTATGTGTCATAGCGATGACAACCTTTCTTGAACCTGTAACAAGGTCCATAGCGCCGCCCATACCCGGAACCATCTTGCCCGGAACTATATGGCTTGCAAGGTTTCCTTTTTCATCTACCTGCAATGCACCGAGAACTGTCATATCTACATGTCCGCCGCGGATGATTGCAAATGAGAATGCACTGTCAAAGTATGAAGCACCACGTAAAACGGTTACGTTCTGTCCGCCTGAATTGATAAGATATTTGTTTTCAAGTCCTTTACCTGCAAGAGGTCCCATACCGAGAATACCGTTCTCGGACTGAAGTGTAATCTCTATTCCTTCAGGAACATAGTCCGCTACCATAGTAGGAAGTCCGATACCTAAGTTCACCACATCACCATCACGTAAATCACGAGCAACTCGTCTGGCAATTTTCTCTTTTGACATTATGATTCACCTCCTACAAGATAATCTACAAATATAGCCGGAACCGCAACATTCTCAGGCTGAATATCACCTACAGGAACTATAAGGTCCGCACCTGCGATAACGACATCGGCAGCTGTAGCCATAACCGTGTTGAAGTTCTTTGATGTAGCTGTGAAGTATAAGTTACCCTTTTCATCGGCTATTGTGGCACCTATAAGAGCAAAGTCCGCTCTGAGAGGTTTCTCAAGAAGGTAGTCCTTGCCGTCGATATTGATGACCTGCTTACCATCTGCAACTTCGGTACCGACACCTGTGGGTGTAAGTACACCGCCAAGTCCTGCACCGCCTGAACGGATTCTCTCTGCAAGAGTACCCTGTGGGCAAAGCTCAACTTCCATAGTGCCGTCCTGCATTTTCTGTCCGGTAATAGGGTTTGTACCTATATGTGTTGCGATAACTTTCTTTACCTGATTATTGATAACCAGTTTACCGATACCTGTTGTAGGAGTGGCGGTATCATTACATATAAGTGTTAAATCTTTTACTCCCTTCTCAACCAATGCATCAATGATCGGTTCAGGTGTACCGCAGGCTAAAAAGCCGCCTACCATGATAGTTGCACCGTCATGGATGTTTGCAATAGCGTCTTTGATTGAAACTATCTTCATTTTTATTCCCTTTCTACAACAATTGCTGTGCCCATACCGCCACCGATACATAGTGTGGCAAGGCCGCATTTAGAATCTCTTTTTTGCATCTCATAGAGTAGAGTTGTAAGTATTCTTGCGCCTGATGCACCGATAGGATGTCCAAGTGCTATAGCACCGCCGTTTACATTGGTGATTTCTCTCTTAAAGCCGAGTTCGTTACATACTGCAATAGCCTGTGCCGCAAAAGCCTCGTTAGCTTCGATAAGTTCAAGGTCGTCTACGGTAACACCTGCCTTTTCCATAGCCTTTCTGGATGCAGGGATTACACCGAGTCCCATTACGCTAGGATCCACACCGCCTGAAGCATAGCCCTTAATAGTAGCCATGATAGGAAGCTTAAGCTCAAGAGCCTTCTCCTTGGAAGCGATAATGAACATTGCAGCACCGTCGTTGATACCGGATGCGTTACCTGCAGTTACAGTACCGTCTTTCTTGAATGCAGGTTTAAGTTTTGCAAGGTTTTCTATAGTAGTATTGAATCTTGGGAACTCATCGGTATCAAATACCTTAGGATCTCCCTTTCTCTGTGGGATAACTACAGGAACTATCTCATCCTTGAATCTTCCGGTCTCTATAGCTACCTGTGCTCTTCTCTGGCTCTCAACAGAGAAAACATCCTGATCTTCTCTTGTAATGCCCTTTTGCTCGGCGATATTCTCAGCTGTTACTCCCATATGATAGTTGTTGAAGGCATCCCAAAGACCGTCTGTAATCATTTCATCTACAAGTGTCTGATTACCCATCTTCACGCCGAATCTTGCTCCTCTTAATATATAAGGTGCGTTTGACATACTTTCCGTACCGCCTGCCAATACGATATCGGCATCGCCTGCTTTGATAATCTGAGCTGCAAGCTCAATAGTTCTAAGGCCTGAACCGCAAACTTTGTTTACTGAAAAGGCCGGAGTGGTATTCGGAAGACCTGCACCAAGTATTACCTGTCGAGCAATGTTCTGACCGAGACCTGCACCAAGTACGTTTCCTACTATTGCTTCATCAATAAGAGAAGCGTCAATACCTGCACGCTCAATAGCTCCCTTTGCCGCTGTGATACCAAGATCTACCGCACTTACACCTGCCAATGAACCGCCGAAACTACCCATAGCTGTTCTTGCAGCACTAACTATAACTACCTCTTTCATGTTTTTACCTCGTCATTCTATAAAAATGAACAATACCAAAGAGTGATTATCGCCCTGTATTGTTAGATATACGTCTCATCCATAGCATACCATAACTGTAAGGATTTATCTACCCCCTTATTATTGAAAATGGCTATAAAAAATATTGTATATTATCATATATATATTTTTTAAACAATGTGGTATAATACATAAAAAGTGCGAGTATGTATAAAATACTATAGACAGGTCAGGTTTATTCCATAGCTAAGTAATAAAAAGAGATAGCAAAATAATTTTTGCCCAATTAAAGATTAAAAATTCATACTTTTAATCAATGATGTATTTTTGTATACAATGAATCGCTTATGCAAAATATATATAATACTTAGTCAAAAACTGATTGAATGTCAGATACATATATGTTATATTTTTATCAGAGACTTTTATCATGTCAAATATGATTACTGACATGCAATATTTACAAGGAGGTGTTTTATGGGTTTTGTAAGATTTGACGCGGAAGGTGCGGTCGGTATTATTACTATTGACAGACCTAAGGCACTTAACGCTTTGAATTCCGAAGTGTTAGCAGATCTTGAGGCATGCTTTGACGGCATTGATACAAATGTTATAAGAGCGGTTGTATTGACAGGTTCAGGCGATAAGTCCTTTGTAGCCGGTGCGGATATAGGTGAGATGAGCAAACTGAGTGTGGCTGAAGGTGAAGCATTCGGTAAGAAAGGAAATGATGTATTCAGAAAGATAGAGACTTTCCCTATACCTGTAATAGCGGCAGTGAACGGATTTGCACTTGGCGGCGGATGTGAGCTTGCTATGAGCTGTGATATAAGAATATGTTCTGAGAATGCAGTATTCGGACAGCCTGAGGTGGGACTCGGCATTACACCGGGATTTGGCGGTACTCAAAGACTTGCCAGAATAATCGGAATAGGTATGGCTAAGCAGCTTATATTTACAGCAAGAAATATAAAAGCCGACGATGCTTTAAGACTTGGACTTGTAAACGCTGTTTATACAAGTGAAGAGCTTATGGTTCAGGCTAAGAAAATGGCGGCTACAATAGCTGCAAATGCTCCTATAGCTGTAAGAGCCGCAAAGAAAGCTATAAATGACGGGCTTCAGGTAGATATTGATAAAGCCATAGTTATAGAAGAAAAACTGTTCGGCAGCTGTTTTGAAACTCATGACCAGAAGGAAGGCATGGGTGCATTTATGGAAAAGAGAAAAGAAAAAGAATTTTTACTAATTCATAAGATTTTGACTTAGTATTAAATATAGTTTTTATAAATTTAAAAGGTTTTTGAGAAAGGAAGTAAAAAGATGATAGTTGGTGTTATTGGTGCAGGTACAATGGGTTCAGGAATTGCTCAGGCTTTTGCTATGACAGAAGGTTATGAGGTTAGACTTTGTGATATCAAAGAAGAGTTTGCACAGGCAGGATTTGCAAAGATTCAAAAGAATATCAATTTCCTTGTAGGTAAAGAAAAGATTACAAAAGAAGCCGGAGATAAAATTATTTCAAAGATAAAAGTCGGACTCAGCAATATTTGTACAGACTGTGACCTTGTTGTTGAAGTTGCACTTGAGAAGATGGAAATTAAGAAAGAGATCTTTAAGGAACTTGAGAGTATTGTTCCTAAGGATTGTATCTTTGCTTCAAATACTTCATCACTTTCTATTACAAGAATCAGCGAAGGACTTGACAGACCTGTAGTAGGAATGCATTTCTTCAATCCGGCTGACAGAATGAAGCTTGTCGAGGTAATCGGCGGAAAGAATACACCTGCAGAGCTTGTTAAGAAGATAGAAGAGATTGCCGTTGAGATCGGTAAGACACCTGTACAGGTTAAGGAAGCTCCGGGATTTGTAGTAAACCGTATCCTTATCCCTATGATCAATGAAGCAATCAATGTATGGGATGCAGGAACGGCAGATGCAGAGGGCGTTGATACGGCTATGGTTTTAGGATGTGCACATCCTATGGGACCTCTTCATTTGGCAGACCTTATCGGACTTGATATTTGCCTTGCTATTATGGAAGTTATTCACAATGAGACAGGTGACGACAAGTACATACCTGCTCCTAAGTTAAAAGAGCTTGTAGCTGCAGGTAAACTCGGTAAGAAGACAGGAGAAGGAATCTTCTCATATAAGTAAAATAAATACCCCCTTTTTACAGAGGTAAGAAGGGGGCATAAATATTGGTATAAATACAAAAGGCGGGTTTGTATTTACTATATATATAAGGTGAAAGAAAACTAAGAAAGGATAATGCAAACAAAGACTTTCACTTTTATGTTTGCACTTGGATTTATTCAAGTAGGGTATTATTCATGGATTTTACTTTAGACAAGAAACATGAGATGGCGAGAACCCTCTTTAGGGAGTTTGCCGAAAAGGAAGTAAAACCTCTTGCAATAGAGGTAGATGAAACAGAAGTATTTCCAAGAGAGACTGTAACTAAGATGGCTAAGTACGGTTTCCTTGGTATTCCTGTTGCAAAGGAGTACGGCGGTCAGGGAGCCGATCCGTTGGCATATGTTATGTGTGTTGAAGAGATTGCAAAAGATTGCGCTACTACAGCCGTTATTATTTCAGCACATACATCTCTTTGCTGTGATCCTATTGCCACATACGGTACACCGGCTCAGAAAGAGAAATATCTTATTCCTCTTGCAAAGGGAGAGAAGCTTGGAGCATTCGGTCTTACAGAGCCTAACGCAGGTACCGATGCACAGGGTGTCGTTACAACTGCAGTTCTTGACGGTGACGAGTATGTACTCAACGGTTCAAAGATTTTCATTACCAACGGTAAGGAAGCTGATATCTATGTAATTATTGCATGTACAGATGTGAAGGTGGATGCTAAGGGTAGAAAGAAAAAAATCTTCTCAGCATTCCTTGTAGAAAAGGGAACACCGGGATTCTCATTCGGTACAAAGGAAAAGAAGATGGGTATCAGAGGTTCATCCACATATGAGCTTATTTTTAACGATTGCAGAATTCCGAAGGAAAATATGCTCGGACCTGAAGGCAAGGGATTTGGTATTGCAATGCATACTCTTGACGGCGGTCGTATAGGTATTGCCGCACAGGCACTCGGTATTGCAGAGGGCGCACTTGAGAGAACTATAAACTATGTAAAAGAGAGAAAGCAGTTCGGAAGAACTATCGGTGCATTCCAGAATACACAGTTTGAGCTTGCAAATATGGCAACCAAAGTAAAAGCGGCACAGATGCTTGTATACAGAGCTGCAATGGCTAAGGCTACACAGAAGACATATTCTGAAGAAGCCGCAATGGCTAAGCTTTTTGCTGCAGAGGTAGCTATGGAAGTAACTACCAAGGCTGTTCAGCTGCACGGCGGATACGGTTATACAAGAGAATATGAGATTGAAAGAATGATGCGTGATGCAAAGATTACAGAAGTTTACGAAGGTACAAGTGAAGTACAGAGAATGGTAATCGCCGGTGCATTGCTTAAATAAAGTTGCTATTACGAATGGAGGATGTCATGAAGATAGTTGTTTGTATTAAACAAGTGCCGGATACAAAGGGTGGCGTTGTTTTCAACCCTGACGGCACACTTAACAGAGGAGCTATGCTTACAATCATGAACCCTGATGATAAAGCGGGTCTTGAGGCGGCTCTTAGAATAAAGGATAAATATGGTGCGGAAGTTACAGTGGTTACTATGGGACTTCCAAAGGCTGATGAGGTGCTTAGAGAAGCTCTTGCAATGGGAGCCGACAATGCAATCCTTATCACGGACAGAGTACTTGGCGGTGCAGATACTTGGGCTACATCACAGACTATAGCCGGTGCACTCAGAAAGCTTGAATATGATATTATTATTACAGGTCGTCAGGCTATCGACGGTGATACCGCACAGGTCGGACCGCAGATTTCAGAGCACCTCGGCATACCTGTTATCAGCTATGCACAAAAGATTGAGGTTGAAGGTGACAGTGTAGTGGTAGAGCGTCAGTTTGATGACAGATATCATGTTTGAAAGCAAAGATGCCTGTACTTATAACAGCACTCTCAGAGCTGAATGAGCCTAGATATATGACTCCGGGCGGTATCTTTGATGCTTATGACAAGGAAGTAACAGTATTCTCAAGAGCGGACCTTGTAGGCGTGGACGACTCGAATATAGGTCTTAAGGGTTCACCTACACAGATCGCAAAAGCATCCGATAAGGTAAGAAAGGGTGCCGGAGAGCAGGTAAACTTAAGCGCATCAGAGTCTGTTGACTACATCTTAGGCAAATTAAAAGAAACACATATCATCTAAAAAGGAGTCGTTTATGAGACAAAATACAGAAGAATACAGGGGAGTGTTTACATTTGCCCAGCAGGTAGACGGCAAATTAAGCGGTATTTCCCTTGAGCTTATAGGAAAAGGTAAGGATTTGGCTGCCGACCTTAATACAGAGGTAACGGCGGTTCTTCTAGGATCTGATATAAAGGGATTGGCACAGGAGCTTGCCGAGTACGGTGCCGACAGAGTGATTGTGGTTGACGATCCTAAACTTAAAGAGTATCGTACAGAGCCTTATACACAGGCACTCGCAGCAGTTATAAATGAGTTTAAACCTGAGATATTCATTATCGGTGCTACAGCTATAGGTAGAGATTTGGGACCTAGGGTATCCGCAAGAGTCGGAACGGGTCTTACAGCAGACTGTACACAGCTTGAAATCGGTGATTATCCGCTTGTAGCTATTGCAGGAAGAGAGCAAAAGCACAATCAGCTTCTTATGACAAGACCTGCATTCGGCGGAAACACCATAGCAACTATTGCCTGCCCTGAGAACAGACCTCAGATGGCTACAGTTCGTCCGGGTGTTATGCAAAAGAAGGAAAGAGTTGCAGGAGCAAAGGCTGAGATTGTTGACTTTGATGCCAAGCTTGAAGAGAACAACAAGTATGTTGAGATCTTGGAAATCGTAAAGAACACAAAGACTACAGAAGATATCATGGCTGCAAAGATCTTGGTATCAGGCGGTAGAGGTGTCGGTTCAGCTGAGAACTTTAAGATACTTAAGGATCTTGCAGATGCACTTCACGGCACTGTAAGCTGTTCAAGAGCTGTAGTTGATGCAGGTTGGATGTCAAAGGACCTTCAGGTAGGACAGACAGGTAAGACAGTTCGTCCGCATCTATACTTTGCAGTAGGTATCTCAGGTGCTATACAGCATCTTGCAGGTATGGAAGAGAGTGACATTATCATCGCTATCAATAAGGATGAGAATGCACCTATTTTCAGCGTTGCCGACTACGGTATTGTAGGAGATTTGAATAAGATCGTTCCTGCACTTACAGAAAAGATTAAGGCTGAGCTTGCTAAGGAAAACTAATATATTATAAACAGTTTCGCTATAACCCTAAGGGTTATAGCGATTTTTCTAAAAAGGGGTGTGAAAAAACTCGATTGAGTTTTTTCGCATCCCCTTTTTGCAATTATTGTGTATAAATGACTGAAATCATACGCAAAAAAAGCGCACTCCCCCTACCCCATAGAAATTCTTTTTTTGAATCTATGCGGCAGTTCTGTTTCTCATCTTTTTTTTCTGATATTTATATAAATTATGGCCTATCGCCACGAGTAAAACTTCCAGTTTGACTGAATTAATACCTCTTCGGACAATTCGCTTGTACCAACGGTCGCTTTTCATAATTCCGAAAGTGCCTTCTGCTTGTATCGAACGGTTCATTCTTAATAACGCACCGTGGATACTTTCCAGGTTTTCGATTACTTCCCGGTGCATGGAAGTTAGTTCCTGATTGATCCGAATGGTTCGATTCTTATCTGTCTTCTTACATTTCTTTGCATATGGACATCCACTACAGTCTTCACATTCATACAGTTCTTCCTTGCGCCCGTACCGATTTCCCCTCACATTTTTTCTGCATAAAAAACGGAATGCTTTATCGTTAGGACATCTCATGACTCCTTGCTCATCAATTCTGAAGTTAACTGCACGAAATGGATCTTCATGATATTTCCGATCCTTAGTTTCCTTTTTAAACATTGGAAATTTCATATACTTTTCAATTCCGTTCTGTTCACAGAAAATATAATTGTTATATGAGCCATATCCGGCATCTGCCACAGGATATTTGGGATAGAATCCATAAGTTTGTTTGAAGTGCTCCATCAAAGGAACAAAGCAATCCATATCCGAACGATAATGGTTCACGTCAACAACTGCAATATATTCATCTGCTACACCAATCTGTACATTATATGCCGGCAGAAGCTGATCATTGCCCATGTAATCTGTTTTGATACGCATAAAGGTAGCTGATGTATCTGTTTTAGAGTAACTGTTTCTGTCAGGACCACAGATTTCAATTTTTTTTGTATGTATTCTTGAAGTTTATGACAGAAAGTAGTCAAGTGTTCATAATGACGCTGTTCTTTGGATTTTCGCTTTCCGCTTCCGTAAACAAATGTACTTGTATCCAGTTCCCATAAAAGTACTAGCTGCTCAACGATTTCATTCAGATAATCCGGTACATACTCTGTGTTTGTTGTGATCTGCACCCCGCTCCATACGATTTCTGCATTAATTTCCTCAATCTCCGCAGTGATTTTTTTCGTAAAAGCTTGTAACGGAACTTTTCCGTAGCCTTCTTCCATACCCGGGTATACTTGTTTGCGTTTGCTTCAAACTTGGAGCCGTCAATGTAGAGATGTTGCAGATCTACATGCTCCTCGTTAAAAGATAGCATGATTGATATCGTTAAAAAAATGTTTTTCAATCTTATCTTTAAGTATTTTTATTGATGAAATATCCAAAGGTTCTGTATGACGGAGTTCGGTGATCCATGAGATACATGAACCTGATATTAACTTTGTAGTTGTCTTCCAGTTTTCTCAGAGAGCAGTAACCGCTAGTCATAAATCCGAAAAGTACTGTTTTTTTAACATGTTGACCGGATTATATCTGCGTCGTCCGGTTGTGTACTCCGGAATATCCGTCAGATACTTGTTTAAATCGATCCCTCCCATCAATCTGTCAAATGTTAAAACAGGATCCAGCAGATCCAAACAATCTGAAAAAAACAGTGGTAAATATCCTTGTTTTGAATTACAATAAGTACTGTGTAAAGTTTTCATTGCAAGTTAATTTTACCACAAAAATAGGACCTTTCGCATGAACGAATGGTCCTATTTCTTTTAGGGACTTATTTCACAGCCCCTCTTTTTACATTCTCCTAATTTCCGCCTGTATCATATTTCCTACCAATGAGGCAAAATTATCAAGCGATTTTACTTTTACAAAACTTCTGCTAAAGATTTTTTGCACATTCGGCAGGTCGGCGTCATCGCCGGTAAAGGCACAGAGCACATAAATGTTTTCAAGCTTTGCCTTATGTACAAGCTCGGTCATATCCTCTATAGCGATATCACCGCTGTAATTTCTTGATTTGCCTTTGACCTCAAGCATATCATTCGGCTTGATATCCGTAAGCCATATCACAACTCTGTGAGAGGCGTTGTTTTTCTTCATCTGCTCCATTAAAGCGTTAAGTGCCAGACCGTCTCTGTTGGCACCGGTGGTAAAGAATCTGAATATCTCATTATTTTTTGAGGTTTCATTGTAATCTCTGTAAAGATTCATTACAGTGTATCCGTTCATAGATGAATATCCCCATACCCTGACGGGAACATGGCAGTTGTCAAGTGCCTTTGAAATAATATAGCCCTGTGTGGATACGGTATCCATACGATGAATCTGTGAAGCTGAGGCGTCCAGTAAAATATCGACACTTATATTGCCGCTGCCTTCCGCCACCTGCTTTTCAAAAATCTTATCATTGTTAAGATACACTGCCTTCCAGACAAGAGCGGGATTTAATTTACCTGTCTTTGAATAAACTGTAGTAGGCTCAAGCTGAGTCAGCAGAGCATTTTTGATACGATTTGTAAGCTCCAATATAGCGGCGTTATTGCTTCCTATATTGTTAAAGAAAAATTCTTTGTTTTTAGTATACTGCTTTTGCATTTCCTTTCGCATCTTTGCGGCAAATCCTGTTACCTTGTCTTCACTTTCACCTCTTGTAAAAAATATTCGGGTACCTTCGTGATTACCGGTACAGCACTCTCTTTGTATTTTCTCTGAAGTCTTATCATCATATATGGACTTTCCGAAATAGCTGCTGATATATTTTCTAAGTCCTTCTTCCGTGATTCTGTTAAATTTTTCAGAGTCTGTTTCAAATGCGGAGGCGTCAGTTCCTCCCTGATTTTCGACATAGCCGAGTACAAGCTTGGTGGCACCTGAGATTTCATTTGATACACCTGCTTTTTTGCCGAAGAAGAGTCTTGGAACGGGAATTTTGAACCTATGTTTTTGCCCCCTTGCACTGACACCGGGAAGATAGGTAAAATACTTTGCAAGGGTATTGGAGAGACTCTTTATAAAACCTTCAGTATCCACATCCGCACCGATTTCAACCTCACTTAAGAGCTTCCTGTCTACCAAATCCGGCAGCCCGCTGTCCTCACCCATAGAGGTTCTGTAATGTCCTTCAAGTATCCATCCCTCTCTGCTTTCAGCAATACTCGGCATAACTCTATAAGCTTTTGTTTGCAGTACTCTTTCCTAAGTAGTAGAAGACTTGGCCTTAAGTCTTTTTCCTTTTCAAAGGTGGAATTTTCAAGTGCAATCCAAAACAAAGCTTCATAGGTTCCCTGTCCTATAGTTTCATGGAAGGTATTGTAAAACTCCTTTAACCTTTTCCAGTCAAAATGTGCATAGCTGCTGCCAAGTATGGTATTCCAATAAAGATCGGCTTTTGCATTATTGTCATACATACGAAATCCGACGGAAACATCATAATTTCCTGCGGCATTCCAAATCATGTTTGCAGCCCTCTTTTTTTCAAACTCAGTTAAGATCATGAAAAGATACTCTCCCCCAAAAGGCTCTCAGGCAATCTGGCGCTTACAATATCAAGTACAAGCTGTCTTTCATACTCGTCAAAGCATTTATTGATAAGTCCCATTTCCAAGGCCTTTGTAACTCCAAGTCCATTTTTCATCATACCTATACAGGAGATAAGCCCTCTAAGATCAAGGCTTCTGGTAGAAATTTCACCGCCCTCACATTTTTTTCTTATTTCATCAAAGAGAGTGGCAAACTGTGAGATATATTCAGGCTTTAGAGTAGGATATTTATCCTTGATAAGCTTTTGTAAGTTCTCTGCAGATATAACAGGCATATGAAGTACCATAAATCTGGAAGCAAGTGCTTCGTTCATCTCTCTGGTGCCGGCATAGCCGTAGTTCATTGTACCTATAAATCTTGTTGCTTCATGAAGATTTATTCTGTCATATCCCGGCAAATCAATGGTTCTTCTAAAGTCAAGTACCGCATGAAGTACGGCAAGAGATTCATTCTTTGCCATATTTATTTCATCAAGCACTCCGAAACCTCCCTTTATGGCACAGTTTAGTATAGGACCTTTTCTAAGCTTGACTTCACCGTTTTCAAAGGTATCGGAGCCTATAAGAGATGAAGCGTCGGTATTTATATAAAGTGATATATCCCACTGAGGCCTTGCAAATGCCATGGCAAGATTTTGTGCCAATACGTTCTTTCCTGTAGCTTTAGGACCGTCAAGCAAGATATTTTCACCTGCTATTATAGCTGTAGCCGCTTCTTCCCAAATCTCTTTTCCGTAGTAAAGATATGAATCCTTCGGGATTCTTCTTTCATCCTCGGCTTCAAGCTTATAAAAGCTTCTGAACGACTTTATTTCTGAAATGATTTTTATCTGATATATTTTCCTGTTTTAAAAAAATTCTAAAAATTTCCATATTTCCTCTGTCTAATAAAAAAATAATAAAAACTCCCAAGACAGTATTATATTACAACTGTCTTGGGAGTAGCAATAATTTTATTTACTTTACAGGATCGGCAGGAGTGAAACCACCCTTTTTACCTCTCAGGATAGTAAGAACTGCGTATAAAGCGGCAATTACAGCACCGCCGATATAAGCAATATTCCAGCTTAAACCGAAGCCAAGCTTTGCATTCAAGATATAGCATGCACAAATAAATGTGTAGAAGACACCCGGTATAAGGGTCATCCATGCCCACTTTCCTCTCTTATTTATTATTAAATAAATAGTAGCGGCGGCAAGTGGGAAGAGTGCCATTGTCTGGTTAGACCATGCGAAATATCTCCAAAGAATATTGAATCCCTTAGGATCAATCTTTGCCCAAACAAGGATTGCACCTACTATAACGAAAATAGGAACGGCAAGACTTAGTCTTCTCGCATTGTTATCCTGCTTGATATGGAAAGTATCTGCAATAGTAAGTCTAAGTGCACGAAGTGCTGTATCTCCTGATGTTATAGGAAGTATAATAATACCGATAAGTGCTACGGCACCTCCGATAGGTCCGAGTGCATATCTACATACTACACCTACAACACTGGTAGGAGAAATAGCAACAAGCTCGCCTCCTTTTTGGATCATATACTGCCATACACCCTTGTCACTAAGCTGCATTGTGATACCGCCGTGCTCGGCTGTGAACTGGATAAGTGCCATTGTGCCGGCAGCCCATACCATAGCGATAAATCCTTCAACAACCATCATATTGTAGAAAGTCATACGACCTTCTTTTTCGCTCTTAATTGTACGAGCTACAAGAGCTGTCTGTGATGAATGGAATCCTGAAAGGATACCGCAGGCTACAGTAACGAAGAAAATCGGAATAAAATGTCCTGCTTAAAATATGCGGCATAGTCAAATGACTGTGTTGCCCAGCTTCCCCAAACATTTACAAGCGGATAATGGAAGATAACCATTGCACCGAATACACCAAGTGCAGAGAATACCAAAATCGCACCGAAGATAGGATATACACGTCCGATAATCTTATCAATCGGGAATACTGTTGCAACAAGGTAATAAGCAAAAATCGCAGCGTAAATGACCCATGTTGAAACTTCTGTAGGAGCACCGCTGAAACCGAAAACCTGAGTTGCGGCTATATCACCGGGTGTATAAATAAATACTGTACCTACAAGTAAAAGTAAGAGGCATACAAATACATCATAAATCCAGAATACGGTTTTACTTGTATATTTGCGAACCATCTCAGGCATCTGAGCGCCGCCGTCTCTTGTACAAATCATACCTGCAAAATAGTCGTGAACCGCACCGCCGATTACATTACCTATCGGTATTGTAAGAAGTGCTATAGGTCCGAAAAGAATACCCTTGGATAGGTCCGAGAATTGGTCCTGTTCCTGCGATATTAAGTAGGTTGATAAGTGCATTCTTCCATGTAGGCATAGGCACATAGTCTACGCCGTCCTGCTTAGAATAAGCCGGTGTTTCTCTGTCGTCAGGCTGGAAAACATGGTCACATAACTTGCCCATAAGAAGTCCGCCTACTATTAGAATCACAAGGCCGATCATAAATGTTACCATAGAAAATTCCTCTCTTTCTTTCTATGTTAAGTTTTTACACATTTAAAGTACTACATGTTAATAAAATTTTCAAGATTATTTTAATAAAAACAAGGAAAATACATTCTGAAAAATAGTAGTTTTGATGGCCTAACCGCAGTGTTTTTGTTACAATTTTAAGATGCGGAGAGGTTTGAGATAATATCTTTAAAAATATTGATTTATCCGGTATTTCAATCATTAAAAAAATTAATAAAAACTAAATGATTGGCATCTACTAACTATGCTATTATATGCATAACAACACTATTGTTTTTTATGAGGTACAATTTGAAAATCGGGGAAATTTAATAAACCTCTTGACAAAGGCTTGCTACAAAATTAAAATACTTTGAGTATCAAAGTATTTTGATATTTAGGATAGAACATCCTATAAAATTTATTACTTTGATGAAGTCTTACGAAAGGACTTGTGAAAAATGGGAATAGCACTTGCAGGAACAGGCTCAAAGTTGCCGTCTAAGATTTTGACAAACGACGATCTTAGTAAAATGGTGGATACAAGTGATGAATGGATCAGTCAAAGGACAGGAATCAAGCAAAGACATATAATAGGTGAGAATGAAAACCTTGTAAGTCTTGCGTTTGAGGCCGGAAAGGAAGCACTTAAATCTGCAAATATCGAAGGTAAGGATTTGGGTCTGATAGTAGTGGGAACATCCACTCAAGATAAGAGACTTCCGAACACCGCATGTGAGTTACAACCGCTTTTGGGTGCAAGTGATTGTGCCTGTATGGATGTAAGCTCGGCTTGCTCAGGATTTATATATGCTTTAAGTATTGCATATTCCATGATGTGTACTCTTGATATCGAGTATGCTCTTGTAGCCGGCGGCGATGTACTCTCAAGAGAGATGGACTGGAGCGACAGAACCACCTGTGTACTTTTCGGTGACGGTGTGGGCGCTGCGGTACTGAAAAAATCGGATATCGAAGAGGGATTTTTAAGCTTTGATATCGGTGCGGACGGAAGCAAGGGATTTGCACTGTATGACAACTCCTACGGCGATGACAGATATATAAGGATGGACGGACAGGAAGTCTTTAAATTCACCATCAGAACCGTGCCTCACAGCATAGAAAATGCTATAAAAAAGGCGGGAGTTAATAAGGATGATATAGATTTATTCCTTTTACATCAGGCAAACTTAAGAATACTTGAGGCGGTATCAAAAAAGCTTGATATTCCGCTTGAAAAGTTACCGCATAACCTTGAAAGAACCGGAAACACTTCGGCAGGAAGTATACCGCTGTTACTTGATGAGGTGATGAAAAAGGGCATGGCAAAAAAAGGTGATCTGATTTGCTTTGCGGATTCGGAGCAGGATTAACCTGGGGAACATGTGTATTAAGATTGTAGTCATACAGGCTGCAACTTACTATAAAATAAGCATATTGCTAAAGAATGGAGAAAATTATGTCAGAGAAAATGAAATCAATTATTGCAGAGCAGTTAAATATCGACGCTTCAGAGATTACTTTGGAGTCAAGCTTCAAGGACGATTTAAATGCAGACTCACTTGACCTTTTTGAGATGGTAATGGCACTTGAGGACAACTACGGTGTTGAGATACCTTCAGAGGATTTAGAGAAGCTTTTGACTGTAGGAGATGTGGTAAATTACCTTAAGGACAAGGGCGTAGACAATTTATAAAAATAACGAAACGCCTGCGGGCGTTTTCTTAAAAAGGGCAGAGGAAAGTAATGCAAACAGATATAACAAAGCTATTAGGTATAGAATATCCGATAATTCAAGGCGGTATGGCATGGGTTGCCGAACACCACCTTGCAGCAGCAGTAAGTGAAGCGGGCGGCTTAGGTCTTATAGGAGGTGCCAATGCACCTGCAGAAGTTATAAGAAACGAGATAAGAGAGGCAAGGAAGCTTACAAGTAAGCCTTTCGGCGTAAATGTAATGCTTATGTCACCACATGCTGAAGATATCGCTAAAGTAGTAGTGGAAGAAGGTATAAAAGTAGTTACTACCGGTGCCGGTTCTCCTGAAAAGTATATGAAGATGTGGAAAGAAGCCGGAATAGTGGTAATTCCTGTTGTAGCAAGTGTGGCACTTGCAAGAAGAATGGAAAGAACAGGAGCCGATGCCGTGGTTGCCGAGGGTACGGAGAGCGGCGGACATATCGGTGAAGCTACAACTATGACTCTTGTACCTCAGGTGGTTGATGCGGTAAATATCCCTGTTATTGCGGCAGGAGGTATTGCAGACGGCAGAGGACTTGCGGCATCATTTATGCTTGGAGCCAAGGCGGTGCAGATGGGTACAAGATTTGTGGTAGCCGACGAGTCTATAGTAAGTGAGGCTTACAAGGACAGAATAATAGCCGCAAAGGATATAGATTCGGCAGTAACGGGCAGAAGCCACGGACATCCTGTAAGAAGTCTTAGAAATGCCATGACCAGAGAGTATTCAAACTTGAGTCCGAGGGCAAGAGCTTTGAAGAGCTTGAGTATTTGACACTGGGTACACTAAGAAAAGCCGTTATGGAAGGCGATATAGTACACGGAACAGTTATGGCTGGTCAGATAGCAGGTCTTGTAAGCAAGAAGCAAAGCGCAAAAGAAATCATTGAAGAGATAATGAGTGAGGCAACTAATCTTTTAAAGAATGCAGGGAGCTTAGTATAAATTATGAAGATAGCATTTTTATTCCCGGGACAGGGAGCTCAAAAACAAAATATGGGCAAAAGTTTTTATGAAAATGATGCGGATTCAAGAGCAGTTTTTGATAGTGTAAAGACTGTAACGGGAATAGATGCATGTGATCTGATTTTCAAAGAAAATGATGAATTAAACAATACAAGATACACACAGATAGCTATGGTGGCTACAGGTATAGCCATGTTGAAGGCTGTCGAAAAAACAGGGCTTAAAGCCGATATATGTGCAGGACTTAGCCTTGGAGAATATGAGGCACTTTACCTTAGCGGTGCGATAAGTGCAAAGGATGCAATTGCTACAGTGGACAAAAGAGGACAGTATATGTCCGAGATAAAGGGCGGTGCCATGAGTGCCGTATTGTCTTTGGACAATGATACCATCAAGTCCGTAGTGGACGATATAGACGGATGCTGGGTGGCAAATTATAACTGCCCGGGACAGACCGTAATATCAGGTACTAAGGAAGCGGTGGCACTTGCAGGTGAAAAGTTGAAAGAAGCCGGAGCAAAGAGAGTATTGCCTCTTAAGGTAAGCGGAGCTTTTCACTCGGGACTTATGAGGGAAGCCGGAGAAAAACTTGCAAAGGTACTTGATGAAATCACAATAAACGATATACAGATACCTTATGTGGCAAATGTGAATGCACAGATTGTTACGGATAAGAACTATATAAAGAAAAATCTTATAGAGCAGGTGTCGGGAAGCGTACATCTTGAGCAGAGTATACGAAAGATGATTGAATGGGGTGTGGATACCTTTGTAGAAGTCGGCCCGGGAAAGACTATGGCAGGCTTTGTAAAGAAAATCGATCCACAGGTGAAAATTTACAATATAGAAGAGTATGCGGATGTAGCAAATGTTTGCAGTCAGATTTTGGAGGCAAGATGAAAAGGTTGGAAGGAAAAGTAGCTTTGGTTACAGGTGCAGGCAGAGGTATCGGAGCGGCTATAGCAAAAAAATTGGCAGCTGACGGAGCGCTTGTATATGTAAATTACGCTTCATCAAGTGAGGCGGCAAAAAAAGTTGCAAAAGAGATAGAAGATAAAGGCGGTAAGGCAAAGATTTGCCAATGTGATATATCGGATTATGACAGTACAAAACAGATGATTGAAAACATCATCGCAGAAGAAGAAAAGATTGATATATTGGTAAACAACGCCGGAATCACAAAAGACAATTTGATGATGAGAATGAAACCTGAGGATTTCGATGTGGTAATAGCTACCAACTTAAAAGGTACATTTAACACTATGCAAGTTGTTTCAAAATATATGATTAAGAAAAGAGCCGGAAGAATAATAAATATTTCTTCCGTTAGCGGTGTGATAGGCAATGCGGGACAGATAAACTATGCCGCATCAAAGGCGGGAGTCATCGGTATGACAAAGACTGCCGCAAGAGAGATGGCAAGCAGAAATATCACCGTAAATGCAATAGCACCGGGATATATAAAGACGGATATGACAGAGGCGATGACTGATGACGCCAAGTCAAAGATAAATGCAATCATCCCTTTGGGATATCAGGGTGAGGCAGAGGATATAGCAAATATGGCGGCATATTTGGCAGGAGAAGAAGGCAGATATATTACAGGTCAGGTCATCAAAATAGATGGCGGAATGAGCATGTAAATGAGGTGACTATGAGAAGAAGAGTTGTTATTACAGGTATGGGAGCCATCACTCCTATAGGTCTAAATGTAGCTGATTTTTGGGAGAATATCAAAAAGGGCGTACACGGTATCGGACCGATAACATATTTTGATACTACGGACTATAAGGCAAAGCTTGCAGCCCAGGTTAAGGGCTTTGATGCAAAGCAGTATATGGATCCGAAGTCTGCAAGAAGAATGGAGCAGTTTTCACAGTTTGCGGTAGCGGCTACCAAGGAAGCCATTGAAGACGCCAAGCTTGATATGGAAAATGAAGACCCGTATATGGTGGGAGTTGCCGTAGGATCGGGAATCGGATCACTTCAGTCGATGGAAAGAGAGTACACAAAGCTCCTTGAAAAGGGACCGGGCAGAGTCGCTCCGCTTTTGGTACCTATGATGATTTCAAATATGGCGGCAGGAAATGTAGCCATTGCTTACGGTATTAAGGGAAAGAATATAAATGTTGTTACTGCATGCGCTACAGGAACCAACTGTATCGGTGAGGCTTTCAGATCTATCCTTTACGGTGAGGTCGATGTAATGCTTGCAGGAGGTACGGAGAGTTCCATAACACCTATAGGTGTAGCCGGATTTACTTCTCTTACTGCACTTAATACTACAGACGATCCTGACAGAGCGTCTATACCTTTTGATAAGGACAGAAACGGATTTATTATGGGAGAGGGTGCAGGTGTTTTAGTTTTGGAAGAACTTGAGCATGCAAAGAAAAGAGGAGCACATATCTATGCCGAGATGGCGGGATACGGTGCAACCTGTGACGCTTTCCATATCACATCACCTGCAGAGGACGGCTCGGGAGCGGCAAAGGCCATGGAGCTTGCAATAAAGGATGCAGGCATATCTCCTGACGATATCGACTATGTAAATGCACACGGTACAGGAACACATCACAACGACTTGTTTGAGACAAAGGCTATAAAGAGTGCTTTAGGTGAGAATGCAAATAAAGTCGGAATAAGTTCAACTAAGTCAATGGTAGGTCACTTACTCGGTGCCGCCGGAGGTGTTGAGGCCATTGTATGTGTGAAGTCTATTGAAGACGGATTCATGCATAAGAATGTAGGGCTTATAAATAAAGATCCGGAGTGTGATCTTGATTTCTTGACAGAGCCGAGAGAATGTGAAGTAAATGCAACTATAAGCAATTCACTCGGTTTTGGCGGTCACAATGCAAGTATAGTTATTAAAAAATTCGTGGAGTAGACTTATGCAAATAGAAGAGATTATAAAACTGATAGAGACTGTAAGTAAGAGCGATGTCGATACATTAAACTATGCTACCGATGCGGAGAAAATTGTTATAAAGAAGAATAAGACAAAGCTTGTGGCGGGAGAAGTTCAGGCCGTACCTGTAGCACAGAGCGTAAGCTTTGAGGCTTCAAATACAGAGGAAGAATTAGCCGCTAAGGGACATACAATTACTTCACCGCTTGTAGGTACTTTCTACAGTTCACCTTCACCTGACGCTCCAAGCTTTGTGAATGTGGGTGACAGAGTGAAAAAAGGTCAGGTAATAGGTATCATTGAAGCTATGAAGCTTATGAACGAGCTTGAGAGCGACTTTGACGGTGTTATAAAGGAAATTCTTGTAAAGGATGAGACTGTAGTTGAGTTCGGACAGCCTCTGTTTATATTGGAGTAGAGAATATGTTGGGAATTAAGGAAATTCAGGAGATTATACCTCACAGGCATCCTTTCTTGCTTATTGACTGTATCGAGGAGCTTGAACCCGGCAAAAAAAGTGTCGGATATAAATGTATAACATATAATGAGCCTCAGTTTTTGGGGCATTTCCCGAGGAGCCGGTAATGCCCGGAGTACTGATGATAGAGGCGCTTGCACAGACAGGAGCGGTGGCGATACTTTCAGTACCTGAAAATAAGGGCAAGACAGCTTATTTCGGAGCTATAAACTCTGCAAAATTCAAGAGAAAGGTAGTTCCGGGAGATAAGTTAAAGCTTTCATGTGAAATAATAAGATCAAAAGGCAGAATTGGAATAGGAAAAGCTGTAGCAAGCGTAGACGGCGAGATTGCGGTAGAGGCTGAGCTTACATTCATTATTGGAGAATAAATGTTTAGAAAAGTATTGATAGCAAATAGAGGAGAGATTGCAGTCAGAATTATCAGAGCACTTAGAGAGATGGGTATCATCAGTGTGGCAGTATATTCTGAGGCGGATAGAGACAGCTTGCATACAATGCTGGCAGATGAGGCTATTTGTATAGGGCCTGCACCGGCATCTAAGAGCTATCTGGATATGGACAGAATACTCAGTGCGGCTGTAGCAACAGGTGCGGAGGCTATTCATCCGGGATTCGGTTTTTTATCGGAGAATGAAAAGTTTGCAAGACTTTGTACAGAAGTCGGTATAAAGTTTATCGGACCGAAGTCAGAGACTATTGCAAAGCTTGGAGATAAGGCCGAGGCCAGAGCCACCATGCAAAAAGCCCGTATTCCTGTAATACCGGGAACAGACGGAAGCGTAAAAAAATGTGGATGAAGCTCTGAAACTTGCAAAAAAAAGTAGGTTTTCCGGTAATGATAAAGGCGGCTCTTGGCGGTGGCGGCAAGGGAATGAGAGTTTCAAAGAGTGAAGCGGATTTTGCCGAGAACTTTATGACTGCAAAGGCTGAGGCGCTTAAGGGATTTTTCTGACGACTCCATGTATATTGAAAAATATATTGAAAGACCGAGACATATAGAGTTTCAGATAATGGCTGACAGCTTTGGAAATGTAGTTCACCTCGGAGAAAGAGACTGCTCCATCCAAAGAAGACATCAAAAGGTACTTGAGGAAGCTCCGTCAGAGTTTCTTGACGATAAGTTAAGAGAGAAGATGGGAAAAAGCTGCAGTAAGTGCCGCAAAAAGCTGCCGGCTATGAAAAATGCCGGAACCATTGAGTTTTTTTGGTGGATAAGCACAGAAACTTTTTACTTTATGGAGATGAATACCAGAATACAGGTAGAGCATCCTGTAACGGAGTGGATTACAGGTATGGACCTTATCAAGGAACAGATCAGAGTGGCGGCAGGTGAAAAGCTCTCAGTTTCACAAAAAGGATGTAAAAATAGACGGTCATGCTATTGAGTGCAGAATAAATGCAGAAAAATCCCGAGAAGAACTTTGCACCTTCTCCGGGAAGAATTACAAGTATGCATTTGCCGGGCGGTAACGGAGTGAGAGTGGATACACATATATATGAGGACTATATGATATCTCCGTTCTACGACTCAATGCTTTTAAAGCTGATAGTGCACGGCAAATCAAGAGAAGAAGCTATTGCGAAGATGAGATCGGCACTTGGTGAGATTGTTATAGAGGGTGTGGATACAAATATCGACTTTAACTATGAGATAATAAACAACCACGATTTTTATAAAGGGTGATATAGATACTTCATTTATAGAAAAAAACAGTTTAAGATGCAGTAATGAAAGTTTTGAGGTGTTGTCATGTTTAGAAATGTGTTCAAAAAAAGACATATGCAAAGATAGAACCCGGAAATGAGAAACTGGATATTCCTGAGGGACTTTGGAGAAAGTGTAAGATCTGTAAGGAACCTATTTTTTTGCGGAGGATGTTAAGGCAAATTATTATACTTGTCCGAAATGCGGCGGGTATTTCAGAGTTCATGCATACAGAAGAATAGAAATGCTTGTGGATGACGCAAGCTTCATTGAGTGGAACAAGACAATGCCTGTATCGAACCCTTTAGATTTTCCGAACTATGAGCTTAAGCTTGAAGAAGAAAGAGTAAAGACAAAGCTTAACGAGGCGGTAGTAACAGGTGAAGCGACTATCGGCAATGTAAGAACAGCCATAGCCGTATGTGATGCAAGATTTATGATGTCGTCTATGGGACATGTGGTGGGTGAGAAGATAACAGCCGCCATAGAAAAGGCCACACAGGAAAAAATTCCTATCATAATCTACTCATGTTCAGGCGGTGCCAGAATGCAGGAAGGTATGATTTCACTGATGCAGATGGCAAAGACTTCAGCCGCACTCAAAAAGCACCATGAAGCAGGACAGCTTTTTATAAGCTTCCTTACAGACCCTACAATGGGCGGAGTAAGTGCCTCGTTTGCAATGCTTGGAGATATAATACTTGCGGAGCCTAAGGCGCTTATAGGTTTTGCGGGACCCAGAGTAATAGCACAGACTATCGGTACAAAGTTGCCTGAAGGATTCCAGAGCGCCGAGTTTTTGCTTGAACACGGCTTTATAGATGCTATAGTGGAAAGAGCCGACCAAAGAGGTGTGTTAAAGAAGCTTTTAAGAGCACATACCTGCGGATTCAAAAAGGTGAAAAAGATGGAAGAGGTGGGCGACAATACAAAGATAGTTGACCACAAACAGCCTAAGGTTAAGCAGCCTAAGAGCGCATGGGACAGTGTAGTGCTTTCAAGAAGAGCGGACAGACCTACTGCAAAGGATTATATTGATAAATTGTTCGGATTCTTTATGGAGCTTCACGGTGACAGACTTTCAGGTGATGACGGTGCAATCATAGGCGGAATAGCAAACTATAACGGCAAGCCTGTAATGGTGGTGGCACAGCAAAAGGGAAAGAATCTGAAAGAAAACAAGATACGAAACTTCGGTATGCCAAACCCTAGTGGATATCGTAAGGCTCTCAGACTTATGAAACATGCAAATGACTTTGGTATGCCTATTATATGTTTTGTAGATACTCCGGGAGCGTTTTGCGGTATTGAAGCCGAGGAAAAAGGTCAGGCCGAGGCGATAGCAAGGGCGTTGTTTGAGATGAGCGATATGAGAGTGCCTATTCTTTCTGTAGTAATAGGTGAGGGCGGTTCAGGCGGAGCCTTGGCACTTGCAGTGGCAAATGAAGTCTGGATGCTTGAGCATTCCATATATTCAATACTTTCACCTGAGGGCTTTGCATCTATACTTTATAAGGATGCAAAGAAGAATAAAGAGGCTGCAGAGGTGATGAAAATCACTGCAAAAGAGTTAAAAGAACTTGGAGTCGTAGATAGAGTCATAAAAGAAAATATTCCTTTGACAATAGATACAATAGATGATGTTGTAGACGAGCTGTCTTCAAATATGGATGATTTCTTTGAGAAAAATGCAGCCAAGTCAGGCGAAGAAATTGCCAAAGACAGGTACAACAGATTTAGAAAATTTTAATAGCTGAAAGGTAAATATGGAAGTGTTAAAAATAGGTGACAGAAGTTTACTCTATCCTATTATACAAGGCGGAATGGGTGTCGGTATAAGCCTTTCCTCCTTGGCGGCACATGTGGCCGGAAACGGCGGGATGGGGATTATCTCTACGGCACAGATAGGCTTTAGAGATGATGACTTTTATAAAAATCCTATACCTGCAAATCTTCGTGCTATAAAGACCGAGCTTTATAAGGCGAGAGCTTTGGCGGCACAGGTGTTTGAAAAATTCAAGGATTCAAACAAGGCGGCGAAGTTTTTAGATAAATTAAAAGATTATGTGCCTTTTATAGGCTTTAATATAATGGTGGCAACCAATAAATATGCTGACTATGTAATAGAGGCTGTAAAAGCCGGTGCGGATATTATTATATCAGGTGCAGGATTGCCGATAGATTTGCCTGAACTGGTTCAAAAGGGACAACAGATAAGCGGAAATGAGAAAAAAACCTGTATCGCACCTATAGTTTCAAGCAGAAAAAGTGCCAAAGTCATATTAAAGATGTGGGACAGAAAGTATAAGACCACTGCAGATGCCGTAGTTATAGAAGGACCGCTTGCAGGCGGACACTTAGGTTTTTCATATGAAGAGCTTCATGAACTGGGTGCGGACACTATGACAAGCAAAAACTACAAAAGAGATAAGTATGATGCCGAAATAAAAGAAATTATAGAGGAAGTAAGAATCTATGAAGAAAAATTCGGCAAAAAGATTCCTGTATTTGTAGCAGGCGGCATATATACAAAAGAGGATATGGCACATGCCATGAGTCTGGGTGCGGACGGTGTACAGATGGGTACAAGGTTTGTCACCACATATGAATGTGACGCGCCTGATGATTATAAGCAGACATATATAGACGCTAAAGAAGAGGATATAGTTATCACAAAATCTCCTGTAGGTATGCCGGGAAGAGCAATCAGAAACGACTTTATGGACAGATTAAAGAGCGGACCTGTTCCGATAAGGCGTTGTTGTAACTGTCTTTCCACTTCGGTATGTGACAGAAAGACCATACCTTACTGTATCACCGAGGCACTTTGTTGTGCCGCAAACTCCGACGAGAGCCATGCACTATTGTTTTGCGGAGCCAATGCGTATAGAGCAAACAAGATTGAGTATGTAGCGGACATCATGAATGAACTTACAGAAAATATATAGATAATATAATAAATTTTCAGACCGAGCCGTAAGAGCTCGGCCTTTTATATTACGATTTTCTTAATATTATTCATTCATACTTTTACTTAATTACTCCGATTTAGTATAAAGTCATAGCTATGTAAGATTTACTTAATAATTGTGTTCGACATATGTGATATAATATTAACACATGAGGCATAATCATACAGAAGCTCATTATAAGTATGTTTGAATATTGTTCAATAGTATTCTCAATAAAATAAAGTAGGAAGGAAATATGAGATTAAAAAAAATAATTTCAACGGGATTGGCGATAGTCTTATCTGTAACTGTAATATCTTTTGTACCTGAATCTATGGCGGTATATGCGGCGACGCCGCCAAATATAGGCGCACAGGGAGCAGCGGTATACAATGCCAACACAGGCGAATTTTTATATGAGAAAAACGGCGATACTCAGTTTGCGCCGGCATCCATTACAAAGATAATGACAGGTTTACTTACAGTGGAACAGGCAAATCTTGACGACACGGTATACTTTAAAAGTTCGGCTGTCGCAAATCTTGAGAGCGGTGCAACGACTTTGCCTGTCAGAGTCGGAGACAGTATGAGTGTAAGAGATGCACTTTACGCAATGATGTTGGCATCCGCCAATGAAGTATCAAACGGCCTGGCGGAGCATATAGGTGGGTCTGTTGCAGGCTTTTCAAATATGATGAATAACAGAGCAAGAGAGCTTGGAGCGACTCACACCAATTTTGTAAATCCGAACGGACTTAACAACCAAAACCACAAAACGACAGCCAAGGATATGGCGCTTATTGCGGCTGAGGCATTTAAAAATCCGACATTCAGGGCTGCGGCAGGTGCGGGAAGTTATACTTTCACAGCTACAAATTCAAAGTCTGCGCCTTCTTCTGTAAAGATGCACCACAAGATGGTTACGGGAGAGATAAGTTGTGACGGAGTAATAGGCGGTAAGACCGGATATACAAAGAGTGCCGGGAATACTCTTGTAACGGCTGTCGAAAGAAACGGTATCAGACTGGTAGTGGTAGTACTTAAATGCAGAGGCACTCACTATGACGATACGAAGAAATTGATTGACTACGGCTTTTCTATAGCAAATAACGGCGGAATAAACATTGCTTCAAAGGACACAGGCAGGGCTGTTGCAAAAAGTCAGGCAGTTGCGGCAAAGCAGGCGCAGAATATTACAATGGCGGACAGTGCAAAGGTTGAGCTTGCACCGAAGCAAATCAGAACATCTGTGATGAAGTCTGAAAACTACGGTCCGGGAATGGCACCTGATGTCGGTTGGAAGGAAAACAACGGCAACTGGTTTTATATAAAGTCTGACAATACAAGTGCCAGAGCCGAGGTGCTTAATATCAACGGTAAAAAGTACTGGTTTGACGCAGACGGAAGTATGGCAAGAGGCTGGAGACAGGATACAAGCGGTTCATGGTACTATATGGAAGATTCAGGTGCTATGAACTCTTCATCTTGGCTTAAGTATAATGGACTATGGTATTATTTGGGAAGTGATGGTAAAATGTTGACAAATACCACCACACCGGACGGATATGCATTAAACAGCGATGGAGTCTGGGTAAGCTAGGAGTTTGATGAAAAATATATTTTCTAAAATTATAGGATTGGGAGCAGTGGGGTGTAGTGCCTTGCTGCTCCGTTCTTTTTATGAGAAAAAAAGTTTAAGGTAGTACATTACAATATACCTACCGACAAGATAAAAGGCGGCAAAAAAATAGTCTTTTTGACAGATTTACATAATAACAGCTTCGGCAAAAACAATATAAAGCTTATTGAGGCGATAGATAAAATATCTCCTGATATCGTGCTGATAGGCGGAGATATGATTACGGTAAAAAGTAAGCTTGGAATAGAGAATGTCCTGCCGCTTTTAAAGAGACTTTCAGATAAATATACCTGTATATATGCAAACGGCAACCATGAGCAGAGGTTGTCTGAGAACAAGTTCGGGCTTGGCTATAACAGATATAAGCAGATATTGGAAGATATGGGGATAGTATATCTGTCTGATGACAGTGTGGACATAGGTGAGAATATCTGTATTCACGGGCTTGACCTTGAAAAAAAGTATTATTTGCGCAGGTTTAAAAAGCCGCTTGATATAGGTTATATAAAAGAGAGACTGCATATTGACAGGTCACATTACAACATACTTATGGCACATTCACCTCTTTTTATAAAAGACTATGAAAAAAGCGGTGTAGATTTGACATTGTGCGGACATTTTCACGGAGGAACGATAAGACTGCCTGCGGGAATAGGAGTAATGACTCCGCAATTTCATTTTTTTAACAGATTGGTAGTGGGAATGAAAAGACTTGGAAATATGACAGAGATAATAGGTGCAGGGCTTGGTACACACAGTATAAATATCAGGCTCAATGACATGTCCGAGCTTGTGGTAATCAATCTTAAAGGTCGCAAAAGAGCTTGAAATTTGATACAATAATAAGGTTGAGTGAGTTGATGAGAGGTGAGTATGGAGATTTCATACAAATTGGAGAGATTTGAAGGTCCGCTGGATCTTTTGCTGTATCTTATAGAGAGAGACAGGGTGGACATATACGATATTCCGATAGTGAGTATAACCGAGCAGTATCTGAATTATATGAATCATTTGGAGACGGACGACCTTGACCTTATGAGTGAATTTATAGTGATGGCTACAACACTTTTGGATATAAAGGCGAGGATGCTTTTGCCTCTTGAAGAGGATGAAGAGACCAATGAAGTCATTGACCCGAGAGCCGAGCTGGTGGAGAGATTGCTTGAGTATAAGAAGTACAAGCTTATGGCAAATGAACTTGCAGGTAAGTACTTTGATGCCGAGAAGATACTTTATAAGAGTCCGACCATTCCTGATGAGGTGGAACAGTACAAAGAGCCTGTAGACCTTGACGAGCTTTTTGGAGATTTGAATCTGCATAAGTTAAGACAGGTCTTTGACCGCGTGATGAAGCAAAAGGACAACCGAATAGATAAGGTAAGAAGCAATTTCGGCACTATAAAAAAGGAGCCTGTATCGCTTGAGGCAAAGATAAGGGATGTAATGGAGTATGCCAGAAAACATAGGAAGTTTACCTTCAGAGCATTGCTTGAAGATCAGCCTACAAAGCTTGAGGTCGTTGTCACATTTAAGTGTACTTGAGCTGATGAAAATAGGTAAGATTGCACTGTCACAGGAAGAGGTTTTCGGTGAAATGCAGATAGAGACTTTGGAAGAAGAGGGAAAGGAGGAAACGCTAGACCTTAGCGATATACTTGATGGCTAAATTAACCAAGACGGAGGCGGCAATAGAGGCGATACTCTTTGCACTCGGAGCTTCTGTAGAAATCAGACAGCTTTGTGCGGCACTTGAGATGAAGGAAAGTGAAGTTATTCAAAATCTTGAGTCGTTAAAAGATAAATATAATAAGGACAACAGAGGAATACAGATAATAGATTTGGGAGACTGTGTGCAGATGTGTACTAGGTCTGAATACTATGACAAGCTTATCAAAGTTTGTAAGACGCCAAAAAAGCAGGTACTGACTGATGCCATACTTGAGACATTGTCAATCATTGCATACAAGCAACCTATAACCAAGTCTGAGATAGAGCATATAAGAGGAGTTTCATCGGACCATGTGGTGAACAGGCTTGTGGAGTTCGGTCTGGTGTATGAGGCCGGTAAGCTGGATGCTCCGGGAAGACCGGCACAGTTTGCGACCACGGAGGAGTTCCTCAGAAGATTCGGTATAGAGTCAAAAGAGTCTCTGCCGCGACTTGATTCCGACCTTGAGGCGGAAATTGTACATGAGGTGGAAGAAGAGACCGGATGGAAGTTCGGCTTTGAGAGTGAAGCAAATGTAAATAAGTGAGGATAAACAGTTGAAGATAAAGATAAAATACTTTAGTGATGAAATAGAAAAACTCAAATTCATTGACGGCAAAGTGATTGGATAGATTTAAGAGCCGCCGAAAGGGTGGAACTTAAAAGCGGAGAATATAAGCTGATAAAACTTGGCGTGGGAATGGAATTGCCCAAGGGCTATGAGGCGTTGGTGGTACCGAGAAGCTCCACATTCAAAAACTTCGGCGTACTGCAGACAAACTCTATGGGGGTGGTTGACGAGTCTTACTGCGGAGACAATGACGAGTGGAAGTTTCCGGCGCTGGCGATGAGAGATACTGTTATAGAAGTAAATGACAGGATATGTCAGTTCAGGATAATAAAACATCAGGATGCATTTACATTTGAAGAAGTAAAAGAATTGAATGAGGTTGACAGAGGTGGCTTTGGCAGTACAGGGAAGAATTAGAAGATTGTTTGCGGTAGGTATACTTGCCGCCATTATGCTTGGCGGATGTTCAGGCAAGGAGAGGAAAAAACTTTGAAGCCGGAAAGGCACTTTTAAATGAGGGAAAGTATGCCGAGGCGGTGGAAGCGTTTGACAAGGCGATAGAAGCACGTGGCAGCAACAGTATAAGAGGCCTTGAAATAGATATACTCAGATACAGAGCGGAGGCGGAGTACAGGGCAGGAGATTATAAGGCGGCGGAGCACAGCTACAGGCTGCTTACATCTGCAGATGAGAACAGAAGCGAATATATGGATATGCTCGCTATAATATATACCAAGCTCAGTAATACGGATATGGATATAAATATTGACGATGCCATAGAGATGTATGAAAGGGCAGCAAAGCAGGACGATAAAAGTGAGCTTCATATCAATGCAGGTATTACTATAGTAGAGTACTACGAAGATATGTATGACAAAAAGATGTATGCTGCATACCTTGACAGTGCAGAGGAGTTTTTTTGGAGAAACTTTTTAAAAGAGACCGTCAGGAAGAATGCGAAGGTATTGGCGGTATATGCAAAGCATATGTCAAAGCGAGAGGACTATGACAAGGCACTTGAAGCCGTGGATGAGGGCATAGCATTGCTTGGAAAGAAAAAGCTTAATAAAAATGACGATGAGACCTTGAAATCTTTGATGTTTTCAAGGGGTTCATGCTATGAATATAAGAGTGATTACAACAATGCGCTTGAAGCGTTCAATGCATATATTGAAAAATACGGTGAGGATGAGAGCGTTTCACATGAGGTGGCATTCTTAAAGGCAAGAATAAGATAGGTAATATATGAGTACATTTGAGACAAAGGAAATAGTGGAGAAAGTTATACTTCTCGGAGTGGATGTAGGAGACGATACAAAAGATTCCATGAAAGAGCTTGCAGAGCTTGTGGACACGGCAGGAGCAATAGTGCTTGATAGTATTGTTCAGTCAAGGGAGAGGATACATCCCGGCACATATCTTGGCAAGGGAAAGATAGAAGAGGTAAGAGAAAGGATAGAGCGGCTTGATGCCACAGGTGTGGTATGTGACGACGAGCTTACACCTGCACAGCTTAGAAATCTTGAAGATTTGCTGGATACCAAGGTAATGGACAGGACCATGGTTATCTTGGATATATTTGCAAAAAGAGCCACGACAAGTGAAGGAAAGATTCAAGTGGAGCTGGCTCAGCTGAAATTTTCTGCAGCAAGACTGATAGGACTTAGAAGCAGTCTTTCAAGACTGGGTGGCGGAATAGGTACCAGAGGTCCCGGAGAGGAAAAAACTTGAGATGGACAGAAGACTTATTCATGAGAGGATTTCACAGCTTAAGTCGGAGCTTAAAAAGGTGGAAAGCCACAGAGAGCTGATAAGAAAATCAAGGGATGAAAACCTCGCCTTTAATGTGGCTATAGTCGGATATACAAATGCGGGTAAGTCGACACTTTTAAACAAGCTGACAGATGCAAATATTTTGGCGGAGGACAAGCTCTTTGCAACACTTGACCCGACTACAAGAAAGTTAAAGCTTGGAAGCGGTCAGGAAATACTTGTAACGGATACTGTAGGCTTTATAAGAAAGCTTCCTCACCATCTTATAGAGGCGTTTAAATCAACACTTGAGGAAGCCAAGTATGCCAATCTTTTGGTACATATGGTGGATGCGTCAAATGAGGAGGCAAGCTCGCAGATGCTTGTGGTTTATGACACACTAAGAAGCCTTGATGTGGTGGATAAGGATATAATTACAGTCTTTAACAAGACAGACCTGATAAAGGAAGGAACGGAATTTCCGAGAGATTTCCATGCGGATAAGATTATTAAGATGTCTGCAAAGACGGGAGAGGGCATTGAAGACTTAAAAAAGACTATTGAAAATATATTGCAAAATCAAAGAGTATATCTGGAACATATTTTTCTTATAAAGATGCAGGTAAGATTGCACTTATCAGAAAGTTTGGAGAGATTAAATGTGAGGAGTACACAGACGGCGGTATCTCGATAAAGGCATATATTCCTGCGGAGATTTTCGGTAAAGTGATGGGGTAGCATAAAATTTGCTTGAAAAAGTTTTATAAGTAGTATATATTAGTTATACCTAACTTAGCGAGACCTAACTATACTATATTACTTGGGGGGATTATGTTATTAGCGCTTTTGATTGCAGGTAAGCTTTTGATGAAACCGGGCGGCGACAGACCCAATAAGGAAGAAAAGATTACAGGCAAGCAGCATTTTTGGAGAGATAAAAAAGTAAGGAACGGATACAGACTGCAACAAAATCTTCTGGATGACCATGCAAGGATTTTGGACAAGAACAATATAAGAAAAGCCGTTGGAAGTATGAGTGCCATGGAAGATAAGTTTGAGAGACTGGCTTCAGACAGCTTTCTAAAGCCCGGAGATGTGATAGGAGTATCCAGAAAGTGGTACGACCACTACGGTGTATATATAGGTGAAGGAAGGGTCATTCACTATGCGGATAAGACTAAGGATTTCGGAAAGAATGTAAGCATCTATGAAACAGACCTTGAAGGTTTTACACAAGGGTGCAATGATTATTTTGTACTGCATTTTCCAAAGGCGGGCGGCCCGCCGAGAAAGTTAAGGAGCAGTACAAACTTTACTGAAAATCCCAGAGAGGGAACAGGTATATTTGATTTTATTTTTAAGGCAAAGTATCAACTGTTTTCACCTGAAGAGACAATAAAGAGAGCCAAGTCAAGACTTGGGGAGAGGTCATACAACCTTACCAGAAACAACTGTGAGCATTTTGCTCTGTGGTGTAAAACCGGCGTATCATTTTCACGTCAGGTGGATATGGCATTATCAATATAGGGAAAGCTTTTGGAAATTCCCAAAGCTTTTTTAATAGGCTGTCGCACTTATGTGTGGCGGCTTTTTTCTGCTTGAAAAATAAAGATAAATATTATATTATACATACGTACCGTAGGTATGTATAATATAATTTTATTGTTGGAGGAAATATGCCGAGAAATAAATATCCTGAACAGACTGTGGAACGAATACTGAAAGCATCCTACTCTCTTTTTATTAAAAAAGGCTATGACAATGTGTCAATACAAGACATTGTAAATAATCTTGGAGATATGACAAAAGGTGCCATATACCATCATTTTAAGTCAAAGGATGAAATCCTCAGTTCGATTTTTGATAAAATGTGTGAGGAATACAGTATTGAAAAACTTTTAAAAAGATATCAGGGACTTAATGCTCTTGATAAGATAAAGATGAGTTTTAAGGAATACTTTGATGATGAAGTGGCTATAAAAATAGATTTGGAAACAATGCCTTTGATGCATAATCCTCATATTTTTGCTCAACTGGTTGAAACCGTATTAAAGATTTTTTCATTACAGATAGAAGAACTTATAAAACAGGGTATTAAAGACGGCTCTATGAGCGTTGATCCAGATTATACGAAGGAGGCGGCACAAGTATTTTCATTGCTTTCAAAAGTCTGGCTTTTGCCGACACTTTCAGATGACGGTATGGAGGATGCATGCAGGAAAATTGATATGTTGAAAGTAATTCTTGATGCAATAGGTATTCCCGTATTGGATGAGGAAATGTCTAAGCTTTCAAAGCAATATATCAGAAGATTTTATATGGGCTGATAAGCTTGAAAGGAAAATATATGGAAAAACTTATAGTTGCAAAGGATATACATAAAGAGTTTCTGTTGGGAGAAGTGAAGGTGGTGGCTCTTGATGATGTCAGTTTTGATATCTATAAAGGTGAGCTTGTGGTTATTTTGGGACCTTCAGGTTCGGGCAAGTCAACACTTTTAAATATCCTTGGCGGGATTGAGACTGTAAGTGGCGGAAGTATAAGTTATAACGGAATTGATCTAAGCAGTATGAATGAAAATGAGCTTACAGCTTTCAGACGTGCAAATATAGGCTTTATATTTCAGTTTTATAATCTTATGCCGAATTTGAATGCACTTGAAAATGTGGAGCTGGCAGCGGAACTTTCACCAAACCCTCTTGACCCTAAGGAGCTTTTAACTCAAGTGGGACTTTGGGACAGAAGGGATCATTATCCCGGAAAAATGAGCGGTGGTCAACAGCAAAGAGTTGCTATTGCCAGAGCGATTTGTAAAAATCCCGATTTACTTCTATGTGATGAACCTACAGGAGCTTTGGATATATCAACAGGAGTTCAAATCCTCAAAATACTTGTGGATTTTAATAAGAAATACAACAAAACAATTATGATAATAACACATAATGAAAATGTGGCAAAAATTGCAAACAGAGTGTTCTATCTTAAGGACGGAGATATCAAAAAAATAGTAACAAATGAGCATCCGCAAAGTCCTGATGAGGTGGTGTGGTAATGAAATACTTTGTAAAAAATTTGTTCAGATCAGCAAAAAAGAGTCCGGGAACATATATAGGTGCAACTTTTATAATGGCACTTGGAATTTTTATTTTTGTTTCAATGAATGATACATTTATAAATCTTAAGTCACAGGTATATAGCTATTATGAAGAAAATAATATGGCTGATATATTTGCCGGTGTTATATCAATGCCGAAAGAAAGGCTGAAAAGTTTTGAAGATTATCCGGGAATTAAGAAGGCATCAGGTATTTTAAGTGCAGATTTAAGAGTGACGGGAGAAAAAATCAAAGATATCGCCAATTTGCATGTATTATCTTATGATAAAGATGCATATCTCAACAGACCTTTATTAAAGCCTGATATAATCCCGGGGAATGAGCAGATATTTATAGGTGCAAAGATGATGAAATCAAGGCATTTAAAAGAGGGAGATACTCTAAGTCTGATACATAACGGGGAGAGCTATGATTTTATAGTAGCCGGAGTTGCATCCGCTCCGAACTATATATATGCCATTCCTCCAAGCGGTGCGGTAATCTCTGACGGAAAGGATTATGATATAGCCATTGTAAATTCAGACAAACTTTCAAAGATGCTTGGCAGAGAAGATACTGTAAATGAAATAAGCTTTGAAATGGAAAGGGTTATTCTTATGAGGTGTTAAGATATGAACTTAGAGAGCGTTTATCACAATTCGGCTTACAAAGTTTTACAAATAAGGAAAAACAAAGCAGTTACAATATGGTTGACGGTGAAATAAAGGAGCTTACCGGAACAGGTACAATATTGCCTGCAATATTTATGTCAATGTCCGTATTTATGCTCTATACAGTACTTAAAAAGATGATTGACAATGACAGAAGTCTTATAGGAACTATGAAGGCTATGGGTCTTGGAAATAGTGAGCTTATAGGTGCGTATTTGGTGCAGGCGATTTTAATAAGCTTTGTGGGAGCATTATTGGGATGTATTCCGGCAAGATCTTTCGGTAAATATATGTTTAATCAGTATGCGGAATTTTTTTCATTACCTTCGCCAATTTATATAGACCCCGTTTCTACAAAATTGAAGGGATTTTTGATAGCTGCTCTGGCAAGTTTGGTTGCAGTGATTTTTGGTGTAGGCGGAATTGCAAAGATACAGGCGGCTGAAGCTATGCGAGCGGCAACACCGAAAGTTAATAATAATTTTTCCTTCGGTTTTATTAAAAATTTTAATGTGATGCATAAAATGGGAATACGTTCTATCTTAAGAAGTCCTTTCAGAACATTTTTTATTGCATTTGCTATAGCTTTCCCATTTTCAATGTCATGTACATTGATGGCTTCACAAAATGCCATAAACAAGATGTTCATCGGGTATTTTAGAGATATTGCAAAATATGATGTAAAGATTACGTTGGAAAATTACAGTGACGCCGACAAAGCATTTAATGCTTTAGGTGAAATAGAGGGTGTAGGTGAAAGAGAGGTTATATCTGAGATACCTATAACATTAAAATCTAAAAATCACAGTAAGATTACATTGCTTTCAGGTATAAACAGAGGCTCAAATTTGTATAGAATAAGTGATGTAGACGATGTATTTTATGAACCTCCTACAGACGGCATTATATTAAATAAAAGGATTGCAAAAGATTTGAATGTAAAAGAGGGAGACAAAGTTGAGATCTCTACAGGATATGCTCCTAAAAAAAAGACTGAAATATCTGTAACACATGTGATTTCAGAAGCATTTGGAAGCGGCTGCTATGTGGATATAAAAAAAATATTGAGAAGTATCTTTCATTATCAAATTTTTTTCAAATACTTTAATCTTTAATACAGAAAGGGGAAGTGAGGATATTATCAAGAAAAACTCTTACAGAGGATACTTCACAGATTACATCATTTTCAAGTAAGAAGGATACTCTAAGGATTTATGAGGATAGAATGAAAAGCTCAAAGTTTATGTTGCAAATGTTTATATACCTGTCTTTGTTTTCAGGTGTAGTGCTTATATATAATATTTCTTTGATAAGTATAAGAGAAAGAAAAACTGAATTTGCTACAATGAAGATTATGGGAGTTTTTGGATAAGGAGCTTAGACAGATGATTTTTTTATGGAACAGGTGGTATATCTTATAGCGGGGGCTTATTTTAAGCATCCCTTTGATAAGAGTATTTAAATGGATACTTGAGTCACTGCTTGTTTCAGATTCATACACACTGAGATTACATATAGAATTTTCCATGTATGTGGCATCCCTTATATTCTGCGTAATGATGCTTTATATATCGGGAAGAGCAATACTTAAAACTATAAAGAAAAATAAATCCGAACGACAGTTTAAAAGAAAGAGGTTAGCTATGAAAAAAAACAGGTTATCAAAGCTTTTTGAAGAAAGAAAAAAAGTATATAATAATGTTTGTTATTATCGTAGCAATAATAACAGCGTTTTTCAATAAAAAATATTAATAAGGCTGTGAGTGTTGAAGCTTATAGTATAAATCCGGGTACACTAAAGGATACATATAAAGAAAATGCGGTTATAAGTTTCGGGAAGGGCTATCATATTCTTTCAAAGGTAAACGGAAATATTAAAGAGGTGCTTGTAGACGAAAACACGGCAGTAAAAAAGGGAGACGTACTTGTAAGAATATCGAACAGAGATCTTGTATATCAAAAACAGTTAAGACAGAGCAATTTGGACTCATATATGGCAAAAAAAGAAGAAAGCGATATAGGAAAGCTGATGGCTACATCGCCTATGGAGTATATAAACGGACTCGGTTCAAGTCTTGAGTCTGCAAGAGCTGCTTATGAGGCCGCACAGACCGAGTACAATGCAAAACAGGCTCTTTATGAATCACAAAGTATTTCTCTTATGGAACTTGAAAGTGCAAAAGCAAGCTTTGAAAGTGCCAAGTCCAATTTTGAAACTGCAAGCAGCAGACTTGATGAGAGCAATAAATATTTGAAAAGCCTTAAGGACGAGGGATTAAGTGAAAAAGATATAAGTAAGAAGTTTTATGAAAGTACAAAAAAACAGCTTGAAGCCGCTATTGATGCTGAAAAAACAGCTATAGCTCAGCTTGATATGCAGATAGCCGACTGTGAAGTAAAATCTGAATATGACGGAATAGTTTCATCTGTACCTGCAAAGAATATATCTATGGCGGTATCGGGGCAGGAACTTGCAGTGGTTGATACAGATAATAATGAATACAGGCTTGAATGCAGTGTTTTGACAGATGTGATACCTTATCTGCATGTGGGCGATGAGATGGAAGCTGAATTTGACTTAAGAGGAACAAAAAAAGTTTATAAAGGTAAGATAAGTGAAATATATGACTTTGCAACCGAAGATAAATCACCGCTTGGACTTAAGGAATACAGGGTAAAACTTGTGGCAACTCTTAATGATGTGGGAGAAGATAATATCTTAAAGAACGGTTACGGTTTAGATGCAATTTTTACTTTATATAAAAATGATAATGTAATTGCAGTGCCTTTAGGTGCGGTTTTTACTGAAAATGAAAGCGATTATGTATTCAAAATAGATGAAGGTAGAGCAAAGAAAATCCCTGTAACTGTAAGCTACAAATCATCCACAGAGGCTGTGATAAGTGAAGGTTTACAAAAAGGCGATAAGGTTATTATAAATTCGGATGAAGAAAAGATTAATGACGGAGTAAAAGTCAGAGCAAAATGATTTTACAAAAAAAGGCCGTTAAATGATGACGGTCTTTTTATTTGTGTGAACATTTGTTATAATCTGTTTAAGAGTAGGAGATAACTAATGAAAATCATTCTGGAAACTAAAGAGACTGAGATTGTAGAAAAGAAATCAAGGTTTATAGCAAATATTGCGGCAGTAGCTTCAGAGGAAGAGGCAATCGAGTTTATAGAAAAAATAAAGAAAAAATATTATGACGCAAGGCATAATTGTTATGCATACATTATAGGGGACAAAGGTGACAAGAAAAAATGCAGTGATGACGGAGAACCGCAAAGAAGTGCCGGAATGCCTATGATGGAAGTGCTTGAAAACCAAGGCTATTTTGATATAGTGGCAGTGGTAACAAGGTACTTCGGCGGTACACTGCTTGGAGTTGGCGGACTTATAAGAGCATATCAAGGTGCCGTTATAGAAGGTTTAAATGCCGGCGTCAGCGGAGAGATTCACAAAGGTTTCAGAGCAAAATACAGGTTCGGATATGATTTTTACGGTAAGATAAAGTATATAGCTGAGAGTGAAAATATAGTAATAGAAGATACTTTATTTGACGAGAATGTCACTATGAGTCTTATATTTGAAGACGGTGAGAGTGAAAGACTGCAAAAAAAGCTTATAGAAGAGACCAACGCAAATATAGAAAGACTGCTTTTGGAGAAGATAAAATATATCACTGTGGATAACAAGTGGTATAAAGAATACAGATAGAAAAGGCTTGAATTAAGCTTGAGGATTTATAAATGCAAATGTATTTGGGAGAAGAAGGAAAGAAATACTATTGGAGAGCTGTAGATGTCAGCAACATAACGGATGTAGAGACATTGGAGAAAAATTCGACCTGACTGAAGAGATGTCCGAGTATGTGCTTGACTCAAATGAGAGAGCCAGAGTGGACTATGACGGCAAGAATCTGTTTGCGGTAATACATGTGCCTGCATTTACACAAAATGACGGACACTATGAGACAAGGTCGATTAAATTTTTTGTAAATGCGGACAGTATCTTCATGTTTGTTACATATGATACAAATTATATTGTGCCGCAGATTGAAAAGCTGATAGAGGTGGAAGAGGCGAGCAGTTCGATGATGCTGTTATTTTTATGCCTTTTTGTAATATCCGACTCCTTTTTGCCGATACTTGATAAGCTTAATGAAGAGAGACTGCATCTGAACAGGAGGCTTAGAAACAACACAAACAATCAAGGGATTTGGGATTTGTCGGATCTTGAGGTAGGTCTTATCTACCTTGGAGCCGCAACAAGGCAGAATGTAGTGGCAATCAGACAGATGAGAATAACTACGGCAATAAAGAAATGTTCAAATGCAGAGAAGGAGCAGCTTGAGGATGCCTACATAGAGGCTAAGCAGGCAAGCGAGATGGCGGATATGGCGTCAAGCATAGTGGAGCAGATGAGCGGAATGTACAACAACCTTATAAATATCAGGCTGAATGAAACAATGCGTATCATGACCGTATGGTCATTGCTTATGACAATACCGACAATCATCTCAGGCTTTTTCGGCATGAATGTGGATTTGCCCTTCACCACGATGAAAGGCGGATGGATACTTATAACACTTATCACAGCCGTACTGCTGTGGATAATGTGGAAATTTATATGGAAAAAACTGTGGTAGGAATAATAGTTACATTGGTATTTAATGACTAATGTAACTATTATTTTTTTGCTGTTTTAGGTAAATTGTTTTTGAAAGGGGGAAATATGAAGAAAAAAATAATAGTTGCAGGACATATATCCTATGATATTACACCGATAATATATAATACAAACGGTAAAGATTTCGGCAAACTTATAAAACCGGGAAAACTTATCAATATCGGTAAGGCTACAGTTGCAAACGGCGGAAGTGTGAATAATACAGGTATGGCATTGCATAAGTTCGGTGCGGATGTTGAGCTTATTTCCAAAATCGGTAATGATGAGTTCGGCAGACAGATAATGGAAAAATGTAAAAAAGAGGGTGCAAAGACAAGTTTTATAATATCAGACAGTGAGGATACCTCATATACAATAGTGATAGCACCGCAGGGATTTGACAGAAGTTTTTTACATTTTACAGGAACCAATGACACTTTCAGTTTCTCGGATTTGGATATGTCAAAAATAGAAGGCGGATATTTGTTTCATTTCGGGTATCCGACGTTGATGGAGGGGTTCTATAAAGATAATGCAAAAGATCTTATACAAATGTATAAGAATATAAAGGAATTAGGATTGATTACAAGCCTTGATGTGGCGGCAATAGACCCTAACAGTGAGTCCGGAAAGCAGGACTGGAAAGAAATATTAAGACAAGTATTGCCATATGTGGATGTATTTGAACCAAGTTTTGAAGAGTTATTATGTATGGTTGACAGAGACGGATATGACAGACTTTTAGAAAGGTCTTCGGACAATGATTTATGTGCATGCCTTAGCTTGGAAAAGGATATAGTACCGCTTGCTAAGAAAGTTATGTCTTTAGGTGCATCAATATTGCTTATAAAATGTGGTGTAGCAGGTATGTATCTGTGCACGGCAAGTAATATATCACAAAAGTTAAATCTGGACAGTTCTTGGAATGATTTCAAACATTTCCAAAAAAGTTTTAAGCCTGACATAATAAAGTCGGCAATAGGAGCGGGAGATACGGCGATAGCGGCATTTCTTTATGGAATAACCAATAATTACAGTCCTGAGAAAGCAATGGAAATAGCGGCGGCTACCGGTGCAATGTGTATTACGGAATATGATACATTTAGCGGATTGCTAAGTATAGATAAACTGGAAGAAAAAATAAAAAACAATTGGGAAACTCAAGATTTTATCTGTGAGTAGGGGAGATTATGTTAATAACATTGAAGAATATTTTAAAAATGGCGGAAAGTAAAGATATGGCGATAGCTGCATTTAATGTTACATCACTTGAAGGTGTATTGGCGGTGATAGAAGCGGCGGAGGATGAGGATACGCCGGTAATATTACAATTTGCCAATGCGGCACATAGTAAATATATTTCACTTGAAGATATAGGAAGAGTGATGGTGGCATTTGCAGATAAGAGTAAAGTACCTGTATGCGTACATTTAGACCATGGAAACAACTTTGATGAAATAAAGAGAGCGTTGGACTTAGGATTTACAAGTATAATGTATGACGGATCTGAACTGTCGTTAAAACAGAATATAGCAAATACAAAATATGCGAAGATATTGGCAGATGAGTATGGAGCAAGTATAGAGGCGGAACTTGGCTCTATGGGAACAGAAGGTGAGAATGAGAACATTTTAGGAGCATATACAGACCCCGAAGTGGCAAGAGTATTTGTAAATGAGACCGGAATAGACGCACTTGCAGCATCGTTCGGAACAGTGCATGGAATATATAAAAGCAGGCCGAATCTGGACTTTGACATAATCAGCGGGATAAGGAAACTTAGCGGTATTCCGGTAGTAATGCATGGAGGCTCAGGAATAAGTGATTCGGATTTTAAAAAATGTATAGATTGCGGAGTGAGAAAAATAAACTACTATACATATGCGGCCAAGTATGCCGGTGATGCTATAAGAGATATGGTTAAAGATAAGACCGGAAATATATATTCACATGATATATTGGTTGAGATAAGGAAAAATATGGTAAAGACATATAAGGAGACAATAAGAGTGTTCAAAAATATACAAAAATAGATTATATACTTTGACATATAAACTTAAAATATTATAAATATATAAAAGATATGACAAATGTCAATACAAATATATTACATAAAACAGTTTTTATTAAGTATCATTATGCTATTATAGCTATAAGCCCAAAAGGGTATGAAAAGGAGGATTTATGAGAAGAAAGTTAATGGCAGGTGCATTGGCGCTGACAATGGTAGCAAGTTTGGTTGCATGCGGTGGAGAAAGAAGGCGGCTTCTGAGGGAGACAGCAAAGAGGCTGTTACAGCAGAAAAGAGCGAGGCTCAAAGCAGCAGTGAGAGCGGTGGAAAGCACTACAAATTCGGCTATACATGTATGGATGGAACTAATCCGTTCTTTGTTACAATTCAGGACAAAATCAAGGAGTTGGTAGAGGCAAAGGGTGATGAACTTATTGTAACGGATCCGGGAAATGATGTTACAAAGCAGATTTCACAGGTTGAAGATATGCTTTCACAAAAGCTTGACGGTCTGTTTATGAATCCGGTTGATGCACAGGGTATTATTCCGGCACTTGATATGGCTAAGGAAGCAGGAGTACCGATGGTTGGATTTGATACTGAAGTTGGCGATATGTCATATTTGGTTTCATATACAGGTTCAGATAACTATAATGCAGGAAAAGTGGTAGGAGAAGATTTGGTAAAGAAAGCTCCTAACGGTGGGAAAATCATAGTTTTAGACTCCCCGACTATGCAATCGGTTGTAGACAGAACAAACGGATTTATGGATGCTATCAAGGGACACGGCTTTGAGGTTGTAGCACAGCAGGATGCTAAGGGAAATCTACAAGTTGCAATGGGTATTGCAGAGGATTTATTACAGTCAAATCCTGATGTAGTTGCTATATTCGGAGGAAATGACCCTACTGCTTTAGGTGCGTTGGCGGCAGCAAATGCGGCAGGAATCAAAAAATGTATGATTTACGGTGTTGACGGTTCACCGGATATAAAGTCCGAGCTTGCATCAGGAGACTCATTGATAGAGGGAAGCGGTGCACAATCTCCTGTTTCCATAGCAGAGAAGGCTGTTCAGATAATGTATGACTATGTAGAGGGAAAGAAGGTTGAGGAGAGATACCCTGTAGATACATTCCTTATTACATCAGATAATGTAGCACAGTATGGAACAGACGGCTGGCAATGATATTCTCATCAAAGTATGAGCTGAAAAAAATATCAATTATAATTTTGGGCATCCTTTTGGGTGCCTTATTTTGAAAATAAAGCAGGTGAAACAGTGGCAGATAATATTTTATTGAGAATGAAAAATATATCAAAAAGTTTTCCGGGAGTTAAGGCATTAGATAAGGTAAACTTTGATCTGAAGGCAGGTGAGGTACATGCACTTCTTGGAGAAAACGGTGCAGGAAAATCAACACTTATAAAAGTACTTGGCGGAATATACAGCCTTGATGAGGGAGAAATAGAGATAGAAGGAAAGAAAGTATCTATAGATTCAGTACATGATGCTTCAAATAATAATATAGCAATAATACATCAGGAACTTGTATTGGTACCATATATGAGTGTTGCAGAGAATATATATTTGGGCAGAGAAAGCGGTAGAGGGTTCACTGTAAATATTTCAAAGATGGAAAAGGATGCTCAGAAAATACTGGATGATTTGGGTATGGATATAGATTCAAGAGAACTTATAAAGGATCTACCTATAGCAAAGCAGCAAATGGTTGAGATAACAAAAGCGGTATCTGTAAATGCCAAGATTTTGGTCATGGATGAGCCGACTTCCTCGATAAGTGATAGAGAAGTAGAAAATCTATTTAACATTATGAGAGATTTGACTAAAAAAGGGGTCGGCATTATCTATATATCACACAAGATGAGTGAACTTGAGGAGATATGTGACAGAGTAACCGTAATGAGAGACGGTGAATATGTAGGTACAAAGGTTGTAAAGGATACCAATAAAGAAGAACTTATAGCTATGATGGTTGGAAGAACTTTGACCAATTACTATGTTAGAGACTTTATGCCGTCTAAAGATATTGTACTTAAAGTAGAAAATTTAAATGATAATAATAAGGTAAAAGACGTCAGCTTTGAGTTAAATAAAGGTGAGATAATCGGTTTTGCCGGACTTGTTGGTGCAGGCAGAAGTGAGACAATGGAAGCTATATTCGGACTTTCAAAAGGTGTTACAGGGACAATTCATATTGACGGAAATAAAGTTGATATAAAAGATCCGAGAGATGCCATAAAAAACGGACTTGCGTTAGTGCCTGAGAGCAGAAAAGAGCAAGGACTTTATCTGATACAGGATATAAAATATAATACTACTATTGAAGTATTGGATGAGTTTATAAAAAACTTGAATGTAAATGTTAAAAAGGAAACGGAAATAACTAAGAAGTACATAGATATGATGAATACTAAGACACCGTCACAAGAGCAGATAATAGGAAATCTATCCGGAGGTAATCAGCAAAAGGTAATGATTGGAAGGTGGCTGGCTACAAATCCGAAGATTCTTATATTGGATGAGCCCACAAGAGGAATAGATGTCGGGGCAAAGTCGGAGATATATAAGATAATGAATGAGCTTGTGAAAAGCGGCGTATCAATCATAATGATATCGTCAGAGTTACCTGAGATAATAAACATGAGTGATAGAGTATATGTTATGGCGGCAGGTATGATAAGAGGTTGTATAGAACATGAAGAAATATCACAAGAAAGTATTATGGCACTGGCCGCTATATAGGAGGTTGTATGAAAAAGGCGTTAAATTTTTTTAAAGAGAATATGGGAATAATAATTGCATTGCTGGTGCTTGCAGTATTCCTTACAGTGTTTCCTGCAACAAGCAGTTCATTTCCTACAACAAAAAATGTTTTTAATGTATTAAGGCAGATATCTACAAATATGCTTCTTGCCTGTGGAATGACAATGGTAATAATACTTGGAGGTATTGACCTGTCTGTAGGTTCCGTAATAGCGCTTTCAGGAGTACTTGCGGCAGGTTGCGTATCAAGATATGGAATGAGTATACACTCGGCGATGATTATAGGAATACTTATAGGACTTATAATAGGCGCATTCAACGGTTTTGTTATTTCAAGAACCACTATACCTCCGTTTATAGTGACATTGGCTACTATGAATATTGCGAGAGGTCTTGCAGGAGTATATACAGGAGGATCCCCTGTACGAGTTGTTTCAAAACAGTGGCAGTGGATCGGTGCGGGATATATAGGAATTATACCGGTACCTGTTTTAATAATGATAGTGGTATTTATTATATCCGTACTTATTATGAACAGAACAAAGATAGGAAGATATATATATGCGGTTGGCGGAAATACATTGGCAGCAAGATTTTCAGGAATAAGTGTATCAAAGGTAAAGTTTTTAGTTTATACATATTCAGGACTTATGGCCGGACTTGCTGGAGTAATTTTGGCTTCTCGTATGTATTCCGGGCAACCTACAGCAGGTGACGGTGCCGAAATGGATGCGATAGCGGCAGTTGTAGTGGGCGGTACTTCCATGTCGGGCGGATATGGAAAACTTGGCGGAACATTGGTAGGTGCATTGATTATAGGAATACTCAGCAACGGACTTAATCTTATGAATGTAAATTCTTTCTGGCAGACAGTTGTAAAGGGAGTTGTTATATTGCTTGCAGTGTTTATTGACTATATTAGAAATTTGAAAAAGAGTAAATAATGAAAAGGACTGATAAAAACTAAGCTAAGAGTATTTTTTTAATGCTCTTAGCATATGTTTTTTTATTGTGTTTGTTGATATTTTTTGTGAAGTTTAGAAGTAGGAATAAGAAAATTATATTCGGATCAACATATATGACAATGAATAATCCGTATTTTAACGTACTTAACGAAAATTTAAGGGATACTATTGAAGCAAATGGTGATATACTTATAACAAGAGATCCGGCACAGAGCCAGAGCAGACAAAATGCACAAATTATAGATATGCTTAATGAAGGTATTGATATTTTGTTTGCAAATGCAGTGGACAGGAGTGGAATAGAAATTGCATTATATGAATGCAAGAAAAGGGGGGTTCCGGTTATTTTGTTGGATACGGATGTGGATAACAGAGTCGGGGTAATAAGTACTATTCAGTCTGATAATTACCAAGCAGGTGTATTGTTGGCAAATGATTTGTTGAAAAAGAAGCCGGAGGGAGCAAAAATTCTTATTGTAGCAAACCTTATTGCTTCATCTATGGTTCAAAGGAGACAGGGATTTATAGACACTATAAAAAACAGACCGGAGTATGAGATTGTAGACGAAATAGACGGCGTTAGTGAAATAGAAACTGTAAATGAGGCTATGAATAAGTATTTGAGGTCAAACAGTAAGGAAATAGATGTCATTTTCGGAATGAATGATCCTACAGCAATAGGTGCATTGGCGGCATTAAAAGAAAAAAGAGGTACAAATCTTTTGATTTACGGAGTAGACGGTTCACCGGATGCTAAAAAGCTTATAAAGCAGGGGTTATTTACCGCTACTGTAGCACAGCATCCTATATCTATGGGCAAAGAGGCGGCAAGAACGGCATATGATTACTTGAATAAAAAAAATATAGAGAGTGATATTTATATAGGTGTTGACCTTATAAATGCAGGAAATATAACTAAATTTGATATATCAAAGTGGCAATAATATGAAAAGTATAGGAAACTTAAAAAAATAAACAAAATACTTGAGCTTATGCTTATTATATCCGTTACAACGATGATTTTTGATTTCAGGATTTGTATGGATAATCACGGCAAGAATAATAGATATGCATGAAGCAAAGCTGTTTATATCAAGATCTGTGAGTATACCCGGCAATACAATGCATATACTTATATTTACAGTTATTTCGTCTATATGTTTTTATAGTGACTTTTTAGTGTAAGGAGCAGCAACAGATTAAATGGTACATACATAATATTTGTAACATTTATGATTGAGTTTATTTTAGAGTTAATATGTATTATATTGTTGAATTTTAATTACAACGGAATATTGCTTTGGACATTTGCCAATGCCCTGATTTATTTGAAGAAAAATAAATATATATCAATAGTTATAGTAGCTGCAACCGTAAGTTATTTGTTTACAACACATGATTTAGTCAAGCTGTTTATAAATATATATGATATTTCAGCATATATAAGGGTTTGCAGTACAAGTTTGCAGACAGTTATATTTTTTTATATACAATGCACTTAATTTGATGACAGTAGTAAGTTTTATACTTTGTTGTATCAGTATAATAGTGAATAAAGAAGAGATTATAGAGAAAAATATTGAGCTTAATAAACAACTTGAAATAGCAAATTTTGATTTACAAAAAGCCAATATAGAGTTGGAAAGATCTTTGATGGATAATGCAAGACTTGCAGAGATTAGAGAGAGAAATCGTATAGCCAGAGAGATACATGATACTTTAGGACATACACTTACAGGACTTGCAGCCGGAATAGATGCCTGTATAGCACTTGCAGGAGATGAGAAGACTCCCGCTTAGAAATCAGTTGGATTTGTTATCTAAAGTAAGTAGAAACGGTATAAAAGATATTAGGATGAGCGTCAGTTCACTGAGACCGGATGCACCTGACAGGCTGAATCTGGAAAGTGCGATAAAAGAACTTGTTGAGAATACAAAGAGGGTGGCAGGCGTAAATATAATATTTAATTGTGAGGATATAAATTTAAAGTTTGATGAAGATGAGGAGATGGCTATATATAGAATTGTACAGGAGAGTTTGACAAATTCTATAAGGCATGGAAATGCTAAAAATATAGAAGTCGTTGTAAAGAAAAACTTCGGGAGTATCGGACTTATGATTCATGATGACGGAATAGGTTGTGAAAAGATTGAGTCAGGGTTTGGTCTTAGACATATAAGAGAAAGAGTAAATATGTTAAAAGGACAGGTGAATTTTAGAAGTGAGAACGGCTTTATTGTGGAGGCGATGATACCGATAAGATGGGGAGAGGAATATGGTTAAAGTTTTAATTGCAGATGATCAGGAACTGATAAGAGAAAGCTTAAAGATAATCCTTGACAGTAAACCTGATATAGAAGTGACTGATGCGGTATCTGACGGGCTTGAGGTAATAAGAAGTGTTAGAGAAAAAAGACCGGATATAATACTTCTTGATATCAGAATGCCGAGACTTGACGGCGTATCCTGTACAAAGATTATAAAGGAAGGTTACCCTGATATAAAGATAATCATACTTACTACGTTTGATGATGATGAATATGTATTCAATGCACTGAAGTATGGTGCAAGCGGTTATCTGCTTAAAGGAATAAGTATGGACAGTCTGGTTGAGGCGATAAATACGGTATATCAGGGACAAGCAATGATAAACCCTGATATTGCTTCAAAGGTTTTAAAGTTTTTCTCAAAATTGGCTGTAAATAATGAAACTATACATGTACCTGTAGAAAATATAAAAATGATTACAAAAAATGAATGGACTATAATAAAGGAGGTCTCAAAAGGTAAAAGTAATAAGGAAATTGCCAAGGACTTAAGTTTCTCGGAGGGAACTGTAAGAAATTATTTGTCGAATATATTGGATAAATTGGAACTTAGAGACAGAACGCAGTTAGCTATTTGGTCAATCAGCAGAGGTGAGCTGTGAAAGTAAAAAAAGTTGGTATATTTATATATACAGGTATAGCCTTTTTGATTATTTTTTTAGGTACAGTTTTTTATAAATTCAGACCTAAAGAAACAGTGATAGAGTTTGCTATGTTTAACGGTAGTAACTGGGGAGTTGCGGTAAAGGAAAGTTATTCTGTCATTGACAGTGCAATAGAAAAATTTGAAAAAGAGCATAAGGGTATAAAGATAAAGTATGAGAGCGGTATTCCGAAAGAAGATTACAGTGAGTGGATGGCAAAAAGAGTTCTAAAGGATGAGATGCCTGATGTGTTTATGGTACTTGATGACGATTTTGAAAATTATATAAATCTGGGGCTAATAGAAAAACTTGACGGATATGTGGAAGAGGATAAAAACTTTGATATAAATAAGTACTATAGTGAGATTGCAAATTCGGGAGTCTTTGAGAGACATAGGTATGCCCTGCCATATGAAGCGATGCCGACGTTGATGTTTGTGAACAGAACATTACTTGAAAATTTGCATTTGAATATACCTGAGAATGATTACACATTTGAAGATTTTTATAAAGTATGCAGGATGGTAACTCTGGACAGAGACTTGGACGGGAATCCTGATTATTTTGGAATATACAGATATGATTGGATAAATGCCGCATTATCAAACGGTGTTACATTGTTTACAGAAGACGGAAAGAATTCATATTTTAATCAAGAAAGCTTGGCGGATGCAATCGGATTTGTAAAAAGCTTGGAGGATTTGAACGGCAATCAAAATGTAACAAAGGAGGAGTTTGACAGCGGTAAGGTAGCTTTCAGTCAGATGTCACTTGCAGAATACAGAACGTATAAATCTTATCCGTATAAAATAAAAAAGTATACAGGTTTTGCGTGGGACTGTATACCGATGCCGGCAGGAAAGACAGGGAATAATGTCAGTATGGTTGACAGCTTGAATGTTGCAATAAGTGCAAAATCAAAAAAGAAGAAGCAGGCATGGGAATTTTTGAAAACTTTAAGCTACGATATACAGATACAGCAGAAATTGTATAATGATATGCCGGTAGCATCTGTGCTTAAGGAAGTTATGGAAAGTAGAGAATCTGAGAATATATTTAAAGAAAATGAAGATATTATCGATTCTAAGCTTATTTGTCAAATATTGGAAAACGGTAGTGCTAAGCCGAGATTTAGCGGGTATGAAGAAGCTATAGCATTGGCGGACTCCAAGATTTCAAATTTAAGTCAGGGAGATGATATAGAAAATGCACTTAGAATATTGCAAAGACAAATGAGCAAGTATTTGTTACAAGAAAGGGGAAAGGAATGAAAAGATCACAAATTAACAGCATCATAAGAGAGATGGAGGAGCTTATAAAAGATAACGGCTTTAATCTGCCGCCGTTTTGCAACTGGTCACCGAAAGATTGGGAAAACAAGGGGCATGAATATGATGAAATAAGAGATAATATGCTCGGATGGGATATCACAGACTTCGGACTTGGAGATTTTGATAAGATAGGTTTCGGACTTATTACACTCAGAAACGGAAACAGAAATAATGAGAAGTATAAAAAAGTTTATGCGGAGAAGCTTTTATTTTTAAGAGACGACATGATGGCACCTATGCATTTCCACTGGTTTAAATCGGAGGATATCATCAACAGAGGAGGTGGCACACTTCTTATAAAAGTATATAATGATGACGGCAAGGGCGGACTTGACGACTCGGATGTACTTATAAATTCAGACGGAAGATCATACTATGTAAAGGCCGGAAGTCTTATAAAACTTTTGCCGGGAGAGAGTATCACCATATGGCCGCATCAATACCATGAGTTCCATGTGGAGCCGGGAAGCGGAAGTGTGCTTATAGGTGAAGTTTCACAATGCAATGACGACAATATAGATAACAGATTCTATGAAGATATCGGCAGATTCCCTGAGATAGAAGAGGATGAAGAGCCATACAGACTGCTTTGCAATGAGTATCCGGAGGCGAGAGAATGATTTTTGAAATATGGAAAATAGAAAGAGAGTAGAATGGTAAATACAAAGGTGGCAGAGGCTTCAATAATTAAAGGAAATAATTATCGTATAAGTATTCTTACCGACAGACTTATAAGGTTTGAATACAGTGAAAAAAATATGTTTGTCGATGAAGAGACGGCGGCTGTAGTAAACAGAAATTTCCCGAAAGTAAAGTTTGATGTTTTAGACAGTGAAGACAAACTGGTTATAGTTACAGATTATCTAAGAGTAATATATGATAAAAAAGAATTTTCAGGTGAAGGCTTGAGGATAAATGTAAGCGGAAACTATGGAACAACTTCAAGTGTATGGTATTATGGAGATAGGAATGAGAGTTTAAAAGGAACAACAAGAACGCTTGATAATATTGACGGAGCAACAGAGCTTGGAGAGGGAATAGTGTCAAGGCAGATGTGGTCTGTAGTGGATGACAGCAATTCCATGCTTATAACAAAGGATGGGTTTGAATTAAGAAAAGATCCTGAAGCAATAGATTTATATTTCTTCGGATATGGGCTTGATTTCTTGACAGCACTTAAGGATTTCTATACTCTCAGCGGGGAATTACCTCTGCTGCCGAGATTTTCACTTGGAAACTGGTGGAGCAGATATTATAAATACACTCAAAAGTCATATCTGGAGTTGATGGACAGATTTGACAGTGAAGATATTCCGTTTAATGTTGCCGTCATTGATATGGACTGGCATATCACGGATGTGGAAGGAAGGTTCGGTACAGGATGGACAGGTTATACATGGAATAAGGAACTTTTCCCAAGTCCAAAGATTTTTTAAGTGAACTGCATACTAGAGGATATAAGGTCTTACTGAATGTACATCCGGCAGACGGTATAAGGGCATATGAAGATTGCTATAAGGACATGGGAGAATTTATGGGTGTAGATATTAAAAAGGAAGAACCTGTACTTTTTGATATTGTTGATGATAAATTCAGAGAAGGATATTTTAAACATGTTCATCATCCGCTTGAAAAGCAGGGAGTCGATTACTGGTGGATAGACTGGCAACAGGGAGAAAACTCAGGGCATAAGGGGCTGGATCCGCTATGGCTTTTAAACTATTTCCACTATAAAGATTCTGAAAGAAGAGATGAGGGAAGAGGCCTAATTCTTTCAAGATATGCAGGAGTGGGAAGCCACAAATATCCTATAGGGTTTTCAGGAGATACCATCATTACATGGGACAGTCTTGATTTCCAGCCGTATTTTACAGCTACAGCATCAAATATCGGATATGCATGGTGGAGTCATGATATCGGCGGACATATGAACGGAGTACGAGATGATGAGATGTTTGTAAGATGGGTACAGTTCGGAGTTTTCTCACCTATAATGAGATTGCACAGTACCTGCAATGAGTTTTCAGGAAAAGAACCTTGGAAGTACAATCAGATTGCGGAAAGAATAACAAAGAAATATTTAAGACTTCGTCACAGACTTATACCATATCTTTATACTATGAACAGAAGAGCCAATGTGGATAAGCTTCCTTTAATACTGCCGCTGTATTACTATGAACCTGAAAATGACAAGGTATATAATTATAAAAATGAGTATTACTTCGGAAAAGATCTGATAGTATGTCCTGTGACAAAAAAGCTTGACAAAAAAAGCGGTTTGGCAAAGACAAAGGCTTGGCTTCCTGAGGGTGAATGGTTTGATATCTTTACCGGAGTAATATACAGCGGAAATCGTGAGCTTGAAATATATAGGGATCTTGAAGATATTGCAGTATTTGCAAGGGCAGGAAGCATCTTGCCTCTTGATGCAAATATCAGTACAAATGATATTAAAAGCCCTTCAGAGCTTGATTTGAATATTTACAGGTAAGGCCGGAGAATTTATCCTTGCAGAGGATGAAAAGGAGTATAAGACTTATGTAGAGTCCGACTGGGCTTATACAAAGTACGAGCTGATTGATGAAAACGATAAGCAAATATTTAAGCTTCATCCGGTTTCCGGAAATAAAAATGCAACAAGAGAAAAAAGAAAATACAATTTGTATTTCTACGGTGCAGGAAGTGAAAGCGAGCTTAATATTTTATCGGATAAAGGCTCTGTAACACCTTTATATACGGAATATGATGAAAATAAAAATGCTTTGATTATAAGATTGCCTGAAATTTCTACAGCATCCACACTGGAGGTTGAAATTAAAGATTTGAGATATATTTTGCATAAGAGTATACAAAACAAAGTATTTGACATTCTAAATAAAGCACAGATAGAATATGATTTAAAGACAAAGGTAATGGAGGTAATACGAAAGTATAATTCCAAAAACGCAGGTGAAGTAATGGGTGAAATTTACAGTGTTTGTGAAAACGAATTTGTAAAGGGAGCTGTAATAGAGCTTTTGTCTGCAAAATAATAAAGGAGATTTTTATGTTAGTATTTCATTATCCGAAATGTTCAACTTGTGTGAAAGCAAGAAAGTGGTTAAGGGATAAAAATGTAGAGTTTACAGAGAAGAATATTGTGGAGGAGACTCCAAGTGTGGAAGAGTTAAAGAAGGTTTTGGAGCATTCAGGCCTTCCTATAAAGAAGCTTTTTAATACAAGCGGTATGCTCTACAGAGAGCTGAATATCAAAGAAAAAATGGATACTATGAGTGATGATGAAAAGCTCAAACTTCTTTCAGAAAACGGAATGCTTATAAAAAGACCTATAGTTTTGGGAGACAATTTCGCCTTGGTAGGTTTTAAAGAAAGTGAGTGGGGGAATAGATGGCAGTAAAGGCATCGGATAGAGTAAAGTTTTATAAGAATAAAAACGGTGCAACCGTCGGCAGTTGTGACAGGAAGGTATTTGAAGTTGACGGGCTGTATTTTAAAGATATAGACGGTTCCGGAGAGTTTAAAGACTTTGATGACTGGAGAAATTCGCCTCTTCAAAGAGCGCAAAGTTATGTGAAGGTTTTAAGCACTGATGAGAAGATTGGTCTGCTTTTTGCAAGTGACTGGAGAATGGGACTTGATCAGGAGGATAAAAGTAAACTGGATGAATCGGGAGTATTGGATGAAGGAGAGCTTGTAAATGCCAAAACAATCTTCGGTATACAAAACTGCCAAGTACATCTGTTGCAATTAAGGAATGGTTTGCAAGACATCTTATATTCAGAAAAAATCCGAGTCCTGAGGATCTTGTAGACTGGGTAAATCAGTTAAATGCAAAGGCTGAGGAATGTGAGCATTTTGTTCCGGTTGAAATAATTTCAAATTCAAGAAATGAAAACGGTGAAACCATATTCGGAATGAATGATGCTACAGGTGTGTTTGCAACCTGGCCGGGAACACTCGGTATTGCAGCCATTGCAAGAGGAGAAGGTCTTGGCGTTATTGAAGAATTTGGAAATATCATAAGAAAAGAATGGGATGCGACAGGTATCAAAAAAGGCTATATGTATATGGCCGATGTACTTACAGATCCGAGATGGCAAAGATCCTACGGCACATTCGGAGAGGATCCGAAGCTTATTAAAGATATATTTGAAAAGCTTGTACCTTTAGTACAGGGTAGTGATAAAGGAGTGACTGCAGACGGAGTGGCTATGACCGTAAAGCATTTCCCGGGTGGAGGTGCCAGAGAGAACGGTTTTGATCCTCATTATAAGGCGGGACAGTGGAATGTATACGCTACAGAAAACAGCTTAAGAGATTATCATCTTCCGGCATTTGAGAGCGCTATAGCAAAGAATGTTTCATCTATAATGCCGTATTATGCAAAGCCTGCAAGTGATAAGAGTGCAAGCCAAAAGGATCTAAATGGTAATGATATAGAGATGAAACCTCTGGGATTTGCCTACAATGGTTACTTTATAAAAAAACTTTTGAAAGAGCAGCTTGGATTTAAAGGTTATATAAATTCGGATACAGGTATTGTCCACAATATGTGTTGGGGGGTGGAGTCCCTTGATACAGCTGAAAGAATTGCCTTTGCCATAAATAACGGAGAGGTGGATCTTATAAGCGGCTTGTTTGATTTAAAGGAAACAAAAGAAGCCGTTGAAAGAGCGAGTAATGACTATTATGAGAGCCATGATATACCGAAAGGCTTTAAAAAGACAGATATTACACTTAGTGAAGCAGCACTTGATAAGGCTATAACAAGGACATTGACAGAGATGTTTGCACTTGGAATATTTGACAATCCGTACAGAGATCCTAAGGCGGCTAAAGATATCATAAATGATAAGAAGGATAGAGAAGTCTCAGAGCTGGCTCATAGAAAGAGTGTGGTTTTATTAAAGAATGACGGAACTCTTCCTTTAAAGAAAGGCGTGAAGGTCTATATTGAATGCTTTAATAAAAATGCAGAGCAGGCAAAGGAAAGAAGTGAAAAACTTAGAAAGCTCTTTTGTGACAGACTTAATATAGTAGAAGAATTTGAGGATGCCGATATTGCAATATTGCTTGTAAATCCGACTTCCGGAGAGTATTTCAATGCTACAAAAGGGTATTTGGAGCTTGACATATGTGAGGGCAAAACCGTTTGCAATGTAAGTGAAGACGGATTGCCTTTAGATGAGACGCATGAGGAAACCACTGTTGCAAATGCAAATAGAATAAAGGTTATATCGGATACAATCCATAGGAAAGGCGGCAAGGTGGTAGGAAATATAAATATTTCACTGCCATGGCTTTTAGGTGAATTTGAGCCTTATGTGGATGCACTCTGTGCAGGGTTTGATACTTATGATGAGGCTGTTTTGGATGTTATATCAGGTGAGTACTCGCCGGTTGCCAAGCTTCCGCTTACATTGCCTAGGGGAGATGAAGTTATTGCCGTAAATAAAGACGGAGTATGTGTAAGCCCTAATGATGTTCCGGGATATGATAAGGATAAATATATGCCTGAAAGCATGAAGGATGAAAACGGAAAGGCTTATGCATACAGAGACAGTGTAGGAAATTATTACGAACTCGGCTTCGGATTGAAGCTATAAAGCATAGAAAGTTTTGAAAGTACTTTCAAAATTATTTTATTTATTGAAAAACTATTCAATGAGTGATATTCTAAGCTTATAAATATTTGATAGGGGGTCAAATTTATTTTGGCCCTTTTGATATTATCTCTGGGATAAGGAGGAACTATGAGAAATTTAGATAAATATAAGGGTGTTATACCGGCATTTTATGCCTGCTATGATGAAAGGGAGAGATAAGTCCTGAAAGAGTAAGAGCGCTTACAGAGTACTTTGTGGATAAAAAGGTAAGAGGCGTTTATGTAAACGGCTCTTCAGGTGAGTGTATATATCAAAGTGTAGAGGACAGAAAAGTTGTTCTTGAGAACGTAATGAAGGTTAGGGGAGACCTTACTGTAATAAATCATATAGCATGTAACAATACAAAGGACGGTATGGAGCTTGCCGCTCATGCAGAAAGCCTTAAAGTAGACGCTATAGCCGCAATTCCGCCGATTTATTTAAGCTTCCCGAGTACGCCATTGCGCAGTACTGGAATGATTACAGCAGCGCGGCACCGAATACTGATTTTATTATCTACAATATCCCACAGCTTGCAGGAGTGGCTTTAAGCAGAGGCCTCTATGCAAAGATGAGAGAGAATAAGAATGTTATCGGTGTAAAGAACTCATCAATGCCTACATATGATATTCAAGGATTTGTAAGAGACGGAGGAGACGACTACATTGTATTTAACGGTCCTGACGAGCAGTTTGTTTCAGGCAGAGTAATAGGTGCAGGAGCCGGAATAGGCGGAACATACGGTGCAATGCCTGAGCTTTTCCTTGCAATGGATGAGAGCATAGAGAGCGGTGATATCAAGAGAGCAAGAGATATTCAATACGATGTAAACGACATCATTGAAAAGCTTACATCAGGACATGGAAATATGTATGCAATGATAAAGGAAGTTCTTAGAATCAATGAGGGACTTGATATCGGCAGCGTAAGAAAGCCGCTTGTTGAATTGACAGATGCCGATAAAGAGATTGCAAAAGCGGCAGCAAAGATGATAGTTGACGCCAAGAAGAAATTTTTATGATGAATAAAGTATATTTGGGAATTGATATAGGTGGAACCGCCGCAAAGTTCGGACTTGTTGATGAGAACGGCCATATACTTCAAAGGGATGAGTTCTTTGTATCATTTGACGGTTATGAAACGCCCATACTTAAGACTGTTTTGGAAAAGACGGATTATTTTATAGCTTCAAGCGGACTTGATTTCACTGAGATATCGGGAATTGGTGTATCCGCTACAGGTCAGATAGATTCCGAAAAAGGTGAAGTCATCGGAAGTGCGGGACATATAAAGAACTGGGTAGGCTCAAAGATAAAGGAAAGCTTTGAAAAGAGATATTCAGTCAAAACTATAGTCATAAATGATGCAAACAGTGCAGCCCTCGGTGAAAAATGGATCGGAGCGGGAAGAGGCCATAAAAATATCGTTGCTATAACCATCGGCACCGGAGTCGGTGGAGGTATTATAGTTGATGATAAGATCCTGCTTGGTAAAAGAGGACTGGCAGGAGAGATAGGACATATAGTGATACATGGAGACGGAGAGAGCTGTTCGTGTGGAAATGTAGGTTGTCTTGAGAGATACGCTTCCACAACGGCGCTTGTAAGAAGCATCTCAAAACTGCAAAAGGAAAATCCGACAGCTTTCCCGAAAGACTTTGAAGAAAATATCAACGGAAGAAAGATATTTGATATAGTACATGAAAATAGACTTTTAAGGCAGGCGGTCGATAATTGGGTGGATGATATATCACTTGGAATCATTTCACTTGTCCACATCTTTAATCCAGAGCAGGTTATTATAGGTGGCGGAGTAAGCACCAGAAAAGAGTTTATAGAAGCCTTAAGTAAAAAAGTACATGAAAAGGTAATGGCAAGATTCGCAGAAGGTCTTGAAATAGTACCTGCAAAACTTGGGAATGATGCCGGCCTTATCGGTGCGATATATTATTTGAAAGAGAATAAATAAAATATATAAATGTAAATGAGCTTTATTTCATAATCTTGTACTATGAAATAAAGCTCTTATTTTTAGTCTACTTTAGGCAGCATAGCCGCATATTTTTTGAGTTCTTCATCACTTGGAACGGTATCATCCATTTTTCCATCATGGAATTTCTCGTAAGCTACCATATCAAAGTAACCTGTACCTGTAAGTCCGAATACAATAGTCTTTTCCTCACCGCTCTCTGTGCATTTCTTAGCTTCTTCAATAGCCGCATATATAGCATGTGAGCTCTCAGGAGCAGGGAGTATACCCTCTGTTCTTGCAAAGTACTCTGCAGCCTTGAATACATCTGTCTGGTTTACTGAAATTGCTTCCATATATCCGTCATGATAAAGCTGTGAGAGAGTAGAACTCATTCCGTGGTATCTTAGTCCGCCTGCATGGCTTGGAGAAGGAATGAAGTCACTGCCAAGTGTATACATCTTTGCAAGCGGAGTCATCATACCTGTGTCACAGAAGTCATAGGCAAATGTTCCCCTTGTAAAGCTTGGACATGATGCAGGCTCTACAGCAAGTATTCTTACATCACTTTCACCTCTAAGCTTCTCACCCATGAAAGGAGAGATAAGTCCGCCAAGGTTTGAACCGCCTCCTGCACAGCCTATAATGATATCAGGTTTGATATTGTACTTATCAAGTGCAGCCTTAGTCTCAAGACCTATAATTGATTGGTGTAAAAGTACCTGGTTTAATACACTTCCAAGTACATATCTGTATCCTTCACTTGTAGTAGCCTTTTCTACCGCCTCTGAAATAGCACATCCAAGACTTCCTGTAGTTCCCGGATGCTTTTCGAGGATTCTTCTTCCTACTTCCGTTTCCGTAGAAGGTGAAGGTGTTACTGAAGCACCATAGGTTCTCATAACCTCACGTCTAAAAGGCTTCTGTTCATAAGATACCTTAACCATGTATACCTTACACTCAAGTCCAAAGTATGCACATGCCATAGAAAGTGCCGTACCCCACTGTCCGGCACCGGTTTCTGTAGTAACTCCTTTAAGTCCCTGCTCTTTAGCATAGTAGGCTTGAGCTATAGCCGAGTTTAACTTATGGCTTCCGCTGGTATTGTTTCCTTCAAATTTGTAATAAATCTTTGCCGGTGTGCCAAGCTTTTCTTCCAGACAGTATGCTCTGACAAGCGGAGCAGGTCTGTACATTCTGTAAAATGATCTTATTTCCTCAGGTATCTCAAAAAATGCTGTAGTATCGTCAAGCTCCTGCTTTACAAGCTCGTTACAAAATACATGTGACAACTCGTCGGCAGTAACAGGCTTATGTGTTCCGGGGTTTAAAAGCGGAGCCGGCTTGTTCTTCATATCAGCTCTTAAATTGTACCAATATTTTGGCATCTCATTTTCTTCCAAATAAATCTTATAAGGTATCTCCATACACTCTCTCCTTTCAGCTAAATACTTGCCGCCGGCAAATATTATTTAGTAAAGTATACATTGATATAGTATTTAAGTCCAGTAGGGAATGAATAAGATTTCATAAAGTTTGTATATCGGGTATAAAAAGTTATTGCGATATTAAGTATGTAAAGGTATTAGAAGATACTTACAAATATTATAGTAAGTTTGGTTTTATTCAGTATTTCAGTATCATATTTTTTTATTGAATGAAAGAATGATATTTTTATATAATATAATTAAAGAGTAGTGAACGAAGGTGATAGTGAATGTTTGACAATATAAGGTTTAACTTCTTGTATATTGATACATATTCTTTTGGGAAAAATTGGGTTTATCCTGAAAGTATAGTACCTTATAATATGCTTAGATATATAGAATTTGGTAGTGGAACTTTTTTTATAGATGATGAAGAATTTGTTGTTAGTAAATCTCAAATAGTGTACATTCCAAAAGGAAGTAGGCTTTCATGTTATACTACAAGTGAAAATTTTTCGTTTACAAGTATACGGTTTACAAACTCGGTATATTTTGAAGGTGGAGATTTTTTGAAGGACTACTATGGTATACCGAATGTTATAGATGGGGCAGACGAGAAAATTTTCTTTGAGAAGATATACCATTATATAAAAGAAGAGGATCCGGCAAGAATGTTTTTTGTAAGAGGATATATGGAACTATTAATAGGACATTTGATAGAAAAGTCGAATATAATGTATCCGGATCATGCATTGAAGCTGATGAAATCAGATGAGTATTCATTTGAAAGTTTGGTAAATAGAATAAAAAAAGCTACTACAAAGATGGACAGCAGAATACAGGTTGTATTAGACTATGTGATTCTACATCCGTCGGAAGAATATAGTCCGCAGAGACTTGCAGATATGGCAGAACTTAGTAAACAAAGATTTAGTGCCTTGTTTAAAGAACAGGTAGGTAAATCACCAATGGAATATATAAAGGACTTAAAATTAACTACAGCAGCAAGGAAGTTGTTAGTCAGTAATGTCTCCATAAGTGATATTGCATACAGCATAGGATATAATGATCCTAATTACTTTATTAGAGAATTTAAGGTAGCATTTGGGTATACACCAAGGCAGTATAGATTAGCTGCAAAAGAATAAGATTATAAGACTATTATGCTATTTATAAGTGAAAAACATATTTTTAAAGTATAAAAACAGATATTTTTTTAGAATTATTTTTATCTAGAATATCTGTTTTTGTTTTTGTGCTAAAATATATTGATAAGATTATAACATAAGCGTATTATGCTATTTTTTTAAGTCTAGATTTTATAGAATTAGTATAAAAAAATATAATATAATATCATTATCAAGAACAATTATCACAAATGAGCGTAAAATATTTTTTTAGTTGTGATAGTAATATGGTTTATATGGAGGGAATAATGAAGAAAAGATTTTTAAACGGATTGTTAACAGCAGTATTAGTTGCATCAACATTAGTTGGTTGTGGTGGTCAGCAAAGTACTAAATCAAGTGGAACGGATACAAGTAGTCAAGAAGCCAAAGAGTTAGATGGTGAGATTACGTTTTGGCATTCTTTTACACAGGGACCTAGATTAGAGGTTATACAAAAAGCAGCAGATAAATTTATGCAGGATAATCCAAAGGTTAAAATAAATATAGAGACTTTTTCATGGGGAGATTTCTATACAAAATGGACAACCGGACTTGCGTCAGGAAATGTTCCGGATATGAGTACAGCGTTACCGAGTCATGTGGTAGAGATGATGGATTCAGAGGCGGTAATTCCGGTAGATGATCTTATTGATGATATCGGAAGAGATAAATTCGCAAAAACTGCACTTTCTGAAGGGGAGAAGGATGGAAAATGCTATTCAATACCTCTATATTCACATGCACAGGTTATGTGGTATAGGAAAGATTTACTTAAGGCTGCAAATCTTGATGTTCCTAAGACATGGGATGAGTTTGCTACAGCAGCAGCTCTTACAAAGGATGGGGTATATGGATGTTCATTTCCATGTGGTTCTAATGATTTAATGGCAACAAGATTTTTAAATTTCTATGTTCGTAGTGCAGGTGGTAGTCTTTTGACAGATGATTTAAAGGCAAATCTTACAAGTGACGAGGCTATAGCAGGAATTAATTTTTGGCTGGATATTTATAAGAATTGCTCACCGAAAGATTCTGTAAACTATGCAGTGCTTGATCAAGCCAACTTATATTATCAAGGAAAGACGGCGTTTGATTTTAATAGTGGATTTCAGATTTCAGGTGTAAAGACCAACTCTCCGGAATTGGTAGATCAGATTTCATGTGCTCCGTTGCCTAAGATGAAGGCTGATGATCCGGATTACGGTGCTGAAACTTCTAATATACCAATGGTAGTGTGGGCTAAATCAGAACATCCGGAAATATGCAAGGCATTTATGAAAACACTATATGATACAGATACTTATACTGAATTTTTAGCAGCAACACCGGTTGGAATGCTTCCGGCTATAACAGGTATTTCAGATTCGGAAAAGTATAAATCTAATGAAACTATACAAAAATTTGCGGATGAAGAGAAAGTTATTGAGGACGCAGTAAAAAGAGGTACAGCAATTGGATTTGAACATGGACCTAGTGTACAAGCAGGACTTCTGACATCGCAAGGTATAATAGAGGGAATGTTCCAGGATATTATAACAAATGGAACAGATGTTAAAGTAGCAGCTAAGAATGCAGAAGATAAGCTAAATGAGATATTTGCCTCAGTTCAATAGTGAATTTGAATGCCCCATTTAGAAAGAGATGGGGCATTTCTTAAGAAAGGAGAGGTAACTGATGCGAGATAAAATAAAATCTAATTATTCAAGGTGGTTGTTTGTACTCCCGGCTTTGATAATTGTAGGAGCTTTGCTTGTTTATCCTATTTTCTCAAGTTCATATTTTAGCTTAACAACAAAACATCTGACAAAGCATAGTTATAAATTTGTCGGATTCAAGAACTATATATCAATATTATCGGATGTAGGTTTTTACAAGGCTTTTCTAATTTCAATACTATGGACAGTATGTTCACTTTTAGGTCAGATAATAATCGGTTTCACGTCAGCTTTGGCATTACATAAGGTGAAGCGTTTTAAAGGTATCTATAGGATATTACTTATCATTCCATGGGCTTTTCCGTCTATCGTTATAGCACTTGCATGGAAGTGGATTTTAAACGGTGTATCGGGATTTATTCCAAACTTACTTGTAAATCTTGGGTTAGCATCAAATTTACCACAGTTTTTAAGTGATGGAAACCTTGTTTTTGGAACACTTATATTTATAAATATATGGTTTGGTGCACCAATGATTATGGTGAATGTGCTTTCAGCACTTCAAACTATACCTACAGATCAGTACGAAGCGGCACAAATTGACGGAGCAAGTAAATTGCAGCAATTTAAACATATTACATTGCCGCATATTAAAGTTGTTGTTGGACTGCTGGTTGTTTTGAGGACTATTTGGGTGTTTAACAACTTTGATTTAATATATTTGATAACAGGTGGTGACCCTGCAAATGCAACTACTACAGTACCGATATATGCTTACAATATGGGTTGGGGTACAAAGCTTTTAGGAAAATCATCAGCTGTAACGATGCTGTTACTTATATTCTTACTGATTGTTTGTACATTGTATTTTAAAGTTATAGATAGGTGGGAAAAGGAGGATAAGTAATAATGGGAAGGTTAAAAGAAAAAATTGGAAGTTTGTGTTGTCATATATATCTTGTAATTTTATCTGTTATAGCTTTTTTTCCTTTAGTGTGGGTATTACTTTCTTCAGTAAAGGCATCCGGAGAGTTGACTTCTAACCCTACAGCTTTTTTACCTAAAGAATTTACTTTGGTCAATTATAAGAATGTAATAGATAATTTAGGATTTACAGTTAATATCGGAAACAGTTTGATAATAGCTTTGATAACAACGTTGATTGCGATAACTGTATCTTCTATGGCTGCATATGGAATTGTGAGATTTTTCCCGAAGTTTGGGAATATTATGTCGAGGGTTTTGGTTACTACATATATGTTTCCACCTATACTCCTTGCAATCCCTTATTCTTTAGTGATGGCAAAACTGGGACTTACCAATACAAGAGTGGGACTTATAATAGTATATTTGTCATTTAGTGTACCCTATGCAGTTTGGATGCTTGTAGGATTTTTTAAAACGGTTCCTATAGGAATAGAAGAAGCGGCAAGAGTTGATGGGGCAAATAAGCTTGTTACATTTGTGAGAATAGTATTGCCTCTTGTAGCTCCGGGAATTGTAGCGACAGCAATATATACTTTTATAAATGCTTGGAATGAATTTTTATATTCTTTGATCTTGATAAACAGCACGAATTTGATGACAGTTTCTGTAGCGCTGAAGTCTTTACAGGGAGCGGAAATTCTTGATTGGGGAAGTATGATGGCAGCATCTACAATAGTTGTAATTCCATCTGTAATATTCTTTACATTTATACAAAGGTATATAGCAGGTGGCATGACGGAAGGTTCAGTAAAGTAAAATTGGAGGATTATTAATATAATGAAAAGAATAGGGTATGCACTTGTAGGTACCGGATATTTTGGTGCTGAGCTTGGTAGGATAATGAATGATCAGGAAAATGCGAGGGTTGTTGCAGTATTTGACCCCAATAATGCTGTAGAAATAGCAAAAGAGTTGAATTGTGATGTTGAGACAGACTTAGATCAATTGTATAGTAGAGGTGATGTTGATGCAGTTATTGTAGCATCACCAAATTATTTACATAAAGAACCTGTTATAAAAGCGGCAAAGCATGGCGTTCATGTATTTTGTGAGAAGCCGATTGCATTGTCATATAGTGATTGTGATGCAATGGTTAAGGCTTGTGAAGAGCATGGTGTAAGATTTATGGCAGGTCATGTCATGAACTTTTTTAACGGTGTAAGGCATGCTAAGAAGCTTATCAATGAAGGTATTATTGGAGATGTACTATATTGCCATTCAGCAAGGAATGGATGGGAAGAACCACAGGAGAGTATAAGTTGGAAAAAAATACGTGAAAAGTCCGGTGGTCATCTGTACCATCATATACATGAACTTGATTGCATTCAGTTTATAATGGGTGTACCTGAAGAGGTGACGATGATTGGTGGAAATGTTGCACATCAGGGAAAAGAGTTTGGTGATGAAGATGACATGCTGTTTATAAGTCTTGAGTTTCCAAATAAAAAATTTGCAGTACTGGAGTATGGATCGGCATTCCATTGGCCTGAGCATTATGTATTAATTCAGGGTACTAAAGGCGCTATAAGAATAGATATGTATGATTGTGGAGGTACTCTAAGGGTTGGAGACAAGATAGAACATTTTTTAGTACATGAATCAAAAGAAGAGGATGATGATCGTACACGAATTTATCATGGGACTGAGATGGATGGAGCCATAATGTATGGAAAGCCGGGTAAAAAACCGCCTATGTGGCTCCACAGCATTATGAAAAATGAAATGAAATTCTTTAATGATGTATTACATGGAGCACCTGTCAGTGACGAGTTTATGCCGTTACTTACAGGAAAAGCGGCAAGAGCCGCTATTGCAACTGCAGATGCTCTAACGTTATCTCTTAATGAAGATAGAAAGGTAAAGCTATCAGAGATTAAAAATTAGCTTTGTATAAGCCAAATACAAACACTAATTTTTATATAAAAACTTCATATTCCAAAATGGGGCTGTCAAATGTGGCAGCCCCCAATTACTTTATATAATGAATTGTTATAGATATTGGGTTTATTATTAGTTTATATTTGTCAAGTAAAAAAAGGCTGTCGCACGCGACAGCCCAAATGTTTTAATATATTACTTTGTATCCTTTGACTTTGGAAGTACTACATTTAATATGATAGCTACTATAGTTGCAACAACTACAGGGCTCTTACCGAATACTGTTGTGAATGCAGGAGGGAATGCAGCAAGTGAATCCTGTGCCTGTGAAAGTCCGACACCGAGAGCTACTGCAAGACTACGATAGAAGAGTTTCTAAAGTCCATCTTCTCTGTGAAAATAAGCTTCACACCTGTCATTGCGATTGATGCAAATACAGATATTGTAGCACCACCGAGTACACATAAAGGAATAGTGGTAAGTATTGCGGAGAACTTAGGTATAAGTCCTGCTATAAGTATTACAAGACCTGCAAGTCCGAGAACCACTCTGTTGATAACCTTTGTTGTAGTTACAATACCTACATTCTGTGAGTATGTAGCTGACGGAAGTCCGCCAAGAAGGGCACCGATTATATTTGTAACACCGTAACCTATGATACCGCTTCTAAGCTCATCACCGGTAGGAAGTCTGTCCATAGCACCGCTTGTAGTGGCTGTGAAGTCACCGATAGCCTGAATAGAGTTGATAGCAAACAGAAGTCCGATTGCTACACAAGCTGCAGGATCAAATGTTATTCCGAAGTGTAAAGGCTGTGGGAGTGAGAATAAACCTGCACTTGCAACAGATGAGAAATTGATCATACCTGTACAAAGAGCTATTATATAACCTATAATCATCGCAATAAGGATTGATGCAAGCTTTACAAGGCCCTTTCCGAAGTTGTTTAATCCTATAACTATAATAAGTGTGATTAAAGCGATTGCCCAGTTCTGGATTGAACCGTAGTTGTCTTTACCTACACCGCCTGCCATATAGTTTACGGCAACAGAATAAAGTGAAAGACCGATAGTAAATACTACAGTACCTGTTACAAGAGGTGGGAAGAACTTTTGAATACTCTTAACAAAAAGTCCTACTATAACAGCGATAATACCGCCGACTATCTGTGCACCGAGTATTGCGGAGATACCTGAAGTACCTGCAATAGCTGTCATACTTGGAACATATGCAAAGCTATACCGATAATCATAGGAAGCTTTGCACCTATTCTAAACGTTTTGGTACCTATGCCGAACAGCTGTAAGAATGTAGACAGAGCTGAAACCACAAGTGAAACCTGTATCATAATTACTCTGTCTGCCTCAGAAACCTGTGCAACATTTGCTACGATAATAGCAGGTGTAATACAACCTACAATCATTGCCACTACGTGCTGAAGTGCAAGTGGAATAGCTTCTGTAAGTTTTGGGAATCCATCCATTTCAAATATTGAAGCATACTGCTTTGTTGTTTGATTGCTCATAATATTTCTCCTTATCAATCAACAATTTTTGTACCGGTTTTGCCGTTGATGGCGTCTTTAGCCTTCTCAAGCAATGTTATCATAGCAGTCTTATTTTCGCCTGATGAAGCGAAATCTACTGCGGCGAGTACCTTAGGGAGCATTGATCCCGGAGCGAATTCTCCGTCATCAGCATACTTTAAAGCTTCAGCTGTGCTGAGCTTATCTAACCATTTTTCATTTTCTGTGCCATATCCGATGGCAACCTTTTCAACAGCGGTAAGGATGATAAGTGTATCTGCACCTACATTCTTTGCAAGAAGAGCGGCGGCAGCGTCTTTATCTATTACTGCAGGTACACCTGCAAGATGCTTACCGTTTGAAATAACAGGGATTCCGCCGCCACCGCAGCAGATAACAACCTGTCCGTCATCAGCCATAGACTTAATAGCTGAAAGCTCTATGATTTCCTTTGGAGCAGGAGAAGCAACAACTCTTCTGTAACCTCTGCCGGCATCCTCTTTTACAATCCAACCTCTGCTGCCTGCAGCTGCAAGAGCTTCGTCCTTGCCCATGAACTTACCGATAGGCTTTGAAGGGTTATCAAATGCCTTATCATTTTCGTCAACTCTTATCTGAGTTACTACTGTAGCGATAGGCGGAACTTCAAGATTTCTGTTTAAGAACTCCTCGTGAAGAGCGTTCTGAATGTCATAACCGATATATGCCTGACTCATTGCAACACATACTGACAGTGGAGTAGGATCAGAGTCTGTAGAATGAGCATACTCTGTCATAGCATTGTTGATTACACCGACCTGTGGACCGTTACCATGTACAATCAATACCTCATGGCCTTCTTCAATCAAATCCACGATAGCCTTTGCGGTTGTCTTTACAGCCACCATCTGTTCTTTCAGATTGTTGCCGAGGGCATTACCGCCAAGAGCGATTACAATCTTGCTTTTGAATTTTTTTGTCATAAAATCTCCCCTTAATAAAATTTCTAGGAAATGTTAAAAAAAAGACAGGTTTTTGTGACCTGCCTTTTGGTTTATAGGCAGCAGTGAAATGATTGTCTATATTTAACTACTGCCACATGGATAAGTCCTTTGACTTATACTATTCTGAAAGAATTCTGTCCTGTCCACGAGCCTCAAGTTTCTCAAGAACCTTAGCAGGATCTTTGAACTTCTCAAGAAGGATCATAGCAGCGATAACATATGGCTTGAAGCTTGCTTCTTTGTAAAGAGGATCTCTGTATCTGTCAAATACTGAACCGTCAACCTCACCTTCCTTGCAAGAAACGCCTGTGATATCAGCAGGTAAGCAGTGAAGATAAAGAGCCTTACCATCCTTTGTAAGCTTCATCATTTCTTCTGTACATGCCCAATCCTTGTGCTCTGCATTCTGAGCAAGAAGTTCCTTCTCAAGCTTCTTGATTCCCTCTGAATCGCCCTCTGCGTAAAGGTTTGTTCTCTTCTCCATAGCTGCAAAAGGTGCCCATGACTTAGGATAAACGATATCTGCATCCTTGAATGCTTCCTTCATGTCGTTTGTGATAGTGAACTTACCGCCACACTCAGCTGCCTGCTTCTTAGCAACCTCAGCAACCTCAGGCATTACCTCATAACCTTCCGGATGAGCTAAAACAACATCCATACCAAGTCTTGTGAAAAGACCGATAACACCCTGTGGAACTGAAAGAGGCTTACCGTAAGATGGTGAATAAGCCCAGCTCATAGCAATCTTCTTACCCTTAAGGTTCTCAAGACCGCCGAACTCATGGATTACATGAAGAGCATCAGCCATACACTGTGTAGGGTGATCGATATCACACTGAAGGTTTACAAGAGTAGGTCTCTGCTCAAGAACGCCGTCCTTGTATCCTGCCTCAACAGAATCTGCAACTTCGTGCATATATGCGTTACCCTTACCGATGTACATATCATCTCTGATACCGATAACGTCAGCCATGAAAGAGATCATGTTAGCTGTCTCACGAACTGTCTCACCGTGAGCGATCTGTGACTTACCCTCATCAAGATCCTGAACCTCAAGACCTAAAAGGTTACAAGCTGAAGCGAAAGAGAATCTTGTTCTTGTAGAATTATCACGGAAAAGTGAAATTCCAAGGCCTGAATCAAATACCTTTGTAGAGATGTTTCTTTGTCTTAAATCACGAAGTGCATCTGCAACTGTCCATACAGCGTTAAGCTCATCGTCTGTCTTCTCCCATGTAAGGAAGAAATCGTTCATGAACATATCCTGTGTCTTTAGACCTTTTAACTTTCAACTAAATTCTTGAAATTTGACATTTTTTAAACTCCTTATTTTTAAAAGCATTGCTTTAGTTTTTATAATATACAATTCTGTTACACTCCCGGATAGCTGTGTATCCGGGATTATAATTTATCAAAATATAATCTATACAGATTAGTCACAGTAGTAAGCAGGAAGAGCTGCATAGAATGCCGCACAAGTTACCAAGTCTTTCTTCCATGTGATCTCGTTTGGTGCATGAGCCTGTGCCTCTGCACCGGGACCGAATCCCAATTACAGGGATACCGTTTCTACCCATTATAGAAACACCGTTTGTAGAGAATGTCCACTTGTCAAGAAGCGGTCTTACCTCACGCTCAGGTGTAGTCTTTGCATTACCGATTCTCTTATCACCGAAGAGATCCTTGTAAGCTGCAACTGCACTTGTACAAACCTTGTGATCCTCAGGAAGTACCCAAGTAGGGAAGTAGCACTCGATAGGATATACAACACCTGTAAATGAAGGTCTGTCATAATTGTACATACTTACAACTACATCATCGCCGTACTTCTTAACTGCAGGAAGTTCTCTGATTTCCTCAAGACATGACTCCCAAGTCTCACCTACAGTCATTCTTCTGTCAAGTGATACTGCACATGAGTCTGCTACAGCACAACGTGAAGGAGATGTGAAGAAGATCTGTGAAGCTGTAACAGTTCCTCTACCAAGGAATCTTGCTTCTTTCCACTGATCGTTGTACTTAGGATTGAGCATCTTTACAAGACCTCTGATCTCTGTAGACTCTGCATCACCGTTGTTGTTAAGAGCACGAACATCTCTTAAGATATCTGCCATCTTGTAGATTGCATTGTCACCTCTGTCAGGAGCTGAACCGTGGCAAGAAACACCCTTAACATCGATTCTGATCTCCATACGTCCTCTTTGTCCTCTGTAAAGACCGCCGTCTGTAGGCTCTGAAGATACAACGAACTCAGGTCTGATCTTATCCTCATGGTAGATATACTCCCAGCAAAGACCGTCACAGTCCTCTTCCTGAACTGTACCTACAACCATTACACGATACTTGTCGTTAAGAAGTCCGAGATCCTTCATGATTTGCAGCATATACTGCAGAAACTGTACCGCCAAGCTGATCTGAAACACCACGACCGCCGATTTCTTCATCATCCTCGAATCCCTCATACGGATCGAAGTTCCAGTTGTCTCTGTTTCCGATACCTACTGTATCAATATGTCCGTCAAAAGCGATAAGAGTCTTGCCTGATCCCATGAATCCCATAACGTTACCCTGCGGATCAACCTTAACCTCGTCAAAGCCTACCTTCTCCATCTCAGCCTTAATTGTAGCAACGTGAGCAGCCTCGTCAGATGACTCGCCCGGATTGGCGACTATAGCACGAAGGAAAGCTGTCATATCAGCTTTGTAGCCTTCAGCTAAAGATTTAATCTTTTCCAACTCTTCTTTTGATAATTTACCCATTGTTTTGTTCCTCCTTTAAAAAATAACAACTATATCTTATCTTTCCTTAGCTTCCCAGATAATATTTCTCCAACGCTGCGGATCTGTGTCGCCCTCGGTTGAGAAAAGTAATACCTTTGAATCTTTAGTTAAGTTTAGTTTCTCTCTAAGCTCCTTGTATTCATCGTCCATCATAATAGTAGCGAGAGCACCGAACGGAGCGGCTCCGGACTCACCTGAAAGTACCTGAGGATCTCCCTTTAACGGAGCGTTTAACATACGCATACCTCTGGCAGCTACTTCATCTTCTGCAGCTATAAAGCATGTTACATGGTTCTTTAAGATATCCCAAGATGTGATATTAGGCTCACCGCAAGCAAGACCTGCCATGATTGTATCCATATCTCCGTCTACGATTCTTATATTACCGTCTGCAGCTTTAGCACCCTTATAAAGACATGCTGCAGCTTCAGCTTCAACAACTACCATGATTGGAGGGTTCTCTTTGTACTTATTGGCAAAGTAGCCTACCATTGCACCTGCAAGTGAACCTACACCTGCCTGAACAAATACATGAGTAGGTCTCTTGGCAAACTGAGCGTCAGCCTCAAGAGCCATAGATACCGTAACCCTGCATTATCCATGAAGGTATCTTCTCATAACCTTCCCAAGCTGTATCCTGAACTACAACACCGTGCTCAACTTTAGCGGCAAGCTTTTGCAGCCTCACGAACACATTCGTCATAGTTTACATCTGAAATCCATGCATCGGCACCCTCAGCCTTTATATTGTTAAGTCTTGTCTGTGTAGAACCCTTAGGCATTATTATTACCGATTTCTGATGTAACTTGTTTGCTGCCCAAGCCACTCCACGACCGTGGTTACCGTCTGTAGCGGAGAAGAATGTAGCAGGTTTGAATTTCTTTGCAAACTCCTCAGATGTAAGAACTGAATAAGGTAATTCCGATACATCTACATTCATTTCATCAGCTATGTACTTAGCAATTGCATATGAACCGCCAAGAACCTTGAATGCATTCAAACCGAATCTGTAAGATTCATCCTTAACCTTAACCTCGCCTAAACCGAGGAACTTAGCCATCTCCTTTAAATCAGCTAAAGGTGTTTCGCTGTACTGAGGGAAGCTTTCATGAAAAGCTTTAGCCTTAGTCACCTCTTCAACCGACATTATCGGAAGATTAGCATCGTCTGTTTTGGGCATATTGTTAATGACCCATTTTAGTTGTGACATGAAATTTAAACCTCCTAAAATTGTTAAGCAAAATGCTTATTCATCCACTGCTTTTGCTTGATCAATGTAGCTATACAGTGTAAACTTACTAATTCCAAAAAATTGAGAAATCTTATCTCCGGACCTTGTAATAAGGAAGGCACCGGCATCCTGTAAAAATTTGATTGCCTTAACCTTTTCATCCTTTGTCATAAGAGCGGGAGTCTTCCCCACAAGCTTTACGCTTTGTTCAATCAGATTGTCGAGCAGGTCGTTCACACTTAGAGGAATCTGACCGTAAATATCTTCACCTGTAGTTTCAATATTTTCCACTATATTGGATAGCGCTGATTGAGCATTCATGAAATTGGTCATATCATGATTTATACCGAGAATGAATCTGTACTTACCGCTTTCATCTTTTAAAAAGATAGTGGAAGATTTTAAGATTCTGCCGTCGGATGTATGTGTTCGATAGCCGAGGTGATCACTTACATTATCACCCTTTTTTAAAGCTTCAAGAGTTTCAAGCACTATCTTTGAGGCACCGTCACCGATCTTCCTTCCAGATACATGACCGTTTATGATGTAGCAAATAGTGTGCTCAAGGTCATTAGCCTGTAAATCGTGAATACATACTTCACAGTCATTGCCGAACTGCCTTGCGATACCATGTGCAATCATTACTAAAGATTCCAAAGTTAAATCATCTCTGTTCATAACACTATCGCTACTCCTTTCTCATTTACACGCCTAAATTTTTTTTAGGTATGTATACTATAGCACTTTAATCAAAGCAAATCAATAGGTATCTAAAAAATTTTTAGGTAAGCAGAAATATTATAAGAGTGAAGATGAATGACTCATTTTGATAAATTTTGAACAATAAATGACGCGCTTTTATATTGTGTACTATCGAAAAATTAATATATAATAGTACACAAAAATAAGATATTTTTTTATGTACAGTTTTCAAAAAAAATTTTATAATAGTGTTTGAGTCGAGATGGAAGTAAGCAGTCCGACTTATAGTTAAATAACAACCAAGTCCTACTATATATATAGTAAAGATTTGGAATAGAAATATAAGGGGGATTTATGAGAAAAATCATAGTAACATTATCCTGTATCCTGTTGGTAGGATGTGGTGGAGCCAAAAAAGCGGATGTAGGAGGTTCTGTCGACATAAACAATATAGAAAGCAGTACACAGACGGCAGGTACAGATGTAAAAAGTGAAGAGCCTAAAGCGGACGGACAGGTAGATTATGACCTGAGCAGTATGGGTCCTGATATGGTATATGCCACAATATATCAGATGATGATTGACCCGAAGTCATATGTAGGAAAGAGTTTTAAGGTAACGGGAAATTATTATTCATCGTACAGTAAAGAAAACGATCAGTACTATCATTTTTGCATGGTAAAGGATGCCGCAGCCTGCTGTGCACAAGGTCTTGAACTTCTTTGGGCGGATGATAACATGAACAAGCATGAAATTGCCCGGATGAAGAAGCCCTTGTCACAGTGGAAGGTGTATTTGAAACATATGAAGAGGGTCAAAATACTTACGGCAGATTAAAAGATGTAAGGCTTGTCAATCAGTAATATTATTCAGGCTTTATTTTTGCCTGCCTCAGCGATTTGAAAAAAGAACTTAAAAGTGAGGAGCACTCGCTTCTAAGTGAATCACATGATATAAGCTCAACTTCGGTCTTATGGTTGAATCCGTCGGTTTGCAGGATGTTAAGCACTGAACCTGCACATCCGGCCTTCGGATTCATAGCGCCTAAGACCACTTTTTTTATTCTTGACTGCACTATTGCGCCTGCACACATAGGGCAGGGCTCAAGTGTTATATACATGGTACAGTCTTCCAGTCGCCAGTCACCGATCTTTTTGCAGGCCTTTTTCATAGCAATTATTTCCGCATGTGAGAGCGTACTTTTATCCTTGTTTCTTCTGTTATAACCTCTTGCTATTATCTTATCTTCAAATACGATAACACAGCCTATCGGAACGTCACCTATTGCCATGGCTTTTTTTGCCTGCTTTATAGCTTCTTTTAAAAAATAATTATCCCTATCCATTTTAATACCTGTAAGTCACAAAATTTTAACAGTTTTACCATATAATAGTTCCGGTATCAAAGTTTTTTTGTTTTTTTATATGAAAACAAATGGTATAATTGATACCGGGATTGTGATAAAACAATCCATATAATTTGTATGTTAAACTAAAACAAAATGAAAATTATGTCAAGATATATATAAAGGATGGAACTATGGAATTGATATTGGTATGTGATGACGACAGAGAGATAGTAGACGCAATTAAAATCTATCTTTCAGGCGAAGGATTTGAAGTGCTTACAGCATATGACGGTGAAGAAGCTATACAGTTGATGGAAAAACACAAAGTGGACCTTTTGATAATAGATATAATGATGCCTGTACTTGACGGAATAAGGGCAACAATGCAGATAAGAGAAAACAGTACAATACCTATTATAATGCTTTCGGCAAAGTCGGAAGATGCCGACAAGATACTCGGACTGAATATAGGTGCGGACGACTATCTTACCAAGCCTTTCAATCCGCTTGAGCTGGTTGCCAGAGTGAAGAGTCAGCTGCGCAGGTACAAAAAACTTGGAAATATGTTGATGCCTGAACCGCAAAAGGTGGTTGTGGGTGACCTTGAGATAGACGATGAGACAAAGGAAGTAGTAGTAGCGGGAGAGCTTATCAAGCTTACACCGATAGAGTACAATATACTGCTTTTACTTGCCAAAAACGCAGGAAAGGTCTACTCAATAGATGAGATATATGAGCAGATTTGGAATGAAGAGGCTATAGGTGCCGACAATACGGTTGCGGTGCATATAAGACATATCAGAGAGAAAATTGAGATAAATCCTAAAGAACCGAGATACCTAAAGTGGTTTGGGGCGTAGGATATAAGATTGAAAAGCATGGATAAAAATATATTTTTTTCAAGAGCTAAATTAAAGATTTGGGCAGTGGTCCTGCATTTGACGGCCTTTGCCCTGTTTGTGATAGGTATTTCCATAATATATTGCAATGATAATTTTAATAAGGGTCTGCTGTGGCTGAATTCCGAAAATTACGACGATTCTCCGGCATTTATGAAGCAGGTGGATTCTGATATTTCATTGCTTTTTTCGTATGCCGATTTAAAGGATGTATTTGAAACCGACGGAAAGTTTGATATAAATAAGAAGATATTCGGTTTGAATATGGGTCCGAGCAACGATGTGGACTTTACGGTCGGCTCGATTATAGAGTATGCCAAAAGACACGGATACTATATTGATGAACATTATAAACTGAGTGTTACCGACCAAAATCTGGTAAATCAGATAGAGGATACATCATACTTTGTAAATTACAGAACTTATGCCAACGACTCAAGTATATTGGAGCCGGGTGATGCATATATGAGTATGAAGACCGCTATAACCGAGAGTATAGGACTTTTGTCCAAGTACTATGAGGCATATGAAAGATTTGTGGTACAGCCGTCCAATTTCAGATACAGACTTGAGTACGGTGATGTTTTGTATACAAACGACAGGTTGTTGAATGTAAAGACGGTATATGACTACGGCAAGTTTGCAATAACATCTTCACAGGGTATGCAGGTGGAGACAAATATGAACAAGGTGCCGAATGAATTGTCTTTTTTGGCTGAAAAGATTACAGACAAGCTTCAAAAACCTTATAAAGTATATATTGCAATTAACACTCTTTATACGGCGACAGATGTCTACGCTATCGACAATGTGAACTATTTAAGTCAGAGAAGACTCTATGCCGTAGGTTTGGTATCTGTAACTATAGGCATTATACTGATGGCAATAAGCTTGGGTTATCTTATAGCTTTTTGCGGTCATAATGAGAATGAAACCGGAATAAGGCTGAACAACTTGTTTGACGCCATACCTTTTGAGGTGAAGCTTTTACTCCTGATTTTTTTGTTATTGTGCTGTTGGCTGCAACCAACAATTTCATAATAAATAAAGTCCTGCACATATATGTTGAAAAGAAACGATGGAGTTTTTGCAGGTCAGATGTTAAACTACGTTTCAATTTATCTTGTGACATTGCCTATTGCATTTTCAATACTTAGAGAGTACAAAGCGGGGCTTTTTGTGGAAGAATTCATATACAAAGATTATAAAAGAGAGCTTCTCGATCTCATATGTTAAAGAGAACTTTCAAAATGAAACTCGGCTCAAACTTTTTGGTTATGATTTTTGGTTGACTTTGTAGTGGTTATACTGTTTTTACTTACCACAATCAATGTAAAAAAAGTCTCTTCGGACGTCTCACCATATTTATATGCTTTTATTATCTTCCTTATTATAAATATGGTCATATTCAATAAGGTTTATAAGACTGCAATAGCATTTGACAAGATTGCGGAGGCGATAAAGGAGATTGCAAACGGCGATACAAGGTACAGGCTTGATGAAAGCGAGTTTACAGGCAGAGAGATAAGTGTGGTAAAGGATCTCAACAATATAAGTAAGGGATTTCAGGGCGCCATAAACGAGCAGGTAAAGAGTGAAAGATTAAAAGCCGATCTGATTACGAATGTATCACATGATATAAAAACTCCGCTTACTTCCATTATAAATTATGTTGAACTTATAAAGAGAGAGAAGCCTGAGAATGCTAAGATACAGGAATACCTTGATGTATTATCTGTAAAATCACAGCATTTAAAGAACCTGACTGAGGATTTGGTGGAGGCAAGCAAGGTATCAAGCGGAAATATCTCCGTGGAACTTAGGGATATAGATCTTGTAGAGATGATAAATCAGACAAACGGAGAGTTTGAAGAGAAGTTTGCTGAAAAAGGGCTTAAGATTATATCTACCATTCCGACAACAGGTATTATGATAAAGGCTGACGGCAGACATCTTTGGAGAGTTTTGGAAAATCTCTACAATAACGCTTTCAAATATGCGGCTAAAAATTCAAGAATTTATATAGATATAACTTCAGAGAATAATATCGCCACATTTGTTATAAAGAATATTTCAGAAAATCCGCTCAATATAAAGCCTGACGAACTTACAGAGAGGTTTGTAAGAGGTGATGTGTCAAGGACTACCGAGGGCAGCGGACTCGGACTTTCGATAGCCAAGTCCCTTACGATATTGCAGGGCGGAAAGTTTGAGATAATCATAGACGGAGATTTGTTTAAGGTACAGATAAGATTTAAGGCGGTTTAGTATATATGGGTGAGTCTTAGGGCCCACTCATATAATTTTACTTGATTATTAGCACTCGTTATGATATAGTGCTAATAACGACTCGGTCGTTATAGGTAGTACAGTATTTAGCATTAAGATATAAGAAAGAATGGAGAAAATATGGTAGAAGATCCCAAAAGCAGGAAGCCGTTCATTTATTACTATATTGTTGTTTTAGTAATAATGATGGCGCTAAATTTTTTAGTTGTACCTTTTATCAAAGAAGGTCAGATAAAGCAGGTTGACTACGGAACCTTTATGACAATGACTGAAAAAGGTGAGATTTCAAAGGTCGATATACAGACCAATCAGATAGTATTTGTAGGAAAAAATGACAATGTAACATATAAGACAGGTCTGATGAACGATGCAGGACTTACAGACAGACTTCATACTGCCGGAGTTGAGTTTTCAAGTGATATTGTAAGAAAGGATTCACCGCTGTTGGATGCTGTTTTAAGCTGGGTATTACCTCTTGTAATATTCTATTTTCTGTGGAACGGAATTTCAAAGAAGATGTTTAACAGAGACAGTGCAAACTCGCTGATGTTTGGCGGTATGGGCAAATCCGGTGCCAAGATATATGTAAAGTCATCTGAAGGAATCAAGTTCAGTGATGTGGCAGGTGAGGATGAAGCTAAGGAAAATCTTACAGAGATAGTGGATTACTTACATGATCCGAGTAAGTACAAGGACATCGGTGCTTCAATGCCTAAAGGAATACTTCTTGTAGGACCTCCGGGAACAGGTAAGACAATGCTTGCAAAGGCTGTAGCAGGTGAGGCGAATGTTCCTTTCTTCTCAATGTCGGGTTCCGAGTTTGTTGAGATGTTTGTAGGTATGGGTGCTTCAAAGGTAAGAGATCTTTTCAAACAGGCAAAGGAAAAAGCGCCATGTATAGTTTTTATTGATGAGATAGATGCTATAGGTAAGAAAAGAGACGGTCAGATAGGCGGAAATGATGAGAGAGAGCAAACTCTCAATCAGCTTTTGACAGAGATGGACGGTTTTGAGGGTAATTCAGGGGTTATGATTTTGGCGGCTACCAACAGACCTGACGCACTTGATCCGGCGCTTACAAGACCCGGAAGATTTGACAGAAGAGTACCTGTAGAACTTCCTGATTTAAAGGGAAGAGAGGAAATACTCAAGGTCCATGCAAAGAAGATAAAGATTGCAGATGATGTTGATTTTAAATTGATTGCCAGAATGGCTTCAGGTGCTTCAGGTGCGGAGCTTGCAAATATTATAAACGAGGCTGCACTAAGAGCGGTCAGAGATAACAGAAAGTTTGTAAATCAATCCGATCTTGAAGAAAGTATTGAAGTTGTTATTGCAGGATATCAAAAGAAATTCCATTTTGACTGATGCAGAGAAGTGGAGAGTGTCATACCATGAGGTAGGACATGCGCTTGTAGCTGCAAAGCAGACCAATTCGGCGCCGGTTACAAAGATTACCATTATTCCGAGAACTTCAGGAGCACTCGGATACACTATGCAGGTGGATGAAGGTAATCACTATTTGATGACTAAGAGTGAACTTGAAAATAAGATTGCCACTCTTACAGGCGGTAGAGCTGCAGAGGAAGTTGTATTCGGAGATGTTTCCACCGGAGCTTCTAATGATATAGAGCAGGCCACCAAACTTGCAAGAGCTATGATTACCAGATACGGAATGAGTAAAGACTTTGATATGGTGGCGCTTGAGACCGTTACAAACAGGTACCTTGGAGGCGATACTTCTTTGGCGGCTTCTGCTGAGACCGCCGCCATTATAGATAAGCAGGTAGTAGCTTTGGTTAAAGCACAGCATGAAAAAGCTGCACAGATACTTTTAGAAAACAGAGAAAAACTTGAAGAAATATCTCATTTCCTGTATGAGAAGGAAACTATCACAGGTGATGAGTTTATGGAGATATTAAACAGGTAATGTTTACATAATCTTAAAACTTTAATATAATATCGTTGATATTCGTTTGTATATTTAGAAAAAAATGAAAGTGGGTGAGCAAATGGTAGAATTAGACGGTTTTAAAACCACACTACAATCCTACGAAAAAATATTGCTGGAAGTGAGGGATTCACTTTGACTTGGACAGTAAGGAAAAAAAGATAATTGAGCTTGATCGTGCTATGGAAGAGCCTACATTTTGGGACGATCCTAAGGAGAGTACCAAGATAGTAAGAGAGGCAAAACAGCTCAAAGATACTGTCGAAAAATATAATAAGTTAAAGTCTGAATACGAAGATATCGGAGTCCTTATAGAGATGGGCTATGAGGAAAATGATGAGAGCCTTATACCTGAGATAGAAGGTATGCTTGAAGCGTTTACAAGAGAAATAGACGATTTGAAGATAGCTACACTGCTTACAGGTGAATACGACTCTTCAAATGCCATCATGAAACTTAATGCAGGAGCAGGTGGAACCGAGTCCTGTGACTGGTGTTCAATGCTTTACAGAATGTATACAAGGTGGGCGGCTAAAGAAGGCTACACTGTAGAAGTTCTTGATATGCTTGAGGGTGATGAGGCAGGAATAAAGTCTGTCACATTACAGATAAACGGTATAAATGCCTACGGTTATCTTAGAAGTGAGCATGGTGTACACAGACTTGTGCGTATCTCGCCTTTTAACGCGGCAGGAAAGCGTCAGACTTCGTTTGTGTCCTGTGACATTATGCCGGATATTGAAGAAGACCTTGATGTGGATATCAATCCGGATGATTTGAGAATAGATACTTATCGTTCATCAGGCGCCGGCGGACAGCATATCAACAAGACTTCTTCAGCTATAAGAATTACACATATCCCTACAGGTGTGGTAGTACAATGTCAGAATGAAAGAAGCCAGTTCCAAAACAAGGACAAGGCTATGCAGATGCTTAAAGCAAAGCTTTTCTTATTAAAGCAGCAGGCAAATGTCGAGAAGCTTTCAGATATCAGAGGTGATGTGAAGGATATAGGCTGGGGAAATCAGATTCGTTCCTATGTAATGCAACCTTATACAATGGTAAAGGATCACAGAACCGGAGCTGAAAGCGGAAATGTAAGTGCCGTACTTGACGGAGATATAGATAAGTTTATTATTGCATACCTTACATGGCAGAGCCTCGGTTGCCCTTCAAGAAATGCAGGGGATGAATAAGTAAGGAATTAAGAAACCGATTGTGAAAAAAAGTTTTCACGGTCGGTTTTTAATATTGCATTTTTAGAGCCTCGCTTAATAAAAACATATTGTTGAGATAATGTTTATACTCAGGCCCTTTTTTATTAAAATCATCTTCGTTTATTCCTCTATAAACATAAATTGCAGTTTCAAAAAAAGACGAATTGGACATAAAGTAATCTTTATCCGGTATATAAACCAATATAATCTTAGGAGAATCTCCGATTTTTACAAATCTCTCATAAAAAAATCCTTATAAAAGCGTGAAGTCAACAAATTTTTGTGGAAGTTGCCAAATATCATTAGTAGGAATATTCCGATTGTTTTCGTGATTATTATAATTAATCAATGATATGGTTGACTCAGCAGTCATCCTGTCAAGTTCACTATATAATACTTTAGTCAGACCATAATCTTTGGAAAGCAGTAAAATCATATCATCAAGTGATTTCTTCGGCATAATAATATCATTTTTATAAAAATTATAGACTGACGGCAAAAAACTGCTGTTTGTAGTAGATATATCTCCGATAGTGCGATAATTACAAATGTATTGATCCATAAAGTTCTCCTTATTTTTTTAATCAAAATCACCCCTTTGCAGCTTTTTTAATATTGTATCTAATTTAATTCCGGGATATTTCAAGATTCCTGTTATGTGTAACACAATCTTTCAAATAAAGATTTATAAGTGTTTGATATGGTATGCCTGTGCTCTCGGATTTTTTCTTTTGAAATAAGCGATTATACTTTCATCAAGATTTATAGTAACCTGCTTCTTAACAAGCTTGGCATATGGATTTTTTTCTTGGGTTTTAAATTCTTTATATCATATTCTTCTCTCATTTTTATCACCTAAATTCCTTGTTCGTAAATATCCCACTCGAAGGTCATACATTCATCACTCTCCTTGTTATAGTTATATTATAATTATAGAATAATTATAAGTCAAGTTTAAGATAATTTCTTGAGTATCTTGTATATGAGATATCGTGTAAAGTCGGATTCAGTGATTATAAGTATTTGTACGGTATTTAAAAAATACACTTCCCTCAGTCCGTCAGAATACCAAAACAGAAATACCAAAATGTAAGAAAATTGTTCTTGCATTCCACTGCAAACCATGCTAAGATTAAATACTGTGACACATAATCCTTGCTTTTGATATCGCTATCAAAGGCCGGAGACCAAGAGGAGGTAAGAAATGACAAGTACATATGAATTAGCATTAGTGCTTAATGGTAAGCTTGAAGATGATGCAAGAGCGGAAGCTCTGGAGAAAGTTCAAAATTACATCACAAGATTTGGTGGAAGCGTACTTAATGTCGATGACTGGGGCAAGAAGAAATTCGCCTATGACATCAACAAGCAAAAAGAAGGATTCTACTATTTCATCAAGTTCCAGTCAGAGGACAACAACTGCCCTAACGAGTTGGAGGCAAATGTTCGTATCATGGAACCTGTTGTGAGATACCTAGTCGTTAAGCAGTAAGCTTAATAAAAAGGAGAGATTGTATGAACAGAGCCATATTGATGGGTAGGCTAACAAGAGACCCGGAAGTAAGATATTCAAGTGGTGAAAGATCCATGGCTATAGCAAGATATACGCTTGCGGTTGACAGAGGTTTTAAGCGTGGAGGAGATTCATCCGAACAGACCGCAGACTTTATACCATGTGTTGCATTTGATAAAGCCGGCGAGTTTGCAGAGAAATATTTTAGACAGGGAATGAGAGTGTTGATTTCAGGTCGTATACAGACAGGAAGCTATACAAACAAAGAAGGTCAAAAGGTTTATACAACTGAGGTTATTATAGATACTCAGGAATTTGCAGACAGTAAGGGAGCAAGCGATAGCGGTAATAATTATCGTGCTTCTACAAGACCGTCACCGGCATCGGCAAGTACAGACGGATTTATGAATATTCCGGACGGAGTTGATGACGAGGGTCTACCATTTAACTAGGTTAAAATAAAGAAAGGGGACTTTATCATGGCATTTAACAAAGCTGACAGAGCGGAAGGCTCTAGAAGAAGACCTGCTAACGGATTACGCAGGAGAAAGAAAGTTTGTGCATTCTGTAGTGATAAGGAAAAGGCTATTGATTACAAAGATGTAGCAACTCTTAGAAAATATATTTCAGAGAGAGGAAAGATTCTTCCAAGAAGAATTTCAGGAAGCTGCGCTAAGCATCAAAGAGAAATCACAGTAGCTATCAAGAAGGCTAGACATATAGCTCTTCTGCCTTATGTTGTAGAATAAGATTTAAAATGTAACAAAACCCGTTTTTGTCCAGGACAGAGACGGGTTTTTTGTATTACTTAATGTAATTGTAATGTAAAAAACATCTATGTAGTGTATAATGGTAATACGATTGAGTGAGTAGTAATATTAGAGCTTTGGATTAAACAAACATAATGGAGTAAATATGAAAAAGAAAATACTGTTACCGCTTTTTGCTTTCGGTCTTATTTTGGCAACGCCTACAGTCATATATGCTGAAGGTTGGTCAAGGTCCGGGTCTGATTGGATTTACTTGGATAAGAACAATGATAAAGTTACAAATGAGTGGAGAAGAGGTGCTGATGACAAGTGGCGTTATCTGAATGATAACGGAGTTATGGCAACGAACAGTTGGGTTGACAATGACAAATACTATGTGGACGATCAGGGACTTGTAGTTGAAGGCTGGAGAAAATTAAAAGACGGCAATGAATATTACTGGGCATACTTTCAAAACGGCGGCAAGGCGGTCAAGGGAAATTGGAAGAATATAGACAACAAATACTACTATTTTGACGATGACGGAAAGATGCTTACAGGATGGATACTTGATAATAACTACTATATAAAGAGTGACGGAACTATGGTGACAGGCTGGTATAAGCTTTTACCGCCTGACAGTGAAGAACAAAAACCGGGTCCAAACTCAGGCAATAAAGAGAAGTGGTATTACTTTACCAACACCGGAAAGAAGTTCAAACCTATACTTAACGGCAATGCAAAGTTCGGTGAGAAGAAAATCGACGGTGTAAGGTATGCTTTTGATGAGAACGGCGAGCTTGTATCCGGTTGGATGCAAATATCAGAAAGTTCAAATCCGGGAATAAAAAATTTCAGATATATGAATGATGACGGTACTGTAAGAACAGGATGGTATTCTTTGGAGCCGCCTGAGGATTTGCTCGGCAATTACAACCATTTGGTTGAGTGGTTCTATTTTTCATCTACAGGAGAACCTTATGCTTCAAAGACAGATAAGCCTAATATAAGCGATCTTGTAAAGATAAAGGATAAACATTACCTTTTTGATAAGAACGGCACACCTGTGTACGGTATTCAAAAGGTCTATCAAGGAAATACCTACAGTGCCTATTACTTCGGAGAGAGCTCACAGTGCTATCTCATTAAGGGTAAGCAGAATATAAAAGAATCTTCAGGAAAAAGTGAAGAGTATTTCTTTCAGACATCTACAGGTAAGGGACTTACAGGAACAAAGGATTCAAAACTCTATTATAAAGGCAGACTTGTAAGAGCAAATGAATATATGAAATATCAGGTATTTGCCGTACCTAATGAAAGTGGAAGCGGAACTACAAATTATGTGGTGAACTCTTCAGGCAAGATAGTGTCAAACGGCAAGGTAAAGGACGCGGACAAGGTGGAATACAAGACCAATGCTTCAGGAGTTTTGACGGCGATAGACGGCAGCACAAATATAAGCGGAAGTTTTGAAACACCGCAGGAGCCTGATTGGGCGAATAATGATTGAGAGGTGAAGATTGAAAATGAGTAGTAGAGGGTATCCATTCCCTTAATCGCATCATAAACAAGCCATCTTTCGGTGGCTATTTTAAAAATTGAAAGATTGAAAATGAGTAGTAGAGGATATCCATTCCCTTAATCGCATCATAAACAAGCCATCTTTCGGTGGCTATTTTAAAAATTGAATATTAAAAGTTAAGGCTATGCAGTTGCTGACTTGATTTTATAACCTTGATTTCTTGCGATGATAATTGCCTGTTCTACCGTGATTTCCCGGTTGGCAGGAGGCAAATCGGATTTTCGATAAAGTTCCGCATTATAGTTTTCACCGTTCTTAAGCATATGATATAATGCAGTCAGAAGCATTCTTGCAATGGCAATGATTGCTTTCTTGTGACCGCGACGCTTTTTGAGACGGAGATAACGGTTGCGAATTTCCGGATGCTTTTTACTGGTAACAACGGCATTTGCACACTGGACCAGTAAAGGTTTGATATAGCATCCGGCCTTGGAAACCCGGACAGATTTTTTCTTCCCTGCACTTTCATTGTTGGTCGGAGTAAGACCGGCCCATGAGCATAAGTGTTTCGCCGAAGGAAAAGCCTCCATGTTGGTACCGATTTCGGAAATAATTCCGATGGAAGTAAAGTCGCTACGGATACCTGGAGCGGTTTGGAGAATGGCAAGTTCCTGCTGATAGGGAGCGGCGAGCGCAAGAATGAGTTCTTCAAGCTCTGCTTTCCGGGATTCCGGGGCTTTCATAATGAGCTTTGATCACCTTAAGTTTGCCGACCTGTTCCGGTGTGATATAACCGTCAATAGCGTCACGGAGTTCAGGAAGTTTCTTTTTCAAACTTTTGTAAACAAGGGGTTCAAGGTCAAAAGATGTATCTGCGGGATTTTCCAAAAGTTTATCCAGTATCGCCTGAGCAGATTTGCCGAAGGTGTCCGAAACAACGTTTCCCAACTGGATATTGGAAACCGTGAGACAGTTCTGCAAACGATTCTTTCGCTTGATTGAAAGCAGGTCAGTTTGAAACGGTAACGCATAAGGTCACGGAGCTGGCGGATGTCAGCGGGCGGCATGAAGCTACCGGCAACAAGATCATGCTTGAACAGGTCAGCAATCCATTTGGCATCTTTCTTGTCAGTTTTCTTTCCACGGATAGCCTTAACATATTTGGGATGAGCAAGGACAATCGAACAGTCATTTTCTAAGATGTTATAAACAGGAATCCAGTATTTGCCGGTAGATTCCATACAGACATCCTTGCAATTCCGTTTGAGTAGCCATTGTAACAAAGTTTTCAGACCGCTCGTGTAGGTAGAAAACCGGTGGCTCTCATAAGAAGTGACACCTATATCGTTTGTAGAAGCGATACAGGCAACTACAAAAGTCTTGTGGACATCAATACCACAGCAGATTTTGTAGACGATTTTTAAAGACATAGGGACTCCTTTCAGAATCAGAAGATTCATTAGAGATTATAGGGAGAGACGGCATTGACTGAACGCCTAAGCCATAAACGAGATTGTTTATACAAAGATAAGATTACGTGTTCAACGACACACTTATTTGTGCTTGAAAAGGCGAACCACACATATAAATATGCGGTCATCCGGCAAGCCGGACAGCCCACTCACCTCCCCGTGATTTGTAGTATACCGAGTTCCCTACAAGAAGAATTATAAATAAAAAATAAGCTCAAGGAAATATTTTCATAACGTTTTGTGCCTTGAGCAAAGCGAAAGGAATGGAAATAAATATGGATTGTATTTTTTGTAAGATAGCTAACGGAGAGATTGCATCGGATACCGTTTTTGAGGATGATAACTTTAGAGTAATACTTGACTTGTCACCTGCAAGTAAGGGGCATATGCTTATTTTACCGAAGGTTCACGCCGGTGATATAACGGAGCTTAGTGAAGATATAGCGGGTAAGGCACTCGTCCTTGCAGGTAAGCTTGGAAAGGCTGCAATGGTAGGGCTGGGTGCTACAGGTTTTAATATTCTTGCAAATACAGGTGAGAGTGCCGGACAGACTGTTTTTCACTGCCATATACATGTTATTCCGAGATATGATGACGCGTCAAGCATTGTAAGCTGGGCTCCGAAAACAGCCGATAAAGAAGAACAGAAGGAGACAGCAAAGAAAATATCAGAGAGTCTTAGATGATGGAACTTGGAATAAGTAAAAGAAACTATGTTGTTATAGGTATAATCATAATAAATATAGTATACTTTTTATTTCTCGAGACGCATGGAGGTTCGGAGGACACCATGGTCATGTTAAGATACGGTGCCTGCTTTCCCGACAATATAAAAAGCGGAGAGTACTACAGACTGATAACTTCCATGTTTATGCATTTCGGAATAGAGCATATCGCCAACAACATGCTTATATTGGTTTTGCTTGGCGGCAAGCTTGAAGATATAATGGGACATTTTAAGTTCTTTATCATATATATGCTTTCAGGCATACTTGCCAATATTGCATCGGACTGGGCTCAGACAATGACAGGGGATTTTGCAGTCAGCGCCGGAGCTTCAGGTGCAATATTCGGAGTGGTGGGTGCTTTGCTGGCATCGCTTGTTTTAAGTAAGGGAAAGATAAAGAATCTCAGCCTGTATCAGATAGTGGTATCTTTGGGGCTTATGTTGTATGCCGGATTCAAAACCACAGGTGTTGACAATATAGCACATGTGGGAGGTGCGGTAAGCGGTGTCTTTATAGGTCTCATACTTTACAGGGAAGATAAAAAGTCGGAGTTGCAATCGGACGAATATTGTGATAGAATTTTATAGCTAAATAAGCACATCAGGTAAATGAGAAAAGAGGTGCCGTAGGTCCTTTTCTTAGGCCTGATGGAAGAAAAACCAAAGGAGAAAAACAATGAGTGTTATTTCAATGAAGCAGTTACTTGAGGCAGGTGTTCACTTCGGACATCAGACAAGAAGATGGAACCCTAAGATGGCTCCGTACATCTACACAGAGAGAAACGGTATCCATATCATTGATCTTCAGCAGAGCGTAGGTATGGTGGATGCAGCATACAATGCTATGTCCGATGTAGCTAAGGACGGCGGAAAGATTCTTTTCGTAGGTACAAAGAAGCAGGCACAGGACGCTATCAAGGAAGAAGCTGAGCGTTGCGGAATGTACTATGTTAACGAGAGATGGCTTGGCGGAATGCTTACAAACTTCAAGACAATCCAGTCAAGAATCAAGAGACTTCACCAGTTGGAAGAGATGAGCGAAGACGGTACATTTGATTTGCTTCCAAAGAAGGAAGTTATCAAGTTAAAGAAAGAATGGGAGAAGCTTGAGAAGAACCTTGGCGGTATCAAGGATATGAAGAACATCCCTGACGCAATCTTTATCGTAGATCCTAAGAAGGAGAGAATCTGTGTTCAGGAGGCTCATACTTTAGGTATTCCGCTTATCGGTATCTGTGATACAAACTGTGATCCTGATGAACTTGATTACCTTATCCCGGGTAACGATGACGCAATCCGTGCAGTAAAGCTTATCGTGGCTAAGATGGCAGATGCGGTTATCGAAGCAAACCAGGGTGAGCAGGGTGAGTTGCTTGCAGTATCTGAGGTTGCAGCCGATGATTCACTTGAGGGCAATGAGTTCGCTCCTGAGAAGGAAGCTTTGGACGAGAGACAGTTCTAATATAAACATTAACTTATAGGCAGGTTGCAAAGCCGGGTTTCCGCTTTGCAACTTGTCATATCATAAAAACTTTAGGAGGTTTTACAATGGCAGCAGTAACAGCAGCAATGGTAAAAGAGTTAAGAGAGATGACAGGTGCAGGAATGATGGACTGTAAGAAGGCCCTCGCTGCAACTGATGGAGATATGGATGCGGCAGTTGACTTCCTTCGTGAGAAGGGACTTGCAGGAGCACAGAAGAAGGCAGGTCGTATAGCAGCTGAGGGTATCGTAGATGTTTGCGTAAGTGATGACGCGAAGAAAGCGGTTGTACTTGAAGTAAATGCCGAGACAGACTTTGTTGCAAAGAACGAGAAGTTCAGAACTTATGTAGGTGAAGTTGCGGCACAGGCATTAAAGACAAGTGCAAGCACTACAGAAGAGTTCTTAAATGAGAAGTGGGAGCTTGATCCGAGCCTTACAGTAGCAGAGAAGCTTTCAAGCATGATTTCAATCATCGGTGAGAACATGACAATCAGAAGATTTGAAAAGGTTGAAGAGAACGACGGTTGTGTAGTTTCTTATATCCATGCAGGCGGAAAGATCGGCGTTTTGGTAGACGTTGTAAGTGATGTTGTCAATGATGATATCAAAGAGATGGCTAAGAATGTTGCAATGCAGGTTGCAGCACTTCATCCTAAGTATACTTCAGACAAGGAAGTTGATGCGGATTACCTTGCAAGAGAGAGAGAGATTCTCTTAGCTCAGATTAAGAACGATCCTAAGGAAGCATCAAAGCCTGAGAAGGTTATCATGGGAATGATCGAAGGAAGAATCAAGAAGGAGCTTAAAGAGATTTGTCTTCTTGATCAGCCATATGTTAAGGCGGCAGACGGTAAGCAGTCTGTAGCCGCTTATGTAGCAGAGGTTGCAAAGGCAAACAATGCAAAAGTTTCTATCAAGGGCTTTGTAAGATTTGAGACAGGTGAAGGTCTTGAGAAGAAGAGCGAGAACTTTGCAGAGGAAGTTGCAAAGCAGATGTCAGGAAAGATGATTTAATAGAATAGTTTTAATTTACTAAAGCCAACGACCTTACAGTCTTGGCTTTAGTTTTACAAAGGAGAAAAAATGGATATAACAAAAATAGTAACAGATATAATAAATAAGGCCAAGGCTGATCCTGCACTTTTAGCAAATCTTACAAGTGATCCTGAAAAGACTATAGAGAACCTTACAGGTATCGATATTCCTGACGGACAGCTTGATGCTGTTGTAAACGGCGTAAAGGCACAGATTACAAAGGTCGGAATTGCAGGTGCAATGGACAAGCTTGGAGACTTTTTCAAGAAATAATATGAAATATTTATTTGATTTGCATACGCATACCATAGCCAGCGGCCACGCCTACTCCACCTTAAAGGAAAATATGGAAGAGGCTGTGGCCAAAGGCCTTTCGGCATATGGATTTTCTGACCACAGTGAAGCCGTTCCGGGTTCATGCAAAAACATATACTTTATGAACTTTAAGGTTATCCCGAGAAACTACAAAGGAGTGCTTATACTTAGAGGTGTAGAGGCCAATATCATGGACTTTAAGGGAAATCTTGATGTTGACGAGAACGTACTGAAAAGACTTGATTATGTTATAGCAAGTCTACATACAATATGTATAGATCCGGGAAGTTTGGATGAAAACATGAACGCATACTTCGGAGTGATGGCAAATCCGTATGTGAAGATAATCGGTCACCCGGATGACGGAAGATATCCTATTGATCATGATGCACTGGCAAAGGAAGCAGCCAAAAGAGGAGTTGCACTTGAGCTTAACAACTCTTCATTGAATCCGAGGTCTGCAAGGGTCGGCGGCAGAGAGAATGCCGCAAAGATGCTTTCGGCCGCCAAAAAATACGGTACATATGTGGTATGCAATACCGACAGTCACTATGCGGACTATGTAGGTGACTTCAAAAATTGTGACGTTTTGTTGAAAGAATCGGATTTTCCTGAGGAACTTGTTTTAAACAACAGCATGGAAAAACTGAAACTTATTTTAAATAAAGATATCGAAGAGATGTAAACAGATATTCTTATTGAGGGAATTATGGAAAAAAGAAAAACAAGTATCACAGATATGACCTGTGGCAGCCCTCTAAAACTTATATTGGCATTTGCAATACCGATGCTTATAGGAACACTCTTCCAGCAGTTCTACAGCATGGTGGACACGGTGATGGTAGGTAAGTATTTGGGTGTTAATTCATTGGCGGCTGTGGGTTCCACAGGTGCCATATTCTTTATGGTAAACGGCTTTGTTATAGGAAATACGGCAGGTTTCGCTATACCGGTGGCACAAAAATTCGGTGCAAAAGACTACAAAGAGATGAGAAAATTCACCATGAATGCAGTATATATGGGAATATTCTTTTCTGTAGTACTTACAGCTGTAGTGTGTTTGCTTACAAAGGCTATACTTGTAGTGACCAATACGCCGGCAGAGATAATGAATGATGCGTATATTTATATAATAATTGTCTTTGCCGGTATACCTGTAATGTATTTGTACAACTTGACTGCAAGTATAATAAGGGCGCTTGGAGATTCAAAGACACCGCTTTATTTCCTTATGGTGGCCGCAATCCTTAATATAGTACTTGACTTTGTTTCAATAAAATTTATGGGACTTGGAGTTGCGGGACCTGCCTATGCTACAGTTGTATCACAACTTGTATCGGGAATACTCTGTGTAGTATATATGGTAAAAAGTTTAATATACTGAAGCTTGAACCGGGTGAAGGTACATTATCAATGAGCCATGTAAAGGTGGTACTTTCCATGGGTATACCGATGGGATTGCAGTACTCAATTACAGCTATAGGTTCCGTAATACTTCAGTCGGCAGTGAACGGACTTGGTGCGGTGACAGTAGCCGCCGTTACTGCAGGAAGTAAGATAAGCAGTTTCTGTGTAGCTGTAACAGATGCTCTTGGAGCGACTATGGCAACCTATTGCGGACAAAATGTAGGTGCAGGTAAACTTGACAGAGTGAAGGAAGGCGTAAGGGTTGCCACAATAATAGGTATAATATACGCCGTTTTGGTATTCATTTTTATGATATTTATAGGCGGAGAGCTTCCGAAGCTTTTCGTAGATGCAAGCAAGAGCGATGTAATAAGTCAGGCCAGATTATACCTCTTATGGAACTCGGGATTTTACTTTGCACTTATCTTTGTCAATGTTTGGAGAAATTCCATTCAAGGTATGGGATTTCCGATGTTTGCAATACTCTCAGGAGTATGTGAGATGTTTGCCAGAGGTATTGTAGGCTTTATAGGAGTGCCGCTGCTTGGATATGTTGCAGCCTGTGCCGCATCACCGCTTGCGTGGATCATAGCGGATATGTTCCTTATTCCGGGATTTATGTACTGTATTAGGAGATTAAGAAAGTTGTTTGCCGAAAGAGAGCCGGTGGAAACATTAAAATATGAATAATTACAATAAAAGAATAGGTATATTGTATATACTTGGAGCCGCATTTGGATTTGCCATGATGGGGCTCTTTGTACGACTGGCAGGTGAACTGCCCACATTTGAAAAGGTTTTTTCGAGAAATTTTGTGGCTGCCGTTGTAGCATTTGTTATGCTTATAAGAAACGGTTACAAGTGGCAAAATATAGGAAGAAAAAATTGGATTTTGTTGTTGCTAAGGTCATCATGCGGCTTTGTAGGCGTTATCTGTAACTTCTATGCGATTGATCATATGAATATAGCGGACGCTTCCATATTGAATAAGCTTAGCCCTTTCTTTGCAATACTGTTGAGTTTTATAATATTACAAGAAAAACCGGTTATAATGGATATTCTGACTACCGTGGTAGCATTTATAGGAGCAATATTTGTAGTAAAACCGAGTGCGGATTTTGCATTTTTAGTGGCTATGATAGGAGTTCTCGGCGGATTTATGGCAGGTGTGGCTTATGCTCTTGTCAGAAAGATGACCGGAGGCGGAGTGACTGGAATGTTTATAGTATTTTTCTTCTCGGCATTTTCAAGTATATGCTGCATACCGCTTATGGCTATAAATTTTATTACTCCAAGCCCTACGCAGTTCGCAATGCTTATCGGATCGGGTTTTTCAGCCATGATCGGTCAGATTTGTATTACAAAGGCTTATACATATGCTCCCGCAAAGGAGATTTCCGTATATGACTATACACAGGTTATATATTCGGCGTTGCTCGGCTTTATATTTGTAGGTCAAATACCTGATGTACTTAGCTTATTAGGTTATATAATCATTATATCCATGGCGGTAGTGAAGTGGGTATACAACAATAAGAAAGTCCCTGATTAAGGGGCTTTTTTTAAACATATCCGAAAATATTTTTTTATGGAAATACTTGTACATATATAGTATAGTAGGTTTATATGAAAGATTAAAAAAATATGGTAAATTAAATATATTATTCTAATAAAATAGACAGGATTAGTTAGAAATGTTTGATTTAGAAGGGGGGACCATGGAAAATTTTTTGGATTTGAAGAAATTAAATACTTTTGTAAAGATAGCGGAATCGGGAAGCTTTTATAAGGCGTCTATGATACTTGGATATTCTCCTGCAGCAGTATCCATACAGATACAGCAACTGGAGTTTGACCTTGGAACAAGGCTTTTTGACAGACTTGGAAAACAGGTACGTCTGACAGATTACGGCAAGCAATTTTACCCTTATGCCGAAAAGATACTTATGCTGAATGAAGAAGCGAAGGAGTCGCTGATAAGGTCGGAGGGACCTATCAGCGGAGACCTTAGAATAGGTACGGTTGATTCCATATGTGATACCTTATTTCCACAGATACTTGCGGAATACCACGAAAAAAATCCGGGTGTTACACTGGAAATTAAAGTATCCACACCGGCGGAATTGTTTGATGCACTGAAGCACAACAGTATTGATATAATGCTGTTTGGATAAGCCTTATGTTGCAAAAGATTTTTTTGAAGATATTCAGGTGGATACCGATGTGGTATTTTGCGCATCGGCTAAACATCCTCTGGCATATAAGAAGTCTATAGATTTGAAGGAGGTATTGGAGTATCCTTGTATACTTACAGAGAAAAACTCAAGCTACAGATATATTTTGGAGAACAAACTGTCTGAACTGGGGCTAAGCATAAGCCCCGGTATCGAGTCACAGAATACAAATCTTATTATCAAGCTGCTTTGTAAAAATATGGGATATTCGGTTTTGCCTAGATTTTTGATAGAACAAAAGTTAAGAGATGATGTGCTTAAGGTGCTTCCGATAAAGGACTTCAATATCAAGGCGAAGTACCATGTGCTGCACAAAAAGGACAAGTTTGTCAACAGACAGATGGAAAGCTTTATAAATCTGTTGAAAAAGCAGGCGGATGTATTGCAGGTTGTTGATAAGCATCAGGATATTGCAATAAGCGTATAAGATATCATTGAACTGACGTTCTTTATACTATACTTTTATTTTGCCTCATGCTATAATTTTTCATGTTGGCTGTTTGCCACGAGATAGGGGTTAAATAATGGAATTTAAATTACATTCGGAGTTTTTGCCTACAGGAGACCAGCCTCAGGCAATAGAGGCGCTTGTAAACGGATTCAGAGAGGGAAATCAGTTTCAGACATTGTTAGGTGCCACAGGTTCGGGTAAGACCTTTACAATGGCAAATGTTATTCAGAAGTTACAAAAGCCCACGCTGATAATAGCGCATAATAAGACATTGGCGGCACAGCTGTACGGTGAGTTCAAGGAGTTTTTCCCTGAGAATGCAGTGGAATACTTCGTTTCTTACTACGACTACTATCAACCTGAGGCATATGTACCGTCTACAGATACATACATTGAGAAAGATTCGGCAATAAATGATGAGATAGATAAGCTGAGGCACTCCGCAACCGCATCACTTTCAGAGAGAAAGGATGTTATTATAGTTGCTTCGGTTTCATGTATATACGGACTTGGAAGCCCGATAGATTATCAGGAGATGGTGGTATCGTTAAGGCCCGGAATGGAAAGAGACAGAGATGATGTCATCAGAAAGCTTATTGATATGCAGTATGACAGAAATGATATGGATTTCACCGCGGTACTTTTCGTGTGAGAGGAGATGTACTTGAGGTATTCCCTGCCGCATCCACATCTACAGCATTAAGATTTGAATTTTTCGGTGACGAAGTGGACAAAATACTTGAGATAGATACACTTACGGGAAATATTATAGCGGAACTTGCACATGCCGTGATATTCCCGGCATCACACTATGTGGTGGCACCGGAGAAGATGAAAGTTGCTACTGAAAACATACTGAAAGAGTGTGAGGAGAGAGTAAGTTTCTTTAAATCTGAGGATAAACTTATAGAGGCACAGAGGATTGACGAGAGAACACATTTTGATGTGGAAATGATGAGAGAGACCGGTTTTTGTTCGGGAATAGAAAACTATTCAAGACATCTTACAGGTTCTGCACCGGGAGAGCCGCCTTATACACTTATTGACTATTTTAAGGATGATTTTATTATTATTGTAGACGAGTCACATATCACAATACCGCAGGTCAGAGGAATGTATGCAGGAGACAGGTCAAGAAAGATGACCTTGGTCAACTACGGTTTCAGACTGCCTTCGGCGCTTGATAACAGACCTTTGGAGTTTTCGGAGTTTGAATCAAAGATAGATCAGATGCTTTTTGTTTCGGCTACACCGAGCGTATATGAAAAAGAGCATGAGATGCTTAGAACAGAGCAGATCATAAGACCTACCGGGTTGTTGGATCCGCCTATAAGTGTCAGACCTGTAGAAGGTCAGATAGACGATCTGATAGGTGAGGTGAATAAGGAGATTGAAAAAAAGAACAAGATTCTTATCACTACACTTACAAAGAGAATGGCGGAAGATCTTACCGAGTATATGAAGGAAGTGGATATCAGAGTGAGATATCTTCACTCCGATATCGATACTTTGGAGAGAGCCGAGATTATCAGAGATATGAGACTTGACAAGTTTGATGTTTTAGTGGGTATCAACCTTTTGAGAGAGGGGCTTGATATACCTGAGATTACTCTGGTTGCAATACTCGATGCGGATAAGGAAGGCTTCCTTAGAAGTGAGACTTCACTGATACAGACGATAGGAAGAGCGGCAAGAAATGCCGACGGACATGTGATAATGTATGCCGACAATATGACCGATTCCATGAAGGCGGCTATTGACGAGACTTACAGAAGAAGAGGCATACAGGAAGCTTATAATAAGGAGCACGGTATCACTCCGACCACCATAAAGAAGGCTGTCAGAGATCTTATAGCAATATCAAAGGCGGCAGACAGTGTTTCGTCTATTGATAAGGACGTTGAGTCTATGGACAAGGCGGAGATACAAAAACTTATAAAAGAGCTTGAGAAAAAGATGTTTAAGGCTGCGGCGGAGCTTGATTTTGAAAATGCGGCACTTTTGCGTGATAAAGTAAGTGAACTGCGTGCAAACCTATAAATAAAGCCGGAAAGTTTTTTGTAAAATTAGGGTTTTAATATAAATTATAACGGAGAATAAAAGTGGCAGAAAAAAATGTGTCAAAAAGCCTCGAAAGAGTGGTGGCGGAGACAGCCATGCTTGCAGGTGAGACCATGCTTATAGCGGGTGCGGAGATAAGCAGAGTGGAAGATACTATGAACAGAATACTTGATTATTCAAAGTGTGAATCACATACCGCATTCGTTTTGGCTACAGGTATCACATTAACTCTTGACAGCGAAGAGGGGCTTATCACCATGTCAAAGAGAGTGCCTGACAGGACTACAAATATAAACAGGATATACCTTATAAACAATGTATCAAGAGCCTTAAGTGCAGGTAAAATGGATATATATGAGGCGTATTCCGAAATAAAAAAGATAAAGGATGTAAGACAGTTTACAGGTATTTTATACGGTCTCTCCTTTGTGGGGGTGGCACTGTTTTTTACAATGATGCTTGGTGGAGACTTTACAGACTGTATGGTGGCAGGTATAGCCGGACTTGCTATGGCTGTCACACAGTGGGTACTTACACCTTTCGGGTTCAATTCGTTTTTCTTGAATATGATCTCCACACTCAGTATGGCGCTTACTGCGGTAGGCTTTAAGAAGTTTTTTCTTCCGGGTATAAATATTGATCTGGTGATTATAGGAGGAATCATGCCGATAGTTCCCGGCGTTGTATTCACCACGGCTATGAGAGATACATTGAACGGAGATTATACTGCAGGTGTCAGCAGAATGCTTGAGACCGGAGTAGTGGCTTTTGCGGTGGCGGTAGGTGTGGCACTGGCATATGTGATTTGTGAGGAGTGTATGATATTTAAAATAATAGGTGCATTTATTGCGGTGGTGGCCTTTTGCATTATGATAGAGCTACCGAAAAAATATATGGTACAGGCGGGGCTTACCGGAATGATGGGTTGGGGAGTGTATCTGCTGGTGGATATAATCGGACATAGGGTAGAGATAGATGCACTTATATCTGCACTCTGTATAGCTACCATGTCGCATATACTTGCCAGAGTCTTGAAGGCGCCGGTAAGCAACTTTTTGATACCGGGTATACTTCCTATAGTTCCCGGCGGTTCAATATACAGATGTGCGTATGCATTTATAAACGAGTCTTCATATCTCAGTACATATATGAATGAAACATTGAAGATTGCAGGCTCTATAGCGCTTGCGATATTTTTTGTAGATTCGGTATTCAAACTGCATATGCCGAAAAGAAAATAAAATGCTCCAAGGGCTTACTTTGGAGCTGTTTTCGTGCCTGAAAGTCCAATACATAAAAATGTATAAATATAAATATGCATAAATACCGTATAAAATGTGTTTGTGAGTAAAAGACACGAAGCTCCAAATGGTGTTCTCATCAGACGGACACTATCGAAATAGTTGTTTCACAAGGTGTTTTTCTACCAAAGACAGTATAGAAATCACGGTAAAAATCTCGGTGTGACAGCAATTTTATCATAAAAAACAGCAAGATTGCAATTGACTTTTTATAGCTGTAAACTTAATGTAGTAGGTAGATATGGGGATTTACACTTTGATCCCTGATACTTTTTTAATAAGAATAATGATCTTTACGGAGGTTTGGTATGTATTATATCGGTGTTGATTTGGGGACTTCGGCTCTTAAACTTGTAATGATGAAGGGCAACGGAGAACTTGTAAAAACCGTATCAAAGGAATATCCGCTTTACTTTCCACGTTCAGGGTGGAGTGAGCAAAATCCTACAGACTGGTTTGGCGGTAAAGGAGGGGCTTAAAGAACTTGCAGCATGTGCGGATGAAAAGATAGCAGGTATAAGTTTTGGCGGACAGATGCACGGACTTGTAATTTTAGATAAGGATGACAATGTATTAAGACCTGCAATACTTTGGAATGACGGCAGAAGCACTGAGGAAACCGATTATTTGAACAATGTTATAGGCAAAGAAAAGCTTTCTAAGCTTACAGCAAATATTGCATTTGCAGGATTTACCGCACCTAAGATACTTTGGGTTAAGAATAATGAGCCTGAGATTTTTGAAAAAATTTCAAAAATAATGCTTCCAAAGGATTATATCAGCTATATGCTTAGCAAAAGCTTTGCTACAGACTATTCGGATGCTTCCGGTATGTTGCTTTTGGATGTAAAGAACAAGAAATGGTCAAAGGAAATGATTGATATATGCTCTATTTCCGAGGATATGTTGCCGAAGCTTTATGAAAGCTATGAGGTGGTAGGGACTATAAGGCCTGAGCTTGCAAAAGAACTTGGACTCAATGAGGGAATAAAGATAGTAGCAGGAGCCGGAGATAATGCGGCGGCGGCTATAGGTACAGCTACAGTGGGTGAAGGTGCCTGCAATATTTCCCTTGGAACTTCAGGGACCGTATTTATCTCAAGTAAGAACTTCGGTGTGGACAGCTTTAATGCCCTACATTCATTTGCCCATGCGGACGGCAACTATCATCTGATGGGTTGCATGCTCAGTGCGGCGTCATGTAATAAGTGGTGGATGGAAGAAATATTAAAGACAAAGGACTTTGCAAAGGAACAAAAGAATATAGACAATCTCGGTGAGAACAATGTTTTCTTTTTGCCGTATCTTATGGGAGAGCGTTCTCCTCACAACGATCCGGCGGCAAGAGGCACATTTGTTGGAATGAGCATGGATACAAAAAGAGAAGATATGACACTTGCGGTATTTGAAGGTGTTACATTTGCTCTAAGAGATTCACTTGAAGTGGCAAGAAGCCTCGGTATCAAGATAGAGAAAACTATGATCTGCGGCGGAGGTGCCAAGAGCCCGCTTTGGAAAAGACTTGTGGCTAATATACTTAATGTAGAGGTAGATGTACCTGTAAGTGAGGAAGGACCGGGATTCGGTGCAGCCATACTTGCAGCGGTAGGCTGTGGAGAATATGAAAGCGTAGAGGAGGCTACAAAATCTATAATAAAAATTAAAGAAAAAATAAAACCTGAAGCCGATCTTGTGGTAAAATATGAAGAGAAGTATCAAAAATTCAAAAAGATATATCCTGCCCTAAAGGATGTATTCAAAGAGATTAGATAAGGATGGATTTATGTTAAAGATAGGCACAAAGGCACCGGAGTTTTCACTGCCGGATGAGAACGGAACCGTTAGAAATCTTTCAGATTATGAAGGTAAGAAACTTATATTATATTTTTATCCTAAGGACAATACTCCGGGATGCAGTGCGCAGGCTTGCGGTTTTGGAGAGTTGTATCCGCAGTTTACGGAAAAAGGAGTAGAGGTTGTAGGCATCAGTAAGGACAGTGTGGCATCGCATAAGAAATTCAAAGATAAGTATTCATTACCTTTTACACTGCTTTCAAACCCCGAGCTGGATGTTATACAGGCTTATGATGTATGGCATGAGAAAAAACTTTACGGAAAGACTTCAATGGGAGTTGTAAGGACCACATATCTGATAGATGAAAAGGGATTTATTATAGAGGCTATGGAAAAGGTTAAGGCTGCCAAAAATCCCGGTGATATGCTGGAGAGCTTGGGATGAAAATAATAGTATCACCTGCCAAGACAATGGTGGAAAACAGTGACAGCTATATAGACGGCAGTGTACCTACATATATTGATTACAGTCTGATTCTTTTAGATGAAATAAGAAAAAAGTCTTATGAAGAGCTGAAAGAGATTTGGAAATGCAATGAAAAGATTGCAAAAGAAAATTTTGACAGGTTTAAAAATATGAATTTGCAGGGGAGTCTTACCCCTGCAATATTTTCGTATCAGGGCATACAGTATCAATATATGGCTGTGAATGTGATGGAAATTCCTTCAATTGAATATATAAGAGGGAATCTGTATATACTATCAGGTTTTTTCGGTATACTTAGAGCGTTTGACGGTGTGAGTCCTTATAGACTTGAGATGCAGGCAAAGATGGAGATCGGAAAGCATAAAAATCTTTATGAGTTTTGGGGCGATAAGATTTATAAAAGCTTGTTTCAAAATAATGAAGTGGTGATAAATCTGGCTTCAAAGGAGTATTCAAAGACTGTAGAGAAGTATCTTTCAAAAGATGATAAATTTATCACCTGTATATTTGCCGAGAAAAGAAACGGCAAAACAGTACAAAAGGCGACTCTTGCAAAGATGGCAAGAGGTGAGATGGTAAATTATATTGCCGGTAAAGATATTCAAAATGAGGAAGATATAAAAAATTTTGACAGACTCGGATTTTCTTTTGACAGTGAGTTGTCGGATGCAAACAAGTATGTATTTATATTGGAGCAGCGGTAAAGTATGTATATTTCAAAACCTTACAAGGGTAGACCTGCTGACATAGAAAACAGACAGGAAAAGGAAAAGAGATGCTATGATTTCTTGGACGGCATAGGTGTGGAGTACGAGGTGGTCGACCATGACGAGGCCTCGGATATGGAAAAATGTAAAGAGATAGAAGGTGCACTCGGTGTAAAGATTTGCAAGAATATAGTGCTTTGCAACAGACAGGAGACAAAGTTTTTTCTCTTTATGATGCCGGGCGACAAAAAATATGTGACAAAGGATGTTTCAAAGAAACTTGAAATGTCAAGGCTTTCATTTGCAAAGGAGAACTATCTTAAGGAGTTTTTGGATGTGACTCCGGGGTCTGTAAGTGTGCTGGGACTGATGAATGATAAGGACGATGTTGTAAAGTTGGTTATAGACAAAGATGTTATAAAAGCCGATTTTATCAGATGTCATCCCTGTGTAAATACGTCTACATTGAAGATAGCGACTGGCGACTTTTTGAATAAAGTGATACCGGCACTGAAAAAAGAAGCCAAGATAATAGATAATGAATAAGAAAGAGATATTTGTTGCAATTGATTTAAAATCCTTCTATGCCTCTGTGGAATGTAGAGAAAGAAATCTTGATCCGATGGATGTGAATCTGGTGGTTGCAGATAAGAGCAGGACGGCAAAGACGATATGTCTGGCGGTAAGTCCCGCACTCAAAAGCTTCGGAGTGCCGGGCAGACCGAGACTTTTTGAAGTGTTGAAAAGGCTTCAGGAGATAAACCACAGAAAACAAAAACTTGTAGGAAAACTTGAAGGCAAGTCCTCATCATTGGCGGAGCTTAGTAAAAATCCGAAACTTGAAGCCGATGTGGTGGTGGCAATCCCAAGGATGAAAAAGTATATGGAATACAGTGCAAAGATACTTAGCGTATACTTAAAGTATGTTTCTCCGGAGGATATATATGTTTACTCTGTAGATGAGGTATTTATAGACCTTGGCGGATACATTTTAGATAATGCCGTAGAGTTTGTGGAAATGATGGTTAAGGATGTCTTTGATACCACAGGAATCATTGCAAGTGCAGGCATCGGTGAAAATATGTATCTTGCAAAGGTGGCGATGGACATTGTGGCAAAAAAGGCTAAGCCGAATGAGCACGGAGCAAGGATTGGAGAACTTAGTATAATTTCATATCGGGAACAACTTTGGAGCCATACTCCTATCACCGATTTTTGGAGAGTGGGAAGAGGGTATGCAAAGACTTTAGCTAAGTACGGTATACATACCATGGGAGATATAGCAAGAGAGAGTCTGAAACAAAACAGGGGAAATGAGGGAATGGATCTTTTATACAGACTGTTCGGTAAGAATGCAAGCTTTCTGATAGAGCATGCTTGGGGAATTGACAGTACACAGATAAAGGATGTGAAGTCATACACTCCTGAGAAAAAGAGTATCAGTGAGGGACAGGTTTTACTTAGACCGTACAGTTATGATGAGATGAGAACCATTGTGATAGAGATGGCGGAGAGACTTTCATTCTCATTGCTTGAAAAGGATATTTTGACAAAGCAGATTACTCTAAGTCTGGGATATGATATAGAGAGCCTTTCAGACCCTGATATAGCAAAGAAGTATACCGGCAATATTACCAAAGACTTTTATGGAAGAAGTATACCTGAGGGAGCTCATGGGGTGATAAATCTTTTATCATATACAGATTCTACCAAAGAGATATGTAAGAAAAGTGATGAGCTTTTTGAGAGACTTGCAAATCCGATACTTCTGTTTAGAAGGATAACGATAGTTGCAACTGAGATAAGCAATAAAAACAGTGCGGGCTGCATGGGAAATCTTTTGGAAGCAAGCAATATTTCTAAAGAAAAAGAGAACAGCAGAATGAAAGCCGTACTTAAAGTAAAAAGAAAGTTCGGAAACAATGCCATATTTAAAGGATTGAACCTAAAAGAAGAGGGAACCGCACTTGACAGAAACAGGCAGATAGGCGGGCATAAGGAATAAAGTAGAGATACATTGAAAAAGAATGAAAAATAATATATACTATAGATAACAGTTTATTTGCTTCAGTTCGTAAAAATTAAATAAGGAGGCATCTTATGAGAAAATTTAAGACGATTTTTTTGACAATGATACTCGCGGTATTTCTACTTAGCGGATGTTTTCGTTTGGACAAGGCTGAAGATAACGAGCCGGATGTTCTGACAAAAACATCATGGATTTCATATGACGACGGATCATATTGGGTATTCAATGAGGACCACAGCTTTTTCTGGTATCAAGAGAAGGGGATTACCGATGACAATTATTATGGCGGAACATATAAATTGTACAGAGGTGAGAAGGCAATGGATTTTATAGAAAAGAAGCTTTCCTCATATGGTGTGACCAAGTCCGAGCTGATAGAAGTTATAAACAGATCTGACAAATATACAGTAGAAGATTTTATATGTATTTATACAAAGAATACGACATTTATGTTGGATGGTAAGGAACAGATATCTAAGCCGAATATGATACCATATATGGGATTTCTTTTGAAAGATGAAACGATACTGGATATTGCGAATATGAAGACCGGGTCTTACTACGGATTTATCAAAGAAGAATAGAAAATTTATACAGCCCACGCATTTATGTTACTGATAAGTTTAAGCATTATTTTTTTCAGGATATAATTGCGTGGACTTTTTCTTATTACTCTTTTGTAAATATAGCAGACAAATAAAAATTTTTGCACTATGAAATTTAACGCTATAAAACATATATAAAATATTACAAAAATACTGAAGTAATTATTTAGTTATACCTATGCAAGATATTAAGGATAGATAAAATGATAAAAAAATAATAGAAGTATAATATATACATTATTGGAATTATACAAGATAAGTAATATAATATAATTGTTCTCGAAATAAAAACACAAGGAGGACTCTTCTATGGCAGCACAGTTTGAGTCATTACAGCCTTCATTCAATCAAATGGATCAGTTGATACTGGACATAGCAAAGCAGTGTGATGATGTGGCAGATGCAACTCAGGCACTTGATGAAGAGATTGCAAGCAAGTTTAAGTAGAAGTTAGTTTTGTAGCCCATGTATTTATGTTATCGATAAGTTATTATTTAGTTTATTAAGATATATGAATACATGGGCATTTTAGAATTTAAAGGTATAAAATGCAAAATAGAAAACTGAGTAAGAATGAACAAGGAATAATAGGTATTATTGCAGTAATAGCTTTTGTGGTTGGACTTGTATTCCTTAGGGATATGCTGGTAAAAAGAGGAGTAAGAATTTTGATGTTAACAAGAGAAGATTACATGAATGCAGTAGAATACTATATGCAGAAAAAATATGGAGAGAAGTTTGAAGGTGAGTATATAGTTGAGGACAATATATACGTTCATCCAAAGGCAAATCCTCAGTGGCATGCAGTAGTAGAAGTTTATAGTGAAAATGGATTAACTTACTTTAGCGATAATTATGTAGGGTACTTAAAGAAAGCTGAGCTTGAGAAGTATATATATGAGCTTGTAAAACCTATATATGGAGAGTGCAAGGTGTACACACAACCATATGGTTTTGCACTTAATGACAGCTTTGACAAGGATACAGATATAATGACATATGTAAGTAATAGTGACTATACTACTTGTATATTCACAGACAAAAATGTTGAAAATAGAGAAAAAGATTTTAAAGATGTATGTGATATATTTGTTGAAAAAAATTTGCAGACCAACAGATTACTGGTTACACATATTATAAAAAGAAGACTTAGATAAGTTTGAAGAAAGATTGATAGACTATACATTCAATAAGTTAAAGTTTTATTGTAGAATTTCCAGCTTTTTATGATAAGGCATACAAAAACAGGTTTTTGATGATATGCGTATATTGGAAGGAGACAAGGAATATGGCAAGTGATAGACCTACAGATAAAGATTTGCAGGAAAAAAACAAATGTCTTAAAAAGAGTAAGTATATTAGAGATAGGATTAAAAGAACATTGGATATTGCATCGGAGGAGTGAACTTATGCTAAGGAAATATAAGAAGATATTTTGTGCAATCCTAATTATTATTATCGTATTTGTATTATATACTGTAAATAAAATAGCCTTTTTCCATGATCCGGAATTTGAAAGGGCTGTAAGAAATACTACTATAGGAAATACTGTGTCAGGTGCACTACAGAAGGAGTATCCAATGTTACAGGGAGAGGGTCCTATTAAAGGTATAATTTGGAAGAAGGATTTGGAGAATATAAACTTTGTATCTATCGATTTTAGAGAGTATAGGGTGAAAGATATAAGCGATATAAAATATTTTAAAAATGCAGAAATAGTTATGTTAGGCTATTTAAGTGCATATACCGGAGATAAGAGTATATATGAGGAAGAGAATGTACTTGATAATTTATACAAGGCAAAAGAATTTAAAATACTTGGATAACTTGCAATTATATCACTTAAAGGTAGGTGATGAGGATATAGAAAAATATAAAGAAAAATGTTTCCTAATGCGAGGGTAGTTATAGAGTAAATATATACGGATGTTTGTATATATGTAAATGCAGAATTTATCCAAATTACAAAGTAGATACTGTGGAAATTGAAATGACAAAAGAGTGTATTGAGAATTTTTAATACAAGTTTTTTTAAAGTCGGTAAGTTTGAAATATTTGCCGGAGGTATGGGATATGATGAAAATAATCCTATAACAGAGGAAAAATATAGTTAATAGAGCAAGTGAAATAGATTATATGTTGGACCAATTTAAAATAGCAATGTCAAAGAATGGCATGGTTACATATGATATTGAAAAATGCTGTTAGGAGGGCAGAATGACAGTAAAGAAAATAAAAGGTGTACTATTGTTAATTTTTATTATTGTAGCTGTATACATTGTGAATCAGATAGCCTTTTTTCATGATAAGGAATTTGAAAGAGCAGTTAGGGATACTCTTGGTTCACAGTATATGGATTACACAACAAAAAGAGATAAGCCGATATTTGGAATTATCTGGAAGAAAGACTTAGAAAAAAATAGTAATATTATCATTAAATGTGAGAGAATATCATGTTAAAAAAATATAAGTGATATAAGGTACTTCAAAAAAACACAAAGGCAATATGGATTATTTATAGAGGTGCATATGAAGGTGACACAAGCATATATGAAGAGGAAAATTTGCTTAATAATATATATGTTGCTAAAAAAACTTTAAGAATTTAAGTATGATATCATTGTATCATGTAAAAGTAAATAAAGATATTAAGGCAATGTTTCCTAATGTAGATGTATTTATTGAGTAAATAGCCTTTATATTTATGCATTTTGTTATTAATTGAAATAAAGATGATAAAGGAGTTATTCATACAATGAGTCTTTGTTGGCAGTCGCATTGGGGATATAACAATTTTTTGAATTTTGCATTTGATTCCCTTACATCTATGAATAGAGGAAAGTTTAAATTTGGAAGAGGAGATGATAAGTTTACACTTTGGATGTGGAAAGGAGATTATTTTAACTTTGGATCCGGAGGTGAAATAGGCATATACAAAGGTAAAGACTGGCATGTAGATTGCTATACTCAGAGTAAACTTAAAATGAATTTGGATATAAGATTAAAAGATGGTACTCAAGTAATAGATTGGGATGCTAATGACTTATATCAGTGGTGGATAACAGGGTTTAATCCGGATAAAAGATTTCAAGATGTAAAAGCTGAAGATTTAGTAATGACAGGGATGGTTGACTTTAATGAGGAAAGGGCTATGTGGAAGGAATTCGTACATACAGCAGAATTCAATGATACTAATGTAGATAAGATAAATGATAACTGGTGTCTTGATTTTGTACATCGCAATGCTGTAATGAAATGGGAAGGTGGTAATAGAAACTGATGAAAATTAAAATTAGTATATTATTTTTAATAGCATGCCTGCTTACAGGATGTACGTCAGTAGTCGAAACTGTAAAATATATACATGATTCCGGTAAAATAGATAATTATATATATGGTGATGCAAAAGTGGTAAATAAGTATATAGAAAAGATAGTTGAAGCATTTAATACTAATGATAGGGAGCTGTTAGCAAGCCTCTTTCCTGAGCATGCGAGGAGTAATATAGACCATTTTGATGAAAAGATAGACAGAATTATCAGAGAAAATGAAACATGGCCGTCTTCTATAATAAGGTATAAGCTTAATGAAGATAACAATTATCAATCAAGAGCTGATATGGGTAAAATCTATAGAGAGGTATATGCTAATACCACCATAGAGTTCGCAGACCCTAAGGAGGGAGAAGTACATAGACCAAGCTTAAAGATTGCTATGGTAATAGTACCTGTAGATGATTTTCACGAGAATAATGTCGGGATTTCTATACTTGCAATGGGTTATGAAGGTTTTAATAAGGAAAATGTAGATAAAGAAAGATGGATATGATATCTATGCATTTGGACAATGATTATAGGAGGGAATTTGATGGAGATTAGGTCAAATATTAATGAAATGACAAAGAAAGCTGATAATTATGGTATATTTAAGAAAAGAATGCAGTCTATTAGAGAGGATCTTGTGGATATTATAACAGATGTTGATGACTACTGGATTGGAAGAAGTGGAGACAGCTTTAAATACATATGCTGGTATTTGAAAATATTGTTAGATTCAGGATACAATGAGTTGGATAATCTTGGAAATGAGATTGCGGTTGCGAAGGAAGCTATTAATCATAATGATATCAATCTTTCAAATCAGATACAAAGTAAGGAGCATATAAAAGTATGAAAAAAATAATATTTCTTATTATTGCATCAGCGCTTTTAATATCAGCCTGCTCAAGTGTCAAAAATACAGTGGACGGTGCAAAAAGTGAGGTGACAAAAAATGATAAGCAGCCACCCGAGGAAAAAGAATATAAGGATAAGGTGATTGCTGCAATGGATGATCAAAATGCTGATGCACTGAAGGCATTGTTTTCAAAGAATGCAAGAGATAACATAGAAGATATGGACTTTAAAATTGCATTATTGCTTAAGAGGTATAAGGGAAAGTCAAAGAGTGTAAAGTATGACAGAAACTATCCGGTAGTTACAGAAGATAAAGACAAGGGGATAAAAAGGATTGAGACTTATTATGTTGTAAAGACAGATGGTGGCAATATAGATTTTATGTATCTTCAAGTTGTAGCTAAGGATGATGAGGATCCTGATGAGGTAGGTATCAGCTCTATGATGTATTCGCCTGAGATTTGGCAGATTACTATGGATGACAGCAACAGAGGATATTATTTTTGGGTAGATAATCCGTTTTGGGCTGACTATGTAGACCCTGATGAGGTTATGACTACAGAAAGCAGCAGGTAGATATTTTAGGACTCCTATGAAAAAAGCATAGGAGTTCTGTTGATACTTAAAATAATATGTTGAGTAATATCAGATACATAGTTTAAATAAAGGATTGAAATATATTTTTAAGAATTCAATAATAGTATGAATGTTTGACTCTGATAAGTAGGAGGAAATGTGGAGGAGGAAATAAAAACTGATGAAAAATTAAAGACTTAATGGGGATTTTAATATTAAGTTTACTTACAGGATGTACGTCAGTAGTTGAAACTGCAAAATATATACATGATTCCGGTAAAATAGATAATTATATATATGGTGATGCAAAAGTGGTAAATAAGTATATAGAAAAGATAGTTGAAGCATTTAATACTAATGATAGGGAGCTTTTAGCAAGCCTCTTTCCTGAGCATGCAAGGAGTAAGATAGATCATTTTGATGAAAAGATAGACAGAATTATTAGGGAAAATGAAACATGGCCGTCTTCTATGATAAGGTATAAGCTTAATGAAGATAACAATTATCAATCAAGAGCTGATAGGGGTAAAATCTATAGAGAGGTATATGCTAATACTACTATAGAGTTCGCAGACCCTAAGGAGGGAGAAGTACATAGACCGAGTTTAAAGATTGCTATGGTAATAGTACCTGTAGATGATTTTCACGAAAATAATGTCGGAATATCTATATTCGCTATAGATTATGGGGATTTCAATACAGATGGTGTAGATAAAGAGAAGGATGGTTATGATATTTATGCATTTGGTCATTAAGAATAGGAAGAAGGTTTAGCAAATGGAAATTAAATCAAATAGTGATGGCATGAAAGCAGCAGTAGATAATTATGACATTCTGAATAATAGACTAAATTTGGTTAGAGAAGATTTAGTAAATATTATTACAGATATTGATGACTATTGGACCGGAAGAAGCGGAGACAGTTTTAAATACATTTGTTGGTATTTAGAGTTATTATTAGACACAGGATGTAATGAGTTGTATAAACTTAGGGGTGAAGTTAATGATGCTAAAGAGGCTATGAATTACAATGACTATAATCTTTCAAATCAGATACAAAGTAAGGAGCATGTAAAAGTATGAAAAAAATAAGATTCCTTATTATTGCATCAGTCTTTTTAATATCAGCCTGCTCAAGTGTTAAATACAGTGGATGGTGCAAAGAGTGAGATTACAAAAAATGATAAGCAGCCTCCTGAGGAAAAAGAATATAAAGATAAGGTGATTGCTGCAATGGATGATCAAAATGCTGATGCGCTGAAGGCACTGTTTTCAAAGAATGCAAGAGATAACATAGAAGATATGGACTTTAAAATTGCATTACTGCTTAAGAGGTATAAGGGAAAGTCAACGAGTGTAAAGTATGACAGAAACTATCCTGTAGTTACAGAGGATAAAGAAAAGGGAATAAAAAGGATTGAGACTTATTATGTTGTAAAGACAGATGGTGGTAATATAGATTTTATGTACCTTCAGGTTGTTGCCAAGGATGATGAGGATCCTGATGAGATAGGTATCAGCTCTATGATGTATTCGCCTGAGATTTGGCAGATTACCATGGATGACAGTAACAGAGGATACTATCTTTGGGTAGATAATCCGTTTTGGGCTGACTATGTAGACCCTGATGAGGTTATGACCACAGAAATCAGCAGGTAGATTTTTTAGAACTCCTATGAAAAAGACATAGGAGTTCTGTTAATACACAAACAATATGGTAAGGCTCTAAAGAATTTTAACGGAAAGGAAATATGGAAATGAATTATACATTATCATTTTACTTGGGAATATTTACAATAATATGCATGATTGTGGTGAGCAGAATAGCATTTTTTAAGGATGAGGAATTTCTCAGAGCTGTAAGAGATACTATGGGGAAAAACCGTATGTCTCTGGCAAATAAAAGAGAGAAGCCTATCAAGGGTATCATTTGGAAAAAGAACTTAAAGAAGATGAACTTCTTATCAATCAATTTTAAGGACTACCATGTGAAAGATGTAAGTGACCTTGAATACTTCAAGAATGTGGAGAACATTATACTGACATATATGGGCGATAATGAGGAAGATATCGGCATGTATAATGAGGAACATGTCCTTGATAATCTAAATAAAGTAAGGGATTTTAAAAAGTTAAGGCGGGTACAGTTATATCATCTGAACGCAGATAAGAGTGTGAAGAAAGAATGTCCGAGAGCAATAGTGTTTATAGACTAGTTTTTACGGTAAGGAGAGACATGGATGAAATTAGAGTATAAAAAGCGGGTATATTGGTTGCTTAGGTTTATACTTATTATATGTGTAATCAATGTACTGACCGGATTCTATGAGTTTTGTACTTCAAGCAAAAATGCAAATGCAAACCAAATCATATGGAAAGGCGAGAGATACAATAGGGACGGAAGTGCATATCACAGTATAGATGAGCTTAAGTATTTGGTGGATATACCGACAGATTGTGATGTGAAAGATATTTGGGCGGTGGCAAGTTATTATGCAAAGAATGACAGTGAGTGTGACACAAGACTGAAGGAACTTAAAGGTATATATGATGAAGGGGGAGAAAAGGCTGTCGTAGATGATATCATGTCTAAAGATGTAGGAGATGATAAAAAGACTATGATGGAGTACCTGATAGTGGACGGTTGCCTAATAAGAAGTCTTGGTAACGACACGGAACTGCTTGATAATGTTCTTGAACATTGCTATGACAGAGACTATGGATTCATGGGATATAAAAGGTATATTGATATCGGAAATAAGCTCTATAAAAAGAACGGGAAGCTTGAAAGAATTATTGAAGCATTTGAAACTTTAAGCAAATATACAATTGATCGTGCAATTGTGATGCCCAAATCAGAAGATGGGGATGAAAGTGCAACTGAAACGGTATACTATCATCGTATGATACAATTGTTCCAGACATTCTCAAGTTTATCATATTTTGACGATAATCTTCTAGCGGCAAAATCATATCACGGGATGGATAATAAGAAATGTATTGTTAGGGCATCTATAAAAGAAAATTATGATATTGTATTATCCTACAAAAAAATACAGATCATTTATAGATCTTGGACATATCAGTATATACGGAAGATATAAGAATCTGAATATGATAATAAAGAGTGTATCAATTAGAGATTTGGATGATTTTGATATTACAAATTATATATCATTAAAAAGTCCTGCAACTGATATGGTAAATGATAAGTTAGTCAGTCTAAAAATTGTATCTGAAATTTTTAGACTTTGTGGTACTTATGTGATTGTATATGATTCGGATATACATATGCTTGAGGGCTTAAGCTACGGATTTTATCCTGTACTTCCGGTGTATAGTTACTTTGATATATACAATGTAGTTGCATCTCCTGACAGTCACTATGTAGATACAATAGAAGCTATAAAAAATTTCAATACAAATTTTTCAAAGGGTGGTTATTTGGAAGAGTTTGCAAATGATGTCGGATATGATGGAAATAATCAACTGACATTGGAAAATTTCGGCGAGAAGATAGATGAACTTTGCAGTATGGAAGAGAAAATTTATAGATTTTTGTATATAGGATATAATATCGGTATAGATAGTATTGTAAATGATTTTACCGGAAGAGAACCGTTGCATAAGAAAGATTAAAAGGGAATGTCCGAGAGCAATATTGTTTATAGACTGGTTTTTACGGTTAGGAGAGATATAGATGAAATTAGAGTATAAAAAGCGGATATATTGGTTGCTTAGGTTTATACTGATTGTATGTGTAGTCAATGTGCTGACCGGTATGTATGAAGTATTTACTTCCAACTATAATGTGACAGCAAAACAAATAATATGGAGAGGTGCAAGATACAATTGGGATGGAAACATATACCGCAATATAGACGAGCTTGAAAACCTATCCGAACTTCCAAAAGAGTGTGATATAAGGAATATTTGGGCGGTAGCAAGTTATTATGCAAAGGATGATGCCGAGTGTGAGTCAAGGCTTAGAGAACTTGAAAATATATATAATTACCAAGGTGAAAAGCAAGTCATAGAAAATATTCTTGAGCATGATTTAGGCGATGATAAGAAAACAAGAATGGAATGTCTTATAGTGGCAGGAATCCTGACAAAAGATTTAGATAAAGGCACAGAATTATTGAATACTGCATTAGACTATTGTTTTGATAGGGACCTTGGAGTACTTGGTTATAAAAGATATATTGATATTGGAGATAAGCTGTACAGAAAAAATGAAAAAGTAGAAGAGATAATTAAAGCGTTTGAAATTTTAAGTAAATATACGGTTGATTATATGTCGAGTGCAGAAAAGATATCGGATAAAGACCGTAGAGATACATATATAAGGCACTATTTCAGCATGATACAGCTGTTTCAAACATTTTTCAGGTATAGAATACTTTGATAATAATCTTATATCGGAAAAAAATCATATGGAGGGATAATAAGAAGTATATTATAAGAGCGGTTAAAAAGTGATAGTACTGATATTTCGTTGTATTATAGAATGTATAAAACCATTTATAAAGTTGGGGGAATTAGAGATATATGGCAGGTATAAAAATTTAGATATGCGGGTATATGGTTTAATGATTGGAAGCCTGGATGATCGTGATGTAACAGATTATATTTCGCTGAAATATTTGTCAACGATGACATTTATTAGAAGACTTAATCATTTAGAAGCTACTTCTGATATTTTTCGAACTTTGTGCCGCATATACACTTGTATATGATACAGATATACATTTGATAGAAGGAACAGCTTATGCTATATACCCGACATATAAAATATTTGATTACCATGGTTATAAAGATATGGTTGATACAAAAGACGCTATAAGAAATTTCAACGCAAATTTTTCAAAATGCGGATATTTTGGTGAGTTTGCAAAAGAAGTGGGATATGATGAAAATAATCCTATTACTGAAGAAAATTTCGGTGAAAGATTGGTTGAAATATTTGATATGCGATACAGATGTTATGAAGTTTTAGGTGAAGAATATGGTTATGATATTGACTGTATTACATTAGACTTGAGTGCGAAAGAACCGTTAAAAAGAAAAGAGTAAAGTAGAGACAGATGGTGGAGGCATGGATTTTATGTACCTTCAAGTTGTTGCCTAGGATGATGGAGATCCTGATGATGTTATGACTACAGAAAGTGAAAAGTAATACTATTTATAGAATAAACATATAATAACAGGTGAAATGTACGTGATTTTAAACAGGAGGAAGAATTAAATATGAACTACACAATAACATTTTATTTAGGTATATTTATAATTATTCTAATATTTTTAATGGAGAGAATAGCATTTTTTAAGGACGAAGAATTTTTGAGGGCTGTGAGAGATACTATGGGTAAAGATCGTATATCTTTGGCAAAAAGACGAGAAAAAGCCAATAAAGGGTATTATCCGGAAGAGTTCTTTGAGGAAAAATAAAATTTCTATCTATAAATTTTTAAAGACTATCATGTGAAAGATATTACTGATTTGGGATATTTTTAAGAATGTTGAAACTATAATACTAACATATATGGGTGATGATGAGGAGGATATAGGCACATATGAAGAAGAGAATGTACTTGATAATTTGCATTTTGTGAAAAAAATTTTAAGAACTTGAGAAGAGTACAGTTATATCATCTAAAGATAAATTGTGATGTAAAAGCTGTATGCCCAAATGCAAAAAGTATTTATAGACTAGTTTTAGCATTAAGGAGGGATTTGCGTGAAGTTAAAAGTACAGAAATAGAATATATATTGCCTTAATATTGATACTTGTTGTATGTATAATCAATGTATTGACAGGCATGTACGAACTAATGTCTTCAGACTATAATGTGACAGCGAATCAAATAATATGGAACGGAGCAAGATATAACAGGGATGAAAATGAATATAAAAGAATAGATAATCTTGAAAATATAGTAGAAATTCCAAAGGATTGCGATGTAAAAGATATATGGGCAGTGGCAAGTTATTATGCAAAGGATGATGTCGAGTGTGATGCGAGATTAAAAGAACTTGAAAAAATATATGATACCGAGGGGAAGAAGGCTACTGTAGAAAATATTTTATCCCAAGAATTAGGTAACAATAAAAAGACTGTTATGGAGTATCTGATAGTAGACGGTATTTTGATATCAAGCTTAAGAGAGGATGAGAAACTGCTGAATACTGTGCTTGAATACTGCTTTGACCGTGACTATGGATTTTTTGGGTATAAGAGATATATCGATATCGGAAATAAGTTGTACAGAAAAAATGAAAAGCTGGAAGAGATTATTAAGGCGTTTGAGATTTTAAGCAAATATACGATAGACCGTGCAATTGCGATTCCTGAAGCAAAAGATGAGGATGAAGGTGCGGTAGAAACGGGATATTATCATGGTATGATACAACTATTTCAGACATTTTCGAGTATGTCATATTTTGCTGATGATCTTTTATTGGAAAGGTCGTATCCGCACGGCGATAGTCGGAAATATATTGTCAGAGCAACTATAAAAGAAAATTATGATATTGTCTTATCATACAAGAAGCATAAATCATTTATAAACCTTGGGAATATCAGTATATATGGTAAATATAAAAAAATTTGAATATGATTGTGCAATATACGGGTTTCGGTTATTTGGATTATCGAGATATTGAAGAGAATATAGTGTTTAGAAGTATTGCAATTAGAAAAGTATATGATAAGTTATTCGAAATAGATATTATGTCAGATCATTTTGGATTGCGTAGTACATATGTGCTTATATATGATACGGATATGAATACAATAGAGGGGTTCAGCTATGGTATTTATCCGGGATTTGCTCTTTTTAATGAAACCAATACAGACACTCCTGAGGCTATAAAAAATTTCAACTCAAATTTTTCAAAAGGCGGTTATTTTGGTGAGTTTGCAAATGAAGTGGGATATGATGAGAATGATCCGCTTACTTTAGAAAACTTTGGTGATAGAATGGATGAAATATGGGATATGAATAAGAAAACTTTAAAAGTATTGGGAAAAGACTACAATATCAGTATGGAAATGATTGTAAAAGACTTGAGTGATAAAGAACCGTTAAAAAGAAAAGAGTAAAGGAAGAAAATTATGGCTGAATATATTATGGCCTTTGATGCAGGCACTACAAGCAGCAGATGTATCATATTCAATCGAAAAGGTGAGATATGTGAGGTGGCACAAAAGGAGCTGACACAGCATTATCCAAAGCCCGGTTGGGTGGAGCATGATGCGGATACGATATGGTCTACACAGCTGAGTGTGGCGGTGGAAGCTATGGCAAAGCTTGGAATAAGTGCTGCCGATATTGCAGGTATAGGTATCACAAACCAAAGAGAAACTACTGTAGTATGGGATAAGGAAACCGGTATTCCTGTATATAGGGCAATAGTTTGGCAGTGTAGAAGGACTGCAGATTATTGTAATGAACTCAAAAATAATGGATACACCGATATGATTCGTGATAAAACGGGTCTGATGCCTGATGCGTACTTTTCGGGAACAAAGATAAAATGGATACTTGACAATGTGGAAGGTGCAAGACAAAAGGCAAAAGAGGGAAAGCTTCTATTCGGTACGGTAGATACTTGGCTTATTTGGAAGCTTACAGGCGGCAGAGTACATGTGACAGATTATTCCAATGCATCAAGAACAATGCTTTTTAATATACATACACTTACATGGGATGATGATATATTAAAACTACTTGATATACCTAAGTCTATGCTGCCGCAGGTCAATGAGTCGTCACATGTATGTGGTGAGTCGGACTTTGCATTTTTCGGAAAGAGTATACCTATAGCTGGTGTGGCGGGAGACCAGCAGGCGGCACTTTTCGGACAGACTTGCTTTGAGGTAGGTGAAGCAAAGAGTACATACGGTACAGGCTGCTTTTTGCTTATGAATACAGGTGAAAAGCCTGTTAAATCCGATAACGGACTGGTAACCACCATTGCTTGGGGACTTAACGGAAAGATAAACTATGCTTTGGAGGGTTCGGTTTTTGTAGCCGGAGCTTCAATACAGTGGCTAAGGGATGAGATGCGTCTTATTGATTCTTCTGCAGACTCCGAATATATGGCTATGAAGGTCAATGACACTCATGGTTGCTATGTTGTGCCGGCTTTTACAGGACTTGGTGCACCGTACTGGGATCAATATGCCAGAGGTACCATTTTCGGCATTACAAGAGGGGTGAATAAGTATCATATTATAAGGGCGACATTAGAGTCTATGGCTTATCAGGTGAGAGATGTACTTGATGTGATGGAGAAGGATTCTGATATTGTACTGAAAGTTTTGAATGTGGACGGAGGTGCGAGTGTGAATAATTTCCTTATGCAGACACAGGCGGATCTTTGTAATGTACCTGTAGAAAGGCCGAAATGTGTGGAGACTACCGCAATCGGAGTGGCTTATCTTGCAGGACTTGCCGTAGGATTTTGGGACAGTATTGATGATATAAAGAAAAGCAGAAGCATTGACAGGACATTTATACCGAATCTTTCGGATGAGGTCAGGTCTGAGAAGATAAAAATGTGGAAAAAGGCTGTAAAATATGCCTTCGGCTGGGCAAAGGAAGATTAGAAAAAAGGCATTGATTTTAAAACAGGTCAATGCCTTTAAATTTTATTGTTGCTTTGAGATAATCTTTTGCTGGAATTTTTTGCTGATTTCCATGATGTCTTTGATAAAGTCGATGGCGCTGTCTGTATAGTCCTTATTTTTTACGATGGCTTTTACTTTTGATATTACGATATCCTCTCTGTTTTGATTTAGAATGGGAAGATTATTCTTTATTTTTGTATTCTGCAATATCATTTACTACATTCATTCTCTCTTCAAAGAGCGCTATAAGTTCTTTGTCTATTGTATCAATTCTTTCACGCAGATTTTTCTAATTCATTCATAAGTACTCCTTAATTTAAATAAAGCTTTAATTGAATCTATTTTGACTTATTTGATAATAAAAGTAAATATGATATTTTAATATTTTTAAAAGATAATTGACACAACAAGCATCAATGGTTCATATTTAATTGTATACAATGAATTGTGCGGATGATATAATGTGAATCTGTAAATTTAACAAGTTTTGATTAATTTGAAATAAGGATATTATGACTGAGGAAATAAAGAATATTTTTATGGAAGCACAAAAGGGTGAGCTTGATGCTGTTATCATGTATAACATGCTGGCAGATGCTATGGGAAGTGAAAATAAGGAAATAGCAGAGAGTCTTCGTAAGATTGCTAAGGATGAGGGAAAGCATGCAGCAATATTTAAGAAACTTACAAAAGAGGCGGTAGTACCTGATGATGCACAGGCGAAGTATGTTTGTGGGCTTTTACCAGCTATAGGTGCAAAAACATTGTTTGCAAATATGGCAAAGTGTGAGTATGATTCTATAGAAAAGTTTAAGGTTCTGCAGGATGAATACCCGGAGTTAAGAGTAATTGTAGAGGATGAACCGAAACATGGAGATGCACTTATTAAGATGAGTGAAATTACAGGTTAATAATGTATAGTAATAAATTCTGCCTGATTTAAGGCGGTTTTTTCATTTGACAAAAGCGGAAAAATAAATATAATTAAACCATGGAATACAAAAAATTAAATTTTAAACAATTAGTAGCGGACGACATACAAAAGTATGCAGGGTTTTATGGACTCAGGCCTAATAAGACCTGTGACAGTGTAGAGCTTGAGAGTTTTATATGGAAAGATTATTATAATGTGCGAGCAACTATCGCAATGAGAGACGGTAAGGAGGTCGGACTTCTTTGGCTTATGGGAGATGAAGACAGGCCTTTTGCAGCTATGCCGCTGTGCAAAGAAGAAGACCTTGAGTACTGTTTCAATTTAATGGTGGAGTATTTTAATAAAGAGCTTGACCTACCTTTAAAGATTCACTTGGCAGATGAGGAAGGAATAAAAGTATTGAATTTGCCGGAGGATAAATTTATAGTAAGGCAGGAGGAGGATGCAAAGGACTATCTCTATGAGGGAGATAAGTTGAGGAATCTTTCGGGAAAGAAGCTTCATAAGAAGAAAAATCATTACAATAATTTCCTTAAGACCTACGGTGACAGATATGAGTACAGAGTACTTGGATGCAACCCTACAGACAGGGACGATGTTTTCAAGTTCTTGGATAAGTGGAGAGAGAAAAAGGGCGAGGAAGTGGAAAAGCATCTTGACCCTGAAGTGGAAGGAATACATGATATTTTGCTTCACTGTACAAAGTTAAACATCAGAATGGGAGCAATATATATTGACGGCGAGATGGAGGCGTTTTCTATAGGAAGTTATAATAAGCTTGAAGATATGGCTGTAATACATATCGAGAAGGCAAACCCTGAGATAAACGGTCTGTATCAGGCTATCAACAAGGAGTTTTTGGAGCATGAGTTTCCGACTGTAAGCCTTGTAAATCGTGAGGACGACCTTGGACTTGAAGGACTTCGCCACGCAAAGCAAAGCTATTATCCGGTGGACTATGCAAGAAAGTATTATGTTGAACAAAAAAGGTAATATATGATAAAGTATTTGGAAAAAGAAGAAAAAGTACTTACAAAGCCTCTATATAAGGAGGCTTTTTTTGAAGATTCCGATAATTTTGTAGAGTACTATTATAATGAAAAGACAAAAGACAACAGAATTTTGGCGGATATAGATGGTGAGAGTATAAAATCTATGATTATGCTGAACCCTTATACGGTATCGGTTTTCGGAAAGAAATACGGACTTGATTATATAGTGGCGGTTGCCACAAAGAAGGAATACAAGAGGCAGGGATATATGAGAAGGCTTCTTGACAAGGTTCTCATTGATATGAACGGTGACAAGGTTCCTTTTACCTACCTTATACCGGCAAATAAGGACTATTATCTGCCTTTTGACTTTGCATTTGTTGCAAGAAAGAATGTTTATGATGTAGACCTATCCTCTTTTAAAAAGTCTGTATTAAAGGGTATAAAGTCTGAGTGTAAAGAGGCTTGTGAGATTCTCAGGTTTATAAATGATGAGGTTTCAAAGGACAATGATGTATATACATATAGGTATATGCATTATTTTGAGAGGGAGCTAAAAGAGATAGCTTCCGAGAACGGTTTTATAAATATCTACCGTGGAGGTGATGAGATTGTGGCCTATGAGTCTTTTTGGGGTCTTGAAAAGATTGAACTGAAAGAGAGAATAGTCTCATCAAGTATTGCAAAGAGAGAGTACGGTAAAGAGAATATAATGGTAAGAATCACAAATGTGGCAGAGCTTTTGTCAAACTTCAAATCAAGCAAGGATATAGATATCATTATAAAGATAAATGACAACATTGTTGAAGCACAGAATGCCTACTTTAGAGTACAGATAGGCAAAGATTTCGCAAATGTAGGTAAAATATCCGATGTAAGGGATAGTGCCTTTGTTGAGTTTGATATTGCGGATTTTACAGCTTGGATTTTCGGTTATAATGAAGATGTGAATTTTAATATTGTCAATTTTGTAGACAAATCTATTGCAAAAGATTCACTTGATTCTATAAATAAAATCAGTGGAATATTTATAAATGAACTTGTATAATAGGCGTTGATGCATAGAAGCTTGTAAGAGGAAATATTGATTTGATTATAATGTTAAGAAGCTTTACTTTATTATGCAGATAGGAAGAAGGGTGTAGAATGAAAAATCCATTACATTATCAAATATCTGAGTATGACTGCGGTCCTACATCAATGCTCAATGCACTGAGCTTTCTATTTGAGAGAGAGGATATCCCGCCGGAGGTAATCAGAAACGTTATGCTTTATACGCTGGACTGTTATAGTAATGAGGGGCATCCCGGTAAGAGCGGTACGTCACCGATGGCAATGATGTTTTTAAGTAATTGGCTCAACAGGTTCAGAGATATTAAGCAGCTTAATGTTATATGTGAATATATTACAGGTGAACAGGTCTTTATCGGTGAGACAAGTCGTATCAATGATGCTCTTACAAGAGGAGGTGCTGTTGTGGTAAGGCTTTTTTATGATGTGCCTCACTATGCGCTGCTTACAGGCGTGGACGAAAGCAATATCTATATGTTTGACCCTTATTATGAGGATGAGTTTACAGATGAGCATTGGTCACAGTTCATACCGGAGGGGGATGTGGAGCTTGTGCTTGATCAGCCGCTGAAATATAATCGCATTGTACCTTTCGGCTACTTTAACAGAGAAGAGGACTTGCTCTACGCCCTTGGAAAGTTTGAAAACCGTGAGGCGGTAATACTCTATAACGAAAGAACTGAAAAAACCCCGGAGAAGACGATAGAGTACTTTATATAATATAATTCAGGCAGTTGATCTAATGATTAGCTGTCTTTTTTAAGGTTCTTTGTCAAGTGTTGGGGTGGGTTGATTTTTTCAGCCCACTTTTTATATTTGAAATTTTTTGAACTCACCATTTTGCCGGGCAGTATATATTTAAAGTCTGATAAATATTTTTTTGCACAACAAAAAGACCTCGTCCCCAGTCATTTTTTAAGCTGTTGCCATTAAAATTCTATTCCTAAAATATGTAAAGTTACGTACACCATAAGATATTCTTTTAAGTACCTTTATCTTGTTGTTAAACCCTTCTGTAGGCCCATTTGATATATGTCGATACTTAAGTGAATTTAAGATGTATTTGTAATTATTTCTAAATGCTGTGATTGCCGCATTAAACTCTTTTATACTGAACTTTCCACCTCAAGCAGCCATTCGCGAAGTAGCACTCGTTGCTTTGAGTATGACTTTTTCATCAAGTAGCTTAATAAACAACTCTTTTTATGAAGTGTGCTTTCCTTAAGTCTTCTGAATACTCTAACATTAGATTAAGTGCCGCCTTATTTTTCTTCAGACAGATTTGATTTTTCTCGCCGTAATGATGTGTCTGCTTCGCTTATAGTACCTCCTAAGAGTCTTTGACATGCTCTTTTTGTACATTCTTTCTTACATTCTCCAGAGCCCAATATACCTGCCTTATAAAGTGGTACCTGTCAACAACTATCTTAGCATTTGGAAAGTATGTTTTTAGCCATATCTATGAAAGTCTTATTCATATCACATGAGAAATATTTTTACATTCATGCGTTTTTGACTTATCAAGAGACTTAAAGTATTCAACCAAACATGCACTCTTTCTTGAGTAGAGTATATCAAGCACTTTGTGTTTTTATAGGATCCACAACAATAGTTTGATACTTTTCGGTTCCGGCATTCCCTTTAAACTCGTCTATTGATATAGCTTCTCCAATTCTATCAGATGAATTGTTGAGTGTACCAAGTATCTTATATACAGTATGTGTAGAGACATTAGCTTTGTCGGATGCCTCCTTAATAGTTATTACATTATGGAAAGAATGAGCAATGAACTTGGTCAGCCTTTGAGTTCTATGCATATACTTTGAGACGAAATCATATGATTCGTAAAAGTGTTTGCCACAGTTAGGACAATGATAACGTCTCTTTTTAAGGTGCAGGGTACAAGATTTACCTTGAAAGGGTATATCTTTAATCTTTTGGATTCTGTAATCATGTACCTTAGCGGTTTGGTTACTGCATCGTGGGCATTTATGAGGTTTAGGGTCAGTAGTAATAAAAAACGAAATATCTTCGTCTTTTACACAATTAACATTGACATTTACATCATAAATACATAAAATCTTATTTAGGTCGTTCATATGGACACCTCCTCCAAGTATAGTTTTTTGTGTTGAACTGGGGACTTGGAGGCTTTTTTATTATAATAAAAAATGTCGAGATTGGTAATACCCAACCCCAACATTAATTATACAGCCTTTTTTAAATCACTACTAAAGTCCGAAAAGATGTACAGCATGTCTGATATGATAGTTACAGGAAATGTATTAACGGAGGTAATTATGTCCAGATTAGCTAATATTGTGGTATATGAAGAGAACAAGGGGATTTTAAAGAACAATGGATTTTATAATGACGGTAAGTTTATAAAACTGCCGCATGATTTGGAAAAACATAGGAATGTAGTGGTACTCTCACCTAATGTTATTAAAGATATTGTGGAGGATAAGGACAAATTTTTTGCCGGGGAGTTTAAATACTCTTCAAATTGTGAAATCTCTGTTGTAAACGCAGACAGCTTTGAATATCTCTCAGATTTGGTAATGAATTTTGCCAATGCATATCATCCGGGAGGTGGCTATAAAAGTGGGGCTTTAGCACAGGAAGAGTGTCTATGCAGGCAGAGTACTTTGTACGAATCTATAAGTTCACCCAAGGCTTCTAAGATGTATAAGTATAATTTTAAATTTGGAACGGCATTTGATTCCGATTATATGCTTCTGTCACCTGTGGTAGATGTATTTAGAAATATAGATTTGGAATTTATTTCTAAGCCTTATACCACAGCTGTTATGACTATTCCTGCACCGAATCTGTTTGACAGGGCATATGGACAGTCAAAAGAGGCTCTTGATAAGGTGATGAAGAAAAGGCTTAGGCAGTATCTATACTGTGCGGCAAGATTAGGATATAGAACAATTACATTGGGAGCATGGGGCTGTGGAGCATTCGGACATGATGCTCGCAATGTTGCTGGATATTTTAAAGAATTGATAGTTGAAGAAAAAATGTGGAAGCTGTTTGATAAAATTATATTTGCTGTTTATGGAAGAGGAAACAGTGAGTATAATTATAAAATGTTTAAAGAAATATTGGGAGAGTGTGAAGACAGCAAAGTTTATACTGAATAAAAATACCTGCAATTGACGTACGTAAAAAAGTACGTTATACTTTCTTTGTAAGGAGATAATATTATGACTGCAATTAGTATAACGAAGGCAAGAGCGAATCTTTACCAAACTGTTTCAGATGTTAATGAATATTCGCAGCCGATAATTATAACAAATAACAGAGGGAAAAATGCTGTATTAATATCTGAAGATGATTGGCTGGCAATTCAGGAAACACTATATCTAAATTCAATACCCGGAATGACAGAGAGTATTCTTGAATCAAGAGGTGAAGATATTTCTGAATGTACATCCTATGATCCGAATGAGGAGTGGTAAATGTATTTGGTTAAATTCAGTAAAAAGGCTGATAAAGACAAAAGATTGCTTAAGGGAGCAGGGCTGGTAACGAAAGCAAAGGAACTTATAAATATCATTTGCGAGGATCCGTTTAAAACTCCACCACCATATGAGAGTTTGGTTGGAAGTCTTACCGGGTTTTATTCAAGGCGTATAAATATTCAGCACAGATTAGTATATGAAGTTTATAGTGATGAGATTATCGAGAATGGTATAGCGTATGAAGGTGTGGTAAAAGTAGCACGCATGTGGACGCATTATGAGGGAATAAAATAAGAATTGAAAAATACAATCTTTGTGCTACAATAGTCCTTAGCAATATATGTTAAAGTTTTGACATAGTTTCAAAGCTTGACGATTTTAATGGAGGTTTTGTTATGAAGCGTTTAAGAATGATGCGTGCACCACTCAAGTATGTACAGGGAAAAGGAGCTTTGCTTCAGTTCCGTAAGGAAATGGAGTATATGGGAAAGAGATGGTTGTTTGTCTGTTCGAACAGTGGTTACAACAGCTGCCATGAAGATTTGGAAAAGAGTTTTGAAGGAGAAGATGATTATCGCAGATATGAAGTCTTCGGAGGAATGTCAAGTATCAGCGAGATAAAGAAAATGCAGGACATTGTTGAGGATGATAAGATTGATGTTGTTGTTGCGGTAGGCGGCGGTTCAGCAGTGGATGCAGCTAAGGCAACAGCATACTACATGGGTAAGAGAATAGTTATAATACCTACAGTTGCAGCTACAGATGCACCTTGTACAGGACTTTCGGTTATATATAATGATGACGGAAGCTTTAATAAATATTTATTCTATCCGCAAAACCCTGATGCGGTACTTGTAGACAGCAGTGTTATAGCTAATGCACCTGTAAAGTTTTTGATTGCAGGAATGGGAGACGCTCTCGGAACATACTTTGAAGGAAGAGCTTCACTTCGTACAGAGTCACCAAGTTTGGAGAGTGGCGGTATTACAAGAGCAGGTATGGCGATTGCAAGGGCTTGCTATGATACTTTAAGAAAATACGGAAAAGCGGCTATAGCTGCCTGTGAGAATAATGTTGTTACTCCGGCTTTGAATGCAATCATCGAGGCTACAGTTTACCTATCAGGTGTAGGAGCAGATAATGTAAACTGTGCGGCTCCTCACTCATTCTACAACGGAGTTACTTCACTTGGCGGACATGAGGCATATCATGGTAATTGTGTAGCATTCGGTACTTTGATACAGCTTACACTTGAGTGTGCCGATAAGGCCGAGTTTGAGGATATACAGAATTTCTGTCTTGAAGTAGGACTGCCTATTACACTTGCAGAGCTTGGAGATTTTACAGATGAGGATCTTCATACTATAGCAAAGAATGCCTGCGTAAAGGGAGAAACAATACATAACCTTGCTGGAGACGTAACACCTGATGAGTTGTATGCGGCTATTATAGCTACAGATGCTTTGGGTAAGGCAAGACTTGGCAAGTAATCTATTTAATGGATAAGTGGCTGTTGCCGGATAGATATTTTATCTTTTTTGTGGCGGCTTTTTTATGTTCTTTGTCAAATACTGGGGTGGGAGGTAAAATGAAATCAAAGCATGATGTAATAGTAATAAGACCGGGTTTAGTATATTTGTTTTTCAGTTTTATGCCTATAGTTTTAGGAGTTACATATTTTTGGGTATTAGGCAAAGCTTTACCGTCAGATAATCCGGAGGTGGACAAGATGGCAAGGTTGATATTGCTATTATTTTTTTTGACTGTCGGAATAGTATCGGGATTATATTCGTTGCTTATCAAGATAAAAATTGACAATGAGAAAATAGAAATAACAAGGTTTCCTCTAAAAAAAAAGGAATATTTTTGGTTTGATATAACTACTGCAAAGATTATAAATGAGGCATTGGCTTACCCATGTGTGATATATACAGCAGAAAAAAGAATAGCAAAAGTACCAAGGGCATATATAGGCTATGAAAAGCTGCTAAATGAGCTAAGCAAAAGAAAAATTATTGAGGAAGATGATTTGTACCTGGAAGCCAGAGGAATGTTGGCATTTGATAAGCTAAAACTTAGAGATCTCTTTAGAAGGTAGTGGGAATAGGGTTAAAGTATAAAAGAAAAAAAGAATGGGGAAGTATTGTATTTGGATGATGATACAGCACGATTTATGTTGGGAGAGGTCGGAGAAAATCCTATTATATGCTTTGGAATAAATCCAAGTACAGCTAATTATGAAAAGGATGATCCCACTATTTCAAAAATAAGAAAAATTGCATCAGAAAATAATTGTGACGGTTGGATAATGCTAAATCTTTATCCGCAAAGAGCGACAAATCCAAATGATATGCATATAAAAGCTGCTGATGATTTAACTGTAAAAAATTATGAAGTTATAAGAAGTGTTTTTTTAATATATACTCTAATGCTTTTAACATTGGCTTCTTGGGGGAACGCCATAGAGAAAAGAAAATATTTGAAAGATTGCTTAAAGGAAATTCTAGCTATTGACCCGGATAGGAAGTGGGTATGCCGTGGTAAACTAACAGTGAAGGGGAATCCAAGGCATCAATTATATGTACCCAATAATACCAAATTACAAGATTTATATTTTTAGCTTAGAGGAAAAAGTTTTATGTAGCAAAAGATTGAAAAAAATAATGGTGTATAGATGTATACAATTATTGATAAATAATGTATATGAAAAATTTGAACTTAGAAAATAGTAGTATATAAAATAGATATTATTAGAGGAGGAGCATAGTGACTGACTATAAAAATATTCTAAATAAACCTGAATATGATTTTATAAATAAAGAGGAGGTGTTAAATAATATCAAAGAATAAAAAACTTGTTATAAGCTTACTTGTAATAGTTGTACTGATGGCAATAGTGCCTTTATTTATGCTTAAGAATGCCGAATTTGGCGGTTCTGATGATGCCGGAAGTGAAGTGGTTTCAGAAATATAGACGGAGAATATGAGCCGTGGTTTAATCCGGTTATAGAAACCGTCTTAGGAAAGGAACTTCCGGGAGAAGTTGAAAGTCTGCTTTTTTGTGTACAGACAGGTATAGGTGTCGGAATAATAGCTTATTATATGGGAAGATTTGTAGAAAGAAAAAAACAGGAAGATAAGAAAAAATGATGAAAGGCTGCTGCTTTGTAAGATGGATTGCAAGGCGGCAGCTTTTAAGTAACGGAATAAGCCGGTATGGATTTTTTTCAAATTTTTGTTTTAAATTTTTTATGTTAATGAATGTGAAAGAGGAGAATCGGCATATTTTGAGATTGTGTAAGTATATGTATGCAAGAGAAGATATGCAGTACACATAGAGTTTTTAAGAAGATAATTTAAAATTATATTGCAGTTTATTAAAAAAATCACTTTGTTCAATAAAGCTGATAATTTTTCAGCAAAAATCGTGATGAATATTAATAAAAAGATTTGATAAAATATAAGTATCAAGGCAGTATTATTAAAATATAATTTACATTATATAGCCTTGTCGGTTGTTGTAATAAAGAGGTCAATGCTATAAAGTATGTTGGCGGATTTATACAATTAAGCTTTAGCTTTGAGCCGGGTGGCCGAATAAAACTGAAAGTATGTGGATTTTACTGCTAAAAAGCGTTTAATGAAGGGGGCGGAAGATGAAAACGAAGGATAGTAAAAATAGTGATAAGACCGGGTAAAAAAATATCTGATTGCAATATTTTTGTATATATACATTACTTTTATGATGATTTGGGTTTTATGTAAAGTAGGCCCATCAGAAATTCTGGAGACGAAGTGGGCGGGTGTGTTGCCGTTGCTATTATTAAGTTCAAGTCTCGGAATATATTTTTTATTATTTGTTTTATTTACAAAAACAGAAGTAAGCGATAAAAAGATATTAATAAATCAGTTTCCGTTTAAAAGAAGTGAGTATTTATGGAGTGAGATAAGCCACGCAAAGATTATAGGTGAAGCCTCTGAATATCCATGTGAAATCTATTCAGGGGGAAAGAGAATATTAAAAATACCGAGAAATTATTTTGGATATGAGAGGTTGTTTTATGAATTGGATAAAAGAAATATTCTCCGGAAAGATGATTTTTATGTAGCTGCCAAGGTAGCATTGGAGATAGATAAAAGAAGACGGAAAGATTAGTACAAGTAAAGCATGTGATTATTGTATAGGGGTATAAGAAAGTAAGAATTAGAGGTGGTGGAATGCGTTCGAAAACGGTTCGATAATAGAAGAGCTGGGTATTACTATGCCAATATTGCACGAAAATGGAATGATTACAATAATTATAATATTATGTTAGATAGTTCGACTCCTGTAATTGACGGATGTGCTACGGTACTGAAAGGTTTGCTTTCTTATTAGATTCTCTGTAGAAGGGCACTATGTCTGAAAAAATAGGTGTGTAAAATCAATATAGCATTAAGAAAGTCAGAAATGGGTTATTCATTTTTGACTTTTTTAATTACTTACAATACAAAAAGCTAAAAACATGCATTTTCCAATAAACATGTAGTATGGAATGAGGCAAGAAGTGGATGTTTTCACTATGTTAATATCCCATCTTCAACAGTTTGGGAATAGAAAAGTGGCTTAAAACCCTTATTTACACAATGTCATTAACTTAAGAGTAGTGAGAAAAATATTACAAAAAGATAGTTTAAAAAAGATAATTATGCTATACTTGTAGTGAGAAAAATCACGAGGTGTAGCATGTTTATAAAAATACTTACAAAAGAATATAGAGGTGAAAAGTATTATTATGCCAGCCTTGTTGAAAACAAACGTATTGATGGCAAGGTTGTGCAGACAGTGAAAGCGAATCTGGGTGCAGTTACTGGGGAGCAGATTCCATATTTGAAGGCAGCCTATGCTAAGAAGAAACCTCGTCTTGTTTATGATGAGGATTAAATAATTGGAGGGCTGTAGTGAGAAAATCACAGAATAGACTATTAAAAGATCAGAATAATATTCTTTCAGATGTATTTCTTGAGGTATGTCGTGGTGGCAAAACAAACACTCTTGTCAGACGTAGAAAGATGCCACTAGAAGATTTAGTGTATTCTATGATTAATCGCAAGGACTCTACTCTCAAAAATGGAGCTGCGAAATTATATGAAAACAACACATCCGGGAACAGAAATATCTAAACCAAGTTATCTAAAAGCAAAGGATGAAATTAAATCCGGACGCATTTAAGTTTCTTTATCAGGAACATAATAAAAAAATTTTTTTACCGGGATGAAGAGGTAGAACCATATACCTATAAAGGATTCCTTATTTTAGCTGCAGATGGATCTGATATAAATATTCCTACAACTGATGAAACCATCGAGAAATACGGAAGTGCCTCAGTGAGAGGAGGAAAACCATGTGCTCAGATTGGGCTGGGATGTATTTACGACGTTCTTAATCGCTTTATTCTGGAAAGCAGTATTAATACCGTAAAGTTTGATGAGATGCGAGTAGCCCAGGAACAGTTAAAAGGAATAGAGGATGCAATTGGAAACAGATATCCCTATCTTGTTGTTATGGATAGAGGTTATCCTTCGACACCGGCATTTTTGAATTTTATAGATTATGGAGTGTATTTTGTAGTAAGACTAAAAACAAGTGACTATAAGGCTGAACAGAAAGAATTAAAATCAAATGATGAGGATGTCGACATAACATTAACAAAGGCTAGAAGGAGAAATTATATTGGCAAAAAAGAAGAAACTATCATGATGAGCAGAGATTCCTTTTCAATGAGATTTGTAAAGGTGTGTTTAGATGATGGAAAGTCAGAAATTTTCGCTACTAATCTTCCACGGGATAAATTTCCGGAGGAATGCTTTGCAGAACTGTATCATATGCGCTGGGGTATAGAGACGACTCATGAAGTTTTTGAAAGACAGATTAAAAAAATCGAAAAATTTCACAGGGATAAAAATCAGTGCTTATTGAGCAGGACATTAACAGCACTATTTATGTTAGCAATCTTGCAGAAGATATAATCTGTGATATAGAAGAAAGTAGCCAGAAGCACCTAAAGAATGATTATAAACATACAATGCAGTTAAACCGAAACCTAAGTATCGGACTTCTGAAAAAAATGACCTAATATACATTCTTATAGAAAAAGATGGAAATAAAAAAGTAGCGCTACTACAGGCATTGTATGATGAAATAAGCAAAAATGTAGTGCCGATAAGGCATGATAGACATTATCACAGAACTAAAGGACAGCTTGCAGCAAATTTCTCGAATACACATAAGCGAAGTTTCTAAACTGAATAAGCATTTCGATTTAAACTGGTGAACTATGCTCTTTTTAAGCTAATAATAGTAAAAGTGAAAGAAAAAGAGCATACCCTTATTTGCAAGAGTATGCTCCAAACGTTAAGTTAATGACATTGTTTATTTATAAGGCTTTAGAGGCTGTTTGCATGTAACAAACTGTTGAAGACCCGTAAGCAGTTTTTAACTTCATACCAACAGCAGACAGAATATTTGAGGAATGAACTTCCTATAAATATATATAGTCAAGTAGTTGGAACACAACACAGAAATAATATGAGTGCTTTGAAAAAATGCTTTGAAAAAATTTATTAGTAAATCATGAATCCCTTGCATATGTTATAAAAAAAGCTAGTATAATGGGATGAAGAATTGCGGTGGACATCTTTGGATTACACCTAGAAGAACCTGATGCGTCGGGTTCTTTTTAACTGTTAATATGTACAAAGAATTTTTAAAGTCAAATAGATAATTTTTTTAAAGTAGATAAGCTTTCAATGTAAAATCTGATTTTTATAATTAAATAATTCTGATGGCTTTTGATAAGGAATGGAGGTATTATGACCGACTACAGAGCAATTTTTAAATAAACCCGAATATGATTTTATAAATAAAAAAACGAGCATCTTGGAAAGCATGTGATTTTGCTTGGGCTTGCAGGAAGCTATGCATATGGGACAAATATAGAAAGCAGCGATATTGATATAAGAGGAATTACACTCAATCAAATCGGATCTTATAGGACTTACACAGTTTGAACAGTATGTGGACGATAATACGGATACCGTTATCTATGCATTCAATAAAATGGTGAATTTACTTTTGAGTTGCAATCCGAATACAATAGAGTTGCTTGGGCTTTCACCGGATAATTATCTATATCTTAATGATATCGGGAAAATGCTTCTTGATAATAAACGATTGTTTTTATCAAAAAGAGCTATTCAGTCATTTGGAGGGTATGCGGATGCGCAACTTAGAAGATTACAGAATGCACTTGCCAGAGACACATTTCCACAAAGTGAAAAGGAGCAGCATATTTTTAATTCTGTAAAGAATGCAATGTACAGTTTCAACTCAAGTTATAAGAACTTTGAAAACGGAAGTCTGGAAATTTTTATAGATAAGTCAGTTAACCCTGAGCTTGAAACTGAGATATTTGTAAACGCAAAGCTAAATCACTATCCGCTAAGAGATTATGCGAGTATGTGGAATACAATGTCAAATGTTGTAAAAGACTATGATAAAATAGGCAAGAGAAATAAAAAGAAAGATGATCTTCATTTAAATAAGCACGCCATGCATCTTATCAGATTATTTATGATGGCCATTGATATACTGGAAAAGGGAGAAATCAATACATACAGAGAAAAAGAACATGAATTGTTGATGGATATCCGTTTTGGAAAATATCAAACAGATGAGGGAACTTTTTCGGACAGCTTCTATGATATGATGAGAGAGTATGAAAGACGTTTGCATTATGCGGCTGAGCACACAGATCTTCCGGCTGAGCCGGATTTTAAAAGAGTTCAGGAACTTGTAATGACAATAAATGAAAGGGTGATTCGAGATGAGATATGAGAATTTTGAAGGAAATATAGAAGAACTGGTTCTTATAAAGATCAGAGAAATAGAAGAAAAAGAGAATATAAAAGTGTTACACGCGATTGAATCGGGCAGTAGAGCTTGGGGATTTGCCTCGCCTGACAGCGATTATGATGTTAGTTTATCTATGTCCGTAATAAAAACTTTTATTTATCACTTCGTGAGAACAAGGACTTTATTGATTGGGAGTTAAACGAGGTACTTGATATCAACGGATGGGATTTAAAGAAGGCATTAAAGCACTTTCATAAATCAAATGCTACATTATTTGAGTGGAGCAATTCTCCTATTGTGTATTACACTACGGATGAGTGGAAGGAGCTTTACGACAGAACGGCATGCAAATACTTTGCATGTAAATCGGCACTTTATCATTACTACGGTACGGCAAAAAAGAACTACCACGATTATCTATGTGATGATATGGTAAATTATAAAAAGTATTTTTACGTGCTGAGACCTATTCTTGCATGCAAATGGATTGAAGAAAAGAAATGCCCACCGCCGGTACCCTTTGATGAATTGGTTAATACCGTTCTTGAGGAAGATATGAAGGCTGCAGTAGAGGATTTACTTGCAAAGAAGGTGAAAATGTCTGAATCCGAAAAAGGCCCAAGAGTTGAAGCGATAAATAATTATATAGAAAAGAAGTTGGAATATTATAAGTCAATCTTGGAAACAATGGAGGATGACAGGAATACCGACTGGGATGCGCTGGAAGAGGAGTTTAGATGGGTGGTAGAAAGATTTTGTCGGTAGAATAAAAAAACTGATAAGTTTGTTTTATGGGTGGTTATTATAAATTTAAAAAGTATAACTGTACGGTGTATATTATAGTTATGCAGAAAGGAAATTATTTTAAAACAACAATAAATCCGGAAAAACTTACATCTGTCGATTTGAAGGAATGGCTGGAGGACGTTCATGAAAAGTACTATATTGAATTAAAAAAGGCGCAAGAGCTTCCAAATTCATTTTGGGAAAGTTATTCATCTTTCAGCAATACTTCAGGTGGTTGGATTATTCTTGGTGTCGAGGAAGGCACTCCCAAAAATAAAATTACCGGAGTTGGGAATTCTGAAAAGACACTTACAAGCTTGTGGGATCAAGTTTCTAATAGTAATAAAGTTAGTTTTAGGAATATTGAGAACCAAGATGTAAATACATATATAATTGATGAAAAGACTGTCATTATTATATATGTGAAAGAGGCAGCTGATAACATGAAGCCGGTTTATATTGGCGGTAAGTTTGAAAACACTTGGATTCGAACGGGTGATGGGGATAGAAAAGTAACAAAAGAGGAGCTTACAGCACTTATGCGTAATTCACAACCCGGGTATGATTCGTTATATGCTGACAATTTTTCAATGGATGATTTAGATAAGGATTCGGTTATTGCTTATAAGGAACGTGTAAATAAACGTTTCCCTAAAAAACATTATATTGAAATGGATAATATGGATTTCCTCGTTGAGATTAGGGCTATTACCAAGGATAGAAACGGTGATAAATTAAGAATTAAAAGGGGAACCTTGTTGTTACTGGGAAAGGTAAATTCAATTAAGGAATTATTTCCTCATTACCATCTGGATTATTTTAACCGTAAAGGAGATAATCCTAGATGTTCGGACAGAGTATCAGATGATGAGCCAAGTGATTATGAGATGAATATATATAATTTCTACGCAATTGTATATGAAAAATTGCGAACAATAATTCAAGAATCTTTTGTGGTTGATTATCGACAGTTAAGATTACCTATATCAGATTTTGATGAAATATTGAGAGAATGTATTGTGAATTGTTTGGCGCATGCAGATTATGTACAAGGGTATCCATCAACAAAAATTGAGGTACATGATGGATGGTTTTGCTTTAACAATCCGGGGAAAATGCTTGTATCTACAAAGCAATTCTTAGCAGGCGGTGATTCAAGACCTCGTAATGAAATAATCATGAAGTTATTCAGATTACTTGGAGCGTCAGAACGACAGGGATTTGGAGGACCTTTGATCTATAAAGCAGCTATTCAAAACGATTTTAGAAGGCCTGAAATAGTTTCTGATATTGAACATACCGAGATTAAAGTTTGGAATATTGATCTTGCTGATTCATATCCTGAACTTGAGGCAGATGAGAAAAATATTCTTAGATATATTGCCAAGAATGGAAAGCCTGTTTCTGTCAATACAATTAAAGATATATTGTCGACAACAGAGTATAAAGTAAGAAAAGCTGTTCAGGTTCTTGAAGAGAAGAAGTTAATAATGAAAATTGGAAATGGTCCGTCTACTAAGTATAGAATTGGTATTGAGAGTGTTGAGTTTTTAACACAACTACAGATGGCTATGGATAATATAAAGAAACAAATGGCATAATCTATCTCGTGATTATCTTGCGAAAAGGAGGAGATTTTCACAAGATAAAAAAATGTGCTTTTATTTAAGTATATAGTAGATTAAAAAAATCTCGTGATTATCTCTTGAATTAAAAAGGTTTTTTTCAAAAATATAGTTAAGTAAGAGGCATATTAAAAGGTATATATATTATTGATTCTAGTACGGCTGGAGGAAATATAGATATTGTTGAAGGAAGTGCATCTCTTGGACCGGGTGTATGAATTGTCGTTGGTATTAGTATAATATAAAAGAAGAATACTTGTATTTTGCAAAACAAATACAAATGTTATTGAAACAGTAATGTATTAACACTAGAATAGTCTAAACATATGAAAGTAAGGTGTGGAAAATAGCAAGTAACAAAAGTAATAAAATTTTTTTAAAACAGGAGGTTGCAACAAATGGATTTCCGTTTGAAATAAAAAGACATGCAGTGTCAAATCCATATGCACCTATGACCGAGAAAGAGCTACTTACAAAACTGAAAAAATCCGGAGAACAGGAAAAGTTTAGAGATGCAGATGATGTGATTTCAGATATGAGGTCAAAGATTGAAAATGAGTAGTAGAGGGTATCCATTCCCTTAATCGCATCATAAACAAGCCATCTTTCGGTGGCTATTTTAAAAATTGAAAGATTGAAAATGAGTAGTAGAGGATATCCATTCCCTTAATCGCATCATAAACAAGCCATCTTTCGGTGGCTATTTTTAAAAAAATTGAATATTAAAAAGTTAAGGCTATGCAGTTGCTGACTTGATTTTATAACCTTGATTTCTTGCGATGATAATTGCCTGTTCTACCGTGATTTCCCGGTTGGCAGGAGGCAAATCGGATTTTTCGATAAAGTTCCGCATTATAGTTTTTCACCGTTCTTAAGCATATGATATAATGCAGTCAGAAGCATTCTTGCAATGGCAATGATTGCTTTCTTGTGACCGCGACGCTTTTTTGAGACGGAGATAACGGTTGCGAATTTCCGGATGCTTTTTACTGGTAACAACGGCATTTGCACACTGGACCAGTAAAGGTTTGATATAGCATCCGGCCTTGGAAACCCGGACAGATTTTTTCTTCCCTGCACTTTCATTGTTGGTCGGAGTAAGACCGGCCCATGAGCATAAGTGTTTCGCCGAAGGAAAAAGCCTCCATGTTGGTACCGATTTCGGAAATAATTCCGATGGAAGTAAAGTCGCTACGGATACCGGAGCGGTTTTGGAGAATGGCAAGTTCCTGCTGATAGGGAGCGGCGAGCGCAAGAATGAGTTCTTCAAGCTCTGCTTTCCGGGATTCCAGGCTTTCATAATGAGCTTTGATCACCTTAAGTTTGCCGACCTGTTCCGGTGTGATATAACCGTCAATAGCGTCACGGAGTTCAGGAAGTTTCTTTTTCAAACTTTTGTAAACAAGGGGTTCAAGGTCAAAAGATGTATCTGCGGGATTTTTCCAAAAAGTTTATCCAGTATCGCCTGAGCAGATTTGCCGAAGGTGTCCGAAACAACGTTTCCCAACTGGATATTGGAAACCGTGAGACAGTTCTGCAAACGATTCTTTTCGCTTGATTGAAAGCAGGTCAGTTTGAAACGGTAACGCATAAGGTCACGGAGCTGGCGGATGTCAGCGGGCGGCATGAAGCTACCGGCAACAAGATCATGCTTGAACAGGTCAGCAATCCATTTGGCATCTTTCTTGTCAGTTTTCTTTCCACGGATAGCCTTAACATATTTGGGATGAGCAAGGACAATCGAACAGTCATTTCTAAGATGTTATAAACAGGAATCCAGTATTTGCCGGTAGATTCCATACAGACATCCTTGCAATTCCGTTTGAGTAGCCATTGTAACAAAGTTTTCAGACCGCTCGTGTAGGTAGAAAACCGGTGGCTCTCATAAGAAGTGACACCTATATCGTTTGTAGAAGCGATACAGGCAACTACAAAAGTCTTGTGGACATCAATACCACAGCAGATTTTGTAGACGATTTTTAAAGACATAGGGACTCCTTTCAGAATCAGAAGATTCATTAGAGATTATAGGGAGAGACGGCATTGACTGAACGCCTAAGCCATAAACGAGATTGTTTATACAAAGATAAGATTACGTGTTCAACGACACACTTATTTGTGCTTGAAAAGGCGAACCACACATATAAATATGCGGTCATCCGGCAAGCCGGACAGCCCACTCACCTCCCCGTGATTTGTAGTATACCGAGTTCCCTACAAGAAGAATTATAAATAAAAAATAAGCTCAAGGAAATATTTTCATAACGTTTTGTGCCTTGAGCAAAGCGAAAGGAATGGAAATAAATATGGATTATAAGATTGTTTTGATGCGGAATGCAGAGAATGATCCTGATAGTTTTATCTCATACCTCTTGTTTGAAAAGAAAAGTGAGCAGTCTGATGGAAATGTTTTTTAATGAGAAAATATCATTAATGTTTAAATTAGTAGTGCTTGATATAGAAAAGAATGCCTGTGTAAAGGGTGAAACAATACATAACCATGTAGGAGACGTAACACCTGATTAGTTGTATGCGGTTATTATGTCTACAGATGCTTTAGGTAAGGTAAGACTTGGAAAGTAATCATAATGATAAGTAATAGGGCTGTTGTCTAACGGATATAATCTGTTTGGCAACGGCCTTTTATTTGAAATAAAAGCCAAAAATAGTGTATATATGATAAAATCATAAGTAAATTGATATCAAGTCCGGTTCAAACAGAACGATTAATAATACCGGTTGCCTAAGGATATGAGGAGTAAAAAAAGTAAGTGATGAAAGATAATAAAAAGAAACTATAAAAAACTCGCTTGGAAGTTTTTGGAGAGATAAAAAGAATGGAGATGTAGTATATATAGGTGATGATAAGGTACGCTTTATGTTGGGAGAGGTCGGGACTAATACTATTATATGTTTTGGAATAAATCCAAGTACAGCTAATGATATAAAAGACGATCCTACAATTTCAAAAATAAGAAAAGTTGCATCAGAAAATAATTGTGACGGTTGGATAATGTTAAATCTTTATCCACAAAGAGCGACTAATCCAAATGATATGCATTTAAAAGCAGACAGAGAGTTGATTTTGAAAAACTGTTATGTGATAAGAAGTGTTTTTAATGCTTATCCTAATGCTTTAACTTTAGCAGCATGGGGAAATGCAATAGAAAAGAGAAAATATCTAAAAGAATGTTTAAAGGAAATAATAGCTGTTGATTCTGACAGAAAGTGGATGTGTCGTGGTAAACTGACAGTGAAAGGGAATCCAAGACATCAATTGTATGTAGCTAATAACACAGAGTTAAATTGCTTTGTATTTTTAATTCGGATGGGAAAAAGTTTTATACTTTAGAAGAAAACAAGATAAAATTTCAGGGAGTAGTAGTCATGATTGATTATAAAGATATTTTTAAATAAACCTTAATATGATTTTTATAAGTAAAAAAATGAGTATCTTGTAAAGCATGTGATTTTGCTTGGGCTTTCACCGGATAATTATCTATATCTTAATGATATCGGACAGATGCTTCTTGATAATAAACGATTGTTTTTATCAAAAAGAGCTATTCAGTCATTTGGAGGGTATGCGGATGCGCAACTTAGAAGATTACAGAATGCACTTGCCAGAGACACATTTCCACAAAGTGAAAAGGAACAGCATATTTTTAATTCTGTAAAGAATGCAATGTACAGTTTTAACTCAAGTTCAAATGTTGTAAAAGACTATGATAAAATCGGAAAGAGAAATAAAAAGAAATATGATCTTCATTTAAATAAGCACGCCATGCATCTTATCAGATTATTTATGATGGCCATTGATATACTTGAAAAGGGAGAAATCAATACATACAGAGAAAAAGAACATGAATTGTTGATGGATATTCGCTTTGGAAAATATCAAACAGATGATGGAACTTTTTCGGACAACTTCTATGATATGATGAGAGAGTATGAAAGACGTTTGCATTATGCGGATGAGCACACAGATCTTCCGGCTGAGCCGGATTTTAAAAGAGTTCAGGAACTTGTAATGACAATAAATGAAAGGGTGATTCGAGATGAGATATGAGAATTTTGAAGGAAATATAGAAGAATTGATTCTTATAAAGATCAGAGAAATAGAAGAAAAAGAGAATATAAAAGTGTTACACGCTATTGAATCGGGAAGTAGAGCTTGGGGATTTGCCTCACCTGACAGCGATTATGATGTTAGGTTTATCTATGTTCGTAATAAGAACTTTTATTTATCACTTCGAGAGAACAAGGACTTTATTGATTGGGAATTAAATGAAGTGCTTGATATCAACGGTTGGGATATAAAAAAGGCATTAAAGCACTTTCATAAATCCAATGCTACATTATTTGAGTGGAGCAATTCTCCTATTGTGTATTACACTACGGATGAGTGGAAGGAGCTTTACGACAGAACGGCATGCAAATACTTTGCATGTAAATCGGCACTTTATCATTACTACGGTACGGCAAAAAAGAACTACTACGATTATCTATGTGATGATATGGTAAATTATAAAAAGTATTTTTACGTGCTGAGACCTATTCTTGCATGCAAATGGATAGATGAAAAGAAATGCCCACCACCGGTACTTTTTGATGAATTGGTTAATGCTGTTCTTGAGGAAAACATGAAGGCAGCGGTAGAGGATTTACTTGCAAAGAAGGTGAAAATGTCTGAATCCGAAAAAGGCCCAAGAGTTGAAGCGATAAATAATTATATAGAAAAGAAGTTGGAATATTATAAGTCAATCTTGGAAACAATGGAGGATGACAGGAACATCGACTGGGATGCGCTGGAAGAGGAGTTTAGATGGGTGGTAGACAGTATATAGAAAAGAAAAAATTAAAAGCGGAAATAAATAGTGCAGAAGAAACTGCAAAGGCAATGAAAATTGCTATGAAGAGTATGAACAGATATATAAGTTCATATGAAGTTGGAATGGGGAATAGTTTAAACAGATGAAAGGGAGGCGTGATAAATAGCAAGTAACAAAGATAGGAATAAATTTATGATAAGAGTACTTTTTATCTGCCGCGGCAGGTCGGTTGGATGACCATGTAACCATTCGCAAACTTGGGCAAGACAGGACAAAGTGTTAGAAAAGCCAACAGAAAACTGTTGTAAAATCTAACGGTACGAATTATAATGAATTAGTTGGCAGTTTAAGGAGGAAGAACAATGATGAGTATTAATGAGAGAATTAAGAATTTTAGAAACCGGCTTCATCTTTCACAGGAGTACGTAGCTAATTTTTTGAGAATTAATCGTGCAACATATACTCAGATGGAAAATGGTAAGAGAAAAATAACAGCAGAAGATGTTTCAAGACTGAGTGAGTTATTTGGTGTAACAGCAGATGCTTTATTAAATGAGAACAAGATAAGCCGGTTGGCGACAGTGTTTGCAAGAAGCTTTGAAAAGTTAGATGAGAATGATCAGGCAGAAATCATGAATTTGATTAAGTTCAAAGAGCAGATGAAAATGCAGAGGAGTTAAATGGTTAATTTTCGTTTTACAAATAACAGGTAGTAATAACTTGTTAAATTCTGCTCTGATTTGCCTCGTTCCGTTATTTCAGAGCATTTCATAAAATCACCAAAAACCCTTGCAAATTAGGGGTAAAAAGGAGTAAATAAAAATATGATAAAAGTACTTTTCATCTGTCACGGCAACATCTGCCGTTCACCTATGGCGGAGTTTATAATGAAAGACAAAGTAAAAAAGCTTGGGCTGGAGGATATGTTTAAGATAGCCTCAGCAGCTACAAGCTCCGATGAGATATGGAACGGTGTGGGCAATCCGGTGTATCCGCCTGCAAAGGATGAGCTTAAGAAGCACGGTATAGCATGTCCCGGCAAGAAGGCAAGACAGATGGTAAAGTCCGACTATGAAGAATACGACTATCTGATAGGAATGGACGATGCCAATATAAAAAATATGAAGAAAGTTTTTGGAAAGGATGATAAAGTATATAAACTTTTGAGTTTTACAGGAAGTGATGAGTCGGTATCCGATCCGTGGTATACAGACGGATTTGATACCGCTTATAATGATATAGATAGAGGAGTGGACGGATTTTTGAAGTTTTTGGAGGAGAAAAATGTCATCAATTAAAAAAGTATTGATAATAAAGGTGGTATTGGCAGTTGTTTGTATTGCGGCAGGCTTAGTATCGTTCTTTGTTTTGGCAGGTATTTTCAGCAATGTTGATTTTTATGCAGGTACTATAAGTGCGCTTGATAAGAGCAGGAGCAAGGTAATGGAGCTTGCGGCCGCAGCGGTAGCATCATCTTCCGCCATTACACTTTTGCCGGGAGATATAGGCACTCCGGTTGCACAGGAACTTGCAGAGATGAGTAAGTATTTTTTGATTGTACTTTGTGCCATCTATCTTGAAAAATTTTTGCTTACGGTAACAGGCATGGTTGCATTCAAGTATATAATTCCGGTTGCCTGCCTTTTGTTTATTATATTTATCGCATCAAATGAAAAGGTATTTGCAAAGATTGCAACTAAGCTGTTTTTATTCAGCCTGGTTATATCATTTACAATACCGATCAGTGTAAATATCGCAAATATGATAGAAAGCAACTACGCCTCGTCCATAGATACGACACTGAATAACGCCAAGCAAAACACTCAGACCGTTACGGATGATGCCAAGGAAGAGAACGGCAATGCCATAGATAAGTTTGTAAACAATATCACAGGCAATGCAAATGAGATTTTAAAGAAATTTGAGAATACGGTGAGCTCATTTATAGAAGCAATTGCAGTGATGATAGTAACTTCATGCCTTATACCTATAGGTGTGCTGTTTTTCTTCCTTTGGCTGGTAAAACTGATATTTTCAATAAACGTAAACGTGTTCGGTTTTATGCGTAGGGAAAACAGCTAGTTATGTTAAAAAGATAACGTTAAAACATTGACAATGTAACAAATGTGATGTATCATATAAGCAAGAGGTTAAGTTTATTTGCAAAGAGTGATTTTGCTTACACTTTTTGCTTATTATATTAAATTTAATATGGAGGCTGTATATGAGATTTACATTACCAAGGGATATTTATCATGGAAAAGATTCACTTGAGGCTTTGAAGAACTTCACCGGCAAGAAGGCTTTTGTCTGTGTAGGCGGAGGCTCTATGAAGAGATTCGGCTTTTTGGATAAGGTGGTAGAATACCTTAAAGAAGCAGGTATGGAGGTAAAGCTTTTTGAAGGAATAGAGTCCGACCCTTCTGTAGATACCGTAATGCGCGGTGCTAAGGAAATGATTGAGTTCGGACCGGACTGGATAGTAGCTATAGGCGGAGGCTCACCTATTGATGCCGCTAAGGCTATGTGGATAAAATATGAATATCCTGATTGTACATTTGAAGATATGTGTAAGGTGTTCGGTATTCCTACACTTAGAAAGAAAGCAAAGTTCTGTGCTATTTCTTCCACATCGGGAACTGCTACCGAGGTAACGGCTTTTTCAATCATTACAGACTATGAAAAGGGCATCAAATATCCTATAGCAGACTTTGAGATAACACCTGATGTGGCAATCGTAGACCCTGCACTTGCAGAGACTATGCCGAAGAAGCTTGTTGCACATACAGGTATGGATGCTTTGACACACGCAATTGAGGCATATGTATCCACTGCAAACTGTGATTTTACGGATCCTCTTGCACTGCATGCAATAGAGATGATTCATAAGTATCTTATCAAATCATACAATGAGGACAAGGAAGCAAGAGATGCAATGCACAATGCACAGTGTCTTGCAGGTATGGCATTTTCAAATGCATTGCTTGGAATAGTACATTCCATGGCGCATAAGACAGGTGCGGTATTCGGTGACTACGGTGCTCACATTATACATGGTGCTGCAAATGCAATGTATCTTCCTAAGGTAATCGCCTTTAACGCTAAGGATAGTGAGGCGGCTAAGAGATATGCAAAGATAGCCGATGTACTTGGTCTGCCTGGAAGTACACAGGAAGAGAAGATAAAAGAACTTATCAAATATGTCAGAGGAATGAATGACGAGCTTAATATTCCACACTGCATAAAGAATTACGGAGCAGATTCATATCCTACAGAAAACGGATTTGTACCTGAGAATGTATTCCTTGAGAGACTGCATGATATAGCCGTAAATGCAGTAGCGGACGCTTGTACAGGTTCAAATCCAAGACAACCAAGTGTTGAAGAGATGGAAAAACTTTTGAAATGTTGCTATTATGATACTGAAGTGGACTTCTAATAAGTAGTTACACTAATCCTTAGTATCTAAGTATAATAAACACATCAATGACGTAAGTTGTTGGTGTGTTTTTTTACTTACGAATCATCTATAATAATGAATCATCTATAATAAATATAAAACTCAGTATCAAATCTACTTGAAAAATAATAAAAAAAGTTGTAATATGATAACGAGTTTCAAATTAGACTATCCGAGTAGGGTAGCAATGTTGGAGGTGTGATTTGACGAAGGCTCAGTATAAAACCAAACAATTGTTGGAAATAGAGGATTTCCTGAAGGAAAATGCGAACAAGCATGTCACTGTGAATGATATTATTCTTTTTTTCAAAGAGCAGGGAAAGAACATCGGGAAAGCCACTGTTTACAGGCATTTGGAAAGAATGGTAGGTGACGGATCCGTACATAAATATATGCTTGATGCGGGAGACAGTGCGTGCTTTGAGTATATTGAAGATGAGAACTTGCATCCGGTTTGCTTTCACTGTAAATGTGAGAAATGCGGTAAACTTATTCACTTGGAGTGTACTGAATTGTCCCTGATAGGAGATCATCTGAGAGAGGAACACGGCTTTGATATCGACCACGCCAGAACAGTTTTTTATGGAACTTGTAATGAATGTAGAAAAGAGGGTAAGCTATGAAAAGGTTTATTGGAATAGGACTTGGTATACTTATGGTAATGATGACACTTCTCGGCTGTGCAAAAAAAGATGATACGGTTGCAAATGCGGGTAAAGAAGGTAAGAAAATAAGTATTGTTACCACTATCTTTCCGGCATATGACTGGGTAAAGCAGGTGGTAGGCGATAATAAGAATGTGGATATTACCTTCCTTATAGATAAGGGAGTGGATTTGCACAGCTATCAGGCGTCCGCACAGGATATTGCAAAAATCACTGACAGCGACCTGTTCGTATATGTAGGCGGAGAGTCTGACGGATGGGCTGAGGACATCATAAAGGAAAATCCTAATCTGAAGTACATCAGTATGGTAGACAGTATCGGTAAAGCTGCATTAGAAGAGGAACTTGTAGAGGGTATGCAAGAGGAACAAGGTGAAGAAGAGGGAGAAGAGTGCGCTATTGATGAGCATGTATGGCTTTCATTGGCAAATGCCAAGACTATAGTGGGGGCTATAGAAGCCAAGTTGGCGGAGATAGATCCTGACAATAAGAGCAACTATGAAAAGAATGCAAATGATTATATTGCAAAACTTGATGCGCTTGACAAAGAGTATCAGGATGCTCTTTCAAATGTTCAGGATAAGACAATCCTTGTGGGAGACAGATTCCCGTTCAGATATCTTGTAAATGAGTATGGAATAAAGTATTATGCCGCATTTAAGGGCTGTGATGCAAACAGTGAGGCGTCATTTGAGACGGTCAAATTCTTGGCAAACAAGATGGATGAGCTGAAGCTTACAAAGATATTTATAATTGACGGTTCAAAGGGGGATCTTGCAAAGACAATAGTGGAAAACACAAAGGATAAGAATGCCGAGGTTTTGGTACTTGACTCTATGCAGTCAACAAAGAGTAGTGATAATGCCGACTACCTTGATATAATGAAAAAGAATTTGGAAGTACTCAAAGAGGCATTATAGACTGGAGATTTATGATAAAATGTGAAAATCTGTCACTGGGATATGACGGAAAGGCTATAGTAGAGAATCTGAACTTTGAAATAAAAGACGGGGATTATCTATGCATTATAGGGGAGAACGGTGTGGGAAAGTCTACATTGATAAAGACGCTTTTAAAACTTATAAAGCCTATATCCGGAGAGGTTATATATAATGAGAATCTTGTGCCGACAGAAATAGGATATCTTTCACAGCAACAACAGCTTATGAAGGATTTCCCGGCATCCGTCTTTGAAATAGTAATCTCCGGATGTCAGTCAAAGGTGGGGATTAGACCATTTTATAATAAAAAAGAAAAGCTGGCCGCAAGGGAAAAGATAGAAGAGCTGGGGCTTTCAGATCTTATGAAAAGAAGCTTCAGTGAACTCTCAGGCGGTCAGCAGCAAAGAGTTCTTTTAGCCAGAGCATTGATGGCGGGTCAGAGGCTCATGATACTTGATGAGCCTGTGACAGGTCTTGACCCGCATGCAAGTCAAAATATGTATGATATTATCAACGGGCTTAATAAAGACGGAATGACGGTAGTTATGATTTCACATGATGTGGATGAGGCGCTTGAGTATGCGACAAATGTGTTATATATAGGAAAGCGGATATTTTTCGGAGATACGGCCGAGTATAAAAAGGAGTGTGGGAATACAATGAAAGAATTCAGTTTATATTTTAGTTATCCTTTTGTACGATATGCGATAATCGTAGGAATACTTATAGCGCTTTGCTCTTCACTTCTTGGAGTTATCCTGGTTTTTGAAGAGATTTTTCATTTATAGGAGACGGTCTTTCACATGTGGCTTTCGGTGCGGTATCTGTAGCTACAGTGTTTAATCTTACCGACAATATGATACTTGTACTGCCGGTGACAATTATTGCCGCAATTATTCTTTTTAAAAGGCGGTACAGGTGGTAAGATAAAAGGTGACGCCTCTATAGCCATGATGTCTGTAGGAGCGTTGGCATTCGGCTATTTGGCGATGAATGTGTTCTCAAGCGGAGCAAATCTTGCAGGAGATGTATGTACCACTCTTTTTCGGGTCCACCTCAATACTTACATTGACCAAGGAAAAGGTAATACTTTGTATTGTACTTTCCGTAATTGTGATAGCCATATTTATACTGTTTTACAATAAAATATTTGCAGTAACCTTTGATGAAAAACTTTGCCGTTGCGACAGGCATCAACACAAGAAAATATAATCTTTTGATAGCAATTATTATTGCGGTAATTGTGGTACTGGCAATGAATCTGGTGGGATCACTGCTTATATCCGCACTTGTAGTATTCCCGGCACTTGCTTCCATGTGTGTGTTCAAAAAGCTTTTTTTATCCGTAACCGTATCATCGGCAATCTTTTTCCGTGGTATGTACAAGCGTCGGACTTTTTTTATTTCAGTACTTGCAGGTTCGCCTGTGGGTGCCACTATTGTATGTATTGATATATTGGCATTCTTTGCATTTTATCTGATCGGCAGAGTGAAGGGGTAGTTAGTACAGACTATCCTGTATTTACGCTTAGATTTTATATTCTTTGTTATTTTTTTATCTTGATAATACTTTTGAATTAATGTAAAATCAAAGTCGAGTTTAGAAATAACAAACAACCGCAGTTGTTTTCGGTTGCTTAAGATAGCATTTGATAGAAAAAGAGGTATATATGGATAAGAGACCGATAGTACTATGTATAATGGATGGTTTAGGTATAAGAAAGGGACATGATCATAATGCCGTATTTGAGGCAAAGACTCCGAATCTTGACAGACTTGAGAAGGAATATCCTTTTGTAGAGGGTCAGGCAAGCGGACTTTATGTAGGTCTGCCTGACGGACAGATGGGTAATTCCGAGGTAGGTCATATGAATATGGGTGCCGGAAGGATTATCTATCAGGAGTTGACCAGAATATCAAAGGCGATAGAGGACGGAGATTTCTATAAGAATAAAGGACTTTTGGCTGCTGTAGAGAATGTAAAGAAAAACAACAGTGCACTTCATCTTATGGGACTTGTTTCAAGCGGCGGTGTTCACAGCTACAATACTCATATCTACGGACTCTTGGAACTTGCAAAGAGAAACGGTATCAAGGAAGTTTATGTACATGCGTTCCTTGACGGTAGAGATACACCTCCTACATCAGGTAAGGAGTTTGTAGCTGAGCTTGAAGATGAGATGGCAAAGATAGGTGTAGGTAAGGTTGCATCTGTAATGGGTCGTTTCTATGCAATGGACAGAGACAACCGTTGGGACAGAGTTGAAGCGGCTTACAATATAATGACCAAGGGCGGCAATGAAAAGGCAAGTGCGACAGAGGGTATACAGGAGTCATATGATGATGACAAGAACGATGAGTTCGTAGTACCTTTTGCAGTGGAAGGTACAAAGAGAATACAGAACAATGATTCTGTAATATTCTTCAACTTCAGACCTGACAGAGCAAGAGAGATGACAAGAGTGTTCTGTGTAGACGACTTTAACGGTTTTGACAGAGGACAAAGAATTCATACAACATTTGTTTGCTTTACAGATTATGATGACACTATCACAGATAAGATAGTTGCATTTGAAAAAGAAGAGATAAAGGATACATTCGGTGAGTTCTTGGCTGCACATCATTTAAAGCAACTAAGACTTGCAGAGACTGAAAAGTACGCACATGTTACTTTCTTCTTCAACGGCGGTAAGGAAGAGCCGAATGAGGGTGAGGACAGAATCCTTGTAAACTCTCCTAAGGATGTGGCAACTTATGACCTCAAGCCTCAGATGAGTGCTTATGAGGTTTGTGACAAGCTTGTAGGTGCTATAAAGGGCGGTAAATATGATGTTATCATTATCAACTTTGCAAACCCTGATATGGTCGGACATACGGCAGTGGAATCTGCAGCTATAAAGGCGGTAGAGGTAGTGGATGAGTGTGTCGGAAAGGCTGTTGAAGCCGTCAAGGAAGTGAACGGTATAATGTTTATCTGTGCCGACCACGGAAACTGTGAGACATTGGTTGATGAGAAAACAGGTGAGCCTTATACAGCACATACTACAAACCCTGTACCTTTCATACTTGTCAACGCGGACCCTAAGTATAAGCTTGCAGAAGGCGGAAGACTTTGTGATATAGTTCCTACACTTATAGAGCTTATGGGAATAAAAAAACCTGATGATATGACAGGAAAGAGCCTTTTGGTTGAGAAATAAAATGTAATGATATGATAAAACGCTCGAAGGTAATACTCACGGGCGTTTTTTGTTGCCTATATTTTAAACAAAAGTTAATCAATATGTACTTATTATTCATATGATATTACTTGACATTATAAATGCTCGGTGTATTATATGTATTGGTACAGTTAATATAATTTATCACCTGACAAAGAGTGAAATAAATTATAAATATTTTGTGATTATTCTTGTTTAGGGGTAAATTTGCGATATAATATCAAATACCTTACTATAAATGACGGAGGTTATATGAAAAGTAATATAATAAAAATAGGAGCTTTGGGACTTGCTTCTATAATGGCTTTTGAGAGCGTGGGAGCAGGCAGTGTATTTGCACAGAGCTCAAACTTTGAATTAAGAAAAAAAGTAATAGGTCTTACGGGAATTACCTTTGTAAGTGGAAATATAGACAGATTTGTAACCAGAGGTGAGTTTGCCAAGATGCTTGCACAGGCTTCACCGTATCGCTCGGTACTTACAAAAAACAGCAACACATCGGTATTCAATGATGTACCTAAGGACAATGAAAATGCGGCGGCTATAAAGATGGCTGTGGAGCATGGATATATGACAGGATACCTTGGCGGAGTGTTTAAGCCGAACGACAATGTTACGCTTAATGATGCAATAAGAGGAGTACTTACATTACTTGGATATGATTCAAGTGATTTTGCGGGAGACGCCAACAATAAGAGAATGGCAAAGTACGGCTTCCTTGAGCTTAACGAAAATCTTACATCACTGAGTGCCAATTCAAATCTTACAGTGAGAGATTGTATAAATCTTTTCTACAATATGTTAAAGACCAATATGAAGGATGGCGGTGCATATGTGGTTACCGTATTTAACGGTGAAATAAACAAAGACAAGGAGGTAAATCCTCTAAAGCTTGCAGATAATTCACTTAAGGGTCCGAAGGTTGTAAAGTCTGTAAATCAGCTTGCAAGGGCTTTGCCTTTTGATTATAAGGACGGTAACTTATTTGTAGACGGAAGAAGTGTGGGTGCAGATTACTTTAAGAGTCTTATGGAATCGTCGGATGTCGGACTTGTAATCTATTACTCCGCGGCTGCAAAGACTGTTTGGGCATATGATGAGAACACTGACGCCACAAACGGAAAGAAGGCGGTACACGGTACCGTAGAGAGTATTTACTATGAGTCGACTTCTTCACTTACACCTACATCGGTTACTATTGACGGACAGGAATATCAGATTACAAACAGTGATATGCAGTTTGCATTCTCTATCTACGGAAGCATCAAGGTAAACGACGATGTTACATTGGTAGTGGATATCAACAATGCCGAGGACGGCACTGTGACATATACTGTAGTTGATTATATAGAGGATTAGTGGGGGAAAGATGAAGAAAAGATTTATAGTTATACCTGCACTTGTAGTACTTGGAGTAGGCGGATTTTTCTTTATGAAGTCAAGGAATGCTTCCAAGATGGATATGAGTACATTCGTATCGACAGCGGTAGTAACAAAACAGGATATATCTTCCGAGATTTCTTCCTCAGGAACTATTACTCCTAAGGATACTTACAATATCACCGCACTTGTATCGGGAGAGATTATCTCTGCTGATTTCAATGTGGGAGATACCGTAACTAAGGATCAGGTGTTATATCAGATAGATAAGTCAAGCCTTGAATCGGATATGAATTCTTCAAACAATTCACTCAATAAGGCAAATTCGGGTTATGCTACGGCAAGCAAGGAGTATGCAAAGGCAAAGGCCGAATTTGCAGGAAATCTTTACCGTTCTACAAGAAAGGGATATATAAAGGAACTTAGTATACAGGACGGAGATAAGATAAGCGGAGGAACCAAGCTTGCGACTATCTACAATGACAATGTGATGAATATTCGTATTCCTTTCTTAAGTGCGGAGGCCGGTAATATAACTCCGGGTATGACCGGAATATTGACACTGACTGAGACAGGTGAACAGGTTGAAGGTAAGGTGGTATCCGTTTCAAGTATGGATCAGGCCATGGACGGCGGCAGACTTGTCCGCAATGTCACCTTTGAGGTGAACAACCCGGGCGGTCTGACAGATAAGACAACCGCAAATGCTACAGTCGGAGATATCACTTCCACAGGTGACGGAACCTTTGAGGCTTCCACAAATGTGGATATGAGTGCGGACCTTGCCGCAGGTGTTGATATTGAAAGGTACTTGTAAATGTAGGAGACTATGTGGAAGTCGGAACACCTATATTTAAGATGACCTCAGAGAGTGCCGATAAGCTTTTAAAGACATATAAGGATGCTGTGGATACCGCACAGGGTGATGTGGATACAGCCAAGAAAGGTGTGGATACAGCCAAGAAGACCTCGGATGAATACACTATCAAATCACCTATTGCGGGAAAGGTAATAAGTAAGAATTATAAAGTCGGAGATAAGGTCGGCTCAGGCGGTAACAATAAGGCAACCACTATGGCGGTTATCTACGATATGAGTTCATATACGTTCAAGATGAGTGTGGATGAGAAGGATATTACAAAGGTTCAAAGCGGTCAGAAAGTAAGAATAAAGTCGGATGCTTTCCCGGATAAGGAGTATTCGGGTACAGTGACAAATATAAGTCTTGAGAGTACCAGTCAAAACGGTGTGTCCACTTATCCTGTTACGGTAATTCTTGATGAAACATATGATTTGCTTCCGGGAATGAATGTAGACGGATATATCACACTTGAATCCGCAAAGGATGCGCTCACTATACCTTCAAATGCGCTTATGAGAGGTAATAAGGTATATGTAAGAGACAATTCCGCCTCGGAGGCAAAGCAGGTTCAAAAAGTGATAAGAGCAAAGCTGCAAACTCAAGTGGTGACGGACTGATTCCGGCAGGATTTAAAGAGGTTACGGTAACCACAGGTGTTATCAATTCAGATTATGTACAGATTACTTCAGGATTGAATGAGGGTGATGAGGTCTATGTGGATGAGACTGCGGATATGAGCGTAGGCGAAACGGGAGCTGACGGAATGCCTGCAGACGGTGGCGGAGCCGACATGGGCGGAGCCGGAGAAGGTGCAGGAGCTGAAGGAGCAGGCGGAGCCGGAGAAGGTGCAGGAGCGGACGCAGGCGGTGCGGATGCCGGAGCCGGAGGTCAGTAATGGAAAAACTTATCCAAATGATTGATATTCGAAAAGAATACAAGATGGGTGATGAAACGGTATATGCCAATGACGGCATTACGCTGGATATTGATAAGGGCGAGTTTGTAGCGATAGTCGGAAAGTCGGGATCAGGAAAATCCACTCTTATGAATATTATAGGAGCCTTGGATGTGCCGACTTCAGGTACTTATCTTCTGGGCGGAAAGGATGTAGGTAAGATGAGTGACAATCAGCTTGCGGATATTAGAAACAAGATGATCGGATTTGTCTTCCAGCAGTACAATCTTTTGCCCAGAATGAATATACTTGAAAATGTTGAGTTGCCGCTTTTGTATGCACATGTACCGACACATGAGAGAGAAAAAAGAGCTTTGGAGGCGCTTGAAAGGGTGGGTTTGGCAGAGAAGGCAAAACAGATGCCCAAGCAGCTTTCAGGAGGACAGCAACAAAGAGTGAGTATTGCAAGAGCTCTTGCCGCCAATCCTTCTCTTATACTTGCGGATGAGCCTACAGGAGCTCTTGATTCAAAGACAAGCCGTCAGGTGCTGGACTTCTTTAAGAAGATTCATGAAGAGGGAAATACGGTTATTATGATTACACATGATAATTCAATCGCCATTGAGGCGAAGAGAGTCATTAGAATAGCGGACGGCAAAATAAATTTTGATGGAAGTAGTGAAGATTATGCTGCAATCATTTAAACTTGCGATAAAGAGCATTATTGCGAATAAGATGAGATCATTCCTTACCATGCTCGGACTCATCATAGGTGTGTCGGCAGTCGTTATACTGGTAAGTGTAATGATGGGATATATGAACAATATGGTTAAGTCCTTTATGGATATGGGAGCCAATACTATAAGCGTCAGCCTTGTAAATACACCGGCAAGACAGGCAAGTATTGATCAGATGTATGATTTTTCAATGAGAACAGGGATATATTTTCGGAGATGAGCCCACAGGTAAGTGTAAGCGGTACTATAAAAGTGGGAACTACCAAGTCCACAAGCACCACGGTAAGCGGTGTAAGCGAATACTACAGTAAGATGAAGAACTACAAGCTTGAAAAGGGAAGAAATCTGTCATATGCGGATATGATATCAAGGCAAAAGGTGGTTGTAATAGGTTATTATGTGGCTTTGAAGCTTTTCGGCTCACCGAAGGAAGCTTTGGGTCAGATTATAAAGATAAACGGTTCGGCGTTTAGCGTCGTGGGCGTTGTGGAAAGGCAGGATAAAAAGCAGTTGTCGGCCAGAGGAAACGACGACTTTGCACTGATGCCTTACTCCACTGCAGGACAGTTAAACGGTACTTCGGTACCTGATACTTATACATTTGCCACTGTGGATACCAAGGTAAGCGATAAGGCTGTGACTCTTTTGAAAGATTTTTTAAAGACCATTTATACACAAAAGGAAACATATTTTGTGCAGTCTATGAGTCAGATGCTTAGTGAAATAAATGTTCAGCTGGCACTTATGAGTACCATTATAGGAGCTATAGCAGGTATATCACTCCTTGTGGCAGGTGTCGGTGTTATGAATATCATGCTGGTTTCCGTAACGGAAAGGACCAGAGAGATAGGTATCAGAAAGGCGCTTGGAGCCAGAAAAGGTGTTATAATGCAGCAATTTGTTATTGAAGCACTGGTAACAAGTACGTTGGGAGGTTCTATAGGTATTTGCTTGGCTGTGTAGTCAGTCCTACTATAGGCAGATTTATGGGAATGAGTTCGCCGGCAAACTTTAATGCGGTGCTTATTTCTTTCAGTGTATCGGTAGCTATAGGTCTTATATTCGGCTATATGCCGGCTATGAGAGCTGCAAGCCTTAATCCTATAGATGCGCTTAGAAGTGAATAAATTTTTACTCGGGGGGTCCCCCGAGTTTTTTGGTTCAGTAAATATGTGATAAATTTGGTAGACATTGACGCTATATTGTGCTTTAGATAGTAAAATTTAATATAAATTATATTGGCTAATCTGATTATATAAGATATACTAAAGAAATGAAGAAATTTTTTTATACATTGTGGGTGTGTTTATACCCTATAATTATTTATTCGGCAGTACAGCTTATGATAATGATTGTGGCCATGTTTGCGTTTATGGTTGCAGGAGTGACAGACTATCATAAGCTGATGGATTCTGTGATTCCGTATCTATTACCGCTTACCGCGGTGAGCGCCGTGATTACATTTGTACCTATGATACTGTTTTATTATTTCGATAAGAAAAAAGGCAGGGGCTTTACAGAGAGCAATGCAAAGCCGTTAGACTTTTTGATGGCTGCTTTAGGAGGAGCGGGAATTGCGATAGTACTCAATGTAATTATAGGCATCAGCGGACTTGCAAACTTAGATAAAAGTTTTATGGAAGTAAGCGAGGCTATATCAAGTCCGCCGTTTCCTGTTATTTTGCTTTGTGCAGGTGTGATAGCTCCGATAATTGAGGAACTTATATTCAGAGGTTTGGTATTTAACCGAATAAAGTACAATTATAATGCTGTAGCGGCAATAATTATATCCTCCATAGCATTCGGTATTTATCACGGAAATCTGACACAGGGTGTATACGCAACTCTTCTGGGACTTTGTCTGGCATATGTATACAATAAGACTGAGAACCTGCTTGTGCCTATATGTATACATATAAGCGCGAATGTGATAGTAAATTTTTATGGTAAGCTCAGTGAGAACTTTGATACGGTAACGAAGTTTTTGGAGTCGGCAGCGATATTTATGGCGGTTCTATTGCTTTGCCTGATATTTGCCATAATAGGAATTATATATTTTATAAGAAGAAAGGTTAAACAATGAAAGTTTTAAGTATAGCAATACCTTGCTTTAATTCGGCGGAGTATATGAGAAAGTGCATAGATTCTTTGCTTGTAGGTAAGGAGGATGTGGAGATACTTATTGTCAATGACGGTTCAAATAAGGATGATACAGCTAAGATTGCCGATGAGTATGAGAAGAAGTATCCTACAATATGTAAGGCGATTCACAAGGAAAACGGCGGACATGGTGACGCAGTTATGTATGGGCTTAGAGCTGCAACAGGTGAGTTTTTTAAGGTTGTAGACTCTGATGACTATCTGGATAAGAAGTCTTTTTTGGAAGTACTCAACAAGTTAAAAGAGTTTATCAGAGACAAAGAAAATATTGATATGCTGCTTTGTAACTTTGTGTATGACAAGGTGGGAGTAAAGAAGAAAAAGGTAATGACTTACAAGAGGAATTTACCTGTGAATAAGAAGTTTGAGTGGGAAGACATAAAGCCTTTCCATACAGGACAGTATATCTTGATGCACTCTGTAATATACAGAAGAGAGCTTTTGATTGAGAACGGGCTTGATTTACCGAAGCATACATTCTATGTTGACAATATCTTTGTATACCAGCCTCTAAAGGCGGTGAAGGGTATCTACTACATGGATGTCAATCTGTACAGATATTATATAGGTAGAGAAGATCAGTCTGTAAACGAGCAGGTTATGATCGGCAGGATAGACCAGCAGATAAGAGTAACCAAGCTTATGCTTGACGCCTTCAATCCGTATGATGTTGTCAATAAGAAGCTTAGGAAGTATCTTATAAGCTATCTTGAGATAATGATGGTAATATCTTCAATACTTGCAATTCTCTCAAAAGATGAGGAGAATCTGAAAAAGAAAGATGAGCTGTGGAACTATCTTAAAGACCACAACCCGAGACTTTACAGAGGAATAAGGAGAGGTGCACTGGGTCAGGCTATGAACCTTCCGGGCAAGGTCGGAAGAAGTATTGCAGTAGCAGGATATAGAATAGCCAATAAACTTTACGGATTTAACTAAGTGTTTATAGGGGATTGCAACTGTAATTGCAGGGGTGTAGAAAAAAACTTAAAAAAAATTTAAAATAATGCTTGACATATAGTGGGATTTTTTTATACTTACAGAGCGTTGAACGCGACGGGATCTTAGCTCAGCTGGGAGAGCATCTGCCTTACAAGCAGAGGGTCACAGGTTCGAGCCCTGTAGGTCCCACTTTTTCATGTAAAGCATGAATTTAATATATGGCGATGTAGCTCAGTTGGCTAGAGCATACGGTTCATACCCGTAGTGTCGAGAGTTCGAATCTCCCCATCGCTATTTTTTCCATTTTGTCCCGACTTATTTGTCGGGGCCTTTTTATTGCAAATTTTAATATTATGAAAAAGCCGACCTATAACATCATATTATAAGCCGACTTATTTTTTAAAATTACTTTATCTCAAAACCGAAGTATCTTACAGCATTGTTAAATGAGATATTTTCTACAAGTTCCTTAAGTGCCTTGTCATCATTCGGATATTGTCCGCTCTCTACCCACTCGCCTACAAGCCCACAAACTATTCTTCTGAAGTATTCATGTCTGGTATATGAGAGGAATGAACGGGAGTCGGTAAGCATACCGTTGAAGTTGCCGAAACATCCGAGAGCCGCAAGTGATTTCATCTGAGCTCTCATTCCCTCATAGTGATCGTTGAACCACCAAGCCGAACCCTGTTGAACCTTGCCTACAGCGCTTGAGTCCTGGAAACATCCAATGATTGTACCGATAGCGGCATCATCGTTAGGATTCAGAGAGTAAAGGATTACCTTCGGAAGCTCATCTGTTATGGTAAGAGCGTCCAAAAAGTTTGCAAGCTGATCTGCCGGAGCATATCCGCTGATAGAATCAAAGCCTGTATCAGGGCCCAGCTTGTCAAACATTGCGGTATTGTTGTTTCTCTTACAACCGAAGTGAAGCTGCATTACCCAGTTAAGCCTGTGGTATTCTCTGCCAAGGAAAAGAAGAAGAGCGGTCTTATACTGATACTGTTCGATAAGGCTTATCTCATCACCTGCAAGTTTCTTTTTCATTATTGCATCAATGGCGGTGTCATCAGCAGGGTAGTAATATACAAAGTCAACGCCGTGGTCTGAAACCGAGCAGCCGTTTTCGTTGAAGAAATCAAGTCTGTTTTTAAGAGCAAGCTTCAGACTTTCAAAATCTTTTACAGATACGCCGCTGACACTTGAAAGCTTTTGAATATACTCATTGTAGTCTGTCTTTTCAATATTTGTTGCCTTATCAGGTCTCCAGGCAGGAAGCACACTGAATCCTAAATCGGCTACCTCTCTAAGTTTGATATGCCACTCAAGAGAGTCTATAGGGTCATCGGTTGTACATATAACTTTTACGTTTGAATTTCTTATGATATTTCTTACACTGAGTTCATCACTTGAGAGCTTTTCCTTTGTAAGGTTCCAAACCTCATCTGCGGTCTCAGGGCTTAAATGGCCTGTATAGCCGAAGTATTTTTGAAGCTCAAGATGTGACCAGCTGTAGAGAGGATTGCCTATAAGCTTAGGCATAGTGGCGGCCCATGCGTCAAACTTCTCTCTGTCTGTGGATTCATTTCCTGTTATAAGCTTTTCAGGTACACCGTTTGATCTGATCTGACGCCATTTGTAGTGGTCACCTCCAAGCCAAACCTGTGTGATATTGTCAAATTTTTTGTCTTCATATATTTCCTGCGGATTGATATGACAGTGATAGTCGACTATCGGCATCTTTTCTGCATAGTCATGATAAAGGTGTTTTGCTGTTTTTGTATCAAGTAAAAAATCCTGATCCATAAAATTGTTCATGTTAACCTCCTTAGCCAAACGGCTGCATAAAGTAAAATTTATAATAACTACATCTACAGTAGCCATATATCAATAAGTCTGCTTATAAAGACTCTAAGCCTTAAAAGTATCTCTTTCAATAATCACAGGCTCAAATACTGTGATATTTTCAGGCGTTTGTCTGTCAAATACTTCTAAAAGAGTGTTTACACTGTGACTGCAAAGATCAAAGAGCCTTGAGTCTACAGTGGTAAGTTCAGGTGATGAGACCTTTGAAAAATCGAATTATTATATCCGATTATAGATAGCTCTTCAGGTACCGAAATATCATTTTGCTTTGCAAACTTCAGTGCAATCATTGCCAAGAAATCATCACTTGCAATTATACCGTCGGGGATAAAATTTTCTTTGCCAAATTTAAAGAGCGCTGACAAAATACTTTCTATATCGTTTTCCATACATAAAAGAGAGGCAAAAATGGCACCTGAATGTTCGTACTCTTTACATCCTTTCATAAATCCGTCAAGTTTTCTTTTGGCGGACTGTGATGTGGAGTTGTAAAGAAAAAGCAGCTTTCTTTTTCCAGCTTCAAATAACATATTTGCACATTTTTTTGTGGCGTTAAGGTCGTCATAGTATGAGCAATATATGTTCTCACCTGTTAAAGAGCCGTTTATCAAAAGTATAGGCAGGGATTTTGCAGTTGTTTTTATAAGATTTTTATTATCTCTTGAAGATATGTATTTTGAGCCTATCATAATGACGGCATCCACACTTTTTGAGATAAGTATATCCATATATTTTTTCAGATTCTTCGTATCATAGCCGCTGCAACATAAAAGTGAGTCGTAACCGTTTTTACGAAGCATTTTTTCAAAGCAGGACAATGCTCCGGCTACATAGATATCTGAAGGATCCGAACAAAGTATACCTATGGTCTTCATAGTATTAAGTCCAAGCCCTCTTGCAAATACATTAGGAGTAAAACCCAGCTCATCCACTATATCCAAAACCTTTTTCCTTGTTTTCTCACTTACCTTAGGGCTGTTATTGATGACTCTTGAAACCGTGGCTATAGAGACATTTGCCCTGTTTGCAATATCATATATATTCATAATCCTCCAAGACCGTACAGTAAAGTCTGTAAAAGCATAAAATAATCACTTTTACTATACAAGTATATCTGCGTCTTGACAAGTTGTAAAAATCCCTTGTATAATGCGATTGTAAACGCTTACATTTATTATAAGCTTAATACTGAAATTTGGCAAGGAGTAAGAGATGGATTATATCAAAATCAATGATTCGGATAATGTATGTGTGGCACTGAATGCATTGAAGGCCGGAGAAAAAATCACTATAGGGAATGAAAGTGTGGTGACAAACAGTGATATTCCGGCAGGGCATAAGGTGGCATTAAAGGATATAGGTGCAGGTGAAGATGTTATCAAGTACGGAAACAGAATAGGTCTGGCAAAGGAAGATATAAAGGCCGGAGACCACGTACATACACACAATATAAAGACGGCTCTTGGAGATCTTTTGGAATACAAGTATGTTCCGAAGATAAAGGAGATAAAAGAGACGGCCCATGAGAGCTTTATGGGGTTTAGGAGAGCAAACGGCAAGGTTGGAGTAAGAAATGAGATATGGATTATTCCGACTGTGGGTTGTGTCAACAATATAGCGCAGGCAATTGAAAGAAGAACAAAGTCTCTTATAAGGGGTAGTGTTGAGGATGTTATAGCATTTGTACACCCGTACGGTTGCTCACAGATGGGAGACGATCAGGAGAATACAAGAAAGATTCTTGCTGATATGATAAATCATCCTAATGCCGGCGGTGTACTTGTGCTTGGACTTGGCTGTGAAAACTCAAATATTCCCGTACTTAAGGAATATCTGGGAGATATAGATGAAAGCAGGGTAAAGTTCCTTATTTCACAAGAGGTGGAAGATGAGATAGAGACCGGAGTGGAACTTATAGAAGAACTTATAAACAATATAGCCGATGAAAAGAGAGAAGAAATAGATGCAAGCGAGCTTATTATCGGAATGAAATGCGGAGGTTCGGACGGACTTTCAGGTATTACGGCAAATCCTATAGTAGGAGAGTTTTCCGATATCCTTATTTCAAAGGGTGGAAGTACAATACTTACAGAGGTGCCTGAGATGTTCGGAGCGGAAACGCTTCTTATGGAGAGGTGTAAGGACAGAGAGACTTTTGAAAAGACGGTGGCTCTTATAAATGACTTTAAGATGTATTTTAAAAATCATAATCAGACAATCTATGAAAATCCTTCGCCGGGAAATAAGGCGGGCGGTATATCGACACTTGAGGACAAGTCACTCGGATGTACACAGAAGTCGGGAAGTGCCAAGGTGGTGGATGTGCTTTCTTATGGTGAAACTTTAAAGACAAAGGGCTTAAATTTGCTCTCTTCACCGGGAAATGACCTTGTTGCGGCTACAGCTCTTGCAATGAGCGGTGCACATATAGTATTATTCACCACAGGAAGAGGAACACCATTTGCGTCGCCTGTACCGACTTTAAAGATTGCCACCAATTCAAGACTGGCAAAGGCTAAGGGAAACTGGATTGATTTTAATGCAGGCAGGATGATAGAAGATAAGTCAAAGGACGAGCTGGCAAACGATTTATTCAAATTGGTATTGGAGGTTGCAAGTGGTAAGAAGGTGAAGTCTGAAATCGCAGGATTCCATGACTTTGCAATCTTTAAACAGGGAGTAACGCTTTAGTCAACTACCGACGACCTGAGGGTCATGGGCTTGTAACTGCTCGGTTGTAGTGACGGTTTACACCTATGAAACCGAAAGGATTTTATTATGAAAATAAATCGCACAACAGAAAGAAGTGTAAAGATACTTGAGCTTGTAGCCAAGGCAAATGACGGACTTGATATGGATGAAATTTGTGAGAAGCTCGCTATACCAAGGACAAGTTGTTATGATATTTTGGTGACTTTGGTACATATGGGAATGCTTGAGGTAAGTACAGGTACAAAGAGAAACTATAAGATAGGATTGAATGCATACAGGATCGGAATGAGCTATACAAATAACAGAAATATATCTGAGATCATAGATCCTGCACTGAAGGAGCTGTCAAAGGAACTGAAAAAGACCTGTTTTTCGGAGTACTGGAAGGGGAAAAAATTGTGTATATATCAAAGTTTGAACCTGAGAATCCGATAATAACCACAGCCACCATAGGAACAAGAAATCCGGTGTACAGCACTTCTTTGGGTAAGGCGATATTAAGCACTATGAGTGATGAACAAATAAGGGAGATAACAAAAGATATCGAGTTTAAGCAGGCTACAAGGTTTACACTGAAAAGTGTGGATGAGCTGATTGAAAATATAAATGTTGTAAGGAGCAGAGGTTTTGCACTTGATGAGAGAGAGGTGGAAGAGCATATGGAATGTGTCGGAGTACCTGTCTTCAATGAAAAAAGAGAGTGCATAGGTGCCATATCGGCGTCAAGTCTTTACAAAAAAGATGAGGACTATATCGCCCTTGGAAATACACTGAAAGAAAGAGCTTTTAAAATATCAAAATCTTTAGGCTATATGCCTTGACAAGACTTGGAAAGTTAATTACAATCAAGCTATCGCAAATATGAATTGAGGTTCGTATATACGAATATTGATATATTATTATGGAGGTTGAAATGAGAAAAGAACAGGTTCTTACAAGAATGAAAGAAGATTGTTTGGTTGCCGTTGTTCGTGCAAAGAACAAGGAGCAGGGCGAGAAGGTAATAGATGCTATAGTTGCAGGCGGCATCAATTTTATCGAGATTACAATGACTATGGATGAGGGAAATCCTGTAGAGTTCATACAGTTTATGGCGGATAAGTACAGAAATAACGACAAGGTGGTTATCGGTGCAGGTACCGTGCTTGACCCTGAGACGGCAAGAGCGGTAATCCTGGCAGGTGCAAACTATGTGGTAAGTCCGGGACTTAATGTGGAGACAATCAAGCTTTGTAACAGATACAGAGTACCGATGCTTCCGGGTGTTATGTCACCTACAGAGGCTATTACAGCACTTGAAGCAGGATGCGATATTATAAAGGTATTCCCGGGAAATGTGGTAGGACCGGGTGCAATCAGCTCATTTAAGGGACCTCTTCCACAGGGAGACTTTATGCCGAGCGGCGGTGTGGATGTAGATAATGTAGACAAGTGGATTAAAGCGGGTGCTTGTGCTGTAGGTACAGGTTCATCACTTACAAAGGGAGCAAAAACAGGAGATTTTGCGGCGGTAACTGCAAAGGCAAGAGAGTTTGTAGAGGCTGTAGCGGCAGCAAGAAAATAGTATTGGAGAAATTATGGCAAAGATAGTTACAATGGGAGAGATAATGCTCAGATTATCAACTCCGAACAATGAGAAGTTTATTCAGGCGGATGAGTTCGATATCAACTATGGCGGCGGTGAGGCAAATGTTGCCGTTTCACTTGCAAACTACGGTCATGATGCGGATTTTGTAAGCGCGTTACCTAAAAATCCTATCGGTGATGCTGCTGTTGCAACTCTTCGCAAGTACAATGTAGGAACAAAGCATATTTCAAGAAGCGGTGAGAGAGTGGGTATATATTTCCTTGAGACAGGTTCCGCTATGAGAGCTTCAAATGTGGTATATGACAGAGCAAATTCTTCTATCTCTACAGCCAAGGTGGATGAGTTTGACTTTGATGAGATCTTCAAAGGTGCGGACTGGTTCCATTTTACAGGTATCACACCTGCAGTTTCAGACAGTTCCGCAGAGCTTATAGAGGCTGCACTTAAGGCTGCCAAGAAGGCGGGAGTTACAGTATCTGTGGATCTTAACTTCAGAAAGAAACTCTGGTCTTCAGAGAAAGCAAAGAAAATAATGACAAATCTTATGCAGTATGTGGATGTATGTATCGGTAATGAAGAGGACGCAGAGAAGGTTCTCGGATTCAAGCCGGGCAACACGGATGTTACTGCAGGAGAGCTTGAGCTTAGCGGATATGTGGATATCTTTAATCAGATGTGTGATCAGTTTAAGTTTAAGTATGTTATAAGCTCACTTCGTGAAAGTTTCTCAGCTTCAAACAATGACTGGTCTGCTTGTATCATGGATGGAAGTACAAGAGAGTTCTATCACTCAAAGAAATACCATGTAACTCCGATAGTAGACAGAGTAGGTGGCGGTGACTCATTTGCAGCAGGTGTTATCTGCGGACTTTGTGATAAGAAAGACTTTAAGTCTGCACTTGAATTTGCAGTAGCTGCTTCAGCACTTAAGCATACAATCCCCGGAGATTTCAACCTTGTAACAAGAGAAGATGTTGAGAGCCTTGCAGGCGGAGATGGCTCAGGTAGAGTGCAAAGATAAAAACAAAATATGTATTTTCCTATATAAGAGGAGCCGGAATATGCCGGCTCTGTTTTTATTGGATCTTTTTTTGATGTCATCTTCAGTGACATATAGCAATATTGAATAATTATGCTGTCTTGCTCTCCATCCCCTGTAAAAATTTCAGAAAAGATAGTTTGTAGAAAAGATATGTATTGTAAAAGGGATTAAAACAATAGCTAAAGCAAAAAGTTTTATAACAATATTCCTGAAGTTTCAGTACTACTTAATAATTATTAGATAATCAATGGAGAAGGGGTTATAGTATATCTTCGCCGGATTAAGAGCTTTTACGAAAAATATGACGATACATGTCTGATTACTGTGATATAATAATTGTAGGAGATGTTAAAATAATGAAAGATAATAGGCTATTTAGGATACTGTATTATATTTTACAAAAGGGAAAAGTCACAGCAAATGAGCTTGCTAATAAATTTGAGGTATCAGTCAGAACAATTTATAGAGATATTGATTCTATCAGCTGTGCAGGTATTCCAATTTATGCGTTGCAAGGAAAGGGTGGTGGAATAGAAATTGCCGAAGACTTTATCATGAGTAAATCGCTGCTTTCAGAACATGAGAAACAACAGATTATATCAGCACTGCAAGGATTGGATAATACAACAAGACAACATGAGAATGAGCTTCTCACAAAACTTTCTGCACTTTTTAAAATGAAAAATACAAGTTGGATAGAAGTTGATTTTAATAATTGGCAAAATAATAAGATGTATGAAAGGACATTTAATGGTATTAAGTCTGCAATTTTAAGTAAGAACATTGTTTCATTCATATATTTTAGCAACAATGAAAAAGAAACAAGTAGAAGAGTTAAACCAGTTAGACTACTTTTCAAGAGTCAGGACTGGTACCTATATGCTTTCTGTTTACTTAGAAATGATTTTAGATATTTCAAATTGTCCCGGATAAAGAATTTAGAAATCCATACTGAAAAGTTTGATGACAGCTTTGAAGATGCAATACTCAAAAAAGAAATACCACACGAGAACACGGTGCATATAAAAGTTAAGTTTGATCGTAAAGTTGCTTTTCGAGTATATGATGAATTAAACGGAGAAATTATAGAAGATAGTGACGGAAATTTATATACTGAAATAGAAGTTACAAATGATTACAACTTATACAATTATATTTTTTCTTTCGGAGATGGAGCGGAAGTATTAGAGCCAACAGAGATACGAATGCAGATTAAAGAAATGATAAATAAAATGGCAGAAAAATATATAACTTGACAAATGGTGTCAAGTATCCTCCTGTATAATTTAATTAACCAAGATGCAAAGGGAGGATTGGATAATGAAATATGAATGGATAAAACAAGAAAAGAATCTTTATGGTGTGAAGCAGACACCTATCATTGTAGAAGTGCCAAAGCAAAAATTTGTTTTGGTAAAAGGTAAAGGAAATCCGAATGAAGTAGATTTCTCAGACAGAATATCCGCATTATATTCTCTTGCCTATGCCATTAAAATATTGTTTAAAAATGCAATGAAAAATAAAACTGATAACGATATTACAGATTATGCGGTATATCCATTAGAGGGACTTTGGGAAAAAGTAAATGGAGCAGAGCTTGATAAAAATAAACTGGAATACACATTGATGATTAAACAACCTGATTTTATTACACAAGAGATATTCACAAAGGCACTTGAGAATGTAAAAAAAGAAAAAAAGCCTAATGCATTGTATGACGAGATAAGTTTTATAGAAATAGAAGAGGGTAAATCTATTCAGATTTTACATGTCGGAAGTTATGATGATGAACCAAAATCATTTGAACAGATGAATGAATTTTCAAGAAAACGTGACCTTACAAGAATAGGTGATTTTCATAAAGAAATATACTTAAGTAATAAAAACAGAACATCAGAAGAAAAAAACAAAAAAACCATATTAAGATATTCAGTTAAATAGGAGGAATTTGTTGTGCCAAGACCAACGACAAAAAAGGATTTAATGACTGTTGCTAAGGAAAACTATGAAAAGTTAAATTTACTTATTTCAAAGATGACAGAGGAAGAGTTAAACACACCGTTTGATTTTTCAAAAGATGAAAAGAAAAAAGAAGCTCATTGGAGAAGAGATAAAAGCTTAAGAGATGTTTTAATCCATCTCTATGAATGGCATCAGCTTATTTTGAATTGGGTACATTCCAATCAAAAGGGAGAAGAAAAACCATTTTTGCTTGAACCATATAACTGGAAAACTTATGGAGATATGAATGTAGAATTTTGGAAGAAACATCAAAATACTTCTCTTGAAGACGCAATTAAAATGGTTCATAAATCACATAGTGATGTATTAGCGTTAGCTGAAAAATTTACAGATGAAGAACTCTTTTCAAAAGGTGTTTATAAATGGGTCGGAGGAAGTGTGCTTGGTTCATACTTTGTAAGTGCAACTGCAAGCCATTATGATTGGGCAATGAAAAAGATTAAAGCGCATCAGAAAAATGTAAATCAAAAATAATTGGAATAGGATAGTAAAGTGCATTTTACAAAAGTAAAAGTTATATGTAAATGATACAGAAATATAATGTAATATATTTTTTTATATCACTTTGATAATTTTTCTGAAACAATAAGTCTATACTGTTCCGGCATTTAATCCCTCTCGTAGACGTTTCATCGATTCCTCAAAACTTAATGTATGACCGTTTGAAAAGTCATTTTTCACTTTGTTCTAAAAAGTCTGTACAGTTCATATTTACTTGTTAATTTATTATATAAGTCAATGCTCATAACGGCTAAGTCACCTCGACCGTTTTTTTGGTAATAAATATAGGTTCGTTTGTGTTATGACAAAAATGTAGATATATCATTGTAGCTGTTACGTAAGTCTGTACTGGATTTAATTATCGGCATAAAAACCTCTTTTTCTAAAGAAATTATAATATTATTTTTTTAGAAACTCAATGATTAAAAGAATAAAATTTGAAATATCATATTGACAAAAAAATAACAATATAGTATCATTTAACTATGTTAAAAAAATAACGAAATATATTTTTATTATGTCGGAGGAAATATGGCAGATAAGAATTTTATTGTGGATAACATCGACAATTTGAGCATCAAAATGAAAGAACTGAAAGAGGCTCAAAGAGAATTTGCGACTTATTCTCAGGAACAGGTGGATAAGATTTTCTACGAGGTGGCTATGGCTGCCAACAAGGCGAGATTTGAGCTTGCAAAGATGGCTGTAGAAGAGACGGGAATGGGCGTCTTGGAGGATAAGGTTATCAAAAATCATTATGCGGCAGAGTATATCTACAACGCATATAAGGACACAAAGACCTGCGGTGTGATTGAAGAGGACGATATATTCGGAATAAAGAAAATAGCCGAGCCTATAGGTGTTATAGCTGCCGTTATTCCTACCACAAACCCTACATCAACAGCTATATTTAAGATACTTTTGGCACTTAAGACAAGAAACGCCATTATCATAAGCCCGCACCCGAGAGCAAAGAACTGTACAAACTATACCGCAAAATTTATTTTGGAAACGGCAGTAAAGGCAGGAGCTCCAAAGAACATAATAGGTTGGATTGATGTACCTTCACTTGAACTTACAAATGAAGTAATGCATGAGGCTGATATCATACTTGCTACAGGCGGTCCGGGAATGGTTAAGTCCGCTTACTCATCAGGAAAGCCTGCAATAGGTGTAGGTGCCGGAAATACCCCTGTAATTATTGACGAAACGGCAGATATCAAGATGGCTGTAAATTCAATCATTCATTCAAAGACATTTGATAACGGAATGATTTGTAGCTTCAGAGCAGTCTGTTACAGTAATGGAGAGTATATATAACGAAGTAAAGAAAGAATTTGCTTACAGAGGCTGTTATTTCCTGAAGAAAGATGAGCTTGATAAGGTCAGAAAGACTATAATAATAGGCGGTTCTTTGAATGCAAAGATAGTAGGACAGCCTGCATATAAGATTGCAGAGATGGCAGGAGTTAATGTACCTGAAAATACAAAGATTCTTATCGGTGAAGTGGAGTCTGTAGATATAAGTGAAGAGTTTGCACATGAGAAGCTTTCACCTGTACTTGCAATGTATAAGGCAAAGACATTTAATGAAGCAGTTGCAAAGGCTGAAAGACTTGTTGCGGACGGCGGTTACGGTCATACATCAGGTATCTATATAGATGTTAATGAAAAAGAGAAGCTTAATATACATCAGAATGCAATGAAGACTTGCAGAATTCTTGTAAATACACCTGCATCACATGGCGGTCTTGGAGATTTGTATAACTTTAAGCTGACACCTTCACTTACACTTGGCTGCGGTTCATGGGGCGGAAACTCCGTTTCGGAGAATGTAGGTGTTAAGCATCTTATAAATATAAAAACTGTAGCACAAAGGAGAGAGAACATGTTGTGGCTTAGAACTCCTGAAAAGGTATATTTCAAGAGAGGCTGTCTGCCTGTAGCACTTGACGAGCTTAAAACTGTAATGCATAAGAAGAGAGCCTTTATTGTAACAGATACCTTCCTATATAAGAACGGATATACAGATGTTATAACAAACAAGCTTGATGAGATGGGTATAAGATATTCATGCTTCTTTGATGTAACTCCTGACCCTACACTTCAGTGTGCAAGAGAAGGTGTGAAGGCGATGACAGCTTTTGAGCCTGATGTAATAATAGCACTCGGAGGCGGTTCTGCTATGGATGCCGCAAAGATAATGTGGGTAATGTATGAGCATCCTGAAGTTAACTTTGAAGATATGGCAATGGACTTCATGGATATCAGAAAGAGAGTATATAAGTTCCCTAAGATGGGCGAGAAGGCATATTTTGTGGCAATACCTACATCATCAGGTACAGGTAGTGAGGTTACTCCTTTTGCCATCATTACAGATGCGGATACAGGAATAAAGTGGCCTATAGCTGACTATGAAATCCTCCCGAATATGGCAATCGTTGATGTAAACAATATGATGGATCAGCCTAAGGGACTTACAGCGGCATCGGGAATTGACGTTCTTACACATGCTCTTGAGGCATATGTATCTATAATGGCAACTGATTATACTGACGGACTTGCTCTAAGAGCGATGAAGCTTGTATTTGATTATCTGCCTTCAGCATATGAAAACGGAAGTGCCGACCCGATTGCAAGAGAGAAGATGGCTGACGCTTCATGTCTTGCAGGTATGGCTTTTGCAAATGCATTCCTCGGTGTAAACCACTCAATGGCACATAAGCTCGGTGCATTCCACCATATAGCACACGGACTTGCAAATGCGGTAATACTTACAAGGGTTATGAGATACAATGCATCTGATGTTCCTACAAAAATGGGTACGTTCCCGCAGTATGAATATCCTAAGGCAAAGGCAAGATATGTTGAGGCTGCAAAGTACTGTGGTGTAACCGGAAAGAATGATGACGAGATATTTGAAAACTTTATAAAGAAAATAGAAGAATTGAAGAAATTCATAGGGGTAAAAGAGACAATAGCACTCTACGGAGTAGAAGAAAAATACTTCTTAGATACATTGGACGAGATGAGTGAGCAGGCATTCAACGATCAGTGTACTGCTGCAAATCCGAGATATCCGCTTATAAGCGAGATCAAAGAGCTGTATTTGGACGCTTATTACGGCAGATAATACCTATTGGAAAGGAGATTGATTATGGATTCGACAAACAAAAAGCTTATTGTAGAGAGAAAGCATAAAAAAGTATATGAAACAAACGACTGCATTATAAAGGCATTCAGTAAGGAACATCCAAAGTCTGATGTATTTAATGAGGCACTCAATCAGGCAAGAATAGAAGAGACAGGGCTTAATGTTCCGAAGGTACTTGCCGTAGAAGCTATGGACGACGGATGGGCAATCATAATGTCAAAGAAAAACGGAAAGACATTGAAAGAGATTATGGATTCCGACAAGGAAAATATAAGAAAGTATATGGATATGTTTGTGGATATTCAGCTTGACATAAACTCCAAGTCTTCACCGCTTCTTAACAGAATGAATCTTAAATTCAGCAGGCAGATAAATGAGTTGAAGGAACTGAATGCAACCATCAGATATGAGCTTTTAACCAGACTTGACGGAATGAAAAAGCATACAAAGATTTGTCACGGAGATTTCAATCCGAGCAATGTGCTTGTGGGAGAAGATGGAGAGGTATCAATAATCGACTGGTCTCACGCTACTCAGGGAAATGCTGCCGCTGATGCTGCAAATACCTACCTGCTCTTTGCGCTTACAGATAAGAATCTTGCAGATATGTATATGGATATTTACTGTGAGAAATCAGACACTGCAAAGCAATATGTACAAAAGTGGCTTTCAATAGTTGCGGCACAGAGATTGTCCAAGCATATAGAAGCCGAGAAAGAACTGTTGATGCAGTATATTGACGTTGTAGATTATTTATAGAAGTAATTTTTTGGTGATAAATAAGGGATTGTATATGATTTTATAATTGTATACAATCCTTTTTTATGATATTATAGGTACTCAAACAGTGAAAGGAGTAAAGATTTAAATATTATAAAATGAATGAGGGAGTAACATCATCAAATTTCAGAATAGATGCAAACGAGAGAAGAAAAAAGATAATAGCCGTGTCCGTAACAGGTATTGTCACAAATCTGTTTCTGGGCATTTTAAAGGCCGTGCTTGGTGTATTGTCAGGATCCGTTGCACTTGTCAGCGACGCTTTAAACAATATAACGGATTCATCATCATCACTTATTACTATAATAGGTACAAAGCTTGCCGGTAAAGCACCTGACAAACAGCATCCTTTCGGACATGGCAGAACCGAGTATCTGACAAGTCTTTTGATAGGCGGTATCGTATTTTTGACAGGTTTTCAGTCACTTATAAGTTCGGCTAAGGCCGTATTCCACAAAGAAGAGATGAGTACCGGTGTTGTGACTGTGATAATAATTATTGCAACAATTGTGGCTAAAATAATATTGGGGACATATACACAAAACAGCGGAGTAAAGTACAATTCAGGTGCGCTGCAAGCTTCAGGTGCGGATGCCAAAAATGATGCAATAGTATCTGTAGTGACACTTATTTCTACAGCCGTATACATATTTACAAAGATTTCAATAGACGGTATTGCAGGTATTATTATTTCGGTATTTATTTTAAAGACCGCCTATGAAGTATTATCGGATACAATAAAGAAACTTCTAGGGGAGAGAGTGGACGGAGATATTGTCAGAGGAATAAAGGAGATAGCAAGGAGTACTGAAGGTGTTATAAATTGCTTCGACCTTATATTAAATGACTACGGTCCGGACTTCTATACAGGTTCCATAAATGTTGAAATAGAGGATAACAGAAGTATAGGAGAGATGTACCCTATCTTACATGAGGCGCAGACAAAGATTTACAATAAATATAATGTATTCCTTGTATTCGGATTTTATGCGGTGGATGTAAAAGATGAGAGATATAAAAAGATAAAGGCATTGCTTAAAAATTATAAGGACAGTGAAAGGCATATCATTAACTATCACGGAATAGTAATTGATGAAAAAGATATGACTATATACTGTGATATTACAAGAGATTTTTGATATAAAACCGGAAACTGTTATAGAAAATGTAAACAGAATATTGAAAGAGCAATTCCCGCAGTACGACATACATGTGAATATAGATACGGAATTCACAGGAGAATAGTTAAATTTCAGACAATAGGCAGTGTACAGATGATTTTGTACACCGCCTATATTTTTTTATGTTAAATTTGTTGCAATGTATATATTAAGTATTTTTAAAAAAACATAAAAAAATACATGAAAAAAACTTGAAAATAAATTTATCTTTTAGTATAATCTTTGGAGTTAGATATAGCTAACCTAAGCAATAATATAGTGCTTAAATGCAAAGGAGAGTGTTTTTGCAATAGTATTTAGTCATAGTTGCAGTATAACATTATGATTTAAATGCTTTTTTGTAGTTCAACTTTCCTTTATTTAAGCAAAAAAGTTAGAGGCCACTAACCAAAATGTAATAGGAGATTTATGAAAAGAAAGCTTATTTTTAATGTGGGTGTCGGTGCACTTAGCATATTGATGGCTACAACACAGGTTACACCTGCTTTTGCCGGATCATGGAAGAGAGAACAGAGCGGATGGAATTATATAAATGATAACGGCAGCAAGGCCGTCGGGTGGACAAAGACTCCAAGCGGATGGTACTACCTAGATACTGCAGGCCTTATGAAGACAGGCTGGTTGCAGGATGTTGACGGAAAGTGGTATTTTTTGGATACTGCTAAAGGCATACAAGAGGGCAAGATGCTCACAGGATGGAATTGGATAGACGGATATTGCTATTATTTCGACAATCAAAGCGGAACTTTACTTGTAAATACCACAACACCTGACGGTTACAAGGTAAATGTCGACGGCAAGTGGGAAAAAGACGGTAAGGTTATGTTCTCACAGGGGAAAGGACATTCGTCAACAGTAGGCACAGTTGGAAACAATACAAATCAGTCATCTGTAAAAAAGAGCGGTGCAGCTGCTAAGGGTGGCTCAAAAGGCGGCTCGGGCAGTTCACGAGGAGGATCAGGCAGAAGTTCACGAGGAGGCTCGGGCAGTTCACGAGGAAGTGCTTCACAAGGCGGCACAGGCAGTTTGCAAGGAGGTTCAGGCAGCTTGCAAGGAGATTCCGGCAAAAGTTCGGGTGGAGACATTGTAAGCAAAAACGGTTCAGATACAGCTGATGTACAAACAAATAATGCAGGAAATAACAGTGCATCAGTAAACGGAACGCAGAATCAAGTTTCAGGAACACAAGAAGGTAGTGTTAATGGCGGACATTCGGCAGGTAATGCGGAGAGTAGTGCCAATGCAGGAAATAATGTAAGCAATATAGTAGAAAATGCAGGAAATACCTCAAGTGCAGAGGTTACAAATAACGCAGGGAACACCTCAAACAGTGAGGCAACCAATAATACAGGAAATACCTCAAACAGTGAGGCAACCAATAATACAGGAAATACCTCAAACAGTGAGGCAACCAACAATACAGGAAGTACCTCAAGTACCGAGGCTGCTGATAACGATAAATTTGCATATGTAAATTATACAAAAAATGTTAATACGGATTTCGGTCAGTATGTAGTGGTTACATTCAAATATGGAACTATTGATGATTATAAAGTATTGGTAGACGGAGTAGATGTTACTTCAAACATGACCAAAGTGGATGATGACGGTCATGTTGTCAAGTGGCTTTCAAGTGTATCAAATCCTTCAGCATTACAGATTGTAAAAAAGACTGATAATGATACTCAGGACATCACACTTGCAGGCGGGGAGAGAAAGAATATAACAAAGACTGATGTAAAGGCACCTAAGTATGTATTGTCAAACGGTCCTATTACAAAGTTTGACTACTTCCTTGAGACAAATGATGATGCCGGCAATGTAAGAAAGAACGCTTCAAAGACTACATTCACATTACAGTCAAAGAAGGTAGATTCAGCAACTGCTGCAGTTCCTTCAAAATACTATATCCCTGTAACAGAGATAGATAATATAGGAAAAGGTAGCATAAAGATAAAGCTTCAGCTTGAAAATGAGGAGCAGGAGAAGTGGTTTGACGGTCTTAATAATATTAAGCTTCTTAATGAAGACCACAATATTATAAACTCAAACCTTATATACAATAAGTCTGTAGAGACAAAGTATGCAAAGGTGGGAGTTATAAATATTCCGCTTCCGCAAAACAATGCAAGAAGCAGAGGAGATTACTATGTAAGTGTCGGATCTGCAAATAGCAATGATAGAATAAGCCTTCCAATATCTCTTGTAAGCAATACCGATTTCAAGGTTATCCGTGATAGTGCAACTCCAAATCCAAAGGTTGGAGGAGATGTAAGGTTCAAAATCGTGGATAAGAAGGAAAATCAGACATTCGGAAATGATGTTGGTGTAGTAATGTATAAGATTACACTTACAAAGCCTGATGGTACTACTATAGATTTACCTAAAATTTCAAGCTGGTATAATATAGGAAATATAGTGCATATAAGCGGAACAGACAGTTCTTCAGGAAAAATATATACGGATGTAGCTGGAGTTTATACAGCAACAATCTATACTAAGGGTTATAAGACTCTTATAAAGAAGTTTGAAGTCTTAAAGAGTGACGGTTCATCAGCGGGAACAACTGTAACAGGTGATGATTCAAGATCTGTAGATGCTATTTCAACTCCTACAGTAAGCAAAACTCATGTAGGAAATAGAGAAACATCTACAAGTACATCAGTTCTTGTTGGTGGATACAGTACAGGAAGTTCTTCAAGTTCAGGTAAGAAGGCTGACTCTGTATCAGGTGCTACGGGTAAATCAGGTGGAAGCAGTGCAGATGCTACATCAGGTGCAAGCGGAAGCTTAATGATAAATGCATACCTTATGTATGACTACGATTTGCTTGTAAATGCAATGGTTTAAATGAGATCGGTCTTAGAAGCAAGGATTCAGATGCAGTAATGAAGTGGTGGCTTGAGCAGATTCCTGAGGCTATCGTAGGAGAAGATAAGTCAAAGCTTTATAAGCTTGATGATTTTACTAATGCAAAAGAGGATGCAAGGCTTGAAGGAAGAGCTCTTACATTTGAAGAGTATGCAAACTCATCTGAAGCTGCAACAAGAAATATTGTAGGAGATGTAAAGAATGTACTTGAAAATGGTAAACTTGGTACAATATATCGTTATGGAGATGTTGTGGGTGAGGCAGCACCGGAATTTAGCGGACTTACACAACCAAAGGCTGAGAGTTATACATTCACAACTGAAAATACAGACTTTATTGAGAAACTAAAATATATTGTGGTAGATGGATCAAGTGCTGCACTTAGAAGTGATTCATACTTAAAGCAGTATGAAATAAGTGCTGATAAAAAGAGTATTACTATCTATAAGAATGCATTTAATGAGTATAATAAGCCGATAGTAGGAAGTCATACTCTGTCATTAGATGCTACAGGATATGAGAAGATAACTCTTGATTTCACTATTACCGATACTCTTGAGGATGTAGTTCTTGAAGACGTTAGCGATAAGCTTGAAGCAGGTTCACCTGTAGTGATAAAGGCTGTTAAAGATGGCGATGCAAAGCAGGGAGAATTCCTAAGTAAACTTGGAAATGTAAAGATACTGGGACCTGACGGAATATTGAGTGATGTAATATCAGCATCAGCAGGTGGTTATACTTCAGACTCAGTATACTCTGTTGCAGACGGCAAGATAACACTTCGTGGAGGACTTTTCAAAGATGCAGGAGAATATACAATATACGTACAGTCAAGTGACAGAAACTACCCTGTAAAGTTTATTAAGGTAAATCTTGCACAAAAGGAAGAAGTAGCACCTCCTGTGGTTCCTGAGGTAACAGAGGATGCAGAGCCTCCTAGAGCTAAATCAGGTGCTAAATACCTTCATTCTTCTATGAGACACTTACAATAAAGTTTGAAGGTATGGATCCTGTTGAACTTGAGAAATATTTGAAGGCTGTTAAAGAAGTAAGCGTTAACGAAGAGGCATATGCTAAGGCATCTATATTTAGCTATAGAGATGAGCTGGAATTTAAAGCACATTCTAACGCTACATATGGAGGTGAGATAAGTGAACTTTCGGTTAAAGCTGCAAATAGAAAGTTCAACTCTCCAAAATATGACTTTATTGTAAAAGCTGAAGGCTATAAGGATCTTGTATTTACATTGAATGCAGACGGAACTATAGCAAGTAACACAACTGTTGTAGTACCTGTTCCTGCCCCTGTAGTAAATCCGGTAGAGATAGAGAAAGTAGAACCTGCTAAATATGGTAATGTGAATGTTTACGCAATTACATTAAAGGGTGATCAGGATAAGATTGATGAGTTCATTAAGAAACTTCATACTGTAGAGGTTAACGGTGTAAATGTGTCAGAGGGTAGAATAAGTATGCTTGGCAATGATGCATTCCGTGTTGATACAAACAGTGTAATATATGTAAAGTCAAGAAAGTTCAAAGGCCTTGCAGACAATATAGTTTTAAAGGGTAACGGAATAGAGGACTTAAGCTTTACAACAGAATCAAAGATTGCGACACCGGCAGTTGAAGGATCAGAGGTTAAAAAAGATTTCTTTGACAGATATGCAAGAATTACTTTTGCTTCAACCAATTCAGGTGTATTAGAAGCTTTTATGAAGGAAATCAAGGCGGGTAATGCAACAGTTACTGTAAATGGTACTACTTATAATAAGGGATACTATGTAAGTAATGCTACAACATACAAGATTTCAACAAATTCAGCTTATGGTTATGAGCAGTATCTTGACTTCTCGCTTGATGGATTCACTCAGACAAGTAATGAAGTTGTTATAACATCAGATAGCTTTGATGCTATAAGAGTAAATGTTGAGATTAGTGCAAGTTCAGGAAGAAGAACAAGAAGAGACTTAAGTTCAGTAGAAACTGCTACATCTTCAAATGCAGTAATACGATAAGGTTAAACTAAATATTATATTTGATTGATTATGCCTCCTTTTAGAGCAAATGAGTGAAAAGTACTTATTACTTTATAAGGGGGCATTTTAGATGTGTGGAAAATTAAAAATAAATGAACATATGTTCCGTATTGACATGTTGACTTTATTTTTGTAAGATGAAAGTTGCACTATTGTAGGGATTTTTGTGCCCTTTTAGAGGTGTTTGGACGTGAAAATGTCCAATGTAACTTGCCTAACGGCTAAACAAATTGAATAGATTGCTCTAATTATAACATAGAAAAATCTAAACTCATAGAATAAAAAATATACAGGGGTGAAACGTCAATGGATAGAAGCAAGATGCGTCCGATAACTTCCGGAAAGAGCATGAGGATGAGTTTCCAGACACAAAAAGAAGTTCTGGAAATGCCGAACTTGATAGAGATACAAAAAGACTCATATCAATGGTTCCTGGATGCAGGTCTAAAAGAAGTTTTTAGAGATATATTTCCTATAGAAGATTTTGCAGGACATTTTAGCCTCGATTTTGTCAATTTCAAGTTGGCAAGAGATGAAGTTAAATATTCCATAGAAGAGTGTAAAGACAGAGATACAACATACGCAGCTCCGCTAAAGGTGAAAATCAGACTTATAAATAAAGATAAGGACGAGATAAATGAGCACGAGATCTTTTTAGGAGATTTACCGCTGATGACTGATACCGGATCATTTGTAATAAATGGTGCAGAAAGAGTTATTGTCAGCCAGTTGGTTCGTTCACCGGGTATTTATTATACAATAGAACATGATAAGATAGGTAAAGAGTTGTTTATGTGTCAGGTCATCCCGAACAGAGGTGCATGGCTTGAGTACGAAACAGATTCAAACGATATTTCTACGCAAGAGTGGACAGAACAAGAAAAGTTCCTATTACAGTACTTTTGCGTGCTTTCGGACTTGGAACAAACACACAGATTATAGATATGTTCGGAGAAGAGCCGAAGATTATGGCAAGCTTTGCAAAGGATCCTTCCGAGAATTATCAGGACGGTCTTTTGGAGCTGTATAAAAAGATAAGACCGGGTGAGCCGCTTTCGGTAGACAGTGCGGAAGGACTTTTAAGGTCAATGTTCTTTGATGCCAGAAGATATGATTTGGCAAAGGTCGGAAGATATAAGTTCAATAAAAAGCTTCACTTTAAGAACAGAATTAAGGGACATACTCTTTCAAGAGATGTAGTGGATGAGAACACAGGAGAAGTGATTGCACAGGCTGAGACTGTAGTGGATGCAGATATCGCTACAGCCATTCAAAATGCCGCAATTCCTGCAGTGTGGGTACATGGAGTTGAGAGAGAAGTAAAAGTTCTGTCAAACTTGATGGTGGATATCGAAACCTATGTGCCTGAGCTTAGCGATCCTAAGTCTATAGGTATTACCGAACAGGTATATTATCCTGTACTTAAAAAGCTTATGGAAGAAAACGAAGGCGAAGAACTTATAAAGGCAATCGAAAAGAGTGTCAACGAGCTTATTCCTAAGCATATCACAAAGGAAGATATCTTTGCTACCGTAAACTACAACATGCATATTGAAGAGCATATCGGCAACAAGGATGATATCGACCACTTGGGAAACAGAAGAATAAGAGCGGTAGGAGAGCTGTTGCAGAATCAGTACCGTATCGGTCTTACAAGAATGGAAAGAGTTGTAAGAGAGAGAATGACTACTCAGGACATAGACTCCATTACACCTCAGTCACTTATAAATATTAAGCCGGTAACGGCTGCGGTGAAGGAATTCTTCGGAAGTTCACAGCTGAGCCAGTTCATGGATCAAAACAATCCGCTTTCAGAGCTTACTCATAAGAGAAGACTTTCAGCTTTGGGACCGGGAGGTCTTTCAAGAGAGAGAGCCGGATTCGAGGTTCGAGATGTTCACTATACTCACTACGGAAGAATGTGTCCTATCGAGACACCTGAAGGACCGAACATCGGACTTATCAACTCACTTGCAAGCTTTGCAAGAGTAAACGAGTACGGATTTGTAGAAGCTCCTTATCGTGTTGTGGATAAGTCGACAGATCCTCTAAACCCTATAGTAACAGATGATGTTGTATATCTTACAGCGGATGAAGAAGACAACTTCACGGTAGCACAGGCGAATGAGCCGCTTGATGCTGAAGGACATTTTGTACATAACAATGTATCAGGACGTTATCGTGACGAGACTTCAGAGTTTGCAAAGAAGAATATCGACTTGATGGACGTATCACCTAGAATGGTATTCTCGGTTGCTACAAGTATGATTCCTTTCCTTGAGAACGATGATGCGAATCGTGCTCTTATGGGATCAAACATGCAAAGACAGGCCGTGCCTCTTATGATCACGGACGCTCCTGTAGTAGGTACCGGAATGGAGACCAAGGCCGCAGTCGATTCAGGTGTATGTGTGGTTGCAAAGAATTCGGGAACGGTAACTGAATGTTCATCAGATAAAATTGTTATAAAAAGAGATGACGATGCGGTACTTGATACTTATAAGCTTATCAAGTTTGCAAGAAGTAACCAGTCAAACTCTTATAATCAAAAGCCTATAGTATTTAAGGGCAACCATGTAAATGCGGGTGAGGTTATTGCAGACGGTGCTTCCACATACAACGGTGAGATAGCACTTGGAAAGAATCCTCTTATCGGATTCATGACATGGGAAGGATATAACTATGAGGATGCCGTACTCCTCAGTGAAAGACTTGTCGAGTATGATGTTTACACATCTATTCATATCGAGGAATACGAATGTGCGGCAAGAGAAACAAAGCTAGGACCTGAAGAGATTACAAGAGATGTACCGGGTGTAGGTGATGACGCTCTTAAAGACCTTGATGAGAGAGGTATCATAAGAATCGGTGCCGAGGTAAGAGCCGGAGATATCCTTGTAGGTAAAGTTACTCCAAAGGGAGAGACAGAGCTTACAGCTGAAGAAAGACTGCTACGTGCAATCTTCGGTGAGAAGGCAAGAGAAGTAAGAGATACTTCACTTAAGGTACCGCACGGTGCATACGGCGTTGTTGTTGATGCGAAAGTATTTACAAGAGAAGCCGGAGATGAATTGGCTCCGGGTGTTACACAGAATGTAAGAATTTATATAGCACAAAAGAGAAAGATTTCAGTCGGTGATAAGATGGCGGGCCGTCACGGTAACAAGGGTGTTGTTTCCAGAGTATTGCCTGTAGAAGATATGCCTTTCCTTCCGAACGGAAGACCGCTTGATATCGTGCTTAACCCTTTGGGTGTGCCTTCACGTATGAACATCGGACAGGTGCTTGAGATTCACCTTTCACTTGCGGCAAAAGCACTTGGATTTAATGTTGCCACTCCTGTCTTTGACGGTGCAAACGAGAACGACATTATGAACATGCTTGAAGTGGCTAATGACTATGTCAATACCGAGTGGGACAGCTTTGAAGAAAAGTATAAGGATGTATTGGAGCCTGAAGTTATAGATTATCTGGGTTCACATCTTGAGAACAGAAAGCTTTGGGAGGGTGTTCCTCTTTCAAGAGACGGTAAGGTAAGACTTCGTGACGGTAGAACGGGAGAGTACTTTGACAGCCCTGTTACAATAGGTCACATGCATTATCTTAAGCTCCACCACATGGTAGATGATAAGATCCATGCCAGATCTACAGGTCCTTACTCACTTGTTACACAGCAGCCGCTTGGCGGTAAAGCGCAGTTCGGCGGACAGAGATTCGGAGAGATGGAGGTTTGGGCACTTGAGGCATATGGTGCTTCATACACCTTGCAGGAGATCTTGACAGTAAAATCCGATGATGTTACAGGACGTGTAAAGACTTATGAGGCTGTAATCAAGGGTGAGAATATACCTGATGCAGGCGTTCCTGAGTCATTTAAGGTACTTCTAAAAGAGCTTCAGTCACTTGGACTTGATATAAGTGTTCTCGGTGAGAACGGCGAGGAAGTGGAGCTTAAGGAAAATACCGAGTATGCCGACTTAAGCATACACTCCATTATAGAGGGTGAGAGCAGACACCACGGCAAAGACGAGTTCAAAGATGCAGGATATAGTGAGCAGGTAGTAAAGGATGGAGAGTTTGTATCGGTTGATGAAGCAGGCGATTCACAAGAAGATGTAGATGCTGACTATGAAGGTGCAGGCGATACAGGGGATGATTCTCCTTATAATGAAGAGTCGTATGATGATGCAGATAACTTTGACGAGTAATCTTTAGACAGTGAATACAAAAACCGCCCCGTATCAGGGGCAGTATAAATAAATGAAGTCGATTTATCGTTTTATATAGAAGGGAGCAATTTTATGCCTGAAAACAATGATGCTTATCAGCCAATTTCTTTTGATGCAATCAAGATTGGTTTGGCTTCTCCTGAAAAAATACTACAGTGGTCTCACGGTGAGGTTACAAAGCCTGAGACTATCAACTATAGGACATTAAAGCCGGAGAGAGACGGTCTGTTCTGTGAAAGAATATTCGGACCGAGCAAGGATTGGGAATGTCATTGTGGTAAATACAAGAAAATACGCTACAAAGGCACAGTCTGTGACAGATGCGGCGTAGAGGTAACAAAATCCAGCGTGCGTAGAGAGCGTATGGGTCATATAAAGCTTGCAGCTCCGGTATCACATATCTGGTACTTTAAGGGTATTCCTTCAAGAATGGGTCTTATCATGGATATAGCACCTCGTATCTTGGAAAAGGTACTCTACTTTGCATCATATATAGTACTTGACGGAGGAGATACACCTCTCAACTACAAGCAGGTGCTTTCGGAAAGAGAGTACAGAGATGCAATTGAAAGCTATGGCTACGGCTCATTCAGAGCCGGCATGGGTGCGGAGAGCATCTTGGAAATACTTAAGAATATTGACCTTGAAAAAGAGTCTGAAGAGCTGAGAGAAGCATTGGTGGATGCAACCGGACAAAAAAGAGCAAAGATTATTAAGAGACTTGATGTAGTGGAGGCTTTCAGAAGCTCAGGCAATAAGCCGGAGTGGATGATACTTACAAATGTGCCTGTAATACCGCCTGATATCAGACCTATGGTACAGCTTGACGGTGGCAGATTTGCAACAAGTGACCTTAATGATTTATATAGAAGAATTATAAACAGAAACAACCGTCTTGCAAGACTCTTGGAGCTTGGTGCACCTGATATCATTATCAGAAATGAGAAGAGAATGTTACAGGAAGCTGTAGATGCTCTTATAGATAACGGTAGAAGAGGAAGACCTGTTACAGGTCCGGGAAACAGAGCGCTTAAGTCACTTTCAGATATGTTAAAGGGTAAGCAGGGACGTTTCCGTCAGAACCTCCTCGGAAAGCGTGTTGACTATTCGGGAAGATCCGTTATCGTAGTAGGACCTGAACTTAAGATATATCAGTGCGGTCTGCCTAAAGAGATGGCTATTGAGCTGTTTAAGCCTTTGTAATGAAAGAGCTTGTAGAAAAGGGTACCGCACACAATATAAAATCCGCCAAGAAGATGGTAGAGAGAATGCAGACTGAAGTATGGGATATCCTTGAGGACGTTATCAAAGAGCATCCTGTAATGCTCAACAGAGCGCCTACACTTCACAGACTCGGTATTCAGGCATTTGAGCCTGTACTTGTAGAGGGTAAGGCTATCAAGCTTCATCCGCTTGTATGTACCGCTTTCAACGCCGACTTCGACGGTGACCAGATGGCTGTCCACCTTCCTCTTTCAGTAGAGGCACAGGCTGAGTGCAGATTCTTACTTCTTTCACCGAATAACCTCCTTAAGCCTTCAGACGGCGGACCTGTTGCCGTACCTTCACAGGATATGGTACTCGGTATCTACTATCTGACACAGGAGAGACCGGGAGCAAAGGGAGAAGGTAAGTTCTTTAAGAGCGTAAATGAAGCAATACTTGCATATGACAACAAGATTGTTACATTGCATTCAAAGATAAAGGTCAGAATGACCAAAGAACTTGAAAACGGAGAGATTTTGTCGGAGACTGTAGATTCTACAGTAGGTAGACTTTTATTCAATGAGATAATACCTCAGGACCTCGGATTTGTGGACAGAAACATTCCGGGCAATGAATTAAAGCCTGAGATTGATTTCCTTGTAAAGAAAAAGCAGTGTAAGCAGATCCTTGAAAAGGTTATCAATGTACACGGACTTTCAAGAACGGCGGAAGTGCTTGACGATATAAAGGCAATCGGATACAAGTATTCGACTATTGCTTCTATGACGGTTTCCATTTCAGATATGACGGTGCCTGCAAGTAAGCCTGAGCTTATAAAGAATGCACAGGCAACCGTAGACAGAATCGCAAAGAACTTCGCCCGTGGATTTATTACTGAAGAAGAGAGATACAAGGAAGTTATAAAGACTTGGGATATGACCGATAAGCAGCTTACAAGAGACCTGCTTGACGGACTTGATGCATACAACAACATCTTCATGATGGCCGACTCCGGAGCGAGAGGTTCAGATAAGCAGATAAAACAGCTTGCAGGTATGCGTGGTCTTATGGCTGATACAACAGGTCATACTATCGAGCTTCCTATCAAGTCAAACTTCAGAGAGGGTCTTGACGTTTTGGAGTACTTTATCTCGGCTCACGGTGCGAGAAAAGGACTTTCAGATACAGCTCTCCGTACAGCCGATTCAGGATACCTTACAAGAAGACTTGTAGACGTTTCACAGGACTTAATAGTTCGTGAAACGGACTGCTGTGAGGGCAAAGATATTCCATATATGGAGATCAAAGCATTCTCGGACGGCAAGGAAGTTATTGAGAGTCTTGAGGAGAGAATCACAGGCAGATATATTGCGGAGACCATCACAGATCCTGATACAGGTGAAGTGGTTATCAAAGCAAATCATATGTGTACTCCGAAGAGAGCGGCTGCTGTAATGAAGGTACTTGATAAGCTTAACAGAGACAGCGTAAAGATAAGAACAATACTTTCATGTAAATCACATACAGGTATTTGTGCTAAATGTTACGGTGCAAACATGGCTACAGGACAGGCTGTACAGGTAGGTGAGGCTGTAGGTATTATTGCAGCACAGTCTATCGGTGAGCCGGGTACACAGCTTACTATGCGTACATTCCATACCGGAGGTGTTGCCGGTGGAGATATCACACAGGGTCTTCCTAGAGTCGAGGAGCTTTTCGAGGCAAGAAAGCCGAAGGGTCTTGCAATCATCACAGAGTTCGGCGGTGTTGTAGAGCTTAAGGATACCAAGAAGAAGCGTGAAATTATTGTTACAAATAATGAGACAGGTGAGTCAAAGGCATATCTTATACCATACGGTTCAAGAATCAAGGTATCAAACGGTGATGTGCTTGAGGCAGGTGATGAACTTACAGAAGGTAGTGTAAATCCACACGATATACTTAAGATTAAGGGTGTTCGTGCCGTTCAGGACTATATGCTCCGTGAAGTACAAGAGTTTACAGACTTCAGGGTGTTGAGATCAACGATAAGCATATCGAGGTTATCGTTCGTCAGATGCTTAAGAAGGTAAGAATAGAAGAGAACAATGATGCGGATGTACTTCCGGGAAATTCTATGGATGTTCTGGATTACAACGACATGAATGAAAAGCTTGTTGCAGAGGGTAAGACTCCTGCAGAGGGTAAGCAGGTAATGCTCGGTATAACCAAGGCATCACTTGCAACAGATTCATTCCTTTCAGCCGCATCCTTCCAGGAGACTACAAAGGTTCTTACAGAAGCCGCTATCAACGGTAAGGTTGATCACCTTATCGGACTTAAGGAAAACGTACTTATCGGTAAGCTTATACCTGCAGGTACAGGTATGAAGAGATACAGAAATGTAACTTTGAATACAGACGAGTTAATCGGAGAAGATGACGAAATAATCCTAAGTGAGGACGATCCTGCACTTCTTGATATCAAGGATGAGCTTATAGCCGATGCCAAGGAAGCCCTTGAGCAGGAAGAAAAGGCACATGAGAAAGAGGCTAAGACTGAAGAATTTTCTGAGGAAACTTCAAAAGAAGAGTCTAACGAAGATGAGTCTGTAAAAGAAGAGACTACAGAAAATGATTCAGAGGATTCTGCAGATGAGAGTGTAGAGTCTGTATCGGATGAGGAAACAGACGGAGCAACAGATACTGAAGAATAAAATAGCCGGTTACGGTTATATAGATAAGAGAGACTGCCAAAAGAGCGGTCTCTTTTGGTTCTATGCCAAGTGTTTGGGTGGATGAAGTAAATTCTGCAAAAAATAGATTTTGACCACAGTGTTAATATATGGTAGAATGATTAAGTCTTAAGAAGATTCCAAGACAAAATCTTGTAGACTTTGTGTGTTGTATTTATACAGTTTACTGTATCTATATTCTAAAATTTGCGATTTTGAGACGGCCCGCATAAAATAAGGGTTTGCAGCACTTCAAGTAACGCAAGTTACGATATTTTTGCTTAAAATCGCTTGTTAAATTTTAGGCACGCTAAAGCCCCTTGGAGGCCTTGATTTATAAGGGTTTGGATGGGGTAGGGTTTACAGAAGCTAACCCCGATAAGGGGACGGAAACCTGTAAGTGGCGATTGTAGTTCTGCTTAGCCCACGTTTACAGAAGCTAACCCCGATAAGGGGACGGAAACAAGCCGCAAAGTACCAATGATGTGAATTTACCTTCAAGTTTACAGAAGCTAACCCCGATAAGGGGACGGAAACCCACTGGTCGATTCCTGGACGACCGTCAGAGTGTGTAATACACGTTTACAGAAGCTAACCCCGATAAGGGGACGGAAACCTGATGCACTGTACCAGCATCATGACTCTCACTAAAAGTTTACAGAAGCTAACCCCGATAAGGGGACGGAAACTCATTTCTTATTCTTTGTATAAATCTAATAAACTCGTTTACAGAAACTAACCCCGATAAGGGGACGGAAACTAGTAAGAGCTTCATTAGAATATAGAGATTATATTCAATTCGTTTACAGAAACTAACCCCGATAAGGGGACGGAAACTCATTTCTTATTCTTTGTATAAATCTAATAAACTCGTTTACAGAAACTAACCCCGATAAGGGGACGGAAACGGTTGACAGGTCTTCAAACCATTTTGAAAATCTTCTCGTTTACAGAAACTAACCCCGATAAGGGGACGGAAACACCCCAGCTACCAAAAGCGTCGGATGATGTTCCACCACGTTTACAGAAACTAACCCCGATAAGGGGACGGAAACTGTCTTGCACTGGAGTAATTTGTTTGACTCATATCTGTTTACAGAAACTAACCCCGATAAGGGGACGAAAACTTTAGGCGAAAACTTTAGTTCTTGCTCATAAGAATATTGTTATTGCAAAAATATATGTATTCATCATAAAATAAAGTCATATACACGGCTTTATTTTTTTCTATGTTCAGTTTAAAGTTTATATCTTATTAAAGTAATTTTACCGAAGCAAATAAGTCTTACTAAAGGGAGGTTGTATGAGAGGAAGCAAGGAAAAAGATATTACACAAAGGCACTTGAGATGTATAATGATGTGTTTGCAGATATTATAAATGTACTACTGTTTAATGGGGAGAGTGTAGTAACGGAAGACAGTTTGACAGATGTATTGCAGGAAAGTATTATAAAGATAGATGGTAGAATAAGAGCACAGTATAGGGATATCGCAAAATACTGGTACAACAGTAAGATAAAATTATCAATGTTCGGTCTGGAGAACCAAACAAAACCTGAGAAACTGATGCCACTTAGGATCTTTGGATATGATGGAGCGGAGTATACGAGGCAAGCTAAAAAAGAGAACAGTAAAGAAGCAAGATATCCCGTTATTACATTAGTATTGTACTTCGGATATAACGGCAGATGGTGTCATCCAACGAATTTGCTTGAACTTTTGGATATAGATAAAAGAATCAAACCATATGTGAATGATTTCAAGATGAATCTATTTGAAATAGCATACCTTGACAGGGAAAAGATAGATATGTTCAAGAGTGACTTTTGGATACTTGCTGATTATCTGTATCAGATGCGTGTAAATAAGGATTATGTAGCCGGTGACACAGTAATTGAACATGTGGATGAACTTTTGATGCTAATGTCGGCAATGACAAAGGACTACAGATTTGAAGAGACCATAAATGAAGTGAAAGGAAAGGAGCATGTGACTATGTGTGAGGTACTTGATAGAGTAGAGGCAAGAGGAAGAGAAGAAGGAATTAAAGAAGGGATTAAAGAAGGTACTGTAAATATCCTTATTTCCCTGGTAAATGATGGAATTCTAAGTATTGCAGATGCAGCAAAAAGAGCTGGCATGAGCGAAGAAAGCTTTAGAGGATATATAGAGCGAGGTTAATGCAAATTAGCATATAGTTTTGAATATATTTAAATAAAGTGGGGTGTAAAAAACTCTATTGAGTTTTTCACATCTCACTTTTTGCAATTATTGTGTATAAATGACTAAAATCATACACAAAAAAAGCACAATCCCCCTACCCCATAGAATTTTTTTAAATCTATGCGGCAGTTCTGTTTCTCATTTTTTTTTTCTGATATTTATATAAATTATGGCCTATCGCCACGAGTAAAACTTCCAGTTTGACTGAATTAATACCTCTTCTGACAATTATCTTGTACCAACGGTCGCTTTTCATAATTCCGAAAGTGCCTTCTGCTTGTATCCCGCTCCATGTGATTTTTGCATTAATTTCCTCAATCTCCGCAGTGATTTTTCGTAAAGCTTATAACGGAACTTTTCGGTAGCCTTCTTCCATATCCAGGTATACTTGTTTGCGTTTGCTTCAAACTTGGAACCGTCGATGTAGAGATGTTGAAGCTCTACATGCTCCTCTTTAAAGATAGTATGATTGATATCGTTAAAGATGTTTTCAATCTTATCTTGAAGTATTTCATTGATGAAATATCCAAAGGTTCTGTATGACGGAGTCCGGTGATCAATGAGATACATGAACCTGATATTAACTTTGCAGTTGTCTTCCGGTTCTCTCAGAGAGTAGTAAACGCTAGTCATAAATCCGAAAAGTACTGTTTTTAACATGTTGACCGAATTATATCTGAGTCGTCCGGTTGTGTACTCCGGAATATCCGTCGGATACTTGTTTAAATCAATTCCTCCCATCAATTTGTCAAATGTTAAAACAGGATCCAATAGTTCCAAACAATCTGAAAGAAACAGTGGTAAACCTAGATTATTCATGGTAACACCATGAAAGTGGCTGAAAGCCACATTATTACTATATTTTAACTAAATATTGCTTTTCACTTATCAAGTGAATAAAAAAAGAGCGTCCATTTGTGGTAAAATTAAGGTGCTTTAAACTTAACAAAATCACACAAAGGAGCCCTTTATGAGTATTGTAAACACCTTATCACTTGAAAGCAATAGAAAAAAATTAAAATTAATTTCGATGGAGGGATTTATCCTCTGATGCCGGCTTACTTCTTATAAAAAGAATTCGTAAGTAAACTTGGCATTGATAAACTTTTTCGGTCAATCATTTAAAACCAATGATTCTGCATTATTCCATTATCATACTGATAAAGAAAACCTTCTTCAGATGATATATATGATTATTGCAGGCTATTTTGAAGATGACACTTCGGATGAGCTTACAAATGATCCGGTGTTTAAAGCAGTACTTAATAAAGGCACTTTAGCATCACAGCCGACCATTTCAAGATTTCATAATCGAATGGATGAGGATTCTTTGAATCAGTTCCTTTCAATAAATCAAATCCTTCGAAAGAAAGTTTATAGCATTCAGATGCCTGAGGCTATCATTTTAGATTTGGACTCAACACTTCTTAATGCCTATGGCAAACAAGAAGGTAGAGCATTTAACTTCCACTATCAAAGTAACGGTTACCATCCTCTTGTTTGCTATGATGGAATTACCGGAGATTTAATTAAAATTCAGCTTCGTGATGGAACTCAGTATTCAAGTACAGGAGTTGTGGACTTTCTTCAGCCTATACTTGATGAATACCTTGAAGATTTTCCGGAAGTTAAACTTCTTCTTCGTGGTGATAGCGGCTTTGCAACGCCCGGTTTATATAAACAGTGTGAAGAAAACGGTACCGGCTATGTAATTCGGTTGAAAGAAAATGCTGTACTTCGTGACAAGGCATCATATCTTGTAGATGAACTTGATGAAATTACAAAAAACAACAAAGTTGATTATGCTGTAACTTATGGTGAATTTATGTATCAGGCAGGCATTTGGCCTTATGAAAGACGTGTGGTCTGTAAAGTTGAAAAACCTGAAAACCAAATGACATACATGTATACATTCATTGTTACAAACATGGAGTCATCCCCTGAATATCTAATCAAGTTCTATTGCAAAAGAGGCTTGATGGAAAACTTCATAAAAGAAAGTAAAACAGGTTTTGACTTTGCTTCTATCAGCAGTCATACAAGGATTGTAAATGCCAACAGGCTCCAAATACATGCACTTGCTTATAACATATTTAATTGGTTTAGACGATTGGTTTTATCTGCAAATATGAGAAAACAACGTATTGATACTGTCCGTCTAAAACTGCTAAAGATTGCTGCAAAAGTAATTCGTTCAGCAAGGTATATAACATTCAAGCTGTGTAGCAGTTGCCCATATAAGGATGAGTTCTATGAGACCCTATCCAATATCAGCAAGCTATGTATACAGCTTGAATAACAACTAATAATGAACCTTGACAGCTTGATAACTACTTATAAACCTTACCTAGGGGAAGTCTGCCCATTTTTAGGTGTATTAAGTCAGTTAAAGCTTCAGGGATTAAGTTTAAAGATTTATAGCATGGTACTTAATTTAAATATTGTGCCATGAATAATTCAGGGTAAATATTCTTGCTTTGTATTGCAATAAGTATTTTGTAAATTTTTCATTGCAAGTTAATTTTACCACAAAAATAGGGCCTTTCGCATGAACGAATGGTCCTATTTCTTTTAGGGAATTATTTCTCAGCCCCTTTTGGTTCTATGTAAAGTATTTGGGTGCGGGAAGTCATTTCTGTGAAAATAGATTTTGACCACAGTGTTAATATATGGTAGAATGATTAAGTCTTAAGAAGATTCTAAGACAAAATCTTGTAGACTTTGTGTGTTGTATTTATACAGTTTACTGTATCCATATTCTAAAATTTGCGATTTTGAGACGGCCCGCATAAAATAAGGGTTTGAAGCACTTAAAGTAACGGAAGTTACGATATTTTTGTTTAAAATCGCTTGTTAAATTTTAGGCACGCTAAAGCCCCTTTGAGGCCTTGATTTATAAGGGTTTGGATGGGGTAGGGTTTACAGAAGCTAACCCCGATAAGGGGACGAAAACGGTCGACCTGGCGTTGACCAATGGTGGGCAGTAATGCCGTTTACAGAAGCTAACCCCGATAAGGGGACGAAAACTTCATACTTGATAAATAATATACATCAGGTATAAACTGTTTACAGAAGCTAACCCCGATAAGGGGACGAAAACGAGCAGAAAGCTATCGAACGTCAACAGAAAGATGCTCGTTTACAGAAGCTAACCCCGATAAGGGGACGAAAACACTCTCCAATACACTCAAAGTAATTGAGTCTATTATTGTTTACAGAAGCTAACCCCGATAAGGGGACGAAAACATTCAATTTTCATGAACTGGTATTCTAATGGTTCATACGTTTACAGAAGCTAACCCCGATAAGGGGACGAAAACCTTATCGGTGTTCATATATACTCCACCCTTATATCTAGTTTACAGAAGCTAACCCCGATAAGGGGACGAAAACTCTAACGGCTCGTACCAGTTGTAACCATACCAACTAGGTTTACAGAAGCTAACCCCGATAAGGGGACGAAAACCCAATATCCGAATTTTGACGATAACTCATCTACTGTTTACAGAAGCTAACCCCGATAAGGGGACGAAAACCTGATACGCAGCTGACCAGTCGTAGTCCCATCTGCCGGTTTACAGAAGCTAACCCCGATAAGGGGACGAAAACAATATATGATGGTATCAGAGTTAGTATTACGAACGTAGTTTACAGAAGCTAACCCCGATAAGGGGACGAAAACTTATATCTGAATTCATAGGCAACATAATATATCCTTCAGTGTTTACAGAAGCTAACCCCGATAAGGGGACGAAAACCCGCGACTACAAACCCACACTTTCATACAGGGTCCACATGCAGCTTCGTTTACAGAAGCTAACCCCGATAAGGGGACGAAAACATTCATATATCCATAGGTTCTCAATAATATTATAGTCGTTTACAGAAGCTAACCCCGATAAGGGGACGAAAACCATTCAGTAAGTACTCTACTTATCTGGTCTCTACTAAGTTTACAGAAGCTAACCCCGATAAGGGGACGAAAACCCGCGACTACAAACCCACACTTTCATACAGGGTCCACATGCAGCTTCGTTTACAGAAGCTAACCCCGATAAGGGGACGAAAACTGAGAATTTGGTATCAGTAAGTCTTCCATATACAAACTGTTTACAGAAGCTAACCCCGATAAGGGGACGAAAACTGTGTACCATCCCACTTTGAACTGTAATCCTTAGTATTAGGTTTACAGAAGCTAACCCCGATAAGGGGACGAAAACCATCCAGGCACGCTCATGTACCTCTAACCATGTTTTTGTTTACAGAAGCTAACCCCGATAAGGGGACGAAAACTCAGTGAGGACGAGTGCAATGTGGATGCATTCGGACATAAGATGCGTTTACAGAAGCTAACCCCGATAAGGGGACGGAAACTTATAAAACTTCTTTACTTCTGCTAAACTTAAATTTCTTGTTTACAGAAACTAACCCCGATAAGGGGACGAAAACTTATTTGAGTGACTTTTGGATACTCGCCGATTATCTGTATCAGATGCGTGTAAATAAGGATTATGTAGCAAGTGACACAGTAATTGAACATGTGGATGAACTTTTGATGCTGATGTCGGCAATGACAAAGGACTACAGATTTGAAGAGACCATAAATGAAGTGAAAGGAAAGGAGCATGTGACTATGTGTGAGGTACTTGATAGAGTAGAGGCAAGAGGAAGAGAAGAAGGAATTAAAGAATGTACTGTAAATACCCTTATTTCTCTGGTAAATGATGGAATTCTAAGCATTGCGGATGCGGCAAAAAGAGCTGACATGAGCGAAGAAAGATTTAGAAGATATTTAGAGCAATGTTGAAGCAAATTGTATATAGTTTTGAATATATTTAAATAAAATTTGGAGGTGAATATTCACCCCCCAAATTTATTGTTCATTAGCCGCTAAATCTTCATATCCTTCTAAGGATTTTACATGAAAGTCAATTATTCTGTCTCTAAGTGTTGTAGGATATTCAACAATAGCTTCTCCCGGATTGAATCTGCGGAAATATCTATATAATTGTTCCGTGGAGCATATAAAATAATATCTATAGTTACCGGCAGGAGTGAATTCTTTCCTGTCTACCTTAGGTCTACCGAAATAAATATGTTTAAAAGATTGTGTTCCGGCAGGAGTTAGAAGCACACAGGTTCCTTCCAATTCATCATTTATAGCGTAAGAAGCACCAAGTTTTTTTGTGAGCTCAAATTTATCTTTGATATCTGAAGGGTAAGGTATAGGCGAGTAGGTCTTTTGTATGTCTCTCATCCTACTGAGTCTGAAGGAATAATTTTTTGATTTGCCGTTTTCGTCTAAGCCGTAGCAGAAAACATAGTTGAACATTTGTTCCTTACCTGTAAAAATCTTGTATGGTATAACGGTATATTTCTTGTTATCATATGTGTAACGGAAGCTTATACAGTCTTTTTGAAGGCATTCAGATATATCACGACATTCTTTACTGAATATAATTCGTTCACGCTTATACAAAGGTTTACTAAAATAAGATTTCAGCATTTTACATATATAGTCTGACAGAGACGGATATTGAGACAGGTGTTTTGACTCGATATTTTCAATGACAGCTAATGTTTTATACGTGTCGGTTGTTTTGAAGTATCTATGTTTTGTAGACGACTTGGTATCTTTCTGTTCTGATTTAATATTATCGGAAAATACAACTTCAGCCAGCATAGAGTTTATGACATCACTGATGGTATCTTCCTCAATATTGAAAGCTCTCAGAATTTTTGCAATATGAGAGCTGTAACCGTTTAGTTCATTTAAGTAATCAGAAAAATACCCATTAAGTAATCTGTTTAGAAATTCATTTATATTTTTCACCATTATGTTTTGTCCCTTATCCTTCTTGAATATCTCAAAAAGTTCCGTATCATTTCTTATAGATTGAAACAATTCAGGGGTAGGATAAAAATCAATTTTTCTTTGCTCACTCATTTTTTCTCCTCTTGCCCACCATAAGTGGGTGTAAAAATGTTATTTAAGTCATTATAGCATGCATTTTAAGCCGATAAAAGTGGGTGTTTATTGGCATGAAACTACATATTTCCCGGATTTCCATTTAGTAGTAAACTAAGAACAAGTTAAAGAGCGGTGCAAACAAAGTTGTAAAGCTTTTAGCCTAAGTAGTTAGTAACCGATATGTCAGATACACAGGAGGTATCATATGAAGAAGATTTTAGCTGCAGCAGCAAAGAAGGCCCTTATAAATATGCTACTTGAAGTAGAATTGAAGGTGCTGACTGCCTAAGGCGGTTGGTATCCTTACGGGTAGAGAGTAGGCATATTAAACGAAAGAAAAGGAGAAAACTATGGAAAAGAATGAGTTGGCAAAAGCAGGCAAGAACTTCCTTACAGACCTTGTCAGAAATGACAAGCTGGAAGGACTACCGAAGGTAGCCGCCTATACAGGACTGGCACTCCTGGAACTCGCAAAGTTGGTCTTGGAGGCCAAGGAGGCGAAGGAGCGGCTATAGTGGCGTAAGCCACATTACATGGAACAAAAGGTGGGTGAAAATAGGTCAATAAAACCTGTAAAATCCCTGTTTTATGGCAATAAAAGTGTGTGCAAAGTGAGGAGAAAGTACAGATTTAAAACCGGAAAGTAAAGATATATAATGTTTACATAGCAAAGAGCGGTGCAGACAAAGTTGTAAAGCTTTTAGCCTAAGTAGTTAGTAACCGATATGTCAGATACACAGGAGGTATCATATGAAGAAGATCGTTGTTAAAGTTGCAAAGAAGGTGCTTATACATATAGCTGTCAAAACAGCTCTTAAACTCTTGACCTTATAGGTCTGAGTGTAAGAAAGAATATGGTAAGTACGGTGGAATATTCACCGGATGTCAGATACCAAAAACAGATTAGCCGTTTGGCAAGGGAGGAAACTATGTACGATATCATTGAAAAAACTAACGAAACTGTATGCAACGATGTGACAAGCAACATAAAGCTGGAAGGCTGGCCGGCAGCAGTTGCCATCCTGGGGCTCGGGGCTATGCAACTGGCCAAGGTCCTCATAGAGGCACGGGCGAAGAAAAAGGAAAAATGACCTCCTTTATAATATTGAGGCATTTTTATTGGACTTCATAATGTGTATAGTATAGGAAAACGGTAAGAGAGTACTTTGTAAAGGAGATTTCAATGGAGAATCAGATTGTAAAACAGGAACAGGGAGCAAAGTGGTTGGATACAGTGTACAAACAGGCGATAAGAGGTTTCGGTATCGGAGATACAAGCGTGGTCAATATGGCACAGGATTATATGACTAAGCATACAAGTAAGGAAGCGGCCTGTAAGGCCATGCTGAATAATCAGGTTTTAAAGTGTACTTCAAGCGGTATTATTACAGGTATAGGAGGTATTGCAACTCTTCCGTTTACTTTGCCTGTAAACGTGAGCACTGTACTATATATGCAAATGAGAATGATTGCATGTGCCGCATATATGGCAGGATATGAGCCAAGCAGCGATCAAACAGAGACTCTTGTTTTCGCTTGCCTTGTAGGTATGCCGCTTACACAGCTGGTAAAGCAGGCAGGTATTAAGGTTAGCACAAAAGTGGCTACAAATATGATAAAGAGTGTTCCGGGGAAAGTACTTACCAAAATCAATCAGCTTATCGGTTTCAGGTTTATAACCAAGTTCGGATCCAAAGGAATAATAAACTTAGGAAAGGCTGTACCTTTTGTTGGAGCAGGTGTAGGAGGTTTTGTTGACTTTCTTGAAACCAAGACAATTGCTAAGAGGTCATACTCATTCTTTTTTGAAAATTAGGGGAAATGGAGATATAGCTAACTATTTAGAGCAGTATTAAAAGATATTGAGTATGATTTTAATAAAAATTTTAATATTATTTAATATAATATTGAATAAAAGGTAAAAACACCTTATATTTAACATAAAGAATATTTTTTGTAAACAATTAGGAGGGCGAAGATGAATATACTTTTTCACCGCTTGGAGGAAATGACCCCATATCGGAGACAAATATGTATGACGGTTCAATGTTACACATATGTAGGCATTATGATATTGATAAAGTCTATCTATATATGACGAGTGAGATATGGAAAAATCATAAGAAGGATAACAGATATGAATTTCATAGACAGACTGGCGGAACAGAAAAATAAGAAGATAGACTATGTTATTATTGAAGACAGTGAGCTTAGAAATGTACAGGTTTATGATCAGTTTTTGTTTAAATTTGAGGATGAGATAAACAAGATAATCAAAGGAATATGTGAAGGAGACAAGCTGTTTATAAACATTTCATCAGGAACTCCGGCAATGAAGAATGCTTTGGTTATTTTACAGGATTTGAATGAGTACGATTGTAAGTTTATCCAAGTGGCCACACCTATGAAGACAATGAATGAAAATAAGCATAGTGATAATCCTGATTGGGAAACTTTGTGGGAGTTTAATTCAGAACTTGAAAAAGACGGTGAGAACAGGTGTACTGAGAATAATTGTCCTTCCTTATCAAGACTTAGAAAAGAAGAAATCATAAAAAAGCATATAGATGAGTATGACTATAGAGCTGCACTCTCGGTAGCAAGGGGGATGGAGAAGAACAGCACAAAAAATTATATTGATGAGTTGGTTCGTGCAGTAAACAGATATAACCTCAATATGAAAAAGGTGGATAATGACTATAAAAAAGACGGCTTTGACATAACTCCGGTAAAGTCCGGAAATGCCAGAAAACTTTTTGAGTATGCACTTTGGTTGAATATAAAGGTAAAAAGGTCGGAGCACATAGATTTCTTAAGAGGAATTACTCCTATAGTGGTTGAACTTTTTGAAATTATACTTAAGAGCAAGGCTAAGCTTGATATTAATAATTACTGCGCAAAAAACAATTCCGGAACTAGAGTATGGGACAAAGCTAAAGTAGCTAATAAACTACCGTTGAGGGATATAAGTATTAAGGAAATAGTAAATAAAGAGTATCAGTTTAAACATAGTGATTCGGATAAAGTCGAAGAGTTCAGGTTTGGAATGATATATTCAGAATCCTTATTATACCTTATAAGAAATCTTATAGAGGATAAGATTTTAGATGAAATAGCGTCTAATGTAAGGAGAGTGGAAGAGAAGGTTAGAAACTTAGCTGCACATGATATAGTTTCATTAGACAGTAACGATATAAAAAACAGGACAAAATTCACTCCTGTACAAATCATGGATATGATAAAGAAACTGTTTTCATATACTAATTTCAGTATTAAGAGTGAGTATTGGAATTCATATGAGGATATGAATGAAGAGCTGAAGAGAAGAATCAGTAATCACAGAGAGGAAGAATCTTCATGTTAAGCTCACTTAAAATAGAACTTGATGGAGAGATCGAAAAGAGCAGGAACGACCTGCTTGGCTCTCTCTTCCAAGGGTTTATAATGGAAAATATTGATACGGATTATGCAGATAAATTGCATGTGAGTACATTACATCCGTACAGTCAGTATGTGACTATGAAAGATGACAGGATTATATGGACGTTGAATACACTGAATACTGAAGCCAAGGAAAAGATAGCGGACAAAGTAAAGCAGATGGAAAAGATAAATATCAAGTACAAGGGAAATGAGTACAAGATAGTTTCAACCAAAGAAGAAAGCATCAGTTATCAGAACTTGGTAAAGGAAAGTTATTTGAAAGACGGAGGCAGAAGATTAAATGTAACATTTTTAACTCCTACATCTTTCAAGCAGGATGGAAGATATGTGATATTTCCGACTGTAAGGCTTATTTTTCAGAGCCTTATGATGAAGTTTGATAAGTCATCAAGTGATATGGAGGTATTCGGCAAAGATATACTTGAGACTTTTGAAAAATATACGGAGATAAATATGTACAAGTTAAGAAGTACATATTTTCATTTGGACGGAACAAAAATACCTGCATTTATCGGTGATATTACAATAACCGTAAAGGGACCGGCTCAGCTGGTTAACCTTGCAAATTTACTCCTGAAATTCGGAACATACTCAGGGGTCGGAATAAAAACAGGAATAGGAATGGGGGGAATAGCATTTGAACAGTGATATAAAAAAACGAAATTTATATATGACAGTATTTTTATATTATGCAGGCAAAATAACAGGAACCGCCGGTAAAGAATTTGAAAATATCTATATAATGAAATTGGCAGATAAAATATCGGCTACATTTGATAGAAGAAAAGCATCGGATTCTGAATTTACCTTTGATGAGAGTGGTAATTTATACAGTATATTCAATATACTAAACGGAAATAATCAGTCAAAGAGATATGATGCAAGTATTCTCTATGAGGATGAGAAGATAAAGTTTGCAAAGGATAGCGCAGATAAGCCACCGGTAGAGTTTTATAAAGCAATAAAAGAAAAACTTTCAGGTAAACTTGAAAATGCATCTGTAGATATGGATTTTATCAACTCATATTTGGAAATGCTGGAGCGGACTACATCATATATACCTGTATCAGGTTCAGGCGATGAAAAGGTGGATATATCTGTGTATGAGCATATCAAGCAGAGTATTGCCATTGGAAGTTCATTGTATGAATATTTAATAGAAAATGATAGGACCGAAGAACAGGAAAAGCTATATCAAAGTCCTGAGGAGTTTTACAAAGAGAAAAGTATCTTACTGTATAGTATGGATTTTTCAGGAATACAGTCTTTTATATATGGACAATACGGCAAAGAAGAAGTATTGAAAAATCTTAGGTCAAGGTCATTCTATCTTGAGATACTTATGGAGAATGTCATAGATGAACTTTTGAAAAGTTTGAACTTGTCGGTAGCCAACCTCTTATATGCAGGTGGAGGTCATGCATATTTTATATTGGCAAATACAGAAAGAACAAAAACTCTGCTCGCAGACTTTGATGCTGATATTAAGGCTTGGATGCAGGACACATTCGGAATAGATTTGTACATAGGAAGCGGATACTGTGAGTGCTCTTGTAATGATTTGCAAAACAAGCCTGACGGAGCTTACAGCAATTGCTTTAGAGAGGTATCCGGTGCGGTATCGCAAAATAAACTTCGCAGATATTGTGCAAGTCAGATAAAAGCACTTAATAAAGGCAAAAAAACTGACGGAGAAAGAGAATGTAAGATTTGTCACAGTTCATACAATCTCAATGACAATGGAGTTTGCAGCCTATGCGACGGATTTGCTCAGCTTTCAAGAGATATTCTAAACAGAGAAATATTCACAGTAGTAAGTGATAAGGAAATGGAATACTACCTATATACAAGAACGGTTATCTGAGTGCTGAAAATATAAAGAGAAAAGACGGTGAGGAATACCTTAAGACCAACAAGAAAATCCTTATTCGTGCATATTCAAAGAACGGCGTATATAAGGGAAAGGATTATGTAAAGACCATATATGTAGGAGACTATCATGCAGAAGAAACTCTGGAAAATCTGGTTAAAGACGGAGTAGGTATTAAGAGACTTGGAGTACTTAGAGGTGATATTGATAATCTTGGAAAGACATTTGTTGGAGGATTTGAAAAGAATAAGCAGACATTGTCAAAGTCGGCAGCATTCTCAAGGAAACTTACACAGTTTTTCAAATATGATATCAATAATATACTAAGGAATCCTGTATACAAGATACCGTTTTCAGATGGTGAGGCTGAAAATACAGGCAGAAAAATAGCAATTATATACTCAGGCGGTGATGATGTATTTGTAGTAGGAGCATGGAAGGACATTATCGAGTTCGGTGTTGATTTGTACAATAATCTAAAGGAGTATACACAGGGAACTCTTACCGTTTCAGCAGGACTTGGTATTTATATGCCGAAGTATCCTATATCCTATATGGCGGAAAAGACAGGTGAACTTGAAGATTATTCAAAGAAACTTGAAGGTAAGAATGCTATTACATTATTTGATAAGAACAATTCATATCACTGGGACGAATTTATTGATAAGGTAATGGGAGAAAAATTTACTACTGTCAGTGAGTTTTTCTCAACGGTAGAGGATAAGGGAAAGAGTCTTTTATATAACCTGTTGGAGCTGTTTAGGAATAGAGATAAGAAGATAAATATTGCCAGAATGGCATATACACTTGCAAGGATGGAGCCAAGCGGCAAGGTAAGTGAAGAGGAAAAGGTTGTATACAAAAATTTTAAAGAAAAAGTATATGATTGGATGTTTAGCGAGAACGACACAAAACAGGTGATAACGGCAATCTATATCTACAGCTATTTGATAAGAAAAGAGGAGGAGAAATAGATGGGTGGAAATAACTTTAATGGTAGAGATAGGAGTAATACAGTAGAAGTGAAGAGAACTCCTATAGAGCTTACCGATGAAAATTATGTAAGTCAGGCAGAAGCTGTAATAAAGAGACTTATAGATGAAAATGGGAAAAATAAAATTTTGACTACATCAAAGATAAGAAAGCTTTTGGCTATGATTAGTGATATGTATACAAAAGCAAAAAGACTAAAGAGTAATACTTTAAATTCTGAGCTGCTTACAAAGATACAATATTTTAAAATGCATACAGTCTATGAAGCAGGACGAGAATCGTCTGTAAAGAAATTTGTAGAGGAAGCTCAGATTACTAATCAGATAGATAAGATAAAGACAGATAGGGAAAAACTTATATTGTTCTGTCATTATATGGAAGCACTGGTAGCATATAGAAAATTTTTAGGTGGAAGAGACGAATAGGAGGGATTTGATATGTTTGGAAAACTTGAAATTAGCGGATGTATAGAGTCATTGACAGGATTGCATATAGGTGGAGGTTCACAGTTTGCCGCTATAGGTGCAGTAGATTCTGTAGTTGTAAAGGATATAGATGATGATTTACCTATGATACCGGGAAGCAGCTTAAAGGGAAAGCTTAGGTCTTTATTATCAAAGCAATTTAGTGACGGTGAATTACCTAGGGAACATAACAGTGATGCGGATGTGGTAAAAAGACTTTTCGGTCATACAGATAAGAGCGGTCCGAAAACAGGCAGGGTTTATTTTTCAGATATTTTTATGAGTAAAGAGAGCAGAGACAGACTTGAAAATGAGGATATTGATGCAACGGAAGTGAAGTTTGAAAATACTATTTCAAGATTGACAGGTGTAGCCAATCCGAGGCAGATAGAGAGAGCTGTTAAGGGAATGAAATACCATATGAGTCTCATCTACAATATAGAAAATGAAAATGAGATTGAAGAAGACTTTAAGACACTAAAGACTGCATTTCAGCTATTAAAGTATGATTATCTTGGGGCGGCAGGTTCAAGAGGTTATGGCAGAGTGGATATACATGACTTGGATGTAAAGAAACTTGTGGTCAGTGATGAGGCAAAGATAAGCGGTATTCTGGAGAATTGTAAGAGTATATTAAAGGAAGTGTAGTATGAACTATAAAATACTGAAGTTGGATTTTACTACAGCAATACATTTCGGTAGCGGCGGACTTGAAAAAACCGGGAATGTACTCGGAGCGGATACAATATTTTCAGCTTTATTTATTGAGTCCTTAAAGTATTATAATTCAGATGCATTATTAAAATCTTTTTAAAGAAGGAAAGCTGAAGATTTCAAATGCATTTCCATATATTAAAGGTGAGTACTATTTACCGAAGCCTATAATTCGATTGGATAATGCTGATGGGGATTCTGTAATAAAAAAGGCGTTAAAGAAGCTTAAATATATACCGATGTCAAGATTTGAGAGCTTTATAAAAGGAAAACTTGATATAAAAAAAGAATCAGATCTTTTTGGAGATAATTTCGGAGAGTCTACATTGGTGGAAAAAGTATCCATGCAGACAGAAGATGAAGACAAGTTTAACAATTTATATGCTGTAGAGGTATTCAAATATAAAAGAGATAGCGGACTATATTTCTTTGTAGGTTATGAAGATGAAAAAGACTTTGAAACGGTGCATAAGCTGATGGAAAGCATTTCATATACAGGAATTGGCGGTAAGATATCAGCCGGATATGGAAAGTTTAGACTAAGTATAGATACACCGAGTAAAGATATTGTTAAGAACTTTGAAAATGTAGGTGATTACAAGGATATAATGTCATTGTCACTATGTTTACCAAGAGAAGAAGAACTTGAGGATAGCCTGACAGATGCCTCATATACTGTGGTAAAGAAAAGCGGGTTTGTTTCATCTTCAAATTATGCAAAGACTTTTAGAAAAAAGAAGGATATATATATGCTTGAGGTAGGTTCCGTATATAAGAACACCTTCAAAGGTGATATATATGATGTTTCAGAAGCAAATACCGGAGCACATCCTGTGTACAGATACGGAATACCTTTCTTTATGGGGGTAAGATAATGGCAAGCTTTTTAAAGAAGTATAATATAGAATTAAAGACTGCCGGACCTGTATTTATCGGCAGTGGTAAGATAATAAATAAAAAAGAGGCAATATTTAAAAAGGCTTCCGTTATTATAATTGATACTCAAAAGATGTTTAAATATCTATGTGATAAGAGGTTGCTTGATAAGTATCAGGATTATATGCTTAATGATCGAATGGATTTAGCTACATTCTTACAAAACAACAATATTGATAAAGACGTATACAGCAAATGGGATGCCAAAGAACTCAGTCTTGGAGATACAAAGAGTACAAGCCAAGGAGATGCTAAGAGTAAGGGAATATCAAGTTTTGTAAGAGACGGCAACGGAAGGGTGTATGTTCCGGGAAGCAGTTTGAAAGGAATGCTCAGAACTATACTTACAGGTGCGTATATTATAAAGAATACTGATTGTGGTGTAGCAAAAAAGCTGGATGACAGTAAATGGAAGCTTGGAAATCATCCATATAAAGGAAGTATGGAAAAAGAGTATAAGGCTGCTATGGACGATATAGAAGTACAACTTTTTCATAAAAAACTTTTTTCGGATCCGGAAGGTAAAAACAAACTTGAAAATAAAATAAATGACAGCTTACGAGGTTTCATGGTATCTGACAGTGAATATATATCGAATGAGGATATGTGTGTATGTCAAAAGATAGATATAGGCTTGGAAGGGAAAGAAAGAGCGATACCGCTTTATAGAGAGTGTATAAAACCGGGAGTAAGTATTAAGTTTAGTATTACTGTAGACAGTACTTTTTGTGACTATGACAAGAAGAGTATTATAGAGGCAATCGGACTTTTTTATAATGACAGTTATTGGAAAAAGGTATCAAGGCAGTTTGAAAAGGTGGCACCTGTTATCAAGGATAGATATACATGTTTTCTTGGTGGAGGTGCAGGCTTTGAAAGTAAAACTGTTATATATCCGAGCTTTGAGAGATCAAAGGCGGTAGATTTTACATCTGATATACTGAGCGTTTTATTTCCGGATGTAAATCATGATGCAGACAGAGAAGTATCGCCAAGAGTAGTAAAATGTACATATTATAAAAATAATAAATATCTTTTTGGAGCATGTAGATTGGATAAATTTTCAGATCCTGAAGAACCGATAAGAATTTAGGGGGGTTTTATGTCCTGCCTTTATATTACAGAGCAAGGAGCGAAGGTATCCACAGAAAACGGTAAGATAATAGTGGATTGCAAGGATGGATTTAAGCGTAGTTTTCCTAAGGAAACGCTGGAATCTATAATGATTTTTGGAAATATTTCTATGACATTACCTGTGCAGAAATTTTGCCTTGAAAAAGGTATAAAGGTAATCTATCTCTCTACAAAAGGCAGATATTTCGGCAGACTACATAGTACAGCTCATTTCAATGCCGAAAGACTGAAAAAGCAAGTGTATCTTAGTGACTGTGACAGCAGTTGTTTGGAGTTTGCAAAGAAAATCCAGTCAGCAAAGATACACAATCAGCGTATTATCTTAAAGAGATATGAAAAGCATTCAGATAAGGATATCAAGGAAGAACTATTTAGAATAAGTATATATGAGAATGAAATATCCAAGTGTAATACTGTAGATGAGGTACTAGGATATGAAGGGATGGCTGCAAGAGAGTATTTTAAGGCGTTGTCAAAGCTTATAAAAGAAGAATTCTCTTTTAACGGCAGGAGCAGGCAGCCGCCCCTTGACCCTTTTAATTCAATGATCAGCTTTTGCTACACTATAGTATTTTATGAAATATATGCTGAACTTGAGAGTAGAGATTTAAGTCCTTATATCGGTTTTATACACAAGATAAAGAGAAACCATCCGGCACTGGCAAGCGATATGCTTGAAGAGTGGAGGGCACTACTTGTAGATTCTACTATACTTAGCCTGGTACAGGGTAATGAGATAGGTGCAGATGAGTTTAAATATGATGAGGAAAGCGGTGCGGTTTACTTATCTGACAATGCAATGAAAGTCTGTGTAAAAAAGCTTGAGGATAAGATGAGAAAGGAAATCAATTATCTGGAATATTTGGATGCTCCTGTAAGTTTCAGACATGCTATATGGTGGCAGATAAAGTCATTAGCAAACTGTATTGACAGCGGTAGTTTTGAAAGTTATCAACCTTTAAAAATAAAGTGATGAGTATGGGAAACAGTAATGAGCTTAAGTACAAAGTACTTATAATATATGATATAACTGAGGATAAGCCTAGAATTAAGCTGTCAAAATTGCTGTCGTCATATGGTATCAGGGTGCAAAAGTCAGCCTTTGAGGCCAGCCTGAATAAGAAGCAATATGAAAAACTTGTATTTGAGTTGGACAGGTATGTAGGTAGAGAAGACAGCATAAGGGTGTATAAGTTATATGAAGATAGCGAAGTGATAACATATGGTAAGGTAGATGAGGCTAAATTTGATGATGTTATCATAGTATAATCCCCGAAAAGGGACATAGAGATTGTGAGCGGATTATGGAAGATAAATTTATATTGTTTAGACGAGACGGAAAAGGATTGTCTTATGGAAGAGATGATATTTGGATAAAAGAGTTGATACGAACAGATGGAGAAACTGCTCTTGCACCTATTGATGATGTTGCTATTGAAAAGATAAATGATAACTTTTATAAGGCGCTTGTAGATTTAAGTAAAAAGCTTGGAAGAAAGGAATTTCAAAGTAAAGAGTGGCATAGCTGTATAAAAGAGGCTTTACATGAATATCCTGAAGTGGCGGATGTTTTTTTATATGCTACAAAGGAAGTTAATGCCGGTATATATGAGCAGATATGTAAGCAGATGAGCAAAATCACCTATGACGGTGACAGAAGTAACGGAAGTATGGACAGTAGTCTGGTTTCAAGCAAGCGTGCATTGATAGTGGATGCGGTAGAAAAGATAACTTACAGTAATTATCATCTGGCTCCGGATGAAAGAGAAGCTTTAAATGACGGATATATCTATATTCATGATATGGGCTTTAGAAGAGATACTATAAATTGCTGTCTTTTTGATATGGAGGCGGTACTTGACGGCGGTTTTGAGATGGGTGAAATGTGGTATGATGAACCGTCAACACTAAATGAAGCATTTGACGTAATTGCAAGTATATCAATGAATGCGGTGGCACAGATTTATGGCGGATTTACAATTCCGCAGATAGATGAATTGCTTTCCAAATACGCCAAGAAAAGTTATGAAATATATTTTCAGGAGTATATAGATGTCGGAGTGGATGAATTAAAGGCTGACAGTCTTGCAAATGCCAAGGTAAAAAAGGACTTTGAAAACGGTTTTTTCTCACTTGAGGCTAAGTTTAATTCGCAGATTTCGCCAAGAGGTGATTATCCTTTTATCACTGTAACATTTGGAATCGGCAGGGATAAATATTCTCAGATGGCAACATTGGCGGCATTAAAGGTGAGAAAAGAAGGGCATGGAAAGGACGGTTTTAAAAGACCGGTATTATTTCCAAAGCTTGTATTTTTGTATGATAAAAATCTTCATGGAAAAGGAATGGAGCTATATCATCTTTTTAAAGAATCCATAGAATGCTCAAGCAAGGTGATGTATCCGGAATATCTTAGTCTTACAGGAGATAGCGGTATTGTTTCCGAGGTATATAAAAAGTACGGAAAAGTAATAAGTCCTATGTGCTGTAGGGCATTCCTTACAAAGTGGTTTGAAAGGGGTGGAGAAAATCCGGCTGATGAGAGTGATTTTCCTGTATTTATAGGCAGGTTTAACATAGGTGTAGTATCTTTAAATTTGCCTATGATTCTGGCTAAATCAAGAGAAGAAAACAAGGATTTCTATGAGGTGCTTGATTATTATCTTGAAATCATTAGAAAGATACATAAGAGCACCTATAAGTTTTTGGCACAGAAAAAAAGCATATACCAATCCTTTAGCATTTATGCAGGGCGGTTTGTATGGTGGACATCTAAATAGGGATGATAAGATAGAACCTTTGCTAAAAAGTGCGACAGCTTCGTATGGTATTACTGCAATGAATGAGTTACAGTATCTCTACAATAAAAAGTCTATTGTAGAAGACGGTGAGTTTGCACTTGAAGTATCTAAGTATATAAATAATAAAGTGCTTGAATTTCAAGGTTTGGATCATATTCAGTATTCTGTATATGGTACACCGGCAGAAAGTCTTTGCGGTAAGCAGGTGAAGTCATTCAGGGACAAGTTTGGAATTATAGAAAATGTAAGTGATAGAGATTATTTTTCAAATTCATTTCATTGTCATGTATCTGAGGATATTACTCAGATAGAGAAGCAAAACTATGAAGCCAGGTTTTGGAATCTTTTCAATGGTGGAAAAATCCAATATGTGCGTGTAGATGTACCTTACAATATAGAAGGTTTGGAGGCATATGTAACTCATGCTATGAAACTTGGACTGTATGAGGGAATAAATATTTCTCTGGCTTACTGTGATAACTGTGGATATCAATGGAACAATGTAGGGCCGGAGAGACCTGATACTTGTCCGAAATGTGGCAAAAAGGAAATGACCATGATAGACAGAATGTGTGGATATATAGCTTTTACAAAAATTCATGGTAAATCAAGACTTAATGATGCCAAGATGGCAGAGGTGCATGACCGTATTTCGATGTAGAATATTTAATTGAATTTTGCTTGGAGAAAGTTATGATTTATGTTAAAATGATGTGGTCTTGAATTTTTAAGACAGTTTGTAGACTTTATGCTGTGCCTTATATTCATACAGTTAGTTGTATAATTATTTTAAATATGGCGATTTTGAGACGGCCCGCATAAAATAAGGGTTTGCAGCACTCCAGGTAACACAGGTTACGAGAATTTTGCTTAAAATCGCTTGTTAAATTTTAGGCACGCTAAAGCCCCTTGGAGGCCTTGATTTATAAGGGCTTGGAGGGGGGTAGGGTTTACAGAGACTAACCCCGATAAGGGGACGGAAACTGTTTCTGGCAGAACTAGAAAAACTATCAACTAAACTTGTTTACAGAGACTAACCCCGATAAGGGGACGGAAACTAGTACGATCTACTATTTCATTCACTAAATCCATTACATTAGTTTACAGAGACTAACCCCGATAAGGGGACGGAAACTATATTTCAAAGGAGAAATAAAATGAAAGAATTAGCTATTAGTTTACAGAGACTAACCCCGATAAGGGGACGGAAACCCATTCATTATAACAGCTAAAATCGTTACTACCAAATATAGTGTTTACAGAGACTAACCCCGATAAGGGGACGGAAACTGTTTCTGGCAGAACTAGAAAAACTATCAACTAAACTTGTTTACAGAGACTAACCCCGATAAGGGGACGGAAACAATTAAATTAGTTGATCCTGAGGCATACTTCTCAGATAAGTGTTTACAGAGACTAACCCCGATAAGGGGACGGAAACTCAAGTCCGTTGAAAACTTCGTCTACAATAAATGCGTTTACAGAGACTAACCCCGATAAGGGGACGGAAACACTCGATAATGGAGAATGAGTAACATCCTGCGATTGTGTTTACAGAGACTAACCCCGATAAGGGGACGGAAACGGGTACAGGTTTGCTTCATAATGATTATGGTGTTGTAATGTTTACAGAGACTAACCCCGATAAGGGGACGGAAACATGGCAATGACGGTGGAAAGACATTTCCCAAAAACCGTTTACAGAGACTAACCCCGATAAGGGGACGGAAACGGGTACAGGTTTGCTTCATAATGATTATGGTGTTGTAATGTTTACAGAGACTAACCCCGATAAGGGGACGGAAACAATCCAGTTACAGATTCATCATAATACTCATCAGTGTTTACAGAAACTAACCCCGATAAGGGGACGAAAACTATCTAGCGTTTGCTAATTCAGAGGCTCTTTCAGTTTACAGAAACTAACCCCGATAAGGGGACGAAAACATTATAGGAAGTATTGTGTCATCCGCCGTAACCATAGTTTACAGAAACTAACCCCGATAAGGGGACGAAAACTTGAACTCATATCATTTACATTAGTAATCTTTAACATAGTTTACAGAAACTAACCCCGATAAGGGGACGAAAACCCAAGGCATACGCCTTACGAAGAACCTTAAATCCTTGTTTACAGAAACTAACCCCGATAAGGGGACGAAAACTCTTATTTCACTACCCTCTTCAAACGGATGTGAGAAATATTCGTTTACAGAAACTAACCCCGATAAGGGGACGAAAACGGATTAAATTCCTATGGAGATGCACAAAGGGTAGTAGGTTTACAGAAACTAACCCCGATAAGGGGACGAAAACTCTGTTTCAACTGCTACTTCGTTTTCCCAATACTTGTTTACAGAGACTAACCCCGATAAGGGGACGGAAACACAAATTCATTTGCGTATACAAAACAACTATTACGTTTACAGAAACTACCCCCGATAAGGGGACGGAAACCGGAGAGTATATTTTCTGCAAAAATAATCAAGCTTTTTGTAAAATTCTTAGGTTGACTTTTATATAACTAATGTCTAAAATTTTAATTAGGGCATGGATGCGTGTGTTTTCTATATAGTTTTACGAAATAATTATATAAGACAAGTAAATAGTTAAGGGGGGAAGATGCAACAAGATATAATATTTATACCTCTTGGCGGAGGACAGAGAGTGGGAGCAAGCTGCTACTACTTAAAAGTTGGAGATGCCAACATCATCTTGGATGCGGGAATCGGCATTGACGACGGACTTGAGTTCGGACCGGATTTTCAGTTTCTTATAAGGACACCTTTTATACAATCAATGACACAGATCAACAATATCTTTATATCCCATGCACATATGGATCATGTAGGATACTTGCTGAAGCTTATGAATCAGACAAGCTATGCAGGTGTATATATGACGGAGATTACAAAAGTTTTATCGGAATATCAGCTTTATGACAGACTGTTTATAGGTAAGTCAAGAGATGAGAATACAAGACTGGCAGCAAGAAGTCTGTTGGAAAGAATTGCGACTGTCAGCTTTATGCAGACTATGGATTTTGGAAAGTACAAGGTTACGTTCTATCCGGCAGGGCATATACCGGGTGCGATGATGATGCTTTTTGAAACAGGAAAGAAAAGAATACTCTATACAGGAGACTATTCATTGAATAGTACCGCATTGACACAGGGATGCATGATACCTAAGGATGTTGAAATAGATACCGTTATAATATGCGGACTTCATGCCAAGCATCCTGACTATACCAAAAAGTCGGACGCGATATATAAACAGGCAGGGTATGTGCTCCATACGGTAAAAGACAATCGCCAATCTCTACTTTGTCAGATACCACAGCTAAGCAAAGGAATAGAATTTATAAAGAAACTGAACGATTGGAATAATACCGGAGTACCGATATATATAGACCGCTCAATTATGGATATGGTGGTAAAGATGGAAAAACTCTCAGTACCTGTTCTTAACAAATACAATAAAGTGATGGGTGATGAGAAACCGCCAATGCCGCATATATATTTGACATCCGAGAGGAACACAAAGTGGGCAGGTCACTATAAAAGTATTAAGGTTGATTTTTCATTACATGAGGATTTTAACGAGATGAAGCAGTTTTTAAAAAGAATCAATCCGAGGCAGGCCGTAGTGGTACACTGCGGCAAGGAAAATTCAGTATTTGATGATACGATTGAGCAGGAAATGATGAAAGATGTGGATTGTAGGACACAGTTTACATTTGCAGATGAAGAAGAGATATACAGGCTTTAATAAGGGGGAACTATGCTAAATATCAATGAAGAAAAAATCAATGAAGTTGTACAGAACATACATGAAGCTATGGTCAGAAAAGCTAAGAAAAGCGGTAAGTCAAGTGAGGAAATAGTTACGGAGAGCAGGATTTTTTCTATTATATGCAGTGATTTTGACCTGGCACCGTCTAAAGTGGCTACACTTATGAACAGTAACTACGGATATGATATGACCGGTGAAGAAGTAATACGGATTTTTAGAAACAGGAAGATGGCAAATCCGAATGAGAGAAAAGAACTTTTCAAATGGGCGGACAATGTTGCAAGACTTTTTAAAGGGGCAATGCTTGGAAAGAAAGAAAAGTTTGAAAAATTTGAAAGCCTCAGAAAAGAACCGGCACTAAAGAGCGGAAAGAAGCACGATTCACAGGACAGGATTGCAGCGATAATGATATATGAAAACTATCCTGAGATTGATATTTTTGATGATAAGAACAGCCTTTATCTGCTCGGAAATACAATGGCAAAGTATTTTTTCTATGATATGGTGGATGCCGTTCGCAATGTATACTTTTTTAATGAAAATGACGGAAGCAGAGCCGGACAAACCGAGAAAAAGAATAAGCTTTCATATGAGCAGGCACTCAGAAAAGTGGAGCAGCTTGAGAGTGCACTTGAGAGAACCAATACAATGCTTCAGGATTTGCAAGATGAGTTTGATGAGCAGCTTGAGGCGAGCAAGGTAAAGGAACTGGCGGATTTTTTTGCTATGCTCAATTCGGAGAAGTACGGTTGTATACTGGATGAGCTTTTGGTGGTAAGAAAGGGAGTGGATGCTCTCAGAAAGAGTAATTATGAGTTGCCTATAGAGATAAACGGGCTTCTTATTATGGTAAAGAAACTTGTACAGTTTGTGCGTGACAGTCATATAGAACCTATGATGAAGATAGACTCCATAAAGGAAGTGAGTGCTTGTGATATTGAGTTTTGTAATTACGAGGGTTCACCTTTTGACAGTGATAAAACCAAGAAAGTGAGGGTAATATCTCCGGGATGGGTATATAAGGACAAGGATTTGCAGATTTCAAGGCCTCAAGGTAAAGGAGGTGAAGTCATGAACGATTTATGCGTAGGAATAGATCTGGGTACTACCAATTCGGTACTTGCAACTATCAATGAGAAGCCAAACGGTGATATTGTAAGTAAAGTTGTAGAGATTTCAAGAGCGGTGGATATGTACAATGCCGTATCGGGTGAAGCTAAGCTTACCACTATGAAAAAGCCCACACTTCCGTCATGTGTATACTACAGACAGGAGAAAAACTACGAGCCGCTTGTAGGAGATTTTGCAAAGATGCAATATCCTTTGCGTCCGCATCTTGTGGCAAAATCTATAAAGAGTCAGATGGGCAGGTCTGTGGCGGAAGGGCTGTCACCTGATATTCCGGATAAGACCCCTGCACAGATTTCAGCAAGGATTTTAAAGCATTTACTCAGAGAAGCGTCAAAGGTTTACAGATGTGATATAAAGGACGCGGTGATTACAGTGCCTGCAAACTTTGACTCGGCTATGTGTAAGGCTACAAGAGATGCGGCGGAACTTGCAGGTATTAAGGTGAAAAACGACGACGGTACTGAAAGAGCTGTACTTTTGTCCGAGCCTAATGCCGTAATTTACGACCTTATAAATCAGATTCATAACGGTGAAATTTCAAGTCATATCTTGGATCTCAGTGAGAAAAAGAGGGTGTTGGTATTTGACCTTGGCGGCGGCACACTTGATATCACAATGCATGAGATAAAGAGGCGAGAAGATAATAAAGAGATACTGAAAGTAGATGAGATAGCTACCAACAGATATACGCTTCTTGGCGGTGACGACTTTGATGAAGTGATTGCGGGGGCTATGTATGAAAGATATTTGAAACAATACGGCAGCCACCCTGATGTTGTAAATAAGCTGAAAAAAGAGACAAAGGTCATAATGCCGCAACTTTTGGTGTATGCGGAGCATCTAAAACTTGAATTAAATGAAAGATGCGGTGACGACTACGATTCGGGATGGGACGATCCTGATGAAGATATAGAGATTTCCACAGGCGGAAATATGGGAGGTATAGGTTACTCCTATGACGATACATTTACCCAAAAAGAAGTGGAAGATATATTGTCGGTATTTATGGGAGCCGACCTGAAATATGAAGATTATAAAAGAATTGAAAGTATAAAGAATACAAAGAATATCATTTATCCTATACTTGATGTTTTGAAAAAGGCTACAGAGAAGTTGAAAGTTGATGATATATCTGTAGATGCTGTGATTGTAAACGGCGGAATGTCAAAGTTCTATATGGTTACAGACAGATTGAAAGAATTTTTCGGATTTGAACCTATTGTTGCCCTTGATCCGGATCAGGCGGTGGCAAGAGGTGCGTCCGTATATCATTATTATTTGAACAAGTATGACGAGATGAAGGATGATATGAGAATGCTTGGAAATGAAGCAAGCAGCGTATCATCTGTTCAAAGTAAGAATAATACAATGAGAACCATGCCGCAGGTGGCAATAGAGTGGGGAGATAATATCTTAAATGACTGTTTGTACCTTGGAGTAAAAAACGGTGCGGTTCATGAGATTATTCCTACAGGTGCCAAACTTCCGTACCTGTCAAATACTATGAACGGCTTTAGAGTGGAGCCCGGTCAGAATCTGATTGCAGTACCTATAAAGAGTAAAAATCTTGACGGAACATACAGAACCATTGCCAACGGCAATATTACCTTCAATCAAAAGTATTATAACGGTGCATATGTAGCATTTAAGATACATATGGGTAAGAACAAGGTAATAAGTATGAAGGCGTGGACCAGTAAAGATCTTGCAGGCAAATCAAAGCTTGAAGAAGGGTATACGGAGATTACTATTGACAGTAGTGAACAGTCGGGAGCAAAGTCAAAGATTATGGCACCGACCGGCAGCAAATTGCAGCCTAAAGATGAAATCAACAATCTGCTTCAGCTGTGTCAAAATTATGAAAAGTGCAGGAACAAACTTGAAAAGGGTAATCTTGCAAAGAGGATTTTTTCCTGCGGTACAAGTATCTGTAATGCATCAAATAAGGATGAATTTGCAGAGGTGATACTTGACGCACTCAAAAATGTCACCCTTGAGGAAGCCAGAAAGAGATTGTTTGTCATCGCAAGAAAGATAGGAAATTCTTGGAGCGATGATGAAAAAAGAAAGCTCTCAAAACTTTGTATTAGCCAAATAAGTGCTGAAATCAGCGGATTTTCAATTACGGGAGGACCGAAGATTTCTACAAACATTCAGGCTATATATGCTCTGGGTATGTGTGGCAGTATGGATCAGCTCAGTAAGCTCTCGGCATTACACTCTAATTCCAGATATTTACAGGCCTGCCTTTACACTCACGCAAAGACAAGGTCGGATTTGCAGTGGATTCAGGATGAGTTTGAGGCTGATGCCAAAAAGAGCTTAAAGGGAGCCGGCAACAATATCCAATTCAGCGCCTATGCAATAGGAATAGCACTCAGAAAATCCGATTCAGGCACTGAGATACTTTCAAGCTCGGCAAGAGGTAAGATAGTAAAGAACATGTGCAATATCATAATATCCGGAAAGCTGAGTGAAGATGCGCTTACAAGCTGTATCCTTGCAATCGGTTGGATATGTGACAGCAGGGAGGAAGCTTCCGATATTGACGATACGATAATTGACTATGCACTAAAGACTGTCAGAGATATCAAGTATGTCTATTCACCGAATACGGTGATGAAGGATGAAAAGATGATTGACATAGTCACAAAGATGATAAAGGGTGATTCACTTGACAGCTATGAGGAAAAATTCCTGCTGACCAAGTTGAATATATAAAAATAATATTGGAATATGTGATGATAAAAGATAGAGAAAATGCCCTGGCAGGTGCAAGATGTATTATACAAAACTGGTTGGAGGCAAAAGAAAGTGAAGTGATACACTTTATAACCGATGAAAGCCATAAAAAAGAGGCGGATATCTTTGAGCTGGCAGCCTTTGAATGCGGAGTTGTTCCGAAGATAAGCATACTCTCTTTGGACGGAGTGCAGTCCGGAGAGGTGATAGACAAGATGAAAAACACCATGTACTACTCGGATGTGATAGTGGGGGCTACACATTATTCATTTGTGACTACGGAGGCTGTGGAGTTTGCTCTAAAAAAGGGCTCAAGATTTTTGTCTTTTCCTATGCATACCAATGACGGAAGTTGTATATTTGAAAGAGAATTTATAAGGATGAGCCCGAAGCTTGCAAAGAAAATGGGAAAGCCTGTAGCACAAAGTATAACGGACGCTAAAGAGGTTGTGGCAAAAACAAAGAAAGGAACGAATGTTGCTTTTTCTGCAAAGAACAGAAATGCAGGTATATTTGCGGGAAGTTGTACAAGAAAGGGTAAGATTGCTTCTTCAAGTTTTGAGGTGTATGTACCGATTGTAGAGACTGCAACAAAAGGCAGGGTCATAGCTGACGGTTCACTGGGTTATCTGGGAAAAATAAGCGAACCGATAGAGCTGATCTTTGAAGCCGGATATCTGGTAGAGATAAACGGTGGAGAGGATGCACTCAGATTAAAAAAGTATATGGAGAGTTTCGGTGACAAGGAGATTTATTGTGCGGCGGAACTTGGTATCGGACTTAATACAAAGTCAAAATGTGACGGTATCTGCTATATTGAGGATGAGTCTACATACGGCACATTTCATATAGGATTCGGTAGAAATATCGCACTTGGCGGAAGACATGAGGCAAGAGGGCATTTTGATATTGTTACACACAGTCCCGATATATTTGTTGATGAAGTTGTTATAATGGAGAATGGGGAGTTTATTATATAAACATTAAAATATTCATACTATTATCGTAAGTAAATTGTAATCAAATATTGCATTTTAACAGCAAATATTCTATTATATACATAAAGAGCCATATATTTATCCATAAATATATAGTTTTGTTTGTTATGGGAATATATCATTTTTACATTAAGCAGTGACTGAGCATTTTGATATTTTCCAAAAATAATAGAAAGTGAGAAGCATATGGAGATTTTAAAACTGATTGGTGTGCTGGTAGTAATAGTAGGTCTTGCTTTGAAACTGGACACACTGGCTACTGTAGTGGTTGCGGGAATTATAACAGGTTTCGTAGCCGGAATGTCACCTTTGGATATTCTTACGGTACTGGGAAATGCATTTATTTCACAGAGAATATCTACACTTTTTGTACTTGCACTGCCTGCAATAGGTATTTGTGAGAGATACGGACTTAAGGATAAGGCTGTAGATTTGATAAAGAAGATTGCAAATGCGACTACAGGAAGGATTTTGTCACTGTACCTTGCAATCCGTGTATTTGCAGCGGCTACTTCTCTTCGTATAGGCGGACATATACAGTTTATCAGACCTCTTATACATCCTATGTCAAGAGGTGCGGCTGTAGCAAAGTACGGAGAACTTAGTGAGGAAGTGGAGGACGATATCAAAGGACTTTGTGCCGGCGTGGAAAACTTCGGAAACTTTTTCGGACAGAACTGTTTCCTTGGCGCTTCAGGTACACTCCTTATAGTAAGTACACTTACAGAGCAGGGAGTCAATGTAATGAAGGACGGTAATCCTGTGCCTGTAGACGTACTTGGAATAGCTATGTGGTCTATTCCTATTGCTATAGTTTCTGTAATACTCGGAATTATATATTTCGTCATTTATGACAGAAAACTTGAAAAAGCATTGGGAGGTAAATAATGGACAGTGTATTAAAACTTTCTGAGATTGCAACATGGGGTATGTCAAAAATTGTTGCAGAGATTTTCTTTATAATCATAGGTATAGTTTCATCCTTGTAGGATTAAAAGCACTTGCCGACAAGCAGTTTGCAAACAGAAATACAAGTGCATTATTTTGGTTTGTTGTGGCGTTTACATTTATAGCCGGTCCTTATGTACCTAAGTTTATAACAGGAGTATGTGTAGTGCTTATGGCGATACTTACAGCTATAGGCAAGGTGGGACAGAGCGCCAGTGATGTGCCTACAGCCGAGGAGACAAGAGCTAATGCAAACAGGCTTGGAAATAAGATTTTTATCGCACCTTTAGTGCTTGCGCTCAGTGCATGGATTATCGCTACAGTTTGGAAAAAGCTCGGAGCAAACAATGCTGTAGGACTTTCGGCGATAATTGCATTGATAGTTGTATTTGCAGTAACAGGTTCAAAGAAAGAGTATGCCGTAAAGGACGGAACAAGACTTATGGACAATATAGGTCCTGTAGGACTTTTGCCACAGGTATTGGCGGCACTCGGTGCATTGTTTACAGCTGCCGGAGTAGGTGATGTTATTGCAAAGGGAATTGAGACGGTAATTCCGCATAACAACAGACTTATTGCGGTTATAATATACTGTCTTGCAATGGCGATTTTTACAGCTATTATGGGAAACGGCTTTGCAGCATTCTCGGTTATTACGGTAGGTATAGGTATTCCTTTCCTTATCAATCATGGAGCAAATCCTTTGGTAGTAGGTGCTATGGGTCTTACAGCAGGTTATTGCGGTACTTTGATGACACCTATGGCGGCAAACTTCAATATTATGCCGGCGGCGCTGCTTGAGACGAAGAACAAATATGGTATAATAAAGATGCAATTGCCATATGCAATAGCAATGCTTATAGCACATATTATTTGATGTATATATGTGCGTTCAGATAGAAAGGACAGTTATGAGATTATTATTGACAGCCTTTGACCCGTTTGGCGGGGATGCAGTCAATCCCGCACTTGAGGCGGTTAGACTGGTATCGGAGAAGATTGGAAGATTTGATGTTATAAAGCTTGAAGTGCCGACGGTATTCGGAAAGTCTATCGAGGCGGTGGCAACAGCTATTGAAAGCACACAGCCTGATGTGGTACTTTGTATCGGACAGGCAGGCGGAAGATATGAGATAACACCTGAGAGAGTGGCAATCAATATAGATGATGCAAGGATTGCGGATAATGAGGGCAATCAGCCTATAGACAAGAAGATATTTGAAGACGGTGAGAACGCATACTTTACTACATTACCGATAAAGGCAATGGTTGAGGCAATAAGAGATGCCAATCTTCCGGCAGCCGTTTCAAACTCTGCAGGAACATTTGTATGCAATCATCTTATGTACGGAGTGCTCTATACACTTGCAAAGAAGTATCCGCATATCAAAGGAGGATTTACACATGTGCCTTTTATACCTGAGCAGGTAGCAAGAAGGACACCTGTAGCTCCTTATATGGCACTTGATGACATAAGAAGAGGGCTTGAGGCGGCTATAGCTGCTATTGATAAGCATTTTGACGGTGATATAGATGTCAACGGAGGAAAAGAGTTCTAAATAACTTTTACAAAACCTGTTTTGGAAATCCAAGGCAGGTTTTTTAAAATAAATTTATATATTTAACATATGTTACGGAAAAAGATATTTAAAAGGGTTATACTACAGTAGCAATAGAGATTTGGATTTAACCATAAAGGAGGACTATATGGATAAGTTTTTAAAGAATATAAATCATGAAGAAGTTTTAAAATTGGCTGATTTGGTTGAAGCAAGTGAAGGACAGGTAGTTTCAAAGACATTGGCACAGAATAAATATGTAAGTATTACAGTTTTTGCATTTTCAAAGGGTGAGGAGATATCAACTCACGAATCTGACGGCGATGCTTTGGTGACAGTGCTTGAAGGCACAGGAAAGTTTATAGTTGACGGCAAGGAATATATACTTAATGTAGGTGAAAGCCTTGTGATGCCGGCAAGAAAACCGCATTCAGTTCATGCGATAGAGAGTTTCAAGATGCAGCTTACAGTGGTTTTTCCGCTTGAGAGATAAAAGGAGAGAAAGATGAGTGCAATTTTAGGACCAATACATCATTGGCTTTTTAGAAAGATTAAAATACAGAATGATTTGACAAATGCTATTATAGATGTGGCAAAGGATAAGGAGCTTAATGTAGCCCCTCTTGCAGATATAGATGAGAAATTTTCTTCACTTCCTGAGGGTGACCTTGGAAATATTATTGACCCGACCAATATCCATGGCTGGTTACAGGATAAGATAGCTATAGTTGAGAGAAGATTGGCATATGTTACAAAGACTCTTACAGACAACGATCCTGATGCGATAGGAATTATATGTGAGTGTGCAAGGATATTCGGTGTGGAAAATGCGGTAGAGCCTAATGCTACTCCGGCAGACGGATTTGAATACTATGAGAATACATTTGTCAGCGGAATGCCTTGTGACGGTGTAAATATGGTTGTCAATGAAGACAGCGATGAGATTACATGGCAGGAGACTGTGGATATTCATAAGCAGTACTGGGATGAAGTAGGTGTGGATGTGGCATTATTTTATGAGATAAGAAATGCCATGATTGAGGGAGTCTTTGCAGGCAGTGACTTGTCATACTATAACCTCGGCAACGGCTCATATAAGTTGGTTAAGGAGTGATATGTACGGAATAGATATTTTAGTTGAAGAACATAAAAATATAATAGAGTTTTGTAAAAGCATGAAGTCTATGTGCTGTTCTATAATAGAGGGAGAAGATGTAGATATAAATCTTGTGAAAGAGTGTGTAGCATTCGGTAAGAACTATGCAGACCATCTTCACCACGGCAAGGAGGAGAAGATTCTCTTTAAGGTAATGCTTGAAAAGCTCGGACCTGTAGCGGATAAACTATAAGAAACGGTATGCTTGTAGAGCATGACCTTGGAAGACTTCATATGAATGAGCTTTTAGAGGCGATAGACAGATATGAGAAGGATCCTTCAACACTCAATAAGCTTGATATAATCACAAATGCCTCAGGATATGCCACACTTTTAAACAGGCATATCGGAAAAGAAGACGAGGTGGTTTATACATTTGCACAGAGAGCACTCTCGGATGATGATAAGGAGAGAGTGAATGTAGAGACAAAGGAGTTTGACGAAGCTCCGGAGAATAAGGCGGATGTAGAAAAATACTTGGATTGGCTGAAAAACTTTAAGGAAAAGTATCCTGCAAGATAGACCTTGGTTTAAAAATACATAGAAAAACAAGCAATATTATGGTACACTTCGTGTGAAAGGATTTTCATACGGAGTGTTTTTTTGGATATTTGTACAGTCCATTACAGCACAGTTTGGTATATGAGGTGAACATATGCAGGATTTAAAAAATTGGAAGCCGCCGGTACTGCCTGAGGAAATTGAGCAAGCTGATGTGCCGGGAAGTAAGGTTGTAATAACCGAGTATCATATTGACAGAGCGGGAAGGATTTTTCCGTATTTACTTGAGGAGATTGAAAAAGTTAAGAGTAAAAATGACAACGGAAAGGTAGTTGTATCCGTGTCAGGATGTTCAGGTGTGGGAAAATCGGGAATATCGGCAGTTCTGTCATATTATTTAAATGATATAGGAATCGGAAGCTATATATTGGGAGGAGATAATTATCCGCGAAGAATACCTGAGTACAATGATGCGGAACGTTTACACCTGTTTAGAGAAGGTGGATTAAAAGGACTGGTAAAAAACGGTGAGTATACAAAAGAGCGTTTTGACATAGTTCATAAGCTGCAGGAAGACGGAAATGATGCAGACCCTGAAAATATAAAAAAATATCCTTGGTTTAAATATTATATAAACGGCGGACGTAATGCGCTGAAGGAGTACCTCGGTACAGCAAATGAGCTTGCATTTAATGAAGTTGAAGATGTTGTCAAGCAATTTAAATCAGGTGCAGACAAAATCTGGTTAAAGAGAATGGGAAGAAGCAATACTCAGATATGGTATGATGATGTGAATTTCAAGGATATCGGAGTTCTTCTGATTGAATGGACACATGGAAACAGTGATTACTTTGAAGGTGTAGATATACCGATACTTTTACACAGTACTCCACAGGAAACTTTGAAATACAGACTTTTAAGGAATCGTGACTGCGGAATAGACAGCCCGTTTACGGCAATGGTACTTAATATAGAACAGGGAACATTAGTAGAACAGGCACATAAGGCAAAGATAATTATTCTGCCGAACGGTGACAGACTAAGCTACGAAGAATATTGTAAATATATAGGAATGTAGGTGAAGAGCATGAAAAGAAATGATAACGGCCCTATGCTGAATGCATACCCTGACAGTCTTGGCGGAAGCTTAAGTGATATTGTAAATTTCCTCGGTAAAAAAGAATTAAAGGATGTTTTCTCTTCATTTTACATTCTGCCGAGTCTGTTTAATACAGATTTGGACAGAGGTTTTTCAGTAATTGACTACTCTTTGAATGAACTTTATGCAAAAAGAGAGGATTTGGAAAAACTTGAGGAACTTGGAATTGATTTAAAGCTTGATTTTATTTTAAACCATGCTTCAGTACTCTCAAAACAGTTTCAGGATATTATAAAAAACGGTGAGAAGTCAAAGTATAGAGATTTTTTCATTGACTGGAACAAGTTTTGGGAAGGCTGCGGTGAAATGACCAAAGAAGGCTATATACAGCCAAGGGCCGATCTTATAAAGGATATGTTCTTTAGAAAACCGGGACTTCCGATACTTATGGTTCGCTTCCCTGATGGAAAGGAAGTTCCCTATTGGAATACCTTTTATCAGGAAGTAAGGTATCCGACTTTGGATGCTGTGGATATAAGAAATATCACAGGTGTACAGTACACTATAGCGGACGGATTGGCAAATTTATTAAATAAAGGTTTATCAGAGGGAAAGTCTCCTTCAAATATTTTAAACGAGTCAAATATCTACACAGATAAGCTAAGTGATGATAAAAAGAAAGAGCTTTGTGAAAGATTGGAGTCTGAGAGAAAGTATCTCGGACAGATGGATCTTAATATCAAGTCACCTCTTGTTTGGGAGTTTTATGACAATACTTTAAAGACTTTGGCAAATTACGGGGCAAAGATTGTAAGGCTTGACGCTTTTGCCTATGCCCCAAAGGGAGTCGGCGAGAAAAATTTCTTAAATGAGCCTGCCACCTGGGATGTGCTTACAAAGGTGAGAGAGTTGGCTGATAAGTACAATGTGAGATTGCTGCCGGAAATCCATGCAAGCTATGAAGAAAAAATCTATGAGAAGATAGCAAATAAAGGCTATATGACTTATGATTTCTTCCTTCCGGGACTTATTATAGATGCCTTTGAACAGCAATCAGGCGAAGTCTTAAAAAAATGGGCCGATGAACTTGTGGAAAAGAAAATACAGGTCGTAAATATGCTGGGTTGTCACGACGGAATACCTTTGCTTGATCTTAAGGGACTTATAAGTGAAGAAAGGATTCAATCTGTTATAGATACTGTGGTAAATCGAGGCGGATACGTAAGGATTTACACGGTCAAAAGAATGTATACTATCAGGTGAATGCAACTTATTACAGTGCACTTGGAGATGATGATAAGAGAATGCTCCTTGCCAGAGCCATCCAAATCTTTATGCCGGGCAAGCCGCAGGTTTGGTATCTGGATTTGTTTGCAGGAAAGAACGATCATGAAGCGGTAAAGAGGGCAGGAGCCGGAGGACATAAGGAGATCAATCGTACAAATCTGACTGCTAAAGAGATGGAAGACGGTTTACAAAAAGAAATCGTACAAAATCAGCTTGAGTTATTAAGGCTTCGTTCCACATTTGCGGTATTTTCAAATGAAAATGAGTTTACTATGAAATGTGATGAGAGTAAAATATTTATGGAGTGGAAGAATAATGAGGAAAGAGCGGTACTAAAAGCCGATCTTGCCGACTGTGCTTTTGAGATATTTGTCGAAAAGAACGGTGAGAAAGTTTATCAATATAAATAAGGTTTAGTAAAAAAGAGTAAAACCGACGGTGAAGGTTTTACTCTTTTTATAATTATATTTTATTGTTCTTTCACCAGTGTAGCCATCTTTTTTACAAGCAATAAAAATTCCAACTTACTTGTATCATTTTTGATATCGGGGATTGAATCAAGTAATGACACAACGCTGTCATAACTTGATTTGCCCTTAAACTCCCGAATCACGAAGTAACATGCCGGTCTCTGCCACTGCGGCGGCGAACTTCATATTATCTGACATCTCGGTTTTGATGGATTCAGTTGTAACAGGATAGTTGAGTTCCTTACTTGTTTCGGAATCAGGCTCCTTATATCTTACTGCAATATTTAAAAGATCATTTGAATCATTAGCGACACCGGTTTGATATTTAAGGTCTGAACCTATTTCCATAGGTGAATCATTGTCAACTATTTCATATAATACGGTTACTCTATGTCCTGAGCCTATTTCACCGCCATCCTTGGTGTCATCCTTAAAGTCCGCATCATCCATGATACGATTTCATAGCCTATAAGTCTGTATCCCTTTATAAATTTAGGATTAAATTCCAACTGAAACTTTACATCCTTTGCTACAGTAAAGAAGTTTGCACCAAGCTCTTCTGAAAGTACTTTCTTTGCTTCAAATCTTGAATCAATATATGAATAATTTCCGTTTCCGTTGTCAGCCAGTGCTTCCATCTTATTGTCCTTTATATTCTCAGTACCGAATCCCAGAACGGAAAGAAATACACCGCTTTCTTTTTCTTTCTTTATGAGTCTTGTAAGTTCGCCTTCACTTGTGATTCCGACATTCAGATCACCGTCGGTAGCAAGTATAACTCTGTTATTTCCGTCTGCTTTAAAGTATTTTCCGGCAATTTCATAAGCCGTCTTGATACCTTCAGATCCTGCAGTACTTCCTCCGGCTTCCAAATCTTCTATAGCAGCCATTATTTCTTTTGAATCCGATCCCTTTGCACCTTCAAGCACAACCTGATCGCTTCCTGCATATGTAACTATGGAAACAGTATCATTTTCTTTTAACTGTTCGCAAAGAAGCAAGAATGCATTTTTAACAAGAGGCAATTTATTCGGTTCTTCCATAGATCCTGATACATCTATAAGGAATACAAGATTTGAAGGTTTCTTTTCAAGTTCCTCCATACTTTTAGCCTGCATTCCTACCATCATCAGCTTGGTATCCGGATTCCATGGACATGCGGAAATTTCAGTAGTTACCGAGAAAGGCTCACCTTCATTTGGCTGCGGATAGTCATAGTGGAAATAATTGAGCATTTCCTCAATTCTTACCGCATCGGCCGGAGGCAATTCTCCCGAATTTATAAATCGCCTGATATTTGCATAAGACGCCGTGTCTACATCAGCTGCAAATGTGGAAAGCGGTGAAGTAGCTACAGCCTTGAAGTTACTTTCATCAACAGCATTGTATTCCTCTGTATTATAATTTGTATCATAATTTACATAAGGAGTGGCATATTCAGCCACCTTTCCGGTATCATAAATCGCACCTTCTGTTTTAGGTTGTGGGCCTGAACATCCTACAAGTAAGGCAGGTGTGGTGAGGGCAAATATCAACATACCTGCACTTACCTTACAAAAACTTGATCTATTTTTCATATACTCATCCTCCTAATAAAACAACCAATTTATTCATCAATCTGTGCATCACTTGATTTTCTGTAATGTCTGGGAGAAAGACCGTAGGTCTTTTTAAAGGCGTCCTTAAAGTAGTTGCTGTCATTGAATCCGCAACTCATTGCTATATCCGTTACGGTAAGTTTTGTGGTGGCAAGCTTGGTGGCGGCCTGCTTTAACCGTACATAGTTCAGATATTCTTTAAATCTCATACCCGTAGTATTTTTGAATTTTTTACTGAGATAAGTATAACTTAGACCTGCCATATCCGCAATATCATTAAGAGTTAAAGGCTTATCATAATTGTCCGTGATATACTTTGCCAATGTCAGCATATGCTCGTCGGTGGTATTTATAATAGCCGGTGTAGAACGGTTAAAAGAGCAGAGTCTGATACAGTATAGGAATAATTCTTTCAATAAAAGCCTGAGAGTCTTTGAACTGTGTTCATCATCAAGCTTATCCTCCGTAAGCATACTTTGTAAATGCTCATTTATTTTACCTTGATAAGCGGAAGGTACATGGAATACCTCCTTGCTTGAAAAATAGTTTTTAAAAGTGTCATTGTTCATATAAATATTGTCGACAAGATCACTATACTTAAAGTAAATATTTATTCTCACACATGGAGTGTCCGAAGTATATTTTGTATAGTGCATTTCTCTTGGCGGAATAAGCAAAAAATCTCCGGCATTCATCTCAAGCATTTGATTCTCTATAAAAAAAGTACATTTTGAAGCCTTGCAATAATATAGTTCATAATACATATGAAAGTGATTGTCAGGCATATTAAATTTATAGCTGTTATTTCTGGTCGCGATATTCACATAAATTCTGTCAATATCGGAATTTGATACTCTCATGATACCTCCTTAAATCAGTGATTAAAAACATTATAACACAGTACTTAATTAAAAATAACAAAAAAACAGTAGTTTACTTTGTTTTGCACTATTTTCAGTTAGTTTTTTTGGCTTAGTTGTTGTATAAATTAGTTAAATGAAAGGCAAAGGTATGAGTGAAAGTATAAAATGTAGCAGGGATGAAGCATTTAGAGAGAGAAGTTTAAATGGTGATATGCTTGCATTGGTTATTTATACAGGTATGCCGCTGGCGATATATCAGGGACTCAGTCAGTTGTTCAAAATATTTGACACAATAATGGCTGCCCATATAAATGCCGAATCGGTTTCCGCGGTTGCATATTTGTCACAGCTTATAGCTTTACTGTCTGCCATATCGGGCGGTCTTTCTGTAAGTGCCGGAATAAAGATTTCAAGTGCATTCGGAGAGGGCGATTATGATATGGTAAAAAAAAGAGTAAGTACTGTTTATTTGACAGCTGCAGTATTTGCGGTTTTGATGTTGGCTGTATTCATTCCGCTGACAGAACCGTTTTTAAAACTGGCGGCAACACCGGATATACTTATAAAAGCCGGTGCTTCATATTTCAGTATTGAAATTTTGACCATGGCTGTAAGTTTTATAAATAATATTTATATTGCAGTGGAGAGGTCAAGGGGGAATACATCAAGAATATTGTGGATGAATATGCTTGTACTGGTATCAAAGCTTATACTTACAGCAATATTTGTATACATATTCAACGGCGGATTGCATATGATTGCAATTGCCACCTTATTGTCTCAGAGTATATTGCTTATATTTGCAATATACAACAGTCTTGGAAAAGAAAGTATTTTTTCATTTGATTTAAAGTTTGTAAGCTTTAGAAAAAATGTGGTAAATGATATGTACCTGCTTTCAATTCCTGTTGTGGCGGAAAAGATATTTTTTTCTTTGGGGAAGACCCTTATAAACAGCATGAGTACCGTATACGGAGCTTTGATGGTTGGAGCATTGGGAGTATCAAATACTCTCGGAGGAATCACGACATCACCGCAAAACGGATTTCAAGACGGCAGCAGTGCAATAATAAGCCAGAACTTCGGTGCAGGCAAATATAGGAGAGTGTTAAGCGCATTTTATAATACTGCAATTGTAAATACCGTAATGGGTTTTATAATATGCACGGCAACTTTACTGGGACTGGATTTATTAAGTAATATTTTTGCAGGAGGAAATATTAATTTTGCAAAAATGATCGAAGAAGTTTACAGATACGAAGCCGTAGGCTCGTTATTCCTGGGCGTCAATGCGGCAGTGATGTCATTACTTTACGGTTTGGGAAAGACAAGGATAACAATGATTTTAAATATATCAAGAGTCTTTGTATTCAGAATACCGGTACTGTACTTTCTTCAAAATTTTACAAATTTAAAAGATGCAAGTATAGGTATAGTAATGATGGTAAGCAATATTTCTATAACAGTTATGTCTGTTACAGTGATTTGCTTTGTTATAAGAAATTATAAAAATAAATATTTATAATAAAAAAAGAGGAGAATTATGATGAAAAAGTTAAGTTTGGCAATGGCTGTTTTATTGGCAGGTTCATTAACAGCATGTACAGGAAATGCAGGTAAGGATGTTTCAAAGGAAGCACAAACCGGAGAGAGTACAACAGCAAAGAGTGAGGACGGATCTTCAGGTCCTGTTACAATCACATTTAACTGGTGGGGCGGAGATTCCAGACATGAGGCGACAAAAAGGCTGTAGACGCTTTTATGGCAAAGAATCCGGATATCAAGGTTGAAGTAAACTTCGGTGCATGGACAGACTGGGAGACAGCAAGAGCCTTGGAGTTCCAGTCAGGTACGGCGGCAGACCTTTCACAGATAAATATGGACTGGATCAGCAACTATGATGCAAACGGTGATACCTTCCTTGATTTAAACACCGTATCAGATGTTATCGACCTTACTCAGTATGACAGCAAACTTCTTGACAGATCAAAGGATTCAAAGGGTGGACTTGCAGGTATACCTATAGCCGAGACCGGAAGAATTTTCTACTGGGATAAGACAACATTTGACGAGGCGGGTATTGATACACCTAAGTCTCTTGCAGATCTTAGAGCGGCAGGTGCCACATTTAAAGAGAAACTTGGAGATGACTATTATCCTCTGGCAATGGGTCAGTACGACAGAGCAATATTTATGACATTCTATCTTCAGGCTAAATATAAGGAAGCAATCTTTAGTGACGACGGAAAGTTTAACTTCACACAAGATCAGATAAAGGACGGTATAGAGTTTATTCAGTCACTTGAAGCGGACCATGTTATTCCTTCAATAAAGACTGTAGACGGTGACGGTGCCGCAAGCTTTGATGTAAACGAGAAGTTTATCAGCGGAAAATATGCAGGTATTTTAGAGTGGGACAGCTCGGCAAGCAAGTTTAAAAAGGCATTGGGAGATGCAAGAGAACTTGTTGTAGGTGAAGAGTTTAAGGATCTTGCAGACGGAAGCAATACAGGAGTATTCACAAAGATATCAATGCTTTATGCAATATCCGCAAAATCACAGCATCCGAAGGAAGCTGCAAAGTTGCTTAACTTCCTTGTAAACGATCCTGAAGGTGTAGAGATAATCGGTACAGAAAGAGGAATACCGGCTTCAAAGGCGGCTCTTGAGCAGCTTACAAAGGCAGATAAAATAAATCCTATGACAGGCGAAGCACATAAGAAGGTGCTTGAAGCGGCCCAGTTCAGTATGAGTCCTAAGTTTGACGATTCATCACTTAAGGGTTCAAGCGGACTTTATACAGAAGTATTCGGTGGCGTAAGCTATGGAGATTACAGTGTCGAGGACGGAGCAAAGATGCTCTTTGAAGGATTTAGCAAAGTAAGCAACTAAGTTTACAAAATAAATATTTTAATCTGACAAAGGGGGCCGTAGTTTTACAGCTCCCTTTTATAAGGAGAATAGTTTTGAAAAATAAGACATTTAAAAAAGTTTTGAAAAATAATATAGGTTTTCTTTTTATATTACCGTGGCTTATAGGATTCTGCGTTTTTAAGCTCTATCCTTTTGCATCATCACTTTATTTCAGCTTTACGGATTTTCACCTGTTTAAGGGAATATCAAAGTATACTGTAGAAAATTATGTGGATGTATTTACAAATAAAAACGAGCTCAAGGCTTTGATTGTTACTTTTAAATATGCATTTATAACGGTACCGCTTAAGCTTGTAGCCGCACTGTTTATCGCATATATATTAAACTTTAAGATAAAGGGTGTAAACATTTTCAGAACCGCATACTATATACCTTCAATTCTTGGAGGTTCTGTGGCTATTTCAGTACTTTGGAAGGCATTATTTAAAGACGGAGGACTTATTCAGACAGCATTTGCAATGGTGGGACTTCATGCGCCGAGCTTTTCTCGGATCCCAACTGGGCATTGTTTTCAATATCACTGCTTAGAATGTGGCAGTTCGGTTCGGCAATGGTTATATTCCTTGCTGCACTTAAAGGTGTTCCGGCTGAGCTTTATGAGGCGGCATCAATTGACGGTGCGGGAAAGTGGAAACAGTTTTTCTCGGTTACTGTACCGCTTATCACACCTGTAATATTTTATAATCTGATAACTCAGCTTGTACAGGCATTCCAGGAGTTTAACGGACCGTACATCATTACACAGGGAGGTCCCAGAGGTTCAACTACTTTGATGTCACTTTTGATATACAACAATGCATTTAAAAACTATCAGATGGGTAAGGCAAGTGCTCAGGCATGGGTGTTGTTTGTTATTTTACTTGTTTTGACAGCGATAGCATTCTATTCACAAAAACGTTGGGTTTACTATGCGGATGAGGAGAGATAAAAATGAGCCTGAAGACAAAAAGAACTATACAAGTTGTGATAAGGTACACCGTTTTGATAGCGGTAGGAATATTTATGATATATCCGCTTTTATGGATGATCGGAGCGACATTTAAGCCGAATAATGAGATATTCTCAGGGCTTAATATTCTTCCGAAAAAGGCTACATTTGAAGGATATTTAAATGCAATGAAAAACTATGGCGGTGATATAAATATATGGAAGGCGATGTTAAATACCTATTCTTATGTTATACCTGCCGTAATATTTACAATAGTTTCATCCACTTTAACGGCATATGGTTTTGGAAGGTTTAAATTCTTCGGAAGAAGTGTATTATTTGCAATACTTATGTCAACACTTTTCCTGCCACAGGTGGTTTTAAATGTACCGCAGTATATTATGTACAATATTTTCGGATGGGTAGGATCAAAGCTTTATCTTCCGCTCATTGTTCCTTCAATGTTTGCTACCGAGACATATTTTGTATTTATGCTTATTCAGTTTTTAAGAAATATACCTAAGGAGCTTGAAGAAGCGGCAAAGATTGACGGATGTAATGAAATACAGACTTTGATAAAGGTGATAGTACCTATGTTAAAGCCTGCACTTGTTTCTTGCGCACTTTTTAAATTTATGTGGGCAAGCAATGACTTCCTTGGACCGCTTTTGTATGTAAATAATCCTGCAAAATATCCTGCAACTATATTTGTAAAGCTTGCTATGGACTCTGATGCAGGATTTGCATGGAACAGGATACTTTCAACATCACTTATTTCGATTCTACCTTCAATAATTATATTCTTTATAGCACAGAATCAGTTTGTAGAGGGAATATCGGCAGGTGGAGTAAAGGGTTAATATGGTAAAAAAAGAAAAATATATATTACTTGATAAATATATTGATTTTTTATTGGAAAACTCGGATGCTTCTTCACCGATGTGGAATATAGAGCAGATTAGAAGCGGACGTAAAAACAAATGGAATTATATTGACGCCTGCATGATAAGCGCATATCTTGAACTTTATGAAATAAAGAAAGATAAAAAGTATCTGAACTTTTGCGATGATTTTGTATCCTCATTTGTAAACGAGGACGGAAGTATAAATACCTATGATATAGAAGAGTACAATATCGACAATATAAGACCGGGAAAGAATTTTTTTAAGCTTTTTGAGCTTACAGGTAAAAAAAAGTACAGAAAAGCTATGGATACCGTATACTCTCAGCTTAAAACCATGCCGAGGACTGATGAAGGCAATTTTTGGCATAAGAAAATTTATCCTTATCAGGTCTGGCTTGACGGACTTTATATGGCACAGCCCTTTTATATGGAGTATGAAACCGAGTATAACAGGATGAGATTTTGTATTGACAGCTTTTCACAGTTTGAAAATGTGGAAAGAATAATGAAAGATACAAATACAGGGCTGTATTATCACGGTTATGACGAATCAAGGCAGTCGCTTTGGTGTGATAAGAAAACCGGATTAAGCAAAAATTTTTGGTTGAGGTCAATAGGATGGTTTATCTTAAGCCTTGTGGATACGGCACTTGCCATAGATGAGTCATTATACTATGAATTCAGAAAATTACAGGAGATGCTTTATAATCTTGCAAACGATTTGCTTAAGTTTCAGGATGAGAGCGGAATGTTTTATCAGCTGGTAGACAGGAAAGATGATAAAGACAATTATCTTGAGACATCAGGAAGTGCACTTATTTCATATGCTTTTTTGAAAGCCGCAAGAAATAAGCTTTTACCGAAAAGATTTGAAGATATCGGGAAAAAGATATTTGACGGTATTTTGGACAGGTATCTATGTGTTGAGGGAGAAGAACTCTCACTTGGAGGAATTTGCCTTGTAGCCGGACTTGGAGGCAAGGAAAACAGAGACGGAAGTGCAGAGTATTATTACTCGGAACCGGTTGTAAAAAATGAGGCAAAGGGAGTGGCACCGCTTCTTATGGCATATACGGAAATAATAAGGTTGGGTATGGCATATGATTGACTTTGAAATTGTAAAGGTATTTAAAAGGAGTGTAACAATTGAAGTCTGTTGTGATACTCCTTATGAAAATAAAAAAATATATGGTGTTTTTTTATAAACGATGAAAAGAAAATATCAACAAATAAAAAAATGTTATATCAATTTTCAATCTTCTTCCTGACAGTGATTATAATATATATATCACTTGCGAGAATAAGATTTCAGACAAAAAAAGCTTTCATACGGAGTATGAGTATGTGCTTTTAAATATAAAGATTTCGGTGCCGCAGGTGACGGAGTAAAGACGGATTCGGTATGTATACAGGCTGCAATAAATGCCTGTCCTAAGGACGGTACCGTTTATATTCCAAAGGGAAAATATTTATGCACTCCGGTATTTTTAAAGAGCAATATAGATATTTGGATAGATAAGGATGCCATACTTATCGGTGAAAAAGACAGAAAAAAGTATCCGATTCTGCCGGGTATGACACAGTCAAGTGATGAAAGAAACGAGTACAATATCGGATCATGGGAAGGCAATCCGCTGGACTGTTTTGCCGCACTTATTACAGGAATAAGTGTGGAGAATGTACTTATATTCGGTGAGGGTATACTGGACGGCAATGCAGGTAGGCTTGACTGGTGGAAGGATGCAAAGAAGAAAAATATAGCATGGAGACCGAATACGGTATTTTTACATAATTGTAAAAACATAGCCATGCAGGGGCTTTGTATAATGAATTCACCTTCATGGACTGTTCATCCTTATTACAGTGACAATCTTTTGTTTTTAAACAATACAATTATGAATCCCGACAATTCACCAAATACTGACGGACTTGATCCTGAAAGTTGTGAAAATGTCCTTATACTTGGTGCGGATATTTCTGTGGGAGACGATTGTGTTGCAATAAAGAGCGGAAAATACTATATGGCACTGAAGCATTATAAGCCTGCAAAGAATATAGTTATCAGAAACTCAATATTCAGAAAAGGTCACGGAAGTGTGACTATAGGTTCCGAGGTTGCAGCAGGAGTATATGATGTAAGAGTGGAAAAGTGCATATTTGAAGGTACGGACAGAGGGCTTAGAATAAAGACCAGAAGAGGCAGAGGAGAGAAATCCGTACTTGACAATATTTGTTTTGAGAACATTCTTATGAAAGATGTATGCATGCCTTTTACCGCAAATATGTTCTATTTCTGTGATCCTGACGGACATTCCGATTATGTACAAAATCAGGATAAGATGGAAGTCAATGAAAAGACTCCGAAAATCGGTAAAATAGCGGCAAGAGATATCAGATGTGAAAATGTAAAAAATATATTTGCATGTTTATATGGACTGCCTGAGATGCCTATTGAGGAAATTGCGCTTGAAAATATTACCTTAAACTTTGATAGGGACGAGAATATAAAGCCGGTTGTTCCGATAATGATGGACAATTTCCCTACTATGTGTAAAAGAGGAATATTTGCAAAAAAACATTAAAAAGTTTATATTAAATAATATAGAAATTACAGGCAGTAAAGATGACAATCCTTTTTATGGAAAATATTGAGGATTGTGAATGTATAGGGGTGAGTTTTTAATTGATAATAGAAGACAATAAAAATAGTAATCAAAGTCGGAAAAAGAGACGGTGATTACAGCAGTTTAAGAGAGTGTATGCACTCTCTTAATTTGATAGATACAGTTAATAAAAAGATAGAGATAATACTTACAGATGAAAAATATTTTGAGCAGGTGATTATTACAAAACCTGATATCTTATTGAGAGCAAAAGAGGGAGTATGACCTACAATAAGCTTTTACTATGGAATAGGCTATAAATATAAAAGTATAGGAGAGTCTGGCTATTTTGAGGAAAATAAAGGAGAGGATAAGCATTTTGCAAAAAGATGGGGCGCAACGGTTATAGTTGAAAAATCCGCATATAATTTCAGCGCCGAGAATATAAACTTTGAAAACTCTTTTAATCTGTATATGACGGAGAGTGAAATAAAAGACGGCATTGAGAAAATCAGCAGTGAAGAATACGGACAGAGCAAATGTGAAACAAATGAAGAGAGATTATCCCTTGAAATTAAAGTGGGAGAGTATCATAATAAAGAGAGAGCGGCGGCTTTGGTCTGTGAGGCCGATAATTGTGTATTTGTAAACTGTAATTTCAAATCAAGTCAGGACACATTATATGCAGGACACGGCAGGCAAAAATTTATTAACTGCAATATCTATGGTAATGTAGACTATATTTTCGGTGAAGAAGATGCGAGAGCCGATTTTATAAAATGTAATCTTATATGGCTCGGATATACTGGAAAAGAGGCATCTCCCGGAATAATATGTGCTCCGAAGGGTATATTTTTGTTTTATAAATGTAGGATTGAAAAGAATAAAGATGAAAATTATAAAAGTCTTCCGGGATATCTGGCAAGACCGTGGAGAGCAAGCGGTGCCGTATTATTTTATAAATGTGATATAGAAAAAGATTCTGTATGTAAAGATGGGTTTACAGAAATGAATAAAGTTACCCCTGAGGAAGTGGCTTTTTTTGAGCATGAAAATATTTGCAACGGACAGATTTTCAGTACAAAAAAAGGAAAGTCCTTATTTTAGTGAGTTTATGGAGGTGAAAGTTTGAAATTTGGAGTAAGAGTACATGACTTTGGAAGAGATGATGCGAAAATCCTTGCAAAAAAGGTAAGAGAGTTAGGATTTGAATCAATACATTTGGCTGTAAAAAAGGCTTTTCCGGGTATCAGCGGAAATATTGATATAAAGGAAAAAGATATTGAATATATAAAAGAGGCATTTAAGGGAATTGAACTGAGTGTACTTGGAAGCTATATTGATTTTACAACAGATGATGATGAAATATGGCAAAATCATAAAACCGAGTTCATTGCCGCGATGAAAATAAGTAAGCCTCTGTCCGCTCTGTATGTAGGAAGTGAAAGTTCCTATGGAAATATAAGTATGGAAGACAAGGTAAGGCTTTTTCCGAAACTTATAGGAAGGCTTGATGATATGCTTAATGAAGCCGACAAGTATGATGTAACTGTGGCTATGGAACCTGTAGCGGCACATACACTCTATTGCAGTGAGTGGACAGGGAAAATGATTGATAAACTTGGGAGTCAGAGGTTGAAAATTATATTTGATCCTTTAAATATGCTTACAAGAGAGCGTGTAGACTCACAGGAAGCATTGTGGAAAGAATGTATAGACGCATTCGGTAAGGAGACTGAGATTATTCATATGAAAGACGGAGTCTTTCCGGATGAAGGCAGGCATACACCGTGTAAGCTTGGCGAGGGTATTATGAGATATGACGTCATAAAAAAATGGCTTAAGGAAGAAAAAAACCTGATATATCTGTAATAAGAGAAGAAGCAAGATTTGAATATGCTAAAGAAGATTTGGTGTTTATGAAAAGATTATTTATATAAAAAGCCAATCAATAATGCTGCCACTGATATGTTGAATTTCACAAAACTGTACGATTACCTAAGTTTCTGAAATATCTGTCAAGGTTATAATATTTCTGGCAACTACGACTTTTAGTATTTGAATTATATGAAACAGAATCTTTTTATGAATTCAAAGAAAAAAATAACAATAATATCGGATTTATAGATAAGATACTAAAGTTTATGTATGAATATTTTTTTAAAGAGGTGTTAATATGAGACATAAAGATATAAGAAGAGAATGTGAAGAATTATGGGCAAAAAATAAATATTATGTACTAAGCAAATCTCATAAAGCATATCTGGAGATAAGGGCGTATTTGAGAGAAAAAGAACCGGATGTTTTATGGGTAAATAAAAAAATACAGGAAGCAAGAGATATGAAGGAGAGTAAAAAAAGATTTTAGTAATGCCGTTCTTCATATATGGGGATATTTCAAAAAAAGAAACAAGTATAATGGAAAAAGCAGACATTATTTGATATATTAAACCTAGATTATTCATGGTAACACCATGAAAGTGGCTGAAAGCCACATTATTACTATATTTTAACTAAATATTGCTTTTCACTTATCAAGTGAATAAAAAAAGAGCGTCCATTTGTGGTAAAATTAAGGTGCTTTAAACTTAACAAAATCACACAAAGGAGCCCTTTATGAGTATTGTAAACACCTTATCACTTGAAAGCAATAGAAAAATTAAAATTAATTTCGATGGAGGGGATTTATCCTCCGATGCCGGCTTACTTCTTATAAAAGAATTCGTAAGTAAACTTGGCATTGATAAACTTTTCGGTCAATCATTTAAAACCAATGATTCTGCATTATTCCGTTATCATACTGATAAAGAAAACCTTCTTCAGATGATATATATGATTATTGCAGGCTATTTTGAAGATGACACTTCGGATGAGCTTACAAATGATCCGGTGTTTAAAGCAGTACTTAATAAAGGCACTTTAGCATCACAGCCGACCATTTCAAGATTTCATAATCGAATGGATGAGGATTCTTTGAATCAGTTCCTTTCAATAAATCAAATCCTTCGAAAGAAAGTTTATAGCATTCAGATGCCTGAGGCTATCATTTAGATTTGGACTCAACACTTCTTAATGCCTATGGCAAACAAGAAGGTAGAGCATTTAACTTCCACTATCAAAGTAACGGTTACCATCCTCTTGTTTGCTATGATGGAATTACCGGAGATTTAATTAAAATTCAGCTTCGTGATGGAACTCAGTATTCAAGTACAGGAGTTGTGGACTTTCTTCAGCCTATACTTGATGAATACCTTGAAGATTTTCCGGAAGTTAAACTTCTTCTTCGTGGTGATAGCGGCTTTGCAACGCCCGGTTTATATAAACAGTGTGAAGAAAACGGTACCGGCTATGTAATTCGGTTGAAAGAAAATGCTGTACTTCGTGACAAGGCATCATATCTTGTAGATGAACTTGATGAAATTACAAAAAACAACAAAGTTGATTATGCTGTAACTTATGGTGAATTTATGTATCAGGCAGGCATTTGGCCTTATGAAAGACGTGTGGTCTGTAAAGTTGAAAAACCTGAAAACCAAATGACATACATGTATACATTCATTGTTACAAACATGGAGTCATCCCCTGAATATCTAATCAAGTTCTATTGCAAAAGAGGCTTGATGGAAAACTTCATAAAAGAAAGTAAAACAGGTTTTGACTTTGCTTCTATCAGCAGTCATACAAGGATTGTAAATGCCAACAGACTCCAAATACATGCACTTGCTTATAACATATTTAATTGGTTTAGGCGACCCGCATTATCTGCAAATATGAGAAAACAACGTATTGATACTGTCCGTCTAAAACTGCTAAAGATTGCTGCAAAAGTAATTCGTTCAGCAAGGTATATAACATTCAAGCTGTGTAGCAGTTGCCCATATAAGGATGAGTTCTATGAGACCCTATCCAATATCAGCAAGCTATGTATACAGCTTGAATAACAACTAATAATGAACCTTGACAGCTTGATAACTACTTATAAACCTTACCTAGGGGAAGTCTGCCCATTTTTAGGTGTATTAAGTCAGTTAAAGCTTCAGGGATTAAGTTTAAAGATTTATAGCATGGTACTTAATTTAAATATTGTGCCATGAATAATTCAGGTTAAATGAATATATGGAGGGAAAAAATAACAGTGAAGTTGTAATTGAATACCTTAATACTTTACTGAAGAAATACCCTAATGAATATTTAGAAAAATCAACCTTGTTAACAGGAGAATAAGATGAGACTATGGCATGAAGAACTTATCCACTTATTACCCAAAAATCAGCTTCTTGGACAACATAGGGAATGTTGTGCTTTGAGGGGTAACGGATGGAAAAAGAAACATAAAACTGTGGACTATGTGTTTTCATATTCCCCATATCATCTATTCATGTATCATTTATTAGTTATGGAGGAGATGGAGAAAAGAGGATATAATGTTTCTGTAGAATGGAAAGATAAAAATTATAGAGGAAAAGCAGCAGAAAAGTATGATAATCTTGAAGAGGAAATTATAGACAGCCCGATTTACAAAGAGCATAATATTGAATATCTGGCTGAATGCATAGAAAACTTAGAAAAGAAAGGTATACATTTAAAAGTATAGTTTCTTAGAGAGGATGGCAAGAATTGAAATATTATAAAAAAATAAGACTTACAAATAATATGGTTTGTATTATAAGGAATGCAACAATTACCGATGCCAAGGGAGTGCTTGAGAATACTAAGAATGTCCGTGAGGAAACAGACTTCCTTCTTTCTTATCCGGATGAAATAAACTTTAGTGTTGAGGAAAAAGAGGAATTTTTGGAAAATAAAGAAAACAGCCCTTGTGAGATACAAATTTGTGCGCTTATTGATGATAGAATTGTCGGTTTAGCAGGAATTTCTGCGGTTGGATCAAAAGATAAGGTAAAACATCGTGCAGAGTTCGGGATAAGTATTGAAAAAGCATATTATGGGAAAGGTATAGGTACAGCTTTAACAAAGGCATGTATTGAATGTGCAAAAACTGCCGGATATAGGCAATTGGAACTTGAGGTGGTTGCTGAAAATAAAAATGCTATTGCACTTTATAAAAAATTTGGATTCACGGAAACCGGTCGTAATCCGAGAGGTTTTTGTTCTCGTTATACCGGATGGCAAGAACTTATATCTATGTTATTGGAGTTGGATTAAAGGTTGTTTTTTTGATAATATGTTTATTAAATTTTAGATCTAGGGCAGTCATTTCTATTGCTGTTTTGCAATTTTATTCGAATAAAAAAAGAGGATGTCGCATCGCGACATCCTCAAATTTTTTATCTGCTCTGTGTCCAAACACCGCTTCCGTCTACATAGTAGCGGTTGTTGTCAACCCACTGGCTTGTAAGCATCTTACCGAGATTGCTTCCGTCCTCTTTGCTGAGCCAGTACCACTTGCCTGAATATGGGCTCTTAAGCCATCCGGTCATCATATAACCTCTGTTGTCGAAGTAGTACCAGTTGCCGTTAATCTGCTGCCAGTTGTTTATAGTATAGCTTCTGTCGGCATTTATATACCACCAGCCTACATTGTCCTTTAACCAAGCTCCTGTGCTGTTTGAGTTTGCACCGTTAGGTCCTGAGTTACCGCCGTTATTGTTACTGCTTTGTCCGCCGAGATTTGATAAGATATCGTCATCTACATCAAATTCATCAGACTCTGTCGGCTTACCTTTAGTACCGTTGCTTGCAACTGCACGAATCTTTACAGTGTAGCTTCCCTTGCCGTTCTCACGGATTTTGCTGCGGAAATCATAGCTTGTACCTGATGTTGTTATATTATCCTTGATTGAATTATTACGATAAAGCTTTACTTCGTACTTACTGGCATAGTCAGCCTTGTCCCAAGATATGATAGGGCTGTCATCATCACCCCAGTTGATATCGCTTACTTCAAGAGCACCGTTGTCACCTGCGCTTGTCTTTGGAAGTGTAACTGTTACAGACATGCTTGTTCCGCTTGAAGAAACCTTTGATATGGTAGCACCCTTGCCGGTTTTATCGTTAAGACTGATATTTCCGTTTGGTGTACCCTTGAAAGTATAGTCTTCATCAGACTTTAACTTAAGTGTAACCTTAGGTTTCTTACCGAAGTCTGTATTTGTAATGGATGAAACTTTTATGTCATCAACACCTGTGCTGTCACTGTCAACATCAATATTTCCGGCGTTCATATTAGGTGCCAAGTCATAAGATATATTAATTTTGACATTCTGTACCACTGTTCTTGTGTTCTTTGCAAATGCCATGCTTGACATTCCAAGAATCATTGATGTTGTCAAGACAACTGACGCCATCTTCTTTAAACTTCCTTGAATCATACAATCCTCCATTCTGCAGGCTCTCCTGCAAGATAAATGTTTTAATGTTATGATTATATTCTAAAAGTATTTTTTTGTAGAAAATATAGTCCTTTAGGCTTAAGTTTATCTTACTTAATTGTAACTAAAATTGAATATCCTCAGAAAATGTAGAATAAATTTTTGAAGATTTACAGAATATTATTAACAAAGTCAATTTATTGCAATTATCTGTATTCACATGAATAATTAAATTTATAAAAATATTCCGGTATGTACTTGATTTCCCGGATGAAATAAGGTATAAATTAAATATAGGTTAGGTTAACCTAATTATAAAAAAATAAAAACAACCTAATTAATTAGGAGGAGTAATATGTTTTAAAAAGAAATTTAAGTATACTTATTGCAGCCGCAGGAATGGCTTTATCACTTTGTGCATGTGCGGGAGGAAAAGCCGCTACAACAGATAAGAAAAATGTAGTCGTTACAACTTCGTTTTTACAGGATATGGTAGAAGAGCTTGCAGGTGATACCGTTAATGTGGAGCTTATAATACCTGCAGGTGAGGATCCGCATCTATACGTTGCAAAGCCTGAGGACTATACAAAGCTTAGCAAGTCAGATCTTACTCTTTATCATGGACTTCATTTTGAAGGGAAAATGGTGGAAGCACTTGAAGCTAAGGGTGAGGCTGTAAGCAGAAATTTTCCGAAAGATCGCATAGGAACAATGGATGAAGACGGTCAGGTTATTACAGATCCGCATTTCTGGTTTGATATAGGACTTTATAAAATGGCGGTTGAAGCTGCAGGTGAGTCACTTGAAAATCTGAATCCCGAATATAAGGATAAGTATGAAGAGAATAAAACAAAGTATTTAGAGGAACTTACAAAGCTTGATGAGTATGTAAAGGAGAATATTTCTTCAATACCTAAGGAGAGCAGATATTTGATCACGCCTCATGATGCATTTAATTATTTCTCAAGAGCATATGATATAGAAGTAAAAGCACCTCAAGGTGTAAGCACCGAATCTGAGGTAGCAAATCAGGATATACAGGAAACTATAGATTTATAGTAGAACATAAAATAAAAGCTATATTTGCAGAATCTACAACCGATCCTGCCCGTATGGAAAAGTTAAGAGAAGGTGCTGCCGCAAAGGGAGCGGATGTAAAGATTGTAAGCGGAGAAGGAAATGAGTTATTCTCGGATTCTTTGGCACCAAAGGGTGAAGACGGCGATACATATATTGATATGTATAAGCACAATGTGAAACTGATTACCGATAATTTAAAATAGTACCTTTGAGGTTTGATATGGAAAAAGTATTGATACATTTGGAAGACTTTACAATGGCATATACGGATATTCCCGTGATATGGGATATGGATCTTGACATCTATGAGGGAAGTATTACCGCAATAATAGGACCTAACGGAGCCGGAAAATCCACTTTGATGAAGGGAATACTGGGGCTTATGAAGCCTATTTCAGGTAAAGTAAGTATTATGGGTAAGTCTTACAAGGAGGTATATAAGCAGATTGCTTATATACCTCAGACCACTACTGTAAATTGGAATTTTCCTACTACGGTAATTGATGTGGTGACAATGGGAAGATATGCGGGGATTGGTTTGTTTAAAAGAGTAAATGCTTCTGAAAAAGAAAAAGCTTTGGAAGCATTGAAAAAAATGAAAATGGAAGATTTTGCCTCCAGGCAGATCTCGGAACTTTCAGGGGGACAAAAACAAAGGGTATTTATAGCAAGGGCGATTGCTCAGAATGCCCTTATTTACTTTATGGATGAACCGCTTGCAGGAGTGGATAAGAAAACCGAGAATATAATTATAGAAACAATGAGGGAGTTTAAAAAAGAGGGGAAGACCATTATAGCGGTACACCATGATTTAAATACCCTATGCGAATATTTCGATCATGTGGTTATGGTGAATAAACAGCTTATAGCAAGCGGAAGAACCGAGGAAACCTTTATAAAAGAAAATATAGATGCGACATATGGGGAGTAGACTATGAATATAAGTATTATTACACAGTATTCGTTTATTGTGGTTGCGATAGGAACAATGCTGCTTGCCATGGCAACAGGTATAGTCGGAACGATAAGCATTTTAAAGGGGCAAAGTCTGATAGGTGATGCTGTAGGACATGCATCACTTCCCGGAATAATTTTGGCATTTATGATATCCGGAAGAAAAAGCTCTCTTATTTTAATGCTCGGTGCAATAGCGGCAGGCATAGTCGCTTTTATGTTGATACAGATTATTTCGGAAGGCTCCAAAATAGAAGCGGATACCGCAATGGCGGTAATTTTATCGGCAATGTTCGGTATGGGTATGGTATTAAAAAGTTATATACAGGGCAATCCGAAATATCAGGGAGCTTCACAGTCGGGACTTGCAAGCTATATATTCGGACAGGCGGCATATATACTGAGGGAGGATGTTTATATAATACTTACGGTATCGGTCATATCTCTTGCCCTGTTTATACTGTTTACAAAGAGATAAAGGTATATGTCTTTGATACGGTTTATGCGTATACAATAGGGATAAATTCAAGACTTACCTCTCTTCTTATAATGATAATAACAATGATTTTGATTGCGGCAGGTTTAAAGGCGGTGGGAGCTATTCTTATAAGCAGTATGCTTATAACTCCTGCCGTTACAGGTTTGCAATGGAGCAAAAGCTATGAGAAAGTCTTGGTGATTGCGGCGGTAACAGGAGCCGTATCTGCATTCTTCGGTACTTTTATAAGCAGTGCAGTGAAGGGATTTTCTACAGGACCAAGTATTATACTTATTATGTCTATAATAGCGCTTTCATCCGTACTTTTTGCACCGAGAGGTATTGTGAGAATGCTTTTAAATATTAGGAAGATGAGGACAGGGAAATGATTGAATCTTTGTATATTCTTATAATAACTTCACTTGCCTGTGCCGTTTTGGGAGTGTTTTTAGTTTTAAGAAGACTTTCAATGGTTTCCGATGCAATCTCACATTCCGTACTTCTTGGAATAGTTATAGGATATTTTGTTACTAAAGATATAGGAAGTGTTTTATTAATAATAGGAGCGAGCCTTTTCGGTGTATTGACAACTGTTTGTATAGAATTACTGATAAAAAGTAAAAGAGTGACGGAAGATGCTTCTGTAGGTATAATTTTCCCTTTGTTTTTTTCAATAGCTGTTATACTTATTACAAGATATGCAAGAAATGTACATCTGGATACTGAAGTGGTTTTGATTGGAGAAATTATACTTGCTCCGCTTCATAGAATAAATTTTCTTAGTATCAGTCTTTCGAAGGCTTTGGTGCAGATGAGTTTTGTACTTTTGATAAATGCGGCATTTATAGCGGTGTTTTTTGGAAAACTTAAAATAAGTTCATTTGATCCGGTATATGCGGGAGTGGCGGGTATTGCAGGTACAGGTCTTTATTATGTTTTTATGGCATTGGTTTCATTTACCGCAGTTTCGGCATTTGAATCTGTAGGTGCGATACTTGCAATTGCTTTCTTTATTTCACCGGCTGCAAGTGCATATCTGATTTCAAAGGATTTGAAGATAACTGTACTTTTGGCGGCTGTATATGCTGTAGTTAATTCTTGCATTGGGTATTTTCTTGCTGTAAAATTTAATGTATCCATGTCGGGAATGTGTGCCGTGGTTTCAGGCTTAACATTTATGATAACCATTGCAGTATATCCCGGCGGAATCATCACTAAGATGATAAGATATATGAAAAACAAAAATCGTTTCAGCAGAGAACTTTTGATTTGCACATAGATAATCATACAGGAAAGAAAAATGCCTTGGGTGAACTGGGTTACAGTACAATAAGAGAGCATATTGCCTGGTCCGACAGGAAGCTCAAATATGTTTTAGACAAGCTGATAAAAAAGGGATATGTTTATCGTGCAAAAGAAAGAGGTGTATATTCTCTGACTGAAACAGGTAAAAAATTAAGTAATGATATAAGAAAACATTACGAACTTAGAGTAAGGGAAAATGATATGGCTAAGATAGACACCGGCAGAGATGATTATATATCGGCAATTTATGAGCTTATTGAAAAAAAGGAAATCGCAACAAATAAAAAGATTGCGGAGATTTTGGGGATAAGGGCCGCATCTGTAAGTGAGATGTTAAAAAAACTGACAGAAGAGGGTGAAGTGTATACTGAAAATAAGTCGATTCTTTTGACAGAAACAGGTAAAATAAGAGCCAGAACATTGCTTACAAAGCATAGATTGTGGGAATTGTTTTTAGTGGAATATCTGGGGTATTCATGGCAGGATGTTCACGAGGATGCAAAAGCCTTGGAATATGTCACTTCAAACGGACTAAAGGACAGATTAAATGAATTTTTGAAAAAGCCTATGCACTGTCCACATGGAAATGAAATATACGAAAATCATCCTGAGACTGATAAAGTAAAAAAAAACTTTCGGAGGTATCAAAGGGTATTTTATGTCGCCTTCATAAAGTTGAAGATGACAGAGATTTGATTGAGTATCTGGAAGAAAAAAAGATTGCTATAGGTGATGAATTTGTAGTAAAGGATATTGATGATTTTGATAGTTCTATACTTGTAAGCTCTGCAACTGAGGATAAGCATATTGCAGGTAAGGCGGCAGTAAGGATGATGGTTGAAATTATTTGATATCGGTAACAGGTCGTATAAAAACGGAGCTGCAACTTTTGTCGCAGCTCCGTTAAAATTTTATAAAGTATTTAAAGTATTAGTCTACCTTAGGTCCTGCAGCTACTAAAGCCTTGCCGGCCTCGTTTGTAGTATATTTCTGGAAGTTCTTTGCAAATCTTGAAGCAAGATCCTTTGCCTTGATTTCCCAATCATTAACATTTGCATATGTATCTCTCGGGTCAAGAATCTTTGAATCAACGCCCTCAAGCTCTGTAGGAACTTCAAAATCAAAGTATGGAATCTTCTTTGTAGGAGCGTTCTTTATAGCACCGCTAAGAATTCCGTCGATGATACCGCGAGTATCCTTGATAGAGATTCTCTTTCCTGTTCCGTTCCATCCTGTATTTACAAGATATGCCTTTGAACCGTTCTTTGTCATCTTCTTTACAAGTTCCTCTGCATACTTTGTAGGGTGAAGCTCAAGGAATGCCTGTCCGAAGCAAGCTGAGAATGTAGGTGTAGGCTCTGTAATACCACGCTCCGTACCTGCAAGCTTAGCAGTGAATCCGCTGAGGAAGTAGTACTGAGTCTGCTCAGGTGTGAGGATTGATACAGGAGGAAGTACTCCGAAAGCATCAGCTGAAAGGAAGATTACATTCTCTGCAGCAGGTCCGTGTGATATAGGCTTAACGATATTATCGATATGGTCTATAGGATATGAAACTCTGGTGTTCTCTGTCTTGCTGCCGTCTTTAAAGTCTACCTTGCCGTCTGCATCAAGAGTAACATTCTCTAAAAGAGCGTCTCTTCTGATAGCGTTGTAGATATCAGGCTCTGACTCCTTGTCAAGGTTTATAACCTTTGCATAGCAACCGCCCTCGTAGTTGAATACACCGTTGTCATCCCAACCGTGCTCATCATCACCTATAAGAAGTCTCTTAGGGTCTGTTGAAAGAGTTGTCTTTCCTGTTCCTGAAAGTCCGAAGAATATAGCTGTATGCTCACCGTTCTTGTCTGTATTTGCAGAACAGTGCATTGAAGCGATACCCTTAAGCGGGAGATAGTAGTTCATCATTGAGAACATACCCTTCTTCATCTCGCCGCCGTACCATGTGTTGAGGATAACCTGCTCACGACTTGTGATATTGAAAGCAACGGCTGTCTCAGAGTTAAGTCCAAGCTCTTTGTAGTTGGCTACCTTTGCCTTGAAGCATTGTATACAACAAAGTCAGGCTTGAAGTTCTCAAGTTCTTCCTTACTTGGCTTGATAAACATATTTGTAACGAAATGTGCCTGCCAAGCAACTTCCACGATGAAACGAACTGCCATTCTTGTGTCCTTGTTTGCTCCGCAGAAAGCGTCTACCACATAAAGTTTCTTGTTTGAAAGCTCGTTCTTTGCAAGATCCTTTAAGACTTTCCAAGAATCCTCTGAAAGCGGATGGTTGTCATTTGCATAATCTGCTGATGTCCACCAAACTGTATCTTTTGAATTCTCATCCATAACTATAAATTTATCTTTAGGGGAACGACCTGTATAGATACCTGTCAATACATTAACTGCACCAAGCTCACTAACCTGTCCCTTTTCATAGCCTGATAATGCAGAATCTGTCTCGGCTGCAAATAATTCATCATAAGATGGATTGTGTACTATCTCTGTAGTGCCTGTGATGCCATACTGAGTTAAATCAATATTTGCCATAATAATCCTCTTTTCTATAATTTTGATATTACAATGTTTGAAATCATCAACATTGAGATCATCTGCTTAGAGCAATGCCAAGCAATATCTTTTAATAAAGCTATGCACTCTTTAAAGTACAATTGACCTTATTAAAATATACATAACAATCCGCAAAAAAGCAATAATATTTTGAAGTTTGTTAAAAAAATGCTTATTAGATTTTTGCCATCTGTGAGACGGCATTCTCTCTTACCAAAACCTTAAAATGCTCCTTATAATAGTCGTCACTGAAAGAAGTGGCGGAAAGTTTGTTGCCGTACTCGGAGAGAATGTTTGCGGCGGCTGAAAAATCCTTTTTATTGTCATTCTTTTTTAGGACCAATATAAATTTATTATTGGTTTCATCCTTATATAAAGTGTTTTCGCCGGAGTAGCTTCCTACCGCTTTGGCGGCTGTGATAAATTCATCCAGACTGTCAAATGAGAATGCTCTTAAATAAGATTCACTCATAGCGTTTAGAGAGTTTTGTGAATCGTTTAATTCAATGGCGCCTTCAAGCAGGTTATCAAGTCTTATATCAAGTGTGGACAGTATGTCATCCGATATGGCAGGTGCAAACTTTGCAAATCTGGTATCCAGTTCATCAGGGTCGTCAACCTTTGTAATATATATGACAATGTTTTCTCCGGACATCGGGACAGCTTCTATCATAAGAGGAGTGTCGTCCGTATCAAATCCCACCTCATAAGAAGCTTTATGTAACATCTCTCGAAACAGTGCCTTTGCGTTGTCGCTTCCGTATGCCAATTCTATTACATTCAAATTTCTGTTTTGTAAATCAACACTCGACAGTGTACATCTTATCTGATTGGTACTAATCCTTTCAATTCTCAAGGTATCACCTCCTTTGGATGTAAGTATATTTTAACACTTTCAGCAATTATGTAAAGTATGATAAATGCCTACCGAATACCGGTAGGCACAAAAAAAGCAGGTGATGGGAATCGAACCCACGTATTCAGCTTGGAAGGCTGATGTTCTACCATTGAACCACACCTGCAAAAAAATTACAATGTGATAGTATCAAATTTTTTTATAAAGTTGTCAATAAAAAAATAAAGTGAAAAAAATGTACTTATTTTCGTACATTCGTTCTATCTAAAAAAATTTTTAGAAAATTGAAAATAAAGTTAGATACCTATTGAAATACCTAATGAAAAATGATACTATAAGGGTACATTATTATGTTTTTGTTATTAAAACTGCATAATTCAGAGAGGAGATTTACAATGCTACTAATTGGTAATGGAAGGGTAGTTACTGGAAATCAGGAACAGCCATTAATTGAGGATGGGTCTGTAGTACTGAATGGCAACACAGTTTTAGAGGTTGGAAACTACCGTGATTTGAAAGCAAAGTATGCTGATGCAACTTTTGTGGATGCAAAGGGCGGGCTCATAATGCCGGCATTCATAAACACACATGAGCATATTTACTCAGCTATGGCAAGAGGCCTTAGCATCAACGGTTACAACCCGCATGGATTTTTGGAGATCTTGGACGGCTTATGGTGGACCATAGACAGAAACTTAGACAACGAGCTCACATATCTGTCTGCTATGACCACTTACATTGATTGTATCAAGAACGGTGTTACAACTATTTCGATCATCATGCAAGCTTCGGAGAGATTGAAGGAAGTCTTTTCGCTATAGAAAAGGCTGCAAGACAGACAGGAGTCAGAAGTTGTCTTTGCTATGAGATATCCGATCGTGACGGTGAAGATAAGATGAAGGCGGCTGTTAAAGAGAATGTTGATTTTGCAAACTATGTGAAAAAAGATGACAGCGATATGATTGCCGCTATGATGGGAATGCATGCAAGCTTTACCATTTCAGACAAGTCAATGGAATACGCTATGTCAAGAAAACCGGAAGATATCGGTTGCCATATTCATGTTGCAGAGGGTATTGAGGATTTGCACTCATGCTTAAAGGAGCACAGCCAGAGAATAGTTGACAGACTTTATGATTGGAAAGTACTTGGCAACAAGTCATTGCTTGCTCACTGTATCTATGTTAATCCGCATGAGATGGATTTGATTAAGTATACAGATACCTGTGTAGTACACAACCCTGAGTCAAATATGGGTAATGCCTGCGGATGCCCTCCTACAATGGAGCTTGTTCACAAGGGTATAGTATGTGGACTTGGAAGTGACGGATATACACATGACATTACAGAGTCATGGAAGGTTGCAAATGTGCTTCATAAGCATCATTTATGCGATCCTAATGCAGCTTGGGGCGAAGTTCCGAAGATGCTTTTTGAGTACAATGCAAATATTGCAAACAGATACTTTAAGAAGCCTCTTGGAGTGTTAAAGCCGGGTGCTGCAGCCGATGTTATCGTTGTTGATTATACACCAAATACACCTATGACCGCTTCAAACATCAACAGTCATCTGTTGTTCGGAATAAACGGTAAAGATGTAAGAACTACAATTGCAAACGGAAATATCCTTATGAAGGATAGAGAGCTTCTTAACATTGATGAGAAAGAAGTACTTGCTAAGGTTAGAGAAGGCGCAAAGAGACTTGCGGATAAGATCAATGGAAGGAGCAACGCATAATGGGCGATATAATGACACCTATTCCTTTTGACAGGATAATGGACAGACTTTTTGATGAGATGGCAAAAGAGGGGGTCTTGCTTTGGAGTAAAGAAAGCATATAAGGCCGATAAGAATAAGTTCTACACGATTTTCGGAAGAAAGTTGGAGACACAGATAGGTCCTGCAGCAGGTCCTCATACACAGCTTGCTCAGAATATCATTGCAGGATATTATGCAGGTGCAAGATTTTTCGAGCTTAAGACAGTTCAGAAGATGGACGGTAGAGAGCTTGCGGCTTGTGTGGCTAAGCCATGTATTACAGCCGAAGATGAGTGCTACAACTGTGAGTGGTCAACAGAGCTTACAGTTCAGGAGGCTTTTGATGAGTATATCAAGGGTTGGTTTGCACTTAAGGTTATCTCAAAGGAATGGGACCTTGGCGGCAGCGACGGTTTCCAGTTCAACATTTCTGTAGGATATGATCTTGAGGGTATCAAGCTTCCTAAGGTTGACAATTTCATCAACGGAATGATGGATGCTTCCAAAACACCTATATACAAAGAGTGTAAGGAATATCTTGAGAAAAACCTAGGTAAGTTTAAGCGCTTTACAAAGGCCGATCTTGATGCAATCACTCCTGATATTGTGAATTCGGTTACAGTATCTACATTGCACGGATGTCCTCCGCAGGAGATCGAAGCTATCGCATCATATCTTATTACAGAGAAGGGATTGAACACATTTGTAAAATGTAACCCTACACTTTTAGGATACGAAGTTGCAAGAGAGATGCTTGACAGCATGGGGTATGACTACATCGCGTTTACAGATCTTCACTTCAAAGAGGATTTGCAGTACTCCGATGCCGTTCCGATGCTTGAGAGACTTATGGCACTTGCTTCATCAAAGGATCTTGAGTTCGGTGTTAAGATAACAAACACATTCCCTGTAGATGTAAAGAACAACGAGCTTCCTTCACAGGAAATGTATATGTCAGGAAAGTCACTTTATCCGCTTTCAATGTTGGTTGCAAGAAATCTTTCAAGAAGCTTTAACGGAAAGCTTAGAATTGCATACTCGGGCGGTTGTGATTACTTCAATATAGATAAGGTTATAGACAGCGGAATCTGGCCTGTAACGGTGGCAACCACTATCCTTAAGCCGGGCGGATATCAGAGATTTGACCAGATGGCTAAGAAGCTTGAGAAGTCTGAGATTAAGGTTTGGTCCGGAATAAATGTTGCAGAACTTGAGAAGCTTACAGAGGATGTAAGAACTGATAAGCATCATGTTAAGCCTGTTAAGCCGCTTCCTAACAGAAAGGCCGATAAAAAGGTTCCATACCTTGATTGCTATATGGCACCATGTGTAAACAGATGTCCTATCAATCAGGATATTACAACATACGGAATACTTGTTAACGAGGGAAGATATGATGACGCTCTTAATGTTATCCTTGAGAAGAACCCGCTTCCTTTCATGACAGGTCATATCTGTACACATACATGTCAGAGTGCTTGTACAAGAAATCACTATGAGACAGATGTACAGATCAGAAGAAACAAAGCTTATTGCGGCACAAAAACGCCTTTTGAAAGTGTTGTAGCTACACTTAAGAGCGCCGGTAAGAAAGATTTGAAGGTTGCTGTAGTAGGCGGCGGTCCTGCAGGTATCGCGGCTGCATTCTTCCTTGCAAGAGAAGGTGTGGATGTTACTGTATTTGACGAGAGAGATACCATGGGCGGTGTCGTTGCAAACATCATTCCGGGATTCAGAATTCCTGCAGACGATATCAAAAGAGACGTGGAGCTTGCAAAGGCTTACGGAGCAAAGTTTGTTGCAAACAAGAGAATTGACGATATAGCTGCACTTAGAGCTGAAGGATTTGACAAGGTTATCCTCGCAATCGGTGCTCATAAGGAACTTCCGCTTGAGCTTAGCGAAGGAAAGTCAATCAATGCACTTCATTTCTTAGAGGATTTCAAGAAGTCTGAAGGAAAGATGGAGCTTGGCGAGAATGTTATCGTTGTAGGTGGCGGAAACACGGCTATGGACGTTGCAAGAGCTGCTAAGAGAGTTCCGGGTGTTAAGAATGTATACCTTGCATACAGAAGAAATGCAAGATATATGCCTGCTGATGAGGAAGAACTTAATGAGGCAATTGAGGACGGCGTAGAGTTCGTTACACTTGTTTCTCCGAAGTCATTAAAAGACGGCAAGCTTGTATGCGCAAAGAATGTACTTGGTGAGCCTGATGCGAGCGGCAGAAGAGGTGTTAAGGAGACAGATGAATTTGTTGAATTGCCATGTGATACACTTATCGCATCAATCGGTGAGAGTGTAAGAGGTGACTTCTACACAAGCAACGGTATCAATATAGATAAGAAGAACCTTCCTGTACTTGATCCTGTTACCCTTGAGACAAATGTTAAGGGAGTATATGCTGCAGGTGACGGTGCAAAGGGTGCATCAGTTATAGTTAAAGCTATTGCAGACAGCAAGAAGGTTTGTGAGGCTATCTTAAATCATGCTATCGGAGAACTTAAGGTATCTGATACTACAGACGAGAAGGTTTACGACTACAGAGGAACTTTGGAGGAGCCTGTAGAGAAGAAGGCTGACGACAGATGCTTGGCTTGTGACTATATATGTGAGAATTGTACGGAAGTTTGTCCAAACAGAGCTAATGTATATGTGAATGTAAAGGGTAAACATCAGATAGTTCATGTGGATTATATGTGCAATGAGTGCGGTAACTGTGAGACATTCTGTCCATACGCTTCCGCACCGTATAAGGATAAGCTTACATTGTTTGCAAGTGAAGCGGATATGCTTGACTCCAAGAATGACGGCTTTGTAATCACAAGAGGATGCAAGGATGTTAAGGTAAGAATCGACGGTCAGGAACTCGTGTATAGAATAGGTGAGTCAAATGATAAGTTGAACTACAGATATGCTGAACTTATCGACACAATCTATAACGAGTATGATTACTTACTTCTAAAATAAAATAATTTTTACAGATATGCCACCCTAAAAAGTGGCATATTTACTTTTAAGGAGAACATATGAAGAAAGTATTTATAAAAGGTGGAACTATTGTAAATTCAAAGGAAAGTTTTGTGGGAAATATACTTATTGAAGGCGAAAAGATCAAAAAAGTATTAAAGCCTGACGAGTTTATAGAACTTGACGATGATACAGAAGTGGTGGATGTAGGCGGCAAGCTTGTATTTCCGGGATTTATAGATGCACATACACATTTTGACCTTCATGTTGCAGGTACCGTAACCTGTGATGATTTCTATTCAGGTACAAAAGCTGCTATAAGCGGAGGTACCACAACCATCATAGACTTCGGTACACAGTATAAGGGAGAGACTCTTAACGAAGGAATGGACAATTGGCTTGAGAAGGCTAAAAACGGAGTATTCTGTGACTATGGAATACATATGTCAATCAGTGATTGGAATGAAGAGGCTAAAGAAGAGTGTCAGGATATGATGGACAGAGGAGTGACCACCTTTAAGATTTACCTTACATATGATATTCTCCTAAAGGATGATGAGGCTTTTGAAGTAATACAAAGGCTGAAGGAAGTGGGTGCCATCACAGGAGTTCACTGTGAGAATGCCGGACTTATCTTTGCACTTCAGCAGGAGTTTGTAGAAGCCGGATTACAAAACAAGGTTTCATCACATTATAAGACCAGACCGGCTGCAGCCGAGGCGGAGGCTATAGGCAGAATCCTTCACTTAGCCGAGGTGGCAGGCAGTGATATCATTGATGTGCATCTTACCTGCAAGGAAGGCCTTGATGAGATAAGAGCCGCCAGAAAAAGAGGTCAGAAGGTATATGCCGAAACCTGTCCGCAGTATCTTACTATGACAAACAAACTCTATGAGTTACCGGGATTTGAGGGGGCAAAGTATGTTATAGCACCTCCTCTTAGAGAACAGTCGGATGTTGACGAGCTTTGGAGAGCACTTGCAGACGGTGAGATACAGACGGTTTCCACAGACCACTGTGCATTTACTTTCAAGCAAAAAGAGCTCGGTATAGACGACTTCAGAAAGATTCCGGGAGGAATGCCGGGAGTTGAAACCAGAGGTATTGTAATGTACTCGGAAGGTGTCGGTAAGGGCAGGATAAGTTTGGAGAAGATGTGTGAGGTACTTTGTGAAAACCCTGCAAAACTCTATGGACTTTATGACAGAAAGGGATTCATAGAGGAAGGCTTTGATGCGGATATAGTTATACTTGACCCTAAGTCACAGACCGAGATTACCGCCGCAACTCAGGTTTCAAAATGTGATTATGCTCCTCTTGATGGTAAGGTGCTAAGCGGACATATCGATAAAGTGTTCTTAAGGGGCAGTGAAATAGTTGACAATGTAAAAATTAAGGATACTCCTGAGGGCAAGTTCCTTGAGAGAAAGCCGTATAAGAAGTTTTTGTAAAATACAGCCGGACTGGAACGGCTAAATTTTAGAAGTGAATTGTTTAAAAAGCCTAATCTTAAAAATCAAAAGTTCTATTCATTTATCGAAATATTAAATAAATGGATAGAACTTTTTATGATTTATATAGTATAATGCTTTTGGTATAAACAAATTTTAAATGTATAGTTACAGCTTGGTAATATATAAACTTTACATAGAAGGGGAAATATGCGACTTATTGATACAAAGATGCCGTAGGGCATATGCTCTGCCATGATATAACACAGATTATAAAGGGAGAAAAAAAGGGACCTGTATTCAGAAAGGGTCATATAATACAGCCTGAGGATGTGGATGTACTGCTTTCTGTGGGTAAGGACCATATCTATATATGGGAAGTAAACGAAAATATGCTGCATGAAAATGATGCGGCACTTATGCTTTATGATATGTGTAAGAACGATCATCTTACAAGAGACCCTGATATAAAAGAGGGCAAGGTGGAACTTATTGCGGAATGTGACGGCCTTTTAAAGATAGATAAGGAAAGGATAGACAAGCTCAATTCACTTGGCGAGATGATGATTGCAAGTATACATGACAACTTTCCTGTGAAAAAGGGGCAGCATCTTGCAGGTATGAGAGTTATACCTCTTATTATAGAAAAAGAGAAAATGGAAAAGGCAAAGGAAGTTGTGGGAGATAAGCCTCTCTTTGAACTTTTACCATACAAACAAATGAAAGTCGGAATAGTGACTACAGGTAATGAAGTTTACTATGGACGAATCAAAGACAATTTTACTCCGGTGGTTATTGACAAGGTAAAGGCTTTCGGTGCAGAGATTATAGCACATGAGATAAGCAGTGATGATGTGGAGATGGAAATTGAGTGCATCAAAAAGGTCATGGATGCAGGAGCGGATATTGTGCTTTGTACAGGCGGAATGAGTGTGGACCCTGATGATAAAACACCTTATGCTATAGGACAAAATGCAAGCAGAGTGATTACTTACGGCGCACCTGTACTTCCGGGTGCAATGTTTATGCTTGCTTATGGCGGTGAGAATGAGAATATTACATTTATGGGACTTCCGGGATGTGTAATGTATGAAAAGAGAACAATATTCGATCTTGTACTGCCGAGGATTATGTCCGGAGAAAAGGTGGAAAAATCAGACATCGACAACTTAGGTGTAGGCGGATACTGTATGCACTGTCCGGTATGTATCTTCCCGAATTGTTCATTCGGTGTGTCATAAATAAAAGGAGCGAAAATATGTACAAGGAATTATATAAAATAATAGACGAATCAAAGAAAAAGGGCTTAAGAACTTTTGTATTTACATCATTAGGCGATAAAGACTACGGCAGCAAGGCGGTTATAAGAGAGGGTGAACTTGTTTGGATAAGCCCCGACACAAGTTTTTTTAAAGACAATTTTGATGAAATAAAGAGTATAACAAAGGCCGGTATAACGGAAATAGCAGGCAACAGAGTATATGTGGAGCATATATGTAATGTAAGCAAGATAGTAATCTGTGGAGCCGGACATACAAGTATCGCACTTATAAAGATGGGTCAGATGATCGGATGTGAGATGATCGTTATAGAAGACAGAGAAGAGTTTGCCGATAAGGCAAGAGATGCCGGCGCCGACAGAGTTTACTGTGAGGACTTTTCGTCGGCACTGAAAAATTTGACTCGGACTATGATACCTATTTTGTAGTGGTAACAAGAGGACATCAGTGGGATAAGGAATGTATCAGAGAGATTTTAAAGAAGCCTTATGCCTATGTAGGACTTATGGGTGCCAAAAGAAGAGTCGGCTTCGTACTTGATGCCATGAGAAGTGAAGGCTATCCTGAGGAGAAGATTGAGGAAATCTATACTCCTATAGGACTTGATATAAAGTCTGAGACTCCGGCGGAAATCTCCATCTCCATACTTGCAGAGATAATATCGGTAAAAAATTCAAAGACCAAGAATGTCGGATATGTTGAAGGAATGCTTGAAAAGATTGAAGAGAGCAATGAGAGAATGGTTATGGCAACTATCGTAGATAAAAAGGGCTCGGCGCCGAGAGGAGTCGGAGCGAAGGCACTGTTTTTAAGAGACGGAAGCTTTATCGGAACTATAGGTGGCGGAAAAGCCGAACATGATATCATGGTTAAGGTGGAAGAAGTATTAAAAAGCGATGAAGAGATAAAGCCGTATCTGTTGCATGTCAATCTTACAGATAGTGAAGCAAGTTTGGAAGGCATGGTCTGTGGAGGAAGAATAGAAGTACTTATAGAACCGGTTTAGATATGAGAGATTGTTACAACAGAGAGATAGACTATATGCGTATCTCGGTTACAAACAGGTGTAACTTCAGATGCACATATTGTATGCCTGAGACAAAAAAGGTAGATGAAATACTGAGCCTTGACGAGATATACGAAGTGGCGCTTGCGGCAAGCAAATGCGGCATAACCAAGTTTAAGATAACAGGCGGAGAGCCTCTTATAAGAGACGGAATAACGGATTTTATAAAAAGACTTCATGATATAGACAGTGTAAAAGATATCACCATGACAACAAACGGGTTCTATCTTTGTAAATATGTCGACAGTTTAGTGAATGCCGGACTTTCAAGTGTGAATGTAAGTCTGGATTCACTAAAAAAAGACAGGTTTTTAAAAATTACAGGTGTGGATGCGCTTGATGATGTTATGGACGGTATCTATAAGGCGGCAAAGTCGGGACTGTGCACGAAGATAAATACCGTCTTACAAAGAGGAGTGAATGAGGATGAACTCTTTGACATTATAGGTCTTGCAAAAGACAAAAATATAAATATAAGATTTATTGAAATGATGCCTATAGGTCACGGCAAGGAGTCTGACGGGGTTTCCAATTTTAAAGTGTTGGAGAAAATAAAAGAGAGATATATTGTAAGCGAGGATAATAAAAGACACGGTAACGGACCTGCAAAGTATATAAAGCTTGAAGGCTTTAAAGGTTCAATAGGATTTATCAGCGCAATACACGGTAAATTCTGTGACGGATGCAACAGAATAAGGTTTACATCTAACGGAAAACTAAAGCCGTGTCTTTGCTATGCATCAAATATAGACCTGAAAGATATTATAAAAGATAAAACAATAGAATCCGATAAAAAAATAAAACTACTTGAAGAGAAGATAAGAGAGTGTATAGCTACAAAGCCGAAAGCACATGCCTTTGAAGATTTATCTAAGGTAAGTGAACTTAAGGACATGGTAGAAATAGGTGGATAAGATGGAAGTAAAAGCTGAAGTTTTGGCAGTATGTATAAGTGAGAAAAAAGGAACAGAGAAAAAAGAAATAGAGAAGGCCGTATTAAAGCCTGACTGGGGTATTGAAGGAGATGCCCATGCCGGAAAGTGGCATAGACAGGTCAGTCTTTTGGCATTTGAAAAGATAGATGATTTCAGAAAAAAAGGAGCCGAAGTGGACTTCGGTGCATTCGGAGAGAATATTATTGTATCGGGTGTTGAATTAAAAAGTTTACCTGTCGGAACCGTCCTTGAAATAGGAGATGCGGTATTAAGGGTAACACAGATAGGCAAGGAATGTCACAGCCATTGCAATATATATCATAAAATGGGAGACTGTATTATGCCCAGGGAAGGTATATTTGCAGAGGTTTTGAAGGGAGGATGTATACAAAAAGAAGATAAAATAAATGTGATTGAAAAAGAAGCCGGACCTTACAGAGTAGGCATTATCACTGTTTCGGACAGGGCGTCACAGGGAGTATACGAGGACAAATCAGGTCCTGTTATAAAAGAACTTGTTGAGGAAGCCGGAATGGAAGTGATTGACTGTCTTATCGTACCGGATGAGAAAAGTGAAATAGTAAAAAAGCTGCTTCACTTTAGTGATCAGAGACAGGCGGATTTAATATTTACCACAGGCGGAACAGGTTTCAAAAAGAGATGTTACTCCTGAGGCTACAAAGCAGGTGGTTGAAAGAGAAGTTCCCGGTATCACAGAAGCGCTAAGAAGCTATTCGATGACTATTACACCTAAAGCTATGTTAAGTCGTCAGACTGCCGGAATAAGAGGAAACACTCTTATAATAAATTTGCCGGGAAGTCCGAAAGCCTGTAGAGAGAATATTGAATATATAATTAAGCCGCTAAAACACGGACTTGGAATACTTAGCGGCAGAGAAAGTGACTGATGTCATAAAAGTAAAAGGAGACGGTTATGAAATTGAAAAGTATTTGTAAAGTGTTGGGTGTTGTTGCGGCAATCGCTCTTACAGGATGCGGTAGTACAAAGGCCGGAGAGAGCCAAAGTGCCGGCACTACTGCACAGACAAGCGCAGCAAAGTCGAGTGCGGAGTCAAGTGAACAGACAAGCGCACAGGAAAGTAAGGCTGCAAGCGACCCTTCAGCGGTAAATGTATTTGCGGCGGCATCACTTAAGGGTGCAATGGATGAGATAATCTCGGAGTACAACAAGGCAAATCCTGATGTAAAGATAAATTTAAATACGGATTCATCAGGTAAGTTACAGACTCAGATAGAAGAAGGATTTGCTTGTGATATATTCTTCAGTGCCGGTAAGAAGCAGATGGAGAAGCTTAAAGAAGAGGGACATATAAAGGACGGTACGGATGTAGATTTGTTACACAACAAACTCTGTATTGTAGCACCTAAGGATTCAGACACAAAGGTTACAGGAATTGCAAATATTAAGGAAGCAAAGTCAATATCAATAGGTGAAACAAATGTACCTGCAGGTGCATATGCAAGAGAAGCACTTTCAAAGGCTTATCCTGACCTCGGCATTACAAAAGAGAGTACAGGTGCAGAGCTTAAGGAGAAGCTCGGCATGGAGATAATAGAGAACTCAAATGTTACAAAGACACTTTTATCTGTAGTGGACGGATTCGGTGAAGTAGGATTTGTATATCTTACAGACACATACGGCAATAATGATGTCAAAGTTATTGAAAAGGTGGATGAGTCACTAAGCGGTAAGATTACCTATCCTATAGCAAGAGTAAACAATGATGAGGCTGATGAGAAGGTAAGTGCCGAGGCTGATAAGTTCTATGACTATTTGAAGTCGGACGTCGCAAAGAAGGTATTTGAAAATTATTTATATGAATAATGTTTTAGCACATTTGGATTGGAGCCCTTTTTTTATAACCCTAAAAATAGGGCTCTTTTCTACAATAATATGTTTTTTTCTCGGTGTGGGACTTGCATATGTAAGTCTGTATATGAATAAAAGGATAATGGCGGTATTTGACAGTATACTTACACTTCCGATGGTACTTCCGCCTACTGTAGTCGGTTTTTTTTTGCTTCTTATATTCAGCAGGAGGAGACCTGTAGGGATTTTCTTGTACGGACATTTCCACATAAAGATAGTCCAAAGCTTTGCAGGATGTGTAATCGCCGCATTTATTATTGCATTTCCGCTGATGTATAAGAACGCAAAATCGGCATTTTTACAGCTTGATAAAAATTTGATATATGCAGGCAGGACTTTGGGATTGTCCGAGTTTAAGATTTTCTTTAAGATAGTATGCCCTATTGCATCGCCTTCACTGTTTTCAGGAGCGATACTCAGTTTTGCAAGGGCTATAGGTGAGTACGGTGCAACATCAATGCTCGCCGGTAATATATCGGGAAAGACTTCGACCATATCACAGCAGATAGCGATTCTGGTACAAAACCAAATTATCTTGAGGCGGGTATATGGGTAGCTATTGTACTTTTTATTGCATTTCTTATAATGCTTTTGATGGAATATATACAGAGGTAGTATGCTTGAACTGAACGTAAAAAAGAAACTTAACAGTTTTACTTTGGAAATAAATTGCAGCCTTGACAGCAACAGAATAGGAATTTTGGGAGGTTCAGGTGCAGGAAAAAGTATGATTCTAAAGATGATTGCAGGCATAGAAAAACCTGACTCCGGTTATATAAAGATTGACGGTGAGTTGTTGTTTGACTCACAAAAAAAGATTGATATAAAACCGCAGGACAGACATATAGGGTATTGCTTTCAAAACTATGCACTTTTTCCACATCTTTCGGTGTATGAAAATATCATTATAGGACTGGATAATAACAGTAAAAGTCTTGCTGATGAATTTTTGGAAAAGTTTGAACTGACTCAGATAAAAGATGCCAAGCCGAACAGAATAAGCGGAGGTCAGGCGGCAAGAGTGGCGATGGCAAGAATACTTATAAGAAAACCGAAAGTGTTACTGTTTGATGAGGCGTTTTCGGCACTTGATGTATATCTCAGGGATCATATACAGGAAGAGATATCATCAATACTAAAAGACTTTGAGGGCAGTGCCGTATTTGTATCACATTCCAGAGATGAGATATACAGACTTTGTGAAAGCATGATAGTTATTGACAGCGGAAAGATGACAAATCTTGGAAATACAAAGGAAATATTCAAAAATCCTAAGACGAAGAATGCCGCAATACTTACAGGTTGTAAAAATATTTCCGATATAAGATATATTGATGAAAATACATTGGAAGCTCTTGACTGGGGAGTAAGTTTTAAGTTTTCAGAGACATTACCTAAGGGATTATCTTCGGTAGGTATAAGAGCACATGATTTTCATCCTGTATGGGGTAAATCTGAGGGAAATATATTTGACTTCAGATTAAAGAGTAAGGCCAAGTTGCCGTTTGAGGACAATTATTATATAAAGACAGGCGGCGGACAGGATATTACCTGGCTTGTTCAAAGAGATGTGAAAGAGTTGATAGAAAAAAAGGGGTTACCTGATTTTTTGAAAGTGGATGAGAAAGATATATTGTTATTAAAATAGATTGGAGAAAAATGGAGTTTACACATTTTGATGAAAACAAGAATGCCGTAATGGTGGATGTATCGTATAAGGATATAACAGACAGAGTTGCGATTGCAACAGGCAGAATTACACTCTGTGATGAGGCTATGGAAGCGATAAAGGGCAGAAAGATAAAAAAGGGAGATGTGCTTACGGTAGCACAGGTGGCAGGCATTATGGGACAAAAAAGAACCTCGGAGCTTATCCCTATGTGTCACAATATAAATCTGACCGGCTCCAAGATAACCTTTGAGATAGAGGGCAATGATATAGTTGTATTTTCAAAGGCGAAGACTGCCGGTAAGACCGGAGTTGAGATGGAAGCACTGATGGGGGTCAATATTGCACTTCTTACAGTCTATGATATGTGTAAGGCTATCGACAAGAGGATGCTTATAAGTGATGTGCATCTTTTGGAAAAGAAAGGCGGAAAGAGCGGAGACTTTTTCTTTTAATAAAAAGGCTAATCGGGCGAGAACCTGATTAGCCTTTTGAGTTATATTATTGTGCCGGCTTAATATATGCGCTTGCTACATAAGCTTGTCCGCCGTTGTAGTTGATGATAGCCCAGTTGGCATCCTGTGCTCCAACATATTCAACGCTTACACCTACATTAAGAGTAGCCAAAAGATCGCCGTCTTTTGACGGTGAAGATCGAACATTAAGTTTGGTTGTAGTAATATATTTTGTGGTTGCCGCCTGTGTACTTGAAGTTTCTAAGCTGCTCTCTGAGCTTTCCACACCTTCACTTGTAGCGACGGTAGTGGTGGTTGCAGTCTTTGTTTTGGTGCCTTTGCCGCCCTTTAGAGGGTTAAGTGATCTGAATAAAATTATCAAAATAAACAGAATAACCACACCTATAAGTACTTTTATCAAATCAGGCGTGTTTACAGTCGGCTTTTTCTTTTTTGGAGTTTTCTTTGCGACCTTTCTTTTCAGAGCGGTTTCACTGCTTTTGGTAACCGACCTTCTTTGTACATTGTCATTGCGTACGGGAACGGGAGTTATCTTGCTTTTTTTAGGTGAGTAGTCGCGTATAAAAGCCTGCACTTCCTCTGAGAGTAACTGATATGCCATAGTGGCATTGAAGCCGTCGTCATTATTTTCATGTACGGCTTTATTGCTTATAACACAAATCTTGTGATAGTGTTCACATGATTTTTCTGAAATGGTTTTGTTTTCGCATAAGGAATTTATAATGTCTGTCAGGCTTTGATCGTCATAGTCGTCTCGTCCGCTAAGCTGCTTTATCATAATCTCTAATGTCTGTCTTGCCTTAATCATGGCAAGATTATATTCCTGACCGGATAGAAGCTTTTCTGTATCATAAACTCCTGCCTGAATCTGTTGCCAGGCACTGTGAGTGGTTGAGTTTGCCATTAGGTAAACCTCCTATATTCTTTGTGTATCTGTGAATAAAAGTGTAAATACGAACTTCACAGAACTCTAAATTTATTATACAATAAGAAGCTTATAAAAGACAATATTTAGCAGATTTTTTTATAAAATATCTTATAAATCACTGAGAATTCTTGAGTTTTAATCTCTTTGCAATCCGTACTCAACTACATTGCCTTCAGTATCATATGCAAAGAAAAGATAGTCGTTTAATCCTGAACTTATTCTGTAGTAATCTGTATTGTTCTTACTTGATTTTGGCTCACCGAGATAATTTTCAACTTTTGTTTTTGTTAAGTATTTGCCTTCATCAGGTAAAAGTCCGATATTATATAACATCTCAGCCCCACCGATATCATCCTTACTTGGGTGTACAACTATAGATGTAACAACCGGTTTATCGGAGCTCTTTATTTTTTTTAGGACAAATGAAGTATAACAGTTATTGTCGCCATAGGTGTATATTAAATCTGAGTTTTCACTAATTTTTCTGTCAGGATCACCGTTTCGATAAATTATGTCATCTTCTGTTGCTCCGAGTTTTATACGATTATAAAATAATCTGTCTGCATACACGGCATCATTAAGGTTTAACAGTTCATTGTAGGAATTTTCATCCGCTTTTGCACGGTCAAACAGACCTGATTCATTTTCAAGTTCGTCGCGATTAAACTCTATAGTGACAGGCTGTGTATCAGGGTATTCTTTCGGAACGGCTATTTCAATATTTAAAGAGGAAATATAATCATTTGCAAGCATTAAGAGTATTGCGGTATTAGTCGCTCTTGAGAATAAATATGGTGATGTATAGAGCGGATTGTCACTTAGTCCTATATTTTTTGATTTTTCATAGCCCTCAGTATACCTTAATATAAGAGTGTATGTATTATCATTTGTTTCCAATACAGCATTGTTTAATTCTATATAAGGCAGTATTGCAGGCGTCTTTGAAACAACATCTGTTATATATGCATTGCTCGCTTCTTTATCAACAGTTAAATCTTTCAGTTTTGAATATGGAAAATAAACATTGTCGGTTATATTGTTTTTTGTATAACCTGAGCTTTGAATCGAATCGGTATTTTTTATTGCTTTATTACAAGCTGTAAAACATAAAACCGGCAAGGACATTAGAGTAGCAGCTATAATATATTTACCTTTCATTTGAATCCCCCACTTTCAAATACAAAAAAGGAGTGTTACAAAAGTGCAACACTCCAAAATATTAATGTAAAATTATGCCTCGGCGATGCACTCAATCTCACAAAGAACGCCCTTTGGAAGATCCTTTACTGCGAAACAGCTTCTTGCAGGCTTTGATGTGAAATACTTTGCATATACTTCATTGAATGCTGCAAAATCTGCAATCTCTGCAAGGAAGCAAGTTGTCTTTACAACCTTGTCCATACCTGAACCTGCAGCCTCAAGGATAGCAGCTACATTCTTGCAGCTCTGCTCTGTCTGTGCGGCAATACCCTCAGGAACTTCTCCGTTGGCAGGGTTTACAGGAATTTGTCCTGATGTGATAACCAAGCCGTTTGTGATAAATCCCTGTGAATATGGTCCGATTGCACCCGGTGCATTTTTTGTATCGATTACTTTCATGATAATCTCCTTTTTTCTTTTTCTTATATTTTATACTAATTTCCGGATTTGTACAGTCTATTTTTTGATACAAGAAAATTGACGATATTGACATAATATATATTTAAGAATTGTATTACTGGTATTACATATGAAAAAAATTGATATAATTAGCTAAATGACGGCTTTAAATAAATAAACAGGAGGATATAATTATGGGACTTATTTCAGCTATAGCAGGTGCCGCAGGAGGAGTATTAGCGGATTCATGGAGAGATTTTTTCTATGAAGATTCAATGGATAATGAAGTTCTTGTAACCAAAGGTAAAAAAAGAGTGGACCAAAGAGGTTCAAACAATAAATCTACAAATAATGTTATTACAGACGGCTCCATCATCGAAGTTGCAGACGGACAATGTATGTTGGTGGTTGAAAACGGAATGATAAAGGATGTCTGTGCACAACCCGGAAAATATGTCTACAGTAATACTGATGAACCTACTATTTTTGCAGGTAATTTAAAGGAAACTGTAAAAAGAACCTGGGAGCAGTTTAAGAACAGATTGGTATTTGGCGGCGGTGCTACAAGAGATACAAGAGTTTATTATGTAAACACAAAGGATATCTATGGAAATAAGTACGGTACTGCCGAACCGATTCCATACAGGATAGTAGATCCGAATATCGGACTTGATATAGAAAGTGCGGTAAGATGTCATGGAGAGTTTGCGTTTAAGATTGTGGACCCTATACTTATGTACAAGGAAGTGGCGGGAAATACAGGCGGAGAGTTCAGAATGAATGAAGCATTCAGAAAACAGATGACTTCAGAACTGCTTACTTCGCTTCAACCTGCACTCGGAAGACTCTCAGGAATAGGGGCAAGATACAGCGATATCCCGAATCATACCAAGGAAATTGCAATGAACTGAACAGCGTAATGTCAAGTGAATGGGGAGACAGATACGGTATTGAAATAAGTTCATTCGGAATAAGCAGTATTACCATATCAAAGGAAGATGAAGACCTTATAAAGCAGCTACAAAGAACGGCGGTATTCCAAAGAACATCAATGGCGGCTGCAAACTTAAACGCCGCACAAGCTGACGCTATGAGAAATGCGGCAAGCAATGCAGGCGGTGCTATGATGGGATTTGCAGGTATGAATATGGCAAATCAGATGGGCGGTATGAATGCAAATCAGCTTTTCCAAATGGCACAAAATGAACAGATGCAGCAACAGTACGGTCAGCAAAATAATATGCAACAGCAGTATGGTCAGAACAATATGCAGCAACCATATAATGCACAGAATAATATGCAGCAGATGAATCAGCAAGCGGGAAATACATGGACTTGCAGCCACGGCCATGGCGGAAATACAGGTAAGTTCTGCTCCGAATGTGGTGAAGCAAAACCTGCAGGTGTTGTAAGTTGTGCTTCATGCGGGTACACACCTGCAGATCAGTCACATCTGCCTAAGTTCTGTCCTGAATGCGGAAAGCCGTTCTAATCCGATATAGATGGAGTTAGTATGAATAATATAGATAAGGTAACACTTACAATACCGAAAGAAAAAAATATTGCATTGATTGCACATGACGGTAAAAAACCTGATATTATCAAATGGTGTGAGGAGCATAAGGAAGTTTTAGCTAAGCATAAGCTGTACGGAACAGGAACCACCGCCAGACTTATAACTGAAAAGACAGGACTTACAGTAAAGGGATATAACTCGGGTCCGCTTGGCGGTGACCAGCAGATAGGTGCAAGAATAGTCGAGGGAAAGATAGATTTGTTATCTTCTTTACAGATCCGCTTACGGCACAGCCTCATGACCCTGATGTGAAGGCACTTTTACGTATAGTACAGGTATATGATGTGCCTATGGCTATCAACAAGTCAAGTGCGGACTTCATTATCACATCATCTCTTATGGATGAAGAGTACGACCATGATGTGATAAACTTTAAAGAGAATGTCTCAAAAAGGGTAAAGGAAATGTCATAAAATGACTTGCAAGGAAGCAAGAAAGCTCATCATACCTTTTATACATGATGAGCTTTCTATGGAAGATACAAGAGATTTTTTGCAGCATGTAAGAGGCTGCAAGGCCTGTATGGACGAGCTTGAAATATACTATATAGTTGAGGTGGGACCTGATGGCAGCGGCAATGACGATATCAACTATAATATGATGGAGGCTCTGCACAGCCATATAAGAGAGGCATATCAGAGAATATTTATAATATTCCTCGGGCAGGTGTTTAAGTATGTGGTAAATACACTTATGATTTTCGGTGTGTTTATTATCGCAATGATGCAATTACGAAATTGGTTCTTTTAGTAGGAGATATATGAAAAAATTAGTTCTGATAGACGGACATAGCATTTTAAACAGAGCATTCTACGGAGTACCTGAGCTTTCAAACTCACAGGGACTGCATACGAATGCCGTTTACGGTTTTTTGAATATTATGTTCAAGATTTTGGACGAGGAAGCGGCTGATTATATAGCAGTCGCTTTTGACTTGTCTGCACCCACATTTAGACATAAGGCGTATGCGGAATATAAAGGTACCAGAAAGTCGATGCCTGATGAACTTAGAGAGCAGGTTCCGCTGATAAAGAATGTTTTATCTTCTATGAACATACCTATACTTACAAAGGAAGGCTATGAGGCGGACGATATAATAGGAACTATTGCAAAGAGATGTCAAAGCGACGATGTATTTGTCAGTATAATATCGGGAGACAGAGACCTTTGCAGCTTTCCGATAAGCATATAAAGATAAGGATTCCGAAGACATCAAAGGGGAGTTACTACAGTTCATGACTACCTTCCCGAGGATGTGGTAAGTGAGTACGGTGTGACACCGAAAGAGTTTATAGATGTGAAGGCGCTGATGGGAGATACCTCCGACAATGTTCCGGGAGTACCTTCAATAGGTGAAAAGACGGCTACAAAGATAATACAGGAGTACCACTCTATAGAAAATGCGATTGAGCATGTAACTGAGCTGAAGCCTCCGAGAGCGTCAAAGGCGCTGGCTGAAAATATAGAAGAAGCCAAGTTTTCAAAGATGCTTGTTACAATAGTTACAGATGCTCCTATAGATACCGATATTTCAGATATGGCAGTCGGAAATCTCTATACAAAAGAAAGTCTTGAATGGATAAATAAATTAGAGTTTAAGTCGTTCTTAAAAAGATATGAGAATATGGAAACTGCCGCAAGTATAGAGCTTGATATAAGTGATATTACAGATTTGAACGGTTGGAATAATCTTTATGAGAAATTAAAATCTGCAAAGGAATTCGGTATCGCCATATGCTTAGAAGAGAGCGTTATAAAGGGTTATACAGTAAGTAATCTTTATGCAATTTCAATTACCTTGGATAACAGGACATATATCATAAAGACGTTGAGAAAATAAATGATATTTTGGATCAGATTATCTGTCTGGATGCAAAAAAATATATACTTTCACTCAAGCCTCTTATAAAGCAGGTAAAGGATATGAAGCTTGCAAAGAGTTTTTATGATTTGTCTGTAGCCGCATATCTTATCAATCCGCTTAAGGACAGCTACTTTGTGGAAGATATTGCAAGAGACTATATGGGAAGCAGTGTTTCTTCAAAGGCTGAAATGATCGGAAAATCAAAGCTTGGTGAAGTATTAAGGTTCAATGATGAAAAGGCGAAAAAGTACTTTGCAAGTGAAAGTCATGTGGCACTTTTTGCAAGTGACAGTTTACTTAAAAAGCTTAATGAACTTGAGCTTACAAAATTATATGAAGATGTGGAGATGCCGCTTATATACTCTCTTGCCAAGATGGAAAATACCGGAGTAAGGGTGGACGAAAAGAGATTAAAATCCTATGCGAATACACTTCTTGAAAAGATATCAAAACTTGAAGCAAGTATTACGGATAAGGCGGGAGAGAGCTTTAATATAAATTCGCCGAAGCAGCTTGGAGAGATACTTTTCGGTAAATTAAAGTTATCAGGCGGAAAAAAGACAAAGACAGGATATTCGACGGCGGCGGATGTACTTGAAAAGCTTGCACCCGAACATGAAATAATAAGAGATATCCTTGAATATCGTCAGCTTACAAAGCTTAATTCCACTTATGCTACAGGGCTTGCAGGCTATATAAGGGATGACGGACGTATACACGGTACATTCAATCAGACAATTACCGCCACAGGAAGAATCTCATCCACAGATCCGAATCTGCAAAATATTCCTGTAAGAACGGAGATGGGAAGCAAAATAAGAGATATCTTTGTACCTAAAGAGGGCTATGTATTTGTGGATGCGGACTACTCACAGATAGAACTTAGAGTTCTGGCTTCGATGTCGGGAGATGAAAAGCTTATAGAAAGCTACCATATGGCAACAGATATTCATGCGGCTACGGCTGCAAAGGTATTTCATGTGCCGCTTGATGAGGTGACACCTGAACTTAGAAGAAATGCAAAGGCTGTAAACTTCGGAGTTGTCTACGGTATATCGGCTTTCGGACTGTCTGAGGACTTAAGCATTTCAAGAAAAGAGGCGCTTGATTATATAAATAATTATTTTAAAATCTATGAAGGCGTAAAGAAATTTTTAGATAAGCAGGTGGCTGATGCCAAGGAAAAAGGCTATGTAAAGACTATGTTCGGCAGAATAAGGCCTATACCTGAGATAAAAAGCTCAAACTTTATGACAAGATCATTCGGTGACAGAGTGGCGATGAACTCACCGATACAGGGAAGTGCGGCGGATATTATGAAGATTGCTATGATAAAGGTGGATGAGGCGCTTAATAAGAGCGGATATGATGCGGATATTGTACTTCAAATCCACGATGAGCTTTTGGTGGAAGTAAGAGAAGATGAGGCCGACAAGGTAAAAGAACTTGTGGAAAAGTCAATGAGAGAGGCGGTAAGCCTTAAGGTTCCGCTTGAGGTGGACGCACATATCGGCAAGACATGGTTGGAGGCAAAGTAATGAATATATTGCTTTTGGGAGGTATCGGTTCAGGTAAAAGTGAAGCTTTAAAGATACTTAAAGAAGAACATAATGCAAACATTATTGAGGCCGATAAGGTGGCACATTTTTTGTATGAAAAGGATAGGGCAGGATACACTGCCCTAAAGTCTTTATTTGGCGATACCGTACTGGATGATAAAAAAGATATTGATAGAAAAAAATTAGGTGATATACTTTACTATGATAAAGACAAACTACGCAAAGTAGATGAAATAATACATCCGTTAGTAAATGCTGAAATTAAAAAAAGACTTTTAGATAACAGGTTGAATGTGGTGGAGCAGGCGCTTATGCCTGATGAAAACTTCTATGATTCTGTCTGGTATCTGTATACAGATATGGATGTAAGAATAAAAAGACTGATGTTATCAAGAGGTTTAAGCAGAGAAAGAATAGAGACAATAATATCAAAACAGCCTAAAGAATCTGATTTTGAGTCTATTGCCGATAAGATTATAAAAAATAACGGAGACAGGTCTGAATTAGAGAAAAATATAAGAGAGGCTTTGAGGTGACACTTTGAGACTGGTAAGCTTGGCAAGCGGTAGCGACGGAAATTCCACATATATCGGCAGTGAAAAGACGCATATCTTGGTAGATGCCGGTATATCAAATAAGAAAATAGAAACAAGGTTAAATGAACTTGGGCTTTGCGGCAAGGATATATCCGGAGTATTTTTGACACATGAGCACAGTGACCATATAGCGGGACTTGAAGTATTTGTAAGAAAAAATGAGATACCTGTTTTTGCATCAAGGGGTACACTTGAGTATTTGAAAGACAGAGACAAATACTCAAGGATTTATGATTATCTTAACATTATTGATTCGAAGAATAACATTATATTGGGAGACCTCAATATAAAGGCGTTTGATATTGACCACGATGCAAACGAACCTTTCGGATACAGAGTGGAATGCGGTAATAAAAAGATAGCTGTGGCTACAGACCTCGGCAGATATACAAAGGATATTGTAAAAAATCTTTCAGACTTGGATGCGCTGCTTGTAGAGGCGAATCACGATATCAGAATGCTTGAGACAGGTCCGTACCCTTATGAACTTAAGAGGAGAATCCTAAGCAATAAGGGACATCTTTCAAATGAGAATTCAGGTAAGTTGATATGTGAGATATTAAATGATAAGATAAAAAAGATTTTCTTGGGACATTTGTCGGATAAGAACAATCTGCCCGAGCTTGCACTTGAAAGTGTGAGATTTGAAATTTTTGCAGATGACAGACCATACAATCCTAAGGATTTTGATATAGAAGTGGCAAAAAGAGATGCAATCTCAGAGATTTGCTACGTGTAGTGATATTTAGAAATGGAGAAGTTTATGAACAAGGTAATAATAACTGTAGTAGGTAAGGATACAGTAGGTATTATAGCGAAGGTATGTACATATCTGGCCGAGAATAAGATAAATATACTTGATATATCACAGACCATAGTAAGCGGCTACTTTAATATGATGATGATTACAGATATGGAAAATGCAAGTGTGGACTTTGAAAAAATAGTGGAAGATTTGGATGCTCTTGGGGACGGTATCGGGGTAAAGATAAAGGCGCAAAAAGAAGAAATTTTTGAATCAATGCACAGACTCTAGGAGGAAACTATGTTTGATATGTTTGAAGTAATAGAGACCAACGACATGATAGACAAAGATCTGTTGGATGTCAGAACTATTACGATCGGTATAAGCTTACTGGACTGTATTGATACAGACCTCAATAAACTTTGTGACAATATTTATAATAAAATTACAAATGTGGCAAAGAACCTTGTAAAGGTGGGAGATGATATCTCAAGAGATTTCGGTGTGCCTATTGTAAATAAAAGAATATCGGTTACTCCTATAGCTTTAATCGGCGGCAGTGCCTGCAAGAGTGTGAGCGACTTTGTGCAGATAGCAAAGACTCTTGATAAAGCGGCAAAGGATACAGGTGTAAACTTCCTCGGAGGATATTCGGCCGTAGTATCAAAGGGAATAACGGCTGCAGACAGACTTTTGATGGAGTCAATACCGCAGGCACTTAATGAGACCGATTTTGTATGCAGCTCTGTAAACTTAGGTTCTACAAAGACAGGCCTTAATATGGATGCTGTAAGGCTGATGGGTAAGATAGTAAAAGAAACCGCAAAGATTACAGCAGACAGAGATTCTATCGGATGTGCAAAAGCTTGTGGTGTTTTGCAATGCTCCGGATGACAATCCTTTTTATGGCAGGTGCGTTTCACGGTGTGACCGAGGCGGATGCCGTTATAAATGTAGGTGTCAGCGGACCGGGTGTAGTAAGAGCGGCTCTTAAGCAAGCCAGAGACAAGGACTTTGAGGTACTTTGTGAGACTATAAAAAAGACCGCATTTAAGATAACCAGAGTCGGACAGCTTGTAGCAAGAGAGGCTTCAAAAAGGCTCGGTATACCTTTCGGAATCATTGATCTTTCACTTGCACCTACTCCTTCGGTAGGTGATTCCGTAGCGGAAATCTTACAGGAGATAGGCCTTGAGAGAGTTGGAGCACCGGGAACCACAGCCGCACTTGCACTTTTAAATGATCAGGTCAAAAAGGGCGGTGTAATGGCTTCTTCATATGTAGGAGGACTTTCAGGTGCGTTTATACCTGTTTCTGAGGATCAGGGTATGATTGACGCGGTGAATGCCGGCGCTTTGACTTTAGAAAAGCTTGAGGCGATGACCTGTGTTTGTTCAGTAGGTCTTGATATGATTGCAATACCGGGAGATACTTCGGAAGAGACTATTGCGGGAATCATTGCCGATGAGGCCGCTATAGGTATGATAAATCAAAAGACTACCGCTGTCAGAGTAATACCGGTTATCGGAAAGAAAGAAGGAGAAGTTGTTGAGTTCGGAGGGCTTTTGGGTTACGCTCCGATAATGCCTGTAAACGGTTTTTCATGTGAGAAATTTGTAAACAGAGGAGGCAGAATACCTGCTCCTATACACAGTTTTAAGAATTGATATAAATAAAGGCTGTTGCAAAAAGTGCAACAGCCTTTGTTTTACTTTATCATCTTGAATCCGGGGAAGTAGCGGAAGATTACCTTTGCGATTATCTTATCCTTGTGTACAAAAGGGTGAACCCAACGCCTTGAGTCCGCGGAATTGTTCCTGTTGTCTCCCATACAGAAGTATGAGTCTTCAGGTACTTCAAAGTGCATCGGTGCCTCAGGAATCATAGGCTCTTTTATATAGTCTTCTTCAAGTGGAGTCTCGGAGTTGTTTAAGTATATCTTGCCGTCTTTTATATCAACAACATCTCCCGGCTCACCGATAATTCGCTTCACATAGTAAAGACTCTCATCGTCAGGGAACTTGAATATTATAACATCACCGCGCTTGGGCTCCTGGAAAAGATATGTAAGTCTGAAGCCGACCACTCTGTCACCTGTCATTATTGTGTTCTCCATAGATGCTGAAGGAACTCTTGAGTTTGCTATAATAAAGAGATTTAGAACCAGCGCTATTACGGCAGCCACCACTATTATGGAAATCCAACTAAAGATTTCTTTTACAACATCAAAATCTGAATTCTTATTCATTATCTTCTCCAATCCGTTTTTTAACATAGTCTTTAAAACCTATACTATTTTTACGCTAATTAAAAGTATAATACAACTAAATGATAATATAATTATGAAAAATAATAATAAACATTTTTTTGTGAAACGGCAGTATAAAACATTATATGATAATAATCACATTTATATTGAGTAGCTTATAACATTTGCTTTTAACTTTGGCAAAAGAATAGTATAATCTATATAAATGTTATGGAGAGGATAAGCGGCAGTATCTTATCTGAACTATTACTCATATTGTAAGGAGAAAGGTTAGGCTATGGATAAGAATTTATATGATTTGATGGATTGGGCAGCAATAGAAGAAATCACTTATTCTGAATGTGACAGACCGAAAAAGATTCTTGGTTCACATAAGGTGGAAAACGGTTTTTTGGTTCAGACTTTTATACCTCATGCAAAGAGTGTTGAACTGTTGATTGACGGCAATAAAAATCCGGTTGCAATGGAATGTGTCGATGAAGCGGGATTTTTTGCATGTCTTGTAGGTAGAAGCAAGGAGTTTAAGTATCAGTTTATAGTGACATATGATAACGATACCGTGCAAACAATCTATGATCCGTATTCTTTTGACAGTATTTATACAGAGGAAGATTTGTCAAAGTTTGAAGCGGGAATAAACTATGAGATTTATGAAAAAATGGGTGCCAAGCATATGACGCTTTCAGGAGTTGAGGGTGTGAATTTCTCGGTTTGGGCGCCGGAAGCTATGAGAGTGTCTGTAGTAGGTGATTTTAACCTGTGGGATGGCAGAAGGAATCAGATGAACAAGCTTGGAGACTTCGGAGTATATGAACTGTTTATACCGGGGTTAAAAGTTGGCGACCTTTATAAGTTTGAAATAAAAACTATGAAGGGAGAGCCGATGTTGAAAGCGGATCCGTATGCTTTCTATTCAGAACTCCGTCCGAATACTGCAAGCATAGTAGCAGACATTTCAGGATTTGAATGGAGTGATGAGGACTGGATGAAGAACAGAGATGTATTCCAGTCAACAGAGACGGATAAGTCCCCTGCAATGAATATATATGAATTGCATCTCGGCTCATGGATAAGAAAAGAGATGCAGTATACTGAAAACGGTGAAGAGGTAAACGGTTCGGTATTCTATAACTACCGTGAGATAGCGCCAAAGCTTGCCACCTATGTGAAGAAGATGAACTATACACATATAGAGCTTATGCCGATTATGGAACACCCTCTTGACGGAAGTTGGGGATATCAGGTGACAGGATATTATAGTCCTACAAGCAGATACGGTACTCCGGATGATTTTATGTATTTTATGAACTATATGCATAAAAAGAATATCGGTGTGATACTTGACTGGGTTCCGGCACATTTCCCAAGAGATTTACACGGATTGGGTTGCTTTGACGGCAGTCATGTATATGAGCATCCGGATCCAAGAAGAGGTTCACATCCGCACTGGGGCACTTTGATATACAACTATGCAAGACCGCAGGTCAGCAACTTCCTTATTGCAAACGCACTTTTCTGGGCTGAAAAGTATCATGTGGACGGTATCAGAATGGATGCGGTGGCTTCCATGCTCTACCTTGACTACGGCAAGAATTCCGGAGAGTGGTTGCCGAATATATACGGCGGCAATGAAAATTTGGATGCAATAGAGTTTTTGAAGCATCTTAATTCAATATACAAGAAAAAACATCCTTCAAGTCTTTTGATTGCGGAGGAGTCTACAGCATGGCCGAAGATTACAGGTGATTTAAAGGACGGCGGACTTGGATTTGACTACAAGTGGAACATGGGTTGGATGAATGACTTCCTTGAGTTTATGAAGCTCGACCCGTATTTTAGAAGCGGAGACTATAACGGGCTTACATTCTCATTACTTTATGCATACAGTGAGAACTTTATATTGGTACTCAGTCATGACGAGGTGGTACATGGAAAGGCGACTCTGGCAGGAAAGATGCCGGGTGCAACTCAGGAGGAGAAGTTTAACAATCTGAGAGTGGCCTACGGATTTATGATGACACATCCGGGCAAGAAGCTTCTGTTCATGGGACAGGAGTTCGGACAGATGAACGAGTGGAATGAGGATGTATCACTTGAGTGGGATTTGCTTGAGTATGAAAATCACAAGAAGATGCAAAGATACTCAAAGGCACTCAATAAGCTTTATCTGGATTATCCTGCACTTTATAAGCTTGACTACAATCCTGACGGATTTGAGTGGATAAACTGTAATTCAAAGGATGAGACAATGGTAGTATTCCTCAGAAAGACGGAAAAAGAAGAAGATACATTGGTAGTGGTATGCAATTTCACACCGGTAGTATATGAAAGGGAGATTGGAGTTCCTTATAAGGGTACTTATACGGAGATTTTCAACTCGGATGATAAGAAGTTTGGCGGAAGCGGAGTAGGAAATAAGAGAGCGAAAAAGTCCGTTAAGAAAAAAGTGGACGGAAGAGAAAACTCCCTTAAGATTAAAGTTCCTCCAATGGCGATGGTAGTATTTAAGTGGGATAAATAGTGATTTTTAATATTTTTAAATTATGTAGAGCCGGAATTTGTCTGACAAGCGTGACTGATTCCGGCTTGCCGAGTATATCGGAAAGTGATGTGGCGGAATCGGTCGCCAATGATATTCAAAAGCTTAAGCCAAGTGTAATGATGGAAACTTTAAAGAAACTCTATCCTTTCTTTCTTGCACTGGCATATGACATAGCAATAGTCGTTATTACACTTTTTATAGCAAGTCAGGTTATCAGATTTTTTTCGAAGATGCTTGATAAGTTCTTAAAAAGGATAAATATTGATATAGCTGTAAGAAGATTTTTGTTGTCAACACTGAAGGTGGCACTATATGCTTTAGTCATACTTGGACTGGCGGAAAGAATCGGTGTAAGCAGTGCGTCCATAGTGGCAATACTCGGTTCTGCAGGTGTTGCGATAGGTTTGGCTTGGCAGGGCAGCTTAAGCAACTTTGCCGGCGGAATGATTATACTTTTCAGTCATCCTTTCAGCAGAGGCGATTATATAATTACTCCGAAGGCTGAAGGTATTGTAGATACTATAGGTATAATATATACGGTACTTTTGACACCGGACAACAAAGAATATCAATACCTAACGGTGCGTTGGCAAATGATGTTATCACCAATGTTACGGCAAACGATATCAGGCGAATAGATATAAAGGTAGGAGTATCATATAACACCGATATCAGAAAAGCAAAGAAGCTTATAAAAGAAGCATTTGATGAAAACGGACTGATACTTAAGAACAATGATATAGTTTCGTATGTGGATGATTTGGCATCGTCTGCCGTTATGCTTGGAGGTATGGCATGGTGTAAGACAGGAGACTATTTGACTGCAAAGTGGGCAATAGTCGAAGAAATTAAGATAAAGTTTGATAAAAACGGTATCGAGATACCTTATGACCAGCTGGAAGTACATATAAATGAATCAAAGACTTCTACAAATCAGAACAAAGCAGAATAACTTTAGCGTAGTAGAGAAATAAAGTGTTGACAATAACACTTTAGTGTGCTACCATAAGAAAGTGTTAAGACAAAGCAACAAAGCAAAGAAAGTAATGAGGTATATTATGAAGAAAATTTATTTGTTTGGAGTATTGGCGGCACTTATGTTGGCAGGTTGTTCTAATGCAAAGACAACCGAAAGCACATCTGCATCTGCAGAAACAAGTAAAACTGCAAGCGAGAGCAGCGAAGCAGTGAAAACGGACAGTAAGAATACTTTTACTGTAGGATTTGATCAGGACTTTCCTCCGATGGGATTTGTAGGAGATGACGGACAGTTTACAGGATTTGACCTTGAAGTGGCTGCCGAGGTTGCAAAGAGAATGGGCAAGGAGATAAAGTATCAGCCTATAGCTTGGGATGCAAAGGATATGGAACTTTCATCAGGTACTATAGACTGTATTTGGAACGGCTTCAGTATACAGGGAAGAGAAGATAAGTATACATGGTCAAAGCCTTATATGAAAAACGATCAGGTATTTGTAGTAAAATCCGATTCGGGTATAGATTCGATAGAGGATCTTGCAGGTAAGAAGGTTGAAGTACAGACAGATTCTTCAGCAGAGGCCGCATTAAAAGAAGACCCTGATATGGTAAAGACATTTGGAAGCCTTCAGACTGTAGCTGATTACAACACCGGATTTATGGACCTTGATATGGGCGGCGTTGATGCTATAGCAATGGACAGTGTGGTAGCAAACTATCAGATTACAAAAAGAGGCGGAAACAGCTTTACAGTGCTTGATACACCGCTTGCAAGTGAAGAGTACGGTGTAGGATTTAAGCTCGGTAATGAGGCTTTGAGAGATGAAGTTCAGGCAAAGCTTGATGAGATGAAAGCCGACGGAAGCTTGAAGACTATTTCAGAGAAGTGGTTTGGTAAGGATGTTACTACTTTAGAGTAATGTTAATGTAAGAGACGCTGACAGTTCATCTGCCGGCGTTTTTTATGCACAATATATCTTATAGGAGAATTTATGAATATTCTTAATATTGCAGCAAAGCTTGCACCGGGTATGCTTGTAAGTATACAGATATTCCTGGTCACATTGATATTTTCGCTTCCGCTTGGACTTTTGGTTGCATTCGGAAGAATGAGTAAAATAAAAACAGTATCTTATCTGTGTAAGATTTATATATCTATAATGCGCGGTACACCGCTTATGTTACAGCTTATGGTGGTATATTTCGGACCTTATTATATCTTCGGAGTATCAATTTCAGGAAGCTATCGTATGGTGGCTACCATAATAGGTTTTGTAATAAACTATGCCGCATACTTTGCGGAGATATACAGAAGCGGAATCCAGTCAATGCCTGCCGGACAGTATGAAGCTGCAAAAATATTGGGATATAGCAAATCTCAGACCTTCTTTGTTATTATATTGCCGCAGGTGATAAAGAGAATATTGCCTTCCGTAACCAATGAGGTAATAACCTTGGTAAAGGATACTTCACTTGCGTTTACAATAAGTGTGGCGGAGATGTTCACTATGGCAAAGGCTCTGGCAAGCAGTACGACAAGTATGTATCCTTTTGTATGTGCGGCACTGTTTTATTATATATTTAACGGCATCGTTGCATTTGTAATGGAGTTTATTGAGAAAAAATTGGAATATTATAAGTAGGTGATTATGTCATTATTAAGTATGAAGTCGGTAAAAAAGTCATTTGACGGCGTGGAAATATTAAAGGATATTTCACTGGAAGTCGGTGAAGGTGAGATTTTAAGTATTATAGGTCCTTCAGGTTCAGGTAAGTCTACACTGTTGCGCTGTGCCACACTGCTTGAAAGTATGGATGACGGTGAACTTAGCTACAGTGGAAACCGGTTTGTAAAAGTGTGGCCGGAAAATCTGTTTATGAAAGTCCTGCAACTTTGAAAAAGATTTCAGAGTGTTTCGGACTTGTATTTCAAAACTTCAATCTGTTCCCACATATGAATGTACTGCAAAATATCTGTGACGCGCCTATAAGAGTACAAAAAAGAGATAAAGCAAGTGTGAAAAAAGAGGCTTTTGAACTGCTTAAGAAAATGGGACTTTCAGACAGAGCCGATGCTTACCCGTATCAGCTTTCAGGCGGACAGTCACAGAGAGTGGCAATAGCCAGAGCATTGGCGCTAAATCCGAAGATTTTGTTTTTTGACGAACCTACCTCTGCACTTGATCCGGAGTTGACAGGAGAGGTTTTAAAGGTTATAAAGTCTTTATCGGATCTGAATATTGCAATGGTCATAGTAACTCATGAGATGGCTTTTGCAAAAGAGATTTCAGATAAGGTTATTTTCATGTCGGGCGGTGTTATAGTGGAGTCCGGAACTCCGGATGCGGTATTTGCATCGGACAATGAAAAGACAAAGAACTTTATAGGGGCATTAAACAAATAGACGGAAGGTGAAGAAATGAAATATATAGTGGTACTTGGTGACGGAATGTCCGACAGAGATATAAAGGAGCTTGGCAATAAGACAATACTTGATGTGGCAAAAAAAGCCGAATATTGACGGCTTAAAGGGCATTATGGGTATGGTAAAAACAGTGCCTGATACATTAAAGCCCGGCAGTGATGTAGCCAACCTTGCCGTAATGGGCTATAACCCTTTGGAGTGCTATACGGGGCGTTCTCCGCTTGAGGCTGTAAGTATCGGAATAAAGATGAAAGACACAGATGTGGCAATCAGGTGTAACCTTGTTACACTCTCAGATGAAGATGATATTAAAAAAAGAAAGATGCTTGACTACTCTGCAGGAGAAATATCAACGGATGAGGCAAAGGAGCTTATAAAGGCTGTAGAAGAAGCGCTTGGAGACAGCGAGTTTAAATTTTATCCGGGAATCTCATACAGACATTGTCTCATCTGGGATAAAGGTCAGACAGGGCTTGATCTGACACCGCCACATGATATTTCAGACAGAGTTATAGGAGAGTATCTGCCGAATAATGATAAGATTTAATCTTATGGAAAGAAGCTATGATATATTAAAAAATCATCCTGTAAATATAAAAAGAATAAAAGAAGGTAAGAACCCTGCAAACTCTATATGGCTTTGGGGTGAAGGTACAAAGCCCGGGATAGAAAACTTCTATAAAAAGACAGGACTTAAAGGCGCTGTAATTTCCGCCGTTGACCTTATAAAGGGTATCGGAATCAGTGCAGGTATGGAAAGCATTGATGTTGAAGGTGCGACAGGTACACTTGACACCAACTATAAGGGAAAGCTTGAGGCCGCAAAAAAGACATTGTTAAAAGACGGCAACGACTTTGTGTATATTCACCTTGAAGGACCTGATGAATGTGGACATCACGGCGATATAGAGGGTAAGGTTTTGGCGGTTGAAAGAATTGATAAGAATATAGTGGGTCCGCTTTGTAAGGCGCTAAGGGATGCCGGTGAGGATTTTGCAATGCTTATAATGCCGGATCACCCTACACCTATTGAAACAAGGACTCATTCTTCAGATCCTGTTCCGTTTAAGATTTACAGATCAAATGATGAGAAGGAAGGTGCTGAAGTATATAGCGAAAAGAATGCCGGAAAGAGCGGTATCTTTATAGAAGACGGGTACACTTTATTGACAAAATTTATAAATAATGATATACAGAATCTATAGATAAAATATGAACTGTCAATAATGGAGGGCAGGTATGGAAAGAAATAAACTTAATGTAGCGTTCGGATTTGGAATATTTGGTGTTTTTTTCTTAAGCGGTATAATATTGTTAAGTACCAACTTTATCAGCCGGTCATTGACATTTGTAGTAATGAGCAATATGAATTATATGACGGATATTCCTGTTATAAATGAACCGATATTATTTGTATTGAGCATTGTATGTTTTATTGTATCGGTTATAGCATTGATAAAGAGTATATTGCTGTTAAAAAGAAGGATGCTGATATTTATAGACTTGATATATAGTTTTTTTATTACTATATACTAATGTTATGAAAAACTAATATTGAAATTATAAATGATATGATAAAGCATTTTGAAAAGCTTGATATTGTAAAGTCTGAGGATATTCCGGATATATCGCTGTATATGGATCAGATGACAAGTTTTATAGATGAGAAGCTGGCAAGTTTTTAAAAAAAGAGGAGGATGATAAGCTTCTTACAAAGACTATGATCAACAACTATACCAAGAATAAGCTTTTGCCGCCTTCAGATAAGAAAAAGTATACAAAGGACCATGTGATGCTGCTTATCCTTATATATTTTTATAAAAATGTGCTTTCATTTGCCGATATAAAGAGTCTGTGCGACCTAAGTATATATGACAGTTTTGAAAAGGAGGACGGATCACTTTCAAAGTTATACGATATTTTGGTAAGCATGGAGTCGGATAAAAAAGATGCGATTATCTCAGACTTAAAGGACAGGCTTGAGTATGCAAAAAAAAAGTCAAAAGACTTTAACAGCGAAAGTGTTGAGCTATTTACATTTTTATCAGATATTGTATTAGAAGTATATTTTTAAACAACATCTTATTGAGTATATTTTTGAATAAATTATAATGTAAACGTCAAAATATCTTTTATTCCTATATATACTTATATAAAAAAATAACATATAAAAAGATATGAATTAGTAAGAAAAATTTTTAACTATACATAAGACCTTAAATTAAATATACTTAGAGTATAAAGACAGCAAGGCTGTGAAAAATACAAGGAGGAATGTATGAGGTTAGCTAAGAAATTGGCGATTTTCGGGACGGTCTTAGTATGCTCATTTGCGGCGATGCCTGTATATGCGGCGAATAAGACCATCAGTTCAGTTGGAATAAAAGTAAATACGGATTTGGATATAGGAGACAATACGGACACACTCAGTATCAACTACGGAGGCAATTCGGGCGGAGATATCAATGTATATACCACATCGGACAGGTTCAATGTGGTGGATGCAGAGATTACAAGCGGAAAAAAGCGGATTAATATAGGAGATGAAATAAAGCTTAAGATTACACTTGAGCCTGCAAGCGATTATTCGTTTAAGGGAACGTATTCATCATCCAATATAAGCGTTACCGGAGGTAAGTATCTGTCATCTTCAAAAAAAGACGGTGACTTGGTGGTGGCCGTTAAGCTAAATCCTATAAAGGGTACTTATGAGCAGCCTGAGGATGTGGAGTGGAAGGACAGCGGCATCGGTATTGCCAAGTGGGACGAGCCTTCGGGAACTTCAGGATATTACGAGTTGATACTGCTTCGTGGAAGCACACAGGTTACCAGGGTGGAAAATTATAAGGGTAACAGTTACAGCTTCAGAAACGATATGACACAAAAAGGTACATATAAGTTCAAAATCAGAACTGTAAGTCATGGTGGTGACTACGGAAGAAGTTCGGACTGGGTGACTTCAGATGAGTTTTATCTGGATGAGAGCAATGTATCAAAGGGTAATAACAGCTCTTCAAATCAGGGTGGAAACGGTGTCGGAAACAATGTAGGCTGGAACGAGTCGGGAGATACATGGTATTTCAGATTCCCTGACGGAAGCCTTAAGACAAACGGTTGGGAATATATAGGAGATAAGTGGTATCTTTTTGACGATTCGGGCAGAATGCTTACAGGTTGGCAAAAGAGAGACGGTGAGTACTACTATTTGAACGCATCCGGTCAGATGACCATGGGATGGCAGCAGTCAAACGGTAAGTGGTATTACTTAAATGCCGAGGTACCGAGAGGTAAGATGTTAAGCAACACATGGCTTCACAGCAGTGACGGCAAGTACTATTACTTGGACAGTAACGGCGCTATGTGTGAGAAGTGGACACAGATTAGCGGAAACTGGTATTATTTCTATCCGGGTTCGGGATTTATGGCTACAAACACTACAATTGATTCATTCAGACTGGGAGCAAACGGTGCCTGGATAAGATAAACGGGGCGAAAGCCCCGTTTTTTATAAATCTTTGAAATGAAATTCTTTTTTACCGTCTGCATAGTCCGCTACAATATCGCCGTTGCCGTAAAGCTTATACTTGTAGGTGCAAAGTCCTTCAAGGCCTACAGGTCCTCTGGCATGGAGTTTTCCGGTACTGATTCCGACCTCGGCACCGAAACCGTATCTGAAACCGTCTGCAAATCTGGTTGAGCAGTTTTTGTATACATTTGCGGAGTCGACTCTGTTCATAAAATAGTCTGCATTTGAATCTATATTTGTGAGTATGGCATCTGTATGATGTGAGCCGTAGGTATTGATATGATTTATCGCCTCATCAATGTTATCAATCGTCTTTACATTGACAGTCTTTTCAAGGTACTCGGTATGAAAAGAGTTATCTGTAGCAAGGACGGCATTGTCAAATTTATCTATGATATTCTTATGTGCAAATACTTTGATCTTAGCATCGTTAAAAGCTTTATTTAATCTTGGGAAAAGCTTATCTATGGCATTTTTATGAATCAGTATTGTCTCTGTAGTATTGCAGGCTGAAGGATACTGAGTTTTTGCATCCACCAAAATTCTTATGGATTTGTCAAGGTCAAACTCTTCGTCCACATAGGTGTGGCATATACCGTCGGCATGTCCCATTACAGGAATACTTGTATTGTCCATAATATATTTTACAAAGGAATTTGAACCTCTCGGTATAAGCAAATCCACATATTCATAACAGGAAAGCAGCTCGCTTACATCACTTCTGGCCTCAAGCTGAACAAGTGCATGCTCAGGAAGATTTGAATCTTTGAGGGCTCTTTTTATACTTTCAAATAAAGCTCTGTTTGTAAGCAAAGCCTCACTGCCGCCCTTAAGTATGGCCGCATTACCGCTCTTATACAAAGTGAAGCAATCTGAACCAATGCATCAGGTCTTGCCTCAAAGATAACACCTATAACGCCGATAGGAGTGGTGGTTCTTGTAAGTACCAATCCTTCATCAAGTTCCCTTTTTAGAGTGATTTTTCCGATAGGGTCAGGCATCTTTATAAGGTCGTTGATTCCGGCTATAACGGTATCCATCTTATGCTCGTCAAACAAAAGCCTTGACAGGATGGAAGATGAGATGTTTTCATTCTCGGCATTTTCTATATCTTTCTTATTTTCATTCAATATATGTTCTTTATCTTTTTTGAGATTCTCAATAATATTTTTCAAGCAGGTATTTCTCATCTCATTGCTGCTTGCCATAAGCAAAAATGAGTCCGCTTTTACTTTTTTTGCAATTTCTTTCATAACTCTCCTTATTTAAAAACTGATTGTACCAGTACCATATAAAGTATTGTACCGGCGGATATGGATAAAATCATCTGTCTTTTCCAAAAATGAAGAAAAACTGTAACCGCAATACATATGGCTTCAGGGATTGCGTGGTTGTCATTAAATACTGACACGTCCTTAAGCGAATACACCACTAAAAGTCCAAGTACTGCAGCCGGAAGTACCTTTCCTAGGTACTTTATATATTTCGGAGTTTCCTTATTTGCGGGAAAAGCGATAAAGGGTAAAAATCTTGTGATCATGGTCGCTATAGCCACGACTGCAATTATAATTATACGTTGTATTGTACTCATTGTCCAAACCTTCCTCTAAGCAGTGTCAGAGCCGCCAATATGATCAACATGGACGGTATTATAAAGTTGGTACCTTTTAAATATAATCAGGCAAATAAAAAGATACACTCAGTCCTATGATTGAAGCGATGTGATTTTTTTCTTTCAGCCAATTCTCTAAAAAAATATTACGACAAAGAGTGCGGTCATAACAAATTCAATGCCTTTTTGAATCAAAAAGGTATAAAGCTTCCGAATATACCTCCCAAGGTGGCACCGGCAACCCAATAAAATTGATTTAACAAGGTTACAAAGAACATAAACCATCCCTTATCTACTCCTTCAGGGATAGTGACTGTAGCATTGATAGAGAATGATTCGTCACACATTCCGTATATCAGGTAGTATTTTTTTATACCCGGTATATTGTACTTTTCAAGCATGGACAGTCCGTATAACAGATGCCTTGCATTTATCATAAGAGTGAGGAAAAATATATTTATAGGGTCAAAGCTGCCAAGCAACCATAAAACGGTGGCAAACTCTACAGAACCGGCAAATATGATAAAGCTCATAAACATCGGGTAAAGAAAAATAAATCCCGAGCGATTCATATAAATGCCGTAAGCAATTCCTAAAAATAAAAATCCTGCCAAAATAGGTATAGTATTCGGAAAGGCTGCAAGAAATGCCGGCTTTATTTTATTTTGTTTTTGCATATAACTCCTAAAAACAAAAATGCATACCCATATACGGGTATGCACTGTTTGATTTATTTCTTTAAATCCTCAACAATCTTATCAGCCATAGCGACAACTTCATCATACTGTGTATCTTTTAAAAGTGACTTTATACTGATTGTTTCATCCGCTATATTCACCTTCTTTAATTGTCCGATGATTTCACGCATTCCCTTGCCGGCTGTAAGCGCCCAAGAACCGTTCTCAACTACGAATACATCTCTGTTTTGGAAGTTGTGTGCCCACAAGGTCCATAAGGAAGTTCTCCATAGGTGTGAATATACCGCCGTTATAAGAAGAAGCGGCAAACACAAGAACCTTTGCTCTGAATGCTTCAGATAAAAGGTATGAAACATCAATTGAAGAGATATCGTATACCTTGGTATTTCTTACACCTCTTTGTGCCAAAAGAGTGGCAAGCAAGGTAGCAAAATCTTCAGTATGTCCATATACGGAACCTGAGTAGATTACAACCTCGTCATCCTCAGGAGTATATGAACCCCAAGTCTGATATCTCTTTATACAAGCCTGAATATCTTCCTTTGTTCTGAAAAGAGGACCGTGAAGTGCACAAATAAGTTCAATATCAAGTCCTGAGAGCTTCTTTATAATGTTCATAACCTGAAGGCCGAACTTACCTACAATATTTGTATAGTATCTTCTGGATTCTGAAAGCCACTCGGACTCATAGTTTAGCTCGTCGGCGAAAATATTTCCTGAAAGTGCACCGAAGCTGCCGAAAGCGTCTGAAGAAAACAGTGTCTTAATCTTCTCATCATATACCATCATTACCTCAGGCCAGTGAACCATAGGTGCAAAGAAGAACTTGAATGTATGCTCACCTGTACTTAATGTGTCGCCTTCTTTTACTTCATGGAATCTGTGATCAAGTGAAAAGTCGAAGAACTGACCTATCATCGCCTTGATTTTTGCATTACCTACTATCATCATATCGGGATGCATATTTAAAAGGTCGCCAAGGGTTGCAGCGTGGTCCGGTTCCATATGTGTTATTACCAGGTAGTCAAGGGGTCTGTCACCAAGTGTTGCTTTTAGGTTTTCAAAGAATAAGCCCTCAACAGATCTGTCTACAGAGTCAAAGAGTATTGTCTTCTCATCCAATATAAGATATGAGTTGTAAGCCATTCCGTAAGGAATAGGATAGGTATTCTCAAAAAGTCTCTGTCTTCTGTCACCGGCTCCTACATAATATAAATTGTCCTTAATACATTGTTCCTGATGCATAATTCCTCCATATACAACATAGATATAAATATCTTTACATTTAATTAACCTACTATAGTATAAAGCAAAAAGTTTTTTTATTTGCAAGATATTTATCGTATACAATTTTATAAAATTTTTATTTTTAAGGTAAGGATTTTTTTGTTTTTTTATGCTTTGCTATATTATCTGAATATGGTATAATGGTGAACGGAAAATACAGGAAAATACATACGGAGGTTTTCACATGGCAAATAAGTGGGTATACCTTTTTACAGAAGGTAACGCAACAATGAGAAATCTTTTAGGTGGTAAGGGAGCAAACCTTGCAGAGATGACAAATCTCGGTTTGCCTGTACCACAGGGATTTACAATTACAACAGAGGCTTGTACACAGTACTATGAGGACGGCGAGAAGATTAACGATGAAATCATGGGCCAGATCATGGATCACATCAATAAGATGGAAGAGATCACAGGAAAGAAATTCGGTGATAAGGAAATCCGCTTTTAGTTTCAGTTCGTTCAGGTGCAAGAGCATCTATGCCGGGTATGATGGATACTATTCTTAACCTCGGTCTTAACGAAGAGGTTGTAGAAGTTTTGGCTGAGAAGTCAGGCAATCCGAGATGGGCATATGACTGCTACAGAAGATTCATCCAGATGTTCTCAGACGTAGTTATGGAAGTAGGTAAGAAGTATTTTGAAGCTCTTATCGACAAGATGAAAGAGCAAAAGGGTGTTAAGCAGGACGTAGAGCTTACAGCTGAAGATTTAAAGGAACTTGCAAATCAGTTTAAGGCAGAGTATAAGGAAAAGATCGGAGAGGAGTTCCCTTCAGACCCTAAGGTACAGCTTGTTGAAGCTATCAAGGCCGTTTTCCGTTCATGGGACAACCCTCGTGCAAATGTATATCGTCGTGATAATGATATCCCTTATTCATGGGGTACAGCAGTTAACGTACAGATGATGGCATTCGGTAACATGGGTGACACATCAGGTACAGGTGTTGCATTTACAAGAGATCCTGCTACAGGTGAGAAGAAGCTTATGGGTGAGTTCCTTATGAATGCACAGGGCGAGGACGTTGTTGCAGGTGTTCGTACACCACAGCATATCGACCAGTTAAAGCAGGTAATGCCTGAAGTTTATGATCAGTTTGTAAAGATTTGTCATACACTTGAAGATCACTACAGAGATATGCAGGATATGGAGTTTACTATCGAGGACAGAAAGCTTTATATGTTGCAGACAAGAAACGGTAAGAGAACAGCATTTGCAGCACTTAAGATTGCATGTGACCTTGTAGATGAAGGCATGATTGACGAGGCTAAGGCTGTTTCTATGATAGAGCCTAGAAACCTTGATACACTTCTTCACCCTACATTCGATCCTGAGGCGCTTAAGAAAGGCTACACCTATCGGTAAGGGTCTTGCGGCTTCACCGGGTGCGGCAAGCGGACAGATCGTATTCACAGCTGAAGAGGCTAAGGAATGGGCAGACGCAGGAAAGAAGGTTGTTCTTGTAAGACTTGAGACATCACCTGAGGATATCGAAGGTATGAAGGCTTCACAGGGTATCCTTACAGTTCGTGGCGGTATGACATCACACGCAGCCGTTGTTGCCCGTGGTATGGGTACTTGCTGTGTATCAGGTGTGTCAGAGATCGTTATGGATGAAGAGAACAAGAAGTTCGAGCTTGGCGGAAAGACATTCCAGGAGGGAGACGTTATCTCATTTGACGGTACAACAGGTAATATCTATGACGGAGCTATAGCTACAAGAGAAGCTCAGATAGCAGGTGAGTTCGGAAGAATCATGAGCTGGGCTGACAAGTACAGAAGACTTAAAGTTCGTACAAATGCGGATACACCACATGATGCAAAGAAGGCAAGAGAGCTTGGTGCAGAGGGTATCGGTCTTTGCCGTACAGAGCATATGTTCTTTGAGGGCGACAGAATAGATGCATTCAGAGAGATGATCTGTTCAGATACAGTAGAAGAGAGAGAGAAAGCTCTTGAGAAGATCTTACCTGTACAGCAGGGAGATTTCGAGAAGCTTTATGAGGCTCTTGAGGGTAACCCTGTTACTATCAGATTCCTTGATCCGCCTCTACATGAGTTCGTTCCTACAGAGGAAGCTGAGATTGAGAAGCTTGCACATACTCAGGGCAAGAGCGTAGCACAGATTAAGGCTATCATTGCTTCACTTCATGAGTTCAACCCTATGATGGGACACAGAGGTCTTCGTCTTGCAGTTACATATCCTGAGATTGCGGTTATGCAGACAAAGGCTGTTATCAGAGCGGCTATCAATGTAGCTAAGGCTCATCCTGATTGGAACCTTAAGCCTGAGATTATGATTCCGCTTTCATCAGACTCTAAGGAGCTTAAGTATGTTAAGGATATCGTTGTAAAGACAGCAGATGAGGAGATTGCGGCAGCAGGCTCAAACATCAAGTACGAAGTAGGTACAATGATCGAGATTCCTAGAGCATGTCTTACAGCTGATGACATCGCTAAGGAAGCTGAGTTCTTCTGCTTCGGTACAAACGACCTTACACAGATGACATTCGGTTTCTCAAGAGATGATGCAGGTAAGTTCCTTAATGCTTACTATGACAAGAAGATCTTCGAGAACGATCCGTTTGCTAAGCTTGACCAGGTCGGTGTAGGCAAGCTTATGAAGATGGCTATCGAGCTTGGTAAGAAGACAAGACCTGAGCTTCACGTAGGTATCTGCGGTGAGCACGGTGGAGATCCTTCATCAGTTGAGTTCTGCCACAGAATCGGTCTTGACTATGTGTCATGTTCACCGTTCAGAGTGCCGATTGCAAGACTTGCAGCAGCACAGGCAGCGATTGCAGAGATGAATAACAAATAATATATAGAAATACAGTTTGGAGCAGACGCGAGAGCGTCTGCTCTTTTTGTAAGTATCATATAGTATTTGCGCCAAAACTCAAAAAAAGGACACCGGTATTGATTTGAGAAAGATTTTGAAAAAATATGGAAAAGAACATGGAGAATAACAAAATAGTTCTAGGTGATTGTTTGGATTTAATGAACAATGTAAAAGATGAATCTGTAGATTTAATATATATGGATCCGCCATTTTATACTCAGACAGTCCAAAAACTTTCTGACAAGCAAGGGAGACAGTATTCATTTGATGATTCATTGGCAACAATAGAAGATTATGTTGAATATATAAGATTAAGATTTAAAGAGTGTAGACGAGTTCTCAAAGACACGGGAAGTATTTTTGTTCATTGTGATAGAAATGCATCACATTATTTGAAAATTGCTTTAGATAAAGTATTTGGTGAAGGTAGTTTCCAAAGTGAGATTGTATGGTCATACAAGAGATGGTCTAATTCAAAAAAAGGATTATTGAACAATCATCAAATAATCTTTTTTTATAGCAAGACAGCGAATTTTAAATTCAATACTATGTATACAGACTATTCTGAAACTACAAATGTTGATCAAATCTTGCAAGACCGAGTTAGAGATGAAAATGGTAAATCAAAGTATAAAACTGACGACAATGGTGTTGTAGTTATGGGACAAGCAAAAAAAGGAGTTCCATTGTCTGATGTATGGGAAATACAATATTTGAATCCAAAGGCAAAAGAAAGAGTAGGATATCCAACTCAAAAGCCTATTATTTTATTGGAACAAATTATTAAGCTGGTAACAGATGAGGGCGACTTAGTTCTCGACCCGTTTGTCGGTTCTGGCACAACATTGGTAGCTGCAAAAATGTTGAATAGAAATTATCTGGGTTTTGATATTTCAAAGGATGCTGTTGGATTGACCAATAGCAGATTAGAAGAGCTTGTTAAGACAGAATCTATCCTTTTGAAAAAAGGAAAGAGAGCATATCAGAATCTTGATGAAAATTGTTTGGCAGTTATAAATAGTATTGATGCTGTTCCGGTTCAACGGAATAGTGGAATTGATGGATTCCTAAAGGAACACATTGATGGCGGTTCTGTTTCCATAAGGATTCAGAGAGAAAATGAAACATTAGGAGAAACAATTGTAAAGCTTACAAAGGCTTCAAAAACAAAACAATGCTCATATATGGTTGTGATTAGGACTCACAAAGATATTTTTGAAACAGTAAATTATCATGAGCTTAAATCCAATATTATAATTATAGATAGGTATGATTTACAGTTGAAAAAAACTATTTCAGAAATAAGAAAAAATGATAACATCCATGAGTTAGCAGTCGAGGCATAAATAAAAAAGGGCACTTCTTGTAGTTACTACATTCAAGCGGCATGCTGCATCTGTATATTTTAGATGGCAGGGCATTATAGTAGGTATTATTGTTGGTGTAGTTCACTAGTCATTAACTCGTTATGGAGAGGAAGGTTTATTTGGGTGGGACTATTGGCAATAATTTGATTGGAGGAGTAGTTGATGCAAAAATGGAAAACGAATCCGGAAGTGATAAAAAATGATCGATATAAAAGTGCTGAAACAGCATATATGGAAATACAGAAATACTGTAAAGTTAAGGGATATATGTTTTTTTCAGATATGACGGAAGAAGAATTTGTTAATCTTACTAAGATTATGTTTAAAGTGCCGGGATGGTTAGTTCCGATGGATAGAAAAGAAGAGTTTATTTCAGATAGGAAACTTGGGAAATATCGGGATAAATGGAAAGATTGTTATTTAATCTTAGGTGTTTTTCATGCCTTTGAGGACGATGGGAAATGGTACTTCTCTGTTAATATAGATGGAAAAAACATGGGAATGCCGGCATATAAAAAGTTAGAAAAATAAGATTTGATGCGTCTTGCTTGGCATTGTCTCGTTATGTCCGACAGTAGAACTTTTCGTACAGATTTAACTGTGCGGATATTATCATACCTGAATTCCGTCGTTTCTCTCAAAATCTAGTTTTAGGTGTACAAGAGCATGCAGCTTTGAAAGAAAATGTCGATTTCAGTCTGTGTTAAGTAGAGGGTATCAAGATTGCTAAGGTGAACCGGCTTTTTGGTTGTCATCGCTAGAGATATCAATTTATGGGACTCTCATATGAAAGGACACCGTCATATGCCAGGTATTCAGAGATGGTTAAACTGCCATAAAGATATGAAAATACATGAGAGGTTGTCTTTAACTTAGAGCATGGTGATATAACCCTTGTATAAATAAGCTGTGTAATTAATTCAAATAAAGAGAACTGAAAACGCATTTGAGAAGCAAGTATATCAATAGTTTCATTAACATAAAGAAAATACTTTATATTGTTTAGTTGAAAATATTTTGTTTTTATATTATGGTGATCTTGCTACATTGACAAGTAACGACAATGTAGTTACAATAATTGTATAAGAATGGAGGTAGTACATATGGAGAAATCGGCAACATTGAACTTAAGAGTAAGTCCGACACTGAAAAAAGATGCGGAGTCTGTGCTGGGACGCCTGGGTGTACCTATGTCTATAGCTGTAGATATGTTCCTTAACCAAGTTGTATTGACCGGAGGGATTCCTTTTGCCATAACTTTACCAAGTGCACCTGAGAGTATTGATATGACTAAAATGAGCACAGATGAGATTCATGATAAGATACAAAAAGGCTATGAGTCTTATAAAGCAGGCAGAACACAGAATGCGGCTAAGGCTTTTGAAAAATTTAGAGAGAGTCATAATTGATGGTAAAATATAGAGTTGATATTACGGACGAAGCACTTGCCGATATGGAGTCACTATATGAATATATTAAGTTCAAATTACTTGCGCCTGAGAACGCAATGGAACAATATAATCGAATAGCAGATACAATTTTGACATTAGACTCATATCCTGAACGTTTTGGGCTGTTTGAGTGTGAGCCTGAACATTCAATTGGAATACATAAGATGATAGTGGATAATTACGTAGTGTGTTATGTTATAGATCTCGAAGTTGTTACTGTAACAAATGTGCTTTATGGTGCCTCAGATATACATAAGAGATTGCAAAAACGATATAAATAGTAAAATTATAATTAATGCCTGAGTATAAGTCGGGCATTATTTTTATACCGTTTTATAAGCGGTACTCATGCTAGAATGCTTTTATTAATAAAACAAATGACCTTGCTATTGCCTATAAGAAAGAATAGACATTGGAATATTACAGCTATATTTAGATAAATAATAATGTTTAGTAGAAATAATAATTGGTAGAGGTAAAGTGTAATGTCAAATGACCTACAGAAGCTTTTGAAAAAGTTTATGGAAGAATACGAATCGGAGCTAAACGCAGCCCATAAAGATAAGGATTTTAAACGTCCTTTGGGTAATATAGTTAGAAAAGATATTGCACATCTGATCGGAGTACAACTGCAAGAGAATATTTATAAAGTCAAGGTAAGAAGGTATTAGATAGAGCAAATACAATAGAGTTTTCATATGTGGATTTTAACTTGCCAGAAAGTATTTTCTCAAATGAAGCAGAAGTGATAGAAGTAAAAAATGATTTCCTGCGTTCTAAATATCTTAAGTTAAGAACGGATTGTATAGATAAATGGGAAGCTGTTAAGAAATTCAATGAAGATATTACTAAAATTAACAGCGTATTGGAAAAGTCAGATTCTCACTTTGGATATAGAATGAGAGATGAGATTATTTTCTATATGTTATATAATGACGAGTCTGGCTTATTAGATGAAAAAGAAGCTTTTGATAATCAGATAATGCAAAAGATACTTCCTCGAATTCAAGGTAGCTCAGAGTCAACAGCAAATATCTTGCGTGAATTATTTAAAATCTGTGCGGGTAGTTTCATTAATAACAACGGGCAAACTGATGGTCAGAAAATGAAAAGTTACTTAGATAGTAAGGGAATTGCTGATTACCCAAAGAGTGCAGAGAAAATATGCAAGATGCTTAGGAGATATGAAGACGATGATTTTACCTCTTTCTGGGTCTAACCGAATAGTCGAAGTGACAGCATCAGATATAAAAGTCACTATAATGATGATTCTTTTATACGTGTTTACGATTCAGGTAAGGAAAAACTACGAAGACCAACAGAGGACTTTATCAAAACGACTAGTGTGGTATTTGAATATATTAAAAAGTGTATTGTGGATAGAGTGAGTTTATTTTGATTCTTTTATTAAAAGCATTGGAAAGCTAGTAGAAAACTTAATGTGGTACATTTTAAAATCTCGCCAACAGTATTTTTTCTACGCCAAAATCTTGATAATGGCGAGACTTTTCTCGCCGGTATTTATTTTTCATAGCCAAATATGCTACAATGGCGAGAAAAGGGAGGTGATATTTTGAGAGAATTCAATTATTTAAAGCTTATGGAATTGTCTTTGCCTGTAAATATATATCATACAATTGCAAAAATTCACGAATATAAGGGGAAGCTGGAACTTTATGTAAAAAATTATCCTGATGTTTTGGATAAGATGATTGATGTAGCTAAAATACAAAGTACGAAGTCTTCGAATGCTATTGAGGGGATTTATACAAATGATGCAAGACTTAACGAACTGATGAATAAAAAGGCAGAACCCGGAAACAGGAATGAGGAGGAGATTGCAGGATATAGGCATGTACTTGACATTATTCATGAAAATTATGCATATATAGAATTTAATAAAAATGGTATTTTAACTCTCCATAATCAGTTGTATTCATATTCATATGTAAACTATAAGGGGAAATTTAAGACTCTTGACAATACTATTATGGAAGTAGATGCGTTAGGCAACAGGAAAGTGAGATTTCAACCGGTAAGCAGTTTTGAAACGGAAATGTATTTTGATAAAATGGTTGAGGCTTATAGGAAAGCGGTAAAAGCAAATATTCCGGCATTAATTTTAATACCTGTGCTTATACATGATTTTTTATGTATTCATCCTTTTGATGACGGTAACGGAAGAATGAGCAGATTACTAACATTACTGTTACTTTATAAGTTCGGTTACTTTGTTGGAAGATATATCAGTATAGAGATGCTGATCGAAGAGAGTGAAGAGTCTTATTACGAAGAGTTACAAAAATCAAGTGAAAGTGGCATACAGGTGAAAATGATGAAATTCCCTTTATAAGATATATGCTGGGAGTTTTATTAAAAGCGTATGAAGAATGTGATGACAGATTTAACATGATAGGAAATGAAAAATTGACATCACCTGAAAGAGTATTATCTGTTATTCAAAAGTCATTAGAGCTGCTTTCTAAAAAGGATATTATGATACTTTGTCCTGATATATCGCAAAGGACCATAGAACGTGCTTTAAAGGAATTATGTGATAATAGTAAAATAAAACAGGTAGGTAGTGGGCGGTCAACAAAATATATTAAGGTTTAGATTAATTGTTATTTAGTTACCTGAAAATGTTATATTTTTTAGAAAAAACTCTATAATAAGATATACTAAATTAGAATAAAAATATGGAGTACTATAATGGATTTACAAAAAAGATATGAAGAATTAAAAAAACAAAACTTCCCCGACGGCGAACGAGTGAAATTTATTGCGGATTTAGGTGCAAGTGAAGAAATAGAATATCATTATAGGCTGATTTGTAAAGACCGTGATGAGTGTACGAACTTAAATCTCTCAGGCAGTTTTTATAAACATGATAAAGAAGGCTTGGAGTTTCTGTTTGAAGTTTTGGCTAATGAAAAAGACGAGAGTTTAAAAGTATTTACCGCATACCTTATGGCAGAAACTCTTTCAAAACTGAGACATAGAGATTTTTATCCGGAACTTTGCAATAAGCTTATTCCGGTTGCGACTTCACTCATAGATACAAAAGATACTTTACTTCGTCAAAAGATTATTATAGCTCTCGGATGGATAGGCTCTTCAAATGAGATTTATCTTTTGACAAAGCAAATGTCGGAAGATAAAGACAGCCTTTGCAGAGCATGGTCGGCATCAAGTCTGATGCAAATGTCGTTTCACGGAGTTGATAAGGAATTGCTACAGGAAAAGACAAAGTCATGTTTGGCCGCTGTGATTGCGGCGGAGACTGATTTATATGCCTGTGGTATTATGATAGAGGCGGCACAGGTTTTATTTGGAAAGAAATGGATAAGCCAATCGGCTGTGGAAGATGTGGATGCTGAGAAAATAGAAAAGGCGAGAAAGTCTGCGGTAAGGTTTTTGAATAAATAGTAAAACGGAGATAAAAATTGCACATTAATATATGTGATATTACAAATTAAATTTGACGAAATCTTATTTTTTCTGTATAATACCTTTCGTCTTTACAGACAGTGATTTTAAAGGGCGGCATAAGCTACCCTTTTCTTTATGTTTTATGATAAGGAGGGATATTTATTAAAAGGATAGGAGGATTAGGAATAGTATTTGCGCTGTTGTTTACAATTCTGATTGCAACAGGGTGTTCAAAGGAAGTGGAAAAAAACAATATTCATCTGGCGACAGGCGGAACAGGCGGAACCTATTTTGCCTACGGTAATGCGCTGAAGGATGTGGCAAAGCAGGACAGCAATATTGACATGAACGTTCAGATGAGTGCGGGTTCGGCAGCCAATATCAGACTTATTGAGAACAATATAGTGGATATGGCGATAGTGCAAAACGATACACTCACGGATGCTTTTAACGGCAAAGGAGAGTTTGAAGGCAATCCGATAAAGAAGACCAAGGCGGTAGCGGGACTTTATACTGAGAACTACCAGATAGTGGTCAATAAAAAACTGCAGTTGAAGTCGGTTGAAGACCTTAAGGGACTTAGGGTTTCGGTAGGTGAAGAAGGCTCAGGTGTATTAAAGAATGCAAAGAATATATTAAAAGCTTACGGACTTACCGTCAGCGATATTGATGTAAGGTATCTTTCATTTGACGATGCCGCAACAGCCTTAAAAAACGGTGAGTTGGATGCGTTCTTTGTTACGGCGGCTACTCCTACAAAGGCGATTTCGGAGCTGGCAGATGCCAATATACCTATCGACATACTCTCACTGGATGACAGGTCTGTGAGATTTTTGGAAAACAGCTATGACGGATACAATGTTACAACCATAAAAGCAGGAACGTATAAGGGTATTAACAAGGATATCACAACCGTAGGTGTGATGGCGGTGCTTGTAGCAAATGAAAATGTCAGCGCAAACCATATTGATGCAATTTTAAATTTACTTAAGACACACCATGACAGCTTTAATAAGATTTCAGGTGATACTTTAAATATATTTGATGAAAGCATATTAAACAGTATTGATGCTCCTTTCCATAAGGCTGCTGCAAAGTGGTACAGTGACAACTGTATAACGGGAGTGAAGCCTGAGCTTAAGGCCGATACTTCAGCCGGAAAGACCTTAAACCTTGATATGTACCAGACTGTGGCTGTGGCCGTACTGGCACTGTTTATAGGTGTAATGCTGAAAGAGAGAATAAAATTCCTTACAACATTCTGTATACCTGCACCTGTGGTGGGCGGAATGATATTTGCCGTAATATTCTGCATACTTTATGCAGCGGGTATTATTGAAATAAACTTTGATGAGACATTGAGGAATGTCTGCATGGTAATGTTCTTTACCTCTGTAGGTTTCAGGCAAATATGAAGGTGTTAAAGAGCGGTGGAAAGGGAACATTTATCTTCCTTGCCTTGTTACTTTTACTTATAATACTGCAGAATACTTTGGCTGTGGGACTTTCAAAGGCAATCGGTATAAATCCGCTTATAGGTATGTGTACAGGTTCAATACCTATGATCGGAGGACATGGTACGGCAGGAGCATTCGGACCTTTACTTGAAGATATGAATGTGGAAGGTGCGACCACACTTGCTACAGCTGCGGCTACATTCGGACTTGTAACAGGTTCGCTGATGGGAGGACCGCTTGCAAACAGTCTGATAAAAAAGAAGAACCTTACAGCTACCGCAGTATATGAAGATGACAGTATGCTTGTAGAAGAGGAGATAAAGCATAGAAGAGAAGTTTCTATGTATGCTCCGGCGGTATATCAGCTTATACTGGCAATGGGTATCGGAACAGTTATATCATTTATACTTTCAAAGACGGGTATGACCTTCCCTGTATATATCGGATCTATGATAGTTGCGGCTGTAATGAGAAATATCAGTGAGTATACAGATAAATTCAGAATACATATGGGCGAGATAAATGATCTTGGAAGTATCTGTCTTTCATTATTCCTAGGTGTAGCGATGATTACACTTAAGCTTTGGCAGTTGGCCACACTTGCCTGCCGTTGTTTATATTGCTTGCAGGACAGACAGTACTTATGTTCGTATTTGCAAGATTTATCGTATTTAAGCTTATGGGCAGTGACTATGATGCTGCGGTGCTTGCGGCAGGAACCTGCGGTTTCGGTATGGGTGCGACTCCGAATGCAATGGCAAATATGCAGGCTGTAACCGAGAAGTATTTACCTTCAGTAAAGGCATTCTTAATTGTTCCGATAGTCGGAAGTATGTTTGCAGACTTTTTGAACAGTCTTACAATTACATTCTTTATAAATTTCTTAAGCTGATTTTAGGCTCACTATGGGGAGCCGATGCCGTCAGAGACTGTGACGGTACGGATATACCTAAGGAGATAGGAGGGCTTGACGTAAAAATTTATGCCACATATTATGAAGCCGGAAAAGATAATGCATGGGCAAAGAAAAATTCGGATGAAGTGCAGCAGATGTATGTGATGACTGATTTTCACATGTAAGATGACAGTGTTCTTAGAATCAATCTGACGGAGGGACTGCATAAGGACTTGTTGAAAGTAAATGACCATGACGATATAAAGAGATAGTGGGAAGTTATGTACAGGACTTTAGGCAGGTCGCTTGGAAGTAAGGAATGGCATTATGAAGACGGTGAAGTGGTCATTAAGGCAAAGAAATATTGCCGGTATACGGTAAGCTTTCCGGCATATATTATATGGGAACTTGTACATATGTACAATGCGGTCTTGCTCCAAACGAGATAAAATGGTTTGAAAAGGAAGAGTCATAACCTTGACAGGGCAAGGACTCAAATGAAGTTGATTTCGGATATGGATAAGATGAAAAAGATTGTAGAAAAATATATTCAGTAACAGGTCTGTATCGGATAGGATTGAAGATGTTTGATAAAAAAATTTATTTATGTGGCTTTATGGCAAGCGGAAAGACTACAGTCGGCAAGGCTTTGTCAAAAAAATTAAATATTGATTATGTTGATACCGATGAGCTTTTGGTAGAGACTTACGGTCTTGGTATTCCGGATATATTTGAAAAATACGGTGAGGAGTACTTTAGAGATCTTGAACATGATATTGCCAAAAAGACTGCGGATATGAAGTGCGGAGTGGTGTCAACAGGCGGCGGAATGCTTACCTTTGACAGAAACGGAGAAATCTTAAAAAAGAGCGGTATTATCATATGTCTTGTAAGAGATTTTTGATGTAATATATCAGGAGATAAAGTCGGATAAGAGAAGGCCTTTGGCGCAGACGAAGACAAAGGACGAGTTAAGAGATATGTATGAGAGAAGAATCTCAAAGTATCAAAAGTATGCGGACTATACTGTAGTCAATTCAGGAAGTATAGACGACTGTGTAAAAAAATAATGTCAATTATTGACGAGAATTAAAATCCAGTATATACTATTACGAAAGTATGTTCGAATACTTTGTTAGTAATGGAGATTTTAATGGAAACTAAATATATAAAGATAAGAGGTGCCAATGAGCACAATTTGAAAAAAATATATCTGTAGACATACCGAGAGGAGAATTGGTGGTTTTGACAGGGCTTTCCGGATCGGGAAAGTCCTCTTTGGCGTTCGATACCATCTATGCCGAAGGTCAAAGAAGATATATGGAGTCGATGTCTTCGTATGCGAGGATGTTTTTGGGACAGATGGAAAAGCCGGATGTGGAGAGTATTGAGGGACTTTCTCCTGCAATATCCATAGACCAAAAGTCCACCAACAGAAACCCGAGGTCTACCGTAGGAACCGTTACGGAGATATATGATTATCTAAGACTCTTGTATGCAAGAATCGGGATACCGCATTGTCCGAACTGCGGCAAGGAGATATATAAGCAAAGCATTGACCAGATGGTGGACAGAGTAATGGAGCTTCCCGAAAAGACAAAGTTTATGATACTTGCACCTGTGGTAAAGGGTAAAAAAGGAAGACATGAAAAGGTGCTTGAAAGTGCCAAAAGGTCAGGATATGTGCGTGCATTGATTGACGGAAATATGTACGAACTGAGTGAGGAAATCAGTTTAGAGAAAAATATAAAGCACAGTATAGACATTGTAATAGACAGGCTTTCTGTAAAGGAAAATATAGAAAAGAGACTGACGGATTCGCTTGAAGCCGCATTAAACCTTGGCGGAGGCTATGCCACAATTGATGTGATAGGAGGAGAACCTATCAAGTTTTCACAAAACTTTGCCTGCCCCGACTGCGGTATCTCTATTGATGAAGTGGAGCCCAGAACATTCTCATTCAACAATCCTTTCGGAGCCTGCCCCGACTGTGCAGGTCTTGGATACACTATGGAATTTGATGAAGACCTTATGATTCCCGACAAGTCACTTTCTATAAATCAGGGAGCGATAGTGGTACTCGGATGGCAAAGCAGCAATGATAAAAAAAGCTTTAGTAATGCAATGCTGAGGGCGCTGGCAGAGAAGTTTAAGTTCAGCCTTGATACACCTTTTGAGGACTATCCCAAGGAAATACATGATATATTGATTTACGGGACTAGTGAGCAGGTGGATGTGGCCTATACAGGACAAAAGAGGAAGCGGAGTATATCCTGTAATCTTTGAAGGTCTGATAAAGAATATGGAGAAGCGTTACAGGGAAACATATTCTCAGAGTGCAAAGGAAGAGTATGAGCAGTATATGAGGATTGCACCTTGTAAGAGTTGCGGCGGTAAGAGATTGAAAAAGGAAGCGCTTGCAGTGACTGTCGGGGATAAGAATATCTATGACGCCACAGATGAGTCCATAACGGATTTCAGAGATTTTATCGACGGACTCAAGCTTACAAAGATGCAGGAAGCTATAGGTTCGCTGATTTTAAAGGAAATCAGAGCCAGAGTCACCTTCCTTATAGATGTAGGACTTGACTATTTGAGCCTTACCAGAGCTACCGGTACTCTTAGCGGAGGTGAAGCACAGAGAATCAGACTTGCGACCCAGATAGGTTCGGGACTTGTAGGAGTGGCATATATACTGGATGAGCCGAGTATAGGACTTCACCAAAGAGATAACGATAAGCTGCTTGCCACTTTGAAGCATCTTAGAGATTTGGGCAATTCAGTACTTGTAGTCGAGCATGACGAGGACACCATGATGGAGGCGGATTATATAGTGGATATAGGTCCGGGAGCCGGAAGTCACGGTGGAGAGGTGGTTGCTACAGGTAATGCCAAGGAAATAATGGCAAATCCTAATTCAATTACAGGTAAGTATCTTTCAGGTGAGATAAAGATACCTGTACCTAAGAGTAGAAGAACGCCTACAGGTTGGCTTAGTGTAAAGGGAGCGGCACAAAACAACCTTAAGAATATAAATGTAAAGATCCCTACAGGTGTGATGACCTGTGTTACAGGTGTTTCAGGCTCGGGCAAGTCATCTTTGGTAAATGAGATAGTATATAAGGCACTTGCAAAGAAGCTTAATCGTGCCCACACAATCCCGGGCAAATATAAGTCAATAGAAGGTATCGAACAGCTTGATAAGGTCATTGCTATCGACCAGTCACCTATAGGAAGAACTCCGAGGTCAAATCCTGCCACATATACAGGTGTATTTGATATGATCAGAGATCTGTTTGCAGCTACTCAGGATGCCAAGATGAGAGGCTATAAGAAGGGCAGATTCAGCTTCAATGTAAAGGGTGGAAGATGTGAGAGCTGTTCGGGTGACGGTATTATAAAGATTGAGATGCACTTTTTGCCTGATGTATATGTGCCTTGTGAGGTATGTGGCGGAAAGCGTTACAACAGAGAGACTTTGGAAGTAAAGTATAAGGGAAAGTCCATATATGATGTACTTGATATGACTGTGGAGGAAGCTTTGACCTTCTTTGAAAATGTGCCTACCATAGCCAGAAAGATACAGACTTTATATGATGTAGGCCTTTCCTATATCAAACTCGGTCAACCTTCTACGGAGCTTAGCGGAGGAGAGGCACAAAGAATTAAGCTTGCAACGGAGCTTTCAAAGAGAGCTACAGGAAAGACCATATATATTTTGGACGAGCCTACTACAGGTCTTCATTTTGCAGATGTACACAAGCTTGTGGAGATACTTAGAAGACTCTCTGACAGTGGAAATACCGTACTTGTAATAGAGCACAACCTTGATGTTATAAAATGTGCCGATTATATAATAGATATAGGTCCCGAAGGCGGTGCAGGAGGTGGCGAGGTGGTTGCTACCGGTACCCCTGAGGAGATAGCCGGAATAGAAAAATCATATACAGGCAAGTATGTAAAGAAATACTTGTAAAAGAAAGGGGGTGTGAAAAAACTCTATAGAGGTTTTTTCGCATCTCCCTTTTTGCACTTATTGTGTACAAATGACTGAAATCATACGATTTTTATAAAGTACTAGATATCCAAAGCGGCTACCAAAGTGTAATCGTCAGGATTCTTAAAATCCGCTTTGATATCTGAAGTGTCAAATCTCCAATTTCCGATTCCTGAATACTTTGATGCCAGTATTATATAGAAGTTTAACATTGCGGCACCAAGACCCAATAAGTTGTCATCATCCGTAACTACATTATCAAGTTGGTTGAATAAGTAGATATGTGTGCCGTTTATAACAAATCGGTAGTTTTGGTGATTTAAAAAGCTTGGTGAAAGGCTGGCTGCATATACCGCATCGGCAATAACAGGGTCGGAGTATTCATCATCGAAGTTGTAAGGTGTGTTAAAGTCACTGTCAAAAGCCAATGCGGTAGCGGCAATCTTAGGAGCTATATGTCCTGCCTTATTGCTTATGCTTACATTCGAAGGTGAGTGTATGTCAAGTTTTGTGGTATCTCTTTCTTTTTTGCCGTATCCGAAAGCAATTACCGTAGCGACAGCCAAATCGGAGTTGATGAGCAAAACTTTCTTTATCATTTCGCTGTCGTCGCTTGTTAAAAAGCATGAAGACAATCCCATCTCTTCAAGCTTTAATACAAGGTTTTCAGCCATAAAGCCTGAATTTATAAGGTAATTATCCTTTTCCTGTGACAGTATGGTTATATATGCAGGGGCATTGAAGGTGTTTCCTCGATAGCCTGCAACACCTGAGAGTCTGCTTGCAGTATCATCATCGGTTGAAACGAGTATCTGTACATCCACATCAATAAGCTTTTGTGATGAGTTAAAAAAGCTTATTAACTCATCTATTTTGCTCTGCTCAACTTTTTTTCTTATGAAAATCTCTGATAGAATTCCTGTTTTTCAATAAGTTCTAAATAATTCATACATTTATTCCTCCATGGTATAAATTTTAAAAATAAACTATATATATTATATAAAATAAAATTGAAACGGTCAATTTTTATATGTTTATATTTACAAAAATACAGCCTGACAGATATGAGGATTTTACTTTCGGATTTTTTTGTACGATATGGAATAGTAAAAAGAAATCTGTCTGCAAAATAGAGACTTAAATATAAATAACTGAAAATGTATACATTGTAGAGGTGTTGATTAAACAAATGGATATGATATAATACATATGTCTCTTGGTGAGGCTGTCAGTTCCAAATCTGCAACAGTTTGTGTTGCTTTTGGAAGTTGGGGTCGATAGAAGAGCTTGCATAGTAGATTGTGATTTGTAAGGTTTTACAGAAAGGAAGATTTTATGAAACAGGAATTACTGGCAAAGATGAATGCTTATTTGGCCAATCAGGAGATTATGTATATTAAGCTACACAATATGCATTGGAATTTGAAGGGAAACGGCTTTTTTACCCTTCATGCAAAATTAGAGGAATATTACGATCAGACAGCGGATATTATTGACGAGGTGGCGGAGAGAATCCTTGCAATGGGTGAGCTTCCGGTTGCCAACTTAAAGAAAGCTTTGGAGATTACCAAGGTTAAGGAGCTTCCTGACGGTGCTATAGATATAGCAGAGGCGGTTCGTATCCTGACTATTGATGTTGAGTACTGGGTACATGACTCAAAGGAGCTTGTAGAGCTGGCTGATAAAGAAGGCGATGTGGTTACCGCAGATATCTTCACAGGTTATTTGAAAGAATATGAGAAGACACTGTGGATGTTGAAAGCATTCGCACAAAACTAAACACTGTTAAATGCTCAAAGCACAGTCTGAAAACGGCTGTGCTTTTTTTAATAGAGGATTTGAAACTTTGATAGAAATATATCATATTATATAAATTTATTTGTAAGAATTGCATTTATTACATATTGTGATATAATAAGTTTACAATATTATTAAGTGGAATATAGCATAAATATTAAGGTAATTATACAAAGATATTATGTCTGTATGTCTGTAGAAGGAGGGAGTGTTATGACAGGTTTACCACTTATATTCGTGTTTATTTGGCGGTTATCGTGATGATAGTTGCCATCTCAAAGTTTGGTGTACATCCGTTTATATCTATTATGTGTATATCACTTATTTTGGGACTTGTAGCAGGTATTCCTTTAGTGGATAAGACCTTGGAGGACGGAACGAAGATACAAGGTCTGGCAAGCGTTATAGGAGCAGGATTTGCAGGTACATTTTCAAGTATAGGTATTGTTATTATACTTGGTGCATTGATCGGAACCATACTTGAAAAGACAGGTGCGGCTTTCAAGCTGGCTGATATGGTTATAAAGCTGGTTGGAAAGAACAATCCTGTACTGGCGGTAGAGATTATGGGTTGGGTTGTTTCAATTCCTGTATTTTGTGATTCGGGATTTGTTATTCTAAACCCTATCAGAAAGGCTTTGGTAAAGAGAACGGCGGAGTCGTCTGTGGCTATGACTGTAGGACTTTCGGCAGGTCTTTATATATCACATGTATTTATACCGCCTACACCGGGACCGATAGCGGCAGCTTCAACACTTGGAATAGGAGATAATCTTTTACTTGTAATGGGAATGGGTGCAGTATGTTCAATATTCCCTTTGATTGCAGGATTTTTCTACGCCAAGTATATAGGCAAGAAGGTAAAGTCAGACGATGAAGCGGATTCAAGTGAGATTACAAAAACATACGAAGAGCTTGTGGCAGAGTACGGAAAGCTTCCAAGCGGAGCTATGTCTTTGGCACCTATCGTAGTACCTGTACTGCTTATGGCTGTGGCATCAATAGTTTCTATGATGAAGATGAGCGGTATGGGAGCGGATGTTTTGAAGTTCCTCGGAACACCTATTATAGCTTTGGCAGTCGGTACGGTATTCGGCGTATTACAGCTTCAGGGCGCAGGTAAAATGAAGGACTTCTACAGTATTACAAATGAGACATTAAAGACTGTAGGACCTATACTTTTTGTGACTGCAGCAGGCGGTGTACTCGGTAAGGTTATAGCATCTTCAGATATGGTCAACTTTATAAAGGATCATGCGGAGGTTTTAAGTACAATGGGTATGCTTTTCCCGTTCTTACTATCAGCTATTTTAAAGAGTGCGCAGGGTTCATCCACAGTAGCACTTACAACTACGGCAGGTATTGTGGCACCGTTGTTGCCGGCACTCGGCTTTGCAAGTCCTATGAGTGCTACACTTGTAACAATGGCGATAGGCGCAGGTGCTATGACGGTTTCACATGCTAATGACTCATACTTTTGGGTTGTTACAAACTTCGGTGCAATGTCACCTGAAAAAGGATACAAAACACAGACTATGTGTACACTGTTTTTGGGTATAGCGGGAATTATTGAGATAATGATTCTAAGTCTTTTTCTGCATTGATTAAAACTGAATAGACAAGATATTTAAGGCACAGATTTTATGAATTCAAATTTTTGTAAGGTCTGTGCCTTATTTTAATTGCTGACAGCATTTTGTATATATGGTATATTTATAAAATAATAAATAATTTAAAAGATAAGTTTTATAGACTTTTGTATAGACAAAGGAAAGAAAATGGAATTACTTGAACAGTGTAAAGAGTGGAATAACAATGAAGAATATCAAAAGGTAGTGGATGCGCTTGAAATTTTGCCTGATAATGCCAGAACACCTGAAATGGATTCAGAGCTTGCAAAGGCATACAATAATCTGGGTGAGCCGGGCGATTCTAAGCCGTTTAGACAGGCACTGGGATTATTATTGCCGCATGAAGAGTATTTTAGAGGCAATCACAGATTTTACTTCAGAGTTGCTTACTCATATTTTTATCTTGAAGAGCATGGACTTGCCCTACATTACTTTAAGCAGGCTTTGGATGCAAGGCCCGGAGATGAAGACACCATTGATATGATGAATGAATGTGTGAACTGGCTGACAGACGGAGTCGTAGCAGTCTCCATGTCACAGAAGCTGGATTTTGTATGGGAAGATATACAAAAAGAGATAAGGAAATATAATAAGAACAGCAAAATCTTTAATGTAAGGGCTATAAATATAGCAGTAAATCATATAAATGATGCATTCCCTAAAATAAAAATAAATGTTTTTTATGAAAGCAGAACTATTGAATTTGAGGCCGGTGAGGACAAGTCTAATGTATTCATGCTTGAATATATAAAGGATACAATGCCTGACGATCTGAAAGGTCTGCTTAATATAAGAGTCGGGGTATCGGCTAAAGAAGATATCAAAGATAAAATAATATATGAAAATGAGAGATATGATATAAGTGAGCTAAGATTCTTTGTCAGTGATGACAGGCAGATAGTTATCTATGCCGATGAGTTTGATATTCCGCTTGAGGTTATAGAACAGCTCTTTATAGATATCTTCGGTGAGATAGATTTGATGGCAAACGATTTTGAGTTTGATATTGCTGATGAAGACGACTTTGACGCTCCGACTGAAGATACCTGTGATATAGTGCTTGATTATGAAGAGAAAGAAGACTTCTTAAAAGAGTGTGTGGACTACAGAGGACTGAAAGAAAGGGCAAAAAGCAAGGGATTCAGACTTGAAATAAGCGCAAAAGAGTATTTGAAGATGTATTCAGGATACAGGTTACAGTCCGTAGGAGATGATATCAGAGAGGATATATATACAGGAACCACCTGCCTGCCTTCACTTATAAGTGAGTATATATCAAGCGGACCGTTTGATAAGATGCTTATAATGGATGAACTGTACAGAAACGGAGTGGTAGCAGGTTTCTTTTGTTTCAGTTTGGAAGAATCCGATCAGGAAAATGATCCGTTTGAGTATGAGTTTGAGGTTATGAATATCAGAAATCAGCTTATTGAGTATATCTTAAATGAACTTGAGAAGACCGGCAATACCGGAAATATCGCATTTTTAGAGGGCGCTACAGGTAAAATATGTGGATATCTTGATTTCCTGATATTCGGGAACTTTATGGATATAATGAGTGCGGCATACGATTTTTTTGAAGAAAAGAATATAAAGCTGGCAGGTTATAAGACATTCAGAAAAATATCAAAATTAGTAACATTTAGGGAGGAATGATGTTTAATCTATTTAAGAAAAAGCAAAATGAGGTAAAGTTGCCTGAAGTTGCACCTATGGAGTTGTGGGAAGAGCGTTCATATATGCATGTGCTCTCTGATAAAGTGGATGTTGAGGATATAAAAGACGCCAAAGAGAGAATACAGGCGATAGACGGAGTTAATCTTAAAGAATTCAACATTAAAGATGATAAGTCGGGCAACATGATACTTGATTATAAGGGCGAAGAGTACGGTGTAGGTTTTTATTTTGAAGATTTTGTATTTGACCGTCTGTATTCATTACAAAAGCAAAAGATTCATGATGAGGACTTTGAAAAAATTGAAAAAAAGACCAATTCATTTATCATATATATGAAGTTTAACAAGGATTATTTTGACTCATATCATCTACAGTTAAAGCTTATAATGGCGTTTTTCCCTGATACATTGGCGGTAATAGATGAAAGTGCGGAGAGACTCTTAAGCGGAAGATGGGTAAAGCTTGCGGCAAAGTCAAGCGTTACACCTAATGCTGAAAGTTTATTTACAGTACAGGCTGTATTTGATGATGAGACAAATAAAGTTTGGCTTCATACACATGGTATTTGCAGAACGGGATTTTCGGAGTTTGAACTTCTGGATATAAGCAGAGACAATGCAAATGATTTGTATTATCTGATAAATACCGTGGCGAACAGAGTATTGTATCAAAATGAAGCTATAGAAGATTATATCTTCCTTGGAGAGTTCATAGACGGAAGCGAGATAGTTGTGGCACCTCTTCCTTGGAATGTTGCTATTGCAAAGTATCCTTCCGATATAATTGGTGGTCCTGCGGACAGAGCCGACAGTCATAATACAAACAGTCAGGTCATCTTCCTTTTCTTATCTGAAGAAGATGCAAATAACGGTAAGTATACAAAGCCTTCAGAGATGGAGGAAAAGCTTGTTGAAAATCCGCTGTATTATTATACTAATGAACAGACGGAGCATATGAAGTTTATGGCAAGAGACAGATATGAACTTTTGAAAAATGCAATTTTGGAGAATCCAAGTTACAAAGCACTGATAAAGGTCGGTCTGCCTACAGACGGTGAGGACGGAAAGCCTGATTATGAAAATCTTGAGCATATATGGTTTGAACTTTTAGAATTTACTGAGGAAGGATTCAAGGCGGTGCTTACACAGGCGCCATATAGAGTTGCAGCCATGAAAGAGGGCGATGAGGGTGAATACACAGTCAATGATGTAACAGATTGGATTATTTATACTGATGAAATCAGTATAGATCCGAATACAGCTTATTTACTATAAGGAGGGAATATGTTTTTTACAAATATAAAGTTGGCCAAGAAGTATAATTATCTTAATGAGAAGTTTTTGAAAGCCTATGACTGGTTGGAGAGCCATGATTTGAATTCGTTACCTGCAGGAAAATATGAGATAGACGGCGGTGATGTGTTTGCAAATGTACAGGAGTATACCACATTGCCGGTAGATGAAAAGAAGTTTGAGGCACATGATAAATTTTTTGACATTCAATATTTGATAGAAGGTGTGGAATTCTTCGGCATCTGTGACAGAGAGGGGCTTAAAGTAAAGGAATCCAAGCCTGAAAATGATGTGCTTTTCTTTGAGACACCTGACACTTACGGTCATGTGATACTTCACCCTGATGAGTTTATAGTTGTTGCACCTGAGGATGCACATATGCCTGGATGTTGTATGGATAAACCGGCAAGTGCAAAAAAGGCTGTTATAAAAGTAAGAGTATGATAAAAAAAGGTTTCTTAATAGGATTATTACTATTCGGTATCTTTTTTGGAGCAGGGAATCTTATTTTCCCTGCCGAACTTGGATTTAGGGCAGGAAAACACTTTGTACCTGCCATGTCGGGATTTGTATTGTCAGGTGTCGGAATAGCTGTAATTACATTGATAGTCGGCACTATGATAAAAGGCGGATACAAAAGAGAACTTGGTATAAAGGTGGGAGTAAATTTTGCAATAGGTTATTTGACTTCGCTTTACCTTGCTATAGGTCCTTTCTTTGCGATACCAAGGACTGCAAGTACATCTTTTTCTATAGGTATTGCACCTGTGACAGGAAATACAAGACTTGCTTTATTTGTATTCAGTGCAATATATTTTCTGCTTGCATATCTTATAGCACTTAATCCTTCAAAACTTATGGACAGAGTAGGCAAGGTGCTTACTCCAATATTTGCGCTTCTTATAGTTATACTTATAATTGTGGGAAATTTGAACTTTCATGTTGTTGGTGAGGGTGAGATGGCAGGAAGCCTGACAGCGCTAAAGACAGGATTTTTTGACGGATATAATACTTTGGATGCACTGGCTTCTGTAAGTTTTTGTTTGATTGCCACTTCAGGGATACAGACATTCGGATTTTCATCAAAAAAAGAGTACATGAGTATAATGGCAATAGTGGGAATTGTTACAACTATACTGTTTAGCAGCTTATATATCGGACTTGGGGCTTTGGGAAATAAGTTCAGTGTTCCGAATGAAGTTTTATCTGATAAGAGCATCAATATAGGTACATATATACTTTCTATGAGTTCATATAAGCTTTTCGGAAGTTTCGGACAGGCATTCCTTGGAGCGATGACAATACTTACCTGTTTTACTACTACTGTAGGTCTTATCGTAGTTACTTCACAATTTTTTGCAGATACATTCAAAAGGTTCGACTACAGGGCATATGTAAATATATTTACTCTGACAGGTTTTGTAATGTCAAACTTCGGACTCAATACAATTATAAAGATTTCCATACCTGTACTGAGTATCCTATACCCTGTTACAATAGTTATAGTACTTATAGTTATATTAAACAAATTTATAAGAATGTCCAATGTCGGTATGAGGTTTACAATTATTTTTTTACGGCGGTAACTGCTTTTGTAGAGGTGATTGGAGATGCCTTTTAAAATAAAGATGATAAATTTATTTATGTCAATGTTTATAGGCGGAAGCTTGGGATTTGTCTGGGTGAATATTGCGGTTTTTGGGATTAATCATATCATTAATATTAAAAGATAAAATAAAGGGCGAAAGCTTTTGAAATATAAAAACGGCTGTTATAAGCGGGGACTTATAACAGCCGATTTTTAGAATCTTAAAACTTTTAGAGATGTGGACTCGTGTGAGGCGAGACTGTAAGCACAGTTTTTATCCATTGACTCCATTCTCACCCATTCAAGAGAACGCATGGAAGCTTCTTTATCCACACTGATTGCAGGCGGTGTAAGCTCTTTCCAAGCAAGCTCGCCATAGCCGGCATCTGCATAAAGCAGTGTAAATTTATTGTTCTCAGATGTTACCTTTACTCCGAACATACCTGCTGAGTGACCGTAAAGCTTTATAAGCTTGATAGAGCCGTCACCAAGTAAATCAAAAGATTTTTTTCAAAAAGGACCTTCTTTTTGGTTCCAATCAAATATAGAAATATCGGCATTTTTTTCCACCAACTTCTGGAATATCTTAAAGGATTTTTCACAGCGGCCTTGGCTTCATCTCTTGAAACCAAAATCTTGGTATCTGAAGAGAGATCTGCAACTCCGCTTACATTTTCAAAGTCAAGATGGGTAAGCAATACACAGTCTATATCCTTTGGTGAAAGATTGATTGCTTCAAGCCTTGAAAGCAGTGAAGAGTCCTTCTTCAGATGAAAGCGTGTGGAAGCACAGATAAGAGGTGCCTTTATTTCACCGATTTGTTTTTTTAGGCTAAGTGGAGCATCCGACTCAAGCTCTTTTTTGATACCTGTATCTACAAGTATATTCTTCTTTCCTGTCTGAATAAGAAAAGATAAAACAGGAATGTTTACTCTGTCCGCATTTTTTAGAAACAGTCCGTATGTCTGCAGATTGAACTTATCATTGCCTTTATATGCGAGAGAAGGTGATACTTCCACCTCTCCTGTTTGTAATATATATATTTTCATAAATAACCATACCTTATCATATTTTAGTTGTTTCAAACTGTATTATACAAAATATAGTACGCTTGGTCAAACTTAATATAATTTTTTGTTGCGAAGAACATGGCTATTTCGTATAATGTTGAGAATGTGAGGTAGGAAGATGACAAATAAAAATAAAGAAAACGGGAGTCTGTTAAAGAAGCTTCTTTGGTGGATTCCTATAATTATTTTGGGCTTAATGTTTGCCCTTGGCGCATGTACAAGGCAGGAAAGTGAGAATATCAGAGCTGAGAGTTTTTCAAGTGTGGAAAGTACTCAAAGCAAAAGTATTTCAGATGAGAGTACTTCAAAGCACAGCGAAGAGATAACGGGAACACAGAGTCAAAAAAAACATAAACAAAAAAATAATAAATCAAAAAAATAAAAAAACAAAAAAACAAAGTCAGGAGTCAAGCAGAGAAACGGCTGAAGAGACAAGCCCTGAAAGTAAGAGTACACAAGAGTCTGAGACTGCTGAAAGCAGGGAGACAACTGTAGAAGAAAACGGCAACTATACTTCAAAGGACGATGTTGCACTTTATATTCACACCTACAAAAAGCTGCCTGTAAACTATATCACAAAGTCACAGGCTCAGGAGATGGGCTGGGACCCTGAAAAAGGAAATCTTTCAGATGTGCTTCCGGGAATGAGTATCGGAGGCAGTGCTTTCGGGAACTATGAGGGAAATTTGCCGAGGGCAAGTGGAAGAAGGTACTTTGAATGTGATATTGACTATGACGGCGGATATAGAGGTCCTAAAAGGCTGATATATTCAAATGACGGTCTGGTTTTTTATACGGAAGACCACTACAAAACTTTTGAACAATTGTATTAGGAAAAGATTATGAATAATATTACTTTAAAATTGTATAAGTTTAGTAAAAAGGAAGAATTACACAGTTACTTGAAAAAGAAAATGAAGTTTCCGGATTACTATGGGGAAAATCTGGATGCTTTATTTGACTGTTTGACTGATATAAGTACCGACACGGCTGTCGATATAAAATACGATGCGGATAATGAACTTCAAAGAGCAGTGCTTGCAGTATTCAGCGATGCGGTGTCACAAAATACACATTTGGCTATAATAAAGACAAAGGTCAAGAAAAAGAAGCCTGAGTAGTATATTTAGAATGGAGAGTAAATGGAGTCAAAGTGGATGCTATATACAAAGCGAGCTGATTTTAAAAAGATATCGGCTCGCTTTCATATTTCACCTGTTTTAGCGAGAATAATAATAAACAGGGATATAAAGGAAGAAGATTTTTTACTGTATCTTAAGAGTGATTTAAGTTTGATGCATGACGCAGGCAGATTATATGGTGTGGAAGATGCATATAATGAAATCATTAGTGAGATAAAAAAGGGAAACAAGATAAGAGTTGTGGGAGATTATGATATAGACGGAGTCTGTTCTTCGTATATCTTGGTAAAGTCTCTGAGACGATTCGGTGCCGATGCAGATGTAAGGATACCTGACAGAATAAAGGACGGCTACGGTATCAATGACAATATAATAAATGAAGCGGCAAATGATAAAATCTCTATGATTATCACCTGTGACAACGGTATTGCGGCACATTCTCAGATGGAGCTTGCAAAAAAACTTGGAATAAAAGTCATTATTACAGACCATCATGAGGTATATCAGGAAGAAGGCAAGGACTATTTGCCTGTAGCCGATGTGGTAATCAATCCTAAAAGAAGTGAATGTAAGTACCCTTTCAAAAGTATTTGTGGAGCGCTGGTAGCCTATAAGCTTATGGAATATATGTATGAAAGGCTGTACGGTAAAAAGATGTATGAAAACGGTGAACTCGGTGATCTTTTGGAGGTGGCAGCCATTGCTACAATAGGTGATGTTATGCCGCTTGTAGACGAGAACAGAGTACTTGTAAAACATGGTTTAAAAAGTCTGATGAACACAAAGAATTTAGGGCTTAGGGCGCTTATAAAGGCTACCGGTATGGAGGGCAAAAAAATCAGTGCTTACAGTATCGGATTTGTTATAGGACCTTGTCTGAATGCAGGAGGAAGACTTGAAAATGCACTTGTTGCCTTAAATATGTTTATGTCAAAGAACAGTGATGAGGCAAATGAGTACGCCATACATTTAAAAGAACTCAACGATGAGAGAAAAGACCTCACGGCCATGAATGTAAAAGTGGCTGTAGAGCTGGCGGAAAGAGAATATAGTGATGACGATATATTGGTGATATATCTTGAAAATTGCCACGAGTCTATTGCCGGAATTATCGCAGGTAGGGTGAGAGAAGCATTGGGAAAGCCTACGATTATACTTACGGATGCCTTCGGTGAAGACGGCATGATAAAGGGGTCGGGAAGGTCGATAGAAAGCTACAACATGTTTGAAGCACTATATGAAGTCAAAGATATCTTCGAAAAGTTCGGCGGACATCATATGGCGGCAGGTATGAGCTTAAAAAAGGACAGACTTGATGAATTCAGAAAAAGATTGAATGAAAACTCAAAACTTACAAAAGAAGATTTTATACAAAAGATATGGATTGATGTACCTCTGCCTTTTTCATATATCAGTCATGACTTTGTAAGAGAACTTGAAAAGCTGGAGCCTTACGGAAATAAGAATGAGAAGCCCAAGTTTGCAAGGAAGGGTATAAAGATATTATCAAAAAAATATACTCGGTAAAAAAATAAAAAAATGTGGTAAAGATGGTGCTTGAAGATGATGGGACAAGGCTTGACGGAATATTTTTTTGTGACGGAGAAGCTTTCTTTGAGGAGCTTAAAGGTAATAATGAGATAGATATTATATATTATCCCGACATAAACGAGTACGGCGGCAGAGAGAGTCTGCAAGTGATTATAACCGGTTATAAGATAAAAAATATATAGCAATGAGAGTTTATTTATTGTATACTTTACTTTCAGAAGCAACAAAACAGTTATGTAGGAGAGTTAGATATGGTTAACGAAGTGATGAACTTTTTAAAAGAACTTGACCCTGAGGTCGGCACAGCGGTAGAAAAGGAAGCAAACAGACAGAGAAGAAATCTTGAACTTATTGCATCCGAAAATATCGTATCGGAAGCTGTGATGATGGCAATGGGAACGGTGCTTACAAATAAATATGCTGAGGGATATCCGGGAAAGAGATATTACGGAGGCTGTGAGGATGTGGATATAGTTGAGAGCATTGCCATCGAGAGAGCAAAGAAACTCTTTAACTGTGACTATGCCAATGTTCAGCCGCATTCAGGCGCACAGGCAAATATGGCTGTATTTTTGGCAATGCTTGAGGCCGGAGATACCGTACTCGGAATGAATCTCAATCACGGCGGACATTTGACACACGGTTCAGCTGTAAACTTTTCAGGAAAGTACTTCAATATAGTGCCTTACGGTGTAAATGATGATGGATTTATCGACTACGATGAGCTTGAGAAAATAGCAATTGAACATAAGCCGAAGATGATTATAGCAGGTGCAAGTGCATATGCCAGAGTAATAGACTTTAAGAGATTCAGAGAAGTTGCAGATAAGGTAGGTGCATACCTTATGGTGGATATGGCTCATATTGCAGGACTTGTTGCAACAGGACTTCATCCGTCACCTATAGGCATAGCCGATGTTGTAACCACTACAACACATAAGACACTTAGAGGACCGAGAGGCGGACTTATCCTTGCAAACAAGGAAGCTGCCGAGAAGTTTAACTTCAACAAGGCTGTTTTCCCGGGAATTCAGGGCGGACCGCTTGAGCATGTAATCGCGTCAAAGGCGGTTTGTTTCGGCGAGGCTCTTAAGCCTGAGTTTAAAAAGTATCAGGAGCAGGTGGTAAAGAATGCCAAGGCTTTGGCCGATGCACTTATAGCTGAGGGATTTAATATCCTTACAGGAGGCACAGATAATCACCTTATGCTTCTTGACCTGAGAGGAACAGGTATCACAGGAAAAGAACTTCAAAATAAATGTGATGAAGTATATATCACTTTGAACAAGAATACAGTACCGAACGATCCGCAGAGTCCGTTCACTACAAGCGGTGTAAGAATAGGTACACCTGCAGTTACAAGTCGAGGACTAGTGGAAGAGGATATGAAGACTGTAGCAAGACTTATCAAAATGGCAGCATATGACTTTGATACAAAGGCTGATGAGATAAGAGCCGAAGTTACAAAACTTATGGATAAATATCCTATTTATAATTAATAATTATTTGCAGCAGTCTGCAAATTTATATTTTTAGAAAGGGCGGCCCAAGGGATTTTGGGCTGCTTCGGTGTGTGAAAATGAAGGAATTGAAAGAATATGTAAGAAGTATACCTGACTTTCCTGAGCCGGGAATTATATTCAGAGATGTGACCACCATACTGCAGGACCCTGACGGGCTTTGCCTAAGTATTGATGAACTTAGAGGAAAGTTGCAGGGACTGGACTACAATATGATAGTGGGTCCGGAGTCAAGAGGCTTTATCTTCGGTGTGCCGGTAGCCTATGCCGAGCATAAGGCATTTATCCCTGTCAGAAAAAAGGGAAAGCTTCCGTGTGAGACTGTAAGTATAGACTACGACCTTGAGTACGGCAAGGCAACCATTGAAATCCATAAGGATGCTATAAAGCCGGGCGACAAGGTGGTAATAGTTGACGATTTGATAGCTACAGGCGGCACAACGGAGGCGATTGCGAAGCTTGTGGAGAGCCTTGGCGGTGAGATAGTAAAGATTGTATTTGTAATGGAGCTGGAAGGACTTAAGGGAAGAGAAAAGCTTTCAAAGTACAATGTGGACAGCCTTATAAAGTATGAGGGGAAATAAAATTAAAAATTGCAACAGGCAAAATAAGGGCTAAAATTGATTAAATAGAGGTATTGACAAACAACTGAAAAATCAATATAATTACTAATTGTGACATTAGAGATTGATGCTTATTCCAATGCCCCGGAGAGCATTTATCCATATAAAGCGAAGTTAAAAGATTAATGGAGGTCAGTCAATGAAAACTTTTATGGCTAATCCGGATAAGATCGACAGAAAATGGTATGTTGTCGATGCAAAGGGAGCTACATTGGGACGACTTGCTTCAGAAGTTGCAAGTGTATTAAGAGGAAAGAACAAACCGGAGTTTACACCGCATGCTGATTGTGGAGATTATGTTATCATAATCAACGCAGCAGAGGTAAAGGTTACAGGTAAAAAGTTAGATCAGAAGATTTATTACAACCATTCAGAGTATGTAGGCGGTATGAGAGAGACAACGCTTCGTGAGCTTCTTGCAAAGAAGCCTGAGAGAGTTGTAGAGCTTGCCATCAAGGGCATGCTTCCTAAGGGACCGCTTGGCAGAGATATGTACAGAAAGCTTCATGTCTATGCAGGAGAGAATCACGGACATCATGCACAGAAGCCGGTAGTAATGGAAATTAAAGGCTAATAATCTTTAAGAAGGAGAATGGTATGACTAACGATAAGTTTTACGGAACAGGTAGAAGAAAAAGTTCTATCGCCAGAGTATATCTTGTACCTGGAACAGGTAAGATAACAATAAATAAAAGAGATATTGATGAGTATTTCGGTCTTGAGACATTGAAGGTTGTTGTTCGTCAGCCTTTAGTGGCTACAGACAATGTAAACAAGTTTGATGTGCTTGTAAATGTTTGCGGTGGTGGTTTCACAGGACAGGCAGGAGCTATCAGACACGGTATTTCAAGAGCACTTCTTCACGCAGATGAGGAGTACAGACCTACTTTAAAGAAGGCAGGATTCCTTACAAGAGATCCAAGAATGAAAGAGCGTAAGAAATACGGTCTTAAGTCAGCAAGAAGAGCACCACAGTTCAGCAAGCGATAATCTACAAATTAAAAGTGCTAAAAAAGCCCGGAAATACGCAATTTTCCGGGCTTTTTCTATAGCCGAAATTCTGTCCGGACTGTTCGGTTTTGATGGAATTTGAACGGAAATTTATGGGTTTATAGTGGTCAAATTACTTGTGGACAATAGGGGCAAATGAAGTCCGATTTTGCCATCGACGGACGAACAAATACTTGACTGATTTACATAGAGTCTTGGCTCATTCTTTGAAAACGAGAATGGGTTGAGGCTCTATTTTTTCGCCAAAATCCGGCGAGACAAATAAAGTGAACCCATTTGTCAAGACAATTTTTCAAAAAATTGAGGAAGCAGATTTCTGCAATGACATTTCGCAACTTTGAAAGCATCGAAGAATTATGTCGGAGCAGGTGTGTGCTGCTTGGAGTGTACAAATAATTCAAATTTTTACACCGCTGTCAAGGAAATCTTTAATAGATAATATGGAGACTGACCGGTTTGTTAGACTCCATAAGTTTAACGTATTAAGATCTATAAGGCAAGCTTACCCGTGTACAGTAACCATTTATTACAAATATCTTAAAAATAAAATAAAAAAATATACTGGACATAAATATGTAGACAATGTAAAATGATAATATATAATTTGGTATAAATAAAGGTGAAAAATGTTCGTGATAATAGTACTTTGTATACAAATATTGCATAATACAGGTAATCTATAAATATTAGCTTGTACATTTTACATCATGGTCGGATTGGAGGGAGGATAAAATGAATAAAAAAAGAACTTTATATATGGCTGTTATAACAGCGGTCATGGTACTGGCAGGTTGTACAGGATTTGCAAAGAAAGGTAAAAAACAAATTGTTCTTACACTTTGGCATGTATATGGCGGTCAGACGGATTCTCCTTTAAATAAAACTATAGATAATTTTAATGAGACTGTAGGCAAAAGAAGAGGGCATAAGAATAAATGTTACAAGTGTAACAAATACAAATACAATACATGAAGCTGTTATTGCAGCTGCAAAAAATGAGCCGGGAGCGGCAGAACTTCCGGACATATTTGTTTCATATCCCAAAACTGTACTCAGTTTGCCGGATAAGGATATTTTGGTGGATTATAAAGATTATTTTACAGAAGATGAGCTGAATGAACTTATTCCGGCATTTGTACAGGAAGGCATAATTGACGATAAACTGATGGTATTTCCTGTTGCTAAATCAACGGAGATCCTTTTTGTAAACAGAACATTATTTGAGCGTTTTTCTAAAGAAACAGGTGCGAAGGAAGAGGATCTTGATACATGGGAAGGCCTTTTTAATATGGCAAAAGTTTATGAAAAATGGACAGATGACCAAACACCTGATATTGTGGGGGACGGCAAAAATTTCTTTGTACATGATTATCATTTCAATTACTTCCAGATAGGCTGTGAATCACTTGGAGAACACTTTTTTACAGATGAAGCAGGGGGTGGAAAGCTTGCATTTGGTGATAAATTCAGAAAGATATGGGAGCCTTATGCAGATGCGGCAATTTCAGGCGGAGTATGGCTTCGTGACGGATATGCTACAGAGCCTCTAAGAACAGGTAAGGCTATAGTAAGTGTGGCTTCATCTGCGAGTGTGCTGTACTATGAAGATATTGTGACTTATGAGAATAATATATCTGAGCCCATAGAGGTCGTATCATATCCTGTACCGGTTTTTGAAGGCGGCAAAAAGATGGTTATGCAAAGAGGAGCCGGATTTTGTACTGTAAAGTCCACCACTGAGCGCGAAAGGGCGGCGGCTTTATTTTTAAAGTGGTTAACAAAGCCTGAAAATAACATAGATTTTGTTGTCAAGGCAGGTTATATGCCTGTGACAGAAAAAGCGTTTGAGCAGCTTTCTGAAGTTGCAGAAAAGATAGACAGTACTAAGTACAGAAGCTTATATGAGGCAATATCAAAGACTAAGGAGGAATATACTTTCTATGTTGCTCCACAGTTAGCAAACTATCTTGATCTTGAGATGCACTTTGAAAAAAATGTAAGACTTGAACTCTCAAGAGAGGAAGAGGAGTATAAGGAAGCTTTACAAAATGGTGAACAACCGGATAAAGAAACTTATGTTGAAGATGCTTATAATAATATAAAACAGGCAATGCAATAGTTTGGAGATATAAAATGACAGTAAAAGAAGATAAAAACAGGTCTGAAAATATAAGACAAAAGTTATCTTTGTATGAAATTTTAAGGGGAATTAACCGTCAGAGTCGATCAATGCGCAGCAAATTGATGGTATACCTATGTTGCCTTGTTTTGTCCGGTACGGGAATATTATTAATGATGCTGGTGGCATCAGGAGTATTTTCAGAGAGTGGGAGACAAATTGAGCAAAACCTGCAAGTTCATCTTCAAAATCAGAAAAGAGATATTAAGGAGAGGATGGATCTCTTTACAATAAACGGTATAGATTTATCTAAGAGACTTACTACATATATTGAGAGAGAGGTATTGTCATATCCATACGATATAAAAGAACTGGAAAATGATGAGGCGGGGCTTAGAACAATGCAGGAGAACATGTATCTACTTTTGGAAGGCAAGATGCATGTTACTCGTGCAAGTGGAGTATATGCAGTGTTTGATACTACAGTCAATACTTCAGCTCCAAATGCAAAGCATTCACGCAGTGGTGTATATTTGAGATTGGCAAATATAAGCGGAAATGTGCTGGAGGATGATGTTTTTCTGTTTCGCGGTAATCCTAATGTAGCTATGCAGAATAAAATTCAGATACATAATCGTTGGAATATGGAATTTGATACGGAAGATATGTATTGGTTTGACAATCAAATTTCCACAAATAATACCAAATCACCTACAGAAAAATATTTGTGGATCAATAGAGTATATCTGAAGGATACATGGGAAAACAGTATGTTTTTGAGTGTACCGGTGATTGGAAGTGAAGGCGGAAGATACGGTATATGCGGTTTGGAGATCAGCGGACTGTTATTTCGATTAAGCTACCCTAAGTTTGAAAGCAAATATGGAGATATGGTAACCATAATTGCACCTGTAGATCAGGGAAAACTGCTGCTTTCAAAAGGACTTAGCGGTTCTCAGGGTAACAGCTACATAAATGAAAATGATGATCTTTTTATTGATACCGGTAAAGTATATAATGTTTACTTCAATTCTCAAGGAAAATATATAGGGGTACAGCAGACTATAGACGGTGCATATGATTCAGAAGGCAGACAATGGGCAGTTGCCGTATTGGTTTCTTGTAGCAGTTTTGAAGCAAAGGAGAGCTATGAAAAGGCAATGATGATTGTCATATTGACAGTATTTAGCCTTGTCATGTTCTTAATATCATTTGTAATATCCAGGCAATTTGTCAAGCCTATTGAGAGGGGAATAGAGAATCTGAAAACAGATGACTTCTACAAAAATGATTCGCGAACGGGAATTGCAGAAATAGATATACTTGCAGAGTTTTTAAAAAATAAGGAAGAAAAATATAAGAGCAAGGGTCCGGTGCCGTCTGAGATAGAAGAGATGTTTGATCGCTTTATAGAAAATTCAAAGGGCTTGACCACATCGGAGAGAAATATATTACGCTATTATATAGAGGGGCGTGAGATCGCGGAGCTGCCGGATTTACTCTGTATCAGCTTAAATACAGTAAGAAAGCATAATAGAAATATATATACAAAGCTTGGGGTCAGTTCCAAGGATGAACTTCAGATATATATTGATTTATTGATATGCTGTGGAAGAATACACGAAATATTGAATAAAATAAAACACACCTGATATTGGTATAAACTATACAAATATCAGGTGTTTTTTTGTGAATATTTAAGTATTCAATAGATAATATTTTGAAAAAAAGTTCTAAAAAGTATTCACTGGGTAATATATTTTTAATTATCTGATATGGTATTGATAATACAAACAGAAGTAATTATATAATTCGTGAAAAAGGAGGAAAGATGAAAAAAATTAGGAACACACAATACTAAAAAGCAGTGATATTTCTTTTTGTAGCTGATAGTGAAATATGTAAATGAGTAGTGAGAGGAGGGAAATTATGTAGACTTTTAACAGCAAATATGGATAAAAAAATTTAATAAAAAGAAAGGATGTATGTATGAATCAAAGAAAAATAATGCTTAGGGAAATACTTAAAATTTTTGTACTTTTGCTTTTTACATTATTTTTTATGGGAATTATGCAAAGTAAAATATACGCTACTTCAATGTCACTGGACTGCACTGTGAATTATGTAGATAAAGATGGTGATTTGTTACATACTCAAACAGAGAGTCTCTCACCTTTAATTATGGGAATGACAGATTATCAATTAACTATACCGTACGGTAATCTTGTAAAGAATAGTATGCTGTATTACCCTGTAAGGGTTCAATCGGAAACTCCCGCCTTACCGACTACGACGGTACAAATCCTCAGTCCGTATATAAATATAAGTGTAGATCCGGCTTATGTACATATTGGTGCTTATGGTCTAAGTAAGGATTATGTTATTTTTTGTGACATGCCTAAGTATAATTATGAAGTTCATTATGTAGATGAAGCAGGTAATCAATTGATTATGGACCAAGGTGGAGAAGAGTACGATATGACATGGGTTGCTTTGGACCATAAAGAGTTTGTTTCTACAGATTATAATGCAGGAGTTGAGTATATTGTAAAACAAAATCAGGCGTATCCGCAGGCACAATATAAGTATAATAGTGCAAACGATATTCAGGTCTTGGTAGGTAGCAATTACCCTGAGTATACAATAGTTTGTATTCCAAAGCCTGTAGCAACACCAAGTACACCGGGTGGAAATACAAATGGAAGTGGAAATACAAACGGAGGCGGAAATTTAAACGGAAGCGGAAATCTAAATGGAAGCGGAAACTTAAACGGAAGAGGAAACTTAAACGGAGGCGGAAACTTAAACGGAAGTGGAAACTTAAACGGAAGTGGAAATTTAAACGGAAGCGACAATCTGAACGGAAACGGAAATCTGAACGGAAGTACAAGCGGAACCGACATTAGGAGTAGAATAACCGGAAGCGGAGGATCAGGCTCAGGAAGTGGTGGAGGCACTGTAAGACATCTAAATTCAAGCAACACATCAGATAATTTGAAATTTAAGCAGGGCTGGATATTGGATACCGATATAAATACCTTGGTATTATTACTCAGGAACTACCAGAGATACATTAAAGAAGGGTTGGCACAAGGATAATCAGGATGGAAGATGGTATTATTTACATCTGACAAGCGGTGCTATGTATACAGGATGGAATAATATAGACGGTAAATGGTATTTCTTTAATTATCATACACCTAAGTGGACATGGGAGATGCGTAATGACGGTGAATGGTATTATAAGAATCTCGAAAATTCCAGACCGCTCGGATCAATGTATGAAAATGAAAAAACTCCTGACGGATACAAAGTAGATGCAAAAGGGGTTTGGGTAAAGTAAATATAATAGTAAAAAAATCAGTATTACAGTAATAAACACAGCAAACTCATAAGGACGGGAAATATCCCGTCCTATCTTAATGTCTAATAGATATTTTTATGCATTACTTATAAATATGATTAGAGAATATTTATGGTATTCAACGGATAATATTTAATTTTTGCTAAAGAGTATTCATCGGGTAATATATTTCATACTTAAAAAAAGTGATATGAATAGCTTAAGTAGTAATCATTTATATGTGAAATATAAAATGATAAATTTAGAACGTATTTTTTTAGAAGGAGGATTTTTAAATGCAAGGTAAAAGGGAGGAATGTGATGAAAACAAAAAAAGATCTTATCTGTAATAATACTTGTAAACCTTTGTTATTCTGTCATCAGTATCTTGTGTAAAAATTGATAAAGATTATACAAAGACTGAGACAGAAAGTGTCAAGACTACTGTAAACAGAAAGGAAGAAAATAAAGAATCAGGTGAGGATAAAGAAAAATTGATATCCGAAATACCGCATATTCTTTTAGAAGAAAGTGATGGAGCCGAGTATGATTCCGAATACAGATGCCTGTATTACATAAATAATGTTCATTTAAAAATTAAAAAGAAAAACGGCAAAGAGTTTGAACCGCTTATCAAAGCTTTTTGATAAATATAATAAAGAAACGGATAAAATATATGAATATGATCGGACGGAATTGTCAAGCTATCCACATCCTGCTGACGAAGAAGATACGGAAGATGAGAATACAGGCTATTTTGAGAAAACACCCTCAGTTAATACAACAACATATGTAGTAAGAGCGGATAAGAGTATAGTCAGTGTGATTAACTATAAGCATGCTTACTATGGTGGTGAAAATCCTGAGTATCATCGTTATTCATATAATTTTGATACGGCTACCGGTAAAGAACTTGAATTTAGAGATATAGTAAAGGACGAAGAAAAATTCTTTGAAATTGCGGATGAAAGGGCAAAAGAGTATTATCCTGATAATGAATTTAAAAAGCCTTCAGAACATGCAAGTGAGGGCGGTAAGGAAATTACATGGACAGCAAATGCAGAAGGTGTATCAGTATATTTTGATATCTATGATCATGATAGTTATATGGAGTATCCTCAGGTTATTACAGTATATTTTGATGAAGCAAAGGATTTATTTGAACCAAAATATACAAATACAGAAGATGAGTATGTGATTTTGCTTATGGGTGATATGAAACTGTCTTTGGATATTGACGGGGACGGGAAAAAAGAACTTGTTCATACTGAGAAAGTCAATTCTGTGGGAGAGGAAGTTTATGACAGTGAGTATTCCGGAGCGAAGATATTTGTCGGAGATAAAGAGAGTGAAAGATATGACGGTTATGACTATCAATCCTATATTATAAAAAAATCCGGAAAATACTATATGTACATGTTTATGGATGAAATAGATGATGCCAAGATACTTTACAGGGCGGATCTTTCCACATTAGAGAAAGAAGATGAATTTAGGACTGTAAGGCCGGCAGTCAGAGTTATTTATTCAAAACAAAATGACAACAATGAAAAATATCATGTGATAAAGGAGACATTTACCGATGCGAAATCATTTGTGGGAGATTTCGGATATGATACATTGGGTACCAATACATCAGAAATAGAGTGGATTATAGATGATAAAGGCTATCCTGTAACGGCCGGTAATCGCTATAAAATTACAAACGGTCGTATTTTGTATACACTTGCAGATATTAAATGTACTGAGGTGGATGAAAAAGGACAGAGGATAAAGGATACCACATTACCCGGTAATTCATACATATTATTGCTTCACACAGATAATGAAAATTATGTAGATGTAAGAGTGACAGATAAAAAATATGTAGATGAAAATAAGTGGTATGGAGAGGAAAGGTATTTTGAGCTTAATGATCAAAGTCTTTTAGATTATGACGGACCTTGTTACAGGATAGAGCTTGAGCATAGTCATGACGAATATGAATGGGGAATAAAAGTGAACGGAGTAAAAGTTGATAAGCTTTTTGAGGGTATTATGTATTCATCATAGAGAGTAATGATGTGGAAAGGAGTATTAAATGAGAAATAAAAAGTTCTTATTGCCGGTAATATTCTCTATTTTGGTTATGTTTTCTTTAGCATCATGTAAGTCGCCTGTCAGTGTAAATATAGTTAATGATAATACTGAAGGCGAAACAGTCAGTAAAGCAACAGACAGGGAAGAAAAAGATGAGGATGATGTAAAAAAGCCTGAAAAGAAAAATAGGGATAACAAAAAGCTGATAAACACATCCGGAAAACCTCATATACTTTTGAAAGATACAATGGAATTGCACAATGATAATGAATCAAGCACAACATTATATAGAATTAAGTATGTGTATTTACAGCTGAAAGAGGATGGAAAAGAGTTTGAACCGCTCAAAAAGTCATTTGAAAATTATAATAAAGACCTGCTTGATAAACTATCAAAAACAAGGGAAGCATTTGACAGTTTTGCAAAAGAGCAATTGTCCGATATACAGCAGGGATATGAGTCGAAAGAATTATTCAGTGAAACTGACAGCTATATAATGCGAGCCGATAAATACGCAGTAAGTATACTCAACTATACAAAATATAACTACGGAGCATCGGATAAATACTCACGAGAATCCATTAATTTTGATACGGATACAGGAAAAAAACTTGAATTTTTGGATGTTGTAAAGGATGATAAATCATTTTTTGAGATGGCAGATAAAAGAGTATATGAAGATTATGAAGAAATCAATATTCAAAAACCCTCAGAGTATGCATATACAAGCAAAAAAATAATTATGAAAACCTTGTCTGGACTGTAAGTCCCGTGGGCGTGACCGTATATTTTGACAGCGGAGTTTTGGGTGCTGAAACTGACGGACCGCAGGTTATTACAATTTCATTTGATGAAAATGAGACAATATTTGAACCTAAATATGTATACAAAGAAAATGAGTATGTAATACCGGTAGTTGCCGGAAATATGACAATTCATGTTGATATCGATGGCGACGGAGTGAGAGATTCCGTATTTGTAGATGATCTTTATGAGCAAAATCCTGAAACATTGGATATATATAATACAGGAATGAAAGTCTATGCCGGAACTCAAAGTACAGAGATAGAATGCTATGAAGGCAAGGCGTATCTTGTAAAAATGGACGGTAACTATTATATGTATATGTTTGTTCAGGATGAAATAAGATTATTGTACTGCCTTGATTTGAAATATCTTAACGCTGAGGACAGGTCAAATAGGTATTTTTATCCGGGCACAAGAGAAGGCACATGGAATCAGAAAGGAGAAATTGAAAATTATGTAAGCATAGAGGAGACTTTTACAGATACCAAATCATTTGTCGGAGAATATTTTGGAGATTTAGGTATTTTATTCCCGATTGAAAAGGAGTGGTTTGTAGGTGAAGACGGAACCCCACAGTCAAGTGATGATAAAGGTAGAGTAACAAGCGGTATAGCTTTTAGAACATTAAAAGATATTAAATGTACTGAAGTGGATAAAGAAGGAAAAGTGAAGAAATCTGATACCAAGATAGTAAAGGGAACATTGATACTTCCTCTATATGCAAATGATAAGGAGTATATGGATGTAATAACAGTTGATGAAGATGACTTAAATATATGGAATGGAGCAGGTGAGGAATTCTTTTCATTGACAAATATGAAACTGTTAGACTATGAAGGAGATTTTTATAGAATTACCTTTGAAAATGATGATGGAGCTTTAAGTATTGACGGAACAGATATATTTGATTTGTTTGAAGGCATCATTACAGCCGGATAGAAAACTGTTCTCTTATAAAGAGAGTCTTAAAATAAATAAAAAGGAGGATAATAATAGGCATTATTAAAGTGAAGGCGGAAGTTTGCCTGCGGTGGTTGTTGAACTTGAAGCAGGTGAAGAAATTACTAGTGAAGTTGGGAACATAGGTCAAGGGACCTATAGAAACAAAAACCAAGATAAGCGGTGGCATAGGAAAGGCATTGTAAAGGATGTTTGGCAGAGAAGGCATGATAGATACTGTTGGAACAGGTCCGGGAAAGGTTTATATTCAAACAATGTCACTGCCAAGATTTGGAGAGATGCTTACACCGTTTATAAAGGTTAGAAAGAAGTAAAATAAAAGAGAGAGGTAAAAAAGATATGAAAAAACTGTTTGGAGCTAAATTATTTAAAATTTTATTGGCAGCATTTGGGATTTTATTACTTTCAATAATGCTTGTAGGCTGTAAAAATGAAAAGTCACATGCAGGATATTATGTATTGGAATCTATAAAGTCGGAAGGTAATGAGTTTGGTAAAGACTTTATCAAAGAAGCAGAATTGGATTGTTATATAATTTTAAAAGATGACGGAACAGGCACAATGTCATTCTCGGATGAAGCAACAGATATAAAATGGGGTGATGGTAAACTTAATGTAGAGGGAGAAAATGTGGACTACAATATAAAGAATGATGAATTGACATTTGATATTGATGGTGACACTATGGTATTCAAGCGCAGTAATGATACACCTCCTGCAAAATAGTGTGATTTTAACCGAATATCTAAAAAATTTAAGATAAAATTTTTCTTTGGGGCTGTAAAAGCAGCCCCACATCTATTTATAAAATAAAAAATGTTTATTCTACTGTAACGGACTTTGCCAAATTTCTCGGTTTGTCAGGGTCTAAGCCCTTTAGGAGACTGACCTGATAGGAAAGAAACTGCAACGGAACTACCAAAAGGCTTCCTGCAAAGAGAGGATGGGTCTTCGGGATGCTAAGTATTTGTGCAAAGTCGTCTTTCTCTACTGAAATATCCTCCATGGTGAAAGCAAAGCAGTTGGCTCCGCGGCTTTTTACCTCGTGAATATTTGAAATGCTCTTTGCGGCAAGCTCCTCTTGAGAAAGAAGAGCAATCACAGGACTGTCCTTTTCTATTAAGCTGATGGTACCGTGCTTTAACTCACCGCTGCTGTAGCTTTCACAGTGAATATAGCTGATTTCCTTAAGTTTTAAAGCTCCTTCCATGGAAACTGCCCAGTCAAGACCCCTTCCAAGAAAGAAAATATTTTTATCATCCTTCAGTTTTTTTGCCATAGGCAGGGTTTCACTGTCAAGTGAAAGACATTGTTGAATCTTTCCGGGAAGGCTGAAAAGCTCATCTTTGAGAATACGGACTTCTGCGTCATTAATTTTTTCCTTTGCTTTAGCTAACAGCAGTGAGAAAATATAGCCGGCAACAAGCTGGCAGCTATAGGCCTTGGTGGTGGCTACCGCAATTTCAGGTCCTGCCTGTGTATAAAAGACAAAGTCGGATTCACCGGCAATGGCTGAGCCGTTTACATTTACTATGGAAAGGGTTTTAGCCCCCAATTTTTTGGCTTCCTTTATTGCGGCTAAAGTATCCGCAGTCTCTCCCGACTGGCTGATACCGATTACAATTTCTCCGTCTTCTAATATAGGGTGATTGTAGCGAAACTCACTTGCAAGTTCAACCTGTACCGGAACTCTTGCCAAGCTCTCACAAACTGATTTTAATACATATCCTGCATGATAGGCGGAGCCACACGCAATGATTCTGATCCTTGTAATATCTCGGAAATCCTTTTCGCTCATTGAGAATGCCTCATAGGAAAATTCATTATTTTCCTTGTCGCAGGCGTAGAGCAGGGTATCCTGTACAGCCTGTGGCTGCTCAAAGATTTCCTTTTCCATAAAGTGAAGATATTCTCCTTTATGAATCATGCTGCTGTCAAGTTCTGCGACAGTGGAGGAGCGCTTTACCTCATCGCCGTTTTTATTGTATATATGTATTTCATTTTCAGTAAGACTTAAAATCTCTTTATTTTCTAATTTATAGAATTCCTTGGTATAATCAAGAAAGGCTGAGACGTCTGAAGCCGGATAGAATCCGTTTTCGCCTTTTCCTACAACTAAAGGACTGTCCTTTCTCATGGCATAAAGAGTATTTGCATCATCCTTGAACATAATTGCAAAGGCGTAAGAGCCTTTCAACTCCTTTTGTACTGCGAGGAGTGCTTTTAAGACATCCTTTTCCTTTAGATAAAAATACTCAATCAGATTTACAGCCACTTCAGTATCTGTGTCTGAATAGAAGCTGTAGTCTTTTTCTTGTAAAAAGTTCTTTAAATCTGCAAAGTTTTCAATAATACCGTTATGTACCAACACCACTTCCTTATGCATTGACAGATGTGGGTGGGCATTTTTTTCATCGGCTTTACCATGAGTTGCCCAGCGTGTGTGACCGATTCCCATAGAGCAGGGAAGTTCACATTCCCCAGAAGTTGCGACCTTCTTTTTCAACTCTTTTAATTTACCTACAGCTTTTACCACAGTGAAAGGTCTTGAATACAGGGCTATTCCCGCAGAATCATAACCTCTGTATTCAAGACGCGAAAGACCGGACAGTAGAATATCCTTTGTATTCCCCTGCCCAACAAAACCGACAATACCGCACATAGTATTTTCTCCTATTCGATTGTTTATTGTGCGAAGAAAGCTTTTGTTACGATCTTGATTTCGCTTTTTGTCTTCCTCTTACGATACACTACTCCGAAACAGCATCCGCCGAATATTTCGATAACTGTTTACCTCGTCAGCTTGGGTATCCCCGAAGCCCCGGCGCTAATCTTCCTTTTTTCCTCAGAAAAGAAAAATTTGTGTTATGATAACACATCAAAAAGAACTTGTGAATGCTTTTTTGCAAAAATTAAAAAAATTTTATATAAAATATGGTAGAATAATATTATATAAATGCAGTAAGGGAAGGGATAAGTATGAGCGTCAGATTAATATTTATAGGGTTAATGGTATTTCTGGGATTTTGGTATATTGCTATACTTCTTTGGTTGATGAACAGGCTTAACAAAAGTTCCGAGTACGGTATAAGCGGAGAGAAAAGTTCTCAAAGCGGTAGCGGCAAAATGAAAATCAGTGATCTGTTTTTTCATATTTTGGTTATAGTTATTGTATTTTTTACAGTAATAAAGCTGATGAGCTTTGTAGGGCCGGCTTTTGCATCTCTTGGAGGTGTGATTGTAGCTATACCTGTCAGAGCACTTATAAATGCAAGCGGACGTAAGACCAACGTTATACTTACGCTTTCGGGGATGGCACTATTATTTGTTTATTTATGCTTTTGGTATATTCTTATAGGAGTGCCGGTAAAGCCTCCTGTGATGACTGTAGGAAGTATGAAAGTAACACTTAGTAAAACAAGTGTCAGAGACCTTTTAGATAACGGATTTGATATATATATCATGAATGATGAGAATACATATGAATACAGTGAAATGCTGACAAGCGGATCGTATACCAAATATGACGAAAATCAGGATATTACCGTAGAAAAAGGATATAGAAGTACAGGAGAGACCTTAAGGGGAGCTCCATATTTATTGGCAAAAGATGATACACTTATAGGAGCAATAGATTTGTACGGAAGTCTTAATAAAGATGTGGATATAAAGGATGCCAAGGTCGTGAATTTCTATATGGATAAGGACTGTAAAGATGCACTTAAAAGTTCGAATATAGATGTTAAGCTTGGTGATTTGAGTCTGTTGGGTACTTTTTATACAGATTATTTAAAAAAGCTTTTTAAAAAGAAACTTTGGATGATACCGGATGAATCCGATCCTACGGATTCGGTATATGGAATAGCATGGCGTACCAACAGTGATTCTATATTCTGGAATGAGTATTATGCCTATATACGAATTGATGAAAATAAGAATATGAGAGCTTTTATAATATCAACAAGCGTTGCAAAGGATAAGCATTAAAGGACAACTTAATAATTGCGTTTTTTTACTATTTAGGATATATTATTGTAAGTAAAAATTATTTTTATCAAGTATAGGAGATACAGATGGAATTAAAGCAGGAGCTTATAATTGTTTTGGACTTTGGAGGCCAATACAATCAATTAGTTGCAAGAAGAGTAAGAGAGAACAATGTTTATTGTGAGATTTACTCATATAAAACCCCTTTAGAAGAGATTAAGAAGAAAAATCCGAAGGGAATAATACTTACAGGAGGACCGGACAGTTGCTATCTGCCTGATTCGGCCACATATTCAAAGGAGCTTTTTGAACTTGGAGTTCCTGTACTTGGACTATGTTACGGTGCACAGCTTATGCAGCATCTGCTTGGCGGAAGGGTAGAGAGAGCAAGTGTAAGAGAATACGGTAAAATAAAGCTTACAGTTGATAAGACTGACAGTGCATTGTTTGAGAATGTGCCGAAGGAAAGCATTGTGTGGATGAGCCATACAGACTATATAAGTAAAATTGGTGAAGGATTTGAGATTACATCACATAGTGATGACTGTCCTGTAGCTTCATATGAGAATACGGCAAAGAATCTATACGGAATACAGTTCCACCCTGAAGTTTTACATTCAGAATACGGTTCTGTAATGCTTGGAAACTTTATAAAGAATGTCTGCAAATGTGAATGTAACTGGAAAATGGATGCCTTTGTAGAAAACAGTATAAAGGCAATCAAAGAAAAGGTAGGCAACGGTAAGGTACTTTGTGCACTTTCAGGCGGTGTTGACTCATCAGTTGCAGCGGTAATGCTCAGCAAGGCGGTAGGTGAAAACCTTACTTGTGTATTTGTAGACCATGGACTTCTTAGAAAGAATGAAGGCGATGAGGTTGAGGCTGTATTCGGACCGAACGGCAATTATAAGCTGAACTTCATCAGAGTAAATGCAGCGGAAAGATTCTACTCAAAACTTGCAGGTGTAAGCGAGCCTGAAAGAAGCGTAAGATAATAGGTGAGGAATTTATCAGAGTCTTTGAAGAAGAGGCTAAAAAAATCGGTAAGGTAGATTTCTTGGTACAGGGAACAATTTACCCTGATGTTGTAGAATCGGGACTTGGCGGAGAGAGTGTAGTAATCAAGTCACATCACAATGTAGGAGGACTTCCTGACTATGTTGATTTCAAGGAAATCATAGAGCCGCTTAGAGATCTTTTCAAGGATGAGGTAAGAAAGGCGGGACTTGAGCTTGGTATACCGAAGCATCTTGTATTCCGTCAACCGTTCCCGGGACCGGGTCTCGGAATCAGAATTATCGGTGAAGTTACAGCCGAGAAGGTAAAGATAGTTCAGGATGCAGACGCTATATACCGTGAGGAGATAGATAAGGCAGGAATTTCACAGGAAATCAACCAGTACTTTGCAGCTCTTACAAATATGAGAAGCGTAGGAGTAATGGGTGATTACAGAACTTATGACTATGCTATAGCACTTCGTGCAGTTAAGACAATAGACTTTATGACAGCAGAGGCTGCAAGACTCCCTTGGGAAGTACTTGAAAAGGTAACCAACAGGATCATCAATGAGGTAGACCATGTAAACAGGGTACTCTATGATATCACCAGCAAGCCACCGGGAACTATTGAGCTTGAGTAAATAAATAACGCCACAAATCCTTTAAATATAAGGGCTTGTGGCGATTGTTCTATGTGATTTGAGTACAAATTTAAAGTTTTGGAAGGTGACTTATGAGTGATGTTATTCTTGAACAGTTAAAATCAGATGATAGGGAGCAATTTATATTAGATAATCAGGAAGCATTTAATTATGGTGCAATGGTGGAGTTTGGTCTTATAGATAACCACTTCGAAGAAGATGGACAAATTATTTCAAGAAAGACAATTGAACGCTCTATTGACGACGGAAAGGCTTATCGTATCATTTACAATAATAAAAAAGTCGGTGGAATTGTAATAAATGTTAAGGGTGAAAAAGGTGAATTGGATTTGCTGTTTGTTGCTCCAAATGTTCACGGTAGGGGAATTGGATATGCGGCATGGCGTGAGATTGAAAAAATGTATCCTACAGTAAAAATTTGGGAGACGGTAACCCCATATTTTGAACAACGCAATATTCATTTTTATGTTAACAGATGTGGATTTCACATTGTAGAGTTTTTTAATAAGCATCATCCTGATCCTAACGAAAAGGAAAGTATGGATGAAGAAATCGATTCACAATTTAGAGATGGTATGTTTAGATTTGAGAAGAAAATAGATTAGCATATGAACTATATGAAGCCGGAGAGCATATCCCAAAGGTAGGAGAGTATAATATTATTCTCAACGGTTCGGGAGAGCCTGTGTGTATTACTCAAACAAAGGTGGTGTATATCATGCCTTATAACTTAATCACACCGGGACATGCATGGCATGAAAGTGAAGGTGACAAAAGCTATCGCTATTGGAAAGAGGTTCACGACAAATTCATCTGTGAAGAATATAAATCGGTTGGCAAAATTTTTTATGAACAAGCACATATGTTATGCGAAGCATTTGAAAAGATTTATTAAATAAATTCCCGGTTGTCTAAATCATTGAATAGTATAAAACTTGAGGTGGCAAATTGTGACCTCAAGTGAAGACAATACTCATGGTGGAAGAAGATATATGCCATATGTTTTTACAGAACAAGGTATTACCATGCCGTCAGTCGTACTTAAAAGTGACATTGCAGTAGAGGTACGCATTAAAATTATGAATAGTTTTGTGGAAATGAGAAACTTTTTGCTTTCTAACCGAGAGATGTTTGCCCGTCTTGATAGACTTGAGTTAAGGCAATTGGAAACTGATAAGAAATTGAAAGAGGTATTCAACTACATTGCTAGCAATACTGAGGTTAAGCAAAATATTTTTTTCGATGGGCAAATATATGACGCTTTCAGCTTTATCGTAGGGCTTGTTAAAAAGGCTAAAGAAGAAATAATTTTGATTGACAATTATGTCGATGTAAACACTTTAAATATTATGTGCAAGAAAAATCAGTGTGTGAATGTTTCTATTATGACATCCGGCAAGGGTAGCTTATCAGCAAAAGATATTACAAAATTTAATGCTCAATATCCAACGTTATCAGTTAAAACTACAACAGATTTTCATGATAGATTTTTAATCATAGATAAAGACTTAGTTAAGAGTCTTGTAAATAAAATGAGGTAGAGTATAGCGAATTTATCTAAAATCAAGTGAGAAAAATGTATCATCTTTCCAATGCCAAGGCGGACAAAGTTAAATTACCGGAAAATAACTGTTGTGTTTTGGAACATCTCTTTCAAGACGGTATTTAACTGGCAAATATACCACTTTAATGGAAGTAAGAGAAGAAGCTGCTAATTATAGTGCCATGTAAATTGAAGTAAATACCCAGACATATGTTATTGAACTTCAGTATAATGTTGACGCTATAAAAGAAATATGTATGAATTGCATATAACAAAACTAGTCAGAACTTAAAAAAACATTATTTCTAAGAGGTTCCTGAAATAATAAGTATAAACTTTTAAATATAACTTTAAGAGAATACTATGCTTTTTATTATCAAAGAAAATTTGACATCAAAAATCCTTTTATTTATACAATGTCATTAACTTAAGAGTAGTGAGAAAAATATTACAAAAAGATAGTTTAAAAACGATAATTATGCTATACTTATAGTGAGAAAAATCACGAGGTGTAGCATGTTTATAAAAATACTTACAAAAGAATATAGAGGTGAAAAGTATTATTATGCCAGCCTTGTTGAAAAACAAACGTATTGATGGCAAGGTTGTGCAGACAGTGAAAGCGAATCTGGGTGCAGTTACTGGGGAGCAGATTCCATATTTGAAGGCAGCCTATGCTAAGAAGAAACCTCGTCTTGTTTATGATGAGGATTAAATAATTGGAGGGCTGTAGTGAGAAAATCACAGAATAGACTATTAAAAGATCAGAATAATATTCTTTCAGATGTATTTCTTGAGGTATGTCGTGGTGGCAAAAACAAACACTCTTGTCAGACGTAGAAAGATGCCACTAGAAGATTTAGTGTATTCTATGATTAATCGCAAGGGCCTTACTCTCAAAAATGGAGCTGCGAAATTATATGAAAACAACACATCCGGGAACAGAAATATCTAAAACCAGGTTATCTAAAGCAAAGGATGAAATTAAATCCGGACGCATTTAAGTTTCTTTATCAGGAACATAATAAAAATTTTTTTACCAGGGATGAAGAGGTAGAACCATATACCTATAAAAGGATTCCTTATTTTAGCTGCAGATGGATCTGATATAAATATTCCTACAACTGATGAAACCATCGAGAAATACGGAAGTGCCTCAGTGAGAGGAGGAAAACCATGTGCTCAGATTGGGCTGGGATGTATTTACGACGTTCTTAATCGCTTTATTCTGGAAAGCAGTATTAATACCGTAAAGTTTGATGAGATGCGAGTAGCCCAGGAACAGTTAAAAGGAATAAAGGATACAATTGGAAACAGATATCCCTATCTTGTTGTTATGGATAGAGGTTATCCTTCGACACCGGCATTTTTTGAATTTTTATAGATGATGGAGTGTATTTTTGTAGCAAGACTAAAAAAACAAGTGACTATAAGGCTGAACAGAAAGAATTAAAAATCAAATGATGAGGATGTCGACATAACATTAACAAAGGCTAGAAGGAGAAATTATATTGGCAAAAAAGAAGAAACTATCATGATGAGCAGAGATTCCTTTTCAATGAGATTTGTAAAGGTGTGTTTAGATGATGGAAAGTCAGAAATTTTCGCTACTAATCTTCCACGGGATAAATTTCCAGAGGAATGCTTTGCAGAACTGTATCATATGCGCTGGGGTATAGAGACGGCTCTATGAAGTTTTTGAAAGACAGATTAAAAAAATCGAAAAATTTCACAGGGATAAAATCAGTGCTTATTGAGCAGGACATTAACAGCACTATTTATGTTAGCAATCTTGCAGAAGATATAATCTGTGATATAGAAGAAAGTAGCCAGGAGCACCTAAAGAATGATTATAAACATACAATGCAGTTAAACCGAAACCTAAGTATCGGACTTCTGAAAAATGACCTAATATACATTCTTATAGAAAAAGATGGAAATAAAAAAGTAGCGCTACTACAGGCATTGTATGATGAAATAAGCAAAAATGTAGTGCCGATAAGGCATGATAGACATTATCACAGAACTAAAGGACAGCTTGCAGCAAATTTCTCGAATACACATAAGCGAAGTTTCTAAACTGAATAAGTATTTCGATTTAAACTGGTGAACTATGCTCTTTTTAAGCTAATAATAGTAAAAGTGAAAGAAAAAGAGCATACCCTTATTTGCAAGAGTATGCTCCAAACGTTAAGTTAATGACATTGTTTATTTATAAGGCTTTGGAGGGTTTTGGCATATGACTAAGTGTTGAAGACCCGACTACACCGATTATTATTTTTTTGTATCATTATGTTTGACAAAACAGAATTTAATATTATTATAAGTTTAATTTATATGGTATAATAAAATTGATATGATATTGAGATGGATAGGACTGGAGGATAATCATGTCGAAACTTAGCCATAAAAAAATTATTTAAAAAGATTGATAGATATAGAAATATGGAAAAAGGAATGACAAGATAGAAATATTGAGGCATTAACAAACACTATTTAACAATCACAAAAAAACTTTGATGGTATAATGAATTCAATTTTAGGAGAAAAAAAGCACCTGAATATTTTGCCAATAAGTGTTTAGAATACTTGGGTATAAAATCATTAACTATAGATTGATTGTGGATGTACTAAAATCATTGAGTTGGTGTTAGTTTAATATCTAGATGAGAATCATAATATTATAGAAAGTATAGATGATGACACAATAGTGAAGCGAAAAATTGAGAGGATTGAAATGATATCTAAAATAGTTTTAAATGGGGTAGCAAGTTATAAAAAAGAGGCTGTTCTTGATACTGATAAAAAAGTAAACTTGTTGTACGGATTAAATGGAACAGGAAAGAGTACTTTTTCGGAATTCCTATATAATCAGATTGGAGCAAGATTTTCACAATGCAGAATAGAGGGACTTGAAGAAAACGACACTGTACTAGTTTACAATCAAAAATTTGTTCAGGATACCTTTTACGAACGAGAGGGAATACATGGTATATTCACCTTATCGAAGGGAAATGCTGACGCTCAAAAGGTAATTGATACTACAAGTGATGAAGTAAAAAAATTGATAGAGCAAAAGCGGAAAATTGAAGAAAAAATGACAAAAGATGAGGATAAGTACATAGATGAGATTGAAAAATATATGAAACAAGTATGGAAAATCAAGAAGAAATACACAAAAGGAGATAGGGCTTTAGAATTCTGCTTAGATGGATTAAAAGGAAATAAAGATACTCTTTTCAAACATATCATTTCTTTAGAAAAACCAGAAGGCGAGCTTGATTATTCTGTAGATGATTTAATGAAAGAGGCTCAGCAACTTAAGGGTGAAGCTCAGATTAGGCAGCCTTTATCAAAAGTCTTGATTAATGTTGAAGATATTGAACAATCAGAATTGCTGTCTAAGGTTATAGTTGGTAATAAGAATAGTTCGGTAGCCTCGTTGATTGAAATGTTAGGAAATTCGGACTGGGTTAATACAGGAATTAAATATGTTCATATAGATGGTGAAAAAGGCGTATGCCCTTTCTGCCAGCAAAAAACCATTACACAGAATTTTCTTGAACAGATTAATGCTTATTTTGATGAGAGTTATAATCGAGACAAATTTCAGATTGAGCAGATGATTTCTAGATACGACGAGGAAATAAAGAAAGCAACTGATTTTTTTAATGCCATTAAAGATGATTCTTTTCTCGAAAAAAATAAAGTAGAAATAGAAAGTCTTAGTGCGAACCTTATTTCTGTATTGGAGCAGAATCTAAATACTTTGAGAGAGAAGGCAAAGACCCCTAGCATTCAGGTCTCACTGCAGTCAATTAGTAAAATAATAGAATCTATAAACAGCATTATTAAAAACGCTAACAACGAAATTACTCTGTATAATCAAAGGATTGCTGATATAAAAAGGATCTAAGAGTAAAATTAAGGATAGATTTTTGGAAGCTTATGCGTCAAAAATATAATTCTGTAATTGAGTTATATGCTACAAATGAAAAGTCTTATGAGCAATCGGTTAAAAATGCTCGAAAGGAGTTACAAACAAAAAAACATCCGAGATTAACACTAACACTGCACTGATAGAGGAAAATCGAAAGAAAACAGTAAATATTGATGAAGCAGTAGAGAATATAAAGAATGGACTGATAGATATTGGAATTACGGATTTTACTATAGAAAAATATTCCGAGGAGGAGGCATTATATAGGCTAAAACGTGAGGATTCGGATGAAGATGTTTTTAAAACATTGAGCGAAGGCGAAAAAATGGTAATAAGTTTTCTATATTTTATTGAATTATGTAAGGGGGAATCAACAGCTGAAAGAGGTTCAAACAAGAAGATTGTAGTGATTGATGATCCGATATCCAGTTTGTCACATATTTATGTTTTCAATATTGGAAGATTAATACATGAGGAGTTTCTAATGACCGAAAAGTATGACCAACTATTTATACTGACTCATAGTCTATATTTCTTTTATGAGTTAACTAATACCAAGCATAAAGACCGTAAGGAAACCCAGAAACTTTTTAGAATATGTAAAAAAATACAGAGAGCAGCTATTTTGAAGATATGAAATATGAGGATATTCAAAATGATTATCAGGCATATTGGCATATTATAAAAAGATAAAAAAAACAGGCTCCTGCACTGATAGCGAATTGTATGAGAAATGTAATAGAATATTTTTAACTTTGTGGAAAAAAACAGGACTTTAACCAAGTATTTCAAAAAGAAAGAACTACGAGAGATTAGATATAAGGCTTTTAATAGGTACATGAATAGAGAATCGCATTCAATAGGTCAAAACATCTTTGATATTAAAGAGTTTGACTATGATAGTTTTTCGAGAAGCATTTAAAAAAAGTATTTGAAACTGAAGGTTATATTGAGCATTTTAATAAGATGATGGGATTATAAATATAATATAATTTTTAATAGATGTATCATTAGAAAGTTAAGGAATAGTTTCGTGCTTGCAATATGCTTGCAAAAAATCAGATAAGTAGAAATAAAATGGATAATAAGGCTAAACCCGATAACAAAAACTTTGATTTTATGCCATTTATACAAAATAATATCAATGGACATATAGAGTTGGAGTAAACGAAATAACGTCACAAATCCTTTAAATACATGGGTTTGTGGCGATTTTCTATGTAGTTTGGGTACAAATTTAAAGTTTTGGAGGCAGTTTAAATGGATGATAGAGTCAAAGAGTTTTGGATTAAATTTTGCAATGAAAAGAATTTATCCAAAGATGTAAAATATGAAGCTTGGAGCTTTGGAAATACTAAAGAAATGGCTGATGAATTGGCGGAATTAGTTAATTGTAAAATTAAGACAGCTACGACATCGGCATATGAACTATATGAAGTCGGAGAGCATATTCCACAGGTAGGAGAATATAATATTATTCTCAACGGTTCGGGAGAGCCTGTGTGTATTACTCAAACAAAGGTGGTGTATATCATGCCTTATAACTTAATTACGCCGGAACATGCATGGCATGAAGGAGAAGGTGATAGAAGCTATCTCTATTGGAAAGAGGTTCACGACAAATTCTTTTGTGAAGAATATAAATCGGTCGGCAAAAACTTTTATGAACAAGCACCTATGTTATGTGAAGTATTTGAAAAGATCTATTAAATAAATCCCGGGTTGTGTAAATCATTGAATGGTATAAAAACAAGGCACATAACTTTAAGACTTATAATCTTTTAGCTAGGTGCTTTTTCTGTGCTTATTTTATATCTGGTGGAATCTTAGCGGATATACCTTCTTTTTTATAAAACTTTACATTGCTTTCTTCAAAGGTAACATAATCTTTCTTCAGGCTGTCATGATAGTTAGCTTTACAATCTTGCAATACTTCTTTTGTAATTTCGTTATTCTCATATTTTTTTCTTTCATTTCCTTCCAACTATCAAGTATATCATAAAAATTAGATGTAACTATTGACATTACAACTATGGAGTGATAATATAGCTTCACAAGATGAAATAACAAAGGTTACATCAATATAATAAATCAAATTCAGGAGGAAATTATCATGACAAACAAAGAGAAAGCATTGGCACTTATCAGCACATTTGCATCAGGAGATACAATGAAGGCAAGGGAACTTCTTGCAGAGGGTTACATTCAGCATAATCTTGCTTATGGAACAGGAAGAGATGCTTTTGTAGGAGCAGTTGAATATCTTGCATCGGCACCGGTTAAAACAACTGTTAATAATGTTCGTGCATTTGAAGATGGCGATAAGGTGTTTCTACAAACGGTATATAATTTTGCAGGAGCAGGAGAGCAGGTAGCATTTGATATTTTCAGATTTGACTCAGAAGGAAAGATTGCAGAACACTGGGACAATCTGGCTACAAAAACGGAACCTAATCCGTCAGGACATACACAGATTGACGGCAACTTAGAGAAGAAAGATGTGGATAAGGAAGATACAAGAAAGGTTGTAGAGGGATTTGTAGGAGATGTCCTTCGTGGAGAAAATCCTGATAGGCTCACTTCATACTTCGATGGAGATAATTATATTCAGCACAATACAGCAATTGCTGACGGACTTTCAGGGCTTGGTGCTGCACTTGAAGCTTTGGCAAAACAGGGAATACAGATGATATATAATAAGACTTATTTTGTATTGGCTGATGGAGATTATGCACTTGCAGTAAGCGAAGGAACATTTGGGGGTGTGGCAACATCCTTCTATGATTTGTTCCGTGTGGAAAATGGGAAAATTGCAGAACACTGGGATGTTATGGAAACCATAGCTGACAAAAAGACTTGGAAAAATCAGAATGGAAAGTTCTAATGTAACTTTTGATATTACAATATAACGTAGCAAGGGGTACAGGAAAATCATGATGGAAGCGAAGAATTATTTGAAATATATAGTAGATGAAATTCATACAGTTATAGTTGCGACTGTAGATAGCGAAGGCCTTCCGGTTACAGCGGCTATTGATATGATGGATGCAGATGATTCAAGTTTATATTTTCTGACCGCAAAAGGTAAGAACTTATATGATAGATTATCGGACAGGAGATTTTTTGCATTTACAGCTATGAAAGGCGAGGACACAATGTCACGAGTGGCGGTATCTGTAAGAGGGAAAGTTAGAGAACTTGGATATGAAAAAATCCTTGAGTTATTTGAAAAGAATCAATATATGTATCAAATATATCCAACTGCTGAATCAAGAAAAGCCCTGACAGTATTTCAAATTTATGAAGGTACAGGAGAATGGTTTGACTTATCTAAAAAAACCGATAGAGAGAGCAAATTTTTCTTTTGGAGTTAAAACAGATGAAATGAAAGGTTATTTTATTACGGATGATTGTATCGGATGTGGTAAGTGTGTGGAAGTTTGTCCACAAAATTGCATTAACCAAGAGACCATACCCTATGTAATTGAGAATAAGCATTGTTTGCATTGCGGTAATTGCTTAACGGTTTGCCCGGTTGGTGCAGTGGATAGAGTGTAAAAGTGGAGAAAAATATAGAATTTGTATTTGAAGGAGAATATTGGACATACTAAAATTGGGTCTGTAGGACTCATTCAAATAATGGGTTCTTTGTCAAGTGTTGGGGTGGGTTGATTTTTTAGCCCACTTTTTATATGTGGTTTGAGTGTTAATTTAAATTTTTGGAGGCAGTTTAAATGGATGATAAAGTTAAAGAGTTTTGAAGAGTTTTTCTACCATCCCGGACTAAAAGATGGACTGAATATGAAAAGTACAGTAAAATCTATATTAGAAATGTTATCGGTAAATATTCGTGGAGGGTAAATAAAGTATGAAGAATGAAATTGTATTATTTACAGATGGTGATATTAATATAGAAGTTCAAATCAATCCTGAACTGGAGACCGTTTGGCTGACACAAAAACAAATGGAAGTATTGTTTGATGTTAAACACGCTACAGTAAGCGAACATATTTCAAATATTATTGCTTCAGGAGAACTGGATGAGACTTCTGTCGGTTTTTTTCCGACAGAAGTACAGGGGGAAGAAAACCTAAAATTTATAATTTAGATATGATTTTGTCTGTAGGATATCGAGTTAATTCAAAAAGAGGTATAGCTTTCAGAAAATGGGCAAATAATGTTCTTAAAGAGTATATTTTGAAAGGCTATGCAATCAATGAAAAGCGTCTTCAAGCGCTTAAGAAAACAGTTGATATCCAGTCAAGGATTATTGCAGATGCACTTAATATAGAGGAAAAAGATGTAATGGTAAAACCGGTAATGAATCTGTTGAATTTATAGTGGTATTGTATCTTTTTATATTACAGGAGAAATCATGTAACAAGTGGAATATGCAGCAAAAAGCACATAACTTTAAGACTTATAATCTTTAAGCTATGTGCTTTTTAATGTGCCTATTTTAATAAAATATATCTCATCAAATCCATAATTTTTTTGTTGGTTATAATTTAGTTATTTTTTTATCGGTTATAACAATACCATAAAAATGATAGAGGTAAATCAAATGAGTATTATATTAGAAACTAAAGGACTGACAAAAAAATATAAAAATGGGATTGCACTGGATAATGTTTCAATTCAAGTGGAAAAAGGTATGGTATACGGTCTGTTGGGGCCTAACGGTGCCGGAAAATCGACATTATTGAAAATCATAACAAGAGCGATTCCAAAAAGCTCGGGTGAAGTGATGTTTGAAAATCATCTGTTAGCTGCAGATGATGTAAAGAAAATTGGGGCGATTATTGAACATCCTGCTATTTATCCTAATTTAACGGCTTATGAAAATTTAGAGGTTATTACAACTTTACTAAATATCGATAGAAAGAAAATTGATGAAGTACTTAGCATGGTTTCATTGACGAATACCGGCAAAAAGTTGGCAAAAGAGTTCTCCCTAGGTATGAAACAAAGACTGGGTATTGCAATGGCACTGATTAACAGCCCGTTATTATTAATTCTTGACGAACCTACAAACGGGTTAGACCCTGTAGGAATTCAAGAATTAAGAGAGTTGATAAAAACGCTTTCAGGTCAAGGCATTACAATAATATTATCAAGTCATATTTTGAGTGAAGTGGGGCAGATTGCGGATAAAATCGGTATCCTAAATAAGGGATATTTAAGTTATGAAGGTCAAAATACCGATTCGTCTAAGTTGGAAGATTTATTTATGGAAATTATCAGAAAGGATGTGATGAATGATGATTAAGATGCTGAAAGCGGAATGGATTAAGGAAAAAAGAGCTGCCAATTCTACACTAAAATATATAGTACCTGTTATTTTTGTGTTATTTAATCTTTTCATGGTCAGTATCATGGGGCAAAGTCCTGTGGGAAGAAGTTATTTAATGGCTACAGCATTTAATTGGTATCCTGTTCTGATTTTACCTGTTGTATTAAGTCTGCTTGTAGTTAATATTGCCGGTAAAGAGAAAGAAGAGCAAGTTGCCTTGTTACAAAGATTGAATATACTCCAGGAAAAGATGTTAATTGCCAAGAACGGAATAGTTATTTTTGAATTATTTACTGTTTTGATATTGTCATCGACAGGAATTTATTTAATAGGTAGATTTTTATTACATGAGGAGATTAGTCTTAAAAATCATGTTCTTAGCCACTTGTTGTTTATTTATTGGAAGTTTGCCGATAGTTGCTTTATCTTTTTTTATTTACAAATTATTTCATAAAAGTTTTTTAGTGATTTTAATTAATTTTATATTTACCTTTCCGTCGGCAATTATTGCTGTAACCTCGTATTGGGAATTTTTTCCTTGGGATTACAATTTAAGAATACTATGTCCGATTGTTGATGTTCATCCTAATGGTACTTTTTTGGAAAAATCATCGCCTTTAACATCTATGAATGCAGTATATGTCGGATTAGTGTTAAGTGTCATGGTGTACATCATAATAACAGCTATAAATATAGTGATGGAAAGAGGAAAAGGTCATGCTTAATATTTTAAAGTCTTACCTGTTGAGAATCAAAAGAACACCGGCCGGAATGGTAATTATTTTGTGCCCTTTAATTTTTACCGGTCTTTTTAGTGTATATCTTTTAAGTGCAACAGGTTTAAAAGGAGTAGAACTTGCCTACTTTTTTGGAGCATATACGATTTTAGCAGGCTTTTCTGTCAGCTTTTTAATTCCCATGCTATATGAAAGCGATAAAAAAGCCGGGAACTATGCCAATGATTTAAGAATAGGAATTTGTCGAAAAAAATTGTTTTTTGTAAGATTTATCTTTATCTTTATATTATTAATGACTATTGAAGGGATAGCGATCTTGCCGTTTATATTGTTTTTACACTTTTATGGAATAAATATTCAAATATCGGATTTGGTAGTTTATGCTATGATCGGGTCTGTGGGATTGATTAGTATGGTACCTGTTTATCAATTTTTAAGTTTAAAAATTCAATTATACAGGCTCTATTTTGGCAGGTACTATTTTTACTTTGGCTGCCGTTCTTTTAGGGCACAACGGATTTAGGAACCGGTATATGGTATTACTTCCCGTTTGTTTATCCGATAAAACTTATATACGGATATGTCAGTGGATCTTTTAATGTGGATACTGTTATTTTTTACCTTCTTATATCTTTTTGATCTCAATTGTAAGTGTGGGAATATTTTTCATTTTGGTATAATAGGTGGGACGGAATAAGTAAAATGGAGGAATAAAGGGTATGAACCTTCTCATAATAGATGATGACAAAGATTTGCTGAAATTATTAAAGTTTACATTTGAGAAAGAATATAATGTTGTTATTTGCGATTCGGCACTGAAAATCCGGCCAAGCGATTTATATAAATATGACTTGATTATTCTTGATATAATGATGGAAGAAATGTCGGGTTTTGAATTTTTGAATAAATACAGAAATATGATAGATATTCCTATTATTTTTACTTACAGCGAAAGATTTTTGAAAAAGATAAAGTTGAAGGATTTGCATTAGGAGCAGATGATTATGTGACAAAAACCGTTTTCGCTTGCTGAAATTAGAGCGAGGGTAGCTGCACATATCAGACGAGAAAACAGAGAAAAACATTCAAAACTTATAGATTATCCGATATCTTGTGATTTGCTTTCGAAAAAAATTTATTTTGATAATGAAGAGATAAGTTTTACAAATAGCGAATATGAAATTTGTGAGTTCTTATTAAAAAAATAAAAAAATCAAGTATTTTTCGAAAGAAAAATTTATACAGCAATTTATGGTTATGATAAGGAAGGTGACAGTTCTACAACGATTACCGAAAGAATCAAATTAATAAGAAGTAAATTTGAGCCATATTATATAAATCCTATAAAAAAACAGTTTGGGGAGTTGGTTATCAGTGGGAAATAAAAAAAGTTTAAGATATTTAATCAGCAAATATGCAATTATGGAGTTGGTATATACTTTATTTATCATTTTGCTGTTTTATGTTGGATTAAATGTATTATTAAATGCCGGAGTAGTATATCCGGCTAACTATGCTGACATTCAGTCGGAAAAAGTGGAAGCAGGTTTTAAAACAAAAAGATTGGACACCGGCTGAAATACCATATTATTATGATTTTTTTATATTTGAAAGACGGGAAAATAATAGAAAATACCATTGATAAAAAAATATGATGATTTAGTAAAGGAAGCCATAAAAAACGGAAAGGCAACAAGCGATGAGGTTATAGGTTCAAATATTTTTAAAGCTTATACTATAGGAAATAGACAACTGGTAATAAGATACAGAGTTAATGCTATATTTGCCAGTGAAAAGCTTTATAGACTCTTTGAAAATTTCGAGTGGGGGTATATTGTTTTTATACTGACGATTTGGTTTTTGGGATTTGCTTTGCTTCTAATTCGCTCTTCAAATATATTAAAGAAGGAAATTCATAAGATTGCTATGGCGAATGATAACATCAGTCGGATGGATTTGGATTATGAGAGAGAGTATTCTAAGTATAAAGAAATAGACGGAGTACTGGTTTCGATTGATGTACTGGCTGAGAATCTAAAAAAATCTCTTGGTGAGCAATGGGATATGCAAGTTAAGCAAAAAGAGTTGGTGGAACAACTTACCCATGACATAAGAACACCGATAACACTGATTAAAGGTAATTTAGAATTATTAAAAGAAGAAAATTCCGGTTTATCTTCTGATAGATTTGCAGATATTTCAAACGGTATTGATAGATTGGAAAAGTATATTGAAAGATTAAAAAAATTTTCTTATACGATGGAAGGGAAAAAAGATGTTGTAAGTAATGAAGTGATTTTATATTGGATTGAGATAATGTCCGGTATATGTAGGTTAAACGGTTTGAATTTAGAGGTAATAAAAAGTGACTGTAGTAATATAAAGCTGGATAAAGAGGAAGTAGCTGCAGCTCTGCAAAATATAGTTACCAATGCGGTCGAATATTCTAAAAAAGGTTCTAAAATAACGGTAGAGTTTAAAGATGAACCTAGTGAATTTATTTTGACAGTCAGAGATGAAGGAACAGGTTTTGATAAAGACTTATTACCTTTACTTACAGAAAAATTTATTTCAGGCAAAGTAAAAGATAAGTCTAATAAACATGGTTTAGGCTTATGGGTAGTGAAGAATATTGTCGTAGCAAATAACGGCAACTTGTATTTGAAAAATTATACAGGAGTAAATGCAGGAGCTGAGGTTAAAATGGTCTTTAATAAAGAATAGTCTATAAGTATAATCATGTGTCAACTCAAGCTCTTTTTCAGTTCTTCTGGCTGATTTATATGAGCCTAAAAATTATACAGGGAAACTTCCGGCTATAGCCCTAAGCGGACCTTTCGGTGCGGTAAAGGATACCTTTTTCCAATCAGAGTAAGGAGGCTAAATGAACGAATTTAATAAGTACAAATTATTAAGTGAAGGGAAAGCATTTGGAGATAGAGCTAAAATTGCTTTAGTATTACTTGATAGCAACACAGCTTATGAAGAGCTGAAAGTGGAAGGTGCACAAAATTCAGTTCCCGGAAGTTATAGCTGTGTCGGTGGAGATCCGGCTGCAATACTTGAAATGATAACGATAGAATTGATATGCCGCAATCCTCGTGATACCTGGTATTTGCCTGACAATGTAAAATTTTGGGACAGGAGATTTGGCAGTTTGTTTGAAACAAAGTTCTTTTGTTATGATGACGATGTGGAAACATGGAGCAAAATACTGAATAAATTCTTCATAAAGCTTCAGTGGATGCCTAAAAGAGAAGATTACAGTTCTACAAAAAGTTATAATAATGCTTGGGGATATTTTGCAGAGCTTTTAGCGGTAGTAAAAGAAAATAATCATCCTGAATTTAATACTTATTATGAGATAGCTACCGGGAAAGGAATGAGTGATTCAGTATTTGGAAGAAAAGCTAAAAGAGCTGGCTGAATTAAAACAGTCATTTGAAAAAGATTAAATGTCACCATTTAATAAAAGCCGACAGAGTTTAAATTCTGGCGGCTTTTTGAAAATTTTACTCAATTTCTTCTGAGTCTCTAAGCCCCAATATAAATTCTTCAAAGTTAGATGCAAGTATAATTATCTCGAAATCATCTTCTTGTATACATATTGATACCTTCGGTTCTCCATCTTTGCCACAATCTCTGTAGTCTAAATATATCATTTCATGTCCGCCTGAGATTGTATCGGCAATAATAACACCTACATTTCTTGGATATTCCCATTCATCATACCAAAACTCATTTCCGAAATTTTCCAAATAAGGAATCTTCTTTTTCTTCCGATATACTGTAGAATTCCTCTACATCAACACGGTACCTATTCTTTTCATCAAACCAAACATTTTTATTGGGTTTACCACCGTTTTGTGTTTTCATAAGCTCTATATATGATTTCGGTAACTTAACGCCCAGTCTTTTTTCAGCTTCTTGCACCATCTCATCTGTTAAATTCTCTCCGGTACAGACTTTATTTATATACTCACTTTCATTCCAAAAACTTTTGAAGTCAATATTATCAAACATTGTTGATCCCCCACTTTTTCCAAACTTGAATTAACTTATCAACTTATATTATAATCATGTTTAGTAATTAAAGTAAATATTAATAAAGATAAATCCTACCTAGGGAGGTTTTTAATGAGTGAGTATAAAATTATAAGAAGTTAGGAGAATATATGTATTTAGGTAATCGGAAATTTTTGAAGGAATCTTTGGAAGTGGCACATGAGTATCTTAAAACGGCTATGCAAGATGAAAAATCTGCGGTTATACTTGAGAGCAGAGAACTTTATAATCAGGCAGCGTACTTTTATGTGCAGGCCATGGAAAAACAAATCAAAGCCAAAATTGCTCAGATTGTGGATGTGACAAATGCTTATTAGCTTGCAAAAATACTCAAAGCACTTAAGCAATATTTAACGGACTTGGAAAGATATACTGACTTATAGGAATGAAATGATTATGGTTGGTAAAAATATGTGTGATTATTGTTCAGATATCAAAAAGACAGAATACTTTTCCTCGCCTAAACTATATGAAGAGACCATAGATTATATTAAAGAATTGGTTGAAAAAAGGGGCTTTATAGTAGTTGAGGGAAGTTGTAAATTAGGGGAACATATAAAAGACGGACATTGGATTGATGATATAATTTACCATGTGATAAGATGTCCGAAATGTGGGAAGAAATTCACCTGCACTGTAAATACCTATAGAGGTGGCGGGTCTTTTAAATAAAGGAGGAATTATGAGTTTATTATTTGTGGCACTTGGTGGAGCTTTAGGCGCAATGGCGAGATATGCGATAAGTCTTATACCGGTTAAAACAGGATTTCCGATACTTACACTTATTACAAATATAGTAGGTGCGATATTGATCGGTTTTATTGTCGGGTTTACAAGTAACAAGGATAATATATCGGGTAATACTGTGCTGTTTTGGAAGACAGGTGTATGCGGCGGATTCACTACATTTTCCACATTCTCACTTGAAGCGTTTAATTTGCTTGATAATAAGCAATATACATCAGGCGGATTATATATTGTACTAAGTGTTGTATGTTGTATATTCGGTATCTTATGCGGAAAGAGGTTGGCTTCGGTGGTAAAGTTATAAGTAATGAAGTCTTGAAAAATTGTCATAAGGGAGAACCTGTACATTTGACCAAGAATGGCAGAGGAGGTTTTGTAGTTATGGATATTGAAGATTATGAGCGTGATCATGCAGAGAAAAAGCTTTTGATGAAGTTGCAGGAGGCTGAAGAGGTTGTAAAAGATTGTGAAGGTTGGTTGAATTTGGACGAATTGAAAGCAATGGTGGAGGAGTAAGATATGCTGTTGGATGCAGAAAGATATGAAAGTGTTATCGAATACGGTAAGGATGCAGTAACTAAAATCAATGATGGCAATTTAAAAGAGGGATTTGAAAGTGCGGATAAAGGCTGGAGTGCATTCCCGGAGTCGGGGGCCAAGTGGAATCAGGGCTATGGATATGCCAAATCTTTCTTTAATAAAGCCATTGAAAATAATGATTTGGTAAATGCCAAAATATGGCTTGACAGAATGATTGAAAATAATGATAATCTACATAATTTTGATGAAGAATTGGAGCATATGAAGGGAAAGTATGCATATGAAAGCGGTGAGCTTGATAAAGCCTTTGAAATATGGCAGAAACTTGTAAAGATAAAGGCTGTAAGTTACAGATACTTTGAATATGACGATCCTAAGTACAAGGAATTTTATAAGTCAAGGAGATAAAAGAAAGCATAATAATAAAATTGCCCAAAATATCGGATTTTTGATTCGATTTGAGGGATTTTTTATTTTACACAATGTATAATAAGTATGTTATAATGTACCCACAAGAAGGTATTTACTGTATATAGTCATGGAGGTTTTATATGTACTATACAATTACATTGAATCCGGCTATTGATATGCTTACAAAGGTTGAAAATTTTGAACTTGGTAAGCTCAACAGGACCGGTGAGTCGAAATATGTCGTGGGAGGCAAGGGGAATAAATATTTCTCTTTTGTTAAAAAATATCGGTAAAAAGAGCAAAGCACTTGGCTTTATTGCCGGATTTACAGGGTATTACATTAAAGAGGAATTAAAGAAGCAACAAATAGATTCAGACCTTGTTGAAACGGACGGGTTTACAAGAATCAACATAAAGCTTACTACAGAAACCGAGACTGAGATAAATTCACAAAGCAGCAGCGTAAATAAGAAAAATATAGATGATTTCTTTAAAACTTTAGACGGACTTTCAAGTGATGACTGTGTATTTTTATCGGGAAACATTATACCGGGAATGGAAGCTGACGACTTTGTAAATATAGCAAAGAAAGTCGAAGAAAAAGGCGCCAAGCTCATAGTTGACAGTAATAAGGATATGGTACTGAATACTCTTAAATACAAACCTTTTGTAGTAAAGCCTAATGAGTTTGAACTTGGAGAGATGTTTGGTGTAAATATAGATACTGTTGAAGATATTGCAAAGTATGCAAGAAAGCTTCAGGAAATGGGCGCTTTAAATGTATTGGTTTCAAGAGGAAGCAAGGGGGCAATACTCTTTACAGGTGAAGGAGAAGTTTTCAGTGCAAATATTGCAAAGGGAAAGGTGGTTTCTACAATAGCGGCAGGTGACAGTATGCTTGCAATGTTTGTAGCAAAGTATGATGAGACCAAAGACTATAAGCTTAGTTTACAGTATGCATCGGCGGCAGGAGGAGCGACATCATTTTCTGCAGGTGTAGGGAAAAAAGAGCTTATTGATGAATTATTGGTACAAATAAAGGTAGATAAATGTGATCTGTAAAGGAGGTTATATGACTTTAACAGAGTTGATTAGATTTGATTTGATTCAGTTCGGGTTCAAAGCCACAGATAAAAAGGATGCTTTGAACAAACTGACCGATATGCTTGTGGAAAAGAAGGTTATCACTACAAAGTATGAGTTTTTAAATGCTCTTTTGGAGAGAGAAAAACTTTCCACAACCGGTGTAGGAGACGGAATAGCCATACCGCATGCCAAGGCAAGTTGCTTTGATAAAGCAATGATTATATATGCAAAAAGTGATGAAGGTGTTGAGTGGGAGAGTTTTGACTCTCAGCCTGCAAAACATATATTTATGATCTGTGCTCCTGCAAACGGAGCGGATGAGCATTTGAAGGCGTTGTCCACACTTTCTACGGCACTTATGAATCCTGATGTGAAGGGCAGACTTGACAAAGCGACCACAAAGGAAGAGGTACAGAGTATATTTGAGGACTTTGTAAAATCGACTGAGGAGCCAAAAAAAGAGCCTGAAGAGGAAAGCACCAAGTCTGATGAGAAAAGAAAATATATTGTAGCAGTTACAGCCTGTCCTACAGGTATTGCGCATACATTTATGGCTGCCGAGAAGATAAAGGAAGCCGCAAAAGAGATGGGACTTGATGTAAAAGTTGAGACCAACGGGCAGATCGGCGTTGAAAACAAGCTTACAAAGGAAGATATTGACAGGGCCGAGGGTATTATAGTAGCGGCTGATAAAAAGGTCGAGATTGCAAGATTTGACGGACATCCTACACTGTTTACAAAGGTTGCCGACGGCATCAATAAGCCTAAGGAACTTATACAGACAATACTTGACGGAAAGGCAAGCATATATCATCACAAGGGCGATGAGGGCAGCAGTGAAGGCGATGACGGCGAGAGCGTAGGAAGAAAAATCTACAAGTACTTGATGGACGGTGTCAGCAATATGCTTCCGTTTGTTGTAGCAGGCGGAATACTTATAGCTTTATCATTTTTCTGGGGTATCAATGCATTTAATCCTGAAGATCCGAGCTATAATAAGTTCGCCGAGCTTTTGTTTGTACTCGGTAAGCTGTCGTTCAGTATGATGCTGCCTATACTTGCAGGTTTCATAGGAAGAAGTATTGCGGACAGGCCGGGATTTATTGTAGGTATGGTAGGAGGTATACTTGCAGACCCCGGTATACTCGGTCTAAAAAGTGAGGCTTGGTTAAGCTACACACCTTCAGGATTCTTAGGTGCACTGGTAGCGGGATTCTTGGCAGGAGGCATTATAATCGTACTCAGATATGCATTCTCATGGATTCCTCGCTCAATGGACGGTATCAAACCGATATTTTTATTCCCTGTACTCGGCTCATTTATAATGGGAGTGTTGATGTTGTTTGTAGTGAATGCACCTATGGCGTTTATTATGACGGCATTCAAAAACTTTATTGAAAGTATGAGCGGCGGTGAAAAGGTTGTATTAGGATTTATAGTAGGATCTATGATGGCTATAGATATGGGAGGCCCTATAAATAAGGCGGCATATGTCACAGGAACGGCACTTGTTACTACTGCAGGTACAGCCGGAAGTGATGTAATGGCGGCCGTTATGGTGGGAGGTATGGTACCTCCGCTTGCAATCGCACTTTCCGCTACAATTTCAAAGAAGCTTTGGTCACAGGCACAGAGAGGAAGCGCTTTGGTAAACTATGTTATGGGATTTTCATTTATAACGGAAGGGGCAATACCTTTTGCGGCAAGTAATCCTTTAAGGGTAATACCGCCACTGTTTGTATCAAGCGGTGTGGCAGGAGCTTTGAGCATGGTATTTGATTGTAAATCAAAAGCACCTCACGGCGGAATGTTTGCAGTATTGGTAGGAGCAGTTTCAAATCCGATTATGTATATAATCGCACTGATTGTAGGTACGGTTATGGGCGCACTTCTTTTGATACTGTCACTGAATCTTGGAAAAAAGAAAGAAAACTAGAATTTACAGGCTTATGGGTTTTACCATAGGCCTTTTTTGCGTTAAAATTGTATTCAGTAAGAATTATTCTATGATATAATTATTTGAAAGACTTATATAGTTTGAAACAGAATGGAGATAAGATGGAATTTAGAGCAATGAGAAGATTCAAACAGCAGTTGTCAAAAGATGAGTGCGTTGAAATATTGAAGAGTGCGTCAAGAGGGGTTATAGCTATGAACGGTGAGAACGGATATCCTTATGCCGTTACTATAAATCAATATTTTGATGAGACTGACGGTAAAATATACTTTCACGGCGCACTTCAGGGGCTGAAGGTCGACCTTTTTGAAAAAGATAATAAAGTATGTTTTACAACTATAGATGAGGGTCATATAGAAGAGGGAGACTGGGCAAATACCTTCAAAAGCGTGGTATGTCTTGGACATGTAGAGGAAGTAAACGACAAAGAAAAAATATATGATCGGTTGAGAAAGCTTGCAAAGGGATTTTACCCAAGTGAAGAATCCATTGAAAAGGAAATTGAAAAAGCAGGCGCCAGAGTAAAAATGTATGTGATAAATATTGATCATATGACGGGTAAACTGGTACATGAAAAGTGAGAAGTCGGCACATTGATAATGGTGCTTTGATGTTTTGTAAGATATGAGTATGAATTAAATTTTGGAACTGGCGGAGAATACATATGACAAAAAAGCGACTTATATGTGTGTTGTTGTTTATAATTTCGGCTGCAATAAGTATATACAGTTACTTGCTGTTGGCTAAGCAGACTCAAATATTAGAATATATAGAAGAGTCGGCCACAAAAGAATTATTTATTGAGCATTTTTTGCTTTTTATAGGATTTTATCTGATTTTCAGACTTGTAAAAAGGAAAGGTATAATTATTTTTACGGTAAGCTTTATATCGGGAACATATTTGTACCTGCATCAGGCAGCCACTGCTCTGATTATAGTTTTAATATATGTTAAGGCACTAATATGGCTTGGAGATATATTATTACTGTTTATAAGAAAAAAATAGGTAATTGCGAAACTCGCTGAGCTCGTTCTTAATCATTATTGTATACAAGGATAAATTTGTGCAAAGCACAAATTTTAAGCTGAAAAGTTGATAACTGCAAGATTTGGGCGCACTTTAATAAGCGTAGTGCTTATATAAAGTTGATAAGTCCTAAGCAATTAAAGATTTTAAACTTCTGATATGTTGTCGTTGGTTGATTTTATCAGCAACAACTACAGTTAATAACTGTGATATACCGGCTAGCAGTAAATCGGAATGCAATGTTTTTTCATTTGTTGTTTTCCGTTTGGCAATGCAGAAACTGTCCTTAAAGTGATTGATTGATTTTTCAACATTTACCCTGATCTTATATGTTTCATCCCATTCTTTAGAACCTCGTTCTACTCCGGGATAAGCTCTGAGATTCTTTTCAGGATAAACATAAATCATTCTCCCGCAGGAAGAAGTTGTACAAGGATTGTCACAGTGACAGACACGCCTTTTGGACTTGTCTTGTCGGTTGTATTCCCATTTCATTTTTGGACAAACGAACTTCATTGTAGACAGCTTGCTCCTTAAATGGGATTTACTTCCTTCACGTTTCATCGGAAGTGAAGAATCATGAGGGCAACAAGGAATACCATTTTCATTGAATGTATATTTAACATTATCCATTGAGAGCTTAACTTTTAAAGGAATAAATGCTTTTTGGAAATTGAAATCTTCAAAAAGTGATTTGTAAATCTCAATGGTATCAAAGGCTGCATCACCAAGGAATATAGATGGTTTAATACCCGGATGCCTTGTTTTAAAGTCCTTTAAGGTAGGCAGTAAAGCTTTGGAATCAGCAAGAGATTTGTCTTCATCCGGAGACTTTGCTTTCTTTTCAACTACAATGTCAGGATGGGAAGTAAGATAATCCTTGTTGTAGAAATCAATGGAACGAACAATTCCAAGTCCATTGGTAATAATACCGAACTTGTAGGCGTAGCAGAAATGTCCGTTAATGTACTGCTGTTTAATCTCATGGTTTGATGAAGCAGATGTAGGCATAGAAGCGTATGCTGCCTTATAAGGGTCATAAGAACTATCAAAATTCATAGATTTTGCATAGGATTTAAGCTGCTTGATAATGCGGTTGGCATATTTAGGATTATTTTCGGTTACATAAGCTTCAATACCTGAAGTGTCAAACAAAAGCATAGAAGCAAGGTTGCTATCAATATCCCTACATATCGGTTCAGTTATATCAACAAGCTTATCAAAAACAGATTGTAAGTCCAATAAAAAATCTTGCTTAAAACGAGTGATTTTAGAGGCATCAGGAACTTTGGTAAAGCCGCAGAATTCTCTAAGATGTCTGGAATAATGAAGGAAGACAAGTAAAAGAGAATCTGTAGGAATAGAAAACAGGCGTTGAATGATCAAAGCCCAAAGCATAGCAGTCAAAGGATATTTTCGATTTCTACCTGTGGTTGCATAATAATGATTGTAAAAAGAAAACGGAATAATTTCATCAAGGTCAATGTGATTTTCGAGCAGAGTAAGAAACTGAGGTTTGTCAGATTCAAAAATATCTTTACAATCTTCAAAAATATCTGCCAAAGAGAGTTGTTTTTGTGATATCATAGTAATGTCTCCTTTAGGGATGTGGTTTATGTTTGTTCAACTCAATTATATCACAAACCTAGAGGAGATTTTTATATTCAGTAACAAAAAAGTGTCGTATTTATACGGCTTTTGGCGTTTCGCAAACGCCTAATAAGAAAAAAATATAAAGAGGAGAGTAATATAACAAGGATGTTAAACAGCTTTGTCATCGGAAGTCTTTTTTATATTATTTCTGTTTGTATAATGTCCGGTTTACATATAGCTTCAATAGAAGTGATAAGAGTATATACACTTTTGCTTGCGGCAATCACCATAGTATTATATCTTTGGCTTAGAATTTTTAAAGTTATAGAAATAAAGCCCGATTCTATATTTGAAGAAGAGTTTGTAAAGCTTAGGGGTAAAAATTACTTCTGTGTAGGTACTGCAATAATGCTTTCGGCTTTGCTTTTGCAACTTGGCAGAATAAACATTGCACTTGACTATGACTCATTAAGATACGGACTCAGGAGCTTATCGGTGCTTATCGGAAATACCGGAATCTATGACAAACTCGGCACTGTAAATGATGTATATGTGTACCCTAAGGGCCTTGAAATTCTTACACTGGCTTTGAACAATGAAATAACTTTCGGTTTTGTACTCAGCTTCAATTATATTTGTGCAATACTGATGCTTATTTGTGTATATGAGATAATAACGGTATGCACTGAAAGTATAAATAAGGCATGGCTTGGAGTTGTACTGGTCTCCGTGACACCTGCCGTTATGAATATGAGCATATCTGCAAAGACGGATATAATAACTTTACTTATGCAGCTTATATCGGTACTTAACATGTGCATTTATATAAAAAAGAAGCAGGTTTATTATATAATATTTGCGTTGACGGCATTACTTGCAAGCCTTATTTATAAACCTACGAGTCTTTTATTCAGTTTCGGAATAGGGGCGGCAAATCTTATTTATTTATTTTTTGAGCATATCCTTAATAAAAACAAGCCTGAGAGAGTAAAGGATAAGAAAAGTTTTGATGTAAGATTTGTATATCTGCTTGCATTTCCTTTGCTTGCCACAGTATTTGTATATGCAAGGACATATATGCTTACAGGACATATCATCACCTCTGTGTATTCATCTGTCTGGTATAAGCTTGGAATACAGACAAAGTATCCTTATACAATCGGAATATATAAAAGCGGCGGTATGAATATGTCATCCGGAGAGAGTGTGGATATGCTCTACAGACTGTTTCAGCTTTTTATAGCCCCGACTAAGGAAGTGCATATATATATTGCGTCGCCGACTGTACTTATAGCGGTATTGGCAGGTGTATCAATTATACTTTCTGCAAGATTTTTATTTAAGAAAAATAATAATAAGGAGATATTTGCATACATCGCTGTTTTATTGGTGGCGGATGCCTTGGTAAGTTTACTAAGCCTTTTTATATTGAATCAGATAGACGGTAATTATTTTATACTGCTTTTTACACTGATAATAACGACAACTTGCTTTTTGATTGAGAGAGATTCTATAAAGTATCTTTTTAGAGGTCTGCTGCCATGTATAGTTTTTGCATTTTTTATAACCGGTTTAACAAACTGGGCAGGAGTAAGAGGACTCAGTGAGAAAATAAATGACGGAAGCACATTCGGAATCTACAATCATCATAACAAGTTTTTGGACAGAGACTTGAAAGAGAGAAAAGAGTTTGCAGACGCATATGAGGATTTGAAGGAACTTGGAAATCCGAGAACGCTTTTATTGTCGGATGACGATTCATTATCCGCTCTAGGACTTGATATCAGGACATATACGGATATTACGGGAAGCGGCGGCAATCCTGCGGTGGTAAAGACACTTGACCACTTCAAAAAATACCTTGAATATGCACAGATTAAGTATATCTGCGTGGATAAAGCATATTTAAAGGACAGACAAAGAGCATCGGATGTGGTGAAATATATGTATGAAGAGGGCAGCACGAAGATTTTTAAAAAGTATGGTGATATAGTGATATATAAGGTGGATGTTAAGCAGTAATGCATTAGTAAACTTTAGGGAGAAGAGATATGATAAGAGGTTGGAAAGATAAGCTTGAAAAGTATGTAAATTTGAATGAAGATATCTGTGTGGATATGCAGATTTGCGGCAATGCGGAGTATGATTTCTGTTGCTTCGGAGTGGATCCGGCAGAGAAGCTTTCAGATGACAGATATATGGTGTTTTATAATCAAAGGCAAAGCCCTGAAGGTGAGTTATCTTTAGAAGATATCGATGGCGGTGTAAGGTTTAAACTTAAGCTTTCAAAGTTGCCTGAAAAAATAAACAGACTTATTTTCACCCTGAGTATAGACGGCACTCAGACTGTGGGGGAGATGCAAAGCCTTACTACCAAGGTATATCAGGCAGGCAAAGAAAGTATAGATCTGGAACTTACAGGAAAAGACTTCTCAAATGAAAGGGCTGTTATAGTTATAGAAATCTATCGTAAAGATACCTGGAGAATCGGCTTTGTGGCAGGTGGATTTGACGGCGGTCTTTCAGCGCTTTTGAAGCATTTCGGCGGAGAAGAGGTAAAAGATGAAAATACTGATGATACTCCAAAAGAGACAAAGAAACCTGAGGTTACAAACACCGGTTCTGAAAGTGTCCCGGTCAAAAAAGTATCGCTTGAAAAGAAACTTGAAAAAGCTCCTCATCTTGTCAGCCTTGTAAAGCCGCTTGTATTTGAGCTGAAGAAAAAGAATCTTGAAACAACGGTTGCAAGAGTAGGGCTTGTTTTGGACATATCGGGGTCCATGAGTCAGCGCTTTAAAAACGGAACGGTACAGGAGATAGTGAATAAGACATTGCCTTTAGCGGTACAGTTTGATGATGACGGTGAGCTTGATTTTTGGTATTACGGTACTACAGCCAGAAGAATGAAGAGTGTAAATCTTGACAACTACACAGAAGCGGTTCCGGCTGATTGGAAGCGTCTTATGATGGAACTTGGCGGAAGGAATAATGAGCCGACAGTACTTAAAATGGTGGTGGATGCCTATAAAAATACAAAGATACCTGCGTATGTGCTGTTCATTACAGACGGAGGGGTCAACCATAAGAAGGAAATACAAAATATTATTACAGAGGCTTCACATATGCCTATCTTTTGGCAGTTTGTAGGAGTCGGCGGACAAAACTACGGCATACTTGAAAAGCTTGATACTATGACGGGAAGATATGTTGACAATGCCGGTTTCTTTGCACTGGATGATTTCAAGAAAGTATCAAATGAAGAACTTTATGCAAGACTTTTAGAGGAGTTTCCGAAGTGGCTTGAGGACATAAGGAAAAAGGGAATGATTTAGACGAGGTGATTTATGCCTTTTAAGATTATAAAAAATGATATAACAAAGGTAAAGGCGGACGCAATTGTAAATACGGTAAATCCGAATGTAAAGATAGGTGAAGGCGTTGAGTATGCCATATATAATGCGGCAGGTAAAGATGAGCTTTTAAAAGAAAGAGAAAAGCTTGGATACCTGCCGCCGGGTGAGGTTGGTATCACACCTGCCTTTAAGCTTAATGCAAAATATATTATTCATGTAAGCAGTCCGGTGTGGACAGGGATTTGGTACGGAGAACGCCCGCCTGAAAGTGTTTTGACAAAAGATACGATATTACTTACCGATTGCTATATGAAAGCTCTTTATATGGCGGCAGAAAACGGATGTAAGTCAATAGCTTTTCCTTTACTTGCGACAGGTACATACAAATTTCCGAAAGAGATCGGTATGGCTGTGGCGGTAAGAGCTTTTACAGAATTCTTGAAACACTATGATATGGAAATTTTTCTGGTGGTATTTGGAGGGGATTCTTCTAATATCTCAGGAAGTCTGTTCAGAGAAGTAAAAAGATTTGTGGATTATGAAACAATATGTGTCCAATTGGCTCCGAGAGACGATTTAGATTGGATTGACGGCAGTACAATTGATGACTTGGACAGCTTTGATGACGAGGAGGAAACTGAAAGCTATCAGGATATAAGTGAGGACGAGAAGTTAACTGAAAGCTATTGGGATATAAGTGAGGATGACGAGAAAACTGAAAGCTATCGGGATATAATTGAAGACGACGGTGCACGATATTATGAAAGTTTGCCAAGGTCACATAAGTACTCCGAATCACGTAAGCACCCTAAATCTTTAGAGGAGTCGCTAAAGAAAATACATAAGTATTCATTTGCAGGCTATTTGCAGCAGCTTATAAACAAAAAAGGAATGAAAAATTCTGAAGTTTATGCTACTGCAAATATTACAAAGCAATATTTTTCAAAACTTATAAACGGTAAAGTAAAACCCTCAAAGGAGAAAGTAATCGCACTTGCAATCGGGCTGCACCTGAATATGGATGAGACAAAGGATATCTTGAAGGTTGCAGGATATGCTTTCTCACCTTATTCACAGACCGATATTGTAGTGAAATACTTTATAAATAATAAAGATTACAATGTGATAAAACTGGATATTTTACTTTATGATTTCGGATTGGATCCGATTTCAAGCTGATAAAGGTCGCCTCAGGGTTGACCTTTTTTATTTTGATTCGGTGTATCATAAGCTTACAAAACAAATTGAAGGAGAAACTTATGGATAAGAATTTAACAGAGATAGTTTATATACTTGACAGAAGCGGTTCAATGAGCGGACTTGAGGCGGATACTATAGGCGGATTTAACTCTATGATAGCAAAGCAAAAAGATACCGGTGAGAGTGCGTATATTTCAACAGTATTATTTGACACTGTAAACGAGGTGATCCATGACAGAGTACCTATTGAAAAAGTGGAGGAGATGACGGAAAAGGAGTATTTTGTAAGAGGAGGTACCGCACTTTTGGATGCGGTGGGAGGTGCTATACGGCATATAGCAAATATTCACAAATATGCAAGGAAAGAGGACAGACCTGAAAAGACCGTTTTTATTATAACCACTGACGGAATGGAAAATTCCAGCAGATATTATAATTATGAACAGGTAAATAAGATGATAGAAAAGGAACAAAAAGAGTACAGCTGGGAGTTTATATTTATCGGAGCAAATATTGATGCGGCAAGAGAGGCGGAAATTCGGTATCCGAAGAGACAGAGCACTAAATTATGTACCTGACGAGGTGGGTACAGGTGCGGTATATGAAAGTATCTCAAATGTTACATGTGGTGCTATGAGAGCAAAGAGTGCAGGTGATATAGGAGCATTTTTAGATAGAGGCGAGTGGGGCAAAGTTATAAAAAAAGACTTTGAAAAGAGAGCGAAAAAGCGCAGATAAGACCCTTACATATATGTTATAATGACATATGAGTAGAGTAAGAATGTATGATTATAGGAGAGATTTATGAGTTCAACCACATTGATAAAGAATAACAACGGTGTTACACAGGTTCCGCTTCAGGCAAAATTTTTAGGTAAAAGATGTGTAAGCATCAGCGGAGAGATAAATGAGGAGTCGGCTGTTGACTTCACAGATAAGATACTTGATTTGAATCTGGAATCAAATGAGCCTATAACAGTGCTTATAAACAGTAACGGCGGCGAAATAAACAGCGGACTTTTGATGTATGATGCTATAGTAGGCTCAAAAGCTCCTATAAGAATGATATGCAGAGGTAAGGCTTACAGCATGGGTGCGGTACTTTTTGCCTGTGCGAAAGAAAGATATATGCTTCCCAAACAGTGAGCTGATGTTACATCAGCCTATGCTTGGCGGCAAAGTTTCAGGAAACGCCTCAAGTATAAAGAGTATATCCGACAGTATGCTTGAAACAAAGAAAAAGATAAATAAGCTGCTCTCAAAACATACAAAAAAGACTGAAGAAGAGATTGATGAGGCTACAAGTTTTGACCATTATTTCTCACCGGAGGAATCTATAGAATTCAATCTTTGTGATGAGATAATAGAGTTTTCAAAAGTTATTGACTTTATAAAAGAGGTGGAGTGGTAATGAGAGATAGGGTAGACAAAGTAGTTTGGGTGAAGGCTGTGTATACAGTACGGACAGCAATGTAACCGGTATCAACAATAATATTTTGGTAGTGGGAGGCTCAGGTTCGGGAAAGACCGTTTCTATAGCTGAAGCATTTTTACTTGAGTCATATAACAGAAATATAATCACAACAGTGACTAAAAGAAGAATAGTGAAAAAATATATTCCGATTCTTAGGGACAGGGGATACAGTATCTGGGATCTTGACTTTGTACATCCTGAAAACGGCAATGTAGGCTATGATCCGCTGGATTTTGTAAAGAGTTATCAGGATATAGTATTTGTAGCAAAGAGCATAATTGAGTCAAATAATAAAAATGAAAACAGCAATGCGGACCCTTATTGGAATGAAGCAGCCACATCGCTTTTTTCATCTATCATAGCGTATGTACTTATGAAAAAGCCGCATCCGAATTTTTCAGATGTGCTTGAGATGATTGACGGACTTACATTTGAAGAGGACGGCGGTGAGATAACAACTAATTATGACTTTGAATTTTTTAAGCTTGAAAAGGCCAATCCGTCAAACTTTGCTACAGTGAACTGGAGATCTTTTAGAAGATTGCCTATAAGAACGGCAAGTTGTGTGTTCGGTGTACTGAATACGGCAACCTCATTTGTATTCACTCCTGAACTTAGAAAAATATTCAGGTTGAGAAGGAAGATAAGTTTTGAGAGATTTGCAAGAGACAAAAGAGCATTGTTTATAACAAGCAGCCCTGTAAATCCGAGCTTAAATACTTTTATAAATATGTTTTATGCTCATATATTTAAAGAACTCTTTGAGATAGGAGAAAGAAGAGAGAGCGGAGTGTTGCCGAGGCAAGTACATATGCTGGCGGATGACTTTGCAACAGGCTGTCCTGTGCCTTTATTTGATCAGTATATCTCCATATTCAGAGAAAGGTATATCCGTGACACTTTTGGTACAGTCGGAGTCACAGCTTTCATCACTCTATGGAGACGATAAGGCCACAACCATCATTAACAACTGTGATACCTATGTGTATATGGGCTCAAACGATTTGGAGACTGCAAAGAATATTGCAACCAGGGCAGGTATACTGACCGAAGACTGTTTGAATATGAAGCTTGGCAATCAGATAATATTCAGGAGAGGATCAAAACCGATATTTTCCAAAAGATACAATATTTTTGAGAATAAACTTTACAAATCCATACCGGAGAGTTTTAAAGACGAAGATATAAGATGTGTCTTAAATGAGGAAAGAAGTTCATTTATCAGGGAACTTAGATCCAGCATAGGTACGGATGAATATGATTGTTTTGATGAAAACGGTATGTTCAGACCTAGGAATAATAAGCACGAAGCATGCGAATATTTCGACAGTGAATACTTTAAAAAATATACGGACGGTGAGGATCCGTTTTAAAATAAGGTATCATATGAGGGGGAATATAATGTCAAAATCGGATTCAAGGTCACAAGTGAAATTTATGTCTGCGATGTTTAAAGGAAAGGAGATATTTAAGCCTTTAAATACAGGTTTTATTGATGAAAGAGTAAGCTGTATCAGGGAATATGTGGCCAATATCTTTTTTTATACAAAGAACGGACATACGATAATGATTGATGCGGGGTATAACTACGAAAAACTCGCAGAAAAGATGAGTTGGCTGAGTATTGATTACAAAGATATAAAAGAGATTTTAATTACTCATTTGGATACGGACCATGTGGGAGCGATTGAAAAAGACAGTGAGGGTATATTCAAAGACTCAACAATATATATAGGAAGAGTTGAAAACGAGTATTTAACGGGAAATAAGCGCAGGAAAGTTTTTTGGGGATTATATAAATTGCCGAGGGTAAATATTGATAATAAAAAGGTTTTAATTGATGACTCTCAGGTTATTTTTATCGGAGATATTAAGATAGAAGCCTTCATTGTACCGGGGCATACATGGGGGCATCTTGTATATCTTATTGACGATATGTACTTGTTTACAGGGGATACGATTTGGTTCGGAGCTGACGGTGGATATGCATTTTTAAATACACTGGCGGAAGACGGAAAGCTTCAAATAAAATCTCTGAAAAGATTGGAAGAAATCCTTAGAAAAAGAAATCTTAATCTAAAGATTATTACAGGTCATACAGGTTGGACTGATGATATAAACTTTGCCTTTGCCCATAGTGATGAAATTTGCAACTCGTTAAGAAGAAAACCGAAAGTCCATGATCCTAAAGCACCTTATGACGGCTTTGATGAAAGCGGTGATAAGAAAGAAAATATAGAAAAAGTATTACCAAAAATATTGCAGAAGTAGTATAGTGTAAATATATTTTTATGCGAAGGAGAATATTATGTTGGAAGTAGGAATCAAAGGACAAAGAGAAACCGTAGTTACCAAGGAGAAGACTGCAACAGGTATCGGAAGCGGACTTTTGGAGGTATTTGCAACGCCCATTATGATTGCGCTGATGGAAGAGTCATCATTTATGAGTGTAAATGAAATACTGGATGAGGGCTTTACTACAGTCGGTATTGCAGTGGATATAAAGCATATAGCGGCCACACCTGTAGGTATGAAGGTAGTGGCAAAGTCGGAGCTTATAAAGATTGACGGAAGAGAGCTGACCTTTAAGGTGGAGGCGTATGACGAAAAAGGACTTATAGGTGAGGGTATTCACAAGAGATTCATTGTAAATAATGACAAGTTCCAGGCAAAGACCGACAGCAAATTGGAAAAGTAAATATAAATAAGTAAAGTGCAAAGGCAAGAGCCAATGCACTTTTTTTATATTAAGACTATTGTTATATATAGTAGTTTATTTTTTATGATAAGATACATAAAAAAAGGAGGATACTATGAAAAAGAGATTGTTATATTTGATTCCTGCATTATTTTTACTTTCAGGCTGCGGTAAGAGTGTTTCCATATCTATAAACTTACCGGGAAATGAAAGTAAGATAACTGAAAGCAGCGACACAGACGAAGGTGAAGATACAGAATCCATAAGAGAGAGCGTAAAAGAGAGTGTAAATGAGAGCGTAGAGATGCTTGATGCAAATGTGTACTATAAGCCTCAAGACGGGTATCAGCCACCTGAAAATATTATACCGCAGATAAAAGCGGATAATAAAAAGCTTGAAGATACGATAAAAAAAATAAATTCGATTTGGACAAGCGACTATTCAAAAATACAGCTTACAAGGTATGATTCCAATATATTCAGCTTATTGATAGATACTGTAACAGTTGACAACACAGCTTCAAGTGAAGAGTTAAGAGGGGTCAATATAAGCTCAAGCACAGGTAAGGAGCTTAAGATTACGGCTGTTTTAAAGGATGCAAATACTCTGTATGAGAAATTGATGAGTGATCATGATTTTGTAGATGATTATGATGATATTTATAAATTTAGTGAAAAGTTGAAATCAGTTTTGACAGACCCGGCTGCTTTTACTGACGGTGAGAACAAAAAAAGTGATGTTGCCTGGTCGCTTGGCAACGGTGCACTTATGATATATATGCTTAAATACAAAGTATGGAAAGCGGTCGGTGTCTATTCCCATCGACTATATAAAGTATAAGGAGTTTTTTAAGCCTGATGTACTTACTTTACCGGATGATTATGCTTTCAAAATCATTCCCGACAGGGAGATGACTGTAAATATAGGCGGAATAGAGCGTGTTGTGGAAGTCGATGAGGATATTGACGAATACGGTGTATTACAGGAAGTAGAGCTGAAAATTGACGGAGCAAAGAGAGAGTATAAGGATGACAGCTACAGCTACGGTATTACAGATGCATATATTTTTAAAAAGGGAAATTCGGCATACCTATACCTTGAGTTGACATATGATAATGACTATAGGAGTATCAAGGTGATTGATTTGAATAATGATGAACAGTCTGATATCAGGGAGTGTTTTGCGGATACCGCTCCTCTAAATCCGAATAAGTTCTACCTTGGCGAGAGGGTTGCGACTATAAGCACTGTGAATGTTGAAAGAAAGTACACCTTAGGTGAGGGTGGCAGTCCTAAGGCATTGGAAAACTACTATACTATTGTTACTCCTGTAAGCTTGGTAGCTAAAACGGAGTTAAGCGGAGAGCGTTTAAAGGGGAATAAACGGAGATTATGACGGCAGCATTACTCTTCCTGTAGGAATATTACTCACCCCTGTAGGCAGTGACAATGAAACTTTTATTGATTACAGTACAAGCAGCGGAGATATTATAAGAATCCCTATGCAAAAATCATCGGACGGTGAAATAACTATAAACGGCAGAGATGTAAGAGATGTATTTGACGGTACATTCTTTGCAGGTTGATATAAATACAAGAGAGCGTGATATTATAAGCAAAAAAGTGGAAGATAAGTGGCGTGAACTGAAAAATTATTATAAAATAGATTTTGATGAGATAAAAAATTCATCAAACAGGCTTAAGACTTATGAATATATAGAAAAAATGAGAGAAGTTATGGAGTCTATGTAACAAAAGGCTCAAGACATATAAGAAAGGATCATATATGAGAACTTTTGATGAGCAGGCTATAGTTTCTATAGCACCTAATGCGAATGCGGTTTCAAACGGCAGAAAGCTGTCATCAGGAAACAGTTTTGTAAAAAGAATGAAGTCGGCTGATGACAGTCTTTATTTTGGTGAGTGCAAAGGAAGTGGGAAGAGTAATTATAATGTTTCCATAGACTTTGAAAAAGAGGGTGAACCGGTATTTAGATGCTCTTGTCCAAGCAGACAGTTTCCATGCAAACATGCTATAGGCTTGATGTTTGAGATGAAAGAGGGCAAGAATTTTGAAACGGCTGAAATTCCTCAGGATATTTTAGATAAGAGAGAAAAGATAGAGGCAAGAGAAAAGAAAAAGGCCGAGAAGGAAATTGAAAAGGAGAAAAATCCTGACAAGCCGAAAAAAACAAGTGCAGCCTCAAAAGCGGCTAAAACAAAGAAGATAAAAAAGCAGATTGAGGGCTTGGATCTGTTAAAAGATGTTATGAGTCAAATAACCGGTTCAGGTGTGGCAGCCTGTGCGGATAAAGCGTTTGATAAAAAATATGATGAACTGGCAAAACAGTTGGGAGATTACTATTTGCCGGGAGTACAGATAATATTTAAAAGATTTTTAAAATCTCTAAGAAAGATAAAAAATGCAGCGTTTATAAAAGAAATAGTAAATGATTATCCTAAGAGCTATATAGACGAGTTGGAAGGCGAATATCCGGGTGACTATGTTGAGGGGTATTTGTTGTCTTTAGCGGTAAAGGAGCTAACAAAGCTTAGATATATCGAAAAGAGAGCAAGGGATTACCTTAATAAAAAGCTTGAAAGTGATTCTACCGACCCTGATGATAATATACTCTATGAGGCACTTGGCGGAGTATGGAAGCTTGAAGAACTTGGAGAAATAGGTCTTAAAGGAAAATGTATCAATTGCGGAGTTAAGCTTTATGTCGGAATATGATGATGTAAAGGAGGAATATACAGATAAGGGCTATTGGATAGATCTTGATACCGGAGATATAAATTATACAGCCAATTATTGCCCTCTAAAAGCAAAGAAATATATTCAAAGAGATGACAGCTTCTTTGGTAAAAAATTCATTGAAAAGCTGTATTTCTATCCTGCAAATGAGGGAGAAAACAGAAGAATCCGTTATGAGAGCGGCACAGATGAAGATTTGAATATAGATGATATTAAAAAGATAAGGAGCTTTGCAAAGAAGAATATATCGGAGTTTTTAAAGCCTGCTAAAAATATATTGAAGGCTACTTTATCCGATAATGCTTATGGAGTACTTTTTGAGTTTGCAAAGATAGGTACAAACGGCAGTGATGTTGTAGCAGAGGATAAAGAAGGAAGGCAGATCTTACTAAGGGCTATGACTAAGGATAAAACAGCTATGGAGTCAATATTCGGACTTCCAAGTAAAGACTATCTTAAAAATCAGGTTTTATTCGGACTGGCACATTATGACTCGATGTTGAAGCAGATTTGTGTAGAGCCAAGAAGTATTATCACGGAAAACGAAATACTCAGATTGGCATATTAAGGGAGGCTATTATGAATTTGGATATTTTATATAAATTACAGGAACAATTAAGAAACAGTGTAATTACAGGCAGCTCTCTTATAAAGGAAGACTTCAGACTGAAAAAATGTGTAGATGATATGGAAGCACTTTCAAAGGCGGCACCTGTTTTTACTCAGATTAAGAAGCAGGCAGATGAGCTGTTTTTATGTGATAATCCCGGCGAGAAGACTTTGGATCTGCTTGCACTTGTAGATGCGGTACTTGAAACTCAGGCAGGTATATATGAAAGCAGTGAGCTTTCAGATATCGAAGCGGGCTGCGGAAAGGTGAACGGAAACTATTCTTATAAGATGCTTGAGCCTGTTATCACCGCTCTAACTACAACAGGAAGCGGAAGATGGGATATATTGGTGGAAGCAAAAAAAGAAATCCTGATATATTCTTAGACTATAGAATATTAGCAAAATATATTGCAGGACTTGGAGACGGATACAGTGAGATCTCATTTATGATCGGAAGATGGATCATGCAAAACGGAAAGATGATGGTAGAGCCGCTAAAAAGAGGCTTTGATCCGATGGGAAAGAGTGAGATGTATCTAAGATTTGATATTATCGCGGATCTCGCAAAAGAAGAAGAAAATGATTTTTATTTGTCTGTTATAAACGGTGAGGCAAGGAAAGATATAAGAAAAAGGGCTATAAGGTCTTTGAAGTATAGTGAAGATAATATAGACTTTTTGATTGAACTTGCAAAAACATCCGATAGGGCAAGTAAAACCGATGCTATAGAGACTTTAAAGACATTTAATAATGAAAAGGCTGTTGAATTTTTAAAAACTGTAGATGTTAAGAAGTAGGTAATTGCGAAACTCGCTGAGCTCGTTCTTAATCATTATTGTATACAAGGATAAATTTGTGCAAAGCACAAATTTTAAGCTGAAAAGTTGATAACTGCAAGATTTGGGCGCACTTTAATAAGCGTAGTGCTTATATAAAGTTGATAAGTCCTAAGCAATTAAAGATTTTAAACTTCTGATATGTTGTCGTTGGTTGATTTTATCAGCAACAACTACAGTTAATAACTGTGATATACCGGCTAGCAGTAAATCGGAATGCAATGTTTTTTCATTTGTTGTTTTCCGTTTGGCAATGCAGAAACTGTCCTTAAAGTGATTGATTGATTTTTCAACATTTACCCTGATCTTATATGTTTCATCCCATTCTTTAGAACCTCGTTCTACTCCGGGATAAGCTCTGAGATTCTTTTCAGGATAAACATAAATCATTCTCCCGCAGGAAGAAGTTGTACAAGGATTGTCACAGTGACAGACACGCCTTTTGGACTTGTCTTGTCGGTTGTATTCCCATTTCATTTTTGGACAAACGAACTTCATTGTAGACAGCTTGCTCCTTAAATGGGATTTACTTCCTTCACGTTTCATCGGAAGTGAAGAATCATGAGGGCAACAAGGAATACCATTTTCATTGAATGTATATTTAACATTATCCATTGAGAGCTTAACTTTTAAAGGAATAAATGCTTTTTTTGGAAATTGAAATCTTCAAAAAAAGTGATTTGTAAATCTCAATGGTATCAAAGGCTGCATCACCAAGGAATATAGATGGTTTAATACCCGGATGCCTTGTTTTAAAGTCCTTTAAGGTAGGCAGTAAAGCTTTGGAATCAGCAAGAGATTTGTCTTCATCCGGAGACTTTGCTTTCTTTTCAACTACAATGTCAGGATGGGAAGTAAGATAATCCTTGTTGTAGAAATCAATGGAACGAACAATTCCAAGTCCATTGGTAATAATACCGAACTTGTAGGCGTAGCAGAAATGTCCGTTAATGTACTGCTGTTTAATCTCATGGTTTGATGAAGCAGATGTAGGCATAGAAGCGTATGCTGCCTTATAAGGGTCATAAGAACTATCAAAATTCATAGATTTTGCATAGGATTTAAGCTGCTTGATAATGCGGTTGGCATATTTAGGATTATTTTCGGTTACATAAGCTTCAATACCTGAAGTGTCAAACAAAAGCATAGAAGCAAGGTTGCTATCAATATCCCTACATATCGGTTCAGTTATATCAACAAGCTTATCAAAAAAACAGATTGTAAGTCCAATAAAAAAATCTTGCTTAAAACGAGTGATTTTAGAGGCATCAGGAACTTTGGTAAAGCCGCAGAATTCTCTAAGATGTCTGGAATAATGAAGGAAGACAAGTAAAAGAGAATCTGTAGGAATAGAAAACAGGCGTTGAATGATCAAAGCCCAAAGCATAGCAGTCAAAGGATATTTTCGATTTCTACCTGTGGTTGCATAATAATGATTGTAAAAAGAAAACGGAATAATTTCATCAAGGTCAATGTGATTTTCGAGCAGAGTAAGAAACTGAGGTTTGTCAGATTCAAAAATATCTTTACAATCTTCAAAAATATCTGCCAAAGAGAGTTGTTTTTGTGATATCATAGTAATGTCTCCTTTAGGGATGTGGTTTATGTTTGTTCAACTCAATTATATCACAAACCTAGAGGAGATTTTTATATTCAGTAACAAAAAAGTGTCGTATTTATACGGCTTTTGGCGTTTCGCAAACGCCTAATGTTAAGAAGAAATAAAAGGTGATAGATATGAGCGAAGAATTACAAAGACTTCCGGCGGAGGTCATGTTCCAAAAAGAAATAGATGCACTTATTGCGGCTGAAAAAAATCCCGTTCCTACAGGATGGAAGATGTCACCGAAGTCCGTACTTACTTACATTATGGGCGGTGAGTGCAACGGTGTAAAAATAATGCCGAAATACATAGGAAACAAAAGAATAGTTGAAATAGCAATAGCTACTTTGGTAACAGACAGAGCATTACTTTTGATCGGTGAGCCGGGTACTGCAAAGTCATGGTTGTCGGAGCATCTATGTGCCGCTATAAACGGTAACTCAACCTGTGTTATACAGGGAACTGCAGGAACTACAGAGGAGCAGATAAGATACTCATGGAATTATGCTATGCTTATAGCAGAAGGTCCAAGTGATAAGGCAATTATAAAAAGTCCTGTCTTTGAGGCTATGGAAGAGGGTAAGATTGCCAGATTTGAAGAGATATCACGTTGTGCCTCCGAGGTACAGGATGCCCTTATTTCAATTCTCTCCGAAAAGAGAATTTCGATTCCGGAACTTGGGAAGGACAGTGCGGCTAAGAAGGGATTTTCAATAATAGCTACAGCAAATACAAGAGACCGTGGTGTAAATGACATGAGTGCCGCTCTAAAGAGAAGATTTAATATAGTGGTGCTTCCAAGTCCGAATACTCTTGAAGAGGAGATGGATATAGTAAAGACCAGAATCGAGAAGCTTTCAGAAGGTATGGCATTGCTTTCAAAGGTGCCTGAGGCTGAGGTAATAAAGAAGGTCTGTACAATATTCAGAGAGCTTAGACAGGGTGAGACACTTGACGGAAAGCAAAAAATTAAATCTACAGCAAATGTACTTTCTACCGCAGAGGCTATATCCTTACTTACAAAACAGTATGTCTTTGGCAGGCAGCTTCGGAGACGGAGAGATAAGTGATGCGGATCTTGCGGCAGGACTTCAAGGAGCAATTGTAAAGGAAGATTCCAAAGACTCAAAAGTTTGGGAAGAGTACCTTGAGAATATAATGAAAAAAAGCGTGGAAAAAGAGTGGATTGGACTCTACAATGAATGTAGGATGCTCAATGGCTAGGAGGCAGCCATGAAAACTTTTGGAATTAGACATTTTTCACCTGCAGGTGCATATTTTCTAAGACAGTTTTTGGATGAAGTAAAGCCTTCACTTGTGCTTATAGAGGGACCGGCGGATTTTGACTTTTTGATAGATGATATTGTCTCAAAAAAACTTGTTCCTCCATTTGCTGTTATGGCATATACAAAGGAAGCACCTATTGACACAATTCTTTATCCGTTTGCAGAATATTCGCCGGAGTATCAGGCAATTCTTTGGGCAAGGGAAAATAATACAGAATGTCATTTTTTTGATTTGGAATCCGATATAATTTTGGGACTTGAAAAAAGGGATGATGAAACTAAAGAAGAGGAGATTATCTCAGAAACAAATCCGAAGAAAAGTATTGAAACGGATATGGAAGGTTTTTGGGAAAGAACCTTGGAGCAGAGTGAGGATATGCATGCCTATAGAGCCGGTAGTGCTTTGTTTGGAGAAAGCATAAGAAAAGATACAAATTCAGATGACAAATCCTTTATAAGAGATACAGTCCGTGAAAGCTTTATGAAAAGAAAGATAAAGGAATATATAGAAAATGGATTTGATACTGAAAAAATAGTGGTTATAACAGGTGCTTTTCATACATCAGCTGTTGAAAGTCTTGAAGGGGCAATGTCCGATAAGGAATATAAGGCATTGGTAAGAAGAGAATCCAATGTCACACTGATGCCGTATTCCTACTATAGACTCAGTAAAAGAACCGGTTATGGTGCGGGAAATGCGGCGCCGGCGTATTATGAGTTACTTTGGCAGGGATTTTTAAACGGAGATATTACTTATCATGAAAGAAAGTATCTTAGCAGTTTGGCAAAGTATATGAGAGAGCATGGCGGAATCGTTTCATCCGCTCAGGTAATAGAGGCGACAAGGCTTGCAAGAGAACTTGCGATTATTAGAGGAGGCTCTGTTCCCACACTTGAAGATTTAAAGGATGCAAGCATTACCTGTATGGGTGGTGGAAGTTTCGGCGAGATGGCAATGGGCTTTGCAGAGACCGATATAGGAAAAAAGATAGGCAGTGTTCCTCAGGATGCTATGCAGACTTCTATACAGAGTGATTTTGCCTCTAAACTTAAGCAGTTAAAGCTTGAAAAATATAAGGAGCTTGTGGCTACACCATTGCAGCTTGATTTAAGAGAAAACTTAAGAGTAAAGTCAAAGGAGAGTGCTTTTCTTGACTTAAACAGATCGTTTTTCTTATACAGACTTGTTGTACTTGGAATTGATTTTGCTAAAATAAAAAGAAGTAATCAGGACAATGCAACTTGGGCCGAGAACTGGATACTTCAGTGGACACCGGAGGCTGAGATACAGATAGTTGAAAGTGTATTAAAGGGAGACACTATAGCGGATGCAGTAGCATTTGTACTTAGTGAAAGGCTCATTGAGGCTACGAAGATATCTGAAATAGCGGATGTTATAGAAGATGCATTTAATTGCGGACTGCCTAAGATAGTAGAGGGTGCGAAAAGAAGTCTTGATGAGACGGCAAACGGTGCAATAGCTATGTGTGATATTGCGGATACCGTGAGCAAACTTTCAAATATGATTTCATTCGGTGATATCAGGAAACTGGACAGAGAGCCTTTGATACCTATTGTCAAAAGACTTTGTATCAGAGCTTCACTTATGCTTGTCGGAGAGTCGGCATGTGATGATATAGCGGCGGCTGCATTGGCTGAGGATATTCAAAAAATACATAATGTTTTTATGGTACAGGACTTTTTGGATGAGAGTCTTTGGTTTAATAAGCTTATGGAACTCTCAAATAGAGATGATTTGAATACAAAAATCTCCGGACTTGCTACAGCAATACTGCTTGATGCAGGTAAGATAGATGAGCCGACTCTTAGAAAAGAGGTATCAAGACGACTTTCTATGGGTATGCCTGCAGAACTTGGTGCAAATTGGTTTGCCGGTCTGTCTATGAGAAATCATTATGCTCTTATAGGGAGACTTACACTTTGGGAAAGCCTTAGTGAGTATCTGGATACCTTGGATGAAGAGGAATTCAGACGTTCGGCAGTTTTTTTAAGAAGAGCTTTTGTAGAGTACAGCGCTAAGGAAAAAGATATGATTGCCGAAAATCTTGGTGAAATATGGGGACTCAATGCTCAGGCGGTAAGTGAAATAATAAACTCTGAGATAAAGGAAGTAGACACGGAGATTCTCGAAGACTTTGATTTTGGAGACTTTTAGGAGATATAAATGGATACAAATGACAGACTGAGACGATGGAGACTGATACTTGGTTCTGAAGCACAAAAAAGAATGGAAGGTATGGGAGACGGACCGGATTTAAGTCAGGAAGATCTTATGATGGATACGGCACTTGATGCCATCTATAACAGGGATATGAAATTCGGCTTCGGAGGCGGAGCCGGAAAAGGCGCGTCAAGTCCGCAGATAAGCAGATGGCTTGGGGATGTGAGAACACTTTTTGATAAGGACATTGTAAAGATAATTCAGTCCGATGCTATGGAAAGATGCGGCTTAAAGCAGCTGATATTTGAACCTGAGCTTCTTGAAAATATAGAGCCTGATATGCATATGGCAAGTATGATACTTACCCTAAAGGATCAGATACCGAAGAAAAGTAAGGAAAATGCCAGAGAGTTTATAAGAAAAATAGTGGAACAGATAAACGCCTTACTTGAAACGGATTTAAAAAGGGCGGTTACGGCAAGTATAAACAGAAAGTTGCATTCTCCTATTCCGTCAGCATCCGCACTTGATTTTCAGACTACTATAAGAAAGGGTATCAAAGATTACAATATAAAGTTAAAGAAGATAATTCCTCAAAAGTATTATTTCTTTGAGAGAAGCGCAACAACCGCCGCCAATAAATATACTGTTATTTGGATATTGACCAAAGCGGTTCTATGGGAGAGTCGGTAATATATTCATCTATAATGAGCTGTATCCTGGCAAGTATGAGTGCTATAAAGACTAAGGTTGTGGCTTTTGATACCAATATCGTGGACTTAAGTGAAAAATGTGAGGACCCTATTGATTTACTTTTCGGATTTACTCTCGGCGGTGGAACCGATATTGAAAAATCAATAAAGTATTGCACTAAATATATAGAGAACCCGAAGAAGACGATTTTCTTTTTGATTTCAGACCTTGAAGAGGGTGGAAACCGTGCAGGGCTTCTCAGAAGATTGACACAGATGAAGGAAGACGGTGTTATTGTGATCTGCCTGCTTGCCATATCAGACTCAGGCAAACCTTATTATGATGCAAATATGGCGCAAAGAATTGCAAATAACGGTATTCCCTGTTTTGCAGCCGCTCCGCAGATGTTGCCGAGGCTCTTAGAAAAGGCAATGAAAAATGAGGATATGAGTGAGTTTGCAACAGGTAAATTCGGTGTGGAAAAATAAGGAGATAAGAAAATGAGAAAATTATTTATTATGACACTTGGATTATATTGTGCAGTTGCACTTATGGGATGCAAAGCCGATGCTGCAAACACTCCAGAGTCTAAGAACGCTATAGAGTCACAGACAAGTTCGGTTGCAACTACAGATACAAGTGTTGCACAAAGCGGTGAAGATTCTCCGGTTTTAGGCGGATGGAGTATAAACGAGAAGCTTTCACCAAGTGATAACAGTGATGCAATGAGAGCATTTGATATGGCTGTCAAGAATTTGGAAGGTTATTCATATGAGGTTGTAGCCGTACTTGGCTCACAGACTGTAGCAGGAACAAATTATTCATATCTTTGTAAGGGGATAGCAGTGACACCTGATGCCAAAGCGGAATATGCGGTTGTCAATGTATATGAGGATTTAAGCAAAAATGCAAAGATTACAGGAAGTTTGGAACTGTTGGAAGGTAAAGACGGCTGGGAGTATAATGAAGGAAGTGCAAAGCTGGAGGATAATGCCGATGCCAAGACAGCTTTGATAAGTCTCTTGAGGCCTTGGCAGGTGCAAACTATGAGCCTATAGCCTATATCGGTAAAAAGGACAATTCATATGCGATACTTGCAAAGATTTCAACAGAGGGTTCCGATTCACAGACAACAATATCAATGGTTTATGTAACTTCTACAGATTCCGGAGCGATGATTGATGATATCAAGGATGTGGATATATCTATGTAGGATACAAAGTACCTAAAGAGCAAATAGAGTATCTTATAGGAGTTGTAAAATAAATAATTAGGGGGAAAATATGAATTTCAGATTTGCGAAAAGAGAGGATTGCGTTTTAATACTTTATTTTATAAAGGAGCTGGCGTCATATGAGAAAATGCTTGATGAAGTGGTTGCTGATGAGAAGATTTTAGAAGAGTGGATCTTTGATAAGCAGAAAGCGGAAGTTGTTTTTGTAATGGAGAATGAAAAGGAAGTCGGGTTTGCACTTTTCTTTCACAACTTTTCAACATTCCTCGGCAGAGCCGGAATATATCTTGAGGATCTTTTTGTACTGCCGGAGTTTAGAGGAAGAGGATACGGTAAGGCTTTATTAAAGAAACTTGCCTCCATCGCTGTAGAGAGAGGCTGCGGCAGACTTGAGTGGTGGTGCCTTGACTGGAATAAGTCAAGCATTGACTTCTACCTATCTCTTGGTGCAAAACCCATGTCGGACTGGACCACATACAGGATAACAGGGGATACATTAAAGAGGATGGCAAAAGTATAACTTAATGATAACTTAAAACAGGGTACTGTAAAATCTGATTTATAACGATTTTGCAGTACCTTTTTTATTTTAAATTATATTGGCAAAAAATCAGTGGTACAGGCGATATTAGACTACTTTTTACATAGTATTTATAACTTTTTTTGTTATATAAGTAAATTAGCTTATTGTATAAAAAAATAAAGGAGGAACGTGATAAAAAAATATAGAACAGAATGATGGTATATTGTTAAAAAATAATGATTTTTGAGGGAAGGATATGAAAAGAAATATTTTAAGATGCTTTATGGCATATATTTTAAGCTTATTGCTGTTAAGTAATAACTTGGAAGTATTTGCAAGTACTTTGACAAACGGGGTAGAGATAACATCAGAAACCGAAGAAAGAAGTGATACCGTTATTTCAAGGGCAACGGATTCAAATGCAAGAGAATGGAATTTTACGTACTTTGGACCTTCTACATCTACAATTACAAATACAGTAAATGATGATGCAGATATAGATGGAGAAGTGGTTTTAAAATCAGCAACATATAAAAAAGACGGAAGTATAAATAAAAAGGGCGGAAAGTTCGTGTCTTCCGATCCGGCTGACGGAATAAGCTTTTATTATACAAAAATAGATCCGAGTAAAGAAAATTTTATTCTTGAGGCGGATGTGAGGATCGATTATATGAATCCGAAACCTGACGGACAGGAGGGATTTGCACTGATGGTAAGGGACTCTATAGGTGAAAAAGGAGATCCGGCAAGTTCGGAATCAAATTTGGTATCTATAGGTGCAACACAACTTCCTAAGGGAGAACTCAATTCTACAACTCAAGTAAAAGATATGCTTGGAGTAAGGGCATACACAGGTATTGATAATAAGATAAAGCCTAATCCGGATACATTTAAAGTTTACAGATTAGGATTTAACAAGGACGGAGGCAAGGTAAGCAGTGGAGATACTTACAGAGTCAGGTTGGAGAAAAATTCTTCAAGCTATGTTGTATATCAGCTTGCTATGGACGGCTCTGAGCTTTATAAGTATGAAATTCCTATACAGGCAAAGGATATTCGTGCAAACAGTATAAGCGGGTATGAAGAGTTAAATGACCCTATGAATGTACAGGATCGTTTTGCATATGTAGGATTTGCTGTTGCAAGAGGTATGAATGTCACATATTCCAATATAAAATTTGAAAAGAGTGAGTTTGATGCAAATGATTGGAGACCTCAAGAAAGCAGATATATAGATCTACAGGCTAAGATTACAAGTCCTGATACTGCGGCAGAAGAAAATTATACATTAGTATTTAAAGCCAATGCAAACGGATCGGCTAAAATTTATCAGGATAATGTACTTAAAGACAGCGTGGAAGTCGTTAATAATGAGGAACTTAAGAAAGATTATGATTTATCATCAGGTAAAAACTTCAGTGTTGAGTTTACTCCAAAAGCAGGTTATGAACCTGAACCTTTTGTGAAGCTTAAATCTTATGAAACTGTTACGTTAAATAAAAGTGTATCATTAAGGACTATAGGAAAAGACTCTTATATTTATGTATCAAATACAGGCTTGGATGAAAATGACGGTTCAGGGTATGATAATGCGATAAGTTTGGAGTCTGCAATAAAGTATGCGAAGCCGGGGCAGACAATATTATTGAAGCCTGAAGTTTATGATATGTCAAATAAAGCTCTTATTGTACAAAGGGAAGAAACGGAAGAGAAGATAACCCTATAAGAATACAGGGAGACGGTGGTTTTGCAACATTAGACTTTAAGAGAAGCGGTAAGGGATTTAGTCTTGGAGGAGATTATTGGGAACTTAAGCAGTTTAATATTACAAATACAGCAGGCGGATATAAAGGACTTGGAATCTCGGGAAGCTATAATAAAGTGGAAAGGTTAAATTTGTTTAATAACGGAACAACCGGACTGCAGATTTCAGGAAGCAGCGAAGATTCTAAAGATAAATGGCCAAGTTACAACTATATTTTAAACTGTACGTCAATGAATAATGCCGATTCGGCTATGGAAGATGCTGACGGATTTGCAGCTAAGATCACATCAGGAGCAGGTAATGTTTTTGACGGTTGTATTGCGGCATATAATGCTGATGACGGCTGGGATCTGTTTGCTAAAGTGGCAACCGGGTCTATAGGAGATGTAACCATAAAAAACAGTGTGGCTTATAGAAACGGATATATACTGATAAAGAAAGGCGGTAATAAAAAGAACTTTGAATTTGCGCCGGGAACAGTGGATGAGTACGGAAATGTATCGTTTGAAAAGCCTAATATAATGTTGGATGCCGGAAACGGTAACGGATTTAAAATGGGCGGATCAAATGTATCCGGTGCACATAAACTTGATAATTCAATTTCATATGAAAATAAAGCAAAGGGAATTGATTCGAATTCAGGCCCGAACATAAAGATTTCGAATTCAACATCATATAATAACGGAAGTTATAATGTGGCTCTGTATACAAGCGACAAAACATTAAAAACAGAGTTCAGTGCTAAAGGTATATTGTCGTTTAGAAAGGGAACAAATATAGGAGAGCAGCTTTCTTTGCAAAGCCAACAGAGTTTTGATGTAATGGACGGAACAAACTTCTATTGGAATAAAGATGAGAATATTTCAAAAAATACCGCCACAAAGGTAATTACCGTGGATGAAAATGATTTCATTAACCTTGATACCGAAAATGACCCGAAGCGAAACGAAGACGGAAAAATCAATATGAACGGACTTTTGCTCTTAAAGCCTGAAGCTAAAGAAAGGCTTTCTTCAGGCGCAGGAGGCAGAGCCTTTGGGGAAGAGGAGATTATTCCTGATACTCCGAATAAAAACGGTAATGCAAATGACGAAAAGTCGAAAAATGAATTACCAAATGATACTTACGAAAAGCCTAAAAATGAATTATCAAACGATGGCAGGCAGGATAATAATACAGTTGAAAAGTCTCATCCTGAAGTATCGCCTCAAACAGAAGTATCCGATAATAAGAATAAACCGACTTCAGATGATAGCAGAGTAGTTATACCTAAGAACTCAAACAGCAAGGTGAAAAATAACAGATCAAACTCATCAGGCAGTTCTTCTAGGGGATCTAAGAAAGTATTTCATAATACTTTTACCGGATGGAAAATGGAAACCGTGAACGGTAAAAATATTTGGAGATATGTAGAAAACGGTAATAATGTAACATCTCAGTGGGCATACATATTTAATCCTTATACAAATAGAAACACATGGTTTAAGTTTGATAAAGACGGAGTTATGTTGACCGGATGGATTCATGAAAACGGAACAGACTATTACCTTAGTGAGATTTCAGACGGATCTTTGGGAGAGTGGATTAAAAAATAGTATATAAAGCTTTATAATTATTAAAAGGGCTGTAGTAATCGAAAATGACTGCTACAGCCTTTGTTTATGCTATTATTTCAGCCCTGCTTCCGCCGGTCTTATCTTTTTTAACAATAATCTGTTTGTCGATTTTTTGCTTGAGTTCGCCCACATGGGAGATGATGCCGATAAGCTTATTGCTGCTTGCAAGTGAAGCAAGGGCATTCATTGCCTGAGACAGAGAATCTTCATCAAGTGAGCCGAAGCCCTCATCAATAAACATAGTATCAAGCTGAATACCTCCGGCTGAGGATTGTATCTCATCAGAGAGTCCAAGTGCTAAAGCTAAAGAAGCCTTAAATGATTCGCCGCCTGAGAGCGATTTTACACTTCTCTCAGTGCCGTTGTAGTGGTCTATCACATCAAGGTCAAGGCCGCTTTGCCCCATCTTACTTGCAGCTTCCTTTCTTCTTACAAGATCGTACTGACCGCCGGTCATTATCACAAGTCTGGCATTCGCCCTTGAGATAATCCTGTCAAAATAATGCATCTGGATATAGGTTTCAAGCATTATCTTGTCCTTTCCTGTGATGTTGCCGTTGGCCGTATCGGACAGAGACTTCACAACCGCATACTGTTTTTCAGCCTCTATAAGTTCGTCAGATTTCAGATTGATATTTTTATAATTAGACTGATTATTTACTATTCGGCTGTGAATCTCTTCCTTGTATGCTCTAAGTCTTTTAATATTGCTATAAAGCTCATAAAGTTTATTTTTCTCATTTTCAAGGTTAATTTCTTCCTTACCCTCAAGCTGCTTTGAAAGCTCTGCCTTGGTGGCGGTGGCTGAGGCAAGTTTTTCATTACATTCATTAAGCCTTTTTGTGGCAAGCTCTATAGCTTTTTGAATCTTTAAAACGGTATCATTGTTACTTTTTATCTTTGTATCGGCTTCAAGCTTTGAGGAGAAAAGCAGCTTACTCTTTAAACTTTCAATTCTTTCTTCAATTGCTTTGTTCTCGGAGGTATAAGTGGTAACAGTATTTGATATGGTATTGATACTGTCTTGCAGTTCTTCAAGTCGCTTTGTTGACTGTGGCAAAATCTTTTCTATATTGTCTTTTCTTGAAATATTTTTGTTTAACTGCTTAATCTCACTGTTAATGCTCTTTATTTTGGCTTGAAGTTCACTGATATTTTCTTTTGCAATATCTGTGGCACTGTTCATATTGATATCACCGAGCAGCTCCTTTATAGATGTGAGAGTGGATTCCATCTTTTCATCTATAATACCTTTTATTTTGCCGGCCGTCTGACTTGCCATTTCCACTTCTTTATTGGCGGCTGAAATCCTGTTTTGTAAAGCATCAAGTTCATCTTTTGTAGGAACATCTACAGGTTTTGAGGCTTTCTTAGGATGTGAGAGCGATCCGCATACGGGACATGGCATATTTTCTTTTAAGCTTTCCGCCAAAATACCTGCCTGTGCGTCAAGATACAGTTTGTGCCCTTCTTTGTAGGAAGCATCTAAGCTATCGACATTTGCTTGTCTTTCTTTGTAAATTTGTACAGCCTTTTTATGCTCTTCATGATTTTTCTTTAAAGCTTCCATACTCTGAAGTAATTGTTGAAGTTTTGAAAGCCTGTCATTAAGACTGAGTATATTATTTTCAAGTATTATTTTTTGCTCACCGCATTTTTCCAAGGTTTTTGCCTCGGCATTTAAGCGTTCAATCTGTGACTTTAAGGTATCTATATCTGTCTTTGCCTTATTCAGAGTCAGATTATTTTGTTCTATAAGAGAAATATTTTTAGCCAAGGCTGTCTGTTTTTGACTCAGCTCGTCATACTCAGGTAACTGTGCCGATATGGTGGCGGAATCCTTTGTAAGTTTCTCTATTTCAACGGATCTTTTATTCTCTTCATCCAAAGCGGCGGCAAGTGTAATTTTTTCACTTGAAAGCTTTTCAAGCAGTGCTTGAGTTTGTTCAAGCAAAACCTTTGCTCTTGATATACTTTCACCCTGTTGTATATTAAGCTTAATCTTGTCGGCTTGTTTTTCAATATTTGAAATTTCATCAGCTGTTTTTTCTTCGGATTGTGAGTCTTCAGCCAGCAGATTTTCAAGTAATGAGATACATTCATCTATAGGCAGCTCGTTGTTTTTAGCTTTTGAAACCTGTACACAATGTAGTGAAGATTCGTCACAATTTATACCGGCAATATATTGTGTGATGCTTTGCCTTATCTGTAAGCAGTTGTTATCAAGAGATGAAGCCTCCTGCTTTAACTTGTTTTGTAGGTCCGAATACAGCTTGGTTTTAAAAATATGTCTGAATATTTCTATTCTCTCCTTTGTGGGGGCAAGTAAAAGCTTTAAGAAATCACCCTGAGCAATCATTGCAATCTGACAGAACTGATTTTTATCAATACCCATTATGTTTTTTATGGCGGTATCCACTTCTTTGGTCTTTGTAAGTACCTTTCCGTCAGGGAGAGTAAGCTCTACACCTGCGGTTTGCTTGGTGACACCGGATCCACGCTGTGAGGCCCTTTCATATTCAGGGTTTCTTTTGACAACATATTCATTATCCTTATATTTGAAAGTAAGCTTTACAAAGGTAGGTGTTTCAAGGTCTGCATACTTTGAACGAAACATTGAAACTTCTCTGTTATTACCGCTCGGGTCGCCGTACAGAGCATAGGTAATTGCATCAAATATGGTTGTTTTGCCGGCTCCAGTATCACCTGTTATAAGGTAAAGTCCGCCTGTTCCGAGCTTGTCAAAGTCAAAATCCGTCTTGCCTGCGTAAGGACCGAAGGCTGAAAGTGTAAGTTTTAACGGTCTCATATTATTTCCATACTCCTTCTATAATATTTTCAAGGAAAACTCTCTGAGCATCACTTAAATGATTGCCGTTTTGAATTTCATAGAATGTATCAAAAAGTTCAAGCGGTGACATTGAGTCTACAGCATTTATAAGATTGATTTCGGAACTTTTTCTCGTCCTTTGATTGTCATAGTCAAGTTTCATAATATTTTTATATATTACACGAAGCTTGGTTATAACATCAGGTATATCCTCTTCATCTGTCAATGTGATATGTACATAGTCATTGGTAAGAGAAGTGTTCTCATAGAAGCTTTTAAGCATCAGTTCATTGTAGCTTCCTTTTATCTCCACCATATCTCTAAGCGGTGTAAGAGGAATAAAGTCAAGCTTATATCACCTTTTTCTTTTATATCAATAACTGTTATACTCTTTGTATCCTTTGACTCCGAAAAGGAGTACTTGAGCGGTGTGCCGCAGTATCTTATATATTCACTGCCGCAACTTTGGGAACGATGAATATGACCGAGTGCAACATAATCAAAGTCTTTGAAAATATATGCATCCACATTGTCACTGCCGCCCACAGAAACATCCTCCGACTCCGTACGTGAAGAGCCTGTAACAAACTGATGTGTTATAAGTATATTTCTTTTGGTACTGTCAATATTCATACCTGTGATAACGGTATTTAGGGCATCCGTATATGTGGAAATAGAAGCATCAGGGAAAAATCTTCTTACATGAACAGGTTTGATAAAGGGTAACATATAAAAATTGATATCACCGCATTCATCATCTACAGATATCGGAAGAATTTTACCGTTATATACAGGTGAGAGATATATACCGCTTTTATCAAATAATCTGGATCCGAAAGCAATGCGCTCCGCGGAGTCGTGATTGCCGCTGATTATAAATACATATAGATTTCTTTTTGACAGCTTATATAAGAAATCGTCAAAAAGTTCTACCGCTTCAGCAGGCGGAATAGGTTTGTCATATATATCCCCTGCGAGTATGATAACTTTCGGCTTTTGCTCATCTATGATATTTATTATTTCGTTGAGAATATAGGTTTGATCTTCAATCATGGAAAATTCATTCACACGCTTCCCAAGATGAAGGTCTGACAGATGCATTATTTTCATAAATTTGCCCTTTCATTGTAAAAATCACGATTACTAACTTGTTTGTCCAAATTTTCTATTGAAAAATAAAAAGATTGGCACTTTAAGTCTAAAAGTATATATGCTAATATTATAGCATAACTGTGATTGTTAGTAAAAATTTTTGACAAACATCAAAACAGACTGGGGGCTTTATGAAGACTTGGATTTTTATGTTGTTGGTTGATTTGCTTATACCTGCCGTAATGGTGTTTTTCGGACTTAGATTTGAAAAGAAAACACCGAAACCTGCAAGGAGTATGTTTTCGTTCGGTTATAGAACCGTAATGTCTATGAAGAGCAAGGAGACATGGGATTTTGCACATAAGACTGTGGGTAAGTTGTATGTTATTATGGGAATAATATTGGCGGTGTTGAGCATTGTTGTATTACTGTTTACAATAGGTAAAGACAAAGATACAATCGGATTTACAGGAATGATTATATGCTATGTTCAGATAGTGGGAATGCTTTTGCCATGTATACCTACTGAGCTGGCACTTAGAAGAAATTTTGATAAAAACGGAAAGAGAAAGAACTGATAATGAAAGAAGCCGCACTTTGCACACTGTGCTATATTGAAAGAGATGATAAATACTTAATGTTACACAGAGTGAGTAAGAAAAATGATATCAATAAGGATAAGTGGATCGGTGTCGGAGGTCATTTTAAAGATTTGGAAAGTCCTGAGGATTGTCTTATCAGAGAGGTAAGAGAAGAGACGGGATATGAGCTTTGTGACTTTGATTTTAGAGGAATTGTAACATTCGTGTGTGGAAAGACCGGAGCGGAAGTAGTGGAATATATGCACCTGTATGTCGGCAGAAATGTAGTCGGAGAGCCTATTGAATGTGATGAAGGAAAGCTTGTCTGGGTAGATAAAAAGGAAGTGTTTAATCTCAATCTGTGGGAGGGAGACAAAATTTTCCTAAGATTACTTAATGAGAGCAAGGACCTTTTCTCATTGAAGCTTGTATATGATGAGAATGAGCAACTCAAAAGCGCTGTATTAAACGGGAAGGCGATGGATATAGAATAGATTTTTATGTGTTTTAGAAGTAGGGGGAGTTTATGGAAAAGAAGTTTCGTATAAGAGGCGAGATATATTTATTGTTGTCCGGATTTTTCTTCGGACTGCAGCCTTTTTTTGCAAAGATAATATATGCTCACGGTGGAGATGCATACAGTCTGCTGGTTCTTAGGTTTTTTGTAAGCGGAATTGTATTTGCCATAATTTCTATGCTTATCGGTACAGGTATGAAACTTAGCAAAGATGAGTTTCTTTCCGTGCTGATTTTGTCTGTTCCTGAGACCGTTATGTGCATATTGCTGTTTGTATCATACAGCTATATTTCATCCGGACTTGCATCTACGCTGCATTTTTCATATCCGGCGGCGGTTATATTACTTGAGTTATTGATTTTTAGAAAGAAAATAAGTAAAATCAAACTGTTATGTCTGATATTTTGCGCTATAGGTATAGGAGTATTTTATCAGCCTGACGGAAATATAAATATTCTCGGTATGGTCTTGGCACTTGCCTCAGGTGTGGGGTATGCAATATATATTATAGTGTTGACTCATGGAAATCTTCAAGAATACCTGTAGTTAAGATGTCTGCATGGCTTTCTTTTTTGGTAGCCGTAGAAATAGCAATAATCATGGTTGTTCTCGGCAAGGTAAGGTTTGAGATGGATACTACAGCTGTTGCAATAAGTGTTTTCATGGCTGCTGTAATTTCCACATCCGCACTTTGTGCTTTTCAGGTGGGTGCGCCTATGTGCGGAGCGCAGACTGCAGCTCTGCTTAGTACAATTGAGCCTGTGAGCAGTATTTTACTTGGAGTCATATTCCTTGGCGAGAATATGAATATAAGGATTTTTATAGGTATATGTTTTATACTTTTATCAATAGTTATTCAAATAAAGGAGAAAAAATAATATGAGATTAGCGGTTGCATTACAGGAGAGAGCGGACCTGAATATTAAAATAGACGATTTAAAAGACAGACTTGAAAGAAATGTACTGGTTCAGGAAGGCGAAGAGCCGACAGAAGAGCCTATGGCTTTGAAAAAAGAGCTGGATTCCTGTATTGAAAGATTGTCATATCTGATAGCGGCTATCAATAAAACAAATTGTGAGACATTTATTGACGGAAAGTCTGTTACTCAATTGCTTGCAAGAAAGGATGCTCTTTCAGTAAAGGTAAGTGCATATAGAGATACCGTATATACAGGAAACAGTAATACTAACAGGGCGAGAAATACCGAGATAAAGATAATGCCTGCAATAGATGTAAAGGCTTGGCAAAAAGAGACGGATCTTATTGCAAAAGAAATAAGACTTATTGATAATAAAATTCAGGAAACCAACTGGACTACTGAACTTATAGAATAATATTTTTTAGACGGTAGCATATTCAGGGCGAGTAAAAACTGCATTTTGCACACATATCGACCTTGGGCAAGTCAAATATCATTGTTATGCCCCGACAGTGTACAAATGTATTATTATAGATAACTGTTATTACCGATTACTGACTGTTTGTGTGAGGGAGGGAAGAGGGATTTATGAGAAGATTATCGGATTATTGTAAAGAAAAATTTGGAACAAAAGTGTACAGATTGGCACTTAGCAGCGGAGCCACCTGTCCCAACCGTGACGGAAAGGTTGGGGTAGGTGGCTGTAGTTTTTGCTCTGAAAAGGGATCGGGTGAATTTGCTATAGATGTTATGGATTTGGACTTGCAGATAGAAAGAGCTAAGGCACTTATAGCAAAAAAGTTTCCAAATTCGATAAATACAGCCGACAGAAAGTATATTGCGTATTTTCAATCATTTTCAAATACCTACGGTGATACTAAAAGACTCATCGGTTTGTTTGAACGAGCTATAAATAAGGATGAGGTGGTGGCACTTTCCATCGCTACAAGACCCGATTGCTTCAGTGAAGAGATGTTAAATTCGCTTGAGAGATTGAATAAAATCAAACCTGTTTGGATTGAACTGGGGCTACAGACAATAATGAAAATACGGCAAGGGCTTTTAACAGAGGATATACACTTGATGTTTTTGAAAAGACATATACTGAGCTTAAGAAAAGAAATTTTGAAGTAATAGTTCATATGATTATTGGTTTGCCGGGTGAGAGTGAAGAGGATATGTATGCAACGGTTAAGTATTTAAGTAAAAAGCATATAGACGGTATTAAAATACACGGACTTCATATTTTAAAAGGGACAAGACTTGCAAGCGAGTATGAAAAGCATCCATTTAAGATAATGAGCCTTGAGGAGTATACAAGGGTGCTTATAAATTGCCTGAAGATCTTACCTAAAAATACAGTTGTTCACAGGATGACAGGCGACGGAGATAAAAAGATTTTGATTGAGCCGCAGTGGAGTGCGGATAAGAAAAGGGTGCTTAATTATATCAATAAGAAGATAAAAGAAGAACTTTTATAAGACTTGCAAGAACATATGTTTTGGTCTACAATGAAGTAAAGAAAAGTTTTTAGAGGTACTATGTCTACTATATATGATAAATTAAATGATAAACAAAAGCAGGCTGTTTTTACTACAGAAGGACCGCTTTTGCTTTTGGCAGGTGCGGGTTCAGGCAAAACAGGTGTACTTATGCATAGGATTGCATATTTGATAAATGACAAGCATATAGATCCGTACAATATAATGGCGATAACCTTTACCAATAAGGCTGCCAAGGAGATGAAGGAGAGAATAACCAATCTTATCGGAGAAGACGGCAATTTTGTTTGGGTTATGACCTTCCACTCAAGCTGTGTAAGATTCCTTAGAAGATTTATAGATAAGATAGGGTTTGATAACAACTTCACTATATATGACAGTGACGATCAAAGAACTCTTATGAAAAAAATCTTTAAAGAAAATGATATCAACTCAAGAGTTTATAAGGAAAGAGCGGTACTGAATGCCATATCAAATTGTAAAAATGAGCTGATTTCACCGGTTGAGTATATGAAGTCAGCCACAGACAGCTATGAAAGGTGTGGCAAGGCTTTATGAAATATATCAAAGTACATTAAAAAAGAATAACGCATTGGATTTTGACGATCTGATTTGCAGGAGCGTGGAGCTCTTTGAGAACTGTCCCGATGTACTTGATTATTATCAAAACAGATTCAGATATATTATGGTGGATGAGTATCAGGATACCAATACGGCACAGTTCAGGCTTATATACCTTTTGGCACAGAAATACAAAAATATCTGTGTGGTAGGTGATGATGACCAGAGTATTTATAAGTTCAGAGGTGCAAATATTGAGAATATCCTAAGTTTTGAAGACAAGTTTGAGGGTGTAAAGGTTATTAAGCTTGAACAAAATTACAGATCCACAGGCAATATTTTGGATGCCGCAAATGCCGTTATAAAAAATAACAGAGGCAGAAAGGATAAGAGTCTTTGGACAGAGGGAGAGACAGGAGCAAATATAGAACTGCAACAGTTTGCAAATGCCAATGCCGAAGCGGATTTTATAATAAAGGATATAAGAGCCAAGGCAAATGACAATTTTAAAGATTTTGCGGTACTTTACAGGACCAATGCACAGTCCAGACTTTTGGAGGAGAGATGTGTTGCACTTGGAGTTCCTTATCAGCTTGTAGGGGGTGTAAACTTCTACCAAAGAAAAGAGATAAAGGATGTGCTTGCCTACCTTAAGACGATTGCAAACGGAAGCGACGATATTGCACTGCTTAGAATAATAAATGTGCCCAAGAGAGGAATAGGTGCGACCACCATTTCAAAAGTGGTTGATTATGCCAATAAAAACGGTATCAGTCTGTATGACGTTATGACTATTTGTGAGAATATCGGAATAGGTAAGTCGTCGGATAAAATCAAGAGCTTTATTGCAATGATTGAAGAATTCAGAGATAAGGTAGCCAAAAAGGCAAATATTGCAAAGATGATTGAAGAACTCTTGGATGAAACAGGTTATATACAGAGTCTGTATGATGAGGGTGAAATCGAAGGAGAGAGCAGAAAAGAAAATATAGAAGAGCTTGTAAACAAGTCGGTTGACTATGAGGACGGGGAGCTTTCACTTTTCCTTGAAGAGGTATCATTGGTGGCGGATATTGACAGAATGGATGAAAATGCCGACAGAATCACTCTTATGACTTTACATGGTGCAAAAGGACTTGAGTTTGATACGGTATACCTTGCAGGCATGGAAGAGGGGCTTTTTCCAAGTGCTATGAGTTCAAACTCAAGAGAGGATTTGGAGGAGGAGAGAAGACTTGCCTATGTAGGTATTACAAGGGCTAAGAAAAACCTGATTTTAACCTCCGCAAAGCAAAGAATGATAAACGGTGAGACAAGGTACTCTCTGCTTTCAAGATTTGTAAGTGAAATTCCAAGGGATTTACTTAATAAACATGTGCTTGAAAGTGAAAAGAAATATACACAGAGGACTTATTCTTACGATGAAGCTCTGCCTTGGGAGAATAAGTCTAAACCTGATAATGTCAAAAACACTTTGAATTTCGGCAAGCAGTTTAAGGTGGAAAGACCTAAAAGCCTTGATTATAAGGTGGGAGATACTGTAAAGCATATAAAGTTCGGTATCGGTAAGGTGCTTGAAATAGTGGACGGAGAAAAGGATTTTGAAGTAAAGGTGAATTTTGAAAAATTCGGCATAAAAAAGATGTATGCGGGATTTGCCAAGTTGGCAAAAGTATGATAAAATTCTTTAATTGAGTGGTTAAGCTTTATGGCTGACTTGATAGTAAAATATATCTTTAAAGAGAGGTATGGTTATGGATAAATTTAATGATTTGAGTTCCAAGATGGAAGAATTGGTTAATGCTTCAAGACTTAATAGGCTTTTGACTAAGAAGGAAGAAGACGAGAAGAAGAAAAATACCATTATATGGGTTTTGGCTATTATCGGTGCTATTGCCGCTGTAGCAGGTATTGCATTTGCAGTATATAAGTTCTTCACACCGGATTATCTTGAAGATTTCGAAGATGACTTCGATGATGATTTTGACTATGACTTTGATGATGACGAAAAAGAAGATTGATTTTTAAATGTAGATGGCGACCTTTTGGTCGCCATATTTTGTAAGAGGATAAATATTTGTAATATCTTGTGAGGTGATGATGAAAAAAGGTGATATCTTAAGGGGACAGATTGTGGAAAGTAATTTTCCCGACAGTGCATATGCAGACTGTGAAGGCGAAAAAGTGCTTATAAAAAAGGGTATCCTAGGTCAGACCGTAGAGTTTGCAGTTACAAAAAAGAGAAAGGGAAAGCTTGAGGGTAGAGTCTTAAATGTGGTGGAAAAGTCCCTGCTTGAAGACAATGAAAACCCTTGTATACATTATGAAACCTGTGGAGGCTGTACATATCAGACATTAAGCTATGAAAATCAGCTTAAATTAAAGGATGAACAGTTACGAGCACTTATGGAAGGTGCTACAGACAATGATTTTTTGTGGGAGGGAGTTATTCCGTCACCGAAGTATCTTGCATACAGAAATAAAATGGAGTTTTCATTCGGTGATGAGAAAAAAGACGGAGACCTTGCACTTGGAATGCACAAGAAAGGCAGTCACTATGATATAGTAAATGTATTCGGATGTAAGATAGTGGACAGTGATTTTACAAAGTTGCTTGAGCTTACATTAAACTTTTTTAAAGAGAGAAATATATCTTATTTTCACAAAAATACTCATACCGGTTTTTTAAGACATTTACTTGTGAGAAGAAGTGAGTACAATAGTGAAATACTTATTTCACTTGTGACTACAAGCAGCTTCGGATTTGTAGAGGATCCGAATGTGTGTAAAGAAGCATCCGTACTTGGTGATGCCGAGATTGTGTTGATAAGAGAGTGGGCGGATTATATAAAAAATGAGTGCGACAAAGGGATTTTAAACGGCAGTATCGGGGGTATTTTGCATACAAAGAATGATTCATATGCCGATGCCGTGTTAAATCAAGGTACCACTTTACTTCATGGTAAGGACTATATTACAGAGAGATTAAACGGACTTGATTTTAAGATAACTCCGTTCTCATTCTTCCAGACCAATTCTAAGGGTGCGGAGGTTTTATACAATGTTGCAGGAAAATATCTGGGAGATACTGAAGGAAAGTCAGTATTTGATCTTTATTCAGGTACAGGAACCATTGCACAACTTTGGCACCTAAGTCTGAAAAAGTATACGGTGTGGAAATAGTAGAGGAGGCTGTAGAAGCCGCTATAGAAAATGCGAAGAAAAACGGTCTTAAAAACTGTGAATTTATAGCCGGAGATGTATTAAAGGTTGTGGATACATTAGGTTTTAATCCGGATATTATAATACTGGATCCGCCAAGAGACGGAATACATCCGAAGGCATTGCCAAAGATACTTGAATTCGGTGCAAAGAAAATCGTGTATATATCCTGCAAACCTACATCTTTTGTACGAGATCTTAAAATAATGGAAGCCGCCGGCTACAGAATGGAAAAATGCGTGGGAGTGGACATGTTCCCAAACACAGTTAACTGTGAGGCGGTTGTTATGCTGTCGCGACCGTAGGGAAGCGAGAGCATTACATAATGCAATAGTGAAAAATAGTGAAAAAATAGTGTAAATTTAGTGGAAAAAGAGCTGTGTAAATATTATAATAAATCATGGAGGAAGTGTTTAATGATTAAGGTCAGTCTTTCAAATGAAATATTAAAATATATAACAGAGATAGATAAAAACAGATATCAGGTTCATGATGTAAAGATACCTAACTCAGTTGCAAGCAAACTTAGAAAAAATTCAAAGAAAAAGAGTTCATATGCATCTAATAAAATTGAAGGTAATCCTTTGTCTGAAAAGCAGGTGGATGAAGTGATTGATTCAGATGAAAGGCGACATTTTCTAAGACCGGAGCAAGAGGTACGTAATTATTTTTTAGCTTTAAATTATCTTGAGAAGGAGAGAAAAAAGGAAACCAAATTTAGTAAAAAACTTATTCTTGATGTTCAGAAACTGGTTGAAAAAGGAGCGTCAAAAGAAAAGTTGGGACTTAGAGGACCGATGCCTCCGGGAGTCTTGTTTGCAGTCTATGATACACAAACAGGGAATCCGGATTATATACCGCCTGAATACACAGATATACCGGTATTGTTAGATGAATTGGTTGAATATGTCAATACCACAGATGACCATCCGCTCATTGTAGCGGCAGTAGTTCATTATCAGCTTGTTACAATTCATCCGTTTGAGGACGGTAACGGAAGAACGGCAAGATTGATGTCGGGATACATACTGGACATCAATGGATACGGATTTAACGGTATAGGATCGTTGGAAGAATATTTTGCATATGATGTCAATGAATATTATGAGTCCATACAAATGGGATTGCCTGCACTATATTACCTAGGAAGAGATAATCCTCCACACCCGGAAATTTGGATATGTTATTTTCTTAGAATGATGCAACTGTACTCCGGTAAGGTAAAAGAATTGTCTTTGAGTTCCGGTAAAGATGAATTGGAAGGCAGTCTTTCATATCTGAAAGCAAAAGAAAAAGAGCTGTTAATGTTACTGATTAAAAAGTCAGATTTGGAGTTTAGGCCTATAGAAATAAGCAAAGAAATAGGTGTAACAAATAAGACGGTAATAAATAGGCTTTCAGTATTGGCAAAGAACGGTTTTGTTGCTCCTATACTTGTGAATACACGTGTTAGATCTTACGAATTGACCATATTTACAAAAGATAATAAAGACAGAATTATTGATTTGCTAAAACTTGGTTAATAGCCGGTGTTACGAATAGAATATAATAGATATATAAGAGCTTTATATGAAGAAAAAAAGTTAGTTGTAAAAATAAAATAGAGTTTATAAATGAGGTGTCAGAGGATTGCCTAAAGAACATGTCTTTTGAAGATAAAGAATACCTTATGGAGAATCCGGTTGCTATAGAGTACCATTTTTCATATTGTCTGTATATACAGAATAATTACATCCCCATCAATTTTTTTGTAACTGTCCGTACACTTACTGTGCTTGCTACAAAAGTCAAGCAAGCATTAAGCATTTCTCTAAAATTGTAAATATATTATACCGTAAAATTCAAGAGAAATGAGAAAATAATTGACAAACTGTCAGTTGCGTGATACCCTTTAAATAGGAGGTATAAAATGAGGGATGTAAAAGAACCTGAAATACGACGTGCAGAGATTATGGATGCTGCAATGATACTCTTTATGGAGAAAGGATATACCAATACAACAACACAGGATATAGTTGATAAAGTAAATATATCAAGAGGGTTGTTATATTATCATTTTAAGAATAAAGAGGATATCTTATATTGTCTTGTAGAACAATATTCAGATAGACTACTGAAAGATATTTATATTATTGTTTATGATGAAGATAAGACTGCCATAGAAAAAAATCAGGTCATTTATAGATGTCACAATTATATCTTCGGAAAATGTTTCAGCAGAGGGTACAGTGCTACAAAAAAACAGTTGACCTTGAAGAAAAATCAATATATGATAGATAAGTTATCACATAAACTTGTAGAGAAACTTACAATATATTTTTGAAAAAAATTATAAGTCAAGGAATAGCAGAAAAAGTTTTTTTCTGTAAAATATCCATTAGAAACAGCAGAATTTCTTATGACAGCTTATGTTTTTTGTTTCAAATAACATAAGTATAAGATATTCGAAAAAGAACCTATTAGTGACTATTTAAAACGCATTTAAGATAATACTTGAACAAAGCTTAAATACGAAAAAAATCTTTAGTACTTAAAAAAATAGAAAAGAATGTTTACAAGGAGAATAATATGCCGATAGCTACTGCTACACAAGCTATCGGTATTATTTCAAAGAATAACTGACAAAATGTCAATGGAGGTAGAAATTATGTTAGAGATAAAGAATTTTAGTAAATTCTATGGGAATAAAAAAGCTGTTGAAAATTTATCAATTTCAGTACAGCCCGGAGATATTTATGGATTCATTGGTGCAAATGGAGCCGGGAAAACTACAACGATAAAGGCGATAGTTGGAATTCATGATTTTGAGAATGGAAGTATAACTATTGATGGGCATTCCATTAAAGAGGAGCCTGTTATTTGTAAAAAAATGATGGCATACATTCCGGATAATCCGGATTTATATGAACATCTGACAGGATTTCAGTATATCAATTTTATTGCAGATTTATTTGAAGTTTCTACTGAGATACGCAGAGAAAGAATTCAGAGATACGGCGATTTATTTGAAATGACTAAACATCTTTCGGGAATGATATCTTCGTATTCACATGGCATGAAGCAAAGAACGGCGATTATTTCTGCACTGGTGCATTCTCCAAAGTTACTAATTTTAGATGAACCTTTTGTTGGACTTGATCCGAAAGCAACTTTTCTACTAAAGAAAATAATGCACGAATGCGTATCAGATGGAGGAGCTATTTTCTTTTCAACACATGTATTGGATGTTGCAGAAAAATTATGTAGTAAAATTGCAATTATAAAAAATGGAAAGTTAATTGCGAGTGGAAATACAGAAGAAGTCAAAGGCAATAAATCTTTGGAAACTTTTTTCATGGAGGTGCAGGATAATGAGCAAAATTTGGATACTAATTAGAGCACAATTGATGAATTTCTTTCCGATCAACGAAATGAAAGAGCCGGGAAATAAAAAACAAAGTTCAATTGTTATTACAAGTTTTGGAATAATAACTCTTGCCATATTTTTTTCTTTTGTTTATAATATCATAACAGCTAAAAACATTGGTACAAGTGGGACTAGCAGGAATTGATACCGGCATATATGGTGTCGGTATCAAGCTTTGCAATATTATTTTTGACAATATTTTATTCGAATGGGATTTTATTTGGCAGTCGTGATATGGAAAATCTTTTGTCGTTGCCTGTAAAAAGTTCGGATATTATAAGCAGCAAGTTTATGTTTATGTATTTATTGAATTTTTTAATAGGATTGATGTTTATGCTTCCGGGAGGGATTGTTTGGGTGTTAAACGGAAGTTTAAATGTATTACAGATTATATTGTATTTTACCTCCATGATTTTTGTTCCGTTGATACCGATGTGTATAGCAGCATGTATGGGAATCATTATTGTTGTTGCTTCATCTTTCTTTAAGAGAAAAAATGTTATTGCTTTAATCTTTTCCTTTGCAATGATAGGGATAATTGGATATATTGCAGTGTCAGCCATGAAATCAGGTAATGAAAATAGTATTGGGATTATACTTTCTAAGCAAATTACAGGATTGTACTCACTATCTAAGCTATTTATGGAATACTATAATTTTCCAATGCACATTGGAGTAGGGTTATTTATTGTTCTCTCAATAGTACTTTTTTATATATTTGCCAAAATGGTTTCATTGAAGTATGGATTACTTAATACTCTTGCTAAAACAACAACAAGATATTCAGACAACAAAAATTCTAATAGTAGAACATCGGTATTTTTTGCCCTATATAAAAAAGACATGGGACGATTTCTAAACTCATATATGGCAGTGTTGAATGCAGGTCTTGGTGTAATACTTTTATGTGTTTTCAGTATATTTTTCCTGTTTAACTCTTTACAACAAATAGGGGAATATTCGGGAATTGAAAATATTAATGAATATCTTTCAAATTTTGCTCCAATGTGTATTGCTTCAATGTTTTTACTTAGTTGTCCGGCAGCGTTTTCCATATCTTTAGAAGGTAAAAATGTTTGGATTTTGCAAAGTTCTCCTATTCGGGTAAAAACGATTTTGAATTCTAAGATTGCAGTAAATCTTACGCTTCATTTAATCGGATATATTGTCTCTGTGTTTATATTTTTGGTAAAGCTTGATATGGATATTATTCAAACTATCAGCTTAATAATTGTTCCTATTTGTTATTCCATTTTTTTATAACAGTGATTGGAATTTCTTTGAATAAAAAAATTTCCCTAACTTTGAATGGGAAAGTGAGATGATGATAGTAAAAACAGAGTATGCCTGTAATTGTGTCTTCAATTATTGGAATGACTGTATTAGTTATACCAATTCTTTTTACATTGGTTTTTGCATTTTCCTATAGTACCTACATTATTGGGAGTAGCACTTATTTTGCTCGTTATTGCGGGTGGCGTTTATATAAAAACTTGTATATTAAATTTTTTTAGTTTAAGGAGGAAATGTTCTATGAAAAAGATTTTTGAAAGATTTATTAGTTCTGATAGGAATAATGTTTGTAATATTTATTGTTTGCATATTTCTTCCGGAGAAAATTCCTGTTCATTTCAATGTAAAAGGAACCCCTGATATATTTGCTAAAAAATATTATCTTCTGTTCGCTACAGTTATTCCATACTCTGCATATTGGAAATTTTTACGAGGGCGGAAAAGTAAAAACGAATGAAAATATATCCATATTTACAAATTGCATCAGTGTTAAGAGCGACTATTTTAAGAGGAGACTATGTTCCGGGACAATGGATGCCACCTATAAGGGCTTTAGCACAGAGGGAGGGATGTAATCCTGCAACGGTTCAAAAAAAGTTCTTAAAAATGAAGTGCACCCCAAAAGTTAGACATAAAACTAATTTTTGGAAAGATAAGAGTCGACATAGGAAAAATATTAAGACTCCTTTGTGAAAGAAAAGGAATACATACAATCGAAGCAGAATGTTGTCCTGATCGTATACATATGCTTGTAGAGATACCACCAAAATACAGTGTGTCCCAAATTGTTGGTTATCTCAAAGGGAAAAGCTCATTGATGATTGGGGTAGTACAAACCACCGGCTGAGCCGGTGGTCATAATTGTAATAAGTTATAATCTGGTTTTTTCTTTACGAAGTACACAATAAAGATTCCTGTTTGACAAACGCTCATAATACTAGTAATCAAGATGACTGCGTCAGGATTCTTTGATAATAATAGACTTAGAATCAGGCCGCAAAGATATAGCACTATTTGAAATGCATAGTAACGTTTTGGAAACTTAAAATCCTCTATATTATATTTGCTGTTTGCAAGAGTAGCTCCCTGAAAAATTGCAATTCCAAAATAGAAGAATGATGCAGCAAAGAGGTGATTTACGCTTGGCAAAACGAGAAAACTCATAGATACAGTTATTACAATCAGACCAACAATGATAGGTATGTGGCTATATATTAGGAATGATATATTGGCATCAGTTGCCTCGTCAATAGCATGGTCGAATTCGCCAAAATAGAAGAGGAATAGCGAAGCCATAATAATAAAGAGAAGAACTGAGTTAATTGAAAAATTTTCGGTAGTGAAGAACTGGGCAAGTCCCATAACCATCTCTCCGAAGGTTATAATAACAAGAAGCGATAGCCTTTCAATCAAATGAGGTAGATTTGATATGAACTTTTCTCCTCTCATTTCCATAAATATTGGCATAGCAAAAGTAGATAAAAAACCTGCCAAGAAAATGGGAACACCAAACTTAAGAGGCAGAAAAGATGCTGTATAGACAGAGACTGCTCTAAGACCTGTTAACCACAATAATCCGCGTACTGTTCTTAATGATCCGCATGAAGTGCTTTTTTTCATATATTCGATCAAATACTGAACGAATAAAGTTAGGCTCAGTGTTCCTAGTGCTAAGCAGAACTTTTGGAAAGCAAGTTCCCACTCCTGTGTAATCAGATTAGAAATGAAAAGTAGGATTCCCATATTTAAGAAACTTACAAACATATTAAGAAGGGAATTCTTTCCGTGACGATTTGTAAATCCGGTTTGAATCAACCAATTGTTGAGTAGGATAATGAGAGTTAATAAAAATGTGAGCATGGATTCAAAGGTCACCATGCCATTATCTAAATGATGTATTAATGCTGTTGCTTTAGAAATAGCGTATACAAAGACCAAGTCATAAAATAACTCAGTATATTCAACACGTTTATGTGTAATTGAAGTCATGATTTTCTCCTTAAATTTCAATATAATCCGAACGTAATAAGTGTATTATAGTCAAAAAAATAAAAGTCAAGAAAAAAACCTTTTTAGCATTGAATTTAATAAGTTATATGCAGAAAAAGGTGAATCAGGTAGTCGCCTTTTTATTAGATAAAAAAAGATATAGAGTATAAACAATTATACTTGAGTAAGAGCTACATTTATTATAGAATGATGAAAAGACGGAAATAATACTAAAACAGGTTTTGCAGAAAGGAGAGGATCCAGTATTCTATACAGGAGAATACCGGATTGTATTTGGATATGAAAATAATAGAAAACAAAATGGTGTTTGCATTTGATGGAAATAATAAATGTGTGGCAGAGGTTGAGGATGGAGAAACTCTGGTTTTCCGTACACATGATTGCTTTGATAATCAGTTAAGTGAAGAGGGTTCATCTATCGGTAGCCTGAACTGGGATTGTATCAATCCGGCTACAGGACCGGTATATGTAAAAAATGCGGTAGCCGGAGATGTATTAAAAGTTGAAATATTGGATATCAAGCTTGAAAAACAAGGTGTGATGTGCGCACTCCCTGATAATGGAGTACTTGGCTCTTTGGTAAAAGAAGAGTCTGTAAAGCGTTTGAAAGTGGAAGATAATAAGGTTTACTTTAATGAAAATATTGTATTTGATGTAAATCCTATGATTGGAGTTATAGGTGTAGCACCAAAGAGTGGAGCTATAAATTGCGGAACGCCCGGAAATCATGGTGGAAATATGGACAATAAAAGGATTGCAAAAGGTGCGACTCTTTATTTCCCTGTATTTCATGACGGAGCAATATTTTCTTTAGGTGATGTACATGCAGCTATGGGAGATGGAGAAATAATGGTCAGCGGTGTAGAAATTTCAGCTGATGTTACAGTAAGACTCTCTGTAATAAAGGGTGTAAGTATTGAGACACCGATGCTTGAAAACGATGATATCTGTGGTGTAATCTATTCTCACGAAGAGATTGAAAAAGCGGTATTTCATGCAGTAAGAATTGCAAATGAGGTTATGCAAAAGAAGCTGGGATTATCATTTAATGATGCAGGTATGCTTATCAGTGCAGTTGGAGATTTAAGATTTTGTCAGGTGGTAGACCCTGAGCGCACAGTAATGATGTGTATACCGAAAACTATATTAAGTAAGTTGTTTTAGATAAATATTATAAGAACTGCGGTTATCACACCGGATAATTTGTGAGGAAAACTATGGCAATAGATGGAGTAAAGATAATAGACAGTGATGATGCCTATGATATTTATAACGATATTATAGAGCACTATAAAGACGGCACAGATGTAGATATTATCAAAAAAGATTGGTTGAATGAGGAGAGTAATTTTTGTACAGACGAGCTTTATAAGGAAATATATTGGACAGCTCTTGCCTATGCACTTTGGAAGATAGGAAATCCGGATGAAAATATAAAAAATAAAGCCTTAGAAATTATATCAAAAGGACCAAGCAAACTATGGAACGAGATAGACGAAAAGGCGATAAAAGCAAGGCAAAAAGCTTTAAATAAATTAGCTGAGCAGATTCAAAGTGAAAATCTAAGACCGATTAAAAAGCCCAAGCCACGAAAAAGGCGAGAACCGTATTTTGAACTTGGAGATGTTATCTCAATAAAGTTTGAGCATGAATATGGCATTTGCTTTATTTCGGATCTGGAAGTAAGGCCGAGAAAGATAGAATATCATATAGCTTGTGCAAGAACCTTGCAAAATTCAGAACCGACTATAGATGATTTTATTAACAGCAGTATTGCTTATAAGAAAATGAACACGGAGTTTGTACTTGAAACGGATTGCTGGTTTAATCATAAGGATCTGGGTGCGTTACTGCCATATTTAAGGAAAATAGGTAAGGTAAAACTAAAACCTTACAGTTTGGGAGTACTCTCGCCTGCTGATTCACTTGAGCATTTTCATGATGATATTACGAATGAATCGGAACTATGGCCTTTTAAAACAATTGAGATAAGCGAAATAATAGAAGAAATTTTAGAAAATTAATATAGGGGTAATTTACAATGAACAAAAAGTATTATATAAAGCCTGAAGATATAAAAGAACTTTTTCACACAGATGGTCCGGATGGTTGTATAGCATCAGACAGAATAATGGTAGATGGTGAGAAGATTGGTTATATGTGCAGAGAATATGCAGATCATGACGGTGACAGCGGCTGGAGATTTACTGCAGGAGATGAGGATGAAGAATATATGTCAAATCCTGAAAATGCGGGAGTATATACTCTAAATGCCGTTGCCAATGTTGATATGGACATTATTCCTTTTTTGAACTCGCCTGTGGGAAGTGGATTTTTCAGGGATGAAAACGGAAAACTTGTAAAGGATGATTTTAATATAATTGCCAGACAGGAGATAGATGAGATTTTATATGAACATAATATTGCAGACTCCATGGATTATGAGAGAAGAGATCAGGAGGAGCTGGCAGAGATTTATGAGAATATAAAGGTCGTTCAGGAAAATTATGGTCTGTCTGACGATGAAGTGGAGGAAATGCTAAAAAGTATATTTTCAGATTATTGAGAATAATGTTTTAAATAAAAAACGTACCGAATCGGTACGTCTTTTTATTAGTAGCTTGAAAGCTTATCTACATTTTGTATTATCACTATCTTTGTATTGGCGTCTACGCCGTTTACAAGTTTTTTCATATAATCTTCAGGGATTCTTATACAACCTGCCGATGATGTATCGTTGTCAGTCTTTGTACAGTGGATAAAGATGGCTGAGCCCTTACCCGGTACGGCTTCTGTGTTATAGTTCAGTGCCAAAGCATAGTTGTAGAAAGGATAAGCCGCCTTAAGGTCCTCGGCTGAAGCCCAGTCTTTCTTTACCTTGGAGGTATTTACCCAAGTGTTATAGTAGGCGCTGTTTGAGTCGTCAACCCAGTAGTCACCGTCGCCAATCTTTCTGTATTCAAGCAGGCTTCCGGGATTGTCCTTAAGTCCGAAGGCGAACATAGCATTGAATACGCCTTCAGGAGTCTTTTTATCTCCCTCACTCTTTTGGGTAGATATACCGTTGGTACCGGCGATGCCGTTGACATACCAGTTTTTGGTCCATTTGCCGTCACTTGATTTGGTGTAATCGTTTACGGTTACCTTATTCTTATTGTTCTTATGTCCGACAATAAGTATAATGTGATTTGCGGTTTTTGATACGGAAAGCTTTTCCACAGGTAAGGCCGCATAGGCACTTACACTTGTGCTTGCAAGCAGTGTGGACGTTACAACAAATGCCGCACATATTTTTTTGATAAGTTTCATATTCTTCCATTCTTTCTTCAAAATTTAGTCTAAATATAATTTTATAATGCTTAAAGCGGCTTAGTCAACCGAAAAAGAAAAAATTAATATTTGTTTCAAAGAATGTAAAAAAACAGATGCATATTTTACTGTAATGTGGTAACATACTAAAGTAAAAGGAGAGGTAATATATGTTAAATACTATAACTGACTTTTTGGGAAAGGTTGACAATTTCGTTTGGGGATTGCCGCTTATCATTTTGATTTTGGCAACAGGTGTATTTTTGACTGTAAGACTTAGAGGATTGCAAATAATAAGATTTCCTCTTGCAATCAGATATATGTTTTCATCAGATGAGGAAGACGGAAACGGCGAAGTATCAAGTTTTGCAGCGCTTTGTACTGCACTTTCAGCTACAATAGGAACCGGAAATATTGTAGGTGTCGCAACGGCAATAGTTTCAGGCGGTCCCGGAGCATTATTTTGGATGTGGATGGCTGCCATTGTAGGAACCGCAACAAAGTATGCGGAATGTCTGCTTGCGGTAAAGTACAGAGTTGTAGAAAAGGACGGACATATAATAGGCGGACCTTTTTACTATATTGAGAACGGAATGGGAAAGCAGTTTAGATGGCTTGCAAAGATTTTTGCCGTTTTCGGTATAATGGTCGGACTCTTCGGTATAGGTACTTTTACACAGATAAACGGTATTACAAGTGCTGTAGGTAATTTTTTTGATGCTGACAGTGTACATTATATAAATCTGTTCGGAAGAGATTATTCAGTTACAATTGTTATCTCAGGTATTATACTTACCGTATTTGTGGCACTTGTTTTGATCGGCGGATTAAAAAGGATATCAAATGTTGCGCAGGTGGTAGTTCCTTTTATGGCGATTGTATATGTTTTGGTGGTTCTTATTATACTTGGATTAAACATTACAAAGATACCTGCCGCATTGGTGGAGATAGTGGAGGGAGCATTCGGACTTAGAGCCTTTGGCGGCGGTATGTTCGGAGCTATGATCGTTGCTATGCAAAAGGGAATTGCAAGAGGTATTTTCTCAAATGAAGCCGGACTTGGAAGTGCACCGATTGCAGCGGCTGCGGCACAATCAAAGGAAGAAGTTCGTCAGGGACTTATCTCAATGCTTGGAACTTTTATAGATACCATTATTATATGTACAATGACAGGTCTTTCAATAGTTATTACAGGTGCATGGGACATGGGACTTGAAGGAGTGGCTGTCACTACAAAGGCATTTCAGATGGGATTACCTTTCCCTGATAAAGTAGCGGCTTTTATACTTATGATCTGTTTGGTATTCTTTGCTTTTACCACTATCTTAGGTTGGGATTATTATTCCGAGAAATGTCTTGAATATATAATAGGAAATAAGCCTAAGTCAATTATCTTATATAGATGGATTTATATTGCCTGTATTTTTATCGGACCTTATATGACCGTTCAGGCGGTTTGGACTATAGCCGATATATGTAACGGACTGATGGCAATACCGAATCTTATAGCTTTGATTGCACTAAGCGGAGTAGTGGTCAGTGAGACGAATTCCTTCTTTGAAAGAGGTGTACATAAGCAACTTAAATAGTTTTTATAGCGGCGGCTAACGGTTGCCGTTTTAAAAACAGCTTGAAAGAAGTGTACATTTGTTGTATACTTTTTATGTTGTGGAAATTCAAATAGCAGTTCTCTTAGTTAAATGGATATAACGATAGCCTCCTAAGCTGTAATTGTGGGTTCGATTCCCGCAGGGAACATTTTTGGCGGTAATGACTTGTGATAGATGCTTGTCATTATCGTTTTTTGTTGTTTATAAAAGTTTGATTTTTATTGAATAACTATTTATTATATGAGAAAATAATAGCGAACAGTCAAGTTTAATCTTGATTATATAAGCAAAGATAAAAACGCAATGTACATTTATTGTGCTATAGCCGGTAGGTAGCCCGGCAGTCCTATAATTATATAGGGTAAGTAACCTGCCCCTCCGGGTTGTCCGTTCTTTGTAAAGAAATTGGAGGGATGGCAATGAATGATATAAATGTCAAGTTAACTGTGTTTTTTGAAAATCCGTTTTGGGTAGGTGTGTTTGAGCATGTTGAAAACAACTTTCTTATTGTATCAAAAGTAACTTTCGGTGCAGAGCCTAAGGGCTATGAGGTATTAGACTACATAATAAAAAATTACTACAGTTTGGTATTCAGCCCTGCTGTTGAAACAAAGATAAAGAAAGACAAAACAAATCCGAAGAAAGCTCAACGTGATGTAAGAAAGCAGATGCAAGTATCCGGTATAGGAACAAAATCGCAACTTGCATTAAAATCGCAACATGAACAGAATAAGAAGGAAAGTAAGGTAAGAAGGCGAGAAGAAAAAGAGGCGGATGAACTTAAGAGATTTTTATTAAAACAGTATAAGAAAAGAAAAAAACATAAGGGACATTAATATTAAGTACAAGTATTTGTAGGTGAAAGCGGGTGTTTATATGTATGAAAATGAAAAGACTAAGCTTCAAAAAATAATTGATGACAGTAACAATATAGTGTTTTTCGGTGGGGCAGGTGTGTCTACCGAGAGCGGTATTCCGGATTTTCGAAGTGCGGACGGACTCTACCATCAAAAGTATAAGTACTCTCCCGAACAGGTGGTAAGTCACAGTTTCTTTATGAAATATCCTGAAGTCTTTTATGAGTTTTATAAGGATAAAATGATGTGCCTTGATGCAAAGCCTAACGCCGCACATAATAAACTCGCGGAGCTTGAACAGGCGGGGAAACTTAAGGCTGTGGTGACACAAAATATTGACGGATTACATCAGGCTGCAGGCAGCAAAATTGTGTATGAACTGCATGGAAGCATACATAGAAACTACTGTATGAAATGCGGCAAATTCTATGATGCAAAATATGTAAAGGATTCAAAAGGAATACCTTATTGCAGGTGTGGCGGTATGATAAAGCCTGATGTTGTACTGTATGAAGAAGGACTTGACGGTAATGTAATAAATTCTGCTATAAGAGCTATAGCAGCGGCAGATACACTTATTATAGGAGGAACGTCACTGGTGGTATATCCGGCGGCAGGCTTTATCGACTATTTCAGAGGAAAGCATCTTGTAGTAATCAATAAGTCGGATACCGCAAAGGCGGTGAATGCCGAACTTTATGTGAATGCCCCTATCGGAGAGATAATGAGCGGGATAGAAGTATAATAAAGATAAAGGAGTCATTATGGCAAGGGGGAGCAATCAAAAGTTCAAATTTACATACCTTATGAAGATAATGTCCGAAAAGACTGATGATGAGCACAGTATGACTATGGCACAGATACTTGATGAACTTGGTAGATGTGGTGTAAGTGCCGAAAGAAAGAGTATCTATGAAGACTTTAAGGATATGGGAGAATTCGGCATTGAAATATTAAAAGAACAAAAAGGCAGAGAGACTTTTTACCATATAGCAGGCAGAGAGTTTGAGCTGGCGGAGGTCAAGCTTTTAATAGATGCCCTGCAGTCGGCCAAGTTTATTACACAAAAGAAGTCAAAGATACTTATTGCAAAAGTGAAAAACTTTGTAAGTGAGTATCAGGCAAAGCAGTTGCAGAGGCAGATTTTTATAAATGACCGTGTAAAGACTATGAATGAGAGTGTGTATTACAATGTGGACGATATACACACGGCAATCAATAAAAACAAAAAGATTAAATTCAAGTACTATAAATGGGATATTGATAAAAAACTGGTTGCAAGGCACGGAGGCAGCTTTTTTACAGTCAGTCCGTGGGCGCTACTTTGGGATGATGAAAACTACTATATGGTTGCCTTTGACGATTGGGATTACAAAATAAAGCATTATCGTGTAGACAAGATGATGAACATATGTATATGTGAAGAGGAAAGAGCCGGTAAAGAAGAGTTCAAAAACTTCGATATGGCAAAGTACTCAAAGGCGACTTTCGGTATGTATCATGGAGACAAGAAAAAGGTATGTATCAGATTTGCAAATCATATGTGTGGAGTATTTATAGACAGATTCGGAAAAGATATACTCTTTATGAAAGTTGATGAAGACTACAGCGAGTTGGTAGCGGATATCAATGTAAGTTTGCAGTTTTTCGGGTGGATTTTCAGCCTCGGAAAGGATGTGACTGTTATTTCACCTAAGGAAGTGGTGGATGAAATAAAGGAGTATACAAAGGAATTTTTGAAAAAATACGAATAATATCTTAGAGGGTATTTTTAACGGACAGCTTAAATGATATATTTTGGCTATAAAAAATATTCGATAGGAGAAGATTATGGGAAAGGTTTATATCACACTGACAGGGACAAGGCACTACTTCGGAGATGGATTTTTGGAAAGGGGTATGAAGCTTGTATTGGAGAAGGAGCCTGACAACGAGTTTGACAAGGAAGCTATAAAGGTGCTTTGTGAGGGCATAGGCAAGATAGGTTATGTGGCGAACAGCCCGTATACTGTAATAGGGGAGTCTATGAGTGCAGGCAGGCTGTATGATAAGATAGGGGAGTGTGCAACTGTGAAGGTGGTATTTAAGACTGAGAAAGGTATTATTTGTAAGGTTTCAAAGAAGTCTGTGATTGATTACATATAGACAGCGGTTACATTTTAAATTGTTTATATGAAGGAGTTTTTATGAGTCTTTCGGGGAATATTTTGTGGCTGATTTTTGGAGGCTTTTTAAGCGGTATTTCTTGGATACTTGCCGGATGCTTATGCTGTATTACCGTTATCGGTATACCTCTCGGGCTTCAGTGCTTTAAGTTTGCAGGTTTGGCATTTAGTTACAACATTCTTAAATTATTATTGACTAATTGAAAAAAAGCTGTATTTGAGATATCATTGAAGCAAAGAAATTAGTGAAAATAATGTATTGTTGTATACAACAGACAACAACATTATATATTCAGGAGGTTAGTATGCCAATTAGTTTAAAAAAGGGACAAAAAGTAAGTCTTACAAAGGGTAATCCGGGTCTTAAGAATGTAGTGGTAGGTCTTGGATGGGACACAAACGCATATGATACAGGTTCGGATTTTGACCTTGATGCGGCAGCATTCTGTCTTACAGATTCAGGCAAGGTTTCAAGTCAGAATGATTTTGTATTCTTCGGTAATCTCAGTCACCCTTCAGGTGCTATAACTCACCTTGGAGATAATCTTACAGGTGCAGGCGACGGAGATGACGAGCAGATCAAGATTGATTTGTCAAAGGTTCCGGCAGAGATTACAAAGATTGCATTTACAGTTACCATCTACGAGGCTGAGGCAAGAAGACAGAACTTCGGTCAGGTTTCAAACGCATTTGTAAGAATTTTTGATGAGAATACAGGTGAAGAGCTTTTAAGATATGACCTTGGAGAGGACTTCTCAATAGAGACAGCCGTAGTATTCGGAGAGCTGTACAAAAACGGCGACGAATGGAAGTTCAATGCTATAGGTAGCGGTTATCAGGGCGGACTTGCAGCACTTTGCAATATGTACGGCATTGATGCGGAATAAAAAATATTGATACATTTTAGGACCGGGCGCTTATGTGCCGGTCCTTTTTTATAAAAAAATATTTTTTTGTAACAAATAATACTGAAAAAAAGTCTTCTATAATATTATAATTAGGGTATACTAACTTAGATAAGAAGGAGAAATGTATGAGTAAAATACTTGATTTAGATAAACCGGTTTATGAACTTGCAAAGGAGTATCCTGATTTTATAGATATATTTGCAAGTCTGGGATTTGCGGATATAAAAAATCCTGTGATGTTGAATTCTATGGGCAGAATTATTACAGTGAACAAGGGTTCAAAGATGAAAAAGATTCCGATTGAGAAGATAAAGGAAGTCTTTATAGAGCATGGATATGAGATAAAGGGAGACTCTAATGAAAGTGAAGCGGAAGATACGCCTGAAGTAACAAAAAAAAGTCCGGATGTGACAAAGGATGATGCAAACAGTACCGAGCTTATAAAGCATTATCTTCTAAGACTTTCAAACGGTGAATCACTTGAGTCGGTTCAAAAAGATTTTAAAGAAAAGTTTGAGTCTGTAGATTCAAGTGAAATAATGAAAGCCGAGCAGGAACTTATGGAATCCGGAATGCCTTATCAGGAGGTACAAAAACTCTGTGATGTTCATTCGGCACTGTTTCACGGTTCTACTAAGAATGAGACAAGTGAGATAGAAAAGACATTGGACCTTGCAAGCGGTGCGGGGGCGGATACAAAGGAACTTGTAGAGACTGTAGGGCATCCTCTTAATACTTTTACAAAAGAGAATAAGAATCTTGAAAGTTATATAGATGAATTTGAAAAAAAGCTTGGTAATAATACTGTAGACAGAGAGCTTTTGAAAAAGATAAGGGAACTTTCAATACATTATGCTAAAAAGGGAGATCTTTTATACCCGCTTTTAAAGACGAAGTACAATGTCACAGGACCTGCAACTGTAATGTGGTCTGTGGATGACGAGATAAGAGACGAGCTTGCAAGGCTGTCTGCTATAGATAGAGAGGATGAGAAATGGTTAGAAGATATAAAAGCTGTACTTACAAGAGCAAAGGAGATGATTTATAAGGAGGAAAATATATTATTTCCTATCTGTGCAGCCAATTTTACAGGTGAAGACTGGATAAATATATACCTTGACAGCAAGGATTATGAAAATTGTTTGGGTGTAGTGCCGGAAAGTTTTGAACTTGCAGAAAATCTGAACAGAGAATTTGACGATATAGACGGTGAAATAGTCTTGCCGGGCGGACATTTTACAAAAGAGCAGCTTATTGCGATGCTTAATACAATGCCTTTTGAGATTACATTTGTGGATGAGAACGATATTAATCGCTTCTTTAATGAAAATGATGCACCGAAGGCTTTTAAAAGGCCTCTTATGGCTATTGACAGGGATGTGTACTCATGTCATCCGCCGAAGATTGAACCTATGGTAAGGGAAATCATCGGCAGCTTCAAATCAGGAGTACAGGATGAGGTATCTGTGTGGTTGAAGAAAAACGACAAGGATATGCTTATAAAGTATATGGCGGTAAGAGATAAGAAAGGGAAATATCTTGGAACTATGGAGATAGTACAGGATATGGATTTTGCAAGAAAGCATTTTGAAGAAGAAGCATAAAAAATTGGGGCCTATGAATAATCATAAGCCCCTTTTCTATGCGATAATATTTGTAAGTCCGCTCTGTATAAAGGAGTTTGTAAGTACAGCCAGCTCGTGAGGAGACATCTCAAATTCGCTGTCAACCCATCTGACAAGTAGACCTACCGTTCCGGATATGATAAAATCGTAGTACAATTCAAAGTAAGGCATATTCTTTTGCTTGATAAATGCTTTATACTTATTAAAAACACATACACGAAGTTTACTTCTCAGCTCACTTGAAAAGCTTGCTTCCAAATCCTCATGTAAAAATATCTTTGACATATCTTTGTTCTTATATATGAATAAAAACAGCGCCTCAATAAAAGGAACAAGATTGTCGGTATCCGGAGCTATAGAGGTAAGAATACTTTCAAAATCCTTTAAAAGATCTTTTTGAATGTTGTCAAGCAGATCGTATACATCCTTGTAGTGCAGATAAAAGGTTCCGCGGTTTATATCCGCCATCTGAGCTAATTCTTTTACCGTGATGTTTTGGACTTTCTTAGTCTCAAGCAAGGTGCTGAGACATTTTCTAAGCTGTGCTCTGGTTTTTCGTACTCGTCTGTCCAGTGTTTGTTCGTTCATAATCCCTCCAAAATATATTGTACAATTAAATTTGATATTTATAAACAGATAACAAAATATCGTTGTTTAAAGTACTGATATCATTTAATTAACTATTGTACATAAATGTACTTAAAAGTATAATCACTTCCATAGAAAAAAGCAATAGTAAAATAGAGGCGGTTAGGATGAATAAGAAGAATATTAAAAGAAATATATTAAGGAAGACTAAAATGGGAATTGCGGTTTCACAGATTGTTTTGATGACATCTTTGAATATGTTATCAGGCCTTGCCGGTACACCGCAGGTAACTGTTGATGAAACGGTATATACAAACTTGGATTATTATGGTACAAGGAAGGATTTGAGCATTGTAAAGGGAGTCAGCTTAAACGGTTATACAGATTTCAGTGACTACGGAGATTACAGCAGTGTTATAAATATGACTTCAGAAAACGCACCGAAACTGGATGCAAATCAGGTGAGCTTTTCATCACTTGACAGTTCTAAAAAGTTTTACTATGAGGTCACACCGAAATCAAACGATTTGGAACTTCCTTGGAATTTTGACGTATCATATAAGTTAAACGGTGTTCCTACAAAGGCTGAGAATTTGGCAGGTGCAGCAGGTATGGTTGAGATAAATATAAGCGCAAAGCCTGTAAAGACAAAGTCCGATTATTTAAACAACAATATGATTCTTATGCTTGGAACGGATGTGGATATGACAAAGAATCTAAGCGTGGAAGCTCCGGGAGCTCAGATACAGAGTCTGGGTAAGAATACTGTAGTTTTGTTTATGGCATTTCCGGGAGAGGAAAAAGATTTTACTATAAGAATAGGAAGTGACAGCTTTGAGAGTGCAGGTGTTATGATGGCAATGGTTCCTGCGACTATGGATTCACTTGATAAGATAAAAGAAATAAATGATGCCAAGGACGATATAAAGGACTCTGTAAATGCCATATATAACAGCAGCAATGCACTTCTTGACGTGATGAATTCTATGGGAGGCGGACTTAAAGGCTTGAACGGAGGATTAAAGGAGCTGCAGTCGGCAAGGGCTACTATACATTCATACGGAGACAGTTTAACCGGGCAGACCGATACGGCTATACAAAACCTCAATTCGCTTGCAAATACAACCTCACAGATGGTGCCGCATCTTGTGACATCAAAGAATGCATTGAACGACTTTAATAAAGATATAAATAAGATAGATAAAGGAGTAAGTGATTTAAAGCCGGTGCTGTATGATTTGACAGACAGTATGGGAGAGGTGGACAGCTCTATAAGCCATATAGGCTATCTTTTGAATCAGGCAAAAACAGCCGAGGCGGCAGCTTCCATGAATGATTTGAGTGACAAGCTGATACTGTCAAAGAAAAAAGCGCAGCAGTTGCAGCAGATGATAGACGGAAGCGGAGTGCTTGCCACAGCATCAAACGCTGCAGGAAATATCAATATTTACTCTATGGACCAAAGTTTGAGACAACTCTACGGAGGACTTGCAGGTGCAAATATGATATCAAGTGCAAGCGGAAATACCGCCGAAAGCCTGTACTACAGGTCGCTTCAAAGTGCGGTGGCTTCCACAAGTGCAATGTATCAGGGACTTGGGAAAATGCTTGGTGAAACAAATGCATATATAGATGCCTTAAATGCCCGTATTGCAAAGGACGGCGTAAATGCTGTAAAAAATATAAATGATTCAATACTTACAGGTAAGGATCTGGCCAACAATACTACAGATATGATTGATGATATACAGGTCACAACACTCAATTTGACAGAGATTATTGATGATATGAACGCTCTTAACAAGACTGTAAATTCATATCATGACAGTACCTTGTCGGCTGTTGATACGGCAAACAATATAATAAACTCTGTAGACACCAATATAAATGTGGCGGCCGATACACTAAATACAATCAACAATATGTATAAAAATTCAAAGGATACTTTGAATGCAGGCACAAAGGACAGCCTTAGTGCAAGTATGGAGATTGTAAATAAGTCATTGGATGCGTTGAAGGTTACAGGTACTATAAAGCAGTCAAATGACACTTTAAAGTCTGTTTGGGATGAAAAGGTTGACGAACTTGAAAATGACAGCAATATTTTAAAGATTGATACCGAGGCGACAAAGACCTCATTTACATCCGATAAAAATCCTGAGCCAAACTCAGTACAGGTTGTACTAAGAACACAGGAGATAAAAAAGGGTGACAGTGACGCTGTAGTGGATTTGGAAAATGAAGATGACAATATGACACCTATAAAAAGAATCGGAAATATATTCAAGAAGCTTTTTGGTTTTATAAGATCTTTTGTATCAGGTAAATAAGATTTAAGAACTGCCGTTTTAACGATTGAAAAATTGTTGAAACGGCAGTTTTTTGATAAAAATTATTTTAAGTAGAGCTGAAAGTATAGTATAATGCATTTGTGATTGTAGTTTTACAATCTTAGAGAATGATGATGAATAAGGATTTTTATGAAAACTAAAAAATTTAGATATATTATATTTGTGTTTATTTTTCTGTTGGCGGTGACAGGCTTTTTATTGTATTCATTTTTGAGAAAGAATAAAGGTAGTGCGGATACGGATGAGGTTGCAAAAAGCGATGTCAATATACCCAGGCTTTACAATGTACTTGGAGATTATTATATAAACAAGATGTACGGCTACAGTGACGAGATGGATACAATGGCAAGTGACAATGTTTTATCACTTGTGCTTGATGATTTCAGTATCAAATTCAGGATTGTAGATGCAAATATTTCTGAAATAGAGGATTATGATTACAGTATAAGAACATTTGATACAAATGAACTTGTAGAAAGCGGAGATAAAAAGAAGGTGGACGGTGATATACTGGATTTGCACCTTTCAAGCTTGATGGAAGAGAATAAGGAGTATTTCCTACAATTAAGATTGTATACAAAGACAAATACATTCAATTATTATACAAGAATAATTAGAAGCAATACGGATTTTGCAAAAAAGCTTATAGATATGGCAAATACATTTTCAAACAATAACTTTGACAGCAATAATGCCAGAGAAAATACGGTGTATTTGGAGAGTGACGGTACAGGTAATGCAAGAGGGCTTGAGTATGTTACACTAAAGTCAGACTATGAGATGATGAGCTATAACGGTATGAAGCTGACTCCTTCAGAGAAAGAAGTAAAACTTGTAAATGACAACGGAAAGATAGGAGAGATACACTTCAGCTTCACTGCGGATGCAGACGGGAAAAGCTATAATATAGAAGAGAATTTTATCTGTAAGGCGGGCGCGCAAAGACTGTATATGCTTGACTATACAAGAACCATGAATCAAAGGCTGTCAAAGAATCTTGAATATGCCAAAAAGCTTAATTTGGGTGTAGGGAATAAGGCTTCCAATATTATCTCAAATAAGAGCGGTGAAAAAATTGCATTCCTTGCAGATAACAAGTTGTTTTTGTCGGATAATAAAGAAGGAAAGCTTGAGTTAGCTTATACGGCAGGTAATAATGACAGTATATTGCCGCTTAAGTTTGGAGACGGACTGTATTTTTTAAGCTACGGTTACAATGTGGACGATGCTCATATCGGTGATGTCGGCGTGAGTCTGTTAAAGTATTCGGAGGATAAAAAGGTTTCAAAGCTGGCATTTGTAAAGGTTGATGTGGATGCGGCAAGCCTGAAAGAGTCTGTAAATGAATTGGCTTTTTTAAGTGACAGCGGTATGCTTATCTGAAACTTCTTGATAAGGTGGTAGGTCTTGATATAGGCTCGGGAAACTACGTTACGGTTGCAGAGAATCTTGAAAACGGAAAGTATTCAATATGTCAGGATAAAAGTTTGATTTCATGGAATGTCGGAGACGGCTTAAATATCTACAACTTTGCTACCGGAGAGAACAAGCAACTTGACAATGCGAATGAGGTAATGTTACCGATAGGATATATAGGCAGTGATCTTGTTGTGGCTATTGAAGCACAGAATGTGTCAAGTACAATCAACGGAAAGTCTACCGGAAATATTTTTGAAAAGGTAAGTATATACAATAATCTTTTGGAGTTGCAAAAGGAGTATACTTATGATAACAGATATATTGACAATATAAATGTATCCGGAAATCGTGTGCATATAGACCTTTATCAGTATGACGGCACAAACTTTACAAGAGCCGGAGAAGATACTATTATAAGTAATAAGTCTATAACAAATGACACCAGAGTATCATCGTACACCGATAACTTCAGGTGTAAAAACTATGTTGTAGACACCACAAAGTATATAGAGAGTGAAGTTTACTATGCAAAGGAACTTTCTGTAAACAGCAATAATGTTTTGTACAATATAGAGCTGAACAGAGCGTATTTGCAGAAAATGTACTATGTATATATAAATTCCAAGCTTACAGGTATATATGATGAGCCGGCAAAGGCTATAGAGGATGCATACAATGATATGGGATTTGTCAGAAGAAACGGAATAATGGTATATGTGAGAGCTATGGTGGATACTTCGGCAAATACAAATTTTGACGTGTCAAAGGCGGCCGATTATGTGAACTATTGGGAGAATGACAAGCTTACAAGATTCCAAGGTATCACGCTTAAAGAGGCTATGTATTTTGTAACGATGAAGAAGCCTGTATTTACATTTACCGCAATAAATAATCCTGTAATTATAATTGCATATGACTCTAAAACTGTCGTAGTATATGATATAAATACGGCAAGTGTACAGAAAATAGACATAAACGAGGCGCAAAGTATATTCAATAATACGCAAAATGACTTTTCTTGTTTCTTTACCTTTAGAATGTAATGTGATAAAAATTACTATCGTAATAAAAAAAGAAAGAAACAGATTAAGATTTTTTTGTAACTTATTGGTCAAAGTTTTTATAAAAATTGTATTGTTTTATATAGAGGAGAAAAATGGCTCAGTATATAATGAACGGCGGAAGCCCATTGGTAGGAGAAGTTGCTATAGGCGGTGCAAAGAATGCGGCGCTTGGTATCTTGGCAGCAGCCATAATGACAGATGAAGATGTTTATATAGATAATTTACCTGATGTGAAGGATATCAATGTAATGCTTGAGGCAATCAAGGCTATCGGTGCAAGCGTTGACAGACTTGACAGACATAGTGTCAAAATCAATGCATCAAGTGTGAAGGATGTTTTGGTAGATGATGAGTTTATAAGAAGAATCAGAGCGTCATATTATTTTATAGGTGCACTTTTGGGTAAATATAAGAGTGCGGAAGTGGCTCTTCCGGGAGGCTGTAACATCGGATCAAGACCTATAGACCTTCATCTTAAGGGATTTAAGGCATTGGGCGCCGAGATAGAGATTGAGTCAGGCAGAGTGAAGGCTCATGCCATAGATTTGGTGGCATCTGATATTTACCTTGATACCGTGTCTGTAGGTGCTACTATAAATATTATGATGGCGGCATCACTTGCAGAGGGCAAGACAGTTATAGAAAATGCGGCTAAGGAACCGCATATTGTTGACGTGGCTAATTTCTTAAACAGTATGGGTGCCGATATAAAGGGCGCAGGAACTGATGTAATAAGGATAAAAGGCGTAAAAGCTTTGCACGGCAGCAGATACTCTATAATTCCGGATCAGATAGAGGCAGGTACTTTTATGTGTGCCGCGGCCATCACAAAGGGAGATATTACAGTTAAGAATGTTATACCGAAACATATGGAAGCCATAAGTGCAAAGCTTATGGAGATGGGATGTGAAGTTGTAGAGTTTGATGATGCGATAAGAGTTATTGCAAAGAACAATCAAAAGTCTACAAATATCAAGACATTGCCGTATCCGGGATTCCCTACAGATATGCAACCGCAGATAACTACCGCGCTGGCACTTGCAAGCGGCAGCAGTCTTGTGGTAGAGAGCATTTTTGAAAACAGATTCAAATATGTGGATGAGCTTGCAAGAATGGGTACAAATATAAAAGTAGAGGGTAATACCGCTATGGTTATAGGTGTGAGCAAATTGAGGGGGGCAGCGCTAAAGGCTCCTGATTTGCGTGCAGGTGCGGCACTTGTATTGGCAGGTCTTGCTGCGGAAGGACAGACTACTGTAGACGATATTAAGTATATAAAAAGAGGTTATGAGGACTTTGAAGGCAAGCTTGCATCACTTGGTGCCGATATAAAGGAAGTGGACAGTGAAGTTGAAGCCAGAAAGTTCAATATAAAGGTTGTATAAGAATGTTTTGCGGACGGTGTAGCTGTCCGCAATTTTTTTTAAACTTATATGAGAGGATTTTGTGAACAATCATATGAAAAAAGAGGATTTATTATATATCTGTAAGGGCAGAGATTGGTATAACAATGGCAATGTCATTTGCTTTAAAGGTAATATATCCGGGAAAGAGATAAACTTTGATTTTTGCGGTTACAGTGAGGAGGAAGTGTTATCAGGTTTAGGATACTTTATTGAAAGGATAATAAGGGATTTTGAGAGACTTGATAATAAAGCAAGGGATATTATAAAAGAAAAACATGAAGACGAAGATACAAATATATTAAAACTTAGTGATATTTATTTTTGATAAGAGTGAATGTTATAATTGCTTTGGAATGGGTTATTATGCGGGGGAATATAAGACAGGTAAGCTGTATTTGATCGTTAAATTTGATGAGGGGTTTAATGCCGATAAAGATATAGTATATGAGGTGTATTAGAGGATATGTAGTCATTTGATAATAAATATATTTGATATGGATAAGGAAGCTAAGGATGATATGCTGAAAAAAGCCGATAAATACAAGAGTTTCCCCGGGTATAAAATTTTTTTGAAAAAAATAAAAATAAATGCTTGACATTATTCGCTTGGTGCGATATTATAATGAGGCAGTTACGGAGAGGTATCGAAGTGGTCATAACGAGGCGGTCTTGAAAACCGTTTGTCCGCAAGGGCGCGTGGGTTCGAATCCCACCCTCTCCGCTTACTTTTTTTGCCCTAAAGGTGAAAAAAAGTAAACAGAAGAAGGATAACTCGCAACCAAGCAGAAGTACCCAAGTGGTTGAAGGGGCTCCCCTGGAAAGGGAGTAGGCTGTTAATAGCGGTGCGAGGGTTCAAATCCCTCCTTCTGCGTTGAACCATGATAATTTAAGATTAAACAGTACACACAACCCCTGAAAAATTCACATAAAAAAATATGATGAGATTTCAGATGCATTTTTCACTTGATGAAAACGAGCGAAAGCTTGTTTCATATCTTAGTGAAAAAGTAGTTCTTCGTACGAGTGAAACGAGTACGATAGAACAACCTTAAATAAAACAGTAGATCTGTGAAAACAGATGCAAGCTAGCGACAGGCTAGATTAAACTTTTATATGAGAGTTTGATCCTGGCTCAGGATGAACGCTGGCGGCGTGCTTAACACATGCAAGTCGAACGAAGCTGTTAAAAGGAAGTCTTCGGATGGAATTTTAACAGACTTAGTGGCGGACGGGTGAGTAACGCGTGGATAACCTGCCTTATACAGGGGGATAACGGAGAGAAATTTCCGCTAAGACCGCATAAGACCACAGCACCGCATGGTGCAGGGGTAAAATATTTATAGGTATAAGATGGATTCGCGTCCGATTAGCTAGTTGGTGAGGTAGAGGCTCACCAAGGCGACGATCGGTAGCCGGCCTGAGAGGGTGAACGGCCACATTGGGACTGAGACACGGCCCAAACTCCTACGGGAGGCAGCAGTGGGGAATATTGGACAATGGGGGAAACCCTGATCCAGCGACGCCGCGTGAGTGAAGAAGTATTTCGGTATGTAAAGCTCTATCAGCAGGGAAGAAAATGACGGTACCTGACTAAGAAGCCCCGGCTAACTACGTGCCAGCAGCCGCGGTAATACGTAGGGGGCAAGCGTTATCCGGATTTACTGGGTGTAAAGGGAGCGCAGACGGCGAAGCAAGTCTGAAGTGAAATGCATGGGCTCAACCCATGAATTGCTTTGGAAACTGTTTGGCTTGAGTGTCGGAGGGGTAAGCGGAATTCCTAGTGTAGCGGTGAAATGCGTAGATATTAGGAGGAACACCGGAGGCGAAGGCGGCTTACTGGACGACAACTGACGTTGAGGCTCGAAGGCGTGGGGAGCAAACAGGATTAGATACCCTGGTAGTCCACGCAGTAAACGATGAATACTTGGTGTCGGGGAGGAAAACTCTTCGGTGCCGCAAGCAAACGCATTAAGTATTCCACCTGGGGAGTACGTTCGCAAGAATGAAACTCAAAGGAATTGACGGGGACCCGCACAAGCGGTGGAGCATGTGGTTTAATTCGAAGCAACGCGAAGAACCTTACCAAATCTTGACATACTCTTGAATAGCTTTGTAATGAAGCTAGACCTTCGGGACAAGGGATACAGGTGGTGCATGGTTGTCGTCAGCTCGTGTCGTGAGATGTTGGGTTAAGTCCCGCAACGAGCGCAACCCTTGTCGTCAGTAGCCAGCAGTAAGATGGGCACTCTGACGAGACAGCCGGAGATAATCCGGAGGAAGGTGGGGATGACGTCAAATCATCATGCCCCTTATGATTTGGGCTACACACGTGCTACAATGGCGTAAACAAAGTGAAGCGAAGCCGCGAGGTCAAGCAAATCACAAAAATAACGTCTCAGTTCGGATTGTAGTCTGCAACTCGACTATATGAAGCTGGAATCGCTAGTAATCGCAGATCAGAATGCTGCGGTGAATACGTTCCCGGGTCTTGTACACACCGCCCGTCACACCATGGGAGTCATCAATGCCCGAAGTCAGTGACCTAACCGTAAGGAAGGAGCTGCCGAAGGCAGGGAGGATAACTGGGGTGAAGTCGTAACAAGGTAGCCGTATCGGAAGGTGCGGCTGGATCACCTCCTTTCTAAACATTTTTTACTTAGAGAGCACGAGCAAAGCGAAGTGCGAGCTTAGTAAAAAAGTTCACCTAAAACGAACGAAGTGAGTTTTATGGTGTTACCATTCATCAAATAAGATGATTGTGTTACCTAATGAAGGTTAAAGTAAGGGTTGTGAGTACTGTTTAGTACTAAATTAGATTGGTACTGCTAAAACTTAGCGGTGTCGATGCGGCCGGGGGACACACCCGTTTCCATTCCGAACACGATGGTTAAGACCCGGTCGGCCGATGGTACTATACCGGAGACGGTATGGGAGAGTAGGTGGATGCCGCTGCATATTTTTCTTAATGAGAACGAGCAAAGCGAAGTTCGAATTTAGAAAAATAGCACACCTTGCGTAGCGTAGCGAAGCAATGGTGTTACCAAAACTTAATAATAAGGGCTTATAGCTCAGCCGGTTAGAGCGCACGCCTGATAAGCGTGAGGTCGGTGGTTCGAGTCCACTTAAGCCCATACATATTTTTCTTAATGAGAACGAGCAAAGCGAAGTTCGAATTTAGAAAAATAGTACACCTTGCGTAGCGAAGCGAAGCAATGGTGTTACCACAAGAGATTTCACATCAGTTATTCCTTTGGAAAGGATGAAAGATGTTGAAGTTCGAATCTTCAAATCTCATTTGCAGAGGTGTTCTCTGCATAATGTACCTTGAAAACTGCATACCAAACGAGAAATTATATAAATATTTTTATAATTAGACATCCGAGGTATCAATTACTTTAATGTAGTTGATATTTAATGCATTCTTTACTTGATGAAAATGAGCGTAAGCGAAATTTGAATCTTAGTAAAGAAGTGGTTCTTCATACGAACGAAGTGAGTATGAAGAATATCAAAAAGTAATAAATTTTTAAACATAGTGTATGATACACGCTAGTGTCATACATAAACACTAAATCTAAAAAGATTTAAGAGGTTAAAACATAAAGAGCGTAGGGTGGATGCCTAGGCACCGACAGCCGAAGAAAGACGTGACAAGCTGCGAAAAAGCTGCGGGGAGAAGCACATATTCAGTGATCCGCAGATGTCTGAATGGGGAAACCCACTTGGATGAACTCCCAAGTATCTGTACGCCAATACATAACGTACAGAGGGGAACCCGGTGAACTGAAACATCTAAGTAGCCGGAGGAAAAGAAAACAAAAGTGATTGCGAAAGTAGCGGCGAGCGAAATCGTAAGAGCCCAAACCGTGGTGCGTGCACTGCGGGGTAGAGGACTGCAACACGAGTAAGATATATTACCTGAACCGTTTTGGAAAAGCGGGCCAAAGAGCGTGAGAGCCGTGTAAGGGAAAATGTATTGAATCCAGCAGTATCCGGAGTACCACGAGACACGAGAAACCTTGTGGGAAGCAGGGGGGACCACCCCCCAAGGCTAAATACTAGTCAGTGACCGATAGCGTATAGTACTGTGAAGGAAAGGTGAAAAGAACCCCGGGAGGGGAGTGAAAAAGAACCTGAAACCCTATGTTTACAAACTGTGGAACACCGAAAGGTGAACCGCGTACTTTTTGTAGAACGGTCCGGCGAGTTACATGTACAGGCGAGGTTAAGTATTAAAGATACGGAGCCGAAGGGAAACCAAGTCTTAATAGGGCGAAAGTAGTCAGTATGTGTAGACCCGAAACCGGGTGATCTATCCATGTCCAGGTTGAAGTTCGCGTAAAAGTGAATGGAGGACCGAACGCACATCCGTTGAAAAGGGTGGCGATGAGGTGTGGATAGGGGAGAAATTCCAATCGAACCCGGAGATAGCTGGTTCTCCTCGAAATAGTTTTAGGACTAGCCTCGTTATTAGTCTACCGGAGGTAGAGCACTGAATTTTTGCGGGGGCGTCAAAGCCTACCAAGAGATATCAAACTCCGAATGCCGGATAGATGATTGACGGGAGTCAGACTACACGAGATAAGTTGGGTAGTCAAAAGGGAAAGAGCCCAGACCTACGGCTAAGGTCCCAAAGTGTGTGTTAAGTGGAAAAGGATGTGGGATTTCGAAGACAGCTAGGATGTTGGCTTAGAAGCAGCCATACATTAAAAGAGTGCGTAACAGCTCACTAGTCGAGAGGTCCTGCGCCGAAAATGTCCGGGGCTAAACACAACACCGAAGCCTGGGAATGTAGAAATACATTGGTAGAGGAGCATTCTTAGAAGCGTAGAAGCCATACCGAAAGGAGTGGTGGAGTAATAAGAAGAGAGAATGCCGGAATGAGTAGCGAGAAAGAGGTGAGAATCCTCTTGGCCGAATATCTAAGGTTTCCTGAGTAAAGCTGATCTGCTCAGGGTAAGTCGGGGCCTAAGGCAAGGTCGAAAGACGTAGTCGATGGATAACAGGTACAGATTCCTGTACTACATATAATCAGAACTGTGGGGACACGGAGACTAAAACCGAACCCGGGAGGACAAAAACCGGGGCAAGCGAAGTACCTGTATGGGAGGAAAAGCCACCATACAAGGGGAATGCGTGATGCGTACCGAAAAATAGTAGGGAAGTCGGTTAGGGAGCCGTCAAGAAAAGCCGCTATAGTGTTATATGTACCCGTACCGCAAACCGACACAGGTAGATGAGGAGAGAATCCTAAGGCCGGCGGGAGAAGCATTGTTAAGGAACTCGGCAAAATGACCCCGTAACTTCGGGAGAAGGGGTGCCACTAGAAATAGTGGTCGCAGAAAAAAGGCTCAAGCAACTGTTTAGCAAAAACACAGGTCTATGCGAAACCGCAAGGTGAAGTATATGGGCTGACGCCTGCCCGGTGCCGGAAGGTTAAGAGGAGAAGTCAGGAAACGAAGCTTTGAATTGAAGCCCCAGTAAACGGCGGCCGTAACTATAACGGTCCTAAGGTAGCGAAATTCCTTGTCGGGTAAGTTCCGACCCGCACGAAAGGCGTAATGATTTGAGCGCTGTCTCAACAATGCACCCGGTGAAATTGAAGTACCAGTGAAGATGCTGGTTACCTGCGCCAGGACGGAAAGACCCCATGGAGCTTTACTCCAGTTTGGTACTGGGATTCGGTAATACTCGTACAGGATAGGTGGGAGACGTAGAAGTATAGACGCCAGTTTATGCAGAGTCGCCGTTGGGATACCACCCCTGTATTGCTGGATTTCTAACCTGCATCCGTAATCCGGATGGGGGACAATGCCAGACGGGGAGTTTGACTGGGGCGGTCGCCTCCGAAAGAGTATCGGAGGCGCTCGAAGGTTCCCTCAGAATGGTCGGAAACCATTCAAAGAGTGCAAAGGCAGAAGGGAGCTTGACTGCGACACCGACGGGTGGAGCAGGTACGAAAGTAGGACTTAGTGATCCGGTGGCATAAAGTGGGATTGCCATCGCTCAACGGATAAAAGCTACCCTGGGGATAACAGGCTTATCACTCCCAAGAGTTCACATCGACGGAGTGGTTTGGCACCTCGATGTCGGCTCATCGCATCCTGGGGCTGTAGCAGGTCCCAAGGGTTGGGCTGTTCGCCCATTAAAGCGGTACGCGAGCTGGGTTCAGAACGTCGTGAGACAGTTCGGTCCCCTATCCGGCGTGGGCGTAAGATATTTGAGAGGAGCCGTCCTTAGTACGAGAGGACCGGGACGGACTGACCGCTGGTGTACCTGTTGGAGAGTGACTCCATGGCAGGGTAGCTATGTCGGGAAGGGATAAACGCTGAAGGCATCTAAGCGTGAAGCCCCCCTCAAGATGGGATATCTCATGTGAAAACAGTAAGACCCCTTGAAGACTACGAGGTAGATAGGGCTAAGATGTAAGTACAGTAATGTACTGAGTTGATGGTTACTAATAGGTCGAGGGTTTAACCAAAAGATAGGAAAATTTATGATATAATCGGAAACACCGGCAAATCCGCAAGCGAATTTGAGGTGTACTTTCTCACTAAAGCTCAAACAAAGTTTTCGCTAAGTGAGAAAAGCATTTGGTAGGCAGTTTTGAAGGCACATATTTTTCTTAGTGAGAACGAGCGTAGCGAAGTACGAACTTAGAAAAATAGCGTACTTGAACTTACGGAGTAAGTTCATAGTATTACCTTTCATAAAAAAATACTTGACAATTTATTCTTTACAGAGTAGAATATCACAGTATTCGGCCCCATGGTCAAGCGGTTAAGACATCGCCCTTTCACGGCGGTAACACGAGTTCAAATCTCGTTGGGGTCATAGGCGTAAGCCTAGAATTTGGAGCTTTAGCTCAGTTGGTTAGAGCAATCGGCTCATAACCGATCGGTCCCGGGTTCGAGTCCCTGAAGCTCCACTGCCCTTAGTTTTCTAAGGGCAATATTCCTTGATAGCTCAGTCGGTAGAGCATGCGGCTGTTAACCGCAGTGTCGTAGGTTCAAGTCCTACTCAGGGAGCTAAGATTTTATATCTTAATATTTTGGCCCGATGGCTCAGTTGGTTAGAGCGCCGCCCTGTCACGGCGGAGGTCGTCGGTTCGAGTCCGATTCGGGTCGCTTTTATTTTATGCCGTAGTGGCGGAACAGGCAGACGCCCGGGACTTAAAATCCCGTGGGTAGAAATACCCGTACCGGTTCGATTCCGGTCTGCGGCATTTCTGTTTAGCTCAAATCCTTTCTTTTAAGGATTTGAGCTTTTTTTGTAGTATTATTTGTCCATTCTCTTTATAAATCTGTTGAACTCAAGATCGGACATAGTATCGTTTTCATACTTGAGTTTTCTGTAGGCGGATGGTGTAAGTCCGTACTTATGCTTGAAAGCCTTTGAAAAAACGGAAAGAGATTCGTAACCACATGAAAAGGCTACATTCTCCACAGAAAGAGCAGAGTCGTCCAGTAAGTGACAGGCTCTGTTAAGTTTACAGTAGGTCAGATATTCTGAAGGTGAATGTCCCATACTGTTTTTAAATAATGTAAACAAATAGTTTCTGCTGATGCCGAGGTGAGATGATACATCACTTACACCTATCGGATGATAGAAGTTATTTTGTATAAATTCTATTGCTCTTACCAAGTAACTGTTATTCTTCAGTTCGGTTGATTGGCTGATGCTCTCTGAATACATTGTATTCGGACAGATTGAACTTAAAAATTGAAAAAGTAAAGATTGCCTTTTCAACTCTTCTTTAAGTCCGCTTGAGTCTGTGGAGAGTATATTCTCAGTGATTGAGATGAGATTATCCTGTTTAACGGAAAGTATAGGATTTTTATAGTTGATTCCCATCCTCTCTAAAATCTCGGGAACCTTGTCACCTTTAAAGCCGATCCATAGATAATGCCAAGGGTCTTCAAAGTCTGCCTGATAAAAAGTCATAGCGGTCGGCTCTATCAAAAAGGCCTGATTTGCTCCTAAATTATATTCCACATTGTCACAGAAAAACTTTCCCTTGCCGCTTAATATAAAATGTATAATATAGCACGGTCTGATAGCGGGTCCGAAACTGTGCCCGGGCTCACACTGTTCATGTCCCGCAAAATTTAAAAAGCAGTCTGAAAATGTTCTGTCGTTAAATAGCTTAAAACTTACGCTGTTCATAGTCCTCCATAATTAGTACGGAAAATTTTACATGAATATTGTATTTTGTATCGGATTTAAATGCAATTATTAAAAAAATTTAAAAATTTTTATAAAAGCTTGATATTTTTATCTTTTTAATATGGACTGAAAAAACAGCTTTGATTACTTTTTCATCTTATACAAACAGCAATATATAAGACATTTAAAAAGCTTATAAAACCTTATATATAGAGGTATTTCAGTACTTACTATTCCAAAAAATGACAAATAAATAACAACTACTTTTTTAAAGGAGATTACATATTAACAAATTTATATAGCATTTTGAAATGATACACCGGCAAAAATACATTATTATATGAAAGTAATTTCAAGGGAGGACTTAAATATGGTTAAGAGGAGAATACTTAGTTTAGCATTGTCATCAATGATGGCATTATCATTGGCAGCTTGCGGTGGCGGCTCAAAGAGTACTACAGATACTTCGGCAGCTGCAGACGGAGCAAAGAGCGGTGACGGCGGAAAGATTACTGTTGCTATATGGGACAACGGTCAGAAGCCGGGACTTCAGCAGATTATTGATGATTTTACTAAAGCAACAGGATATCAGGTAGATCTTCAGGTAATAACATGGGATCAGTACTGGACATTGCTTGAGGCAGGTGCTTCAGGCGGAGATATGCCGGATGTTTTCTGGATGCACTCAAATGAATCACAAAAGTACATGGAAAACGGAATCCTTATGGATCTTACAGACAAGATAAAATCAAGTGATAAGCTTGAGATGGATAAGTTCCCGAAGGATATCAAGAGCATATATGAATATGACGGAAAGACATATGCAATACCTAAGGACGTGGATACAATAGCACTTTGGTACAATAAAAAGATGTTTGATGAGGCAGGTCTTGCATATCCTGACGACACATGGACATGGGATGACTATTATAATGCCGCTGTAAAGCTTACAAAGCCTGACGGAAGTCAGTTCGGTACGGCTATGAACCCGACAAACAATCAGGACGGATGGTACAATATAGTATATTCAATGGGCGGAAAGGTTATTTCAGATGATATGAAGAAGTCGGGAATGGACGATCCGAATACTTTGAAGGCAATGGAGTATGTGGACAAGCTGAGAAAAGACGCTATGCCTGATGCTACAGTAATGTCTGAGACAGGTACAGATGTATTACTTCAGTCAGGTAAGATCGCTATGTTGCCACAGGGTTCATGGATGGTGGCACCGTTTAAGGATAATGAGTATATAGCTGAGAATTGCGACATTGCAGTGCTTCCTAAGGATGCAACTACAGGTAAGAGAGTAAGTCTTTACAACGGACTCGGTTGGGCGGCAAATGCAAAGACAAGAATCCTGAGGCGGCTTGGAAGCTTATAGAGTGGTTCTCAACCAAGGAAAATCAGGAAAAGCAGGCACAGCTTGGTGTTACAATGGCTGCATACGAGGGTGTTTCAGATATTTGGAAGGACAGCACAGATAAGTTCAATCTTCAGGCATATTTAACAATGCTTAATGACAGTGAACTTGTATTCAGACCACATTCAAGAGCAACTGTAGTTTGGGAAAATAAAAATACATCAAATTTGGTAGAGGCATGGAGCAATAAGGTAAGCATAGATGACGCTTGCAAGAAGGCTGCAACCGATATGAATGAGCTATTGTCACAAGAGTAATTTGTTGCATAATCTAAGCTGCTACACACTGTAGCAGCTTTTATCATAAGGAGAGTCTATGAGTAAACCTAAGATGTCACCAAGACAAAAGAGTGAGTTAAGATGGGGATGGGCATTTATGTTTCCGACAGTTTTGGGACTGTTGATACTGAATATTTATCCTACATTCAGAACAATTTATCAAAGCTTTTTTAAAACAGGAGATTTCGGCAAGGGAAATAAATTTGTCGGACTTGGAAACTATATAAAGCTTTTTAGCGGAACCGAGATTTGGCAGGCAATAATCAACACTTTCAAGTATGCGATAGTTGAAGTCCCTTTTTCTATAGCTATAGCACTTGTGCTGGCAGTATTTTTAAACGGGAAGATAAGAGGAAGAGGTATTTATCGCACCATTTTTTTCCTGCCTATGGTAGCTGCACCGGCAGCGGTAGCTATGGTATGGAGATGGCTGTATAATTCTGAGTTCGGTCTGATAAATCATATTTTCCATATAAAAATAAATTGGATTTCAGACCCTAATATAGCGGTATTTTCTATTGCTGTTATCGGTATATGGTCAATTATCGGTTACAACATGATTCTCTTTATTTCAGGATTGCAGGAGATACCTGCCGATTACTATGAGGCTTCAAGTCTTGACGGTGCAAACGGAATACATCAATTTTTCAACATTACTATCCCGCTGCTGTCGCCGACTATCTTCTTTGTTACCATTACCAGAGTAATAGGCGGATTTATGGTATTTGACCTTATATATATGGTAATGGGTAGAGACAATCCGGCGCTACCTAAGACGCAGTCATTGGTATTTTTATTCTACCGATACGCCTTCAGAGACCAGAATAAAGGCATGGGAGCGGCTGTTGTGGTAGTACTTTTATTAATTGTCATAATTATCACCGCAATACAGATGCTGGCACAGAAAAAATGGGTTCACTATAACTAGGAGGAGATAGATATGAAAGGAAGATCGACATTAAATAAAGCTTTAATTCATGTGATACTGATACTTGTATCTATAACCATGATTGTTCCGTTTGGATGGATGGTTCTTACATCCTTTAAGACTGTAACGGAGTCTACAAGTGTAAATCCGTTTACTATATTCCCTGCACACTGGATTACATCCAACTTCAGTGAAGTGATCAAAAATATGGATTTTATACATTTGTATATCAATACATTGCTTTTGATAGTAGGTAGAGTATTTTTTGCGGTTATTACATCAACTATAGCAGGTTATGCACTGGCAAGGCTTGAGTTCCCCGGAAAGACACTTTGCTTCGGACTTGTACTTTTCCAGATGATGGTTCCGAGTCAGATATTCATTATTCCACAGTACTTGATGGTAAGTAAAATGGGAATGCTTGACACTGTATTTGCACTTGTCTTCCCGGGACTTGTATCGGCTTTTGGAACATTCCTTCTTAGACAGACATTTATGTCATTACCGAGAGACCTTGAAGAGGCCCGCCAGAATAGACGGATGCAATATCGGTCAGACATTTTTGCTTATAATGATGCCGCTTGTTCGTTCGGGAATGATTGCACTTGGCATATTTACGGCAGTGTTTGCATACAAGGACTTGATGTGGCCGATGATAGTAAATAAGAATGTTATGCCGCTTTCGGCAGCACTTGCAAAGATGCAGGGACAGTATACAAATAATTATCCGCAACTTATGGCGGCTTCATTACTTGCCTGTATTCCTATGATAGTTCTGTATCTTATCTTCCAGAAGCAGTTTGTGGAAGGTATAGCGACATCAGGTGGAAAACTATAAACAAATTAAGAGGTATTTATGTCTATAAAATTAAATAATAAATTGATAACACTTTCTACAGCGAATACATCATATCAGATGAAGATTGATGAGTTGGGATATCTTTTCCATACTTGGTACGGAAAAAAAATAGAAGGTGCCGACGATATGTCATATCGTATCAGCAGTATTGACAGAGGTTTCAGTGGAAATCCTTATGAGACTATGGACAGAACATATTCACTTGATGTGTTCCCACAGGAGTATCCGACTTTCGGCAACGGAGATTACAGAGCGGATTGTATACAGGTGGTACATCCTGACGGTTCAAATGTACTTGATTTAAAGTATGAATCCTGTGAAGTTACAAGCGGAAAATATCAGCTTAAGGGACTCCCGGGCTTTACATGGAGCGAGGACGAAGGTGAGAGTATACAGGTCAATCTTATAGATAAAGAGAGCAATATCAGAGTAGAGCTTTTGTATGGTGTGCTTGAGAAATGTGATATTATCACAAGAGCTGTAAGAGTGGTAAATACTTCAAAAAATACGCTGAAGGTTGAAAAGGCACTTTCAGCCTGCATTGATATGGTAGACGGTGATTTTGAACTTATTCATTTTCATGGAAAACACGCTATGGAAAGAGAGTTTGAAAGAAGTCCGCTTGCACACGGCAAATTGAGAATTGAGAGTAAGCGCGGTACTTCAAGCCACCAACAAAATTCTTTTGCAATTCTTGCAAAGAAAGGTACAAATGAAGTATCCGGAGAATGTATCGGAGCGGCTTTTGTATACAGCGGTTCATTTATCATTGAAGCTGAAGTGGATCAGGTAAATCAGACAAGACTTGTAATTGGACTTCACCCTGAGCAGTTTGAATATATATTAAATGCCGGAGAGGAGCTTGTACTTCCGGAGGTGGCGTTTACATATTCGGATGCGGGATTTGAAAAACTTACACATTCATATCATGATGCAATCAGAGCAAACCTTCAAAGAGGCAAGTTTGTTCATACACACAGACCGATACTTATAAATAACTGGGAAGCCACATATTTTGATTTTGATGCGGATAAGCTTTTTGATATTGCTTCAAAGGCAAAGAGTCTCGGTATCGAAATGCTGGTTATGGATGACGGATGGTTCGGTGAGAGATATGATGATACAAAGGGACTTGGAGACTGGTATGTAAATGAGAAAAAGCTCGGTTCATCTCTTAAAGAGTTGGCTGATCGTATCAATGCTATAGATATGAAGCTGGGTATCTGGTTTGAGCCTGAGATGATAAATGAGGATACCAATCTGTACAGAGAGCATCCTGATTTTATGATAAGAGTACCGGGCAGAAAGGGAGTCAAGGGCAGAGAACAGTATGTACTTGACTTTACAAGAAAAGATGTAAGAGATTATATCAAAGCTATGGTGGTAAATATCCTGAAAAATGCAAATATATCATATGTAAAATGGGATATGAACAGAAGTTTGGCTGCAGTATATTCCGCAAAACTTGATGCAAACAGTATGGGAGAATTCCACTACAGATATGTACTCGGACTTTATGAGCTTTTGGATGAGTTGACTGAAGAATTCCCTGATGTATTGTTTGAGGGATGCTCAGGCGGAGGTGGCAGATATGACCTTGGAATGCTTTATTATCATCCGCAGATTTGGTTAAGTGATGATACCGATCCTATTGAGAGGCTTAAGATTCAGTACGGAAGTTCTTTTGCATACCCTATAGGCAGTGCAGGAGCCCATGTATCGGCATCTCCGAACCATCAGACTATGAGAAGGACACCTTTTGAGACCAGAGCCACAGTAGCTATGGCAGGTACATTCGGTTATGAGCTTGACCTTAACAAGATTTCAGATAAAGAGCAGGAAATGGTGAAGTCTCAGGTAAAGGACTATTTAAAGTATGATGAGTTGGTACATGAGGGAGATTACTACAGACTTACAAGTCCGTATGATTCTAACAGAGTTTGTGCGTGGCAGACAGTAAGTAAGGATAAGTCTTTCGGACTTTTAAGCGCGGTAGTTCAGAGCCTTGAGGCAAATGAGTCAAATATCTACGTTTATCCGAGAGGACTTGATGAAACAGCGGTATATGAGATAGCCGGAGCAAAGAGAACAGGAAGAGTCTGGATGAGCGGAGGCTTCCTTATTCCAAGGATTAGAGAGGAATATGAAAGTTTCAGGTTTGAAATAAAGAAAGTATAGTTTTACAATCTTTTTGTAAAAACTTACAATATACTTAAAAATATTTAATATATTTTTTGATTTTATTGAAGCTTGCCGTAAGGCAGGCTTTTTTATCGTGAATATTTGTTCGAGAGTGTAATGTGCGCCTGTTCTATAACCTGTGCTCTGTGTCAAAAATTCTTACGTTTTCCTTACGACAGAGGCCCGTTTTTTGGTTATCCCTCACAAAAATAAAAACCGGGATTGTGCAACTCTCACAATGAAAAAACGTCATCAAAAAAAACTTGCACAAACTTAACAGAGGCGTATTGACACCTGAAAGTTAGGCGGATATAATCGTGCCATAAGGTTTGGTACAAATTGTAGGTATTACAGAAGATATATTAGATATAATTATAAATTATGTTTAAGGGGGAAACAGCATGGACGATTTGGAACGCAAAACTTTTTTATACAAGTCAAGAGAATATATATCTAAATATTTTGATTTAAGCAGATTAAAGGACGATGAGCTTTATGTAAAGCTTGAAAAGTTGGTCAGTGAGCAATTAGGTGAGGTCTATGTTCCAATTCAGGAAAGAGTTAATTTGACTGACGAACTTTATTCTTCAATAAGAGGTCTGGGACTGCTTGATATGATCATAAAGGATGATGATATCACAGAAGTTATGATAAACGGTACCGATGAGATTTTCATTGAGAAAAGCGGAAAGATAGAAAGACTGAATCAGAGCTTCGACAGTCAAAGAAAGCTGGAGGATATTATACAGCGAATAGTAGGTAGAGCGGGAAGAGAGGTAAATCAGTCAAATCCTATTGTGGATACAAGATTACCTGACGGTTCGAGAGTAAGCGTTGTATTACCGCCGGTAGCATTAAAAGGACCTACTCTAACCATTCGTAAATTCTCTAAAATACCGATGACAGTGGAGCAACTCATAAAATATAAATCAATTACCCCACAGATTGCCAAGGTCTTAGAAACATTGGTTAAAGCAAAATACAATATCTTTATAAGCGGAGGAACAGGAAGCGGAAAGACCACATTCTTAAATGCACTTTCTAATTATATCCCAAATACCGAAAGAGTAATTACTATTGAGGATTCGGCGGAACTTCAGATAGTAGGTATAGATAATCTGGTAAAGCTGGAGACCAGAAATTCAAATTCTTCAGGAAAAGGAAGTATTACCATCAGAGATCTGATAAAGACCTCGCTTCGTATGAGGCCCGAAAGAATAATAGTCGGAGAGGTAAGAGGTGCGGAAGCACTGGATATGCTGCAGGCTATGAATACAGGTCACGACGGTTCACTTTCAACAGGACATGCCAATTCAACTGTAGATATGTTAAGCAGGCTTGAAACAATGGTGCTTATGGGTGCGGAAGGACTTCCGCTTGAAGCGATAAGGCAGCAGATAGCATCAGCCGTCGATATAATAATACACCTTTCAAGGCTTAGAGATCACAGCAGAAAGACTATGGAGATAACAGAGGTTGTAGGATTAAAAGACGGTGAGATAGAGTTGAATCCGCTGTATGTCTTTGAAGAGAATGAAGAAAGCACCATGGAAAGAGTGGTGGGAGAACTGAAGAGAACAAAAAATCCGCTTAAGAATACCTTTAAATTAAAGCTTATGGGATATAAAGGAGTCATCTGATGTTTGAAAGAATATTGAAAAAGAAGGAAGACACATATGTAGAAAAGCATGGACTTATGGGAAATGCGGATGATTATCATATATACCATATGAGAATGATAGATTATCTTATAGGCTTTTTGATAGGATTTGCACTCGGTTTTGTGGTAGTGATGATATTTTTCAGAATAACGGTTATGGCGGTAATACTGGGAAGTATTTGCGGTATACCTGCAATAAAATTTTATAGAAAATACCGCAAAGAAAAGAGACAAAAGGACCTGCTTATAGAGTTTAGAGATTTGCTCGAGGCACTTACCACATCGTATTCATCAGGAAAGAATACAATGGAAGCCTTTGCGGAAAGCTATCAGGATCTGTTAAGTCTATACGGTGAGAAGTCGGATATAGTAAATGAGACCAGAATTATAATAGCCGGTATGACCAACAATATAATCATCGAGGACTTGCTTAGAGATTTTGCGGAAAGATGCGGGCTTGATGATGTGGAAAGTTTCACCGCAACATTTGAGTCGGGACTTAGACAGGGCGGAGATATCAGGCAGGTTGTATGGGACAGCAGAAAGATAATCAATGACAAGATAGAAATTGAGATGGAAATAAAGACAATTCTCACAGAAAAAGAAAATGAGCTGAATATTATGATGGTAATGCCGCTCATAATAATGAGTGCACTTAGCGGAATAGGCACAATGTCTGCGGTAGTCAACACGCCGCTTACCGTGACTGTAAAGATATTTGCAATACTACTGTTTGGGGCAGCTTATATGATGGGAAGAAAAATAGTCAATATAAGGATGTAAAAATATGATACTTATGATATTAGCCACAGCATTTGCACTGTTTGTATTATATTTACACTTTAAGTTCAGCGGAAAGTTTAATGATGTGTTGGCAGGTATACCAAGCGGGGAGTACCCGCTGAGTGATATATATTACATAGGTTTCGGATTTATGGAGCTGATACATTTTGATATGAACAGCAAGAATGCGAGAGGAAAGATAAAGCTTATTTCAGAAATATACGGGAAGCAATACGGTCCTTATTACTTTATTTATTAAGAGGAGGGCAGTTAACATTTGCGATAGTTTTGACACTGTTGATGTTTATGCTGACCGGAATAAGCGGTAATTACAAGCTGGTAACTGTCGGAATAGCGATAAGCGCTTTGATGATATGGTATCTGGATGAATTGCTTAACGACAAGATAAATGCCAGAAGAGATGAACTTTTAAGAGATTATCCGGGAATGCTTTCAAAGCTTACCTTACTTGTAAACGCAGGTATGCCTATAAGAGAAGCGTGGATAAAGGTGGCAAATGCAAATGAAGGCATGCTGTATCAGGAAATGAGAAATACAGCTATGGATCTTAGTAACGGTATGCAGGAAGTGGAAGCGTACAAAACATTCGGAGAGAGATGTTCTATAAAGTCTCTCAGAAAATTTTCAACAATGATGATACAAAATCTTCAAAAAGGTAGCAACGAGGTGGTACAGTTCCTAAAAGATATGAGTACAGAGGCGTGGGAAGAGAAAAAACACGAAGTAAAAAGAAAAGGTGAGAAGGCAAGCAATAAACTTCTGCTGCCGATAGGACTTATATTCGCGGGAGTATTGATTTTGATAATAGTACCTATGTTTGGTAGTCTGAAATTTTGATGTTGGAGCTTATGTCGACTAAAGCTTTTACATAAATATTATTTTGTTCAAAGAGAGGAGAAACAAGATGGAAAAAATGTTTGAACTTATTGATCTGTTCGTTATGGCACAGGCGGTGAAACTTCAGGGTGCTCTTAAGGCGTTTAAGGAAGAAGAGCGCGGCGCATCCGATATGGTAGCGGTTATGGTACTTATAGTAATCATAATAGCACTGGCGGCTTTATTTAATCAGCAGCTTAAAGGAGCAGTTGAAAAGGTATTTGCACAGTTAACATCATTCGTTGACAGTCGTGGAGCAACACAGCCGTAGTATAAAGTAACTAAGGAGGGGATATGCGTAGTGAAAACAATCGTGGGACATTGATGATAGAAGCTGCACTTATATATCCACTGTTTATCTTTACAATAATAGCAATGTTGGTACTTGGGCTTTTGAAGCTGGAACAAAGCCTTGTACAGTTTGGTACAACAAAGATTGCTTCACAGGCGGCCAGAGAAGCTGCATATCCGGGATATGAAGAGTATCTGGCGCCTGCAAGCAGCGGAATTGATATAGATGTTATGAGCTTTCCGAATGCATCAGGAGTTGACAGCTATTATAAAGAGAGAAAACTGTATGCAGGTTTTTTCAGAAGTAAGGATGAGGTGGGCAACGGTTTTGAAAACAAACTGAATGAACTTTTGCAAAAATATACTATGGTCAGTGGTCTTACAGCGGATTCAGATATAGAAATCACAGGTATAATAACACCTACGGTCAAGGCCAATACAAAGTACGGAATTAAATTGCCTAAGGGACTTGCCAAAGCACTGAGCTGGGTAGGCGCACCGGAAGAATTCACACTCAAAGAATCCGGCTACGCATTTTCCTCAAATGCAACAGAATTTGTAAGAGACATCGACCTTGGAGCGGATTTGATAGACTTCCTCTTAGAGAGATTCAATCTGAAGGAAAGGGTCGATGTCTATGTAAACAAGCTAAAGACATTAAGAGATAAACTGGGAGGGACAGGCAGGTGAGTATATGAAAATATTTTATAATAAACATGGATCGTTGACTGTATTTATGTCCCTTATTTTAACGATAGTAATGATATTCACAACCGTTTTAATAGACGGGGGCAGAATAATACTTGCAAGAAATATAGTTTCAGGTGCAGGAGATATGGCACTTAATGCAGGGCTGACATATTATAACTCTGTGCTTCAGGATACATACGGACTCTTTGCAATTTCCAAGAATATGGATGATTTAAAGAAAAATCTGGAAGTATATTTTGAGGCAACATTAAAAAGCAGTGGCCTGCATGACCAAGGCCTGGTAAAAGAACTTGTTGATATAGCTTTATCAGGAAGCGGAAGCGACGAGATTTCAGATATTATGAAAATGAAACTCGCCGACGGAGGTTTTGAAGTAAGCCAGGCGGCAGGTGCAAATCTTTCCAATGCAAATATTTTAAGGGCACAGGTGCTTGACTATATGAAGTACAGAGCACCGGCAGTTATAGGATATGGATTCTTGGAGAAGATGAATATTCTAAAATCATTGCCGGCTCAACAAAGGCGTTGGAAGATAAAAAAGATTATGAAAAAAAGCTAAAGGAGATACAAGATTTATGTATATCTATATATGAGCATTCAAGAAAGTATGAGGATCAACTTATAGACGGAAGGTTTAAAACTCCTGAAGAAATAAAGACAAGCGTATTCGACTTAGGAGATGTCAATTTTCCGTATGCCACAATGGATGCAGTCAGCTATGTACAAGTGAATAAGTTACCAAAGCTTGGTAGCGATGAGTATTGGTTTTATAACGACGGTAAACCGTTGGGTGGTAAGTTAAAGGATGATGTATCAGATTTTGAAAATGACATTAGTGGACTAAAATCAGATTTTTATTCAGTTACAAGTTCACTTGCACATAATCGTATACAGAATACACCAAGTGGAAATGCTTCTTTAGAGTATGATAGATTTAGCGATTATATAAAGTATTATAATGAGTATAAAGTAGATGTAAAAAGGTTTCATACAGTTAATGCCAGATATACATCATCAAAACAAGAATATGAGGATGAAAAGTTGGCTACTGAAAATGAGATAAAGAGTTTGATTGCTGCCAGTGATGATGAACATGACTATTCAAACAGAATATCGGAGTTGGAAAAGAAATCTAAAGATTTAACTGATGAGTGGAACAGAGTAGAAGGCTGGTATAATAAATCATTTAAAGGTGACTGGAGCAGGACAGGTGAAAATGAGGTTGTACCTGCTAATTATGGAAGTAGTGAATTATCAGATGAGCCATACGGACCAAACTTTAATGTAAACAACCTAAGAGATAAGTATTTGGAAGATTTAAGGAAAGATATAAATCTTCTTGCTATACCACAAATGAGGGCAACAAGGGATTACTATGTTTGGTTTAGCAGTCTGAAATCTGAAGCTGAAACTATAAAGGAAAAGCTTATAAAATTGAAGTCAGAGTCTGAAGTATTAAAGGGTATTGCTGAAAATTGGAATATGCATATCGGGGATATGGCGGAATCAGGTGTAAAAGTGGATATGCAACAGGACCATGATACTAAGACTACAGGAGTAGTAATAGGATATGTTGATGAAATGATAAAAATATTTCAAAGATTTATAGACTATTCATCAAAGGTTATGGCAAATCTGGAAGCTTTTGAATATGCAGGTATAAAACCTGCCACCTCAGAGGCAACTGATGATGAATGGGTAGACAATATAATATCCTATGTGGAAGGCTTAACAGGCAGTGACAATCTGACTACTAAAGAGGAAGTAGAGTCAAAGCAGAATGCATTACATACACTTGGAGCTTATAGACCCGCTGAGAATCTGTTATTTATGGGATTTGAGCAAAATATTCCAAGTAAAATACCTAAAGTGGTAGAGAACGGTGATAACGAAGGTGGTTTTAAGCTTGTAGATTCGGAGTATGAATATAAGGATCCGGCACTTAGAAACTTTCTGGGTGTAGAATGCTACGACAGTGAACAAAACGGCTCAAAGTACTATGTAGACCCGCTGTTTGCCTTTTTAGAAAGAAACAGTTCTGCAACTAAGCCTGAAGGAGATGCAGATGCAAAGAAAAAGCGAAAAGAGATGATTAACGGTACACATGTTGACAATAAGCCTGAGCCGGTGGAGATAAGTGATGTAAATATATCTGATGTAATGGCATCAAATGCGCAGGCTGCACAGATTATGGATGGAGCAACAGTAGAGGATTTACAAAGCAGTGATGAGAATAATCTGGCAGATAATGCACTTGAAGCATCAGGTAAGCTATTTCAGGATTTGACAGGATAGGTGAGATATTGACAGGCGGAAGAGACAAGCTGTATTTGATGGCATATACCACTACGATGTTCAGTTGCTATACAACCAATAGAGAAGCAGGTGGAAATAAAGCTGAGAAGACTCTTTCAGGAGTACCTTTCAGTGAAAAAAACAATGAAGCCTACAGGGCGGAGCAGGAGTATATATTACTGGGAGACCCTAAACTGAAGAACAATGTAGACGGAGTAAAGACAAGAATATTCGGAGTAAGGTTCTTGTTAAATGCGATATATGCCTATACAAGTGACAGTGCGTTAAAGACAGAAGCACTCACAATGGCTATGACCATTGCAGGGGCTACGGGATTTCTTGTACCTATAGTACAAAATGTACTGCTGCTTGCAGCGGCACTTACTGAAAGTGTATTTGATGTCAACGATCTGGTAGATGGAAAGTCGGTTCCTCTTTATAAAAATCCACAGGCATGGAGAACAAGATTTGAAAGGATTGGTCAGGTTGTTGCTGAGGGTGCAGCAAGTACATTGTATAAGAAGATGAATGAATATACAGATGAAGCAAAAAACAGTTTTAATGATACATTGGATAAGTATGTATCTGAAATTGTTGATACATCGACAGAGTCTATTATAGCATCTATACAGGCACCTATACAGGAAAAGCTGATTTGGTGTATGACACAGGTTGGAGATGCAAGAGACGGTCTTGAAGATAGGCTGAAGAATTCTATTAAGGAATGCTTTGATAAGATGCAGGCTGATATGGAAGCGGAGGTGGCAACAGGCGGACTGGTAGCTAAGGCAAAGCTTGAGGCATTTAAATCTATCAATAATAGTGAAAGTCAAGAAGAACTTGTATCTTATATAATGCAGACAACAGGAGTAACAAAGGAAAATATTAACGATATAACATTGCAGTTAAATAGGAGTATAGAGAAGTTCTTTAAAGAGAGAAAGGATATTTTAAAGAATAGAATAAATTCTATATTGGATAAAAGTAAACTGCAAGATAAGCTTAAAAAAAGTGTAGGAAATGCTTTAGATACTGCAAACAGCAGCGCACAGGAAGCTATAAACAATAAGATAAATGAGTTCAACAAGGAGTTTGAAGGTGCAGGTGGGGACGCAATGACTATCGGTGAAGGTAAGGATAAGCTTGAGTTGAACGGTTTTGATAAGACTAAGGCATCTACATTTAATATGAGCTATAAGGACTACCTGATGGTTTTTCCTTGCGATACAGTACTTGATAGATGAAAAAGGGCGTTATATGCAGAATGGGAAATCTTATACAGACCAATGCAAGTAAGGAGGGTTCACTCTACTATGCAGGAGAAGGATTTTTCAATGCAGAATGCGTCAGATACTGTTACAGGTAAAAGCCGAAGCACAGATACAGCCTGTATTTTTGCAAATACCGAAGGTCAATAATAACAATGAAAAAAATTTAATATAAAAGGTAAGTTTGGTTATCCTATAGATTATAGGGGAGTACTTGGATATTAAGGAGAATATATGAAAAAAATATATAAAAATACTGATGTTAATGGGTTTATTAGGATTGGTAACGGTAGCAGGTAGTGGATGTAGTAAGGCTAATGCCGGTACTGAAAAACAGTATAAATAGTGAAAGCACTGCAAATAAAGAAGATACATTAGCAGAGAGTAAAGGAAAAGGTACTAAAAAATTAGATTCAAAAAAGAGAGAGTTTAAATTTGGTGAAACAATAGGAACAATAGGAGCAATAGATTTGGAAGCAGATACTTCTTTCCCTAAAGCAGGTTTTTTTAAAACAGATGATTTTATACTTGGTTGCGAAGAAAATAAAGGAGAACTTGCATCATGCTTTTATGATCAAATGTGTGTTAAAGAATCGGATGCACAGAATGTATGGAATATAGAATATAGTGAGGATTTAGATAAAATCCCTTCAGCAATGAAAGGATTGGATAGTATATGGGATTCGTATTTAAGTGATGGAAGAATGTATTTTATGTATTCAGCGCAGCAGTATGAGATAATACCTGATAACACTGAAAAGGTCAGTTATGGAGGACGAGACTTTATAAAAGAAGAGGGGCATATAGATATTACCAGAAAAGAAGCAGAAGACACAGAACATCCTGAGTTGGTCAGAACTAAATATATAGCATATTATTATTTCAGTCCTAAAGGAGCCGGAGCTGATAAAGTTGATGACATGAATGGCTACGGAATGGGAATGGCAATATGGGGTGTAAGACCTGTAGATATGTCGGATGAAGCGGAAGCAAAGACTATGGAAGAAAACTATGAGAAGCTAAAAAAGACGGCGGAAGCATCTATGGACAGTTTTATAAGCTTACAAGACTATTGGAAGCTTGGAAAGTAGTGCGTTAAAGAAGGAGAGCAAAGTTATGGCTAAGGATAAGCAGGAAGGTTTTATTACAGTTGAAGCCAGTCTTATATTGATGATTTTTATTGCGGCGTATATGGCACTGCTTAGTATGTTGAATGTGTACAGAGCATATACAAGCATACAAAACGCTATAGACCAGTCGGCAAAACAAATATCCGAATACTCATATATAGCAAAGAAGCTTGGAGTACATAATATAGGACAGACTGCTTCAGACGATGCGGGAGAGTTTAGCGATAAGACAAAAAAGATGTTGAATACAATACAGGTATTTTTCAATGCCAGTGCGAACGGCCTTGAAAATGCTACAGATGTATCCAACAACATATTGGACGAAAGCTCACAGGCATATCCGGAAGACATAATGGCTCAAATGGAAAATGTAGGAAAGAGTGCACAGGAAATATATGATTCCGGACAGGCGATGTACACATCGGTTACAGACTACTTCTCAGATGAAAAAGCGATATTTAACGGAATATTGGCGGTTATAAAAGACGGAGCATATGATGCGGTGAAGCTGGCGGTAGCGATGCCGATAAGCAGAGCCGTTACAAATAAGTACCTCGCAGGGTTTCCAAAAGGATACTTTGAAAACCTGGGGGTGCAGGGCGGAAAAAACGGAATAAATTACTGGGGGTCAAGCTTTTTTCTAGATATGCAAAGTATCGAGATAAGCGCCTCATATAAAATGAGGATCCCCCTACCGTTTGTAGATAAATTTGACTTAAGACTGAAGAATACGGCTTCAACAAGGGCGTGGATAGGCGACGGAAGCTTTAACGAACCTAATGAAGCGGGAGGAAATGTGGCAGGTGCGGCATTGGAAGACGGTGCGGAAGAAAAACCGGGCGATGAGGACAATTTTGATAATATTACTCCGGTAGTACCTGCAAGCAATAAGTTGAATATTCCTGCATCGGTATGGGATAAGAGTACAAAAGAGCGCGGTGAAGAGATAAGCAACTATGACAATACGGTGGTTAAAAGGAATTTGGATTCAAGTGAATTCAAAGATATAAGTATTTTCAGTGAAAGTGAGAAATATATTGCAAGAACTCACAGTATGGATACCGATATGATTGAGTATCAGGACGGGAGCAAGTTCTTAAGGGCAATAAAAAAAGATATGAAAAGGCTTGAGGGCTTCAGTAAACAGGGAAATATCACACCGGATAAATACAATAAAAAATATTATTATCTGGTGTTAAAGAATAAAGAACTTAGTGTAGATCAGCAAAAGGCGATAGTAGCTGCAACTGAATACGCAAGCAGAAACGGAATAGTGCTGAAACTATATACGACAGAATAGGAGATGGGCGATGGTGAACTTAGTTTTTTGCATAGCATTTATGCTGACTGCGTATATTATTACAATATTTATACACAAAAAAAAGATATAATACGAACAATTTGAAACAAAAATATAATGTTATTTGTAATTTATCTTTCGGTAGGTATAGCGATAGGAGTTTTTATATAAAATATATGCATTTGATATTCTTAAAACTTTTAAAGCATTAGCGATAATATCTATAACATTTATAACTGCAGGAATTGACTACAGAGAAAAGATAATACCGAATGAAGCGGTTGTATGCATTATAGCCGTCGCCTGTGTGATGATGATAATAAATGCTTTTACAAACAGTGTGGAAGCGTTGGCAATATTTATAGACTCTCTTGTTGCAATGCTGATAGGAGTTGTGCTGTTTGCGGCAAGCAAGGCGATAAGCAAAAACGGCGTAGGAATGGGAGATATAAAGCTTGTAGGAGCCTTAGGTCTGTATCTTAGAACATATGCACTGATGGGAGTACTGTTAGTGGCACTTATATCCATTGCAATATACGGATTGATAAAAGTAATTTCAAAGAAGGCCTGTGTAAAAGATGAGATACCTTTCGGACCGTTTGTGGCTTTCGGAGTGACGGCTTGTATGATATTGGGATTTTAGGAGCGATATATGAATATGAAGAGAATATTGGCACCTATAATAATCTTACTGTTGGTGTTAGGTTGGGGAAATATAATAGGCGGAAATGCCGAAAAATATAAAAGCTATACGGAGCATATGAAAAATGCAAAGACTCTTGAGTCAAAGGAAATCTACATAGACGCCATTGACCAGTATAAGAAGGCACTTGAGTTTACAAAGAATAAGTTACCTGTACAGGAAGCCATGTTGGATGATTACCTGAAGCTCAAAAAGTATAATGACTTTGAAAAACAGGGAAACGCCATACTTGAAAGCTATAATTATCCTAAGAATGTAGCAAAAAAAATGACAGACTACTATATAGACAGGAAGCAGACTGTAAATGCACTTAAGCTTGTCAATGCTTATCTTGAAAAGAATGCTGAAGATGAAGATTTTTTGGCACTTCAAGGAAAACTTAGGGGAAGCTGTTCCGAAGTATATTTCGGAAGTGATGATATAAAGATGTACGGCAACGGTTTTTATGTGTTTGTGGATGACAATAAACAGGGACTTTTAAAATCTGACGGCAGCGATAAGATAGCGGCTATATATGACAAAATTTATCCGTACGGCAAGGAACCTGAGTACGCTCCGGTATGTAAGGATAATGAATGGTACTATATTGATAAGAACGGATATAAAAAGCTTGCACTTGATTTTAATGTAGAAAGCCTTGGAGTATTCGGCAATAATTTGGCACCTTATTGTAGTGAAGGTAAGTACTCTTATATTGACGCAAATGCAAAAAAGGCAAGCAAAAACACCTATGATTTTGCAAGCGGTTTTGCAGGTAAGAGAGCGGCGGTAAAAAATAACGGCAAATGGGCAATTATAAAGTCGGATTTTTCACAGGTTACAGATTATATATATGATGATGTGGTGTTGGATGAATGCGGATTTGCCACAGCACAGAATGTATACATTGCAAAGCTTGACGGAAAGTACCATATTTTCGGACTTGACGGAAAGGTAAAGGATAGTGAGGGCTTTGATGAAGCGAAGGCTTTTGTATCGGATGAACCTACGGCGGTAAAAAAAGACGGCAAGTGGGGATTTGCAAACAAAAAAGGTGAAGTGGAATTGATGACCGACTACAGTGATGTAAAACCGTTTTCAAACGGGTTTGCGGCGGTATATGACGGAAAAAAGTGGGGGTATATAAACAAAAATAATACTGTAGTTATTGATTTTGAGTTTAATGAAGCGGGCAGCTTTAACAACAGCGGTGTTGCTGTAGTCAGAAAGCCCGGCATAAAATTTATACAACTTGTAAAATAGGAGGTTTTTAATGAAAATCAGACTGGCTTTGGTAGATAGTGATGAGGATTACAGGAAGAGATTGTCAGACTTTATATTAAAAATTATCATGACAAAATAGAAATAATGACATTTTCTTCATTAGATTCATTTGAGGGCAACAGAGGCAACAAACCTATTGATGTATTGCTTGTATCTGAGGATATTGAAGACGATTTATCGTTCTACAATGAGAAGATGAGCGTGGCGTATCTGTGTGACAGGGATTTGATAGAGAGAAAGAACAATATAAAGGCTGTAAATAAGTTCAAAAAGCCTGAGAAGATATATAAGGAAATTTTAAACATTCTGGCAGATTCATCAAACGGAGATATTGCATATAAGTTCAATGACGGAAACAATACCCTTGTAGAAGTTTTTATGCCTGTAAACGGCGGTGCAGGTGCCACATCACTGGCTATTGCATACGGAAAGAGACTTGCAATGCAGGGTATACCTACTTTGTACTTAAACTTTGAACTTCTGAATACATCCAAACTCTTTATGTACGGTGAGGGAAGTATAGGATTTGATGAAATAATATATGCAATTAAGAGTAAAAAACAAAATGTTCCGCTGAAGATAGAAAGCAGCGTGGTAAAGAGTAGAGAAGGACTTGATTTCTTTAATGAGGCGAGAATTGCTCTTGATATGCTTGAGATGAATGATGAAAATATCGAACTTTTGATAAGAGAATTACAGGGAATGGGCAAATACAGGCATATAATTATAGACAGCGACCTATGTATGGGAAGCAGATTGAAACTGTACTCTAAGCTTGCACATAAGATAATCCTGTATTTGAAGAGAGTGCCATAGGTATGAAGAAGATGTCGGATTTGAACAGAGCGTTGCAGCTGCTTGAAAACGGCGGAAATATAGATATAACCAATAAAATAACCATTATCTGCAATAAGGTAAAAGATGTAAATGCCGTGTCTATACCGGCAGACCTTTCCGTAAGAGAATTTGTAAAAAGATATAATTCAAGTGATGATTTGACAGATGTGTTGAGGCAGGTTTCTTTTTTGGATAATTTGAGATAGGAGGTATATATGTTTAAGAAAAATACAACCGACAAAGGTATTGAGCTTATATATGAAATTGATGAAAATGAAAAGCCTGACAATGTAAGTATCGGAATGATGAAAAACAATGATATTGAGGCTTTATTTCCTGTAGACATGATAACAAATGATACAAAAACACAGCTTAAGTATCAAGTCGGAAAATCAAAGAGTCTAAATGAATATATAACGGAGGAACTTACAAAAGAGGATCTTTTATCGGTATTTGAAAATATTTGTAAAGATATGAGCTGTATAGAAGAGTATATGCTTTTTGGAAGATCAGGTAATACTTGAAAAACGATTATATATTTGTAGAAGGCAATAATGTAAGGCTGATTTTATTACCCATATATAATAGAAGAAATAATATCAGTGTAAATGCATTTTTTAAAAATCTTTTACTGGATATGATGGTAAATAATGAAAAGGCTGCATATTTTGCATCCGATATAACCAAGCAACTTTCACAGGAAGAGAATTTCTCCTATGACAATTTTTTAAATATGCTTGATGCCCTAAAGCAAAAAAGATATATTGAAAAACCGAATATAAGAAAAGACGAAAGAAGTGATGAGTTTACGGAGAAAAAAGGGCTTGCCGACAGGAAGGTATATAATATAGAAGAAAATAATTCAAAACCTGTTTTGTCAAGGCAATATCAGGCAAACACCCATTTTGAAAATAACGATAACTCATATAAAAAGGTATCAATTCCGAATGCCGCAGTGCAGGTTGCAAGTCTTGATAAGCAGCCGCAAAAGGTTGAAAAGAAAAAGGGATTGTTTGGACTCGGTAAGCAAAAGGAAGCACAGGCTTCAACAGAATCCGGATTTGATAGAAATAATAACAACAATCTTTTGATTCCGGGAAGAGAAGAACCTTTGAATGTAGGAAGCCAAAATAAGAAAGAGAAAAAGAAATTCTCACTGTTTGGTAAAAAGAAGGAGAAGGAAAATAATCCGGTTGAGAGTGTAAAACAGGTTCCTAAAGCTACATACGGTGAGACCACAGTATTACAAAATCCTTCAAATATAGGTGAGACTACATTGCTGGGATTTTCACCTAATATTATAAACTCATTTTTGATATGGAGAAGAACGGGTGAAAAGATAGTAATAGATAAATCCGACTTCAGAATCGGAAGAGAAAAAAATTATGTAGACTTTTGTATAGATGACAACTCTTCGGTCGGAAGAAATCATGCGGAAATAATTCAGAAGGACGGAGCGTATTTTATCAGAGATTTAAGGTCACTTAACTTTACCAGAGTGAACGGTGAGAAGGTATCGCCGAGTTTGGAAGTGGAACTTTGGGATAATGATGTTATAAGTTTGGCAAATGAAGAGTTTGAATTTCACATAGGATAAGATATGAATTATTTTTTGGCGGCACAGACTGAGGTAGGTTTAAAGAAAAAAATTGTAATCAAGACAGTGTTATCCTAAAAAAAGAGCGAAGTTTAAAGGTAGAGAAGTTTGTCTCAGGGGTCATTTGTGACGGAATGGGTGGATTGTCCTGTGGTGAATTTGCAAGTAAGAGTATAGTTGAAGCGGTTTCAGACTGGTTTTTACATCAGTACAGCAGATACAGTGATGTGTGGAATGAAAATCAAATGAGAACGGATTTTATAAACATACTAAGCTCCGAAAATGAAGGGCTGCTCTACTATGGCAAAGAGCACGGTATATATCTCGGAACCACCATAACCGCGATACTTTTGGCGGATAATAAGTTTTTTTGTCTGCCATGTAGGTGATACCAGACTTTATAAAAATATCGGCAGCAGGTATGGTACAGCTGACAAAAAGACCACACTGTTATTGCGAGAGAGATAGCGGAGGGGAAGCTTAGTATAAAGGATGCAAAAAGCGATCCCAGAAGAAATGTACTCTTGCAATGTATAGGTGCAACTAAGGATGTGAATCCGGATATCTTTTGCGGAGAGGTAAAAAGCGGAGATATATTATTACTTTGCAGTGACGGTTTCAGACATGAGATAAGCGAAAAGGAAATTCTAAAGGCAATTAAAGGATGCGATAATTCAAAGCTTAATGAAAGACTGAGAGCGTTGATAGACTTAAATCTTAAGAGGAGAGAACAGGATAATATTTCTGTAGCTTTGATAAAGGTAAAGTAGGTGAAATATGTTGGAGATTGGCAGCCTTTTAGACGGTAAATATAAGATTTTAAATAAAATCGGACAGGGCGGTATGAGTATTGTTTATCTGGCTATGAACGAAAAAGCCAATAAACAGTGGGCTATAAAGGAGATGAGAAAGGAAAAGAATAAAAATTGTGAGGTGATGAGACAGAGTCTTATAACCGAAACGAATCTCCTAAAAGAGCTTAAGCACCCGTATTTGCCAAGTATTGCGGATATAATTGAAAATGAAGATACAATAATAATTGTAATGGACTATGTGGAAGGCAGAGCATTATCCGATATTTTATCAGAAAAAGGAACTATTGATGAAGCGAGTGTGGTAGAGTATGCAATCCAATTATGTGATGTGCTTGACTATCTGCATTCTCAAAATCCTCCGATAATATACAGAGATTTGAAGCCTTCAAATATAATTTTAAAGCCTGACGGCAAGATAACCTTGATAGATTTCGGAACGGCAAGAAGATATAACTATGACAGTATTTCGGATACCACCTGTCTTGGAACTATCGGATATGCGGCACCCGAGCAGTTTGCAGGTGAAAATTTGAGGCAGACGGATGCAAGGACCGATATATATAATCTTGGGGCGACTATGTATCATCTTCTGACCGGAGTAAATCCGTCAGAGCCGCCTTATGAGCTTTATCCTATCAGAAAATGGGATGAGAGACTTTCGGACGGACTTGAAAAGATAATACTCAGAGCCACAAGAAAGGACCCTGAAAGAAGATTTGAAAACTGCAAAGAGATGGCGTATGCACTTAAGCATTACAAGATCTTGACGACTCATATATAAGGAGGCAAAAAAAGAAGATATTACTTTTTGCAGCTACAATTACGATTTCAGCTTCAAGTTTTTTTGTCGCAATGGCGGCAAACGGAATGGAAAAAAGAGAAATATCCAAGGTCTACAACAATTATTTATCTGAAGCCACACTGACTATAGCGTCGGATAAAAACAAAAATGATATTGACGGCAGAGTTTTAAAACTTTTAAACGATGCCGTAAATATAGCACCACAAAAAACAGAGGCATATATAAGGATGCTTGATTATTACTGTGAAAGCGGACAAACCGGAAACGGACTTAGGGTGCTTTCCTCAATGATTGCATCAGGGAAAGGAGAACTTGAAAAAAATGATGACATAATGATGAAAATGGGACAGATATATTTTCTTGGGAACAGTAAAGATGCCGACTTTGATGTGGATTACGGCACAGCCGCAAGATATTTTGATAAGGTGGACACAAAAAAATACCCACAGGCCAAGTATTATTCTTCACTTTCAAGAGCTCTGTCGGAGATAGGCAGTGACAGTGAGACAATAGTCAGGGATATGAACAATATTGATGAGTATTTGAATACGGGGGTAAAGGAGGAGGAAAAGGTAGAAATATATACCACATTATCAAAGATATACAGAGCAAATGCTTATACTATACAAAAGTCGGGTGAAAAGCCTTTTGACAAATCTATTGAACTTTTGGATAAGGCAAACGAGATATTGAAAAGTCCTTATATAGAAAGTGAAATAAAGGAAAAGTATTTGCCGGAAGTGTACTTCGGATTGGCAGATGCCTACTACAGAAGAGCAAATATTGATTTGCAGGATAAAAGAGCAAAAGAAGATCTGTATGAAGCTGTCACATACTACGATCAATACCTGATATTTGCTACAAATACACAGTCGATTCTGTTTGAAAACAGGATAGGAGATATCTATAGAACTCTTGGAGAATATAACAGGGCGGAGGATAAATACAAGGATATAATAAAAAAATATCCTGATGATGCTACAGCTTATATAAGTCTTTCCACGATGTTACTTATAGATATGAAGGATGTGAATTCTTCTGTGGAAGTCTACAAAAAAGCAAGTGTTTTGCCTGATATAGAGTCAAATTCAAATTTTGTTTCATTGAAGAATAAATTACAAAATGTCGGAGGCATCTGATGCATAGAATATTATATTACAGCGGAATTTACAGGGAGTATAACCTTTATAATAAGCTTTATCATCTGGTTTAAGCTTGGTATAAGAAAGGCGTTCAAAGATACCATAAACTACGGTTCAAAGAAGAGATGGTCTGTGGATGCCGGTATGCAAAATAAGACAATGCCTCTCAGAAATACAGGCTCGGGCAGACTTTTTGCAGGCAAAGCGGTAAGAAAAATAAACGATTACAGTGTGCAAAATAAGCATAAAGAAACCACAGAGACTGTTCTTTTGGAAAATTATCACGGTCAGGAGTTAAAAGATATCAAAAAAGATATTGATTTTGAAATTATTGAAGAAATAAATTTAATAGCAGGGGGTAGATAGTTTTATGAATATTAGAAGTAGGAAGGTGATGGCGGTAATCGTTTGTATCTGCTTTGTGATACAAATTATTTTTAGATCTTTTAGTTTTGATTCAATGGCTACTCCTTCAAATACGGTAATAGCGTTGATTTTTAGAGATACAAACGGTTATCATATAAGAAATATTTCATCATTTTTAGACAGTGACGGCACTATAACAATGCCTACACCAAGAGACCTCGGAGATACAAATGATGAGAGCTATTCCAATTGGAGTCCTGTACTTATAGAGAACTCCTTTGATAATGTAAAAAAGGTGATAATGAACGGCGGACACCTTGATATTGAAGACTATGATGTATCAAATCCTCCGACACTTGCAACATCATCCGTTGCAACACCTTCACTTGCTACAAGTGCAAATTCCCAAAGAACGGATATTGTGATAAGAAGCGGATTCTTACCGATTACAAATGAAGAAAGTGCAAATGCAAATATCACAATCTACAGAAGCAATGTATTATTCGGTATAGGCAGTACGGTACATATTGCAAGAAGAGGCAGGATAAATGTTATCAGTGACGGTATGAAGCAGTTTGTATCAAAAAACGGTAACAAAAATCAGATTTTCTTCTTGGCGGTACAGCCGCCTGTTGAGGAAGTACCTGAAAGTATTCCTAATGAAGTGCCCGGAAGTACACTTTCTACCGAAGAGAGCAGACCGGCTACAAGGGCTGAGAGTAATACTGTAGGTGAAGTATCAAACAATGCCGAAAACACAGGAAGCAGTAGAGGTGACAGTGAAAGCGGTACAACTGATATTCGCACACAGAGCACCAATCACTCTACAGGTTCATCAAATGTAAGAACCAATGTGTCATCAACAAGTGAAAGAACCAATGCAGTGCAAAGCGGCAATGTGAGTGTACAAAATTCTTCAAATACTCAGAGCAGTGGTACACGAAGTGAAATACACAAAGCGGTAATACTCAGAGCACAAATACAGTTGAAAACAATGTACAAAACAATGCAAGCAGCATACAAAGTGAGAGAGTATTTACACCTATGGGCAACGGAAGCGGACATAGCGACTACAGCAGTGTAAAGCCTAGAGTAAGTATACACAATGAAAGCAGCCAAAATAACGGTTTCCTTAATACGAAGTCCACATCTGTAAATGTAAGCGATGACAACTTCAATGCCGATAATTATTCAGTGCTGGTATATAAGAATGTAGGCGGGAAAGAAGTATTGTCAAATGCAAGATATTCATGGAGTCAGGAAGGCGGCAATCACAAGGCAAATATTTTATTTGATGATGACGGAGAATACAGAATTTCTGTTGTAAAGAATAATGCCAAGTCGCAGGATGATAAAGTAAAGTTTGAGCAAAAAGTGAATGTGGATTCCACAGCGCCGTATATCACTATAACCGGTGTAGAGGATTTGACGGCAAATGCAAGGACTGTTTCACCTGTAGTAAAATACAGTGATGTAAACATTGATTTGTCAAGATCAAAGATCACTCTGACATCTGTTGCGGACGGAAAGGTAAGAGAGCTTTTATATAAGGCAAAGAAACAGGGTAGCGGATATATTCTTAATCTTGACCCTATATATATTGACGACAACTATGTACTTACCGTAACCATATATGATATGGCGGGAAATGTTACAGAAAAGAAAGTCAATTTCTCAGTGAATAAAAACGGTGCAACATTTAAGTTTAAGCCTGAAGAACTTGTAGGTGCATATACAAATAAGCCTTTTACACCAAGTATTGAGGTTTGGAACACTGATGAAATCTCTATAGTTTCAGCCACAATAAACGGTATGGACGAACCATATGAGTTTGTATGCGGTGAACTTAAATTCTTAAATCCTATAAATAAAGACGGCAAGTATGTATTCAACCTTGAGGTCAGCGATACGGCAGGTAACAAGTCTTCGATGAAGCCTGTAGAAGTTATCTATGATGCTACAAAACCGGTATGTATAATAAACGGAGTTAAAGAGGGCGAAAGCTATGAGGGAAGTGTAAATATTATTTTAAGCACAGAACTTCCGGGCGATGAGATATCATCCGTTTGGCTTGACGATAAGCTTTTAGCATCAAATGAGTATAAGATAAATAACGGCAAGGTTGAACTTGTTGCAGATACAAAGGGTAGTCACACCCTTAAGGTACAGGCAAAGGATAAGGCGGGAAATTTAAGTGATACTGAGACCGTGAACTTTGAGATAAAGGTTCCGAATGTGAAATTATCTTCAATTTCTCTACTTCCTTGGGCGGCAGCATTACTCGGATTGTCACTCGGATTCGGCGTTATCTTAGTATATAAGAAGCGCAAAAAAGGTGACGAAGCATAAAATTTTGCAATTACCATTTTTAAGAAAAATATATTTATTGAAAAAGATATACAACTATGCTAAAATAATTTCGCATAAAGCTTGTTGTCGGTTATCGACATAGAAGGAGAATGTTTATGAAGCATGTTGTTACTTTAAATGAGAAAACTCTTAAAGAGAGCTTAAAGCGTGGTGGTTGTGGTGAGTGCCAGACTTCTTTGTCAGTCAGCTTGCAAGACATCTTGTACAGTTGGAAACCAGGGCTGTGAAAACCCTAACAGATAAGACGCTTGTATCAAACCCCCTTTTCGGTCATTGACTGTTAAGGGGGATTTTCGCGTTGTACTATTTGCTTTATAATAGAAAGAGGAATAATTTGTTACACCAGTATAAAAATAACGGATATAATATAGTATTGGATGTCAATTCAGGTTCGGTCCATGTAGTGGATGAGCTGATGTATGATGCAATGGCTGTCGGAGAGAGACTTATAGGTGAGATAGAAGCACCGATAAAGCTTGACGATGAGACAAAAGCTAAGATAAAAGATGCTCTTATTGATAAATACAGCGCCAAAGAGATAGAAGAGGCTGTAGACGATATACAGGAACTTATAGATGCCGAGGAGCTCTATACAAAGGACACCTATGAGCTGTATATCAATGATTTCAAGGAGAGAGAGACTGTAGTGAAGGCGCTTTGTCTGCATATTGCTCACGATTGCAATCTGGCGTGTAAGTACTGCTTTGCCGAAGAAGGTGAATACCACGGCAGAAGAGCTTTGATGAGTTATGATGTAGGAAAAAGAGCGCTGGATTTCCTTGTTGCAAATTCAGGCAACAGAAAGAATCTTGAAGTGGATTTCTTCGGAGGTGAGCCGCTTATGAACTGGCAGGTCGTAAAGGACCTTGTAAAGTATGGAAGAAGTCTTGAGGAGCCGAATAATAAAAAATTCAGATTCACAATAACTACAAACGGTATGCTTTTGAATGACGAAATCATGGATTTTTGCAATAAAGAGATGTCAAATGTGGTACTGAGTCTGGATGGCAGAAAAGAAGTAAACGATGCCATGCGTCCTACAAGAGGCGGCAAGGGAAGCTATGATACTATAGTTCCTAAGTTTGTAAAGTTTGCCGAAAGCAGAGGTACCAAGGATTACTATATCAGAGGTACTTTTACAAGAAATAATCTTGAATTTTCAAAGGATGTAATTCACTTTGCGGACCTCGGATTTAAACAGACAAGTATGGAGCCTGTAGTAGGCGAAGAGAGCAAAACTTACGCCATCAAAGCTGAAGATATTCCGAAGATTATGGAAGAATATGATAAGCTTGCGGTAGAGTATATCAAGAGAAAGAAGGAAGGAAGAGGCTTTAATTTCTTCCACTTCAATATAGATTTGACTCAAGGACCATGTGTTGCAAGAGACTTTCAGGTTGCGGCTCGGGTACGGAGTATCTGGCGGTAACACCTTGGGGAGATTTATATCCATGTCATCAGTTTGTAGGTAAGGATGAGTTCTTACTTGGAAACGTGTTTGACGGTCTTAAAAGAAAAGACATCAGTAATGAGTTTAAGCTGTGCAATGTTTATGCCAAGCCTAAGTGTAAAGATTGCTATGCAAGATTTTATTGCAGTGGCGGCTGTGCTGCAAATTCATACAGCTTCCACGGATCTATTACAGATACTTATGATATCGGTTGCGAACTTCAAAAAAAGAGAATTGAATGTGCAATAATGATAAAAGCAGCGTTAGCTGGGTAAAATAGGAGAAGATAATGAAGGACAATAAGCAAAAGGGCTTAACCTCTCTCTTTATCACATTTGTAGTTTTGGTATTTTTAGGTTTTCTGGCTTTCAATGTTTTGCAAAGCGGAAAACACAGCAATGTAACCAAAGTGACACATAATGCCGAAGAAACTGCTATAACAAGTGCAGAATCTTCTGCAGCGGGAGAGAGCAAAGAGAGTGCATCAAGCACTAAAGCTGATGAAAGTTCATCTGCAGGTGAAACTAAGGCAAACACCGAGAGTTCACAAGCTGAGTCGGGCAAAGAATCAGAGAGTGCAAATGAGAGTAAAGCTGATGAGAAAAAGTCTGACGAGAAGAAGGATGAGAGCGGCAAAACTTCCAAGTTCGGTATGGGAAAGATTAAACTCGGACTTGACTTGGCAGGCGGTGTAAGCATCACTTATCAAACAGTGGAGAAAAACCCTTCCGATGAGGATATGGCTGATACCATCTATAAATTACAGCAGAGAGTTCAAAACTACTCAACAGAGGCTGAGGTTTACAGAGAGGGAACAAACAGAATAAATATCGATATTCCGGGTGTATCCGATGCCAACGCTATCTTGAACGAACTTGGAAAACCGGGTTCATTGGTATTTTTGGATCCACAGGGAAATACGGTACTTACAGGCGACCAGGGTGGCAACAGCCAAAGCAGGTATCGTGGATAACAACGGTAAGAGCGAGTATGTTGTATCACTTACATTTACAGAGGAAGGATCAAAGGCTTTTGCAGAGGCTACAGCAAAGCTTATCGGTCAGAGAATCGCAATCGTCTATGACAATGTAGTGTATTCAAATCCTACAGTTCAGACAGCAATTACAGGCGGCAGTGCACAGATTACAGGTATGACTTCATATGATGAGGCGAAGAATCTTGCATCCACTATTCGTATAGGTTCACTTTCACTTGAGCTGGAAGAGCTTAGAAGTAATGTCGTAGGAGCAAAGCTCGGACAGACAGCCATATCTACAAGTATGAAGGCTGCAGTAGTAGGCTTTGTGGTTTGGCTGCATTCATGATCGGAATATTCTTACTTCCGGGTGCGGCATCTGTACTTGCACTTGCACTTTATATCATACTTGAAGTTCTTTTGCTGTCGGCATTTGAAATTACGCTGACGCTTCCGGGTATAGCGGGTATCATACTGTCTATAGGTATGGCGGTGGATGCCAACGTTATTATCTTTACAAGAATAAAAGAAGAGATTGCACTTGGAAAGAGTGTATATGAGTCCATTAACTCAGGATTTAAAAAGGCTCTTTCAGCAATCATTGACGGTAACGTTACCACACTTATAGCTGCGGCAGTGCTTTATATTCGCGGTTCAGGTACGGTAAAGGGATTTGCACAGACACTTGCGCTCGGTATTATACTTTCAATGTTTACCGCGCTCTTTGTTACAAAGTTTATACTTAAGGCTTTCTATAATGTAGGTCTTGACGATGCGAAGTTCTACGGTAAGAAGCCGAAGAGAGAACCGATCAACTTGTTGGAATGAGAAAGATTACTCTGAGTATTGCGGCTGCCGTACTTATAATAGGAGTAATATTTGCAGGAATTAACAAGTCGAAGATCGGCGGATTCTTCAACTACGGTCTTGACTTTAAGGGCGGTACATCAACAAATGTTACATTTGATAAGGATTACAGCCTTGAAGAGATTTCAAAGGATATCGTACCTGTAGTTGAATCTGTAACAGGTGAGGCCGGAACTCAGACTCAGAAGGTACAGGGTACAAATCAGGTAATTATAAAGACAAGATCACTTTCACTTGATGAAAGAGAGAAGTTAAATAAGGCACTTGCAGACAAGTTCGGTGTAGATGCCGAAAAGATTACGGCAGAATCAATATCAGGTGCGGTAAGTTCAGAGATGAAAAAGGATGCGGTAGTGGCAACAGTGCTTGCTACAATCCTTATGCTTATCTATATCTGGGTAAGATTCAGAGACTTCAGTTTTGCTGCAGGTTCAATACTTGCACTTTACATGACGTATTTGTAGTTATAGCTTGTTATGCAATATTCCGTTGGAGTGTAGGTTCCACATTTATCGCATGTATACTTACAATCCTCGGATATTCAATCAATGCAACCATAGTTATATATGACAGAATCAGAGAGAATAAGGCTATCTTGCCGAAGGCAACTTCTAAGGAAGATCTTATCAATATAAGTGTTACAGAGACACTTACAAGAAGTATTTATTCTTCACTTACTACATTTATAACTATATTCATACTGTTCCTGATGGGAGTTTCTTCAATCAGAGAGTTTGCATTGCCGATTATGGTCGGAATAGTAGCAGGTACATATTCTTCAGTATTCTTATCAAGTGTCTTCTGGTATATACTCAGCAATAAGTTTGACAAGAAGATAGAAGAGAAGAAGGCTGAGAATGCCAAGAAGAAGAAAAAGACTAAAAAGGTCGAAATAAATAAAGACAGCAACGGTGCTGTAGTTTAGGTATTTTATGAAATATGAGATAAAGGCTTTGGACAAAAAAGCTAAAAGTGCCACTATGGAGACGGTCCACGGTACTGTAGAGACTCCGCTCTTTATGAATGTAGGTACCGTGGCGGCCATAAAGGGTGCCGTATCCACCGATGACCTTAAGGAAATAGGTTGTCAGGTGGAGCTTTCAAATACTTATCACCTGCACGTAAGGACAGGTGATAAGCTTATTAAAGAATTCGGCGGTTTGCATGAGTTTATGCACTGGGACAGACCGATACTTACAGATTCGGGCGGATTTCAGGTGTTCTCACTTGCAAAACTTAGAAAGATTAAGGAAGAAGGAGTAAACTTCAATTCACATATAGACGGCAGAAAGATTTTTATGGGACCTGAGGAGAGTATGCAGATACAGTCAAACCTCGGCTCTACAATAGCTATGGCTTTTGATGAATGTCCTCCGGCACTTGCCGAAAGAAAGTACATAGAAGCTTCCGTGGCCCGTACTACAAGGTGGCTGCAAAGATGTAAGACGGAGATGGACAGGCTGAACTCTTTGGAGGATACTGTCAACAAAGAGCAGCTCTTATTTGCTATCAATCAGGGCGGAATCCTTGACGATATAAGGATTTCACATGCCAAGGAGATAAGCGATATGGATCTTGACGGCTATGCGATAGGCGGTCTGGCGGTGGGTGAAAGTCATGAGGAGATGTATCATATCTTGGATGTGACTGTAGAACATCTGCCACAGAACAAGCCTACATATCTTATGGGCGTAGGAACTCCTATAAATATTCTTGAGGCTGTGGAAAGAGGAGTGGACTTCTTTGACTGTGTATACCCGAGCAGAAACGGCAGGCACGGTCATGTATACACAAATCACGGAAAGCTGAATCTTTTTAATAAGAAGTTTGAGTTAGATAAGAGACCTATAGAAGAAGGATGTAATTGTCCTGCTTGCAGATCCTATTCAAGAGGATATATCAGGCATCTTTTGAAAGCGAATGAAATGCTCGGTATGCGTCTTTGTGTATTGCACAATCTTTATTTCTATAATACAATGATGAGTGAGATTCGTACGGCTATACGCGAAGGAAGATATACTGAATATAAAAATAATAAAATAAAAACAATGCTTGAGGGTTAAAGAGGAGAATTATGAATATTTTAGCGACAGCAAATGCAGGTGGCGGTTTTGGAATTGGTGCAGTAGCAATGTATGTGGTATTCATTGCTGCAATATTTTACTTTATGGCTTATAGACCTAATAAGAAGGAAAAGGCTAAACAGGCTGAACTTTTTGCAAGTCTTGAAGTCGGTGATACTGTAGAGACTTCAGCAGGTTTTTATGGCGTCTTGATTGATATTACAGATGATACTGTAATAGTGGAGTTCGGAAATAACAAGAATTGTCGTATTCCGATGAGAAAAGATGCTATTATAAAAAATGAGAAAAGTGAGTAAAATCTAAGCACATCTTCGGATGTGCTTTTTTTGGAAAGGCGGATATGGACAGTTATATAGTACTGGATTTGGAGTGGAATCAAAGTCCGAACGGCAGAGAATACAGCAATAAAGATCTTCCCTTTGAAATAATAGAAATAGGTGCCTTAAAACTTAATTGTGATTTGGAAATGGTTGATGAATTTCACAGAGTGATAAAACCGACAGTGTACAAGAAGATGCATTTTAAGGTGCATGAGGTGGTACAGATAGGTATCGGAGAGCTTAAGAGAAAGGGTGTACCATTTGTAGATGCTATAAATGATTTTTACAGATTTTGCGAGATAGACGACAGAAATAAAAAAAAGATAATTTGTACCTGGGGAAACCTTGATCTTGTGGAGCTTCAGAGAAATATAAAGTTTTACGGCGTGGAAAACAAGTTTGAATATCCGCTTTTTTATTATGATCTTCAAAAGCTTTTCAATATCAGATACTCTAACGGCGAGCAGGATCGGATACCTCTTGAAAGAGCCGTGCAAATACTGGGTATTGATATAAGAAGGCCGTTCCACCACGCCTTTGATGATGCTTACTATACGGCAAGAGTGATGCAGAGAATGGACTTTTGGTCTGTAAGCGAGTACTATTCACTGGATTATTACCGTGTACCGAGAAATGCGGAGGAAGAGATTTACTTGCATTTCAGGTTATTCAAAGTTTGTATCCACACTGTTTGATACAAAGGAGGAGGCTATATCAGATAAGCACAACTCCGACCTTATCTGTGACAGATGTAACAGGATGTTAAAGAAAAAGATAAAGTGGTTTTCCACAAATCAAAGAAACTACTACTGTATAGGTATCTGTCCGGAGCACGGATATGTCAAAGGCAAGATAAGAGTAAGAAAAAACGATGACAAATACTATGTGATAAAGACCACAAAGGTGGTGGATGCGGATATATTTGAAGAAGTAAGGCAAAAGTATGAGGAAAGCAAGATGAAGAAAATTATAAAGAGCAGAAGAAGAAATGCCTATAATATGGGAGATGTCTAATTGGAAAAAGAAACTGTTGTAAGAAAGATAGATAATAAAGATATAGAAGAATTGTATCATGATGATAGTATAAAATTGGCGGCGGATATAATAAAGTCCGGCGGACTGGTGGCATTCCCTACCGAAACCGTATACGGTCTGGGTGCAGACGCATTTTTGGAAGAGGCTGCAAAAAAGATATATTCCGCAAAGGGCAGACCGAGTGACAATCCGCTGATAGTACATATTGCAAATGTAGATGATGTTGAAAATATTGCAAAGGATATACCCGATATTTTCTACACTCTTGCAAAAAAGTACTGGCCGGGTCCTATGACCATAGTTTTGAAAAAAAGATATATTATTCCGGATGCTACAAGCGGCGGTCTGGACACTGTAGCCGTAAGGCTTCCAAGTAATGATATCGCAAGGGCTCTTATAAAGGTTGCAGGAGTACCTATAGCCGCACCGAGTGCAAATACCTCAGGCAGGCCTTCACCGACAAAGGCAAGCCATGTGCTTGAAGATATGAACGGCAAAGTAGATATGATAATAGACGGCGGTGAGGTAGGTATAGGTGTGGAGTCAACCATTATAGACCTTACATCGGATATACCTACACTCCTTAGACCGGGTGCCGTTACTCTTGAGATGTTAAGAAAGATTTGTGAAAGGGTGGATGTAGACCCTGCCATAGAGCATTTGCTTACAGGAAGTGAGGCTCCCAAGGCTCCGGGAATGAAGTATAAGCACTATGCTCCGAAGGCTGATATGAAGCTTGTAAGAGGAGATGAGAGTGCGGTTTTAAGGTATATGAAAGACAGGATAAAAGACTGTGACAAACCTATGGCTTTGCTTACCGTAGATGAACATAAGAAAGATTTGGAAGCTGAGGCAAAGGGAAAGAAGGGCATAAATATCTTAAGCCTGGGAAGTATAAAAAATCCCGACAGTATTGCGCACAATCTTTTTGATATCCTAAGAAAATGTGATGAGCTGGGTGTAGAATATATACTTTCAGAAGTTTTTGATGAAAGAGGAATAGGCAAGGCGATAATGAACAGGTTAAAAAAGGCCGCAGGCTTTGAAATAATTGATTTAAGGTGAATTATGGGCGAGAAAAGAGAAGATTATATAAATTGGGATGAGTACTTTATAGGCGTGGCGAAGCTCAGTGCGAAAAGATCAAAAGATCCGAATACACAGGTAGGCGCCTGTATAGTAAGTGAGGACAATAAGATACTTTCAATGGGCTATAACGGTTTTCCGAGGGGGTGCTCGGATGAGGAGTTTCCGTGGGGAAAGGACCTTGAACTTAGCGACCCTTACAATGCAAAGTATTTATACTCCACACACAGTGAGCTTAATGCAATATTGAACTACAGAGGCGGCTCACTCGAGGGCAGCAAGATATATGTTACACTTTTTCCTTGCAATGAATGTGCAAAGGCTATAATACAGGCGGGGATAAAGACAATTATATATGAAGACGACAAGTATGCAAACAGCCCTTCTGTCAGAGCAAGCAAAAGGATGTTGAATGCGGCAGGAGTAAGATACTATGAATATCAACCAAGCGGTAGAAAAATAGAGATAACGGTATGACGGACAAGAGATTACAAAATATATTGGATAAACTGGATGAAGCATACGGCACTGAAAAGAAGATGTATTTGGAGTACAATACTCCGTGGCAGCTTCTTTTTGCCACTATACTGAGTGCACAGTGTACAGATGCAAGGGTAAATATAGTTACAAGAGACCTATATAAAAAATATGACAGCCTTGAAAAATTTGCCGCGGCAAGTGTGGAAGAGATGGAAAAAGATATTCATTCCATCGGATTTTACCACAGTAAGGCAAAGAATCTGATAGCCTGTGCAAGAAAGTTGCTTTCAGATTTTAACGGGGAGGTTCCAAGCGACCTTGAGAGTCTTTTAAGTTTGCCCGGTGTGGGAAGAAAGACCGCCAATGTAATAAGAGGCAATATCTTTGATATGCCGAGCATTGTGGTGGACACACATGTAAAAAGAATCACAAAAAAGCTTGGACTTACAGAAAGTGACGACCCTGTAAAGATAGAGTTTGAGCTTATGGAGATTTTGCCCAAAGATCACTGGATACTGTGGAATACCGACCTTATAACACTTGGAAGGACTATATGTATTGCAAGAAGAGAAAAATGTGATATTTGCTTTTTGAGAGAGGATTGCCCGAGTGCGAAGGTATGAAAATTACTGATTATGTAGCAATTGACCTTGAGACTACGGGAGTAAGTGTTTCAAAGGATAAGATAATAGAAGTCGGACTTATAAAGGTGAAAGATTCACATATTGTGGAGATGTTTTCCTGTATAATAAATCCGAATATTCCTGTGAGTGATGAAATTTTAAATCTTACCGGAATAAATGAAGATGAAATAAAGTCTGCAAGATATATAAAGGATGTAATCGGAGAGATAGTGGAGTTTTGTGACGGCTTTGATCTGCTCGGACACAATACAATCTTTGATTACAGCTTTGTAAGAAAAGAAGCAAACAATGCAGGGTTTGATTTTGAAAAGAGAGGTATTGATACATATAAGCTGTGCAAGAAAATATTACCGCCCGATGTAAAGAAAAATCTGACTGATGCCTGTGCTTATTTCGGAATAGAGAGAAAACATATGCACAGGGCATTTTCGGATGCTTATTTTACACATATGCTGTATCAAAGGATATTGGAATATTTTCCTGAGCTTGGATGTGACACCGAGATGATGAAAGTGAAGCTGAAAAAGTTTATTCCTATCAGAAAAAGAACAAAAGAGGACTTGCAGAAATTACTAAAGTGTCATAGAATTGTTTGCAAGATAAATATCGACTTGCTTTCAGAGTCTGAAGCCAAGCGAATGATAGACAAAATTTTATCTCAAAAAAAGGAAAAGAGGTTTATATGAAGAATAATAAAAAGGCGAATTATTTCGATAGTAATAGTTGCAATATTAGTTCTGGCAATGGTAGTTCCGGTAGTAGTTTCAGCATTGGTTAAGTGAGAGGATGATGGGAATTGAGAAAGAAAAACAGGTAATATAGCGGTCGCAGTTGCAGCATTTATGGCAGTTGCAGGCTTGGGAATAAGCAGTGGAGCAGGTAGAGTAGATGTATTGGCTGCAAATCCTCAGACAAAAGCTGAGAAAGCAAACAGTGACGATTCAAAAAAAGATGATAAGTCTGCCGACAAAAAGGCTACACAAAGTGGGGCATCAGAAGAAACCACAGCCGCACCTGAGACTACAGTCGAGGGAGAGAATAAGGATGAAGCAGGAAGCGCCGGAATACAGGCTGAGAAAAGACTTCCAAAGGGCTTCAGTATAGAAGGACTTGGTGGAAACATAGCAACATTGGATGCGTTAAGTAACGCACTTAATTCATTGCAGGAGAAAGCGGATGCAAAGAAGTTTGTTTTGGATGTAAAGGGAGAAAAGCTTGAGAGCAGCTTTGCAGAGCTTGGAGCGGGTATATCCAATAAAGAATTTATATTGTCTGAGGCTGAGAAGTTTACGACAGGGAATATGCTTGAGAGATTTGCAAAAAGCTCCGAGTTACTTGAAAAACCTGAGAAGATTACTCCTGATATAGAATTTAACGATGACGCGGTTAAGTCGTTTTTGAAAAATGCCAACAGGAAAAACCCCGATGCGCCTGTAGATGCGACTATAAAGAGGGTGAACGGTGCTTTTGAGATAACTCCTGAGAAGGAAGGCTATGCAATAGATGCCGATTCTACACTTGCAAAGCTTAGAGAGGCTGTTTTAAAGGACAATGAAGAGACTATAGTGGCGGATGTTACCAAGCAAAAACCGAGTGTTACAGCCGAGGAGCTTGGCAGTATTAAGGATGTACTTGGAACATTTACTACAAATTATTCATCATCCACATCTGAGAGAGCCACAAATATTGCGGTAGGTACTGCAAAGATGGACGGCGTACTTTTGATGCCGGGTGAGACATTATCAGGATATGAAAGAATGCAGCCCTTTACTATAAATAACGGTTATAAGATGGCTAAGGCATACCAAAACGGTCTTGTAATAGACAGCGTAGGAGGTGGAGCCTGCCAGATAGCAACCACACTTTATCAGGCTGCTCTTAGAGCAGAGATAACCATTACGGAGAGAAAGAATCACTCTATGATTGTCGGATATGTACAACCGAGCGGTGATGCGGCAATAGCAGGAGATTATAAGGACATCAAAGTTACAAATAACAGAAAGACTCCTATATATGTGGAGGCTATAACATCCGGAAGAGATGTCACATTTACTATTTGGGGTAAAGAGGATAGACCGGCAGGAAGGACCATAGAGTTTGTATCCGAGGTACTCAGTGAGACTCCGAAGGGTAAGACATATATAGATGATAATTCCAAATCAAAGGGATATATAAAGAGACAGTCTGACGGACATAAGGGAAGAGTTTCAAAGCTGTGGAAGATTGTAAAGGAAAACGGTGTTGAAGTAAGTAAAGACTTGATTTCAAGCGACACTTACAGAAAAGCGGATGATATATATATAAGAGGTACAAGAAGTACGGCGCCTGCCGCACCTGCACCTGTCGCGCCTGCACCGTCAGAGACACAGGCATCCGAGTCTGATAATTCAGGACCTGCAGATACTCAGGCGGCACCGTCAGAGACACAGGCACCTGATGTAAGTCAGGGACCGGCTTTTGATCCGAATCTGAATCCGGGACAGTAATGGAGAAGTATATAATAGTTTGCGGATATGCGGGGCTTAAAGGTTCTCTGAAAATAATAGAAAGTCGGTATGACGAACTTATCGGATATTTTAATAAGATATACTTAGACAGTGTGGACTGCCATATTAGGGACAGAGGTTATTATGGGAGATATTTATCTCCCATAAATAATGATAGACCTGATATTAAGCCTGTAGATATAAACAGTATATTTGCAGGCTTTAGAGGTAACATAGAAGATGTGTCAGAGGGCGGTATACTTGATACATTGTACAATTTTGCAATGTCACATAGATGCGGATTTGAAATAGAGATGAAAAAAATACCTGCCGTTCAGATCTGTATTGAGGTTTGTGAGTACTTCGGGCTTAATATATACAGACTTTTAACAGACGGAAAGCTTATAATGACCGACGACCCTATAGCCGATTGTAAATATTTAAATGACAAAGGCATATCCGCCGAGATAATAGGGCGTTTAAGCAAGAGTCTTGATAAAGCGATAGTGGATAAAGAGGTCACTGAGTATGTCAACAGACCTACTGAAGATGAAATTTTTAAGGTGATAAAATATGAGAGAGAAAATATTATCGGTAATTGAGAAAAACTCCAGAATTGATATTGAAGAGCTGGCTATTTTGCTGGGTGAAGATGAAACAGTCATTGCAAATGAGATAGCGGATATGGAAAAAGAAGGTGTGATATGCGGTTATCACACACTTATAAACTGGGATAAGACAAATAATGAGAAGGTGAATGCACTTATTGAAGTAAGAGTCACACCTCAAAGGAATGGGATTTGACAATATTGCAGAGCGAATCTATCAGTTTTCAGAGGTAAATGCGGTATATTTGATGAGCGGTTCATTTGACTTTACCGTATTTATTGAAGGCAGAACAATGAGAGATGTGGCACAGTTTGTATCGGACAAGCTTGCACCTATGGATTCCGTACTTTCTACAGCTACACATTTTGTACTGAAGAAATATAAGGACCATGGAACCATACTGTCTGCAAAGAAAAAAGATGAGAGGCAACTTATAACACCATGAGAGATCCGTTATCAAATACAATAAAATCAATAAAGCCTTCAGGTATCAGAAAATTCTTTGACATAGTAAATACTATGGAAGATGCCATATCACTCGGTGTAGGCGAGCCTGATTTTGAAACACCATATTTTATAAGAGATGCAGGTATATATTCTCTTGAAAAAGGTAGGACATTCTACACATCAAACTCAGGTCTTATGGAGCTTAGAGATGAGATAAGAAATTATCTCATAAGAAAACTCGGTGTGGAATATGACCCTAAGAGTGAAATGATTATCACAGTAGGCGGAAGTGAGGGCATCGATATTGCTCTGAGGGCAATGCTTGACAGAGATGATGAAGTACTGATACCGCAGCCTTCATATGTATCATATGAACCTTGTACAATACTTGCAGGCGGAAAGCCTGTAATAATAGAATTAAAGGCTGAAGACGGATTTAAGCTGAAGGCAAGTCAGATACTTGAAAAAGTAACCGATAAGACAAAGATACTCATACTTCCTTTCCCGAACAATCCTACAGGTTCGATATTAAATATGGACGAGCTTAGAGAGATTGCAAAGGTATGTATTGAAAAGGACTTATATGTAATTTCCGACGAGATATACTGTGAGCTGACATATGAGGGTGAGCATGCTTCTATAGTACAGATAGAGGGTATGAAGGAGAGAACCGTTTTGATAAACGGTTTTTCAAAGTCATATGCGATGACCGGTTGGAGACTGGGATATGCTACAGGGACAAAGGAGATTATTGCACAGATGACCAAGATTCATCAGTATGCTATCATGTGTGCACCTACCACAAGTCAGTATGCGGCCATAGAGGCACTTGCACATGGTGATGCCGATGTGGCAAGGATGAGAGAGTCATATAATCAAAGAAGAAGATACCTGCTTCACAGATTTGACGAGCTTGGAATGACATGCTTTGAACCGCAGGGAGCATTCTATGTATTCCCAAGTATAAAAAGATTCGGGATGAGTTCAGAGGAGTTTGCGACAAGACTTCTTGAAGAGCAAAAGATTGCGATAGTACCGGGAACGGCTTTCGGTGAATGTGGTGAAGGCTATGTGAGAGTTTCATATGCATATTCTATGGAAAGATTAAAGGAAGCACTTTCAAGGATTGAAAAGTTTGTAAGGAGCCTTTGATGAATATTGTTATTACTTGAACCTGAGATACCCGACAATACCGGAAATATCGGAAGAAGCTGTGTGGCGACTAACACAAGGCTGCATCTTATAGAGCCTCTGGGCTTTAAAATAAATGAAAAGCGAATCAAGAGAGCCGGTATGGACTACTGGGCAAAACTTGATGTCACTGTCTATTCAGATCTTGAGGATTTCTATGAGAAAAATCCGAAGGCAAGAGAGCATATGTATTTTGCCACAACCAAAGCACATCATACATATAAGGATGTGGTATATGACAGTGATGAATATATAATGTTCGGCAAGGAGAGCGCGGGAATCCCTGAAGAAATACTTGCCGAGAATGAAGAAAACTGTATAAGGATACCTATGTGGGGAGATATAAGAAGCCTGAATTTATCAAATTCGGTAGCCATAATACTGTATGAGGCACTTTCACAGCACGGCTTTGAAAAAATGCAACTTACAGGTGAACTGCATAGACTTACATACAAATAAAAAAATACTCCGAAACCAAGCGGCTTCGGAGTTTTTTAGAATGTATGTGCGAATAGGGTGAAAAAGAGCTGTTATTAAATAAATATAATTTTGACAGAAGTCTATATCATAATGTATATATAAAACAAAAAAATAAAAAAGGGTGAATAGGATGAAAAACAGAATAGTTTGTAAAAGTCTTGTTGCAGGTATGGTTTCTTTCAGTCTGCTTTTGGGGCAGGTGGTTCCGGCTTTTGGAGCGGTACAGGATAAGGAATCGGTAAGAAAATACTATCACTACCAAGATGCACTTAGTGAGGCTAAAGAGAGGGTAGTCAAGGTAGCAAAAAAAGATGCGACTTATGATAAAAGTTCAAGTGATACTGTAGATGAGCATACTGATGAATATGGTGCTGTTACTAAGGATATTTATGATGAAGCCGGGAATCTGATTAGTAGAAACGTTAACGGTAAAGATGTTATACAGTTTTTATATAATAGTGCCGGGAATATAACAAGTATCAAGAATGCACTCGGGTTTGAAACAAAGTATGAGTACGATGAGAGTAATAGGCTTATTGCCAATATAGACGCATTGGGAAATAAAACAAATTATTCTTATGATGGTGAAAATCTATCCAAAGTTATATTGCCGGATAATAGTGAGACAAGCTATGAGTATGACTCACAGGGGAGAGTTATTACTCAAACAGAAGCTAACGGTCTGGTTACAAATATACAATATGATGAAGCCGGAAATATCATAAGACTTTATGATAATAAGGATTTAGATGAATATTATACTTATGACAGTGCTAATAATCTACTGACGGAAACAAACAGCTTGGGAGAAAAGACAAGCTATACATATGATTCAGAGGGTAGAGTAACAGCTATAGAATATCCGGATAAAACTTCGGAAAGTTTTTCATATGATGAAGCCGGAAATCTGATAAAAAGTGTAGACATATATGGAGTGGGTACAGAATACACTTATGACACATCAGGTAATCTGATAAAAGAAGCAAGCGGAGAAGATGTCATTGAGTATACATATGATAATGCCGGCAATCTCTTGACTGAAAAAGATGTTGATGGAAGCAAGAGTGAATACAAGTATGATGCTAAAGGAAATATAGTAGAAACTAAAGATGCACTGGGTAATATACAAAAGTTTTCATATGATATCAATGACAATCTGATACTGTATGTTGACGGTAAAAATCAGCCGGTAGTATATAGATATGATGCACTTGGACAAAATACTGAGATAGTATACCCTGACGGCAGCAGTGAAAAGTATAAGTATGACGCACTTGGAAATATAATTGAACTCATAGATATAGACGGCAGTAAAACAACATATACTTACGATTCACTAAGTAGATTGGTAGAAAAGAAAGATACGTCGGGAAACTATGAAAAATACAGCTATGATACTCTTGGTGATATAACTTCTATTACAGATAATAAAGGTAATGAAAAAAAGTACTCTTATGACTTGTACGGACAGCTTGTAGAGGAGAGTGACCAAAGCGGAAAAAGACATACATATACCTATGATAAAATAGGTCAGGTGATAGCAGAAAGTATTGACGGCGAAGATTTCTCATACACCTATGACACTTTTGGAAATACTTTAGAAGAGAAGAGCAGCAGCGGATATAATGCACAATATAAGTATGATAAACTTGGTCAGCTAATAGAAGAAAATGACAGCACCGGAGAGACCGACAGCTATAATTACAACAATGTAGGAAACTTAATAAATGAGGTATATAAGAATGTAAATACCAGAGTATCTGAAAATATTTCATATACACTTGATAATAAGAGTCAAGTAACAAATATGAAAACAGATGCGGATGACATCAGGTTATATTATAATGCCAAGGGGCAGATAACTCAAAAAGACAGTAAAGAAGGCAGTGAGAAATTCTCATATGATGCTAACGGTAATCTTACAAAAATAACCGGAGGAGGCAAAGAGGATACCGATTTTACATATAGTGTAAGGAATCGCCTGATTTCTATAAACCCTAATAAGAAACAAGAAAATAATGATATACAAAAAGAACTTATAGAGACCAAAATTGGAGATATTTTCTACAAATCTGATGATAATGGAATAGTAGAGTACAGTGACGGAAATTCACATACTACATATTTTAAAAGAGATAGTCAGGGGAGAGTGGTAGAAAGAAAAAATCCAAGTGGTGATGTTGAGTATTATGAATATGGCAACGGTGATACTCCAATAAAGATAGTAAAGGCTGACGGAAAGCAATTAACTTATGATCTTGACAGTGAGGGCAGGGTACTATCTCAAGGTGAATTGTCAGGTAGCGAAAGTAAGAAACTTTTAGAATACCGCTATGATGAGAATGGGAATATATCAGAAGCTACAGGGAATAACGGAACTTCCATCTACAAGTATGATAACAGCGGAAATATTTTAAAGTATACAGATACCTTCGGAAAGACAATAGATTATACCTATGATGAAAGGGGAAATTTAAGTAAGCTTGAAGTAGCCGGTGAGCCGCCAACTGTATATACATATGACAGTGAAGATAGAATTATATCTGTAACATATGGTGATAATAAAACTGTCAGCTATGAGTATGTGGAAAATACTACAATTACACATCTGCCGGATAACAAGACTATAGTAGAAAAATATAATGATAGCGGTGAATTAGTAGAAAAGACATATACTGATGATGCAGGAAATATCATATATAAGATCTCATTGGAGTATGGCAGTGAAGACAGAATATCTAAAAAATATGTTGTGTTGAGTAAGGATAATAAGGAACCTGATACAAAAGTAAGTACCTTTACAGACAAAGATAATGGTACGGACTTAAGTAATGACAACGAGGGTATGCCTACAGAGGAGACTTCTATATCTGACAGTGTAGATAATGCTATAACAGATACTACAGGTTTTACCAATATAGAGTATCAGTACAGCTATACAGACAAATCACAGCTAAAAAGTGAGAGTATCACAGGTGATATAGGTACAAAAGATATAAGCTATACATATGATAATGCAGGAAATAGAATAAGTGAAACTATAAAAACAGGTGATAAAGAAGAAGTAACTACATTTACATATGATGAAAGCAACAGGCTTGTAAAAAAACAATCACTAAGAAAACTACCATATATTCTTATGATAAAAACGGAAATCGTATATCTGCAGTAAGTGATGGAGAAAAGTTTAGCTATACATATGATATCAATGATAACCTGACAGGAATAAAGAAAAATGATGTAACCATATTTGAAGCGACCTATGATGCGATGGGTGAGAGAGTTCTTACCAAAGAATTGAATGCAAACGGTACCTTGGAAAGTAAATACAGGCTAAATGATGTAAGCTTTGAAGATACACAGGTGCTATCTGTTTATAATGACAGTTCAAAAACGGATTATATATATGGAAATGAAAGAACAGTTGAACTTTCAACCGGTACCGATAGTACATTTATAACAGACGAAAAAGAAAGTGCATTAGGTAGAATTGGAGAAGAAAATACATTCTATACACCATTTGGAGATAAGGAAGATACAAATTTTATTGATACTCAAAAAGCTTTAATAACCGGCTTTGGATTTGATGGAGAATGGCAGGACAGGATTATACTATCTAAGAGCCAGATACTATGATCCGAGTGATGGAGTTTCTTATCGGAAGACAGTGTAAGTGGAGATATAGAGTCGGAAACCGGCTTAAACGGATACAGCTTTGTAGATAATGATCCTGTTAATTATACCGACCCAAGCGGAAATACAAGAAACAGAGGAAAATCCACAGGTAGAGGCAAGAGTGCAAATGGAAAGCAGGTAAGCAAAAAGACAACTGCAAGTGGCAAGGGAAAGACTTCAAATAAATCTAAAACTCCGAAGCTGAAGATGCCGAATATATCGCCAAAGGCAAAAGCACAATCAAAGAAACAGGCAAAGCCAAAGAATGCAGGCAGAAGATTAGGAAAACAAAATATAAGACAAAGTACAAACCTGTCAAGAAGCTTTGGAAGAAGAACTGCTAACAGCTATTCTAAAAAACATTCAAAGAATGCTAACGCAACTGCAAATAGGTCAGGGAGAAATACCGCCAACAGATTTGCATCAAGTATACGACCAAGACCTGTGATTGCTAAGGGTGTAAATAAAAAGGTAAATAAAAAAAGTGTCAGCAGTTTTAGTAAAAAAAGCCCTACGGTTAGCGTAAATTCTAATAAGAAGTTAATGCCTGATTTCTTAAAGCCAAGAATTTATGGATTTGATAGAATAATGCCACATGATGATTGGTCGGAGGATAGTAAAAAATATCTGAGAATTAAAGGTGCTCTAAGTGATGTACAAAGAAATAATGAAGCTCTAAATCAAAGAATACAAGATGCAAGAAAAGATATATTTATGGATACATTTACAGGTAAGTCTGTGATTGATACAATAAATGTGTCTATAAAAAATCTTAGAATAAAGGAAGAAGTAGGGCTTGTAAAGCTACCGAACTTAGGTATACACTATGATAATCTAAGGAATACCATTATAAGGGAGACTACAAAAGCGGGAAACTCTATATATGCTGCAAATATACCTATAATATCAAATGGACTCGGAAGATTTCTTGGAGCTACAAATATGCCGAAGAATGCCGGAGTAATGTCTATGATAGAGTCATACTACAGAGGAGTATATGTAAAGGGAGTTCTCGGTACGGCTGATGGAATTTACAGTGCTGCCGCACATCCGATAAAAACGGTTGAGGGATTAACAGATATAATGCTGAACCCGGGGATATTAGGTAAGGCGATAAAATACTATACAAACGAAAGATAATTCATGGAAGTATTGAGGATAGAGCGGAATTTGTAGGACAGGCTATAACTGAAATAGGATTAGCTGTAGTGACAAGTGGTATTACAGGAGCGAGTGAAGGGACTAAAACAGCGAGCACTGCATCGAAGGTAGCAGAGATAGCGGATGAAGCCGGTAATATATCAAGAGGAGAGAAAGTTTCATCAAAGATAGTTGAAATAGGAGAAGAAATCGGTGATACTTTAAAGATAAAACCACCGTCAAAGATAGCTGAACCAAATAAGCCGCCTATAGAAGTACCTAAGGCAGAAAAAGCACCTATAGAGATACCTGAGATAACAGAAAAACCAAAGCTGCCTGAACTTGAAAATCCGATAGATAAAGCTAATGATATAGCTAAAGAAAAGCCTTTATATAAAGAGTATATAAAGCCTGAGGATAAGAAAATAGTACCTGAGATGGGATGGGATATGCCGGATGGAGGTGCTATTATTAATGGAAGAGAGTACTCTAAGCATGCACTTGAAAGAATGGCACCAGATACACCATCTGTAAGAGCAGAGTTGACTAGGAGAGCTGTTGAAAGGGCTAAATATAAAGGTTATGTAGTGGGAAGCGATGAATATATTAATGAAATTATAGACTATGTGAAACCAAGAGATATACCTCCAAGTGTTGTTGAAAATGCAATATTATCAACAAAACCATTTATGGGAAATAAACCAGGCACTCTTATATACATAACGGATGATATAAAGGTGGTTACAGATTTTTCGGGTAAAGTTATTACGGTTATGAAACAATAGGAGAGATAAGATATGTATACAAGCATACGTGTAAACGAATTTGATTTATTAAGTTTTTTTGAAAGCAATCCATCATTTATTGGTGAAGAAGCTGCTGGTGAGTGTAGATATATTTATGTTAGAGATAACTTTAAAATTTCTATTTTCATATCTATTTATGAGATGTGTGTTGCTGTATACATTGGATATAATAATAATGTTTTGTATATGGAGAAAATTGATAATATTGTAGAAATCATCAAAAATAGATGAAGCAACACTTAGAATAGTTGGACTTTTAGAAAATATAGTTTTTAAATAAGTTTCCACAGATATCTGCTATTATAGAGAACAAGGAAACTAACCATAATAGTGATACCAAGACTTCAAGAATATCTATATTATTTGATGAATTTGATTTTTTTGAATTTTTTGAATCAGATCCTACAGTCATTGGGACTGAGAAAGATTGTAGATTACAGTATTTCTATCAAACAGAGGGTTTTAAAATGGTTTTTGATTTATCAATATATGAACATAAAGTCAACATATTAATTTCTCACAATAATAATATAGTGTACAGTGAACAGTTCAACTCGGTTGAAGAGGTTAGGAAAGTGGATGCCGATACACTAAGAATGATAACAGAGGATAAGTGGATAATTGTAAGAAAGTGGTCACAAATTTCTGTACAAGTTGAAGATAGGCCGGAATAAAATTATTCTGTTGTAATGGGTGTTAGGGAGGATATTAAGGTAATGGGAGCATCAGCATCACTGTTCAGAAAAGGTAAATATGTAACAGAAAAAGACTTGGATATAATAATTGATATATTTACCAAGATGAAGTTTTATTCAAGTAATAAAGTGGATATGAGTTCAGGTGAAAGAGTGTGTTTAAGTGTGAGTTTTTTTAATGATGAGTGGACAAGAAAGTGGGATGAGGACGAACTTGATTCATTAGATGATAATGACCATATTATAATTTACTTCTATCCTAATGTGGAAATAGAGCTTGGAGAATACATTCCAAGTATGGGAGAAGAAGTACCGGATTACCTTAACTTTGAAGATATTTCAGGTAGAGGCAGATTATTACTGGAATTTTTGCATAGATATTTTAAATTGTTTCCGGAAGATGTATTTATGGAAAGGCACTTTTATACAAAGGATGATATAGATAAGTTATATGCGAAGGTACCATGGAATGAGACTTGGATGTATGAGGATCCTAAAACATTCTAAATTATACTATTGATATTTTTTTAAGAGGGGCTGTCGGGAAATGACAGTTATAAGAAAGGGTGGTGTGACTCATTTTGAGTCACACCACCCTAAGTTTTTATATAAAAAAAGATGGCTAATGACAACCATCTTTCTTCGTTACATGTTATAATGTAACTATGCTCACGGTTAATTATTATAATGACTTTTTTGAAATAGGTCAACAGAAAATCAACTTTAGCTTCTATGAATTGAGTTTACCCGATGACGATCCTGTCTATACCCTAAAAAAAGTTATGGAGGATTTAAATTTTTCCGGACTGTTAGCCAATTGTTAGGATAAGGGAAGAACAGGGTACAACTGGGTCATGATGTATGCAGTTATTACTTATGCAAATATGCGAGGAATACGTTCCATCGATCGTATTGTAGATTTATGTGAACGAGATATCGCTTTTATCTGGCTTACTAGGGGCAAAAAGCCTAAAAGAGATGCTTTCTATGAATTTAAAGGCAAGAAACTTACTTCAGACATTCTTGACGATTTAAATTATCAGTTTATGAGACGTTTACAAAAAGAAGGGCTTGTAACATTAAAAGAATTGTTTATTGATGGAACAAAAATAGAAGCAAATGCTAATCGTTATACTTTTGTATGGCGTGGAAGCATTAATTATCATCTTGCAGGTCTTTTGGATTCTATTGATAAGCTTTACTCGGACTATAATTCTTTTTTACAAGGTAACGGATTTGGTGAGAAGTACGAGCTTGGAAATGCACAAATGTTTGTAATTGACGGAATTGATAAAGTTAGAGATATTATTGAAAAGAATAGAAAAAGAAAGATTACAAAACATAAAAAGTTATCTAACAACTGTATTATAGAGATTGATAACTGCTCGCCTCTTGAACTGCTTAAACTTCAGAAAAACCTTATGGCTATTGCTGACGGAGAAGGCATTGCATTTGTTAACGGAAAGGGCAAGAGAAAGCCGAAACTTCAACAACTCTATGAAGAACTTGAACATTGTGGACAGCGATTAATGGGCTATAAAGAATGTTTTAAAATCATGGGGAAAGATAGAAACAGCTACTCCAAAACTGATTTGGAAGCAACCTTTATGTGAATGAAGGAAGATCATATGCTGAACGGGCATTTAAATCCGGCATACAATGTACAGATAGCAGTAGAGAATTATTTTATTGTGCATGGTTATGTAAGTAATGATCGTACAGACTATAACACACTGATTCCTGTCCCCCCAAAAGCATAAGAAAGCATTTGGAGAAGTACTGGAAGAAGTAACAGCAGATAGCGGCTATTGTAGTGAGAAAAATCTATTATATCTGGAAGAGAATAAGATAGATAGTTATATAAAACTACAGGATCATGAAAAGCGAAAAACACGAGCATACAGTAAAGATATAGGTAAATACTACAACATGAAGACAACGGTATTTGAGGACGAGCAAGTCTATATCTGTCATGACGGTCGTGAACTGAGACATATCAACACAGAGAAGAAAAAACAGAACGGTTATACACAAACATATGAAGTATATGGATGTTCTGACTGTAGTGGATGTGAACATAAGCCTAAATGCCTGTATAAATACAATCCTGATAAAGATGTTGATAAGAATAAAGTAATGAAGATCAATGAAGTATGGGAAGAGCTTCGAGAGAAGTCACATGCTAATATACAGAGTGAAAAAGGCATTCTGAAACGACAGACACGCTCTATTCAAACAGAAGGTCATTTCGGAGATATTAAAGAGAATGAAGATTTCCGACGCTTTAATTATCGTTCTTCAGATAAGGTATATAAAGAATTTATGCTTTTTGCAATAGGAAGAAATATAAATAAATATCATCGTTTTCTCCATGCAAAACTAAAGAAATTTGAAGGGAAAATACAGGAGAAAACAGCATAAGAAAAAATGCAAAAGCAAAATTTATGCCAAGGGGATTTTATGCCCCAAAATAGACAGCATTATAGAAAAATAAAATATCCTGACAAAGTCACAAAGCAAAATGCCTTGTATTTGTCAGGATATTTTTATTTAGTTCTGTGGGAAGTAGAAATGCTCATTTCCCGACAGCCCCTTTTTATTTGCTGTTCATTTAGAGAAAACAAAAATTTAGTGCTTCTCATACAGATAATCATCATTTTTCTTTGGCGGTTTTTCATTCAGGTTGCCCACGTCAAAGGTAGTCTCATCCGAGATATCATTTTCATTGTTTTGTCTCTCATCAACCGGAATATCGTTTACTTCGGTTCCCTCGGCGGAAATAAGCTTGGTCTGATTGATTTCACTGTTGTTGAAGTCCACCGCACCTTGATTTCCTGCAGTATCTGAAACATATGCCTTTATACCGTAGGTGTCAAAATCAAAAGTGGCTCTGCCTTCGTCCTTATCAAGCTTTGTAGGCAATATCTTCTTGTCATTGCTGTCTATCGCATATATATTGTCATAGTCGATATCGGAATGTGTGTCCTCAAAGGTTATATTCAGTTCCCCCTTTTTTACAAGCTGAGCAAATATGGTCGGAGCGGTCGAGTCTATCTTGTCAATCTTTTCATATATAGTCTGTGACATAGTATTAAGATTGGTTGCAACCACCTCCAAAGTACCGTTTTTTGTAGCTGTAGCCTCATATGTATTGCCGTTTTTTGTAAAGGAGAGAGGCTCATTGTCAAGCATCATAGTGAAGCTTTTTAAAGGGAAAAAGCTTTTTTGTACCACCTTGATGTCAACAGTTTTTGAGTTCTCCACCGCCTCTACAGAGACTTCAAACTTAGGCTGTGATGTAACTGCAAAAAATATGATTACATTTACGAATATAAATGCTATTATATACTTGAGTTTTGAAAACCTCCTTTTTTTAGGTTTTTCATTTACATTGGTTTCATCTGCCATAGATAATCCTCACTTTCACTTGTACAAGCAATCTTTGACTAGAATAGCAGACTTAAAATAAAACTTCAAGTTAAAATTTGCATAATAGTAATATAAGAAAATAAAGGAGTTGTTATGTTAGAAAAAGCGGTGAAATTTGCTACAAAGGCACATGAAGGCCAGTTTAGAAAAGGAACTGAAATACCTTATATCACACACCCGCTTGAGGTATGTTCGATAGTATCACTGATGACAGACGATATAGATGTAAGATGTGCGGCGCTGCTTCATGATACCGTGGAGGATACGTCTGTGACTGTTGAAGATATTATAGAGAATTTCGGCAAAAGAGTGGCAGCTCTTGTAAGTAAGGAATCGGAAGATAAGTCAAAGTCATGGATTGAGAGAAAGACACATACATTGGAGCATTTGAAAAAGGAATGTATTGAGGTCAAAATGATAACCTTGGGAGACAAACTGTCAAATATGAGAGCTTCCGCCAGAGACTTCTTAGCTTTCGGAGACGAGTTTTTATTAAAGTTCAATGAAAAGGACAAGGTAAAGCAGGGTATGTACTATTTCGGCATACTGGATTCTATAAAAGAGTTGAAGGAGTGTGAGTTTTATAAGGAGTATGAGAAACTCTGTAATTTTGTATTTGGAGATGTGAAAGAGAAGATATGAGAGACGGTTTTGTAAGAGTTGCAAGTGTAACACCCGATATCAGAGTATGTGATGTAACATATAATAAGAAAAATATAAAAAAGGCGATTGAAAAAGAATGGGAACATAAAAGTAAAATCATAGTGTTTCCTGAGCTTTGCCTTACAGGCTATACCTGCAATGACTTATTTTTTCAAGATATACTTATCAGTGAAGCAAAGAAAGCTTTAAAAGAGATTGTAGAGTTTACATCAGGTCATAAGTCTGTTGTATTTATCGGTTTGCCGCTTGAGTTTAAGGGTAAGCTTTACAATGTTGTTGCTGCAATATCCGACGGTGTGCTTTTAGGTTTTATAAACAAGCTGAATTTGCCGAACTACGGCGAGTTCTACGAGGAGAGATACTTTAACAGAGGTTTTGAGGAACCTGTATGGGTGGATTTTTTTGACAATGTGGTGCCTATGGGAGCCAATATACTCTTTGAGTGCACCAACTTTCAGGGACTTACAATCGCAGGTGAAATCTGTGAGGACCTTTGGGTAGCCAATCCTCCAAGTGTATCTCATGCGCTTGCAGGTGCAAATGTTATTATAAACGCTTCGGCATCAACGATATAGTAGGTAAGAAAGCTTACAGAGATCTGCTTATAAGTAACCAGTCAAAGAAACTTATATGCAGCTATATCTATGCCAATGCCGGTGAGGGTGAGTCCACACAGGATCTTGTATTCGGAGGTCAGGGCATTATTGCCGAAAACGGTAAGATATTGGCGGAAAGCAACAGATTCAAAAATGAGGCTGTGAGAATTGAGATAGATATAAACAGGCTGAATTTGGAGAGAAGAAAGCAGACCACTTTTAAGACCTGTGATGATGAGGGGTATTTTAAGGCCGAGTTTGAACTTGATATAGAAGAACTTGAGCTTAAGAGAAGCTTTGACCCTAAGCCTTTTGTACCGGACGATCCTACAAAGAGAAGTGAAAGATGTGAGGAAATACTTACAATACAGGCGCTCGGGCTGAAGAAGAGATTGGTTCATACAGGTATAAAAAATGTGGTACTGGGTATTTCGGGAGGACTTGACTCCACGCTGGCGCTTTTGGTATGTGTAAAGACATTTGAGATGTCGGGACTTGATAAGAGCGGAATAAAGGCTGTTACAATGCCGGGCTTCGGAACTACGGACAGGACATATAATAATGCCTGTGAACTTACAAAGAGCTTAGGTGCAAGTCTTGAAGAGATTTCCATTGTAGAGTCAATAAAGAGGCATTTTATTGATATAAAGCATGATATAAATGTGAAGGATGTCACATATGAGAATGCACAGGCAAGAGAGAGAACTCAGATTTTGATGGATATTGCAAACAGGGATAACGGACTTGTCGTAGGAACGGGAGATTTGTCTGAACTGGTACTTGGTTGGGCTACATATAACGGAGACCATATGTCGATGTACGGCGTGAACGCTTCCATACCGAAGACATTGGTAAGACATCTGGTAAATTACTATGCCGATACTCTAAGCAATAAAGATTGCGGATATACTTTATGATATTTTGGATACACCTGTATCGCCTGAACTTTTACCGCCTGAAAACGGTGAGATAGCACAAAAGACCGAGGATTTGGTGGGACCTTATGAGTTGCATGATTTCTTCTTATACAATGTATTAAGATTCGGATTTATGCCGTCAAAGATATACAGAATGGCAAAATCTGCATTTGATAAAGAGTATGATGATGCGACTGTACTTAAGTGGCTTAAGGTGTTTTATAAGAGATTCTTTGTACAGCAGTTTAAGAGGTCAACTCTGCCTGACGGACCTAAGGTGGGAAGTATAGCCGTATCTCCGAGAGGCGACTTAAGGATGCCGAGCGATGCAAGCAGATACCTTTGGGAGCAGGATTTGGAGAATATAAAATGATTACTTCCACATCCAATAAAAAGATAAAAGAGCTTGTGGCAATGGTCAAAAAAAACAGCGTCGGAAAGAAAAAGAATGCTTATATTATAGAAGGAATCAGGATGTTTAGCGAACTGAAACCTGAAGAGATACTTGAGGTTTTTGTCAGCGAAAGCTTTGAAAATGAAAATAAAAGCTTACTGAAAAATATTTTTCCGGAGTATGAGACTGTAAGTGACAGAGTATTTGACGCTATATCGGATACAAAGACCCCGCAGGGAGTTTTGGCGGTTGTAAAAAGAAAAGAGTATACACTTGAGAGTATACTAAAAAAAGCCCAAGGGCCGCTTAGTTTATTGATACTTGACGGACTACAAGACCCCGGCAATCTGGGGACTTTGGTAAGAGCCGGAGAAGGTGCCGGAATAAGCGGCATTATTATGAGTGAAAATACGGTGGATATTTACAATCCTAAGGTGATACGTTCTACAATGGGTTCAATATTCAGGGTGCCCTTTATATATGTAAAGGATTTGAAGGAAGTTATAGATAAGCTTAATTCAAAAAGTATTGCAGTATACGCAAGCAGTCTTGAAGGCGCCATAGAATATGACAAGCCTGATTATAAAAAAGATATCGCCTTTATAATAGGAAATGAAGCGGCGGGAATATCAAAGGAGATACTTGATATAACGGATAAAAAGATAAAAATCCCTATGCTTGGTGAGGTTGAGTCGCTGAATGCCGCAGTGGTCCGGAAGTATACTTATGTATGAGGCTGCAAGGCAGAGAAGATTATAATTTAAATATTGCATATTTATACATATAAGCGTATAATAATAGAAATCACGATTTAAGAGAGGTATTTATATGAATTTATTTGGAAGAAATTTTTCTCACATTGAAAGATTATACAAGAGAAGAGATAGAGTATCTGCTTGATTTGGCAATGAAGCTTAAGGTGGATAAGAAAAAGGGTATTACAGGTGACAGACTGAAGGGTAAAAATATAGCTTTGCTTTTTGAGAAGCCTTCAACCAGAACCAGATGTGCATTTGTTGTAGGTGCAAGAGATGAGGGCGGATTCCCTGAGTATCTGGGAAAGGACGATATACAGCTCGGACATAAGGAAAGTGTGGCGGATACCGCAAGAGTGCTCGGCAGGATGTTTGACGGTATAGAGTTTAGGGGATTTAAACATTCCACAGTTGAAGAGCTTGCAAAGTATGCAGGTGTGCCTGTATGGAACGGTTTGACGGACGAATATCACCCTACACAAATACTTGCGGATTTACTTACAATGAGAGAGTATTTCGGAAAGCTTGAAGGACTGAACTTTGTATATGTGGGTGACGGCAGAAACAATATGGCAAATTCACTTATGATAGGGATGACAAAGCTTGGTGTGAATATGACAATTTTGGCACCGAAGAGCCTGCATCCAAGTGATGAGCTTGTAAATCTTTGTGAGGGATATGCAAACGAATCGGGAGCAAAGCTTAATATAAGCGATGATTTGGATGCGGTTAAAGGTGCCGATGTAATATATACCGATGTATGGGCTTCTATGGGAGAAGAGAATAAGGCAAAGGAGAGAATAGAGCTTTTAAGACCTTATCAGGTCAATAAAGCGCTTATGGATAAAACAGGAAAGGACAGCACAATATTTATGCACTGCCTGCCTGCAGTAAAGGGCTATGAAGTCACTGAAGATGTTTGAAAGTGACAAATCAGTAGTGTTTGATGAGGCGGAAAACCGCATGCACACTATTAAGGCGGTGATGGTGGCTACATTAGGTAGGGAAGATGACAAGTAGAAGAAGACAGGGTTTTCTTTTAATCAGGGATGTTTTGCATATCATATTGGCGATTGCCATTATTGTGATGGTTGTATTTGCCTTTTTGTCACCGACAAAATATGCAATATTTTTCCCGTTGATATTTTTATTATTTTCAATAAACTGTTTACTGGATTCAATAAAGTACTTTAAGAATGAAGAACATCACAAGTACGGATTTATAAGAGCAACGGTAATGTTTGCACTGTTTTTATTTATGCTTTTGATGTCTACAATCGGATTTTTGAACCTGTAAGTTAAAATGCCCGGAATGAAGTTTCCGGGTGCTTTTAATTTTAAGAATATAAAAACTTGATTTTTTTGGCAGACTGTTCTAATATCTTAGTGGTGATAGAGCCGATATTTCATAGGTTCTATGCGGTTATATATAGGATGGGATTTTTTATGGTTTTTAGTCACAAGTCGGTGCTGTTGGATGAGGTGATAGAATCTTTGAATATCAAACCTGACGGTTACTATGTGGACGGTACTCTGGGAGGAGGAGGTCATGCCCTGGAGGTCGTAAAAAGACTTGAGGGCGGCAAACTTATAGGTATAGATCAAGATGCGGATGCTATAAAAGCTGCAACACAGAGATTGATTGATTACCGAAATAGGGTTATAATAGTAAGAGATAACTATGTCAATATTGAAAATATATTGAAAAGAGAAGGTATCGAAAAGGTTGACGGTATATATGTCGACTTGGGAGTTTCATCATATCAGCTGGATGCGGCAGAGAGAGGTTTTACCTACAGATTTGATGCACCTCTTGATATGAGGATGGATGACAGAAACGAGTTGAAAGCATCCGATATTGTCAATGACTATTCGGAGAGCGAGCTTTTTCACGTCATCAGAGATTACGGTGAGGACAGGTTTGCAAAGAACATTGCAAAGCATATCGTAGCCTACAGAAGCAAAAAAAGAATTGAGACAACATTTGAATTGGTGGACATTATAAAGTCTGCAATTCCGATGAAGATACAAGTTACAGGCGGGCATCCTGCAAAGAGAACATTTCAGGCTATAAGGATTGAACTTAACAAAGAGCTTGAAGTTTTGAAGGATTCACTGAATGTAATGATTGAACTGTTAAACCCCGGAGGCAGATTGTCCGTTATCACATTTCATTCTCTTGAAGACAGGATAGTGAAACAGGCGTTCAAAAAGGCGGAGTCTCCATGTATCTGTCCGAAGAATTTCCCCGTATGTGTATGTGGGAACAAGTCAAAGGGAAGAGTGATTACAAGAAAGGCTGTTTTGCCGAGTGAAAAGGAGTTGGAAGAAAACTCCAGAGCAAAAAGTGCCAAACTTAGGGTATTTGAAAGGAAGTCTAAATGAAAGAAACTAATAAAAGAAAAAAGCAAGGAATAAGAAGAACCGGTGTACAAACAGAGTACTACACTGAGGGTAATGTTGTAAGAAAGCTTGAAAGTGCATATCCGCAGACATGGGAAGAAGAGTCACCAAGCAAAAAAGTAAGGAAAAACAGAGAGAGAGTACTTTCTATGAATTTTCCTTATCTTGTTGTGCTGTCTGCAGCGATGGTAGTCGTATTGGCACTTTGTGCAAACTATATTTCAGTACAGTCACGCCTCACTTCCACTATAAAGGAAGCTCAGAAAAACGAGTCAAATCTTGAAAAGTTAAAAGATGAGAACGACTCCGCCGAAAATATGATAGCAACTTATTTGGATTTGGATCATATAAAGGATGTGGCTATGAATAAGCTTGGCATGGTTTATGCCAAGAAAAATCAGGTTATAACATACGAAAAAACGGAAAATGAATATGTCAGACAATTCGATGAAATCCCAAGATAAAAACGGGACAAACAAAAAAAATAAGAATGGAAATACTTCCAATCCTTTAGATATTCTGCAGGGAAGGCTTATAATCATCCTGATTATGATTGGTATAGCTTTCGCTGCATTGTTTTTTAACATACTGTTTTTGCAGAGGAAAAAGGAAGTGGAATACAATCAAAAGATATTATCACAGCAAAGGTATGATTCCAGAGATTTACCTTATAAAAGAGGAGATATACTGGACAGAAACGGAACTTATATTGCGACAAGTGAAAAGGTCTACAATATAATTTTAGATCCCAAGCTTATCAATACAGAGCAGGACAAATACCTTAACGCTTCAGTGGGTATATTAAAGGATGTATTCGGCTACAGTGAAGAAGAAATCAGAGGTGTTATTGCCGACAAGTCGGACAGCTCATATGTAAAGTATAAACAAAATATCACATATGATCAGAAGGAAGCCTTTGAAGAGAAGAAAAAAGAGTATGATAAGTGGTACAAGGATAATAAAAAAGACGAAAAAATAGGCGGCATATGGTTTGAAGAAAGCTACCAAAGGCAGTATCCTTACGGTTCTACGGCATGTAATGTACTCGGATTTGCAGGAAATGACGGAGACGGATATACCGGAATAGAGCAGTCTTATAATGATGAGCTTGTAGGTATAGCAGGCAGAGAGTACGGATACTTAAACGATGAGTCGTCTCTTGAGAGAGTTATAAAAAATCCTACAGACGGAAACAAGGTGGTCTCAACCATTGATTTGAACATTCAAAAGATAGTGGAAAAGCATATCAGTGAATGGCAAAGTTCAGTAGGTTCAAATATGACGGCGGCTATAGTGATGAATCCCAATAACGGTGAGATACTTGCTATGGCTACAAGCAGAGCATTCGATTTGAATAATCCGAGGGATTTGAACAACTACTATACGGCGGAGCAGCAGGCGGCTATGGATGACAAGGCAAAGGTGGATGCTCTTAACAATATTTGGAGAAACTACGCTGTCAGTGATACATACGAGCCGGGTTCACCGTCAAAGGTATTTACTGTGGCTTCAGCTATGGAAGAGGGTGCCATAAACGGAAATGAGACTTATAACTGTCGCGGATTTGAAGAGATAGGCGGATGGAAGATAAGATGTGCCAACAGAAACGGACATGGTGAAATCAATGTGACTGAGGCTCTTATGGAGTCTTGTAATGTCGCGATGATGGATATATCAAGGACTGAGGGCGGACAAAACTTCTACAAATACCAAAAGGTATTCGGATTCGGTTCAAAGACAGCTATAGATTTGCCGGGTGAGGCGGATACAAGCGGACTTGTACATACGGCGGACAACGCCGGAGCTACGGACCTTGCCACAAACTCATTCGGACAAAACTACAATGTTACAATGGTACAGGTTGCCGCGGCGTACTCGTCTGTAGTAAACGGCGGTGCATATTATACACTCATGTTGTAAAGCAGATTTTAAACCCTAACGGTTCGGTAATAAAAAACATTGAGCCTGAACTTGTAAGAGAGACCGTTTCGGCACATACTACCGCATTTATCAATGAAGCGCTCAGAAGAACCGTAGCCGAGGGTACAGGTAGCGCTGCGGCTGTAGCAGGTTATGATGTAGGCGGTAAGACAGGTACGGCGGAGAAATATCCGAGAGGAAACGGCAATTATCTGGTTTCATTTATAGGAAGTGTTCCCGCACAAAGCCCCGAGGTGGTATGCTATGTGCTTATAGATACTCCGCATTTGGGCGATCAGGCCAGATCCGCCTATGCGAGTTCACTGTTCTCAAAAATTATGACGGAAGTATTGCCATATATGAATATATATTCAAATGTGGATGAAAATATTGATGTAAGTTCTTTCCCTTCAGCTGAAGGAATCACGGATTCAGGTACACCTGCCGAGTCAAAAAGTTACTCTACAGAAGAGGTGATACCGAATGACGGAAAGAACGATCTGCCGGGTGCACCTGCCGGAGAGGGAGAATAAAAGGTTTGGAGATATTATGTTAAAAGATACATTGATTGCGTTACTTATAAGCTTTGTTGTTACCGCAGCAGTCTGTCCGTTCTTTATACCGATTTTGCACAGAATGAAGTTCGGTCAGATGGTAAGAGATGACGGACCGCAGGCACATTTAAAGAAGACCGGAACACCTACTATGGGCGGTATAACATTTATGATCGGAATACTTGCGGCGAGTCTCTTTTTGATACCTAGATATAAAGAAGTTACCGTTGTATTCTTATTTACCATATCATATGGTATAATAGGATTTTTGGATGATATGCTGAAAATAAAGAAAAAGCAGTCCGAAGGCTTGAAGTCATCTCAGAAGTTTATACTTCAGTTGATAGTCAGTGTTGTTTTTATAGTATATCTGTTCAAAATGTACGGATTTGACTACGGTATACTTATACCGTTTACAGGTTCATTTGATACAGGTGTAGTATTAAAACTCGGTATTATCTGGATTCCTTTTGCATTGTTTGTAATACTCGGTACGGACAACGGAGTGAACTTTACAGACGGACTGGACGGACTTTGCTCATCGGTTACAATTATTGTTGCAATATTTTTCATGCTGATAGGGCTTAGGGCGGGCTTTAGCGTTACACCGGTTACAGGTGCAGTGATAGGAAGCCTTATGGGATTTTTGATGTTTAACGCATATCCTGCCAAGGTATTTATGGGAGATACAGGATCTTTGGCACTTGGAGGATTTGTGGCATCATATGCGCTTATGTGCAGGATACCTGTTTTTATAGCGGTTATAGGCTTTATATATATGATTGAGGTAATATCCGTTATCATTCAGGTAGGATATTTTAAGGCGACAAAGGGAAAGAGATTTTTCAAGATGGCACCTATACATCACCACTTTGAACTGTGTGGCTGGTCTGAAACAAGGACAGTGACGGTTTTTAGTATAGTTACCGTAATACTTGGCATTTTAGTATATCTGTTTATTTAGGAGGCAATATGATCGGAGTTGCAGGATTGGGAAAGAGCGGCATATCCGCCGCAAACTTGCTTTTAAAAAACGGTGAAGAGGTGATACTCTTTGACAGCAATAAAGAACTTGATAAAAATACGATTTTAGATAAGTTTGATAAGAAATATCATGAGAGAATAAAGATTGTTCTGGGAGATTTAAACGAGTCCGATGCAAAGGATATGAAATACTGCGTTATCAGTCCCGGAATCGACCTTGAGGTTGACTTTGTGAAGACATTAAAATCATGCAATATTCCTATATGGAGTGAGGTGGAACTTGGATATAAATATTCCAAAGGTGATTTGATAGCCATTACAGGAACCAACGGTAAGACCACCACTACATCACTTGTAGGCGAGATAATGTCAAACTTCAAGGAAAGTGCATTCACTGTAGGAAATATCGGTATACCTTATACAGATATTGCGGATAAGACAAATGAAAATACTGTTACCGTACTTGAAACCTCATCATTTCAGCTTGAGACCATAATAGATTTTAAGCCGAAGATATCTGCAATACTTAATATAACTCCGGACCACTTGAACAGACACCATACTATGGAGAACTATATAAAGGTAAAAGAGGATATAGAAAAAAATCAGGATAAGAATGATTTTTGTATACTCAACTACGAGGATGCGGCACTTAGAGAGTTTGCAAATAGAGCAAAAGCAAAGGTTATATTTTTCTCAAGTAGAGAAAAACTTAGTGAAGGATTTTATCTTGAGGACGGGTTTGTTGTACAAAACAAGGAAGGTGTGGTCACCAAGCTTCTTGATACAGGTAAACTGAATATACTGGGCAGACACAATCATGAAATGTTATGGCCGCTATGGCTATTTCTTTTGCTTACGGTGTGCCTATGGATATAATTGTAAACACCTGTTATAACTTTAAGGCGGTTGAGCACAGAATAGAGTTTGTAAAGGAAGTAAAAGGAGTAAAATATTATAACGACTCCAAGGGTACCAATCCGGATGCCGCAATACAGGCGGTGCTTGCGATGCCTGCCTACACTTATATTATAGGCGGAGGATATGACAAGGGATCCGAATATGACGAGTGGATAGAGAGTTTCGGTACCAAGGTAAAGAAACTTGTACTGATGGGAGCTACTGCCGATAAGATTGCGGATTGTGCAAAAAAGCACGGATTTACAAATATAGAAAAGGTTGAGAGCATGCAGGAGGCGGTAAGTTTGTGTGCAAGTGAAGCCAAAGCGGGAGAGTATGTCCTTTTATCACCGGCCTGTGCCAGCTGGGGAATGTTCAAAAACTATGAGGAGCGCGGACATATATTTAAGGACTGTGTCAGGAATTTAGTATAATATGGCGGATGATATAAAAACCAAAAAGCCTCAAAAGACCGAACAGGAAAAAAAAGAAATTATAAATAAGGCCAAAAAAAAGGGAATTAAGGTTGAAAGACCTAAGCCTTCAAAGCCGAAAGAAGAAAAAAATAAGACAAAGCCTAAAGAAGAGAAGAAAAAAACAGGCAGAATCTACTGTGACTATACTATGCTGTTTATGATTATTTTTTTACTTGTTTTCGGAGTAATAATAATTTATTCGGCAAGTTCATATACTGCCGGAATAAAGTTTAAGGATTCCGCATACTTTGTAAAAAATCAGATCAAATATACTCTGTTCGGTTTTGTTGTATTTGGAGTAATGATGATTATTCCATATAAACTTTGGGTAAAAAAGGCGTATATTTGGTATATCGGAAGTATTTTATTGTCGGCAGCAGTGCTTGTTATCGGAAAGAGAGTTAACGGTTCCAGGAGGTGGATTGTTGTAGGCCCGGTAAGATTTCAGCCTTCGGAATTTGTTAAGGTTACACTGATTTTATTTATTACTTATTATTTGGTAAAATATAAAGATGAGCTGTATTCTACTGACAGGAAAGTTACTGAAAAAAGACTGTGGTGGCTGCTTTTATGGGTTATTATTCCGGTAGTACTGGTACTTGTAGCAAACTTAAGTACATCAATAATTATTTTTTTGATAGCTTTAGGTATGAGCTTTATCGGTACTTCAAATAAAAGACTGTTTGTAGGCGGTACTTTGGTGTTTGCCGCAATTTTGGCAAGTGCAAAATCTATTGTAAAGCTTTTATATTCATGGGGATTCAGAAACTATCGTATTATGAGACTGCTTGTATGGGCCGAGCCTGAAAAGTTCAGCAGAGACGGCGGATATCAGGTAGTGCAGGGACTCTATGCTGTAGGTTCGGGCGGAATATTCGGAAAAGGTCTGGGTCAGGGAATGCAAAAATTCTTTATACCTGAGGCACAAAATGATATGATATTTTCAATAATAGTGGAAGAGTTCGGACTTGTGGGAGTGCTTATGATACTGGCGGTATTTGCCTTTATTATAAGAAGAATGTTATTGATAGCGTTTCTGTAAAAGATTTGGAAGGACGCTATATAGTTATAGGTGTGGTGATACATTTGTCTCTACAGGTAATACTTAATATAGCGGTAGTTACCGGAGTGATGCCCAATACCGGAGTATCTCTTCCTTTTATAAGCTATGGAGGCAGTTCTATAGTGGTATTGTTGGCTGAAATCGGTTTGGTTTACAGTGTGGCAAGAACTATAAAGATGGAATAATGATATGAAAAGAATATATATTGTTTTAGTCGTTATTGCCTTTATATTTTTGGGTATCTATTCGGTAAAGATAGATAAGTTCAATTTTGGAGGAAATACCAGATACAGCGATGAAGAGATGAAAAAAATGATCTTCCCGAACGAGTTTTCAAAAGTAACGCTTTACAATGTTTTCAGAAGTAAGTTTAAAAAAGATTACAATATACCTTTTATACAGGGTATTGATATATATGTAACAGGTTTGCACAGTGCGGATATCATTGTATATGAAAAGAGTGTGGTAGGCTGTGTAAAGTATATGAGTTCATATATGTACTTTGATAAGGACGGTATTGTGGTGGAAAGTTCAAACACTCTTTTGGAAGGAATACCTGTTATAGACGGACTTGATTTCGGCAGGATTGTACTGTACGAGAAACTTCCTATATCAAATGAGAATGTCTTTAAAGAGATGCTTGACATCACACAGGTCCTTGTGGGATATGGAATAAATGTCGACAGGATAACCATATCATCGGACAACAATATTACACTTTATATCGGTAATATTGAAGTTTATTTAGGTGATTCAAGTGAACTTAACGGAAAAGTTGGTGAACTTAGAGATATATGGGAGAAGATAAAGGATTTATCAGGTACACTTTATCTGGATAATTACAATCCTATAAAGGATAATACTACATATACATTCAAAAAAAGATAAAATATTACATTGCACTTTAAAGAAAAATAAGTTGATATTTATATCAAAAACCTTTATTATTAGATGAGAGTTTGCTTAAGTGTAGGTGTACAGGAGGAAAAATATCTGTGTTAGAAATAAATAAGCCGGTAAATGAGAATGCAGCGAAGATCATCGTAGTAGGTGTCGGAGGTGCGGGAAATAATGCCGTAAACAGAATGATTGATGAAAATGTGGAGGGTGTAGACTTCATCGGTGTCAATACCGACAAGCAGGCCCTTGTGAACTGTAAAGCTGGAACTATTATCCAGATAGGAGAGAAGCTTACAAAGGGACTTGGTGCAGGTGCCAAGCCTGAGGTAGGTGAAAAAGCAGCGGAAGAGAATATAGAAGATATCACAAATAAACTTAAGAATGCAGATATGGTATTTGTTACCTGCGGTATGGGTGGCGGTACCGGAACAGGTGCATCACCTGTTATTGCAAGAGCTTCAAAGGACCTTGGTATACTTACAGTAGGAGTAGTGACAAAGCCTTCCCGTTTGAGGGCAGACAGAGAATGAAGAATGCACTTGCCGGTATCGAGAATCTTAAGCAATATGTGGATACTCTGATTGTAATACCTAATGAGAAATTGCTTCAGATAGTGGACAGAAAGACTACTATGCCTGACGCCCTGAAAAAGGCTGATGAAGTGTTGCAACAAAGTGTTCAGGGTATCACAGACCTTATCAGTGAGACCGCTATTATCAATCTTGACTTTGCGGATGTTCAGACCGTAATGACAGGAAAAGGTCTTGCACATATCGGTATCGGTTACGGAACAGGTGACAACAAGGCACTTGACGCCGTTAAGGCGGCAGTTTCATCACCGCTTCTTGAGACAAGTATCGACAATGCCACTCATGTGCTTATTTCCGTATCAGGTGATATCAGTCTTATTGAGGCATATGAAGCAACAGACTATGTGCGTGAGCTTGTAAGTGAAGAGGCAAATATTATCTTCGGTGCTTCATGTAATGATACCGAGCCTGACAGTGTAAAGATTACAGTTATCGCTACAGGTGTTACTGCTGCTGTCAACGACACTCCTGTAGGAGAGCTTGTCAGAGATGTGAATATTAAGCATCAAAACACTATACCTAAGAGAAGCGAGTCTTTCTCACAGAATTTGAATACGGCTCCCCTACAGCCACAGCCTAAGGTGGAGCAGCCAAAGAGCGACTATCCTCCAAGCAATATACAAAGCTTCGGCGAGGGAAATTACTCTGAGACAAGCTATGGCGGCTATGCCGGAAACTACGGCTCATATCAGGGGGAGAATGTGTCTCAGCCCATGAACAATCAGCCTATAAATAATCAGGGTATGAACAATCAACCTATAAATAATCAAGGTATGAACAGTCAGCCTATGAACAATCAAAATCCTTATACAGGAGGCTATACCTACGGTCAGCAGTCCGGTATCAGAGCTGTCAGACCACATGGAGATGCTAAAATAAATGTACCTGATTTTTTAAAAAGAAAGAAATAAAAAGTGATATAAAAAAGGGGATGTGAAAAAACTCTATTGAATTTTTTCGCATCTCTCTTTTTGCAATTATTGTGTATAAATGACTGAAATCATACGCAAAAAAAGCGCACTCCCCCTACCCCATAGAAATTCTTTTTGAATCTATGCGGCAGTTCTGTTTCTCATCTTTTTTTTCTGATATTTATATAAATTATGGCCTATCGCCACGAGTAAAACTTCCAGTTTGACTGAATGAATACCTCTTCTGACAATTCTCTTGTACCAACGGTCGCTTTTCATAATTCCGAAAGTGCCTTCTGCTTGTATCGAACGGTTCATTCTTAATAACGCACCGTGGATACTTTCCAGGTTTTCGATTACTTCCCGGTGCATGGAAGTTAGTTCCTTATTGATCCGAACGGTTCGATTCTTATCTGTATTCTTACATTTCTTTGCATATGGACATCCACTACAGTCTTCGCATTCATACAGTTCTTCCTTGCGCCCGTACCGATTTCCCCTCACATTTTTTCTGCATAAAAAACGGAATGCTTTATCGTTAGGACATCTCATGACTCCTTGCTCATCGATTCTGAAGTTAACTGCACGAAATGGATCTTCATGATATTTCCGATCCTTAGTTTCCTTTTTAAACATTGGAAATTTCATATACTTTTCAATTCCGTTCTGTTCACAGAAAATATAATTGTTATATGAGCCATATCCGGCATCTGCCACAGGATATTTGGGATAGAATCCATAAGTTTGTTTGAAGTGCTCCATCAAAGGAACAAAGCAATCCATATCCGAACGATAATGGTTCACGTCAACAACTGCAATATATTCATCTGCTACACCAATCTGTACATTATATGCCGGCAGAAGCTGATCATTGCCCATGTAATCTGTTTTGATACGCATAAAGGTAGCTGAGGTATCTGTTTTAGAGTAACTGTTTCTGTCAGGACCACAGATTTCAATTTTTTGTATGTATTCTTGAAGTTTCTGACAGAAAGTAGTCAAGTGTTCATAATGACGCTGTTCTTTTGGATTTTTCGCTTTCCGCTTCCGTAAACAAATGTACTTGTATCCAGTTCCCATAAAAGTACCAGCTGCTCAACGATTTCATTCAGATAATCCGGTACATACTCTGTGTTTGTTGTGATCTGCACCCCGCTCCATACGATTTCTGCATTAATTTCCTCAATCTCCGCAGTGATTTTTTCGTAAAGCTTGTAACGGAACTTTTCCGTAGCCTTCTTCCATACCCAGGTATACTTGTTTGCGTTTGCTTCAAACTTGGAGCCGTCAATGTAGAGATGTTGCAGATCTACATGCTCCTCGTTAAAGATAGCATGATTGATATCGTTAAAAATGTTTTCAATCTTATCTTTAAGTATTTTATTGATGAAATATCCAAAGGTTCTGTATGATGGAGTCCGGTTATCCATGAGATACATGAACCTGATATTAACTTTGCAGTTGTCTTCCAGTTTTCTCAGAGAGCAGTAACCGCTAGTCATAAATCCGAAAAGTACTGTTTTTAACATGTTGACCGGATTATATCTGCGTCGTCCGGTTGTGTACTCCGGAATATCCGTCAGATACTTGTTTAAATCGATTCCTCCTATCAATCTGTCAAATGTTAAAACAGGATCCAGCAGATCCAAACAATCTGAAAAAAACAGTGGTAAATATCCTTGTTTTGAATTACAATAAGTGTTAGGTAAATTTTTCATTGCAAGTTAATTTTACCACAAAAATAGGACCTTTCGCATGAGCGGATGGTCCTATTTCTTTTAGGGACTTATTTCACAGCCCCTTTTTTATTGATTTTTCATATACAGTTTTAAAAGCCCTTTGAGAAGCAGGTTGTCATCCACTGTAATATCATGTTTACAAAGAGGTGTGACAAAAGGTGCAAGCCCGCCTGTGGCAACCACATTCAGCTTTTGTCCCAGTTCTTCTTCCATACGTGATATTATTCCGTCCATCATGCCGGCGTGTCCGAATAAAATACCGCTTCTCATACTGTCAACGGTATTTTTGGCTATAACCTTCTTAGGCATATCAAGGTTCACCTGTGGAAGCTGAGCGGTCTTTGAGCTGAGTGTATCAAGTGATATGCGAAGTCCGGGATGTATGATACCTCCTATATAATTGCCATGTATATCAACTACAGAGATGGTGGTTGCAGTACCCATATCAATGATGGCAAGAGGCAGAGGGTATTCTTCCATAGCGGCAACGGCATCGACTATCATATCCGATCCGACAGATTTCGGATTATCCATAAGTATGTTAAGACCTGTTTTCATGCCTGACTCTACAAGAATACATTCAATACCGAGTATTTTCTTTACGGCATTTCTTATGGTTATATTGAGCGGAGGTACCACACTTGAGAGGATGGCGCCTTCTATATCATTTGCTCTTTACACCATGTATATCAAGTATGCCTTTGATATACATACAGTATTCAAGCTCGGTTCTGGTAGTATGAGTGGTAATTCTTTCAAGGAAATATATTTGCTCATTGTCGATTCCACCTACTACAATATTTGAGTTACCCATATCGATTGCTAAAATCATAAAATTGTCCTTCTTTGTATTAAAATAAAAGCTTTATACTAAAGTATACTAATCTCTCTTCTTGCTTGCAATAATAAAATAGCGTATAATCGGTAAGTATGATATTTAATAAGGATTTTGGAGGCTTTATGCTGGAAAATAAAAATATATTGCTTGGGGTTACAGGAGGAATTGCGGCGTATAAGATTGCAACTCTTGCAAGTATGTTAAAAAAGCAGAAGGCAAATGTAAAGGTGATTATGACTGAAAATGCCACACAATTTATCACGCCTATGACATTTGAAACGTTGACTGCAAATAAAGTGTATACAGATACATTTGACAGAAATTTTGAATTTAAGGTGGATCATATAGAGCTTGGAAAATGGGCGGATGTTTTTCTTATTGCACCTGCAAGTGCCGATGTGATAGGCAAGCTTGCAAACGGTATTGCAGATGATATGCTCACAACTACGGCGCTTGCAATGAGATGTCCTATAGTCGTTTCACCTGCAATGAATACTGCAATGTATGAAAATAAGATAGTAAAGCACAATATGATGAAACTCAGAACTTACGGAATGGAAGTTATTTTGCCTGCAAGCGGACATCTGGCATGTGGAGATGCCGGAGCCGGAAAGATGCCTGAGCCGGAGATGCTTTTAGAATACATTAAGAAGGCATCATATAGTGAAAAGGATTTGGCAGGTAAGAAGGTATGTGTCAGTGCGGGACCTACAAGAGAGGCTATTGACCCTGTAAGATATATTTCAAACAACTCTACAGGAAAGATGGGGGTTGAGATTGCAAAGATGGCGGCGTACAGAGGTGCCAAGGTAACTTTGGTTATCGGACCGTCAGATGAGTTTGTGCCTGATTTTATAAACAGAGTCGATATAAAGTCCGCAGAGGATATGTATGATGAGATAATGAAGATATCGGATTCACAGGACATCATAATAAAGGCTGCCGCGGTGGCTGATTATACACCTGCAAAATACAGCGATGAGAAAATAAAGAAAAAAGACAATGAATTGTCTATAGAACTTTCAAGAACCAAGGATATCTTAAAGGAACTTGGAGAGAGGAAGAAGGAGAATTCCAAAAAGCAGTTTTTATGCGGATTCTCTATGGAAACCGAAAATATGGAAGAGAACTCCAAAAAGAAACTGAAAAGCAAAAATGTGGATATGATAGTTGCAAACAATGTAAAGGTTGAAGGCGCAGGCTTCGGAACCGATACAAATGTGGTCACCATATATACAAAGGATAAAGAGATAATACTTGATAAGCTGTCCAAACTTGAGGTGGCAAAAAAGATATTTGATGAGATAGTGAGGAATTTTTAAGTGAATTTTGAAGAGATAAGTAAGAGAAGGACATTTGCCATAATATCACACCCTGATGCGGGTAAGACAACACTTACAGAGAAGTTTTTGCTCTACGGAGGAGCGATAAACCTTGCAGGAAGTGTAAAAGGAAAAAAGACCGCCAAGTATGCTGTAAGTGACTGGATGGAGATAGAAAAGGAGAGAGGTATCTCTGTAACATCTTCGGTTATGCAGTTTAATTATGAAGGATTTTGTATAAACATACTTGATACACCGGGACATCAGGATTTCTCTGAGGATACCTACAGAACTTTGATGGCGGCGGATTCCGCAGTCATGGTAATAGATGCAAGCAAGGGTGTTGAGGCACAGACAATCAAGCTTTAAAGTCTGTGTTATGAGAAAGATACCTATATTCACATTTATAAATAAGCTTGACAGAGAGGCAAGAGATCCTTTTGAGCTTTTGGACGATATTGAGAGTGTCTTGGGTATAAGGACATGCCCTGTAAACTGGCCTATAGGTTCGGGAAAGAACTTTAAAGGTGTATACGACAGGCAGACAAAGCAGATAAATAAGTTCACAGCCGCCAATGCAGGTATGAAGGAAGTGGATACACAGCTTATTGAACTTGACGACAGTAAGCTTGATGATTATATCGGATTTGACTATGCGGATATATTGAGAAATGATATAGAGCTTTTGGACGGTGCCAGTGACGATCTTGATATGGAAAAGGTGTCCGTGGGTGAGTTAAGTCCGGTATTTTTCGGTTCTGCGCTTACAAACTTCGGAGTACAGACCTTCCTTGAGCATTTCCTTAAGATGACATCGTCACCGTTAAAAAGAAAGACACATGAAGGCTATGTGGACCCTATGAAGGATGAGTTTTTCTCCGCATTTGTATTCAAAATACAGGCAAATATGAACAAAGCACACAGAGACAGAATAGCCTTTATGAGAATATGTTCAGGTGAGTATGATGCAGGCATGGAGGTTATCCATGTACAGGGAAACAAAAAAATACGCTTAAATCAGTCCACACAGATGATGGCGGATGAGAGAAAGATAGTGGAAAAGGCATATGCAGGAGATATTATAGGAGTATTTGACCCGGGTATATTCGGTATAGGAGATACTTTGACCACTGCAAATAATGTTGAGTTTGAGGGAATCCCTACATTTGCACCTGAGCATTTTGCCAGAGTGCGTCAGGTGGACACTATGAAGAGAAAACAATTCTTAAAAGGTGTGTATCAGATAGCACAGGAGGGTGCAATCCAGATATTCCAGGAGTACAACACCGGAATGGAAGAGATCATAGTGGGAGTCGTAGGTGTATTGCAGTTTGAGGTATTGACCTACAGACTTAAGAATGAATACAATGTAGATGTAAAACTTGACAAGCTGCCTTATGAGCATATAAGGTGGATTGACGAGTCGTCTACTGTGGATATTGATAAGATTCAGGGTACAAGTGATATGAAAAAAAAATCAAAGACCTCAAAGATCGTCCTCTGCTTATCTTCACACATCCGTGGAGTATAAGAATGGTGGAGGAAAGAAACGAGGGACTTGTACTTAGCGAGTTCGGAAAGAACTAGAAAGGAAAATCATGAGAAAATACAGAGAAGAGATAGAAAAGTATATAGATGAGCACAAAGATGAGATGGTGGAGGATATAAAAAGACTCTGTGCGATAAACAGTGAGAGAAGCGAGTATGTGGAGGGCGCTCCTTTCGGTGACGGCCCGAGAAAAGCACTTGTTTTAGCACTTGATATGGCGGATAAGTACGGTTTTGATATTACAAATTATGACAACTATGCCGGTGCCATAGACTTAAATAAAAAGGCAAAGGGGCTTGATATACTTGCACATCTTGATGTCGTACCGGCAGGCGAGGGATGGAGTGTAACAAATCCTTTTGAACCTAAGGTTGTAGACGGCAGAATTTACGGCAGAGGAACATCTGATGACAAGGGACCTGCCGTTGCCGCACTTTATGCACTTCGTGCGGTTAAGGAACTGGGTATTCCTGTAAAGAAGAATGCCAGACTTGTACTCGGAACGGATGAGGAATGCGGCAGTGCCTGTATCAAGTATTACTATACAAAGGAAAAGCAGGCTCCTATGACATTCTCACCTGACGGAGAGTTTCCTGTAGTAAATATAGAAAAGGGACAGCTTCAGGGAGAATTTGGCTGCAGTGGAGGATGCCGGAGATAAGAGACTTGTAAGTATTGACGCCGGAACAAAGGTAAATGTGGTTCCGCCTAAGGCAAAGGCTGTAATAGAAGGATTTTCTGTTGATGAGGTGGAAAAAGAGGCAAAGAAGGTAACAAAGGAGACAGGTATAAAATTTGCCTATGACCTTGAGCCTGTATTTGAAATAACCGCAATGGGCGCAAACGCTCACGCTTCAACTCCGCAAATGGGTAACAACGCTATAACAGGGCTGCTTGAGCTGCTTTCAAGACTTAAATTCTCACCTTCAAATAAGATAGAAACAATAAAGAAGCTTTACAAGCTGATGCCGCATGGAGATACAAGCGGTGAGGCGCTGGGTATTGCCGTAAAAGATGAAAAAAGCGGTGAACTCACACTTGCATTTTCAATGCTTGATTTAAAGGACAACAGATTGCACGGATTTTTTGACTGCAGAATACCTGTAAGCGGTGACGGTGATAAGATACTTGAAACCGTAAAGAAGAAGTTTAAGGGTATTGATGTGGAACTTTTGAATGATACGGTAAAATTGCCTCATGAGGTGGATGCAAATTCACCGTTTATAAAGACATTGCTTTCAATATATGAGGACTACACAGGGCTTAAGGGAGAGTGTATCGCCATGGGCGGAGGAACCTATGTACATGATATAGAAAACGGTGTAGCTTTCGGTGCGGTTTTCCCGGGAACGGATACAAAGATGCACGGTGCGGATGAGTTCGTAGTGATTGACGAGCTGGTAGCAGCAGCGAAGATATTTGCACAGTCTATAGTAGAACTGTGTGAGTAAGGGGGAGTATGGATTCTATTGTAAGTTTAAAGGGCATGGGCAAGGTATTTCATACCAAAAACGGAGATGTCAAGGCCCTTGACGATATCAATCTGGATATAAACAGAGGTGAAATATTCGGAATAATCGGTCTGTCAGGTGCGGGAAAGTCAACACTTGTAAGATGTATCAATTATCTTGAGATACCTACTGAAGGAGATGTTTTCTTTGAAGGTAAAGGATTAAAGGGTATGAGTGAACTTCAGATAAGAAGAGTCAGAAGAGAAATGGGTATGATATTCCAACAGTTCAACCTGCTTTCACAGAGAAATATCCTTGATAATGTCTGCTTTCCGCTTGAAATAAGCGGAGTACCGAAGGACAAGGCAAGACAGAGGGCCAAGGAACTTTTAAATCTTGTGGGTCTTTCGGACAGAGAAAAGGCATATCCTGCACAGCTTTCAGGCGGACAAAAGCAGAGAGTGGCGATTGCAAGGGCGGTTGCCACCAATCCGAAATTATTATTATGTGATGAGGCTACATCAGCGCTTGACCCGAATACCACGGGGCAGATTCTTGACCTTATAAAGGATATCAACAAAAAAATGGGTATTACGGTAATAGTAATTACTCATGAGATGAAGGTTATTGAAAGTATCTGTGACAGAGTGGCAATAATTGAAAACAGTAAGATTGCGGAGGTGGGCAAGGTCGAAGATATATTTGCCGACCCGCAGTCTGAAATAGGAAAGAAGCTGATACTTGGCGATGTTATGGAGAGAAAAGAAATCGTTTCAGGTGTTAAGCTAAGAATTGAGTTTGACGGCAGAAGTTCGTTTGAGCCTGTACTTTCAAATATGATTCTCTCCTGTGACATTCCTGTAAATATACTGTATGCACAGACTAAGGATATAGGCGGAAGTGCATGCGGACATATGATTATTCAGATATCGGGTGAAGAAGAAGCTCAAAAGGCAAAAAGATACCTTGACAGTATCAAAATGAGCTACCATGAACTTGATTTTTTAGATACCGGCAATGAAAAAATAAGTCTTGAAAAGAGAGAGGAGAATTAGTATGGTTTCAATGATTTTGACAGGCTTGTATGAGACTTTATTGATGACTGCAGCCTCTTCATTCTTTTCATATGTGATAGGTATTCCGCTGGGAGTTTTATTGGTGGTGAGCGATACAAACGGTATCAAGCCAATGCCTGTATTAAACGGAGTACTGGGTTCCGTTATAAACTTGATAAGGTCTGTGCCTTTTATGATTTTACTTATTATGGTTATACCGCTTACAAGACTGATGGTAGGTACTTCCATAGGTCCGGTTGCGGTCATTCCGCCTTTAGTTATAGCCGCCGCGCCATATATTGCCAGAATGGTGGAGTCTTCTCTAAAAGAAGTGGATGCCGGAGTAATAGAGGCCGCAAAGTCTATGGGTGCAAGCAATATGCAAATCATATTTAAGGTGCTTTGCCTGAATCAAAACCTTCACTTTTGGTAGGTGCGGCTATATCCGTGACCACTATTTTAGGTTATTCGGCGATGGCCGGGTTTACAGGCGGCGGAGGACTCGGTACTATTGCCATCAACTACGGTTACTACAGATATCAGACAGATATCATGTTTATCACTGTAGCTATTTTGGTCATCCTTGTACAGATAATACAGGAAATATTTATGAGAAGTTCCAAGCACTCTGACAAGAGAGTAAGATAACAGGTTATAAGAAAAGACTATAAACATACTAAGTATAAAGGATTGACAGAAGGATGTTTTTAGTCTATACATTGTATATAAGAAAACAACGGAGGAGAATATATATGAAGAAAAGAATTTTATTGGCATTAGGTTTGGCATCACTGCTTGCTTTGGCAGGATGCGGAAAGAAGGCGGCAGATACAACAACTTCAAGTGAGAGCGCAAGTGAGTCTGTAAGCGAGTCATCAAGTGAGAGCGCATCTGCAACTGGAGAGTTAAAGACAATAACTGTAGGAGCATCTCCTGCACCACATGCAGAGATACTTGAAGCCGCAAAGCCGGTTTTAAAAGAAGAGGGATATGACCTTAAGATTGTTGAGTACAATGACTATATTCAGCCGAATGTGGCACTTGAATCAGGTGAGCTTGATGCAAACTACTTCCAGCATTACCCGTACCTTGAGAACTTTAACAAAGAGCACGGCACAAAATTGGATTCTGCAGGTGCAATACACTATGAGCCTTTCGGTATCTATGCGGGAAAGACAAAATCACTTGATGCAATTAAGGACGGAGCCAAGGTTTCAGTACCTAATGATGCTACAAACGAGGCAAGAGCACTTCTTTTGCTTGAAGCAAACGGACTTCTTAAGTTAAAAGAGGGCGTAGGAATCAATGCTACAAAGCAGGATATTGTAGAGAACCCTAAGAACCTTGATATAGAAGAGATTGAGGCGGCACAGGTGGCAAGAACACTCAGTGATGTGGATATTGCGGTTGTAAACGGTAACTATGCAATACAGGCAGGACTTAAGGTAAGCGATGCGCTTGCAATAGAGGATGCAAAGTCAATTGCGGCTACAACATATGCAATATCATTGCTGTAAGAGACGGAGATCAGAAGTCGGATGAGACACTTGCACTTATTAAGGCACTTGAGAGCGATACTGTAAAGAAGTTTATAGAAACCAAGTATAACGGTGCTGTTGTACCTATGTTCTAATCTATGAAGACTTTATCTAAGAATATAATTGTATTCATTGCGGCTGTCTTTGTATTTGCAATTTTTATACTGACAAACAGTGTGTACGGCGCACAGGCAAATGTACAGTCCGCAATCGACAATATGGATTTTGAAAGAAAATCAAAGAATGAGATAAGTTTATCTTTTTCAAGCAGCGGCATAAATGAAGTAAACAGATATGTTATTCTTAGAAAAGATAAGACATCAAAAAATTTTGTTGAGATAAAGAAAATAGCTTCAAAGGATGTCTTCAAAACAGGAAATATTACCTATACCGATAAGTTAAGTGCTACAGGCTATGTAAGATATGAGTACAGGGTGGACGCTTATTTAAAGACCGGCAAGGTATTAAAGGGCAAGTCGATATATGCAAGCAATGTGCTGGTTTGCCTTGACCCGGGACATTTTCAGACAAAGAATGCCGTAGAAGGTGATGAGGGCTACGGTTATTCGGAAGCTATGGCCGTTCTTAAGCTTGGACTTTCACTCAGAGATACCTTAAAGAAAAATTACGGTATCAGCTGTGTGATGACAAGGACTACTGAAAGTATTACAATTGACGGATTCAGCGATAAGAATCTGGACGGCGGACATATTTCACTGCGCGGAGATTTTGCAAGAGAAACGGAGCGGATATATTTATTTCATTGCATACCAACTCAAACAATCCTCATGCCAACGGTTATCCTACAGACAGTCAGCCTCTTGCTATAAACAAGCCGATTATCATATTAAACTCTTTGGCAAAAGAGAATGATATGTGCATAAATATGGCAAACAAGCTTGGTGAGAATCTTACAAAGGTAAGCTTTGACGAGGGGCTTTCAAAGAGCAAAAATTTTGACTCTGTAAAGAAAGGCTCAATCGGCGAGTGGACTGTAGCGAAAAATGACAGCATTACTACAAACGGAAGCGTGTATTACAGACTTGGCGAAAACGGAGACTACTACGGTGTACTCAGAGGAGCCAATGCGGTGGGAGTTTTCGGAATGATAGTGGAACACGGTTTTCATTCTGTGCCTGAGGTCAGAAAGAAGGCTATGCAGTCAGATTTGATAAACAAATTGGCTAATGCAGACGCTAAGGCTATAGCGGAAGGATTCGGATTCTGAGTGTAATTGAAGACATCGGTTTTAGTGAGTTTATTTTATTTATATTTGTATTGATGTCGATTGACAAAATTATATCCGTTATAAAGTTTAAATAAAAAAGCACCTGTGTGACAGTTTGATTGTCAGACAGGTGCCTTTTATTAATATGCGGTTACGGCATCATATATTGCAATTGTAGCGTTGCTGCCGGGGTCCACAGAGTACTGTGAAAATCTCCAAACACCGTCACTGCCTTTTTTGAGGACATATTCAGGTTTTTGGTTTACTCTTTCCCATATCCTTATTTGTGAGTCCGGACCTACATTCCACGAATTTCTATACAGTATATTATTTACCTGATTCAGTTTGTCTCCTGTAAAGGAGCTGTACTTTCTGTCAAGAATAACATCATAATCTTCATTGGTAGCGAGTTTTATAGTATTTTCATCTACTACAGTGATTGAACTTACACTGTATGACATCAGGCTTTCACTTACAACATTTGCAAATCCTCCTGTAACCTGCTTTGACATTTGGTATTTCAGTCCGGTTTCGTCTGTAGGACTTACACTATCATCTATCTTTGAAGCCAATTGATTGTAACTGTGAGAATTCATATCTTCAATATAGCTTCTTAAGAAATTGCCGAGAAGAGTATTGAAAAAGTCGTTTCCCGAGTTTGTCTCTATATCGGCACTTCCACCGACACCGTCTCCCTTTACATACACATTAAAATCTCTTTTATCTGTATAGTTTGTAGGATCCGGCATTTCGTATTCTATTTCATAGTACTTCTTCATTCCTGTGTATATGCTGTTGTAGAAACTACCCATATCCATACCGAAAGAAGAGAAGTATTTAAACTCACCGCCTGAGGCTGAAGTGATCTGCATAAGTTCGGGGTCATTTGCACTGTAATTATCACCTATTCTTACTATATAAACAGGTATCTTGTAGGATGATACCACATTGACGACATCGCTTGCACTGTTATAGCTTCCTACATCTTCACCGTCTGTAAAAGCCAGAACACATTTTGCGCCCGGTATGCCCGATACATCCTGTACGGCATAGATAAGGGTGTCGTAAAGTTTTGTCTGACCTGAAGCCACATATGAAAAAATCTTTTGATTAAGTGCATTAACATCAGATGTGAAAACTCCGCTTTTGTCAATATATGAGTTGAACTCCGTAAGCTTTACTTTATCACCTACATTAAACTGTACGGTATTTAAAAAAGTGGACATTACAGTCTTTGCGCTGCTTAATCTTTCACCTTTCATACTTGAGCTTGTATCCGCTACCATATCAATATTTAATGCGTCCTTTTGGTCAAGCATTGAGATATTCTTGATAGTTACGGATTGAAATCACCCTTTGCCACACTTTTTTGTGAGACATAGAACATATTCGGTGAGAGATTGGTAACAACATTTCCCGATGAATCCTTTACATCCACATACATTCTGACGGTAGGATAGTTGGTGTAGTCAAACTGGACGATATTTACATTAAGTCCGGTAAGCTTTGTACTTGAATATTCCACAAGCTTACTGAAACTCTCTGAAACATCCTTGTAATTGCTGAAGTCATGTTTCTTTATCATGTTTGAAATAGTTTCACTGTACTCGGAGAGCTTTTTCTTATCATCTTCCGAAGCGTACGGTACATCAGTTTTGCCCAATTTCTCTACAAGGTCCTTAGCCGAATTCTCAAGCCTTGCTTCTATTTGAGAGTTTAGCTTTACAAGCTTTTTTGCAGTCAGAAGTTGAGTTTTGTAATCATTGTCCTTGATATCGTCACACTCCTTGTCAATCTTCTGAAGCTTTTCTTTCTCATCGTTCTCAAGTCCGTAGGACTCAAGTTTTTCGGCCAAATCTATTTCCCAGGCGTTGAATTCTTTGCCTTCGGTTATTTTTTTCAGGCTTCCCTTGTCACCGAGGCTGCAGGCGGATATAGAAAATGAAAGAGCCAGAAAAAGTTGCAGCAATTATGATTTTTTTCATATTTAATAAAAACTCCTTACTTTATTATTAATATTATACATCCTAAAATATTAAGTGTAAATCATGAATAAGATTTGATGAAACATTTATATTTATAATTATTATTTATAGCATTATACGACATCAGTTGTTTATAAAGTATGTTGTCAAAAATTATAACTATATAATAAGAATATAATTAACAAGAAATTATTTTTTATAGTATTTAAGAATCAATTATGGTAGAATTTACTGTATAAAAAAGATTCTATTACATATCAAGGAGGAAAATAATATTATGGCAAAATTCTGTGCAAATTGCGGAGCGCCGATGGAAGACGGAGATGTGGTATGCGGACAATGCGGTACTCCCGTTTCAAATGTCGTGAAGGATAAAAAAGAGCAAAAGGCTACAGGTGAAGGAGGCAACAATAAAAAGCTTGGCATTGCGGTTGCTGTAGGATGTGCTGTAGTTGTAATAGCTGTTATAGCGGTAATAGCAAATATAATCGGTGGCGGATCAGGATATAAATCTACTTTGAACACGATGGTTAAGGCGATAAAGAACAATGACAGTACAACAATTGTATCCATATCAAGCAGCATAAGTGAAGATATTTACAAATCCAAGGATTATGACAAGATGATTGACAGATTCCTAGATAACAAGCTTGACAGCTATGAGGATAGAATAGACGGTGAGGTTAAAAAGATTACTTATGAGATAAAGGACAAGTCTGAAGTTACCGACAGGAAACTTGAAAAGTATAAGGATAAGCTTTCCGATGACTACAATGTAGATACAAACGGCATTACAAAGATGATAAAGATTGATAAACTAAGCTTACCGTAAAGGGCAGAAATAAGTCATCATCAGACAGTATTGAAGGTCTTTATCTTATTAAAGAAAACGGTAAGTGGACAATATTCTTTGATGATTATGGAATATTCAGATAGATAAGGGAGAATAAGCATGTTTTGTACAAAATGTGGGAAGCAGGTAAGAGAAGGACTCAAGTACTGCACAAACTGCGGAGCACCTATAAAGCAACATGAGAGCGGAGGTACAGGAGACCTGAGCAGGATTATACCGAACAGTAAGGTAAATCTTAAAAAGGATGACGATACTACAAAGCCTGCAGCCGTTTCACAGCCAAGTAACAGTATAAGTTTCAATACAGGAAATACCGAAGGAAACGCTCCTGTCAAAAAGTCTAAAAAGAATAAAGAAATTAAGATTGCAGTTATTACAATACTTGGTATTATATTGGCACTTCTTTTGATTATCTTTGCACTTGTTCAGACCGGAGTTATCAGCATATCTGTAAGTAATAATGAGAAGCAGGAGAGTACGCTTGATAAGAGCAAGTCGTCCAAAAGAGAGAAGGAAAAGGAGAGAAGGGCTAAGGAAAAAGAAAGTGAGAGCGAAAGTGAAGCGAATACTATGCCTACAGTAGCACAGACAGAACCGAATATTATGCCCACAGCGGCACAGACAGAAAGCGTTACAGTGGCGAGTACAGTTGCAATGAACAGTGAGTTTATTTTGCCTGACAGCAGCACAAGGGTACTTGATAAGAGTGAGTTGGCAGGTTTTAGTGCCGAACAGTGCCGTCTTGCAAGAAACGAAATCTATGCAAAACACGGAAGAATGTTTGATGATACGGGATTGCAAAATTACTTCAATTCACGCAGCTGGTATCATGGAACTATACCGGCAGACAGATTCAGTGACACAATGCTTAGTGATATTGAGATACAAAACAGAAATTTGATAATCGCATATGAAAAGGAGATGGGATATACAAAGTAAGGAGGAAATATGAAAAAGAATAAGATGTATCACTTACTGTGCGGTATATTGGTTATATCGGCAGCGGCAAGTATAAGTGTCAGTGCAGGTACTACAAAGAGGAAGGTAAAACCTGTTACAAGGTATAATACTTCAGAAACAGCCGACGCTACACAGGCAGGAACTCAGGCACAGGAAAGAAAACTCTTGTTACCCAAAACGGAGTATATCATCTAAGCGAGAATTCAAAGTACAGACCTTATCTGTGGAAAAATGCGGACGGGAGTGCACCCGATTATAAGGCCTATGTATTTGAACCTAAGGTATTCAACGGTCATACGGTATTTGTGGATCCGGGGCATGGTGACAATTTAGCACCTGAAGCCAATCAAAAAAGAGAAAAGTATTATCCTGTTGACGACTCACTGCTAAAGAGTATGAAGACTTCCATGGTAGGCGCTAAGGCATACGGGGTCGGCGTGGAGTTAAGAGACAGCAAAAATGTCTATGACAAAATAGAAACTGAACCTGAGTTCAGTCTTAAGGTGGCGCTGAAGCTTAAGGATTTGCTTATAAATAACGGGTACCGTGTTGTTATGAGCAGAACGGATTTCAATCAAAATATTTCAAACGGTGCCAGAAGTGCCTTGGCAGGTGAGACCTCTGATATAATGGTATCAATTCACTCAAATACAGGTAAAAACTCAGGTACTCTAAGTTTTTATCCGGGAGACAGTGATTATATATCGGGCAGTAATTATCCGGGATATACAAATATAATGGGACTGACGAAGTCAAATATAGAGTTGTCAAAGAAGCTTGCCGAAAATATGGAAAGCAATATTACTATGACTACAGGTTTAAAGAATAATGGAACACATTCTGCAGTTCTTAGGATATTCTCATATTCATCTATTCCTACCTGCCTGGTGGAAGTAGGATTTGCCGACAATGCTACAGATGCAAAGATACTTTCAACAAAGAAGGATGCTATTGCAACTTCTATGTCCAATGCCATAGATCAGTATTTTAACAAGTAGCAAAGAACTTTATGAAAATGAAAAGAGTGATAATAAAACCACAGATCGAGATATGTAACAGACAACGCAGATACAGCCTAAGCATTGGCAAGTTATATTGATGCGTGTTGATTTTATAGTGAGGCATTTGGTACCTCACTATATTTAAATATTTTGGAGGATATATGAAAAAGAGTTTGAGTGCTGTAATAGCTTCGGTTATTGTATGTATGATATTTTCCGCTTGTGGAATAAGCAAAAAGGATAAAAAAGAAACGACAGTTGAAGAAACAACCATAAAAGAAGAAACTAAAGAGAGCAAGGAAGCTGTTGCCAAGGTTGTAGAGATGAAGAATACGGCTGTAAATGACGGAAATCTTGTCGGAAATATGGTTTGCTACGGAAGAATGGTAAATAATAAAGATGAGTATTATTTCAGAAATCCGAAGGATCAGGAGAGAATATATTCGGTGGATATGGCAGGCAATGTAAAGAAGATATCCGGGGATATATATATGAAGGATATGCATATGCTTGACGGTGTTATCTACTATGCGAATACAACTGTAGGAGATCAAAAGGACACCAACTTCACAGACAGAAATCTGTATAAGTATTCCACATATACCGGAGAGAACACAAAACTTACAGATCTCGGATTCGGAACAGGTGATGACAGTTGGTTAAGCTTTGAAAGTTTGGTGGATAATTATTGTTATTTCAGCTATTCAAACGGGGCAGACGGCATCTATCATATAGCAAGGGTAAAAACAGACGGAAGTGATTTGACTGAGCTTTTTACAATACCTGCCGGACAGAATGTGGGAAATCCTAATGTCAGTGTAGTTGACAGAAAATATGTGTATTTCTTGAGTAAAGACGGACTTAATTGTTATGATATGGAGTCGAAGCAAAATAAAATAGCTATACCTAACTTTGATTGCCAAAACTATTTTATTTATGACGGAACGATTTATTATACAGAGGAAGATCCATACCTTAGAAGCTGTGATTTGAGCGGAGGCAATCAAAGAACGGTATATGACGGTTCAAAGCTTGGATTTAATGCTGACAGCATACAGTTTAATATTTACAACAATACTTTATATGTACTTATAAAGTCATATGATCGACACATGGGTTCGTTAAAGAGAATGAACCTTGACGGAGGTAATGTAGCAGATATCGCAGAGGATATTAAGTGGTTTAATATTGTAAACGGGAATGTATTCTTAAGATATTGGGATGGAAAGAGTAAGCCTGATACTGAACTGTACACATACAATATCGCAGCCAATACTCCGATAGGTCAGTTGGTAAACTTTGATGCGGCGATGAATAATGCAAAACCGCAAGTAAGTACAAAAAAAGACAGCACACTGCCTGTAGCAAAGTATTTGCCGTATTTTAAAGACAGTAAAATTATAATGGGATTACAGACTGAAAATGCGTGGATGGAAAGTATAGGTCATTCATATGATGGTAATTTAGGTTTGGGTGAACATTTTTATGGAAACATATATGATCGAGGAGATTACTATGAGGTTAAAAATGTAAACTTATATACGCCATATTTATATGACGAAGAACCTACTACAGATATGATTTATAAGGCTTCTAAAAAAAGCAATGAAGAGTATCTTGGTACGAGTAGATTGAAGAACGGTAAGTGGATAATATATGGTGAGGATGATTCGGAGTATAGTTATATATACTATACAGGAAGTATATATATAAGAAAAGATGCTACAGTGTATACAGGAAGAGTCTCTGATAACTATAATTATAGACCATATGCGTTAAAAGATGTTTTTGGATAAAAATTAACAATAGTGACAATTATATAGAGGCGTATATATTAGAAGTTGATGAAAAAGGATATGTAAAAGTTCTGGCAAATCAAGAGTGGGGATAATATCATATATTTAGTAGTATATGAAATCTGATTTCCCCTTGCATTTATGTAAGAAATGTGCTATAGTGATTAAAATATGTTTGACAGGAAAGTGGGCCGGTGGGTCCACTTTTTTATGCATATGAAAGGATAGAAATGAGCAAAAGTGAAACTTATGTAAAAAGAACGGAAGAGTTCTTAGAAAAACTGAGCGGTGAGCTTAAATTTGAGGTGGTGGATGTCGAATTTGTTAAAGAAGCCGGAGAATACTACCTAAGGGCATACTGCGATATGGAAGGTGGTATAGGGATAGAAGACTGTGCCGAGATCTCAAGGCGTCTTAGCGATTGGCTGGATGAGAATGATTTTATTGATGAGGGATATATTCTGGAGGTTTCTTCACCGGGACTTGGAAGAGCCCTGAAAAAGGATAAGGATTTTCTAAGAGAACTTGGGAAAGAAGTTGAGCTTAAGCTCTATAAGCCAAGGGAAGGTGTGAAGGATTTCGAAGGAGTATTAAAGTCATTTGACGGCGAAATTATAACAATAGAAACAGAAGATAAAGATGAAGTCTTTACAAAAAAAGAAATCGCAAATATCAGATTGAAAATAGATTTTTAACGGAGGATAATACAAAGGATGAATAAGGAATTACTTGAGGCGCTTGATCTCTTGGAAAAAGAAAAAAATATCAGTAAGGCGGCAATTTTAGAGGCAATTGAGAACTCATTGATCTCTGCATGTAAGAACAACTTCGGAACTGCGGACAATGTAAAGGTAAGTGTAAATCCGAATACATGTGACTACTCCATAATACAGAGTAAGGAAGTTGTGGAAAGTCTGGGAAATAAGCCAAGCCTTGACGATAAGGCTACAAAGATATCACTTGCTGAAGCGAGAATGAAAAATCCGAACCTAAGCGTAGGAGATATAGTACTTGTGCCTGTTATTTCAAAAGAATTCGGAAGAATAGCGGCAGGAGTGGCAAAGAACGTTATTTTACAAAAGATAAGAGAAGAAGAAAGAAAAGTGATCTTCAACGACTACTATATGAAGGAAAGAGATATAGTAAGCGGAGTTGTTACAAGATTTATGGGAAAGAATGTAGCAATAAATCTTGGAAAAATAGACGCGGTACTTGCTGAAAGTGAGCAGGTAAAGGGAGAAGAATTAAAGCTTGGAGACAGATTAAAGGTATTTGTACTTGAGGTAAAGGACAATCCTAAGGGACCGAGAATATCAGTATCAAGAACACATCCCGAGTTTGTAAAGAGACTCTTTGAGTCTGAAGTGCCTGAGATCAGAGACGGCGTGGTTGAGATAAAGTCAATAGCCAGAGAAGCAGGTTCAAGAACAAAGATTGCGGTATGCAGCAATGAACCTGATATAGATCCTGTAGGAGCCTGTGTAGGTGTGGACGGTGTCAGAGTAAACGCTGTGGTTGATGAACTCAGAGGCGAAAAAGTGGATATAGTAAACTGGGATGACAATCCGGCATACCTTATCGAGAATGCGCTTTCACCGGCAAAGGTTATTGCGGTTGTAGCGGATGAGGAGACAAAGGAAGCGGATGTGATAGTTCCCGACTATCAGCTTTCACTTGCGATAGGTAAGGAAGGACAAAACGCCAGACTTGCCGCCAGACTTACAGGATATAAGATAGATATAAAGAGTGAAAGTCAGGCAAGAGAGCTTGGAGTATTTGACTCATTAGACGGAAATGAAGATATGTCTGCAGACAGTGAAGATTACACAGATGTAGATAACAATGAGATGCTGAGGCAGAAACGGAAAATGGCAACGATATTGAAGAATAAAGTACCTCAAAGAAAATGTATCGGATGTAATGAGTCAAAGCCTAAAAAAGAATTGATCAGAATAGTAAAGACACCGGAGGGAGAGATGCTTGTAGATGATACAGGCAGAGCAAACGGCAGAGGAGCATATATATGTAACAACCTCGAATGCCTGCAAAAAGCTATAAAAACCAAAGGATTGAACAGAGCATTTAAAATGAATGTAGATACGGATGTTTTGATAAAGCTTAGTGAGGAGATGGCAGAGCTTGGCAAGAGATAAGGTATTGAGTTTGATAGGACTTGCAATGAAAGCAGGTCAGGTGGTGTCGGGAGAGTTTTCAGTGGAAAAATGCATAAAGTCGGGCAAGGCGAAACTTGTCATAATAGCGACTGACGCATCTGAAAACACAAAAAAGAAATTTGAAGATAAGTGTAAATTTTATCATGTTCCAATGATAATATATTCCACAAAGGAAACTTTGGGGACGGCTTTAGGCAAAGGGCTTAGATCATCAATAACATTGACTGAGGACGGATTTAAAGATGCAATATTAAAAATCACGGAGGAATGATAATTGAGAGTAAACGATCTGGCAAAAGAAATAGGAAAAAAGAACAATGAGCTGACAGCATATTTGAAGGAAAAGGGCATAGATAAGGCGGCCATGTCAAATATATCAGCTGATGAAGAAAAAAATGCTTAGAGAAAAAAATTTAATAATATAGATGGTAATAAAAAGTGAATAATAAAGAGAATATAGAAAACAACAAGGCGACAGAGACAACTAAAGTATCTGAGGGCAAAAAGGACGAAGCTCCGAAGAAAAAGGTAAATGTCGTGTTCAGACCGCAGAACGCACAGCAGATGAATACAAAAAAATCGGTTTCAAAGGCAGGTACACAGGCAAAGAAGGCTGCAAAGAAAACTTCTGAAGGTGATGTATCAAAGCATACTCAAAATAAGAGTGCAGGTGAAGAAAAGAATAAGAGTGATATACCAAAAGATGTAAAGAAAGAGGCGAAGAAGCAGGAGACAAGAGTTACTGCAGATAAGCCTGTAGAGAAGGCACCTGTATCAAAGTCTGTTGAAAGTGTAATACCTCCTGTAGTTGAAGAAAAAAGAATAGAGCCTGTAAAGGAAGAGGTAAAAGAGCCTGTCAAGCCGAGAAATGTCTATGCTGAGATGGAAGCTGCAAAAAAGGCGAAAGAAAATGCCGCACCTATCAGAAATATCTTTAAGGAAAGAGAAGAAAGAGATAAGGCAAGAGGCAGAGATTCACGCTCTCAAAACAGAGATCAGAACAGAGATAAGAAGTCCTTTAACAGAGATAAGGATCAAAAGGGCAACTTCAAAAACGACAGAAATCAAAGGAGTAAAGACGGAGACAACAGAAACAGAAACTTTGCAGGTAAGGACAATAAGGGCTTTAGTAATTCAAACGACAGAAACAAAGATTTTTCAAAAGATAACGGTAATAATAGAAGTTTCGGAAACAACAAACAGCAGGGCTTTAAGAAAAATGATGCAACAGGAAGTGTTCCTGTACTTGACGGCTTAGGAAAGAAGACTTCCAACAGAGTAAATAAGAATAATTTCAAAAATAACAACAAGAATGATAAGAAGCACAGAACAGAGGACGGACCTGCAAAGGGCAAGATAAGCAAGCACCCGTTCATAATGCCTGTAAAGCAAAAGGTGGAAGAGGTACAGGATGATATCAAAGAGATCATTATCCCTGAGACAATCACTATTAAGGAGTTTGCATCAAAGCTTAAGTTGCAGCCTTCAACAATAGTAAAGAAGCTCTTCTTAAAAGGACAGATAGTCACACTGAATACGGAGCTTACATTTGAGCAGGCTGAAGAGATTGCTCTTGAGTATGACGTTATCTGTACTATGGAAGAGAAGGTCGATGTTATCGGAGAGCTTTTGGCTGAAGAGGACGATCCGGAGGATACTTTGGTACCTAGACCGCCTGTAGTAGTGGTAATGGGTCATGTCGATCACGGTAAAACATCACTTCTTGACGCTATAAGAAAGACAAATGTTACCAGCAGAGAGGCAGGCGGTATCACACAGCATATAGGTGCATATATGGTAAAAATCAACGGAGAGCCTATCACTTTCCTTGATACACCGGGACATGAGGCGTTTACAGCAATGCGTATGCGTGGTGCGCAGGCTACAGATATTGCAGTACTTGTAGTAGCTGCAGATGACGGCGTGATGCCACAGACTGTAGAGGCCATCAACCATGCAAAGGCTGCAGGTGTTGAGATAATAGTTGCAATCAACAAGATAGACAGACCTGCCGCAAATATCGACAAGGTAAAGCAGGAACTTTCAGAGTATGAGCTTATTCCTGAAGATTGGGGCGGTTCCACTATATTCGTACCTGTATCCGCAAAGACAGGAGAGGGTATCTCAAACCTTCTTGAGATGATAATACTTACAGCCGAAGTGAAAGAGCTTAAGGCAAATCCGAACAGAAAGGCAAGAGGACTTGTAATAGAGGCCGAGCTTGATAAGGGTAAAGGACCTGTGGCGAGAATCCTTGTTCAAAAGGGTACTCTTCATGTAGGAGATTTTATAGCGGCAGGAGCATGCTCAGGTAAGGTTCGTGCCATGATGAACGATAAGGGAGTCAAGGTAAAATCGGCAGGACCTTCAACACCTGTTGAGATCTTGGGACTTGACAGCGTACCGAATGCAGGTGAAGTATTTGTGGCTACAGAAAACGACAAGGAAGCTAAGGCATTTGCCGCAACCTTTATCTCAGAGAGCAAGAATAAGCTTATCGAAGATACCAAGGCAAAGCTTTCACTTGACGATTTGTTCAGCCAGATTAAGGCGGGAAATGTTAAGGAACTTCCTATAGTTGTAAAGGCCGATGTTCAAGGTTCTGTTGAGGCTGTAAAGCAGTCACTTACAAAACTTTCAAATGACGAGGTTGCCGTAAAGGTAATTCACGGCGGTGTAGGTGCTATAAACGAGAGCGATGTTGTACTTGCGGCTGCAAGTAACGCAATCATTATCGGATTTAATGTAAAACCTGATCAGATGGCAAAGGCTACAGCAGAAAGAGAAAATGTCGACTTAAGACTTTATCGAGTAATCTATCAGGCAATTGAAGATATCGAGAGCGCTATGAAGGGTATGCTTGAGCCTATCTATGAGGAGAAAGTTATCGGACATGCTGAGATCAGACAGATCTTTAAGGCTTCAGGTGTCGGAAATATTGCAGGTAGCTATGTGCTTGACGGTAAGTTTGTAAGAGGATGTAAGGTAAGAATTACAAGAGACGGAGAGCAGATCTTTGACGGAAATCTTGCATCACTTAAGAGATTCAAGGACGATGTAAAGGAAGTCGCTACAGGTTACGAATGCGGTCTTGTATTTGAGAAGTTCAACGATATCAAGGAATTTGACCAGGTTGAAGCATATGATATGGTAGAAGTTCCAAGAAAGTAAAGAAAGGAATGTATGAGAAAGAACAGTTTGAAGTCTACTATGATAAACTCGGAGGTAATGAAAACTGTATCTGAAATCATCAGGGGAGAGGTGAAGGACCCGAGAGTCGCACCTATGACCAGTGTTACGGATGCGGAAGTTACCACGGATTTGAAGTACGCCACAATATATGTAAGCGTACTTGGAGATGACGAGCAGTCAAAGAAGACATTGTTGGGGCTAAAATCTTCTTCAGGCTTTATAAGAAAAGAGCTTGCGAGAAGATTAAACTTAAGAAACACACCTGAACTTAGGTTTGTTTTGGACGAGTCGTTGGCTTACGGTATGAAAATGGATAAGCTGATAGACGAAGTAATAAAAAAAGACGAGACGGGCAATGAATAAATTATTAGATCTTATTGAGAATGCAAAGAACATAGCAATTACGGGGCATGTAAGCCCGGACGGAGATTGTACGGGTTCAACACTTGCACTTTATAACTATATAACTGAAAATTTTGAAGGTAAGCAGGTAAGAGTTTGCCTTGAGAAGCCGTCAAAGAAGTTTTCATATATGAACGGGTTTGATCTGATAAGTGAAGACCCGTTTTTAGAGGCGGATCTGTTGGTATCTTTAGATGCATCTGACAGAGAAAGACTTGGAATCAGGGGTGTAATGCTTGATACTGCAAAAGAAAGTATCTGTATAGACCACCATGTCACCAATACAAACTTTGCAAAGTTCAACATAGTTGAGGACTTTAGAAGTTCAACCTGTGAGCTTTTGTATACACTGCTTGATTATGACAAAATCAGTGTAAATACGGCTGTTTGCCTATACACCGGAATAGTACATGACTCAGGGGTGTTTAAGTATCAGTCAACCACAAGGCAGACTATGGAAATAGCAGGTGCACTTATAGATAAAGGCTTTGATTTTACAAAGATTATTGACGATACCTATTTTAAAAAGGACTTCAAAGCTGCAAAGCTTTTAGGCTTGGTACTTACAAATGCCGAATTGATATTTGACGGTAAATGTTGTTACGGCTTGCTTGACTATGACACTTGGACAGGCTATATTGATGATAAGAAAAAAATGGATGGAATCATAGAGAATCTCAGAAATATAGACGGTGTTGAGATAGCATTATTTATGTATGAGACTGCCAAAGATGAACATAAGGTAAGTCTTCGCTCCATAAATGCAGATGTAAGCTCTATTGCTACGGCACTTGGCGGCGGAGGTCATATGAGAGCCGCCGGAGCTACAGTACACGGCAAGGCCGATGAACTTTTGGAGAACACAATATTGCCTATGATAAAGAAAGAACTAAATGGCTAAGAATACTTATAACGGTATAATAAATATCTTTAAAGAAAAAGGTTATACCTCTCATGATGTCGTGGCAAGATGAGAGGTATGTTAAAGCAAAAAAAAATAGGGCATTCAGGTACTTTGGATCCGGATGCTACAGGCGTGCTTCCCGTTTTACTCGGGAATGCCACCGTACTTTCCGATATGCTTACAGATAAGTCAAAAGAGTATGAGGCGGTGCTGCTTTTGGGTATTTCCACAGATACTCAGGATATATCAGGTGAGGTATTAAAAAAAGCCGATACATCATCATTGAAGGAAGATGATGTAAAGTCGGCGGTACTTTCCTTTTTAGGTGAGTATATGCAGCTGCCGCCGATGTATTCCGCACTTAAGGTGGGCGGTAAAAAGCTTGTGGACTTGGCAAGAGAAGGCAAGGAAGTCAAAAGAGAGCCGAGAAAAGTTCATATTTTCGATATTGACATTATAGATATAAGTCTGCCGAGAGTTAAGTTTAAAGCCAAGGTATCAAAGGGTACATATATAAGGACGCTATGTCATGATATAGGAGAAAAGCTTTTAGTAGGCGGTTGCATGGAGTCACTTATAAGGACGAGAGTGGATAGGTTTGACATAAAAGGGGCAATTACCCTTGAGTGTGTCGAAGAAAGAAAAGAGTGTATAAATAACGATATAATGAGCGTGGAAGAATACTTTTCCTTCCTGCCTAAGATAAATACCTCTCCCGACTTTGACAAGTATCTGCACAACGGCAATAAGTTAAAGCTTAATAAGGATTTTGAATCAAGTGAATTATACAGATTATATGATTCACAGGATAGATTTATTGCGATATATAGAAGAGAGATGACTGAACTGAAGCCATTTAAGATGTTTTTATAGACAGGTGATAATGTGATTACATTTATAAATACAACTGACATAAATATAACAGAAAAAACAGCTGTTGTTATCGGAAAGTTTGACGGTGAACACAGAGGGCACAGAAAGTTGTTTAGGACGCTTAAGAAAGAGGCGACCGAAAGAGGACTGAAGACTGTGGTATTTTCCTTCAGGATATTGCCGTCAAATATTGTAAAAATAAACATACCACACAGATTTTTACAAATGTGGAAAGAAGAAAAAAATTGGAAGAACTTGGAATTGATTACTATATAGAGTATCCCTTCAATATGGATATAGCAAGACTCACAGGAGAGGAGTTCTTAAAAGATATTCTTATTAAGAAACTTGGCATGGCTGAGATAGTGGCAGGAGACGATGCGGCTTTCGGCTACAAAAAAAGCGGTAATATCGAGCTGCTTAACAGGCTTTCAAAGGAATTGGGCTTTGATGTAAAGATAATTACAAAGGAAAAAGACGATTTCCAAAATGATATCAGCTCCACGCTTATCAGGTCAAAGCTTGATGAGGGAGATATGGAAGAAGCCAATAAGCTCTTAGGAGGAGTATATTCTATAAGCGGTGTTGTTGAAGAGGGAAATAAGCTCGGTGTTAAGCTCGGTTTTCCGACACTGAATATTTTTCCTTCAAGTGAGAAGCACCTTCCGAAGGCCGGAGTGTATGCGTCGAGAGTAAGAATAGGCGATGACGATACACTCTACTTAGGGCTTACTAATGTAGGTTCAAATCCAAGTATAAAAGATGATAAAAAGGACCATATTGCAAGGGTTGAGACATATCTCTACAATTTCGACGCCACACTTTACGGCAGAGAGATAGAGGTATATCTTTATAAATATATAAGACCTGAGATAAAGTTTGAAAGTTTGGAGGCTTTAAAGAGCCAAATAAGCAAGGACAAAGTGGAAGTATTGAACTTTCTGAACAGTCATACAAATTAAAGGAGAGCTATGGAAGAGAAAGATTTATTTGAAAACGGTATTGTAGATGACGGAAGTGTATCTGTTTCTATCACACTTGATGATGACACCGTATTGGAGTGCATTGTATTAAATATATTCAGTGCAGGTGACAGAGAGTATATTGCGGTAATGCCTGAGACGGATGACGAGGAGGGAACTGTATATCTTTACAGATATTCAGAGACAGCCGACGGTCAGCCTGAGCTTACCAATATAGAGACAGATGAAGAATATGAGATAGTGGCAGATGCCTTTGACGAGCTTCTTGACGATGAAGAGTTTGAGGATATGCTCGGAGACGATGAATTCTAAATAAAATGCAAAATCAGGTTACAGTTTGACAATGCGGTTAAACTGTAACTTTTTGCATATATGGTGAAGGAAATGAAGAAAGAATTAGACTATTTTAATGTTGACGGGAAATACGGCTGGGATCAAAACGATTTTAAGGATCTTTGGATGAATAAGGGCGGATGTGCCTGTGTAACCGCTTGTGACAGCTTTATTTATATGAGAAAGTATATGGGCAAGGATAAGCTCTATCCATATGATATTGACAGGATAACTTCACTTGATTATATCGATTTTTCAAACAGTGTAAAGCCTTATTTAAGACCCAGAATAACGGGAATTGACAGACTTGAGATATACGTGGACGGAGTAAGTGAGTTTTTGGAAGATATGGATGAGCATTCTATAAGTCTGTCGGAATTTTCAGGTGACAACTCACTTGATGATGCGAAAAATGCAGTAAAATCACAGATAGACAAGGGACTTTTGGTGCCGATGCTTGTTCTTATGCATAAGAATCCCGAGTACAGAGATTTTTCATGGCATTGGTTTTTGCTTACCGGATATGACGAGGAAGTGGATAAGTTTTTGGTCAAGGTTGTAAGCTATGGAAGCTACAGGTGGTTTGACCTTAAAGAACTATGGAATACAGGCTACAGAAGAAAAGGCGGATTGATACTCTTTAATAAAAATGCTTGACAATATCTCAAATAAAGCATAGATTGATAGAAAAGGCTTATGTAGTTGCCGGAAAAAGGATGGAATAATGATGGATAAAAGAAATTTGACACTATTGACTGACTTGTATGAACTTACAATGATGCAGGGATATTATGTTGAAAACAGCGCCAATGAAACAGTCATCTTTGATATGTTTTACAGATCAAATCCGAATAAGAACGGATATGCAATATGTGCGGGACTTGAACAAGTCACCGACTACATAACAATCTGCACTTTGATGACGAAGATATAGAATATCTGAGAAGTACAAAGATATTCAGAGATGATTTTTTGGAGTACTTAAGAAACTTTAAGTTCACAGGAGATATCTACGCTATACCTGAAGGTAGCGTCATCTTCCCGAGAGAGCCTCTTGTAAAGGTAATTGCACCTATAATGCAGGCACAGCTTATAGAGACCGCACTCCTAAATATCATAAACCATCAGTCACTGATAGCAACCAAGGCCGCAAGAGTTGTTTTGGCTGCGGAAGGTGACGGAGTGATGGAGTTCGGACTCAGAAGAGCACAGGGACCTGACGCAGGTATTTACGGTGCCAGAGCGGCAATGATAGCAGGTTGTGTGGGAACCAGCAATGTACTGTGCGGAAGAATGTTTGATGTACCGGTGCTGGGAACACATGCACACAGCTGGATAATGAGTTTTCCGGATGAGCTTACCGCCTTCAGAGCATATGCAAAGACCTTCCCTACAGCATGCACACTTTTGGTAGATACTTATGACACCTTAAAATCAGGTATACCGAATGCAATAACAGTGTTTAAAGAGATGAGAGCGGCAGGCATACCTCTTAAAAACTACGGTATCAGACTTGACAGCGGTGACCTTGCATATCTGTCAAAAAGAGCTAAAGAAATGCTTGATGAGGCAGGTTTTGACGATGCTGTGATATCTGCTTCAAACGACCTTGATGAGAATATTATTTCTTCACTGAAGTTGCAGGGTGCCACCATCAACAGATGGGGCGTAGGTACAAATCTTATCACATCCAAGGATTGTCCTGCATTCGGAGGCGTATATAAGCTTGCGGCTGTTAAGGATGATAAGAATGGTGAGTTTATACCGAAGATAAAGTTGTCTGAGAATGCCGAAAAGATTACAAACCCGGGAAATAAGAAAATATACAGGATTTACAATAAGAAGACAGGCAAGATAATAGCCGATTATATATGTCTGGAAGATGAGATTTTATCTGAAGACGAATCACTTATGCTTTTTGACCCTGTGGAGACATGGAAGAGGACAAAGCTTAATGCAGGTTCATTTGAGGTTAAGGAGCTTTTGGTTCCGGTATTTAAAAACGGTGAATGTGTATACAAGTCACCTTCAGTAATGGAGATAAGAGATTTTTGTAAGAAGGAGCTTGATACTCTTTGGGATGAGTCAAAGAGACTTGCATACCCTCATGAGACTTATGTAGACCTGTCACAGAAGCTTTGGGATATGAGATATGAATTATTGCAAAAATATCATTATCAGGAGTTATAAATAGATAGAAGTTATGATACAGGAGATATACCCTAAGGTCTTTTATCCTGAGTTCAGGAATAAAAAGGCTACAAATAAAAAATCATTTGTTTTACATTTTGAATACAATAAAGTAATGCTTATAAAGGATGCATTGACAGGAGAGATAAGACTTCCGAGATTTGAGGATTTGGAAGAAGACGATGAGAATATATATGAAAAGTCTTATTATGTAAACGCTGTGGACGATGAGGAATTTTATCTGGTGGATGATATACAGGTACCTGAGTTCGGCGGCTTCTATATGGAAGGAATGCAGGTATTTCGTGAATTTTCACCACAGTATCAGGCATTTGCAGCCATCAGTGCATCACAGGTATACAGATGGATCAAGAGCAGGAAATACTGCGGATACTGCGGAACGGTTACAGAGAAGTCAAATACCGAAAGAGCGTTGATTTGTCCGAAGTGTAAGAATATAGAATATCCTAAGATATCTCCTGCAATTATAGTGGCTATAAGGGATGGAAACAGACTGCTTCTGACAAAGAATGTAAAGGGTACATATAAGTTTTATGCGCTTGTAGCAGGCTTTGTCGAGGTGGGAGAGAGCCTTGAAGATGCGGTAAGAAGAGAGGTTATGGAAGAAGTGGGGCTTAAGGTGAAGAATATACAAAGCTATAAGTCACAGCCATGGTCATTTTCGGACTCCCTGATGCTTGCCTTTATTGCGGACTTGGACGGCGATGATAAGATCACAATACAGGAAGAAGAACTCTCTGAGGCAAGATGGTTTGAGAGAGGGGATGTTCCCGTACTTCCTTTTCATATCAGTGTCGGACATGAACTTATACAAAAATTCAGAGACGGTGAAATATAAAAAATATATACTACAGGTAGAATGACATTAGAATTTTTTTATGTTATTCTATAAACAGTGATTTGGGCATGTGCCCGGAAAGGAAAAGACATGAGAACAGTGAATCGTTTTGACTATTTTAATATTGAACGCTATGCTTACGCACTTCTTAGTATGCTGTTAAGGAAGGGCTTTGTTTTAGTGCACTCATTGGAGATAGGTCAAGTACGAGAAAATTGTTTGTATAATTATAGGCATAGGTAGGTTTATGCCGATATTATAAATGTTTTTGAGGCCGCTTACTCTAAATGGGTAGGCGGTTTTTTTGATGTAAAGGAGAAGATATGGATAAAATAGAAATAAAAGGAAGAGTAAACACGGCCATATGCTATGCAAAGGTTGTAGAGAATGAGGCTATAGAGCAGATAAGAAGAATGTGTGACTATATTATAACTGAAGGATCGAGAATTCGTATAATGCCTGACGTACATGTCGGGAAGGGATGTACTATAGGTACTACAATGACAATACATGAAAGGGTTGTTCCGAATATAGTAGGAGTGGATATCGGATGCGGAATGTATACGGTAAAGCTTGGAAATGTGGAAATAGATTTTGAAAAAGTAGATGAAGCCGCTCATTATATACCGTCAGGAACGGGTGTATGGGACGGCAGACAGGAGCGCTTTGATTTAACAAAGTTAAACTGCTTCAGATATTTGAGGGATTCAAGAAGACTTGAGCGTTCACTTGGCACACTCGGCGGTGGAAATCACTTTATTGAGATTGATGAGGCAAGTGACGGATGTAAATATCTAATAGTACATTCAGGCTCAAGAAATCTTGGAAAGCAGGTTGCACAGTATTATCAGAGATTGGCGGCAAACTTAGATAGAGGGTACGGTACTTATCTTGAAAAAAGAGACGAGATAATAAGAACTTATAAGGAGCAGGGTAGAAAAAGTGAAATACAGAATGCTCTAAAGGATCTTCATTGGCATGTATACGAGTCTGAAACAAGCATACCTGATGATTTATGCTATGTTTCAGGAAAATATCTCGATGATTATTTAAAAGATGTGGAGATTTGTCAAAACTTTGCAAAAAGAAATCGAGAGCTGATGGCGGAAATAATATTAAGAAGGACAGGAATGGAGAGTCTTGATTCATTTCATACTATACACAACTATATTGATGTAAGTGAAATGATTTTAAGAAAGGGTGCTATTGCCGCGCATAGCGGTGAAAAGGTCTTAATTCCTATAAATATGCGAGACGGAAGCGTTCTGGCTGTGGGCAAGGGAAATCCTGATTGGAACTACTCCGCACCTCACGGAGCAGGAAGACTTATGTCAAGAACTGCCGCAAAAAATAATTTAAGTTTAGATGAGTATAAGGAGACGATGAAGGGAGTTTATTCCACTTCTATAAATGAAGATACATTGGATGAGGCTCCGATGGCATATAAAAAACTTGAGGATATCATAGATGTTATAAAGGATTCTGTTGATAACATCGAGGTAATGAAACCTATTTATAATTTTAAAGCTTCAAACTGAGGAATTATCTTTTCCTTAGCTTGAGGAGGAAAGGAAAAGAGATGATTGTATTTCCTACCATTGATTTGGTAGCAACAGGAAAAAATATTATAAAACTTAGAGAAGAGTCGGGACTTAGTGTAAGAGATTTGCAAAATATCTTCGGTTTTGCAACACCGCAGGCTATTTACAAATGGCAGCACGGAACAGCACTGCCGACCATAGATAATCTTATAGTACTGTCGGCGGTATTTAAGGTCTCTATGGAGGAGATTATTATAGTACAGACAAAAATAAGTGCTTAAATAGGAATGGAGAGATTTTTAATGTACAGCTATGGGTTTATACTAAAGATGACAATAAAATGAATTGTTTAAGGAATATTTATGAGGAAAGAAAATTTAGAAACAGCCCCGAATTTAAACTTTATTTTTTGTAGTCATCCTTTAGATAAAAAGAAGGTGGATGAGGATTATTTTGAAGAGTATCAGACGGCGGGCTTAAATCATGCGTGTGCATTATTCAGTTATGAAGATTTGGAAAGAGGAAAACTGTCACTTTCCGGTGAAGATATTAAGGGAACTACGATATACAGAGGGTGGATGATGTCACCGCATATGTATGAAAACTTTTATAATCTGCTGCTTGAAAGAGGAATACAGCTGATGAACTCTCCGAAGGAGTATGCAAAATATCATCTTTTGCCCGGGTGGTATAAAGAATTTGAAGGTTTTACTCCTTTCAGTGTGTGGAGTGGGTCAAAGAATATAGATGATGTTTTAAAACTTACAGAAAATCTTGAAGGAGCATTCATTGTAAAAGATTATGTAAAAAGCAGAAAACATGAGTGGTATGATGCCTGTTTTATAAAAAACATTGAAGATAAAGCGGAAGCGGCTCGCGTTATCGGAAATTTTATTACCCGTCAGGGTGAAAACCTTGAAGGCGGAGTTGTACTTAGAAAGTTTGAGAGCCTTAAATGTATAGGAAAACACAAAGACAGCGGTATGCCGATTTCAGAAGAATACAGAATATTTGTTTTCAAGTGTAAGGTATTGACTGCTGATAATTATTGGAATAAGGATAAAGAAGTAAATATATCTGAAGATGAGTATGCGTGGATTGAATCTGTAGCAAATAAGGTAGAGAGCAATTTTATGACCATTGATTTGGCAAGAAAAGCTGACGGAAGTCTTATAATAATGGAAATGGGAGACGGACAGGTGTCGGGATTACAGCAAATTGAGGCATACAGATTTTATAAAGCTTTTGAAAATCAGGATAAAGATGAAAACATGGGCGGTAAAAGATAATGTTAAAATATAAAGAATATTTTACTGTATAATATCTTGCTTTGTAAGAGCACATATGCTACAATATTGTGGTTGTGAATAAGGCGATGGTCCTCTGGAAGAAATTTTAAGAACATCAAAATAATAGGAGGTTTCACATGAACGATTTAATAAGAAGTATTGAGGCAGAACAGCTTAAGGCAAATGTTGATGACTTTAATGTAGGTGATACAGTAAGAGTACACAACAAGATCCGCGAGGGTAACAGAGAGAGAATCCAAATTTTCGAGGGTACAGTTTTAAAGAGACAAAACGGCGGTGCAAGAGAGACTTTCACAGTAAGAAAGAACTCAAACGGTATCGGTGTTGAGAAGACATGGCCTTTACACTCTCCATCTGTTGACAGAGTAGAAGTTGTAAGAAAAGGTAAGTTAGAAGAGCTAAATTATATTATCTTCGTGACAGAGTCGGTAAGGCTGCTAAGGTTAAAGAAGCAGGCGCAAGATAATCTGAACTTAATATTTTTAACGGCTGCTACATATGTAGCAGCCGTTTTTTACATAAATCTGAACAAACCGATAACTTTTCCAAGGATAGTGACCTCCTTTACTAAAATAGGTTCCATAAAATCATTCTCAGGTTGTAATCTGTAGTAATTGCTTTCTTTAAAAAATCTCTTTACAGTGGCTGAATCATCAATAAGAGCAACTATGATATCACCGTTTTTAGCAGTGTTTTGCTTAGCCACTATTATCTGGTCTCCGTCATAGATACCGACATTTATCATAGATTCTCCCTTGACCTTTAACATGAAAATATCAGTGTTCGGCAGAAATTCTGTGGGAATAGGGAAGTAGTCTGAAATATTCTCTGTAGCAAGCAGTGGCATACCTGCAGCTACCGTGCCCACCATAGGAACATTGACCACCTCTCTGCGTGTGAGGTTGAAGTCATCGTCGGTTATCTCTATGGTTCTGGGTTTTGACGGGTCCTTTCTGATATAACCCTTTTTCTCAAGGGTATTGAGCTGAGCATGTACTGAAGATGTGGATTTAAGTCCTACAAGTTCACCGATTTCACGAACAGACGGCGGATATCCCTTTTTCAGGATGGAATCCTTGATAATATTATAAATTTCTTCCTGTTTTTGTGTTAATGGCTCCATAAAATCTCCTTTATATGGGTATAGTTATACATCTATCCTAACATATGTTCGATTAAAATGCAAACAAAAGTTCGAAAATGCTGATTTGCCAAATAAAAAAAGCCTTGAAAACTCAAGACTTTTAAGTGGAGATGACGGGAGTTGAACCCGTGTCCAAAAAACAATTCCCTGTTCTTCTACTATTATAGTTGCTTGTCGAAATTCCCCTTAAAAACAGTCAAACAACAAACTGTAATCAAGAGTAGCTTCATGATACATCTATATACTCAAAGCTTTGTATATAAGGTTTCTCACATAAGTCGATACAGATTCTATAAGTGTGAGTGCTTATAGGTCTGCAGCTGCCTTAGGCAGCGTATGCTAAATTTTCTTCAGCGTTTATATTTAATTTTGCCATTTAACGCATTGCATACGAATAGCTTCACCAGCTGCATGTTCCCTGTCGAAACCGGTACATCCCCAAAGTGAAAGTAAACATCCTGTCTACCGATATATTTTAACATATATCCTGATAAATTCCACTTAAAAATTTCTTACATATAGTATTTTCGATAACAGGTTATAATATATACATATAACACTAATCTTTACTTTTATCATAAATTATTTTTACTATAAAGGGCATGATACTTTCCGAATAGGGTAGGAGTGCTCACCTTTATAAACTTAAGTATCAGGCATAAAGTGTTATAGAAAGAAGAGATATGTTCAATATAGATGTAAAACTTACAAAGGAGGACGAGTCTGAGGTACTTAGGTATCTTCAGCACAATGGTAAAGATATAGATGAAAATCTGCACTCACAGGTACTTGAGTGTATGGAGAAAATAAATGCCGTTGCAAAGCCGAACTTTGTATTCAGAGAATGGGATTTGGAAGAAAAGGGAAAGTTTCCGAAAGAGCTGGATTTCTTTGTCGGAAACAGTATAAAAAAACATATAAAAGATTGTCATAAGCTGATTTTGATGGCTGCAACTATAGGAATAGGGGTTGACAATGCAATAAGAAAAGAAGAGCTTAAGAATGTGGCCAATGCACTGATTATGGATTCATGCGGCTCAACACTTATAGAGGCTGTATGTGATAGTATAGAAGCAAGCTTTAGAGAGCAATATCTGAAAGAAAATAATTATTTGACATTTAGATTTTCACCGGGCTATGGTGATTTACCTATTACGATACAGAAACAGTTTGTAAATGTTGTCAATGCCACCAGAAGAATAGGAGTCAATGTCAGTGACAGCGGAATAATGTTGCCGAGAAAGTCGGTTACAGCCATAATCGGAGTCAGTGACCAAAAATTGGAGACACTTAAAAAGACTTGTGCCGGGTGCAATCTTTTAAAATCATGCAGGTATAGAAAGATAGGAGTTAGATGTTATGCATAATTTATTGATACTTGACGGAGCAATGGGTACGATGCTTCAGGCTGCCGGTATGAAGGCAGGAGAACATCCTGAGGTTTTCGGATTTGATAATCCCGAAATAGTTAAAAATATACATTTAAAATATATAGAAGCAGGAAGTAATATAATCTATGCCAATACCTTTGGAGCAAATGCACATAAGCTTGAAGGCTGTAAGATAGATGTGGATACAGCCATAAAGACTGCAATTCAGTCTGCAAAGGAGGCAGTTGTCGAAAGTAAAAGAGATGTGAAAGTGGCACTTGATATAGGTCCTATAGGAGAGCTTTTGGAGCCGCTTGGTGTACTCAGATTTGAAGATGCCTACGATATATATAAGGAGATGGTAGTTGCAGGTGAAAAGTACGGTGCCGATATTATTGTATATGAGACCTTTACAGACCTCTATGATGTAAGGGCAGGTGTGCTTGCAGCAAAGGAAATACCAAACTTCCTGTTTGGGTAACTATGACATATGAGACCACAGGAAGGACATTTACCGGAACAAAGATAGAGTCAATGGCGGTGACACTTGAGGGACTTGGAGTGGATGCGATAGGATTTAACTGTTCACTCGGGCCTAAGGAGATATTGCCACTTGCAAAGAAGCTGAAGGAATGGACGACATTGCCTATTATAATAAAGCCTAATGCCGGACTTCCGAATCCTTCTACAGGAGAGTATGACCTTCATGCAGCCGATTTTGCAAAGCTTATGGCGGAGTATAAAAGTTTGGGTATATCATATGCAGGCGGTTGCTGCGGTACGGCTCCTGATTTTATAAAGGAGCTTAAGTCCGAGCTTGATGCTACAGAGGTAAAAGAGGTTAAAAGCGTTAAGGTAAAGACAGGTATATGTTCGGCAAATGAGATGGTGGAGCTTAACGGGGTAAGAGTTGTAGGAGAAAGATTGAATCCTACAGGTAAAAAAAGATTTCAGGAAGCGCTTTTAAACCATGAGATGGAATATATTTGCAAGGTGGCTATAGAAGAAGAGGAATCAGGTGCGGACATACTTGATATCAATGTAGGTGTACCGGGAGGTGATGAAGTGGCGCTGATGAGAGAGGCCGTAAAAGCGGTACAGTCGGTTGTCAATATTCCGCTGCAGATAGACTCATCAAATCCTGAGGCGATAGAAGCCGGACTTCGTGTATACAACGGCAGAGCTATAGTAAACTCTGTAAATGCCGAGGATGAAAGACTTGATCTTATACTTCCGATTGTTAAAAAATACGGTGCGGCCGTTATAGGTCTTGCACTGAATGAGAACGGACTTCCTACTACCGCAAAACAAAGAGTAGACAATGCAAGTCATATACTGGAAAGATGCCTTGAATACGGTCTGAAGAAAGAAGATGTTATCATTGACTGCCTTACACTTACAGTTTCGGCACAGCAGGATCAGGCAAGAGAGACTCTTGAGGCGGTAAGAATGGTGACAAATGACCTCGGACTGCACACGACTCTCGGAGTCAGCAATATATCTTTCGGTTTACCTGCAAGAAGCCATATCACTGAGAATTTCCTTATACAGGCAATGTATGCAGGTCTTGATTTGCCTATAGTGAACCCGAATATTGAAGGCATTATGAATGCAATATACTCATATAAGGTGCTTTCAGGAGAGGATAAGGACTCGGTAAAGTATATTGAAAGGTTTGCTACCGTAAAGACCGAGACAAAGGTGGTAACAGTCTCAAATAACGGAGAAGTTACAAAAGAGATGGTGGAAGATGCCATATTGAAGGGACTTAAGGAAGAGACTTACAATAACGCAAAGAAGCTTTTGGAAACAAAGGGTGAGCTTGAGATAATAAACGAGTATCTGATACCTGCACTTGATACTGTGGGAGATTTATATGAAAAGCAGGTAATATTCCTGCCGCAGCTTATCAATGCAGCCAATGCGGCAAGCTCAGCATTTGAGCTTATTAAAGAAAGAATAGCAAACAAAGGTGAGCACAATGTCAGCAAGGGTAAGATTGTGGTATGTACCGTAAAGGGCGATATCCACGATATCGGAAAGAATATAGTAAAGGTAATTTTGGAAAACTACGGCTACAGAATGATTGACCTGGGAAGAGATGTTGATATCAAAAATGTGGTGGATACCGTAGTCAGAGAAAATGTAAAGCTTGTAGGACTTTCAGCACTTATGACTACCACATTGCCTGCAATGAAAAAGACTATTGAAGAAATCAGAAAGGTGTCTGATGACTGTAAAGTATGGGTAGGCGGTGCCGTGCTTACAAAAGAATATGCGGATGAGATGGGAGCGGATTTCTATGCACCTGATGCCAGAAGTTCGGTTGACATAGCAAAGACAGTTTTAGGATGATAAATTATGGAGAATATTAGAGACTATTTAAAGAACAATGTTTTGCTCTTTGACGGAGCAATGGGAACATACTATGATGAGCTTACAGATGACGGCATAGGCTGTGAACTTGCCAATATCAAAAATCCTGAGCTTATAAAGGGTATTCACAATGAATATATTGACGCAGGAGCAAAAGCTATACTTACAAATACTTTTTCTGTAGGCATAGATGTGTTCAACGGAGACAGAAATTTACAAAAAGAGGTGGTCGTTGCAGGAATTGATATTGCAAATGAGGCCGCAAAGGACAGAGCATATGTCTTTGCGGATATAGGACCGATACATACAGGCAGTAATGAACTTGCATTTGAAGAGTACAAGGTTTTGATAGATATTTTCTTGGAAAAGGGAGTAAATAATTTTCTGTTTGAGACAAGAAGCAGTACAAGCGGAATGGTATTAAGTGCCGAGTATATCAAAGAAAAATGCAGTGACGCCTTTATAACAGCCTCATTTGCAGTGATGCCTGACGGATATTCAAGTGAAGGATATCAATATAAGGCATTGTTTGCAGAGATTACAAACTCAGGTGTTTTTGATGCGGTGGGACTTAACTGCGTATCAGGAGCCAATCATATGGCAAAGCTTTTAAAGGATGTGGATACAAAGGGACTTTATCTTTTTGCAAAGCCGAATGCAGGATACCCTGTAGTCAGAGATGACAGGGTTTACTACAGTTCACTTGCCAATTACTTTGCAAATCAGATAGAGGACATTCTTGAGATGGGTGTAAATATTGTAGGCGGTTGCTGCGGAACCACACCGAAGCATATAGAACTGTTGAAAAAGAGCATGAGCGGAAAACTGATAAAACCGAAAAGAGCGGTAAAGTCGGAGAAAAGTACCGCACAGAATATAAGAGTCAACAGATTCAAAGAAAAGCTTGCTCTCGGTCAAAAGCCTATAGCGGTGGAACTTGACTCACCTATAGATACGAATATTACAAAATTTATGGAAAATGCAAAAAAGATAAAGGCGGCAGGTGCGGATATCATCACTATTGCGGATAATCCTATAGCAAGAGCCAGAATGGACAGCTGCCTGCTTGCCTGTAAAGTGAGAAATGAGCTTGACTTTGATGTACTTCCACATATGACTTGCAGAGACAGGAATGTAAACGCTTCAAGAGGACTGCTGCTGGGCGCCAATGCAATGGGAGTTGACAATGTCCTTGTAATTACAGGAGACCCGATACCTAACGCTCAAAGAGATGAGATAAGATCCGTATTTGAGTTCAACTCCGTGAAGTTTGCAAACTTTATCAATTCTTTGAATAATGATGTATTTGAAAGTCCGATGAATATCTGCGGTGCGTTGAATGTAAACTCAAGGAATTTCAGTGCGGAGCTGAAGAAAGCTGTCAGAAAACAGGAAAATGGTGTAAAGGTACTTTTTACACAGCCGGTTTTAACAAAAAGGGCTATAGAGAATCTAAAGACTGCCAGAGAAAACTTGGATATTAAGATAATGGGCGGAATCATTCCGATTGTAAGTGAGAGAAACGCCAGATATATGCAAAGTGAAGTAAACGGTATACATATCACTGATGATATTGTAGAAAAATATGTGGGCAAAGCTAGAGAAGAAGCAGAAGAGATAGCCCTATCTATGTCAAAGGATATAGCAGGTAAAATCTATGACTATGTGGATGGATATTATCTAATTACAGTACTTAATAGAGTAGGACTTATGGAAAGACTTATAAAGACTGTAAAAGAAAGTGTGCGATAATAGATAAGTGGTAGTATAGCTTTGTACTAATAATATGAGTTTGAAGAGGTAAGCATATGGCGTATACAAAAGAAGATTTTGACAATTGGATATTTTTTATATCGGATAAGATGGATTACTTTACAAATGAGTTTGCAAATGAAAACAATCTATGTTTAGATTATTCTATAGATAGTCTAAATGCTTTGGAAGATTGGTTGCTTAAAAAGTATGAAAAGATAAGTGAGATTATAGAAGATAAGACATTATATAATAATACTTATAATATACTTGATTTATGCGGAGTTTATGTTGGTGAGGTGTTTAGAAAACATATAGGCGGAAAATGGTATATGATTATGGATAATCCTAAAAATGTATATTATAAGCTACCGGTACTTACAGATCCGTCTTATATTGGAGAGACATATAAATGCCCAATTACTATGGTTACAGCCTGTTTGGACAGAAGAAGAGGAGATTATATTAGCTGGATTTTTAAACAATAATATAGAAAACATGAAAAAGATAAACTAAATAAAATATCCAACATAGGGTGTTGTTGGATATTTTTTTATTTTCTAAGCTGATTTATACATTTTTTTAGTACTTCAAATGTAGTATTCACCTCATCTTTGGTTGTGTACTTACTTAATGTAAGTCTAAGTGATGATGAGGCTCTTTTTTTATCATTTGAAATAGCCATTATTACATGTGAAGGGTCTATGCTACCGGTGGTACAGGCAGAACCAAGTGAGGCACAGACCCCATTTTGATTTAACAGGATTAAAAGTAATTCACCGTTGATATTTTCAAAATATATATTTATATTGTTGTTAAGCCTGTTGTGCATACACCCATTTAGATGTGAACCTTCTATATTTTTAAGTATCAGTGATAGTAGTTCATCTCTTAGCGTCTGCATCTGTATATTGTCTTCTTTTAGATGTTCATAGCAGTTTTTCATAGCATTTGCCATTGCCACTATTCCAAAGGTGTTTTCTGTACCTGCCCTACGATTTCTTTCCTGATTGCCACCATGTATTAGTGATGAAAGCTTGATACCACTTCTTATATATAAAAATCCGACACCCTTCGGTGAGTGGAATTTATGTCCGCTTGCACTGAGTAAATCAATATTCAGCTCATTTACATCAATAGGAAGGTGTCCTACAGCCTGTACAGCATCGGTGTGGAATAAGATATTGTGCTCATGGGCAAGCTTTCCGATTTCTTCAATTGGTTCTATAGTGCCTATTTCATTATTTGCAAACATTATGCTTATAAGGACTGTATCCTCTCGGATAGCTGACTTAAGCTCATTTATATCAATAATCCCTTTTTCATCAGTACTTAGATAAGTGACTTCATAACCTTTTTTTTCAAGGTAAGAGAGTGTATGCAGTACAGAGTGGTGCTCAATCTTTGAACTGATGATATGCTTTCCCTTATTTTCTGTAAGTTCACAAGACTTTAGAATAGCCCAGTTATTTGATTCACTGCCGCCTGAGGTAAAATAAATCTCATTATATCTTGCACCGAGGATATCTGCTATCATCTCTCTGGCATCTTCCATATCGGCCTTTACATCATTTGCCATAGAATAGCTTGATGAAGGATTTGCATAGTTTTCAAATAAATATTTTTTTGCTATATCAAAAGCCTCTTTATCCACAACAGTGGTAGAGGCATTGTCCATATATATCATAGTACTCCTGTTCTTTATAAAACTTTACATTGACATATTATAAATAAAAATTATTATAAAATAAAAATAGTAATGATAAGATTTGTGCTAAGGACATAAATAAAAAAGTATGATAAAATGATGTGGATTTTAAAAGTAAATTGATATTTATCGGAGAATATATGGAAAAGAAAAAAGTAGTGGTGGGTATGTCGGGTGGAGTGGACTCTTCAGTGGCAGCCTATCTTTTAAAAGAAGCCGGATATGATGTCACAGGTGTGACTATGCAGATATGGCAAAGTGAAGATGAAGAGGATATGTCCGGAAGTGGAGGCTGCTGCGGACTTTCAGCTGTGGATGATGCCAGAAGAGTGGCAAGAGATATCGGTATACCTTATTATGTAATGAATTTCAGAGATGAATTTAAAGATAAGGTAATAGATTATTTTGTAAATGAATATGTGCAGGCAAGGACACCTAATCCATGTATAGCCTGCAACAGATATGTAAAATGGGAATCTCTTTTAGAGAGAAGTATGATGCTTGGGGCGGATTATATTGCTACAGGGCATTATGCAAGAATAGAAAAGCTTGAAAACGGAAGATATGCACTCAGAACATCAAAGACAAGTGCAAAGGATCAGACCTATGCACTTTATAATCTTACACAGGAGCAGCTTTCAAGAACATTGATGCCTGTGGGAGATTATGAAAAGGATGAGATAAGAGAGATTGCAAAGAAGTTCAACCTCAGAGTGGCAAATAAGCCTGACAGTCAGGAGATATGCTTTGTTTCAGACAATGACTATGCCTCATTTGTCGAAAATGAAATAGGCAAAAAGATGCCTGAGGGAAACTTTGTGACAGCTGACGGAGAGATACTTGGGAAGCATAAGGGAATACTTCATTATACAATCGGACAAAGAAAAGGACTTGGTATAGCGCTTGGACATCCTATATTTGTTACAGAGATAAGACCTGAGACAATGAAGTTGTAATAGGTGAAAATGATGATGTTTTCGGATACAGTCTGGAAGCCGACAAATTGAACGCCATGGCGGTTGAAAAGTTTTATGACGGTATGAGAGCTGTAGGAAAGATAAGATATTCACATAAGGGTGAGCACTGCACCATTAAGGTAATCGGAGAAGACAGGATAAGAATAGATTTTGATGAAAAGGTAAGAGCAATAACACCGGGACAGGCGGTTGTACTTTATGATGATAGCGGACTTGTACTTGGTGGCGGAACAATTATAGGAAGATGCGACTAAAATAATGTGATATGTACAATAAATTAGGTATAAGAAAGACTTTTGTAATTTAAAGCAACGTAAGGAGGCTTTGAAATATGAAAAAACATAAAATACTAACAAGTATTATTATAAGCTATATAATTGGAGTACTGAGTGTAGCAGTGCTCAATTTCGGCTTTTGTGTAGATACAAAATCTATGTATGACTCAGTCATAGAAATGGTAGCTGATTATGTAATGTCTTCGCTTTTTTTAGGGGCTTTTATTGCTGCGATATATGTATACCCGATTATGCTCACTATATATCAGGTAATATTGCTTTTTTATGAAGCAAAAAATAGGCTTTTAGAATCCGGAATATATTTTGATCAAATAGTGATTTGGTACGGATTTATTTTAGAAGGACTTTATATTGCAGTAGTAAAAGATGCAACAGGGTCTGACTGGAGTGAAGTGCTGACAAACTCAGAAACACATACACCTATCTTCACAGGAGCGGGACTCACAATTTGTGTACTATGCTTTATAGGTCTTATAGGATATTACTATCTGAGGATTTGTTCACTAAAAAAAATACCGCCTTTACTTGCAGTATTTTCAATATCTGCTATGTATATTTGGTTAGTTGTAATAGTTGTTTTCACTGTACAGGTATTTGGTAGTAGTGGAACGGTAGATAGATATTCCGATTTATACTTATTGATTTATCCTTTTTGTATTGCTTGCATTATAGCAAGAACAGTTCTTTGTAAGGTTCATGAGTGGAATGAACTTGAGATGGAAAGAGAAAAGATACAAAATAATGTAACTTTAAATTTTTTAGATAAAATACTGTCAAATTCAAAACTTTGGCCTATATATGCCCTTATTCTTATGCTGCCGTTGCTTGGAATCATTATAGGTATATTATTACTTTTCGGTCAGGCACCGGATTCAGTTATAAAGGCATGGACTGAAACTGCGGATTGGACATTGTCACTAAAGGAAGCACCTCAAAATATTTATTATGATGAGCATTATCTTTGTACTGTGGCGGCAGGCGGGCACAGAAAAGTGGTAAAACCCATAAGAAAGGGAATCCGTCATGGTCACGAAGTTATAGTAAACAGACAGCTCTGCATAGCAAATGCTTTTGAACAGATTTTAGAGGAAAAAACACCTCGCTTCCATAAACTTGTGAGGGGAGTATATGACCGCTACGGCTTTCCCGTTGCAAGGCTTATAAAGAGCAAATGGATTGCAGATATTATATATATTATGATGAAACCCTTAGAATGGATATTCCTGGCGGTAATATATATGAGCGATGTACATCCGGAAAACAGAATAGCTACCCAGTATATGGGCAAAATAAAAAAACTCCCTTAAATGGGAGCTTTTTAAATTTCACGGAGGCGAAGAGATTCGAACTCTCGTGCCACGAAAAAGTGACAACCTGATTTCGAGTCAGGCTCGTTATGACCGCTTCGATACACCTCCGAGATATATTATACATTAAAATGCGTATTAAATCAACCTTAATAAATATTAAGAATTTCACAATAATTATATATAATATAGAAGAAACTCACATAGTAATGAAAAATATCATTGTTAGAAAAAAATATAATTAGATTGAAAAAAACAGACAATTTATAGTATGATATTGGCAACAATAAATATCACAGGAGGGTTTGACATGCGTTGTAAAAATTGTGGTTCTATGAATGCTGACGGAGCAAAGTTTGTGAGAGTTGTGGTGCTGCCCTTGAGAGCGTGAATATGCAGCAAAGCCAAAGTAACACCGAATCTAAGGTATCTAATCCTACAGGTAGTCCGGGAAGTTTGAAAAAACTACCTAAGAATATTATTTTCGGTGCGGCAGGTGCCGTAGCGGTTCTGTTTATTATAGTTATAGTTGCATTCGCTATGAATTCGGGTAAAGTAATTGATTTGAACAAGTATATAAGCTTCGAGTCAAGCGGATATGACGGATACGGAAAGGCAAGTATAAGTGTTGATTGGGATAAACTTGAAAAGGATTACGGGAAAAAGGTAAAGTACAGCAGTAAGGGTAAGAAAGAATACGGAGTTTTGACCTATGCATTTGAACCGATGTCGGTTCTTCGTGATGCCGTATCGGAAATAAGTCTTGACAAGTCTGAGAAATTAAGTAACGGTGACAAGGTTAAGTACACCTGGAAAGTATCTGATGATACAACAAAAAGTATAAATTATAAGTTAAAGTATAAGGACGGGGAATTTGAAATAAAAAAATTAAATGAATTGAGTAAATTCGATCCGTTTAAAGATGTAAAGTTAAGTTTTTCAGGAATTGCACCGAACGGTAAGGCCGAGATTGCTTACAGCGGTAATGATACATTGAATAAAAACAATTTTAAACTTGATAAGTTTGATAAACTGAAAAACAATGATACTGTTACTGTAAGTCTTAATCTTGATGAAGCTCAAATAGCTTCTATGGCAGACAGATACGGAAGAATACCTGAGAAGATGAGCCAAACTTATACTGTATCAGGGCTTGAAACTTATGTAACACAGTACAGTGAATTACCTCAGGATTTCATAAAAGAAGTAAACGATAAGGCAAAAGAGGTTGTAAAAGAATATACGGACAGTGCATACGGCGAAGGTACTACACTTTCAGATCTTAAGTATGAGGGTTATGCACTGAAGACCGATTTGGATGAAGTATATAACGGATTGTATATTGTCTACAGCAGAGTACTTACAAGTACAGACAGTAAGTATGTAACCACCAAGATGTATTATCCTGTAGCTTTCAGGACATTGATGTTGACAGATAAAGTAACTTATAAGAGCGGTCCGGAGATTATAGGAAAGTCAAGCTATGTCACAGGAGATTCAAAGGAATCAAAGGGATATAAGCGTCCATATGATTTTCTTGAGCGATATAGGAGTGAAAATGTGACGGCAGGGGACGGATTTGAAAAGTTTGAACATGAGTCATATGTGCATAAGCTTGAGGATATGACGGATGAGTACAGAAAGTCTTTACAGGATCAGGCAAGACTGACTTTGGATGCTTACATTGCCAAGGATTATAAACCGAATATGCAGGTATCCGATATACAGTTTGCAGGAGAGTATTTGCTGTATACTTCAGATGATAAGGAACAGTTCAACGGTACAAATATATACTATGTAATATTCTCTGCAAATTTATCCGATGCCAACGGTAAATTCCCTACCACTACCATTTATTATCCGGTGGAATATACCTATGTAATGAAATTAAGTGATGAGGACTTTTTAACGGCAAACAGATCGGATATTGCTCTTAACTATTTGAGTCTTCCAAACACTTGGGATACAACAAGAGGATATGCAGACGGTAATGAAATGTACAAGAATCTTATAAGTGGTCGCGATAAATTATATGAGCATCAGGTAAGTGACAGTCTAAAGCAGTTCGGGGAATAGTTATAGATTCATTATACGAACGATTGTGGACAACAGTATAAAAAGGGGGACTGAAAGCGGTCAGCCCCTCTTTTATAACGTAACAGTTTGAATATCGGACAAATCTAAAGTAACAGTAGCTGTCTTAAAGTGTATTTCATATAATATCAATGAATCTCCGGCAAAGTCTATAGTGTTTTTATAGCCGGGTATCTTGTCACAAAAGCAATCTGCCAAATCAAAAACAGTTTTTTCGCTTCTTAGTGCAATTCCTCTTGCCTTTATATGCTCATTGCCTTTTTGGGGAATTGTTGTAAAGGCGACGTTTCTGTTTTGTTTAATTTCTTTTACTTTTTCATTATCTTTAAATGTCGCAAAGTATAGGACATTATTTTCAGGATTAAAGTAATAGTTGACTATTCTGACATTTGGAGTGCCGTCTGTTCCTACGGTTGCCAAAGCAATTTCAGTCTGAGTATCCATAATTCGCCCGAATTCTTTTTATTGTATTCATGAAAACCTCCGTTTCTATGATTAGTATAACAGATTTTTTTCATATGAGTGTACAATATTTCTACACTTTACTGTAGTAGAGAAATAAAGTGTTGACAGTTACACTTTAGCGTGCTACCATAAGAAAGTGCTGAGGCAATGCAGTAAAGAAAGTTATGAGGTGTATTTATGAAAAAAATTTATTTACTTGGAGTTTTAGCAACAATTATGTTGGTAGGATGTTCATCAGCAAAGACTACAGAAAGTCCCGTCTTCCGTCGAAGTACTATGAAATTTCCGACGTTTTTAAATTTTTAAGTAAACTATTTAATCTTATGCAATTCTTTTTTTGGCCCTTTATTTTAAAGGCTTTTTCTCATATTAAAAAAATATTTCAAAAAAATTTGAAAAAAATTTTTAGAGTATGTTATAATCATAGTACTTCATAGTACTTTTGTTTTTAGAGTGGTTATGGCTTATTTTTTTGAGAAAAGAAAAAGAAGAAAAAAAGGTACCTATCTTCAGATGTATGAATCATTTTGGGATAAAGATAGAAAGCAACCAAGAACAAAAAATGTAAAATCTTTTGGTTATGTTGAGGATTTGATTTCAGACGAGATTCCTGATCCGATTAAATTTTACAGCGACTACGTAAAAGAGCAGAACGAGAATAGAATAAAAGCTCTTTCTGAAGAATCACGTCCCTCGTGCATTTTCCAACTTGTTGAACTTAATATAGGACACTTCTTGCTGTCATCGATAATTGATGAGCTTGATGTTAAGGAAACTATTGATATACTTGCTTCTCAAATGCGTTTTCAGTTCTCTGTATTTGACTTAATTACACAACTTATTTATGCAAGGGTTATATCTCCATGCTCTAAGTCAAAGACAGCCTCTCATGTATTTCCATACCTTTATGGCAGTTCAACCATCTCTGAAGACCAAGTATATGACGGATGTTCTTTCATAGGAGAGTCCTATAAAAAGTACATTGATTTGTTTAATCACTCTTATGAAAAGTATTTTAAAAGAGATTTAAGCAATGTATTTTTCGATTGCACTAATTATTACTTTGAAATTGATATCCCTAGTGAAGACAAGCAAAAGGGACCTTCAAAAGAGAATAGGCACTCTCCAATAATAGGGCAAGCTTTGCTTTTAGACGCCGATCTTGTACCTGTCTCCATGCAAATGTATCCCGGAAATGAATCGGAAAAACCATATATCAGAAAAGTTATTGAAGAAATGAAGCAACGACATAATGTATCAGGTAAGACTATTCAGGTGGCTGATAAAGGCCTTAATTGTGCAAGAAATATTTATGCTGCCGTTAAAGAAGCTAATGACGGTTATATATTCTCAAAATCAATACATGGTAAGAATCTAAGTGAAAAGGAAAAGAAATGGGTTCTACTTGAAAATGACGCAAATGTCTTTTCTAACTACACTGATGAAAAAGGTAATGTATCTTTTCGTCTTAAATCATGTATTGACAGCTTTGATTACAGTTTTAAAGAGATTGATCCGGAAACAGGAAAAGAGAGTGTTACAAGGTTCTCTGTAAAGGAAAAGCGTATCGTTTCTTATAATCCTAACCTTGCAAAAAAACAAAGGCTTGAAATAATGAAAATGGTCGATAAAGCTTCAAAGTTTTCTACATGCAAAAATATAGCAAAAGATGAACTTGGAGATTGTGCTAAGTATGTAGACATCATAACTAAAGATAGTACAGGCAAGACCATAAAGCCTATAATAGGTCTAAACAAATCTAAGATTAATGAAGATCTTAAATATGCAGGATATAATCTTTTAGTTACATCTGAGATAGATATGGAGCCTTTACAGGTATATAAGACATACCATAGCCTATGGAAGATCGAGGAATCTTTTAGACTTACAAAATCATACCTGGATGCAAGGCCTGTTTATTTACAGAAAAAAGAAACAATCTATGGGCATTTTTTGATATGCTACCTTAGCTTGTTTCTTTTAAGAGTATTAGAAATAAAGTGCTTCAAGAATAAAATAAACTCTTATGACTTGATCAACTTTATGCGTGATTTTAGGGTGGTAAATAAAGGTGATAATATATATATCAATATATCAAGAGATCAGGCCATTAACGAAAAGATTAAAAAAATGGTTGGCTTTAGTAATCTTGATGCCCTCTATTTAACAAGAACTGAAATCAACAATTTCTTTCAAAACTGCATGCTCTTGGATACCTAGAGTACTATGTTTTGAGAGAAACGACGGAAGTCAGGTTTCATATGAGTGTACAATATTTCTACACTTTACTGTAGTAGAGAAATAAAGTGTTGACAGTTACACTTTAGCGTGCTACCATAAGAAAGTGCTGAGGCAATGCAGTAAAGAAAGTTATGAGGTGTATTTATGAAAAAAATTTATTTACTTGGAGTTTTAGCAACAATTATGTTGGTAGGATGTTCATCAGCAAAGACTACAGAAAGTTCATCAGCATCAACGGACACAAGTGTAGCAGAAAGTAAGTTGACAGATGAGACTTCTATTGCAGGTACAGACGCTGATACAACTTTTACGGTGGGATTTGATAAAGATTTTCCACCTATGGGGTTTGTTGGAGATGACGGGGAATTTACCGGATTTGATTTAGACCTGGCAGCAGAGGTGGCAAAGCGACTGGGAAAAAAGATAAAGTATCAGCCTATAGCCTGGGATGCAAAAGATATGGAACTCACATCCGGTAATATTGACTGTATTTGGAACGGCTTCAGTACAAAGAATAGAGAAGATAAATATACATGGACAAAGCCATATATGAAAAATGATCAGGTATTTGTGGTAAGATCTGATTCGGATATCAATTCGTTTGAGGATTTAGCAGGAAAAACGGTGGAGGTTCAGATGGATTCGTCAGCCGAAGCGGTATTAAAAGAAAATACAGAACTGTCAGGTACATTTGGTAAATTACAGACTGTGGCTGATTTTAACACAGGTTTTATGGATCTTGAAATGGGTGGTGTGGATGCTTTGGCTATGAATAGCGTTGTGGCAAATTATCAGATCACAAAAAGAGGTGGAAAAGGCTTCAAAGTTTTGGATAAGCCGGTTTCAAGTGAAGAATATGCGGTAGGATTTAAACTTGGAAATACAATGTTGAGGGATGAGGTACAGACGGCACTTGAAGAGATGAAGGCAGACGGTACATTAAAGAGTATTTCTGAGAAATGGTTCGGTAAAGATGTTACTACATTAGAATAACAGCATATGTAGTGAACAATAATTTTCATTGGCTTTAAATGTTGTAAAGTATATGATTAATACAATATGGAAAAGGGTTTATCAAGCCGATATTCGGGGCAACTTGCTTCCAACTTGGAATAGACATAAAAGCTTATTTGATGTATACTTTTTTCGTATGGGATATCGTCAGATATCGTCTAAATAAGTAACAGATATGTAGAAGAAGGGGAAGCCATGATTGACATTAAGTTTTTAAGAGAAAATCCGGATGTCGTAAGACAGAATATCAAGAATAAATTTCAGGATTTCAAACTCCCGTTAGTTGATGAGGTTATCGAGCTTGATGAGAAGCTCAGAAAGACAAAGTAGAGGCTGATGAGCTTAGATCAAAGAGAAACAAGATTTCAAAAGAAATCGGTACACTTATGGCACAGGGCAAGAAAGAAGAGGCCGAGCAGGTAAAGGCATCTGTAGCAAGCCTTGGAGAACAGCTTTCAAAGCTTGAGCCTGTTGAAGCCGAGCTTGAAGAGAAGATCAAAAAAGATATGATGACCATTCCGAACATTATCGATCCGAGCGTACCGATAGGTAAGGATGACAGTGAGAATGTAGAAATTGAAAAGTTCGGCGAGCCTTTTGTTCCTGATTTTGAGATACCGTATCATACGGAGATAATGGAAAAACTGAACGGAATCGACCTTGACAGTGCAAGAAAGGTGGCAGGAAACGGATTCTATTATCTTATGGGAGATATTGCAAGACTTCATTCTGCGGTAATATCATATGCAAGAGATTTTATGATTGACAGAGGATTTACATACTGTGTACCTCCTTTCATGATCAGATCCGAAGTTGTAACAGGAGTAATGAGCTTTGCAGAGATGGATGCCATGATGTATAAGATTGAAGGAGAGGATCTCTACCTTATAGGTACAAGTGAGCATTCGATGATAGGAAAGTTCATTGACACTATGAATGACGAGGCTAAGCTTCCGTATACACTTACATCTTACTCACCTTGCTTTAGAAAAGAGAAGGGAGCTCACGGTATTGAGGAGAGAGGTGTCTATCGTATCCATCAGTTTGAGAAGCAGGAGATGATAGTTGTTTGTAAGCCTGAAGAGTCAAAGATGTGGTATGACAAACTGTGGCAAAATACTGTAGATCTTTTCAGATCACTGGATATTCCTGTAAGAACACTTGAGTGCTGTTCAGGTGATTTGGCGGATCTTAAGGTAAAGTCATGTGATGTTGAAGCATGGTCACCAAGACAGAAAAAGTACTTTGAGGTAGGAAGCTGTTCAAACCTCGGAGATGCACAGGCAAGAAGACTTAGAATCAGAGTAAAGGATGAAAACGGCAACAAGTACTTTGCACATACACTTAACAATACTGTTGTAGCGCCGCCTCGTATGCTTATCGCATTCCTTGAGAACAATCTCAATGAGGATGGAAGCATCAGAATACCTGAGGTTTTAAGACCTTATATGGGTGGAAAAGCAGTTATAGGAAAATAGTAGTTTACGCCCTGTGTATGCAGGGTGTATTTTTGAAAGGAGATTCTTTTGAATTTTTCGTTTGCACATTTTAATTTTAATGTTCTTGATTTGGAAAGAAGTTTAAAGTTTTATAAAGAAGCACTCGGACTTGAGCCTGTAAGAAGAAAGGATGCACAGGACGGTTCATTTACTTTGGTATATCTTGGAGATAAAAAGACAGGTTTTGAACTTGAGCTTACATATTTAAGAGACAGAAAAGAACCGTATAATCTCGGAGAACTTGAGTATCACCTTGCTATGGCTACAGAGGATATGAAGGCGGCTCATGAGCTTCATGAGAAGATGGGCGTTATATGCTATGAAAACCCTGATATGGGAATTTATTTTATAAACGACCCTGACGGATATTGGATTGAGATTGTACCAAATAAATTATAGAGGTAAATATGGCAAAGATACAGATGATTACTCCACTTGTTGAGATGGATGGAGATGAGATGACAAGAATCCTGTGGAAGATGATTAAGGACGAGCTTATACTTCCTTTTGTGGATTTAAAGAGTGAATACTATGACCTTGGATTAAAGCACAGAGATGAGACGGATGATAAGGTAACTGTAGAGTCGGCTAATGCTACAAAAAGACTCGGTGTGGCTGTAAAATGTGCTACCATTACCCCGAATGTAGCCAGAGTAAAAGAATATGACTTAAAGGAGATGTGGAAATCTCCAAACGGTACTATCAGAGCTATCTTAGACGGTACGGTATTCAGAAAACCTATATTGGTAAAGGGTATTGAACCGAATGTCAGAACATGGAAAAAGCCTATAACCATTGCACGTCATGCCTATGGCGATGTATACAAAAATACGGAGATGATTATTGAAAAACCGGGTAAGGTTGAGCTTGTGTACACAGACAGTGAGGGCAATGAAACAAGAAGCCTGATACATGAGTTTAAGGGTGCAGGAATTGCACAGGGGAGTTCACAACCTTGACTCTTCCATTGAAAGTTTTGCAAAGGCTTGCTTTGAATATGCTCTAAGTCAAAAAGAAGATTTGTGGTTTGCTACAAAGGATACCATATCAAAGAAGTATGACCATACATTTAAAGATATCTTTGAAGAGATATACAATGCAGAGTACAAGGAGAAGTTTGAAAAGGCGGGAATTACATATTTCTATACGCTTATAGACGATGCCGTGGCAAGAGTGATGAAGTCGGAGGGCGGATTTATCTGGGCTTGCAAGAACTATGACGGAGATGTTATGAGCGATATGCTTTCATCCGCTTTCGGTTCACTGGCTATGATGACTTCGGTGCTGGTTTCCCCTGACGGCTGTTATGAGTATGAGGCGGCACACGGTACAGTTCAGAGACATTATTACAAGTATCTGAAGGGAGAGCCTACATCTTCCAATTCGGTGGCAACCATATTTGCATGGAGCGGTGCGCTGAGAAAAAGAGGAGAACTTGATAATCTTCCTGATTTGATTGACTTTGCAAACAGACTTGAGAAGGCTACAATTGACACTATAGAGTCCGGCAAGATGACAGGAGACCTCGGTGCAATATCAACATTGGAGAATATAACAGTTTTAAACAGTGAAGAGTTTATACATGAGATTGCAAAGCATTTGCAATAAATATATGGCAGTTTCCTTTCGGGAGCTGCCATTCTACATATTTTAGGAGAGAGATGGGATACAGATTTTATTTTGGCGCCTCAGGTGTGGGAAAGACCTACAGGGCTTTTAAGGATATTATAGATGAGGCTGTAAAAAACATGGACAAAAAGTTTTTTATTATAGTACCTGAGCAGTTTACAATGCAGACTCAAAAAGATATAGTGCAGATGCATCCTAATCATGCAGTAAACAATATAGATGTACTCAGTTTTAACAGGCTTGCTTACAGAATATTTGAAGAACTTGATATAGACAATCCAGAGGTTTTGGATGAACTTGACAAGGCGCTTATACTTAGAAGAATTGCAAACAAGGTAGAACTTAAGGCGTGGAAAAAGCAGTTTCAAAAGGCCGGATTTATTGACAGTATAAAGTCGCTTATTTCAGAGTTTATGCAGTATGATATCAGTGACGACTTTATAAGAGAGCAGGTAAACAACAGTGAAGTGGACTCGCTTCTTAAGATAAAACTTGAGGATATATATAATTTAAAGACAGGATTTGAGGAATATATTGCAGGAAAATATTTCACAAATGAGCAGATACTTGATGTTTTGAATGAAAATATAGCAAACAGTGAATTATTAAGGGACAGTGTTATTTTATTTGACGGTTACACAGGCTTTACACCTATTCAAAACAGAATAATTTCAAACCTTATGAAGGTGGCTGGCGAGCTTAGATTCAGTATAACTTTGGGTAAGGGTGTTAATCCGGATATCAGACTCTTAGAGAGTGATCTTTTTTTTATCAGCGGCAAGATGATTTCACAGATAAATGAGATGGCAAAGAAGGAGAATATAAAGAGATTGCCTGATATAAATCTGAATACGGGAGCGGTACACAGATTTAAGAACTCAAAAGATCTCGAATTTTTGAGGAGCATTTCCTCAGATATGACGGAAAAAAATCAAAAGAAGTCTCTGATATTGAAATAAATTACTGTATGAATCCTTTGGATGAGATAGATTTTGTTGCCAATAAAATACTTGGTCTTGTAAAGGATAATGACTATAGATATAGGGATATTGCGATAATTTACGGCGACCTTGAGGATGTGTCCGATGCACTGATAAACAGATTTCATCAACTTGAGATTCCCTACTATTTGGATGAGAAGATGGATGTTGACAACAATGAGCTGGTGGAGTTTATCAATGCCTGCATTGGAGTTATAAGTGAGAATTTTTCATATGATGCGGTAAACAGATTTTTAAGACTCGGGCTTTTACATTTTGATAAAAGGCTTGTATCACTGCTTGATAATTATCTGCTTGAGACGGGAATAAAGGGATATAAAAGACTGCATTCACAATTCACATATTTGCCGAAAAGTTTTAGTGAAACTGAACTAAAAGAGATAGATGAGTTCAAGGACTTTGCTCTTTGTAAGCTTGATACACTTTATACGGCAATAAGTAAGAGTAAGGTAAGCATAAAGGATGCCCTGGGTGCTTTCAGAGAGATATTTACAAAGGAGAATATAGAAGAAAAGCTTGAAGAGATAAAGTTATCACTTGAAGAAAAAGGTGACTTTAAAAGGAGAGAGAGAGTATGAGGGCATATTTGACGAGGTTATCAGCCTGTTTGACAGATTGGAGCTTGTACTTGAAGGTGAGAGTCTGACCAAAAAAGAACTGAGCGACCTATTACATACAGGTTTTGAAGAGATAAAGCTTGGAATGATACCTGACAGGGTGGACAGAGTGGTAATAGGTGACTTAAAAAGAACCAGACTTGGTAGCATAAAGGCACTGTTTGTATGCGGCGCAAATGACGGAAGTCTGCCTACCGTTAAGGAGTCCGGAGGACTTATAAATGACAGAGAAAAAAGAAAACTTAAGTCTTTGGGCTTTAATCTTTCGGATACAGTCAGAGAGGATCTCTATACAGGCAGATTTTATCTGTATCAGGTGCTTACAAAGCCTTCAGACAAGCTGTTTATAAGTTTTGCAGGTATGGACTTTGAAGGTAAGTCCTTGCGTCCGTCAATACTTATAAATATGGTAAAGTCGATATTCCCTCTTATAGAGATAAAAAGAAGCAGAGAGATGAATATATATTCAAGGTTTGAAGCAAAGGAATATCTTAGTGAAAACTTAAGAGGGCTTCGCGCAAAGGAAGTAACAGATGAAGACTTTATAAGATATATTGCGACATTCTTTGATAAGGAGTTTATAAAAAGACTCACGGCGGCTGCAATGTATGTGTACAAGGACAGCGGAATAGGTGAGAGTGCGGCAAGAGAACTGTTCGGTGACGAACTTCGTGTAAGTGTGACAAGGCTTGAAAATTACAATGAATGTCCTTTTGAGCATTTTATAAGCTATGGGCTTGGAGTGGGGGAAAGGCAGATACATTCATTGGGAGTGTCGGATATAGGTACTTTGGTGCATGATATGCTTGAAAAATGCTTCAGATATGCAAAGTCAAGGGATAAAGTGATTGCAAAGATGGAGAAGGATGATTTGTTCTCACTGGTCGATGAGGCTGTAAATGAAAACATGGTTTCCGAAAAAAACAGTATATTTAAAGAGAGCAATAAGTCAAAGTATCAGCTTGAAAAGATTGTAAGAATGACAAAACTTACAATGCTTGTACTGTCAAGGCAGCTTGCGGCAGGCGACTTTGAGCCGAGTTTTTTTGAGAAAAGCTTCGGTGAGAGGGATAATCTTGAAGCTTTGAATATTGAACTGAAAAATAATGCCAAGATGTATCTTAGAGGAAAGATAGACAGAGTGGATACATATGTTGATGAAGATAAGACATTGGTAAAAATAATAGACTATAAGACCGGAAATATGAAGTGGGAGCTTGATATGCCTTTTTACGGCAGGGCTTTGCAGCTTGTGATATATCTGGATGCGGTGATGGAACAGCTCACAAAAGAGGGTAAAGAGGTTTTGCCGGCGGCATTTTTTTACTACCATATAGACTCACCTTTTCTTACAAGAGATGAGGCGAAGAAAGAAAACGCTTTCTTAAGTAAGTTAAAGCCTATGGGTATAGTCAATACGGATTTTAATATAATAAAGCATCTGGATAAAAGTATTGAGACAAGCAGTGATGTCATACCTGTAATGTTAAAAAAGGACGGAAGCATTTCAAAGACATCAAGCGTTGCAAGTACAAAGAGAATAGAATTACTTAGAAAGTATGTAAAGCAAAAGGTAAAGAACACCGCTGAAAATATCTTAAGCGGAAATATCGGCATTACACCTGCAATAAGGAAGGGAAAATCAAGCTGTGAGTACTGCCCATACAGTGCGATATGTGGATTTGATGAAGGAATAGAAGGATTTGCATACAACAACCTTGTGAAAATAAATGACGATGACATTTGGAAAATGATGGAGAAGGATGAGCATGTGGACGAAGGCACAACAGGCGGCAATTGATATAAAAAATGGTAGTATATTGGTATCTGCCGCTGCCGGAAGCGGAAAGACTGCGGTACTTGTAGAAAGAATAATAAAAAAGATAACGGATAATGATAATCCTGTTGATGTGGATTCGCTTTTGGTAATGACATTTACAAGGGCTGCAGCCGCATCTATGAAGGAGAAAATCTACAATGCCCTGTTAAAAGAGATGGAAAAGCATGAAACAAATACCGTAGAGTTTAAGAGACTTAAGGAGCAGTCCGTACTTTTGGCATCAGCCAAGATAATGACTACAGACAGTTTCTGCCTTTCAATAATAAGGGAAAATATTGATAAGATTGATATAGACCCTGCCTTTTGTGTGGCGGATGAGAGTGAAATCTCACTTTTAAAGGCCGATACTATGGATGAACTTTTGGAAAGTGAGTATGAAGCCGCAAATAAGGACTTTATGGAACTTAGTGACGCCTTTGCAAACAGTAAGGGAGATAAGAGTATCGTCGAGTTTATTGAAAAGCTTACAGATTTGCCGTAAGTAAGCCTTGGCCTTTGGAGTGGCTTGATTCATTAAATGAGAGCGATGATAAATGGCAGGAGTATATATACAATCAGATAATGAAGAGTGTGGACTCCGTTTTACAAGATATTGATGAGATGATTGATATATGTAATGAGGAAGAGGGTCCGGCTTCGTATCTGGATAATGTATTGGAGGAGCGTTCAAGTATTGGCGGTATAAAAAAGGCGGCAGATATATTTGAACTCTCAAGGAAGCTTAACTTGGTAAGCTTTGATAAGCTTAAAGCGGCAAAAGGCGGAGACAAAGACTTAAGGGAAAGAGCCAAGGCAATAAGAGATAAGTATAAAGATAATATTTCTAAGCTGGCACAGGATTATGACTTTGACAAAGACAGAGTCTTGCTTGAAGAGCAAAGTGAAAAGGCAAAGATAAGAGCCGTTGTGGATTTGACAAAGAAGTATATTTCACTTTTTAATGAAAAAAAGAGAGAAAAAAATCTGGTGGACTTTTCAGATATAGAGCATTTGGCACTTGGCATACTTGTAGATGAGAATAAAAATCCGACAAAAGTTGCGGAGGCATATAAAAAGGAATTCAGTGAAATATATATTGACGAGTATCAGGATTCCAACTACCTGCAGGAAGCCATAGTGACTGCGATAGAAAAGAACAATGTCTTTATGGTGGGAGATGTGAAGCAGTCAATATACGGATTCAGACAGGCTTCGCCAAAGCTTTTCATGGAAAAGTATAAGACTTTTAAAAGTTTTGACGGTATGGACGATGAAGATGCAAAGAAGGTTGTTCTAAGCAAAAATTTCAGAAGCAGAAAAAATGTACTTGACGGTGCAAATGTTTTATTCAAAAAGATAATGAAAGAGGATATAGGCGGTATTGACTATGATGATGATGCGGCACTATATCTTGGAGCAAGCTTTGATGCAGGAGATAAGGAGTATGTAAGCGAGTTAATGCTTACAGATGTGGGCAGCATTGAAGATGATACATCGGCTATAGAGCTTGAAGCAAGAGCTATTGCAAAGAGGATCAAGGAGCTGAAAAAAGAGCTGAAGGTAGACGGCGGCAGGGATTTAAAGTACAGCGATATAGTGATTTTGGTGCGTGCAAGTATAGGCGAGAGTATAGCGAAAGTTTTGAATGATGGAAATATTCCGGCATATGCGGAGAACAACAAAGGATACTTTCAGACATTTGAAGTCAGAAAGATACTTGCCATATTGGCGGCTGTAGATAATCCTTACTCAGATGTGGATTTGACTGCATTTTTGAACTCCGAGATTGTAGGAATGACAGATTTGGAGCTTGCAAATATTGTATCCGACTACAGGAAAAAGCAAAATATTGAAAAATCCAAAAAAATCAGAATGATGGATGCAATCATATTTGAGGAAAATGAAGGAAGCATTGAAGAGGCTACAAAGAAAAAAATAAGAAAAGCAATTGAATTTTTAGATGAGTACGGCAAAAAGTCTACATATATGAATATTCAGGCGCTTTTACAGGATATTTACAATAAAACCGATTTTTTGAATATAATAGCCGCAATGCCGGGCGGACAGGTCAGAAGAGCCAATTTGATGTTGCTTATAAGTAAGGCCGGAACATTCGGAAACTCGGGATACAGCGGACTCTATAACTTTATCAGATATATTGCAAAGCTTAAGGACTTTGACAATGACTTCGGAGAGGCCGGTATACTTTCTGAAAATGATGATATTGTAAGGATTATGACAATACATAAGTCAAAGGGACTTGAGTTCCCGGTATGTTTTCTTGCCAACGCCAACAGAAGCTTTAATAAGACAGATTTGAAACAGGGCATTGTAATAGATAATGATTTCGGACTTGGTGTGCAGTATGTGGACAGTGAGCATAATATAAAAGACAGTTCCGTAAAGCAAAATGTTATAAAATATAAGCTGGGTACTGAGCTTATGGGTGAAGAGCTTAGAGTACTTATGTGGCGCTTACAAGAGCTATGGAAAAGATGATTATTTCAGGTACCTGCAAGGATGTTAAAAAGGCTTTGGAAACGAATAAGGAAAATCCGAGGTTTTTGGATATAAGATCCTGTAATTCATATCTTGACCTGATACTTTTAAGCTTTGACAGAATACATTTTGATTTAAAGCTGTATGATTATAAGACTCTTTTGGATGAGGAGAAACTGACTCAAAAAGAAGTAGGAGATTTGCACAAGATATTTGAAGGAAGTGATATCAAAAAATATGCTGAGTTAAAGAAAAGACTTGATTATAAATATCCATACAGTGTAAATGTGGATTTAAAAACAAAGTTTTCGGTATCTGAAATCAAGAGAATGTCACAGAGTGAAGAATTTGAGATAAAGCAAAATAAAGAAAAGACAGGGGGCGCAAACAATGCCGGTGAGCGCGGTAATGCCTACCATAAACTTATGCAAAGACTTCACTATGAAAATATAGAAAACTTCAAAAACAGACTTGAGTTTGTAAAATCGGAGATTGCACTGTTAAAGAATGCCTCTTACAGAGAACTTATAAACCCGGAGGATATTGTAAAGTTTTTGGATACAAAACTTGGAGAGATATTTATTAAGTATCACAAAAACTTAAAGAGAGAAAATCAGTTTATAATGGGTATATCCGCAAGAGAAGCAAATATGGGAGACAGTGATGAGACCGTACTGATACAGGGGGTCATAGATGCATATATATATACAGAAGACGGCATGATTTTGGTGGATTATAAGACGGATAATGTAAAAGATGCAGAAACTTTGATAAACAGATATAAAGTTCAGCTTGAACTTTATAAGAAATCTCTTGAAATGAGTACAGGAAAAAATGTAAGTGAAATTTTTATATATTCGTTTGCACTTGGTAAGGAGATAAGATTAGATGAATAATATTAAGATAATTTTGGCTTCAGCATCGCCCAGAAGGAAAGAGCTTTTGGAGCAAATCGGTGTAGACTTTGAGATAGAGGCATCCGATAAGGAAACTGCAATTAAAGAGCGCGACCCGGTAGAGGAGTGTAGGACACAGGCTTACAATAAAGCTGTGGATATTGTAGAAAAATCAAAACTTAAATATAGTGATAAGGATTTTGTGGTCATATCTGCAGATACTATAGTGGCAATAGAAGGAAAAATCTTAGGAAAGCCGAAGGACAAATCTGATGCAAGACAGATGCTTAAGACTCTCTCAGGCAGAAAGCATAGGGTATATACTGCGGTATTTGTATACAATTCTTTGAAGGACAGCTATGAGAGTTTTGTAGAGGATACTCCTGTGGAAGTGGCAAGGCTTTCAAGTGAAGAGATTGAAGATTATTTGGAAAAAAAAGAGCCTTATGACAAGGCCGGAGCCTATGCAATACAGGGATATTTTTCAAGGTATATAGTTGGAATAGAGGGAGACTATTACAATGTAATGGGGCTACCTGTAGGAAGACTGTACAGAGAGTATTTAAAAGCATTATAAAGAAAAATGCACCCCTTATAAGGGGTGCAACAGTTAAAATCAGTTGCCGTTAGGATTCAGACATTTTCCTTCCTTGTCGAACTGATAGCTTACACCTTTTATATCAATAGCGCGGTCTCTTGCCATCTTGCCGTCTAAGAGGAAATAATACCAGGAGTCGCCTTCTCCTTTGACCCATTCATCTGCCGCCATCTTACCGTTTGAGTGAACATAGAATGTATTTGTGCCGTCCTTTATCCATTTGTGTTTTGCCATCTCACCGTTGTAGTTGAAGTAGTACCATTCACCGTCGTCTTTATTCTTTATCCATTCTCCCTGTGCCATTGCACCTGAAGAATGCAGATAATAGTATGTATCTTTTATCTTTTGCCAACCTGTAAGCATTGATCCGTTGTTACCAAGGTAATACCAGTTGCCATTTACTACTTTCCAGCCTGTAGTCTTTTTGCCGGTAGCATCTACATAGTACCAGGAACCGTCCTTTTCTTGCCAATTTGCTTTTTCGATAACATTTATGTGAATGGATTTTGTAATGCCTTGATAGGTCGCCGTAATATTGGTCTCACCTACCTTATTGGCATGGATTTCGCCCTGTGTTACATCGGCTATATCGGCATTTTCAGATGTCCACTCGGCAATCTGACTGACATTGGTGTAAATACCGCCTTCCAAGAATATAGCTTCTGCCGATACACTAAACTGTAATTCAACATCCATATCTGTAGGTGTTACTATAAGATGATGATCCAGTTTATCCTCAGAGTCAACGCCTGAGTTGGCAAGTGCAAGCTCCGTCATTTTTTTCTCAATAGAATCTACATCAAAGCTGTCTTCAAGGTTGATTCCTCCGCCATTGTAAACATCCCCTATATCTGTTGAACTTACCAATTCTTTATAGTTTCTCCGCTTTTTGAGTTGTCGGCATTAGTGAAACTACCTTCCGAATTTGATGATTGGCTTGTACAACCTGTTATTAAAGTACCGCTACCAAGACAAAATGATAGTAATAAAAATGGTATAAATCTTTTCATAAGCCTCCAAAGTTAAAACATTATAATTACATTATAGCGATTTAAAAATATCATTTCAATATATATTTGCAGAAATTTAGTACAATTCCATAAAATATATGACACCGGGAGCCTGACTGATAAGATTTAAGATAATTGAGTGGCTGTTTTTGGTCTTACCCTTTATAGTCATGGTGGCTGATTGGCATATATTCATCAGTGAAGGATTTTTGGCAAGGTCAAGCTCCACTATGTCAAGATCATTTTTTCTGATATATGTGAAAAGGTCGCTAAGCGGCATAGAGTTGTTATATTCTATATACAGTTCCACCGCGCGCGAGTTTTTTCTTACAAAGACCTCAAGCTTCTGAAGCGATACCATTGCAATGAATATGGCTGCTCCGCCTGCAATTGCTCCCTCATAGTAGCCTATTCCTATAGTAAGACCGCAGCAGGCTGCAGTCCATATACCTGCTGCCGTAGTGATACCCTTTACCTGATTGCGTCCTGTAAGTATGATTGTGCCTGCACCTAAGAAACCTACACCGCTTACAACCTGAGCTCCAAGTCTTACAGGGTCACCGCTTTTAAATACCTGAAATACATACTGATTTGTAATCATTACAAGTGTGGATCCCAGGCATACAAGCATATATGTTCTAAAACCGGCAGGTCTGTTCTTCCTGCCGCGGTCAAACCCGAGTATTCCGCCTATGCATAAAGACATAACTATACGGATTATCAGTGAGTACAGATTCAATTCTCTTGGCATATATTCTCCTTAAAACTTAATGTGAATATTATATATGTAATAAGGATTAAGGTAAATATTAAGATTGGTAATATATTTGCCTCACCTTTAACAGCTGCTTGTCAATATGTTTATAAATTGATATAATGAGCATATATTAAGTTAAGAGTTTGTGACACGTGTTTTCATTCTAAAAGATATATGTCGGTTATATATTTATTCTATTGTATGTAATTAAATTCTATAAATTTTTAAGGAGGTAGTATGGCCGAGAAAGATATAACACAAAAGGTGCTTGAGCAGTACAATGATGTTTTTATGGACATAGTGAATGTATTGCTCTTTAACGGTGAGATGGTGGTAAGAGAGGATGATTTGATCGACTTGCCTACAAGCAGTTCAAAAAAGATAGGCAGAAAAATCAACTATCAAGACAGAGATGTAGCAAAGTATTGGCAGGGGAATAAGATAAATATTGCCATGTTCGGGCTTGAAAATCAGACAGACCCTGACAAGCTGATGCCGCTAAGAGTTATAAGCTACGACGGTGCGGAGTATGGGTGGCAATCAAGCAGAAAAAACAGAGACAAGCCGAAATATCCGGTTATCACATTGGTATTGTACATGGGACATAAAGGCAGATGGAATTATCCGAAAAATATAATGGGTGTAGTGGATGTGGATGAGAGATTAAAGCCATATGTAAATGACTATAAAATAAATCTTTTTGAGTTGGCTTATCTGTCTGAGGAAAAGAGAAAACTGTTTAAAAGTGATTTCAGGGTGGTGGTTGACTATCTGTATCAGGTTCGAAAAAATAATAAATATGAACCTGAGATGTATAAGATAGAACATATAGACGAAGTATTGAATCTGATGTCTGCAATGACAAGTGACAACAGATTTGAAGAAGTGATAGAAGAGGTACATGAAAAGGAGGCAAAGTATATGTGTGAAGTTATTGATATTATGCTGAATAAGGGATGGCAGGAAGCTATAGACAGTGGAATGCAACAGGGAATGCAACAGGGAATGCAACAGGGAATGCAACAGGGAATGCAAAAAGGACTTGAAGAAGGAATGCAAAAGGGACTTGAAGAAGGAATGCAAAAGGGACTTGAAGAAGGAAGACGTGAAGGCGTTGTAACCGGTGTTGAACTTGAAAAGAAAAATATTGCACAGAGCATGAAGAAAAAAGGATTTGATATAAGCCTGATTATGGAACTTACAGGGCTAACAAAAGAGAAGATATTATCACTTTAAAAGTAAAATAAATATTAAAGATATTTGTTTTGGACTCGATAAAGGTATACGCTCCCCTTCTCCTTGCTTTTAGACTTTCTATAGGATATAATTATGTGATTATATGTAAAGGATATGGAGGATCATATGACAAGGCATTTGCTAAGAGAACATTGTTTTAAAATATTATTCGGTTTGGATTTTTATCCTGAAGAGGAGGCCAAAGTTCAGATAGATAATTATTTTGAATCACCGTCTTTGGAGGATGAAGATGATGTGTTTATCCATGATGCAAACTACGGTGAAGGGGATATAGAATATATAAGGTCAAAAGCAATGCTGGTTAGAGACAATCAGGCACAGATTGACAAGATGATTGGAGAACTATCACAGGGCTGGAAACTTGAGAGAATAGGAAGAGTTGAAAAAAGTATCTTAAGACTTGCAATTGCTGAGATGAAATATGACAGTGATATACCTGTAAGTGTAGCTATAAATGAGGCTGTAGAGCTTGCAAAGGCATATGGAAGAGACGAGTCCTATTCATTTGTAAATGCGATACTCTCAAGGGCGAATGCAGAGGAGCAGTGATATGGTTTATTCTGTATCAAAAGTGAATGCATATATCAAAAATATGTTTATGCAGGACTTTGTACTAAATAAGATATCAGTAGAGGGAGAAGTAAGCAATTGCACATATGCAGGCTCAAATCATATATATTTTACCATAAAGGATGAAGGAGGGACCTTATCTGCCGTGATGTTTGCAAGTCAGAGAGGAGGTCTCTCTTTTGATATGAAAAGAGGGCAAAGAGTCATAGTTACCGGAAGTATTTCATGCTATGAAAAAGAAGGTAGGTATCAGCTCTACGCTACCAAGATAGAAGAAGCCGGCAAGGGAGAACTGTATGAGAAATATCTGAAACTGAAGGAAAAGCTTGAAGATATGGGAATGTTTGATTCAAGCTATAAAAGGCGGATACCCGGGTTTGTACAAAGTATCGGAGTGGCGACAGCACAGACCGGTGCGGTTATCAATGATATAAGAAATGTCAGCTACAGAAGAAACCCGTATGTGAGGATAGTGCTTGCACCATGCCTTGTACAGGGAGAGTCCGCTCCGAGGAGCATTATTTCCGCCATAAAAAGACTTGATAAGATGAATTTGGATGTAATAATAGTGGGCAGAGGCGGCGGCTCTATAGAGGATTTGTACTGTTTTAATGATGAAGAGCTGGCAGAGACTATCTTTAACACAAGGACTCCTGTAATAAGTGCGGTAGGCCATGAGACAGATTTTACAATAGCGGATTTTGTGGCAGACTTGAGAGCGCCTACACCGAGTGCTGCGGCGGAAATAGCCAATTTTGTATATGCGGACTATATGTATACATTGGATTCTTATAAAAATAAGCTTGATGAATGTGCAAGAAGAAAGGTTGACTATACCAAAAGAGATTTGGATATGCTTTTGATAAGATTAAATACACTCAGTCCGCAGATAAAACTTAGAGAACAAAAGCAAAGACTACAAAACTTTTCAAAGATATTGCAGAATGATTTTAAAAACATCTTGGAAAACAATAAGAATATACTTATAAATATGTCAAAAAGACTTGAGACGGTTTCGCCGTTAAAAAGATTGTCGGGCGGTTATGCCTATATCAGTGATAAAGACAACAAAAAGGTATTAAGTGCGGCCACTTTGCATCAGGAAGATGAGATAAATGTATTTTTTTCTGATGGAAAGATAAGGGCAAAGGTTTTATAATAGAGAGGTAAGTTATGCCGAAAAAACAGGAAGAAAAAGCAGGTATTGAGGAAAATTTGGCAAGTATTGAAAGTGTGATTGCAAGGCTTGAAGAGCCGCAGACTACACTTGAGGAAGCTTTTGTACTGTATGAGGAAGGAATCAAACTGGTAAAACAGGCAAGTGAGAGTATATCTCATGTGGAAAGGCAGATGGAAATACTCTCAGGGGATGTTGACGATGAATAGAGAGAATTTAAATAAGATAGAAAAACTGATAGAGTCGTTTTTTTACAGCGAGGACGATCTGAATAAAAAAGTTATAAAAGCCTCAAATGAAGCCATAAAAAACGGCGGTAAGAGACTTAGGCCTCTGATAATGTTTGAAGTTTATAAGGCCGTCTCAGGTGATGAATACAGTGAAGAAATTATAGCACCGTTTTTAGCCGCTATTGAGATGATACATACATTTTCACTTATACATGATGATTTGCCTGCAATGGACAATGACAGACTAAGGCGCGGCAAACCGACCACCTGGGTAAGTCATGGTGAGGATATGGCGATACTTGCAGGGGATATGCTTTCTGTGCAGGCATTTGAGATAATATCAAAGAAAATGCAGGAAACGGATGACTTTACCGTTTTAAAGAGAATGTCAAGGGCAATGTACACACTTGCAAAAGATACAGGTGCTTTCGGGATGATAGGCGGTCAATGTGTGGATGTGGAATACTCGGGAAAGAAAATGAGCGAAGAGGTGATGAAGTATACCTATGCGCTCAAGACAGGTGCACTTCTTAGAGCTTCATTTGTGATAGGAGGAATACTTGCAGGTGCAAATGATAAAGAAGTGAGTCTTTTAGAGGAGGCGGGAGCTTACGTAGGTGAGGCATTCCAAATAAGAGACGACTATCTTGATATAGTGGCGGATGAGAAGGTGCTTGGAAAGCCTACACATTCGGATGAGAAAAATCAAAAAATCACTTATGTAAATATAGTAGGCATAGATGAAAGCTTAAGAAGGGTGGCTTCACTAAGTGAAAATGCCAAGAAATGTTTAAGTGAGGTAAGGGGAGATATGAGCTCTATTATCGAAATCATTGATATGATGGTGAATAGAACTTCATAAAAATAATATGATACTTGAAAATATTGAAAAACCAAGTGATATAAAAAAACTTAACAAAAAAGAACTTAATATACTGGCAAGAGAGATAAGAGATTTTCTTATCGAAAAAATAAGTGTTACAGGCGGACATCTGGCAGGCAATTTGGGAGTGGTGGAGCTTACAATGGCAATGCATATAGCTTTTGATTTGCCTAAGGATAAGATAATATGGGATGTGGGACATCAGTCATATACACATAAGATACTCAGCGGAAGAAAGAATGCGTTTGACAATCTCAGAAAGTTCGGAGGTATATCGGGATTCCCAAAGACAAGTGAGTCAAAGTTTGACGTGTTTAATACCGGGCATTCATCTACAAGTCTTTCAGCCGGGCTTGGAATGGCATTCGGCAGAGATATAAAGGGTGATAATTACCGTGTTATATCGGTAATAGGTGACGGTGCTCTGACAGGAGGAATGGCATATGAGGCACTTAATAATGCCGTACAGATAAAGAAAAACTTTATAATGGTACTCAATGACAACGATATGTCCATTTCCAAAAATGTCGGAGGTATGAATGAATATTTAAACAGTATAAGAACTGCAGACGGCTATACCAATCTTAAAAAGGTTGTGAACAATTCACTTGAGAGATTGCCTTATATAGGAAAGCCTATAATAAAGAGCATTAAGCAGACAAAAAACGGTATAAAGCAGATTTTGATACCTGGAATGCTTTTTGAAAATATGGGCATTACATATCTGGGACCTGTGGACGGACACAATATTTCGGCTCTTTTAAGAGTATTTGAGGAAGCAAAAAAGGTTGAAGGGCCTGTGCTTGTACACGTACTCACCAAGAAGGGCAGGGGCTATACTCCCGCTGAAAAGCATCCTGAAAACTTTCACGGTATAGGAGCCTTTGATATAGCCAGCGGAGAGGCCAAATCCGGAAGTAAAGCTCCTACTTATACGGATATTTTTTCAAAGAAGATAGTGGAGCTTGCAGGTGGAAATAAGAATATAGTGGCAATAACCGCAGCAATGCCTGAGGGTTGCGGACTTCTTGAATTCAGAGATAAGTTTCCGAAGAGATTTTTTGATGTCGGAATTGCCGAACAGCATGCCATAACATCTGCAGCCGGGCTGGCTGCGGCAGGGCTTATACCTGTTGTATGTATATATTCATCATTTTTACAAAGAGGGTTTGATCAGATATTACATGACGTTTGTTTACAAAATCTTCATGTGGTATTTGCAATAGACAGAGCAGGGCTTGTAGGTGCCGACGGAGAGACTCATCAAGGAATATTTGATGTATCATTCCTTACCTGCATCCCGAATATGACCTTACTTGCTCCGAAAAATGCAAATGAATTGAAGGAAGCACTTGAATTTGCCGTAGATTTTGACGGTCCTATCGCTATAAGGTATCCAAGAGGTGTCGCCTATGACTCTTTGAATGAGTTTGAAAGTAAGATAGAGTTCGGCAAAGGAGAGATGCTCTTTGAAGAGAGTGATATTGCACTTTTGGCAATAGGCAGCATGGTGAGTACGGCAAAGAATTTAAGAGAAAAGCTAAAGGCAAAGGAATTAAATGTTTCCATTGCAAATGCAAGATTTTTAAGCCTATCGACTTTGATTTGGTGGATAAGCTGTGTAAAAATCACAAGCTTATAGTGACTATGGAAGAAGGTGTAATAAACGGTTCCATGGGTGAAAAGATAAAGGCGTATATAAAAGATGAAAATTATGATACTGATGTGTTAAATATCGCATTGCCTGACGGATATGTTGAACATGGAGATGTGAGCCTTTTGAGAAAGAAGCTTGAGATTGATTCGGATTCGGTGCTGAAAAAAGTTTTAGATAGATATGAGAAGATAAAAGATGAAGGATAGATTGGATGTACTTTTGGTAAAGCGCGGACTTGCCGAGAGCAGAGAAAAAGCTAAAGCCGTAATAATGTCAGGTATAGTTTATGTTGACGGACAAAAAGAGGACAAGGCGGGACAGACTTTTGCCGATACCGCAAATATTGAAGTGCGCGGAAGTACTTTAAAGTATGTTAGCCGTGGCGGATTGAAGCTTGAAAAGGCTATGGAATGCTTTGATGTAAGTGTCACAGATAAGGTGTGCATGGATATAGGTGCGTCAAGCGGCGGTTTTACTGATTGTATGTTGCAAAACGGTGCAAAGAAGGTCTATGCGGTGGATGTGGGACACGGACAGTTGTCATGGAAACTTAGAAATGACACAAGAGTTGTTGTTATGGAAAAGACCAACATAAGATATGTAAAACCTGAAGACATAGGTGAAAGTATAGACTTTGCAAGCATTGATGTTTCGTTTATATCACTCTCAAAGGTTTTACCTGCAGCATATAATCTTTTGGGTGAGCGCGGTGAGATAGTGGCACTTATAAAGCCTCAGTTTGAGGCAGGCAGAGAAAAGGTCGGCAAAAAGGGTGTTGTAAGAGAAAAGTCCACACATATTGAAGTGATACAAAACTGCTTTGCCTATGCGGGGGAGAACGGTTTTTTTGTAAGAGAACTTGAGTTTTCACCTGTAAAGGGACCGGAAGGAAATATTGAATATTTATATCATCTTGTAAAGTCGGGTGATATTGACAGTGATATTGATATAGAAGCTGTAGTGGATACTGCGCATGAAAAGCTGTAGGAGGAAGGATGAAAACTTTTTTTCTTGTAGGAAATAGTGAAAAAGAGGGTATAAAAAAAGCACTTAATAATCTTGAAAAAGAGATAAATTTAAGAGGCGGTAAATGTTATAAGTCCTTCGGCTATATAGATTTGGACAATTTTCCAAGTGTGGACTGTGTTATCACTCTCGGCGGAGACGGTACACTGATAAGAGCCGCAAGAGATATATCACATCTTTGTATCCCTATTATCGGTATCAATATGGGGCATCTGGGCTACCTTACAAGTATAAATACTGCCAAAGATATAGAGTACATGGTTGATATACTTATAAATGACGAATACTTTATAGAAAACAGGATGATGATATCCGCAACCGTAATACGTGACGGAAAAGAAATAAAGACTTTGACCGCACTTAACGAGGCTGTTATTACAAGAAAAGAAGTGTTGAAAACTCTAAGATGTAATGTGTATATTGAAGGAGATTTCTTGAATGAATATTCATCTGATGGTATAATTGTATCAACGCCGACAGGCTCAACAGCCTACAATCTGAGTGCCGGAGGACCTATTATAGAGCCAAGCTCAAGGATGATGCTTATCACACCTATCTGTCCGCATGCACTCAGTCAAAGAAGCATAGTGCTTTCATCATCAAAGATGATACGTATTTCATTCGGTGATAATATAAAGTCAAACAGAGAACTTGTGGTTGACGGAGACGAAAGTGTGAGCCTTGAGAATAAGGATGTGGTGGAACTTAGAGAGTCGGAAATATTTGCCCAATTGATAAAGTTAAAAAAGGGGAGTTTTCTTGATAATATCAGGAATAAGATGAACAGGATTTGATATGAAAATAAAAAAAGACATTCAAAGATTATAGAACTTATTAACACATATGACATTGAGACTCAGGAGGAACTTGCACAAAGACTTGAGGACAGCGGATTTGTTGTGACACAGGCTACGGTTTCAAGAGATATAAGAGACTTGAAACTTTCAAAGGTTGTATACGGAGACGGTAAACAAAAGTATTCACTTATGCCCAAGCAGGACGGTATTTCGGAAAAATATCTTAAAATACTCAAAGAAGCCTTTATATCAATGGATATGGCACAGAATATATTGGTGTTAAAGACCGTATCGGGTATGGCTATGGCTGTTGCGGCGGCGCTTGATTCTTTACAGATGAGTGAGATAGTGGGTTGTATTGCAGGAGACGACACTATAATGGCGGCTATAAGAAGTGTGGATGATACCGTGACCGTTATGGAGAGAATAAGGAAACTTATTTATAAAGAATAATGTATAAGTATCAGGGTAGTATCTAAAAAGGAGGATTATGCTGATAGAGTTACATATAAAAAACTTTGCACTGATAAAGAAAGCGGATATCTACTTTAAAGAAGGACTCAGTGTACTTAGCGGTGAGACAGGCGCAGGTAAGTCTATTTTGATAGATTCCATAAATCTTGCTCTGGGTGCAAAGGCGAACAAGGACATTATAAGAGTGGGTGAAAATGAGGGATTTGTTGAACTTATTTTCACATTGGACGAAAAAAGAAAAGAAAAACTAATATCAATGGATATCTCTTTTGAAGATGATATGCTGATAATTACAAGGAAGATAAGTACCTCAAGAAGTGTGTGCAGAATCAATGATGAGACTGTAACGCTAGGTAAGCTTAGAGAGATTACAGATACTTTGATAGATATACACGGACAGCACGAACATCAGTCACTCTTAAGTGCAGGGAACAATCTTGTTTTGCTTGACTCATTTGCCCTAAAGAGCTTAGTAAGCTAAAAAGTGAACTTTCAAATGACTATGGTGAGTTAAAGAAAATCAATCAAAGGATTCAAGAAGGCATAGATGAGAGACTCAGAAAAAGAGAGATTGATATACTTGACTTTGAGATAAATGAGATAAAGGATGCCAAGATAAAGGAAAATGAAGAAGAAGAGCTTGAACAGGTTTTCAAAAAAGGCAAGAATATATCAAAGATAAATGATGTACTTGTAGAACTTCTTTCAGAACTTGAAAATGAAAGTATCGGAAACAATATAAGAGATGTCTTTGATATTGCATCACTTGATGAAAGTCTGAATGTGGTGGTGTCAAATCTTAATACGATAGAGGATTTGATATCGGAGACAATACATTATACAAACAGATACCTTGACAGTTTGGAATATAATGAAAGAGAGTATGATAAAGTTATAGAAAGATTGGATACTATAAGACATATAAAGTCAAAGTATTCAAACGACTACCATAAGATACAGGAGTTGTTAAAAGAGAAAGAAAACAGACTGAATTTCTTAAAAGACTTCGGTGAAGAGGTTGTATTATTAAGAAAGAGTGCGGCAAAGCTTGAAGAGAGTATCTTGGAAAGATGCACACGTATAAGTGCTATGAGAAAAGAAGTGGCTGTCAAGCTTACCAAGAGAATTAAGGAAGAGCTTGAAGATTTGAACTTCCTTGGGGTTGAGTTTGAAATAAGATTTACAAAGAAGGACAAAATCTCAAGAGACGGATATGATGCGGTGGATTTTTGATAAGTACAAATCCGGGGCAGCCCATGAAACCGCTTCAAATGGTGGCAAGCGGAGGTGAGCTCTCAAGAATAATGCTTGCGCTAAAGACGGTTTTTGCAAGCAGTGATGATATACAGACTTTGATATTTGATGAGATAGATACGGGAATCAGCGGAAAGACTGCGGTAAAGGTAGGCGAAAAGCTTATGAACATATCAAAGGGACGCCAGGTTTTGTGTATTTCACATCTGCCACAGATAGCGGTTATGGCGGATCAAAATTTGTTTATATCAAAATCGACGGACGGAAAGACTACACAAACAAATATTGATTTATTGGATAAAGAAGGTAAAATAAAAGAGATAGCCAGATTGATTGGCGGTAATAATTTAACTGAAGGTGTACTAAAAACCGCAATGGAAATGATACAAGAAGCGGACTCAAGGAGGTAAGTAGATACTATGAAGAAAATATTGTTTGTTGCATCAGAGGCAGTGCCATTTATTAAAACAGGCGGATTGGCAGATGTAGTGGGTTCTTTGCCGAAATATTTGGACAAGAGATATTTTGACGCCAGAGTTATTTTACCTAAGTATATGTGCATGAAGGAAGAAATCAGAAACTCTTTGGAGTACATAGGAGATTTCTATATTGACTATGCAGGTACAAGTAAATACGTAGGAGTACTCAAAAAAGAGCTTGACGGAGTAACTTTTTATTTTATTGACAATGAGGAGTATTTTAGCGGTCCGACTCCGTACGGAGATTGGCTTTACGATATAGAGAAGTTTATATTCTTTTCACAGGCCGCACTTTGTGCATTGCCTTTTGTTGATTTCAGACCTGATTTGATACATTGCCATGACTGGCAGACAGGTCTTGTGCCTGTATATTTGAAGGACAGATTTGCAGGCGGAGAGTTCTTTAGAGGAATAAAGTCGGTATTTACAATTCACAATTTAAATTCCAGGGTACTTGGGATGTAAAGACAATAAAGTATTTCTCAGGACTTAGCGATTACTACTTTACACCTGATAAGCTTGAGGCATTTAAAGACGCCAACCTTTTAAAGGGCGGACTTGTGTATGCCGATGCTATAACCACAGTTTCAAAGACCTATGCCAAGGAGATACAAAATCCTTTCTACGGCGAGGGAATGGACGGACTTTTGAGGGCCAGAGACAATGACTTAAGAGGTATTGTAAACGGTATAGATTATAATGAGTTTAATCCTGAAACGGATAAGCTTATTTATAATAATTACAACAGTAAAAATTTCAGAAAAGAAAAGATAAAAAATAAAAGAGGGTTACAAAAGGATTTGGGCTTGCCTGTAGATGACAGGAAATTTATGCTTGCAATGGTTTCAAGACTTACAGATCAGAAGGGACTTGACCTTGTTGAGTATATGATGGATCAAATCTGTGATGAGAACACTCAGCTTGTAGTACTTGGAACCGGAGATCCTAAGTATGAAAATATGTTCAGACACTATGCATGGAAGTATCCTGACAGAGTATCTGCAAATATTTATTACTCGGAGGATATGTCACATAAGATATATGCGGCAGCGGATGCCTTCCTTATGCCTTCACTGTTTGAGCCTTGCGGACTCAGCCAGCTTATGTCACTTAGATACGGAACTCTTCCGATAGTGCGTGAGACGGGCGGACTTTGTGATACCGTGGAAAGCTACAATGAGTTTGAGTCAAAGGGTACAGGATTCTCATTTGCAAACTACAACGCACATGAGATGATGGACAGGATAAATTTTGCAAGGCATATTTATTATGATAAAAAGAGAGAATGGAATAAGATGATTGACAGGGCGATGGCGGTGGACTTTCTCATGGAAGCAGTCCGCACTTGAGTACCAGGCTCTGTATGATTGGTTGATAGGATGAAAGAATATATAAATGATGCACAGTATATGGACATTGTAAAGGATATACTAAGCAGTGATATCTTTAAAAAGTTGGCAGGCTTTGTACAGCACGGCAGTACCTCCACTATGGAGCACAGTATAAATGTTTCGTATACTACATATTTGGTATGTAAAAAACTTAACTTGGACTACAAATCGGCGGCAAGAGCGGCACTTTTACATGATTTTTATCTCTATGACTGGCATAGGCCGGCAAAGGAGATAGGCACACATTTTCACGGATTTACACATCCGTATACGGCTGCAAAGAATGCCAAGAAATACTTCGGCATAAGTGACAAGGAAGCCGGCATGATAAAGACTCATATGTTTCCTTTTACACCTATTCCCCCTCTCTCAAGAGAGGGATGGGTGCTTACTATGGCGGATAAATCCACATCTGTGAATGAGATTATCAGCAATATGAAAAAGATTTTCAAACCGGAGGGAGGAGTTGTATGAGTGTTTTAGATGAGATACTTTCAAATCAAGTACTTGTCAGTGCAGCCCTCGGTTGGCTGGTTGCACAGCTTTTAAAGACACTTATTGATATATGGTATAACAAGTCGTTTTCTCCGGACAGACTTTGGGGAAGCGGCGGTATGCCAAGTTCACATTCGGCCACAGTCTGTGCACTTGCGACCTCAAGTGTTTTAAAATACGGATTTGGCGGATATGAGTTTGCGGTAAGCTTTATTTTGGCACTTGTGGTTATGTACGATGCTATGGGTGTGAGAAGAGAGACCGGAAAACAGGCAAACTCCTGAATATGATTTTGGAGAACAATATATTTGAAGACAATTTTGAACATTTTGAAGAGAGACTGAAGGAATTTGTCGGACATACACCTTTACAGGTATTTATGGGTGCGATTTTAGGTATAGTGATAGCATTTGTAATTGGAGGAATGTATTAAATGATAAAACTTATTGCCTCGGATGTGGACGGAACCTTGGTAGGTGACGGAGAAGGCAAGCTTGACACAAGGATAGTAAAGGCTATAAGAGCTCTTCATGACAAGGGTATACACTTTGCGGTTGCCTCGGGAAGGCAGTGGATAAGTATTGAAAATGTCTTTGAAGAGGTGAAGGATAAGATATTTTATATCTCGGACAACGGAGCTTATATCGGTATCAACGGCAGAAATCTCTTTGTCAGCACTATGGATGATAAAATCACAAAAGAGCTGATACTTGATATAAGAAAAGATGAAAATCTGGTTGCCGTAGTGGCTGATGCATCATCTTATTATATCGAAGAAAAAAACGACTTTTTGCTTGGCTGGATAAGAGGCGGATATAGAGGAAGAATAGAGGTGGTGGACGACCTGACAAAGGTTAAAAATCTGATAAAGGTTTCCGCATATTCTGAAAATATATACGGTAAGGCCGAGTATCTTATTGACAAGTACAGTGATAAACTTTTGATAAACTATGCCGGAAAGATGTGGATTGACTGCACCGCAAAGGGAGTCAGCAAAGGCAATGCGCTTAGAAAGCTTCAGGAAGCTTTTGAAATAAGTGAAAATGAGACAATGGTTTTCGGAGATCAGGAAAACGATGTGGAGATGTTTAAGGCGGCATACTATTCATTTGCAGTAAAAAATGCGGCACCGGTTGCAAAGGAGAATGCAAGATTCATGGCGGACAGCAATGAAAATCTGGGTGTTTTGAAAATATTAAACTATCTGCTTTAGGAGACAAAGTTGAAAAGAAAAATTTTAGTCGGGCTTTTGGCGGCGGTATATCTTATGGGCTGCGGAATAAAGACGGAGAACATAAGTGAAAATATAAAAATAAATCTTACAGACAACAAGCTTGGTTACAGCTATGCTCAGATGCTTATTCCGGCCGTTTCGGAGAGCCAAATTATTACAAATACATACAGTGCTTCAATATGGGACAGTTATATAGACAGAGATAAAAACATTACATACAAAGACAACTTTTATAATGATTTAAAGAATTATTATAAAGAGCTTGTAGTATTGAAAAAATTGGCAGGAAAAAATAATATCACACTTTCCGAATCGCAAAAAAGCGACGCACTTAAGCTTTCAAAGACATTTTATGATGAAAATGCGGCAAACAGTGAGGAGTTTAAGGGGCTAAGTCAGGAAGAGTGTGATAATGTTTTCTTAGACTATTTTTTGGTTATGAAGGCAAAAAAAGAGCTGATTGCAAAGAATGTAAAAGAAGTCAGTGAGAGTGAAGCCAGAATAATGGATTTTAATGTAATAGAGGTTTCAGACTACAATCTGGCTACAGATCTTTTGAACAGACTGAACAACGGTGAAAACTGTGTAAAACTTGCAACTCAGTTTTCACAAAACCCAGATATATCAAGGAGTGTGGAACTTAATAATGAGCCTGAAGATATAAAGAGTGCACTTGGAGTGTTGGAAGACGGAGGTGTAAGCCCTATCCTTACAAACAAGGGAAAATATATACTTTACAAGTGTGTAAAGAGCAATGACAAAGAAGCTACAAAGAAATAAAGAGAAGATAAAAAATGAGAGAGAGTCCGCATATCTTTTGAATATGTATAACGACTTTGTAAAGTCGAATCCTATAGATATAAACGATTCCGAGTTTGACAAAGTATGTAAGAATGCTTTCTTTACAATCTCGGGAAAGGACTTTTTTACACTCTGGGCGGAGGATAACAATGGAGGCCTTTGAGATTTTAGATGTAAAGGAGTTTACCAAAAAACTCTTTATGACGGATCTTTTTGACAAGTTTGGTGTTGTTGAGGCCGAGTTTACAACCTTTGTGAAGTTTGATATAGGAGGAAAGTTAAACAAAGCTTACTTTGATGAGGTACAGGAGAGAAACTTTTGTACCTGGAGTGAGCTTAGACATATCTGCTTTGAGATTATCAAAGGGAAGAGGACTCCCACAGCCTTTAAATTGGTGCTAAAATTTTCGGAAGAATTCAGTAAAAGATGGATCGGTGAAAATACCACAAAAGATATAGAAGCCGATATGTACTTAAATATCAGGTATGCGGATAAGAAACTTGAGCTTATAAGCTCATTTTCACCTAAGACTTTTTTACTTGAAAGAGATATACTGCATGTCTTTGATATATATGTAAAAGATATGTTCAAAAAGATAAATATTACATTGGTAGAGAGTGGATCGGATAATGAAGGATAAGACAGTTCTTGAGATGTATCTTGAGGATATGAAGGCGATAAAAGAGATAGATGAAAGAGAGCTTAATGAGCTTACAGCCGCTCTTTTACATGGAGATGAGAGTGCAAGAAACAGACTTATTGAAGGTCATATGATGTATGCTACAGGACTTATACAGCCCTTTATAGGCTGCGGTGAGGAGATTAGCGATCTTATAAGTGAAAGTCATCTGGCACTTACCATGGCGGTTATGGAGTATATTGAAGGTGATTTGAAATCTCAGATAAAATCAAAAGTTGAAAAGAGATTGCGTGAGATTGCGGATGAAGAAAAAGTGAAAAAAGATGCCTCAAATAAACTTACAGACAGGATAAATGAACTTATGGACATCTCAAGTGAATTGGCGGCGGAACATGGCAAAGAAGCGAGCGTTGAGGAGCTGGCAAAAAGATTACAGATTCCAAGGGATGAAGTGGAGGAACTTTTGAAAATAAGTCTTAATGCAATTGATTTGGGAAAAATAAATTAGGAGATGAAAAAGCTATGGAAAGAAAGAATTTGATTGTAGGTCAGTCGGGAGGTCCTACAGCGGCCATCAATTCGTCACTGGCAGGAGTTTATGTCGGGGCAAAAGAACTTGGAATTGATACGGTATACGGTATGAGATACGGTATAGAAGGACTCTTAAAGGAAAATATAATAAACCTTGACGATACGCTTGAATCTAAGCTTAATGTTGAACTTTTAAAGAGGACACCGAGTTCATACCTCGGTTCATGCAGATACAAATTGCCTGAGGTTAAAAAAGGCGAAGAGGTTTATGAGAGAATTTTTGAAATACTTGATAAATACAATATCGGTGTTTTCATATATATCGGCGGCAACGACTCAATGGATACTATAAAGAAGTTATCGGACTATGCAAAAATAAACGGCAGTAAGATAAGATTTGTCGGAGTGCCGAAGACTATTGACAATGACTTACCTGTAACGGATCACACTCCGGGATTTGGAAGTGCCGCAAAATATATTGCAACATCACTCTCAGAGATAGTAAGAGATTCAAATGTATACGATTTAAAGAGTGTGACATTTGTTGAGATAATGGGAAGAAATGCCGGCTGGCTTACGGCCGCATCGGCTTTAGCAAAGAATAAGTTAAACGACGGACCCGATTTATACTGTTGCCTGAGATAGGACTTGATTTAAAGAAATTTATCAAAATATTATCCGACAGGATGCAGACAAAGGGCAATATAGTCGTAGCGGTTTCGGAAGGCATTAAGGATACGAACGGACATCATATCAGTGAGGACGAGTGCAATGTGGATGCATTCGGACATAAGATGCTTTCGGGAACAGCCGCTTTTTTGGCTAAAAAGATAAAAACTGAATTAGGTGTAAAGACCAGAGCTGTTGAGATAAACACACTTCAAAGGGCCGCTGCACATCTTCAGAGTAAGACCGATATTGATGAGGCGTTTAATATCGGATTTTTGGGAGTAAAGGCGGGAATTGACGGTAACACGGGTGTCATGATGAACTTTGAAAGAGTGGAAGATTCTCCATATTTGTCTATTGTTAAAAAATGTGATATAAATTTAGTTGCAAATATTGAAAAGTGTATACCTGGAGAGTGGATAAGTGAGGACGGATTTTATGTGAACGAACATTTTATTCAGTACGCAAAACCGCTTATCATGGGCGAGCTTTCAAATATTGTATGTGACGGTATACAAAGTCATATTAAAAGTTTATAGCATAAGGTTTTACAATTATAAACTTAAAACCTGTTAATCATTTGCAGTTGTTTTTCTGGGAAATGGAGGGAAAATGGGCGTTAGAAGGATTTATGTAGAGAAGAAGAGAGATTTTGCCATCAAAGCAAAGGAACTTTTTAAGCGAGCTTTAGGAATTATTGCGGATTAAAGGACCTCTTGGATGTAAGGGTGTTGGTCAGATATGATATTGAAAATATATCGGATAATGACTATAAAAAAAGCATCAATACGATTTTTTGTGAACCGCCTCTTGATAACTGTTATGAGGGCAGCTTTCCACATAAAGACGGAGACTTTTTCTTTACTGTAGAGTATTTGCCCGGACAGTTTGACCAAAGAGCGGATTCCGCCATACAGTGTGTAAAGCTTTTAGGAAGCGAAGACGACATTGATATTCGCTCTGCAACCACCTATGTTTTCTTTGGAAACTTCAGCAGTGAGGACAAGGAGAAAATAAAAAAATACTGCATAAATCCTGTAGACTCAAGAATTGCAAATGAGTCCGTACCTAAAACTTTAAAGATTGACTTTGAAGTTCCTAAAGACGTGGATATAATCGACGGATTTATAAAGATGGATGAAAAGGCTTTAAGAGAGTGTTATGAGAGTCTTTCATTGGCTATGACATTTGACGACTTTAAGTTTATACAAAATTATTTAAAAAACGACGAAAAAAGAGATCCCTCTATCACGGAGATAAGAGTACTTGACACATATTGGTCGGATCACTGCAGACATACGACTTTTTCTACAGAGATTTGCGATGTGGACTTTGAGGAGGGATTTTTTGGCGTACCTATAAAGGAGTCATATCAGAGGTATCTTGATGACAGAAAGGCGCTTTATCAAAATAAATCGGGTAAGAAGATATGCCTTATGGACATTGCACTTTTAGCTATGAAAAAGCTGAAGGCTGACGGCATCCTTAATGATGTTGAAGAGACTGATGAGATAAACGCCTGCTCCATAGTCGTACCTATAGTTGTGGACGGCAAAAAAGAAGAGTGGCTTATCAACTTTAAGAATGAAACACATAACCATCCTACGGAAATTGAGCCTTTCGGAGGTGCCGCAACCTGTCTTGGAGGTGCGATAAGAGATCCGCTGTCAGGTAGAACCTATGTGTATCAGGCTATGAGAATCACAGGAGCGGCTGACCCTACACTTCCTATTGAAAAGACTCTTGCAGGCAAGTTGCCGCAAAGAAAGATAGTTACAGGAGCGGCACACGGCTATTCATCATACGGCAATCAGATAGGACTGGCTACAGGATATGTAAAAGAGATATATCATCCGAACTATGTGGCAAAGAGAATGGAAATCGGTGCGGTGATGGGTGCCGCAAAGAGAGAAAATGTTATAAGAAAGACCTCGGATCCGGGAGATATCATAGTACTTCTTGGAGGAAGAACCGGAAGAGACGGTATCGGAGGAGCTACAGGTTCAAGTAAGGTACATAAGACAGATTCCATAGTTACGGCAGGTGCAGAAGTACAAAAGGGTAATGCACCTACAGAGAGAAAGATACAAAGGCTCTTTAAAAGACCTGAAGTGACAAAGCTTATAAAAAAATGTAACGACTTCGGAGCCGGCGGAGTATCTGTAGCAATAGGAGAACTTGCGGACGGACTTATTATAGATCTTGACAAGGTACCTAAAAAGTACGCCGGACTTGACGGTACCGAACTTGCAATCTCCGAATCACAGGAGAGAATGGCTGTAGTACTGGACCCTAAGTCTGTAGATGAATTTTGTAAATATGCAGAGGAAGAAAACCTTGAGACAAGTATTGTAGCAAAGGTGGTGGAAGAAAGAAGACTGCAAATGACTTGGAGAGGAAAGACAATAGTAGACCTTTCAAGAGCGTTCCTTGATACAAACGGTGCAACCGCTACAACCAAGGTATATGTAAACACTCCAAGTGATGAAAATATCTTTGATAAAAGAAGTGATAAGCTACCTTTAAAGGAGAGATGGCTTAATACTGTTTCTGATTTAAATGTGGCATCACAAAAAGGACTTGTGGAGATGTTTGATGCAAGTATCGGAGGAAAGAGTGTATTGATGCCTTATGGAGGAAAATACCAGCTTTCAGAGACACAGAGCATGGTTGCAAAGTTGCCGCTTTTAAATGAAAAGAGTGACGCCGTGACTGTTATGAGTTACGGGTTTGACCCGTATTTATCAAGTTGGAGTCCTTATCACGGAGCAATGTATGCAATAGTCACTTCACTAAGCAAAATAGTAGCGGTAGGCGGCGACTACAAGAAGGTACATTTTACTTTCCAGGAGTACTTTAGAAGGATGACAAGTGAAGCCACATGGGGAGAACCTTTGGCGGCACTGCTTGGCGCATATGAAGCACAGATGAGACTTGGACTTGCATCTATAGGAGGCAAGGACTCTATGTCAGGTACTTTCAACGATATAAATGTGCCTCCTACACTGGTTTCATTTGCGGTGGCTGTGGGAGAAAATCAAAATATAATATCCACAGAGTTAAAGAAGGCGGGCAATAAGCTGTATTTACTTAGAGTAAAGAGAGATAAGTACAATCTTCCCGATTTTGAATATTTAAAGAAGCTTTATGAGTATGTTCAAAAAGAAATTGAGGCTAAAAATATAGTAAGCGCATTTGTAACGGAGAGAAACGGATGTGTTGAGGCAATATCTAAGATGTGCTTCGGAAATATGCTGGGAGCAGATTTATCTGCGGATGAAGATACGCTTTTTGCTCCTGAGTTTGGAAGCTTCCTTGTGGAATGTGAAAATGAACTTGATTTTGCAGATGCACTATACCTTGGTGAAGTTACAGATAAGCCTAAATTGGTTGCAGGAGACATTGAGATTTCACTTGATGAGGTGCTTGAGGGCTGGAAGAAGCCGCTTGAAAAAGTATTCCCTTCCGTACAAGAGCCTGATAACAAGGAGTGCGCAGATGATAAGATATATAAAGCGGACAGTGTTTATATAGCAAAAGAAAAATATCCGACTCCGAGAGTATTTATACCTGTTATGCCGGGAACCAACTGTGAATATGACTCAATAAGAGCATTTGACAGAGCTGGCGCCGTTGCAGAGGCATTTGTATTTAGAAACAGCTCACCTTTAGCTATAAAGGAATCTGTTGAAAAGTATAGGGATGAAATAAGGAATTCTCAGATTATAATGTTCCCGGGAGGCTTCTCGGCAGGTGACGAGCCTGACGGTTCGGCAAAGTTTTTTGCCACCGTATTCAGAAATGAAATTTTGAAAAAAGAGATAGAAGATTTGCTTGACAGAGACGGACTTATACTTGGTGTTTGCAACGGCTTCCAAACTCTTATAAAGCTTGGACTTTTGCCTGACGGAGTTATAAAAGAGCAGGAGGAGACTTCAGCTACGCTTGCAACAAATACCATCGGCAGACATATTTCAAAGATGGCTTATCTTAAGGTCACAAGCAACAAATCACCTTGGCTTATGAATACAAAACTTGGAGATGTATATGCAAATCCGATTTCACACGGTGAGGGAAGATTTGTGGCAAGTGAGGCAAAGATAAAGGAACTCTTTGAAAATGGTCAGGTTGCTACAAGATATGTGGATCTCTCCGGAAATCCTACAATGGACGGAGAGTACAATCCTAACGGCTCATATGCCGCTATAGAAGGTATTACAAGTTCGGACGGCAGGATATTCGGAAAAATGGCACATTCGGAGAGAAGAGAAGCAGGTGCATATATAAATGTTTTCAAAAAACAGGATTTGCAAATTTTTGAATCTGGTGTAAAATATTTCAGATAAAAAAATTTGGAGAAGATAATGATAAAAAGTAGTAAAGTTTGGAGGCAGCTCACTTGCCAGTGCACATCAGTTCAAAAAAGTGGGAGATATAATAAAGGCCGACAAATCAAGAAGATTTGTCGTACCTTCAGCACCGGGTAAGAGAAACCCTAAAGATGAAAAAGTAACAGACCTTTTGTATGAGACATATGACCTTGCGGCAGAAGGTGGAGCATATAAGAAAAAATTTGAAAAGATTAAGGCAAGATATGAGGAAATCATAGACGGTCTTTCACTCAATCTAAATCTTGACCATGAATTTGCAAAGATTGAGGAAGAGTTTTTAAATAAAGCAGGCAGAGAGTATGCGGCTTCAAGAGGAGAGTATTTAAACGGCCTTATAATGGCAAACTACCTCGGAGTGGAGTTTGTAGATCCGGCGGAGATGATATTCTTCTTTGAGGACGGTACATTTGACGCGGAAGCTACAAATATTGAGGTTGCAGCCAGACTTGAAAAGGTAAGCAGAGCCGTAATACCGGGATTTTACGGAAGCGACCACTCAGGAAAGATAAGAACTTTCTCAAGAGGCGGTTCAGACATTACAGGGTCTATAGTTGCAAGAGGTATAAGAGCGGATTTATATGAGAACTGGACGGATGTATCGGGATTTTTGGTGGCGGACCCTAGAATCATACCGAATCCAGAGCCTATAGAGTCAATCACATACAAGGAGCTTAGAGAACTCGCGTATATGGGAGCTTCAGTGCTTCATGAGGATGCCATCTTCCCTGTAAGAAAAGAGGGAATCCCTATCAATATCAGAAATACCAACAAGCCTGACGACAAGGGTACAATGATTGTAGAGAGCACCTGCAAGAGCTCAAAGTTTACAATTACAGGTATTGCAGGTAAGAAGGGATTTTGTGCAATCAATGTGGATAAGGCTATGATGAACTCTGAGGTAGGTTTCTGCGCAAGAGTACTTAATGTATTTGCGGAAAACGACATATCTATAGAGCATATGCCTTCAGGTATAGATACAATGACTGTGCTTGTTCACCAGTCCGAGTTTGAGGAGCATGAGCAGCAGATAGTTTCAGGTATACACAGAGCCGTAGCTCCGGATACGGTAGAGATGGAGTCGGGACTTGCGCTTATAGCCATAGTAGGTAGAGGAATGAAGGCAAACAGAGGTACTGCCGGAAGAATATTCTCGGCACTTGCACATGCAAGAGTCAATGTAAAGATGATAGATCAGGGTTCATCGGAGCTTAATATCATCGTAGGTGTCAAAGAGAACGACTTTGAAACAACTATAAAGGCTATATACGATATGTTTGTAAAATCGGTATCATAAAATGAGCAAAGTGGTAATAATAGGCGGAGGTGCAGCAGGAATGATAGCGGCATACTCCGCTGCTTTTAACATCAAACAAGGTTATACTCCTTGAAAAGAATGAAAAGCTTGGAAAAAGATTTATATTACAGGGAAGGGAAGATGCAATTTGACCAATGCATCCGATATGAATACTGTAATAGAAAAATGTGGTAAGCAATAAGAGATTTTTTTATTCAGTGCTTTCAGAAATTTTACCAATGAAGATATAATGAACCTTGTAGAAAACAACGGTACCAAGCTGAAGGTGGAAAAGAGGGAACAGAGTCTTTCCGGTCAGCGACCACTCATCGGATGTTATAAAGTCTATTGAAAAGGCTATAAGAGATTTGGGTGTGGATATAAGATTAAACACTAAAGTTGATGAGCTGATAATAGAGAATAACAGATGTGTAGGTGTGATTGTAGGAAAAAAATAAAATCACGGCGGACGCCGTAATAGTGGCTACAGGCGGAATGTCTTATCAGGCTACAGGCTCGGACGGAGACGGCTACAGGTTTGCAAAAGAAGCGGGACTTAGTGTAAGCAAGCTCTACCCTTCGCTGGTACCTTTCAATGTGGAAGGTGAAAGAGTAAAAGCTTTACAGGGGCTTTCACTAAGGAATATTCATGCATACATCTACAACGACAAAAAGCTTGTGTATGACGAATTCGGTGAAATGCTTTTCACACATTTCGGTGTAAGCGGTCCTGTGATAATATCGGCATCGGCTCTTATCGGAAACAGGGATATAAGGGGATACAGACTTTTCATTGACTTAAAGCCGGCACTTGATAATGAAAAGCTTGACGAGAGAATACTTAGAGATTTTGCCGAGCAAAAAAACAAGCAACTTAAAAACTCTCTAAATAAGCTCTTTCCTACAAAGCTTATAGACGAGGTAATATATCAGAGCAAAATAGACCCTGAAAAAAAGGTGAATTTGCTTACAAAAGAGGAAAGACACAGACTTGTAAACGCAACCAAAAACCTTGAGTTTAAGTTAAGCTCTACAAGAGGTTTTAACGAGGCCATTATAACCAAGGGCGGAGTCGAAGTATCACAGATAAATCCTAAGACTATGGAGTCAAAGAGTGTTAAGGGACTTTTCTTTGCAGGAGAAGTGCTTGACCTTGATGCCCTTACAGGAGGATATAATCTTCAGATAGCGTGGTCAAGCGGATATGCGGCAGGAGAAGGAGCAGGTAATGTATAGTATAGCGATTGACGGACCGGCAGGAGCCGGAAAGTCTACTATAGCAAAGGCTCTCAGCAAAAAGCTGGGCTTTGTATATATAGACACCGGTGCAATGTATAGAGCGGTGGCACTTTTCTTTTTGGAAAAAGGGATAAAGGAAAGTGACGATGAAAGAATAGATAAGCTTTTAGCAGACCTTGATATAAGTATAAAGTATGTGGACGGCGAGCAAAGAGTCTTTTTAAACGGTACGGATGTAAGCGATAAGCTGAGACAGGAAGAAATAGGCAAGCTTGCAAGCAAATTCAGTGCAGTAAAAAGTGTAAGAGAAAAACTTGTAGCGCTGCAAAGAAAGCTGGCGGAGAGAGAAAATGTGGTGATGGACGGCAGAGATATAGGTACGGTGGTACTGCCGAATGCGGACCTTAAGATATATCTTTGTGCAAGCTCAAGCGTCAGGGCAAGAAGAAGGTATCTTGAGCTTATAGAAAAGGGCTTTGATAAGTCCACACTTAATGAAGGGGAAATAGAAGCCGAAATCATAAAAAGAGATGAGGCCGATATGAACAGAGAGATATCTCCTCTAAAGCAGGCTGATGATGCATATTATCTGGACACATCCGATATGACACTAAAAGAGGTCGTATCAAAGATACTTGCTATGGTAAAAGAGGAAAGATGAAAGTAGAATTGGCAAAAAGTGCAGGATTTTGCTTTGGAGTGGAAAAAGCGGTAAATACCGTATATGAAGAAGCAAAAAAGGAAAATGAGATTGTATACACACTTGGGCCTATCATACACAATGAAGAAGTGGTGAAGGATATGAAAAAAAGAGGTGTAGAGGCTGTGAAGATGGAAGATTTGGCTTCACTGCAAAAGGGCACGGTGATTATTCGCTCACATGGAGTCAGCAGGGATGTATACAATTTTGTAAAAAACAGCGGACACAGAGTGGTGGATGCCACATGCCCGTTTGTAAAAAAGATTCATGCCATAGTTTCAGTACAAAGCGGCAAAGGTAAAACTGTGGTAATAATCGGAAACCCGGATCATCCTGAAGTAATGGGAATTAAAGGTTGGGGTGATAAAAACACCTATGCGGTGGAAAATATAGAGCAGTTCATAAATTTAGGCTTAAAAAAAGATGAAGAAATAATAATTGTAGCTCAGACGACATTTAATCATAAAAAATTTCAAGAAATCATTGATAAAATATCGCTTTTGGGTTATGATGTAAGATGTTTTAATACGATTTGCAATGCAACACAGGAAAGACAAGCTGAGGCAAAAAAAATAGCATCAAATGTGGATGCCATGATAGTTATTGGAGACAAAAAAAGCTCCAATACAGGCAAGCTTGTGGAAATATGTCAGGAAGAATGTAAGAATACAGTATTTATTCAAACTCTTGAGGACCTAAATTATGATGCTTTACTTTCTGTGGATAGTGTAGGTATTACGGCAGGGGCTTCGACCCCAAAACATATCATTGAGGAGGTTCAAAATATTGTCAGATTTAAGTTTTGAACAAATGTTAGATGAGTCATTCAAGACTCTACACACTGGAGAAGTTGTCAACGGTAAGGTAATCAATGTTAAGGAAGATCAAATAATCCTTAATGTTGGTTTTAAGTCAGATGGTATCATCACAAGAAGTGAATATAGTAATGACAACAGTTTAGATTTAAGAACAGTTGTAAATGTCGGTGACGAGATGGAAGCTAAAGTCTTAAAGATAAACGACGGAGAAGGACAGGTTCTCCTTTCATACAAGAGATTGGCTCAGGATAGAGGTAATAAGAAGCTTGAGGACGCTTTCAACAACAAGGAAGTACTCACAGGTAAGGTGGTACAGGTAGTTGACGGCGGACTTAGTGTAGTTGTAGACGATGCAAGAGTGTTTATACCGGCATCCCTTGTATCAGATACATTTGAAAGAGATTTATCTAAGTATAAAGATGCAGATATTGAATTCATTATTACAGAATTCAATCCTAGAAGAAGAAGAATTATCGGTGACAGAAAGCAGCTTCTTCTTGCTAAAAAAGAAGAGCAGAAGAAAGCTTTATTTGAGAAGATAACACCGGGTGATGTTATCGAAGGTACAGTAAAGAATGTTACAGACTTCGGTGCATTCGTAGACCTTGGCGGTGCTGACGGACTTTTACATATTTCAGAGATGAGTTGGGGTAGAGTGGAAAATCCTAAGAAAGTTTTCAAATCAGGAGACAAGGTAACAGCGTTTATCAAAGATATCTCAGGTGAGAAGATTGCACTTTCTATGAAGTTCCCTGATCAGAACCCGTGGCTTGATGCTGAAGAGAAGTTTGCACGCGGCAATGTAGTTAAGGGAAGAGTCGCAAGAATGACAGACTTCGGTGCATTCGTTGAGATTTCAAACGGTGTTGATGCATTACTTCATGTATCACAGATTTCACACGACCATGTAGAGAAGCCTTCAGATGTACTTAAAGTAGGTGATGAAGTTGAGGCTGTTATCGTTGAGTTCAACGAGCCTGAGAAGAAGATATCACTCAGCATTAAGGCTTTGACACAGGCTAATGAAGAGCTTGAGAAAGAGAATGCAAGAAATTCAGAGTCAGGCGAGGAATAAAATAATTTATAAGGTCGTAGGTGGTTTCATCTGCGACCTTTTTTAGATAATAAAAAGAGGAGTCGAATGAAAAAATATATAAAGACAGTACTTTGGTGCGCTCTGGCTCTTATTTTATGTTTGAGCTATGAGTGGATAAGCAATATTATATTTGATAAAATCAATTACTTGGATGTAAAGTTCGGTATAATACCTGATGTGCTTTTGCCGAGTGTAAATGCGGTTGTAGATACATTCATATCTTTAGTGCTTATTGCCATATACCTTATTTTGGCAATTTTTATAGTAAAAAGACATGATGAAAGAGTGAAGATAGGACTCTTTAAAGGTATCATATTCGGTATTGTAATGGGGTTTGCATTCTACGGTATAGCAGGTCTGTGGTTTGAGATAGTCGACAGATTTTTGGTGGTTATACCTTTTATAGCAAAGAATAATGAGTATTTTTCAGGAGTATATGACGACCTTGAATCAGGCGCATATATCTGGTCTTTGCTTTCAATATCTATAGTAGGACCGATTGTGGAAGAGATACTTTTCAGACTGCTTATATTCAATTCACTTGAGAGAGTGACGAAAAACCCTTGGTTTGCCATTATCGTATCAGGTGTGGCTTTCGGTGTATGGCATATGATATTTGTACAAAGCGTGTATACAGCTATTATGGGTTGCATCATGGGACTTATCTACTACAAGACAAGAAATATATTTGTCACAATGTTTATCCATATATTTAACAATACCATAGGCAATCTGCCTGCCGCACTCAATACTGATTTGATAAACAATACTATAACAGCTATATCATATATAATGATTATACCGGCTATAGTACTGCTGGTAGTTTTATGGAATACAAAGCCTGAGAAAAAAGAGTACAGACAAAGTTATTACAGCCTATGAAAAATATAACAATTATATCATTTACCGCAAAGGGTGGAGATATAAATACAAAATTGATTGATATTTTGAGTGAAGCGAATATATCGTCGTACACGCTAGGAAAATATCTGTCGGATAACAGAATGAAGCCGTTTGAAGATCTTAAAGAGACTGTGAAGAAACATTTCAGTGATGATGCAATCATTTTTGTAGGAGCGACAGGGATAGCGGTAAGGAGTATAGCACCGTATGTGAAGGATAAATTTTATGATCCTGCGGTACTTGTGATAGATGAACTTGGAAGATATGTTATACCGCTACTTTCAGGTCATGTGGGCGGAGCCAATGAGTTGGCGCAATATATAGGAGGAGCATTATTTGCCACTCCTATTATTACTACAGCCACAGATATAAACGGTGCTTTTGCAGTAGATGTATTTGCAAAAAAGCACAATCTTTTTATATCGTCAAGAAAACTTGCAAAAGATGTCAGTGCCGCACTGCTTGATAAAAAATGTGTAGACATTGACAGTGATATCGACACATTTGATGTAAAAGAGCTTAAGAAAAAACTTAATCCTGAGAATAAATCTTGTGATATAAAAGTGAGGATAAGTGATAAAATATGTGATGACGGCGTTCTGACTTTAATACCTAAGGATTTATACATAGGAGTGGGATGCAAAAAAGATACTGATGCAAGTAAGCTTACAGATTTTGTAAATGAAGTTTTTATAAAAGAAGGACTTGATATAAGAGCGGTGAAATCTGTAGGAAGTATTGATATAAAAAAAGATGAGGAGGCTATAAAAAGTCTTGCAAACAAACTTGATGTACCTTTTGTGACATTTACCAAAAACGAATTAAACTTGGTAAAAGGAGATTTTTGTGAGTCCGAGTTTGTAAAAAAGGTTGTCGGAGTCGGCAATGTATGTGAAAGATCCGTTTGTATACAATGCAAGAATCTTATAGTAAAAAAGACGGCAAAAGACGGAATGACTGTTGCGATAGGGCGAGAATAAGATGGTATATTTGATAGCGGATAAAGATCTTGAAGGTCAGGAAAAGATAAAATATTATAAATGTTTTTTACAGGAATTATATCATGACGATGTGGAATGTATCATTGAAGACAATAGAGTTATAACTCCGCTTGGGCTTGAGGGCAAGGCCTTGGAAGAAAGGGGAAAAGAGATAAGAAAAAAACTCCCGGATGCCAAAGCGGTTTATCTGTGCAGAGAGGGAGAAGTTATAGTTTTAAAGGACAGTTTATAGTCTTATTTTTAAAAATATATGACTGATTTTGAATTTTGTCTTGCGTAGAACTTAATATTTGGTTATGATACAAAGGTGTTATAGAAAAACATTTGAGGTGTATTATGGTTACAGTCGCATTGGACGCAATGGGTGGAGATTATTCACCGGACGAAATAATAAAGGGGGCATTTGATGCCTTAAAAAAAGATAAGGATATTAAAATTATTTTAGTTGGTAAGAAGGAGGTTTTGGAGAAAAAGTAAGTGATGAGTTTGCAGACAGATGTGAATGTGTCTATTCAAGCGAGGTAATAACCAATGAAGAAGCACCGGTAGCCGCTATCAGAGCAAAGAAGGATTCATCCATAGTGGTAGGCATGAATCTTGTAAAAGAGGGAAAAGCGGACGGCTTTGTAAGTGCCGGAAGTACCGGAGCCGTACTTGTAGGCGGACAACTTATAGTCGGCAGGATAAAGGGCGTTTTAAGGCCTGCGCTTGCACCGCTTATACCTACTGAAAAAGGTGTTTCTTTGTTGATTGACTGTGGTGCCAATGTGGATGCAAGGGCGGATAATCTGGTACAGTTTGCACAGATAGGCTCTTTGTATATGGAAAAGGTTATCGGTATCAAAAATCCGAGAGTAGGCCTTGTAAACATAGGTGCCGAAGAAGAAAAGGGAAATGCGCTTGTCAAGGAGACAATGCCTTTATTAAAGGAATGTAAGGATATAAACTTTATTGGCAGCATAGAGGCAAGAGAGATACCGAAAGGCGGAGCCGATGTAATAGTATGTGAGGCCTTTGTAGGTAATGTAATAATAAAGCTCTATGAGGGAGTAGGTTCCACGCTTATCGGTAAGATAAAGGAAGCCCTGACAAAGAACATTTACAAAGATAGGTGCAATGATGATAAAGTCTTCACTGAAGGCTACATTGAAGTCCTTCGATGCAAGCGGATACGGCGGTGCGCCTTTACTCGGACTTAACGGACTTGTAGTCAAAGCACACGGAAATTCAAAGGCAAATGAGATTTGTAATTCAATTTTACAATGTAAGAGCTTTAAAGAAGAAGCTTTGAGTGATATTATAAGAGAGAAAATGATTAAAAATTAGAATGGAGAAAAAAATGGAATTTGAGAAGTTAAAAAAGATTATCGCCGAGGTTTTAAATATTGATGAGAATACAATTGAGCTTAGTTCTTCTTTTGTAGATGATTTGGGAGCCGATTCTTTGGACTTGTTTGAGATAATTACAGGCATTGAGGAAGAGTTTGAACTTGAGATTCCTCAGGAGGTTGCAGAGAATATCCACACTGTAAACGATGCCGTTGAGGAGATAAAGAAGGCTACAGACGCGAGATAGTGTTTACGAGGCTACTGTTTAAGATATCAGATAATGGTAGCCTCTTTATAAAATATAGATTGTTGAGGGTTGTTATGAATAATAATTTAAATGAGTTACAAAAATTATTAGGATATGAGTATAAGAATACAGAGCTTTTAAATCAGGCGCTTACACACAGTTCCTATGCCAATGAGCATCAGCTTGGAAAAAACGGTTCCAATGAAAGATTGGAGTTTTTGGGAGATGCCGTTTTAGAGCTTGTAAGCAGTGAGTTTTTCTACGGAGTTTATCCTGAAAAGCCTGAGGGAGAACTTACAAAGATAAGAGCAAGCTTTGTATGTGAGCCGGCGCTTGTGGACTGTGCAAAGAATATAAGACTCAGTGAGTTTATAAAGCTTGGAAAGGGTGAAGAGCATACAGGCGGAAGATTCAGACCGAGTATAATCAGCGATACCTTTGAGGCTGTTATAGGAAGCATATATTTAGACGGTGGTTTTGCTAATGCAAAAGAGGTGATTTTAAAATTCATTTTGAATGGATATGAAAATAAAGTCTTCTTTTATGATAGCAAGACTATCTTACAGGAAGTGATACAATCACAGGATTCAAGACCGGTAGAGTACGACCTTTTGTCGGAGGAAGGACCGGACCATTTGAAAAAGTTTATCGTAGCTGTGAAAATAAACGGTGAAAGAGTGGGCGTGGGAGAAGGCGTAAGCAAAAAGTCTGCCGAGCAGGCGGCGGCATATGAAGCATTGAAAAAATTAGGGAAAGTTTAGATGTATTTAAAGCGTATTGAAATTCAGGGATTTAAGTCCTTTGCAAATAAGATCGTATTTGATTTTCACAACGGAATAACAGGCATCGTGGGACCTAACGGCTCGGGAAAAAGTAATGTATCGGATGCGGTCAGATGGGTATTGGGAGAGCAAAGCGCCAAGCAGCTTAGAGGCGGAAATATGCAGGATGTAATCTTTGCAGGTACCGAGCTTAGAAAGCCGCTCGGATTTGCATATGTTGCAATCACCTTGGACAATTCGGACCACAAGCTGGATATTGACTTTAAAGAGGTGACCGTATCCAGAAGACTGTTCAGATCGGGAGAGAGAGTGAATATCTGATAAACGGTTCAGCCTGCAGATTAAAAGATATCAGTGAGCTTTTCTTTGATACTGGTATCGGAAAAGACGGATACTCCATAATAGGTCAGGGACAGGTAGATAAGATATTAAACGGCAGACCTGAAGAAAGAAGAGAGCTTTTTGACGAGGCGGCAGGAATCACAAAGTTTAAAAGAAGAAAAGGTCTTGCGCTTAAAAAGCTTGAGTCCGAGAGAGAGAGCTTAGTCAGAGTAAACGATATATTGGCGGAGCTTGAAAAACAGGTCGGACCGCTTGAAAAACAGGCCAAGGTTGCAAAAGAGTTTTTAAAGTTGCGTGAGGAATTAAAGATTTTTGATGTTAACAGTTATATTATGGAGTATGACGGTATAACTCAGAATCTTAATGAATATAAAAAGCGTGAAAAGCTCTTATCCGACGATTTGGCGGATGCAAGAAATTTACTTGAAAAGTCAAAAACAGACTATGAAGATATCACTACAGAGTTAAAAAGGCTTGACGAAGAGCTTGACGATGTGAGAAATCTTATAGGAAATAACGGGGCAAGGCTGCAAGAGATCAACTCACATATAGAAATTTTAAAAGAGCAGATAAACTCTGAGAATAAGAACAATGAAAACCTCTCATACAGAGGCGAAAATATAGACAGTGATATTGAAAAAAAGCAAAAAGAGCTGGAAGCACTAGAAGAAGAAAAGTTCTCATTACAAAATCTTTTAAAAGAAGCAAATGAAAAGGAAAATGCTCTTTTAAGAGAACTTGAAGATATTGACAAAAAAATAGATGAGCTTGCGCAAAGACTTGATACCTTGAGACTTTCATCTGAGGAGTTTAATTCACAAAATGCGGATTTGAGAGCAAAAAAGGAGAGATATAAGGGTATCTTGGAGCAGGTTCGCCTCAGAAAATCTCAGATGACTCAAAGACTTTTGGAGAGTAAGACAGGTCAAAATACAATTGAGTTAAAGATTGATGAGGAAAATAAGAATTTAAACTCGGTAAATGAGTCACTTCACAGTGCCGAGAACACCAAGGATGAGCTTGAGAGTAAAAAGGCAGACGTACACAGTGAGATAATCAGGTTTCAAAAGTGGCATCCGAGCTTCAGATGAAGTATCAGAGCGAGTCCGCAAAACTCACATCATTAAAGGATCTTGCGGAAAAATATGACGGCTACGGTATTGCAATAAAAAAGATTATGGAGACCGGAGATCGAATCGGCGGTATACATGGTGTTGTTGCGGATATAGTCAGAGCGTCAAAAAAGTATGAGGTGGCTATTGAGACTGCACTTGGAGGCAGGATACAAAATGTGGTTATCGATTCCGAAAATACCGCAAAGGTTTTGATTGATTATCTGAAGAAAAACAGATTCGGAAGGGCTACATTTTTGCCTCTTTCCGCTATGAGGAATAATACATTTTCAAATACAGAGTTTTTAAAAGAAAAGGGAGTAGTCGGAATAGCAAGTGAGCTGGTAGAGTACGATAGTGTATACAAAAATCTGATAGGCAGCCTGCTTGGACGAATTGTAGTTATTGACAATATAGATAATGCGATTGCCTTTGAAAAAAAGTTCAGATATGAATACAGAGTTGTCACACTGGACGGTGATTCACTTAGTCCCGGCGGTTCTATAAGCGGTGGTGCTTTTAAAAACAGTACCAATCTTTTGAGTAAGAAAAGAGAGATAGAAGAGGCACAGGCAAGTGTATCCGTACTTTTAAAAAACTACAATGAGGCAAACGATAAGCTTGAATCCTTTAATCTACAAAGAAATGATATAGAGATTAAGCTTGATGAGAACAGAAAAGTAATACAGGATTTAATCATTGAGAAAAACAATATATCAAACAGAAGAGCAGGGTTAATTGAAAAGCTGGAAGAACTTAAAGCTTCATCAGTTTCGGTACAGACAGACTTTGACAATATAGACAAAGAACTTGCAGAGATAGAAATTGAGACAAAAAGACTTGATGCCAAACTTTCAAATGTAGGTGAGGACTTCGGTAAACTTGGAAAAGATATCACCGATATCGAAAATGACATAAAAGAGCAAAGAAATAAAAGAGAAGTACTGGTAGAAAAGTTGAATGCTTCAAAGCTTGAAAAAGCAAATATATCACAAAGGCTTGAGTTTATTGATGAGAATGTAAACAGAACCGGAGAGGATGTAAAAGCACTGCTTGATGAAAAGTCAGGCTTAAAGACAAGAACCGAGGACATTGTAAGAAATATCAATGAGAAAAATAAGATCATAGAAAACGAACATATCTCAAAGAACGAGGTGGCTAAAAAGATAGAAAAGCTTAAGCAAAGAGAAGAAGAACTTATTTTGCTTAAAGAAGCAAAGTCAAAGTCACAGAATAAGATATTTGACAACAGAGATATTTACAGTGAAAGAGTTTCACTTCTTGACAGAGATATCTACAGACTGAAAGGCCAGATAGAAAAGTCTGAAGAGAGAATGTCGGAGAGAACCAATTATATGTGGAATGAATATGAACTTACATATAATTCATCTTTGGAGTTGAAAACAGATACGGATATGTCTTTAAATGATATCAGAGCAAATATAGCTTCACTGAAGTCAAAGATAAAGGCACTTGGAAATGTCAATATCAATGCTATTTCAGACTACAATGAGATTTCAGGCAGATATGAGCTTATGAAAAAGCAGCATACTGATATCTTGGAGGCTGAGGCTACTTTGATAAATATTATCGATGAGCTGGATGTGGCTATGAAAAAGCAGTTTGCAGAGAAATTTGAAGAGATTGCAAAAGAGTTCAATGAAGTATTTAAAGAGCTTTTCGGCGGAGGCAGCGGAAAACTTGTACTTGAAGAAAGCTCTGATATGCTTGAGTCGGGTATAACAATAATCTCACAACCGCCGGGAAAGAAGCTTCAAACATGATGCAGCTTTCAGGTGGAGAGAAGGCACTTACAGCCATAGTACTTTTGTTTGCAATACAAAATCTTAAACCTTCACCTTTTGCACTGCTTGATGAGATAGAGGCGGCACTTGATGATTCAAATGTAGACAGATTTGCAAAGTATTTACATAAGCTTACAGACCGAACTCAGTTTATAGTAATTACACACAGAAGAGGTACAATGGTATCTGCGGACAGACTTTACGGAATTACAATGCAGGAAAAAGGTGTTTCCGCACTTGTTTCAGTGAACCTGATAGAAAATGAATTGGATAATTAGGAGAGATAATGGAAGAAAAGAAAAAAGGATTTTTTTCAAGGCTTGTAGAAGGACTTACAAAAACGAGAAATGCCGTAGTAAGCGGAATAGAGAATGTATTCCTCGGATATGATGTGATAGATGAGGACTTTTATGAGGAGCTTGAAGAGACTCTTATTATGGGAGATATCGGAATCAGAGCTTCTACAGATATTATAGAAGAGCTTAGAAAGAGAGTAAAGGAAGAGCATCTTAACTCGCCTGTACAGTGCAGAGAGGTGCTTATTGACACAATAAAAAGAAAGATGGACTTGGGCGAGAACGCCTATGAGTTTGAAAACAGAAAGTCTGTAGTATTTGTCATAGGTGTAAACGGTGTAGGAAAGACCACATCTGTCGGAAAACTTGCAAGTCAGCTCAAAAATGAGGGTAAAAAGGTTTTGGTTGTGGCTGCCGACACATTCAGAGCTGCGGCTATTGAACAGCTTGAGGAGTGGACTAAAAGAGCCGGAGTGGATATAATAGCACAAAACGAAGGTTCAGATCCGGGAGCTGTGGTATTTGACGCATGTAAGGCTGCCAAAGCCAGAAATACCGATGTAATGATAGTGGACACCGCAGGAAGACTTCACAATAAGAAAAATCTTATGGAAGAGCTTAAAAAGATCAATAAAATTATTGAAAGAGAGTATCCTGACGCCTACAGAGAGACTTTGGTGGTACTTGACGGTACTACAGGACAAAATGCACTTGAACAGGCAAGGGTATTTAACGAGGCGGCAAATATAACAGGTATTATACTGACAAAGCTTGACGGAAGTGCCAAGGGAGGTATTGCGGTGGCAATACAGGCGGAACTTTCCATTCCTGTCAAGTATATCGGGGTAGGTGAGAAAATAGACGATCTGCAAAAATTCAACTCAAAAGAATTTGTGGATGCACTTTTTAGTAATGAGTAAGACAAAGCTATCTAAAATAGAATCGAGGCAATAAGTAATGAAGGAATTTACATTGGAAAAATTTGAAGAGGCGAGCGAACTTGTACAAAAGGTGACATCGGAGACAAAACTTGTATTCAGTGAGTTTTTCTCGGAGCAGTCCGGAAATAAAGTATATTTCAAGCCTGAAAATATGCAGTATACGGGAGCATATAAGCTTAGAGGAGCATACTATAAGATTTCAACACTTTCCGATGAAGAAAAGGCAAAGGGAATTGTAACAGCTTCTGCAGGAAACCATGCACAGGGTGTGGCATACGCCGCTAAGCTTGCAGGAATAAAGGCTACAGTGTTTATGCCTACAACAACACCTCTTATAAAGATAAACAGAACAAAAAACTACGGTGCAACTGTAGAACTCTACGGAGATGTATTTGATGAGGCTGCTACAAAGGCTATGGAGTATGCAAAGGAGAGCGGTGCGACATTCGTACATCCTTTCAATGACCTTACAGTGGCTACAGGACAGGGCAGTATCGCAATGGAGATAATCAAAGAACTCCCTACAGTAGATATAATACTTGTACCGATAGGAGGCGGCGGACTTTGTGCCGGTGTGGCGACACTTGCAAAGATGTTGAATCCGAATATCCATGTAATAGGGGTGGAGCCTGAGAATGCGGCCTGCATGAAAGAATCCATCAAAGAAGGACATATAGTTACATTGCCTTCAGCCAACACGATTGCAGACGGTACCGCAGTAAAGACACCGGGAGATAAGCTGTTTAACTATGTAAAAGAAAATGTGGATGATATAATCACAATCAACGACAATGAGCTTATAGTATCATTCCTTGATATGGTGGAAAACCATAAGATGATAGTGGAAAACTCGGGGTTACTTACAGTTGCGGCGCTAAAGCACTTGGATGTAAAGGGAAAAAAGATTGTTGCTATCTTAAGCGGCGGAAATATGGATGTTATTACAATGGCGTCACTTATACAGCACGGACTTATTGCAAGAGACAGGATATTTACAGTATCCGTACTTTTACCTGATAAGCCGGGTGAGCTTGCGAAGGTGGCCGACTTACTGGCAAGCGAGAGAGGAAATGTTGTAAAGCTTGAGCACAATCAGTTTATCAGTATCAACAGAAATGCCGCAGTGGAGCTTAGAATTACTATAGAAGCTTACGGAACGGAGCATAAGGAACAGATAGTCGAAAGACTTAATAAAGAGGGATATAGACCAAAACTTGTAAGAAGTAAAGGAACATATAATGCTTGATGAAAAAGTGAATGTAGATATTAGTGAATTTTTAAAAACATTAAATTTTAAGACTAATATAATATATTTTATAAAATGGGGGGTACTTTCAGTCATAATAGGAGTGGTTGTAGGACTTGCCGGAGCCAGCTTCGGACATGCTATAAGCTTTGCTACGGATTTTTGGCAAAGCCACCGCTACACACTCTATCTTTTACCGATATTCGGACTTATAATTTCAGCCTTGTATCACTTTATACATGCGGACAATCCGAGAGGAACCAACTGGGTAATAGATTCGATATCTTCAGGTGAGACCATTCCTTTAAAGATGGCACCTACAATATATTTGTCTTCATTTTTGACACACCTTGGAGCGGGAAGTGCGGGAAGAGAGGGTGCGGCACTACAGATAGGAGGAAGTCTCGGAAACTTTATAGGCAGGAAGTTAAAGCTTGGACAGACTTCATTTTCAGATAAGGCGGATATAAATATTGCAATAATGTGTGGAATGGCATCCTGCTTTTCAGCACTTTTCGGAACACCGATATCGGCGTCAATATTCAGTATGGAAATATTCAGTGTAGGTGTTATGTATCATGCGGCACTAATACCATGTCTGCTTTCGTCATATATTGCGGTATATGTGGCAAAACTTATAAATACTCCTGTGGAGAAATTCATAATACAAAGAGCGCCTGATTGGAACTTCAGACTTGTAGGGTTTATGATACTGCTTGCGGCACTTACAGCCATTGTTGCAATATTATTTCAGTGGCAATGCATGAAAGTGCAAATATTTACAAAAGATTTTTTAAAAATCCGTATATAAGGATTGTAGTTGCGGCAATTTTATTTATAATATTAACTATACTCTCAGGAAGCAGAGACTACAACGGCGGAGGATTTTGGCTTATAGAAAGAAGCATGAGCGGAAATGTCAGGTATGAGGCATTTCTTATGAAAATTCTTTTCACCGCGGTGGCAATGGGAGGAGGCTTCAAAGGAGGAGAGATAGTACCTACATTTGTTATAGGTGCGACATTCGGAGGAGCATTTGCAAAATTTTTCGGACTTCCGTATGAACTGTGTACCGCATGCGGTATGATTGCCTGCTTTGTAGGAGTTACCAACTGCCCTATAGCATCCATTTTTATGGGTCTTGAATTTTGTGGTAGCCTTGGTATAAACTATTATGCTATAGTAGTAGGAGTAAGTTTTGTATTGTCAGGTTATTATGGACTTTACAGTTCACAAAAGTTTGCGTATTCAAAAACTGAAGCAAGATATGTAGGCTCGGATGCGGTGAGCATTAGAAAGAAAAGACAAAATAGTTAGGAGGATTTTATGGCTATATTTGAAGGTGCAGGTGTTGCACTTATTACACCGATGAATGAGGATTTAAGTGTAAATTATAATAAATTGGAAGAAATAATTGAGGAGCAGATTGCAGGAGGTACAGATGCCGTTATAGCATGCGGTACTACAGGTGAGGCGTCAACTCTTACAGTTGAGGAGCATTTGGATGCTATAAAGAGAACTATCGAGATAGTAAACAAGAGAATACCGGTAGTTGCAGGTACAGGTTCAAATTCTACGGAGACTGCAGTGGAGTTTTCAAAGGAAGCCGAGAAGTACGGAGCTGACGGAGTATTGGTAGTTTCACCTTATTATAACAAGGCAACACAAAAAGGTCTTATTAAGCACTTTACTTCTATTGCTGAAGGTATAGATATACCGGTGCTTCTTTACAATATTCCGGGAAGAACAGGAGTGAATATCGAGCCTGAGACTATTGCATACCTTGTAACAATGTGGAGAATATAGTAGGTGTTAAAGAGGCAAGCGGTAATTTCTCAAATGCGATAAAGACATTAAGACTTTGTCCGCAGATAGATATGTACTCCGGAAATGACGATCAGGTAGTGGCGCTTATGAGTATAGGTGCAAAGGGTGTTATATCCGTACTGTCAAATGTGGCACCTAGACAGACACATGAAATGTGTAAAGCCGTGCTTGACGGAGATATATTTAAGGCAAGAAAGATGCAGATAGAGGCACTTGACGTTATCAACAATCTGTTTGCCGAAGTAAATCCGATACCGGTAAAGGCGGCTATGAACCTTCAGGGAAAGACTGTAGGACCGCTCAGACTTCCGCTTACACCTATGGAGAAGGCACATGAGGAAGTTTTGGCTAAGGCTATGAAGGAGTACGGTATTTTATAATGGTTAAGGTTATTTTAAACGGTGCTAGCGGCGCTATGGGCAAAGTAGTGGCAGACCTTGTAGCGGCAGATGAAAATATGGAGATAGTTGCGGGAGTAGACTTAAATACCGATGCAAAATTGGTGTTTCCTGTATTTGATGATATAAGAAAAATTGATATAGAAGCTGATGCCGTCATTGACTTTGCTTCAGTAAAGGCCGTTGACAACCTGCTTGATTTTATAGAACAAAAAAAGATTCCAGCAGTTATCTGTACTACGGGACTGAGTGAGGCGCAGATTGACAGAATAAATGAACTTTCATCAGTAAGTCCTATTCTTCGTTCCGCAAATATGTCACTTGGAATCAATATGTTGTCAAAGGTATTGGCTGAAGTAGCCCCTACGCTGAAGAAAGCGGGGTTTGATATAGAGATAGTTGAGGCACATCACAGAAGAAAGCTTGATGCACCGAGCGGAACAGCGCTTTTGCTTGCAGACTCTATAAATTCAAGCATGGATGAAAAGCTTGATTACACCTATGACAGAAGCAACAGACATGAGAAAAGAAGAGAAGATGAGATAGGTATTTCATCCGTACGAGGCGGTACGATAGTAGGTGATCACGATGTTATCTTTGCAGGAGAAGATGAGGTTATTTCATTTAACCATAGAGCATATTCAAGAAAGATTTTTGCAAACGGTGCAATAGCGGCGGCCAAGTTCTTAATTGGAAAATCTAACGGACTCTATGATATGAGCGATGTGATTAAATAAATTTTTAGGCAATCAGAATACTGATTGCCTTTTTTAGAGGTGAATATGAAGATTTTGGGGATTATTGCGGAATATAATCCTTTTCACATGGGGCATCAGTATCAGATTAAAAAAGCTAAAGAACTTTCAGGAGCGGACTATGTGGTAGCGATAATGAGCGGCAACTATGTGCAAAGAGGAGCATCGGCGGTTTTTGAAAAAAGTATAAGGACAAAGATGGCTTTAAACGGAGGAATAGACGCCGTATTTGAAATACCGAGCTTTTTTAGCGGTGCAAGTGCAGCGGACTTTGCAAGGTACGGCATAAGTCTGCTGGATATACTTGGAGTTGATTATATATCATTCGGTGCGGAAAATAATGATTATAACTTACTTTGCAGCGTAGCAGGGATTTTGTCGGGGGAAGAGATTGAGATTTCAATAAAAAAATATTTGGCTTCAGGTTTAAACTATGCCAAGGCAAGACATAGTGCAATAATTGATAATTTAAAAAGTAAAAGTATATCACTGCAACAGAAAATGCAGATAGAAGATGTACTTTCATCCCCCAACAATATACTTGCAATAGAATATCTTAAGAATATAAATCTTATAAAATCAAATATAAAGCCGGTTATAATAAGAAGGAACGGGAGTACTTATCACGAAAAAGAATATAGAAGAGGATAAATTTGCCTCAGCAACAGCTATAAGAAATGCATTATACAAAGGTAAGAAAGATATATTTGACAATATTAGCGGAGGAATACCGTTGGAAAATATAGATATTTTAAAGTCATCAAAACCGATATTTGAAGATGATTTTTTTATTTACCGTACAAAGGAATATATCGGATAAGTTATATAAAGGAGAAGACTTATGTGCATACTGTGATATATCGGATGAACTTAAAAAAATACAATAAATAAAAAGCATAAATGAGATTAAAAAGTAAGAGTTTTTGAAGATTTTATTTTTAAGCCTCAAGAGTAAGAATTTTACATATACCAGAATAAGTAGAGCAATCTTTCATATTCTTTTTAAATCATAAAAAAAGAAAACCTTGGAAGAGTTAAAGTTTGAGTCAGATATGGCGGCATATCCTTTATTACTCGGATTTAAAAAGGCTTCATCAAATCTTTTATCCGAACTTAAGCTTAGAAGTAAAAAGCCTTTTATCAGTAAGATAGGCAGTGCAAAAGAGCTTTTAAGTGAGAGCGCTCTTAAAGTGTTTGAAAACAATATATATTCCGATTTTTTGTACAATTCAATTTATTTTGAAAAATATGGTGAGATACTTGATAATCCGTACAGGAGAAAGATAGTTATTTTATAATTTTTCTTGCCAAAAAGCATCGCGGATGTTAAAGTATCACTTAGTAAAACAGACGGTCGCACAAGTGTGAGGAAAGTCCGGGCTTTATAGGGCAGGATGCCGGATAACATCCGGTGGAGGCGACTCCAAGGAAAGTGCAACAGAAAATAACCGCCGAAAGGTAAGGGTGAAAAGGTGGTGTAAGAGACTACCGCTTGTATGGTAACATAAAAGGCCGTGTAAACCCCATCCAAAGCAAGACCAAAGCGAATAAGGGCTGCCCGTCCGATATTCAGGTAGGTTGCTAGAGCCTTGTGGTAACATAAGGACCAGATAGATGACCGTTTAATACATAACCCGGCTTATGTTTTGCTTGGGCTCCCGTAGGGAGCCTATTTTTGTAAGTGTTTTTTCTCATCAATATACATATCTGCTATATAAGAAGGACCGTTATGCCACAGCCCGTTTGAATCATCATATAAGGCTTTTCCGGTTTTTGAGGTTAAAAAATCCGTTAAGACTTCTTTGTAGTCCTTACCTGTTTCTTTTGCCAATTCTTCAACTACCATAGTTATAAGTAAATCTACTGTAAAATTCAGTCTTTCTTTTGATACAGTTAAAGTTGACATATTTTTTCTCCTTTTATAAATTTTAAGCAACTGATAGCTTTTTTTCAGTTTTGAAACAATATTGATCTTTTAGTTTATTTGGCAATAACTGCTTTATACAAAAGTCATCTGTTGCATCATCTCCGACTTCACCGAAGATTCCGCCAAGATATGCGGTAAGAGTTGCATTTGTCGCATCATTTGCTATTTTACCTACAATAATATCATATTTTGACATTTGATTTTCTACATCAGTAAACAACTGCTTTTTTCTATGAGCTGCTATACAATGTAGCCACTCTTTATTTGCACTTTCAAAGTAATGTACTTTTACTCCTTGTGATATTTTAAATTCAAATGTTGATATATAACCGTAATTTTGTTTTGTATCAGCCTTTCCGGAAACTACAGCCTTTGCTAAAGATGTTTTTAAGAAGCTTTTTGCTTGGCTTTTTGAGGTGGTTAGATAAAATCCCTGACCAAAATCTTTTCGTTTAGAACATTTATTAAGATCAGGTTCTTTTACCTCGCAATAACTTCCATGGTATAATACAAGACCGTCTTCTAATTTAATCATCAATGCCGACCTTCTTTCTTTTAATGAGTTCTTCAATATCTTCAAGAACTGCTTCATCTCCTTCACAATGAAAAATATTATATCCAACCTCAATATATCTTAGAATATCGTTTTTCTCTAAAAACAGCTATAATTTTATCAATAGGTAAATGCCACTTTTTCAGAAGCAAGCCTAATTAATCTTGTCTCCATAAATAAAATTTCTTCTTTTTCGCTCAATATAAAAATCCTCCACATACTATATACTCACATTTTATAATTATATTATGCACTATTTTTTTATACAATCAATATACCTTTCATATTATTGCAATACTTTTACCTTATCTTAACCTATATATGCTAGAATATACAAAGAAATTATTTTAGGAGAGAGAAATGAAATACTTTGAGAATAAATACACAAGATTTCAGGAAATAAAAAAGAATGCCATACAGGCTGTAGCCACATTGGTGACAAATGCCAATCTGAAAGGATTCTTGGACGGAAAGATATATAAAGGAAATACGAAGGTAGCCTGTGTACCTGGATTAAACTGCTATTCATGTCCGGGAGCTATAGGGTCATGTCCCATAGGATCACTTCAGGCGGTTATAGGAAGTAAGAAATTCAGCATATCATATTATGTATTTGGAATAATGATACTTATAGGGGCATTATTCGGCAGACTGGTGTGCGGACTTTTGTGTCCGTTCGGTTTTGTACAGGATTTACTGTATAAGATACCTACACCTAAGTTTAAAATTCCTGCAAAAGCAGACAGAGTACTCAGATATTTGAAATATCTGATATTACTCACATTTGTAATACTCTTACCGATGTTTTTGGTTGATGCTTTCGGTAACGGCGCACCTTACTTTTGCAAACTTATCTGCCCGGCAGGAACACTTGGAGGAGCATTACCTCTACTTGCTAAAAATGAAGGACTTAGAAGCACAATAGGATTTTTGTTCTTTTGGAAACTGAGTATACTGATAGGTGTAGCGGCACTTTCCATATTTACATACAGACCTTTTTGCAGATATATATGTCCACTTGGAGCATTCTATTCATTCTTTAATAAAATAGGATTTTATAAGATGGAGTTTGTAAAAGATAAATGTGTAAACTGCGGACTTTGTGAAAGAGCCTGTAAGATGGATATAAATGTAAGAGCCAATCCTAATTCTTTGGAATGTATCAGATGTGGTGCATGTACTGCAGCTTGCAGACATGATGCCTTAGTGATGACATATGCAGGTCTTGGAAAGAAAAAAGAAGAAAGATATGTTAATGTAAAAGCTTGTAAGAGTAATTGCAGAGGATGTGCAAATGTGGAATAAACTGTCTATAAGAATAAAAGTAACATTACTTACAGCCGCGGTACTCTGTGTGATCTCGGCACTGTTATTCTTATTTAATATAGAAAGTGCATCCAATATTTTTATAATACCCGATAATGTGGATATACCGTTTAACAGTGATTCAAGCTTTACCTTTGATTTTGATATTGCACAGCGTGTATTTAGGATAAACAGTCTTTATACATTGATTATATTTTCTGTTGCCGGAACCGCTCTGATGTGGTGGGTGGTAGGTAAGGTTTTGATGCCGCTCAATAAATTCAGCAGAGAAATAAAGAAGCTTGATATTACTAAAATAAATGATGATATACATATAGTGAAAAGTACTGATGAATTGGGTGATTTGCAAAACGCATTCAACCATATGCTTGTAAATATAAGAGAATCCTATGAAAGGCAAAAAAGGTTTTCACAAAATGCCGCCCATGAATTGAAGACTCCTGTAGCAGCAATAAGGGCAAATCTGGAGGTGTTAAATCTGGATGAGGAGCCACAGATAGAGGATTATAAAGACTTTGTGGAAGTTGTGGGCAGACAGATTGAGATGATGAATTCGATAGTGGTAGGTCTTAGACTTTTAAGTAATGAAGAGAGTTTAAATATTGAAAAGGTTTATTTGTATAAAATAATAAATGAGATAATTGAGGATTTAGATTATAAAATCAACGAAAAAAATCAGAATATAGAGTTTATCTGTGATAATAAAAATATGGCTATAGATGCCGATAGAGTTTTAATAAAGCAGGCTATCTTTAATATAGTGCATAATGCCATAAGGTATTCAAGGGAAAATGCATTTATAGAAATAAAGCTTGGAGATAATTCATTAAGTATAAAAAATCACGGAGAAAGTATTCCAAAAGAGAGCTTTGAAAAGATATTTGAAGCTTTTTACTGTGTGGATAAGTCCAGGGCTAAAAAATTCGGTGGAAGCGGTCTTGGTCTTGCCATAGTAAAGGAAATATTGGAAAGGCATAAATTTAGAATAAGTGCAAACAGCGTAGATGGTGATTTTGTAGAGTTTATAATAGATTTTAAAGGATGAAAATATGAAAGAGATTTTAAAAAAGTTGGAAAAGAATAAAGCGCTTCCGTATATTATGCTGGGAGTAGGTGTGGTAATGATTATTGCAGGTGTAATGAGAGATGAACATCTGGTGGTATTGAAAAAAAGCTGTTAATATATGCCTTGAATGTATAGGCATAGGATAGGGGAAAAAGGTGAAAATACTAAAGATTGCATGGGCTACATTTATAGCTGTTTTACTTGGATTTATATTTTTTGTAATTACAGATCTTGTGATAATCAGTTTAGGTTTCGCCTATAATAAGACCGGAAATGCGGTACTTGACTGGTTGACTCTGCCACAGGAGATTGACAGAATTTATCTGGTGATTTATCCTTTATCAATTCTTGTATATTCAAATATATTCTTTAAATGGATAAATAAGGATAGGGAGGAAGCACAAGTACATTGGGATATAAAGACAGGGGTGGTGTGCAGCATAATGGCAGGTATAGCTTTTGGAGGTATATCTACATTATGGGTAATGTTTTTAAAAAACACGGCACTGTCAAATATAGGTTTTATAAAGAGCAGTCTTGAGTATTTGAATGCATCATCAGCAAATAAATCAACCATATCATTTATTATAAGTCTGGTGGTTGCAGGAATTCTTGCACCTATCAATGAGGAGATCATCTATAGAGGAGTAACTTTTAATTTTCTTGAAAAAAGTGTGAATACAAAATATGCACTTATAGTTTCATCACTGATGTTTGGAATTATACATTTATCATTTGTACAGTCTGTATATGCAACTATTATGGGACTGATATCAGGTATTGTATATATGAAGACAAGAAAACTCAGGTGGTCCATTTTAATACATATAACTATAAACACTTTGGCAACATATGAGCTTACATCAAATTTGATTTGGGTAGCTTTTACAATAATTCTGTTTTTACCGCTTGGGATCATGCTCTATAAGCTTTTAAAAACAAAAACAAATTATGCATATTAAAAAGATATAGTTTTATCAATCTTAACTTAGGCTTAACCAAAGCCATGTTAGTATATAGACATAAGATAAAGAAATTCATAAGGAGAATGAACATGAAAAAAAGATTATTGATTTTAGGTTTTGCTTTGATGATGATGGCAAGTGCTACAGCTTGTGGAAGTAAAAGCAGTACAGACAAAGACGGAGGAAATACTAAGACTGAAAGTACGGCGGCAAGTACAGATAAGAAGTCTCAAAAGTTTCCGGAGTTTAAGGCAAAAACAGTAACAGGTGAGGATATAAGCAGTGATGTGTTTAAAGACAACAAGTTGACAGTGGTAAATGTATGGGGAAGCTGGTGTGGTCCATGTGTAGCTGAAATACCTGAATTACAAACTTTATGAGAATATGAAGGATAAAGGTGTAAATGTAGTAGGACTTGCACAGGATGCCGGAACAGATATGGACGCGGTAAAGGATATTTTGAATAAGAATAAGGTTACTTATCAGAATGTAATACCTGAGGGATCTGTTACCGATTTTGTGATGAGTATTCAAGCATTTCCAAGTACCTTTTTGGTAGACTCTGAAGGAAATATAATTGATAAAATACAGGGTGGAAGAGACCTTGAGTCATTTACAAAGGCAGTTGAGGATGCTTTAAACAAGATGTAATGGGGAAATGCTTGTTGTAGCAATATTTATGAGTATGAAGGGTGATATTCAAATAATAAAAATATTAATTTAAAGGAGATAAATATGAAAAAGAATTTGAAAAAGCTTATTATGGCAGCCGCCGCCGCATCATTATTGATGGCATGTACAAGTAATGCAAAACCGGCTGAAACAAAAACAGCAGAGACAGAGAGTGTTATGCCGGAGAGTGTAGAAGCAGGGAAGGCAGGAATGACTATTGAAACAGATGCACAGATGCCCGATGATATGCCAAGTTTACCGGGCGCTGAAAATGGAAAAGTAAAGTCGGTTACAGACAAGGTTATCCGTATAGAGAGAATATCGCATGTGGGTAATGAGGTAGAAAGTAGTGAAAGTACAGATACAAAGGAAGAAAATGAGGTTCCTGAAGAAGTTGACCTTGTACTTGATCCTGCAGGTTTGAATTTCGTAGATATGGCTACAGGTCTTGTAAGTGATGCACCTAAGGAGGGTGATGATATCTATGCATGGGTAGCACCTGAATATATGGCAAGTATGCCTCCGCAGGTAAACTCATATGTGGTACTTACCAATGCGAAAGAGGGATTCCATATGCCTATGTACACAGACGGTATTGAAAGGCTGAGGAAGTAGACGGCAGTATTGAACTTTTTGATACTTTAAACAATGCTAAATGGGCTGTAGATAAATCTGTAAAACCTGTGCTTGCATCAACAGGCGAGGAAGTGGATTTTTCTGAGATTAAAAAGGGAGACAGATGTCTTTTATGGTCTGAGAACTGTATGATTACAACCACAAGTACAGAAATGCCTAAGATAAAGACAAACAGAGTGGTTATTTTAAAGTAAAAGATATCTAAGAATGGTAAGTTACAGATAAGCCTTGGAAATAAATGCTTATCTGTGACAAAATAAGGACTATATAAGGGAGATGATAATGAAAAAGAAACAATTTAAGTTTAAGGGTGTAGTTTTGGCATGTTGTTTGGCGACGTCTATGCTGCTTGGTATAACAACACCGTTTGAAATAAGTGCTATGGCAGATGTGGTTGCACATAATGTGGACATAACACCGCCGGAAGGAACAACAGATAAGGCTTCTTATATAAAGACAGAAATAGAAAATGCATTGGCTGCTAATGATATTATAAGAGTCAGCGGTAATGCACAAATGAAACCGACTGCAAACAGTATAGAAATTACTATACCACAAGGCAAAAAGATTATATGGGAAGCAAGTATTACAGGATCAGCCGTAGATGTTTTGTTAAAGATAAATTCAACAGGAAGCGGCGGAGAATTTGAAATGGTTTCAGGAACACTGAGGTCTGAAGCACATTCAGCGCTTGCATCTACAGACATAAACGGTTATACAAATTTCACTATAAAGGGTGGAGATATTATAAGCGGAAATTATGCGAGTGCTCCTACAGTGAACTTTAACGGAAAAGGTCAGTTTAATATGACCGGCGGAACAATAATAAATTATGCAGCGGACTATGCACTTGTTTTACGACCCAAGGCAGATACAAACCACAGTATAACAGGTGGAACTCTAATAGCATGTGGTGAAGAAAATGCTACTAATATAAAGGCTAAAAATCATGTACTAGAACTTGCGGCACCGCCTACAATAAATAGTAGTGTAGATATAGATATACAAAGAACAAATATAATATGCTGGAATAAGAAGCTTTATAATGATCGAGCTACGAAAATAAAATATATTGCAGGATATGACAGCAGAGATATATTAACTTATCCGGGTTCTATGACAAAGGTTATGTGGATAAGCGAGAACGGTAAAGCCGCTATAAGGTATACCAACAGTAGTGGAGAAAGCGGAAGTGCGGTATTTGAAGATGCAGCAGTTGAGAATATAGATTTTCCAAATGTTTCCGATGCTGTTTATGATAAGAGCGGACATGGAGTCGATAATTTTGAAGCACCTGATCATAGCAATGTAGGATTTAAATATAAGGATGCAAAGGGCAATATAAGCAGTGATAAACTTGTAAATGCAGGAGAGTATGAAGTTATAACAAAGCTGTCGCCTACTTATGGCAAGCTTGAAGTGAATCTTGGTAAATTCACTATAAATAAAAGACCTGTAACTGTCGAAGTGGCAGATAAGGAAATAAATGTAAATGAAGCATTACCGAATGATTTTTCAGACTATAATGTAAGCAATCTTGCAAATGGGGATAACAGAGAAGATGCGATTATGCAGATGCCTTCATTTACCTGGGGGACGGATGGAACATCCGTTGGGGAGTTTAATATATCAACTTCTACAGCTATAAATTATACAAATAATTATATGCCTGCAAGTACAGCATTAAGAGGTGTACTAAAGGTCAAATCGGCACAATCAAATCCACAGCAACAACCGCAGACACCGGGAACGCAGCAGCAGCCACAACAGCCGCAACAGCCACAGACACCGGGAACACAGCAGCAGCCAAAACAACCACAGACACCACAGCAGCCTGAAAAGAAAAAGCCTTCAGATATAGTAACACCGGGCAAATCAGGTTCAGAAGATAATAAAGGGCGTGGTAAAGCTACACCTTCTGTACCTAAAAAGCCGGAAAATAATGGAGGCGGAAAAAGAAAGGGAAGAAATTCAGGCGGAGGTTCAGGAAGAGGTTCAAAGAAGGATAAAAATGCAAAAAACAACAACAAACCGCTTGCAGGCAAATGGATAAATGATGCAAAGGGATGGTGGTATAAGGAACCAAACGGATCATATCCTAAATCAACATGGAAACAGATAGATTATAATGGTGTAAAAAACTGGTACTATTTTGATGAACAGGGATATATGGCTACAGGCTGGAAACTTATAAATGATAAATGGTATTATATGTATGAAAATACTGAAAAAGGTCATATAAAAGGTAGTATGGCATATAGTACAAAAGTAGGTGAATATAAAATCGGATTTGACGGCGCATGGATAAAATAATATAAACTATATAGCATGATATAGATAGGATCGCAAAAGCGGTCCTATTTATCAAAGTGTGTGGTTGGAAAACTTGGTATTACTATTGTGATTGGAAGGGTAAGTCGAAAAGGTTCTGAGGAGGTTATAGTCAAGATGTGTGATTTGTTATTATTGAGAATAGTAGAAATCATTCTGATTGCAAGTTCAGCATCAATATGTTATAGTGTCACAGTATAACATTTATGAGATGCAATTATATTTTAAATATTAAAATATAATTAAGAGTGTAAATGAGATGTAATGTAAATAAAACATCAATGAAAGGTGTGTTAGCAACTTATAATGTTAGTGGGAGTAAGAGTTGAAGATTACATAAGTAATGCCATTTGAGTAAATGTAGAAAGAGCAATGTCAGCAGGCAATAATGTTATAGGTGAAGTTGCTGCTGCAATGGTAGGAACGCAAGATTTTATATTTACTATAATAATAAGTACTAGTATTGTAGATAAGGAGTAATTATGAGAAAGAAATTATTTGTTTTAGGTATGGCAATCATGATGGCGGGAGCTATAAGTGCCTGCAATGCAGGAAATAAGACTGCTAATGAGTCTGTAAGCACAGAGTCACAGACAGATTCAAAGCAGGCTGATACAAGCGAGTCGGCAGATTCAAAGAAGGCTGATGATAGCAAATCTGCAGATTCAAAGAAGAAAGATGTAAGCTTCCCTGAGTTCAGTGCAAAGACTGTGGAGGGTGAGGAGATAAGTAACGATGTATTCAAGAACAGCAAGCTTACTGTAGTCAATGTATGGGGCAGCTGGTGCGGTCCATGTGTACAGGAGATTCCCGAGTTGCAAAAGCTGTCTGAGAATATGAAAGATAAGAACGTCAATGTAATAGGAATCGCGCAGGATGCAGGAAGCAACTTCCAGGAGGTAAAAGAAGTACTTGATAAGAGCAAGGTAACTTATCAAAACATCATTCCGTCAGGAACTACAGAGGATTTTGTTATGAGTCTTCAAGCATTTCCTACCACTTTCTTTGTGGACTCACAAGGAAAGATAGTTTATGCAATACAGGGTTCAAAAAATCTTGAAGGATTCACACAGATAGTGGACGATTTATTATCAAAAATGTAATGTTAGCGGAGGAATGGGCACTAAGTAGCTACAGTGTATCCCATTCCTCTGTTTGTTTTTATAACATCACTTCCAAGTTTCTTTCTGATAGCCGCTATATGGACTTTGATAACATTCGATGCATCACTTGCATTCATATCAATGTTATGTTCAAGCAGTTCGGCGGTTGAAACCAATCTGTCTTTATTTAGGCACAGATACTCAAATATAGCGTATTCCTTAGGTGTAAGTGAAATAGTCTCACCATTTCTTTGTACCTGCTTTTTATTAAGAAACAGCACTATGCCTTGAGACTCAATTCTTATACAGTCATCATTTTTATTATATGAAGTGCGAAGCAGTGCTCTTATCCTGGCTTCAAGTTCTTTAAAGTGAAAAGGTTTTACCAGATAGTCGTTTGCGCCTAGGTCAAGCCCAAGTACCTGTCGTTTAATGTATCTCTGGCGGACAATATAATGACCTTACAGTCCGCATTATCCTCCCTTACAGCCTTTAGCACTTCTATGCCGTCAAGCTTAGGCATATTCAAATCAAGTACAATAAGATCATATTTTGATTCAAAGTAAAGCTCCAATGCCTCCTCGCCGTCAGTTGCAGTATCGACATAGTAGTTTTGCTTGCGAAGCCCCTTGGCAAGCGCATTTAATATATCTTCTTCATCCTCACATATCAAAAGTCTCATACTACCTCCCCAATATATAACTGTAATCATTTATTAAGGTTAAGTATATCAATTAAATACGCCGATAACAATACTATTATATTTGTTCGGAAGAGACTGGAATTTGCTCATATCATTATAAGGAAATGTAATAACCATTGTACAGCATAATAATATACAAATAATGGTAATTGTGGTAGTATAAATATATGAGGAGGTTCTGTTATGGCACAAATTAGCTTTAGAGTTGATGATGAAATGTATACCTTTTGAGCTGTCTGCCGATCCTTTTTGTTCAGATGAAAATATGTCAAGACTTAGAGAGTCTATAAGGCAGGTAAGAGACGGAGAAAAGAAGTTAACTGAGCATGAAATTATAGAGGTATAGTTTATACAAAATAATACAACCGGCTGTAGGAGTTTTCCTACAGCCCAACTTTTATATCCTTATATTTTCTCTTGCCTCGCGGTTTATCGGCAACGGTATCTTTGCGTAGATAAGCTGGTAGATAACATATGATAGGATAGTGGCACCTACCACATCAAGGAAAGAGTGTTGTTTTAAAAACAGTGTTGACAGGCATATGGATATCATTATTACAAATGATATTACCTTTACCTTCATGTTGTTGTAGAAGAATCTTGACCTTACAACAGCTACATGAGTCGCTATTGAGTTGAAGACATGAATACTTGGGAACACATTGGTAGGCGTATCACTTCTGTATATGAAGGCTACCAATTGTGTAAATATATTTTTGTCCGGGTTAAGGTTCATCGGTCTTAAATTGGTTCCGTTCGGAAATATCTGGCAGATGAACAGTGAGATGCTCATGCCGAGCGCCAGGTACAGGCCGAATCTGTAAAACTCATCCACATCTTTGAAAAAGAAAAAGATCAGCACGGATGATACATATATAAACCAAATGAAGTATGGGATGATGAAGTATTCGTTGAACGGAATAAGATCATCTACCCAAGTGTGCATTATATGATAGTCACTGACTACAGTTCTCTCAAGATACATATACCATGGTAAATATATGAAACTATATAAAAAAACCCATGCGTGTTTATACTTTCTCAAAAAAATCTGTTATTTTTTTCATAGTATCTCCCCTATTTATTTTTACATGTCAATAGATATTTTTCTAGTTGATTGTATAGCCATATGAAAAATAATTCAAGTAAATTGGCAAAACAGATATTACAATTTCTTGAAGAAAAAATAAAAAAGCACTGTATTAGTGCTTTTCTATTATATATTTTGCCTCATCCTCGCTTATACCGCAATCTGTAGCACTCCATCCGTTTTTCAAAAGTCCGTATATTCTAAGCTCACGGTCACTGAGATCGCTCTTTTTTTTAGATAAATGAACTCTGATAGAGATGATAATTATAAGAAGCAGTATAATGCCTGCGATGCCTCCTCCTATAATCATGTTTTTCTTTGAAATACTAAGCATTACATTTGAAAAACCTTGTGTACCGGTATTAGCGGTACTTGTAGGATTTGAATTATTAGTTGCAGTTGAAGCCGTCTCACCGGTATTATTATTTGAGTTTGTCTCATAGCTTGCATTCTTTTTTGCAATTATATCTACAGAACCTACAGGCCTGCCGTTGTATTTATAATCTATCTTACAAAGTGCATTGGCGGTTGGGCTTTCAGACTGTTCAAAGTCCATAGCCGACTCCACTTCTGATACATCCGCATCGTTTGGAAGTGTTATGGATGCATTGTCATCAGGCTCTATAGTATATTCATTAAAATTAGGTATCAGTGCAAGATTACTTTTAAAGTTTGTACCGATATCGGATGATTTAAGTTTTACATTTTTGAAGTTTGCAAAACCGAAATCAAGCAAGCTCTGTGTATCCACATAATGTGTCTTGTTTCCGTTTAATACTACTGTAATAAGTCCTATCTTGTCGGTTCTTGCATAGGTCACCAGTGTATTTCCTGCCAAGGTAGTATAACCTGTCTTTCCGCAGATGGCGTTTTGGTAGTAATTACCCGAGTTTTTCCTCAGCATGGAGTGGTGGCTGTAAAGCGTCTGACCGGTAGGTACTCTGCTTGTAGGCGGCAGATTATAATATGTTGCGGAGTCAATCTCTGTAACGGTAGGATTTTTGAATGCCGCACGACTTATAAGCGCATAGTCATAGGCACTTGTGTAGTGTTCGGGGTTATTAAGACCGCTTGGATTTGCAAAGTGTGAATCCTCGCATCCTAGTGAAGCAGCCTTATCATTCATCATTTTTGCAAAGGCTTCTATGCTTCCTGCAGTGTGCTCAGCCAGTGCGTTGGCGGCCTCATTTGCGGACTGTAAAAGCATGGCATATAGGCAATCTCTTACGGTAAGGGTATCACCTGCATCTATGCCTGCACTTGATGAACCGGGTTCCACATTATAAACCGCGTTTTTTGAAAAGGTTACCATGTCATCCAAGTTACAATTCTCGACTACTATCAGTGCTGTCAAAAGCTTTGTAATGCTGGCCGGATAGTAGTGCTCATGCATGTTTTTACCATATATAACCGCTCCGGAGTCGGCATCCATAAGTATGGCGCCTTCTGATAAAACATTTACATTTTCAGGCCAGTCCACATATGCAAATGTATTCATCGTCATGCTAAATACGGTAATAAATGTTAAAAAAAGTATTAGAGTTAATTTTTTTAAAGTTTTTTTATTTTTTTGCGTTCATTCTTATATTATGCATCTATTGTTTAAATTAGTAAAAGTAAAAAGAATTATGAATATTTATAGCTGAATATTTTCAAAGCTGATAAAGTTTTTACGAATTATCAATTCCATATTGCGGGTAGGGCAAAGAAATATTATAATAGAAATACTGCATTGCGATTTTTCAAATGAGATATCGCATTTTTTATGTAAGATATATTGCTTTTGTGAAAGGGAAAGATATGAAATATGATGTAATGATAATAGGAGCAGGTCCGGGAGGAATCTTTTCTGCTTATGAACTTATAACTCAGGACAGCTCACTAAAAATCGCAGTCTTTGAGTACGGTAATCCTCTTGAGAAGAGGCATTGTCCGATAGACGGCGATAAAATAAAGTCCTGTATCAATTGTAAGAGTTGCGGTATTATGAACGGTTTTGGTGGTGCAGGTGCGTTCTCGGACGGAAAGTACAATATCACAAATGAGTTCGGAGGTACTTTGCACGAGTATATAGGAAAGAAAAAGGCCATTGAGCTTATGCACTATGTGGACGGTATCAATGTAAAATACGGAGGAGGCAAGACAAAACTGTATTCCACAGCCAACTCCGATATAAAGAGACTTTGTCTTCAGAACAATTTGCATTTGCTTGATGCAAGCGTTCGTCACCTTGGAACAGACATAAACTACGAGGTGCTTGAGAACATCTACAATTATCTTAAGGATAAGGTGGAATTTCATTTCTCAACACCTATAAAGAAAATAGAAAAGCTTGAGAAGGGATATAAGATTTACTCAAAGGATAATGAGTTTGAGGGTGACAAGTGTATAGTATCTGTAGGTAGAAGCGGAAGTAAGTGGATGGAACAAATCTGTAAGGAACTTAAGATCCCTACAAAGTCAAACCGTGTGGATATCGGTGTGAGAGTGGAGCTTCCAGCAGAAATATTCAGACATCTTACAGACGAGCTTTATGAGAGTAAGATTGTATACAGAACCGAAAAGTATCAGGATCTTGTAAGAACCTTCTGTATGAACCCTAAGGGTGCGGTAGTAAATGAGAATACCAACGGTATTGTTACCGTAAACGGACACAGCTATGAAGATCCGGCTCTTCAGACTGAAAACACCAACTTTGCCCTGCTTGTTTCAAAACATTTTACAGAGCCTTTTAAGGACAGTAACGGCTACGGTGAGAGTATTGCCAGACTTTCAAATATGCTTGGCGGCGGTGTAATGGTTCAAAGGTTCGGAGATCTTATAAGAGGTCAAAGAAGTAGTGCCGGCAGAATCAATAAGTCATTTATGACTCCTACTCTTAGCGCAACTCCGGGAGATTTGTCTTTGGTTATTCCGAAGAGAATTCTTGACGATATCATTGAGATGATTTATGCGCTTGATAAGATTGCACCGGGTACTGCAGGTGATGAGACATTGCTTTACGGTGTTGAAGTTAAGTTCTACAATATGGAGGTTGAGCTTGATAACAATCTTGAGACCATCCATAAGGATTTATATGTAATAGGTGACGGCAGCGGTGTTACACATTCACTTTCACATGCTTCAGCAAGCGGCGTATTTGTGGCAAGACATATATTAGGAAAGTAAATAGATAAAAAATATATATAGATAATAGCAATGAATATATCTATAAAACGAATATATAACATAAATATATTCAAAAAAAGCTATATAAAATACATTATTTTTTTAGTGCAGATATCCAAAATCTGCACTTTTTTTAGTATACAAAAATATTTTTCAGTGTTAGAATATATGAAAATGTTTTTGGAGGAAATTATGAACATTAAAGGTGAAATAAGTGTTGACAAGGTAAGACAGGACGCTGAGGACAATTACAGAAACGGATATTTTTGCTGCGAAGCTCTGATGGCGGCAATTGTAGACAATTTTGAGATGGATGTACCGAGAGAAGTTATAGCTATGTCATCAGGTATGGCTGTAGGCGCTGGAAGAGCGGATGTATGTGCGGCGCTCTAAACGGCGGAATTATGGCTCTGGGTATGGTATTTGGAAGAACCGAGCAAAAAGGTCCTAAGGATCCTAAGGTTGTGAAGTGTATGGAGCTCACACATGAACTTCACGACTATTTCAGAGAGGCAAACGGCAAGCACTCAAACTGCTGCAGAGTACTTACAAGAGAGTTTGATATGGGTGCGGGAGAGCATAAGGAACAGTGTATCAGATTTACAGGAATTGCAGCCAAGAAAGTTGCAGAGATTATAGTTAGAGAAAAGGGATTAAAAAACTTAGACGAAGAGTAAGAGGGTGATATGAATTTTTTGAAACGAGTACCGCTGCCTTTAAGTGGTGTTGCACTTGGATTTGCCGCGCTTGGAAATCTGCTTGCAGCTTATAATATGTCTTTTAAGATAATCTGTGGGATTTTGGCTTTTGTAGGACTTTTGTTGGTGGCAGGGAAATATCTGTCAAATCCGCAAGTTTTTGCTACAGATATGAAAAATCCTGTAATTGCAAGTGTCTCAGGTACATATACTATGGCTTTAATGCTTTTGGCAGGTTATATAAAGCCTGTTTTGCCGGCGTTTGCTATTGTAGTGTGGTATATAGCGATTGTATTTCATTTTATATTGATAGTATATTTTACACTCAATATAGTTTTGAAGATAAAATTGCCTGATGAGATGATGAAGATTGCAGCCAGCTTTTTTATCGTATATGTCGGAATAGTGGTTGCTTGTGTTACGGCGCCGGCTTTTAAAAATATAGCGCTCGGTCAGATTTGCTTTTGGATAGGGTTTATACTCTATATACCTTTCTTTATATATGTTTCATACAGATATATAAAGCTTGGAAATAAAAAGATTGAGGCAAAGGCGCTTGCCTGTATCTATGCGGCACCTGCAAGTCTTTGTGTGGCAGGTTATATAAGTTCGTTTGAGCAAAAGAATATGTCACTGCTTACAGGAATTTATATCTTTTCATTACTTATGTATTTGGTCGGAATAGTGGTGGCAATAGATCTTTTCGGAAGCTTTTTAAAGAATAAGGAATTTAAGTTTTATCCGAGTCTTGCAGGACTTACTTTCCCTTTTGTAATCAGTGCCATTGCGACAAAGCAGTTTAATGCGGTGCTTACAAAAGCGGATATACAGATGTCTCTAAGACCTGTACTTCCTATGCTGTTTAATATTGAACTTGTGATTGCGATAATCGGAGTGATATTTGCGGCGCTATGCTTTGCAAAGCATGTATTTGGTAAAGAAGTTAATAATAAGTAATAGAGTGTTTAGATGAAAAGGCTGACTGATATGGTATCGGGAAGCCTTTTTTTGATGAAATTTTTGTTTTATTGTGCTATAATCTTTGCGAAAACTTGGGGACACCCGGTGTCGGTTTTACAGATTGTTATGAAAGGTGCATATGGAGAAAAGAGATACAATTACAGAGATATTTGGAGCTAATGTATTTAATGATGAGGCGATGCTGGTATATTTACCGAAGGCGGTATTTAAAAAGTTAAAAAAGACTATTGAAGACGGACTTGAGCTTGACAATGATATAGCGGATTCGGTAGCTCACGGAATGAAAGAGTGGGCTATAGACAGGGGAGCTACACATTATACTCACTGGTTTCAGCCGCTGACAGGTGTAACCGCAGAAAAACATGATTCTTTTATTTCCGCACCGAAAAACGGCAAGGTTATAATGGAGTTTTCAGCAAAAGAGCTTACAAAGGGAGAGTCTGATGCTTCAAGCTTTCCTTCAGGAGGCCTTAGAGCGACATTTGAGGCCAGAGGATATACCGCATGGGATTGTACTTCTCCGGCATTTTTAAAAAAGGATTCACTTGGAGTCACTTTATACATACCTACAGCGTTTTGTTCATATAAGGGTGAGGCGCTTGATAAAAAGACTCCGCTGCTTCGTTCCATGCAGGCTATAAATACACAGGCGCTTAGAATACTCAGACTTTCGGCAACACCACATCACACAGAGTGGTGCCGTCTGTCGGTGCGGAACAGGAGTACTTCATCGTCGATAGGGATAAGTATCTGCAAAGAAAAGACCTTATATATACAGGCAGGACACTTTTCGGAGCTATGCCGCCGAAGGGTCAGGAGCTTGAAGACCACTATTTCGGCTCTATCAGAGAGAGAATAGCCTCATATATGAATGATATCAACCATGAGCTTTGGATGCTCGGAGTGCCGGCAAAGACACAGCACAACGAGGTGGCTCCGGCACAGCACGAGCTTGCACCTGTATATGAGCAGGTAAATGTGGCTGTAGACCACAATCAGGTGACTATGGAGACTATGAAAAAGGTGGCAGGAAGACATGGACTTACCTGTTTGCTTAATGAGAAGCCTTTTGCAGGTGTGAACGGTTCGGGAAAGCACAACAACTGGTCGCTGACAAGCGATGACGGAATAAATATGTTAAATCCGGGAGATACACCGCATGAGAATATACAGTTTTTACTTGTACTGGCATGTATACTTAAGGCGGTTGACAGACATGCGGATTTGCTGCGTGAGTCTGCAGCCTGTGTAGGCAACGACCACAGACTTGGAGCACATGAGGCGCCTCCTGCAATCATATCGGTATTTTTGGGAGACCAGCTTGAGGATGTTATAGATCAGCTCTGTTCAGTAGGTGAGGCTACACATTCCATTCAAGGCAGCAAGTTAAGAACAGGTGTGGCTACATTGCCGAACTTTGAAACGGATGCTACAGACAGAAACAGAACATCACCTTTTGCATTTACCAACAATAAGTTTGAGTTCAGAATGGTAGGTTCTTCAGATTCCATAGCTTCTCCGAATATTGTACTAAATACTATAGTGGCGGAAAGCTTTAAAGAGGCTGCTGATATACTTGAAGTATCGGAGGATTTTGATGAAGCCGTACATGATATGATAAAGCAGCTTTTTACCGATCATCGAAGGATTATATTTAACGGAAACGGATATTCAAAGGAATGGGTAGAGGAGGCCAAAAAAAGAGGGCTGTCCAATCTTCCGAGTATGATTGACGCTATTCCTGCTTTGGTTTCTGAAAGTTCAATAAAGCTTTTTGAGAGTTTTGAGGTGTTTACAAGAAAAGAGCTTGAGTCAAGGGTCGAGATAGAGTATGAGGCATATTCAAAGGCAATCAATATAGAAGCCAAGGCTATGATTGATATCGCAGGCAAGTCTATAATACCTGCGGTTATAAGGTATACAACAAGGCTTGCTGACTCTATTATAAAGTTAAAGACCGTTATGAGTGATATAGATACTTATGCACAAAGCTCCATCCTTATAGATGTGAATGCACATTTAAAGAGTGCAAAGCTGGCACTTGAAAACTTGATAAAGCTTATGGATGATGCAGGTGAGGTTGTAGTTGTAGATAAGCATGCAAGATATATGAGAGAGGTGATTGTACCTGCTATGGAAGAGCTTAGAAAGCCTATTGATGAGCTTGAAATGATTGTGGATAAGGATCTTTGGCCTATGCCAAGCTACGGCGATCTTTTATTTGAGGTGTAATGATGATAAAGGCTGTTGTTTTTGACTTGGACGGAACATTACTTAATACATTGGAGGCGCTATCATACTGTATGAGCCTTACAATGGAACATTTCGGACTTAAAAAGATAGATAAGGAACATACAAGATATTTTGTAGGTGAGGGTGCAAGAAAGTTTGTAGACAGGTCTTTGATATATAACGGAGACAAGGAACTTAAGCTGGCAAATGAAGTCTACAAAGTATATGATGAGATTTTTGCAAGGGACTGTCTAAAGGATGTCAAACCTTATGACGGTATCATAGAACTTTTGAGTGATTTAAAAAACCTTAATATAAAGACTGTGGTACTCTCAAACAAATCACAGTCGGGGGTTGAAAAAAATATTTATACGATTATAGGAGAGGGAGTTTTTGACCGCATATACGGAGAGAGGCCGGGTATTCCGAAAAAAACCCGATCCTACCGCACTGAATCTTATAATAAAGGAACTCGGATTTTCAAAAGATGAGATTCTCTATGTGGGTGATACCGCTACAGATATGAAGACCGCTCTAGGTGCGGGTGTGACAAGTATCGGTGTACTTTGGGGCTTTAGAGATGAGAACGAGCTGAGGGAAAATAAGGCTGATTATATTGTGAAGAGTCCTTGTGAGATACTTGAGATAATAAAAAGTTATAAGGCTTTATCTTAAAATTTAAAATAAAGCCTTAAATTTATTCTTTTATCATGGATATAAATTTGATAAGTGAGGGATTGAAATTCTTCTCATCGTAGAGGAATACAATCTCTCTTTTCGGTATATAAAGGTCAGGCGGCATTTCGATTTCAATCAATGTGCCTTCTTCCAATTCTTTTTGTATAAATTCTTTGATAACACAGGCTATGCCGATGCCGGTTTTTGCAAACTCTATCAAAAGTTCCATATTGCCGGTCTCTATGGACTGGTTGAGTTGTAGTTTTGAACCTTCTATGCAGCTGTCTATAAATCTTCTGGTTGCATTGTTCTTATCAAGCATCATTATATTGCCGTCTTTAAGCGGGTCGAAGTTGTTGTTAAAGATATGTTTAAGACTGCTAAGATATGCAGGTGATGCGACAAATATATCATGTATCTCCATAATGCTGATATATGACATACTCTGTGTTCTGGCAGGTTTTGCTACAAGTCCTATATCTATCTTGTTTTCTGAGAGAAGAAAAGAGGTCTCATCGGATGACTGTGTAAAAATACTTACCATTGTATGCGGGTTTTCTTTCATAAACCTGTTCAAATATGGGAGCAGTATATATTTGCAAAGGGTATTGCTGGTACCTACAGTTATTTTCCCTATATTAAATTGTTTAATTTTGGCAAGATGAGTCTCACCTGCTTCTATTGCAGAGAATGCATTCTGCAAATATTCATAGAATATCTGTCCCTCAGGTGTGAGGCTTACTCCCTTTGATGTTCTTGTAAAAAGGGCGATTTCAAGGTTTTCTTCCAATCTGAGAATAGATTTTGAGATGGCGGGCTGACTTATATAAAGAAGTTTGGCAGCTTTTGAGATACTGCCGGCTTTTGCCACTTCAAAAAATATTCGATACTGTGCTAAGTGCTGTTCCATATTCCTCCGGATAAAAATAAAATCAGTATAACTATATGTAATACTTGATATATTTAATTTATATCGCTATTATATCATTTGATATGTTACAATCAACATTATTTGAAAGAAAAGAGGAAAAATTTATGGGAATGACTATGACACAGAAGATTTTAGCTGCCCATGCCGGCCTGGACTTCGTGGAGCCGGGTCAACTTATCGAGGCGGATTTGGATCTTGTGCTCGGAAATGATATCACATCACCTGTAGCGATAAATGAGATAAAGAAATTTGAAAAAAAGGATGTGTTTGACGGCGGCAAAATAGCGCTTGTAATGGATCACTTTGCTCCTAATAAGGATATAAAGTCGGCACAAAACTGTAAGACTTGCAGAGATTTTGCAGATGACAACAGTATAGTAAATTTCTTTGATGTAGGAAGAATGGGTATTGAGCATGCGCTTTTGCCTGAGCAGGGGCTCACTGTTGCAGGAGATTGTATAATCGGTGCAGACTCACATACATGTACATACGGAGCGCTTGGAGCATTCTCAACCGGTGTAGGTTCTACAGATATGGCTGTAGGTATGGTAACAGGTAAGGCATGGTTTAAGGTACCGAGTGCCATTAAGTTCAACTTAAAGGGCAAGTTAAATAAAGATGTATGCGGTAAGGATGTAATACTTCATATAATAGGGAAGATTGGTGTGGACGGCGCACTCTACAGATCGATGGAATTTGCAGGAGAGGGTGTATCATCACTTTCTATGGATGACAGATTTACTATCTGCAATATGGCAATAGAAGCAGGGGGAAAAAACGGTATCTTCCCGGTAGATGATATAACTTTGGATTATATTAAGGAACATTCAAACAGAACTCCTAAGATTTTCAAAGCGGATGAGGATGCCGTATATGATGAGGTGATAGATATTGATTTGTCCGCACTTAAGCCTACAGTTGCATTCCCGCATCTGCCTGAGAATACAAAGGAGATCGGAACTTTCGGGGATATCAAGATTGACCAGGCTGTAATCGGTTCATGTACAAACGGTCATATTTCAGATCTCAGAAGTGCGGCGGCACAGATGAAGGGCAAGAAGGTAGCTAAGAATGTCAGATGTATTGTAATTCCTGCAACACAAAAAATCTATAAGCAGGCAATCAAAGAGGGACTTGTAGATATCTTTATTGATGCCGGTGCAATAGTTTCCACTCCTACCTGCGGACCTTGTCTTGGCGGATATATGGGAGTTTTGGCTGCAGGTGAGAGATGTGTCTCCACTACAAACAGAAACTTTATAGGTAGAATGGGTCATGTGGAGTCCGAGGTTTATCTGGCTTCTCCGGCAGTGGCTGCAGCCAGCGCTATAGCAGGTAAGATAGTAGGACCGACAGTTTAGGATAGGAGAGAAATATGGAAGCAAGAGGTTATGTATTTAAGTACAGTGAAAATGTAGATACAGATGTTATAATCCCTGCAAGATATCTTAATGCAACAACAGGTGAGGAACTTGCAAAGCATTGTATGGAAGATATAGATAAGGATTTTGTAAATAAGGTGCATAAGGGTGATATAATAGTGGCAAGAAAAAATTTCGGCTGCGGATCATCCAGAGAGCACGCACCGATCGCTATCAAATCAAGCGGAGTGAGTGTGGTAATTGCGGATACATTTGCAAGAATTTTTTACAGAAATGCTATCAATATAGGACTTCCGATTATTGAAAGTCCCGAGGCTGCAGAAGAGATAAATGAAGGTGATGAGGTAAAAGTGGACTTTGATACAGGTATCATAACCGATATCACCACAGGAAAGACATATAAGGGTCAGGCATTCCCTGAGTTTATGCAAAATATCATCAATGCCGGCGGACTTATAAACTATGTAAACAATAAGAATAAATAATTAAAGGGGCTGATTTTCAGCCCCGATTTTTTATTTCTCTTTATTAACTTGTGCCATCTTCATAGCCCTTACCTTCAGAGGAAGTCCGAACAATGTGATGAAACCGTCGGCGTCGTGGTGGTCATACAAATCACCTGTAGTAAATGAAGCGAGGGATTCGGAATAGAGTGAGTATGGAGATGTTGTACCTGCCTTTATAATATTTCCTTTATAAAGCTTTAATTTAACTTCACCTGTCACATACTTTTGTGTGGACTCCACAAAGCTTTGTATAGCTTCACGAAGAGGTGTGAACCACTTGCCTTCATAAACTATCTGAGCAAACTTATTTCCCATATCTTTCTTTACTTCAAATGTCGCCCTGTCAAGTACCAGCTCTTCAAGTGCGTCATGAGCTTCCATAAGGATAGTTCCTCCCGGAGTCTCGTATACACCCCTTGACTTCATACCTACAACACGGTTTTCCACTATATCTATAATACCGATACCGTTTGCACCGCCAAGCTCGTTTAATTTGGTGATAATCTCTGAAACTTTCATCTTCTCGCCGTTTAGGGCTACAGGAACACCTGCTTCAAAGCTCAGTGAAATCTCGGTTTCTTTATCAGGAGCCTTTTGAGGTGTCACACCGAGCATAAGTACATGGTCGTAGTTCGGCTCAAGTGAAGGGTCTTCAAGTTCAAGTCCCTCATGGCTGATATGCCAAAGGTTACGGTCACGGCTGTAACTTGAGTCGGCTGAGAACGGAAGATCGATTCCATGTGCCTTACAATATTCTATTTCATCTTCACGTGACTGCATTTTCCATATATCGGTCATACGCCAAGGTGCGATAATCTTAAGATCAGGCGCCAATGCCTTGATACCCAGCTCAAACCTGATCTGGTCGTTTCCTTTTCCTGTAGCACCGTGGCAGATTGCAACTGCGCCTTCTTTTCTTGCCACTTCCACAAGTTTCTTTGCAATACCCGGCCTTGCCATAGATGTTCCGAGCAGATATTTGTTTTCATATACCGCACCTGCCTGTACACATGGAACGATATATTCGTCACAGAACTCGTCAATCATATTTATAATGTAGAGTTTTTCCGCTCCTGAGAGTTTAGCCCTCTCTTCAAGACCGTCAAGCTCATTTCCCTGACCGCAGTCTATGCAGCAGCAAATTACATCATAATTAAAATGTTCTTTCAACCAAGGTATGATAGCGGTAGTATCAAGACCGCCTGAATATGCCAACACAACTTTTTCCTTTGCCATAAAGCCTCCTATGTATAAAAATACGAATAAAATGTAGTAATATACTTTATATATGTTGTTTGCTATAAAAATATGCTTATAAATATACAATAAAAAAAGAATATTATGCAAGCAAATTTTTCTTTTTTTATAAATAAATTTTTTTCTGTACTCGCTTGGAGTCAGATTGGTTTCGGCTTTAAAAAAATCCTGTGTAGTATCTTCTAAATATATATTTTTATAAGCACTTTAAGGCAAAAAAAATATAAATATCAAGAAAAAAATAAAAAAACCGCTTGACAAATATAGTTAAATAGATTATTATAAACCCATAAAACAAGTAGGAAAACAGGGATACAGAAAATGGAGGTTTGTATGTCTAGAGTTTATAAGAGCAGCAGCGAGTTGATTGGTAACACACCACTTTGGAGGTGTCAAATATAGAGAAGGAGCTTGGACTTAAGGCTAAGGTTTTGGTAAAGCTTGAGTACTTTAATCCGGCAGGTTCCGTAAAGGACAGAATAGCACTTGCTATGATAGAGGCGGCTGAGAAGGCGGGAAAGTTAAATCCGGGAGCAACTATCATCGAGGCTACATCGGGAAATACAGGAATCGGTCTTGCTTCAGTAGGTACATCAAAGGGTTATAAGGTAATTCTTACAATGCCTGAGACTATGAGCGTTGAGAGAAGAAACATTCTTAAGGCTTACGGAGCTACTATAGAGCTTACAGAAGGTTCAAAGGGAATGAAGGGTGCTATTGCAAAAGCTGAGGAGCTTGCAGCAAGCATTGAAGGAAGCTTTATCCCTGCACAGTTTGACAATCAGGCAAACCCTGCAGTACATAAGGCAACAACAGGTCCTGAGATCTGGAATGATACCGACGGAGAGGTTGATATCTTTGTAGCAGGTATCGGTACAGGCGGTACTATTACAGGTGTAGGTGAGTTCCTTAAGGAGAAGAAGCCAAGTGTTAAGGTTATAGCTGTAGAGCCTACAGGTTCACCTGTACTTTCAGAGGGAAAGAGCGGTCCTCATAAGATTCAGGGTATCGGTGCAGGATTTATCCCTAACACACTTAATACAAAGATTTATGACGAGATAATCACAGTTGAGAACGAAGAGGCTTTGAGTACGGCAGACTTATAGCATCAAGAGAGGGTGTACTTGTAGGTATATCTTCAGGTGCGGCACTATTTGCAGCTATCAAAGAGGCTAAGAAGCCTGAAAATGAAGGCAAGACAATAGTTGCTCTTTTACCTGACAGCGGTGACAGATACTTCTCAACACCTTTATTTACAGAATAATATTTTATCCCCTTTTACATTGTCAGGTAAAAGGGGACTTTTGTATACAAGTGTCTCCGGGATTGCGATAGATTTATATCAATGATATAATGATATCTTAGTTAATAAAGCAAGAGATGGGAGAAACTTATGTCGGAAGAGATTAAGAATACTGAGACAGTTTCAAAGAATTTTATTGAAATAGAGATAGACAAGGATCTGGTGTCCGGGAGATTTGATCATGTACAGACCAGATTTCCACCGGAACCGAACGGATATTTGCATATAGGTCATGCAAAGTCGATTATCCTAAACAATGATATTGCAAAAGAGTATAACGGAAAGTTCAACTTAAGATTTGACGATACCAATCCTACCAAGGAAAAGGAAGAATTTGTCAACTCAATCATTGAGGATGTGAAGTGGCTTGGAGGAGAGTTTGAGGACAGGCTCTTCTTTGCATCAAATTATTTTTGAAGAGATGTATGAGAAGGCTGTAATGCTTATCAAGAAGGGAAAGGCGTTTGTCTGTGATTTAAGTGCGGATGAGATAAGAGAGTACAGAGGTGACTTTAAGACTCCGGGTAAGGAGAGTCCATATAGGAACAGATCCGTTGAAGAAAATTTAAAACTTTTTGAGGATATGAAAAACGGACTTTTTGAGGACGGAAGCCATGTACTTCGTGCAAAGATAGATATGGCATCACCTAATATCAATATGAGAGATCCTGTAATCTACAGAGTGGCAAGAATGACTCATCACAACACAGGTGACAAGTGGTGTATTTATCCGATGTATGATTTTGCACATCCTATAGAGGATGCTATTGAGGGTATTACACACAGTCTTTGTACACTTGAGTTTGAAGACCACAGACCGCTCTATGACTGGGTCGTAAGGGAATGTGAGTATAAGAATCCTCCAAGGCAGATAGAGTTTGCAAAGCTTTATCTTACAAATGTGGTTACAGGTAAGAGATATATAAAAAAGCTTGTAGAAGACGGTATAGTGGACGGATGGGATGATCCGAGACTTGTTTCAATTGCCGCACTCAGAAGAAGAGGTTACACTCCTGAGGCTATCAGAAACTTTGTAAAGCTTGCAGGTGTGTCAAAGGCCGATTCATCTATAGAATCCGCAATGCTTGAATACTGTATAAGAGAAGACCTTAAGCTTAAGAAGTCCAGAATAATGGCTGTACTGGATCCTATAAAACTTATAATAGACAACTATCCTGAAGGTCAGTCCGAATTATGTACAATGCCTAACAATCTTGAAAATCCTGAGCTTGGCGAAAGAGAGATTGAATTCGGCAGAGAGTTGTATATCGAAAGAGAGGACTTCATGGAAGTTCCTCCAAAGAAGTATTTCAGACTTTTCCCGGGAAATGAAGTAAGACTGATGGGTGCTTATTTTGTGACCTGTACTTCTGTAGAAAAGGATGAAAACGGCGAGATTATTGCAGTTCATGCAACCTATGATCCGGAAACTAAGTCAGGTTCGGGATTCAATGCCAGAAAAGTAAAGGGAACAATACATTGGGTAAATGCAAAGACCGCGCTTAATGTTGAGATGAGACTTTATGAGAATATCGTTGACGAGGAGAAGGGTAAGCTTGATGAGAACGGAAATCTTAACCTCAATCCGAACTCACTTACAATACTGAGAAATTGCTATGTTGAAAGCTGTCTTAAAGACGCCAAGGCATATGACAGCTTCCAGTTTGTAAGAAACGGATTCTTCTGTGTGGATGCAAAAGACTCAAGACCTGATGCACTTGTATTCAACAGGATTGTTTCACTTAAGAGTTCATTCAAGCTTCCTAAGAATGACTGATGGAGCTTCTTATAGATTTAAGAGCCGATTGCCCGATATATGAGCAAATCTATGAATTTATAAAGAATGAAATAAAAACGGACAGATTTTGCCCGATACCAAACTTCCGTCCACAAGAAGGCTTTCACAGAGCCTTAAGATATCAAGGACTACAGTGGTCAATGCATACGAACAACTTTTGGCTGAAGGCTATTTAAGGTCAAGAAGCGGCAGCGGCTATATTGTAAATAAGCTTGATGATATGGATATTTTAAAAAGGGTACCGGATAACGGAGAGAGGTCACATTCAATACTTTCAGTTTGTAAGACTGACAGTAAGGAAGATGATAATTTGATTGACTTTTCTCCGACAAAAATCGATTCAAAGAGTTTTCCGTATGCTTCTTGGAGAAGTATCGCAAGAAAAGTGTTTTCCGGCTCGGATGTATTCACAGCAGGAGATAATCAGGGTGAATATGGACTTAGAGTACAGATAGCGGATTATTTGCACACTGCCAGAAGAGTGGAATGTACTCCGCAAAATATCATAATAGGTGCCGGAAGCGAGTATCTTATATTGCTTTTGGGGCTTTTACTTGGAAGAAAGCGTATAGCGCTTGAAAATCCCGGTTATATCAAGGCAAGACAGATTTTTGATTCTATGGAATGGGATATTATAAGCGTTGATATGGATGATGAAGGTATGGATATAGGCAAGCTTGAAAGAGTTAAGGCGGATATTTGCTATTTGATGCCTGCCAACCAATATCCTACAGGTGTTATAATGCCTATAAAAAGAAGGAGAGAGCTGATTGCATGGAGCTATGAAAAGTCAGGCAGATATATTATAGAGGATGATTACGACTCCGAGTTTAGATTTGTAGGTAAGCCTATACCTGCAATGCAGGGACTTGATCCGCAAAAGGTTATATATATAGGTACATTTTCAAAGTCCGTTGCTCCTGCAATAAGAGTTGCATATATGGTGCTTCCGGATGAGATTATAAAAAAGTATGAGTCAAGGCTTGATTTCTTTTCATGCACAGTGCCTAGGTCCGATCAGGATATACTTGAAATATTTATAAAAGAAGGGTATTTTGAGAGGCATCTGAACAGAATGAGGACAAACTATAGAATCAAAAGAGATATTCTGATAGAGAGTATAAAAAGGCACCTTCCTAAGGCGAGAGTAGTGGAAAACAATTCGGGACTTCATATTTTAATGACTTTGGAAGACTTAAGTGAAAAAGAAATTCTTGACTGCGGAGTGAATGCAGGGGTAAGGTTTTATCCCATATCGGTTTTTTATACCGGTAAGAATATAAAGAAATCAACTGTCCTGGTAGGTTTTGCCTCATTGACGGATGATGATATAAAAAAAGGAATAAAAGATTTTTCCCTATTAGAGGAAAATAGAAAGGAGTCTTTATGACAATAAATAAGAATATGACAATAGGTGAGCTTTTAATAACAAATGATTTGATTGCGCCTATGCTTATGAGAGCCGGTATGCACTGCCTTGGATGTCCTTCATCACAGATGGAAACACTTGAAGAGGCTTGCATGGTACATGGAATTGACTGCGATACATTGGTGTCACAGATAAATGAAATACTTGCTACAGTATAAGAAAAGCGCCGTTTGAGTTTACGCTCAAACGGCACTTTTTTATTACATAATCTTCGCAAAGAATGAAGCAAATATAACTGTGATAATACCTGCAACGGCTATGGAGAGTGAACTCATAGCACCTTCGGTTGCACCCATTTCAAGGGCCTTTGATGTACCGATAGCATGGGCTGAGGCACCGAGTCCGATACCCTTTGCTATAGGGTTTGTAACTTTAAATACTTTGTATACAATATCCGCCATAACATTTCCGAACACACCTGTTACAATGATGACTGCGGTAGTGATAGTGGAAATACCGCCAAGCTCTTCAGATACGCCGATACCGATAGCGGTGGTTATGGACTTCGGTAACATTGAGACATAGTACTCATGCTTCAGATGGAAGAGTATTGACATAACAAGTATTGAGATAAGTGATGTCAATACGCCTGCTATAAGGCCCGACATAATAGCTTTAAAGTTGTCCTTTAAAAGTGTCAGTTTTGAATAAAGCGGAATAGCAAGTGCCACAGTTGCCGGTGTAAGCAAATAGCTTATATATTTTGAACCGTTATAAAAATCTTTAAACTTGATATGGAATATAACAAGTACAAAGATTACTATAATGATAGAGATTAGCAGCGGATTAAAAGCCGCTATCTTGGTCTTTTGCCTTAAAAATACACCTATTTGGTATGATACAAGACATAGTAACAGACCGAAAAATACAGAATTACTCAAAAAATCAGTCATTCTTTTTTGCCTCCTCTTGCATTTCTTCTCTTATTTCTTCTTTTCTTTGTTTTTCCTCTTTTTGTACCTTTTTATCAAACTTTATAACAAATTCAGTCACTTTAGCGGAAACCGCCATTACAAGTATGGTTGAAACAAGAGTCATAATAAGCAAAGGTATAAGCACAGGTTTTAAGCTTGGCCAAACATCAATAAGTCCTGCCGAAGCCGGGATGAACATAAGCGGCATTATGTCAATAAGAAACATTGAGCCGCTTTCAACCTGGTGTAATTTAACTTTCTTTGAAACAAGTAAAGCAAGCATAATGACCAATCCATAGATGCTTGCCGGTATGGGGAGCGGTAAAATCGCTTTTAGCACTTCCCCAAAAAAACTTACTAATAATATAATCAGAAATTGTCTGATAAAACGCATAAACTTCCCTACAATTCTATTAAATTAAAATCTTGCATTGTAGCCGTCATAAGCTGAGCTTCTCTCATATGGCAGCTGAATACTATAATCTGCTCCGGAACATTGTTGGCAATCCATAGTAGTGCAGCTCTAAGTCTGATCGAATCGTAATTTACAAAACTGTCATCAAATATAAAAGGTAATTCCTTGGCACGATTTTGCATAAGTCTGCCGGCGGCAATTCTAAGCGCCAGATAGACCTGATCCATAGTACCTGAACTTGCCTGTTCGATAGGAACCAGCCTGTTAGGTGTATTAAGGAATACGTTGAAGTTCTCGTCGATAGAGATGGAGTCATATACGCCTCCTGTAATACCCTCAATAAGTTCTGAAGCATCTTTATTAAGGTAAAGACCGAAAGAGTTTTTGATGGTTTCGGAAAGATTTCTCAGAGTTTCCATTGCAAGATCGATAGCATCTATCTCAAATCTTATCTTATCGTTTTCGGCGATAATGTTTTTGAGAGCAGCATTGTCGTCTTTCATCTTTGCAAGCTTTTCCATAAGTTTTTCAAGTTCCCACTCATTCTGCTTTTTAGCATCGATACCGCTGGCATATGCGGCTTTTTTTGCACGAAGATTTTCAATATCTACGTTCAATGCCTCACTCTTTGCAATATCGGCAGCCATCTCATCAAAAATACTTATCTTTGAACTGAGTTTTTTGTTGGCACGATGAATGTTTTCTTCAGTGATAGAGTCAAATGAACCTACTCTTGCCATTGTAGCCATCAAATTGACCTTAAGCTCCGTCAGATGCCGGTTGTCTTTATTGTATACAGTATAGATATATGCCGCAAATATAAGAGATGCCAAGCATATAATAATGAAAAGCACCATAGCAAAAGGATAGCTTACACCTGTAGATGCGGTAATTATATTGTCCTTACCGGATTTAAAGATATATAGAGACATTATTACACTGAGTATTGATAAAATAAGGAAAATCACAGAATAGACCTTATTTATAGACTTCTTTTCGGATTCATAAGCTGAAAGGTAGTCGTTGTAACCCTTGTTCAGTTCATCCTGAAGCTGTACTATAGTGGATTTATCTACAAAGCCGAGGTCTGAAAGATGCTGTCTTTTGGAGGCAATGCTCTCTATCAAAGTCTCTTTTTGAGCATTCAAGTCCATAATTCTTTTATCTGTTATGGCATCGGCTTCTTTTAATGTCTTCAGATGGCTTGAAAATTCAGGAGAGGAGATTTTCTTTTCCAAAATCCTGATTTCAGTCAGATTCTGGTTATATGTCTTTGCTGCATCAGGATTTAGAGTAGCGACAAATGCCTTTTTCTTTTCTTTCAAAAAATCCGACGCCTTATTAATGTTCAAAGACATATTTCCTGTGGTATTCATATTTGCAATGTAGTTTTTCAGCTCTACGACCATCTTTGCATCTGTAGCGGATTTTAACTGTGAGATACTTACGGTATTTGAGTAGGCTGTCTCAGTAAGGCCACAAAGTACTTCTTTTAAAAACTCGGCTGCGCCCTCAACAGGTTTTCCGTCAGTCTCGTTGATGATTGCAAAGGGGGTAGAGGCGGTCTTTGTAAAGTCTCGCTCTATACGATATGCCCTGTCGTGGTATGAGAAGCGAAGGTTTCCGCCGTATATATCGCCGTTGCCCCAAGGTTTGAACTTGGTCCATGTATCACTTTTGCTTGCTCTGCCCTTGGCTCTTTCAAGTCCGTAGAGCATTGCTTTGATGAACATAAATATAGTGGACTTACCGGCTTCGTTGTATCCGTAGACAATATTCATACTGTCGCCAAAGGTCAAATCCTTATTTTTGAATTTGCCGAAACCGTCTATATGTAAGCTGAGCAGTCTCATGTCTTCCCCCTTTCATCAGTAGTCCTGAGAAGTGCATTGATACCGTAGTATAGAGCCTTTTTATCAAGTTTACTCATATTCGGCCTGTCAAGCTCACGTATAAAAAATCCTATCATATCTGAAGGATGTTCCGCAAAAAGTTTTGCAAAATCATACTTGGGCTCGGAGTCGTCTATAATTTCGGCAATTCTCAGTGTGGAGGCTAAAGATTCCAAATCAAATTCGATATCAGGATCTCTAAGCCCCTTTATTTTAAATCTGTATATATTTTGTTTGCCTTTTTTGTCTATAGTCTCGGTAAGAGAGGTGTGCAGCTCCGAGTTGGTAGTCTCAGGAGTTACATTGATGGTGAGAGATATATATGAAGTGTTTGAAATCTTTATAAACTCAAAAGCCTTCATAAGCTTGGTTTCATTGTCAATCTCACCGTAATAAATTCCGTGGTCACCGGTTTCAGTCATATCAAGAGGTTCCGGTGAACCGCAGTACGCCATATGCCTGTCAAAAAGTACCTCATGCTTATGTATATGTCCAAGAGCTATATAAGATGAAGAAATCTTATTGAGTTCATTTTTATCAAACGGCAAATGTGTGGCATCTCCACCATGTAAAAGAAGGATCTTTATTCTGTCGTTTTCACGAATGGAGAGTCCTGAAACGATATTTTCTTTTACCTCCCTGTCATGGTATGAGAAGCCGTAGACTTCCGTATTGATGTCCGGAAAATATACACTGCTGATAGTAGGAGTGGACAAATAAACCACATTCTGCGCCCAAGGGAAGGTAAGTATATTATTGTTTTCTCTTAAGCAGTCATGATTTCCGGCTATGATAACCACCTTTGTATCAGGTATTGTGGAAAAAAGAAAATTGACTTCCTTTAAATCACGACTGAAGGGCTGGGAGTGGAAGAGGTCTCCGGCGATAAGTAAAAGGTCAACTTCACGCTTTTTTGCAACCTCAATAATCTTTTGAAGTGAAGCTTTGACGGCGTCCGCCCTTTCCTTGCCCCAGGGTTTATTTGAATCAGGTTTCATACCATAATGAATATCACCTGTATGTATAAATTTCATATGGCTAAAGTTTACCTCCCTATTATAATTCGCAATTGCCTACTGTTCTTGGGAATGGAAGTACGTCTCTGATATTTGACATTCCTGTAAGATACATAACGCAACGCTCAAATCCGAGACCGAAGCCTGAATGCCTGGTGGAACCGTATTTCTGAGGTCAAGATAGAAGTCATAGTCTTTTTTATCCATACCGAGTTCCTCTATTCTTGCTAAAAGCTTATTATAGTCATCCTCTCTTTGGCTTCCGCCCATTATCTCACCGATTCCAGGAACAAGACAGTCCATAGCGGCTACAGTCTTTTTATCCTCGTTTTCCTTCATATAAAATGCTTTGATTGCCTTAGGATAATCTGTAACAAAGATAGGTTTTTTAAATACCTGCTCTGTAAGGTAACGCTCGTGCTCCGTCTGAAGGTCACATCCCCATGAAACCTTGTATTCAAAGTTGTCATTATTCTTTTCAAGTATTTCAACAGCTTCTGTATATGTAATTCTGCCGAAGTCCGACTCCGCAACATGGTGCAATCTCTCCAAAAGTCCCTTGTCAACAAACTGATTGAAAAACTCCATCTCAGGTGCCGCATTTTCAAGAACGTAGTTTATTATATATTTTAACATACTTTCAGCCAAATCCATATTGTCGCCAAGGTCGCCGAAAGCAAACTCAGGCTCAATCATCCAAAACTCTGCAGCATGTCTTGTAGTATTTGAATTTTCAGCTCTGAATGTAGGACCGAAGGTGTAGATATCTCTGAATGCCATAGCAAAAGTCTCACCGTTTAACTGTCCTGAAACTGTAAGATTGGTTTCCTTACCGAAGAAGTCCTTTGAAAAGTCCACACTGCCGTCTTTATTAAGAGGTACATCCTTAGGATCAAGAGTTGTGACTCTGAACATCTCACCGGCACCTTCGGCATCACTGCCTGTGATAATAGGTGTATGTACATATACAAAGTCTCTTTCCTGGAAGAACTTGTGTATAGCATATGCGATAAGAGATCTTACTCTGAATACCGCCTGGAATGTATTCGTTCTCGGACGAAGATGCGGAATAGTTCTAAGATACTCAAGCGAATGTCTTTTCTTTTGAAGAGGGTAGTCAGGGGTTGACTCACCTTCTATATCTATATGTGTAGCCTGAATCTCAAACGGTTGCTTTGCATTAGGAGTTGCAACAAGCATCCCCTTTACAACAAGTGCCGCACCGACATTTATCTTTGCCAATTTATTGAATTTGGGAAGTGTATCATGGTATACGACCTGTATTTGTTCAAAATAACTTCCATCACTTATAACCAAAAAGCCGAATGACTTTGAATCCCTGTTGCTTCTTACCCATCCACCGATTGTGATTTCACTGTCAATATACTTATCTATGTTTTTGTATATTTCTCTCACTGTTGTCAGCTTCATTAGATTTCCTCCTTAATACCACTTAGGCATAGATTTAGTAACATCTAATTATAGCATAAAATACTTTGTTTCGACAACTTAAGAACGAATATTATTTTGTATTTTACGCAATATAAATGCTTTGGTGGAATCTAACAAAAATACTTTGAAAAATTTGTGCAATTTTTATTGGAAATCTATGTATTGAATAATTGAGAGTTAAGTATGTAGATTGAATATGAAATTTCGCCAAAACTCAGAAAAAATCGTGTTAAAATAAAATCTTTTATTCACAATCGAGTAAATTTGTGCTATAATTCTAAATGTAAACATAAGGAATTAGCATTAGGCAACGAGGTGTGTACATGATTAAAAAGGAAATGATAGCTATGTTGTTGGCAGGCGGACAAGGCAGTCGCCTTGGTGTATTGACACACAATGTAGCAAAACCGGCAGTTTCGTTTGGTGGTAAGTACAGGATTATAGATTTTCCATTGAGCAATTGTATCAACTCAGGTGTTGATACGGTTGGAGTCTTGACTCAGTACCAACCTCTGAGACTGAATACCCACATCGGAATAGGTATTCCGTGGGATTTGGATAGGAATATGGGTGGCGTAACCGTTTTACCGCCGTATGAGAATGCTTCAGGTAGTGACTGGTATTCAGGAACTGCCAATGCAATTTACCAGAATCTTGAATATATGGAGAGTTATAATCCTGATTATGTTTTGATACTTTCGGGTGATCATATATATAAGATGGACTATGAGGTAATGCTTGATTATCATAAAGCAAATAATGCAGACGTGACTATAGCAGCTATGCCTGTTTCGATGGAGGAGGCATCAAGATTTGGAATATTGATAACCGATGAACATAGCAGAGTGACGGAGTTTGAAGAGAAACCTAAACATCCGAGATCAAATCTTGCTTCTATGGGTATATATATTTTTCTCGTGGAAGGCGCTTAGGGATTCTTTAATTGAACTGTCAAATGTACCCGGATGTGATTTTTGGTAAACATATTATTCCTCATGTTTTTTTAATAACGGCGGAAGAATTTTTCAGCTATGAGTATAACGGCTATTGGAAAGATGTAGGTACTCTTGAATCATATTGGGAGCCAATATGGAACTTGTAGATATTATACCGGAGTTCAACCTTTATGAAGAATACTGGAAGATATATACAAAGGGAGATATTATCACTCCGCAGTATATATCGGCTACTTCTACTATAAATAAGAGCATCATAGGAGAAGGTGTTGAAGTTTATGGAGAAGTCAACAACTCGGTAATAGGTGCCGGAGTTGTTATTGAAGAGGGGCTGTAATTAATGACTCCATAGTTATGAAAGGCAGTAGAATAGGAGCAAACTCCAAGATAAACAAGGCTATTATTGCTGAGAATTCTGTAGTTGGAAAAGATTGCGAGATAGGTGCTTTTGATTATTGCGAAAGCAATTATGATAAAAAGGTATATAATTGTGATCTGGCAGTTATTGGAGAAAAAACAAATATCCCTGATGGCGTGGTTATCGGTAAAAACACGGCTATTTTGGGAAATACAACCATAGATGATTATGTGGACAAGAAACTTTTAAGTGGTGACTTCATTGTAAAGGTAGGTGGCAGGTTATGAGAGCAATAGGAATAGTATTGGCGGGTGGAAACTCAAAGAGAATGAAAGAACTGTCCAACAAGAGGGCTATTGCTGCAATGCCTATCGCCGGAAGCTATAGAAGTATAGATTTTGCACTCAGCAATATGTCAAATTCACATGTACAGAAAGTGGCTGTATTTACACAGTATAATTCAAGATCTCTAAACGAACATTTAAGTTCATCAAAGTGGTGGGATTTTGGAAGAAAACAAGGTGGATTGTTTGTTTTTACACCGACTATTACCGCTGAGAGTTCGGATTGGTATAGAGGTACTGCAGATGCGCTTTATCAAAATCTGATTTTTTTGAAAAGATCTCATGAGCCGTATGTTATTATATGTGCAGGTGACGGTGTATATAAACTTGACTATAATAAAGTATTGGAGTATCATATAGAAAAGAAGGCAGATATTACTGTAGTATGCAAGAAAGCGAATGATACAGAAGATTTGACGAGATTCGGTATGGTTTCAATAAATGATGACGGAAGAATAGTCGGTTTTGAAGAAAAACCGATAGTTACAGATTCTGTAAATATATCTTGTGGTATTTACATTATCAGAAGGAGACAGCTTATTGAATTGATCGAGAGAAGTATAGCGGAGGACAGGTATGACTTCGTAAAAGATATCTTGATCAGATACAGGAATTTAAAAAGAATTTATGCATATAAGCTTAATACATATTGGAGCAATATAGCCTCGGTAGAATCGTATTATAAGACTAATATGGATTTTCTTAAGAAGGAGGTGAGGGATCATTTCTTTGTAGAATATCCCGGCATTTATTCTAAGGTTGACGATTTGCCGCCGGCGAAGTATAATCCGGGGTCTAAGGTGTCAAATTCACTTATTGCAAGTGGCTGTATCATAAACGGTACAGTTGAAAACTCAGTTCTTTTTAATAAATCGTACATAGGAAACGGTTGTATAATTAGGAATTCTGTTATTTTGAATGATGTATACGTCGGCGACAATACAGTTATTGAAAATTGTATCGTAGAGAGCCGTGATACAATACGTGCAAATTCGACTTATATTGGGACAGCAGAGCAGATCAGAATAGTAATAGAAAAAAACGAAAGATACACTCTATAAGGAGACTAAGGGGGGGATTCAAATAATGCAGATTACTGATGTCAGAGTTAGAAGAATTGATAAAGAAGGTAAGATGAAGGCTGTTGTTTCTATCACTTTGGATAATGAGTTTGTTATTCACGATATCAAGGTGATTGAAGGTGAAAAAGGATTGTTTATTGCTATGCCAAGCAGAATGGCGGCAGACGGCGAGTACAGAGATATCGCACATCCTATAAATTCTCAGACAAGAGAACTTATTTCAGAGACAGTCATCGGAAAGTATGAAGCAATGTTGCTTGAAGGGGCAGCAGACGTAAATGTATAATTTGTTGAGTGTGAAATTTATATAATGAAGTTTTTTGGGGGCTGTGTAAACAGCCCCTGTTTGTGTTCTATATAATTTTACTAAGCTTGATAGATTGAAGTTTTCCTGATATAATCAGACTGAGCTTTCTTAATGAAAGTATAAGAGTTTTGTCTTAGATGAATTAAGACATTATTTTGATACGATGGAGATGCTATGAAAAATAAAAAAAATACAAAAGCACTATTAGTAAAGAATATAAGTTATTCGCTTATAGTCTTGGTATTTTTACTTGTAATATTACTTGTTGCACCGGGTAAAGGCTGTGGTGCAATAATTTTTTTACTTGCACTGTTGGCAATAGCCTACACAATCATATGGTATATCAGACTATCTAAAAATATGTCAAACTATATGGTGGAGTATTCCATGGCAAGTGAAAATACGCAGAATATATTCTCACAGGATCTTGATATACCGTATGCTTTGATGGATAAAAAGGGTATTATTGCGTGGAGGAACAGAGCTTTAACGGGCTTGTACAAAAGGACAGGCTTTCAAAAAAGGATATTCATGCAATGTTTGAAAATATCACGCCATCGGATATAGAAAATATTGTCGACAAGGCGGATTTTCACGGTGAATATCAAGGTAAGAAATACAGGATCAGAATAACAAGGTTATATGTAGAAGAATCGTTTGTTTATACTGTCTGTCTTTTTGATGAGACCGACTTGGTTGCTCTTAGAATTCAAAAGGAAAATTCAAAATTTGTAGTCGGACTTATGTATATGGATAACTACGATGAGGCTATGGAAAGTGTGGAAGAGGTAAGACACTCACTTTTGGAGGCTCTGATTGACAGGAAGATAAATCAGTATATAAACGGATTTAACGGTATTGTAAAAAAACTTGAAAAAGATAAGTTTTTCTTCATTATAAAGAAGGAAAATCTGGACTCCGCAATAAGTGTCAGGTTTGACATCTTGGAGGATGTAAAGACTGTAAATATCGGCAATAAAATGAGCATAACTTTGAGTATCGGTATAGGATATGGAAGTGAGAATCTTGCAAGAAACTATGAACTTGCAAGGATGGCCATGGATATGGCTCTTGGCAGGGGCGGAGATCAGGCTGTAGTAAAGACGGAGGATGATATAAGGTACTTTGGCGGCAAGGCTCAGACTGTGGAAAAGCAGACCAGAGTAAAAGCCAGAGTAAAGGCTCATGCATTCAGAGAGCTGCTTGAGAATAAGGATAAAGTCATTATAATGGGGCATAAGATGCTTGATATGGATGCCTTCGGAGCAGCAATAGGCATTTGGAGAATCGCCACACATCTCAATAAGAAGGCGTATATACTTAGAAGTGATGTAAATCCGTCTGTAAGGCCGATGATAGAAAAGTTCAAGGCACCTGAGTACCCTGAGGATTTGTTTATGTCTGAAGAAAAAGCATTAAACAGTCTGACAAACGACTCTTTGGTAGTTGTTGTGGATGTTAACAGACCGAGTATTACAGAGGGACCTTCGCTTTTAAAGAAGGCAAAGAATATAGTGGTACTTGATCACCATAGGCAGAGTTCTGAAATTATCACAAATGCCACACTGTCATATGTGGAGACTTTGCATCGTCAGCTTGTGAGATGGTATCCGAGATAGTACAGTATATATCTGACGATATTAAGCTTAAGACTTTGGAAGCCGATGCGATGTATGCAGGTATTGTTATAGATACACAAAATTTTAATGTTCAAACAGGTGTAAGAACCTTTGAAGCCGCCGCATTTTTGAAGAGAAGCGGCGCGGATGTGACAAGAGTCAGAAAGATGTTCAGAGAAGATGCCACAGATTACCTTGCTAAGGCCGAGGCGATACATAATGCAGAGATATTTGAAAATTATTATGCTATAAGTGAATGTGACTCTGCAAATACGGCATCACCTACTTTGGTATGTGCTCAAGCTGCAAATGACCTTTTGAATATAAAGGGAATAAAGGCAAGCTTTGTTTTGACATTATATAATGATGTCATATATATAAGTGCCAGATCCATGGATGAAGTAAATGTGCAAACAATCATGGAGAAACTTGGAGGCGGAGGACATCGCTCTGTTGCCGGAGCACAGATAAAAGAGGGAAGTATAGAAGATGCTAAGAACCTTGTAAAGAAGGTTTTAAAGGAATTGATTGAGAGAGGTGAAATATAATGAAAGTTGTTTTATTGGAAGATGTAAAATCTTTAGGAAAAAAGGGAGAAATAGTAGAAGTAAGCGAGGGCTATGCAAGAAATTTTATTATACCTAAGAAAAAAGGTGTGGAAGCCAATAATGTGAACTTAAATACATTAAAGTTACAAAAGGCAAACGAGGAAAAAATAGCAAAAGAAAAGCTTGAGGCTGCAAAGGAACTTGCGGCAAAACTTAATGAGGCAAGCGTATCTTTGACAATAAAGGGCGGAAAGGACGGAAGAACTTTCGGTTCGGTGTCTTCAAAGGAGATTGAAGAGGCTATAAAGGAGCAGCTCGGTCTTGAAATAGATAAGAAGAAGCTTGTTATCGGTGAGCCTATAAAGACTTTCGGAAATCATGAGGTAAAGGTAAAGCTGCACAAGGATATTACAGCTAACTTAAATGTAAAAGTTGGAGAAGAATAATGGAAGAAGTTCCGGTTAACAGGGTGATGCCCAACAGTATGGATGCCGAGAAAGCTGTTCTCGGATCTATGCTGCTTGACAAAGAAGCTACGGCAACCGCTATAGAGATGCTTGAGGGAAAGGATTTTTACAGCAAGGCATACGGTCTGGTGTTTGAATGTATGGTGGAACTTTTTAATGAGGGAAAGCCGATAGACCTGGTACTTATTCAAAACAAATTGCTTGAAAAGCAGGTACCACCCGATATAACAAGCCTTGATTTTTTCAGAGGAATAATGGACTCGGTGCCTACCTCGGCAAATATAAAGAATTATTCCAAGATAGTGAAGGATAAGTCGAATCTGAGGAAGCTTATAAGGGTGTCACAGGATATAGTAAATGACTGCTATATCGGTGAGAAGAGTGTAGATGAGCTGTTTGCAAAGACTGAAAATGAAATCTTTAAGCTTTTGGAGACTAAAGAGACCAAGGATATAGTGCCTATAGATGAAGTTGTGCTGAATGTGCTGGATAAGATTGAAGCCGCATCAAAAAACAGTGAGACTGTCACCGGTATTCCTACAGGCTTTATTGATTTGGATTATAAGACCAGCGGATTACAACCTTCAGATCTTGTCTTGGTTGCCGCCAGACCTTCTATGGGAAAGACCGCATTTGTGCTTAATATAGTACAGAATATCACTATGAAAAAGAAAATATCCTGCATGGTGTTTTCACTTGAGATGAGTGCCGAGCAGCTTGTCAACAGACTTTTAAGTATGGAGAGTAATGTGGACTCGCAAAAACTTCGTACAGGTAATCTTAATGACAATGACTGGAGCAGCCTTATAGCCGGTGCCGTAAGTGTAGGTTCTTCCACGCTTGCTATTGATGATACTCCGGGTATTTCTATAAATGAACTCAGGTCAAAGTGCAGGAAGATGAAGCTTGAAAAGGGGCTTGATATTATAATAATTGATTATTTACAGCTGATGAGCGGAAGCGGCAAATCAAATGTAAGCAGACAACAGGAAATTTCAGACATTTCAAGAAGCCTTAAGGCGTTGGCAAGAGAGATGAAAGCTCCTGTGATTGCGCTGTCACAGCTTTCAAGAGCCTGTGAGACAAGGCTCGACCACAGACCTATGCTTTCAGACCTTAGAGAGTCGGGAGCCATAGAGCAGGACGCCGATGTCGTTATGTTTCTATACAGAGATGACTACTACAATAAAGATACCGAGCATCCCAATGAAGCTGAAGTAATTATTGCAAAGCAAAGAAACGGTGCAATAGGTACTATAAATCTTGTATGGAAGCCGGATATAACAAAGTTTGTAAATATGGCGAGATAATTTGTCTCGCTTTTTTGTTGTATATTTTAACAATAAAAAAGGACCTGCAAAGCAGGTCCGTGATAAGCAATTATTACCTGAGCAAGTAATAATTAAGCTATAATAGCCTCTGTTGGGCAAACTGAAGCACAAGTTCCGCAGTCGATGCAAGCATCAGCATCAATGTTGTACTGTGTATCTCCCTGTGAAATAGCTCCTACAGGACACTCGCCCTCACAAGTTCCGCAACTAACGCACTTATCTGTAATTGTATATGCCATTGAATTTTCCTCCTAAAATTTATATGTTTCTCTTACTTGATGCCATTCTAATATATATCTAAGAAAATGGCAAGAGGTATTTTTGATGTATTGAATAAAATACAAGTTAGTAAGGTATTACTAACTATACAAATTATACAATGATAATATGATTGCTTTCAACCAAAATCCGTTAGCTTGCTTTTAAGAGGCTTTTAGTATATAATAACTAATCAAGTTTAAGAAAAAGGGGAAATAACAATGACCTTATTGGAAAATTGGAGAAATAAAGCTTACGGAGATGCAACAGATAATAAGCAAAAAGAAGAGATTTGGAAGAATTACTTCTTGGTGGAAAGGAATTTATGAAAAGATTCTGAGTAACCCTAAGGATGTTATCACATGCACTGTAGCTGAGTTGGCGGCAAAATTTGATACTGATATAGAGACTATCACAGGCTTCTTAGACGGAATAAATGATTCACTAGGCAAGCCTAATCCTATTGAAGAGATGAAAGAGGATACTACAATCAGTCTTGATATCGACCTTGAAAAGCTCTACTACAATATGGTGGAAGCTAAAGCGGATTGGCTTTACAACTTACCGCAGTGGGACAGCCTTTTGAGTGAAGAAAATAGAAAAGAGCTTTATAAGACTCAAAAGAAGAGCGGAACTGTAGTGAAAGAAAAGAAAGTCGGCAGAAACGATCCTTGTCCTTGCGGAAGCGGCAAGAAGTACAAGTTCTGCTGCGGTAAAAACTAAATAGAGGTAGCATTTTAGGTGGCGGTTTGACTGTCACCTAAAATTTTAAGGATAAATAATGGAACAGTATACAAACTTTGCAAAAGTATATGACTTATTCATGGATAATGTACCCTATGAAAAATGGGTAAAGCAGATAAAAGATATATTGCAGGCTGAAAATATATATGACGGACTTATATGTGATCTGGGTTGCGGAACAGGTACTATAACAGAGAGTCTTGCAAACAGCGGCTATGATATGATAGGTATAGACAATTCATACGATATGCTGGATGTTGCAACCGAGAAAAAATATGAGTCCGGAAATGATATACTGTATTTATGTCAGGATATGAGAGAGTTTGAACTTTACGGTACGGTAAGGGCCGTAGTCTCAAGATGTGACAGTTTAAACTATATACAAAGCCTGAAGGATTTGAAAAAAGTGTTTGCGCTTGTGAACAATTATCTTGATCCGAACGGTCTTTTTATCTTTGATATTAATACTGTATATAAGTATCAAAATATACTAAGCGACAATACTTTTGCGGAAGTAAGAGATATGGCCGGCTTTATATGGGAAAATTCATATGACAGTGAAAAAAGGATAAATGAATACGATTTGAACTTGTTTATAAAGCTTGAAGGAGATACATATCAAAGGTTTGAAGAGAGACATGTACAAAAAGCATTCACATTTGAAGAGATAGTATCCGCTATAGAATCAAGCAATATGGTGCTTGAAAGCTATGTGGATGCCGATAATCAAAAGTCGGTAAGTGAGAGTACGGAGAGGATACTTTTTGTAGTCAGAGAGAAGGGTAAATAAATGAAAGATTATATGGTGAAAGCCACTGCCACAAACGGCTATATAAGAGCGTTTGCGGCTACCACAAAGGAGTTGGTTGAAGAGGCGAAAGATGACCACAATACATCACCTGTAGCTACAGCGGCACTTTGGCAGAATGCTTACGGCAGCCGCAATGATGGGAAGTATGATGAAGGGGGGAAATGACCTTCTTACACTTAAGATAGAGGGTGACGGTCCGCTTGGCGGAGTGATTGCCACTGCAAACAATCACGGAGAGGTGAAAGGATATCCTTTCAACCCTACAGTGCTGATACCTGCAAATGCCAAGGGAAAGCTTGATGTGGCTGAGGCTATCGGCGTCGGACTTATGAGTGTAATAATGGATACAGGTATGAAAGAACCTTATGTAGGTCAGGTGGCTCTGCTCTCAGGTGAGATAGCTGAGGATTTGACATACTACTACGCTACAAGCGAGCAGACCCCGTCAAGTGTAGGTCTTGGAGTGCTTTTAAATAAGGACAACACTATAAAGGCTTCAGGCGGATTTATAATACAGCTTATGCCGGGATGTCCCGACGAGATAATAGATAAACTGGAAGAAAAGATAAACGGCTTAAGTCCGGTTACAACAATGCTCAGTGAGGGAATGTCGCCAAATGATATATTAAAGCATATCTTGGGTGATATGGAACTTGAGTTTACTGAAAGTCTTGACCTTTCATTTAAGTGTAACTGCAATAAAGACAGAATAGAAAAGGCACTTATAAGTGTGGGAGAGAAAGAACTTAAAGAAATGATAGACGAGGGTAAACCTATAGAGGTGAAGTGTCATTTCTGTAATAAAGCATATGAGTTTAAGGTAAATGAGCTTGAGGATATGTTAAAGAAAGCTACATCAAAGTAGTTAAAATGTGGTTGTGGAAATAAAAAAGAGCTCTGTAAAGAGCTCTTTAAACATATATGATTACCTAACGACTGTAACATTTACAGCCTGCGGACCCTTGGCACCCTCTGTCAAATCATACTCGACCGAGTTGCCTTCATTAAGAGTCTTAAATCCGTCCATGTTTAAATCGGAAAAATGTACGAATACATCATTTCCGCCTTCATCTGAGATGAAACCGTAACCTTTCTGGTTATTAAACCACTTAACTGTACCTCTGTTCATAATAATGCCTCCAAATAAATAAGTGTAACTACAGAAAAAAGTTAAATAGCTTGCAAGATTACAGGCTCAATAATCCGCATCGGGGATAATTATAAGTCGTTCTTTGTTTTGATGAAAGTAAAACTTTCTATCATCAAGCATTCTGGTGGTAATTTTTATCTGCAATACTATGTTACCATAGAATGTATGGATTGTCAAATATTTTAATTAGAGGAGATAGATATTTATGCACAATAACAGCGTATTTAATCATTTAAAGACAATAAATAAACATAAGCTAACTGTGATGGACCTTTGTTTTAAAATTGGCTTAATTAAGCAAGGTTTACTACACGATTTAAGCAAATATTCGCCTGAAGAGTTCTTAATCGGTATCAAATATTACCAAGGAGACAAGAGTCCGAACTCTGCAGAGAAGCTTGAAAAGGGATATTCAAGCTCCTGGTTACATCACAAAGGCAGAAATAAACACCACTTCGAGTACTGGATTGACTACGGAAAAGATATGAAAGACGGCCTTCAGGGCATGAAAATGCCTTTAAAATACGTGCTTGAGATGTGCTGTGACAGAATAGCGGCCTCAAGAGTGTACTCGGGAAGTGAATATACAACAGACGTTCCTTGGAATTATTACAGTAAAAGAAAAGACTATATGGATATACATAAGGATACAAGAGCTTTGCTTGAAAAGATTCTTCTTATAAATAAGAATGAGGGAGAAAAGAAGGCTTTGGCCTATATGAGATGGATGCTGAAACACCCATATTTATACTAAAAAAATATTTATGTCTTATTAAAAATTGTTTGAGATATACAATTAAAAGTAATATAAAACCCTTATAATCTGATTTTTATAAGGGTTTTATAAATTAGAAGCTATATTTATAAATTTTTTTATATCAATTTTCTGAATAATCCAATCATTGTTTTTAAAAAGTTTGAATTGTTTGAGCATTTCGATGGCATACTCTCTGAAAAAGACCTTGTCTGAAAAAAATCAAGCTTTGCTAAATTTATATTTTTTTCTTTAGATTTATATTCTTTTTTTAAAGATTTCACCAATTAATCCTGTATTAAAACATGGAATATACTCGGCAACCTGCTTTATATAGGCGGTTTGTTTTGTGGCTTTCCTTTTTACACTCTTATCTACAAATTCACCTATACTTTTATGTACGGCGTAGTCCTCAATTGTCAGATAATAGTAGTCTTTGTAGTTCTCAAAGAAAAACTTCAGCTCAGACTTCAGTATGGGAATATCAAGTATAAGTTTATTCTCTGAAGCGTTTAAAAATATTTCATCTTCAATGCTTAGTTTATAATCAAGGTATTCATTGCAGGTATAATAAAGTGTGAGAAATTCCTCATTCTTTTTTACATCCGAGAGTGTAAAATCCGAATTGAAAAAATCTACAAAGGAGAGCATCTCAACGACCTTAAGCATACCGAGCAGATCCTCTTCATTGTGTAAGAGTAAAAGATGCAGAATATTTTCATCAAGACTGTTTATATAGTCGTAGTAAAACCTTATAAGCGTACCTCCGTCATACTTATCCTCTCTGTAAAGCCCCAGAAATTCTTCCAAGGATTTTTGGTTCATTCTCTCAAGTCCCAGAGGCTTTTTTAAATACCTTACCTCTTTGTAGATATCAAGACTTTTGTAGGTTTCAAGCGGATTAAACAGATAATACTGCTTTGAACATTCTCTGATATAAGGCAAATCAAAGCCGTCACCGTTAAAATTTATCAGTGTATCAAAGTCTGCGGCATATTCAAAGAAAGCTTGCAATACAGCTGTTTCATCAGAGAGGCTCTCACAAAACCACTGCTTAAATATAACAGTATCATTATCGATATTTATGCTGCCTATAAGATAGAGGTTTGAGTTTTTGGGACTGAGTCCGGTAGTTTCTATATCAAAAAACAGCAGCCTTTTGACATCACCGATTTTTGATAAATCGTATTTTATATTATTTTTAAATTTCTTTGTTATCTCTTTCATATCTGTATTATAATAGTTATTTATAGGTAAATCAAGAAATCACGAAAGTATGTTCGATTTCAATTGATTTATAATCATGTAGTATGTTATGATAAAATACGAAAGAAAATAAATGTAACAGATTTTAGGAAGAACCATGATTGCATATATAAGAGGAATTGTAACTGAAAAGAATATAAATACCGTAGTAGTGGAATGTGGCGGAATAGGATATGATATTTTTGCCACAGGCAGAGATATTGATAAGCTTTCAAAGGGCGGCGAGGTACTTATACATACATATTTGAGGATTTCTGAGGATGCACACACGCTTTACGGCTTTTTGAATAAGGACGATATGGATATGTTTAAAAAGCTTATCAGTGTAAACGGAGTGGGACCGAAGGCGGCTCTAAGCATTATGTCCACATTAAGCGGCTTTGACCTTAAGATGGCTATAGTGTCTGAAGACCACAAGGCTATCAGTGCGGCTGTAGGCGTGGGAGTAAAGATTGCAAAAAAGATAATCCTTGAACTTAAAGAAAAGGTGGATATAGATGGTATCGCTTCCATAGAGGTCCATAATACCGGCACAAACTCTATTGCCTCTGAGGTTGTGGAAGCGCTTGTATCACTTGGCTATTCAAGCAGTGAAGCTTATAAGGCTGTAAAAGATATTGAGGTTAAGGATAGTGATACGACTGAGGATGTATTGAAACTTGCATTAAAGAAGATGGCGATATTCTAAGTGAAGTGAGTGTGAAGATGGAAAAAAGGATAATTTCAACTGAAATAACAAAAGAAGATAAGCAGATAGAAAAGAGCTTAAGACCGCAGTTTTTGAGTGAATATATCGGTCAGGAGAAAATCAGGAAAAATCTTAAAGTCTATATAGATGCAGCCAAGCTTAGAAAAGAGAGCCTTGACCATGTGCTGTTTTACGGACCTCCGGGACTTGGAAAGACTACTCTTTGTAATATAATAGCAAACGAGATGGGTACAAACCTTAAGGTTACTTCAGGTCCGGCTATTGAAAAACCGGGTGATATGGCAGCTATACTTAACAATCTGAATGAGGGCGATGTGCTTTTTGTAGACGAGATACATAGGCTAAACAGGCAGGTAGAAGAGGTATTGTATCCGGCGATGGAAGATTTTGTGATAGATATTGTGATAGGTAAGGATGCCGGAGCCAGAAGTATCAGACTTGATTTGCCTAAGTTTACTTTAGTGGGAGCGACTACAAGAGCCGGGCTGCTTACGGCACCGCTGCGTGACAGATTCGGTGTGGTACAAAAGCTTGAGTTTTATAATACGGACGAGCTTAAGGAGATAGTGAGACGCTCCGCAACGGTGCTGGGTGTGGAGATAGATGAGAGCGGCGCTATAGAGATTGCAAGGAGAAGTCGCGGTACACCGAGACTTGCAAACAGACTGCTAAAGCGTGTCAGAGATTTTGCACAGGTAAAATACAACGGAGTCATTGACAAGAGTGTTGCTGATTTTGCACTTGATACTTTGGATGTGGATAAGCTCGGGCTTGACAACAACGACAGAATGATTTTGCTTACTATAATAGAAAAATTCGGCGGAGGTCCTGTAGGACTTAATACCTTAAGTGCCGCAATCGGAGAGGATGCAGGCACACTTGAGGAGGTATATGAGCCGTATTTGCTGATGAACGGACTTATAAACAGAACACCGGGCGGAAGAGTTGCGACTGAAAACGCATATATTCACCTCGGTATTGAAATGAAAGGTTGATGATGAAGATAACAGAGCTTTTGGCGCCTGCCGGCTCATATGAGAGCTTGGTAGCGGCGGTCAATGCCGGAGCGGATGCGATATATATCGGAGGAAAGAAGTTTTCCGCCAGAGCATATGCAGACAATCCTGATGAGGATGTACTTATAAAGGGTATTGAATATGCACATACCTTCGGTGTAAGTGTATATATGACAATCAATACACTTTTTAAAGAAAGTGAGATGGATGAACTCTTTGACTATATAAAGACCTACTACAATGCAGGTATTGATGCCGTGATTGTACAGGATTTGGGAGTATTTGAGTTTATCAGGAAGCATTTTAAAAAGCTTCCCATACATGCAAGTACACAGATGACAATCACAGGAAGCTACGGTGCAATATTTTTGAAACATCGGTGCGAGCAGAATAGTTCCTGCCAGAGAGATATCACTTGCAGAGATAAAGGATATTGACAGTAAATGTGATATAGAGATAGAGTGCTTCGTACATGGGGCGCTCTGTTACTCATACTCCGGTCAATGCCTTATGAGCTCCATAATAGGTGGAAGAAGCGGCAACAGAGGAAGATGCGCACAGACTTGCAGACTGCCTTATGACCTGTATGAAAACGGTAAGAAGTTAAACAAGTCCGATGAGCGGAATCTTTTAAGTTGCAAAGATTTATGCAGCCTTGATATTTTATCCGATTTGGTAGAGGCAGGGATCGACTCGCTGAAGATAGAGGGCAGAATGAAGGCGCCAAGGTATACAGCCGGAGTTGTAAGTATATGGCGAAAGTATCTTGATTTGTATAATTTAAAGAAAAGAGTAGGCTATAAGGTAGATAAGAAAGACAGAAAACTTTTACTTGACCTTTTTGACAGAGGCGGACAGACTGAAGGTTATTATAAGGAACATAACGGCAGGGATATGATTGCCGTACATGAAAAATCTGTAAACAAAGAGGTGAACGCCGATTACTTTGAATACCTTGATAAGACATTTGTAGAGGGCAAAAAAGTGCTGCCTGTTTTGGGTGCGGTAAAGATTAAAAAAGATATGCCTATAAGCTTTGAAGTGAGCGTAAATAATCTGAGAGATGCTTACGGCAGGCAGGAGCAGGTAAATAGTATATCTATAGAAGTATCGGGTGAAGCACCTCAGCTTGCAAAGACCAGAGCAAGTTCTGCTTGTGATGTGGAAAAACAGCTTAAAAAGACAGGTAATACCTTATTTACATTTGAAAGTCTTTATATTGATATGGATGAGAGCTTATTTATCCCTGTAAAGACTTTAAATGAATTAAGAAGAGAAGCGCTTGATAAGCTTTGTCAAAAGATATTGGACAGATACAGAAGAGATGACAGCGATGTGCTTGAGTATACAGGCTTTATATATCCGCATTCCGCTATAAAGGACGAAAATAAGACAGGAATAAAGTTTAATATACTCTGTGAAACTGTAGAGCAAATAGATGCGGTTGTTGACTTTGCAAAGAGTGAGGGGATTACATTTGATGAAATAAGTATAGAAAGTGAGCTGATATCTGAGTCTTCACTATATGATAAGATAGAGTCGATAAGAGAGTGTTGTGCCTCATTTAATCTTTATATGCCGCATATTTTCAGAGATGAGTCCAAGACATTTTTTAACAAGCATTTACAAAGGATAAGAGAGCTTAATTTTGATAATTTTATAGTAAGAAGCTTGGAAGAAATCTTCTATATTAACGACAATATAGATAATAATGCGAATATTGTCCTTGATTACAGTGTTTATGCATACAATAAGAATACAATAGACTTTTATAATGACAAGTTCAATATAAAAAGACTTACATATCCGCTTGAGCTTAATCTTTCGGAGATAAGACAGCTTGACAACCCTGGCAATGAGATGATTGCATACGGAAAGATACCTATGATGGTGTCTGCACAGTGCTTAAAGAAGACGACAAAGGGATGTGATCACAAAAAAGAGATACTTGTTTTAAAGGACAGAAAAAACAGTGAGATGCAGGTAAAGACTCACTGTGATTTTTGCTACAACACTATTTTAAATTCAAAGCCGCTATCAATACTCGGCATGGAAAAAGAAGTAAAAAAGATATCACCAAGCATTTTAAGGCTTTGGTTTACCACGGAGAATGCAGGTGAAACAAAGAATGTGCTTAGAAAATATATAGATGATTTTTGTAATAATGTCAGTGTTTTAAATATAGATGACTTTACAAGAGGGCATCTCAAAAGGGGCATAGAGTGATATGTCCTTTACTATAATGCATCATTGGTTTATACTTCTTTTAGTTATCACTAAAGTGGAGGTGTGCAATGATAGAAGCAACTAGCTGCGGTGGTGTAGTTATATATCATGGAAAGATATTGACCTTATTTAAAAATTATAAAAATAAGTATGAGGGATGGGTTTTGCCAAAGGGGACTGTAGAACATGGTGAGACATTTGAACAGACTGCACTAAGAGAAGTATATGAAGAGACCGGAGCGAAGGCCCGAATAGTACAATTCATAGGAACAAGCCATTATACATTCAATACGAGTACGGATTTGATTGATAAAAGAGTACACTGGTTTTTGATGAAGGCGGACAGCTATTTTTCAAGGCCGCAAAGAGAAGAGTATTTTGTGGATTCGGGTTATTATAAATACCATGAGTCCTTTCATCTTTTGAAATTTTCAAATGAGAGGATGATGCTTGAGCGAGGTTACAATATTTATACCGAATTAAAGAGAATTGGGAGATGGAATGATAGATTTTTAAAAGAGTGTTATGTGATGAATTTTTGAAAATGCTATGAGAGGAGCAAGAAATCCTATGAACTCATGGTCAAAGTCCGACAGCCGTTATGATGAAAAAAAGGTAATTATATTTTTTGGGTGAGAACGACCTTTCACTTGCAAAAAGGCTTAGAAATGCCGGAACAAGCGATCACAGGAAGTATTTAAGACAGATAATGGTTTCTATAGATATTACGGCTCCTATGTACTGGTGGAAAGAATATGATACCTATAAGGTTGCAACTGTAGCAAACTCCACTTCCACAATGCATAAGATTCATTCTAAACCTTTTGAACTTGATGATTTTTCACATGATCATCTTGGGGTAAACGGCCTTAATATTTTGAAAAATCTTATAGATGAACTTGAGAAGATAAGACTTTTATATGTGGAGACTAAGGATAAGGCACTTTGGTATGAACTTATACAGCTGCTGCCTTCAAGCTACAATCAGATGAGAACCTGTACACTTAACTATGAGACTTTGGTGAATATATACAGGTCAAGAAAAAATCACAAGCTTGACGAGTGGAGAAGCTTTTGTGATTGGATAAAGACATTACCGTATGCAAATGAAATCATTATAGCTGAGGATTGAGATGAATATAATAGTTGCGGTAGATAAAAAATGGGGTATCGGTAACAAAGGAAAACTTTTGGTATCAATACCCAGAGATAAAAAACTTTTCAGAGAAGAGACAACAGGAAAGGTGATAATAATGGGACATAATACATTGTTATCACTTCCCGGCGCACAGCCGCTTGCAGGAAGAGAGAATATAGTACTGTCAAGAGATAGCTCTCTTTCTATAAAAGGCGCTACTGTTTTAAACAGTGTAGATGCCTGTATAGATTACTTAAAGAAAAACAATATAAAAGACAGTGATGTTTTTGTGATAGGGGGAGAGAGTGTTTACAGTGATTTCTTGCCCTATTGTGATGTCGCACATGTTACATATATTGACTATGAATATGAGGCTGACAGGCATTTTTTAAATTTGGATATCAGTAATGAATGGAGTCTTGTTCTTGAGACTGAGGAAGAGACATATTTTGATATACCGTATACATTCAGATTATATAAGAGAAAGTAAATAGGCTTTAGCTACATAAGGGTCTAATACAATAAATATTTTTTGAGAGGCAAAAAGATGGATAAGAAATTTGATTTGTTGACTTTCGGGCAGGCACTTTTAAGACTTTCACCGATAAGAGATGACAGACTGGTAAGAGGAGAAACTCTTATCAGACAGGTAGGCGGAGCGGAACTTAATGTTGCGGTGGGAGCTTCACTGCTTGGACTTAAGACCGGCGTAATAACAAAGCTGCCTTCACATGAGATAGGAGCTTATATAAAAAACACCGTCAGATCCTACGGTATAAGTGACGATTATATAATCTATGATAACGGTAAAGATGCAAGAGTCGGAATATATTTTTATGAGCACGGAGCATATCCGAGAAAGCCTAATGTAATCTATGACAGAAAAAAATCATGTTTTGAAAATATAAATATAAACGAGTTTAAGGATGATATGTACAAGTCTACAACCTGTTTTCACACCACAGGTATCACATTGGCACTTTGCAAAAACTCAAGAGAAACAGCCATTGAGATGATAAAAAAGTTCAAAGAAAACGGATCCATTATATCTTTTGACGTAAACTTCAGGGCAAATCTTTGGACAGGAGATGAAGCAAGACAGACTATAGAGAGAATACTTCCTTTTGTGGATATTTTCTTTTGCTCTGAGGATACCGCCAGACTTACATTTGATAAAAGCGGAGATGTGAAAGATATTATGAAATCATTTACAGAGGAATACCCTATATCAATAGTGGCATCCACACAGAGAGTTGTACATTCTCCTAAGGTACATGACTTCGGATCTGTAATATACAATGCATATCAGGATGAGTTTTACACCGAAGAACCGTATAAGTCCATTGACGTTGTGGACAGGATAGGCAGCGGAGACGCATATATTGCAGGTGCACTCTACGGACTTTTACACTACAGGCTGGATTGTAAGAAGGCTATAGCATACGGAAATGCGTATTCCGCAGTAAAAAATACCATACCGGGTGATGTTCCTTCCTCAAATCTTCACGATATAGACAATATCATCGCGGACCACAATATGACCGAGGGCTATAGATCTGAAATGAACAGATAGCTAATAAAAGCGATTGTTTTTTAAAATAAACAAAAAATTAACAAAGTATTCTGATATATTGCTCTGAACAGGGTTGGTTTTTTCTTTTTTTTATGTTACTATATACATGAGATTTTATCTATTTGGAGGAATAAGCAATATGTTTCCTATTGTTAAAAAAAGACAATTAGCTGAAAATATTTATCTTTTTGATGTTTTGGCTAAGAGAGTGGCATCAAAATGTCTTCCCGGCGAATTCGTTATTGTAAAGCAGGATGAGCAGGGCGAGAGAATACCTTTGACTGTCTGTGACTATGACAGAGAAGCCGGAACTGTTACAATCGTTATTCAGGTTATTGGCGGCTCAACCAGACTGATAGCGGACGACCTAAAAGAGGGCGATGAGTTCATGGACTTTGTAGGACCGCTTGGAAATCCAAGTGACCTTATATCTGAGGACATAGAAGAACTTAAGAAAAAGAAGATTCTTTTTGTAGCCGGAGGTCTTGGAACCGCTCCTGTATATCCGCAGGTTAAGTGGCTTCATGAAAGAGGTATTAAGGCTGATGTTGTACAGGGTGCCAAGAGTAAGGACTTTGTAATACTTGAGGATGAGCTTAAGTCGGTATCCGATAATCTATATGTATGTACAGATGACGGTTCTTACGGCTTTAAGGGTCTTGTAACAGACAAGATAAAAGATCTTGTACAAAATGAAGGAAAGAAATATGATCATTGTGTTGTTATAGGACCGATGATTATGATGAAGTTCGTATCACTTCTCACAAAGGAACTTGGCATACCTACAATTGCCAGTATGAATACCATTATGGTAGACGGTACAGGTATGTGCGGTGCCTGCAGACTTTCTGTCGGTGATGAAATCAAATTTGCATGTGTTGACGGTCCTGAGTTTGATGCTCATAAGATCAATTTCAATGAGGCACTTCAAAGATTGCAGATATATAAGACGGAAGAAGGCAAGGAACTTTTGAAGGTTATAGAAGGCGAAACACATCACGGTGGATGTGGCGTATGTGGAGGTGACAAATAATGGCACAGGATATGTGGAAGAAAGTTGCTGTTGCTGAACAGGACCCTGAGGTAAGAGCTAAGAATTTTGATGAGGTATGTCTTGGATACTCCAAAGAGGAAGCTATGGAAGAAGCTGCAAGATGCTTTAACTGTAAGAATGCAAAGTGTATACAGGGTTGTCCCGTATCAATCAACATTCCTGCATTCATTCAGGAGATATTAAAGGATGATATTGAGGGTGCTTCAGATGTTATAGCACAGTCAAGTTCACTGCCTGCAGTATGCGGTAGAGTTTGTCCGCAGGAAACACAGTGTGAGGGCGTATGTATCAGAGGAAACAGAGGTGAAGCCGTTTCTATAGGTAAGCTTGAGAGATATGTAGCCGATACTGCAAGAAAAATGGGCATCAAGCCTAAGGCAAATCCTAATAAGAACGGTAAGAGAGTAGCTGTAATAGGTTCAGGTCCTGCAGGACTCAGCTGTGCCGGAGACCTTGCAAAGCTCGGATATGAAGTTACCATATTTGAAGCGTTACATGAGCCGGGCGGCGTTTTAATCTACGGTATTCCTGAGTTCAGATTGCCTAAGGACGGAGTTGTACTTCCTGAGATACAAAACGTTATCGACCTTGGCGTAAAGATTGAGACTGACGTTATTATCGGTAAGACCGTTACTATCGATGAACTTCTTGATGAAGAAGGATTTGATGCGGTATTTATCGGTTCAGGTGCCGGACTTCCTATGTTTATGGGTATTCCGGGCGAGAATGCAAACGGCGTTTTCTCTGCAAACGAGTACCTTACAAGAAACAACCTTATGAAGGCATACAGAGACGACTATCATACACCTATCATAAAGAGTAAGAAGGTATGTGTTGTAGGCGGCGGAAATGTGGCTATGGATGCAGCAAGAACAGCTCTTAGACTTGGAGCTGAAGTACATATCGTATACAGAAGAAGTGAGGCCGAGTTACCTGCAAGAGCCGAGGAAGTTCACCATGCAAAGCAGGAAGGTATTATCTTTGACCTGCTTACAAACCCTGTAGAGATCATTGAAGATGAGAAGGGTTGGGTAAAGGGAATGAAGGTTGTCAAGATGGAACTTGGCGAGCCTGATGCAAGCGGAAGAAGAAGACCGGTTGCTATAAAGGGCAGCGAGTTCGTTATTGACTGTGATACTGTAATCATGTCACTTGGTACTTCACCGAATCCGCTTATCGCAAAGACTACAGACGGTCTGGATATCAACAAGTGGAAATGTATCGAGGCTGATGAAAAGACAGGACAGACATCCAGAAAGGGCGTATTTGCCGGAGGTGATGCCGTTACAGGTGCCGCAACCGTTATCCTTGCCATGGAGGCGGGCAGAGCGGGTGCAAAGGGAATAGACGAGTACCTTTCAGGAAAATAATATATAAATAAATAATACAAGTTTTGAGCCTTTATTATAGTATTTTATAAAAAATGACTGTAATAAAGGCTTTAGTATATCTATTTGTTATAGCTACTATAAAAACAATATAGGCATTTCAAATGTGTTTATTGACAGACTTATATGAAATAAATATAATGAGATGAGTTTGACTAAATTTTTAAATTTTATGGAGGTATTATGAAGAAAAGAGTATTATTGTCAGCATTGGCATTAACTTTTGGATTGGCACTTACAGCCTGCGGAAACTCAGGTTCTAATAAGGCGGCAGATACAGGTTCAAAGAGTGAAACGGAAGCTGCAAAGGCGGACGGAGATGTATTTACTATAGGTTCTACAGGTCCTCTTACAGGAGCTGCGGCATCTTACGGTAACTCTGTAAAGAACGGTGCAACTGTAGCTATTGACGGATCAATGCGGCAGGCGGTGTAAAGGTCGGAGATAAGACATATAAAGCTTGCTCTTAATTTTTCAGGATGACGAGGCAAAGGAAGATAGAGGCCGTTAACGCATATAACAAGCTTATGGACAGCGGTATAAATGTATACATGGGAGCCGTAACAAGCGGTTCTTCACTTGCACTTACAGATTTGACTGCAAAGGACAATATCTTACAGCTTACACCTTCAGGATCAGCTAAGGATATTACAAAGAATCCTAACGCATTCAGACTTTGCTTTACAGATCCTCTTCAGGGAAAGATGATTGCGGATTTTGTACTTGATCAGGGATATGAGAGCGTAGCGGTTTTATATAATAACTCTGATGAGTACTCAACAGGTGTTTATGAGGCTTTCAAAGACGAGCTTAATACAAAGGGTCAGTCTGCTCTTATAGTAAATGAGCAGTCATTTACAAATGATGATGTGGACTTTACAACACAGCTTACACAGATCAAGGCTTCAGGCGCAAAGATTATTTTCGTACCTGCATACTATGAGGCGGCTGCACATATCGTACAGCAGGCAAAGCAGCAGGGTATTGATGCGGCTTTTGTAGGTTCAGACGGTTGGGACGGTATCCTTGCTCAGCTTACAGACAAGACACAGGCCGAAGGCGCAGTATTCTTAAGTCCGTTCTTAGCTTCAGATCCTTCTGCAGCTAAGTTTACAGACGCTTATAAGAAGGCATACAATGCAACACCTGATCAGTTTGCAGCTGACGGATATGATTCGGTATATGTAATCAAGGCCGATATGGAGAAAGCCGGAAGCATTAAGAGTGATGACCTTATCAAGGCTATGACTGAGATCGAAGTTGACGGTATCACAGGAAAAGTATCATTCTCAGCTGACGGTGAGCCTAACAAAGAGCCTAAGTTTGTTACTATAACAAACGGTGAGTATCAGCTTTTTGATAATAACTAAAAAAACCGAGAGGACGGGATATATGTCCCATCCTCTTTTTTAACATAGACCTCGGAAAGCTTCCGGCAGCAGTCGGGAGTTTTCCGTAGTTTAGGTAAAGAGGGGTAATGAAATGTTAATTAACTTTATTGAGCAGTTAATAAACGGTCTGAGGACCGGAAGCATTTATGCGTTGATTGCTATAGGCTATACAATGGTATACGGTATAGCCAAAATGATAAATTTTGCCCATGGAGATATAATAATGGTAGGTGCTTACGCACTTTACTTTAGTATATCCGTTTTGGGACTTCCTGTACCGGTAGCGCTTGTAATAACTGTTATTGTGTGTGCGGTACTTGGAGTGGTAATAGAAAAGGTGGCATATAAGCCGCTTAGAAGTGCACCTCCGCTTGCGGTTTTGATTACCGCTATCGGTATGAGCTTCTTTTTACAGAGTGCGTCACTTCTTATATTCGGATCCACACCGATTCCTTTTCAGTCTGTAATTCCGAATGTGAATATAAGTGTAGGACCTGTAGTTATTTCAAGTATAACAGTGGTTACATTGATAGTAACGGCCGTAGCTATGATACTTCTTACACTGTTTGTAAATAAGACAAAGATGGGTTCTGCGATGAGAGCCGTGTCTGAGGACAAGGGCGCGGCGGAACTTATGGGAATCAATGTAAACAGTACTATTTCACTTACATTTGCCATAGGTTCGGCACTTGCCGCAGTTGCAGGTGTGCTGTATATATGTCAGTATCAGTCTATGAAGCCGACACTTGGAGCACTTCCGGGAATCAAGGCTTTCGTGGCGGCGGTACTTGGCGGTATAGGAAGCATACCGGGTGCGATGCTTGGAGGAATACTGCTTGGACTTATTGAGAGTGTTTCAAAGGCATATATCTCAACTGAGCTTGCAGATGCCATTGTTTCGGCGTGTTGATTGTAGTGTTACTGTTCAGACCGTCAGGACTTTTGGGTAAGAAAAAGATTGTAAAGGTATAGGTGATATATGAAGGTAAATAAAAAAACTATAATAAATATAGTAATAATGTTGCTGGCCTATGCATTGGTATTTGTGTTGATAAATTCAGGTGTGTTAAGCAGACAGTATAAGTCGCTTATAGTTCCGATATGTGTAAACATAATGTTGGCGGTGTCACTTAACCTTGTAACCGGATTTTTGGGAGAGCTTTCGCTCGGTCATGCAGGCTTTATGTCGATTGGTGCATATTCAAGTGCCCTTATTTCAATCGCGTTAAGCAATACATTGCCTCCCGCAGCAGCTTTTTTTATAGCATTGCTTTGTGGCGGAATATTGGCCGCATTTTTCGGATTCATAATCGGTGTGCCTGTACTTAGACTCAGAGGAGACTATTTGGCGATAGTGACTCTTGCTTTCGGTGAGATAATAAAGTCTATTATCAATTACCTTAAGTTTACAGGCGGTTCAAAGGGTCTCAGTAAGATACCGCTTTATTCGGATTACAGAAACTTTACCGTAGTATTTATTATAACGGTGATAACCATAGTTTTGATTTCAAACCTTATAGATTCAAGAGACGGAAGAGCTATAAAGTCTATTCGTGACAATGATATTGCGGCGGAGTCTATAGGTATAAATATAAGCAAGTATAAGGTAAGTGCATTTGTTATTGCAGCCGGTTTTGCAGGAATTGCAGGCGCACTGTATGCCCACAATGTAGGTATTATAAAGCCGAGTATATTTGACTACAACAAGTCTATAGAGATACTTGTATTCGTGGTACTTGGAGGTATGGGCAATATTCCGGGTTCTATAATTTCCGCAATAATACTTACATTGCTGCCTGAGTTCTTAAGAGGTGCGGATAATTTGAGAATGTTACTCTACGCAATAGTACTTATTGTAATGATGATATTCAACAACAGTAAATTTAAATCAAGCTTATCTCTTAATAAGACCTTCAGAAAGCTTGGAAAGGAGGAATAATGCTGGAGTGTAAAAATCTCGGAATACAGTTTGGCGGATTAAAAAGCCGTTGACAGTTTTAATCTGAATATAGAAAAAAAGGAATGCTGTACGGACTTATAGGACCAAACGGTGCAGGTAAAACTACAGTATTCAACCTTCTTACAGGAGTGTATAAGCCTACAACCGGAACTATAAGACTTGACGGCAAATTGATAAACGGAAAAACACCTACTCAAATCAGCAATATGGGCATTGCCAGAACATTTCAGAATATAAGACTTTTTTCAAATATGTCGGTACTTGACAATGTTAAGGTGGCGCTTCATGAGAAGGTGAAATATCCGCTTCTTGAATCCATGACTCATATGTTCGGATTTAATAAAAAAGAAAAAGAGATGGATGAGCTTGCAACCGATATACTTAAAGTTTTCTCACTTGATGATAAGAGTGACACTTTATCAGGTAATCTGCCTTACGGTGAGCAAAGAAAGCTTGAGATTGCAAGAGCGCTTGCTACAAGTCCTTCGCTTTTACTGCTTGATGAGCCTGCGGCAGGTATGAATCCTAATGAGACTGAAGAACTTATGGAGACTATCAGACAGATAAGAGACAGATATAATCTGACAATACTTTTGATAGAGCATGATATGAAGCTTGTTGCAGGTATCTGTGAGAAACTCTCCGTGCTTAACTTCGGTACGGAGCTTGCAAGCGGTACACCGAGTGAAGTGCTTAACAACCCTGAAGTTATTACAGCATATTTGGGAGAATAGGAGGGACTATGGAAATATTAAAAGTAAATAACCTGGTCGTAAACTATGGAATGATAAAGGCTGTAAAGGGTGCAAGTTTTTTCGTAAATCAAGGTGAGATAGTGGCGCTAATAGGTGCCAACGGTGCCGGAAAGACTTCCATATTGCATACGATTACAGGACTTCTCAGTGCAAAAGACGGAAATATAGAGTTTGAAGGCAAGGATATTACAAGAACAAAGGCACATGATATTGTTAAGCTGGGTATGGCGCATGTTCCTGAAGGCAGAAGAGTGTTCGGAGATTTGACAGTACTTGAAAATCTGAAACTTGGAGCGTATATAAGAAATGATAAATCCGGTATAGAAGAGAGTCTTGAAAAGATATATAAGAGATTCCCGAGACTTGCGGAGAGAAAATCTCAGCTTGCAGGTACACTCTCAGGCGGTGAGCAGCAGATGCTTGCAATGGGCAGAGCACTTATGAGCAACCCTAAGGTAATAGTCATGGACGAGCCTTCAATGGGACTTTCGCCACTGTATGTAAATGAGATATTTGATATTATAGAAGAAATACATAAGAGCGGAACCACGGTACTTTTGGTGGAGCAGAATGCGAAAAAGGCACTCGGTATTGCAGACAGAGCATATGTACTTGAGACCGGAAATATAGTATTGGACGGAGATGCCAAGACACTGATGAATGACGACAGTGTAAAAAAAGCGTATCTCGGAGAATAAAAAGGGGACACAGATGTGTCCTTTTTTATTCTATACTTCCGAGAAGTTTTTTCATAATATACTGATAGATATCCTGACTGCATGAACGCCAGTTGTTGGTCATAATGGTGGCCTGTTCCTCGTCAGGTGAGTTGATTTCTATATTTATAAGAGGGGTTTTGCCTTCAAGCACTTCACAGTGTACTATAAGGTCATTGCCCGGAAGCTTATAATATTCGGCGGTTGTGGAAACTTCGTTTCGCATACGAAACTTGTTTTCCTGTATAAATTCATTTATATCTGTGATAATAGCAGGTGAAATCTGATTTCCGAAGAATGAAAGAGCTTCCTCACCCTCCTTTGTCATCTCATATCTTGAGGTATTGTTTATATTTTCCATACTTATAAGGTTCGCTTCAAGCAACTCTGTAAGAGCCTGCTGAACAATAAAATATGTGGTATATTCCTTGCTGACAAAAAAGTCTGATATATTTGAGTTGGTAAGCGGGAATTTCACTTGCTTTAACATATATAGTATCATCAATTTGTATAATGTCATAGGTTCTGAGAGCATCATGTGACCTCCTGTGTATTATAAAGATTTTACAACAAATGTGTAGGTCTGTAAAGCGCAACGCCGACTTATATAATTGATATAGTAATTAGGATATTTTTATGTTAAAATGTGACTTATGGTTTATAGAAGAGGTGTATAGATGAGAGAGCGAATCAATCGTTTGGCAAAGGGTATTATAGAAGAAGAATTACCGATATTGGTCTGTGAGCCGAGTAATATAGACCTGCCTATAAAGGTGGATGAAGCGGTTCGCTTTGAAATAGAAGTAAGAAGTGACAATAAGATACCTTTAATGGGAGTAGCCTACTCTGACAATATAAGAGTGAGAGTGGTAGATGCGACCTTCGGCGGGATAAAAAATGTACTTGTACTTGAGATCAATTCTAAAAATCTGAACAGTGATGAAAAGATAGAGGGCAGCATCACCTTGGTTACAAATGCAGGTGAAAGAGAGATACCCTATGTTTTCTATGTAAAAAATACGGATACAGCGATTGTACTTAATTCATTAAAGACTGTAGATGATTTTATGGTCATTGCAAAAGAAGATATGAGTATTGCATTGGCTATTTTTATGTACAAAGATTTTTGCAGCTCAAGTTTTATGAGAGATATAAAACTTCAAAAATTATACGAGACTCTAAGCAGGGGCGATGATTTCAGATCAAATCTGGAAAACTTCTTACAGGCTGCAGGTAATAAGGTGGCTGTAAGTTTTCAACTTGAGAACAGTCAGCTTGACTTTGCAAGCGTGGAGGAAGAAAAGACATCTTCTATAAAAGTTTACAAAGAAAACTGGGGACTCCTTGACATAGATGTTTCCACCAATGCAGGCTTTATAAAGCTTAGTAAGGATAAAATAAAGAATGAAGATTTTGTAGACAATGTATACGAACTTGAATTCACTATAGACCCTAATCTCTTGGACGATAAGAAAAATATCGCAAATATAAACTTCAAAAACGGACTGAACGAGAAGAAACTTGAGATAGTAATAAATAAAAATCTCGAAAAGGAATATCAAAGAGAGGCCAGACTGTTTGAAAGAAAACAGTGGATAAACTACTTTAAGCTCAGAATGGAATTTGAGTTAAGCAATGAGAAACTCAAAAAAAATGAGATACTCTTTAAGATGCTGGCAGTACTTGACAGATTGCTTGTAAGCACATATAAGAGTCTTTTGGTCAAGCTCTTAAAGGCAGAAATATTCCTTATGCAAGGTGATAAGGCGGGAGCGAAGTCCACTATAAACAGTATCGACTCGAAGATAAAAGAAAACAAACATGAGCTTAGAGACGAGTATCTGATTTTGGAGTATTTGGACACATATATGTATCCGGATGCCGAAAAGATAAGAGACCTTTGTAAGCTTGTAAAGGATTTATATAAAAAAGACCACTCAATAATAGAGCTTATACTTATACTTAATCTGGATCACGCACTTGCCGATAATCCTTTAGAAAAGCAGAAGTTTTTAAAGAGAGCCTTTGAGCTTGGTGACAGGTCATGCATTTTGATGATGGAGTATGCCAGATTACTATGTAAGAATCCTCATCTTTTAAACAGTTGCGGTACCTTGGAGGTGCTGGCACTAAGCTTTGGTATCAGAAACAATTTAATATCTATAAGTCTGTCTGAAAAAATCTTGGAAGTTGTAAGAGATACAAAGAAGGTAAACGGTGCGATATTAAATATTTTGATTTCAATATATAACGCACTTCCAAGTAATGAACTGCTTTCAGATATCTGTGAGATATTTATAAACGGAAATGTAAGAAAAAGCTATGTCAACAAATGGTATGGAAAATGTATTGAGAAGAGAATTGAAGTAGACAGAATATATGAGTATTTTATCTACTCACTGCCTGAAATATACGACACACCTATGCCGGAGGCGGTGCTTAAGTACTTTGAGAGAATCAATTCAATGGCGGAGGACTTTAAGCTTAGGATATTTGAAAATGTTGTGGAGTATTACCCACACAACAGTGAGATATACAGAGCATATATAAAGAGAATAAAGATATTTACAATTGACAATGCGATGAAGCTTAAGATGGACTCACATCTTACCAATATCTATTCCGGAATACTTGAAGAGGACGATATAGATGAGAGGCTTGCAAAGATAATCCCTTTCTTGATGAATTCATATGATATATATGTCCCGGAAGACGGAGCAAAGTCTATTATAGTGGTATATCCTGAGCTAAACGGTGAGAAGATATATGAATTGAAGGACAAAAGAGCATATGTGGCACTTTATTCGGAGAATGCCGTTATTTTGATTGAAGATGAGTTCGGCAACAGATACTATTCAAAGGATATGGTGGTTGATAAGATTTTCTATATGCAAAATCTTATCGACAAGGCATATGAGATAGATGAAAACCACGATATGCACAGGCTTGAAAAGCTTGACAAGATAGCGGACGGAGTCGGAATAGACCTTGAGGATGTGTCACTGATTGAGAGTGCCGTCGAAGAGATAGATATTGACCAAAGATTCAGAAACAAGCTGATGTCAAGACTTATAGAGTACTTCTGGAAATCGTCTAAAGAAGATGATGATATAGATTTTGACCTCCTCAATAAGACAGGTACAATGAGTCTTAATGAGGAGAATATATTCATGTACTGTGATACACTCATGAATATAGGCAATAAACTTGAGTCTATAGAAATCATAAAATCATTCGGTATAGAACATATAAAGAAAGAAGACTTATTGACTTTGGTTACAAAGGCGATTGAGGATGATGTCTTTGAACAAAACAAGATATTGGTTTCCATAGCTTTTACACTTTATAAAGAAGGTGTATTTTGTGATAAGACTCTTGAATTTATTGCAAGAGCTTATAACGGCAGAACAGCGGATATGTTTGACTGTTTAAAGGTTTGTGTCGAACAAAATGTTGAGACCTATGATTTTGAAGAGAGAATCCTGATACAAATGCTGTTTTCAAATCAGACATCAAAGCTTGATGAGGCTTTCGGCATATATGCGGACAGAAAAAGAGTTACGGATACCATTATCAGGGCGTATTTTACAGTGAAGAGCGATGCGTTCTTTATGAATGATGAAGAGACAAAGGATGCGGTATTTGAGTATCTTGAGGACGGACTCAATGATGTGGATGATATAAAAGAGTTTCCGAACATCTACATGCTTGCACTTTCAAAATATTATTCAAGGAAGGAAAAACTTAACTTCAAGCAGACAAGACTTTGTGAGATGATTGTAAAAAATCTTTGTGATGAAGATATGGTTTTCTCATATTTTAAGGCACTGGCAAAGTTTGTTTATGTTGACAGAGATATTTTGGAGTCAACTTTTGTAGAGTATAAGGGCGAAAAGGAAAATATTATACTTAAGTCAAAGATTTTCCCGATAAGTGATAATTTCTTTGAAGAGGAATTTCCTAATGTTTACAAAAATATTTTTGTAAAGTACAAGAAAATCTTTGCAGATGAAATTTGGGAGTATCAGGTTGTGCAGAATACAAAAGGTAATATTAAGGTATTGGCAAATGATTGTGTTCAATTCAATAAGGATAAGGACGCAAAAGAGAGCAGGTTTATCCTTATAAACGATATTGAGGATTTGCCTGAGGGAAAAGACGAGGAAATGAAGGAGAAGCTGACGGAATTTATATATAAGGATGAGTTGGTGGACAACTTATTTGCGTTGATATAAAAAAAGAAAGGAATGCGAATATTTGCATTTAAAATTTGTCTAGGATGGGAGAAACAATGAATCCAAAGGTACTTGGAATCGCTTTATCGGATATAAGTACCGGTCTTATATTTTATCCTGATGATGAAGCATTGACATTTCCTACTGTTATAAGTAAGAAAAAGAATGAAGATGCCTGGGTGGTGGGAGAAGAGGCCTACGCACTGGCACTGGACGGAAAAGGTATAATAACTGATAAATTATTAAAGTTGACCAGAAAAAACGGTATTGCAACCATTGACGGTACAAGATATAAGGGTAGAGATATACTGAAGCTTTTCTTCAAAGAGATAATACAAGTCGGTATGGAGAAGCTTTATAAGGAAAAGCCTGAAGAAGTGGTAATAGCCCTGGCAGGTCTTGACCAAAATATTATGAGGGATATCAGGGAAGCCTTTGTGGGACTTGGATATCAACCGAATCATATACATGTTATAAGTAAGGAAGAAAGTTTTATATACTTTGTGCTTTCACTGAAAAAAGATATATGGAACAATAGAGTGGGGATGTTTGACTTATCCGATGTAAGCCTTACATACTATGAGATGCTTGCAAACAGAAACGCAAGAAAGCTCTTTGTAAGTGCGGAATCTGAAAATATGGATGAGGCATTCAACCTTCAGATACTGAGCAATCCTTCAGGTGCTAAGCTTGCAGATAAGATTTTGACCTCAGTAGCTGAAAAGGTGATGGATAAAAAGCAGTTTTCAGCTATATTTTTGACAGGTCAGGTATTTTCAGAGCATGATTGGGCGGAGAATTTTATAAGCTTTTTATGCTCAAGAGGCAGAGTATATCTGGATACAAATATTTTTGCCAAGGGTGCCGCTTTTAAGGGAGTGGACCTTGCAAGTGAAAACTCCATTTACAATATCGTGGCCACCTGTGAGGGAAGATTGAAATCAGATATATATATTGATGTGGTAAGCAGCGGCAAGGAAGCAAAGATATATCTCGGTAAGGCCGGAGATTTCTGGAACGAGCCTACTACAGAGCTTTTGCTTGTGCCTGACAACAGTGAGATTATCGATATAAATGTGGTAAGTGTGGACGGAAAAGATAAGAAAAATATACCTATATTGCTTGATTTCCTGCCTAAGAGACCTATAAAGACCAGAAGAATATTTTTCAAATCAAGCTTTTTGAACAATAAGATAATGAATCTTGAAATAGCGGATGCAGGATTCGGAGATATGTATCCTGCGACAGATGCAAAGAGAAATATTGAGGTGAGCATATGGGATTGATTTTATGTGAGAATTTGAGAACAAAAAATCCTTTCCATATAGAGGTGTTGTCACTTAATATATACAGCTTTGAGGAGCTTTGCTATATAATATACGAAAATCCTATTTTGGTGACAGAGGGGATTGTCAGTGATGAACTTGTAGACTTTATTGAAAATGAGCTCTCACTTGGTACTTTGGCTGAGAGCATCAAGAGAAAAAGGTTAAACGGAGTGGATGATATGGATATTTTGGTCTATATCATTGATTCATGTGATCTATATAATAATGCCGAATCCATTCTGTTTAGAAATGCCGTTGCAAAGATAAAAAAGATGAGCGTATGGGAAGTCGGCAAGCAAAGAGCCGACTATATGTTCTATATAGGAAGATACGGTGTTGCAAAGAAATATTACCTTGAGATACTTGATATGGAAAAAAAGGCAGACAACAACTTTGTCGGAAGCATCTATCACAATTTAGGTGTGACCTATGCGAATCTTTTCCTATATGAAGAAGCATATGACGCTTTCAAAAAATCTTATGAGCTTACAAGTGATGAAGTCATTTTAATGGAAATATACTTTTTAAAGAGGATATTTGACTCTGAGGGAAAGAAGAAAAAGAGTGCTGAAATAAATGATGCTTTTAAAGCCGACTTGATGGAAGAGGCAAAAAAAGCTTTTGATATAGCGGTAAGCGGCATCAAAGACGGTGACAGATTAAAGTATATAGATTATATTTTCAATATGGAAGATAAAGAAGAAAAGAAAAAGATGATAAGTGAGTATATCAAAAAACTCAAATCAGACTACAGAAACATGAAGTAAGAGGTGTTTATGAAAGAATTGGAAAAGACATACAGCCCCGAAAAAATAGAGGGCAGAATATACAGAAAGTGGCTTGAAGGAAAATATTTCCATGCAGAGGTAAATAAGGATAAAAAGCCTTTTACCATCATTATGCCGCCTCCAAATATCACAGGACAGCTGCATATGGGTCATGCACTTGACAACACAATGCAGGATATACTTATCAGATATAAGAGAATGGCGGGATATGAGGCACTTTGGCAGCCGGGAACAGACCATGCGGCTATAGCTACAGAGGTAAAGGTCATTGATAAATTAAAGGCCGAGGGCAAGAACAAATATGAACTCGGCAGAGAAATTTCTTGAAGAGGCTTGGGCATGGAGAAATGACTACGGCACAAGAATAATCAACCAGCTTCAAAGACTCGGCTCATCTGCAGACTGGGACAGAGAAAGATTTACCATGGACGAGCACGGTCAAAAGGCTGTAAAGGAAGTATTTTTAAAGCTTTATGAAAAGGGATATATCTACAAAGGCAACAGAATCATAAACTGGTGCCCTGAATGTAAGACATCCATTTCGGATGCCGAGGTTGAGCATATCGAGATGGAGGGCAATTTCTGGCATATCAAATATCCTATAGCAGGTGAAGACGGCAAGTTTGTGGAGATTGCGACTACAAGACCTGAAACACTTTTAGGTGACAGCGCCGTAGCCGTAAACCCTTCGGATGAGAGATATAAGGATATAGTAGGAAAGAAGCTTATACTTCCGCTTGTAGGCAGAGAGATTCCTGTAGTAGCCGATGAATATGTAGACAAGAAGTTCGGTACAGGTTGTGTGAAGATAACACCTGCACATGACCCTAACGACTTTGAGGTAGGTAAAAGACACAATCTGCCTGAAATCAATATAATGCATGATGATGCCACAATCGACTGCCCGGGAAGTAAGTATGACGGACTTGACAGATATGAGGCAAGAAAACTTATAGTTGAAGACCTTAAGAATGAGGGACTTTTGGTAAAGGTAGTACCGCACAGTCACAATGTAGGAAGACATGACAGATGTAAGACTGTAGTGGAGCCTCTTATCAAGCCGCAGTGGTTTGTATCTATGAGCGAGCTGGCAAAACCTGCTATAAAGGCGATAGAGACAGGTGAACTTAAGTTTGTGCCTGAGAGTTACTCAAAGACATACCTGCATTGGCTTGAAAATATAAAAGACTGGTGTATATCAAGACAGCTTTGGTGGGGACATCAGATACCTGCATACACTTGCAGCAAATGCGGTGAGATAACCGTTGCAAAGGATAAGCCGGATGCCTGTCCGAAATGCGGATGCCATGAGCTTGTACAGGATGAGGATACACTTGATACATGGTTCTCATCGGCACTTTGGCCTTTCTCAACACTGGGATGGCCTGACGACACACCTGAGATGAAGTATTTTTATCCTACAGATGTACTTGTAACCGGATATGATATCATATTCTTCTGGGTAGTAAGAATGGTATTCTCAGGATATGAGCAGACAGGTAAGTCACCTTTCCATACAGTACTGATACACGGACTTGTAAGAGATTCCGAGGGAAGGAAGATGAGTAAATCCCTTGGAAACGGTATTGATCCGCTTGAAGTAATAGATAAGTACGGTGCCGACGCCCTGAGAATGATGCTTATCACAGGAAATGCACCGGGAAATGATATGCGATTCTACTATGAGAGAGTGGAAAGTGCCAGAAACTTTGCCAATAAGATTTGGAATGCCGCCAGACTTATCATGATGAATGTGGGTGATGAAAGTAGGCGACATAGATAAGTCAAAGCTTATGCTCTCAGACAAGTGGATTCTTTCAAAGACTAATAAGCTTATAAATGAGGTAACCGCAAACCTTGATAAATTTGAGCTCGGTATCGCACTTTCAAAGATCTATGACTTTGCATGGGAAGAGTTCTGTGACTGGTATATAGAGATAGTAAAGGTAAGACTCTGGAATAAGGAAGACGAAAGCAGAGAAACTGCACTTGCGGTACTTATATATGTTCTTAACAATATACTTAAGCTTTTACATCCTTTCATGCCTTTTATTACAGAAGAAATCTACTGCACCGTTAATGAAGGTGTAAAGACCATAATGATTGAGCCTTGGCCTGTAGAAAACCCTGATTATAATTTTATAGAGGATGAGAATAAGGCGGAGCTTATAAAGGAAGCGGTAAGAGCTGTCAGAAATGTAAGATCTTCTATGAATGTACCGCCTTCACATAAGGCAAAGGGCATTGTAGTCAGTGAGGATGAGAAAATAAGAGATACATTTGAGAGTGCAGGGGACTTCTTTAAGCAGCTTGCAGGACTTGATAAGCTCATTATAGATTCAGACGATTCTACAGTTGAAAAAGACTCCGTAAGAGTTGCAATCCCTAATGCGTCCGTATATTTGCCGCTAAGAGAGCTTGTAGATATTGAAAAAGAAGTTGAAAGACTGAAAAAAGAAGAGAAAAAGCTTATCGGTGAGGTGGCAAGATCGACAGGAATGCTTTCAAACGAGAAGTTTGTAAGTAAGGCGCCACAGGCTAAGATAGATGAAGAGAAGAAAAAGCTTGAAAACTACGAGCAGATGCTTTCACAGGTAAGAGAGCAGCTTGAAAGACTATCTAAATGATATGAATGAAAAAGAATATATAGAGAGTATACCCATGTGGGCAAAGAAAAAGAACTCACTTTCTAAAGTAAAGAAAAATATAGAAACTTTAGAGGTTAAGCTTCCGAAGATAGTTCATGTAGCAGGTACCAACGGGAAAGGCTCTGTATGTGCATATCTTAGCAATATCTTGATTGATGCAGGAATGAAGGTGGGAACCTTCATTTCGCCGCATTTGATAGAAGTAAATGAAAGAATATTGCTTGATATGAAACCTATATCTGATGAAGATTTGGATAATATTTCAAAGTATGTAAGAGAAAAGCTTGAAGGGGCTTTGACTCCTCCCACATACTTTGAATATCTTTTCTATATAGCGGCGGTTTGCTTTTCAAGGTCAAATCTTGATATTGTTATACTTGAAACAGGTATGGGAGGCAGACTTGATGTGACCAATATATTTGATGAGACTCTTGGTATTATTACAAGTATAGGAATGGATCACATGATGTATCTTGGAAATACCGTAAAAGAGATTGCATTTGAGAAAGCCGGTATTATAAAAAATAATTCTGTTATAATCTTTGATGACTGTGATGAAGAGTCAAATGAGGTTATAAAAGAGACTGCAAAAATAAGAAATGCAGGGTTAATTGTACTCTCAACTATAGACTATAAGAGTTTTAATTTTACATATGTAAACTACAAGAAAAAGGCTGCGGCACTTGCAATATTGGCGGCAAGAGTGATTCTTAACAAATCGGATATAGATATAAAAAGTATAAAATCTACCGTTTGGCACGGTAGAATGGAAGAAATAGGAAGAGATATTATTATAGACGGTGCCCATAATGTACCTGCAATTAAAGAGTTTGTAGATAATGTTCTCACTGTTTCAAAAAACAGAAACAAAAAGATAAAGCTTTTGATATCAATAGTAAAGGACAAAGAAATTGAAGAGATGTTTGATATAATAACAGCCGGTTTGGATGTAAAAAAATATTATCTGACTTCACTTGATTCATACAGAAGCAATGATATAAAAAAGCTTTATAACAGCTTAAATATACTTTTAGAAAAAAATAAAAAAGTCGCAGAGATTGCCTGCTATAATAACGTGGAGGAGGCTCTATCTGAGGCCGAATTTGAGAAAAGGGATGATGAGATTTTATTTTGTGTAGGCTCATTGTACCTGATAGGAGAGATATTAAAAGATGATAGATTTTGAAGAAGAATTAAGTAAGTTTAAGCCGTCACCTGATATTTCGTCAGTGGAGGACATCATTGCAAAAAGTGATATTTCAGATCTGAACGATATCTTGATGGAACTGTTAAAAGAACAGGTAAAGGGATGAAAATGGCCGGTATAAATAGAAGAAGAAAACTGGAGCAGATGTCAAACGGTTACTACAACTTGGGTCTGTCTTTAGCAAAGGAAAGAAATTTATCTTCGGCACTTAATGCACTGAGTATAGCTTTGGGACTGAACAAGAAAAATATAGATGCAAGGAATCTCTACGGACTTATCTGCTTTGAGATGGGAGAAGAGACCAAGGCGCTTATTTCTTGGGTGATCAGTATAAATATCAGCCAAATAGGCAATCCGGCACAGAACTATCTGCAGAAAATCAGAAACAAGTCCGCATATCTTGAGAAGTCACAGGATGCCATTTCAAAATATAATAAGGCAATCTCACAGATAAGAACCGTAAACTACGATATGGCGAGGATGAATCTGAAGCAGGCTGTGGATATAAGGCCACATTTTGTAAAGGCGATGCTTGCACTTGCACTTTTGGATATAAAAGAGGGCAAGGCAGGTGAGGCGAAAAAAATTTTGGATTCAGTGCTTTCAATCGACAGATTCAATACAAAGGCTATTACATATCTGGACGAGATGAAGCCTATGGTTGAAAAAAAGCCCGGAAAAGGAAGGCTTTCAGTTATAGGAAGTCCTGTAAAAAAAGAAAAGCCTGTGGAAAACACAAGCACAAATATGCCTGTAACCGAGATATATAAGAATTATTCGGGAATGTTTACAGCCATCAATGTAGGTATCGGTCTTATTGTAGGTGCTTGCGCCATGGTATTTTTATATATGCCTACTATGAAAGTGTCACTTAATAACGCACATAATAAAGAGGTGGTCGAGATTTCGCAGAAGTTAAACGATGCAAACCTTTCTATGGAATCTTTAAAGAGTGAAAACGATTCATTAAACGACCAGGTAAATAAGCTCAATGAGGTGAACAATACCTCTACAGAGAATATGAACTATAAGCTTTTGCAGTATGTCTACCTTGTAGGTGTTGTAAAAGAGTATAATGCAAAAAATTATACCAAGGCGGCTGAGATTTTCTCAAGTATTGATACAAATCAGCTTACAGATGTGGACAACGGTTCGGGCATTTCAATAACAGGTATATTCGGAGAGATTGCACCTAAGATGAGAGCTGACGGCCCGAAGCTTTTGACTGCGGTAGCTGACGGACTTGTAAAATCGGGAGACTATGCAGGTGCTATAGGTTACTATGATGCGGCACTTAGGATAGCACCTGACTATTTGGAAGCAAAGTATAAGAAGGCATTGGCATATAAGACTTCAGGAGATGTGGAGACCGCCAACAATCTCTTTACGGAGATTATTACGGCAGCACCTGAGGACAAATTTGCCAAAGAAGCACAAAGAGAGAGAGGTTACTGATGGATATATCCAAGGCAAAATACGTTTCACTTTTAGCCGGATTATTATTTCTTATATCCGGAATTTATATGATATACAATCCTCTATTTATAGCCTATACAATGAATATAATATTTTGTATATTGCTGATTATAGAGGGAGTTTCACAGATCAGTGCATACATTTATGAAAAACATGAGAGCAGAAGTATCTGGAGACTGATAGAGGGTATTATTTCCGTAGTTATCGGAATATACTTTTTTATAGGTGATTCAATCGGACTGCCTCTTGCATTTATAACGGTTATAGGCATATGGCTTATCATTATCGGTATAAGCAGACTTCTGATGGCAAAAAGAGTTATGGAATTTGAAAGAAATATAGCAAAAAGACTTATTGTTGCAGGTATTGTAGAGATAATATTCGGAATAATAGCAGTAGCAAAGGCCTGTAGCGATATCAAATTATATAGCATATCTGATTGCAATTGCTCTTATAATACAGGCGATTGTAGATATTTTCAGATTCTTCAGATTGAACAGAATGCAAAGAAAGATGAAATAATATTGCATATAAAGACCTTACAATATACTGTGCGAAAATATATTATCAATAGTTTTGTTGTTGAAATAACATACAAAAGTGGTAAAATAGAATAAAAAGTATATGTGAGGTGGGCGTATGAAATTTTTTATTGATACTGCAAACGTGGATGAAATCAGAGAGGTCGCATCATGGGGAGTGCTCTCAGGTGTGACAACCAATCCTTCTTTGGTAGCCAAGTCGGGAAAGAAATTTGAGGATGTTATCAAAGAGATTACAGATATTGTAGACGGTGCTATAAGCGGTGAAGTGAAGGCAACCACTACAAAGGCTGAGGATATGATAGCTGAAGGAAAAGAGATTGCAAAGATTCATAAGAATATGGTTGTTAAGATTCCTATGACTGCTGAAGGTCTTAAGGCAATTGCCGCACTAAATAAAGAGGGCATTGCTACCAACTGCACTCTGATTTTTACACCGCTGCAGGCACTCTTGGCTGCAAGAGCAGGTGCTACCTATGTATCACCTTTCCTTGGAAGACTTGATGATGTGGGAACCAGAGGAGTATCTTTGATAGAAGATATTGTGGAGATCTTCGATGTACACGGTATCACAACACAGATAATAGCCGCTTCGGTGCGCAACAATATGCATGTGCTTGAGTGTGCAAAGGCGGGAGCGGATATTGCGACAGTACCGTATTCGGTGTTTAAGTCTATGCTTAGCCATCCGCTAACAGATGCAGGTATCAAAAAGTTCGTAGCGGACTATGAAATCAATAAAATAAGCAAACAAAAAGAGCCGATAAACAACGGCTCTTTTATTGTGTTTAAATACGCATTCTCCAATATAATTAAGCACGCTCTACAAAACCTGAGCGAAGGCATGAAGTACATACATACATCTTCTTAGATCCACCTTCAGTCTTGACCTTAACGGACTTAACATTAGCCTTCCATATTTTGTTGGATCTTCTATGAGAATGGCTTACTGCATTACCAAAATGAGCAGCTTTTTCGCATATTGAACATTTTGCCACGGTTACACCTCCTTTGACATTAATTATAAATATTTATAATTATTTTGGATTGGACTTCATCACAATCGGGAAAAACCCGTGCAAAATCCATAACGGCTATATTTTACCAAAGAAAAATGCTATTTGCAAGACATTTTATAATTTATTATATTGTGGTACAATATAACGGATTAGAGTTCAGGCTAAGTTCTGAATAATGTAATCTTTATGCCAAGATACATATATAAAAGGAGTATTTAAATGAGTAATATTGACATTAAGTCCATAAATACCATAAGAGTATTGAGTGCAGACGGTATTGAAAAAGCAAAATCAGGTCATCCGGGGTTGCCGCTTGGTTCGGCTCCGATTGCATATGAGCTTTTTGCACATCATATGAAGCACAATCCGAAGAACCCGACTTGGGCAAACAGAGACAGATTTATCTTATCTGCAGGACACGGTTCCATGCTTTTGTATTCATTATTCCATCTCTTTGAGTATGGCGACCTTAGCTTAGACGATTTGAAACAGTTCAGACAGCTTGATTCAAAGACTCCGGGACATCCTGAGTACGGACATACCGTAGGAGTGGAGGCAACCACAGGACCTTTAGGAGCAGGAATGGGTATGGCTGTAGGAATGGCTATGTCCGAGGCACATATGGCAAGTGTGTTTAATGAAGACGGATTTGATATAGTGGACCACTACACCTATGTTTTAGGCGGAGACGGATGTATGATGGAGGGTATTTCATCTGAGGCGTTTTCACTTGCAGGCACACTGGGACTGTCAAAACTTATTGTATTCTATGATTCAAACGGCATCTCTATAGAGGGAAGTACAGATATTGCGTTTACAGAGAACGTAGTTGAGAGAATGAAAGCATTCGGATTTCAGACTATAGAGGTAAAAGACGGCAATGATATTGAGGCTATAGGAAAAGCTATAGAAGAGGCTAAGGCGGACAAGGAAAGACCGTCATTTATAAAGGTTAATACTATAATAGGCTACGGTGCCGGAAAGAAGGCCGGAAGCGCATCATCGCACGGTGAGCCGCTTGGAAGTGAGGCACTTGCAGCGCTTAAGTCAGGTTTCGGATTCAATCCTGATGAGAGCTTTAAGGTGGATGACGATGTTTATGCAAACTTCAAGTCTGTAAACGAGAAGAATGCAAAGATAGAGGATGAGTGGAATAAGCTCTTTAAAGAGTATGCTATAAAGTATCCTGATAAGGCAAAGCTTTGGGAGAAATACTACAATGATATAGACGAGTCTTTGATAGATAGTGACGAGTTCTGGAGTTGGGATGAAGCACCTGCAGCTACCAGAAATATATCAGGAAGCATAATCAACAGATTAAAGGACATCTACCCGAATATTATAGGCGGTTCGGCCGACCTATCTCCATCCAACAAGACAGTAATGAACAATGAGGGATATATTGCAAAGGGAAATTACTCAGGCAGAAATATACATTTCGGAGTAAGAGAGCTTGCAATGACGGCAATTACAAACGGTATACTTCTTCACGGCGGACTTAGAGCATACTGTGCCACATTCTTTGTATTCAGTGACTATACAAAGCCTATGGCAAGACTTCCGCACTTATGAACATACCTACAATATTTGTATTTACACATGACTCTATAGGAGTAGGTGAGGACGGACCTACACATGAGCCTATAGAGCAACTTGCAATGCTCAGATCTTTGCCGAACTTCAACACATTCAGACCGGCTGATGCAAAAGAGACCATTGCGGCTTGGTATGCGGCTCTTGTATCAAAGACAACTCCTACAGCAATTGTGCTTACAAGACAGAATTTGCCTCAGCTTGACGGAAGCACTAAAGAGGCACTTAAGGGCGGATATATCATAAAAGAGGCATCCAAGGCCGTTTCCGATATGATTTTGATAGCTTCAGGTTCGGAGGTTTCACTTGCAATAGAGGCGGCAAAAGAGCTTGAAAGTGAAGGCATTGCCACAAGAGTTGTAAGTATGCCTTGTATGGATGTATTTGAAAACCAGAGCAAGGAATATAAGGAAGAAGTTTTACCGAAGGCAGTAAGAAACAGAGTTGCAATAGAGGCGCTTTCAGGCTTCGGATGGGATAAATATACAGGACTTGACGGAAGAGTTATATCTATGAATTCTTTCGGGGCAAGTGCGCCACAGGATCAGCTTTTCAAAAAGTTCGGATTCACAAAGGAAAATGTAGTAGCGGCAGCTAAGGAAGTATTGAATCAATAAAATTCCGGCAGTTATAGAATTTTCTATATCTGCTTTTTGTAGTTATAAGGAGATAAAAATGGGCGGTATTTTCGGTGTAGTAGGTAAAAACGACTGTGTAATGGATTTGTTTTTCGGTGTGGACTATCATTCACATCTGGGCACAAGACGAGGAGGAATGGCTGTATTTGACGGTGAGTATTTCAACAGAGTCATCCACAATATTGAAAACTCACCTTTCAGAACGAAGTTTGAAAGAGATGTTGACGATTTGCACGGGACTATGGGAATAGGCTGTATTTCAGATGAAGATCCCCAGCCTCTACTTATACAGTCAAGCCTCGGAAGCTATGCCATAACTACGGTAGGCAAGGTGGACAATCATGACGATATAGTCAATAAGCTTTATACCGAGGGGAGAGTACATTTTCAGGAGCAGAGCGGCGGTCGCATCAATGACAATGAGCTGATTGCCACATTGATATCCTCAAAGCAGTCATTTAAGGAAGGGCTTGAGTATGTACAGGACACTGTAAAAGGTTCTATAAGTGTGGTACTTTTGACAAAGGAGGGAATATATGCCGCCAGAGACAGGCTTGGAAGAACTCCTCTTGTAATAGGACATAAGAAAGATACCTTCTGTATTACATTTGAAAATCACGCGTATTTGAATCTGGGATACAGCTTTTATAAGGAACTGGGGCCGTCCGAGATTGTATTTATCACTGCGGATGAGGTAAAAGAAGTGTCACCTGCTAAAGAAGAGATGAAGATATGCTCGTTTTTGTGGGTTTACTATGGCTATCCTACAGCATCCTATGAGGGAGTGAATGTAGAGACCATGAGATACAACTGCGGAAAACTCCTTGCAAGGAGGGATGATATAGATGCCGATATCGTGGCGGGAGTTCCGGATTCGGGTACTGCACATGCAATAGGGTATGCAAACGAATCGGGTATACCTTTTGCAAGACCTTTTATAAAGTACACTCCTACATGGCCGAGGTCATTTATGCCGACAAAGCAGAGCCAGAGAAATCTGATAGCCAAGATGAAACTTATACCTGTACAGGAGCTTATAAGCGGCAATGATATACTGCTTATAGACGATTCCATAGTAAGAGGTACACAGTTAAGAGAGACCACCGAATTTTTATATAACTCGGGTGCAAAAAAGGTTCATGTAAGACCTGCCTGTCCGCCGCTACTTTTCGGATGCAAATATCTCAATTTTTCAAGGTCAAAATCGGACTACGATCTTATTACAAGAAGGATTATAAGAGAGCGAGAGGGCGAGAATGTAAGTAAGGAAGTGCTTTTTGATTATGCCGACCCTGACAGTAAAAACTATAACGAGATGGTGGAAGAGATAAGAAAGATACAAAACTTCTCAAGCCTTAGATTCCACAGACTTGACGACCTTATAGAATCAATCGGCATTTCGCCTTGTAAGCTTTGTACCTACTGCTGGAACGGCAGGGAATAATTAGTGTGCTTGATATTATTCACTAAATTTAGTATAATATTTGTTTGATAAATTAAGCAGGGGATTTTTATGTCCAATGCAAAAAAGGATGAGTATTTTGAAAAGTTCAAGTGAATTTAAAGTAATCCTTGTAAAGTTATTTAACGATATACTTGAATATCAGGAGAGTGCTCTTTGTACCTCTGAATTTAAGGATTTGACCAATAATGATATACATGTAATAAGTGCGATAGGAATGAATTGCAAGAAAAACATGTCTATGATTGCAAAGGAACTTGCAGTCACTATAGGAACATTGACCATTTCTATAAACAGCCTTGTAAGAAAAGGGTATGTAATAAAAGAAAGGTCCGACAAGGACAAAAGAGTGGTCATTGTGAGGCTTTCCGAAAGAGGAAAGAATGCATTCCTTAAGTACGAGGAGTTCCATGATGAGATGGTCAGGTCAATGCTTGAAAACTTAGATGATATAGAGAGTGGTACACTGATGAGTGCTTTGCAAAAAATAAATTCTTGGATTAGACTGGAAAAAACTAAAGACAAGTGAAATCAATATTAAGGTGTTTTAGCATAGACTAAGCACCAAATACATAAAAAGGTGGAATAACAGATGAGCAAGAAACCATATTATATAACAACTGCCATTGCCTATGCTTCAGGTAAGCCGCATATAGGTAACACTTATGAAATAGTACTCGCAGACGCGATTGCAAGATTTCGAAGAGAAGAAGGATTGGAAGTGTTTTTCCAGACCGGAACAGACGAACACGGTCAAAAGATTGAGAATAAGGCAAAGGAAGCCGGAATTACTCCTAAGGAGTATGTGGACAATGCTGCCGGACAGATAAGGAAAATCTGGGATTTGATGAACACATCATATGACAAGTTTATCAGAACCACAGATGAGGACCACAAAAAGCAGGTTCAAAAAATATTCAAAAAATTCTATGACCAAGGTGATATATATAAAGGATGCTACGAGGGAATGTACTGTACCGCCTGTGAGTCTTTCTTTACGGATTCACAGCTTGTAGACGGCAAATGTCCGGACTGTGGAGGAGAGGTATACCCTGCAAAGGAAGAAGCATACTTCTTTAAGATGAGCAAATATGCAGACAGACTTATTAAGTATATCAATGAGCATCCTGAGTTTATTCAGCCTGTATCAAGAAAAAACGAGATGATGAACAACTTCCTCTTACCGGGACTTCAAGACCTTTGTGTAAGCAGAACAAGCTTTACATGGGGTATTCCGGTGGAGTTTGACCCTAAGCATGTAACATATGTTTGGCTTGACGCACTTTCAAACTATATTACAGGTATAGGATACGATGTGGACGGCGACAGCAGCGAGAGATTCAAAAAATTCTGGCCTGCCGACCTTCACCTTATAGGAAAGGATATTATAAGATTCCATACAATATACTGGCCGATATTCCTTATGGCACTTGATTTGCCGCTGCCAAAGCAGGTATTCGGACATCCTTGGCTCTTACAGGGTGACGGCAAGATGAGTAAGTCAAAGGGGAAATGTAATATATGCGGACACTTTGGTGGATTTCTTCGGTGTGGATGCCGTAAGATACTTTGTATTACATGAGATGCCTTTTGATAATGACGGTGTAATAAGCTGGGAGCTGATGGTTGAAAGATTCAACTCAGATCTTGCAAATGTACTTGGAAACCTTGTAAGCAGAACAATATCTATGACAAATAAGTACTTTGACGGAGTGCTTACAGATGCCAATGACGAGAGCGTGGCAGGCGCAATGGAGGTGGATACCGACCTTAAGGATGTTGTGCTTATGACTGTTGAGAAGGTGGTAAAGAAAATGGCCGAGCTTCGTGTAGCTGATGCTATAACGGAGATATGGACATTGTTCAAAAGATGTAATAAGTACATTGACGAGACCACACCTTGGATACTTGCAAAAGAAGAAGATAAAAAAGAAAGACTTCAAACGGTGCTTTATAACTTATCAGAGTCTATTGCAATAGGAGCTTCACTGCTTCACAGCTTTATGCCAGAGACTTCGGAGAAAATACTTGAATACTTCGGAACCAATAAGAGAAGTCTTGAGGATATGAACAAGTTCGGACTTCTTATGAGCGGTACTACCGTATCAAAGGATCCTGAGATTTTATTCAAGAGACTTGAGCTTGAAGAAGTATTAAAGAAGGTTGAAGCCCTTAACCTTGGCGGAAATAAAGAAGAATCAAGTGAGACAGAGGGCGTAGATGTAGAGGCAAAGGATACTATAGAGTATGACGACTTTGCAAAGCTTCAGATACAGGTAGGACAGATAATAAAATGTGAAGAAGTTCCTAAATCAAAGAAACTCCTTTGTTCACAGGTTCAGGTAGGTAATACCACAAGACAGATTCTAAGCGGTATCAAGCAGTGGTACTCAGCTAAGGATATGGTAGGCAAGCAGGTTTTGGTATTGACCAATCTTGCACCGAAAAAGATTGCAGGACTTGAAAGTCAAGGTATGATACTTTTGGCTGAAGATAATGAGGGAAATGCATGTTTGGTTTCACCTGAGAAAAACATTAAGCCGGGTTCAGAGATATCATAATACAGATAGTAAAACCTTAATATTTTAAGGAGGGGGCATTGAAACAAATAAAATTGAAACAAATAAATATAAAGATTTTTTCCGGTGCGGTATTAAAATATATCGCAATGCTTACAATGCTTATAGACCATATAGGAGCAACCGGCTTGATTTTTTTATTATTCGGTGCCAATATGTCTACAAGGCTGTATTTTATTTCAAGGATGATAGGGCGTATTGCCTTTCCAATATATGTATTTTTACTTGTTGAGGGGTTTGTTCACACAAAGAACATAAAAAAATATATAATAAGACTGGCATTGTTTGCAATTATATCCGAAGTGCCATATGATTTGGCATTTTATAATACGGTATTTGAGATATATCATCAAAATGTCATGTGGGAACTTCTTATATGTATAATAATGCTTTGCTGTATCAGGAAATATCCTGATTTCAGTATTATTTTTTTGTAGGGGTAAGCTGTTTTATAGCATGGCTGCTCAAATTTGATTATGAGTTTATAGGGATCATTGGCTGTCGCCTGTATATACCTTTTTAGAGATAGGATATTATATAGGAATGTTGCAACGGCAGTTATTTTTGCGTTTGAACCTACAGCATTTTTTTCAGCCTTATACCTATAAATATGTATAGTGGAAAAAAAGGGAAAAAGATTTAAAATATTTATTTTTATCTGTTTTATCCCGTACATTTATTGGTTTTTATTTTTTTGATAAATATGCTTCAATAAAAAAACATTACGCAAAATTTTAAGAAAATATTACATGGACAAAAAGAAGAATTTTTATATAATAGATACACATGCCCATTATGATGATGAGGCATTTAATGAAGACAGAGATGAGCTTTTAGAAAAACTTAATGCGACAGGTATAAAAAGAGTTGTAAATATTGCCGCTTCAATGGAAAGTGCAGATAGCAGTCTTTTACTTGCACATAAATATGACTTTGTTTATGCTGCACTAGGAGTTCATCCCTCTTTCAGTGAGGAGATAAACGCAGAAAGTATAGCTAAGTTGGAGAAGATGCTTTCAGATGAAAAATGTGTGGCCGTCGGGGAGATAGGGCTTGACTATTACTATGATGAGCCGCAAAGACAGATACAAAAAGAGGCTTTTATTGCTCAACTTGAGTTGGCAAAAAAGTACGATTGTCCTGTAGTTATACATTCAAGAGATGCTGCAAAGGATACACTGGATATTTTAAAAGAGTTTGAGGGAGTAAAGGGAGTTATACATTGCTATTCCTACAGTAAGGAGATGGCAAGAGAGTTCATAAAACTTGGATATGTACTCGGCATAGGCGGTGTGGTTACATTCAAGAATGCAAAAAAACTTGAAGAGACAGTGGAAGATATTTCATTTGATGATTTTGTACTGGAAACCGATTGCCCGTATCTTTCACCGGTGCCGAACAGAGGTAAGAGAAATTCTTCCTTGAATCTGACTTATGTAGTAGATAGAATAAGTGAGATAAAGGGAGTTTCAAGGGATTTTATTGTAGAAAAGACCTTTGAAAATGCAAGAAAATTGTATCCTAAGATGAAATGATTTTCATATGGAGATTAAGATGACAAAAATTGCTAATCCGGCAAATACTATAGATATAATCAAAAAATATGACTTCAACTTTCAAAAAAAGTTCGGTCAGAATTTCTTGATAGATACACATGTTCTGGATAAGATATGTGCGGAGTCGGGACTGAAAGAAAATGATTTGGCCATTGAAATAGGTCCCGGAATAGGAGCGCTCACACAGTACCTTGCAAATGCCGCAAAGGCGGTTGTGGCGATTGAGATTGATAAAAATTTGCTGCCGATACTTGATGAGACATTGGCAGATTATAAAAATACGAGTATAATAAATGCTGATTTTTTGAAGATAGATTTGGAAAATCTGATTGACGAATGCAGGCAAAAGTATGGCAAATTTGAGAACATAAGAATTGTAGCAAATTTGCCGTATTATATTACAACTCCTATTATCATGAATGTTTTGGAGTCACATACACATATTGACAGCATTACAGTTATGATTCAAAAGGAGGTGGCAGACAGAATGCAGGCTTCACCGGGAAGTAAGGATTATGGCGCATTGTCACTGGCGGTGCAATATTATTCAAACCCCTATGTTGTGGCATTTGTTCCGCCAAATTGTTTTATTCCGAGACCTAAGGTCGGCTCAAGTGTTATAAGACTTGATATTTATAAAGATAAGCCTATAAAGACTGTAGATGAAAAGTTGATGTTCCAAATTATTCGCGCAGGTTTCAACCAAAGGAGAAAGACTTTGGTGAACTCACTGGCAAATTTTGAGGGACTGAAGCTTTCAAAGGAAAGAATAATTCACGCTTTGTCATTGCTTGGAAAGTCTGAAAAGATAAGAGGAGAAGCTCTTGGCTTGGAAGAGTTTGCACAATTGGCAGAATATTTACAAGAATAAATTTTTGACAAGGAAAAAGAAGATGAGCAAGAAAAAGAATGAATTTTTTTAAGAGGGTAAAGGACAGAGTAGAAGCTATCCAAGATATGGACAAACATAAGAAAATAATGGCCGGAGGTGTAATCGGTGTAGTGGCGATAGCCGCTATAATCGGTGTTTCACTCTCAGGAAAAAGTGCAAGAAGTGTTGCTACAACTACTACAACCGCAGTGGTGGATTCAACTACAGCGGCGCAGGTAGCCTCTGCCAATGTAATGCCGATGGAAAAGGCGGGAAATGAGTTCCCTTCACTTGATATCACGGTTGAGACCGAGGAACCTAGACCTGAACTTTTGGAAGAGGGCGTGCAGCATTCATATATTGCCAGGGTACAGTCAAGACTTATGGAACTTGGATTTATGGACAATGATGAGCCTACCAACTACTTCGGTGAGGTTACAAAGGCTGCCGTTATGATTTTCCAAAGACAAAACGGACTTGCACAGGACGGTATCATAGGACCGTCCACATTGCCGCTTTTGATGGATGCCAATGCAAAGCACTATGCGGCAAAGCTCGGTGATGTGGGTGAAGATGTAAAAAGAATACAAAACCGTCTATACGAGCTTGGTTACTTGGCATCTGCCGATATGATAACAGGTACATATGATGAAAAGACTCAGGAAGCCGCACTTAAGCTTCAGCAGATAAATCAGCTCTCCGAGGACGGTAAGGTCGGAAGCGAGACCATGAATTTGCTTTATTCGGATGAGATAAAGGCAAATACACTTTCACTCGGTGAGCACAGTGAGGTGGTTCAGGCAATACAAAACAGATTGTTCCAGCTTGGATACCTTACATCAAGTCCTGACGGTAACTACGGCAGCGATACTGAGCTTGCCGTAAGAACATTCCAGTCAAAGAATGACCTTGTAGTGGACGGTTACTTAGGGCCTTCAACCAGAGCCGTCATCCTTTCAAGTGATGCAAAGGCAAACGGACTTGTATTGGGTGACCAAAACGAGCAGGTAGCAAGACTTCAGACACTTCTTGCAAAGGCGGGATATCTAAACGAGTCAAATGCTACAGGATACTTCGGTGAGATCACAGAGGCCGCACTGAAGAGATTCCAGAGTAACAACGGTATTGACGCGGACGGTAGAGCCGGAGCACAGACATTTGCAAAGCTCAATTCCGACGGACTTAAGGGACCTTCAAAGAATGATTCCAAGTCAAACAAGTCTGAAAAGGGCGGTAAGTCAAGTGGCGGTTCACATTCAGGCAGTGTAGGAAATATGATAAGCATCGCATCTTCAAAGATAGGAAGTCCTTATGTTTGGGGTGCAAAGGGCTCAAACTCATTTGACTGTTCAGGCTTTGTTTACTGGGTTCTAAAGCAGATGGGTGTAGGACAGTCATATATCACATCTTCAGGCTGGAGAAATCCGGGAAGATATACAAGAATAAGTTCCTTCTCAGATATACAGGCAGGAGATATCGTGGTGGTTTCAGGCCACGTAGGAATAGCCGCAGGTGGCGGTGAGATCATAGATGCTTCATCTTCAAGAGGTAGAGTAAAGAGAAGCGGTATGTCAAGCTGGTGGAGAAACAACTTCATAGTAGCTTGGAGAATATTCTAATAAAGTATAATTTGTTTAATAATGGTTCTTTGTCAAGTGTTGGGGTGGGTTGATTTTTCAGCCCACTTTTTATATTTGAAATTTTTTGAACTTACCATTTTGCCGAGCAGTATATATTTAAAGCCTGATAAATATTTTTTTGCACAACAAAAAGACCTCGTCCCCAGTCATTTTTTTAAGCTGTTGCCATTAAAATTCTATTCCTAAAATATGTAAAGTTACGTACACCATAAGATATTCTTTTAAGTACTTTGATCTTATTATTAAACCCTTCTGTAGGCCCATTTGATATATGTCGATACTTAAGTGAATTTAAGATGTATTTGTAATTATTTCTAAATGCTGTGATTGCCGCATTAAACTCTTTTATACCGGAACTTTCCACCTCAAGCAGCCATTCGCGAAGTAGCACTCGTTGCTTTGAGTATGACTTTTCATCAAGTAGCTTAATAAACAACTCTTTTATGAAGTGTGCTTTCCTTAAGTCTTCTGAATACTCTAACATTAGATTAAGTGCCGCCTTATTTTCTTCAGACAGATTTGATTTTCTCGCCGTAATGATGTGTCTGCTTCGCTTATAGTACCTCCTAAGAGTCTTTGACATGCTCTTTTGTACATTCTTTCTTACATTCTCCAGAGCCCAATATACCTGCCTTATAAAGTGGTATCTGTCAACAACTATCTTAGCATTTGGAAAGTATGTTTTAGCCATATCTATGAAAGTCTTATTCATATCACATGAGAAATATTTTACATTCATGCGTTTTGACTTATCAAGAGACTTAAAGTATTCAACCAAACATACACTCTTTCTTGAGTAGAGTATATCAAGAACTTTGTGTTTTATAGGATCCACAACAATAGTTTGATACTTTTCGGTTCCGGCATTCCCTTTAAACTCGTCTATTGATATAGCTTCTCCAATTCTATCAGATGAATTGTTGAGTGTACCAAGTATCTTATATACAGTATGTGTAGAGACATTAGCTTTGTCGGATGCCTCTGTAATAGTTATTGCATTACTGAAAGAATGAGCAATGAACTTGGTCAGCCTTTGAGTTCTATGCATATACTTTGAAACGAAATCATATGATTCGTAAAAGCGTTTGCCACAGTTAGGACAATGATAACGCCTCTTTTTAAGGTGTAGTGTACAAGATTTACCTTGAAAGGGTATATCTTTAATCTTTTGGATTCTGTAATCATGTACCTTAGCGGTTTGGTTACTGCATCGCGGGCATTTATGAGGTTTAGGGTCAGTAGTAATAAAAAACGAAATATCATCGTCTTTTACACAATTAACATTGACATTTACATCATAAATACATAAAATCTTATTTAGGTCGTTCATATGGACACCTCCTCCAAGTATAGTTTTTTGTGTTGAACTGGGGACTTGGAGGTTTTTTTATTATAATAAAAAATGTCGAGATTGGTAATACCCAACCCCAACATTAATTATACAGCCTTAATGGGTTTGCATACTCATAGTACAATATAAGCTGAACTTTTCGAGGTTCGGCTTATTTTTGTATAAAAAATGATGTCACGCTGAATGGTAGTGTGACATCATTTTTTAATATCTAATTTTTAAGGTAGAAAAGGGGGGTGTCCTTATCGGGGGTAGGGTTTGGAAACAGTAAATCGGTAGCAAGTGTAAAGCCAAAGGGTAAGAAGTCGTCTCCGTCCCCTAAACGGGGTAAGCTTTTGTAAACTCGGGCGGAGTCGGTGGAGTAACATCTGATGATGTGACGTTTCCGTCCCCTTAACGGGGTTAACTTTTGTAAACGGTGTAGATGATTTTAACAACAAAGGAACTCGTATCCGTTTCCGTCCCCTTATCGGGGTAAGCTTTTGTAAACGGTATCAAGCTCAGTGATGAAGACAATGCCGCATATGTTTCCGTCCCCTAAACGGGGTAAGCTTTTGTAAACGAGATTAAAGAAGTTTGCTAAAGCAGGAATTGATGCTGCGTTTCCGTCCCCTTAACGGGGTAAGCTTTTGTAAACAGATTGACAAGCTGGACAATAAGAAGCCTAGCAAAGCGTTTCCGTCCCCTTATCGGGGTAAGCTTTTGTAAACAAGATGCAAGGGTAGATTTCCCACTCGATTGGAGAGGACGTTTCCGTCCCCTTATCGGGGTAAGCTTTTGTAAACAGAAAAATATTCAATGTCGGAAATCCTTGAGCGATGTTTCCGTCCCCTAAACGGGGTAAGCTTTTGTAAACTGTACATAGGTACTCAGTTTGCAGTGTTTGAGGTTTCCGTCCCCTAAACGGGGTAAGCTTTTGTAAACGTTCATGTTGGAGATGTTGATTACTTTCGAACAATCGGTTTCCGTCCCCTTATCGGGGTTAGCTTTTGTAAACAGATGAGAAGGCAAAGAGCTTCATTCGTCAGTCTATTAAGTTTCCGTCCCCTTAACGGGGTTAGCTTTTGTAAACTTTTGATGCGCATTTTTCTGACAAATTGCTTATAAAGCACTTGTTTCCGTCCCCTTAACGGGGTTAGCTTTGTAAACGATATGAGAAAATTCCTGATCATGACAAATCTTTATGGTTTCCGTCCCCTAACCGGGGATAGCTTTTGTAAACCTACGGATAGTGATGATGAAGTGGTTGAGGAGACTATGTTTCCGTCCCCTTATCGGGGTTAACTTCTGTAAACCCTACTCCCTTCAAACCCTTATTTTATGCGGGCCGTCTCAAAATCACAAAATTTAGAATATAAATCCACCTAAAGGTATAATTAAACAGCCAAGGCTAATCTTATTCCTCTATATTCATTTACTTAAGCCCTTTCATTCTACCACATACTTATACTTTGTCCAAGCAAAAATTTTATAATAAAAGACATACATTTTGCTAAAATAAACTGCAAATAAAAATGGACTATTGCATCTTGCGGTGTAGCTAAAAGCGTCGCTATTATGTTATTATACAGAGTATATTTCTATATAAAATACATAATAACAGGAGGGTTGTATGAATAAGACAGCCATCAAAAGCTTTGCAATACAGGCAAGGAATAAACTGATTGCCGATATAAGCTACCGTGCAGGATTGATGGGAATAACTACAGAGGGGAATAAGCGAGGCACTGCCGCAGTCTACACCGGATACGGAGTTTTATGATATCGGAACCGATACACCATATTCTATAAGTGGAGATGCTATAGCTCAGAGAAGAAAGCTTGTAGAAGTCATTCGTCAGAAAGAAAGAGACAGTGATTATGCTACAGCATATAAATATATTATTGAAGAAGTAGCATATACATGGTTCAACCGATTGATTGCTATACGCTTTATGGAAGTAAATGATTACCTTCCTTCTCGTATGCGTGTGCTTTCGTCAATCAAGGGTAGGATCGAACCTGATATTATTGCAGGTCCTTTTGAAGCAGGTTTTGAATTTACAGAAGAAGAAAAAGAAAAAATCCTTCAATTAAAGACAGATAATCAACTTGATAAGCTTTTTTGTATTCTCTTTATCAAACAGTGTAATGCATTGAATGAGCAGTTGCCTGCACTTTTTGAAAAGACAAATGATTATACGGAGTTGCTTTTGAATATTTCCGTTATTGATCAGGATGGTGTAGTGTATAAGCTTGTTCATGGTATATCGGAGGATGACTTCAACATAGAAAAAGGCGGACAGGTAGAGATCATAGGATGGCTGTATCAGTATTATAATACGGAGCCGAAGGCTGAGGTATTTGGCAGGCCTTCAGGAACGAAGATAAAAAAAGAGGATGTTCCTGCTGCAACACAGCTGTTTACACCTGATTGGATAGTCAGATATATGGTGGAAAACAGCCTTGGCAGACTGTGGGTGGAAGGACATCCAAACGATGAGCTTAAGTCAAATTGGAAATACTATCTGGAAGAAGCAGAGCAGGAGCCTTATGTAGAAGCAAAACTGGCGGAAATCAGAAAAGAATATGCCGGACTGAATCCTGAGGATATAAAGATCATTGATCCATGTATGGGAAGCGGACATATTTTGGTATATGCATTGGATGTACTTATGCAGATATATGAAAGTGCAGGGTACGGACAAAGAGATGCCGCCGTAAGTATTTTAAAGAATAATATCTATGGTCTTGATATAGATGAAAGGGCTTTTCAACTTTCATACTTTGCTGTAATGATGAAAGCAAGGCAGTACAATCGCAGAATCTTAAACGGAGAACATAGACCGAATCTGTATTCCATAGAGGAGAGCAACAGTATCAACAGGAATCATCTGAAATATTTCGGTATGAGCCTAAGTGAGTATAACAGAGAGAAGGCATTATCTCAGATGAACTCATTACTTGATACTTTTATTGATGCCAAGGAATACGGTTCAATACTTACGGTAAAAGAGTATGACTTTGAGCTTTTGGAAAGATTTGTTTCCGACAGCGAACCGACTGGACAGATAAGTTTGGAAACAGTGGGTATAGAGGATACAAAGGAAGCTCTGTTACAGCTGATAGCACAGGGAAAGGTGCTGGGACAGAAATATTGGGTTGCGGTTACAAATCCGCCGTATATGGGTAGTTCCGGAATGTCAAGTAGGTTGCTACAGTATTTAGCTGAGTTATACCCATGTAGTAAAACAGATTTGTATTCTGCCTTCATTGAAAGATGTGCATATTTTGTTGAGAAAAATGCTTATAGAGCAATGATTACACAACATGGATGGATGTTTTTGTCAAGTTTTGAAAGACTACGAGATAACGTTGAAGAGTCGGATATTGTTTGTATGGTTCATCTTGGGGCAAGAGCATTTGATGAAATTAGTGGTGAGATCGTACAAACAACAGCATTTATTACACGCAATTCGTTTTTTGATGATTATATTGGGATATATTCTCGACTGATTTTGGCTGCCTCAGAATGTGAAAAAGAGAAACTCTATCTTTCAGAAAAGTATAGGTATAAATCAGGTCGTAAGTACTTCGATATTATACCGGGAAAGCCGATTGCATATTGGTTTAATGATAAATTTTTGAGTGTTTTTAAGAATAAATGCCTTGCTGATATAGCAAAGCCACGTCAAGGTTTAGCTACAGGTGACAATGATCGGTTCTTAAGATTATGGTCAGAAGTTGGGTTTAATAAAATTGGGTTTAGCTGTGACAGCAGAGTTGATGCAGAAAGAACAGGAAAGAAATGGTTTCCGTGTAATAAAGGAGGTAGCTATAGGAAATGGTACGGAAATAATGATTATCTTGTTAATTGGGAAAATGATGGTATTGAGATAAGAAATAATTATGATAGTAAGGGGAAACTTAAATCAAGACCACAAAACATGGATTTTTATTTTAAAAAGGGGATGACTTGGTCAACTATCGCAAGTGGTAGTTTAGCAATGCGTTATAGTCCTGTAGGACATATGTTTGAAACAAAGGGGTCGGTATGCTTTCCAAATAATGAAGAAGAATTATTTTATTTACTTGGATTAACAAATACCCCAATTGTATCGATTATATTATCAGTACTTTCTCCAACACTGGATTTCATGAAGGACCGTTGGGTAAAGTTCCGACTATATTAGACTCCAATTATATGAACAAAGTATCAAATGTTGTTGAAGAGAGTATTTGTATATCCAAAACCGACTGGGACTCCTACGAAACCTCATGGGATTTTAAGCACCATCCACTTGTAAATCATATAAATATTGATAATGACGAACCTATAACGGTTGAAAATTCATATAAGCGTTGGAAGTCGGAGTGTGAGCAACGATTTACTAAGTTAAAGGCCAATGAAGAAGAACTTAACCGCATATTTATAGATATCTACGGTTTACAGGATGAGCTTACACCTGAGGTTTTAGACAAGAATATTACAGTACACAGAGTATTTGATACTAAGGAAGATGTTCCGGAGTCTATGAAGGGATCAGCTTATATAAGAACCCGAAGAGATGAGATAGTTTCACTCCTTTCCTACGCTGTCGGCTGTATGTTCGGACGATATTCATTAGATACACAAGGACTTGCTTATGCCGGCGGAGAGTGGGATGCGTCAAAGTATACAAGCTTTAAGCCTGTCCTTGACAATATTATTCCGATTACAGATGAGGTATATTTGGAAGATGATATAGATATAATTACACGCCTTTGTACTTGGTTAAAGGTAGTTTACAGTGAGGATACTTTGGAAGAGAATCTTGATTTTATTGCAAAGGCTCTTGGAAATAAGGGAAATACAAGTCGTGAGATTATAAGAAATTATTTTCTGAATGATTTCTTTAAGGATCATTGTCAGACATATTCTGTTACAGGTTCAGGTAAGAGACCTATTTATTGGCTGTTTGACAGCGGTAAGCAAAACGGATTTAAGGCTCTTATTTACCTTCACAGGTATAATGCGGATACCATCGGAAATCTTCGTATTGATTATTTACATCGTATGCAGCGTATATATGAGAGTGAGATTGAGCGTATGCAGGATACTGTAGATCATGTTGCAAATGCAAGGGATGTGGCGGCAGCCAAAAAACGTAAAGAAAAACTGCAAAAGCAGCTGAAGGAATGTCGCGAATATGATGAAAAAATCACCCACTTGGCACTAAGCCGTATAGAATTGGACCTTGATGACGGTGTAAAGGTAAACTATAGGAAAGTCCAAACCGGAGCAGACGGAAAGTTTTATGAAGTATTGGTAGACTCAAAGAATATTATGAGTAAAATAGAGAAATAAGTATTTTATAGTATTTATGGAGGTAGACTATGGGAATATTTGATTCATTTAAAAAGAACAAAAAATCAGGTTGGGAAAAGTTTGTAGAAAAGTATAAGCCGGGTAAGGAGCTTGTAAAGCCTTCAGAGCATATAATAGGTGCTTGCAGGAGTGCCGGAGTGGATGAGAGGATCCTTTGGTTTATGGAAAATTATGGCTTCGGTAACTATGGTGACGGCATTATAAAGCTTATAGATCCTGAAGACTATATGGACAGCTTTTATAAATGGCTTGGAAAAGAGGACTATTCGCGAATTCCGTTTATGATGACAGGATTTGGAGATTTGTTTTATTTCAGGAATCTCGGTGACGGTGAATATGACATATCTTTTTTGGATATACACTACAGAAATATTTCTGTAGCGGCATATACTGTGGAGGAGTTTGTAGAATATCTTATTGACAGTGAGGTTGAGGAAAAGATATTAAGGCGTAAAATTTTTGATGAGGCGAAAGATAAATTTGGAGTTTTGCCTTTAAATGAGATATATTTCTTTGCCCCTGCACTTGTGACAGGAGGTAGGGAAGAAATAAAGTATGTCAATAAAGGTGATGCAGCCGTACATCAGTGCATATTGTTTGATTGGGGTTGATGATTTTGCATTATGTACCTAAAAAATAATGTTTTAGATTTGTGATACCATATTTTTTTATTAAATTGGTAAATAAATTTAAATAGTATGGAGAAGTTATAATAATGGGAAAAATGAAGAAACGAAAGACTACAATACAAGAATTAAAAAGAATCAAGAACAGGTGAACAGATAGCATTACGTGGCTTTGCTTATCAATTTTTTTGTATTCTTGCTATGTGATATTGTCGACAAATGATGTAAATACAGTATTTCATTTAGAGGGCATTGAAGATATTGATAAAATAACAGTTGAAAAAAATTCAAACAAAAGAAATGCATATTCAATTAAAAATTTTCTACAATAAAAACAAAGTGCCGGATTTTTAAAGAGTGTATTAAAAAATTTTTTTAGAAGCATATCTAATTGATAAGAATAGAGAATTTAAGTTGGTGTATGATTTTGATGCTGCAAATGGAAATTTAAGTAAAATATTATCGAATAAACTCGACAGCGATTCTAATAATAAATGGAAAAATGCAATTAGTGAGATCAAGGAAGAGAATGCGGAATGGAATTGGAGAGGTTTTTCATATGAAAATTTTTATGAAAGTACTCCGGTTTGAAAGAAAGAAAAAGGAGGAGCTATGTGTTGAAATAGAAAAATTGCTGATTGATAATTATGAAATTATGACAGATAATATTGATATGTATGCAAATGCACTAAAAATTCGTTGCTTAGAGAAGATGGAACAAAGAGGTAGCATCAATAAGGATGAAGTAGATATATTGATTGCATCAACTACTGATAATATTAGTAGGGGCACAAAAAATCCGGCACATGGTTGGATCAGAAAGGTTAGTTTTGATTATAGTGACATAAAAAACACAGATTTTGATTATTATGAAGGTAAAAAGCCATCGTTTAATGATATTTTAAGGGGGTTACCTGTTGAAAGAGAAGTTTTGGAAAGTGAAATTAAAAAATCTATAGAAAGCAATAGAGTAACTGTAATTAAAGCATCAAGCGGACAGGGGAAAACAACACTTGCAATGAAAGTGGCGTATAGTCTTAGAGAACAATACAGTATATATCAGCTTCTATGGTGTAATGATAGAAAAGAAATACTTAATATAATTTCATACTTTGATATAAGAGTTAAAATGGGAGAAAAAGCCACTGATTATTATTGACAATTTAGATTCAGAATTTAGTGAATGGAATGAATTGGCAAAGCTATTACAAGAAAAATGTAAAATACCATTATAAGCTTATCATAACAACACGAGAAGATGATTGGTATAATTATAGTGGAGATATTAGTGGCATTAAGACTTTGCAGGTAATTAAGTTATCTCTTGAAGAAAAAGAAGCAAAAAGAAATTTATGAAGTATTGAGTAAAAGCCGGTAAGTTGCATCCATCAATCAAAGATTGGAGAAAATCTTTTAGAATGGTTGAAAAAAACAAACTATTGATAGAATACATATATTTGTTAACTCATGGTGAAATGTTGGCTGAAAGAATAAGCAGCCAAGTAGTGAAACTGAATAATACAGATACAGGGAAAATAAAATGTGATATTCTTAGGAAAGTCTGTTTTGCAGATATATGTGGTATTAGAATATCAGTAAATAAATTAATAGGTAGTTTGACAGAAAGGACTTCAAAAGATTACGGAGAAATATTAAAGAGTATTGAAAATGAATTCTTTATTAAAATTGATGGTGATCAAAAAAATATTGAAGGATTGCACCCGGTTCGTTCACAGCATATTATAGACAGATTACATGAGTTTATAGGATTGGAAAGTACGGCATTACAAGTAGTAAGTATTACAGATGCTGTTTATTATGCAAAATTATTTTCTTATTTTCCTAAGCTGATAAGAGATAAAGAAAAATTTTTTTATTTGGAGCTGGTAGATAATTTATGGAAAGAAAAATGATTTGAGCTGTTATGTAGCTGCTTTTACGTGGAGTATTTTTCAGGTAGCATAATGCAATACTATTTAAAAATAAGAATATATACGATGATGCAAATGAGCATAGTGGGCTATATCTTATAGATATGGAATTAAATCCATTTACTAAGTTTGAAGAAATTGGCGAAGATATAAAAACTCTGGACAAAATACAGGAAATATTTCAGGATAATGAAAATATAAAATATTTAATAAATCTTAGAAATAATACTAAAAAGATAGAATTGGAAGAGACAGATATATTTTTATTTATCAAAAAGCTTTTATATAAAACGTCTTAAATTCAAAGAAATGTTTAATATAACATCAGATATTTATTCCTATTCAGTAATTGCATACTGGCTTATAAATATAGATCATTCACTTAACTTGTCACACAATATTCCTTTAGAGTTATTGTGGAATACTTGTAGTAAATATTCTATAGATACTCTAACAAGCCTTATGTATACTTGCTTTTTAGGAAATAGAACAGGTTATATAGAATATGTTAATAATAATATAGAATCTATTTTTGAAATATTTGCGAGACACGACCGGATCATTAAAAAAATATACATTGATAAGGGTAAAAACGAAGTTTATGTTAATTATATTCTATTACCTAGTGAAATAGGTAATGGAAATGAGGAAAGTGTTTCCAGGTTGAATTATGTATGTAAAATGCTACCAATATTCAGTACGTATAGTGCTGACGCAATTAAACCTAATATAGATATGTTATCATTTTGTGATATTATAGATGATGCACATAAGACTATACCATTAAGAAATCTTGTAATTAGATTTCATAAAGAATTTGCATCTCTGTGGAGTAAAACGATACTTAGCAATTATGAATGTGATAGTGTATATGATTGGTTAGAATATTGGTTTAGTATCAGATCTGATATTGCGAATATATATAGGAATATTATTATATATTTTCAAAAATATTACAGAAAAAAATTATAATAGCTAATGATGTTGAAATACAGAATATTACTATTAATTTTGTTTTTTTCCTATGGAGAAAATAAACAAAAAAATTTCTATGGAGTATAGATATCCGTTTGAAGATAGACCGTTTGATGAAAAAGCAAATTTACCGGAGGGATTTGGTAAAAATAAAAAGTGATTTTTTCAAAGTATAGTAAATTTTAACAACCAATTTTTTTAGACTATTATTTAAGGATAAAGATAGCTCAAGACTAGCTGTAATTAATTTACATAATGCGATTCTTAAGCTTGAAAAAAATGCAAGAATATTTTTGGCTGTATGCATTTTGAACATAAAATATTGGTAAAAGAAAATCAAGAACTGTGTATAAATGAAAAAAATATATATCAAGAATTAATTGATATATGTATGTATTACATGGAACATGCTCCTAATGAATATTTTTAATAAGTTTCAGGTAAAACGTTGGAATCAAAAAAAGAAGACAAGATAAGCTAATTGCAGCGGAGAATGCATTGAAGGAATTAGTACATAAATATTATGTAAGTTTTCCATATAAAGATTACTTTGAAGATGTATTAAGTTATTATCCCATTATGATAAAAAAACTTTAATATTTTTTTGATATTAATGAGTGTTTGAATATGTTAAAATTATGTATTCCGTTTGCAGAGCTTGAATACACATATTTGATAGTTATATTTTTATGATGAAAAACAGTATTGTAAAAAGAGAATGGTTTGAAGATTCCAAAGACCTGCCTAAAAACATTAAGAGAGAGTATTGAAAGTGGAGAAGATAAATTTGCAGAAACAAGATTTTCTAATCCATTACCAGTAGAGATTACAACAAATATTATAAGTTGTTTTTGAGGGTAAGTACTTTTATTGAAAAAAATACTATAGACAACAGTAAGTTAGAATGTATAGGTGAACTTTTGTGGGCAATTTCAAAATCGAGACAGATAATGGTGGGAGATGAGGATAAAGAATATCTATTTAAGCTCGAATATGAGTATAAACGTAATGTAGAGGATATACTTGGAATCATAAAAAGGTAGCATTACAAATGATAAATATTTATCTATAGAAAACTTATGTAAAGAGGTTTTTGAAGGTGCTATTTTTCTGGATAGTGAAATTAGTAAATTTTATGAATACTTAATATCATCTGCAGACATTAAGTTAGTATAGATATATAATAATAACTAATTTTTATATAGTTTTAAATTCAATAATGCTTTTTTGCTATTAATGAAAAGGAATATATTATTATTGAATATACAGGAGGTATTTATTAAGCGTGAAAAATGCCCTATTTGTGGATACTATACTTTTAAAGACGGTTTAGGACTTACATTTGATATTTGCCCTGTTTGCTTTTGGGAAGATGATATATTTGATTATGATGAGCCGGATGCCGACACGGGAGCTAACTGTGTAAGTCTTCAAGAAGCAAGAGAAAACTATTTAAAAATTGGGGCTATACATCCTAGTCTTAAAAAATATGTCAGACCGCCTAAAAAATGTGAGAAGGAATTAAAATAAGATTATACGCATGGAGGATACTTGAATAAAGAAAAATTTAATATGTATAATAAAGAAATCACCCTATACAAGTCAACTGATAAAAATGCTCCTTTGATTGTTTTTAATACTTTTGAGGGTGACGGTGAAGATGTATATAAAGAATTACAGAATATGGGTTGCTCTTTCATAAATTTACTTGTTGTTGGAAATATTGATTGGAACCATGATATGTCACCATGGTATATGCCTTCAATATATTCTAAAGAAAAATCCTTTAGTGGCGGTGCAGATGAGTATCTGAAATTACTTATAGAGGACATTTTACCAAAGGCCAAGGAGCTGATAGAAGGAGAGCCTAAATTTATAGGGATTGCGGGATATTCACTTGCAGGACTTTTTGCCGTTTATTCTATGTATAAAACTTATGTATTTAACAGAGTGGCATGTATATCAGGCTCACTTTGGTTTAGTGACTTTATAGAATATTGTAAAAGAAATGAGTATAAGAGATTGCCCGATAAAATTTATTTTTCTCTGGGGGATAAAGAGGCAAATACACGCAATCCTGTATTAAAAACTGTGCAGGATAAAACAATAGAGCTTTCAGAGTATTTTAAGAGTCTTGGAACCGAGGTGATATTTGAATTAAATCCGGGTAATCATTTTACATATACGATTCCTCGCAGTGCAAAGGGAATAAAGGCAATACTATAGTTCTTATTAAAAAATCAGAAAGATTACTCAAGAATTGTAATTTTAAATTGTGCTGACGGTATTGCATAGTAGAAAGTAATTAAGGTATAATGTAGAAAATATATAGAAAAACAATAGGAGGTTTTATATGGAGAATACAATGAGTGTTGCAATGGCTTTAGATAGCATGTTTTATGAAAAAAACGGCAAACATATGGATGAGATGAGAATGCATAAGCTTATGTATTTTACACAAAGAGAATCTCTAATGTATAATAATGAACCTCTGTTTGATGCAACTTTTTATGGATGGAAATATGGGCCTGTGTTAAAAGAGGTCAGATCTGAGTTTAAAAAGAAATTTGAATTTGAAGATTCATTAAATTTGCAGTCTCAAGTCTCAGAGGATACAAGGGGTTTACTGAGAAGAGTCTTTGATAGATATGGAAGTCTGTCACCATGGAAGCTCAGTGCTTTATCACATGAAGAATTTTCGTGGAAGATGGCTAGGTCAGGTCTTGATTATGAAGATAACGGAAATGTAGCATTGTCACTTGCTGCAATGAAGGTAGATGCTCAAAGAGAACTTATGAATAGAAAGTAGGTAGTTGTACAGGGGGTATTACTATTAAAATTGAAGAGAAACGAAAATACTTCAAAGACCTTAAATGTGAGGTATTAACATTTAGTAAGGAAAACAAAGAAATACTGAATGGATTCATTTCAAAAAAACAAAAATAATACACTTGAAAGATATAAAAAAATGAGGCATGGGAAGAGGACTTAAATGGAGAAACAAGAGTATATCTTGTTAAAGATAAATCTGGAGATATTGTTGTTTTCTTTTCGTTAAGATGTGGGCTATTGGTGGAAGAAGATTCAGCTGAGAAATTACCTGAAGATAAACAAAATTTTGTTGATACTGTTGTTGACAGTATTTTTAAAAAAATGATACAAATACAGAGAAATATTTGTATGAATATGGTTGTGAATGTTATGAGTATAAAGAGTGCGATCATCTGTTTGAAATAGCGAAGAATATAGTTCATAGTAAAAATGAGTCTAAAGATATCGGACAGTTTAATACAATAAAAGTTCATAAGTGTATACCTGCGATAGAGGTGGCTCATTTATGTAAGAATGAATCATTTCCGGTACCACAAGAGCTTGATATACCAATAGGTTTTGGAGTTTTCTGGGAAATTATAGTTCCTTTGGTTATTGATGCAGCGGAAATAGTAGAATGTAAGTATGTTTATCTTTTTGCAGCGGATAGAACAGATGAACAAAGAGAAGATATAGATAGAAAGCTGGTATCTTATTATAAGAACCACTTTAAGTTTGCAGAGTGCAAAGAAACTGTTAAGTTTATAAAGCCCGAATATGATAATTACTGTTATGGACTGATTCAAGAAGTGGCAGAGTTAAAAACAAATAGAGAAGCCATCTGGACTGAATTTTCGGATATATCTATGTGATTTATATTTTTTGTATAAGAAAGAGGCTGCGTACTAATCATTACTATGATGTGACTTAGTGCAACGGCCTTTTTTAATACCTAATTTTCAATGTAGAAAAAGGGAAGTACCCTTACCGGGGTTAGATTTTGTAAACCTCTACCTTCTGTGACGGAAGTTTGATAAATTAATGTATTTGGGGAAAAATAAATGCTTTTATAGACGTTTGATTGGGGCTAAGAATTTTGCATTATGTACCTATGTTGACGCTTACATAAGATGCAGATATAATGAATCTAAATTTTAAAATTTGAAGGGAAAATAGTATGATTGATTATACTGAGGGAGCAGGAGTACAGTATCATATCGGAGTAGGTAAGGGCGAAGTGGGAAAGTATGTTATACTTCCGGGAGATCCGAAAAGATGTGAGAAGATTGCGGCATATTTTGATGATGCCAAGCTTGTGGCGGACAGCAGAGAGTTTGTGACATATACAGGGTATCTTGACGGTGAGAAAGTATCTGTTACATCCACAGGTATAGGCGGACCGTCGGCGGCTATAGCACTTGAAGAGCTGGTAAGGTGCGGTGCGGATACATTTATCAGAGTGGGTACCTGCGGAGGTATGAAGATTGATGTATGCGGCGGAGACCTTGTTATAGCAAACAGTGCTATAAGGATGGAAGGGACAAGTAAGGAGTATGCTCCGATAGAGTTCCCGGCGGTGGCGGATTTTGACGTGTTGAGTGCACTTAAAGGAGCTGCCGATGAGCTTAAGTTTAAGTCACATATAGGAGTGGTACAGTGTAAGGATGCTTTTTACGGTCAGCATGAGCCTGAGAATAAGCCTGTAAGCTATGAACTTACGGATAAATGGGAAGCGTGGTTAAGACTTGGCACACTTGCTTCAGAGATGGAGTCTGCGGCACTTTTCACTGTAGCTTCATATCTGGGAGTAAAAATCGGATCTATATTTTTGGCAATTGCCAATCAGGAAAGAGCAAAAAAGGGTCTTAGCAATGAGCAGGTACATGATACAAGTGCCGCTATCAAGACAGCTGTGGAAGCTATCAGAATAATGATAAGGAAAAATAAAAATATCTAAATCTTATTTAAATATAACAACTTGATTACAAATAACTTATGGTTTATACTTAAATTGGTATTTCTTATTTAATATTTGTTCATTTTAAGGAGGAAAAATGAAGAAAAGATTATTGGCTATCGCTATGGCAACACTTATGGGATTTCACTTGTAGCTTGCTCATCAGGCTCATCAGAACCTAAGGTAGACGGCTCTTCAAAGGCTGAGGAAAGCAAAGACGGAGAGAGTAAGGCTGACGAGAGCAAGGCTGATGCAGGTGAGAAGAAGGCCGCAACAGACTTTAAGGTAGGTATGGTTACCGATGTGGGCGGTGTTAACGACGGTTCATTCAACCAGTCGGCTTGGGAAGGTCTTCAAAGAGCACAAAAGGAACTTGGTATTCAGGCAAAGTACTTGGAGTCAAAGACCGATTCGGACTATGTTCCGAACATCGAGACATTGGTTGATGATGACTATGACCTTATTATCTGTATCGGATATCAGCTTGCCGATGCGCTTAAGTCCGAGGCTGAGAAAAACCCTGATAAGAAGTTTGCTATTGTCGATGATTCATCAATAAAACTTGACAATGTAGCATGTCTTATGTTTGAGCAGGCACAGGCTTCTTATCTTGTAGGTTATGTTGCAGGAAAGACAACCAAGTCAAATACTGTAGGTCTTGTTATAGGTATGTCAACAGATACCATGAATGAGTTCGGATACGGATATCTTGCAGGTGTTAAGGATGCCAATAAGGATGCAACTATTCTACAGAACAATGTAAACAGCTTTGCAGATACAGGTGCAGGTAAGACAGCAGCCAACAATATGGTGGCCAACAAGGCTGACGTTATCTTCCATGCTGCAGGCGGTACAGGTCTCGGTGTTATTGACGGATGTAAGGAAGCAGGCATCTGGGCTATCGGTGTTGACTCCGACCAGTCAAAGGTTGCACCTAAGACTATCCTCACTTCAGCTATGAAGAGAGTTGACAATGCGGTATACGATGAGGCTAAGGCTGCACTTGACGGAGAGTACAAGTCAGGTGTTAAGACTTATACGTTAAAGGACGGCGGTGTTGATATAGCACCTACAACAGACAACCTTGATCCTGAGGTTTTGAAGGAAGTTGAAGATGTAAAGGCTAAGATCATTTCAGGTGATATTGCAGTACCTAAGACAAAGGCTGATTTTGAAGCTAAGTACGGTGATATCTACGAGCTTGACTAAACAATGTATTCTATCGGGCAGCAATCTATTGCTGCCCCCTTAAATATATCTATGAATTTCGTAGGTATATTTAAGGGTAAACCATTATAGAATGGAGTAATATGAGAGATATCAACTTAGATAAAGTTAACAAAATCAGAGAGAGTATGCTTGATACCGTAAAGAGTCCGAGTCTTACTCATGAGCAGAAGGTGGCTACTATGGCCAATCATGCAGATTCACTTCTTGAAGTGCTTGATTTGCCTGAAGGTTTGGATGAGCTTCTTAATGCAGATATAGACAGGCAGTGTATTTGTGATTTGTTTGAGGGACACGCACCGTTAAGACCGAGATATATAATACCTGACTATGCAAAGTTTATGAGAGAGGGAAGCAAGTTTTTGCAGCTTGATCCTCCCAAGGATTTGTATGAAGCATTGAATTCACTGCTTATTTTCTATCGCCATGTTCCGAGCGTAACCAATTTCCCTGTTTATGTAGGACAGTTGGATGAACTTTGGATCCTTTCGTACAGGATATGGACAGAGATTTGGCAAAGAAGATGATAAAGCTGTTCTTTATAAATATGGACAGAACTATTTTGGACTCATTCTCACACGCAAATATCGGACCTAAGGACACATTGGCGGGAAGAATAATACTTGAGGTGGAGGCCGAGCTTGAGCAGGCGGTACCGAACATCACATTGAAGTATGACCCTGAGGTGACAAGTGACGAGTTTGCACTTATGGCGATAAATACCGCACTGCACAGTGCAAAGCCTTCATTTGCAAACCATAAGATGTTTTGCAGTGAGCTTGGAGAAAAGTATGTTATTGCAAGCTGCTACAACGGACTTTTGCTTGGAGGCGGTTCATATACACTTTCAAGAATGATATTGGGGAATATTGCAAAGAGAGCGAAGAATATCGAAGACTTTAAGACAAACACTCTGCCATATGTCATGGATATTATGGCTAGATATATGGATGAAAGAATAAAGTTTGAGGTGGAGGAGAGCGGTTTCTTTGAAAACAATTTCCTCGCAAAGGAAGGCTTTATAAGCAGAGAGAGATTCTCCGCCATGTTCGGTCTTGTAGGTCTTGCCGAGGCCGTAAATATTCTTCTTGAAAAAGAGGGAATAGAGGGCAGATACGGTCACAGCGAGGTAGCCGATAAGCTGGCGGTAGAGATAATGGATATAATAGATGATTTCAATAAAAATCATTTCAATAAGTACTGTGAGGGTACAGACGGACATTTCTTACTTCACGCACAGGTAGGTATTGCAAGTGATGTCAAGGTATCACCGGGAACAAGAATTCCGATAGTGAGGAACCTACAAATCTTTTGGATCACCTTAAGCATTGTGCGAAATTCCACAAGTATTTCCCTTCAGGAACAGGTGATATATTCCCTATAGACCTTACCGTACACAAGAATCATGAATATGTACTTGATATTATAAAGGGTGCAATGAAAGAAAATATCAGATACCTTTCATTCTATTCATCAGACTCGGATGTAATCAGAATTACAGGATATCTTGTAAAGAGATCCGAGATAGAAAAGCTTGAAAAGGGAGAGAGTGTTCTTCAGGATACTACGGCACTCGGTATGGGCGCAAAGCATAACGGCAAGATCCTTGAAAGGAAAGTGCGTTAGTGTACAGTGCCGATGTCAACAAGATAATACCTTTCAGCAGTGTGGACGGACCGGGCAACAGAACAGCCATATTTTTGCAGGGCTGCAATTTTAACTGTAAATACTGTCACAATCCGGAGACAAGAAATCTTTGCATAAATTGTATGGATTGTGTGCCTACCTGTCCCACAGCCGCACTTAGCAATAAAGACGGCAAGGTGGTCTTTGAACCGCAAAAGTGTATAGCCTGTGATACCTGTATCAAGGTTTGCAAGCACGGTGCCACTCCGAGGATTGTCAGGATGACCTCTAAAGAGACTTTTGATAAGATATGTGAAAATGTACCTTTTATCAGAGGGATTACTTTTTCGGGAGGTGAATGCAGCCTGTATCCTGATTTTATGAGAGAGGTATTTACTCTTTGTAAGCAGGCAGGGTTAGGTACAATGATTGACAGTAACGGAGGCATAGACTTTAGAAAGTTTAACGGCTTATTGGAAGTTTGTGACGGGGTAATGCTTGATATTAAGGCGTATGATTATAATGAACATATAAAAGTTACCGATGTCGGAAATGATATTGTACTGGATAATGCAAGATATTTGGCGGGGATAGGCAAGCTTTTTGAAGTAAGGACTGTGGTTGTACCTGAGCTTTGACTTTAGAAAGACAGTTGACGATACATCAAGAGAGCTTGCTCCTTTCCTAAAAATATCAAATATAAGGTACAAGATTATAGCTTACAGGAAAAACGGTGTAAGAAAAGAATACAGAGACTTTAGAAGTCCGACAAATGAAGAGATGAATGAAGCTAAAGATATAGCAATAAAAAACGGTTTTAGTGATATTGTGCTGATATAGCAAGTATATAAAAGACCTGATGATAAGGAGGGAGAATGGACACAGCTGTCGAAATGCAAAATATAGTCAAGAAGTTTGGCGATTTTGTTGCAAATGATGGTATCAATCTCACGGTAAAAAAGGGAGAGGTTCATGCTATTTTGGGAGAGAACGGTGCAGGTAAATCCACACTTATGAATATTTTATACGGTTTATACCATCCTACTTCAGGAAAAATATTCATAGACGGTAAGGAAACCGCCATCAGTACTCCGCAAAGAGCGATAGATTTGGGAATAGGTATGGTGCATCAGCATTTCATGTTGATACCTCCGTTTACCGTTACCGAAAATATTGCTCTGGGCATGGAAGATACCAAGGGACTTGTATTGGATTTGAAAAAATCAAGAGAAAAGATAGTGGAACTTTCCAAAAAATACGGTCTGGCAGTGGATCCGGACGCCAAGATTGAGGATATCTCTGTAGGTATGCAGCAGAGGGTGGAGATTTTGAAGGTATTATACAGAGGTGCAAAGACTCTTATACTTGATGAGCCTACCGCTTCACTTACACCGCAGGAGATACTTGAACTTATAGATATCATAAAGAGTCTTACAAAGGACGGAAAGTCCGTAATACTTATCACACATAAGCTTAAGGAAATAAAGGCCTGTGCCGATTCATGTACTATCATAAGACATGGAAAGTATATAAATACCGTAGATGTAAAGACCACAAGTGAGAGCGAACTGGCCGCAATGATGGTAGGTAGAGATGTCTCATTCAGCGTAGAGAAAGAAAAAAGAGAGCCGGGAGAGGTGGTACTTTGTGTGAAGGATCTTTGTGCAAAGGATTACAGGAAGGCGGATATACTCAAATCTCTTTGTCTTGATGTAAGAAGAGGTGAGATAGTAGGTATTGCCGGAGTGGACGGTAACGGACAGTCCGAATTGGTGGAGATACTTACAGGACTGAAAAAGGCGGAGTCGGGAAGCGTTACGATACTTGGAAAGGATGCCTTTAATGTAACACCGAGACAGAGTTTTGATATGGGTATTACAAGTATACCTGAGGACAGGCAAAAGCACGGACTTGTACTTGATTTCAGTGTGGCGGAAAACCTTATACTTCAAAACTTTGAGAATGAGCCTTTCTCAAAAAACGGCATACTTAATGAGAAAAACATAGAGGCACATGCAAACAAGCTTATAGAAAAGTTCGATATCAGACCGAAAGACAGCGCCAAAAAGGCGGCAAAGACTTTATCGGGAGGAAACCAGCAAAAGGTAATTATAGCCAGAGAGGTGACTAACGATTCGGATCTTTTGATTGCGGTCAATCCGACCAGAGGTCTGGATGTAGGTGCTATTGAGTTTGTGCACAGATATCTGGTGGAGCAAAGGAATAAGAATAAGGCGGTTTTATTGGTATCATTTGAGCTTGACGAGATTATGAACCTCTCAGACAGGATTGAGGTTATATTCGGAGGCCAAATTACAGGTGAAGTCATGGGTGAGGATGCCGATGAGAAGGAACTTGGACTTTTGATGGCAGGAGGAAAAAAAGATGAGTAAGAAAAACGGTATACTTTCAAGCAATGCTTTTTATACTCTTTTATCAATAGTATTGGGATTTATAGTAGGTGCAATTTTACTTTCAGTGGCAAAGATAAATCCTCTTGAGGCATACAGACAGCTGTTAAAAGGTGTCTTCGGTAAGCCTAAGTTTATGATTTGGTGTCTTATATATGCCGCGCCGCTTATATTCACAGGACTTAGTGTGGCTTTTTCATTTAAGACAGGTGTATTTAATATAGGTGCGGAGGGACAGTTTGTAGTAGGTTCTCTTACCGCCTGTGTAATAGGTATTCTTATAAAAGCACCTGCAATTATACATATACCGCTTTGTTTTATAGGTGCCGCACTTGCAGGAGGTATCTGGGGAGCGATAGTGGGTCTTCTTAAGATAAAAAAAGGTGTGAACGAAGTCTTATCATATATTATGTTTAACTGGATTGCATTCTATCTGTCAAATTTTATAGTGAATTTGACTGTAATACATAAGGAAAGCGGCGGTGAGGCTACAAAGGATATTGCAGGCACTGCAAGAATTTTGGCGCCTAAGTCTATAATAGATGCAACCGGTGCATCCGCTGCGAACTGGGGATTTATAATAGCTGTTGTATTTGCAATAATTGTTTGGTTTGTGATAAATAAGACCACACTCGGATTTAAGCTTCGTGCAGTAGGTTTCAGTAACAGTGCTGCGCAGTATGCAGGTATAGACACGGGAAAATCATTCCTTACAGCGATGGCGTTTTCAGGAGCCTTGGCAGGTATCGGAGGTGCGATACAGCTGATGGGTATGAGCGGAAGAATATCACAGTTTTCAGGTCAGGAAGGATACGGTTTTCAGGGGATTACCGTAGCGCTGATAGCTTCTTCAAATCCGATAGCATGTATATTTGCAGGTATCTTCTACGGTGCTATGAAGTATGGCGGAAGTAAGCTTTCACTTGTAAATGCACCTTCAGAGGTTGTGGATATTATAATGGGTGTAATCATATTGTTTATTGCAATATCAAGTTTGTTCAGAAGTATTTTCTTGAATCACGGAAAGAAGGGAGCAGTATAATGGAAGTTTTAATAAAGGATTTAGGGCTTTTGATAAATGCTATATTGATAGCAACTCCTCCGCTTCTTTTGGCGGCTCTGGGATCATGTTTTTCGGAGAGAAGCGGTGTTATAAATATCGGTATTGAAGGTATGATGACAATAGGCGCTTTTATAGGAGCCTGTGTAGCGTATTTCAGCGGCAACGGCTGGCTCGGATTTTTTGCGGGAGGACTTAGCGGTGCAATACTTGGTGTTATTCATGCGGTTGCCTGTATACAGTTCGGAGCGGACCAGACTATATCCGGTACCGCAATAAACTTTATAGGTCCGGGACTTGCGGTATTCCTTTGCAAGGCGATATTTGACAATTCTTCAGATTCACCTGCACTTGATACGGCTTCAAAGTTGCCTAAGCTCTTTGACGGAATGTTCCCTTCAGGATCTTTCGGATACAATGTTTTTTCAACATATATTGTAGCTTATCTTAGTTTTATACTGGTTGCGGTAGTTTGGTTTGTATTTTATAAGACAAAGTTCGGAATGCATCTTAGAGCTGTAGGAGAGCATCCGCAGGCTTGTGCTACTTGGGAGTGAATGTATATCGTACAAGATATATCTGTGTAATACTTTCAGGCTTCCTTGCAGGACTTGGAGGAGCTTTTGTTACACTGGCTACAGTAAGTCAGTTCAGACCGGCGGTAATAGTCGGACAGGGATTCATTGCCATTGCAGCTGTTATTTTCGGAAAGTTTAAGCCGCAGGGAGCATTCAAGGCTTGTCTGCTCTTTGGACTTTGTAACGGTATCAAGGCTTTGCTTGGAGCGGGTAATGCGGTATCACCGAACCTTGTATCAATGATTCCTTATGTAGTTACAATACTTGCGCTGGTATTTGTAGTAGGAAGTACAAGAGTACCGGCGGCAAACGGTAAGCCTTTCTTAAAGGCAAGATAGGGGGAAAGATGTTATCAACAAAATTATTTGATCATACAATATTGAAGGCGGACGCCACAAGAAAAGATGTAAAAAGAGTATGCGATGAAGCTATGGCATACAGTTTTTGTTCGGTATGTGTGAACTCATACTATGTGCCTTATGTTGCAAATCTTTTGCACGGAAGTGATGTAAAGATTTGCAGCGTGGTAGGATTTCCTTTGGGAGCAATGTCTACAAGAGCCAAGGCGCTTGAGGCAAAGATTGCCGTGATGGACGGTGCCGATGAGATAGATATGGTAATAAATGTGGGCGCACTAAAGGACAGAGATTATTCGGTTGTTTTGGAAGATATTAAGGCTGTAAAAGAAGCTTGTGGAGAAAAGATTTTAAAAGTTATTATAGAGACCTGTCTGCTTACCGATGATGAGAAGGTAAAGGCATGTGAACTTGCAAAGGAAGCCGGAGCCGATTTTGTAAAGACTTCTACAGGTTTCAGTGCTGCCGGTGCAAAGGTTGAGGATGTCAGACTTATGAGAGAGACTGTAGGTCCTGATATGGGTGTAAAAGCCAGCGGCGGAATACATGATAAGGAGTTTGCCAAGGAATTGGTGGATGCAGGTGCCAACAGGCTTGGAACAAGCGCAACCATTGAGATAGTGGAATCAGCCTTTTATGATATGGGTTAATTTATGAATAAAGAAGAAATTTTAAAGTTGCCGAAGCTTGACCTTCATTGTCATTTGGACGGCTCACTTTCAAAGACCTTCCTTGAAAATACACTTGGAAGAAAATTCAGCATAGATGAACTCTCAGTCAGTATGGAGTGTTCAAGTTTGGTGGAATATCTTGAGAAATTTGATATTCCGCTAAGCGCTATGAATTCAAAGGAAAATATAAGCAGGCCGCTCTTGAGGTGATGAAGCTTGCAGCGGATGAAAATGTAAGGTATATCGAGATAAGGTTTGCACCGCTTTTATCGGTTACGGACAGCCTAAGCATTGAAGATGTTATAGAGTCCGTAATAGCAGGTATCAATGAGGGTAACAGGCTTTACGGTATATATGGGAATGCCATATGCTGTGCTATGACTCACCATGATATAGAAGCAAGCAAGTCAATGTTTAAGGTCGCAAGAGAGTACTACAATGCAGGTGTTGCAGGACTTGACTTGGCGGGAGATGAGGCAAATCATCCTATAAAAGAGTTTAGTGAGCTTTTTAAGTATGCAAAGGATCTCGGTATGAATTTTACCATTCATGCAGGTGAAGCCGGACCTAAGTCCAATATAGAGGGCGCTATAGAGTACGGCGCTAAAAGAATAGGACACGGTATCGCCATGAGAGATGATGAAAGACTTTTAAATCTTGCAAGGGAGAGGCGTATAGGTATTGAGATGTGTCCGATAAGCAATTATCAGACAAAAGCGGTGGGTAAGAAGGATGTTTATCCTTATTCAGACTATATAAAAAGAGGTCTGCTTGCCACTGTCAATACCGATAACAGATTGGTGAGCAATACAAGCATTACAGATGAAATATTATTTTTACAAAACAAAAATATGATAAATGATGCCGAGATATTGCATGGAATAAAGAATGCAATAGAAGTTTCTTTTGCAAGTGATGATATTAAAGATATGCTTTTAAAAGAGCTTGGCAAACAGGTATTATTATGAAGAAATATAAGAGAGTTTTTGTTGTTGTTTTGGATTCTTTAGGTATCGGTGCAATGCCTGATGCGGCTAAGTTCGGAGATGCGAATACAGATACCTTCGGACATATAGTAAGAGAATACGGCAAACTGAATATTCCGAATTTAAAGAAGCTCGGAATGTACAATCTTCATCCGGTTGAAGGAGAAAGTGGAGTGGAAAAGCCGCTTGGAAGATTTTGCAGAATGGAAGAGATGAGTAACGGTAAGGATACGATGACGGGTCATTGGGAGATGATGGGTCTTAGAATCGAAAAGCCGTTTCAGACATTTACAGATACAGGTTTTCCGAAGGAGCTTATTGACGAGCTTGAAAAAAGATGCGGTAAGAGAGTAATAGGTAATAAGTCGGCTTCAGGGACTGAGATACTTGAAGAACTTGGAGAAGAAGAGATAAATACGGGAGCGATGATTGTATACACATCTGCCGATTCCGTGCTTCAAATCTGTGGAAATGAAGAGACTTTTGACCTTCAAAACTTATACAGATGTTGTGAGATTGCCAGAGAGCTGACAATGAAGGATGAGTGGAAGGTCGGAAGAGTTATTGCAAGACCTTATATCGGTAAGAAAAAGGGCGAGTTTAAAAGAACTTCCAACAGACATGACTACGCACTTAAGCCTTTTGGAAGAACCGCTCTCAATGTATTAAAGGATAACGGATTTGATGTTATCTCTATCGGAAAGATAAATGATATATTTGTAGGAGAGGGTATTACAAAGGCACTTCACTCGGACTCAAGTGTGCACGGTATGGAACAGACTATTGATATGCTCTCACAAGATTTTACAGGTCTTTGCTTTACAAATCTTGTGGACTTTGACGCACTTTGGGGTCACAGAAGAGACCCGATAGGCTATGCAAAAGAAATCGAGAAGTTTGATGAAAAGCTTGGTGAGTTCATTGAGAAGATGAATGATGACGATCTTTTGATACTTACGGCAGACCACGGAAATGATCCGACTCACACCGGAACGGATCATACAAGAGAGGCTGTATTCTTTATGTCATACTCAAAGAAGTTTGACGGCGGAAAGCTGCTTGATACTACAGATACATTTGCCGTAATAGGTGCAAGTGTCGTGGACAACTTTGATTTAAAGATGCCTGAGGATACAGTAGGATACAGTATTTTAGACAAGCTATAAGGGAGGTTTTATGAATACGATTTTTGAAAAAGTGAAAAAAAGTTATGACTATATAAGATCTGTCACGGATTTTACACCTGAGGTTGCGCTGGTACTTGGCTCAGGCCTTGGCGAGTTTGCAAAGCATATGGAAGTGGAATGTGAGATTCCTTATAGTGATATTGAGGGTTTCCCTGTGTCCACTGTAGCAGGTCATGACGGAAGGTTTCTTTTCGGTACTGTAGAGGGTGTAAAGACAGTCATCATGAAGGGTAGAGTACATTACTATGAGGGTTATCCTGTAACGGATGTCGTACTTCCTACCAGACTTATGATAATGCTCGGCGCAAAGAAGCTTATACTTACAAATGCGGCAGGCGCGGTAAATATTTCATATAAGCCGGGAGATTTGATGCTTATTACAGACCATATTTCAACTATAGTTCCGTCACCTCTTATCGGTCGCAATATTGAGGAGTTCGGCACAAGATTCCCCGATATGAGCCATGTATATTCACAGAGATTACTTGATGTTGCAAGAAACTCCGCAAAAGAAGTCGGTATTACTTTAAGAGAAGGTGTTTATATGCAGTTTAGCGGACCTGCTTATGAGACACCTGCAGAGGTGAAGCTTGCAAGAATTTTGGGTGCCGATGCGGTAGGTATGTCGACAGCTATTGAAGCGATAGCCGCCAACCATATGGGTGCGGAGATTTGCGGTATCTCATGCTTTACAAATATGGCTGCCGGAATCCTTGACAAGCCGTTAGACCACAAGGAAGTATCGGAAGCGGCAAACAAAGTCTCAAATATCTTTGAAGGACTTGTAAAAAATATAATAAAGAATATGTAACAAAGGAGGCTGTGCGCCTCCTTTTTCGGACTGTATAATATTTGTATCAGATGCGTGTAAATAATGATTATGTAGCCGGCGACACAGTAATTAAACATGTAGATGAGCTTTTGATGCTAATGTCTGCAATGATAAAGGATGACAGATATAGACTTGTTCGTCCTCAAATACCGTTGTCTTCATGTTGTAGTATTTACCTAATATGGAAGCTTAACTCCCATGTTACAGATAGGATTAATAATAACTTTATTAAAAAAGGCATAAAATCTTATCTGATACGAGATATTATATTCTATATACAATTGTGTTATAATAAGAATACAAAATTAAAGGAGGTTGCATTATGAATGCACATGATATTTTGAATAATCCCTTTTTAAATAAGGGAACTGCCTTTACACTTGAAGAGCGTAAAGAACTTGGCTTAGTTGGAGTTTTGCCACCTTATGTGCAAACTTTGGAGGAGCAAGCGGCACAAACCTATGCTCATTTTTCTAAAAAAGCAACAAACTTGGAAAAACGTTTGTTCTTGATGGAAATCTTCAATACTAATCGCACCTTGTTTTACTATCTTTTTAGCCAACACATTGCCGAATTCAATCCGATTGTTTATGATCCAACGGTTGCAACTACGATTGAAAATTACAGTGATTTGTTTGTTGATACGCAATATGCAGGCTATTTAGATATTAACCACCCTGAAATATAGAAGCTACCCTTAAGAATGCGGCCGGAGACCGTAATATTAGACTTATTGTTGTGACAGATGCGGAAGCAATTTTAGGTATTGGTGACTGGGGAACCAATGGTGTGGATATTTCAGTTGGAAAGCTTATGGTTTACACAGGAGCGGCCGGTATTGACCCTGCAACTGTTTTACCTCTGGTCATTGATGCCGGAACTAACCGTAAAGAATTGCTGGAAAGTCCTAACTATCTTGGGAACCGCCATGAGCGTGTACGTGGAGACCGTTATTATGATTTTATTGATCAGTTTGTACAAACAGCTGAACGACTTTTCCCTAAGCTCTACTTACACTGGGAAGATTTCGGTCGTCTAAATGCTGCCAATATTCTCAACAAGTACAAGGATAAAATTCCTACTTTCAATGATGATATCCAAGGAACGGGTATTGTCACACTGGGTGGTATTTACGGATCATTAGATATTAGTGGTGAAAAATTAACAGACCAAATCTATCTTTGCTTTGGCGGTGGAACAGCAGGTGCAGGAATTGCATCACGTGTTCTCAGTGAAATGATTACAGAAGGACTCTCAGAAGAAGAGGCTTACAAACGTTTCTTTATGGTAGATAAACAAGGTCTTCTTTTTGATGATATGGATGATTTGACACCTGAGCAACGTCCATTTGCAAAGAAGCGTTCTGACTTTGCTAATGCTGACAAGCTAACAGACTTGCTTGAAGTTGTAAAGACGGTTAAACCGACAATCTTGGTAGGAACATCAACACAACCTAATACCTTTACAAAAGAGGTTGTTGAGGCTATGTGTCAAAACACTGAGCGTCCAATTATTTTCCCGCTTAGTAATCCAACTGAGCTGGCAGAAGCAAGTGCTAAAGACTTGATTGAGTGGTCTGATGGAAAGGCTTTTGTAGCGACAGGAATACCTTCCGACAATGTGGATTATAAAGGGGTATCTTATCAGATTGGTCAGGCTAATAATGCTCTTATCTATCCCGGTCTGGGACTTGGAATGCTTGCTTCAGAAGCTAAGCTTTTGACAGATGAAATGATTGGTGCAGCTGCACATTCATTGAGCGGTATAGTTGATTCAGGTAAACCGGGTGCACCTGTCTTGCCGCCATTTGCTTATGTGGCAGAAGTTTCAAGTAAAGTAGCGGAGGCGGTTGCTAAAAAAGCTCAAGAGCAGGGATTGGCACAAAGTCAAGAAACCGATATGAAGAAAGCTGTCAGTGAACTTAAGTGGTATCCAAAGTACTAAGAAGTAGTATAGAGTATGGTTTTTTGACTTCAATTGAAAGTATTATTTCCATTATAGTCCTTATAATTTCGGGCTATTTCTTGCAGGTACGAGGAATTATAAGTACCCTTGTTTTTACCGGTAAATTATGGTATATTAACTACAAAATGAAGCTGCGAAAAAGGGCAGATATGAGTGAAGAAAGTTTTTAAAGAGTATCTGGAATCTTAACTGTTATCGATTTAAATATAAACTCACAGAAGCAAAATGAAAGTTTTGTTCTGTGAGTTTTATTATATGCGTAACTGTAGAGGTTTTGTATAACAGTAAAAATTTTGATAGAAATGAATATTATTTCAATGCTTTTGCCCTTGTCTTTTTGTTGAATTCATTATAAAATAATAAAAGATTGTTTTGTATTTAACAATATAATTATACTGAGGTAATGGAGGTTAGTATATGGCTCAAACAGGCGTTTTGCCTATGAAACGAATTGAAGAATTGCTGGATACCGGAAGTTTTGTGGAAGTTGGCTCATATATAAGCGCAAGGAACACAGATTTCAATCTGTCACATAAAGATACCCGAAGGACGGAGTGTATACAGGTTACGGTACGATTGACAGTAAGTTGGTATATATATACAGTCAGGATGCCGCAGTGCTTGGCGGATCTATAGGAGAGATGCACGCAAAGAAGATAGTTTCACTATATGAAATGGCTATGAAGATGGGAGCGCCGGTTATAGGACTTATCGACTGTGCCGGACTTAGACTTGAAGAGTCATTTGACGCTTTGGATGCATTCGGACAGATATATGCGGCACAGACAAAGGCAAGCGGAGTGATACCGCAAATTCAGGCGGTCTTCGGTCTTAGCGGCGGCGGAATGGCCCTCAGCAACGGACTGAGTGATTTTGTATTTATGGAGCAGGATAAGGCAAGAGTATTTGTGAATTCACCTAATGCGATTGATAACAACTCTCAGGATAAAAACGACTATTCAAGCGCAAAGTTTCAGTCCGAGGCGACAGCACTTATAGATTTTATCGGAAATGAGAGTGAAATACTTTCAGGTATCAGAGAACTTATATCCATACTCCCTGCAAACAATGAAGATGATATGTCATATATTGAGTGCAACGATGATTTAAACAGAGTTACACCTGAGCTTGAAGCAAGTATAAAGGACCCTGCAGTTGCTGCAAAGATAATTTCAGACAGCTTTTATTTGCTTGAAGTAAAGAAGAATTTTGCAAAAGATATGTTCACGGGATTTATCAGACTCAACGGAAATACTGTAGGTGTTGTAGCAAACAGAAGAACTTTGTTTGATGAAAAAGGCGAGACTTTACAGGAATTTGACAATGTATTGTCACATCAGGGAGCGGACAAAGCTGCGGAGTTTATAAACTTTTGTGATGCCTTCAATATCCCGCTTTTGACATTGGTGGACGTAAAGGGATACAGAGCCACAAAATGCACCGAAAAGAGAATACCTAAGGCCGGAGCAAGGCTTACATATGCATATGCAAATGCTACAGTTCCTAAGGTAAGTCTGATAGTAGGTGATGCAATAGGCAGCGCTTCGCTTTCAATGAACTCAAAATCAATCGGTGCTGATATGGTATTTGCATGGGAAAGTGCAAAGATGGGCATGATGAATGCAAGTGAAGCAGTAAAGATCATGTATTCAAAAGAGATTGATGCAAGTGACGATGCGGTTGCAACTATTGAGGAAAAGACTAAGGAGTATGAGAATCTGCAAAACTCTGTGGTATATGCCGCAAGAAGAGGATATGTAGACGATATTATCACTGTAGCAGATACAAGAAAGAGAATTTTAGCCGCATTTGAGATGCTTTTCACAAAGAAGGAAGAAAAATTCATATAAGAAGCACGGATCATTTTAGAGGTGAGTCATGAAGAGAATGAAAAGATTTTTTTATATTTATGTCTGTTTGTGATTGCAATGCTTACACTTGGTGCCTGCGGAAAGAAAAGTGACAGTGATACACAAATTCCCGATCAGCTTAATGAACAGCTTAAGCAACAAGGTGAGGGGCTTTTAACTCAGCTATATCAGATGGATGAGAAACAGCTTGCTCAGGTAATAGACAGTGCACAAAAAAGCGATCAGGCCGCATTCATAGAGGGGCTTAAAAACTTTGAAGCAAGTAAAGAGACGGTAGGAGCTTTGAAGGGAATTGATGATACCAAGGTTACATTTTCAGACGGTAACTATGTTGTTAAGATAAAGTATACCGGAGATAAGAGAAAGTCGGAGATGACGCTCGGATTTGATTCAAAGACCAATAATGTATCTGTATTTTCCATCACACCTAAGTACAGTGTGGCTGAAAACATGGAAAAGGCCGCATTAAATACAGTGCTTGGAATGGGAACGGTGTTTGTTATACTGATTTTCATATCATTCCTGATAAGCTTGTTTAAGCATATCAATACATTTGAAAATAAGTTAAAGTCTAAAGCAATAAAAGAGCCTGTAAAAGAAGTAGTCGATGTAAAAACTGAAGGTGAGAATCTTTGTGACGATTTGGAATTGGTAGCGGTTATTACAGCGGCTATAGCCGAGTTTAGCGGAAACGACGCGTCAAGCTTAATTGTTCGCTCAATAAAGAGAGTTAAGAGATAGTGGAGGTTAAAATGAAAAATTATACTATTACTGTAAACGGTAAATCATATGAAGTAACTGTAGAAGAAAGAGGAGGGGCGTCAGCTCCTGTTACAACCGCGGCTGCACCTGTAGCACCTGCAGTTAAGGCTGCGCCTGCATCAAGCGGCAGTGAAGGCAGAGTAAAGGTGGTTGCACCTATGAGCGGCAAAATCCTCGGAGTAAAGGTAAGTGTAGGACAAGCGGTTAAAAAAGGTGAAGTAGTAGCCGTTTTGGAGGCTATGAAGATGGAAAATGATATAGTGGCACTTGAGGACGGCACTATTGCAAGTATAAATGTAAATGTTGGAGACAGCGTTGAGACTAATCAAACTCTTGTAACAATCAACTAGTAACCGGAGGAGAAAAATGGATTATATATTAAATACATTATCCAATTTGATTGCTCAGACTGCATTCATGAATCTTACCTTCGGCAATCTTATAATGATTTTTGTTGCCTTTATATTTCTGTATTTGGCAATCAAAAAGGGATTTGAGCCGCTTTTGTTGGTTCCGATTGCCTTCGGTATGTTACTTGTAAATATCTATCCGGATATAATGATAAAGCCTGAGAATTCTACAAATGGAGTGGGAGGCCTGCTTCATTACTTCTATGTTTTGGACGAGTGGAGTATATTGCCTTCACTGATATTCATGGGTGTAGGAGCGCAGACGGATTTCGGTCCGCTGATTGCAAATCCCAAGTCGTTCTTACTTGGTGCGGCGGCACAGTTCGGAATCTATGCGGCTTACTTTATAGCAATACTTATGGGATTTAATGATAAGGCCGCAGCAGCCATATCCATCATAGGTGGAGCCGACGGACCTACTTCTATCTTCCTTGCAGGTAAGCTCGGACAGACAGAGTACCTCGGACCTATTGCGGTGGCTGCATACTCATATATGGCACTTGTACCTATCATTCAGCCGCCTATTATGAAATTTTTACCACAGATGAGGAGAAGAGAATCAAGATGGAGCAGCTTCGTCCCGTATCACAACTTGAGAAGATACTTTTCCCTATAATAGTTACGGTAGTGGTATGTCTTATACTTCCTACTACAGCTCCTTTAGTAGGTATGCTGATGCTCGGTAATCTTTTCAAAGAGAGCGGTGTTGTAAAGCAACTTACAGAGACAGCTGCAAATGCAATGATGTATATCGTTGTTATCTTACTTGGAACCAGTGTCGGTGCCACTACAAGTGCGGAGGCGTTCCTTAAGGTTACAACATTAAAGATTGTGGCTCTCGGACTTATAGCATTTGCCTTCGGTACCTGGGCAGGAGTTGTATTCGGTAAGATAATGTGTAAGGTTACCGGCGGTAAGGTAAATCCGCTTATCGGCTCTGCCGGAGTATCTGCTGTGCCGATGGCGGCAAGAGTTTCACAAAAGGTAGGTGCGGAGTATGACCCTACAAACTTCCTTTTGATGCATGCTATGGGACCTAATGTGGCAGGTGTTATCGGTACGGCTGTAGCGGCAGGAACCTTTATGGCAATATTTGGAATAGTATAAGGAGGGATTATGGCAGAAATTAAGAAAAAGCCTGTTCAGATAGTTGAGACCGTGCTTCGTGATGCACATCAGTCTTTGGTAGCTACCAGAATGACTACAGAACAGATGCTTCCTATAATAGATAAGATGGATAAAGTAGGATACAGAGCTGTAGAATGTTGGGGTGGTGCTACGTTTGACGCCTCACTGAGATTTACATGAAGATCCGTGGGAAAGACTTCGTAAGTTCAAAGATGGATTCAAAAATACCAAGCTTCAAATGCTCTTTAGAGGGCAGAATATCCTTGGATACAATCATTATGCAGATGATGTTGTAGAGTACTTCGTTCAAAAGTCGGTTGCAAACGGTATTGATATCATTCGTATATTTGATGCGCTCAATGATATAAGAAACTTAAAGACAGCTGTAAATGCTGCAAACAAGGAAAAAAATGCGGAAGTTCAGATAGCACTTTGCTATACTTTGGGTGATGCATATACACTTGATTATTGGAAGGATATTGCAAAGAGAATTGAGGACATGGGTGCGGATTCACTCTGTGTTAAGGATATGGCGGGTCTTTTGACACCGTATGCGGCAGAGGAGCTTATCACAAGCCTTAAGGAATCTACGAAGCTGCCTATAGAGCTTCACACTCACTATACTGCAGGTCTTGCATCAATGTCACTTCTAAAGGCGGTGGAGTCAGGTTGTGATATTATTGATACTGCAATTTCACCTTTTGCACTGGGCACTTCACAGCCTGCTACAGAGGTTATGGTGGAAACATTTAAGGGAACACCTTATGATACAGGTCTTGATATAAATCTTTTATCTGAGATAGCAGACTACTTCAGACCTATCAGAGAAGAGTTTAAAGAGCGGACTTCTAAACCCTAAGGTACTCGGTGTGAATATCAATACATTAAAGTATCAGGTTCCGGGAGGTATGCTTTCAAACCTTATCAATCAGCTTAAAGAAGCCGGAAAAGAAGATAAGTACAGAGAGGTTTTGGAAGAAATCCCAAGAGTAAGAAAAGACTTCGGCGAGCCGCCGCTTGTTACACCTTCATCACAGATAGTGGGCACACAGGCTGTTATGAATGTGCTTTCAGGCGAAAGGTATAAGATAGTTCCGAAGGAGTCCAAGAAGATAATGCTTGGAGAGTTCGGACAGACTATCAAGCCGTTTAATAAAGAAGTACAAAAGAAGATAATAGGAGATGAGAAGCCTATTACCTGCAGGCCGGCAGATCTTATTGCGCCACAGCTTCCTGAATTTGAGAAGAAGGTTGCAAAGTGGAAAGAACAGGATGAGGATGTGCTGACATACGCACTTTTCCCTAAGGTTGCTGAAGAGTTCTTTGAGTACAGAGCGGCACAAAAGACAAAAGTTGATATGACTAAGGCAAATAAAGAAGCGGGAGCATATCCGGTATAGGTAAAATAAGTATTCAAAAATCCCTTACTTAATGTGGGGGATTTTTATGTAATTGAAAATGAGAGAAATAAAGAGAAAAGTTTTAAAACAATTTAGCAGTGCCAGAATTATTCTGTTTGGATTTATTATTATGATATTTGTAGGGGCAAGTATTCTAAGTTTGCCTATTTCATCAAGAAGCGGAGAATTTACACCGTTTATAGATGCTTTATTTACAGCTACAAGTGCAAGCTGTGTTACAGGCCTTATAGTATATGACACCGCTACACATTGGTCGGTATTTGGGAAAATTATAATAATAGCTATGATACAATGCGGAGGACTCGGTGTTGTAACGATGTTAACCGTATTTACTCAGGTTACAGGAAAAAAAATAGGACTAAGAGACAGAGCCACATTACAAAGCGCACTTTCAGCACCGCAAATTGGCGGTATTGTCAGACTTACAAGTTTTATATTTAAAGCGACTATTATTATAGAGATGATTGGTGCACTCCTTATGTTCCCAAGGTTTATGAAAGATTTTGGGATAACAAAGGGAATATATTATTCTGTATTTCATTCTATATCTGCATTTTGTAATGCAGGTTTTGATTTGATGGGTGATGTAAGCAAATTTTCATCTTTGACAAAGTATCAATCCGATATAATGATAAATGTAACAATAATGTTATTGATACTGATAGGAGGTCTGGGTTTTCTTATATGGAAGGATATATTTGATTACAGGTTTGATATAAAAAGATATTCCACTCAAACTAAGATAGTGCTTACAATGACATTTATTTTGGTATTGTTTCCGTCTATATTATTTTTCTTTACAGAATTTAGCACTTTGGACATCAAGACAAGAGTGCTCTCAAGTTTATTTCAGGCGGTTACACCAAGGACTGCAGGATTTAATACTATAGATTATACGAAGTTCAGCGACAACGGTATAGCAATGACTGTTATATTAATGCTTATAGGCGGAGGTTCAGGTTCTACCGCCGGAGGTATTAAGATGAGCACCGTATTTATTTTAGCTGTTACAATGTGTTCCATTTTAAAACAGGACAAGGAAGTAGCGGTATTTAAGAAAAGAATTGAGCCGGATATAATAAAAAATGCAGTTGCTGTACTGGTTTTGGATGTTGCTTTATTTATAGCAGGGTCCATGCTGATAAGCGGTATAGAGGGATTTTCGCTGAAAGAAACAATGTTTGAGTGTGCATCCGCAGTTGCAACGGTAGGACTGACTTTGGGTATTACACCACATCTTGGAATTATTTCAAAAATATTGTTGATCTGTATGATGTATATAGGAAGAGTGGGCGGTATAACACTTATCTTTGCAGCTGTTAATCCTAAGAATAACGGAAATGCAAGATATCCCAAGGATCAGGTAGCGGTAGGATAAATTTTATAGAAGGTGAATTATGAAAAGTTTTTTAGTAATAGGAGTAGGACGTTTTGGACGTCATTTATGTAAAAAGTTGTATGAACTTGGATATGATGTAATGGCTATAGACAGAAATGAGGACTGTATTGAGCCGGTGCTGCCTTATACCTTAAATTCAATGATAGGCGACAGTACAAAGAGCGAGTTTATAAAATCAATCGGTGTAAGCAATTTTGATACCTGTTTTGTGGCAATAGGTGATGATTTTCAAACTTCACTTGAAACAACGTCACTTCTTAGTGAGTGTGGAGCAAAATATGTGGTATCCAGAGCATCCAGAGATACGCAAGCAAAATTTCTTTTAAGAAACGGTGCCGATGAGGTTGTTTATCCTGAAAGGCAACTTGCTGAATGGAGTGCTATAAGATACAGCTCAAATAATATTTCAAATTATATAGAATTACCGGGAGAAAATTCTATATTTGAATGTAAGGTACCTAAAAGCTGGGAGGGAAAAACTGTATTGGAGCTGGATATAAGGAAAAAATATAAAGTTAATATTATGGCAATAAAAAAAGGTGATAACTGGTATATGACTATTACTCCACAGATAAAGTTTGAAAAGGATCAGGATATAATGGTTTATGGAGCAAATAAGTATTTGGAAAAGTTCTTACATTTTGATTCAAGCAATTTTACAACTGAAGAAGAGGCAAAAGAAGATGATTGATGATATTTCTATTAGATTTGCAAAACCTGAGGATGCTAAAGAGCTGCTCAAAATATACGCATATTATGTAACAGATACGGCAATATCATTTGAAACAGAAGTACCAAGTGAGGAAGAGTTTAAATTAAGAATAGAAGAGGTTTTAAAAAGCTATCCGTTTATTGTTGCCTGTAAGGATGATGAAATACTGGGATATGCCTATTTGCATTCATTTGTAGGAAGAAAGGCTTATGAATTAAGTGCAGAGACTACCATATACCTAAATCCGGATAAGAAGAAAATGGGTATAGGCAAAAAATTATACTTTGTCTTGGAGGATATAGCAAAGGCACAGAATATAACAAATTTATATTCATGTATCGGTTATGTGGATAAAGAGGATGAATATTTAAATAATAACAGTGTGCAGTTTCATGAACATATCGGGTTTAGAATGGTTGGAAAATTTGAAAACTGCGGTCATAAGTTTGGTAGATGGTATCATATGGTGTGGATGGAGAAGATAATAGGAGAACATAAAGAAATTAAAGAGTTTTTAAAGTATTCGGATATAAAAAGTTTTCAGTAAAAATCATATCTAAAGAAAAATTCGCCTCCATATAATTGGAGGCGAAAAAATATTAAAGTACATTTCGTATTCTTTTTACAGCTTCAACGGTATTCTCATGTTTTCCGAATGCTGTAAGTCTGAAGTAGCCGTTTCCGCCCGGACCGAATCCCTCTCCCGGAGTTCCGACAACATTTGCCTTTTCAAGAAGAAAATCAAAGAAATCCCATCCTGTCATATTGTCAGGTGTCTTTAACCAAATATAAGGGGCATTGATACCGCCAAATAGTTTAAGGTTTGTATCCTTTAACCCGTTCAATATTGTGTCACAGTTTTGCATATAGTAGTTGACCAATCCTTTAACTTCCTCTTGGCCTTGTGCAAAGCAAACAGCTTCACCGGCTCTTTGTACAATATAAGGTGCGCCGTTATATTTTGTACCGTGGCGTCTTGCCCACATATCATGAAGCGAACAGCCGTCCATAATCAAATCTTTCGGAACTACCGCATAGCCCAGACGCAGACCTGTAAAACCTGCAGTCTTTGAAAAGGAGCGAAGCTCAATAGCACAGGTCTTTGCACCTCTGCATTCATAGATTGAATGTGGTACATCGTCTTCTCTTATATATGCCTCGTATGCGGCGTCATATATAATCACAGATTTACTTGCATTGGCTGCATCAACCCACTTTTGTAGTTCACTTTTTTTCATAGTGGCACCGGTAGGGTTGTTCGGGAAACAAAGATAAATAATATCAGGCATAACTTCAGGCAAGTTCGGAGCAAAATTGTTTTCGGCACTGCACAGCATATATGTGATATTTGAAAATTTACTTAAATCGGCGATATAGTCGCCGGCACGACCGGCCATAACATTGGAGTCGACATATACAGGGTATACAGGGTCACATACACCTACAGTGTTGTCAAGAGAAAAAAGCTCCTGAATATTTCCCGAATCACATTTTGCACCGTCAGATATAAAGATTTCGTCAGCCGAAATATCACAGCCGCGTTTTTCAAAGTCATTCTTTGCAATAGCTTCACGAAGGAAGCTGTAACCGAGGTCAGGAGCGTAGCCGCGAAAAGTTTCTTCATGTGCCATCTCGTCAACCGAAGTATGAAGTGCGTCAATGATACTTTTTGTAAGAGGTCTTGTAACATCACCGATACCGAGACGAATAATATCCTTGGCAGGGTTTGCATTCTTATAATTTTCTATTTTCTTTGCAATGGCGGAAAATAAATAACTGCCGGGAAGCTTCTGAAAATTTGTATTGATTTTTAACATTTAGTACTCCTTTATATTGAAGTTTATGACTTTTTTTAAGTCTGTACTTTAAATCTAAATTTTTTTATAATGTCAATAAGAATTTTTAAAAAAATCGTATTTAAAAAAATCTGAAATAAGTTATTCTATTATATTGACATTTAAACGGTATTGTGATTAAATACACTCAGAAACAATATTTCTTTAAATAAAATATTTTTTTGAAATAATATTTTTATTTTTTTAAGTTGCTAGGAGATTTTATGAGAGAAGAAGATTATCAGGTTTCTTTTGAAATAATTGCTACGGCAGGTGACAGCAAGGGATATTCGATGGATGCGATATGTGACGCCAGAGAAGGTAAGTTTGACTCGGCAAATGAGAAAAATCAATGAGGCAAACAAAAGACTTTTAAAAAGCACATGAGCTTCAAACCGATATGATTGCACAAGAGGCAGGCGGAGATCCGGTTCCGGTAAATATTATTCTGATACATTCACAGGATCATTTGACTATGGCGAATGTAGCTGAAGAGTTGTCCGAGGAAATGGTGTCGCTTTATAAACGATATATGATATGAAGGCAGAGATCGAGGAGTTGAAGAAAAATATAAAATAACTATATTCTATAATTGGGGGTAGTACGTGGACATAGTATTGCGAATAAAAGAGGAATATAGGAAACTTACAAAGTCTGAAAAGAAAGTGGCGGATTATTTTATAGAGAATTATAAGGATGCTATAAACGAGAGTACACAGTCTATAGCGGTTGCTACAGATACTTCTCCGGCTACCGTAATCAGATTTGTAAAAACATTGAAGTTTGACGGACTTCAACAGCTTAAGCTTGCGATTGCAGCGGATATGGACTCACAAAAGCCTGATATTACGGATGAGATAATACATCAAAAGGACGGACTTAGTGAGATCGTTGAAAAGAATAAGAGAAATCTGATAAACAGTATTGAAAGGCTTTATGCACTTATGGATTTGGAACTGATAGAAAAGAGTGTGGACGCCATAGACTCCGCCAAAAAGGTGTATCTTTTCGGAGTCGGTGCAAGCGGTATAGTTTGTTATGATATCAATTATAAGCTTTCTAGAATCGGTAAGAATGTAGTTTTTAATAATGACATACATTTGCAATTGGTAAACTTAAACTTCATAACAAAGGAAGATGCCTGTGTCTGTGTAAGCTACAGCGGCAATACAAAGGAGACTGTACTTGTTGCCGAGATTGCAAAAAAAGCCGGTGCAAAGACGGTAGGTATATGTTGTTACGGCAGAAACGAGCTTTCAAAGATTTGTGATATCACCTTGAGAGTTCCACATGATGAGAGAGAACTTAGACTCGGCGCTATTTCAAGCCGTAATACAACACTTACACTTTTGGATACCATTTATCTGGCTATAACACACAGACATTATCCGGATGTACTTAACGATATCGAATCTACAAGAGATTTGATTAAGAAACTTAGAGACTGATTTTATAAAGGAAGTGAAAAAATGAGAATGCTTTGGGGAGGTGCAAGCGCCTCAAGTCAATATGAGGGCGGATTTGATCTTTTTAATAAGGGTATTGATACACAGGACTGTAGAAGATATGTAAAAAGAACGGACAATGCCACCACATCTACAAGACTTTTAACAAAGGCTGATATAGAGAGGGCAAAACATCCTTTGGAGGGAGACTTCTTCCCGGGAAGAAAGGGCAGTGAGGGACTCTCACATATAGATGAAGACATAGAGTACCTCAGTGAGCTTGGAATAGATATATACAGAATTTCAATTGCGTGGTCGAGGATATTTCCTACAGGAGAGGAAGAGACTCCGAATGAAGATGCACTTAAGATGTACGGAGATATTTTAAAGAAACTTAAGTCAAAGGGAATCAAGATATATCTGAGTCTTACACATTATGCACTTCCGCTTGCTTTGGTGGAAAAATACGGCGGATGGAAAAACAGAAAACTTGTTGATTTGTACCTTAAGTACGCAAAAGTTATATTTGAGAGGTTTAAAGAGTATCTTGATTTTGTAGTACCTTTCAATGAGATAAATACAGGATTTTTCAGTCCTTTTAACGGACTCGGACTTCTAAGAGACGAAGATTTGGGCGGCAGCGGATATGATTTGAACGATATATTTGCAGGACTTCACAATCAGTTTATCGCTTCAGCAAAGGTAATAGAGCTTGGAAGAAAGATGCTTGATGTTAAGTTCGGCTGTATGGCGGCATGTTTTTGCTACTACGGTTACTCATGTAATCCGCTTGATCAGTTGAAGACATTACAGTATGAGCAGGTAAATCAGTGGTTCTTTACAGATGTTTTGGCGGCAGGTGAGTATCCTTACTATATGAAGAAGTACTTTAGAGATAACAATGTGAAAGTGGAGTTTTTACCGGGAGATGAAGAACTTCTGAAAAACAATACAGCCGATTTTGTGGGATTTCATACTATCAGTCAAATGTGTGTGCATCCGAGGAAATGGAAAAGACTGCAGGTAATCTTGTAGTAAGTACAAAGAATCCGTATCTGAAAGCAAATGAGTGGGGATGGCAGATTGATCCTGTAGGAATGAGAATTTCCATGAACAAGATTTATGACAGATATAAAAAGCCTGTAATGATTACGGAGAACAGCTTCGGATACAATGATGTATTGGAAGACGGAAATATCATAAACGACGACTACAGAATACAGTATTTAAACGATCACTTTGAGCAGATAAAGCTTGCTATAGATGACGGCGTGGAATGTCTGGCATACTTGCTTTGGGGTATTGTCGATATAGTATCAGCCGGTTCGCTTGAGATGACCAAGAGATACGGAGTGGTATATGTGGATGCCGACAACCTCGGTAAAGGTACATATAAAAGATATAAAAAGAAGAGTTTTAAATTCTACAAGGATTTTATAGAAAAGGAGAAAAACAGTGTTAAGTCTTGACAGTTTAGATACAGAGAGAAGAAATATTAACACGATGAATCTTGACGAACTTTCCGCTGTAGAAATTATTGAAAAGATAAATCAAGAGGATGAAAAGATAGCAGGCTGTGTGAAACCTGCCATACCTGAAATAGGAAAGGCGGTAGAGTTTGCGGTTGAGAGTATAAAAAGAGGCGGAAGGCTTATTTATATAGGCGCAGGTACCTCCGGAAGACTTGGTATACTTGATGCCAGTGAATGTCCTCCTACATACGGCGTACCGTTTGACATGGTAATAGGTATTATGGCAGGCGGAGATAAGGCGATGAGAAAAGCTGTAGAAGGTGCTGAGGACTCAAAAGAACTTGCAGTAAATGATTTGAAGGAACTTGAACTTAGTGAGAAGGATACTTTGGTAGGACTTGCAGCAAGCGGAAGAACACCATATGTAATAGGCGGTTTAGAATATGCTAAAAGTCTCGGAGCAAAGACTGTAGCTGTAAGTTGTGTAAGAAATGCAAAAATATCGGAGCTTGCAGACGCTCCTATAGAGGTGGTTGTAGGAGCGGAAGCTGTGACAGGTTCTACAAGAATGAAAGCCGGAACGGCACAAAAGATGGTGTTAAATATGATTTCCACCACAACTATGGTAAAAATCGGCAAGGTATACCAAAATCTTATGGTAGATGTTGCGACAACCAATGAAAAGCTTAGAGTAAGGGCGCTCAATATAGTAAGTGAAGCTACAGGCATAGATAAGGAAAACTCAAAAAAGCTTTTGGAGGAGTCGGGATATGATGTTAAGGTAGCCATAGTGATGGGACTTGCAGGTGTGGATGCACTAAAAGCAAGAAAGACACTTTCGGATAATGACTTGAATGTCAGTGCCACAATAAAGAAATTGCTTAAGACTAATAAATAGTTTGAAAATACTTTAAATTATTTTAGTAAATTCTTATGATATGTGGTAAAATATTTTACATTAAAATTAAAAAATCTGATATAAAAAGAAAGTAAAATCAGATTTGGAAAAGAAGGAGATATATGAAGGTATTATTTGTTTGTTCAGGCGGTATGTCGTCAACAATCGCTGTAAATGCTTTGAAAAAAGAGGCTGCAAAGCATGGTGAGGATATTGATGTTCTTGCAATCGGCACTCAGGCTGTTGATGATGAGGTAAAGAACGGTTGGAATTGTGTAATGGTTGCACCGCAGATTCGTCACAGATTTGACAACATCAAGGCTGCAGCCGATGCACAGAATATTCCGTGTGCACTTATTGAACCTATGGCTTATTCACCGCTTGGTGGACCTAAGCTTTATACACAAATGAAAGGGTTAACAGGAGGAAACTAAAATGTTTGACAAAATTGCTGCATTCTTAGATAAAAATCTAAGTACACCAATGGCAAAGCTCAGTGAGCAAAGGCACTTAAGAGCTATAAGGGACGGTATTATCGCCACTTTGCCTATCGTAGTAGTAAGTTCACTTTTCCTTGTAATTGCGTTCTTACCTAACCAGATGCCGGCAAGCTGGGGTATTGCACAGTTCATTAAGGCAAATGCAGGCAGAATCTTGCTTCCATATCGTATGGCAATGTATATTATGACATTGTATGCGGTGTTCGGAATCGGATTTTCACTGGCAAAGAGCTATGATTTGGACGGACTTTCAGGAGCCATTCTTTCAGAGCTTGCATTTCTTTTGACAGTTGTACCTGTATCATTGCCTGAGGCAACTGATGAAATTACAAACTTGGCTGCAAACAATCAGGCTTTGGCTGATTATATCAAGGCTGTTCCTGAAGGATGGCATCTGGGTATGTCATATATCGGTTCAGACGGTATGTTTGTAGGTATTATTTCAGCATTTATCGCCGTAGAAATATACAGATTTACACAGAAGTCAGGCTTTAAAATCAGAATGCCTGAGCAGGTTCCGGCATCGGTTGCAAGAAGTTTTGAAGCACTTACACCTACAGTTATCATCCTTCTTCTTTTCTCAACAGTCACAATGTGGCTCGGTATAAAGGTTCATGATATCGTAGGTTCTATTATCAGACCTATAGTAAATGTTGCGGATACACTTCCTTCAGTATTGCTTCTTACATTCCTTGACTCATTCTTCTGGTGTTTCGGTATACATGGAAGCAGTGTAGTAGGAAGCCTTACAAGACCTGTTTGGCTTATGCTTCTTGAGCAGAACTCAAATGCATTTGCAGCAGGAGCAGCTATTCCGAACATAGCTCCGGAGCCTTTCTATCAGTGGTTTATCTACATCGGAGGTTCAGGAACAACTATCGGACTTGCAATTTTATTGCTTTTAAAATCAAGATCACAGTATGCAAAGACACTCGGTAAGGTAGCATTTGTACCTGCATTGTTTAACATCAACGAGCCGATGATTTTCGGTTGCCCGATCATTCTAAACCCTGTACTTTTGATACCTTTCGTACTCAATCCTATTATCTGTGCCGTAATTGCATGGATTGCAACAGAGCTTGGACTTGTAAACAGAGTAGTGGCTTCAGTGCCGTGGACTTTGCCGGGACCTATAGGTGCGTTCCTTGCAACAAACGGAGATATCAGAGCGTTGATATTGAATGTACTGTTGATAATATTGTCAATACTTATTTACCTTCCTTTCTTCAATAAGTATGATGCGGACTTGAAGAAGCAGGAGGACAGCGGAGAAGTTTCCGTATAAAAAGATAGGGATAAGGAGAGTTATGCGTAGACTTGGAATATCGATTTATCCTGAAAAAGACAGTGTGGAAAATATTGTTGAATACATTAAGAAAGCCGGATCTTCCGGCTTTTCTCGTATTTTCTCATGTCTTTTATCAGTGAATAAATCAAAAGAAGAGATAATACATGATTTTAGAGAGATTAATCTGTATGCAAAAAGCTTGGGATTTGAAATAATAGTCGATGTATCACCGGCTGTTTTTAGTAAGCTTGATATTTCTTATAAGGACCTCGGTTTCTTTAAGGAAATAGGTGCGGACGGTCTGAGACTTGATATAGGCTTTACAGGACTTGAAGAGTCTTTGATGACTTTCAACGAATATGATCTTAAGATAGAGATAAATATGTCAAATGATGTGTCAACTATAGATACCATAATGAATTATGAGCCGAACAGATACAATCTCTATGGATGTCACAATTTTTATCCGCATAATTACAGCGGACTGGGGTTAGACTTTTTTAAGAGTTGTACAGGCAGATTTAAAAAATACGGGCTTAATACTGCAGCTTTTATAACAACAAGAAATGCCGGTTCATTCGGACCTTGGCCTACCGATTTCGGACTGCCGAGTCTTGAGATGCATAGAAATATGGGTATTGACAAGCAGCTTAAGCATATGATTGCCCTTGGGGATATTGACGATATAATCATATCAAACTGTTATCCGAGCGATGAGGAACTTGAGAAGATTAAATGCATTCCGCTTGATAGAGTGTGTTTTGATGTAGAGTTATTGCCTGAACTTCCGAAACTTGAAAGGACTATAGTGCTTAAAGAGATGCATTTTAACAGAGGCGATAAATCTGAGAATTTTATAAGGTCAACTGCATCAAGAGTAAAGTATAAGGGCGAAAAGTTTGAGGTGATAAATCCGGCACCTATAAAGAGAGGCGATATAATAATAGAGAGTTCACTATACGGGCATTATGCAGGTGAGTTGCAGATTGCTCTAAGTGATATGGAAAATTCAGGTATGAGCTCAGTGGTGGGTCATATTGATAAGAATGAATTGTTCCTCTTGGATTATATCAGGCCGTGGCAGAAGTTTGCGATGAAAGAAGCGAAGATAGAGGAAGTATAATGGCAAAGACTTATTATATAGGGATAGATGGCGGAGGAACAAAGACAAAGTTTGATCTCTTTGACTCTGATAAAAACAGTATTGCATCAATCACTATGCCTACAATTCATCCGGCACAGACAAGTTTTAAAGAAGCGGTATCTGTTCTTACAGATATCAAAGAAAAATTACTTGAAAAGATAAATGACAGTGATTATATTTTGAAAGTCGGAGCGGGGCTTGGCGGATACGGTATTAATGCTGAGTACAGAAAAAAACTGGAAGATGAATTCAGTACGGTTTTTGATGAGTTTAAGCTTTATTCGGATGCATATGCGGCAATGCTTGGTGCGCTTGCAGGAGAAGACGGTATTCTTATGATTGCAGGTACAGGAAGCATTGCTCTGGCGAAGAGGGGTGATGAGACCTTCAGGTGTGGAGGATTCGGCTACAGATACGGTGATGAGGGAAGTGCCTACAGCATAGGAAAGGCGCTTATATCAATGGCGTTAAAAGAAGCTGACGGCAGGTCGGATAAGAGTATAATATCCGATCTTGTAGCGGATTATTTTGATAATATCGGCATTAATATGATAGCTACATCAGACTTTAGCAGAGATAAAATTGCAGGGCTGGCAGCGGCCGCATCAAAGTATGTAGATATCAGTGAAAGTGTGAGGGATATTTTTTTTGCTGCGGCTAAAGAGATTTCTTTGCATATAAGGGCAATAGGCAAAAACTTTGAATCAGGTAAAAGAATAAGGTTAAGCTATATAGGCGGAGTCTTTAAGTCGGAGTATATACTGGAATGCATAAAGGAAATGAATCAAGGTATTGAACTTGTTGCACCGATATATCCGCCTGAAAAGGGGAGTATACTACAGGTATAGTGAAAAGCGGAAATGTTTTTGTTATAATCCCATCTTCAACAGTTGGATAGTAGAAAAGTGGCTCAAAACCCTGTATTTACACAATGTCATTAACTTAAGAGTAGTGAGAAAAATATTACAAAAAGATAGTTTAAAAACGATAATTATGCTATACTTATAGTGAGAAAAATCACGAGGTGTAGCATGTTTATAAAAATACTTACAAAAGAATATAGAGGTGAAAAGTATTATTATGCCAGCCTTGTTGAAAACAAACGTATTGATGGCAAGGTTGTGCAGACAGTGAAAGCGAATCTGGGTGCAGTTACTGGGGAGCAGATTCCATATTTGAAGGCAGCCTATGCTAAGAAGAAACCTCGTCTTGTTTATGATGAGGATTAAATAATTGGAGGGCTGTAGTGAGAAAATCACAGAATAGACTATTAAAAGATCAGAATAATATTCTTTCAGATGTATTTCTTGAGGTATGTCGTGGTGGCAAAACAAACACTCTTGTCAGACGTAGAAAGATGCCACTAGAAGATTTAGTGTATTCTATGATTAATCGCAAAGGTCTTACTCTCAAAAATGGAGCTGCGAAATTATATGAAAAACAACACATCCGGGAACAGAAATATCTAAACCAGAGTTATCTAAAGCAAAGGATGAAATTAAATCCAGACGCATTTAAGTTTCTTTATCAGGAACATAATAAAAATTTTTACCAGGATGAAGAGGTAGAACCATATACCTATAAAGGATTCCTTATTTTAGCTGCAGATGGATCTGATATAAATATTCCTACAACTGATGAAACCATCGAGAAATACGGAAGTGCCTCAGTGAGAGGAGTAAAACCATGTGCTCAGATTGGGCTGGGATGTATTTACGACGTTCTTAATCGCTTTATTCTGGAAAGCAGTATTAATACAGTAAAGTTTGATGAGATGCGAGTAGACCAGGGAACAGTTAAAAAGGAATAAAGGATACAATTGGAAACAGATATCCCTATCTTGTTGTTATGGATAGAGGTTATCCTTCGACACCGGCATTTTTGAATTTTATAGATGATGGAGTGTATTTTGTAGCAAGACTAAAAACAAGTGACTATAAGGCTGAACAGAAAGAATTGAAATCAAATGATGAGGATGTCAACATAACATTAACAAAGGCTAGAAGGAGAAATTATATTGGCAAAAAAGAAGAAACTATCATGATGAGCAGAGATTCCTTTTCAATGAGATTTGTAAAGGTGTGTTTAGATGATGGAAAGTCAGAAATTTTCGCTACTAATCTTCCAAGGGATAAATTTCCAGAGGAATGCTTTGCAGAACTGTATCATATGCGCTGGGGTATAGAGACGACTCATGAAGTTTTTGAAAGACAGATTAAAAATCGAAAATTTCACAGGGATAAAATCAGTGCTTATTGAGCAGGACATTAACAGCACTATTTATGTTAGCAATCTTGCAGAAGATATAATCTGTGATATAGAAGAAAGTAGCCGGGAGCACCTAAAGAATGATTATAAACATACAATGCAGTTAAACCGAAACCTAAGTATCGGACTTCTGAAAAATGACCTAATATACATTCTTATAGAAAAAGATGGAAATAAAAAAGTAGCACTACTACAGGCATTGTATGATGAAATAAGCAAAAATGTAGTGCCGATAAGGCATGATAGACATTATCACAGAACTAAAGGACAGCTTGCAGCAAATTTTTCGAATACACATAAGCGAAGTTTCTAAACTGAATAAGTATTTCGATTCAAACTGGTGAACTATGCTCTTAATAGTAACAGTGAAAGAAAAAGAGCATACCCTTATTTGCAAGAGTATGCTCCAAACGTTAAGTTAATGACATTGCTGATGTAGGTGGCTTCTGGTCTTTTTTGCGTGAGCAGTTACTGTGAAAGAAAAGTAACAAACTTCCATGTGTAAGTAAATGAGATTACTTGACATACGGGCTAAATGGAGGTATAATTTTCGCATACCATATTCCCGTCTTTGACAGTTTTGAAATATAAAATACCCTTCAAACCCTTTGTTTTAGCGGCTTTGGATGGTATTTACATTTCGTTTTGAAACTAAAAAAATAGTATTTTTATTTTTCCCTTACTTTGTTTTTTTAATTGTTCTCATTTGACTTTTTGTTATAAATTCAAAATCTGTATTAAAATGACAAATCTCATGTAGCTTATCTGTAAGCTCCGTTCTTTTTATATAGCGGTATAAAACCTTGCTCTTTTACATACGCAAAATTAAAATCCTTTAAGGTTTTTTTAGAATCTCTTCACATGTATATTTGTGTTCTAAAAGCTTTCTCAAGATATCTGTAAATAATCAATGCTAAAAAAAACAAGTTAAGAAGTGAGCCGTAATTCTGTCAACTCTTTGTAAGTACACATGATTCTGCATCAAACTCAGTTTTTCATAATTCTAAAGCACTCTTCGATTTGCCATCTCTTTTCACTTATACTTAGTATTTCACTTACATTATCGTCAAGTAGGTCTGTTGAGATAGCATACATACCGTCATACTTAGTTTCTTCATCTATTTTATCTGTATTAAGAAAGTTATGTACATTTGCCTTTTTCTCCATCATCAGTCACTGCAAGGCTGCTAATAAACCCGGCAGGGTCATTAGGATTTCTTCTTTCTTTTTGATGCTACCTTTTTTTCAAGCATTAGCTTAGCTCTGTCAACTTGTTTTTCTCTAATAGTTTTTTTGGTATTTGGCATATTTAGGTGAATATGTGATGATAAGCCTCTGAGATAAATCCTTAGGGTGTATACGGAGCATCTTTGTAATATATAGCCTCATCATCCCTTGATATTTCTGATAAATCTACTACTTTATCATCAGACAAACGTTTAAATCCTTTAGTGTCTAAAGCCCATTGTCTATCTTGTGCATTAAGCTTTTTTATAGATTGTGTAACGACAAAGGCTCTTTTCTCCCATATGATTGTATTTTTCTTATTTTTTTCCGAACCAAGTCCTGCATCACTACAGTAAATAAACTTTTGACAGTCAAACTCGTTTAAAATCTTTTCTTCAAGAGGTTTAATAGATGTTTGCTCATTAGCATTACCCGGAAATAGAGAAAAAGCAAGAGGAATGCCGTCACCATCCATAAACATCCCCATTTGTACTATAGGGTTTGGTCTGTGTTCCTTTACTTTTTGCCATATTTCTTAATTCCGTCTTCATCTTCAATCTCAAAATAATAATTGGTGCAATCATAAAAAAGAATCTTATCATTGCGTTTTCCTAATAAGTGGCTGTTTTTATAAGTTTCAGATTGTATAAGGTCACATTCTTTAGCAAGTACATTTAAAGAACGGTACACGTCATGTAGTTGGTAAGACGGTGGCTCCAAAAAGTCCAGTGCACATTTATAACTTGAGCGTTTACTGGAAGGTTCAAGTATTCTTGAGTAAATCAAATCTGATAATATCGAGTTGATATCAAACTTGAAGCTATATTTATCCCTTATTTTTCTGCAAACTTTATCTAAGCCAAGGTTATAATAAAAGTATTGCAAAAACAGATATCCCCCACGATAGAAGACTTGTTGTTGAGGTTGAAGTCTTTTATTGGAGTTAAAAGAAATATTTACTGTTTTTTCTTCTTTATATTTTTGTGTTTCAAGTTTTGCCTCAGCACGAGCCCATTCCATTACATCATCTCTGGTAGGTCCATGCTTTTTTAATAAATCAGCAAGCGTACCAAGTTTGCGTACATTAACAGAGGTGCTAACACCTTTGTCATTGATGAAACTTTTAGAAATATAGAATGACTCAGCATTTTTTGATTTTGATGTAGTAACTTTCATAGGAAACCTCCAAGCCCCATTATACCACGCAATACTATAAAATACTATATAATAAAACGAAAATTTTTGACAAATTTTTTTCAACAAAGAAATGTAGGCTATATGCGGGTTGTGAGACTTTTTTGAAGCTTATTTATGTAAACAAACTGTCAAAGACCCGATTACTTGACATACGGGCTAAATGGAGGTATAATTTTCGCATACCATATTTACTGAATGAAAAAATTTTTATAGAGAAAGGTGAGTACAAATGGAAGCTGTAATGAATAAGGAACCAGAAGCAGTAAATGTGTCAAACGAAGCAATCTGCGATTTTCTTTCATTCTTAGAGAAGAAAGAGGAATATTTAGATACAGGATTAGGTGCATTCCACACAGATGATCATAGTAACTGGTAGAATTAAATAAAATGAAATTTCAGGGGAAAGTCAAATGGTGTCATTTGGCTTTTTTATAGTGGTTCAGTTGTCTAGACAAAAATCTAAGCATTTTATAATGAACTGATATATGTAACTGGGTAGGGGAGAAACTCCCCCTCAGGCTGCATGATCATCCAGTAACAGGATTGGATAATAGCAGGATGCCGGTGTCTGATTATTGAGTGCTGAATGACAACGTTCAAAGTTGTATGTATGCACATATTTCCCAATAGCCTTCCTTGCTTCTCGGGTATTGTTGTATTGGGTCAGATATGCTTCCTCGTACTTGAAGCTCCGGAACCATCGTTCAATCATGATATTATCAGCCCAGCGGCTTTTACCATCCATGCTTTGACGGATCTGGTTCTCTTTGAGGAAATTCATGTACTCATTGCTTGTAAACTGACAGCCCTGATCCGAATTCAGGATAATAGGTTTTGCTACCATAAACGCCTTTTTTAACGCAGTTATGACCATTCTGGTATCTAGAGTATCATCGACTTCCCAGCCAACGATACAGCGGCTGTACCAGTCGATCACAGCGGTCAGATACAGGAATCCATGCTTGATGGGGATGTATGTAATGTCGATTGACCATGCCTGATTAGGACGGTCGATAACGGCGTTTCGTAGCAGATACGGGCAGACTTTTAGCCTGTTGCATACGTTTAGAAAGGTTCATTTTTTTGGATAGATTGGATCCATCCCCATTTCATTCATATAACGGCGCGTTTTTCCGGCGGCCAACCTGATGCCCACGCTTCTTCAGCTGAGCAGACAGCTGTCGTGCTCCCCGTGCCGGGTTATCTGTGTGTAATCGATCTCATGATCGATTTGCAATCTAACTCCTCCTGAGATATGGGCGTGCCCTTTTAATACACACTGGTACGGTTGATATCAAGAAGCGCAGCTCCTGTTTTAACTGGAAGTTCTTTAGTCTTCAAAAGGTTTTGGACTAAATTTACTCTCGTAGTCAGGTCCAAGTGTTTCTTCAGATTTTTTTTTCAACCAATCCACCTGCATGGTGAGCTGGCCAACTTTTTTCGCATATTCAGCTTTTTCCTTGCGCTCTAAAGCGAGTTTTTCTTTCAGATTATCCTCTCGTGTGTCATCAAAAACCACGGATGCTTTATCGAGGAACTCCTTCTTCCAGTTGCGGAGAAGATTTGGCTGAATATTGTTTTCGGTTGCGATTGTATTTAAGTCTTTTTCTCCTTTGAGCAGTTCAATCACTAATTCTGATTTGAATTTGGCGGAGAAATTTCTTCTTGTTCGAGACATAATAAAAATCCTTCTTTCTGTAATGTTTACAGTATATCAGATTCATTAAGAAATGTCTCTTGAAGTGTCTTAAATTACGATACCATTATATTTTTTTCTTTTTAGGAGGAATTAACTGTTGATAAGAGATAGTTTTGTTTTGCCACAGAAAGAAGATGCAGCATTATTTAAGGGTGTGAATTATAATGTGCCAGGTCTTTTCTTATATTCAGAATTATTACTGTGCTTACTTGATTTGATGAGAGAAAAATTTGGATATGAGGTTCCAATCAAATTTATGTATGGAGCACCTCAAGCCAGATGGAATGGTGGTAGACTAATTTTAAATAAATATAAAAGTGATTTTTCGCTTGATGGAATAGAAAAAGAACTGCTTTCTATTTCAGAAAGAGGAATTACACCACTGCTTACTTTCTCAAATGTTTTACTTGAGAAATATGATTTGCAGGATGAATACTGTAATCAGTTGTTGAAAATGATGAGTGAAGTTGGGGCCGGAGCTATTGTGTCAAGTAATTTATTGACGGAATATATAAAAGCAAAATATCCTGAAATGCAACTACATAAGTCGGTAATAACAACGGCATTCCAAAAAAACAGAGACGAGTTATTCTATGAAGAAATTTCAAGCTGTAACAGCTATTATGTCGTTCATCCAGACGATAATTTTAATTTGGATTTATTAAAAAAGATACCAAAGTCAAATGCAGAAATTATCATAAATGAAAGATGCTTTTTATAGATGTAATCAACGTAGTGAACATTATATTTCAATTTCATCAGATCAAAGAAAACAAAATAATAATGAAAAGAAGTATAGTGTTTTTTTAAGCGGATGTAATGCAATGCCAGAAATAAAGCAAGGTGCTTCAAAAGCAGAATAATATTTCGCTTTCTATTGATGAAATAAAATCAATTGTAGAGTTAGGATTTACATCGTTAAAAAAATTCAAGGAAGGTCAGATAGTTTATATTCATTTTTTCTTTGACTTTCTTAGATATGCTCTTGAACCAAATGTTGCATTTCCCAATATGTATAACATTTTTTGTTCAGTATATAGAAAAATTATTTAAAAGGAGTTTAAACTTTGGGAAAAAAATAAATTTATTTTCTAATGATAATGTCAATATAATCCTCAAGACTGCGGGTAATGCTTGTAATATTAATTGCAAATACTGTTTTGAACAGGTAAAGGATGTTTCAAAGGAAACAATAAAAAAAGAAGAACTTAAGAAAGTAATTGAAAATATAAGTAGCAATACTTGTTCGGTAGTATTTCATGGTGGTGAACCATTAATTATTGGAATTGAAATTCACGGAATTATTGGAGGTTATAAGGGAATATTATCCACAAAAAGTTAATGTGATTCGGATACAAACAAATGGAACGCTAATTACGGAAGAATGGATAGATCTACTGTTTAGCAAATACGCTGACTTGAATATCGAGATAGCAATTAGTCTTGATGGAACAGACAAAATGAATTCATTGAGAGTTGATTATTTGGAGCAACCTACATTTGAAAGAGTAATTAATGCATATAAATTGCTTGAACAAGCAAACAAAAAGGCTGGAATGTTAAGCGTGATTTCTAGGGAATCTTTACATTTAGTTAAAGAATATCATGATTTGATTGCATCTATACCAAATGTTGCATTTGTGAAGATTAATGCGCTCTTCAATGTTGAAAAAAACTCATTGACACCAGACAGCATTACTCCTATAGAATACGCACAGTTTGTTATTGACTTTTCGAAATATTATATCGAATCGGGATTATATAAAAAAATAGCTGTAGAACCAATTTTGAGTATTTTGCAAAATGTCAACGGAAGGAAATCTAGATACTGTAACTATTCTGAGAGAAAATGTTTTAACTATCTTAGTGTGTATCCAGACGGAAGCATGGGACCCTGTGATTGCTTATCTATTAGTGAATTTCATATTGGAAATCTCAATTATTTAAACGGGATTTCAATAGAAGACAAAATTGTTGAATTCTTAGGCAGTGATAAATCAGAAGTCTTGAAGGATATAATGGAGAAGTGTGAGGCATGTGATATATATGAGTTCTGTAAGTGCGGCTGCATTTCACAGCGATATTATTTCCGAGAAAACGAAGAATTAGAAAAGCAGTTCTGTGAATCAAAACATATGTTAAAAAGTATATTTTTGATAATTATAAAGTTAGTAAGTAGTATATAAGGAGTGGTTAAGAGAGAAACCTTGATATTTTTCTTTTTATACTAGGAAGTGGAGTGTTATGGATTTTTCGTATAAATTATCAGGTGGTTCTTCAGCATTATATTTGAATTTTCCTTTTTGCAAAATTCCTTGTTCCTACTGTCATTATATTGACAATATAAAAATTCGGGTACGATTCAATTCCCTGAGGACTATATGAACATGATTTATGATCAGTTGGAACGATTTGGGGCAAATAACAAAGGGATTGTTTTAGATAGTATATATTTTTGGTGGAGGAACTCCATCGCTTTTTAAATGATAATCAAATAGAAACAATACATGAGATTTTGAATAAATATAAGATTGAGTCGGAAGAAATATCAATTGAAATACATCCAGGGGCATGCAATTTTGATTATCTGTCAAATGATTTCTTTACCAGATATTCTTTTGGAGTACAATCTTTTGAATCAAAAAAGAGATGTGAATACAGAAGATTTGGCTATGAAACGGAAGATATTGCAATAATTGTAAATAAACTACGCAATAGCAAGATTCCAAGAAATATTAATATTGATATTTTGTTTTACGACAAAATATCAGATGTTGAAACGGACACTATAAATCAAATTCGTCCAGATACGGTTACCTTTTATCCCAATACAAAAGGACGAGGAAATAAGAGACTAACAGATGTTCTTTCAACACTAAAAAAATAGATACTAATTTAGATGGGTATAATAGATTAGCAAAATCCAAATTTATATTTATAAAAAACGGATGTCAGCAATCAAGATATTCAAAATTAGAATATGAGAAGATAGGTGATATTCTAGGATTAGGGCATAATAGTCTTAGCTTTGTAGGAGATGTATCATTTTTATGTTTATATCAAGATGGGAACATTGTTTACAAAGAAAGAACTCATTGTCCAAATAGAATAAAAAAATGCTGTGATCAGTAGCATAGTAACTGGAATACCTTATCAGAGAGTCATTGAACTATTCCCTAAAGTGTTATTAGATCACATGTTTTACTCTGTGAATGAAAACATGGATATAATGGAAAAGCATTGGAATGGAAATCGTCAGCAACTCATTTATCTTCCGGATACTGAGTATATAAAGTTTTTATGAGATTTTTACAAAAAGGAATATAAAGAATTTTGCGAAACATTTTTGGGTACAATTGGATTTGGAGATGGGGATTATAATGTTATAAAACATGCTTATAATCAATTTTTAAACAATACCCAATTGAAGTCACTTGGTGCGGATGAAGATTTGGAAAAAATAAAAACGCCTGATATGTTAATTCTTGTTGAGGGAATTGATGGAAGCGGGAAGGATACATTTGTTCGTCACTTTGTAGATGCACTTAAACAGAGATTTTATTATTCTGAAAATTCACGTATATCGGTCTTGGGTCAGCCGGATTCAAGGTGTGAGGACGGATGTGCAGCTAAAACTTTTATAGAAGATATTGTGTATGATGGTAGTTCAGAAGATGTAAAAAGTATTTTGAAAAATAACAGAATAGATTCTGAAAAGAAAATAGATGCAATGCCTGGGATTAGAATACTGATTCGCGGATTTGTTACAGACAAAGCAACATATTCAAAAGTATTTTCAAAAGAAGAAAATCTAGGAGAAGGAACGATAATTAAGAATTGGGACCGGTATATTGTGGTTGATGTTGATCCAAGAATAGCCGATGAACGCATTGAAAAAAACGGGGAATTCCAAGAACTTGGAGAGAAAACATCGAACATTTGCGCTATTTTAGAAATTATTACAAATGTTTTGAAAGTGAATTGTTTGATGATAAAACAGTAATAGAGAATACAAGCTTGGAAAAATTACAGCTGACAGCTATAGAAATGGCGGACAAGATATATGCAGATGAACTTAGAAAAAGAGAATAATGAGTTTATAACAATAATGTTAAAAATGGTAGGCACTGCATGTAATATGTGTTGCCAGTATTGTTATGAACATGTATCGAAAAATGAAAGAAAGGTAATTTCATCGGCGGAAGATGTGAAAGAATACTTAAAGAAATATGTAGATTATAAGCATGTTTTTGTAGTATTTCATGGAGGAGAACCGCTTCTTGCTAAAATTGATGAGGTTAGAGATATTTTGAACTTTATACAGCACAGTTTTAAATATGAGTATAGGGTTCAATTTCAGACGAATGGGACATTACTAAGTGACGAATGGATAGCTCTATTTTGTGAATATGAACCTAATATTTCTCTTTCGGTATCAATAGATCCTGTAGGAAAATTGGACTTAAGAAAAGCAAATGGCTTCGATTACCGAGATTGTGTAAAAAATAATTTAGCTAAGTATAGCAACTTAATTCAGAATATAGGAATTATATCTGTCGCTCACAAATATAATATGGCTTATTATGAAATGTTTATTGAAGACTTAATGAATAAAGGCATAAAAAGTTTGACAATAAACAAAATTCAAGGAGTGCCTTCAGATGTGTCTTATGGTATCACAGAGATGGAATATGTTGAGTTAATCATTGAATTATCGAAGAAGTATATTTCAAAAGGTTGGTATAAACAAATTAATATTCAGCCAATTAACTCATTATTTTTCTCGAAAGGGTAATAAGATATGTACCTATTTGGCGGATGAACATAAATGTTCATATTTTTAATACATACTATGGAAAAAATGATGTTTCATTGTATTGTGACCATATAGTTACTGATAAGCTGCCAGAGGTCCCTGATGAATGTTATCAATGCGATATCTATTCAAAGTGCGGTGGTGGATGTCTTGTGGAAAAGAAAGATGCTACTTTTTGTGAAGCAAGGCATAAATTAGTTGAATTTATTAAGGAGGTAAGTTCATGATCATTAAAAACTTAAGAGCAAATAATTTGCATGAAGTTTCTTGTGAAATTTACAAAATGAATCAATTGGTATAGCTGGACTATCTGGTTCAGGAAAATCAACTTTTTGTTCAACTATTGCAGATGAATCTTTGAAAAGAATTGTAACATTGTTACCAAAGAGTGAATATCGTTTTTTGTTTTCAGATAAAGTTCATTCAAATTATTCGGCACAGTCAGCAACTGAAATGCCTTTAATTTTCTATCTTGGCAAATCAGGTAATTCGGCAAATCCAAGATCAACAGTAGGAACACATACAGGTGTATTTAAAGAAATAAGAGAATTCTTTGCACAAAAGAACAATAAAACACCAGAATTCTTTTCTTTTAATAATTCTATGTTGTGGTGTGAAAAATGTAAGGGCAGGGGTTCGACAGCAGGATCTACCTGCAAGGAATGTGAAGGTAAAAGATATTCAAAAATAGAAAATGATTATCCAATCGATATTAATGGTAATTCATATGTGATTTCATCAGTTAATGAAATGGCAGCGACAGATGTACTAAAATATGCAGATGAGTTATCATTGTCTGAAAACAAAAAAAAGGTATTGGAGAACTTAGAAAAACTTAATGTTGGGTATTTGTCACTTGACAGAATAATGAGTACACTGTCGGGTGGTGAAACAGTTAGAGTTCTTTTGGCAGAGTTTATGGCAGAGTGTACAGATTCAGTTGTAATTATTGATGAGATTTCAATTGGATTAGATAGAAACACCTTATCAAAGGTACTAGAAGAGGTTTCTGCACTTGGTCGCAAGAATCAGATTTTATTAATTGATCATTCAGATCAAGTGTTGGATGCTACTAAAGAAAAGCTCTTTTTTGGTCCAGGAAGCGGAAAGAATGGTGGGCGTGTTGTTAGCGAATCACCAAGACCAAAAGCTATTTCTATGCCAATCAATAAAGAAGTAGTTGAAGAATATTTTCAGTTCGAAAACCTGCATAAGCGTAATTTGAAAATTAAGCATATTGAAATTCCTAAAAATCGTATTACTGCGATTACAGGAGAATCAGGATGTGGAAAATCAACATTAGTTAATGATTGTATTATTCCTGCATTTGCAAAAAAACATCCAAAATCGGTATGTGTTGTGATTGGACAAGATAAAAACCAATCAATAACATCCAAGTCTACTTTAGCAACATTTCTTGATTTAAAAAAGAGACTTGATAAATATGGCGATGATGTACTAGAGATGGAATTGTCAGATGTTAAGAATGTCATCAAAAAAGATAAGTATATTACACCTAAGTTGGATATGTTAATAAGCTTAGGCTTGGATTACTTATCATTTGATAGAAAAATCCAAACATTGTCTACTGGCGAATTTCAATGCGTGCACTTAGTTTCGAAATTAACTGAAAATATAGAAAAAGAGATGTTATTGATTTTTGATGAACCATCAAAAGGTTTATCACAGAATATTCTTAATTTGTTCCTAAAGACAATAAGAAACATTTGTATGGATAAAAGTAAAACTATACTTATGATTGAACATAATGAATTTCTTTTTAAAGAATAGCGATTATGTTATTGATTTTGGGAAAAGAAGTAATGACTTAATCGAAAAGCTAGATTGCGTATCGACTGATGTTTGGGCTTCTAATTTAGATAACATTTCTATCAGTAGTACTAACAACATTATTTCTTCAAACTTGGAAAAAAACAGGGAATAGAGAATATATCGGATATGATTGAAACTACATTTTCAGAGTATGAAAATGTGTTTAAAGGTGGAGTGTTAAAATCATTTTCACAAACAGCCCAATGGATATATGGGGATTATAGCACTGATAAAATAAGACCAATAGTAGTGTTTGATTTAGAAAAAAACTTGTATAGTAAAAACACATTCTTATTTGAAGTGGCTGGTATCGTAAATTCCATATTGACAAAAAGCCAAACAACGGAAATTGATGCTTTTGATTTTTATAGCTCTGATAATTTGTGTGAATGTTGTAAAGGTACAGGTTCGATTGTATCTATTTCGCTTGAACATATACTGGCAGATGAAGATAAAGATTTGTGGGACGGAATGCTATACCCAGAAATAATGAGTGAATTAAAAAGATATAATTTTTTTCTAAAATAAAAATTTCTTTTTAAGGAGATAAAAAAGTCAGCAGGATATGAGTTGTCAAAACCTTTATCAAAAATGTCTGAAATAGAAAAAAATGTTTTCTTATATGGTTATTGGAAAGAGTCGTTCTATGATACTAGTAAAAAGACCCAGCGTGTTTGGAAGGGAATTGTACCGTTAGTATTAAAGTATATGAGATCTTCAAAGAATGCCATTAAAACAGATATTATGGATTCGAAACATGCGATAAAATGTCCAATTTGTAACGGTTCTATTTTAGCTCATGAAAAACCATTAGATCTTCATAATGGTAAAGATATTAGAGTTATCATTACCGAGGAAATGGATAAAAACTGGGAGATTTTATTAGACATTCCGCAAATTAATGATGTGGTAAGTTTTATTGATAAGCATACTATGTTAAATACAGATGTTTCCTTATTGCCAATTGAGCAGCAAGTGAGATTAAAGATATTAGAAATTAAATATGCTAATCTATTATCATTTGATATTGTACTTAAGAATACAGCACCATTTATAAACGAAATAGAGCAGGATCTTGAAGTGATTGCACAAAACAATCATGTTATTTTGCTTAACTATGATGGTGTTGATGTCACAAAAAAAGAGTTATTAGAAAAGTATTTTTCTAAAGGGAAAATAAAACGAAACTCATTTGTATATGAAGTGTTTGGGTATTCGAAAATTTCAACGGAAATTAATAAGATTAGAAAAAAGTATCCATGCAAATATTGTGGTGGAAAAAAGGTTCTTAGGGAAGAAAGTATTTTCGAAGGTGTAGACGTTACAGAGACACCATGTCATGCTTGTCATGAGACTGGAATTAGTGATAATGGATTAGCAGTTGAAATTGATGGTATTACTGTAGATATGTGGCTTGTTGGTACGGTAAAAGATTTAAATGTGTCAAATTCAGAATCAGTAGATATGATTCCGCTTACAAAAAAAATAGGAGATCTTGAAAAGGGAGAGATATATCAGCTTGTTAAGTACTTGGAGGAATAAAATGCTAACATATGATTTAAAAGTTGGATATTCGTGTAATAATAGATGTAAACATTGTGTTATTGATGATAGTAAGGATAAGCTTATAGAACAGCATTGCAATGTAGATTTAAGCACTCAGGAGTGTATTAATCAGATTGATGATGCATTGAAAGAAGGAATAGAAAATATTGTACTTACAGGTGGAGAAGTTACAATAAGAAAGATTTCCCAACTTTAATAGAAAAATGTACATCACATTCTTTGGATATTACGATACAAACAAATGGTCGAAAATTGTCAGATGAAAGAATAATAGATGCTGTCAAAGATGTAGATAAAATTCGTTTTTTAATAGCATTACACGGTGATAACGCAGAAACACATGATACAATAACTCAGGTAAAGGGAAGTTTTGAGGAAACTTGTCAAGGTATAAAAAAGATGTCTGAGTTAGGAAAACTTATTGTGTTGAAGATTGTTATTTCAAAATTCAATGCAAAGGAGTTACCTGGTATTGTTAAACTTGCAGATGAATTAGGAGTTAAGTATATATGTTTTGCTTTCCCTCATGGACAAGGAGCTGCAAGAAAGAATTTTGAAGAAGTGATTCCACAGTATTCTTTTTTGAAGCCAATATTGTTTGAGTTAATTACAGAGGCTAAAAACAGAAATGTAAATATCGAGTTTGAAGCAATTCCATTTTGTATCATTCCGTATGCAATGCAATTGGTAGGAGAGCTTAAGTATTATGACGGTGATACTATTTGCACACAAGTAAAGGAAGAGACTTTCCAGTGGAGTGAAGTGAGAAAATCAATAAAAGCCAAGGGAGAACAGTGTTCGAATTGTGATATGTCTTCATTCTGTGAGGGGCCTTGGCAAGAATATGCGGAAGCATTTGGAACAGACGAATTGGTTCCAATAAAGTTCCCTGAAGATAAAAAGGAGACTATAATTAATACCATTAAAGGTTATTTGGAAAAATAATAGTACCTTATGGAAAAGTAGAAGGGGTCAGGCATCAATGTGGTCAACAAGAAGTATATGGAAGATCTGACGGATATGCAGAATCATGTACTGCCGTATTTGCACAATGTCATTAACTTAAGAGTAATGAGAAAAATATTACAAAAAGGTAGTTAAAGAACGATAATTATGCTATACTTGTAGTGGGAAAATTTACGAGGTGTAGCATGTTTATAAAAATACTTACAAAAGAATATAGAGGTGAAAAGTATTATTATGCCAGCCTTGTTGAAAACAAACGTATTGATGGCAAGGTTGTGCAGACAGTGAAAGCGAATCTGGGTGCAGTTACTGAGGAGCAGATTCCATATTTGAAGGCAGCCTATGCTAAGAAGAAACCTCGTCTTGTTTATGATGAGGATTAAATAATAGGAGGACTGTAGTGAGAAAATCACAGAATAGACTATTAATAGATCAGAATAATATTCTTTCAGATGTATTTCTTGAGGTATGTCGTGGTGGCAAAACAAACACTCTTGTCAGACGTAGAAAGATGCCACTAGAAGATTTAGTGTATTCTATGATTAATCGCAAGGACTCTACTCTCAAAAATGGAGCTGCGAAATTATATGAAAACAACACATCCGGGAACAGAAATATCTAAACCAGGTTATCTAAAGCAAAGGATGAACTTAAATCCGGACGCATTTAAGTTTCTTTATCAGGAACATAATAAAAATTTTTACCAGGATGAAGAGGTAGAACCATATACCTATAAAGGATTCCTTATTTTAGCTGCAGATGGATCTGATATAAATATTCCTACAACTGATGAAACCATCGAGAAATACGGAAGTGCCTCAGTGAGAGGAGGAAAACCATGTGCTCAGATTGGGCTGGGATGTATTTACGACGTTCTTAATCGCTTTATTCTGGAAAGCAGTATTAATACCGTAAAGTTTGATGAGATGCGAGTAGCCCAGGAACAGTTAAAAAGGAATAAAGGATACAATTGGAAACAGATATCCCTATCTTGTTGTTATGGATAGAGGTTATCCTTCGACACCGGCATTTTTTTGAATTTTTATAGATTATGGAGTGTATTTTGTAGCAAGACTAAAAAAACAAGTGACTATAAGGCTGAACAGAAAGAATTAAAAATCAAATGATGAGGATGTCGACATAACATTAACAAAGGCTAGAAGGAGAAATTATATTGGCAAAAAAAGAAGAAACTATCATGATGAGCAGAGATTCCTTTTCAATGAGATTTGTAAAGGTGTGTTTAGATGATGGAAAGTCAGAAATTTTCGCTACTAATCTTCCACGGGATAAATTTCCGGAGGAATGCTTTTGCAGAACTGTATCATATGCGCTGGGGTATAGAGACGACCTATGAAGTTTTGAAAGACAGATTAAAAAAATCGAAAAATTTCACAGGGATAAAAATCAGTGCTTATTGAGCAGGACATTAACAGCACTATTTATGTTAGCAATCTTGCAGAAGATATAATCTGTGATATAGAAGAAAGTAGCCGGGAGCACCTAAAGAATGATTATAAACATACAATGCAGTTAAACCGAAACCTAAGTATCGGACTTCTGAAAAATGACCTAATATACATTCTTATAGAAAAAGATGGAAATAAAAAAAGTAGCGCTACTACAGGCATTGTATGATGAAATAAGCAAAAAAATGTAGTGCCGATAAGGCATGATAGACATTATCACAGAACTAAAGGACAGCTTGCAGCAAATTTCTCGAATACACATAAGCGAAGTTTCTAAACTGAATAAGCATTTCGATTTAAACTGGTGAACTATGCTCTTTTTAAGCTAATAATAGTAAAAGTGAAAGAAAAAGAGCATACCCTTATTTGCAAGAGTATGCTCCAAACGTTAAGTTAATGACATTGTGTATTTACAAGGCTTTAGCCACTTTTTTCTTCTTTGCAAAAAATGTTGTATGGAACGTCTAGGTTGAAATTTTTTTTATCTTTTTATTTAAATCTTTTGGCTGGTAGTATTTTTTGTCTAACCCAAGGTCCATTATAGCATTTAATGCCGTTAGAACTTGGGAATTATTATATGTCGACATATAGCATACATCCTCCAAGTTAGCTACCTGTATGTTGCTTAAAGTTTTTATAACACTGTCTACAGTGAAGTGTGTCCCATACATGTCAAGTTTCTTTTCCAGAAGTCTATATATAAGGAGTGCTGTGTAACAGATCATAAAGTGTGCTACTATACGTTCTCTTTTTTGATGAAATACAGGTCTGGCTGAGAAATTGGTTTTCATTACTCTGAAGCAGTCTTCTATTTTATATCTGTTTGAGCTGATCTCTAAGATATACTTAGCTGAATCGTTAAGGTTCGTTGCCACTGCATAGAATCCGTCATACTTCTCTTCCTCATTGATAACATCAAGATTAAGCTCATAGGTATCTACAGTTTCTTCGCCTGAACGTGTAGTTGTAGTTCGCTTTATAAAACGTGTTATGTCATTTGCTCCTTTTTTGTAGGCTTCAGGGTCTATGTTTGTAAGGAGTTTTTTTGCTCTTTCAATCTGACGATTACGTACGAATCTTTGATATTCCATCATCTTTCTTGAGAATGAGACAATAATCTTTTGAGGAATTATAGCCTTTGATTTAATCTTCCTAACAGTGCCGTTCTTGCACGTCTTCTCTTCATACAGTCCTAGGTCGAAAGCTTTATCAGCCGGTATAATCTTATATATTCTATCTTCATAAAGTGATGCGTTAGACTTGTCAAATCTATCAAAATCTTTCATTTGCTTTATAGTTGCCGGTTTATCATTAGATAATAAGCGATAATCAATATCACTAAATACAGCTTCTTTTAAGGTGTTGGAAAGCATCTTTATAGATTGTGTGACAATAAAAGCTCTACCGCCAATTGAATTAAAGTTCCTGATGTTAAAAGATCCTAAGCCTGCATCAGCACAATAAATAAACTTTTTCCCTTTAAACATATTTATAAGCTTTTGCTCTAAAGGAATAGCAGTGGTTTGCTCATTATCAGAACCTGATGTAATACACATAGACAGCGGTATTCCGTCTTTATCCATAAATAATCCCATTTGCGCAATAGGATTTGGTCTATGTTCTTTACTCACACCATATTTTCTTAAACCTTTAGTTACCTCACCGGTTACTGCGTCTACATAGTCGTCATCATTTGATTCTATTTCAAAGTAATAGTTTGAACAGTCATAAAAGCATACAGAGGTATCTCTTTTTACTATCTTATTACTGGCATCATATAGATGAGAGATATATTCATCGTAATGATTGTACATTATATCAAGCGTACGAAGTATGTGTTCATAACCAAAGTCAGGCTGTTCATAATAGTCGGAAATACTTTGATGAGTACCAAGCTTAGAGTCAGGGCTAAGGATTCGCGAATAGGTAAGGAATCTATTTACCTGATTAGGATCAAACTGTATCTTGGCATCTTTTGTGATACTTTTAAAGAATGATCCGATCTTAAGGTCATGATAAATCTGTTGAAGAAAAAAATATCCGATATTTAAAAGTTTTGACTTTGATACTATATCATCTTGATATGTTATTTTCTCATTAAAGTCAAACTTAAAATCTAAAGCTACTGTTTGATTATTTTTCAGCTCCTCGTTATATCTTTGGACCTCCTTTTTAGCATACTCCAGAGGGTCGGTGGTAGTCTTTAAAAGTTCGGAATGTTTTCCTATACGAACTACATTTTTAGTAGTGGTCTTTTTTCCATTACGGATTCCTCTTTGAATAAAATAAGTGGGATCCTTTGATTTTTTGTCATACCAAAGCTTCATACTTTATTATATCATATAATACAACAAAATACAACAATAAAAATAAAGAAAAATTTGACATCAAGAATCCTTTTATTTACAAGGCTTTTAGAGGACTTTTATACATGACTAAGTGTTGAAGACCCGTATAAAGGAAATGAATCAAGGTATTGAACTTGTTGCGCCGATATATACGCCTGAAAAGGGGAGTATACTACAGGTATAGTGAAAAGTGGAAATATTTTTGTTATAATGAGTATAAAGAAAAAGTTTTATTTTGTTGAGGTGAAAAATGGGAAAAAGAAAATTGGCCTCCATACAGTATGTACATAATATCACACCTATAGAAGGTGCCGAAAAGATAGAATGTGTACATGTATTGGGATGGCAATGTGTTGCAAACAAAGATCGATTCAGTATTGGTGATAAATGTGTATATATGGAAGTGGATTCGTTCCTTCCCGTATGTGAACGCTTCGAATTCTTAAGAGCAAGCAGCTTTAAAGAGAATGAAATAATGGGAGCAGGGTTCAGACTTAAGACCATGAAATTCAGAGGACAGATTTCACAGGGGTTGGTACAACCTTTAGAAATACTTCCTGAAGGTAAATATGAAATAGGTGATGATGTAACCGAACTTCTTGGAATAAGGAAATGGGAGATAGAGGAGAGAGTAAGCAATGACGGTACAGTTATTGCGGAGTTTCCAAGTGAGATCTCAAAAACCGATGAACTTAGAGTACAGTCGTATCCCGAGTTGATAGAAGAGTTTAAAGCTGTAAACGGATACTATATAAGTACTAAAATGGACGGCTGCAGTGTAACCATATATAAGAACGGTGATCATTTCGGCGTATGCGGCAGAAATTATGAGTATGCAGATGATGATAAATGTGCTATGTGGAAATATGCCCATAAGCATAGAATAGAAGAGAGATTAAAGGAAAATAATCTTGACAACATAGCTATTCAAGGTGAATTTTGCGGACCGGGCATTCAAAAAAACAGGTTGAAGCTGACCGAACCGGAGTGGTATGTATTTACAGTAACGGATATGAACACAAATAAAAGGCTATCCCTATATAAGACCGAGGAGATATGTAAAGTGCTTGGCCTAAATATGGTGCCTGTAGAGGAAGTGGAAGAAGAGTTTCAATATAAAAGCGTTGATGAACTTTTGGAGAGAGCAAAGGGAAAGTACGCTTCAGGTAAGAATAAGGAAGGTATTGTAATAAGACCTATAGAGGCGGTGTATTCAAATACCATAGCAGGTCCGCTGTCTATGAAAGTTATAAATAATGATTATCTTTTGAAGGAGTAGCAAATTACTTTTGCAAATCTTATATGGCTGCAGTGATGGATATAAAGAAATATCTAAGCTGCAGCCAAATTTTGTTCAGGGTATATCAGGGTTTTATAATAGAAGGCCTATAATTTTGCTTACAAGTTTTTACAATTAATTTTAAATATAGCTTGACTTTTGAAATAGGAAAACCGTATAATTAGTACACTGCTTTTTGCAGATGACTCAATTCAAATATCTGAACAATTTAAAAAAATAATTAAAATTGTTGTTGACAAGATATTGAATAGATGATATTATATCAGAGTTGTTTGAAAAGAGCAGCACAAACTTCAAATAATCTGAAAGAACTTTAAAAAAGTTCTTGACAAGATAAAATGAGTTTGATATAATGACTTGGCTGTTTGAGACAGCGAAGCAATGAACCATGATAATTTAAGATTAAACAGTACACACAACCCTGAAAATTCACATATTTCGCATATTTTTCTTAATGAAAGTGAGCGAAGCGAAACTTGAATTTAGAAAAATAGTGCACCTTGCCGAACGAAGTGAGGCAATGGTGTTACCTTTGAGATATGATGAGATTTCAGATGCATTTTTCACTTGATGAAAACGAGCGAAAGCGAAGTTTGAATCTTAGTGAAAAAGTAGTTCTTCGTACGAGTGAAACGAGTGCGATAGAACAACCTTAAAAAAACAGTAGATCTGTGAAAACAGATGCAAGCTAGCGAGAAGGCTAGATTAAACTTTTATATGAGAGTTTGATCCTGGCTCAGGATGAACGCTGGCGGCGTGCTTAACACATGCAAGTCGAACGAAGCTGCTAAAAGGAAGTCTTCGGATGGAATTTTAACAGACTTAGTGGCGGACGGGTGAGTAACGCGTGGATAACCTGCCTTATACAGGGGGATAACGGAGAGAAATTTCCGCTAAGACCGCATAAGACCACAGCACCGCATGGTGCAGGGGTAAAATATTTATAGGTATAAGATGGATCCGCGTCCGATTAGCTAGTTGGTGAGGTAAAGGCCCACCAAGGCGACGATCGGTAGCCGGCCTGAGAGGGTGAACGGCCACATTGGGACTGAGACACGGCCCAAACTCCTACGGGAGGCAGCAGTGGGGAATATTGGACAATGGGGGAAACCCTGATCCAGCGACGCCGCGTGAGTGAAGAAGTATTTCGGTATGTAAAGCTCTATCAGCAGGGAAGAAAATGACGGTACCTGACTAAGAAGCCCCGGCTAACTACGTGCCAGCAGCCGCGGTAATACGTAGGGGGCAAGCGTTATCCGGATTTACTGGGTGTAAAGGGAGCGCAGACGGCGAAGCAAGTCTGAAGTGAAATGCATGGGCTCAACCCATGAATTGCTTTGGAAACTGTTTGGCTTGAGTGTCGGAGGGGTAAGCGGAATTCCTAGTGTAGCGGTGAAATGCGTAGATATTAGGAGGAACACCGGAGGCGAAGGCGGCTTACTGGACGACAACTGACGTTGAGGCTCGAAGGCGTGGGGAGCAAACAGGATTAGATACCCTGGTAGTCCACGCAGTAAACGATGAATACTTGGTGTCGGGGAGGTAAACTCTTCGGTGCCGCAAGCAAACGCATTAAGTATTCCACCTGGGGAGTACGTTCGCAAGAATGAAACTCAAAGGAATTGACGGGGACCCGCACAAGCGGTGGAGCATGTGGTTTAATTCGAAGCAACGCGAAGAACCTTACCAAATCTTGACATACTCTTGAATAGCTTTGTAATGAGGCTAGTCCTTCGGGACAAGGGATACAGGTGGTGCATGGTTGTCGTCAGCTCGTGTCGTGAGATGTTGGGTTAAGTCCCGCAACGAGCGCAACCCTTGTCGTCAGTAGCCAGCAGTAAGATGGGCACTCTGACGAGACAGCCGGAGATAATCCGGAGGAAGGTGGGGATGACGTCAAATCATCATGCCCCTTATGATTTGGGCTACACACGTGCTACAATGGCGTAAACAAAGTGAAGCGAAGCCGCGAGGTCAAGCAAATCACAAAAATAACGTCTCAGTTCGGATTGTAGTCTGCAACTCGACTATATGAAGCTGGAATCGCTAGTAATCGCAGATCAGAATGCTGCGGTGAATACGTTCCCGGGTCTTGTACACACCGCCCGTCACACCATGGGAGTCATCAATGCCCGAAGTCAGTGACCTAACCGAAAGGAAGGAGCTGCCGAAGGCAGGGAGGATAACTGGGGTGAAGTCGTAACAAGGTAGCCGTATCGGAAGGTGCGGCTGGATCACCTCCTTTCTAAACATTTTTTACTTAGAGAGCACGAGCAAAGCGAAGTGCGAGCTTAGTAAAAAAGTTCACCTAAAACGAACGAAGTGAGTTTTATGGTGTTACCATTCATCAAATAAGATGATGGTGTTACCTAATGAAGGTTAAAGTAAGGGTTGTGAGTACTGTTTAGTACTGAATTAAAATGGTGCTAAAATCAAACATTATTGGTGTCGATGCGTCTAGGGGACACACCCGTTCCCATTCCGAACACGATGGTTAAGACCTGGTCGGCCGATGGTACTATACCGGAGACGGTATGGGAGAGTAGGTGGATGCCAATACATTGTTTTCTTAGCGAAGACGAGCGGAAGCGAAGTCTGAGGTTAGAAAACAAGTACACCTTGCGTAGCGAAGCGGAGCAATGGTGTCACCACAAAACACTTGATGAAAGCGAGCGAAGCGAAGCTTGAATCCTAGTGAAAAAGTACACCTCATCGAGTGAAACGAGATGATGGTGTTACCATACCGGGGGTGTAGCTCAGTTGGGAGAGCACCTGCCTTGCAAGCAGGGGGTCAAGAGTTCGAATCTCTCCATCTCCATTGCCAGAGAACTTATTTAAGTTTAATGGCTTGAATGTACCTTGAAAACTGCATACCAAACGAGAAATTATATAAATATTTTTATAATTAGACATCCGAGGTATCAATTACTTTAAAGTAGTTGATATTTAATGCATTCTTTACTTGATGAAAATGAGCGTAAGCGAAATTTGAATCTTAGTAAAGAAGTAGTTCTTCATACGAACGAAGTGAGTATGAAGAATATCAAAAGTAATAAATTTTTAAACATAGTGTATGATACACGCTAGTGTCATACAAACACTAAATCTAAATGATTTAAGAGGTTAAACATAAAGAGCGTAGGGTGGATGCCTAGGCACTGACAGCCGAAGAAAGACGTGACAAGCTGCGAAAAAGCTGCGGGAGAAGCACATATTCAGTGATCCGCAGATGTCTGAATGGGGAAACCCACTTGGAAGAACTCCAAGTATCTGTACGCCAATACATAACGTACAGAGGGGAACCCGGTGAACTGAAACATCTAAGTAGCCGGAGGAAAAGAAAACAACAGTGATTGCGAAAGTAGCGGCGAGCGAAATCGTAAGAGCCCAAACCGTGGTGCGTGCACTGCGGGGTAGAGGACTGCAATACGAGTAAGATATATTACCTGAACCGTTTTGGAAAAGCGGGCCAAAGAGCGTGAGAGCCGTGTAAGGGAAAATGTATCGAATCCAGCAGTATCCGGAGTACCACGAGACACGAGAAACCTTGTGGGAAGCAGGGGGGACCACCCCCCAAGGCTAAATACTAGTCAGTGACCGATAGCGTATAGTACTGTGAAGGAAAGGTGAAAAGAACCCCGGGAGGGGAGTGAAAAAGAACCTGAAACCCTATGTTTACAAACTGTGGAACACCGAAAGGTGAACCGCGTACTTTTTGTAGAACGGTCCGGCGAGTTACATGTACAGGCGAGGTTAAGTATTAAAGATACGGAGCCGAAGGGAAACCAAGTCTTAATAGGGCGAAAGTAGTCAGTATGTGTAGACCCGAAACCGGGTGATCTATCCATGTCCAGGTTGAAGTTCGCGTAAAAGTGAATGGAGGACCGAACGCACATCCGTTGAAAAGGGTGGCGATGAGGTGTGGATAGGGGAGAAATTCCAATCGAACCCGGAGATAGCTGGTTCTCCTCGAAATAGTTTTTAGGACTAGCCTCGTTATTAGTCTACCGGAGGTAGAGCACTGAATTTTTGCGGGGGCGTCAAAGCCTACCAAGAGATATCAAACTCCGAATGCCGGCTAGATGATTGACGGGAGTCAGACTGCACGAGATAAGTTGGGTAGTCAAAAGGGAAAGAGCCCAGACCTACGGCTAAGGTCCCAAAGTGTGTGTTAAGTGGAAAAGGATGTGGGATTTCGAAGACAGCTAGGATGTTGGCTTAGAAGCAGCCATACATTAAAAGAGTGCGTAACAGCTCACTAGTCGAGAGGTCCTGCGCCGAAAATGTCCGGGGCTAAACACAACACCGAAGCCTGGGAATGTAGAAATACATTGGTAGAGGAGCATTCTTAGAAGCGTAGAAGCCATACCGGAAGGAATGGTGGAGTAATAAGAAGAGAGAATGCCGGAATGAGTAGCGAGAAAGAGGTGAGAATCCTCTTGGCCGAATATCTAAGGTTTCCTGAGTAAAGCTGATCTACTCAGGGTAAGTCGGGGCCTCAAGGCAAGGTCGAAAGACGTAGTCGATGGATAACAGGTACAGATTCCTGTACTACATATAATCAGAACTGTGGGGACACGGAGACTAAAAACCGAACCCGGGAGGACAAAAACCGGGGCAAGCGAAGTACCTGTATGGGAGGAAAACCCACCATACAAGGGGAATGCGTGATGCGTACCGAAAATTAGTAGGGAAGTCGGTTAGGGAGCCGTCAAGAAAAGCCGCTATTGTGTTATATGTACCCGTACCGCAAACCGACACAGGTAGATGAGGAGAGAATCCTAAGGCCGGCGGGAGAAGCATTGTTAAGGAACTCGGCAAAATGACCCCGTAACTTCGGGAGAAGGGGTGCCACTGGAAACAGTGGTCGCAGAAAAAAGGCTCAAGCAACTGTTTAGCAAAAACACAGGTCTATGCGAAACCGCAAGGTGAAGTATATGGGCTGACGCCTGCCCGGTGCCGGAAGGTTAAGAGGAGAAGTCAGGAAACGAAGCTTTGAATTGAAGCCCCGGTAAACGGCGGCCGTAACTATAACGGTCCTAAGGTAGCGAAATTCCTTGTCGGGTAAGTTCCGACCCGCACGAAAGGCGTAATGATTTGAGCGCTGTCTCAACAATGCACCCGGTGAAATTGAAGTACCAGTGAAGATGCTGGTTACCTGCGCCAGGACGGAAAGACCCCATGGAGCTTTACTCCAGTTTGGTACTGGGATTCGGTAATACTCGTACAGGATAGGTGGGAGACTTTGAAGCATGGACGCCAGTTTATGCAGAGTCGCCGTTGGGATACCACCCCTGTATTGCTGGATTTCTAACCTGCGGCCGTTATCCGGCCGGGGGACAATGCCAGACGGGGAGTTTGACTGGGGCGGTCGCCTCCGAAAGAGTATCGGAGGCGCTCGAAGGTTCCCTCAGAATGGTCGGAAACCATTCAAAGAGTGCAAAGGCAGAAGGGAGCTTGACTGCGACACCGACGGGTGGAGCAGGTACGAAAGTAGGACTTAGTGATCCGGTGGCATAAAGTGGGATTGCCATCGCTCAACGGATAAAAGCTACCCTGGGGATAACAGGCTTATCACTCCCAAGAGTTCACATCGACGGAGTGGTTTGGCACCTCGATGTCGGCTCATCGCATCCTGGGGCTGTAGCAGGTCCCAAGGGTTGGGCTGTTCGCCCATTAAAGCGGTACGCGAGCTGGGTTCAGAACGTCGTGAGACAGTTCGGTCCCTATCCGGCGTGGGCGTAAGATATTTGAGAGGAGCCGTCCTTAGTACGAGAGGACCGGGACGGACTGACCGCTGGTGTACCTGTTGGAGAGTAACTCCATGGCAGGGTAGCTATGTCGGGAAGGGATAAACGCTGAAGGCATCTAAGCGTGAAGCCCCCCTCAAGATGGGATATCTCATGTAAAAACAGTAAGACCCCTTGAAGACTACGAGGTAGATAGGGCCAAGATGTAAGTACAGTAATGTATTAAGTTGATGGTTACTAATAGGTCGAGGGTTTAACCAAAAGATAGGAAAATTTATGTATATAATCGGACACACCCTCAAATCCGCAAGCGAATTTGAGGTGTACTTTCTCACTAAAGCTCAAACAAAGTTTTCGCTAAGTGAGAAAAGCATTTGGTAGGCAGTTTTGAAGGTGCATTTTCTTCTTAACGAAAACAAACGAAGTGCAGTTTGAGTTTTAGAAGAAAAGTACACTTGACTTTACGAAGTAAAGTCATAGTGCTACATTAGCCTTTCTTAGTGAGTACGAGCGTAGCGAAGTACAAACTTAGAAAAATAGCGTACTTGAACTTACGGAGTAAGTTCATAGTATACATTTTCTTCAAAAAAGTACTTGCATAATTAGTAACTATATGATATAGTGTATAAGTACTTGCCCTGATAGCTCAGTAGGTAGAGCATGCGGCTGTTAACCGCAGTGTCACAGGTTCGAGCCCTGTTCAGGGCGTTGTTTAGGAAACTAGACAACGGCGACATAGCCAAGCGGTAAGGCGTGGGTCTGCAACACCCTGATCACCAGTTCAAATCTGGTTGTCGCCTTGATTAGAAAATCTAATCACTTGCGGGAATGCTGGAATTGGCAGACAGGCAAGACTAAGGATCTTGTGTCTGTATAGACGTGAGGGTTCAAGTCCCTTTTCCCGCACTTTGAAAGAGCAACATCGGTTGCTCTTTTTTGTTTTAAAAAAATATTGTTCTTGTAATCAAATACTATTGATAGCATAAAAAAGCTTACAATTAAATTAGGATATATAATAAAAACAGCATATATTTACTATAATTTTAATAAAGTATATTTATGACTATGACTGTAATTAAATGTTTAATATATTGTAATATTTCAACGGGTGTAAAGTAATTGTTCAATCTATAAAACTTTGGTATAATTTAAGTACTCTAAACAAAACAAGGAGTGCTCAATGAAAAAGAAATTTTTAACATTAGCATCAGCTCTAACCTTTGTTTCACTATACAGTTTTAATGCATATGCAGACATGGATTTGGAGACAAGTAACGCAGTCTCAGGAATAGCCGTAGCTCTAAACAATTATAAGGCAAGTTCCATATCGCCGCAGACAGCATTAGAAGAGTCGTTAAAGACGGCGACAACAAATACAATAGAGATAACAGGAGTTGACGATGCACGCAACAAGCTTGTAAAGGACGTGGTCAAGTATGAGGGACCGTCGATTCAGGACAGGCTTAAAGAAGAGGTAATGAAGGATGACCTCGCAGTGGCAAAGAACAAAAAGGATACAGTAGTACACGCGGATCCGAAAGAGACCGGTGAAGAGGTGGGAAGTATTTCATACAGTTCTGTAGCCACCGTTGTAGGTTCTGAAATCAACGAGACCGGAGAATGGGTTAAGATAAACTCCGGAAACGTAGAGGGCTATGTCAAAGCCTCAGATTTGGCAACAGGAAACAAAGCAAAGAAAATGGCAAAAGATTCTGTCGTGACCTATGGTACGGTAGTAGATATTGACAATGTCAGACTACGAAAGACACCGGATATAACCTCAAATACTCTCACGATGCTTGAGGGCGGAGAGAAGTATGTTGTAGTAGGTCAGGACAAAAACTTTTTAAAGGTTCAGGTAGATGATGACTTGACAGGATATGTATATAAGGACTTTATAAAAACGGATGTATCTTATAAGACTGCCAAGACTAAGGAAGAGTCCACTATTGAAGCTTTAAATAAGGCAAAGCTGGAAACTGAGGCTAAAGAAGCAATGGCCATATATGAGAATATGGTGGTTGCGGACGATCAGACAACAGCTAAAAGTAAGGAAACGACTGCAAAGGCTGAAACAACTACAGCCGCAAAGAAAAATTCGGATAAAGCTCCAACACCTAAGGCAAGTGAAGAAGCGAAGACCATCAAGTCTCCTGCAGCCGAAAAAAGAGAGACACCTGCCGGTAAGGAAGTAGAGATTAAAGTTCCGGATACTACAAAAGGATCTGCCAAGCCTGCTGAAACAACCACAAAAGACAACGGGCAGACAGAGACTACAAAGCAGAAGACAGAAACAGTACCGGAGACAAAAACCGAGGCGGAGACCATCAAAGCAATAGAGGATACAAAACCTACGGAGACCAAGTCTAAAGCAGAGACTGTAAAAGAGCCAAGTAAGTCAGAAGAAACCGTTTCTTCACCTTCCAAGGTAAAGATAGAAACAGTCAACGGTCCTGAGGCAAGTGAGACCGCAAAGGAAACAACTAAAGCAAGTGTAGAGCCGGAGACAAGCAAGGCTGTAGAGACAGTAAAAGAGACTCCGACAGAAACAACACAGGTTGAAACTATAAGCGCTGTTGAAGATACTACAAAGCAGACTGAGTCTACTACACAGGCTCCAAAGCAGACTGAGTCTACTACACAGGCTCTGAAACAGACCGAGGCGACTACAGAGGCTACAAAACCTGCAGAAACCACAAAGCCTGCCGAGACAACAGCTCCTTATGGACCGGGCGGAAGTACTGAAAAGCCTAAGGAAACACAGAAGGATAAGCCTCAAAAAGAGACCACAGTTGTTACAGGCGAAAAGGGCGGACCGGGTGTCAGCAAGAAAAAAGAAACTACAAAGGCTGAGACAGAGGCAACAAAGGCGGCTAAGGAAAAAGTATCAAGAGATGCTGTAGTAGCTTATGCCAAGCAGTTTGTCGGTAATCCGTATGTATACGGAGGAACATCACTGACAAAGGGTGCCGATTGTTCAGGATTTGTAATGAGAGTATATGAGAAGTTCGGAATAAGTACTTCAAGAGTCTCAAGGGACCAGGCAAACAACGGTACTGAGATACCTGTATCGCAGATAAAACCGGGAGATTTGGTATTCTATTCTTCAGGCGGAGAGATAAACCATGTTGCAATATATATCGGCGACGGACAGATTGTACATGCCGCAAATAAGCAGCTTGGAATCAGAATAGGAAGTTTGAACCATCGTACTCCTGTAAAGGCGGTAAGATTGATAAAATAATTTTAAAAGTCAGGTGATTACGGCCTGACTTTTTTTAATGAAGTATTATAAAAAATATTTGGCAAGCTATAAACCCTGTCTTTGACAGTTTTGAAATATAAAATACCCTTCAAACCCTTTGTTTTAGCGGCTTTGGAGGGTATTTACATTTCGTTTTGAAACTAAAAATAGTATTTTTATTTTTCCCTTACTTTGTTTTTTTAATTGTTCTCATTTGACTTTTTGTTATAAATTCAAAATCTGTATTAAAATGACAAATCTCATGTAGCTTATCTGTAAGCTCCGTTCTTTTATATAGCGGTATAAAACCTTGCTCTTTTACATACGCAAAATTAAAATCCTTTAAGGTTTTTAGAATCTCTTCACATGTATATTTGTGTTCTAAAGCTTTCTCAAGATATCTGTAAATAATCAATGCTAAAAAACAAGTTAAGAAGTGAGCCGTAATTCTGTCAACTCTTTGTAAGTACACAGGCCTTGCATCAAACTCAGTTTTCATAATTCTAAAGCACTCTTCGATTTGCCATCTCTTTTCACTTATACTTAGTATTTCACTTACATTATCGTCAAGTAGGTCTGTTGAGATAGCATACATACCGTCATACTTAGTTTCTTCATCTATTTTATCTGTATTAAGAAAGTTATGTACATTTGCCTTTTCTCCATCATCAGTCACTGCAAGGCTGCTAATAAACCTGGCAGGGTCATTAGGATTTCTTCTTTCTTTTTTGATGCTACCTTTTTCAAGCATTAGCTTAGCTCTGTCAACTTGTTTTTCTCTAATAGTTTTTTGGTATTTGGCATATTTAGGTGAATATGTGATGATAAGCCTCTGAGATAAATCCTTAGGTGTATACGGAGCATCTTTGTAATATATAGCCTCATCATCCCTTGATATTTCTGATAAATCTACTACTTTATCATCAGACAAACGTTTAAATCCTTTAGTGTCTAAAGCCCATTGTCTATCTTGTGCATTAAGCTTTTTTATAGATTGTGTAACGACAAAGGCTCTTTCTCCCATATGATTGTATTTTCTTATTTTTTCCGAACCAAGTCCTGCATCACTACAGTAAATAAACTTTTGACAGTCAAACTCGTTTAAAATCTTTTTCTTCAAGAGGTTTAATAGATGTTTGCTCATTAGCATTACCCGGAAATAGAGAAAAAAAGCAAGAGGAATGCCGTCACCATCCATAAACATCCCCATTTGTACTATAGGGTTTGGTCTGTGTTCCTTACTTTTGCCATATTTCTTAATTCCGTCTTCATCTTCAATCTCAAAATAATAATTGGTGCAATCATAAAAAAGAATCTTATCATTGCGTTTTCCTAATAAGTGGCTGTTTTTATAAGTTTCAGATTGTATAAGGTCACATTCTTTAGCAAGTACATTTAAAGAACGGTACACGTCATGTAGTTGGTAAGACGGTGGCTCCAAAAAGTCCAGTGCACATTTATAACTTGAGCGTTTACTGGAAGGTTCAAGTATTCTTGAGTAAATCAAATCTGATAATATCGAGTTGATATCAAACTTGAAGCTATATTTATCCCTTATTTTTCTGCAAACTTTATCTAAGCCAAGGTTATAATAAAAGTATTGCAAAAACAGATATCCCCCACGATAGAAGACTTGTTGTTGAGGTTGAAGTCTTTTATTGGAGTTAAAAGAAATATTTACTGTTTTTTCTTCTTTATATTTTTGTGTTTCAAGTTTTGCCTCAGCACGAGCCCATTCCATTACATCATCTCTGGTAGGTCCATGCTTTTTTAATAAATCAGCAAGCGTACCAAGTTTGCGTACATTAACAGAGGTGCTAACACCTTTGTCATTGATGAAACTTTTAGAAATATAGAATGACTCAGCATTTTTTGATTTTGATGTAGTAACTTTCATAGGAAACCTCCAAGCCCCATTATACCACGCAATACTATAAAATACTATATAATAAAACGAAAATTTTGACAAATTTTTCAACAAAGAAATGTAGGCTATATGCGGGTTGTGAGACTTTTTTGAAGCTTATTTATGTAAACAAACTGTCAAAGATCCGATTACGGCCTGACTTTTTTTAATGAAGTATTATAAAAAATATTTGGCAAGCTATAAAAAAAGTATTATAATTACAATAGTAATAAGAAATGGGAGAAGAATATGAAAAAAAATTTTATATTGTTGGGTGTACTTTTGGCACTCTCTCTTAGTGCATGTGGATCAAAAAGCACCGACAAGTCGGATGACAAGACTGCCAAAACGGACAGTAAGGCAAAGACAAGCATTGATACTACAGGATTTTTGGTAACTTCTATCAATGCGGATATCCAGACTGCAGACCCGGATAAGACATCTAAGGACTATATGGTACCTCTTAATATCTTTGACAGGTTGGTTGAGGTTGAGGTCAAGGATGACGGTTCAAGTGAATTGGTACCTTCACTTGCAAAGAGTTGGGATATATCTGAGGACGGAAAGGTATATACATTACATTTGCAAGAGGGAGTGAAATTTTCAAACGGTGCAGATTTTAAGTCGGACGATGTTGTATACTCACTTACAAGAATGCTTGGAGTAACAGGTGCTGTAAACGGTGACTTTGTAAGCCAGATAGATGGAGCGGATAAAGTCATGGACGGAAGCAGTAAGGAGCTTAGCGGAGTAAAGGCTATAGATGATTATACTGTGGAGATAACACTTTCAGAGCCTTATGCAGGTTTCTTGGCTTGCCTTTCGGCATCACCTGTATGTATGCTTGATAAGGATACTACAGAGGCTGCCGGAGACAAGTTCGGTATCGACCCTTCGGTTACAGTCGGAACAGGTGCATTTAAGATGGCGGAGTGGACTGTAAACGACTCTATAGTACTTACAAAGAATGACACATACTGGGGTGGTGATGTATCGCTTCCGGGAGTACTTATAAGAGTAATACCTGATTCAGAGACAAGAAATATGATGTTTAAGAACGGCGAGCTTGATATACTGGACTTTGATTATATGATCGACTACATAGACACTTACAAAAAAGAGATGCCTGATGTGCTTCACCATACACCTAGAGTCGGAGTTACATATTTTACATTTAATGAAAATATAGAACCTCTGAACAATGTAAAAGTAAGAGAAGCAATCTGTAAGGCAATCAATCGTCAGGAAATCATAGATTCACTGATGAACGGTGTAGCGACAATTGAAAACGGTATATTCCCAAGAGGACTTATAGGCTATGACAGTTCACTTCCTGAGATTAAGTATGATCCGGACGGTGCAAAGGCACTTCTTGCAGAGGCAGGATATCCGAACGGATTTGATATGGAGATTTCGGTAGATTCTTCATCATCAGATACTACAAAGACAGTACTTGAGGTAATAGCGTCACAGCTTAACGAAGTAGGTATCAATGCAACCATAAAGAATTATGATGAATCGACATGGCTTGCAACAAGAAAAGACGGTACACTCGGCTCGTTTATGTCTACATGGACTGCAGACTACAATGATCCTGACAACTTTATTTATACATTCTTCGGAAATGAGAAAAATACAAAGCAGAGATCGCTTAATTATCCTGATAAGGCTGTGATGGACAGAGTAAGTGCTGCAAGAACTATTGTAAATGCAGATGAGAGAATGGCTGAGTACGATGAACTTGAAAAGAAGATTGTAACAGAGGACTTTGCATGGCTTCCTATGTTCTCAAAGGAGCATTATTACGGTGTAAGTAAGAATATCGAAGGATTCAAGCCGAACTGGGCCGGAATATCCGATATGAGATTTGTCGGATTTTCAAAAAAATAGATATGGAACTTAAAAAAGATAATTGCTATAATGGAGCGTGAACCGCTCCATTTCTTTTTTTGGAGTATTTTTGGGAGGCTGATTTGGTTAAAAATATTTTAAAAAGAATTTTGATATCCATACCGGTTTTAATAGGTGTGGTTTTGATTATATTTATAATGCTTAGAGTAGTACCGGGAGATCCTGTAACCACAATGCTCGGGGAGCATGTCAATCAAACTGTGATTGATAAAATAAGCAAAGAGATGGGGCTTGATAAGCCGCTGTATGTGCAGTTTTTTACATATATTTCACATGCAATCAGAGGAGACTTCGGTACAAGCTATCGAATGAACAGAAATGTTACAGGTATTATTTTGGATGCATTTCCAAATACTGTGAGACTTGCCGTATGTGCGGCGGTTGTTTCGTGGATAGTCGGTATTGCAGCGGGTATATTTGCAGCGGTAAATAAAAACAATATTTTAGACAGATTATTTATGGGTGGAGCGTTGCTTGGAGTATCTATGCCCGTATTTATGATTGCACTTGTTTTGCAGTATCTTTTTGCATATAAGTTAAAAATTTTTCCTGTATCGGGATATGAAACTGCGGCATCTATGGTATTGCCGTCAATAGTACTCGGATGGAACTCGGCAGGAAGTATTGCCAGAATGACAAGGTCAAATATCTTGGAGGTAATGCAGGAAGACTATATAAGGACTGCCAGGGCAAAGGGACTTTTAGAGTTTGCTGTAATGAAGTCACATGCTCTAAAGAATGCGATGCTTCCTGTAGTTACAATGATGGCACTTCAGATATCATCCATGCTTTCAGGTGCAGTTATTACCGAGAACATATTCGGAATACCGGGTATAGGCAGACTTGCGGTCAATGCGATAGAGACCAGAGATATGCCGCTTTTACAGGGAACGGTTATTTTTACCACTATATTGGTAATATTCGGAAATTTGATAGCAGATTCATTGTATTCTATTCTTGATCCGAGAATTAGAAAGGAAATATAAGAAATCAATGAATAAAGATACTAAACAGACAGAGCAAAGTTTCGGCTCTGAAATTGAGACGGAAGAGAGCTTATTTGAAAAATGTAAAAATATAATAAAACATAATAAGCTTGCATTTTTTTCTTTGATTGTAATTATACTGATTATACTATGTGCAATTTTTGCAAATGTTGTATGCAGATATAATCCATATACACAGAGTTTGAAGGACAGGCTTTTGGCACCTTCATTTGCACATCCGCTGGGTACGGATGAACTTGGAAGAGACACACTTACCAGAGTAATATTCGGAGCAAGAATATCACTGACAATAGGACTGATACCTACACTTATTTCAATGATTATAGGTACAATACTCGGACTTATTGCAGGTTACTTCGGAGGTAAAATTGATTTTGCAATAATGAGACTGGCAGATATAATGCTTGCATTTCCTTCACTCCTTCTGGCAATGGTTGTAATGTATACAATGGGCGGAGGATTGATAAATATATTTATAGCATTGTCATTAGTCAACTGGGCGTCCACATCCAGAGTTGTACGCTCGGAGACACTTTCACTGTCAAAAAAAGAGTATGTGGAAGCAGCTAAAGTATGGGTGTCGGTAATGCTACGATTATTTTCAGACATATATTACCAAACTGCATACCTACTTTGGTGGTATTATTTACCTTAAGCATACCGTCTGCGATACTTTCAGAGAGTTCGCTCAGTTTCCTGGGTGTCGGTGCACAGCCTCCTACAGCAAGCTGGGGACTTATGGTTGTCAGTGCAAAGAAATATCTGTTTACACAGCCTGTACTTGTACTGTCACCTGCCATAGCGATAATGACAGTGGTGTTGGCATTCAATTTTTTGGGTGACGGTCTGAGAGATATTTTGGATCCGTACCTTAAGGAGTAATGATATGGACAATATTTTGACTATAAGAGATTTGAAGGTTGCATTTCAAGTCAGAGGAAGAGATGCCTATGCACTTGACGGCATAAATATAGATATTCCCAAGGGAAAGATAGTTGGAATAGTCGGAGAGAGCGGATGCGGAAAGTCTATGACGGCTATGAGTATTATGGGACTTATAAAAAGCCCGGGCAGGATAGTTGGCGGAAGTATTGACTTTTGCGGCAATGAGCTTACAAAGATGGGGATAAGAGAGTATGCAAATATCAGAGGTAAGGATATATCCATGATATTTCAGGAGCCTATGACCTCGCTAAATCCTGTTGTAAAGGTCGGCAAACAGGTCATGGAAGCTATTATTTTACATGAACATATATCCAAGGCGGAGGCAAAACAGAGAGTAATAGAAATATTTAATGAAGTCGGAATACCTGAAGCCGAAAAAAGATTCAATTCATATCCACATGAGCTTTCAGGCGGTCTTAGGCAGAGAGTGATGATCGGTATGGCAATGATTTGTAAGCCTAAGCTTTTGATTGCCGATGAGCCTACTACAGCACTTGATGTGACTATAGAGGCTCAGATTTTGAGGCTTATGAAAAGACTTTGTGAGGAGAGCGGTACTTCTATAATGATGATTACACACAACATGGGTGTCGTTGCTGAAATATGTGACTATGTTTATGTAATGTATGCAGGAAGGGTGGTGGAGTCTGCACCTACAAAGATTCTTTTTAATGAAACTGCACATCCTTATACAAGCGGACTTTTAAAGTCAATACCTACTATCGGCAAAAAACAGAAAAGACTTTATACCATAAAGGGTAATGTCCCGAATATCTTAAATTTACCTGAGGGTTGCAGATTTGCAGACAGATGTGATCTGACTCAAAATATTTGTCTAAGTGACAGACCGAAGGATGATTATATTACGGACAGCCATATGGTTTCATGTTTCTTACATAAAAGGATTGAAGATGAGAGAAGTTGTATTAAGATTAAAAAATATAGTTAAGGAATTTCCTACATCAAAAAAGAATAAAAAAGTTCATGCGGTAAGCGATATAAGTCTTGATATATATGAGAATGAGACTTTGGCACTTGTGGGAGAAAGCGGATGCGGTAAATCCACACTTGGTAAATGTGCAATAGGTCTTATATCACCTGATAAAGGTGAGAGTATTTTTCTGGGTGAAAATATTTACAATAAAAGCGGCAATGAGCTGAAGGAGATAAAGAAAAATCTTCAAATTATATTTCAGGATCCTTATGCCTCACTTAATCCGAGAATGACTGTAGGTGAGATTATTGCTGAACCTCTTATCACACATGAAAAGAGGCTTAGCAAAGCACAGGTAAAGAAAAGGTGCTTGAGCTGATGGAAGATGTGGGAATCAGGAAAGAGTATTACAACAGGTACCCGCACCAGTTTTCAGGAGGGCAGAGGCAAAGAATAGGAATAGCCAGAGCAATAGCGCTGAATCCTAAGCTTATTGTATGCGATGAGCCGGTGTCTGCACTTGATGTGTCCATACAGTCACAGGTTTTGAATTTGCTTAAGGATATTCAGGAGAAAAAAAGAGCTTCGTATCTGTTTATTTCACATGATCTGTCTGTTGTCAATTTCATTGCGGACAGAGTTTGTGTGATGTTTCTCGGTAAGGTTTGTGAGATAGGTGATACAGATGATATTTTTGAAAAGCCGCTTCATCCGTATACAAGGCTTTTGCTTGATGCAATTCCAAGTATTGAAAATGCAGGCAAACAAAAGGAAATATTAAAGGGAGATATACCAAGTCCGATAGATGTTCCTACCGGATGCAGATTCCATACCAGATGCCCTTATTGCAGTGAAATTTGCAGAACAAAGGAGCCTGATTTAAGAGAAGCAAACGGCAGATATGTGGCTTGTCATATAGTAAAATAATTTGTGAGATAGTTATGAAATTTGATTTAAAAGAAGATTTAAAGAGATTTATTGTTATTACATTTGCGGCTGTACTGATGGCTGTCAATATAAAGACTTTTGTAAGGACCGGAGACCTTTTTCCGGGAGGTGCTACAGGCATTACTTTACTTATTACAAGGTCGGCGAATATGTTTTTTCATGTAAAGCTGCCGTATACATTGGTAAATATATTGCTTAATGCAATACCTGTATACATAGGCTTTAGGTATATCGGAAAGAAGTTTACACTGTATTCATGTTGGGTAATATTACTGAACGGTTTTATTGTTGATATTATTCCGGGATATGTGATAACTCAGGATATTTTGCTTATAACTATTTTCGGAGGAATAATAAACGGTCTGGTTATCAGTATTTGTCTGTTGATGAATGCGACTACAGGAGGAACCGACTTTATATCTATCTTTCTGTCTGAGAGAAAGGGTTTTGACGCCTTTAATATTATTTTGGGCGCGAATGCGGTGGTTCTTGTGGTTGCCGGACTTTTGTTCGGATGGGACAGAGCGCTGTACTCTATTATTTTCCAGTATGTTACCACAATGGTTATACATACTTTGTATAGAAAATATCAGCAGATTACTCTATTCATTGTCACAGATCATCCTGACGAGATATGTGATTTGATTTCGGATATAAGTCACCATGGTGCGACCACTTGGAAGGCACAGGGGTATTATAATCATACAGACAGAACTTTGGTGTATTCAATAGTATCAAGTGCCGAAGCAAACAAGGTGGTAAAGGCAATAAAAGAGATAGATGAGTCTGCATTTATAAACCTTATAAAGACGCAGCAGCTTCTTGGCAGGTTCTATAGGAGGAGAGAGGAATAATCTCAAGCGTAGCTTCGGCTACGCTTTTTGTTTGATTATCCGAATGCACTTAAGTTTATATTAAAGAAAAAGTAATATATTTTAATGCATATTCTACAACTAAGATGGCTTTTATTATATAATATAGCATTAATCTTTGTGCAATACGATGAAAGTTATTTTGAAATCTTAAGTATTAACATATACTATTTTTCAAAAAAATGGTATAAATAGTATAATAAAACTATCAAATCTTTTTAGTGGCTTTTGATTTGATATCTAAGGTAATCTATGGAAAATGCACTTTCCGCTCTTGATAATCTGAATTTCTATAAGTTTCTAAAAACCATTTTAGAGGCCTGTGCATGGGTAACACTTTTTCCTTCATAATATACAGTCAAGTAGTTGAGGCTACTTGGCTGTATATTCAGTATTAGATATAGAACTTTGAGAGGGTTGATTATTCAACTCTTTTTTTGAGCCGATTTGTTTATAGTAAGATTAAAATGCAATAAATTTATTATATATGCTATAATAGACCTATGGGGACTATGTTAACTACAACAAAAAGGAGTGTCATATGTCTGTAAAAGCAAAAATTCGTGAGTATGCAAAGGCTCTTAATCCTATGGATGATACCATGTTTTGCAAAATGGCTGAGGAGAAGGAGTTTTGTGAAGAAGTATTGAGAGTTATTTTAGGCGATAACAAGCTGACAGTGCTTGAGAGTATGCCTCAGTGGGTAGGAAAAAATTTACAGGGACGTTCTGTAATACTTGATACAAAATGCATGACAGGAGACGGAAGGCAAATCAATATAGAAGTTCAAAAGGCTGACGATGATAACCATCAAAAGCGAGTGCGTTATAACGGAGCTGTTATTACGACAAATATAGCGGATCCCGGAATAAAATTTGAATATGTGCCTGATGTATATGTAGTATTTATATCAAGGTTTGATATATTTAAAGGGAAACTGCCACTGTATCATGTTGACAGAGTGATACGAGAGACAGGTGAAGTAATAAATAACGGATTTGAAGAGGTTTATGTAAATTCTGTAATAGATAACGGCTCAGATGTTTCACAGTTGATGAAGGTATTTACAGAAGGCGATTGCTACAATGATAAATTTCTAAGACAAGCAGCATAAAAAGGAGATATAAAGAAACAGAAGGAGGAATCAGGGAAATGAGCGGACTTATAGAGCAGTTAAAGCTTGAGTGGATTAGTGAAGGCGAAAAACGTGGAGAAAAGATAGGAGAAGAACGTGGAGAAGAGAAAGGAAAGATAAATATTGCTCAAAGCATGAAGAAAAAGGGATTTGATATAAACATTATAATGGAGCTTACAGGGTTATCAAGGGATAAGATTGTGTCACTATAGTTTGAATTAATCAAGTCAAAGAAACAAGCTAAGGCAGCATACAAAAAAATGCTCTTAGATTGTTTCTTTTTTCTATAAATAAACAGTTCTTGAATCAAGGTATATTTTATATACCTGTTAAGATGTTTAAAGGAGGAAAGCATGGAATTGAAATTATTAGATGCCGGAAGTATATATAAAGGATTTGGATATCCGAAAGAATTTTTGAAAATTGTTCATTTGGGTTTGACGGATTTTGATTTTTGGTATTTGATGGATTATGATCAGGCTGAGTGGAGAATAAAGGGATTACAGGAAAGATATCCGGACAGAAAGTTGGTACCCTTTGCAAGAAGAGGTGACAATGATGATATAGTTTGCTTTGATATCGACAGAGGCGGAAGGGTTCAAAAAATCCACGATTTTGCGAGTGCAGGATGGGAACAGAGAAAGGACTATGACAACTTTTGGGATTGGTTTAGAGAAGCGATAGATGAGATGATAGAAGAAGGGGAATACGATGAAATATGAAGAATTAAGCAAGGAAGTTTCATACGCACTTCGACATGCACCTTGGGAGTACGAACTTGAAATGGATGAAGAAGGTTGGGTAAGTATAGAGCAGCTTTTGAATGTGCTAAATACAGAAGGTAAGTTTGGATATATTACTCAAAATGATTTGGCGGTTATGATTGATAAGTCTGAAAAGAAAAGGCATGAAATAAATGCAGGAAAGATAAGGGCTTTGTACGGACATTCCATACCGATGCATATAGTAAAGGAAGAGAAGATTCCACCTGATAAATTATATCATGGTACTGCAAGGAGATTTATTGAGAGCATAAAAAAGAACGGGCTTTTACCTATGAGCAGACAATATGTACACCTGTCGGTCGATATAGATATAGCAAAAAAAGTAGGCCTTAGGCGTGATAAGAGCCCATGCATATTGGAAATTGATTCTAAGAGAGCATATGATGATGGAGTGGTATTTTATCATGGAAATGAAAAAGTATGGCTTGCAGATAAAATATCGCCTTGCTATATCAGGGAATTAGATTGATAAATAGATTTGATGAGATAAAGGAGATTTTTTATAATGTGGCACACAGGTATATTAAGAAAAAGAATAAGAGCTAATAAAGAAGACATGGAAAAAGTCATAAACATTTTAATGTCAATAGCTTCCTGTATAATTCAAAGTGTAGAAAGTAAATGATTTTACAAAAATAGATACCTAAGTTAAACTGTCATTGCTGACCGGCCAGTTAGCAAATTAGCAGAATAAGGAAGGTATCTACAAATGAATTCTACACAAAATAAGAAGATTGAACAAGTAAAAGAAACAACAATGATTGTCGGCATTGATGTTGGAAGTGAAAAGCATTATTTCAGAGCTTTTAACTGGAGAGGCATAGAACTTACCAGAAAGCCTGTAGCGTTTTCAAACTCTATGGAGGGATTCAACAGCTTTTACAATTCGGTTGTGGAACTGATGCAGAAAAATGAACTTAAAGAGGCACTGGTAGGAATAGAGCCAACCGGTCACTACTGGTTTGATCTTGGGCAGTTCATGGGTGAAAAGAACATAAAGTTTGTGATGGTAAATCCGCACCATGTGCATAAGACCAAAGAATTAGATGACAATAGTCCATCTAAAAATGACAGAAAAGATCCTCGTGTTATTGCAGGGCTTGTAAGGGATGGACGATATTTTTATTCATATATGCCGACAGGTGTATATGCAGAACTGAGGAATGCGTCAAACCGCCGGTTTGTGCTTGTAGAAGAACAGACAAGGGCGAAGAACCGTCTGCAGAAGTGGGTTGCAGTGTATTTCCCGGAATATAAGGGGATTTATACACACATAGATGCCAAGGGAGGGCTACTGGTGTTAAAACAGGCACCAACTCCTGAGGAGATAGTAAGACTAGGAGTGGAAGGTATCATAAAGATATGGAAAGACGCTAAACTCCGAGGAAATGGGCATAAGAAGGCTATGCTGATTCTGAATGCAGCCATGAAAAGCATAGGATTAAAAAGCAGGTCTTACAGAAGCTCGGATGGAGATACAGGATCTGATAGAGGATTATGAACTCCAGACAAAAAGCCTTGAACGGGTCAATGACCTGATTAAAGAACTGTGCCAACAGATCAGGTATGCGGATAAGTTGCTTGAAATAAAAGGTATAGGAATAACAACCGTAGCTGGTTTCATAGCAGAAGTTGGTGATATCACGCGCTTTGATAGCACGAAAGAACTCCAGAAACTTGCAGGATTGGAACTGGTGGCAGATAGTTCCGGTAAGCACGACGGAAAAAAACAAAGATAAGCAAAAAGAGGACGCAAGCGTCTCAGATATCTACTTTTTGAGGCAGCGATATCGGTGGTGGGAAAGAATGAAGAATTCAAAGAAATCCACAGATATTATACCACTAGGGAAAAGAATCCATTGAAAAAGATGCAGTCTCTGATAGCAGTAGCATGTAAGCTGATAAGAGTATTCCATGTGATCCTTACCAAGGGAATAAGTTATGATGCATCAAAGATGTTGAAAGATATTCGACGTCCGGGAGAGCAGTTAAAGGCTGCATAACCGAGCAATAAAGAACAACCATAATGATTATAGGAAGCGTCCACCGAAAGGTGCTGTAATCGTAGTGTTTGGATCAGTGATGAAAGTACAAAGAATGAGCTGGTAGCCGGCAGGAATTTTCTCCAAAGGGCATGACCCTGATGAATAGCTAAGCTGGCACCCTGGTTATGGACAGGCAGAACGAAGGAAGTGAGGACCCACCGTAAGGAGGATAATCCTGTTGGACATGAGAGGTGAGCTGCCATATAGGGATGGGTACACATCGAGGCCATTTAGAACGAATAGTGATGACGTTTTATTTGGTGCACCCATTATTACTATATATCTGCCCTGTATGAGGTAAAGATCACTCCATAACCTTAGTTCTATTCAATGACAGGTATCAAAAAGTATTGAATTTATTAAAAAAACACTTGATTATATGGAGAGGATATACACATTGTTCAATTAGTGACTCAGAGGATCATTATTGTTTTTGTGCAAGTACACTTGAAGAGGATGATGAAAGTAATATAAAAAAAAGAGTCTACAACATGCATTTAAGTATGTCTATGGTGGAGATAGATATAGAAGGGCGTTATAAGTTTTTTTATCCAAGAGAAAATTGCTATTATTATGCATATATTTACTTTGATGAGATTAAAGGAAGAGAATTGATAATATCGGAGTTTTTTTATAGATATTTTAAACTCTTTCCTAAGGATATTTTTCTTAAGCGCGTCAGGATATGCTTATACAAAAGAAGACATTGAAAAAGCATACTGTAATAAAGACTCAAATTGGATATATTACAGTCCGGATGCTTTGTAAAAATGATCTCTTGTGGCAGCGGTATAAAAAGGAGATATATATATGATATGTGAGGGAAGAATATTAGAAAAATTTGAGGGCAGAAGTATAACTCTTGAGTGCAGGATGTGGAAAATACTTGATGCTATGAACTATCATAGAAGAGTGATGATAGGTAAAAGAGATTGTGATCTTATATTGTCTAAGGAAGATAATGAATATGATTTTTTTGATGAAGAAGATCCCGCACCAATGATTCAAATTTGTGCTTATGTAGATATAAAGGAGGTTTTCACAAGGAAATTAAGAAAAAATGAGCTTGTTACTTTTTTTCTATTTCCTGATATGATTGGGAAAGAACTTATCATATTGGAAATAGTACACAGATATATGGAAAAATACCCAAATACCGCATTCTATGTTGATAACGGTTATGCATTCAGAAAACATCATATTGATGCAATATATAATATGCCTGAGCCTGATGCAGAGTGGATTTATAAAAGCCCGGATATGTATAAAAAAGGATGATATAGATAAGCTATATGTTTAACAGGACTATTTTGTGGCAGCAGTATAAAATGGAGAATTATATATGATATGTGAGGGAAGAATATTACAAAAATCTGAGGGTAGAAAAACATCTATCGGTGTCAGCATGTGGAAAATACTTGATGCTATGAACTACAATAGAAGATTGATGATAGGTAAAAGAGATTATGATATTATACTGTCTAAAGAAGACAGTGAATATGATTTTTTTGATAAAAAGGATCCTGCATCATTGATTCAGATTTATTCTTATGTAGATATAAAAGAGATTTTCATAAGAAAGTCAAGGAAACAGGGGCTTGAGACCTTCTTTCGCTTTCCGGATATGATTGGGAAAGAACTTATCATATTGGAAATAGTACACAGATATATGGAGGAATATCCAAATACCGCATTCTATGTTGATAACGGTTATACATTCAGGAAACATAATATTGACGCAATATATAATATGCCTGAGCCTGATGTAGGGTGGATTTACAAAAATCCTGATAAATACAAAAAGGAGAGTAAACACTAAAAAATAATTTAGGGAGTACAGTAAGATAATGGGAGCATCAGCGTCGCTGTTTAGAAAAGGTAAATATGTAACAGAAAAAGACTTGGATATAATAATTGATATATTTACTGAAATGGGATTTTATTCAAGCAATAAAGTGGATATGAGTTCAGGTGAAAGAGTGTGTTTAAGTGTGAGTTTTTTTAATGATGAGTGGGCAAGAAAGTGGGATGAGGACGAACTTGATTCATTAGATGATAATGACCATATTATAACTTACTTCTTTCCTAATGTGGAAATAGAGCTTGGAGAATATATTCCAAGTATGGGAGAAGAAGTACCGGATTACCTTAACTTTGAAGATATTTCAGGTAGAGGCAGATTATTACTGGAATTTTTGCATAGATATTTTAAATTGTTTCCGGAAGATGTATTTAGGCAAAGTCACTTTTATACAAAGGATGATATAGATAAGTTATATGCGAAGGTACCATGGAATGAGACTTGGATGTATGAGGACCCTAAAACTTTTTAATTTATAAAAGGTATGAGAAAAAGAAAGTATTATGAATTTAAAAATTATTAATATCTGTACATTCGGTTATGATAGATTTGTTGATGCTGAAATGGAGGACAAAAGTAAGATTATAGTACATTTTACGGAATATGATGAATATATAGATGATGGCAAGAACTCTGAGCTAAGATTTGTTGGAAATATAATAAAAGGTAAAATCAGAATAGATTTAGTAACAGGCTCTTATATTAAAAAAACGGTGAACTTATGTTTAAACAGCCATATAGACATTCCTCACATATAATAGCGACAGTAGAAGTAAAAAGAATTGTAGACGAATTTTCACTTTATGCCAAAACAAATATATGCGATGAGGAAATATTGATCGAGTTTGAAAGTAAAGTAAAATATGGTATTAATGATAGGATATATGTTGTCGGATCTTTGGAGTTTGATATTATATCTTAAATCAAAGCGTAAAATACACTCTTGCAATTTATCTTCATTTATGCTATCCTAAGATGTACTTTGTAACGAGTCTACTTTATGTAACCGTTGAATTTTTAAAGAGGTGAATTATGAAACAGGGAATACATCCAAATTATTATCAGGCAACAGTAACTTGCAACTGTGGTAACACATTTGTTACAGGTTCAACAAAGGAAGATATCCACGTAGAAATTTGTTCTAAGTGCCATTCTTTCTATACAGGTCAGCAGAAGTCAGCTCAGGCACGTGGTCGTATTGAGCAGTTCAACCGTAAATATGGTGTTAAGGCTGAATAATAAGATTAAGATATACTATTTATTAGGGGGAGTCAGGCAGGTGTCTGACTCTTTTTTAAGATTACAGGAGAGGATATGAAATATTCAGGAATAGGCGGACAGGCTGTGATAGAGGGTATCATGATGAAAAACGGTGACAGATACTCTACTGCGGTAAGAAAGCCGGATAAAACAATTGCGGTGATGGAGGATAAGTATGAGAGTCTTACTACAAAGATTCCCGTGCTGGGGCTTCCGTTCCTTAGAGGAATATTTGCATTTGTAGATTCATTGGTATTGGGAATGAAGACATTGGCATATTCAGCAAGCTTTTTTGAAGATGATGAAGATTCAAAGCCCTCAAAGTTTGAAGAGAAGCTGATTGCAATTTTCGGAGATAAGCTTGACAAGGTAATAATGGGTGTCACAATGTTTATTTCAATATTGGCATCTGTAGCAATCTTTATGGTATTGCCTATGTTACTCAGCAATATCATCAAAGCCAAAATTGATAACTACTATGTTATTGCCATATTTGAGGGCGTAATAAGAATTGCAATATTTATCTTCTATATAAAGATGATTTCAAGGATGGAAGATATAAAGAGAACCTTTATGTACCATGGTGCGGAGCATAAATGTATCAACTGTATAGAACATGGTCTTGAGCTGAATGTCGAAAATGTAATGAAAAGCTCAAAAGAGCATAAAAGATGCGGTACAAGTTTTATTATCATTGTAATGATGATAAGCATACTTTTCTTTATGGTAATAAGAGTGGACAACCTTTGGCTGAGAGCCGTATCAAGAGTTGTATTGGTACCTGCCATAGCCGGTGTCAGCTACGAATTTTTAAGAATTGCAGGCAGAAGCGACTTTTGGCTTGTAAATATTCTCAGTAAGCCGGGACTTTGGATGCAGGGACTTACCACTAAGGAGCCGACACCTGATATGGTTGAGGTTGCAATTGCGGCGGTAGAAAAGGTATTTGACTGGAGAAAGTACCTTAAGGAAAATTTCTGATATGAAATATATAGAAGTTTTTGAAAAATATGTAAAGGATTTAGATGAAAAAGGCTTTAGAGATGCAAAAAGTGATGTCTTATTGTTAATATATGAGGTGTTTGACTTTGATTTTTCAAAGTGGACAATGTTTAAATATGATGAGATAAAGGATATTAAAAAGCTTAACCTAATAGAAAGCTATGTAACAAAAAGACTTGAAAATATGCCGATACAGTACATCTTAAATAAGGCATACTTTTGTGGACTTCCTTTTTTTGTAAATGAGAATGTGCTTATTCCGAGGTTTGATACGGAAATTTTGGTAGAGGAAGTATTAAAACTTGCCGATGGCGATAAAAGTAAAAAAATACTTGATATGTGTACAGGTTCGGGAGCTATAGCCGTTGCATTGAAAAGCCTCGGCGGATTTGAAAAAGTGGATGCGATTGATATATCTGATGATGCATTGGAAGTTGCAAAAAAGAATGCACAAAGCTTAGGCTGCGATATCAATTTTTTAAAAAGCGATATGTTTTCCGGCTTAACATCTGAAAATAAATATGATATCATAGTATCCAATCCGCCATATATAAAGAGTCATGTTGTGGACAGCCTTGAGAGTGAAGTGAAAGACTTTGAACCGAGGCTTGCACTTGACGGTGATATAGACGGTATGAAGTTTTATAAGATAATCAGAGATGAATTTATAAAATATTTGAATCCGGAAGGGATTTTGGCACTTGAGATAGGATATGATGAGGCTGCAGATATCAAGGCGCTTTTTGAAGGCTTTGATGTAATTATAAAAAAGGATTTTGCAAATCTTGACAGGGTGGCGGTCATATCAAAAATAAATTAACATAAGAGGAAAAGATGTTTGATAATTTAGAGGACATAGTAGTACATTATGATGAAATAATGGCGGAGCTTGCCGGCGGTGATGTGGCAAACGATCAGAACAGATTCAGAAAGCTCATGAAAGAGCAATCAGACTTGGCACCGCTTGTAGAGACCTATGGTGAATATAAAAAAGCTAAGCAACTTCAAGAAGATGCGCTTGAAATGCTTGAGATGAATGATGAAGAGATGAAGGAGATGGCAAAGGAAGAACTTGCCGAGGGAAAGAGACTTGAAGAAGAGCTTTCCGAAAAGTTAAAGATTTTGCTTTTGCCCAAGGATCCTAATGACGATAAGAATATAATGCTTGAAATAAGAGCGGGGAGCCGGCGGTGATGAGGCGGCACTGTTTGCTATGCAGCTTTATCGTATGTATACCCATTATGCGGAATCACAAAACTGGAAAGTCGAGATGATTGATGTCAACGAAAACGGTATAGGCGGATACAAGGAAGTTGTAGCAATGGTAAGCGGCAAAGGCGCTTACTCCAAGCTTAAGTATGAGTCCGGTGTGCATAGAGTACAAAGAGTTCCTGAAACCGAGTCGGGCGGAAGGATACATACATCTACAGCATCTGTTGCAGTAATGCCTGAGGCCGAGGAGGTTGACGTTCAGATAGATATGAATGATGTCAGAATAGACGTTATGAGAGCCAGCGGTAACGGCGGACAGTGTGTCAATACTACAGACTCGGCTGTGCGTCTTACACACTATCCTACAGGAATAGTTATCTATTCACAGACTGAAAAGAGTCAGTTACAGAACAAGGAAAAGGCTTTTGCACTTTTAAGATCAAAGCTTTATGAGATTGAGCTTGAGAAAAAGCAAAGTGCCGAGGCGGCTGACAGAAGAAGTCAGATAGGTACAGGAGACAGATCCGAAAAGATCAGAACCTACAATTTCCCACAGGGAAGAGTTACAGATCACAGAATAAATCTGACATTATATAAGCTTGATAAGATAATGAATGGAGACATTCAGGAACTTATAGATGGCTGTATTGCAGCCGATCAGGCGGCAAAACTTGCTAAACTCAATGAACAATAGGAGGCAATAATCATGGAAACAAAGGATTTGGATTGGGGAAATATAGGATTCAACTATAGAATTACCGATTACAGATACATAAGCAATTATAAAGACGGAAAATGGGATGACGGAGAACTTTCAACCGACTCAAATGTTACTATAAATGAGTCTGCAGGTATTTTGCAGTACTGTCAGGAGGTCTTTGAAGGACTTAAGGCGTACAGAACAAAGGAAGGACATATAGTCACATTCAGACCGGACCTTAATGCAAAGAGAATGTATGATTCGGCAAAGAGACTTGAGATGCCTCCGTTTCCTGAGGAGAGATTCATTGAGGCTGTTGATAAGGTAGTACTTGCAAATGAAGCTTGGGTACCTCCTTTCGGATCGGGAGCTACACTTTATATAAGACCTTATATGTTTGCTTCATCACCTGTAATCGGAGTTAAGCCTGCGGCGGAGTATCAGTTCAGAATGTTTACAACACCTGTAGGACCTTACTTTAAGGGAGGTGCAAAGCCTATCACTATTACGGTAAGCGATTTTGACAGAGCCGCACCTAGAGGAACAGGACATATCAAAGCCGGACTTAACTATGCTATGAGTATTCATCCGCTTATGGAGGCTCACAGAAACGGTTTTGATGAAAATATGTACCTTGACGCCGCTACAAGAACTTATGTAGAGGAGACAGGCGGTGCCAACTTTATCTTTATTACAAAGGATAAAAAGGTGGTTACACCTAAGTCAAATTCGATATTGCCGTCTATTACAAGAAGGTCACTTCTATATGTTGCCGAGCATTACCTCGGATTAAAGACAGAGGAGAGACCTGTTGCATTTGATGAGGTAAAGGATTTTGCAGAGGTAGGACTTTGCGGTACAGCAGCGGTTATCTCACCTGTAGGCAGAATATGTAGAGGTGAAACAGTGATAAACATACCGTCAGGAATGGAAGGTATGGGAGAGATTACCAAGAAGCTTTATGATACACTTACAGGAATACAGATGGGTGAGCTTGAAGCACCGGAAGGTTGGATAAGAAAAATCAAATAAATTTTTAAAGGAAAGGCTGAGTATTCAGTCTTTTCTTTTCATAGGAAGGAGAATGAAATGAAAAAGTTTAAAGTAAAGATAGGAGATGAAACTTACTTATACGAGGAAGGCACAAGTTATTTTGATATTGTAACGGAGCAAAAGAAAAAAGCTCTGCTTGTCAAAGTAAACGGTAAGCTTCAGGAATTGCATAAGTGCGTAAATGATGATATTACTCTTGAGTTTGTCACATTGAGTGATGCCATAGGCAGAGCGATATATGAGAGAAGTGCAATATTGATACTCTTAAAAGCTATAGATGATATTTACGGCAGGAGTATAAGTCCAAGAGTGGAGTTTTCCACAGGCAACGGACTTTTTATCAGACTTGACAGTGAACAAGATTATGATGTGGAGAAGATAAGTAATCGTATGATAGAACTTGTTGATGAAAACATCAGAATCGAAAAGACTAATGTACACACGGATTTGGCCATAAAGATGTTTCACGATGCAGGATTTTTTGAAAAGGAAAAGCTTTTCAGATTTAGAAGAGTATCAAGAGTGAATATATATAAGCTTGAGGACTATATAGACTATAACTACGGATATATGGTTTACTCTACAGGGTTTATAGATAAGTTTTCTCTTACAAAGTATAAGGACGGAATAGTTCTTGTTATACCTAGAAAAGAAAATCCTGAGGTTGTGGAAGAGTTTGTACCTGAAGAAAAGATTTTCAATGAACTTAACAATGCAAGTATCAGTGCCATGGATATGGGAGTATCGGATGTAGGTTCACTCAATGAGATGATTGCAAACGGTATGACCAATGAGATGATTCTTATTTCTGAAGCATATATGGAAAAGAAAATAGGAGATATTGCAGAGGATATTATAAAGAGGGGGAATGTAAAGCTTGTAATGATTGCAGGACCTTCTTCATCGGGAAAGACTACATTTTCACACAGACTCAGTATACAACTTATGGCACACGGTATAAAGCCTCATCCGCTTGAGGTGGATAATTACTTTAAGAACAGAGAAGATACACCAAGAGATGAGAAGGGTGAGCTTGACTTTGAAAGTCTTGACGCTATGGATATTGAACAGTTCAATGCGGATATGTCGGCTCTTTTAAACGGCGAAAGGGTGGAGCTTCCAAGCTTTAACTTTAAAACAGGTCAAAGAGATTATAACGGAAACTTCTTAAAACTTGGTAAGGATGATATACTGGTCATTGAGGGTATTCATTGCCTTAACGACAAGCTCTCTTATAAATTGCCTAAAGACAGCAGATATAAAATATATATAAGCGCGTTGACTCAGCTTAATATTGATGAACACAATCGTATACCCACTACAGACGGAAGACTTCTTAGAAGAATGATCAGAGACGTCAGAAAGAGAGGAATTTCACCGACAAAAACTCTTTCTATGTGGGATTCAGTCAGAAGAGGTGAGGAGAGGAATATTTTCCCTTATCAAAGCAGTGCGGATGCCACCTTTAACTCCGCCCTGAACTATGAAATTGCGGTATTAAAGCAGTATGTCGAACCGGTCTTATTCAGTGTAAAAAAAGACTCTAAGGAGTATCCCGAGGCAAAAAGGCTTCTTAAGTTTTTGGATTATTTCCTGGGAGTACCAAGTGACAATGTACCTTCCAACTCTATATTGAGGGAATTTATAGGAGGAAGTGCATTTCATGCATAAAATTATTTTATAGAATTGGGAGAAACTAAAATATGATGAAGTTTTTGAAACAGGAGATATTATGGGCACTTTTTATTCTGGTAGTGCAATTGATAGCCGGCTTTCTGGTTGCGCATTTTATCATCCATACGACATGGGACTTGAAAAGCACTATACTTGATTATTCGTTTATAGTATTTTGGGGACTTTATTTAATCATTAAAATATGTATTGCACTTTTCAAGAGAGCTAAATGCCGAAAAGATGAAAATGTTTAATTTCAAAAGAGGCTGTCGGGAAGTAAAATACTTACTTCCCGACATCGCCTTTTCTTTATTTGAATTTTGATACGAATTTCTGTATTTTTGTGGTTGGTGACAAGCTCTTGCTGATTGAAACATCGTGGTTATATGAGTTTATAATGGCTGCAAGATACTTGGTCATGTCGGCTTCAAGATACCAAGGTCTTGTCAAAAGTTCAGGGTTTCTGTAGTGTACGTTTGTTGTACATACATAGTCGATAATTCCTTGAGTGTGGAATTCATCGAATTTTTCAAGACCGTTTGTAAACAAACCGAATGTGGCACAGATAATAATTCTTTTTGCATTTCTTTTCTTAAGCTCTTTTGCTGTATCAAGCATACTTTCACCTGAAGAAATCATATCATCCATAATGATTACGTCCTTGCCTGCCACACTGCTACCCAAAAACTCATGTGCAACTATAGGGTTTCTGCCGTCTACAACTCTTGAATAGTCACGTCTTTTATAGAACATACCCATATCCACACCGAGGTTGTTTGCAAGGTATACGGCTCTGTTCATAGCTCCCTCATCAGGACTTATAATCATCATATCATCCTTGCTTACTTTCATATCGGAGATATTTGTAAACATTGCCTTGACAAACTGGTATGTAGGCATGAAGTTGTCAAATCCTGTAAGAGGAATGGAGTTTTGTACTCTCGGGTCATGTGCGTCAAATGTAATTATATTGCTGACACCCATGCTTACAAGCTCTTCAAGTGCCAGTGCACAGTCAAGAGATTCTCTCTTTGTCTTTTTATGCTGTCTGCTTTCATATAAGAAAGGCATGATAACATTGACTCTTTTTGCATTTGCAACGCAGGCGCTGATAATTCTTTTGAGATCCTGATAGTGGTTGTCAGGTGACATGTAGTTTGTGAAACCGTTCAGTTTGTAGCTGAGAGAGTGATTGAGTACATCCACCATTACAAATACATCTGTACCGCGAACAGATTCTTTGATAACACCCTTTGCTTCACCTGAGCCGAATCTCGGACAGGCAATATCAAGAAGGTAGTTGTCACAATCATAACCTCTGTAGTGCAAATCCGCCTGACAGTTCATAAGCTCAGTAGTATCATTCCTTCTGAATTCTACAATATAGTCATTAACTCCTTTTGCAAAGTCATAACAACTCTCAAGCGCGGCAATCTTTAGCGGTGCTACCGGCAATTGATCTTTAAATACAAAATCGTTTGGCATTTCTTTCTCCTAGGTGATTAAGATTAGAGACAGCTCGGATGAACCGTCACGAATATTTATTTACGAAGATACTATACACTATGGAAAATGTGAAGTCAATAATATGGATTTTAATCTCTTGAGTCTAAAAAAATTAGACTCATATAAAAATTTATTTAAAAATTGACAATATTATATGTAAATTTTTATTTGTTAAATAAATTATTTCTGTACTGCCTTGGAGATATTTTGTATCGTCTTTTAAATACCCGACAAAAGTAATTGTTGTCATCATATCCGCAGACTATGGAAATATCATTTATCGGAAGCTTTGTGGAATTCAAAAGAAATATAGCCTTATCCATCCTTACTTCATGTATAAAATCTGTAACGGTTTTACCTAATTGCTTTTTAAAAACGGCACTTAGATAGTTTTTGGTTACATGAAGATTTGAGGCAAGAACTGAAAGGCTGAGTTCTTCGGCATAGTGTATCTCAATATAGGATATGCTCTTATGTACCACTTCACTATATTGATGAAGAGAATGATTTTTTGCTAAAAGGCAGTATTTTTTTATAAATTTTTTTGACACATTACGGATATCGTCGGCAGTTTCGGTATTATTTATATCCGTTGCCATCTCTTTAGAGATACTGTTAAGATAGTACGGGTGAACTTTATTTCTGTGTTGTAAAGTTTTTCTGCACAGTGTACCTAAAACTATTGCCAGATACTTGGCATCCTGATAGGAATCCATATTTCTTCCATCCAGTTTCATTGAACACAAAGCATTATATGCACTCATTGCCTTTGAATAATCACCGGATGAGAGTATATTTAAAAAAATTTCCTCAATTTCATATCTTTCTTCAATATTTTTTATCTCAAGTATTTCTCGGTCTTTATATTCCTGATGATCCATATTTATCTCCAATAGCAGTTCAAAACTCGTCTATACTACAATGATACCATAATATTATGCTACTTTAAAGATAATGATTCACTTCCTAAATAAGTAAATTTAAGATAATATTAAGTAAATATAATATCTTGGTAAAAGTAAGAACGGAGGTAATTTATGAATCAGAACGGAGTTCATAGAGCTAAGTTGTGGCAGATAGCCGGATTTGCCTTTAAATAACACAGCTACAAATTTGTATCTATTTTTTATGAATTTTATCAGTTATTATCTGGTAGGATTCGTAGGCGTAGGAGTGGTATTGGCTTCCACTATCATTATGAACATGAGAATTTGGGACGGCGTTACAGATCCTTTTATAGGATATGTGGTTGACAAGACAGATTCCAAATTCGGAAAAAAACAGACCTTTTATGCTGATAGGAAATATCATATTGGCTGTATTTTCATTTTTAATAGTTCATGTAACACATATTGCACCTGAGAAAAGCAGATTGTTGGTATTTATTGTTTTATATATGATTTATATCATAGGGTATACTTTCCAATGTGTTGTTACAAAGTCGGCACAGACCTGTCTTACAAACGATCCTAAGCAAAGACCTATGTTTACAATATTTGACGGTATTTACAACACCATACTCTTTGCGGCGATACCTGTTTTGGTATTCCAGAATCTTATACCTAAGTATGGAAAATTCACAGAGGCATTCTTCCATGAGTTTTGGCTTATAACAGCTGTTGTATCAGGAATATTTACTATTATTGCGATAATTGCAATATCGGGAAAGGACAGAACGGAGTTCTTCGGACTTGGAAAGCCTACAAAGATCAGACTCAGAGATTATTGGGAAGTTTTATCAAAGAACAGAGCTATACAGATGCTTGTTGTTTCAGCATCTACAGATAAGCTTGCGCTTTCTTACACAGACTAATGCGGTTGTTGTAATTATGGTTTACTCAATAGTCTGCGGAAATACAGCAGCAGGTGGGCAGGTAGCAGCCTATACAGCAATACCTACTGCACTTATGTTATTCTTCGGTGTCGGTTATATAGCAAGATATCTCGGACAGAGAAAGGCGATGCTCTTCGGTTCGATAGGCGGACTTATAACATGTATTCTTTCAATAGCATCATTCTATATTTTTGATCCTACAACTTTGAGATTCCCGGGAGAGGGCTTTACAGGTTGGAACACATTTACAATAATATTCCTTGTACTGTTCCTGCTTATGAAGGGATTTACAGGAGTATCGGGAAATATAGTAATACCTATGACTGCAGACTGTGCAGACTATGAGGTATATCGTTCCGGTAAGTATGTACCGGGACTTATGGGAACACTTTTCTCATTTGTAGATAAACTTATTTCATCACTTAGTACTACAATAGTTGGACTTTGCTGTGCAGCTATAGGATTTAAAGATGCACTTCCGACTGTGGACACACCGATGTCTCCGGCAATTAAAGCTGTGGCAATGTTTTGTATGTACGGACTTCTTATAATAGGACTTGTTTGTAATCTTATTGCTATGAAATTCTATCCTTTAACAAAGGAGAAGATGGAAAGCATACAGGCTGAAATAGCTGAAATAAGAAAAAGGCTGAAAGTGCAAGCGTATAATAGAGCAGATATTATTGAATATGTTTTAGGAGATAAATATATGAGAGTAATAGATGATTTGAACAATGGATGGCTTTTTAAAAAGAATGCTGAAGTAAATGATACATTAGTTGCAGATGAGAGCTTTGATATGATAAATCTTCCACATACCTATAACGGTTTTGACGGACAGGACGGCGGAAATGACTATTATAAGGGTAAAGCAGTATATGTAAAGAAGCTTATCAGACCGCTTGTATCACCTGAGAGTGATTTTATCTTAAATTTTGAAGGCGTAAATTCTATAGCAAGAGTATATATTGACGGTGAGTTTGTACAGGAGCATAGAGGCGGATACTCAAGATTCAGAGTTAATATCACAAGATTCTTTGAGAAAAAAGACGCTCTTATGCTGGCTGTAGAAGTGGATAATGCCAATCATTCCGATGTATATCCTCAGATGGCTGATTTTACATTCTATGGCGGTATATACAGAAATGTAAGTCTTATATCGGTACCTAAGACAAGATTTGATATAGAGTATTATGCAGGAAGCGGAGTAGCTGTTACATCAAAGATAGACGGTGAGGATGCAATAATTGACATTACCGCCTATGTAAAAGATCCGGACGAATCAGATATGGTTATGGTCGAGGTAAGAGACGGCGACAGTTATGAAGATATCGGGTCGGTTGTTGCACCTGCAAGGAATATAACAAAACTGAGTTTTAAGATAGATAATGCCCATCTTTGGAACGGTGTAAAAGATCCGTTCCTATACAGTTTGAGCATAAAGCTTATAAGATATAATGAAGTACTTGACAATGTAGAGCTAAATCACGGTATCAGAGAGTACTATGTAGACCCTGACAAGGGATTTTTCCTAAACGGAAAGAGTTTTCCTTTGAGAGGTGTGAGCAGACATCAGGACAGACTTGGCAAGGGTAATGCACTTGAAGAGCTTGACCATTTTGACGATTATGACTTGATAATGGATATAGGTGCCAACAGTGTAAGACTTGCTCATTATCAGCAGGATGATTACTTCTATGAGCTTTGTGACAGATACGGACTTATAGTATGGGCTGAAATTCCTTTTATATCAAGAATGAATAAGGATCCGAAGGCACATGAGAATGCTATGGAGCAGATGAAAGAGCTTATTTACCAAAACTATAACCATAGCAGTATACTGTTTTGGGGGATTTCAAATGAGATAACTATAGCCGGAGATATTCCGGGACTTACAGAGAATTTAAGAGAGCTTGATGAACTTGTAAAGAGCATTGATAAAACAAGACTTACAACAATGGCACAGGTATCAATGCTTCCTATGGACTCGGAACACAATCAGATTACAGATATACTGGCATACAATCTATATTTCGGTTGGTATGGAGGAAAGTATACAGATAATGAAGTATGGTTTGACAAGTTCAGAGCTATGCATCCAAATAGAGCTGTAGGACTTTCAGAGTACGGCTGTGAGGGTATTATAAGTTGGCACTCAAATACTCCTGAATGCAAGGATTATAGTGAGGAGTATCAGGCGGAGTATCATGAGCATATGGTAAAACTTCTTGATGAGAGACCTGAAATCTGGGGTTCATATGTTTGGAATATGTTTGACTTCGGCTGTGATATGAGAGATGAAGGTGGTGTTCAGGGTAGAAACAACAAAGGACTTGTAACAATAGACAGAAAGATAAAGAAAGACTCTTTCTATGTATACAAGGCATACTGGTCGGATGAGCAATTTGTTCATATTGCAAGCAAGCGATTTGCAATCAGAAGTGATGAAAAGATAAATATAAAGATCTACTCAAATATGGAAAAGGTAAAGCTGTTTGTAAACGGAATTTGCCTTGGCAAAAAGGAAGGGAAAAAGATCTTTGTATTTGAGAATGTAAGCCTTAATATGGGTGCAAATTATATAAAGGCGGTAGGTATAACGGAAGATGAGGAAATATCCGACAGAACCGCATTTATCAGAGAAGAGAAACCTTTTGCCGGATATGTAAGACCTGCTGATGAGGAAGAAGAGAGCTGCGTTAAGAACTGGTTTGATGATATGGACACTGAAAGTCTTGATGTTAAAAAGCTTGAGTTTAATCCTGAATATTTCAGCATAAAAGATACAGTAGAAGATGTAGTCAGAAATGATGAAGCGGGAGATATATTGGTATCTATTGTTAATCAGTTCGGAACAATGAAGGTAAAAAAGAGCATGCTCGGTATAATGGGCGGCATGTCTGTAGAGGAAATGTCATCATTTTTCAGTTCTGAGAAGGCGGATAGTGAGAAGGTATTTGCACTTTTGAATAGGAAGTTGCAGGAAATTAAGAAATAAGATGTTGAAATCTAAAATTTAATATGCTAGACTGAAAGAGGCAAATGAAGTTAAGATATGTAGTCGTAACAGTGCTACAGCGAAAAAGCCACGAGCTCGTATCTCGTGGCTTTTTCTTTTCCGTTTTGGCAAGGTGGCTTAAACCTTAGGCCGGTTGCACTTTATTTGCTATTTACAAATGAATGGAGTAAGATGAATTTTCATGTAATAAAGAGCGTTGCCAAGGGGTCGATAGCTGAAGAACTGGAGATAGAGCCCGGAGATAAGCTGATATCCATTGACGGCAATGAGATAAAAGATGTATTAGATTATAGATATTATATAAATGCCGAAGAATTCACCATGGTGATTGAAAAGGTAAACGGAGAAGAGTGGGAACTTGATATAGAGAGTGACTATGAGGATATAGGACTTGAGTTTGATGAGGGGCTTATGAGCGATTATAAGTCATGTACCAACAACTGTATCTTTTGCTTTATAGATCAGATGCCGAAAGGAATGAGAGAGACTCTCTATTTTAAGGATGACGACTCAAGATTATCATTTTGCAAGGCAATTATGTAACACTCACAAATATGAAGGATGCGGATATAGACAGAATAATAAGATTTAATCTGGCACCTATCAATATATCTGTACATACTACAAATCCCGAACTTAGAAAAGAGATGCTTCACAACCGCTTTGCAGGTGAGTCTCTAAAGTATATAGATAAGCTTTATGAGAAGAATGTACCTATGAACGGGCAGGTGGTTATGTGTCCGGGGTATAATGACGGTGAAGAGCTTAGGCGTACACTTAATGATTTGTTAAAATATGCCCCTACAATGGAGAGCGTATCAGTAGTGCCTGTAGGCATCACAAAGTTTAGAGACGATTTACCGAGACTGACTTTGGTAGATAAGGAAAAGGCCAAAGAGACTATCATTATAATAGAAGAAATTCAACAAAAGGCGATGAAAAAGTGCGGTATGCATTTTGCACAGGCCAGTGATGAATTTTATCTGATAGCGGGAAGGCAGATGCCCTCTGAAGATACCTATGACGGTTACATACAGCTTGAAAACGGTGTCGGTATGTTAAGACTTCTAAGTGAAGAGGTAAAAGATGCCGTAGAGACATTAGAAGTTTCGAAGGCCGATATAAAAAAAGAAGAAGTTATAAGTGTTGCCACAGCCATATTGCCGGCGCACTCTATGGAAGAACTTTTAAAGGAGATAGAAGAAAAATTTCCAAGTAAAAAGATCAATCTCTATGTGATAAGGAATGATTTTTTCGGTGAGAGAATTACAGTGGCCGGGCTTTTAACCGGAGTTGATATTATAAATCAGCTGAAAGGTAAAGACCTTGGAGACAGACTTTTGTTATCTGTAAATATGTTCAGAAGCGGTGAAGAAGTATTGCTTGATGACTTGACCAGAAGTGATATCGAAAGAGAGCTGGACACAAAGACGGTAATAGTAGGTCAGTCAGGCTATGACCTTGTAAATGCCATAGTATCTGATAATTATATAGAAGAAAATGCCTATAAGGCATATGAAAAAGGAGTTAAAAATGAGTAAACCCGTAGTTGCCATCATAGGTAGACCGAATGTAGGAAAGTCTACATTGTTTAACGCCATAGCAGGTGAACCGATTTCAATAGTTAAGGATACACCGGGAGTAACCAGAGACAGAATTTATGCGGATTGTACATGGCTTAATATGAATTTACATTGATTGATACAGGCGGAATCGAGCCTGACAGCAGTGATGTTATACTTTCACAGATGAGAGAGCAGGCCGAGATAGCTATTGAGACGGCGGATGTGATTGTATTTATTACAGATGTGCGCCAAGGTCTTGTGGATTCGGATTCCAAAGTCTGTGATATGCTTAGAAAGTCAAGAAAACCTGTTGTACTTGCAGTAAATAAGGTTGACTCAATGGCTAAGTTCGGAAATGATGTATATGAGTTTTACAATCTTGGAATAGGAGACCCTATACCTGTATCTGCAGCATCAAGGCTTGGAATCGGAGATTTGCTTGAGGCTGTGGCTTCACACTTTAAGAATAAGGACACTGAAGATGAAGAGGATGATGACAGACCTAGAATTGCAATAGTCGGAAAGCCGAATGTAGGTAAATCATCTATTATCAACAGACTTACAGGACAAAACAGAGTAATCGTATCGGATATTGCAGGTACAACGAGAGATGCGATAGATACCGTGGTTGTAAATAACAAGCAGGAGTATGTATTTATTGATACCGCAGGTCTTAGAAGAAAATCAAAGGTAAAGGAGGATATTGAAAGATACTCAATAATCAGAACGGTAACGGCTGTAGACAGAGCGGATGTTGTAGTACTTGTTATTGATGCAAGTGAAGGTGTTACCGAACAGGATGCAAAGATTGCAGGTATTGCACATGACAGAGGTAAGGGTATAATAGTTGCGGTAAATAAGTGGGATTTGATTGAAAAAAATGACAAGACTATTTATGAATATACCAATGAAATAAAGAGAATACTTTCTTTTATGCCTTATGCGGAGTTTATCTTTATATCGGCGTTAAGCGGTCAAAGACTGCAAAAGCTCTTTGAGCTTATCGATATTGTAAGAGAGAATCAGACTCTCAGAATACAGACAGGTGTGTTAAACGAGATTATCTCCGAAGCTACTGTAATGCAGCAGCCGCCTTCAGACAAGGGTAAGAGATTAAAGATTTTCTATGCTACACAGGTAGCTGTAAAGCCGCCTACATTTGTTATATTTGTCAATATAAAGCAGCTTATGCATTTCTCATATCAAAGATATTTGGAAAACAAGATAAGAGAGGCATTCGGATTTAGAGGTACATCTATCAGATTTATTATTAGAGAGAGAAAAGAGGACAACAAGTAATGCTTAGGATTCTGCTTTTAATAATTGGATATTTTATAGGAAATATTGAAACCGGATATATATTCGGTAAAATACATAAAATGGATATCAGAAACTACGGCTCGGGAAATGCCGGAGCGACCAATACACTCAGAGTGCTGGGAGCCAAAGCCGGCTTGGTTGTATTTTTGGGCGATTTTTGTAAGTCATTGATACCATGTTTGGTTGTAAGGTTTATCTTCAGAGATAATGTAAGCTTAAGCTATATCTATATGTTATATATCGGGCTTGGTGTGGTACTTGGGCACAACTTTCCTTTCTATCTTGGATTTAAAGGCGGAAAGGGTGTGGCGTCTACGGCAGGCATAATAATGGCACTGGATATCAGGATAGCAGTTGTATGTCTGATAGTATTTATAATTACAGTTGCAATTACAAGATATGTTTCACTCGGCTCTATATTTGTAATGATTATTTATAGGAATGTCACATTTCCTTGTGAAATTCAGCTACGGATTCGAAGATGGAACATCTCCTATGGAGTTTAGACTTTTGACAGCCGCCATAGGACTTCTGTCCATATTTATGCACAGAGCAAATATAAAGAGATTGCTTGGCGGAACTGAGAATAAAATAGGGAAAAAGGTGGAAAAATGAAAACAGCTGTTATAGGTTCAGGTACTTGGGGTATGGCCCTTGCCAGACTTTTGTATGACAACGGGCATGAGGTTAAGGTGTGGTCAGCTATTGAGAGCGAATTAAAGGAACTTAGAGAAAAACGCACACATAAAAATCTGCCGGGGATTGTCTTTGATGATGGTATTGTGTTTGAAGGAGATTTGGAGAAAGCTATGGAAAATGCAGATATCTGTGTGCTTTCCGTTCCTTCTATTTTCACAAGAGCCACCGCAAAGAAAATGGCACCTTTTTATAAGGAAAATCAGATTATTGTAAATGTTGCCAAGGGAATAGAGGAAAATACCTTGGAGATACTGACAGACCAGATTTTGGATGAGATTAAGAATGCCAATGTTGCGGTACTTTCAGGACCGAGCCATGCCGAGGAGGTTGTAAGGCTTCTTCCTACCACATGTGTAGCAGGTGCAAAGGATATGGAGACCGCAAAACTTATCCAGTCAACATTTATGAGTCCTGTGTTCAGAGTATATACTTCCACAGATATGCTTGGAATAGAGCTTGGAGGTTCGCTGAAGAATGTCATAGCTTTGGCGGCAGGTATCTCTGACGGACTGGGATATGGAGATAATGCCAAAGCGGCACTTATTACCAGAGGAATAGTGGAAATAAGCAGGCTGGGTACTGCAATGGGAGCAAATATAGAGACATTCTACGGGCTTTCAGGTATCGGAGATTTGATAGTGACCTGTGCAAGTAAGCACAGCAGAAACAGAAAAGCCGGTATGCTTATGGGACAGGGAATGAGTATGGACGAGGCCATGAAGGAAGTTGCCATGGTGGTTGAGGGTGTTTATTCAGCCAAGGCGGCCAAGGCTCTTGCAAATAAATATAATATCTGCATGCCGATAGTGGATGAGGTAAATGCCGTACTTTTTGAGAACAAAGATCCTAAACAGGCGGTGGATGCTCTGATGCTTAGGGATAAGGCAGTAGAAAAGATTGGAATATAATATGAACACAAATATTGAATATATGGCCACTCACAAGGTTGAGGACATAGAAGAATATTTGAATATAAATTTGAGCGGACTTACTGAAGAAGAGGTGGATGAGAGCAGAGATAAATATGGCTCAAATAAGGTAAAAAAAGAGAAGAAAAAATCCATTGTGGAAAGATTGGCTGAGGCATTTATAAATCCTTTTACGGTGGTGCTTATCTGCCTTGCTGTAGTTTCCACAGTTACAGATATTATATTTCCTATACTTCATATGTTCGGAAATACAAAAAAGGACTTCAATCCTGTAACGGTGATTATAATACTTACAATGGTATTTGTATCGGGTGTGTTAAGGTTTATTCAGGAGAGCAGAAGCGGTGACGCTGCGGCGAAGCTTTTAGCTATGATCACCACCACCTGTACGGTTACAAGACAGAATAAAAGTCATATAGAGATACCGCTTGATGAAGTGGTGGTAGGAGATATTGTATACCTTTCAGCCGGCGACATGATTCCTGCAGATGTAAGGATAATAGAGGCAAGAGATCTCTTTGTCAGTCAGTCAAGTCTTAGCGGTGAGAGTGAGCCTATTGAAAAGCTGGCAGCCGTATGTGAGAAAAAGGACAATATCACAGAGTATACAAATATAGCTTTTATGGGCAGCAATGTTATATCGGGAAGTGCTACGGCGATAGTTGTAGCTGTAGGAGACAACACACTTTTCGGATCAATGACGTCGGCAATAGCCACGGAGTCTGTGGAGACCAATTTTACAAAGGGTGTAAATGCCGTTTCATGGGTACTTATAAGATTTATGCTTGTTATGGTACCTTTGGTGTTTGTAATTAACGGTGTTACAAAAGGAAACTGGATTTCGGCATTTTTGTTTGCAATATCCATTGCGGTGGGACTTACTCCGGAGATGCTTCCTATGATTGTAACAAGCTGTCTTGCAAAAGGCGCGGTATCGATGAGCAAGAAGCAGACCATTGTAAAGAATCTGAATTCAATACAAAATTTCGGTGCGATGGATATTTTGTGTACGGATAAGACCGGGACCTTGACACAGGACAGAGTTGTGCTTGAGTATCACTTGAATATAAAGGGAGATGAGGACTCAAGAGTACTTAGATACGGTTATCTTAACAGCTATTTTCAGACAGGTTATAAAAATCTTATGGACCTTGCCATCATTCAAAGGACTGAGGAAGAGGAGGCAAACGACTCACAGCTTCTTGATTTGTCGGAAAACTATAAAAAGATTGATGAGATACCGTTTGACTTCAGTAGAAGAAGACTTACCACAGTGGTACAAATCACGCAGGCACAATAAAGATGGTTACAAAGGGTGCCGTTGAAGAGATGCTTGCCGTATGCTCATATGCCGAGTACAACGGAAATGTGGAACTTATTACAAACGACTTCAGAAAAAAGATCCTTGATACGGTGGATGATCTCAATGTAAAGGGATTCCGTGTACTTGCGATTGCAAGAAAAGATATAGAAAAACAAAGCTGCAGTGTGGATGATGAATGTGAGATGATACTTATGGGGTATCTTGCATTTTTGGATCCTCCGAAGGAGTCGGCTGCAGGTGCAATAAAGGCATTAAGAGAGCATGGTGTCAGAACAAAGATTCTTACAGGAGATAATGAAAAGGTTACAAAAACCATATGTAATCAGGTCGGTCTTGAAGTAAGGAATATGCTGCTTGGCGGTGATATTGAAAAGATGGATGATGAGGAGCTTAAGAAAATGGCCGAGGTAACGGATGTCTTTGCAAAGCTCACTCCAAGTCAGAAGTCAAGAGTCGTATCCGTACTTAGAGAAAACGGACATACGGTAGGATTTATGGGTGACGGTATCAATGATGCCGCAGCTATGAAAGTGGCGGATATAGGTATCTCTGTAGATACTGCAGTGGATGTGGCCAAGGAGTCTGCAGATATTATACTTCTTGAAAAAGACCTTATGGTGTTGGAATCGGGAATCATAGAGGGACGAAAGACCTTTGCAAATATGATAAAGTATATCAAGATGACCGCATCGTCAAACTTTGGAAATATGTTTTCGGTGCTGGGTGCTTCCGCACTCTTGCCTTTCCTGCCTATGGAGAGTATGCACCTTATTTTGCTGAATCTTATATATGATTCATGTTGCAGTGCAATTCCTTGGGACAATGTGGACGAGGAGTTTATCAAGTTGCCGAAGAAGTGGGACGCTTCAAGTATCGGTAAGTTTATGGTATGGATAGGGCCTACAAGTTCAATTTTTGACTTTATGACATTTGCATTTATGTACTTTGTATTCTGCCCTCATTTTGTAAGTCACGGAGTTACATATAATAATCTTACCGGTCATTTTAGCGGTGATGAGCTTAATAGGATAAAAGTTGCATACGTTGCAATGTTTCAGGCAGGCTGGTTTGTCGAGTCCATGTGGAGCCAATCACTGGTTATACATATGATTCGTACAATGAAGTTGCCTTTTATACAAAGTAGAGCATCGGCTCCGCTTACAATGCTTAATTTCTTCGGAATCATAGTCATTACAATAATACCGTTTACTTTGTTGGGCAAGGCAATAGGATTTGTTTCATTGCCTTTATCATTCTTTTTATATCTTATACCATGTGTATTGGCATATATGATACTTGTTACGGCAGTAAAAAAGGTTTATATTCGCTACCACAAAGAGTGGCTGTAGCAGTGAATATAAGCCCATATAATTTATCTTTGTTGCAGATTTGCTCTCGGTGTGGCTACCATTGACCAGTTGGAGTGGTAGATTACAAATCCGGGAGCGGCACCTGCAACTTTTTTTATATTTTTCTTTTGGATGTAGTCAACTTCCACCTTATCTACATCCTTTGCCTTGGAATAAAAGGCTGCAAGAGCGGCGGCTTCTTCATAAGCTCTGTCAGGAAGTTCCTCCTCATTGTTTGATTTTAAGATTACATGTGAACCCGGTATTCCCTTGGCGTGAAACCACCAGTCATTTCCGGTAGCAACCTTAAAAGTAAGTTCTTCATTTTGGTAGTTGTTCTTACCGACATATATATCATAGCCGTCACTTGAGATATAATGATAAGGATGTGAGGCAATCTTTTGTTTTTTGGCAGAAGAGTGCTTCTTTATATATCCGAAATCAACAAGTTCCTGACGAATCTGAGAAAGACTCTCATCATCACTTGAAACCTCCAAGGCGGTTTGAATAGATTGCAGATGTTCTATATCATTTTTTGTCTTCAAAATCTCTTCACTGAGAGCTTTTGTGGTTCTGCTGAGCTTTGCATACTTGTCATAATATTTCTTGGCATTTTCCTTTGCAGATTTGTTCTTATCAAGAGGTATCGTGATTTCCTTATTATCATCGTAGAAATTTTCAGTGGTAAAGGAGCTTTCGCCTCCCTTTAAGCTGTAACCGTAAGTATTTAGGAGATCACCGTATACTCTGTAGATATCCTTTTTGTCGGCATCCTGAAGTTGCTTTTCCTGAAGGTCATACTTTTTGCTTGCTCTTTCAAGTGCTGTATTTACAATACGGCGCAGATCGGAACTTTTTTGTCTGTTAAGTACAAATGCTTCTCTGGATGAATAAAAATCATAAAGCATCTTGCTTACTGAGTCAAAAGATTCTCTTTTGTACTCTTTACCTTCATATGAATAAAGATTTATTGAAGAAAACTCAATAGCTTCCTCACCATTATATATTATATTCGGAGTAAAGTTGTGAGTGTTTATATCTTCAAGCAGATTATGTATTGTATGAAATAGGTGAGTGTACTCAAGTTCACTAAGAGATGTGGAAGGAGTCTGTGATAAAAGCGATGCTCTTAAGATTATTTCCTCGGCTATAAGCGGACTTATACCTGCAAAGTTCATGTATATCGACTTTACAAGCGGGTATTCCTTTGATTTTAAAAATCTCTATAAACTCTTCAAGTTTCGTATTTAAAAGATCTTTTTTCTTAAGTTCTTCAGGCAGAAAATATTCTCTTCCCGGAAGTACCTCTCTTAGAGAACTCATATTTGCGGAGATTCTTTTTATTGAATCTATTATTTTATTGTTTTCGTCTGTAAATATAATATTTGAGTGCTTGCCCATTATTTCAATATACATGCGTTTGTGGCTGAGATCGCCAAGCTCATTTAAATGTTCAAGCTCAAAGCAAAGTATTCTCTCAAGGCCCATCTGAAAAATATCGTTTATCTTTGCCGTGCCTATATATTTTCTAAGCAACATCAAAAACGCCGGAGCCACCTTAGGAGCAGGTTTATTGACATCGGTAAGATAGACAAGCGGCAGAGAAGCACTTGCAGATACCAAAAGCCTGTAAGTCTTTGCATTGTTCTTTATTGTGAAAATAAGCTCATTATCCTCAGGCATGGAAATCTTTGATATTCTGCCTCCAACCAGATTTGAATGAAGCTCATATGATAAATTTGATATAACTATACCGTCAAAAGCCATTTTGTACCTCTATTCTAAAAATATAATTATCTGTAAAACAGTATAACCTAGGAAATATAGTTCATGCAAGTTGAGTTTTAACTCCAACTGTGATATCATAAAAACAGTTTGTCTATAAAATATATGGCATTGCCTAAGAATAAGAGAGGTGTATTATGGCAGTTTTTTTATCAACATTAGTAGGAAGCGTAGTTAAGGCTATTATTTTTGGAATATTAGCACTAATAGGCATCAAATTGGGCAAAAAAGCAAGTGATATGAGAAAAGGAAAGTAACAGATATATGAGTAACAAAAGTGTAAACAGTGAAAACGGAGTAAACCAGATAAGAAGAAAATTCTTGGAGTTCTTTGAAAGCAAAGGACATTTGGCTATGAAGAGCTTTTCTTTGGTTCCGCACAACGACAATTCACTACTGCTAATCAACTCAGGTATGGCACCGCTTAAGCCGTACTTTACAGGTCAGGAGATACCGCCGAGAAGAAGAGTATGTACATGTCAGAAATGTATTCGTACAGGAGATATTGAGAATGTAGGAAAGACTGCAAGACATGGTACATTCTTTGAGATGCTTGGTAATTTCTCTTTTGGAGACTACTTTAAGCATGAGGCTATTGCATGGACTTGGGAGTTTTTGACAGAAGTGGCAGGTCTTGACCCGAACAGACTTTATCCTTCAGTGTATTTGGAGGATGATGAGGCGTTTGAGATTTGGAATAAAGAGATAGGTATTCCGGCTGAAAGAATATTTAAGTTCGGAAAGAAGATAACTTCTGGGAGCACGGAGAAGGACCTTGCGGACCTTGTTCAGAGGTCTATTATGACAGAGGAGAAAAATACGGCTGTGGAAAACCTACCTGTACGGTAGGCTGTGACTGTGACAGATATATGGAAATCTGGAACAATGTATTCTCACAGTTCAATTCTGACGGCAAGGGACATTATACCGACCTTATCCAGAAGAATATAGATACAGGTATGGGACTTGAAAGACTTGCGGTAGCACTTCAGGATGTGGAATCAATATTTGAAGTGGATACTATCAAGGCACTTCTTGACAGAGTGGCTGAACTTGCAAATACTTCATACAAAGAAGATGCAGGCAAGGATGTTTCACTTCGTCTTATCACAGACCATATCAGATCATGTACTTTCATGATTTCAGACGGAATCATGCCGAGTAATGAGGGTAGAGGTTATGTACTCAGAAGACTTTTAAGAAGAGCCGCAAGACATGGAAGAATGCTCGGCATCAAGGACACATTCCTTGCAAATCTTGCAAATACGGTGATTGAACTTTCCAAGGACGGATATCCTGAACTTGAAGAAAAGAAAGAAATGATTTTAAAGGTTCTTACAGAAGAGGAGAACAAATTCAATAAGACTATCGATCAGGGTCTTTCAATACTCTCAGATATTGAAGGAAAGCTTGCAGAAAACGGAGAGAAGACAATATCGGGTGAAGATGCATTTAGATTGTATGATACATACGGCTTCCCTCTTGACCTTACAAAGGAGATAATAGAGGAAAAGGGATTCAGTGTAGATGAAGACGGCTTTAACAAGGCTATGGAGGCTCAGAGAAAACAGGCCAGAGCAGCCAGAAAAGCTACCAACTACATGGGTGCTGATGTGACAATATACCAGTCACTTGATCCTAAGCTTGAATCCGTATTTGAAGGATATAACAGTCTTACAGACAGAGGAAAGATTATCGCACTTACTACTGAAGATGAGATAGTTGAGGCTATTGCGGAGGGAGATCACGGAACAATTTTCCTTGATAAGACTTCATTCTATGCCACCATGGGAGGTCAAAATGCCGATATCGGTATTATAAAGACTGCAGACTCGGTATTTAATGTAGTTGATGTTATAAACTTGGCGGCAACAAAATAGGTCATGTAGGATATGTAAGTCAGGGAATGTTTAAGCTTAACGACACGGTGGAAACTGTTGTAGATGCAAATAACAGAAGAAAGACCGCCGCAAATCATTCCGCAACCCACCTTTTACATAAGGCATTAAGAGAAGTGCTTGGCAACCATGTTGAGCAGGCAGGAAGCTATGTGGATGCTGAAAGACTGAGATTTGACTTTACTCATTTTAAGAGCCTATCAAAAGAAGAGCTTGAAAGTGTAGAGGCACTTGTAAACAGAGAGATAAATAAAGCATTGCCTGTTGTTACAGATGTAATGGATGTTGAATCGGCTAAAAAGAGCGGTGCTATGGCACTCTTCGGTGAAAAGTATCAGGGTGATGTAAGAGTTGTAAGTATGGGAGACTTCTCAAAGGAGCTTTGCGGAGGTACTCATGTACATAATACAGCCGATATCAAGCTCTTTAAGATACTTTCGGAGAACGGTATTGCTGCCGGTGTAAGAAGAATAGAGGCTCTTACAGGTGACGGTGTTATCGAATTCTATCAGGATATTGAAAGCAGAATGCAAAGAGTGGCGGAGCTTTTAAAGACAAATGAGAGCGAACTTGTATCAAAGACAGAGAACGTTTTGGATGAGATGAAGGCTCTTAAATCGGAGAATGAGAAGCTTAAAGCAAAGCTTGCAAGCGAAGCGCTTGGAGACAGCAAGGAAAGTATTGAAGAGATCGGCGGAGTTAAGTTCATTGCGATGCAGGTAAGCGGTGTTGAGATGAACGAGCTTAGAAATCTCGGAGACAAGTTAAAGAAGATGTAGACGGCGGAGTGGTAGTTCTTGCATCAGATGTGGACGGTAAGGTCAACTTACTTTGTATGGCAGGCGATAAGGCACTGTCTTTGGGCGCACATGCCGGAAATATTATAAAGGGCATTGCCGCAATTGTAGGCGGTGGCGGCGGCGGTAGACCGAATATCGCACAGGCAGGCGGAAAGAATCCTGCAGGTATTAAGGACGCACTTGATAAGGCAAGAGAAGTATTCAAATCACAGCTGAATTAGGGGGGTATTATGCGAATTTTAAAAGCAAAAGATTATAAAGAGATGAGTGAGATGGCGGCAGACATTATAGGCGCACAGGTTTTATTAAAACCTGACGCCGTACTTGGTCTTGCCACAGGTTCCACACCTATAGGAACCTATGAAGAATTGGTAAAAAGATATGAGTCGGGCCGACTTGACTTTAGCAAGATTAAGACTGTAAATCTTGATGAGTACAGAGGACTTACAAAGGACAATGATCAGAGCTATTATTACTTTATGCACTCACATCTTTTTGATCATATCAATATAGATAAGGCCAATACAAATGTGCCGGACGGTATGGAGCCTGATGCGATTAAGGCGGGAGAAGACTATGAGAATATCATAAGCAACTTCGGAGGTATCGACTTACAGCTCTTAGGACTTGGAAATAACGGTCATATAGGATTTAACGAGCCTTGTGACGAGTTTATTGACAAGACCCATGTGGTGGATTTGACACAGAGCACAATAGAGGCAAACAAGAGATTCTTGCAAGTATTGATGATGTACCTAAGCAGGCATATACTATGGGAATAGGAAGCATTATGAGAGCAAAGCGAGTACTTATGCTTGTAAGCGGCAAGGGAAAGGCACAGATAGTAAAGGATGCGTTCTTCGGACCTGTAACACCTAAGGTGCCGGCATCCATACTGCAGCTTCACAATGATTTTATATTGATAGGTGATACGGAGGCTCTGTCATGCTTATAAAGAATGCTATTGTATTTGACCCTGACAAGGTATTCAGAAACAGAGAGATAAATATTTCAGGAGAAAAATTCGTAGAGCCGTCTTTTATGAATTTGGGATTTTCAACGGACAGTGATAAAAAACAGATAGATGCCACAGGACTCTACGCAATCCCGGGACTTGTGGATATACATTTCCACGGCTGTATGGGCGATGATTTCTGTGACGCAAATGACGACACTATAAAGAATATAGCAAAATATGAGGCAAGGTCCGGAATTACAAGTATCTGTCCTGCAACTATGACCATCTCAAAGGATGAGCTTAGAGAAATTATGAAAAAGGCTGCCGCATATGATAATGAAGAGGGTGCAAAGCTTGTGGGCATAAATATGGAAGGACCTTTTATAAGTGAAGCAAAAAAAGGCGCACAGTCATCAAAGTATATCTTAAAATGTGATGCAAAGCTTTTTGATGAACTCAATGATTTGTCAGGCAATATTATAAAGCTTGTAGATATCGCTCCTGAAAATGACGGTGCTATGGAGTTTATAAAAGAGGTAAAGGACAGAGTAATAGTTTCTATTGCGCATACAATGGCGGACTATGACACTGCAAGCAAAGCTTTTGAAGAGGGAGCATCTCATGTGACTCATCTTTACAATGCAATGCCGCCTTTTACACATAGAGCTCCGGGAGTTATAGGTGCGGCTGTTGATAATGATACTGTATGCGTGGAGCTTATATGTGACGGAATACATATTCATCCGGCAGTTGTAAGAGCTACATTCAAGATGTTTGGAAATGAGAGAGTTATACTTATCAGTGACAGCATGAGAGCTTGCGGACTTGAAGACGGAGAGTACACTCTGGGCGGTCAAAAGGTCTTTGTTACGGGCAGAAAGGCTGTACTTGAAGACGGTACTATAGCCGGTTCGGTTACAAATCTTTTTGAATGTATGAAGAGAGCCGTACAGGATATGCATATCAGACTTGAAGATGCTATAGCTGCGGCTACAATAAATCCGGCAAGGCAGATAGGAATATTTGATAAAGTCGGAAGCATTGAGGACGGAAAGTATGCAGATCTTGTATTGATGGACAAGTCACTCCATATAAAGGCTGTATATGTACATGGTAAAGAAATATATAGTGAATTATAAATTGTACGAGGCAGAGCAAAAAAATTCTGCCTCTTTTTTTATTTGTTATCAGATTATATATAATTTTGTGCATATTATTCTGATATTTTTCAAAAATATAAATAATGTATCATTTGCCTTTAATAGGATTAGATAAGCAAATAATAATAATTATCACATAAAAAAAGTTGTACATTTATTCAAATTGTGCTAAAAATTTAAGTGTGAGCTTTATTGAAAATACATTGTTTTTCTAAGGGAGGTTTTCTTGAATGAGTGTACAATTATTGGATAAGACTAGAAAGATTAACAAGTTATTACACAATAATAATTCACAAAAAGTGGTATTTAATGATATATGTGATGTATTATCAGAAATACTCGAGGCAAACAGTCTTGTTATTAGTAAAAAGGGTAAGGTATTAGGAGTTGGAACACATAATGGTACATCTGAAATCACAGAGTTGATTGCCGACAAAGTCGGAGGATTTATAGATGAAATGCTGAATGAAAGACTGCTCTCAATATTGTCCACCAAAGAAAATGTTAATCTTGCAACACTTGGATTTGACGAAGAAAATGTAAACAGATATCAGGCCATTATAAGCCCGATTGATATTGCAGGTTCGAGACTGGGTACCGTATTCATTTACAAAGAGGAAAAGGGCTTTGATATAGATGACATAATATTAAGCGAATATGGTACAACAGTGGTAGGACTTGAAATGATGAGAAGTGTAAATGAGGAGAATGCGGAGGAAAACAGAAAGATTTCTATTGTGAAATCCGCCATATCAACATTAAGCTTCTCAGAACTGGAAGCTATAATACATATCTTTGAAGAGCTTAACGGCAACGAAGGTGTACTTGTAGCAAGTAAGATAGCTGACAGAGTAGGGATCACAAGATCGGTGATAGTAAACGCACTAAGAAAATTTGAAAGTGCAGGAGTAATAGAAAGCAGGTCATCCGGCATGAAGGGTACCTATATCAAGGTAATAAATGATGTGGTATTTGCAGAGCTGGAAGAGGTAAAGAAGGATCAGGGTATCAAATAAAGTTAACATACTAAGGATCGGCAAAGCCGGTCCTTTTTTGGAGGTATAGAATGCTTAAGATAGGTGAAAAGTACTGTTTTGAAGATGACTTAAGTGACAGACAGAGTTGCCTTATATTTGATAAAGATAACGGCTTGTGGTCTGTAGATATAGGGTTTAAAGATGGAGACTTTCGTGGTGAATTAACAGCTCCTTCTATTTGTATAAACAGTATAGATTCAAACAAAAGCAGTGTAAAAGATCTCGTAGGAGAAAGTTTTAGTGTAAATACAATAGAAGAGTGTGATGAAAGAGAAGATACATTTTATATTTATGAATCGGAACCTATGATTTCATATAAGCTTGAAATTATAGAGATAAAAGATGATAATGCTCATATAAGATGTACCGGAGTATTGATTGTTGACGGTTATGCCGACACTATTGAAAAAGAGTATTTTGAAATTGACAGTCTGATACCGATAATAGAATCAGTAGATGATTGGAAAAAGTTCGAACTATAAAATATGAGGTAATACTATGGATAATATAAATTTTAAACTTCCAAAAATGTATGAAAAGTTTTTAAAAGAAATAAGAGGAAGTGAAGGATTTTCAGTAGGCGACACAGGTGTGATACTTTATGAAGAAAAAGATTTGGAGGAAAGAAATCTGACATATGAGGTTTTTAAATACGAGCCTGAATTTTTCATGATAGGACAGGACGGAGATATGGCTTTCTTTATAAAAAAGTACTCTGACGATACCATATAAAAAAATGATTTGGGTGCACTAGGATCATTTGAAATGGAAGAGGTATCTTCTGACATATATGAATTTATAGAGTATGTAAAAAGAACATTACGAGATGCTTTGATTATATAAGGATGAAACATGAATGAATTTTTAAAAGAATATATCAGCTTAAAAGAAAACTTTGAAAAACAGCATGAAAATGAGGCAAGTGTATCGGCACTGTATGAATTTGCGGACAGACTAAAAGTTAGAACCGAAAAAGAAGCCATTGAGGTACTGGTTGATGTCTATCAACTGCTTTATAAGATGGAAAGTGCATATAAACTGTATGAAAGTATATATGATAAAGCTGACAGAAAACAGATTAAAAAGTTTTTGGGGTTAAAAGATCTAAATGAGAGCCATGGTGACAGATTTGCAACACCGAGACCGATAAATAAAAAGGAAAGGCTAAAAAGGCAAGAGCATAAAAAATTATTGCCGAAATTCAGATATCATCCCGATCCTTTGGAGACAGGTTCATTTATAGAAGGTGAAGCGAAGATATGTCCTTGTTGCGGTAAAGAAAGCAGTGTTTACTATGCAAAAAGCCCATATGCTCAAGCTGATGTAGATTATCTTTGCCCTGTATGTATTTCAAACGGTGAGGCTGCAAAAAAGTTTGATGCCGAATTTGTTCAGGATGCCGAATGGGATTTTGAAGAGGATAAAGAAAAGAATGAGGAACTTTTCTATAGAACCCCCGGGTATTTGAGCTGGCAGGGTGAATATTGGCTTTCCTGTTGTGATGATTACTGTGCATATCTTGGCAGCGTAGGAACAAACGAATTAAATGAAATGGGAATTGCAGAAGAAGTCTTTGAAGAGTACAATAAACGTAATGAATTTGTGGATGTAGAAGAATATCTTGTAAAGGACGGACATATTTGCGGATACTTATTCAGATGTTTACATTGCAAAAAATATCATCTTTATGTAGATGCGGACTAAACAAAATAAATACTATGTAAGGGATTATAAAAATGGAAAACCTTGAGATTTTTGAAAATGCCTGTAATTACTTTTCGGATAATATCGTCAAATTTAAGGATATATTGACAGAAAAGGTAGATGCACTGAAGGATAAGAATTGGGAATTTGATAAGGGCAGTACAAAAGTATTTAAGGCTGATGAAACCGGAAGAAAGAAAAGGTGCAAGGTCAGTATCGGATATTGTCTAAAGGTGGAAATTACAGAAGCTGATGCACTAACCGCTTGGGATGAATTTAATATGTTTTTCAAGGAAACATATGTAGCAGATATTGAAAGAATTTCAAATAATGAAGAACTGGGAAGATATGAGTTTATTGCAAAAAATACTTTAGGCGATGAAGTCAGATGCAGCATTTATCTTGTAAATGAATGGAATATAGCTCAGATTTGTATTTTAGGATATGTTTCCGGAAGATATAAAAAAGCTGATTTAAGATAGGAGTATGGAATGAAATTTATGGATTGCGGTAATATGCGAACCGGACTTGAGGCGTTATATTTTCTTGACAATGCTTTGACTGACCCGTCTGAGGAATATCTTAGAATAATTGATAAAGAAGAAAATGAAGCTTATCTAAAGTATATTGTTGATAACGGCTCAGGCGATACTCTATATGTTATTTTTATTGAAGATATAGTCTTAATAAAGGGATTTGCACATGAAAGCACTTTGAGTCAATTTGCTAAGGAGAAGTTTGACAGAGGTGTTATACAAAAGATATATGAAGGTGTTGATGAAAAATATGTTTCTCTCTTTGATGACCGGGCAATATATGAAACAACATTTTTTATTTGGTATGACGGGAAAATTCATCAAAATAAATTGTCAGATGATGACGGAAGCAATTGGATGCTTGGATATATATGTGAAACATATGATGATTTCAAGGAATTTGTAACAGACTACTATGAAATAGATTTGATGAAAATTTGCTTGAAAAGTTATATACTGAAGGTAAGCTTGATGATAATGAATTATCAGAGCTTATAGGGGGTGAATTTTAATGGAACTCATTGATTATATTAGAAAAAGGAACAAAATGACTGAGAATGAATGGGAAAACTCTTTTGATAGAAAAGAGCAGGAAATTCTTGTACTTAGACATGAAGGAGATGTGACAAGTAAGAGAAACGGATTTTGGGAAGTGGCAGTTTTCTGCCTAGCCTATATAAATTGTGAAAACGGAGAGCTATATAAAGAAGAGTGTAGGTTTGTGTTTGCTGCAAGTGAAAAAGAGTATGATAATCATTTGATACCGGAATTTGATGAAGAAACTGTCTATCATTTAAAGGTACGTAAGAAATCACCTGAAGAATTGCCGGAGATTATGATAAGAAGTCTTGATTTTCTTCTTGTAGATGTAATAGAAAAAAATGCGAAAAGTCCGGAACTTGAAGAAATTCTTGCAGAGTACAAAAAGCCTATAATCATAGAGGATGATGTATTGGGTGGGCTTTTGTATGATAAAACTATAAAAAGCTTTGAAGGGCATATTACTTGGCTTGATAAAAATATTGATATTTCCTTGGAAGTTGATAAAGACAACAAGTCGGGAATCACAAAGGCAAGAAGAGCTATGAAAGAATTGTACTTAAATGCTGAAAAATGGGATGCAAAAATGAGAACATTTGCAGCGAAAAAGCTTATAGACCTTGCAAGAGATTGGTGTGAATCAGGAGAAGAAGCCTTAAAAATCACACAAGAGAGCTTTGCAGAGAGAATCGGTATTGAATCAATTTCTATAACATCCGGCGGTTCATTTACAGCATATTTTAAAGATGATGATATTTTTGCAGGGCATTGCATAACAGTTGGCGGAAGTCTGAAAAAAGGTATTACATCTGCAAGCATAGGAGGATGAGGAATATGATAAGAGAAATAAATATATCCGATGCAAAGGAAATACAAAAAATATGCAAAACAGCTTTAGGATATGATGTTGATATAAGTACGGTTGAGAATCAGATAAAGAAATTGTCATGCGATAATAAAAATCATATCCTGGCAGTATATGAAGATGAGAATACAAAGAAGGTTATCGGATTTGTTCATGCACAGATGTATGAAAGTGTGTATAGCGATACCGGACTTAATATATTGGGTTTGGCTGTTGATCCTGATTTCCATGGCAATGGAGTCGGTAAAAAATTAATGGGTTATATCGAAAAATATGCTATGGATAACGGTATTTCATTTATCAGACTGAATTCGGCAAACCATCGTGTAGAAGCACATAAATTTTATGAGAATATAGGATACAAATGTGATAAGCTGCAAAAAAGATTTATAAAAATATTTAATATTTAAGGAGAAAAAAATGGGACTAAGAGCAAGTTATCAATATTTAGGTGATAAAGAGTTGGAAGCACTTGAAAAATTTGACAATGAGGAAGATATTTTTGAAACGGTGGAAGATTGGAATGATGAGGCCGAAATACTTCTTGATATAGATAAGAACTGGGATCTGCTTCACTATATGCTGACAGGAGTAAGTGCATCAGATCCTATATGGGAAGATCCTCTCAGTGAAGCGGTGGTGGGTGTGACTTCGATAGAAAAAATAGAAGATTTTATAGCCTATACAAAAAAAGACAGAGTTAAGGATATATTAAAAGCACTTGAAGATTTTGATATGGAAGGTGCTTTGGAAAGCTTCAGTTTGGAAGAAGGTAAAGAGGCGGAGTTATATCCTAATATTTGGGACTATGAAGAGGAAGAAGATGAAATAAAAGAAGATCTTCTTGATTGTTTTGAAAGAATGAAAGACTTTTATAAGGAAATTTTGGAAGCGGATGGAAATGTCTTGGTTACAATCTATTAAAGATTTGAAATATTTATTGTTTCTGCTTGTACCTGTGGGAATATATCTTATGGTTATCGGCATTAAAAAGGTAAGCGGATTTGCCAAGGCTAAGATGATATATGAAATGCCTGTAAGCTTAATAGACGGAAGCTTTACGCTTGAGGATGGCGGTAAATATGATATATGGCTTTGTGGGAAAAAGTATTCAGTATCTCCTATATATAATTTAGATATTAAACTAAAAAATAATGCTACAGGAAAGTTTGTAATACTATACCCTGATTTTTTTAAAACTACGGCAAGCAGTATTAAGGATGTAAGAGTTAAGCTGTATACATTTGGTGCGGAGAGAGGAAGTTATAATATCTCATTAACGGACAGTGTAGAAGAAAGAGAAAATATTATAAATAACAGGGTTATTGATTATAAAAAGTTCTCCATACAGATTCGTGAAAATGTTAAGGGGCTAACCATATTCTTGAGTGTTTTGGGCATTATACTGGGATTTATGGCTATTGATGTGGGATTGGTATTCCCTCTTTTATATAAATTTTAAGGAGAAGAGTATGCAAATAAAAGTCTATATGGGCAGGAGCAGTATGTGCATGGGAGATGATGTAAACGCACCTAATCCCGATACATTTATTTTGCCTGATACCTTGGCAGAGTTTGTAAATATTGTGTATGATAAGTTGCCTTTTGGAAGGTGGGATTGCTATTTGGGAAAATATATAAAGACCGATTCACCTGATTCAGGGCTTGAGGACGGAGTATTGGTTTGGAAAATAAAATCCGGAGAGAGAGCACCGATAGTTGCAAGGTGTTATGATGAAAATGGAAAGGTTATAATAAAGCATGATGATAACTGGCATGAAGAGATTGTAAATTATCCATATTTATATTTTTATAAGAAGGACTAGCATGGAGACAGGTAAGGCTTATATTATTAGAAAGAATATTTTTAAACTTAGTGTCGGTCAGATATTGACTCTAAAAAGATGCGGTTATCAGGCTTACTTTGGTGAGCATAATTATGTTTTTACGGATAATGAGAATAAAAGTATATGTATTGTCTTAAGAGATGATGTAGATGAGGATATGAAGATATATCATCATTTGGATGAATATTTTGAAAATGTAGACAGTGTATAGTTTATAGTTTGGAGGAAAAATGTCAACTTGGAGCGGTATTAGAAAAAGAATGGAAAGCGAATATTTGGCGGAAAGTTTAAAGGGTGATATCAGCTACTTTGCGACATCCTATAGCAGGTCTCCGGATCATGAAGGTAGGGCAGCTATAAGATATAAAGGTAAAGAGATTATAAAGGGTTGTTATTATTATAATTGGACAAAAGCGGCATCTTTTCCAAAAGATGAAAAATATGAAAGACGTATGAGCGAAGAGTTTGCATTTATGGACGATACCGCCATAAAGCTTGGAGTGTTCGATCAAACATGTTTTTATAAGGCATTTGATGAGTTTGATAACCAAAGCATTGAAAAGAGTCTTTGCAGTGAAAATATGCTTGTCAGAATATTTGCTGTTTTGGATAGAAGAGTCGGTAAAAGAAAACTTATATCCATGAAAGAAACTATAGAAAACGAAGACGATACATTTAAAGAGTTCTTTGCTATCAGAATGAATGCGGAAGGGATATAGAAATGGATTTTATAATAGCCGAAGAAGGTGTGCCTGTAAGTGTAGGTGCATATGGAGCAGAAATCACATATTATGGAAGTGAGATTGTATTAAACTATGAGACTGAGCCGCCGATGGGGGATTTTATTTTCTCTGCAAAGCTTCCGCTGTTAGACAGAGAACTTCCGTTTTGGATGTATGGAAGAAATCTTGTATTCTTAGACGCATATTATGTGATTGTAGAGAGTGTTAAAAAGAAAACTTGGGATCCGATAACTACTGTAATTATTGATATTCACAGAGGAAAATATGCAAGTCTTAATCATTGGTATAGTGATATATCAGTAGAAGATGAAGTTGTGCTTAAAAACAGGTTTGAGAAAAGTACATTTATATTAAAAGACGTAGACGGATTGGAATGGATACAATTATAGTTATAAGGGGCGATTATTGCCCCTTATTTTAAAAATCTCTTGTAATATTTTTCAGCCATTTATAGCTCTTATAATGTTTGTATACAAATGGAATCTTTACAAATTCATCGGTACATATAAGGAAATATACCCACATCGGCGGAAGCTTAAGAACAAAGGCCGATATAAATCCAAGCGGAACGGCATATCCCCACATATCAATCACATCACAGATAAAGCCCCATTTTGAATCTCCTCCTGAGCGGAAAATTCCGCATATAAAGGCTGTGTTTAGAGCCTGTCCCCAAATGTAGTACATACTTATATAAAGCATTATACTCAGGTAATTTCTTGCAGTCGGAGTCAGTGTTGCCATATTGAAAAATACGGGTCTTAAAACAAATATAACAATACTTCCAAGTAAAGCCGACAGTGCGGTTATTTTTAAGAAATGAGAAGAATCGGCTTTTACAGTGTCACTGTTTCCTGAGCCTATAGATTTACCAAGTATTATTGCACCTGCATTTGCGATACCGAAACATACAACAGTTCCGAAGTTTCTGGCAACTACGACAACAGCATTTGCTGCGACTATATCACCTCCAAGATGCCCCATTATTACAGAGTACATTGAAAACGCAATTCCCCAAACTATTTCATTGCCGAAGGCAGGCATGGAGTATTTTAAAAAGTCTAAAAACAGAACTTTATTTGTATTAAAGACTGTTTTTATACGGAAGTGTATAGACTTCGGTATGAAGTTATCGATTATGCATATGGTAAGTTCTATAGCTCTTGCAATAACGGTTGCAAGTGCCACTCCTATGATACCCAGTTTCGGAAGACCGAAAAATCCGAATATAAAAGTTGCATTCAAAATAATATTGAGTAAAAATGCAACCGTGTATGCGGCGGTAGAGAAATTTACCCTTTCGACACTTCTCATCGTACAAAGGTAAACCTGTGAAAAGCTCATCAGCAGGTATGAAAAGCTTACAACTCTTAAGTACGGTATACCTGAGACTATCAAGTTGGTATCGTTTGTGAAAATATGCATCAAAAATCCCGGAAAAAAGAATGCAAGTATAAAGAACACACTTGATATGGCAACTGAAAGCTGCATTGCAATACCCATTATATTTTCAATAGTCTTTGTATCATTTTTGCCCCAATACTGTGCCGCCAGCATAATGACACCCGATGCAATACCTGCATATACCAGATTTAATATAAACATTATTTGATTTGCAAGGGAACCTGCCGCAAGTGCATCTTGCCCTACAAAGCCAAGCATTATAACATCAGCCGAACCTACAGCGGTTGTAACAATATTTTGTATGACTATAGGTATGGCAAGTCTTACGATATCTTTATTAAAAGAAGAGTTGCTTTGCATATCAATCCTCCGTTTCAGATTATCCGAAAGATTAAACCTTCGGGTGATTGTTCCATTATATGTGGGACAGTAATATAAGTCAAATTTTAAAATACTACAAAACCTTGTAAATAAAGGCTCTTGAGACTTACACTAAAATTACACATGCCAAATGTAAGTTCAAGGTATTCTTTTTTTGGAATAAAAAAAGTATAAAAATATTATTAGAGTGTTTTGTGAAATACACTAAAAAGAAAGAGGTATAGTATGAATTTAAGAAAAGAAAAAAAGTCAAAAAGACTGTTAAAAAGAGCAACAGCTTTATCAGTTACACTTTTGCTAAGTACAGAAAGTTTGTTCACATCAGTAGCTGCTACAGGTCAGGGAGTTGAGCAAATTAGTTTTGAAAAATAAAACCGGAATTATTTCTGAGGAGCCAAAAACAACGAATGTAAGTCAGTATAGCTATAATACCAATATTGATTACAGAATAGAGATGAACAGTTCGGAAAGATATCCTAAGAGTATATACATAAGTGGAAAGCTGCTTGGTATAGACAAAATACCTGTGATATCTATATACAAATATATTTGGCTCATATTAAAAAGACAGTAACGGTAAAGAAGTATATAACAATATAGTTAGTAACAGTACAGGAAATATAAGCTTTTTACTTAGATAAAATAGCTGAGGGAAAGTATTCTGTGAATTTGTACGCTTCTTCTGAAAGATATGGTTCCTACAAATCATTAATTTATGGAAATGATATAGAAATATTATATAAAGATGGAAAATTAAGTTTTGTACCATATCCATACTATGATCACAATATGGCTGTAGTGAACAATAAAAGAACAGACGAAAAAGCACTGGCATATTATAGGCAGCCGTCAAGTAATATTCAAAGTGATAATCAGGAAATCATAGATTTGGCAAATAGTATTACAAGTGGAATTGCTAATGATTATGATAAAGCTGTAGCAATACATGACTGGGTATGCAATAATATTTATTATGATTGGGATAGCTATTTAAGTAAAAATTATACCGGAATTGATACTTCAGCGCTTGGAACATTGCATTCAAAAAGAAGCGTTTGTGACGGATATTCAAATCTGACAGCGGCACTGTTAAGGGCAGCCGGAGTTCCGGCAAAAAAAATTTCAGGATTTGCTTTGGGTGTATCAAGTGATTATTGGCCTGAAAATTATGATCCGAATAAGGATACCAATCATGCTTGGAATGAGTTTTGGGCAAATGGAAGATGGGTAATACTTGATACAACCTGGGACAGTGATAATGTATGGAAAAATGGAGGTGTTGAAAAAAATACCGGATTAAGAGGATATCACTATTTCGATATAAACGTGGGATTACTCTCAGCAGATCATGTAATAAAGGACTATAATGAAGCGGATGTTCCGCAGCCATAAAAAGCGGTAATGAATTACAATACAGTAGTGTGATGTCTTTGATTGATATTATAAAGGAATGTTATATGATAAAAAAATAATTGATGATATAAAATTTATGCCTGATATGAAAAAAAGTATCCATTATATTTCATGGACTCCATACCATATTATGAGTATTTCGGATTATGCATCATTATCATTTGTATATGCAATAGTATATACTAATTTGCCTGATTTAAATACTGATGAACTTTTTTTAGAAAAAGTTGATATATCAGGTGAAGTATGTACACTATATCCTAGGGTTAATATTACAATTATACCTTCATATAGAGCAGCATATTCGGATGAAGATATATACAGATATTTTCATGATGCTATGAAAGCACAGCATATGTATATAAATGCCGATAATATCATATTTGATATGAGATATTATTGTTATTATAATCCACATACAAAAAAAGCTATGATAATTTGGAATATCTTAATATGTTAGATTATAATCTTAAACTATATAAAAAAATGTGTATGTGATTTACACAGGAAATGAGAAAGAGCTTTTTTTGATTTAGCAAGCAAAAGAAGAAATAGAAGCATTAAGATTACACAGAAAATAGCATAATTTTCAACCCCGATATAAAAACCCTATTGACAAATACACACCGTTCATGTAGAATACATACTTGCAATGTGTGTGTAGCTCAGCTGGATAGAGCACTTGGCTACGGACCAAGGTGTCGGGAGTTCGAATCTTCTCACGCACGTTATTAGAACCTCAGCAACCTTGCTGAGGTTTTTGTTTTATAAAAAGTAAGTAAAAGGAAAATATGGGAATAGTAAAGGCAACAAAGCTTATATTTGATTATATAACAAGAGATGAAGCGGACAATGTAGAGGATGTAAAAAGGGCTATCAATAATTTAAATATTGACATCACTCAAGGAGATTTTGTAGCGATTTTGGGACATAACGGCTCCGGGAAATCCACATTTGCAAAACATTTAAACGGTATATTATTACCTACAGAAGGTACTGTACTTATCTCTGATTTGGATACGGCAAATGATGAAACACTTCTTGATTTGAGAAAGATGGTGGGAATGGTATTCCAAAACCCGGACAATCAGATTATAGGAAATGTAGTAGAAGAGGATGTAGCATTCGGACCGGAAAATATTGGTGTTCCTACAGATGATATGTGGAAGAGAGTGGATGCCGCACTCGAAGCGGTAGGTATGACTGCTTACAGATATAAATCTCCAAATAAACTTTCAGGAGGACAAAAGCAAAGAGTGGCTATAGCTGGTATTATGGCTATGAAGCCCAAATGCATTGTTCTTGATGAGCCTACCGCAATGCTTGATCCTAACGGAAGAAAAGAAGTTATTAAGACGGTGCTTGAACTTAATAAAAAGGAAAAACATTACTGTAATACTTATCACTCACTATATGGAAGAGGTAATAGAAGCAGACAGAGTTATAGTAATGGATGAGGGTAAGATAGTTATGGACGGCACACCGAAAGAAGTCTTTTTCTCATGTGGAAGAGCTTAAGAAGCTTAGGCTTGATGTTCCGAGTACAACCGAACTGGCATATGAATTGAAGAAGGAAGGCTTAAATTTGCCTGACGGTATACTTACATTGGATGAGCTGGTAGATAACCTTTTACCGATACTAAAATAAACACATTTGGAGAAGAAAATGCAAGAAAATGTGCAAGATATTCAAATAGACGCAAAGAAATTAAACTTTATATATGGCGAAGGAACTGCTTTTGAACAGTATGCCATCAAGGATGTTTCATTCAAGATAAGAAAGGGAGAGTTCGTAGGTATTATAGGGCATACAGGTTCAGGTAAATCCACATTGATACAGCATCTGAACGGGCTTATAAAGGCTACTTCAGGTGAACTTTATTTTAAAGGTGAAAATATATATGCTCCAAAGTATGACCTAAGGCTTTTAAGACAGAAGGTAGGACTTGTGTTTCAGTATCCTGAGCATCAGCTCTTTGAGGTGGACGTACTTTCAGATGTGGAATTCGGACCGAGAAATCAAAAGCTTCCTGAAGATGAGGTGGAAGCAAGGGCAAAGGAGAGCCTTGCTTTAGTGGGTCTTGATGAAAGTTATTATAAAAAGTCACCTTTTGAACTTTCAGGAGGACAAAAAAGAAGAGTTGCAATAGCCGGTGTGTTGGCTATGAATCCTGAAGTGCTTATTTTAGATGAGCCTACGGCGGGACTTGATCCTAAGGGAAGAGATGAGCTATTTGATGAAATCATTGAGCTTAAGAAAAAAAGAGATATGACTGTCATCCTTGTTTCACACAGTATGGAGGATGTAGCAAAATATGTTGACAGACTGCTGGTTATGAATAAGGGTGAACTTGTATTGGACGGTACGCCGAAGGAAGTTTTTAAACAGTATAAGTTCCTTGAAAGTATAGGACTCAGCGCGCCGGGAATAACATATATAGTTGAGAGACTGAAAAAAGAAGGTGTAGACTTGGGAGATGATATTACAACAATAAAAGAAGCCAAGGATGCAATATTAAAATACATTAGGAGAAAGGATAAAAATGCTTAGAGATATCACATTGGGACAGTACTATCCTGTAGATTCTTTTGTACACAGACTTGATCCGAGAACAAAACTTTTCGGAACTATGGTTTTTATTATTTCTCTTTTTCTGGCAAATTCATGGCCGGGTTACGGACTTGCAACACTTTTTTTGGTAATTGCGATAGGACTTTCAAAGGTTCCTGTAAAGTTTATGTTAAAGGGACTTAGAGCGGTACTTGTTTTGCTTATAATAAGTGTAAGTTTTAATCTGTTTTTGACAGACGGTGAAGTGGTATTTAAACTTTGGATATTTAAGATAACAAGAGAGGGTATCAGAATATCGCTGTTTATGGGAATGAGACTGATTTTCCTTATAGTAGGTTCTTCGGTAATGACACTTACCACAACGCCGAATGCACTCACAGACGGACTTGAAAAGAGCCTTGGATTTTTGAAGGTTATAAAGATACCTGTGCATGAGATATCAATGATGATGTCCATTGCACTTAGGTTTATTCCCATATTGATAGAGGAAACAGATAAAATAATGAATGCACAGATGGCAAGAGGTGCCGATTTTGAGTCGGGAAATATTATACAAAAAGCAAAGGCAATGGTTCCGCTTTTGGTACCGCTCTTTATTTCTGCAATGAGGAGAGCTACAGATCTTGCTATGGCAATGGAAGCCAGATGTTATCACGGCGGTGAGGGCAGAACCAAGTTGAAGCCTTTAAAGTATAAGAAAACCGATATAATCACATATTTTTATTACTTAATATATATGATTATATGTATTGCTTCGGTTTTTATTTTTAGAAAGTAGGGTAATGAGAAGAATAAGACTTATAGTATCCTATGACGGTACAAATTATTGCGGCTGGCAAAAACAGCCCAACGGAATAACTATAGAAGAAGTATTAAACAGTGCGATTTCCAAACTTACAGGTGAGGAGATAGAGGTTATCGGCGCTTCAAGAACAGACTCGGGAGTACATGCCTATGGAAATGTGGCTGTATTTGATACAAATGCAAGAATGGCGGCAGATAAATTTGCATTTGCCATAAATCAAAGACTTCCGGATGATATCAGAATACAATATTCCGAAGAGGTGGAAGCAGATTGGCATCCGAGAAAGAATGATTGTATAAAGACATATACCTATAGAATCTTGAATCGAAAGATTGATATACCTACAGAAAGACTTTATGCACATTTTTGCTATTTCAATTTGGATGTTGAAAAGATGAGAGAGGCAAGCGGGTACTTTATCGGTACTCATGATTTCACAAGCTTTTGTTCACAGAAATCTCAGGCTTCATCACCTGTAAGAACCATTTTTTCGTTGGAAGTATTACAGGATGAAGATATGATTACAATTGTGGTAAGAGGTGACGGTTTCCTCTACAATATGATACGCATTATAGCAGGTACTCTGATAAAGGTCGGTATGGGCGTTTATCCGCCAAGTCATATTACAGAGATAATGAAGGCAAGGGAAAGAAAATTTGCAGGACAGACAATGCCCGCAAAAGGGCTGACTTTGGTTGAAATTGAATATATTTAAGCAGGATGCGAGATGATCGCATCCTTTTTTATAGTAAAGATATTGTATGAGGAGGGTTGTTATTTATTCCGGTTTACAAATACAGGTAGATATCGAAAGCTAATAAGGTTTTCTTTTTAGTGTAAAATAATTTATAATAATAGGAATCATTATTAGTTAAAACGCCGAAATTACAAAATGCTATTGTGTATACAATAAATTTATGTTAAATATAATAACAGGTTAGGAAAGACTATCTTTTACCTTTGTAGTAAAGATATTTTTCTATACTGATTTAGAACAAAAAATATTTTATTTATATAAGGAGGCAGTTATGTCATTGATTAACAAGGAAGTTGGAGAGTTTAGCGTACAGGGATTTCATAATGGAGATTTCGTTGAGGTATCTAAGAAGGATATTTTAGGAAAGTGGAGTGTATTTTTCTTCTATCCTGCAGATTTCACATTTGTATGCCCTACAGAGTTGGAGGATTTACAGAAGAATTACAAGGAGTTTAAAGAGGCAGGTTGTGAGATCTATTCAGTTTCAACAGATACACATTTCACACATAAGGCATGGCATGATCATTCAGAGCGTATCTCAAAGATTGAGTATCCGATGCTTGCAGATCCTACACATGTACTTTCAAGAGATTTTGAAGTATATATCGAGGAGAACGGTTTGGCAGAGAGAGGTTCTTTCATCATCAATCCTGACGGAAAGATCGTTTCTTATGAAGTAAATGCAGGTGGAGTCGGAAGAAATGCAGAAGAGCTTTTAAGAAAGCTTCGTGCTTGCCAGTTTGTTCATGAGCATGGTGATCAGGTTTGTCCTGCTAAGTGGCAGCCGGGTGCTGAGACATTAAAGCCAAGTCTTGATCTTGTAGGTCAGTTATAATATTAGGGGACATTATGAGTAAAAACATGTATGATGCAGTCATTGTGGGCGGAGGTCCTGCAGGTCTGACAGCGGCTATTTATTTGGCCAGAGCGTATTATCGTGTACTTGTTATAGAAAAAGAAAAATTTGGCGGTCAGATTACTCTGACCGCTGAAGTTGTAAATTATCCGGGTATAGAGCATATCTCAGGAGCCAAACTTGGAGAGCAGATGAGAAAACAGGCACAAAATTTCGGCGCCGAATTCTTACTTGCTACAGTGGATTCCATTGACATGGACGGCGATATTAAGAAGGTCCATACATCAAAGGGAGATATCGAGTGTTTCGGAGTAATACTTGCTACAGGTGCATCACCGAGAATGATAGGATTTGAAGGTGAGGCAAAGTTTAAGGGTCATGGTGTTGCATATTGTGCAACATGTGACGGAGAATTCTTTAAAGGAAAGGAAGTATTTGTTGTAGGCGGCGGTTTTGCGGCAGCTGAAGAAAGTGTATTCTTAACAAAGTATGCAAAGCATGTGACCATCCTTATAAGAGAGCCTGACTTTACCTGTGCAAAAACTACCGCTCAACATGCCTATGATAATGAAAAAATCACCGTACTTACACATACCGAGGTGGTGAAAGTAGAAGGTGGAGACGTCCTTGAGAGAATTGTTTATAAAAACAATCAAACAGGCAAAGAGGAAGTCTTTGAAGATAAAGACGGCTTCGGAGTATTCGTATTTGCAGGATATGAACCTGCAACATCTTTGGTAAAGAACTTCGGAATACTTGATGAAAGAGGATATGTAATTACAGATGCCTCAAAGAAAACTGCAATTGACGGATTGTATGCGGCCGGAGATGTTTGTATAAAGCCGCTAAGACAGGTTGTAACAACTGTAGGAGATGCGGGTATTGCAGCAACGGAACTTGAAAAGTATATTGCTGTAATGGAGAAAAAGACAGGTATTAAGCCTGTAGTTCCTATAAGGCAATCAGGTGCCGGAAAGGGAAGTTTACCTAAAGAAGAAGCCAAGGAAGAAGGATTGTTCTCATCTGATATGCTTGCACAGTTAAATACCGTATTCGGTAAGATGGAAAAGAATATCTTACTTAAGGTATTTGTGAAGGATGATGATGTATCAAAAGAACTTCTTTCGTATATGACTGAGCTTGGTAAACTTACGGATAAGATATCTGTTGAAGAGATAAAAGATGAGGCAAAGGCACCTGTTGTAGAAATACATAAAGACGGAGAGTTCAGCGGTTTGGCTTTCCATGGTGTTCCCGGAGGACATGAATTTACTTCATTTATTCTTGGTATATACAATGTATCAGGTCCGGGACAGGGCTTAAGTGATGATATAAGAGAAAAGATACTAAAAATAAAGGATAAAGTGTCATTTAAGATCTTGGTGTCACTCAGTTGTACAATGTGTCCCGATCTTGTTGTAGCGGTTCAAAGAATTGCTTCTCTAAATCCTAATATTGATGCACAAGTTTATGATATAAATCATTTCGGGGATCTTAGAGAAAAGTATCATGTAATGAGTGTGCCATGTTTGGTAATGAATGAAGACAAGGTATTCTTCGGTAAAAAGAGTATAGAAGAAGTCATTGAGTATATAAACAATTAAATATTAAAACCATTGAATTTTTGTAGGCTGAACAGTGTTATAAAAGTAAAGTTTTGTAACGGTTCAGCCTTGCTTTTTATATGGTAAAAATGATAAAATATTGAATGTCTGACAACGTGAATTGTAATATATTTTAAGGTCGGAGTCGTGGCTTATAAATATTGTCTTATAAATATTGTTTATAAGCTTTTTAGGTCAAAATGAGGAGAAGAATAATGAAACTCAATCAAAGAAGTATTTTAGAAAATGCAGCGGCTTGGGAAAAACTTGGATACTCTCTACCAAAGTATGACAGAGAGCAGGTGAAAAAGAATACACTTGCAAATCCGAACTGGATACATTTCGGTGCCGGAAACATTTTCAGAGCATTCCAGGCAAATGTTTTAAACAATCTTTTAAATGAAAATAAGACCGATATAGGTCTTGTCGTTGTTGAAGGATTCGATTATGAAATAATAGATAAGGCATTCAAGTCATTTGACGACCTTACAATATATATGAAACTTTGCTGTAACGGCACTGTTGAGAAGAATATTGTAGGCTCTGTAGTAGAGTCTTTGAGAGTGGATCCCCAAAATGCAGACTATGAAACTTTAAAGGAGTTATTTAGAAAGCCTTCACTTCAAATGGTAAGTTTTACAATAACTGAAAAAGGTTATGCAGTAGTTGACGGAAACGGAAACACTCCTGCAGGCATAGAGGCGGACTTTAAGATGGGTCCTGATAAAGCTATAAGCTACATGGGTAAAGTATGTGCCATGCTTTATGAGAGATTTAAGGCGGGTGCTCTTCCTGTAGCTATGGTGAGTATGGATAACTGTTCACATAACGGTGATAAGCTTAAAGGCGCCGTAACAGCATTTGCAAAGAACTGGTGTGATAACAATGTCTGCGATAAAGGCTTTTTAGCATATGTAGAAGATGCAAAAAAGGTAAGTTTCCCTTGGTCTATGATTGATAAAATAACACCGAGACCTGCAGACTCCGTAATGGATATGCTTGTTAAAGACGGAATAGATGATGTAGACTTTGTAAAGACAAGTAAGAACACATTCGTTGCACCTTTTGTAAATGCGGAAGAGGCGGAATACCTTGTAATAGAGGACAGCTTCCCAAACGGCAGACCGAAGCTTGAAGAAGGCGGAGTAATGTTTACAAAGCGTGAAGTTGTAGATATGGTGGAGAGAATGAAGGTATGTACCTGTCTTAATCCTCTTCATACTGCACTTGCAATATACGGTTGTCTCTTGGGATATGAAAAAATCAGCGATGAGATGAAAGACAGTGAACTTACAAAGCTTATAAAAACAATAGGATATAAAGAGGGCCTTCCTGTAGTTACAGATCCGGGAATCATCAATCCTAAAGACTTTATAGATACGGTTGTAGAAGTAAGACTTCCAAATCCGTTTATGCCTGATACACCGCAAAGAATCGCCTGTGATACATCACAAAAGCTTGCAATAAGATTCGGTGAGACAATAAAGGCATATGAAAAGAGCGAAAACTTAAAAGTATCAGATCTGAAGCTTATACCTCTTGTATTTGCAGGTTGGGCAAGATATCTGATGGGAATAGATGACAATTTAAATAAATTTGAACTAAGTCCGGATCCTTTACTTGAAAAGGTAGTTCCGATGGTGGAAGGTATAAAGATTGGAGACAGTGATGTACACTCAAAGCTTGAGAAATTATTTGGCGATGCTTCCATATTCGGAGTAAACTTATATGAAGTAGGACTTGGTGAGCTTGCAGAAAAATACTTTGTTGAACTTATAGCAGGAAAGGGAGCTGTAAGAGAGACATTGACAAAATATGTGGGATAATATCAGTAACTTTAGTTACTGATATTGTATAGATATTATATTAAGGAGAAATTTATGCAAATGACTTGGCGCTGGTACGGAGAAGGAAATGACTCCGTTACCTTAAAGCAAATCAAGCAGATTCCGGGTGTTAAAGGCATTGTTTGGGCACTACATAATAAGGCTGCAGGAGAAGTTTGGGAAGTGGCCGAAATCGAAGAGGTAAGAAAGCAACTGGAACCATATGGCTTCAATATGGATGTGGTTGAATCTGTAAATGTTCACGATGACATAAAGATAGGCTTACCTACGAGAGATGCACTTATAGAGAATTATAAAATAACTCTAAGAAATCTTGCAAAATTCGGTGTAAAGGTTGTATGTTACAACTTTATGCCTGTATTTGACTGGACAAGAACAGATTTACATCATGAGTTACCTGACGGATCAAATGCACTTTTTATGAAAAGAAAGTTATAAGAGAAGACCCTATTGAGATGGCAAGATATATCATAGAAGGATCAAAGGGATATACAATGCCAGGTTGGGAGCCTGAAAGACTTGAGCATCTGAAGGAGCTCTTTGAGGCGTATAAGCCTGTTACCAAAGAAAAACTTTGGGAGAACTTAAAGTATTTCCTGGAGGCGATAATGCCGACTTGTGAGGAGTGTAATATCAAGATGGCTATTCATCAGGATGACCCGCCATGGGATATTTTCGGACTTCCAAGACTTTTGGTTGATGAATCGGCAATTGATAAGTTTTTAAAACTTGTAGATAATCCTTATTCAGGACTCACACTTTGTTCAGGTTCACTTGGTGCAAATGAGAAAAACATAGTTGCAGACATAGTCAGAAAGCACTGTGACAGAATATACTTTGCACATATAAGAAATGTAAAGTACTATGAGGGTGGAGATTTCTCGGAAGTTTCACATAGAGATTGCGACGGAGATGTAGGTATCTTAGATATAATCAAAGCTTATCATGACTGCGGATATACAGGATATATTCGTCCTGACCACGGAAGACATATCTGGGATGAGAAGTGTAGACCGGGATACGGTCTGTATGACAGAGCACTTGGTGTAATGTATATACTTGGTGTATGGGATGCACTTGAAAAAGTTTGATAGAAAAATAATAAAAAAATATCTATATAATAAGATTTTTTTCTAGGGAGGATATATGTCTTCCCTTTTCTATTTAACTAATTGAAACAAAAAAACTGACAATATATATTATTTATACCGATTAAAAATATATTTTTTTATATACTGCTTTTTATAGCGTAAGTATTTTTGTAATCTTTTAGAAAGATAATTTACATTGAATTATTTTGGTAACAGTGGTATCATCTTACTGTTTGGTTAAGAAAGTTTTAATAAAAAATGGAGGGATATATGAAAAGTATATTAACAACATTAGCGTTAGGATTTATATTGACAGTAGGAGCAGTATTTGCAGTAAATGCAGCTCCGTCAGTAGTAATAACACCGGGTGTTCATACAGTTGTGGCAATACCACCGTCAGTAGTGATAACACCGGGTGCTCATACAGTTGTGGCAACACCATCTGTAGCAACACCGTCTGCACCGATAGCAACAGGCTCAAACTCACATGGACATGGCGGTTCTTCAGGCGGCGGTTCAGGATCAGGTTCATCTTACAGATCAAGAAGTGCAGTTCAGAGCTCTTCAGCGGGTACATGGGTGAAGGATGCTAACGGCTGGTGGTTAAACTATGGTGCAGGAAATTATGCAAAGAATACTTGGGTATTCAAGGATTCTAAATGGTATTATTTCAATGCAGACGGTTATATGTATACTTCATGGTTACATATCAATAACAACTGGTACTACTTACATGATGACGGACATATGAACATCGGATGGCTTTTGACAGAGAATACACATAAGTGGTATTATTTTGATGCTAACGGTGCTATGTGGTACAATGCAACAACTCCTGACGGATACTATGTAAATAACGATGGAGTTTATGTAGCAAAATAATTTAATAAAGCTGATTAAGCGGACAGGTTGTTGCCTATCCGCTTTTTTAATAAAGTTTATATTCTAGTGAAATATTTTTATCTTCAACAAATAGTACTCCTCTTTATCATTAAAAGACTTTTCTATATCATTAATGTTTGACCACTTAAATGATATAATTACATCATTTTTCTTTAGGAATCTTGAAACAAAAATGTTTGCAAATTTGCTGAAACTCCATCAGGTATATGATACTCTTCTCCATTAATAACAACAATGTCCCCTCGTGGATAACCACTATCATTTTTTTGGAAAAAGTCTATCTGTTCTCCATTTTTTTAATCATATTACTATTGCTACATCCCACAAAAAAATACTAAAATTGTGGTTAAAAAAATATCACTATTAAAATTTTATAGTGTTTGACCAAGAATATGCCCCTACTACAAGATTGTAATTAAAACTATCGGAGGAATTGAGCTTGTATTTTCCTCAGCATTAAATATTGTAAAAGGTTCTCCAAAGTAATAATCTTCTATAGAACCTTCCAAGTACCCAACCTCTGCCGGTGCATGTAAATGTTCCGGAAATACATTTGTTGCATACTCAATTAATTCTTCCTTAGTTTTTAAGCTCCTGATTACATCAGCAGAGTTCTCATCAGCAAATGCAGATGCAGACATTACCGGGGTGACCGCCAAAACTAACAATATTGACAACACTTTTTTCATTATATCAACCTCACTTTCTGCTATTTTATAAATGTAGGTACTGTATTTTCTGTTTCTATCCTATTTATTGTTATTCTTGTTACCCTGACTTTTTTCACAATCTATGTTGAGATAAACCTAATGGTTTTCTTAACTCTTTAAACCTATTTTTCACTCTTTCTTTTGGTTAAGATAATGATACTATAAATTATTTTTCATGGTAAATATTTTTTTCTTTACCTGATCCTATTTTTATGTCGATTACATCTGATATAGTTCCTATTCCTGAATTTCACAGCGACGTTTTGTTCTACTTCGCAGACTCTTTTCTTATTTTACTTAGAATATAATTGATGTAATAAAAACACAGACTTTACACTCGGAGCACATATTTTGAACATGATTTTAGTAGATAATACATTTCATAAACAAAAACCCCATTTAGAAACGAGGTGCAATATGAAAAAGAATAAAAATAAAATGTGTGTATGGCTTATTACTATGGCACTTGGACTTGCAATAGTAGGTTGTTCAAATGCAAAGATGACAACCACAACACAAACTACTGTGCAGCAGAGTGAGACTGCAGCGGTAAATACTTCAAACAGTACAACGAAAGGTGTATATTCGGATGAAGATCTTAATACTTCATACTCTGATTCGGATACAAAAATAGAGCTTAGCAACGGAAGTGCCGATATTACAGGTGACGGTGCTACATTTGAAAACGGAAATATAAAGATTACAAAAGCCGGTACATATGTACTGAGCGGTGAATTTAACGGACAGATAATTACAGAAGTAGGAGATGAAGATGTTGTACACCTGGTATTTAACGGTGTAAATATTACAAATACAAAGTCGGCAGCTATAAATGCCGCTACCGGAAAGAAAGTTGTAATAACGCTTGTAGACGGAACTACAAATACTCTAAGTGACGGAACAAGTTATGAGTATGCTGACGGTGAGGATGAACCTGATGCAACAATTTTTGTAAAAAACAATTTGACTATAAACGGGACCGGCAGCTTAAATATCGATTCAAATTATGCGACAGCGATAAAGGCAAAGGATAACCTTATTATACTGGACAGCAAGATAAATATTGATTCTGTAGGTAAAGCGATAAAGGGAAAAGATTCTGTAACTGTAGAGAATGCAAATATCACTATAAATGCTGAAGATGACGGCATAACTACAGACGGTGCGCTGGTAATAAATGGCGGCAATATAAATATAGAAAAGGCGGGAGAAGGTCTTGAAGCCGTCACCATTGATATAAACGGCGGAAATATAGATATTACTGCTACTGATGACGGTATAAATGCAAGAGGTCTTATTGATGACAGTGCTACAGATGCCGAGAAGGAAGCTTACGGTGAGGAAAATCAGGCCGATACATATCTTAGGATCACAGGTGGAACAGTAAATGTAAATGCAAGCGCTGACGGCATAGATTCAAACGGTCAGGTATATATTGACGGTGGAACTGTAATTGTATCAGGTGCAACTTCAGATCCTGATGTGGCACTTGACTATAATGGAAAGGCTGTTATCACAGGAGGAACATTTGTAAGTACGGGTATGCAGGAGATGGCACAGACATTTGACAGCAGCTCTACACAAAACTTTATAACCGTATACTATGACAGTACGGTTGCTGCAGGCAGTGAGATAAAGGTAACAGATAAGGACGGCAACACTGTATTAAGCTATAATGTAGATAAAGAGTTCACATTTGCGGTTATATCTTCAGATAAGCTTTCTACAGGTGAAACATATACTGTAACTGCAGGAGATAACAGCAATGAAGTAACTATAGCTACAGGCGGAAATACTGTCGGCGAGAAAACATCCGGAGGACCTGGAGGTCCTAACGGAAACGGAGGTCCGGGAGGAAATCCTCCTACAGGACAGCCGCCGCAAAAGCCTACAGATGCAAACGGAAATGAAATTAAAATGCCGGGACCTCAAAGCGGTGAGTCGACACAAACGGAAAAGAATTAAAAATATATTTGATAAATGCATATAAAATGATAAACTTAGATAGAGGGTTAGTTGCCCTCTATCTTTTGATTTAAGGAGATTTATGGAGATATACATGGCGCCTATGGAGGGTGTGACAAATTATGTTTTCAGAAAGGCATATATAAAGCATTTTAGCGGAGTGGACAAGTTCTTTACACCTTTTATTACACCGCATATGAAAAAAGGATTTTCAAGATCCGAACTGATGGAACTTAATAAAGACTACAATAAAGGGCAGAATCTTATCGTGCAGATACTTACAAACAGTGCAGAAGATTTTTTAAAGCTTTCCAATGAGATAAAACAGATGGGGTATAATGAGTTTAATATAAATCTCGGATGCCCCTCAGGTACCGTGACTTCAAAGGGCAGAGGTTCGGGCTTTTTGCAGGATACAAATGCACTTGACAGATTTTTTTATGAAATATTTGAAAAAAGTACGGATATAAAAATATCCGTAAAGACCAGAATAGGATTTTGCGACTATGATGAGTGGGATGCTTTACTTGGTGTATATGAAAAGTATGATTTTAGTGAAATTATTATACATCCAAGATTAAGGAGCGATTTTTTTATAAAAAAATAATGTGTATATGCAGGCTTTTTACGCAGGCTTGTAAAACTTTAAAAGTAAAAATTGTATACAATGGTGATATAAATACGCAAAAAGGATTTAAAACATTAAATGAAGAGTTGAGAGTAAACGGAGTTGATACTATAATGATCGGCAGAGGATTGGTAAGGAATCCTCTATTACCGGAGGCTATAAAAACCGGTGTGGATAGAACTGATTTAAAAAAAGACTCTAGATTTTTTTGGATGATATAAAAAAAGAGTATTTGTTACTTGAATTTGGAGAAAGAAATACTTTTATTTAAATTAAAGGAGCTTTTGGGGTATGGTATTAGCGGATGAAATATATGCTAAGACCTTAAAGAAGATAAGGAAAGCAAATACAATAAATGAGTACAATAAGCATATAGAAGAACTTAAATAATATAACAATAAGTATATCGTTATAAAAAATTAAGAAATTAGTTTATTCTAACTTGTTGCAACATAATAAAAAAAATACTATATAATTTACGAGGAATCGGTAAAAATTTGATATATTTTTACCGACAATAAGACATTTGAGGAGGCAAATTATGGGAGCAACATTTTTTGCAGCATTTGCAGCATTTGCAGTCGGTATTATTTGTTTTTCAGTGATTATTTATATTATCGGCGTTATAGGAGTGTTCAAAGTTTTCGAAAAATGCGGATTGGAAGGATGGAAGGCAATAATTCCTTTCTACAGTGACTACGTTTTTTCGGAAAAAGTTTGGGTACCTAAGTATGTACTGTATTTTTGGATTGCCTGTATTGTTAATTTGGTCATTGTTTCGCCTATAGCACATTCAGGAGGATTCATAGTGTACTGTTTTCTTTGGTAGGATTTATACTTTGGCTTTTCTTTATAGTTGTGAGAGGAAGATTCTGCTATTGGGTAGCAAAATCATTCGGATATGATATCGGATTTGCAGTAGGATTGTTCTTTCTGTCGTTTGTATTCTACTTAATCTTAGGTTTTGGAGATGCACAGTATCGTGGAAACGCATTCTTAGAGAGCGGATTACAGTATTAAAAGATAAAAAGAGGAAGGCGAGAGCCTTCCTTTTTTATGTCCATCCGCCGTCTATTGTGATAATCTGTCCTGTAATATAGTCCGACATTGCTATTTTATATATAAGTTCGGCCACTTCACTTGTTTTTCCGGCTCTGCCCATAGGGATTTCTTCAAAGATTGCGTCCAACTCATCTTTTTCAAATACCCTGTTCATATCTGTATCTATAAATCCCGGAGATATAGCGTTTACTAAAATATTACTTGGGGCCAGTTCCTTTGCCAGCGCTTTTGTAAATGAATTGATACCGCCTTTTGATGTGGAGTAGGCAACCTCCATAGATGCACCGATATTTCCCCAGACAGAAGATATATTTATTATATGACCGCTTTGTTTTTTTAACATTTCGGGAATAACATATTTTGACATCAGAAATGCAGATGTAAGATTGGTACTAAGTACTTTATTCCAATCCTCAAGGGACATATCCTGAAGCAGTCCGATATAGGATATACCTGCATTGTTTATAAGGATATCAGTTTGCCCGATTATTTTTACAGAATCCGATATAAACTTTTTTACAGAGTCTTCATTTGTAACATCACAAAGACCTATATAGCAGGAAACATTTTCGTTTTCAACAAGCTGCTTTGTATTTTGTAAGCCTTCAAGGTCGGATTTTGCACATATAATAATATTATGATTGTTCTTTGCGAATTCAATTGCAACGGCTCTTCCGATACCTCTTGAAGCGCCGGTTATAAGGATATTCATTCTTACCTCCTTTTAAAATTATTATAGTTTAAATGCACTTAAATAAAAAGCTGCAGTTTGTACCGCAAAAACTGCTGTTCATACCTTTTATGTATATATCGTAGATAAGTTGATATAATGGCAATCGTTAGAGAAATCAGATGAACAGAGTGATATAGGAGTTCCATCCGATTATAGAGTGATAAAAAAGTGATATAGGATTAAAAGAGGATATAGGAACCCTGTAAAAAAAATAAATAATAATTAAACTGTCGTTTATACCTTTAAAAACTGCTGTTTATACTTTTTTTATTAAAAAAAGAATATTTTTAATGATATAATCATAATCGTCAAAGCTAAGGAATGTTTGAGGAATCAAACTTTCAGTAATATCAATGTGTAAGTTTTAGAGTGATTGTTACAGTGATATAGTGAAGACGGTGATATTTGGAGTGTTGTAATGGTGATTAAGGAGTTTGTTATATAGTTAGAGCGTATAACAATGTTGGAGTGATTTTTTAGAGTGATATTTACAAAGGTTTAGAGTGATAAAATGTTAGAGTAAGGTAAAAGGTATGGTGAAGCAAGACACCATACCTTTTATTTTAATTTTATTATAAGTATATTGTAATAACCGAGATGGAATATACAGCCTGTAAATGATATAATAATAACATCAGATACAGTGAAGGAGAGAATTAATAAAGCGAAAATGGAGGTGGGTTATGAGAAAGGTATTGTGTAATATATGCAGTACAATATGGTGCGCCTGTGCCGTAATATTGCTTCTATGTTATACTACGAAGCTGTTTGTACTTGATGAAAGCATAAAGTATTGTTAAATTTGATTCAGTGTTTGGGAATGCTTGGCACTACAGTACTTTCGGAACATTGTAAAGACTCTAAGAATAAGCGTATTTTAAGGATATCACTTATAGTCTTACTAAGTTTTTCAACATTATTTACGCTGTATATATTTATTAGAACATGATAAAAGGTTGCCATATATCACGCTTATGTGATTTTATGGCAACCTTTTTATTTGGATAAAAGCTCTTTTTCGCGTCTTCTTATATCAAGTTCATCGTTGACTAAATCCTGCAAAGATATATTGTCGACAACATTGTTGATGGCATCCTCCACCTTTTTGAAAAGATTTTGTGTCACACAAAAATCGGAATGTACACAATTGCCGTTGCCGTCAAGGCAGTCAACCGGAGAGAGTGAGCCTTCGGTCAATCTTAATATTTCACCTACAGTATACTCTTTGACAGGCTTTATAAGTAAATATCCGCCTTGAGCGCCGCGGATACTCTTTACAAGTTTTGCCTTTGACAGTATGGAGACTATCTGTTCCAAGTACTTTTCAGAAATACCGTATGATTTTGAAACTTGATTTATTTTTGTGGGTGTTTCAGAGTTTATGGCAAACTCCACCATCATTTTCAGTGCATATCTACCTCTAGTAGAAATTTTCATTTGAATCCTCTTTTCTATATAAACCGTTATTGATATAGCGGCTTTTATTCAATGTCTAGTATCCGACTAGGAATTGACATTATCATATCAAATATAGAAATAAATGTAAACAATATAGCTGATATAATTAAAAATGTGTTATAATGAAGTCTTTAAGAGAGTATATATGATTATCTTATATGGAAAGGAAAAAGATGGAGAAGAATAATCATTTTTTAGATAATGCAGGGGCTATTTTTGACGGTATGAACACTTTTCTTACAACCAAGACCGTTGTGGGAGAGCCTATTGTTGTAGGTGATACTACAATAATACCGTTGGTTGATGTAAGCTGCGGTATGGCGGCAGGTACCTTTGACAATACTTCAAAATCAAACGGCGGAGGCGGAATGAGTGCAAAACTTTCACCTACCGCAATGCTTATAATACAGGACGGCAGGACAAAGGTTGTAAATATAAAGAATCAGGATGCAATCAGCAAGATACTTGATATGGTTCCGGACCTTATAAATAAGATAACCAACAAGTCCGATGTAGACAAGGAAACAACAAAAAAAGCTGAAACCATGTTAAATGAAAGTGAAAGTAAATATATTGATTGACATAGGGTGACTGTTTAGTGTATACTAAGACAGTATGCCGCTCAATGTTGGTTTCAAGCTTGATTTTAAGCACCAATTTTTGGCGAGTAATGATAATAGGAGGTATCCTTATGTACGCAATTATTGCTACAGGTGGTAAGCAGTATAAGGTTTCAGAAGGAGATATCATTAGAGTAGAGAAACTTGGAAAAGCAGACGGTGAGGCTGTTACATTTGATCAGGTTCTTGCACTAAACGATGGAGAACTCAAAGTTGGAACACCTACTGTAACAGGAGCAACTGTAAGTGCATCAGTTCTTAGAGAAGGTAAGGCTAAGAAGGTTATTGTATACAAGTACAAGCCTAAAAAAGGTCACCACAAGAAGAACGGTCACAGACAGCAGTTTACAGAAGTTAAGATTGAAAAGATTAATGCATAATCTTTATGATTAACGTTGTTGCATTTGCCGAAAACGGCAAATATACCGGTTTGAAAGTTTCGGGACATGCAGGTTTTGAGGAAGAAGGTAAGGATATAGTTTGTGCGGCGGTTTCAGTGCTTACGTTGAATCTGGCAAACTCTATAGAACACTTTTGTGATGACGAATTTATTGTTGATTGCAGTGAAGGTTTCTTTCATCTGACATTGCAGGACAGAAGCGAAAAATCGGGACTATTACTGGATTCGTGTATTCTTGGTCTTATGGATATAGGAGAAGAGTACAGTGATTTTATCAATATCAATTTACAGGAGGTCAAGTAAATGTTTAAAATGAACCTTCAGCTTTTCGCTCATAAAAAGGGAGTTGGATCTACAAAGAACGGTCGTGACTCTGAGTCAAAAAGACTTGGCGCTAAGAGAGCAGACGGACAGTTTGTTTTAGCAGGAAATATACTATACAGACAGAGAGGAACAAAGATTCATCCGGGACTTAATGTAGGTCGTGGCGGTGATGACACATTGTTTGCTACTGTTGACGGTGTAGTTCGTTTTGAAAGAAAGGGCAGAGACAAAAAGCAGGTTTCTGTTTATCCAAGAGCTATTGCTGAATAAGAGTCATGAGGCTTCATACGGATGTATGAGGCCTTATTTACTATTGTAGGGACGGTAAGAATTTGTATAAGCAGGTGCATCCTGTTTTATTAAAATGAGGTATTTATGTTTGCTGACAGTGCAAAAATTTTTATAAAGTCGGGCAAAGGCGGAGACGGACATGTGAGCTTTAGAAGAGAGCTCTTTGTGGCGGCCGGCGGTCCTGACGGTGGTGACGGAGGAAAAGGCGGAGATATAATCTTTGAAGTGGATGAAGGCCTTAATACCCTCACCGATTTCAGAATGAAGAGAAAGTATGTAGCAGGCGACGGTGAGCCGGGAGGCAAGAGAAGATGTCACGGTGCAGATGCCAAGAACCTGATTATAAAGGTGCCTGAGGGTACTGTAATAAAAGACTTCGAATCCGGCAAGGTTATAGCGGATATGTCCGGAGAAAACAGGAGAGAGGTAATACTTAGAGGCGGTAAAGGCGGTTTCGGAAATATGAACTTTGCTACAGCCACCATGCAGGTACCGAAGTTTGCTAAACCCGGTCAGCCCGGAAAGGAGATGTTTGTCCTTTTGGAGCTTAAGGTAATTGCTGATGTCGGCCTTGTAGGTTTTCCGAATGTCGGAAAGTCCACGCTTTTATCCAGAGTAAGCAATGCAAAACCTAAGATTGCAAATTATCATTTCACCACGCTTGACCCGCATCTTGGAGTAGTGGATGTAAAAGGTGCAGGCGGATTTGTAATGGCGGATATTCCGGGACTTATAGAAGGTGCAAGCGAGGGAGTAGGTCTCGGACATGACTTCCTTAGGCATATTGAGAGAACCAAGGTGCTTGTGCATGTGGTGGACGCCGCATCTACCGAAGGCAGAGATCCTGTAGAGGATATAAAAACTATCATGAACGAGCTTAAGGGTTATGACGAGAGCTTGCTTGACAGGCCACAGGTGATAGCTGCAAACAAGATAGATGCAATCTATGACGAAGAAAACGATAATATAAAGAGAATAAGAGAGGCTTTTCCCGATATTAAGGTATTCCCTATATCGGGTGTCAGCGGAAAGGGTATACCTGAGCTTTTATATGAGCTTGTAAATATTCTTTCAACTATAGACAGGACTCCTACAGTCTTTGAAAAAGAATTTGAAATAGATTATTCAAGTGATAAGAATCTTCCGTTTACAGTTGAGATAGATGAGGACGGAGTATTTGTGGTAGAAGGACCTAGAATTGAGAAGATGCTTGGATATACCAATCTTGATTCCGAGAAGGGATTTGATTTCTTCCAAAAGTTCCTTAAGACATCCGGAGTGCTTGAAAAGCTTGAAGAGGCCGGAATAGAAGACGGAAATACCGTTCGTATGTACGGCCATGAATTTGATTATTATAAATAATTAGGAGAGAAATGAACAGTAGACAAAGAGCATATTTAAAGGGGCTGGCTATGACGCTTGATCCGATAATGCAAATCGGTAAGGCATCTTTGACAGATGAAAATGTAGCGGCTGTTGCAGAGGCGATGGAGCCTAGAGAATTGATAAAGATATCGGTATTAAAAAATTGTGCCGACGATCCTAAAATTATTGCAAATGAGATTGCTTCTCTTACAAGAAGTGAAGTGGTTCAGGTTATCGGTAAGAAGATAGTCTTATATAAGCAGGCAGATGAACCGAAGAACAGAAAAATAATTCTTCCGAAATAGTATGAAAAGAGTAGGTATTCTTGGCGGTACATTCGATCCTATACATTTAGGGCATTTGATGCTGGCTAAAGAAGCAAAAGAAAAATGTAAGCTGGATGAGATATGGTTTATGCCTGCAAAGACTCCTCCACATAAGCTTAATAAGGTTGTGAGTGACTTTTCGGTACGAAAGGATATGATTGAACTTGCAATAAAAGACCACAAAGGGTTTTATTGCTCGGATTTTGAGAATACTCTGGAAGGGAATTCATACACCTTTAATACACTTGAAAAGCTTGAAGGAAGATTTGCAGGTGATGATTTTTACTTTATCATGGGAGCGGATTCCTTTTATGAGATAGAGACTTGGAAAAATCCTGAAATTATATTAAAGATTGCAAATCTTATAGTGGCTTCAAGGGACTATTCAAATGAGAGTTTGACCTTAAAAAGCCACTTTGAGTATTTGAAAAGCAAGTATGAGATAAAAGGAATCAGCTTTATTGATACTATGGATGTGGATATATCTTCAACCATGATCAGAGAGATGTCAAAAGCGGGAGAAGATATAGAAAAATATGTTCCGAAAAGTGTGTACAGGTATATAAAAGAGAATAAAATATATGTTTGATTTCAGTCGTGAAAATATTGACCTTATAAAGGCGGATTTAAAAGAAAAGTTACCGAAAAAAAGATATGAACATACTCTCGGGGTAGCGTATACGGCGGCGGCGCTTGCCATGTGCTACGGTGAGGATATATTGAAGGCGGAACTTGCAGGAATTTTACATGATGTTGCCAAGGCTAAAAAATCTTTTGAGCTTAAGGATGATATGAAGGGGTATATCGATCCTTATACAGACGGAGCTTATGTGGATTTGATAGCGAATAAGGCACCGCAGATTCTTCATGCAGTATATGCACCGTATTTGGCAAAAAAAGACTACAAAATAGAAGATAAGGATATTCTTTCGGCAATAAGATGGCATACCACAGGTAAAAAAGATATGACCATGTTGGAAAAGATTGTCTTTGCTGCGGATTATATTGAGCCGAACAGAAAGAAATTGCCTGATCTTGACAGGATAAGGATTCTTTCTTTTCATGATATATCTGAGGCGGTGAAGGTGATAGCGAAGTCGACTATTGAATATTTAGGCAGTCAGGGGATGTATATTGATAAGTTCACATATGAACTAAGTGATGAGGTGTAGATGGAATTAAAAGAGATTGTAAAAAAGATTTATAATATTATTGAGGATAAAAAAGGCGACGATATCAAGGTCATCGATATCAGTAAAGTAAGCTCGATTGCAGATTATTTTATAATAGCAAGTGCCAACAATATAAATCAGGTACAGGCTATTTCAGATGAAATAGATTTTGTTTTGGGAAAAGATGGAATACTCCCGAAGGCTGTTGAGGGAAATAAGAATGCTACATGGATGTTGCTTGACTACAGAGATATAGTGGTGCACATTTTCCTTAGAGAGGACAGAACGTTCTATGATCTGGACAGAATCTGGAGAGACGGAACAGAAGTAGAGATATAGACATAAAAGAAAGCTGCCACTTCATTGTGACAGCTTTCTTAAGCTCGCGATCGGACTCGAACCGACGACCTACTCATTACGAATGAGTTGCACTACCAACTGTGCTACACAAGCATATATACAAACAAAGGAAGAGCTTATCTCTTCCTTAGATGACCAATCCGGGAATCGAACCCGGGTTTACGCCGTGAGAGGGCGTCGTCTTAGCCGCTTGACCAATTGGCCGAAAAATCGGGATATTAACTTTTAGATGACCAATCCGGGAATCGAACCCGGGTTTGCGCCGTGAGAGGGCGCCGTCTTAGCCGCTTGACCAATTGGCCTAAAAAATCGAGGTGACAAGATTCGAACTTGCGACCTCAGCGTCCCGAACGCTGCACTCCACCAAACTGAGCCACACCTCGAGAAAATCAAGCAGGGGAAGAGGGGCTCGAACCCCCATTTACGGTTTTGGAGACCGTTGCTCTACCATTGAACTATTCCCCTCTGCAAGGTACTTTGATACTATATCAGTAAAGCTTTGATATGTCAACAATTATTTTTTTATTTTTTTCAAAAAAAGTTTTTTTGTTGAAAAAAATTATATTAGTATTATAATCTAAGTAACATATCAAAGGGGTGCTTATACGGCTGAGAGAGGTTTTACCTTAACCCATAACCTGATCTAGGTAATGCTAGCGTAGGGAAGTAAAACAGACTGCCGTATGGCAGTCTGTTTTTTTGGAGGGATACATATGAATGCAAGCGTAGCGATACAGACACTACCGGAGGTTTATGACAATGATGAGATAGTCAGGATAGTGGACGAGGTAATAGCTTATATAAAGAGTACAGGATATAAGTATTATGTGGGTCCGTTTGAGACAACTATTGAGGGCGATTATGACGAGCTTATGGACATAGTAAAAGAATGTCAGCATATAGCGATAAGGGCAGGGGCACCTGCGGTAATGGCATATATCAAGGTAAGCTTCAAACCGGACGGAGATTTACTTACAATAGACAGAAAGGTAACAAAACACCATTTAGATGAAAAAAATTAAAAAAGACAGTATATATCCGATTGCTTTCGGCATTGTATTTTTTTGGCGGTTTGGCAGATACTTTGTACATCGAAGGTGATACCGGAGTTTTTTTGATGCCGTCACCGTTTCAGATACTAAAGGCATTGGTAGAAGATTTTTCCGCTGCTGATGTACCATCTGGCCGTCACATTGGCGGAAAGCCTGATAGGACTTATAGCTGGCGTCTTGCTTGGGCTTATATTTGCGCTGTTGATGGACAGATTTATAAGGGTATATAAGACCTTTTATCCTTTTGTTATCATTTCTCAGACCATACCGACAATAGCTATAGCGCCGCTTTTGGTACTTTGGTTCGGATACGATTTGTTGCCGAAGGTTATACTTATAATACTTGTTACATTCTTTCCTATAACGATAGGGCTTTTGGAAAGCTTTAAGAGTGCTGATAAAGATGAGATAAATCTGCTTAAGTCGATGGGTGCAAGTGAGTTTGATATATATAAGTTTATCAAGTTGCCTTCTTCTATGGGGAAGTTTTTTGCGGCACTTAAGATTTCAGCTTCATACTCTGTGGTAGGAGGAGTGATATCTGAGTGGCTTGGCGGGTTTAGAGGACTCGGAGTGTATATGACCAGAGTCAGAAAGGCATATGCCTTTGACAAGATGTTTGCAGTTATTATTATTATTTCAATACTCAGTTTATTATTATTAAAGGCGGTGGATTTGTTACAAAAATTATCCATGCCGTGGGAGGAAAAATGAAAAAGACAGTTAAGAATTTATGTGTAGGTTTAAGTTTATTTGCAATAGCTGTGGCAAGTATGGCTTGCGGCAGTCAAAAGCAGTCGGATTCGGGAGAGAAAAAATTAAAGCTGGTGCTTGACTGGACACCTAATACCAATCATACAGGACTGTATGTAGCAATTGAGAAGGGATATTATAAGGATGCAGGCATTGAACTTGAGATAGTACAGCCGCCTGAAGACGGTGCGGAGGTTTTGGTTGCAAGCGGTAAAGCAGATTTCGGTATATCGTTTCAGGACACTTTGGCAGGGGCTCTCTCAAAGGCTGATCCGCTTCCTATAAAGGCCGTTGCCGCAATAGCACAGCATAACACCTCTGGAATAATGTCAAGAAAGGGAGACGGTATCACCACACCTAAAGGACTTGAAGGTAAAAAGTATGCTACATGGGATCTTCCGATAGAAAAGGCAATTATAAAAAATGTAGTGGAAAAAGACGGAGGCGACTTTTCAAAGGTTGAGCTTGTGCCTTCTACAGTCACTGATGAGGTATCGGCACTTAGTACAAAGCAGATAGATGCGGTGTGGGTATACTACGGTTGGGCAGGTATTGCAGCCAATGTAAAGAATTTTGAATTTGACTATTTTGCATTTAAAGATATCAATCCGACATTTGACTACTACACTCCGGTAATCATTACAAATGACGATATGATAAAAAATGACAAAGATACCGTCAAGAAGTTTTTGGATGCGACTAAAAAGGGATATGAGTTTGCGGCAGGCAATCCTAAGGATGCAGCTGAAATCTTGCTTAAATATGCACCTGAGATTGACACAAAGCTTGCAAACGCGTCACAGGAGTACTTGTCCGCCTGCTATATTGATAAGGATGTTCCTTGGGGATATATCGACAGTGACAGATGGAAAAACTTCTATAGATGGCTGAACGAGAATAATCTGTTGGAAAGTCAGATAGATGAGGGAGCAGGACTTGATAATGAATTTATCACAAAATAGCGAGCCTCTTTTAGAGGCTAAGGATATAGGCTTTGCATATGACAAAAGGGAGATAATTACAGGTGTAAATTTAAAATTGTATAAAAATGAACTTGTATCATTGCTTGGAGTAAGCGGAAGCGGCAAGAGCACTCTTTTTAATATAATTGCAGGTCTTTTAAAACCTGATACGGGGAAAATAGTATATGATAGAGAGGATATAACCGGAAAATCAGGTATTATAAGTTACTCGTTTCAAAAAGATCTTTTGCTTCCGTACCTAAAAATCGAGGAGAATGTTGCATTACCTCTTCTGATAAAAAAAGAAAAAAAGAGTACAGCCATAAAAAAAGCACAAGAGATGTTAAAAGAGTTTAAGCTTGATGCATATGCAAGTAAGTATCCGAGGGAACTCTCAGGAGGTATGAGACAGAGGATTGCACTGCTTAGAACTTATCTTTTTTCAAAAGATGTGTCTTTACTTGATGAGCCTTTTTCAGCACTTGACGCCATTACAAAGGATGAGATGCATGAGTGGTATATGAATATGAGAAGAAGATACAATACTTCCACCATATTTATTACTCATGATGTGGATGAGGCTATACTTTTATCGGACAGGATTTATATATTAGGTAATACACCGTCAACTATAAAAGCTGAACTTAAAATAGAGGTAAATAACAGAAATAATGATTTCAAACTTAGTGAAAGTTTTTTTGGAGTATAAAAAAGAGGTTTTAAGAAATCTTGAAAACGACGGTGACGGTAAAAAGTTTTAGATTAAATGCCCCTCGGAGTGTTGATAATTCGAGGGGTATTTGTATCAGTTTATTTTCTTCAGTTCATAAAGATTCATAAGTTCAAATGTGGAAAAGTCAGGCATCGGTGCAAATGAACATTCAAGGTATTTGTCACTGTCTTTTGCGTCCATGCTGAAAATATAGTTGTAACCGCATTCAAAAAGATAGTCGGGAGAAAGCTCATTGCTCGGACCGTAAATTCCCTTAAGTTTTGCATTACTGCAAGCTTTTAATATGTCAAGGTAGGATTCATTGACTAAAGTGGAGCCCGACATGATGACCGCATCGAGACTTTCAAGCACATCTCTATGGTTCAGAGCGTCATCACCCAGATGGAAGAATATGTTCTTCGGGTAAACTTCTGTACTGTCTTTTGAAATCCTGTAACTTAAGATTCTTTTTTCAGGTGTGAGGTCAAATGCATGGAATTCCTTACATTTATTCAGCAGAAATCTTAAATATACACCATAGCCTATAAGTCCGACTTTCATATTGCTTACATCGTAGTCAAAGCCAAGACCTGTGGTACGCTTGATACCTCGTTTTTCCAAAAGTTCAACACTGTTGAACGGTTTACTCATCAAATTGCTGAGTACTACAAGCAGTGTCCTAAGAGTCACATCATCCTTTAGCATAAGCTCAGTAATACACTCATCAAGCGGCTTTCCTATAAGACCTCTTATAATAGGCTCATATTCACTGACAGGTTTTTCCTTACCTATTCTGAGGGCAAAACTTATCTTTTTGTTGCTGTCAACGGCCATTGCCCATTTAAAGCCGAAAACAAATTCTTCAAGCTTTGCGACAGGTATATTATATTTCTTATAAAGAGCCAGATTCAGCTCAAGTATTCTTTGTATATCCTTCATAAATCCCCTTTCAAATATAAACTTCGGTATAACGGATATTTATATAAATTTTAATAATATTATAGGTTAAACATATTGGTTTGTAAATGAATTAAATATATAGGAAATGCCCTTTGAAAGTCTTGTAATACTTTTTATATTAATTGGTTCTTTGTCAAGTGTTGGGGTGGGTTGATTTTTTTCAGCCCACTTTTTATATTTGAAAATTTTTTTGAACTTACCATTTTGCCGAGCAGTATATATTTAAAGTCTGATAAATATTTTTTTGCACAACAAAAAGACCTCGTCCCCAGTCATTTTTTTAAGCTGTTGCCATTAAAAATTCTATTCCTAAAATATGTAAAAGTTACGTACACCATAAGATATTCTTTTAAGTACCTTTATCTTGTTATTAAACCCTTCTGTAGGCCCATTTGATATATGTCGATACTTAAGTGAATTTAAGATGTATTTGTAATTATTTCTAAATGCTGTGATTGCCGCATTAAACTCTTTTATACCGGAACTTTCCACCTCAAGCAGCCATTCACGAAGTAGCACTCGTTGCTTTGAGTATGACTTTTCATCAAGTAGCTTAATAAACAACTCTTTTATGAAGTGTGCTTTCCTTAAGTCTTCTGAATACTCTAACATTAGATTAAGTGCCGCCTTATTTTTTCTTCAGACAGATTTGATTTTTCTCGCCGTAATGATGTGTCTGCTTCGCTTATAGTACCTTCTAAGAGTCTTTGACATGCTCTTTTGCACATTCTTTCTTACGTTCTCCAAAGCCCAATATACCTGCCTTATAAAGTGGTACCTGTCAACAACTATCTTAGCATTTGGAAAGTATGTTTTAGCCATATCTATGAAAGTCTTATTCATATCACATGAGAAATATTTTTACATTCATGCGTTTTGACTTATCAAGAGACTTAAAGTATTCAACCAAACATGCACTCTTTCTTGAGTAGAGTATATCAAGCACTTTGTGTTTTTATAGGATCCACAACAATAGTTTGATACTTTTTCGGTTCCGGCATTCCCTTTAAACTCGTCTATTGATATAGCTTCTCCAATTCTATCAGATGAATTGTTGAGTGTACCAAGTATCTTATATACAGTATGTGTAGAGACATTAGCTTTGTCGGATGCCTCCTTAATAGTTATTACATTATGGAAAGAATGAGCAATGAACTTGGTCAGCCTTTGAGTTCTATGCATATACTTTGAAACGAAATCATATGATTCGTAAAAGTGTTTGCCACAGTTAGGACAATGATAACGTCTCTTTTTAAGGTGCAGGGTACAAGATTTTACCTTGAAAGGGTATATCTTTAATCTTTTGGATTCTGTAATCATGTACCTTAGCGGTTTGGTTACTGCATCGTGGGCATTTATGAGGTTTAGGGTCAGTAGTAATAAAAAACGAAATATCATCGTCTTTAATACAATTAACATTGACTTTTACATCATAAATACATAAAATCTTATTTAGGTCGTTCATATGGACACCTCCTCCAAGTATAGTTTTTTGTGTTGAACTGGGGACTTGGAGGTTTTTTTATTATAATAAAAAATGTCGAGATTGGTAATACCCAACCCCAACATTAATTATACAGCCTTTTAATTTTTACTACCTTGTATACCTTTATCTGCTATGCTAAAATAGACTATGTACTTTAGTATGTGGTCTGTTTTTATGTGACAGTGCACATATTTTAGATGATTTTACATGAATTGAGGATTCATATGAGTGAGTTGAGTGGAGAGTGGAAGGCTGTGCTTGAGCCTGAGTTTAAAAAGCCATACTATAGAGACTTGTATAATTTTGTAAAAAAGGAGTATGCTACGCATATTATATATCCGCCGGCAGATAAGTTGTTTGAGGCTCTACATCTTACACCTCTGTCAGAAATCAAGGTGGTTATTTTGGGACAGGACCCTTACCATAATGAAAATCAGGCACACGGGTTGTCATTTTCCGTTCCAACCTCACAAAGAAAGATTCCGCCTTCACTTGTGAATATATATAAAGAACTTCATGATGATGTGGGTACATATATACCCAACAACGGAAACCTTGTAAAATGGGCAAAGCAAGGTGTTCTTATGCTGAATACGATACTTACTGTCAGAGCTCATGCCGCGTTTTCACATCAGGGCAAGGGATGGGAGCAGTTTACAGATGCTATAATAAAGACGATAAACGACACCGACAGGCCGATAGTTTTTATGCTGTGGGGCAGTGCCGCAATAGCAAAGAAAAAGATGCTTAACAATCCCAAGCACTTGATTTTGACTACAGTACATCCGAGTCCGCTCTCGGCATACAGAGGATTTTTTGGATGTAAGCATTTTTCAAAGGCAAATAAATTTTTGACGGATAATAATATCTCGCCGATTGACTGGCAGATAGAGAATATATAATCATAGAAAGGGATAGTATGAATATACTGGAGATACTGAAGGTTATAATTATTGGTATTGTAGAGGGTATTACGGAGTGGCTGCCTATAAGCTCCACAGGACATATGATTTTGGTGGACGAGCTGATAAAGCTGAATACAAGTGAAGAGTTCAAATCAATGTTTATGGTTGTTATACAGCTGGGTGCCATTTTGGCGGTGGTAGTACTGTATTTTAGAAAGTTGAATCCTTTCAGCAGGGGTAAGAGTCTAAAGATGAGGTATCTTACAATTGAACTTTGGAAGAAGATAATAGTTGCCTGTTTACCTGCCGCAATGCTGGGAGTACTGATAGACGACTGGTTGGATGCACATCTTTACAACGGATTTATAGTGGCGATGGCACTTATTGTATACGGTGTGCTGTTTATTCTTATAGAGAACTCCAATAAAAAGAGGGTGGACAGTATTACAAAGGTATATTCTATAGACTATCAGACGGCACTCTTTATCGGAGCGTTTCAGGTTCTTGCACTTATACCCGGAACTTCAAGATCGGGAGCGACTATTATAGGCGGTATGATTTTAGGTGCGTCAAGATCTGTGGCGGCTGAGTTTTCATTCTTTTTGAGTATTCCTATAATGTTCGGAGCAAGTCTTTTAAAGCTTGTAAAATTCGGGTTCCACTACAGTATGGCTGAGATTGTCTATCTGCTTTTAGGAATGATTGTCGCATTCCTTGTATCTATTTTCTCCATAAGCTTTTTGCTCAATTGGATAAAGAAAAACGATTTCAAGTTTTTCGGATACTACAGAATAGTACTCGGGCTTATAGTGCTTGTGTGGTATTTTGTATCTTCTTTGATGAAATAATTAAGGGCATATATTTATATATGAAGTTTTTTCAATGTAAATATATGCCTTTTTTCTTTACAATAATGCAAAAAAGCATTATCATAAAGAAATTGTATGCGATTGGATAGGAGGAGTATGCTTAGATTAGCTCGTTATTTGAAGAAATATAAATTGGAGTCCGCTCTTGCGCCTTTGTTTAAGCTTTTGGAGGCGGCATTTGAGCTTTTGGTTCCGATAGTTATAGCAAGGATAATTGATGTAGGTATTGCAAATAAGGATTCGAACTACATTATAAAGATGGGTATATTGCTTGTAACTTTGGCGGTAATAGGGCTTACCTCTGCGATTGTAGCGCAGTATTTCAGCGCAAAGGCTGCGACAGGTTTCGGAACCAAGCTGAGAGATGATTTGTTTGCCCATATTTTAGGGTTTTCACATGCAGAGATAGATGTGCTTGGAAGAGATACATTGGTAACCAGAGTTACAAATGACAGTGATCAGGTACAAAACGGTGTGAACAGATTTTTCAGGCTTGTGCTCAGGTCGCCTTTTATAGTGGCAGGCGCATTTATAATGTCTTTTCATATAGACCCGAAAATGTCGATGATTGCACTTACAGTAATAATAATACTTGCAATAATAGTTGCGCTTATAATGTCAAAAAGTATCGGACTTTACAGAAATGTGCAAAGAAAGCTTGACAAAGTACTTGGAAAAACAGGAGAGAACCTTACAGGTATCAGAGTTATCCGTGCTTTTTCAAAGGAAAACAGTGAGGTAGACGAGTACGATAAGGCAACAAAGGATCTGTATAACGATCAGGTTTCGGTAGGTAATATATCTGCACTTTTAAACCCGCTCACATATGTAGTGGTAAACTTAGGTATTGTGGCAATACTTAAGGCAGGTGCAGTGCAGGTAAATATCGGAAACCTTACCACAGGTCAGGTGGTGGCTTTAATCAACTATATGTCACAAATATTGGTTGAACTTGTAAAGTTTGCAAATCTGATTATTCTTTTGGCCAAAGCAAGTGCATGTGCAAAGAGAATAAATGAGATTTTTGATATTAAGTCTTCCATAACAGGCGGAAGCGATGAACTTGATTTGGCAGGATATGACGGAGATATAATTACATTTGAAAATGTAGGATTTGCATATCCGAAGGCTAAGGAAGAAGCACTTTCAGATATTTCGCTTTCTATAAAAAAGGGTGAGACTGTAGGAATTATAGGAGGTACAGGTTCAGGCAAGAGTTCACTTATAAATCTGATACCCAGATTTTATGATATAAGCAGAGGCAGTATAAAACTTGCAGGTAAAGATATAAAAGAGTACAGCTTGGACTCTATAAGAAAAAATGTGGCTTTGGTGGAACAAAAATCCAGACTCTTTAGAGGAGATATAAGAGATAACCTGCTTTGGGGAGATGAAAATGCAAGCGATAGTGAACTTTTTGAAGCTGCCGATATCGCTCAGGCAACCGATGTAATAAATTCAAAAGAAAAAAGACTTGATTCCGAGGTCGCAATGTACGGCAATAATTTCTCAGGAGGTCAAAAGCAGAGACTTTCCATTGCAAGAAGCTTGGTAAAAAAGGCAGGTATATTGATACTTGACGACTCGTCATCGGCACTTGATTACGCTACAGACTCAAGACTTAGAAAAGCGATAAGGCAGATAAAAGATATTACTACTATTATTGTAAGTCAGAGAATAGTTTCTATAAAAAATGCCGACAGAATAGTGGTACTTGATGACGGTAAGATAGTAGGAATAGGAACTCATGATGAGCTTTTGGAGAGCAGCCCTATATATAAAGAAATATATAATTCACAGGTTATGTCTTAAGGAGGATTCAAATGAAGAATAATAAAAATACATTAAAAAGAATTTTGAATCTTTTAAGCCCGTACAAACTGAGAATGGCGGTCAGTCTTTTATTGGCGGTTGTTATTGTACTTACTACACTTTATTTGCCGATACTTACAGGTAGAGCCGTGGATACCATAGTTTCAAAGGGAAATGTTGATTTCATAAAGCTTTCAAAAATAGTGATATTGATGGTTATAATGATGGCTGTTACAGCTGTTTCACAGTGGTGTATGACCGCTATAAACAACGGTGTTGCCTATCATATGGTCAGAGATATAAGAAATCAGGCTTTTAAAAAGCTTATGAAGCTGCCTATATCATATGTTGATTCAAACAGCCATGGAGAGATTATAAATAAGGTAATCAATGATGTGGATCAGTTTTCAGAGGGACTCTTGATGGGATTTGCACAGTTTTTTACCGGTGCGTTGACTATAGTACTTACTATTATAATACTGTTTACAATAAATGTATATGTAACCTTGGTTGTACTGCTTGTCACACCGCTTGCAGTACTTGTGGCAGGATTTATTGCAAAGAGTACTTATAAGCATTTCAAGGCACAGTCCGAGAGAAGGGCGAGAATGACGGGAATCGTGGATGAAATGATTGCAGGGTTAAGTACTGTAAGAACTTCACTATGGAGAGCAGGGTGGAAGATAATTTTAAGGAATCAGATGAGGCGCTTAGAGTGGCAAGTCAAAATGCCATTTTTATTTCAGCCATAGCTTTTCCTGCTACCAGATTTGTAAATGCGCTTGTATATGCAGGTGTGGCTATTGCAGGGGCGCTGCTTTCCATAACAGGAAAGATGAGTGTAGGACAGCTGGCTTCCGTACTCAGTTATGCTACACAGTATACAAAGCCTTTTAATGAGATATCAGGTGTGGTAACTGAGCTTCAAAATTCATTTGCCTGTGCCGCAAGAGTATTTGCGCTGATAGATGAAAAAGAGATATTGCCTGACAAGGATTCAAATAATGTCTTAAAGGATGTGGACGGCAATGTGGAGATTTCACATGTTTACTTCTCTTATGACAAGTCAAAGAAGCTTATAGAGGATCTTAACTTGGATGTAAAGGCGGGACAAAGAATTGCCATAGTGGGACCTACTGGAAGCGGGAAGTCAACTATTATAAATCTTTTGATGCGCTTTTATGATGTGGATGGCGGTAATATAAAGATAGAGGGCAAGAGTATATATGATGTAACAAGAAAATCCATCAGAGAGAACTTCGGTATGGTTTTACAGGAGACGTGGTTAAAGAATGCCACAATCAGAGAAAATATAGCTTTCGGAAAGCCTGATGCAAGCTTTGAAGAGGTGGAAAAGGCTGCCAAGGAAGCATATGCGGATAGTTTTATAAAGAGATTGCCTGACGGCTATGATACTGTAGTCAGTGAGGGCGGAGAAAACCTGTCGGCAGGTCAAAGACAGCTCTTATGTATTGCCAGAATAATGCTTGCAATACCTCCGATGTTGATACTTGATGAAGCCACATCAAGTATTGATACTATGACCGAAGCCAGAATAAGTAAGGCATTTGATAAGATGATGGTTGGAAGAACAAGCTTTGTAGTGGCGCACAGACTTTCTACAATAAGAAATGCAGATATGATACTGGTGCTTAAAGACGGACATATAATAGAACAGGGTAACCATAAGGAGCTTATGGATATGAAGGGCTTCTATTATGAACTTAACAATGCGGTTTAAAGAAAGAGGAATACATGAGAAAATTGGCACTAAGCGACGATATACTGCTTAGCGTTGACAAGCCGGCAAGATATATAGGCGGCGAGCTCAATTCAAGAGATAAAAATTTAGATGATGTGGATATAAGATTTGTGATGTGTTTTCCGGATGTATATGAGATCGGAATGAGCCATATCGGAATGCAGATTATATACGATATGTTAAACAGGAGAGAAGATACATTCTGTGAGAGACTTTTTTCACCTTGGGTGGACCTTGATAAAATACTAAGGGAGAAGAATATACCGCTTTTTTCACTGGAGAGTCAGGAGGCTGTAAAGGATGCAGATTTTCTCGGAATCACATTACAGTATGAGATGTGTTATACCAATATATTGCAAATACTTGAACTTTCACATATACCGATGTATGCAAAGGATAGAGGTGAAGAGTATCCGATATTGATAGGCGGAGGTCCATGTGCATATAATCCTGAACCTTTGTCACCTTTCTTTGATATATTCTATATAGGAGAGGGGGAAGTGGTATATGATAAACTGCTTGACCTCTACAAGGAGTGTAAGAAAAACAAGCTGTCAAAGCATGAGTTTTTATTAAAGGCGGCACAGATTGAGGGAATGTATATCCCCGAGTTTTATGATGTGACATATAAGCCTGACGGTACAATAGATAAATTTACATCGAAGTATGAGAATGTTCCAAGTGTTGTGCAAAGAGTGGTTGTCCAAAAATATGGATACCGTTTCATATCTGTCAAAACCTGTAGTACCTTTTTATCAAGGTCACGCAAGACAGAGTTGTGCTTGAGATAATGAGAGGCTGTATCAGAGGATGCAGATTCTGTCGAGGCCGGAAATGTATACAGACCTCAGAGAGAGCATTCACTTGACTACCTTATAAACTATGCAAAGACAATGCTTGATATCACGGGGGCGGAAGAAATATCACTCAGCTCACTGAGTTCAAGTGATTACAGCAACCTAGGAAAACTTTTAGACTTTTTGCTTGAATATACAAAGGAGAGAGGTATAAATATCTCATTGCCTTCACTTAGAATAGATGCATTTTCGCTTGATGTGATGAGTAAGGTGCAGGATGTAAAGAAGAGTTCACTTACATTTGCACCTGAAGCGGGTACACAGAGGCTGCGAGATGTTATAAATAAGGGTATTACTGAAGAAGATATATTAAACGGGTCTATGGAAGCGTTTAAGGGAGGTTGGAATAAGGTAAAGCTTTATTTCATGCTTGGACTTCCTACAGAAACGGATGAAGATATAAAGGGAATACCTGAGCTTTGTGAGAAAATAGCAAAGAATTACTATTCAATACCGAAAGATCAAAGAATAGGGAAGGTTTCAATCACTGCAAGTTCGTCATTTTTTGTACCTAAGCCTTTTACACCTTTCCAGTGGGCAAAGATGGAGACAAGAGATGAATACCTAAGAAGAGCGCACTTGGTCAAGGATACAATGAGAGAACAGCTCAATCAAAAAAGTATGAAATATCAGTACCACGATGCTGAGGTTACGTTGCTTGAGGGACTTATGGCAAGAGGTGACAGAAAGATTGCCGATGTTATAGTAAGCGCATATAAAAACGGCGCAATGTATGACTCATGGTCCGATCAGTTCAGTATGGAATACTGGGATAAGGCGTATGAAGAAACAGGAATCGACCCTGATTTTTATACACTCAGAGAAAGAAGTATTGATGAGGTATTCCCTTGGGATTTTATAGACTTGGGAGTTACAAAGAACTTTCTTATCAGAGAGTGGAAAACGGCACATGAGGATAAGATTTCACCGAACTGCAGACAGCAGTGTTTGGGATGCGGTGCAAGAAAGTATAACGGAGGTATTTGTCTTGAAAGTGCGAATTAAGTTTGAAAAGACGGATCAGATGCGTTTTATCGGACATCTTGATTTGATGAGATATTTTCAAAAGGCCATGAGAAGAGCGGATATTCCGATAAAGTACAGTGAGGGTTTTTCGCCGCATCAAATAATGTCTTTCGGTGCTCCTTTAAGTATGGGAGTGTCGGGACTTGGCGAATATATGGATATTGAGTTAAAAGAAGCAAGTCATATCTCTTCAAAAGAGGCACTGGAAAGATTGAATGCCGTGATGTGTACAGGTATGAAGGTTAAAAAGTTCCTACAAATACCTGATGACTCAAAGCCTGCTATGGCACTTATGGACACTGCGGATTTTAAGGCGGAGTTTAAAGAGAGTGTATCACAGGATGAAATAAAGAAAGCCATAGATAAATTGCTTTCAAGAGAATCAATTTTACTTACAAAAATCTCAAAGAAGAAAAAGAAAAATGAGTACGGTAAGTTTGTTGAGGTTGAGACTACAAGCATAACGGATATAAAGCCGTATATATATAAGCTTGAGGCTATAGAAAATGGAGTATTCATGCATTTATCTCAGGGAAGTACCAACAATATAAAGCCTGCATTTGTAATGGATTTTTTGGCGGAGGAAGGTCTTGAAAATGCAAAAAGAAATGAATACTACCTGTACAGGCTTGATATGTACACAGATGAAGGGAAGGCCTTAGATGAGTACGGCTGTGAAATTATCTAAGCTTCTTATCACAAGATATAAGAATAAACTTTTTGCCATATCCTATGACGGAAATATTGCCAATGAGATAGAATATATTGAAAATAACTCTTTACTTGGCAGCATACATATAGGAAGAGTAAAGAAGATATCAAAGAATATAAATGCCGCATTTGTGGAGATTGAATACAATAAAGAGCGTCAGACGGTGTATTTTGATATGCCGGATGTAAAATATATTATATTTGCCGATGATAAAGAGCATAATGTATTACATGAGGGCGACGATATTGTAATAAAGATTTCAAAGCTTCCTATAAAGAATAAACTTGCAGGTGCCATAGCCAATATTTCAGATGTAAGTACAGAAGTGCTTGATAATATAAAGGCACGAAAAAATTATATCAAATCACCGAGTATGCTTTATGCAGGGGAAAGTGATTATATTGAGATAATAAAAGACAGATTGAAATATACCACATTTGATATAGTCACCGATATTAAGGAAGTTTATAAAAAAATACTAAGTTTTTTTAAAAAGAAAAATCATAGTGAGCTTGTAAACAGAGTCAGACTTTATGAAGATCAGATGATTACAATGAATAAGCTCTACTCTATAGATACATTGTTTGAGAGTGCACTTGATAAAAAGAGTTTGGTTAAAGGACGGCGGGTATCTTTTTATAGAGCCCACAGAGGCCCTGACAGTTATTGATGTAAATACCGGGAAGAATGTACAAAAAAAGGATGCGTCGGCAGTCAAGTTAAAGACAAATCTTGAAGCCATAAAAGAGAGTGCAAGGCAGATGCGTCTAAGGAATATTTCAGGTATTATAGTCATTGACCTGATAAATACTTCCGATAAGTCTGAGGTGGACCTTTTATATCACACTATGAAAGATTATTTAAAAGAGGACAGGCTCAATACCGTAGCGATAGATATAACGAAGCTTTGCCTTTTTGAGATAACCAGAAGAAAAAGAAAACCGAGTCTGCTTGAGGTAATGAGAACCGGAGGAGACTGTAGTTGACGAAATATACTTTCTGTAATATTATTTAAAAGTTGACGGTTATATTGACCTAACTAAAATACATGAAAAGGCCGGGAGATTATTTTGAAGAATTTTAATAAGAAGACTTTTACAGCTGTACTTGCCATAGTGGTGATACTTGCAGTTATAGCAATAGCGGGTAAAAACAGCAGTATGAAGTCTGTTGCCAATAACTTTGACTTATCACTTGATAAAAAAAACGATGAACCTTTGACAGATACCACTTTTGCACTTGATACATTTATTACGGTGACTATATATCATGGCGGTGATGAAAATGTACTTAAAGATTCACTTGACTTTATAAGAAAGTATGAGATGGTTTTTTCAGCGACCAATCCCGATGCGGAGCTTTATAAGCTTAATCACAGGGGTAATGGTGTCATGAGTGTTAAAGCAAGTGAGGACCTCGCCTATCTGATAGATAAGGCATTATATTACAGTAAAGTATCAAACGGGGCTTTTGATATTACTACACAACCGCTTAAAGAACTTTGGGATTTCAATACGGACGATCCGAAGCTTCCAAGTGATGAGAGTATAAAAGAAGCTTTGCCTAAGGTGGACTATACAAGAGTAAGTGTGGAGGGAGATACTATAAATTTCACCTCTGATGATACGCAGATTGATCTTGGAGCTATTGCCAAGGGATATATTGCTGACAAGACCAAGGAGTTTTTAAAGAGCAAGGGTGTGGACAGTGCCATAATAAATCTTGGCGGAAATGTACTTTGTATAGGTAAGAAACCTGACGGTCAAAATTTCACCATAGGACTTCAAAAGCCTTATGCCGACAGGAATGAGACTGTGGCGCTGCTTACAGTGGATGATGAATCTGTAGTGTCGTCAGGAGTGTATGAGAGACATTTTGTGATAGACGGTAAAAACTATCACCATATCTTAAATCCGAAGACCGGATATCCTTATGACAACGGACTTGTAGAGGTAAGCATACTTACAAAGTCGTCTACAGATGCCGACGCACTTTCAACCACCTGCTTTTCACTGGGAGTACAAGAAGGGGTAAAGCTGTTAAATTCAATACCCGACACCTACGGATACTTTATTTTGTCGGACTACAGCATAGTGTATTCTGACGGAGCAAAGGAACAACTTGCAGAGTAGGTATTGTAAAGATATTGTAATTTGACTTTGATAAGCAAAAAGTATATATTAGTGTCAAGAAATATATTTTTTTGGAGATAAAAATGGACAGAAGAGAAGTACTTTCAAGTATACCTAAGGCAGTCAATCTGTATATGATTCATTCGGAGTTTACAAGATTGCCATATATTGAGTGTGACGATAAGACCTTTGATGATGTAGCATTCTTCTTTGATATAAAAGAAAATGCGGACAAGAAATCACAGGAGTTGCTTGAAAAAAAACAAAAGAATGTTGTGGTAGAGCTTACTCAGGAGGGAATACTAAGAGCGTTCACACATCTTGTTATAGCGGGAGTGAATGCAATCAAGTACAATTGTCAAGGTGAGGATTATATAATTCAGCTTGATGAGATTATAAAGATTTCAGATTTCAGTGAGCTTCCACCTGAGAAAAGACCTATAGAGAACAGAACATTGCAGCTTACAATGCTTTATTTTGCTCAGGAAATCAGAGCAAATATTGACAATCCGAATACTCCGGTTATACATGATATGGAAGAGGAGATGATGGTCAATATCCTTAAGGCAAGATTTTTGGTTCCTGTAAGAGAGACTGAGGTTGACGGAAAGACTCAGATGCAGATGCTTATGATAAAGCTTGGTGAAGACGGCGGCAGTATGATACCTGTATTTACAGACAATATTGAGTTTGACAAGATGCCGAATGACGAGACGGTCAAAAAGACTATTATTGATGCAAAGAATCTCATCAACTTCCCGCTTACACCTGAGTGTGACGGATTCCTTATCAACCCTATGGGTGTGAGCCTGCCGCTTAATGCAGGTATAGTAAATAATTTAAAGAATATGGAGATAGCACCTGCAGATAAAGAATAGTTCGGATAAGGTGTTGTTTTAAAGATTTGCCCCATATAGCAGTTAAGATGCTAATGGGGCTTTTTTATTGGAATCTATTTTCACATAAGGATAATATATAATTAATAAATTGCATTTTATTCAGTTTTAAGCAGAGAGATTGAGTCGGATAGAATAGAACTTTTTCAATTTTTCCCGGCTTTACTTCAATCTTGTTGTTTTGCGACTGCTTTTGTGCTTACAACTATAGTTTATCACAACAGGGATACATATGGAGAAGATTGCCGGATTGATATAAATTACTTATTAAAGGATTAAGCAGAATTTAAAATAATAAGACACAGAATAAAACACATTTTTATTTTTTTAAGATGAGACTATACAGGACAGGAGGTAAGCTTATGGATAAGATGGTTCAAAGAGTACAAACATGGTTAATGGAGCATTACAATGGTAAAGATAGATTTGAAACAATAATAGAAAATGAAAAATAGTAAAAACAAACCTATAAAAATAGCTTTAATCTACAATATTATCTCTTTAACTATCTTTATAATGGCACTTGCCGGTTGGAAAGAAGGTGATTTTTGGGATAAGATAAATAATTTTTTAGGGACTTCAATATTGCAAATAATATGTATGTTGGTTACAGCAGTATGCGTTTTAATTGTTGCTTTATTTGCGCCATTCAGCGTATATTTTGTGTTTATACCGTTTAATGGCTTATTTTCAATTTATTTTGGGACATTGGTAATGAAATATGCTCCGAAGATAAACGATTGGTTTTATATTATCAAAAATATATTGCTGTATATGTGTATTGTATATATAAACGCCTTGCTGTCAAAACTTGCTTTGGACGGATGGGAGTTTTACGGACTAAAGATATTTTATGACTCCTATGTGCTTTTGCAAATGAAGGTGAACGGGATAACGATGTTTATAGGCATTGTAGGGAGATATATATGGAGAAGATTGCCGGGATTGATTGAACAGCATACATAGTGGGAGAACAAAGGAAACTAAATTGACTTTAAAGTCCTGAGGTAGACATTTATCAAATGTTACCCTCAGGACTTTTTAGTTAAATTTTTTTATTTTCTATCTTTCATCTCAACATATTCTTCATGCTCTTTAACAGCCATATATGCAGGTCTTATAATCTTGTCCGTATTTATAAGCTCTTCAATTCTGTGAGCGCTCCAACCCACTATCCTTGAGCAGGCAAATATCGGAGTATACAGTTCGGTAGGTAAGTCAAGCATACCGTAGACAAAGCCGCTGTAAAAATCAATATTTGCACTGACACCCTTGTAAATATGTCTTTCGGCTCCGATAACTTCAGGGGCAAGCCTCTCAACGGCGCTGTAAAGTTTGAAATCATTGTCTCTGTGCTTTGCATGGGCAAGCTGTTTTACGTACTGCTTGAAAATATTTGCACGAGGATCCGAGAGTGAGTATACGGCGTGCCCCATACCGTAGATAAGTCCGGATTTGTCAAAGGCCTCTTTTCTAAGCAATTTTAAAAGATATGATTTTATTTCTTCTTCATCATTTATATCATGGATATTCTTTTTCATATCCTTGAACATCTCCACAACCTTTATATTGGCTCCTCCGTGCTTAGGTCCCTTCAATGATCCCAGTGCGGCGGCTATAGCCGAGTAGGTGTCGGTACCTGATGAAGTGACCACATGAGTTGTGAATGTGGAGTTGTTACCGCCGCCATGCTCCATATGCAAAACCATTGCCAGATCAAGTACTCTTGCCTCAAGATTTGTATACTGTCTGTCCTCTCTAAGCATCATAAGAATGTTTTCAGCTGTAGAAAGCTCATTTGAAGGTCGATGTATATACATACTTTTATCTCTTATATAGTGATTGTATGCATGGTAGCCGTATACACACATCATCGGAAAAGTAGCTATAAGATTGATACACTGTCTGAGGACATTTGCAAGTGAAGTATCATCAGCCTTTGTATCGTAAGCATACAGTGTAAGTACGGATCTTGAGAGAGTATTCATCATATCCTTGCTTGGGGCTTTCATTATTACATCCCTTGTAAAGTTCTTCGGCAATGTCCTTTGCTCGCCAAGTAGGGTCCTGAAAGCTTTTAACTGTGCTTCAGTCGGAAGACTTCCAAAAAGCATCAGATATGCCACTTCTTCGAATCCGAATCTTTCTTCTTTAAGAAAGCCGTCTGTAATCTCATGTATATCAATACCCTGATATCTCAGCTCGCCGTCACAAGGAATTTTTTCTCCGTTTACCTTTTTGAATGAAGTAATCTCGGAAATTCTTGTAAGGCCTGCTCTTACACCTTCTCCCTGCAGATTCCTAAGTCCTCTCTGTACATCGTATTCTTTGTACAAAGCTTGGTTGATGGACAGATTAGAGAGACATTTGGCTGTCAAGTCCTCTATTTCCTTTGTTATCTTTTGATTGTATACCATAGTTGCCTCCTTCTATATAAGTATACGATGATTTTTATTATCACCGTTTGTCTATAATTATACAACTTTTTTGCATATAATTAAATCCGAAATTATTAGGAATCATTTCTGAAATAGCAAAAAAATTTAATAAAAACCGTAAAAAAAATCTATGTAAAATAATCGTAATCAATATTAAAATAAGCTTTACAAATTAAACGAACCGAATATAAGGGAGGAAAAAACAATGAGATTGTTTAAAAAAGTATTAGCGGTATCAGTAGCATCTATGTGTGCTCTTTCATTAGCTGCATGTGGCGGAAGCAAGAGTGCCGAGACAACAGCGGCAGCAAGCAGTGAGTCAAAGGAAGAGACTAAAGCCGGTGAGAGCGTTTCAGAGGCTGTAGCTGCTACAGGTAAGGATGCAAAGGACATCAAAGTAGGCATTTCAATTTACAAGTTTGATGACAACTTTATGACACTTTATCGTAACGAGCTGGTTAGATATCTTACAGAAGACTGCGGTATTCCGAAAGATAATATAGTGGTTCAGGACGGTAAGAACGATCAGGCTGAGCAGACAAACCAGATCAACAACTTTATCGCAACAAAGGTTGACGTTATGATTCTTAACCTTGTACAGTCATCTTCAGCTCCTACAGTTACAGATCTTGCAAAGAAGCAGGAATTCCTGTAGTTTATATCAACCGTGAGCCGGATGAGACAGAGGAGTCAAGATGGGCCTCAGACGGTATCAAGGCTACATATGTAGGTGCTGATGCTCGTCAGTCAGGAACATTCCAGGGTGAAGAAATCGCAGAACTTGACAACAAGGGTGATATCAACGGTGACGGAACAGTTAAGTACATCATGATCCAGGGTGACCCTGAGAACATTGACGCACAGTACAGAACAGAGTATTCAGTTAAGGCACTTACAGAGAAGAGCGGATTAAAGGCTGAAGAGCTTCTTATCCAAAGAGGTGATTGGGATCAGGCTAAGGGACAGCAGATCGCACAGGACGCACTTACACAGTATGGAAAAGACATCGAAGTTATCTTCTGTAACAATGATGCAATGGCACTCGGTGCACTTCAGGCTATCAATGCGGCAGGCAGAAAAGTCGGCGAAGACATCTATATCGTAGGTGTTGATGCACTTGCAGAGGCTGTACAAAACGTATCTGAAGGCAAGATGACAGGTACAGTATTTAACGACTTTATCAGCCAGGCACAGGCGGCAGCAAAGGCGGCTATATCATTTACAAACGATGAGAAGGTTGACACAAAGATTCCTGTAGACTACGTAAAGGTTACAAAAGACAACGCTGCAGATATTTTAAAACTTGTAAAATAATGAATTAATTTATGTAAACATCTTTCGGGTGTGCAGGTGCACACCCGATTTTTGAAAGGAGCAAGGGATGTCAGAGTACAGATTGGAAATGAGAGGGGTCTCAAAAAGTTTCCCGGGTGTAAAAGCACTTGATAATATCCATCTTAATGTAAGACCGGGCAGCGTACATGCTCTTATGGGTGAAAATGGAGCAGGCAAATCCACACTTATGAAATGTCTGTTCGGAATATATACAATGGATACCGGAGAGGTCTATGTAGACGGCGAAAAAATGAATATACTAAATCCCGATGATGCACTTCATAAGGGACTTGCAATGGTTCATCAGGAGTTACAGCCTGTACCGGCAAGATCAATTGCTGAAAATATGTTTTTGGGAAGATATCCTACAATCAATTTCGGACCGCTTAAAGTAATAGACCATAAGAAGATGGAAAGTGAAGCCGCTAAATGGCTTAAAGAAGTAAAACTTAATGTAAATCCCAATGAATTACTTCAGACATTGTCTATTTCACAGATGCAGTCTGTAGAAATAGCAAAGGCTGTTTCAATGGGAGCAAAAATCATCATTTTGGATGAGCCGACATCATCACTTACAGAAAATGAGGTAAGTGGATTATTTAAGATAATAAGAGAATTAAGACAAAAAGGCGTATCTCTCATATATATTTCACATAAGATGGCGGAAATAAGAGAGATCGCAGATGATATAACTATCATGAGAGACGGTACCTATGTGGGAACATGGGAAGTAAAAAATATAAGTGACGGTGAAATCATAAAACAGATGGTAGGTAGAGAACTTTCAAATATCTATCCGCCGAAAAATGACGTAGAAAAAGGTGAAGTTATACTTAAGGTGGATAACCTTACAAGTATACATGAAAATATATTCAGAAACTGCTCATTTGAACTTAGAAGAGGTGAGATACTCGGATTCGGAGGGCTGGTAGGCGCAGGCAGAAGCGAGCTTATGGAAGCCGTATTCGGACTAAGAAGTATTAAATCCGGAAAAGTATATATGAAGGGAAAAGAGCAGACAATTGCAAGGCCGAAAGATGCTATAAAGGACGGACTTGGAATGATTACAGAGGATAGAAGAGGTACCGGAATACTTGGTTGCCTTTCAATAGCCGATAATGTAGCTATTTCCTCACCAATAACTATCTTATAGCAGGTATTGCTTTGGATGACGGTAAGATAAAAAGGGTAGTTGATGAGAATGTAAGCAAGCTCAGTATAAAGACTCCAAGCAATAAGACTCTTATACAGTCATTGTCAGGAGGAAACCAGCAAAAAGGTAATTATTGCAAGATGGCTTGCAAACAACCCTGATGTGCTTATAATGGATGAGCCTACAAGAGGTATAGATATAGGTGCAAAGTATGAAATATATCAGATAATGATAAATTTAGCAAAAACAGGGGAAAGGCATCATAATGATTTCTTCCGAGATGCCTGAACTTATAGGAATGTCAGATAGAATAATTGTTATGTGCAATGGCGAAATTACAGGTGAAGTTTCAGAATCTGAAGCAACACAGGAAAATATTATGTCATTGGCAACAAGATTTTTAGGAGGAGTACTGATGAATACAAAATCTTTAGATATAAAGAAATTGTTGCTTGATAACGGTATAATAATAGTTCTACTTTTTGCTTGTATTATTCACGGGTATTATGAAGGACAATTTCTTTTTCAGCAAACTAACTTGAAAAAAATGTTTTTGGTAAATGTGGCACCGAGAGTCATAATAGCCTTTTGGCGTATCAGCCTGTCTTATAACAAAGGGTACAGACCTTTCGGCAGGTCGTCTTGTAGGACTTTCAGCATGTATCGCAGGTACTCTTTTGCAGAACAAGGACTACGCAAACAAGATGTTCCCGAATCTTGGCGATATGAATATCTTTTTGGTACTTTTGATTTCAGTTGCAATATGTGCTGTATTCGGATTTATAAACGGTGTAGTTGTGGCACATCTTAATGTTCCTGCATTTATCGGAACTTTGGGAATGCAGCTTATAGTATACGGTGTATGTCTTGTTTATACAAAGGCCGAGCCTATAGGAGGATATAGAACAGCTTATACTACAGTTGCTACAGGTAATTTCCTTAAAATACCTTATCTTTTCATCTATGCACTTATAATCGGCTTTATTATGTGGTTTGTGTTTAATAAAACCAGACATGGTAAGTATATGTATGCAATCGGTGGAAACGAAGCTGCAGCAGAGGTTTCAGGTGTTAATGTTAAGAAGACAAAGATTATCATCTATACATCCGCAGCAGTTCTATATGCAGTGGCAGGTTTCTTACTTGGTGCAAAATCAGGCGGTTCATCTGTAAACATGGGTGCTTCATACGAGCTTGAGGCAATCGCGGCTTGTACTATCGGCGGTGTATCTGTAAACGGAGGTATCGGTAGAATATCAGGTTGTGTAATCGGTGTTTTGGTATTCGAGCTTTTGAAATCATCAATGCAGTTCCTCGGAATCAAGCCTGACTTCCAGTTCATAGTACAGGGTATTATCATAGTTGTGGCTATCGCACTTGATATCAGAAAGTATATACAGAAGAAGTAATTGATTAAATATAAAACTATTGACACCTCTTATATGTACGCTATAATGTACATATAAGAGGTGCTTTTATGATTAATACAAATATTACAAATTTTAGAAAAGATATTTTTGGAATGTTGGAGCAAACTGTAAAATATAATGAGCCTATAAATGTAAACACTAAGGATGGAAATGCTGTAATTATAAGTGAGGAAGACTATAACGGATTGATGGAAACATTATACTTGTCATCAATTCCCGGTATGAAAGAAAAGATTGTTGAAGGATTGAAAACTCCCATAGAGGATTGCATACCTGAGGATCGGGTGGAGTGGTAATGTATTCCATTGTTTATACTAAAAAAGCGGTAGGCGATATTACCGATTTAAAAATCTGCAAAACTTGATAATAAAGCAAAGGCATTGATAGAACTGATAAAAAATGATCCTTATAAGACTCCGCCCTCGTATGAGAAGTTACAGGGAGATTTGAAAGGGGCTTATTCACGTAGGATAAACATAAAGCATAGACTTGTTTACGAAGTTTATGAGGAAGATAAAATCATTAAAATTATAAGTCTGTGGAGTCATTATGATTTTTTTAGGTGGCTTTGTTTTTTTAATTCGTATTTTAACTAAAAATATATTTAGATTTATTAGACTTGGGATAATTATAATATTTATATATGTTCTTTATCTTGCCATGGACGAAATAAGTAAAGGACTATGGCGTATAGGAGGTTTTTATGGGACATTATGACAGTAAGATTAATGAATTGAGTAATGATATTATGTCTGCATCATGTATATTCTGTTCTAAGGCATGTTCGGGTTCTTGTAGTGGAATTTGCAAATCAGGTTGTAATAATACATGTAAGTCTTCCTGTAAAGGCTCTTGCTCTACGAGTTGTAAAAATGGTTGCAGATTCTCAGTTATGAGAAGATAGCTTTAAGCAATATGATTCTATATTGTTAGATATATAATCATATCTTATATAATATAATAAGTTTTTTTGCAGAAGAAGAGGAATTATGCTATACACATTAATATTAAAAAAATATGAAATCAAAGTATAAAGATTATTTATTCTATTTGGTAAGTTCGGTGATAGCAGTAGCAGGATATATCATTATATCAAGTTATTTGAATGCTATGAGAGAAGTTGTAAAAAAATAGAAAAATATTAAAATTATGAACAATGAGATTAGCACACTCAAATGGATTTCTTATGTGTTCCTGTTTATTTCGTTATGCTTTTATTATTTATACATTTTTTTAAACTACACAAAAAAAGAAAAAGCAGAGATTATGCTATTTTTTTATTATTTTAGGACAGAAAAAAATCAAATTTATTCAAATGTATAATAATTGAACTTCTTGCCACATATATTGTATCCATGATTTTGGGGAGCATGATTGAGCGTCTTTTTACCATGGAAGTATATACCTTTTTTAAAAAAAGTGTTTTTTTATATGAATTTCCGATGGTTATATATCCAATAAAAAGCTATATTTTCATTTATATGATATATTTTTGTTTTTATATTTTATATCTGCTCTTTGTATTTATATTAAGATAAGAAAAATGAAATTAAATGATTTGCTTATAGAGGAACAAAGAGCAGATACATTAGCTAAAAAGGCTGGTATAGATTTGTATTTGGAATTATTTTTGTCGATACTTTCTTTGTATGTTATTTTTAATTCAACAAGGAGATGTAATTTTACGAACATTTTCTTCCATATTGTTAATTTCTATAGGGCTATATTTTTATTTTTTTGTATCTATGGCATTTCCTATACTACAATTATTAAGAGGAGAAACAAAGTTATATTATAAAAATTTTTTTATTTATAAATAATTTCGTCTTTAGATTCAATAAATTTAGTAAGATTATATTTTTTTCATTATTAAGTGGAATAATCCTACTTGTTTTTCATAGGAGTAAATATTTATAATAACATATATGCAAATACAGTAGAAAGCTATCAAATGATGTACCCAAATGACTTTGTTATAGAGAGCTATTCTGTGCCAAATACCTTGATTGAAAGCCTGAAAAATTCAAAAATTCCTATGGATATATCTGCACTGGAGGTTTCGGAAATAAAAAATAACCAAAATAAAAATATAGGGGATATAAGATGTGTAGATATTGAACGCTATAATACCTTTCGCAATAAAAATTGGACTCTAAAGAGTGGAGAGATAATAGGGATTGATTTGAAATTGGAGGAAGATTTTGAGGCGTTAAATGGAGCGAGTTTTATATCGATTTACACTATAAACGGACAACAATTTGACTATAGTATTAAAAGCAGATATTGGGAAAATATATTTGGAGTATTTGAAAACTATGGAAATGAATATATGTTTTTGATGAATCACAGAGACTATGAGGATATCAGCAGATATGGACAGAATAAACATATTATATTTGTAAATGCAAAAGAGCATGGAGATCAAAATCGTATTAAACAAGTACTGAATGATTACGAACAACAAGATGAAATGAAAGTAAGAATATATGAAAAGGATAAATATGTAGAAATAAATAGAAATGTAATACTTTGTATGCTTATTGTCTTCATATTGGTAGCCATTGTACTCACTATCTTTTAAGAATAGTGCAATCTATATAAATACATTTAGTCAGATAGATTATTTGTCGGAAAAATACAAGGCGTATTATATTATGGGCATGAACAAGAAGACTATTGCTAATACTGCCACAAGAGAACTTCAATTGCCTTTTATGATTCCTGTGATATTAGCAGGTATATTATCCATGATGTATCTTTTATATACTATCTGGTGTTGGTGTCAATATGGTAGAGGAGAGAATTCAGATTTGCACTTTTTTGCAATATTTATAGTTGGATATTTAACATTGGAATATATTTACTATAAAAATACTTAAAAACAATTTATTTCTTATATTTTAAGGCGATTAGGATAGGTGGGATATATGAACGAAGTTATAAAGGTTGTTGATTTAACCAAAAATATATAATAAGGAAGATAAGAAGAAAAAAAGGGAAAAAAATATCTGTTAATTTAAATCAAGTCTTAAATGGTGTCAGTTTAGAGGTATATCATGGGGACTTTATTAGCATTATGGGAAAATCAGGTTGTGGAAAAACTACTTTATTAAAAATACTTGGAGGGATTGAAGAGGCAACTACCGGAAGAGCAATTGTTGGAGATATTAATTTAAGTAGTTGTTCTGATGAAATATTATCGGATGTTAGACAAAAAAATAGTGGGATTTGTGTTTCAAGAATTTTTATCTGGTAGATAGTCTGACTTTTAAAAAGAGAATATTCTATTACCTTTATATATAAGTAATAAGCCATATAGAGAGATTGAATCATTAATATTAGAAAATGCAAAAAGGTTTGAGATTGAGAAAATTTTAGACAAATATCCAACAGAAGTATCAGGTGGTGAAAAACAAAGAACTGCAATATGTAGGGCAATTATAAACGAACCTAAGATAATATTAGCAGATGAACCTACCGGGAATTTAGATAGCATCAATTCTGAAATTGTAATAAAATATTTTTGAAAGATTAAACTTAGAAGAAAATCGCACTATTTTTAATGGTAACACATGATCCGACAATAGCAAGTTATAGTAAAAAAAGTGTTATTAATGAAAGATGGGGCTATAGTAAAACAAATTGAAAAAGAAAAATGGAGAAGATATTTTATACAGAGAATTGTAGAGATAATGGACTATTGATGATATTGTAATAAGAATATAACAATGGATATATAAATTTATTTAAATATAAAAAACTTAGAGTAAATAAAAGTCCACCTATGACATAGAGCATTGGTGGATTTCTTGTATACAGGAACATATTTAACTTAACAATATATCATTCTTTCAAATTCTCTTCATAATATTTTTCAAGCTCCGACATAAATCTGTTCTGTGGTACATGTGTCTGCACAGTCATATACGGTTGGTCTGTAAGTGGAAGTTCAATCCTATCCATATTTTTTCTGTATTCCTGCAAATCTACTCCCATTTTTTCTTTAAACATTCTGTTTAAGTATCTGCTGTCGGAAAAACCCGTTTCACAACAAATATCATTTATTCTAAGATTGGTCTTGGTAATCAATGAGAACGCATAGTCAAATCGGATGCTGTTTAAGTATGCAGTAAAAGTCATTCCGGTCATCTTCTTTATAAAATGTGATATATAGTATGTGGACAAAGACTCTAAATTAGCTATATCGGTAAGTGATATATTTTCAGCATGATGTTCAGAAATAAAATCAGTGATTTTTTGAAGATGCTTTGCTTTTGACTTACTGTGCTTTGTACTTTGTTCATCAATAAAAGGATTGGCAATCTCGGTAAGTTGATATATGAGATCCAGTACCTTTGCAGCTGCACCGATTTCAGTAAAAGCAGTATCACTTGCATAGCACATTGCACACTCAAAAACAGTTTTATACAGTGAATTGTATTTTTTATCATATGTTATATGGTTTGTCTTATAAATGATATCAGGGCCGATATTTTTATATAAAGCATGATTTATCAAAAATATAACTATTTTATTGTGGTTTTTATGACTGTAGAATGAATGTGGCTGATATCTGTTGACTATATAGATATCATTTTTTTCTTTAGCGAAAAATACTTCATTATCAATCACAAGATCTATACTGCCGTCAAGAAGCATACCGATTTCCAAATCGGAGTGACAGTGTACACATCTTGAAAGTATCTCAATCATTAGCATGGCAAGCGAATTTGTTTTTTGTATGTCTGATAATCTCATATTCTGTTTTTTTATACTTTTATTGAAGTCAAAATCCATAAATAATCCTTATATTATAAAAATCCGGCATTTTAAAAAAACCAAGTAAAAATTTTTTTGTTTCTTGGATGCCAAGTCAAGTATATTTCAAACTATATATTATAGCAATATAAAAATAGCAATATTAACATCAATACATAACAAGATTACCAACATTTACATATAAAAAGCGGTTATTATAGTCGTACATGGAAAGAAGAGTGTGGAGTAAAGAACAACATTATATTTATTATTTTTTTAAAGGAGATATTTATGAAAGAATTTTTTTCCAAGTATATCAACTATAAGGTTTGAAGGTAAAGACAGTAAGAATCCGCTAAGCTTCAAATATTATGATGCCAAAAGAGTGATAATGGGTAAGACAATGGAAGAACATTTATCATTTGCTATGGCATGGTGGCATAATCTTTGTGCATGCGGTGTAGACATGTTCGGACAGGGTACTATAGATAAATCATTCGGAGCGCTACCCGGAACAATGGAGCATGCAAAGGCTAAGGTGGATGCGGGAATTGAATTTATGCAAAAACTTGGAATAAAGTATTATTGTTTCCATGATACGGATATTGTGCCTGAGGATCAGGAAGATATCAATGTTACGAATGCAAGATTGGATGAGATTACAGATTATATTTTGGAAAAGACTAAGGGCACAGATATTAAATGTCTTTGGACAACCTGCAATATGTTCAGTAATCCGAGATTTATGAACGGTGCCGGAAGCTCAAACAGTGCGGATGTATTCTGCTTTGCAGCCGCACAGGCAAAGAAAGGTCTTGAAAATGCGGTAAAGCTTGGAGCAAAGGGTTTTGTATTCTGGGGTGGCAGAGAAGGCTATGAGACACTTCTGAATACAGATATGAAGCTTGAAGAGGAGAATATAGCGACACTTTTTACAATGTGCAGAGATTATGGCAGAAGTATCGGATTTATGGGGGATTTCTATATTGAACCGAAACCGAAGGAGCCAATGAAGCACCAGTATGACTTTGATGCGGCAACTGCAATAGGTTTCCTAAGAAAATATGGCCTTGATAAGGACTTTAAACTGAATATTGAAGCAAATCACGCTACACTTGCAGGACATACCTTCCAGCATGAGCTTAGAGTATGTGCGGTCAACGGTATGATAGGTTCTGTGGATGCAAATCAGGGAGATACATTGCTTGGATGGGATACCGACCAATTCCCTACAAATGTCTATGATACTACATTGGCTATGTATGAAATACTGAAGGCAGGCGGACTTCGCGGAGGCCTAAATTTTGATTCAAAGAATCGCAGACCCAGCAATACAGCTGATGATATGTTCTACGGCTTTATAGCAGGTATGGATGCCTTTGCACTTGGACTTATTAAGGCGGCGGAAATTATAGAAGACGGAAGAATAGATGAGTTCGTGAAGGAAAGATATTCAAGCTATAATTCCGGAATAGGCGAAAAGATAAGAAACAGAGCAGTTACACTTGTCGAGTGTGCGGAGTATGCGGCTAAGTTAAAGAAGCCTGAGCTTCCGGATTCAGGCAAGCAGGAATATCTTGAGAGCGTTGTAAATAATATATTGTTCGGATAATAATAAAAATGGTTAAGATCATTTTGAAATTTTAAGGAGGAAGTTATGAAATTGAAGAAATTATGTGCTTTTGTGTTAGCCGGTATGATGGCAGTGTCATTGGCGGCATGTACAGACGGAAACGGGAACGAGCCGTCAAAGGATGCACAGTCACAGGTTGAGAGTTCCAAGACTGAGAGCGGTTCACAAAATACGGATGCAAAGGGAAGTAAGATAGGTATTTCAATGCCTACAAAGTCACTTGAGAGATGGAACAGAGACGGTTCATACTTAGAGAAAGAGTTTGAGAAAGCAGGATATAATGTATCTTTGACATACTCCGACAATAAGATTGACCAGCAGGTAAAGGATATAGAGGGCTTATTGCGGACAAGGTTGACCTTTTGGTAGTTGCGGCAATTGACGGAGAGTCATTAGCACAGGTATTATCTGAAGCAAAGAATCAGAATATTCCTGTTATTGCTTACGACAGACTTATTATGAATACAGATGCTATATCATATTATGTATCGTTTGATAATTATACTGTAGGAAAACTTCAGGGAGAGTTTGTAGCAGATAAGCTTGGACTTGCAAATGCAGGAGATAAAAAGTTTAATGTAGAATTTACCGGTGGTGATCCGGCTGACAATAATGCGACATTTTTCTTCAACGGAGCAATGGACGTTATAAAGCCTTATATAGATAAGGGAACCGTAGTGGTACCGTCAGGTCAGACTACATTTGAACAGGTCGGTACGGCGCAGTGGGACACTTCAAAGGCTTTGTCAAGATTCCAAAATATTTTAGGCTCATATTATTCAAACGGAACAAGGCTTGATGCTGCAATATGTTCAAATGATTCAACAGCACTTGGAGTTACTCAAGCCATTCAATCGGATTATGCAGGAAATAATGAAATCATTATCACAGGACAAGACGGTGATGAGGCAAATCTGGCAAATATTATAGATGGCAAGCAGACAATGACGGTATATAAAGCAGTTGCAAATGAAGCGGTTGCTACACTTAATTTGGGAGAAGCTATACTAAAAGGTGAAAAACCGGATGCATCATTGATTGAGAAGTCAGGCTGGAGCTTTGATTGTACATATGATACATCATCATATAATAACGGTTCTGCCGTAATACCTTCATATCTTTAGTTCCGGTAACAGTTACAAAAGACAATATTCAAAAGGAATTGATTGACACAGGTTATTATACAATGGGAAGTGACGGATACCCACACCCTGTACAGTAAATATTTATACTCTAGGTTTTCTTAGTAGTACATTATTGGAGGCAAAGCATTTGCCTCCAAAATCATAACATTGGCATATTTGTCGGAAGGGCGGATATAGTGAAAGATTATATTTTGGAAATGAAAAATATTACAAAGGAATATCCCGGAGTAAAGGCTTTAGATAATGTCAATCTAAAAATTGAAAGAGCCTGTATACATGCGTTGGTAGGAGAGAACGGTGCAGGAAAATCAACACTTATGAATATTCTTTCAGGTACAATACCGTATAATGAGTACTCAGGTCAGATTCTTTATAATAATAAAGAGTGTAAATTTCAAAAGATACATGACAGTGAAAGTCTTGGTATTGTAATAATACATCAAGAGCTTGCATTGATTCCGGAGCTTACAATAGCTGAAAATATGTTCCTTGGCAATGAAAGAAAAAACAAGTTCGGTATTATAGACTGGAATGAAACCTTTCATCAGGCTGGTGTTGCGATGAAGGCGGTAGGATTGGAAGAGAGCACTCAATCTCTGATAAAGGATATCGGAACAGGAAAACAGCAGCTTGTAGAGATAGCAAAGGCAATATCAAAGAATGTAAAGCTTTTGATATTGGATGAACCTACTTCATCACTGAATGATGAGGATTCTAAGATGTTACTTGATATGCTTATTCGTTTTAAAAAGGAAAAGGGAATAACTTCAATAATAATCACTCATAAATTGCAGGAAGTTGCATATGTTGCCGATGAGATAACAGTAATAAGAGACGGTATGACTATAGAGACTATAGATAATTCCAATCATTCTATAAATGAAGAACGAATAATAAAAGGTATGGTAGGACGTGAATTGGAGGACAGATATCCGAAGAGAGACCATATAATAAGTGATGAGATAATGTTTGAAGCCAAAAATTGGACCGTATATCATCCGATATATATAGAAAAGTGTGTTGTAGATAATATAAGTTTTCATGTTAAGAAGGGCGAAGTTGTCGGATTTTCAGGGCTGCAGGGAGCCGGAAGAACCGAACTTGCGAAGTCACTTTTCGGTAAAAGCTATGGAAGCCGTATTTCAGGAAAAGAATTTATCGCAAATAAAGAAGTGTTTCTTAACAGCGCCAAAGATGCTATTGTAAACGGTTTGGCATATGTTACAGAGGATAGAAAAACTGACGGACTTATACTTTCAGAATCAATTGCAAAGAATACTACACTTGCCCGAATGGAGAAGATAGCTGATAAAAAGGGTATTGTTGATATATCAAAGGAAAATACTGTCGCCAAAGAGTATGTAAAAGCAATGAAAACCAAGACGCCGTCAATACATCAAAAGGTAGGGAACCTGTCAGGCGGAAATCAACAAAAAGTGTTACTGGCAAAGTGGATGTTTGCAGGCCCGGAGGTTTTATTTCTTGATGAACCCACAAGAGGAATAGATGTGGGCGCAAAATATGAGATTTACTCCATTATAAATGATATGGTAAAGGAAGGTAAATCGGTTGTGATGATTTCTTCAGATCTTACAGAGCTTTTAGGTATGTGTGACAGGATATATGTTATGAATGCCGGAAAGATAACAGGTGAATTCAGTGCCGAGGAAGCAACACAAGAAAAAATAATGAGTACAATACTAAAATCTGATTGTGCTGTGGTTAAATAGGAGGTTAAAGATGAATGCAAATAAATTTGTAAAAAAATACACTATGGTGCTTGCACTTTTAGTTGTGTTTGTATTCTTTACATATCTTACAGGTGGAAGACTTCTTCTTGCACAGAATATATCAAATTTACTTTACAAAATGCATATGTTCTTATAATGGCTTGTGGAATGCTTCTATGTATACTTACAGGCGGTAATGTAGATTTATCTGTAGGATCGACACTTTGCTTATCGGCGGCACTTTCGGCAAAATTATTAAGTGTCGGAACAAATCCTTTTATTGCTATATTATTATCACTTGCAGTTGCATGTGTTATAGGTATATGGCAAGGTTGGCTTATCGGATATGTACATATTCCACCGTTTATATGTACATTGGCAGGAATGTTTCTTTTTAGAGGAGTAGCAAGAGTAATACTTGATTCTAAGACTGTTGCCATTATGGATAAGAAGTTTCTTAGCCTTTTTACATCATATATACAAATACCGGGACTTGATGTAAACCAAAGGGTTATTTCATCAATGGCAGTCGGAATAGCAGTTGCGATAGTAATTACAGCGTATACTTTTATTTCTGAACATAATAAAGTAAAGAAAGGCTATGACAGTGCAAGCATTACATCAACAGCTGTAAGAGTGGCCATATTTGATTTGATAATATTATTTTATGCATATAAACTTATGAGTTATAAAGGCATTCCGATTATGCTTATATGGATACTTGTTGTAGTGGCAATATTTGCATTTGTTACAAGTTCGACAGTTTTTGGAAGATATTTCTACGCTGTAGGTGGAAATGAAAAGGCAACAAGGTTGTCGGGAATAGATCCAAGGAAAGTATATTTTCGGGCATACTTTTTAATGAGTCTTTTGGCAGGATTGTCAGGACTTTTAGTAGGAGCGCGTATCGGTTCCGTTGACGGAAATATGGGTAATTCATATGAGATGGATGCAATTGCGTCATGCTTTATAGGTGGAGCATCAGCGTATGGAGGTTCAGGAACGGTACAAGGTATAATGATTGGAGCTATACTTTTAGGTGTAATTAACCAGGGAATGTCAATACTCGGGTTACCGGATCAGTTCCAATACATTGTAAAGGGAGCCGTACTTTTAGGAGCGGTAGTCTTTGATGTGGTATCAAATCATAAAACGGGAAAATCATAAATGGTTGAAGTTAATAAGTAACTGATATCTTGTACTTGTAGATATAGTATTTGTTCTAAACGGAACACAAAGTTAAAGCAATAATAAATAGTAACCTCTACTTGCTATGGATTAGTAAGTAGAGGTATTTGTCGTATTATTTTTAAATACCGATGCCATATATAACATTAATTATTGTAAAAATATAATAATAGTATATGTTTAAATTAAAAAGACAAGTTGCGGTAAAAGGAAGAATTGTTAGATTATATTTCTTAAATATGATTACCAATCCTGTTTTCTTCTCTCTTTTAATTTTATACAATATTTGATATAATTGATAATCATAGAATACAAGGAGGCTTTTATGGCTGATACATTGGATATAAATAAAGAAGATAATATTGAGACGACAGATGATAATAAGCTCGGTGAAGTAAAGATAGCTGACGAAGTAGTGGCTGTCATTGCAGGTATTGCCGCAACTGAGGTTGAGGGAGTTGACTCAATGGCGGGAAATATAACAAGAGATTTTATGGGTAAGCTCTCAGGAAGCAAGATAGCAAAGAGTATGAAAGGCGTAAATGTAGAAGTAAATGATGATAAAGTATGTGTGGATTTATCTGTCAATGTAAGCTACAATTACAATATTCCTGAAGTAAGTGAAAAGGTTCAGGAAAGAGTGAAGAACGCTATTGAGAATATGACAGGGCTTACAGTACTTGAGGTGAACATAAAAATAGCTACTGTTGTAGCAAAGTAATGAGGTCAGGTAAATATATAAGGCAAATAACTACTATGGGTATGCTGGTAGCACTTGCAATGGTGCTGGGATTTGTTGAAACACTTATACCTATAAATCTAGGTATACCGGGCATGAAGCTCGGACTTGCAAATATTGTAGTGGTTATTGCATTATTTTTGTTTGACGTAAAGACTGCTGTTGTGGTGTCAATACTTAGAATTATACTTATAGCAATGACATTTGGAAATATGTCAATGATGTTTTATTCTATAGCAGGCGCAAGCCTCAGCTTACTGAGTATGATTGCAGTATCAAAGATTAAAAGTTTCGCTTATAAGTGTCAGCATCATCGGAGGTATTATGCACAATGTCGGACAGATTATATGTGCGGCGTTTGTGGTAAGGACTAACGGAGTCTTTACATATTTACCTGTACTTATAATTGCGGGTTTGGTAAGCGGAGCACTGGTAGGTATAGTCGCCGGACTTATTTCGGTAAGGCTGACAAATGTTAAAATCGGCTGAGAGTTATCGGTAGTCGGATGTATTTAATATACAAGCTTGATTCTAATCAGGCTTGTTTTTTAGAGAGTAAAGGAGAAAATATGGCAAATACAAAGATTGATGTTATTTCAGGCTTTCTTGGTGCAGGAAAGACAACATTTATAAAAAGACTTGTAGAAGGTAATAAGGACAAAGGCAAAACAATAATAATAGAGAATGAGTTCGGAGAGATAGGTATTGACGGAGGATTTCTAAAGAATTCAGGTATTGAGATTAAGGAGATGAACTCAGGCTGTATATGCTGTTCTTTGGCAGGAGATTTTGAGGCTTCTCTAAGAGAACTGCTTGAAAAATATTCTCCGAACAGAGTTATAATAGAGCCTAGCGGTGTGGGTAAGCTTTCAGATGTGTTAAAGGCTGTATCCGATGTGGAAAAAGATTTACCGGTTGAGTCAAATTCCGCCGTTACAGTAGTAGATGTAAAGAAATGTAAAATGTATATGAAGAACTTCGGTGAGTTCTTCAACAATCAGATTCAGTTTGCAAATACAATAATACTTTCAAGAACAGACCTTGCAGATGATAAAAAGATTGAAGAGGCGGTTGCACTTATAAAGGGTGTAAATCCTGAGGCTACTATTGTTACAACTCCGCTTGATAAGTTGAGTGATGAAAAGATAGAGGAGATGTTGTCAAAGCCTATAGATTTAAAGAGTGAGTTGTTGGAGGAGTTGGCAAAGGAGCACGAGCACCATCATCATCACGACCATGACGAACACTGTGAACATGAACATCATCACGACCATGACGAACACTGTGAGCATGAACACCACCACGACCATGATGAACACTGTGAGCATGAGCATCACCACGACCATCATGACCACTGCGGATGCGGACATGATCACCATGACCATCATCATGCAGACGATGTATTTGACAGTTGGGGTATGGAGCAGGTACCTGCAATCAGTGAAGACAAGTTAAAGAGTATCTTGGACGGCTTGCCGATGAAGAAAAGTACGGTGTTATACTTAGGGCAAAGGGAATGATAAAGGATGCAAACAGTGACGACTGGTTCTATTTTGATTTGGTTCCGGGAGAGAATGATATAAGAAGAGGAGACGCTGAATATACAGGTAAGGTATGTGTTATCGGTGCCGGATTAAAGAGTGAAGAACTGAAGAAGTGTTTTAGGGCATAGTGCTTGTTGAATGGAGATATTATGGAACAATTACCTGTTTTTGTCATCAACGGCTTTTTGGAAGCAGGAAAGACACAATTTATGAAATTCACAATGCAACAGGAGTATTTCAGAACTGACGGAAATACTCTTTTGATTGTTTGTGAAGAGGGTGAGGAAGAGTATGATGAAGGGTTGCTTGACTCCACTCATACCACTGCAAAATATATAGATGATATAAACGAATTAACTTTGCAAAAGATGGAGGAGCTTACTAAAGAAGTAAATCCTGAGAGAATACTTATAGAGTGGAACGGACTTTGGGAACAGGATAAGCTTGAAATACCGAATATCTGGTTTATCAATCAGATGATTACCATATTTGATACATCCACACTTGATCTTTATATTAAGAATAAGGACTTGAAAGCATATATGGGTAAGATGTTAAGAAATTCAGAACTTGTTATCTGTAACAGGGCTGACGATATTGACGAGGATACACTGAGCGCATATCATCTTCAGATAAAGGCTATGGCTCCTAATGCCGAGATCATATTTGAGGGCGAAGAGGGTGAAATAACCGGAGATTTCAGTATAAATTTACCGTATGACCTTGATGATGCAAAAATTGTAGTAAAGCCTGAAGATTACGGCGTTTTCTATGTCGATACCATGGACAGAACGGAAAAGTACGACGGCAAAGAAGTGGAGTTTACGGCACAGGTTGTCAGACCGAACGGAATAGGTGATGATATACTTATAACCGGAAGAAGAGCGATGACTTGCTGCGAGGCGGACATTCAGTTTTTAGGTTTTGTATGTAAATATAAAGGCGCAAAGAACTTTAAAAATAAGGACTGGGTTAAGGTAAAGGGAATAATCAAGTTCGAAATGAATAAACAGTATCGTGCAAAAGGACCTGTAATATATGCTGATGAGGTATTGCTTACAGGACCGATAGACGGTTTGGTTCAGTTTTAGGAGGATTATGTCGGATTTAGAATTGCTGAATGAGGCAAAGAAGGCCGGAAAGATGGCATATGTTCCTTATTCAAAGTTTAAAGTAGGGGCCGCACTTTTGACAAAGTCGGGGAAAGTAATACATGGCTGCAACATTGAAAACGCTGCCTATACACCTTGCAATTGTGCGGAAAGGACCGCTTTTTTTAAGGCAATATCGGAAGGAATATATGATTTTTGTAAGATAGCTGTTGTCGGAGGGTTTGAAGATACCGGTTTTGACAATATGTGTACTCCATGTGGGGTATGCAGACAGGTGATGCAGGAGTTTTGCAATCCGAAAGAGTTTGAGATTATAATGTCTGACGGTGCAAATATAAGAAGTATGAAATTGGAAGAACTGTTGCCGTTTGGATTTGGACCTGATAATCTGAATAAATAAAAATGATATAGGATGGTTTAATGAAAAAAACATTTTTAAATAAATTTATATTGGTTACTACATTGGGTGCAATACTCGTTACAGGTGCCGGAAGGAATTTGTTCATAAAAGAAATAAATGCTTTTACAACTAAAAAAGGATATGTAGATGTAAGTAACTTAAATGTCAGATCAAAAGCCGGTACAGGAAACAATACGGTTGCAACATTGCAAAGAAACACATCCGTCACTGTACTTGATGAGGTAAACAGTGACGGAATGTATTGGTACAAGATTTCATTTAATGTGGGCTCAGGAGATAAGGAAGGATATGTAGCAAAGAACTATATAAGAACCGAGGCTACAACAAGTTATAAAACAGATGCAAATTTTGAGTCTTCAATTGCAGGCTTTCCTGAGAGCTATAAGAACAGACTCAGGGCATTACATGCCGAATATCCTAACTGGAAGTTTGTTGTACAGAATGTAGATATCCCGTGGGATGAAGTAATAAAAAATGAATCGCAAGTCGGTTTGAACTTGGTGTCAAAAGAAGCAAAAGCCGTCTTGGAAGTCAATGGAAAAAGGTGCATATAATGCTCAAAGCAAAACTTGGATAGGATATGATTCGGATAAGTGGGTATCTGCAAGTGAAGGAATTATAAGATACTATATGGATCCCAGAAACTTCCTTGATTCCACAAATATATTTCAGTTTTTAAACCATGGTTATTCCACAGGTGAGCAGACTGAAGAGGGTATTGAAAAAGATGCTTAAAAGGCACCTTTATGGAAAGTAAGTCAAGTAAAAAGACTGCCGTTCAAACAAGTGCGGCTGCAACAAAGGCCACAGAAAAAAGTACTACAGAGGCTACGGCAGCTGATAAAAGCGGTGAGACTTCCGCCGCAAAATCGGTTAAAGAGAGCAAAGGCGGTGTTGACTATTCAAGTGCAAAAGCACCGGATGAGAGCAAAAGTGCCGGGGAATATGTGAAGGTGGACGGTCCGGTTGCAAACCCTAATGAAAGTGCACAGCTTGTTGGACCTACGGAAGAACCTGAATCAAGTGTGGATTCTCCTGCTAAAGAAAGCAGCTCTATCGGTGAAAGTGATAACGGTCCGGGATATACTGAGCCTGCAACTACAACGGCTTATGTTCCGACAACAGAGTTTTCAGACCCTGAGCACGGGCCGGGTGTGGTGAACGGTGATGCTATAAAAGAGAGTATAAGTTCATCAGACAGTATTTATGCATCAAGTGCGGCAACTGCAGAGACTGAAGATCCGAATGCGCTATCAAACGGAACAACTTATGTAGATATGATTATGGATGCCGCAAAGACATCGGGCGTTAATCCGTATGTGCTTTCAGCTATGCTTATACAAGAACAGGGTTATAAAGGAACTTCTGGGCTTATAAGCGGAGCCGGGGGTATATATAATTTCTTCAATATAGAAGCGTATCAGTCGGGAAATCAGTCGGCTACCGAGAGGGGGGACTTGCTTGGGCAGGAAGCGGAGATACATACCTCAGACCGTGGAATACAAAGGCTAAAGCCATAATAGGAGGCGCTTTGTACTACGGTACCAATTATGCAAAGGCGGGACAAAACTCATTCTACCTTAAGAAGTTCAATGTACTTGGAGACAACAGGTACAAACATCAGTATATGACCAATATAGAGGGTGCAAAGAATGAGGGTGCTATGCTGGCGAGAGCATACTCTGAAGAAGATAAGAACGGAGTATTTACATTCTACATACCTGTGTACAGGGATATGCCTGATATACCGGCTGCGATGCCTGACGGTAACTAAATATAAAGAGAGGAAAGTAATACTGTATTTACATAGTTTTATGCAGTAATGTCAGAGAATAAGATGAAGTATTTAAAAAATTCTAATGTAAATGTCATCATACCTTCTTTTTTACTTGCCCTAATATTTTCAATAGTATTGACTTTTAATGCTTTTGCGATGGGTATCAGTATAAGCTTTGCAGATGTTAATGCATCAGTGGGTGATGAAGTAAATTTGGTGATGACACTTTCGTCAAGTGACGGAAATATAGACAGTGCAACTGTGATGTTAAGCTATGATGACAGTGTACTTGATTTTGTAGGAGGAACCAATGCACAGGGCGGTGCCGGGAGCATAAAGGTAACATCAAATACCGGAACCAATTCAAGCAGTCAAAACTATTCTTTAAAGTTTAAGGCTAAAGCTGCCAAAGATACTACCGTAGTGGTAAGTTCATGGGAAGTATATGATACCAATGCAAAGATGGCTACAATGCAGTCACAGGGCAGCGGTAAGATAAAAATAAAGGAGGCTGAGGCCGCTCCTAGTACAACTGTCGAGAGTACGGCGGAAAAGAGCAAGGAAGAGTCTACTACTGCGGCGGCAGATAAAAAAGACGCTTCACTTTCATCTTTGAAGGTCAGCCCGGGAAAACTTACTCCTGATTTTAAGAGTAATGTGAAAAATTACGACATGAATGTTGCCGGAAATATTTCAAATATTGCGGTAAGTGCAAAGCCGAGGCAGGACGGTTCAAAGGTTGTTATTACCGGAAATGATAATCTGGTGGTAGGTGTCAATGCTGTAGCCGTAAAGGTAACATCACCTGACGGATCTGTAGTGGAAAGTTACATAATAAATGTAAAGAAAAGTGAGATGAAAAAGACTCAGGAAGAGTCGACAACTGCCGGAGAGAGTGTTGTTGCCGAGAGTGAAGGCGAAAGTGAAGAGTCGATGGATATTGTTTCTACAGCCAACGGTCTCACCATCGGAGGAATAGATTATCAGGTATCCGACTCATTTGATAAGAATATTTTGCCTGAAGGTTTTGAGGAATCTACATTTACATATAAGGGCAGAGAAGTCAAAGCCGGTAAGATGAAGAATCAGGATGTATACATCTTATATCTTGTAGGTAATGACGGTTCGGGAGATTTTTATATCTATGACGATGCTTCAGATAAATGGTCTGTATACACTCAGATAGATACCAATGCAAAGAGCATCACGGTAATGCCTCTTGATAAGGGTGTGGAAGTACCTAAGGGATTTATTGAGAGTATATTGGTAATAAACGGCAAGAAAATTCGCGGTTGGATATGGGGCAGTGACAATGAAAAGAGATACTGTGTAGTATACGCTATGAATTCCGACGGTAGAAAAGATTTCTACAGATATGATATGGAAGAAGGCACTATACAAAGATATTTTGTAGACCCTAATGCGGATACCGGAGTATCAAAGGCTGAATACGATGTACTTGAAAAGAAGTACGAGAGAAGTAATGAATGGCTTAGAAATGTAATAGCTTTGGCAATTATATTGGCTGTATTTGTAATAATACTGCTTATTTCAAAGGCTCCAAATAAAAAGAAAGCGAAGAAGGTAAGTAAGAAGGTTACAAAAAAGAAGAAGAATAAGAGTAACATAACAAAGAATGTAGATCTTATTTCAGACAAAGATCAGGATGATGAGGCTCCTCTTGAATATATGCCTCTTGGACAGAAAAAGGAAGAGGTGAAAGAGATGAAGGAGAGTCAGCCGGATACAGATGACGGATTTGCTGAAGTGGATATATCTGACGGAACGGATGAATCAACTGATACAAAGGATGAACAAAAAAAAGAAATAAAAGCTGAACAAACTGATGAAGAGTCAAATGAAGAACAAAAGAAAAAAGATTCGGACGACTTTGAAGATGTAGATATTTAAAAAATGGGCTGTTGCAAAAGCGACAGCCCATTTTTGTATCTTTTATTTTTTATTTCCGTATTTTGCTTCTGTGGTAAGACCTATACCGAGCTTATTGACAGTTTTCATATCAATATCCGAAAGCATTACACTTGAGTGCATCTGAAGTCCTTTTAACTTTGGAATGGCATGTAGAGCTTTTCTTGCATTTTCATCCGTTGCGGCGGATATGGAAAGTGCAATAAGTGCTTCGTCTATATGAAGTCTTGGGTTGGAGCCGCCAAGATAAGTGGTTTTCAACTCTTGAACAGGTGATATAACAGTAGGTGAAATAAGTTTGATTTCATCGTCAACTCCACTGAGCGCTTTAAGTACATTCAATATAAGAGCGGCGCTTGCACCGAGAAGTTCCGATGTCTTACCTGTGATAAGTTCGCCGTTTTCAAGTTCCATTGCAGCTGCGGGAAGTTGTGTTGTCTCAGCCTTTAAAAGTGCGGCGGATACGACCTTTCTGTCGTCAATGCTTGTCTTTGCCTGCTGCATAATAAGTTCAAGCTTATAAACTTCATCAGCTTTACATTCACCCTTGGCAAATCTGCAAAGTGAATTATAGTACCTTCTGATGATTTCCTGTTTGCTTGCTTCTCTGCATACCTCATCGTCTATAATACAGTTTCCGGCCATATTTACACCCATATCTGTAGGTGATTTGTACGGGCATTCGCCGAATATTCCCTCAAAGATAGCCATAAGTACAGGATAAATTTCAATATCTCTGTTGTAATTTACTGTGGTTTTGCCGTATGCTTCAAGGTGGAACGGGTCAATCATGTTCACGTCATTTAAGTCGGCGGTTGCAGCTCATATGCAAGGTTTACAGGATGTTTTAGCGGAAGATTCCATATCGGGAAGGTCTCAAATTTTGCATATCCCGCTTTAACTCCTCTTTTATTTTCATGGTAAAGCTGTGAAAGACAGGTTGCCATTTTTCCTGAACCGGGACCCGGAGCTGTAACTATTACAAGCGGTCTGGATGTGATTATATAGTCATTCTTACCGTATCCTTCTTCACTGACTATATGTGACACATTGCTTGGATATCCGTCTATCAAGTAAAGTCTATAAACTTTTATACCGAGATTTTCAAGTCTTTCTTTAAATGTATCCGCACTCTTTTGCCCTGAGTACTGTGTAATGCAAACACTTCCTACGAAGAGTCCTTTACCGCGGAATGCGTCTATAAGCCTTAAAACATCCGCGTCATAGGTGATACCGTGGTCCTCACGAATCTTGTTCTTTTCTATATCAATTGCAGATATGGAAATGATTATTTCAGCCTGATCTTTCAGCTGTAGAAGCATTCTGAGTTTTGAATCAGGCTCAAACCCCGGAAGTACTCTGGATGCGTGGTAATCGTCAAAAAGCTTTCCACCAAACTCAAGGTAGAGTTTGTCACCGAAACTTGCAATTCTTTCCTTGATATGCTCTGACTGTGTTTTCAAATACATTTGATTGTCAAAACCAACCTTCATAATATGCCTTCCTTTTTAAAAATGAACTATAAAATCAAAGGTACATTATAGCACTTTTAAAGACCGGATAAAAAGGATAGAAAAGATATTTTCTTATATTGTAAGTAATAAATTTTTTTATTTAAATTTTAAAGAATAAATCTAAAAAAACATATATGTTTTTAATACAGATAAAGTGATATACTAAGGCGATTAAGAAAGAAAGCAGGTTAGTATGTGAAAAAGCAACTTTTAGTAACTGTAATCGGATTGGCGATTGTTTTGGGAGCATGTTCAAATAAGGCAAATAATGCAGACACGGTAGGAGAAAGTACTACTGTGGCTACAGACAACACAACTGTAGATAATACCGATGCTACAGAAACAAGCATAGTTTTAAGTAGGGCAAAGATTCATCTTAAATATTCAAACTTGGCAGATAATGAAACAAGAGACAGAGTAAAAAAGGCGCTGGCAAATGCAGGTTTGAGTGAGGATAAGATAAATAAGTTTTTTGAGGCTGTAGACGAGTACAATAATGCCGTAGGAAGTAAAAATCTTGTACAGGAGATGACAAGTATTGAGGCTGCATTCCCTACATTTGATCAAGATAAACTTATAGATGCATGGCTTAATAATAATCAAGGCTTTGTTGGCAGAAACTGTAGGATAACATCATATTCTTTGATGGGAGATTTTATTAAGGTAGGAAATAAAACTCCCGGAGATACCACTATGTTATTTAATGATTTTGCCGCAATAGATGCAAAAAAGATATTTGAGGGTGAGGACAAAGAAAAGTTTGATACGATATTCTCATATATAGATGTAAACAATACACATGATACAAATGAACTTGCCGATGAGATAGTGAAGTCATGGAATGATAAGCAGATTTCATTTGACAATGACAAGATGCATATGATTTCGGTATTTATGACTATGGATGACGGCAAGAATGCGGTTCAGGAATTTATAGGACATACAGGTGTTTTGGTAAATGACAAAGATAAATATCTGTTTATTGAAAAACTTGCATTTGAATTACCTTATCAGGTAGAGGAGTTTGACAATCTGCAGGACGTTAATGACTATTTGATGGGATATTATGACAATGATGCGGAGGGACTTACCGCAAAGCCTATTATATTTGAAGACAATCATGTTATGAAAGAGTACAGAGTGTTAAAATAATACTTGCATTTATTAAATTATTTTGTTTAAATAATATCATGGTCAGAGGTTGATTATATCGGTACTTGATATGACTTTGGAAACTTTGTGTTCTTAAGCGTTTTGACCGAAATATTATTATTATAGAGGTGTTATGGCTGAGAGAGTAAATATATTAAAAACAGACTATGAAATGGATCGCACCGACCGGACACAGGTTGTATCGGCTGTCTTTGGAGGTATGCTTCGCGTACAAGATATGATCGAGATGTATGTAGCAAAGGGACAGGGCTGGAATGTGGACTTTGCCACACATAAAATAAAAATCGGTAACAGTACATATCCGATTCAATTCATCGGGAGTGAATCAATTCGGTCAAATGATTGGCTATGGGGCTGGAAGAATATAAACGGTTTTGATGACAGTTTGCTTGAGCTTGTGGATGAGGCAAGGGCTTTTGGAGAGAAAGTGGGATTTGAGGTTTTAACTGTTCCGAATCTGCCGCTTACACAGAGTGTGACAGGATATATTCTTTCTATGATTGCCTGCGGTATAAGTGATAAGAACTACGGATACTATCCGTGTAAACATTCAGGCGGAGTTGCCTTTGTAGCACTGTATGATTTGCCTGAAAAGTTCTTTGCACCGGTAAATTCTACAGGATTTATCAGCAATATAATGAAGGCGATAAGTCTGTATGAGCTTGATCATAAGATATTGGTTGAGGGATTTTTGGCATGGAACGGCTGTGACTACCACTGGGAAGACAACAATATCTATGCGACTTTCGAAAACAAAGAACAGTTACTTATAAGATTTGAGAATATAGGTGACAAAAAGAGAATAAAGAATATCGACGGAATAACCGGATAAAAAAGGGACCTCTTAAAAGAGGTCCTGTTTTTATAGATGTTTTACGCTTTGTCTTCGAAGGAGTTGATAAGAAACAGACTGATACAGCATATCAAAATATGCTTATAGTTTGTTTCTTTTTATTTTTAAATTATATTACACTATTAGCAAAAATATGTTGACAATTTTTTTCGGGGGGTAGTATTGTGGAAAAATAAATAAGAAAGAAATCTATAGTACTTTATAAAAAAACAATTATAATTTTAAAAATCACCTGCAAACCGAATCGATATATCATTCGTTATATAAGTGAAGGGCAAGAGAGATTAAAAAAATATTTTTTTATTATATGCAACCGACTCCGCTTGTCATTCGTTATATAAGTGAAGGATAAAAAGAAAGGAGTAATATATGTATGAAGACATGATCGGAAGTATTGTGAGATTGGTAGTAGAATCGTTTATTATTGATAATAAACAAAAGAAAGACATATGGTTGTATATTAAAAGATTTATGTGATTTGGAGACGGCAAATATGTATTGTGGTCATTGCGGTAAGAAGATTGATGAAGATTCAAACTTTTGTGTTTTTTGTGGTAAACCTACAGAATTACAAAAACCTCAAAATGAATTAGCAGAGTTTGTAAGAAAAGCAAGAGCCGGAGACAAAGATGCTTTTGGAGTTTTATATAATAATACTTACAATCAAGCATTTTATACTGTAAAGTCAATGATTAAAGATGATGATGCGGTGAATGATATATTGCAAGACTCATATGTCAAGGCATTCATACATATGGATTCATTTAAAGGTGATTATAAGTTTTTGCCATGGATAAAACAAATTGCTGCCAATACAGCGAGAGATTGGCTAAAGAAAAAGAAGCCCATGCTTTTTACAGATTTAAATGATGATGATGACATGGCATTCGAGGAGCAAATCGAGGATGAAAGAGAAGAGAATATACCTGAAAAACTTATAGAGCACAAAGAAACTATAAGACTTATCGGGGAAATTGTCGACAGTTTGCCGGATGATCAAAGAGCGGTTATAGGTATGTACTATTATGAGAAAAAGTCGGTAAATGATATCGCAAGTGCTATGGGTGCATCTCAAAGTGCTATAAAGAGCAGACTTAAATATGGTAGAGATAAGATTAAAGCAAAGGTTGCTGAACTTAAAAGTAAGGGTACAAATCTATATGGTCTTGCACCGTTTACATTCTGGTTATTGCTCATACACAATATGAAAGGCTTTACAACTGAACTTATACCGGATGCAAATATATTACATAATGTAATAGAGAGTATTGACGGTATTTCTCATAATCCGACAAAGACCGGACATATAAGGGATACAGGTAAGGGAAATGTAAAAGCACCGGGTGCGGGAGTTGCTGTGGCGACAGGCGGTATGGGTGCCGCAAAAATTATATTGATTGCATTGATAAGTACTACTGCTATAGGTGGAGGTGTTTTTGGAATATCAAAGGTACTTGACAGAAGTAGTGCCGGTAAGGAGGTCGTAGAAGATACTATAGATAAACAGTTTATCAGATAATGTGGAATCTACTGTAGAAGAAACCGAGGCAAAAGAAAGTACTGAAGCCGTAGAGAGTACTGAGGTAACAGAGAGTATTTCTCCAAATGATGAGGCATTAGAGCAATATAAAATAGTTGTGGAACAAGCTTCCACATATAAATTCAGTGATGATTATTACTTTTCACCCACAGGTAATTATCAGTATGCTTTAGTGAAGATGAAATCAGATGATCCGGTTCAAACTTTGCTTTTAGCTCAGGAGGTAAGCAATGGAGACAGTTATATCAGACTTTTTAAATATGATACTGATACGAAAGTCATGCATCAACCATATAAGCCTTATATATTAGTAAACTTTTCAAATGGCAGAACTTCAGTCAACGTAAGTTTAAATACGATGGCTAACGGAGACGGGCTTCGTATATTTGGTGTCAGTAGAGGAATAGGAGAAGTATTGATTCAAAAGGTCACACTTGACGGGGATAATCTCAATATAGAGGATATTTACACAGGTAAGTTTGATGATAATATACCTGCTGAATTCGATGGAACAGAAATTGAATGGCATAATATCAGTGATTTAAGTGGTTTTGATATACAATCAGATAATAATTAAGTAATATACAATATTATTTTTGGTAACTTTTTAATTTTATATACACATAGGAGGTATTATATGAAGAAATTTATCGGTTTGGTAGCAGTGGCAGCTTTCAGCAGCATTATGGTATCAAGTGCTTGGGCAGGTACATGGAAGCAGAACAATGTAGGCTGGTGGTTTGACAATGGTAACGGCACTTATCCCGCAAGTACATGGCAGTGGATAGACGGCAACAATGACGGTATAGCAGAGTGCTATTACTTCGATCGTGCAGGCTATATGTTGGCAAATACAAGTACACCTGACGGATATCAGGTAAATGCATCAGGCGCATGGGTTCAAAACGGTGCGGTTCAGACAAAGAATGTGGGTACAAGCACGCAGTCTGACAAAAATTCAGGTAGCAATAAAGCCAAGAAATCAAGTCATTTTTTGTATAATGTAGATCCTTCGTACAGCACTCCATGGGGGTGGGGAAGAGCCACTAAAGAAAAGACATTTAGGGTTACAGGTGGAGAAACGTGGACTGATGTATTAACAATCAGCCCGACCGGCGTAATGGAATTTTCAAATGAAGCGGGATATACCGTACTTAAAGCAACCGTAGCTCCGGAATTTAATAATAGCAAGGGGGAAACAGGTGAATTTATAGTATATGGTGATGGAGGCAATGTTCTTTATAGAAGTGATGAAATTGAAGGAAATGAGACAGAACCTTTTGATATAGATGTAGATATAACCGGTCAAAGCAAGATTCAGCTGGCATTTTCCAGCACAGATAATTGGTTTGTTATAGCAATAAAATCCGCAAGATTTGAATAATATAATATTTTACTAAGTTCAGGTGGGCTAATTTTAGCCCGCCTTTAGTTTTGTCTTGTAAATGTATTTATAAATTGATATAATTAACTCAAGCAAACCAAGTCAATGATTTACGGTACGTGGTTTTATTCTTTATTTTATTCTAATCAGTTTCTTTAACAATTTTTTCAGGAGGGAGTATGGCGGAGAAAGACATAACACAAAAGGTGCTTGAGCAGTACAATGATGTTTTTATGGATATAGTGAATGTATTGCTGTTTAACGGTGAGATGGTGGTAAGAGCGGATGATTTAATTGATTTGCCTACAAGCAGTTCAAAAAAGATAGGCAGAAAAATCAACTATCAAGACAGAGATGTAGCAAAGTATTGGCAGGGAAATAAGATAAATATTGCCATGTTAGGGCTTGAAAATCAGACAGACCCAGACAAGCTGATGCCGCTAAGAGTTATAAGCTACGACGGTGCGGAGTATGGGTGGCAATCAAGCAGGAAAAACAGAGACAAGCCGAAATATCCGGTTATCACATTGGTATTGTACATGGGACATAAAGGCAGATGGAACTATCCGAAAAATATAATGGGTGTAGTGGATGTGGATGAGAGATTAAAGCCATATGTAAATGACTATAAAATAAATCTTTTTGAGTTGGCTTATCTGCCTGAGGAAAAGAGAAAGCTGTTTAAAAGTGATTTCAGGGTGGTGGTTGACTATATGTATCAGGTTCGAAAAAATAATAAATATGAACCTGAGATGTATAAGATAGAACATATAGACGAAGTATTGAATCTGATGTCTGCAATGACAAGTGACAACAGGTTTGAAGAAGTGATAGAAGAGGTACATGAAAAGGAGGCAAAGTATATGTGTGAAGTTATTGATATTATGCTGAATAAGGGATGGCAGGAAGCTATAGACAGCGGAATGCAACAGGGAATGCAAAAAGGACTTGAAGAAGGAATGCAAAAAGGACTTGAAGAAGGAATGCAAAAAGGACTTGAAGAAGGAATACAAAAAGGACTTGAAGAAGGAATACAAAAAGGACTTGAAGAAGGAATACAAAAAGGACTTGAAGAAGGAATACAAAAAGGAGCCGAGATTGAAAAGAAAAATATAGCAGAGACCATGAAGAAAAAGGGCTTTGATATAGGTTTGATTATGGAAATTACAGGATTATCAAAGGATAAGATTTTGGCACTGTAATCATCAGAAAAATTATATTTTAAAATATAGCTGTATCTAATATCTTTTATATATGAGTTACAGCTATATTTTTTATATATAAATAATATAAATAGGGAAGCAAAAATGATAAGATAAAAAGCTATTCAAATGTGCTATAATATACCTATATAGTATTTTTTTAATTATATGTATCAGTATAAAAAGTAGGTAAAAGATGGAGAAAGCGATAAAAGAAAAACTAAAAGATATAGAGAAGTATATTTGTGAGAATTTTGATGGGCTGGATATGGATGATCCGGTGGAAGAAGGGTACTTTGACGAGTATGAGAAGATAAGAGGAGCAAATGAGGATGAGTTTTACAATTTTGAAAAAGAGTTTAATATAAAGCTTCCGGATGATTTCAAAGAACTGTACAGTTATAAAAACGGAAGTGGATATTTTGAACTGATTCAGTCGGATGTTGACGGCAGAGATATGTCGTTTACATTGATGAGTCTTGAAGAGATGAAAAGGATTAAAAGCTTTTTTCAAAATGTAGATGATTTACTTAGTAATTATTTTGACGGCAAGGAGCTTGAATCTAAAAAAGACTCAAGAATAAAGCCGTATATTTTCAATAAATTGTGGTTTCCGTTTGCATCATACTGTGAATGTTGTTATCTGATGCTTGACTTTAATCCTGATAAGTACGGTAAGTCGGGACAGGTGATTTGCTATATACATGATCCGGATGAAGTGGTGTATGCGACAGAAAGTGTGAAAAAACTTATAGATGATGAACTGAATCTGCTTAAGGATATGTTTGATAAGCAGGATTAAATATGGGATATAAAGAGGAGTAATATGAGAGAAGAACCGAAGCCCGGAGAGTTTTACAGGCATTTTAAGAATAAATTGTATCAGATAGTTGTAGTGGCCACACATTCCGAAACAAGGGAAAAGCTGGTAATATATCAGGCACTTTACGGTGAGTATGGAGTGTATGCCAGACCGCTTGATATGTTTATGAGTGAGGTGGATAAAGAAAAGTATCCGGATGTGAAACAAAAATATCGCTTTGAGAGAATAGAAGATATAGCCAAAGAATTAAAGTCGGATAAATTATCAGACTCTAAGGTGATTGAACATGATAAGAAACTTAAAGAAGACAGCGTATCAAATGACAATACTTTAAAGAAAGATAAGGATACCGACTTCGGAAAAGGATATTTTATAGAATTTCTGGAGGCGGACGATTTAAGTACGAAAAAGGAAATACTTATAGCAAACAGAGAAATTATAAGTGAGAGAGAGCTGGATACAATGTATGAGATTTACGGGCTTAAGCGCAGAAAAATAGACAGAGATTTGGATATAGCCGATCTTATAGGTTATTTTGATATGCAACAGCAATACGAGGGGAAAAGACTAAGAAAGTAAATGGCATTTGTAATAGAAGATGAGTTGAAGAAATTGCCGCGTCAGCCCGGTGTATATATTATGCACGATAAAAAAGATGATATTATATATGTAGGTAAGGCGATTTCGTTAAGAAACAGAGTCAGACAGTACTTTCAATCAAGCAAGGACAAGAGTGCAAAGATAAAGCAAATGGTCTCAAAGATTGAAAGATTTGAATACATAGTTACAGACTCTGAATTGGAAGCATTGGTACTTGAAAATAATCTTATAAAAGAGAACAGACCCAGGTATAATACAATGCTTAGGGATGATAAGACCTATCCATATATCAAACTTACCGTTAAAGAAGCTTATCCGAGGCTAATGGTGGTACGACAGATAAAAAAAGATAAAAATAAATATTTCGGCCCTTTTTCAAGCGGTAATGCGGTAAGGGATACTATAAATCTTTTGAATAAAGTATATAAGTTGCGCACCTGCAACAGAAATCTGCCAAGAGATATAGGTGCGGAGCGCCCATGCCTTGACTATTTTATACATCAATGTGATGCACCTTGCCAAAACTATATATCAAAAGAGGAGTACAATAAAAATGTCTCCGAGGCACTTCATTTTCTAAGCGGAGATTTTGAACCTATTGTAAATAAGATAAGAAGTGAGATGGATAGGCTTTCATCGGAACTTAAGTTTGAAGAGGCTGCAAAACAAAGAGATTTGTTGAATTCCGTGCTTCATGTCACACAGAAGCAAAAAATAACATCCGACGATGCCAAGGACAGAGACATTATCGCTATGGCAAAGGATGACAGGGATGCGGTAGTGCAGGTTTTCTTTATCCGTGAAGGTAAGATGGTCGGCAGAGAACATCACTATGTACAGGTTGCAATGGATGATGAAAAAGCGGATATATTGGAAAGTTTTATAAAACAATTCTATGCGGGAACACCTTTTGTACCGAGTCAGATAGTGTCACAGTATGAGCTGAAAGATTCAGAGCTTATCTGTGAGTGGCTTTCGTCTAAAAGGGGTTCGAAGGTTAATATCATTGTGCCTAAGAAGGGTTCAAAAGAAAAACTTGTAGAACTTGCAGTAAAAAATGCCGAGATTGTACTGACCAAAGACAGAGAAAAGCTTCAAAGACAGGAAGCAAGAAGTACTGGAGCGGTAAAAGAAATTGAAGAGCTTTTATCATTAAAAAATTTAAACAGAATGGAAGCCTATGATATTTCAAATATTTCAGGTGTTCAATCTGTAGGTTCTATGGTAGTATATGAGAACGGAATGCCGAAGAAGAGTGATTACAGAAAGTTTAAAATAAAGACGGTTATAGGCCCTAATGACTACGCGTCAATGAAGGAGGTTTTGACCAGAAGATTTGAACATGGAACCGATGAATCGAGTACAGGTTTTAATAAATTGCCTGATATTATTTTGATGGACGGCGGCAGAGGTCAGGTAAATATCTGCCTTCAGGTTTTAGAGGAGTTTAAACTTAATATCCCTGTTTGCGGAATGGTAAAAGATGACAACCACAGAACAAGAGGATTGTATTATAATAATGTAGAAATACCTATAGATACACACTCGCAGGGTTTTTTACTTATAACCAGAATACAGGATGAAGCGCACAGATTTGCAATAGAATACCACAGGAGTTTAAGGTCAAAGACGCAGGTAAAGTCTGTACTTGATGATATAGAGGGAATAGGCAGTGTGCGAAGAAGAGCTCTTATGAAGCATTTTAAGGATATTGAAAATATAAAGAATGCCACTGTGGAGGAGCTTATGAGTGTGGAGGGGATGAATAAAAAGGCGGCTGTTGCGGTAAATGAATTTTTTATAAAAGCTAAACAAAATGTCTGACTATAGGCTGACATTAAAAATAAAAAGGAGATTTTTATGTTAAGACATATCGTAATGTGGAAGTTTAATGAGGGGATAAATATCCTAAGAGTGGGCGAGGAGATAAAGACAAGCTTGCTGGCACTGTGTGAAAAGATGGATGAAGTGGTAAGAGCAGATGTCATATACAACACGCTTCCTACAAGCACACATGATATGATACTTTCAATGGATGTATTGGATAAGGCGGCTTTACAAAAGTATGCAACCTCAAGAGAACATGTAGAGATTGCAGATACCTTGATAAAACCGAATACAAACTCAAGAGTAGCTATTGACTATATGGTATAAATAAGATTAAAAGAGACTTATATGCATAAATCTATGTGTATAAGTTTTTTTGTATTTAAAAATATGCAACAATCACTGTATTTATAGGTTCTCTCACATTTGCTATTTAAAAAAATCATGTTATAATGTTTTTTTGTATACAGTGATAAGGAATTATCAATGTTGGTAGTAGTGTTGTTTGCCATAATGATTCTTTACTAAAATTGAAAAGTATATCATTGGCGGATTAGCTTAGTAATGAAGGAGAAAGTATGGGGAAAAAGGGTTTTATATTTTTACCCGGTGGATTCAATAGTGTAATTGAAGAATTATCAAAAAAGTATCGTATATATGCACCTGTGCTCAAAGAAAAGGAAGGCAGATTTACAGATACTGATGTTGTTCGATATGATTTTGTAAATGAAGTGGCGGACATTGAGCTCGAGAAGAAGTCCGATTATTCATTTAAAGAGATTTTAACTCCGCTTTCACAGACATTATTTTTCTTCACGGAAAATGATGTAAAGGAAGCAAATGTGGATGAGAGAGAGGTATTGGTATTCTTAAGAAGTTGCGATTTGAATGCATTAAAAAGACTTGACCAGATTTATCTTAAAAACGGTAGAGAAGAAGATTATTTCTATGCTCGTATCAGAGATAAGGTAAAGTTTGTACTTATGGGATGCGCTCACTCATATGAGGACTGCTTCTGCGTGGATATGGGGACAAACAGAGCTGATGACCTTGATTTCAGCTTTTCGGTTGACTATGTTGACAACAAATTCAAATGTCAGCTTAAGGATGAGACTCTAAGTTCTATATTTGAAAACAATGCACTTAAAGAAGAAGATGTTACACCTATGTTTGTGACAGAGAATGAGACGAGGGTCAAGTTGCCGGGAGAGGTACCACTTTCAATATTTACATCCGATATGTGGGATGAATATACCGCAAGATGCATAGGATGCGGAAGATGTAATTACGTTTGTCCTACATGTACCTGCTATACAATGCAGGATGTGTACTATACAGATAACGGCAAAGTCGGTGAGAGAAGAAGAGTCAATGCTTCATGTATGGTAGACGGATATACCAATGTGGCAGGCGGCGGAGAATACAGAAAGAAGCACGGAGACCGTATGAGATTTAAGACTATGCATAAGATCTACGACTTCAGAAAGCGTTTCGGCTACAATATGTGCGTAGGCTGCGGCAGATGTGATACAGTGTGCCCTGAGTATATTTCATTCTCAAATATTATTAACAAAGTAACAGCTAAAGTAGAGGAGGTGCAAAATGAGAACTAATTCTTATATTCCATTTCCGTCAAAAATTTTAGATGTTATTAAGCATACAAAGAAAGAATACACATTCAGAATGGAATTTCACGGCGATGTAAAGCCGGGACAGTTCTTTGAAGTTTCAATACCTAAGTTTGGTGAAGCTCCTATTTCTGTAAGCGGTATTACAGAAAACAGTGTGGATTTGACTATACGTAAGGTCGGTAGGGTTACAGATGAGGTATTTGAAAACTATGTCGGAGATACATTATTTCTTAGAGGACCTTACGGTAACGGCTTTGATGTTGACAAGTATACGGACGGTGAGTGTGTGGTAGTAGCAGGCGGTACAGGTGTTTCTCCTGTTCGCGGTGTTATAAATGCTCTGGCTGCAAGTAAAGATTCTAAAGATAAGCATGTAATACTGGGATTCAGAAGCCCTTCGGATATGCTATTCAGAGATGATATTGCAGACTGGGAAAATAAGATTGACCTTATTTTGACAATGGATAAGGAAGCACAAGGCTACACAGGAAATGTCGGACTTGTAACCAAGTTTATTCCTGAGCTTAAGTTAAAGAATATTGAAACGGCACAGGCTGTAGTAGTCGGACCGCCTCCAATGATGAAATTTTCGGTAATAGAGCTTTTGAAGCTTGGATTTAAAGAGGAGAACATTTGGGTTTCTTATGAGAGAAAGATGTGTTGCGGTATAGGAAAATGCGGACATTGTAAGGTAAATGACACTTATATATGTCTTGACGGACCGGTATTTAACTATGTTGACAGTAAGGCTTTGATTGATTAGAGAGGTGAATAATGGATATAAATGTAAAAAAACTTAAGAAAAACGCCTTTCGTGTATCTAAAGTGCGTGGTGAAACAGCATCAAGAGTAAGAATGCCGGGCGGTTATATAGATGCCGAAAGTATGAAGAGAATATCTGAAATTGCCGACAAGTACGGCAACGGAAGTATATTTATAACAAACCGTCAAGGTGTTGAGATTCCGGGCATTAAGATTACAGATATGGATGCCGTAAACAAGGAAATTCAGCTCATTATCGACCATGAGGGTACAAATCAGGAAAAGAGAGATACAGGCTATGCCGCATCCGGAACAAGAAATGTAGTTGCCTGTCCGGGAAAGAGACTTTGCCCTTTTGGTAATTATGACACCACAGAGTTTGCAAGAAAGATGGAGAAGCAGATTTTTCCCTAACAACCTGCACTTCAAGGTGGCTTTTACAGGTTGTTCAAAAATGATTGTGCCAAGGTTCGTATGAATGACTTCGGTATTATGGGAATGACGGAGCCGCAGTATAATCCTGACAGATGCGTAACTTGTGAGGCATGTGTAAAGGGATGTAAACAAAAAAAGTGTCGAGGCTTTAAGAGTAGTTAACGGCAAGATTGAAAGAAACACCGAAAAATGTATAGGATGCGGTGTATGTATTACAGTATGTCCTACAAGAGCATGGACAAGAAGTAAGGAAAAATACTACAGACTTGTTTTACTTGGAAGAACAGGAAAGAAAAACCCGAGACTTGCAGAGGACTTTATCAAATGGGTTGATGAAGACAGCATTTTAAAGATTGTAAAGAATGCGTATGCCTATGTTGAGAGATATATCGACACCAACGCTCCTGACGGTAAGGAACATGTCGGATATATTGTGGACAGAACAGGTTTTGAAGAGTTCTATAAGTGGATTATGGAAGGTGTAACCTTAGGACCTAAGGCCGAGGTTGCAAAAACTATGTACTGGGGCGGAAAACATTACGACCACGAATAGATTTTTGTTTAAAAACAAAAACAAACCTCATTGTATGCAGAATAGTACACAAAATACAATGTTTATCATTTGCATTTATTTTTTAAATTGGTATAATGAGAATCGAAGAAATAATTATATATTATTTATTATAAACAATTACTTAGTAGGAGGAATAAAATGGCTAAGAGACAAATGAAGACCATGGATGGTAATCAGGCAGCTGCTCATGCATCATACGCTTATACTGATGTTGCTGCAATTTATCCGATAACACCATCATCTGTCATGGCAGAGCACACCGACGAGTGGGCAACAGACGGTAGAAAGAATATTTTCGGCCACACTGTTCAAGTAACAGAAATGCAATCAGAGGCAGGTGCTGCAGGTGCAGTTCATGGTTCTCTTTCAGCTGGAGCTTTGACAACAACATATACAGCTTCACAGGGCCTTTCTTCTTATGATCCCAAATATCTATAAGATGGCAGGAGAGCAGCTTCCGGCAGTTATCAATGTTTCTGCTCGTGCTATTGCAACACATGCACTCAGCATCTTGGAGATCATTCAGATGTTTATGCTTGTCGTCAGACAGGTGCCGCAATGCTTTGTTCATCATCAGTTCAGGAAGTTATGGATTTAACACCTGTTGCTCATCTTTCAGCAATAAAGGGAAAAGTTCCGTTTATCAACTTCTTTGACGGTTTCAGAACATCACATGAGATTCAGAAAATTGAAACTTGGGATTACGCAGATCTTAAGGATATGGCTGATATGGATGCTGTCGCAGCTTTCAGAAAGAATGCACTTAATCCTAATCATCCTGTAGAGAGAGGATCGGCACAAAACCCTGATATCTTCTTCCAGGTAAGAGAAGCAAGCAATCCTTATTACGATGCATTACCTGCAATTGTTCAGGACTATATGGACAAGGTTAATGCTAAAATCGGTACAGATTACAAATTATTTAACTACTATGGTGCTGCTGATGCTGAGACAATCATCATCGCTATGGGTTCAGTTAACGATACAATAGAAGAGACAATTGATTACCTTCTTAAGCAGGGTGAGAAGGTCGGAGTTGTTAAAGTAAGACTTTACAGACCTTTCAATGCACAGGCACTTGTTGATGCTATTCCTGACAGCGTTAAGAGAATTCAGGTTCTTGACAGAACAAAGAGCCGGGATCACTTGGTGAGCCGCTTTGGCTTGACGTTGTTGCAGCACTTAAGGGAACTAAGTTTGATGCTGTTCCTGTATTCAGCGGTCGTTACGGTCTTGGATCAAAAGATACAACACCTGCTCAGATAGTTGCAACATTCCACAACACAGAGAAGAAGAGATTCACAATCGGTATCAACGATGATGTTACACATCTTTCACTTGAGCAGGGTCCTTCACTTGTTACAACACCTGAGGGAACTACAAACTGTAAGTTCTGGGGTCTTGGTGCCGACGGTACTGTAGGTGCAAACAAGAACTCTATCAAGATTATCGGTGACAACACAGATATGTATGCACAGGCATATTTTGACTATGACTCAAAGAAGTCAGGCGGTGTTACAATGAGCCACTTGCGTTTCGGTAAGAAGCCTATCAAGTCAACATATCTTATCCGTAAGGCAAACTTTGTAGCATGTCATAACCCTGCATATATCAGAAAGTACAACATGGTACAGGAGCTTGTTGACGGAGGTACATTCCTTCTTAACTGTACATGGAGCGATGCCGAGCTTGAAGAGCATATCCCGGGACAGGTTAAGAAGTATATCCATGACCACAAGATCAACTTCTATACAATCGACGGTGTAAAGATCGGTATTGCTACAGGTATGGGACCTACAAGAATTAACACAATTCTTCAGTCAGCATTCTTTAAGCTTTCAGCAATCATTCCTGAGGAGCAGGCTATTGACCTTATGAAGAAGGCGGCTGAAAAGACTTACGGAAGAAAAGGTGAGGATGTAGTTAAGAAGAACTGGGCAGCTATTGAAGAAGGTGCTAAGAATGTTCATAAGGTAGAGGTTCCTGCAAGCTGGGCTGATGCAAAGGATGAGGGACTTGACTATGCAGTACATACAGAGGGTAGAGAGGATGCAATCAAGTTTGCAAATAATATCCAGACAGCTGTAAGTGCACAAGAGGGTAACAATCTTCCTGTATCAGCATTCGTTGACTACGTTGACGGTACAACACCTGTCGGTACATCAGCATATGAGAAGCGCGGTATTGCTGTAAATATGCCTATCTGGAACAGTGATAACTGTATTCAGTGCGGTTTCTGTTCATACGTATGTCCTCATGCTGTTATCAGAACAGTTGCTCTTACAGAAGATGAGGCTAATGGTGCTCCTGAGGGAATGAGTGTACTTCCAATGACAGGTATGCCAAACTACAAGTTCACTGTAGCAGTTTCAGCTCTTGACTGTACAGGTTGCGGTTCTTGTGCTAATGTATGTCCGGGAAAGAAGGGCGAGAAGGCTCTTACAATGCAGAGTATGCCTGAGAATGTTGAGCGTCAGAAGTGGTTTGACTATGCAACAGCTACACCTGAGAAGCCTGAGGTTATTGCTAAGTTTAAGGAGAATACAGTTAAGGGTTCACAGTACAAGAAGCCTTTACTTGAGTTCTCAGGAGCTTGTGCAGGTTGTGGTGAGACACCTTATGCAAGACTTATCACACAGCTCTTCGGTGAGAGAATGTACATCTCAAATGCTACAGGTTGTTCATCAATCTGGGGTAACTCTTCACCTTCAACACCTTATACAGTAAACGCTAAGGGACAGGGTCCTGCTTGGTCAAACTCATTGTTTGAGGATAATGCCGAGTTCGGTTACGGTATGTTCCTTGCTAACGAGGCACTCAGAAACGGTCTTAAGACAAAGGTAGAGGCAATTGCCGAGAACGGTTCAGATGAGCTTAAGGCAGCAGCTAAAGAGTACCTTGATACATTTACAGTAGGTGCACTCAACGGAAGCGCAACAGACAGACTTGTAGCTGAGCTTGAGAAGCTTAATACACCTGAGGCTAAGGAAATCCTTGACAATAAGGAATTCTTATCAAAGAAGAGCCAGTGGGTATTCGGTGGTGACGGTTGGGCTTACGATATCGGTTTCGGAGGTCTTGACCATGTAATTGCCAGCGGTAAGGATGTAAACATCATGGTATTTGATACAGAGGTTTACTCAAATACAGGTGGACAGAGTTCAAAGGCAACAAAGACAGGTGCTGTAGCACAGTTTGCTGCCGGCGGTAAGGATACAAAGAAGAAGGATCTTGCAAGTATTGCAATGAGCTACGGTTATGTATATGTAGCACAGATAGCTATGGGTGCTGATTACAACCAGACTGTTAAGGCTTTGGCTGAGGCAGAGGCTTATCCCGGTCCGTCACTTATTATCGCTTATGCTCCATGTATCAACCACGGTATCAAGAAGGGTATGAGCAAGGCTATGACAGAGGAGAAGCTTGCAGTTGAGTCAGGTTACTGGAACAACTTCAGATTTAACCCTGCTGCAGAGAACAAGTTCACTCTTGATTCAAAGACACCTACAGGCGATTATCAAGAGTTCCTTAAGGGTGAGGTTCGTTACGCATCTCTTGCACTAAAGGATCCTGAGAGAGCAGCTAAACTCTTCGAGAAGAATGAGGAAGATGCTAAGGAGAGATTTACATACCTTGAGAAGCTTGTAACTCTTTATTCAAAATAAGATAAATTGATATTTTTATATAAAGTAACAGATAAAATCTGTTAAGTGTACAAACGGAAGCCGCTTATGCGGTCAAAGGGGGGCTGTCGCTTTAACGGTTCATCAATCGTTAGGTGGCGGCTCCTTTGTAGTTCTTTTTTATTCCTTAACTGCAAAGTCTATGATATAAAAACAGTTTTTTGTAAAAAAACGCACTTTAATAAAGCCCCAAAAATGGTTTTTTAAATTTTTGAACTTTCTAAATTTATGCACCCCTCAAAGGAAATAAATGCCTTCCGGTTTTTCCTTTTTGTATCTTATTGTGAAGTTTATTCACATTTTTTGCCATTGCAAGTAATACACTTTCTGCAAGAACATTCGATGTACCACGACTCAAATATCTACGAAACTGCATATCCTGTTTCAACTCACCAAAAGAGCCCTCTACTTGTATGCTTCTGTTTATTCTGAGAAGAATACCCTCTTCTGATAAAATTCGTTCCAAATCTTCTTTTCGATATTTTAGAAATGTCTTTGCTACAGAAAGGACTTTATTTCGTTCTTCCATTGGAGTTTTACAATTGTTTCCTTTGATGCATTCTTTCTTGTAAGGACAACCTGAGCATTCCTCACATTGATAAATATTTTTCTCACTGACATATCCGGTTTTAGATTTAGAACGCCGAACCTGTGTAAATGATAGTGTTTTTATTATTTTTACAAATATAAGAGTCACTTTTTTTCATTGTATTCCATATTTTTCTACGCGACCTATATCTTTTTATATTTTTCTTTTTTGAAATTTCATAATTCGATGGCTTTAATAAATGCCATTTGTTGATTCTGGTCCAGAAGACATAATTCTCTTCACTTTCGTATCCGGCATCTGCAATGACTTTCTGATATTTGAATGCCAAATATTTCTCTGTTTCCTTTAAGAATGGAATCAAAGTGGTAGTATCTGTAGGCTGTGGTCTCGATGGTTAACCAAGTAATGTATTCGGAATCAACTCCATGTTGCAAATTAAATGCCGGCTTTAGCTGTCCATTTCCCATTGCGTCTTCTTTCATTCTCATGAAAGTCGCATCCGGATCTGTTTTTGAATAACTGTTTCTTTTCCCACAAAGATGCAGTTTTTTTGTGTATCCTTTTAAACGATTTAGATATTCTTCTAATGTTTCTATACTCTTTTGTAGTGAGGTTTCCTTTTTCCGATACCATGTACAAATATAATATTTTTCTTTCTGTTTCAAGGTATATAGTTTTTTTCTTAACCTTTTTACATGTTTCATTTTAACAATATCACCATAAGCAACACGAATATCATAAAGTTGCTCACATTCTACAATAAAATCAGCTATTTTAATGAGAAGTTTTGCCTGATTTTTGGTTACTGCTTTTTTCCATACAAACGTGTATTTATTAGCACAGGCTTCAATTTTTTTGTGCCGTCAATAAAAAAATCATTTCTCCTGAAATTTCTCCAAGTTCGTAAAGAAGGTTAGACATTTCGGCAAGTATTCTTTTTGAACATGGAGCAAAATGGATACTGCGAAAACGTGCAAAAGTAGCATAATCAGGAACCGACTTGCCTTCTAAAAGATACATAAAATTAATATCCCGTTTACAGTTTCGTTCCATGGAACGAGAAGAATAATCCCCATTCATATAAGAGTATAAAACAATCTTCAATAGAGTTCTTGGCGAAACTGTATTTATTCTTTTATAAGTAGAATATAAGTCAGTTAAATCCATAGCCTCCACAAACTGACTCAGCAATCGCACAGAATCATCTATCGGAATGATAGTTTCTAAATTTAAAGGAAGTTTTAGTTGATATCCTTCCTCATTCAAAGTATAATCTTTGTGTAATAATATATGGGTTTGCATACATATATTTTACACCATCAGCCGAACTTTTCTAAGTCCGGCTGTAATTTTTTTTATTAAAAAGAGGCTGCACACTAATTACTTAGTGCGACAGCCCCTTTTTGTATTAAAATGTTTTATTTACTTGTTATAATTGTAAACTTGGGATAAAATAGAAATATAAAGTTAGACTGGGAGACAGTATGTATAAAGATAATGAAATATGGGTGGCAAGCGACGGCGAGACCAAATTATGTATAAAAACAAATTTTGCAAACAGGCACGGACTGATAGCGGGAGCAACCGGAACAGGTAAGACAGTGACTCTAAAGGTTATGGCGGAGTCGTTTTCGGATGCCGGAGTACCGGTATTTTTCTCAGATATTAAGGGAGATTTGTCAGGTATGTGTAAGCCCGGCGAAGAAAAGGAGAGCATTACCAAGAGAGTATGTGAGCTCGGACTTGGCTCAGACTTTACTTTTAAGGCTTATCCTACCTGTTTTTGGGATATTTTCGGAAAGAGAGGGCTGCCTCTTAGAACAACTGTATCCGAGTTCGGACCTATGCTATTATCAAAATTGCTGGAGCTTAATCAGATACAGAGCGATATTTTGAATATAGTATTCAAGATTGCAGATGATGAGGGACTTTTGCTGCTTGATCTTAAGGATCTTAAGAGTATGTTAAACTATGTAAGTGAGAATGCGGCAAACTATAAGGCCGAATACGGAAATATAGCACCACAGAGTGTAAATGCGATAGTGAGAGGACTTGTATCACTTGGAGATAAGGGCGGAGATATATTCTTCGGTGAACCTGCAATAGATATAAGAGACTGGTTTGTTACTAAGGACGGCAAAGGTATGATAAATATCTTGGATGCCACAACCATTATAAACGATCCGAGCATATATGCTACATTTATGCTTTGGATGCTTGCGGAACTTTTTGAAATAATGCCTGAAGTAGGTGATCTTGATAAGCCGAAGATGGTATTTTTCTTTGATGAGGCACACCTTTTGTTTAAGGATATGCCTAAGGCACTTCTTCAAAAGATAGAACAGGTTGTAAAGCTTATAAGGTCAAAGGGCATCGGTGTATATTTTATTACACAGAGTCCGAGTGATATACCTGGTGAAGTGCTTTCACAGCTTGGAAATAAGGTACAGCACGCACTTAGAGCATATACACCTGCAGATCAAAAAGCTATAAAGGCTGCTGCTGCAAGCTACAGATCCAATCCCGATTTTGATACGGAAGAAGCTATTACAAACTTGGGTATAGGAGAGGCGGTAGTCTCATTTATAGGTGATGACGGTGCTCCTGCCATGGTCAGAAAAGCGAAAGTACTTCCGCCGCAGTCATATCTAGGAGCAATAGATGACATGCTTAGAGCAACAGTTATTTCAATGTCGGATCTTGCAGCTAAGTATAAGGATATGGTTGACAGGGATTCAGCATATGAGTTTTTACAAAGATTACAGGTAGAAACTTCAAAAAAGCAGGAAGAAGAAAAACAGGCCGAGATAGACAAAAAAGAGTCCGAAAAACAGGCAAAGCTTGCACAAAAAGAAGCTGAAAAGCAAGCAAGAGAGGCCGAGAAGGAAGAAAAGAAGAAAAAAGACGCTATAAAAAAAGGTGTAGCAAGTGTGGCGGGAACCGCCGCAGGCACTATAGGAAGACAATTGGGTAAAACACTTGGAAAATCAGGTGGAAAGTTCGGATCAAGTCTGGGTGGAAATCTTGGAGCAAGCCTTGGAAGGGGTATACTTTCCACACTGTTCAAATTATAAAAATATGAATATACGTGAAGATGTAGAACTTAGAGAGGAGTTAACTCTCAGCAAATATGCAGCTCTCAGCAAGAATTCTTTGGGAAGAGACAGATATGAAGAAGCCTGTGATATAAGGACGGTATATCAAAGGGACAGAGACAGGATACTTCATTCAAAGGCTTTCAGAAGGTTAAAGCATAAGACTCAAGTATTTTTAGCCCCTGAGGGAGACCACTACCGTACAAGACTTACACATACTCTTGAGGTAGCACAGATTGCAAGAACCATAGCTAAGTCACTTAGACTTAATGAAGATTTGACAGAGGCTATTGCACTTGGACATGACCTCGGGCATACGCCTTTCGGTCACTCAGGAGAGGATGTGCTTAATGAAGTCTGTTCATACGGATTTGCACACTATGAGCAAAGTGTAAGAATAGTTGAGTTTCTTGAAAAATCCGGAAAGGGACTAAACCTTACAAAAGAGGTAAGAGACGGTATATTAAATCACAGAACCAGCGGAAATCCGTCCACACTTGAAGGACATGTAGTCAGGTTGTCGGATAAAATCGCATATATCAACCATGATATTGACGACTCTATCAGGGCACATATATTGGTGGAAGATGATATACCCGGTGAATACAGTGATATATTGGGACATTCGGTTAGAGAGCGACTCAACAATCTGATACATGGAGTTATAGAAGAAAGTATAGATAAACCGCAAATCTCTATGAATAAAGAAAAATATAAGGCAATGATGGGGCTTAGAACATGGCTTTTTAAGAAGGTGTATCACAACGAAGTGCCGAAGTCACAGGAGGGCAAGGCAAAGGCTATGATAAAGTCACTTTTTGATTACTATATGTTGCATACAGACAAGCTTCCGGATGAATATATCTATTTTATAAAAGAGTTAAATCAGGATAGGGAACTTGTAGTATGTGACTATATTGCGGGTATGACAGATTTATATGCAATTGAAAAGTTTAAAGATTTATTTGTTCCGAAGTCTTGGGATGTATATTAAGGAGGCGAGGCTTGTATTATTCAAATGATATAATAGATGAGGTCAGGTCCGCAAATGATATAGTGGATGTGATTTCAAGCTATGTGAAAATACAAAAAAAAGGTGCAAATTATATGGGGCTATGCCCCTTTCATTCAGAAAAGTCTCCTTCATTTTCGGTATCACCGAGTAAACAGCTTTTTCATTGCTTCGGATGCGGTGTAGGAGGAGATGTAATCACATTTATCAGGCAGTATGAGAACTATTCGTTTGTCGAGGCTCTTTCATTGCTTGCAAAGAGAGCAAATATTGAACTGCCGCAGTTAAGTGACAGTGATAGAGCACAAAATGATGAAAAAAACATCATACTTGAGATAAACAAGACGGCAGCCAAATACTTCTATGAGACGCTTTTTTCAAAAGACGGCAAGGAAGGACTTGAGTATTTTAATTTAAGAGGACTTGATGCTAAAGATATAACACATTTCGGACTTGGATTTTCAAAAAAGACTCCAAACGATTTGTATAAGTATCTGAAAGAGCAGGGTTACGATGATGCTATACTCAAAAAAAGCGGACTTATAAATATTGATGAGAGAGGTGCAAGAGACAGATTTTGGAACAGAGTAATGTTTCCTATAATAGATGCAAACTCAAGAGTAATAGGCTTTGGCGGAAGAGTGATAGGCGACGGACTTCCAAAGTATGTCAATTCACCTGAAACGATTGCATTTGATAAAAGCAGAAATCTGTACGGCTTAAATTTTGCAAAGAGAACAAAAAGAGACTTCTTTTTACTGTGTGAGGGATATATGGATGTTATTGCACTTCACAAGGGAGGTTTTGAAAACTCGGTTGCAAGTCTGGGTACCGCACTTACCCCACTTCATGTAAAGCTTTTATCAAGATATACAAAAAAAGTAGTACTTACATATGACTCTGACAAAGCCGGTATAAATGCCGCAAAAAGAGCAATTCCACTTTTAAAAGAAGAGAATATAAATGCAAAAGTACTCTCAATGGCACCGTACAAGGATCCGGATGAGTTTATCAAAAATCTTGGCAGCGAGGAATTTGAGAGGAGAATAAATGCCGCCGACAATGCGTTTCTTTGGGAAGTGGAAATACTTAAAAAAGACTACAATCTGAATGAACCTGATGAGAGAACAAACTTTTATAGAGAAGTTGCAAGGATGTTAAGTACATTCAGTGAGAAACTTGAACGAGAAAATTATACTCATGCGGTGGCAAATAGGCTGATGATTGACTACAAATCACTTTTTGATATGGTAAATTCCTACGGTTTTGCTTCAAATACATTGAAAAAGGAAGAACCGAAAGAAAAGAAAAAGCAGGATGACGGATATACAAAGGCACAGGGGCTGTTACTTACATGGATAGTTGAAGAGGTGGAACTTTTTGACAAGATAAGTGAATATGTTTCACCGATTCACTTTGGTGAAGGATTTTACAGAGATGTTGCAACAAGAATATTTGAAAAGATAAAACAGGGAGATTTTAATTTTTCAAACATTTGTGACGACTATACAGATGATATAGAAAAGCAGAAACTGCTTTCAAAAATACTGAACACTAATCTTGGGACAAACCTCAGTGATGACGAGAAGAAGAAGGCAATCACTGAAAGTATACTAAAAATCAGACAGGCGAGTTTAGACGAGAAGAGTAAAAATGCAAAAGGAATTGAAGAGTTTCAAAAAATCATAAAGGAACAGGCGATTTTGCGAAAGCTTCGTGTGGATTTAGATTAGTGGAGGAAGTATGAGGGGGAAGAATATAGAAAATGAGTTTGAAAAAATACTCAAAAAAGATGTTGAAGGAAAATTGACTACTTTGAAAATTCAAAGAATCTTCTCTGAAAATAATATCCCGAAAGAATATCTTCCGGAGTTTATAGAATTCCTTGAAAAAAAAGATATTACTGTTGAGGAAGAGGATGATAAGGAACCGACAGATTTTGACTGTGAGTCGGACACGGAGGAGTATATTCTTTTAAAGGATACTGAATTTGAAGATGAGTTTGACGAAGAAGATATCAAGGATCTGAAAGATATAGATTTGAATATTTTAGAAAATCTGGATGACTATGTCGCAATAGAAGATCCTATAAAGATGTACCTGAAGGAAATCGGAAAGATTCCCCTTTTAAGTGTGGATGAGGAGATGAATCTTGCAAAGAAAATTTGTGCTCCGGATGAGAATGTCAGAATAGAAGCCAGAAAGAAAATGGCGGAATCGAATCTCAGACTTGTAGTAAGTATTGCAAAAAGATATATGGGAAGAGGGATGCAGCTTTTGGACCTTATACAGGAAGGAAATCTGGGACTTTTGCGTGCCGTTGAAAAATTTGACTATCAAAAAGGATTTAAATTTTCAACTTATGCCACATGGTGGATAAGACAGGCAATAACCAGATCTATTGCAGACCAGGCAAGGACTATAAGGATTCCCGTACATATGGTGGAAACTATCAACAGGCTGATAAAGGTACAAAGAAAGCTTGTTCAGGAGCTTGGCAGAGAGCCGAAGCCTATTGAGGTGGCTAAAGTTATGGGAATTCCTGTGGCCAAGGTTAGAGAAATAATGAGTTTTGCACTTGAGCCTGTATCTATGGAAACCCCAATAGGAGATGAGGATGATTCACACCTGGGAGATTTTTTACAGGATTCCAATGCCAAGATTCCTGTAAATTTTGCAATGGATGTGCTTTTACATGACCAGTTGATGGAGGTCATAAAGTCACTGACTGAAAGAGAACAAAAGGTAATACTACTTCGATTCGGACTTGAGGACGGGAAGCCAAGAACACTTGAAGAGGTAGGAAAGGTCTTCGGTATCACAAGGGAGAGAATCAGACAGATAGAGGCTAAAGCACTCAGAAAGCTTCGCAATCCGTCAAAGGTAAAAAGATTAAAAGATTTTTTGGAATAGAGGATAAGATGAAGTTGTCAAAGAGGTTGCAAACTATTGCCGATTTTGTAAAAAAAGGTGCAGTAGTTGCAGATATAGGTACAGACCATGCACATATACCTATTTATCTTATAAAAAATAATATCATATCTAGAGCTTATGCCTGTGATATAAATACAGGGCCGTTAGAAAAGGCGGAGGAAAATATAAATTACTACGGAGTAAAAAATATTGAACTTAGGCTTTCAAACGGCCTTGAAAAACTTAAAACAGATGAGGCGGATACTGTTATTATAGCGGGCATGGGAGGAGAACTCATAACGGATATTTTAGAAAGAGGAAGAAGATTTTTTGACACTGAACGAAAGTTTATACTGTCTCCGCATACAAAGATAGATGAGGTAAGAAAGTACCTTCTTTCAAACGGGTTTGAAATCACAAAGGAAGATATGTGTATTGACGAGGGCAAGTTCTATACCGTTATGGAAGCTAAGTATACAGAAAATAAAGAGATGTATTCGGAGGCTGAGCTCTTATACGGCAAATATCTTATAGAAAATAAACATCCGGTATTGCTTAGGTTTTTAAAAAAAGAAGAAGCAAAGTATATAAGTATTTTTATCAAATATCGGATTAAATGAGGAGAAAAAAACAGAACTTAGACATAGACTTGATATAATTAAGGAGACTATAAATGAGATGCAGTGAGATTTTTGAATATTTAAAAAATCTATATCCTATTGAGCTTGCTATAGACTGGGATAATTCAGGATTTTTACTTGGAAGAAGTGATAAAGAGGTAAAGAATGTCTTAGTGGTACTTGATATTACAAATGAAGTACTTGAATACGCCGAGGCAAAGGATATTGATTTGATTGTATCACATCACCCGATTATTTTTTCAGCTCTAAAGAGAGTTACAGATGAGACACTCCTTGGAAACTATATTTTAAAGATATTAAGAAACGATATTTGTGTGATTGCAATGCATACAAATTTCGATATTGCAAAGGGCGGCATGGCGGATATCTGTAGTGAGAGGCTTGGACTGAGCAATACCTGTGTATTTGAAATAACAAATATATGTGACGGAGAAGAGCTTGGTGTCGGTAAAATAGGCGACTTAAAAAAAGATATGTCACTTGATGAACTTATCGAACTTGTAAAGGCAAAGTTTAATTTGAAGCATGTAAGTGTCTTTGGAAGGGAAATATAAACTCTAAAATAAGAAGAGTTGCAATAAGCCCGGGCTCAGGTAAGGGAATGTATAAATATGCACTTAAAAGAGCGGATGTTCTTATCACAGGAGATATCACACATCATGAAGGACTTGATGCAGCCAATGACGGGGTCTGCATTATAGATGCAACACATTACGGACTTGAGCATCTGTTTATAGATAAGATAAAATCGGATTTGGACAACTGTGAGAGTATAAAGGTCTTTGAATTCAAAAATACAAATCCTGTGGAGATAATTTAAAGAATGGTAAAAGTTTTTTTGGTAGAGGATGAGAAATTTGTAAGAGAAGGTATTAAAAATCAAATAGACTGGAATGCATATGGTTTTGATTTTGTAGGGGAAGCTGCCGACGGAGAGTTGGCACTTCCTTTAATTGAATCTTTAAAACCCGATATTTTAATTACCGATATTAAAATGCCTTTTATGGACGGACTGGAACTTGGCAGAATAGTTAAGGATAAGTTTCCTGATACAGTTATTATTTTTTTAAGCGGATATGATGATTTTGATTATGCACAAAGAGCTATACATATAGGTGCGTCTGAATATATTTTAAAGCCTATATCAAAAGAAAAGCTTCTGTCGGTTCTTCAAAAAGTTAAATCCGTCATTACATCAAAATATAACAATACAGATAATTTAAAGATTAAAAAGTGTTGAACTTGATATTAAAAAAATTTGATACGTCAAATTTTGATAAGGGAAAAATTAAGAGAGTTTATTATAAATGGCTGTATATCGGATGTATCCGGTAGTATTTTTGAATTTTTTTCTATTTAAAAAAATTTATAGACATATGTTATATTGGATGCAATATAAATTGTTAGAGGGAGGTGAGTAGGAATTTTAAATTTTATATACAAACATTTCAAGAAGATCTTAGCGATCTTTTTTGTATGTTTACTTGCTTACCTGTTTAAAGATACGCTTGCAAATATAGCCACACCGTCCGACTCCGAGTTTAGTGATATTGTGATAACACCTGACGGAGCAGTGGCGACACCGACAAACGCCGGAAGGTATGAGGTAAATCTTGACGGTATAAGTGTAATAGTCAGTGCATCTGAAGGAAGTTTTGACAGAGAAGTTTTTCTTAAGGCATCCAGGGTGGATGACAACGAAGATGTAAAAAGATTACTTTTAAAAAATTTAAATATTGATACGGATCCAAAAGAAACATTAACCAAGTCTGAAGATAAAGAAAGTGAAAATACTGAAGTATATATAGATAATGTAGAAAACTCCGTTATTGAGGAGTCATTTACGGATGACGGAAGTTCAGATAGCGATGTGACTGAGGGAGAAGAATATGTAGACAGCACCATATCTTTGGATATTCATTTTGAAGATGAAAGCGGTAGTGAGGTGGAACCGCTAAAGCAAGTGTATGTAAACATAAAGCTTGACAGCGGGCTGATACCTAAGGGAATAAATCCTGAGGATGTGCAAATATATCATATAAAGGATGATGAGAGCATAAGTAAAGTAGATGATATTGCTCTTACCAAAGATAAGGACGATGACAGCATCACCACTAATTTCAGTACAGACAGCTTTTCAACATTTGCATTACATTGGGGATCTGCAAACAGCAGGTTCTATGTGAATGTAAGATATGTAGATACAAACGGCAATGAGATAACCGCAGATCCAAGTAAGCTTGAATTGTTTAAAAACAATAATAACGGAGTATTCGGTAATGACAATGATAAAATAACCCCGAGAGAACTGGATACCGGTATAGTCGGTATGAGGTATAAATATGCCAGGGTTGTGATGTCAAACGGAACTGTAGTAAATAATGTATTGCAAATAGAAAGAGAAACCAGCCTTATAAAAGGACTCAGATATACGGTGGACGGTACCAATTGGGTAGTATTTTCATCTACTGAAATGAGATACCTTGAACTGGTATATGAGCCTGAAAGCAGGACTATTTCAAACAGACGAATAAGAACTGATATAAGTAAGACTGTAGAAGATCCGGATAAGGACGGAATCTACGATCTTACACTGAAAATAAATAATCAGACCGGAAGTACAACAAACAGAACGAATATGGATGTACTGTTCTTACTTGATACTACAAGCAGTATGAGTGAGGGTATCTCGGGTAGCGGTACGGATCCGAAAATATCTTCAGTTTACAGTGTACTTAGAAATGTAATAAATAACAATTATTTTGACAGCAGTAAATATAATGTAAACTATGCGCTTGTGGGAATTGACAGCGAGCCGCATCTTTATCAAAATTGGACAAGTAACGGAAATACACTTATAAGTAAGATTCCTATAAGTCCGAATAATGTGAGCAGAATAAACTATGAAAGGGATTTGTTAAGGCAAATGAACTTTTCAGAAACGGTAGAAGCGATGCACAAAAGGTTCTTATTTTTATTACTGACGGAAATCCTACTTACTACACAAATCACAATACAGGTTGGAATGAAGGTCATGTAATTAACAGATATAGCACAATGGCGATGCTTCACGGACAGTTCGCATTATACGCCATAGATTTGGACTATTTCTTTTCAATAGGACTTGGCAATCAAGGAGATTATGATAAGCTGAAACTTTTGACAAATTCAAATGACTCTGACAGTCCTGTAAGAGGATATAAGGGTATCACCTTGCCGGCACCGGGTGTGGAGGTAGGAGCGAGTCCATATTCGGCAGGCAGTAAAAATGATTTTTTAAACAGGATGAGGGAAATAGTAAGTGTACTGAAAAATCCGAGGGTGAGTAATGTTGTAGTGGAGGATAAACTGAGTCAATATGCAATGATTGCCAAAGATCCTTCCGGAAATCCATATCCGCTTGAGATAGAAGTGTTGGGACCGACAGGTATACACACCGGTAATTATATAGCTACAAATATGTACAGACTGTTTTCCACTCCCAGAAACAGTCTTGCCGATATTGTATCGTCATATAATGCTTCTACAAAGACTATAAGACTTGAGTTTCCGTATGCATATACCTTGGAGACAGGGTATACATATATGATTAAGGCAAAGATTCAGACTACACAGCAGGCAAATGCCATATACGGAAGTACCGGTCATTTCCAAAAAAACAGTAACGGAAGTGATGTGGTGGGAGACCCCGGAACAGGTTCAAAGTCCTCAAATCAAAAGGGATTTTATTCAAATGATTTGGCCACACTTACATATAAGTATAAGGACAAGGAAATAGTTGAGACATTCAAAAAACCTGTTATACAGCCATATATCAATCCTGTGCCTACAGGGGTATCATTCAAGATGACTTATGCTATAATATTTATATCAGCGTCAATTTTTTCTGTTCTAATATTCTTCTTTAGAAGAAAGAGAGATTAGTACATAAATAAAAATATAAAAAGATTGGAGGATTTTATATATAGAGGAAAAGGAAAAAATCAAAAAAAGAAGTATGGCGGAGTTGAAGTCTTTTATTTTAAGACTGATAACACTTGCTGTGATGATTTATGTACTGATATTCATTATATTCGGAGTAAGGATTTCACCGAATAATGAGATGTTGCCGAGAGTCAGAGCGGGAGATTTGCTGTTTTTCTATAGACTTGAAAATAAGTTCAAGTCGGGGGATGCCGTCTGTTATAAAGTAGACGGTGAAAAGTATGTGGGAAGAGTGGTCGGTGCTTCCGGAGACAGTATTGATATAGACGACAACGGAAATGTTATATTAAACGGTGCCGTACTGGTAGAGGATGATATCAAAGGCAGCACTGGAAAATATGACACAGATGTTACATATCCGATAGTGCTTGGAGAAAATGAATACTTTATACTTGCAGACAACAGAACACTTGCAAAAGACGGCAGGTATTTCGGAGTTATAAACAAGAAGAGTATCGAGGGTAAAATAATTATTGTTATAAGAAAGGATAATATATGATGTTAAAAAGAATTATGACTTTTGCGGCGGTGTCCACCATGACAGTTGCATTGGCAGGCAGTGCCATGGCAGCAGAGACAACAAAGCAGTTAAAGCCTGCAGCAGGTTCACCTAATAAGATTAAGTTCACCAAGGAAATGAAAGTATACAATGTGGATGATACAACAGGCGGAAGTGCGAAAGCACCTGATGTAAAGTATACATACACCGTTACAGGAAGTAACGGCGGTGGCGGAAAGACTCCTGTCAGCGGTACAGACGGCGGACTTACCGTTATTCCGGGAACAGCAATGCCTACCATTTCATCAGCCGAGTTCAGTCACAATGATACAATTACAAACCACCTTGTTAAAAAGGATGTTACGGTGGATTTCACAGAGCAGTTCAACGAAGACGGTATTGACGATATAACAGTACCGGGTATTTACAGATATGAGATTACCGAGTCAGGTAATTTTAACCTTACTACAAGTCAGCACGACTATACAGGAGATGTGAGTCAGCTTACAGGCGGTAAGGAGAAGAGATATCTTGATGTATATGTAGGATACAATGCGGCAGGAAAGCTTGAAGTAAAGACAGCCGTTATGATGAAAAAGGATGCTACAGTTACAGATAACTCAAAGACTACAGGTTATATAGATGATTTAAGCGGTGCGCTTACAACAGATAATAAGGATGATGTAAGTACATTCAAGACAAGAGATATTATCCTTCAAAAGGATGTTGCAGGTAACATGGGTTCTACCACTGAAGAGTTTAAGTTCACTATCGATCTCAGCAACATCGGTGTAGGTATGGATTATGCGGTATCTTCTACAAACGCTTCAAACCCTACATCTATCACAGGAGTTACAGCCAATACATATTCACTTACAAATGTTAAGTTAAAGAACAGTCAGACTATAAAGATTTCAGGTCTTCCGTCCACAGCCAAGTACAAAGTCACAGAGGATGTGAGTGTTGTAGGACCTGCAGGATATAAGACAACTCACGGTATCAATGTTGCAAGAATTACAGCGCCTACATCTACCACTCAGTATGCAAATGTGGCAGCTGTGACGGCAGTTACTCCTGTAAAGGCTGATGATACTGTTGCAGATAAAATATTCTTCTTAAACTATCGTGATACACTACACCTACAGGTGTTGTAATGAGCGTTGCACCGTTTGCAATCATGATCGGAGCAGGTATCTTATTAATTCTTGTATTCTTTAGAAGAAGAAAAAGAGAAGAAGAGAACTAAGAATGAATGTTATAGGAAAATGTGCATACATAGGAAATAGGATTATAGATATAATAGTTATTCTTATGGCGGTGATAATGTTCTTATTCGGTGCATACTCACTCTATGATGTTTTCCATGTGTACAAAGGGGCATCTCTTTCAAGTGAAATTTTAAAGAATGCCCCCGGTACCGCAGGAAATGAGAATGATGCCGTAAATGTGGAAGCATTGTTTGAAAAATACCCCGATATGAGGGCATGGCTGAATATCTTTGATACAAATATAAACTACCCGGTAGTTCAGGGTGTCGATGATGCCGAGTATCTTAATAAGGATATAGACGGCAATTTTTCACTTGCAGGGTCTATTTTCTTAAGCAGTCTGTGTGACGGTGCTTTAAATGAGCATTATTCCTTGGTTTACGGACATCATATTGATAACGGTTCCATGTTTGGAGATGTGGAAAAGTTTTTGGACGAAAAATTTTTTGATACACATATAGGCGGAATTTTATATACCAGGAAAGAAATATACGATGTCAAGGTGTTTGCCGTAATGCAGACGGATGCCTACAATGAGAAGCTTTATTTTCCGTATTTTGCAAACAATGACAAAGATGATTTCTATAAGTATCTGAGTGAAAATGCGGTAAATATAAGAGATGTAGACAGGAATAATAAAGTCATTGCTATGTCCACATGTACAGAGTCCTATACTAACGGTAGAATCGTACTTTTTGGTGAACTGATAAGGAGATGATATGAAAAAAATCGTATTTTTCCTTTTGACACTGTATTTTATACTTGTGCCGAGGGACGCCTTGGCTGCAAATGTAAAATTGCCGATAAATATAAATGTATCGGGCTCAAATCCTATCTATTACAGATATGAGATAAATGTGAGCAGACTGGATTCTCATAACAATGTGGTTTCAAACAGTGTAATTCCTGTGTATTTGAGAAAAAACGCTACATTGACATATGATTTTGGAAAATTTGATGATGTAGGAGAGTATAAGTACAGTATATCGCTTGCAAATGCGGACAATGAGAAGTTCAACTTTGACAGAAGAAATTATATTGTACATATACAGGTGCTGACAAACGGAAGAAGCCTGTATACAAACACTTATCTTGAAGACCCGTCGGAACCTGCAAAGCCTGCATCAGTAGATTTTAATGTAAAATATCTTGTAGAAATAAAATATCCGAATCCTAATGATAAGGGATATAATGACGGCTCAAGCAGCAGAGACGAAATAAGACAAAAAAAGAATACGGACAATAATAAAAATGAGACTAAGGAAAATGAGACTAAGGAAAATGTCGCCCCTACTATTGAGATTGACACACCTTACAATAAGCCTCCTATAAAGCCTTCGGATTCTAAGAATGCGGGAACAATTGTAAAGGTTGTAAAGAGAATGAAAAAGGCGATAGTAAAGACGGCGGATGAGAGCGGTATTGAATTTTATATAACACTTTTTATTGTTTCACTATGTGTTTTCATTTTATTATTTTTTAGGAAAAGGAAAAACCACCTGTAAGCATAATTTTACCGGGTGGTTTTTTTGGCAAAAATCTTATTAGTATTTACGAATGCATAATTGTAGAATATAATATACATAACAGGGGTAAGTTTTCCCAAAATGATAGTGTTATCCACTGCCGGATGTTAGGGATTTTAGTGGTGGAGATAGAATTGAAATAAGGAGAGAACATGATTTTAGAGGCTTGTATTGAAAATGTTACTTATTTGAAAGATGTGATTCATGCAGGGGCAACAAGGATTGAGCTTTGTGACAATTTGGCAGTGGGCGGTACTACCGTAAGTATGGCGGTAAGAGACTACGCAAAGTTTATCTGTGACAGCAATGATGTTGAGCTGGCTGTTATGATAAGAGTCAGAGGAGGAGATTTTGTATATAATAATATAGAAAAATCAATTATGTACAATGATCTTAAAGAGATGGCCAAGCAGGGTGTAAAAAGAGCCGTTATAGGTGCCGTCACGGAGAGCGGTGAGCTTGATAAGGACTATATCAAGGAACTTATAAGCGCACCTAAGTTTTTCAGAAAAGAGATGAATTTTACTTTCCATATGGCATTTGATCGTATCGGCGAAGGACTTGATGATGAAGAAGCGCTTGAGAAGAGACTTGAGGCTATAAAGACTTTGTCAAAGCTGGGAGTGGATACAATCCTTACACATGGAAGTGCCGAAAATAATGATATTTTTGATAATATAGACACTCTGAAAAAATATATTTCTTTTGCAAAGAAGTACAATGTGAATATAATGCCGGGCGGAGGAGTAACCTTTGAAAATGTAGATAAGTTGCTTAAAAAGCTTCCAAGTATTACCGCCGTACACGGCACAAGGATAGTAAAATTATAAGGTATACATAATATACAGAGCAAATCAATAAGAGACTTTGTTGATGTAAAGTCTCTTTTGTTATGTTTATATTATCAAAATTTTTGTGATTCGTCCTTGACAGAAAAGATTTTTTTTGTACAATATATGAAGTTAGTTAAAAATATAACCGACAAAAAAGAAGAGGAGTATATTATGAATTTTTCCAACACAACTGCCGAGGTTACTTCAAATCTCATAGCTGCCGGTGAGGCTAAAGTGAAGCGTCCGCCACATAAGATGATTATCCTGGGTATATTTGCAGGTATGCTTATTGGTGCAGGTGCTATGGCAAGCAGTGTGGCTATGCACGATATTGCAAATGTAGGACTTGCAAGACTTGTTGCCGGACTTGTGTTCCCGATAGGCTTTGTTATGATGGTATTGTTTGGCGGAGAGCTTTTTACAGGTGCCTGCCTTATGATTATGGGACTGTTAAAAGGCAAGTATAATTTTGCCGGCATGATCAGAGTGCTTATCACTATATTTATTTCAAATCTTATAGGTGGAATTGTCCTTGCAATACTTGTTGCATACAGCGGACAGTTTAAGCTTGGTGACGGTGCAATGGGAGCTTTTACAATAAAACTTGCACTTTCAAAGGCAAATATTTCATTCGGAAGTGCCTTTATCTCAGGTATACTTTGTAATTTCTTTGTATGTTTCGGCGTTGTTATGGCGGGACTTTCAAAAGATATCTCAGGTAAGGTTTTGGCCAGCTTTTTACCTATAATGACTTTCGTTACCGGAGGATTTGAGCACTGTGTTGCAAATATGTTCTATATTCCTGCAGGTATCTTTGCGGCAGGCAATGCAAAATTTGCTGAAGTCGCTATGACAAAGTACGGTATCTCGGCTGAAAAGCTTGCCACACTCAACTGGCAAAATTTCTTTGTTAAAAATGAACTTCCTGTCACTCTCGGAAATATCGTAGGCGGTATGCTCTTTATAGGAGTTGCACTGTTTATTTTATACGCAAGAGAAGACTGATAAAAAAAGCAACGATCTGTGATATTACAGATTGTTGCTTTTTTTTGGTTCTTTGTCAAGTGTTGGGGTGGGTTGATTTTTCAGCCCACTTTTTATATTTGAAATTTTTTGAACTTACCATTTTGCCGAGCAGTATATATTTAAAGTCTGATAAATATTTTTTTGCACAACAAAAAGACCTCGTCCCCAGTCATTTTTTTAAGCTGTTGCCATTAAAATTCTATTCCTAAAATATGTAAAGTTACGTACACCATAAGATATTCTTTTTAAGTACCTTTATCTTGTTATTAAACCCTTCTGTAGGCCCATTTGATATATGTCGATACTTAAGTGAATTTAAGATGTATTTGTAATTATTTCTAAATGCTGTGATTGCCGCATTAAACTCTTTTATACCGGAACTTTCCACCTCAAGCAGCCATTCACGAAGTAGCACTCGTTGCTTTGAGTATGACTTTTCATCAAGTAGCTTAATAAACAACTCTTTTATGAAGTGTGCTTTCCTTAAGTCTTCTGAATACTCTAACATTAGATTAAGTGCCGCCTTATTTTCTTCAGACAGATTTGATTTTCTCGCCGTAATGATGTGTCTGCTTCGCTTATAGTACCTTCTAAGAGTCTTTGACATGCTCTTTTGCACATTCTTTCTTACGTTCTCCAAAGCCCAATATACCTGCCTTATAAAGTGGTACCTGTCAACAACTATCTTAGCATTTGGAAAGTATGTTTTAGCCATATCTATGAAAGTCTTATTCATATCACATGAGAAATATTTTACATTCATGCGTTTTGACTTATCAAGAGACTTAAAGTATTCAACCAAACATGCACTCTTTCTTGAGTAGAGTATATCAAGCACTTTGTGTTTTATAGGATCCACAACAATAGTTTGATACTTTTTCGGTTCCGGCATTCCCTTTAAACTCGTCTATTGATATAGCTTCTCCAATTCTATCAGATGAATTGTTGAGTGTACCAAGTATCTTATATACAGTATGTGTAGAGACATTAGCTTTGTCGGATGCCTCCTAATAGTTATTACATTATGGAAAGAATGAGCAATGAACTTGGTCAGCCTTTGAGTTCTATGCATATACTTTGAAACGAAATCATATGATTCGTAAAAGTGTTTGCCACAGTTAGGACAATGATAACGTCTCTTTTTAAGGTGCAGGGTACAAGATTTACCTTGAAAGGGTATATCTTTAATCTTTTGGATTCTGTAATCATGTACCTTAGCGGTTTTGGTTACTGCATCGTGGGCATTTATGAGGTTTAGGGTCAGTAGTAATAAAAAACGAAATATCATCGTCTTTAATACAATTAACATTGACTTTTACATCATAAATACATAAAATCTTATTTAGGTCGTTCATATGGACACCTCCTCCAAGTATAGTTTTTTGTGTTGAACTGGGGACTTGGAGGTTTTTTTATTATAATAAAAAATGTCGAGATTGGTAATACCCAACCCCAACATTAATTATACAGCCTTTTTTTTTGTACGGACCGATGAGGTGGATTCTCTTATAATAAGTTTGGCGTGTAATAAAAATGTGCTGATAGGTACATCGTTTAAGAGACTTGAAAGTGCAAAAAATCCGCTTTTGCCAAGTTCAACTCTGTCCTGTCTTACGGTGGTAAGTTTAGGTGAAGTGGAGGTTGCAATCTGCAAATCGTCAAATCCTACAATACTTATATCTTCAGGCACTTTATATCCAAGTTGCTCACACTTTGTAATTGCTGAAAAAGCTACATTGTCGTGGCTACAGATAACTGCGGTTATACCTGACTCCAAAAATTTTGGGAGATATTTTTCTATGCATTCCGAAATATAGTAAGAACAACCTATATTATCGGAGTTGGTAACAAGTCCGTGTTGATGCATTGCATGCACAAAAGCGGAGTGCCTGACCTTAAGCACATAAGAACCCAAAGAGCCTCCAAGGTAAGCTATTTTTTCGTGTCCAAGACTTGTGAGGTGAGAGAGTATCAACTCCATGCCTTCATCATTGTCGACACCTACATATGCAGTGGACGGATTTCCGGTGATATGGTTGTCAAAAAGTGCGGTAGGTGTTTTGCTGTTATCAAAATCCTTCAGCCAAGGATCATTGAGTGAGAATCCAAGCACAAATGAACCTACATAGTCGTGTTCAAGCATAAATATGTCATATGCCGTATTTTTTTGGAAATCGGTATCAACAGCTACAGTTTCCACTTCAAAACCTGCAGGCTCCGCAAGCTGGCGAAAGCCCATGATTATATCATATGCAAAGTGGTGCGGCTCTTCGTATTCAATATTTTCCTTTTCGATTAAAATACAGATTTTTTTGACCGGTTTTTTATATCGTCTAAGCTTTGTATAATCAAGTGCAACTGCAGTTTCTAAAACTTGCTTACGCAATGCTTCACTAATATCAGGCGCATCGTTTAATGCTTTTGACACAGTACTCTTGGAAATGCCAAGTTTGTCAGCAATATCCTGTATTGTTGTCATAATTTAATATCCTTTCACATAAAAGAGAATCACTTTTTATACTATTATAAAGAATAAAATTGTAAAAAAAGCAACGAATGACATCACTATAAGGTATGTTTTAAATTATCTTTGAAAACCGAATAAGGGATATTACATAAATACCTTAAAATATGTTTGAACGGATTTTATGAAAACATGGAGAATACATGAAAATTGATTGACTAAAAATTAAAAAAGTTATATATTTACATCAACGAAACAATACGAAAATTCAATCAGGAGGTAGTAAGATTATGAGAAGAAGTCTTAAAAGATTTCTGGCAGGAATCATGGCTTTGACTCTTGGTGCCGGTCTTACAGGTTGTGGTAACAGTAAGAGTACCGCCGGAACCGAGAAGGTCAGACTTATGGTGTGGTCACCGTCTGAAGATCAGTCAAAAGACAGTGGTGAATGGCTTCAGACAATGTGCAAAAAAATTTGCAAGCGAACATCCGGAGTGGGATATTACATTTGTATACGGTGTTGCAGATGAGGCAACAGCTTCAGACCAGGTGTCACAGGACCCGGATGCCAGTGCGGATGTGTTTATGTATGCAAACGATCATTTGACTAATCTTATAGATGCAAAAGCTATAGTAAAGTTTGGCGGTAAATATAAAGAAGAAATCGAGTCAACAAGTTCAAAAGAGCTTTTGGATTCTCTGACAGTTAACAATGAAATCTACGGTGTACCTTTTACAACAAATACATGGTATATGTTCTATGATAAGTCGGTATTTTCTGATGATGATGTAAAGAATCTTGATACAATGTTAAAAAAGGGTACGGTATCTTTTCCTTTAGTAAATTCATGGTACCTTCCGGCATTTTATTTGGGGAACGGATGTACATTGTTCGGAAATGAAAATGATGAATCAAAGGGTGTAGACTTTGGAGGAGACAAGGCTGTAGATGTTACAAATTATGTTATAGACCTTGCAGCAAATCCTAATTTCAAAATAGATGCGGACGGTTCGGCGCTTGCAGGGCTTCGTGACGGCAGTGTGAGTGCAATGTTTACAGGCTCATGGGATGCAAATGCCATCAAAGAAGCACTTGGAGATAAGATGGGTGCTACTTCACTCCCTACCTTCAATATAAACGGTGAGCAAAAGCAGATGCTGGCATATGCCGGTTCAAAAGCAATAGGCGTAAATGCACATAGTGAACATATGGAGCAGGCGGTTGCCCTTGCGGTGTACCTTGGAAGTGAGGAAGCACAGAAGTCTCACTATGAGCTTAGAAACGTTATCCCTTGTAATACCGAACTGCTCAAAGAGCCTGAGGTTGCGGCAGATGCGCTTGTTGAGGCGCAGAATGATACTTTTAACAATACTTCAGTACTTCAGCCTTTTGTAGCGGCGATGAGTAACTGTTGGACTCCGGTTGAAAATATGGGTAAGGGAATAAGAAATAAGAGCGTGACACATGATAATGCCAAAGATCAGACAGAAGCAATGAATGCGGCAATGAACAGTAACGGATTAAATTAAGGGGTAAATGTTATGGGTTTATTAAAAAAAAGAGTTAATGAATTTCCGACTCCATACACTTGCACCAATGCAATAAAAGAGGGCGGATTATCAACAAAGCTTTCCATGATTCTTATGGGATTTGGAAATATAGTGAACGGACAGGTTATAAAAGGACTTATATATCTTCTTATAGAGATTGCATATCTTGTATTTATGATTGTAAACGGAATCGGCTTTATAGCAGGACTTCGTACACTTGGAAGTGTGGAACAGCAGGAAGTGTGGGATGAGGCAAAGCAGATTTACACCTACACAAAGGGTGACCAGTCCATACTTATATTGCTGTACGGTGTAGCCGCGATTTTAATTACCATACTTATGGTAGTTATCTGGAGAGGTACATTAAAGAGCGCATACAAAGCTGAATGTCTTCGCAAAGAGGGAAAACATGTAAATAACTTTGCTGAAGATTTGAAAACACTTTTAAATGAGAATTTATATCGTCTGTTTATGACACCTCCTACAGCCTTTGTATTTGTGTTTACAATACTTCCTTTAGTATTTATGATCTGTATGGCATTTACAAACTACAGCCGTATAGACAACCATTTGATGCTCTTTCAATGGGTAGGACTTGACAACTTTAAAACACTGTTTGACTCCGGAAGTATCCTTGGAAGTACATTCTGGTCTGTACTTGCTTGGACAGTTATCTGGGCGTTCTTTGCAACATTCAGTAACTATATTTTCGGAATGATTTTATCACTCCTTATCAACAGGAAGGGAACAAGAGCAAAGGGATTTTGGAGATTTTGCTTTGTACTTTCATGTGCGGTTCCTATGTTTGTATCACTGCTTATCATGCGTACAATGTTACAGCCTGAGGGTGCGATAAATGTACTTCTTAGAAACTTAGGACTTATAGCAAGTGATAAGAGTCTTCCTTTCTTTACAGATCCTACATGGGCAAGAGTTACAGTTATTATAATAAATATCTGGGTCGGTGTACCGTATACCTTACTTCAGCTTACAGGTGTATTGCAAAATATTCCTGAGGACCTTTATGAGGCTGCAAGAGTTGACGGGGCAAATGCAATACAGACATTTACAAAGATTACATTGCCTTATATGCTCTACGTTACAACACCTTATTTAATAGTTACATTTACAGGTAATATCAACAACTTCAATGTTATCTACCTCTTGTCGGGTGGAGATCCGGTTACAGACCTCTCTTCAACAGCAGGTAAGACAGACCTTTTGGTAACTTGGCTTTACAAATTGACAATTGACAAGCAGTACTACAATATCGGTGCGGTTATCGGTATTATGACCTTTGTTATTTTGGCAATCGGTGCACTGTTCACCTACAGAAACAGTAAATCATATAAGGAAGAGGGAGGATTCTAATTATGGCAAAACAATTTCAGTCTGCAAAGAAAAAGAGAATGATAAACAATACTGTTGTACATATCATTCTTGCTATATTAGCTGTTATTTGGCTTTTTCCGATATTTTGGGTAGTACTTACAAGTTTCAGAGCGGAAAAAGGATCCTATGTATCAACCTTCCTACCAAAGGCGTTTACACTTGACAATTATGCGAAGTTGTTCAGTGACACAACTATTTTGAACTTCCCAAAGATGTTTATGAACACATTGTTTATAGCAATCTGTTCATGTATATTGTCTGCATTTTATGTACTTGCAGTTTCATACTGCCTTTCAAGAATAAAGTTTAAGCTTAGAAAGCCTTATATGAACATGGCAATGGTGCTTGGACTCTTCCCGGGATTCATGTCAATGATTGCAGTTTACTTTATCTTAAAGGCAATGGGACTTACAGAAGGAAATCTTATCAAATTGGCACTTATTTATGCTACTCCGGAGGTGCGGGGCTTGGATTTCAGATTGCAAAGGGATTTTTTGATACAATTCCTGCAGCGATAGATGAGGCGGCACTTTTGGACGGATGTACCAGATGGCAGATTTTTTATAAGATTACCTTACCGCTTAGTAAACCTATTATTGTATATACTGTCTTAACGTCATTTATGGGACCATGGCTTGACTTTATTTTTGCGAGAGTTATATGCAGAGCAAACTCTGACCAGTATACAATAGCCATAGGACTTTGGAAGATGCTTGAAAAAGAATATATCGACAGCTGGTACACAAGCTTTGCAGCAGGAGCGGTGCTTATTTCCATTCCTATTGCACTATTATTCTTATTTATGCAAAAGTACTATGTAGACGGTATTTCAGGTGCCGTTAAGGGATAATAATGGAAAATATAATTAAACTTAAAAAATATTACTCATCAAAGGAGTTTCTTGATAACTATATTTATGAAGGAAACGACCTAGGTGCGGAATGTAATGAAAACGGGACCACATTTAAGCTGTGGTCACCGGGTGCAGATAGCGTAGTATTAAACCTTTATGAAGCCGGAGACGGCGGCAAGGCTTATGAGCATATTCCTATGAAAAAAGAGGATAAGGGAGTATGGAGCTTTCACTCAGATAAAGAGCTTCATAAAGTGTACTATGACTATTTGATTACAAGGAACTCAAAAGAAGTTTTAACTGCCGACCCGTATGCAAAGGCTTGCGGAGTCAACGGTATCAGAAGTATGGCGGTAAACCTTAAAAAAAAACCGACCCGAAAGATTGGGGAAACGATAAGGCGCCAAAAAAGGATAAAGAAAGAGTTGTGTATGAGCTTCATGTAAAAGAGTTTTCCTATGATAAGTCGGGAGGTTTTCCTTTAGAGTATCGCGGAAAGTATAAGGCTTTTACCTGCAAGCATACAACATTAAATAATGACGGTATTCATCCTACAGGACTTGATTATCTGAAAGAACTCGGTGTGACACATATTCAAATAATGCCGATGTATGATTACGGTTCTGTGGATGAAACTAAAGATGATGAGTTCAACTGGGGATATGACCCGGTAAACTACAATGTACCTGAGGGTTCATATGCTACGGATGCTTTTCACGGTGAGGTTCGTATCACGGAGATGAAGGAGATGATACAATCTATCCATGAAGCCGGATTTGGCGTGATTATGGATGTGGTATATAATCATACTTACTCACTTGATTCGTGGTTTCAAAGAACTCTGCCTTGGTATTTTTACAGAGCATTTAGTGACGGTAAAGTATCCGACGGCTCCGCCTGCAGCAATGATGTTGCAAGTGAAAGAGCTATGTGTTCAAAATATATTCTGGAGTCTGTACTCTACTGGGCAAGGGGATATCATATTGACGGATTTCGCTTTGATTTGATGGGACTTCTTGACACCGATTTGATGAACAATATCAGGAAAGAACTTGATATCATATATGGTAAGGGCGAAAAGATAATCTATGGTGAGCCTTGGTCTGCAGCGGACACCGCCATAGAGTACAATAAAAAGGTTGCAGGTAAAGATAATATAGCTCTTTTAGATGAAAATATAGGGGTGTTTTGTGACAACACAAGAGATTCTATAAAGGGTTCCGCACTCAGACCTAAAGAAGCCGGATTTGTAAACGGGGGCAAGGATAAAGAGGACGATATACTCTCAAGTGTGAGTGCATGGTGTAACCCGAAATATAATAAAGAGTTTGAAGGTGTGAAAGCACCGTCGCAGATAGTTTCATATGTTTCGGCACATGACAATCAGACACTTTGGGATAAATTGAGTGATACCTCCGGTAAAGATGAGGTAATGAGATTAAACAAGCTGGCAGCCGCAATTTATATGACTTGTCAGGGAACTTTGTTTTTCTTATCAGGTGAGGAATTTTGCAGAACAAAGGGCGGACTTGACAACACCTATAATATGCCAATCTCAGTAAACAAGCTTGACTGGGAACTTGCATATAAGAATACGGACCTTGTCGACTACTATAAAGGTCTGATTGCACTTAGAAAACATATTTCAGGTCTTTGCGATAAATCCAAAAACAGCTATAAACATATCACTGATATGTGGAAACAAAAGCAGGTTGTAGGATTTAGTGTAAATAATGATAAGGATTCTTTATGGAGTCAGGTCAAAGTCATTTATAATGCTTCAAAGAAGGACTTTGAAGTTGAGTCTTTAGACGGAGATTTTGAAGTACTTTGTGACGGCAATAACAGTATGCTTTGGAAAAAGAATATAACTGCAAAGGCTCCTATAAAAGTAGGAAAACAAAGTGTATTGATACTTGGTAAGAAAAGAATAGAGGAGATATAATGGAATTTACCGGTGTATACCATAGAACATCAGAACAGATGAGTTATGCTCTTGATAAGGACAGACTTATTATAAATTTAAAAACAGGATATGATGTTAAACAGGTTTTTATCCACTATGGTGATCCGTTTGAAGCCGGAATACTTGGCGGAAGCGAGAAGTGGACCGGAAAAAGAGAAGAAATAGTATACAAAAAACGATTATCAAATCAGTTGTGGTGGACTACAACTCTTACTCCGATATATAAAAGATGTAAGTATTTCTTTGAACTGCATACAGATGACAGTGTCTGGTATTATTTTGAAGACGGATTTTTAACCAAGGAACAGTTCCATATGGACGGCAGGATGTTGCAGTGCTTCATTATGCCGTGGATGAATCCGTCGGATATAAATATTACACCTGCGTGGGTAAATGACACCATTTGGTATCAGATATTTCCTGACAGATTTTGTAACGGTACTCCACAAAATAATACAGAAGATATTTTGCCTTGGAGAGATCATGGAAGTGTTACCAATTATGAGAAATTCGGCGGAAATTTGGAAGGAATCAAAAGTAAGCTTGACTACCTCCAAAATCTTGGAATAACAGGTATCTATCTGAATCCTATAATGGAGGCAGAATCAAATCATAAGTATGATACAACCGACTATACAAAGATAGACCCTTCTTTTGGAGACAGTGATACCATGAAGTCACTTTGCAAAGAAGCACATGACAAGAGTATTCGTATTATGGTGGATGCGGTGTTTAATCATTGCGGAAGAAAATTTAAGCCATGGCTTGATGTGATTGAGAACGGCAAATCCTCAAAGTATGCGGACTGGTTTATGGTGGAAAACTGGGAAGATATTGCAAAAAGAGGAGATACAAGGGATAAAAGGTATTATACTTTCGCTTTTACGGACGGTATGCCGAAACTAAACACCAATAATGATGAGGTTATAAACTACTTTTGTAAAATCTGTGAAGATTGGATAAGAGAGTTTGATATAGACGGTATTCGTTTTGATGTGGGCAATGAGGTATCACACAGGTTTTTGAAAAAAATCAGAGAACATCTAAAAGCTATAAAGCCTGATATATATCTGCTTGGAGAAATCTGGCATGATGCAATACAGTGGCTACAGGGAGATGAATATGATTCTGTGATGAACTATCCTCTGCTTAGCGGAATTCATGATTTTTTCCTTGATAAGACCATGAAAAAGCAGGAGTTTGAGTACATGGTAAACCGCTGTTATACAATGTATATGCAGCAGAGTAATAATGTATTATTCAATCTGCTTGATTCGCATGACACGGAAAGACTTATAAACAGATTCCACGATTTGGATAAGTTTTATCAACAACTTGCAATTCTTTTCACACTTCCGGGAAGTCCTTGTATCTATTACGGTACGGAGATAGCCATGGAAGGTGCACATGATCCGGATTGCAGAAGATGTATGCCGTGGAGTGAGATTAACAGCAGTGAAAATGTAGAAAAGATTTCTACTATGAGAAGCCTTATAATGTTAAGGCGAAATGAGAAGATGTGCAGAAGTCCGTATTTCCACTTTCCACATAACTATGAAAATGAAAGATGTGTGGAATATATCAAAATTGATGAATATGGAAATAGGATGGAAGTTCTTATCAACGCTTCAGATGAGCCTATCAAAGTAACTTCGGGAAAAGATGTCTTATTTTCAAGAGAATTTGACGGGGAAACACTTGGAGCTAACGGAACTTTAATCCGCAGGATTTAATATAAAAAGGAGAATAAGGGTATGTCATTAGAAGAGATGTTAAAGAACAAGCTTGGTAAGGAAATTGCGGCAGCTTCAGATGCGGAAATTTATACAGCACTTTTGAAAATCACAAAAGAGAAGATGGAAGGCATGGAGCATAATACAGGAAACAGAAAGCTCTACTATATTTCAGCGGAGTTCCTTATCGGAAAGCTTTTATCAAACAATCTGATAAATCTTGGCTTATTTGATGAAGTAAGGGATATTCTTGACAAGAATGGCCACAATATAACAGCAGTTGAAGAGGTGGAGCCTGAGCCTTCACTTGGAAACGGTGGTCTTGGACGTTTGGCTGCATGCTTCCTTGACTCTATTGCAACACTGGGATTAAACGGTGACGGTGTAGGATTAAACTATCATGACGGACTGTTTTTACAAAAGTTTGTAGACAACAAGCAGTATGAAGATAAGAATCCTTGGATAACAGATAACAGCTGGCTTACAAGAACTGATGTAAGCTTTGAAGTTCCGTTCAAAGATTTTACATTAAAGTCAACTATGTACGATATAGATGTTCCGGGATATCATCAGAGCAAATGTAATAAATTACATCTTTTTGATATTGACAGTGTGGACGAGTCTATTATCAGAGACGGTATAAATTTTGATAAACATGACATCGGTAAGAACCTTACATTGTTCTTGTATCCGGATGACAGTGACGAGGCAGGACAGCTGCTAAGAATTTATCAGCAGTACTTTATGGTAAGCAATGCCGCGCAGTTGATTATAAAGGAAGCACAGGCGAGAGGTGTAGATCTTTACAGACTCCATGAGCATGTATGTGTTCAGATCAATGATACTCACCCGACTATGGTTATTCCTGAGCTTATCCGTATCTTGACACAGCAAAAGGGCTTTAACATGGATACAGCCATCGATGTTGTAAGAAAGACCTGTGCTTATACAAATCATACAATACTTGCAGAGGCACTTGAAAAGTGGCCGATCAGCTATTTGGAGAAGGTAGTACCACAGTTATTGCCTATTATTTATGAGCTTGATGCAAGGGTAAGAAGAGAGTTCAGTGATGAGAGAGTGTATATCATAGACAATCAGAACCGTGTACATATGGCACATATCGATATTCACTACGGCTACGCGGTAAACGGTGTTGCGGCGCTTCATACAGAGATTTTGAAAAACTCCGAGCTTAAGCCTTTCTATGATATCTATCCTGAGAAGTTCAACAACAAGACAAACGGTATTACATTCCGCAGATGGCTCATTCACTGCAATCACGAGCTTTCAGAGTATTTAAATGAGCTTATCGGGCCTGAGTATATGGATAATGCCGAAAATCTTGAAAAGCTTTTGGCTTATAAGGATGATGAGAAGGTGTTAAAGAAGCTTAGAGAAATCAAAAAGGATGCTAAGATCGAACTTAAGAAGTACTTAAAGCATACTCAGAACATTGATATTGATGAGAACTCGGTATTTGATATTCAAATAAAGCGTCTGCATGAGTACAAGAGACAGCAGATGAACGCACTCTATGCTATTTACAAATATAAAGAGATCAAGAAGGGACATTTACCGAAGCGTCCGATTACTATGATCTTCGGAGCAAAGGCTGCACCTGCATATACTATTGCAAAGGACATCATTCATTTGATTTTGTGCCTGCAGCAGTTGGCAGAGAACGATCCGGCTGTAAGCCCATATCTTAAGATAGTTATGGTGGAAAACTACAATGTTACAAAGGCTGAAAAGCTTATCCCTGCTTGTGATATCTCAGAGCAGATCTCACTTGCATCAAAGGAAGCTTCAGGAACAGGAAATATGAAGTTCATGTTAAACGGTGCTGTAACTCTTGGTACGGAAGACGGTGCCAATGTAGAGATTCATGAGCTTGTAGGCGATGACAATATCTATATCTTCGGTAAGAAGTCTGAAGATGTAATAAAGCTTTATGAAACAGGTTCATACTGTTCTGCCGATATCTATGACAACGACCCTGAGGTGGAGGAGTTGGTAGACTTCATTATAAGTAAGGAACTTATCCGTATCGGAGATCCTCTAAATCTTTGCAGACTTTATAAGGAAATTGTAAATAAAGACTGGTTTATGGCGCTCCTTGATGTGAAAGATTATATAAAGACAAAAGATCAGATGTTAAATGACTATGAGGACGAGATGTCTTGGTCAAAGAAGGCGCTTGTAAATATAGCAAAGGCAGGATTCTTCTCATCAGACAGAACAATTGCAGAGTACAACAAGGATATCTGGCATTTATAAGGAGTATTGAATGAAGAAAACAGGAATTTTAATGCCGGTTTCAGCTCTCCCTTCTACTACAGGCGTGGGAGAGCTCGGCCGGGCTTCCTATCAGTGGATTGATATAATGAAGGAAAACGGGGTGAAAATCTGGCAGATTTTACCTCTAAATCCTGTCGGATTTGGAAACTCTCCTTATCAGCCATACTCCTCATGTGCAGGTGATGAGCTTTATATCAGCCTTGACTTGCTTTTTGAAGCCGGATTGCTGGATAAGAAACCTGATACATTTAGAGAAAATGCCAAAAGAGTTGATTATACGGCAGTAAGAGCTTTTAAAGAGAGCTACCTAAGAGAGGCTTTTGAAAAGTTTAAGGCCAAAGACGGACAAAATGATCCTGCGTATAAAGACTTTATTTCACAGGATTGGGTATATACCTATGGTGTATTTCGTGCCATAAAGCTTGACAACAACGGTGATTGCTGGAATGATTGGAAGACTGATGACAAGAATTGGCCGAATAACAGAAAACCTCTTTCTGAAAATGTAGAAAAAGAAGCCGAATATCAATGCTTTATTCAATATATTTTCTATACTCAGTGGATGGATGTAAAGAGATATGCCAATGAAACAGGCATTGAAGTCATGGGCGATGTGCCTTTCTATGTTGGACTTGATTCTGTAGACGTTTGGTCAGGTAAGGACAATTTCTTACTTGATACCGACGGAAGACCTCTGTTTATTGCAGGAGTTCCGCCTGATTATTTCAGTGCTACAGGACAAAGATGGGGAAATCCTATCTATGACTGGGATTATTTAAAGAAGAACAAATACAAGTTCTGGGTGGACAGAATAGGATATAGTAATAAGTTGTTTGACATCATACGTATCGACCACTTCCGTGCATTTGATACCTTCTGGAAGATTCCGGCTTCATGCCCTACCGCCATTGACGGAGAGTGGATTGAGGCTCCGGGCTATGAAGTAATAGATACCTTAAATAAGGAACTGCCGGGTGTGAATCTTGTAGCTGAGGATCTTGGTGACTTACGACCTGAGGTATTGGAGCTGAAGGATCACTATCATCTAAAGGGAATGAGAATACTTTTATTCTCGATTGATACAAAGGGAAAGTATGCAAAGGATATCTCAAATGATATAGAAAATGTTATTTTCTATACAGGAACTCACGATAATGATACTTTAATGCAGTGGTATGAAGGTTTGACTGTGGCTGCAAAGAGAAAGGTCAGAGAGTTTTTAAAGAAGCAGGGTATAAAATCAGGCAATATAAAGGACAGGCTTTTGACCTATGTGTTAAAGAGTAAGGCAGAGTATGCCATTATACCTTTGGCGGATATCATCGGACTTGGTAAAGAAGGTCATATCAATACACCTGGAACAGTCGGAAGCCCGAACTGGGAATGGCATATGGTAGACTTCGCTAAGGCGAAAGTAGAACTTGCAAGATATAAAAATTTGATAATGAACAGATAATAGAAAGTGTCAAGACTCTTTAAAGTAAAAGGGTTTTGACACTTTTTTGTGATTAGATTATAGAATGGATGAGAGAGGAATTAGGAATCTCTGAATATTTCTGTATGGAATAAAGGCTCCCGTTTTACTGAAGAATCACTTGATAAATTTGGAGAACTTTATGGTTCTTTGTCAAGTGTTGGGGTGGGTTGATTTTTCAGCCCACTTTTTATATTTGAAATTTTTTGAACTTACCATTTTGCCGGGCAGTATATATTTAAAGCCTGATAAATATTTTTTTGCACAACAAAAAGACCTCGTCCCCAGTCATTTTTTTAGGCTGTTGCCATTAAAATTCTATTCCTAAAATATGTAAAGTTACGTACACCATAAGATATTCTTTTAAGTACTTTGATCTTATTATTAAACCCTTCTGTAGGCCCATTTGATATATGTCGATACTTAAGTGAATTTAAGATGTATTTGTAATTATTTCTAAATGCTGTGATTGCCGCATTAAACTCTTTTATACCGGAACTTTCCACCTCAAGCAGCCATTCGCGAAGTAGCACTCGTTGCTTTGAGTATGACTTTTCATCAAGTAGCTTAATAAACAACTCTTTTATGAAGTGTGCTTTCCTTAAGTCTTCTGAATACTCTAACATTAGATTAAGTGCCGCCTTATTTTCTTCAGACAGATTTGATTTTCTCGCCGTAATGATGTGTTTGCTTCGCTTATAGTACCTTCTAAGAGTCTTTGACATGCTCTTTTGTACATTCTTTCTTACATTCTCCAGAGCCCAATATACCTGCCTTATAAAGTGGTACCTGTCAACAACTATCTTAGCATTTGGAAAGTATGTTTTTAGCCATATCTATGAAAGTCTTATTCATATCACATGAGAAATATTTTTACATTCATGCGTTTTTGACTTATCAAGAGACTTAAAGTATTCAACCAAACATGCACTCTTTTCTTGAGTAGAGTATATCAAGCACTTTGTGTTTTATAGGATCCACAACAATAGTTTGATACTTTTCGGTTCCGGCATTCCCTTTAAACTCGTCTATTGATATAGCTTCTCCAATTCTATCAGATGAATTGTTGAGTGTACCAAGTATCTTATATACAGTATGAGTAGAGACATTAGCTTTGTCGGATGCCTCCTTAATAGTTATTACATTATGGAAAGAATGAGCAATGAACTTGGTCAGCCTTTGAGTTCTATGCATATACTTTGAAACGAAATCATATGATTCGTAAAAGTGTTTGCCACAGTTAGGACAATGATAAAGTCTCTTTTTAAGGTGTAGTGTACAAGATTTACCTTGAAAGGGTATATCTTTTAATCTTTTGGATTCTGTAATCATGTACCTTAGCAGTTTGGTTACTGCATCGCGGGCATTTATGAGGTTTAGGGTCAGTAGTAATAAAAAACGAAATATCATCGTCTTTAATACAATTAACATTGACTTTTACATCATAAATACATAAAATCTTATTTAGGTCGTTCATATGGACACCTCCTCCAAGTATAGTTTTTTGTGTTGAACTGGGGACTTGGAGATTTTTATTATAATAAAAAAATGTCGAGATTGGTAATACCCAAAACCCCAACATTAATTATACAGCCTTTTTGGCAAAATAAAGAGAGAAGTAGTGATGGTGTACATTATGGAATTGGGTTAGCTTTTTGTAAAACGTGTAGCAGAGTTACATTCAGGAAAATTAATTATTTCTAATGCAGATAATGGGGCAGAAGTAATTCTTAAATTAAAAAAATAATACAATAACAATTTGTAAAAAGCAATTTAACGAAAAACCTGAAGATGAAAAATATCACTAAATTTGTTATAATTAAATATTGCAAATAAGGAGTTTTCTGATATGAAAGGTTTTTCCGAAACAAATATTAAGTATATCAGAAGATGGTATTCATTTTATATGAAAGGTTTGCAAGGTGTAGCTGAAATAGAAAATAATGACAGCAATTCAAAAGGTCTACAGCCTGTAGCCCAATTTGATGAAAGAGTTATTAACAATACCAAACAGATACCATGGGGTCATAATCAAAGAATAATAAATAAGTGCAAAACCATTGATGAAGCCATCTATTATGTTAATAAAACCATTGATAACGGGTGGAGCAGGAATGTACTTGAACATCAAATAGAAAGTGGATTATATGTTAGAGAAGGAAAATCTATAACAAACTTTGAAAAAAGGTTACCTGCTTTACAATCAGATCTTGCAAGACAGACATTAAAAGATCCATATAATTTTGACTTTTTTACAATACGTGAAGGATACGATGAGAGAGAATTACAAAAAGAACTGGTTGATAAAATTTCTGATTTTTTGCTTGAACTTGGTGAGGGATTTGCCTATATCGGTAAAGAGTATCACTTAAATATAAATGGAGATGATTTTTATATAGATTTGCTTTTCTATAATCCTGCGCCTCTGCACGGGCGTGAGCTGTGAGAGCATGGCCTTACGCTGCTTGGCGGCTTCTTTCCGCGTAAGTACCTCTTCCGGATTGTCAGCAGCGGAGAAGTAGTCCTTGTCCTCATAGGTCATTTAATCGAGCGAGAATGCCGTATGGTAGTGGTGACGCTCGTTGTCGGCGTGTTCCTCACGCCTGGAATCCAATATGACGGTACCAATCTCATCCGAGACCTCGACCTCCGTCACCTTGCCAATAGCGAATTTGTACTTGATAATCATTAGAAAAACCTTCATTCGTGTTGGAATGGAGGCTTCTCACTGGTCAGCTGCAAAAAGGCAATAGAAATCTAACCGCAGTCCTGTAGGAGTTTACTCCATTCCGGGATTGCAGCTTCCTTATCCAGTAGGCAGCTGTTTCTATTGAATTTTCCTTGCATCCGCACTGGATCATCCGAGCCAATGGATGTACCGATGCTAGGTTAGCCTTGGGGGAATGTTTCTGTCGTGGTCTTATCGCCGCAAATAAATCCTTTATGACAGAAAAATGTTCACAACGCGAACGTCTGCTTTGACAAACGGACACTTTTATGCTATAATTCATATAGTGTGTTTTGCGTCCGGCGTCGCGTCGTTCCCAACGCTGATGTCATTATAAAAAATGGGGTATTCGGTTTTGGGGATGGTTTGGTACACCGTGGTACAAAATCCGAGAAAGGATGAGGAATATTCGTGGAGTTTAAGGATTTCTTTTCAATGATGAAAAATTGAATATCTGATGGCTTGGATGTGCCACGCTTCCTTCGGGATTTGGTTGCGATGATCACTGAAGTTACCGAAGATGAATGGGATAAGCCAAAAGCTCCATCATCAAAGCTGACTAAAGAAAACACGCTCCGCACGTATGCAAAGCGTGATATTTCAAAGAAGTTTGCACAGAGTATTGTCTACAAATTATCGCCGGAGATGTTCATTGAATCTCTTGAATCAAGACCCAAGGCGGGTCTTAGCCTTGCTTGCGTATGATTATAAAAGCTATGACCCGACCACTACAGCAGGCAATATCGCTGAAAAGCAGGCAGATTGCTTCCTGGAGATTATTCGCAAGGCGGCCGGGCTCTTGTTCAAAAAACGGAACTCGAACGGCAGAAGCTGATGCAGCAGGCATTTGAATTGAAGAGCAAGTACGGCGATTATTTGCGGGATGAGGCTGACAACATTTGTCCTTTTCATGGTTGTGGCAGACTGCTATCCACCGCAGATAGCGGACGAGTAGCATATACCTATGAGGTGGCGCTCATAGATAAAAATAAAGAGCCGAAAGTAGATAACCTCTTGGCTCTTTGTCCGATGTGTCATGCGACCTATTCTATTGATGACAGCAAGAAGCTGTGCAAGGAACTACAGGGTGTCAAAAAGATATTGATTGCACATAAACAGAGTATGCGCCTCTTGGACGGAATGCCGCTTGAAAAGGAAATAATAGGCGTCATTTCAAAAATCAAGAATCTGAAAGAAAAAGATTTGCTTGATCTTTCGCTTGATCCGAAGGATATACGGGAGAAACTTGTCCAGGATGACAACCTCGCATTGTTCAATACCATAAAAGGATATGTTGATACCTACTATGTCACACTGAAGGAAATCATAACCAATGCCGACAAACGCGGAGAAATAGACTATGACGAAGTGCAGGATCAGATGAAGGCTATCTACAAACGCCTGAAGAAGGCAAAGAAAACGAATGTCGAGATTTTCAACGAGATATCAGAAAAGGTACATAAGGTCAGCCTGCAAGAGGATATTTACTGTCAGATTGTGGTGGTGTTTTTCATAGCGGAATGTGAGGTGTACGATGCAATTACCAAATAAGATATATTCCTATAAAAATAGCACCTTATCGCTCATACCGATAGTGCTGGATGAGATAAAAAATGGCCCGTTGGCGGTTAAAGTTTTGTATGAGCGGGTAAAGCCGTCGTTGAAAGATGCTACGGATTTTATCTCTGTTATGGATCGCCTGTATACGCTGAGAGCAGCTGATCTGAACGATGAAGGCGAGATGTTCATATGCTTATAGAAATGAAATCGCCTGCCTTTAAAAAGCAGGGTGAGGAATGGCCGCCGATTCATTTAAGGAGGGCTTGAATGTTGTTCTCGGCAAGGAAGACGGTGCCATGTCTATCGGCAAGTCATCATCCTTGATTGCTATTGATTTTGTCTTTGGAGGAGACACCTACATTAAAAGTGATGGCGTGAAAAAAAGAGAGGCATCATACAATCTTCTTTGCTTTTTAGTTTGACGGAGAGAAGTTCTATTTTGCCAGAAATACGGGCGACAGTAATACGATTTTTATTTGTGATAAGAATTACGAATTGACCACCGGTCAGTATACCAAGGACAAATATACAACATGGCTCAAAGGAAAATACCATCTTGATTTTGTTGGTATTTCTTTCCGCATTGCACTAAGCAGCTTCTACAGAATATACGGAAAGAAAAACACGGATGAGCTTAATCCGCTTCAAGGCTAATGTGACAGAATACAAACGGAAACTGGATGCCTACAAAGAGGCACGGAGATATCAGTTTATTTCAGACCTCGTAGGCGGACAGAAAAAGTATGAGGAGAACATTGCGATTATTCGAGACCTAGAACTGCAGCTTGCTACGCTTATGGAAGAAGCTGAAAAAGGCCATTCTGAAGAGGAAATTGAACTAAACAAGAAAAAAGCGGCTTTAACGAATGAAAAGCTGACCATAGAGAATGTCATACATTCCAAGGAAATGAAGCCACGTCTGGTGAGCATGAGTCTGGAATATGGACTGTACCCTACTGAGGCGGACATGACAGCTTTGCAGGAGTTCTTCCATGGTGTTAACTTGCGGAAACTGTACGAAGTCGAACGCTATCACCAGAAACTTGCCAAGATACTGGATGCGCTGTTTACAGATGAGAAAACATCAATTGAGAGAGAAATAACTGGTCTTAGTCAGCACCTCGATGGGATCAATGCTCAAATAAAGGAACTTGGCTTTGTTGGCAATATTTCAAGATAATTTCTTGACAGGCACTCGGCTCTTAAAGCCGAGATTGATGCCCTTAAAAACCAGAACTAGGCATTCCTTACACAGAATGAGTTGCAGGCGGCAAATGCAAATGCCGATGCAATACTGAAGCACAGCATTGAGGACATTCTCCAGGAAATCGAGGATACGCTGAACGCAAAGATGAAGGAGTTTAACGATGCCCTGTTTACTACCAAGAAGAAATCGCCTCATGTACACTTCAATGCCTATAACAGCTACAAATTTGAAACTCCCGATAATACCGGAACTGGTTCAAATTTCAAAGGTATGATTGTTTACGACCTTGCTGTTCTGTTCACAACTGCGCTACCTACACTTGCCCACGATTCTTTGCTGTTTAAGAATCTCGGAAAAGATGTTGAAAACGGAATCTTCCGTATATACAACAGTACAAAGAAAAAGATAGTTATTGCTTACGACAAACAGGGCGATTGCATACCTGAAACCCAGAAGATTTTTGAAGATAATTGTGTATTGAGACTGTCAACTAATAACTGCGAACTATATGGAAGGTCATGGGACACGGAGGAATAAAACAAAATGAAGATGAGTTATAATAAGCTGTGGAAGTTACTGATTGATAAGCAGATGAAAAAGTCTGATCTGCGGAAAAAGGCAGGAATCAGCTCTTCTTCACTCGCCAAGCTCACCAAAGACGAGAATGTAACCACAGAAGTTCTTTCAAAAATCTGTCAGGAATTGAAATGTGATGTTGCTGACATTATGGAATTCGTTCCGGACCCGAATCCGGAAACACCGACCGGGATAAGAGAAGGAGAAAAAGAGCCTTCCGATTGAAATCAAAGAATGACGAGGAAACTATATGCCAAAGATAGATGCGCAATATAGCTACAATTTCATCGACCTCTTTGCGGGTGCCGGCGGGCTTTCGGAAGGGTTTCTTCAGGCTGGATTCAAGCCTGTCGCTCATGTCGAAATGAATGAATTTGCGGCTAAAACGCTTGAAACGAGAAGTGCCTATTATTACCTGAAAGGCACTGACAATCTCGGTCTATATAAAAAGTATGTGTCCGGGAAAATCTCCCGCGACTATTTTATGAAGCAAATTCCTGCTTCTATAACAAAAACTATCATAAATGAGACGATGTCGGACGAGACGCTCCCGGCAATTTTCAAGACTATTGATGGGATAATGAAAATACGAGGCATCACAAAAATCGATGTCATTGTAGGCGGTCCGCCCTGTCAGGCATATTCTTTGGTGGGCAGAGCGCAAAGCAGTCACATGGAAGTGCCTATGGCGGAAGACCCTCGTAACTACTTGTACAAACTGTACGCACGTTTCTTAAAACGCTATCAGCCTCGTATGTTCGTGTTTGAGAATGTTACGGGTATTGAATCGGCCAATGGCGGAGCTACCTGGAAGAACATTCAAAAATACTTAAAACGAGTGGGATATGAAATTGAATGCCGTGAGCAGAATGCTCATACCTTTGGTGTACTCCAAAACAGACGTCGAATGATTATCGTCGGATGGTTAAAGAAAAGCGGTCTGAAATATCCCGATTTTCTTGAAATCAAAACGGATGCAATAGTAAATGATCTCTTCGCTGATTTGCCAAAGCTGCATCCAGGCGAGGGTTCAGATAGGTACGCAAAAACAAAAGCCACAAGCTATGTTATGGAGTCAGGAATACGGACGAAGGATGATGTGCTGACTCATCATAACTGCCGACCGAATATAGAGCGGGATATCAAGATTTACAGACGGGCGGTTGAACTGTGGAACGATGGGCATAAACGCCTAAATTACAATGACCTCCCGGATGAATTGAAAACTCATAAGAACCGACATTCATTTACGGACAGGTTCAAAGTTGTTGAGGGTGATGAATCGTGCTGCCACACCATTTTAGCGCATCTTTCAAAGGACGGTCATTATTTCATTCATCCTGACATTGAACAGAACAGATCGATTACCGTCCGCGAGGCGGCAAGAATACAGTCCTTCCCGGACAGCTATTTCTTTGAAGGACCACGCACATCTCAGTTTGTCCAGATCGGAAATGCGGTGCCTCCGATGATGGCCAAAGGGATAGCAATGGGTATTTTTTTGAGCAACTGTATAAAAAGGAGATTCAGATGGAAGGTAACCTGCTGCTTGAACAATTCAGCAGATATAAAAAGCTGGAACTTGAGGCTTCTCCGTTCCACTTCCTTTTGGATGCGAATATTGAATTGAACCCCCACCAGATCAATGCCTTCTGCGCTGCTATCCAAGCGTTGAAAACAGGCGGCATTGTTCTGGCGGATGAGGTTGGTCTCGGAAAGACTATCGAAGCCGGACTTGTGCTGAAATATGTTCTTGAATCCGGCGCAAATCGTGTCTTGATTGCGCTTCCGGCATCCTTGAGAAAACAGTGGGAACTGGAACTTGAGGATAAGTTCGGCTTGGAGTCGGTGATACTTGACAGGCTGACTGTTGAAAAAGACAGTTCAGACTGGCGCAATAGACTCACCGACAATAAATCTGTCCGAATCGTTCTTACCTCCTATGACTATTCATCCAAACTGATGAAACGGTTCCCGGAGGTGAAGTGGGATTTTATCATCATCGATGAAGCGCATAACCTGAGAAACGTATTTCATGGCACTAAACGCGCAAAGAATCTGTATGAACTGTCAAAGGGCATACCGAAGATTCTGCTGACAGCTACGCCTCTTCAGAATTCGCTGACAGACCTTCACGGGCTGGTCTCTTTTATCGATCAGCGTATATTCGGAAGTGAGAAGGTCTTTAACAAACGCTACATCGAAGGACAGGATTACTCCGACCTTAAGCGTGAGCTTTCCCCGGTTCTGTACCGCACCCTCCGTAAAGATGTGGCAAAGTACATGAATTTCAAAAAGAGAACCTGCAAGACGGTGGATTTTACCCTGTCGCAGGATGAGATTGAATTATATCAGCGGGTAAACGACTTTTTGAAGCGTGAACTGTTGTACTCCATACCAACCTCAAACCGCGGGCTGATCATCCTTGTTATCAGAAAGCTGCTTGCTTCTTCGAGTTTCGCATTGATAGAAACCTTTGAAATTTTGAAGAACAGACTCGAAAAGCTGTACGAAGGCAGCAAGTCCGCAAACGCACAGGAGGGCTTCGACCTTTTCTGGAGCTATGTTGAGGATGAGATCGATGAATCGTGCTTTGAGGAGACCGAGGATGAAGATACCATTGTTCAAAAACAGTTCATCCAAGTCGAACTCGACGAGGTGAATATCATCATCGATGTGGCAAAGCGCATCAAGACAAACGCAAAGGTCAATGCGCTGAAGACCGCCATTCAGATTGCTTTCGACTATCAGAAGGAGCAGGAAATCCCTCAGAAGGTCGTTATCTTCACGGAATCAAAGCGCACTCAGAAGTACATAGCTGCAGAACTCCGCAAGACGGGATTCGATGATGAGGATATTCTTCTCTTCAATGGTGACTTTGACGACACCATGACGAAGGAAATATACAAGGCGTGGCAGGTCAAAAACTTCGGCAAAGCAAACTATGGGCGCAGCGTGGAATATAAACACGCTATCGTAGATTACTTTCGTCATAATGCAAAGATACTAATCTGCACGGATGCAGGCTCCGAAGGTTTGAACCTTCAGTTCTGCAATACGGTTATAAACTACGACCTGCCCTGGAACCCGATGAAGATTGAACAGCGTATCGGCCGTTGCCACCGCTATGGTCAGGAACATGACGTTGTAGCGATCAATTTGCTGAATACGCAGAATGCCGCTGATCAGCGTGTTTACGATATTCTATCGAAGAAGTTTGAATTGTTCGAGGGTGTGTTCGGCGCATCGGATATCGCGCTCGGTGCATTGGAGTCCGGCACGAGTTTTGAAAAAATGGTATTGCAGATTTACCAGACCTGCGATACCACAGCAGAGTTTAAGAAAGCCTTTGATAAACTGGATTGCAAGCTGAACGCAAAGCGGGATAAGAAAGCAAGAGAACTCCGTTCCCTTCTGCTTACAGAAAGCAGCGGTGCAAAAGAGCAGGCGCTTGACGCCACAAAGTCTGATATCGCAAGATATCTGCACGATGTGGAATACTGGAGTGCTTTTGACGAGCCGGAGGTTGACGGTGGTCTTCATTACTGGAAAGTCGATAATTGGGGAGAAAAAGTCCTCGGATCGCATGGAATCCTATTCATAGGAGCCTTCTGCTATTCCTCGAAACTTCTCTTCCCGGTATTGTTGCTCTGTGATGAAAAAGGAGCCTATATAGACTTTGACGAGGCAGACCTTGTTCCCGAACTGGAACAGATTGACGATATGGATGTGCGCTATTTCACACCGACAGAATCCGAGATGAAGCTCTACCAGCGTGTTTACGACAATCTGACCGCTGAGATGGTTAAACGCTATCAGGAGCAGTCGGAATCGATCAAAGCCTATAACCGCAGAAATCGAGAACTGGGAACGCATCCAGATGGAGCATCTGATAGCAACATACCAAGACATGAATGCCGAGATTGACATTCTGAGGGAAGAGGAACGAGCCTCAAATAACTTCTATGAGAAGATAGATATACGAAAAAAGATAACTGAGAAGTCCAAGGCACTTGAAAAGCTGCAGGAGTCCTTTCACGAGAAAGGCAGTGGATTCAAAGCTGAGGGTGAACGGGAAATCGCAGAGTTTGAAAAACAGTTTGATATTAACCCGATTCTGTTGGTTAATATCGTACTGAAGTTTTAGGAGAGATTATTATGCAAAAGACAGGAAGACTGGAACTAACTTGGGTGGGCAAATACGATTTGAAAGCCATCGAGCCAAGAATTCTTCTTGAATATATGGATAAGTCATATGGTGATCCAGCAAGTGAAAACATGCTGATTCATGGAGATAATCTAATAGCGCTACAGGCTTTGCAACAAGAATATGCAGGGCGTATCAAGTGTATTTATATTGATCCTCCCTATAATACAGGAAGTGCGTTTCAGCAATATGATGACTCGGTAGAACATAGTATTTGGTTGAGTTTAATGAGAGATCGGATTGTTTTATTGCATTCTCTTTTAAGTGAGGATGGCAGCATATGGATTTCTCTTGATGATAACGAAGTTCACTATTTGAAGATTGTTTGTGATGAAATATTTGGCAGAAAAAACTTTGTTGCTGATGTTGCGTGGGAGAAGGCGGATAGCCCGCGTATGGATGCTAAACTATTTTCGACAAGATATGACCACACGTTAGTATTTGCAAAGAACATAGATATGTTGCATATAAAGAAAATTGTAAGTACTGAAATTCCAGAGCATTATAATAAGGTCACCAGTGATGGCAGAAGATATTATTTGAAACCGTTAAGGTATATGGGAGCAGCAGATTCGCGTGAAGACCGTCCGAATTTGTATTATTCATTGACTGCCCCAGACGGAAAGAAGTATTCCCGGTAAAAACAGATGGGACTGATGGGCGGTGGCGCTGGTCGAAAGATAAGGTTGATGACAATCCCGATTTAATAGAATGGGTAAAAGGACGTAATGGGTGGACGGCATATTACCGCATTTTTGCAGAAGCTGAATCCGAGCGTCCACCTGAAACTCTTTGGAATTTCAGGGATGCTGGGAGTAATCGTGTCGCAAAAGCAGAGATAAAGGCATTATTTGATAATGCCAACGCATTTGATACTCCTAAGCCAGAAAAGTTGATCAAGTACATATTGAGCATTTGCACAGATGAGGGAGATTATGTTCTGGATTCATTTTTAGGATCAGCTACGAGTATAGCTGTGGCTCATAAAATGAACAGAAAATATATCGGAGTTGAATTAGGTGACCATGCGTATACGTTGTGCAAAGTAAGGTTGGATAAAGTAATCAATGGCGAACAGGGTGGAATAAGCAAGGAGGTTGATTGGCAAGGTGGTGGCGGATATCACTTCTATGAGTTGGCACCGAGCCTTCTTGTGAAGAATGATAAGCTGCCAATTTATCAGATCAATCCTTCATACACTTTCGAGATTCTCTGTGAGGCAATCTGCAAGATTGAGGGCTTCCGCTATAAGCCACAGGATGTGTTCCACGGTCACTCTTCGGAGAAACGGTTTATTCACATCACCACGGAGTTTATTAACGCCGGATATATAAAATCGCTGTCAGCACGGCTTGCCGAAGGCCAGTCTCTCCTGATCTACGGTACAAAGATTCAGTCGGATATGGTCTTGCCCGATAACATCGAGGTCAAGAAGATTCCGAAAGACCTTCTGGAAAAATGCGATTTGAAAGCGAGGTGCAGTAAATGTCTGAGATAGTAAGCAAGATCAAATATGCAATGAGCCTGAGAACTCCGCAGGAGGAGGCTCTCTCTTACCTCGATGCCATCAGTTCGCATTGTGATTACAAGAAGGACAGCAAGGATGTTATTGAGGCAGCCGCATCGGAATACTGCGAGAAGCAGCGCAAGGTCAAAGCCGGGTTTGAGTTCCCGTCCTTCTGTTATGCTATGGCCACTGGTATCGGAAAGACCCGTCTGATGGGAGCAAGCATTTATTATCTATACAAAACGAAAGGCTACAAGCACTTCTTCATTCTTGCGCCCGGAAACACTATCTATGACAAGTTGCGGAAGGAATCCAATCCGAATCATCCGAAGTATATCTTCAAGGGACTTGAGGCGGAAATGGGAAGACCGAAAGTTTACGATGGTGAGAATTATGATGCCTATCCCATAAAGTATGACCAGATGACTCTGATTGTTGAGAAGACTTCTGATATCCAGCTATTCATATTCAACATTGGAAAAATCTTTAACAGCAAGACGGACACGCAGTTCAACTTCCATAAGTTCAAGGAAACGCTGGGCGCTTCCTTTGCCGATGTGTTGGCGCAGTTTGACGATCTCGTTATCTGTATGGATGAGGCACACCGTTATTATGCCCCGGCATCGATGAAAGCAATCAATTATCTGAAGCCGGTTCTCGGTCTTGAGTTTACCGCTACGCCGAAGTCCACATCGAATGTCATCTATGCTTATGATTTGGCTCGTGGCGCTGTCGAGGGATATCTGAAAATCCCTGTTGTTATGGGACGCTCTAATATGGCGGGCTATAACCAGGACGATATCGAGGAAATGAAAATCAGAGACGGTCTCACGCTCCATGAGTATCGCAAGGCTGTGCTGCGTGAATATTGCAGCGAAAACGACCTTGACTATGTAAAGCCGATTGTTCTTGTAGCCTGCAAAGATACGGATCACGCCAAGAAAATCCGTGCGCTGATAGACAGTGATGATTTCCAAGGCGGAAAGTATAAGGGTAAGGTTATCGAAATACATTCAAAGCAGACTGGCGAGGAGTCAGAAGAAAACATCCGTCTTTTGCTCTCTATAGAGAGTGCTTCTAACCCGGTCGAGATCGTTTTGCACGTTTATAAGCTGAAGGAAGGATGGGACGTCAATAATCTCTTTACGATTATCCCGCTCAACGCGGCAAAGAGCGATATTCTCGCTATGCAGACTATTGGTCGTGGTTTAAGACTTCCGTTCGGAGAACAGACCGGCAACGAAGACCTTGGATTCTCTTGATATCGTTGCCCATGACCATTACAGAGAACTTGTGGACGAGATTAAGAGCAGTGATATCTTCCGTTATCGTGATCTTGATAAGACAACTGTCGAGCCTTCGGAGTCCGTAGGCGTATCTGCTACCGTGGACGAAGGCCAGCTTTCTCTGCTGGATTTTGCAATTACCGCATCCGGCGTGAAATCTTTTGCAGAAGTCAGCAATCCGAAAACACAGCTTGAGATTTATCAGGAATATGTGAAGAACTTTATGTCTGCGCAGAAGAAGGACAAGAATGAAGACCCTGGGCAGATGACCCTCTTTGACCTTCATCCTGAAATGCTTTCCGGCGACTCTGCCGAAACTACGACATCTGCGCAGGAACAGCCGCAGGCTACTACCGGCGGTAAATCCGGCAAACGGCCCCTTACAAAGGACGAGTTTGTAAAGGCGGTTGCGGAGTACTCCGCAAAGGCTATCTCCGTTCCGAAAATCCTCGTGCAGACCACTTCAGAGGTGAAGTTTAATCGTTTTGAGGTGAAGCGCACAATCGCTGACTTTGAAGTGGCTATGGCTAAGATTGAGCGTTTTGACGCTATCAATCAGCAGCTTCTTTCTGTCGTTGATGCGCAGATTCTTGAAGTCAATGACGCCATGAACACTCTTGCTTGTATGCTCCTTGATTCCATCAGCGAGTTGTCTTATGACGATGCGGATTTTGTTATTGATGTGGTTGAGCAGTATTTAAGCCAGATACCCGGAGATGAAGAAAACAAGCGGAGAATCGTTCGCCGCTATGCTTCTTTGATTGTGGCCGATATCCGCAAGCAGATTTATGAGCATATGGACAGGAAAACGCAGGATGTTCACATCATTCAGAAAGACCTTATTCTGTTCCGTAAGTTCGTGAAGAACGTCAAAGAGGACGGAAAGGTTAAGTATGATAAACCGTTCTCTGACAAGAGCAATATCAAGAAGTATCTCTTTACCGGCTACAAGAAGTCATATTATCCGGCGAATGCTTTTGATAGCGACACGGAGCGTCTGTTCTCCATTATTCTGGAGGAAGATCCGGATGTTATCCGTTGGATCAAGCCGCCGCTTAATCAGCTTGGCTTGTTCTGGAAAGCAGGTCAGCAGTATAATCCTGATTTCCTCGTGGAAACAACTGCGGGAAATTCATGGTCGAGGTTAAGGCTCTGAATGAAGTGACATCAGATGAGGTCGTATCGAAAGCAAGAGAAGGAATAAAGTGGTGTCGCTTTGCTTCAACGGCAGACCCGGATCATAAGCCTTGGGAGTACAAGCTGATTTCAGATGACAACATTCATCTTGGTAATACCTGTAAATATACACTCGGTACGGCTCATGCCGTGAAGAAGGAGGCATAATGGCTGACAGATTTAAGTATTCGGAGGTCAGGCAAAAAATCATTGATGCCATAAGAACTGACCTTATCGGTCCCAGAGAAAAGGAAGAGGTTCTTGAAGAGAATCCACGCTATGCCTATCTCGTGGGTATGCTCGATATTCAGAGCGATGACGAGGATTACTCCGGTGCCGGAGAGCAGGAAGTTGATGCTGATATGGCATTTGAGGATGGCGAGAATTTTACGGCAGGCGAGGATGAGGACAACGAGCCTATATCCACTACACATTTTCAGCTGCCGTCCTCTATAGGTATCAGTTTCTACACCAAAAGCGATACAGAGAGTATCAACTTGGATGTGACATGGGGAGACTATGTAAAATCCTCTGAAAAATATACCGGTAAGGATGAAAAAGAACATAGCCGTGCTATATATACGCGCCAGCCTATGGAAGAAACGGTTCATGTACAGTTTAAGGGATTTTACACGAACAAAGGATTACCAGCTTGTCTGCGACTCCAATGTTCATGTTCATGTGTCCCGTATTCCTTTGAAGGGAGGATATTCTCTTGTAACGGCATATATCATTAACAAGAGAAAGAATCCTGCCAATAGTGCAGAGGCCATTATGTTCCAAGTGGAAATCAAGGCTTATGCGGAGGACGGTTCTGCCGCATTTATCGCAGAACATATTTGCAGAGAGATACTTGCCTCCGATGAGTTTTATTTTGAGCAGCGCCCGATCATGGGGCGTGGACGTGGCTGCGCAGCGGTGTGGGATACCCCGGTTGATGGCAGAACAACATATGTGAAATCAGCGTTTATACCCGAATATGAATTTCCGGGTGTCAGCGCCGCTTTGGATGGATTTGACCGATACTTCTTCTCGACATTTACCATGTCTGTAAAATCGAAAAAGGAAGAAACCATCGGTAAACTTAATACCCTGGCTGACTCTTATGAGAAGTGGATTAACTCTACGCTTCTCGGAAACGCAAGAATGAGCAATCCCGATTTTAAGGATAAGATCGGCAACAAGGTCATTGACCGCTGTCAAGACGCTCTGAAGCGTATCCGCGAAGGCATAAGCATTATTGAGAACGACGACACTTCATTTGAGGCTTTCTGTTTCATGAACCGTGTAATCTTCTTGCAGAATAGTATCAAGGGCTACGCAAAAAGCACGGCACAGGGACAGAGTGCAATTTCCAAGACTTCATTAATCTGAAGAATCCTGATAACAACTTCGGATGGCGTCCGTTCCAGATTGCCTTTATTCTGATGAATCTTGCCGGAATCGTTGATCCGAAACATAAAGACCGTGAGGTTGTTGACCTGCTTTACTTTCCTACAGGCGGCGGTAAAACAGAGGCTTACCTTGGCCTTATGGCATTCGTTATCGCCAACAGAAGGCTTAGAGCGTCTGATGAAGAGGAATACAATCGAGATGGCGGCGTGACCGTTATGCTCCGTTATACGCTCCGCTTGCTCACCACGCAGCAGAGAGACCGTATTACAAAGATGGTGCTTGCAGCCGAAATGATCAGACGGCAGGCATACCCGCAGTTTGGTAAAGAACCTATCAGCATTGGTTTCTGGGTAGGAGGCGGAGTAACGCCTAACAAATTTGATGAGTTTATTGAAAAGGCTGATAATCCGCAGGCAGCAAGGAGTGCAAGGAACCATGTTTATAAGCAGCTTTTAACCTGCCCGTTCTGCGGAAAGCCTCTCAAGGAAGAGAACTTTAACATTGACACCGATAAGAAGTCTATCGAAATTTTCTGCTCCGATCGGGATTGTCAGTTTTACAGATACAAAAACGACAGGATACCAATCCCGGTTTATCTTGTCGATGAAGAAATATACGCCAAGTGTCCGACTATTATTCTGTCGACTGTTGATAAATTTGCGCGCCTGCCTTGGGATGTGAATACAAATGCACTTTTTGGCAGAGTGGACAGGAAATGCAGCCGAGATGGTTATGTTGCTATTGGAGCGGAACACGGCCGCCACAACAAAACAGCTTCTTTGCCAGCATCAACGATGGTAAACATCATACCGTTCCTGCCACCGGAACTTATTATTCAGGACGAGCTGCATCTTATCACGGGACCGCTTGGTACGGTTTACGGTGCCTACGAGACGATTATTGAGGATATGTGTATCCATGATGGTATTAAGCCGAAGTATGTCGTTTCAACAGCTACAATCAAAAATGCGGAGGCACAGACCAGATGCCTTTACGCAAGAAAGAATACAACGCAGTTCCCTCCGAATGGCTTTGAAATTGGGGACAGTTTCTTCATCAGAGAGATTTCCGTAGATGATGATCCGTTCCGAAAATATGTGGGTGTATGCGCACCAGGTCAATCTGTTAAGACTGCTTTGCTCCGTGTTTACGCCATTATACTGCAGGCTGCTTATACATATTCCCTGCAGGATGAGTATAAGGATGTGATTGATCCGTACTATTCTCTTGTCGGTTATTTCAACAGTATCCGAGAGCTTGGCGGTGCGGTCAGACTTTTGCAAGACGACATTCCGAAGAGAATTTATCGTATCAAGAATAAGTATGGCTTGGATAAGCAGCGGTACCTGAATCACAACGTGGAGATTACTTCCCGTATGTCATCATACAAGATACCTGAAAAGCTGAGTCAACTTGAAACGACTTGTGCTTCAAAGACTGTCTGGATACGGCTATCGCCACAAATATGATTGCTGTTGGTATGGACGTTGACCGCCTTGGGCTGATGGTTGTAACAGGTCAGCCGAAACAGAACTCGGAATACATACAGGCAACAAGCCGTATCGGTCGTGCATTCCCCGGACTGGTGGTCACGCTCTACAATGCGTACCGTCCTCGCGACTTATCGCACTATGAGAATTTTACAGGCTATCATTCGCAGCTTTATCGTTTTGTCGAGGGAACAACGGCAACGCCGTTCTCCGCCAGAGCAAGAGACCGCGTCATGCACGCGCTGATAATATCTGCAATACGCCTGAAATTCCCGAACATGGCAAACAATCCGGATGCGGCCGCTATCGGTTCACTAACTACAGAGCAGCTCGATTCGGTGAAGAAACTGATTATTGACCGGCTTAATATCATAAAGCCGTCAGCACGAGCAGATGCGGAGGAAGAAATAGATCGCTTCATTGACTGGTGGAAACTGCAGGCGGCACAGACGAAACCGCTGCGGTATTACGTGGTCGGAACGGAACGCTATAACAGGTTGATGAATCCGTATGACCAGCCGCACGATGAGAATGAAAAGGCTACACTTCGTTCCATGCGTGAGGTTGAGAGTTCTGCGAATATGTTCTATTACACGGAGGATTGACATGGCTTTTGATAATAATAAACTTGGAGAGTTACGTCCAAACCAAATTATAACCACCTTTGGCCCCGGATCAGTGGTCGATGCGGTTAAGGACTCGGTTACGATTCTGGACATCTCCTATTGGAAACAGAAGGGACAAAAAATAATCGATGGCAGGCTTGCATCATATTTAGGTGTCGATTGCTTCTATATGCCGCGGACAAGTTTTTCGGGTGATGTTCCTGTTGTGACCTTCCCGTACTGGCATGTATGCTCTAATCTTAAGTGCGGAAAGCTGTTTGATGCCAGAAAGTATTTTGATCTTGATAAGTATCTCAAGTACGGTGTCACTTGCCCTGAATGCCATCGTCCAGCCTATCCGTCCCGTTTTATCACAATCTGCGAGAATGGTCATATGTCGGATTTTCCTTGGAAGTGGTGGGTACATAGAGGAGAGTCTGATTGTAACGGCACCTTAAAGATGTATTCTACAGGTAATACTTCCACCCTTGCGGATATGTGGGTAGAATGCTCCTGCGGTGCTAAACGGAGCATGAGTGGAGCAACACAGAGAGATAATTTTGACGGTGTTGCCTGCCCCGGTCACCATCCGTTTAGACCGAATGTAAAAAAAACCATAAATGCGACAAGCCCCTAATCCCATCACAGCGTGGTGCTTCTAATGTTTATTTTGCTGTGAGCAGGAGTGCAATTTCTATCCCGCCGTGGATTAATCCGTTGTACAACCTGATTGATGAACATTTGCGTGACATAGAGCTTGCAAAACAGCTTATGGGTGATGATGGAATAACCAAAATATATGAGATGTATTTCTCTGCATATTCAAGGGATGAATTTGATGATGCGCTTGAGCGGCGCATGAGCAACATTAAAGAGTTCACTGAAATAAAGCAGATGGAATACAATGCCATCACACACCACAATGATCCGGCATATCAATCAAACAAGAAGCACTTCAAGGCTGAGGAGGATGACTTGCCAGGATATTTGCAGAAGTATTTCAGCCGTATCATCCGAGTGACCAGATTGAGAGAGGTTCGTGTTCTTCTTGGATTTACAAGAGTAGATGCCCCCGATCCGGATGCTGATGAGCAGCCAAATGTTGTGGCTTTAAGCAAGGGAAAGCAGGAACGCTGGCTGCCGGCAGCTGAAGTAAACGGCGAAGGCATCTTCATAGAGTTTAATAAAGATACGCTTGCAGCATGGCTCAATTCACCTGCGGTGAAAGGCTTGTCAGAAAAGTACTCTGACTCATACAGAGAATTTTGTGAGTCCAAAGGCTGGACAATCACGGTAGTAAGGAATGCCGTTTATGTTCTGATGCACACTTTTGCTCACTTGATGATTAAGCAGATGTCTATGTCATCTGGATATTCTTCTTCGGCTATCAGAGAAAGAATTTACTTTGGTGATAAAATGGCAGGCATTTTGCTATACACAGGAAGTTCCGATAAGGAAGGTTCACTTGGCGGATTGGTTGAACTCGGCAATATCGATCAGATGACTAATCTCATGAGGGACGCTTTCCAAGAGGCTCTTGTTTGCACAAATGATCCGGAATGCATGAGTAATTTGCCGGCTGGCAAAAACTCAAACGGAGCTGCCTGCCATTCATGCTGCATGATATCTGAAACGGCTTGCGAGAACGGGAACAGAATGCTGGACAGAGGTCTTGTTGTTCCTATTCCGGGACGTGAGGAATGCTCATATTTTAAGGAGTTAGTAGGTGACCTATGCCAGGTGGAAATCTAAACAAAGAGATATTTTTAAATACGGTCAAAAGCGATGCAGCCAATGGTACGGCAAATGCAGTTTCGATGCTGAAGCGAAGCTGTCCTGAGTTATCCGATGCACATTGCGAGGACATCATAGGAACAATTATCGGTGCAATGAATATGTCAGAGGCAGATAAGGTATCCCTTGTGGTCACGGCACCTCCGTCTTTTTCTATCAGTGCGAGAACTACAATGAATGTGGTTCAGTCCATGATAAACGGAGCGGAAAGAAATATCCTAATCACAGGATACTCTTTATCATCATACTTTTCAGAACTGGTCGATACAATCGTTCTAAAAAGCCAGCGTGGTGTATTCGTGAAGTTCTTTGTGAATGACATTGATAAGCAGCCAAGATTTGACAAGATATTGCGATACAAAGGGCGGTTCTTGAAAATCTATAACTACCATCAAGAAGATGATAAGATGGCTGCGCTCCATGCAAAGGTTATCTCGGTCGACCAGCAACAGACTTTAATAACATCTGCGAATCTGTCCTATCATGGGCAGCAGGGAAATATAGAACTCGGTACATTGATAGAGTCAAAACAGATTGCAAAGCAAATAGATGATGTATTTACTAAGCTGATTTTTTCAAAAATATTCAGCGAAGTGTAAATTGGAGGTGTCAAACGTGAGTGAACAGCAAGGAGTAATTTATATCCTAACCAATCCGTCCTTCCCAGACTATGTGAAGATTGGATATGCGGACGATATTGAGAAACGGCTGCAACAGCTGAACCGTAGTGAGTGCATTCCGTTTGCTTTTCGTATGTATGCCTCTTACGAAGTGAACTCACGGCTTTCCGATTTGAAGATTCACTCAATCATTGATAAGCTGAATCCGAATCTCCGCTCGATTGATAATTTCAACGGACAGAAACGAGTTCGTTAGTTCTATGCAATGTCTCCGCAGGATGCCTATTCCATACTGGAGGCAATCGCAGAAATCCGCGGATGTACTGATAAGCTGAAACTTATACCGCCAAGTGCAGATGATGTTGCGGCAGCCGATACTGCGGAGGATATTGAGGAGCAAAAGAAAGAGCGTCTTGCTCCGTTTGCATTCTCGCTCTGCCAGATTCCCATCGGAGCAACTATCGAATACTGCAATCGTGCAGACGAAAAGTCAGGACTGACCTGCACGGTAGTTGATGATCATAATGTAGAATATGATGGTAAGAAATGGTCTCTTTCTGCTCTGGCGGCAATGCTCACACAGAGCAAATGGGGTGTTGCCGGGCCGCGCTATTTCAAGTATAACGGTGAGTGGCTGAACGATATCCGTAAACGCCTCGGCGTGTAAACCTTTTTGATTATTCCTCATACATTTTGATTTTGCCTATACATTTTGATTTTCCCTCGGAGGGGTTCAAATTCTTACGGGCAAAGTCGCTGAAAAACTGAGAACAGACATAAAAAAGAGGGCTTCCGGCGAGGTAAAACCGTTGAATGCCCTTGTTTATTGAGGGTTCCCTTGTATCAAAGACAGCGTTTACATAGATGATGGTGAGAGATGAACTAAAGATTTGAAAACAAAAACTAAAGAGAGGAGAAATATGTATATTACAAAATATTGGGGAGATTTTATCGGCGGTTCTGATGACAGCCTGAGTCTTGTTGAGTTTTTGGAAGACCTGAATAAAGAAGAAGTTACTCTTAAAGAAATATTTACAGGTATAGGACTTGATAGGCAGAATATGGATTTTAGGCAAACAGTCGAGAATCTCGGGTTTATAAATTCGACCGGTCTTGAAATGGACTTTTATTATGCGATAGATGTTGTTACAGACCTTGCTGCCATTTTGTTGGAATGTAAAATTAGCGGATATGTAAATCTTAGAGATTTTGATGACAATGAAGATGCCAAAAATCGATGTATACGAGTCGTAGCCACAGAAGAAGAATATACGGGTATAAAAGCTGCTTTGGAAGACTTTGTAAAAGATCCGAAGTCATATGATCTATATGAAATGATAGGAGATGATATCATAGAGATGGCGGAAATTGTAAAAGAGCTGAGGAAAGAACTGCTGCAATATGAGCTATAATATGTTTTGGAGATTGATATGAGCATTAAATTTACAAAAGGTATTGATAAAGACAATATTTCATTCTTATGCAAGTGGTCAAATGAAAGAGGAGCGATGTTTCAAGAGCAATGGATGGGAACGGAAGTTTCATTTCCGTTGACTTATGAAAAAATCGAAAAATTGGAAAACAAGTTTTCGATTTTTAATGAAGAAGAGTTTATCGGAATGATACAAGAGGTGAAAATCGAAGAGGATAATATTCACATAGGGAGGTTTGTCTTAAATCCTTCAAAAACCGGAGCCGGTCTTGGAACAGAGGCATTGAAAGAATTTATAGATTTTATCTTTAAAGATGAGAATATCAGAAGTATCTCTTTAGCTGTATTTGACTTTAATAAAATTGCAAAGAGAGTTTATGATAAGCTTGGTTTTGAGATTTATGAAGTGATTGAAACTCCAAAACTGAAGTATATTATGAAAAAGTTCAGATAATATAAGTCTACATGGAAGCTTCTATGAAAATAAAAAAATTTACGGAGATAAAATTGAAAGGTATAGATGTTATATACAATAAACAGATCTTAACGCTCACAAGATTTTGGGGTGATAACAGATTGTGTTTATTTGCGAAAAATCCAAGCCAAATTCATATTTCCAAAATGGAATTTGTCGGTGGATATCCTAATGAATGGTGTATTTTTATTGATAACCTTACTGATGATGAAAAGGCTGAGATTACAGATTTAAATGGAAGACATATAAACTTACAGGAAATAGGCATATAAGTCCTGAGTTTATAAATATTGTAAAACTACATACCGAAAAGGTCGGAATGAGTACCGGTTTCAGTTGCAATGATAATAAGTCTATCATCTTCAATACGATATACCAGTAGCCAATCCGGTTCTATGTGACATTCTCTAAAGTCTGACATATTACCGGAAAGTTGATGGTCTCTATATTTAGATTCAAGCGGTTATATCCGAAACATCTTCCTTAGCAGATTTATAAGGCCCATTTAAGTTTCTATGTAATCTTGCATCTTGAATCGCTGTAAAACTTTCATTATATTGCTTATTATGTGCAACCGGAAACGGTAAGCCATTGTGCTCAAGTGAAGCATTTAAGAAAATCCTTATTGCTGTAGATGTATCCAAACCCAGACTTGAAAATAGTGAGTCGGCGTATTTCTTCAGCTGATCGTCTATACGAATTTGTAGTGTTGACATATTACACCTCCAATAACTATGCAATTAGTTGTATTGCAATTATAGTATAAATACAGCGTATATGCAATGCTGATAAATACAAATTATTGTTGTATATGTATTTTTATGCTTACATAATCTCGGCTATTTTGTCTGCAAAATCAAAAGCATATTTTATATTGCTTGCGGCTTTTTCTATACTCCATGACCTGAGGCTATCTTTGTTTTTTGGTGCTGCAAAAAGACGCTTATTATTATAAGTTGCAATATAAATGCGAGATTCGGTGCTGTATAGAGAAAGTCCACAGTCCAAAGTATTATTGTTAAACCAATCAATAACAGTAGGGTTTAAGAACATCTTTGCCGATTGTTCGTCAGTACAGTAGATGTTGTAGTGATTGTTTTGCCATATATCGTCTACGTTGATTTTTTTGCCGCCTGACATATTACCAAGATAGCCTCCTTGAGTCTTAATATTAAGGAAATGCTTTGTCGGAACAATTCGCAAATTTCCTTTAAAGAGTGCGTATTTTTTATAGAGTAAACTTGTCCGATAAAGCCCGTAATCTCATGAAGGTGCTTTATCTCATCCTTTCCTGTTACCAATCCTTTTGAAACAGTGTATGCATATAAATCCACTATTTCAATATCCTTTTCATTGTTAAGCTTAAGTATTCCTGATTGGACATAGCATTTCGCGGCAGGGACTACTTCTTCTACATTACTTGGGGAAATATCATGCTCCGTATTGATTTTGGATAAAGGATAAAGGACTTGCAGTATCGGTTCAAGAATTTCACTCTCATAAAGTACGCGCAGTTTGCTCCTTTGCTTTTCTTCCCAACCGGGGCCTATAAAGCTGTAAACCAGGACACTTAAAATTTGGAGTGCTATAAGAAATAGAATCAGTCTGACAATAAACTTCATAAGATTATCTATTAAAACGCTGTCAGGAAGGAGGCCTTGTTCTTCCAAAAAGAAAAAGCCTATACCGACAATAATGCTTATAAATATCAGAATAATATTCCTAACAAAATAATTTGTAACGCTATCTTTACAATTGACGATATTTTGGATAGCTCTCCAACTACGCTGAAATCGTGAGGTTCTCCATAGATTATTTATTTTCTGTATTTCTTCAGGGTTTAAATTCAATTCCATTAGTGTTTCCCTTCTTTTTATAAGATAATTTCACTTTCTTGCTCATATTATAACAAATAGAAGCAATGTTGAAAAACAATTCAATAGTTAATAGCACATGTATGGAAAGAATATATCATATATTTATAGCAAATAAGATTGAAAAACTTGCATCGGATTTAAAAATCCGACACCAATATATAATGGAATAATGTATAATAATTATAAAACATTGCAGAATCAAGATAAGTAGACAGTAGCGTTAAGATTGAAAATGAATAGTGGAGGGTATCCATTCCCTTAATCGCATCATAAACAAGCCATCTTTCGGTGGCTATTTTAAAAATTGAATATTAAAAGTTAAGGCTATGCAGTTGCTGACTTGATTTTATAACCTTGATTTCTTGCGATGATAATTGCCTGTTCTACCGTGATTTCCCGGTTGGCAGGAGGCAAATCGGATTTTCGATAAAGTTCCGCATTATAGTTTTCACCGTTCTTAAGCATATGATATAATGCAGTCAGAAGCATTCTTGCAATGGCAATGATTGCTTTCTTGTGACCGCGACGCTTTGAGACGGAGATAACGGTTGCGAATTTCCGGATGCTTTTTACTGGTAACAACGGCATTTGCACACTGGACCAGTAAAGGTTTGATATAGCATCCGGCCTTGGAAACCCGGACAGATTTTTTCTTCCCTGCACTTTCATTGTTGGTCGGAGTAAGACCGGCCCATGAGCATAAGTGTTTCGCCGAAGGAAAAGCCTCCATGTTGGTACCGATTTCGGAAATAATTCCGATGGAAGTAAAGTCGCTACGGATACCTGGAGCGGTTTGGAGAATGGCAAGTTCCTGCTGATAGGGAGCGGCGAGCGCAAGAATGAGTTCTTCAAGCTCTGCTTTCCGGGATTCCAGGCTTTCATAATGAGCTTTGATCACCTTAAGTTTGCCGACCTGTTCCGGTGTGATATAACCGTCAATAGCGTCACGGAGTTCAGGAAGTTTCTTTTTCAAACTTTTGTAAACAAGGGGTTCAAGGTCAAAAGATGTATCTGCGGGATTTTCCAAAAGTTTATCCAGTATCGCCTGAGCAGATTTGCCGAAGGTGTCCGAAACAACGTTTCCCAACTGGATATTGGAAACCGTGAGACAGTTCTGCAAACGATTCTTTTCGCTTGATTGAAAGCAGGTCAGTTTGAAACGGTAACGCATAAGGTCACGGAGCTGGCGGATGTCAGCGGGCGGCATGAAGCTACCGGCAACAAGATCATGCTTGAACAGGTCAGCAATCCATTTGGCATCTTTCTTGTCAGTTTTCTTTCCACGGATAGCCTTAACATATTTGGGATGAGCAAGGACAATCGAACAGTCATTTTCTAAGATGTTATAAACAGGAATCCAGTATTTGCCGGTAGATTCCATACAGACATCCTTGCAATTCCGTTTGAGTAGCCATTGTAACAAAGTTTTCAGACCGCTCGTGTAGGTAGAAAACCGGTGGCTCTCATAAGAAGTGACACCTATATCGTTTGTAGAAGCGATACAGGCAACTACAAAAGTCTTGTGGACATCAATACCACAGCAGATTTTGTAGACGATTTTTAAAGACATAGGGACTCCCTTTCAGAATCAGAAGATTCATTAGAGATTATAGGGAGAGACGGCATTGACTGAACGCCTAAGCCATAAACGAGATTGTTTATACAAAGATAAGATTACGTGTTCAACGACACACTTATTTGTGCTTGAAAAGGCGAACCACACATATAAATATGCGGTCATCCGGCAAGCAGGACAGCCCACTCACCTCCCCGTGATTTGTAAGTATACCGAGTTCCCTACAAGAAGAATTATAAATAAAAAATAAGCTCAAGGAAACATTTTCATAACGTTTTGTGCCTTGAGCAAAAGCGAAAGGAATGGAAATAAATAAATATGGATAAAAAAATTCAAATAAATTTATATATGACAGGCACAGCAATATCATTTTCAGCCTTAACGGCAGCAGAGTAAAGAAAATCAAATTCCATAATAAAATACTTACTCTAAAGGTTGATTCATTATTCCAATATGTAAACAGTGAAGAAGTAGAACACGAGGGTGAAGTATGTTTCAAAGATTGTGATTTAAGGCTTTGCAGTGTGTTGATTTTTAATAAAACCTTAGGTAAAGGTCATTTTACCGGAGATTCTATTTCTTTAGAGGAATTTATGGATAGTCATAAAAATTGTGAGTTTGAAATTATTACAGAAGGCTATTTTGGAAATTCAACTACTTACTCAGGATGGCTTTGGGAAGAAGGGAAAAATCCTGTATCCGCTATTATGTATATTTGGAACAGTGGGGATATGGAGTATTGTGTCTATGGTGATAGAGAAAAAAATTAGAGGAGTATTTTATCATGAGTGAATCTATGAGAGATAAATTTCTTGAAAAGGAATTTGATTTTAGTAAAAGCTATAAAAAAATCCATACATTAAAGAGCTTAAGAAGCAGGTAACTATAAAGATATCGCCAACAGTTATAGGCTATTTTAAAGAAGAAGTTGTAGAAACAGGCATTCCGTATCAAACATTGATTAATCTATATTTGACAGAGTGTGTAAGAGAGAAGAAGAAACTTGATATCAGTTAGAAATAATTATTTAATTTTAAGTATTTTTAATTGTGCAAAAATAAGGTGTATAATAAGATAAAATTATAATGAAAAGGAGTTAAGCTTATGAAAGCTGATTATGATATAGTTGTTATCGGTTTCGGCAAGGCGGGAAAGACACTTGCCGCTAAGTTCAGTAAAGCAGGTAAAAGTGTTGCTTTGATTGAGAAAGATAAAAATATGTATGGAGGTACCTGTATAAATGTAGGTTGCATTCCTTCAAAACGTCTTATAACGGATGCAGCCAAATCTCCAAAAGGAGAGTTTGAGGAAAAAGCACAGCATTATAAGGAGACGGTTGCTGAAAAGAAGAAACTTACAGCCGCTCTTAATAAGGCTAATTACGATAAGGTGGCAAGCACAGGTGTGGACATTATTGACGGAACTGCATCATTTAAGGATAATCACCATATCATTGTTTCAACCAAAGACGGAAATGTTGAGATTAAGGCTGAGAAGTTTATTATCAATACAGGTTCGGTTACTGTAGTACCGAAGATTGAAGGTGCCGACAGTAAGGGCGTATATACATCAGAGTCTATTATGAATCTTGAAGAATTACCTAAAAGACTTACTATTGTAGGCGGCGGTTATATCGGACTTGAGTTTGCTTCCATGTATGCGGATTTTGGAAGTAAGGTAACTGTAGTTCAGGACGGTGATGTATTCTTACCTAGAGAAGATGAGGATATTGCTAAGGCAATCCGTGAAGTACTGGAAGCTAAGAACGTAGAGATAGTTACAGGTGCAAAGGTGACTAAGTCCGAAGAAGGCAAGGTATATTATGAGGTTTTAGGAGAGGCAAAGACTTTAGACTCTGATGCGATTTTACTTGCTGTAGGTCGCAGACCGAATACAGACGGTCTGGGATGTGAAAATGCAGGCGTTAAGCTTACTGACAGAGGTGGTGTAGTTACTGATGAGCATTTAAAAACAAGTGCGGATAATATTTGGGCGGCAGGTGATGTTTGCGGTAAGCTTCAGTTTACATATATTTCACTTGATGACAGCAGAATCATATGGGATGAAATAATGGGAGATGATAAGAGAACTACAGAAAACAGAGGAGCTTTCTCTTATTCTGTATTTATCAATCCGCCGTTCTCAAGAGTCGGAATGAGTGAAAGGGATGCAAAGGCGGCAGGAGTTGAATACAAAGTTTTAAGCCTTAGTGCCAATGCGATTCCAAAGGCTAAGGTTTTAAGAAAAACGGACGGTTTGTTAAAGGCTTTGGTTAAGGCGGATGGCACTATCTTGGGTGCAGAGCTTTTCTGTGAAGAGTCGTATGAGATGATTAATTTCATAAAACTGGCAATGGACCACGGTATCAAAGCAAAGGATATAGCAAACTTTATATTCACACATCCTACAATGTCTGAAAGTTTAAACGATTTGTTTGCAATGTAATATAGATATTTTTTTAAATTTGTACTTGCAATATAAAAAAATTCCTGTATAATATCCTGTCTTTGACAGTTTTTGAAATATAAAATACCCTTCAAACCCTTTGTTTTTAGCGGCTTTGGATGGTATTTACATTTCGTTTTGAAAACTAAAAATAGTATTTTATTTTTCCCTTACTTTGTTTTTTTAATTGTTCTCATTTGACTTTTTGTTATAAATTCAAAATCTGTATTAAAATGACAAATCTCATGTAGCTTATCTGTAAGCTCCGTTCTTTTTATATAGCGGTATAAAACCTTGCTCTTTTACATACGCAAAATTAAAAATCCTTTAAGGTTTTTAGAATCTCTTCACATGTATATTTGTGTTCTAAAAGCTTTCTCAAGATATCTGTAAATAATCAATGCTAAAAAAACAAGTTAAGAAGTGAGCCGTAATTCTGTCAACTCTTTGTAAGTACACTAATTCTGCATCAAACTCAGTTTTCATAATTCTAAAGCACTCTTCGATTTGCCATCTCTTTTCACTTATACTTAGTATTTCACTTACATTATCGTCAAGTAGGTCTGTTGAGATAGCATACATACCGTCATACTTAGTTTCTTCATCTATTTTTATCTGTATTAAGAAAGTTATGTACATTTGCCTTTTTCTCCATCATCAGTCACTGCAAGGCTGCTAATAAACCCTGGCAGGGTCATTAGGATTTCTTCTTTCTTTTTTTGATGCTACCTTTTTTCAAGCATTAGCTTAGCTCTGTCAACTTGTTTTTTTCTCTAATAGTTTTTTTGGTATTTGGCATATTTAGGTGAATATGTGATGATAAGCCTCTGAGATAAATCCTTAGGTGTATACGGAGCATCTTTGTAATATATAGCCTCATCATCCCTTGATATTTCTGATAAATCTACTACTTTATCATCAGACAAACGTTTAAATCCTTTAGTGTCTAAAGCCCATTGTCTATCTTGTGCATTAAGCTTTTTTTATAGATTGTGTAACGACAAAGGCTCTTTCTCCCATATGATTGTATTTTTCTTATTTTTTTCCGAACCAAGTCCTGCATCACTACAGTAAATAAACTTTTGACAGTCAAACTCGTTTAAAATCTTTTTCTTCAAGAGGTTTTAATAGATGTTTGCTCATTAGCATTACCCGGAAATAGAGAAAAAAAGCAAGAGGAATGCCGTCACCATCCATAAACATCCCCATTTGTACTATAGGGTTTGGTCTGTGTTCCTTACTTTTTGCCATATTTCTTAATTCCGTCTTCATCTTCAATCTCAAAATAATAATTGGTGCAATCATAAAAAGAATCTTATCATTGCGTTTTTCCTAATAAGTGGCTGTTTTTTATAAGTTTCAGATTGTATAAGGTCACATTCTTTAGCAAGTACATTTAAAGAACGGTACACGTCATGTAGTTGGTAAGACGGTGGCTCCAAAAAGTCCAGTGCACATTTATAACTTGAGCGTTTACTGGAAGGTTCAAGTATTCTTGAGTAAATCAAATCTGATAATATCGAGTTGATATCAAACTTGAAGCTATATTTATCCCTTTATTTTTTTCTGCAAACTTTATCTAAGCCAAGGTTATAATAAAAAGTATTGCAAAAACAGATATCCCCCACGATAGAAGACTTGTTGTTGAGGTTGAAGTCTTTTATTGAGTTAAAAAGAAATATTTACTGTTTTTTTCTTCTTTATATTTTTTTGTGTTTCAAGTTTTGCCTCAGCACGAGCCCATTCCATTACATCATCTCTGGTAGGTCCATGCTTTTTAATAAATCAGCAAGCGTACCAAGTTTGCGTACATTAACAGAGGTGCTAACACCTTTGTCATTGATGAAACTTTTTAGAAATATAGAATGACTCAGCATTTTTTGATTTTGATGTAGTAACTTTCATAGGAAACCTCCAAGCCCCATTATACCACGCAATACTATAAAATACTATATAATAAAACGAAAATTTTGACAAATTTTTCAACAAAGAAATGTAGGCTATATGCGGGTTGTGAGACTTTTTTGAAGCTTATTTATGTAAACAAACTGTCAAAGACCCGGCTAAGGTTTTAAGAAAAACGGACGGTTTGTTAAAGGCTTTGGTTAAGGCGGATGGCACTATCTTGGGTGCAGAGCTTTTCTGTGAAGAGTCGTATGAGATGATTAATTTCATAAAACTGGCAATGGACCACGGTATCAAAGCAAAGGATATAGCAAACTTTATATTCACACATCCTACAATGTCTGAAAGTTTAAACGATTTGTTTGCAATGTAATATAGATATTTTTAAATTTGTACTTGCAATATAAAAAAATTCCTGTATAATATTACACAGCTAACAACTCAGTTTGCTATGAATGATATTTATTTCTTGGATAGAATGCTCAAAGGCGAGTCTTGGGAGCATTCTATCTTTTTTAATACTAAGGCATTCTGGTTGATATTAAATGAAAGGATTTGCCCGAATAATTTATTTGGTTGAGGGCCGGTGAGAAAATGATAAGAATAGGTATTTTGGGATATGGAAATCTTGGAAGAGGAATCGAGTGTGCTATAAAGCATACAAAGGATATGAAGTTGGTAGCGGTGTTTACAAGAAGAGATCCTTCAAGTGTTAAGATTCTTACATCTGGTGCCAAGGTGGACAGTGTTGAAAATATTTTAAGTTATCAGGATGATATAGATGTTTTGGTACTTTGCGGCGGCAGTGCGACAGATTTACCTGTACAGACACCTGAATATGCCAAGTATTTCAATGTTATCGACAGTTTTGATACTCATGCAAATATTCCGGAGCATTTTGCAAAGGTTGACGATGCTGCAAAGGCAACCGTTCACTTCGGTCTTATATCTGTAGGTTGGGATCCGGGTATGTTCTCACTTAACAGAGTATATGCAAATGCAATTCTTCCAAACGGTGCAGATTATACTTTCTGGGGTAAGGGAGTAAGTCAGGGACATTCTGATGCTATCAGAAGAATTGAAGGTGTTGTAGACGCAAGACAGTATACGGTACCTGTAGAGTCGGCTCTTGAAGCTGTCAGAAGCGGTAAGAATCCAAAACTTACTACAAGACAAAAGCATACAAGAGAGTGCTATGTAGTAGCTGCAGAGGGTGCAGATAAGGCAAAGATTGAAGAAGAGATAAAGACAATGCCTAACTACTTTGCAGACTATGATACAACAGTTCATTTCATCACAGCTGAGGAGATGAAGAAGAATCATTCAAAGCTTCCACACGGCGGATTTGTTATCAGAAGCGGAAAGACAGGTTGGGAGGATGAGAACAATCATGTTATCGAGTATCGCTTAAAGCTTGATTCAAACCCTGAGTTTACAGCTTCCGTAATTATTGCGTATGCAAGAGCCGCATATCGTATGCATAATGAAGGAAAGATCGGAGCACATACGGTATTTGATGTGGCACCTGCTTATCTGCTTGATATGAGTGCTGATGAGATAAGAGCACATCTGCTGTAATTAACAATGTTTAGCTGTTACACTAAGTGTAGCAGCTATTTTTATGTAAAGACTATGATTTTATGATATAATTTTTTTATAGATTATATGGTTTATTTTAGTAATAAATAATTTTTGTGGGGTGCGTATGGAAGAAATTTTTAAAAAGATATTTATTGAGAAATATAAATACAGTATTGTAATAGCGATATCATATTACATATTACCGTTTTCGGTTTATATAGTACCGGTAGAAGACCCGTTTGACAGAGCAATTCTCTTTGCTTATATAGTAATTGCTGTTATACCGCTTATTTTACTTGTTTTATCTATAATATTTGCAATAAGAAACGGGTTTTATTGGTACTTTTCATTTAGGATATTCATTTTATGTTTGGCTTATATGCTGTTTACCGGTATCAGTATACTTATGTTTTTGTGTAGGATATTTTATAGTAAGCGTAATAGGACAATGCATAGGAGCATTCATTAGAGATCATAAACTGTAATATATCAGGCATCCGTATCGTGATTTTCTCCATTGACATTGCCCTAGGGTTTTGGTATTATGGAGTGGCAGTAACGCCTATACATGAGATATGGATACTCCAACCTTACCTTATGTATATGGTAAGATTTATTTAAAGGAGAAAGAAAATGATTACAAAAGAGAAAAAGACAGCTATCATGGAAGAGTATGCAAGAAAAGCAGGCGATACAGGTTCACCTGAGGTTCAGATAGCAGTTCTTACAGCAAGAATCACAGAGCTTACAGAGCATTTGAAGGCAAATCCTAAGGACCATCACTCAAGAAGAGGTCTTTTGAAGATGGTAGGTAAGAGAAGAAATCTTTTACAGTATCTTAAGAATAAGGATCTTGAGGGCTATCGTGCACTTATAGAGAAGCTTGGACTTAGAAAGTAAAAAAAGTCTTCGGTTTCACAGATTTCGTTCAAGGAAAATTCTTTAGAAACCTGTTGTGATTATAGTATCATTGGTGGAGAGTTTTCTCCACCTTTTTTATAATTTTATTTATGGCTTGTAGCCGAAGCTAGTGATAAATACTAAAACGATTTAGTACTTATCACTAGTTCATATTTTTATGTTTCAAGAAGAGTACTTCTCGAATATCGGCAAGCCGAAAGGAGATGAAATGAGTAAGGAATTTAAGAGTTATTCAATGGAACTTTCAGGTCGTACTCTGAGAGTTGATATCGGAAGAGTGGCTGCACAGGCAAACGGTGCCGCATTTATGCACTACGGAGATACTACGGTTTTATCTACAGCTACAGCATCGGATAAACCGAGAGACGGTATCGATTTCTTCCCGCTTTCTGTAGAATATGAAGAGAAGATGTACGCTGTAGGAAAGATGCCGGGCGGATACAACAAAAGAGAGGGTAAGGCGAGTGAGAATGCAATACTTACCTCGAGAGTAATTGACAGACCTATGCGTCCGCTTTTCCCTAAGGATTACAGAAACGATGTTACACTTAATAACCTTGTATTGTCTGTAGACCCTGATTGTTCACCTGAGCTTACGGCAATGCTGGGATCCGCAGTAGCAACAGCTATTTCAGACATTCCATTTGACGGACCTTGTGCTACAACACAGATAGGTATGGTAGGCGGTTTCTTTGTGGTAAACCCTAATGAAGAGCAGATGGCGGTATCAGACCTTAAGCTGACTGTTGCATCTACAAGAGACAAGGTAATAATGATTGAAGCGGGTGCAAATGAGATACCTGATGAAAAGATGGTGGAGGCTATTTATAAGGCCGATTCCGTAAATAAAGAAATTATTGCATTTATCGACAAGATAGTTGCAGAGGTGGGTAAAGAAAAGCACTCATATACGGCATTTACTATTCCTGAGGAGCTTACATCCGCAATCAAGGAGCTTGTTCCGCAGGAAGAGATGGAAAAGGCTGTTTTTACAGATGAAAAGCAGATAAGAAAAGAAAATATCAAGGCTATAACACAGAAGCTTGAAGAAGCTTTTGCCGATAAGGAAGAGTGGTTGCCGCTTCTTGGTGAGGCAATCTATCAGTATCAGAAAAAGACTGTAAGAAAGATGATTCTAAAGGATCAGAAGAGACCTGACGGAAGAGCTATGACCCAGATTCGTCCGCTTGCAGCGGAGGTTGACCTTATACCGAGAGTACACGGTTCGGCTATGTTTACAAGAGGACAGACTCAGATTTGCAATATAGTTACACTTGCACCGCTTGCAGAGGCACAAAAGGTTGACGGACTTAATCAATCCGAGACTACAAAGAGATATATTCACCAGTACAACTTCCCTTCTTACTCTGTAGGAGAGACAAGACCTTCAAGAGGACCGGGAAGAAGAGAGATAGGACATGGTGCATTGGCTGAGAGAGCACTTATTCCTGTACTTCCTACTCCTGAAGAATTCCCATATGCCATCAGATCCGTATCTGAGACTTTCGAGTCAAACGGTTCAACATCTATGGCATCCACATGTTCATCATGTATGGCACTTATGGCTGCAGGTGTTCCTATAAAGAAGATGGTGGCAGGTATCTCATGCGGACTTGTAACAGGTGATTCAGATGACGATTATGTATTACTTACAGATATTCAGGGACTTGAAGATTTCTTCGGAGATATGGACTTTAAGGTAACCGGAACAGACAGCGGTATTACAGCTATACAGATGGATATCAAGATTCACGGACTTACAAAGGACATTGTAGAGGGGGCAATAAGAAGATGCCATGAGGCAAGAGACTTTATCATGGAGACTTGTATGAAGCCGTGTATTGCGGAGCCTAGAAAAGAAATAAGCAAGTATGCGCCTAAGATTGCACAGATTCAGATAAATCCTTCAAAGATCGGTGACGTTGTAGGTAAGCAGGGAAAGACTATCAATAAGATTATTGAGGACACCGGCGTAAAGATTGATATAAGCGAAGAAGGCTTGGTATCGGTTTCAGGTACTGATCAGGCAATGATTGACAAGGCTGTCGACATTATAAGAGGTATTACAATAGAGATAGAAGCCGGAATGGTTATGCAGGGCAAGGTAGTACGTATACTTGAGTTCGGTGCGTTTGTAGAATTGGCACCGGGTAAAGACGGTATGGTTCATATATCAAAACTTTCAGACAGCAGAGTCGAGAAAGTTGAAGATGTGGTAAAGGTAGGCGATGATGTGACAGTGAAGGTAATCAAGGTTGACCCTATAAAGGGAAGAATCGATCTTTCTATGAAGCCTTCAGACATTATCTAAAATAAACTTTGCAGAGAAAGGTGGGACTATGGAAGAGAATATAAAAGAAATACTATTTGATCTTGTATCAAGAAAACAGTTCCGACAATTAAAAGAAAAACTCTGCGATATGAATGAGTTTGATATTGCTTCATTTATGGAGGAGCTGGATTCCGAAAAGCAGATAATTGTTTTCAGAATGTTGCCAAAAGAGCTTGCAAGTGATGTATTTGCCTGCTTGGATGTGGACACTCAGGGACATATAATAAACGGTATTACAGACAAAGAGTTGGCTTATATAATAGAAGAGCTGTATGTGGATGATGCCGTGGATATGCTTGAAGAGTTGCCGGCTACGGTTGTAAAAAGAGTTTTGCAAAATGCAGCTCCAAGTACAAGACTTCAGATAAATGAATTTTTAAAGTATCCTGAAAATTCGGCAGGGTCTATAATGACTGCGGAGTATATAGGTTTGAAAAAGAGTATGACCGTAGAGGAAGCTTTTGCCTATATCAGAAAACACGGCTATGATAAAGAGACGATATATACCTGCTATGTAATGGATGCAAAAAGAATGCTTGAAGGCGTAGTAACAGTAAAAGACCTTTTGATGAGTGACTATGAAGTCAAGATGGAAGACATTATGGACACAAATGTCATAAAGGCCGTTACTACAGATGATAAGGAGGAAATAGCGGATCTGTTTAATAAATACGATCTGCTCTCGCTTCCTGTGGTCGACCATGAAAACAGGCTGGTAGGTATTGTCACCATTGACGATGCGGTTGATGTAATGGAAGAAGAGGCCACAGAGGACTTTGAGAAGATGGCGGCTATGCACCCGTCCGAAAAGCCTTATCTTAAGACAGGTGTTTTTGAGCTTGCAAAGAATCGAATCGTGTGGTTGCTTGTACTTATGATAAGTTCAATGCTTACAGGCGGTATACTTACAAGATATGAGGATGCGTTTAAGGTAATGCCACTTCTCGTATCATTTGTTCCTATGCTTACAGATACGGGCGGTAATGCCGGTTCACAGTCATCTACAATGATTATCCGTGGTATGACAATCGGTGAGATAGCAAGTTCCGATATACTGAAAGTTATCTGGAAAGAAGCAAGAGTTTCGGTTATTGTAGGTATAATTTTGGGTGCTGTCAACTTTATAAGACTTGTAGTACAGTATCCGGGACAGCCACTTGTAGCACTTACAGTAGTATTGGCACTTTTTGCCACAGTATTTGTGGCTAAGGTTATAGGCGGTATGCTTCCGATTGCAGCAAAGAAATTGCATCTTGACCCGGCTATTATGGCCGCTCCGCTTATTACGACAATAGTTGATGCGGTATCACTTGTAATCTATTTCCAGATTGCAGTTGAACTTTTACATATCAAATAATTTTTAAATCTTTCTTAGGCTAAACTCCGAAAAGTTTAGCCTTTTTTCATTATTTATACACTTATTTGTGTTAGAATATATGTATCAATATAAAAAGGATATATGCAATGAATATATATGGCAACTATGAAAAATATTTGGACATGATATTGGACGAATTTTCAAAGAGAGTCTATAAACTTAATGATGAATACAAGTTGAAAACCGGATATAAACTCTTTGAACATTTTATCTCAAGGATAAAGACCGATGAAAGCATGATTGAAAAGTGTAAAGAAAGGGCTTTGAGGTAAGTACGTACAGTGCACTCAAAGAAATCAAAGATGCAATAGGTGTAAGGATAGTTTGCGGCTTTGTTGATGATATATATACTCTTGTAGGCTTGTTTAAGGATATGGACAATATAAATGTTGTAGAAGAAAAAGATTATATACTGAATGTAAAGCCTAACGGCTATCGCTCATATCATATGATACTTGAAGTGATTACTCCTTATCCTGATTGTGACGGCAATGAAAACGGAAGGTATTATATTGAGATTCAGTTAAGAACTATCGCTATGGATTCATGGGCGTCTCTTGAACATCAGATGAAGTATAAGAAAAATATAACTAACCATGAAAGAATCACAAAGGAGCTTAAAAGATGTGCTGATGAGCTTGCTTCCTGTGATTTAAATATGCAGACAATAAGAAAATTGATAGAGGAAGGATAGAGATGAGGATTTTATTGGCGGAAGATGAAGCGGCACTGTCAAAGGCGTATGCGCAAGTACTTATAATGCAAGGTTATGAAGTTGAGCCGGTATATGACGGTAAAGCGGCTTTGGAAGCTGCAAACGGCGGTACATATGATTTGATGATTTTTGATGTTATGATGCCGAAGATGAGCGGGCTTGAGGTATTAAAAGCATTAAGAGAGGCCGGAAATACTACATATGTTATTATGCTTACAGCTATGAGTGAACTTGATGATAAGGTTGAAGGACTTGAGATGGGTGCTGATGAGTACCTTACAAAGCCGATACCGTTAAAAGAGCTGGCAGCCAGAGTTCGTTCTCTTGAGAGAAGAATAGACACAAACTATAACGAGAATGTGCTTACATTCGGCAGTGTGAAGCTGAATGTATCACAGCAGGAGTTGTCTGCCAAAAATTCCATAATATTGGCAGGTAAGGAAACCAAGCTTATGGAAGTTCTTATGTTGAACAAGAATAAAAAGCTTTCGACCGAGTATATATACAATCATGTATGGAGCAAGGATGACGACTCCGATACAGGATATGTTTGGATATATATTTCATATCTGAAGCAGAAGTTAAAGGCAATCAATGCAAATGTTGATATTTTGGGAGAGGAAAACAGGGAGTTTGAACTTGTAGAGGTGTGATTTGTTTAGAAGACTTCGTTTACAATTCATTGTGGTAGCTACGATAGCGGTAAGCATAATGCTTATATCGGTAATAGGCATTTTGAATGCTTCAAAGTATGCAACAAGTGAAAAAAGAATAAATAAAATTTTGGATTTGTTGTCTGAGAATAACGGAGTTCTACCCGATGAAGAAGTAGTGGAGAAGATTCTCGGCAGAAAGACAAATCCGGATATAATAGTTCAGTACAGATATTTCAGTGCTTATGTGGACGGCAGCAATAAGGTAATCACTATGAACACTGAGCATATAGCAAATCTGTCTGATACCGATGTTGTTTTTTATGTGAAAAAGATTTTATCGGGTAATAATAAATACGGCAACTTCAAGACCACAGACGGACAGAAGTTTGCATATAAATTGAATTCATATGAGGATGAGAGCAAACTGATTGTAGTGCTGGATACTACAAGCTATATAGAGGACAGGGATGATTTGATAGATACTTCGGTCTTTATTTTCTTTTCAAATCTGGTATTTTTTATCATTATATTTGTGATTTTTTCGGGTAAAGTAATGATGCCTTTTATGGAAAACTATAGAAACCAAAAAGCGTTTATTACAAATGCAGGGCATGAGTTAAAGACTCCTTTGGCTATAATCTCAGCCAACAATGAGCTTTGTGAGATGATTAACGGAGAAAACGAGTGGACAAAGAGCACCAAAGAGCAGGTTGAGCGTATGACGGATCTGATCAACAGACTTGTGGTACTTTCAAGGTTTGAAGAAAAATCAAATGTAGTTGAAAAAAATATAAATTTTTCAGATATAGTAGTAAAGTCATCAAAATCATTCAAATCACTGGCTATAAAGGGAGGCAAGAACTTTGAATCTGATATTCAAAATGATATCTGCATTTCTGGAGATGACGGTGCCGTATATGAACTTGTAAATATACTGATAGATAATGCCAACAAATACTGTGACGAGGGCGGAACCATCGGAGTTAAGCTTATGGTACACGGTATCACCTTTAAGAAAGCGAAGCTTGTAGTAAGTAATACCTACAAAGACGGTAAGAATGTAGACTATTCAAAGTTTTTTGACAGATTCTACAGAGAGGACAAGTCACATAACAGCAGTGTTTCGGGGTATGGTGTAGGACTTTCCATTGCGGCAAATATTGTTAAGAGGCACAAGGGAAAGATACATATATCCTATAAAAATGACACCATTTGCTTTAATGTCTATTTTAATATTGTGTAACGGGACTGAAATGTAAGATATTTTAGATATTTAATTTACTGAAAAATTAAAATAGTACTTGACAACCAAAAACTTCTTTGGTATCCTCTTTAAGGTAAAACGACCGTAGACAGTAGGTGCCTTAGGCGTAAGTATGTATCGCCTACCGAGGAAGTGACTAAGTACTTGATGTATTATCACTCTCTGTCTTTGCGGCAGAGAGTTTTTGTTACGCTTATAGAGCTTTTACGGGTTTTACTGAAACTATAAAGGAGGTTAGAAATGGCAAAAATCGAATTAAAACAGCCTATAGTTAAGGAAATTGCTGAGCTTTTAGACGGTGCACAGGCAGCTGTAGTCGTTGATTACCGTGGCATTAGTGCTGAGCAGGATACAAAGCTTCGTAAGGAACTTAGAGAAGCAGGTGTAACTTATAAGGTTTATAAGAACACAATGATTCGTATAGCCGCTAAGGGTACTCCATTTGAGACACTTGACAGTTCACTTGAAGGACCTACAGCAATTGCAGTTTCAAAAGAAGATGCAACTGCACCGGCCAGAATACTTTACAATTTCTCTAAGACAGCTCCGGACCTTGAGTTAAAGGCCGGTGTAGTAGACGGTGTTACATATGACCGAGACGGAATCAAGGTTATAGCTACTATACCGTCAAGAGACGAGTTGATTGGAAGACTTCTTGGAAGCATTCAATCACCTATTACAAACTTCGCTCGTGTGCTTAATCAGATCGCTGAGAGCAAAGAAGCGGAAGCATAAAAAACATATAATGGAGGATTATTAAATGGCAAAGTTAACAACTGCAGAGTTTATCGATGCAATTAAGGAATTATCAGTTCTTGAATTAAACGAGCTTGTAAAGGCTTGTGAGGAAGAGTTCGGCGTATCAGCAGCAGCAGGCGTTGTTGTAGCTGCAGCAGGTGCAGGCGCAGCAGCAGCTGAGGAGAAGACAGAGTTTGATGTAGAGCTTACAGCAACAGGTGACCAGAAGGTTAAGGTTATCAAGGTTGTTCGTGAGGTTACAGGACTTGGACTTAAGGAAGCAAAGGATCTTGTTGACGGAGCTCCTAAGGTTCTTAAGACAGAGATTTCTAAGGAAGAGGCTGAGGGTATCAAGAAGCAGCTTGAAGAAGTTGGAGCACAGGTTACTCTTAAGTAATTTCATAAAATTTCGGGCGATTGCGTTGCAGTCGCCTTTTTTATTTGTGCCGATATATGATATAATGTTCCCACTAAGATTAGAAAGGAAAGCATATTTATGATAATGCTGAAAAATGTCAGACTTCTTGATCCACAGACAAGAACTGATGATATAAGAGATATACTGATATCCGAGGGAAGAGTAAGAAAGATAGATAAAGACCTATATCTTGATGCGACACTTATGGCAAGAGCCAACGGTGAGAGACTTAAGGTATATGACTGCACAGGTCTTTGTGCCGCTCCGGGATTTGTAGATGTACATGTTCACCTTAGAGAACCGGGTTTTTGAATACAAAGAGGATATAGAAAGCGGGGCAAGGGCTGCCGCAAGGGAGGTTTTACAACTATTGTGGCAATGGCAAATACGAAACCGCCTATTGATACACCTGAAAGAGTGTTTGAAGTACTGAAAAAGGGAAGAAAGACTCCTATCAATGTAAAGACCTGTGCCTGTATCACAAAGGGAATGAAGGGTGAGGAACTGGCGGATATGAATGAGCTTAGAGAAGCCGGAGCTGTAGGATTTACCGATGACGGCAGACCTATGCTGGATGAGAATCTTACAAGAGAGGCTATGAGATGTGCCAGAAGTATAAAGATGCCTCTTTCATTTCATGAAGAAGACCCTAAATATATCAAGGAAAACGGTATCAATCACGGCTATCCTTCAGATGAAATGCATATATACGGATCCGACAGAATGGCTGAGATCTCGATGGTGGAAAGAGACTGTAAGCTTGCAAAAGAAACGGGCGCTACAATAAGTATTCAACATATCAGCGCAAAGGAGAGCGTGGAACTTGTAAGGAAGGCAAAGAAGATGGGACTTCGTGTATTTGCAGAGGCCACACCGCATCATTTTTCACTGATTGACAAAGATGTAATAAAATATGGCACATTGGCAAAGATGAATCCTCCTCTAAGAGAGGAAGCGGACAGGATGGCTATTATCGAAGGGCTTAAAGACGGTACTATAGATATTATTGCTACGGACCACGCTCCTCACTCTAAAGAAGAAAAGGATAGAGATTTTGTAGATGCACCAAGCGGTATTATAGGTCTTGAGACAAGTTTTTCTCTGGGAATTATGAACCTTGTAAAACCGGGATACCTTTCGCTTATGGAACTTATAAACAAGATGAGTTATCAGCCTGCCAGACTCTACAATATGGACAGAGGAGTTTTAAGAGAAGATGAGATAGCCGATATTGTAGTCTTTGATATTAACAAGGAGTGGAAGTACGATAAAAGTGAGAGTAAGTCAAGCAACTCACCTTGGCTCGGTACCACTTTACAAGGCAAGATAGTCTATACTATTTGCCACGGAAATGTGGTATATGAGAACTTGGAATAAAATTTTAGGAGGCAATATGAAGGACAATAATTGTGCGTACCGTATGCAGGGAGAGCTTGTGGAAAAGTTCGGTTATCCGGTAGGTAAGATGCAAAGCGGATACCTTTACATCTTTAAAGAACAAAGTAAGATGGGCAGATTGATACTTGCATACAAGGATCATGTAAGTGAAATAGTTGATATTTCGGATGAGGATAGAAATCAATTTTTTGCAGATGTCAATAAGGTTGCAAAGGCCATACACAAGATTTTCTCACCAAGTAAGGTAAACTACGGTATGTACGGAGATACGGGATGCCATTTACATATGCACCTTGTTCCTAAGTATGAAGGAGGAGATGAGTGGGGATCTACTTTTACTATGAATCCTGATAAGAAGTACTTAAAGGAAAATGAATACGAAGAAATGGCAAAGATTATTAGAAGAGAACTTAAAATATAGTTTTGTGGCTGTCAAATGACAGCTTCTTTTATACAACGAGAAACAGCAGTCTCACGACTGCTGTTTCCCTGTTAGAGTGATATAGGAGTGCATAATGCACATTTTGTAGTGAGAGGTCAACGCAAGAAAACTCTCAGCTACGGATATTATAATAGCATAACTGAGAAGTTTATGCAATAGGGGAAAAAGTTAATAAATTATGAATATTAGGTAATGATAGTGATATAAGTACAGTGAAGAGTATAATTATTTCGTGCAATTTAACTTGATTAAATAATATCATAGTTTTTTTATCAACTTTTTAATATAAAAAAATGTTGATTAAAAATATAAAAAAATAGTGAGTGAATATAAAAAAATTAAAATGCTATAGCTGTGTTGCATATCATAAATTACATATAGTACTGATAGGTTTATGCGAAGATTTATTTTTTTGTAAGCCTTTTTGTAAGCTGTAAAAATCTATAAATATTGTGTTTAAAACATCATTGTGTTATACTATCGCTAGAACATTTATAACTTACTTATATAGCAACGAGCCTTTGGCAAGTTGTAAAACATATTATAGACAATTTTTGATTTGGAGTGTGAGTATGGATGTAATAATAGATTTTCATAGTGAAGAGGCTATATATATACAGTTATGTAATCAGATAATAATCGGCATTGCAACCAATCAGTACAGAGAAGGTGATATGTTACCTTCAGTAAGACAGATGGCTGAGGATATCGGCATAAATATGCATACGGTTAACAAAGCATATGCTACACTTAAAAGAGAGGGCTTTGTAAAACTTGACAGAAGAAAAGGCGCAATGATTAAAGTGGATGCGGACAAGCTTAGAGTGCTTCGCAATATGAGAAAAGAATTCGGGACGGTAGTGGCAAGAGGTATATGCAACGGTGTTACCAGAGATGAGGCACATGAGTTGATAGATGAACTGTATAATGAGTTTGATGTACAAGAAATCGAGGAGATGTAGACAAAGATGTTATGTGAGAAGTGCAAAATAAGAGAAGCAAATGTCTTTTACACTGAGATAGTAGACGGAGACAAGAAAAATGAACATCATCTGTGTTCACAATGTGCTAAGGATTTGGACCAATATACCGGTTTGTTTGATAAGGACTTCAGTCTTTCAAAGTTGCTTTCGGGAATACTGGGAGATGTATTTGAGAATGATGAAAATAAAGACTACAGACAGATAGTATGCCCTACATGTAATACAAGTTACGACGACTTTATAAAAAAATCTATGTTCGGTTGTAAGGACTGTTTTGAGGTATTTAACCTGCTTATAAATGATAATATCAAGCAGATTCACGGCAATGATAAGCATGTCGGTAAGATACCGAGAAATTATCACAAAAGTGACAAAATCTTACCTAAATCGGTAGTTACTGAAAGTATTGACGCTATTTTTAGTGATGAGGATAAGGAAATTGAAATATTAAAGCAAAAATTGGAGGATGCAATCAAAATAGAAGATTTTGAACAGGCGGCAATATTAAGAGACAAGATAAAAACTATCAAAGAGGACAACGGCGATGTGGTATGATAATGTGGAACTTAGTACGGAGTATAATTACATAAGCAGTAAGATAAGATTTGCAAGAAACTTTGATGATACATTATTTCCCAACAAATTGACTGATATTGAGGCAAAGAAGCTTGTAGAGAATACTCTCGGGGAGTTGTCAAATATTTCTGTGGATTTGGGGATGAATACAAGTTCATCCATGTTAAACAGAATCCCTGAGATAGAAAGAATGTCAATGTGTGAAAGAAAGATATTAAATGACACATTGGCAAAAAAAGAGACTCCTACAGGGCTTATATTAAACGACAGTGAAGACATCAGTATAATTATTAACGGAGATGATCATATTCGCTTGCAAACTATGTCATCAGGTATTAAACTACATGACTTGCTTGATAAAGCAAACAAAATCGATGACTACATAGAGGAACATTTTAATTATGCTTTTAATGACAAGTACGGATATTTGACTACATATCCGACCAATATAGGAACAGGGATGCGTGCATCAATATTGCTTCATTTGCCTGCATCCAATAAAAACAAAGGATTTTCAAAGCTTATCGCAAATGCCGGAAGATTCGGCGTATCCATAAGAGGATTGCACGGAGAAGGCAGAGAAAACTTCGGTACACTTTATGAGATAAGCAATTCAAAGACTCTGGGGATTTCTGAAAGAGAAATAATCGATACTGTAACAAAGGTTGCAAATCAATTAAATGAAAATGAAAGAAAACTAAGAGAAGCGGAGGCTTTGGGAGAAGTACAAAGGATTGCAAGAGAAGATGAGGCTTATAAGGCATACGGACTTTTAAAATATGCAAGAAAGTTTAACTTAAGAGATGCTATGAACTGCCTAAGCCTTCTTATGAAAGGCTGTGCCGACGGTTTTATACAGATAGAATCGCCGCATAAGCTGTATTCAATAATGCTCGGTATACAAACCTCGAATATATTAAATATGGCAGGCAGCCCTTTAAGTGAAGATTATATAGAGATACGCAGAGCGGAATATATAAGAGAAAATATAGGAAAATTAAAGTAGAGAGGAAAAATAATGGCTGAAAGATATACATCTCAAGCAAAGGAGGCAATCAGGTGTGCTGAAACGGCAGCCGCAGAATTGTCGCAAAACTATGTCGGTACGGAACATCTACTTCTCGGTCTTGTACAGGAAGGTAGCGGAGTAGCGGCAAGGATACTTGAGAATAACGGAATAACAGAAGAAAAGATATTGAATTTGATAGATCAGCTTATAGTGTCAAACTATAATGTTGCAATAGAGAGTAAGCAAAATTATTCTCCGCTTGCAATAGGTGTGCTGCAGAATGCTTACAGAGAGGCTACAAGATATAAGTCCGCACTTATAGGTACCGAGCATATACTTATAGCAATCATAAAAGACAGTGCCTGCATTGCACATAAGCTGCTTTTGACTATGAACATAAATATTCAAAAGATATATATGGAAATACTGTCAGCAATGGGTGAGGACACCGAGCGAAAAGAAAATTATGAGAGAAAACAGGGTAAATCAAGCTCTCTTTCAACACCTACACTTGACAAGTACTCAAGAGATCTTACAGACCTTGCAAGAGAGGGCAGACTTGACCCTGTGATAGGCAGAGACAATGAGACAAACAGGGTTATGCAGATACTCTCAAGAAGGACAAAGAACAACCCTGTACTTATAGGTGAGCCGGGTGTAGGCAAGACTGCGGTTGTAGAGGGACTTGCGGAGAGAATCATATCAAAGGAAGTACCGGATACACTACTTGATAAAAGACTTGTTACACTTGACCTTCCCGCAATGATTGCAGGTTCAAAGTATCGAGGTGAGTTTGAGGAAAGAATTAAAAAAGTAATAAATGAAGTGCTTAATGCGGGAAATGTATTGCTTTTCCTTGACGAGCTTCATACAATCATAGGTGCAGGCGGTGCTGAAGGTGCCGTTGATGCTTCAAATATATTAAAGCCGCTGCTTGCAAGAGGTGAGTTGCAGCTTATAGGCGCAACGACTATAGATGAGTACAGAAAGCATATTGAAAAGGACTCCGCACTTGAGAGACGATTCCAACCGATAATGGTGGAGGAGCCTTCACTTGAAGATGCAACGAAGATACTTCTCGGGCTTAAGCATAAGTATGAAGAGCATCACGCTGTTTCCATTACAGATAAAGCCATAGAAAGTGCGGTTAAACTTTCAAAGAGATATATTTCTGACAGATTTACCTGACAAGGCTATCGATCTTGTGGATGAGGCGGCTTCAAAGACAAGAATCAGCAACTATATGGAACCTGAAAAGATCAAAGAGCTGAAAGCTGAAATCGACAAGATGGAAAAAGAAAAGGAAGACGCCGTAGGTGCCGAAGAATTTGAAAGAGCCGGAGAGATAAAAGAAAAGCAGGAAAAGCTTAGAGAAAAGCAGGATAAAATAAGAGAAAAGTGGATGGAGGACAAGAGAAATAAAAAGCTTGTAGTCGATGAAGATGAAATAGCGGATGTTGTAGCCCTCTGGACAAAGATTCCTGTAAAGAAGATAACTGAAAATGATTCTCAAAGGCTAAGCAATCTTGAAAAGGTGCTTCATGAAAGAGTGGTAGGTCAGGAAGAAGCCGTAAGTGCGGTAGCCAGAGCCATAAGAAGAGGCAGAGTCGGTCTTAAAGATCCTAAGAGGCCTATAGGTTCGTTTTTATTTTTGGGACCTACAGGTGTAGGAAAGACGGAGCTTTCAAAGGCGCTTGCTTACAGTATGTTTGGTTCTGAAAATGCACTTATTCGTGTAGATATGAGTGAGTACATGGAGAAGCACTCCGTTTCAAAGATGGTCGGTTCACCTCCGGGATATGTAGGATATGAGGAAGGCGGACAGCTTTCTGAGAAAGTTCGCAGAAACCCGTACTCTGTAATACTCTTTGACGAGATAGAAAAGGCACATCCGGATGTGTTCAATATACTCTTGCAGGTGCTTGATGACGGACATATAACAGATTCAAGCGGCAGGATGATAGACTTTAAAAATACCGTCATAATACTTACTTCAAATGCAGGTGCTCAAAGGATTGTTGAGCCTAAGCAGCTTGGATTTGCTTCAAGCTCCGATGACAATAAGGACTATTCTGATATGAAAAACAGTGTTATGGAAGAAGTTAAGCAGATGTTCAAGCCTGAATTTTTAAACAGAATTGATGAGACTATAGTATTCCATCAGTTGACTAAAGAAAACCTTAAAGAGATTCTTGACATATTGCTTAATGAAATCAATTCAAGACTTGACGAGCAGATGCAGATGAATCTAAGACTTAGCGATAAGGCAAAGGAATTTCTTATAGATAAGGGTTATGACAAGAAATACGGTGCAAGGCCTCTAAAGCGGGCATTGCAAAATGAGATAGAGGACAGAATGGCTGAGCAAATACTGCTTGGCAATATAAAGCAGGGCGATAAGATAAAGGTGGATTGTAAGGGAGAGGGTAAGGAGCGAGAACTTACATTCAAACCTGTTATCAAGCGAGCAAAGCCTAAGCATATGATCACAGATTCTTTTTAGAATGGAATCAAAATAACTTAACAGTATTTTGAAAAATAGGTTCTTTGTCAAGTGTTGGGGTGGGTTGATTTTTTCAGCCCACTTTTTATATTTGAAATTTTTTGAACTCACCATTTTGCCGGGCAGTATATATTTAAAGTCTGATAAATATTTTTTTGCACAACAAAAAGACCTCGTCCCCAGTCATTTTTTTAAGCTGTTGCCATTAAAATTCTATTCCTAAAATATGTAAAGTTACGTACACCATAAGATATTCTTTTAAGTACCTTTATCTTGTTATTAAACCCTTCTGTAGGCCCATTTGATATATGTCGATACTTAAGTGAATTTAAGATGTATTTGTAATTATTTCTAAATGCTGTGATTGCCGCATTAAACTCTTTTATACCGGAACTTTCCACCTCAAGCAGCCATTCGCGAAGTAGCACTCGTTGCTTTGAGTATGACTTTTCATCAAGTAGCTTAATAAACAACTCTTTTATGAAGTGTGCTTTCCTTAAGTCTTCTGAATACTCTAACATTAGATTAAGTGCCGCCTTATTTTCTTCAGACAGATTTGATTTTCTCGCCGTAATGATGTGTTTGCTTCGCTTATAGTACCTTCTAAGAGTCTTTGACATGCTCTTTTGTACATTCTTTCTTACATTCTCCAGAGCCCAATATACCTGCCTTATAAAGTGGTACCTGTCAACAACTATCTTAGCATTTGGAAAGTATGTTTTAGCCATATCTATGAAAGTCTTATTCATATCACATGAGAAATATTTTTACATTCATGCGTTTTGACTTATCAAGAGACTTAAAGTATTCAACCAAACATGCACTCTTTCTTGAGTAGAGTATATCAAGCACTTTGTGTTTTATAGGATCCACAACAATAGTTTGATACTTTTTCGGTTCCGGCATTCCCTTTAAACTCGTCTATTGATATAGCTTCTCCAATTCTATCAGATGAATTGTTGAGTGTACCAAGTATCTTATATACAGTATGTGTAGAGACATTAGCTTTGTCGGATGCCTCCTTAATAGTTATTACATTATGGAAAGAATGAGCAATGAACTTGGTCAGCCTTTGAGTTCTATGCATATACTTTGAAACGAAATCATATGATTCGTAAAAGTGTTTGCCACAGTTAGGACAATGATAACGTCTCTTTTTAAGGTGTAGTGTACAAGATTTACCTTGAAAGGGTATATCTTTAATCTTTTGGATTCTGTAATCATGTACCTTAGCGGTTTGGTTACTGCATCGCGGGCATTTATGAGGTTTAGGGTCAGTAGTAATAAAAAACGAAATATCATCGTCTTTTACACAATTAACATTGACATTTACATCATAAATACATAAAATCTTATTTAGGTCGTTCATATGGACACCTCCTCCAAGTATAGTTTTTTGAGTTGAACTGGGGACTTGGAGGTTTTTTTATTATAATAAAAAATGTCGAGATTGGTAATACCCAACCCCAACATTAATTATACAGCCAAAAAATATAAGCTGACTGATAAATGTATACAATTTTTCAGTCGGCTTTTTATTTTTATAAAAAAAGTTAGGAAATATAAAAGCAAATATGCAAAAAAATATGATATGATAGATATTACATAGAGATTTGTTGTTATATTTAAGGTGAGTATGATGAATGAAAAAATCATAGAAGTAAAAGGACTGTATAAGTTTTATAAAGCAGGTGAGACGGTGGTTCATGCTCTTGACGGGCTGGATTTTACTATAAATAAAGGTGAGTTCGTAGCAATAGTCGGTCCCTCAGGTTCAGGAAAGTCTACACTTTTAAATATGCTTGCAGGACTTGAAAAGCCCACAAAGGGCGAGATAATAATAAACGGTAAACATCTTGAAAAACTTAAAGAAAACCAGCTTGTTGCGTTTAGAAGAAATAATGTGGGCTTTATTTTCCAATCTTATAATCTTTTGCCCACTATGAATGCGCTTGACAATGTGGCACTTCCGCTTGTATTTAGAGGGGTGGATGTAAAGAAGCGAATTGAAATTGCAAAAAAATATCTGACATTGGTGGGACTTGAAAAACAGATATACCAAAACGGCAATGCTATGAGCGGAGGGCAGCAACAAAGAGTGGGGATTGCCAGAGCATTGGCAATGCAACCAAAGATTATATTTGCAGATGAGCCTACCGGAAACCTTGACACAAAAACAAGTGCGGAGGTGCTTGAACTTATGAAGCATATAGTAAAAGAAGAGAATCAGACACTTATTATGGTTACACATGACAATGATATAGCTAAGGTTGCGGACAGACAAATAAGGATCGTGGACGGAAAGGCGGTATAACGAGTATGAGAAATATTAAAAAAATCTGTGTAATTTTTTTGACTTTGTAATTACATTGCTTTTGCCGATGCAAAGCTTTGCCAAGTTAAAAAATATAGAGGGCAACGGAGTATTCCATCAGGACAAGATACCTGTGGGTAAGACAGGTAAGATAATGAGCGTTACCTTTTATGTGGAGACAGGCTCCGACTACGGTGACGCTTGGGCAGGTATAGCATATGATGACGATGATGATGAAGATGTGGAGTTTCCTTTTGAGCTTACCTCAGAGACCACGGACAGAAAGCATGTCGGTAAGATAACCAAGGGCAAAAAGAAAAATATCACTATTTCAGCCAGAGTAAGAAGGGATATTCCTGAAGGTTACTACGGCATACCGGTATATCTGGCAGATGATAAGGACAGCGGCAGGGGCATACAGGAATATATCAATGTTTATATTCAAAAATCCGCAGCCAATGAAAGCAGTAATGAATCCGAAGCTGTGAAAGATGTGGATTTTACTATAGGTGAGGGACAGTCCACACCGAGAGGAAGATATCCGGATGTGCTTAATTTCAGCCTGAATATGGCAAATACCGGAAAACTTACCGCATTTGACGTTACGGCACATATGGTAATGGATAAGGACAGTACGGTTTTTCCTTTTGAGATAAACGATGCAAACTATGACAGACATTTTGATAAGATAGAGAGCAAAGGTATGGTAAGTCTTGACTACAGCTTTGCCATACAAAAAAATACTTATACAGGATACTATCCTATAAAACTTGAGATAAATTATCGCGACAGTAGCGAAGGTGAACTTAAAAAAGCTGAGGAGCAGTTCTTTGTACATATTGATAATAAGGATAAGGATGAGACTACGACCGCTGCAGGAGAGTTTAACCCTAATGACAGAACCAAAGCAAGAATAGTGGTAGACAGCTATAGAACGGAGCCTAAGGATGTCTTTGCCGGAGAGAGCTTTGACCTCTTTATAACAATGAAGAACGCTTCTGCAAGTGTGCCTGCAAGCAATATCTTATTTACATTGGAATCCGAAAAAGCAAATGACAGTGCGGTGTTCAGTATGGAAGAAGGTTCAAGTTCTCATGCGGTCAATTCACTGCCTGCCAATCAGACTACAGAACTTAAACTTAAAATGAGCGCAAGAGCGGGTGTTGATCAAAGATCATATTCTATAACGATAAATGAACAGTATGATTCACCTGAGTTTAAAAATGCTACAGATAAGGTAACTGTAGATATCCCCGTAAAGCAGGTGGCAAGGATGAATATCGGAAGCTTTGATATAAATCCCGACACAATAAGTGTAGGGGATGACTCAAATGTCACTTTTCAGATAAATAACACGGGAAAAGTGGTACTTTACAATCTTATGGCAAAATTCAGTGCGGATTCAATCAAAGAAAATGAAGCTTATATAGGTAATATAAAGCCCGGTGATAGCGGAAATGTGGATGTGAACCTGACCGGAAAAGCGGTCACAAGCGATGATGGCAAGATAAACTTGACTATAAGCTATGAGGATGAAAACGGTAATGTAACTGAGGAGACTAAAGATTTTATACTAAATGTCATAGAATCGGCCGAGGAAGAAACCGATATTACAGAACCGGATATAGTTGATAGTGAAAGTAATCACTTTAATATAGTTTGGTTTATTATTGTAGGAGCTGCAGTAATTGCGGCTATTATATTGATTGTTGTATTGAAGAAGAGAAAGAATAAGAAGGAGCAGGTATAATGAAAGTACTTGATTTACTCAAATTAAGTATTTCAAATCTTAAAAGAAGAAAGCTGAGGACCGTACTTACGGTGCTTGGTGTAATGATAGGTACCGCTTCGGTAGTTACGATGCTCTCGCTTGGTATAGGACTTGACGAGCTTAACAAAGAGAGTATCGCACAGTCGGGCTCTTTAAAGGCGATTGATGTATCCGTGCCGTATACAAGGCAGAATGATACAAGCAAAAAGTCCGAGCCCCTGTATATAAAGATGAAACGATAAAATCTTTTTCAAGACTTGAACATGTAGAGGGAGTATCTCCTGTATTGTCAACATCAGTTATTGTAATGCAGGGTCCGTATATGTTGAGAGAACAGATATACGGTGTAGGTGACGACTACATGGATGAGATACAGCTTGAGAGCGGTCACCTGCCTAAAGATAAGAAAAAACTTGAGTTTGTGTACGGAAATTTTGTAATAAGAGATTTTTTTAATCAGAAGAAGCCAAGTGAGTCTTTTTATGATACAAATAAACTTCCTAATATTGACTATTATAAGCCTATGTTTGTGATTTTTGATACGGATTCCTTTGAAAAGGCAAATGCAGGTGGTGAGAATGCACCCAAGCCTCCAAAGAAATACATTATTGAAACGGCAGGTGTTGTAAAGGGCGGCGCATCTATGGATGAATATGACAATTATAATAACTATAGCTACGGAATCTACTGCAATATAGATGCCTTAAAGGTGATGTTAAAGAAAATATATAAAAACAGACTTATCCCGGATCAGCCTACTACCAAAAAGGGGAAACCTCTAAAGTATCTCGTATATGACTCCGCAAAGGTATATGTGGACGATATGAAAAATGTAATAGCTGTACAAAAGCAAATCACAGAAATGGGTTATCAGGCCGAGTCACAGATGGAGTGGATTGAGCAAAGTAAGGCTTCTACAAATATGATTCAGATGGTGCTTGGCGGCATCGGAGCGGTATCACTTTTTGTTGCATCCATAGGTATCGCCAACACCATGATGATGAGTATATATGAGAGAACCAAAGAAATAGGAATCATGAAGGTCTTAGGCTGTGATATGAACCGTATCAGAGATATGTTTCTTATAGAGTCGGGTGCCATAGGACTTATAGGCGGCTTGACCGGAGTGATTTAGTTTTATTATTTCAATTGTAATAAATGCTTTAGGCGTTGCCGCTTCAGTTTCGGGAGTTGAGGGAGATATTTCCAGAATACCGCTTTGGCTTGTAATATCCGCAATAATCTTTGCAGTCATAATAGGTATGCTGGCAGGATTTTTCCCGTCACTTAGGGCTATGAAGCTGAGTCCGCTTACAGCACTTAGAAACGATTAGGAGGTTTTATGTTTGATTATCTTGCAGCTAAAGAGTATCCGGGTAGAGGTATCATATTAGGCAAATCCGAGGATAACAGGGCCGTATTTGCGTATTTTATCATGGGAAGAAGTACCAACTCCAGAAACAGAGTATTTGAGGTAAGTGATGACGATATAAGGACAAAGGCTTTTGATGAGAGTCTTTTAAGCGACCCTTCACTTATAATATACTCACCTGTACGTGTTCTTGGAAAGAAAATCATTGTAACAAACGGAGACCAGACAGATACAATATATGAGTATCTTAAGGATAAAAAGACTTTTGAGGATGCGTTGTATACAAGAACTTTTGAACCTGACGCACAGAATTTTACTCCGAGAATATCAGGGCTTATAGACATTGAATCAGGGCTAAAACTGAAACTTTCCATATTAAAAAGTGATGAAGGTGACGAGTCTCAAGCACTTAGATTTTTCTATAACTATAACAACCCGAAACCGGGTGAAGGATTTTTAATCCACACTTACAAAGAAAACTCAGATCCGCTAAAGAGCTTTGAAGGCGAGCCTATTAAGGTAAGTTTAAAGGGAAGTATAGATGAATTTTGCAATTCACTGTGGAATTCACTGAATACCGACAATAAAATATCACTTGCAGTAAGATATATTGATATGGCTACAGGCAAGTATGAGCAAATAATCAAGAATAAATTGGAGGGTATGTAATGAAGGAACTGGTTTTAAAATACGGCTGCAATCCCAATCAAAGCCTGCAAAGATTTATATGGAAAACGGCAGCGAACTTCCTATAAAGGTATTATGCGGCAATCCGGGATATATCAATCTTTTAGATGCGTTAAACGGTTGGCAGCTGGTATCTGAGCTTAAAAAGGTAAGTAACAAGCCTGCCGCAACAAGCTTTAAGCATGTTTCGCCTGCAGGAGCGGCTATAGGTTTAGAGCTTGATGAGGTTTTAAAGAAGATATATTGGGTAGACGATCTTACACTCAGTCCGCTTGCAAGTGCCTACGCAAGAGCCAGAGGTGCGGACAGAATGTCGTCATTCGGAGATTTTATCGCACTTAGTGATATATGTGATAAAGAGACCGCACTGCTTATAAAAAGAGAAGTATCGGACGGTGTGATAGCTCCGGGATTTTGTGAGGAAGCACTTGAGATACTTAAGGCAAAGAAAAACGGCAAATACAATATTATTCAAATTGATAAAAATTATACTCCTGACGATATTGAAAAAAAGCAGGTCTTCGGTATTACTTTTGAGCAGGGGCACAATAATCTGGATATAAACAAGTCTCTACTTGAAAATATTGTAACAAAAAATAAAAACCTGCCTGAAGATAAAAAACTTGATTTGCTCATCTCATTGATAATATTAAAGTATACTCAGTCAAATTCCGTATGCTATGTAAAAGACGGGCAGGCAATAGGTATAGGTGCAGGGCAGCAGTCAAGGATTCATTGTACAAGACTTGCAGGAAATAAGGCCGACAACTGGTTTTTAAGACAGGCAAAATGTGTACTTGATCTTCCTTTCAAAGACGGTATAAAAAGAGCCGACAGAGATAATGCAATAGATGTATATATCGGTGACAACAGCGTGGAAGAACTTTTATCAGACGGTATGTGGGAGCATCTTTTTACACAAAGGCCGATGAGTTTACAAAAGAAGCCAAAAAAGAGTGGCTAAAGAATTTAACCGGCGTTTGCCTCGGTTCGGATGCATTTTTCCCTTTCAGTGACAATATAGAAAGAGCAAAAAGAAGCGGAGTTGAGTATATAGCACAACCGGGAGGTTCACTAAGAGATGACGCGGTTATAGAGTGTTGTGACAAGTACAATATGACAATGGCTTTTACAGGTATCAGACTTTTCCACCACTAAGTTTTCAAATAAATATTTGTTGATTTAATATATATTTTATTATAAAATTTAAATAATCAATATATTTATTACAGTTTAAAAAACTGATATTTTGGAGGAATTATGTCAATATTAGTTACCGGAGGTGCCGGTTATATTGGAAGTCATACCTGCGTTGAACTCTTGAATGCAGGATATGAAGTTGTTGTAGTAGATAATTTGGTAAATTCATCAAGGGAATCTCTAAAAAGAGTGGAAGAGATCACCGGAAAGTCTTTGCGTTTCTATGAGGTGGATTTATTAAACAAAAACGCTTTAACAAAAGTGTTCAAGGAAAATAAGATAGATGCGGTTATACATTTCGCAGGACTTAAGGCCGTAGGAGAGTCAGTATATAAGCCTCTTGAATACTATCACAACAATATCACAGGTACTTTGATTTTATGTGAAGTTATGAGAGAATTCGGTGTTGAAAAAATAGTATTCTCATCAAGTGCCACGGTATACGGAGACCCTAAGGTGGTGCCTATCACAGAGGATGCGCCTATGGGTGTTATTACCAATCCTTACGGAAGAACAAAGGGTATGCTTGAGCAGATTTTGACGGATATTCATACCGCCAACAATAACTTTTCCGTAATGTTGCTTAGATACTTTAACCCTATCGGAGCACATGAGTCGGGCAGAATAGGTGAAAATCCTAAGGGTATTCCGAACAATCTTTTACCGTATATTACACAGGTGGCTGTAGGCAAACTGGTTTGCCTTGGAGTGTTCGGTAATGACTATGATACTAAGGACGGTACATGTGTCAGAGATTACATCCATGTTGTAGACCTTGCAAATGGACATGTTAAGGCACTTGAGAAGATGATGAAGAGTCCGGGTAAGGTGGATATTTATAATCTGGAACAGGTATCGGCTACAGTGTACTGGATGTTATAAACGCCTTTGAAAAGGTAAACGACTTAAAGATCAACTATGTTTTCAAGGACAGAAGAGCAGGTGATGTACCGGCTTGTTACGCCGACCCGACAAAGGCATCCAATGAGCTTGGATGGAAGGCGCAAAAGAACATAGAGGATATGTGTAGAGATTCGTTCAGATGGCAAAAGAACAATCCGAACGGATTTGAAGAGGACAATTCGGATATAGTTGTCAGAAAAGACGCTTCAGTTATGAGAAAGTAAATTAGTGTAGGGTTTGGGGCTTTAAGGTGATTATCCATAAAGTCCCTGACCGCTTTGTACAATTTAATAAATAAAGGAGATTATGTTAAGTCAAATAAATACAGCAGGTCTTTTGGGTATCAATGCATTTCATGTCTGTTGTGAGACCGATATAGGAGACGGACTTCCTGGAATCATTTTAATAGGCTCCTTATCAAGTGAAGTCAAAGAGGCGGCGGACAGAGTAAAGACCGCTATAAAAAATTCTAAAATTTCTTTTTATCCCAGAAAAATCGTTATAAATCTTTCACCTGCAGAAATAAAAAAAGAAGGATGCGGCTATGATTTACCTATTGCCATATCAATACTTGAGGCACTGGGTGTTATAAAATCAGATATTCTAAGCGAGTCTATGTTTGTAGGAGAGCTTTCATTAAGCGGTGAGCTTTTGCCGATAAGAGGCGTGCTTCCGATAGTTATATTTGCAAAGGAGGCAGGATTTAAAAATATATTTCTTCCATATGACAATCTGGCTGAAGCAAATATTGTATCGGGTATAAAAAAATATAGGTATTAAAAATCTGAAAAGATCTTATTGAAATTTTTGAATAATGAAAAGAATTATAATGAAAATATAGATAAAGTAGTATCACCCCCACAAGAAAGAAAATACAGCGATTTCAGTGATGTGAACGGACAAATTTTGTTAAAAAGAGCGGTTCAAATCGCAGTTGCAGGCAGACATAATATTCTGTTTATAGGTCCTGCAGGTACAGGTAAGAGTATGATCGCACAAAGAATCCCCGGAATAATGCCGAATATGACTGATGAAGAGGCACTTGAAGTCTCTAAAATATACAGTGTATGCGGGCTGCTAAACTCAAAGGAGCCTATTTTAAAGATAAGACCTTACAGAGCACCGCATCATACGGTCTCGCCACAGGCATTGTCAGGCGGAGGAAGAGTTCCAAAGCCGGGAGAGATATCTTTGGCGCATAAGGGAGTACTTTTTCTTGATGAGCTTGCGGAGTTTAAGACAAATACAATAGAGGTTTTAAGACAGCCTATGGAAAATAAGACTGTAAGTATTGCAAGAGTGAATGCAAGCATTGATTATCCTGCCGATTTTATGCTGGTGGCGGCAACCAATCCTTGCAAATGCGGATACTACCCTGACAGAAGTAAGTGCAGCTGCAATGAGGCGCAGGTAAAAAAATATCTGTCAAGGATATCAAAGCCTCTGCTTGACAGGGTTGATATCACTGTAGAGACTTCTATGATAAGGTATGAAGAGTTAAAAGGTGATTATCACAATGTAAGCAGTGAAGAGATGAAAAAGTATATAGAAAAAGTAAGAGATATTCAGTTAAACAGGTATAAAGATTATGATTTTTCTTATAATTCAGAGATTCCTCCAAATTTAATAAATAAATTTTGCGCTTTAAGTGAAAAGGATGATATTTTTCTTTCCAATCTATATGAAGCAAAAAAGATGAGCGTAAGGGGACTGCATAAGATATTGAAAGTAGCAAGAACGGTGGCGGATTTTAACGAGCATGAAAATATTGAACATGCGGATATATGTGAGGCGATATCATATCGCTCTTTGGAGGATAAATATTGGTAAGGAGGGAATATGCAAATTTGTGAAATGTCGGATAAGGAAAGTTTATTTTTACTTTCTTCACTTACAGAGCTTGGATATTGCTCAAAAAGAATGATTTATGAAAGAGTAAAACCGGTTAATAAGATTTTTGAAATGGATTTTGACACATTAAAGACAAGTCTTAAGTTAAGTGAAAAGCAGATAAGGGCTGTATTAAGTTTAAAGTTAAAAACAGATGAATTACATGAGGAATATTTATCACTTTCTGAGAGAAAAATAAGATTTATTCTGCCGTTTGAAGGCGATTACCCACAAAAACTTCTTAATATAAGGGATTATCCCTTTGGAATATTTGTAAAAGGAGATGTTCCGCAAAATAAAAAAAGTGTAGCAATAGTCGGCAGCAGAAGTGCAAGTGAATACGGACTCGGTATGGCAAAGTTTATTGCAAGAGAGCTTGCACAAAGCGGTGTGGATATTATAAGCGGTATGGCGCTTGGGGTGGATACGAGGGCTCATGAAGGTGCTGTTGATGGAGCCGGCAAAACCTATGCCGTACTTGGCACGGGAGTAAATGTATGTTATCCTGAGAGTAATTTTAATCTGTACAACAAACTGTGTGAAAAGGATTTCGGAGGTGTAATATCTGAGTTTCCGCTTGGAACGAATCCTCTTAAGTTAAACTTTCCTATAAGAAATCGTATAATATCGGGGCTTGCGGATATTATAGTGGTGATAGAGGCAAGATTAAAGTCAGGTTCACTTATAACGGCTTCACATGCTCTTGATCAGGGCAGAGAAGTATTTGCACTGCCGGGCAGAATAACAGACTGTATGAGCCTCGGATGTAATAAGCTGATTGCGGACGGAGCAGGTATTATTTCTTCGCCAAGTGACATTTTAGAGGCACTTGACCTGAATGTTGATAGGAAAATTCAAGTATATAATGAAAAAAACCTTAATATGCTTGCAAAGAACGATAAAAAGGTTTATAGTTGCCTTGATTTAAAAACCGAAGTATATTGATGACATAATTAAGGAGAGTGCTTTAGATATATCAAAAGTACTCAGCTCACTTTTATTACTTGAATTGGAAGGTTTTATAGTACAGGTTTCATCAAATTATTATTGTAAGAGGATAAATTAAGTAAGGGGTTAAAATGGCTGGAAGTTTAGTGATAGTGAGTCGCCTGCAAAGGTAAAAGACCATAAAGAAATATTTGGGTACCGGATATGAGGTTACAGCCTCAAACGGACATGTTAGGGATTTACCCAAGTCAACTATGGGTATTGATGTGAGCATGATTTTTGAGCCGAAATATATTACTATAAGGGGAAAAAGGCGAGTTGCTTGCTAAACTTAAAAAGGATGTCAAAAAAAGCCGACAAGATATATCTTGCGACCGACCCCGACCGAGAGGGAGAGGCCATAAGCTGGCATCTGTCAAAGGCTCTTAAGCTTGACGATACGGACAAGAAGGTGTACCGTATCAGTTTCAATGAGATTACAAAAAATGCTATAAAGGATGCCATCAAACATCCAAGGCAGCTTGATATGAATCTGGTAGATGCGCAACAGGCAAGAAGAGTGCTTGACAGAATGGTGGGTTACTCTATAAGTCCGCTTCTTTGGGCAAAGGTAAAGAGAGGACTTTCCGCAGGTAGAGTTCAGTCTGTAGCGCTTAGAATGATTTGTGACAGAGAAGCGCAGATAGATGCATTTATACCTGAGGAGTATTGGAGCCTTGAAGCGGAGCTTTTGACCGAGTATTCCAAAAAAAGTGTAAATGCCAAGTTCTACGGTACCAATACAAAGCTTGCTATAAATAATAAAGAAGAGATGGATAAAATCCTTGAAGCCCTAAAGGATGCAAAATACGTGGTTTCAGAGATAAATGAGGGTGAGAGAGTAAAAAAGGCGCCTATTCCTTTTACAACCTCCACTCTTCAACAGGAAGCCAGCAAGAAGTTAAACTATTCCACACAAAAGACAATGAGACTTGCACAACAGTTATATGAAGGTGTGGATATAGAGGGCAAGGGGTACAATCGCACTTATTACATATCTGCGTACAGACTCTACAAGAGTTGCCGCAGAGGCGGATACTGCAGCAAGAGAGTTTGTCGGCAAGACATATGGAGATGAGTATGTATCAAAGAATACCGTCACAAAGAACGCAAAGACAAATGTTCAGGATGCGCATGAGGCTATCAGACCTACAGATGTTACACTTACTCCTGCCATGGTAAAAGAATCTTTACCTAGAGAACTTTTCAGATTGTATCAACTTATCTGGAAAAGGTTTGTTGCAAGCAGAATGGAAAATGCAAAGTATAAAACAACGTCAGTAAAGCTTGGTGCAGGTGAGTATATCTTTACAATGTCAGGTTCAAGGATTGTATTTGACGGATTTATGAGTGTATATACGGATGACGATGAAGAAAAGGCAAGTTCAGATGCCGTCATAGGTAAGTTAAAGGTGGGAGATGAGCTTGAGCTTGTAAAGCTTATAGATTTACAGCATTTTACACAGCCGCCTGCACACTACACCGAGGCAAGTCTTGTAAAAGCACTTGAAGAGCAGGGAATAGGCCGTCCGTCTACATATGCACCTACCATTACAACTATTATGGCAAGGCATTATGTGGTAAAAGAACAAAAAAATCTATATGTCACGGAGCTCGGTCAGATAGTGAACTCTATGATGGTAAATTACTTCGGAAGTATAGTGGATAAGGAATTTACAGCCAATTTGGAGCAGTTACTTGACTCTGTCGGAGACGGTAAGGTAAATTGGAAGACTGTAGTATCAAACTTTTATCCGGATCTTGAGTCTGCTGTAGATCAGGCTTCAAAGGAACTTGAGAATGTGAAGATAGCCGATGAGGTTACCGATGTTATATGTGAGAACTGCGGCAGAAATATGGTTATAAAATACGGACCGCACGGAAAGTTCTTAGCCTGTCCGGGCTTCCCTGAGTGTAAGAACACCAAGCCTTACTTTGAAAAGATTGGGGTGTCCTGCCCGAAATGTGGCGGTGATGTGGTCATCAAAAAGACCAAGAAGGGCAGAATCTATTACGGATGCAGCAATGTTCCTGAATGTGACTTTATGTCATGGAATAAGCCTTCATCAATAAAATGTCCGAAATGCGGTTCATATATGGTGGAAAAGGGAAACAAACTTCTATGTATGAATGAAGAATGCGGATATACGGAAAATAAGCCTAAAGATTAATAAAAAGACCTGTGAGAGTTTTTCTCACAGGCTTTTTTTATTCCTCATCCTTTTTATCAAGATTTCTTATCTGTTTTGTTATTATTATATACGCATAGACTATTACAGGCATCACAATATCTATGAAAAGAAAGACAAACAGGAGTTTTGTATTGCTTGTAAACATTGCGATATAGACTGTAGCAAGTAAGCTGAAAATAAGTATCAAAAGCAGTATTATTGCAAAAAATCTCTTCATTTTATTCCTCCATCTGTAGGGTAAGCTCTTCCCAGTCTTCCATCAGCTTATCAAGTCTTTTTTCAAGAGCCTCTTTTTGTTTTTGAAGTTCCATAAGTTTGCCGACATTTGAAGCATTCTCAGGGTTTGCAAATTCTTCATCAATCGATTGTAATTTATCCTCAATCTCCGAAATCTCTTTTTCGCATTTGTTTAGAGCATTCTTTACTTTCTTTTTTTGAGCCAGTGCAGTCTTATTGTCAATCCATTCCTTCTTTGACTCTGAAACATCTACAGGCTTTTGAGACTGTTCGGTGTTTGTAAGGTTTGCGGCTTCCTCTACGGCTTCTCTTTTTTCAATGTAATAGTCGTAGTTTCCGATATAGTTTAACAGTCTGTTTTCAGTAAGGTCAAGTATTCTGGTAGCGGTCTTATTGATAAAGTATCTGTCATGTGAAACATAGCATACAGTACCCGGAAAGTTGTTCAAAGCATTTTCAAGTACATCCTTACTTACTATATCAAGGTGGTTTGTAGGCTCATCCAAAAGTAAAAAATTTGCTTTTGAGAGCATAAGCTTTACCAGAGATACTCTACCTCTTTCACCACCTGAGAGATCTGCTATCTTTTTGTATACATCCTCTCCGGTAAAGAGAAATGCCGCCAAAATATTTCTTATCTGAGTATTTGTCATCTCGGGATAGGTATCTGAAAGCTCGTCAAACAAAGTCTTGTCCATATGAAGTACCTGATGTTCCTGATCGTAGTAGGCAACGGATACATTTGATCCGTAGATAACTTCACCTGTATCCGGTTCTAAAAGACCGTTTATAATTTTTAAAAGTGTAGTCTTTCCTGTACCGTTGTCACCTATTATAGCGACCCTTTCACCTCTTTTTATCTCAAAGTTTATATCCCAAAATAATTTTTTTTGATCAAAACTCTTTGAAAGATTTTGTACGGTTAAAACATCCTTGCCGCTTTCCTTTGAGATATCTAAAGAGAGCCTCATATTTTCACTGTATGTCTGTGGTGCTTCTACCCTTTCTATCTTTTCAAGCTGTTTTTGCCTGCTTTCGGCTCTCTTTATTGATTTTTCTCTGTTAAACTGCTTAAGCTTTGTGATAACGGCTTCCTGATGCTTGATTTCCTGCTGCTGATTCAGATATTCCTTCATTTTGGCATCTAAAAGCATTTGCTTTTTATTTGAAAAGTCTGTATAGTTGCCGAGATACATCTGTACATTACCGTTTTCTATATCAATAACCTTGCTTACTATCTTATCAAGAAAATATCTGTCGTGAGATACAATAATTACAGCGCCCTTATAATTTAAAAGATATGATTCAAGCCACTCTATACTTCTTAAGTCAAGGTGGTTTGTAGGCTCATCCAAAAGTATAATGTCAGGCTCTTCAAGCAGCAACTTTGCAAGGAAAACTCTGGTCTTTTGCCCCCCTGACAATGTGTTTATCTTTCTGTCAAAATCGGCTTCTTCAAAGCCAAGTCCCTTTAAGATACCTACAACTCTGCTTTTTGCGGCATATCCGTCCATAAGTTCATAGCTATGTGTAAGAGCGGTGTAAGAAGAGTAAAGCTCCTCCAAGTCACTACCTGTCAAATGCTTCATGTCTTCCTGCATTTGTGACATTCTCTTTTCCATGTTTAATATAGGTTCTATAACTGTATATAATTCATCAATAATACTGAGTGCAGAGTCTACATTATTGATCTGGCGTAAATATCCGAGTTTTGCATCCTTTGCAAGTGTAATGCTGCCGCTATCGGCACTCTCTTCTCCGGTAAGTATCTTCAAAAGTGTGGTTTTTCCTGCACCGTTTACACCTACAATGGCTACCTTTTCATGTTCGTTGACAAGAAAGGTTGCATCCTTTATTATCTCATTACTTCCAAATGATTTTGATATATTAGTGGCATTTAAAATCAAACAATTTGCCTCCTTACTATATAATACACATAAGTATATCCTATACATACAATTGAATGCAAGGGTAAAGAATAGCGTTATTATCTGTATTGACAATTATATTGAGAAATAATATACTAATTGTAGAATTCTTAACAAAGAAAGAGATATGCACTATATGTGTATTTTAGATGGAGACATAATGGAAGAAAGAAAAATATCAAGAGCGGTTATTTCAAGACTGCCAAGATACTACAGATACCTGGGAGAACTTTCAGAAGAAGGAGTTGAAAGAATCTCTTCAAAAGAGCTTAGTGAAAGGATGAAGGTAACCGCTTCTCAGATAAGGCAGGACCTTAATAATTTCGGAGGATTCGGACAGCAAGGATACGGATACAATGTAAGGTATCTATACAATGAGATAGCAAAGATATTGGGTATTGACCGTCAGCATAATATTATTATAATCGGTGCCGGACACCTCGGACAGGCCATCGCCAATTATGCAAACTTTGAGAGAAGAGGCTTTTTGATTCAGGCAATGTTTGATGTGGATCCGAATCTTTTCGGAAAGACCGTAAGAGGTGCAAGAGTGTATTCACTTGACAGCCTTGAGAAGTTTATTTCCGAAAACGATATTCAAATCGCGGCACTTACCATACCGAAGGCAAGAGCTATGGAAGTAGCTGACAGGCTTGTAAAATCAGGTATAAAGGCGATTTGGAATTTTGCACATATAGATCTTATGGTTCCGGGCGATGTAATAGTTGAAAATGTACATCTGTCGGAGTCCTTAATGAGACTCTCATACAGAGTCAGCAATATGGATGCGATACCTTTTGAAGGAAAGTATGATTAGAGGTATCGGAACCGACATAGTAGAAACAGACAGAATATCAAGAGCAATAAAAAAAGATTATTTTTTGAAAAGGGCTTTTAGTGACAGTGAGATTGCTATGGCTAAGGAAAGGAATACAGACATTTTTCTGGCAGGCAATTTTGCTGTAAAAGAGGCTTTTGTCAAAGCATTGGGAATAGGTTTTAGAGGTATCGGGCTGAAGGATTTGGAAGTGCTTAGGGATAAATACGGCAAACCCTTTATAAGGATTTGCAACCCTGAAAATATTCATCTTATGGATATCAATGAGAAATATTTATGTATCTATAAGCAATACAAATTCATTAGCCGTTGCAATGGTGGTAATAGAAGTTGATTGATATGTGGAGATAGATATGAGGATACTTGATGAGACTGCATTAAAATATATACCTGACAGAATAGAAGATGCAAATAAAGGCAGTTACGGACATGTACTTGTGATTGCAGGGAGCAACGGCATGAGCGGTGCCGCTTTTCTCAGTTCTATGGCAGCTTATCGTTCCGGTGCCGGACTTGTAAGGATACTTACGGTAAGTAAAAACAGAACGATTTTGCAGACATTGCTGCCTGAAGCAATTATTACAACTTATGATGAGAGAGAGGCGTTTGAAAGTAAAGACTGCTTATTAAGTAAGATAAAGCAGTGCCTTGACTGGGCAAGTGTTGTAGTACTCGGTCCGGGGCTTTCCACAGAGTACTACGCCAAAATTATTGTGGAATATGTTTTGTCCGAGTGCTATGTACCGATGATAATAGATGCCGATGCACTTAATATAATTGCGTCTGACAATTCACTGACCAAGTATTATACAGACAATATTATTATCACACCTCATATCGGAGAGATGTCAAGGCTTATCAATGTATCTATAGAGGATATACTTGCAGATACACAAAAGTATGCAAAGGAGTATGCAAACAAATACGGTATCACAGTGGTCTTAAAATCACATAAAAGTGTGATTGCCGCCAAAGAGGATACTTTTATCAATGAATCCGGGACTCCGGCTATGGCAAAGGCGGGAAGCGGAGATGTACTCTGCGGTATAATAGCGGGAATGTTCTGTCTCGGAATAGAAGATGATTTGGCTGTAGCACTTGGCGTTTACATACACGGACTTGCAGGAAATCTGGCAGGACAAAAGCAGGGAGAGCACAGTATTATTGCAAGAGATATACTGGACAATATAGGAGAAGTGCTAAATAGAAGGAAGAGAAATGGACTCATATAAACGAGCTTATGCAAAAGTAGATTTGGATGCTATAAAACATAATTTGACAGTGACAAAAAATGCACTGAAAAAGGATATGAAGTTGGCTGCTATTGTAAAGGCGGACGGCTACGGGCATGGAAGTGTTCCGGTATCACTGTATATAGAAGATATTGTGGATTTTTTCTGTGTGGCTACACTTGAAGAGGGGGTTAACTTAAGGTATCACGGGATTACAAAGCCTATTTTGATACTTGCCTGTATTCCAAGAGAAAGTTACAAGGAATCAATAGTTTTTGATATAAGAGAATCGGTATTTACAATTGATCAGGCTAAAAAAATCAATGAAGAAGCAAAGCAGATGGGAAAGAAGATGGCTGTTCATATCGCAATAGACACCGGGATGAACAGAATCGGATTTAAGCCTACAAAAGAAAGTGCGGATATCATAAAAGAAATAAATGATATGGAAAATATCGAGGTGGAGGGTATTTTCACACATTTTCACAGTGCCGATGACAGTGACTTGACTTCCGCCCACAAACAAAAGCAGCTTTTCAGTGAATTTTTGGAACTGTTACACAGTATGGGAGTTAATCCTAAGATTGCACATGCCTCCAATTCAGCCGGTATTGTAAACGGTATCGGAACGGACCTTGATATGGTTCGTTGCGGCATCACGATGTACGGTATAGCGCCTTCAAGTGATGTTAATTTGAAAGACTTTGATTACAGACCTGCTTTAAGTATTTATTCAACAATTACATATATAAAGCATATATGTGCCGGAGAAAGTGTAAGTTACGGTGCCACATTCACAGCAGAAAAGGATATGAAGGTCGCAACGATATCATTCGGATATGCAGACGGATATCCTAGAGATTTAAGCAACAAAGGATATGTGCTGATTCGCGGCATTAAATGTAATATACTTGGCAGGATCTGTATGGATCAGACAATAGTGGATGTTAGCGATGTTAAGGATGTAAAGATAGGAGATAGAGTGGTTATTTGGGAAAGAGCGAAAACAGTGTAATTACTGTGGATGAACTTACCAAAAGTTCCAATACCTTTTCCTATGAGTTTATCTGCGGTATCAACAAAAGGGTACCGAGACTTTACTATTGCAAAGATGAATATATAGGAAAAAAGGACTATATAAGAGACTTGTATACTGTGATATAGTGTACTTAAATTTTAATATTGGATAAGTAGGAGATTTTCATGGACGATGCTCATTCGGCATTATTGATTATTAGTATTATAATTGTATTGTTTGTCAATTTTTCAATTCACTCATTCAATTCGGCATTGCGTGAATTGGATAATTCGGATATAGAAGAAGAGGGCAAAGAAGGAAAGAAAGAAGACAGGTTAAGGAATTTTTTAGAAAAAAAGGATAAGGTGCTTTACTGTACACATATAGTAAACATACTTTCCGTAAGTTTCCTCGGATGGTATTTTATCAGGACATTCGGAAGTATTATAAAGAATAAACTGTCGAATGCTTTACCTGTATCACTCTCAAGCGGTATTTCAATTTTTATCGTTGTAGTGGTTTTTTGTATTCTTTTTGTTATTTTCGGAATATCCTTGCCAAACAAGTTTGCAAGGAATGTACCGAAAAAAAGTGTATATACCTTTATGGGGATATCTGCCGTACTGATGTTTTTATTATCACCTATTATATGTGTAATTGACGGAGTTTCATATATTATATTAAAGCTTTTCGGAGTGGATATAAAGGCACAGGCGGAGACAGTAAGTGAAGAAGATATAGTAAGTATGTTAAATGAGGGTCATGAACAGGGTATCTTTGAAGGATCCGAGGCCGAGATGATTACAAATATCTTTGAGCTTAACGATAAACAGGCCAGAGATGTAATGACACACAGAAAGTGTTGTATTTATAGACGGTAAAGATACTTTGCAAGAGGTTATCGACTTCATGCTGACTACAGGTAATAACACAAGATATCCTGTATACGATGAAAACATTGACAATATAATGGGTATTCTTAATATGAAGGATGCCATAATATGTGAGAATACTACCAATTATCAAAATACCGCAATCAAGGATATTCCGAATATACTCAGAAAGACAATATTTGTTCCTGAGAATAAAAATCTGAATACGTTGTTTAAAGAGATGCAGTCACATAAAAATCACATGGTAGTGGTAGTGGATGAGTACGGTCAGACATCAGGAATTGTCACAATGGAGGACATACTTGAGGAGATTGTAGGAAATATTTTGGATGAGTACGATGTGGATGAAGAGCTTATAAAAAAGCTTGCAGACGGTTCATATATAATAAAGGGAATGACACCTCTATCTGATATTGAAGATATTCTTGGTATAAAATTTGATGAAGAGGAGTTGGAAAATTTTGATACTATAAACGGTCTTATGATATCCGAACTTGACAGAATACCTGAAGATAATGAGAAGTTTGATATTATAATGCATGGATATGAGTTCAAAGCGCTGAAGGTGTCAAACAGGACGATTAACACCATTAAAGTAACAAATTAAAAGAGGATGAGGAGCTTAAAGAAGAATAGCGGATTGCTTGGTCCGCTTAGTATGTTTGAAGACAGGGAGTATATAGGCAGGGTTTTGTCTATTGCACTGCCTGTATCACTTCAAATGTTATTAAAGATGATTGTCAATTTTATTGACACTGTAATGATAGGCAAGTTGGGGGAGAGCGCAATTGCAGGTGTAGGTTTGGCAAACAAATACTTCTTTGTATTTGTATTGCTGGTATTCGGCGTTGAAAGCGGTAGCGGAGTGTTGGCTTCACAGTACATGGGAAACAATGATATAAAAAATATCAGGAAGGTACTTGGACTTGGACTTTTGCTTTCACTAACGGGTGGAATAATTTTTGCAACAACGGCTTTTATTATGCCGGACAGGTTGATGAGAATTTTTACAAATTCACAAGATGCCATAACAATAGGTGCCGCATATCTTGGAGTTGTATGTATTTCATATCCGTTTACGGCGGCGACAGACATCTATGTCGCAATAATGAGAGCGGTGGGAGAGGTTAAAGTACCTGTTATATCAAGTATCTTTGCCATTGTAGTGAATATTATTCTAAACTATATACTGATATTCGGAAAGTTTACATTTCCGGCACTTGGTGTGGTAGGTGCGGCGATTGCAACTGTAGTAGCCAGAATATTTGAATTTTTATTGACTGTTGTACTTATAAAACTGAAAAATTCACCGCTTATCTGTTCTATAAAGAATTTGAATCCTTTCTCAAAGGATTTGATAAATCAGTTTTTTATAACCGCATTCCCCGTAATAATCAATGAGTCGCTGTGGGGGCTTGGCACTACACTTTATTCTGTAGTATATGGCAGAATGGGAGATGCGGCTATAGCGGCAATAACCATTTCCACAGCCCTACAGGATTTATTGGTGGTTTCATTCCAAGGAATTGCACTTGCCGCTGTAGTAATACTTGGAAACGAGATGGGAGCCGACAATCTGAAAAAGGCGAAGGTATACGGTTCATATACCTGGATACTTACAATTATAGTCAGCATATCGGTTTCAATACTTATAGTATTACTAAGAGTACCTTTTGTTAGACTCTACAATGTATCTGAGGATTTGATGAGTGATATAAAGCTTTGCTTACTGGTATTTGCCATATTCTTACCGTTTAAGGCGGTGGCTACAGTGAATTTGGTAGGTATACTCAGAAGCGGTGGAGATACACTTTTTTGTCTGTTTATGGACTTGTCAGGGGTTTGGCTTATCGGAGTACCTATGGCTTTTATCGGAGGGCTGTACTTTAAACTTCCTATATATATAGTATATGGAATGGTGCTTTCTGCAGAAATTTATAAGACAGTACTGGGGTATATAAGGTATAAGCAGGGAAAGTGGTTGAAAAACTTAGCTATAGAATTGACAGCAAAATAATTTAAGTATAAAATAGTTTTTTGGATTAGTATATAAAGGAGAAAATATGTCAGGACATTCAAAATTTGCAAATATTAAACATAAAAAAGAGAAAAATGATGCCGCTAAGGGCAAAATTTTTACTGTAATCGGAAGAGAGATTGCAGTTGCGGTAAAAGAGGGCGGACCGGACCCGAACAATAACTCAAGGCTTAGAGATGTTATTGCAAAGGCAAAGGCAAACAATGTACCAAATGATACAATTGAAAGAGGCATCAAAAAGGCTGCAGGAGATGTCAATTCTGTAAACTATGAGCAGAACACCTATGAGGGATACGGCCCGAACGGTGTTGCAATTATTGTAGAAACTTTAACAGACAATAAGAACAGAACTGCGGCAAATGTAAGAGCGGCTTTCACGAAGGGCGGCGGAAATATAGGAACACCGGGATGTGTGTCTTTTATGTTTGACAAGAAGGGACAGATTATCATAGATAAGGAAGAATGTGCTATGGATGCGGATGAACTTATGATGACTGCACTTGACCTTGGTGCCGAGGATTTCAATGAGGAAGAAGACAGCTATGAGATTTTAACAGATCCTGATAATTTCTCAGCTGTAAGAGAAGGACTTGAAAAACTGGGTATTCCGATGGCTGATGCAGAGGTTACGATGATTCCTCAAAACTGGGTTACTTTAAGTGATGAAGAAGATATCAAGAAGATGAATCGTATTCTTGACCTTTTGGATGTTGAGGATGATGTACAGAATGTATATCATAGCTGGGATGAGTAATATGACATTGCCAAAGGATCCTGTGATGTTATTATCACTTATAAATACCAAGCTTAGAGATTTTAATTCTTCGTTGGATGATTTTTGTAAAGAAAATAATCTAAATGAGGATGAGATAAAGAAAAAGCTTGAGATGATTGATTATCACTATGATGAATTCAAAAACAAATTCGTATGAGAAGTATAGTTAAAAAAATAGTATATTTATTATTGCTATACTTAATTTGTTAATGTTTATTATAAGTTGTATAGTATTTTATTGGTCCGGATATATTCGTGATCAATATAATATAATGAACGATGGAGAATACTTTGAGACTTTTTTTATTTAATTTGTATTGTTATAATTGAGATATTTGTATTCTCTTTAATATACTTTTTAAGACAATATAAATTAGGAATATATAAAGTATTTAAAGTGCATATGTCAACGTAGAAGCTTTTTCCAGTATATAAGCTGTTTTAATACGAGTATGATGAGGTTGCCGGGAAGATATATTTCCCGGCAACTATATATTTGCTAAATATATCATAGTAAACTATTCGCAAAACTCAAGTTTAACGCATAGTTATGTAATTTAAATATAGGGAGCTATTGCCATAATAACTCCCCAATATTGAGTTTATACAAACATAAATATGTTTATAGCTTATTTAATCCATGCACCGTTTGCATCCACTCTGTATCCGTCAGGTGTTGTAGTGTTTACATACAGCGCACAACTTGAGTCAAAGCAATACCACTTTCCGTTTATCTGTAACCACTGACTGACTGCGCTATATCCTCCTGCCTGTGTATAATACCACTTATTACCTAAGTAAAGCCATTCATTTTCGGATATATATCCTCCCGCCTTTGCATAGAACCATGAATTGTTTACTTTTAACCAGTTGTTCTCAATCAAACTGCCGTCTGCATTAAGATAAAACCAATGTCCGTTATCTTTTACCCAATCATTTCTTACAGGTAAAGTTGAGCCTTTTCTGAAATAATTCCAACTTCCGTTACTTAATTTAAACCAAGTTCCGCCGGAGGATTTACTTGTATTATTGTCTGTATTGATAAATCCCCATGTGAATGTAGTTTTTGACTTACCTGAGCCGCCGCCTGATGAGCCGCCTCCGCCACCGGATTTGCCTGACTTACCTGAGCCGCCTGTATGTACACTTGTACTGCCGTCTTTTTCAACTATAAGACCTTTTTTGCCGAAACTCTTATTCCCATATAAGCTGAAGAAATCTACAGTATATTCTATAGGATCATATGCATTTCCGTGATTATCCTTAAGTCCTTCAACTTTGACCAGATATCTGTCACCTGCATTATATTTTATCTTTGCGTCAAAAATAACAGCTTGATGTAATGAGCCGTAGCCGCCTGTATTTATATTAAAGAATTCGCCTGTAGTACTCTTATCGCTCTTATCAAAATAATATGACTTGTTTGTTTTTAAATTTGTAAGAGTAACCTTTACATCATTTTCATTTGCACTGAAGTAGTCAGAGTTCAATGAGATAGACCAAGGACCGTACATATATTCTGCAGGCATCTTACTTGCAGGCCATGTCAAAAAGTCCACGTCACTACCGCTACTTGAACTGCCGAAGAACGCATTCCACAAGCCTGTACCTGTATAGATACAATACATGGATGTATATTTATCGTTGCGTCCGGGTCCTACGGAAATACCGAATGATGTCTTTTCAAGTCCCGGGGAGATTGCCCATCTTCTATGTCCTACTCTATCTATATTAGAAGGATCCCCGTCTCCCATCCAACCATAAAGTATGTCCTCCGAAATTGTATCATAACCTGCACCCAGGTTTGAATGCTTTGCACCGTAGGCACCATTGGTGTATAACTCATCGGATACACCGGCTTTTCTTTCAGGATTATGTGTGATACCGCCTATTCCGATCATAAGTGTTGATGATGCCTGTGCATACTTTTCGGTATCATAGTCATAGCTTGCTTCATTAAGTCCGGCAACATACCTCATGACATTTAAAGTATTGAGGGCGTTTTGTCTTGAAGCGTCACTTAACTCTCCTGCTATATTATTCTTGTAGTCAGGTGTAACCTTCCAAGTATCAGGTTTTGTAACATCGAAAGGATGACTGCTTAGGTAAGATTTTATATCTTCCTCACTTCTTTGTGCAGCCATCTTTGCATTAGACGGCGTTCCGGCTACGGTAAACGGATATGCTGCAACATCCATGCTGTAAAGCCCAACAACGGCAAGGCTGATTGCAACCAGCGACAATAGTTTTTTGACCATATATACCTCCACGCAGATATTTAAAATATAAGATTTAAATGTCCTTAATATTTTATAAATATTATATTACAGATACAAAAAGCCTTTTCAATAATTGTATGCTATTATCACATTTATCGTTACATTGTACAATAAAAACTTCAAAATATGTAACATATGATAATTTTTTAAAACTAAAAGACTGTTACCCGATAAGTTCATTCATCAGGTAACAGCCTATATTATACCATTTGCAATAATACAGCATTTATTATTGCGGCACAGACATTGCTTCCGCCCTTATTGCCGTCACAAATAATTGCAGGTATATTGCTCTGTTTTATTAGCTCCTTGGCTTCGATAACATTTACAAAGCCTACAGGTGCCGCAATAATAAAATCAGGTGTATATTTGTCCAAAAGTTCATGGATTCTTATCAGTGCTGTAGGTGCATTGCCTACTGCAAATACTATAGGGATCTTTTTGCCTTTATTTAAATCCTGTTTTTCATCACGAATTTGATAAGCCAAATCAACGGAGGCCGTCGCTCTTGTAGTGTTGTTTTTCTTGGCATATTCAACCGTATAGGACTCCGCAATAAGACAGCGCGGAGTTATAGAAAACTTGCCTGTCATTATCCTTTTATTGATACCGCTTAGTGCCATATTTGTATCTGTAAAAATCATTGCATTTGATTGTATACAATGTTTTAAAGTTTCAATTGCATTGTTTTGAAATATAACATTGTACTGATAGTCAAAGTCAGCCGTGGTATGGATAGTTCTTTTTACAACCAAAAGCTCATCATCGGTATAAAACTTCAGTCTGTCCTTATCCATCTGTGATGTAAGTATTTCAAAACTTTTTTTCTCTATATCCTCAGGTTTTATCTGTAGCATAAATCACCTTTCTATTTTTCGATGTTTAAAATATTCATTATTCTCTCTATATCCAAAGACTCTTCCACCAGATTTGCCAAAAGCTCATACTGTGAGTCCTTATAGCTTTCAAAATCGGTTATATTATCATTAAGACCGATCTTTTTACCTGTCTTTTTGATAAGTCCGCTTATCAGACAGTCTACAAACTTATCATTTTCAAATATACCGTGTATATATGTGCCTAGTATATTTTTGTTTACAAAGCCTCCGTTTTCACTTATATCTGATATTGTAAAATATTTTTCAGCTGCATCTATGGTGCTGCCCATATGTATCTCATAACCTGTTATGGCAGTATCGCTAAGATTATCAATAAAATCCGGCAAATTTATTATCTTTGTTTTAGTCTGCCTTGTAGTCTTTTTCTTGGCAAATACAGTACTGAAGTTTAGGAGTTTAAGACCTGTCTCAGAGCCGCCCTCTTCCACTCCGACCTCATCGGTTAAGTTGTTTCCAAGCATTTGAAAGCCTCCGCATATGCCGATAAGATTTTTATTTATCAGATTATTACGGTTAAAGCCTTTATCTTTCAGCCAACGAAGATCATATAGTGTATTTTTTTGAGCCGGGCAATATTACAAGGTCGGCATCCTTCATCTCATTTGGAGAGGTAATATACTTCACTACAATCTCAGACCTTCGCTCAAGCGGATTGAAATCTGTAAAGTTTGAAATATGCGGCAGTCTGATTACCGCAATATTTATCTTATCCTTTGAAAATTCGGTACTTGCAGTATCAAGTCTTGAAGATAAGCTGTCCTCATCGTCTATATCAATCTTTGTCATAGGTATAACACCTACTACAGGTATTTGACACCTATTTTAGCAAAGTGTTCTTTGAGCATATCAAAGCCCGGAGTGAGCAAGGTTTTATCACCTCTGAACTTATTTATCACAATACCCTTTATCCTTTTTTGACTTTCATTGTCCAAAAGAGCTACAGTACCGAAAACCGATGCGAATACGCCGCCTCTGTCAATATCGGCAACCAATAGTACAGGTGCATCCACAAGTTTTGCCAGCCCCATATTCACTATATCATTTTCATTTAAGTTTATCTCCGCAGGTGAACCGGCACCTTCTATAACAATAATGTCGTATTCACTGTCAAGTTTTTTGTAAGCGTCCATTACATAAGGGATAAAGCTCTTTTTGTTGGCGTAATAATCGCTTGCACTCATATTTGCATAGACTTTACCGTTTAATATCACCTGACTTCCGGTATTTGATGTAGGCTTTAAAAGAATCGGATTCATACAGGCGTCAGGCGCTACCTTAGCCGCCTCGGCCTGCATAACCTGAGCTCTTCCCATCTCCAAACCGTCTTTTGTTATAAAGGAGTTTAAAGCCATATTCTGAGACTTAAAAGGTGCCACCTTAAAGCCCATTCTTTTAAACATTCTGCAAAGTCCGGCAACCAAAAAGCTCTTACCTGAGTTTGACATGGTTCCCTGAACCATTATAACCTTTGCCATAAACTACCCCCTCAGTATCTTATGTATTGTATCAACAAGTATTTTATTTTCAGCTTCTGTTTTGACCGCCACTCTGAAGTAGGTATCATCAAGTCCTATAAAATCCGAGCAGTCTCTGACTATTATTCCATATGTCAAAAGCCCTTTTGACAAATTATCTTTATACTTACAAAGTAAAAAGTTTGCCATGGAGTTAAAAGTAACTATACCTAAATCATCCAATTTATGTGCTAAAACAGTCTTCTCTTTTTGGATAGACTTGGTAACGGAGTCCATATTTTGTGTCAGTGAGTATTTGGCGGCTTCAAGCGCAAGTGTATTTATTTCCCATGAAGGTGTAAGCTTTTTAAGTTGCTTCATTATTGTATTATTATGTGTGAGCAAATATCCGAAGCGAAGCCCGGGAAAAGCATACAGCTTTGTAAGGGATCTTAGTATAGATATATTCTCAAATGTACTCAGTTTATCACACATTGAGTAATTTTCACCGTTTTCTACAAACTCCAAAAAACACTCATCAAACAGAACAAAAATATCTTTTTGCTTACAGTATTTGATTATTTTATGCAATAACTTATTTTCAACAATAAATCCTGTCGGATTATTGGGATTTGTAAGTACAAGTATATCAATATTATCAGATAATATATCAAATATATCTTCACTTATATGAAGATTTGGCATATTGTAGTAGATTAAATTTGCATCTACTGATTCGGCAGCCAGTCTGTATGATTCAAAGCTGGGTACCGGTATACATATATTTATCCCTTTTTTAAAGGTTTGAAACAGCCTGAATATAATACTGTTTGCGCCGTTTCCAAGATAAATATCACCTGAATCCACATTATGTTTTTTACTTATTATGTCATTTATTTCACTATAATCTCCGTTCGGATAATGCTCCAAAGTTAAGATGGAATCTGTCAAAATTTTTTTTAAGCTACTGTCAAGTCCGTATGGATTGATGCTTGCGGAAAAGTCGATAAATCTTTTTCCTGTCTTGGCATATTCTAAGAATCTACCTCCGTGCATCTTTAGCCTCTCTGAACTCATGAGAAAAATGCTTGTCATAGAGCTTACTGAGTTCAAACTCATCTGCAAGGAATCTGCCTACATATACAAGTGCCGTCTTATTTATATCGGCTTCTTTAACCTTATCTGCAATACATTCAAGAGTCGACATTATTATCTTTTGATCAGGCCAACTTGCCTTATACACTACGGCAGCCGGAGTATCCTTAGGATAAGAAGTCATAAGCTTTTTTGCAAGTTCATCAATACTTGCAATACTTAGAAAAATCGCCATACTGGCCTGTATCTTTGCAAGGTTTCAATACTTTCAGCTTCAGGAACAGGTGTCCTGCCTGCCATTCTTGTAAGAATAAGAGTCTGAGTAACTCCCGGCAGAGTAAATTCTTTTTTCATTGCGGCAGCGCCTGCAAAAACGGAACTTACTCCCGGAATTACCTCATATTCTATACCTTCCTTATCAAGAGCAACCATCTGTTCTCTGATAGCGCCGTACATAGACGGATCGCCAGTATGAACTCTTGCAACACTTAAGCCTTTGGCGGTTGAATCAAATATGATATCAAGCACCTCGTCAAGACTTAGAGAAGCGGAGTTTATAAGCTTTGCACCTTCTTTAATATCTGTAAATAATTCTTTGTTTACAAGAGAACCTGTATAAATAATAACATCCGAACTGTCAATAATTCTTTTGCCCTTGACAGTCAAAAGTTCAGGATCTCCCGAGCCTGCACCTATAAAATAAAGCATATTATGCCTCCAATTATTAAATTTATTATAAGCAATACCGTGTAAGCAAAATACATAATATTGTTTACTTCTATTATATCATCAGCCTTTATGGCTGCATTACCGTCTCCGATGCTTTTCTTTTTGACAAGCTTGCCGAAATAATAGGCGTCACCAAGCAGCTTGGTATTAAAAAAGCCTGCAATAATACTCTCTGTCTGCCCTGCATTCGGACTGGAATGTACATATCTGTATTTAATAAAGGCCTGTAAAGAGTTTGTAAATGTTATAAAACTGCCTTTAACCAAAGATAATATAAATATCACAAAAAGTAAGATAAGGGCGGAAAATCTGGCAGGTAAGAAATTGACTATGTCATCAAGCTTGGCAGCCGCCTTACCTATATAAAAATATTTTTCATCCTTGTATCCTATCATAGAATCCATAGTATTTACAGTCTTATATATTATAGGAAGTAACAAGATAAGCCATATAAGTTCGGTGTTAAATGCCGCTATTATACTGCCCAGTGTAGCATAAAACCAAGGAGCCACAATACCGTCGGACATATTTTCTGCAACAGTCTCTATAACCGCCTTTATGATATGTTCATAGTCAAGTTTGTGGGTGTCCCTGCCCACTATCATGGAGAGTGCCTTTCTTGATTTTTCTATATCATTGCCCTTTATAGCATGGTACACCTTCATACTCTCAAATCTAAGTGAGGCCTTTGCAAATATTTGAAAGAACAGAAAGCTTTCCAATAAAAAGGCAAGCAAAGTATTCACCTTATATAAGAAAGTATCTATAAGATATACCGCCCCACCCCAAACAATGATATTAAAAAAGACGATAAGAAAGCCTGAAAAAAGCAGTCCGTTATCGGACTTAAAAACTTTTCTGAAAAGCTTTTCAAAAGCTGAAATTGTATTACCTATAAATCTTACTATATGTGGAAATTTTTTTCAAAATCTCTGATAAAAATCCAATATAAATCCACATAAAAAAGCAAAAAAATGAATCATTTTACTCTAAGGTGCCAATGCAAGTACCAAAACAACTACAAGCTCTGCCAGCTGTAAAAAATAGCCTGCAAGGTCACCTGTAATACCCCCAAACTCTTCAAAAGATTTTACCCTGTAAAATAGAAAAACCAAAAATGTAGCTATCGCACAAAGCAGACCGTAGTTTACACTTACAGCTATCATAGCCACACTTCCGAATCCGATAAATAAAAGCAATACTATTCTGTTGATGTAAATAAGGCTCTTATCGGCAAATTCAAAAGCCAAACCGTTGCCTCTTGCATTTTTAAATACTGTCAAAGCCAGTGCGCTGTAAGCCCTTATAAGCATATATGCAACAGCAAGTATACATATCTTAGTAAAACTCTTTATGGACAACATACCTGCAAAGTATAAAATTATATATACAAGTCCACCGATTATAGCAAAGGCGCCTGAATTGGAATCCTTCAGTATACTAAGTTTCTTCTCTCTTGTCTGATTTGAACCAAGTGCGTCCATAGTATCAAGGAACCCGTCCATATGTATGCCGCCTGTATACAATATCGGAAAGCTTGTAAGTATCGCTGCAACCAAAAATTCGTTTACCTTCAATTTGCTAAAAAAATATAGAAAAATAAAATCAAAAATCCCTTCCACAATACCTACAACAGGTAAGAATAAAAAGGCAATATTTCATATTTTCTTTTTTCCATTCAAAACTCCTGACCGGAAGTTTTGAGTACATGGCAAAGGTTATTGCCATCGACTTTATTACATTTATCATCTTTACTTTCTGTCATAGGGCAGCCCGTAAATCACTTCGACCACTCTATTTGCATTATCAATTATTTTTTGATGTAAAGAGAAAAGACAGTCTATAAACATATCCAGTTCTTTACTTTGGTTTCTTTTTTTGTAGAGAAAATATCATTTCCCACAATAAAAAGAGAATTACATCTCTTTTCAAGTTCAATTATATCAGAAAAAATTGCTTCTGTAATCTCTTTGGAGTCGGATTTCATACCGTTTTCATCAAAAATATTGTTGGAAAGCAGATTGGTCAAATCTTCAAGCAAAATATTATCAGCACAGCTTATATTAACATTACTTAAATACTTGGGCTCTTCAACGGTAAAAAAGTTTTTATCCGCTCTTTGCTTAAGGTGCTTTTGTATCCTTTGCTTTGCATAACTTCCGGTATTTTCCATTGTTGCAAGATAAATCTTATTTTCAAAACTTTTTGAAATCAACTCTTCGGCATACTCCGACTTTCCGCTTGATACACCGCCGTAAATATATACTATCATATAAATCTTTTATACTCTTCTATCTTAATATCCGAAAAACTTGCATTCTTTGTATAAATCTCCAATACCATGTCAAGAAGCGGAAAGCATGGCACATCCGCTGCCCTCACCAAGTGCCAACGAAGCATCTATAACAGGCTTTAAGTCTAAAATGTCAAAGATAATCCTTGCTACAGGTTCACGACTCAGATGTGAGGCAATCATATACTCCTTACAAAGCGGATTAATAAAATACGCAAACAAAGCTGCAACCTCCGAGATTACACCGTCTATAATTATCGGCAATTTATATATACTTCCGCCTATAAAAATACCTGTAAGTGTTGCAATATCAAGTCCGCCTAGAGATGAAAGTAAATCAAGCACAGCCAAGACTCTTACACTTTTATCTTCGGACTTTATGCTGTCCAAAAACAGTGTATCTCTAAAACCGTACTTTTCTATACCCTCTTTTATAGTATCTATCTTTTTATTTAACTTAATATCGTCAAGTCCCGCACCGCGACCTGTTACATCCTCAACAGGCAAATTAAGTATGGCGGCTGAAAGTGCGGATGATGTGGTGGTATTTCCTATTCCCATCTCACCTGTACCGATAATTTTAGTCTTATTTTCTTTCAGTTCACTTACTGTACTTATTCCTGTAAGTAGTGCTCTAAGTGTAATATCAAGCGGCATCGCTTTTTCTTTTATAAAGTTGTTTGTGCCGTGCATCAGCTTGTGATTGATCACACCAAGTGAGTATATCTCGGTATCAAAGCTGTCAATTCCCATATCAAAGACCGTCATTTTTGAGCCTGCAGCTTTAGACAGCACTGCAATACTTGAAGTTCCAAGTGCCATACTCTTTGCAACGGCTAAGGTAACATCCTTGTCCGACTGTGATATACCTTCTTTTACAATTCCGTTGTCCGCACACATTACCGTGATACATTTGTTTGAAATATCTGGAATTTCACTTTCATATATCGCAGAGAGTTTTTGGAAGATTTTTTCAAACTCACCCAGACTGTCAAGCGGTTTTGCAATGCTGTCCCAGTGCTTTTTTGCCAGCTGTCTGTGACTTTGTGATGTAGGAGTTACTAAAGCTGTGAGATTTTCAAATTCAAGTAATAAATCACTTTGTATCATTGTCAAATCAGGTAGTCTATACATCTTTTTTCCTTTCTAAAAATGAAATCAGATTTTGTAATAAAAATTCATAGCCGCGCAAATAAATATGAGGAAAACCTGCAAATATATTGTCGTGGGCGTTGATACAGTCCCATTCCTTACTCTTATTGGCCTTTATGGCATGAGCATAGTCTCCGTTGCAGGTGGAGTCATAGTAGTGAAACTCATGGCTGCGAATCCTTTGGTTTCTTTTCATCAAGATACTGTCCGAGCCTGCTTCTATTTCAATATATCCGAATCTGACAAGTTTCTTTGTTTTAAAGGCCTTTCCGTCTATCAGACCTACACCTTTAAAACTTTCACCTTCATTATTTTCAAAGCTCTTATGCAGATATATAAAGCCTCCGCATTCTGCAATTATAGGAATGTCGGCATTATAAATACTCTCAAGCATAGAGGTATTTGAAGACAACTCTCTTGCATAAAGCTCAGGATAGCCGCCTGAGAGCCAAAGTACATCTATATTGTCAGGGAGTTTTTTATCATGTATCGGACTGAACTTCACTATCTCAAAGCCGTATTCTTCCAAAACCTTTATATTTTCTTCATAGGTGAAAGAAAAAGCTTCATCATAGGCAAAGGCAAGACGATATTTTTTTTGCTTTATATTTAAAGCCTCAGCAGTGACAGATGTGTAATGTGGTACTTCAACATAAAAGTCTTCAAGCATAGTAAAATCCAATGTCTTTGAAAGTTCATCAGATACCTTATCTACTATATTGAAAATATCTTTTTGAGGCTCATACAGCCCAAGATGCCTGCTTTCAATATGAAAATCCGTGTCAAAATACAGGTACCCTATCAGAAAAAGTCCAAGTTCGTTGACTCTTGATCTTATCATATTGATATCTGTATTTTTTTTAACTTTATTTACTATCACAGCTTTTACACGGTGTGTAAAACTTCGCAAATATGCAGACATATTGTCAAGCTCATCCATATCAACAACCATAATTACATCTACATTCAGCTCTTCTGATACACTGCAGGCACTGCATCTTTTTCCCTCTCCGTAGATGCCGTCAAACAGTCCCATTGCGCCTTCTATTATTGCTATATCTTCTTTAAAGTTTCTAAAAAAAAGCTTTTTAAGTTCAACAGGTTTAAATTCAGGTTCCAAAAAATACGGATCCAGATTTGTAGACGGTGAACCTGCTATCTTCTCGTGATACATTGTATCTATATAGTCTGGTCCTGTTTTATAGATGGAAACGGATTTGCCCGCTCTTTTTAATATATTTATAAGGCCTAGGGTAATAAGCGTCTTACCGCTACCCGATTTCATTGCTGAAACCATAAAGGCCTGTTTTGTATAGTTCATTGTAATAATGCTCCTTTTTATCGAATTTACTATAAAATTATATAATAAAAACACAATAAAATAAAGAGCCTGCACTAATTTGCAAGCTCATATAAGAGTATATTCTATTTAAGATTCATCTTCAGCTTCCCAATCGTAGTCATCTTCATTAAAGTCATCTTCAAGGAAGCCTTCAATAACCCTGTCATTATGACTGCCGTCAGCCTTGGTTTCAAGCAATACCCAGTTTAAATCATCTTCCTCAGCCCTTGGGTTTCCTTCGTCAAGAAAGGAATAAAACTTTGATATTACAGCCTTTGTATAAATTTGTAAAAATCTCTCGGCTTCTTCATCAGTAAAGCAGGCATTGAATTTGTCAAGAAGCTCTTTATCATCCTCATAGAAGTCATCAGCCAGCTCCAGATTGCCTTCAATATCTCTTACAATCTTTTGCATTTCCTTAAATACGGACATTCTGGCAAATTGCGGTATATTCTCTGTCACCTCACTGTATGCGGCAGGTATGTTGTTTCTAAAGCCTGCCTTATCCATCTTTATAACAAGGTCAAGTATCGCCTTTTGCTTTTCAGCGTCCAAATTAGCGATACCCAATAAATAAAACTCCTTAGCATTATCACTTAACTTAGAGTCTTCAATAATCTTTTTTAATTGTTCAAATGTATTCACAGTCCCCTCTCGAAAAATATTTAATTTTACTCTATATTATCCTTATACATCCAAAGCATCTCTCAGTTCTTTAATGCTGTTATACCCTTTGACTGAATCGTCGGTAAAAAGCTTACGCCCTTCTTCAATTGCAGCCTTTGTATTATTGTTAGGTGTATCAAGCTTCAGCTCAAACGGGATGCCGTTTTCTCTGACTGCGGTTCTCAAAAACATATTTATAGCTGTTGTCATATTGAGACCAAGTTGGTTAAAAATTTCTTCAGCCTGATCCTTTATATTTTTATCTGTTCTTATATTTAGATTTGTGGTCATATATCTACCTCCAATATCTAAAATATAGTTTAAAATTCGTGCAATGTCAATACAATGTGATAATAATAAATAGTTTATATACAAAAAGGATTTCAAGCTCAAAGAACTTAAAATCCTTTTGTGAGTTTATTTTTTATCTTCCTGTTTTTTTCTTTCTACAAATCTGCCCATAAAGAATGCGAAGACGCCTACACCTATACCTGTCTGTACACAGAAAAGTAAGCTCTCTACCTCACCCGGAAGCTCCTTACCGATCAGTGTTTCAATAACAGGAGTGAACCAAGGCTCGTACTCTTTACCCTGAATTTCGGAAACGACCTGACTTCCGGCATCATCCGAACCTCCAAACTCCGCATTCTTCAGAGTTAAAAGAGGAACAAGTGCCAATAATACTATTATTATAAGTGAAACTATTACAATCTTTTTATTCTTTGACATCAGTTTGCACCTCCCTCTAAAAATCCGATTTCCTTAAGCTCAGACTGTGCATATGTTCTGAGACCGATGATAATAACTACAGTCAAAAGACCCTCTATTATAGCGAGCGGTACCTGTGTAGGTGCAAATACAAGTAAGAACTTTCCTGCAGAAGCCATAACACCGCCCTCCTTCATAGGGTAAGCAAGTGCAAGCTGGAATGAAGTAACAACATAAGTAAGCAAATCACCAAGGAATGCTGCAAGGAATATTGAAATATTGTCACTTACCTTTGCCTTCTTGCAAATCTTATAAACGGCAAATGAAACAAAAGGTCCTGCTATAGCCATAGAGAAAGTATTTGCTCCAAGTGTTGTGAGACCGCCATGTGCTAAAAGAATTGCCTGGAATATAAGTACTATAATACCAAGTATACTTACCGCACTCGGACCGAAAAGAATAGCTGCAAGTCCTGTACCTGTCATATGTGAACAAGATCCTGTAACTGAAGGAATCTTAAGTGAAGAAAGAACAAAGACAAATGCACCTGACATAGCTATAAGTGTAATTGATCTTCTGTCCTTACTTACAGTCTTTGATAGACAGATATCCCGCTATCAAGAAGGGTAATGAAATAAGACCCCAAGCCACACAGTATCCTACAGGTAAATAACCCTCCATGATATGCATAGCGTTGCCGTTAAAAGGCAGTGCAAAACTGAATGCAAATAAAATTGCCAGACTCATGAAAATTTTTTCTTTTCTCTTCATATAATCCTCCTATAAAAAATTTATATTAACTCAGGCTTTTGCCTGAGAAATAATCAAATCTCTAAACTCCTCGACACTTCTTACCGGAACACAGTCTTTTGTAACTATGGAGTTCTGGGCAAGAATATCAAAAACATCAAGCAGAATAGGCTTTTTAAGGTTTGCCGTTTTTAAAACCTTACTGTCACTTAATACATCTACAGGCTTACCGTCAGCTATTATATTTCCGTCACAGAACACAACAATTCTGTCGGCGAAACGATAAGCAAACTCTATATCATGTGTGGATATAACCAATGTTTTTCCGTCGCTGCTCATCTTATCAAGAGCATCTTCAAATATAGCGACATTTTTCGGATCAAGTGACGCGGTAGGCTCATCAAAAATAATTATCTTTGAGTCCATAGCGATAATATCTGCAATACTGACTCTTTTTTTTCTCGCCGCCGCTTAGATAATGAGGCGGTCTGTCTATCAAATGATGAATATTCATATAATTCAGCGCATCATCAACTCTTTTTTTAACTTCTTCTTTGCTTAGTCCAAGATTCATAGGACCGAAGCTCACCTCAGCCCTTACGCTTGAGGCTATTATCTGATTGTCGGCATCCTGAAAAACTATACCGACATTTTTTCGAAGCTCTTTTATACCGGATTTATCTATAAGCTTATCCTTATAATAAACCTCTCCGCTCTCAGGCTTTAACACTCCGTTGATATTTAGGAAAAATGTCGACTTTCCGGAGCCGTTAGCCCCTAGGATAACCAGACGTTCTTTTTCATGTATATCAAGGGAAACACCCTTTAGAGCTTCTTTATCACTATCATAAGAATAATGAATATTCTCAGCTTTTAATATTACATCGTTCATATAACCAATCTCCTTATGTTAAAACTATACTGCAAATGGAAACCTAAGTTTTAAACTGACAATCCATATAAAAAACATAAATAATACAAATAAAAACACTGCCAATACATTCTTGACGTACAGTCTCTTTTCATCCTGTAAAAAATTCAGATCTCCGTCAAAGCATCTTGCTTCCATGGCCGTATAGTATGCGTTGGCCTTTTTCAGTGATACTATAAGTATATTACTTGCAATATTTCCGAAACTTGTCATTGAGGTTTTGAAGTTTCTATAGCCAAGCCTTGAAGTTGCCGAGTTTTGCATATTCATATAGCTTTCTATAAGTATGAATATAAATCTGTATATAAGATTCATAAGCTCCACCAAAAGTTTCGGCAAATGCATATTTCTGAGAGCATTTATTATCTCATAAGGCATTGTGGAAAGTATCAGGCTTTGCATAATACTTACACAGGCAAACACCTTTATTACAAGTTTGAGAGTCATTACAATCTGAGCTTTTGAAGTATAGATATACAGGCTTCCAAGCCTTAAATTAAAGTCTCCGCTTTCGTGAAAAGACAGTCCGAGTGCAATACCGATACTTGCTAAAACTATGAAACTGAAAGGTGCTATAAACATTGATAGATACTCTTTTGCATCCATGCCGCCAAGCAAAACACTTACAAAAAACATGGTAATAAAAGCATAAGCACTGACGTATATATTGTTTAATGTAATTGTCAAAATGAGTGCAACTAAAGCGGATATTAACTTAAACTCGGGATTTATCCCCTTAAGCTTTGAATGAAAAGCGTATAAGTCTATGGAATAATATCCACCATGCTGATGTGCCATAAAACCTCCTACAAAAAAACTGTACACAATGGGTTCGAAACTCATTGTATACAGTTTATTTACATACAAAATCAAGACACCATAAAAACAGTATCTTAAACCTAACTATAAAATTAACCGGATATTTTTGAGATCGAAAAATTCCATATATAACAGTACATAGATGTATCCTGACTTAAATTCCGATAAAGATATCGAAAGATCCGACCTTCCCGCTTTTGGCAGTGGTATATGGGATCTATTATTATCACAGTAGCGTTCCTGTGTGGGATTCTCACCCAACTTCCTATGTCGAAACATAAAATCCATGTACAACGATGCTTAGAATACCACGATATTACTTTAAAATCAAGTATAATTTCTGTATTTATAATAAAAATGACATAAAAATATTCAAACAGTTAGGTGTTGTTAACGTTTTTATGTGCTTTTTATGTCATATAAAAGGGCAATTATTTATAAAATTATACTAAACCCCCTTGGGTATATCTGTTTGACTTAAAATAAAAAGATCACGGAATCAGAATAACTCATAATTCCATGATCTTTTTAATAATATTTAATTTCATAGTCTAAAACTTATGCACCACACAGTCTGTCAAATAACATGAATACTCAGGATACAGTGAAAGCTTTATTTTAGGCTTTTTTATACCTGATTTTATACGGGATATCATTTCCTCAAAATAACAGGCATCTCTCTCCCACGCTTTAAGCGTTTCTTCTCTGTTCTGAGTACTTTCATAATCATCATCTTCTTTTGCTTCTTTGACGGCATCCTTAAAATATTTGCGATTTTCTTCCACAAGTTTATTAAAGAAGTCCTTTTCATCATTTATCCAAAGAGCATAAAAATAATAGTCCCAGTCCGAAATAGAATAATATGTATATACATCTTCATCATTAAGGTATTTTAAAAAGATATCATACTCATCCATTACATAGTAGGCGTCAAAGATATCACACTCTGAAATATTGTCTGTATTTAAAGAATAGTTACTGTCTTCATCAGGTTTTACCTGCTCCAAATATCTTTTTGCACTTTCCTTATTACCTAAAAATATTTCACAATAAGCAATGCTTAATAACAGTCTCATTCTGTTTTTATACTGCTTTAACAGGTCTGTGAATATATCCCTAGCCTGTTTATACTCCTTAAGCTCATATAAACATACGGCATAACTGAAAGTATCTTCATAACTTTCTGTCATATCCATTGCAATCTTATAATATTTTTTACCAAGAGACAGACTGTTATGTGAGTCATTGTCCTGATATTGACTGAAGTGATACTCTCCAAGTCCCCTATATGTCTCTATAAAAGGTGATTTCAGCTTGTATGCCATATTAAGGTATTTCAGGCAAAGTGGAGAGTTATCCTCATAAAATGCAATATTTGTATACAGCCTTGACTTTTGTATGTCATCCAAGCTGTTAAAAAACTTATCTAAAAAATCTTTTAACAGCTTACCGCAATCACTCTCGGCATATCGAAGATTCAGTCTGACAGAGGCAAGTGTACATACAGCATCAATATCAAAATGATTTTTATCAAGTCTTTTTTGAAGATATCCTTCCATTTTTTGAAGATATCCCTTTGACTTTTCAAAATCCTCCATAAATTTTTCATTATATTTATTTTCATACTCTTTTTGTAGTTTGTACCAATATGACTTTATTTCTTCCATCACCAATTCCCCTTATTTTATCTACCAAAGCTTTGCTATAAATACCATATTTTGTGCAATCATCATATTGTAGGGACCGACTTCCTTTGACTTTGAAACATTGATTGCAGTCACCTCCGTATCATAGCCGTACTCTTTGGCCTTTTTTAAAATATCACTTATCTGTGCTACGGTCTCTAAAGTAATGGCTGAGATGACTATTGTAGGATGTTTTTGTGAAGCAAATATCATATCCATTACAGCATTTAGCTCGCCGCCGCTTCCGCCTATAAATATCTTATCCGCCTCAAGTATATGATCCAAACCCTCAGGTGCTTTAGCAAAAATAAGTTCCACATTTTCAGCATTGAAATTATGTATATTCTTTTTTATAAGTTCGATAGCCACCGGATTTTTCTCTACAGCATAGACTTTACCCTCATAGGCAAGTCCTGCCATCTCTATACTTACAGAGCCGCTGCCTGCACCGATATCATAGCAAATACTGTCCGAGCTTATATCAAGTTTACTTAAGATTACTGCTCTTACTTCAGACTTTGTGATTGGCACTTTATCCCTTGCAAATACTTCATCATGAAGACCGAAGCTGATAGATTTTTCACTGTCAGGATTAAAAATAATCATACAGTTTAAATCAGATATATCCATATCAAGAAAGTCACCGGGCTTTGCTGTGGTTATTCTTTCATTATCATAGGAAAGATTTTCACCTATTGTAACATCAAGCTCAAAAAAGCCGAAGCTTATAAGTTTTCTACAGATTTCCTTTGCTCCCTCACCATTTGATGTAATTATAAATGTATACTCGTTTGAGTCGATATTATGATATAAAAGCTCATCTTTACCGTGAAATGATAATATCTTAACCTTAGATATATCAATATTTGTCTTTGCACAAAGATAGCTTAGGCTTGATATTCCCGGGAATGTATTTATCTTACAGTTCTTAAAAGCTTTCAATCTTTCAAACAGTTTAGAACCGCCGCTAAAAAGTGAAATATCACCGCTGAACACCACAGCGATTTCACTGTCCGTATTTGACTTTATTATATCAAGTATTTTTTCGGTGTTGTATTCTGTAAAGTAAGTCTTATCGGAAAAATCGGACTTTATACTCTCCACTATCCTCTTTGCACCTATTATAATATTTGAATTTGATATGGCGGTATATGCGGCCTTTGTCAAAAGATTCGGGTTTCCAAGCCCTATTCCTAGCAAGTTAATATTCATACTTTTCCCTCTTTAAAGATTTTTTAAAGCGTTGATACATTCATCAAGGCTTATTCCTGCATCCTCTGATTGCGGCAATATAATTACAGGTATACAACCTGTGTTTTCACATGCCTTTATCTTTTCATCAAAACCTCCGCTCTTGCCTGAAACTTTTGTAACAAGATATTTACAGTTTAATTCCTTTATTATTGCTTCATTAAGGTTTCTTGAAAACGGACCTTGCATAGCTATTATATTTTTATACGCCACACCTGCACTTATACAGGCGTTTATAGAATCCACGCTTGGGAGTACTCTTGCAAATATACGGTCTGAAAGTTTAGCAAACTGTGAGATTTCTTTGCTGCCGGTTGTAAGGAGTATATTTCCATTTGTTTTTAAAAGGTATTCTATAGCCTCATTATTTGAGTCAAACTCAAGTGCATATCCTTTATTTGCATCCATAGACTCTCTTCTTACTCTGAAAAATTTTACCTCTTTTGAGAGAGACTTTATAGCTGCAAGTATATTTTTTGAAATCTCATAAGCGTAGGGATGAGTGGCATCTATAACACAGTTAATCTGATTTTCTTCTATCATGTTAGTTATTTCATCTGTATTAAGTCTTTTTTCACTGACCTTTACATAATGAAACTGTGGTAAAACTTCTCTTCCGTACTCTGTAGCTACACAAAGTATTGTATTCAGTTTCAGCTTATCACATACCGTTGCAAGTTCTCTGCCCTCTGTAGTACCTCCGAATATCAGGATCTTACTCATTGGTATAGCCTCTTGGAGTTACAAGCTTGTTATCAATTATCTTTGTCATTGAATTTCCTATAAATACGGTTTCAAACATTCCGGCTTTAATATCTTTTAATTCCTCTAAAGTATAGACGGTATATTCCTCTCCGTCTCTTCCTATATTCTTCGCTATAGCACATGGAGTAGTTGCACTCTTATACTTTAAAAGTATTTCACAGGCTTTTTCAAGATAGTCCGCACGTTTTTTGCTGCCGGGATTATAAAGGCATATACAAAAATCTCCCATTGCGGCACATTCAAGTCTCTTTTCTATCTTTTCTAAAGGTGTTAAAAGATCGCTAAGGCTGATTACCGCAAAATCATGTATCAGCGGTGCACCTATAAGTGCCGCACCTGAAAGTGCTGCAGTTACGCCGGCAACAGTCTTTACTTCAACTTGTCTATACTGCGGTGCAATACCCAGCATAAGTCCTGATAAGCCGTAGACTCCTGCATCTCCCGAGCAGACAAGCGCTACGGTTTTACCCTTATTTGCCTCTTCAAAAGCAAGCACACATCTGTCATATTCCTTTGTCATCGGTGTTGAAAGACAGTTTTTATCAGGCCAAATCTCCTTTATAAGATCTGTATACACCGTATATCCTATAACAACATCACTTTCTTCTATCTTTTTAACAGCCTCTATTGTCATCTGCTCATACTTACCCGGTCCCATACCTACTATATAAATTTTTTTCATTTAAGTCCCCTTACTATAATCGTTGTAAAATATCCGCTTGTTTCAGGAAGATTATTTGCTCCCACAAACAGTCTTTCATTTTCCATACCGCAATTTTCCACCATATATACATCACAATGCGGTTTATTTTCACGTATATATGATACCAGACTTTCATAACTCTTTCCCGACTTCATAAGTACCAAAGTACCTTTCAGACTGAAGGCTTCCTCAAAAGAATATGATGAAGGAATAACATGAAGTTCTTCATCCGCCAAGGTAAGCGGTATACCAAGCTTTGCAGCCGCAGCGCTGAAAGATGTAATTCCCGGTATAGTAACCACCTTTATATCATCAGCTCTAAGCCTTTGTGCAATATATGAATATGTTGCATAAATCCCCGGATCTCCAAGTGTAAGAAGTGCCACATCACCTTCTTTTAAAAGCTCCTTAATTTGTGCCGATATCTTTGAATGTGACTCTTCAAGCACATACTGGTTTTTGGTCATCGGAAAGTCGATACATACTTTTTTCTTTTTGTTTATCTCAGGCATCGCCTTTTTTGCAATATTAAAAGCAATTGATGTATCTTCACTTTTACCTGCAAAACATATAACTTTTGATTTTTTTATAGCGTTTAAAGCCTTTACAGTCATAAGGTCGGGGTCTCCCGGTCCTACACCTACTCCGTATAATTTACTCATTTTCTTCTCCTGTATCTATTACCGTTTCATTATCGCTAAATGCAATAATTCTTATTTTTAAGTTCTTTTTGAACTCGTCAATACTTGCAAATTTATTCTTATGATAGAATATTTCAGCCTTAAATGCACGATTATATGCATAATATAGCATCTTCTTTGCAATTATATCAAAACATCTATCTAATTTATATTCTTTTATTATGGCGATGGCTGCAGTCGTTGTCTTTTGCTTTAAGATATCCAATAGAATCGGCGTCAATAAAGAAAAATCTATATCATCCTCCTCCAGCACATCTTTTATAACTGCAGCAAGCAAAAGTTCAAGCCTTGAATCCGAATCATTTGAATGTGTATTCATTATACCGCCTGACAGCTTTATAAGCTTTCCCATATCTCCGCAAAGTACTATCTTTTTTGCATCATGTGATATGGCATAGTCAATACTCTCGCCTATAAAGTTGCTGATAATTGCAACTGTAGAAGCATCTGTAGCAAAATTTCTATCCAAGTATTTCGCACCTATATTTCCGGGTGACATATATACGGTATTTGTAGCTGAATTTTGTATTCTGAACTTTATATCCGCTTCTATCGTTTCAAGCAGCGCAGTCTTACTCATAGGCAAGACCATACCTGAAGTGCCGAGTATTGAGATACCTCCGATTACACCAAGCCTTTCATTAAAAGTCTTTTTTGCAACCTCCATACCGTTTTCAACCATAACTGTAATGTTTACCGTCCCGGTCAGGTTATTTTCTAAAAAAATTTTACTCAGATTGTCAATCATCATCTGCCTTGGAACAGGGTTTATGGCAGGTTCACCCTTTGGCAGTGCAAGTCCGTTTTTTGTAAATGTACCGACTCCCTCGCCTGCAAAAAAGTGAAACTCAAGCTTATCGCCCTCTATAAATTCCAATTTAGTGCTTATCAGGATGCCGTCTGTGACATCCGGGTCATCTCCGGCATCCTTTCTTACATAACAGATATATTCGTTATTTTCCACTTTTGAGTACTCTATCGGAATACTAAGTGTTATACCGTATGGTAAATCCACATCAACCATCCGCTTTTCTTTTTGCAGGTACAGATACGCCGCACCTATTGCTGCGGCTGTTGCGGTTGTACCTGTTGTAAATCCGTATCTTTGTGTATATCCGTTTTTATTGTTAAACTCGTCAATTGTCATTCTTTCATCCTTGGTATTGTAAAACCAAACTCCACTCCGTCAGATTTGTTGGCTACTTTTACCTCTCCGCCATGGGCCTCGATTATAGCCTTTACTATAGAAAGTCCGATGCCGCTGCCGCCATAGCTTCTGGAGTGCGCCTTATCCACCTTAAAAAACTTCTCCCATACATTGGCCAAATCTTTTTCAGGTATTTGATTGCCTGTATTGTATACACCAAAATATACATTACTTTCATCTTCAGATACATCTATTTTGATGGTACCGTTATCGTTAACATGGTGAATGGCATTGCTTATATAGTTTGTTACAACCTCTTCTATCTTAAACTCGTCGGCATATAAAAATACATCCCTTGAAGTATCAAAATTCACTTTCACATTTTTTTCACCGATAAGAATAGATATGGAACTTAAAACACTGTCTGTCAGTGAGGTCATATTGAAGTTTTCTTTATGTAATATACTGTTTCCGGACTCAATTGATGATAGTGTCAGAAGCTGCTTTACCATCTTGTTCATCTTTTCACTCTCATCCATGATGACCTCGGTATAGTACTTTCTGCTCTCTTCATCCTCACATAGTCCCTCATTAAGCCCTTCCGCATATCCTTGTATCAGTGCAATAGGCGTCTTTAACTCATGTGATACATTGGCTATAAAGTCTTTTCGCATCTCATCAATAGCTTCTTTTCTCTTTATATCCTCTTTCAACACTTCATTGGCTTCCTGAAGTTTGCTTATGGCCTTTTTTAATCTGTCTGACATATAGTTCATATTTTGACCCAGAGTCTGAATTTCATCGCTTCTCTTACCCATATATCTGGCGGTAAAATCAAGTTTTCCCATCTTATTTGAGATTTCCGCAAGTTGAAGTATAGGGCTTGTAATCATCTTTGTGATAAGGAAGGTTATTATTACGGTTATAATAAATCCTATAACGGCAACATATATAAGAAACTTGTTTGAGATATTCACACTCTCTTTAAGTCCCGCTACCGGTGTGGACATTATAACAATAGTCTGATTGTCACTGCAATATCCGAAACCTTCTATAAAAGAACTGTTTTGCGGTGTATTGTGAAGTATTATGGTATAGTTGTCACTTTTATACAGGATATCTTTCTTTTTAATATTTTTATTACCTATAAAGCCTTCCTGTATTCTGTCAAGGAACATATCTCCCTCTCTTTGTGAAGAGTATATCGCCTTATCCGTCATTGAATCCACCAAAGCGATAGTTATATTGTGCTTGTTTGAGTAATCCAATACAATATTTGATACACTCTCATTGACTACAGACTCGCTGTCTTCACTTTCTCCGATAATAGTCTGTCCGTCTTCTGAAAGTTTTTTTACTTCATTATCCAATTTGAGATATGCTTCATGTATTTCACTGACCTTTTCATTCTGATAATACCAGGTCAGACCGAAGTTATTTAAAATTCCGATAGACAAAAGCAGTATGGAAATCAAAAGCAGTATTATAAGAGTTATCTTCACACGCAGTGAATGACTGAATTTTTTAATCATATATATACCTTACTTAGATTTGGAGGAAAGCTCTATGACAAAGTCGGATTTGCCGATAGATTTTCCGAAATTTTCCGCGCAATAACATATGAATAGCTTTTTTCTCGCTCTTGTCATTGCAACATAAAACATTCTTCTTTCTTCTTCAATCTCGTCAACCCCCTTTGCCTTCTTATAAGGTACACTGCCCTCATTCACATCAATTATATAGACTATATCAAACTCAAGCCCCTTTGATGAATGAAAAGTCATAAGCCTTACACCTTTATCGTTTTCATTTGACTTCTTTCTTGCCTCTATAAGCTCATCTTTGTACTCATCCATATGTACAAACCAGTCATTAAAGTCGTTGTACTCTGCGGCGCTGTTTTCAAGATCGCCAAGTATACTGTAGCAGTCATCGCTTTCAACGCCGTTCATATCACAATACTCTTCTATATATTCATCATAGCCGACCACATTTCTTATATATCTTAGCGCTGTAGCAGGCTTGAGATTCTTTATAGTCCTTAAATGCTCTCTAAGTTCCACTATTCTTTATCATATAACTTTTATCATCGTAATAGTCAAAAAGTGTCTCTATATTTGCTCTTGAAGAGGAAAGCGAATCTCTGCTTATATACCTGTTAGGCTTGTTGGAGATGCGAAGTAAATCACTCTTATCTCCTATGTTTATGGCAAGCTTTATATATGAGATAATATCCTTTGCCACCCAGTGGTCAAACAGATTCGGTATGGCATCTCTTATAGTGAAAGGAATATTGTTTCTCATAAGTCTTTCTATCAAAAGTCTCGGCGAAAGATTGGTTCGATAAAGTACGGCTATATTGTTTATATCCTGACCCGATTTTATATAATCCTTAATATCCTTTATTATAGAGTTTACCTCAAGAAAAGGATTTTTAAACTCTATCAAGGATACAGGCGCACCGTCTCCGTTCTTTGCCTTAAAGTTTTTTGGAAATCTCTTACTGTTAAAAGATATAAGCTTGGTTGAAGCATTCACTATCTGTGTGCTTGATCTGAAATTTATATCAAGGAAAACCTTTTTTACATTTCTGAAATCTCTTTCAAAACCGAGCATTATCTCAGGTCTTGCCCCTCTGAATCTGTAGATGGACTGATCATCATCGCCTACCACTGTAATATTTTGTTTCTCACCTGCCATCAGCTTTATTATATTGTACTGTAAGAAGTTGATATCCTGAAACTCGTCTACCAGTATGTAGCGATATCTGTTTTGAACGGCCTTTAAAATATCACTCCTTTCACTTAAAAGTTCATAGGTAAGTGAGAGCATATCTTCAAAGTCAAGCTTTCCTCTTGCCTCAAGTTCACTTTCATAATCTATGTAGATTTTTTTGAATGTGTCACTTGATATACTGTTTGAGTAGTAGTTTTTTATACTGATATTGTCCTGTTTTACAAGTGCTATCTCATTTAACAGATTGCCGGCAAGTGTATTTATATCCTCATTTTCTATGGCGTTTCTTTTTATAAGTTCTTTAATAAGAGTGTACCTTAGCTCATCTGAAGCTATCTGCTCGGAGCTGAATCCGTAAGCAGTTTTCAAGAGATTAAAAAAAACTGAATGGAATGTTCCGAATGTAACTAAACTTTTTGAGCAAAGTTTTTCAAATCTGTCTTTCATCTCTTTTGCAGCCGCCCTTGAAAAGGTTACAACTAAAATATGGGCCGGGTTTATACCCGGCCCCTCTATAAGATATTTTATTCTATGTGTGATAACGAAGGTCTTTCCGGAGCCGGGTCCTGCCAATACCATAAGGGGACCTGCCCCATGTTCAATGGCCTTTTTTTGATTACTGCTGTAATTTGTCAATTCCAATCTTAATCCTTCTTATTGATTCATCTTTTCCGAGAACTTCCATAATCTCTGTAGCGCCTGCAGGAGTCATCTGTTTTCCTGAAAGTGCGGTTCTTATCGGCCACATAATAAATCCTGTCTTATACTCATGCTCTTTGCCGAATGCTGACAGTATACCAAAGAGATTATCATTTGAGTAGTCATCTGCAGCTTCCAAAATAGGCAATACCTCTTTTAAAAGTGCAAGTGAATTCTCAGAGTTTGTCTTCATCTTCTTATGTGTGTACATTGAGATGTCGTAATCAGGAAGCTTCTCAAAGAAATCTATATGATCTGCAATCTGTGGTAAAACCTCTATTCTTGTCTTTACCATATTTGCAATCTTTCTTATGTCAAGAGGCTTTGTGATAACCTTGTCGATATACGGCTTTGCAAGCTTAAAGAAATCTTCCTCGTCCATCTTTTTAAGGTACTCACCGTTCATCCATGAAAGTTTTACCATATCAAAAACGGCAGGTGACTTTGAAATATGCTTATAATCAAAAGCTTCTACAAGCTCTTTAAGTGAGAATATCTCTCTGTCATCTTCAGGAGACCAGCCAAGCAAAGCTACAAAGTTTACAATAGCTTCGGCAACATATCCCTGCTCTATCAGATCCTCAAATGATGAATGACCGCTTCTTTTTGAAAGCTTCTTATGCTCCTCATTTGTTATAAGAGGACAGTGTACATAGGTAGGGATTTCCCAACCGAACGCCTCATAAAGTCTGTTGTACTTAGGTGAGGATGAAAGATACTCGTTTCCTCTGACTACATGTGTGATGCCCATAAGGTGGTCATCTACCACATTTGCAAAGTTGTAAGTAGGATATCCGTCAGACTTTATAAGTACCATATCGTCAAGCTCCGAGTTATCCACTGTGATATCCCCGTATATGTCGTCATGGAATGTAGTGGTTCCTGTAGTAGGGTTGTTTTGGCGGATAACATAAGGTATACCGCTCTCAAGATTTTTTCTTATCTCTTCCTCTGACAGTGACAGGCAATGCTTGTCATACTTCATTATCTCTTCACCGTTTACATTTGAGCGAAGTGAGTTGAGACGCTCAGGGGTGCAAAAGCAATAATAAGCCTGCTTCTTATCTATAAGCTCTTTTGCATACTTCAGATAAATACCCTCTTTTTGTCTTTCACTCTGTACATAAGGGCCGCAGCCTCCATCCTTATCAGGACCTTCATCATGTGTAAGACCTGTTTCTTTAAGTGTATTATATATTATCTCTGTAGCACCCTCCACATATCTTTCCTGATCGGTATCTTCTATTCTAAGGAGGAAGTCTCCTCCTTCGTGCTTTGCAATCAAGTATGCATACAATGCAGTTCTAAGATTTCCAACATGCATTCTTCCTGTTGGACTTGGTGCATATCTTGTTCTTATTTTTGTCATATTGACTCCTTATCTATATTTAATCATGGTGTAATTTCAAACTTATAGCCCATACCCCATACAGTCTTTATATAGTCACCTCGCTCACCCATCTTTGCACGAAGTTTTTTTACATGAGTATCAATGGTTCTGGCGTCACCGAAATAGTCATAGTTCCATACGGAGCTTAGAATTTTTTCTCTTGACAGTGCAATACCTTTGTTTTCAATAAAATATGTCAAAAGCTCATATTCTTTAAAACTTAAATCTACAGGCTTTTTGTCGATATATACACTTCTGGCAACCTTATCTATCTCTATGGCACCTGCTATAAGTCTGTCCTCGGCTTCACCGACAGTCCTTCTAAGTACGGCTTCAACTCTTGCCACAAGTATTTGGAGAAAAAGGCTTTGTTATATATTCATCCACACCGAGCTTATACCCTTCAAGCTCATCTCTTTCTTCACTTCTGGCAGTCAACATCATAACGGGTACTTTTGAATACTGTCTTATGGCCTCCAAGACTTCAAAGCCGTCCATTTTCGGCATCATCACATCTAAAAGTATCAGTTTAACATCCTTGTTGGCGTCAAATACTTTAAGTGCCTCTTCTCCGTCTTGTGCTTCCAACACTATGTAGCCCTTAATGCTCAGAAAGTCTTTTACAAGCTTTCTCATTCTGGCTTCATCATCTACCACCAATATTTTTATATCTTCCATATAATCTCCAAATCAGCAGACCTATGTGTTATTTTTCTTCTATCTTTATTCCAAGTTCCTTTAACTGTGCATCGTCCACTTTATCAGGTGCATTTGTCATAAGATCCGATGCGTCCTTAACCTTAGGGAAGGCAATTACATCTCTTATAGAGTCAGCACCCACCATAAGCATTACCACTCTGTCAAGACCGTATGCAAGACCTGCGTGAGGCGGAACACCGTACTTGAAAGCTTCCAAAAGATATCCGAATCTTTCATTTGCAACTTCTTTTGAAAGTCCAAGCACATCAAACATCTTTGACTGGATGTCGGCCTGATGGATTCTTACCGAACCTCCTCCAATCTCCGTACCGTTAAGTACTATATCGTATGCCTTTGCTCTTACTCTGCCCGGATCCGAGTCGATATACTGCCAATCCTCATCCATAGGAGCGGTGAACGGGTGGTGCATTGCCTTAAATCTGTTTTCTTCATCCGACCACTCAAGCAGAGGGAACTCTGTAACCCAAAGGAATCTGTAGTCATCTTTCTTTAAAAGTCCAAGCTGATTTGCAAGCTCGACTCTCAAAGCTCCAAGTGTATCCCAAACTATCTTATTGCTGTCGGCAGCAAAGAAAAGCATATCTCCGGGCTTTGCATCAAGTGCCTTCTTTAAGCATTCTATCTCTTCTTCTTTCATAAACTTTGCAAATGACGACTTTATACTTCCGTCAGCCTCAACAGCCATATATGCAAGTCCCTTTGCCTTATAGCTCTTTACAAACTCAACAAGAGCATCAATCTTCTTTCTCGGCATACCTGCCTGTCCGTTTGCATTGATACCGCGAACACTTCCGCCGTTTGCAAGTGCATTTTTAAATACGGCAAACTCGGAGTCTTTTACAACATCTGAAACATCCTTTAACTCCATGCCGAATCTGAGGTCAGGCTTATCCGAACCGAATCTGTCCATAGCTTCCTGCCATGTCATTCTTTGGATAGGAAGTTTTACATCGATATTAAGTATATCTTTAAACAGTCTTTGTAAGAGTCTCTCATTTACATCTATAACATCGTCCACATCTACAAATGAAAGCTCCATATCTATCTGTGTGAATTCAGGCTGACGATCAGCTCTTAAGTCCTCATCTCTGTAACATCTTGCAAGCTGGAAGTATCTGTCATATCCCGATACCATCAAAAGCTGCTTAAAAAGCTGTGGAGACTGTGGAAGTGCATAAAAACTTCCCGGATATACACGGCTTGGTACGAGGTAATCTCTTGCACCCTCAGGTGAACTCTTTATAAGTGTAGGAGTTTCAATCTCCAAAAATCCGTTCTCTGCAAGGAAATTTCTTGTAGTGGTAGCCACTTTACTTCTGACCATAAGATTTCTTTGAAGATCAGGTCTTCTAAGGTCAAGGAATCTGTACTTTAATCTGAGTTCTTCCTTGGTCTTTGAGTCCTCTTCGATATGGAAAGGAGGAGTATCTGATTCTGAAAGTATTCTAAGTCCTGTTGCTCTTACCTCAAGCGCACCTGTTGCCAGTGACTCGTTAAAGCTCCGCTTCTTTTCTTTAAAATTCCGGTTACGGCTATACAAAACTCCTGTTTAAGCTTCATAGCCTTATTAAACACTTCACTTCCGCACTCGTCCTCTTCAAATATTATCTGCAATATTCCTGAGCGGTCTCTGAGGTCACAGAATATGATTCCTCCCTTGTTACGGTTCTTTTGAACCCATCCCATTACGGTAACTTCACTTTCAAGCGGTGCGTTTACCACCTCTGCACATCTGTGACTTCTCTTTAAGCCAAGCATTGATTCTGCCATTTTTATCTCCTAACTGTATTTATTTTAAGGCTTCTCTATAAAATTCCTTAAACTCCGTATAGCCCTGTTTTTCAAGTCCTTCTTTTTGGAATTTTTTATTCTTATTCATCTTTGAAACCAGTACAATATTTCCGGCTTCACGAAGTGATGCAGCTTCCTTTAATATGTCCTTTAAAACATTGCCGTCTATATTCTTTTCATATAAAAAAGCTATCTTCCTGCTCTCGTCGGGGATCTTAAAGCCTGCATCCAAAAGTATGGTTATGATACGCTCAAAACCTATAGAAAATCCGCAGGCAGGAGTATCGTTACCTGTAAATCTTCCAATCATCTTGTCATATCTGCCGCCGCCTGCAACCGAACCTGAAAATCCTTCCATACTGACTTCAAATATAGTTCCGGTATAGTATCCCATACCGCGAACCAATGTCGGGTCAAATACAAGTGAAAAATCATTTGTATTCACTTCAAGCACCGTATCCATTATTTCACAAAGACTGTCAAGTACTCCGTCTTCAATAAATCCTTTAAGTTTATCTTTTAACGATAAAACCGCTTCGGTATTATCTTTAAGTCCTTCAAACAGGCTCAGATATTTTGAACATTTTTCCTCGCCGTCAAGCTCGGTCAGTTCTTTTTTTTACGCCCTCCATGCCTATTTTATCCATCTTGTCAAGGATTATAAATACATTACCTATATTATCCTCGTCATAACCTGCATAAAGTGCCATAGCCATAAGGATTCTTCTGTCATTTATTCTTACGCTGAAGTGTTTGCCACTTGCTATTTCACTAAGTGCCTTAGTGGTTGCAAGTATCAGCTCTATTTCAGCAAGATTTGAAGCTTCTCCCAGAATATCTATATCACACTGTGTAAACTGTCTGAATCTGCCCTTTTGAGGTCTGTCGGCTCTGTATACATTACCTATCTGCAATGCCTTAAAAGGATTCGGAAGATTTGCCTGATTGTTTGAATAGTATCTGGCAAGAGGCAATGTAAGGTCATATCTTAGACCGGCATCAACCAAATCGTTCTCATCCTTTATATTTTCAAGTTTCAACTTTTCTCCTCTTTTTAAAATCTTAAAGATAAGCTTTTCGTTGTCACCGCCTTGCTTACTTAAGAGATTTTCAATATGCTCCATAGCCGGAGTCTCTATAGAGGTAAAGCCGAAGCTTCCGTATGTTTTTTTAATAATATTTATCAAATAATCTCTGATAAACATCTCTTCAGGAAGAATATCCTTCATTCCGGTGACACTTTTTTTAATCAATGCCATGCATATTTTCCTTTCTTTCTATCATTTCATCAAGTCTTTCAATATATAATTTCGGGTCCTTTACATTTTCTATTCGCTCGATTCTACCGTCATTAAAGACAATCTTGCTTGAAGTACCCGCGCCACAAGCTATGATAGTCTGTTTTTCTTCCATAATCAATATATTGTAAAGACATTCTTTCCCCGGCTTTGAAAAGCCTATATTTTCAAGGTTTCCCGCCATATTTTTTTGACGATACAAATAGTAAGGCTTTAACCCCAGTTCATTGCAGGTATCTGTTGCAACATCAATCATAGATAACATCAAGTCATTGTCCATGATTTCTCTTTTGTTTTCGGTGTTTAATCTGGCGGCTCTTTTCAGTGCCAATGAATGTATTGTAATCGACTCGGGCACAAATTCTTTTACCTTTGTAAAGCTGTCCTTTATATCAGACAAGCTCTCACCGTTAAGTCCGATAATAAAGTCCATATTTATATTGGTAAAGCCCACCTCTCTTGCCAGCTTGAAACTGTTACAGATATCCTCAACAGTATGCTTTCTGCCTATCAAATCCAAAGTCTTTTGCTGCATAGTCTGCGGATTTATAGAGATTCGGTTTACTCCCATATCTCTGAGTGCAAGCAGCTTTTCTCTTGTTATACTGTCAGGCCTTCCGGCCTCTACAGTCAGCTCCAAAAGGTTTGAAAAATCAAAGTTTGTCTTTACCGTATCCAAAATTTTTGTAAGCTGACAGCCTTCAAGTGAAGTAGGCGTTCCGCCTCCCATATATATTGTTTGAAGTTTCTTTCCCTTATACATCTTTGATACGGCAATAAGCTCCTTACAAAGCGCCTCCACATAAGTATCCGTATCCTTTTTCCACTGTGCAATAGAATAGGAAGTAAAAGAACAATAAAGGCATCTTGTAGGACAAAACGGTATACCTATATAAAGGCTGTAGCCGTCTTTATAATCAATCTTTTTTAGAATATTGAACTCTTTAAAAGCCGTATCTATGCAAAGATTCATTCTCTTATCGCCTACCAGATAAACCTCTTTTAGATGTCTTTTTATTTCTTCAAGAGGCATATTTTTTTCAAGCAGATCCATCACTATCTTTGTAGGCCTTATACCTGTAAGTGTACCCCAAGGCAACTCTTTGTTTCCAAGCTTTAAAAGATTCTGATAGATATTTCTTTTTAACTCATTCTTCGTATCAAACTTGGTATCTTTTATCTCTGAACAAAACTCTAAAACTTCACTTTCCGTATTTATCCTTATATGATACTCATGCTCTTTCTTATATAAGTGAATTCTTAACAATGCCGTATCGTCTGTATAAATATACTTTTCACCAGGATAAAATGCCATCAAAAGCTCTCTTATATCCTGTTCAAAGGTCATATCCTCTAAAAGCAGTGAAATCATCTGTCAATACCATGCTTTTTTACATATATTGCTACAGGATTATACTTTTTTTCATGTGCTACAGTAGTCATATCCATATGCCCCGGCAGTATATTGACATCATCAGGCAAAGTCAACACCTTTTCATATATTGACTTTATAATGGACGGATTGTCACCGCCATAGAGATCCGTTCTTCCGCAGTCTTCTCTAAATACGGTATCGCCTGAAAACAGCAGTTTTTCATCCGCAATATAGTAGCAACCCGATCCCTTTGTATGTCCCGGAGTTGCAATAAATACTATATCCTTATCAAGCAGATGTAATACATCACCGTCATTTAAAAGTACATCCGCCTTTGTAACATATCCGCTTCCGATAAATGAGCTTCCTCCTGATTTGCGACTGTCATAAAGCATCTCATCGTCAAACTTTGAAATATAAACCTTAATATTATATTCTTTTACCAATTCATTTACCGCCATTATGTGGTCAAAGTGACCATGTGTCAGCAAAATCGCAACCGGCTTTAAATTGTGTTCTTTTATTGTATCTATAATATCCCCTGCCTGTGCGGACGGATCCACTATAAAACATTCCAGACTTTCCTTATTATATGCTATATATACATTGGTCTGTACCGGACCGAGTGTCAGTACATATACTCCGATTTTATTCATTAACCTGCAGTCCTTTCAATATCTATTACTCCGCTCACCTGTCGAAGCTTTCCTATAAGTGAGTTGAGTTCCTCTCTCCCCTTTATATCAAAAACAAGATTTATAGTTGAAATATCATTTTTATTTGTACGAACATTGATAGATGTAATGGAAATGTCATTTTCGCTATAAATTTTGGTTATATCCATAAAGAGACCTGTACGATTGTGTGCAAAAATTTGAAGTTCGGTCTGATACTTTTCGGCAAGCTTTGAATCCTCAAACTCCTGCCACTCGGCAGGTATAATTCTGATTCTGTCATCTGAAGGCAGATTCATAATATTTATACAATCCGTTCTGTGGATGGATATACCCCTGCCTCTTGTGATAAATCCTACTATCTCATCTCCGGGTACAGGATTACAGCATTTTGAAATCTTACCGCAAGGTCGTCAATACCTTTTACGGTAATACCTGACTTGGAGTTCTTTACAATAACTTCCTTGTCACTGCCGTCACCTATGCTCTCAAGTATTGCACTGTCGTTGAATTCCTTCTTTGCAATCCTGTTTCGCTCTTCAACCATCTTGTTGATGATTTGACCTTCTTTAAGTCCTCCATGGCCCAAAGAAGCTAAAATGGAATCCCAGTCTTTGATAGCATATCGCTTCATTACTTTTTCCTGGAATTGCGGCTTGTTGATTTCAGACCAGTTGATACCCTTTGCCTTACAGTATCTTTCAAGCATATCCTTTCCGCGAAGGATATTGTCCTCTTTTAATTCGTTTTTAAACCACTGCTGTATCTTTGATCTGGCCTGATTTGACTTTACGATATTTAACCAGTCTCTGCTTGGTCCCTTTGAGTTTTGTGAAGTGATTATCTCGACTCTGTCACCGCTTTTAAGCTCGTAGTCGATATTTACAAGTCTGCCGTTTACTCTGGCACCCACCATCTTGTTTCCTACAGCTGAATGTATGGAATACGCAAAATCTATAGGGTTTGAACCTGCTGGAAGATTTTTTACATCTCCGTCAGGAGTAAAGCAGTATACATTGTCTGAGAAAAGGTCAAGGTCGCTCTTTATTACCTTTAAAAATTCGGCGTTGTCGGACATATCTCTCTGCCATTCAAGGATTTGTCTGAGCCAATTCATCTTGGCATCTTCGGCTCCCTTGGCTACAGAGCCGCTTCCGCTCTCTTTATACTTCCAATGTGCCGCAATACCGAACTCGGCAGTCTTATGCATCTCTACAGTTCTTATCTGTACCTCAAAAGGCTGACCTGTATCCGATATCAAAGTCGTATGAAGTGACTGATACATATTCGGCTTAGGCATAGCAATATAGTCTTTAAACCTGCCGGGGATAGGCTTATATATCTCATGTGCCGTACCCAGTGCAAGGTAGCAGTCCGTAACACTGTCTACAATAATCCTGATGGCAAATACATCATAGATTTGATCAAGTGTCTTGTTTTGATTTACCATTTTTTTATATATTGAAAAGAGGTGCTTTACTCTGCCGTTGATTGTAAATTTCATTCCTGTTGCAGATAAATGTTGTGAAAATTTATTTATTATCTCATCAACAAATTGCTGCCTTTGTTCTTTTCTGAACGCCAGCTTTTCCGATAAATCATAATATACATCAGGATGCAAATATTTTAATGAAAGGTCGTCAAGTTCCACCTTTATCTTTGAAATACCCAGCCTTTGTGCAATAGGAGAATATATATCCATAGTCTCCCTTGCCTTTTCTTTTTGCTTTTCAGGCTTCATATACTGAAGAGTACGCATATTGTGGAGTCTGTCCGCCAGCTTTATAAGTATGACTCTGATATCCTTTGCCATAGCAAGGAACATCTTTCTAAGATTTTCAGCCTGCATCTCAATCTTGTCATTCTTCAGCGAGAGCTGTGTCAGCTTTGTAACACCGTCCACCAAATTGGCAACATCCACCCCGAACATATCTGCAAGTTCATCATATGTTATGGCTGTATCCTCTATTACATCGTGCAAAAGTCCTGCAGCTATCGTCTCTTTGTCAAGCTCAAGCTCGGCAAGTATTATTGCAACACAAATAGGGTGAATTATATACGGTTCACCTGACTTTCTCTTTTGATCGTTATGTGCTTTTTTTGCAAGTTCATAAGCTCTTGTTATCATAGAGATGTCATCTGACGGATGATAATGCAATATGATTTTAATAAGCTTTTTGTGTAAGCTTTCCGGTGATGTAAAATCAGCAGGCTTATCAATCTGAGTCTCTATATCTTCATTCAGAAAATTAAAATTGTCCTCTTTCATCAAACTCCTTACTCTTAGGCTAAATATTGCAACTTGTTGTATATTTGTCTAAGATTCCATTATACTGAATATAATGTAAAAAAAGCAATAAGACCAAAATAAAAAACCGGCAAAAATATGCCGGTCTTAATTATTTAAGATATATTATCTTCTTTTTTGCATCTTACAAAGCTCAAACAAAACATAAATCGGTAATCCTATTATTATAAGTAAAACCATACCGAACATATGCAAAGACTTTCCGAAAGACTGTGACGATTTACTGCTCTTAAACATATAACCCCCTAAAATCTACAAAACATTATTTTGCCATATTCACTTCTCTGAAAGCTTTGCCTTGCTTTAAAACAGGCGAAAACTTCTTGTATAAAACTATAGTAAGTGTCGATATCAAAGTACCTTTTAATAAATTCACAGGTGCCACAATCATAAGTGCAAATGTCTGAATATTACTTACTGAAGGATTTATCGCACTTCCCATACCTATAATAGCATTTAAATCCATTCCGAAAAGCTGTGCAAACTTAGGTAAAAGGTAAACTGCATTAAACACAGAACCGAATACGGTCATTATAATTGTACCTGTGATACTGCCTACCAAAGCACCCTTTCTGGTCTTGTTGAAAATATAGATAATACTTGCAGGAAGTATAAGTGAAGCACCTACACAGAAGTTTGCAAGCTCACCTACAAAGGCTGTGGATGTGGACTTAAACATTACCTTAAGTAAAATCTTTATAAACTCTGTAAGCACGCCTGCCACCGGACCGAAAGCAAAGGTAACTATCATTATAGGCAACTCTGAAAAGTCAAGCTTATAAAATGTAGGTGCAAAAGGAAGAGGAATTTCAAACATCATAAGTATTGTACTTATTGCACCGAAAAGACCGATCATAGCAATCTTTTGAGTGGTAATAACAGGCCCGCCATACCCCGACCTTTTATTTGCTATCTTTTCAAAGACAAATGCGACTACAAATGTGGCAAATACGATTCCTAGGAATTCCGCCACAAAAACCAAATTATCAACTACTGCTGTTAACATAAACTACCTCCATAGCATATGCTTCGGAGTGTGTTTTCCAAAATAAAAACCCCCTAAGAATAGGGGGCGATTAAACGAATCTTGAAAACACTCTTCTCTCATCCAGACTATACTGTCGGTTTTGGAATCTCACCAAATCAACTGCTATGCAGGTCGCAGACTATACTGCCGGTAGGGAATCTCACCCCGCCCCGAAGAATTATTATTTTATTTACTTAATCTTAAAACTTTTTGTAAAAAAAGTCAATATGAAAAACGTTTTTCACAGCTTGATTTTGTGAATTTACGCTTTCACAGGCATTCCGTTTACTTCAACATCATCCTCAATAGGCACAAGCAGATATTTTCTGCCGTCTATCACTCTGGTTTCAAGCTTCTCAATTGAATCCGTATCAGTTTTTACGGTGATACCCGGAGTCTTTACCTCAAACTTTTTTGTATCGACCACATTGTCTGCGAGTACCTCAATATCCGCATCCGCGCTTTTCTCATATGATTCTACAGCCTCATCAGAGACACCGCTTTTTGATATGAGTTTTACCATATCGTTTTTGGTAAGTACAAGCGGTTCAGGATTTTGGGAATTTTCTGCAATAAGATCAAGCATATTTGAACTTAGAGCCGACATCACAGGCATTGTAAGCTCATCTCTTAAAACATCATATAATACGGCTTCAAAGGTCTCTTTTTGCATTACTGACGACATCGGAGGGTTTACACCTATAATCTCGTTTATAAAACTCTCATTCAGAGCATCGTTTTTCTTGCTGAAGTAGAGCGCCGCATGTATATCTGTAGTTCTTTCTGTAAAAGCCGGAAATAAAAATCCGTGCATAGGCATACCTACAATCCAATCTCTGATTCTGTTTGCAATTACGCCCTCATTTGCAAAATAGCTGAGTGCCGGCTTTGACAATGTAACAGGGCAGATACTGCAAAGCAGACCGTGATAAACCTCATTTGAAGCATCTTCCATTGCAAGCTTATCACTTGACTTTCCCGGTATGTCATACATCATATCTACAAGTATAATATAGTAGTTTTCGGCATACTCATATGCATCAATAACTTTTCTGAAAAATTCATCCAAAATCAACTCATCGTCAAGTCTGCTCTCTCTAAGTTTCATAAGAAATGCATGCGGAGTATCTTCACCTTCCTCACCAATGGAAAAATCCAAAGTCAACAAAGATTTTCCGACAGCACCTGAAAGAGTCTTTCTGAAAATCTCTTCATATTTGAAGGCATCTTCCTCAGGCAGTGAGTAAAAAGCATCCTTTGTCATAAATTTTATATTTTTTTCAGCATCAACATAGCATCCTGCATACTTTGTAATAACATTTGTATCCTTATTAAACTGCTTTTTTATCTCATTTATCTCTTCTCTAATCATTACATTCACCGCCTTTCTTTTTTAACTCATCCAGATATTCCAAATCTTTTTTTGAAAGATCGGCATTTTCTAACAAATCCGGTCTGTTAAGATAAGTCCTCTTTATAGACTCTTTTCTGCGCCACTCTTCTATATTTTTGTGGTGACCTGAAAGAAGCATATCAGGCACCCTAAGTCCTTCATATTCTACAGGTCTTGTATACTGCGGATACTCAAGCAAATTATCTTCAAACGATTCAAAATCCGCACTTTCATTATTAGTAAGCACGCCGTCCACCATCCTTGCAATTGCGTCCATCATTACAAGAGCCGGAAGCTCACCTCCTGTAAGTACATAATCACCTATGGAATAACACTGCGCGTTTGTAAGTTCCAGTGCTCTCTCGTCAACACCCTCATAATGTCCGCAAAGAAATACTATTTCATCAAGCTTTGCAAGCTCTTTGGCATCATTTTGATCAAATACCTTTCCCTGTGGTGAAAGATATATAAGCTTCGCTCGCTTACCCAGCCTGTCACATATACTTTCATAGGCTTTATGGATAGGCTCAGCCTGCATCACCATGCCTGCACCGCCTCCATAGGGATAGTCATCCACTCTTCTATGTTTATCAAGTGTATAATCACGAATATTTATAGCTTCCATTGATAATAAATCGTTTTTTATGGCTCTACCGACTATACTTGTGTTCATACACATTTCTATCATTTCAGGAAATAATGTTAAACAAAAAAACTTCATATCTATAAATCCAAAAGTCCGTCCAAAACATGGACTTTAATTTTTCCCTCGTCAAGGTTTACATCCAGTATACATTGGCTGATATATGGGAAAAGTACTTTCTTTTCTCCGGTATCCACTTCCATTACATGGTTTGCACCTGTAGGGAAAACATCTGTAACCTTTCCTATCTGAATGTTGTTTTCATCTATCACATCAAGCCCTATAAGATCCGCAATATAGTTTTCATTCTTTTTTAGCGGCGTGGCATTCTCTCTGTCAACAAAAAGGTCTACATTTCTTAAAGCCTGTATTGCTTCAGGATTATCAAACTGCTTGAATTTTACAAGTGCCATATTCTTTTGAAATCTGACACTTTCAATATCAAGTACTGTCTCAACTCCCTTGATATTTGCATATACCTTTTTTATCTTTTTTAATCTGTTTGAGTCATCGGATGTAGGATAAACCTTTGCCTCACCCTTTATCCCGTGAGAACTTGTAATAACTCCCACTCTAAATCTATCTGTCATTTTTTTCACTCTCAAAATTACTTAATAAGCTTTTAGATAACAATAAAGCCACTACATATGTAGCAGCTTGCTTGTTATTTTATCTCTAATACTACTTTCTTTTCAGCTCTTATAGATGCCGATTTTATTATGGAACGTATAGCCTTGGCTATCTTTCCTGACTTACCTATAACCTTGCCCATATCAGCCTCGGCTACAGACAGTGTACAAACAGTAGTATCACCGTCAATTGTCTCTTCAACCTTTACTGAAGCCGGGTCGTCAACCAAAGCTTTTGCTATAACTTCAATGACTTCTTTCATATTCAGTCCTTATTATATTAAACCGGCGCTCTTTAAAAGCTTAGCAACTCTGTCTGTAGGCTGTGCACCGTTTGAAAGCCACTTCTTTGTGCTCTCCTCATCAAATTTGATTACGCTAGGATCAACTGTAGGATCGTATGTACCTACCTCAGCGATAAATCTGCCGTCTCTTGGTGAACGTGCGTCAGCAACTACTACTCTGTAGAAAGGTGCCTTCTTCTGTCCCATTCTCTTTAATCTCATCTTAACTGCCATTTTATTATCCTCCTAATAGCTATAAAAATCTATATATGATCAATTCTAATATTTAGAATAGATTCCTTAAAAACCTAATTTCCCGCCGAAAAGACCTCCAAGGGCTCCTCGCTTTTTGTTATTCTTCATCATTCCCGGAAACTGCTTCATCATCTTTTTCATCTGTTCAAACTGCTTAACCAGACGATTGACTTCACCGATATTTACACCTGAACCCCTTGCAATCCTGTTTTTTCTGGACGGGTTCAAAAGACTCGGGTCAAGTCTTTCTTTTTCAGACATACTCTGAATAATAGCCTTTATTTTTATCATCTGACTGTCATCCACCTGCGGCAGGGCAGCCTTACCACCGATTCCCGGTAACATGCTGAGTATACTTGCCATGCCACCCATCTTTTCAAGCTGTTCAAGCTGATCAAGGAAATCGTTGAAATCAAAATCCGCTTTGGCAATCTTTTGAGAAAGCTTCTTTGCCTTCTCAGAGTCCATATCCATCTCAGCTTTTTCAATAAGAGAAAGGATATCTCCCATGCCGAGAATTCTGCTTGCCATTCTGTCAGGGTAAAACTGCTCCAAATCAGACAGCTTCTCGCCCATACCTACATAGAGTATCGGTTTACCTGTAACGGCACGTACTGAAAGAGCCGCACCACCTCTGGTATCACCGTCAAGCTTTGTAAGTATTACTCCGGTTATATCAAGCTTTGCATTGAAAGTCTCGGCTACATTTACCGCATCCTGACCTGTCATTGCATCCACTACCAAGATAATGTCATCAACATTTACATTGTCCTTGATTTCAATAAGCTCGTCCATCATATCTTCATCTATATGCAGACGTCCTGCGGTATCAAGGAATACAATATTGTGGCGATTCTCTTTGGCATACTCTATAGCCTTTTTTGCAATCTCAACAGGTTTATGATTTGTCCCCATCTCAAAGACAGGCACATCCACCTTCTCACCGTTTCTTTTCAACTGCTCTATAGCGGCAGGCCTGTAGATATCACATCCTACAAGAAGTGGTGAATTGCCTTTTTTCTTTAATTTTGCGGCAAGCTTTGCGGTAGTGGTCGTTTTACCTGCACCCTGAAGACCTGCCATCATGATAACGGTTATCTCACCTGAAGGTTTTATCTTAAGTTCTGTAGTCTCACTTCCCATCAATGAAACCATCTCATCGTTAACGATCTTGATAACCTGCTGAGCCGGTGTCAGTGAATTGAGTACATCGCTACCTGTCGCCTTTTCTTGAATACTCTTTATAAAATCCTTCACTACCTTAAAGCTTACATCAGCCTCAAGCAGCGCAAGTCTTACTTCTTTAAGTCCGATTCGTACATCGTCCTCACTCAGTCTGCCCTTGCCGCGAAGATTCTTGAAAACATTTTGAAGTTTTTCGGATAAGCTTTCAAAAGCCATTTAAAACCTCCTATACATCCAGTATCTTGGACGAAAGCTCATCAATCTTTGCAACAAGTCCCTCATCCTTTGTGTCCTGATATATCTTAACAATCCTTTGTATCTCTTTTACATAAGATTTTGTTTCATCAAACTTTCTTATCAATCCAAGCTTTTCTTCATAAGACACCAGAGCCTTATTGCACCTCTTTATAAGATCGCTCACACCCTGCCTGCTTATGCCTTCATTCTCGGCAATCTCACTCAGTGATAAGTCATTAAACACCACATCCTCATAAATCCTTTGCTGATGCACTGTCAAAAGCTTGCCGTAAAAGTCGTATAAAGTACCTTGATTGATATATTTTTCAATATCGTTATTTTCCATACTGTGAGAGTATAACAGCATAAAAAGAAGCTGTCAAGTGTTTTTACTTGACAGCTTGGGAAAATCACCATCTATACTTATCTGATAATTAAAATGATTTAACTATATTAAAATTCATTCGTTCCAAAATACATAGGATCTGTGCCTCTACCTGAAACTCCATTTTTCATCAATAGCATATTCTTGACAGAACCTATCAAATTCACTCTCTGACACATCGGTATCGTTAACTTTATATTCAAATATATCCACTCCGTTTTTATCATTGCCATTATATTCCTTTATGGCGGAAGATACATTTATAAGCTTATCATTATTATCCAATTGATATATGTAATAGTAATATGATCTATCAGAGTGTGAACCTTGAAATATATATCCGCCATCAAGGATTTCTATCCATAATCTTATTCCACTTCCTACAACGGGAGTAGGAACCTCATTATCTAAAGTATATATCATATTAATATATTCACCTGAAGATGTTATCATCTCTTTACTGCCGTTACCGTTAATGTCAATGAAACCATATCTGCTACTTTTATCCGGCGGAATATTGGGATCTACATAAACATAATTGTCACTGCCCGTCCCATATATCCAACTTTTATATTCCTCTATTACCGGTGCATACTTCTCCATATAATAGCTGTCGTCTCTTTCGGCTATAGTTTCTGTTTCTTCAGATGAAGTAGTTTCTTTTATTTGAGTTGTCTCTTCTGTTTTATCGTCTTCAACTGATGTTGTCTCCTCTATAGTTTTAGCATCCGCATTTTTTTTGTGTTCCACACATCCGGAAAGTCCAATCAATATAGCAAATATTCCCGTTGTTAACATTATTCTTTTTTTAAACAAACCTAATTTTACCATAATACCTCTCTAAAAAAATTATTTGGTTTTAATTTTTTTGTGTGTTTTAATATTTTTTTACACGATAGAACCTGTATAATTTTAGCATATTGTTTATAAAAAAGCAATTTTTATTAAGAGTAAATCTTATAGCTTTATTGTTTATTGCACCCAAGCACCTGATGCATCAAGCTTATAGCTTCCTACTGTAGTATTTGAGAGCATATGTCCGTCACCGTCAAGGTAGTACCACTTACCGTTATTTAAAACCCAACCGGTTGCCATATCACCTGCTCCGTTTAAGAAGTACCACTTATTGTCTACGCTTACCCAACCTGTAGCCATAGAACCGTTAGAGTTCATATAGTACCACTTACCGTTTGTATTTACCCAACCTGTCTGCATAATGCCTGCATTGTTCATAAAGTACCATGTGCCGTTTGCGTTTACCCACCCTGTAGTATCATTTCCGTTAATCTGATACATCCAACCGTCAGATGTTGATACCCAGCCTGTAAGCTGGCTATTGTTGTTATGTGATTGTCCGGAGTTGCCTGATGAGCTGCTTCCACCTGATTCATTCGAGTTATTTCCTTGACTATTTATAAACTATCTCCGGTAGTGGTAATGTGTCCTTTTGCTTATACAGTTCAAGTGGGTTATTTCCTGTTTGAACCTTATCATACTGTGCCGTCCATACTCCCGGCATGCCCTTTCTTGGTGAATATTCTATTACAGGTATATATGTATGGCTATACATATTATCATGCCATTCAATCTGACCTATAGAATCCGTCTTTGCTTCGTTTTCGTCTATGTTCGTGTCTTCTTCTTTACCTGTACCCATATTAGTCCATGTCTTTGGAATATCAATAGTTAATATTTGTATTTTGCCGTCATCACCTCTTGTAAATGTACCCCAATAAGTATAACCATAGCCACCAAAGTCCACTACTTTTCCTTTTTCAATTTCTCTTATATCATCTTCCCAACGACCTACAATAATCCTTGCGCAGATACCGTCATGATCGTATACTCCGTTCCGGTTAGCTCCTTCATAGTCATGTGCCCATCTCTGCCAGTAAGCGGCGTCCTGTACCTCTTCGTCGGCATATGCTGTAATAATCGGTGCTGTGCTTGGTGCAACTGTTGTTAATGAAAGCGCGATTGCTCCCATAGTTATTAATGTTTTTAAATTCTTTTTCATGATTTTTTCCTTTCACTCTTTATTTACAATTGATCATCTCTCAAATCATATATCTTTTGTCTGCTGAAGTTCTCATCATTATATCCATGCCAAAACCACCTTTTTCTCTGTTCAGCTGTACCATGACCAGATACTTCCGCACTATAATTATCTCCAAATATTACATCATCTCCAATATTATTGGCAGAAGCTATAATATCCACAATATCATCCGGACTTATATTTTCCATATCACTGTCTTTTGATATTTTATTTAAATACCTGCAAAATGTACCTGCATAGTAATCCGCTTGAAGCTCACATCTTATACTAAGCCTCTGTGAACCAACCTTATCACCCTTTTTTCCATCTTATATTGTCTTTGATAAACCATATCTAGATCAGTCAACAGATTTTGTATATGATGCCCTACTTCATGTGCCATAACAAAAATCCTGGCAGCTCCACTTGTACCTGCAATTTGATTCATTTGACTTGTTTTGATAAATACTGTTCCCCCAAAATAACAAGTACTTTCTATACTCATATCTTCACCATTTACGGACAGATCTATTGGATCAGTATAGACAACCAACCTGGGTTTAATATAATTTTCTCCATATGCCTTACTCCAGTAATCGTCAAGAGCGTACATAGTTCTGACATATAAATCCATCTCTTCTTTAGTAATATCAGTACCGCTCATGATATATACATCATCTCTAAGATTATTTTCATACTCTTGTCCGGTACTATTGTATTTTATATCATATTCCAAATATCTGTAATTATTATCTTCTTTTGGCTGTTGTTCCGACTCTTGATTATCTGTATCCTGTTGTGATTGTTGATAAGCATACTGTTCACTATTATTATAGCCGGTACCTATCTTATATAATCCCCATACACCGATGATAAAAATAACCAACACAACCGGTATAATAATCTTTAGAGGATTTTTCTTTTTTATCTGATTATTAAAAATAGGTTGCTGATAGTAATTCATCTGAGGGTTCGCCACATTTTGTTCATGTATTGCTTGATTCTGTTGTTGATTTAGAGTATTTTCTTCAACCACGTCTCCATTTAAAACAGCATCCTGCAAATCCTTCGGTGACGGTTTCCTACCGTTTACCGCTTGGAAATATTCAATCCACTCTTGCTTTGTCATCTTTCCACCTGCTTTATTTAAGCATTCCTTTCCTCTGAAGTATTGCTAATCCCATCTGATCAGCTTGGCTGAACGGAACATATCCGTTTTTTAACAATTTTACTATATAATATCTGTTATATCCCATTACTCCTAAAACACATATAACAGTAATAGAAATCATCAAAAGTAATCCTGCAGGCGGATTTGTTAAAATCAAACCAATGGCTAACAGATTAAGGATTCCATATATTGTCCATCTAACCACCCATAACCAATCTCCTCTGGATATTGATACAATCAATGCTAAAAAAATAAACACTAAAAACTAAATCCTGTACTACACTTTATAACATCTCCTGCCGGACCAATAAGTTGTATATTTTTAGGAACATTTTGATTGTTTATATATATATTTTGTTGACTATTAGCATACTGCTGTTGCATAGTGTTAACAGTATTACCGGAAATACCAATGCCTTGTCTCTGTATGCCGCTCATCGCTTGTGTATTTGTCTGCTGATAAACAGGCTGTGGCTGCATGTTCACAGCACTCGTATTTTGTGCATTATTTTGTTGCTTTTGAATACTGTTATACTGATTTTCTTGAAACCCGTTTCCACTACCTGTTACAGAGTCAAATTCTCCGGCTTTCATTGCAGTCGTAAACTCCTGAGGTGTAGGTTTTCGACCGTTTATTTGCTGAAAATAATCAACCCACTCTTCTTTTTTCATCTTTTTTACCAAACCTCCATATCATTCCAATTTTCTTTTTTATCTGATTGGCAACTTACCAATACGTAAAATAACTCTCTATAGAAATATAACAGATTATCCGAAATATACCCTATATGAAGAAATCTTTTATATAGCATTATATATATATATATATATAGTCAAGAATTTTTAATAAAATAATAATCAGTTTTTAATATAAAAAATCCCCACCCGTCTTCCGTCGAAGTACTATGAAATTTCCGTCGTTTTAAGCTTGATGTTAATAAAACTATTGATATACTTGCTTCTCAAATGCGTTTTCAGTTTTCTGTATTTGACTTAATTACACAACTTATTTATGCAAGAGTTATATCACCATGCTCTAAGTCAAAGACAGCCTCTCATGTATTTCCATACCTTTATGGCAGCTCAACCATCTCTGAAGACCAAGTATATGACGGGTGTTCTTATTTTTTAATTGCACTAATTATTACTTTGAAATTGGTATCACCGGCGATGACAAGCAAAAGGGAACTTCAAAAGAGAATAGACACTCCCCGATAATAGGGTGAGCCTTACTTTTAGACGCTGATCTTGTACCTGTCTCCATGCAAATGTATCACGGAAATTAGTCAGAAAAGCCATATATTAGAAAAGTCATTGAAGAAATGAAGCAACGACACAACGTATCAGATAAGACTATTCAGATGGCTGATAAAGGTCTATTTATTTGCAGAAAAAAGAAACAATCTATGAGTATTTTTTGATATGCTACCTTAGCTTGTAAAGAAGCTGTCAAGTGTTTTTACTTGACAGCTTGAAAAAGTTGGATCAAATTATTAATCCGGATCATTTATTTTAAGTTCTTTCCAAAGTTCCTCTATAGGACGTGTTGACAAAGTACCTGCTTCTTTTTCCGCCTCATACTCTTCAAATATTTGGGTGTCATATTCATATTTATCAAACTTTACACTTACATTATCTCCATCAAGTATATAGTCTACAAATATACATATCATCCCATCTGTCACTGTCCCATATTTCTTTATCTTTTCTACCTAGATAAAGTGCTTCAAATTCATCCGCCTGATCAAACGGAACAAGCCATCCGGCTAAATCACATATTTCAATATCTTCAAGGTCTAAATCTCTTCCTTCACCTGTTTCAGAAAAGAAAACTCCTCCGAGTTTTCTTGCCTCCTCTTCTATAATGGCAAAATATTTTTCAAATTTAGCCCCTTCATTTGTTCGCAGTCCTCTCATAAGCTACTTCCTCATACAAATTTATAATATTTTAACAGTAATACTATCCCTTAACTCTCTACCCTATACACCTCACTTAAGAAAACTTTTTCATCCGAGATGCATTTATCCAATAAACCGGCTTTTTTAATCCGACTGCAATTGCAACCGATCTGGCCTGACAGTTGATGGATTTTTGCGGATTGAACTCAATATCTGTAAAAGCCTCATACATATCAAGTTCTTCCAAGTATTCCTTATTTTTGGCTAAGGCATTTATGTAGATCCAATTGTAGAAAAAATCCTTAGGTTCGCTTTTAAAATCTTTCCCGAACAAATTAAATCCTATCACTTTTCCACTTTCTCGCAGGCGACTATCTTTCTTTGCCTCCCACGGTTTTACATTATATAAATCTGTATACGGTCCGCCATGTTCAAACACTTTACTTCCTTGAAATACACATTCAAGTTTATATTTACTCCCGTTTATACAGGTCAACAAGTTAAAGGCACTTAGGTTTATTCCAAGTTTGTCCTCTCCCTTTGTTGAAATCTCTAAAACATTACCTCCACCTTGTTCTTTATAAGAATTGTGAAGAGAATTAATGGATTTTTTCTTTTGACTTTCCGAAATTCCTGCAAAATACTCAAATTCAATTGTTTTCTCTGTATAAAAAGGGGGTGTGAAAAAACTCGATTGAGTTTTTTCGCATCTCCCTTTTTACATTTATTGTGTATAGATGACTGAAATCATACGCAAAAAAAGCGCACTCCCCTACCCCATAGAAATTCTTTTTTTGAATCTATGCGGCAGTTCTGTTTCTCATCTTTTTTTCTGATATTTATATAAATTATGGCCTATCGCCACGAGTAAAACTTCCAGTTTGACTGAATGAATACCTCTTCTGACAATTCTCTTGTACCAACGGTCGCTTTTCATAATTCCGAAAGTGCCTTCTGCTTGTATCGAACGGTTCATTCTTAATAACGCACCGTGGATACTTTCCAGGTTTTCGATTACTTCCCGGTGCATGGAAGTTGGTTCCTTATTGATCCGAACGGTTCGATTCTTATCTGTATTCTTACATTTCTTTGCATATGGACATCCACTACAGTCTTCGCATTCATACAGTTCTTCCTTGCGCCCGTACCGATTTCCCCTCACATTTTTTTCTGCATAAAAACGGAATGCTTTTATCGTTAGGGACATCTCATGACTCCTTGCTCATCGATTCTGAAGTTAACTGCACGAAATGGATCTTCATGATATTTCCGATCCTTAGTTTCCTTTTTTAAACATTGGAAATTTCATATACTTTTTCAATTCCGTTCTGTTCACAGAAAAATATAATTGTTATATGAGCCATATCCGGCATCTGCCACAGGATATTTGGGATAGAATCCATAAGTTTGTTTGAAGTGCTCCATCAAAGGAACAAAGCAATCCATATCCGAACGATAATGGTTCACGTCAACAACTGCAATATATTCATCTGCTACGCCAATCTGTACATTATATGCCGGCAGAAGCTGATCATTGCCCATGTAATCTGTTTTGATACGCATAAAGGTAGCTGAGGTATCTGTTTTAGAGTAACTGTTTCTGTCAGGACCACAGATTTCAATTTTTTGTATGTATTCTTGAAGTTTCTGACAGAAAGTAGTCAAGTGTTCATAATGACGCTGTTCTTTGGATTTTCGCTTTCCGCTTCCGTAAACAAATGTACTTGTATCCAGCTCCCATAAAAGTACCAGCTGCTCAACGATTTCATTCAGATAATCCGGTACATACTCTGTGTTTGTTGTGATCTGCACCCCGCTCCATACGATTTCTGCATTAATTTCCTCAATCTCCGCAGTGATTTTTTCGTAAAGCTTGTAACGGAACTTTTCCGTAGCCTTCTTCCATACCCAGGTATACTTGTTTGCGTTTGCTTCAAACTTGGAGCCGTCAATGTAGAGATGTTGCAGATCTACATGCTCCTCGTTAAAGATAGCATGATTGATATCGTTAAAAATGTTTTCAATCTTATCTTTAAGTATTTTATTGATGAAATATCCAAAGGTTCTGTATGATGGAGTCCGGTTATCCATGAGATACATGAACCTGATATTAACTTTGCAGTTGTCTTCCAGTTTTCTCAGAGAGCAGTAACCGCTAGTCATAAATCCGAAAAGTACTGTTTTTAACATGTTGACCGGATTATATCTGCGTCGTCCGGTTGTGTACTCCGGAATATCCGTCAGATACTTGTTTAAATCGATCCCTCCCATCAATCTGTCAAATGTTAAAACAGGATCCAGCAGATCCAAACAATCTGAAAAAAACAGTGGTAAATATCCTTGTTTTGAATTACAATAAGTGTTAGGTAAATTTTTCATTGCAAGTTAATTTTACCACAAAAAAATAGGACCTTTCGCATGAGCGGATGGTCCTATTTCTTTTAGGGACTTATTTCACAGCCCCTTTGCAATAAATATAGGTCTTTTTGCCATATATTTCCCCTTTTAATTATTGATTTTTGATTATTATCATATTTTTTATCTTTAAAAATTCAGTAAATGAATTCGCTCCTATTCTCCTTCTCTTAGACAACATTTCTGAACATATAATATTACCCTGATCTTCTGTTATTAAATTGTCTTCATATGCCTTAACAAGTATATCTCCCATTGTAATATGCTTTAGTGAAAATTTATCAACATAATATTTAATATCTCTTAGGTTATTACTACCCAATATTCCATTATACTTTTTGGCCAATGAAATAGATGCCGCCTCACCTTTACCTATTACTTTGTGATTATATTCAGATATTGTCGTGAGATTCCTATATAAATCGTATTCCTCTGTCATAATGTCCATTGTCATTATTTTAGCAGAACCTCTTGAAATAAGTTGATCGATTCTATGTTTTAAATGTAGAATTGAAGGCTTATTAAGTTCATCATAAACTTCCTTAGGAATAACAATTTTTCCTGAATACATTGTCTCGAGTAAACTTTCATTTTTAACCCATAAAAAAGCACTTATACAATCCGTATCAAAAAATATAGAATCAATCAAGAATAACACCGTCCTCCCCTTCAATTCCATAGACTATATCATCTCTAAAACCGTCCAACAGTATTTCTTCATATTTACCATATGAAATATATTCTTCATCTAAAAGCTTTTCAGCCAAAGCTATATAATGTCCCAATACTATTTTCTTTTTGTCTTTTGCTGAAGGATAGTAAATTGCCGTATCATATCCTAATCTGGCAGCGAGCGCGATAACCCCTGTTTCCATTGTTTTTATATCTTCTGAATCAATTTCTTCTCCCTCCATCAGTCTATATAATATTGCTTTATGACTAACCCCGTAATACTGTTCAATTTTAATAACATCTTCTATATTAAGCTTATCATTTTTATTTTTTTCTTTAATAGATTCAATCAGTCCGTACAAAGATGATTGAGGTATTAAAAAATATGATGCGAATTGATCGGCTTTTTTCTCGTTTTCATCCCCCTTACCTATAGTTGTTAAACTTACCGAATTAATACCGCTTTCATCAAAATATAAATGATAAAGTTCATGTGCAAGAGAAAATCTTTGCCTTCCTATGGACATATCCGAATTAATTACAATTACATTTGAACTTTTTCCTTTGTAGCAAATTCCACTTATATTATTATTTAGAGGGTAAAAAAACAAGTGTGAGTTTATCTATTGTCTGCACCAGTTGAAATATGTCAATAGGCGATGATTCATCTTCTCCCAATTTCTTTCTAAGAAGTGCAGCTTTACTACTTATTTCCATTTTATTAATCATCTATAGCCTCGCAATTTTATCCATCTCAAATTGATTTAAAACTATCTTATTAATTATTGTCAATGATTCCAAGTCGCTCTCTGTGATGTCAACGGATCTGAAGGAAATCATACATTTTTTTGTTCTGAATCTTCACCTGTCAAAAATATAATTTTTTTGTACAACAAAAAAAGATAAGAAAGTTTTTTTCAATAACATCTGAACTTATACTTCTTTCTCCTCTTTCTATTTTTTTGCAATCATACTTTGATCTAATGATAAAAAAACTCTGCAACTTTATTTTTGTGTAAGATTGGCATCTTTCCTAAGACCTTTTATTCTTTTTTTCCAATATCAATCAAATCCATCATAAATTACTCCTCCAATTAGATATAAATATTATAGCAATTCTTTGTCATAAAGTAAAGAGGATTTATTTTTCAAAAAAATATGACAAGGTTTGTGTTTCATTATTATTTATAATAACAAGCTATAAAATTTATAAAAAGCGACCGAAATCACCTTCAGTCGCTTTCATGTAATCATTATATTTTTACCCCATCAAATCAAAAAACGATATCTGATTGCTCTCAGGCAGATCTCCCAGTAAGTTCAAACTGCCCAAGAGCTCGCATGTACTCTTTCCTACCTTGGCTCTGGACATGAAATCGTCCTTTGATATGAAAGGTCCCGCCTTGGTTGCATTTACTATCGAGGTGGCCGCAGTCTCACCGAGTCCGTCAATACATGAAAGTGAAGGCATTATCTTGCCGTTATCCATTATTTGAAACTTGGTAGGATGAACCTTGAAAAGGTCAATCTTTTCAAACTCAAAACCTCTGACATACATCTCCTGCACTATTCTCATATCACGCAAAGTATCGGTATCCTTAGCCGTAGGATCTGTCTTTTTCTTATATTCCGCTATATTGTATTCAAGCTTTTCCTTGCCCATACACATAAGCGAGTAGTTAAGCCTGTAGCTCTGATAGTATAATACGCCGTATAATATGCCAAAGGATAAAAAATCTTACAGTATGCTATTCGCCATGCCATCATAACATAGGCGGCGGCGTGAGCTTTAGGAAACATATACTTAATCTTCTTACATGACCAGATATACCAGTCAGGTACGCCATGTGCTTCCATATGTTCCACCCACTCGTCTGTAAGTCCCTTACCCTTTCTGACACTCTCCATTATCTTAAAGGACTCTCCCTCATCAAGTCCCTTTTCAATAAGATAAATCATAATATCATCTCTGGTACAGATAGCTGTTCTGATGGTTGCCTTACCCTCCAATATAAGAGTCTGCGCGTTTCCAAGCCAAACATCGGTACCATGTGCAAGTCCGGCAATTCTTACAAGGTCTGAAAGTCCTTCAGGCTTGGTATCAAGTAACATCTGCATAGCAAAGTCGGTACCAAACTCAGGAACGCCTAATGCTCCAAGCGGACAGTCAAGAATATCCTTCGGCTCAATACCAAGTGCCTTGGTATTTTGGAAAAGGCTCATTGTCTCCTTTGAGTCAAGCGGAATATCCTTTACCGGGTCGATTCCTGTAAGGTCTTGAAGCATTCTTATCATAGTAGGGTCCTGATGTCCGAGTATATCAAGTTTTAAAAGGTTGTGGTCAATAGCGTGGTAATCAAAATGAGTTGTAATAATATTTGTGGTCATATCGTTTGCAGGTCTTTGTACCGGAGTAAAGGTATATATCTCCTCACCGTGCGGCAATACTATAATACCGCCGGGATGCTGACCCGTAGTTCTTCTTACACCTTCACAGCCTGTAGCTAACCTGTTATCTCACATTTTCTCTTACTCTCATTCTTATCGTCAAAATAATGCTTTACATATCCGTAGGCGGTCTTATTTGCAAGTGTTCCAACCGTTCCGGCTCTGTAGGTATGTCCCTTACCGAAGATTACCTCAGTATAGGCGTGTGCATTCGGCTGATATTCTCCTGAGAAGTTTAGGTCTATATCGGGCTCTTTATCTCCTTTAAATCCGAGGAAGGTCTCAAAAGGTATATCAAATCCGTCTTTTTTAAGCTTCTTGCCGCATTTCGGACAGATTTTATCAGGCATATCACAGCCTGCTCTTCCTGCAAAGGCCTTAACCTCAGGAGAATCAAAATCCACATACTTGCAGTCACAATAATAATGTGCAGGAAGCGGATTTACCTCTGTAATTCCTGAGGTATATGCCGCAAAAGAAGAACCTACGGAACCTCTTGAACCTACCAGATAGCCGTCTTCGTTACTCTTTTCCACAAGTTTTTTTGCGATAATGTACATAACGGCAAAACCGTTTGAGATAATGGAGTTCAGTTCTTTTTTCAGCCTGTCCTCAACTATCTTAGGCAGATTTTCACCATACTGTTCATGTGCCTTTTTGTAGCAGGCATTGGTAAGGTCCTCATCCGAGTTTTCAATAACAGGCGGACATTTATCAGGTCTTACCGGTGATATAACCTCCACCATATCCGCAATCATTCTGGTATTTGTAACCACAACTTCATAGGCTTTTTCACTGCCGAGATACTCAAACTCATCAAGCATCTCTTTAGTTGTACGAAGATATAGAGGCGGCTGTGTATCCGCATCCTTATAACCCTTGCCGTAGAAAATAATTCTTCTGTATATCTCATCTTCAGGATTTAAAAAATGCACATCACAGGTCGCAACTACAGGCTTTTCATATACATTTCCAAGCTCCACTATTCTTTTGTTTATGTCCTGTAAATCTTCTTTTGAATGAATATCGTTTTGTTCATCTTCCAAAAGGAACATATTGTTGCCTATAGGCTGTATTTCAAGATAGTCATAGAACGATACAATTCTGTTTAACTCATCATCAGTTGCATCATCAAGGATTGCTTTATATACCTCGCCCTGTTCACAGGCACTGCCTATAATAAGTCCTTCTCTCATCTTTGCAAGAATTGACTTAGGTATTCTGGGTCTCTTGTTGAAATAATCTATATGTGAAAGTGAAATCAACTTATACAGATTTATTCTGCCTATATCATTTTTTGCCAGGATAATGACATGATTGTATTTGGTTTTCTTTACAATATCCGCATTGGTTTCGCCAAGACTTGCCACATCCGAAAGCTTGCTTAACCCCTTGTCTTTAAGTCTTTTTATAAACTCCACCCAAATCTGTGCAGTAGCCTCCGCATCATTTACAGCTCTGTGGTGGCCTTCAAGTGAAATATTCAAAGCCTTACATACGGTATCAAGCTTAAATCTGTTAAGGTCCGGCAGCAGTAATCTTGCCATTGCCACAGTATCTATAATGGACGGATTGTACTCTGTATTTATTCTCTTTGCATTCTCTCTGATAAACCCCGTATCAAAACCTGCATTGTGAGCCACAATAATATAGTCTTCACAGAAGTCCAAAAACTTAGGTAAAACCTCATCTATCACAGGTGCATTGATTACCATTGCATCACTTATATGTGTAAGCTCCTCAATCCTGAAAGGTATGGGTCTTTTCGGATTGACAAATGTGGAAAATCTGTCAACTATCTCACCGTTTACCACCTTTACGGCACCAATCTCCGTAATTGCGTCATTTTTAGCGGAAAATCCGGTGGTCTCAATATCAAAAACTATAAATCCGTCATCCAAAGTCTTATCTGAAGGATTACTTACAAGCTCCTTTAAGTCATCTACCAGATAACCTTCAACACCATAGATAATCTTTGGCGGATTCTTAACATGACTTGCTTCCGTAAAAGCCTGTATATTTCCGTGGTCTGTAATGGCTATAGCATCCATTCCCCAATTTTTTGCCTGATTTATAATATCCGAAGCTGATGAAACACCGTCAAAATCACTCATTTTAGTGTGGCAGTGAAGCTCCACCCTCTTTATGAGTTCATTGTCTACACGAATATTATCTTCAAACTTCTCACATTTTTTGATGCCCTTTACAGATGATATGGTAAGCTCACTGTCAAACTTATCAACCAGTGCAAGTCCGTTTATCTTTACATAGTTTCCCTTTACTATGTTCTCTTTGATAACATCAAGCTGCTCACCGCGGACAAACATTTTTACATAAATAGAATCGCTGAAGTCTGTAATTGCAAAAATATAAAGTGTAGAGTCACTTCTTTCAAGATATCTTGAATCCACCTCTATTATCTTACCTCTTACAACAACCTCGCCTATTTCACCTACCAGATCCGAAAGTTTTATAAAGTTGTCATCAAAATCCCTTCCGAATATGACATCAGGATTATTTGTCTTTTGATACTTAGGTGTAAAGCCTTTTTTATCAAAGTTCTTTTTATTAAAGCTCTTTTTATCAAAGCTCTTATTATCTTGCTTTTTACCGGTTGAATCACTTTTGTTAGAGTCTTCTTTTCCGGAATCTGTGCTTTCCCATGTTGTACTGCCGCCGCCTACAAACTCGGTTGTATCTGTTCTTTTGGTTACAGTCCTTGTGGCAAACTCTATCTCTTCATTCTTTTCTTTTGCGGTGATGAACTTATGTCTGACTGTACAAAGTATTCCGCATCTTTCATTGAAGATTTTTTCAAGTATTCTTACAAGCTCATCTATAACGCTTTCATTTATAGGATTCTTTTCCACAGTCATATCCATATATGCGCCGTCAAAGCTGATAGTGGCGTTGTTTAGAATAATATATTCGGATATCTTATAGTTTTTTTATCTCAAGCAATATACTGTCCTTATACGCTTCAAACAAATTTTTTTGGAGTATACTGACTTGAGAGTTTGAATTTTTTTCAAATATTTTTTTATTTTAATATTCTTTTTGGGAAACATAGTATCTTTTTATAAGTGCTTCCAATTCCAGAATAGTTCTTTTCTCAATTATTCTTTCCGCAATGATATTTACCTTTATCAAAGTCATATCACTGCTTGCAGTTACCTTTTCGACAGAAACAAAGTTTAAAAGCTCATCCATATGCGGTGCACATTCCAAACTTTGAAAAACATCTTTGAACTTTTTAACCATTCTATGCCTCTTTTGACAACATATCCAGTTCTTCTTTTAAAGCAGGCAAAAGCTCATCCTCAGGTAATTTCTTTACCACTCTACCCTTTTTTATAAGCAATCCCTCGCCTATACCGCCTGCAATTCCTATATCGGCTTCCTTGGCCTCTCCCGGTCCGTTCACAACACAACCCATAACCGCAACTTTGATATTCAAATCATAGTTTTCGACCAGCTTTTCCACCTTTCCGGCAAGTCCTATAAGGTCAATATTGGTTCTGCCGCAAGTAGGGCATGATACCACTTCAATACCGCCCTTTCTAAGACCCAGATTGTTAAGGATAAGCTTTCCTGCAAAAATTTCTTCCACAGGGTCTCCGGTTAATGAAACTCTGATAGTGTCACCTATTCCCTGATATAAAATAATGCCAAGTCCGAGGGATGACTTTATCATACCCCTTTTTACGGTGCCGGACTCCGTGATACCCACATGAAGCGGATAATCAGTCTCTTTTGAGATAAGCTCATGTGCCTTTACACACATCATTACATCTGAAGATTTGATACTTATAACCAGATTGTTGTAGTCCATATCCTCTATTATCTTTACCTTGTCAAGTGCTGACTCCACAATACCCCTTGCAGTCACACCGCCGTATTTTTCTATAAGATTTTTTTCGAGAGAGCCTGAATTTACACCCACTCTTATCGGAAGATTTCTTTCCTTACAGGCGTCTACAACCGCTTTTATTCTTTCACTGCTTCCGATATTTCCGGGATTTATCCTTATCTTGTCACAGCCCGACTTGATAGCCTCAAGTGCCAATCTGTAGTCAAAGTGAATATCGGCTACAATCGGAATATGTATCTGCTTTTTTATCTGTGCTATTGCCCTCGCAGCCTCGCTGTTTGGTACCGCCACCCTTATAATATCACAGCCTGCATCTTCAAGCCTTAATATCTGATCTACGGTAGCGCCAACATCCTCAGTCTTTGTGTTACACATTGACTGTATCAGTATAGGATTACCCGCTCCTATTTTTTTATCTCCAATTTGTACTAATCTTGTTTTCTTTCTCATAATATTATTCTTCTTATATCGTTAAACATTACAAAAACCATCAAAAGCATCAAAAATGCAAAACCTGCCAAATGTATATACCCTTCAACCTTTCTGTTTAGAGGTCTTCTGAAGATACCCTCCAAAAACAAAAAGATAAGTCTGCCTCCGTCAAGTGCCGGCAGCGGCAAAAGATTCATAACACCCAGGTTTGCACTTAATAAAAGCACCATCTGTGAAAGTGATAATAAAACTACAAATATACCGTAAGGCTTTGACTCATTCACAGTGTTACCGATCATTGAAACAATACCTACAGGGCCGCTTATTTCATTTGCATTTGCCTTCCCGTGAATCAGGTACAAGAGCGAATCAACGGTTGTAGAAACCGTATACTTTACCTCAAGTACTGAATATTTTAATACCTCAATGGGACTACTAAGTTTTTGATATCCCGAACTTTCAATACCTATCATATACTGAGAATACTTTTCATTGTATACAGGAGTTATTGAAATATTCTTCTCCTCATTTCCGTTTCTCTTGATACTAAGTGTGATGTCCTTTCCCTGATGTAAAAAAAGATAGGTAGACAAATCTCTGTAAAAATCAACATGTCTGCCGTTTATCTTTTCTATAACATCTCCTTTTTGAAGCCCGGAACTTTGTGCAGGTAATCCGTCCATAAGTCCGCTTATAACAGGCTTATCCACACCTACATTTCCGACTATAAATATGGCAACAAAAATGCCAAAATAAAGTTAAAAATCGGCCCTGCCGCCACGGTTGCAATCCTGCCGATAAGCGGGGCGGAGTTGAAACTTCCCGGCTCGTCCTCATCTTCATCCTCTCCGTACATCTGACATGAACCTCCAAGAGGCAAAAGTTTCAGTGAATACTTTGTCTCCTTTCCTTTGATTGAAAAGAGTCTGGGACCCATACCTACAGAAAACTCAACCACTTTTACACCTGAGAGCTTGGCAAACAAAAAATGTCCAAACTCATGTATCAATACTATTACTCCAAAAATAATAAGCGCTATAACTATATTCAAATCTTTATCCTTTCCAGATACTCCTCAGTCCATTTTTTCAGTGAAAGAATATCAGAAATTGATGGATTTTTTGTGAACTCATGAGCATCCAATGCCTTACCGATAAGATAAGGTATATCTGTAAATCGTATTTTCTTTTCCAAAAACTTTGCAACAGCCCACTCGTTAGCCGCATTCAAAACTGTAGGAGCACTTCCTCCTCTCTTGCCTGCAAGCATGGCAAGCTTAAGTCCTTCAAACACATCCAAATCCGGTTTTGAAAAATTCAGTGTAGCCAGACTTGCAAAGTCAACCCTTTCATCAGATATATATCTTCTTTCAGGATAAAACAGTGCATATGAAATAGGAAGTCTCATATCGGGAGTACCAAGTTGTGCAATGATACCGTTATCCTTAAACTCCACCATAGAGTGGATAATGGATTCTTTTTGAATTACCACCTCTATATCATCTATATCCACATCAAAAAGATGTGAGGCCTCTATTATCTCAAGCCCCTTATTGACCATTGTAGCGGAGTCAATGGTGATTTTTTTGCCCATACTCCAATTCGGATGCTTCAGAGCATCCTCCAATGTAACTTTTGTAAATCTTCTTTAGTGTATCCTCTAAACGGACCTCCTGAGGCTGTAAGTAAAATCTTCTTTATAGGATTGTGCTTATCAAGGCACTGAAAAATTGCACTGTGTTCGGAGTCCACAGGATATATATTTATACCTGTCTTTTTTGCAAGCGGCATTATAATATGGCCTGCACACACCAAAGTCTCCTTGTTTGCAAGTGCAATATCCTTTCCGGCGTTTATTGCGGCAACGGTCGGCTCTATTCCGATCATTCCCACAACAGCGGTTACCACAATATCGGCTTCTTTTACAGTCGCCGCTTCTATAAGTCCATCCATGCCGAAGCACACTTTGGTATCGGTATCTTTTATCCTGTCACAAAGAAGTTTTGCGTCCGATTCTTCCCATATGGCAGCCACTCTCGGATGAAACTCTCTTATCTGCTTTTCAAGCAAATCTATATTTTTATGTGCGGTGAGCGCCTCCACTTTTACATCATCATTTAATCTTACTATATCAAGTGTCTGTGTTCCGATGGATCCTGTAGATCCCAAAATAGATATTCTTTTCATTATCTTATCCTAAAAAATATATTGCAAAAAAGACTGCAGGGGCTGTAAAAATCATACTGTCAAATCTGTCAAGTATGCCGCCATGCCCCGGAATCAAATTTCCATAGTCTTTTATATTGTGATTTCTCTTTATAGCCGAGGCAAGTGCATCTCCCACCTGTGATATAACGGAACCGATACCGCATGAAACGGCACAGGTAAATGCAGGCGATCCTATATTTACAAAATGCTTGGACAAAATAAAACCTACTATACCTCCTATAATAGCCGCACCCAATACTCCTCCGATACTTCCTTCTACAGACTTTTTAGGGCTCAGTACAGGAGCTATCTTGTGTTTTCCTATAAGCGATCCCACTACATAAGCACAGGTATCTGAGCCCCAGCTGGATATCAGTATAAGCCATACCAGATATTTGCCGTCGGCATATGTTCTGGTATTGTATACATAAGAAAACAGTACCGGAATATACACCACTCCCATAAATACAAGTGATATCTCTTCAGTCTTATACTTCGGAAATGTAAAGACATATATCGCAAATATAATCATTAAAAATGCAATTATTGAAAAGAAAATATATTGATTCAGCTTAAAATATACCAGGCAATAGTATACAAGCGAGTATATATATCCCAAATATGCAATAGTTTTCTTATTCAAGCCAAGAGCTCTGTAAAACTCAAAAAGACCTATGATTGAAACAAGCGCAGATAACACTGCAAGCGGAATACTTCCGATATAAAAAGCCGAAACGGCAACTATCAAAAGGCCTATTCCGCTTATCAGTCTTTTAAAAAACATTAACGACCTCCAAATCTCCTCTGCCTATGGCTATAGCTTTCTATAGCCTTTAAAAGCTCTTCCTTGTCAAAATCAGGCCACAGTGTATCTGTAATATAAAATTCACTGTAGGCTATCTGCCAAAGCAAAAAGTTCGACACTCTAAGCTCGCCGCTTGTTCTGATAAGCAAATCGGGGTCAGGCAAATCCTTGGTATCAAGATATGAGGATATAAGTTCTTCACTGATATCACACTTTGAAAGCTTGCCCGATTCCACATCATCTGCTATATTCTCCACGGCTCTTTTTATCTCATCTCTGCCGCCGTAGTTTATAGCAAAGGCAAAAACCATTCCCGTATTATTCTTTGTGGCTTCAATAAGCTTTTTTATTCCCTTTCTTATATCGGGTTCAAATCTGCTCTCATCGCCTATCATCACCGCTTTTACATTATTTTTATTGGCAACATCAATAAGCTTGACCATATAGAACCTCAGAAGCTTCATAAGTGCACCCACTTCAAGCGCAGACCTCTTCCAATTCTCGGTGGAAAAGGCATATACTGTAAGGCACTCTACACCCAGACGTACACAGTCTTCCACAGTCTTTTCAAGCGTCTCACATCCTGCTTTATGCCCCATTGCCCTTGGCAAATTTCTTCTTTCTGCCCATCTTCCGTTACCGTCAAGTATTATGGCGATGCTTTTTGGTATAACTAAGTTCTCCATTGTACTCCATTCACTTTAAACTATAAAACAAGAAGGTGGAAGCCCACCTTCTTAAACTCTAGAAACCTATGTCCCTACTATATAAAGTCGGCTAATTAAACTGTTAATATTTCCTTTGATTTGTCTTCAATAGCCTTATCTACTCTTTCAATAGCCTTATCTGTGATCTTTTGTATTTTATTTTCGCCGTCCTTTACATCATCCTCTGTAAAATCTCCGGCCTTCTCAAGCTTCTTTATGGCATCTATAGCGTCACGTCTGATATTTCTGACAGCTACCTTACATGCCTCGCCCTTTTTCTTTACATCCTTTACAAGTTCTTTTCTTCTCTCCTCTGTAAGCTCAGGGAAAACAAGTCTGATACATGAACCGTCATTTGTAGGATTGATACCGAGGTCGGACATATTTATAGCCTTCTCAATTTCCTTTAAAAGAGACTTCTCCCAAGGTGAAATCTGAATGATTCTAGGCTCAGGAACCGAAACATTACCTACCTGCTGAAGAGGTGTAGGTGTTCCGTAGTACTCCACCTTTATTCTGTCAAGTACATGAGGATTTGCTCTTCCGGCTCTTATGGAAGCATACTCCTCAAGTAAAACTTCAATAGACTTATTCATCTTCTCTTCAAACTTTTTGATACTCTCTTGCATAAATTCTCCTTAATATTATGTTTAATATGCATAAGCAAAGCTTACACTGTCACAACTGTTCCATTTATTTTGCCTTCAAGTGCATTCTTTATTGAATTCTCTTCGTTCAAATCAAATACCGCAAGCGGCATCTTATGTTCAAGACACATAACAGACGCCGTCAAATCCACTACGGCAAGTCTCTTGTCAATAACCTCTTGAATAGTAAGCTTATCATACTTTTTGGCGTTAGGATCAAGCTTAGGATCTGCATTATAAACTCCGTCAATAGACTTTGCCAAAAGTATCATATCCACATCCATCTCAATAGCCCTTAAAACAATGCCTGTATCTGTAGAGAAATACGGATGTCCTGTACCGCCTCCGAAAAATACCACCTTGCCTTTTGAAAAGCTCTCATTTACCTTGTCCTTTGAGAAAAGCTCAGCCATATCTCCACAGGCAAATGCCGAGTATATAGCGGTATCTATTCCTTCAGAGCGGAATATCTCAGATACATAGATACAGTTCATAATAGTTGCAAGCATTCCGATCTGGTCAGCCTTTGTTCTGTCTATCGCCTCGGAAGTTCTGCCTCTCCAGTAGTTACCTCCGCCGATTACAATACCTATATCACACCCCTCAGCCAGTGAAGGCTTTAACTGCTTTGCAATATCTCTTACCTTTTTCTTCATTGTAGCCGCCCTCAGGCTTTGCAAGGGACCTCACCACTTAATTTCAACATTACTCTTTTTATTTTGCATAGATTCCTCTATCCTTTACTTGTAATATGTGTCAAGTATACCATAGGGGAAATAGTTATACAATGGAAAACTCTTTTTCATAAAAATATGTCAGGTTTTTAGAAACTGCCGACATAATGATATTTACCGCTATCCCATGCCTCCTGTACATATGGTCAAAAAATAAATTTCATTTGCTCCCGCATCTTTTAAGATTTTCGCACATTTTTCTATAGTAGTACCTGTGGTATAAACATCATCCACAATCAAAACATTTTTGACTTTCTTAGGAAATTCCTTTACTACAAATGCATTGTCAAGATTGTGGAGTCTCTCGGTTCTGCTTAGTCCCTTTTGGTCTTTAGTCTTTTTCACCCTGTATAAACATTTTGTATATACAGGAATACCAAGATACTTTGAAAGACATACGGCAAGTATTTCAGACTGATTAAATCCCCTCTGTCTTTGCCTTGACTTATGCAGCGGAACGGGCATAATACAATCAATATTTGCAACATCCAAAAACTTTTTGTATCTGAGAGCCAGAAGCTTTGCAAAGCCTTCAATATACTCCCTTTTATTGCCGTACTTTATCTTAAGTATGATATGTGCCAAATCATCCGTATAATTACAGAGAGCTCTTCCGGCTGTAAACTCTCTTTCACCTTTACAGTCGTCACAGTAAGCATCATCCTCAGATATTATCTCCTTACCGCATCTTATACAGTAGGGGGATTTTACAAAAGGAAGATTTTTAATACATTTTTTGCATATCAGATGCCCTTTTTCTTTTACGATTTCTCCACATACCGGGCATCTTCTTGGGAATACAGATTCAATTATCCCATCAATTATTTTACCTAAATATCAGTCATCTTCCTGGAGCGCCACAAGCTCCGTTATCCTTTCTTTCAGTCCGGTGTACCTTGCCATTTCCTTTGTATTTTGTACCATTTTATAAAATACTTCAGGTATACCGACAAGTACCACACATTTTTTAGCTCTGGTAATGGCGGTATATATAAGATTTCTGTTCATAAGCATGGCAGGGCCCTTATATATAGGGATAATCACTGCCGGATACTCACTTCCCTGAGACTTATGTACTGTAATGGCATAGGCAAGCTCTATCTCGTTAAACTCTGAAAATTCATATTCACAGACCTTACCGTCATCAAAGCAAATGCAAAAACTTTCAGAGAGCATATCTATTTCACTTATAGTGCCGATATCGCCGTTGTATACACCAAGTCCCTTATCTACAGGCATCTTTTTATCATTGTATACAAACCACTCCTTTTGGTAATTGTTCTTTATCTGCATTACCTTGTCGCCTTCTCTAAAGACTGTAGCATCGTACTCTTTTTCCTTTTTTTGCTTACTTGAAGGATTTAAGCTTTTTTGTAAAAATGAGTTTAGCGCTTCTACACCTAATGGACCCTTCCTCATAGGTGTCATTATCTGAAGCTCATTGCTTGCAGCATTTACATAAGAAGGTAACTTGTCGCGAACCAGTGATATAACGGAATCCATCACATTGTCGGGATTGCTCTGCTTGATAAAGATAAAATCATTACTCTTTTTAGAGAGGTCAATCTCTTCATTTGTCATTATCTTATGAGCATTTATTACAATATCACTTCGATTTGACTGTCTGTAGATTTTATTCAGTCTCACAACATTAAAACAATCAGACTCTATAATATCCTTAAGTACGGTTCCCGGTCCCACACTTGGAAGCTGGTTTATATCTCCTACAAGAATAAGTCTTGTACCTATCGCAACGGCTTTTAATAAAGCGTTCATGAGAAAAATATCCACCATACTGACCTCATCTATTATAAGTACATCGGCTTCAAGCGGGTTATCCTCATTTCTCTCAAAATGTGTGCCTATACTTGTAGAATTTTCATTGCTGTTTGGAGTGATTTCAAGTAATCTGTGAATAGTTTTGGCTTCATAAGAAGTCGCCTCGGACATTCTCTTTGCCGCCCTTCCTGTAGGTGCAGCCAAGGAGATACTCTCTCCCTCACTTTCAAAGTACTTTATAATAGTATTTATAGTGGTTGTTTTACCTGTGCCGGGGCCTCCTGTAATAATTATAAGACCGCTGCTTATAGATTCTATTACCGCCTGCCTTTGCAAATCGTCAAGGACAATACCCTCTTTTTTCTCAATAGCAAGTATTTTTTCTTCCACTTTGTTTGAATCATACTTTTCTTTGATATTGATATCTACAAGCATCTTTGCAACGGCAGCTTCTGTATAGTAGGACTGTGTAAGATATACATTATTTTCAGTGGATTTTTTTACCACAATTCTTTTTTCCATCTGCATTTCAATAAGAAGCGAAGTAAAGTCAAATATATTCTCACCAAACAGCTCCAAAAACTCATTTTGCAGTATACTCTCAGGCAGATAAAGATGACCTGAGAGCATGGCATTTGAAAGTATATATTCTATACCTGCAACAGCACGAAACTTTGAATCTGCAGTAATTCCCACCTTTTTTGCAATATCATCCGCAATCTTAAATCCGATACCGTCAATATCATCAGCCAACTTGTACGGATTGGTCTCTATGATATTGTAGACTTTGCTGCCGTACTCAAGATATATCTTTGCCGCAAGCTTCATGCTGATACCGAATTTGCAAATAAATCATAGCATCACGCATCGACTTCTTTTCCTGTATTTGCTCACTTATAGACTTGGCAAGCTTGGCACTCACTCCCTTTACTTCTACAAGTCTTTCAGGCTCTTCTTCCATTACTCTTAGAGTGTCCAGTTTAAATTTTTTAATAATTCTCTTTGCCAGTGCCTCGCCGACTCCTTTTATTGCGGAAGATGCCAGATACTTCTCAATACTGTCAAGCTCTCTCGGCTCTATTATTTCGTATTCATCGACAAAAAGCTGCTCTCCATAGTTTGGATGCAGCTTCATATTTCCTTTTGCCTTTATAAATTCGCCCTCAGCAATATAGTTGAAAGTCCCGACAAAAACATAATCATCACCGTCGCCTTCCACGCTGAGTACAGTATAGCCATTATTCTCATTTCTATAAATGATTTTTTCAATATAGCCCGATACTGTCTGCATATTATTTTTTTAATTCTCCCTTTACACCTTCGATGAACTTACCTGTACCGATTGCAACAGCTGTCAAAGGATTGTCCGCAATAACGGTATTGATACCTGTCTTCTCTTCAATAAGTGCATCAAGACCTGAAAGAAGTGAACCGCCGCCTGTAAGCACGATACCTCTTTCATATACATCGGCTGCAAGTTCAGGTGGTGTTCTCTCCAAAACATTGTGAACTGAATCCACAATCTGCATTGCAGGCTCACGAAGCGCCTCTAAAGTCTCGTCCGAGTTTACCTCTATAGTCTTTGGCAGACCTGTTACAAGGTTTCTACCCTTTACTTCCATAGTAAGTACCTCAGGTCTTCTGTATGCGGCACCGATAGTAATCTTTATATCCTCGGCAGTTCTCTCACCGATCAAAAGATTGTGCTTCTTTCTCATATACCTTACGATAGCCTCATCAAAATCGTCACCTGCTATCTTTATTGAAGTACTTACTACAGTACCTCCAAGTGAGATAACTGCAATATCTGCAGTACCGCCACCGATATCAACTATCATATTTCCGACAGCCTTTGAAATATCGATTCCGGCACCGATAGCTGCCGCTACAGGCTCCTCGATAATCTTTACTTCTCTTGCACCTGCAGAATATGTAGCATCCTCTACAGCCTTCTTCTCAACCTCGGTAGCACCTGACGGAATACATACTGCAATTCTAGGCTTTCTGAATGTCTTCTTGCCCACTGATTTATCTATAAAATATTTGAGCATCTTTCTGTAATAGTATAGTCTGATATAACACCTTGACGAAGCGGTCTTACAGCCACTATATTACCGGGTGTTCTACCAATCATAAGTCTAGCCTCTTCACCGATTGCCTGTATCTTTCCGTTCTCTCTATCTATAGCAACAACACTTGGCTCTTTAAGTACAACACCCTTGCCCTTGATGTATACCAAGATGCTCGCTGTTCCAAGATCTATACCAATATCATTGGATGTAAACCCAAACATATTCTCCTCCAAACTACTCTTAAAAATTTAATTTAATACACTGACCTCTATTCTACAACAAATAATCAATTTAGCCAATATCAATATTTAGAAATAATTTATAAAGAAAAAATATATTTCTATGTAAATACGCCTCGAACTGACCTACGCATCAAAGCTTTGAAAACCTATAGTTATTTTTCTTCTTATTAAAAAAACGGTTTGTATCACAAAAAAATCTTCCTTTTTTTAGTATGTATTCAATATTTCCGGCCACTTCATCACCTCCGTAATTTCTAAGTGCAAAGTTTAAAACAGCCTTTTTCTACAAGATTTCTACAAAATCTTCCGTTACCGTTTTTCGATATTCCCAGTGGAGCTTTCACATATTTCTTTGATAAGCCCCTTTGCCTTCACATCTATTAAAAATCCTCTTTTACCGGCTTCAAGCTCACAGATATCACTAAGTTCATCTGTCGTATAGTCATCAAATCTCACTCTAAAAGGTACTCTTGATCTTAATCCCGGATTTCGCAAGAAAAACTCATCCATCTCATCAGGATAACCTGCAAATATTACTATGGTATCCTTCCTGTTATTTTCCATCTCCTGAACAATCATATTTAGAGCTTCATCACCGAATCTTCCATTTCCTTTGTCTAAAAGAGAATATGCCTCATCTATAAAGAGCACACCTCCCTTGGCCCTGTTAAATACACTCTTTACCATCGGAGCTGTTTGACCCACATACTGTGCCACAAGATCGGCTCTTCCAACCTCTATGAACTCTCCTGATGTTATAATGCCGATTTCTTTAATACCCCTGCCACAATCCTTGCTACAGTGGTTTTGGCTGTACCGGGATTTCCTACAAACTCCATATTCAAAGTTATAGGTTCCAATTGTTCTCCCTTTTCTTCCATAGCCTTTCTCATCTTTGCAAATGCCAAAATCTTTTTTACCTGATCCTTTGCGGACTTTATACCTACCAAAGCCTGCAATTCATCCATATAGTTACGCTTATCAACTATATCATCAAAAATGTCTTCAGGTATTGGATGAAATTCGAGAATGTCCATATTTTCAAAGAATTCATCTTCACATGAACTTATATAATTCTTTTCAATAAGCTGCGTTCTGATCTCTGCAACATTCTTTCTGCCAAGGTTTCTGATATTAAGAAGTTCCATATCGGACATCTCAAGAAGCTTCTTTATAGATGTTATATTCGCTTTTTTTAATGCATTGTAGGAGCGAACCCCAAGTTCAAGATTGTCGATGGAGTCTTTATCCAACTTTTGTTGCAAGCCAAGCACTTTCAAAAGAATAATAATATAACCCCTTAAATTTTTTTTACTGATATTATTGTCATTTACTTCATCACCAACCTCTTCCAAAACACAATCGTAAAAGACCATACTTATAAGTGATTTAAGCTTTTTGGATATTCTTTTCGGGAAATCGAAGATAATACTTCCGACATTACCGCCTTTATTGTCAGCAGCTTTCATAATCAAACTGATATGTCCGCCAACCTCGCTTATCTCTTTACACATTGCTTCAAAATATTCGGATTTGTGACTCGTATACAGTATATCTTCATCTATAAAATTCATATTCATACTCTCATAGGCAACCGCTCTATACTTTATTCTGTCATTTTTTTGGGTTTTATCTTCCAAAATATACTTATCAGGAATTACCTTTGCATAATTACCGAAAATCCAGTCAAATTCATCTGCGCAGACCTCCTTGTCCGAATCCAAATATATGTAGTTTTTATAAGGCTCACCGGGCTTCATTACGATTTCAAATCCCAAAGTCTCACCTTCTTTTAAATACATCCCATAGGTCATAAACCTGTCACTGACACCGTACACCTCACCGTTAAATGCACCGGTATATACTATTGATGTTGAACTTAAATATTCTTTACGTATTTCATTTGTTTTATTCATTGCCATACCTCTTTTCTTTTTAAAATTGTTTTGTTAATATCGCAGTCTGCTATGACGCTTCCTTGGCATGCTCACTGTCTGTCATCGCATACTTCCCCGGCCGGCCGTCATTTGCATCTGCGGATTTAATTTTCAAGGTGCAAAAAAGCACAGCAAAAAGCCATTGCCTTTAAAATTGACGCACTACCCCCTAGGTAGTACGATTCATTCTAAAAACAATGGCTACAAATATACCTGTTAAATTTTACTACTTCATACTAGCACAAATCCGGCGTTAATACAAGTAGGTATTTTATCATTGCGCTTTTTATATTATGTATTTTATTATATAATTGTTAGAATAAAATTAAAGGAGAATCAATCATGGATTTTGAAAAATTGAAATCATTTAGAAATATAAACAACAACTTTGCAAAATTACTCGGTATAGAGCTTACCGAGCTTTCAGACGGCTATGCCAAAGCCACAATGAAAGTCACAAAAGAATTTTTAAACCCGATAGGTTCACTACACGGAGGCTGTCTTTACACTATTGCAGATATTGTAGGCGGTGCCGCCGCAAGTTCCTACGGAATACATGTTACTACAATAGACGGAAACTTCCACTATCTGCGTGCAGGAATAAATACAAAAGAAATTCATGCTATCGCCACAGAAATAAAGAAAGGAAAGAAAATCTCCGTCTACAGCATATCTGTAAAAGATCAGGACAATGTCGAGCTTGCAGTCGGTATATTTTCATTTATGTCGCTTGGAAAACCTATAGAGATATAAAATGTATGAACTTCATATGCTCATGTCTTTTATATTTAACGAAAAAGTCTGTCAACCTCTATTTTTGCTTTTGAATATGTAATTACAAGTACATACTATAGTATGTGTTTGTAATTACATTATCTGTTCTTATTCGCTTAATTTTTTTATCATATAAGTTCTTGTTAAGTGTTTTTTTAATATAAGTTTGCTGTTTTTAAACTGATTTTTATTTAAAAATAGTGCTATATTTTTTTACTTTAATATGCCTATTTTTTTAAAACAATACTTACAATTACCCCTTTCATACAATAAATAAAAAAAGTCCGTCACCGATTGTATACAATCACGACACCATGAAAAGCCATATTTTAAGCCATTCTTAAAAATAGATTGACAGACTTTTTCGCCTGTAATACAATGGTTTTAGGTCGAAACAAGAGTTTTCACCTATCACAACGGCTTAAATGCAGTTGTAAGTACCTTACCTATAAGGAATGGAAACAAATGTGTCGAAGATTTCTCCCCAACTGTAATTTTCTTCTCTTCTGTAAGTACCTTACCTATAAGGAATGGAAACAATAATCATCACTAAAATTACTCATCTCGAATTTCTTTCCTGTAAGTACCTTACCTATAAGGAATGGAAACTTCTTGATAATCCGGAAGATCCTGTGTTTCGCCGAACTTGTAAGTACCTTACCTATAAGGAATGGAAACGGACTACTAAGAGCTTGTGAAATTTCTTGCTTCGGAGTGTAAGTACCTTACCTATAAGGAATGGAAACGTAGGTATTGATTGAAATCAAAATCTGCCACATACATCTCCGTAAGTACCTTACCTATAAGGAATGGAAACCGGCCACTATCGTCACGCACCGGGTCAGCGGTGATTACTAGAGTAAGTACCTTACCTATAAGGAATGGAAACTTATACATTGATACTATTACACTAAATAACATACACGTAAGTATCTTACCTATAAGGAATGGAAACTTAGTCTGTGAGAACTCTTTCCATACCTTCTGTGGGTCGTGTAAGTACCTTACCTATAAGGAATGGAAACTTTGGACAAAAAAGCCAAACGCGTACACGAATACCGCAAAGTAAGTACCTTACCTATAAGGAATGGAAACTCTTTTCCAAGCACTGTTACTGCATGTGGTGTTAAGTAAGTACCTTACCTATAAGGAATGGAAACCTATCAGAAGCGATAGCCTCCTTGCTTGATGAGAAGTGTAAGTACCTTACCTATAAGGAATGGAAACAAGTCAATGCTTCCAGCTTTTACTCTGACTTTTGCGACTTGTAAGTACCTTACCTATAAGGAATGGAAACTTTCCATGTTTCTCCTTTCTGCTCACTCGAGCAATTGTAAGTACCTTACCTATAAGGAATACCCAAACCTATATTCACAAGGTTGGAATGCAAAAATTAAAAGGAGAACAATAGATGTTCGTCATTGTCACCTATGATGTGAATGCTAAACGAGATCCTAAGGTGATGAAAACTCTCAGAAAATACCTTACACATGAACAGCGTTCGGTATTTGAAGGGCTTATTACACCGGGACGATTAAAACATCTAAAAGAAGAACTGAAAAGAATAGTAAACGTTTCCGAGGACTGTATTAATATCTATTCTTTAGAAACTCTTCGATATTCCAAAAAAGAAAGTATTGGTAAACAGGTGTATCATGGTAACATCATCTGAGATATTTTATGAAAAAGCTTACTATAAAAGATATTTTTATTTCAGAAGAGATTGAAGAAGCTCTATGTCATCTTTCTACAAAGAAAGATACTTGTGGTATAGATGGACTCTATCTTTCTGAATTAAGAGATGATTGGAATATTAACGGTAATCGTTATCTTTCCTTACTGTTAGAAGGAAAGTACAAACCCGGAATTGTTCAAATCTATGAAATCGTAAATTATACCGGAAAAAGGCGGTCCATATCTTCATTTAATTCTATTGACCGCCTTATTTTACGTTGTCTTGCAACTTCATTAGAAAAAAATTATGATTCAATATTCTCAGCTTCAAGCTTTGCATTTCGTCCCGGACTTGGTGTAGAAAAAGCTGTAGCAACATTTGCAAGTAATCTAAATAATGGACTAACCAGCGTCGCTATAATTGATATAAAGAATTTTTTTGACTCTATACCTATTGATAGACTTGAAATGATCTTAAAAAGAATTATTGATGAAAAAAAGTTCTTCTCTCTTTTTCATAATTTTTTTATATTGTAGAATTTCGGAAGATAATGTAATAAAAAAACAAAAAAATAAAAGGTATTTTTACAAGGTTCTCCCATCAGTCCATTTCTTGGAAATCTTTATCTTTCACTTTTTAGACACACAACTTGAGTTAATGAATATACCTTTTTTTGTCGTTTTTTTGTGATGATATTGCAATGTTCTTTTTCAAACTTCGAGGAAGCAAAAGAGGGGTGTGAAAAAAACTCGATTGAGTTTTTTTCACACCCCTCTTTACATTTATTGTGTATAGATGACTGAAATCATACGCAAAAAAAGCGCACTCCCCCTACCCCATAGAAATTCTTTTTTTGAATCTATGCGGCAGTTCTGTTTCTCATCTTTTTTTTCTGATATTTATATAAATTATGGCCTATCGCCACGAGTAAAACTTCCAGTTTGACTGAATGAATACCTCTTCTGACAATTCTCTTGTACCAACGGTCGCTTTTCATAATTCCGAAAGTGCCTTCTGCTTGTATCGAACGGTTCATTCTTAATAACGCACCGTGGATACTTTCCAGGTTTTCGATTACTTCCCGGTGCATGGAAGTTAGTTCCTGATTGATCCGAACGGTTCGATTCTTATCTGTATTCTTACATTTCTTTGCATATGGACATCCACTACAGTCTTCGCATTCATACAGTTCTTCCTTGCGCCCGTACCGATTTCCCCTCACATTTTTTCTGCATAAAAAACGGAATGCTTTATTGTTAGGACATCTCATGACTCCTTGCTCATCAATTCTGAAATTAACTGCGCGAAATGGATCTTCATGATATTTCCGATCCTTAGTTTCCTTTTTAAACATTGGAAATTTCATATACTTTTCAATTCCGTTCTGTTCACAGAAAATATAATTGTTGTATGAGCCATATCCGGCATCTGCCACAGGATATTTGGGATAGAATCCATAAGTTTGTTTGAAGTGCTCCATCAAAGGAACAAAGCAATCCATATCCGAACGATAATGGTTCACGTCAACAACTGCAATATATTCATCTGCTACACCAATCTGTACATTATATGCCGGCAGAAGCTGATCATTGCCCATGTAATCTGTTTTGATACGCATAAAAGGTAGCTGAGGTATCTGTTTTTAGAGTAACTGTTTCTGTCAGGACCACAGATTTCAATTTTTTGTATGTATTCTTGAAGTTTCTGACAGAAAGTAGTCAAGTGTTCATAATGACGCTGTTCTTTGGATTTTCGCTTTCCGCTTCCGTAAACAAATGTACTTGTATCCAGTTCCCATAAAAGTACTAGCTGCTCAACGATTTCATTCAGATAATCCGGTACATACTCTGTGTTTGTTGTGATCTGCACCCCGCTCCATACGATTTCTGCATTAATTTCCTCAATCTCCGCAGTGATTTTTTTCGTAAAAGCTTGTAACGGAACTTTTCCGTAGCCTTCTTCCATACCCAGGTATACTTGTTTGCGTTTGCTTCAAACTTGGAGCCGTCAATGTAGAGATGTTGCAGATCTACATGCTCCTCGTTAAAGATAGCATGATTGATATCGTTAAAAAAATGTTTTTCAATCTTATCTTTAAGTATTTTTATTGATGAAATATCCAAAGGTTCTGTATGATGGAGTTCGGTTATCCATGAGATACATGAACCTGATATTAACTTTTGCAGTTGTCTTCCAGTTTTTCTCAGAGAGCAGTAACCGCTAGTCATAAATCCGAAAAGTACTGTTTTTTTAACATGTTGACCGGATTATATCTGCGTCGTCCGGTTGTGTACTCCGGAATATCCGTCAGATACTTGTTTAAATCGATCCCTCCCATCAATCTGTCAAATGTTAAAACAGGATCCAGCAGATCCAAACAATCTGAAAAAAACAGTGGTAAATATCCTTGTTTTTGAATTACAATCCCTGTCTTTGACAGTTTTTGAAATATAAAATACCCTTCAAAACCCTTTGTTTTAGCGGCTTTGGAGGGTATTTACATTTCGTTTTGAAACTAAAAAAATAGTATTTTATTTTTCCCTTACTTTGTTTTTTTAATTGTTCTCATTTGACTTTTTTTGTTATAAATTCAAAATCTGTATTAAAATGACAAATCTCATGTAGCTTATCTGTAAGCTCCGTTCTTTTTATATAGCGGTATAAAACCTTGCTCTTTTACATACGCAAAATTAAAAATCCTTTAAGGTTTTTTTAGAATCTCTTCACATGTATATTTGTGTTCTAAAAGCTTTCTCAAGATATCTGTAAATAATCAATGCTAAAAAAAACAAGTTAAGAAGTGAGCCGTAATTCTGTCAACTCTTTGTAAGTACACAGATTCTTGCATCAAACTCAGTTTTCATAATTCTAAAAGCACTCTTCGATTTGCCATCTCTTTTCACTTATACTTAGTATTTCACTTACATTATCGTCAAGTAGGTCTGTTGAGATAGCATACATACCGTCATACTTAGTTTCTTCATCTATTTTTATCTGTATTAAGAAAGTTATGTACATTTGCCTTTTCTCCATCATCAGTCACTGCAAGGCTGCTAATAAACCCCGGCAGGGTCATTAGGATTTCTTCTTTCTTTTTTTGATGCTACCTTTTTTTCAAGCATTAGCTTAGCTCTGTCAACTTGTTTTTTTCTCTAATAGTTTTTTTGGTATTTGGCATATTTAGGTGAATATGTGATGATAAGCCTCTGAGATAAATCCTTAGGTGTATACGGAGCATCTTTGTAATATATAGCCTCATCATCCCTTGATATTTCTGATAAATCTACTACTTTATCATCAGACAAACGTTTAAATCCTTTAGTGTCTAAAGCCCATTGTCTATCTTGTGCATTAAGCTTTTTTATAGATTGTGTAACGACAAAGGCTCTTTCTCCCATATGATTGTATTTTCTTATTTTTTCCGAACCAAGTCCTGCATCACTACAGTAAATAAACTTTTGACAGTCAAACTCGTTTAAAATCTTTTCTTCAAGAGGTTTAATAGATGTTTGCTCATTAGCATTACCCGGAAATAGAGAAAAAGCAAGAGGAATGCCGTCACCATCCATAAACATCCCCATTTGTACTATAGGGTTTGGTCTGTGTTCCTTACTTTTGCCATATTTCTTAATTCCGTCTTCATCTTCAATCTCAAAATAATAATTGGTGCAATCATAAAAAAGAATCTTATCATTGCGTTTTCCTAATAAGTGGCTGTTTTTATAAGTTTCAGATTGTATAAGGTCACATTCTTTAGCAAGTACATTTAAAGAACGGTACACGTCATGTAGTTGGTAAGACGGTGGCTCCAAAAAGTCCAGTGCACATTTATAACTTGAGCGTTTACTGGAAGGTTCAAGTATTCTTGAGTAAATCAAATCTGATAATATCGAGTTGATATCAAACTTGAAGCTATATTTATCCCTTATTTTTCTGCAAACTTTATCTAAGCCAAGGTTATAATAAAAGTATTGCAAAAACAGATATCCCCCACGATAGAAGACTTGTTGTTGAGGTTGAAGTCTTTTATTGGAGTTAAAAGAAATATTTACTGTTTTTTCTTCTTTATATTTTTGTGTTTCAAGTTTTGCCTCAGCACGAGCCCATTCCATTACATCATCTCTGGTAGGTCCATGCTTTTTTAATAAATCAGCAAGCGTACCAAGTTTGCGTACATTAACAGAGGTGCTAACACCTTTGTCATTGATGAAACTTTTAGAAATATAGAATGACTCAGCATTTTTTTGATTTTTGATGTAGTAACTTTCATAGGAAACCTCAAGCCCCATTATACCACGCAATACTATAAAATACTATATAATAAAACGAAAATTTTGACAAATTTTTCAACAAAGAAATGTAGGCTATATGCGGGTTGTGAGACTTTTTTGAAGCTTATTTATGTAAACAAACTGTCAAAGATCCGAGCAGATCCAAACAATCTGAAAAAAACAGTGGTAAATATCCTTGTTTTGAATTACAATAAGTACTGTGTAAAGTTTTCATTGCAAGTTAATTTTACCACAAAAATAGGACCTTTCGCATGAACGAATGGTCCTATTTCTTTTAGGGACTTATTTCACAGCCCCATTTTAAAAACAGATTTAGAAATGGATATAAATGCACAAAAAAGTGGAATATATGAAGGAATAAAGCAGAATTACTTAGGCTACAGTTTCACTAAAAATAAAAAAGAACATCAGATTCTTGCAATCAAAAAAAGAAAGACGCCACCACATATATATCAGAATTGGGGAACTACTGCTATTCAAAGAATAGACAGAAATTATCACATTATTAATAATGGAATATTAAATAGAAAAAGACTTTACACTGCTATTTGAAAATGATAATGGGAAGAAGTATCTTCCTGTAGAGGCTACCGAAAGTCTGAATGTGTACTCTTCTGTCATATTTTCCTCTAATTTCTTCAAATATATTAGTAGTAAAAAGATTTGTGTTAATATTTTTGATAAATATGGAGAACTTGCCGGTACTTTTTCACCTCCTGAAAGCCTGCATGGTGGAATTACAATGTTAAAGCAAGCTGCAATTTATCTGGATGAAGATAAGAGAAAACTTATTGTAAGGAAACTTGAAATAGCTTCGCTTCACAATATGCGCTCCAATCTTAAGTATTATGAAAGACATCATACAAGTGAAAAATTAAAAAATGGCATCTCTTCTTTTTCAAAGTATATAACAGAAATGAATGAAGCAACTAATGTAACAATGCTTTTAACAATAGAAGCAAGAGCCAGACAACTGTATTATAGTCTTTTTCATGAAATCATATGTGATCCGGCATTTGAATTCACTAAAAGAACGAGGCGTCCACCTAGAGATCCTCTTAATGCTCTTATAAGCTTTGGAAATGTATTTCTATATAATCGTATAGCTACAGAGATTCAAAAAACCTCTTTGGATATTCGTATTGGATTTGTTCATGCAACCAATAGAAGATGCCAATCCTTAAATCTGGATATTGCAGATCTATTTAAGCCGTTGATTGTAGATAGAGCAATATTTACTATAATAAACCGTCATATGATTCATGCATCAGAACATTTTGAAAAGACTGAAGATGGTGGAATATATCTTAACAAAAAAAGGAAAGCAAATTTTTATAAATGAACTTGAAAAATAAAGTTTATCAAAAAGCAAACTGAGGAAAATCTTCCACGAACCTACGATACCAGAATTAGAGAAGAAATACATAAAATATTTCGCTTTGTCTGCTATGATGAGAAATACAAGCCTTTTTAAGTACAACTAACAGGAGCATGAATTTGCTCCTCTTTTTATGTTCAAATATTTAACAAAAAAAGTCTGTCGACCATTATTTTTAGATTTTTAGAATATGTATGATAAACACATACTTTAGTATGTATATTGCATGTTATTTTTATATCATATTAATAATCATAATATGATATAAAATATATGTAGAACTCTTTATTTGTAAAATAAATGTTATATACATGTTTTTTTCATTAAAAAAATGTATAATATATCTATTTTTAATAAATATATTTTTGTTGTAATATTTATAAATAAAAAAACTTTATTATCTATTTGAAAAAAAGTCTGTCGCTGATTGTATACAATCCTTGTGACCTTAAAAGCACGTTTTTAAGCCATTCTTAAAAATAGATTGACATACTTTTTAACCTGTAATAAAATGAATTTAGCACTCAGCAAGTGTTTTCACCTTTTACAATGGCTTAAATGCAGTTGTAAGTACCTTACCTATAAGGAATGGAAACATTATGGGTAACGTTAATAACGCCTTCCTCAACCTGTTTACGTAAGTACCTTACCTATAAGGAATGGAAACTCACCATCTATATAAATAAAGATGTCTCTAATAAATGTGTAAGTACCTTACCTATAAGGAATGGAAACAGCATATCAACCTGAATAAGGTACATATAGCTATCCTCAGACCCAGTTATGTAAGTACCTTACCTATAAGGAATGGAAACACAACTCCTTCTAGTCCTTTGGAGCTGGTAAGAAAATCTGCTGGTAAGTACCTTACCTATAAGGAATGGAAACATCTCTATGAGGTCTTGTAGGAGCCGGGGTTGTCTCTGGAGTGTAAGTACCTTACCTATAAGGAATGGAAACTATTTTGATCTTTGGAGGTTCCTGAAACTGAGCTGTAACCGGTAAGTACCTTACCTATAAGGAATGGAAACTGCTCTTTCTTCCTTGCCGGGAACTGTTTTAGATATCCGTAAGTACCTTACCTATAAGGAATGGAAACCTCCTCGACTTCTTCAAAGTTGTCCTCGAAATCCTCATGTAAGTACCTTACCTATAAGGAATGGAAACACTGCTCACCAAAACTTCCAAGCGGCCAGAATCCACATGTAAGTACCTTACCTATAAGGAATGGAAACATCACTCATTGCCTTATTATCAGAAAGTGCGAATGAGTTAAAGTAAGTACCTTACCTATAAGGAATGGAAACTTATCGGTCTTTTTTAGTCCCTTTCCATTTAATGCTTCCCAGCAAGTACCTTACCTATAAGGAATGGAAACTGACACGCGCAATAATATGCGCAACATGGCAGCAATGGTAAGTACCTTACCTATAAGGAATGGAAACGCAGCTTTGATAGACTCATAGAATGTCTGAGATCCTTTAAGCGTAAGTACCTTACCTATAAGGAATGGAAACAGATTCATAATTCTGATTTCCGAGTACATAATCAATGGAAAGTAAGTACCTTACCTATAAGGAATGGAAACAACAACAGGACTCTGCGTCCACTTCTCGATCACCATACCTACAAGGTAAGTACCTTACCTATAAGGAATGGAAACACACCGACTTGTTGAGTCAACTTTTTCTTTCATAGTTGCAAGTACCTTACCTATAAGGAATGGAAACATCATCCTCATCCCACAGAGGCCTCACGCTAACATATAGTGCAATGTAAGTACCTTACCTATAAGGAATGGAAACGGTTTCTCCGTTGCTACCCAACAAGCTTGTCTTCTTATGTTATTACCTTTACTATAAATAATATCCAAACATGTTATATATACTCTATCTTCATTTTCTACAGTTATTCTGTAGTAGTTTATCTAAACAAAATAAAAAAACAGTAGCATCATTCAATGCTACTGCCTTCTATTAAAAAAATATATTTATATGTATGTAATACTTGTTTATAAAATAAAATGTGTTTTAGATATATTAATGTGGAGCTATAAATCCCCTTTTCCATGCATTCATAATTTTATAAGCATTTTTTTAATTTTTTTCTTCTGTTCCCCAATATTTTTTTATATCTTCTTGTACTATTTTTTGATTTCTATCATTTAAAAAGCGAATATTTCCATCAATATAATCACATGGATATACATATTGCTTAACCTCGGAGTCTGAGTCAAAAGTAATATCATAAAGCATACATTGATGCTCAAGGTAATGAAATCCTATAATTCTTCCTTGTAATTCAGAAACAATTACTTTTTCTCCGTAAGGCCAATGACTGTACCAGCCTTTATCCTCAGGAAGACCGGTTATAGGACGTGGGCCCCAGTAAAAAGCTCCAACCCCTATCTCCTTAACACTATCAGGTATCACTAAATCAAAATTACCTGCAGAAAAGAATGCATTACATTCAATAACCTCTAATCCTTCAGGTAATATTATTTCTGCACCATTTAGGTTGCAAAATGAGAAAGTTCCTCTTCTTAAACATTTTACATTTTTCGAAAACACAAACTTTTTAATTCCTTTGCAATCACGAAATGCATATGGAGCTATTTCTAAAACTGAATCCGGTAGTATGATCTCCTTCAATCTTTTACACATTGCAAAAGCCTGTATACCAATTGAAACTATAGTTTCAGGAAAGTTCACAGTTTTAATATTATCACAAACATAGAAGCACTCATTACCTATTACTGTAACAGGTTTACCTTCAATCATTTCAGGGATTTCCACATTTTCTATTCCATGTGATAAAAAACCCGCCAAAACAATATGTTCATCATATTCTTCTATAACAAACTCCTGCATCTGATGCAATGAGTTTTCTATTGAGACTAATTTTTCTCCATATTTATTTCCATTCCTTTCGCTTTGCTCAAGGCACAAAACGTTATGAAAATATTTCCTTTAGCTTATTTTTTATTTATAATTCTTCTTGTAGGGAACTCGGTATACTACAAATCACGGGGAGGTGAGTGGGCTGTCCGGCTTGCCGGATGACCGCATATTTATATGTGTGGTTCGCCTTTTCAAGCACAAATAAGTGTGTCATTGAACACGTAATCTTATCTTTGTATAAACAATCTCGTTTATGGCTTAGGCGTTCAGTCAATGCCGTCTCTCCCTATAATCTCTAATGAATCTTCTGATTCTGAAAGGAGTCCCTATGTCTTTAAATCGTCTACAAAATCTGCTGTGGTATTGATGTCCACAAGACTTTTGTAGTTGCCTGTATCGCTTCTACAAACGATAAAGGTGTCACTTCTTATGAGAGCCACCGGTTTTCTACCTACACGAGCGGTCTGAAAACTTTGTTACAATGGCTACTCAAACGGAATTGCAAGGATGTCTGTATGGAATCCACCGGTAAATACTGGATTCCTGTTTATAACATCTTAGAAAATGACTGTTCGATTGTCCTTGCTCATCCCAAATATGTTAAGGCTATCCGTGGAAAGAAAACTGACAAGAAAGATGCCAAATGGATTGCTGACCTGTTTAAGCATGATCTTGTTGCCGGTAGCTTTATGCCACCCGCTGACATCCGCCAGCTCCGTGACCTTATGCGTTACCGTTTTAAACTGACCTGCTTTCAATCAAGCGAAAAGAATCGTTTGCAGAACTGTCTCACGGTTTCCAATATCCAGTTGGGAAACGTTGTTTCGGACACCTTCGGCAAATCTGCTCAGGCGATACTGGATAAACTTTTGGAAAATCCCGCAGATACATCTTTTGACCTTGAACCCCTTGTTTACAAAAGTTTGAAAAAGAAACTTCCTGAACTCCGTAACGCTATTGACGGTTATATCACACCGGAACAGGTCGGCAAACTTAAGGTGATCAAAGCTCATTATGAAAGCCTGGAATCCCGGAAAGCAGAGCTTGAAGAACTCATTCTTGCGCTCGCCGCTCCCTATCAGCAGGAACTTGCCATTCTCCAAACCGCTCCAGGTATCCGTAGCGACTTTACTTCCATCGGAATTATTTCCGAAATCGGTACCAACATGGAGGCTTTTCCTTCGGCGAAACACTTATGCTCATGGGCCGGTCTTACTCCGACCAACAATGAAAGTGCAGGGAAGAAAAAATCTGTCCGGGTTTCCAAGGCCGGATGCTATATCAAACCTTTACTGGTCCAGTGTGCAAATGCCGTTGTTACCAGTAAAAAGCATCCGGAAATTCGCAACCGTTATCTCCGTCTCAAAAAGCGTCGCGGTCACAAGAAAGCAATCATTGCCATTGCAAGAATGCTTCTGACTGCATTATATCATATGCTTAAGAACGGTGAAAACTATAATGCGGAACTTTATCGAAAAATCCGATTTGCCTCCTGCCAACCGGGAAATCACGGTAGAACAGGCAATTATCATCGCAAGAAATCAAGGTTATAAAAATCAAGTCAGCAACTGCATAGCCTTAACTTTTTAATATTCAATTTTTTAAAATAGCCACCGAAAGATGGCTTGTTTATGATGCGATTAAGGGAATGGATACCCTCTACTACTCATTTTCAATCTTTCCCTTAGTTATAGCCTATTTTCTTTTCTCACAAAATTTACTTCTTCATTTATTTTTATTGATATCAATATCGAATCCTTTCTTAAATTTATCTTCCAAATCTACACTTTGTGCATTACAACTTGATTGAATTTCTTTTTTCATCATTTAAATGTACAGAAAAAGGTATACCTTTTTGTATAATCAGTTGCTTTTAAACACATTCTAAGAACTGTTGTCAGCTCTATACCTAGTTGTTCACAAATATCTTCAGCATCAACTTTTAAATTTTTGATCAACCCTAAACTGTATCAAACTTTGCTTATTCAAATTCCCACTCTTCCTATTATCCAAGCCTCTTCAATTCCTTAATATAATTTGTAATAAACCTTTTTAAATTTATCATACTTACTCTATAATTAGAATTTCCATGGTTAAAAAAACATTTCTAACTGTTTTTCAAAATACGGTGGCTTTGCAAAAGAGGAACTACATTAATTCTAAAATCATCTAAAACTATATTTCCAATCCTATCATTGTGAATATATTTGCTTTTTTTATTTCCAGCCTATCACCTTGATTATTATTTCCGGGATAATAATAGCGTAAATTATGATTGTTTAATTTTTCTCCATTGTATATTAGGTTCTCTAATTCCTTCTATTAAATGATATGCATAAAAAAAGCCAACTCCTGATTTTTGATTTATAAATCTGAATCTATTCAAATATCTGTTAAATGCACTATATTCATCCTCTCCAAAACCTTTCAGTTCTTCCCTATTAAAGTATAATATCTCTTTATCTTGATAATAATAAGGAAGCATAGATTCTATAAATGTAAGAGCCTGCTGAATCAATCCTCTATTTACACACCAGATAATAAGGTCCAAAATATTTGGGGCTTTTAGCAGATCACCATATTCATCTTTTATTTTTTGCTCAAATATTCCCAGTGATGTACCTTTCAATATACTCTTTCCATCTTCATTTACACCGGTTTGAAATTCGTTTCCAAGTTCTTTCAAACCCTCAATAAATGCTTTAGGATCAGACATCTGTGCCCCCAAAGAAATCTTTTTCATATGCTCTATGGTTTGCTTTGCTATCTTTTGTACAGCCGGATCTGCTCCTGTTAGATATGAAAACTCATTTTTGCTGTCAAAGTATTCTGATAATACATCCGCATTGCCAAAATGCAAAAAATCATTGATGCCTGAGAAAAAGCTAAAAATATTAAATGCAGCACTTTGATCTTCTATTCTGCCTGAAGCCATATTTATACCCATTATCATCTTTGGTCTTATTGCTTCTCCCACTGATAACAATGAGATAACTGCACCTAGAGCAATTACTACATCCCTTAGTCCTCCATGAGTATCAATATATAGTCTGAATGATCTTTTTTCCTGATTCTTTTGACTGCGTATAAACTCTGCTGCCATTGAAATAGCTCCCAATTCATCATCCGGAAAATAACATTCCTCTTCCCTAGATGCCGGTACCAAAGGAATAGACGGATCAATAATATCCGCTTCCTGAAGTCTATGTTCAGTTGGAAGTTGATTCTTATATAGTTTTATCACCTGATAGTTTATTTTATGTTTTCCTTTTTCAGGTGATTTATCAATTCTTTCCTTCAGATACGATACTGCACTATGAATCTTGCCATTACCATCATCCCCATTCTTTTCATCCATTTCCAAGGTTTTCCTGCTGCACAGCATTATAATATTCACCTCATCTTCCGGAGGCATTCGCTTCAAAAAATAACGAACAATACTTTCTCCTTGAGATTTGCAGCCCTCAATAATGATATCTTTTTCATCATTTCCTACACCTTGAAATTGATCTACACTTTTCATTCTTGGGTGATTTCTACCGTTAAATGTGCTGACAGCCATAAGTATTGTGGATGACATAATATATCCCCCTCTATTACATCATAAAAATTAGTTTAGTCATTGCGAAATTCTACTGAGTTCAATCTCTGATTTCCATCTTTATAATCCGGCAATGGTTTTGTAGGTATACCGTCCCTTCTTCCAAACATCCAGTTTTTAGAAAACCATTGTGCTGATGACAATTCATTATCCTTTAATGTATCATCAGGTCTACCACTTCCATTAATTATGTTTGGATATTTTACTTCATTGTTATTATTTGTTTTAAGATTCAATACTTTACTTATATTATCCAATGAGTTTCCTATATTCATTAAAGGTTCATTAAATTTATCATCTTTCAACAAATCCCAATTTTTCAAATCACTCGCTAAATTATTGTAAGATTCAATCTTATATTGTGTATCCTGCGATTTGAACTCTCTTATATCTAACTTCTCAACTACTATCTTCGCACTTCCAAATCCCAAAAGGCTTTCCATGTCCCAACTTATAACAACGTTTTCCGTCTTTATCATTTTCCCCAAGACAAAGAAGTGTTGCAAGCTCGGCAAGTTGTTCATCTGAAATATTCTCAAAGTACACTTTGAAAGTAAAACTACCTTTATCTATTCCACACATTATTGTATCTATTTTATCACCGTCTAAGTTTTGTAATTTATTGAGATCAGGTTCAAAGTTCCAATAAAATTTTCTACCTCTAATATTACATTGAGGATCATCATATCCTGCTAAATAATTATTGGTTTTAGCATAAAAAGGTAAGTATGAAGGATGTGGTGTACGCAATTCAGTAAGCTTATAATCATCAATTGCTTCATCAATATTGCCATCAAAAATAGCATCAGTGATACGAATACTACTGCCCAGTCCTTCCTCATTTCCGACCATACCGAACAAACTGCAAGCTTTACAAAGCCTTTTTAAATCTGCACATGGCATCTTATTTTTCTCTTTAAGAATACTGTCTATTGGCTTATAGTATTTAAAACGACCTATACTTGCAAGAGAAAAATAATATGTCCCATTGACTTCCTTATACCAAATCGGTAGTACACCTCCATTTTCCTCAAAAGCTTCTAGGTCAACTTTTGCATATCCCCCATGTTGATCTGCATTCCACCTTCCGATTGATTTAACAAACTTTTGATTGACTTTTTCATCCCTATATACTTTTAAAGTATCCTTTAACGCTTCAAAAGCTTTTTTTATATTATCGAGAGATATATTATCTATTTTCTTTTTGCTTAACAAATATACTTTCGTATTTTTTTATTTGAAATATATTCTCCTACATAGTAATATCCATCTTTTTCCTGCTGTACTACTACCAATATTTTTAGCAAAATACTGTGTGATTACTCTACCATAAACCATTACTCTATTAAGATATTCATCAAATTTAACCGAATTACCATAATTGTTTACAGCGCTCACATATGTCATTGAAGAAATCTTAGGGTCTGTAGATTTTCCAAGTTCTTTAAAATATTCATATATCTGGAATTTATATCTCCTAGCTGAATATAGTTCCCATCTATTTCCGGTCTTTTTTTAAAAGCCCCGGTTCAAATGCCCTTTTAGGTCTGGCTGTAATATATTGATCAGGTCTAGCTGTGGCATAACAAGAGTCTGTCAGTGTTTCATACATATTGCGAAGAGGACCTCTTATAGAACTTCCCGGGATGATAGGTTTTATATTTTTCTCATCTCCTATATGTAAGAATTTATAATAATAATGTTCAGTTTTTCTTTCTTCGCCACTATCACTTGTAGAAATACTTTTCTCTGAACACCTCCTTATCAAAAGGATCTGGTACTAATATTGGAGTTTTTGGATATAAGCGACAAGTGAATACTCCGGTATTACTTCCCTTTTTAGTCATACCTTCATATTTTTTTGTTTCTTCTCCCTCTACAAAGGTATATGGATTAATAAAATACTTGTTATTACTAAAGCTATAACTCATTATTTTCTCCTTTCAAATCCTTACTATACTCCCTTTTATCAGCACTTTCAAAGTCAACCAAGCGGTAATCTCGTATAAACGCCTGACCTGATTCATTGTCTACTCCAAAGTAGTGGCGTACTATGATAGCAGCCCTATCTAAATCATCTATATATTTTGGAAGATTATATTCTCCTCCTGCCATGGTACACATTTTCCTTGAATCATCCTTTGATGGCCTTTTTGTATCAATGTCAAGAAGTTGAATTTCATCAAAGTAGTCCATGCCTTCTCCTTTATTATCATCTTCTCCTTGAAATCTATAGATGAAATCTTTTTCCTATATCACTTCTAAAGAGCTTCCATTCTTTGTTCTTGTCAAAAACACGAAGTTCCAACAGCTTATTCACGTTTTTAATAATATCTTTATTCCAAATACCTACATCAAATTTATCCGTATACTGTGCAACAAAGAATGTACTGTCTGTACTACCGGAAAAGTCTTCATTTATCTCATTTAACACTTTTTCTATATCATTATTTTTGACATTTATGTGTTCCATTCTCTGTCTCCTTTTTTCCAATCAACGCTTTCAAAGTCTCATATAGTTTGTCAAATACTACAGAGTTTGCTTCACCCTCAAGCTTACATTCATTCAGTTTCACTCCGTTTATTTTTAGTATGGAAAAAATACCTCTTCCCACAGATGTTGCACCTCCGACTGCCAAATATCCTTCATGTAGGTCAGTCAGTGTAGCCGCCAAGGCCTTAATAAAATCATCTGAATATACCACAGCTGTATTATACGGATCTCCAAAACTGATATCCAATGTAGTCTCCCCACCTATGTATATTTTCTCCGTAAACAATGCGCCTTCTGCAGTACTTCCGAGGAATCTATCAATAGCATTTCTGGACATTTTTTTAAACTGCCCGCCTGTCAGTTTGCTTTCATTAAAATAAATAAGTGACTTCTCTTTTACTTTACTGTTTACAGTACCGAAGTAATAATACTTTTGTATATCATCTTTACTTCTTTCAACTTCTTGGACCTTACTGCTCTTAATCAGTTCCTCCATTCTATGTCCGATAGCTCCTGCCCAAGTAGTACCGGGAATAACCGCCACCTCTTCCGATCCGTTCTCATCAAACTTTACAGTTGTCAGCTGCTCTTGGTCAGGGGCGGATTCTTCATCACTACACTCTGTACTGTATCTTCTTATAGAAAGTCCTCCTTCCAATCTGAGTTTTAATGAAAGCCTATTATTATCTTTTTAGAGTCCATATATTATCTTTCATTAAAGTATTAAGCATATCCTCATATAATATAGCGTTTTCCCAAGAATTTTCTTCAAAAATATTGAAGTCCAGCCAACTGCTTATTTCATCTTTTGAAGTAAAATCAAAGTTTTTTCCTATGATTTCTACATTACATATTTTACCGTATCCCCTGGTAGTCTTTGCACCGAATCTGATATCCGTTTCTTTCCATATTTTTGCAATATTTGTCAGTACTTCATCTGCTTTTACCTTTTCATTTACATCCGATTGTTCCTCGGATATCTCTATAAAAGTTTGAAATTTACAATCACCTTCCAAAATTTCCCGGTCAAATTTTGCCTGTTTTTTTGCACTTTTATACTCATTTAGGGCAACACCATCCCTTTGAGAAATACGGTATTTAGGATTTCCGTCCTTATCTTTATTATCTCCTACTAAAGTGGCATCATAAAATATGATTTGACTCTCTATAATATCATTGTCACTCTTAACTTTATTTCCTGTATTGGTTGATGAATATCCAAAGTAATACTTCCACGCCTTATCATCCATAATCCCCTGACAGGCTTCTCTAAGTACTCCGGCTACAGCACTTCCCGGAATATAAGGAATCCCCCTTGCATCACGTAAAATATCCTGATCTGTGATATCATTTCTTCCACTGCCGATACATAAAGGAGAGTCAAGTTGAAAGGTTATTTTTAAATAATGTTTTTTTATAATTTTCCCCATTTCACTGCTCCTGCTAATTAAATTTTTTCAAATACTTTTGATCTGCCAACAACTCAAGCATTAAGTTACCCCACCAACTAAGAATATGCGAATTAACTTTTTTCTCATCCGTCAGTTGGCATAACAAGCTATAAATCTTATATTTTTCCGATTCATTATACTTATCCGTGTTTGCTCCAAGTATTTTTTTAATATCCAAGCTGCCTAAATCATTTTTATCAGGTAGCTTTGTCCCGAAGAATTTCTCTACAACTTTTCCAATCTCGTTTCTTTCCGTATCACGCTTTATAGATACAATACGTTTTGCAAAATCAATATACTTATCATTTGCAACCGACTCACTGTCAGGTAAAGTTTCTTTCACCATAAGATTTACACGCCCTATAGTAGATGGAGACATGATGAGTTTTTCTTCGTCTTTATCCATTTTTACAAGCATATCTTCAAGTATATTTTGGTAAAGTACTTTATATAAGCTCTGTTTCAATATCTCTTTGACCTCATCATTAACATTAGAAAGCTCATTATTAGCTTTTGTAGATTTATTATCTTCATTATCCACTTTTAATTCGTATGGAAGTTCATCTCCTTTATAAATACTAACCTTTCCGAAGCCCTCTAAATTTCGTTCGCCTACGTAGTAATTTTTGATACCGACATCTTTCTCTGCTTTATATACAAATGTAGAACCTGATTCTATTCCTGCAATAGGAGCTTTTCTAAGATTCCAAACACCCAAATAACCATATATCATTGCAGGCTGTATGGAACAGAACGGGTAATCAGTCTCTCCTATCTGAATATCTTCATCCGCTTTTTCATTTAATAAGCCAAGCTGCTCTCCAATAATTTTATATACTTTCTTCGGCTCCTGTGTATATCCATATTTATCTTGAAAAATGCCTCTTGAGGCCAATGAAACATATATCAGCTCATCTTTCTTTACATTAAAATCCTTGATTATATCGGTATTTAGCGATATAATATGGCATTTCCCATACTGTGCAGTTTTTGACTTTCCGAAACTGAAATTAGTGTTTTTTAAAAGTCCTAAAAGAAGTTCATAATCCCTTCTGCCGCATATAATATTTCCTGCAAAGATTTGTCCTTCTTTCAATGCAGTCTGTGAATACAGCAGGGCATCATTACCTCTTCTGTGGTGATAGATGACCCTTTGCTTTGGCTCACAATCTAAAATATTCAAAGCACCGGACTTATTTAATTTTTCAAGGTATATATATTTGCCTTTTAATTTCTTTGGTTGATTTCCGTTTGCAGGATTATAGTCATCACTGCTATAACCTTGATTCTCTGAATATTTTAAGCTGTTTACATATTTCTTGCTTTTTTTCATTTTGTTTAAGAATGAAGGAGCCGGTTCAAAAATATGTTTTCCATCTGAAATATTAAAATCTGAATATATGGTATCTCCGCTTAAAAAAACAAACGAACAAACTCTTCATCATCTGCACTGTTACCGTCTATACTAAGATAGCTTCCTGCCAAAGCCCCCAACACAGACTTACCGGAAATATACTTTAATGTAGTATTTTTATCATCTCCACTGATTATCAATGGACCCAGGTTTTCAAAAAATATAGTAATATTAAGTTTTTGATTTAACTCTTTATTTATTTCCACATTCTCAACAATTTCAATATCATCTTTTGTATCAGCTGCTTTATCCTCCGCCTTAAACTCGCATTTAACACATCCAAGTCCACGATTTCTATTCATACCTATATGACGAAGTGACTTACAAATCTGTTTTAATTTATCTTCTTGACCATCCGGGTATTCTACCTTTGCAATGAACTCAAGTCTGTTTTCTTTATTAAAAGGTGAAAATTGATGGATGATTCTTGTAAATCTGAGTGAATTGTCATCCGCAACACCGTTTTCCATCCTTGTTTGCGCCTTTACATCGGAAAAAAGATCCAGTACCTCATCAGGTGATATATATTTTTTGATTTCTTTGTTTTCTTGTAGAAGTTTCAAACCCACCTCTATCTGTTCATAACCTGATATATACGCATTCTCAATTCTGATACCCTTTGTAGAGTCATCGCCGCTTACTCCAAACAGGTAATTTAAAGTATCTGTGGATTTCCCCATAATCCGGAGTCACTTAGTAGCTCTGCACATTCTCTTAAACACCCCTTCAGTCTTCTTGCCGGTATAAAAGGAAGTCCGAAAGTATCATGCTCCGCCTCGGAGTCAATAGTTCCATAGTATGAATATCCGTTTCCCGAACAAAAATCAGAGTACAGTGTAATATGTATTTCTCCTTGTTTCTTATTCTGCATTTTCTTCCTCCTCTTTTTTTGCCTTTCCATATCCTGTATCATACATACGTACAAGATCCTTTAGGAGTTTCTTATTGTTTATAAAATACTCAACACTCTCAATATCCGATTTAAATCCCATGCTTTCCTTTTTATCTTTGGACATATGAGCTATAATTCGTCTAAGCTCTGTTCTTAAAGCTGATTCTGAAAGCGATACAGGGATTGCCAAACCTTTAATATTGCTTCTGCCAAGAAATGAAAGCTTTGTATGGAATTTTTCAACTTTCTGTAAGGATAATAGATCTTTTAAATTACTTATCTTCTCATTATTATTTCTTTCTTCCTCAGCTTTGCCCTCTTCCCATGGTGGTATCTCTTCATTTTCCATAGGTTCATCTAAGCTCCTTACATTCCCCACAACATTACTTTCCACCAACCAAGGTCTTGAATTATCATCATCTCCATTTTCTTTACGAATGTCACTTAATTTAAAGCCTATTCCGCCCTGACAGTACTCAAAGTCCATAAGATTGGCCAATGTCAAGCCATTTTCCTTCATATAATTTTTACAGGTGTCTTCACAACACTGCTCAGCAATACGGTATGCATCTGAGAATGGTGTATGACTGTGGAAAATAGCCGCTCCCGCACATGATGAATATGGTGAAGGTATCTTTGAAAGATATTCTTTTATAATCTCATAAGATTCATCGGCTCTACATATAATAGTCATCTCATCTCCGGCTCCGATTAGGATTCTGCTTCTATAATGCTTTTTATCCTCATCTTCTTTTAACATATCCTTCTTTCTGTCATCAATAAAAGTTTTCTGTATTTTCTTAGAAAATTCTCTAAGTAAATTTACGCAGTCGTCATAATTTTTCTTTCCATGTAAGCATGCCTGTACCTTTGCACCCATAGCATTTCCGTCAATATAAAATATTGCCAACATGCTGTCTTCACCCTTTGTCTCAGCCACGATATTGTCTAATATCGTCTCACCCATCTCGTCACCATGATCCTTAGCTTCTTCCCAATATTTTTTCAGCTTGGCGTTAGTCTCTGTAGAACATTTAAAATATGACTTTTCGGAAGCACTGATATCTTTCGGCGCATGATCATACATATATGTCAGAGGCATTGATGATACCGGAGATGCCTGTACTATAGGCAAACTTCCATATGGCTGTGTATAAAGTGCAGTACTTTCACGAAATCTGTGCTTTTGATACAGCCTTTCATAGTCTCCCGGATCCTCAGTATCATCACTATGGTAGTTATCTTCTCTAATATTTCCGATATATGTGGCAACTACTTTTAAAGTCCCTATCTCTTTAAGTATTTTCTTTGTAAAAATCTCTGTGGTATTTTTCATTGCTTCTTTATTCTTATAAAGCATCAAAAAATTTCCACCTCCGTCATAGACAATCTCACCTATATACTGATTACCGTTCATCCTATCTTCAAATTCTTTGAAGTTGAATTCTTTAAGTTTGTCTTCATTCGGATCGTACTTAAAAATAGCATCACTACCTTTAAATCCTTCATTTATAAAATCTCTATATGTCTTTGCGGCATCATATAAGTAATCATTAAACAAATCTCTGATTATTAAAGATGCTCCCACAATCTCCTTTAATTTTGAACTCTTATAAATAAATTCCTGCTTTCCTCGTATGTCATACATACATAGTACATAACCATTTTCCGCCATATTTCCTCCTTTTCTAACATAACCTACTTTAAAACTTTTCTACTTTGCTTTTTTCTACAAGATTTCTCAAAGCTTTTAAATAAGCTCGCATATATTTATCAAGTTTAGTTATATTAGGTCTATTCTCTACTTTTTCCATGGCTAAATATATTTCTAATCTCTTTTAACACTTTATGCATTTTTAAAGACAGGGAAAATATCTGTTGTAAAACTATAAATTGAACCAATTGCAATTTTGGAGTCTGAGTCATTACTACTATTTACTTTTTTTCCATATACTCCAAGTGTTTATTCAATTCTTCCTCCAGATTTTTCCTTCCAATCGTCACTGTCATTTAACACTCCATTAGGCTCATCTCTTTTTTTCTAATTCGGTAAAAAAATCTTCAATAATCTTGTTAGGTGATTTGTCTCTGTCTTTTTAAGTGTATATGCTTTTTGAAAAAAATTGTTAAATTTTTTTCTATATTAATTCGGATCTGAAGAAAATGAAATAATATTATTTTTTTCTATAGAACTCAGGAAATGCAGATTCCAAAAAAATGTAAGTGCCTGCTGATACTGTTTCTTATTAATACATCTTTCCACCATATCAACTTCTGTACGTTTTTCCGGATCCAGCAATACTCCAAAATCTTTTTTAATCGTATCCTTGAAAATTCCCAGACTTGTCTTTTCAAACTTATCATCAACATCTGTATCCAATACTTTTTTCAAATCATCTAAACCGGAAATATAGCTTTCAGGATTACTATATTGAACGCCTATTGAAACTTTATTCATTGCATACAAAAGCTTCTTATTAAATTCTTCAGCATCTTCTCTATCTGAACTATATAAATAAACCGACTCTTTGTAATAATTTTGCAGCGTATCTACACTTCCAACATTTAAAAAATCTTGCATACCTGAAACAAAGCGGAATATATCAAAAGAAGCCCTTTGATCCTCAATAGTACGATTTGATGTGTTAGTTCCACATATTTTACCGGGTCTTATTCCTTCACCATCCATCAAAGATATAATAGCATTCAATGATAGAACAACATCTCTCAAGCCACCATGTGATACAATATAAAAAGGTGTTGATTTTTCCTCTTTATTATTTTCATTAACCGCATGTCTTATTTCTGTAATAACACTTCTCATACCGTAAAGATAATCAGGTTCATAACTATTTTTTTATCTAAAACTATCTCAGCATCCAATCCTACAGGTACTTTCCCCTTCTTCTCTATATAAAGGAAAAAAACTTTATATACAATTTTTTTACATTTCTTCTCAGAACATTCTTCTATTCGTTCTTTTTAAGAAGCTTACAGCACTGACTTTATCCAACTCTATACCTTTCTTATTTACATATTTTTGATTTATCATTAGGTATAAACTCTTCTAATGTTGGTCTTGTACAAAAGCATAAGTATATCCACCTCATCTGTACACTCTTTATCCTTCAGAAAATACCTAACAACAAGTTTCCAGCTGTGAGCGACAGTCTTCTATCTCTATACTAGGATCTCTTGCTACTGAAAATGAATCACCTTCTTTATTTAATTCTATTCTTTTTGTCCAATGTACTCATCGCCAACAATATAATGCTTTTCATAAATTATTTACTCCTTATTATTTTTTTCAATATTATAATTTCATACTTACCTCAGACCTGCTCAAACATCCCAAATCCCTGAGAGTTCTTCGACCCCAAACCTGTATCGTATAAAAAAACTGCAAGCCTTCTTCTTTTTTTGTCTTTCATCCCACATATCATATGGATGATTGGTAAAGTTAATCATAACTTACTCCTTATATTTTTATTTTTTTCTATAAAAAAATATCCGGCACTAAAGTATTGCCGGATATTAAAATCAATTTTTCAATTTTTATGCTTTGTATAGTATTTAATACAATATCCCTCTTACTATTTTGTCTTATCCATTTTTCAAAGGTGCTTTTTTTATATTAAATAAAGTTATCATTACCAATAATTGAACTTTATAATATTACGTTCTTTGTTATATAGCCAATAATATAACCGTTCAGTTACTGTCTTAATTGGTAAACCATTAAGTATATCTAAATATTATAATAAGTTTTTCATAATAAAATGTCAACTGTCATCTCATCTGTATACAATGTATCTTATTATTGCACTTTTTTTATATTATGTATTTTTGTTGTGTAACCTTTAGAATAAATTTAAAGGAGAATCAAATTGAAATTATTTAGAAATCTTTTTTTATATGTAAATAAAAAGTCTGTCGACCTCTATTTTTTTATTTTTCAAATATGTAATTACAAGTACATACTATAGTATGTGTTTGTAATTACATTATCAGTTCTTATTTACTCAATTTTTTTATAATATTCTAATATCTGAATTTTTTTGAGAGTCCTCCTTTATTTAAAATTGCTGTTTTTAAACAGATTTTTATTCAAAAACAGTGCTATATTTTTTTACTTTAATATCCTTATTTTTTTATAGCAATACTTATAATTAATCGTTTTTATATACTAAATCAAAAAAGTCTGTCACTGATTGTATACAATCACGACACCCTGAAAAGCCCCATTTTAAGCCATTCTTAAAAATAGATTGACAGACTTTTTTGCCTGTAATACAATGGTCTTGGGTCGAAACAAGAGTTTTTACCTATCACAACGGCTTAAATGCAGTTGTAAGTACCTTACCTATAAGGAATGGAAACGCCTCCTCGACTTCTTCGAAGTCATCATCGTCGAAATCGTCTTGTAAGTACCTTACCTATAAGGAATGGAAACGTATCCCTCCTTATATAAGAAATTTTATCAGCCAGTTTCACCGTAAGTACCTTACCTATAAGGAATGGAAACATATTTGCTGTTTTCCTTTGATTTGGTTAAGCTATTTTCGTAAGTACCTTACCTATAAGGAATGGAAACATACAGCATTTGTTTATAAAAATCAATAGTTATAGTTTTTTTTGTAAGTACCTTACCTATAAGGAATGGAAACAAGACCGCCGCGGTTACAGCAAGCACGATGATGAGGCACTGTAAGTACCTTACCTATAAGGAATGGAAACTATGATGGACACCACATAGTAGGTACCCTCCGTATACTCGTAAGTACCTTACCTATAAGGAATGGAAACTTCCTTTGGAAGCTCTTTGGATACTTATTGTGTGCTTTTTCATCAGCGTAAATACCTTACCTATAAGGAATGGAAACAATTTAGACAAAAAACAAGATTTTGTCTTGACTCATGTAAGTACCTTACCTATAAGGAATACAACCCAACCGGTATTTTGATATATCTGTTGGGTTTTACCTTATTCTCACAAAAAAAGACAGCAGTACCGTTTCGGATACTGCCGCCTTTTTGCATTGTCTATACTTTATTTTTCAAATCATTTATATCATTTTCATAGGTAATTTCTGCTCATTAATATCTGTACTACTAGAGTTTAAAATATACTTAGGTCTATTGCTTTTAAAAACCTATTAACGGTCACACGTAAATCATTCTGCATATCTTTTTTTATTAAAAATACTTTTTTTCTTGTATAATTCAAAGAAATCCTCTATACATTTTTTTAATTTATTTAAATCCACCTCCCTATTCCAATCTCCTGCATGACATAACTTGTTTCTAAAGCAATCTAAGTTCATTATAATACTTTATAAAAATCTTTATGCTCTCCGGAATATCTCCTTATCGCAGCATTACTCCTTAGCTTTGCTCTAATAGTATCGGTATTGCCCGAATTTTCATTAGAGCAAAGCTTTATCATTGGTTCAATCATTGTGATAGCCGCTGCAATATATCTATTCTTCTCAATATGCCATTTTGCAAACTCTACATATAATGTAATATTGTTTTCATCTTGATCCAGATATTCACCGAATTTATCATAAATCTCATCAAATATAAAGTCTATAACATGATTTCCTGTTGAGCCCTTCTCTTTAATTTTCTTGCAATTAGCTACCATATTCCTTAGTTCAGATAAATTATTGGTATCTACAGCAGTACATAATCTTTCCAATGCAATATTTACATCCTTTATTACTGTTCGTGAAATATTACTGTCATCAATTTCTCCGTCTTTTAAAAGTTGATCCAGTAAATGTGTTGTACCAAATCTTTTGAACTCGTCAGCCGCCTTTGTCCAATCCAACAATTTTAATAGAGGTTCTTGGTTTACAATAGGTGTAATACCATCGTCTCCCTGTCCTTCAAACATACCATAAGATACAAAGTCTAATCTATCTCCTTCACTCATTGACAATTTAAAAAAGTTTACAGCTAATAATTCATAGAATGCAAGTGATCTAAATGAATGTGTGATATCAAAGGATAACACATCATCCTTTCCTATATATTTTTTCGCCTCTGCAAGTCTATCAAAGTTTTCATTCATTTCTTCTATGCTTAAGCCATAGTGTAATATGATTATATCCAGACAAACACCTCCCATTGTATCTATCAATGTTTGTAATTTTTGTCTGCACTCATTCAAGTTTTTTTCTTTACTCTCTTTAAGTTCATATAACTCATATGCATAATCTTCATTTCTTGGCTTGGATGGAATTATCCTGCTGTTTTTGTAGAACAAATTCTCGTACAAGGCATACCAATCACTTCCTGTAGTTCCGATAAAGATTATTTTATCTATTTTTTTTAACTCAATCATGGCATCATATATGTATGTACTTTCTACCACATTGGCTCTGTCCTCATTTACAGCATATCTTGCATCAGAGTATTTAATTTCTTTTGTTTTTACATCATACTTCCCAGTACCAATTGAAGTTAATAATATATTACTCATTCTCTATCATCTCCTTTTTTTAGCTTGTAGCATTTTTTTATAGTTTTTTAAATAACCACTTTTCATTGGCTGTAATCTCCGGTAAGCATTGGTCAATTTTCGGTGCCTGTACACTTCCCCTGTTATTAGCAAACCATTTGAATATCTCTTTGCCATCTGCCGGTGTTGGATATTCAACAAGTTTTTCTTCACCTTCCGACAGCGGAATGCTGTATAATTCAATATACCTTTTATTATCTTCCCATAGGTCTTTCATTTTATAAGTTTGTGGATCAGCTTCATTTTCTGTAATTGATAATTTCCCATCCTCAAAGCTATAAGTTCTTAAATTGAGTTTTTCAATATTTACCTTTACCGCACCCATACCATATGGCTTGCCTCTTCCAATTCTATGATTACAGTCATTTCCCAAAGTCAATGAATACAATAATGCTGCCAACTCTTCTTCACTGATGTCTTCAAAGTAAACTTTAAACTTTGTTTTAGCTCCTGCCATCAAAGCCCTGCCGGCTGAACGAATCTTTATATTGTTCTTACCTGTTTTACTTCGATTACCTTTCTCGAATAATTTTTGTTCATCTAGGTTTCTTTCATTTTTGAGCTTATCAGCTCCCTGCCAATATACCTTTCTTCCTTTTAGTTTTGCTTTATATGTAGCCAATTTTTCAATTCCTTTATCACCTTTTTTATTTACAGTGTAATAGTCATAATTCCACATGGCCGCTTTACTATCTTTGGGCTTTTTAAGATAGAACTCTGTGGATGAATATTTCGGAGTACCTAGCACGGGTATAAACCTTGGCACATCAAATTCTACATTTTCAAAAACTTCTGTATCTGTAAAACGTAGTCTTGATGCCAATGACTTTTTATCTGCAATAGTTCCAAACAGTCTACACGCCGGACAAAATCCTGTATTACTGTTACATGCATGATGTTTAAAATGATTATGTTCTAATATTTCTGAAATAGTATTTTCAAAAACTTCTTTTGTCATCATAGCCGGAGCTAAATACAGTTTATCTTCCACCTTTTCATAAAATACAGGCAAATATCTGATATTTGAATTGTAAGCATTTTTGTAATCATCATATTCATTACCATTTTTAGTCTTTTTATCATATCTGTCTAATACAGCTTGAAATCTGTCCTTATCCTGCTGTGTTAATGTACACTCCTCATCAACAAGATCTGATACTATAATAGATTCATTTGACTTTTTTAGGAAAGATTCTCCTTTCAATGCAAAGCCTCTTTGTGCTTCCTCAAAATCCTGTAATGAACAATACTTTTACATAGTTCTTTGCATTACATTTAACAAATAATTCAGTTCCTGTAATACTTTTTTTATCTGATTGTTTATTTACATTATCAAACAGTTCATTAAGTTTTTCTTCCCCTATAGCTTTTCTCTCTGCTTTATACAATTTATCGCTTTCTCTATCCCACACTCCCGCTTTTTTAGGCTTTGCACTTCTCTTTATAGGTACATTCTTATCATCAATTACAGAAAGACATGAGTCTGTAAGCTGTTCATATATATTTCTTACCATTCCCCTTATCTCGCTTCCCGGAATTCTGGGATACTTAGGATTTTCTTTAGGAATATCTTCTTTCTTCCTACCTGTTAAATCATCATATGAGAAAAATTCATTAAAGCCATATTCAAAAGTTCTGGTGGTATTCGGTACAAAAACCGAACTTTTAGTTTCTAAAGTACATTCTATAAGGCCGTCCAGCTTATCGCTATTCTCCCAATCCAAGTCTTCAAACTTTATCCTTTGAGGTTCTTTATCTGAAATCGGAACAAATGTATATGGATTAATAAACTTTTGATTGCTAACATTTTCACTTCCGGTATTCTTATTATAATTTTTTTATTCCCCTTTGCACAATCCTTACTTTTCTTAGGTTCCGGTTTTTCTATACCTTTGCTTGGTTCCATACCGGCAGCTACCAACTGATCAAACATGCTACTTCCAGATGATTTTTTCTTAGCTTTATCTTCTCCCGACGCACCCTTTTTATGATTTTTTGCCATATCAGCTCACCTCCTCAAGTATTCTCTCATCTTTTTCTTCAAATCCAAGTAAACGCCAATCCAGATTTTTCAGTTCCCCCGACGCACTGAAGTAATGCCTTACCTTTGCAAACAGAAGCTTTCCCTTTCCCATCTCAAATGGAAGCTTGATTCTTATTCCTCTGTCTTCCGAGAGTATGGTTTTATCATTCGAGTTTAACTGTCCCCAAACTTTATACAAATCATCAATAATCTCGTAGCCCTCACCTATATTATCCTCAATAATTCTACCTATATATTGTGAGCCTTTTTTTAACAGATGCAGTTCTCCTAAAGCATTAAATGCTCTGATTTCAAGTACTGAAGAGTCCAGCACAAAGTCTTCTTTCTTTTTATCTGCACTCCGTCCCTATAATAAATAAGCTGATAATCATAACTTCTAATTTTGTCCGACATTTCCTCTAACGAGTCTTCACTTATCGGAGCAAGCACTGTTCTTGATGCAAGTATGTTTTTAAATTCTCTGTATTGCTCCATAACTATTCCCTCCATGATGTAAACATTCCTGCACCTATTGAAGTATTACCTCCTATTGCAAGATATCCGTTTTTCAGATCTTCAAAACATCTAAGCACCAGACTTTTTGCAAGTTCCAATTCTGTAAAATCTTTTTTGATCTGAACTTTCAAATAAATAGCTGTACTACTTTCCTCTTTCTTGTATGCCACACGACCGGTAAATAATGCACCTGTCTGTAATGCCGAACCGCTGAATCTGTCTACGGCAGTTCTGGTTCTGTTAAGTAAGGTTATATTCTTGCTGCTAATTGTCATTTCAGGAAAAAATATCTTTGATTTACTTTTTATTGCATCCTTACCATCTTCATCTTTTTTCTGATATCCGAATAGCTCATCTAAAAATTCTACTTTATTACCATATTTAACCTTATCTAAAATCTTCCCCATATGATGTCTGAACACACCTGCCCATGCGGTTCCCGGTATTACAACATCACCATGATTATTGGTCAATGTCTTGGCATCTACAAATTTACTGTCATTATCAGGTTCTATTCTATCCACTGTTGCATAGTCTCTTATAAATATAAAACTGTCTAATGCAAATTTATCTTCTAAGAATATATAAAGTTCTCTTTCATCGTCTTTAAATGTAAAATCGTCTTTAACATCTTCCCAAGTAAAATTTATATACTTTTTCATATCCTTTTTGTCATTTAAATTCAATTTCAAATGTTTTACATTCTTAAGATCAAATACCCCAAATCCTCTCGTAGTTTTTGCCCCTATTTTTATTACTTCTTTCTTAAAACCTGATACTATATTCTCGCAAATTACTTTTTCCATTTCCGGGTCATGATAATTTATCTCCATTCTGAAATCAAAATCAGATTTTGATTCGGCAATTTCAAAGTCAAATTTACATCCTGTCTTAGAAACCTTTCTCTCAAGCCTTACAGCATCTCTGACAGCTGTATACACATTACCTCTTGAAAAGGCATCATAAAATATTATGCTACTCTCTTTTTCATCACTGCTCTCTTTAGTGGCCCCATATCCAAATACATATTTTGTTTCTATACCGACTTCTTCAAGATAATCCCTGCAAACACCGGCAAGAGAAGTACCCGGAATAAATACTTCTCCTAATTTATTTCTTAAAATATCCACATCACTGCCTTCACTCTCGCCACTACCTATCATAAAGGGAGTCTTTGCCGTCAATATACCTTTAAGCGCAATCATACTGCCTCCATTTCTCTAAAATACATTTTTGTAGCAAAAATATACTTTCTGATATAAGCTTTAAATATCATATCTACACAATTATCAAAGATATCTTTATAGGAATTTCCGTCCCTAAACTTTTCAAAGCTCTTATTCACATTTTCGGCAAATTCAAATATTGCCATATTATTCTGACCTTTAAAATTTATTCCTATATATTTCTTAAATTTAGTGTAAATTTTTTTCTTCCATTTCACATGCTTTATATGCCACATTAAGCCTCATTGCATTTGAAGATGTCATATTTTTATGATTTTTTTAAGGTAATCCTCTGCCGACTTTATAGCTGCATTTTTCCGCATCTTTTTATAATATTTTTCACACAGTACTTTATATACCAAACCATTTTCCTTTATGGTTGCATTTTGATTTTTTCTTCAGTATTATTCTCATCTGCTACTAAAAATTCGCTTCCGTCAATTTGTACATCTCTTACTCTGTACTTTCCATATCCTTCATTATTTAAAATACCTATAAAACCTTCTGATAACTTTGCTTCTTTAGTCTCAATAACAAGCTGAGTTCCCATTGAAAAAGCTATATAGCTTGGTCTTGGCATACTCCATTTACTGTTATATCCTGCTATTCCCAATGTATCGGTATATATCTCTTTTATATCATCAATATTACAATTTAATATTTTCGAAACCTCTTTCTTTAATTCAACAATATCTCCTGTATTACAGGCAAAATCATCAACTATAATAGCATCAGATAAGAGTTCAAATATTACTTTATTGGTTGAAGATTTTTTTCTACAACATCTTTTTGCCAAATGATTTAATGTTTATTCTGCACTTACCATGCTCTGAATTTATTGCCGCACCTAAATGTAATATTCCCTTATTAATATTTATAATATCAGTCAATATTTTTTATATTTCTTAGGTGCATGAATATGTCCTAAAAAACAATGTCCCTCACTCACACATTTTACTGTATATAAAAGTTTTTGCTTTTTTAGAAAATGATAATTAGTCACCGTGTCTGCAGTTATCTTTGATATATTCTTATTTCCCAACTCTCTGTAATAGCCTGAATTTCTTACATACTGAACACCATTTTGAATCTTATATCCGTCTGCAAAACTTAAAAGTATTTCAGGCTTACCTTTTTGTGACATCATTCCAAGCGGCATCGGATATGACTCTTCATCTTTTACATCTGTAGGATATGCCATTCCAAACATAACGTTTTCCAAAAATTCATCTACCTTTATACCATAGTCAGTATTTGCTATACACCCGGTAAAATATCCCTGTAGAACCATACCTGAGATATAGGGTTTTTTCAAAATAATATTATCCTCATTTTCAATACTGTAAGACAAAGTATCTATATCTTCATCAGGTACACAAATATCCTTATACTCTTTATGTTTTGTTATATTCCGATAATGTACATCTAACTTCTCCATAACCTCGATTTCTGCCAAGTCCCATATTTCTTAGCAGCTTAACAGCATCTTCAATTATAATAAATTCCTGTGACTCTTTATCACAATTTATCTCAAGTACCGCATTAAATACCAGACCTTTGGGAAAGGTCCCTACTATACGTAATGAATGTTTCTTTGCAATACCATCTTCAATGGCAGTGGAATGGCGGTCGATAGTGTATATTTCTTCTATTGCAGCCGGATTTATAAGTTTTTTCTGCTCATCACTTAATCCTCTTAATTCTTCTTTTAATTCATCCACATTACTTAATACCGCATTTCCGACTCTTAATATTCCGGCGATATATCCGCTTCCAAATATCTTTTCAACTATATCTGAAGATATATATCCGTTTTTTTGCATAAGTTCCACTTTATCACGCAAAAGTCCCTTTAATCTTCTGCCATATATAATCGGAAAGCCGTCTTTATCATAAGTTGAGCTTACATCCTGCCTGATTCCATCACCCTCACCGGCACCACAACACATATCAGATAACAGTTTTATTTCTAAGATATATCTAAGCATTATTCTCCTCCATAAGATCAATTACATCTAATGCATCAAAATATATGGCTACATTATCAGTACTGAATACCTCTTTACTTTTATCACCACTAATACCTTCTTTATTCCTGCTTAAAATTCTCCTATAGCAGTTTTTTGTTTCATCCATGCCCAATGAATAGCTGTTTCTTAATTCTTTCAGCTTACTCCTTGCAATGTCACCTGAAAGTATTTTTATTTATTATCTCTTTAAAAATCATTATACCTATGCTGTATAATACTCCTGCTCTCTGTAAAAAAGTAAGGTCTGGCATTGAGTTTATATTCCTCTTCTTCATAAGAAAATGTATACTTTTCTTTTCTGTATTTAGCTATTTCAGAAGTCATTCCGCTGCGAATTATCTGAAAATCTATACAAGATGTATCTTCAGGTATAATACCTTTTTCACTTAATCTCCTTAATTCTGTCTTTGCCGACTTGCATAATTGCTCCGCATAGTCATAAGCCGTATCAAAAGGAAATTTATTATGTACAAATGTTACTCCCGCTCCTGCCGTAATCTTTATTTTGCTTCCGTCAATCTCCGGATACAGTTCCTTATTTTTTTTAACTTCCTCCCCTAACTTTTGCATGTACACATCTACAAATTTAAAAGTCCTTCCCGCATCCATAACTATAGTTAAGTCATCACCATCTCTGATAACCACTCTAAAAGGTAAAGGTTTTTCATCCATTGTATTATTTATTTCATACTCGTATACCTGATCCAATGTTTCAATAAGTGCATTCTCATATATACTGTCTATTTCCATGGACAGTAACTTCATATGCTTTAAACTCTCTCTTATTGTGTTACCCGGCTTGTCATCTATAGACTTTATAAAACTTTGTATTTTCTTACCCATACTGTTTCCGTCAATATGAATAATAGCAAGAAAACTTTTTTTATCATCGGATTTAAAATATTCATCAAATTGGTCAGCAAAATTATACTTTTTCCAATTTACCCATATTTCTGTATTTATGTTGATATTTCTGAAATATGCTTGCTGCACATGCAACCTCTTTTTTGTTTTTAACATCATAGCTCACTATTACAGGTTCCAATGTATTTACATCCTGAGCATTTATAGAAAATCCTCTTACAGTGCTTACAGCAGTATGCTCTCTTTTAAATACTGCCATTTTAGACATCAACTCTTCATATACTCTTCCATATCCCTCTCCCTTAATATCCAAGTTTTCAATTTCTACAGCTGCATAACATAAACGTATATTCCCGGCAGTAAGTTTATACACTTCCTTTTGCATATCTCTATTTATTTCTTCCATAGTTTTATCATCTTTGAAAAGTGCCATTGCATTACCGCCACCTATATACACCACATTTCCCTTTTTTTCATGGGAAAACTCATCCGGTTTGTAATCTGTATTTTTCCATGCATCATACTCTTTGACCTCTCTCTTAAGCACTTTCGGTAGACATTCATACATAATCTTATGTATTATATTTGAGCCACCCATCTGTTCCTTCAGCTTACCTGTAGCAAAGATAAACTTTTGTATACCGCTTATGTCATACATCACTAAATACATGTTTTTTCTCCTTTATAATTCAAGTTCTTTTACCAATTTTTTTATTTTCCTTTATAGATATTATTGGGTTTTATCTTATAATTTCATACTTACCTCAGACTTGCTCAAACATCCCAAATCCCTGAGAGTTCCTCGACCCTAAACCTGTATCGTATAAAAAAACTGTAAGCTATATTAAATAAAGTTATCATTACCAATAATTGAACTTTATAATATTACGTTCTTTGTTATATAGCCAATAATATAACCGTTCAGCTACTATCTTAATTGGTAAACCATTAAGTATATCTAAATATTATAATAAGTTTTTCATAATAAAATGTCAACTGTCATCTCATTTTGTATACAATGTATCTTATTATTGTACTTTTTTTATATTATGTATTTTTGTTGTGTAACCTTTAGAATAAATTTAAAGGAGAATCAAATTGAAATCATTTAGAAATATTTTTTTATATGTAAATAAAAAAAGTCTGTCGACCTCTATTTTTTTGTTTTTCAAATATGTAATTACAAGTACATACTATAGTATGTGTTTGTAATTACATTATCTGTTCTTATTTGCTTAATTTTTTTATAATATTCTGATATCTGAATTTTTTTGAGAGTCCTCCTAGATTTAAAATTGCTGTTTTAAACAGATTTTTATTCAAAAACAGTGCTATATTTTTTTACTTTAATATCCTTATTTTTTTATAGCAATGCTTATAATTACTCGTTTTATATACTAAATCAAAAAAGTCTATCACTGATTGTATACAATCACGACACCCTGAAAAGCCCCATTTTAAGCCATTCTTAAAAATAGATTGACAGACTTTTTTGCCTGTAATACAATGGTCTTAGGTCAAAACAAAAGTTTTTACCTACCACAACGGCTTAAATACAGTTGTAAGTACCTTACCTATAAGGAATGGAAACACTCTTCTAGATCGCTCTGGATAGTATCACGTGCCGCGAAGGTAAGTACCTTACCTATAAGGAATGGAAACGATAAGGTAGGCCAGTAAACAAGAACGTCAAGGCTATTAGGAGTAAGTACCTTACCTATAAGGAATGGAAACAATACATCAGTTAATTCGCTTGTTTCATAGGTAAATGTATTACGCGTAAGTACCTTACCTATAAGGAATGGAAACGGCTTGGTTGGAGCTGGTTTTGTAGTCTCCGGAGTCGTTGTGTAAGTACCTTACATATAAGGAATGGAAACAATTGAGGACTGTACCTAGCCTCTCGATACTAATGGCGCCGTAAGTACCTTACCTATAAGGAATGGAAACTTCTAAACAGTAAATCCTTAGATGTAAAACTATCAAGTCCAGTAAGTACCTTACCTATAAGGAATGGAAACACCGTGAGGTAGGCCTTAGCGGCATTTAATTCCTCTTCTGTAAGTACCTTACCTATAAGGAATGGAAACATTCCCACCTTCAGTGATAACCGAGTTATCAAAGATTCAAGTAAGTACCTTACCTATAAGGAATGGAAACTCTGAATCAAGATCGACGGTGAGGTCGGCCTTAGCCGCGTTCAGTAAGTACCTTACCTATAAGGAATACAACCCAACCGGTATTTTGATATATCTGTTGGGTTTTACCTTATTCTCACAAAAAAATACAGCAGTACCGTTTCGGATACTGCTGCCTTTTTGCATTCTCTATACTTTATTTTCTTTTCTGATACTGTCTACTTCTTCGTTTATTCCCCTAATGTCTATTCCAAATCCCTTCTCACAGTTATTCTCTATAACCTTACTTTTCAAATCATTTATATCATTTTCAAAAGAGTAATATCTCTGATTTGATAAATGTACTGAAAAAAAGGTATACCTTTTTGTATGACCATTTGTTTAAGACACATTCTGAGAACTGTTGACAAATCAATTCCAAACTGATTGCAAATATCTTCAGCATCAATTTTTAAGTCCCGATCAATCCTAAACTGTGTCAAGTATGTTTATTCAAAACACCTCTCTTTCTATTTCTTTTAATCTCTTCAAATCTGAAATGGATTTTTTTATATTATTCTTCAGTCTTTTTTTAGCACAGGAAAAGCAATTTTTTTCATATAAATCACTTTCATCGTCATTTTCCTGTAGATATATCTGTAGGATAAGATAACTGATGATAAACTGTGGCTTTTTTACCTCCAAGCTTCATGTTTTCAGAAAACCATTTTGCTGAAGACATATTTACGTCATTTGGATCACTGCTTCTCTTACCTTCACTGTCCAATACATAAGGATAAGATACTTCTTTTTCTTTTATTGTATTAAAATTTAAAACATATTTTAAATCAGGTGCATTTTTAAATAGATCTACCTCAGCCACTTTATTACTAACATCACTTTGGCTATTTGAGCGTAAAACATAATTTCCATCTTCTACTGTTCTTTCTTTATACCCATCCACTATAATTTTGACGCTGCCATATCCTAAAGGCTTTCCATGACCTATTTTAAAACAATACTTTCCGTCTTCTTCATTTTCACCTAAACACAACAGCCATAATACATGCTCTAACTGGGCTTTTGTCAAGTCTTCATAATATACAGAAAAGGAAAATATCCCTGATTTAATCCCCTCTATTGTTGTGTCAGCATTATTTATATCTGTATTTTCAGAAGCGTGATGCCAATAAAATTTTCTGCCTCGAATATCACTTCCTTCTGCATCATACCCTTGATTATAATCACTTGTAATAGCATAAAACGGAAGATAAGATGGATGTGGGCTACGTAATGGAGATAATGAATATTTCTTAAATTCTATATCTTCATCTATAATTATATCCGAAAAACGCACACGACTTGCAATTCCCTTTTCCTCATTCTTTCCTGTTACACCAAATATTCGGCATGCGGGACAAAGATTATTTCTGCTTGTACAAGGTTGCCTTTCTCCCAAAAGTTCACCCATACCTTTTTCGTAATTATAACGACCTATACCGGCAAAAGACAAATACACCTTATTTTGCTCGGTTTCATCTTGATTGATTTTTTTATACCATACCGGCAAAGCCTCAATCTTGCCATTTTCAAAGCTTTCAAAATCAACTTGATCATATCCATGATGAAATATTCCATCTTGATCCTTAGTCAAATTCTTGTTGATTTTTTTCATTTTGATATATTTTTATTGTTTCCTTTAATTTTTGATAAGCCAAATCTAAATTTTTCACTTAAAATATTTGACTCTCCATCGGCAATAAAAAAATACTTTCATGTCTTTTTACTTATATACTCACCGATATACATATAGCCTTTCTTAAGTGTGGCTCAACTTTCTTCACAAAATACTTACCATTTTTTTAGAAGTTCTTCCTTCAAAATATACTGTTTCTCCATATTTATATTTTTCTCCTAAGTTCTTCCTGAGTAGATATGCTCCAGACATCTTTATTGTCATCATTTCTATTACTTTTATAATCCCCTACTTTAAATAGGTATGCTTTAGCCGGCTTTAATACAAGTTTATTGTCCACCCGCATCAGTAGTCCCGGTTCAAACGGCGCCTTTGTCCTTGTAGAAATATTTTGAGAAGATCCGGCTGTAACAAAACACGAGTTTGTCAATGCTTCATATGTACTTCTGATAGGACCTCTTAAAGAACTTCCGGGAATTATATACCTGATATTCTCAGAATTACCTATACTCATAAATGGATATTCAACATTTTTATCATCATCTGTAAGTCCTGTAGCCTTTTCTACATCCGGAATCAAAAGTGGTGTTTTTACAATTAATTTACAAGATATAACTCCTGTATAAAGCTTTTCATTCTCTTCAATTTCTTTGAAACGTTTTACATCCTTTTTACTACTTACAAAAGTATAGGGATTTATTACAAACTTTTCTTGAGAAAATTCATATTTAGGCATTTTTACCTCCTGAGACTTCTGTCCAATTTAATGTTTCAGCAACTATAAATTCAACACAACGAAAACCTTTGATATAAGCTTGACCTGTTGGTGTTACACCAAAATAATGACGAATTATTACGGCAGCCAATTCTAATTTATCTCCAAAAACCGATTTTGGTATAGTATATGCTCCTCCTCCGGTTGATCTGACACAGTTACCTTCCAATACTTTTGTTGTATCAATATCTAAAATTTGTTGTTGATCAAAATAATCTATCTCTGGTTTTAAACAAGTATCATTTGTTTCATAATAGCAGAATTCATCTTGCAGATCCAGGCGGAATAATCTTCTCTCTTTATCTTTATTGAAAATTCTGATTTTCCAATAACTTATTTTCAGATATATCTATATCTTTATCCGGCAACTCTAATACTGTATAACAATCCGTACATTGGATCAAAGCATAACCACTAAAATCTTTATTTATATTTAAAAAGTCAACTAAAGACTTTACTTCCGACATATTATTCCTCCACTTTGCAATAAGCTAATATTTTTTTATACAATTCACTTCCATCACCGAAAAAAATTCCAAATCATTAACTTTTTATTACTTTAAAGATTCCTCTTCCTATAGAGGTTCCTCCACCTATAGCTAAAAATTCCTTCGTGAAGATCGGAAAGAGCTACTGCTAGAGACTTTATAAAAATCTAAATCTATCTCTTTATATAAATCAAAAATAAATCTCCAAAACAGTTGTACCGCCATAGTAGATTTGCTCAGTAAATAATGCACCGTCTACTGTACTTCCGGTGAAACGGTCAATTGCATTTCTTGAAATAACTTTAGATACAGAGTTTTTTAGCTGACTTTCCGAAAAGAAAATTTTAGAACGTATTTTCCCATCTTCTCCACCTTTTCCAAAGTATTCACTCACATTTTGGTAAAATAATTTCATTCTATGCCCAATAGCACCTGCCCAAGTCGTTCCCGGAATTACAGGAACTTCCTCAATATTACCTGTTTCATTTTTTTGACGTATTATAAGCTGTTTCATATCAGGAACTTGCTCTACACCTTCCTTGATTTCTGTAGTATACTGACGGATTGAAATACCACCTTGTAAAGCCAGTTCAAGTGTAATCTTTTTATTTTCCAAAAAAACTTTATCACTTTTTGATATCTCAAAGCTTCTTTTCCAACAATTATCTTTGTACATATCAAAGTCCAGCCAACCGCTTCCCTGTTTTGTATCAAAAGAAAATTCTTTTTTGAAAATCTTGAAATTTCCTACTCTACCATATCCTCTACTAATCTTACTGCCAAAAAAGATAGGAATATTATACAAAACCTCTGCCAACTTATTAAAAGCATCTTTTTCTTCTGATTCATTTGTATCCATATCTCTTTCTATAAATGTTCTGAAAATTATGCCGCTTTCCAATATTTCTCTATCAAACTTAGCTCCCGGTATTCCATATTTATAATCATCCAAAGCTACCCCGTCTCTTCTTGATACAAAATACTCTTCTGACTGTATATAAGCATCATACACTCTAAATTGGCTTTCCGTTATCGATTCATTACCATTATCATTACCATTATCTCTTATACTTCCAAAGTACCTCTGCGTCCATTCATCACCCATTACTTTTTTACATGCATCACGAAATACACCTGCAACAGCACTTCCGGGAATATAAGGTATTCCTCTTGAGTTAAGTACTATATCCTGATCTGTTTTTCATTTTTTTCCATTTCCTATGCTTAAAGGAGAAAGAAGTGTAAACTCTATCTTTAGATATTGTTTTTTTAATATGTTTTTTTCATAACTTATCTCCCTCCTTCAAATCTGTATTTATAGAACCTTCGGAAAAACTTATTTAAATATTTTTTTGATTAGTCAAAACCTCCATCAAAAGTTCTCCCCAAAATGACTTTACTATTTCTTTGACTTTTTATCATTATTTTTCTGCATTTATATTTCTTTCAGTCTGACAAACAGACAATATTTCCATCAATTCCCTAATGTACTTTTTCTTCTTTATTACTTGTACATTGTAGAATTTTTTTCACTATCTAATATTCCTTCTTTATTACAAAAAAATACATTTGTAACAGATCAGTTATTTCCTTTTTTTCCCTTTTCCCCCTTTATCGAATTCACTTTATTCCAAAACTCCTTAAATGAGTTTATCCCTTCTGTATTTTTGCTCTATACTTTCTGTAAGCATTAAAGTAATCCTACCTAAAGTAGATGGAGACATATCAAATTTTCTTTCTGTTACCTTATCAAGAAGTCCTGACATAAGACATCCATACATCTCCTTTTGGCAGATAATAGACAGCATAGGTCGAATTATAGTAGGTATATTTATGTTTTGTGTTGACGGATTGATCTCTTCATTTTTCATTTCATTTTGATCTTGATTTTTTATCTATACCTTGTATATCATAAGGAATTTTTTTACTGCAAAACATCTGAATTTCTCCATATCCCTCATGATTACGCTTTCCAACCCATGATTTATTTATTTCATACGGAAGTTTCTGCCACTTATTTTGCTGTGCATCATTACGGATCTTATATACAAAAACTGATCCGGATTGAATACAAGGCATTACGGCTCTCGGTAAATTCCATACACTTTGGTATCCGTGAACAATATATTCCTCTACAATACAATACGGACAGCTAACATCACCATCCATAATTTTTCCGTCTTTTGGCTCTTCAATTATCTTATCAAATCCTAATTCATTTGCTATCTGATAATAAACCTTTTCCGGATCTACCGTTACTCCTGACTCACATTGAAATATCCCAGGAGATGCCAAAGAAATATAAATCACATCTCCGGCATTGATTTCAAGCTTCTTATTTTCACTCTTATACTTATTTATATTTATAATTTGGCATTTCCCATACTGAGCTGTTCTTGACTTTCCCAGTACAAGCCTTGTATTCTTGAGCAAATTATATAATGTTTTGTAATGTTCTTTAGGGTATGAAATAGTGCCGGCAAATACTTGTCCGGATTCTAATGCTGTCTGAGAGTACAGCAATTTATCATCTCCCCTTCTATGATGGAAAATAACTCTTTTGTTCGGTTCTATTTCCTCTACACAAATGCTTTCGTCTTCACCTATACAAATACTTACATACTTTCCCTTCATTTTCTTAGGCTGATTACCATTCCCCGTATTAAGATTAGAATCATTGGAAAAAGAAATCTTATCCGAATATTGCAAGGTATTTACATAGACACCTGTCTTTTTTAGTTTATTTAAAAAATACGGAGCCGGGTAGTAACTTTTATTTCCATCATATATTGTAAAGTTTGAAAATTTTGTTTTTCCGTTTAAAAATAAGTCAAAAAAAACATCATCTTCCGCACTTGTACCGGCATTTGATAAATATGTCCCTGCCAGAGCACCTGCAAAAGTTCTTCCCGGAATAAATGATAATGTATCATTCTTATCTCCACCTGAGATAACTAACGGATCTATATTTTGTAAAAAAACTTTTATAGTTTCCACGTTAGCTGAAAAACTGCCATTAAATACATGAACATTATCAGATTTGAGGCCTGAATACACAGGTCACACTCCCTAGGCCTCTATTTCTGTTTATACCTATATTTCTGGTAGCTTTGGCTATTATCTCCAAATTATCTTTCCAACTCTTTTTATTTTTATAGCGAATTCCTGCAGTAAACTTTAACGGTTTATCTTTTCTCTGTTCCATTGCTGTATATTGGTTGATTACTCTAATAAATCGCAAAGAATTATCATATGCTACACCGTCTTTGATTCTTGTTTGTGCCTTTACTGAAGTAAATAAATCCAAAATCTTCTCTTTTGACAATAGTTCCTCAAGTATATTTTCTTTTTTGAGTTTATCTAAATTTTTACTAATTTCATCAAAATTATTTATATATCCGTTTCCAACTTGGATTCCGTTACTGTTTTGAGAATTTGAACATCCAAAGATATCCTCTATAGAACTTCCTTCATCTTCTTGTAACAATCCAACCTGACGTAAGAATTCTGCACTTTCTCTTAGCACACCCTTTAAACGTCTTGCCGGTAAAAATGGTAAACCGTTTCTGTCATATACTACATCAGTATCAATAGTTCCAAAAAATGCGTATCCATTGCCAATGCAGATATCTGATTGTAAAGTTATCTCCAACTCTCCCCAATTCCATTCAGTATTATTTGTTGTACCAACTTCATTTTTCTTTTTATTAGATGAAGATTTATTTTTAGAAGAACTATTTTTCTTTTTACTCATAAATTATATCCCCTTTCCAAAATTTATATCGTAAACTCGAATCAAATCTTTTACCAACTTGCGGTTTTCAATGAAGAAATTTATAGCATCATTTTCTCTCATATCAGTGTCATTTTTACCTGACAGCTCTTTGATTTCATCTAAAATCTGTTGTTTTTTCTCTTTGGGACTATGTGCCAGTATACGTCGAATATCTGTTTTCATAGCATCCTCAGATAGTAGTGACGGAATAAGCAATCCTTTTACATTACTTTTTCCAAATAAAGAAAGTATTTTATTCACTCGTTCTACAAAAGCAACAGATACTACCTGTTCATCTTTCACATCTGTTTCTTTCTTGTTAACTTTTCTTTCTACTCTCCACGGTCTTGAATTATCCAAATCTCCATTATCTCTACGTATATCCTCAAGCTCCAATCCTATGCCACCCTGCAGATATTCAAAGTCTATAAGGTTCATATCGGTAAATCCGTGTTTTTTCATGTATTTTTTGCAATTTTCACAACATGCTTCAGCAATTCTATATGCATCGGAGAACGGAGCATGGCTATGAAAAACGGCAACTCCTGCACATGAAGAGTATGGATAAGGTAAATCTTTTAAATACTCCTTAATCACAGCGTAGGACTCATCAGCTCTGCAAATAACCGTAATTTCATCTCCTGCACCAATGATCTGTCTTCTTTTTACCTTAAATCTATTTAATCTATCGTCAACAAAATTCTTCTGTATTTCTTTAGAAAATTCTCTTAGCTTATTTACGCAATCATCATATGTTGTTCCAACTTCACTCAAGCATTCTTGTACTTTGGCTCCCATATTGTTACCGTCAATATAGAAGACCGCCAACATACTGTCTTCACCCCTTGTTTCATCAACAATTTCATCAAGTATTTTTTTATCATCCTTATCAAAATTTGAATACTCTGTTTCGTACTTCGTTCTCTTTGCCTGATTTTCTAAAGATAATTTTATATATTCACTTTTACCACTTTCATCTTCATTTATTATATAATAAGCAGTTAACGGATTACCTGTTCCGGGATCTGTCTGAACAATAGGAAGTGTACCATATGGAATAGAGACCAATACACTGCCCTCTGTAAGTCTATGCTTTTCATATAATCTGTCATAATCCCCGGATTTATCACCTTTGCTCTGATAACATTTTGGATTTATATCTTCAATGTATGTACAAAGCACACGAAGAGAACCTGTATTCTTCAAAACCTTCTTTGTAAAAATCTCTGTAACTCCAACCGCTACTTCCTTACTCTTAAAAAGTAGAATAAAGTTTCCTCCGCCATCATAAACAATTTCTCCAATATATTGTTCGGATTCCATGTTTGCTTCAAACTCTTTAAAAGAAAACTTATCCAATTCTTCCTTGTTAGGATCATATCTCTTAATGGCCTGAACACCAATTTCACTATCGGCGACATCCTCTGTCAAATGTTTATTTCTGTACTCAATTACCGCATCATATAAATAATCTTTAAACAAGTCTCGAATTATCCAAGATGCCCCCATAATTTCTTTTATTTTCCCACTTCTATATATAAATTCCTGCTTTCCACGAATATCATACATAGCTAAAAACATATTTATTTTCCATATTAGTATTCCCCTTTTATATCACCTGATTCCTTAGAAAACACACTTTCATCAGATCTGCTCAAACATCCCAAATCCCTGAGAATTCCTTGACCCCAAACCTGTATCAAATAAAAACTGCAAGCTTTCTATATCCGACTTTAATGTGAAACTTCCTTTCCAAGCCGTTATAAATATTTCACCTCCAAATTTTGTCACATATTTATTTTTGTCACGTTAAAGTCCTTATGTGGAAGCAAAAAGATTCCTGTGCTGTTACTTTCTCCTACTACAGATTGAAATTTCCTTTGAAAGTTCTTTGTTAAGTAGTAGTTAAAGTACGGATCTGTCGGTTCAAGATAATTTGTCTTTGTTTTCTCTCCTTCACGATATGCAATATCTACACAAACAGGTGACAGCATTCTGATTTCCATCTCTTCATCAAATATCTTTGTATTGGTCACTTCATAGCGAATCAAAAAGATTCTCTGTCCTGCCAGTTCAAATACTTCTTCATTTTCCAATGCCTGCGCAAATACCTCACAGAAAAACGGAACAGGGCTTCGTACCTCCCACTCTATAACATTGTCAAATTTTATTTTAGAACCCGACACTTGAAAATGACCTTTCAACAAGCTGAATACAAAGAGTTTGAAACTCTGTCCTTCAGTTTGAAATCCCTTATTATGCAGAAAATCTGAGAATTCAGGATATTCAGACAATCTTTTATAAATGAATCCCTGTAGAATATGGTGATATGAAAGAGGCAATACAAGTGGAGTGTCGGACTGAAAATATAGTTTAAATTCCATGTCTGCTCCTTTATAAGCTTTTTATTTAATATCTTCTAAACTGCACAAATTCAAACAGCATTTCTTTATGGTATTTTCCGTCATCATCTTTCCACTCTTTGACATTGCGTTTACTGCAAGCTGCAACTACGTCCAAACCTTCTTTTTTCAAAAGATTTACCAATCTGAATGATAGAGTAAACTCTCCCTGCAAAAGTACTACCTTATCATTAAGCTCTAATATCTTTTCTTTATACTCATTTGCCATGGCGTCTAACTGTTCTTCCGTGTAAGTCGGGTCTACAGCAGGAAAAAGGAATCTCCTTAATGTCTCCATATATACTTGCTTCTTCTTTTTGTCTTTCATCCCACATATCATATGGATGATTGGTAAAGTTAATCATAACTTACTCCTTATATTTTTATTTTTTTCTATAAAAATATCCGGCACTAAGTATTGCCGGATATTAAAATCGATTTTTCAATTTTATGCTTTGTATAGTATTTAATACAATATCCCTCTTACTATTTTGTCTTATCCATTTTCAAAGGTGCTTTTTTTATATTAAATAAAGTTATCATTACCAATAATTGAACTTTACAATATTACGTTCTTTTGTTATATAGCTAATCATATAACCGTTCAGCTACTGTCTTAATTGGTAAACCATTAAGTATATCTAAATATTATAATAAGTTTTTCATAATAAAATGTCAACTGTCATCTCATCTGTATACAATGTATCTTATTATTGCACTTTTTATATTATTTATTTTGTTGTGTAACCTTTAGAATAAATTTAAAGGAGAATTAAATTGAAATCATTTAGAAATATTTTTTTATATGTAAATAAAAAGTCTGTCGACCTCTATTTTTTTGAGAGTACTCCTTGATTTAAAATTGCTGTTTTTAAACGGATTTTATTCAAAAACAGTGCTATATTTTTTTACTTTAATATCCTTATTTTTTTATAGCAATACTTATAATTACTCGTTTTGTATAATAAATCAAAAAAGTCTGTCGCTGATTGTATACAATCACGACACCCTGAAAAGCCCCATTTTAAGCCATTCTTAAAAATAGATTGACAGACTTTTTAGCCTGTAATACAATGGTTTTAGGTCAAAACAGTAGTTTTTACCTATCACAACGGCTTAAATGCAGTTGTAAGTACCTTACCTATAAGGAATGGAAACACTCCTTCCGGTTGGTCTTGGTTAATAAGTTGCCGTGTACTACTTCGTAAGTACCTTACCTATAAGGAATGGAAACAGTTCTCAGACATGCTCAGCCACCTGAGAGGCACGGGTAAGTACCTTACCTATAAGGAATGGAAACTTTACTGACCTCATGTATGCAGATATGTTATGAGTTCTATGAGATGATGAACTCTCATACTGTAAGTACCTTACCTATAAGGAATGGAAACGGATTCTTATCGAACCCTTCCTTCAGAAGCTGAAGAAGAGAGTCAGAGGCCGGTAAGTACCTTACCTATAAGGAATGGAAACTCAATTAATGGTCGTTCTTCATCATCCTCATCCCACAGAGGTAAGTACCTTACCTATAAGGAATGGAAACAAACTCATCGTTACCGACTCTGTTTGAGTTACCACCCATGTAAGTACCTTACCTATAAGGAATGGAAACATTGCTTTAAATATCCGTAGACATCAAAGCTTCCATCTTGTCGTAAGTACCTTACCTATAAGGAATGGAAACCACCACCCTTTTACGATTTCGTCCGAATAGGACTGATCATGTAAGTACCTTACCTATAAGGAATGTACATCTAGTTTGATGATAAACAGTAACTAAATTCCATATTCAACATAAAAAAGGCAGCAGCATCATTTCAATGCTACTACCTTTTTTGATTATCTATTTTAACACATTAAAAAGCCATTGCTTTTTAAATCGATATACCACATAGATGGTAATATCTATTTAAAAGCAATAGCTAAATGTAATACAATTAAAGATCTACTATACATACCAACATAATTCAGATGATAATGCCATTAATACAAGTGAGCTCTTTACCACATAATATCAAATAAAGTTATATTTATACTATTGTTTATTAACATAAGTATCCGCATTATCCTGATTTGCTATTCCCAAAGATGATATTTTTGACCAAGATATCAGACGATTCAGTCCTTTCGCCAAGCTCTTATCAATAACTGTAGCTGAATATATTACGCAGGCATCCTCATTCACATCAAAATTTCCGATATTTACTCCTGTATCCAATATAGAATCTTCATTATTTCTTGCACCCAGTAACAATCCTTTTTTTATTAATATTGTCGAACCATTTATATACTCCATGTTATCAGGTAACGAAACTTTTAACATAACATTTTCAACGTTTACACTGGATACATTTGTATAGTAAACACTGAACTCCAATGTATCTCCTACACTTGCATCAACGCTTTTCGTCCATTCTTCAGTACCTTTAAGTCTTACGCTATGTTCCATTTTTATAACCGCATCCCTATCCTCTTGAGTTATTTGAGCCTCAATTATTCTATCAAGTTCTTCTGCAGATAAATGTTTTTCTTCACCGGTAGATACAGTTTCCGTTTTCGCGCCTAAGCTTGAAGTACTTTCTGACGACAAACCCTTATTATTATTTGAACATGCTACAATACATATCATTGTTAATATCGTTACTATTCCTACTGCATATAATCTTTTTCTCATATCCTATACATTTACTCCCCTGCTTAAATAAACCTAGATTATTCATGGTAACTCCATGAAAGTGGCTGAAAGCCACATTATTACTATGTTATTACTAAATATTACCATTCACTTATCAAGTGAATAAAAAAAGAGCGTCCATTTGTGGTAAAATTAAGGTGCTTTAAACTTAACAAAATTACACAAAGGAGCCCTCTATGAGTATTGTAAACACCTTATCAATTGAAAGCAATAGGAAAATTAAAATTAATTTCAATGGAGGAGATTTATCCTCCGATGCCGGCTTACTTCTTATAAAATAATTCGTAAGTAAACTTGGCATTGATAAACTTTTCAGTCAATCATTTAAGACCAATGATTCTGCATTATTCCGTTATCACACTGATAAAGAAAACCTTCTTCAGATGATAATATATGATCATTTCAGGCTATTTTGAAGATGATTCTTCAGATGAACTTACAAATGATCCTGTGTTTAAAGCAGTGCTGAATAAAGATACTTTAATCACAACCGACCATTTCAAGATTTCATAATTGAATGGATGAGGATTCTTTGAATCAGTTCCTTTCAATAAATCAAATCCTTCGAAAGAAAGTTTGTAGCATTCAGATGCCGGAAGCTATCATTTTAGATTTGGACTCAACACTTCTTAATGCCTATGGCAAACAGGAAGGTAGAGCATTTAACTTCCACTATCAAAGTAACGGTTACCATCCACTTGTTTGCTATGATGGACTCACAGGAGATTTGATTAAAATTCAGCTTCGCGATGAGACTCAGTATTCAAGCACAGGAGTTGTAGACTTTCTGAAGCCTATACTTGATGAATATCTTGAAGATTTTCCGGAAATAAAACTTCTCCTTCGTGGAGATAGTGGCTTTGCAACACCCGGTTTGTATAAACAGTGTGAAGAAAACGGTACCGGCTATGTAATTCGTTTGAAAGAAAATGCTATACTTCGTGATAAGGCATCATATCTTGTAGATGAACTTGATGAAATCACAAAAAACAACAAAGTAGATTATGCTGTAGTTTATGGTGAATTCATGTATCAGGCAGGTCCTTGGACTTATGAAAGACGTGTTGTCTGTAAAGTTGAAAAACCTGAAAACCAAATGACTTACATGTATACATCCGTTGTTACAAACATGGAGTCATCCCCTGAATATCTTATCAAGTTCTATTGCAAAAGAGGCTTGATGAAAACTTTATAAAGGAAAGTAAAACAGGTTTTGACTTTGCTTCTGTCAGCAGTTATACAAGAATTGTAAATGCCAACAGGCTTCAAATACATGCACTTGCTTATAACATATTTAATTTGTTTAGACGACCCTCATTATCTGCAAATATGAGAAAACAACGCATTGATACTGTCCACCTAAAACTGCTAAAGATTGCTGCAAAAGTAATTCGTTCAGCAAGGTATATAACATTCAAGCTGTGTAGCAGCTGCCAATATAAGGATGAGTTCTATAAGACCCTATACAATATCAGCAAGCTATATATACAGCTTGAATAACAACTAATAATGAACCTTGACAGCTTGATAACTACTTGTAAACTCTACCTAGGGGAAGTCTGCCCATTTTTAGATGTATTAAGTCAGTTACAGCGTCATGGATTAAATTGAAAGATTTATAGCACGGTAATTAACTTAAATATTATGCCGTGAATAATTCAGGATTAATCAATCTTTATAATTAACTTTATTTTTAATTTTTTTCAAACAAATCACTTGCTGATTAAATTAAAATTTGTACTTTACTCAAGTTTATCATTATCATTATAAAGATTTAATAATTCCTCTGCATTTTTAGTATACTTAGGATTTAAACTATAAGGATATTGGAATGTTAAAGTCTCTCTCCAATTCGGATTATTCTCATACATATGAAGACCTAAACCATTATAATTTTTCATATGATTCAAGATAATCAATCAGCCCCCCATAGGCATACATTGGAATACCTCTTACAGTCTTACTTACGAAAATACCACTCTTTATAATTGATATTCTTATATCAGTTGCTCCTTGTGTTTCTGAGATCACTAACTATAGACTTGTTCATCCAAAAAGCAGGAGTTACATCATTTGCCAAAGGCTTGATTATATTATTTTCAACATATTGTGTAAATTGGGTATTGTTTGTATTCTCCATATTCAAATCTTTACGCAAAAAGTTTTCAAGGCTTTGTGAAAGTATAGGCTCAAATCTATTCATAATATATTCTGAAATCATCGCCTTTAATTTTTTTTCATTTCCTTTCATCCATACATCAGGATGCTCTGTAAAAATTTTTAAAATATTAGCTGTTTCTTTGTCAAAATCTAAAACATTGATTTGAGCATCCAGTTCTGGCTTTATCTTAGAAAATTTTTACAAGTTGCTTAGTAAACCCATCCTGTGATATATCACCTTTACCACGCTCGAAATATATACGATTATCTTTAAATATACAAATCAGACTGTTTGTAATACTTTTTTTAATGACCATACATATTCTCTATTTATTGACTTAAAAGGAACCTGTAAGGCACCATGTCAAGCACTTCATTTCATGATAAAATCTCTCCTGTTCACTGTAATAATCATACATTTTTAATGCATTAATATACTCTTGTATGAGTTCCCTATTAAATATATTGCATTTTTCTAATTTCTGCTCTATAACATTCATTTGACTGTACAAAAATACTTTTTTTGCTCTGCAGCCGACATCAATTTCTCTATACAATGACCACCTATTTCATCCAAAAGATAAACACATGAATTCAACATATTATATGCATAACTAGGTCCTTTTTTTAGGTTCTTCTATTATTTCCTGCAATTTGTTAAAAAAATGAAGCTGGGATAGAGTCTACATTTCCCTGATACTTGTAATCTTGCAATCCTTTTTACCATTGATTCTATATATTTAATTAATGAATTATTATGACATATTGAAGACCTACTAATCTCAATCGTTATTTGTTCTAATCTAATATTGTTATTTAAGCCTGCTTTAGTATTATAAAAATATTTGCTTAACAATTCACTAACAACCTTTTTATATTGTACCATTTGTGATATACTAGTCCAAGCCATATCAATACTCTGCTCTGATAAACATAAATAGTCCAAAAACTCCCAACTGTCATCATTAGATGCAAATTTACTAAAATTAATATTTTCAAACAACTTGCTTGCCAAATATGTAGCCATCTCTATCATTGGAATTTCTGCACTGGCTGATCCGATAATATTATAGTTTTGTGAATACCCATATGTCTGATTCACCATGTCTACAGCCATTTCTTTTTTCATATCTAACATTCTCGATATTGGAATTTGTTCTACCAGATTTTCTTTCGTCCATCCTCCGGTAATAAAAACCATTATATAATCTGCAATAACATTTAAAACATATTCATAACCAATCTGTAAAGGCTCACCATCGACCCTAGTAGATGATATAAAATTACAAATATCCACCAATTTATGTTGTGTATGAATCCTAAATGTGCCATAGTCCTGTTCAAACCACTCATTAGAATCCTCTAAATTCATCAAATGCTCTATTTCAAGTAAAGCTGCTATGCCATTTCTCTTCACAATAGAGGTTGTAAAATGATATCGGTCGATTCCATCTTTTGGAAGCACAAAATAGCCAGAAACATTGGCATCAGTGAATCCCAATTCATCAATTACATAACGCGTAATATAACAAATATCTATAAATGATCCTGAGCCCATACCCCCTGAAATATCGGATATTATATGAACACTTAAACTACTACCAGTATTCCCTTTACAGGTTTTTGTAATGACATTAGTAAGCGTTTCTCTTATCTTTTCAGCACTTAGAATGGTCAAAAACCTTCTAAACTGACGATATTTACGTACATTATCCACATTTAATGCACTCTGATTTGATATATAATCAACACTCATCCATTGCATTTCTTTTTGCTTTTTAATTAAATCTAATGCTTTCGGATCAAAAATGTCTTTGATATTATACTTTTGAATAATAAAACTTTCTTCTTGAGAGAGTCCGGATTTTTTTCTAGAAATTCACTGTCTACATCAATACCTAAAAACTTAATATTATCATATATTGGCATGTCACCATTAACTTGTACCAAATCTCTATTATCCGGCTCAATATGCCTATACAATTTAATTTTTTTAATCTACTGATAGCATCAATACCCGTACGACCAATACCAATAATTACTATAGGATTATCTGTTGATGGTACCTGTGTAAAAGTATTTGTAATTCCTCCGTCACGATTTCCTATAAACAATGATTTAAACATATTCCTCCTATATTTATACATAATTTAGGCGTTTGCGAAACACCAAAAACCGTATAACTGCAACACTTTTTTGTTACTTAATATAAAAATCTCCTCTCGATTTCTGATATAATTAGGCGTTTGCGAAACGCCAAAAGCCGTATAAATACGCAATGTCATTAACTTAACGTTTGGAGCATACTCTTGCAAATAAGGGTATGCTCTTTTTCTTTCACTTTTACTATTATCAGCTTAAAAAGAGCATAGTTCACCAGTTTAAATCGAAATACTTATTCAGTTTAGAAACTTCGCTTATGTGTATTCGAGAAATTTGCTGCAAGCTGTCCTTTAGTTCTGTGATAATGTCTATCATGCCTTATCGGCACTACATTTTTGCTTATTTCATCATACAATGCCTGTAGTAGCGCTACTTTTTTATTTCCATCTTTTTCTATAAGAATGTATATTAGGTCATTTTTCAGAAGTCCGATACTTAGGTTTCGGTTTAACTGCATTGTATGTTTATAATTATTCTTTAGGTGCTCCTGGCTACTTTCTTCTATATCACAGATTATATCTTCTGCAAGATTGCTAACATAAATAGTGCTGTTAATGTCCTGCTCAATAAGCACTGATTTTTATCCCTGTGAAATTTTTCGATTTTTTTAATCTGTCTTTCAAAACTTCATGAGTCGTCTCTATACCCCAGCGCATATGATACAGTTCTGCAAAGCATTCCTCCGGAAATTTATCCCGTGGAAGATTAGTAGCGAAAATTTCTGACTTTCCATCATCTAAACACACCTTTACAAATCTCATTGAAAAGGAATCTCTGCTCATCATGATAGTTTCTTCTTTTTTGCCAATATAATTTCTCCTTCTAGCCTTTGTTAATGTTATGTCGACATCCTCATCATTTGATTTTAATTCTTTCTGTTCAGCCTTATAGTCACTTGTTTTTAGTCTTGCTACAAAATACACTCCATCATCTATAAAATTCAAAAATGCCGGTGTCGAAGGATAACCTCTATCCATAACAACAAGATAGGGATATCTGTTTCCAATTGTATCCTTTATTCCTTTTAACTGTTCCTGGGCTACTCGCATCTCATCAAACTTTACGGTATTAATACTGCTTTCCAGAATAAAGCGATTAAGAACGTCGTAAATACATCCCAACCCAATCTGAGCACATGGTTTTCCTCCTCTCACTGAGGCACTTCCGTATTTCTCGATGGTTTCATCAGTTGTAGGAATATTTATATCAGATCCATCATAAACCACATCCCTAAAGGAGACATTACTATGATATCACAAAAACAACTCTCTTTGGCAGATATTTTTGAAGATTGTAAAGATATTTTTGAATCTGACAAACCTCAGTTTCTTACTCTGCTCGAAAATCACATTGACCTTGATGAAATTATTCCGTTTTCTTTTTACAATCATTATTATGCAGCCACAGGTAGAAATCGAAAATATCCTTTGACTGCTATGCTTTGGGCTTTGATCATTCAACGCCTGTTTTCTATTCCTACTGATTCTCTTTTACTTGTCTTTCTTCATTATTCAAGACATCTTAGAGAATTCTGCGGTTTTACCAAAGTTCCTGACGCCTCTAAAATCACTCGTTTTAAGCAAGATTTTTTATTGGACTTACAATCTGTTTTTGATAAGCTTGTTGATATAACTGAACCGATATGTAGGGATATTGATAGCAACCTTGCTTCTATGCTTTTGTTTGACACTTCAGGTATTGAAGCTTATGTAACCGAAAACAATCCTAAATATGCCAACCGCATTATCAAGCAACTTAAATCCTATGCAAAATCTATGAATTTTGATAGTTCTTATGACCCTTATAAGGTAGCATATGCTTCTATGCCTACATCAGCTTCATCAAACCATGAGGTTAAACAGCAGTACATTAACGGACATTTCTGCTACGCTTACAAGTTCGGTATTATTACCAATGGACTTGGATTTGTTCGTTCCATTGATTTCTACAACAAGGATTATCTTACTTCCCATCCTGACATTGTAGTTGAAAAGAAAGCAAAGTCTCCGGATGAAGACAAATCTCTTGCTGATTCCAAAGCTTTACTGCCTACCTTAAAGGACTTTAAAACAAGGCATCCGGGTATTAAACCATCTATATTCCTTGGTGATGCAGCCTTTGATACCATTGAGATTTACAAATCACTTTTTGAAGACTTCAATTTCCAAAAAGCATTTATTCCTTTAAAAGTTAAGCTCTCAATGGATAATGTTAAATATACATTCAATGAAAATGGTATTCCTTGTTGCCCTCATGATTCTTCGCTTCCGATGAAACGTGAAGGAAGTAAATCCCATTTAAGGAGCAAACTGTCTACAATGAAGTTCGTTTGTCCAAAAATGAAATGGGAATACAACCGACAAGACAAGTAAAAACGGCGTGTCTGTCACTGTGACAATCCTTGTACAACTTCTTCCTGCGGTAGAATGATTTATGTTTATCCTGAAAAGAATCTCAGAGCTTATCCCGGAGTAGAACGAGGTTCTAAAGAATGGGATGAAACATATAAGATCAGGGTAAATGTTGAAAAATCAATCAATCACTTTAAGGACAGTTTCTGCATTGCCAAACGGAAAACAACAAATGAAAAAACACTGCATTCCGATTTACTGCTAGCCGGTATCTCACAGTTATTAACTGTAGTTGTTGCTGATAAAATTAACCAACGACAACATATCAGAAGTTTAAAATCTTTAATTGCTTAGGACTTATCAACTTTTATATAAGCACTACGCTTATTAAAGTGCGCCCAAATCTTGCAGTTATCAACTTTTCAGCTTAAAATTTGTGCTTTGCACAAATTTATCCTTGTATACAATAATGATTGCGAACGAGCTCAGCGAGTTTCGCAATTACCTAGATATATAATTATCTACAAAAATATTGCTGTAATCCAATACAACAATTCATTTTTATATTTTTATGGCATATCAAGATAAGGTATCACAGCCTTTAAAGCCTCAATGCTCTCAGGAGTTAGAGTTACTTTAAAAAGTCTTTGGATCAAACTTATTAAGATTATTAGTTGATTCTTCCATTAATTTATTAAATAATTCATCAAATTCCGGATTTTTTTCTAATCCTTCTTTTCCAATTGAACTTGATGGACCGGGAGTTAGAATTATTCCGGTACTAGGATTATCACCTAATATAAATGACCAATAAAAAGCCTTTTTTTCACCTTTATCAATATCACTATTATAAAAAGAATAATTTGGAGAAAAGTTCAAAAGCTCCACATAGCAGGAACCCCGGATCCATCCCATCTTCCCGTCTCACTCACTTTACGACTATATGCTCCTCCACTAAACATAACTCTTAAATCATGTTCTTTAATTAAATCATGCAATTCTTTGGGTAAACATGAAATAAATGTTTCTTGTGGATCTTTAGATATCATAGTCGCAAGTTGATACAAATTTTTGTATTCCAGACTGTGACATAACTATCCCATGTCCTACATCTGAATAATCATCTGCATCCTCATTTGCAAACCAAATTGATTGTACAAATTTTTATTTCATTTGGAAATGCATAATATCCATTATCTAATGAGTTAAATACTGTAATGATTGAACCTTCATTATTTATAAGACTAAATCTGGATATGTCCATTTCACCACCGGTAGAACTCTCATAATATTCAAATCCCAAGTTTTTCAAAAGTCTTTTTAATGTTATTTTTCTTTTTTTGTTGTAAACTACAACCTGTAAGACAATTCATAACTATAACCAAATATACTATTAGTATCAATTTATTTTTTTAAACTTTATACATAACATAAATTACTCCTCTATCTTATTCTCTACTCTAGAAATATCCTCTAAATAATCTCCACCAAGTTCTTGAGCTTCTTGAAAAAGTGACTTTGCCTTTATCAAATCCTTGTCTACTATTTTTTTCCATACTCATAAAAAGGCTAAATAATATTTTTCCTAATCTTACAACTTCAGTATCTTTTGCACCGGCAGACTTTTCTGCCCAATAAAATCCTTCATCATATTTCTTTTTTTCAATATAGTATTCTAATAAATTTACATATGCTATTTCTATATCAGCTTCTGCTGCAAGCTTAAACTCTTCTTCGGCCTTTGACTCGTTAAATATTGGACTTTTATTTTCTATATAACAGTATCCCAAATATAAATGTGCAAAACCACTTCCATTATCAGCTGCTCTTTTTAGGTAATCCTCTGCCTTGATATAGTCTTTCTCATATACATCACCCCTATAATAGGATACGCCTATATTGCATAGTCCGTCAGCATTACCTGAATCTGCCGCCTTTTGATACCAATCTATTGACTTCGTATTGCTCTGTTCAACAAATTTACCCATTAAATACATATCTCCTAATGCTATATATGCTTCAGTATATCCCTTCTCAGCAGATAAAGAAAAGTATTCATAAGCCTTCTCATAACTCTGATCGTAGAAAACTCCATAATAATATAAATTTCCAATTATATACTGTGAAACTCGGTCGCCTTCATCAGCTGTTTTCTGATAAAATTCAATCTCTTTCTTACTAAGTTTAGACGAATCTGATGGTAACTCTCTGTCACCAGTCTCTGTAGTAAATGTATTTTTTTGAATTATATCCCACGTTATATTATCCTTCTTAAAAATATATAACTACAGATACGACAACTATAGTTATTATCAAAATAAATGCTATTTTTCTTTTTCATAATTTCTGTTCCTATTTACAAACAATATCTGTTAAATTCGCTTATAGCATCTGTTAGTGAACTATATGGACCATACGTAGACCTTCCATCCATTACATACACCCAAAAAGTCACACCATCACCCTCAATCCAACAATGTCCATATGAACTATATCCCTCTTTGTATACCATATCTTTCCCCTTTATTTACATGATTAAAAAAATTTAAAAATACAAAAGTATAATAAGTCTCACTATACATCCTCCTAATAAATATATTCTTATCAACTTTGTACAGCAAAACAAAAAAATTAAAGTAATGTAAATAGTAACATAATTAGAATCATATTAATTATATCTAAATACTATCGTAAGGTTTTTTTGCAATAAAATGTCAATATATTATTATTCTACTTATTGGAATAAGCCCAAATATTTTTATTATAAATAACGAGATCTTCAACAATTTATTTGAAGACCCGTTGAATTAAATATAGATTTTTATTCTTTTTTTAAACACACCTATTTTTAAGAAATTAATCTATCAAAAAAATCCGGCTTTATCTCTTAATTTAATTAAAAAGTTCTAAGTGCAAAATTATTATTGAATTACCCATGCACCGTCAGCACCTAATCTATAGCCGTCTATTGTTGTATTCAAAAGCATTTTTCCGCCACTACCGTCTGTAGCAGTGCTTAGATAATACCATTTTCCTGATACTGCTCTCCAACCTGTGACCATCTTTCCGTTGTTGCTACCCTCATCTGTATTCAAAAAGTACCAACTTCTGCTTATATTCAGCCAACCTGTAAACATATATCCTTGTGAATCAAAGAAATACCAACTGTTATTGATAAGCTTCCATTCATTTCTTGGATATGAGCCGTCACTGTTCTTTATCCACCATCCTTTGTTGTCTCTTTGCCACGATATACTTCCCTGTGGCATAGAAGTTGAATTCTGAGAAGCCTTAGCAGCGCTGCCTCCGGAGTGTGAGCCTCCACTTCCTCCTGAGCGTGAGCCTCCGCCTCCTCCACCACCGGAACGTGATCCGCCTCCGGATGATGAACCTCCTTTACTTTTCTTTGTAGTGTCGGTTACCGTATTTCCTATGTTATTTCCGATATTACTATTTGTATTACCTGCATTTGTTCCGGCAATGTTATTACCGTTTCCGATATTTAGATTACTACCACCTGTATTATTTCCTGTATTACTATTTATATTACCTGCATTTGTTCCGGCAATATTATTACCGTTTCCGATATTCAGATTACTACCACCTGTATTATTTCCACCATTACTTGAATTTGTAGCTGTATTATTTGCTACATTATTACCGGAATTAGCTGTATTATTACTTGAACTTCCTGTATTTGTTGTAGTATTATTACCCGTATTTATTACATTATTATTTTTCAGGCAATTTATTGTACTTAGCAATTATAACTGTATCTGATAGAATATTGCTATAATCACCTTCCCAATCTACAAATTCATACCCTTCTCTATAAGGCGCTTGCGGTGCAAATGCAGGATTACCTTCTTCTACTATCTGAGTTGATATTATATTGTTATCATCTGTCTTAAATGTAACTGTATATTCTATCGTAGCAGGAACTCTTTCAAAGAAGAACATTTGTGCCGGATGCTCATGCCAAATATATTGTTGCACATTTGTACCGTTTGCTGTTTGGCCTCCGGTTATGTCCACAACTTTACCTGAATTCTTATTTACAATTCTGTATGTTCCTTCAGTATCATTGTTTTTCACAATATACCAGCTCTCACTCGGATTATAATGCCTTTCCCAGCTGTATATATTTGCTCTGTTGCTCAAGGAATACCATACTACATCCATATATTTATTATTGTATGTATTCTTTATTAGAAATGTTCCATCTGACTGCTTCTCAAGCTTCCAAATCTGTGTTGAAGGTAAATTAGGCGAATTATAATCATTTAGATATATTTTTTTCCATTTGCACCACTTGAATCAGACTCAGTAGTAATAACTTTTGATACATCCAGTTTTGATCGAATTATGTAAGTAGCATTATCTTTTAAATCATTTGCACTTGTTTCTTCTACATTTGGAAAGTCATGCTTTTCAAGATAGAATCTTTGTGCTGTAGATTCATTAGGATAATATTGATAAATATTATTGCCATCAGTAGCATCTCCGTTTCTTACATCCAATGAATACCCTGAATGTTTAGCAATAAATCTATATCCACTGCCGTTTCTTACTATGTACCATCTTTGATTATCATTTCCCTGTACATAGTCCCACATAATCGCATTCTTTTCATTTCCATATGAATATGGTCCACCTAATATATCAAGGAGTTTTCCACCTTGCTTTGTTTTTACGATAAAACTGTCATCACTTTGACGTTCAAGTGTCCATACATAGTCACCATTTTTAAAATAATCTTTTAAACATACATTCTGTCCGTTTGTACTTCCGTCACCTTCCCAACCTAAGCTTCTACCTTCTGCCACATCTGAACGTATGGTATAGTCGCCGTCGGCTATATCATCATCACTTCCACCTACAGGTCTCGGGATATGGTTAGGTATAACAGGATCATCAGGTCTTATATAGATATAACCTTGTACCCATGTTCTTGCCTCTATTGGATTGAGATATCTGTTGGCAGAAAATACATGTCTGGATACAAAATTATACTCCGAAAGTATTACTGAGCCGTCTCCACCTACAGCTTCTACTATGGCTACATGTCCTGTCTCATATGCATGATTATTTGGTGCAAAACAGGCAATTGCCCCCAGTTTAGGTTCATTTCCATATGGATATGCGCCTGTATTTACATTGTATGCATAAAAATCTTTTGCATACCACTTTGAAATATTAGGCCAATGCCCAAGTATTTCATAAGCCCTTCCCCAAACATACCAAGTACATTCTCCTATACAACCAACGGCTATAAAAGGATTATATGCTCCGTTATAATAATAAACATTTCCATATTCAGGAGCTGTAGTTCTCCTAGTAAATCCTCCCCCTGTATTTAATAAACTGGCCATTCTGAAACTTGCTATAGATGGAGTTGCAAATTTGGATATATCTAAGTCTTCATCGATATTTAAATTCTCATATCCTTCTAAATAATCTTCATTATACTCATTATCCTGTTGTTCTATTCCTCCATATGCAACTGTTTGATTAGCAAAAACTATTACTATAGATAATAGGATTGCTATAATTTTTATTAATACGTTTATTCATTTTATCCCCCTTATAATCAGTTCTGTTTTTTTAAATTAATGCGCTTCCTACTACAACATATATATTCCTCCAATATTATATTTACTTGTTTAAAGTAGCAATATCTGCCCTCAAAATATAATATTATTTTTAGCTTTTTTTATATAATGTACCATCCCAATAACTTACATATCCCTGTGTAATTTTTAGTGTAAGTACTATAACCCTTATATTCATCAACATTTCTACCGGATTTGTATATTAAATTTACAATAAAAAAACCACTCGGAGAAAACCGGTGGCAAAAATCAATTTTATAAAATTATATTTAAATACAATTGAGTATAATAAAAAAATAAAACTAAAAAGTGATGCATAGACGGAAAAAAATAGATCTTGTTGTTTCTCATCACAGGAGCTAATCTTTTCTCTTCTTTATAGATCAGACATACAAGCCATACCATTACAGCTATTACATTCACACCTATAACCATCATATATGAAGTCGAATTATTGAAACACATAATTGTATATAATGAAGTAACTGATGCTATAAAAGGTGCCAGCAACAAAAAAGATCCTGCACATTGTGCATTGAACTCTACCGCATATGGTGATGTGGAGGAAAACCATAAATATGAATACAGTCCTATAAGCACAAGACAAAACATAGGTGACATATTTCCTATTACATTATAGCTTGAAAATCCATACATAAATGAGAACAGTATTCCCATAGATGAGAAGAATATATTTACCGCTATATGTATGTTGTTGGCTATAACACTTAGTCTGGTGATTTTCAATGTATCCGGATTTTCTTCTATATAATGGAAATCTTTCATAGGCTCTCTTGTAAACAGTAAGAAGCTGTTTACAAATACCAGTATCAACACAAATATCAGAGCTATATTTGCAACTATAGAAAAATCTTTTGATACTATAAAAGTATCAAGGTTTTCCTGTGCCTTCAAATAGCTGTATAAAGACAACGCACATAGAGCACCTGTTATGTTGCAAAATAACGAATAACATATATGACTTATTCCAAGATCATATCTCCCACGCCCTTGTATTATTCTGTCTTTATCACCATATTTAGCAATCATATATATGTCTTTATAAGTTAATTTTTTTCATGGTTCTTATCTTTTTGTTTTTGTAAATAAACACTGCAATACCTGTATCTATGAGCCCGAAAAAGCACTGTAGATACCGCAATAAATAATGTCAAAAAAAGAAAATAAAGCAGGTGGCAGATTTTTTTCATCAAAACGAATATATCTATTGCTGAAATCCTATAAATACTGAATATTATTGAGCCGAGAATCAAGCAAACAAAACATAAAAAAATATAATTCCAATTTTTCTTTTTATACTGTTTATATGCTTGTTTTTTTACATTCGTATTTGTTTCATCAAAAGATTCCACAATATCATTGAAATCTGATACATCTTCCGTATTTACTGTCGGCTCTTTAATATCCTCAGATAACACTATATTCTTGTGGCTTGACGGTAATTCACAGTTCTCCAAACCGTACTTTAACATACGCAAAGAATAGGATTTATAGTCATCTTCTTTTAACCCTTTATGATTCGGAAAGATCAATTTTTCACGTTCAATAAACTCCCTTACTCTCTGAAACCCAAGCTCTTCATCTTTGATTGTAAAATATGTGTCAAAAAACATATCTTCATGGCTTTCAAGTTCCTTATATCCCTTTCTCTTTCCACGTTTTATCTCACTGATTCTGGGCTCTACCATATTTCCGGGTCTTACTTTATCTATAACAATGCACAATGAAGAGTAGGGGATACCCAGCTCTTCATTTATATATTTTATTATATCGCTTTGACAAATCCTACGTTCTTGCATGTACTACACCCCTTAACTCAAGCCGTTAATATATAAATATTTAGCTGATATTAAATATATCTAAATATTATCGTAAGTTTTATTTATGGAAATGTCAATATATTTCTTTTTTATCTTTAATATCCTGACTTTCTGCCGAAGTTTTGTACCCACTCAAGAGTACCGTTATTGTTGTAGCATCCTACTCCTATAGAATCAAAGTCCTTATTGAGAATATTTTTCTTATGTCCTTCCGAATGCATCCATGAATCCATAACATCTGCAGGATCTTTTTGTCCTTCTGCAATATTTTCTCCCCAACGATTATATCCGCTTGGAAAAGCTGAAAAACAATCCGAACCGTCAGGTCTGTCATGTGAGAACAACTCCGCAAGCTCATTAGCACGCAAATGAGCTGTATCCATCAAGCTGTCATCCTTCTTTAATGCAGGAATACCACGCTTTGCTCTCTCCGCATTAACAAGCTCTATAACCTTATCCTCATACTCGTCTGTGGATATTTGCTTAGGTTTTTCATCGGAATACAGCTTTGACCAATCAAAACCGCTATTGTTCGAATTATTATTACTTGTAGCGCTGTTATCCGAATAATTATAGGTATATGTGTATGTATTTGAATTATTATCTGCGTTATTATTATTTCTTTTATATGATGAATTAGTGTAGTCTGTATTCGGCTGATATGCACCGGTACTGTCTACATAATATCCGTCAGGTGTATATGTATTTGCATCCATACGTCCGCCATTTGAAGGATTCAAATAATACCATACATTATTCAATGAGATCCAGCCGACACGCATATTTCCGTTTACAGAGTCCAAATAGTACCAATCGTCGCCATAATTTAACCAACCTGTTTGCATATACCCTGAAGCACCCATGTAATACCAAGTATTATTTATATCAATCCATGATGACTGTACATAGGAACCGTCGGAATATTCAAACCACCAACCTATCCCGTTTCTCTGCCAGCTTCCTACACTTGCAAAAGCAGGTATTGTCATAGCCACAGTTCCGGCTAACAGCGCCGATGCAAATAAAACACCCTTTCTCATAACATTTTCTCCTTTTACTCTACAAAAAAACATCTACGACACATATAATGCCATAGATGTATTTTAAAACTGTTAAATAAAAATGTAAAGCCGGTTACGATAAAGTCTGTCACTTTATTCCATATATGCACCCTTCATCGGGCTTTGTGCATGCTGTGCATATAGTTTCAGCAGGCCTTTTTTGTGTTTACTTGTAAATCCCTTCCAATTTGCTTTTCTCTTTGCTAAAATATCATCTATTTCCTCAGGTGTTCTTTTCTCACCGTTTATACCGATAACAGCAATCTTTCTTGCTTCTATATCAATCTCTATTTTTGAAAGCCCGAGAGGATCACCGTTATCAAGTTCCGGATTCTTTACAAATGTTCCCGATCCTCTTTTTACCTCCAATATGCCTCTTGTCACAAGGCTTTTTTATAGCTTCTCTTACAGTACTCCTTCCCACACCGAATCTTTCCGATAATTTATGTTCACTTGGCAATATTGAGCCTACAGCAATCTGTTCCTGCTGTATATAAATCATAAGTTGATCCTCTATCTGAGGTACCAATAACTTTTGATCTACTTTTTCGTAATTATAAACCATAAAAAAACCTCCAAAAATATTATTTGTAATTTATTATACATCATTTTATTATTTTATAGTATTATAATTAAACTATAGCATCCTTATATATTAATACATTTTTAAATATTTTTGTCGGTATCAGGCAGATAGTTTCCTCTTTTTTTAAAAAAAGTATTCATCTGATAATATACTTTTTATGTAAAAAAATATGCTACATAAGAGATATATTACAATTGTCCGGGAGGTATAAAAATGTTTAAAAGGAAAATATTGATATCGTTATTTTTATCCGTAGCAATTATTGCAACCGCCTGTTTTGGAAGCGGTAAGCAAAATAATACAAATAAGAATTCATCTGCTCAAAATGAACAATCCGTAAACAGCAAAACAGCTTCCATAAAAAATACATATTGGATAGCAAATCAGGACGACGGTGAATGGAAAAGAAGTGTCGAGCTTATATTTAATGAGGACGGCAGCTTTCATTGCAGATCCACAGCCGGTGATAATGTTGAATCATCTTGTTCACATGTCGATGCCGATTCTTACACATGGATTCAAAATTCGGATACGATAGATCTTGAGTTTAATACTGAAAATCCACATAAAAAAGTGATTTTTTACGCTCGGATTTCAAATACAGGTGATAAAATGAGTTGTTCCGATATGTTTGAACTTTCTGAGGAGAGCCTTACCTTTATAAAGCAGGATAAAATGCCCAAGATTACTTCAATAGAGGAAGACTCAGACAAGCTTATAGGTGAATGGGAGCTTGTTGCATGCGGTGAATTTTCACCTCATGATATGACTACAGATGATAAAACCCCGTTTGAATCCACTCTGAAAATATATAAGAAAAATGATAAGATGTATGCGGATTATCATTTTGTAAGAGAGAAAGGTTACGGTAAAAGCGATATAAAGCAAATGGGTGTTTCCATTTAATAAAAAACCGCTGACCTTAAACTGTATAAATGAATTCTGGAGTGCAAGCTTTGATGAGACTGTAATACCTGAGGGTGCGGATTCTAAAATAAAACTGAATGTAAATTTTGCCATTGTAGAAGACAATAAAATTTTATTAATTGAAGATGACCCTGAATCTGACTATGACGGATATACCGAGCTTGTTTACCTAAGAAAAGGTTCAAAGGAATATGAGGACAGAGAAAACTATTTTTACTATAAAACCGTTACTGTTTCTAATATAAACGAGCTTGTAAAAAACCTTAAAGCTAATACAAAAATCATACTGAAAGAAGGTACCTATAATTTTTCCGATATTAATTCAAACGAAAGTATTGATATCGGAGAATCCGACTCTGAAGGTAATTTTCCCAACTATCTTTTATATACCGACCATATAAGACTTGAGGCCAAGGACGGAGCCGGTGTAAATATTCTTACAAATTCCGCAACAAGTAATGTACTTGAATGTTTTGGCGGAAGTGATATAAGCTTTAAAGGTCTGACTTTCGGACATAATGTTGAAAAGGGCTCTTGCACAGGCAATGTACTTGCATTTTCCTCTTGTGACGGAGTAAGAATTGAGGATTGTAATCTGTTCGGATGCGGTACCTATGGTATAAGCTCAACCGGTGCATCAAATATATCTGTTATAAATACTCAGATTTATGAATGCAGCTATGGTTTATTGGAACTTAATAATACTTACAATTCATCATTTAAAAATTGTGTTTTACGTGACAGTGAGGGTTTTAGTCAATTCGAGATAAACTACTGTGGCAATATAAGTTTTGAAGATTGCCAAATATCAGGGAATAAAAGCCGAAGGTTTTCAAGATCTTTTTATAGCTGCATCCGAATCTAAAGATATAATATTTAAAAAAATTGTAATTTTAAAAAAATAACAGCTATAAAACAAAAAAACAATGAAGATATACAATTTATAGACTGTACATTTGATGACAATAACTAAACATAAATCGGGTGCAAAATTGCACCCGATACATTTATTTATACCGCCTTTCCGGTATAGAGTTGATAATATCTGCCCTTTTGTTCCAAAAGGCTTTCATGTGATCCTCTCTCTATTATTCTACCCTGTTCAAGAACCATTATTACATCAGAATTTTTAATCGTTGAAAGTCTGTGTGCTATAACAAAGGTTGTTCTGCCCACCATAAGTGAATCCATACCGCTTTGAACAAGCTGTTCTGTTCTTGTATCAATTGATGATGTCGCCTCGTCAAGTATAAGTACAGGCGGGTCCGCCAAAGCCGCTCTTGCAATCGAGAGGAGCTGTTTGACCCTGTGAAAGATTGGCACCTCCCTCGTGCAAAAATGTATTGTATCCGTCCGGAAGTCTTTCTATAAAGCCGTCGGCATTTGCAAGTCTTGCAGCCGCTCTGCACTCATCATCGGTAGCGTCAGGACGCCCGTATCTGATATTTTCCATAACGGTATCCGAGAAAAGGTTGGTCTCCTGAAGCACAACTCCCAGAGATCTTCTCAAATCGTCCTTTTTTATCTTTTCTATATTGATGCCGTCATACCTGATCTTACCGCTTTGAATATCGTAGAATCTGTTAATAAGGTTTGTGATAGTTGTTTTTCCGGCACCTGTAGAACCTACAAATGCAATCTTTTGTCCCTTATTTGCATAAAGATTTATATCATGAAGCACTATCTTATTTGGAACATAACCGAAGTCTACATCCTCAAATACTATATTCCCCTCAAGCTTTGTATAAGTTAAGCTTCCGTCACTGTGCTTATGCTTCCATGCCCATATGCCGGTTCTCTTATCAGATTCAGAGATATTTCCGTTTTTGTCTTCCTTGGCGTTTACCAAAGTAACATAGCCCTCGTCACCTTCCACAGGCTCGTCCATAAGGTCAAATACTCTCTTACTGCCGGCTGCAGCCATAACTACGGCATTAAGCTGCTGTGATACAGTCATAAAAGGTCTGTTAAAAGCTTTTACAAGTGAAAGGAATGCGGCAATAGTACCTACCGTAACTCCCATATGTCCGCTTATTGCAAAGTATCCTCCCACTACAGCTATTACAACATAGCTTAGGTTACCTATCTGAGCAACTATAGGCATAAGTATATTTGCAAAACCGTTTGCCTTTGTAGATGCATCATATAAATCGTTGTTTATCTTGACAAATCCCTCTATGTTCTTCTCTTCATGGTTGAACACCTTAACGACCTTCTGACCGCTGATCATCTCTTCTATATATCCGTTTACCTTACCCAAAGTACTTTGCTGTATGCCGAAATACTTTCCTGAAAGACCTGCCGCCTTACCTGAAGCCTGTACGGAAATAAAAATCATTATAACCGATACTACTGTCATTATCGGACTTAGAATAACCATGGTTATAAAGACCGCTACAAGTGAAAACAGTGCTTCCACAAGCTGTGGGAACGATATACCTATAAACTGACGAAGTGTATCCGTATCATTAGTGTATATCGACATAATATCACCATGTGAATGTGTGTCAAAGTATCTGATAGGAAGTTTTTCCATATGTGCGAAAAGATTTCTTCTTATCACTCTCATGGTACCCTGTCCTACATTTACCATTATCCTGTTATAGGCATAGTTTGCAATTACACCTAACAAGAATATGCAAATAAGTCTTAACATCTCTCTTGCGAGAGGAGTAAAATCAGGGTTTGTCTCCTTTGTAAGCGGAGTTATATAATTATCTATAATCTGTTGCATGGAAGAAGCGCTTATCGAGCTTACTATTGCAGAAATAATAATACAAATAAATACCGCAATAATACTCTTTGTATAATTCTTCATTACAAGTGAAATTACACGCTTCATGCTGTTACTTGCAACCACCTGTACAGTCTGGCTTATTCCACCCTTTTCTCTGTTTATTTCCGACATTATGCACCTACCTTATCAAAATCCGCATTGCCTTCCGCCTGTGCATTTGCTGTGGACCTGTATATCTCATTGGTCTCAAGCAGTTTTTCATGAGTATCAAAGCCCACTACTTGACCTTTTTCAAGTACAATTATCTTATCCGCATCTTTTATAGAGGATATTCTCTGTGAAATAATAATCTTTGTTATATCAGGTATCTCTTCTTTAAAGGCTCTTCTTATCTTGGCATCCGTAGCCGTATCTACAGCTGATGTGGAGTCGTCAAGTATAAGCACCTTAGGATTCTTTAAAAGCGCTCTGGCAATACATAGTCTTTGCTTTTGACCGCCTGAAACGTTTGCACCGCCACGCTCTATCCAAGTATCGTATTTTTCAGGCATTCTCTCTATGAACTCATCCGCACAAGCCAGTTCACAGGCTCTCTTTACCTCATCCAATGTGGCATTTTCATTACCCCAACGAAGATTTTCAAGTATTGTACCTGAAAACAACTCATTCTTTTGTAAAACTACGCTTACAGCATCTCTAAGTGCTTTCAGGTCATAGTCTTTTACATTCTTACCGCCGATATATACGCTTCCGGCTGTTGCATCATAAAGTCTCGGTATCAAATTTATAAAGGATGTCTTTGAACTTCCTGTTCCTCCGAGTATTCCTATAGTACTGTCTGAAGCTATATGTATATTTATATCTGAAAGTACAGGTTTACCGATACCTGCCTTATAAGAAAAGCTCACATTATCAAAGTCTATACTTCCGTTTGCTACGGTTTTGCAGGCATTTTCCTTTGAAGTTATATCACTTTTTTCTCTTAAAACCTCTGCGATTCTTTTTGCACTTGCCTCAGACATTGTAATTATTACAACTGTGAATGAAAGCATCATAAGTGAGATAAGTATGCTCATTACATATGAGAAAAGTGATGTAAGCGCACCTGTTGTCAAGCTTCCTGAGGTAATTTGGCTTGCACCGAACCATGAAAGCGCTATTATACAGGCATATACTGTAAGTATCATAAGAGGGTTATTAAGTACTATCCTTGATTCCGCCTTTACAAAAAGCTTATAGATATTTGTAACGGCAACCTCAAACTTGGATATTTCTCTGTCCTCCTGTACATATGACTTCACCACTCTTATACCTGAGATATTTTCCTGAACATTTGCATTAAGTGCATCGTACTTTCCAAAAACCTGATTGAAAAGTCTAACGGCACTTGTCATTATGATGATTAGTGCCAAAGAAAGGAAAAATGTTGCAATAAAGAATATAATTGACATTCTTCCGGATATGGTTACCGTCATTATAAGCGCAAAAACAAGAGTTGCCGGTGCTCTCATAAGCATTCTAAGTACCATCTGATAAGCATTTTGGATATTTGTGATATCTGTAGTAAGTCTGGTTACAAGACTTGCTGTCGAGAAATTGTCAATATTTGAAAATGAAAAATTTTGAATATTTCTAAACATCGCTTCACGCAAATTTCTTGCAAAACCTGATGAGGCCTTTGCGGCAAATAATCCGGCAGCTACTCCACAAAACAGTCCCAAGATTGCAAGTCCTATCATCACGGAACCGTATGCTACTACCGCACCGTAATCTCCCTTCATGACACCTCTGTCAATTATAAAGGTCATCATATACGGGATCAGAAGTTCAAATACCACTTCACCCAATATAAACACAACTGTGAGCAAGGAAGCGGTCTTGAATTCTTTTATATGTTTCGCCAATTCCCTTAACATATTTTCTCCTTTCTTGAATAAAAAAAAATTGCACAAAATGTACAATCTTTTTAAAAATATGATATCTCTCAATATAAAGATACATTTCATGCAGAAAAAGGGACTTGAACCCTCATGATATTGCTATCACACGGACCTGAACCGTGCGCGTCTGCCAATTCCGCCATTTCTGCTCATAACACCACGCGAGAAAAACCCACGTGGTAAGTATAATACAATATTTAAAATTATGCAAGCTTTGACTTAGCAACTTCAGCTAATTTTGTAAAACCTGCAGGATCGTTTACAGCTACATCTGCAAGGATCTTTCTGTTCATATCAACGCCTGCAACCTTAAGTCCGTGCATAAGCTTTGAGTATGAAAGTCCGTTCATTCTTGCAGCAGCATTGATTCTTGCGATCCAAAGCTGTCTGAACTGTCTCTTTCTCTCTTTTCTACCTGCGTAAGCACTTGCCAAAGCTCTCATTACAGACTGCTTTGCAATTCTGTACTGCTTTGAACGAGCTCCTCTATATCCCTTTGCAAGTTTTAAAACTCTATTATGTCTTTTCTTTGCATTTAAAGCACCTTTAACTCTTGCCATTTAAAAACCTCCTAACCCTTCGTCAACTTATAGATATGGTAAAATTTTCTTCATAACCTTTGCATTTGTTGCATCTGTTACGATATCTTTTCTAAGATTTCTTTTTCTCTTTGTTGACTTCTTAGTTAAGATATGTGACTTATAAGCTTTGTTTCTTACAAGCTTACCTGTTCCTGTTTTCTTAAAACGCTTTGCTGCTGCTCTACTTGTCTTTAGCTTTGGCATAATGAATCCTCCTTTTATTACAATATCTTTAAGCCTTCTTTGCTGATAAAAACATTACCAAACTTCTTCCTTCCGCCTTAGAAGGTTTGTCGATTGTCGCCACATCTGAAAGAGCCTCGGCAAAATCATCCAAAATATACTTTGACTTGAACATTCTTGCCATCTCTCTACCTCTGAATCTTAGAGTAACTTTAACTTTGTTTCCCTTTTCTAAGAATTTTCTGGCAGAACCGACTTTTGTATTAAGATCATTAGTGTCAATATTCGGCGATAAACGAACCTCTTTTATTTCTATTGTCTTTTGCTTTTTCTTTGCTTCCTTATCTTTTCTGGCAAGCTCATATCTGAATTTACCATAATCAATAATTTTACAAACAGGGGGTTTTGCCGTTGGTGCAATAAGAACCAAATCCAAACCTGCTTCCTCTGCTTTATCTCTTGCTTCGTTTATTGAAACTATACCTAATTGTTCACCCTCTGATGAAATAAGACGAACCTCTTTAGCTTTTATCTGTTCGTTAATCAATTGTTCGCTAATGTCTTTATACCTCCATTTTCTTTACCAATATAAAAAGGCAGATAGAAAACCATCCGCCCAAAAAAATAATCATAACCTTATATCTGACAAATACATTCACAATCTACCAGATATAAACAAACGTTATAGACCATAGTCACACAATTGTGCTTGGTGAGGCGAACCTGCTTTCTTTCAACGCTTGTCATTCTATCATTTTTAAAAACGGTTGTCAACAGTTTTTTATTTTTTACGGATGGACCACATCATATCCTTCCACATCGTAATAGCCTGCTGGGTCCTTGTCTCCGCCGAACCATACATGTGAATAGTTCTTATCCATTGCCACACCTACAGTCTTTATAAACGACCAGTCACCTTCACCGATAATAACGGCATTGTGTCCCGGTGAACTCTTCCAAAGGTCAAGAGCAAGCTGCGGGTCGATACCTATACTGTGATATACTGAAATCTCATATCCGCTTCCTTTATAATTTGTAAGTTCTCTCGGCTTATCCCACATTATTTCGGCATGTGCGTGATCCGGAGTATATGCACCGCCGCTCCAATTGCCGAAATGTGACCAGCTGTGCAAATTTCCCTGTATACCTCTCTCATCAAGCTGAAGCCTTGGAGTATAGTCATGAGAATCCTTTACATGAGCTCTGGCAACACTTGTCAAAGACTTTGAAAATGACAATTTGGACAGACCCAGGCTTCCCTGTATTCATTTATAAGATAGTAAAGATTGGCCTCCTCATCGCTTAGTGAAAGCTCTTTAAGTTCATTTACCACCTTTGTTCTTTTATCCTGCTCGCCTGTATTGTCATTTGATATAACTGTGGTCATAGGATTCGTAACAACTCCACCGCCGGGTACCACCTGATTGGACGGCTTATTTGTATTTTGTTCATTATTCTCAGGCTGTTTACCGCTTTGATTATCAGTATTAGGTGAAACATTCTCTGAAACCTTGTCCGTATCCGCAACAGGTCCTATATTATTTTCTGTAGCAGCTACAGGACCATTTTTTGAGTCGTTATTATCAATACTCCTTGTGTCCGGATTTTGTGCCTGTGTACTTTCAGTATTTTCACTCTCCGCTCCCGGACCTACCAAATTTTTAAGTTCATCTTCATCACCTACAGGCTTTTGTATATTGCTTACAATACTCTTTTGATTGGCGGATTTTGACTCCTCTATTTTTTCTCCGTTTTCACGCACATATTGTCCGTCAGGAGTCCTTGAACTGACAAGCATAGCTCCGTCAGATCCGACATAGTAGTTGTCCACCCATGAGTCCTCTACCATGTATCCGTTGTCATCAAAATAATACCACTTGTTGTCCAAATTCTGCCAAGAATCACTTGGGTATGAACCGTCAACCTGCACATACCACCATCCTCTTTCATCTTTTTGCCAACCCTGTACCAAAGGATCCGCCAGTGCAACCAACGACAAAAAACAACTTGTCAAAAAAACTAAAATAAGTCCCAAGATCTTCTTGCTCAAACTCATAGCCAACTCCAAATCTTTCGTAATTTATAAGAATATATTAACACATCTTTACAGCTATACACAATAGAAAGATTATGTATACTATTATATGATTTCAAAAGCGCATAGTATATCATAATTTATTTCTGTATAAAATGCTCTTCTAAGATCAGAATAAGATGTGTATCTTTTCAGTAATACCATCATCTTTGTAACGGTAGCTTCAAGTGTCATGTCATAGGCTTCAATAAGATTAAATCCTTCTTTACTTTTTGTCCTACCTGATAGATTTCCATGTTGGAGCCCTCATTGACTACCTGAGTCGCCATCACAATAAACTTACCCATCTTTTGCCACTTTTCCATCTCCGCATAGAACTTTTCAAGTACATTGTCTGGGATACCTCCCACTCCGAAACTTTCTATTACAATGCAGTCATAGTTCTCAAAAAGGTACTCAAGCATCCCTTCCCTCATTCCGGGAATCACCTTAAGTACACATACCGAATCATTAAGATCAAGGAAAAACCTCACCCTCTCTCTCATAGGTATGTAAGGAATATACCTTATGATATGTTTTTCCTGTATCCTTGCAAGTATCGGAAAGTTCACACTGTGAAATGCGTTAAATGATCTTGCCATCATCTTCTTTGCCCTTGTACCTGCGATAACATTCCCGTCAAATACCAACACTATATTTTGAGAGTAATCGTCACAGGCGTAGAGTATACTGTCTCTTAAGTTGACCTTTGCATCCGTACCGTCTATATTTATCGGCTTTTGTGCTCCCGTTATTACTATAGGCTTTCTTGAGTTCTGTATCATATAACTCAGTGCCGCCGATGTGTATGCCATAGTGTCCGTTCCGTGCAATATCACAAATCCGTCATAAAAATCATAATTTTTCTTTATTGTGCCTGCAATATCTATCCAAATCTTAGGTGTAATATTGGTCGAATCAATATTGCAGATTTGAAGCACATCTATTTCACAAAGCTTTTCCACCTCAGGTACATATGTCAAAATTTCCGGTGCGCTGAGTGCCGGAGAAAGTCCTTCTCCCATCTGCTTTGATGCAATAGTACCGCCGGTTCCAATCACTAAATCTTCTTCATATTCTCTCCTTGTCAGTATATAAGAATACAGTCAAACAGATAAAAAAACAAGTATTATTGATTACAAAAAATGACGCCCCGATTTCTCGGGACGCCATAGGCAATAATTTTTAGGTAGTTTGTTTTTTTAAATTTATTTCCACGCTCCGGTATCATTCACATGAAATCCGTCCGGAGTATCTTCATTTATGAACATAGAACCTAAAGTCCTTATGTCTTTGTTGTCGCCGTAGTTCCAACGACCTGTGCCATTGTCAAAGAACCATGTCTGAGCAGGCGGATTCGGATTGAAGTAATACCAATCCCCGTCAATCTTATCCCATGAGATATGCATATGTCCATCAGCTCTGTCAAGGAAATACCATCTGCCGTCATCAGGATCATGATGCCATCCCTTTATCATCTCTCCGAAGAATCCGTCATGGTTCATTGAAAGGTAGTACCACTTATTTGTAGCTCTGTCTAAGAACCATCCGCTGTCCATGATACCGTCCTCTTCAAAGTGATACCATTCTTCCTTGGTTCTTCCCTCATAGGTGTAGCTTAACTTCTGCCAGCCTGTAACTCTCTCTCCGCTGTTTAACTTAAAAATCCACTTTGAATTATCAAGATTATTTTTCGCCTCTTCAGGATTTATAAGTTCCCAGTTTCCGCCAATTCCTACAGCGATAGGTGTCTGTGCACCGAGGGTCTTTGATTTGCCTGCAGCGCCTGAACCGCCACCTGAAGAACCACGACCTCTATTATTATTTGGTGCAGCCTTTGTTCCGATTCCCATACGATTTAAGATAGCATTGAGCTCATTTAATACCTTCAATAATTCAGGCGAGAACGCCTTATTTGGAGCAGCCCTATTTAAAATCGCTCTTGCCTCGGCAGCCTTAGCCTGTGCTTCGGCTACATCACTTGCATTATATTTGAAGGCATTAATATTATCAACCTTACCCAAACTGTCATTAAGTCCGTCTACAAGTTTAGCTCTATATTCAGCATCATTTGTGTAATAAAGATAAATAGTCTTATCTTCATTGATTAGCATATTCTTATTTATACTTTCCTTCTTGTCCACTCCGGAACTTAGTCCAACATAAGTCCAAGTAAGCCCCGTATTGCCGTCTTCAAATGTATCACCCTACTTGGAAGGTCTGAAACATAATCCGATTCATAATCTGACAATCTACTTCCCGGTGCTACAACAATAGTCTTTAAAGTACTCATATCAGGTATACTTACAAACTTTACCGTGTTTCCTCTACTTGTATATCCAAATATATATGTGTGACCTGTTTCAAAGTTATCACTGAATTCTCCCATATATCCGCTTCCGCCTGCAGGAGTCTCATATACTCCGGGTACACTTGTTACAGCATTTGAATCTGTAGCGAGTTTATACAAGCTATAATTTCTTGTAGATGACAATGCTCCTGTATGTATACTTGTTTCAAGACTTATAGGTGCATCTGCTCCGGTATAGGTATTCCAAGGTATTTCCACCATCATTTGAGTTCTCTACAAATACTTTAAACTCAAACTCTCCCTTATAAAGATCGGTGTTCTCATCCTGCACAAGTCTTTCATGTGCTCCTGTCACCTTTCTTTGGTCGATATGTATTCTATAAAGTCCCGGAGTTGTTATGCCGGTAGAACCAACCGGATATGTTACTCCAATAGTATTCGGATCAAAAGTATTTCTATTTGGATAATAGTCAAGTGCAAAATTTATTCCTGTATCATAAAGAACTTGAAGCTTTACAGGTTCTCTTGGCATGCCAAAAGATATAGTTTGGTTGTTCTCAACATTGTTATTATATCCTATGTTTCCTGATATTACTCTCCACTCCTTAAATAATGCACCATTGTGGTCTATAGGCTCCGCTTGTATACTTACAGGCTTACCAAACCTTACAGACTGTAAATCTGCAAAAGTCTTACCAGCTCCACCGATACTTATCCGGGTATTAGTTCCAGGTAAATCCGCATCATTCACTATTACATCTACCGGGAATATAGTTACTGTTATACCAAGATTTCCTGTATTTACATTCTCTGTTCTTACTCCATCAGCTATTCTTGTTGCAGGTGTGTCGTTATTTCCAAGAGGCCTTGGCACTATAGTATAAACTGTATCCGGATTAAGATTTCCAAATGTAACCTTTCTTTGAGCATCCGGCGATGTGAAATCATATACTATATTTCCACTAGGATCAAGCAATGCGTACTGTGTTTTGCATCAGCAGGGTCTATAACTATCTGTGCCATACCTGCATTATTAGGATCCTCAGATGCTGTTGCATTCAAAACTGTAGGTATTGTAACAACTGTAGAAGGTGCACTTATGCCTGTCGTAGGAATCTGATTTCCTACAGTAACAGATGTCGTAGGATCTGCTGTATATACTTTATAGCTTTCTCCCGGATGAAGCATTGAGCCTGATATCTTTCCTTTATTTGATAAAAGCTGTGCTCCTGTTAATACAGCAACCACATTTCCGTCCCTATCTGCAACCACATAGTTATATCCAACGCTCATTGCAGTCGGTGATATAGCATCTACTGCTATAACCGGAGCTCCTGTATTACTATCTAAGCCTGGAGTTACTTCCGGCACATATAGTGCAGTTGCTAAAGCATTTCTACCATAAGCTGTAAATGTATATCCGTCAGGATAATCCGCTAAGTTTATTCTAGTGAAATCAACCGGAGCAAAATTCTCATCATACCATTGAAGAACATATCCGCTTTCCACTGTCAATTTACCTGTAGACTCGTCTATCCACTCATTCAAATCTGATGAAGGAATATTTGTCCTTGCAGTATTCAAGTGTAATCATAAGTTAAAACTTTAGCATTATTACCATTATTGAATGTTATGTGGTTATCACCGGAAACAAGATTAAATTTTTTCCATCTTGTAGGATCAAGTTCAAATACAGCATTCAATGTAACTGTTCCTAAACTTTGGCTTTGTTCCAAGGTATTCGCCGGAAGAGTCCTTGGTGTTATAGCCGGATTATCATCTGCAAAGCCGTTTACTGATAGCCAGTTTCCATCAGTCATTTTCCAACCTCTGAATCTATATCCCTGATCCGGAACAGGTGTAGGCAAATCATTATCTGTAATATTTACATGATATGTTCCTGCTGCTATATTTTTCACTCTAGGTAAAGAATGCGTATCGTCTATAGGCTGACCTGCTAATCCTGCCAACACAAATGTCGCATCATTTGGATAAGTACCGCCTGAATACTCATGCTCCGGAACTGAAAGCCCTGTACTATTGGTATATGCAGGAACCATTATCTTACCGCCTATACCTGCTAAAGGATTAATTGCTGCTATAGAACCAAGATCTCTATTATATGTAATCGTTACAGAAATATCTTTATTAACTCCTGCCGATGAGCTTACAATAAGTTTATCATTTGTATCAGTCCAAGCCTGTGCACCCCCTGGACTCAATACAGTTGCAATATCTCCTGAGTGAGGAGTAAATGTGTTATCCCAAGCAATAGTTGACTTCGGTTCTACTCCCGGTATTCCTGCCGGAGAAGAATCATATGATATATATTTTTCTAACTTTGGAAGGGGTATTTTGTAACTTTCTGTTGTGGTAGTGTTAGTTTTAGTTCTTATAAATAAATTCCCTTTTGAAGCATTCTTATATACTGTACCTATTATAGGTAAATGAGGACTTGCCGGAAGATTCGCTACACTACCAAGTGCATCAACAACTTTATCATTTATATCATTTCCTTCATCGTCTACATAATTTATTGTGATTCCTCTATAGTAGTTAGGATTCTTAATGTAATTGTACTTTATAGTAACATTCTGATTTAGCATCTGACCCTGTGGCTTATATCCGTCTGCTAGACCTGAAACATTTAAAGGGGTAAAGTTTGACGGATTTGTGTCAAATGCAAATGGTATCATAATATCACTCACATTTCCGGATGCATCCAGGAACTTTCCGTAATTAGCCGCGCCTGCAGGATCTGTTGACTTATTATATGTATACTCTATTTCCACAGGATTTGCCGGATCCAAAATATATTCCACATCTGCACCCGGATTCAAATCTATATTTCCTGATCCGTCCAGCTTAAATGTACCGGACTTTGCCGAGATCTTATCATCAGTATTTACTTTCTCAGTAGCAAAATAACTCTTACTTCCCGGTCTGGTAATACTTCTTGGGCTACCGCTTCTCTTTAGCTGCCCTGCAAGTACAGTTACACCTTCACTGATTGTTACTCCTGCTGACGGATGCTCTTCATAATTATAGTAATTATCTACTACAGTAAGTTTAAACTTTGTATTTTCATCAGGCTTATACTTAAATGTAATAAAGGTGTCCTTATTTATGGTCTTTCCACTAACTCTTTCTCCGGTAACAGTAAATCCTGAATTCTTTTCCCACTCTTCATTAGTACCGCTCTTATATAACTTTACCTCACTACCTACAATTTTATATCCTACTATAGGTTTGGCGTTTGACTGAAAATCTTCAAGCACCTCTTTTCCACCTGTTGTGGTATCTATATTCTCTGTAGCCGGATTTATAACCGAAGTATGAGCAGCATTCATTGTCGATACAGTTAAATCATACTTACTTCCCGGAATATAATAATCATTTCCATGACCGTCATCTACACCTTTATATCCGACTACATAGTCGAACTTACTACCATCAGAAGCCAGCTCCGCATAGTATACTGCACCTTGACTTGTAAGTGACGGTATCTCTATTTGATTACTTCTTGGAAATCCGGTCGGTGTTCCTTTTAACGGTGCCTGATTATAACCTGCTATTTTATATCCTTTAAGATCAAAATCAATTGTCCAGCTTTTTCCATCAAATATAGCTGCATCAGAAAATCTTCCTCCCGTAAAAAATGGCAATGTCTGAGCTATAGTTTCTCCCGGATCACCCTTTACAGCAATATTTTTTACCCAACCTGCTATTGAAGGATTTAGTGTTGTAAAATCGAATCCTAAATATCCATCTGTAGGTGTAACATTTCCTATATTTGCGTTAACTCCACCATATAGAGCTTCTGTATTTACTGTATTTAAATTATGATTTACATAATTATAGCTTATCGCCGCATATGCCGGCATTGCCGGTGCGAGCATGGCAAGAGCCATACTCGCAGACAATGCAGCAGAAACCTTTGCTTTTATTGTCTTTCTTCTCATTTTTTCTCCTATGTCACTTAGTTCCAAGCACCATTGGCATCTACTGTGTAGCCGTCAGGAGTCCTCTCACCGGCATACATAGAACCATACGGTCTTACACTATTGTTCAAGTAGTTCCACTTGAATGCGGCGGCATCCCACTCATAGGTCTTCTGTGGAGTATTGGTGTTGAAGTAATACCACTTACCACCGATATTTTGCCATCCTGTAAGCATCTCACCGTTTTGGTTAAGGTAATACCATCTACCGTCCTGCTTATCAAGATGCCATCCTGTTACAAGGATACCTGTATTGTCATTCATGTAATACCACTTGTTTGTCTTAGGATCCTTTACCCAGCCTGTTACCATCTGACCGAGATCAGGACCTTCGTTAGTATTCATATAATACCAGTTACCGTTCTTTGAGTCATATACCCAACCTGTTGCCATTGTTGAGCGACCGTCAAAGTAATACCAGCGAGATACTTTCTTTCCTGTGCTGTCATTGAAAGTAATCATTCCCCACATATCATTGATAGGTGTTCCTCCGTTAAGTACGAATGACCACCCGCCTGTTACAGGGTTTATTTCCCAATTACCGTCTACTCCAAGTACGAAAGCTCTTGTATTACTGTTCTCATTGATAGCTGTATTCTGCTGTGACTTCTCTCCAGGAGTCAGAAGCTTACTTCCTCTACCGCTTGATGAGTTACCGCCGCCGCTTGCACCGCCGGTTCTTCTGTTTCTGTCTCCGGCTCTGTCGGCTGCTACCTTTGAATACTTGTCAATAATTCTTCTAAGTGCATCGATAGCCTGCTGAAGCTCTGCCCAGTTTGCCTGTCTGAGATATGTAGTACCGTCAGGAGCTACAAGATCTCTTGCCTGTCTGAGAGTCTCAAGTGCATGTGCAATTGCCTCGTTGATCTCGGCAACCTCACCCACCTTAAGATACGGATCTCCTGTAAGATCTTAGCTATATCTATAGTATCTCCAAGATCCACTCTTGCCTTTGCAACTTCTTTTCTGTTGTCTGAATAGTATGCATAAACAATTGTTCTCTTTGTTACAGGGCTTGTTGTGTCGTATACGGAAAGCTTATCTTCCTTCTTCGACCAGTTCTTGTAGTCATACTGTACACCGTAGATATCTTCAAACGGTGTTACAAGTGCATTTGCCACATCATTTTGTGCATATGCAGTGACTGCCGCATAGTCGCTTGAATAATAGCTGTCTTCTACATTCTCTTTTCTTCTTACCTTGAACTTCTTGTAGAAGTTTCTGCTTGTATCATTCAAGTGTAAGTTGTCAAGTACAGGCTTATTGTCAATGAATGTAACCTTAAATGTCTTTGAATAAACAAGTACATATGAATGCTGCAAGTTACCTGTAAACTTAAGAAGTCCGGCATTGTTTGCCACATCGGTTGTAATTGTTACTTCAACAGGTGTTATATTACCTGCATTATCAGGTGTTACATCATATAACTGATAATCAAGCTGATCAACATCCTCTGCAGGAAGCTGTGCTGTCACATCAACTGTTGCATTTGAAGCGGTTGCAACGATGCCGTTGTTTACAAGTCTGCCGTTTACATATCTCTCAAGCTGGATATCAAGTCCGTATGCAGTTGTATGTGCATCAGGATGATCGATACCTGAAATTGAAACAGGTTTTACAGCAGTCTTCTCATTTGTCTTTGCGTCTCTCTTGTTGAATACAACCTTATATTCTATGTTTGCACCGTTTACACTGTTAAGTGATCTGTCAAGCGATGTTGTAAGTGTATTTGCAAGTCCCGGAATCTGATTCGGATCAAGTCCGAACTCACCGGCACTACCGCCTCTTATTGTATCTGTAAGATCCGCATCATCACCTGCTATCTTGGTAGGTTCATATACAGCCTTAAGTACAATATTTGAATTTGAAAGAGTGAATGTGTAGTCAGCCTGTGTAATTTTACCGCTAACTCCTACAGCTCTTCCTGCAAGTACCTGCCAATATAGGAAGTTCTTGCCGTTTGCATTAACAGGGTCTGCATGAATAGTTACTGTTTCTCCTGTCTTTGCCTGATCATATGTATCGTTTCCGACACTTGTTGTTCCTACAGATACTACATCACCGTACTTAGTCTCTACAACGTACTTAGGCGCATCAGCCATATCTCCAGGGTTTGCTATTATCTGATTACCGTCTGAAAGCTTAGTGAGCGGGTTCGGAATAGAGCTGTCGCCCTTCTTTCTTGCCACTACTGTATAAGTTTCATTAGGGTTTAGGTTGTTGAAAGTAACTGTTGAAGGATTGCTTCCTACAGGAGTCATCCAGCCGTTGTCACTTCCAGGGTATGGAACGACATTTCCGTTCTCATCTATAAGTGCATAGTCCGCATCAGGATCTGCCGGGTTGATAACGATCTGTGCCATACCGTCATTGTCAGGATCGTATCCGATATTGTAGTTGCTGTCTACTGTAGGTACATATACATCCTGCGGTGTAGATACCGATGTACCTGTTATGGAAGAAATAGGCTGACCTACAGTTGCTACCGTGTCAGGTGTTCCTTCCTGTACATTGTAATGTGTTCCCGGAATAAGGTTTGGAACTACTGTTCTGTTACCCACTGAATCTCCCGGAACTACCGCTACTATGTTGCCGTTCGGATCGCTGATAACATATACGTTACCAGGTGTTGTACCGCCTATTACTATCTCACCGCTACCGTTGTTTCCGATACGTCCTGTCGGTGTGATATTACCTGTATTTGTACCCCAAGTATTAGGGTCCTGACTGAATATTGCGGTATATGTAGCATGATTTGTCAGTGTGCTTGTCGCCTGCATAGGTGTTCCGTTAGGATCCTTCCAACCGTTGAATATATAGTTGGCTACAGGTGTAGCTGTAGGCAGATGTGAAGCTATCTGATTCCATGTGTAATCATATGGAATATGAATTGTTGCCGGAGCTGATATTGAACCGTTGCTTCCGGCTGCGAAGTTGATATCGAACCACTGACTCGGATCCTCTACAAACTTGGCATACAGTGTAAGCGGTGTTGTTCCTGTAGGGAATGTATCTGTACCGTTTACCTGCTGTGTAGCTGCCGCATCTTTATACCATCCGTCAAACTTATAATATCTGCTCGCACTTGTAGTCGGTACATAATTCTCGGCCTGAAGTCTGTTGAAATTATAAGCTGCCGCATCTCCTGCAGTACTTCCGTCACTTACTAAAACTTTGGTAGGTGCACCTGTTGCAATTGGATTTACACTACCATGATTGAAGTTAGGATCTGTAGTAACCCTAAACTCTACATCTCTCCACTTTGAAAGATCAAGTCCAAGTCTATAATCTGCTCTTATACCATTTACACCACTTGAAGGTATAGGCATACTTCCCGTTATGTCTCCGTTTGTCGGATTAAAGCTCTCTCCATATCCTGTAGGATTAAAATCTACTCTTGATAATGCAGGATCCCATGTATATCCATAAAGCTTATCAGTATAATTTATAGCTAAATTATATGTAGTTCCGGGTGTTACCTGAGTAATCCCACTATCAAGTACTCTATCTCTATTTGCCTCTAAATATCTTCTTACAAGATTTGAACTTGAATCTGATGTATAAACATATTTTATCTTCACATCCTGATTTGGCATATATGCCGCAAATACTCCCGGATTTGGAGATGTTGAAAGTGGATTGTCAGAAACAATTAATTTACCTGCAACACCGTCAAGTCCTACCAGTCTTGGATTATCTCCGGTCGCAATATGTGAATTCCATCCTGTAGTATGATCTATTTCATAGTGATCAAATTTATATCCTGAAATATTCTCAGCCTGTGCATTTATCGGCTGTTCAGCTCTCTTTGCTATAGTATGTGCCGATCTCAGTGCATTTCCACTGCTATCAAAATGTTCAACAGTATAGTTGAATGTTGCCGCAGGATCCACCTGATACTTGTATACTACATTAACATTCTTTGCAGGCATACTTTCAATAGTGTATCTAAATGGATGTACATCTGTAAGAGGTGCTCTCGTTCCAATATTTGCCGGAGTATTACTTACAGACTTTTCCTTATATCCCGGTATTGTAACTCCGGTTTTTGTCAAAGGATCTTTATTTATAGACTCTTCTATAAGTCTTGTATCATGTTCTGTTCCAAAATTTAGTTCCAAAGATACATTATCATTCTTATGTCTGGTATCTATTTTCCATGGTGTACCATCACCTCTCCATTTTGCTACAAGATTGTATACAGATTCCAAAGTATTCATTGCGTCATAATATCCTGCAAGTGCTGTTGCTCCTGTAAAAGGGTCACCGTCATTAGCACTAACTACTCCTGTAACAGGATCTGTAGTAGGCTTATCATACTTACCGTTGCTATTGGTATCTGTAAATATATACCATCCATCAAAAGTATATCCTGTCTTTGTAGGTGTAGGTAAACTTCCAAGTGTAGAACTATGAGTTCCTGAATTTGGATCATAAGTAACTTCAGTTTTATCCCCAGGATTAGGAGCACCACCTGCCGCATCAAAGTGATATTTTACTTCATTCTTTTTATACTTGATAACTATATCTACATTTTGCTCAGGTGTCTTTCCTTTTATTAGGCCATCAATATTTTTAAAATTATCTATTCCATCTGCTAATGTAGGTATTCCGGTAACTTCTGATACTGCATATCCCGGATATGTAGGTACATTTATTTCAACCGGAATTCCGGCAACACCTCTCCAGCTATAATGTGTTGCAACATTCTCGCCACTGCCACCACCTGTTTCTGCAGGAGAAGCTGTCGGATCGTGTTGATAAACTGTTGATCCGCCGATTTGAGTCAATGTATTATCAAGTGTAATCTTATTTGTAGTTGCACTTCCATGATTTGCTGAAAGCGGCATACCGTTTTCAGCAACATAAGTTACTGTATAATTATATCTTACTGTGTGAAGATATATTCCAAGAGGATTTTCATTATTCATCGCAGATGTCAAATCGTCTCCGGTAGCATTGTCTACAGCTATGTAAGCAGATATTCCAGGCTCAATTTTTGTACTTGCCACATCAGCCTTAAAATTACCTGCTGAATATGGAAGTATAGTGGAACCTGATGCTCTTCTATCTTCATAATCAACAATTGCTCTACCTGAAGTATTTCCCTTCGGCAATTCTTTAACAGAAACGCCTACAGTTCCTGTAAATTTCTTTCCACTAGGCACTAAAAGTTCTGAAACTCCTAATGCCACATTTCCATCCGCCTCAGTTGTAGTACTTGTTCCGCCGGTAACTGTTGTTGTTTTGATTTTATTATTTTGAATATTAACATTTCCGTATATTTTTAACGGCATTGTAATACTTTGATTGTTTATATCAGTTCTTTTAGTTACGGTTGGGGGTGAGTTACCTATAGCAACTGCTGATGGAGCTCTTAGGTTTAGTTCAGATGTATCAACCTCTGTTTCATTATCTGAAATATTTATAGGATCAACTTCTGATGCTAAAACAACCTCTCCTTCTTTCTCTACAAAGATCGCAGATGCATCAGCCTCATATTTATCCTTTCCCATCAAGATCAGTATCTATTGTCCCCGCAACCTTTGCACCATATAGGCTTGTCTTATCACTTATAGTTACCTTACCCTTTGTAACATGCAGCATAGGAGCTTTTGCAGTAACTTTTGCCTTGTTTCCATCTATATTTATATTGTAGAAACTAAGATGTGAAGTAGACTCATCCATCTTAAACATTTCACCTGTAAAAGAAGGAGCTCTTCTGATAATACTTCTATCATTGTTTAGAGGATTGCCAATCTCGTATACACCTTTTGTTGTCTTTCCTGCTATTGCAGTAGTCTTATATGGACTGGTCTCTATCTGTACATCAAGTCCTTCAGGTATTGTAATAGTACTGTCTACCAATACAGGTTTTTCATTACTTGACATTACATATACATAACCCTTTTTAGCTTTTGTAGCCTTCATAGCTGTTATGGATGATTGTATATCTTTAAAAGGCTGTGCAATATATCCGTTTGAATCAGTTCCTTGATATGTAGGATCTACATAGTATACTGCCGCTCTCATAGAAACTTTAAATGTTGTAGAAGCACTCTGTCTTGCGGCCATATTCAATCTACCTGAAAAAGCTGTTGCTGAATCATATTTTTGAACCAGAAGATTCTTACTCGGATTTTGACCAAATACAAAGTTATCATGACCTAAGTTATTCGGATTTTGATTATCTCCTGCCCATACTCTGCCTTCTCCTGATATTAATTCTATATCTAAATCTGTCAAAGCGTCAGGGCTTTTAAAGTCATTAGGTATATCTGAAAATTTCGGCATAGTCCAAAGCGTATAATCATCCGCTGTCTCATTACTTCCATTTGCCTGCGGTATTTGAGTTCCGTTATGGATATTTTGGTTATAGTAATCCATCATATGCAGTCTTTTATGATCTGCTGTCACTATTGTAGGTGCCAAATCTGTTCCAGCAATACGAGTATCAGCCTGTGCGCCAATCCAAAACTCTATCGGATAATTATTAGGATTATAACCTGTCCATACAACCAAAAGCTTTGTTTATCCGCGGTAGGCTTTACTTCCATTCTGACTTCTATCTTATCACCGGTTGATGCAGTTCCGGCACCATATGTTGCATTTACATAATCTATATAAGTTTGAGGTATCTTTACTTCTACAACTCTACCGTTTCCCTTTGGTATATTTGAGCCTATACTGTCGTTATATATTCCCATAACCTTATGATCAGGTGGAGTAACTGTTTTAGAACGTAATTTACTGGCACCCGGTACAGGATATGTAAATCCATCATGCTCGTATTTTATATCTCTAGGAGATATAACAGGCATCATATCACCGGGATTAGCTTCCTTATGTTCTCCGGTTTGTCCAAATCCTATATAAGTAGACCACCAATTTACATCATATGCTGACTTTGACGCTTTATATTGATCAGTAGTATCCGTTGGCTCCTTAAAGGTTTTTCTTGAATCCGTTACTACCTTAGCAGGATCAAGTATTGCTCCAATATCAAATGTATATTGATATGAATTGGGTGTAATATCCCTTACTGACATACCATGTATATTTAGTCGATCTTGTGCTACTGCATGGTTGCTAGTAGTAGGGTTTGTGTCATCTGGATAATTAAAATAATCATTTGGAAACCCATTTTCATCCGGAAACCTATCATCATAATTTGACTCCACTGCCCCTCGTCCAAACCTATATACTGTTCCCAAAGACTGACCATAAGTTGTATAGTCATATGCAGAATGATAGCCTGTTGCTGTTGCCGCCTCATTTACCCTAGTGATTCCGGAACTTGCACCTGTTGGTGTTGGTGCACCGGGATCCAGTTCAGCATTATCTACAAGAGTTGATGCTACAGCTTCAATACCTCCAAAGTAAGGTGCCATCGTTACAACCATCGCAACTGTCAATAGCCCTGCTGTTGTCTGCTTAACCTTTCTTATCAAATTGTTTTTATTCATATCTCTCCTCTAACCTTATCTGTCAAAGAGTACAAAATCACTGTCCAGATTGTTTGCACCGTCTGTTGCGAATGTGATCTCTGCACCCCATCTGTCATTTCTTTCAGCACTTGAATCGTAGTGATAGAATCTTCCGTTCTTCTTTCTCGGTCTGTCGCCGTCGGCTACTCTTGCAACGAACTTTGAGTTGTCAACTATTATCCGGTTGCCCTCGCCGTCTTTGAGTATCTTTTGACCTTTTACCTGCTTACCGTTTGCATCTACGACAACATATTCACCGTGACCTGTTCTTATATCACGAAGAATTCCGTACTTAAGGTCTCCGTCAGCGTCCAGTCTCAGACCGTTGTAATAGAACTTGTCATTGCTCTTTGCAAGTGTACACTTAGCTCCGATAGCCTTACCGTTGTCTCTGAAACCGAAAACAACGTTTGTATCTCTGAGAGAAACTGTTACTTCACCTGTAACCATTGAACCGTCGTTAAGCTCATCGGTACCGAAGAGATACAAGTTACCTCTGTCTATAGCTGCTATAGGTGAGTTGGTTGCGTCTGTAAGGAAGTCTTCCTTATTCCACTCATCTACATCATACCTGATACCGAATGTGCCGTCTTCAAGCATTACTACAAATCCTGTCTGCATACGACCTATCTCATCGAAAGCGTATCTTCTGCCAAGTACTGTAGCAATCTTGTCTTTGATGACATCTCCGTTCTTCTTTGTTCTGAACCAGCTGTGCTCCTCTGTATCGTAGTCATCCTGACTCATCACTTCATTCGGAACGCTAAATGTCCAATAGTCGTCTCTTTGCTCACCGTCCGTATCAAGCGAACCGTATTTACTCTTGCGTTACTTGAAGTTGCTCTGATATTGGCGCTTCTTAGTGAAAGCTGAGGTATCATTACACCGTTCTCATCAAAGAGATAATCCTTACCGTTTATCTCTCTTTGTTTTGAACGATCTGTACTGCTTGCTACATACTTTCTGCCGTTGCTTCCAAAGTAGAGCCACATCTCGTCATACTCGCTGTAGTTTCTCTGTGCAAGCTCCGAATAACCCGGATTCTCTCCTACCTGTGAGTAGAGTAACCACTGATCCTGAAGCATTGCTCCGTCATCTCCGAAATAGTATACGGCAGTCTTGAACGGATTTTCATCTTCTACCGCATTGCCCTCTGCGTCGAAGAATCCTTTTTGCATTACTCCGTCCTCATCGAAGAGATATTTCTTGCCGTTTATCTCTCTTGCGTATACTCTTCCTTCCCTACCCTTGTATGCCTTACCGTCAGGACCGAAGAAGAACCAACCTTCATTGTCGCCATCGTCTTTGGTCTGTATCCAACGGTTTGCAGCCATAGCACCGTTAGCATCCAAGTAATAAGAGTTGTCGCCTATGGTAACGATTGAATCTTTTACCATGTTGCCGTCATCACCAAGATAATACCATACGTCGCCTGACTTACGCCAAGCATCAGACACCACATTGTCTGCACTATCAAGGTATCTCCACTCACCACTTGAGTTATCCCAGCCTTCCGCATGTGCAGTAGTCGGAAACGCTAAAAAGCACAGAGCGAAAACTAACAATATACCGGAGCAACTAAATATACCCCTCTTTTCCATATATCACCTCTATTTGTCTTTCGTACAAAATAAATTCACTATCTTGTTATCCTCCATTGAATATAAAGAATCTAAAATCATATTTTTCGCACCTTAAACAAGAGTTTCCTACCTAGCCCAAGTAAGTTACCATTGTTTTTATTCTCCGAATAAGGGATTCTTACCTAGCCCAAGTAATCTGCCCTTGATTTCATATCCTTTATTTTACATTTTGTTTGCCCTCTTGCATAGGCAAACTGCCCAATAATATTAAAATTGCTCTTAGCCCTAGAGCACACAACTTCTATAGATCTAGCCCTTATCCATATAAAGTTGTATATTTTCTACTATCTTGCATCGTAGAAAATTATAAAAATTAACCGATTAACCCTACACCTCCTTATATCAAAAATTTGATTTTTAAAAATCCCTACTATTCTACTCCATTTTTTTAGGTTTTTGGAACTATCAAATGATACATAGAAAATTATTTTCTTAAACTTTTATTAAAATTACCACTATCATATCCTTATGTCGTTTTTTTATACATTAAAAAAAGTCGTATGAACTTCAATCTGATTCACACGACTTTTTTTATCTCTATAGTTCAGGCAGGAAAATAATATTTATGCTGCCTGTTTTTTCATTCTCTATTATCTGAGTATCTATATGGAAAAGCTCTTTTATATTCTCACTTGTAAGCATCTCTCTCGGAGTCCCGATCTTGAATACTTCCCTCTTTTTCATCAGTATGATTCTGTCACAGTAGGTAGCCGCAATATTAAGATCATGAACACAGCAAAGCATGGTAAGCTTTGTCTTTTTAATATATTCATTATCTGATACTGATAACCGATATCCAAGTGATTGGTCGGTTCATCAAGTATTATAAGCGGTGCTTTTTGACTTAACGCTCTTGCAAGTAATGTTCTTTGCTTTTCACCTCCCGAAAGCGAAAGGAAATGTCTCTTTTCATAGCCTTCAAGTCCTACTTCCTTAAGGTATTCAAGTACAATCTCCCTGTCCTCATCGCTGTCTCCGGAAAACATCTTCTGATAGGCAAATCTTCCAAGCATCACCATATCATATACCGTCATATCAAAATCCACAAGATTTTCCTGTTGCATTACGGACATTTTCTTTGCAGTCTTTTTATTGGACATTTTAAAAATCTCTTCGCCGTCTATATATGCAGCACCGCTGTCAGGAGTGTAAACCTTATAAATATTTTTTAGAAGTGTAGACTTACCGCAACCGTTCGGCCCTACTATTCCTACAAACTCACCCTCTTTAACACTTATATCAATACCGTCTATTATAAGTTTTCCGTCAATAGAATATGTAATACCCTTTGTTTCAAGTTTCATCAGCCTTTTCCTCCCGTTCTCGATTTTCTGATCAAATACAGAAAGAAAGGTGCACCGAAGAATGCCGATACAACTCCTATAGGTAACTCCTCAGGAGAAATAATCACTCTTGAAATCACATCCGCCAGCACTAAAAATGTACCTCCCACCAATGTGGCGGCAGGTATGAGTCTGGTATGCTTACTTCCCACTACGATTCTTGTGATATGTGGAATTGTAAGTCCGACAAAACCTATCACTCCGCTTATAGATACTATCGCACCTGTAAGCAATGTTGTCACCAAAATCATAATAAGCTTTAATCTGCCTGTATTTACACCAAGTGTAAGTGCAACATCATCGCCCAAAAGCATGGCATCAAGCATCTTTCTGATTGCATATATCACTATAAAGCATACAACAAACACAATAGCCACATAGACCAGTCTTTCCCATGTTGAACCGCTTAGTGAACCCATCATCCAATACTGAGCGGTCTTTACCTTATCCGATCCCGTTCTTTGCAGATAAATCATTATATTGGTCAAAGCTCCGAACATCGCCGCTACGGCAATACCTGCAAGAATAAGTTGTGTCGCTGTAACCTTGTTTCTGATTTTGGCTATTTGAAGTGCAATCACTATAGATATAACGGCACCGATAAACGCACCCAATACGGTACCGTACTGTCCGTAAAAAAACATTGAGCCGTACATAATCATAAATACGGCACCTGATGATGCACCCTGTGAAATACCGAGGACATACGGATCCGCCAAGGTATTCTTTGTAAGTGCCTGCATTACAATACCGCAAAGTGTCAGTCCGGCTCCTACAATAAATGCGGTCAAAACTCTCGGAGTGCGGATATCCCAAATGATAGACTCAATACTGTCATCCCATGTGGGTACTACTACTCTCCTACCGCTGATTTATTTGCCAAAAATCCTACAACATCACCAAACTTGATATCCACGCTGCCAAGTACGATTGAGACTGCAATGGATACAATCAGTGCGGCAATCATTATAAATATAAAAAACAGATATGCACCGTTTGACTCAAGCGGTAAAAAATGCTTTTTAAATTTTTTCATACTGTCTCCTAAAACAAGACTGCCACCAAAGTGACAGCCTCCAATCTAAAACTTATTTGAATTTATCAGGATAGAACTGCTGTGCCATTATCTTTACGGCATTTGCGGAACCTGCAGATCCCTGCATATCTGAACAACAAGCGCTGTAGATTCTTCCTTCCTTTACAGCACGAAGGTTCTTTGTAAACTCATTTGTCTCAAGGAACTGCTTCTTTGCCTCTGTATCATTATTATAGTCAAGTATAAGAATGACATCAGGATCTCTTGCAACAACCTCTTCCCATGAAGGGGTAGCCCAGCCCTTGTCTATATCATTAAATATTGAAAGACCGCCTGCAAGCTTTATCATATCTCCCGGTATTCCCTGACAAGCTGTAAAAGGAGCATCCTCACCTGAGTCATATACAAAGACTGAAACCGGCTTTTTATAAACATCATCACCAAGTGTCTTCTTTACATCTTCTATAGTGTCTTTCATAGCCTGTACTTTCTGATTTGCAAGGTCTGTAACACCGAAGATATGTCCTAAAGTATCATAGTCCTTGTATACATCTTCCATAGTCGCCTTATCTGAACATGAGTATGGGAAATACGGAATAATATTATTCTTTAAACACCAGTCTACAGAGAAGTTGCTGTCTGAGAAAAGTGAATCCCAGCCTATCATAAAATCAGGCTTTAATGCAAGAATCTGTTCCTTTGACGCCTTACTTAAATTCTGACCGTCAGGAACTATCTTATTCAACTTATCTCTTGCAGGAAAATCATTTACAGTGTCAAGGCAAGCTCCTCTTGTGTATCCTGCTATATAATCCTCAAGTCCGAGATCCAAAAAGAAATCCACCATCTGGTCACCGTCTGCCACCACTCTCTTCGGTGCGGATGTAAATGTCTCTTCCATATTTTGTCCGGCACCTGATCTCTCAAGATTTAATGTAATTGTATAAGGCTCATAAGCCTTATCACCTGACTGTGCCTCATTGCTGACCTTCTCCACATCCTTTTTCACAGAGTACTGATCGCCTTTAGAACCGACTACTCTCTTTTGAGAACTGCAAGCGGACATACTCACTGCTGTAATACAAAGTCCTGCCAAAATCGCCAACTTTTTCATAAATACCTCTTCTTAGTAATGTTATTGTGTCTTATGAATATCAATTCATAACATTTAGATATTCTAACATTTCCAATAAAAAAGTCAATATACAAAATTAAATTTTAAGCAATATACCCATACCCTATACTATATAAAAAGTCGTGAAAATTCTATTTCAACTCCAAATTCCTTGCATTATACCAATGAAATCCGTTATCTTTACAATATTTTTTTCAATCTCTTGTAAAGTCACTATATCAGCTCCATACTCCGTTAAAAAAACACCTTAAGTCCATACATTTTTACTTTATTCAAATATTGTATAAAAATATTCACGGTCTGTAGATGATTTTTCACCGAATTTTTTATTCTCAAAGTCAATACTTGTAAATACACATTCCTGATTGACCCCGTCAAACATTTCCTTTGCAATTTTTTCATCTATACATTTGCTTACAAAAGTATCTCCTCCGTTTATTATGGTATCGAGATTATATTCTTTAATCCCCTTTAGTATTAAACAAAGTCCGCCATATATTTCCTCTTCGGGAAACTGATAGTACACATCACAGTTATCTATAAAAAATCCGTCAAAGCCTTTATCTGCGATATTTTTCCCAAGCTCATTTACTATAAGATTCTGCCATTCCTTATCAGAAACGTCCATCCAATACTCATCTTCCCAGTTCTCATAATTCCCCAAGACTTTATCTTTAAACTTCTCATAGTATGGGCGATAGTTTTCCAAAGAACCTATATTAAGGTAGGCATATATTTTTTTATTCTTCTCATGTAGCTTCTTTATATCATCTTTATTAAATTCAGTCGGTTCAATGACAAGTACTTCGTAATTATTAAGCTTTAACCCATCTTCTTTGCTGATGCCTATAAATACACCGTAATATTTATCCGCCATAAAATCGGCTTTAGCAAAAGCAAAAAGAACAAAACAGCAGATTACAGCTAATACTGTAACCCCAATTTTTTTCATAGGAAAACTCCTTTCTATAGTTGATACATCCTATTTATATCAATTATAAATGTTTTAATCAAGTATATAATCTTACATAAAAGTAAAAATATACTTGACATAATGTAATTTTAGAGTTATATTGATGATGTAAAACATATATGACATTTTTGTCTGAAAGGAGTTTTTATGGAATATATTATGATTGGTTTATTTATTGTAGGTGTATTTGGAGTTTTGGCTTTTAATTCAAAAAGTCAAAAGAAGAATATGATGAAAGACAGTTGGCTGTCAGAGGACGTGGCTATGCTTATGCTTACTTCACTGTCATGGTGCTTTCAGTTTTTACACGTATTCACAAAAGATACTGTATCATTACCTGTTTTCAAAATGATCTTATAAGTGTTATAATACTTTTTATATCAGGTATTGTGCTGAACACTTATATTATTTTTTTAATGACGCTTACAGCAGTTATAAAAAAATAATAATTATAAAAAGCATTTTATCACCTATATCATTATATTTTTTTATTAAATGCCTACTATTTAATAAGGTCTGTAGCAGATCACACATTGTTTAAAGACGGAGTGTTACAGTTTAGAGAAGGTATAAATCTTATTGTAGCTGTTGCCTTTATTATTTTAACTTTAAACTTGGTAATAAAATTGATTATAGACAGATGTAAAAAAGATGAGGAATAAGGGGGAACTATGAAAAACCTTAAATTAAAATCTGCCAGAGCCGCCAAAGATCTCTCACAACAGCAGCTTGCGGATCTGGTAGGTGTCAGCCGCCAGACAATAAATGCTATAGAAAAGGGAGACTACAATCCCACAATTCGCCTCTGTCTATCCATCTGCCGCGCACTTGATAAGACTTTGGATGAATTGTTCTGGGAAGAAGAATAAGAGGGTACTCGCCCTCTTATTTTTTAACCTACTTCCTCACCAAACCTAGATAATGTAATCTTTTTTATACATATCTCACCCTAGAACTCAGACAGGTCGATTTCATCTGATGTAATCCCGTCTTTAATATTTTCAACTGCTGTATCCATCATATGTAATGTATTATCAGAAATTCTGAAAGGCTCTCTAAGTTCACGAGGCTCAAGCAGTATCGTTCCGTCTTCTTTCTCTTTCACATGGTAGTACTCAAATATACATCCTCTTAAAGTGATCCTTTTCTTTGAATCTAACTTTGCATCATATTCTCTTACACTTGTATTCATAAGTTCCTCTAAAATAAATGTTTAATTTGTGGGAATTCCCACTTGTGTCTATAGAATAACATTATAATAAATTCCTATCAATCTTCCCTACTACCTATTTTATTTCCATCCTGCAAACAAATCCTACATCCTCACCGTTATAAAATCTTACCTTCCATCTATGATACCATGCTACTTTCTTAACTATCTTAAGTCCAAGTCCATGTCTTCCGACGCTTTTGGTCTCAGCATATGCATTTTGATTCAATCTTTGTAAAATTTCCTCCGGTACTCCGCTTCCGCCATCTCCTATCTCCAAAACAGTTTTTTTAGTTTCTTTTATATAGATTTATATAGATGCTGCATCCGTCAGGATTGTGACGAAAAGTATTATTTAAAAGATTTATTACGGCTCTTTCAAACAGTTCTTCATTTAATGAAACTTCAATTTTTTGCAACTCATCATCTATGTTCAGTTCAAAATCATACTTAGACTGTGCATCAATATCAAGCGAATTTATCATATTACTTACAATCTTTCTGATAAGTGTACTTAAGCAAACCTTGCTTTTTTCAAATCTTTTTGTACCGAAGTCGAGCTTACTTGTAATATTTAAATTCTCTACCAATGCTCTGATACGAAGTCCCTGACTTTCAATAATCTCAGACTTTCTTTTTATTTCATCCATACCGCTTTCTTTGGGAATCATTTGTGCATTACCTAAAATAACGGCAAGCGGTGTTCTGATATCATGAGAAACTCCGGCAATCCACTCTACCCTTTCTTCCTCTATTCTTCTTTGTCTTGCCTTGTACATCCTTATCGAAACAAAGATAAACAAAATTATATTAAAAATAAATAATACAGGTGTTATTTCCAAGAATGTCAAAACATTATTTGCATCATATTCCAGAGTATATTTCCATATATCCGCATTCAACTTTCCGACTACAAGCAATCGGTCTTCACTGACTATATAAGTACGTACAGGATAGTCATCCAGATAATACCTTGTAAACTTAGCAACATCCTGTAAAGTATACTTTGATTTTTCAAAGAGTCAGGCATGTTTTCAGACCATGTAATATTTCCGGTACTATCAAGTAAAAAAGCAAATTCATTATTCTTTTGTAACTGTGTACTTTCTTCATCACTTAAAATATATTCACCGCTATTATATGATAAGCTGTCCATTATTTCGCTTGCATCCGTATAGTTTATATCTGAGCTTTTGTACATTACAGCCATACAGATTATGAAATCCACAAACAATATGGCTACGGCAAAAACAAGTACCCATAGTATAAATTGCAATCTTCTCTCCGGGCTTTTTCTCATATCTTCTCCATCTTATATCCCAAACCTCTTACCGTCTTTAGAAAAATCGGTTTTGAAGGATCTTTTTCTATCTTTTCTCTTAAATGGCGCATATGTACAATCAAGGAATTTTCAAGTCCGAAACTGCCGTCCGGCCAAAGCTCTTCACAAAGCATATCTGTAGTTACTATCCTGCCTCTGTTTCTGTAAAGAATTGAAAATAATGCAAGCTCTTTGGCTGTCAATGTTATTACATCTCCATTCTTTTTTACAATACCTCCCTCTATAGAAACTCTGCTTAACCCTAAAATAATATCTGATGTGTTTTCATCAAGTGAATAGCATCTTCTAAGTACCGCACTGATACGTAGTAACAATTCTTTTGGAAGGAAGGGTTTTGTTATATAATCATCTGCACCGAGTCCAAGACCGTGAAGTCTGTCTTCATCTTCATCTCTTGCAGACAAGAAGATAACAGGAAGTTTTGGAAATATACCTGCTTTTTTTAATTCTTTATAAAAATCAAATCCGTTGCCGTCCCCAAGCATTACATCAAGTAAAATAAGATGAATCTGAGTGCTATCTATTCTTTCTCTTCCTTCCTTTAGATTATCGGCATATTCTATATCAGTATATCCGTCACTTTTTAAAATATCTCCTAAAACCTTTGACAGTTCTGTTTCATCATCTATTATCAGGATTTTACAATCTTTCTTTTTCCATATATACTCCTAAATTATTTTGTTTTTTATTATATCGCATTTAAGTAAAGTCGCTATATAAAAATACTTTTTCTTAATGTAAACATAATGTGAAGATAATCGGATCAAATTGTTCTTAGAATAAAACACGAGTTATACTTGTTGTCCGGAGAGACTTATACTATAATGTTTCACTATAAATTTGCTCAAATTTTCAGGAGGAAAATCAATGAAAGTCTTATTTGTAAACGGCAGCAGTCACAAAAACGGTACTACAATGCAGGCTGTAAAAGAAATGCAAAAAGTATTTGAAGCTCAAAATATAGAAACCGAAGTAATTCAGCTTGGAAATAAGCCTATACAAGACTGTATTCAATGCGGATACTGCTATACACATGCTAAATGCGTATTTAATGACGATGTAAACGAGTTTATAGAAAAGGCAAAGGAAGCTGACGGTTTTATCTTTACAACACCTGTATACTATGCTCACCCGTCAGGAAGAATACTCTCATTCCTTGATCGAGTGTTCTATGCGGCAGGAGGTATTGAAGAAAATCCTTTTAAGTTTAAGCCGGGGGCATCTGTTGCTGTAGCAAGAAGAGGCGGAACAACAGCATCTTTTGATGTGCTCAATAAATACTTCGGTATTTCTCAGATGCCGATCGCAGGCTCAACCTATTGGAATATCTCACATGGGGCAGTAGCTGAAGATGCCGCTAAAGACCTTGAAGGAATGCAGACAATGAGAAATCTTGCAAAAAACATGATTTGGATGATAAGAAGCTTTGCACTGGCAAAAGAAAACGGTATCCCTTATCCTGATACTAAAAAAGACGCACATACAAACTTCATAAGATAAAACTAAGCGATATGGAATAACCCATATCGTTTTTTAGTTTCAAGTTTAAACTCTTAATGTAATCATAATGTAGAGATAATCTTCAGTTAAGCTTCATTCATTATCATACTCACATATCAACCAAAAAGGAGAAAAACAATGACTGATACAATACTTGAAACTAAAAATTTATCTAAAAAAACATCGTGTACATGATTTATCTATAAGTGTACCGAAATCCTGTGTATACGGATTTCTTGGACCGAACGGAGCGGGAAAAAGTACTACATTGAAAATGATTTTAGGACTTATAAAGAAAGACTCGGGAGAGATAAAACTCTTCGGTGAAAAAGTTTCAAACAAGAATCTTTTAAGTCTGCTTCATCAAACAGGTAGCCTTATAGAAAATCCCGGTGGATACCCTCATTTAACAGGACTTGAAAATATGCAGATCATAGCAAAATTAAAAGGTGTTAAAGAAGCTGAAATAGAAAAAGCTCTGAAAACGGTAAGACTGTATGAACAAAGAGATAAAAAACTTGCCGCCTATTCACTTGGTATGAAGCAAAGGCTCGGTATCGCTATGGCTCTTCTCGGAAATCCGAAATTACTTATATTGGATGAGCCTACCAACGGCCTTGACCCTGCCGGAATAATGGAGATTAGAAAACTTATAACTTCCCTGACGAAAGAAAGAGAGATGACTGTACTTATCTCAAGCCATCTTCTAAATGAGATAGAACAAATGGCTGACTATGTAGGCATTATAAATCACGGTCAAATGCTGTACCAGGGAAAGCTCTCAAATCTGGAATCATCGGGTCAGAATTTGGAGCAGATTTTCCTTAAGCTTACAGGTGAAAAGGAGTCGTTATGAAACAAATAAGTTTAAACAAATCTCTATCCATTGAATTTACAAAAAAATAAATTTCTGATTTCAATATCATTATTATTTATTGTAACGGCTTTAAACTATTTCTACATCTCATATGGAGACTTACCTAAAGGACAGGAATGGCAGATGATTTTCAGTTCAGTTCCTTTTTTAAATACAATGCTGATTTCCATTATGATGTCGGTATTGGCAAGCAGATGTATTGATATAGAAAATAAAGGGAAATATGTGGAATACTCTTCCCACACTGGAAAGCAGGAAAAAAACTCTTTTCTTCCAAACTTTTATTCGGCTTAATACATATAGCTTTATTTTGTTTTATACAAACAGTAATGATTTTGTATTTAGGTATTAAATTTATGATTGGGGGAGGGTTCCCAATTTTTGCATTGCTTCAGACTGAATTTGCAGAGATTATTTTCGGAATGATTATATTTCAACTTCAATGTCTGTTGTCGTTAAAGTTCAGGAATCAATTTGCAGCACTTTCTATCGCATTCGGAGGCACACTTGCAGGTGTATTCATTGCTTTTGTAAGTAAAGCGGCACTTACTCCATGGTCCGTACTTTTTTCTTTAAGTACAGTTACTATGGATTATGACTCTGCTACAAGAAATATGCTGCTTTCATGGAATGCAATAGATATAAAAGCGATATTTATAAGCTTTTTATATTTCTTTGCTACATATAAGATGAGTCTTTCGGTATTTAATAATCCTGAAACAGGTAATTTTAAGATTGCTCATGTAAACAGGAAAAGCAAAAATGCTCATACCCTCTTACCTGCTGAACTTACCAAGATGAAGCGAAACCCTGTATGGATTCCCTTTGTATTGATTCCGTTAATTTCTGCCGGTATCGGTATTATAAATTTCCTTTCAAATCAAGGAGTATTAACATTTGACTGGGCAGATCTTTGGACACAGGAGTCATTATTTTTAGGTATGTTTTTCCTCTCACCTTTAATTGCCATACTTGCAAGCCTTGATTTTCGCATGGAGCATCTTGGAACCAACTGGAATATAATGCTTACATCAAGTTCACGCTTCAAAGTATTAAAGGATAAATGGCTTACTGTAGCTGTCATTTCAACTATTTGTATGTTATGGATTGCATTTATCTATATTGTTTCAGGAAAGATTATCGGAATTACAGGAAGCATACCGAAAGAATTCTATTTAAGAATCTTTGCAAGTATACTTTGTATAATTGCCGTTTCAAGTTTTCAATGTATGCTTTCGCTGATAATACCTCCATTTGCAATACCTGTAGGCCTTGCCTTCCTTGGAAATATTTTAGGGCTTCTACTTACAGTAAAGGGATTTTTCTATGCAACACCTTTTTCAATGCTTATATACTCTATGGGCAGCACAAATATAACCGGTGAAATAAATCTACCTGTTGTAACAATAACTTGTATACTTTACATTTTTATTTCTTTTTACTATAGGATTACTTTATCTGAACAGTACTGATATAAAAACGGGGAGGTAGAGGAATATTTAACAAAAATACAGTCTTGATACTTATTGATATTAAGGCTGTATTTTATGTTTTTCATCAATTGCCTCCTCTCTTTCTTTATTAAAATCAATTTCCTTTTTATTTTTCTCTTCTTATTGCCTCTAATCTTTCAAATGCTTCTATTTTTTTCTTCTATTATTACTTTTTCTCTTAAGTCCAGATACATCAAATCCGCATCTATATATTCACCGTTTATTTTTGAAAAAGCAGGCATCCGGCCGATTTTTACAAATCCGAACTTTTTATAGAGGCTAATCGCAAGGATATTATCACTCCTTGTATCAAGGTTTATTGTTTCTATTTCATTGTCTTTTGCAAAGGAAATACATTTTTCTAAAAGTGCACTTCCGATTCCGCTTCCCCATTCCGATTTGGCAACACTGATCGCAAAGTTTGCCCTATGACTCATTCTTCGCTTCATACCGCTTATATTTGCACATCCGACTATATCATCATTTTTCCATGCAAAATACATCACAGATTTCGGATCTGAATTAATTCTTTTGATAAACTCTTTCTCTACCTCAAGTGTATCTCCTATCCCTTCTTTACCGAAGCTTAGATTATCAGTTTGCGCACCTACAAGCTTTGTGTATTCAATCAGCTTAGCTGCATCTTCAGGTTTTGCTTCTTTTATTATAATATCCACGGTCATCTCCTAAATTTTACATAGTAAGTTTTGAAAGTTTTCCTTCCATTTCTTTTATAGATTCCTCCATAACCCTACAATATTCCAAATATCCCATGTCCTCGCCATCGTGAATATATATAGGCATTTTATATATTTTTAGGACGTTCATTTCCATAGAATTTTTTTCATATTAATGTATCTCTTTATAACTCCATGTCTTTGACTTATTATCCGGGTAAATTATACCGCATTTATTTCCACCTGATATCAATAAGTACGAAAGCAGTTGATGAATATCATCATCTTTATCCCAATTCCAAAACTTATACTTGGCATCAAATATATTTCTTCTTTTATTTTCATCTCCCATTTCAATAAAATCGGGATACCAATATTCTCTATTTGACCATTCTAATACTCCTGCAGACCCGTCAGTCAACAAATGCCTGTAATTACATTCTTTCAAGAGCTTTTCTGCAACAAACTCCTCCCAAAGCCACGCTATATCAATCAACAGACTAAATGACAGTTCGTTAGAATTATCAAATATATTTTGTCCTGATTCGCTCAATATCATAATTGCAAGTTTTCTCGCTTCTTCATAGTCCCGGTACATCGGATGAGTAATTTCTCTTCTGCAATTTATAGTATTTGCATAGTTAATATTCATTCTATATGACGGAGTGGCATTTTCTATCACACTCACTATCTCATTCAACATCAGCTCATTATTTAAACACGCTTCCCACACTTCAAAATGGTTACAAATAATATAATCCAGCACCTGACGCATTAAGCATAATATTTCATTGTCATATGTGTACTCTCTTACTTTATAAGCTGTTTTACCCATGAAAGGTGTATTAAGCTTTATATGCCTGTCAATATCTATAGAGCCCTTAAAATTGTAGTCATTGTACTTACTACTATTGTATTCTTTATACAGTCCGCTTCCATACGCTTCCACGATTTTACTCAGAAAAAGGATTATCAAAATAATGATATAATTACTTTCTTTCTCACTGTTGACATCAATATTAAAAATATTCACACCGTAAACACTGCTCAACAGGTAAAGAAGGAAATATTGCTTTTCACCGGTATCAAATCGAAGTAATTTCTATTCTTTGACTGCATTCATTTTGTGTTGGCATAGATATGACTCCAACCCAGTTATAAGTATATATCTTACTGTTTCTTATCTCTATAACCGTATCGTTTTCAAAGCTCTCTCTTTTCGGTACAATGACAGAATTATGCTCTTTCATAAGCTTGTTTACAGAACTTACAGATTCTATATAACTTTTGCACACTTCATGTATATGACCATCTTTTCTTCCATCTTTACTCTCAGAAATAAAAGTATAGTATTTATTTGGTTGTTGATTATCTGTAAGAGTAATTGCTCTTTTATCTCTCATAGACTACTCCTGATCATACTGAATACTGATAAAGCCTTTTCTAATATCTTCAACCTCACTTTCTTTGCCTCTGCCCTTGACATACTCATTTAGAATCTGTGAAATATGATTGTCCCAAACTTTTTCTACAGCTGCTTTGTAATCATTACTATCATTATAGTACAGATTAATTTTAGCAAAGTATGAAGGACCCAGATGATAATGCCTACTAAGCTTTAACTTATCTACAATGGCCTTGTTAAGATTCTCTATTTTTTCTGTATAATCCTTATAATTGGAGTCAAGTAATTCATCTACTTTCATAGACCTTAATATATCATCCATTACTTCATCAGGCTTTACCTCATACCATGCAAAACGTCTTCTCAACGCAAAATCAAACACTTCTACACTTCTGTCTATATCATTCATAGTACCGATAATATATACATTTGAAGGTATAAAGAATTTATCATTATCCTTATTTATAAAAAATGTTTCATCAGTTGCCAATGCGGAGTATTGTGTTGAAATCGCACCTTTTATTCCTCTGTAATCCGGATCAAGGCAGTACATAATCTCTCCTAATACCTTTGAAATTTCTGCACGATTTATTTCATCAATAATAAAGAGGAATCTTGGAAGTTTACTTGGGTCAAACTCTGTAATATCTTCACTCTTAAATATTTTTTCCAGTTCTTCCTCAAGTTCATATTCTTTTATTTCCGCTTTCCAAAAATCCTTAATTGAATCATCTTCTCCTACCAGAAACTCATCTATAACTTCAGAAAACTTATCTATATTATTAACCTGAACTCCTGCTGCAAGTATTCTTTCTATCACACCTGCCCTGCGACAAAAAGATTTAAAAGAACCGTTTTTAAGTGAATACTTCAGCTCATTACCTGACAAATCAGGTCTGATTCCGTCTATAAAGTCCGTATAGTCATATGAAGGATGAAACTGCACCATATCCATTCTGACTTTCTTAATTTCTTCTTTTTTATTTTCACTTTCGCATAAGGTATCAAGCAGTATATCAGCTATAATATTTCTTGCCAAATATGTCTTTCCGGTTCCGGGTGCACCGTTCATAATAAGCTGCTTATTCGACAATAGTAAATTATACTGAGGAGTATTTTCTATTTTAGATTCTTTATACTCTTTTACACTCTTTATATCCATATTCATCACTCTCTTCTTGCATATTTTTAATCAGGCAGTCAATAATATCGTTTATTGCTTTATTTACTCTTTTAGGTATTTTAGAATACTCACTTGTATAATTCATTGGAGGAGCAAATAGCCAATTATTACCAATATTAAATACGCTAATCTCCCCAAAAGAATCAGAAAAAAATACTTTAAGCTTTCAATCCCTTCCTTATAATAGATATTTTCAAGACTTATATTGTATGCTTCGGATAGATAATCATTATACTCTTTTTTAAACAGCTGTACTCCACCTTTCGGACGTACAAAATTAAACACGTGCTTAGACCATTCATTTGCATCATCCTTGGATATCCCTGTTATATCTAAGAACTTTCTCTGAATGTCATTATTATCTATAACGTTATTATTGTCATCAACAGTTCCCACTCCCCCAGAGCCATTGCCATAAAAAAAGCAGAATGCATTTTTCGTGCTTTATCTTTTGAGACTTCTTCAAAAGTCTTTTCAATTGCTTTCTTAAAGCAAATATCCTCATCTCTTAAAAGTCTCTTTATATCTGCAAATGTTGAATCAAGTGTAAGTATACTCATAAATTTTCTCCTTTTTGTATAATATAGGCTATACACTATATTTTTTTACAATATCCAATCCTTTACTCTTCCATCTCACTTTTATCACTATGTCACTAATATTGTATATTATTCGTGACATAATTCCAATACACGCCTTAGAACTGTTACTTTTCTTTAAGCTGTGACAGAATTTCACCAATATCCCCGTCAATACAAATACTTCTATCACTTATCTTCTCAGGGCAGAAGGCTTCTCCATAATTTAAACATGCATATACCGCCTTTTTATTGTCATATGTCATCTGCCAAAAAGGATATTTTATAATAACAGGTGTATTTGCTCCTACTCCAAGTTCCAAAAAGAGTATATGCAAGTTTTCATGTCTTCTTATAAAATCAGCATAATTACTTGAAGCATTATGCCAGCCTTCATCCTCTACGAAAGTATCATCAGCTCGAAGATTTGTAGTCATATCATCACCGCTTGGAGTCTTCGGTATAAGCTCAGTTGGTATTTCCATAATAATTTCTCGATCATTAGGTACAATAAATACACCACTCTCATCTTTAATAAATCCCTGTGCTTTTAAGGCTTTTTCTACCCACACATTATTATCAAAGGTATCTTTGCAATCCGGATTTGTACTTTGAAAAAGTCCGTAATCTCCCTGAGTGTAGAAAAGTCTTTTCTTATCAAATCCTGCTCTTTGAAACTGATGGTCTACATTTGTTGTAATTACAAAGTAGTCCTTATCCTTAACCAAGTTAAATAAGTCCTTATATACAGGTTTTGGAGCATCAACATATCTGTTAAAATAAATATGCCTTGCCCACCATGCCCAAAATATCTCTTTTTTAGGAAAAGGATAAAAACCGCCTGAATATATATCTTTTATACCGAAAGCCTTTGCAAAATCAAAGAAATACTTATCAAATCTTTCACCGGAGTATGTTAATCCTGCAGATGTGGAGAGTCCTGCACCGGCTCCAATCAAAATTGCATCACAACTTCTAATTTCATTCTTTAATCTTTGTAACTGTTCTTCTCTGTCGCCGGTTCCATACTTAGCTCTGCCCCTAAAATACTGCATTGCAGCTATTCCTTTGCTGATAGACTCTCTGTAACCGTCAGATATTTTAAAAAAGTCCATATCCATAGTTGTGCTCCTTTCTGTAAATTTTCTAAAATAATTAATCCAATAATGTTTTTCCAATTATCTGATTTATAAGCCTCAAAACATATTTTGATTTGTTCTAAAGTATTTTTCTCTGTTGCCAATTCAGGTAATTCTATTGACCACTGTAACCAACATTCTTTTTTTATCCATAGTTCCCTCTCGTAATATTTCTTATCCTCATCCTTAAATACATTAAATATTACATAGTCCATTTTACCTTGATTTTCTTTTAACCATTCTCTTACAGTTGCTACTGCAATTTCAGCAGCTCTTTTATTCGGAAAATGAAATACTCCGGTAGATATACAGCAAAATGCCACGCTTCTCAATCCGTTTTCAACGCAAAGATCTAAAGTGTTTTTATAACAGTTTTTAAGATCTTCCTCATTCCTTTTGCTAAGTCCCCCTTGTACAATAGGGCCGACTATATGAACAATCTTTTTTGCTGGAAGATTGTAAGCATCTGTGAGCATAGGAATTGCTGTAGGTTGTTCATAATCTCTGCCATAGCGAATCTTAAGCCGGTTCATTTTTTTGTTACATTCATTTCTAAGCTCCACACCGGCAAATGTATGTATACAATTATCAATACAGCTATGCATAGGAATAAAGCAACCAAGCATCTGTGAGTTTGCAGCATTAACTATTGCATCCACCTTCAGCCTTGTAATATCTCCCTGCCATATAGAGATATTATCTTCCACTGTATCTATATTCGAAAGATTTACTATACCGTTTTCATTTATAGCTTCTCTAAGATATTCATCCTGTATTTTTAATACCTCAGTATTCATTTCTCTCGGCATTCTGATATTCATAAGAGAACGCAGTATTCTTTTTCTTCCCTTCTGTACCTATAGGTACTTTTTAAGTTCTTATAATCTACGGAATCTTCTTTAAAAGCCTCTATGAGATAATCAAGTCTTTCATTTTTGATTCATACTTACCTCCCTTTAAAAAAAGTTTGTATTAGTTGTAATATAAATAATTACATCAAGCTTGTCAATACTCTAATTTAAAAAAGATGCCTTTACAAGCATCTTTTAGTCTTAAATCTCTTTTATACCCTTTTCAATATCCAAAAGAGTATAGGTTTTCATCTTGTTTTCCATAGCATCCTGTATTTCACTAAGCTTACTGTCCAATATTCCATGTATATTTTTTCCTACAGGGCAAGCAGGATTTGGCTCATCATGGAAATGAAACAGTCCCTCTTCTTTAACTGCTTCAACCGCCTTATAAACATCATAAAATGTTATCTCAGACAACTCTTTTATAATCTCTATACCTCCGGTTCCTCTGACTACATTTATAAGTCCGGCTTTCTTTAACTGAGAAAGAATATTTCTGATAATTACAGGGTTTGAACTTATACTGCCTGACAGAAAGTCACTGGTTATCTTCTCTTTATCTTTAAAATATTCTACACATGCAAAAATATGTAATGCTATTGTAAATCTGCTTGATATCTGCATTTGCATACTCCTTTTTTAATAAAATAATATAGCCTATTTAATGTAATGTCAACATTTACATTAAATATAAATCTACACACCCGTCTCATGCATCCTCTTATGCTCCACACTGTTTATATAATCATCATGACTGTGAGAATGCTTTTCTTCCGAAACCAAATGAGAGTGGGTATGCTCGTGCTTAATTACATGCTTATGTGTTGAGCCGTTATGTGTATGAACAATCGTATGTATATGGTAATGAATATGATTTTTTAACATCGTATCATATACAACAATCACGCTTCCGATTATCATAAAGATAAGTCCGATAAAATAGACTTTTGTTAGCCTGTCACCGTCTACCACAAATGATAAGAATGTACCTATAAAAGGAGCTATGGCATAGTATGCACTGGTTTTGGCTGCACCAAGATCTCTCTGTGCTCTGATATATAAAAATATACTGAGACCATATGCCACAAACCCAAGCAACATTGAAATCAAAATATATTTTATATCCGGTATCTTCTCCCCAAGTATTATTGCAATTATAAATGAACCTGTACCTGAAAATATTCCTTTTAATATCACTATCTCATAAGTACTCTTATCCGAAATCATTCTTGTGCAATTGTTTTCAAGTCCCCAACAACATGTTGCAAGTATTACAAACAATGAACCCAAAGAGAATTTAAAACTTCCGCTTCCTTCAAATGAAAGAACTATACTTGATAATGTAATAAACCCTATGGCAAGCCACAGCCTTGATGTTACAACCTCTTTGAATATCAAAAGAGCGATGAGTGTGGTCGCTACGATTTCAAAGTTTCCAAGTAATGATGCATTTGAAGCGGAACCTATATTTATTCCGATCATTAAAAATATAGGGGCCAAAATATCAAGAACAATCATACCTACAGTATATGGCAAGTCTGTCTTTGACAGCTTTTCAATATTCTTCTCTCTTTTTGAATTAAGCAGATACATTATACCTACACCTATTCCGGCTCCCATATACAAAAATGAAGCCATAAATGTCGGTGTGACATTTTTCAAAAGTACTTTAGAAAAAGGAGTATTTATCGCATAGAATGTTGCCGCAAGAAATGCCATAATTACAGCCATACTTTTTCCGCTCTTATTCATATATTTACTCCTCCAAAAAGTTCATATTCGGCCAGAGTTTTCTTACCACTTCATTCGGATACTCACCATCTATAAACTGCTCTATTACATTCCTTGCTTCAGGGTGTTTTTTTCTGTCTGTAGTCCTTATCATCACCATTGATGTAACCGTTCCGTTGCAGATAAAAAACAGTGCTATAAACACTGCAAGAACTGAGCCTGTTACCGGTGGAATCTTTTCTATAAACTTTGAAAAAGGGGGATAAATGAATTTAAACCATACCAAAGCCACTATGCCCCAAAAGAACATAAATAAAAGATTTGTTCTCCCGTCAATATTAAAAGGCATATATGAATAGTCCCAAAACTTCATACCGAAAAATACTTCTGTAAATACTGAACACAAATATTCAAATACACCTCCGAAGAAGAAACCCGACATAAATATGGAAAGATTATTTTTCTTCTTTACCTTTGAAAGTGCCAACGTAAGTATTACCGCACCCAGTCCCCATACAAGGCTGAAAGGTCCGAGTACAAAGCTTGATCGTCTCATAAGTTCATGGCTTACAATAAGCACATATATTGTTTCTACGATATCTCCGATAAGTGAGGATATAAACAGCACCCAAATAAGCTTAGCGGCATTTATTCCTCTTGCAAATATAATGCCCTGTTCTTCCAAGAGCTTATCCGCATCTGAAATACCCTTACTGCTGTATTCAAAACCATCCGATAAAAGGCTTGGATAAAGCTTATAAATTCTCTTCCAGATGTTTTTTGAAATCCATTCTCCAAAAGTATTTTTTCTCTTGGCTATATTGCCGTCCATACTTTGCATAGGGTATTTTCTGACAAAAATATATGTAAACACAATATCCGAAATCAGAAGCAGTAAAAGAACAATGGCAATTATATTTACTATTATTCTTGGAATCAGCGATACCAAAGAAAATATAATAGGCTGTAAAGTTTTTTTAAACAGGTAAAACATACAGCTATTATAATAATCGCATTTATTAAACCAATCTTCAGGTTCTTACCATATCCCAACTTTTCAGGGCTTATTTCCTTTTTAAAAGCAGTCTTTGTGAGAAAAAAACAATCCTAACTTATCCAGTATAAAATAATCTATAAAAGCCATCATAAGCATTCCGTAATAGCTGACATTTTTTTCCTGATGATACTATAATCATCAAAATCATAATAAAAAGCAGGACATCCAATTATTGGAATATTCAGTACACCGGTATTTATATACTTTTGTTCTTTTTAAACTGTATATAACCGTATTCAGTACCCAAGCCAAAAGCCCGTATATAAAGAAATATATAATTAAGTCCTCACCGGTAAATAACTTCATAAAACTCCTATTCTAAACCATACTTTGATAAATCTACTTTATTATTTTTAACTTCTATTCCCTCAGCCTCTAAAAGCTTTTTCTGTTCGCCCATTCCTCCAAAGGCAAATTCAGGTGCAAGCTCACCTTTTGAATTTACCACACGAAAACAAGGGATATTGTCAGGATCGGGATTTTTATGAAGAGCATTTCCTACCGCTCTTGACATCTTTTTATTTCCTGCCATCTCTGCCACCTTGCCATAGGTTGCTACCTTGCCTTTGGGTATTCTCTTTACAGCCTCATATATCCTTTTTGTAGGTGAATCCGTTACAAGATCATAGCTTTCGGCAATCATCCTATTTATATCATCTTCCTTTATACTGCCGTCAAGTATTATAGTATTCCAATATTCCTTATTCTGATGATATCCCGGAATGACTGAAGCATATGTACTTCTCCAAAAGTCTCTCCAAGCAGGATCAACTTTCACATTTAAATTTACAAAACCGTCTCTTTCATAGACACAAAGAAAGGCTTTCTTGCTTTCTTTTACTCTTATCAGCTGCCAATCCGCCTTTCTAAAAGGTTTATCCAAATATGTATTTTCAAATGCCAGCCCGAAACTACAGGCCTCTTCTCTTGTCCTCAATAAAACACCTTATCCCTTCTTTACCTTTAGCTCTCTTAGATAAGCTTTCTGCTCATCAGTGATGCGATAACTCTCAATTGACTTTTGTATTGCCTTATTATGGGTCCATATATCAAGAATATTGTTTTCAATAAATGGAATTACACTCTCATACTGCTTTGCTAAAGCTGTTGCAAAGTACCAGGCAATCATCATATTTATATAGTATTCACCTGACCTTATCTTTGAAACTGTCTCAGGATATAATATATTAAAATCCTCATCCAGGAAATGCTCCATAAGCATACCTATTCCAAATCTTAAAGTGTAGACCTTATCAGATTTCAGCCAATCTTTTATATATTCAAATAATTCATTATGATGTTTCTTAAATACCTTTGGTGAGAGCTGATCGCAGGTCGCCCAGTTATCTATATATGGCAGAAATCTGTTTATCTCATCAATACAGTTTTTAAAGTCCTTTATTTCAGAAATAATAAATGCATGCAACTGATTTTCATCAAAATATTTATGAGGCAAGGTTTGTAAAAATTCTATAACATCACTACTTTTACCGAGTTGTTTTGCATATTTTCTAAGATCAGGTGTCCTTATGCCTATCATACTTTCCTTATCAACTGTAGGTATCAACTTACTGTTAAAAATCTCTGTAATCCATATCCTGCATTTTTAAACAATTCCACTCTTATCTCATTTAAGTTCATATCAGACTCCTTTTTAAATCCAAAGTTTTACCGATTCTTAACCTTATAAGTCGTATTATAATCTATATTACAACCAATTCCAATATGGTTGCATTTTAATATAACAGAAGGGAATAGATATGAGTCAAAACAAATTATTTTTGATAATACCGATATTTATTGTTGCAGTAAGTTTATATGTATTTACTGCGGGTTTGAAAAAGAAAGAAGAAAATTTTCCAAATAATGAAACCACACAATATTCCGGTAAAGTAAGTAATATATCTCAGTCCGGTAATCTAAAAGAGATCTATCTTGCAGGTGGTTGCTTTTGGGGGCTTGAAGCCTATATGCAAAAGATAGATGGTGTTGAGGATGCTGTCAGCGGATATGCAAACGGTAAAACCAAATCCGAAGTACCAAGATCTTCATACAAGCGGTCATGCTGAAACTGTAAAAGTAATGTATAATTCCGATATAGTAAGCCTTGAAGATCTTTTGGAGTATTACCTTCGTGTAGTGGATCCTGTAAGTGTAAATAAACAGGGAAATGATACAGGTACTCAGTATAGAACCGGAGTATATTATACAAATGAAGAAGATAAAACTATAATAGAAAAGATTCTGGCAACTGAACAAACTAAATATGACAAACCTATCGCAATAGAGGTTTTACCTTTAGCTCAATTTTTTGATGCTGAAGATTATCATCAGGATTACCTTGCTAAAAACCCCGGTGGATACTGTCATATAGACTTATCTCTTGCAGATAAACCATTGGATAAGAAAACTGAAACACAAAGTAAGGAGCCAAAGATAGATATTTACAAATATCCAAGACCTTCAGATGATGAACTCAAAAAACAGCTTACAGATGAGCAATACCAAGTTGCTGTTAACAGTGATACTGAAAGACCTTTTGCAAATGAATATTGGAACAATTTTGAAAAGGGAATTTATGTAGATATCACAACAAAGGAACCACTCTTTGTCTCAACAGATAAGTTTGAATCAGGTTGCGGTTGGCCAAGTTTTTCAAAACCTATAAATGAGGATGTAGTAAAATACAGTGAAGATGACAGCTTCAATATGAACAGAACAGAGGTGAGAAGCAGAAGCGGTAACGCCCACTTAGGACATGTTTTTGATGACGGACCTAAAGAATCAGGCGGTAAAAGATACTGTATAAACAGTGCCTCACTTGAGTTCATCCCCTATGAGAAAATGGATGAAAGGGGGTATGGATATTTAAAGTATCTGCTTGAATAATATATTTTAAAGGCTGAGAATACATGTGAAAATTATCTCAGCCTTATCTTTACTATATATTATCTATACCATTACACTATCTTATTATAATATCCCTCAAATACAAACTTATCAGGATGCTCCTTTATATATTTCATTTCAAATGTATAGTCATAGTCATACAAATCATATACAACACTGTCAGCCTTATCCAAAAGTTCCTCAAAATCTTCACTCATTTTATCCATAGCTTCCCATCGCTCTTCTCTGTCAAATGGAATCTTTCCTCCAAACAGTTCTACAATTTTTTTGAAATTATCAGCCAGTTCTTCCATGCCGAACTCCTTAAGTCCGTTTAGTGCATCTTCCCATACTATGCCTGTGGAGTTGTCAAAAAACTGAAAATGCCCTCCGTTATTTACTTCCATAAAATACCATGATATTGCGTTAAGATATCTTTGCTCCAATGTAAAATCCCCTGCGGAATTTAAGTACTCTTCATATGAACTGTAAATATCTATAGTCCAATATATGGGATCCAAAATATCCCAAAATTCTTCCGTTTTTTCAATATCTTCTACTGTTATTTTTGCATAAGTTTTTCCGTTTTCAATTGAGTTCATACATACCTCTATCGGTGGTTTATTTTTAATATCTACATATATTTTTAGTCTAAATAAACTTTTTGTCAATATAAAAAGGCCGGAGAATACTCCCCGACCTGAAATTATAGCAATATCAAATTACTTTTTATTGAATGAAGCAACAATGGCATCTACCAATGCGTCCATATCACTTTCATTATTCTCTCTGTATGAAGAAGTTATGCTCACTTCATCATCCAAGATCTCCATATGCTTCATCTCCTCAAGCTCCGCCTTCATAAGATTACCGGAATTTGGTGCCCATGAGCCGTTCTCAACTATGGCACAAGTTCTCTTTTGTAAATTGAGAGCCTTAAGATCCATAAGGAAATTGTGCATCGGAGGGAATATTCCAAGATTATATGTCACCGATGCAAGAACAAGGTGACTGTATCTGAACAAGTCTGAGATAAGATAGCTCATATGTGTACTTGAAACATCATAAAGTCTTGTCTTTGTAATTCCTTTTTCACAAAGCTTTCTTGCAAGAACTTCTGCAGCAGCCTCCGTATTTCCATACATTGAAGCATATACTATCATGATACCCTTCTCTTCAGGCTCATAACTTGCCCAATGCATATATTTATCCAAGATATAAGGGATATCTTTTCTCCAAACCGGACCGTGAAGCGGACATATATACTTAATAGGCAGAGTAGAAGCCTTCTTTAATACCTGTAAAACCTGCGGACCGTACTTTCCTACTATATTTGTATAGTATCTTCTCGCATCATCAAGCCATTCTTTATCAAACTCAACTTCATCAGCAAAGAGCTTTCCGTCAAGTGCTCTGAATGAACCGAATGCATCTGCCGAGAAAAGTACTCCGTTTGTAGTATCAAGCTTACCATTGCCTCAGGCCAATGAACCATTGGTGCTTTTACAAATGCAATTGTATGCTTTCCGAAGCATCTGCTGTCGCCTTCTGTAACCTCATCAACCTGCTCAGGTCTGATATTAAATCCGAACTGACGAAGTATCATAGCGGCCTTTTCTGTTGTAATAATCTTTACATTCGGCCAACGAAGTAAAATCTCAGGAATAGAAGCCGCATGATCAGGCTCTACATGGTTTATCAAAAGAAAATCTAAACTTCTGTCTCCTAAAACTCCTTCTACATTGTCAAGGAACTGTCTTCCGACCGACCAGTCTGCCGTATCAACTAAAACTGTTTTTTCATCCATAAGAAGATATGCATTATAAGATACTCCATGATATATAGGATGAATATTTTCAAAAAGACTTAATCTGTGGTCATCTCCACCGACCCAATACAAATCATCTGTAACTTTACGGTAATTATACATACTCTCCTCCTCTTATACTTCAATCTCTATGAAATTATCTGCAGCTTCACCACAGTGTGGGCATACCCATTCTTTTGGAAGGTCTTTAAACTCCGTTCCAGGTCTTACATCGCCCTCTTCATCTCCAAGGAGCACATCATATTCATATCCGCATCCGTTACACAGATAGAGCTTTCTTGAAGGTGTGTGCTTCTTAGCTACAGCTCTCTTTATCTTCTTCATCGGCGGCGCCGGCTTTTTCTCGCCTGTATCAAGTGCTTTTGCAAGCGCAGGTAATACCTCATTTACATCACCCACTATACCGTAGTCACAGTTTTTAAAGATTCTTGCATTCGGATCCTTATTTATAGCAACTATTGTAGAAGCATTCTTGATACCCTTTAAATGCTGTAATGCACCTGAAATACCGCAGGCGATATAAAGATTTCCTTTAAACTTCTGTCCCGACATACCTACATATCTGTCAAGCGGTAAATACCCCAGAGTCTCCGCTACAGGTCTTGAAGAACCTATTGCGGCTCCCACAGCTCTAGCCAAATCCTCTATAAGTTTCATATTCTCTTTTGATCCGATGCCTTGTCCTGCGCTGACAACTCTTTCTGCAGCAACTATAGGTGTATCAATAGGAATACCTACCGTGAAGTCATATCCGTCCTTTTGAAGATTTGATACAAGTACATCAATTTTTTCTTTTAATGAACCCTCTGTGATGATCATTCTCTTTCTCTCACCGGTTTCAGGTCCCTTACTCTTTTTAACAGCTGCAGCTTCACCTCTTGATATCTTGCCTAATATATGAGCGGCTATTACGACTCTTTGGATTTCATTTGTTCCCTCATATATTGGAGTAATTCTGGCATCTCGATACATTCTCTCTACCGGCATACCTTTCAGGTATCCGTTTCCGCCGAATATTTGAAGTGCGTCTGAAGTTATCTCAAGTGCAACATCGGATGCATACTGCTTTGCCATAGCTGATTCCATTCCGTACGGAGCATGAGCTTCTTTAAGTTCCGCGGCAGAATATACAAGCATTCTTGCACATCTAAGCTTTGTTGCCATATCCGCAATCTTAAATGCAATTGCCTGCTGTGCGGCTATCGGCTTTCCGAACTGCTCTCTTTCCTTACTGTATTCTACAGCTTCTTCAAAAGCACCCTGAGCAATGCCAAGTGCCTGAGCTGCAATTCCGATTCTACCGCCGTCAAGTGTAGCCATAGCAATCTTAAATCCCTGACCCTCTTTACCAAGTAAGTTCTCCTTTGGAACCTTTACATTGTTAAAGTTAAGTTCACAGGTCGCACTTGATCTGATTCCGAGCTTGTCATAGTGATCACCGAACGTAAATCCTTCCATACCCTTTTCGACTATAAGTGCAGAAATACCTCTTGTACCTATATTAGGTGTGGTAAGTGCAAAGATTACATAAACATCGGCTTCACCGCCGTTTGTAATGAATATCTTGTTCCCGTTTAAAAGATAATAATCTCCCATATCCTCTGCAGTGGTCTCCGTGCCTCCCGCATCAGATCCGGCATTCGGTTCTGTAAGTCCGAATGCTCCAAGAAGCTCTCCGCTGCAAAGCCCCGGTAAATACTTCTTTTTTTGCTCCTCATTACCGAAAGCCGCTATAGGATAAGTACCAAGTGAGGTGTGTGCTGAAAGTATAACACCTACACCTCCGTCAACTCTTGAAAGCTCTTCTACAGCTATGGCATAGCTTATAACATCAAGACCTGCTCCGCCGTACTTCTTTTCATATGGCAGTCCCATAATGCCAAGCTTTCCCATGTTCTTCACGATTTGAGTCGGAAATTCACTTTTTACATCAAGACTGAAAGCTACAGGCTTCACTTCTCTCTCTGCAAACTCACGAACCTTCGCTCTAAGCAACTCATGCTCCTTTGTTGTTTGATAAGACATATATTTCCTCCACTTATATTGTTGTTACCGATGTAAAACATCGGCAAATAAAACTGCACAGCAGTCTAAATCATTATAGAATATTTACCATAATGTAGTTTTTATACAATCAATCATATCTTATGCAATACTTTTACTCTATAGGTAAAGTATACTTCATTATTTTAAATAGTCAATATACTTTACCAAGAAAGTACAATTTCAGAACAGTGCATAATAAAAAGCTATAGAACTGTTCAATATCACCAATTCTATAGCCTTTATAAAAGTATCTGCCATTATTCTTTTATTAAGTTGTTTTCACTTATATCAGAGTTTATACTCGTTCATTAACTTCTTAAACACATCTATTGACTTTTCTATCTTTTCTGTATCTACACAAAAAGAAAGTCTGACATATTCTTTCATTCCGAATCCTTCGCCCGGAACCAAAAGCATATGATATTTTTTTGCTCTCTCACAAAAATCTTTCCCGTCATTATTCGGTGACTTTATAAACATATAGAAAGCACCTTTAGGATTTGGCAATGTATATCCCATTTCAGTCAGTGCTGTATATAAAAGATTTCTGTTTCTTTGGTATACTTCAATATTGGGTTTAACATCTACGCATTCCTTTATAACCCTTTGAAACAATGAAGGAGCACAAACATATCCAAGCACTCTGGCTGCTCCGCTTATTGCGGCATATATATCTGTATAATCTGTTGCATTACCGGGTACCAAAATGTATCCTATTCTCTCTCCCGGAAGAGAAAGTGATTTTGACCATGAGTACGCCACTAATGTATTATCATATAAATTTGGTAAAAACTCCGGACTCTTTTCTACAAATACAACTTCTCTGTACGGCTCATCACTTATCAGGAAAATAGGATGACCATATTCTTTCTGTTTTATGTTTAAAAGTTCTACCAAAGCTTCTATATTTTCTTTCGGATAAATCACTCCTGAAGGATTGTTTGGTGAATTAACCAAAACAGCTTTTGTGTTAATATTTATATTTTTTTCAAGCTCTTTTATATTAAGTGTAAGATCTTCACTACACTTTACCAATACAAACTTGGCCCCCTGACCTTCTATAAACACCTTATAATCCGGAAAATACGGAGTGTTGACTATTATCTCATCATCTTCACATTCAATAACAGCTTTAAATATAATATTCAAAGAAGCTGCAGCACCGCAGGTTAAAAAGATATTATTTTCATCATAGCCTGTATTAAAGCGGGTATTCAGATTTCTTGCAACAGCAAGTCTGGTATCCCTATCACCCGGTGCCGAAGTATAACTGTTGTATTCTTTCGGAGAGAGTTCACTAACTATATGCTTTATAGTATTTCCAACTTCTCTCGGTGCGGGAGTACTTGGATTTCCTAAGCTGAAATCAAGCACATTCTCAACCCCTATTTTTTCAGCAAGTTTATTTCCATACTCATATATATCCCTTATACCTGACCTTATTTTTCCAAGATCCAACATTTTTTTTGAAACCATAATCTCTCCTATTCACTGATAATCGTAACCGATGCCTGTGCCGGCAGGCAAATCGCAGACTCTCCTACATTTTTTATATAACCGAATCTTTCACAGATATGATCGGGACATTCACTGTGTACAAATGCAATTGCACCGTTTTTAATATCCAAATGTATTTTGATGCCGTTACTCTCCAAATCTATTTCCCTGTCCTTTGACAAGTCAATATCCAGACTTAGATTATTGCCGTACTTTAAAACCGCCTTTCCGCCGGATTTTTTATTTAATAGAATATAAAATCCGGTTGCTATACCTATAATAAGTACAACAATAATCAAAATGATATCATTCTTTTTTAACTTCATTATTTCAGACTCTCCAAAAGCTTTCTTGAAGCCTCTATCTCATCATTTATAGCTTTAAGACCGGGAGCACCCTTTGTATTTCTCTTTTCAACACAGGTCTTTAAAGAAATTGCATCATAAATATCATTATCAAAGGCCTCTGAGATATTCTTAAACTCTTCCAAGGTAAAGTCATCAAGCGCCTTATTATTTTCAATACCGTAAAGTACAAGCCTGCCCACTATCTCATGTGCATCTCTGAAAGGTACGTTTTTCTTAACCAGATAATCAGCCGCATCAGTGGCATTTGTAAAGCCGCCTCTTGCACTTTTTACCATTTTCTCATGATTGAATTTCATGCTTGAAAGCATTCCACTCATAAGCTTTATCAGACTTTTTACAGTATCTATGGCATCAAAAGACATCTCCTTGTCTTCCTGCATATCTTTGTTGTATGCAAGCGGCAATCCCTTCATAGTGGTAAGAAGTGATATAAGGCTTCCGTATACTCTTCCGCTCTTGCCCCTTATAAGCTCCGCAATATCCGGATTTTTCTTCTGCGGCATTATAGACGAACCTGTGGAGTAGGTATCATCCATCTCTACAAATCTGTACTCATCCGTATTCCATATGATTATTTCCTCTGAAAGTCGGCTTAGATGCATTGACATTATAGCAAGATCTGATAACAGCTCCAAAAGATAATCTCTGTCACTTACGGAATCCATACTGTTTCTTGTAGCACTCTCAAACTCCAAAAGGCTTGCCACATAATCTCTGTCAAGATCATATGTCGTTCCTGCAAATGCTCCTGAACCCAAAGGTGAAAGATTCATCCTCCTTCTTGTGGAAACCAGTCTGTCGTAGTCTCTTATAAACATCTCAAAATATGCACCGAAATGATGTGCCAATGTGGTCGGCTGCGCCTTTTGTAAATGTGTAAATCCCGGCATATATGTAGACTTATTATCTTCCATTATATTAAGGACTTCACTAAGCAGTTCATATAAAAGATCCTTAAGCTCGTCAATCTCATCTCTTACATAGAGCTTCATGTCAAGTGCCACCTGATCGTTTCTGCTTCTTCCTGTATGAAGCTTCTTACCGGTATCACCTATTCTCTCTATAAGATGCGCTTCTACAAATGAATGTATATCCTCAGACCCGTCATCAAACTTTAGTTTTCCGGCGTCTATATCCGCTTCTATCGACTTAAGACCTTCAATAATTTTATCTCTCTCGGTATCTGTAAGTATATTTTGTTTTGCAAGCATCTTTACATGGGCAATGCTGCCTCTTATATCCTGCTTATAAAATCTGTGGTCAAATGAAAGTGACTCGTTGAAGTTTTCAACAAGTTTATTTGTTTCCTTTGTAAATCTTCCACCCCAAAGTTTCATATTTTCTCCAAATCTCTATTCTTTATCATCGCCGTCATTTTCCGTGTCGGTTTCTTTATTACTTTCTTCATTTGTATTGGCGGATGCGATATGTATCATAACATCCACTATCTTCGGATCTCTTGATGTATCTTTAGCGTCTATATCTTTATCGGTATTTTCCAAATCGAAGTCATCATTATCCGATTCATCGTCAATGTCTTCGTCATCGTTGTCATTATCGTCGTCATCGTCATCTTCATCCGACTCGTCGTCATCGTCCAAATCTATCTCTTCTATTTCGTCTTCTCTAAGTCCAAGCTCTTCTTTTCTGAACTTAAATCCGTTATTTTTAAAGAGTATAAATAAGTACATCAAAATAAGTATCGCTATTGAAGCGCCGCTTATTATTGCACCCTCTATAAAACCGACAGTCTGATACTTAAACTCTATCTGATGTTGACCTTTTTCAAGCTTGAGACCGATAAATGCGTCCAAAAGCTTTATCTTCTCCACCTTTTTCCCGTCTACATACACATTCCAACCCTCATCATAAGGAATAGATGTAAACAGCGTGGTACTTTCCACCGAATGAACATTTCCGACAAGATTTGTATCCGAAATCTTACTGAGAGTAAGCGGATTGGTGTTCAAAATATAATAAAGCTTCTTTAATGAATCATAGTTTACTCTGTAGACTCTGACATCAAGATTTTCATCTTTGTTCTTATCGTCACTGTTTACAAAGTGTCCGTTCTTTTCGGCATCCAAGGTACCAAGTTCCATCAAGTAATGTCTTTTCAGGTTTTTGAAAGTCTTCTTACTTTCACCGTCTCCAAAACTAAAATCCACCTCGTCAATACTTGGATTGGTCACATATGCATAGTATTCACCATCTTCATCTGTAGTAAAGTTTACAGAATTTGATTCATCAAATGTCTCAACCTGTTCAAATATATCAGGTAAATCATATACGGCTGCAAGGTCGTTTTGCACCTCTATCGGGTCACCTAAATTTATATTCCACTCATCACTGAATCTTTCATCCACCATAAATCCGAGCGGCAATGTATAAGGGTTTTCATACAGATAGCTGTTACCCGACACATCAAGCAGTGAAATATTTGCATTCCTTGTCTCACCCGTGTATATTGCATACTTTACGCTAAAGAGCATATCAAGTAAAGGTGTCTCACCTGTGATGGAATATGCGTTTGTAGAAGCTTCATTTCCAAGCTTCTCAAACAAATCCGAGAGTGAGGCATTGGCGGTTGATGAAAATATGGATACCGACCTGAAGTTCATCCACGCTCCGTCATCCTTTGTCTTTCTGTCCACCTTGTCAATACGATAAAATTCATCCTTAGAGAGCTTCGATACAAGTGCTCTTACATCCTTGTTGTCGTTTATATAATTGCTTCTGTTTATTGTAGTTACACTGGTTACAGACATATTTATACTTGACTCTATCACCACCAAAGCAAGCGCACATAAAAATAAGCTTGTAGTTGAAAATCTCTTCTTTATATACATATATGTAAGTATCGCATACACAGAGATAAAAATCATCGCTACATAGAATACCGCAAAATGAAAATCTTCGTTGTTCACTATCTTTTGCGCCAAAAGTATATAACCCATGCTTATACCAAAAGCAATAAACAAGTCTCTTGCCGTATTTTCCTCAAGCCTGTCATATGCTTTTGCACACATAAAAAGCACAAGGAAAATATATATAAAGCTCTGTCTGGCAGGAAGTGAGTTCGGATAATGAAGTCCGTGCCATATATAATTAAGTACATTTATAGAAAATCCTGCAAGGAAGAATACAAGCAATGTAGTATACACGGACTTTTCCTTTTTGCCGATCTTTTTGTTCAACAAATAAAGTATTACAAACAAAAATATTCCGACTCCGCAGTAAATATTCGGCCAATGGTCAAGTCCTATCTCTATCTGAACATTGCCCATATGTCTTGCAATCATATCAAATATGGAAAAATATGATTCAAATGTTGTAGGGAAGTTGAAATCTCCCGATGCGGTAAGCTTCAGCGCATATATCTCAGGTAAAAGCACCAAGGCGCTTAATCCTCCTGCAAGCAACGAAAATACCGCAAACTGCACTGATGTTATAATAAACTTTTTAAAATTGTTTTCAGATTTTAGTATCTGTAATGATATAAAATATATCACCATAAACAGACATATCATTATGGAAATATAGTAGTTTGAAAGTATACACATACCTAGGCTTACAGCGTATAAAAATCCCTTTTTTTTCTTTACAAGGCTTTCAAGTCCCAGACATACTAAAGGGAACAACACTATGCAGTCAAGCCACATGATATTCCAGCTGTACGCCGCTATATATCCTGAAAGTGCATAGAATATTCCAAAAAAGACTATTCCCGATTTTTTCTTTGTGGAATGCTTTGATAAATAATATGTAAAACTGAGACCGCAAAGACCTATCTTTACCACAATCATATATGTCATAAACTCTATAACATACGCCTGTGGGCAAAGTACAATCAGCCAATTGAGCGGACTTGCCAGATAGTATGCATACAGTGCCGAAAAGTTGATACCCATACCAAGGTTCCAGCTGTATAAAAGCGAACCGCCGTGGCTTAACTTATATTTAAATTCCGAGAAAAACGGAGCGTACTGATGATACATATCAGTTCTTAAAAAGCTCTCATCTCCAAAGGGGAATATACCTCTTTGCACAAATATCAATATCATTATAAAAACCGGTATAAAAAAGGATAAAATAAATACCGCCCTCTTATCCAGTATAATTTCTTCTCTCTGATTCAAATTCAAATCTTCCATCTTCTTCCTCCGTCTTCCCACTAATTATAGTAGAGGTTATTTTTTAAATCAATCTAAAAATCATAATATTTATATACAATACTAAAAAAAAATGCTATACTTCTACCTAAAAGTCGTTAGGAGATATATGAAAAAGAAAATTTTATTACCTATTTTGGCATTCGCCGTATTGCTTATCGTGATTGCCGTCATATTTTCAAATAGAAAAAATAAAAAGGAGCCCGAAACTACAACTGAGACTACCACCACGGTAGAGGAAACTACCACTCTGCCTCCTACAAAGGCATATGAAACGGATGAAAACTATAAAAGAAAGATAGATTTTGATTCGCTTAAGGCTACCAACCCTGATGTTATAGCTTGGGTATATATCCCCGGTACCGTTATTGACTATCCTATACTATGGAAGGAATACGATATTGAGTACTATCTTCACCACGATATAAACCACAAGGAATCTTACTACTCCGTATATATGGACGGCTACAGTAATTCGGATTTTTCAACACTCAACAATATCATCTACGGACACCATATGAAGGACGGCAAGATGTTCACGGATATAACAAAGTTTAAGGATGAAAACTTTTTCAAAGAACATAGGATGATATATATTTATATACCTACCAAACATACAGACTTAAGACCTTTGCGGCGCTTTATTCAGACTCCGCTCCTGAGAGAAGACAGACATATTTTGACGATATGGACTACTTCCATAAATATGTTGACCGGATGACCGAAAAGTGTAAGTTCAGAGATATTCCTGCAAGCGGAATTGATAAAATATGGTCATTTATTACCTGCTCATATGAAGGTGATGATACCAGAACCATTCTGTATGCTTATGAGTTAAATGATGATGACGAACCGCAAAGATATGATTTATCCGGTATTGATTTCGGTGCGGATCACAGGTAAAATTATAGCTGTTGTCAAATACCATAACTTTTAGTTATACGTATTATATTATATAATAAATTGACATTTATAATAATGGTGCTATAGTAAAGGGCGGACCAATTTATTTTATTGTTTTGTCAAAACTGTTATTAATACTTTAAAATATTTGGAGGTAAAATGAGACGAGTATTTTCACTTATCGTAGATAATTCTTCAGGTGTTCTGAGCCGTGTGGCAGGCCTTTTCTCAAGAAGAGGCTATAATATCGACTCACTCACTGTAGGCGAAACAGCCGACCCGCGTTTTTCAAGAATGACGGTGGTCTCTATAGGAGATGAGGACACACTTGATCAGATAGTAAAACAGCTTCGAAAACTTGAAGATGTAAGAGATATCCAGGTTTTGGAGGAAGGCAAGAGTGTTTTCCGTGAAATCATTATGATAAAAGTTAAGGCAAACGCTTCACAAAGACAGGATATTGCTGCACTTTGTGATATATTCAGAGCCACTATTGTCGATGTGGCAAAAGATTGTCTGACTGTTATGCTGACAGGCGACAATTCAAAGCTTGAAGCGCTTTCAAATCTTCTTTCAGATTATGAAGTTTTGGAACTTGCAAGAACAGGACTCACCGCTCTTTCAAGAGGCAGCGAGGACGTTGTTGTTTTAAATTAATTGTTTGACGATTCACCTAACAGGTTAATCATAAAAGTTTTTAGGAGGTATTATTTTATGTCTAAGATTTATTATCAAGAAGACTGTAATCTTTCAATGCTTGAGGGTAAGACTATTGCCATCATCGGTTATGGCAGCCAGGGACACGCACATGCATTGAACTTAAAGGAAAGCGGATGCGATGTAATCGTTGGTCTATATGAGGGCAGCAAGTCATGGGCTAAGGCAGAGGCACAGGGACTTAAGGTTTATACAGCTGCAGAGGCTGCAAAGAAGGCTGATATCATCATGATTCTTATCAATGATGAGCTTCAGGCTGATATGTACAAGAAGGATATCGAGCCGAACCTTGAGGCCGGAAATATGCTTATGTTCGCTCACGGTTTCAATGTACATTTCGGATGTATCAAAGCACCTAAGGACGTTGATGTTACAATGATAGCTCCTAAGGCTCCGGGACACACTGTTCGTTCAGAGTACCTTGAGGGTAAGGGAACACCTTGCCTTGTAGCTGTTGAGCAGGATGCTACAGGTAAGGCACTTGATCTTGCACTTGCTTACGGTGCAGGTATCGGCGGCGCAAGAGCAGGTCTTTTGGAGACTACATTCCGTACAGAGACTGAGACTGACCTCTTCGGTGAGCAGGCAGTACTTTGCGGCGGTGTTTGTGCACTTATGCAGGCAGGTTTTGAGACTCTTTGTGAGGCAGGTTATGACCCTAGAAATGCATACTTTGAGTGTATCCATGAGATGAAACTTATCGTAGACCTTATCTATCAGTCAGGATTTGAGGGAATGAGATATTCTATCTCAAATACAGCCGAGTACGGTGACTACATCACAGGACCTAAGATCATCACAGAGGATACAAAGAAGGCTATGAAGAAGATCCTTTCAGATATCCAAGACGGTACATTTGCTAAGGAGTTCTTACTTGATATGTCTCCTGCAGGTCGTCAGGTACACTTCAAGGCTATGAGAAAGCTTGCTTCAGAGCATCCTTCAGAGAAGATCGGTGCAGAGATCAGAAAGCTTACAGCTGGAACAACGACGATGAGAAACTTATAAACAACTAATTAAAATAACGGTAACGGGGTAGCAAGCGCGCTACCCCATTTTTTATTTCATCTTTTAAATTATATCTATTCCCCCTTTAAAGGTGTAAAAGTTCTGCCATCCTCAGCCTTACCGGCTTTTACGGCATTTTCATAGGCCGCCTTTGCCTCTTTGACAAAGATTTCCTGTGAGTTTTTCTTTGCTTCATTATTTTTCTTTACCTTTTCATAGCTGTCATCAGGCAAGAGTATTGAAGCCTTTGCATTATCTTCAAGCTCAACCTCAAGGTAGTGCTTGATACTCCTTATAATATCCTCATCCGCTACCGGGAATACTATCTCCACTCTCTTTTCAAGATTTCTGTTCATCCAGTCTGCACTTCCGAGGAAAATTTCCTCTTCACTGTCTATACGGAAATCAAATATTCTGGCGTGCTCAAGGAATGTACCCACTATCGATCTTACCGTAATATTTTCAGATACTCCCTTTATTCCTACTCTGAGGCAACATATGCCTCTGACTATAAGCTCTATCTTTACGCCTGCACAGCTCGCGGCATAAAGCGCTTCTATAATATCCTTATCTGAAAGTGAATTCATCTTCGCGATTATATGAGCATCACTACCGTTTTTTGCAGCCTGTGTACATTGATTTATCTTATTTAAGAATGTATCCTTCATCCAAAGCGGTGCTACAACATATCTCTTCCAAACGGAGGCTCGGAATATCCGCTGAGCATGTTAAAGACTGCCGTAGCATCCTCGCCGTAACTTTCTCTTGCTGTAAACATACCGAGGTCAGTATACAGTTTTGCTGTGGAATCATTATAGTTTCCTGTTCCAAGGTGCACATATCTTCTGATGCCGTCCTCTTCTCTTCTCACAACAAGAGTTATCTTTGAGTGGGTCTTAAGCCCTACCAGTCCGTAGATTACATGACATCCCGCCTTTTCAAGCATCCTCGCCCAGTTGATATTGTTCTCCTCATCAAACCTCGCCTTAAGCTCCACCAAAACGGTGACCTGCTTACCGTTATCCGCCGCATTTGCAAGCGCCTTTATAATAGGAGAATTTCCGCTGACTCTGTAAAGTGTCTGCTTGATAGCAAGTACATTCTTGTCTGCAGCCGCCTTTGATACAAAATCTATTACAGGATCAAAACTCTCATACGGGTGTGAAAGTAAGATATCTTTTTTCTTTATTTCCTCAAAAATATCTTCACAGTCCAAAAGTCTTGCATTGGCTACAGGGATATGCTTTTTATCCTTCAGACTGTCAAAGCCGTCAAGAGAGTATATCTTCATAAGAACTGTAAGATCTAGCGGTCCGTCTATTCTGAATACATCCTCTTCGTCAACATTAAGCTCGTTTTTTAAAAAGTTTAAAAGGCTTGCATCCATCCTCTCTTCCACTTCAAGTCTGATTGCCTCTCCCCACTGTCTTTTCTTCAACTTTTTCTTGATTTCCTCTAAAAGGTCCAGTGCCTCGTCCTCATCAAGCTTAAACTCCGCATTTCTCATTACTCTGAAGGTTGCAGCCGAGATTACCTCATAGTTTAAGAAAAGTTTATCAATATTTTTTTCGATAATATCCTCAAGATAGATTATCTTTCTTTCTTCAGAATCTGTAGGAATCTCTACAATTCTTGGAAGTACTGACGGTACCTGTACCATTGCAAAGTCCATATCTCCATCCACATTTCCAAGGTAGACATCCTTTTTCTTCTTCTTTGAGCTTTCATCCTTTCTCTTTCTGATAAGAGCCGCAATATTAAGTGTCTTATTTCTTACAAGCGGAAACGGTCTTGACGCATCCACAGCCATAGGTGTAAGCACAGGATATACAAACTCGTCAAAGTATTCATTTATAAACTTCTTCTCACTATGTGAAAGTTCATCACCATGATCTAATATATGCAAATGATTCTCTTTTAGAAGCGGAAGCAGTGAACTGTAGATTTCATACTGTTTTCTTACAAAATCATGTGTCTCTTTTGCAAGTACATTAAGCTGCTTGTCCGCACTCATTCCCGCAATATCTTTTTCTTATAGTCCGCATCCACCATATCCTTAAGTGATGCAATCCTTACCATGAAAAATTCATCTAAGTTTGATGATGTGATACTTAAAAATTTCAGCCTCTCAAAAAGCTTTACATCATCATCTTTAGCTTCGTGTAAGACTCTTGTATTGAACTTAAGCCAAGACAGCTCTCTGTTGGTAAAATATTCCACATTGTCAAACTTTTCCATAAAGCCAACTCCTTTCTATCAAAAAGTCCTTATCTGTTTTAAAACAAACTCTATTCCAAAAATTTCTCTAAAAAAGTCTCTATGTGAATTAAAGCTCAGCATCTCAAGGCTCAAATCTCCCATATACCTTATCTCTAAAATCAGTTTATTATCGTCAAGTTTCAAACTGTAGTCCTTTATCTTTTGCTTATGTGACCTGTCAAGCGCATTTGCCATCTGTAATATCGCACTTAACTTCGCCAATCTGATATCTCTTTTATTGTAGATACTTTCTTCAGTGTAGATATTTGACATCTCGGCAACCAACATTCTCTCATCATGTGATATACCTATAATCTCACTTGACGAAATAATATTGTAGGTGGCCACATCACTGTTTTTCATATTTATGAACTTACCGATATTGTGTAAGATTGCCGCTATCTGCACAAGCAGTCTGTCTCTTTCACTTAGACCGCTCAGACTCTTTATAGCATCAAATATCATCAGGGCATTTTTTTCCACCACTGTGGTGTGCTTACTGTTACCTCTGTATCTTTTAGCCAGACTCTTTGATGATGCAATAATATCCGCTCTGAAGTCATGTCCTGTGCTGACTATATTACTTTTCTTTGCATACTCCGCAGCAATGCCGTCTATAAGCAAAGTTCCCGGCAACCATATTTCCTTGGCATTGAAAAGGTCGAAAATTCTTTGGAAAATAAGTACACTCGGTATTATCATCTTTGCGTAGTTTTTGCCTACTCCAAGTATATTTTCTATTTCCTCCACGCTCTTATCCCTTATTTTATCAAAGAGTGCGATAAACTCCTCATAATTTACTATCATATCATCCGCGTCGCGATTCATATATTTGAACATATACATAAGCGGCTCTCCGACACCTATAATAGTCTTTACCTTTTTATCTTTAAGATATATCTTTTTGAAAGTATTCAAATCGTTATCTATCAGCTCGGTGAGTACATTGTGCTTTTTTTCGGTGATATTGTCTATCTCTTCCACCATCTCTCTAAGCCTTAAGACTCCCAGTGAAAGGTTTTGAGTACTCTGTATCGCGCCGTTATCATACAATGTAAGCTGCATACTTCCAAAACCTACATCCGCAACCGCAGTGCCGCTTCTTATATACTTTTCAAAAAGCTCCCCCTTTGCATCAATAGACATATAGTTGATAAATCTTTGCTCAGAGTTTGATATGATAGATATATCTATACCGGCTCTTACCTTTATCTGATCAATAACCTGCATATTGTTGGAGGATTCTCTCATAGCACTGGTGGCATAGGCCTTATAATCGTCCACTCTGTATGATTCCATTATCTTTTTGAAATCTGATAATACATCACAAAGCTCGTCAATCATTTCATAGCTTATCTTTCCGTACTTATATGTATCACTGCCAAGTGCAATGGTGTGCTTATATAATCAACTCTCTTTATACCGGTCTTTGCCGATATTTCATAAATTCCAAGTTCAAGTTCAAACGATCCTACATCAATAGCTGCAAAATATCTTATGTCTCCCTTTCCCATACGCTCTCCATATTATTTTTGACCCTGTAAATAAGTTATAAACTGTGTTGCGCTTCTTCCTGACATACCTCCATGTGAGAGTTCCCACATATTTGCCTTTGCAAATATTTCCTTCTCATCCATATCAATACCGTGCTTTTTCGCAAGTGAAAGTACAATACCGTTAAACTCCTTCTTATCAGGTGAACCGTAGTAGATCTTTTCACCGAATCTTGCGGAAAGTGAAAGCTTTTCCTCCACAGTATCACGGCTGTGAAGCTCTTCATCAGTCTCAGTCTTATCTCTGAAGCTCTCTCTTATAAGATGCCTTCTGTTGCTTGTAGCATAGATAAGTACATTTTCCGGTCTCTTACCGAAACCTCCTTCAAGAATAGCTTTGAGATATTTATATTCAAGCTCCGACTCCTCAAAGCTTAAATCATCCATATATATTATAAACTTGTAGTTTCTGTCCTTCAACTGCTCAAGTATATCCGACAGATATCTGAACTGATGCTTATAAATCTCTATAATTCTAAGTCCTTTGTCATAGTACTCATTTACAATTGCCTTGACACTTGATGACTTTCCGGTTCCTGCATCACCATATAGCAGGCAGTTGTTTGCCGGCTTACCGTTTATAAAGCTCTCAGTATTGTGTGTGAGTTTTTTCTTTTGAATATCATAGCCTATAATATCCTCCAGATATACGTGTTCAACCCTTGTAATCGGTATAATATTTGCAGAATTAAGATCATTGCTTTCTTCTATACGAAATGCCTTATTAAGTCCGAACTTACCTACACCGTACTCCTTATAAAACTCGGTAACGATATTTTTAAAATCATTATCGGACTTCGCACTTGAAAGCTGCTTTGACAATCTCAAAATTCTGTCTCTGACTCTTGTATTTACAAGCTTTGAATCTCTTCCGTTACCTACATAGTGTGATATTGCATCCAAAAGTTCATCATCTATATCAGGTACAAAGTGAAATAAATCTCTAAAAATTTTAAAGTCATGCAGTGCAAAGGTATTTATACTGCCTTTAGTCTCACCTATAATTTCTGTAGCTTTTGAATATACATTTTCATTGTACGCAAGCGCAAGTGCAAGGACATTTTCCCAAAGGTTACCGTCAAGTCCGTACTCTCCCGCAACCTCAAGCAACTTAGCAATTGTCTTACTTGTATCTGCACTGTCCTTATTTAAGGAACAAAATTCTCTTATCGTATCTTCAAATTTCAAATTTCTATATAAAATCAAATCATCAATTATACTGTACATAAATACTCCTTACTTTACTGAACAATAATTCCCTAAAAATTTTTAAAAAAGTGACTTCTTTTTTTCAGTATCTCAAGCACATTTGAGACATTGGACAAACTCAAATTTCCTTCGATATCAATAAAAAAACCTGTACTCAAAGGTCTTTTTCAGGTATCGGCCTTGACTCCACCTTTACAAGGTTTAATCCGTTTAGTACAAATATTCCGAGAATATTGTAAAGCATACCCTTTTTCATGCGGCAACTCCAAAATAAGGCTGAGCTTATTTGACTTTTTGAGAAGATCTTATTCTTGCTGAGTACTACAAATCTTGTAGTGTTGTTTACATTTCTATTGATTCCTTCATCCAAAACATCAAGATCATATAAATCACCTGAAAGTCTTGAAGCTATGGCGGCCTGTGATATGTCTTTATCATCCCTTACCTTTTTTGCTGAAAGTGCCGTATTTAAAAGGCTTATTTGACTCCAGCCCGGATGCTCCTTAAGATAAGCGCTACATTGCATCAATGCCTGAGGATGGGAATACACAGTCCTTATATCATCAGGCTTTGCACCTCTTACCCCCAAAAGACAGTGACTGATATGAAGATCATACTCCGCCACAATAACAACATCTTTTTTTAAAAGTAAATCGTATACATCACTTACTATTCCGGCTGATGAGTTCTCTATAGGTATTATACAATACTTTGCATTTCCGTTTAATACCTCATTTATCGCATCTTCAAAAGTATTTACATTCTCAGTCTCCACATCCGGAAAAAGTTTTTTTGTAACTATATGTGAATAAGCGCCCTCTACGCCCTGATACACAACTCTTTTTATATCAAAGTCCATATATTCCTTACAAATAAACTCGGCCGTGCTTTCTTTATATTCTACCTTTGATATCAGCTTTATGAGCTCTCTTTTTTCATCTATAAGCTCTATTATCTTTTCATCCGTCTTATCAAGCTTTGCTTTTATCTCTTCAAGTCCTTGCATAATACTCCTAAGCCTTATTTTGTGCTACCATATTTTCAAGCATCTCTACTATCTTGCTTCTGGTATAGGCTCCAAGCTTTTTCTTTTCAGCATCAGGCAACTCATCTATAACAATCGGCTTTCCGTACTCTATTATTACTTTACTCTTTCTCATATACGGCAGATGCTCTTCCCATATCTCATATGTACCGTATATTGCTACAGGAACTACAGGAACTTTTCCTTTTTCCGCAATCTTTAATGAACCTTCTTTGAACTCTTTCACATTCGTTACATCCGAGTTCATATTTCTGCCGCCCTCAGGACAAATCCACACGGAAACGCCTGATTTTACCTGATCTATGCCCTTTATAATAGTCTTTAATCCCTGCTTTATATCCTGTCTGTTCAAAAACAAGCAGTTTACAAGCTCCATCCACTGCTTCAGAAGCGGTGCGTGGATCATCTCATACTTTGCGACAAACCCCAGCGGCTTTTTTGTGTATCCGAAACCTGTAAGAATATCAAAATAACTCCTGTGGTTACTTACAAACAGCACACCGCCGTCCTTAGGTATATTCTCACTTCCTCTCACCTCCACTTTCGAGCCTGTAATAAAAATCATAAGCCTGAATACCGCACTTACCATACCTTGTGCAACAAATGTCGAAACATCAGGTCTGAACTTCCTTACAATAAGCAAAATAAGCATTACCGGTATAAAAAGTACCAAATACAAAAACAGTCCAAGTGCTACCAATATAAATTTTATCATATAAAAAATCCTCTCATTATAATAACGGGCTTAGGAGTCTGCTGACCTGCTCTTTTATTCTTTGCAGGAGTGAGCGATTCTTATACATATCAAATGTATACTCCTCAGAATCATAAATATCTCTCATAAAATTATCTTCAAGTTCCGTAGTGACTTCCTCGTCATAGATCATAGCGTTTACTTCAAAATTCAACTCAAAGCTTCTTATATCCATATTTGCGGTTCCTACACATGCCACCTTACCGTCGGCCATTACAGACTTGGCATGCAAAAATCCCCTCTCATATGTGTAGACCTTGCCTCCGGCCTCAAGCAGTGTGCCTGCCCAGCTTAACGTGGCTGAATATACAAAAGGGTGATCCGGCATACATGGTATCATAAGCCTTACATCCACACCCGACCTTGCAGCCACATTAAGCGCACTCATAAACGCTTCGTCAGGTATAAAATAAGGCGTGTGAATATACACATGGTCCTTCGCATTATTTATAATCTCTATATAATTATCTCTTATAAGCTTTGTCTCAGAATCCGGACCGCTTGATATTATTTGCATTCTGAGAACATCGTCACCGTTTTTAGGTAAAATATTCATCTCCTCAAGCGGCTTAAAATATTTGTCACTGTTAAATATATCTTCCTTTGTGGCATAATTCCAGTCCAGACCGAATCTGAGTTCAAGCCCGTTGACCGCCTCACCCACTATTCTAAGATGTGTGTCTCTCCAGTGTCCGAATTTTTTTGAGCCGTCCACATACTCTTTTCCTATATTAAAACCTCCGACATAGCCTATTTTACCGTCAATAACCGCTATCTTTCTGTGATTTCTGTAGTTTATACGGAAATTTATCTTGCCGAGTGCGGCAGGAAAGAATACACCTATTTTTATCTTATGGGCTTTCATATTGTCTAAGAGCTTCTTTGACATAAATCTGCCGCCCATTCCGTCAAACAGTACTCTTACTTCCACTCCCTCATCAGCCTTTTTTATAAGCTCTCTGGATATATTCCTGAAGAGGTAATCATTTTTTATTATGTAATACTGTAAATGAATATACTCCTTTGCATTTTTTATATCCTCAATCAGTGCATCAAACTTGTCGTTTCCGTCGTTGAATATTTTTAATGTATTCTTCATTGTCATAAGCGACCCACCGGATATCAGATTATACTGCATCTGCCTTTGGTATTTTTTTGTATAAGGGTCATTTAACACCCTGTCATTGTTTGCAAAAAAACTTTTCCTGCTTTTATTGCTGCCTTACTTATACTGTCTTCAACATTTTTTTATCTTAAACATCTTGGACTTTCTGTAATCCTGACCTATAAGCAGGTAAAAGTATAATGCCCTACCACAGGCAAAAATTGAGTGCCAAAAGCCATGTCCACACGGCTCTCGGCTCTCTTCTTTGAAAGAACACAATCACAATGGACAATACTAAGTTGATGTAGAATAAATGAACAAATGCTATATGGCCTGTTCTAAAAAAATCAAACATAAAACTCCTAAGTATTCATACTGTCAGGCTTATAAACTTGCCTTACCATCTGAAATTATATAATCCGATTCATTATACCACAAATGTCTAATTTTGGCATAAAAAAGAGCCGGTCGCCCGACTCTTTTAAATCATATCATATTTTTTTACAGTTGCGCTGAGTTCATTATAAGGATCAAGATCGATATAAATGATATCCTTTTGCACTAAGGTCTCCGTCTGAAAGTATAAGCCTTGCAACCATAGTCTCCACATTCTTTTGCAGATATCTCTTTAAAGGTCTTGCACCGTATGCAGGGTCATAACCGTTGTCGATGATATAACTCTTTGCGGCATCACTTAGTTCTACAGTAAGTTCCTTATCCTTAAGCCTTAAATTAAGCTCGTCAATAAGTAAGTTGATAATACCTCCGATATTGTCCTTTGTAAGAGGCTTGAACATAATTATCTCGTCAAGTCTGTTAAGGAACTCAGGTCTGAAGCTGTTTCTAAGTTCGTTCATAACCTTGCCTCTGGCATCATCACTTATATCACCGTAGGTATTGATACCGTCAAGCAAATATGCGGAACCGATATTTGATGTCATAATGATAATGGTGTTTTTAAAGTCTACAGTCTTGCCGAGAGAATCTGTAACTCTACCGTCATCCAATACCTGTAAAAGTACATTGAATACATCAGGATGTGCCTTCTCAATCTCATCAAAGAGCACTACGGAATAAGGTTTTCTTCTTACAGCCTCTGTAAGCTGTCCGCCCTCATCATATCCTACATATCCCGGAGGAGCTCCTATAAGTCTGCTCACGGAGAATTTCTCCATGTACTCGCTCATATCGATTCTTATCATATTGTTCTCATCGTCAAAGAGTGCCTTTGCAAGTGATTTTGCAAGCTCCGTCTTACCTACACCTGTAGGTCCGAGGAACAGAAACGATCCTATAGGCTTTGAAGGGTCCTTTATACCTGCTCTTGAACGAATGATAGCGTCTGTAACCTTATCTACCGCCTCATCCTGTCCTATTACTCTCTCATGCAATGTATCTGCAAGGTGAAGTGTCTTCTCTCTTTCACTCTCATTAAGCTTTGCTACAGGGATATTTGTCCATCTTGAGATAATTCTTGCAATCTCATCATCTGTAACAGACTCACGCAGCAGGCTTAAATCCTCTTTCTTTACCTTCTCTTCTTCAGCCTGTAACTGCTTTTTAAGTTCAGGTAACTTACCGTACTGCAACTCGGCAGCCTTGTTAAGGTCATAACTTTGTTTTGCGGCACTTATCTGCCTGTTAACTTCGTCTATCTCACCTCTGAGCTTTGCAAGTCCCTCAACACTTTTCTTTTCATTTTCCCACTTTGACTTAGCTTCGTTAAGCTCGTCATTGACTTCCGCCAACTCTTTTTGAAGTGCTTCAAGTCTTTCCTTTGAAAGATTGTCGTCCTCTTTCTTCAGTGCTGTCTCTTCTATTTGAAGCTGCATCTGCTTTCTGTTTAACTCATCAATCTCTGTAGGAACAGAGTTAAGCTCCGTCTTTATAAGGGCACATGCCTCATCTACAAGGTCAATAGCCTTATCAGGTAAAAACCTGTCACTGATATATCTGTCTGAAAGTACCGCCGCACTTACCAGCGCACCGTCAGTTATCTTAACACCGTGATAACTCTCATATCTTTCCTTGAGTCCACGCAGAATAGATATTGTATCCTCTACAGAAGGCTCTTCTACAAGTACAGGCTGGAATCTTCTCTCAAGTGCAGGATCTTTTTCAATGTACTTTCTGTACTCGTCAAGTGTAGTTGCACCTATACAATGCAACTCACCTCTTGCAAGCATAGGCTTTAACATATTTCCGGCATCCATGCTTCCTTCAGTCTTACCTGCACCTACTATAGTGTGAAGCTCATCAATGAAAAGTATTATCTCTCCGTTTGATTTCTTCACTTCATCAAGTACCGCCTTAAGTCTTTCCTCAAACTCACCTCTGTACTTGGCACCTGCTATAAGCGCACCCATATCAAGTGCAAAAAGTCTCTTATCTTTCAGATTGTTCGGAACATCACCGGCCACTATTCTGCCTGCAAGTCCTTCAACTACAGCAGTCTTACCTACACCCGGTTCACCGATAAGTACAGGGTTGTTCTTTGTCTTACGGCTAGTATTCTTACCACATTTCTTATCTCGCTGTCTCTTCCTATTACAGGGTCAAGTTTTTGCTGCCTTGCACGCTCAACCAAGTCATAACCGTACTTATTGAGTGTGTCATATGTAGCTTCAGGATTGTCTGAAACAACTCTTTGATTGCCTCTGACCTCTGAAAGTACTTTTAAGAATTTATCCTTATCAATGCCGTACATTCTGAAAATCTGCGCTACATTTGATGAAGGGTTCTCAAGTATATTAAGGAAAATATGCTCTACAGAGACATATTCATCTCCCATACTCTTTGCAACATCTTCAGCTGTTATCAGTATTTTATTTAAATCATTACTTATATAGCTTTGACCGCCGCTGACCTTCGGAAGCTTTTCAATGGCAGCCTCAACTTCATTTCTAAATTCAATTTCATTGATACCCATTTTCTTTATAAGATTGACTATCAATGAGCCTTCTATATCTAACAGTGATGCCAACAGATGTATCTGTTCGATTTGCTGATTACCATGAGTAGCAGCAACCTTTTCCATATTCTGAACGGCCTCAATGGACTTTTGCGTAAATTTGCTAATGTTCATTAAATCACCACCTTTTCTCTTTATTTGTTATATATGTACTATAACAGAGTACTTATATGTTGTCAAGCGTTTTTTGAAAATATTTTCATAAAAATATAAAAAAGCGCCATCATATGGATAACAACATATGATAACGCCTTACAAATTTTATAATTATCTACTTTTTTCCGATTTTTTGCTTTATAGCGGTCAACATCTTATTTTCTTTCACCAGCAGACCGTCAAATATCATAAGCAGTGCAGGCAACAAAAAGATAACAAATGCCATGGACACCAGAGCACCTCTGCCTATAAGATGTCCGAGCTGTCCTATTGCCGGAAGCTTTGAAATAAGCTTACCACATAACCGCAGATAACAAGTATTGTACCTGAAGTAATTATGGAGTGCATACTGAACTTGGTCATCTTGATTGCGGATTCTTTCTTATTAAGTCTCTTTCTAAGCTCTCTGTAGTTTGAAATGGAAAGTATGGCATAGTCTACAGTCGCACCGAGCTGAATACTGCTCACAACTATATATCCTATAAAAGCCAGCTTCGTTCCATATACATATGAAAAACTCATATTTACAAAAATAGCCATTTCAATAGGTATCATAGCAAGTACGGCAAGAAGTACCGACTTAAATGAGAATGCGACTACCAAAAATACTCCGAGCAATGATAGATTATTTACTTTATTATAGTCTTCCTTAAGTATCTTTTCCATATCCATAGTGGCGTAGGTATTACCTGTAATATAGTTCTCATTCGGATAATACTCATTCACTATCTGCTTTATCTCATTCGCCGAACTGTACGCAAGCTTACTCTCACCCTTGGTCTTTGTAAATACAAGTATTCTGGCGTATCCGTCCTTATGTAATAAGCTTACCGTATCACTTGGAATGATCTTTTCAGGTATACCGTCAGGCAGTGTATCCGCCAAGGATGTGACACTCTTTACATAATCAAGAGACTTTAACTTCTCCGCCAGTGCCTTCTCTGTGACATTGCTTGTAGCAGGTACCAATATAACATTCAGATTCGACCTGCCGAATACCTTGTTTATCTCCTCACTGTGCTCATACAAAGCTGTTCCCTCACCTGCACCTACAGCGTCATTTCCGTACATAAAGTTGGTCATTCCCTGTGCCATATATGAAGGAATCAGTATAACAAGCGCAAATATGAAAAATCCCTTTGAGATCTTATTTACAAACTTTGAAGTTTTGTCAAATTCAGGTAAAAACTCTCTATGTCTTGTCTTTTCAATTATAGGCATCCAGCTGAGTATCAGTGAAGGCATAAAGAATACTATCGAAAATATTGAACATACTATTCCCTTTGCCAGTACGATGCCGAGGTCAAATCCCATTGAAAATTTCATTATTACAAATACTATGAATCCTACAAATGTAGTCAGAGAGCTTGCCGAAATAGTCTTTATAGATGTTCTTAGCGCATTCTTTAAGGCAATCGTCTTATCAGCTTCCTTTTTTTGTTCTACCTTATATGCATTCAATAGGAATATTGAATAATCCATAGACACCGCAAGCTGTAATACCGCCGAAACATTGTTTGTAATAAATGAGATACTGTTTAAGAATATATTCGTGCCTCTGTTTATAAATATAGCAGTTCCGATAACACTTAAGAAAGCACAGGCTCAAACCATGAGGAGGTTGTCACCAAAAGTACCAAAAATACAAATATTACACCTATTGCAAGTATGAGATTCATCTGAGATGAAACTTCTTCTTCGGTAAACTTATTCTGTGGCGCGCTTCCTACCAGATAGCCCCTGTCGCCTATTATCTTTTCCATCTTATCAATAGCCTTATGTGTAAGCTTACTTGAATCCCCTTTTACAAAAGTTATATCCATTACAGCCTTATTATCCTTATAATAATCCGACACGTCATCATATTTCATAAAGCTGTTTGACTCATAGACATTCTCAGTAGTGTCAAGCCAAAGTATCCTGTCCACACCTTCGACCTTTTCAAGCTGCTGTTTAATGGCGTTGGCCTCATATATTGTGACATCCTTAAGCATCAGTCTGGCAGTTCCCGGATATCCGAATGTATCTTCCATCTTATTTATTGCGGCCTTTGAAGGTGCACTTGCAGGTAAATACTTAGTCAAATCATAGTTTATATTTACAAACGGTGTAAAAAGAAGTGAAATAAAGAGCAAAATCAAAAAAATTCTCCTTATTCCTTTATTATGATCTACAATAAACCCTGCAAAATCCTTTTGGTTTGTTTCCTTCATCTCATCCAACCTCTCTAAAACTTCATTAACAGGATGTAAGTATATTGCAAATCGACACATTTGTAAATATCAACATCAGAACTTTAATAGACACTTGTCTATAAAATTGTTTTTATATTTTTAATCTTGTAAAAGTATAAAATATGGACTATAATACGAAAAATGATTTTTGTAAAGGAGAAGTATGAGACATCTTTTAAACCCGTTGGATTTTTCTGTTGAAGAAACTAATAAGCTTTTGGAGCTTGCTATTGATATTGAAAACAACAGGGATAAGTATTCCAAAATTTGTGAAGGAAAAAAATTAGCAACTTTGTTCTATGAGCCAAGCACACGAACCAGACTTTCATTTGAAGCTGCTATGCTTAATTTGGGAGGTAGCGTACTTGGCTTTCATTCTGCCGACTCGTCATCTGCGGCAAAGGGCGAAAGTGTTGCAGATACTATCAGAGTCATCTCATCATATGCCGATATAGCGGCTATGCGTCATCCTAAAGAAGGTGCACCGCTGGTTGCAAGCAAGTTTTCTTCCATTCCGGTAATAAATGCAGGAGACGGCGGACATCAGCATCCTACACAGACACTTACAGACCTTCTTACAATCAAGAGACTTAAAGGAGATATAGCAAATCTTACTGTAGGTCTTTGCGGCGACCTTAAGTTCGGCAGAACGGTGCATTCTCTTATCAACGCTCTTATAAGATATCCGAATATCAAGTTTGTTCTTATTTCTCCGGAAGAGCTGAAAGTTCCCGACTATATCAGAGACGATGTACTTAAGGCCAACAATATAGAGTTTGCAGAGGTAACCAATCTTGACGAGGCTATACCTGAACTTGATATACTCTATATGACCAGAGTACAAAGAGAGCGTTTCTTCAATGAAGAGGATTATATCCGTTTGAAAGATACCTATATACTTGACAAGAAAAAACTCTCACATGCAAAGAAAGATATGTACATACTTCATCCACTTCCAAGAGTAAATGAAATCAGTGTTGAGGTGGATAACGACCCAAGAGCCGCATACTTTAGACAGGCACAGTTTGGCGTATATGTAAGAATGGCTTTGATTCTCACTCTTTTGGAGGTAATATAATGTTAAATATAAGCGGATTAAGTGAAGGTGTGGTACTTGACCATATAGAGGCAGGTAAGAGCCTTGATATATACTATAATTTGGGACTTGACAAGCTGGATATCCCTGTTGCTATCATAAAGAATGCCAAGTCAAAAAAGATGGGTAAAAAAGATATCATAAAGATAGAGGGTGATGTGCTTGATTTGATTGACTTTGATGTAATCGGATATATCGACCACAATATCACAATCAATGTTATAAAAAATAATGCTATAGTTGAGAAAAAGACTGTTTCATTACCTGAGAAGATAACCAACATCATCAAATGTAAGAACCCGAGATGTATTACATCTATCGAGCAGGAACTTCCTCATATCTTCTATCTTTCAGATAAGGAAAACGAGGTATATCGTTGCATCTACTGTGAAGAAAAGAGAAAAAAGAAAAAATAATTTGCTATTGGGGTGGGGTAAAAAACCCACCCTAATTTTATATTATATTATATATATATTATCTTATTGGCTACATCTTCTACAAATCTCCTGTCATGTTCTACAAGCACCAATGTGGGCTTTGACTCTTTTATAATTTCCTCAATCTGTATTCTTGAGATTACATCTATATAATTAAGCGGTTCATCCCATATAAATAAATGGGCAGGTTTTGACAGACTTATAGATAACAAAACCTTCTTTTTTTGTCCGTCGCTGTAATTTTGCATATCCGTTTCAAATAATTCTCTTGAAAAACCCAATTTTCTAAGAATGGTTTTACATAATGTTTCATCAGCCTCCATATTTTTAATATATTGAACAAGACTGCCATGTAAATCAGAAGTATTTTGAGGAATATAGGATATCTTAAGATTACTTGCCGGCTTTATTTCCCCGCTGTAGTTATTATTTAAACCCGATAAAATTTTAATCAATGTGGATTTTCCACTACCGTTTTTACCATATATAGCCAGTATATCTCCCTGCTTTATTTCAAAGCTTAGATTACTTCTTAATATCTGCTTTTCTCCGTAATATGCCGATAAATTGCTGACTGAGATTAGAGTATCTTTATGATGCTGTAAGCAATTAATCAATAAGCTTTCCTTTGTATCAATATCTTTTAATAATTTTTGTTTTGCTTCTATTGCCTTATTTTGCCTGTTTTCCAGATTTTTAGATTTCTTCATCATCTTTGCCGACTGATGCCCGATATATCCCTTATCAGGCTTTACACCTGATACCTTTACACCCTTTTTTGTTTTTTCAATCTTGTCCGACCAACTCTTGCTCTGCCTTGACGCTTCCCTTAATCTCTTGATATCTTTTTTTAGCCTCTCATTTTGGGTGATTTCAAAACTGTCTTTCATCATTTTATTTTCATACCATGATGTAAAATTTCCGGCTTGAACATCAATAGAGCTTCTATTGATAGAAATAACATGATTGATACATCCATCCAAAAAATCTCTATCATGCGATATAAGTAAAAACCCCTTTTTACTCTTTAAATATTCACTGACAATTTTTCTGCCTTCAATGTCCAAATGATTTGTAGGCTCATCAATAAGCAAGAAATCTTTTTCATTTGTAAATAAAACAGCCAGCAGAATTTTTGTCTGCTCCCCCTTAGACAATGTTTCAAATTCTCTGTATATAAGAGATTCATCTATATCTAATAAATTAAGCTCCCTCAAAAATCTCCACTCTCCCACATCTTTTGTCAGTTCCTTAAATAATTCTATGACAGTTTTTGATGTATCTGATATATTAGGCGGAAATTTGATAAATTCCACACTTTTACTTATTTCCCCTTGATACTCCTCCTCTCCCAAAAGTAATCTGAACAGAGTTGATTTTTCCAATCCCGTTCCTGCCTATTAAACCGGTTTTTCCAGTTTGTATCAAAATAAAATGTGACTTTCTCAAATATAGGATTTATATATCCGTAATATGAAAAAGTAAGATTTTTCAATTTTTAATTACCGACATACAATCACCCCCTTTAAAGATTTTTACTTGCTTAATATTATACTATTGTCAGATTTTTATTTTCTATACTCATTACTACCTAAAAAAACAGTATAAAAAAATACCGGATTGACCTTCCAATCCAGCATCTTTATTTATACCAATATAGCCTTCTTTATTTCAACCTTTTCCGGCAGTCCCTTTATCTCTCTTAGAATCTTCATGAACTCTTTGCCTGTTATTGTTTCCTTTGTTATAAGGAATTCAGCAAGCTTATCCATTACCTCTCTGTTTTCACTGAGTATTCTAAGAGCTTCATCATAGCTGTTTTTAAGGATTCTCATTACCTCATTGTCTATCTCGGTAGCTGTAGTATCACCGCAGTCAAGTACCGCTCTGCCTGAGAGATACTGATTTTCAACCTTTGCAAGACCTATGAGACCGAATCTCTCACTCATACCGTACTGAGTAACCATAGCTCTGGCAATAGAAGTGGCCTTTTCAATATCATTTGAAGCACCTGTTGTCACAGAATCAAATACTATCTGCTCCGCCGCTCTGCCTCCGAGAGTACTTACAATCATATCCTCAAGTTCTTTTTTAGACTTCAGATATGTCTCTTCCTCAGGCACATACATTACATATCCCAAGGCTCCCATAGTTCTCGGTACAATGGTAATTTTTTGAACAGGTTCGGAGTTCTTTTGAAGAGCCGATATAAGAGCATGTCCCACCTCATGGTATGACACAATCCTTCTCTCTTCCTGATTAAGTACTCTGTCCTTTTTCTCCTTGCCGACAAGTACCACCTCTACAGCTTCAAAAAGGTCTTTTTGCTTTACAGCCTTTCTTCCCTTCTTCACAGCCAATATGGCAGCCTCATTTATCATATTTGCAAGGTCGGAACCCACCGCACCTGATGTGGCAAGTCCGATAGCCTCAAGGTCTACAGAATCATCCATCAACACATCTTTTGAATGTACTTTGAGGATTGCAACTCTACCCTTAAGGTCCGGTCTTTCTACAATCACTCTTCTGTCAAATCTGCCCGGACGAAGCAGTGCAGGGTCAAGTATCTCAGGTCTGTTTGTAGCTCCGAGTACTATAAGTCCCTTGGAAGAGTCAAAACCGTCCATCTCTGAAAGAAGCTGATTGAGAGTCTGTTCTCTCTCATCATTTCCTCCTCCCATCCTTGAATCTCTGCTCTTACCTATGGCATCTATCTCGTCTATAAAAATGATAGCAGGTGCCGCTTCCTGTGCCTGTTTGAATAGGTCTCTTACTCTTGAAGCACCCACACCGACAAACATCTCAACGAAGTCTGAACCTGATAGTGAAAGAAAGGCACATCCGCTTCTCCGGCTACAGCCTTTGCAAGCAAGGTCTTTCCGGTTCCGGGAGGTCCTACCAAAAGAGCGCCCTTTGGAAGCTTGGCTCCAATCTTGGTATATTTCTCAGGGTTGTGCAAAAAGTCGACTATTTCCGTCAAAGACTCCTTTGCCTCATCCTCACCGGCTACATCCTTGAATGTTATACCGGTTTCTTTTTGAACATATACCTTGGCATTGCTCTTTCCGACTCCCATGAATCCACCGCCGCCCATTCTCTTCATCAGGAAATTCATCATGAGTACAAAGAATATAAACGGCAGAATAAAGCTTAAAAACGACAATATTGCGGAGGTGGTCTCAAACCTTTCCATAGTGGCAGGTACATTGGCGGCATAAAGTCTGTCAACCAATGTATCATCCTCTATTCTGACAGTCTTATAAACCGTCATTGATGAATAATCTGAAAGATTAGGCTTAACCTTGATTTCAATGGCATTTGCCATCACCTTTACAGATTCCACCTTGCCGTCATTTACCATTTTCATAAACTCGGTATAGGGTACTTCCTTTGTGGTAGCACTCTTTAATCTGCTTGAGAGCAGACTTACCGCAAAAAATGCAATGGCGGCCGCAATTATAAGTATTATTATCGTCCTGTTATTAAGGCCATTGGATTCATTTTTGTTTTTTTTATCCATACACTTCCTTTCTATTTTATTTTGCTCTTATTATAATTTATAAGAGAACCTGCCTCTACGATGGATTTTTCGGCATCAGTCATTTCAGCGATGTTTAAACTGATTTCTTTTATATCATTACCTATTATATAGGCAGGAATTTTTGACATATCACCTCTTAGATGAGACTTGATATTCGGTACGAAGATATAATCTCCCACCTCAAAATCAGGTTCGGCATCCAAAAGGAAAGGCAGCATACCCCAGTTCATAACATTTGAACGGTATCTCTTTGTGGCATACTCTTTAGCAATATTTGCAAGTCCGCCTATTACTCTTTGGCAACTTGCAGCCTGCTCTCTGGCGGAACCGTCACCCGGCTTCTTTGCATAAATCATGCTGCCTATCTCTGTATCGTTTGCAATTATATTTGAAAAGCCTTCAATTGTCTTTATCTTATCAAAGACATCGGCTAATTCGGCATTGTCCTTTAAAATGTCTGCTCCGCTTCTTCTTGCCTTCTCTATAACATCCACCTTCTTACTTCTGCCTACATATTCAGGATCTCTTCTTGAAAGTGTAAACTCCGCAAGTCCGAGCGGATTTGATCTGTATGAAGATGTCTCACCTGAAGGTATAAGCTCATCTGTAGTTGTAACATCGTCAAGTATCTTTGAACAGACCTTTAAAAGTATATTATCTGTAAGTGCAGTCATCTCAGGCCAGTCCTTGATATTAGGTCCGTATACCAGATCGCTCTCCTCATGTGCATTGCCGAATCCGTTATATACTCTGTTTTTGTATATTGTATCATCATAGTGATACTCAGGCACAACATAGTCATCGGCATACTCTGTAGCAGGTGTTAATATGCCTTTATTCCTTGCGGTTGCCGCCACAGACCTTGCGTCCATAAGCGCTACTGCAGACATCTGTCCTGAACCCGGCTTTGAACCCTCTCTGTTCGGGAAGTTTCTTGTAGTATGTCTTATAGACAATCCGTTGTTTGCAGGTGTATCTCCCGCACCGAAACAAGGACCGCAAAAAGCCGTCTTTACAACGGCACCGCTCTCCATAAGATCCGCAACCGCACCGTTTCTTGTAGTCTCTATAAATACCGGCTGTGATGAAGGATATACATTTAAGTTAAACTCATCAAAACCTGTACTGTGTCCTTTAAGTATATGTGCGGCTTCCATCACATTTGAGTATGTACCGCCTGCACAACCTGCTATGATACCCTGTGACACACGAAGCTTTCCGTTCTCGATTTATCGATAAGCTTTAAGCCCTTTCCGGCCTCTCCGCCAATCTTTATCGCCTCAACTTCTACCTCATGTAACAAATCTTCCAAGTTTTCATTAAGAGTATCTATCTCATAAACATTGCTTGGATGGAAAGGCAGTGCAATCATAGGCTTTATTGTGGAAAGATCTACATATACCACTCCGTCATAGTATGTCACATCTGCAGGCCTTAACTGCTTGTAATCGCCTACTCTTCCGTGTACACTCAAAAACTTCTTTGTATCCTCATCAGTCTCCCAAACGGATGACAGACAGGTAGTCTCGGTAGTCATTACATCCACACCGTTTCTGTAATCTGTAGTCATGGACGCGATTCCCGGTCCTACAAACTCCATTATCTTGTTCTTTACATAACCGTTTTTGAACACCGCACCTATAATTGCAAGTGCGATATCCTGCGGTCCTACACCCGCCTTCGGTGTTCCCTCAAGATAAATTGCAATTACTTCAGGTCTGTTTACATCGTATGTATCCTGTAAAAGCTGTTTTACAAGCTCTCCGCCACCTTCACCTATAGCCATTGTTCCAAGCGCCCCGTATCTGGTATGTGAATCCGAACCCAGTATCATCTTGCCGCAACCTGCAAACGCCTCTCTCATATACTGATGAATTACCGCAATATGAGGAGGTACATATATTCCGCCATACTTTTTTGCAGCTGAAAGTCCGAACATATGATCGTCTTCATTTATAGTTCCACCGACTGCACAAAGTGAATTGTGACAATTGGTCAAAACATAAGGCAGGGGGAATTTTTCCATACCGCTTGCCTTGGCTGTCTGTATTATTCCTACAAAGGTAATATCATGTGAAGCCATAGCATCAAACTTAAGTCTGAGCTTGTCCATATTTCCCGATGTATTGTGAGCCTTCAATATATTATAAGCAATACTGCCTTTTCTTGCCTCTTCCTTATCTATATCTTTTCCTGTAACCGCTTTTATTTTATCTTTATCATTTTCTTCAATAAGTGTATTACCGTTTATTAAGTATGCACCGCCATTGTATAATTTAACCATATTTCCTCCTAGTTTTCTACAATAGTATATCCTATCAAAAAGTTATTTTCAAGGCTGTTGATTTTATCTTAAAAATCATAAATGAGGGCATTGCCCTCATTTATGATACGGTTCATTATTTCTTATTCTGTATGCTCTGTATATCTGCTCAAGCAATATAACCCTCATCAGCTGATGCGGAAAGGTCATATCCGAAAAACTAAGCCTTTCATCGGCTCTCTTAAGTACACTCTCGTGAAGTCCTAAAGAACCTCCTATAACAAATGTAAGATTCCCCTTTGACAAGATGTCATAATTTTCCATCCTCTTTGCAAAACCCTCCGAAGTATACTTCTTACCGTCAATTGCAAGAGCCACCATATAGCTGTTATTAAGCTTTGATAAGATACGTTCCGCTTCAATCTGCTTTATCTTATCTTCCTCAGATGCACTTGCATTTGCAGGAGTCTTTTCATCCTTTACCTCTGTAATACTTAGTTTTGCATACCTTGAGAGTCTCTTAGCATACTCTTCTATGGCATCGCGATAAAATTTTTCCTTAATGCTGCCCACCACAACTATATTTATATTCATAACTATTCCTTAAAATAGTATCCCACACCCCATTTGGTATGGATATACTTAGGCTCGCTCGGATTCGGCTCAATCTTTTCTCTAAGCCTTCTTACATGGACATCTACAGTCCTTACATCGCCTGCCTCATGCAATTTATTGCCCCAAACAATATTTAAAAGCTGTTCTCTTGAATACACCTTGTCAGGATTTTGAGTAAGCAGCTCCAAGATATCAAACTCCTTTGCGGTAAGGTTGACTTCCTTGCCCTTTTCAAAGACTCTTCTGCTGTCAAGGTCAAGCTTCAAGTCGGACACCTCTATTATTCTGTCGTTTTTATCGGCCGCCTTTGACTTTTTTGAATTTCTTCTTATTATAGCCTTTATCCTTGCCTTGACCTCAAGTATGTTGAAAGGCTTTGTGATATAGTCGTCGGCACCGTATTCAAGCCCAAGTATCTTGTCCATATCTGTGCCCTTTGCGGTCAGCATAATAATGGGCATCTCCGAAAACTCTCTTATAGCCTGACAGACTTCCATACCGTCCATCTCAGGCAACATCACATCCAAAAGCACTATATCATATTCTTTTTCCTTAGCCATTCTTAGAGCTTCTTTACCGTCATAGGCCACATCCACCTCGTAGCCGTCCTGCTCCAAACTGAACTTAATTCCTTTGACTATCAATTTTTCATCATCTACAACAAGTGCCTTATTCATCGTTAACTCCTAATTTATACAAATCTTATCTTTAATCTTATTAAATGCCGCCTCTTTTATTCCGGATATATTCATTATATCCTCAGGAGATGAAAAGGATTTTGACTTTCTATATTCTATTATGGAATCGGCCTTTCTCTCTCCTATACCCGGCAAACACATAAGCTCTTCCTTAGTTGCGGTATTGATGTTTACAAGTGCAACACCCTGCGAATCTTTTGCTTCATCCACAGGCATTTGAAAACTTGCACTCTCAACCTCATCCACACTTGGAATAACTATATGTTCGCCACCTTCAAGCTTTTTTGCCAGGTTTACATAATCCTTGCAGGCTCCCTCGCTGAAACCACCCGCCATCTTGACAGCTTCATTTATGATGGAGCCTTTCTTTAATGTATACACATCCGGATTATTCACACAGCCGGAAACAAATACATCAATATACTCTTCTAAAGCGGTAGTCTCAAGCACACTCTCCTCTAAAGAAGCTTCACTGCTTTCTTCTAAGGTCTCAATATCCGCTTTTTCAAATTTGATATCACTTTTATCTTTACAAGCCGTAAGCAAAAAGCATAAAAACATCAGCAAAAAAATCTTTTTCATAGCTCTCCTTTCAGACAGCCATGTAAGTATAATTCTATTCTAGCAAATTAAAGTTAAAAACAAGTATCTAAAATATTAAGATATCTTTTCATATCTTAACTTGGTAATTTTAAGATTTATTTTTTGCCGCTATCACAAGATGCTCTGCCAGTACGGATGTCGTCACCGCTCCCACACCTTTCGGAACAGGTGTAGCCATAGCCGCATTGACTACATTGGATAAATCTACATCTCCACATAGCTTACCGTCAACAAAGTTGATTCCTACATCGATAACAATCGCATTATCTCCTATGTACTCCTCATTTATCATCTTTGCCCTACCTACAGCAACTATCAGTACATCGGCATCTTTGCAGACTTCTTTCAAATTTTTTGTTTTTGAGTGGCAGATTGTAACCGTAGCATTTTTACTGAGTGCCATCATAGCCACAGGCTTACCTATAACCATGCTTCTGCCCACTACAACAACATTTTTACCCTCAAGCTCTATATTATTGCTTTCAATAATCTTCATCACGGCCTTAGCGGTACATGGCGCAAATCCGTCCTTCTCACCGGCAAAAATCTTTGCTATATTCTTATATGAAATACCGTCAAGGTCCTTTTTTTCATCCAGCGCGTCAATTACCTTTTTTTCATCTATATGCTTTGGAAGAGGTCTGAAAAGAAGTATTCCGTCAATATTTTTATCGGCATTTATCTTTTTAAATTCATCCAAAAACTCATCTGATGAGATACTTTCATCAAACTCAAATACCTTGGTATTCAATGAAAGTGACTCCATCTTCTTGATTGCACCCTTTTCGTATGAAAGGTCTGCAGGATTTGCTCCGATTCTTACTATGCCGAGAGTGGGAGTATATCCGTTTAAGCTTTTTTTCATGCTTTCAATCTCTTCTTTTATAACATTTGCAGTATCCGCTCCATATAGTAAAATCATAAAAGTACCTCCAAAACCGTTCTGTATATAATATCCGACTTTTCCATGGTGCTTTCAAGCAACTCACTTGCCTCATCCAAAAGCTCTCCGGCAAGTTTTCTGTCTTTCATATATTTTAAGTTTATAACTACATTCATCATAGCTCCGCTTACTGCACTTCTAAGCAAACTTACAGCCACTCCGGCATCGGAAACTGCAAGCTTTGAGCCGTTCTTAGCCAAAAACTCAATGTCCGATAACATCTCTCCCGCTTCTTTCATAACCTCAAGCGGCGCCATGGCTGCATCGTATAAAAGTTTTTCCATGTTCTTTTCGTGCTCAGCCCTTTCAATTTCATCCTTAGGCTTAAAACCGTAAGCTTGTGAAAGCGGATAAAAGACCTCTGCATCCTTATCAGCCAGCTTTATAAAACTCTCCATATGAGAATTCATACCTTCAAGTATTTTCTTTACATCATCTTCCACTGCAATATAGCTTTTTTTGCCTACAGTCAGATTGCAGACCATACTTGACAATGCGGCAGATAATGCACCTGCAACGGCACTTGCACCGCCGCCACCGGGCACAGGTGATTTTGACGCCAACTCTTTTAAATAGTCATCTATCTTATAACTTCCCGTATTCATTATACCCATCCTTTCCACACATCAGGTGTATACCCTACAGTCGCTTCTTTACCGTTTCTTACTATAGGCAGTTTAAGTACCTGCTGATTCTCTAAAATCTTAGGGATTTTATCTTCTTGTGAAAGATATTTTATCAGTGTCAAAGTCTCAAGATCTTTACACTTTTCATCCAGCATATTTTCAAATCCGCCTACAGCCTGCATAACTGAGTTAAACTCTCCTTTTGAAAGCCCCTTTTCCTTCATATACACAAGCTGAAACTTTATATTTCTCTCTTTAAAAAATCTTACAGCCTTCTTCGTATCTGAAGACTTATTGGTACCAAATATTTGTATATTCATTTTTTCTCCAAAATACTAATAAGAAAGACCCTTATTTGGGTCTTGTCTTTATCTTTTTCTTATTTAACCATAAAAGCAGTCCTATATATGCAGCATAAAAAATATGCAATCTGCCCTTAAATGAAATATCTACTTCTACAATTTCATCATAGAACATCGGTATAATCTTAAAATCATCTTTATAGAGCGGATAAAATACAGCCAAAATTTCAAGCACCTGACCTGTAACGGACGGATCCTCAAAGCCGAACTTAAAGTAACCTGATATTTTCCTTGGCAGCACATGAACTATAATCTTTTTTACCTTTTCAAGCATCTTCATAAAGATAAACTTGTTTTCGTCATTTGTGATAATATAGTGAATATCTTTCACCTTTTCCAAAATCTTTTCAGGCAGACTCTTATTCTTATTATCCTTCTTTTTATCTTTGGCTTTTTTTACGGCCTTGGTGTGCTTTTTTTCCTGCTTGTTAAGCTCATCCGCTTTAACAGGCGGTATATTTTCAGTATCTTTTTTATGTTCTTTTACTTCTTTTATATTATCGCCTTTTAAAGAAGCACTTTTCTCTTCACTGTTTTCTTTCTTTAATAAACTTTTTTCTTCAGTTTCTTTTTCAAAAGTATCTTTATTATCAGATTTTACCTTTTGTCCATCCTTTGAATCTTCCTTGTTGGAAAATACTGTAAAAAACCAAGCCACCTTGGCACTTATATCAAGCTCGTCCTTAAACTTAAGTGAGATATTCAGGAATTTGAAAAACCATATAACACTCAAATCTATATCAGGTGTCTTTTTAAAATAAATCTTACCCCTATATCTTACCGGGATAAAAAGCACCATCAAAACAATAAGCAGCGCGAGGGCAATCAGAGCGAGTATGATAATGCCGATAACTTTTAATATAGTAAGTAGTACACCTATCATCCTTCCTCCAATTTTAAAAAACTGTGATATTCAAAATCACCTCTTGTTTTATAGGTATCTTCAACTATCTTTGAAATAAGCTCGATTCCGGATTTCTTGCCTAAAGCAAGTCCGACTATATAAACATTTGTATCCTTATAGTTGTTTAAAAAAACGGCATTATGCACCAGTGTAAGCTTGTCTTCTCCTTCAAGAAATACAACCAGATGTAATAAAAAAGAGGTTTTATTAAACTTTAAGGATCTCACATATTTTCTATAGTCATTCTTTATATCCGAAGACAGATATAAATTTTTTGAAAATACCATATATACCTCACTTAAATAAAGTCCCTAAGAAAAATACTCCAAAATACACTTTCTAAGCAATCCCAGTGCAGAGATAACGGTCTGCTCCCTTACATTTGCTCTGTCACCTGTGAATCTGAACTCTTCGACATGGACATTGTTCTTTACACATACTCCGATATACACCAATCCTACAGGTTTTTGTGCAGTACCTCCGTCAGGTCCCGCAATACCTGTTACAGATATACTTACATCACTGTCAGCTTCAAGAGCCGCGCCAAGTACCATCTCTCTTGCAGTCTGAGCACTTACGGCACCGTATTTTTTCAGTGTTGCCTTATTTACTCCCAAAGTTTTTCTTTTGGCCTTGTTTGTATATGTAATGAATCCTTCTTTGTATACATCAGACACTCCCGGAACATTTATTATCCTTCCTGCCAAAAGTCCGCCTGTACACGACTCGGCGGTAGATATGGTAAGTTCATTCTTTTCAAGCAAACTTACCACACTCATCTCAAGAGACTTTTTCTCCTTTGTGGAATAAATATAGTTTCCAAGTCTTTTCTTTATTTCCTTTGAAACAGGTCTTATAATGTCCTTTGCTTCATCTTCGGTATCGGCATCTGCTGTAAGTATTATATAAGTTTTAGAATCAAAAGGCTTTATTTCAATATCCAAATCTTCATTGTCTATTAAGTCTGAAATATCGGCTCTTATTTCCTTTTCAGTTATTCCAATGAGTTTTTATCGTTTTTATTTCTTGTAATTGTATCCATTTTGCCTCCTTTATAAATACATCTATTTACTGCTCATTATAACACTCTTATTCTTAATAATATACTCACATAGTGAAAATACTGTAAGGAAAAGCATCAGTACAATAAAAATATTTGTTACAATACTTAGCTGCGGCAAATTGATAATAAGTAAAATAACGGTAATCATCTGCACAACCGTCTTTAACTTGCCTGACATTGCAGCCGCAATCACAACCCCGTTGTCAGATGCTACAAGTCTGATACCGCTTATAATAAACTCTCTTGCTATAACTATCAGCACTACTACAGAACTCAACTGTCTAAGTTCCACAAAGCAAATAAGTCCCGAACATACAAGTACCTTGTCCGCCAGAGGATCCATAAACTTGCCGAAGTCTGTAATAAGATTATACTTTCTTGCAATCATGCCGTCCAAAGTGTCTGTAATCGCCGCAACTGCAAATATGATAAAGGCGACTATCCTGAAGTTGTAATCCTCACCGCCTTTATATAACAGGCTTGCTACAAAAACGGTATCAATAATACTCTCAAAACTGTCAGTTTGTTAGGCAAATTCATAATGCATCTCCTATCAAATCATACTCTGATGAGCCTGTGATAAGCACATCACAAAAATCTCCGGACATATACTCTCTGTCAGTGTTTACAAACACATATCCGTCAACTCCCGGCACATCCATATATGTTCTTCCTAAATATACATTCTCTTCGGGAAGTTTGCCTTCAATAAGTACCTTGAATGTTTTTCCTATCTTTTCTTCAAGATTTTTTTGTGAGATTTCCTGCTGAACTCTCATTATTCTGTCTCTTCTGGCTTCCTTTTCATCCTCATCTATCTGATTGTCAAACCCTGCCGCAACGGTATCTTCCTCTTCACTGTATGTAAAGACTCCCAGTCTTTCAAATTTCATCTGCTTTATAAAATCAACTACAGTATTGACATCTTCCTCACTTTCACCCGGAAAACCTGCTATAATCGTTGTTCTGAGAGTGATATCAGGTATATTTTTTCTAAGCTTACCTATAATATTTACCAAGTCATCATGTGTAGTTCTTCTTGCCATTCTTCTGAGTATATTGTCGGAAGCGTGCTGTATCGGAATATCCAGATATTTACATACCTTATCCTCTTTTGCTATCACATCTATCAGTTCATCCGTAATCTCTTCAGGGTAACAATAAAGTATTCTTATCCACTCGATACCGTCTATCTTGGCAAGTTCCTTTAAAAGCTTCGGCAAAGTCTTCTCTTTGTAAAGGTCAACTCCATATAAAGTAGTCTCCTGTGCAACCAAAATAAGCTCCTTGATGCCCTGTGAAGCAAGATCCTTTGCCTGTATTATAAGGTCCTCAAGAGGGTAACTTCTGTAATTTCCTCTAAGTGAAGGTATAATACAGTAGGTACAATTCTTATTACATCCTTCTGCGATCTTTAGATATGCATAGTATCCGCCTGTAGAATTTTTTCTCTTTTTTGAAATTGACGGCAATCTGTCAAGATCCAAAAACTCATTCTTTATCTCACCGCCAAGCACATCTTCCACAGTTTCGACAATCTTATCAAAACTTGAAGTACCAAGCAGCGCGTCCACCTCAGGAATCTCTTTTATTATCTCATCCTTATATCTTTGTGCAAGACATCCTGTGACTATAAGTGCCTTAAGATTACCGTCTTCTTTCAGTCTTGCAGCCTCAAGAATAGCATTGATACTCTCTTCCTTTGCAGACTGTATAAAGCCGCATGTATTTATTATCATTACCTCAGCTTCTTCGTCAATATCCGTATATTCAAAACCTTTTTCGTTCATCAGACCCAGCATCATCTCCGAGTCAACCGTATTTTTGTCACATCCAAGTGACACCATAGACATTTTTCATAAAAAAACCTTTCAAAAACTAATAAAAAGCCATCATGAAAAATGATGGCACATTAAAATGATTCTTAAGCTTCGTTATTAGGATCATCGTTTGTTATTCTGACTTTTTGCTCAAAACAGCTCCTCAACGGCAATAGAAAGAGGCTTCTTACCGTCAGCCTTCACCTCAGGTATCTCACCGTCAATGATTTGTCTGGCTCTCTTTGCACTGGCGATAACTATTGAATATCTGCTCTGTACTACAGGTGCCTCTCCCGGATCTACATCTGAGTTTGCAACATTGATAAGTTCGCTATATGATGGGTGTAACATTTATTTTTTTCCTCCAAAAACATTGTCTTTAAGTCTTTTTCTATCTTTTCTATAAAAATCTTTTGCTGTCCACTTTTTAAGTTACCGTGGCTCTCAATGATATGATTTAATTCTCTAACCGCTCTTTCCAAGTCGTCATTTATAAGTATATAGTCATACTTACTCATACAACCCGCTTCCCAAGCGGCCTGCTTCAGTCTTGCCTTTATAGCATTCTCACATTCGGTTCCGCGGTTAACAAGCCTGTCCTTTAGGGTATTTGCATCAGGCGGAGTTATAAAAATCAGCATTGCATCAGGATACTTTTCCTTGACCTTCAGTGCTCCCTGCACCTCTATCTCAAGTATAACATTCTTTCCGCTTTTTCTTTGCTCTAAAACATAATCCCTCGGTGTTCCGTAGTAGTTATTGCAAAACATGGCATACTCTATAAGCTCATCACCTGCAATAAGCTTTTCAAACTCTTCTTTACTTCTAAAAAAATACTCTCTGCCTTCTTTTTCTCCTTTTCTGGGAGACCTTGTAGTGGCAGAAATCGACAAGGCATAATTATCATATTCTGACATAAGTTTTTTCATCAGAGTGCCTTTCCCTGAACCTGAAAAACCTGATACAACAACTAATATTCCGTCAGCCATACTCCCTCTATTCTATGTTTTGAATCTGTTCTCTTATTTTCTCTATTTCCGTCTTAAGTATTATAGCATAGTTAGCTATATTTAGGTCTGTAGATTTCGAAAGAATGGTGTTGGCTTCTCTGTTCATCTCCTGAGCAAGGAAATCAAGTTTTCTACCTATGCCGGTATCCAATTTCATCTCATCATTCATAGCCTTTATATGGCTGAAAAGTCTTACAACTTCCTCATCTACACATATTTTATCTGCAAACAAAGTCACCTCTGTTGCAATTCTGTTCTCCTCAATACTTGCTCCGTTTAAAAGCTCATTAACCTTTAAGGTAAGTTTACTCTTATACTCTTCCAAAACTTGCGGATATCTTTCCTTAATATTATCTGCGGTATCTGTCAATAGCTCAAGTTTTGAATTTATATCTGTAAAGAGTTTCTCACCCTCCGACTCTCTTGTACTTAAGAACACTTTACAAGCCTCTTCCAATACTTTAAAGAGTTGGCTCTTTACCTTCTCTTCATCAAGCTTTGGCTCATCAATGCTGATAACATCCGGAAGTGTCAAAAGATGTGACACTTTCAAATCATCAACTATTTTATAGTCTCTGCAAAGTTCCAAACCTATATCAAGGTATTTCTTTACTATATTTTTATTCAGATATACTCCGCTTGCCTTGTCCTTAAAGTCCAGATAATTTATAAAAAGGTCCACCTTTCCCCTTGAGACATATTTTTTTATAATATTTCTTATCTCAGCTTCAAAGGGAAAAAATCTTCTCGGCATTTTTATATTCAGATCCAGATATCTGTGGTTCACAGACTTAATCTCTACAGACAATTTATAATCATCGGTTATCTCTTCGGCTCTTCCAAAGCCTGTCATACTCTTTATCAATGTTTCATCTCCATTCAGTTTATGACATTTGCATTTGATTATACTTTTTTATTTCGGTCAAGTCAAGGAAGGGAGACAAACTTATTTATTTCGGGACAAACTTATATGTTACTACAAAGTGTGCGCTCTTACCTTTATTTTTTCCACCGTTTTCAGTTACCACCACTTCAAGTGAAGTGCTAAATCCATTCATAATGTCTTCTTTTGTAACTGTATGAGAAGCCGATTCCGAACCTATATCAGGTTTTGTATCTTCTTCCTCCATACTTGCAGAAAAAGAAATATTGTCACCTACAGCCACTTCCATCTCTCCTTTAGTTCTTTCACCATTGATTCTTATATCATATGACCACTCATGTCCGATATTATTGTCATCGGTTCTGCTCCAATCAGTGCTTACCTGCATCAATCTCTTATCTACATCTTTATCCGCTTCAACACCTATATCAAAAGAGTTTTCAATACCGTTTGATGTTTTTGCGGTAATTGTTGTCGCACCCCCACCTACTGCGGTAATATTACCTTCACCGTCAACAGTAGCAACCGCCTCATTACTTGAAGTCCACACGACAGTTTTATCTTGTGCATTCTCAGGCGAGATAATTGCTGCAGCTTTCCAAGTATCTCCAACATTCATACCGTTTTTTACTTCACCAAAACTTATTGATTGTGCCATGACAGGTGCTGTAGTCTCCTGTGTGCTTTCAACAGTGGTACTCTCCTCTGACACACTTTCACTGCTTGTATCATCTTGTGAAGGCATTTCTCTTACAATTTCAGTTGTACCGGTTATATCAACCGGATTTTCTTTTTTCATTCCTATACGAATAAGAATACCCCAAAATAATATCAATATCACTGCTTTTGTCACATTATTAAGCTTCTTACTTCTTGCAACAAGTATCGTTAGAGGTATCGGAAAAAAGCACATCCAACCGAGCACCCACAGCCATAACTTACTCTTTTTTCTTGGAGCAGGAGCATTTCTTTCAATATTACCTCCAGTTACACTGTTATCATTTCTGTTTACACAACCGCAGTATGGACAAACCAAAGCATCATCATCTATAAACTTTTTACAATTTCTACAAATTTTCATATCTCATTCCTCAGTATCTAAAATTCAACCCTTTTTACCGGCTTTAAACCGCCTGTTTTTTTAAAGTTCATATTACACTTAAACATTTCTATAGTGTCAGAAGCATCTATTCCGCTAAAGCTTATCTGTTCAAATCTCTTTCTGTCTATAAAAACAGAAAGCACCGTATCCTCATATTCATCTCCTATTATAGGCTGAACTTTATCCACGACATGAATAACTACACTCTCTATAGGTAATAAAGCAAATACTTCTCTCGCTGTTCTTAAAACACAGCTGCAAATATAGTCCTGAGCTATATCATAATGCATTGTCTTCGTCATCTTTTTTGAAGACAATTTTCCGGTCTTTGTAATCTCTAAAACGTGATTCGGAACCACCTTATCAGTCTTTGCGTGAAATTCAACTTCTAAAATATTAGGTACATCTGTACCTATATTAAAGTCACTTCCGTAATCCAATATCTCATCAAACGGATGCATTTCAGAAACAACATAAAAATAGCTGTCAATCTCCCCTGACAGAACTTGTGTTGCAAGCTTTTTCATATTTTCCCAATCATCATATACTTGCTTATCTTCCTCTCGTGCAGCCAAAACCGCGTCATTAAGCTTTTTCATTTTATTGTTATGCGCAGCAGGTATAAGTTTCCCAATAAATCCTGGCTTGGCATCATGTAAACTTCTAAGTGCCGCTTCCTCATGCGGACCCGGTAAGGTATTGTTGAACGGCTCAGGTTTATTTTTCAGTGAAATCCAGTCTATTGTCTCACTACATTCCTCATGAATAGAACGTATCATATCAAGAAGTTCGTTAAAATCATCTACCATTTCACAATTTCTGCTATATTCTTCTTCTTTTTGTTGCTGTACTTGAATCGCCCTTTGTGCTTTTACACCTGCACCTTCCCTACTTCTTTTAGATCTGCCGCCTCCACTTGAGCTGACATAAGATATTCCTGTACCGGGAATTCCCACAGAAGTAGTTCTTCTGCCACTTGAATGAACTGTATAATGCAGACCTCTCGTTCCAAAAGAAACACCTACACCTGTTTTCCCGAAGTTTAACTTCATACCTTTGCAAATCCTAATACTTTTTCCTAAAACGTAATCCCATTCATTTCCCCATCTACTAATTATTTTTAGAAAAAAATTATATCATTAGGCAATTTATTCTTCAATCTTTCTTTTGTTTTTTTGTAATAAATATGGGTAAAAAGTTTATTTCAACTATTCATCATTGAAATAGAAAAAAAGACAGGATTTTTTTCAAACCCTGTCTTCTAAAAACTACACAAACCTTTTTAAAGGTTTTTCACTTCAATAAAATCTAATCAATTATATAAGCTTATACTCTCGCAATAATACTTTTCTGTACTCCCTATCCTCGCTTGCCTTAAGAATCTTTTCTATATTTCCTTCTCTTGCTAAAATACCGTTTAGCCTGGACACTAAATCTTCACCTTGCTCTACACCCAGTATCCTGCCTTCTTCTCTACCTTCTTCTCTGCCAATCAAAATGCCCTTTTTAACTCCGATTTCCTCTATTTTATCCAATGCCTCACACATTGCCACATTCCTCCTTCCTTTAAACTCATTGCTCAACTTTTTATACCTGATATCACCTGTCATCGCTCTCATTAAGTCAAAAAAACTCATATACATGATTCACAATAACACTTTTTATCCGGATTATAACTCTTGTTTATTCTCATCTGATAGAGATAATCGACCAAAAAAACCTGAAATCACTCTTAAATAAGTCTCGCACATCTTTATCTAAATATGCCAACTCAAATACATTTTAATTTTGTAATCGTTTACAAACGGTTTTTATATCATCATTTAACTCAAGTAAATCTATAAGATTTCTTGGGCTTGTCCACCTGCTGTTATATCCAAAATAAAGCACCAGTGTAATCACAGGATACTTCTTCTCATTACTGTTACTCCTTCGGGATTGCTTTCCATACTCGGCTCCGTCATAACTGAATACCCTCATAGGCATAAGCCTATCCTGTGCTGTTTGATTCTCAAAACCGAACATTGCCAAATTTATCTTTGATTTATTCCAATACTTGGCAACATCCCTATCTTGAGAAGAAATCTTGCCGTCAAACTTTAATATACTCTCTATGCCTGCCTCAAAAAGAGTATTCTCTTTTATCACTCTTTTACCATTGAACAACAACACATTTACAATATCTGCAAAGACATCATTATAACCCTCCAACATCTTTTGTGTTATATCCTTGGATTTCATACTCACCTCTTTATTATATCATACACTGTTAACAACCTGAAAAACTGATACATAGAATACTAAAAAACTTTTATTTAAAAAACGTCCCCACTGCTTTTATTATACTATACTATTCACACCCCTTCAATATCCTGTTTGCATTCTCCACTCTTTCCTTGGTAGGCGGGTCAACACCTTCAAGCTTATACTGAAGTTCCAGATTATCCCACTTATGCTTACCAAGAGTATGGTAAGGTAATACCTCCACCTTTTCTACGTTTTTCAATGTGCCAATAAACTCTCTCAGTTTTTTAAGGTCCTCGTCATAATCACTTCTTTGCGGAACAAGGACATGTCTTATCCACATCTTTTTACCCATTTCATCCATAGTCTTTGCCATCTCCAAGATGTGGTCATTTTTCAAACCTGTAAGCACCTCATGTCTTTCATTGTTTATTTCCTTTATATCAAGCATTATGAGATCTGTATATTGCATCAATATTTTAAACTTTTCAAAAAAATTATAATCCTTGCTAAACGGTCCTCCGGCAGTATCAAGGCAGGTATTCACACCGTTTTCCTTACAAAGCTTAAAAAGTTCCGTCACAAAATCTATCTGCAAAAGCGGTTCACCTCCACTTACAGTAATTCCGCCGTTATCCTTCCAATACGGCCTGTACCTTATAGCCTTATCAAAAACCTCTTTTGCACTGAAGCTTTGATTTTCCTTGGTAGACCATGTATCCGGATTGTGGCAAAACTGACATCTCATAGGGCAACCCTGTACAAATACTACAAATCTTACTCCCGGTCCGTCCACAAGTCCGAATGTTTCAAATGAATGTATATTTCCTCTTACTTCCATAATTCCTCCAAAAACAAACGGCTATGTAAAGAAACTTCACATAGCCGTTTATCACTGCAAAAGCAATATTATCAGTTTATATCTTACAGCCTGTCATGGCATGTTCTGGCAATAACATCAAGCTGCTGTTCTCTTGTAAGGTCAATAAACTTAACAGCATATCCTGAAACTCTGATAGTGAAGTTCGCATACTCTTCCTTCTCAGGATGTTCCATAGCATCTATAAGTTTCTCTGTACCGAAGACATTTACATTGAGGTGATGTGCACCCTGATCAAAGTATCCGTCCATTACCTGAGTAAGGTTTTTCTTTTGCTCATCCTCACCATGTCCGAGAGCTGAAGGATTGATAGTCTGAGTATTTGAAATACCGTCAAGTGCATACTCATAAGGCAACTTTGTAAGAGAGTTTAAAGAAGCCAAAAGACCGTTTTCTCCGCTCCGTAGCTTGGGTTTGCTCCCGGTGCAAGCGGCTCTCCCGCCTTTCTGCCGTCAGGCATGCTTCCTGTGGCCTTACCGTATACCACATTTGAAGTAATAGTAAGTATTGATGTGGTTGCCTCCGAATTTCTGTATGTATGTCTCTTCTTTATCTTTGTGAGGAAGGTCTTCAAAAGCCATACAGCAATATCGTCCGCTCTGTCATCATCATTACCGTACCTTGGGAAATCCCCTGTTGTCTCATAATCTATAACTATACCGTCATTATCACGTATTGTCTTTACCTTGGCATATTTTATTGCACAGAGTGAATCAACCACATGTGAAAATCCCGCTATACCTGTTGCAAATGTTCTTCTGACATCAGTATCTATAAGCGCCATCTCCGCAGCCTCATAATAATACTTATCATGCATATACTGTATAAGGTTCAATGTGTTTACATAAAGTCCCGCAAGCCAGTCCATCATCACATCATACTTTTCCATTACTTCATCATAGTCAAGATACTCGGATGTTATAGGTCTGTATGCAGGTCCGACCTGCTCTTTTGTCTTTGCATCCACACCGCCGTTAACAGCATATAAAAGGCACTTTGCAAGGTTTGCTCTGGCTCCGAAGAACTGCATTTCCTTACCTGTCTCTGTAGCCGATACACAGCAACATATAGAATAGTCGTCACCCCATACAGGACGCATTACATCATCGTTTTCATACTGTACCGAACTTGTTCTTATAGAAATAGCCGATGCATACTCCTTAAATGATTTTGGAAGTCTGCTTGAATAAAGCACTGTAAGGTTCGGCTCAGGTGAAGGTCCCATATTTTCAAGTGTGTGTAAGAACCTAAAATCATTCTTTGTGACCATTGATCTGCCGTCTATACCTATACCTGCCACCTCAAGAGTTGCCCAAACCGGATCACCTGAGAAAAGCTGATTATATGAAGGTATTCTTGCAAACTTTACCATTCTAAACTTCATTACAAGGTGATCTATAAGCTCCTGCGCTTCACTCTCAGTAAGCTTTCCCGCCTTCAAATCCCTTTCAATATAAATATCAAGGAATGTTGATATTCTTCCTACACTCATTGCTGCACCGTTTTGTGTCTTTATAGCGGCAAGGTATCCGAAGTATAACCACTGCACAGCCTCTTTCGCATCCTTTGCAGGTTTTGAAATATCATATCCGTAAGCCGATGCCATTTCCTTCATCTCTTTAAGTGCATTTATCTGCATTCCAAGCTCGTCTCTTTGGCGGATTACCTCGTCAAGCATTGTACCGTCACCGCAATTTGCCATGTCTTCCTGCTTTTTTGCTATAAGAAAATCTATTCCGTAGAGTGCCACTCTTCTGTAGTCTCCTACTATTCTTCCTCTACCGTAGGTATCAGGAAGCCCTGTGATTATTTTATTATGTCTGGCTGCATGCATTTCAGGTGTATAAGCCTCAAATACAGCTTGATTATGTGTTCTGTGATACTCCGTAAATATCTTATGAAATTTCTCGTTAGTCTGATATCCGTAGGTACTTGCCGCCTGCTCAGCCATCTTGATTCCGCCAAAAGGCATAAACGCTCTCTTTAAAGGCTTATTTGTCTGAAGTCCGACCACCTTTTCAAGATCCTTCATACTCTCATTTATATATCCCGGGCCGTATGAGGTAATGGTAGAAACCACTTCAGTCTCCATATCCAAAACTCCGCCCTTGGCCCTCTCTTCCTTTTGAAGCTTTGAAAGCTCTGCCCAAAGCTTATTTGTAGCATCTGTAGGGCCTGCAAGGAAACTTTCGTCTCCATCGTATATTGTATAATTATTTTGTATAAAATCACGGACATCTACATCGTCACGCCATTTTCTTCCTTTAAAACCTTCCCAGCACATAAGTACCTCCTTTTAAATAAAAAACAATTAGTTAGGCTTTGCTAACCTCGCTATGTCCTGATAATATCACCAATCAATTTCAAATTCAAGCAATATTTGTTAAAATTTTCTCATGTTCACAATAAAAAACAATTCATACTGTAACGGTATGAATTGTTCTCATATATATACATTATTACATACATTCAATTATTAAAAAGGCCTGCAAACCCTGTCTGTAAATCTGTTTCCTAATAAATAGCAGCACATAAATGAAAGTATAGCCATTATAATAATCAGTATCTCTTCTTCAAATATTCCTAAACTTACTTTATTCAGCACATAGTAAGAAAAAGCATCTCGTATAGGTCTGTGGAAAAACATATATCGGCAAGCTGTATATTCCGAATTTTTTTCAAAAAGGTGTCAGAAAGAATACCTTTTTGTTTATCAAAACAAAGAAAAAATATGCAATACATAATGCATATGGAATAAATACTACTCTAAGCGGATTTAAAACACCTTTAAATATACTTGACATATTTTCATATACCAAGACATATCCCCATGTTCCGTAAAACATTCTGGTATACGGTCCTATAATAGAAAAAAATATAATAAATGTAGCCGTAAGCACCGCACCTGTAATAAAAATAGGTTTATTTGTCTTTTCAAATACCGAAACTCTTCCGGATGAAAGGTACTTTTTATAAAGCATTCCCATATAAAAGAAAGGTGCAAAAGATACCACCCTGTCCAAAGCCAAAAAGTCTCCTACTTTCTCCTGCCAAGGCATATTTAGCATTGAAAAACCTGCACTCAATACAATCAAAAACATTAAATATATGCTTATACCGTCACTAAAAAGCCCTTTCGGCATATCTGCCTTACCTTTTATAATATTTTGATTATTCGTTTCAGTATCTTTTTTATTTATCTTTTGAATAAATTCTATCGGCAAAAGCAACAACTTAAAAATAATCATTACCAAAATATACCAAGGTGCATATGACTCATGTAAAAAGTTCGGTATAAGCTTTTTCTCACCGTAAAATAATATATCGCTGCAATTAAGCAACATCTTCATTGCACAGTAAAGTACTATCCAAGAACAAATCGACTTAAAGACAGTGCCTCTTTTCTTCCACGAACCATAATAAAAATATCCTGATAAAAATATAAACGCAGGCATATGAAAACTGTAAATAAGCAAAAACAGCCTTCTTGTCACCGGATATTCCCTGTCTATTAAAGGCATCATAAAATGCCCCCACACTACAAGGAATATAAGAAAACCCTTATATATATCTAAGTTTTCCATTCTGCCGTCCCGCTTTGCACTACTTACATTCATATCCGATATCCCTAAAATACTTATATATATAAATCAAACTTATTCTCCGTCCATAAAAAATGTGTAAGCCGAAAAAGCTTACACATCCTATTCTACACTATAAAATTATACAATTCAATTCAAATTAAAACTTTGATTTTATTGTATCCAAGCACCTGATGCATCAAGTCTGTAATTACCTACTGTTGTGTTTGAGAGCATATGTCCGTCACTGTCAAGGTAGTACCACTTTCCATTACTTAGTACCCAACCTGTTGCCATATCACCGGCACCGTTTAAGAAATACCACTTGCCGTTAGTGTTGACCCAGCCTGTTGCCATAGAACCGTTAGTGTTCATATAATACCATTTTCCGTTACTTAATACCCAACCTGTCTGCATAATGCCTGCATTGTTCATAAAGTACCATGTACCGTTTATATTCTGCCAACCCTTAGTATCATTTCCGTTAATCTGATACATCCAACCGTCAGATGTTGATACCCAACCGGTTAAGCTTGATGAATTAGTTGACTTTGCCTTATTTGAGCTTGAACTTCCACCTGATGATCCTGAACCACCGTTTGATGATGAATGGTTATTTGATGAACTTGAAGTGTTAGATTCTAGCGATTTAGAGAGTTCTTCATCAATACCTCCGGTCTGATCATACTCTCTGTACTTTTGTATCGGATCATTGTTTGTCTGTATCATATCGTAGTGTGCAGTAAGTAAAAAGCCTTTTCCTAATACCATTTTCTTTGTTACCGGGATGTATGTATGGCTAAACTGATTGTCGTATTTTTCTACTTCGCCAATACAATCATTGATAAGTTCTTCATGAGTCATATTTAACTGATTTGCGTTATCCAAGGTTCCATCGCTTATTTTTATAATTTGGATTTTGCCGTCATCACCTCTAGTGTATTCAACACTTGTTCCGTATTCTGTAAAACTCATAGTTCTACCTTTTTCTATATCTCTAATGTCATCTTCCCATTCAGTTGCAGTGACTTTAGCAGCGATATTGTGAGTGATATAGACTCCATTCCAGTTTGCATCTTCATAATCTCTCGCCCATTTCCTGTGACGTTCAGCGTCCGTTTCAGCGTGTGCTGTGATTACAGCTCCCATTGCAGGTACAATACCTGTTGATAATGAAAGTGCAATCGCTCCCATAGTTGCTAATTTTCTTAAATTCTTCTTCATTTCTTTTGTCCTTTCACTCCTTATTTTATAATTGGTCGTCTCTCAAATCATATATCTTTTGTCTGCTGAAGTTCTCATCATTATATCCATGCCAAAACCACCTTTTTCTCTGTTTTGTTCTGCCATGATTAGATACTTCAGCGATATAACAATCTCTATACAAGATTAACCGAACCTGCTTAAAACCCCATATCATTCCAATCCCCTTTTGTAAAAATTTGAAATCTTTATATAGCATTATATATATAGTCAAGAATATTTTAATAAAATAATAATCAGTTTTTAATAAAAAAATTTTTTTGAGTTTTAGTCGATTCTTTAAAACACTTATTTTTTTATAGATATTTTTTTATTTTTAACAAGCTGTCAATCCAATCCCTTTTTTTGCACCTTGGCTTTCCAACTTGCAGGTATTCCATCATAAGTATAGTATAGACCTGCAAGCCCACCTGTTACGGCTGCTATGGTGTCGGTATCATCACCCAAGTTTACAGCTTTTAAAACAGCTTCCTTATAAGATGAGGTATTTATCAGACACCATATTGCTGCTTCAAGTGTGTATACAACATATCCGGTACTTTATCAGTTCTTCAGGTATATTTTTAAATTCTGAGAGTGAAATAAGTCTGTTATAGCTTCCAAGCTCGTTTTCATTATTTTTACCGTAATACTCAAATGCATTATCTATTCCGATCTGCAGTCTTTCTGTCAATTCTCCGCCTTTTATCAAAACGGCTCTTACCAAAAAATAATATATACCGCAGGCTAATTTGCTTCTTATATGTGCATGTGTCAAAGCTGAACAATTATGTACCATATCTATAACTTCATCATCCGATATATTTAAGCTTTTTTGCTGTTCAAAAAGATATAAGCATACCGGCAATATTCTCATAAGCGAACCGTTACCGTTATCCCACTCCGTTTTTCCTCCCGACTCTAAAGGCCCTGCCCCGTTACTGTATTTCATTACAGCTCTTGAAGTCGCTATTCCTATATCAAAGACTTCACCAAAAGGTGTGTATTCTCCGTACATACACCAATCATGAAATCTGTCCATAATATCCTTATAATCAATCTTTCCTTTATCCTTAATACTTGCAAGAGTTGCAAGTGCCATACTGCTGTCATCAGACCATGTGCCTTCAGGCTGATTATATGTCCCGTACCCTGTCATATCTCTTATAGGATTTTTCTCTCTTTTCTCTCTTGTGCTGAATTCAACAGGTACTCCCGTCGCGTCTCCGATAATAAGCCCGTATATTCCCGATTTCCAAATATTATTCATTTATCCCCCAGTCTCTATACTATATCTGATTAAAAAGCCTCATAGTAGTATCCGGTCCTCTGTTCCCCTTCTGTACCTTTGTATTATCGCCTATGTATGAGTTTTTTGATACACGTACAGTATAAAGCCTGTCTTTAAACTTTTCAACAGCATTTTCATTGATTACACAGCAGGCAATACTTATGTCTGAGCCGGATATCTCTTCTATAGTTTTACCTGTATTTATTACTGAGTCCACCAGTATTACATTTTCGGTATTCGGGCGGATAAACTTATCAGTCTTCGGATTATACAGTTCAAACCTGCAACCCAAAGCGTAATATAATCCCATAGCCATAAATATACCGCCTCTAAGTATCGCCACAACCGTAGTATCATCTGAAAATTGATCCCTCATTTGTTCTCCCAGTACCATACCCAATTCTACATGAGCCTTTGCAAGTTCCGGTCCGCTTATACCCGAATCCGACTTTGTAATTGCAATAAGCTTCTCTATTTTCTCATCCTTTTTTATCTCAAACAATCTGTATTCCCTCCAAATTTCTGTTTTTTAGAGAGCTGCTAATCTCCCCTGTCGGTTTGGCTATAAGAAATGCCTCGTCAGCCCTCTTTAACATAAAGTAATCGTTCATGCTGTCTCCGAAAGCTCTCACATTTCTATTTTTTTGCAAAAATTTTGTAATAAAAAACTTTGTGTCTGCCGACATTTGATTTCCAAAAAATACCGGTCTTTTTATTTTTTCCGAGATATTTTTCCATATATCAGGCTGTCCCGATGTTAATATAAATCCGTTATCCATATGTTTCAGTACAAAGTCGTTATATGTAATCTCAGATATCGGCAGTTTCTTAGAAGCATTTGTATATTTCATCATATTTTCATGATGTACAAAGCTTTGAAATCCTGTATAAAAATTTCCGTCAAATATATGTGTTTTATATCCGATCAAGGAACTTGAATCTTCTCTTATCAATGTCCTGTCGCCGTCCGTAAGTGTAATATCTGTGAAATCCGACATCGACAAAATATCATTTGCCGCCTCTTTTGCAAAGTTTACACAGCTGAATCCGTCCGATACGGCATATATAAACTTTAATACCGTATATATATCATCAAAATACCCCAAATCCTGATTGTCAATAACATAAAAAAATCCTTATTATTCTCATGGCAGTACTCCCTTAATTTCTCTATTTCATTATTCTGCCATTTTTTTATATCATATTTCAGATACTTAATGTTTTTTTGGATGATTTCTCCATTCTTGACTTTAATACTCGCGGTTCAATATATAAATATAAAAAAAGCATCATAAAGTTTGCCGTCTTCTTTTTGTAAATACCACATTATCTCCGAATGAATAATGCCCGTCCATAATGAAATTGTTTTCTTTTAAAGCAAACTATTTGCCAATTCTTTTCTTACAGCTTTTTTACCCTTCTCATCCATATGATAAAAGTCTTTGTTAATATCAAAAAGCATATCGCTTCCGTGAAAGACTTTAATTTTCTGTATTCTGTCTAAAATATAGGTCTTACCTGCAGCAGGCAACCCGTATAAGCCTAATCGCATATCATCTCCTTATAGCATTTTTCTCTGTCAAAGTCCAAATGTATTTTTTCAAGTTCATTTATTTTAATATAACTTTTTGCTACAGGTTCCAAATCAACACAGTTTCCACATAGAAATACCTTACCGTTTGCAAAAAAGAAATTGTTGATTCCTGCCCCGCACATTCCTCCATACATTGTACAGTCATAGCCCCCTCTGCGCACATTCAAGCTTTTCTGTGCATTATCTAAAAAGCGGTTGAACTCTTCTAAAGAAATACCGTATTTTCCGATCATTCTTGAAAAGGTAATTCTGTTATCAAACTTTTCAAAGAATTTTATAGTGGCATCCTCTTCTTTTATAACTTCCTTTCCTACGGTACAGTTCATACTTGGATAATTTCCTGTAATCCGCTTATAAAGTTCTATCTTCTCAAGAACTTTTCTATGTGTATTACAGCGATACATATCATGTATTTTTTCTGTTCCGTCCATAGAGAAGCCAAGATTTACCTTGTTTTTAACAAAGAACTTTATCATATCTTCATTTAACAAAAGTCCGTTTGTAATAGAATATGCCATAATTTTTCCCCGTTTTTATATAACCGGAAATATGTAATATATATTCTTTAAGATCATTATATTCAAGCAGCGGCTCTCCGTTACCTACAAATCCGATTTTTAAACAGTTTAATATCCTTACTTTCAATATATTTGATGATGTTGTCTAAAATTTCAAATACATCCATTGTGTCGTTTTTAATAACATCTTTTTTCTCATGAAAATGACAATATTTACAGCTCAAATTGCATCTGTTATTTATTGAAATACATACTCTGTCTATTTGCATTATACCTTTTACTCTTTCCGTAATCTTTTAACATAGGTCCGTTTTTCCTGTATTCATTCATCCAATCAATATAGGACCTGCCGCTCATATCTACAAGCTTTGTATCCGCACCTGCTTCAAGCAAAACTTTTCTTATATCTTTACCGTCTCTAAAGTATCCGTTCATACAGGCTTTCATCAATGCACTAAATCCGTTTGCATCCTGTTGATTAAGGCTTGTTCTCTCATCTTTGCATAATAATTTTACAAATTCCGTCATTCCATGCCATGCCGCTATCATCAAAGGCATATTTCCTTCATTTTTTTGTCTAAGTTTCTCACCGCTATATGGATTTTTGCTGCCTACATTCGGATTTGCTCTACATTCAACCAACAGAAATCCAAACATCTCATAGTCTTTTACCTGTATTGCATGTGAAAGCGGCGGGAAGTATCTCCTTGCATTATCTCTTTTATTTACATCACCTCCCAATGATATCAACCATCTTATTTTTTCCTTTCTTTGATTCATAGGTTTTGATGTTGCTCTTACAGTATAAATAATCAATGTGTTTCCGTCACTCATATAGGCATTTACTTCATCTTTGCCAATCCTTTCAAGGCTTTCATAAGTATCTGCAAAAAAATCTTTTATATTGTCAAGCCTGCCTGTATCTCTTATCGGTTGTTTTGTTGCTATATATTTACCCAAATGTAATGCAGCTATATTCTCATTATTCTTTAAGTATACCGAATAATCAATGTCATCCGTTATAATGTCAACTTTTGTATGATACTTTTTTGAAGCCTCGTTTGCAATATATATAATCTTTTCATCATTTTTAATATTTTTATTTGTACCTGTATACTCCATTGAAATAATCTTGTCTCCGTAACTTATACCTCTAAGTACCTCCCAAGCCTTCTTACATAATGATGATTTAGAGTCTTTTATCCTGTTCAATTCATTTACCACCACTTTAGGTATAATAACCTTGTCATATTCCTCATTCAGTTCATCTATCAGTTGTATATTCTTAAGTATTGCAGATGTATCAACTACAACCGTCTTTTCTCCCCTTAAGAACTGCTCTATCTGTTCATCCGGCATACAAAAAGCATTACAATACCTGATTGCATACTCCTTTAATGTCTTTCACTTGTTTTGCCGTTTTCTGCACGAGATAAGGAAGATTTCTCTATTAATGTACCTTCATATTTTTTTATCTTTTTTACCATATCATCCAAGCTGCATTTATATTCTTCTCTAAGTTCTTTCAGCCTCAAGCATAAAAAAGGGATTTCTTTTTTCTTTTCTGTCATTTATACTCCTTTCTTTATATCGCTATTATATTATTTCTCAGTCCGTCTTCAATATTCTTAAGTGATAATGCAACAAATCAGAGTATATTGCAACGACATAAGATTCTTATACCGGCTTTTGTATACAGACTTTTCCTATTAAAAAAGCCGTTAAAACCAATCCTTTCATTGATTCTAACGGCTTTTACTATGCCTTTAATCTAATTATACATTTCACTTTCATGTTCTGTTATAAACTTTGCACCTGTACAGGCACCACAGTCACAGTATTTCCCGCCTGCCGTCTTTACCTCTTTGGCATGTTCTGCAAGTTCCTTTGCCTTTTCTTCACCGAACATCTTTTTACCCTCATCAGATACAAAAAAATTATAAACACTGTCTATTGTACATATATCCATCTTTGCTTCCGCTATCAATGCCTTTGTAGCGGCTTCCTGTGCATCCGTACCAAGTGACTCAAGCCAGATTTCACCTGCTGTTTCAAGCTCCGGACAACAGCTTGGTGCCTCTATCATTTCCTTTACCGCCTTTACTATACTTTCGTTCATATGTTCCTCCTTATAATTCCTATTTCATGCTCTGCATGTACTTTTCAAGCTTTCCACACTCATATTTGCCCTGCTTGCCGCATCGGCTATACTTAGTATACCGTCCTTTACTAAAGATATTAAGGCGCTGATAAATCCCTTTTGTATACCTTGTTTTCTTCCTTCTTCTCTACCTTCTTCATATAATTGCTTCAGTACTTCTGACATATCCTCTCCCTCCTTTCCTTCTCCACAACCTGCATCTTACAGCGTCCTGTAATTTTCAAGCAGCATCTTAAGGTCGGCTATATCCTCAAGGATTTGTTTTCCGATGTCCGTATCCTTTACAAACATACGATATGTATCCTTTTCTATCACCTCGGACTCTGACCTTATATCCGTGTTGTTTATCAGTGCATCTTCTACAGATGTGAAAGGAGTATGCGCCTTCAGCCTAAGTCCATGTGAGTTAAATATCAGAGTATAGCCTGCAATTCCTGTAGTCTTGTTCATAGCACGGCAAAATCCGCCGTCTATAACAAACAGTCTGCCGTTTGCTCTCACAGGATTCTCACCGTCGACGGCATGAACAGGTGTATGACCGTTTATAATATGAGAATGTACATCATACAGACCGAACTCATGTAAGATTTGACTGCAAAAACTCTCATCATAGTACCTGCTATAATACGGATTTGACGGTTCTTTCCAAAAACTCTTATCTTCTACATAGTCTCTCTCAAAGGTCTTTACCATTCTGCCACAAAGCGGTGACTTCTCACCACCCCATAAAAACCACATAAAATCCACATCATCCATACTCGGATTGTCAGTATAAGCCGCTCTTGCCTTCTTATCACATATATCAAACAGCGCTTTACCGTGATAATACTTACCGTCTATAGAAAGCATATCAAATGTACCCTTCTCATCTACAGGCACACAGCCGTGATAAATCAGGTTTCTGTTGTAAACATTGTACATACTTCCTTTATCATATAAAAATTTTATATGTTTGTTAAGTCTTTGACCCGATACAAAACTTCTCCTCAACTTCAAAAGAATCTCTTCTTCTTCTTCAGTGAGCTTATACGGGTCGTTCATATCAAGAGTAGGAAAAAGTGTTGTCTTCAGGGCAGTCTCCACACCGTCTATAGTCACGCTGCCTCTGTCAAGATTTATATGTTCTAAAAGTAACCTGCTGTCCATCTCATACTCGGGATGCCTTTTTATAAGCTGACCTTCCACCTTAAAAAGCATTACCTTGATTGCCGCAAGCGCAGCCTGTATTCCGTCCGATATACCGTACATATTCATCCCGAAAATAATAAGCGGCCTGAGGCTGATACCATATCCGTTTTCAAGGATTTCGACATTTCCGTACTTTAAATTATTTCTGATAACATTGCAGATACAGGCATCGTTACCGCATACCGCACCCATCCAAAGAATATCATGATTGCCCCATTCAATATCCATAGAATGATACTTCATAAGCAAATCCATTATCCTGTCGGCCTGTCCTCCTCTGTCAAATACATCTCCCACCAAATGCAGATGGTCTACCGCAAGTCTTTTTATAAGTGCCGAAAGTGCAATGATAAACTCGTCAGCATCTTCCAAATCTATGATTGTCTGTAAAATATGCCTGTGATAGCTGACTTTATTGGTATCTTCATTCTTTTGTGCATGTAAAAGCTCATCGATAATATACGCATAGTCCTCAGGTAATGCCTTTCTGACCTTTGACCTTGTATACTTTTGTGAAAGCAGTCTTGCAAGCATTATAAGATAGTTTAAAGTCATAGAATACCAGCCGGCATCTATCTTTCCGGTCTCGGCAAGCATGGTCATCTTCTCCCTCGGATAATATATCAGAGTACAGAGTTCCTGCCTGTCAAACTCGGACAAAGTATCTGTAAATATAAGGTCGACCTTTTCCTTTATTACACCTGAACAGTTATTCATAATATGTAAAAATGCCTCATATTCACCATGTATATCACTTAAGAAAAATTCGGTTCCCTTCGGCAGGTTTGTTATGGCGGACAGATTGATAATCTCTCTGATTACCGACTGACTTGACGCGTAATTTTGCTTAAGTAACTTTAAATACTTTACATTCTCCCTATTCATAATACCCCCTATAATATTTAATCTTCAGGCTTTGGCACCGTCTCATTGACAGTATCCGCCTCGGTTGTCAGTTTTTCTACAGTTTCTTCAACGCTTTCTTTTTGCTTAACGCTCTCTTCAGTCTTTGACACTTCATTTTTTAATACATCACTTGTAGGTATCTTCTCAACGGTACTCTCTGCTGTAGTCGCAGCATTCTTTTTACTCAAACTCTCATCCGACTTCACACCCACGGTACCTTCTATACTTGTTTCAATACTTGACTTTGGAGTGCTTGTAGTCTCACTCTGTGAATTTACCTTTATCTTTGCAGGCTTACCTCTATACGTGGAGTTGTGGAAAGGTTCTTCCTTTATTATGCTTCCGTTCTTTTTAACAATATAAGTGGTAGCCCACCTTGAACCTTTCTTTGCCTCACTTATTAACACTTCTTTCCCCTTTTTAAGGCTCTTATCCTCAATATACTCAGGAGCGGGAGGGTCAAGATCCGCAATCTTTTTTGACTCCATCTCTATACTCACACCGTCCTCCAAAATAGGAATACCTATGATTGAACAGGTAAGTGTCTGCCCGGTAAGCACTGCACGTATTGCTATCGCAGTGTCACAAGTATTTACAAATTTCATATCAGGTCCGGCATATCCGTCATAGCTGACCATTGCATCCTCTCCCGGAGTCACATAAGTTGGCTCATATGAATGTGCATGCCTCTCTGTAGTGGTAAGCCCTGCAAATTACCGCATTATAAAGTGTAGATGATACCTGACATACTCCGCCTCCCGGCTCTTCAGACAATACTCCGTTTACATAGGCACCTGCCGGTCTGTAGCCTCTTTCTTCAGTCCTGTTACCTGTAGTGTTATTAAAAGAAAATTCCTCTCCGGGCTTAATTATCAGTCCATCAAGTGCTTCACTTGCAAGCGAAATATTGGTATTTCTGTCCTTATTGTCCGTAGTCTTTGTGGTAAAAGTTCCTATTACCTTATACTTCTCCTTTGCACTTACCTCCGTAACACTCGGTTTTGCTTCATTTCTTACAACCAAGATGTCCGCCTGAAAATCCTTTCTGTCTGTAAATGACTTTAAATCACCTTTCAGTCTGTTCTCATCTATCAAAAAGCCGTCACTCTCATGTGTGTAGGTAAAACTCTTTGTATCCTTGTTAAAACCCGATATAGAGCCGTTTTGCGGAGGAATATCCCACTTTTTCTTCGCCTCATTAACCATCTCTTCTATATCGCCGTCATCAAAACTTATATCATAATGCGTATTTGCCTTATCAATATCCGAATATATTTCACCCAAAAGCTTATCAAGCTTTTTATCAAGTATATTATTCAACTCCAAGCTGTCATTATCATCTATATGCAACTTCATTTTCCATGGATATACTCTTTCGATTGCGGATTTTGCCTCCGCCATCTTCATTCCCGTTATATCCACCTCATCAATACTTATATGCTTTTTCAACTTTTCATTTGCAATATCAACAATCGACTCTGTGTTTATCTCACCTGCCGCATTTACAGGCCTCATTACTCTCTTTACACAAAGTACTACGGTTGCCAGTAATATAACAAAAACAGCTGTCAACAAAGCTACGCCCCTTATATTTATGTCGGCTATATATCTGCCGCTTTGTGAGCGTCTTCTGGCTGCCCTTACTCTTTCCGAACCGGACATCTGCTCCTTTTTTCGTCTTTTCAACATTTTATTTCCCTATGAATGTATTATTAAAATACCACTCAATAATATTTTATTTTTACAATAAAAGTAATATTCTTAAGTCAAATTATACCAAGAAAATGATTCCGGTACAACAATCAAGATTTGCTTTTAAACAATTCATTGTGCTAGACTGCTTATGGTTTTTATTGACAAATATTAAAATAGGATGATTTTCAGAGGATAATATGAAATATATTGATTTACACACACATTCCACCGCTTCTGACGGAAGCTTTTCTCCCTCTATGGTAGCCACACTGGCAAAAAAAGCAAACCTTTGTGCTATAGCGCTTACAGACCATGATACCATGTCCGGAGTGGACGAATGCTTTAAAAAAGGACTTGAACTTGATTTGCCTGTGATTGTAGGATTGGAGATGAGTTGCGTATACAACTCAAAGGAAATACATATTTTGGGATATCTTTTGCCTGATACTTTTCCTCCGAAAAAGCTTCATATTAAAGAGGAAATATTAGCCGACTTGGATTTTTTTGCAAAGGAAAGGGCCGAAAGAAATAATGAAATACTGAAAAGATTCAAAAAAGACGGCATTATAATCTCTATGGATGATTTGGTCGGAGACAATCAAAACACTCAGATAACAAGGGCACACTTTGCAAATGCCCTTATAAAGAAGGGAGTTGTTGCAGATAAATCCGAGGCCTTCTTTAAATATCTTGAATACGGCGGCAAGTATGTACCTGTAAAGAAATCACAACAAACAGATGTATGGAGTTTTTAACCAAACATCATTTCTTTATTTCACTTGCACATCCGTTTCAGTATAAATTTTCCGAAAGTGAACTTGAAAGTCTGCTTATTCATTTAAAAGATCTCGGTTTAAACGGTATAGAAGTTTATCACTCCACACATTCGGACGAAGATATAAAAATTCTTCACGCTTTAACAAAAAAATATAATCTGTTTCCGACAGGCGGAAGCGACTTTCACGGCGCACACAAGCCGGGACTTGATATAGGAAGGGGATACGGCAATTTAAAAGTGCCTTATTCACTGCTTGAAAACATTTTAAATCATATAAGCTGATCAAAAAAGGTCTGAAACCTCTGCAAACTGTAGCTGATTTCAGACCTTTTGTATTTTATAATTTATTTACAACCGGCTTTTTCTTTGCCTTTGTTACTATATCATCTGCACTCTTATATATAGATGACTTGCTTACACAACCTCTTACACTTGAAAGCGGATAGATGGTTGTATTCTTTCCTATAACAGTACCCGGATTCAGAATGGAACCGCATCCTACCTCAGCCTCATCTCCTACTATTGCGCCAAGTTTTCTAAGACCTGTCTCAAGCTCGGCATCTTCCAAGTGAAGTACTACATCGGACTTGTCGCTCTTAAGATTTGATGTGATTGCCGATGCACCGAGATGTGCCTTGTATCCGATAATCGAGTCACCAACATAGCTGAAATGCGGAACCTGTGCCTTGTTAAAAAGTATAGCATTCTTAAACTCACATGAGTTTCCCCGCTACCGCGCCTTCGCCGATAATTACATTTCCTCTGAAGAATGCACATGAACGAATACTTGCGTCCTTCCCGATGATAAGCGGACCTGCAAGCGCTACAGTCGGCATTATCTTTACAGAACGATGTACCCATATGTTCTTTCCGATCTTCAGGTACTCGGTATCCGGCAATGTAGCTCCGACTTCTTCTATGAAGCTTCCAAGCTCCTTGAATACTTCCCAAGGGTATGTGTACTTCTCAAAAAGTTCTTTTGCAACAGTTTCCTCAAGATCAAAAAGTTTTTTTGTTTTTACATCGATTTTCTTCATTTTTATCCTTTCATGCCCTTATATTCTTTTGAAATCTTTTCAAATACGGCATTTAAACTATATTGATTATTAAGTTGCTTCACATTTAAACATCTTATACCTACAAATCTTTCAAGCTTGGTCATATACTCTTGTGATGATATATCACCGTTTGACACCATTGTTAAGCCCTTTTCCCAACTTGCTGTAAGTTCCGGATTTAAGAGCTGTGAAATGGAGCAATTCACCACTTCATATACTATCTCACCGAAAAGTGTAGGTGTGATTATCTGCGTTTTTTTGTTGAGAGCCAGATACTTGATTGAAAACAACTTTTTCAAAATATCCGCTCTTGTAGCTGAAGTACCTATACCGCTTCCCTTTATCTGACTTCGAAGTTCTTCATCTTCTATAAGCTGGCCTGCATTTTCCATTGCAAGTATTATGGATCCGGATGAATACCTCTTTGGAGGTACGGTCTCTCCCTCCTTTATACTTAAAGAATCAAGCCTTAACTTGGAACCCTTTCTAAGCGATGAGATCATATTTATATATTCAGGCTTTTGTGAGTCGCCGTCATCATCGCCTTCTTCCTTTAGCGGACTTAATACATCCAAAAATCCTCTTTCAATACAAACCTTGGTATTTGTGATAAATATCTCATCTCCTATACCGAACTTGATGGCAAACTTCTGATATATGGCAGGAGGATAAAATATAGCAAGAAACCTCCTACATATCAGTTCATATATCAACATCTGCAATCTACCTAAAGAATTTATATTTCCAAACCCGGTAGGTATTATAGCATAATGGTCGGTGATTTGACTATCATTAACATACTTTGTTTTTGATATATTTTTGTATGTACCCTTATTAAGTATATCATTTGCGAAATCCGCAAGCAAAGGAAATTTGCAAAGTCCCCTGATATTTTTATCTATTTCCTTGGCTACAGCGCTTGATAGCACTCTGGCATCGGTTCTGGGATAGGTGACAAGCTTTTTTTCATAAAGCTCCTGTATAATCTTTAATGTTTCATCGGGGCTTATCTTAAATCTCTTTGAACATTCATTCTGTGCTTCGGCAAGATTAAATAAAGCGGAGGATTTTTCACTTCCTTCTTTTTCTCATTTGAGAGTACCGTTACTTCTCTGCCGTTTTCATTTGCAATCTCTTCCACATGTTCAATAAGCTTTTGTGCATATATCTTTTCTCTAAAGCCGTTATCCTTGTAAAGCATCGGAGAATTAAAGTACTTTGACTTTTCATTCACCTTCCACTCTCCGTCTATGAACATTCCCTGATTTTCAAACTTTGCCAACACTTTATAAAAAGGAGTCTTTACAAAGTTTCTTATCTCTCTTTCTCTGTTGACCACCATTCCTACAACACAGGTCATTACTCTTCCAACACTTAATACCGCTCTGTCAAGCTTTAAAAAATTTGCCACATTTCTGCTGTATTTAAGTGTAAGAATCCTTGAAAAGTTGATACCCATAAGATAATCTTCTTTAGCTCTAAGGAATGCCGCCGCTGAAAGATTGTCATAGTACGACCAGTCTTTGGCATCTTTGATACCTCTGCGTATCTCCTCTTCAGTCTGTGAATCAATCCAGACTCTTTTTCTGACCTTGTCTTTTACACCTGCCATCATATCCACAAGTCTGTAGATATACTCACCCTCTCTTCCGGAGTCTGTACAGATATATATGGTATCAACATCTTCTCTGTTAAGCAGTTTTGAGACTGTATCAAACTGAGTTTTCACTCCGTCAATCACTTCATACTTGAACTCTTTAGGTAAAAAAGGCAGAGTGTCAAGCGACCAGCGTTTGAACTTCTCATCATACTTTTCAGGATAACTCATAGTTATAAGATGTCCTACACACCATGTGACTATAACATTGTCTCCTTCCAGATATCCGTTTTTCCTGCCTGTAGATACTTTCAGCGCCTTTGCAAACTCGGCTGCAACACTCGGCTTTTCCGCAATAAAAAGTTTCTTCATCAATCTTTTTCTACACTGAACTTGTATACAGTCTCACTGATAAACTCTTCAAGCTCATTAACTACCGGCTGTATAAAGTCGGGATTATTTATAGCATTAGGGAAAAACTGTGTCTCAAAGCAGTATCCGCTTCGCTTATTATAATGTACACCGTTTTTACCTACGATATCATCATTCAAAAAATTTCCTGTATAAAACTGTACTCCCGGCAAATCCGTATACACTTCCATAACTCTTTTACTTACATTATCTCTTGCTTTAGCTATCAGCCTAAGATTTCCGTCGTAATCTCTTATAACCCAGTTATGGTCGTATCCGCCGCCTTGAATGGTCGCCTCATAGCCTGAGTCTATACCGTCACCGATCCTTCTATACTTTCTAAAGTCCATAGGAGTATTTTCAACTTTTCTTATCTCACCTGTAGGTATGGATTTCTCATCACATGGCAAAAAGCTGTCTGCGTATATCTCAACCTCCTGGTCATATATATTTTTCGCATCCTCACCCGCCAAGTTAAAATAATTATGATTTGTCAGATTGACAGCTGTCTTTTTATCACATACAAAACTGTATCCTATTGTAAGAGCATTGTCATCTGAAAGTACATAGCTTACACTTATTCTTGCTTCTCCGTCAAACCCTTGGTCACCGTCAGGACTTATCAGCATAAATGTAACCATATCTCTGTCTTCATCTTCAAATGTCCCTGATTCCCATATCCTTTTACTCCAGTAATCCGGACCTGAATGTAGCGCATTGTTACCGTTATTTAGAGATAATTGAAATTCTTTTCCGTCAAGAACAAACCTGCCGCCTGCGATACGATTGGCATATCTTCCTATTATAGCACCGAAATGCGGCTTATTGTCCTCATAGCCTGCTACACTGTCAAACCGAGGCATACATCTTTAAAGTTTCCGCACTTATCAGGCACCAGCATACTCACCCATGTACCGCCCAAATCGGTAAATGACGCACTCAACCCGTTTTTATTTGTAAGAGTATACAGATTCACTATCTTACCGTCTTTTGTTTTTCCAAATTCAGTTTTCTTAATACCCATAACTTTCCTCTCTCTACAAAGAAAAAGCCGTCACAGCCTGATGTGACAGCTATTTCCATACATTATACAAATTTTTCTATTCCCTTGCAATACTTAGTGTAAATATTACTATGTGACTTGACAATGAAAAAGGCATCTGCAATGCAAACGCCTTTGATATAAAATTGGCTGTATAATTAATGTTGGGGTTGGGTATTACCAATCTCGACATTTTTTATTATAATAAAAAAGCCTCCAAGTCCCCAGTTCAACACAAAAAACTATACTTGGAGGAGGTGTCCATATGAACGACCTAAATAAGATTTTATGTATTTATGATGTAAATGTCAATGTTAATTGTGTAAAAGACGATGATATTTCGTTTTTTATTACTACTGACCCTAAACCTCATAAATGCCCGCGATGCAGTAACCAAACCGCTAAGGTACATGATTACAGAATCCAAAAGATTAAAGATATACCCTTTCAAGGTAAATCTTGTACACTACACCTTAAAAAGAGACGTTATCATTGTCCTAACTGTGGCAAACACTTTTACGAATCATATGATTTCGTTTCAAAGTATATGCATAGAACTCAAAGGCTGACCAAGTTCATTGCTCATTCTTTCCATAATGTAATAACTATTAAGGAGGCATCCGACAAAGCTAATGTCTCTACATACTGTATATAAGATACTTGGTACACTCAACAATTCATCTGATAGAATTGGAGAAGCTATATCAATAGACGAGTTTAAAGGGAATGCCGGAACCGAAAAGTATCAAACTATTGTTGTGGATCCTATAAAACACAAAGTGCTTGATATACTCTACTCAAGAAAGAGTGCATGTTTGGTTGAATACTTTAAGTCTCTTGATAAGTCAAAACGCATGAATGTAAAATATTTCTCATGTGATATGAATAAGACTTTCATAGATATGGCTAAAACATACTTTCCAAATGCTAAGATAGTTGTTGACAGGTACCACTTTATAAGGCAGGTATATTGGGCTCTGGAGAATGTAAGAAAGAATGTACAAAAGAGCATGTCAAAGACTCTTAGAAGGTACTATAAGCGAAGCAAACACATCATTACGGCGAGAAAATCAAATCTGTCTGAAGAAATAAGGCGGCACTTAATCTAATGTTAGAGTATTCAGAAGACTTAAGGAAAGCACACTTCATAAAAGAGTTGTTTATTAAGCTACTTGATGAAAAGTCATACTCAAAGCAACGAGTGCTACTTCGCGAATGGCTGCTTGAGGTGGAAAGTTCCGGTATAAAAGAGTTTAATGCGGCAATCACAGCATTTAGAAATAATTACAAATACATCTTAAATTCACTTAAGTATCGACATATATCAAATGGGCCTACAGAAGGGTTTAATAACAAGATAAAGGTACTTAAAAGAATATCTTATGGTGTACGTAACTTTACATATTTTTAGGAATAGAATTTTAATGGCAACAACTTAAAAATGACTGGGGACGAGGTCTTTTTGTTGTGCAAAAAAATATTTATCAGACTTTAAATATATACTGCCCGGCAAAATGGTGAGTTCAAAAAATTTCAAATATAAAAAGTGGGCTGAAAAAATCAACCCACCCCAACACTTGACAAAGAACCATAAAATTTAAATTATTTTGCCTGTATAAAGTTCTTTGCTGTCAAGTACTCCGCACAAAGAAGGGCACCGCCTGCAGCACCTCTTAGAGTGTTGTGTGAAAGTCCGATGAACTTATAGTCATAGATTGTATCCTCTCTGAGTCTGCCTACAGAAACTCCCATACCGTTCTCAAAGTCCACATCAAGTGAAACCTGAGGTCTGTTATCCTCTGTGAGATACTGTATGAACTGCTTAGGTGCGGACGGAAGATTAAGCTCTTGAGGCTCACCTTTATACTCCACAAGCTTCTTTATAAGTTCTTCTTTTGAAGGCTTATTTTTGAATCTTACAAATACTGCAGCTGTATGTCCGTTAAGTACAGGTACTCTGACACACTGGCAAGTAATCTTCGGTGAAGTTGCAGGAACAATCTCGTCACCCTCAATATGGCCCCATATTCTAAGAGGCTCTTTCTCACTCTTTTCTTCCTCACCTCCGATAAAAGGAATGATATTTCCCTCCATCTCAGGCCAATCCTTGAAAGTCTTTCCGGCACCTGATATAGCCTGATATGTTGTAACAACAACCTCCTCAGGTTCAAACTCCTTCCATGCGTTAAGTACAGGAGCATAACTTTGTATAGAACAGTTAGGCTTAACTGCGATAAATCCTCTCTTTGTTCCAAGTCTCTTCTTTTGTGACTCGATAATCGCAAAATGCTCAGGATTGATCTCCGGTACAACCATCGGTACATCCTTTGTCCAACGGTGTGCGGAGTTGTTTGAAACTACAGGAGTCTCAGTCTTTGCATATGCCTCCTCAATAGCCTTTATCTCATCCTTTGTCATATCTACAGCTGAGAATACAAAATCCACTTTCTTTGCTACAGCATCTACATCATTTACATTCATTACGATAAGGTCTTTGTAAGCCTTTGGCATAGGTGTAGTCATTTTCCAACGACCGCCTACAGCATCCTCATATCTCTTGCCGGCACTGTTCGGGCTGGCTGCAACAACTACCACCTCATACCAAGGGTGATTTTCAAGTAATGATAAAAATCTCTGTCCTACCATACCTGTAGCACCGAGAACACCGACTTTTAATTTTCTATCCATAATATTTCTCCATATCTATCTGTATTTTGTAACAGTCATTCAAAACTTTTGAACAACTTTTTTAACTGCATGCAATCATAGTACAACATGAATAATATTTCAAGCACTTTTTCGCAATACGCGTACATTTGTACGTCACATAAAGACAGTTACTTTAAAATGTTTTATTTACTTGATTTTTTGTCCCTTATATCCCCTGTGGCTAAGCCTTACTTTCGATAGGTTTACTTCCTTTCCGTTAACGATTCCGATACCTGTTTCAGATAATATGTACAAGTTTTCTACAAACTCATTGTAACCAAGAGTTATAGCCTTCTCTCCTCTTGTACTCTTTTTGAATTCATTGACCTCTGAGACATTAAACTTAAGTGCATAGCCTGCACTGCTTGATACACATATATCTGTCTTTATTCCGCTACCAAGGAGTTTTACACCCACCAAAACATCGTCATCGTTAAGCTTTGTGGATGCCACCTGTTTATTGTTTGTCTTAAATTCGCTTGATGACACCTTCTTTATATATCCGTTTTTGGTAAGCATCAAAATATAAGATCCCTGTATACTGTCTTCACTTAAAGCTAAAAGTATCTCTTCACTGCCGCTGTCAAACTTTGTCAGATTGTCAACAGGTACTCCCTTATCTCTAAGCTTTGACATAGGTAAATCCATCGCCTTTATTTTATATAAAATACCCTTATTTGAAAAAATACATATTCTGTCTGTATTCATAATCGGGAATACATATTTATTCTCAGTCCCTATATTCTCGGCATTCTTATCAAATGTGCCCCTGTCCAAAAGCTTACAGTATCCGAACTTATCCATAACAAAGAGCACTTCTTCACTGGCAACTTCCTCTTCCACATATACGGCTTCCTTGGCGTCTTCAATATGAGTTCTTCTCTTTATTGCAAACTCTTTATTGATTTTTTCAAGGTCCTTTATAAAGAGTTTATCCATATTTTTGTGATTTTTCAAAATATTCTCATATTCCGCTATATTCTTAAGAGTAGTCTCATTGTCCTTTAAAAGAGCTTCTATCTCAAGGCCTATAAGCTTATAAAGCCTCATATCAAGTATTGCCTGTGCCTGTTTTTCAGTAAATGAGAGCTTCTTTGCATCTTTTTCAAGTGACTTTACCTTAAATGTGATGTCTGTGGTATCACCGCTTGTCAGACATTTTTTTGCCTGAGCCAAATTTTTGGAACCTCGAAGTATGGCAATTATCAAGTCAATTACATCTACAGCCTTTATAAGTCCCTCTTGAATTTCCTTTTTCTCAAGCTCCTTATTAAGAAGAATGTTGTACTTTTTTGTAGTAATTTCATACTGAAACTCAATATAATTTTTTTAAGATATCTCTAAGTGATAAAATCTCAGGTCTGCCGTCAACTATTGCCAGCATATTTACACCGAAGGTATCCTCAAGCTTGGTCTTTTTGTAAAGAATATTTTTTATCTTTTCAATGTCGGCATCTTTTTTCAGCTCCAAAACTATTCTGGTGCCGTTCTTATCGGATTGATTGCTGATATCCACCACATCACTAAGCTTCTTATTCTCCACCAGATTGGCTACATCCACCAAAAACTTATTTATTCCGCTGCCTATCATAGTATACGGAATCTCTGAGACTATAAGCTTGTCCTTGTCACTTTTTCTTCTTCCAAGCTCTACTTCTATCTTACCTCTAAGCTTTAACTTACCGTTTCCCGTATTGTATATTTCAAGCAAATCCTTTTTATTTGCAATGATTCCGCCTGTAGGAAAATCCGGTCCGTGTAAGATATCAAGTAACTTTTTGTGTCGATATCCCTGTTTTTTATATAGGCAATACAGGTATCACAAACTTCAGCCAGATTGTGTGTAGGTATGGATGTCGACATTCCTACGGCAATACCTTCCGCACCGTTTATCAAAAGATTCGGTACCCTTACAGGCAGTACTTGCGGCTCTTTTTCAGTCTCATCATAGTTTGAAACAAACTCCACAGTCTTATCAAGGTCTTTTAAATACACCTCTTCTGTAAACTTTGCAAGCTTTGCCTCGGTATACCTCATGGCAGCCGCACCGTCACCTTCAATAGAGCCGAAGTTTCCGTGACCGTCAATCAAAGCCATGCCCTTTTTGAAATCCTGACTGAGTACTACCAAGGTCTCGTATATTGAGCTGTCTCCATGCGGATGATATTTACCCATGGTATCTCCGACTATTCTGGCGGACTTACGATGAGGCCTGTCACTGAATATCCTAAGTTCACTCATATCATAGAGCACTCTTCTTTGTACAGGCTTTAACCCGTCTCTTGCATCGGGTATCGCCCTTGCAGTGATAACACTCATAGAATAATCCAAATAGGACTTTTGCATCTCCTCCGAATATTCCGTTCGCAATATTTTCTCAGCCATATACCCTCCTATGCGTCTATCACGGCTTCTCTTGCGTGTTCATGTATAAAATTCCTTCTTGGGGCCACATCCGAACCCATCAAAAGTTCCGTCACTTCACTTGCAAGCCTTGCATCTTCAATCTCCACCTTCTTTAATACCCTTCTTTCAGGGTCAAGAGTAGTCTCCCAAAGCTGTTCTGCATCCATCTCACCAAGACCTTTATACCTTTGCAGTGTAAAGTTTTCCTTGTGCTTTTTCCTGTAGTCTTCAAGTGCCTTTTCATCGTAGAGATAAATTCCCTCTCCTTTTTTAGGTACCACCTTAAAAAGCGGCGGCATCGCAATGTATACATGCCCGTCATATATAAGCTCAGGCATAAATCTGTACAGGAATGTCAAAAGCAGTGTATCAATATGACTTCCGTCCACATCGGCATCCGTCATAAGTATTATCTTGTCATAGCGAAGTTTGGATATATCAAAGTCATTTCCGTATCCTTCAGAAAAGCCGCATCCGAAAGTATTTATCATGGTCTTAATCTCGGCATTTGCAAGTACCTTATCAATGGATGCCTTTTCCACATTCAAAATCTTACCTCTGATAGGTAGGATAGCCTGAAAGTTTCTGTTTCTGGCAGTCTTTGCCGAACCTCCGGCGGAATCACCCTCTACAATAAATATCTCACATTTACTCGGGTCCTTTGATTCACAGTTTGCAAGCTTACCGTTTGACTCAAAAGAAAATTTGACTTTGTGAGCATATTTGTTTTGGCTCTTTCCTCGGCCTTTCTTATCTTTGCGGACTTCTCTGCACATGAAATAACAGCCTTTATAACATCCACATTTCTGTCAAAATATCTTGTAAGCTCATCTCCTGTCACGGTAAGTACCGCTCTTGTTGCGTCCGCCGAAGCCAGCTTGGTCTTTGTCTGTCCTTCAAACATAGGATTAGGATGCTTTATACTTACTATTGCGGTCATACCGTTTCTGGTATCCGCTCCTGTAAAGTTGCTGTCCTTATCCTTAAGTATTCCAAGTTCTCTGGCATATGTATTCACAAGTCCTGTAAACTTGGTCTTAAATCCGGCTATATGTGTTCCGCCCTCCTGAGTAAATATATTGTTACAAAATCCGAGTATATTCTCCTCAAAAGCATCTACAAACTGTATAGCCGCCTCAACCTCGATATTATCACATACACCCTTATATGATATAGGCGCATGCATCACTTCTTTACCCTTGTTTAGTTCCTTGACATATGCCACAATGCCCTCAGGCTCATGGTATGTTTTTTCCTCATGCTCATTTTCTCTGTTATTGATAAAATGCAGTATAAGTCCCGGGTTTAAATATGCGCTCTCATGCATCCTTGACTTTAACCAGTCGGCTCTAAACCTTGTTACTTCAAATATAGTATCATCAGGTAAAAATGTTATCTCTGTACCTGTCTCTCTTGTCTTTCCTATAGTAGGCAAAAGACCGTTTTTTAACTCGATTACAGGTACACCCTTTTCATATCTGTCATGATGTATATAACCGTCACGATATACCTTTATATCCAAAAAATTTGACAGTGCATTGACTACAGATGAACCTACTCCATGTAATCCTCCGCTTGTCTTATAAGATTCATTGTCAAACTTTCCGCCTGCATGTAGGGTGGACAGTACAACTCTCTCTGCCGAAATACCCTTTTGGTGCATCTCCACAGGTATTCCTCTACCGTCATCCTTTACAGTACATGAGCCGTCCGCATTCAAAGTCACCCATATATTTTTGCAATATCCTGCCAAATGTTCATCAATGGAGTTGTCCATTATTTCATATATGAGATGATTAAGTCCCTTTACACCTACACCGCCAATATACATTCCCGGTCTTACTCTGACCGCTTCAAGTCCCTCAAGTACTGTAATACTGCCTGCATTATAGTCCTTCATAAAACCTCTCTTTTACAAAAATGTAACAGTCCGGCAATGCCAAACTGTTACATAAAATCTATATCTTATTCTTCAATATGTGCAATAACATCTTCAACAAGTTCTTCATTGTTATCTGTAGAGTCGAACTTCTGTATAATCTGCTCCGCACTGTCTTCCGGTCTCATATTTCAGTAGCTTTTCTCATTGCGTTTACAGCCAAAGCCTCTCTCTCGCTGAGAAGTAAATCGTCCCTTCTTGTAGAGCTCTTTAATACATCAATTGCCGGGAATATTCTCTTTTCGGAAAGCTTTCTGTTGAGTACTATCTCCATATTTCCGGTTCCCTTGAACTCCTCAAAGACTACATCATCCATTCTGCTGCCTGTATCTACAAGTGCCGTAGCAAGTATTGTCAGGCTGCCACCCTCCCTTATATTTCTTGCAGCTCCGAAGAAACGCTTAGGCATATGAAGCGCAGCAGGATCAAGTCCGCCTGAAAGTGTTCTGCCGCTCGGTGCAACTGTAAGGTTGTAAGCTCTTGCAAGTCTTGTAATGGAATCAAGAAGTATCATTACGTCCTTCCCCTGCTCTACAAGTCTCTTTGCTCTTTCTATAACCATCTCAGATACTCTCTTATGTCTTTCAGGTACCTCGTCAAATGTAGAGTATATAACCTCGACATTGTCACCTACAATAGCCTCTTTAATATCTGTAACCTCTTCAGGTCTCTCATCGATAAGTACAATCATAAGATGCATATCCTTCTCATTGGCTATAATGGACTTTGCAATCTCTTTTAAAAGTGTTGTCTTTCCGGCCTTAGGCTGTGCAACTATCATACCTCTTTGTCCCTTGCCTATAGGTGCAAGCAAATCTACTATTCTCATAGCCTTGGATTTGGTTTCATTAGTTGCAAGATGTATTCTGACATCAGGGAATACAGGTGTCAAATCTTCAAAATTCGGCCTATCTCCCAATTCGTCGGCAGGTGTTGAGTTCACCGTATTTATATAAAGAAGTGCCGCAAATTTCTCTGTAGATGTCTTTATCTTCTTCATTCCGGACACAACATCTCCTGTTCTCAGTCCGAACTTCTTTATCTGTGCAGGTGAAACATATACGTCATTGTCACCCGGCAGGAAATTCTCACATCTGATAAATCCGAAACCGTCAGGCATGATTTCAAGTATTCCCTCAGCTATCTCACCCGACTCAAGTTCTCTCATATCTGTAGTGTAATCTCTGTCCCTTTGGTATCTACTGTACTGATCGTAGTAATCATTTCTGTAACCCTGCTGATTTTGATATTGATCACGGTACTGATTACTTCCGTATTGATTTTGATACTGATTTGAATACTGGTTGTTATACTGATTGCCGTACTGGTTTTGATTGTTGTAATAATTAGGTGTATTTCCCTGATTATTACCCTGCTGATTGTTATATCTTTGCTGATATGAATTGTTATATCCTGTTGTTCTGCCTTGATTCATAACATTATTCCTCTGTGTGCTATGATATGTGTTCCTGTTCTGATTTGAATATCCGGACTGGTTTGCATAGCCGCCTTGATTTGAATAATTATTTTGAGATGAATAGTTATTCTGGTTTGAATAACCGTTCTGGCTCTGATAATTATCTCTTTGATAAGAATTCTCTCTAGTCGCCACTTCAGACGAACCTCCTTCGCTTTTTGCTATCGGTTTATTCTGATTTTCAGAAAACTCCACTAATAAGTCTATTAAGTTTGCTTTGTTTAAATTGCTTACTCCTTTAAATCCCTGTTCCCTCGCAATTTCTTTCAACTGTACTAATGATAAAGTTTGTAACTTCTCCTTCATAATTGTCAACTTTCTTTTTTTATTTTTTCTAAATATTCTTTGATGTTTTTTTCAAAACCCATATCTGTCAGATTTAAAAAGACCGAATCTTTTATTTCATCCGGTAAATATTGCTGTTTTACATAATGATTTTTATAGTCATGTGCATACTTATATCCCACACCTATTCCTATATCTTTTTCACCCTCATAGTTTGCATTTCTGATATGTTTCGGTACATCATAATCAACATTTTCCTGTACAAACCTAAGTGCCGCATTTATAGCCAGGTAGGATGCATTTGATTTCGGTGCACAGGCAACATAATTTGCCGCCTCAGCCAAAATAATCCTTGCTTCAGGCATTCCCACTCTTTCCACCGCCAAAAAAGCGTTGGTAGCAACACATAGCGCATTTGCATCTGCCAACCCCACATCCTCAGCGGCACATATGACTATTCTTCTGGCAATAAACTTTATATCTTCCCCTGCATAGAGCATTTTTGCCAAATAGTACATAGTCGCATCAGGATCCGAGCCCCTCATACTCTTTATAAATGCAGAAATCATGTCATAGTGACCGTTTCCGTCCTTATCATATTTTAAAACTTTTTTTTGAATACATTCACTGATAATATTTATGTCTATATGAATTTTACCGTCTGTTGAAATATCCGTTGTAAGAATCGCCAATTCTAACGCATTCAGTGCACTTCTGGCATCTCCGTCTGCATTTTTTTGGAAATAAATTCTATAGCATCTTTGGAAATATCTAACTCATATTTTTCCCATCCCTCTTTCTTTATCTTTTTATTGCCTTATTTAAAATTGATTCTATATCACTATATGAAAGCGGCTTTAATTCCAATACTCTTGACCTTGAAATCAAAGCCTTATTAACTTCAAAGAACGGATTCTCCGTTGTCGCACCGATAAGTATTATTCTACCATCTTCTACAAAGGGTAACAAGTAGTCTTGTTGAGATTTATTAAATCTGTGAATTTCATCAATAAACAAAATAGTTTTTTTCTTATACATAGAAAATGATACTTTAGCTTCTGAGATTGCCTCTTCCATCTCCTTTTTTCCGGCTGTGGTGGCATTGATTTGCTTAAAATTTGACTTGGTGGTATTTGCAATGACCTTTGCTATCGTTGTCTTTCCACATCCCGGAGGACCAAAGAATATAATTGAACTCAGTTTATCAGCCTTTATCGCTCTATATAAGAATTTATCTTTGCCTAAAATATGTTCCTGCCCTACTATCATATCCAAAGAATCAGGTCTTAACCTTGAAGCTAACGGGGCACTCTCCTTTTCGTTAACTTCTTTCATATAATCAAATAAGTCCATAATATCTCCATACAGGTTATCAAGTTTACTTTACCACATTTTTTTGATTTGTCAAATATATTCTTATTATTTCAGATAAAATTATGCTAAAATATACCATTATAGTATTTTTATTTAGGTCAATTTATGGTCACTTTGATTACCACTCCTCAACTGATTACAATAAATATAAGTATACTCGTTTTAGGACTTACAAAGTAAAAGGGCAGCCGTTTTAGCGGCTGCCCCTTTAATTATTATTCTCAAGCTTTATTTGCTGAACCGAAAAGTTCAATCTTTTCTCTTACTGTATCCTTGATAGCCTCTGCACCCGGTGCCAAAAGCTTTCTCGGGTCAAATCCCTTACCCTCAAGGTCCTTACCTGCTTCAATGTACTTTCTTGTAGCATCTGCAAATGCAAGCTGACACTCTGTATTTACATTGATCTTTGAAACACCTAAAGTAATGGCTTTCTTTATCATATCTGCAGGGATACCTGTACCGCCGTGAAGAACAAGCGGAAGCGTACCTGTCTTCTCCTGTACCTTGGCAAGTACATCAAAGTTAAGTCCCGGCCAGTTTGCAGGATACTTACCGTGAATGTTTCCGATACCTGCTGCAAGGAAATCTACTCCAAGATCTGCAATCTTTTTGCACTCCTCAGGGTCTGCAAACTCACCTGCTCCGATAACTCCGTCTTCCTCACCGCCGATTGAACCGACCTCAGCTTCGATAGACATGCCGTTCTCATGTGCAAGCTTTACAAGCTCCTTAGTCTTTTCAATATTCTCTTCTATAGGAAGGTGTGAACCGTCAAACATGATTGAAGAAAAACCTGCTTCAATACACTTTTTGCATCCCTCATATGAACCGTGGTCAAGGTGAAGCGCTACAGGAACTGTAATTCCCATCTCCTCTATCATAGCCTTTACCATAGCTGCTACTGTCTTATAACCTGTCATATATTTTCCGGCACCCTCTGAAACACCTAAGATTACCGGAGAATTAAGCTCCTGTGCTACCGCCAAAATGGACTTTGTCCACTCAAGGTTGTTGATATTGAAATGACCTACTGCATAATGACCTGCTTTTGCCTTGTCAAGCATTTCCTTAGCTGTTACTAACATAATTACCTCCTGTTATTAAATAGAATATCCTCTACTTCTTTTTGCATATCTGCACTGTCACATTCTCTTGTATGTCTGACAGGTGCATCCTTTATCTCCAAGATTGCTCTTGGAATATCAGGTGCTCCCATCTCATGCAATTTGTCAATGACTTCAAAATCTCCCATCTTCTGCTTCTCACCAAAGATTGCTTCAAGCACGCTGTCTGCAAACTTATACGGACTTGCTGTAGATGCTATGACTGTAGCGGTCATATCCTTTGTGGCATTTTTATAATCCTGATACACTGAGTATGCCACACCTGTATGTGTATCAATTATATAACCTGTACTGTCATACAGAGATTTTATGCCTGCAAAATTCCTCTTTTCATCGGCATAACCGCCCACAAAGTCCTTCATAAAGTCCTTCATGGCAGGTGTTACGGTATACTTACCGCCTTTTGCCAACTCTTGCATAAGCTTTTTCACATATTCACCGTCACCGCCGCAACTTAAATAAATAAGTCTCTCAAGGTTACTTGAAATAAGTATGTCCATAGACGGTGAAGAAGTCAGTATGAACTTCCTGTTCCTATCATATACCCCATTCTCAAAGAAATCAAATAAAACTTTATTTTCATTTGAAGCGCATATAAGCTTATTCACAGGTAATCCCATCTGCTTTGCTATATACGCGGCCAAAATATTTCCGAAATTTCCTGTAGGAACACATACATTTATCTTTTCATTGTCGTCAATGTCGCCGTTTTCAAGAAGCTTTAAGTATGCATATACATAATATGCTATCTGTGGTACCAACCTGCCTATATTTATAGAATTTGCACTTGAAAGCTGAATACCGCTTTCTTTTAGTTTCTTTGCAAACTCCTTATCCGCGAATATCTTCTTTACACCGCTTTGCGCATCGTCAAAGTTACCGTGGATAGCCACCACATCGGTGTTGTCACCCTTTTGTGTAACCATCTGAAGCCTTTGTACATTGCTGACACCGCTCTTAGGATAAAAGACTATTATTCCTGTGCCCTCAACATCACAAAAACCTGACATTGCAGCCTTACCTGTATCTCCGCTTGTGGCGGTAAGAATAACAATCTTATTCTTTATACCGTTTTTCTTTGCCGCCGTAGTAAGCAAATGCGGCAATATGGAAAGTGCCATATCCTTAAACGCTATGGTATCACCGTGGAAAAGTTCAAGAAAATATGCTCCGTCCGCCTTTACAAGCGGTGCAATCTCCTTTGTATCAAACTTATCGTCGTATGCCTTTTCTATACAATCCATAAGCTCTTCTTTTGTATAATCACTTAAAAGAAGCTTCATTACCTCATAGGCTGTCTCTTTATATCCCTTATGCATAAGCTCCTTAAATTTGAAATCAAACTTGGGAAACTTCTCAGGCATATAGAGTCCGCCGTCATCCGCAAGACCTTTTAAAATAGCATATGACGCATCAACAACCTCTTGTCCACCCCTTGTACTTTTATATTTTATGACTTCCATAGTAAACTCCTGTTTTTTGATCGTTTAAACTATAACACATATATCAAAAAAATAATAAAGTTTATATTTTAATATCATTATTTATTGCTTCGTATTCTCTCTCTTCCAATTACTCTTGTACCGAGATCTATATCCTTACAGTACTCTATCTTTTCCGCATAGTTGTTGTTAAAGTCAATCTGATTTACACCCCTGTTTATTACGGCTGAGGATGTCATATTGTAGTCCGATGTAACTTTAAATATATATATAACATATGCCGCTATACATCCTATCAGAGTGTATATAAAAAGATTTGACTTCATATTATCGGTAAAATACAGCAGTGCCGTAATTATTGCAAATATCGGCAATATTGTAAAGTGCGGTAAGACACAACTTTGCCATATCAAGAGGCAACTTACCCACCACCTTACCTGTCTGTCCGTTTACACTGAAAAAGTACTGCTTATCGCTGTCCTTATCATTATATGATATCGCCCAAACCGGCAACATTGCATACTCAAATCTGCCTCTTTGTACTCTGAAGTCGTTATTGACTATCCTTACCTTCTCACCTGTCATGGACTTGTCCACAACTCTTGTAGAGTATTTGTATACATCATCTTCTATAGACGACATAAGTTCTTCTTTTTCAATATCCTTTTTCTCAGCTACAAATCCGCTAAGATACGATGCATCAAATTTTACGGCCGTATTAAAGTCAAAAGGATAAACCGACTCCACCAAGACTTTATTTGACTTTGCAAGTGCCAGTTTCGGGAGATTATTTACGACCACATCCCCCTTTCTGATAATTCTGAAATTCTTCCTGTAAGTTACCCTATAGTCTCCTTCGCTTCTTGTAAAGGTTCTGCTGCCTTCTCTGTCCAAGTCCACAAATACTTTTGTGTTGTAAAGCCAATAAGGGAAATATACTCCGTTTATCTCTCCTATCTCTTTTTTATCATTGTAAAAGCTCTTCGGCACAAATTTCTTTTTCTTCATCCAAGTATCAAAAGACTCAAGCGCTTTCTTTTTGTCTACCTTAAAAGGTATTACCTTTGTAGGCATCTGCGAACTTTCAAGCTTACCTGTCAAAACTATAGGATTGTTGCAGTAGTAGCAGGTAGTAGCTACAGTTGTCTCATCCGTAACTATATTTGCTCCGCAGCTTGGGCAGTGGTACTCAACGTAGTTACCGTTACCGCTTACCACCACTTCGTCTCTTTCAGACAAGCGTTCAAGCGACTTTACCTCATCCTCTGTATAAACCGTATCACAATATTCGCAATTGAACTTTCCAAGTGTTGCCGAATATTTTACAGGACCACCACAATTTTTACATTTATAAATTACTGTTGCCATATTTCCTCCAAGTCTTACCATGTGGTTTTATTTTTACTACAGATAATGCCAAAAAGATAACAGATAAGGATAAGTCCAAAAACATATTTATGTAAAACCAGTTATTGTACCAAAAGAGGCTTACCAACACATCCGAGCTGTCTTCACCCATAATCTTTGACAATAAGAAATCCATACTAACTAAAGGGTTAAATAACAAAATAAACTTACTGACTTTTATAAAAATCATACTAAAAAAATTCTTATCATTCATATTGAATGAATTTGCGGCTAAAAAGTAAAGAACCAAAGTTCCGAAAAAAAGTATAAGTACGGACAAATAAAGCAATGCTGTCGCTATACTTGTCTTCCTTGAAATGCTTGAGCAAAAAATACCCATCGAAATCAAAAGTACTACGAACACAAAAAAGTTTAGAGTAAGCTTTACAATATCTCCTAAAGTTATACCTCCGTATAAAAAAAGTATTGCACTGATAGGTAGCTGTGACACTAAAATAATCATTATTGAAACCAACAAGCTTAAAAATTTTCCTACTACAATGCTCTTTGCAGTCATCTTTGTGGTGAGAAGTATCTCTAACGTACCCCTATGTCTTTCATCACTTATGGCACCCGATATAAAACTGGGGCCTACAAAGATAAGCAGTACAACAGTTACAAATACCACTATCTTAAAGATTTGTAAAAAGGACGTATAGTCGATATTTGATGTCTTCCTTGCATAGTCCACCACTCCGTTCATCTCTATCAAGGTAAATCCCGCCACAATAAAGTTGAAAACTAAAATAGCTGTTGAAAGCCTCCAGCTTCTCGTACTTACTCTATGTTCCCTTTCATAAATAGGATTAATATTCATTGCTAAAAATCACACTTTCATTGGAATGATTGGTAACTTTAATGAAGAATGATTCCAAGCTGCCCGGCTCTCTTATAAATTCACTAACCAAAACATTATTTCTTACAAGGTCTTCAAGCAGCTTAGCTTCATCCAACTTCCTACCATCAAAGTATACCATAAAATAGCCATTATCTACAGATAAAATTCTAACTTTTTTATTATTTTTTAATATCTCAAGTGCTAAATTTTCATTGTTGAGTACCTTAATCTTTATCGGATTAGCACCCTCCACCTTATCAAGTATTTCTTCCACGCTTCCCGATATTATTATCTTACCCCCTTCAATAATCCCTATATCGGTACAGATTTCGGAAACCTCCGATAAAATATGCGAACTTAAAAGTACAGTCTTGCCTCCGCCGTTAAGCTCCTGCAAAAGTTCCTTCAACTCATATCTGGCTCTCGGGTCAAGTCCGCTTGCAGGCTCATCCATAATAATAAGTGCAGGGTCATGGATAAGCGCTCTGGCAACACAAAGTTTTTGTTGCATTCCTCTTGAGAGTTCATTCAGATAGAAATCTTTTTTATCCGTCATCCCAACCTGCTCTAAAAGTATCTCGGTCTTTTTTCCGGCTATATAGCCTGTAAGCCCATATGTAGAAGCAAAGAACACCATATATTCAAATACTGTCATATCGTCATATATTCCAAGAACATCAGGAACATATCCTACCGTTTCCTTTGAGCGTCTCTCTTCTTTAACCAAATTTACATTGTCAAAAAGTATCTCACCTCTGTCAGGCAACATAATTCCTGAAATCAATTTTATTGCTGTTGTTTTTCCTGCTCCGTTAGGTCCGACCAGACCGTAAAGTGCACCGTCAGGTATCGTTAAACTAAGATTTGACAATGCAATATGTCTTCCATATGACTTACATAAGTTTTTTAATTCCAACATCTATTTTTCCACACCTAATACAGATATCATCGGCAACGCCGTCTCCAAGTCACTGTTTTCTATATTTGAATACCTAACTCTTATAGTGTTGGCATCTGACAGATATGTAAGCAAATCAATTATAGAAAAATCGTTTTTGGAAATAAAATCAAAGTTTCCGGTTTTAAAATTATAAAGAGCGATATTTCCTTTAAACAGTTTTATTTTATCACTGTACCTTTGATTTGAGAAAACATCCGATATCTGTTCAAACTTTACCTCCTCAATATTTATATTATCTCCAAGAAAATACTCTAAAACTGTCGCATCACTGCTTTTTAGCGCATTGTCTATATATGAATAATCTCCGCTTAATACCAAAGGCATCTTAAGAAGTGAATTTCTATACACTTTTCCGTCCTCAATGGAGTTTACAGGTATAACAGATGTCAAAAGTGTCAACCCGCTTCCCTCCATAGTATTACTGAAAAATATAGGGTTTGATAACGGCACTTCTGAAAATGCAATTATTCTTGCATCCGCCGTATAACCGTTTGAATTTTCTTTCAAATAAAATGATATAAAGTTTGATACATTCATAAGCTGCATATACTTTTCAGTATCAATTCCGTTTGCATTGCCGTTTTGATTTATTGTATTATACTTTTCCATACCTGTAATAAGCCTTGCAGTTATATCAAAATTTGTAAGAGGTATGTTTATAAGCTCACAGTTGTCTATCTTTCTTGTCTCTCCTGCTTCAAAATCTCCAAGTATCGCAATCTTACCGTACAAAATCAATGTAGCGTTCTTTACCTTGTAGTCATAGTTATTTGTAATCTCCACATTAAGGTTTCCGTCAAAAAAATTGATTTCTCCGGTGAAGCCTTCATTATTGAGGTTTTCAATCGTTTTATCCAGCTTCCAGATATTTGATAAAAATGCACCGATATGGTTTATGTGTACATTCTTTGTAAACTCCATATTATCAATAGTTATTGATGTATTTCTTTTCAGTTTCCTGTTGCCATCACTCCCTGCTATATCTCTTATTATCGGAACAATAGAATAATTTGAATCAACCACCACATCATAAGGCTTGTTATACGGGTTTCTCAGATTCACGTACGTAGACTCCGAAACGTCCGAATCTCCGGCTTCATATACCGTCACATAATTATAAAAAGTTGTGGTAAACCTTGTTCTGCCGTTATATATAAGTACTAAAGCAAAAAACAAAAAAGAAATAAGCACCACAGCCTTTCTGTAGTAAATTGCAAGACCGTAATCTCTCAGATAAATAAACAAAACCGGGCCTATTATCAATATATACGCTATTATTATAAGAGTATACACAGGCATGGCCGGAAGCTTTTTTATTTCCGATGAATTCAGTATAGGCTCCACATTCTGGAATGTGTTGTCAGATACTTCGTACTGCTTTGCAAGTTTGTCAATTCTCTCATCTCCAAGTACACTTGACACTATATATCTTGCAAACTGTGTATTATCCTTGGCAAACTGTGACAGTTCGCAAAAATCAAAGGCTGCAACCGCTATCAGACCTCTTTGCTTGTTTACAGAGGTTATCAGTGGAAAATCACCGTCTGATATTATGATATTGCCGCCATGCAAATTTATATTCACAGTATCCAAATCTATCTGTTTGTCTTCATTATTAAAATTAAAGCTGAACTTGACCGTACGCATACTTGGAGCATCATACATATCCTCCAAAAGCTCAGGTGCGTATCTGCCTATGGTATCGTCAGCCCTCTTGCCCGTACCTATAAGTAACACTCCGCCCTGCTTTACCCAATCCATCAGCGCCCTTGACTGTTCATTTGACAAATCTCTGATTCTGAAATTGCTGATAATTATCATATCCAACTGTTCAAGCCCTGAATATGATTTCGAAAAAGAACCTGCCGCCAGATTAACAGTCTTCAAATTCATAAGTCCGAAGTTTATTGCAACATCATCAAAATAATTTATTTGGTTTTGGCTGTCACTTAAAAGCCCCACTAATAAATTGGACCTGTTTGCCTCCATATCCAAAGAAAGCACCTTTTTTTCAACCGTCTTTTTATCACCGTCTTTTAGCGATACTTCTATTGTATTCACATCATTACTTATTCTGATATAATAATCTGACAACAGACTTTTTTTTGCGTCCAAGCTTACATTGTACTCATATGCATACCTTCTGTTGTCTTCTTCCGTAAATTCAAGCGATACTTTTCCGTCAAATTTTTGTTTTGAGAAATTACTGTAAAATACATGAATAGGGAGGTATCTCCCCCCCTTTACAATATTTCTGTAACCATAGCTTATATCCATAGTTACCTTATTATTCTCTTTATCTGTAGCAAAAGAATTGATATGAATACCTGCAATAAAATAAAAGAACAGCAATAAGAATACAAATACCCTATTCAAATCCTTTAAAATTTTCTCTTTCAACATCTAACTCCTTTGGCAATGTAACACTGAATACGGTTCCGCCAAGATCACTTGTAACCTCAATAACACCGTGATGCAATTCTGTAATATTCTTTGCTATTGCAAGTCCAAGGCCTGTTCCTCCTGTATTTGAGTTTCTGGCCTGATCCACCCTGTAAAACTTATCAAAGATTAGCGGTAATTCATTTTGAGGAATTACCTTTCCGTAATTTATCACCGCAATCTTTACTATCTTCTTTTCTGCGGTAATCTTAATATCAATCCTCTTTCCGTCGGCACCGTATTTTATGGCATTGTTTATCAGATTATCAAAAAGCCTTGCAAGCAAAGTACCGTCTCCATCTATTACATATGAGTCGATATTTGTATTTACACTGCAGGTTATACCGCTTTTTTCAAAGTTCGGATAAAACTCTTCCATAAGCTGACATAACAGCTTTATAATGTCTATCTTATCCACTTTCAACACCAGCTTTGAAGAATTGGTCTTTGTAAAGCTGAACAGACTTTCTATCAAATCTTGCAGTTTTTTAGCTTTCTCATATACTATATTTAAATACTCTTTCTTTGTATCCTCAGGTAAATCACGCTTGTTTATCAAATCAAGATACCCGAGTATTGATGTAAGCGGAGTTCTCAAATCATGTGCAATATTGGTAATCATCTCATTTTTGGACTTTTCGTTTTTTCGCTCACTGTCCATAAGAGACCTTAACTCTTTTGCCATCTTATTGATACTTGCAGCTATCTCCGAAAACTCGTTGTCACCCTTTACCGCAATATTGGTATTCAAATCCCCTGCCGACATTTTTTTTATGGCATGGAGTATATCATCTATATATATAAATGATTTCCTTTGCAAGCCCCAAAATGTTGCGGTAAATACACCTATACCGAAAATAACCAAAACAAGTATGACTACCAAATCACTTCCGCTTCCTCTTGCCAATAGAGTATCGTTTTCATGATTTATTATATGTAATCCTGAAAAAATCGAAATATTGCTTACCACCAAGGTCTCTACCAAAATAGAAACCACCAGACTGAAGAGGATATTCACTATGACTTTAGTCTGAAATTTCTTTTCTAAATCATCTCTCAATTTTATATCCAACACCCCAAACAGTAGTTATAATCTTATTTTCTCTTGAATCTTCATTCATCTTTCCGCGAAGCCTTCTAATATGTACCATTACGGTATTGTTGGCTTCATATACCTTCTCATTCCACACTCTTTCAAATATATCGTCTGTAGAGAATACTTTTCCGGCATTGCTTGCAAGCAAATACAGAATATCAAACTCAATAGGAGTAAGTTTTACTTCATTGCCGTCTATTATAACCTTGTGATTTTCCTTGTTAATAACCATCCCCTTAAGTCTTATCTCATTAGAGTCCTCTTTTTCAACCACCGTACTGTTAGGATTTAGCTGAGTGTATCTGCGAAGCTGTGATTTTACTCTGGCTGTAAGCTCCAAAGTATTAAAAGGCTTTGTCACATAGTCATCCGCCCCTGTTCCAAGTCCAAGTATCTTGTCAATGTCCGCACTCTTTGCACTGAGCAAAATGATAGGGAAATTGTGCTTTTCTCTTATTTTTTTACACATCTCAAGTCCGTCCATACCGGGCATCATTATATCAAGTATTGCAAGATGAATCTCTTCTTTTTCTATTATAGCAAGTCCGTCTTCCGCATTATTTGCCTTAAAAACGGTATAACCGTCACTTACAAGATATATCTCCACTAAATCAGCTATTTCTTTTTCATCATCTACCACTAAAATATTTATATCCACTCTTATTTCTCCTTTATTCACTACCTGTTTCACTCTAATTTCAGCACCGGTTTCATCACCGCTCTCATCTTGCCGCGTTTCATCAACCGATCCGTCTTCCTTACTCTTGTCTTCTATATATTCGCCTTCTTTGGTTTCACCGTCATCTTTATGTGGAGATATTCCGATAGCACCTTCCAAATCGGTATCTATACTGACATCGGTATCCTCTTTGTCGGCACCAAGCCCCGAGTCCTTGATTATCTTATTACTTATCTTTATCAATTCCTCACTCGGTGTGTATGTATATCCTGGAATTTTTCCGAAGAGCATCTGATGAAGTGCAATTACATTTGACTTAAGTGTAACAGGTACAACATAATCTCTTCTGTGCATCTTCTTGGTATCCTTATCAAAAGGAAAACCTGCAGTCTCACTTAAATGATACTTTGATATATCCTTTGCAAAAGGTATAAGGTCATTTATACCTACATTTGTGGAAGTCTGTGGCAATACCGCTACCAAAATACTGTACAATGTTGAGAAATTGGCACTCTTTGCCTTATCAAATGCCAAACTCACTACCTTTCTTTGCCTTTCGGTTCTGTTAAAGTCGGTATCCATAAGTCTTAATCTTGCATAGGCTACAGCCTGTACACCGTCAAGGTGATTCATTCCGGCATGTTCAAGCTCGTGTGAACCCACACCTGTCGCCTCAACCGTCTTTGCGATAAATGAATTCAGGTATTTAAACTCCGCATCAGTCACCTCAAGGTCGACACCTCCCAAAATATTGATGGCGTCAATAACCGCCTTCCAGTTCACCGTAATATATTCCTTTAAGTCCATATCTAGGTTTCGATTCAGTGTCTGCATAGCCTGTTCAGGTCCGCCTTCAACATATGCCTGATTAAACTTGTGGAACTTACCTTCGCTGTCTATCATAGAATACATATCTCTGTAAATAGATACAAGCTGTATATCTCCTGTCTCTCTGTTTACATTTACTATCATATTTACATCGCTTAAAGCGCCTTTCCTACATTTCCGTCTCTTGAATCCACACCGAATACCGCTATGGTATAGTATCCTTTTTGGTTTTTGACATAGTGAAATGCAAAGTATGTACCTCCACCGACTATAGTAAACAAAAGTATAAGTAAAACCAGTCTGCCAAGAAACCCTCTCTTCTTTTTAGGCTTCTTTTGCTTTGCCTCAATTGCCTTTGCCTGCTTTTGTGCTTTCTTAAGCTGCCTTGAACTTGGGCCTACATTTATCTTCTTGGTAATCTTTTTTGTCTTTACAATCTTTTTTGTAACAGGTTTTTGTACCTTCTTTTGTACCGTTTTTTTACGAGATTCTTCTTTAGGCTCGCTGAATCTTAAACTGTCACTCTTTCGTACTATCGATTTTTGGTTACTTTTAGGCAAAGGTATCTTTATACCCTCAGTCTCTACATCTTCGCTTACATTGCTCTTTATGTTCCTACCGCTTTTGGGCTTTGAAGACTTGCTACCGATAATATTTAACTTATCAGCCTTCTTTTCTACTTTTCTTATATTCTTTCCAATATCTTCAAGCTTTTTATTATTTTCGCTTATGGTCTTCTGCAGTTTTTCATTTTCTTCTTTTAGTTTCTCTTCTTCTCTTATTTTTTTGAGCTTAGCCAGATCTCTCAAATACTTTTCAAGATCCTCACTGTCCGCTTCACTAAGCTCTTTGTACAAATCATCATCTCTCATATGGAGTAATGCTCCTTTCAAGAAGTATTCTTCTATATTCTATCATAGATAAAAATAATATACACTAAGAAAAACAGAATAAAAAAAGTATATTTCCATAAAAAAAGGCGGGCAAAGCCCACCCTTGCTCTATGCCTGCATCTTCTTTGCATTTTCAAGATTATTTCCGCAGTGATTACAAAATGTTGATGACTCAGAGCAAGTTGCACCGCATTTATCACATACCACAGTCTTTGTACCTGCCTTACTTGTGGCAGCGGATACATTACTTGCTACACTGTTTGCCATGCTTCCGGCTTTATTTAATATTTCCCTTGCATAGTCAACATTAAGATCAAGTGCTACAGCATTTTCATCTATCTCTGTTCTACCTGTTTTTAAAATACCGTATATTGAAAGTATAAGGTTTATGAACAGCAAAAGCACCAATATCCAAGCAAAGAATGTAGCGCTTAAAAATGAAGCATGCATGCCTGATACACCGTTTGTTGAAGTGAACTCTACAAATCCTAAAGACACATTCAAAATATAAATTATATGTACAAATATATAGCTTCTGTTACCTGTAGCCTTTTTGTTAAGCGCCCACAATACTATATTTGCAATAGGATAAAATAAAAATAAAAGTATAGGGCCTTTAATTGCAGCTAGCTGTCCTACAACATTTTCACTTGGATCTATCAACAATGCGCTGAACATTGAAAAACTCTTTTTAAAATCATCTCCCAAAAAGCCTGCGCTAAAATCCACTTTGATTATAGGTATAAAGAAAAAAATATGACAAACAGTGCCGATAAAACACATAAAATATTTAATACACTGAGTCCTTTACTGTTAATAACCAGATCATTATTTTTTGTCCTTTTTATATTCTTTAACATATAATTCTCCTTTTTGTTATGTAATTTCTTTGCCGCAACTTAAGCAAAAATTATCTTTCTAATTGTTCTTTGCTCCACAGTGCGTACAACATACTGTCTTATTACCTGTGTCAACCTGAGTGCTTCCACCTGCCTGCGCCTTCTTTTTCTTTGACTTCTTTATCAAAGCTATAACCGCTATTAACAATATAAGAATTAAGATAAGTGCGACAGCTGCAAAAATAAGATATCTGAAATAATTTGTGCGAATACTTGTAAACTCAGGGAAACTTATATGTGTAGCTACCACATTATCTCCCTTTACAACAAAGTCGTTTCCCTTAAACTTGGCGGTTGCATCGTCAAAACCTCCTCCGAAATAATCACCTCTTGCTAAAGGTTTACCGATACCCTTTACCCTGTACTCATATGAACCTATAGTTCCAATTGTAAATATCTCAGGTGTAAAATCATCTGTAAAACTTATTCTTTGCTTGTCTTCAAGATATCCCTTTTTGTCAATATCCAAAGCCGAACTGTTTCTGTCATAATCTGTAGCTTTTTCCCACATCTTCACATCTTCATCAAGAGTGCCCACAGATGTTATTTTTTTACTTCAAGGTTTTTACCCTTCAGTGCCAACTTGACTACCTTAATCTTGGTATCTGCAAATGCCTTTTTTTAAGTTGTCTTCAAGTGTCTTTTGTATCCTCATCTGTAAAATGAGTCTTTAAATACAACTGTAATATTTCTTTTTTTATCTTGCCTGTAGGACTGACCGTAACAATGTGCTTATATTTGCTCACTGAAGGAACAATATTTACATCCATACTGATATCAAATATCGAACTGTTTCCGCTAAACAAAAGTTCATTTTTATCACTGTCAAATGAAGCCATTGAAATGTTTTTCTCTGTACCTGAGGCATCAATTACATCTCCGCCGTAGTTGTTTTGCGGATTGACATAGTAGTTGAATCTGACCGTATTGTCACTGTTGCTGATATAATCCTCAAGGTTGATGTTCTCATTTATAAATATATTCTTTGAAAACAAATGTTTCCTGTCAATAGTATCATCTATATCATCCTTTGCCTTATCTCCTTGTGAACCGCTCTCGCTTGCATCTGTGCTTTCATCCTCTACCTGAAATCCCGAGTTTTCCTTCTTCCCTGTAAAGGTTTCAGTCATTTGCTTACAATCGTCAAGACTAAGTGCTTTACCGTCAATAGTGAATATATGTGAGCCATCCTTCTCTACCCATTTACCGCTTCCGATATTTCCTACTCTCTTTAACATAAACCGATCTATATCGTTCTTTGCCTCTTTATATGTGGAATTTGGAATATTCACTTCAATAGTCCTGTCTACAGTGCTGTCTTTATTGATAACTGTGTTGAAGTCCACACTGTTTATCGGAAGATACTTTGCAGAGTTCACATCAATAATACTCATCTTACCGTCCTTGGCATATTCATTTCCACTTATATGAAGACTTATATAGTCCGATGAAAAAATATATGTCTCATAAGATGATGTAATGTAATTATTTTTTACAATTCCGTCACTCATCCACTTTAACAAATCGTCACTGCCAAAGTTTTCCTGATATACAACTCCCTTTGCAAAGGCTGTCTTTGATCTTAAGAATATTGCCTTAGGTACGATATCACTGCCTACAGTCTTAAGTATATTGCCGATTTTTCCTCGTACTCATACTTTGATGTGAAGTTTATAGTAAATGTAGCCACTATATTGCGTTCATCCTGATTTACCGAAGTGATTTCTATATCAGGCGGACATAGCTCTTTAAGTGCAGACTCTACAGTCGCCAAATCCTTTTGGACATATGATGTATAATCTGCATTTGAAATTGTATATGTCATCACTCTGCTTCCTGAAAAAGAGTCGTCAAAACTCATATCAGTTTTTACGACTCCTCCACATGCACTAAGTAATATAAGAGCAAGCAGACATATTAAATATTTCAGTTTGTTTTTCATAATACTCCGGTATTTTTACTTATCTTCCAAAGTAGCTGTCTATTCCGTCCGCTATTCCCTTTGAAAGATTCTTAAGTGTGTCTTTCCCGTGATCTGATTTCTTGTCACCAAGCTCAATATCTATAGAAGGAATGGTTGAATAAGAGGTCTGTGTAAGATCCATCTCCATTCTACCTTTACTGAATATCTTTGTACCGTTTGCCGAAAGTCCGTTTATCAATGATTTGCCGAGCGCCTCATGCTTTTTCCAGTTTGAAAGCTACAGGCTCCATGCTCCTGTATGAATCCACCTCAGGTACTCCCATATAGAATGCACCCTTGTTTGATGTGGTGGAATCCCAGTGCAGTGCAATATGTGCAGCCGCATTATTGTTGGCAATAACGGTTCTTGCAATATTGTCAAGTTGAACATCTCTTCCGTCACGAATCATAAGTACATTATATCCTCTTGAGAGTAACTCGGTCTTCAAAACTTTCGCCATTTCGTAAGTAACACTACTCTCAGGTGTTCCGTCTTCAAATGTCATACCCTCAGACACCGCGACAGCTGTAGTAGCTCCGGCCTTTGTAGTACCGCTTGTCACTTTTGCACTTCCGTCAGGATGACAAAGTGTCTTCTGTGATGAACCTCCCTTGGTACCGTGTCTGCATTTACTGCTATAGTAATTCCGTTTCCTTTCTCACTTGGCTTATATAATACGGCGCTTCCTGAATGTATCTTTGAAAATGAAGCATACTCCCAGTTCGGATCAAGTCCTATTTCACCCGACTCCTTAGCATTTGTGGTCTCTTCGCTCTTTTTGGATGCCTCCTGTTCAGGCTTTGATGCTTCCTGCTTTTCACTTTCTTTCTTAGACTCTGTAGCGGTTTCCGCCGCAGCACTCGTCGGTGCAGTAGCGGCAGCCGTAGTGCTTTCCTGTGTGGTCACATCTTCCTTTGATGCCGTAACATTCTTTTTGACCACCTTCATATCGGTAGCTTCTCTGCCGTCACTGCTTGCAACACTGCTTTCCACACTTACCTTACTCTCGTCAACTTTAGCGCTCTTATTATTTGTACCGCATGCAGCCAATATTCCCGCCAGGATAATTGCCTGACAAATCAATTTTTTTCTCATAGTAAACCTTTTATCTTTGCGTATGTTTTTATAAGCTCCACACTGCCCTCAAGTCCAAGTTTTGTGCTGTTTACACACATATCATAGCTTCTTGAATCAGCCCATCTCTTGCTTGAATAGTAGTTGTAATAACTTGATCTTTTCTTATCCGTCTTTATCATAATATCCTTTGCCTTATTGGCATCGATATTATTTGTTTCCATAATCCTCTTGATCTTATCATCATCATCTCCGGTAATAAATACTGAAAAAGCATTAGGATCGTCCGCCAAAGCATAATCAGCACATCTACCTACGATAACACATGACTCCTCTGAAGCCAGTTTTTTGATAGTGTCAAACTGTGCTAAAAAAATCTTATGGTTTATAGGCATATCCATATATGATGATGATGTGTATCCCAAAGAATAGGTATCCATTACAAGCGAGTACAAAAATGAACTGGTAGGCTTCTCATCATGAGTCTCAAACAGTTCTGCGGCAAGTCCGCTCTCTTTTGCAGCCCTGTTAAGGATTTCCTTGTCATAACACTTGATGCCCAGCTGTTCCGCCAGCATCTGTCCTATCCTTCTTCCACCGCTTCCACACTGTCTACCGATAGTAATAACCAATCTTTTGTCCATACTAACCTCCTAAAAAATCAATATATGCATTTTAGTGCTGTAGTAAAACAAAACTACAGATAATCTATGACATTATTATATAACAAAAAAAGCACAATGTATATATTTGTCATTAAATACATACTTTTTTTGACCTGTGTTTATACCAACATATCTGAATATTCATTTAATTTTTTTCTAAACTTATTTAAGATTTCATTAAAGTATTCAGGTATAGGCGCACTAAACTCCATATACTCATTTGTTCTCGGATGAATGAATCCAAGTACCATAGCGTGCAAACACTGTCCCTGCAATTTCATACCGCTTTTACCTCCGTATACCTCATCGCCAAGCAGAGGATGATGTATATATGACATATGTACTCTGATTTGATGAGTTCTTCCGGTCTCAAGCACACATTCAATATAGGTGTAACCGTTTAATCTTTCAATTACCTTATAATGTGTTACCGCTCTCTTACCGTTTTCATCCACAGCCATCTTCTTTCTGTCACCTTTTGACCTTGCGATGGCGGCGTCTATTACACCTTCATCTTCCTTTATATTTCCTGTTACAATGGCAACATACTTTCTTGTGATACTGTGATTTGCCAACTGCTGTGCAATATGCTGATGTGCCATATCGTTCTTACATACAATGATAACTCCCGTAGTATCCATATCAATCCTGTGTACAATCCCCGGCCTTAACACTCCGTTGATACCTGAGAGATTGTCTTTACAGTGATAAAGAAGCGCATTCACCAAAGTATCACTATAGTGACCTGCAGCAGGGTGCACCACCATACCTTTAGGTTTGTTCACCAATATAACATCGTCATCTTCATAGAGTATATTAAGAGGAATATTCTCAGGCAAAATCTCAAGAGGCTTCGGATTAGGTATACTCAATACCACACTGTCACCTTCTCTAAGCCTGTAATTTGCTTTTACAGTCTTACCGGATATGGTGGCTTTGCCCTTTTTTATCAAATCTTGGATATACGACCTTGAAAAACTCTCAAGATTGCCTGCCAAAAATAAATCTATTCTTTTATCGATATCTGATTCTTCCACAGTTATTTCAAAGGTATCCATTTATCTCCAAACTATTTCTTATAAAATTCCAATTCGTTTTCTTTGTATACAAATATCAGACATAAAAACAGTAAAAATGTTCCTACAGTAACACAAATATCCGCAAAATTGAATATAGGGAAATTTATCGGCTTAAAGTATATAAAGTCCACCACATAGTTTCTTACAACTCTGTCTATAAAATTTCCAAGTGCACCTGCAAAGATCAGACTTCCGCAAAAAAAGCAATGGCAGATAATGTCTGTCACCCGGCAATTTAAAGAGCAGATACAATATACCTGCCAAAACGACGACAGTGATTATAAAGAAGAAAATATGCTTTCCCTGCAATATTCCGAAAGCTGCGCCTGCATTTTCCGAATACCAGAAATAAAGTACATTCTTTATAAGAGGATACGCATCACTTCTTCCAAGTTTGGTCACAGCTTCGTATTTGCTCCACTGGTCTACTCCTACCAAGACCGCCACCGTTACCAAAAATAAAATAAACTTATTTACACTCTTTTGCATATGCTATTTAACGCCTCCAACATATCAATTTTTGACACCTCTCTGTCAATAAAGGCCTTTCCGATACCGTCCAAAAGAATAAACTTTATCTTTCCGGCTTCCATCTTCTTATCATTAAATGTGGCTTCAAACACTTTTTCCACATCCATATTTGTATCCGTATCAAATGAATAGACTTCCATAAGCTGCTTTAAAAAATCTCTGTCGACCTCTGTAAGCTTATGCTTCTTTATACATATATCAAATGCCGCAAGCATTCCAAGCCCCACACACTGACCGTGTGATAATACAAATTCTTTCTCTCTTTCAATGGCATGACCGAGTGTATGTCCGAAGTTTAATATCGCTCTTTGCCCCTTTTCATACGGATCGTTTTCTACCACCTGCTTTTTGATCTTCTGACTTACAAGTACCATATGTGCCAATGCTTTCGGCTCTCCTGCAAGAATCTTTTCACTATTGTCAAAAAGCCAACTATAATAATCTTTATCAAATATCAAACCGTGCTTTATAACTTCACCCATTCCTGAAGTAAACTCAATCTCCGGCAATGTATTCAATGTATTTATATTTACATATACAAGCTTCGGCATATAGAATGCACCCACCATATTTTTGTAATGCTTGAAATCCACACCTGTCTTTCCGCCTATACTTGAATCCACCTGTGAGAGCAATGTGGTAGGAATCTGTACAAAGTCGATACCTCTAAGGTATGTTGCAGCCGCAAAACCGCATATATCTCCTACAACACCTCCGCCAAGTGCCAACAATATATCCTTTCTGTCAAACTTATTGTAAATAAGAGTGTCATATATTTCGGAAACCGTTCCAAGATGCTTATTCCTTTCTCCTGCATCAAAGATATGTACAAAGGCATTTAAGCCTTCCAACTCTTTTTTTACAGCGTCAAGATACAAAGGAGCCACATTGGTATCACTTACAATACATATCTTTTTCTTTTCTATATCAAGTTTAACAAGTTCGTCTCTCAAATTGCTAAAATCATCTGAAATAACAATGTTATAGCAAGGTTTGTTTTCAAAATTTACTTCCAATCTATCTATATACATTTATATATCCTTATCTAAAAACCTCTGTTTCGGCAAACAATCTGCCCTTTCTTGATGTTGAGCTTATACCGAGAAACTTGGCTCTTCCAAGTCCTCTCACTGTTATAATATCTCCGTCTTTTACCTTCATCGAATGTGAAAGGCACTGTCTTGAATTGATAAATACTTTCCTGCATCAATATACATATTTACCTTACTTCTTGATATATTGTAAATTGACCCGATAATAGAATCCAGTCTCTCTGACGGAATGTTTATCTTCTTATACTCCACTCGATTTACAGTCTTCAGATCTTCTATGCTTTCCTTATTAAGAACCACCTTGGTATGTTTCACCGTACCAAGCTCATTTATTATTGTATCAGCCATACTCCTCAATGTGATAATATGTGCAATATTATCGGCAATACATATATCACCTATCATATGTCTTTCTATTCCAAGATTCATAATTGCGCCCAAAAAGTCTCTATGTGTGAGTTCGTCTGCAAACTTTTTGTTGACCGGTGCAACTCTTATATACTCAAGCATATCAAATTCAGGCTTTTCATCACAATAAAAGCAGACAACCTTCCTCTCTGCTTCAGAATAACCCCCAAACATAATACTTTTTACATTTGGCAATTCATTTTGAATCATCTCGAATATTGTCTGCTCGTATAAGTTTAAGAATGTGGAATGTGTCACAATGTTCTTAAAATATGCATTTCTTGCTAAATCTAAAAACTTATTTCTTAGAATCAGCTCTTCTTTTTCCAAAATTACAACCTCGAACCGAATCCTGAAGCATCTGCACTGTCCTGTGAAAGTCCTGAGCTGCCTAAAAGATCTGTAAACTCACCTGTTAAACCGATATTTGGAGGTGTAACTATAAATATACTGTCTGATATGCTCTGAAGATTTCCCTCCATATCATAAGCTGCACCACAAATAAAGTCAACTATTCTCTGTGCGATATTTGTTCTTACGTCCTCAAGGTTAAGTACAACCGCCTTACCGTCCTTAAGATTATCAACAACAATTCTTGACTCTTCAACAGAAGTAGGTCTTATCATAGTAACCTCAAGTTCTTTCCTTATAGGTATAACCTTGCCTACCTTTGTGTTTCTTGTAGCAACTTTAGGTCTTGCAGGCTCTTCCTCATCATCATCTTCTTCGACTACCTTACTTGTGTTTTTAATTTCTGTGTCGTCATCATCATAATAATCTTCAGTATCATTTACATCATCGTAATCCGACGCATCATCGATATCGTCAACATGTAAATAACCTTTGATCTTCTCAATGAAATCCATCATAACACGTTCTCCAATCTTACCTTTTTCCAAAAATTCCTGTACCAACTCTTACAAAATTTGCACCCTCTTCAAGTGCTACCGTATAATCGCCGGTCATTCCCATTGATAAAAAATTTACCTCTATATTATCGTAGTTTTTCTCACTTATGTCAACTGATAATTTTTTTAATTTCTTAAAAATCTTTCTGTTATCCTCAGCATCATCCACATTAGGTGCAATTGTCATAAGACCCTTGATATGTAGATTTTTATATCTGCTAAAAAGCGGTAAAACTTCTTCCAATTCTTCTTCTACAAAGCCGTACTTTGAAGCCTCTTTTGCAACATTGATTTCAAGCAAACCGTCTACATGTATATTCTTTTTTTTGGCTTCGGTATCTATCGTATCTGCCAATCTTATACTGTCAATCGAATGTATCAAGACAGTATTCCCAAGAAGTTGCTTTACTTTATTGGTCTGCAAATGTCCGATCATATGCCATCTGATATCCTCCGGCAATTCCTCACACTTTCTCACAAGCTCCTGTACTTTGTTCTCACCGAAATCTCTTATTCCGGTTTCATAAGCTTCCATAATAAGTTCATTAGGTTTTGTCTTACTTACTGCAATAAGTGTGATGTCTTTTATATCTCTGCCGCTTTTCTCACAGGCAAGCTTTATGTTATTTTCAACATTTTCTAAGTTTTCTTTAACCATTTTTTCTCCTATTGATAAATAAAATCTCCCTCTTTAAAGCCTTCAGGGTCAAGTAAAATATGGTCATATACTTTAAGTCCATATTTTGTTCCCTTATCTATTATATAGAACTCTTTATTTGAGCCCAATATATCAACAGTTTTAAATAAAGTATATCCTTTGTTTATATTATATACACCTAATAATTTTTCCTTATTTGAAATCTCAAAGGTTTCATTTGAATCAGGTTTTATTAACTTGTCGCCTGCTGCTATTTCGGTATTTTCCGTACCGATATAACAGTTGGTATCTGTTACCTTTATTATACCGGCAGGTACAAATACAGTGGAAGCACTACCGTCTTTTTCTACAGATTTATAAAATCCGTCACCGACTCCGTCACCGCCCTTTGATATAAACTCAACCGGTATAACAAAGAAGTCTTTTTCAAGAACAGACTTTGACGGTATTTTCAGACCACTCACAGAAGATGACTCAATATCAAAATCCGCATATCTGCTTGCAATAAACTGAATCATATACTTATCAAAGGTCAGCTTACCGAGACGATAGCCGTCTTTTGTGTCCACAACCGAATAATCTCCTGTAATTTCCAAGCCGTTTGATTTGAATTTTACTGTTAACGCTTTCTTTTCGGCATATAATTCTTCTTCTCCTTTATCAAACTCAAAATATATGCTCCAAGTCTCACTGTTAACCACTCTGTAAATCTTTGCACCGGTCTCCACCAGTTGTTCATTCTTTATATAGCTTATAGGATGCTTACCCGTATCAAAATCAGCCTTGGTCAAATCTTCTTCTTTTTTCTCTGCAATATCATCTATAGCATATGATATCTCTCCGGAAGCAGGTGAAGTTACCACATCCAAGTTCAAACCGTTCTCATTTGAGATATTATCAATATTTTCCACATTCACAACATTTGAATAGTCACTTGCGGCATTATCAAGTAAATACTTTGTACTGTACACATATTCAAAATTCGAATCCGAATAGTTTGATGTGAAGTTTGACAACTTTTTCTTTAACTCGCCGATATTGGCATCAGATATACTGTCATCTTTACCTGCAGACGCCTCAATCAATTTTTTCAAATCTCCTGTTGCATCCAGTGAATATACCCTTCCTCCTACGCTGGCTCTCTTACCGTCTCTCATATAGGTGTTGATATAGCCTGTCGAAGGTGCAGTTTGAACGCTTTCATCTCTAAGTATAAGTCCTGTATGGGTCTTGTCTTGTGACATACTTCCTTCTACAACTTCGTAGTATCTTATCTGCCTCTTTGTATAACCCCTTATAACATTGACAAATATATACAATAATATAATCAAGAAGATGACTATACCCATATTCAAATCTCTTCTCTTTTTATAGGGAATAATCTTTTTTGATTTAGCCAATTTTATTCTCCTTAAAATGCAAATAGACACTTGCCTGCACAAACGCAAGCTAACACATTATACTTCACAAAGATGAATTTTTCAAATGATTTTAAAATGGCAGGCTCACTATGAAACCTGCCATCATATATTTAAATCGGCTGTATAATTAATGTTGGGGTTGGGTATTACCAATCTCGACATTTTTTATTATAATAAAAAAGCCTCCAAGTCCCCAGTTCAACACAAAAAACTATACTTGGAGGAGGTGTCCATATGAACGACCTAAATAAGATTTTATGTATTTATGATGTAAATGTCAATGTTAATTGTGTAAAAGACGATGATATTTCGTTTTTTATTACTACTGACCCTAAACCTCATAAATGCCCGCGATGCAGTAACCAAACCGCTAAGGTACATGATTACAGAATCCAAAAGATTAAAGATATACCCTTTCAAGGTAAATCTTGTACACTACACCTTAAAAAGAGACGTTATCATTGTCCTAACTGTGGCAAAACACTTTTTACGAATCATATGATTTCGTTTCAAAGTATATGCATAGAACTCAAAGGCTGACCAAGTTCATTGCTCATTCTTTCCATAATGTAATAACTATTAAGGAGGCATCCGACAAAGCTAATGTCTCTACACATACTGTATATAAGATACTTGGTACACTCAACAATTCATCTGATAGAATTGGAGAAGCTATATCAATAGACGAGTTTAAAGGGAATGCCGGAACCGAAAAGTATCAAACTATTGTTGTGGATCCTATAAAACACAAAGTGCTTGATATACTCTACTCAAGAAAGAGTGCATGTTTGGTTGAATACTTTAAGTCTCTTGATAAGTCAAAACGCATGAATGTAAAATATTTCTCATGTGATATGAATAAGACTTTCATAGATATGGCTAAAACATACTTTCCAAAATGCTAAGATAGTTGTTGACAGGTACCACTTTATAAGGCAGGTATATTGGGCTCTGGAGAATGTAAGAAAGAATGTACAAAAAGAGCATGTCAAAGACTCTTAGAAGGTACTATAAGCGAAGCAAACACATCATTACGGCGAGAAAATCAAATCTGTCTGAAGAAAATAAGGCGGCACTTAATCTAATGTTAGAGTATTCAGAAGACTTAAGGAAAGCACACTTCATAAAAGAGTTGTTTATTAAGCTACTTGATGAAAAGTCATACTCAAAGCAACGAGTGCTACTTCGCGAATGGCTGCTTGAGGTGGAAAGTTCCGGTATAAAAAGAGTTTAATGCGGCAATCACAGCATTTAGAAATAATTACAAATACATCTTAAATTCACTTAAGTATCGACATATATCAAATGGACTCTACAGAAGGGTTTAATAACAAGATAAAAGGTACTTAAAAGAATATCTTATGGTGTACGTAACTTTACATATTTTAGGAATAGAATTTTAATGGCAACAGCTTAAAAAAAAATGACTGGGGACGAGGTCTTTTTGTTGTGCAAAAAAATATTTATCAGACTTTTAAATATATACTGCCCGGCAAAATGGTGAGTTCAAAAAATTTCAAATATAAAAAGTGGGCTGAAAAAATCAACCCACCCCAACACTTGACAAAGAACCTTTAAATCAAATAATCTCTGTATATCCCAAATCTGAAATCATATGGTATTTTCATCTTTATAATGCTACAGTAACATTCTTTTTTGCATTCTCAGGCAGATTGGATACATCAGTTGAAACACTGATGACAAATGTGATACCGTATTTCTCGCCCAATGTCTCTATACGGTCAATAGCTGAAGTGATATCCGCTCCCTCAAGAACTGCAAGCTTCAAAAAGCTGTCTAAGAATATAGCCTCAATATCATGGTCTGATGAGATGAGACCGGATAGAAATCCTATAAATCCGTCTGCCGACATTATAGGAAATTCACTGACATTTATAAGTCTTATCTTGTTATTAAGTTCATACATATGCTTTGAGCTCTTGTCAAGATAAATGACCGAACCGTTTGCCTTTGAAACAGCCTCGTTGGCCTTCTCAAGTAAAATTTTTGTTTTTCCCTTACCCTTTTCTCCTGCAATAATAGAAACCATGGTAACGCCCTCCTTAAAAATTAATGTTATCAAGTATAAATCATTATAATGATATTATAAAATATTAGTATGAATAGTGCAATGCTATTTATCGATTTTCAAAAGAAGTTTAGACATATTGTCATAGAGACCGGCCTTATTCTGCGCCTTCAACACTACTGAAATATATCTCTTTCCGTCAGCATCTTCACTCGCAAGTACAAGACAACTTCCCGCCGCAAATGTAGTTCCGGTCTTACCCGCATCTACTTTTACACTGCTTGGAGGCGCTTCTTGACCTGTTAAATATCTGTTTCCGTTTCTCCAATTCTTTGTAACCTGACTTCCGTCCGCCACAGTATATGTTACATTATATGAAGCCGCTCCGGCATAGTTTACAAATCTGGAATCTTTCATGGCCTCATGCAAAATCAGATAAAGATCATATGCCGTTGTATAATGATTTTCGTTTGAAAGACCGTTGGCATTTACAAAATTTGTATCTACCGCGCCTATTCTTTAGCTTCGTCATTCATCATCTTTACAAAGTTATCTACACTTCCGCCCACATGTACGGCAATTGCATTGGCGGCATCGTTTCCGGACGGCAACATAAGCCCATATAAAAGTTCATCAAGTGTGAGCTTGTCTCCCGGATGTATCCCTGCAAGACTGGCTCCGGCTTCATTTATCAAACTTTCCTCAGGTACCGTCACCTCATCTGAAAGATTGCCGTACTTTAATGCAATAAGTGCCGTCATAACCTTTGTCGTACTGGCAGGATACATCTTGGTTGTAGCCGCCTTTGAAGCCAAAAGACTACCGTCATCTTTTGCTATAATTGCCGCCTGCGCAGATATATCACCCGCATTGACCTCATCATCACTCGGCAGTGCCAAGTTTTTTGCAAGCGGCACTATCTGCGTATCTATGTCAAGACTTGATAACCTTTGAGAAAAGTCGTACTCGGTTATCATAAACCTGTAGTAGTATGTGCCGCCCAAAATCAGAACAATTACTATAGCTATCGGAATTAACAGATATAATTTATTGCTTGGTTTTTTACCTCTTTTTATATAATCCGACATGAGACTATCTGTAAGCCTCTCTAAACTCAAAGTCACCTCTGTCAAGTGCCATTATAAGAAGTTCCGCAGTTGCAAGGTTGGTTGCAAGAGGTATATTGTGCATATCACAAAGTCTCATAACCTTATCCGCATCCGGCTCATGGTTCTTTCTTGTAAGCGGATCTCTTAAGAAAATAACCAAATCTATCTCATTGTTCTCTATCTGAGCACCGAGCTGTTGCTCACCGCCCAAATGTCCTGCCAAAAATCTATGTATATTTAAGTTTGTAACCTCTTCTACCAATCTTCCTGTTGTTCCTGTTGCCGATAAATTATGTTTTGATAAAATCCCCTTATATGCAATACAAATTCTGCATGAGCTTTTTCTTAGCGTCATGTGCGATCAACCCTATATTCATCATTACCTCCAAATTTCTAGTTCTTACCCTGTCTTACAGCCACACTTGCAACCAAACCTACACCCAGATATAAGCTTAAAAGCGAGCTCACTCCATAACTGATAAATGGAAGTGGCAATCCGGTATTGGGAAATAGTCCTGTTGCAACCGATATGTTTGTGAAGCTTTGAAAACCTACCAAGGCCGCAAAACCTACACAAACCAATTTTCCCTCTAAATCTTTAGCCTTAGAGGCAAGGCGAAAACATTCAATAACTATAAGTGCAAAAAGCGTTATTACAACTAAACTGCCTACAAAACCAAGTTCCTCTCCAATAATCGCAAATATAAAATCCGTCTGATCCTGTGACACAAAGTTGCCGTTTTTCACCGAAGCGAAAGTATTGTTATTAAGTCCTTTGCCCATCAACTGCCCCGATGAAATAGCCATAATTGAGTTATCCTGCTGTACATTTATGTCTGCATACTTGTCAGGGTATATCCATCCAAGTATTCTATTTGCTTGATATCCCCTAAGAAAGGGAACAAAGTTACTGCGCAATAATAGTATGAATATCACTGCTGATGGTATTACAAATGCCAAACTGCCAAGTACCCACTTGTAACTGATACCTGATACAAACAACATACTGAGTACCATAATAAACACTACAATGGTTGTAGATAAATCAGGCTCCTTCAGTATTAAAATACATGGTATGGCAGCAACTACGGCAAATGCCGCTAAGAATGAAAATCTGTCAACCTCCTCCTGATGCTTGCCCAAAAAAGCTGCGATAAATATTATCATGCCAATTTTTACAATCTCGGAAGGTTGCGACTGCCCAATAACCGGTACTTTAATCCATCTCACCGCTCCGGCACCCTCAGGAGAATAACCGAAGAGCAAAACTGCAAGTAATAAGATAATACATATTCCATATATGATCCACATTAAATCCATTATCTTTCTGTAATGTATCAGGGATAAAAAGACTACCACTACAAGCCCCAAGACGATACCGAAAATTTGTTTAGCAACCATACTTTTGTCTCCGCCTGTAGCACTATAAATAGCCAATACGCCTATAACATTCAGAACTAAAATATAAAACAATAGTCTAAATGGATAATATCTAAGTTTATAACCGTCTAACATTCTCTACTCTCCAAATTCTACACGAATTTAGCAAAAAAATCCAGTGTTTTTTGAAAATTAACCTTTTTTCTGCAAAAATCAGTCGCCAATTCTGACATCACTTACATCAAGTGCACTATTATTCAAAATATAATCAAGACTAATTTGATTATAGTAGTACTTGTAAATATTCTTTGCAATAACCGCCGCATTTGTTGATGAATATCCGTAAGGTATATTTACGGTGACAGCTATCTCAGGACTTTCAAAAGGAGCAAATGAAATAAAGAATGCATGGTTGGCTCTGGTCTTTGACTCCTGTGCCGTACCTGTCTTTCCTGCAATATTTACATTCAAATCTGTAAATACTCTTCTGGCGGATCCTTCTTTTATAACTCTGTTCATACCCTCTTTTACATTTGCCCAGGTTTCAGGACTTATATCCACATGGTTCTTTGCCTCAGGAGTATAATCTTTTACCAAATTGCCGTAGCGGTCACATACCTTATCCAAAAGGCTCAGTTCAAATACTGTACCCTGATTTGCAATAGTTGAAACATATCTTGCAAGCTGTATATTGGCAAATGAGTGATTACCCTGTCCAAGTGATGACTGTTCAGGGTTGATATCTGAAATCTGAGGGTCATTTTCCACAATTTCCACACCTGATTTATGATCGAGTCCGAACATTGAAGCATATTTTCTAAGTCTCTCTATACCAAGCTCCGCCGAATACTCTCCGCTTGCATCTGTAGAAAGTCTGTGTCCTGTCTCTGCAAAGTATACGTTACATGAATCCTGTATGGCTTTAACCACATTTTCACTTCCATGACTTCCCGGATAAATCCAACACTTTATTGCAGGGTTTATTACATCATATATACCTGTACATACTACTGTATCATTCGGCGTTATAACATGCTCTTCAAGTCCTGCTATTGCCGTAATAGGCTTAAATGTGGAACCCGGAGCCTTCTTTGTCTGAGTTGCATTGTTGTAAAGCGGCAAACTCTCATCTTCAAGCAGCTTGTTAAAGTACGCCACATCCATTGAGTTGGCAAGTCTGTTGTTGTCATATCCCGGATACGAAACAAGTGCCCTTACCTCACCTGTGTTCACATCCGTCACCACCGCTCCTGCAGAACATGGGTCAAGTGCAAGCTGTGCAGGTGTTATCTCTATTCTTGACACCTTGTCGATGAAGAAATTAAATGCAAACCCTTCGTTTCCCGACATCAACTGTGCGTATGCATTATCATCCATATTTAAAATACCCTGATCAAACAGTGCAAGACAAAGCTCTCTGCCCGTTACCACATTGTTCTTTATCAGATATTTATAAATCAGTTTGTCAAACTCCGGATCTTCTCTTAACATATTACCTATATACTCAACAAGCTTTGTATATATATCTTCAGCACTTGAGTAATTGGTATCGCCTGAGAATATGGTCGTATCGATATATCCGCTTGATATTCCTATAAAGAGGTAATCTCTGAGAGTGGTTGTCTCATTCTTCCAAGCCTGATAAACTTCAGACTTTGTATCTATACTGTCTTTTTTTATAATATTCTTTGGAAAGTGCCGTATGAATATAATTCATATACGCCTTTGTATCTTCAGGCAAAGCATTCATCACGGTAGGTGCACCTGATGTAAGCTCATTGTTTATCGCCACCAAAATACTGTCTTTTTGAGCATTCAGCTTTACATTAAGTCCCTGCTCCGTAGCTGAAGCACCCTCTTTGAAAATCTTGTTATATCAAGTACATTATTTCCTATAAGCTGATAATAAGCATCCTTTACAGGTATAAGTCTTTGTGTGGAGTCTGTTCCCTCACTGTTCGGATTGTCGGCATTTACAATCTTACTTGCAAGTATTCCCGCAAGTTGCTGCTCCACAAGTCGATATGTGGCTATCTGCAAATTCTTGTCAATAGTCAGATAAACATCGTCACCTGCCGAAGATTCAACTTCGCTTATTGTCTGCATTATACGGCCTACATTGTCGACTATCATAGTCTTGGAGCCTTTTGACCCCTGTAAGGTACTCTCCATACTCTCTTCTATACCGGTTCGACCTACTATATCATTGAGAGTATAATCCGGTCTTTCTTTTAAAAGCTCATCAAGCTTGTCATCAGGCATCTTACCCGTATATCCTATAATATCCGAAAAATACACCGCATCATTGTAAACTCTGTAGGTATCGTTTTCCACATCTACACCTATCAAAGAAGCCGCATTTTCCATAATATCAATCTTTGTCTCTTCCGAAACATTGGTGGCTATTACAGTAGGCTCAAATCTTCTGTAAAGTTTCTTACCCATCTCGTATCTGACATTTATAAGGTCTATTTTATCCTGATTTGTAAGCTCTATAGGATTTCCCGATGCATCCTTCATCTTATCAAGACCGTAAGTCTTTGCTTTTTTATCAATCATCTCCTGTGCCGTGATATTCGACGGATATTTTCCCGCCTTATCATCAAGCTCATCGGTTGACTTAAGTCCGTACATATCCGCAATAAACCTAAGCCTTGCCGAATCCGACCTTGTAGTGTAGTAAGCCTCTCCGTTTTCGTTTACCGCCACCAAAAAGTCTCCTTCTATCTTCTGATCATGTTTCTTTAGAATCTGTATCAGACGATAGTACATATTATTTTTATCGTTAGGTTTTTTATAGTAACCGCCGTCTGTGATGGTTACCGTATATGACAGCTTGTTATACGCCAAAAGATTGCCGTTCCTGTCATATATATTTCCTCTGGCACCTGTGGTGGTCACAGTCTTTTTTATCTTTTGTACATATTTCTCCTGCGCCTCTTTACCGTTTACCATCTGCATTGTAAAAAGTTTTGAGCCCAGAATAAATACCATAAACGCATATATTACACTAAGTATAAATAGTCTGGAGGATTTTATCTTTTCAAAAAAACTCTCCTAAAAAAATCTTTAAAATCCCTTATCACCGGTTTATCCCTCTACTGTCCAATACTCTAAGTCTTTTGTTGTACCAAAGTAAAAAAATCTGTATAATATTAAGGTAAATATCAGCGTTATTACCACTTCAGGTATTATAATATTTTTTTCAGATAAAAATACAACATTGAATTTTTTTCTCTGATTAAGAACTTAAAAATATATATAAATATATTGTACATAACCTCACTTACAGCACACATCGCTACAGGTAATACTATGTATTCCTCATAAAAGTATGTAGAAAGCTTGCCGTTGATAAATCCGATCCATAAAAACAAAAATGTAAAGAAACCGAAAGGACCGGCAACATATAAATCCATTAGGATTCCGCATATCAAGCCGTATAGCATTCCCTCTTCCACACCCAGACTGAATCCGTATGTAAAGGTCAGTATTATAAGCAGATTCGGTGATGCATACAAAAAAGGTATAAACGGAAAAATACATATTTGAAGTGCAAATGCAAATATAATAAAAGCTATATTTACTATTATTCTTCTCATTGGTCACTCACTTCCTTCAGCTTGGTTATAACCAGCACCTCCGATATAGTGTCGAAGTTGACTACCGGTATTATATATCCGCTCTTTGTAAGCCTTGAAGAGTCATCCTTAAGATCTCTTGCATAGCCTATAAGTATATTAGGTAAATACTTTGTGGACACATTGGATGTAACTATCATATCACCTTCATTGACATCCGCATCAGACTTCACATCTCTTAAAATAAGTCTGCCCTCACTATACTGTTCAAGATTGCCGTCCACTCTGCAAAGTGCACCTGTTCTTAGAGACATTGCACTCACTCTTGAAATATCATCTATAACGGCTCTGACCGTAGCATAGTTTTTGCCTACATCGGTAACTATTCCTATCAGACCGCCGTAACCTATGACATTCATATCCACTGCAATTCCGTCGTCAGTTCCCTTATCTATTGTAAATGTTGAGAACCAATTTGTACTGTCCTTTGCTACAACTCTGGCTCCTACCTTAGGATAGTCGGAATAACTCTCATCAAGCTTATATAATTCTCTAAGTCTGGCAAGTTCTCCGTTATCCGCCATAAGCTTAGTGTTTTCCTGTGTAAGTTCGTAAATTTTTTTATTAAGCTCGATATTTTCGGTAATCGCACTATGTATCTTTCTTTGTTCTTCTATATTATCATATACAGCTCTTCCGGCCGTATTTACACCTGACTGTACAGGCAGAAGCACAATGCCTACCGCCTGTCTTAAAGGCGAAATAATAGAATCGTTGAATGAAGTTATTCCAATAAGAATAATGCTGATTATACTCAAAACTATCAGTACAAATTTGTTCCTAGATTCCATCAAATAATCCCCTGTTCCTTAAAGCTGTAATAGCAGTTGTCACCTATGACTATATGGTCTATAAGTTCTATACCGATGCTATCAAGCGCTTTATTTATATCCTTTGTTATATCAATATCCGCCTTGCTTGGTGACGGGTCACCACTTGGATGATTATGTAATAATATCACATTTACGGCCAAATGTTTTAAACTCTCTATTAAAATTTCTCTAACAGAAACTAAAGACGAGTTCACGGTGCCCACAGAAATCACCATATCGGAGATAGGTCTTTGTCTGGTATCCAAAAATACAATTCTAAGTTCCTCCACCTCAAGATGTCTGATACTTTCCTTGTAATAGTTTGCAACCACATCAGGAGAAGCAAAAGAAATACTCTTTTTTATATTTTTTCTCTCCCAGGCTCTTTTGCAAAACTCCCCCAGTGCAAGGATTTGTACCGCCTTTACCTTACCTACACCTTTTATGGAGAGCAACTTTTCCATATTGTGGTGAAATATACTGTTTATACCGAAACCTTCACCGTTGCCCTCAAGTATCTTGTAAGCAAGATTTATAACATTGACATCTTTTGTGCCGCTTCTAAGTAAAACCGCCAAAAGCTCAACATCTGTAAGTGACTCAACTCCATATTCAACCGCTCTGTCATATGGTCTTTGTTCAAGTGGCAATTCTTTTATTTTTTCCATAAATTCCTTTCCACTCTCCAAGCATGAAAGGCATTCATATTTTATCACAAAATATATGATTGTAAAATTAAAACATGAATTATTGTATCAATCCTGCATCATATATCTTTTGTAATGACAACATTATTCCAAGTTTTGCATGATACCATGTAAGTCCGCCTTGGAAAAATACCGAATAAGGCTCCTTCATAGGCCCGTCCGCACTGAGTTCTATAGAAGAACCGCCTACAAAAGCTCCTGCCGCCATGATTACATCACTGTCATATCCGGGCATCGCCCAAGGCTCGGGCTTTACAAATGAATCCACCGGTGCTGCAGCCTGTATTCCCTCACAAAATGCACACAATGCCTTAGGGTCTTTTAATGTAATCTCCTGAATAATATCAAATCTAGGTTCCGTTGCGTTCGGGTGGCAGTCAAATCCGAGACTCTCATACAGATTTGCCGCAAATATTGCACCCTTTAGTGCTCCTGCAACCACTGTAGGCGATAAGAAAAATCCTTGGAAAAGGCTCTGATTGATTCCGAGGCTTGCTCCTATTTCCTTACCGAGTCCCGGAGCCGAAAGTCTGAATGAAGCATTGTCCACACATTCCTTACTTCCTACAATATATCCTCCTATAGGAGCCAGACCTCCTCCGGCATTCTTTATAAGCGATCCGACAATCATATCCGCTCCCACCTCAAGCGGTTCTATCCTTTGTACAAACTCACCATAGCAGTTGTCCACCATACATATAATCTTAGGATTTATTGATTTTACAAAACTTATCAACTCGCCTATCTGCTCTACAGATAATGTCTTTCTGGTAGCATAGCCCTTTGACCTTTGTATTGTTACAAGCTTTGTTCTCTCATTTATGGCATTTTTTATACCCTCGTAGTCAAAAGAGCCGTCAGAGAGTAAATCAACCTGTGCATAGCTTACTCCGTACTCTTTAAGCGAGCCTCTTGACTCTCTTATACCGATGACCTCTTCCAAGGTATCATAAGGTTTGCCTACAGGAGATAAAAGCTCATCTCCCGGTCGTAAGTTTCCTGAGAGGGCAATATGAAGTGCGTGTGTACCGCTTACCAACTGAGGTCTGACCAAAGCCGACTCACCTTTAAATGCAGTGGCGTATACATCCTCAAGCACATCTCTTCCCAAATCGTTATAGCCGTATCCTGTAGTGGCCGCAAAATGTATATCGCTTACTTTATGCTTTTGCATAGCAGCCAACACCTTCATCTGATTGTACTCGGCATTCTTATCAATCTCCAAAAATCTCTCTTCCAAAGATTTCAAAACTTTATCTGAAAGTTCTATAACCTTTTTTGAAACCCCGAAACTCTCATATATATCATTCAAACTGCTCATTGTCTTTTCTTTCCATATCAATTTTTTCAACCATATAGTCGACTATCTTTTCATTGTTTTCAAACTCGAAAGGATTGATATAGATCACATCCTTCTCCCTCTTAAACCAGGTCACCTGCCTCTTTGCCATATGCCTTGTATTTTGCTTTATTTTATCTATCGCCTCATCTAAAGTGATCTCTCCGTCAAGATACTCAAGAATTTCCTTATATCCTATACCCTGCATAGAAATATTTTCTATTGAAAGTCCGGCATTCTTTAAGTCTTTAACTTCTTCAACCAGCCCTTCTTCCACCATTTTGTCAACTCTTTGATTTATCCTGTCATAGAGTATATCTCTTGGTGGATTTAACACAAAGAATCTGAAGTCATAAGGTGAGTCCTTCTTTCTTTGAGACTCGTTATGTGCAGATATCAAAGCATTGTTTATCAAAAAATACTCTATTGCTCTTATTATTCTTTTTTTATTGTTTTTGTGGATATTTTCTGCAGAAACACTGTCAATTTTTTTAGTTTTTTTCATACATGAAATTGGCACCCATTTTATCATATTCTTCTTCAAGTGCTTTTCTTATATCGCCGTTGTCATCCTGTTTATCAAAGTCTATATCGTAAATAACAGATTGTATATAGAATCCGGTTCCGCCTACAAGTATAGGTATATGTCCGTTTCGCTTTATCTCCTCTATAGAGTATTTTACCATATTTTGGAACTTTACGATATTAAAATCTTCTGTCGGATCCAAAACATTTATTAAATAATGCTTAACGCCCTGCATTTCATCAGCTTTTATCTTTGCAGTACCCACATCCATACCTCTATATACCTGCATCGAGTCTGCGCTTACTATCTCTCCGCCGATTCTTTTTGCCAAATCTATGGATACGGAAGTCTTTCCGGATGCTGTAGGTCCTGCCAAGATTATCAATTTATCCTTTGTCATACTATCCTTTTGAACTTCTTTTCAATTTCCTGCTTAGTCATTTTTATTACTGTAGGTCTTCCGTGCGGACAATTATAAGGATTGTCAAGTGACAAAAGCTCATCAAAAAGCTCATTTGCCTCAAGCAAAGAAATCCTCATATTTCCCTTTATAGCCGCCTTACAAGACATAGACGCCACCTTTGCAAGTATCAGCTCCGAAGGCGATATGACATCATAGTTTGTACTGTCTGAGAGCATCTCATTAAAAAGCTCGGCCTTAGGTATTGAAGGGAAAATATTCGGAATTGCGTTTATCTTGTATTCCTTACCTCCAAACTCCTCTATGTCAAAGCCGATACCTCTAAACTCATCCATATGCTCCTTTAAAACATTTTGTTCCAAATCTGTTAAAGTCACTATTATAGGAGGATTTATCATCTGAGATGAAAGTTTATTTGCTTTGCTTTCCTTTAAGAGTCTCTCATACATCACCTTTTCATGTGCGGCATGCTGGTCTATAATATACATCTCATTTTCAAGCTGTACAATCCAATATGTATCAAAGACCTGACCGATGACCTTCATATATTTTTTTGATTCACTTTCAAAAAATGAAAGTTGTGACGGTTTTATGCCGCTTGGATTAACATCATCAATATTTCCGATGTTGACCTCTTTGATACTTTTATTCGATAAATCATTTATATCGGAGTATACCCTTTTTGTATTTTCATCCTTTATAAAAGACATATCATCCTTAGGATTGTACATATTTTCTTTCGGTACTCTCCATTTTATCTCATCATCCGAACCGGTACTATGAATCTGAAGCGTATCTTTTGTAACATCCTCATACTTATTCTGTAAGACTTCTTCCGGTATTTCAGACATATCCCTTCTCTTGTTTTCAAAAGGCTCGGGAGTGTTTACAAATATCTTCTTTTCATTTAAAGCCTTACCTACAGGTACTTCTCTTACCGCACTCTGTGTTATAAATATTTCTTCTACAGCCTCTTTTGTATTGTCGTATACAAAATTTCTGTCTGAAAATCTTACTTCCATCTTCCTGGGATGGACATTTACATCCACTCCGTCCAAATCAAAGTTCAGAGCACAAAACGGATACTGATGCTGCATAAGTCTGTCTCCGAAACCGTCTTCAACAGCCTTTGATATGATATTGTCCTTTATATACCTTCCGTTTACAAAGATATTCTCAAGACTTCTTGAACTTCTTGTGACCTCAGGCCTTGCAACCACACCTCTTATCTTTATACCTTTTTTTTCATATTCCACATTACAAAGCGCCTTTGAAATCTCCTTGCCGTAGAGCTGATAGACTATATCCTTCAGATTGCCGCTTCCGTTTGTCTGCAATTTAATCTGACCGTTTGAGATAAACTTAAAAGCAATCTCTGTATTTGCCATAGCAAGTTTTTCTACAAGCTCACTTATATGTGCACCCTCTGTTGAAGCGGTCTTTAAAAACTTTCTTCTTGCAGGTGTATTATAAAAAATATCTCTGATAATTATACTTGTACCGTCAGGCGCGCCGATTTCTTCATATTCCACCTCGGTGCCGCCTTCTATATAGTATCGAACTCCTGTAAGCTCATCTCTTGTCTTTGAAATCATCTCACATTTTGAAACGGCCGCAATGCTTGAGAGCGCCTCACCTCTAAAGCCGAGACTTTTTATTGAAATAAGGTCCTTATCACTGACTATCTTTGAGGTGGCGTGCCTTAAAAATGCCTTCTTTACTTCACCCGAAGGTATACCGCAGCCGTTGTCCGTAATTCTGATAAGATCTATTCCTCCATTTTTTATCTCAACCGTAACCAAAGAACTTCCGGCATCTATTGAATTTTCCAAAAGCTCTTTAACTATTGATGCAGGCCTTTCCACCACCTCACCGGCCGCAATCTTATCAATAGTATCCTTATCCAGTATATTTATCATAAGTCTCCTTTTAAAACTTATATCCTGTTTTTTATCTTATTTTGCAGATTGTACAAGGTATTTAACGCATCCATAGGAGTCATAGAAGTAATATCAATTTTAGATATCTCATCTATAATCGTATCATTGTTCATCGCGTCAAACAGTGAGAGCTGTCCGGCCTCGACCTCATCTGTCCTCTTCACAGGCTTTCTCTTTGAAGCGGCGGGAGTAGCCTCGGCAATTTCTCTTGCCCTTGTGGCGATATCCGCACTTGAAAGCTCCTCTATAAGCTCCTTCGCCCTTTCAGTCACACTGTCAGGCACACCTGCAAGCTTTGCAACCTGTATTCCGTAGCTCTTATCCGCACCTCCTGCAGCTATCTTTCTTAAAAAGACTATATCGTCTCCTCTTTCCTTGACCAAGATACAGTAGTTGTTTACTCCGGGCATTGTTCCTTCAAGCTCCGAAAGTTCATGGTAATGTGTTGCAAAAAGAGTCTTTGCACCTATCAGCTTTGTATTTGAGATATGCTCCACCACCGCCCATGCAATAGCAAGCCCGTCAAAAGTCGATGTTCCTCTTCCTATCTCATCCAAAATAACCAAAGAATTTCTTGTGGCGTTTCGTAAAATGTTTGCAACCTCCGTCATCTCCACCATAAATGTGGACTGACCGCTTGCAAGGTCGTCCGAAGCCCCCACTCTTGTAAATATCCTGTCACATACGCAAAGGTTTGCCTGACTTGCAGGTACAAAGCTTCCTATCTGAGCCATCATACATATAAGAGCCGTCTGCCTCATATAAGTTGACTTGCCTGCCATATTCGGTCCTGTGATTATAGACATTCTCTTCTTATTCTGATCAAGATATGTATCATTTGCAATAAAAGAATCATCATTTAACATACTTTCAACCACAGGATGCCTGCCGTCTTTTATATCTATAACTCCGTTTGTATTTATTTGAGGTCTTATATAATTATTGTTGTATGCAACTGTCGCAAGTGAACATATCGCGTCAATGTACGCAAGCGACTTGGCACTTGACTGTATTCTTTTTACATTGCCTGCAACAATATCTCTTACCTCTACAAACACCTCATATTCCAAATTATTTAGCTTATCCTCGGCACCGAGAATTATATTTTCAAGCTCCTTTAACTTATCTGTAGTATATCTTTCCGCATTTGTAAGTGTCTGCTTTCTCACAAAGTAGTCAGGCACCATATCTTTAAACGAATTGGTTACCTCAAAATAATATCCGAAGACTTTATTGTACTTTATCTTCAGGTTTTTAATACCGGTCTTTTCCTTTTCATCCGCCTCAAGCGAAGCCAACCAGTTCTTGCCTTCCGTCTTTGCCTGCCTGAGCTTATCTATCTCGGCATTGTAACCTGTATTTATTATATTTCCTTCTTTCAGTGAAAGCGGACTGTCCTCATTTATGGACCTGTCTATAATATCTATAATATCCTCAAGTTTATCAAGTCCTTCATTTATCTTGACTATCTCACCCGATGTACAGGTATTTAAAACTTCCTTTATCGGAGCGATCATCTTCATGGAAGATGACAACGCCAAGAGGTCTCTTGTGTTTGCACTCTTTGTCACAACCCTTGCCATAAGTCTTTCAAGGTCATAGACGGGGTTTAAATACTCTCTTAACTCCTCTCTGTCTATATATCTGTCAAAAAGCTCGGCTACGGCTTCCTGCCTGTTAAGTATTCTCTCTCTGTTGATAAGCGGCTGCTCCAGAAAGCTTCTGAGCATTCTGGCACCCATTGCCGTACTTGTCTTATCAAGCACACCGAGCAAGGAGCCGTTTCTTTTTTTCTCTCATAGTCTCTACAAGTTCAAGATTTCTCCTTGAGCTTGTATCCACAATCATATAATCACCGTTTTTATAGGCGGATATACTCACTATCTGTGCACATGAGCTTTTTTGCATCTCATAGAGATACTTAAGCATAGCACCTGAAGCTATGGTTGCATCTAAAAACTCCGAAAGTCCAAGTGCTTCAACACTTGATACTTTGAAATGCTTCTTTAATATATCAATACCGCTTTTTTCACTGAAGTATGAATTGTCAAGCGAAGTTATTGTTATATTATATTTTTTCTTCAACTCATCAAGTGAAATACCGCTGATTTCAAATGCATGATTACATATAATCTCGGTAGGCTGATACTTTTGTATCTCATCAAAGAGTTCTCTGCTTGTAACAAGCTCAGTAACAAAGAAATCGCCTGTGGATATATCACATATGCTAAGCCCGAATCTCTCATCAATATAAAATATCGAAATGATATAATTGTTCTTATCATCTGCAAGTACTCCGCTGCTTGTTATGGTACCCGGAGTTACAATCCTTACGACCTCTCTTTTTACAAGCCCCTTTGCAAGCTTAGGATCTTCCATCTGCTCCGCTATAGCCACCTTATGTCCGTTTTGCACAAGTCTGTTTATATAAGTTTCCGCCGCATGATAAGGCACACCGCACATAGGAGCTCTCTCTTCAAGTCCGCAGTCCTTGCCTGTCAGTGTAAGTTCAAGCTCCTTTGCCACCATAGTCGCATCATCAAAAAACATTTCATAAAAATCGCCGAGGCGATAAAAAAGTATACAATCCGGATACTCGTCCTTAGTCTCCAGATATTTTGACATCATTGGAGATAGTGCCATTTATTCCTCACTTGTCTGTATATGCCCCATATAGTAAAAGCCTTTTGCCTCATCAAGGAAAACATCCACAATTTCACCTATCAGTCTTTTTCCGCCCTTAAAGTGTACAGTCAGGTTGTTTTCAAGCTTTCCTGTAAGATATCCTTCAAGATGCTCATCCTCGCCCTCTACCAAAACAGGCATACATTTCCTTCATTTTTCTTTGTATTTTCCGCCGCTATATCCTGAACGGTCTTTAAAAGTCTGTCAAATCTGTCCTTAATGACCTTAGGATCTATCTGATCTTCCATCTTTGCGGCAGGCGTTCCCGAACGCTTTGAATATATGAATGTGAATGCGGAGTCATATCTGACTTCCTTTACCACATCCAAAGTATCAAGAAAGTCTTCTTCACTTTCTCCCGGAAATCCTACAATAATATCGGTTGTAAGAGAAATATCGGGAATAGCCGCCTTTATTCTTCTTACCAAATTAAGATACCCCTCTTTGGTATAAACTCTGTTCATCTTTTTCAAAATTGAAGAACTTCCCGATTGCAGCGGCAAATGAAGATGCTTACATATCTTTTTATTTTTCTTCATCACTTCTATGACCTCATCTGAAAGATCCTTCGGATGAGGAGTCATAAACCTTAATCTCTCAAGTCCCTCTATCTTTGAAACTTCATCCAAAAGCATTGCAAAGTTTGTCTTTTCATCAAGCCCCTTACCGTATGAGTTCACATTCTGCCCCAGAAGCATAACTTCCTTTACTCCGTCGGACACCAAGCCCTTTATCTCATCTATTATTTCCTCCGGCTTTCTTGATCTTTCTCTGCCTCTTACATAAGGCACTATACAGTAGCTGCAAAAATTATTACATCCGAATGTAATGTTGACACCTGATTTGAAAGCAAACTGCCTCTTGTTCGGAAGCTTTTCGACAATCATATCTGCACTTTCCATTACATCCACAACCTGTTTTTTGGTCTTAAGATGATCAAAAAGTATCTCCGCAAGCTTATAAATATTGTGGGTTCCGAATACAAGGTCCACATGTCGGTAGGATTTCTTTATTTTCTCCACCTCTTCAGCTTCCTGCATCATGCAACCGCAGATACCTATAATCATATCGAGATTCTTTTCCTTGCTCTTTTTTAACTGTCCCACTCTGCCGTAAAGTCTGTCATTTGCATTTTCTCTTACCGTACAGGTATTAAACAGTACAAGGTCGGCATCCTCTTCATTTTCAGCTTCTATATATCCTATTCCGCTAAGTATTCCCGAGAGCTTTTCGGAATCTCTTGCATTCATCTGACATCCGAAAGTGACTACCTTATATGTAGGGTATCTCCCCCTTGTCTATCGCCCCTGCGTGTATTATATCATTGACCTCAGACATGAAATATTCCTGTCTTAAAGGTTCCTCTGTAGGTATTAAATTCTCCATAATCCTCTTTCTATCTTGCTTTTAAAATATGGTCCATCACAATATCATACTCATTTGCTTCAAAGTCTATATCGGTCTGAAAATCATATACCGGCCCTATAAGTGTATTCTCACTGTGTAATCCGAAGTATCTGTCATAGTATCCGGCACCGAAGCCAAGTCTGTGACCGCACTTGTTTAATCCGATAAGCGGTACCAATACCTTTGCGACTTTTGGAATAATCTCTTCACATGAAAGGCTTGGCTCAAGTATTCCGAACTTTGACCTTTCAAGATTGTCAAGTGAGTATACTCTAAAAAACTTCATATCCTTACCACAGACTCTTGGAAGTCCCAAAACTATATCTATATTGTAATTTTCCTTATAATATCCGCTTAGAATCTTTTCAAACAGCGGCCTTAAATCTATCTCATTTCCAAGCGGCATAAATCCGAGTACCACCGTATTTTTTGACTCTTTTAATATAGCGTCAATATCTTTTATTATGCTTTCACTTGCAGATTGCACTTCCTCTTTTGTAAGTGAATTCCTTTTTTTAAGTAAAAGTTCTCTGGCATCTTTTTTAGTCATTTTTTCAGTCATTTTTATTTCCGAACTTTTTGCCAAGGTCTGTAATACTGCCGTCGGCTTCCTTTATTGACACATTATTAAGGCTCGCTCTTAAGTTTTCTTTTACAGCCTCCAAATATTCTTTTCTAAGCTCGGCCTGTTCCTTTTTTTCTTCCTCAGTCAGACCTACACTCTTTTGCTTATGTGCCAATGTATTTATTCTGTCAATCTTTATATTATCCATCTTTCACCTCTTATTCCAAACAATTCAGCCAATCAAAATCCTTATTTTGTTTAGCCGGAAAATATGTGCCTATTTTTTCACCCTTTGCAATATTTTCTATTATACTCATATTGCTTGCACTTGCAATTACCATATCACATCCTGAATTGGTAGCAATCTGTGCCGCCAAAAGCTTTGTATACATTCCGCCTGTTCCAAGATTTGACTTTGAAGTGGACTTTCCCATACTCATATATTTGTCAACATCGTCCACATAGTCGATAAACTTTGCATCCTTATTGGTATTCGGATCGTCTGTATACAGCCCGTCAATATCAGATAAAAGTATAAGAAGGTCGGCTTCAGTCAATGCGCTTACCAAAGCGGAAAGTCTGTCATTGTCTCCGAACTGTATCTCATATGTTGAAATAGTATCGTTTTCATTGACTATAGGCACCGCACCGTATGTCAAAAGCTGTGTAAAGGTCGCCTTTGCATTGTCGCGATAAGTATCATCCGTGATAGTGGTCTTTGTCATCAAAATCTGTGCTATTCTGATACTGTACTCTGAAAAGAGCTTTCTGTACTCCATTATAAGTCTGGCCTGTCCGATTGCGGCAAGCGCCTGCTTCTCACATAAAGTGGAAGGTTTTTCATTTATTCCAAGTGAATGTCTGCCTGTTGCAATAGCACCTGATGAAACAAGTATTACCTCCTTACCTGCTCCCTTCAAATCGGCTATCCGCCTTATAAGTTTTTCTATCTTCGAAAGATTAAGCTCACCCGTCTCACTGTGTGTGATACTTGAAGAGCCTATCTTTATAACAATCCTTTTGGCATCTCTTACCTTTTTTCTTATTTCCATTACCGCTCCTTGTAACTCTCAATAATTCTCTCGGCCACCTTAAGCCCGTCCATAGCCGCACTCATTATACCGCCTGCATACCCTGCACCCTCGCCGCAAGGATATATGCCTGCAATATTTGATTCAAGCACCTCGTTTCTGCTTATCCTTACAGGTGATGAAGTCCTTGACTCTATGGCCACCACATAGGCGTCATCATTTATAAAGCCTTTTATCTTCCTGTCAAAATCTTTGAAAGCCTCTTTCATACTCTCATAGATTTCCGTAGGGAAAAGCTTGTCAACTCTTGATATCTTTGTAGCTCCCTTTATCTTAAGGCCTGCAGTTTCAAAGTCCGTACTTTCCACACCGTCTAAAAATCTGCCAGTCTTTGAACAGGTACTTTACCTTCTCCCATCTTATACGCACTTTCCTCAAGTCGCCTTTGAAACTCTACTCCCTTTAGAGGGTCGTCCTTGTCGCCGTATTTATCAAAGTCTTCTTCAGATACGCTTACAATTATGGCCGAATTGGCTTCACCGGAGTCTCTTTTATGGTAACTCATACCGTTTACGGCAATTCTTTCACCTTCTGTGGAAGCATTCACTACGAATCCTCCCGGGCACATACAAAATGAGTACACACCTCTGTCAAAGCTTGATCTGAATGTAAGCTTATACGGTGCCGGCGATAAAAATGCCGCTTCCTTTTCCCCGTACTGTGATACATCTATAAGATTCTGTGAATGTGAAACTCTTACTCCCAGTGCAAAAGCCTTAGATTCCATATAAATGTCCAGATCTTTTAACAGCTTAAAAGTATCTCTTGCACTGTGTCCGATCGCCAAAATTATATCTTCACAAGGTATATCTTCCGTCTGATTTATCTTTGTATTTAACACCTTTATATGCTTACTTTTTTTGTTTATATCCTCTATATCTATAAGCTTGGTATCAAATCTTACTTCTCCTCCAAGTCTTATTATCTCTTCTCTGATTGATTTAACTATATCCGTCAAAAGATCGGTTCCTATATGCGGCTTGTTGTCATAGAGTATCTCTTTTGGAGCTCCGTACTCCACCAAAGTTTCAAGTACAAACTTATTTCTCCCGAAAGTATCCTTTACCAAGGTGTTTAGCTTGCCGTCTGAGAATGTACCTGCGCCTCCTTCACCGAATGAAACATTCGATTCCGGATTCAACTTGCCCTCATTCCAGAACCTGTCCACACTTTCTTTTCTTTCTTCTACACATTCACCGCGCTCTATTACTATAGGTTTTAACCCGTTTTTAGCCAGTAAGAGTGCCGCAAATATGCCTGCCGGACCGAAACCCACCACTACCGGTCTTTTAATATCAGCCGCTTTCAGCCCTTTTGCATCCTTATAGGCATATATTACAGGCTTTGCAAGGCTTAAGCTCTTATTTCTTTTTAAATACTTCTCTTCATTACAAACACTTACATCTATAGAATAAGAATAAAAGATTTCAGGCTTTTTTCTAGCATCTACAGATCTCTTTTTTATTTCTATACTCTTTATCTCATCTATATTGCAACCGACAGTCTTCGCTATCTTTTTTCTCAAATCATTTTCATCATGATGTACACCAAGTTGCAAAGAATTTATATGTAACATATTCTCACCCTTATAATCCGTTTCCTGCTATATAACCCGATGTCCATGCCCACTGCAGATTATAGCCTCCGCATATTCCGTCCACATCAAGTATTTCACCTGCAAAGTACAGATTCTTTACAGACTTATACATCAGATTTCATCCACATCCTTTAGAGGAATTCCTCCTGTGCATACCTGTGCCTTGTCAAAATCACCGCTTGCCTTTACTTTAAAATCAAGCTTCTTACAAAGTAAAACAAGTCCGTCAAAGCTTTTTTTATCAATCTTTTTTATTTTCATCTCAGGAGAGATTTTGGCGGCTTCAAGTATTCCGAGCCAAAGCTTACTGTTTATAAGCCCGTTTCCAAGGTCCTCCATTGTAATAAATGAAGGTATATTTTTTCTGCTGTTAAGTATCTTTTCTACATCCCCGATATGTGAGAACATATCAAGCCTTACAATTACACTTTTTCTTTCATAGAGCAATTTACTTACATATCTGCTCACCTGAAATGTGGGGATACCCGAAATACCGCTATCGGCAAACTGAAGCTCTCCGAAGTCTCCGGCAATCTTTTTATTGTCACAATATATGGCTATTTCACCCTTTGCCCTGACCCCAGATGTCATCTTAAAAAAGAGCTTATCATCAAGCTTAATACCGCAAAGTGCCGGCAAAGGAGGTCTATACTTTATATTCAGCTTGTCAAGTACAGGTAAAAAAGAGCCGTCACTCCCAAGCTTAGGCGCAGCCTTAAGCCCTGTAGCCACTATAAGCTTATCAAAATACAGCTTACTTATCTTTTTTTGTGAATCACATACATCTACAAAAAAGCCTTTCTCAGACAGTTTTATATCCTTCACATATGTATTTAAAAGTATATCGGCATCATATCTGTCAAGCTCCATCAAAAGCGCATTTCTTATGGAAGCGGCCTGCTCCGAAGCCGGGTAAACATATCCGTCTCTGATATACTCCACCACTCCGATACTGTTAAAAAACTTTATTGTATCAAAGCGGCCAAACCTGTCTGTAAATTCAATCACTCTATAATTGTTGTGAAAATTTGTGGCTTCCATTCTTGTATTTGTAAAATTACATTTGCCGTTTCCGGTTGACAGTATCTTCTTTAGAAGCTTGTCATTGTGCTCTATGACCGTAACTTCATTCTTTCCCTTACACGCAAATAGAGCAGACATTATACCTGCTGCTCCACCGCCAATAATCCCAACTTTCATTTCAAAAGCCTGACTTTCTGTAAAATACTTACCAACTTTTTGCCCTTAGGCATCTGCAATATCTCATTCTTTGAGATTGTCCTTGTACCTATCAAAAGTATCACATATACCGGAACACCTACCGCTACAGGTATCATTGTAAGTAAAACCCTGCTCTGCGTAAATGTTCTAAGCAGTGCATATGCTATATATACAGCTATTCCCATAATACCTGCACAGATAAAAGGCATCAAAAATGTCTTTATAACTTCCTGCCTGTAGTATAAGTTCTTCTTTATACTTCTTGCATTCAATATACACATAGACAGTGCAAATACCATATTTCCGAAAACCAATCCTATTACATTTGACTTAAATGCAAACAATAAGATATACAAAACAATAAAATGAATAGCAAGTGATATAGCTGCATTCTTTACAGGTCTGTTGATAAGATTGGTACCCTGCAATATGGCATTTGTAACTGTGGATATGGAATAAAGCACAACTACAGCCGAGCCTATAATCATAAGATATGAAGCCAATATTGCATCATCTGCAGAATTGAACAGTATTCCCATAACAGGTACGGAAATCACCGCCAGACCTATTGCACATGGGAAACTTACTATAGTTGCAAATCTGATTACCATAGAAATCTTTGAGTTCACGTCTCCCTTATCGCCCCTTGAAAAGCTCCTTGAAACGGTAGGAATCAAAGAAGACGACATTGCATTTGCTATAGCTACAGGCACATTTACAAGCACAAGATACCCTCCGGTATATATACCGTAAGCCTTGAAGTCTCATACTCAAGACCCAGCGCCTTCATACTCTGTCCGAAAACCATACCGTCAAGCACGGAGTTTATATTGTAGATTGCTGTAGATGCTATAACAGGTATAACAGTAAGCACAAGTACCTTTGTAATATGTGAAAAACTCTCTTTCTTTGAAGTATTGTCCTCTCTAAGACTCTTACGCCTTTTGCCTGCAGTCAAAAATAAGAATACAAATATTATTAAAAGAGCCGTTACGGTACCTGCACCTGTACCTATAGTACCTCCGGCCGCACCGTAAGCCGCCTTTACATCATCTCCCTTTGCACCCTTTATTGCCATCTCACACAAATAATATGCGGCTCCTACAGATACCGCAGCATTTATTATCTGTTCAAAAATCTGTGAAACGGCTGTAGGCACCATAGTGGAATGTCCTTGGAAATATCCGCGAAGTACTCCGAGATAAGCCATTATCCATATGGTAGGGGCAAGACTCTTTAGCGCATACTTTGCCAAAGGCATCTGATACAGACTGCTTGCAAATAATCCGCACCGAAAAATATTACACAAAATCCTATTCCGCCCACTATAGTTGCATAAATTAAAGCCGCTCTAAGTATCTTTCCGGCATTCCTGTACTCATTCTTTGCAATCCTTGCCGAAACCATCTTGCTTACCGCAAGCGGCAATGAATACGAGGACAACAAAAGAATGATAGCATATAGATTGTATGCTGTGGAATAATATCCCATACCTTCGCTTCCTATAATTCTAAGAAGCGGAACTCTATACGCAAGTCCTATCAGTCTTACAAGTATTCCTGCTACAGCCAATATGGCTCCCTGAACCAAAAAATTATTAGATCCACTCTTTGTCTTTTTAACCGGCATTATCTGCTAATCCCTTCAAGCTCCAAAATTTTTCTTTGTCTGTCTTCCATAATCACTCTGTCTTCATCCACCATATGGTCATACCCCATAAGATGAAGCATGGAGTGCACCACCAAAAACGCAAGTTCTCTGGTCTCACTGTGACCGTATTCTATAGCCTGCTCTACTATGTGATCTGTGGAAAGTATAATATCACCCAGCAGCAGCTCACCGGTCTCAGGATTAAAGGCATCCACACTCTCTTCAATATTATCAAAGTTTCCGGGGATTTCAAACTCGTTAAAAGGAAATGATAAAACATCCGTAGACTTATCAATCCCTCTGTATTCACTGTTTATCTTCCTTATCTCTTCATCGTCCACAAAAGTCACCGAAACCTCGGCTTCATAAGGACAATTTTCAAAGTCAAGCGCCGATACCACCATCTTATTTACTATATCTTCATAAGGTATATCAAGTTTTTTCTCAGACTCATAGCTTATCTCTATAGTCATACTCCCTCGCCAAAGCCTAAAGGCTTATCTTCTAAATCTTTTTTTATCTTCCTTATCCTTTGACATATTTTTCTTTTCATATATATCATAGGCTTCTACAATCTTTTGTACCAAAGGATGACGAACAACATCCTTATTGGTAAGCATACAAACACCTATATCATCAATATTCTTAAGTATTTTCAGCGCAATATCAAGTCCCGATGTCTGTCCCTGCGGCAAATCCTTCTGGCTCTGATCTCCTGTCACTATCACCTTTGAGCCGAAACCTATTCTTGTAAGGAACATCTTCATCTGTGCCGGAGTAGTATTTTGTGCCTCATCAAGTATTATAAAAGCATTATCAAGGGTTCTACCTCTCATATATGCAAGAGGAGCCACCTCTATAAGACCTTTTTCCTGATTATGTAAAAAGCTGTCCGCACCCATTATCTGATAAAGCGCGTCATAAAGCGGCCTCAGATACGGATCTATCTTACTTTGCAGATCTCCCGGCAAAAATCCGAGCTTCTCTCCGGCCTCAATAGCGGGCCTTGTAAGAATAATCCTGTTTACGGCACCGTCTTTAAAGCCTGTATCGCCATGGCCATAGCCAAATATGTCTTACCCGTACCGGCAGGTCCTACACCGAAGACTATCATCTTGTTTCTTATAAGATCCACATACTGCTTCTGACCCAAAGTCTTCGGCTTTATAGGTTTACCCAAAATAGTTCTTGCTATCACATCCTGATCTATAGCAAGTATCTTGTCGTCTTCTAATGTAAATGACAATGAAAGTGCATAATCTACGTTCTGCTCTGTGATCTGATTGCCTCTTTTTGAAAGTTCGATAAGATTGTTAAAGACCGACTTTGCCTTGTCCACATAGGCTTTAGGTCCTATTATCTTTATGCTGCCGTCTCTGGCAATCATGCTGACCTTAAGAGTCCTCTCAATCTTCTTTAAATATACGTCAAACTCGCCGCAGACATTCCTTTCATGCTCCATAGGTATATCTATAATATTTTCAATAATGCTCAATATTTTCTCCTTAAAATTATCTGTTTAAAAAGAAAACCCCGGTCAAATGACCGAGGTTGTGAAAACACGCAATTAATTAAACTTACGCTTTCTAGCTGCTTCAGACTTTTTCTTACGTCTTACGCTTGGCTTCTCGTAATGCTCTCTCTTACGAATTTCTTGTTGAATGCCTGCCTTAGCACAATTTCTTTTAAATCTTCTAAGTGCACTGTCAAGACTCTCGTTTTCTTTCACAATCACGTTTGACATCTAAGATCTAACCTCCCTCCGGTTGTGAAATTCAAAATCTATATCATTATACCACAAAGTATAGATTCGTCAATATGTTTATTTCATTTCCTATCAAAATTGAGAGCCAAATTATTGTCGGCATCAAGAGAATAGTTCACAAATATGTACATATCATACCATTTGTCGTTCTCCCAAAGCTCATCATCCTTCCCGTTTTCATAAATAGACTCAAAGCTTTCGACCTCACTCTCAGGCACAAGCCATCCTCCAAGATCGCAAACCTTCATATCATTCAATGAAATATCTCTTCCTTCAAAAGTATCACAAAAAAAGATACCGCCGAGTTTTTTGGCCTCTTCCTCTACAATACCAAGAAACTTTTCAAAATCTTCTCCTTCATTGCTTCTTAAGCCCTGCATCTGTATAATCTCCCGTCTTTATTAAAAAATTTTCGCTAAAAAATACTTTTTATATAATATCACAACAGCTACAGAAATGGAATGAAAATATACATATTTCTGATATTATTTACAAAGGCCGACCTATACTACCTTTTTAATCATAGTCGCTATATTCTTTTTCTTGGTCGCCACATTATTTATAATCTTATTCGTTATCTTAATCGCTATATTATAGTCGATTTGTCTTATCATAATCGTTTATTGTATATGTTTGGCGTATATCATATTTGTACTTTGCGGTTATGATATCTTCTTATACCTTTGATGTCTGCTCCTTGGCTTACCCGGCAATGTCATCTCTACAAGACCGAGTTCTATAGCAGGATTAAGATAGTTCTTTCTGAAGGTAGGCTTATGAGTCATACCGAGTCTGAGCATTATTTCATTTGTAGAAAGTACCTCATCACCCATAACCTCCAAAGCTTATTTGTAAATGAAGATGTAGCCTTTACTGTAACACTATCATCCATAACCTCATTTTTATAACTCTTATTTATACTTTTAGTTTCAGCAACCTTACTGCCGACCTTAGGTATATCCGCATTCTTTAATGTTTCATATACATTCTCAAGCATCAGCTCTACAAACCTGTTACACTCTCCTATCTTACAGGCATCGTACAATACCTCTCTGTATTCATCCCTTCTCTTTATCAGATTATCATAAACGCATACAAGCAAAAAGATATCCTTCCACCTGCAAAGCAGCATATCAAACCAAAGCCTTGACATGATCCCGTTATATTCTTTAAACGGCTTCAAAAACTCAAGCTCAAAATATAATACTGCACTCTTTATAAGAGGGTGAAGTTCACTTTTCTTATACCACTCCAATATATCCCTTATGGCCCCCGGCACAAATCTTGACGGTATCAAATCCGTTTCAAACATAGCGCCGTCATTCTTACCGTCTTCCCTAAACTCATATGAATCCATATCTGCAGATCTTAAAAGCATTTTATACGCAAAGAGCATATCGTTTATAGAACAGGGATTTATTTTGGGTGACATTTCATATACTTCAAAAAGATTTTTCGCAAGTGTACTCTCCTTATAATCTTTAGCAATCTTCTCTCCTCTTATAATATCCTCTATATAATCAGGTAAAAGACCGCACTCCTCAAGCGACAGTAAAGTATAGACCTTCTTTATCATACAAGCCTTTGCCTTTGAATTTATCTTTACCTCAAAAAGTACACCGACTCTGCCTACTTCCTCACTTATCTGCGTAAGTAAATTTATCATTTTATCGCTTAATTTAAAAATCGGATTATATTCCCTCAAAGTATCCTCCCTTCTTTCAGCACAACATCAATTACTACAATGAATATTACAGTAAAAATAAGAAGCTGTCGATACAATATGACAGCTTCTCATACATTTACTCCGTTTTATTTTTTTCTTTCCTTATTTTTTTACATATAATATCTGTATATTTTCTACCAGTATAGTAAGATTTCTAAATACAGACTCGGCTCCGAATCCGAATATAACCATCAACAGGATGCTTACTCCCGACAAATCTGTAAGTGCAAACAGTTTCCTAAAGAAGATCCCTGCAAATATAAATCCGAAGATATTGCCTGCTATAATCATATACTTTCTTGTGTTGAAAGGCTCGCTTATCTTACACAAAATCATAAAACCTACAACCGACATTATCATAGTAGCAATAGTTCCTATACTGTCGTCAGATATCTCAAATACGCTTCCGCACATCACTATAGCAAATACCGCAACAACATCCGTCAATCCTCCGGGCAATGCCTTTATAAGTACATTCTTAAGGAAATCTCCTTTGATCCTGTGCTTATTGGGTTCAAGTGCCAATAAAAATCCCGGAATACCTATAGTAAACATGCTTACAAACGAAATCTGTGCAGGCTCAAGCGGATATGTGAACATAAATACCGCCGAAAGCACTGATAAAAGCAGTGAGAATATATTCTTTACAAGAAACAAGCTTGCAGAACGTTCAATATTATTGACCACTCTTCTGCCCTCATATACCAGATCGGGCATATGTGCAAAGTCGGAATCCAAAAGTACAACCTGTGCAGCCTGTGCGGCGGCCTCACTTCCGGATGCCATTGCCACACTACAATCCGCATCTTTCATAGCCAGTATATCATTGACACCGTCACCTGTCATAGCCACGGTATGTCCGTTATTTTGTAACGCCTTTACAAGCAACTGTTTTTGTTTTGGGGTCACACGCCCGAAAACGGTATAATTATTTGCCGCTTCCGCTATTTTCTTGTCACTGTCAAGTAAAGATGCATCAATATAATGCTGTGCATTTTCTATACCTGCCTGAACTGCAATCTGTGAAACAGTCTGCGGATTGTCTCCTGAAATTACCTTTATAGCCACATCCTGACTCTTAAAGTAATTAAATGTCTCTACTGCATTCGCTCTTATCGGATTGGCAAAAGATATAAATCCGAGAGGAAGTACATCTTTCTCAATCCCGTTTTCAATATCGTCACCTTCATACTTTGCAAAAAGCAGTACTCTGCTGCCTTTCTCTGTATAAGGTAAAATATCGTTTTCATACTTTGTTATATTACTTTTCAGAATAAACTCAGGTGCTCCAAGTACATAGCATCCGTCATCAAAGGTGATACTTCCGTATTTAAGTGTAGAAGAAAATGCCGATATCTTAAGAGGCACCTTCCTGCCGTATATCTTTATACTGCTTGCATATGACTTTAACGCCTTCATTGTCGCATTATTATCCTTGGATGCAAATGCATAATCCGCCAAGAGTCTCTTCAAATCCTCCTCATGCAATGTATCATGTGTGCCTGATTTACAAAGGAAACATCTTCCACCTTCATATCGGGTTCGGTAACGGTTCCCGTCTTATCTACACACAGTACATCAACTCTTGCCAGAGTCTCAATGCTCTTCATATCATGCAAAAGCACCTTCTTACCTGCCAGCTTCATTGTACTTATTGCAAGTGCAACCGTAGTCAAAAGATACAATCCTTCAGGAATCATACCTATAATCGCAGCTACTGTGGATGTCACACTCTTACTGAAGGTATCATGATTTACATAAAAGCTCTGCCAAAACAAAATAACTGCAATAGGTATTATTATTATGCCTACAGTCTTTACAATAAGATTTATCTGGCGTATCATCTGCGACTGTTCTTTACCGCTCATAGACTTCGCCTCTATACTGAGCCTTGAGATATATGAGTCCGCTCCTACCCTCTCAAGCTTTGCATAGCATTCTCCGGATACTACAAAACTTCCGGACATCAATGTGCTGCCCGGAGTCTTTTCTATCTCATCCACCTCACCGGTCAGTAATGACTCATTTACGTGGATACTTCCGCTTATAACTGTGGCATCCGCACATATTTGTTTTCCTGCTGATAATAAAACTATATCATCCTTTACAAGCTCTTGTGACAAAATATTCTGCAGTTTACCGTCTCTTAATACATCCGAATGCGGCGCATTCAAAAGGCTCATCTTCTCAAGCGTCTTCTTTGCACGCAGCTCCTGTACTATTCCTATCACAGTGTTTCCGATAATTATCGGAAGAAATGTAAGATTTCTAAAAGATCCTACCACTATCAGCAATATTGAAATAATCAAAAATATGAGGTTGAAGTATGTGCATACATTTGATAATACAATTTCTCTTTTGGTCTTATCTGTTTTGATATCGGCCTTATTTACCTCACCTCTTTCCACCCTTGTTGCTACTTCAGCTTCACCAAGTCCCACCAAGACCGGACTATTCTCATCAATACTGTCCATAAATTTTTCCTTTATATTATTTCTTCATCTCCTATACCCATAAGCTTGCGCTCCCAATCTCCTACTATATCACAAAGTATGCCGTCACAGGTATACTCATCTTCTCCATAGTTAAATTTACATGTAAATAAATGCTCTCTTTTGGCAGCTTTATAAAACTTCATTGCATACTCATACAAATTTTCAGGATTAAATGTAATATCAAGTCTGTCTGCAATACTTTTTCTTATGCTGTCAAAGTCCATACCTTTTTTTCTTATAGTCTTCTCTTATATAAGATAAGTATCCGTTACAAAACTTCTTTAATATACTCTCATTCTTATATATATACTTACAGGTAAAGTCAAAAATATTTCCGGCATGAAGCAAAAATACTATAAGTTCTTTTATGATGTCCGCCACTCTTCCGACACTGCCCTCACTGCTTATAAGCCCTACACTGCCATCCTCCAAAATAACAAACTCTCCACCGCTTCCGTCAACTGCAAACGCTTTTTGCAGACATTGAATATACCTCACCGTTTTCAGACATTGCAATATCCTGATTTTGCTTATAAAAGCATATATCACACTCTCTCATCAGTAATGTATTCAATTCATCATCTTTTCTTATAATTTCAATCAATTCCATAATATTACCACCCTAAAGACTTTATATGTATTTATGCAATAAACTATATCTTCACTCATATCCCGTTCAATTATTATCAGTTTCAAAAATCCTACTGCCCTACAATGCCGGCACAATAAAATATGCAGCTATACCGACAATGATACAAAAAGCAGTTACAACAGCTGCGACCTTACCTCTCTTCCAATATTTTTATACTTATATACAACCCGTCTATAAGATCTACTATCGGAATTATTTGTAAAATAAAATGCAAGATACATTTCCATAAACTTATTTTATTTTCACTCTTAGTAAGTACTAATATACAAACAGCCGCTATAAAGCTTGGTATATCCGCTATAACCGCAAATGTCCATATTATAGGTAACATTATAAATGCAAAACCCAATAAAAAAGGTAATATAACCAACAGCTGAGGCATTACAAGCGATATCGGAGTGATTATGATTACTCCAAGCATAATATATAGAGATATAAATACAGCAGTCAGTATAACAGGAATCGCTGCATACTTATAAAAAAAGGTAACTGTTTATACAGTAATTTATATTTTTTTATTCCTTATGGCAGATATAATACTTATACTCTGCGCTATCACTACTATCATAAGTGCTGTAAAAAACAGCATATTGATAAATACATTAATTAAAACAGGAATATGAACCCCTGACTCAGTCCCCGTTTGACTGAATACAATAATATCAAACCCTATCCACCCATATACAAAGACAAGATAAAAATATAGATAATCCCCATGAAAATCTCTTCATAACCGCTCCTTTTTATATCATTTTATCTGCCAAAATTATAACACGTACCATATAAAAATACATCTTAACTTTATGCTATGATTATTTGAATATCCGCTTATGCCTAAATCACCGATGCTTGACTTTGTATATGAGCAGCAAAAGACAAAGTAATATGACAAATTTTATTGTAGATGTGCAGTATAAGAAAATACTGGATTCAAACGGATATTCACTGCCCATGATACTGAAAAAGGCAAAGCTTCCTCCGGATATTTTCAATTTTGAACCTGTCACAATAAAAAAGAATCAATATTACAATTTCTGTAATGCACTTGGTGAAGTTTTATCAGATTATGCACTTATAAAACTTGCTAAAAAAGAAAAAGCGAGAATTCCTCACTGTTTTAATACATGTAGCCTGAACTTAACAAAAGGCTGTCAGACTTGGAGCTTGATGAGTCTGTATCCGGCAAGGGAGAGTTTGGCTATTCATTATATAAAAAATACTAATTTATCAGTAGAAGAAATTGCATTCCTACTCTCCTACAGCGAGATAAACTCCTTTCTGTGTGCATTAAAAATTTCAAATATAAAAAGTGGGCTGAAAAAAATCAACCCACCCCAACACTTGACAAAGAACCAGTTAAAAACTTGTTCGTCTTTCTGTTAGTATAATTTTACTATAATTATTTAATATTATCAACTATTCTGATTTAAGATAAAACTGTGCATATCCATCTTCATATTGTAGATAAATTGGATTACTAATATCTTGTTCTACACTAGCATAAATAGCTTGCCCAATATCTAATCTACAAGCCATAAAATCTTCTGTTGGTTTTTCTTTATTATTTACAGCCTTAACTTCTCCAACTTTTAAATAACTTTCCGGCAAAACATCATTAAACCCCGTTGCATAATAATAGTATACTTGTTGATTATACATAATCTGAGGCTGCTCTATCTCACCGGATATACCTCCTGTATTTTCTGTACTCTGAAAACTTGTATCTCTACAAGAACTCAAGGTCAAACCTAAATAGCAAACAATACATACTATTGAATATCTAAACGCTTTCATTACTTAGACATCCTTACTTTTGACATAAAATCATTATAGTTTCCCCATTGTTTCTCAACTACTTGACTGCTCCAACTATCCATCAATTTACAAAATTGACCACTTTTTGCACTCCTTGTTCCTACGCAGACTGTCATATGCCCTACATTTTTACTGTACGGACTTCCAGCTGCGAAGCCAAGCAAATATGGCCTTGAATTTGTTTCGGATTTAACATCTGAAAAGCTTGGACTCCACTTGTTATTCACAGAAACTGAATAGCTGCTACTCTTATTTTTAATATATTTTTTTATTGTATTAGGAATATTTTTATTTGCATACCCACCTTCTGCATTAATTAACGAATCAACTTTACTTTCTACATCTTTGAAACTCATATTACTAGTTAAAGTGCTATATCCATTACCACCCCGGAACCACAAAAGATTGCTTATATCACCAACAATACAGTTTCCACTTTGTGGATTCGGATTATAAAATAGAGTTGCATCTGACCCTATGCCCACAGTCTCTTTAACTTCGCCTAATAAGTTTAGGTTTAAATAAGCATCCATAGCAATACCCTCAACCTAATCGCCATTTTTGTACCTTTGAGGATTCTGTTTTTTCATAGCATTCTCCTCCCTTCATATATTCTACTAAACCCCATATAGAGTTTAATGATTTTTGAATTTAGTCTTATAATCAAGGATAGTTACAATTCTAAAGTCTTTCTATCAGTACATCTTCTTATTATGCTCATAGTATAGCAAGATTTTCTGTATTTGTCAAATATTTATCTATTAATTTGGAACTTTAACAGGTCTTTGACAGTTTATTTGCACATGTCTTTGACAGTTTGTCTATATAAATAAGAAAGTCTCACTATATTTCTAAAAGTTTCATCAACGACAAAGGTGTTAGCACCTCTGTTAATGTACGCAAACTTGGTACACTTGCTGATTCATTAAAAAAGCATGGACCTACCGGAGATGATGTAATGGAACAGGCTAGTGCTGAGGCAAAACTTGAAACACAAACTGTTTTTATATCAGAGACTTTACAATTGAGGAATAAAAAACACTAAAAAGGAGCCGGTACCTAACGATGTACCGTTAAAGCGACAGCCCTTTCTTATGGCTATCATTTCCTGACAACCCCCTTATTACTACTATTTTAATTTTCTTCTTTCCTCTCTCTATATATTCCTTGCAAATAGTGCCACTGATGCTGACATAGAACCCTATTATGTATGCTGTTCAATCAATCTGGCAGTCTTCTCCATATATATCTCCCTACAATGCCTATAAGCATCGCTATCCCGTTCACCTTCATTTGCAAAAGCACATAGGAGTCATAAAATATCTTTAGCCCGTAAAACTCCCACCCATCCAAAGCAAGTTCTGATAGTAAGGCGTTTATATATACAATACACATATACAGAAATATATTTTTTTGATAATATAAAAACCAATCGTTTATCTTCGGAGCATATTTCATTACCAATATCCCGAAATAAATCGAAAAAGAAAAATATTAAAAGGTATAAAGACAAAAATATATGCCGACAGGTGTAAATAAAAAAATATCCAATAGAAAAAAACCTATCAGAACACATATTTTTTTGTAATATTAAAGTTCCTAAAAAAATCATTTATCTTATCCCAAAAAAATCACCTTCTTCCCAACCGGCAAGTGCCATTATAAAGATAGTTAAAGAGATAATATTGTAGATTAAAGCTATTTTTTTATAGGTTTTATTTTTTTACTATTTTTTTCATTTTTCTATTATTGTTTCAAATCTGTCTTCACCGTTGTAGTGCTCCATTAACCATGTTTGTACTTTTTGAACCATCTTATCCATAAGCTTATCTCCTATATAGTCTCATCTTAAAAAAATAAAATGTGTTTATTCTGTGTCTTATTATTTAAACTCCACTTAATCCTTTAATAAGTGATTTATATCAATCAGGCAATCTTATCCATATGCATCCCTTTTATGGTAAACTATAGTTGCAAACATAAAAGCAGTTGATAACATTATAAGTTTGAAGTAACGTGTGATGGTATGTTATCTTAATATTTCAAATATTTACTTAAAGTATATACATAATTATAAAAAGTGGGCTGAAAAATCAACCCACTTTAACACTTGACATGAAACCCTAATTTTCTTCTTTCCTATATATATTCCTTGCAAACAGTGCCGCTGCTACCGCTATCGCTGCCAAAACCAACTCCACTATGACTACAGGTATATGTGTACCTGCCATAATTACAGTTATCGCATCCACCACAAAGTGTATAAGCAGCGCTGCAAAAAACAAAGATTTTTTATCCTTTACAGAAAACCAAACCAAAACTGAAAGTGATATTTGTATGATTACAGTAGATATTCTCTCAACTATACCGAGCAAAAATATATAAGAAGGTATTGTAGTCAATGTGGTGATACTTGTCTGAAGCTGTGAAAGTGCGGCCCCGGACAAACTGCCGGAAACCGACTCAATACTTCCGCCATTTACCATAGCAGCCAATGTCAGATTGCTTATCATAGTAAATCCCAGAATAGCCGCCGCTTCAAATCCTCCATGTCCTGCACCGTACATCAGCGCATTTATATCTTTATCTCTGCGCTTCTTTAACATCACCTTAAATGCAAACAGTCTGCCGCACTCTTCAAAGACTGCCGCCATCGCTCCGCCATATATCGCATACAGTACAATATTGTCTCTTATATTTGCACCTATAGATGAGCCGAGCACTACTTGTGAACCGACGTTTCAAGTATCATGGAAAAGAATATAAATACAAAGCATCCTGTAAAAAAAGGCGATATATCAGTCTTTTTATTCTTCCTGAAATAAATGAACAGAACAATCGGTATCAAAAAGCCTGCAAAAGCGGCCGCTCCCATAAAAAATATACTTAAGGAAGGTACTTTACTCATATTACTTTCCTATTTCCGTTGTCTTCTTGTATGCAGCCTCTACAGCTTCCATTATGCTGCCCTGTACTCCGGCTTTTTCAAGTACATGTAAGCCCTCGATACTTATTCCGCCCGGCGCATTTATCTCGTCAATAATCTGATAGAAATGCTTGTTTGTTTTCTCCAAAACCATTCCTGTAGCTATCAAATTCTCTATTACAATCTGCTTAGAATCACTTCTTGAAAGACCGATCTTTACACCTGCATCTACCAAAGAAGCGGTAATAAGTGTCAGCCACTCAGGACCTGCACATCCTATAGCGGTGAAAGCGTCCAGCTGATTTTCCTGCATTTCCATAGTCTTTCCTATAGCATCTACAATAGCTGTCACCTTCTCTTTTTTCTCATTCGGAAATTCCTTGTCAAATACAAGAGCACTGTATCCTCTTTGAGACTCTATCATTGTATTCGGCATCACTCTGGCAATATGTGTCTTTTCTCCGAACCATTTATGTAATTTGTCTATTGATATTCCTGCGAGCAAGGATACTATAATCTTCTTCTCGTCAAGATATGGCAAAATCTCCTTTGCAGCCGCTTCTCCGTCCTGAGGTCTTACCGCAAATACAATCAGGTTTGCCTTTAAAGACAGGTCCTCCGCACTCTCAACTATAGAGATGCCAAACTCTCTTTTAAGCTCATACTCTCTCTTTGTTACAGCCTCTTTTACATATATATTTTCAGGCAGGAAAACTCTTCTCTTTATAAGTCCCCCAATTATTCCTGCGGCCATATTTCCGCCACCAATAAATCCGATACCTTTAGACATACTTACTCCTTTACTTAAAATAAAATTAGTTTTGAATCAAAAATATATTCAATCCAATGTCCTATTATATCACTTTCCGAGAAAATTACTCCCTAAAAATGGTCGAAAACTTAAATCTATCAAAAAAATAAGGGCAAGTATTAAAGAAAATACATTTATTGCTCTTTTTATCTGCTTTTTTGATACAAATATTTATCAGAGGTCCAATAAAATATATTATTATCAAACCGCCTATACCGAACTTAACACTGCTCCAAAGCGCAATCCTTCCTTCAAAGTTACAAAAATAATTGCTGTAGTCCCAAAGCCAATCGCCCGTTAAAAACTCCATAAAATAGCTTCCCAAAAGTTCAAGTACTGTAGTGATAAGCATTGTACTCAAAAAAATACCAAGACAAATGAAATATTGACCCTGCCTATTTGAATCCTTTTATCTCTCACTCTTTTAAGCAGCATAATCAGTATCAATCCTCCGAATCCGTATATCGGCAGATACGGTCCGAATAAAAAGCCTCTGTTTACATAGCCTACATGAGTCTCAAATATACCTACCAATACCTCATATATCCATCCCAAAAAGGAGCAGGCCATAAATATAAGGAAAATATTTCTAAGTTTATTAAAATTCATAAGCAATCCTTTCTTTAAAAATATTTTATCTCATTCACTTATTTTTTTCACAATTATAATATATTATATTTATATATAAACCCACACATATAGTGAAAGGATAATATATGAACTTTATAGAAAAAATACACCCGAAAGAAAAGCTTAAACACTTGAAACTAATTGATCTTCTAATTATTGCCGCCATAATGTTCGGCTACTTCGCAATAATATCAACACGACTTTTTATAGAAGGACTGCAAACCTCCGCCCACACACAGTCATCTACAAGTGAAGGTGCCGCCTACTCAAGTAACTTTATATTCCAATTGGTAATGCTTGTTATAGTACTGATTTACCTGCTTATAAGAAACTTTGACTTTAAAAGCTTAAAGATAATATTTCGCCCATCGGTAATCATATGGGTGCCTGTACTCTTTTCTATAGTAGGACTGTTCGGAGATTTACTTACCACTGTAACAGGTGAATACAACTATCTTAATCCTGAACTGATACAGTACATAAATCCGCTTGAAATCATAGACAAGTTCACGGCACTGAAGCCTATGACAATTGCTTACGGACTTTTAAACGGCTTCTATGAAGAATTTTTCTTCCTGGGTCTTATCACCTCGGTAAAAGAAGAAAACAGCCTATATGCTCTTATATTCTCAACATTTGTCAGGATATCATTCCACACATATCAGGGAATAACTTGGGCACTTACTATAGGCGTTATATTCGGACTCTTCTACTACTTTATGTATAAGAAAGTGGTAAAAAATCTGTTACCTTTCTTTTTAATGCATGCACTGACAGATATGTTCGGTACGGGACTGATATATCTGTTGATATCATGGAACTACTAGATTAAAGATTGAGCCCTTTACACAACCTCTGTAAAGGGCTTTCTTCTATATATGGGCTTATTTTCCAATGATATAATTTACAATATCAGGTAATACTCCCTTATTCTGCTGCCAAATATTCTCAATCTGCGTTTCATGAACAGGCGAAGTACCTATACCGACCTCAACAGTAACATTCGGTATGCCCTTCTCCCAATCAAGCCAGTCCTTAAAACCTGCGCCGTACTTGGAGCCGTCAGCCTCAGGAGATACAAGCTTGTAACCTGTATGTGATACAACTATATCGGCCATCGCCTTATCCTTTGCGGCCACCTCCGCCGAGGCATGTTGATTTGACCAATATATAATCTGACCCTGTGCGTGGTAATTTAATACAGCCGCAAACTTTTCATTGTTTACCAAATTTATGAGATACTGTGTTTCACTCTCTGAACCTGCGCTTGGTCCTTTATAATGCTCATTTGAAGGTCTCTTTCTGCTGTCCGCTCTGTCCTTCCAGCCCTGAGTCGGGAAATTGTGGTTGATATCCACACCGTTTAGATTATTCTTCCACTTGTTCAAAAACCAGTTATACTTATCCTGATTTTCCTTAAGTCCCCACTCCGACCAGCTGTCGATAATCTCCTGCAATTTCTTCTTTGACTCTTCCTTATTCAGCCCGTTCATACCGCTTTGTGATATTGCAACTCCGTCAGGATTTACCATAGGAATATACTCTATACATACTTCATCCAAGCTCTTATCGCCTTCAGCTCTTTTATCAAGCATCTCCTTTATCTGACGCATTACAAGCGGTGTGGTGATATACTCTCTTGCATGAATGGCACCCACTACCAAGATCTTCTTTCCTGCTTCTTTGTTTCCGATAACTATTCTGTACATATTCCTTCCGTCAGGTGTTGTACCTATAGAATCTGAAGTGACTCCCTCATATTTTTGTTTCAAAAGATTTATATCGCCTTCCATCTTTTGATATGTATACATTTCACTTCCCAAAAAATTAAAATCCGTACTTACATTCTGTGCAGTCCCATAATTTGCCGAGGCATGACCTATTATCCTGCCTGCCAAAACCGGCATCACCTGTGCCATTGTAATACATGTGGTTAATGTTATTGCTGTCCAAATATATCTCTTCTGCATATCTTCCTCCATCTTTTGTGCCTTACTAATATACGACATAAGAGCAAAAATAATAGTTACAAAAAAACTTTAAAAGATATATAAAATTAGATATTTTTTTATTTTTGTGTCGATATATATGACTATATTAACCAATGTTTTTGCAATTTTTAAGCTTTTTAAATTTTTATGCAATCCCTATGTACTTTGATAAAAAAACATGACGAATATAGCTGTGTAATATTAGCAAATAATATAAAAAAAATGCTCTTTTTAATTTGGCTGTAAGCAATCTACATTTGTTAAATTATCTACTTTTTACAAAATCTATAGCTTTTTATTTTTTTCTTTTTATGCTAGAATCAATCTATAGTAATTTACTAAAGATTAACAACTCGAAAGGAGTATTTTAAATATGGCAAAGAGACCGGACGAAAAGTATGGACTTTTTATTAATGGAGAATTCAGAGATTCAAAGGACTGTAAGTTTTTTGATACATACTCTCCTGCAACTAAGGAAAAAATCGCAAGTGTGGCAGAGGCTACAAAGGAAGATGTAGATGACGCTGTAAATGCGGCATGGGCAGCTTTTGATTCATGGAAAAACCTTGATAAGATCAAGAGAGCCGAGATTCTTTTAAAGATTGCCGATGTTATAGATGCAAACAAAGAGGACCTCGCTTATATCGAGAGTCTTGACAACGGTAAGCCGCTTCGTGAAACATTAAATGTGGATATTCCGTTTGCTGCAGATCATTTCAGATATTTTGCTTCCGCAATTCGTACAGAGGAGGATACTTCAAACTTCCTTGACCCGAACACACTCTCACTTGTATTCAGAGAGCCTATCGGTGTAGTAGGACAGATAGTTCCTTGGAACTTCCCGTTCCTTATGGCTGCTTGGAAGCTTGCACCTGTACTTGCATCAGGATGCTGTACGGTACTTAAGAGCAGTTCTTCCACTCCTCTTTCAATCCTTGAGCTTGCAAAACTTGTAAAGGATATCATCCCTAAGGGTGTATTCAATGTTATCTCAGGTGCAGGAAGCAAATCCGGACAGTATATCCTTGACCACAACGGATTCAGAAAGCTTGCATTCACAGGTTCTACAGAAGTAGGATATTCTGTAGCTAAGGCTGCAGCCGAAAAGCTTATCCCTGCAACACTTGAACTTGGCGGAAAGTCGGCAAATATATTCTTTGACGACTGTGATCTTGACCTTGCTATTGACGGTGTACAGCTTGGAATCCTCTTCAACCAGGGTCAGGTTTGCTGTGCAGGTTCAAGAGTATTTGTACAGGAAGGCATCTACGATGAGTTTGTAAAGAGAGCTGTAGACCAGTTTAACAAGATTGTTGTAGGCAATCCTCTTGATATCAATACACAGATGGGTTCACAGATTAACGAAGGTCAGGTAGCCAAGATTCAGGCTTGTGTAGACAGAGCTGTAGCAGACGGTGCTACAATTGCATGTGGCGGTTCACGTTATACGGATGGTGAGCTGGCAAAAGGATCATTCTATAAGCCTACACTTATAACAAATGTAACCAACGACTCTTACGCGGCTCAGGAAGAAATCTTCGGACCTGTTGCAGTTATCATCAAGTTCAAGACTGAAGATGAAGTAATCAAATATGCAAATGAGAGCGTATACGGTCTTGGAGGCGGCGTTTGGACAAAGGATCTTAACCGTGCATTCCGTGTTTCAAGAAGCATCGAAACAGGTAGAGTTTGGGTAAATACCTATAATGCAATCCCTGCAGGTGCTCCGTTTGGAGGATATAAGACTTCAGGTATCGGTAGAGAAACTCACAAAGTTATCCTTGACCACTATACACAGATGAAGAATATCCTTATCAAGCTTGATGAGAATCCAAGCGGTTTCTACCCTAAAAAATAATATAAAGCTGTTCCTTTATATAGTATAAATGGCAATATACGGTATATGCACACCATACTGTATATCAAATACAAAAACTCTCATTCCGCTAAAATCGGTTTGAGAGTTTTTTTGTTTAGATATTGATTGTATCAGGATTGCTGTGATTGCGTAAGCTGCCATGTCTTAAGTAGTTTCCGTATCTCATATTTGTCAGCTTTAACATCACTATAGGCAAGATTATAGACTTTATACAATACAATCCTAAAAAAAGTAAAGAAAAAGTTCCGGTTTTACTTTAACAGTAAGTAATTTTGTGGTGTATCCTATATAAAATATACTTACATTCAGTCCCACATTAAATAATGTGGTAAGTACAGGAAATGCTATATCCACTTTGGATTTAGGGAGAAAAAAATACTTCACGGCAAATAATGACAATACCGAAATATTTGAAATACATATAGGCTTATAATCATGTCTATATACTACCATTATTTTTTTACATTATAAAATGAGCATTCATGTCGGTATAAACTAAGTTCGTTTATCCATGTATATGTAATATTTGATATATCCTCCACGGTACCGTCAAATCTATCTTTTTCAAATAAATTCCGTCCTTTGAGATAACACATTTTGTAAATACAAATGAAAATACAACAAACATAACAATCCATATTATATTTAATACGGTACAAAGCTTTGTTGAATTAAACAGATGACCTACAATAATTATATCTCCACCTCCCGAAAGAAAAATATATTACCATTGTAAAAAAACATAAGCATAAATAATGTAAATCTGTAATATATACTGTGAAATTTTTATTCCCTTTTTTTCATACGCTCCACCTTTTTATAAACTGCTTATATTATAATACATCTTTTTGAGCAGGTACTAATACATTTCACACATAAAATAAACTCCGGTCCGTTTTATATTATTTATCCCGTATTTTAAAATAAAAAAGCTCTCACAAAAGTGAAAGCTCCTTATTTACTATATTAGTACCATCTGGTCATCGGCAACTCATTGTTGACATCATTTGTAAATATAATCTGGTGAAGGTCTATAACTCCGTTCCAAAAAGTAGCGGCACAGCTGCACAGATACAGCTCCCACATTCTTGCAAATCTCTCATCAAACATCTTAACAACCTCATCTCTGTGAGCCTGGAAGTTTGCATTCCAGCAAAGTAAGGTCTTGTTATAATGTCTTCTAAGGCTCTCCACATCTAATGTATAAAGTCTTAAATCACTTGCATCAGATATAATCTCTCGAAGACTCGGTATAACACCGCCCGGGAAAATATACTTCTTAATCCATGCATCACCCGGATACTCCTTAAGAGAGCTGATAAAGTGAAGTACGAATATACCGCCCGGAGCAAGTACGGACTTGGCACACTGCAAATACTCCGCATAATTGCCTCTTCCCACATGCTCAAGCATACCTACACTGACAATACTGTCAAAAGTTCTCTTGGTTTTCGGAAGATCTCTGTAGTCCATAAGCTCTACTTCAAGATAATCCTCAAGACCCTCTGCCTTTATTCTCTCCTCAAACTTAGCCTTCTGCTCATGGCTTAAAGTGATGCCCAGACCCTTTACCTTATATTTCTTGCAGCCTCAATAAGCAAAAATCCCCAACCGCAACCGATATCAAGTATTGTCATACCCTCTTTCAGGTGCATCTTATCCAAAAGATGATGTACCTTATTGACCTGAGCCTGATAGAGTGTATCATCTTCATTCTTAAAATATCCGCATGAATAACTCATAGTCTCATCAAGCCAGAGGCTGTAAAAATCGTTTCCTATATCATAGTGTGAAGAAACTTCCTTTTGCTGATTCTTCTTTGAAAGTGAAGTAAATATAAGCTTCTTCAACTTGTTTTGATCTGTTGAAAACTTACTCATCTGTCCGAGGAACATATTTAAAGCCTCATAAAGGTCACCCTCTATCTCAATATCTCCGTCCATATATGCCTCGCCCAAGGTACTAGACGTACTTGTAAGCATATCCACAACTGAAGGTACCTTATTTACCTTAATAGAAAATGTAGGCTCTCCTTCTCCGATCATATGCTTGTTTCCGTCGATTATCATCTCAAACGGATGCTCATCAAACTTTTCCATAAACTTTACAAACTCATTTTCTATCAATCCCATTTTATTACCTCCAATGGTTTCTCTATATCTTGGTCAAATAAAAAAAGACAATGGCGAATCCTCGTCTCGACATCATTGTCTATATGTATATCTAAAATGCGATATAAATTTAACAAAATATATACAAAAAGTCAAGTTTACTACACGATTTTCTATCTTTTGCATATATTAACACTCTAATACATTGGTAAAAGCTGTCATATTTTAGAGGCAGTATAAATACTTTATTAAGTAAAAAAATACTTTTTCTTATATAGCAAATACTTATTTTTACAATATCTTTATTAAAAAAATATTTTTTTATAGAATACCGGTTTAAAAAGCTTGAAAACAAAAGTATAGCTATTGAAAAAAATAAATAAACCCTGTCTAATTATACAGAAAATAGATTTATTAAGTATATTTATTGTAAACTTTAGTTATTTTTATGTACAATTTAAACAAATATATCGTTTTACGGAGGATTTCATTATGTTACGACTGCCGGAAAATTTTGAGAGTTTTCCTGAAGCAAGAAAATCAGGCTTTATGAAGATGAAAGCTCATAAAGATAACGGAGGTAAAATAGTAGGAACATACTGCTCATTTATTCCTACGGAACTTATCATAGCCGCAGGTGCAATTCCTGTTACACTCTGTGCTACAAGTGAAGAGCCTATAGCTGCCGCGGAAGAACATCTGCCAAGCAACCTTTGCCCTCTTATCAAGGCAAGTTACGGATTTGCACTTACAGATACCTGCCCGTACTTTTACTTCTCTGACTTCATAGTAGGCGAGACCACCTGTGACGGCAAAAAGAAAATGTTTGAACTTATGAACGACATCAAGGATACCTATGTTATGCAGCTGCCCTCTTCAAGAGATGAAGTTGCACTTACAATGTGGGAAGCCGAAATCAAAAAGTTTTGGAAAAAGCTTGAAGACTTCTACGGCGTCACCATAACCGAAGAGGATGTTAAAAAAAGCAATATTACAAAAAAATGCAGAAAGAGACCTTGTACTTGAATATCTTGACCTCGGTAAGCTAAATCCGTCTCCTATCTCAGGCTACGAACTTGGAACCAAGCTTGATACAATGAGTTTTATACCGAGTATGGAAGAACGCTGTAAGCAGTTAAGAGAAAGAATAGATGAGGTCAAAGCCGACTGGGAGACAAACTATAAGGGTAAGGTAAGCAGGAAGCCAAGAATATTAATAACAGGATGTCCAAACGGCGGTGTCAGAGACAAAACTATCAAAGTATTGGAAGAACTCGGTGCGGACGTGGTCGCATTTGACGCCTGCAACAGTAACAGAGAAAAAATCGAAAAAGTTGACACAACATTGCCTGTGACAGAGGCTCTTGCCAAAAAATATCTGAATATCAACTGTTCTGTTATGAGTCCGAATACCGACAGATTAAAGTTCATCTCAGATATGATTGACGATTATCAGGTAGACGGAGTACTTGAGATAATACTTCAGGCCTGCCATACTTTCTCTATAGAGTCATACAATGTCAAAAAGTCCGTACTTGCAAAGGGAATCCCTTATCTTAAGGTGGAAACAGACTATTCAAAGGCGGATGCGGGACAGATAAATACCAGACTTGAGGCTTTCCTTGAAACAATAGCCGTATAAAGAGGTTTTGATGGATTGTAAATATTACATAGGAATAGATATAGGTTCTACAGCTTCCAAGGTTGTGGTTACAGATAATGAATTTTTACTTGACTCATTTTGTATGCCTACAGGTTGGAACAGTAAGGAAACCGCCAAAGCTATAATGGAAAAGCTTAAAGAAAAAGGCTTTAGTGAAGATATGGCTTGTGCGGCTACAGGTTACGGAAGGATATGTGTAGACTATGCCGACAAAAACATCACGGAGATAACCTGTCACGGCAAGGGAGCTTATGCACTGTTTAAAGTGAACGGCACCGTTATAGATATAGGCGGACAGGACACCAAGATTATTACACTTGAAGACGGCATGGTGAAAGACTTTTTGATGAATGACAAATGTGCGGCAGGTACAGGCAAGTTTATAGAGGTTATGGCAAACAGGCTGGGATGTGACTTTGGCGAACTTTATGCACTTGCATACTCCGGCGACGCTCTGTCTATAAGTTCCATGTGTACCGTATTTGCGGAATCTGAAGTAATAAGCTATATAGGTTCAGGTGAAAAAAGAGAAAATATTGCCGCAGGTGTTATAGACTCAGTAGCCAATAAAGTAATATCTCTTGCTAAAAAGCATGGTATAAAAGGCGAAGTCATGCTTACAGGCGGTCTTAGCTTCACACCTTATTTTGTAGAACTTATGTCGAAAAAGCTTGATAAAAAGATTCATACACATCCGCTTGGAAGATACGCAGGTGCTATAGGTGCCGCACTCTCACTAAGGCCTAAACAAAGTAATCCTATAGTATTTGACTGATTATTAAAAGGTTCTTTGTCAAGTGTTGGGGTGGGTTGATTTTTTCAGCCCACTTTTTATATTTGAAATTTTTTGAACTCACCATTTTGCCGGGCAGTATATATTTAAAGTCTGATAAATATTTTTTTGCACAACAAAAAGACCTCGTCCCCAGTCATTTTTTAAGCTGTTGCCATTAAAATTCTATTCCTAAAATATGTAAAGTTACGTACACCATAAGATATTCTTTTAAGTACCTTTATCTTGTTGTTAAACCCTTCTGTAGGCCCATTTGATATATGTCGATACTTAAGTGAATTTAAGATGTATTTGTAATTATTTCTAAATGCTGTGATTGCCGCATTAAACTCTTTTTATACCGGAACTTTCCACCTCAAGCAGCCATTCGCGAAGTAGCACTCGTTGCTTTGAGTATGACTTTTTCATCGAGTAGCTCAATAAACAACTCTCTTATGAAGTGTGCTTTCCTTAAGTCTTCTGAATACTCTAACATTAGATTAAGTGCCGCCTTATTTTTTCTTCAGACAGATTTGATTTTTCTCGCCGTAATGATGTGTCTGCTTCGCTTATAGTACCTCCTAAGAGTCTTTGACATGCTCTTTTGTACATTCTTTCTTACATTCTCCAGAGCCCAATATACCTGCCTTATAAAGTGGTACCTGTCAACAACTATCTTAGCATTTGGAAAGTATGTTTTTAGCCATATCTATGAAAGTCTTATTCATATCACATGAGAAATATTTTTACATTCATGCGTTTTTGACTTATCAAGAGACTTAAAGTATTCAACCAAACATGCACTCTTTCTTGAGTAGAGTATATCAAGCACTTTGTGTTTTATAGGATCCACAACAATAGTTTGATACTTTTTCGGTTCCGGCATTCCCTTTAAACTCGTCTATTGATATAGCTTCTCCAATTCTATCAGATGAATTGTTGAGTGTACCAAGTATCTTATATACAGTATGTGTAGAGACATTAGCTTTGTCGGATGCCTCCTTAATAGTTATTACATTATGGAAAGAATGAGCAATGAACTTGGTCAGCCTTTGAGTTCTATGCATATACTTTGAGACGAAATCATATGATTCGTAAAAGTGTTTGCCACAGTTAGGACAATGATAACGTCTCTTTTTAAGGTGCAGGGTACAAGATTTACCTTGAAAGGGTATATCTTTAATCTTTTGGATTCTGTAATCATGTACCTTAGCGGTTTGGTTACTGCATCGTGGGCATTTATGAGGTTTAGGGTCAGTAGTAATAAAAAACGAAATATCTTCGTCTTTTACACAATTAACATTGACATTTACATCATAAATACATAAAATCTTATTTAGGTCGTTCATATGGACACCTCCTCCAAGTATAGTTTTTTGTGTTGAACTGGGGACTTGGAGGCTTTTTTATTATAATAAAAAATGTCGAGATTGGTAATACCCAACCCCAACATTAATTATACAGCCTATTAAAAGGACTTTTTAAAGAAGTCCTTTTTTTATTTGACTTTTTATTTCTTTGTGCTAGAACTTGTTCATAAGTAAAGCTATGAAAGTGTGTTATATATGAAGTTTTATAGAAGAAACGGTGAATATATACATTATGAAATTTGTGGAGAAGGTTTCCGGTTGTTTTCTTACACGGTAACAACCTTGAAAGCGGATACTTTAAAAAACAAAGAGTTCTAAGTAAATACTGCAAACTTATATTTGTGGACAGCTTGGGACATGGCAAATCAGGCGATTTACTCGAAAAGGTAAGCTTTTCTTACCTGGCTGACAGCCTTGAAGAGCTGCTCTCACATTTGCATACAGAAAAATGCCTGCTTGTAGGACACAGTGACGGTGCCAATCTTGCTATAGAGTACGCAAAACTGCACGGCAAAAGAGTGGCAGGTATTATTGCAAACAGCGGCAATATCTCATTTGACGGTTTAAAGTTTTTACCAAAATATGCCTGCTTTTTTGAAGAATACCTCTACAAAGCTCTCGGCATATTTTCCCCTGTTTTCAAAAGAAGGTCTTTGGTATCTCCTCTGCTTCATGAAAGTCTTGATATATCAAAAGATACCTTCAAAAATGCGGACTATCCTGTCATCGTTTTAGTAGGTGACCACGATATGATAAAGAGAAGTCACAGTATATCTATATCAAAACTCTTCCCACACGGAAAGTTTATAGAAAGAAAAAATCAGGGACATAACATTCCTAAGAAAGACAGTACCTACTTTAATAAGACTGTTTACAAATTGGTTCAATATATTTCAAGGAGGTAGGATGCGCAGTATAATCTCATTCCTAAAAAAATACCAAAATATCCTAAAAGGTATACTTTTTATATCAATACTTATTCTTGTAATTATAGAACTTTTCCATATGGGAAAGACTATATCATTCAGTGCCGTAAAAAAAGATAATAGAGCATCTTTCACCTCTTCAGGTCTTAAGCCTGTTTATATTCGGAATACTTGCGGTATCTCCGATGATGCTCTATGACTATATACTGACAAAAGAACTTGGCAAAGAGATTTCTGTAGGCAAGCTTATTGAAAGCAGCTGGACTATAAACAGCCTAAACAACCTTATCGGATTTGCAGGGCTTGTGGATGTAGGACTTCGCTACAGCTATTTCAGTGAAAAAGAAAAAGAGGGCAAGACAATGCAGGGCATATCAAAGGTAATGCCTTACTTTATGTCGGGACTTTCTCTACTCTCACTGCTTTCAGTGTTTTTTATCTTTTTTTATGCAAAAAACTACACACTTAGACCTTACAGCTTTGTACTTATCATTGCCTCACTTATACTGCCTGTTTTACTTATACTTTCCACAAGAAAAAATATGGATTACTTCGGAAACTTAAGCGGCAAAAAGATGTCGGCACTTATATTGACATCCTTGCTTGACTGGAGCTTTGTATCGTTATTTTTCTTCTATGTCGGAAGAACTTTGGGATATGATGTGTCATTGGTAAATATACTTCCATTGTATTTTATCTCCATATGCATAGGTATGGTGTCTATGATACCGGGAAGTCTGGGAAGCTTTGACCTTATGATGATCGGCGGACTTTTACATCTGTCAATAAATCACAATGAGGCTGCAAGCTGGCTCTTGCTCTTTAGAGTTTTTTATTATATAATTCCGTTCTTTATCGGACTTATTCTGTTCTTAAAGAGCATGGGAGGTCAAATCAACGATAAGTTTTCGGGTATTCCGAATAAGCTTTCAAAACTTATAAAACAGGGTGTAAGCCACTTTATGGCAAACTTCTTCGGATTTTTTCTGATGGCGACAGCCATCCTTCCCGACAGTATACACTCCATACCTATTATCGGAAAGATGGACCCCATACATGGACAGCTGCTTTTCCAGTTCCCGAGCTTCTTACTTGGAAGCTTATTTTTCCTGCTTGGAAGACTGCTAAAGAGACGCTCACGATTTGCACTTTGGTTTGCCGCCTGTTTGTCTTTTATAAGTCTAATTTATATAAATATAGGAGATATTTCAGTTTTCAGCAGCATATATCTTATAATATTTATCCTTTTGGTATTTTCAAGGAGAAAGGATTTGGACAGGAAATCATTTTTCTACCCTCCTGAAGACAGATTAAAAGACATAGGGTATATTGTAGGCAGCTTTGCACTCACATTCTTTCTTATGTATATTTCAAGTAAAAAAATACAGGACATGAAAGTCTGGGATATATTATCTTCCACAGCAAAGTCGGTGTGGAACACGCTACCAAAATGCATTTTTTTAATGTGTTTTTAAACCGTTTTTACATCTGTTCATCTACCTTGTCATAATAGCACTGTTTTATATTGTAGTGGAATCACTTGCAAAGGACAGGCATTTTTCATTCGGTGAGAAGTTTGATAAGGTCAAATATCAAAATTTTTTAAAAAGTTTTGATAATACAAATCTGAACGCTTCACTTGCATTTTTGGATGACAAACTGCTCTACTACTACACCGAAGATGATAAAGACCTTGTGGTATTCCAGTTTGCTTTGGAGGACGGCAAGGCTATTGTTATGGGTGACCCGATAGGTAAAAAAGAGTACTTTAAAAATGCCGTCACCAAATTTATAAATGAAGCCGAATCCAAAAACCTTATTCCGCTTTTCTATGAAGTCGGCCGTGAATTGACCTTACTTTTGCATGAGCTTGGATATGAGTTTATGAAATTCGGTGAGACTGCCAAAGTAAATCTTAATGAATTCGGACTTGTGGGAAAATCCGGAAGAAAGTTTCGTGCCATTATAAACCGAGGCGAAAACTCAGGATACAGCTTTAAGATAGTGAATCCTCCTTTTTCAAACGAATTTATGGATGAACTTGAAAATATTTCAAATGCTTGGCTCTCAGGCAGAGAGGAAAAGGGATTTTCACTCGGCTTTTTTGACAGAGACTACCTCTCATTAGCTCCTATCGCCTGTGTACTTGATGAATCAGGAAAAGTACAGGCATTTGCAAACTTCCTTGTATGCAATACCGCCACCGAATCAAGTATAGACTTGATGAGATACGACCCTCAGACTGAAAGAAACGGTATCATGGACTATCTCTTTGTACAGATTTTCCTTTATATGAAGGAAAAGGATGTGATGTACTTTGACCTTGGAATGGCACCTCTATCCAATGTGGGTCAAAACGACCACAGCTTTTTAGAGGAAAAACTTGCCTTTTTGGTATACACCTTTGCAACCCGTTTCTATTCCTTCGGTGGTCTCAGAAAATATAAGGAAAAGTTTACTCCTACCTGGGAAGCAAGATACCTCTCCTACCCTAAAGACAGCAACCTCTTATTTAACCTGCTAACCCTATATAAAGTCGACAACAGGCAAGTTAAAAAGATATAAAAAATTCCGGTTGGTAATGAATACTAACCGGATTTTTATAAAAATCATAAATCAGTGTTTTAAAAACTTCAGATATACTACTCTATATTCTGAATAACTCCTGTAAAAAGAATTGAACCGTCAGGAGCCGCCACTGCAAATACAAAAGGTCTGTCAATAATAAATCCACCTGATTCTGTATTATTCCTGCGCTCTCCATCATAAGTGCAGTATACGCCGCACCTGTAACACCTTCCTCATCTATCTTTACCATGGCGGCATGCTCTGCTCTGCTTACATAAATATTTTCAACTTCTTTTGTAAGTGGAGTGAAATCTGCCTGTTTGTCTGAAAGCACATCTGTAATTCCGATATTCTTCAGACACTCCAACAGATTTATTTTAGCCGAATCATTGAATTTTGGAACTGTCAGATGCACCAATGCCGAATTACTTTCCACACTTGCAGGTTCCATACAGATTTTTATCATTTGTGGATCTGCTGCAATATCCTGTGCTTTATAACCTTCTTTCGGCAGGAAAAAATACATTGCACCACTGTCGACAAGGCTCAATCCTACAGCCTGAAAATGCTCTGTTTGATACAAATTTGTCATAACATCATTGTTCATCATAGGAACCGACTTATCCCCTGAAAGCCCATGAAATATTCCATCATTTGTTTGCTCCTTTGGGAATTCCTTATCCCAAGATGCCTTGTAATAAACGGTTGAAATAAGTGCCAACACCGATTCCGGTTTAAGTTCCAATTCTTTTGTATACTCTTTAAGCAATCCTCCTGTATGCTCATCAGTCCATTTTTGAAGTTTCAGATTCATTGACTTAGATCCCATCTCACCGCTGTAAGATGAAGCATGATACTCCGTTGACAGCCTTTTTAAAGTATCTTCATTATACCCTATACCGCTTTTTAACCATATAGAATTTGCCAACATACTCTTTAGTGCAGGTGTATCCACATAATTGGCATCCCATATCGCTTCTATTCGCTTATTTAAGACATCCATATCCTTTACATTAAGCACATCAAGTATTTGCTTACGTGTATTTCCATCTGTCACTTCAGCCAGCATGGAAAGTGCTATATAAATATTCAATGGCGAACATACTGCATTATGATCTGAGGCATCTGATAAAAGTTCCTTCTGTATCTGTTCATAGTACTGTCCCATCCCTTCCTGCACAGTTTGTGAGTTGTGAACCTTTCTATATAATCCTCCCACCATTTCCAGTGATCATCTCCGTTTATAAACTTATTAACATCTGTTCCCTCCGAAACCGGATTCGGAATCACAGCTTCAACAGATTTTATGGATTTATCAGATTCAGTAATACTTTTATTTTCTAACTGTGTACCGCCCTTTTTACAGGCACTAAGCATAGTCATTGCCGCCAAAAATATTCCTACAATTTTTTTTATCCTCATACTAACCTCCTTTTTAAAATAATAATAACTTCCCAAATTATACTGTTGGCTTTAACAAACTCATTACAATCTCATATCCTTAGGGAAAGCTTCCTTTCGCATAATCCCCCATATTTCTTCTACAGAATATGGATTAAGTGAAAGCATCAACTCATATGTATCATGGGCATTTTTAACCTCTCTTATTTCATTCGGATTTCCAAGAATTCTCTTTCCGTCAAGAATAGCCGTCACCTGCTCTAATGAAAGCGAGTTTTGCTCTATTGCCAGTGACGAATGAATTGTTCTTATTCTGTTTTCTTTTCTCAGATGTGGATTCAAATTTCCATGAGAAAGCACTGTAATTCTTCCTACCTGTTCACATATGGCTGCTACAAGGTTTGTAATACTGTCAGTCATATGAAAAGGCGGCTTATATTCTCCCATCTTCTATGTCCTTTCTGTATGATTTTTCTAAAAACTCTCTCCTACCAAGTCCATAACCACATGGTGGCGCCAAATCTCTTCACCGCTGCCTTCATCATATGCCGCAAGATAATAATTTCTGTTCTTGTCATACTTTTTATCTTTGAATCTGAAATTCATACGGAAAATACGCTTTCTTGCGTCAAGCTCTCTGCTGTCTGCAAAAAGAGTCGCTTCGTTTGATATTTTCTCATTGTCATCAGAGATAAAATAAAGCTTATATGTAGTTGCCTTGACTGTATCGCTTACAGCTTCCGATTGGATAAATTCAAGTACGGTAACATTGCTTGTAATCTTTTGTACCATACTGACAAGCGCAATCTGTGCATTTCCGGTATCAATATGACCGCGCTCCATCTTAATATTCAGCACGGGAACAAGCATTTCCTGCGGAGACGAGCCTCCATGTACAAAGTTTTGTCCTCCTCCGGACACCTTGAAAACATTACTGCTTATAGGAAATGATACCACCTTACCGTCATCATTTCTTAAAATCCTGCCCAAAGAAATATTCTCTATACCGTCTTCATATATCGCTTCAGTCGATACTATAAATCTGCGGTTTACAAAAGCGTTCTTATCTCTTACATTTATCTTGTCACTCTCATTAAGCTTATCTCTTTTATAGATAAACCCGTGGTCGGCCGTAACAATAAAATGGTGAGTGTTGGCATTGGAAGATATACGGCGAATCAAATCCGCTATCTCATTTACCGCCTCCTTACAGGCTACGAACACCTCATCCTCAGTATTTGCCTTATCACCTCTTGCATCAATCTGGTTGTGATAAACATAGATAAGCTGCTTTCCGGTAAATATATCACGAAGCTCCGACTTTTTCATATTTTTGATATCATCAAACTGTACACAAATACCGTTATCACAATATCTTTGCAATATATTCTGCCTTGTAAGCAGATTGTCACAGCTCATACCGTCTACAAGCACGGTATAATCATCACTCATTGTAATGCTCTTATGTGGCAATAATGCCGCCATTCCAAGCCTTGTATAAGAAGGCAATACACTCAAACTTGTATCAATCCTTATATTGCTCTTAGGATCGTCTGCCAATGTAGTATATAGCTCATATCCCACCTCATAACGAAGCGCATCCGAAATTATGACAACAGTTCTGTCCTTAAGCCCACCGATATTGCTGTCATAAAAGTCTATTTGCAAAGGCAGCTTACCGTATGCATCCTCCTCCAAAATACCGCTGTTCCATTTTTGTAAAAGCTTATCAAGATATTCATTGGTGTAGATATTTTCTACAAGCTCACGCAGTCTCTCAAAATCCTCACTGTCATCAAGGCTGTCATAATCATAATAAAAATATCTGTAGTTTTGATCTATCTTATAGTCGCTTGTCTTATACTTTTCCAAAATATCACTAAAGCTGTCAGGACAGGTATACTTTGCACCCACCACAATATCATATGCACTGCCAAGCATATGATAAATCTTTCCCATGCTTTCACTAAAGTGCATCTTTGATCTGATTGAAGCGACCTCTTTTATTGAATGATTATCAAGCATTGCACCTGTATCCTCTGCAAACAGACGCTCTTTTATCCACCTTATTATAATCTTATCAATGCATACAAAGGTATCACAATACAATAATTCTTCAGGCAAAAGATTCTCAAATACTTTTACTATATTTAACCTATTTGAGACAAATTCCGATAATTCATTGTATCTGTCCTTATACAGTACACTGTTTTTAAGATTATCCATAAATGTAATGATATTTCCGCTCTTATGAGATACCATGCTCCTTAAACTCTCAGGAAGTTCTCCTGTGATGCTTTGGCGGTATAGGTGACAAAAAGAGTCAAAACAAAGTTTGTTAAAGACGGTATATTATCAATATATCCGAAATATCTTTCACACAGCTTCCAAAACTCAACAAGCAAATCATACTTTTTGAATGCATCAATAAATTTGTTATCTTCATATTCTCCGTCACTTAAAACCACACGCACCACTTCTTCAAAAGAGCAGGTCTGTGTACGACAGATACTGCCAAGCATTCCGACAATTATGTTCTCTTCATTAAACTGTTCAATCTCAAGGTCATAAAACCTCTGTGTTCTGTCCTTATTTGCAAAGAACTTGATATGCTTTTCAATGATATTTTTATACTTCTCGTCCACTCCGAGGTCCGCCATAAGCAGTGACGCTCTGTCTGCAAAAAATCTCTTTGAATACAACAATGTATCTTCAAGATGATTTTCTCTTACATCGGGCTTCGGAAAAGGTGCATATATAAGATAATTGTTCTCCTTATCCTTTCGCTCCAAAAAGTACTTTGTATAAAACTGATTGTCAGGTTGCAAAAAATACACCTTTGCATTGTCAAGTTCTATATCCTTTATATCATCGGCAAACTCGGCCTTGTCATCATACCAAAATACAAGCTTTCTTTCCTCTCCTCTAAACTCCTCATTCAAACGAGCGTTTATCTGTTTTAGGTTTAATTCCGCCATCGCTTTACTGCTTTCCAATAACCTTTCAGGTTATACTATTTTTCCTTAGACATGATATTCTTTGAATCTGCCAGCACATCATAAAATTTGCCGTCTCTATCTGTCTGTATCTTTCTGTAGTTTACCTTCACACCGTCGTCAAGATCAAGCTCTATACGACTAAGGGCAAGGTGAGCAATCTTCTCATCATACTCATGACATTCCTTCAACTGCTTTTGAAGCTTTTCCTTTCTCTTTGAGGCAAGCGCCACCTCGCGAGGACTGTTTGCACTGTCAAGCGTACTTTGCATACGCTTACTCTCGCTCTCATAGATACGCTGTAGCAAATGCAAATAGTCAATACGCAGATTTCCGATAGTGTCGGCATTGTATCTGTGCAAATATATAAGCGCCTTAAATCCGTTTTGCTTTCCTGCATCAAAAAGCCAGTAAATCGGTCGCTTACCTGAACCTGTTACCGAGTAGGTACTGCAATGATCTTTAAAGAAATCGTTTAAAAAGTAATTTCTTATAATCTCACGGCTTGTATTGCCCTTACCGCCAAGTGCATCAGCTATAAAGTCAAGATTTGCTTCAATTGTGGACTCACTATAGACTACCTTAAACCAAGTGCAAAGCCTTGTGACTATATCATCATCAAGGTATTCTTCATCTGTAATCGGAATAATATTGTCACTATCAGGCTTAAAGGTAATGTATTTTGAATCATCCCACTCTCCGCCTGCATATGCCAGTCCCGGTACATCAAGTGAGTAGCGTCCGAACATACATCCCACAGCATATGAAAGCAGTGATACCACTTCATCACGCTTGGTACGAACATAGTTTGAGCCTTTCATAGACTCGAGTATATCCTCCTTGGTATCAAATATGCGATGCACCGTAATATCCTTATCCGCCACATCGGCGTCAAGTTCATCCTGCAGACCGTAGATATCTATAAAGATACGGTTCAGCTCCTCTTCATTAGCCTTCAGCTTATTAAAGCGAGATTCACACTCATCTACCCATGTATTGTAGCAGTCGGCAATAAGAGTTTGTGAGCGGTTAGAATTATTTTCTACAAGAACCGGCTTTATAAGGGGGTGAGTTACAAAATCCCATGAGGTTTCATAGGAATCCCAGTCGGACTTGGATAAACTTACACATTCTTTTGTAGTAGTATTTACCAGATTACAATATCCCTCTTTATATGATATGCTACCAATATTTCCTGTTTCAAATGTTGAGACTTTTCCAAACATTGTATCTAAAAACCACCTAAATACATTAGAGTTAACTAGAGCAAGCATATAAAATTTATCCTTACACATTACGATAACTGGTCCTACCCCAATGCTTGCCATTCCCTCCATTACTACACGTGCATTAAATATCCCGCTACCCATGGAAGTATATGTATATGTTATACCATCTCTAAACATATATTTAGTATTACGAAATGTTGACTTATTTGTAATATTATTATATGACTTCATATCTAAGCCTTCATTTTCCCAATTTAACACACTGTTTATATTACCATACCAACACCTTCGTTCACCTCCATTGGCTATAAAAAACCATTTTTTACTTATATCTTTTCTATTTATATCAGAAACCTTCTGCATACATACTTCAAAACCAATTTCTTATAAAAAAATCATCATTCCCTGTAGCTATACATCTCCTTATCTCTGAACATTCACCAATTTTCATTTTTAGGATTATATATATCTTCAACCTTATTTGTCTTATAAATTACTAAACATAACTCATGCTTAAGAAAAATCACTTTGTTTAGCAAATTCGTAGTTACTATTACACTCTAAAAAAATAATTTTTTTCTTTTCATTTTCACCTGTAACACTTGTTAAATCTACAAATACAGGTTTCCATTCTGGTATTTTTCATTCTTGAAAAAAATAAATGCCACATTTTTTTACCTTTTTCACCTGCAATTTCATCAAACGCCCTGAGGTCCCATATTTACAACACTTTTTAAAGCAATATTCATTAAATAAACTTTTTCCTCAAATTTTTAAATGTTGGTGCATTCACCCATGATTGCATAGTTATCATAGCAGAAAAGCAATTACATTTGGTCATTTTCCCACACTTTTCAATCATCATACTATATAAATCGTTTTTTGACTTTATATAATTTTCTTTTGCATAATCAGACAATTTCTCAGTAAATCCAGATCCACCCATATACGGTGGATTTGTAACCACAGTATGATACTTCTCTGAAAGCACCTTGCCTACTGCGATTATCTGTCTAAGCTCTTGTATGGTTTCTTCTATACCCACAGTATGCATACTTATCTGTCCGTCAGGCTCACTTTGTGAAATGAACTTTTCAATCAATTCTGCGTCGAATTTCTCCACATTAAGTATTGAACCGTACTCCTTGGCGTCTTTAAATGTATCCAACAAGATAACTATCTGCTCTAATGCCTTATTTCTTTCATCTTCGCTACATCCGCTTCCAAGGTAGTTAAGATGCTCTCTGTTTATACCGTTGCTCTCCTTGATAGAGTAGATATTCGGCTTATACTCTCCGTTTAATATTCTTCTGTTGTACTGCCTTGCTTTCATCATTATAGCAAAATATGCCAGCTGAAAGGCTCTGTCATCTATATCAAGCCCGTAGATATTATGCTCCAAGATACATTTTGCGGCGTCACGAGTGCTGTAACCTGCACTCTCATATATCTGTATCAGCACATCAAAAGCATATACCAAAATATGTCCTGAGCCTACACAAGGATCTATTATCTTGATATCCTCAGGTGAGAGCTTGGCATACTCTTTTCTGATTTCTGTAAGCTGCTTTTTAACCTCGGCTTCCTGAGTCGCTTCATCAAGGTAGTACTTCCAATTTGCCTTAAGCTCTTCATCAGGATGTCCCTCTACCCACAGTCTGCCAAGGCCGTTTTCCACCATATAGCGCACTATCCAGTCCGGAGTGAAAAGCTGTGTAACCGCAGGGATCTCTTCCTTACTTATCTTACCCTTTTTTGCAAATGCGGCGGCCTTCGGCTCACTGTTATAATATTGGTACAGCCATCCTATAATCTCTACCTGACCGCCCTTTTCTATATTGAAATCATCTTCTGCGATATCTGTTACAAGCTTATACACAACGCCGTCTCTGTCGATAACTGACAGATTCAAAAGCAGCTCCGTATAGTCGTCGGTCTTTTCAAAAAGCGCCGGCAATATGGTATTTAGAGCATTACACTGTTTTATAAACAGGAGATTAAAAAGCTCATCAATATTGTTGTCACTCTTATAAGTGTTTATTTTTTCTCTGTCATCATCACCAAGCTCAAGCTCCGCCTCAAAAGGATTTGTTACAATATCAGGCTCGTGCTTTCCCGACACTGATGAAAGTACTCGCATACGTGAAGGTAAATAGTCATTTACCTCCATAAATCGTATGGCAATAAGTCTGTTAAACCAAGTATAGGCAACCTCTTCAATTATATATTTATATGCGGTTTTATAGTCTGTATCCGCTTCCTTTTTTCTGATTACTTCTACAAGTCTTTTTCTTTGCTTTATCTGATTTGTGCTTATAGCATAAGGATTGTCAGTCCCGATATCATAAAACTCTGTACTTATAGTAGACTGTGACAGTGCCTCACTGATTCCGTCCTCATTTATTCCCATCAATGAAGCCTTATAGCCGATATCCGCAATCAGCTTATTCCTCGCCCAAATCGCAAAGTTTTTAATGGATGTCTTATCCATCAAGCTCCTCCCGTTTATAGTTGTATATTTATAACAGTATCCTCTTCAAGTTCTTTTAACATTCTTTCACGCAGAGATGATAAGTACCCGTCGATATCTTCCTTGCTCTCAAGCCTCCAAAGCATTGTACCTGTCATCTTCTTTATCGGGATGTTCTTGGTCTTTTTAACCTTGTACTGCTTACTCTGCTCTTCAATACTCTTTTTTACTTGATCATCATCAACATCAATGCCCATCTGTCCGGCCTTTTCTTTCAGACTTCGCTCTATCTCAGCCTGCTTCTTTTTTGCAATCTGCTCATCAAGCATATCCATCTCACCCAACAGACGAGTCATCAAAGCCTTTGCTTTATCTTCAAGACCTCTAAGAGTTGATACATTGGTAGAACTCTCAGCTTCGTTTAACAACTCATCAAAACCTGTAAGATACTTTTGTCTTTTTTCATTTGCATACTCTTTTTCATTTAAAGTATCGGATATATATGTCCTGCACTCTTTGACAGACTCACATATAGGGTGCAACTCTTCATCCAAAACCTTGTTATACGCATCTTGGTACTGCTCCATAAGCTCAGGCAATTTGTGGATTTCCTTATACGGCATACTCATCTTCAAAATGTCACGCATCTTTTTTACGGTGTCCTCAAGTGTAGCATCCACTATATAGGTCTTGCTGTCATCATAAATTCTAAGCTTATCTATAGCACGGCTGAATATCTCCTTTTGTCCGCCTTTAAAGAATGCTTTTACAGGCTCATAGTCTTCATCAAAGTCATAGAAAAAATCTCTCATCTTTGAGATATGACCGAAAAACTCCAAGGCATCGTTTATCTGAATTGCAGACTGAAATAATTTCTTACCGTCCTCTATGACCTTCTTTCCCGGATAATTATACTTAATATAATTTATTTCAAGGTCCTTTAACTCATTTATCATATCATTTGCATGCCTTTTGAAATCCGCCATCATGGCATCCTCATCATCAGGCACTATAGGAGTATGGAATACCTCCTTCATTACATCACGGACTTCTTTTTTATCCTTCTCACTTACACGGACACGTTCTTCCATAAGCAGCTTTTCTGTAAAGGCCTTCTTTGTGATATAGTTTATTATCTCATCCGCACTCTTATTATTAAGATTTACTGACGCACCGTTTAATGTGAATGCAATATCTCCGACTTTGAATAAATATGCAATTATCCAATATATATCATCCTCCACAAATCCGTAAGGAGCTTTCATAAAGCGGTCTTTACAGTCTTCATGGAAGTCTTCATATGGCCTTTTGAATTCATAGAGATAAAGCTTAACACATCCTCCGTCGCATGGATATTTGCTGCGGTACCTCCGTTTATCTTCATCTGATTGCCGGTATCAAAGAGTTTTCTTATGTCGGCCTCGCCCATAGCGGTATCTATATAAGAGAGCTTGTGGAATACTATCTGAACAAGGCGTCCTATAGCCTCATTCACCTTTGTACTCACTTCCTTTGCTGAAAGCCTTGCAATATCTCCGTTTACATAATATCTTGCATCCTTTAGAGACTCCACAAGATAAAGCCTTGCATTGGCATTCCTCTCATTCATCTCGTCATGCTTACTCTTTTTGATATTCTCATATTTTGCAAGCTGTCCCGATGTGGCATTTTTTCTTAAGAAGCGCTCTATTCTGAGGCTCATCGTCATCTCGTTCAAAAACTCGTCGTCATCCGGCAGTAGTACTATGACTTCTCTGCCCTGTCCGGACATCATACGCAGTGTAGCATCTTCTTTGACATCATACCAAGGTGTAAGTATACGAAGCCCTATATCGAAGTTCTGGTTAGACTTATACGGACGGTCATCAATATTTTGATTAAAACCGAATGAGTATCTGCCGTTAAATGACGGATATCTATACTTGTTTTCTTTTAAAATATCCTCATATATCATCTCACCTATCTTTGTGATGACCTCGGACATCTCAACATTTTCTTTTGCAATCTCATTGTTGATTTCCTGTTCTTCATCCGTCAAAAATATGTATAGACTTCCGTTTTTTTGTATAAGCATTTGGCTTATCAAGACTTTCAGCGCCTCTTCCACCCTTGACTTTAACTCTATTCTGTCATCATCTATATTTTCAACCATCAAGCTTGTGATATTGTCGATATTTGACTCAATTTGATCTACATACTTTATCATAAAAAGAGTCTTTAAAACATTGATTGCAAAGACATCTCCGCCTTATTTAAAGGATTGATTGCCGTATTGTCATACGCCTTTGATATAACACCCTTATGGCTGTGATCAAGGAAGTTTTCAAGTGCATCATAGAAGCGATGGAAAGGCACAAGTATTCCGATTTCATCATCCTTACATTCGGTTGCAGACTCCTTAAATAAAGCAAGCATTGAACGCTCACCTTCTGAAAGGTGCTTACCTGAAGCTCCATGTGTACGTATAGATGTCAGCACACTTGCAAGCAGATTGAACTGATACGGCACAAAAGGGTACACTTCCTTAAAATCATTTTCATTTGCATACAGTTTTTTCTCAACACCGTCATTGAATACAATCAAGTTTTTGATTACGGTCGCCTTTTGCTCATACAAAAGTCCAAGTGTTTCGGATGCCGTTTCAGTCTTATCAAGTATTCTCTTTTTGATAACAGCGTCAACATTTGCACTTGAAAGTGAAAGTCTTGTATCAAAACGACCCTGAATTTTTGAAAAATCATTTCCCTTTACCTTGGTTATGGAATCTATATCCTGTTGTGATGTGACAATCACCCACGCCTTTCCCATACATTCCTTGCCAAGCTCCTCGGTAACGGTCTGAAGATTGAGCATAAGCTTTGAGTCGTCTCCTATGTATTGCCCTATCTCATCCACAAGGAATACCACATGGTGGTTGTTTCCCTTTTTTTCTATATAGCTTCTTACTCTCTTTGCAAAGTCCTCAATACTTATAGTATAGCTTGTGGTTGCCTTCTCACACCAGTTTCTTGCCGCATCCTCACTCATAAAACCTATATCAGCAAGTGCATCCACTACACTGTCTTGAATAAAATCAAAGTCTGAGCGTGATTCTTCCCAAGTCTCTCCATACTCCTCTTCAAAGCTTTTTTTAAATTCATCAAACTTTCCGTCATCGTTAAGCTTTCTTTCAAGGTCCGCCAAATAAGGCATTGAGCCGCAAAATCCCTGCATTTCATTAAAGACCTTCAAAAATACATTGACTATGGCATCCTTATTTTGCTTTCCGCTTGACTCACTCTTTGAATCAATGTTAAAGAGGATAACATCTGAAGGAGTGGAAGCTGCAAGCCTCATATCTGAAAGTATTTTTCATCCGTTATCTTTTTATCGTCCACAAAATAGTCATAGGCGTGCTTGTTTCCCACAGACTTATCGTCCAAAAGATAGGATAAAATCTTTAGAAAGTGAGATTTACCGCTTCCGAAGAAACCTGAAATCCATACACCCATCTTCGGGGTCATACCTTCAATACCCTTTTTGTAGGCGGAAAAAAAATCCGCAAAATGCTTTTGCAGCTCTTTAGTTACCACATACTCTTCCAACTCCTGTGCCACATTTGTCTCTTCACCCTGTCCGACTATGATGACTCCCTGGATTTCACGGTCAATCTTTTTGGCAAACATATCCTTAATCTGCACTTTAAATCCTCCTATTTCACAAGCTTGAATGCTCTGTAATAATTATCGTCTTTTATCTCATCGAACAGAATAAGTTCCTGTTCATTGTACGTGCCCGGAAAAAACATCACCACAGGCGCTTTCACAAATGCCTGATGTAAGTTGTTGAGCACCTTATGTGAACGAAGTATAGGATAACATTTCCCTATACCGCACAAAAACACTACGGCATTATTTGGAGTATTATCTTTTATATACTGCACAATAACACTGTCGTCATCATTGAACTTCATGGAATTGCTTACAGCCTTTGTGATTCTCTCCAAACCCTTTTTCTTTTCAAAATCAAAGCATTTTTCTATAAAATTTTTATTTTCAAGAAAATCTATGATTATATCATACAGGTCAAATACCGCCAGAGTAAAATCATTTGCTCCGCTTTCGTTTTCAGCTTTCAAACGAGCTATCCTCTCTCTGACTTCAAGCTCGTTTTCAGGCGGATAGTCAAACAGCCAATAGTTTACCTCATTTGCCCTTCCGGCACTTTTGCGAAATCCCGGCTTTTTTATGGCGGCTTCCATCATATCAAGTCGCTCTTTCAAATCTGTCATTATCTTACTCCATTCAATGCTTTCACACATACTTCCATATCATGTGTATTTAACCACTCCTCGACTGTAGGACTTAAGACAGGTCTTATAATCTTTCTGTCCGCCTTGCCCTTATCTAAAAGTCCCGCCTCACAAAGCATTGTCTTATAGTATGCTCCAAGACGCTTTAGAGTGGCGGCTGTCCACTTGGCAACCCTTTCATCCTGGAGGCTTTTATCCTTAAAGAAAATCCTTATATCGCTGTCGGTTAAAGTATCCGCCCCCAAAATAAGCTTTTCACGAATCACTTCATATACAAACTCAAAAAACAGGCTGTCATAGGCAAGTGATGAAACCAGCACAAATATCTTTTGCATTGCAACATCACTTCTTTGAAACACTTCCACAAAACTTGCATCAAGCGTCTTAATTCTTCCCGACACTGTAAGAAAAATCTGATTGGCACGGGCGGCATTCGGCGCACCGAATATATTTTCGTTTTTATTCATCTCTTTGATTTCTTCCAAGGTTTTACCGGCGGCAAGAAGCTCCACCACCTTGCGAAACTCCATAAACCAAAAAGACATCTTCACCGCACCTGCACTGTAAGGCTTTTTCTCCATAGCTTTCTCCCTTATTATAATATATTAGCTGTACGATCAAACGGACTTATATCCGTTTATAATCGACTCAAGATACTCAAAATCCTCTTCAAACTCCTCATCTTTACATAAAAGCCTTGCTTCATGTAAACGTTTCCTTGCTTCTGTGGTGTCCTTATTAAAAACTACATACATAAACATATCAAGTAATATAAAATACTCATAGTAATCATCAGTCTCTCTGTACTTGTCGAAAAAAGGCTTACTGTCTGTATACAATTCTTTTGCTCTCTCATATTTTTTGAGATAAAAACAGCAAAGACACAAATTCAACCTTCTTGCCATCTCCACTTCAGGCATCTTTTCAAGTGAACTTCCAAAATTTTCAAATATATATTTTGCCTCACCGTAATCCTTCTTTTTCATAAATGCAAAAGCCATGTTAAGTTTTGCCATTTTTTTGATATATTTTGATTTTGTAGTCTTCTCTATAGCATTCAATTTATCAATGCACTCATCAAACTTACCTTCATCAAACAGCAATAAAAGCTTCTGTATTTTCTTTATATATACTACATTGTAGATTATATTAACCGATATAGCTCCAACAAAAATGATTACAGCCGATACTATATAGATTACAAAAACTTTCCTGCCGTTTAACCCAAGTCCTATCTCACACGCTAATATTATGCTTGCGTATACGATTCCCATAACTAAGATACTCAAGAATCTCTTCATATTCTAACACCCCGTAAAAAATTATAGCTGATATAATTTTATATATTTATCTTCGATATAATCAAGGAAGTAATTTACATTAAATTCTTCACCCGTTACCATCTTCATAAGCTTTGGTGCCTCATAACGGAAACCGTAGGTATGAATATTTTCCTTTAACCAATTCATTACTTCATCAAATTTATTATTTTCAAGCAGACTGTCCACATCTATTTCCTTTTTCATAGCGTGAACATACTGTGCCGCAAAGGCTGTTCCAAGTGCATATGTCGGGAAGTATCCGAAATTTCCGTCGGACCAGTGTACATCCTGCAAAATACCGAGCTTGTCATTAGGCACATCTATTCCAAGATACTCTTTATACTTTGCATTCCATGTCTTATCAAGTCCTTCTGTGGAAATACTGCCGTCAAACAATCCCTTTTCTATCTCATATCTGATAAGTACATGCAGCGGATATGTAAGCTCATCAGCCTCCGTACGCACAAATGAAGGCTTTGAAGCATTGATTGCCCCATAAAAATCCTCAAGGCTTACTTTTTCAAGCTGCATTGGGAAAACTTTCTGCAATTTCGGATAGTGATACTTCCAAAAAGCTAATGTCTTTCCGAGATAGTTCTCACACAGTCTTGACTGTGACTCATGCATTCCTGAGGATACACCTTCAGATAAAATCATTCCGTCATATTTCGGATTTATATTGTGCTCATAGTAGGCATGTCCCACCTCATGCACCGTCGAAAGTATTGCGGAAGCTACATTATTCTCTATATATTTTGTGGTTGTACGGCAGTCGTTCTCACAAGTCCATGATGTGAAAGGATGCTCGGACTCGTTTTGATATCCCCATGAAGGATCAAAATTCAGGTACTTAAGCAGCTCATCCATAAACTTCTTTTGCTCTTCAACCGGAAAGCTCTGATGTAGGAAATCTTCTTTTATCTGCTTTGCAGCTTTCACCTTCTTTATAAGCGGAACCAGTCTTTCTTTAAGTGCTTCAAAGAACACATCATATTTTTCCACATTCATTCCCGGCTCATAGTCGTCAAGCATCTGATTATAAATACTCTTATCACTGTCTCTGTAGCCGTAAAGTTTCTTTTGGCTTTCTATCACTTTCTTTAAGTAAGGCTCAAATATCGAATAGTCGGCCTTTGACTTGCAAGTATCCAAGCATCAAATGACTCGTCACAAAGCTTCTTAAATTCCACATACTCATCTTTCGGTATACAAAGTGTGTCCATAGCTCTTTTATAATAAAGTTCTATTGCGCGCCTATCTTCAGCATCTACTTCAGGGTCGTCCTTTAATTCCTTTAAAAGCTTTACCGTCTCGGGATCCGTCTCAAGGCTGAACAGTTCTCCTGCCAAATATGCCGACCTCTCATCTCTGTAAGATGCTCCCGCACTTGGTGCCACTGTCTGCTTGTCAATTCCTATAATATTTAACGCCATTTGGTATGCTGAACATTTAAAAATCCAGTCATGATATTTTTTTAATTTTTCTTTTGTAGTCATGTTATTCCTTTCCTTAATATAAACAAAAGACCAATCTTTCGACCGGTCTTTAAATTTTATGGTACCAAACTTTTATTAACCTTCCAAAGCCTGATCTATATCCGCTATCAAATCCTCGGCGTCTTCTATACCCACAGACATTCTTATAAGGTCAGGGGATACTCCTGCCGCTATAAGTTCATCATCATTCATCTGTCTATGTGTGGTGGATGCAGGGTGCAGTACGCAGGTTCTTGCATCCGCTACATGAGTAACTATTGCCACCAACTTCAAAGCATCCATAAACTTCACTGCCGCTTCTCTGCCGCCTGCAATTCCGAATGATATGACACCGCATGAACCTTTCGGTAAATACTTTTTAGCCAACTCATACTGGCTGTCGCCCTCAAGTCCCGGGAAAGAAACCCAAGATACCTTAGGATGATTTTTCAGATGCTTTGCAATAGCAAGTGCATTTTCATAGTGCTTCGGCATTCTAAGGTGTAGTGATTCAAGTCCTATTCCAAGGTAGAATGAATTCTGAGGTGAAGGTATTGCTCCAAGGTCACGCATCAGATTGGTTGTCATCTTTGTGATATAAGCGGCTTTCCCGAAAGTCTTTGTATACACAATTCCGTGATATGTCTCATCAGGAGTTGTAAGGCTTTTGAACTTATCACCGTATTTCTCCCAGTCAAAATTTCCGGAATCCACTACCGCACCGCCTACGGCATTTGCAGATCCGTCCATATATTTTGTGGTGGAATGTACCACTATATCCACTCCCCACTCAAAAGGTCTGCAAAATACCGGTGTAGGGAAGGTATTGTCAACTATAAGCGGAACACCGTGCTCATGTGCAACTTTTGCAAACTTTTCTATATCAAGTACTTTCAATGACGGGTTTGCTATAGTCTCACCGAAAACAAGCTTTGTATTCGGCTTAAACTTGGTTGCAAGCTCCTCGGCTGAAATATCAGGATCAACAAAGGTAGACTCAATACCCATACTCTTCATTGTATTGGCTATCAGGTTGTATGTTCCTCCGTATATTGCGGAAGACGCTATAACGTGATCACCTGCATTTGCTATATTGAATATGGCAAAGAAATTGGCCGCCTGACCTGATGATGTAAGTATGGCTGCCACACCGCCTTCAAGCTCACATATCTTTCTTGCTATTGCATCATTGGTAGGATTGGCAAGTCTTGTATAAAAATAACCCGGCTCCTTTAAATCAAACAGATCACCCATCTGCTTTGAAGACTCATACTTAAATGTTGTGGACTGTACTATCGGAACCACTCTCGGCTCTCCGTTCTTAGGTTCATAACCACCCTGTACACAGATGGTATCAATATTATAATTTGACATGATAATTCTCCTTTATATATACATATTTGCAGCAGTTTATTCTGCCGATATGTTTCTCCTTACTCCGTACAAAAATGAGTATACTTTATTATTACAATAATATCAAATATATCATTTAATCAAAATGTTTTTTTCAGCATTTCAAATGTATCATCAACAAAGCTTCCGACAGTTTCAACCAAAAAATCAATATATTACAACCTGCCGTATCCTCTCTTCTTGCCTTGACACACTCCGCAAGTGAACCGATAACCCTCTTATCCATACTGCCGTCCTTATGCAGTATAACTCCAAGGCAGAGATTATCATGTGGAGTATATATTTTATCAATAATATCGGTATCAAAGGTTTTGGCACAGATAATACCTGTATCCATTATACCCCTTGAAACCAAATCATCGGCTATTCCGCCAAGAAAGATAAGGAAAATGTTCCCTATACCGAAGTGAACCCACTCCGGTTTTTCCTTAAATGGACGCTCTTTTTTCATTCACTTGATAATTGAATGTTAATATTTAGCAAAAACATAGTAAATATCTCAAAATCAAAAAAATATACTTACTTAACTACACTTCCCAGACTTCCATTTGTACTACTATATACTTCCATTTTATTTTTTGCTATAATATATAGGTTATGATAAAACATAATCTGAAATGTGAGGTGTATATATGGATGCGGCAAAATTCAGCTTTCCTGCAGTAAAGGGGATTCAAGCTACAATGGAATATTATGTAACTATGGTTCCTTTGGATTGTATACCGAAGCTTTTTACATTTAGTGACGAAAACATGCCACCTGAAATACGTTCGCAAAGAACATTAAATAAAGCACGTATTCCTGAGATGAGTAATTATATACTGAATAATCCGACTTCATATGTATTTTCAGCACTGACCGCTTCTATTGATGGTGATGTCTCTTTTGATCCCTTAGATCGTGAGGATACATCTCTCGGATTACTGTCAATATCCATGTCCGCAAAATTACTTATAAATGACGGACAACACCGTCGAGCAGCGATTGAAGCCGCTTTAAAAAAGAATCCTAACTTAAAGTATGAGCATATTTCTATGGTTTTATATCATGATATCGGATTGAAGAGGTCTCAACAAATGTTTTCCGACCTTAACAGATTTGCAATCAGACCGACTCAATCTTTAAATATTTTATATGACAACCGTGATTCCCTGTCACTTATCGTAAAAGATATAATTGATTCAATACCTGAATTTGACTCACTTATCGACAAGGAACACACTTCCATCCCAAATCGATCTGTGGCATTGTTTACTTTGAGTGCTTTATATCGTGGAACTGATTCATTATTAAAAGGACTGGATTTGTCTGTTGATGAACAAAGCTCCTTTGCTATTTCATTTTGGAAAAATGTATATGAAAATATGGTCGAATGGCAAGAAGTTTATAATAAATCAGTTAAGTCATCAGTTGTCAGGAAAAATTCGTTATCTCCGCTTAGTATAACAATCAAAGCAATCGGTGCAACCGGAAATGAACTTTATCAGTCAAAAGAGCTGAATACCTTCTCCGCTCTTGAAGGTCTAAAATACGTTGATTGGCAAAAGACAAATCCTATTTGGAATAACGGAATAATTGTTAACGGCAGTGTACAGCTTTCTCATGCCACTCAACAGTTAATGATAAATGAAATCAAAAATATATTAGTTAAGTAGGTGATTATATATGGCTACGATTTTAACAAAAGACTTGTTACAAGAAACGATAGAAATTATTCAACAAATTTATATGGAAGATAATATTCCATGGATCTGCGGTTATAGTGGAGGAAAGGATTCTTCAGCGGTCGTACAACTTGTATGGATGGCTCTTATGCAACTTCCTAAGGAGAAACGTACAAAAACTGTACATGTAATAAGCACCGATACTATGGTTGAATCACCGGTTGTAGCTATTTGGGCAAGCCAATCCTTAAAAAAAATGAAAGTTACTGCCGAATCCGAACAATTACCTATTGTCCCTCATAGATTAACACCTCAAATTCAAAATACATTTTGGGTAAATCTGATAGGGCGCGGTTATCCTTGCCCTCGTGTGAATTTCAGATGGTGTACCGACAGATTAAAGATTGATGCTTCAAATCAATTCATTAAGAGTATTCTTGCTTCCGAAAGCGAAGCCATCTTAGTTCTCGGATCGCGAAAAAGCTGAAAGTGCAACACGTAGAAAAGTCATGGAGGGATATGAAGAAAAAGAGATATCGTGAGCATCTTAGCCCCTAACGGATCATATCCGAATACTTATGTATTTACTCCTATTGAAAACTGGGAAGATTCGATGGTATGGCAATTTTTTTAATGCAACATACCAACCCGTGGGGACACTCAATAAGGATTTACTTGCAATGTACAGAGGTGCTTCATCTGATAATGAGTGCCCACTTGTAGTTGAAAGCGGTACTCCTTCATGTGGCGGAAGCCGTATGGGATGTTGGGTTTGCACAATGGTTACAGAAGACAAATCATTATCGGCAATGATACAAAATGACGAAGAAAAAACTTGGATGTTACCTCTGCTGGATTTCAGAAATTATATTGCTGCATACAGTCAAGGCACTGATATGACACAAAATGAAATGGATCGAAAAAGAAGAGATTTTCGAAGGATGAACGGTAATCTCACATGGCATAATAATCGACTGGTTCACGGACCGTATACTAAGGAAGTCCGTGAGGACTTCCTCGAAAGACTGCTTAAACTACAAATATTCATACAGGAAACCGGACCCAAAGAAGTCAAAAATACTGAACTTATTACAATGGATGAATTACGCTTTATCAGAAAAATATGGCTGGATGATAAACATGAATTTGATGATATGCTTCCTAAAATATATGAAAAAGTCATTGGAAAGCCATTCGAAGATCACAGTATCTTAGGCAATAAATATTATGGAAAAGAAGAATGGGACTTATTGGCCAAAGTATGTCAGGATTTGTATCCTGATTACAAACTGATGCTTGAGATGCAAAGCAGCCTGCTTGATATGGAAGCTAAGAATTCTGCAATCAGTTCAACAAAAAACATAGTTAAAAATCTGGAGGCAAAGATCAAGCATTCTTATTACAAAGATGAGGATGACGCTGAAGATATGCTTAGAATGAGAAGAAAGCGACAAGGACTGGTAGACGACAGCATCTACGCACAGGAAGATGCATACGATACTGACGATCCTATTAATACATCCCCTGCGGGTTTTGAAGAGGAGGAGTACTGATATGCATTTTTCAAGTATCGAACTATATAATTACGGAATTTACAAAGGGCTTCATAAAATTGATCTTGTGGACCGAATTGATAAAAAAAATATCACTTTAATCGGAGGTATGAACGGCAGAGGAAAAACTACCATTCTTGACTCAATATTCTTATGCCTTTACGGTAGAAAGTCAGCCGAATATATAACCGGAAAAAAAGAAGCTTTATAGCAAGCTGCTAAGAGATCATATAAATAAGTCTGCTGTAGACAAATCAACCCATATAAAGTTGACTTTTCAAATGGACGACGATGAAGATACCGTCCTTTCCGTTAACAGATTATGGAATCAATCCGGTAATAAAATAGATACAACTCTTATAGTGGAAAAAAACGGTATTGCAGACTTGTATCTATCTGAAAACTGGGAATACTATGTTGAGGAGCTGATACCGTTCGGCATTGCAAAATTCTTTTTCTTTGATAATGAAAAGATAAGTCAGATTGCTGATGATGATGCATTCGATAAAATCAAAGACTCAATTAAATCCGTAATGGGTGTAACAACTATTGAGTCGCTTTGCAATCATATTGAAAAAATTAGAAAAGAAAAAAATAACAACCTGAAAAAATCCGGTAATGATATTCTAACAAAGGAATCTGAGGAAGTAACTTCAAAAGTTGAAGAATCCGATTCAAAAATACGAAATCTCTTCGCCCAAAAAGCGGCTCTTGTTCCAAGTCTTGAAAAAACAAATGATAAACTGGAACAAACAGAGCAAGCATTTTGGAAAAAAGGTGGAAACCTGGGTTTGAATCATGACAGCATTATCAGAGATCAACATTCTCTTAAAGAAAAATTGGAAAAAGTTAAAGGAGGAATCTCTTACTTTAGCTTCAAATCCGGCAGCACCTTTATGCCTTTGTAAGGAACTCACAATTTCAACATACAACAAAATCAATTCTGAGGAAGATGCAAGAGCAAAAAAATATTCACTTCCGGTTGTCTCAGAGCTCTACAAGGATCTTCTTCAATCATTTTAAAAATTATGCAAAGTCGACAGAATCATATAAGTTACTTGAGGGTCTAATAATAGCCCAACTTGAGACTCTTAAAAAGGATGCCGACAAAGAGAACTCAGGTGCTCTAACCCCACTTGCAAAGACACTAATTGAGAAATTTGTAAGTGAAGATTCTGTCGCTATTTCTCAAAACGCTGCACATCTTGTCTTAGAAAACAAAAAAAGTACTTACAGCATTACAGCAGCTTGAAGTACATCTAAGCAGTAGCGCCGAGAAAAATGATACAATAAAACTTTTAAATGATATAAAAGAACTTCAGGCAAAGAAGACACAGCTTGAAAGCGAAATAAGTAAGTATGATGAACAAATTAATTCGGCTCAATTTGAAAAAGAACAGTTGGAACGTCAATTGAATAAAATTCTTCTAAAGATTGCCACTGATGCCGATACTGACGATGACAATGTTAGAATTATTGAGTACTCCACAATGACATTAGAAATTATGCAGGAATTCGTTCACAGACTTCAAGCAAAAAAAGTTAATCAATTGGAAAAAAACATCACTTCATGCTTTGAATTTCTTGCACAAAAGCAAGCAATAATTACCTCGATATCTATTGATCCGGAAACTTTAGATATAACACTTAAAGATTATAATGGCGGTATTCTGTTAAAAGATCAACTTTCAGCCGGTGAAAAACAGATGTTTGCTATTTCAATACTCTGGGGACTTGCCTTATCATCCGGATATAAATTGCCTGTGATAATTGATACCCCAATGGCCAGACTCGATTCCGCCCACAGAAGCAACTTTATCAACAAGTATTTGCCTAATGCGAGCTCTCAGGTTATAGTTCTCTCTACCGATGAAGAAATAAACGGTAAATATCTTGATGACATCAGAGAGTTTGTTAACACATCATATACTCTTGTTTATGATGAAGTTGAGAAATGCAGTACTGTTCATAAAGGATATTTTGGAGGTGAAGTATAATGATTTGTAAACAATTTAAACTTTCACAGCCTGAAAAGGAAAAACTAATTCGTATAAAGTCACGAACCGGTATTCAAAACTGGAATATTATCTGCCGTTGGGCCCTTTGTTGGTCTCTGAATGAGGAGACAATTCCGGGTGGAGTTGATCCTCAATCTGACAGTAATGTAGAAATGTCTTGGTTGACTTTTGCCGGAGAATACCATGAACTCTATGAAGAATTGATTAGGGTAAGATGTTTAAAGGACGGACTTGGTGATGACCCCGATACATTACTTAGATACTTCAGATTACATCTTAACAGAGGTATCAATCACTTCAGTTCAAGAGACGTACTTAAGAGCATTCAAGACTTGCTTGACACTATTACAAAGGAGGTATAGTATGTCTGTCTACCTTGATTATAATGCATCCGCCCCGATTCTTACGGAGGTTCTTGATGTAATGATAGATACTTACAAAAATGTTCCGGGAAATGCAGACAGCCGAACTCATTTGTTCGGAACCAAGGCTCAAAAAGTTGTACAAACATCTCGCAATACTATTGCTGATGTTTTAGGTGTTGATCAATCAGAGGTTATTTTTACAAGCGGATCTACAGAAAGTAACAATACCGTTATTTTAGGAATCGAAGAACACGCAGAACTGACCGGAAAAAAGCACATTATCACTACTGCAATAGAACATAAGGCTATTCTGGAACCTCTAAAACATCTGGAGAAAAAGGGATTTAGAGTCGATTATGTACGACCGAACGAATCAGGGCGTATTGATGCCGATTATCTTCTTTCACTCATTGATGATGAAACAAGTTTAGTCTCCGTTATGTACGTTAACAGCGAAACCGGTATTATTCAACCTGTTGATATCATCGGAGCCGCATTAAAGACACCGATATAATTTTTCATGTAGATGCAACACAGGCGCTTGGTAAGCTCAATTCTGAAATCCGAAATTTGGATTATAATCTTATGAGCATCACAAGTCACAAAATTGGAGGACCACAGGGCATAGGAGCTCTGATTTATAAGAGAAATAAAGATTATAAGCGACCGCCTATAAAGCAACTTATGTATGGCGGTTCGCAAGAAAGAGGATACCGCCCCGGTACAACCCCGGTTGCGCTTGTTGCCGGTTTTGCAAAAGCAGTCGAGCTTTGTGAAAAAAACTTAAAGATAAATCATGACAACTGCAAAAGAATAAAGGAATCTTTTTTTAAAGCTATAGATGGGTTGGAATATGATATAAACGGCGACTCAGAGTACTGTCTCCCTTCAACTGTTAATATCAGCATCCACGGACTTGATGCTGAAACAGCATTCCTATGTCTTAGAGATGACTATGCTTTTTCTAACGGCTCAGCCTGTAATTCTTCTTCTCACGAGTTAAGTTATGTACTTGATGCAATGGGACTTGATGAGATAAGAAAATCGGAGGCAATAAGGTTATCATGGAGTGGAGATACCTCTATAGACTTTTCTTCATTTGTTTCAATTATTAAAAGTATAATTTAAAAAATAAGCGGACGGTAAATATCTTCCGCTTATTCAGTCTTTGATTAAAATCTAACCTTTAGTGTATTCATCAAATTATTATCTGTAATCCACTGCAAAATATGAGGTGTAAGATCTGCTACTGTAGCTTTCTGAACTTTAACCTTATTTATAAATTTCAGTTTCATCATCAAGATGTAGCCCATTTACAATCTGCTTCCCCTTTTCAATATTGTCAAGGAAAGACTGTATTGCCTTTGAAGAAGTTGGTATTTTAACCTTTGCACTGTTAATCTCTTCCAAAAGCTCATCTGCCGCTTTCTTATCAGGTAGAAGATTCCTCAATGAAACAAGAGATGAAACAACCTCTTCACTCTTATCGTTTGCAGATTCACTCCAAGCATTGTCAGTTGCGGTCTTGCACAAATTATATGCATTATTTAGTGCCAAAACCGTTGCTTTATCCAATGTATGGTCATTTACTTTTTCGCCGCAATTGTCAACGGTTGTCTGTAGACTTTCTTTCAATTCTTGCGTAAAAAAATCTTTTGAAATCTCTTTTTCATTAAAGCAAATAATAATATTTAATAACTTTTCCAGTTGCGCTGTAATCTTACCTAATTGCATTACCTGTTCGTTAAATATCTTGGCAGCCTGTTTATTTGTAGTTACTTGAATCGAATCAAGCATTGCACTGTTTGCCTGCTTTAAGGTTTCAAGTATCATTCCGCCACCTCCATTTCACTTATTTTATCACTAAGCTCTTCCAGATTTGACAGGGCGCTTTCAAGTACAAGCGGATCTATAGTTTCCACTTCTCCTATCATTTTACTATGCTTATCATATAAGATTTTAGCAAATTTTTCCACATCTTTCAAATCTCCGATTACAGAAGCAATATTTTCTATAGGTCTCTGTGAAAACTGCTTCAAGAGTTCTATATTATCCTTTTCAACCAATGCGGATTTTAGGGTAAAATAAAATCCTATAGCCTCTTTAGCCTGTTCTACAGGAGTATCATCAAATTTCATCTTAAGTTCACTATTATAGTATTCATGTGCTGTACCGCAAGTTGTATAAAACTCCTGTATCTGAGAAGCAACCTCAAGGTACCTTGCTTCATCCGGATCTTTACCTAATAATGCTTCAAATTCATCTATTTTTTCTTTACCGTATTTCTTTTCACTTTTAACTATGGTTTCTATCTTTGAATACAAACCCTGAAGATATTTTCGAATATTTTCATATTGAGAACCTTCAAATGATGCTATCTCATCCGAAATATCCCACCTCTTTCTCCTTAAGTGTGTTAATGACTCCAACAGTTCACTTGTTCTAAAGAAAGGTACTTTACTCTCCGCCCTCTCTCCAACAATACCCATAATTGTCTTGCTTCCGGAAATCAAACTTGAATTTATCTGTTCTCTCTGTGATTTTTGGTTTTCAAGATATGTCAAAACGTCTTGCCAGTCTTTATCTAAGCGTTTTTCTACCTTACAAGAAAATGATTCTCTAAGCAATATTCGAAGCAACTCATAATCTGTTTTCTTTTCGAGATTTTGACCTAATACTAATCTTTGAATATACTCGATAGCCAAACACCATGTAATTACCGGATGTTCTGTGGTTCCTACCGCACTGCCAAACAGATTCTTAATGAACTCCTCTTTGCTTCTCTCAATCCAATTTATAAGCACCATCTGGTAATAAGCGGCATTTTCAAAATCCCAATTTGAATAATAATCAAATAAATTTAATCCCATCAATATAGTTCTTGATTCTGATGTTCTATTCAAAACAACTATCGCTTTATCCCTATTCACATCAAGCTTTGAGTCTTCAATGTATACAAAACTGCCGTTTCTTAATCTTTGTGTGACATAATCTCCGGGTAGTCCCTCATCTTGCCACGGAATCGCCTGTACCGCAAAATTTCTGACCCACTTATTATAGTCTGAAGAGTACTCCAATGTATTTTTAGCTTCAAACCAAGATTCTATATCTTCTTTCTTTCTATTGAAAGCTTTTTCTCGCTGACTCAACTGTGGCTGCTTAACTTCAACCACCGTAGAAGTCCGTACTCTTTGTGACTCATTATCAGTTTGTTTAGTTGTAGAAATGGTGCCACTTGACACTCCCGCAAAAGAACCTAATCCTATCAAGCTTAAGAACTTTTTGTTTATACCGCCAATTTCGTCATCACCGGCTTCTGTCGTTCCGTTTCCCCAGATATTCAGTAAAACCTTTATTCTTTGCTTATCCACGTCGGACAATGATGAATTCTCAATACTGTCTGCGTATGGTGGTTGCAAAGTCAAAGAAGAAATATACGAAAGAGTTTCAGGAAATCTCCAATTATCCCCAAACTCCATTCCGTCTGCAAACTGTGCAAAGAAATGCTGTATAACATGTGTCAAAAAATTTCTTGGGGTTTTATGAGCAAGCTTATCATATAATTTTATTAGACTCTTCTTGTTAAACGGATATAGTGTATAGTTTTGGTCACCGATTTCTACGCTGTCCCACTCAAATTCCGGTTTAAATCCGGAAATCGGCATAGTATCCGAAACGGAACTTCCTTTATACCAGTCCCTTACCGTTGCCTCATCAGCATATATTGCATTTATATATCTTGCCGCCATTTCCAACAAAAAGTTATCTCCACCATAGGAGTGCTCCGTAACTTTTATCTGTTTTGTTACCCTATCCTTAAAATTGTCTCTAAATGAATCATAATATCCGTCTGTAATACCAATCACAGATGTAACTCTACACAAATCATCATAACTACCGCCGTTTTCTACTGATAACGCAGTGATCAGTTCGCTTTCAACGATACTGAATGAAGTGAAATCCTCTATAAATATTGTTAAATTTCTTCCCTCTTTATAAAGAGATTTTCTTAAGTTTACAAAAAGATCACGTGCATTCTCGCTTGTAATATTTGCACAGCTTTGTATAACTCCTGATGTGAAATGATTCAAATAATTAACAAGCTTTTACTATCGCATCACTGTCATCTCTTAAATCATATAAATAAAAACTTTTTACTTCTTCTGCGGCATCTTTTTTTATTGTATTTGCCACCGCCCTGGGAAATTTAAAGTCTTTGGTCGTAAAAATTGTTTCTGTCTCGTCTGTCACAATTGTTTTTGCTCCGGAGGTTATCATTTGATAACATTTATCAATCGGTCCTTCTGTACGAAGCATATATTCCTGCACTCTTGTATCATAGAGAAAAGCAGCTATATTTTTACATGCTACCTGCTTATATATTTCATTGGTCGTGTCTGTCAGTGTTCTTCTGACATACTCACTATAAATTGATGCTTTAAACTCTTCTTTGTTTTGAGATTCATCCGCGCTACAAAACTTCTCAAATTTTTTTTGTAAATCCGGGTCTTGTACCAACCTCTCATCAAGCATTTGCTGTACAGCACCTCTAACGGTATTACCTAATCTCTGTAAGAAAATTACTTTTTCTTTGTTTTCATCATAATTATCTTTATCATTTACAAATCTATTATGAAGCCAACATATTAAATGAGATTTTCCGGTGCCGTTGGTACCTCTTACAATAATCATCTGATGCTTATTGGCTTTGTTGACTATATATTGATCATATATTTGATTTTCATCTAAATGAATTGTATCTGACTCGACATCACCAAACTCCAGAAACTCAAGTTCCCTAAAAGGAACATGTGTAGCCATAAAGTATTCAATATCAACTGCCGTTCCGTCTTTCTTTATTACATCCCGGTCCATTCTGTCGGAACACTCCAACCAATTCATAGCTTACACCTCCTTTACTATGATTTCTGAAAAATCGTTTAATGCGACACCTGACATCGGATACAATTTTATTTTTACCGCATCCATAGTTGAGAACAATTCTATTACTCCTGCATCATTTAATGATCTTAGTCCGTTAGATACAGCCAGTGGTAACCCTTCATTAGTACAAGACGATGCCGCTTCAGGAATATTGTTTTTTATCCATGATAGGAATTGATTACAAGTCATCTTCGTTCCCGGCTTAACATTTTCAAGAGCGTCTCCTAAACGTGTGTACATATTAGGAATCAGTGTTTTGTTATACTGATACGCATGTCCCAAATAGCGTATCCAAAAACGCCAGCCTAATACATCGTTTTCACTGATACTCTCCATACCGTTTTTTGCTGCAACTGCAGCAAAATCATCAAATCTGTTGATTGATTGTATCAATTCAGAGTGTGAAATAAACCACTCTGTCATTTTAAAAAATGTAGTTCCGGTATTTGAAAATATAATTGGATTAAGCACTTTTCTAAATGCCTGTGCCGAATTAAGAGACTTGGCATCTATTTTCAATAAATACTTTTCACCTTTCTTTTCTACCAATCTAAGCTCTTGTGCCGCTTCAATGGAGCGTCTGACAGACTCCTCTTCAAACTTACTTTCAGCATTCAACTCAGATAACTTAAATAAATCTTGAAACTTATAATTTCCCTTACCGATCAGTCTGCAAATAGCCAAAACTCTTTCAGGCGTCGGGCCCGGGCGCATATTATCATTTTCTTTAAACATATACGGGCTCCTTTATATACTTTCTAAATTACAAGAACGACAATTTAGAAATTCATTGATTGTCCTGTTTTTAGAGGTGATCTTTGTGTTTGGTTTTGCAACACCATACCTTCTTATAGCCCGGGAATTCTCCCTTTGACATCACCTCAAAAATTTCATTACTTGTAACAGAATTATCATCCAGAAGCACAAAAATTCCGTTTTTGAAAATCCACTCTATATCTTTTGCAACAGCTACAAATTCCTTATCAGTAAGACTTAAACAGCCTTTAGAGTTTATATTTTTTTATATTTTTCAGGTAATACAATGCAAGAAAGCTTTTAATTTATTTGCTTTCTCAATTATTTGATCAATACTTATTTCCGAATAATCATTTAACGGAATAAGTAAATCATTCAAAACACCCATATATCTTTTTTAGATAGATGGACGGCTCACCCGGATTTATTTTTACTATAGATTTTTTACGTAATTTTATTGCATCTTCCATAACAGATGTGCCTTCAGGATGTATCGGACATCCGTTACATATCGGTTTTGCATAAGGATATAAGGATACAAAACGTTTTCCCCAACATTTCGCTTTTGGTTGATGAATAATATCAGCCATCTTTTTGTAACCTTCAACTCTCATGTCATATTCGGACTTTCTATCTTCTGCCAATATCTTCACCAACTTTTCACTGTCCCTAATCAACTCATCGTTCTTAATCTTAAAGGTGAAAAAGTATGTTCTTTGCTCCGAATCGTATTCAGCTTCAATAATATCAATATAACCTTGCCTATGAAGAAGTAATAAAGTATTGGCATTCCAGCACATATTACGTTGTCCTGCATGCTCCGCCTCATCATCAGTAAAAGAATGTGGAACTACATTTAGATTTGCAGTAACCAAATCCCCATTGATACTTGCATTTTTCAAAATACTTTCAAGTCTTATAATCAGATTTTCAGTTTTTAAAATACTTTTATTTACTAATCCGAATGCAACAGATAAATCATTTCTGCCGTCATCTTTGCCGACGTAGTAAGACATTACGCTTAACGAGGGTAATCCGTCCCTTCCTGCTCTTCCTACCTCCTGATAGAATCTGCTTAGATTCTCAGGTACACAAGAATGAATAATTGTTCTAACATTACCCTTGTCTACACCCATTCCGAATGCAGATGTGGCAAATATGATATCATATTCATTATTTTCCCACTGTTCCAACAGTTTATCTCTATCTTTATCACTTGTTTCACCGGTATAGGCATGAACATTTTTAAAACCGAGCTTATTCATTTTCTTGCAATATCTATTGGCAGTATCCGGCTCTATGACGTATACAATCAACGGCTTGGCAGATATTTAACCATTTCTATAACTTCATCTTCTCGTCTGTCGTAATTATGATTATCAACTACAATAAATCTCGGTTCTTTTCTAAGAGCATCACATCTAAACTGTACATTATTCCCGTCACTTCCAAAAAGATTGAACAAAACATCAACTACATCATCAGATAATGTTGCAGACAGTAGAAATGTTCTAATACGCTTACACGAAAGCTCTCTCATTTCTTTTAGTACGACGGAAAAAATTTGAAATTCAGGTCTGAAATGCACACCCCAGTCAGGAACTATATGTGCTTCATCTATAACAACATTATGTAAGTAACCATTTTTTGCAGCATCTCTAAGCTCTTTATTAAATCTTTCACTTTTGAGAATCGCTTCAGGAGAAGTGAAAATCAGTCTTGCAGTTTTATTCCTAATTCCGGCAAACATCATAACATTATCAGTATTTGAGCTGTAACAAAAAATATCTCTTTTCAGATTATTATCAACAAGACAACCTATTGCCTGAAGACATTGATCCCTTGACAACGATACGGTAGGAACAACAACCAATGTCAGTTTTTCCTCTACAGCTGCTAAAAGTTGTGTGACCAAACTCTTTCCTCCTCCGGTTGGAAGAGAGAGCATCAATGTATGGTTGTCGGGTAGTACAAGTGCACTATGAACAGCAAGCTTTTGTTCCAATGATCGATACGTCACAAACTTTGTAAAACATGATACATAATCATCACTATAGACTTCAATGCTTTGAGAAATCTCTTCTTCTCCCAATGAATAAACTTGCCTAATGAACTCTTTGTTCTCAACAAGACTTTGTGGGTATTTTTCTGTCACGTCAACAGCGCCATCCTGTGCAATTACTACACTCAACTCATCTCCATAACGATCAACCACATCGGTAATCAGCTTCGGAAACCTGAATCGCCCAATATATAGCACAAAATCTCTAATGAAGATAAGAAGATCTTTCGGGCTTATTTCTCCTGAATCATATTGCTTATATCGTTTAAAATATGTCAGGCATAATGATGCCTTTTCATAATCCTTAATTCGTCCTTCCGTCTTCAATACCGGTAACATCTTTTCTATTTTTATTTCAGCGGTTGACAAACTTATTTCTTTATTAAGATAATTCGAAAATACGTCCATGTATTCCATATATTATCTCCTCTTTAAAAACATTAATCCTATTGAATCCATTGTCAGAATAGGGTTGGAAAGTGCAAAATATACATCATCATACTTCTTCTTTATCTCCGCTATTTTTTCCATATTTTTTCCCAGATATATGTATTCAGATTCATATCCGCTTACAATTCTTTCAATTTCCCTTTTGGACAAATCAAAATCAGCAGTTTCTATTGCCTGTTTTCTTGCCTTTTCTTGTGAAATTTTAACAACTTTATTCACTATTGCTTCCCATTCATCTTTTGGATAGACATTCATAAAACGCTCAAGTGAAGAAACTTGACCTCTTTTTCCTGTTCTTTCTCCTATATGATTGGCATTTATAATATTACTCTTATCAAACAGATAATCAATTAATTGCCTGTCTTCAACCTCATCGTTCTTTCCAATTGGAACAAATACAACTACCTGCTTCATAGGGAGATACATTCTAAATTGTGATAACAGCTGAACAGGTATATCATTTTCCAATAAATGATTTATCTTTGGCTCTACATTATAGACGCAAACAAATCCTCTATAATTAAACGGTGCCGCTGCAGAAAATACGCAGCATCTTCCCCTTCCGCTATCAACCGCATTCCCTATTATACTGTCAAAAACAGGATCACCCGGTGCATAAAACAATAAATCCTCTCTTTTTATTGCCGTTGCTCTATTGAATGTTCCAAGTATTCTCCCCTCTTTTCTTACAATCTCCGTATTATCATATAAACTCCAATCAGGTGGCACAAATAGAGACTGCCTTGCAGCCCCGGCAGAAAACATCGAATCCGAAAACTCTATTATGTCATTTTTATTTACCCGACTCTTTAATCCGGCCTGATTAGCCCATCCAAGCATAGACGATTGAAATAAATCATTTTCTCCTCTGCTATACGTATTCAACATTTGCTTTACAGCAATAGATAAAGGTCTGTATATAACACTGCCCGAGTCATATAATTGTTCTTCTTCAACAGCATCTCTTGTGTCTTCCGTCATTTCAATAATATCTTCGATAGAATTTTCCAGACCGTTGTATACATCTTCCTCTATTGCTTCTTCTATTCGTTCATTAAGCTCGCCGGTTATTATTTCTAATCCGCTAAGTGACTGTCTAAACAGATTTAATCCGTCATTCCATATCTTAAATAGTTGTTTCAATAGTTTCTTTTGCATAAACTACAACCGAATTGACATCTAAGTGATCTTTATCTCTGCCAAGGCGATCCAAACGTCCTATTCTCTGCTCAATAGCATTGGCTGTCCATGGTAAATCAAGATGAATAACCCAGTCTGCATTTTGAAAGTTTCTTCCCTCACCACCGGTTGCATCACAAAGAATCACCCTGCAACCTTCGTTATTCTGAAACTCATATACGCTGTCTTCAAGTTCTCCTTTAAGCATATTTGCAATGAAGCAAACATTATTTATTCCTCGTTTTGAAAGCATTTTACCAAACTTCAGGAGAGTCTCAGGAAATTCCGAAAAAACTACCGCCTTTCCATTATTATCATTTGTGATACTGATTTCCTGTTCAACAAAATCTAAAGCATAGAGTAATCTTCCTTTAATATCATCAGGCGACTCATCTAATAAATAATCCACCTGATTTATCTCATCTTCAGCTTGTAATAACCAGATATTAAGGTTTTCAATCAAGTCTTCATCGGCTATTTTTTCTTTTTCAATAACACTTTTCAGAGCCCACGGAGAGCTGAACATTGCTTGAAGAAGCCTTAGTACAGTCAAAATATCGGAACTGCCTTCTTGTAAAGAGATTGATATATACTCCAACAATGCATAATATACATTTCTCTCCGAATAATTATCTTCAACACTGCTCATTTCATACGAAATCTCATGTAAGCATCTTTTACCCAAAGTTTCAGACACATACTCTCTGCGATTTCTTACTATGTTTCTTTCGATTCTATAATTTTCAGATATATATGAAAGTGACTGCTCCATTGCAGTTCTTCCTTTATCATCCGATTCCAAATCAATTGAATCCACTATATTTTGAAGATTTTCATCATCCAAATCATCTGCTAATTCACGAAGTTTATCTAATGAATCTTCTTTATATTCTTCATACCGATTCATATGAGAAATCATTCCGTTTACACGCCTCTGTATCTTTTTTTGCTTAGAAAGAATTGATGAAAACTTACTCAATGTCATCTCACAATACTGTTCAGGCTGTAAAAGAGACAGAAGCTTTAAATACTCATCCTTCCGATTCTGAATAGGTGTTGCGCTAAGGAAAAGTGCATTCTTGGTATTTTTACTTAATTGAAGAATAAAATTATATTTATCTTTCTTATTAAGCAATCTGTGTGTTTCATCAACTATAAGCATATCCCAATCAAGTACGAGCACTTCACTAAACTCATCTAAATCCTCCAATGCCAGAATAATGTTATTTGAATATGCAGCTAATGCAAAATTTTGTACAGATGAAATATTGAACTTATACTTTAGTTCATTACTCCATTGTTGTACTAATGCCCCCGGAACTATATACAAAACACGAAGATTTTGCTTTTCCGACTCCATTATTTTGACTATAGAGCAGGCCTCTATTGTTTTCCCGAGTCCAACTTCATCCGCTAACATATAGCGAATAGGACGCGACTCAAATGCTCTGACAATTGTACTGATCTGATGAGCCATTAAAAAAGTACGGCATCCTGCAAGTTCCTTAAAACCGTAAACAGTATTATTTACAATGTGCATATTGCTGCTGACCTGAAGTCTGTTTGCATACCATGTAGGATTCTGGAATTCATACTGAAGCATCTGCTTGACCGGATTGTAATCTGCAGAAGAATATTCTATTTCAATTGTATTCTCCATAAAGGATCTTATCCCACCATTATGTAGTAGTACAAAATACTCATAAAACACATCCTCTTTATTTTCAATACGCCTTGATAAGATTTTTCCACGTCCCATTGAAGTATTTACAGGTGCATCTTTAGCCGCTTCACATCTATTCACTTTGTCTATAGGAAAAGAACCTTTCTCAAAGGCGTGCGCATAAAACCGTCTGCTATTTTTCAAGTCAAACAGTTTAACATTAACTTCTCCTGATAATTCATTTATTGATGTTATTTGCCCTAATACAAAACTTCTAGGGAAATATTTGTCGTTCTCTTCTAAGACAATCGGGCATCTGACGTACTGTCCTATCTTCATCTGAGGCCTCCCATACCTGTATAACAATAATTTAATTCTTTCCTGCCGCATAAGGTGCTAAGCAGATATTTTTATTAGAGCAATAAGTACACCATTCCCCCACTCTTTCCATATTAGTATCATTGTTATAAATATAATTCAACATTCCCTGAATAAGCTGTTCATCCTCTGTCTTCGGTACACTGTGGATAGAGTAAATTTTCATTCCATCTTTTATTTTTACCATCCGATCAAACATTTCATACGGGTGCCCATCAGGTGCATCCTGCAAATCCTCTTTAAACCAAGCGTCCCCAAATGTTTTACGTAACTGCATATGAATCTGATCTAACGGTCTGACAATCTTTGAATCTTCTTTTCTACACAATACATTTGACATCACATAATTCTCGACTCTCCTTTGTATATCAAGTATCTCTGTATCTCTAAAAAACGTAAAATACTGTTTTAAACGTTGTGCTTCTTGAAAAACAACACTACTCAACTTTTCCTTAGCCTTGTTTTTCGGCATGTTCTGTAATTTTCTCCATGTGTTTTCAATCAAAATATTTTCAAGATACTTTTGTATTAAGAAGCTACCTGTAACTACAGGACTCGGATTCAATACATAGTCAGACAAATATTTATATGGGCAAAGAAACATTGCGGCAACTTGTTCTCTTGAATACGGTATTGATTTTACCGGTTTGGCTTTCACAAATGTTGTCATATTGCATTCATCCATATCCGGATCTGTCGATCCGTCTGTTTTTTCCATCCCGATAAGCCTCAGCATTTCATAATAGTCGGTTGTATTGTCTCCATATCTCTTGACAAAACTGATTTTTGTTTCACACTGATTAAAATACAAACCGTAGAAAAGTTCATATCTTAAGAAATTACTTCTCTCACTCAATGCCGCATAGTACACTTGGAATTGCAAATCCTTAGGGTTATATAATTTTTCGATAAACTGTTCGGATAAAGGCCATGGCAGCAGCTCATCTACCGACTTATTCATGTCCAAATCTGAGACACAGGCAAAATGATATATCTTCTTTCTGCCAACTGCATTCTGCTGTTTGCTGTTAAGTACATCACCGTCAATCTGTTCAAAATTTTTAACAAACCAATCCGATCTTGGCTCTTCTTTCTGTTTTAAGAAGAAGTATAATCCTCTACGCAGGTCTTCAAATGTTCCTTTACTTCCTGAATTTATTCTCTGAATTACATCTAATCGAGTTATCAGACTTGTGATCAGTTCATTTTCTTCTTCATTTGCCAAATAAGTTTGTTTTTCTCTTACAAACTTCTCAAGTCTTTTGAAGTGCTTTTTAAAATCAAATCCGGATTCCGCTTCAACATCTGAAAACATCAATTTTGCAATATCATTTATTTCTTCTATCGCATTGTATAGCTCATCAATTTCTTCCTTTGTAACCTTATACGAACTGTATACAACTAAAGGTCTAAGAGGAAAGCTTATCTCTCCCTGAGCTGATGAATTCACCTGTTTATATGATTCTCGATATTTTTTCCCGAAATACTCTTTAAACTCGGAAAAGGTTGTAATATTTGAAAATATAAGTTCCAAATTCATTATTGTCTTCAAAAGTCTTTCTGCACTATACTTTGTAAGCATTCCTGAGTTAAGGCACTCTCGAAGCAGATTATATTCAATATCTATTTCCCCATTTTCTATATTCCATGAAGCATATAATGCCGAAAAGAATTGACCGATAGGATATGCCAAAAAGTGTCTGCTTCTGGAGTATTCAGGATGATAAACTTGTAAAAGATCATCCACGTCTTTATTGGCTGTATATACAATCTCTTCCATTTTTGATAAAATAGATGCCGTTCCTACCTTCTTGTGCGGCTTTTCATATAATGCAATTTGATCCTCTAAAGCTTCTTCAGCTTTCAAAAACTTGTCTGAAATATAACCTGCATACTCGGAAATATTATCAAACTCATATACCTTTTCATCTTTATAAAGAGCATAATTATTTCTTATTCTTTTATCAGTTCTTGATACATTATCTTCACACAGTAATCCTATATTACTTGCAATGGCATTTCCGTTTTTTTGGAGTTGACCCTGTGGAAAATATTGCTTTATGTTCTTATCATGATGTGACGGAGCATCAAATTGCTGATAAATATAACTCCAAGATGAATATATTTCCTTATATTCCGGAAGATAGTTGTAAAGGAAAATGACTTCCACTCCCAGATTGTCAAGATGCTTAATGAACTTCAGTTGTAAAGGAGAGAATTGATGTATTCCGTGAATAACGACATGCTTTCCATCCCATCCCTTTGTGGTCTTTATCATCCTGTCGATCAATTCAATATCTTTTTTCAAAAAATCACTTTCTGTATTTTCACTATATAGTTTTTCTTTCTCATCCTTTTCAAACTGTGCTTGCTCATTAAGGATTCTTTTTAATTCAGTTAAATCCGGTAATGCCGGTAACTTAAAAAACTTATTCTTATTCATCAATTTAAGCATATGTACAAATATTTTATGTTCCATATTTAACTGACTGACATCCGGAACCTTCGGATCAATCTCCAATTCAATAAACAACCGTATAGCATCCAGCATAGAATCTTCATTGTGCGACAAGGAACTGTAATAATTCTCCCCTAAATTATAATTTTTATACCAATCTCGGTACACATCACTGATTGAACTATATTGTTGAATTCTTAACCCGATGTCATTAGACCAACTTTTAAAAATCCTGTCCTTTACAATATCATCTAAAGGACACATAAGTGAACAAATATCATTTCTCATCACACTGATCAAACCGTTCACTAATGTACGAGCCGCACAAAAATGTGGATACTCTTTTATAGTTTCCCAAAAATCAGTTTCAGCAATCCTGTACGGATCTGAATACGTATAAATTTGATAAGACATTATTTTTCCTCCCATACCAGATTTTGCCAACACATGGTTTTTTTATTATCCAATGAAATCCAAGAAAACGAACGAATTGCACGTGTCATTGCCACATAAAGAATTCTTGCCTCTTCCCTCATTCGCTCATTTTTTTCCAGGTCTTCATTGAATAAATCATTCTGAAATACGGTTTCCGTTTCATTATTCTTTACTTTAATTTGATAACCAATCTTTGCAGCAGAACCGCTTTCATTAAAAACACATATATTCATATCCGCTCTCTTCATAATATTAATTGCTGAAGAACAGTAAGGTAAAATTACGGCACCATATTCAAGTCCTTTAGACTTATGTACTGTCACACATCTTATAATAATTTCATCACTGTCCACTTCAGACATCCTACTGTCAACATTTTTCCGACTCACAATATTTGCAGTTAATAAGTCAACAAATGAATTAATTGACAACGAAGTCATATTTGCAGAATTGATCATTTCTTCAAAAAGCAAATCCACATTCAGTCTATAATTATCTTGCTTAGATTTACTGTCTCCACCGTATTGTACCCATGGTTTGAGTATAAAATACAGTTTTCTCATAACCTGTAAAACAGGTGTTTTTCGCAATAGCTTAATTATTGAATTCCAATTTCCCCATTTATCCTCTTCCGAATTGGACAATGACCTATTAATCAATTTTTGAATTTCTTTAGCCTGATTGGTATCTGATGCTTTAGATTTTTTCCACCCGGCTTTCTTGTATTCTTCACGCAAATTATACATATGTGCTTTGCTCATTCCACCGTCAATAAAATTTGAAGAAACAAATGTATAAAGAAAGTCCGACTCATCATAATGTAACAGTGCATTGGCAAGCTTAAGCATATCTAATGCAGGCTCGGACATATATAAATCCCCACCTGTATTTGTAATAACATCAATATTACGAGACTTACCTTCTCTTTTTATTATCTCAGCCTGCCAATTTTCACGAACCAAAATTGCAATTTCTCTTTCTTTAGAAGAGAGCTTTTTACCTGAATCGTTTTCAATCTTCCTTATTAAATCAGATTGTCTTTTGACCTCTTCAAATAATGCCGACATTCTACTATCCTCATCATTAATTGACACTTTTCTATAAAACTGATTATGCGCAAGATTATTATTATAATTTCGCGTACCGATAAGTCTGTCTGAGTTTTTCTCTTCCGTTGTTGTATACATAAGTAGCTGCTCATTATCAACTCGCTGTTTACCCATATAATCAAAAGAATTATGAAATAAATTAAGCAATTCTTTATCTGTGCGATAATTTTTGTAGAGTACAAAAGTAACCCATGTATCATCTCCTTCATAATTCAGCTGATCAAAAGCATTCTCCTTTGCGCCTCTAAATCTATAAATACATTGCTTGACATCACCTACTACAAACAGCTTGTACTGCAGTAATTTTGATATTGCTGTAAGAGCCTCGATTTGAACATCATCTGTATCCTGAAATTCGTCCACAAACATAAACTGTGTTCTGCCTGTCTGCATCTTAATAAGTCGTTGAATATTTTCTTGATTAGAAATACATGCACGCAACAAAGACATCATATTATTCAAGTGAACTCTATTCTGCTCCTTTAGATACTCATCAAATTCTTTTTCAATCTTTGGAATCAACTCACTGATTAAGTTGTGTAACTCTACATTTCCGGAACCTGATAACGCTTTTCCAAAGTTCTCTTTTTCAAGACTTGCTATATCAATACTTTGATTATGTAATCTTGTTAACATACTTAGAATATCTTTGTTAATCATATAAACCGGCATTCCGAGTTTTTTTACAAAATCCGGTCCGTATTTTTTTTGCCCTTCAACAATATATTCATCTACACGTCTTGCAATAATTTGCTTTCTCTTATAATCACCTGATGTAACCGACAAATCATCACCATACCCGAACTCAAATCCCAACTGTGCTATAATCTTTTTTGCATATGAGTGAATAGTGCTTATTTGCATTCCTTCAATTTGATTGATAAAGGCTAAACATTCAGTATCGCCTGTAAGCAAATAATAGTTATTGAAATACTGCTTTATTTTATCTTCCATCTGGTTTGCAGCGTCATCGGTAAACGTAATCATGACAATTCTTTTGGACATTTCTTTCATTGAACAGCTTTGCATATGACAAATAAATGCAATTCTGGAAATCATAGTAAATGTCTTTCCTGTACCTGCACCTGCCCTAACAATAATGTTTTTTTCAGTTTCGGCATGTTCAACTTTGAACTGTTCTATATTGAAGTTACTGTTCTTATCGACAAATTCCAAATAGCGTAATAAATTATCATCTGAAATCACACCGTCCTTAATTTCAAAATAGGATAGATCTGCCTCATATTTAGGCAACAAATAAGCGGAGCAATTAAAAACTCCATAGCTTCTTGTGTTATCACTATTTTCTTTCTTTATTTCCTCAAAGTTTATTTTTAAATTTAATCCGTCAGCAATAAGTCCTTTGCCGGAAATAACTTTATCAATTTCTTCATGTATTATTTTTTTAAAGTTTCCACGTTGTCAACAATAAGGAATAATTTGGTGCCGTTTTTATACTTTAATGCTAATCTCTCAATTCTTTTTTTGGTATTATTGTCGTCCGGAATATAAGCAAGTATTGAATAATCCGTTTTGTCAAGTACTTCACAACCTTCGATAATGTCAGTATCATCAATATTCTGATCCTCAGGTTTCAGATTAGATTCAAAGATCTGCCTTGTTCTAAACATCAAATTTTCATTAAACTTCGATAAATATCTAAGCGAATCTTTATAATTTTTCATTCCAAGATTCATCTTTTTATGAAACAATTCCTTGGTTTGTAAGTCATCTTTTTAAAATTGTAGTCTCATACTCACATACAGGCTCAATACCAAGCTGATCATATTGTTCTTTTGTAATATTGGGGAAGCAAACCATATAATAAACCGGTGGATTTTTTCCGGTCTTAGAATGTATTTTTTTCCTCATCTTATAGACATAGTCCCTCGCTTGACCTGTCGGATTTTCAGATGCCTCACCCTCTTCTTTAGTATCATCATCTACAGTTCTTATGATAATATTATCCCCATTCTCAACTCTAAGTACTGTTTCAGGTCTCCACCCCTTTACTTCAAAAATAATAATACCAAAATTCGGTACCAACAGGCATACATCAAACTGTGCGCCAAAAATAGGACGGTTCCTATATATAACATAAGAATCGTCAAAGTATTCCATTAGTTTTGAAATAAAGTAATCTTCACCCCAATTATTATCTTTTATTTTCGAGCCTATAAACTTTGCCATAATACAAATACACTCCGTTACTTTTCTTCATTAAAAATTCTTTCTACGATATCATCAACGGCCCAATGCCGCGAAAACCTCCACAATAATTTTTTTATGTTTTCTTCTTTTTTACTTTAAACATAACTGTTCACTCCTCTGCTTTGTATTCAAAATATTTATTTATATTATATCACACAAGTACGAATTTTGTTCTTTTTATTATATAATCTACTACTTCTATTTTTTTATCAAATTTGCTTTTACACAAACTTATAAATCCTCTTTTCCATGCATTCATAATTTTATATGCATTTTTTTAAGTCTCTCTTCTAACTTCCGGTAATGCCTCTTCCAAAACTGATACTATTGTTTGAGGGAAACTTATAGTTTTAATATTTTTTTACAAATAAAAAAACCCCCACCAATCTTGCTTATCATTGTCCAAACTAATATTTAGATCCTCATCAATGATAGGTAGCTTAAAAGTAATGGATTTTAGCCATTGTCCGTTGACATAAAGGTAATATTCTTTTGGCATTTTATTTCCTCCATTTTTCCCTCACAAACAAAGATTGATTAAATCACTCCTGCTTTTTTTCAAAATGTTTTTTTAAGTATCCTTGTTGCAACAAATGCTCCTATGCAAGCAAGAACAAAAGTTATCAAGCCAAATCCTAATGCCCACGAAACTTTGAAATAAGATAATGCCTCATTTATCCCCGCTTCGCTCATTTTCCATTTTGATGCTCTTTCCACAAAAGAAGCTGTCCCGAATAAAATTACAGGAATTACTGTTCCTAAAAAATCCGCTAATGCAAATGTTCCATATCCAATAATCATTCGTCCCTTGCTCTCATAATTTCCTATAATCAAATCACATATAATTCCACCGATTACAGCAAGACTGCATGAGGCAAATGTCCTCCTGACAACGCAATCAAACCAAGAAGCGTTCCTGATATTGTAAATACACCCTTCTTTTTAACTTTTACAGCCATAAGAATATAAACGGTAGCAGCTACCATAAAGCTAACTCCTGAAGCAATAAATCCTCCTATAACTGTTATTGCCATAGCAAAGCAGGCTGCCATGTATATGACAATTCCAATTGCATTAAAGATTCCGATTGTAATAAAATCACGACCATTCAATTTGTTTTTCATAGTTGGTCTCCTAATAAATTTTCTGTATTTCTATCACAAGAGCAATAATCAAAGCTCCTAATAGTCCAATCAATAAATCCGTTGTTCTAAACCGCAATTCTGTTAATGTAACCCTGTTTTCATCACTATCAAGTCCTCTAATGAGTGCTGAAGCTGACAATTCGTCTGAAATTTTAATCATTCTCATTAAAAGTGGAACAAGCATATATTCAATGTATTTAATTGGATGTAGCAATGGAAATAATCTGCTTGTTACGATTCCTCGAATCTTCATATTCTCTTTTAATGCCTTGAGTTCTATTTTTATAGTTGGTACAAACCTAAGCAAAACACTAAAAGGTATACCAATGCTTCTTGGTACTTTCATTCTATTTAACGCTTCAAGCATTTCACTTACACTTGTAGTCTTTGTTATATATCCACCAAACATAGCGATTAAGGTCATTCTTGATGCAAAGTAAATAAACATATATATTGCAAATACAATACTTGCTTCCGGGAATTTTCCAAGCCCTAACTCTATGCAGTATAAAAGCACAAAAAACAAGATAAAGCGTAATGCTCTTTTCCACATACTGCTGTATGTATACAGAAAAAAGGTAAAAACAATTAGTACAAAAAGTAAACTTGTATCGCTTATAAAAAAGCTCGTAAAGGAGGCAATTGGAAGTAGAGTAAGTTTTATTCTCGGATCTATAGTTTTTCTATCTGACAAGCTCTCTACCTCCTCTCATCTTGTCTAATATGAGAAATTTATTACTTTCACTCATATCTAAAATAGTTTCTATTTTTCCATCTCCCATTACCCAGAGCCTACTCACTGTGTTTGCTAAAAACTCAAAATCATGACTTATTACCAAAACTGTTGTCCCAATTTTCAATTGTTCTTCAATCAGTTTTGCGACGGAAAGCATTGAGTCTTTATCACAACCTGATGTTGGTTCATCATAGATGAAAATCTTTGCCCGTTTCATCATTCCACAAGCTATTGTCAATCTTTGTTTTTCTCCTCTTGATAAAGCAAACGGATGCTTATCAATGTATTTATCTAAGCCAAGTACATTCAAAATAGACTTTGCCTTTTTGGTATTTTCTTTTTTATCTTTACCCTCCATACCAAGCAGCATTTCATCAAGTACACTTTCCGAAAACAACTGATAGTCTGAATCTTGAAAGACAAAATATGACATATCCATTAAATCTTTATGATTCAACTCCTTATCTTTTCCCGCCCATATTGTTCCCTCTTTTATCTTCTCAAGTCCTGAAATCACTCTTGCAAATGTAGTTTTCCCGGTACCATTTAAGCCGATAAGACCAATGGCTTTTCCGTACTCCATGTTGAAATCAAGATGATTTAAAATGTACTGTTTTTTCTTCTTTCCATCCTTAGCTACATTCGGATAGCAAAATTTCAAGCCTTTTCCACTAATACTTTCATCATTTAATTGATATGAATCTTTCTTCTCACTTATCCTGTATTCTTCTAATTCAAGAGTTCTTAGTCCATTTTCATCCCAAAACGCCCCTTCAAGATGGATAACTTCTTCCTGACTCAAGTCTTTCGTAATTTCTCCATCTTTCATCAAAAGAAAACGGTCAAATAAAGATTTTGCATAGTACAAACGATGCTCAATTAGAACAACCGTTGTTCCTTTTTTCTTTAATTTCTCCAAAATTAAAAACAGGTCAAATGTTGCTTTCATATCCAAATTTGCTGAAGGCTCATCTAAAATTAAAACTTTTGGATTCATCGCATAGATACTTGCAATAGCTATCTTTTGTTTCTGTCCGCTTGATAATTCAAAAACAGATTTTCCTTTCAGTTCCGGGGTATCCAGCTCTGCATATACTTCTTCTACTCTCTGTTTGATCTCATCTCTTGATTTACAGATAGTTTGAAGACCAAAAGCTATTTCTTCATCTGTAGTTGTCGTGAAAAACTGACTTCTTGGATCTTGAAATACAGTTCCTACAATATGCCCTATTTCATGAAGTAATAATTTACTTATATCTTTTCCGGACGCAAAGGCTTCCCCTTGCATTTTGCCTTTGTAATAATGTGGAATAAGACCATTCATTACACTTCCAAGAGTGCTTTTACCACTTCCACTTTTCCCTGAAATTAAAACAAATTCACCTTTTTTTAATTTCAAGATTGATATTTTTCAAAAGCAGTTCGCCCATCTTCCCATTCATAAGAAACATCTTTTAACAAAATCATGATTATACCCCGTACTGAGCTTTCCATAATTTTTGTGTAGTAACCATTTTTATCAAGAAGTTCCCCATGCTTTCCTTTTTCAAGTAAATTTCCTTTTTGGAATACGAGAATTTGGTCAGCTTTTTGAATGGTTTTTTAAATGATGAGCCACCACAAGTACAGTTCTATTCTTTGCAAGTTCTGTAATGGCATCTTGTATCAAAGATTCATTTACAGGATCAACATTACTTGTCATTTCATCAAGAATTAAAAATCGGTGCATCTTTCAGAAAAAGCTCTTGCAATGGATATTCTCTGTCTTTGATCCGCCTGACAATATTCCGCCGTTTTTCGCCAATATCCGTTTCATAACCTTTTTGGTAAACTCATAATGAAATCATGTATCCTTGCCTTCCTTGCAGCTTCAATGATTTCTTCTTTTGTTGCTCCTTTTTACCTACTCTGATATTTTTCCTCAATCGTATTATCAAACAGTTGAACATTCTGCATGACAATACTGATACGATCTAAAAGCTCATCATAAGGAATATCCCTTATATCAATTCCTCCGAGTGTAATTTTTCCTTTATGCACATCATAAAATCTTAATAACAAGTTAGTTATAGTAGTCTTTCCACTACCTGATTCTCCAACTAAGGCTGTCACCCGTTTTTCAGCAATAGAAAAGCTCAATTTTTCCATTTTAAATTCATCTTTTTCATAGGAAAAATCTATGTTTTCAAAAGCTATATCATTATCTTTCGGAACAATTCCATTCACTTTATCCGGGATTACATCTGCATATAAAATTCTTGAAAGTCTTTCGTAACTATCTATCGCCGAAACATAGTACATATAGTGTTGTTCCATAGAAGCGAACGGCTTATAAAACTCTTTTGAAATTACTGCAAAGATAATAAAATTAAGTACATCAAGATTTCCCTTTACAACAAATATTGCTCCTGCGATTAAAAGAATTAAATATCCAATATCCAGTAAAAAACCAAATATAGATAATTGTTTTGCCTTAAATCTTGAAGCTGCTTTGCTTGTTTCTCCGAACTTTTTTGTCTTGTTCATAAGCTCATTATCCAAGCTCTTATTGTTTGAAAAGCTCTTTATTACAGGTATTCCTCTCACATATTCAACAAATAGGCTAACCATATCAAGAAGGCTTAAGTTGTTCTGATTTTCTATTTTTTCAGATTGCTTAATTGTCATATATAGAAAGGCAAGTGCAATCGGAACAGATACTGCCATTATCAGTGCCAACTTTATATCAATATTTGCAAGACCAACAAATACGACTGCACCTATCAAAAAATCACCAAACATTCTTGACCACATATGTCCTACAACAAGGGACATATTATCAACATCTTTGTGTAAAATTGTATTTATTTCCCCAAGTCGTTCATTGGTATAAAATCCCAAACTGAATTTCTTTAATTTGATAATCATGCGTTCTCTTATTTGCTGAACAATATCAAAACCTGCACTATGCTTTTTCATATCCGCAACCATGTTACAAATACCTTTGAAGACTACAAGTATTCCTATCGCAATAAAATATTTATAAAGTCTATCTAAACTTGTTCCATCAAAGATTTGGAACAGTATAGAAAATACGATAACAATCATGGATATGGAGCTTAGTCCATAAAGAGCAAAGAATACACTTGATATAATCAAATCTCTCTTGCCGGTTTTTGTAAGTAGTTTTAACATTTCTCTAAACATTTTCTGTTACCACCTCCGTACACTCTCAATCCGCTTTGCTACTTGCTCGTGAAAGACTTTCATCTTTCAAATCCCATCTATCTACCTTGTTCTGTGCTTCAACCATATCCTTATAGAACTCACATCTTTTCATCAGCTCTTCATGGCTTCCTGCATCAAGAACAACACCCTTATCCATAACAATAATTTGGTCTGAATCTCTAATCGTATTTAGATGATGAGCAATTGTAATGATGGTTTTATCCTTACTTAAATCGTCAATTGCTTCGCTGATTAGTCTTTCATTTTCACTATCAACAGCTGCCATTGCTTCATCTAATATCAAAATCGGTGCATTTTTAAGTATCATTCTTGCTATGGAGATTCTTTGTTTTTCTCCACCGGATAACTTAACTCCCATTTCACCTACCCGTGTTTCATATCCATTTGGCAATGCTGAAATAAAATCATGGCATCTTGCTTTTTTGGCAGCTTCTATGACTTCTTCTTTTGTCGCATTTAGTTTTCCGATTGATATATTTTCAAAAATGCTTAAATCAAAAAGGATAACATCTTGCCCGACACTACCAATCAGCATTGAGATGTTTTCTTGACTATATTCATTTATGTCTTTTCCATTTATCAGTATTTGTCCTTTGTCTGCATCCCAAAATCCCATAAGCAAATTAGATACGGTACTTTTCCCACAACCGCTTGCTCCTACAAAGGCATTCAAACTATTTTTCTTAAAAGTCAAATTGATATTTTTTAGCTTAAAGCCATCTTTTCCGTATGCAAAATTCACATCTTTAAATTCTATGTTTCCAAATTCTAAACCTTGTTCTGTCTTTTTCTTTGGAAGTGGAACTGTTAAAACTTTTCCAATCGCCTTTAATGCCTCCCTAAACACAATAGAAAAATGTTGCAATGTTGCTGTCTTACTTATAGATGCAGTAAACGCAGATGATAAAATAATGGCAAGGATAAAATTAGGCGTTGTAATATTCCCCTGATAAAGAAAGATACTTCCCAAAATCATGACAATTACCACTCCAATTTCCATAAATATGTCAATTAGTCCCATTGGAATTGTAACCATCCCCATGCTCTTTTTAACCCAGTAAATATATTCTCTTGCCGTTTTTAATGTTCTTTCACTAATCTCCTCTTCTTTATCAAAAGCCTTAATAACAGAAATATTTTTTACATATTCCATTAGCTCTTCTCTCATCTTGTTTTCATGGTTAAAGTAAATAGCAAAGTTTTTATCCATTGTTTTCTGCGAAAGAACTTTTACCAAATACATGAGTGGAACTCCGGCAATCATACCAAGTGCAAGACGCCAATCCACAAAAATCATGGCTATGAAAATAATGGTAGGTAGAAGTGTGACTGCCATTATTTCAGGAAGACCATGAGCAAGATATACTTCCACTTGCTCTACATCATGCTGAACAATGTTCGTAAGCTCCCCGGTATTATGTTCTTTGAAAAATCCTAAACTTAGTTTTTTTAAATGACCGATAATATCTAACCTAAGTTCTGTCAGTTTTTCATAGGCTTTTTCATGAGCAACCTTTGTTGCAAAATAATAAAACACTCCTTTTAATACAAATGATATAAAGATTCCCAAGAATATATACTTTAAATTACCTTTGTTAATATTGTTTTGTGATTAAAGAACTAATCAAATATACAAGTAAGATTTGTGGTATCAAATCAAATACTATTTTTTTAAAGCAAGAAGTGAACCCGCTAAACCATTTTTCCCAATCACTTTTTTTCTTTAATTCTTTTTTTCCGGCATAAACAACTCTCCTTTCAAAATTGAATAATATTGAATTTTTAATTCAGTATTAAGATTTGAAAGTAAGACTTTGCTGATTACGCAAAGTCTATTTTTGTGCTGATTACAGGATTCCACTCCCTTGTAATAACACCTTGCAATGAGTTTTAGCATATCTTTTGCCCACTTTTCACTTTGATAGTGCCTTGCTATTTCAAGAAGCCCCTCTGTAAAATTACTGGCTAAAATATGGGCAAGCATCGGATCATATTCCTGTTTCGATTGTCTTTTTAAACTTACTTCAATATGAACCTGCATTTGTGATATGAGTTTGTGCTTGGCTTCTGTATGCTTCGTACCTGAGCTTTTATCCATTAAAATAATTAGCTTCTTACGCTCTTTTAAAAGTTCATGAATATAGTTTTCTCCAACTTCATCAAACCTTTCAGAAGCAGAACCTTTTTGCAAAGACTCCTCCTCATCAAAAGCTGACTTGAAATTTATATAAACAGAACTTACTACTGCATCAAACAAAACTTCTTTATTCTTGAAATAGGTATAAATGAGTGCCACAGGAATATCTGCTTCTTTTGCAATTTCTGTTAATTTGGCACCTCTATAATCCTTTTTATAAAACACTTTTTCTGCTGCTTCAAGTATTCTATTTCTAACTTCTTCTTTTAATACTTGTGCCATAGCACACCTCTTTCTATTCCAATACTGAATTTGTATTTAATAATAAATTATAATTCAATATTTGTCAAGTTACATATGGAAATTATGGCGTCCTTATGGTATAATTTAATAATGAAATTCAAAACTTGCTTAACGCTTGCTATCTAATTTATTCTTTTGTAGCAAGCACAGTAAGTGTACGGACACTTACGGAAAATTTGATGGGGCAGCCATCCAGGATCTGCTTATTTTTTTATCAATTTTTAACTTGTTAGGGCTTGCACAAAAATCTTCATACACATCTTTCTGTCTTATTGGCGATAATTTAATCAGATTATATTCAATGTCTGCATTAATTTTAATCGCCAATATTTCATTTAAGATTTTTGTTATAGACTCTTCATTTAGTGGAATGCCTCTAATCGTGGTATCCATATCCATTGTACTACGCATATCAACACCGATAAGAGCGGATATAAGAAGCCCACCTTTTAGTATAAAATTATCACTATATTTTGATTTGGAGAGTTTTTCAAGTATTCCTTCAAATAATCACATCTGAAGTAGAGAGTTAGGATTAACACCTGTTTTCTTAGATATGTTCCTAATCGCTCCTTTTATCTGTTCCGATGTTTTCATAACAGCACCTCCGTATATCGTCTTAAAGCTTGCTCCATATTCATCTTAACAGCATATTTTGACAGTTTTAATAAATTTTTCTCCTTACTTGCAAAGTAAGATTTCATTGATTCGCTAAATACTTGTGCATCTATTCTGTCCTTATCTTTGATAATATCAAGTATGGTTCTTTCTTTGTCATACACCGATATTTCTCTGCCAAAAGGACCGGTTATAGTCATTTTCCCAATATCGTAATAATCTTTTTTTACATACTTAAAAATAATATTATCTCTTGCCGCCTTAACTCTGCTGACATTATCTCCTGCCTTTACAGTCATCACATAAACAAGAGGCATTCTTGTTGATAATCCTTGTAAATACGCCGCTGTTTCGTGTGAAAAAATACCTTTGGGTATTCTATATGAGAAATAAAGATACTCATCGATATTCTCACCCGGAAGTGCATAGAGTCCGTTGGCTATTTTTTCAAGTTCTTCTTTTATGGTTAATTCTTTTTAGTATATCTTTATGAATACCAAAATTTAAGGCTTCTTTGGTAGTTATAATCCCATTATTTTTCTTTTTATTTTTAGCAGGAGTTCCCTTTTACTCATTTTTTATCACCGCCTTTTTGTTCTTAAATTATGGTTTTTATAAGAACGAAAGTTAATATGCGGACAAAAGAATAACCAAGGCATATAAAAAGACATCTGAGGTTTTCCCCTATACAAATACATCTTAAATTCACTTAAGTATCGACATATATCAAATGGGCCTACAGAAGGGTTTAATAATAAGATCAAAGTACTTAAAAGAATATCTTATGGTGTACGTAACTTTACATATTTTAGGAATAGAATTTTAATGGCAACAGCTTAAAAAAATGACTGGGGACGAGGTCTTTTTGTTGTGCAAAAAAAATATTTATCAGGCTTTAAATATATGTAAGCGTCAAGCTAAGTACACATAGGGCAAAAGTCATAGAACTAGAACTTATCATTCTAATCCTACGACTTTTTATTTTTACAACTCTCAGGAATCTCATCTGACCAAGGTACTAAGAGCGAAGCATCTCCACCTGACTGTATGGTATCAAAAACAAATGTAAGATATTTTTGTGGTATCAGGTTATTAAGTATTGCACTTTGAATTATACTATATATCAATGTAGATGCATTAGCTCCGTTAGGTGTATTCGCAAATAGCCAATTAGACCTACCTATAACAAATGGCTTCACACTTTGTTCAGCAAGATTATTACTTAATTGTATTCTTGCATCCTTTAGAAAGTTCTCTAAGTACTCTTTTTGATTTATTGCATAAGTAATAGCCTTCCCCATTAAACTCTTAGGAAGGATTTTTGATTCTATTTGTGAAATCCAACTATAGAACTCGTCAAGTACTTGTTTGGAATTGGTTTTTCTCATTTCCAGTCGCTTTTCCAATGTAAGACCGGATTCATCTGCCTTATCTTCCAAGCGGAATAGTTTCCTTAGATAAGTCTCCCCTTGTTTTGCATACTCATTACTACTATTAACTTCGTATGCTTCATAGAACTTTCTCTTTGCATGTACAAGGCATCCGCATAAGGTCTTATCCATAAGCTTTTTATATCCGGTGTACCCATCGCAGTGAAGGTAAGTTCCTTTCCAATCCTCAAGAAACTTTTTAGCATAGTCTCCGCTTCGACCAAGTGTATATTCATACAATACTGCAGGATGTGTATTGTATTTGCTTGTTCTATACACCCATACATATGACTTGCTTCCTGCTTCCTTTCCGGGTTCATGTAATACCTCCAGGACAGTTTCATCTGCATGGAGTAGTGTCTCATTTAGTAGACTAAGCTTTATCTGCTCATATATAGGCTTTAGAAGATTAGCTCCTTTTATGATCCAATTAGATAAATTTTGTCTTGATATCTCAAAGCCTAATCTTTTAAACTCTTGCTCCATTCTATATAGTGGTAGTGCAAGTGTGTACTTTTGATTCATTATATAAGACATAAAGCTTGGTGATACTACACTCTTTTTAATAAGAGCTTTAGGATGAGGTGCTATCTTTATAAAGCCACTTTCTCCATTCTTGTCACAGTTTCTGCAACTATAAACATAAGTCACATGCTCTATAACCTTAACCTCTGCAGGGACTACCACCAGTTCTTTTCTTATCTCTTTCTTCATAACTGTAAGAGGGCTGTGGCAGTTATCACATACCTGTTCACTTTCATCTAATTTATATTCAACTACCTCAACAGGAATGTCATTAAACTTACTTCCCTTTTTAGCTTTTCTTCTTTTATGCTCAGGTATAATACTTTCCTGTGGTGGCTCACTTTGAATTGGCTCTCTAAATGTTTCAGCCTCATTGAAGACATCAAAAAGAGAAAGTTGTCCATCAATAGCTTTTTCGCTTGATTTGCCAAATTTCTCTTTTGCTTTTAATTTCAGTTGCTCCATATACCAATTATTTAATTTATTTAACTTAGCAATCTGTTCACTCTTTTCTTTTTTTACTTTTTCTAAAGTCTCAATCTCTTTGTCCTTTTCTTTTTTTACTTTTTCTAAAGTCTTAATCTCTTTGTCTTTATCATGTAAGATAACCTTAAGTCCGGCAATTTCTGCTTGCAATTCATCTATAGTTTTCATTTTACCGGACCTCCAAATCTCAAATATTTATGTAAAGATTATACTATAAAAATCTATGGTAAATCCATTAAAATCAACACTTTTTTTGAAGACTTCACTACGCTTTATTTTTTGTTTTATTCCCGGTGCCATGATTATATTTTTCAAGTCGTCTATTAATAAATCCATAGTGATTTCTGTATCACTTTGTGACGGCCAAACCACATGTCCTTTTTCAATTCTTTTAAAATGAATCCAAAATCCATTATCTTCCCATACAAGAAGCTTTATCCTATCCCTCGCATTGTTACAAAAAGCAAATATTACCTTATCTCTTGGATCAAGGTTGAAATTACTATAAACAATTTCAGCTAATCCGTTTATATTTTTCCTCATATCAGTAGCACCACAAGAAAGAATTACACGATAGTTGTCATAGTTAAACATTTATTTCATTCACCACCTTGATCACCTTTGCAAGTAGTTCAAGATCGGTATATCTATCCACTACAATGTTGACAGCACCTATCTCCATCTTTAGGGTCTTACCGGCTTGTGTTGTCTTGATTTCAATAAATTTAACATCCTTAGAGTGCTTTGATTTCTTATCATGTTTACTCACCCATCTTGTGACTGTTGAAATAGGTAATCCATTCTTCCTAGCCCAGCTTGTGATACTTAATCCACTATTTTTAAACTCCTCAATCAATTGCTCTTTTTCTTCATTAGGATATTTAGCCATAGGCACCTCCACATATTTAGTATAAGCTTATTTTATAGTGGAAGTGTATTTATTGGGAGGCGTACTTGAATTGACGCTTACAAATATATACTGCCCGGCAAAATGGTGAGTTCAAAAAATTTCAAATATAAAAAGTGGGCTGAAAAAATCAACCCACCCCAACACTTGACAAAGAACCTTTTAATCTTACCGACTGCTCTTAATTTTTTTATGTGATAACGAACTCCGTCAAAAGAAACATTTAAATGTTCCGCAATTTGTTTTGCTGTAATATTTGGCTCCATCATCATCAATTCAATAATTCTATTCGGTACGGATTTCTCAATTTTATTTCTTGGGTAGTTTCTTGGGTAATACTACTATTAAACTCTTTTAAAAACTCCGCATTTATACCCATAACTGCGTTAGTATAGTTATCTTCTTCATTGTCCTGATAAAACTTAAGCTCAGGAGAACCATTTTCTAATAGTGAATCTTTTGCTCTTACTTTATCATATATGGCTCCTTTGTGTAATTTTATTGAGTTTTGTCACCTTGATTTTACCACAAATGGACGCTCTTTTTTCATTCACTTAATAAGTGAATTGTAATATTTAGTAAAAACATAGTAATAATGTAAGCTTTCAGCCACTTTCATGGTGTTACCATGAATAATTTAGGTTAAATGTATACCAATTATAGTAGCTCTTGTATCAAGAACCGCTTTCCACCTGTTCCACCAAATCTAAAATAAGCTCAAAAAAACTATTTGCTATTTCCTCAAGATCAGTATAGTCATTATTATATCCACGCACCTTACCGCTTTCCAAGTCTATAAATACGATGCTTCCGTCACCTAAACCTCCGATAGGAAATGCCTTATCATGTTCACATTCTCCCATATACTCCTCGTATGCTTCTTCAAAGAATGTATAGTTTTCCTCCAGTTCCTTTAAGTCAAAAATCCATGGTTCCGCCAAATAGCAACCTCCCATGTTAAGTAGCAGCCAACGGTACTCTGACGGTATGGAGTCATAATTTGATTCAAACTTTTTTATATTATCTTCAGACTCCTGCCTGATACCTTTTGTGAACACACTTGATTCGTAAGCCGCCTTAATCCTGTCAAAGTATTTTTCTAAAACAATACTACACATTTTTACTCCTTAATGAAATTACAGATATTGACATTCCCCTAATTCTTAGGTTATCCCTTAAAATGTAGTGTATTTTAAGGGATAAAATATTGCCTCTCCAACAATGCTACCGTCTCCGCATGCTTAGTTTGAACTGCAAGTAATTGAATAAGAACAAACGGCTTTACATTATATTCTTTTACTGTTCACTTTTTTATATTTCTGCTTCCTACTGTTTGGCTTATCAGGTATCGTCATTTCAATCTTCCCCGCCTCAAGCAAAGGCTTAATATTTTTTTCTGAAAAGTTTCTTCTACCAGTCAGCTCCATAAATTCTTGCATTTTTTTCCGGCTGCGATGAACTGAGCAAAATTGAATAAGATCTTGTATCGTGACTTGCTCCTTAGCTTGTTCCTTTGAAGCAAGCTCTATAGATAGCCCAACCATAGCTGTTGCGACTTCGGATAGAGGAATAAATAGTCATAAATTTTTTTATTAGTCTATTTTACATGTTGTATAAGTCATTAATTTTTCAAATATTCATCACTCGAAATATTTGTCCAACATGAACTAACATTTTTTTAATTTGCACATAACTGCAATCTTATCTCCAAACGCAATTCTCGTTTTTCTATATTCATTTCACTAACATTATATCCTGTAGGATTATTCCTCCACCCGCAAAAAAATAGATTTTTGTCTGCCTCCTCTACCCTCCTTCTTTTTGGATGCTACACTTACTACTTCTGAATAATTCGGTTTTTTTCTGAAAACTTTTTCGGAATTTTATTGTTTAATGCTTCAAATAAATCTATCGGTTTAAAAAGTATGGTCTGGATCATATTTTATTTCTAAATATAGAATAAGTTCTTTATAATCATCTATATAAGTTTTTCCGCAATATTTTTTTCATCAATTTCAATTTCAAAAACAATCGGATTCTTTCCCAAAAGTTGATAAATATAATCTCATGGGTTTAATATCGGTTAAAAATATACAACTAAAGTCTTTAGAGTTATATGTAAATGGAAATATTGCTCTTTCCTCATTTTTTTACTTTCATATCTTCATGTAATATTTTTAAGTGCAGAAAAATTCATACATCTTCAATCCCTCCTAAATTCTATTTTAACTTTCAATATCGCATGATCTGGTAATCCGGATATTTTTTTCTTAGATTCTGCTTGAATACCATTTTTTATATCTAAGTGTATTCATAAAACTCCAATCATATTCAGCTTTAATTTCAACTTTACTATATTTATTTTTTTAAATTAGTTACCAAATGATCAAGCTGCACTTTTTTTCCATCCCTCGGCATAACATATGAATACCCTTCAGGATATCGGGATGTATATGTAGGTGTACATAAGCTATAGTCTTTCGCTGTTTTTAGGTAGCGTTATGTTTTCTGTCGTATTCCATATCTGTCCCCAATATACATTAAAATCACCTATACAAATCACATCATGATTTAGCCGAGATAAATAGGTATCTAGTGCTTCAAACTGAAGTCCAAGATAATCCGACTTATTTTCTGATAATTCTTTCCTTATTCTCACGCCAATTATAGATAATTTTCGTCCACTGTATTCAACCTGTAATTCGTAAAAAAATCTGGCGGCAAATTACATTTCAGAATTTCACTATTATTTATGCTGTCAGTTTTATAGTTAAAAGTATCATCAAATTTAAATGTGGATTCTTTCAGTGCAATTAATATGCCATTTTGCTTTGTGGATGAGGAAATAAACCAATGATAATTATTCTTTTCTAAGACTTCAAAATAATAATCAATTCCTCTTGAAACTACAAATTCCGTCAAAACTATAATATCTGGCTGATCTTTAATAATTTCCTCAATAACCCAGCTTTTAAGATTGTATCCATTATTGCTTGGAATGGTTGCAGCCATTCCTATATTCCATTCGTAAATTCTCATAAAAATATCTCTCCAAATCGTAAATTAAGAATCCCTTCCATAAATGTATTGCCATTGTTATTGAACTTCTCCAAACCGGGAAAGTTCTTTGGAATACCTTGATTGCAAGCCTTTTGATGTAGTTTTACTCCGACTTGCGTGACATCAGTGCTACCGTCTCCACATGCCCCGAGACACCATTATGGATGTCACCCGTATGCGGGAACATATCCATAATTCCGTCTGTATGCGGAAACATTTCTACAAGTGTGTCTGTTGTCGCAAACATATCAACACCTTTAGTACGGACAATACGGGCAATTGTAATCGTTAATATCATCAATCTCAATAGACATGATTGATTGCTTACTTTTGCTGTATACAGCCTGCAATTTTAATTGTATACCCACTGTCGTTTCGAGATTACAGATTCCATTATTTCTGTCTACGATTTCTACATCTAGCTCGTACTCTTTTATATCCTCAATATCGGAATCGTTTAGAGTAGATGTCACTATCCCAACATTGTCGATTGTAATGCCGATTAACCAGCTATCCTCGTCAAGTTCGGACACTTCTTCAATTAGAGGGCCTGCATCGCTTTCAAGCTCTTTAAAGATTGCATTCTCGCCAGGTACAAAGACATCATATCCTATCAGACTGCCTCCAATGACTTTAGAACCCAAAAAATCTCTAATTGGCACAAGAAACCCTGTCTCGTTCTTTTCTATTTCAGCTGCAAGATTCTCGCGTTCCTCTATACTTTCAAGTTTTTGTTTTGCATAGTTGTCAATGAAACTCCTAAAGCTATTCCAATAAAAGAATCGTGTCTCGGGAATATTCATTTCCGCTAAGTCCGCCAACAGATCTGGATGCAGTTTTTCTTTATCGTTTGCATCTGCAAAATCGCGTGTGTTGCCAGATATGAAATGGATTTCTTCACTGGAATAACTTCTCGCAACCTCCAAACATGTAAGCCAGACAAGATAATCTCTGTATCCTGTGCTACCATCAGCCTTAAAAGGCTTCTTGCGTTGTAGGGCTCTTTGAACGATAAATTCATGTTCGCCTTTTGGATATGGCTCTGCGACCGTCATGCCGCTTTCAATAATAAACATTTCCAGGAAATCTTTATATTTGCTACATCCATCCGAAATGTCCAGTTCGCGCCAAACAATATGAGGTGTAAGCAGCGGATCATTTAACTCCAGAATTGCTTTTCTCGATTTTGTTGCCTTCTCTTCAAGATTCTCTCTGTACTTATTACAGACCTCATCAACGACAATTTGTCCCAGTACGATTGTTCCAACTTTTTGAGCAACCTCAAACGACGGACTCTTCATCTTATAATCAGCACAAATGATGTTACTATCTAAAAAAATCAGCATTCTATTGACCTCGCATCAGTAAAAACATTAATCGTCCGATATGTATGCCCATCACAGCACACTCTCTGTGTATAACCCGTTCTCACTCAAAAGCTGGAGGGACTTGACCATGTAAGCATATGCCAAAGGATTCGTATTTCGAATGCTGCTGATTTTCTTAATACCCTTCAGCTTCAATTGTGTATCTCTGTAATCGTCCGGATTGGAAATATTCTCATACTCGCTCTGACCGATCAGAAGGTTCGCTGCAAGGTACATGACCTCGCTTGCGTATACGCCGGCATTCTCTCCGTTTATCCTGCCAACAAAGATATGCCCTTGGATCGCGCCTATTCCCGAAGAAAAATACATGTACTCTTCCGGGCGGACACTACCTCTTCCCATAATGCAGATACAGCTGTCAATTGTATCCTTCAAACAATCTGACGGACGTTTTTCAAGCCCGCGATATCCCAGTTCGATGCGAGAAACTTTATCATACACCTCTGCGACCGTCTTATAGTCATCCATTTCTTGTAGCAGCGTCCAACAGTCAAACAATTGTTTTATGATTTCCAGTTCCTTATCTACTCCAAATGAAATCCCAGTCGTATGCGGAGCAAAGGCCGTAAGCTTATCTCCGAGAATGCAGTTCTTGTCAGGAAGGCTAACCGTTAGATCCTTGCCTTCGCTCAATAAGAGACGACTTCTGATGGGGCGCTCCATTACCTTCAGATACGGATTATCCTCAAACACAACATCCAATAGTATATTGATTTCCTTGCCGGTCCTCGGTGATAGGAAATGAAACCTAAAATGACGTTTTTCTATATCATTGAGACCTTTCCGTTCGTGTTCCTCCACGCTGACAAAGGGAAAGATCTTCCCTGCCTTCTCAATGTAACCATCGACATCCGTATCACGGTCTACGATGATATCGATGTCCGTACTTAACCTTCTCGGCTCATCAAGCATAACCAGAAGTGACGTGCCGCCCTTAAAAATAAAGGGCATGTCAACACTCCGGATGGCTTCAAGCAGACCAAAAGCGAATACCGTCCTTTCTAGAATGGAGGGATCCGCCCCGGTTTCTTCCCTAAGCCTTAAAATGTGTTCCGCCGTATAGTTTTCACGAAGTAGCATCTTCTACTTTACTCCCTTCAAGATATTTCAGTAGTACGTCTTGCCGGTTACGCCTGCGGGCATATCTCAGCATCCTCACTTTATCCAGAAGATACCGGCTCTGTGCCTGTTCATAAACATCAGGCAATTCCGCTTTGCTGAACGTTGTAGCGATGAGCTTGTCAGCAGATATGTCAACGAGCATTTTCTCCAACATTATATAGTGAGGCTTATTCAGCCGAATCGGTGCCTCCGATATCATATCCGTTACAATGACACTGTCTTTTGCCCAATACAGATTAAAATCCTTTTTGCTGGGTTTATACATAACATTTTGAATCCCCTGGTCCTGAAGGAACCGGAAAACATAGATACTGCTTTCCTTCTCAACCTGAATAAAAACCGTATTCTGTGCAATCAGATGGTTTAAAAACTCGTTCATTAAAACTGTTTCAAAGACCGTAAACTGCACATAAGGATACTTTTCAGAAATAAGCCGTATCAATCTTTCGGCTGTGTCAGAATACACCGGCATATATTCATCCTTTGGTATGTCCGAAGATAGCGAATACGAATCATAGCCTAATCTGGTTAATCCGCCATCGCGGACCAAACCACTGATTGCCCAGTGATATGTGCTTTCAGACAAGTCTGTTTTCAATTTTCTTAATTCATCCATGAGTTCTTTATGGCAATATGTTTTTTTATCATCTATGCGATCAAGCACTTCTTCATACCACTGCATGATATCATCTCCTTTGCAGTAATCACGCACATTGGCAAATTCAATACATTTTTGCCGATATTCAGTATAACGCTCTTCTAAAAGCATGTCAACGCACATCGGCAATTTATTATTTTTTTGCCAATGTGCGTATGTAAAAAGAACCCGCAGCCCCGAAAGAGAACTACGGGTATTCCCACAATCTGTTTATGCTTCAACTTCCACCGTCAATCCTGATTTGAACTCAACCACCAACTTCTCATCGTAGACCGTAATCTTCTCGATAAGTCTCCGGGCCAGTGGCTCACGTATCCCGGAAATGAATCGGAAAAGCCGTATATTAGAAAAGTTATTGAAGAAATGAAGCAACGACATAACGTATCAGGTAAGACTATTCAGGTGGCTGATAAAGGCCTTAATTGTGCAAGAAATATTTATGCTGCCGTTAAAGAAGCTAATGACGGCTATATATTCTCAAAATCAATACATGGTAAGAATCTAAGTGAAAAGGAAAAGAAATGGGTTCTACTTGAAAATGACGCAAATGTCTTTTCTAACTACACTGATGAAAAAGGTATTATATCTTTTCGTCTTAAATCATGTATTGACAGCTTTGATTACAGTTTTAAAGAGATTAATCCGGAAACAGGAAAAGAAAGTGTTACAAGGTTCTCTGTAAAAGAAAAGCGTATCGTCTCTTATAATCCTAACCTTGCAAAAAAACAAAGGCTGGAAATAATGAAAATGGCTGATAAAGCTTCAAAGTTTTCTACATACAAAAATATAGCTAAAGATGAACTTGGAGATTGTGCTAAATATGTAGACATCATAACTAAAGATAGTTCAGGCAAGACTATAAAGCCTATAATAGGTCTAAACAAATCTAAGATTGATGAAGATCTTAAATATGCAGGATATAATCTTTTAGTTACATCTGAAATAGATATGGAACCATTACAGGTATATAAGACGTACCATAGCCTATGGAAGATTGAGGAATCTTTTAGACTTACAAAATCATACACGGATGCAAGACCTGTTTATTTACAGAAAAAAGAAACAATCTATGGGCATTTTTTGATATGCTACCTTAGCTTGTTTCTTTTAAGAGTATTAGAAATCAAGTGTTTCAAGAATAAAATAAACTCTTATACTTTATGCGTGATTTTAGGGTGGTAAATAAAGGTGATAATACATATATCAATATATCAAGAGATCAAGCCATTAACGAAAAGGTTAAAAAACTGGTTGGTTTTAGTAACCTTGATGCCCTCTATTTAACCAAAGCTGAAGTCGACAATTTCTTTCAAAACTGCATGCTCTTGGATACCTAGAGTACTAGGTTTTGAGAGAAACGACGGAAGTCAGGTAGCATGATTCTGTCTGAAAAGCCACCAGAATATTCAAAAAAATAAAGATTTCCTTTCAAAGTGTGAATAATCGGCTGCTGGTTCGCAGTTTCCAGCATTCCTGACCACTCGCCCTCTCCGCCGAAGCGTTTTCCAACAAACCTACAGTCTCAATAAGGCAAAAAGCGTTTCTGTAGTCTCCACCTATATTTCCCCTGTGGTCAGCCTTGTTTGAATGGCAACAAAAAAGGATTCCCGGAAGCTGCCCGTTTCAGAGCTCTATCCGCAGAATCCCCTTGATTTCAAGCCTTTTGAGGCTCCCTTACTCTTTCACTTTTGACATCAATACCACGCACTCCGCATGCTTTGTATGGCAAAAGCAGTCAAACACCATCCCTTTTTCAAACCTGTACCTTTGCTTTTTAAAGCTTTCCAAATCCCTTGCCAGTGTCTCAGGATTGCAGGAAACATATACCACTTTCTTAGGTTTCAGCCTGCCTACTGCGGTTATAAACTCCTCTGTAGAGCCGGTTCTTGGAGGATCCAAGATTACAACATCTATCTTTTCATTAGCTGCCGCCAAATCGTTTATAAAGTGCGTTGCATCGGCATTATAGAATTTCACATTCTTTATATTGTTTATCTTCGCATTTGTAACGGCATCTTTGTGGGCATCCTTATTCAGCTCCACAGATATTACTTCCTTTACGGACTTTGAAGCAATCAGTCCGATAGTACCTATCCCTGAATATGCATCCAAAAGTACTTCGTCTCCCTGAAGGTTTGCATATTCTATTGCCTGAGAGTAAAGCTTTTCGGTTTGGTCTCTGTTTACCTGATAGAATGACTTCGGTGAGATCTTGAATGTAAGTCCACAGAGTTCATCTGTGATATAGCCCTTGCCATACATCACTATTTCCCTGTCACCAAGTACCATACTGGTGTTTTTATTGTTTATATTTTGAACTATTGTAGTTATCTCGGGATGCTCTCCTCTTAGTACCTTTATAAAGGCATTCTTATTTGGGAATATTACATTTGAGGTCACCAAAACCACCATGATCTGACCGCTTTTCTTTCCTACACGTATCAGCACATGGCGTAAGAAGCCGAAACCTGTGTCCTCATCATATGCCTTTATTTTAAATGATACACACATTTTCTTTATAGTCTGTATGATACTTCCTGCCTTCTCGTCTTCTATCAGACAGTTTTTTGTATCCACCACTCTGTGTGAATTCTTTTCGTAAGTGCCTGCAATGATTTTCTTGTTTTCAAAGCCGAAAACCGCGCTTACTTTATTCCTATAATGATAGGGATTGTCCATGGAGACAATCCCGTCAAATTTACCATATTTTTTTATCAATGAATTTGCTGTGTCAAGTTTCTCCTTGACATGCTTATTATATGAACTGTTTTATATAATCACAGCCTCCGCATTTTTTTGCGACACTGCATTTTAAATCCTTTTTGGACTTTAAATTTCCTTTGTTACTTCTTTCAGCCATGCCTTCTCTTCTTCATTTAATCCGCCGGATATGGAATCATAGACTTGTTTTTTTGATAATTATTATAAAATTCTATATCTCTCTTTGTCATTACATCCACCAAAAAGCGGCTCATTGTCAATAGGTGCTATTGTAAGCGGTTCAAATCCTAAGAATCCTTCTCCCTTGTCCACTACAGTCATCAAAATTTCCATTCTGATACCGTGCTTACCGCTTATATATACGCCCGGCTCGTCACTCATTATCATTCCCGGCTCAAACTCAAGATTTCTGTATACATCTTTATTTATCTTGTTTCTGATAGATGTAGGCATCTCATGTACAGTATTTACAAATCCTACACCGTGACCTGTGCCGTGATTATAGTCAAGTCCGTAATCCCAAAGCGCCTCTCTTGCCTTTATATCAAGGCTTACACCTATAGCTCCTCTTTAAATGTGGTATTTAAAAGTCTAAGCATACCTATGGTTACCAAGGTATAATGAAGCTTTTCTTCATAAGTATTTTCTCCAAGAGATATTGTTCTTGTAACATCTGTGGTGCCGTCCTTATATGTGGCACCCGAGTCAAACAGGTAAAGCCCTTTAGCTTCAAGCTTCTTTGCAGTCTCATACTCGGCCTCGTAGTGAACTATCGCACCGTTGTCAGCATATCCCGAGATAGTAGGGAAGCTTAAGTCAAGGAAGAGTTCATCTTCTCTTCTGAGATTGTCAAGGTAGTCTGAAGCGGTCTTTTCTGTAAGGTTTGCTCCGTTTTTCACCTGATTTTTCAGCCAATAGATATACTTTGCCATGTATACACCGTCTCTTAGATGTGACTTCTTTGTATTGGCAACTTCCACCTCGTTCTTTATATTCTTCAGATATGTTACAGGACTTAGCACTGAGTAGAGCTTATTGACGTTTTCTTTTTTGCTTATTGAAATAAAAGTCTTATAGCTTACATCAGCCTCATCAAAGAGTATCTCTTTGTGAGAAATACCTGCCACGGTCTCATCAAAATCGTCATAAGACTTTATATCAATTTCGTTTTTCTTAAGGTATTCTCTTACTTCGTCAGTCAGTGACTTATCCTGTATAAAGATTGTCGCTCTGTCCTTTTCAAGTATGAAATAGGATAAAAATAGCGGATTACACTGTATATCGAAAGCTCTGAGGTTTGTGAGCCATGCGATATCCGACAGTGAAGAGATTATAAGCAAATCCTTTCCGTTCATCCTCTCTCTGACTTCATTTACCTTTGTACTTGCCGACTTTCCTGCATACTTTTCATCCAATATAAATACCTTTGTATGCGGCCTTTCAGGTCTGTCAAGCCATATTTCATTTGTGATATCTTTTCCGATTTTTAGCTTAACACCGTTTTTTACCACCTTGCCTGCAATTACCTTGCCCTCCGAAAAGCTGAGTACCGAACCATTAAATCCGAGTACTTCACCACTCTTTAACTTTTTTTCAAGCAATTCATCCAAATTAGGTACTCCGGGCTCGCCCATCTTCATAAGTGTAATACCTGAGTCCTTAAGCTCACTTTCCGCCTGCAAAAAATATCTTCCGTCAGTCCAAAGATAAGCTTCTTCCTTAAGAACAAGCAGTGTTCCCGCACTTCCTGTAAATCCGCTTAGAAATCTTCTGCATTTGTCATATTCTGTAGGATATTCACTTTGATGTGCATCGGAAGAAGGGGATATCCATGCGTCTATCCCCCTCTCTTTGCATTACTTTTCTCAAATCAACAATTGTCGCTCTCATAATGCTCCTTTCACAACACCTTGGCTTAAGCTTGCCAAGGTATTGCATAATCTATTTATTATTTATATAACCGAACTTTTCCAGTGCATTATAGACTCCGTTATCTGTAATATCATCGGTAACATAGTCCGCATATTTTTTTAGTTCCTCTATTGCATTGCCCATAGCTATTCCAAGTCCTGACTCCTCTATTATTTCCTTGTCATTCATAGAATCACCGAAAGCAACCGTATCCTTGATGTCAATATTATAATATTTGCACAGTAACTTCAAGCCCTCGGCCTTGCTTGCACATTTTTCTATGACATCCGCTCCGAACATTCCTGCAAAAAGCGGAAGCTTAAGAGTAGGGAAGTTTTCTTCTATCTCTTTTGCGCCGCTTGGAGGACCTACATATGTCAGTGTCCTTACAGGCAAATCAAACAGATTTTCCGGAGGATAGAACTTTCTGAAGCTCTCCCCCCATCTCTTTTTGTCATAATCATCTATTACATTTTGATTGAAGTAATAGTCCTTATCTTCCAAGGTAAGGCCCAATGAGCAGTCCTTACCTTCTACAAACTTTGCAAGCCTTTTTAAAACATCCTTGTCAAAGAAATGTTCAAAAAGCTTTTCTTCTCCTACCTTTACCAAGGTACCGTTAAGTCCTATTACCGCATTAGGCTTTACTACATCTACAAATTGCTTACTGTCACTGTTTTCAGGATTTCTTCCGGTAGCAAGTACTATTATATGTCCCTGCTCTTTTAATCTTTCTATGGCAACAAGAGCTGAAGGGGTTATCTTATAAGTCTTATGCTCCAAAAGCGTCATATCAATATCAAAACTGAAAATTTTTCTATTTTGCATTATCCAACCTTAACTTAGTGAGATGCCAAATATCTCTTACATACTCCTCGATAGTTCTGTCAGATGAGAACTTACCTGCGTTGGCAGTCTGTGTAAGCGCCATCTTTGCCCATCTCTTCTTATCTTTGTAGGCTTTCTCCACTTCATCATGTGCTTTGGCATAGCTTCTGAAGTCCTTAAGAATAAAGTATACATCCGCTCTGTCATTGCCCTGCTTCTTTAAAAGTGAATCATAGATTTCTCTAAACTCCTCGGTATTGTTCGGAGAATAGAATCCGTTTACAAGCTGCATAAGCACCGTTCTGATTTCAGTATCGGAGTTGAATATAGTCATAGGGTCATATCCGCCGTTGTTCTCGTAGGCGATTACCTCATCGGAAGAAAGTCCGAAGATGAACGCATTATCTCTTCCAACTTCTTCCACTATTTCCACATTTGCACCGTCCATAGTTCCTAAAGTAGGTGCACCGTTTAACATAAATTTCATGTTTCCGGTACCTGAAGCCTCTTTACTTGCTGTGGAAATCTGTTCACTGACGTCTGCCGCGGCAAAGATTATCTCGGCATTGGATACCTTATAATCCTCTATGAATACCACCTTTATCTTACCGTTTATGCTCTTGTCATTGTTGATAACATCCGCTACTGAATTTATAAGCTTAATAGTCTGCTTTGCTCTTCTGTATCCTGCCGCAGCCTTTGCTCCGAAGATAAATGTTCTCGGATATATATCAAAGTTATCATCATTTTTAAGCTTATTATAAAGATACATTACATGAAGGATATTTAAAAGCTGACGCTTGTACTCATGAAGTCTCTTTACCTGTACATCGAAGATGGAATTCGGATCCACATCTATACCGTTGTGCTCCTTAATATACTTTACAAGTCTTAATTTATTTTGATATTTGATATCCATAAACTCTTCCAAAGACTTGTCATCGTTTAAATACTGCTTTAAGCCTGAGAGCTGCGGTAAATCTGTAATAAATTTATCACTTCCAAGCTTCTTTTGTAATCCAATCGGTTAAAAGAGGATTGGCGTGAACAAGGAATCTTCTCTGTGTGATACCGTTTGTCTTATTGTTGAACTTCTCAGGCATCATCTCATAGAAGTCTTTAAGTTCCTGATGCTCAAGTATCTGTGTATGAAGCTTTTGCAACTCCGTTTTACAGAAAAATCCGGCTATGATTGCCATATATGCCATTCTGACCTGTCCGTCATAGAGTATTGCCATCTTCTTTTTCTCTTTTTCAGCGGCATTGTTCGGATATCTGTATCTTATTTGCATTACAAATCTTCTGTTTATCTCTTCCACTATCTGATAAACTCTCGGAGTAATGACTTAAACAAGTCGATAGGCCATTTTTCAAGTGCCTCAGACATGATGGTGTGGTTGGTATATGCCATACATCTGCTTGTGATGTCCCATGCCTCATCCCAGTTAAGGCCTTCTTCATCCAAAAGAAGTCTCATAAGCTCAGGTATTGCCACTGTAGGATGTGTATCATTCAGCTGGAATACCACCTTACCAGGAAGCATATGTATATCGCTGTGAGTTGATTTAAACTTATCAAGCGCTCTTTGCAGGCTGGCTGAGATAAAGAAATACTGCTGCTTTAATCTAAGCTCCTTACCCGCATAGTGATTGTCATTAGGATAAAGCACCTCCACCAAAGTCTTTGCAAGATTTTCCTGCTCAAGTGCCTTTTGATAGTCACCCTTATCAAACTGCTCAAGGCTGAAGTTTGTGATGGCCTCCGCATCCCAGATACGGAGTGAGTTTACCATTCCGTTCTCATATCCGAGTACAGGCATATCATAAGGTATAGCCTTTACCGAACCGTAGTTTTCCTGTATAAACTTCTCTTTGCCGTTTACGTTCTCTACTCTGACATTTCCGCCGAACTTTACTATATATGAGTATTCGCTTCTCTTTATTTCAAAAGGATATCCGTTCTTAATCCAGTCATCCGGAACTTCCTTTTGATATCCGTTTTCTATCTTTTGCTTAAACATACCGTAGTGGTATCTGATACCGCATCCGTATGCAGGATAATTAAGAGTTGCAAGTGAATCAAGGAAGCAGGCGGCAAGTCTTCCAAGACCGCCGTTTCCAAGTGCAGGATCGCTCTCCTGATCTTCTATATCTGTAAGGTCAAATCCGAGCTCCTCCAAAACCTCTGCCACTTCTTTTCTTGCACCCAGGTTTATGATATTGTTGCCAAGTGCTCTGCCTATCAAAAACTCCATTGAAAGGTAGTATAAAATCTTTGCATCCTGCTTATCATATGCCTTATGTGTATTTATCCATTCATCTATAATGGTATCTTTTATGGCATAGGAAAGAGCATAAAAAACCTGCTCTTTACTAGCCTCGTCTATAGTCTTTCTGTACAATACTTTTACATTATCTTCTATAGCCTTTTTTAATTCCTTAGCGTTCATCATCGTAAGTACATCTAACCTTTCTTACTTACTCCAAGGGATGTGTGTTCTCCGTTCAAGTTCCAATCTTTAGTGTATCCCTCTACATTGTTATAAACTATCTCATCTGCTAATGTATCATTCTTTATAACAGCTTCATTTTTCTTTATTATCTCGGCAATTCTGTCATTTCCGGACTGTGAAAGTACTATATGATCAACGACCTCAAAGCCTGCTTCTTTCCTCATTGTCTGAATCTTTGAAATAAGCTCTCTTACAAATCCCTCTTCAAGTAGTGCGTCGTCAAGTCTTATATCAAGTACTACAGTCACCTTGTTGTCGGCTTCCGTAACGAAGTTGTCGTTCTTTGCAGTCTCAATAAGTAAATCTTCTCTGCCAAGTACCACCTTCTCACCGTCAAAGTCGAAGTTTAATGCTCCGTCAGTGTTAAGTTCCTGCATCGCCTTATGTCCGTCAAGATTTGAAAGCGCTTCTTTTATCTTACCTAGAAGCTTGCCGTACTTAGGTCCGACCGTTTTTAACTGCGGCTTGAATGAGTAGCTTACAAACTCTTCCACATCATCCTTAAACTCTACAGCCTTAACATTAAGCTCATCCTCTATAATCTCAACATAGAAAGGACTAAGTACATTTTCAGCCTTTACATACATATTTCCGATAGGCTGACGGTTCTTTATATTTGCTGAGTTTCTTGCGGCTCTTCCAAGTACCACTATATCAAGAACCTCGTCCATGCTTACTTCAAGATCCTTGTCGATAAACTCCTCATTTACCTTAGGGAAATCTGTAAGATGAATACTTTCAGGTGCAGACTTATCCACACTTCTTACAAGGTTTTGATATATCTCTTCAGTCATAAAAGGTATCATAGGTGCAGCAATCTTTGAAAGAGTGATAAGTGCCGTATAAAGAGTCATATATGCATTTATCTTATCCTGCTCCATGCCCTTTGCCCAGAATCTCTCTCTACATCTTCTTACATACCAGTTACTCATATCGTCTGTGAAGCTTTGAAGTGCTCTTGCAGTCTCTGTTATCTTATAGTTGTTTAAATATTCATCAACGGTCTTTACCAATGTGTTAAGCTTTGATAAAAGCCACTTATCCATTACACTGAGTTTGTCATACTCCAAGCTGTACTTTGTAGGGTCAAAGTTGTCAATATCCGCATAAAGTACATAGAAAGCATATGTATTCCAAAGTGTACCGAGGAACTTTCTCTGTCCTTCCTCAACCGCCTTGTCATGGAATCTGTTCGGAAGCCAAGGAGCGGAATTTACATAGAAATACCATCTGATGGCATCCGCACCGAACTTGTTCAGTGCATCCATAGGGTCTACAGCATTTCCCTTTGACTTACTCATCTTCTGGCCGTCTTCATCCTGCACATGACCCATTACGATAACGTTCTTATACGGCGCTCTGTTAAATATCAGTGTCGATATTGCAAGCAGCGAATAGAACCATCCTCTGGTTTGGTCCACAGCCTCGGAGATAAAGTCTGCCGGATACTGCGCTTCAAACTTCTCTTTATTCTCAAACGGATAGTGATGCTGTGCAAAAGGCATTGAACCTGAGTCAAACCATGCATCCAGCACTTCAGGTGTTCTTTTCATCTCCTTGCCGCACTCAGGACAGGTAATTGTAACTGCGTCAATATAAGGTCTGTGAAGTTCTATATCTTCAGGACAGTTCTTTGACATGGACTTAAGTTCTTCAATGCTTCCGATACTGTGCATATGTCCGCATTCACAAATCCAAACATTAAGAGGTGTACCCCAATATCTGTTTCTTGATACAGCCCAATCCTGAATATTCTCAAGCCAGTCACCGAATCTTCCCTTACCTATGCTCTCAGGTATCCAGTTGATTGTATTGTTGTTTCTTATTATATCTTCTTTCACCGCCGTCATCTTGATATACCAAGACTCTCTTGCATAGTAGATAAGCGGTGTATTACATCTCCAGCAGTGAGGATAGCTGTGCTCAAATACAGGTGCGTCAAAGAGCTTTCCGTTTCTTCAAGGTCTTTTAATACAAGCTTGTCCGCATCCTTTACAAATACGCCTTCCCACTTTGTCTCTTTTGTAAGATTACCCTGTGCATCTACAAGCTGTATAAAAGGAAGGTTATAGTTTCTTCCTATTCTTGAGTCATCCTCACCGAATGCAGGAGCTATATGTACAATACCTGTACCGTCTGTAAGAGTTACATAGCTGTCACATACCACATACCATGCCTTACCCTTTACATTAAGTCCGCCCCAAAGCGGCTCATACTCAATGCCTTCAAGTTCCTTACCCTTATAGGTTTCAAGTACGGTATAGTCATCTTTTAAAACGGTTTCGACCAATGCACTTGCAAGAATGTATGTATAATCTCCCTGCTTTACCTTAGAGTATTCTTCGTCAGGATTTACACAAAGAGCCACATTACTTGGCAATGTCCAAGGTGTTGTAGTCCATGCAAGGAAGTATACATCCTCATCCTTTTTCTTAAATCTTACAATAGCGGATCTTTCCTTTACATCCTTATAGCCCTGCGCCACCTCATGGCTTGAAAGCGGTGTTCCGCATCTTGGACAGTAAGGTACTACCTTAAATCCTTTATAAAGAAGTCCCTTATCCCAAATCTGCTTAAGTGCCCACCACTCGGACTCTATATATGAATTGTGATATGTTACATACGGGTCATCCATATCGGCCCAGAAGCCTATTACATTTGAGAACTGCTCCCACATGCTCTTATACTTCCAAACAGACTCTTTACACTTCTCTATAAAAGGTGCAACACCGTATTTCTATCTGCTCTTTTCCGTTGATGCCGAGTTCTTTCTCAACTTCTATCTCTACAGGAAGTCCATGTGTATCCCAACCTGCTTTTCTCGGAACCTTGTAGCCTTTCATTGTCCTGTATCGTGGAATCATATCCTTGATAACTCTTGTGAGTGCGTGTCCTATATGCGGCTTTCCGTTGGCTGTAGGCGGTCCGTCATAAAACATATATGTCGGAGCATCTTTTCTGTCTTCGATACTCTTCTCAAAAATATGGTTGTCACGCCAAAACTTTTCAACTTCTCTTTCTCTCTCCACAAACTTTAGATCTGTAGGTACCTTTTTATACATAAAAATCCTTTCTTTGTAAGCCGGATTATAAAAAAGACTTGTCCTGTAACAGGACAAGTCAAAAACTTATAAACCACCTTTACAACATACTGTCATATGTGTTCCTATAACGGGGAAACCGGCTCACCCTACTGATATTTCAGGCGGCAACTCGGGAGTGATCTTCACTCTTGACTCCATACCGGTCTTTCACCGTCACCGGCTCGCTAAAACTTCTGTCAAGAACTACTCTCTCCGTCTCAGTCTTTATAACTAGGGATATTATAATCACTTGTAGATATTCTGTCAATGCCGCAAATCACAGCAGCGGCATTATATAATTTGTCCAGATATGGCTTATCGGCATTGCAAGTATCATAGCTGGTATCATATCAGCCACAGGAAACATCTTTACCTTTATCATTCTGAAACTTGTTGCAAGCAGTATTATTCCGCCTACCGCCTTAAAATCGTCAACCATCTCAGGTGTTGTATAGGGCATAATCATTCCTCCGCATGAAAACAGTGTAAAGAATATAATAAACTGCGGTATGGCAATAAAGGATACCACAGGTCCCAAAAGACATGCAAAAATCATGGCGGTAAACAAATCAAGTATTGCCTTTGATATAAGCAAAGTGTGATCACCGCTCATTCCCGATACTATAGAGCCGTAGATACCTGTTCCGCCTGCACAAAACAGCACTATAATGGTAAGCAGCATTTCATCGTATTCCTTATCCGATATATCGCTCTCTTTTCTTTTTACAAGTCCGAATATCAGATTTTTTAAAAGCACTCCCAGCCTGTTTATCAGATCTCCGAAATGAATTATAAGACCTAGCGTAGTTCCTGCAACAGTGGCAAATATGACAGCAGGCATATTTTTCATAAGCATTACACTTGTAATACCCATTGCCAAAGCACAGGCTCCGAATACCATGTTTATCTTTTCCTTAAAATCAACACTCAAACACTTTCCGAACAATGTTCCCAATATTCCACCAATTATAATTGATGAGGAACAAAATATAACTCCTATCGGCATTTTCTTCTCCTCTCATTCACGACATATATAATAATGTAATATTTAACTTATGTCCAACAAAATTCCGGAATAAGTTTTATATAAAGATTTGAATTCAATATTACTTATAGTTATACTTAACATTCCATTTTTTTCCTGAATATTTAACAGAAATATTTTTGCTAAAATCTCTGTTTTTGTAACCTAAATTTTCTATAAATTAAGCATCACTATTATTTATTTATAATTGTTTTTTTCTTAATTATTTTTTTATTTTTATTTCCATATTATAGACACAATTATTCATTATATTATAAGAGCATTAGCGAATGGCTAATGCAGGTTTCAGAATTACTGGAACTACAAAGCTTTTTCATACTCATACCGGACAGTTTAACTGTCCGGCCCCCTAAAAAAATGTTAAACCACCTTTTTCCCGGGTGGTTTTTTCTTGTATTGAAATCCAAAAACAGAGTTTCTTTTATTGTTGTAAATGTAATAATATTCTGAAAGTACTTTCAAAACATCTGCGTTCCAATAATTCTTATCCGCATATAAAAAGGAGCCTGCTTTAACGTAAGCCCCTATCTTAAAATTATTATTAATTTAAAACATATCTATACTATGCTGTCATTGCCAGCTTTCCGTCTACAACCTGAATAACCTTGGTCGGACATTTAGCCGCACATTTTCCACAGTTTATACACTTGGAATAATCTATAAGCGCAACATTTCCGTTCATATGTATTGCATCGCTCTCACAAGCCTTTACACACATAGTACATGCGATACATCCTACCTCACATACTTCCTTAACAGCTTTACCCTTATCCTGTGAGTTACACTGTACAAATGTAAATGTCTCATAAGGTACAAGGTCGATAAGCTTCTTAGGACAGGCCTCAACGCATTTGCCGCAGGCAACACATTTTTCTCTGTCTACAAGCGCAATACCGTCCACTATATGTATAGAATCGAACTCACAAGCCTTTACACATGAGCCGAATCCCATACAGCCGTAGCCGCAAGCCTTACCGCCCTGACCCGGTACATTCATAGCTGAATTACAGTCTGTAATACCGAAATATGTAAAGTTTTGCTTTGCTTTGTCACAAGTTCCCTTGCATTTTACAAATGCAACCTCTTTTACGGCTTCTCCTGCGCTTACACCCATTATCTCACCGATAATTGCCGCTACAGGAGGTCCTCCTACAGGACATTTATTTACAGGCGCCTCGCCTGCCGCAATAGCCTTTGCAAGACCGTCACAACCCGGATAGCCGCAACCTCCACAGTTGTTTCCCGGAAGTGCTTCTCTGACCGCTATCTCTTTTTCATCCACCTCTACTTTAAACTTCTCGCTGGCAACTCCAAGTAGGAGACCAATAAGAATACCGACTATACCGACTACAGCCGCAGCAATAATTACACCGTTCATATCTTTCCTCCTATTTTATAAGTCCTGAGAATCCTGTAAAGGCAATAGCCATAAGACCTGCAGTGATAAGGACAATAGGCATACCTGATACGGTGTGAGGAATATCATTGTGTTCAATCTTCTCTCTTACACCTGAAAGTAATACTATTGCCAAAGCAAAACCGCTGGCTGTACCTACACCATATACCAAGCTCTGTGCAAAATTATACTCTTTGCAACATTGTCAAGTGCCACACCGAGCACTGCACAGTTGGTTGTAATAAGAGGCAGGTATACACCGAGCGCCTCATAAAGTGAAGGCATATTTTTCTTTAAAACCATCTCAACAAACTGTACCAAAGCCGCAATAACCAAGATAAATACGATAGTCTGCAAATATTCAAGATGCAGCGGTATCAAAATATGAGCATATATAAGACTTGCCGCCATACTTGAAAGAGTGATAACGAATATAACCGCAGCACCCATACCTAAGGAAGTCTCCGTCTTTTTCGATACACCGAGGAAAGGACACAGTCCCAAGAATCTGCTCAGCACTACGTTGTTTACTAGTGCCGCACTAACCAAAAGTAAAATCAGTTGAGTCATTATTTACCCTCCCCCGCATTTGTATTTTCTTTTGCGGCCTTTGCCTTAGCAAGAGCCTCTTCTTTTTTCTTCTTTGCTTCAAGTTCTTTCTTTTCAAGGTCCTTATCAATAGTGATATGGTTTTCAAGCTTAGCCTCACCGAAGCAAGCCGCACAGTTACCTCCACATGCTATCTCGGATGTATTGCCTGTATTTGTAGCACTTGGAGCCTTGAAATGATTTTGTAATGCTGAAAGCAGTGCAAGTACAAAGAATGCACCCGGTGCAAGTACAAATATTGAAATTCTGTATCCGTCAGGAATAATCACTATACCGTTCGGGAATGATGCCGCAGGTAAAAATCCTTTTAAGAAAGTACCTCCGCCTATAAGCTCTCTCACGATTCCTATACATGAGAGTGAAAGCGTGAATCCGAGACCCATTCCAAGTCCGTCAAAGAATGAAGGGGAGTGCAGGGTTCTTTGAAGCATAACTCTCAGCTCTACCGAGAATAATACAGTTAACAACTATAAGCGGTATATAGATACCCAGTGACTTATAAAGTTCAGGTGTATAGCCCTGCATTAAAGCTGTACCACTGTAACCAAAGATGCAACGATAACTATAAACGCAGGGATTCTCACTCTGTCAGGTATTATATTTCTCATTGCTGAGATAATTAAATTTGAAAACATTAAAACGGCTGTTGTAGAAAGTCCCATACCTACGGCATTTACAAATGATGTGGTAACTGCAAGTGTAGGACACATACCTAGCATCAGAACAAAGGTAGGATTTTCTTTAAATATACCGTTGTAAAAACGCTCTAAACACTTGTTCATATTTCCTCCTTATTCCAATATTGAATTAAAGTAAAGCGCTGCATTGACAGCATTTGTAACGGCACTGCTTGTGATGGTTGAACCGCTTATAGCAGCGATTTCATTATCACCGCTTGCACTGCCCTTTACAAGCTTAAACTCTTTTGTATTTTTGTTTGCATACTGAGAGTAGAAATCTTTTTCTCCGGCTCTCATACCAAGTCCCGGTGTCTCAGCCAATGTAAGGAATGTAATTCCCACTACCGTACCGTCCGACTTTATACCTACCGAAAGCTGAACGGTACCGTTGTAACCGTCCTTTGATGTTGCGGTAATAACTCTTCCGACATTGTTTCCGGAGCCATCCTTTGCATCCACAACCTCATAAATAGTCACATGGCCGAAGCCTTTACCTGATATTTCATCTGCAGTCTCCGCAATCTTTGCTGTTTCCGCATCGCTTGCCTCAAAGTCTTTTGCATCCGGGAAAACCACTGCATAAGCTTCATTCTTTGCAGCCTTTGCGGCTGCCGCTATAGGTGCCTTTGTAATATCATATACAAAGCCCAGTATAAGTCCTGAAATAAGGGTTATAGCAAATAAAATAATCGCATCTTTTATAAATCCTGATTGCTTTTTCATGCCTTCTTTGCCTCCCTTCCGAATGCCTTAGGTAATGTTGCTTTTTCAATCAAAGGTGCCACTATATTTCCGATAATGATTGCATATGAAACACCTTCCGCATTACCTCCGAAAAGTCTGAACAATCCTGTCAATATACCTATAAATATAGCAAAGTAAACCTGTCCCATCTTTGTTACCGGAGTACTTACATAGTCTGTTGCCATAAAGAACGCACCGAAGATAAGTCCGCCGCCAAGTACATGATAAAGTACAGTTGTAGATTGTGATCACCGAAAATAAATACAAACACAGCTACTGTTGCAATATAGATAATAGGTATTCTAAGTGAAATAACCTTTCTTACCACCAAATAGATTGCACCGATAAGAAGCGCAATTGTTGAAACCTCTCCTATTGTTCCCGGTATTCTGCCGAGGAAAATATTCAAAAGTTTGTACTGATCAAGTGCCTTTTCTATACCGTTCGCTCTTAAGAATCCGAGCGGTGTAGGTGTTGATGTTGAATCAAACTTCAGTGCTGTTGAGCTGAAGTTTGTCATAGCTCCCGCAAAAGATATAAGCATAAAGCATCTTGCTGCAAGTGCCGGATTCATAAAGTTCTGTCCGAGTCCGCCATAGAGCTGCTTTACAACAATTATTGCAAACACACCGCCAAGTATAGGCATCCACACAGGAATCTGCGGCGGCATATTGAGGGCTAATATAAGTCCTGTAACTACAGCTGAAAAATCTCCTATAGTTATCGGTTTATTCATAAATTTCTCATATAAGTATTCAGCAAGTACACATGAAAGAACTGTACATATAACAACTATAAGTGCAGAAATACCGAATTGAAAGCATCCGAAAGCCAATGTCGGAATCATTGCAATACAGACATCCTTCATGATACCGGCAGTAGATGAATTGTCCCTTACATGAGGAGATGATGAAACATTAAATTTGCTTGCCATTATTTCCCCTCCTTCTTTGCCGATGCAGCTCTTCTCTTTGCCGCTACAGCCTGACGCATATATTTAAATCCCTGTGTAAGCGGTCTCTTTGCCGGACATACATAGGCACATGAACCGCATTCCACACATTCCATACCGTTTAACTTCTCAAACCCTTGTGTATCGTCTGCAAGCGCCTTTTCCATCATAAGCACCGGAACAAGGAAGCTTGGACAAGCGTCAACACATCTTCCGCATTTGATACAAGGTGTCTCAGGATTATCCTCAACTTCATCGTTTACAAATGTTGTTATGGAAGATGATGCCTTTGTGACAGGTATATCCAGTGTAAAGAGCGCCTGACCCATCATAGGTCCTCCGGAAATAACTTTTCTCGGCTCTTTTTGAAGCCTCCTGCGGCCTCTATAAGTTCCTGATAGTTCATACCTGTTCTGACTTTGAAGTTCTGCGGTGTTGTAATCGCATCACCTGTTATTGTAACAATTCTTCTGATAAGCGGTGTAGACTCCACTACCGCATTATAAATAGATATAACGGTATCTGTATTGTCCACTATACATCCCACATCCGCAGGCAACTTACTTGAGTTTAACTTTCTTCCTGTACAGGCATAGATAAGTGAACGCTCACCGCCTTGCGGATACTTTGTATAAAGCTCCACCACTTCTATCTTTGACTCGTTTTTCACAAGTTCTCTAAGTTTTTCAACAGCTTTAGGCTTATTGTTTTCAATTCCTATAATACCCTTTGCATTAGGGAAAAGTTGAAGTATAACCTTCAGTCCTCCGACTATTTTTTCAGGTTCTTCCATCATAAGTCTGTAGTCGCTTGTAAGATAAGGCTCACACTCGGCACCGTTTACAATGATATAATCAATCTCATTTTCATTCTTCGGTGAAAGCTTTACATGTGTAGGGAATCCCGCACCTCCGAGACCTACTATGCCTGCCGCTTTCACTATGTTTCTGATTTCATCCTTAGAAAGCTTGGTGTAATCTCTTTTTTCTCCGAAACCTTCTATTGCACGGTACTCTTTATCATCTTCGATGATAACGGAATTCACCATTGAACCGTTAGCGACTCTTCTCGGCTCGATTTTTTTCACTTTTCCGGACACTGAGCTTACTACATTGGCTGAAATAAACCCTCCGGCCTCTGCAATGATTTGTCCGACCAGCACTTCATCTCCGACAGCCACCAAAGGTTTTGCAGGTGCACCGATATGTTGAACTAACGGAAAGACCATCTCGGTACCCTTTGGTTGTAGCACTGTTATAGGGTGTTCCATTGAAAGTTCCTTACCTTCATACGGATGTACACCACCAATAAATGTAGCTAATCCCATATTTTTCTCCTCTTCCTATCCGGGTAAAAAATGTAATTTAAAGCAATATACAAGTACATATAATGTCAACTCACAAGCAGATTACTAAAGCAAATCATAATCTCTTAAAACACAAATAAACCAAGAAGCCGCAAAAATTCTTAGTCATTCGGTATACCGCAGTCAAAAGCATTTTATCACCCACATTTTTCTTTATTATACCATATTTGTACAAACTTAAAGGTGATTATCAAGAATTTATATTGCACTTTTTTGCATACATTGTACAAAATTATATATCCTATGTACCTATTGCAAAATATTATGTAATATAAACCTATATATCATCTCTTTACTATACTACACTTAGTCTATAATTTTATACATATAATTTCAATCTAAATAAAAATAATATAGCAAAAAAATATTTTTTGAAAACAAAAACTACCGCCTTTGATTCCAAAAGCGATAGTTTTTTATTACATCTTATCAGGTGCTTCTATTCCAAGTAAGTTTATAGCTGTTTCAAGTATTTCCTTTGTTAACAGAATAGTTGCCAAATATCCCTTTTTCTTTTTCTCATCACTCTCTGTAAGTATCTTTATCTCATGATAGAATGAATTGAATGTGTTTGAAACCGAATATATAAACTGACATATTCTATGCGGTGCCAGCTCTTCCCATGCCGTCTTCATAACCTCATTGTACTGTGACAATTCCATATAAAGTTTCTTATGAATATCTTCCAGCGGTACTGTCAAGTCATTAAGACTTATCTGTTGTGAACTGCTTTCATAATACTTTTCCAATATAGACTTTATTCTTACTATTGTATATAGGATATAAGGTCCTGTATTTCCTTCAAATGAAGTAAATCTGTCAATATCGAATATATAGTCCTTTGCAGCCTGATTGCTCAGATCCGCATACTTTATAGCGGCAAGTCCTACAATCTTTGCGGTATTTCTTGCCTCTTCATCTGATATGTCTCGACTTTGTTTTATCTTTGCAAAAACCTCGTCTGCAATATCATTTATAACGGCTTCCAGACGAACTACGCCGCCGTCTCTTGTCTTTAGAGGCTTGCCGTCCTTACCGTTGATAGTACCGAAACCTATATACTTAAGCTCATGATTCTCCGGTACAATCCCGGCTATCCTTGCCACTCTGAAAAACTGTGTATAGTGAAGTTCCTGTCTTTTATCGGCTATATAGATGTACTCATCAGGAGAATAAAGCTTTTCTCTTTCCACAAGTGTACCGAGATCCGAAGTGGCATAGAGTGCCGCACCGTCCGACTTTCTGATAATACATGGAGGTAATTCCTTCTTATCTCCCTCCACACCTATATCAACTACAAGTGCACCCTCCGATACTCTTGCAATCTTTCTGTCTTCAAGGTCCTTTATAAGAGCAGGGATATACGGATCCGCATCCGATTCACCCTTCCAAAGGTCAAAATCCACAAGCAATGAACCGTAGTTTTTCTTCAAATCCTCTACCGACAAATCCATAATATGCTGCCAAATAGCTCTGTAAGGTTTGTATCCCTTTTGAAGCTCCAATGTGGCTTCCTGTGCCCTTTGCTTAAAGTTCTCGTCCGCCTTTGATTTTTTTGGAAGCTGCAGGATATATCTCCTCAAGATCGTTCAATGTAAACGGCGCCTCCTTAGGATACTCTCCGTCAAAGTCTTTCTTAAAATATACAAGCTCAGGATTTCTTTCTCTCAACTCTTCTATTATAAGTCCCATCTGAAGGCCCCAGTCACCCAGATGCACATCGGATATCACTTCATTTCCGAAGAATCTTCCCATCCTCTTTAGACACTCACCTATAATGGCCGAACGAAGATGCCCTATATGCAAAGGCTTTGCTACATTCGCACCGCCGTAGTCAATCATTATTTTCTTTGAAGGATTGTCCGGTTCCACTCCGTATTTTTCAGAGTTTGACATATCCTTAATGTACTTTTCTATAAAAGAGGCACTTATATTTATATTGATAAATCCCGGCATAACAGCCTCTATTTTATCAAAGCTCTCACTTCCTTTTAAAAGTTCCGCAACTTCATTTGCAATATCAATAGGTTTTTTCTTAAACACCTTAGCAGCCGCCATTGCACCGTTACACTGATACTCACACAGGTCAGGTCTGTTTGAAATATTGACCTTACCGTACTTGTCGTCACCATACAATTTTGCAAAGGCGGATTTTAATTCATCTGAAATCAATTCTATAATTGTCTTCATACTTCTCCACTTGAATTTTATGTTTTGTAAGCCTTTATAAAGGCCTTCGAACTTCACTGTTACAAAAAAAGGACGGTCCTAAGACCGCCAAATACTAAATCATTAAACTCTTGAAAGATACTCACCTGTTCTTGTATCAATCTTGATCTTATCACCAAGATTTACAAACAACGGAACATATACTGTAGCACCTGTCTCAACTGTTGCAGGCTTTGTAGCTCCCTGTGCCGTATTTCCGGCAAATCCCGGCTCTGTATCTGTGATTTCCAACTCTACAAACAATGGCGGCTCTACTGAAAATACATTGCCGTTGAATGAACAAATCTTGACCATCTCATTTTCTTTACAAACTTAAGTGCATCTCCGACCTTGTCCTTGTTGAGTGCTATCTGGTCAAATGTCTCTACATTCATAAAGTTGTACATATCACCGTCTGAATACAGATACTGCATATCCGCTCTGTCAATTCTTGCCTGTGGGAATTTCTCAGTAGGTCGGAAAGTTCTCTCAACAACGCTACCTGTGATTACATTCTTAATCTTTGTACGAACGAATGCAGCTCCCTTTCCCGGCTTAACATGCTGGAACTCAAGAATCTGAAAAACCTGACCCTCCTCAATCTCCAATGTCAAACCATTTTTAAAATCACCTGCTGAAACCATTTATATCTCCTCCTAAACTTTCATGCGATACTCACGATATTTTATAACAATTTTTAATTCAAATCAAGCTAAAATTTACCGCCCGGTAACATTATTTACTATATATTCCATTGCCAATGTATATCCGTCAAGTCCGAGTCCCGCTATCTGTCCGTCACACACGGGCTGTGTAAGTGATTTATGCCTGAACTCCTCTCTGTCGGAGATATTTGATATATGGACTTCCACTTTTATACAGCCAAGACTTTCAAGCGCGTCTCTTATTGCCACACTTGTATGTGTAAATGCCGCAGGATTTATTACAATACCTGCCACATCTTCAAAGTATGCTTCCTGAAGCTTGTCAACTATTGCACCCTCATGATTGCTTTGAAAACATTCCACTTCCACTTTAAGCTCTTTTGCCTTTTCTTCAATCATCTTCAGAAGATAATTGTAGTCCTTATTTCCATAGACTTCCTTGTTTCTTATACCGAGGAAGTTCATATTTACACCGTTTATTACCAAAATCTTCATTTCATTCTCTCTTTTAACTTTTCAGTAAGTAAAGTCTTCACCTTTTCAACTACAGGCTGCTCCACCTTTACATCATTCCATATCTCAAAGCTTGCAACTCCCTGAAGTATAAGCATATCAAGCCCGTTAATGCATTTTTTATTTGCTTTTAGCATATTTTTGATAAATACAGTCTCAAAAGGAGTGTAGATTAAATCAATTCCGCAGTCACATTTTTCATAAAACCCTGCATCATCTATTATGCACTCATCAATTTTCAGATACATACCCACATTTGTAGTCTGAAATACAAAATAATCATTATACTCTAAAACATCTAAATCTTGTTTAAGTTCATCCAATGACACTACCGATATATTTTTAAAAGTATCACAGACCTCTTTTTTAAGCTCATTTGCTCTCTTTACATTTCTGTTTATAATGGTTATAGACTTTGCATCTTCTTCTATTGACAGATATAGTGCAGCCTTTGCCGCACCTCCTGCACCGAGAATTATCACATTCTTACCGTGTATACTCATTCCGTTACTTTTTATGCTGTGATTTAAGCCGAGGATATCGGTGTTATAGCCCTTATATCCGCTCTTTACTCTTTTTAGAGTATTTATGGCCCCGATTTTTTTTGCTCTCTCATCTATATCGCTTACTATATTTATCATATCTTTTTTGAAAGGAATCGTGACATTAAATCCCTTTATCCCAAGAAGATAAGCGCCGTCTATTGCAGCTTTTATATCATCAGTCACATGAAATGCCACATAGCTCATATCAATATTCATCTCTTTTGCCAGCGCATTCTGTAAAAAAGGTGACAGGCTGTGCTCTATAGGATTGCCTACTATACCGTATACACTTGTACTTACACTAATCATTGTTTCTTCCTTTTTCTAAAGCTCTTTTATAAAAGAACAATACAATTCTTTCAAGGTATCTTTTCAAAACTATCTGTATCTCCTCCTTCGGACTTATAGGGTCCACCAGTATTGAATACACTCCGGCACTGTTTGCTCCCCAGATATCAGTAAAAATCTGATCTCCTATAAAAACTGTCTGAGTATCCTTTACTTCAAGCAGCTCCATCGCCTTTATATATCCTCTTTTTGAAGGCTTATTCGCCTTATAAATATACTTCGAATTTACCGCCTTTGCAAAAGGAAGCACTCTCTTTTCTTTATTATTTGATATAAGACAGGTCTTAAAGCCTATATCTCTCAAATTTTTGAAAAAAGCGACATTTGAACCGTCGGCTCTTGTACCATGTGTGGTCAAGGTATTGTCTATATCAAAAAGTATTGCTCTAAACCCCCTGTCATACAGCCCCCTGTAGTCTATATCGTATATATCTTTTTTATACAATCTCGGAAAAAGTTTATTCATAAATATCATTTCTTTAAAAGCTTTGCAATTTCATCCATAAAAGTACTTACATCCTTAAACTCTCTGTATACGGACGCAAACCTTACATATGCCACCTCATCAAGATTTTTCAGTTGTTCCATCACAAGTTCACCTATCGTTCTTGTAGGTATTTCACTGACTTCCATCGCATATATTTGATTTCTATCTCATCAACGGTCTTTTTTATTTCAGCTGTGGATACAGGCCTCTTATGACAACTTTGTATGATTCCTGCTTCTATCTTCGACCTGTCGAAGTTCTCTCTGGACTCATCTTTTTTTATTACCATAAGAGGTATTGTCTCAAGCTTTTCATATGTAGTAAATCTCTTATTGCAGCTCTCGCACTGCCTTCTTCTCTTTATTGAAGAGTTGTCGTCGGCAGGGCGTGAGTCTATAACCTTGGTATCCTGTGCTTGGCAAAATGGGCATTTCATACGCTATCCTTTATATATTAAAATTCGTTAAGTCCGTCACTTCCGTTGTAGTCAAAAACGCCGTCGTCATATTCGTACGGCAAGTTTTTGTAATCATCGTCATAGTCAAGCGAATCATTATCATAATCAAAGTAGTCAAATACACTGTCATGATTATAGTAATTTCTGCCTGAATCAGGTGAATTTAAAACCGCGATAATAATAAATACCGCGGATATTACAGAGAGTATAAATCCGACTATTGAAAGTGTCAAACCTATTACAGCCTTTGTATCGGCTTCGTTACCGTTTCTTGTGGACAGTACAAACAGTACAATTCCTGCTATTCCCAGCGGAAATCCTACACACATACAGCATAGTACACAACTTAGTATTCCCACTATCAAACATGCTAGCGAATATTGCTTTTCCAATATTTTCCTCCTTAAATAAAATCATTCAGGCAAATAGACCCGTAAGGTCTTATCTTCATCTTATATGAAGAACCTTCGCCTAAGAATCCGTCTATATATGCAACATACTCGTCACTGTACTTTTCAGGTACCATTGCCATTATCACACCTGCAAAGCCTCCGCCATGCACTCTGGTTGCGCCTACATTTTTTCTCCTTCAAAAAAACCTCTCTGAAAGAGCAAGTGCCACAGTGATACCCTGTTCGTTCGGTGCGGCATTTGTATATACATTCTGAAGATACTTCCATGATGAATTGCCGCTTTCCGTAATATTTTTAAGAATGTATCAAAGTCATTATGCGCAAAGTGCATTTACTTGCATCTCCACTCTCTTGTTCTCATTAAAAGAAATGTATACTTCTTAACACCGCTCTATCATTTGCATACTCTCTTATCTGTGGCAAATTCTTATAAAATTCCTTTTCATCCACCTCAGACAATGTATTTTTACCGAAGTACTCCGCCACCTTCTTCATCTCTGAAGGTATGGATGAGTAATCTGCGGAAAGGTCGGCATGTCCTCTTCCTGTTTGAACTATAATAAGATCATGTGCTGCAGATGAAAAAGTCAAAAATCTATCTCTGTAACCTTCGGCATATCCGGATTTTTTTAAAGTCAATACTTATAAGTCCGCCGTAGGCACAACACATCTGATCCAAAAAGTCCGCTTGCCTTATCCCAATAGTGATTCTCGGCATACTTTCCTATATATGCATAATCCGTCTTTGAAAGTTTTCCTTCATTAAACAGCGTATTTATTATCTGGCATATAAGAGTCTCAAATGCCGCAGATGAGCTTACACCCGCACTTGATATCACATTACTTGTGATATACGCGTCAAATCCTCCTATCTTGGCATTTCTTTCTACAAAGCCTGCCAAAATACCCTTAAGCAACTCCTTAGTTCCTACCTTTTCCACTCCCGGTTTTATATCGTTTATATCTATACTGAACTTTTGTGAAAATGATTCACTCACAATATTTACAATATTTGAACCGTTATCCGCCGCAGCCGCTATACAGTCAAGGTTTATACTTCCTCCAAGCACCTTGCCGTTATTGTGGTCCGTATGATTTCCTGAGATTTCGGTTCTTCCCGGAGATGAGAACAGTTTAACATCTTTTTCACCGAATTCTCTTACAAATCCTTGTAAAACATCTTCATATCTCTTTAAATTATCCTTAACTCCCGCCTTGGTATACAATTTCTCCAATAAATCCTGCCCTTTATTTTCCAATGCAGTCTTTGTATCAAGTATATTCATAAAATCCTCGCTCTATATTAGTAAAACAAACTCTAAATAACTTCATGTTTTCTAAAATTAGTTTATCATAAAATCAAAAAAAGTACACAATTTATTATTGTGTACTTTTAATTTATCCTACAGCGATGACTATACCTCCGTCACCTGCATACAATGTCGCAACTCCTGCTCCGTTTACAATCTTTACATCCTTAAACTTACGTGACTTTTTAAAAAGATCGGCCACATATTCGCCTCTCTCCAAATTGTTTATATGCGTGATACATACGGTCTTCTCAGATGCATCATCTCCGGCCTCTTTTACGGCTATCTCTACCATTTTTGCAAGCGCCTTTTGCATACCTCTTTGTTGGTCTTTTTTTATTATTACACCGTCCACGGCACCCATTATAGGCTTTATATTAAGGGCTGACGCTATAAATGCTGTAACTGCCGAAAGCCTTCCGTTTTTCCTTAATGTATCAAGAGTCTCAATAACAAAGTATGTCTTCATCTCATCTCTAAGCTTTGTGATTCTCTTTGAAATCTCCTCAAATCCAAGCCCCTGCTTACAAAGTTTGTCAAACTCCAACATCAGTCTGTACTGACCTGCCGAAGCCGACCTTGAAGAAAGCACCAAAATATCCTTGTGGTCATGCTCTTCTTCATAGAGCTTCTTTCCAATCTCGGCACTTTGGTAACTTCCGCTTAAATGTTCTGAAAGCGTCACCACAAAAGCCATATCGGTATCACATTCCATAGCTTCTTTAAAAGCCTCCGGAGACGGACAGGCACTCTTTGCTCCTATCTTTGACTCCGCCATTCTTTTTATAAAATCTTTTTGATTAAATTTATCATCATCTTTAACACTGTAATCTCCGATTTCAAGTGTGAGAGGTACAATGACTATATTGTCATCTTTCTTTAGATTATCATCCAAATCGGTACAACTGTCTCCAATCAATCTATATGTCATATATCTCAACTCCGTTTAATGTAGTTTTAAAAACTACATTCATTATAATTATACTGCCCATATAAGTCAAGTTATAAGTAAAATATATCCACACATATCTCACCGTATTTTATAAAATATCTTGATATTCTACAGATATATGATAAAATCGTTAGATACATAAGGCAATACGCTTTATGCAAATTATTTACAGAAGAGGTTTTGCAAAATGAAATTAAGCGCAAGAAATCAATTCAAAGGAATTGTTACTAACGTTAACGAAGGTGCTGTAAACGGTATCGTATCTATCAAGGTAAACGGAGAGGCGGTTTCATCCACTATTTCAATGAACGCCATCAAGGAATTGGGACTTAAAGAGGGTGTTGAAGCTGTTGCCATTATAAAGGCTACAGAGGTTATGATTGCAACTGAGCTTCCGAAGATATCTGCAAGAAACAAATTCAAAGGTACAGTAAAGAATATTCAGGTAGGTGCCGTAAATGATATCGTAACTCTTGAAACAAGCTTGGCATAGTTTCTTCTACAATATCAAAAAATGCTGTAGAAGAGCTTGAGCTTGCCGTAGGTAAGGAAGCATATGCCATTGTAAAAGCTACATCTGTTATGGTAGGTGTTGAATAATATACAAAAGAGGCTGCCAATCAGACAGCCCCTTTTTTTATTTAAGTTTTAACATAAGTTCATTGCTTCTTTTTATAAATGCGGTCATTCTCTCAGGTGAGAGCGGGCTGTGTGATATTGAAGCCATATCATAGAGCTGCTCACAAATCATATCAAAATATTCTTTGTGACTGTCTGATAAGAGTTCCTTTACAAGCGGATGATTTGCATTAAGTACAAGTGTCTCTCCTTCGCCCCCGAACATGGAAGGGTCCATTCCCATCATACCGTACTGCTTCATCATCTCCTGCATCCTTCTGCTCTCTTCAGATACCGTGATAACCGAAGAAATCTCATCATTCTTCAGATGCTCCACGCTTACCTTAAGCTTATCGTTGTGAAGTGCACTCTTTACCTTCTCACATAATTCATCATAAGCCTTCTTTGATTCCTCACTTATATCCTCACTTCTCATATCATCGCTGACATCGGAGTCAATTCTTAAGAACTTTACATCTCCTCTCTTCATTTCAAGCGTTGATATAAAAGGTACATCGATACTGTGTGGAAGTACTACCGCATCCTTGCCTGCCGACTTGAAGATATTTACATACTGACTCTGCTCTTTTACATCATTTACATAAAAGATATCGGTCTTTTTCTCTTCATTTTCTTTTTCCTTTTCATCACTGCCCGTTTTCTCATCAGATAAATCCTTCTTTACCTCATCAGTCTTGTTTTCTTTGATAAGTTCATCAACTGTAAGATATTTGTCATTTATGGTCTTGAATAGAATGTATTCCTCCACCTTCTTGCCGAACTTCTCATCTTTTAAGTATCCGTACTTTATAAAAGGTGCTATATCATCCCAATACTTCTCATACTTATCTCTCTCGGTCTTGCACATTCCGGAAAGCTTGTCCGCCACCTTCTTTGCAATATACTCTGAGATTTTCTTTACAGAACCGTCATTTTGCAGCGCCGATCTGGATACATTAAGAGGAATATCCGCACTGTCTATTACACCCTTTAACAGCAGTAAAAACTCCGGAATAACTTCTTTTATATTGTCGGCAATAAATACCTGATTGTTGTAAAGTTTTATAGTGCCCTCTATAGAGTCATACTCGCTGTTTATCTTAGGGAAGTAAAGTATACCCTTCAAATTGAAAGGATAATCCATATTCAAATGGATCCAGAAAAGCGGCTCCTTGTAGTCCATAAACACTTTTCTGTAGAATTCAATATACTCCTCGTCACTGCACTCGTTAGGATGCTTTGTCCAAAGCGGATGTATATCATTGATCGGAACAGGGCGCTTTACTATTTTTACCTTTTCCTGTGCAGGTTCAACTTCCACAACTTCTTTGGTGCCGTCTTCTTTCTCCTTTTCCTCAGTCTTTGCCGGCTCTATGATATTCTCTATCACTGTATCGGTATCCAAAAGCTCCACTTTGTCTATTATCTCTGAAGCTTCTTCGGCATCAATATCATTTAGGAAAATCTCTTCAGGCATAAAGGAACAGTATTTATTTAAAATTTCTCTTACTCTGAACTCGTTTGCAAACTCGTGGCAGTTCTCATTCAGAGTAAGTGTAATGGAAGTTCCTCTTGTGGCTTTATCTCCTTCACCCATTTCAAACTCAAGTCCGCCGTCACTTACCCAGTGAACAGGCTTTGAACCTTCCTTATATGACAATGTATCTATAGTAACCTTATCCGCAACCATAAATGCAGAATAAAATCCAAGTCCGAAATGTCCTATTATCTGCTCTTCATTTGCCTTGTCTTTATACTTTTCTATAAAGTCTACAGCACCTGAAAAAGCTATTTGATTGATATACTTTTCCACTTCCTCCTCAGTCATACCGATACCGTTGTCAATAAAACGGATAATCTTTTGCTTAGGACTTATTTCAACTTCAATCTTATACTTTTCATCTTCAGGCTTTGTAAACTCGCCTGCAAGACTTAACTTTTTCAGTTTTGTTATTGCATCTGTTGCATTTGATATCAACTCTCTAACAAATATATCATGATCTGAATACAGCCATTTTTTAATAATCGGAAAAATATTTTCACTGTTTATTGATAAATTTCCCTTTTTCATGTCATCACCTCACAAATAAATTAGCAAATGCTTCACATTTGCCTGATATATCTATTATATCAACCAAAATACAAATGTCAATAAAAATTAGCACTCGAGTAACTCAAGTGCTAATAATTTTATTCTTATTCAACCAATTTATCAAGTTCCTTTACGGATTTGGTTTCACTTGCCACTATATGGCTTGCTTTGATGCGTACTGATTTACGGCTCCCTGTGACTTCTTGATATTTTGCATTGTACCCGGTCCTGCAACACAGCCTCCCGGACAAGCCATACCTTCAAGAAGATATCCCGGGTATTTTCCGGCCTTTGCCATCATTACCATCTTCCTACAGTCAACCAATCCCTCCGCATTCATAACCTTAACTTCTTTGTCAGGATATTGCTTCTTTATAACACCTACTACCGCCTTTGCAACTCCTCCCGCTACGGCAAAGTTTCTTCCGGCTGTAGAAGCATCATTGACACCGTTAGGATCTTCCTCCAGATTTTCAATATCTATATGCTTTGCATCAAAGATTCCCGCCATCTCCTCAAATGTCAGTACAAAGTCCACCTCACTTCTAACCTCTGTCCACATAGCCTCAAGCTTCTTTGCGGAGCAAGGTCCTATAAATACAACCTTACCGTCAGGATGATGTTTCTTTATAAGTCTGGCTGTCAGTGTCATAGGTGTAAGCGCCATTGATATACAATTTGCCTGATCAGGGAATACCTTCTTTGCCATCAATGCCCATGAAGGACAACATGATGTACCCATAAAAGGCAACTTTTCAGGAACCTCGGAAAGGAAGTCCTCGGCCTCTTGAGTGGCACAAAGATCGGCACCTATTGCAACCTCAAATACGTCCGCAAATCCGAGCGCCTTCATAGCCGCACGAAGTTTTCCCGGTGTAACCTTAGGTCCGAACTGACCTACGAATGCAGGTGCAATCGCCGCATATACTCTCTCTCCCGACTGTATGGCTCTGATAGTCTGGAAAATCTGTGACTTGTCCGATATAGCACCGAAAGGACAGTTTACAAGGCATTGTCCGCAGGATACACATTTGTCATAATCAATATCGGCCTTGCCGTTCTCATCTGAAGAAATGGCGTCCATACCGCATGAAGCCGCACAAGGTCTTGTCTGTATTATTATGGCATTGTAAGCACAGACATTTGCACATCTTCCGCATTTGATACACTTTTCCTGATTGATGCTTGAAAAGCCGCTTTCTTTGTCGATGCTTACCGCACCTGTGGGACAAACCTCTGCACAAGGATGTGCAAGACAACCCTGACAACCGTTGGTAACATAGACTCTTTTTTCCACGCAGCCGTGACAGGCAAATTTTATAATATTGATCAACGGTGGTGTGTAATATGTTTCAGCCTTATCAGCCAGTTCTATACCCTCTGAGAGCGGGGCATGATTTGCTGCACTTCTGTAAGGCAATCCCATAGCAAGTCTTAATCTCTCTCCGACTATAGCTCTCTCCAGGAAAACATTGTTTCTAAAATTTCCAACCTCACCCGGAATTATCTTATACGGAAGTTCTTCTATTCTCTTATCTACAGGCCACTCCGTGTGGTATGCCATTCTTGCAACTTCCCTAAAGATCCTGTGTCTTATTTCCTGAATTCTTGTTTCAACACCTCTCACAATATTCCTCCACTAAATAAATCATTTGTTTAAGAGACGGTTAACCGCCTCAATGAGCAATTATATTTTACTATATCCAAAATATAAAATAAAGTAAGGTTCGTTATTTCTTTGGCAATTTCATGTTTTTTATAAGAAACAGCCAATTTTAAATATAGGCTGTATAATTAATGTTGGGGTTAGGGTATTACCAATCTCGACATTTTTTTATTATAATAAAAAGCCTCCAAGTCCCCAGTTCAACACAAAAAAACTATACTTGGAGGAGGTGTCCATATGAACGACCTAAATAAGATTTTATGTATTTATGATGTAAATGTCAATGTTAATTGTGTAAAAGACGAAGATATTTCGTTTTTTATTACTACTGACCCTAAACCTCATAAATGCCCACGATGCAGTAACCAAACCGCTAAGGTACATGATTACAGAATCCAAAAGATTAAAGATATACCCTTTCAAGGTAAATCTTGTACCCTGCACCTTAAAAAGAGACGTTATCATTGTCCTAACTGTGGCAAACACTTTTACGAATCATATGATTTCGTCTCAAAGTATATGCATAGAACTCAAAGGCTGACCAAGTTCATTGCTCATTCTTTCCATAATGTAATAACTATTAAGGAGGCATCCGACAAAGCTAATGTCTCTACACATACTGTATATAAGATACTTGGTACACTCAACAATTCATCTGATAGAATTGGAGAAGCTATATCAATAGACGAGTTTAAAGGGAATGCCGGAACCGAAAAGTATCAAACTATTGTTGTGGATCCTATAAAACACAAAGTGCTTGATATACTCTACTCAAGAAAGAGTGCATGTTTGGTTGAATACTTTAAGTCTCTTGATAAGTCAAAACGCATGAATGTAAAATATTTCTCATGTGATATGAATAAGACTTTCATAGATATGGCTAAAACATACTTTCCAAATGCTAAGATAGTTGTTGACAGGTACCACTTTATAAAGGCAGGTATATTGGGCTCTGGAGAATGTAAGAAAGAATGTACAAAAGAGCATGTCAAAGACTCTTAGGAGGTACTATAAGCGAAGCAGACACATCATTACGGCGAGAAAATCAAATCTGTCTGAAGAAAATAAGGCGGCACTTAATCTAATGTTAGAGTATTCAGAAGACTTAAGGAAAGCACACTTCATAAAAGAGTTGTTTATTAAGCTACTTGATGAAAAGTCATACTCAAAGCAACGAGTGCTACTTCGCGAATGGCTGCTTGAGGTGGAAAGTTCCGGTATAAAAGAGTTTAATGCGGCAATCACAGCATTTAGAAATAATTACAAATACATCTTAAATTCACTTAAGTATCGACATATATCAAATGGGCCTACAGAAGGGTTTAACAACAAGATAAAGGTACTTAAAAGAATATCTTATGGTGTACGTAACTTTACATATTTTAGGAATAGAATTTTAATGGCAACAGCTTAAAAAATGACTGGGGACGAGGTCTTTTTGTTGTGCAAAAAAATATTTATCAGACTTTAAATATATACTGCCCGGCAAAATGGTGAGTTCAAAAAATTTCAAATATAAAAAGTGGGCTGAAAAAATCAACCCACCCCAACACTTGACAAAGAACCTAAATATAAAAACACAAAAAGGCAGGCTATATAGCCTGCCTAAAATGTTTATACACTATAGACTTAAGAATCTGTCCTGATTAGTTTTCTTTCTTCTTTGTAGCTACTACAAAAGCACCGCCTACAGCTGAAAGACCGAGTAACGCCGCATACAATCCCATTGCTGAAGCATCTGCTGTCTTAGGAACATTTAATCTGCCTCTCTTAGCGGCTGTAACATCTCCCTTTGTTGCACCGTTGTTGTTAGCGCCTGCAGGTCCTACATTTTTTGTATTTGTATTTACATTAGCTGTATTTGAGTTGTATGAGTTTCCGCTAGGTCCTACATTGTTTGTAGTATTTGTATTGTTTGTGCTTACAGGTCTTGCACTTCCACCGCCGTAACTTGAACCGCCTGATGATCTTCCTTTGCTTGATGAAGATGATGAAGCGTTAGAAATTGTTGCATTTGAAATGGTTGCATTGCTGAAAGTAGCTCTTTTGATCTGTGTGTTTGTAGCTGCACCCGGTGTTACAACCTGTGAAGGTGCCTTCTGTCCCTCGCCTACGATAACTATTCTGGTATTACCGTCCTCAATAACCTGTGAATTAACACCTCTTGGAGCAGTAACTACTGTTGACTGACTTGGTGTAATAACCTGTGAAGGTGCCTCCTGTCCCTCACCAACGATAACTATTCTTTTGTTACCGTTTTCGATAACCTGTGAATTAACACCTCTTGGAGCGGTAGCTGCTGTTGACTGACTTGGTGTAATAACCTGTGAAGGTGCACCGAAAGCCACTATACTGCCTGAAATTAATCCTAAAGCCAAGCCTGCTGAAACAACTACCTTTTTAATGTTTGATAAACGCATGAATGATATCTCCTTTTTTTATAAACTTTATTTCGTTGGCACTAATATAGACCTATATGAATAGATTTTCAACCCCTTTATTCAATCTGTAACATTATAGTAAGAATTCTTACAATGATGATACAGAATATTTTATTATTTTAAAATGGTAATAAAATAACAGTTCGGATCTGTCATAAAAACGATGTATATATAAAAGGAACAGAATTTTAACATAAAAATTGCTCCACATATGGAGCTATACATATATGAAGCAATTATTTAAATCAATATACTATTGGGCATCTGCATCAAGCTTTGACGCTCTGGCTTCAACCTCTTTTTTCTGGATATCACCCGGAGTCTGCTCATATCTTGCAAACTCATAGCTGAACACACCCATACCGCCTGTCATGGAACGAAGCTCCGTATTGTATCCGAACATTTCAAGCATAGGAACATCAGCCTTAATAAGCTGCTTTCCGTGGTTGACCGACTCCATACCTAGTACTCTTCCGCGCCTCTTATTAAGATCTCCCATAACATCACCTGTGAACTTGTCAGGTACTATTACGCTGACTGTATATATAGGCTCCAAGAGTACAGGAGCGGCCTTCATAAATCCGTCCTTAAACGCAATGGTGGCAGCCATCTTAAATGCCATCTCTGATGAATCGACAGGGTGGTATGAACCGTCCAAAAGCACAGCCTTAACACCTACTACAGGATATGCGGCCAAAGGCCCTTTAATGCAGCACTCCGCAATACCTTTTTCTACCGCAGGGAAATAGTTTTTCGGAACCGAACCTCCGAATACCGTCTCCTCAAATACATACGGCTTTTCAAGATCTCCCGAAGGCTCGAAGCTCATCTTAACATCACCGAACTGTCCGTGTCCGCCTGACTGCTTCTTATATCTTCCTGCCGCCTCAACCTTTTGTCTGATAGTCTCTTTGAAGGCTACCCTAGGTCTTGAAAGCTCTATCTTAACCTTATATCTGTCTAAAAGTTTACTAACCACAACTTCAAGCTGCTGGTCGCCTATACCGTATATAAGAGTCTGTCTGTTTGCAGTATCGTTTACATGCTTTAAGGTCAAATCCTCTTCCATAAGCTTTGACAAACCTGATGAAAGTTTATCCTCTTCACCCTTGTTCACTATCTTATATCTCATACATGTATACGGTGATGAAATCTTAGGACCGTGATAAAGTATAGGAGCGCTCTTAAGTGCGATAGTATCACCTGTTGTTGTCACACTAAGTTTTGCCATAGCACCTATATCACCTGCTACAAGCTCAGGTACTTCTATGGCACTCTTACCTCTGAGTACATATATCTTTCCGGACTTTTCTTCCGTTTCCTTACCTACATTATAGATTGCACTGTCCGGCTTAAGTGTACCTGTACATACCTTAACCAGTGAATACTTTCCGATAAACGGATCCACTATTGTCTTAAACACTCTTGCTGACAGTGAAACATCCTTGTTGTACTTTGCTGTGAAATGCTCGCCGTTGCTTACATCCACACCTACACATTCCTTAAATCAGGTGATGGGAAATACTTTTCAATAGCCATCATAAGTGCCTTAAATCCTTGTGCATCGATTCCCGAACCCATCATAACAGGCACTATATCTCCGTTGCAAATATTATCCTTGAGTGCGCCTGAAATCTCTTCATCACTGAAGCCTTCACCTGAGAGATATCTTTCCATATACTCTTCACTTGTCTCTGCAACAGCCTCCATAAGCGCTTCTCTCGCAATCTTAAGGTTTGCCTCCACATAGTCAGGTATCTCACACTCAACATAATCCGATAAATGTGTAAATCTTCTACCTTTCATCTTTACAACATTTACAAATCCCACGAACTTTTCATTCTCTCTGATCGGAAGATGGAACGGAGCCACTTTTCTTCCGAAGCGTGTCTCAAGCTTCAAAAGCAGTTCACGATAGCTCGCCTTGTCATCATCCATATTTGTTACAAAGAATATTCGAGGTAATCCGTACTCCTCACACATTTCCCATGCTTTTACGGTACCTACTTCTATTCCCGCTTTACAATTGACTACAATGATGGCTGCATCTGCAGCAGATACAGCTTCTTCCACCTCGCCTACAAAGTCAAAATATCCCGGAGTATCCAAAAGATTTATCTTCAAGCTTCCGGACTCACCCTCATATTCTACCGGAACCAAAGAAGTACTGATGGAAAAACCTCTTTTTATTTCTTCCTTGTCATAGTCGCTTATGGTATTTCCGCTTGAAATGCTTCCCATCTTGGAAATATTTCCCGCTACAAAGCTCATAGCCTCCGCCACTGTAGTCTTGCCCGAGCCTCCATGACCAAGTAATACGACATTACGAATTTGTTTAGTTTCATAAACCTTCATAAGAGAATCCCTCCTTTTTCGTCAATAGACTTTCTGATAAAGATATTTTTACTAAACAAACAATAAAATTTCAAGTTTTATATTCAATTTATACAATGTATTTTTACAGTTTTTTTATAGTTAAATTGTTAGAATATTTTTATAATATTTTTGGTGCAATTATACCATTTTTAGTAAAGTTAAATAGTATACAATCTCCTTTTTCTTTTATCACTTTAAATCATTAAAGCAAACTTGTTGACTAATGAGTTTAAATGTAATAGACTTCATATGTCAAAGTTAAGTAGGAACGGAGAATTATGAAGTACAATAACATAGCCTTCATAGGCTTTGGGCTTATAGGCGGCTCCATAGCAAGGGCAATAAAAAAATACAGACCGATATCAAAAATCTATGCCTATACAAATAACAGCCTTGAACTTTCAAAGGGTAAAAGTGACGGAATAATTGATGTTATTCTGGAGGATATAGATACCTCGCTTTCAGAATGTGACATTATATTTTTATGTGCTCCTGTAGAGTTTAATGAGTACTACCTTGAAAGGATAAAGCCTTATATTAAGAAGGAAAGTATAGTAACGGATGTAGGTTCCACAAAATCATCCATCCACAATCTTGCAAAAAAGCTTGATATGGAAGAAGTTTTTATAGGCGGACATCCTATGGCAGGTTCCGAAAAAACCGGGTATGCGGCATCAGATGCACTGCTTTTGGAAAATGCCTACTATATGATTACGCCTTCATCAAAGACTCCTAAAGAAAAACTTGATGTACTGACAGATATTGTTACAATGATAAAGGCCATTCCTTTTGTAATAGACTATAAAAAACATGACAATGTAGTGGCTACAGTCAGTCACCTGCCGCATATACTTGCAGCCGCTTTGGTAAATCTTGTAAAGGACAACGATTACAACGACGAGGTAATGAAAAGAGTTGCCGCAGGCGGCTTTAAGGATATAACAAGGATTGCGGCGGCTTCTCCCATTATGTGGGAGCAGATATGCATGGTAAACTCGGTGCCTATAAATAAGATACTGAGAAAATACATTGATATGCTTGAGGATGTATACACACATCTCTCAGACAAATCAAGTCTTTATATCAACGACATGTTTGAAAAATCGGGAGAGTACAGAAACTCCTTTGACTCAAACTCTCAAGGAGTCATTATTTCAAAACATGATATCAGTGTGCATATACAGGATAAGCCCGGTGCGATATCCGTTATTTCAGCGATACTGGCAGCAAACTCAATCAGTATCAAAAATATAGGCATCAATCACAACAGAGAAAAGGGCGAAGGTGCTCTAAATATCTCATTTTACGATGCGTATTCCTGTGAAATGGCAGGCAAATTATTAAGAGAATATAATTATACGGTACTATAACGGAGGTAATATGATAAAAGGCAGATTAAAAGTTCCCGGAGACAAGTCAATCTCACACAGAGCCGTAATGTTCGGCTCTATAGCCAAGGGAACAACCAATATAAAAGGGTTTTTGACAGGAGCGGACTGTATTTCCACTATTTCGATATTCAAAAAAATGGGAATTGATATAGAACTTGACAACACCTCAGTAAAAGTACACGGAAAGGGACTTTACGGACTTACCTGTCCACATGAGGTACTTGACTGCGGCAACAGCGGCACTACAACAAGACTTGTAAGCGGAATACTCTCGGCACAAAACTTTACATCCGTGCTTACAGGTGACAAATCCATACAAAAAAGACCGATGAATCGAATAATCACGCCTCTTTCAATGATGGGAGCAGATATAAAAAGCAATGACGGATTTGCTCCTCTTACAATTACAGGAAGTTCTCTTCACGGTATAAGATACAACTCTCCTGTAGCAAGTGCACAGGTAAAATCCGCAATACTACTTGCAGGATTATATGCTTCAAGTCCTACTTGCGTAGTGGAATCTGCAAAATCAAGAGATCATACCGAACTGATGTTAAAAAAATTCGGTGCAGATTTAACCTCCACCAAAACAAGCGTAACAATAAATCCGTGCAGTGAACTTTTTGCAAATGATATAGATGTACCTTCAGATATATCTTCAGCCGCATTCTTTATGGCTGCCGCAATACTTGTTCCGAACTCTGAGCTGATACTCGAAAATGTAGGTATCAATCCTACAAGAGATGGTATAATAAGAGTATTAAAAGATATGGGCGCAAATATAGAAATAATAAATCGTAAAGACTCCTTTGAACCTGTAGCGGATATAAGAGTGACTTATTCAAAGCTTCATTCAACCTGCATCAAAGGAGATATAATACCGACACTTATAGATGAACTTCCTCTGCTTGCAGCCCTCGCTTCACTTGCCGAGGGTACCACTGTTATAAAAGATGCAGAGGAACTTAAAGTAAAGAGTCAAACAGAATCCGTGTAATGTGTGAGGAACTTTCTAAGCTCGGTGTAGATGTAATTGAAACAAAAGACGGTATGGAAATTAAAGGAACCGATAAGCTGAAAGGCAATGTCACAATAGCCACTCACGATGACCACAGAATTGCAATGACCTTTGCCATTTTAAACCTTGTATCTGACGGAGAGATAAGACTTGATAATAAAAATTGTGTAGAAATATCATACCCTGAATTTTTCAACGATTTAAATAAAGTGAATCTATAAAAAAAACCGCCACCCATATGATTTTACTCTCATATAGGTGGCCATATTTTACTTTTGATGTCCGAAAATCATTGCCACATAGTAGTAGCCGTTACTGTAGTAATAGCCTACACCTGCATATATTGTAGATGCCGGCAGATTCTCTATAAAGCCCTCGCTCTGAAGCATAAGCTCATTGTGCTTAGGTGAATTCTTGAATGAGTTTATCTTCATATCTGTAGATGCCGAATCACCATATGTAAGTATCTCGGATACTCCTACATAATTATTTTCGATATTGTTTACAGTGGAAAAGCTCTGTCCGTCAGGTCTTGTATGTGAGAAAGATACCGCAGCCTCCATAGCTCTTTGCTGTGCGGCAGCCATAAGCTCATTGCTTACCACCATCTGTGGAAGTCCCCTAGACTTTCTGTATTCGTTAAGCTTTAAGAAAAGATCCGCTCTCTCTCCCGTATTCTCACCGCTTATACCCTGTGCTATACTAAGTCCCGCTTCCCCGGACTTTGTAATTACAACTCCGTTTTGTACCCATGCTCCTTCGGCATTCAAATCATATCCGTCAGGAGATTTTGTACTCTTTAACATTGCACTGTATGGGAAACTTTTATTGCTTCCGTCATTAAAAAAGTATGACTTTCCGTCAATCCACTGCCATCCTGTGAGTGTATATCCCTTTGAATTGAAGTAATACCAGTTGCCGTCAATATTTCTCCACTGTGATACCGGATATTTATAATCGTCTGCTATATACCACCATCCCTTTGAATCGTGCTCCCAACTTGCAGCATATGCAGCTACCGATATTCCCATGCTCATACTGAGTGCGGCAGCCAAAACAACCATTCCTCTTTTCATTTTTCCTCCTACATCTTTTACAAATATGCACTGTCAGTCATAAAATATATTTTACAGATGTTAATTTCTTAGGTATAATACGACCGATACCGAATTGACCGATCTTTTCGGTATCATATATTATAGCTTTTTATACAATCAAATTATATCAGATACATAAGTCATTTCATATAGCTTATTTATGTATCTTTTATAAATTTAATTGTAAGAAATACACAAAGGAAAGGAAAATATGAGTCAAGAAAAATTTGATTTGGACGCTGCACTTAAAAATCTTAACAACACTTCAGCTCCTCAAAAAAGAAACGGAACAATAAAAAAGAAAAATGCCGTCAGTATAAAACCCGACTACAGATATGAAGCTTGTAACGACTCTTTCCCATGTGCAAACTGCGGAAAGATGATTACACCCAAGGGCGCAGGCACACATCACAGAAACCACTGCCCTTATTGTCTTTGTTCCATTCATGTAGACAATGAACCGGGGGACAGGAAAAGTGATTGTAAAGGCATTATGGAACCTATTTCCATATGGGTTAAGGACAAGGGTGAATGGGCAATCGTTCACAGGTGTAAAAAATGCGGTAAACTTAATACAAACAGAAGTGCGGCAGATGACAACCCTGTACTTTTGATGTCAATGGCCGTAAGACCTTTGGCCTCACCGCCTTTCCCTCTGCATTTATTGGAGGATGTTGTAAACAAATAATCAAATATGGCAAAGACCAAAAGCGGACTTTGCCATATATTTTATACTTATTCAGTTACTTCTTCTTTTCTGATTTCCTTTGTTCTTATCTCCTTGCAGATCATATCTACAAAGTCTGAAAGCTTCTTGCTTCCTTCATCTCCTGCAAATCTGCTTCTTACAGATACGCTTCCCTCGGCCTCTTCTTTTTCACCTACTACAAGCATATACGGAAGTCTTGCAAGTCTTGCATCTCTTATCTTAAAGCCGATTTTTTCAGTTCTTGTATCTACAGTAGCATCTATGCCGTTTTTCTTAAGCTCTTTTAACACTGAGTTTGCATAGTCAGCATACTTATCCGATATAGGAAGAATTCTTACCTGCTCAGGACATAACCATGTAGGGAACTTTCCTGCATATTTTTCTATAAGCCATGCAAGTGTTCTCTCATAGCAACCAAGTGAAGTTCTGTGTACAATATAAGGTCTTACCTTAGCACCGTTTTGGTCTATAAAGTAAAGGTCAAAGTTTTCTGCGATAGCGGCATCAAGCTGAATTGTAACCATTGTATCCTCTTTGCCGTAAACATTCTTTGCCTGAATATCAATCTTAGGTCCGTAGAATGCGGCCTCACCGTCAGCCTCTGTAAACGGAAGTCCCTTCTCTACAAGAATATTTCTAAGTGCGGCCTGTGTACCTTCCCAGTAAGCCTCATCTCCAAGGTATTTTTCCTTATTGTTCTTATCCCACTTTGAAAGTCTGAATGTTACATCATCTCTAAGACCAAGTGTTTCAAGTACATATATTGCAAGGTTAAGACAGCTTTGTAACTCTTCCTCGGCCTGATCCGGTCTGATTACATTGTGACCTTCTGAAATAGTGAACTGCCTTACTCTTGTAAGTCCGTGCATCTCACCTGAATCTTCATTTCTGAAAAGTGTGGATGTCTCACCCATACGATATGGCAGATCTCTGTATGATTTTTGAGTATTTTTATATACATAGTACTGGAACGGACATGTCATAGGTCTGAGTGCAAGGATTTCTCCGTCATGCTGAGGATCTCCCAAAATAAACATACCGTCCTGATAGTGATCCCAGTGACCTGAAATCTTATAAAGATCGGACTTTGCCATAAGAGGTGTCTTTGTTCTTACATAGCCCCACTCGTTATCCTCAAGGTCCTCAATCCATCTTTGAAGTTTCTGAATCATCTTTGTACCCTTTGGAAGCATAAGAGGAAGTCCCTGACCTACCACATCTACAGTAGTAAAAAGCTCCATCTCTCTACCGAGCTTATTGTGGTCTCTAAGCTTGATATCCTCAAGATGCTTTAAATATGCTTCAAGCTCTTCCTTTGAGTTATATGCCGTACCGTAGATTCTTTGAAGTCTTGCCTTGTTTGAATCTCCTCTCCAATATGCCATTGATGATGAAACAAGCTTAAACGCCTTTATATCCTTTGTTCTTTGAAGATGAGGTCCTGCACAAAGATCTGTGAAATCTCCCTGCTTATAGAAAGATATCTTCTCTCCCTCAGGCAGATCCTTTATAAGTTCCACCTTGTAAGGCTCATTTTTTTCTTCCATAAACTTGATTGCTTCTTCTCTCGGAAGCTCGAATCTCTCTATAGCCTCACCCTCTTTTATAATCTTTTTCATCTCGGCTTCAAGCTTGTCAAGGTCGTCTCTTGAAAACGGTTCATGCTCAAAATCATAGTAAAATCCTTCAGCAATGCTTGGTCCTATAGCAAGCTTTGACTGTGGGAAAACTCTTTTTACAGCCTGAGCAAGCACATGTGATGCAGTATGTCTTATAACTGAAAGTCCCTTTTCATCTTTTAATGTAATAAGATTCAGTTCACAGTCACTGTCTATCTCATCTCGCAGGTCATGCATTACACCGTTTACTTCACCTGCAACCACACTTCTTGCAAGTCCTTCGCTTATGTCCTTAGCTATATCAATAATACTTTTCTTGCTGTCGTACTCTTTAGCTGAGCCGTCTTTTAATGTTACTTTCATCTTTCCTCCATTCAAACTACAAAAAATCGCCCTCAAACTCTCGTTTAAGGGCGATGTACGCGGTTCCACCTTAATTCGGATATATAAAATATCCCTCATTTGATTATAACGGAATCACCGTGCTCTATTAAAGCCACTCCGAGACGGTCTTCACATATATATCCGTAAGTTGCTCTCAGCCTTACAACTCTCTCTGTAAGTTCAATATATGCTACTCTTCTCTTCTTCGTTTATGCACCATATAATATTACTTGATTTTATCTTTGTCAAGTATTATTCCACTTTTGCTTCCAAATCTTCTAAATATCTGAGCATTCCTTCTACAGCTACTTTAGCCTGTGACACGGCATTGACTACAGTCTTTGATCCGAGTACAACATCACCTGCCGCAAACACACCGTCAACTGTTGTCATACAGTTCTCATCAACTATCAAAAGTCCCTTATCCGACGCTTTTAATCCTTCCGTTGTAAGAACAAGCTTGTTTTTAGGTCCGTTACTTACAGATATGATTGTAGAATCCGCTTCTACATAGTCAAGATCCTTCTCATATCCGATTACATTGTTCTCTTCATCAAATATAGCTGTCTTAAATACAGGACCGTCATAAGTAATGGAATCAATAGCCTTACCGAATATAAACTCGGCACCCTCATACTTGCAGCCTCCACCTCAACTGAATTCGCTGCAACTCTTTTACTTCTGGCATAGAGCTTAACGGATCTTGAACCTCTTCTAAGAGCCGTTCTTGCCACATCCATTGCGGCATTTCCCATTCCGATAATGGCAACGCTCTCACCAAGTTTATGTCCGTCAGGATTTGCAAGATAGTCCACACTGAAATGAACATTAGGCAAGCTCTCACCTGCAATACCGAGAGTCTTTGCTCTCCATACGCCTGTACCTACAAATACGGCCTTATACCCGTCTCTAAACAGATCTTTTATTTCCAGAGCTCCGCCTACAGCTGTATTGTTTCTTATTTTGATGCCCATCTCTTCCATCTTGTCGTAGTATCTCTTCATAAGCGACTTCGGCAATCTGAAATCAGGAATACCGTACTGAAGCACTCCGCCGATACTGTTTCTCTCATCAAAGATAGTTACATCATAACCTTCCTTTATCATCTTGATGGCTACGGTCATTCCGGCAGGACCTCCGCCTATTACGGCAACCATGATATTCTTTCTGGGCTTTTTAACAAATTCCATTCTGTCAAGATAAAAATCGGATATAAACCTTTCTATATCACAGAATCTGACAGGATTATTCTTTCTGTTCATTATACAGTTTCCAAGGCACTGAGCTTCGTGGTCGCAAACTATTGAACATACAAGTGAAAGCGGATTGTTCTCAAAGAGAATCTCACCGGCTTCCATTATCTTCCCTTCTTTAAAAAGTGCTATAACCTGCGGTATTGATGTAGTCACAGGGCAATGCATACTACACAGCGGCTTCTTACACTGTAAGCACTTATTTGCTTCATTCACTATATGTAATCCCATATTTTACCTCTTACTTCTACAAACTATTATAAGACCGGATAAGTTTACAGCGTAAAATTAAATTTTTTTCAATAAAGTATCTTATAAAAATACATATGGATATTTTTGTCAATGTTTTACAAATCCGTTGACAATTTATATATAACTCTTCTAATTATTCTTCTCCGAAATATTTTTTAAAACATTGGAAAGTCTCTTCGCTGATATAATGCTCTATTCTGCAAGCATCCTCTATAGCTGTGTCCTTACTTACTCCAATCTTTTGTAAAATTCTGCCAAGTACATTATGTCTTTCAAGTGTGGATGAGGCAATTTCCATTCCCTTATCTGTAAGTGTGATATGTCCTTCGTTATTCACTTCGACATATCCGTTCTCTCTGAATTTTTTTCATCTGCTCACTTATAGTAGGCTTTGAATATCCCATCTCTCTGGCAATATCCACAGCTCTTACAACACCGATTTTATTTTTCAGTCTGAGAATAGTCTCCAAATACATCTCTGCAGCCTCTTGTATAACCATATATCCTCCTTTTTATTAAAACTGTTTAAATATCATTATAACCAAAACAATCGCAAAAATCAATTGTTTACAATCATTTGTATTTTTTTATAAAAAGGGGTGTGAAAAAAACTCTATAGAGTTTTTTTCGCATCTCCCTTTTGCACTTATTGTGTACAAATGACTGAAATCATACGCAAAAAAAGCGCACTCCCCTACCCCATAGAAATTCTTTTTGAATCTATGCGGCAGTTCTGTTTCTCATCTTTTTTTCTGATATTTATATAAATTATGGCCTATCGCCACGAGTAAAACTTCCAGTTTGACTGAATGAATACCTCTTCGGACAATTCTCTTGTACCAACGGTCGCTTTTTCATAATTCCGAAAGTGCCTTCTGCTTGTATCGAACGGTTCATTCTTAATAACGCACCGTGGATACTTTCCAGGTTTTTCGATTACTTCCCGGTGCATGGAAGTTAGTTCCTGATTGATCCGAATGGTTCGATTCTTATCTGTCTTCTTACATTTCTTTGCATATGGACATTCACTACAGTCTTCGCATTCATACAGTTCTTCCTTGCGCCCGTACCGATTTCCCCTCACATTTTTTCTGCATAAAAAACGGAATGCTTTATTGTTAGGACATCTCATGACTCCTTGCTCATCAATTCTGAAGTTAACTGCACGAAATGGATCTTCATGATATTTCCGATCCTTAGTTTCCTTTTTTTAAACATTGGAAATTTCATATACTTTTTCAATTCCGTTCTGTTCACAGAAAATATAATTGTTGTATGAGCCATATCCGGCATCTGCCACAGGATATTTGGGATAGAATCCATAAGTTTGTTTGAAGTGCTCCATCAAAGGAACAAAGCAATCCATATCCGAACGATAATGGTTCACGTCAACAACTGCAATATATTCATCTGCTACACCAATCTGTACATTATATGCCGGCAGAAGCTGATCATTGCCCATGTAATCTGTTTTTGATACGCATAAAAGGTAGCTGAGGTATCTGTTTTAGAGTAACTGTTTCTGTCAGGACCACAGATTTCTATTTTTTGTATGTATTCTTGAAGTTTCTGACAGAAAGTAGTCAAGTGTTCATAATGACGCTGTTCTTTGGATTTTCGCTTTCCGCTTCCGTAAACAAATGTACTTGTATCCAGTTCCCATAAAAAGTACCAGCTGCTCAACGATTTCATTCAGATAATCCGGTACATACTCTGTGTTTGTTGTGATCTGCACCCCGCTCCATACGATTTCTGCATTAATTTCCTCAATCTCCGCAGTGATTTTTTTCGTAAAAGCTTTGTAACGGAACTTTTTCCGTAGCCTTCTTCCATACCCAGGTATACTTGTTTGCGTTTGCTTCAAACTTGGAGCCGTCAATGTAGAGATGTTGCAGATCTACATGCTCCTCGTTAAAGATAGCATGATTGATATCGTTAAAAAAATGTTTTTCAATCTTATCTTTAAGTATTTTTATTGATGAAATATCCAAAGGTTCTGTATGATGGAGTCCGGTTATCCATGAGATACATGAACCTGATATTAACTTTGCAGTTGTCTTCCAGTTTTCTCAGAGAGCAGTAACCGCTAGTCATAAATCCGAAAAGTACTGTTTTTAACATGTTGACCGGATTATATCTGCGTCGTCCGGTTGTGTACTCCGGAATATCCGTCAGATACTTGTTTAAATCGATTCCTCCTATCAATCTGTCAAATGTTAAAACAGGATCCAGCAGATCCAAACAATCTGAAAAAAACAGTGGTAAATATCCTTGTTTGAATTACAATAAGTGTTAGGTAAATTTTTCATTGCAAGTTAATTTTACCACAAAAATAGGACCTTTCGCATGAGCGGATGGTCCTATTTCTTTTAGGGACTTATTTCACAGCCCCAAAAAATCTTTTAATCCTCAGGCAATAAGTTTGTCATGCTTGAAAGCGCAATACCTACTGTTGATGCGTTGTGTAAAAATGATGATGTGGCAGGTGCCAAAATTCCCAGGATTCCAAGTCCTATAAGTGAACCGTTGAATCCCATAATAAATCTGAAGTTTGACTCAACACGCTTTGTAAGCTTGTTTGAAAGTTCTTTTAATTTTACAAGCTCGTTAAGGTCGTCTGCGGAAATACATACATCGGCAATTTCTCTTGCAATAGCCGCGCCCTCACTGATAGCGATACCGCAGTCTGCAGCTGAAAGTGCCGGTGAGTCATTAATACCGTCACCGATCATTATCACGGTTCTTCCCTTTGCCTTTTCTTTTTCAACATAGCTTGCCTTATCCTCAGGCAAAACCTCGGCATAGTACTTATCTACGCCGACTTCTTTTGCAATCGCCTCGGCGGTATATTGATTGTCGCCTGTCATCATTACAGTCTTTTTGATTCCAAGCGCCTTTAACTTCTTTAACACATCCTTGGCTTCGGCTCTAAGCGGATCCGCAATCTCAATAATGGCTGCAAGTCTTCCTGCAATTGCCATAAACAGATGTGAGTATCTGTGGTCAAGGTTTTCCACCTTTCTCTTTGCGTCTTCACTAAGCTGTGCCTTTTCATCCTCGATTACAAAGTGATAACTTCCTATTACTACCTTGTCGCCCTCGATTGTACTTGCTATACCGTGTGCAACGATATACTGAACCTCAGAGTGCATCTCCTTATGACGAATCTTTCTTTCCTTAGCCTCTTTTACTACGGCATTGGCAATAGAGTGAGGATAATGCTCCTCAAGACATGCTGCAATCTTTAAAAGCTGATTCTCGTCATCTCCGTCGATTCCGATGACTCTTTGTACCTTAGGGCAGGCATATGTAAGTGTACCCGTCTTATCAAATACAATAGTGTCGGCTTTGGCTATAGCCTCCATGAACTTACCGCCCTTTACGGTGATCTTGTCATTTCCGGCCTCTCTCATTGCTGAAAGCACTGCAAGCGGCATGGAAAGCTTAAGCGCACATGAGAAGTCAACCATCAGAACTGAAAGTGCCCTTGTTATATTTCTTGTAAACAGATATGTAAGTCCTGTTGTAAGAAGTGAATAAGGAACAAGTCTGTCTGCAAGTCTGTTTGCCATATTTTCGGTATTTGACTTAAGCTTCTCGCTGTCCTCAATCATAGATACAATCTTGTCATATCTGCTCTGTCCGTTTGTAACCGTCGCTCTCAGAAGGCACTCACCCTCTTCAACTACAGTACCGGCATAAACTCTTGAACCTGCACTCTTTTCCACCGGAACGGACTCACCTGTAAGTGAAGCCTGATTTAACATCGCTTCACCGCTTACCATCTCTCCGTCAAGCGGTACCACATTACCTGTATGTACTCTGATAAGGTCACCTGTCTTAATATGTGAAATAGGTACGGATACCTCTTCATTTTCTGTAACAAGCCAAACCTTGTCCACATTAAGTGACATACTTCTTGCTAGGTCGTCTACAGACTTCTTATGAGTCCAATCCTCAAGCTCGTTACCTATATCAAGTAAAAGCATCAAAGAACCTGCTGTTGAATAGTTACCCTGTACAATAGATATAGCCACTGAAAGTGCATCAAGCAAATCAACTTCAAGTTTTCTGCTGACAATACATTTGATTCCTCTCCACACAAGCGGAGCGGCCTTAACAATCGTATAGACACTGTTGATAATATTCGGGAAGAACAATCTCCTTACACCGAATGACAAAAGCATTCCCACCATCTTTTCCTGGAACTCTCTTGTTATCTGTCTGCCTGAAGTATTCGGCATATTTTCAAGAAGCGCCGTATCATTATAGTTGAACTTTTTCAGCCTCTTTATAACAGACTCTCTTTTATTATTCTTATAATAAATGGCTACATCACAGGTTCTCTCGTATACAACGACCTTTTTTACAAAGTCAAAACCTTCCAAATAATATTGAAGCATATCCGCTTCTTTTATAGTCATCCTTTTTTGAGCCATACGCACACGCATTCGTCTACTTGACTCATGTAATATCTTACAATTCACTTTAAACCTCTAATCATTATACTCTAATCTATTATAATTTAAGGAAGAGTCAGACTCTTCCTTATTATCAAAACTATATTTTCTTAAAAGTATTACTCTTCGATGTTAGCTTCTTCTTCTTTTGCTGCACGCTCTTCGTTGATGTCCTTAGCCTCAGCTAAGATATCGCTTGCATTCTCCTGAACACATGAAACTGTATCCATCACACATTCCTTCATACGAAGTACTGCCGCTGTTCCCTGTGCATAAGCTTTCTTTGCATCCTTGCTTGAAAGCAACTTAATTCCTGCTGTTCCGAAAAATGTACCTGCTGCAAATAAACCTATCTTCTTCCAATCGATTAATAACATATCATACCTCCTGTTAGTGTTCACTAATATTAACAATTTTATTTTGTAAAATTTACTACGCAGATAATATATCATAAAGGAAGGTTCTTGTAAATAGTAAATAGACGGAAAATTGGCCTTTTACCCGCTAATATTGTACTTTTTCGAGTACTTTTTAGTTAGTTTTCTCTAATAGTCAGTTAATTCAGTAAGTATTCTCTAACTTTTTCTTAAAAAACTCTTGCATTAAATGTTAGCGTATGCTAACCTATAGAATGTATTTTGACATAAAGAAAAGGAGGGGTTGGGTTATATGATGCCTTTACTTATGGCTAACTTAGGCGAAGAATACATAATAAAGCAGATCAACGGACGTGAGAAGGATAAAACCTTTTTGGCGACTCTCGGATTTGTTATTGACGGTAAGATTTCTGTTGTAAATGCCATGTCGGGAAACTTGATAGTAAACGTTAAGGGATTCCAGAGTTGCAATCAGCAAAGAGCTTGCGTCAAAGATTATGGTCTAGTTAGTTTTTATAATGTAAATATTTTATTTACACAGCAATGGAATTTCCATTATTACGTTTTGAGATTACTTCACATTACAGAAAGGAGAACGAATGGATACTTTAAGAGATGTAAAAATCGGCGAAACTGTAACTGTTGCCAAAGTTCATGGTGAAGGTCCTATAAAGAGAAGAATCATGGACATGGGAGTTACAAAGGGTACAAGCATACATGTACGTAAGGTAGCACCTCTTGGTGACCCTATCGAGGTTACTGTAAGAGGTTATGAGCTTTCTATCAGAAAGGCTGACGCGGAAAATATTGAAATCACCAGATAAGGAGACAATATGGCAATCAGAATTGCACTTACCGGAAACCCTAATACCGGTAAAACTACATTATTTAATGCCTTGACAGGTTCCAACCAGACTGTCGGTAACTGGCCGGGTGTTACAGTTGAAAAAAAGGAAGGTAAGTTAAAGGGACATACAGATGTAATTATCACAGACCTTCCGGGTATTTATTCTCTTTCTCCATATACATTGGAAGAAGTTGTAGCCAGAAATTATATTCTCAATGAAAAGCCTGACGCTGTGCTGAATATAATTGACGGTACAAACCTTGAGAGAAACTTGTATCTTACTTCACAGGTTACCGAGCTGGGTGTTCCTGTGGTTATTGCCGTCAACATGCTTGATGTACTTGAAAAGAGCGGAAACAAGCTTGACCTTGACAAGATGAGTGCGAGCCTCGGATGTCCTGTTGTAGAGATTTCCGCACTTAAGGGTACAGGAATTATGGAAGCAGCTGAAAAGGCTATCTCTCTTGCAAAGTCAAAGACTCTTCCGAAGGAGCAGCATGTATTTGACAAAAACGTAGAGTCCGCTGTAAAAGATATCATTGATCTTTTGCCGGGTAATGTACCTGATCTTCAAAAGAGATGGTACGGAATCAAACTTTTCCAAAGAGATGCAAAAGCTGTTGAACAGCTTAACATATCGGATGACACACTTAATAAGATTGAAAAGATAATTACAACTTGTGAAGATGCTATGGATGATGAAGCCGAGAGTATTATCACATCCGAGAGATATAACTATATCTCAAATGTAATTGCAAGCTTCTACAAAGTAAAGAACAAGGACTATGTAAGTATTTCAGATAGGATTGATAAGATCGTTACAAACAGAATCTTAGGTCTTCCAATATTTGCAGCCATCATGTTCCTTGTTTACTATATTTCTATTACCACTATCGGTACAGGAATGACCGACTGGGTAAATGATGAATTGATCGCAAACATTATACAGCCGGGCATTCAAGGCTTTTTAGAGTCTGTGGGTGCCGCCGAGTGGCTTGTAGGACTTATTGTAAACGGTATCGTAGCCGGTGTAGGTGCGGTTCTCGGTTTCCTTCCTCAGATGCTTACACTGTTCTTCTTCCTCGCTATATTGGAGGGTTGCGGATATATGGCAAGAATTGCCTTCGTTATGGACAGAGTATTCAGAAGATTCGGTCTTTCAGGTAAGAGCTTTATCCCGATTCTTATCGGTACAGGTTGCGGTGTTCCGGGAATTATGGCTTCAAGAACTATTGAAAGTGAACATGACAGAAGAATGACGGTTATTACAACCACATTTATTCCATGTTCTGCAAAGCTTCCTGTTATAGCACTTATATCAGGTGCATTGTTTGATAACTCCCCGTGGGTTGCTTCATCAGCTTACTTTGTAGGTATTGCCGCTATTGTCGTCTCAGGTATCATGCTTAAGAAGACCAAGATGTTTTCAGGTGATCCTTCACCTTTGTTATAGAGCTTCCTGCATACCATATCCCTACAGCAGGTTCCGTAATCAGATCAATGGCTGAGAGAGGAACAAGCTTTGTTAAAAAAGCAGGTACAGTCATCACTCTTGCTACTATACTTGTTTGGTTCTTAAGCTACTTCGGCTTTGTAAACGGTGCTTTCACATATCTTACAGAAGAACAGATGGATGTATCGTTACTTGCACATATCGGTAATACTTTTGCTTGGATTTTTGCTCCTCTCGGTTGGGGTACTTGGAAGCCGGCAGTTGCAGCCATCACAGGACTTATGGCAAAAGAGAATGTCGTAGGTACATTCGGTATTCTATACCATGTTTCCAATTTCGATGCGGATACAGGTGAGGGTATCTGGCAACTTCTTAGAGCTGACTACACTCCTCTAACGGCTTACTCATACCTCATATTCAACCTTTTATGTGCTCCTTGTATTGCAGCGATGAGTGCTATCAGAAAGAGAGATGAGCAGTGTAAAATGGTTCTGGACTGCTGTAGGATATCAATGTGGGTTTGCATATATAGTAGCTATGATTATATATCAGATAGGATCACTTATAATTACAGGTAAGTTCGGTGTCGGTACGATATTCGGATTTATCGGTATTATTGCTATTATTTACGGTCTTGTACGTAAGCCTTACGATGAGAGACATTCTGAACAAAAGGCAGGTGCAAGAGCATAGTTGTTTTACTAAAGAAAGGAGAACATTATGGCAGCAACAGTTATTATTTCAGCTGTATTGGTCGGTGTGGTAGGTCTTATTGTAAGAACTATATACAATGATAAGAAAAACGGAAAGTCATCCTGTGGAGGTGGCTGTGGCGGTTGTTCAGGCAGCTGTCATCACTAAAACACTAAAAAAGGGGGGTGTGAAAAAACTCGATTGAGTTTTTTCGCATCCCCTTTTTGCAATTGATGTGTATAATTGACTGAAATCATACGCAAAAAAAGCGCAATTCCCCTACCCCATATAAATTCTTTTTTTGAATCTATGCGGCAGTTCTGTTTCTTGTCTTTTTTTCTGATATTTATATAAATTATGGCCTATCGCCACGAGTAAAACTTCCAGTTTGACTGAATGAATACCTCTTCTGACAATTCTCTTGTACCAACGGTCGCTTTTCATAATTCCGAAAGTTCCTTCTGCTTGTATCGAACGGTTCATTCTCAATAACGCGCCGTGGATACTTTCCAGGTTTTCGATTACTTCCCGGTGCATGGAAGTTAGTTCCTGATTGATACGAACGGTTCGATTCTTATCTGTCTTCTTACATTTCTTTTGCATATGGACATCCGCTACAGTCTTCACATTCATACAGTTCTTCCTTGCGTCCGTACTGATTTCCCCTCACATTTTTTCTGCATAAAAAACGGAATGCTTTATCGTTAGGACATCTCATGACTCCTTGCTCATCGATTCTGAAGTTAACTGCACGAAATGGATCTTCATGATATTTCCGATCCTTAGTTTCCTTTTTAAACATTGGAAATTTCATATACTTTTCAATTCCGTTCTGTTCACAGAAAATATAATTGTTGTATGAGCCATATCCGGCATCTGCCACAGGATATTTGGGATAGAATCCATAAGTTTGTTTGAAGTGCTTCATCAAAGGAACGAAACAATCCATATCTGAACGATAATGGTTCACGTCAACAACTGCAATATATTCATCTGCTACGCCAATCTGTACATTATATGCCGGCAGAAGCTGATCATTGCCCATGTAATCCTTTTTGATACGCATAAAGGTAGCCGAGTTATCTGTTTTAGAGTAACTGTTTCGGTCAGGACCACAGATTTCAATTTTTTGTATGTATTCTTGAAGTTTCTGACAGAAAGTAGTCAAGTGTTCATAATGACGCTGTTCTTTGGATTTTCGCTTTCCGCTTCCGTAAACAAATGTACTTGTATCCAGCTCCCATAAAAGTACCAGCTGCTCAACGATTTCATTCAGATAATCCGGTACATACTCTGTGTTTGTTGTGATCTGCACCCCGCTCCATACGATTTCTGCATTAATTTCCTCAATCTCCGCAGTGATTTTTTCGTAAAGCTTGTAACGGAACTTTTCGGTAGCCTTCTTCCATACCCAGGTATACTTGTTTGCGTTTGCTTCAAACTTGGAGCCGTCGATGTAGAGATGTTGCAGATCTACATGCTCCTCGTTAAAGATAGCATGATTGATATCGTTAAAAAAATGTTTTCAATCTTATCTTTAAGTATTTTATTGATGAAATATCCAAAGGTTCTGTATGACGGAGTCCGGTAATCCATGAGATACATGAACCTAATATTAACTTTGCAGTTGTCTTCCATTTTTCTCAGAGAGCAGTAACCGCTAGTCATAAATCCGAAAAGTACTGTTTTTAACATGTTGACCGGATTATATCTGCGTCGTCCGGTTGTGTACTCCGGAATATCCGTCAGATACTTGTTTAAATCGATTCCTCCCATCAATCTGTCAAATGTTAAAACAGGATCCAGCAGATCCAAACAATCTGAAAAAAACAGTGGTAAATATCCTTGTTTTGAATTACAATAAGTACTGTGTAAAGTTTTCATTGCAAGTTAATTTTACCACAAAAATAGGACCTTTCGCATGAACGAATGGTCCTATTTCTTTTAGGGACTTATTTCACAGCCCCTTTTTTATTTCCAAGTCTTATATCTTCTATTTGCTGTTTTAACTCACCTTCAAGCGAATCAAACAGTCTGTTACTTACACTTTGTTTTTCTATATGTTCTTTTCTGAAGTTTTCTTTTGTCTCTTCAAGGTCACATAAAAATTCTCTTGCAGATATAAGTATAGCCCCCTTGCCTCTTATTATTATCTGCTCAATACCGTCGGATGTGGCTACAGTCACATCATATTTTTTTATCATCTCATGTGTGGTCTTTTCAATATATTGATCCGCCGTTTCGGCAGTCTTTGTATATACCACATATACTCCTGAAAAGTTAAGTATCTCCGTATCATGATTTTTCAGTCTGTATGCGTCAAAAACAAGTATTATCTCATAGTCCTTATACGCCTTATAGTCAATCAAAAGCTCCAAAAGCCTGTCTCTTGCCGCATCAATATTTGTATCCGCAAGTTCACTTAGTGACTTTGATGCAAATATGACATTGTAACCGTCTACTAACAGATAATGCTTTTTCTTTTCTCTTTCCTTGTATACATACTCCCTTTCAGGTGTCTTCTTAACAGGCGCATCCCAGTCTCCTATCCTCGGAGTGACCTTACCGTATGTCCTCTCAAATATTGCCATCAGCTCTTCACTGTCAGCCTTGCTTGCATCATAGGTGGAGCGAACGGTTTCTATTTTCTCCTCTTCTTTTACAAGTTCAAATCTCTTAAGCGGTATATGCATATAGTTAAATACTTCATCCCAAGGCACTATAAAGCTCTCGCCATGTGAAGCAAACACCGAATCCGCAGTATTTTTAACATCAAACTCCGGATAATAACTACATTTTTCAATAATCTCATCCGCATTGTGACATGGCAAAAAGCCTCTGAGACTGAATGCAATCTTACCAAGCCCTTTTGTATAGGATAAAAGTACACTGCCGTAGTTTTGAATATTGATCGTAGGCGCAAAGCCGGTTACGTGAAGAACTTCAACTCCTTCATAGCTTATCTCCTCGGCATTCATATTGTTGAGGTCGTTTAAGAGTCTGCCGAGGTTTTCTATAGGAAGATCTATTTCAAAGTCATAGTACGGCTCAAGCAGTATGGATTTTGCATACATCAGTCCGTGTCTTACGGCCCTGTGTACGGCTTCAAAAAAATCTCCACCCTCGGTATGCTTTTCATGTGCTCTGCCTGCCACCAAAGTAAGTACAACATCTGTAAGCTCACTTCCTGTAAGTACACCCTTAAACTTGGAGTTTTCCACGATATTTCTTACCTGACTTTGGTAGTTCTTTGGCAGCTCATCATCAGACACATCGTTTTTATATACTATACCGCTGCCCCTCTCACCTTTTGATATAAGTATATGTACCTCGGCATAGTGCTTCATAGGTTCAAAATGCCCTACTCCCTCAACGCTTCCCACTATACTCTCTTTATAAATAATGCCTCCGTCCACAAGCTCACAGCTTATATGAAGCCTCTCATTTATCAGATTCTTTATAAGGTCTATCTGAACTTCACCCATCAGATTTACTTTTATTTTTGAAAGTTCTTCATCATATTCCATATTTATTTCAGGCACTTCATCAAATATCTGAATAAGCTTGGGATATATCTGATTTATACTTATATCCTCGAGAAATATCATATTGTAGCTTAGTACAGGCAAAAGCTTTTGTAGCGGTCTTTTTACATCTCCGAAAGTATCACCTGCATGTGACTTTGTAAGACCTGTCACCGCCACAATATCTCCGGGATTTGCCATATCAACCGCTACATATTTCTCACCGTCATAGGCCCTTATCTGATTTATCTTTTCGTCATTTAGAGTATCCTTGACATGCAGGCTTCCACCCATAAGCTTTATAAATGAAAGTCTGTTGCCGCTCTCATCATATTTTATCTTATATATTATTCCCGAAAGCTCATCCGGATAATCCTTTTCATCTATATACTTATCTATAAAATCAGATATTTCTTCTATATTTATAAGCTTAAGAGCCGAACCGAAGATAACGGGAAAGACCTTAGCTTTTTGTATACATTCTTTTATATCTTCCTTTGTTATCTTCTCTCCCTCAATAAATTTTTCTATCAGTCTTTCATCACAGGATGCCACTTCTTCCTCAAGTATCTTTTCATCCTCAAAAAAGTCTACTATATTTTTTGATAACGACTTTTTTAAGCCCTCCATAACCTTATCTTTATCAAACTTGTCACTGTCAATTTTATTTACAAAGATAAGTACAGGTATATTTGCCTCCTTCAACAGTTTAAATAGTGTATGTGAATGTGACTGTACGCCTTCACTTCCGCTTATAACAAGGATTGCCATATCAAGTACGGATATACACCTTTCCATCTCCGCGCTAAAATCAATATGACCCGGAGTATCTATTATATTTATATCCTTATCTCCTATCTTAGTCCTTGCAATCTTTGAAAAGATGGTAATACCTCTTTTTCTCTCATATTCATCATTATCAAGAAAACTGTCGCCAAAATCCACTCTGCCGACTTTTCTAAGTTTCCCGGTCTTATAAAGTATGGCTTCTATCAATGTAGTCTTTCCGGCATCTACATGTGCCAATACACCAACATTTATCATACTTTCACCTATGTAAGCGGTGCAAAGCTTAAAGGAACAAATTTTTCCAAATCTTTAGGAGACATCTCCACCTGATATCCTATTTTTCCGCCGCTGAATATTATATTCTCATAGTCATTAGCTGTCTCATCCAGTACGGTCGTAAACCTCTTTTTCATTCCTATAGGTGAACATCCGCCATGTACATAGCCTGTAAGCGGCAAAAAGGTCCTTAACTTTAAGCATTTCAATAGACTTCTCGCCTACAGCCTTGGCAGCCTCCTTTAGATTAAGTTCCTTTGCAACCGGTATTACAAAGACATAATTTGCCTTAGATTTGCCCACAGTCACCAAGGTCTTGAATACTCTGTTTTCATCCTGACCCAGTAACTTGGCCACTTCAACACCGTTTGTAGACGGAGTATCCACATATGAATAGTGATTATATTTTATCTTCTTTTGATCTAAAAGTCGCATTACATTGGTTTTTTCGTCCATATTTCTCTCTTTTCTACATCAATAAATATTCTGCCTTATCGGCTTACATTGTCCTTACAAAACCTCTCTCAGCTAAGTAATGACACAGCCTCATTTATATTACTTACACCTATAAGCTTTATATTACCTTTGAATGAAATCTTTTCAAGGCTTACCTTAGGCAGTATACATACTTCAAATCCAAGCTTCATCGCCTCTCTTATCCTGATCTCAGGCATACTCACCGCTCTGACCTCACCTGAAAGGCCTACCTCTCCGAATATTACGGTTTTCTCATCTATTGCCCTGTTTTTCATACTTGAAATAAGTGACATTATGATGGAGAGGTCAAGCGCAGGCTCATTTATTCTGAGTCCGCCCGCTATATTTATATAGGCATCATATCTGCTTATGGCAAGTGCACACCTTTTTTCTATAACAGCCATCAAAAGATTGATTCTGTTCACATCCGTACCTGTAGATGTCCTTCTGGGAAGTCCGAAAGCTGTAGGCACGACCAAGGCCTGTACCTCTACCAAAATTGGTCTGCTGCCCTCCATAAGGCAGGCTACAGCCGCTCCTGTAGCATTCTTGGGCCTGCCTGAGAGCATGAACTCTGAAGGATTTTTCACCTCTACAAGTCCTGCCTGTTGCATCTCAAACACTCCTATCTCATTGGTGGAGCCGAATCTGTTCTTTACCGCACGAAGTATTCTGTATGAGGCAAACCTGTCACCCTCAAAGTACAGCACTGTATCCACCATATGCTCCAAAACCCTCGGACCTGCGACCTGTCCTTCCTTAGTCACATGACCTACTATAAATATGGCGATATTGTTTCCTTAGCCACCTGCATAAGCAGATTAGTGGATTCCCTTACCTGACTTACACTTCCCGGCGCAGATGCCACCTCTTCATTAAACATGGTCTGTATCGAGTCAATTACCACCACATCAGGCTTCTCACTAAGTACGGTCTCCTTTATAATATTCAGATTTGTCTCACAAAGAAAGCTTAAGTTTTCAGTGATATCACCGATTCTCTTTGCCCTCATCTTTATCTGCTTAAGGCTCTCCTCTCCCGAGATATACAGGACATCTTTTTTACTGTCAGATATATTCTTACACACCTGTAAAAGCAGTGTGGACTTTCCTATTCCCGGGTCTCCGCCTACCAATACAAGTGAGCCTCTTACCACTCCGCCGCCAAGCACTCTGTCAAGTTCCTCAAATCCTGTGTGAAACCTGTCTTCTTCTTCAAGCTGTATTTCAGAAAGTCTTGAAGGCTTTTTGTAGGTATTACTTGACAATCCCTTGGCAACAGTCTTTGTCTTTACTACAGGCTCTTCTATAAGGCTGTTCCACGCCTTACACATAGGACATTGCCCGAGCCACTTCGGCGACTCATAGCCACATTCTTTACAAAAGAACGCACTTTTACTTGCTTTTGCCATAAAAACCTTTCTATTTAAAAAGGGGCATCTTCTTAACCGGATGCCCCATGTAACTATCTTTTTTTGATTAAAACTTTTGTGCTCTTTTCGCTTAGCTCTACGCTGAATATAAGTTTACCTGACAGATTCGTCTTCATACCTCCTATGCTGACACCGTCGACATATACTTCATATTCAGTATCTTCTTCCAACCCGATGGTAATCTGAGTATCTCCAAAGCCGTATATTTCAAATGTAGTCAAATTGGGGGTAGTCTCGAATCCCATTACTGTACTTCCCGGAACCGACTCATATACAAATGCTGAATTCTTCTCAAGTTTTGTTATCTCTTTAAAAGTCTTCACCTTGTATACATCTCCATCATGTCCAAAATCTTCTACTTTTGATTTTGTACCAAGAATATAATTGCCAAAACTAAGTTTACCATCTGCCTCTTTGCAAATCAAACTCTCTACTACCGGCATATTAACCTCCCACCAAGCTATGTTGTTTTTGTATGAATAGTATACAACATTTGTAAACTCCAAACAAGTATATTATTGAGAGTGGATATGTGTATACAAATATATTATTTTAATAGAATACAATAACAGGTTCTTTAAACCGCTCATTTAATTCATCTGTTGAATGATATTTATCTTTTTAAAAATATATTTTTACCTAAATAATATTCATCTTTCAATTTTTTTCGGTACTCTAATCTCTTCCAGCATATAACATTCACTTATAGCATAAGGATCTACATATTCTACATTTTCAGGCACCGTTATAGTTTTAAAAGCACAATTTATAAAGACATGATCTTGTATTTTCTTTAAATTCTCAGGCATTTCTATTTCTTCCAAATATCTACACTGCCCAAATGTACATGACTTCAGTTCACTCAAATTGCTACCCTCAACGAAATATACCTCTTTTAATCTTGAGCAATTATAAAATGCATATTCACATATTATTTCAACACTTTTAGGTATATAAACACCTTCGATAAACTCTCTGTCTTCAAAAGCTCCAGCTGCTATCATTCTGGTGCCGTCTCTAATTTTTATTCTTCTCACACCTTTACCTGTGTATCCGAGAAGTATATCTCCAACATATTTACATCCATATTCATCAGACTCCATATCAAGCAGATAGTCGGTATTACTAAAACACCAATGTCCTATATTTTCTACGCACTTCGGTATATTTATTTCAGATAAATGTATACACTCCATAAACGCATAATCACCTATATCAACTACACTCTCCGGTAAACTCACCTTTTTTAATCCCGAATACATAAATGCGGATTCCCCTATAATATCTACTCCTTCAGGAACGCTTATTTCTTCCAAAGATTCACAAGATCTGAAGCTCTCATTTCCTATTCTCTCTAAACTGTCCGGAAATTCAATCTTCTTTAAATTTTCATTATCATCAAATACACAGTCTGCAATTACTTTGGTGTAATCTTTAACCTTAACATACTCTTTATCCCCATCACTACATACCAATACTTTTCCTATATATGCACAACCGTATTCATCAATATCTGTTTTCTTAAGAATATCAGTTCCTAAGAAAGCATCTTCTCCAACAGTTTTTATCTCTTCGGGAATATTTATATCAGATAAACTGCTACAATTTCTGAAGGCATATTTGCCTATTTTTTTCAAGACTATTAGGAAACTTTATTGTTTTGAGCTTCTCGCAACCCTCGAAGGCACTATTATTTATTTCAATTATATTTCCTAAAAAGGAAACCTCCTCTAAAGAATTACAATCTAAAAATACTTCGGGATAAATGGCATCCACAGCCTTGGGAATTTCTATACTCTTTAATGAACTGCAATTATTAAATGCTCCTGTCTGTATTATTTCCAAATTATCAGGTAATTTTATATACTCTATTTTTACGCAATTATCAAAAAGCATTAAGGTCTATTTTTTACAGTTTCCGGTATAACAATACTTTTCCAGATTTATACAATTATAAAATGCACTTTCGCCTATGACCGTTACTCCTTCCGGTATAATAATACTTTTCAGATTAATACAATCATAAAATACTCTATCACCTATATCTGTAACTCCGTCAGGTATTTCTATTTTTTTGATATTCTCTCTTTTCTCCAATATACCGTCTTCAATACCTAAAAAGATATTATCTTCTATAATCTTCTTACATTTCAAATTGCTCAAAAAGAAACCTATAGCTATACATGCTATACCTGTTATAATAAATAAATATATCTTAGTCTTTCTGCTACCCACAAACATCCTCCCCTCTGATATTGCTATTCTAATATGTAATTTCAATAATATATAACTTTAGGATGTACCTTTTCAGAGTTTATCTTTTTCTTTATTATAGCAAAATCCTCTTTCATACTTAAAGGTACTTCAATTTGCTTTAGGTTCTTACATATAGTTATAGCATAGCTGTCTATATACTGCATACTTTCCGGAAATCTTATTTTTTCAAGGCTTTCACAATATGCAAAAGCTGCAAAGTATACCTCTTCCAATCTTGAAGGCAGAGTAATCTCTTTTAAACCTTTACAACAAAAAAATACTCCCATATCCAATATTTTGATATCACAGCCCTCCTTAAATACAACCTTTTCAAGTGCTTCACAGTCTTCAAAGGCCCTTACACCAAGATATTCTGTACTCTTTGGTATCTCTATTTCTTTAAGGCTTTTACATTCTTTAAAAGCTTCAAGATAAATTTTTTTAATATTGCTTTCTTCTTCAAATATACACTCATTTAAATCCTTACACCCGCTAAAAGCTTCCCTACCTATGATTTCCACACTTTTTGGAATCTCTATGCTTTTTAATCCTTCAGAGTTTAAAAACGCCTCACTACCTATACTCTTTGTTCCTTCTCTGACTTTAACATAACTTGCTCCATTTTCGTATTTAAGGAGTATATCTTGGAAATATTTACATCCATATTCATCCTTTTCCAAATTTTCAAGCCAGTATGTATTCTCAAATACTCCTGCATCCAATCCTTCCGGAGTTTTTCCCATATCGATATCAGATAAATTTCTACAATTTGCAAAGGCCATACTTCCTATATTCTTTATCTTTTCAGATATATTTACGCTTTCTATATCACATTCATAAAATGCTCTGTCTTCAATATCTTCTAAGCTTTGCGGCATATTTATATTTTTAAGACTTTTACAGTTTGCGAATGCTTCATACCCCACGACTATAATACTTTCAGGTAATTCAACTGTAACCAAATCAGGCAGATTTGAACAGGCTTTACTTGCAATCACTCTTGTACCATCTTTTACCTTCATTTCACTGCCTTTATTCTCATATTTTATCAGGGCATCACCAATATATATTCCATCTTCATCTTCCCAGAGTCCCCTCTCATAATACTTTGTACCTTCAAATACACCTTCCTCAATATATTTTATTCCCTTTGACATCTCTATATCAGAAAGTTTATTACAATCTTTAAAAGCATATGTATTTATCCGTTCGACCGAATCCGGAATATCTATACTTTTTATTTTTTCACATCCCAAAAACGCTTCACTTCCTATATTTTTTAAACCGTCATTAAGTTCTATTTCTATCAGGTTATTACAGTTTGAAAATGTAGACTCACCAATCTCCTTTACTCCAAGCGGAATACTTATTTTTTCCAAAGCAGTACAATCTTTAAATGCTGCAGCATTTATTTTCTCCAGACCTTCGGGAAATTCTACTTTTTTTAAATTTGAGCATTTGTAAAACGCTCCTTCACCTATCTCTTTTACATTATCCGGTATCTTAATATATTCTATTTTTCTACAGCCTGCAAATGAAAACGTACCGATACTTTCCAATGTGTCCGGAAATTTTACAGTTTCTAAATTTTCACAATCTATAAAGGCATACTCATTTACCACTTTGACTCCTGTAGGAATTATCAACTCTCTCATACTTAGCCTGCTCTCAAATATACCTTCTCTAACACCTACTAATATATTTTCCTTTATAATCAGTTTCCTTCTTGCATGAGTACTTACATATATTGAAATAATCACGATCAATAATATAAAAATAATCAGCCTGACTTTTCTTCCTTTGCTCATACACAAATTTCCCCTTTATTTTACTTCACCACCTTAACAGCTACATATCAATAATTTCTGTTAGTAAACAGATCCCATATTCTCATGGTTCTATCCTCAAATACAGTTTTTTCTGTGCCGTCTTCTCTTTCATATATTATTTTCCCCTTAAACTCCGAATCGTCATAATCCATGTATTTAAGAACATACAGATAATATGTACCATCCTCTGTTGTTTTATGCATATATTTTATAAGTTCATCTAAACTATTTACTTCTTTAAACTCTTCCAGTCCTTCGGCTTCGGATACGGTTTGCGGTGATGTAAGCTTACCGTTTTTATCTCTTTTACACACTCTCAGATGCTTCATATTATCATTAAAAAAATCTATAAACTTCTGTGTGTTTTTATCTTCTACAATCTTATATCTATATAGAATCCTACTTTGCCCGTAAATATAATCTGAAATGTCCTGTTCAACCATGTATGTCCTATCCTTACCTGTGTATACATCCTGAACCTTTCCTCTATTGTCAATACACTCAAGATCCGCTCTTAATAAATCTGCCAGCATCGCAATAATTCCCGCTTCAACACGATATTTTTTCGCTCTGTCTATTCTTCTGTCATTTAAATATTCCGCAATATCCATCGATGAAAAAAGCAATGTCAACACAAAAGATATTATTATAATAACTTTGAGCTTCTTTATCTCTATCCTTCTTGTTTCACTACACATAGTCATACCCCCTAAAATTTAATAAAACACGTCCAAAATCCCTTAATTCATCTGACAATCCAATGTATACGACATCAACAGTATAATTATGGATACGGGTATCTTTATTTAGCAATAAATACAATATACTACTATTCTCGTTCCGCTCTTTTACCTATATTTTAATCTATAAAAAAGGTATTTTCAAGTTTTAACACAAAAATATCTATATATATTTATTATGTTCTTAACTGTTCACAGAAATTAAACAAAAATACGATACGTATTTTATATATAACAAAAACTGCCACACACTCTTTACGAGTATGCGGCAGTCTGCGCGTCTTTATTATATTGGCTTTTAGCCTACAAGCTTAGCAACATTGAGTCTGATTCCAGGGCCCATTGTTGAAGTTAAAACGATGTTCTTAATGTATGCACCCTTAACTGTGCTTGGCTTAGCCTTGTTGATAGCATCCATGATGCTCTGGAAGTTCTCTAAAAGCTGCTGCTCACTGAATGAAGCCTTTCCTACAGGTACGTGAACCAAGTTTGTCTTATCAAGACGATACTCTACTTTACCTGCTTTGATGTCTGCAATAGCCTTTGTAACATCCATTGTAACTGTACCTGCCTTAGGGTTCGGCATAAGTCCCTTAGGTCCGAGTACCTTACCGAGACGTCCTACAACGCCCATCATATCAGGTGTTGCAACGATAACGTCAAAATCCAACCAACCGTCGTTCTGGATCTTCGGAATAAGCTCCTCAGCTCCTACATAGTCCGCTCCGGCTGCTAAAGCTTCATCAGCCTTAGGTCCCTTTGCGAAAACTAAGATTTTAACAGTTTTACCTGTTCCGTGTGGCAGAACTACCGCGCCACGAATCTGCTGGTCTGCATGACGTCCGTCAAGACCTGTTCTTATATGTAATTCTATTGTTTCATCGAACTTAGCTACTGCTGTTTCTTAAGTATAGCTACTGCCTCGTTTGCATCATATTGTACGCTACGATCAACTAATTTGGCAGCTTCAACATATCTTTTTCCGTGTTTCATGTATATTACCTCCTAAATTAGTCTTCTACTGTGATACCCATTGAACGGGCTGTACCTGCTATCATAGAGATAGCTGCGTCAATACTTGCTGCGTTTAAGTCAGGCATCTTAAGCTCTGCTATTTCCTGAATCTGAGCTCTTGTGATCTTAGCTACCTTTGTCTTGTTAGGTACGCCTGATCCTGAAGCTATTTTACATGCCTTCTTAAGTAAAACTGCAGCCGGTGGAGTCTTAGTTATGAAACTAAAGCTTCTATCTGCATAAACTGTGATAACTACAGGGATGATCAAATCTCCCTGATCTGCTGTTCTTGCATTAAACTGCTTTGTAAACTCAACTATATTCACACCATGCTGTCCAAGAGCCGGACCGACAGGTGGAGCCGGTGTTGCTTTACCTGCAGGTATCTGCAATTTTATATATCCTGTAACTTTCTTTGCCATATGGCACCTCCTTGTGGTAATTTCGGGAACTTCCCTCCCACGCATTTAAAACGCATTATGTAATAACGGCTTACGCCGGATTACACCTTCTTTACTTCTGTGAACTCAAGCTCTACTTTTGTCTCTCGTCCAAACATTTCTACATTGATAGAAACAGTCTTTCTTTTTTCGTTGACAGCGGTAATCACTCCCACGGTATCCTTCCATGCTCCGCTGATGACTGTAACCATATCGCCTTCCTTGAGGTCAACCTCAAGCCTTGCTTCCGGCTTTGTGGCATTGCCGCTGTAGCCAAGTGCTACAAGCTCATCTTCGGTGAGTGGTACCGGCTTGCTTCCCGGTCCTACGAAACCTGTAACGCCTCTGGTATTTCTTACAACATACCAAGTTTCATCATTCATATACATATGAATAAGGACATATCCCGGGAAAAGTTTCTTATCCGACGATTTTTCGACACCGTTTTTTACTTCAAGTATGGTTTCCATAGGAACCGTAACTTCGAGTATCTGGTCTTGAAGTCCACGATTCTCAATTGTTTTTTCAATATCTACTTTTACTTTATTCTCATAGCCCGAATAAGTATGGGCTACGAACCATTGTGCTTCTGCCATATTATCACCTATTTGATAACAAAGTTTAGTAATAGTTTGAAGATAAAGTCCAGTATTGATATTATAATACCGATAGCTATAGATGATGAAATAACAGCAATAGTTTCTCTTACAATATCATCCTTAGTTGGCCATACTATCTTTTTAAACTCTGTCTTTATACCTTTCAAAAAGTCAGATATCTTTCCGCTTTTTCCTTCAGCCATAAATACTCCTATTTTGTTTCCTTATGCACTGTATGAGTTCTACAGAACTTACAATACTTTTTGATTTCCATACGGTCAGGATGATTCTTCTTATCCTTAGTCGTATTATAGTTTCTCTGCTTGCACTCTGTACAAGCAAGTGTTATCTTTGTACGCACAATTCCACCTCCATTGTTCGAATTAGACTTGAAAATCCAAAAAAAAAGGACTTTGCATCCTTTAATCTTCCACATTCTAGCACAATAACTTACTCCCGTCAAGCACTATTTTCTTGTAACCTTTGTAAATACACTATAAATTCAGCTTGACAAACTACCGTAAAGTTTTAGAATTGTACCGGAAGTAAACATAATTTAATGGAGGCGTTCATTATGGAAAAGCTAAAGTTATTTCTTAAGCGAAAGGATGTCGTTATCTCGGCAAAAAGATACGGTATCGACGCTTTGGGAGCTATGGCACAAGGACTTTTTTGTTCACTTTTAATAGGTACTATTATCAATACTGTAGGAAAGCAGTTTAATATAGGCTTTCTTACCGGCACAGTGGCCACCATTGCAGGAGTGGACTATACTGTAGGTTCTCTTGCAAGCGCCATGAGCGGACCTGCAATGGCTGTAGCGATCGGCTATGCACTTGCCACTCCACCGCTTGTACTGTTTTCACTGATTACGGTGGGCTTTGCATCCAATGCGCTTGGGAGGTGCAGGAGGACCGCTTGCCGTACTTTTTGTGGCAATAATAGCTTCTGAAGCGGGAAAGATGATATCAAAGGAAACCAAGATTGATATTCTCATCACTCCGCTTGTCACTATCTCGGTCGGAATACTTTTATCCGCACTGCTTGCACCGACTCTCGGAAAGGCCGCTATGAAGCTCGGTACAGTCATCATGTGGGCTACAAGCCTTCAACCTTTCCTTATGGGAATACTGGTCTCACTCCTTGTAGGTGTGGCACTTACACTTCCTATTTCATCGGCTGCCATTTGTGCCGCACTCGGACTTACAGGACTTGCAGGCGGTGCCGCACTGGCAGGCTGCTGCGCGCAGATGGTCGGCTTTGCAATTATCTCATTCCCTGAAAACAAATGGGGCGGACTTATCTCACAGGGTATCGGTACATCCATGCTTCAGATGGGCAATATTGTAAAGAATCCGAGAGTCTGGATAGCGCCATGTATCACATCCATGATTACGGGACCTATAGCAACCTGCATATTCAAGTTACAAATGAACGGTTCTGCAGTATCATCCGGTATGGGTACCTGCGGTCTTGTAGGTCAAATCGGAGTGTATACAGGTTGGGTAAATGATGTAACAAGCGGTGCCAAATCCGCTATAACTTCATTTGATTGGATCGGACTTATTATGATATCCTTTATCCTACCTGCCGTTATCACACCTGTTATCCATATGTTCGTAAGAAAAGCGGGACTTGTAAAGGACGGAGATTTGAAACTCTAAAGAAAAAAGCAGCTTAATGATTATCTCACTAAGCTGCTTTTTTTATAGCAGTCTGAATACCTGTTCTGCCGTATCAGTCAGATTTTTCTTCGCAGTATCTGTTTGCATCGCTTCTTCCAATGTGACTATTCTTCTTAGAATAGGGAAGAACGCGTCTATTCCATGCTCATTGCACACTCCGGCGTCCTCTGTTACACTTCCTGAGAATGCTATGACTTTTTTATTATACTTCTTTGCAATATTTGCTACACCGACAGGCGCCTTTCCCATTACAGTCTGACTGTCAAGTCTTCCCTCACCGGTAACCACAATGTCAGCATCCTTTACATAATCTTCAAGTCTTGTTTCATCAAGCACTATCTGTATTCCGGATTCCATCTTTGAATTTGTAAAGTTGTGGAATGCATAGCCAAGTCCTCCTGCAGCACCGCATCCCGGATATGTGGAGTCGGCATCTTTATACTTCTCCTTTACAAGATTTGAAAAGCTGTTAAGCCACGCATCCATATCTTCCACCATTTCCTTTGTAGCGCCTTTTTGAGGTCCGAACACCGCACTGCAACCAAGTTCTCCACAAAGCGGATTGGTCACATCACATGCCACTCTGAATGTACACTCAGGCAGCTCTTTTAAGACATTTTTATCTTCTATCTTTACAATATCTCTGACACCTGCCGCACCATATCCTACCTCTTTGCCTTCAATATCAAAAAACTCATATCCCAGAGCCTGAAGCATTCCTACTCCGCAGTCATTTGTAGCCGAACCGCCTATACCGACTATAAAATGTCTGCAGCATCTTTTTACAGCGTCTTTTATCATCTCTCCAACACCGTATGTTGTTGTATAAAGCGGATTTTTTTCATCACCGCTTACCAAGGTAATACCTGCAGCCTGTGACATCTCTATTATTGCTGTCTTTGTAGACTCAACTATTCCGTATACCGCATTTACCTTTTTCCCTACAGGCCCCGTTACTTCCACATTTATAAGCTTACCTCCCATTCCTATCGAGAGAGCCTCCACCGTTCCTTCTCCGCCGTCTGCAAGCGGTCTGATCTCAACTTTTGCATCTTTTTTCGCTTTAAGTATACCTTGCTTTATAGATTCTCCGGCTTCCAAAGATGACATACTTCCTTTAAATGAATCAATAGCGACAACAACTTTCATCTTCTCACTATTTCTCCTTTCATTATACTGCTTCCAGTTTATCACAATAATAAACGGTTTTACACTTAAAAATTCAACTGAAGTATCAAAGTTTTTCTACTAAAAAAGATGGAGTTTCCTCCACCTTTAAAAAACTTATTTTAGAAGCTCATCGTAGCAAGCCGTTACACCGTCTTTTTCTATCTTTTCAAACCATCTGTTTACGATATCATACATATCGCTAAGGTCCTCACCCCAGTAATCTTCTCTCTTTAATATATCCGCTACAGAAGCGCTCTTCATAAACTTTACGATCTCTTCACCGTCATTTGCTTCATCCGTCTTATAGAATTCAATAAGTGCAGCCAATGAAACTTAAAATCTTTGGATACTTTCCGTTTTCCGCCTTATATTCCAAGATTGTAGGAAGTACTCTTGCTCTGAACTTTGACACTGAATTAAGCGCAATTGATAAAAGCTGATGCTTGATAAAAGGATTTGAAAATCTCTCAAATACAGCCTCTCCAAACTTCCTGTTGTCCTCGGTATCTCCTATTGTAGGTATTATTTCCTCAAACACAGATTTTCTAAGAAGTGATGATACCTTTTCATCCTTCATACACTCGCCTACTGTATCAAGTCCGTACAATCTTGCAGCTAAAACCATTGAGGTATGTGCTCCGTTAAGTATACGAACCTTTCTCTTCTTATACGGATCCACATTATCTGTCCAAACTACATTAAAGCCTGCCTTTTGTAGCGGAAGCTCATCCTCGTGATTTCCCTGTATTACCCAAAGGTGGAAAATCTCAGCTGTATCCATCATATTGTCGGTTTGACCGATTCTCTCCTCAAGTGATTTATGTTCATCTCTTGGGAATCCAGTAACAATTCTGTCAACCAATGTGGAGCAGAAGCTGTTTTCTTTTTCAAGCCATGAAGCAAAATCCGCTCCAAGCTCCCATTTGCAAGCATACTGCTTACAACATTTTAATAGTTCTTCACCGTTGTGATCTATAAGTTCACATGAAAGTATAATAAATCCCGGCAATCCTGCTTTAAATCTCTCATATAAAAGAGCTGTGAGTTTTGCAGGGAAGCTGTTTGCAGGTGAATCGGGAAAGCTTGTTATCATCTTCATACACTATTCCGGCTTCCGTTGTATTTGAAACGATAAATCTGAAATCAGGATTCTTTGCAAGACTCAAATATCCTTCATAATCCTCATATGGATTGATACATCTGCTGATAACATCTATATGAGTATGCTCATCTACCACCTTGCCGTTGTCAACTCCTCTTAAGAAAAGATTGTATTCACAGTTTTGTGCTTCAAGCATCTCACACATACCCGTCTTTATAGGCTGTACGACTACAACCGATCCCTCAAACAATCCCTTGTCATTTAATTTCTGGAAGAAATAGTCTACAAATCCTCTCAAAAAACCGCCTTCACCAAATTGGATGATTCTCTCTTTAGCCTTCATATTATACTCCTAATATTTTATTATTAACTACCGCAGCCATTGCCATCAGTAATCCATTATCATTGAAATAACTTTACCTACTTCAATGTTATCTTTCAGCCTCCACATCTTAGCTTTATACATCGATATATTTGCTTCATATCTTCAGACTTTATTTTCTTTTCGCCCTCCAGTAATGTAAGCGTTTACATTTTTAAGTATATATTATTTAGGATTTTTTTGTCAATCAAAAAGACAGCCAAAAAGAATCGCCTGCTTTTTTTATATACTAAGCCATGTTCACTTAGATTTATAAAATATAAATTATCATATTATTGTACACTCAGGTTAACTATAAAAAAATATAATTCGCAATAAACAATAACGGTCTTCTATTTAACATAATTATAAATTATTTTTAATAGAAGACCATAATATTTAACTATTTAAGGGACAATCTTAATCTAAACTATTCTTTATCCTTATTTATTACATTCTTGACACCTTCGACCGTTCCTTCTACAGCATCTTTAACATCTTTTGCAACTTCTTTAACCTTAGAAGCAGCTTTTTTTCAGCAGCTCCCTCCGTCTCTGTTTTTTTATCACCGGTTACTTTACCAATACCCTCTTTTTAAAGCACCTTTAGCTTGATCTATCTTCTCTTCTAATGACATACTAATCTCCTTTTACCTAAATTTATTACAATATATTATATGAATTGATTTATCCACTAAATTATATGTAAAAGCATATTTTTTTCATTCTATAAGAATATTACTCGAGTACTATAGACTTAAGATATAAAAAAATAATATAATTTGTTTTTTTACATATTAAAAGTATCTTATCAATCATTTTCCTATCCTCTTCTACCAAAGAAAAAAACGAAACAACAGCAATGACAATTACTGCACCTAAGATAGAAGGAATCAATGACATCCCTGCCATAGTAGGTCCCCATTTACCAAATAATGCCTGACCGACAGATGATCCCAGTAAACCTGCAATGATATTAGCTATTATACCCATTGCACCACCTTTATTGGTAATAGCACCTGCAATGAAACCTATAAATCCACCTACAATGATAGACCAAATCATAAACCACCCTCCATTCTATATTTTTATATATTTTTTCGATTATTATTTTAATATTCAAATTAAAATCTATTTAAAATATATAGCCAATATTATACACCATAAGTCAACTTTTGTCAAAATAAACCAAAAAATTTATTTGCCTAAAGCTGTCCTATAAATCCTCGACATCTATCGCCTTTATTCCGTTTCTCATTAATAAATCTGCAAATACACCTTGTCCCGATATAATCCTGCCTGAAAATGAACCGTCATATATTGCATTAACTCCACATGATGGGCTTCTGGACTGTAATATAACAATATCGGCATCTTGCTCTTTTACTGTCTCAAGTGCTATCCTTGCTCCTTCACGGAATTCTTTGTCAACAGAGGTGCCGTCCTTGAGACTTACTATGCCGTTTACTATTTCCGCCGGATCTCTTGGAATAGGCAATCCGCCAAGGACTTCCGGACAAACAGGTATTACCTCATGTCCTTTGGTATAAGCTTTTACTTTTTCACTGTAATTATTTCCGCCGTTATATTTACAATTTTCTCCAAGTAAACATGCACTTACCGCTATTTTCATTCTAATAACCTACACTTCTTATAAATCCTTTCAATAATTTCCGATTTGAATTCCATATACTTATCTATATCATCCGGATAAAGCACTGCAGCCTGTTCTTTCACCTTTGAATACTCAGCTGCTAAATCAGCATTATTTTTCAAAAAATTTCTAAATGTAATATGTTTGAAGAGTTCTTTGGAATCTTGAGGACATACATATAAATGATGTGTCATCAATTCTTCTTTTCCGGAGTATGAAAAAGCTTCTCTACCTTCAATACCCAAATCCCCTCGTGTTCATATCCTTTTTTATTAAGTAATTTCTTAATAATTTCAAATTTGTCCTTTTCAATAACAATATCAAGATCAATGACAGGTTTTGATGATAGTCCTTCAACTGATGTACTTCCAACATGTTCAATTTTGATTGAATTGTAAATGATATCTTTACCCTAATGAAGCTACTATCTTTTCATATTCATATTTCCATTGCGGATTCCATTTTTCTACTACGACTCTTTTTGTTCTCATTTACCGGTCATCTCCACAAATTCTAACTATGATTTTTCTGTCTCAAATCCAGATACATTATATCAAAATCTATATATGAATCTCCTATTTTAAAATATGCCGGAGAGGTTCCGATTTTTCTAAATCCATATTTTTCATAGACATGGATTGCCCTAAAATTATCACTTCTGACTTCAAGATTGATTATCTTTATACCATGCGACTTGGCATACTCTATCGCCATTTTAAGCAATCTGCTTCCAAGTCCTTTATTCCATTCCGATTTTAAAACTGTAATACCAAGTTCCGCTCTGTGATTCATTCGCCTTGGCAATCCGCTTAGGCTTACATCTCCGATAATTTCGCCATCTCTCCATGCAAAAAATGAACATGATTTTTCATCTTTCAAAAGAGATCCAATATATTCCGCCTCTCCTTCAACAGAAATAGGAAAGCCCTCCACTCCAAATGACAGATTATCTGTTTCTGATCCTATCTTTTTTGAATATTCTATTCTCGCCAAAGCATCCTCAGGAGAGGCCTCTTTTATAATTATATTGTCCATTTATCTTCCCTTCTCAATAACCTTAGCTGTCTTTTCAAATAAATTCCCACCATTATATTTACAATTTTCTCCAAGTAAACAGTCACTGACTGCTATCTTCATCCTCAATCCCTTCTTCATAAATTATATATCACTATCCCTGTCTTCTGTTCGTATTATTGTAAAATAACTCTGCCAACTCTTTTGTAAGTTTACCTTCTTTTTCAAGTCTACTCACAAAATTTTCTTCGTATCTTTCAAAATCCTCTGCACATCCGACATTCCCTGCAAGGAGTAATAGGGCTTTTGATATCATTTCTTGGCTCTTATTTTCTCTAAATTCTGATTCTATACATTCACATAAGCTGTCCAAAACTTCATAATTTTCTTTTTCAGCCTTTTCAAAGTTCCCATTCCAATCTATTGAATCAAGCTTTTCTTTAAAATATCTTAAATCTTTACTATCCATACTTCTATAATAAATATACTTCATCTAAAACTATCTTATGTCTTATATGTTAAATCCTAAATTAGTGAAGGGATTTATCCATCATTTCAGCTCTCTTTAATAAAAAAACCAATAATACCATCCAAATACTCATCCATCTCTTTTTTAGTTTCCGTTTTCAAGGATCTCCGCTATCTTTTCAAATGTATTTCCATTCCTTATTGTTATCTGCTTGTAAAAATCCTGCTTTATCAGCTTTTTGTGATAGGTGGTTTTCAGATATTCCGATTCATCATATTTTCCCCAAAATACAGCATTTTTCCCAATATACACTATCTCATTATGAAATGTGGATTTGTCTATAAAGTCAAAGATTTTACTTCTATCTAAATCATAGGAAAAGAATAAAACATCTCTTCTTGCCATTTCTTCATACCACCATTCAGGAAGGCTCTCCTTCTCTTTCAAGTACTCTTCTTTACTAATTAAAGTAAAAGGGATTGAAAAGTCAAAGTTTGTCTCCAATAAATATTTTATCTTAGAGATACAACTTTCATAGCTTTCCCCACCGCTAAAGAATAAATTCCCGCTATTAATATAAGAATCAACATCATCAAATCCCAATTCACTTAACAAAACTTTCAAGTCACTCATAGAGACTTTATTCTTTCCTCCAACATTTATACCACGCAATAAAAGTATATATCTCAACTGACTTACCTCTATACACTAAAATTCATTTCTGTTTTGACGTCTTTGAGAAAAATATCAATTATCAAAAACAATCACCTGTTTATCCACATCTACTTCAGCTTCAACTCCGAAAGGAATAATACACCTTGGTGTTGCATGTCCGATATTGATATTATAGACAACGGATAAGTCTTTATCTCCGATTTCCTCAAGTAAAATTTTCTTGTACTCATCATAATATATCTCATCCTGAGGCTTTCCGACTAAAACTCCTGAGAGCACATCAAATATTCCATAATCTTTTAAAGCTCCGATCATTTTTCTATATAGTTTCGGTTCGGGTTTATTTTCACTTGTCTCCAATAATAAAATTTTATTACTCCACTCCTTAAGACTTGGGAATAGATCATATTTTTTACAAAGAGATACCGTATCTTCAAATCTTGAATTATCGAACATATCATAGATTGAATCAATACAACCACCCAAAATCTTACCTTTAAAAACAGACTTACCGCTAAGTAACTCAAATCCGGTATTTTCATACTTTCCATATTGACTCCGACAGCTTTCTCACTGAAGTCTTCTCTTTCCTTATACCAAACTTTACTTGGGCGTACTTCTTTAATTTTCCCTGTTGTGATAAGTTCTTCAAAGTATTTTTTTGTATATGGCAACATTTCTTTTGAGAGCTCACATATATCAGGTAGAAAGGCCTGCCCGTAGAATGTTTTTATTCCCACTTTACCTAGCATAAAATGATTTTTGGTGGTATCTGAAAATCCTAAAAATATTTTTTGTTTTGCAGCTGTCTTAAGCTCATTATTTTCAAACAGATATGGCAAAAGTTTATATGTATCTACTCCTCCTATTGCACATAAAATCATATCAATAGAGTCATCCTTAAACGCTTCTATCAAGTCGTTAGCTCTACTCTCAGGATGTTCTTTTATAAAGTCCACACCTTTAAGTGCATTAGGCAAAAATTCAACCTCTATACCATATTTATTTAATCTTTCAAGACCTATTTTAAGTTCATGCTTAATAAAGCTTTCTCCTAAAACACCGCTTGATAAACTGACTATTCCTATTTTCTTTACCATAAACATCTCCTTATCAAAAACCCGATATCTTAATTGAATCATCAACTTTGATATCGGGTTAATTTAAAATTATTTCACTGTCTGGTCGCCGTCTTTGATAACATAATTGGTCTTTGCACCGATTTCATCCATCCAAGATCTTACCTCAAGTGTTTTATAGTTGCCTGTATTGTAGCCTGAACCGCCGTCATTGTCCCAAAGCCACTCAGGAGCGTTCCACATAGCCACCTTCGGAGCTATTATCTCATATACGTCCTTATTCACACCGTACTGACCGTGGTGAGCCATCTGTACGATATCAGCCTTTAACTCTGAAGCAGGTACATCCGCCTTCAGTCTCTCACCTGCTGCAGGTCCCATATCTCCTAAGAACAACACTCTGGTACCGTTGTCAAAGTCTAATCTGAAAACTACGGATGAATTGTTGATAGAGTTTGACTCTATCCAATAAGGATCATTGAGTACATGTATGGCTACACCGTCTACATAGTAAACCTCACCCTTGCTTGTAATATGTGATACTCCTGCCGGCAGTTTGGCTATTGAGTTTCTTATAGTATTTACCATATCGGCTCTATACTTTTCATACTTGTCATACCAAGCCTGCTCTCTGATATTGTAGTAGAAATTGTCGATTTTGATGCCTTCAAAGCCGTTTTCTGCAAGCTTTGTAAAAGCGCCGCCGTGGTCACTGTGAGGATGTGATAAAATCCATGCGCTTACCTCACCGCCATAGCTCTTTATAGTCTCTACAAGATGCGGCTCATCCTGTGGAAGTCCTCCGTCCACAACTATCAGCTTGCCGTTCTTGGTCTTTATGACATAGCTCATCATCTGGCTATTTGTTGCCGAATTTAATATATGAATCTCAGCACCATTTAAATAAGTTCCGTCATTAGCCTTGGTCGCAGTCTCACCCATCACTACCTTAGGATAGTTGTTTGAGCTTTACCTATAACACCTGCAAAAGATGTCATACCGGTATTTACAATCATTGCCGAACAAAGTGAAGTTAATAAAATTTTCTTTAGAAGTTTCATTTATCCCCCTTTTTACTGTTTTGTAGTTGTAAGTTAGTATCAGTCCCTGCCTTTATAACCTGATTCACAATATATTTTGAATCTTCCATTATATCATCCGCTCTGAAAAGCTGGATTTCAAGGTCATACTTGTCAAAAAGTCCGCCGTAGGAAGTTTCACTTGACTTCTTTATTGAGAAATCTTGAGTGGCCGCATAGTCATTTATTGCTCTGATATATTCATTGCCGTATGCAAGCGCCTCATCATCACTTATCTCATCTGACAGTGACCAGATAAGCAACACTTTATTCTCATTTTCCTTAAATGCCATATCAATATAGTCACTCATAGGATACAAAGTCTTATCATTGAACTGTTCTTCCGCATCACTTCTTATCTGAGACCAGTCCAATACTATATTTTTTTGTGTCTCAAATACCGGTTTGTCCGAATCCACGCTTCTGTTGACAACTATATCCGAATTCGCACAGGCTCCGGCAGATAAGGCAAATACTATAGAGAGTACCCCTACAATATGTTTTTTAATTTTCATCATAATATAAATACCTTCCATTAGACATTTACTAACCTCACTATTATACCAAAGGGTTTTTATTTTTTTGTAGTGTTTTTTTGATTATTCCATAATTTTTTTAAGATTTTTTTATATCTTGTAAAATAAGTTTAAAAGTGTTATTATGTTCAATATCAATATTTTTTATCTTGTTTTGAACACAAGGAGGGCATGATGAAAAAATCAGGCATTGACTATTTTGTTACTATAGTACCTTTTTTGCTTGTACTGGCTTTGGTACTGCTGTTTTTTATATTTCCTTTACAGGCGGCAAATATCCTCGGTGATATCAGAGGTTTTTTAAATAACAGCCTTGGAATCTTTTATCTTATATTCGGACTTTTTATCTTTTTACTGTCACTGTATATGTCATTTTCAAAATACGGCAATATAAAGCTTGGCAGCGGCAAAAAGGAGCATTCCGACTTTGCATGGGGAACTATGATGTTTACTGCAGGACTTGCCGCAGATATATTATTTTACTCACTATGTGAATGGATGCTTTATGCAGATAAGGACAGAATACAATCTCTCGGTGATACCACACTTTGGTCCGCCACCTATCCGCTTTTTCACTGGGGGCCTATCCCTTGGGCATTCTATGTTGTACTTGCATCATGCTTCGGCTTTATGCTCCACGTAAGAAAGAGGTCAAGAGCAAAATACTCTGAAGGCCTCAGAGTGCTTCTCGGCTCACATGTGGACGGTGTAATAGGCAAAATTGTAGATCTGACAGCAGTATTTGCACTTATTGCAGGTACAGCCACTACATTTTCACTTGCAACACCTTTACTTTCTCAAACTGTAGCAAAACTTTTCGGTATCGGCAACAATAATATACTTACCATAGCTATTTTACTTGTAGTCTGCATCATATATTCAGTCTGTGCTTATTTGGGTATTGACGGAGTGTCAAAGCTTGCATCATGCTGTACATACCTGTTTTTTGCACTTTTATTGTATGTATTCTTTTGCGGAGGACATGGCAAGTTCATACTTGAACTTGGCTTTAAATCACTTGGAAATTTGGCTAACAACTTTCTATCTCTTGCCACATATATAGACCCTACAGGCAAATCAAGCTTTGCCGAAGATTGGACTGTATTTACTGGGCATACTGGATGGTATGGTGTGTTGCCACTCCTTTCTTTATAGGCAGTATCTCAAGGGGCAGGACAATAAGAGAAGTTATACTCGGAGGATATATATTCGGTCTTTCAGGTACATTTATATCCTTTATCGTCCTCGGCAATTACGGTATTGCACTGAATGTATTCGGTCAGGTGGATTTACTTAAGCTCTACACAGACAGCAATAATCTCTACACAACTATAGGTGAGATAATATCAAGTTTGCCGCTTTCCTATATAGCCATGATACTTTTGATACTGACAATGATTACATTTTATGCTACAACTTTTGACTCCATCACGCTTGTAGCCGCATCATACTCATATAAGGACCTTGAAGATAAAGAGCCTTCAAAGCAGATAAAACTGTACTGGTCAATACTTTTGATTTTACTGCCTATAGGTCTTATCTTTTCAGACAATTCCATGTCAAACCTACAGACAGTATCCATCATTGCCGCTTTTCCTATAGGTATTATAATGATTTTACTGATTATATCGTTTTTTAAAGATGCAAATATGTATCTCAACGAGTAAAAAGCTCATGATTCCAAAACTCGCCCACGGACATTGAAAATCCTGCGGCGAGTTTTTCTATACTTATTACACCGGGATTTTTACTTCGACCTGAGATAATATCTTTTATAGTGGTTTTGGGAACTCCGGACTTTTTTGAAAGCTCATACACCGTCATATCTTTTTCGTAACATAATAACATTACTCTTTTTGAAATCGCTTGTGAAATATTCATACTTACTCCATAGATTATTAGAAATTCAGATATCTTTTATGTAATATTATAGCAAAAAAAGAACCGTTTTCACAGCTCTTTTATTCTTTATCTTCAAAATTTATCTTCTCTTCGACTATATATATAGGCCTGTCCTTTATCTCGGAAAGAATAAGTCCCAGATACTCTCCTATGATACCCACTATAAAGAAAAGTACCGAAAACATAAAGCATATAAGACATATCGTGGTGGCATAGCCGCTTGGTGTACCTACCCTTATAAACGACACTATGGTATATATCATCATTATTATTGCCAAAAACGCTGCCATACTGCCTGCATATATACCGAGCTTAAGAGGCAGATTTGAAAAAGTCATTATAGTATTCATTGAGAATCTGAAAAGCTTCTTTATAGAATACTTGCTCTCTCCCGCATATCTCTTTCTTGCCTCATACTCGATATTTACAGTGTTAAAGCCTACATTTTGTACATAGCCTCTCAAAAATCTGGTCTTTTCTCTGTAGCTGCTTCTTAACACATCGGCAACTCTCTTTGATATTCCGAAAAAATCCGAGGCATTGCTGACCAAATGTATATCACTTAACCTGTTTATAACCTTATAAAACATGGATGAAGTTATATTCTTTATAATTCCTGCCGACTTGTTTACAGTTCTGACCATATTTATTATGTCATATCCCGATTCAAACTTTTTCAACATCTCAGGAAGTAAGGTAGGAGGATGCTGAAGATCCGCATCCATACATACAAGATAATCTCCGCTTGCATTGTCAATACCTGCAATCATCGCAGCTTCATGTCCGAAATTTCTTGAAAAATGTACGACCTTTACATTTTCATCATCTTTTGCAATCTTAAATAAAATACCTCTTGAACCGTCCACACTTCCGTCATTTACAAAAATGATTTCATATGGATTATCTATCAAAAGAAGAACCTTTATTGTCTCTCTATAAAACTCAAACAAAACTTCCTCTTCATTATATACAGATACAATAATTGAAATCTTCTTACTCATAAATCTCTATCTCCGTACTGCCATGTGTCGGGACTCTGTCAGCCTTTGGTGGAGGCGTCATATAGTCACCATACACCAGATGCAAAACACTGTCATACTCATCTATTATAGAAAGTGTGGCATCCTCAAACTTTATATTCAAATACTTTTCATACCAATCCTTATTCACCTTTATATCAATATAATCAGGCTGATAATTGCTGTAATACCATGTAGTGCTGTTTCTTGACTTATAGAAAAGCTTTGAAAGCCCGTCCTGCATTTAAACAACCTTTTCATAGGTATTATCTTACCGAAAATTGAAAATAACAATACCGCAAGTTTCATGGTGCCCTTGTATTTTCTCAACTCAAGCTTTTTCCTGTGACCCATTGAAAACAGATATATAAGCTTCTGATTAAATAATACAAATCTTTGCAATAACTTTGATTTCGGCAACTTATCCAAAATGAATATATCCACCCAAAGGTGATTTAACTTGCCATCATAAGGATCCTTTTTGTCATTATTTTTATGCCTTGCACTTGGCTTATATATTATCCTCGGAGTAAAATCATAAAATACTTTACCGTTTTTGAACTCATTCGGCATGATGAACTCCAGCTTATCACTCAACTCTCTCTTTACAATCCTTCTGAACGCCTCAAAATTCGCCCTTGTCATTGCAATATCTGCATCATCATCCCAAGGAATAAAACCTCCATGCCTTATCGCACCAAGTAGCGTACCTGAGTCCAGAGTATAATTTATCTTATACTTTTTACATATTCTGTCTATTTCCTGCAAAATATATAGGTTTGCTTTTTGCAGGGCAAGCATTCCGTAAGAGTTATCCATTGCTAAGCCTTCCCATCAAAATAATTTAACGACATCATTTTACACTCTTTACAGTGTACAAATCAACAGTATTATTCACTAAAAATGTTCAATTTCTTAGATTTTATCAATCTGAGTGCCTCTCTTGTTTTCTTGGGACTGTGATATTGTAAAACCGTCTTTAATGTCTCATCACTCTCATACTCAAAATTCTTTGCAACCTTCACCTTTGTTTCAAAACTTTCCATACGATATTTCGCCATTCTTATCTCATTTCCCGCAGTCAATATATTACCTGCAAACACAAGTATTACAAAAACTAAAACGGCAATATTTGATATAAGAGGAATCTTTATCGGTGCAGGCTTCTTTCTTCCAGGCCCTTTCACCTTTCTCTTAATGTATGCAAATGTCAATATAACTCCTATAAGTCCGGCTCCGAACTGTAGTGAATACCTTGAGCTCATTGCATACATAGGATCCAGGAAAATCCACCTTGTAAGTATTACCATAGCGTGACTGAAAAGTCCCGATACAAGCAATAAGAGCGGAAATATCGTATCCTCATATATCTTATATCTGAAGTTCATATACAGTGCATCCAGATAAAATAATATAACTACGGCACCCAGTATCCCTGTTCCTATTACATTTATATCAAAATATTTTACAAGCTCCACACTGACCACATCCGATGCAAATGTGTTTAGCCCAAAATACAAAAAGTAAAGCGGATCTCTGCCAAATACCGTCACAATACTCTCACTTGTCGCTCCTGCATTTACATTTTCGGCATTCATATAAGAATACATAAATAAAGTCAATGCCATGACTACAGGTATACACATCAATGCTCCTCTTTTTTTCTTTCTTAAAAAAACATAGAAAATATAGGCACAAATAAGTGTTGCACCGTAAGCAAGCGAATACGAACCTGCAGCCGTTATTATTGTAAATACCGGCAGTAAAATATTTAGCGCAAGTTTAAAACCGCCCTCTTTTTGAATGTATGAATCCAATATATAAAAATGCAGTACAAACAAAAAGAATGTAAAAAAATGTACCCAGCCGGTACCGTTTGTGAGCATCTCCCACTGTGAAAGTGAGAACACCACCATCATAACAAGTATGATATATCCGATTTTCAAATTCTTCTTTGCCATAAACAGCCCTATAACAATACCCATCATTGCAAGGAATATTATTCCCAGGCTCATATCAAACATTGTGGAATAGGTAAAAAACTTTACATTTATCGCCCTTTCAAAAAATGTTATAGGCAATCTTGTCAGTGCATCTTTTCCAAAATAAGGTACAGGTGAAAAGGGATTATGTAAATAAGTATTTATAATCCTTATATAGTCGGTATAGACCACATCAAGCACCGCACTTCTTATATATGCACTTAAATATATTGCACCTACTATAGGTAGGAAAAATGCTAAAAACTTCTTCATTATACTCCTACTATTCTATCTTTATATTCAAAATAAAGCTAAGTTTCTTATCACCTCTTTGCTCCTTGGCATCAGGCATATAGAAATTGCTCTTCATCCGTATCGGTATTACAGTATTCGGAGTGGTATCTATCTCGTAGTATGTTATATTTGAGACCAAATCCAAGGTCTCTTTCTCTCCGTTTACATCCATCTCGATACTCTCGTTTCCGGTAAGCTCTCCCGGATACATTATTTCAAAATGAATCTGTCCGTGCTCTCCCGACATTACATTAAACTTCGCCTCTTCATCTGTCCAACCGTCATCATAATGTCCGTAGATATTTTCAACCCTTATATTCTTTAAAAAATCCGTAACATTGACATATTCATTGCTCTTTTTATCTTCAGTCAGCACTATCATATCTTCATTCACCACTCCTACATCTCTGTAGTTGTCAATAAATGTCACTATATCCTCTCTGATATCAGGATTATAAGCTCTGAAGAACTCAAGTGCATCAAAATCACTTAGTTTAAAATCATTTTTTATTATATAAATCCTTTTATTATTTAAGTCCTTATCATATTTGTAGTAAGTCTCATTTGCCAGCGAATTGGCTCTGTTTTGACCTTCAAAGAGATATATCTTATCATAGTAACCTCTGTAGTACATGTCTCCTATAAGCATACAAAATCCCCAGACCATCACAAGTATTGCGGACACAAATGAAACATGAAATATTCTGCTGAGTGAAGTCCCTATAGTTTTATTCTTTGACTTTCTTACAGTTATCTTTTTATCCACACCGTAGATATAGGCGATAAGCAGGAGCAAAAATAAAAAAGGGGCATACAGCCATCTCATCTCCACTCTTATGGTTACGGCGGATGACACTATACTTCCTATAATAAATCCTAAAAACAGTAAGATGTTTTTTATCCAGTCAAATTCAATTTTTTTACTTCTCATCAAAATAGAATATACAGATTTACAAATAAACATAATAAAAAGCAAGTATCCCCATAATTATCAGAATTTTTAACTGCAATATTTACATCCTTGAAGTCAATTCCGTTCAGATGTGTAGGACCCGTATTTATTCCGCAAAGATATAATATTTCAGTTTTTATGGATGCAAAAAAACTTGACAGTTTGAATGTTTCACTTACCTTTGAGTTGCCTGTACCCTCAGGTATAAACGACTTCAAAGCCATAAATCTTATATAATTTGCCACAATAAAGGTAAATATTGCCACCGATGCATTTATTATTCTGTATCCCTTTTTCACAATTACTGCAAATATAAGCATCGGAAAGAGTACTACAAATCTCTCATGTGAAAAACAGTCCAAAAAATAAAATATACAAGCATAATAAAAGTATCTGTTTGCCTGTCCGTTGATATACTTGTACAAACATACACAAAGTGCAAATGCAAATATCATCGCCATGGCTTCCATAAGTCCGAGATACTGCCCTATATCATAGTATGAAAATCTTGAGACCAAAAACATGGCGGCAAATAAAAACGCCATCGTCTTTGAACGCGCAAGCTCTTTTGCAAAAAAATAAATTGCAATTGCTATACCGGCGCCTATAACTATATTTATCGGCACAATAAAATCAAGATTGTTCCTTATAATCCCTTGATATATCCAAGTAACCGCCCAGTATACCGGTCTGAACTTTCTCATCTCATGCGGAAATACATATCTGAAAAATCCCGTGCCTCTTCTGGTAGACCACATAAGCAGGTCGTCCATATATAAGCCCTTTATACTGATTCCTGTATTTATAATAAATGCAATACCTATAAGAAGTAATGAAAGCAATATATCCTTCAGATATTCGTATTTTTCTTCAACTTTTACCAGTACCATATCTCCCCCTAAAAATATGCATTATACGAAGTTTGATAGAGCTTCTTTATAACAATTGCAAGCGGCCTTGGCAACAATCTGTCAAACATAATACTCTCTTCTTTTTGCCTTGAGTGATCAAGTATACTCTTTTTTGTGGTCGCACCGTCATGTACTCTGTAGCAAATACCCGGATTTTCACAAAGTACAAATCTTCCCTCCAATTTCGCAAGCTTAAGAAGGCACTCCCAATCCAGTGCAAACTGAAAACTTGATAAAAACAAATCTTTCGGACAGAGTCTCTTATCATAGGCGCAGCTTGGCGCTATTATCGGATTTCCGAAGGTTATGGCAAGCCTTTTTACAAACCCTATATTGTTCAGAGCATTGAAAGTAAGCGGCAGTCTGAGAATTTTTTTCACAAGCTCCACTTTTCCGAACTTCATCTTTCCGTTTTTTATAGTAATGGATGATGTGGTAAAAAGAGTCATATCGGGATATTTCTTTTTATACTTTAACAAATCCTTTGTATAGTGTTTAAGATAAATATCATCCTGATGCGCTATCGTTACCAGCTCAGTGGTAGCTATATTGTAGGCAAACTGCCAGTCATTGCCTATATTTGAAATATTATCCGGTTTTTTTATATTGTTGACAAATACATCAATTCCGTATTTGTTTGCAATACTGTAAATATATTCATTAGGTGTAGAGGTTGCAATCTTTATATCAGACTTTACTTTCTGAGCTTTCAAAGATTTTATACAGTCCTCCAAATATTTTGATTCCTTATATGCACAAATAACAAATGTATGTTTCATAACAGCTCCGTCTTTGCTACTTTATTTTGCTTATATACAATGTCTCACATTATACCACGAAAAGCTTATTATTGCATTACCCGCAGCATATGAAAAAATCTATGGAAAGGAAAGCCTTCCCATAGATTATAGATATTATCTTCTGTTTTCCTGTGCCGTCCACTTAAAGTTCGGAACTTTCCTGCCACTTGCTTATACCTAATACACTTTTTGCGAAGTCTGTATTGTCAAGTGTGTACTTTGCCTTGTCAATGTACTTGAATACATTCCAAATCTTTCTCTTTGAAACAGCCTTGATCTCATCGCCCACATTCATATTGCAGGTCCAAAGTCCGAATGAAAGCCCCTGTCTTACTTCAAGCGGTGCATCCACCTGACGACTGAGTATATATGCTTCAATATACGGATTTGAATCTACAAGATAATATGAGTATGCAAATGCTGCAGCCTGCTCATTTTCTATATTGCCCCTTGTAGGATTGGTGGCTGTAAAGCCCTCCTCTGTAAGCATTATATGTCTTACCACGCCGTTTCTTAAGTGCATCCTGTGCAAAGTAGTCTGTAAGCTTATTAAGGTTTGCAAAGTTGATTACAGGAGAATCAAAACTGTCCTTGATAAGTCCTGTCTTCTCGGCATCATCCCAGAACTCAGGCTCTGTCATAGGTGCCGGATACGGGTGATATGCAAGACCCCAGTCGATATCTCCGTGCTCCAATACCAAAGAGTTGAAGTTGTCAACTATCTGCTTGCCGCCATACTTGTTCTTGTTGTTGATTTCATTGTTCCAGTTGTAATCAAGTGAGTAAAATACTCTGTCTGTTGATGAATTTGACTTGATTGCATTGTAGAAAATTCTGAATGCCTTCTCATATCTTCTTGTATAGCTTCTTACATCCATATCTCCGACATAGTTCCACTGCTGGTTGTTAATCTCATTTCCGATAATCCAGTTGGATACTTTACCGTACTTAGGAGTCTTTCCGTTGTATCTTTCCGCAAGGAAGGACGCTATAGCCTCTGTAGTCTCGGCTCCTTCTTTTGAGGATGCATTGAACATATAGTAGAATATACTGTCTCTTTTCGGCATATTCGGGTACATAAGCTCAGGATGTGCTTCGTTGTAACCGTTTAGAATAATGGCTGTAACGGTCATATCCTTTCCTGAGAATGCACTGATAGTCTTGTCATAGTCCTCAACTAAAGCCTTGTTGAAATGGTATGTCTTACCGTTGTAATTGTAGTCGATACCGTTACCGAGGATTTGATTGAAGGCAATATTGGTGGATGCGTGCTTTACTCCAAGGTCAAAAGCATCGTCAAGCATCTTTAACTCAATCTGTAATCCCTTCTTTGAGGCCTGTGTCTTATAAGCGGCGGTATTTGCGGCAACCGCCTCAGGATTTGTGATATACTTTTGTGAACTTACAGGAACATACTTGCTTCCGTCATATACCGCCACAACATAGCTGTTATAAAGTCTGCTGTTCTCACTTCCTTTGTTCAGCTGATATGATTTTGTTACATTTCCGGAACTTAATTTTTCAAGATAGTCGGTTCTGTTTCCGATACCGTCCTCATATGGCTGTAACTCGAACAGATAGAAGTTACCGTCGGTCCCAGACATATCTCCTGAGTTGTTCATAGTAATGTCCACTGTAGTCTTATTTGAACCTATTGTAACGGAATCGATACTTGATGTCGCACCAAGCGCATATACCTTACTGTGTATGCCAAGTCCCAGCATAGTCACAAGTGCAAATGCGGATGCAAGTTTTATTAAATTTCTTCTCTTCATTTTGCCTCCTTATAAAAACTATTATAGCGTATTTCACAAATACTTTTGTTAATTTTTTTTTACAGTTTTGTTATTTACTAAGTAAGGCGTCAGAGTCTTATACATACTGTAGCAAATATCTGTAAAAGCGAAAGTCCGTTCACAAAAATAAACAGGAATATCAAAGTTCTCTTCATTTCATTTTTTACAGAAAGCTTGTTGTTTTGAATAACCAAAAGTATAGGAAGCATCACAGGTATAAAGTATCTGCCGCTGACTCCCTCTATAGACTGTGAACTTATAGGAGTCCACGCAATAAGCATTGATAAAAGTATAAGGAATATTATAAAGCCTACACTGACAGTAACAAGAATTTTATCCTTTAAAAGCAGCAGCTTTTCCTTGCCCTCCCCGAATATGGAAAATATTAAAGCTACATTTAATACTAAAAATCCTATATAAGGTATTCCGACCACAGTATCGGCATGACCCAAATAAGTTCCCATCATAGTGCCGTGATAGTACTCAAGCTGTAAAATAATCGTATTGTAAAACAGCTTTATCGCCTTGGCTTTATTGTGAATCAAATATCCTATTGTATAGCTTTGCTCACCCGCCCACTCAAGACTGTCGGTATTGCTTGTGGAATATCCTACCACCGTAGCCCTGTTTACCAGATACATCGCAATTACAAATGACAGAAGTACCGTCACAGCACTTGCAAGGAAAAATGTTATATTTTCTTTTTTTATCTCCCCGTTTACCTTGCCTCTTACACTGAATTTTTGCATAGGTATTAAAAAAAGTATAAGCAGTATAGGGAAATACACCATCTTACAAGGCAAAATAAGTCCTGAAAATAATGTTACCGTTATCAAATCCTTTATATTAAAGGAATCCTTTTCATATGCAATATAAAATACATATGAAACAAAGAAAATCAAACTTGCAATCATAATCGCATCATATGAATATGAAGCCGCAAGTTCAACCGTGGTCGGAAACAGGCCTATAAGGAATATAAACTCTTTAAATTTCGGCAAAAGCTTTATTGCAAAAGAAGTAAGCAGCACAAAAACCGCCAGATTTGTGAGTCTGCCGAAAATTACAAGATATACACTTCCAAGCCCTAATATCCTTGCTATAGTTATGCCGAGTGCAGCAAAAAAATATACACTCGGTATGGTATTTACAGGTGAATGTAGCGACTGCGCTTTGTCATAAGTCTTTCCATTAAAACTAATCCCGCTATTGCGACTGCGAATATTCCCCTCTCCATAAAAAACTTTATAAGATGCTTCTTCCAGCTTGCTTGAAACAATTTTACCATGACTCCCTCCTTCCGGTATCAAAACACCCTCTTTTACACTTTTATTTGCATCAAATTTATATTCATTATCAGTATCTTCCAGCCACAAATCTCCGGCTCTGATTATCACATGCCCGTCGGTGACGGTTGCCCTCTCACCAAGCATTATATTTGATATTTTATACGCCGAGATAAAATGTGCAATCTCATCAGGAGCCGACATTGCCGGAAATACATACATATATACAAGTCCGAATAATGTCAGCACTATCGGATATATCTTTACAATACTGAATTTTGTCAACTTCAGATATATAAGTGAGGCTAAAACCGTAACAAAAAAATAACCATAGCCAAAATAAAAATATCCCTTCTTTAAGAATATATCATTTGTATGTGAAATTCCCATTTTTACATAAGTGTAGCTGATATATGCAATTATAATAAATCCTATGATATATCCTAAAAAAATATATTGTTTTTCATATTCTCTCAAATAACACTTGTACTTTTTTTACAAATAGATATTACACTGTAATCACCACAATTGTAAAGGAGGTTATTATGGCAAGTTTCAAAAAGTTATTATTTTTAGCATCTCTTGCAGGTGCCGCAGCAGCAGGTATGTCATATGTACTGAAGTATAAAGGATATCAAAAGGAATTGGAGGGTGAGTTCAAAGATTTCGATAATGAACTTGATGAAAATACAGACAATAACCCTTCCGACAGAAAATATACCGAACTGAAGTCATCTACAGATGAGTTCGTTACTGCCGCCAAGGATACCGCAAACAGTGCAAAGGGAATGGCAAGCGCCGCCAAGGAAGTACTTAAAGGCGTTGCAAATATTGTAAGTGACAATGTAGCCGCTGCAACCGATGTTGCAAAGGACAGTGCAAACCTATATTTGACAAAGCAAAAGATAAGCTTGACAAGGCGACAAAAAAGTCTGAAGACGAGGATAATGATTCCGAAGTGGAAGTGGACTTTTATGAAATGAATCCTGAAGAGGACAAAAAAGACCTTGCACAAAAAATAGACGATGTCCTTGATGACAAAAAGAACTAAACTTAAAAGAGGCCTAAGGCCTCTTTTTATCTGTCTTTAAACGCTGTATATTCGTGTAATTCACCCACATACTTTGTAGCAGGTCTCATTATTCTGCCGTCATAAAGTTTGTTCTCCAAATTATGTGCAACCCAACCTATATTTCTCGCTACCACAAACAGAGGTGTATATAAGTCTTCAGGTATTCCAAGCATATTGTAGGCAAATCCTGAATAGAGGTCTACATTTGAAGAAATTGTAGTACCCTTTCTTTCAAATACCACCTTCTTTACAGTCTTTCAAATACCTCGTAGAAGTGATATTCATCAAGTCGGTCCTTATCCTTTGCCACAACCTCACAGTACTCTCTTAAAAGCTCGGCTCTAGGGTCTGTAATTGTATAAACCGCATGTCCGAATCCGTATATAAGTCCGCTACAGTCATAGAAATCTTTATCAAGCAATCTGTTTACAACATTTCTTATCTTCTTTTCATCTGTGGTTATACCTATTTCATCCTTCACGGCCTTCATCATCTGCACAACCGATATATTCGCACCGCCGTGCTTAGGTCCTTTAAGTGAACCTATAGATGCCGCAATTGTGGAGTATATATCCGTACCTGTGGATGAAACAACTACATTTGTAAATGTTGAGTTGTTACCGCCGCCGTGGTCGGCATGAAGTACAAGTATCGTATCAAGCAGTGCCGCCTCGTTCTTTGAAAACTTTTGGTCAACTCTTAACATCTGCAAAATATTCTCAGCCATTGACAGTTTCTCATCAGGATAATGTATTATAAGACTGTCATTGTTGAAATAATGTCTCTTTGCCTGATATGCATAGCACATAATTACAGGTAAAAATGCAGATATTCTAAGTCCCTTCAATAAAGTGGAAAATACATCCACATTGTCAGGCTCGTCATCGTAGTTGTAAAGTGTAAGCACAGCATTTTGAAGCACATTCATCAGATTCTTGCCCGGATTCCTAAGAAGCACACTCTCAAAGAAGCCGTTAGGCAAGGCGTACATACTTCTGAAGACTTTTGAGAAGTTGTCAAGTTCCATCTTATTCGGCAAGAAACCGAAAAGCAGTAAGAACATAACTTCTTCATATCCTCTGACAGATTTGGCACTTCCGTTTACAAGGTCGTTAAGGCTGTAACCTCTGTAGTAGAGCTTACCGTCCACATTTGTCTTAACACCGTCCACTATATCATAGCCCACTACATCGGATACCTTTGTAAGTCCTACCCTTACTCCTGTGCCGTCTTCATTTCTAAGTCCCTTTTTTACATTGAACTCACCAAAGAGCACATTTCTTATCTCATTATAATTTTGGCTCTTTCCGAACTCCTGTGCCAAAAAACTGTCAATACAATTATCTCTCATTTATAACTTTCCTCTAATCTTTAAATACTCAAGTATCAATTCAACGCCTTGATCAAGTGTAATCTTTGATGTGTTCAGCGGCAGATCATAATGTGTCATATCATCCCACTCTTCACCTGTGTAGTACTTATAGTACTCTTTTCTGATCCTGTTGTTTCTTTGTACTCGTCTAAGAGCTTCCTTGGCGTCCACTCCGTCTACATCCATTACTCTGTCCACTTTTGTAGAGAGGTCCGCATACACAAAGAGTGAAATAAAATCCTCATCTCCTGCGGAGCTAAGTACAAAGTCGGAGCATCTTCCGATAAGTATACATGCTTCATTTGCAGCCAACTCTCTTATCACTTCACTTTCAAATCTGAAAAGATTGTTAGGTGAAACAATATCGTCACCTATTGACGGCTTATTATTTGCATTCTTTATTCCGCCTATGATTCTTTGTAAAATATTGTTACCCGGTCTCTCATCATTCATTCTGAAATACTGCTCTCCCACAGCCGAATGTTCGGATGCACGCCTTATTATTTCATCGTCATAATAAGGTATGCCAAGTTTCTCTGAAAGCTTCTGTCCTATTATCCTTCCGCCGCTACCATATTCTCTGTTTATGGTGATAATAAGTTTCTTATCCATAGTCCCCTCCGTTTTTATCTAATTTGCCAACATCATTCTGTCATTTGCAAACTCTCCGCCGCTTGCCTCTTCAAACTTTCTTAAAAGATCATCGACTTTAAGTTTCTTTTTCTCTTCTCCGCTTACATCATAGATCACCCTTCCCGAGTGCATCATAATAAGCCTGTTTCCGATATTCAGCGCATCCTTCATATTGTGAGTAACCATCATTGCGGTAAGATTTTGCTCTGCAACCACCTGCTCTGTAAGGTCAAGTACTCTCTTTGCGGTCTTCGGATCAAGTGCTGCCGTATGCTCGTCAAGAAGTAAAAGCTTGGGCTTTTTTAGTGTTGCCATCAAAAGTGTAAGTGCCTGTCTTTGACCTCCCGACAGCAGTCCCACCTTTGAAGTCATTCTGGTCTGAAGTCCGAGGTCGAGTTTTGAAAGTATCTCTTTGTACTTTCCTTCTCGGATTTTTTAATACCCCAAGCCAGTCCTCTTGACTCACCTCTTCTGAAAGCAAGTGCGAGGTTCTCATCTATTTGCATACCTGCACTGGTTCCCATCATAGGGTCCTGAAATACTCTTCCTATATACTTTGCTCTCTTGTACTCAGGCATCCTTGATATGTCTACTCCGTCTATTATAATCCTTCCTCCGTCTATAGGATATACACCTGCAATCATATTCAACATTGTAGATTTACCCGCACCGTTTCCACCGATGATTGTTACAAAGTCGCCGGGATTCAGATGCAGTGACAGTTTGTTTAAAGCTTTCTTTTCGTTTATTGTACCTTTGTTGAAGGTCTTGCTTACATTTAAAATCTCTAACATCTTACTCTCCCTTTGGTGAATATGCTCTGTTTAATCTTATTTTAGCATTAATTACCGGTACTGCCAATGCCAATGCCACTATTATAGCTGAGAGCATCTTCATATCGTTGGCGTCCATACCCAGCTGCAATACAATACCTCTTATCACAAAATATACTACCGCGCCGACTACTGCCGATGTAAGCTTCATCCAAAATGAAATCACTTTTCCAAGGATGACCTCACCTATAACTATTGCCGCAAGTCCTATTACTATGGCACCTGTACCTGCATTTATATCCGCATATTTTGGCTCTGTACTATAAGTCCGCCTGAAAGTCCTATAAGTCCGTTACTGATTACAAGTGCAAGCAGCTTTGTATGAGCCGTATTTACACCGAGCGCTCTTATCATCGCTTCATTATTTCCTGTAGCTCTGAGTGCCGAACCGAGTTCGGTACCGAAGAACCAGTATAAAACAAGTATTATAAGTACTATTATTATTCCGCCCAAAATAACACCTGCTATGGAATTGCTGATTCCTGTAGCATCTGTAAGCCATGAAAATATTGTCTTTGTCTTTAAAAGCGGCACATTACTCTTTCCCATAACTCTAAGGTTAATAGACCACAAAGAAATCTGTGTCAAAATACCGGCAAGTATCGCAGGAATCTCAAATATTGTATGCAATGCTCCTGTAATAAATCCGGCTATCATACCTGCAATTGTCGCAAATACAAGCGCCGCCAAAGGATTCATATGGAAATTCACAATCATAACCGCGCATACGCAACCTCCGAAAGCGAAACTTCCGTCCGCCGTCAAATCGGGAATATCCAGTAATTTATAAGTAATATATACTCCAAGAACCATTACACCCCAAAGTATTCCCTGTGATACGGCTCCCAAAAGTGCTGTAAACATTTTTACCTCCACAAATTATATTTAATAACAACAAAACCGGCATACACCGGTCTTGAAAAGTTCTTATTCCATTGAAATATTTGATGTATCTATTCCAAGTTCCTTTGCAACCTCGTCGTTTATAACAAGCTTACATTTGTCCTTAGGTAAATATGCAATCGGAATATCCGCCGGAGACTTGCCGTTTAGAATCTCCACAGCCTGCTCTCCTGCAAGCTTGCCGACCTCAAAATAATCTATACCGTATGTTGCAAGAGCACCGTTTTCAACATGAGCCGCCTCAGCTCCGATAATAGGAATCTTATGCTCCGTAGTTGCAACCATTGCCACGGTTGTCATACCTGCCGCAATAACATTATCTGTAGGTACATAGATTGCATCCACCTTGCCTACCATGGACTCAACAACGCTTTGTATCTCGTTTGAACTTGAAACAGTGTACTCCACGCCGTTAAGCCCTTTAGCCTTAAGAGCGTCCATAGCAAGTCCAGCCTGAAGCTTTGAGTTTGCTTCCGCCGTACAGTAAAGAATACCTACATTCTTTGCCTCAGGTAAAATCTTTGTAAGAAGCTCTATCTGATCCGCTACCGGTGTAAGGTCCGAACTTCCGGTAACATTGCCGCCCGGCTTCTCGTTACTGTCTACAAGCCCGGAATCCGCAGGGTCTGTAACTGCAGTTATAACAACAGGAATATCTGATGTGGCACCTGCCACGGCCTGTGCCGCCGGTGTTGCAATAGCAAGGATCAAATCCTTTTTGTCGTTTACAAGTTTGGTTGCAATAGTCTGTGCCGCAGACTGCTCACCTCCGGCATTCTCCTGCTCGATATCCACATTCATTCCGGCCTCTTTAAGTGCGGCAACAAAGCCTTCATTTGCCTTATCAAGTGCAGGATGCTGTACATACTGCAAAATACCTATCTTTTTTGCATTTGCATCCGCCTGTGATGAAATATCGGTTTTTGCATCGGCGCTTGCGGTACTGTCTGAAGTATCAGCCTTCGAGCCGCATGCCATAAGGCTTGCGCCAAGCAACATAGCTACAGCTATTTTAAATATATTCTTTTTCATATACTGTCCTTCCATTTACAATAAAACTCTGCAATGGATTATACTATAACTAAATTTTTGCGTCAATACCTTAAGGCTTTAAACCTTAAAAGTTTAAAGCGATAAAGTGAAAATAATATAAATTAAACTCTAAACCTACATTAATTCACATCCCGATTTAAAAACTTTCTTACATTCTCAAGATTATTTAAACCCTCTTCATATCCTTCATTATAAAGGCTTTCAAGCTTGGCGACGCTCTTTTCAAGTCTTTGTACAATAACCTTCTTCGGAGGTCTTATTATAAAAAGCTTACCCTCATTTGCAAGAGCTTCCATCTCTTTTTGCATTGCATTATACCTTTCAGGTACACTCATAAGCTTATCTACAAGTCTTGGAAGCGGCTTAAAATATCTCTTATATATACTCTCATTCACCTTATTTACAGGCTTTTTTCTGTATCCCGCTTCTCTTGTAAGTACAACCACAGCCTTTGGATATCCGAGGTCAAAGGCTCTTTGTATGCAATAGATGTGGACACTCCGCCGTCCAGATACTTTCTTCCCTCAACATCAATCATTTTTGACATCACAGGTATGGATGCAGACGCCTCTACACCTGCTACAATATCACTGCATTCATCTCTGTCAAAATATGTACTCTCACCTGTTATTACATCTGTGGCTACCGCCTCATACTTTTGTGATTTGTCATTAAAGGCTTCCCAATCAAAAGGATCATATTTATTTGAAATATCACCAAATAAAAAATCAAAATTGAATATCTGTCTTGATGTAACCATATTTTTGAAACTTATATACCTCTTATCATGTAGATATTTAAGGTTTATCCTCTTTGACCTGCCTCTCTGTTTTGAAACATAGTTCATTCCGTTCATGGAGCCTGCCGAAACTCCGTTCACATATTCAATATACAAATCATTGTCCAAAAATGCGTCCAAAACTCCGGCAGTAAAAAGCCCTCTTAAAGATCCGCCTTCCAAACACAATGCTCCCTTTAATATATCCATCATCCTACCTCCGTTTTAATATTTTAGCACCTTGATTGTAATTACTCAATCTGTTACAATCTACATTATCGTAAAAATGAGAGGTATTTTATGGCAGAAAAATTAGCGAAATCACTTATCGGGATGATGGGTGGACTTTTATCACTCAGCTTCGGCAAGGAGTTGATAGTATTTATTATATCAATGTTGCCTATATTGGAGCTTAGAGGAGGACTTATAGCCGCATCGCTGCTTAAGCTTCCGCCGCTTGAGAGCTATATTATCGCAATAGTGGGCAATGTTATTCCGGTTCCTTTTATACTCCTTTTAATCAACAAAATTTTAAGGGCAATGGAAAAATCAAGGTTCAAACTTTTTAAAGGAATCCATTCATTCCTACATAAAAAGATAATGAAAAACAAGGACTCTATAGAAAAATACGGTTTCTGGGGACTTGTAATCTTTGTAGGTATACCGCTTCCCGGCACAGGTGCATGGACAGGTGCCATCATTGCGGCATTTCTTGAGATGGACAGAAAAAAAGCGTTCCTCGGTATACTGCTTGGTATGCTGATGGCAAGTATTATAATGATGATTATATCCTTCGGACTTATTTCAAAGATGGCATAAAAATATCGCAACGGTTTTCGTTGCGATTTTTTACATAGGTCCGTTATTTAATACCAAAACATCTTTTTCACAAATAACAGTCTCACCGTTTGGAATAATGAACTCATCTCCTCTTATTATAAGCATTACAAGCCCGTCAAGCTCATCTGAAAGTTTTGCCAATGTATTTCCATTTGTAAGCATTTTCTTTGTAACTACATGCTCCACAATACTGTAGCTTTCCTCAAAATCTATAGATTTTGCCGCAAGCACTACGGTATCGTCACATTTTAAAACAGTCTGACCGTTCGGTACTATATCCTCTCCGTCTCGCTTTACCAAGACAAGCAATGTGTCCGGCGGAAGGTTTATCTCACTTATGCTCTTGTTACACCATCCCTGCTCACCGTTTAGAGTCAACTGTATAAATTCAATAGGTATCTCCTCTCCCGCATAGTCTGAAAAGGTCTTCATAACATCACAGTTTTCATCAATCATATCAAGCTTCTTTGACATGAAAGGCAGAAGGCTTCCCTGTAGTGATATTGAGAACAATACAATAAAGAATACATTATTGAAAACATCATAGTTTGCATTTGTACTTAAAAGTGCCGCAATTGCAAAAACTATGGACGAAGCCCCTCTAAAGCCCGACCATGAAACCAAAAACACCTGATTCCATGTGGACTTAAACGGCTTTAAAATCAAAGCAATTACAAGCGGTCTGACAATAAATGTAATAAAAAGTGCAAGTATAAGTCCTGTGCCGGCAACTCTCAAAAGCTGTGTAGGATATGACAAAAGTCCAAGTAAAAAGAAAATCAAAATCTGCATTATACCTGTGAGTCCGTCAAAGAAAGGTACAAGTTCTTTCTTTCCTCTGACATCCGAATTTCCAAGTATAATGCCTGTGATATATACACTCAAATACCCGTTGCCGCCAAGTACATTAGGCAATGCATAGGAAAGCAATGCAACCGCGATTATCAGTACCATATTAAAGCCGGGAGTATGAATGATAAATTTGTTTATAAAATACCTGAATATAAGCGCGATTAAAACTCCACACAAAACTCCAAGAAATAATTGCAAAAACAACATACTAAGATATCAAAAGGCGTAATACCTCCTGCGATTATCTTTATCACTATCATTGTAATCATATATGCAAAGGGGGCGTTACTTCCGCTCTCCACTTCCAAAATGGATGCGGTGTTATCCTTTAGATTCAAATGTCTGTCACGAAGTATTGAAAAGACACTTGCAGCATCTGTGGACGAGATAACGGCTCCTATAAGCATACTGTTTATCCATGAAAACCTTAGAATATAATGTCCGAATAATGCCACAAATACCGAAGTCAAAAGTACTCCGACACTTGAAAGCAGTCCCGCCTTCAGTGCAATGGGCTTTGCCTCGTTTATATTGGTTCCGAAGCCGCCGTAAAACATTATAAAAATCAGTGCAAACGAACATATTGTCTCCGCCTGCCTAAAGTCGTCAAATTTAATTTTAAAAATACCGTCGGACCCGAAAACCATTCCAAGCAAAATAAATGCCAGAAGAACAGGTACACCTATTTTGCTGGAAATGATATTTAACATTATACAAAGCAGTATAATGACCGACATCATAAGCAGCATAGTGTTCATAACTATATTTCCTCTATATCATTAAAAAAACAACTCTTTTTGCCGTCACCGCATATAGGTGCAACAGAGTAGACTTTTACCAAAAGCGCATCCTTTTCCCCGTTCAAAAACAGTTCTCTGACATATTGATAGTTGCCGTACTTTTTACCCTTCACTATTGACCTGTTGTGTATATCTGAAAAATAAGTAAACAGACCTGTAGATAGCGTCTTATTCCATGCATCTTCATTCATATGTGTATATAATAAGACTGAGTTGTCTACAAAGTCCTGAACTATAACAGGAAGCAAACCTTTATGATTGAGCTTTAAATCTTTCCACTCAAAATTTGTTTTTCCGCTGTAAATTCTGGCATCAATATGTTTCATAAATCTCTCCTTTATCTGTCCAAAAGATATAAACTCAGACTTTCAAGATAATGCACGATAATGTCGCCTTTTTGGGTATCTCATATTCCAAGTTCAACTCTTCAAATTTAAAACTCTTTTTTCCGCCTGCATACATCCTGTCCATAAATACTCTCAAATCACTTAGCGGCACATACATAATCTTATCAAGTGACTTAAAAAATATAATTAAAAAGGCTACGCCGCCCTGCTTTTCAAACTCACACATAAATTTAAACTGGTGTTCATGTAAATTTGCCAAAGAAAAGCTTTCAGCAGCACACTCCTTGGCATCAAAGCATACAGGTAAGCCCTGTACCGCCCCGATATAGTCCACAGTTGACTTCTTATCAAAGTATGCCAATGTGATATGCCTTGTACTCTTGTCAATATCAATCGGTGTTATAGGAGTCGGTATCTTTTGAATCAGTGCAAGCCCCGCCTCTCTGTACTTTTCATTGGAGTAGTTTATATACTCTTCAAGCGTGGAGCCTCTAAGACCTCTTGTCTTCCAAGTTCCCATCTCCTATCACCTTTCTGAAATCACTGTTATACTCAGCCACAAAACACTTTCCCTTTAGAGCTTTGAAAGTCTTTGTATCCGATATATCCTCATTTTCGTATATGAGTTTATATGAATGCAGCATTTGCCATTTTATTCCGTATTTTTTCTTATAGGCTTCATTTACAGACCTGCTGCCGTACTTGAAATCACCTATTATCGGATGTGATATACTTGCCAGATGTGCCCTTATCTGATGTGTCTTTCCTGTAATCAGCTTTACCGACAGTAAAGTGGCATCATCAAAATATTCTATAGGCTCATACTCTGTCTGTATATAATCCGCTTTTTCAAACTCGACATTTTTTATAATTACCTTATTGGTCTTTTCATCCTTATAAAGCCAGCCGGATATTGCACTTTTTTTACTTACTTTTCCCTTTACTAAAGCCAAATAGAACTTTTTTACCGCCTTTGTCTTTATCAGCTCATTATTTACTCTAAGACCTTCCAGAGTCTTACCGCATACCAAAAGTCCTGAGGTATTCCTGTCAAGTCTGTTGCAAATAGACGGCTTAAAAGTATTCAAAGCTGTTTCATCAAAGTTAAGGTATTCTAAAAGCAAATCATTTAGAGATATATCATTTGCCTGTGCCTTTTGTGACAACAAACCCGCCGGCTTATTTATAATTACAGTATTCTCATCTTCATATACTATATATGACTTGAAGGTATCCGCCCTATTGTCTTTATCTATATTTTGTGCTTTAACAGTCTGTGTAAGATTTTTCTTTCCTGTAAGTTTTTCAAAGCTTTCATCTGAAAACCAAAGTTTGATACTTGAGCCAAGCATCAGTCTCTCCTTACCGTCAGCCTTATTATCATCAAGTGTAATATTTTTCTTTCTAAGCATCTTAAAGATGAAGCCTGCATTTGCATTTACAAATATCTTTTCCAACACTCTGTCAAGCCTCTGACCGCTTTCGTTCTTACCTACAATTATCTCAACCATTATACCGACAGGCTTTTTAAGATTGCCCTAATCTCATTTAATTTATTGTTCTCTTCATTATGTGAGGCTTTTATAAACTTTTTTAATTCATTTATACTTTCACAGACCTTTACATTCACACTTATCCCCCCAAGTTTCATTCTCTCTTTTATAAAGTCTTCGGTTTTTTTCTTTTTGTCCGCCTTATTTGAAAGAATAGAAAATATCTTCTCTCCATCAATATATATGATATCAAGAGGCATAACCTGTTCCTTCATAGTAAGGATAATGTCAAATAAAAAATGCTTATCCTCCAAATACGGTTTTACAAGGTCGTACTCACATGACCTGTACTTAAACACTACCAAAAAAGGAGACAAAAGATTTGCCATAGGCAGTACCATAAGTATAGACGACACCAACAGTATCCTTGACATATTTTCTTTAGTATTTTTTGAAGCTATAAAAAGTACCAAAATAACGATAATAAAGAATCCTATCATTATCCCGTTTTTTATCTTGAAGTACTTTCTATATCCGTACTCACCTTTTTTCTTTATCATATCAATTCACTGTAGTCTACTATATAGTAGTCCGACAACTCCTTTTTCTTTTGTCTGACTTCCTTGGTAAAATCATCTTCGATTGCACAGACTTTCATGCCTGCCGACTTGCCTGCCATTATACCTGCTACAACGTCTTCAAATACAAGGCAGTTTTTCGGTTCCACATTAAGAAGATTTGCAGTGGTAAGGTACACATCAGGTGCAGGCTTACCTCTTTTTACTTCATCCGATGTGGTGATTACCTCAAAAAAACCCTTCATATCTAAGGATTCCAAGACCACATCCACCATTGACCTTTTATTACTTGTCGCAATCCCCATCTTGATGCCTTTTGACCTTATATGCTCCAAAAACTTTTTGCAACCGGGCTTTTCCTTGACCTCATACTTATACTTATCATATGCCATATCTTCCCAGTCCTTACATATCTTTTCGACACTGTCCGATATACCGAACTTATTTTTAAAGTATACGGCAGTCTCATGAAAGCTGATACCGTCTATCTCATTTTTTAAATTGTCGTCATATTCAATTCCGAATCTGTTAAGATACTCTCTGTCAATGTCAGGCCACATCCACATAGAGTCCACCAGCGTTCCGTCCAGATCGAATATACACGCTTTAATGTTCTTTATCACTTTAACTTCTCCACCTCTTCCTTACTTATTTTCCTGCTCTCTCCCTTTTTTAGGTTTAAATCATCAAGATTCAGCCCTCCGAAGGCAATTCTTTTAAGATATGTCACCTCACCTCCAAGAGCTTTTATCATTCTCTTTACCTGATGAAACTTGCCCTCATGTATGGTAAGTTTTACCTCATCACCCGTGAGAATTTCAAGCTTTGCAGGCTTTGACACCTCACCCTCACCTATATCAAGTCCTTTAGCCGTACACTCTATGGCGTCATCTGCTAAAGTACCGTCAAATTTTGCATAATATACCTTGTCCACATGAGATGCCGGCGACACCAGCCTGTGGTTTAGTGCTCCGTCATTTGTCAGAATCAAAAGTCCTTCCGTATCAAGGTCAAGTCTGCCCACAGGCACAATATTTTTCCTGTCTGAATCGATAAGCTCCATAACAGTTTTGTGTAAATTATCCTTAGTCGCACAGACATATCCTGCAGGCTTATAAAGTACATAGGTCTCAAACTCTTCCACAACCACCTGCCTGCCTTCAAAATACAGCTTATCTCTTTCACTGTCTATCTTTTCATCAGCTTTTTTTATAACTTTATCGTTTATTCTTATCTTACCGGTTTTGGCATATTTTTTGATTTCGCTGCGACTTCCAAAGCCAAGCTCAGACATAATCTTATCCACTCTGACAACCATTACATCCATCTCCAGCCCTGATAATACTTGTTTTTACAGCTTCTTTTGTTCTGCTTTACAAAACCCAGCGAAAATCCGTCCACACATACAAGCCTGATTCCGTTGTACTCGTCATCAGCCTCTATGGTCTCACCCTTTAAATACTTTATTACTCTTTCATCATCTACAGGGAGACTTAGCGGATTTTCCCACTCATCAAACTTTATATTCATAGCTAAAGCCTGAAAAGGTTCAAATCTGTTTTTCTTTATCTCACCCAAAAGCAGTCCTGTTCTGATATAGTGAAGGCTTTTGTCAATCAGTGCATCCTTAGGCAAATAGTAAGCGTAGTCCTTGTTGATAAAAATCCTCTCATAGTCCCAATCACGCTTTATTTTCTTTAAAAATTGTAAAAGCTCCTCAGGTAACCTAGGAAGTTTCTTTCTTTTATTTTTTTCCTTTTTATTGTCTTTACTTAAAATTTCAGTTTCGCTGCCTTTCTTTTTAAGCCTTGCTACAAAATGTCCCTCTCCCTTTAGTTTATGCGGAAAAAGTCTTACAGTCCCCGGCAGCTTTTTAGACTCTTCAAAGCCGAACTCAGGCATAATCTTTTCTATAGTAAAGTCACTGTGATTTTCAAGGAAATTTGTAAGGCTACTCTCATCCTCGATGCTGGAATATGTGCAGGTAGAGTATACCAAAGTACCTCCCGGCTTTAACATCTTGGCGGCCTCATTCAATATACTCACCTGAATTCCTGTAAAAAACTCAGGACCTCTTCCAAGATATGCCTTAAACACCGCACTGTCTCTTCTGAACATTCCCTCTCCGGAACAAGGAGCATCCACAATTATCTTGTCAAAATATTCAATATATACCTTTGAAAGATTCTTAGGATCCTCATTGGTGATAAGTACATTGTCAATACCGCTCACCTCTATATTTTTTTGTAACGCCTTTACTCTGGAAGCTGAAAAATCATTTGTTACAAGTAATCCCTCACCCTGCAAATATGAAGCAGCCTGTGTTGACTTTCCTCCCGGTGCCGCACAAAGATCAAGTACCTTATCACCCGGCTTTATACCTGCCACAGTTGCAGGTGTCATGGCTGAAGGTTCCTGTATATAATAAAGCCCTGCAAAGTAATACGGATTTTTTGATATACTCTTTATCTTTTCATCGTATTTTATTGAAGGAGTGGTAAGCACTCCTTTTTCTTCTTCAAAATAAAATCCTTCTTTTACCCACGGTACGCTCTTAAAATCTCTGTCAAGAAGCTCCTTTAGCCTGTCAGGGGTAAGCTTTAATAAGTTCGTTCTGATACCTACATACGGCTTTTCATACAGTGAGTCTATATAAGCATCATATTCAGCTCCCAAAAGATCCTTCATAGCATCTTTATAAGCTTTCGGCAAATCTTTTTCCTGTATCATATATACCTCTATCTTAATTACGCAAAAAATTGGGCTGCTTGGCAGCCCAATCATTGTCCCTGTGAATTCGGATCTGCAGGAACAATACTGGTTGCAAGCTCCTGTCTATTCTTTCCGATCTCTTCCGTATAATACTGCAGTGAATTCAAATACTGACCAAATTTGTTTTGGCCGTCCACCAATGTTCCCGAGATAATCTCCTGAATACTCTGTAAAAGTTCATCCGCATATCTTACAGATGATTTTCTAAGTTCATCGGCTTCCGCATTGGCCTCATAAATTATCTTATCGGCATCCATCCTCGCATATGCTATTATCCTGTCGGACTCCGCATACGCCGCCTGCATAATCTGATTCTCATTAACAAGTTGAGACTTGAGCTTATTAGCCTCAAGCATAATAGCCTCGGACTCCTTCCTTGCGCTTAAGATTATAGCATCGGCCTTTCTCTTTGCATCGTCCTTTATAGAGTTACTTTTCAAATTTGCATCAAGTATTTCCTTTTCAGCCTTATCCTTTGCATCAAGTAATATACTCTCCTTGTTGCTGATAACTTTCTGTGACTGTGTAACTTCCTCAGGTATTTCCTGTCTCAGTTCATTCAACAGTGCAACGAACTCTTCCTTATTTACCTTTATTAGCGAGTTTGACAGTGTAACAGTTTTACATCTGTTTACAAACTCCTCTATCTCTGTTATTACCTGTTCGATTCTACTCATTACTTCTCCTCAGACCTTTTTCACGCAGTCTTTCCATAATCCTTTCCTTATATCTTCTCTTACGAAATGACTGATATCTCCATCGTATACCGCTATCTCCTTAACGATGCTTGAACTTAAATATGAATATTTCAAGTTTGTGCTCAAGAAAACAGTCTCTAAGTTCGGTGCAATTATTTTATTAGTCTGAGCCAATTGCAATTCATATTCAAAATCGGTTATTACTCTAAGTCCCCTGACCAAAATATTACAGTTCTGCTCATGAGCAAAATCCACCAATAAACCGTCAAATTCCAAAACCTCTATATTCGGTAGGTGTCCTACCACGCCCTTTATCATATCCACCCTCTCGGACGGTGTAAAAAGCGGATCTTTGGCTGAGTTGATAAGTACTCCGACAATTACCTTGTCAAACATCTTAGCAGCTCTCTCAATTATATCAATATGTCCATTGGTAATAGGATCAAAACTTCCCGGATAAATAGCTTTAGCCATAGTCACCCTCGCTTATGTATAAAAATATGTTTATTAGACTTATACTCTTTGACTTTAACTATATCCCAATCCTTTTCCAAATGGGTCGTATCAGTCTTAAAATCTTCTTCAATTATAATCAATGTATGCTCATCAATCAATGTGGAATTTAATAAAATATCAAGACATTTATCTTCAAATCCCTTTTTATATGGGGGATCCAAAAAAATAATATCAAATCTTTCTGCAAGACCTTTTATCTTTTCAAGATTACTTTCAAAGCTTCCTTTCATTACAACGGCTCTGTCCGAAAGCTTTGTATGTGCCAGATTGTACTTAATACATTCAACAGCCTCTCTGTCAATATCACAAAAGTAAGCCTTCTTTGCTCCTCTGCTTAAAGCTTCAATGCCTATACCACCACTTCCCGCAAACATATCAAGGAAAGTGGCATCATATAAGTCATTTGCAATCATATTAAAAAGAGTTTCTTTTATCTTATCCGTAGTCGGCCTTGTCAGATTACCTTTAGGGGCCTTTAATATCAAACTCCTTGCAGTTCCTGAAATAACTCTCATACTACTGTTCTATCTCAACCGCTGTCTTTCCACCCTGTGGACTTACATTCTCACTGATAGGTTCCACCGTTTCTTCAGTAGGATTGCTTGCCGTAGTCTCACCTGTACTTGCAGCAGAAGTCTCAGCAGGAGCCGGTGCCGGTGCCGCTTCAGTTAAGTTGTAGCAAAGTACCGGGAATCCCGCATCCACATATTCATATAGCTGCTTTGCAACGGCAGGCGGCAAGTTGACACAACCGTGTGAACCCGAAGTCTTATATATCTGTCCGCCGAATGCACTTCTCCAAGGCGCATCGTGAAACCTATACCGCCGTTAAAAGGCATCCAGTAATTTACAGGGGTTGAATAACCCTCACCCTTTAATGTTGCATTCCTTGTTCTGTATGTAAGCGGAAATGCTCCCGGAGGTGTGGTCCAGTTCTTTGAAACATTTCCCGATACAAAGTCACTTTCAAGTACCTTTGAACCGTTCTTTATAAGTATCATATGCTGTGCGGTAAGATTTACCTCCACATATGAATTGCCGTAGTCGTTTTCACCATGTGAGGCCGCTTTTCTTGAATACTCCGGTTCTCTCTTTACAGTCTCACCGGCCTCTATAAGTGATCTTATAGCAGCCTTCTCTTTTTCGGTGTCTACCTTCCATCCGTATGATCCGCCTGTTATTGTAACTGTCGGACCGTATGATGTCTTTAAAGTCTTTGGCTTACCCACAGTATTGTAGGCATTTGATACCTTCTTTACAAATGAAGCTATTCCGTCATCGGATATACTTACAGATCCGTCACTATTCACAGTCAGCCAATTATGTATAGTATCACCGTTTAATACATTAAGCTTTTCATATGATATTCTGGCTGAAATATATTTGTTCAAATTCTTGAGTGCCGCATTCAAAGTAGGGTCATCCGACCTCTTTGCAGGCTTCTCATACAAATCATTATCCTCATAATCAAGATTTATCTCGTTGTTGAGTGTAATAAGCTGACTCTTTATATACTCCTTTGACTTTGCAATATCAATTGTATTGCCCTCTGTCTCAGGTATTATAGAGTATCCCGATCCCTGTACAAAATCCGAAATCTTTGCGTCGACAGGCTTTTCAAACTTGGACTCGTCAAGTGCCTTAAGCTTTGATACAGTGTTTTCAAATTTGTCGGTATCCACGGTAAATGAAGACTTTATCTTCAAATCCTTTTTGCCGTTCATTTCCGCAATCCATGCCATGCTGTTTTGTTCGTTTAACAAATCCTCCAATGAATTATCCTTGACAAATGCAAGTCCGACATCACTTCCCTTTATTATCTCATCATTGTTTCCTCTTGACTTTATTGTACTCTCAAAATCGTCAATCTGTTTTGACATCACCTGACGCACTTCATCCACAGTTTTCTCAGATGCATCTATTCCGTTTATGACGGTATGTGGGAAAAATCTTGTTCTATATGTGTTAGCTTTCACAGTGTAAGCACCTACCACCGCTACAACACCGGCAACTATAACCCCCAGAGCGGCTTTACTTCTTCTCTTTTTCTCTTTTTTGCCTCTTTTTCTTGATTGTTCTTTATTCTCAGACATACTACTCCTATCAAAGTGATAACTTTTTATAATGTAAATCCATATAGTTATTTATCTCCCTCTCAAGCTTATCTATCTCGTCATCCCCCATATTGTCACATTGTATCACATCTACGGCCTCTTTTGCCATCTCAAATATATCATTATCGTTATATATATCCGCAACGCCGAAATCAAGTTCACCGCTCTGTGCCAATCCGAAAAGCTCTCCGGGACCTCGCAAAACCAAATCTTTGGAAGCAATATAAAATCCGTCATTCGAATTTCCTATTATCTCAAGTCTTTGCTTTGCCAATTTCGAGTTTGAAGTTCTTACAAATATCGCATATGACTGCAATCCGCTTCTTCCCACTCTTCCTCTAAGCTGATGCAAGGTCGCAAGTCCGAATCTCTCGGCATTTTCAATCATAATCACCGTAGCGTTGGGAACATCCACTCCCACCTCGATTACGGTTGTCGAAACCAAGATATCAGTCTCTTTATTTACATACCGAGACATTATATCATCTTTTTCTTTTTGATGCATTCGCCCATGTAACACTTCCACCTTACAATTTTGTGAAAATTTATCGGCTATTTCTTACCGTAGTCCAGTACATTCTCGGCTTCTATATTTTCACTCTCCTCAACCATCGGACATATGATATATGCCTGATGGCCTTTTTTTATCTCAAGTAATATATGTTTGTAAGCTTTTTCTCTATCATTTTCAGTAATTACGGCATTCTTTATCGGAAGTCTGCCCACAGGCTTTGACTCTATTGTGGAAATATCAAGGTCTCCGTAGAGTATTATGGCAAGTGTCCTCGGTATAGGTGTAGCAGACATTACAAGCACATGCACATCTTCTCCCTTGTCTGAGAGTGTACTTCTTTGCCTTACTCCGAAACGATGTTGTTCATCCGTCACTACAAGTCCAAGATTTTTGAACTTGACATTCTCAACAAGAAGTGCATGAGTACCTATAACTATATCAAGTTCACCGCTCTCTATCTTTTCATATGTGAGCAAATGTTCCTTCTTTGTCATAGATCCTGTAAGTATACCTATCTTAGGCGGATTATCAAGCTTACTTAATATATCACACATAGACTTAAAATGCTGCTTTGCCAGTACTTCAGTCGGTACCATGACCACGCCCTGAAAGCCGGATCTTACAGCCATATAAAGACAAATCAGTGCAACTACGGTCTTTCCGGAACCCACATCACCCTGTATAAGCCTGTTTGTTACCGTCCCGCTTGACATATCATATAAAATTTCTTCTATTACATTGTCCTGTGAATCTGTAAGTGTAAAAGGCAGTACAGACTTTATTTCATTCAATGTGTCTTTGTCATTTGCTACTATATTCTTTGTCTTTACTCTAAGTCTCTTATCCTTTAAAAGCCTCATACCGTATAGGAATCTGAAAAAATCATCAAATGACAGCCTCTTCTTTGCAGCAAAAAGACTTTCCTTATTTATAGGATTGTGAATATTTTTTATTGCAACTTCTCTGTCCTCAAGTGAAAATCTTTTCACAATCGGCTGTGGTAAATACTCTTTAAAGTCCATATCGGGGATATATTCAAATGCGGATTTTACAAGCTTTTCCATAGCATTGTTGTTGATACCTGCAGTCAGCGCATAAACCGGCTTGAAGCTTCCGATTTTTTTCTCATATTCCTCTACAGTATAGATAGTCGGATGCTCCAAAGTGTTTTTGCTTCTTTTTGACATCTTACCTACAAAGACATAGCTCTCACCTGCTCTTAAAGTCATCCTTAAGTAAGCCGAGTTGTACCAAATCACATCTATTACATCTATATAATCCGTAAGTTTTGCCGTCAGTACCTTTTTATTACTTCCGGCAAATGTCGGAGTCTTTGTAAGCGTTGCTTTGATTACAACATCCTCATCTTTATTTATATCGCCAATTTTCGTGGGAGGCTTATACTCCAAATATCTTACAGGATAGTGCTTCAAAAGGTCGTTTACAGTCCTTATGCAAAGCTTATCCAGATACTGTGTTGTCTTTGCTCCCACACCTTTTATGTTTTTTACAGATATATCCGGCATACATCTCCTAACAAAGTTTTAACTAGGTCATCAAATCAAAGACTTGATAAACCTAGTTATTAAGTAATTATTCTACAGATATAAAATAATAATAAACCGGCTGTCCACCGTTATGTAACTCAAATTCAAGCTTAGGATACTTGCCTACAAGCTCGTCACAAAGCTTTGTAGCATCCTCCTCACTTACATCGGCACCGTAGTAAAGACTTACAAGCTCGCTTGAATCATCTATCATACTTGCCACAGCCTTATCTACCGCAGAGTCGATACTGTTATCCACGCCTATAATACCGTTATCTCCAAGTGCCATAACATCATTTTCATGTATCTCCACATCGTCAATAGTGGTATTTCGTACAGCATAGGTAATCTGTGCCGACTTCACATTGGCAATCTCTTCCTTGGCGTTTTCAATATTCTCCTCGGCGCTTCTGTCCTCAGACAGACTTATCATTGCGGTAATACCCTGCGGTATGGTCTTTGTAGGTATTACTACAACCTTTTTATTCTCTTCCAATTTTGCCGCCTGCTCGGCAGCCAAAATTATATTCTTATTGTTAGGTAAAATATAAACAGTCTCGGCATTCAACTTATCAATTGCATCTATGATATCCTCCGTACTCGGATTCATGGTCTGGCCGCCTTCAACCACTATATCCACACCTATTTCTTTGAAAATAGAGGTAAGTCCGCTACCTGCGCTTACACTGATAACCCCCATTTTCTTTTTGTGGTTCTGCTCTTTGAGAATCTTATCCACACCCTTTATGACTCTTTCTCTATGCTCTTCACGCATATTGTCAATTTTTAAGTTGGTAAGCTCACCGAATGTGAGACCCCTTTGAATGGCAAGTCCCGGATCGTTTGTATGTACATGTACCTTAACCACTTCATCGTCGGCAACACATACCAATGAATCTCCGATAGATGTCAGGAATTTTTTGAACTCCTCCTCATCCTTATCTGTAAATTCTTTTTTCAAATTCACTATAAACTCGGTACAGTATCCAAACTTAATATCCGCAGTATCTATATCATCTCTTGCGGCACCGCTAACTGCTGACGCCTTTGTAGAAAGAACTACATCTCCAAGCTCTATTATATTACCCTTAAGTCCTTCAAGGATACCGTGGAGTATAACCATAAGTCCCTGTCCGCCCGAGTCTACCACTCCCGCTTTCTTAAGTACAGGCAACATCTCAGGTGTCTGCTTAAGAGTTTCATCGCCGCATTTTAATACTTCCTCTAAAAACGGGATAATATCATCAAAATTGTCATATATTTCAAGCGCCTTCTCTCCCATAGCCTTGGCTACTGTAAGGATTGTACCTTCTTTCGGCTTCATTACAGCCTTATATGCTGTCTCACTTGCCTTATCAAAAGCAAGTGCAAGTTCAAACACATCTATAGTCTGCGACTCTTTTAAAATCTTTGCCGCCCCACGAAAAAGCTGTGAAAGTATAACACCTGAGTTTCCTCTGGCTCCGCGAAGTGAACCCTGCGCTATAGCCTTACAAAGTGTAGCTATATCATCACTCTGTTCAGCCGCCAGATTCTTTGCCGCCGACATTATAGTCATTGTCATATTTGTACCGGTATCTCCGTCAGGAACAGGAAAAACGTTCAGTTCGTTTATCCACTCCTTTTTAGCTTCCAAGCTTTTTGCTCCTGTTATAAAAGCACTTCTCAGTGATTGTGCATCAATCTGCTCTAGACTCACAAAAAATCCTCCTTAGTCTATTATTCGTACACCTTCTACGAATATATTTATTTTTCTTTACTTCCATTCCTGTGAAATTTTCAGCTTTATATTTTATAGTTTCTATCAGATTCTGAGTTATTGCACTGATACTTAGACCGTATGCAACTATGATATGAAAATCCAAAACAAGCTTATTGTCCTCTATTTTTACACTGATGCCCTTTGTCATACTCTCTCTCTTAAGGAGCCTTGCAATACCGTCTGTCACGGAAACTGCCGCCATGCCTACTATACCGAAGCACTCAACAGCCTGCATTCCGACATAGAATGCTATAACATCCGGATTTATACTTATTTGACCAAGATTTGTATTGATTTGCCCTTTATTCATATAACCCTCCAATCATATTTGTCAAAAGACCTTTATTTTTGTGGTACTGCCACCTAACTATGAAAGAATAAATATTTCGTAGTTTATATATAACCCAAAGTCCGAAAACCGCCTACATAAGACATATCTCGGATACTTAATCATACCATTTTTTTATGATAAAGACAATGCAAGCTTTTTAGCTTGGTAAACTGCCCACTGTTTGAAATTTTTTTATCCCGTAATATTTTTTTGTAGTACAATAGAAATATCATTTTTATAGAAGGTTGTTTATGGAATACAAGTTTGGTAAAAAAATAAAAATATTTTTCTTTCTCGGTGTAAGAGACAGCATCCCCATTGCTTTAGGGTACTTTGCAGTATCGTTTTCACTCGGCATAATGGCTACCAAATCGGGACTTTCCCCGCTTCAAGCGCTTGTTGCAAGTTTTTTAAACAATGCTTCGGCAGGAGAATATGCCGGATTTTCAATGATTGCCATATCCTCATCATATATAGAGATTGCCGTTATCACACTTATAGCCAATGCAAGATACCTCTTGATGAGTATTGCGCTCAGCCAAAGAATACGAAAAGATACACCTCTTCATCATATTCTGATAATTGCACATCTTTTGACGGATGAAATATTTGCAGTGTCCATTGCAAGACCCGGAGATGTCAACCCCTACTACACATTCGGAGTAATACTTACAGCTTCACCGGCATGGGCTTTCGGGACCTTCTTCGGTGCGGTTGCAGGCAATATCCTTCCGATAAGACTTGTCTCAGCTTTCAGCGTTGCACTCTACGGAATGTTTATTGCAATTATCATACCTGCAGCCAAGTCCGACAAGGTAATACTTTCACTTGTCGTTGTAAGCTTTTTACTCAGCTATATCTTTTCCTTTGACTTTTTTAGAATATCCGAAGGAATAAAGACGATTTTACTTACAGTTGTAATATCCGCTTTCGGAGCAATATTTTTTCCGCTGAAGAATGGAGACAGTAATGAATAAATGGATATATATCTTTATAATGTTTGCGGTAACTTATCTTATCAGGGTACTTCCGCTCACACTTATAAGAAAAAAATTGAAAAACACATTTATAAGGTCATTTTTATACTATGTGCCTTATGTTACACTATCTGTGATGACCTTCCCCGCCATATTACATGCAACCATGTCAAAAACTTCAGGACTTATAAGTTTTATTGTGGGAATCATTGCCGCATGGTTTTGGAGCCAACCTTTTCAAAGTGGCACTGATATGCTGCACATTGGTATTTGTAATTGAATATTTTATTGTATAAAAAAAGCTGACACAAAGTGTCAGCTCCTTTATCCCTGAATCTGTATCCTACACCCCAGATTGTCTCTATAAATTGAGGCTTTGAACTGTCAAGTTCTATCTTTTCTCTTATATTTTTTATATGTACCGTAACTGTCGATATATCACCCATCGACTCAAGTCCCCAGACTTCTCTAAAAAGATCTTCCTTGGAATATACCTTGTTCGGATGCTCAGTCAAGAATCTGAGTATATCAAATTCCTTTGCGGTCAATGTCCTTTCCTTATCATAGCACCAAACTCTTCTTGAGCTTGAATCTATCTTAAGTTCTCTGATTTCTATAATATCTCTGTTGGCTGCCGCAACACCTGCCAGCCTGTCATATCTTGTTATATGCGCCTTCACTCTGGCTACAAGCTCACTTGGTGAAAAAGGCTTAGTCATATAGTCGTCAGCACCCAGTCCCAGACCTCTTATCTTATCAATATCGTTTTTCTTTGCACTGACCATCACGATAGGTATTTCCTTTGTTGCCCTTATACGCCTGCATATCTCGTATCCGTCTAATCCGGGCAACATCAAATCCAATAGTACCAAATCATAATCTTCACTCAATGCTTTATCAAGTCCTTCTTTTCCGTCAGTTGAAATATCCACCTCAAAGCCGGAAATCTCCAGATAATCTCTCTCCAGCTCCGCTATGCTTACTTCATCTTCAATTATAAGAACTTTGCCCATTTTATATCTCCTACTTTTTTAAAACTATATCTATATCCGTTCCTACTCCGGATCTTGAAATAGCAACAACACTACCTTCATGATTCTCTATCACCTTTTTCACGATAGATAAACCTATACCGCTGCCACCAAGCTTGGTATTTCTTGATGCATCACTTCTGTAAACCTCTCAAATATATGAGGCAAATCCTTTTCATCTATACCTCTTCCGTTATCTGAGATTCTTATATTTATAGCATCCATATTCTCTTTGACTCTGAAGTGAATTTCAGGTTCTTCCTTATCCATATACTTCACCGCATTGGCCACTATATTATTCAAGGCCCTCTTTATCTGCTCTCTGTCAATATCTATCACGGTATCGGCATCGACATTGGCACTATATGAGAAATTTATTTTGATGGTATCCAGTTCAAGGTACAAATCCTTCACATAGTCATCGAAAAATTCTTTGACATTTGTCTTTTCAAAGTTATATGAAAACTCATTCCCTGAAACCCTTGAATAATAAAGCAATTCATCAATCAACTTAGTCATATCGTTTGTCTTATTGTATATAGTGGTCAAGTAATCTCTGACTTTTTGCGGTGAGGAGGCGACTCCGTCAAGTATCCCTTCCACATAACCTCTGATAGCCGTAAGCGGTGTCTTCAAATCATGTGAAATATTGCTCACAAGCTCTCTTGCGGCATTTTCGGAAAGAATCTTCTCCTCCTCATTTTCCTTTAATTTGATTCTCATTTTTTCAAAATCATTGTACAAAAAAGGAATTTCCACAAAATCTTTCTCATCCAATTCATAATCAAAATTACCGTCTGCAATCTTTTTGGTGGCTATACGCATCTTATCAAGCGGTACCAAAATCCTTTTATAAATCCAGAACCACATGACAATTGCAATAACATCTATGACACATGCAAGGATTGTAAGCCATAGGTCCACATCCCTTGCAGTTTCATAGTTTATACTATATATCAAAAGTATCGACGGTACAACTATTACAAGACAAACTACCGAAAATAAACCGGAGCCGATCTTCATTAGATACCCTTCTTAAGCTCCTCTACCTTGTCAAGTCTCTCCCAAGGAAGGTTAAGGTCATCTCTTCCGAAATGTCCGTAAGCTGCAGTCTGCTTAAATATAGGTTTTCTAAGTCAAGCATCTTTATTATTCCTGTAGGTCTTAAATCGAAATGCTTTCTAATAAGCTCAACTATAGCACTGTCGCTTATCTTACCTGTACCGAATGTATCTACAGATATTGATGTAGGATGTGCTACACCGATAGCATAAGACAACTGTATCTCACATTTCTTTGCAAGCCCTGCCGCTACTATATTCTTTGCAACATATCTTGCCGCATAAGCTGCCGATCTGTCCACCTTTGTGCTGTCCTTTCCTGAGAAAGCACCGCCGCCATGTCTTGCATAGCCTCCATAGGTGTCAACTATTATCTTTCTTCCTGTAAGACCTGAATCTCCGTGAGGTCCGCCTATAACGAATCTTCCTGTAGGGTTGATAAAGTACTTTGTATTCTCATCCACCATACCCTGCGGAATAATCTCGTCAAATACATATTTCTTTATATCCTTATGTATCTGCTCCTGTGTCACATCCTCATCATGCTGTGTGGAAAGCACTACAGTATCTATTCTTACAGGCTTGCCTTCCTCATCGTACTCTACAGTAACCTGTGTCTTACCGTCAGGTCTGAGATATTTAAGTGTACCGTCTTTTCTTACCTGTGTAAGTCTCTTTGCAAGGTTGTGAGCAAGGTATATAGGATAAGGCATATATTCCTTTGTTTCGTCTGTAGCATATCCGAACATAAGTCCCTGATCGCCTGCACCGTTGTCCTCATCTTCTTTGTCGATAAACTCTCTTGACTCCAATGCCTTGTCTACACCCATTGCAATATCCTTTGACTGCTCGTCAAGTGCTACAAGCACACTGCAGGTATCACAGTCAAAGCCGTACTTTGCTCTGTCATATCCTATCTCTCTTACCGTCTCTCTTACTATCTTTTGGATATCTACAGTAGCCTTTGATGAGATCTCTCCCATTACAAGCACCATTCCTGTAGTTGTAGCCGTCTCACAAGCCACTCTTGAATCCGGGTCCGCACCCAAATATGCGTCCAATATTGCATCCGATATCTGATCACACATCTTGTCAGGATGTCCTTCTGTAACTGATTCTGAAGTAAAAAGTCTTCTCTCTTCCATCTTTCTCCTATCTTTTTACACTTATATAAACCTTAGAATATAAACTAAACAATTAAGTATATCTTATATTAAAAAAGTCCACCAAACGGTGGACTAAGGCTTCCACTCATTGCTCGATTTCTCGCTCAGGTTGGCACCTTCCTAAAAGGGGTTGCCGTGACATCACAGATCCTTAACTCTCCGTCACTCTTAATAAGTGTATATAATACCCATAAGGGCAAATTTATTTTTGTTGCTCCAATAGTATAGCATTTTAGTATAGTTATGTAAATATGAAATTTATATTTATATTATCCGATGCTTTCATATTGTTATATAAACAGATATTTTAATTCCGATCCAAATAACTAAGTCTCCTTAAGCTTCCTTCATCAAAAGTATAACTCTGTGTTCTGAAAGGGTACTTAACCTCACTTTCATAATACCACGGGTCTTCACTGTGAGCAGGATTTTTTATTATATGAAAGCTTTGTGCCGGCATAAAACCCTGTGCAAGTAAAAATGCCTTTTCTCCGGCTTCTTTTTCACAGATATCCGCCACCATTACCACATGTCCGGGGCTTCCTCCCTTTATAAAAACATCTCCCACCTTAAGTTGTGATATATCTATCGGTTTTGCTTCTTTTTCCATAGAAAGTGTAGATGAATACGCAAATACAATTCTTAGATACTTTTTAAATGTCTCTTCACTGTTATCGGCATCAGTCTTCTTTCCCAATATGGCTTGTCATCCACAAACTTTACTCTATACCCCTGTTTCCAGTGGTTATAATCACATACAAAGCCGTCTACAAACTTAAAACTTATTTTATCCTCATTTCCGTTCTTATACAGATATTCGGCATATATTCTCATAATACTGTCTGCACACTGTTGCAAATCCTCTTCTCCTACTTCCATAGAAAATACCGCGGCGTGACCGTCTCCGCTCTTTTCCCTCTTATCAAAGTAATACACAGGAGTACCGTCAGGCTCAAGCGGATAATTCCCTATAAAATTGGCAAAGCTTCCCTTTTCCGCTTCCACTCTTTTATATCCTTTGGGAGTAATAAAGCGGGTAAAAAGCGTATTTCCCTCAGGATTTATAAAATCCGAAAGCTTTACAGCACTTTCCTCAGCGCTTTCTTTCTTGCTCTCATTATCAATAGCTTTGGCAGAAGTACTGTCTTTGGTAGTTGTACTTTCTGTTTCCTCGCTTGTGATGGTATTATTATCATTTCTCTTACATCCCGAGAATAAAAAGATCATCATAAGCAATAGTAAATAAAATTTATTTCTTTTCATAGTCGGTATACACTCTCTCAAATTCTTTATTCTTTCCGGTACACTTAATACTGTATATTTCATCAACACTATATGGCAACTGTTTAAGATAACTTCTTGTTATTATTAGGAAGTAATTATCGCAACCCTTTACCTTGCTTGCAAATTCCTTTGAAAAAACAAACTTGCTTCCTTCATCAATCACTACAACAGCGTTACTCAATTTATCAAGCTCGTCTTCCCAATTTTTCCCTTCCAGTGTTACAATATTTCCACCGCTAATCTTTACTCCGCTTTCTTTTCCCATATTATTGTAATCTCTAATCATGTCATACAATGTGGTCTTTCCTGTGCCGCTGTCTCCACAATGAATAGTAATATTACGATTCAGTGTGAATTTATAAGTGTTTCTTTGATTACTTATCTTAAAGCTTACCCTACCAACCATTACTGCATATTCTCCTTAAGATATTTATCCGCCGCATCTAAAAACTCTTTCATATTATGCACTATTAGTTTTCTATCATTTAAAATACGAATTTCAAAGTCTTCTTTTCCGAAATCCATTATATGATATAGGGCTATTGTGAAATTCTGTTCTTTTCCAAGCTTTAGTATCCATTTTGCACAATTATCTCCACAATTGGAAGCATTAAATGTCTTACCGGGTTCATTTTTCATCAGAATCAAGGCCTTTACGCCACCTGACAATTTATCCGGCGGAATTCGCCCTAAAACCGGGCTTTGAATAGTATTTGCATCCAAAACTTCAGACCTGTCAATATCTTTAATAGCGGCTCTTGCAAATTCATCTGTAATCCAGCTGTCTTTATATCTGTTTCTAAAATATACCGATGTATTATATATTACATTATCTCTGTCACCAAACCACACTCTGAGCACAGTATTCCTCCATAATTATATTTTTAATCGCCCTTATATGACTATATTATATCATAATTACTTTTAATTCTATAAAATCTGTTCCGAAATCCGTATTTCCTCTAATAAAATAGGACTTGAAGGGCATTTAAAGGGCAAATCCGCGTGGATTATCACTACTATGAATGCTCCTGCCATTATACTGCCTTTCTCTAATGATTACGGTAAGGTTTTAAAAAATCAGATTTTAAAGCAATGCGGTATTACACCTGCTAAATTAACCACCCTCACTCAGGTAGAATCTGTCACACAAGAAAAAAAGAAACTTATATTTACAAAAAAAATATCTTCAATAGCAAAAAAATATCTCTTAGATAAAATTTTTAAAAGGTGAGCCGAAACTTGACTCACCTAAATCTTTCATGTGTTAAGATTCCATTCCTACTTCCACTTCAAATCACAACTCTTTTGTATAATAGTACCTCTCCCCTGTATAAGGATATTCTTTCAAGGCAAACACCTCTTTATAACCATGTTTTTCATAAAATTTCGGTGCTTGAAAATTAAAAGTATCCACAAATGAATACTTACAGCCTCTATTTCTTGACTCATTTTCCGCCGTTTCTAAGATCTTTGAGCCAATTCCTTGTCCACGTAAATCATCACTGACATACAGATATTCAATCTCAAGCCAATTCCCGAAAGTCTCCGCTACCATTCCTGCAACCAAATTTCCCTCTTCATCTTCCAAATAAATATTAAGAGGTTCACTTTTAGACGGCTCTCTATTGGCTCTGTTATAAGCTCTGATTAGATTTGCCAGTTCATGTGTTCTTTCCGATTCTTTATTTTCCAACTTCATTTCCATACTGTATAAGTCCTTCACTATTTTTATACTTCTACAACAAGATTCTATAATCTCAAAGTTATGTGCTTTGTTTTTACACTATTCGATGGTTTAGACATACCGTTTTTTTAAGCTTTAGTTATTGGAATCCATAACTCCATTTTGTAATCAGGACTATGCATATCACCTTCATAGTAATATTCAAAGTCAGACTTTCCTGAGTGAACATAGCCATGCTCGGGAAAGAATACTTCCATCGCATATTTCCATCCGGTATGAATGCAATCCGGAACACTTCCTGTTAACTCTACAACGGCATAATCTGCTTCATCAACTTCTAAAACATCTAAGCCCATGCTTCTTGCTTTGTCTACATCATTAACAATATAGCCTGCCATATAGTTTATTGTGCTTGGGTTTTCCACATCATGGCAAACGCCAACACTTTGACCGTTTCCCAAACTTGCAAGTTCATCGTGGCTATATTTTTCATACAGCTTATCCCAGACACTTGGACATAATGATGAATTAATGCTTTGTTCATTTACTCCTGCGACTGCAAAGGCTTGTTTCTTTTGAATTGTAATATTCATGCTTCTTCCTCCTCTTACACTGAGTGCTAATTGCACCCGTGAAACTAATTTAAATGGTTTCCCATTTCTCACCTCTGAAGGAGTAAATCCATGAAAATTTTTAAACGCTGTTCCAAATGAATCTGATGACTCGTATCCGAATTTGAATGCAACATCAATAATCTTATCATCCGTATCTCTTAATATAACGGCTGCTTCCGTCAATCTTCTGCTTCTTAAATATTCTGAGAGCGTTGTTTCGGTCAGAATAGAAAACAAGCGACTGAACATTGAATAAGAGTATCCTGATAACCGGGTTACTTTCTTTTCATCAATTTCATCATCAAGAACTGTTTCAAGATAATCAATCGTATCGTTAAACGACTTGATAATATTCATTTCAAATTCCCCCTTTTTTTGGTTTATTTAGTATAGAGGAAGATTTCTTTTCCTACCCTACAGCATCCGTACAAGTTTTATAGGTTTTATCTCATAGAAACTTATAGCTTGTCACGTTCAGCAAATTCAGATTTTTAATTCGGTTCCATATTCAGTAAAATCTTAAGGGTTATACTTTATATTGCTTCCACTACCTGTTCCTTTGTTCAAGGTCGCGTTTTGCGGCCTTGAAAGTTCATCTATTACCACGATTTCTTTATTTTCTTTTGTCATAAAATGCACTTCACCGAATTCATATTTATCCAGCTTGTCAAACCGGGGGATATCAATTTAATTCCAGTTGAGAATAGCCTGCATTTTTTGCACATTCTATACAAGACATAGCGAGAGCCCTACCTATTCCAAGCCCCCAAAAATCTTTTTCAATCGCCATTCCAAATTCTGCACGATGTCTAATTTTGTTCTGACCTTTCTGATTTAAACCGGCAATTCCAATAATACACCCATCGACAACAGCACAAAGATACACTTCCTTATCTGAGTTTTCTTTTTCAGTCAAAAATTGCTCTTCAAGCGTTACATCAAATGTTATTTCATCTTTGTACGATGATAAAAAATCTGTTTGCTCGTGAGTTGAAAGAAAAATATTTAGAACTTCCTGTGCATCGCTTCCAACAGCATTCCGAATTAAACACATTTTACCATTCTTTAAAATAATATTTTTAGTAAATTCCATCTTCTATAATCTCCTACTATTTGTAATTTACATATTATTGTAAACCGGAAGTTATGCATCTATATTAAAGGAATTCATAAGTTCCCCAAAATACTCAACTTTTTCCGGAAGAAAAAAATAGTTATACCACGCTTCAAGGGTTTGATGAGAATATAGTTTTAAGTTTTTCAAAAAAATGTATCTTGTACATACATATATTTTTCATAATGACTCCTCTAATTTAAAATTTACGACTACTAATTTATCTACTTCTTACAATTCATTCCGATTACTATGCCTAAAAGCATCCCAATAGACATTCCGATAGCTAAATTTTCTTTGCCCAGTGATATTCCAATCGCAGTACCTAAACACATGCCAATAGACATACCTTCGGACATGTAGTTATCTTCTTTATGATCCTCTTTTTGTTCATTTCTTTTTTTGATTTTTTTCTTTGTAATGATAATTGTAAAAAAATTGCAACTAAACTTACTAATATCACAGGTAACACTATTTTTATTATTTGCATTTAACTAACCTCCACAAATTTCAAATTCCCAAACACCCTTCTAATCCCATCTTCATAACACCTGCTATCAAAATCCGGTTTATACTTTGTAGTTTTCTTCTCAATGATATCCGAAAGCTCCAAAAGATAGTCCTTATACATTTTAAGAAACTTACTTACACTTTCTGTCTTTTTTGAGTTCCACTCATTTAAGCTGAAATGAACATATACCATAAATTTCCCCGCTTTAGAATAATATCTCGCCTGATAGATTCCCGACTTAGGATAATACTTTGATACATTTCCGCTAAGGCAAACACAAATATCCATCTTCTGCAATGTCTCTATCTCAACGCTTTCAAAAGTTTTTTTCATTTCTTTTCTTACCGTTCTTGCAGTAGATAATATATTATCCAATATATCATCCGTTCCGCCAACAATAATATTCATATTGACTTTCATATTTTCCTCAAATCAGCTGTGAAGTTGAACCCCTCCGACGCTTGACATAATACCCAAAAAGCCAACGCAACCACAGGCTGCATCGGCTTTTCTATTAACAATTCCGGGCGTCCAAAAACGCCTTAGCTATCACTATATCCTCAGGTGTTGTTACCTTAATATTTTTATAATCACCATCTATCAGCCTTACTTTGGTATCGGTAAATTTCTCCACCACCATTGCATCATCTGTGATGCCTAGATTCTTATAGTCAGTTTATACAGCTTTTCAAAGGCAGACTTTATCAAAGCTATATCAAAGCACTGCGGAGTCTGGATAATGCAAAGTGTATTTCTATCAATTGTCTCTCCGCCAAATCCTCCGTCTCGCACTCTTATAGTGTCTTTCGGGGTTACTACGGGTACAACAGCCCCATATTTAAAGGTCTCTTCTATACATCTGTTTATAAGCTCCACACTTATCATGGCTCTGGCACAGTCATGTATCAGACAGATATCGCCTATGGCTTCTTTTAGCCCGTTGTATACTGAATCATATCTTTCATCACCACCGGCTACAATACTTTTTACCTTACTAAATCCGTATTTTTTTACAATATCTTCTCTTACAAAATCAATGTCAGCTTTTGAGGTTACTACAATTATATCATCCGCATTACTTTCACTGAAGGCTTTTAGTGAATAGTATAACAAGGGCTTATCAAAAAGCTCTACAAACTGTTTCTTTTTCTTGGCACTAAATCTCTTTCCGCTGCCTGCGGCAAGTATTATCGCCGTACTTCTCATAATCATATTCCAATATCAATAAATACTCTTTAAAATCACAGTTCCAGATTCGGCACCGCATTCAGTGTCAAATCCTTAAAGTTGTTGTTAATATACTCAAAGTATGCGGCTACACCTATCATTGCCGCATTGTCGGTACAAAATATCGGTGAAGGGAAGTGAAGTTTCAATCCTTCCTCATTACACTTTTCTTCCATTAGGCTTCTAAGTGCGGTATTTGAAGCCACACCGCCTGCCATAGCTACATTCTTTATATTGTAATCCTTTGCAACCTCAATAGTATGCTCCACCAAAACCTCTACAACGGCTCTTTGAAATGAAGCTACAAGGTCATTTACATTTATCTTTTCACCGGTCATATTTGCCTTGTTTTGATAATTTAAAACTGCGGACTTTACACCTGAAAAGCTGAAATCATACTTTGAGTCATTTACTCTTGCCTTTGGAAACTCTATAGCATGAGGATTTCCAAGCTTAGCCGCCTTATCAATCTTCGGACCTCCCGGATATCCAAGCCCCACACTTCTTGCCACCTTATCAAATGCCTCACCTGCAGCATCATCTCTTGTGGTCGCAATTATCTCAAAATCATTATAATCCTTTACAATTGCTATTTCGGTATGACCGCCTGAAACGATAAGACATACAAAAGGAGGTTTAAGCTCCTCATGTTCTATAAGGTTTGCAAATACATGTCCTTTTATATGATGTACACCTATAAGAGGTTTGTTAAGACCGTAAGCAAGCGCCTTTGCTTCGCCTACTCCTACAAGCAGGGCTCCTACAAGCCCAGGACCGTAGGTAACCGCTATTGCATCTATATCATCAAAGCAACATTTGCTTCTTTCAACGCATCTTTTATTACAAAATTTATATTTTCTATATGCTTTCTGGAGGCAATCTCAGGAACTACGCCTCCGTATATTGTATGTAAGTCGATCTGTGATGATATAATATTTGAAAGTACCTTTCTGCCGTCCTCTACTACAGCTGCCGCAGTCTCATCGCAGGAGCTTTCTATTGCAAGTATCTTTATATTATTCTTCTTCATAACCCAGTTCTACACTCCATCCGTCTTTTGCAGTCTTTATAGCCGGAAAAATTTTCTTCAGCTTATCAATATACTCGTCAGGCTTGTTCATTGAAGGTGAATAATGTGTAAGCCACATTCTCTTGGGATTTGCCTCTTTGCCGAGATTTGCAGCCTCAGTCATAGTCATATGCTTATAACCTTTGGCATTATCCTCCTTATCATCTTCACCGTACATACCCTCACATATAAAGAGGTCACAATCTGTGGCATACTCCGCAATAACAGGTACAGGTCTTGTATCGGTACAATAGTTGACCTTTATACCTCTTCTGGCTTCACCCATTACCATATCGGGAGTATAGGTTTTATCTCCGTCTTTGATAATCTCGCCATGCTGCAATTTATTCCAATACTTTAGAGGTATATCAAGTTCTTTTGCTCTTGTGGCATCAAACTTTCCCTTTCTCTCAATAGAGATTCTGTAACCGTAACAAGTCACCCGATGATTGACCTTATACGCCTCTATCTTATATGGGGCAAAATCTATCACTTCTTCGTTTTCTCTAAGTTCTCTAAACTGTATTTCAAAAGGGAGCTCAGGCGCTATAACTCTCATAGCATTTACAACTCTCTCAAGTCCTTTTGGACCTATTACAAGCAGAGGTGTGGTCTTTTCACAATTTCCCATTGTAAGCAAAAGCCCCGGAAGTCCGCTTATATGGTCCGCATGATAATGTGTAAAGCAGATCACATCTATAGGCTTCGGGCTCCATCCCTTTTCCTTTATCGCAATTTGGGTGCCTTCGCCGCAATCTATCAAAAGATTTACTCCCTCACATCTTGCCATCATTGAAGTCAGCCATCTGTAAGGCAGCGGCATCATGCCCCCTGTACCTAATAAACAAATATCTAACATTTTATATATCCTTCCATCAACAGAGCATCATCTGTAGGGTTATTGTAATATTCTCTTCTGATCCCTATCTTTTTAAAGCCGTAGTTTTCATAAAGCCTTATGGCTGCGGTATTTTTACTTCTTACCTCAAGAAATACTTTCTTTACCTTAATTTTCCTCAGATTTGAAATCATAAAGTTCATAAGTTCATGAGCAAACCCTGAGTTTCTGCTGTTTTTATCTGTGGCTATACGAAAGAGTTCGGCCTCATCCATATTTACTCTGAAAATAATATAGGCTAAGACTCTATAGCCTTCTTCGATTACCATACAGTAATCAAATTTTGATTCTATAGAGTCTTTTATATTTTTTTCGCTCCAGGCATCACTGAAAATATCACATTCAAGTTCCCTTATCGCCTCGGTATCAGAGGGAAGCATCGGTCTTAGCCACATCTCTCTCTCTTTCCGCCTGACTTTTTCTAAGGTAATTCGGCTTCATATCATCTGCCGATATAACCTTGCCGGCTTTCATCATTTCCATACCGAGCATTGCAATATTCGATGCTCTCTGTCTGTTTAAATTCAGCGGTGCAAAATCATGTTTCATTGTAAGTTTTTCATCAATATATTCTCTGAATACCGGTACACCGTCACCTAAGAATATCGCTCTTTCCACATTTTCCTTTGCACCTGTTTCTTTTAAAATTTCAAAAAGTTCGTCTATAGACACCGCCATAGACGCTGCTTTGACCTCTAGTTTTGTGTCATTTTTATATATTCCGGTATACACCTGATTTCTTCTGGCATCCATTATCGGCACTATAAGTGCATCACTTGCATAGATATTCATTGCCATAGCATCAAGTGTAGGAACTTCTATAAGTGGCAAATCCAGTGCCAGTCCAAGTCCCTTTGCACTTGCAGCCCCTATTCTAAGACCTGTAAATGAGCCGGGACCTCCTGAAACGGCTATATACGAAAGCTCACTAAGGCTTATCCCCGTCATCTTTACTATCTCATCAAGCATCGGCAACAATGTTTCCGAATGTGTCTTTTTAAAATTTGTAGTGTATTCAGCTATTGTCACATCTTCATCTATTATTGCAACTGAAGCCACCAATGCGGCACTTTCAATTCCTAAAATCTTCATCATCCATACCTTCTACAGCTACTTCTCTATAATCAAATCCCTTTTCAAGGTTCTTTGATATAACCACTCTTATCAAATCTTTCGGCAATGCTTCCTCTATCAGAGTTGACCACTCTATAAGAATGACTGCATCATCAAATAAAAACTCGTCAAAACCTATCTCGTCAAGCTCCGATATATCACTAATCCTGTATACATCAAAGTGGTGCAGCCTTTTATCGCCCTCATAAGTCTTTACTATATTGAAGGTGGGGCTTACAATATCTCTTTTTATATTAAGCCCTGCACCTATCCCCTTTGCAAATACGGTCTTGCCTACTCCAAGGTCTCCATCCAGACATACTACTACAGGGCCGCTTCTTTTTTTCAAAACATTTGCAAGTTTGTAGGCAATATCAAATGTATCCTTGTCGCAAAAGCTGTCAAAAACAATTTTACTCATTCTAAAATATACTCACTCTTGTCTTTTCTTTTAAAATAGCGACTATTTTTTCTTTATTACCTTTTGTATACCTGTCAGGTAAAAGATAACCTCTTATCGCATCCACATATATAACTATAATTCCCGGCAATATCCTTGAACGAAATCCGCTTTCCCACTTAAAGTCAACCTTTTCATCTCCCGATGATACCTCTATGCCCTCGTCGTCAAGCGAAAGAGAAAGCTCTGCCCTGACGGCATCCGTTCTTGCCTGCTTTTGTGACTTTAAGTAAAGCATAGCCGGCTGCACTATAAGAAACATATTTGACATTACCAAAAACAGAACCTTTCTCGGAATATCAATTCTGTTCCAGGTAGTAATCATAAAATAATACATTGCCACAGTGAACAATATATTGAAAATAAGCAAAAATCCTCTGTTGCTATGATACATGGAAAACAACCAAATATCCTTAGCATTCAGTTTCATATCTATTTTTATTTTATTCATATCAATCAAATACCATAGACAGCGCTATTCTCTTTTTCTTCAAATCCACACTGTCCACCCTTACTTCAACAATATCTCCAACACTTACCGCCTCAAGCGGATGCTTTATAAACTTCTTACTAAGCCTTGAAATATGCACAAGTCCGTCCTGATGTACTCCGATATCCACAAATGCACCGAAGTCGATAACATTTCTTACAGTACCCTTTAAAATCATGCCTTCTTTCAAATCTTCCATCTCCATAACATCCGTACGGAGTATAGGCTTTTGCATCTCATCTCTCGGGTCTCTTCCCGGCTTTCAAGCTCCTTTACAATATCTCTTAGAGTGATTTCACCGATTTCAAGTTCATCACTTATCTTTTTGAAATCATGTATTTTCTTTGAAATACCGCTAAGACCTGATAAAGTGATATCACTGTCACTATAGCCTAAGCTCTCCAAAAGTTTTTTTGTGGCGGCATAACTTTCAGGATGCACACTTGTCATATCAAGAGGTTCTTTTCCGTCATTTATTCGAAGGAAGCCTGCACATTGCTCAAATGCTTTAGGTCCAAGCTTGGAAACCTTCAAAAGCTCTTTTCTTGTTTTGAAGCTTCCGTTTTCTTCTCTGTATACCACTATATTCTTGGCAACAGCCTTTGATATACCTGAAATATACTCTAAAAGCGGTGCAGATGCGGTGTTTAAATCCACACCTACTTTGTTTACACAGTCTTCCACCACCGCGCCAAGCGCCTCAGAGAGCTTCTTTTGGTTCATATCATGCTGATACTGACCCACACCTATAGACTTAGGGTCTATCTTTACAAGCTCCGCCAGCGGGTCCTCAAGTCTTCTGGCAATTGAAGCCGCCGACCTCTGTCCCACGTCAAAATTCGGGAACTCCTCTGTAGCAAGCTTACTTGCGGAGTATACACTTGCTCCGGCCTCATTTACTATAATGTACTCAAGCTTTGTGTCCACTTCCTTTATAAGCTCTACAATAACGGCTTCAGACTCTCTGGATGCCGTACCGTTTCCAAGAGAAATAAGACTTATATTGTACTTTTTTATAAGCTCCTTTAATACCTTCTTGGCTGCCTCCACCTTGTTTTGAGGTGCTGTAGGATAGATAACTGTGGTATCCAAAACCTTTCCCGTTTCATCCACTACGGCAAGCTTACAACCTGTTCTGAAGGCAGGATCCCAACCGAGTACCACTCTGCCCGCTACAGGAGGTTGCATAAGAAGCTGAGTAAGGTTCTTGCCGAACACCTTGATAGCCTCATCCTCCGCCGCCTCTGTAAGGCTTGATCTTATATCCCTTTCTATGGAAGGTGCAATGAGCCTTTTATATGCGTCGTCAACAGTATCCTTTAATATCTGCTCTGTAAACTTATTATGCTTTTTTATGATACTTCTTTCAAGGTATTTGATAATGTCATCAACAGGCGGATCAAGTTTTACTGTAAGTATTTTTTCATCCTCACCTCTGTTTATAGCAAGTATCTTATAGCCTGCCACCTTTGAAACACTCTCCGCAAAGTTATAATAATTTTCGTATACGGACTCCAATGTTTCATCCTTTGCTGCTGACACTAAAATACCCTGCTTAAAACTCATCTCTCTTATCTTATTTCTAAAGCCTGCATCATCTGAAATCTTTTCGGCTATGATATCCATAGCTCCGGATATAGCATCCGCCTCAGTCTCCACCTCAAGCCCCTCTTTATCTGAGAGATATTTTTTGGCTTCCTCGGTAGCGTCATCTTCAAGTTTTTCTTCAAATATATCATTTGCAAAGCCTTCAAGTCCCTTTTCAACGGCAATCATTGCCCTTGTACGCCTCTTCGGCCTGAAAGGTCTGTATAAATCATCTACCGCTACCAAAGTAATTGCGTCTTCAATTTCTTTTTTCAACTCGTCGGTCAGCTTGCCCTGCTCCTCGATGGCTGAGAGTACCTGAGTCTTTTTTTCCTCAAGATTTCTAAGATACTTCAGTCTTTCATCAAACTGTCTGAGTATCTCATCATTTAGCGAACCTGTAACTTCTTTTCTGTACCTTGAAATAAAAGGAATGGTATTACCCTCATCTATCAATTTGATAGTAGCCTCTACCTGTGCCGTCTTTATGCCAAGCTCTCCTGCAAGTATTTTTACTATATCAGTCAAAATTGCCTCCTTATCAATGCGCTATATACATTTGAATATAGTCCTGTATAACCTTAATCTGTTCCGGTCTGAATTGATTTAAAATTCTTTGATCCTTCAGCTGTACCACCACAAAAAGTATCATGGCATATATGATAAGTCCGATAATTATCCCAAATATTCCGGTCACAATACCGGCCACAGCCTTTCCTCTCATTCCGCCTTTGGCTGAGATAAGGGCAAAAGCAATTGCAAATATCCCAAGCGGAATCCCAAGCGGAACACCCGATGTGGGCAGTGAACACATACATGACAGTATTGAGACTATGCCGAACACCATCGACCTGTTCTCCCACCTCTTTTTTGTCTTTTCTTCAGTATTTTTCATCTATAATCCTCGTCTATTTCAGTAAGTCTATGCCTCTAAAAACCAAAAACCAGTCCTTCACAACCCAATTCAAAAGCATTATAACGACTCCGATATATAGCATAGGCAGAATAATCTTATCCTTATTCAAATGCCTGCCGCTAATCTTATACTTTACTACAAAAGCGAAAAAAATAAAAGTTGCAATAACCGTATACAACACTATCGGATTATAAATAAAGCTCTTTTCTACATTTCCTCTTATCAAAAACCTGACTGCCCTTGTACCTCCGCATCCCGGACAATATAATCCTGTGAACTCGTGAAATACACATGGCGGCAGCGGTTTACCAATTTATCAAATATTCTTTCCATATAAAAATATAGCACCACCTGTGGTGGTGCCGAATGCTTAAGCTATCTTTGTTCTAATATATTTTATCACATCACCGAGATTATTCAAGACTGCAATGAAATCTCTTTCCTTCATAAGTTCTGTAACCAATGCGAACTCATCTTTGCCGTCAAGGTATACTTCCTTTGCATTCTTGAATGTCTCTTTGCACTTATCTATAAACTTGGCGTCCCTTCCCTTAAATCTTACAAAGTACTTGTGGCTTGTCTCATTCATATCGACTACATCCTGCTTTTCATCTCCCCAGCCGAATGTTGCCACATTTTTATCCTTATTCTTTGTAATGGCTACTATATCCGCCACTACTGCACTTGCTGTAGGCAGCTTACCTGCGCCGCTTCCGTATAACATACTCTTTCCGAGCATATTTCCTTCCACCATGATACCGTTGAACACATCATTTACCATGTAGAGAGGATGGTCTCTTTCAACCATTACAGGTGCAACAAATGCAAATACCTTGCCGTCTTCAAACTTTGAATCTCCGAAGAGCTTAATAGAAAGCTTCATATGCTTTGCATATTCAAAATCTGTAGTGTCTATCTTTGTAATACCCTCTGTATGGATTTCCTCAAAGTTCACTTCCCTGCCTGTTGCCAAAGATGCCAATATTGCAATCTTTCTGCAGGTGTCATAGCCTTCCACATCAGCCTCCGGATTTCTCTCGGCATATCCAAGCTCCTGTGCTGTGGAAAGTGCTTTTTCAAAGTCCTCACCCTCTACATCCATCTTTGTAAGTATATAGTTTGTAGTACCGTTTAAGATACCTGTAATCTCTTTAAAATGCTCACCTGCATAGCTTTCTGTAATTGTTCTGATTATCGGAATACCTCCGCCTACACTCGCCTCAAAGAAGAAGTTTACATTTTTTTCTCTTGCAATCTTTAAAAGCTCTGTACCGTGTGCAGCTACCAATGCCTTATTTGATGTGGTGACATGCTTTCCTGAAAGAAGCGCGTCTCTTACAAACTCAAATGCAGGAGATGTTCCTCCCATTGTCTCCACAACCACATCTATATCATTATCTTCTATTATTTCCTTTATGTCATGTACAACAAGACTTTCCCACTCGCTTCCTGCAAACTCACGGATATCAAGAATCTTTTTTACCGCTATATCTTCACCTGTCTTCCGCTTTAAAAGAGCATTGTTCTCCTTTATAACTTCATATACACCTGAACCTACTGTTCCAAATCCTAAAATTGCAATATTAAACATATATTACTCCCTAGCTAAAATTTTTATATCAAATATGCCTTCCAAACTCCTGATTTCATCTACCAGCTTAGACAAGTCTCCGGTATCCTTTAAAATCTCTATAGACAAAGAAATAGTTGCCACACCGCTTACCGGTATAGTTTGATGTATTGTCAAAATATTGGCATGATATTTTGCAACTACTGCCAAAAGCTCCGATAAAAGCCCCGGTTCATCTGATATCTGAATTGAAAGGGTAATATTCCTTCCCTTTGAAGAGTCATCAAACGGAAATATATCATCCTTATATTTATAAAATGAGCTTCTGCTTATACCACATTTATCTGTGGCTTCTTTTACAGTCATCATCTTATCCGCTGTCAGCAGTCTTTTCGCCTCAACCACTTTTATAAGTACCTCAGGCACCGCCTTGTCTTTTACCACATAATATTTGACATTCTGTTCCATGTTCGCCTCTAAAATACATCTGTTCGTCTACCGCACAATGATAGCATACAGGATTTTAAATTGCAAGTAAAAATCATATACCGCATCCGATTTAAGATACAAAAAAGAGGCCGAATACACAGCCTCTAAAAAAATTTATGCTAAATGCTTCTTAAGTTCATCAGCTATTTTGCTCTCAAGTTCTCTTGCACTTGACTCATTTTCACCGGTTATTGCAAGGTATAATTTAAGCTTAGGCTCGGTTCCTGAAGGTCTTAATACCGCACTTGAATTGCCCTCAAGCATATACTTGATAACATTTGACTTCGGAAGCTTTATCTCTTCCTTGGCACCTGTTTTCAGTGTAGTCTGAATAGAAGTCTCATAATCTCTTACCTCAAGCACCTTTACACCTGCAATTTCACTTGGAGTATTGTTTCTGAAGCTGTCCATTATCTCATTCATCTTGTTCATACCGCTCTCGCCGTCAAACTCAAATGAATAAAGTGTATTCAGATAATAGCCGTACTTCTTATAAAGTCCCTCAAGTACCTCAAGCAGTGACTTTCCTTCGGCCTTATAGTATGCAAACATCTGTGCAATCAGATATGAACCGTTTACGGCATCCTTATCTCTTACATAGCTTCCTGAAAGGTAACCGTAGCTCTCCTCAAATCCAAGAAGATATCTGTCAACCTCACCGTCCTTTTCAAGACCTGCAATCTGATCTCCGATATACTTGAATCCTGTAAGCACATCTCTGGTCTCAATGCCGTAATCGTCAGCCACTCTCTTTGCAAGGTCCGTGGTAACTATAGTCTTTACAAGTACAGGCTTCTTAGGCATTATACCCATAGCAATCTTTCTCTTTGCGATAAAGTCTGTAAGAAGTACACCTACCTCATTACCTGAGAAAAGTCTGAAGTCGTCGCCCTGCTTACGGCAATACCCACTCTGTCACAGTCCGGGTCTGTAGCTATAAGTATATCAGCACCTACATCCTTTGCAACCTTAAGTCCTACCTCAAGCGCCTGTCTTATCTCAGGGTTAGGGTATGGGCAGGTAGGAAAATCACCGTTTGGAGTAGCCTGCTCTTTAACCACTTCGATATTTGTGAAACCGTTTTTCTTAAGGCAGGTTGTAACACATCTAAGTCCTGTTCCGTACAGCGGTGTATAAGCGATCTTTACGTCCTTATTTATATCGTCACCTATGAAAGTCTGTGTTGAAACCGCATCTATGAACTCGTTAAAAGTATGCTCACTTATATACTCTATAATACCTGTCTCAAGTCCTTCTTTGAAGTCCACAATCTTGTAATCGGAGAATGTGTCTACACTGTTTATCTCATCAAGTATTCTGTCTGCCGCTTCATTTGCTATCTGACATCCGTCCGCACCGTAAACCTTATATCCGTTGTACTTTGCAGGGTTGTGGCTGGCTGTTACCATTATACCGCCGTCACATCCGAGCTCTCTTACCGCAAAAGAAAGTGCAGGTGTAGGCATAAGCTCTTTCCATATATATACCTTGATTCCCGCTCCTGCAAATATTCCTGCCGCCCATTTTGCAAAAAGCTCCGAATTATGTCTGCTGTCATATGATATGGCAATCTTAGGAGTCTTTGAAATAGAATTTATATAGTTTGCCAATCCTCTGCTGGCTTTACCTACAGTATAGATATTCATTCTGTTGCTTCCGACACCGAGTACTCCTCTTAAACCTCCTGTACCGAATGCGAGTTCCTTATAGAATCTGTCGTTGATAGCGTCTTCGTCGTTCTCTATAGCTGCAAGCTCCGCTATAAGATTTTCATCCTTAAGTTTTGCACTCTTCCAAGTCTCATAAGTTTTTTTTGTAAGTTCGTTCATAATGCTCCTTTCATAGGGAATATATGTTACCCGATTGCTGCACATTTGCACTCACAATCCTTGTACCATCATACCAAATTTCACGGTTATTTTCCAGCATGTTTCGTACTTTCTCTGCCGTAATAGAAAATATATTGTTGAATAACTCCGGCATAACCGTCATAGAGTTTTAGCGGAAATTCTCCGTCATAATGCTCATCAATCATTCTCTTTATCCAAACGTCTATAGGGAAGGCCGCAATCCTGTGATATCCGAAAAGCGCCACACAGTTTGCAACCTTGATACCCACTCCCTTAAGGCTCATAAGTGCCGCCAAAAGCTCATTGTCATCAAGACGGCTTAAAGCTTCAAGGTCGATATCTCCTCTATATACAGCCTTTGCACTCGCCTCTATATAAGGACTTCTGTACCCGAGCGAACAGGCATTCAGATCATCAAGACTTGCATCTGCAAGTGCCTTAGGTGTAGGGAAGGCAAAAAACTCACTGTTTTTATCAATATTTTTTATAAAATCAGGTACCTGCATATCTATCTTCTTGCCGTAGGTTCTTGCAAGTTTTTCGATAGATGATTTTATCGCAGGTATGCTCTTTCTTTGTGAAATAATAAAGGATATAAGCATCTCCCACTTGTCCTGATTAAGTATCCTGATACCGTAAGAGTACTCGGCGGCATTTATCAAAAACAAATCATCGGGAGGAATGTTCTTTTCAAAATCACTGTAGTCAAGCCTTAAGTCAAAATAGTCAATCCAAAACTCTTCAAACTCGGACTCACTGCATGAGAGTATGTATCCGTCACCATCCTCTTTTATAAACAAAAGCTTATCTCCTGCCACAAGGCTGTATTCATCGTCATAAACATTAAATCTAAATATCTGTCCGCTCTCTGCGATCTTTTTCATATCCAGATACGGGTATTGTATTCTAAACATATTCATCCATTCTTTCTTTAAAATCTTTCGGCAACTCACATTCAAGGTATAAATTTTCACCTGTTATCGGGTGTATGAAAGAAAGGCTCTTTGAATGCAGCAACGGCCTGACATTCTCTTTATCATAATACCTTTTATTATACAAATAATCTCCCACAAGAGGATGCCCTATATAACTCATATGAACTCTTATCTGATGTGTCCTGCCGGTATCAAGCCTAAGTTCTATCAAAGAAGCTCCTTTAAGCCTTTTTAATACCTTATAATGAGTGATTGCCCTATGGCCTTCCTTGCTTACTCTACGCTTTATAAGCGTATCATCCTCTCTGGCTATAGGTGCATCTACGGTCCCGCTCTCTTTAAGGCTTCCGTCGTCTTCAACTATTGCATTGTATACTCTTTTTATCTCACGCCTTTGCATGGAAGTATTAAGTATTCCTGCACTTAAAAAATGCTTTGCCACAACCGTGAGACCTGTAGTGTCCCTGTCCAGCCTGTTTATACATCTGAAGACAAAGTTTTTGTCCCTGTAGCAGTACATCAAAGCATTGGCCATAGAATTTTCATAGTTGTTGAGGCTTGGATGTATCGGCATATCACTTGGCTTATTCACCACCACTATATCCTCATCCTCATATTTTATATCAAGCTTTATAAAAACAGGCAATATATTTTCGCTCTTTTTATATTCACATACACGAACCAGAAGCCGGTCAAATCTTGCCGGCTTCTGATTCATCTACGCCCAAGTTCCATTGAGCACTATACCGTTTTCATATTTTTTAAGCTCCACTATATTGGATGAAGTATATCCCTTACTCTTTAAAAAGTCCGATATACTCTTATAGTCTTTATCTATTATATACAGAATCTGTCTTTCCATTACTTCATCATCTTCTTTATAGTATTTGACAGCTCGACTATCTTTTCCTTTCTCTCCTCATCACTGCCTGTAGCGGCGGCATCAAGAATACATCCTTCTATATGGCCTTCAATGATGGTACGATTCACTCTCTCCAAAAGAGCTCTGGTGGCAAGGACCTGATTGGATATGTCGATGCAGTATCTGTCCTCTTCCACCATCTTTATGATTCCCTCAAGCTGTCCTTTTGCAGTTTTCAATTGTCTCAGAACAGTCTTAGAGTCAGCTCTCATTATACCACCTCATAACCTGCGTCAGTGATAGCCTTCTTTACCTTCTCAAGGTCTGTACCTTCGGCGTACTCTATTGTAACATTTTCTCATCCAAATTCACTATTGAATTACTTACACCCTCTACAGCCTTTGTTACCTTCTCCACTGTTGCCTTACAATGTCCGCACATCATTCCGTTTACATTAATTACTGTTGTCATAGTTTTTCCCTCTTTCTTTTTTTCATTATTTTCAATGAGAACTATCTCATCATTGCCTGATTTATTATTTTTTATATTCTTCGGCTTAAAACCGCGAAGTCTGAGTGCGTTGCTTACCACACATACACTGCTCATTCCCATAGCTGCAGCACCGAACATCGGACTGAGCTTCCATCCGAGGCTTAGATAAAATACACCTGCCGCAAGCGGTATTCCTACAGAGTTATAAAAGAACGCCCAGAAAAGGTTCTGCTTTATATTCCTTATAACCGCCTTGCTGAGGTCGATAGCTGTAGCCACATCCTTAAGTGAGCTGTGCATAAGTACTATATCCGCACTCTCTATAGCCACATCGGTTCCGGCACCTATTGCAATACCTACATCCGCTCTTGCAAGTGCAGGTGAATCATTGATACCGTCACCTACCATTGCCACCTTATGTCCTGCTTCCATAAGCTTTCTTACATGCTCTTCCTTATCTGTAGGAAGTACTTCGGCTATTACCTTGTTGATACCTGCCTGCTTTGCAATAGCTGTTGCGGTATTCTTGTGATCACCCGTTAAGAGTACCACATCTATATCTCTTGCCTTAAGAGCCTCTATAGCCTCTTTACTGTCATCCTTTATTGTATCCGCTACCGCAATGATTCCTATCAGCTTGTCATCCGCCATAAAATACATCGGAGTCTTACCCTGTGATGCCAGCTCATTGCCCTTTTCAAATACGGAGTCAAGCCCTGAATTATTTTCGACAGCTTCCCTTATTGCCTGCTCATTTCCGGCCACAATCTTTTTGCCGTCAATATCGGCTCTGATACCTCTTCCCGACTGTGCGGTGAAGTTTTCAGGGGATGAGAATGTCAAATTCTCTTCTTTAGCCTTTTCCACAATAGCTTCAGCAAGCGGATGCTCAGAAGCACTCTCCACACTTGCAGCAAGTTTTAAAAACTCATTGTCATCTATATCAAATCCTATAATGTCGGTAACTACAGGTTTACCCTTGGTAACGGTACCTGTCTTATCAAGTACTACCGTATCAATACTGTGAGTTGTCTCAAGCGCATCCGCAGACTTTATAAGTATACCGTTTTCAGCACCCTTTCCCGTACCTACCATTATCGCTACAGGAGTTGCAAGCCCGAGTGAACATGGGCATGATATAACAAGTACCGCTATAGCACGATTGAGTGCAAATGAGAAATCATATCCGAGTACAAGCCATACAATGAATGTTACCAAAGCAATTCCCATTACTACAGGTACGAATACACCTGCCACCTTATCCGCCATCTTGGCAATAGGCGCCTTTGATGATGAAGCTTCCTCCACCAAGGCGATAATCCTTGAAATGGCGGTATCCTCGCCTACCTCAGAAGCCTTTATCTTTACACTTCCATTTTTATTGATAGTGGCACCTATCAGCTTGTCACCCTTATCCTTTTGAACAGGGATACTCTCACCTGTGATGGCACTCTCGTCAACACTGGTACTTCCTTCTATGATAATACCGTCTACAGGGATACTCTCACCCGGTCTTATTACTACTATATCTCCTACTCTTACATCCTCAGTCAGTATGTTTTCTTCCACACCGTCTCTTATTACATTGGCTCTCTTAGGTGAAAGATCCACAAGCTTTGAAATGGCGTCTGTAGTTCTTGCCTTTGAACCTGTCTCAAAGAACTTACCCAAAGTAATAAGTGTAAGTATCATGGAAACCGACTCAAAATAAAGATTCATTCTGTACTCGGTTACGGTGTTCATATCACCGTTATTTAGCGCATATCCCATAACATAGATTGCTATAACACCGTATATAAAAGCCGCTATCGATCCTACCGCAATAAGTGTATCCATATTCGGGGAAAGATGGCCAAGTGACTTAAAACCGCTGATATAATACTTTCTGTTAACATACATTACAGGAAGCACCAATAAAAGCTGTGTCAACGCAAATCCTACGGGATTGCCCGCTCCCGATAAAAAGCTTGGCAACGGAAGCCCAATCATACTTCCCATACTGAAATACATCAATATAGCAAGGAAGATAACAGATACCTTCAACCTGAACTTCATGGAACTAATCGCATCATCATTTGTCTTTTTGATGCTCTTATCCTTTGCCTTTTCCTTTGTATCACCTGCAAGTGAAGCACCGTAGCCTGCATTCACTATACTCTTTATTATATCATCTGAACTAAGCTTACTCTCATCGTATTCAACCTGCATAGAGTTGGTCAAAAGATTCACGGAAGCTTTATCCATACCTGCAAGCTTACTTACCGTCTTTTCCACCTTTGCGGAACAGGCGGCACAGCTCATTCCTGTGACATTGTACTTTTCCTTTGTCATATATCTCCTTCCCAAATATATAATCTGCACTTTTAAAGTGCCGAAACAACAACATAATAAATAACTTATACACCTTCACGGGATGTAAACTGAAAATCCGGCTGCACAGCGTCCCGGTTTTGTATACACCCCCACGGGGTATATGTATAGTACAACAATTATTATGCTCTTGTCAACCGAAAATCTACAATTTCTTAAAGTTAAATTGCATTATATCGAAAAAAGCCTTACAAAACGGCTTTTTTGCGTTATTCTTCTTGACAAATGACCTTAAACAGACTATAAAATTTATGTTATGAGTGGTGTCATGCCTCATAATAATTGCCGATTTTATTCGGAGACACTATTTTATTATAATGTTTTTTCAAGCATTATTTTTAGGAGGAAAAAATGAATAGAACAGAGTTAATCGATGCTATGGCTAAGAAGATGGGCGATTCCGCTACAAAGAAGGAAGCTGAAGCAGCTCTTAAGGCTTTTGTAGACGTTGTTACAGAAGAGCTTACAAAGAAGGAAAAGATCCAGCTTGTTGGTTTCGGAACATTTGAGACATCTGTAAGACCTGAGAGAGAGGGCAGAAACCCTAGAACCGGTGAAACAATGAAGATCGCTGAGAGCGTAGTTCCTAAGTTTAAACCGGGTAAAGCACTAAAGGATGCTGTTAATAACTAATGCGTATTGACAAATTTTTAAAAGTTTCAAGAATAATAAAAAGACGCACAATAGCCAATGAAGCATGTGATGCAGGCAGAGTTCTTATAAACGACAAAGTAATCAAAGCATCTGCTGAAGTAAAAGTTGGAGATATTGTAGAAGTATTATTCGGTGGTAAGTCTGTAAAGGTAGAGGTTCTTTCACTGAAAGAAACTACCAAAAAAGATGAGGCACAGGAATTATTTAAATATCTTTAGTAAATAGCCGGCTTGTCCGGCACAGACAATGCCGTATGGGTTTTACCAAACGGCATTTTTATTTTATATAACAATAAATTTATTTTTAGGAAGAAATATTATGTGGATTGCAGATAATTGGAAGGACTATGAAATACTGGATACTTCAAACGGCGAAAAACTTGAAAGGTGGGGAGATTATATACTTGTAAGACCCGACCCTCAGGTACTTTGGAATACGGAACATGAACACCCTGCATGGAAAAAGAAAAACGGTCACTACCACAGAAGCAAGGCCGGCGGAGGACATTGGGAATTTTTTAATCTTCCGAACACATGGAGTATCGACTATGAACTTCCTTCATCAAAGATAACCTTTAATCTGAAACCTTTTACATTCAAGCATACAGGCGTTTTCCCCGAGCAGGCGACCAACTGGGACTTTGGCTACAACATGATAAAAAATGCAGGCAGAGAGATAAAAGTTCTCAATCTGTTTGCATATACAGGCGGAGCCACATTGGCTGCAGCCGCTGCCGGGGCTTTGGTCACACATGTGGATGCAAGCAAGGGTATGGTAGGTTGGGCAAAGGAAAATATGATAAGCTCCAATCTTTCAAATGCTCCTATCAGATGGCTTGTAGACGACTGTATCAAGTTCGTTCAACGAGAAATAAGACGCGGTAACACTTATGACGCTATAATAATGGATCCGCCTTCATACGGCAGAGGTCCAAAGGGTGAGATATGGAAGATAGAGGACTCAATATATGACTTTATAAAACTTACAACAAAGCTTAAGTAAAGACCCTCTCTTCTTTCTTATAAACTCATATACCACAGGTCTTGCGCCGGGTGTACTTACCTATATGATGCAAAAATCACTCAAAGAAAATCATCTTCCGGCTGCGCATATTGAAGCTATGGAGATAGGACTTCGTGTAAACAAATCCGAATATATATTGCCATGCGGTGCCAGTGCCAGATGCACATGGTAATATTACAGATAAAAAAGGGGCTGTTATGATAGCCCCTTTAAAATTTATTTCATATCTTTTATTATCTTTTCTATGGCGTCAAGTAAATCCTTCGCCTCAATATCACAGCTTCTGTCATACTTGCCGTCATTTCCTGCAAATCCTGTATCTACAAGTACAGACTTTACACCTGCATTTCTTGCCAATTCAAGATCCATTGTAGAATCTCCCACCATATACGACTTGGACAAATCAATATTGTACTTCTTAACAGCCTCATCTATCATACCGGTCTTAGGCTTTCTGCACTCACAGTCAAACTTAAGCTCAGGTATCTCTCCTTCAAATCCCTTATCAGGATGATGTGGGCAATAGAAAATATCATCCACAAAAGCTCCCTTCTCACCCAGAAGAGTCTTTAACTTGTTATGAATATTGTGAAGCTCCTCAAAACTGCATTCACCTCTTGCAATTACAGGCTGGTTTGTAATAACTATCGCCAATGCACCGCTCTTATTTATAGCCTTAATAGCCTCAATTGTTCCCGGAATCAACTCAAGGTCATCGGCATTGGAGATAAATCCCTTTGAAACATTCATAGTGCCGTCTCTGTCAAGGAATATGGCTCTTTGTCTGTTCTTAAGATTTTTGGATGCAATAAGGCCGTTTTTAAGTTCTTCCACAGTAGCATTGATTCTGTCTACAGTACCTACATCCTTCACATACTCAGGTGAATGATAGGCGTAGATATTTGCTCCGTTTTTTACCTGATTTGCCAAGATATCCTTTTCAAAGTCAATCTTTACAGGCTCACCTACAAGCTCAAGCAACTCTCTGTTTATAACATACATACCGGCATTGACCATATTGTCATACCAGTAATCTCTTACATTATTCTTTGAGTCAAATCCTATAACCTTACCGTTATCATCAGTCTGTATAAGATCCGAATCATAAGGATGTCCGTTCGGATGTGCCAGCAGTGTTGTAAGTGCGGCATTTTTGAAATGGAAGTCCTCCATTCTGTCAAAATCAATATCAAAGAACACATCACCGAATATAAGCAAAAAGTCCTTTGCATCTGTCTTATCCTTCAGATAGTAGAATGCACCTGCAGTACCAAGCGGCTCTTTCTCTACAATGTAGTCGATATCAACATTAAAATCCTTGCCGTCCTTAAAGTGATCCATAATCTTTTCACCCAAGTGTCCGACAATCATTACAATCTTTTTTATACCGTATTCTTTCAGCTTTTCAACCTGATACTCAAGTAGAGGCTTACCGTCTACCGGCACCATAGGCTTGGGAATCTCATCATTTGTTATACTGCGAAGTCTGCTGCCCTTTCCCCCTGCCATAATAACCGCAACATCTATTTTTTTCATTTATTCAACCTCTCTACAACTTCTTCAAATGTAGGGATACTTACAATACCGCCTCTTTTTTTCCACACACAGACTTGCAACAGCATTTCCGTATCTTGCAATATCATACATCTGACTTGTGGTAATATCGTCCAAGCTCACATCTTCACTCAAAAATCTTGCCAAGAGTCCTCCCCAGAACGAATCTCCGGCACCTGTAGTGTCGACAACCGTACTCTTAAATCCCGGCACCTCCACATATCCTGAAGCCGATACCACCAGCGCACCCTTAGCTCCAAGAGTCACTACGGCAAGCTTTACTCCGTTTTCTATCAGATACTTTCCTGCCTCAAGAGGATCGTTATACGGTGTCAAAAGCGCAGTCTCCTCATCCGATATCTTCATAACATCGGCAAACTGTACCATAAGTCTCATCATCTCCATGGCCTTGTCAACATTCTCCCAAAGCGGAGCACGGTAGTTCGGGTCATAGGATATAATGGCACCTGCATCCTTTGCAATCTTTACAGCTTCAAATGTGGCAGTTCTTGCAGGCTCATCCGTAAGTGAAAGTGAACCCACATGGAAAATCTTTGTATCTGTAAGCATATCCTTATTTATCTCGTCTATGGAAAGCCTTGTATCCGCTCCCGGCTTTCTTGCAAAAGAAAATCCCCTGTCTCCCGTTATAGAAAGGCTTACAAATGCAAGAGTTGTAAATACCGAAGGGTCGGTAATCAAACCGCTTGTATCAATAGGCACACCCTCCAATGTACTTCTCAAAAAATCTCCGTGCATATCCGCACCTATCTTTCCGATAAACGCTGTTTTAAGACCCGATCTTGATACCGCGGTCAGCATATTCGCAGGCGCACCGCCCGGATTTTGCTCAAAAAGCTTCATTCCTGCAGGCGAAAGACCTGCAGGTGTAAAATCAATCAACAACTCACCCAATGCAACTACATCCCAATTCTTCATCACATAACTCCATTCTTTTATTACACTTCAAAAGCTAAATCACAGACTGATAACTCCCAAAGTATTGAGTATGGCGCTAACCAATATAATAATCAAAAATACCGGTGCAAACACTCTCATTACTATATTATACATACTTTCTCTCTTAAATGCAGAAGAATATGATATTTCCGCCGCAATTTTTTTCAATGTTATAATCCTTACAACAAGGTAGCAGGTGGCAAGAGCCGCTATCGGCATCATTATAGAGTTGGTAAGAAAATCAAGGAAATCCAAAATCGGCATTTTAAAAAGCTTTACAAAATCAAGTATACCGTAACCTGCAGCCGATGAACCTCCTACAAATACCATTATAACAGCCATCAAAATAACAGACTTGTTTCTGCTTAAGTTAAGTTCATCACAAAATGTGGAAATACTTGTCTCTACAAGTGAAATGGCACTTGTAAGAGCCGCCAAAAGCACAAGTAAGAAATCCTATACCTGCAATCCTTCCTGCACCCATACTCTCAAACACCTTCGGCAGTGTAATGAACATAAGTGAAGGTCCCGCCTTAAGTTTATCAGGGTCACCTCCTGAGAAAGCAAATACGGCAGGTATAACCATCAGTCCTGCAAGCACCGCCACACCTGTATCCACCATCTCCACTCTGGAAGTGGAAATCTCCACATCCACATCCTTTGTCAGATATGAACCGTAGGTATATAGAATACCCATTGCGATGGAAAGTGAATAAAACATCTGTCCGAGTGCCGCAACCACAGTCATCAGTGAAAAATTGTGAAAGTTAGGCACAAAGAAATACTTAACACCTGCCATTGCACCCGGTCTTGTAACCGAATACAGTGCTACCACTATCGCAAGTATTATAAGAAGAGGCATCATTATCTTTGATACTCTCTCAATTCCCTGCTCCACACCTCCAAGTATTACTACAAAAGTTACAAGAGCAAATATTACAAACCAAAAGAAAACCACCTTTGTATCGCCTATGAAACTGCCAAAATATCCGTCTGCCGCAAGTCCGTCCACATTGCCCTTTATATACTCTACAAGATATTTTACGACCCAACCGCCTATAACACTGTAGTAAGGCACTATCAGCACCGGTACTATCGCATTTATAAAGCCGCCTACTTTTAAAATCTTGCTGTTTCCAAAATAATTGAAAGCGCCTATAGCACTTCTTTTTGTCATCCTGCCTATGGTAGTCTCGGACATAATCATTGCATATCCGAATGTCAATGTCAGTATCAGATATGTAAGCAAAAACATTCCGCCGCCGTACTTCGCAGCCAAATACGGAAACCTCCAAATATTACCAAGTCCCACCGCAGAACCTGCAACAGCCAATATATAGCCCAGTCCGCCTGAGAAGTTGGCCCTCTTCTCACCTGTATTTTCTATACTCGTCTCTTCCCCGTACTTAAAATCGTCAGTCATATCTCTCCCCTTTATTTTTCTTTGTTAAGACTAACATTTTTAAAATTCTTTTTTACAAGGAAAATCTATTGCAAATTCATTTCAAAACACCGGCAAGTTCACTTCTTTTTATCCATATTTTTCATATATATTTTACAAATATTTTATACAAATCTATCACAATAGAAGCTTCACCTTTAAATCTAAGTGAAGCTTCTTTCCAGCATTTTTGTTATTGAGTTATACTTGTAGTGTATTCATAGTTTCCTATCTTGGTAGTTATATAATCATTAACAAATGAACCTAAATCTTGGTATCCTTGATAGGATTTTTTTCTCCGGCATAAAAAAACGTCTGCTTGAAGGTATTACATAAAAGTCTCCATCTGAACCATATTTCCCATCTGTCAATAATTTTATATCTTCAAAACCGGCAAAATTATAGTACTCTAACTGTGAGGAATCGGAATTTGATACCTTGACTTTATATAAAAGATATAAATAATTTTTTGTCATAATGCGATCCATTACGGTTTTTTGTGTCAAGAAATAATTTCCTACATATGTCACATCGACAAGTTTTTCTAATTCGCTTACACCACTTGACATAAAATTATTTGCCATAAAATTATGTGCCTTCAAATCACTTGCCGTATCTTCCTTCACCCTACTTTCGCCTTTGGCTATTAATTCATTCATCTCACTTTCAGATATTTCATCAACTTTGGTCACATACCTGTCCATATTATCACATTTATACTCGTTCTCAGTTTTCTCTATTATTGAACCGAATTTCTCAACAAACTCATCATCATTTATATTACATTCAGCCTTTACTTTTATCGTATCACCTATTTTAATTCCTTCTATTTTGTCAGGAATAAAAATAATATATTGCAGTTCTTCCCTCCTATTATCTTCATCAGTTCCTATCCTTACACTACCGTAAGGTGATGTTCCTGAAAATGTAACCTTGATATAATCAAAAGGATTAAATTTATCAACTTTCTTCAACTTATCAACTGTATATTCTACATCTGAGTGACTGAACTCTACCCCAAAGTATTCCTCTGCCAGCTCATCATCACAATCAAATTTTACTTTTACAGTATCTCCATTACTTAAGTTTGAATTTTTTTATCAAGTTCAAGCTTTACACAAGTCGAAAGCAAAAGCTTTGCATCACTTATAGAAGATTTAAGAGAATATTCTTTTTACAAATTTGCGTCTTTCATCTTTCTTTTTAAACTTTATTTTCTTTCCATATTCATCTTCAAATTTTCGATAATCAAATGATACCGTAGCCGTTCCCTTAGTATCATAACCTTCAGATGAAAACTCAATATATTTATCGAGTACTACTTTCCTTTTACCACATCCTGTCAACCCTAACAATATCAATATTGTAAAGAATACAAGAAAAATATTTTGTTTTAACTTCATAATACACTCCTTATTGGTAACGGAAACTAAGTAAATAAAAACTATGAGATCCATCAATATTTATTAACAGAATTATAACATTACTTTTAAAAAAATATGTCAGCACTATTAGCCTTCCACGCCCCAAAAAGCAACCGCCGGCAAGGTATATTGTATTTGTCATGATGCCTCCTTCATATTTAAACTGTATTTATTATAACAGTATTTAGAGTTTCATCTATGTCTGTACCAATAATCACTATCTGTATCAACTATAGACTCCCTCAAAAAACCGATTGCCACATCTATTACAAGCAAGAAAACTATTAGAGTAATTATCGAACTTGCTACCAAACCATCTGCTCCATGTATTATTCCGACATAAAGTGCAATACAACATATATCAACAACCATAGTCTTTACCATATTTTCAACTAATATATCTATAATCCTCCACACAATAGCAAAAATAAATGAATGTCCGGACTTTAATATGGAAACTAAAGAAACCATAAAAAAACTTGAAGTTAATAAAACCCCCAAAACTCTTGCCATGATCTCTCCAACCCAACTGACAAAACAAGAAAAGATAAACTTTGAAAAAATTGATGCAAGCACAGCTACTACTGGAACTGTAATAATATCAGCCAAAAACCTTCTAACTTTATATCCGGCAGTGTTCTTATACTCTTCCTTCTCCCTCTTATCACTTGGCATACGAATAAATAAATATGTAAACAGTTCTATTGGAATAGCTAAAACTTGATACAAAAATGCCATAAATGCTAATCTGATTAAATCTGTAACTATCCACGAAGGCGTAAATAACGGAATATTTTGTTTATATCCCATAATATTACAAATTACATCTGATATAATTTTTAGCGAATGGAAGTTGTTCCATTAAACTTCAAAAAAACTCACCCACTGTATCATTATTAATAATTTTCCCTCTGAATACAGCTATAACCATTATTACAATAGATACAGTTACTACCTTACCCAAAATTTTTATCAAGTAGTTTCGACATATACACTCCAATTCAAGTAATTAAACTGGTATTACTATCAATTATCTAAGTATAACCAATACGGAAACCACTTATAGTATGTTGAAATAACACCTTTATTGTCTACGGCTTTAACTTTCAACAAATCACTCATTATATATAAATTGCCTCCACTTGTATCTATACTTTCTTCATCATTGACAGTTTTACCTCGATAATCCATCCATACATATGAAATACTCTCAATACTATTTCTCTTACCCTTGATACTCGTAGAGATATCCACAGATTTATTATTTTTTTATCAATGTTAAAACTAACTTTCATTTTTATTTTCGAATACTGGCTAAGCACAGTAGCATAATAAATGCACAAACAACAATATTCATTTGAAATACACTCTTCGCAATACCATAATTAATATGTCTTTTTGTCATTCTCATATATTTATCAGATAAACCTTCATTTACTGACCCGGTATTTTCAACCCTCTTATATGAATAATTTATAATAAAAACAGTCGAAAATGCCCATCATATATATCATTAACAAAGACAAAACATTAGGAATCGAGAATTTTAACTTCCACTGTAAAGCAAGAGTCTCTATACATAGTGCCGTAATAATTCCATACCATGGATATTTTTGTATATCTATAAGCATTCCAGTCTATACTTCTCACAATATTAAACACACCGCTGAGATTATCAAACATTCCCAACAACCTATTTTAAGAAGAAATATTGCTACAATAATTCCAACAAATTCGATGGCTAACAAACTTTCCACGGTAAAGCCAAAAGTTTTTCTATCTTGTATCTCATTATTTAAATATACTATTGTTACAATGAATAGTATAATAAATAATAATATGTTATAAGGATTATAATTAATTAATGTTAGCTTAGTTAAAAAAACACAAAAAGTGCTATTGTTACAACTATATATGCATCAATCCTTGAATTTTTATTATTTTTCATTTGTAACACAATATTACTATTGAACATCCTATTAAAAACAAAACAAATCAGTAATGTCTTCCACAGTGGCAACACTTTGGTAGATAATTCAAAAAAATAGTATAAAAAAATCTCTGACCACTCTACTAACTACATCTATAGAAGTAATAATTAATATAATAAATGTCACTAACATTATTATTCCTAATCTTATATTATTCTTTCTCTTACTACTGTCTATACATATAGAAATAGTTAAAAATGCAGTCCAAATAGCAACACAAATAAAAAAATAATACTATAAAAGGCTTTGTCACCTCATAGAATTCAAACGTTCCATCATAATAATCTGTTCCACAACATAAAATTGCAATCAAACCGAATATTGCTCCACTTATACCTGTAAGCCATGTTATAGAAGTATATTTCATTCCTAAAAAAAGCCGATAACACATGCACATAAAAATAGCTTTATATATATTGTATTATCAAAAAAATAATGAAAAAAATACCGTTACTCCATCTATACTAAACCCTGATACAATAATTTTTATAATTCAATGACAGAAAGACTAAAAAAAGTCAAAAAAAGCCAAGGTTGTAAGATCTGCACTTATAGGTAATCTTGTTTTCTTTCTGCTAACCCAAAAGTAGTAAAAAAACTGCTACTTCACTTAAAAAAATAAATAAACCTATTATACTAAAATATTTTTATCAATACTTGTAGCATTATTAAAATATTTACACCAAAAAAATAAGTTTATTATTTTTTTAGCAGATATATCTTCTTCATCATGCGGCAAAAAAATTGCATTACTGTTTTTCTGTACTCATTCTTACCTCCAACTAAAATAATAAGCGAATAACAGTATAAATAGACCACAATATAAATATTAATACAGTAAAAAATCTAATATCTCCACCTGAATCAAATGGGTAATACTTGTGATATGAAACCTCTACCATAACAATAGCAGCACTAAGCATAATACTAAACACACCAAACCCAGGATGCAGAGTGTATAACGGACTTCCAATTTTAAGAATAAAAAACATTATGGTTTCGATAAATAACAAAATACTTGAACCAAGTATAAATTTGTTTATATTTTTTTGAGTTAAAATATCTACAACTGCATCCTTACGTTGCTCATTCAATCCCAATGCGCCTAAACCTGTATAATACTTATAAGCTTTACCCCAAGAATCATCTTTATATTTACCCATATCATAGTAATAATCTCCCAAAAAAATAAACATGCCGGCAAGTTTCCTTCTTGTGCAGCATCTTCTATAAGCTCCACTCCTTTTTTTGAATGCTCTTCAGACATGAATATATAGTATCCCAATATAAATTTTGCCTCTGTTATACCATATTCTGAAAGTTCCTGTAACAATTCTATATCACGTAATTCCAATTTAGGTGGCTTATTAGATAAATCAAATACAAAGTTTTCATAGATTAACTCATAAAATTCATCTTTGAAAATACTTGGATGAAAAAAACATATGCACCTTTCATGCAATGTTTAATCAAATTTGTATCAATACAGTTATATGCGAAATCATTGCTATAATCATATGCAATATTAGCGGAAAGTGCTATATCACTTGTTAACTCAAGCACTGTAAATCGATTAAATCCCGTTTCATCTATTGCGTTTCTCACAAATCTATCTATATCTGACTGTTGCGTTTTTGAGTCACACTCCATCAATTCTCTAAAACCTGTAACTTCTGTCATTATGCACACGCTGTATATGTCAGACGCTTTAACTCCCAACCCCTTAAGTGTATCTTCAAGCTTTTCTTTATCGAAATAAATACTAATTGTATGTTCTTCTACCATACGCTTAAGAGACAACTCAAGTTTTGAAACAGGTATTGAATTACCACCAAGATACCTTTTTAAATCATTTTTTTATAGTTTTTTTATAGTTTCTATACAATCCATATCCAATTACCATCCTCTTAAGATGTTCATCCCAACTCTTGAAAAACATTTCAACCAAGTATATGGTGGAGGGTTTATAATATTGTCAGCTTTTTTTCATCATGCTGTGTTAATACTAATGTAAACAGTTCTTTTAATACATTAGGACATCTATCCCATAAATCCACGACTCTTAAGTCTTCATCAAACAATCCCACTCCGTTCCCGGTATTTTTTTTATCAAAAATAAACGGTAACTTATGATAATACATAAATTTTATAAGATGTTCCTGACGTGTACTATCTGCATTATATTCTCTCAATGCTGCACCATCATAGCAATATCTTCCAAAAAAAACATAAAATATAAATGCACAAAGACTGTAATTTTGACTGTTAAAATCAATCCAATGTTTATCTTCATTGTTTTTGATTGCATCTACAAGCCCAGGCTCTATAAATTCAAATGGATATTCACCATCTTTTATATTACATATTGAAGCAGCATCATCTAAAAGGTAGTCATCAAATGAGTATACTAAATTAGAATAATTCAAAAATAATGAACCATCTAATCTAAAAAAGAATCTTGTCAGATGTATATCACCATAAACATAGCCATCAGTATTTACTTTATCAAATGTCTTTAATACTTTATAAACAAAGCTCCGAACTTTAGGATTTTCCCAACTCAACTCGCCTAAATCCTTAAGTTTTTTTCTTTCCATTATCCATATCCGAGTATTGACCGTATGGGAACAATAATGCTAAGTTACATTTATTTTTCCTCTATAGATATGTGATTTCCTTTTATAATCCTGCATTACAAATAAACTACATTTATTTAATAAATCATCTGATAGGTAAACTATATCACTTGGCCATAAGATACTATCTCTGTCAGCCGGATTAAGGATCTTTTTTTGCAAAGATTCGTATACAGCTTTATCTAATCCTCTGAACTCTGATGTTAATCGTTTTGCAAAATATCGTTCTCCTGTTATAATATTAATAAATAGAGGACTTAAGCACCCTGCTATATTTTCATCATATAAGGGTGTTTGAAAAGGATCTTGAACCATAATTCCTCCGTCATGTTTATACATACCTCTGCCATATACCAAACTATGGCATACTTCTTTATCTTTTTTATAATTATTATTTATATCCATTCAGCATACCTCTCACGATTATTTTTGTTTAATATATGATACAACTACCGTTTCCTACCTCTGGATTTATACTTTCTTATTTTCTCCACGCTCTCATCATCATAATCATCTTCCTCTTTATATTCCTCAGCATGTTTTATTCTAATTAATCCTCTGGCTTTTTCAACAATCGATGACAATAAACCCTTAAATGTATCTTCATCATCTTTTGCAGACTCATTACCATCTATTTCTTCATATTTTGAATGTTTAATACCCTCCTCATCCTTGATATTCTTCTTTTCTATTTTTTTAACTTCTGATATCCACATTTTGACTACCTTTGACTCAGCTTCCTTGTCCTTTATATACTTTTCACCAGCTGATATGTATTCCTTCCTGGCAATCAACGTGCTACCTTTAACAACATCCAATTTATCTTCACTCAAAATATTAGGTTTGTATCTATTAAAAATATAAAATGGATTATCATATCTAATGCGCCCAACCAAAAGCCAAATATCTAGCGGAACAATATTTTCATCTGAATCATTATCTTTGACAAAGTCAATAACGATATCACTAACCTTTTCTAAAATACTTTCTAAATTCGGCTCAATATCTTTTGAAAACTGAGTTGTTTCTATGATATATTCCTTTAAATCACTATACTTATTTAAATTTAATGATTTATATAGTTTTTATTAGTATTTTTTTGCACACTTCTCAGATTGTACAATTGATGAAACCTCAATCCAGCTGATATATTGCATACTTACTCTTCTATATTTCTTATTCAGTTCTCTTCTAACGCAATTAAAAAAATAACCTCATTGTTACTTATCTCATTTGACTTGAAATAATTATGATACAATAATATGTCTTCAGCCTCTATGGATACTTCATTTATCAGACTTACTAAATCCAATACGCTTTTTACAAATTTCGCTTTCTGCACTAATATCCATACATAAGTACTCTTGTTCCATTTCTATAGAAAAATCAGAATACTTAAATAAATCCCAATACTCCCTTTTTGCAACCTTACTACATTCTCCAATCTTGTCATTAGGTACAAGCCTTCTCATCAAATCTATATAACAAATATATGTATCTTCTACAGAACCTCTAGCTTTCAGCTCTTTTGCAATACAGAGCCCATGCAGTATCACCTACACAATCTTCAATCTTTGATTTTTGAATCAATGACTGAGATATCATCCAAAATTTTATTTAGCTTACTCCATGAAATATCATAACCATTAAGTACAATATTTATATAATAGTAGTTTATAATATTCAATCCATCTTCTGTTTTTTTCAAACTCCGCACGTATGTTTCAAATACATTCCTATCCATTTTACCAAGCTTTTTGGCAGCTGTCTCTATATCCAAAGTACTCAAATAGTATATATTATAATCTTCTACTGTCTTCTTAAATTCAGGTGTTACAGCAACCGACAATTTACAGTCTAAATTTTCTTGCATTTCATCTGTTAATCGAATTTTCCTTCTTATAACTTCCTTCAATATATCAGTTACAAACTTCTCAAGAAATTCACTTCCAGATGATTTCAAGCGTAATATATCACTAAGCAATTCCTCCAATTCATCTTCTGTATAATCATTAGATTCTCCATTTGCCAACATATATTTATGTGCAATTTTTAACACCAACTCATTAGAATATGTCAAATCTCCTAACTCTAATGCCAAATTATCCAGTGTATCAAAATATTCACAAGAATCTATATCATTCAAATTTTTAACAACATAATCTATAAATCCATATCGTTCTATTTTTCTTTTCAGTTCTAGCTGTTAATATATTATTTTTCCCCTGATAATGTAATAAAGTAATGTGCTTTATCCTTAGCATTCATAGAAAAAAACGACATTCATATCACTTTCATTAATAGAAGTGTTTGAAGCAATACATAATCTTTTTTTCGTAAATAGTGCGGTAATCCATAATAAATGCAGTAAATTATAGCTCTCATCTGATACTCTGTACCGTCATATTGTATAAACAATGGATCTGATATATTCTTTTTCAGTCATCTGAGTGTATACACATCTTATCAACTTCAGATATTCATTATATCCGAGTCCACTTATATCAATTGCCATATCAATATCAAAATCAGAATACCTTGATAAACTTTTTAGGAATTATATTAGCTTCATCCTCATTATCTTTAAAGTTACTTTTTATCAATATTTGATATAGTATTCGGATTATCTAATACTTCCTTATCTTTCCAAGAAAAAATAAATGCATGGGAAAACATATTAGCACGCCCAAGTCTATCTTTTAGACCATATTGTGTACGTATTATATATACATATATACCGTCTCCTATAATTTCTAAAAGATTAAGTGTGTTACCATGCTCATCAAGCATTTCCTTTTGAATTGCTGAGTTTTTGCTTTGAAAGCCTACACATGTATTATAAGCACTCTCCGGAAGATCCTCAGATACCGAAACTGACTGCCATCCGGAACTAACCTTTCCACCAATATCATAACTGGCATTTGTATAACAACTTTGTAATATTCTTTCTGCCATATTAATACCTCTCAAACCTAGCTAATTACTATCCGGAATATATTCCCATTTCTTTTTACAATCTTTACATACACGATTAACATGAATTTTTTTACTAAAAACAAAAAATCCATGCTTTATGAATTGTTCATTCTCCGGTAATTCCTCCGTGTTAAAGGAATTGCAATCAGGACACCTAACTCTACCGGCCGGATCAAATACCGGTTCATTCGTGTTGATGTAACCGTACTGATTAAAAAGCCAGAATAACGGTTCTTCTATTCTTTTAGGTAGTATAGGACCGACCGGACAATTACCTCCCCCATTATTTGATGCTTCTACAGCACATCCTAATGCAGTAAATGCAAAAAAATTATATATTCCATAGTTATTATACATAGTCTGTGCCAATCCCATCTCATTTATTTTTATAAAATCACTTAATAATTTGGAAATAGGGTTATAAGATTTTGCATTAAATATAGTTCTGGCAAAACCGTTAGTATTTATTTCACCTTGAACATCCATAAGTAAACTATTTCTTAAATCTTGCGGCAACACTTGCTGTACATTCAATGTATCAACTTTTGATATACATACTGCAAAAGGAATATTACACTTCTCATTTGCTCTTTTATCGGTAACTTGTTCATGGATTACATTTAGAACAGTAACCGGATCATCAAGCTGTTCACCAACTTGATTCACCCCGCATACAGCTTCAAATTGCATGGGATCAATTAATAATATAACCCCATTCGCATGCTTTATAAACGGTGCAAACTTTATAACCAAATCAGGAGTCTTAAAAACCTCACCTGCAACATCATACAATACAAGTGTTTCAGTATGTTTTTTACCTCCAACGTCCTTTACCATTTCGTAAAAAAGAGGCTGTTGAAATTGTGTAGCAGGTGTCGATCCCGGTAATGGACTTCCTACTTTCACCTCATTTTTTTCCACAAAATTTTGTACTCCTGTATTGTTTACAAAGGCCGTCAATCCCACCTTAGCCGCATAAGTTGTCATTTTTTTTAATATTTGTGATAAATATATAGTCTTTCCGGCACCCGTTATTCCAATCACCGTTGTAAACTTTACCGGAAACTTCCCATACTTATTAGGAAGTGGATTATGACAATGCTTACACACCCTACGATAACATAACTCTCCGGTTGTAAGTTCAATTTGTGTTACCATCCCTTCATTATCTCTTATAAAAAAAAGCTCTGATCCGGCTGCCTTCTAAGATAATTTTGATGGTCTGCTCTTTGAGGATCAATAATCTTCCTACGATATGCCTTGACTCCTAACATATCATCTGCAAGATTATACTCAGTTGTACCATTAAAATTATCCCAAAAATTTCTATATATATCATCGTCTTGTTCTTCAAAAAACTGCCAATCTTTTAATTTATTAAGAATATCCGACTTATCATTTTCACGATATCTTGCATTAAAATCATCAACGCTGTCATACTCTTCCGGTAAAATATCATTTTCACCTTTATTAACTTTTTCAGATCTGAATAAAAACTTCATTGTCTTCCATCTCTCTAAAAGCAATATGGACATATAATTTTTCATCTTTCCTCCAACACCTACAAATTGCCATTTATATGTAACCTCGGATTATTAGTATATATTCTAGGTTTACTATTCGAATAAATAAAAATCTCTCCCTGTTCTACCATTTTTCTATTTATTGGTATTTTTGAAATTTTCTACTTCATATAATAAATCATTATCAATATATGCATTGGAAAGCTCCCTCTGAAATGATATTTTCCAAAAGCCGGTATCTTCTTCATATTGGCTAAAAAAATTTTTTTACAATTTTCTTGATTTTTTTGTTACTCTTATAGATACATCCAATGGAATATCGCAAGATGGTGAAATCATAGGATTACCTTGTGGTGCATAAATCTCACAAACATCCTTCTCGCTATCTCTATAACAACTAAAAACCGTATATGTACTTGCTTCCCCATTTAGTACACAACCACCGTTCTGAGCTTTTTGAGCTGCTGTCATAAACTTTATATAAACCCCAGATAATAATTCTGTGTAACCTTCCGGCACTAAAAGTTTTTCACCATTGCTCAACAACTTACAAACATCTTCAATATAATCAGTCGCTTTTTTCCCAAAAGGAGTCTGAACAATGAGCACCTCCTGTCCTACCGAACTGTCCCACTGTAATTTATTTTGATTTCTCATCAAATTAGTAGCATATCTATTTGGGTTATATGGCAAATATATATAATCCATTTTCCACAACCTCACTTAGTTAATCAAATTTTCTTTTACTACCTCATATATCTCTATCGACTCAGCCGCATTACCATATCCTGTATTATAGTAATATATTTCCTGTTCCAAGTTATTACGAAAGCTGTTATATAAAGAAGTACCAAATTTTAGCATAATTGCAAACAAAACAGGACTACCAAAAGTAAAGTTTACTTTTAAGTATGTATCAACATTATTACCTGTAAGCTTTTTCTCTTATATACTGTCCAACATCCTCTCCCAAACCGTCACGATTGATTCTACTGTTAAGCTCGTTCTCAAACGTATCCAAATAAATACCATCTCTAGATATAATATCTGATAATATTTTTTTCAAACAATTTCTCCACAGAATCAATATCTTTTTTTGATTTCTAAACTCAATAACTAATTGGGTTCTATTATAATCCAAATAATTTATAACTTTGGACTCATAAAAATTCACGTAAATTATTATCATCTATACCAAACAAGTTTTTGTTTTGATTGTAGCAATCCATTCCATTCATCTAATAAGACTTTAGCCTTACTTGCCTCTTCATTTATTGACGAAATAAATATCTCAATCAGTTTATCGTTAGAAGAAAACTCATGTCTCAGCTTTGCCTTAGCGAATGTCAAAGCATCTGTATTTTGTACTACAACATTATTATTTCTAAACAACTGTCTGATGTTTTCAATGTGGTCACCCAAATAAATCAGCTCATTTATTGTAAATTCATCATGTAAATATTGTGAATACTCTGTGCTCCATCTTTGCTTCTGTTCTGCATTTATCTTCTTTTTAGAGTCCATTACTATCTTTGCTAAAAAACTGTCCCAAGCATCCATTGTTAAATCATTAAACTCTTGTGACGAAATACCGCTGATATCAATATCTGTATCCATATTTTTTCTTGGGAAAAGAGTAAGTTTGTGTATATCGGGTAACTCCGGAAATATACTCTTTTTTACAAAGTCATCCAGTATATTAATAGTTCCATCTCTTGTTATACCAAGACGTCTTAGCAATTGCTCCTCGTCATCCATCAAATTTACATTATTTACAATATAAATACCTGCAAACTCTTCTAAAAGCTTTGTTACAACTACTTCCCCTATACTGGCTGACGGCTTTTCTTCTCTGGCATACTTTGCAGTCAATATTCTTCTAGAAAACAATGCTGTAGTAATATTAGCATCACTATTATTTGACAGTTCTATAATTGACGAAATAATTTTATAACATATTCCCCAATTTGATAACAAAGTATTATTATTTTTTCTGTTACTAATCAAAAAAATGCTGTTACAACTATTATACATATTTCTGTCATCATAGTATTTAGCTATTTCATTTCTTATTTGCCTGGCAATTACCTTTTTAGTTATACTCTCGTCCAACAAAACAACTAACGCTGTCGTCATATCTGTCTCTTCAACACGCAGCATTCGTTTAGCCTCATTCATTATATCAATATAATCTAAAAAGTCTCTCCCACTATCACAATCTTCTGTACTCAACACGAAGTATACAATGAGCTTATTTTTATTTTGAAAATGTGTATTTTCGGAAAATAAATTATTCATAATCCTAATAATATCATCTTCTTTAATAACTGTTTTCGATATTTCATTATCTTCTATTTTCAGCTCATTATATTCATTTACACCTTCCTTTGCAGTTACTCCTACAAATTTAAGTTCATCTCTGTATGGAGGCCAAACCTCAAACAAACTTGTTGCAACTTGTGTGAAACCTTTAATTGATTCTTCACCGATAAATATTATTATTGCAGGAAATTGTGGAGTTTTTCCTAAATTGTTAATCTCAGCATTATGATTCATCTCTGCAAGTCTATTCACAAAATGTTGTATAAGACTTCTTACAGTAAACCCCGGCATATATACCTCCAAATATAAAACCATTATACCTTGCATTGATGTAATGGTTAAGTTTTTCAATAAGACTTATATTTAAACATATTTTAAACTTCGTGTGCTAAATAACCACCACTAAACAAAAATAATTTATATTATCAATAAACTTGCACACCACTAATTGATTACTTTACAAAAACTGCCACCACTCCTATTCAATATTTGCCGCACAACTTTTGCACCAATCATATTCTAAAACGCTCTTATAACAGTTATTAGACATTATTCTACCAAATAGTAGCGTTGCAATTTGACTATATCACAACATAAACACCATGATTTATGTTGTAATATTACTTTATTTAGTTTATATACCTTGTTCCATACAGAAAATTTCAAATTTGCTTTTCAGTTTTTTCAAGAAACCCACAATATCATCACGTTCAGCAAAATTCTTAGCTTGCTCTAACCAAGAAGCTAACTTTCCGGCTCCTAACACCTCTTTTAGCGTTTTACCTGTCTCTTGTATTTTTCTTATATTCCACATTATATGCGTTTGAGACTCTATTTGCTATCTCCGTCTTAGTTTCTTTATCAATATTTTGATAATTTATAAAAGCTTGATATAAAGGTATTGTGCAGAATGGATATTCAGTCTTATCACGCTTTGATAGTATAATATCATCTTTGCCGAACTCATTAGAATGATAACTTACAACTACACCCTCAATGTTAATTACTCCTGTAAATATGGCGTCAAAATAATCGTCTATATTAGCACCTACTACTTCTATAACATCTATCTTATTCTGCAATTTTGATTTTACCTGCTCTATCTCCTCCTTTATACCTTTGATTTGTTTTAATATATCTTTTACTTCCATCTGGCAAACCGGAAATGATATAAAATAATCTCTTCTGAGTCTATCTCTGTCCTCAGTAGTATCTTGATGCCCGTCATTTGGTATAGAATATCTCGTTGCAACCATATTTATATTGGCAGGAGCAGCATTTAACTCTTCTATCTTTTCTTTGGCCAATTCTAGCTGACTTACATCCTGCATATTTTCTGCCAAGCTGTCACATTCTTTGATTAACTCCTGTATCTTAGAAATATCATGTTCATCAGGAGTACAGATTCTGTTTTGATCATCAAATACATTGTTATCAACAGCTTCAACATACAAATTCTCCGCTTCTGATATCATATCTTTCAATTGGAAAGGAATCATATCCATATTAACCAGACTTCTTGGTGTCAAAGATGGCAATTTACGCCAATCATTAAACCTCATACCTTCAACATCCTTACCCTCATAGTAATGTCTTCCTACCTCATTTGATGCAAAGCAAGCTTTCTCATACATATCATATCCTCTATGCGAGCACAATGGAAGAGCACATCCATTACACATAACATAAATTCGATCTGTTAAATCTGTTTCTTTAACCTGCCACAATTTATTTTGTTCATACATCATCTTCGCTGCAGCTTTTATCGGAGAAGATACTGTCGGTACAGATAAATATGCCAACTTACCTGTTTTAGACTCCGACCAATTACCATTGTTATAATAAAATAACGGTGTGGCCTTACTTGTAAGTTTTATCATCCACTCATTGAAAATCTTATTTGTAAGCACCTCATCTGTAGGATTACCATACTTATCTCTTAAAAATGCAGTAATTGTCTTATTGGCAAAATTTTCAAATGCATTATTCACAAAAAAGCCGGTTACTAATTTTGTGATTTTACTTTCATTTTCATCCATCCAACTTTTCTCATTATCCAACAACAACTTCATAAATGCACCCAGCATATTTGGGATATTAATATTTTCAATTTCTGCATCCAATGACGGTTTTAATTCACTAATAGTCATCATAGGTATAGTAAAGCCGTCACTGTTTTCTATTGTCTTTTCACTTTCTAAAGCCTTTCTATTTTCTTTAAATGAGTTAATCAAAGTCTCCATCACACGATATAGCCTAATATAATAGCCGGCTGTACTGTCTTCTATTTGCTTTCTTAATTTTGTCAGTACAGTATCCAGCTTTTTATATATACCGACCATCAACTTATGTTGCTCCAAATATCTAAGATAAAACTCATAATCATTAAAGCGCTTTTGGTCATTGTCCCAAGCCTTACGATTGCGCTTATTTTCAAAATCCGACTTTGCACCTTCATAGTCACGTATACGCAAATTACTTTGAGCCGCCTCTTGATTCCAACGGTTTTTATTTTCTTCAATCAATCCGTCGATTTTATTGAGTAAATTATGACTTTCGGCAGCTGACAGCATCTTATAAGCAAAAATAGGGCCTTTATCAATGTCACAGATAATATTACCTAATACAGCTCTAATCCTTCCAATCAATGACTCCTCATTATTTTCACTGACCATACTTTTAGCATTAGCTTCAACACTGTTTAATTTTTTAGCGGTTTGATTTGTATAATTTAAAACCAAATCACTATTGCCATAATCTCTTACATATCTCCAATCGTCAGTGTATGGAGCGTAATTATCATCCGCTCCCTCCCTTATCTCCATAAGTAATGAATCATATACTTCACTTTCATTCTTCCTTCCTTTTGCAAGAGCTGACAACTCCAAAGCTTCCACATCCGCTTTTGTAGGTGTATTACCTCCTATGGTTGAAAATCTTTCAAAAAGCTCAGATGCCAAATAAGTATTAATCTCTCTTAGAGGGATGCTCGCACAAGCAGCACCTAAAACACAATAACTCAAATTAAAGCCTTTGTCTTTGTCTTGATCCGCCTGTTCTACTTTGTGGAGATAATTTGAAAGCTGTGAGGATAATCCGAAGACATCTCCGCCTGATGATGCCGTCAAGAAATCCATAATATATTCCGCTGTAACATTCATCGCATACTTATATGCATTCGGTATTACATCTCCATTAGCATTTGTTGCAGAAATAAGATGACACATATCCACAGGAGCCTCTTTCCATTCTATTTTTCTATGGCCTTTGATACTCTTGAATAAATCTTCCTCCATTTTTTTGTAGTTGCATACAATAGTCCAGCTCCTGCATAGACGAATAACCGTTCTTAGGTACATATGCACGTATAAGTTTATCGCTAATAAGACTCAAATTCACATCAGGCAAAAAGAAATATCCAAATATAGTAACTCCGCCAATTTGCTCTGCCACATGACGCACCATATAACATACATCAAGAAAGCTTCCGGCTCCTGTTCCTCCGCTTATACCTGCAAAAATATGCACATTAACCGTTGCATTTACCAGACCACTTTTGGCATTATTTATCGTGCTTTCTACAGTACTCATAAACATATCAGATTTATCCATCATCATAAAACGGCCAACTTGTCTAATACCACCGGCTCCTGCTTTCCAAGATCAGTCGCATTAATATCTTCCCAGCGAAACCAATTCAAGTCTTTACGCATACTTATAGCAGCTTCAGTTTTGACAGCATCTCTAATGTTAGCGTTTGCAATCGAAAAGAATTCTGTACTGTCAAGATACATATTCTTATTAGCCTTTTTTTCTTTATTATCATCAGCTTTGTCATTAGAAGTTTTCTGATTGATTACGCTCTCATCTGTATCTACACCCAAAAATCTTATATGAGAATATTTCGGTACAACCTCACCGGGATCATCCGGTTTCAACCTGGAATATACCTGCGTTTTGATTGTTCTTAAACAATCAATACCGGTACCTCCTAAACCTATCAATACCGTTGCTGTATTACCCACCTGATCCGCCTGTTGCTGTGTGGATATTATTCCTCCTCCAGCACTTAACAATAGTTTTGAATAAACCGCCATATCTTCCTCCAATTTTAAATTATTATATTTTATATATATTTTCAGCGATGACCACGTATCGGTCTCTTAATATTGCTGTCAAAATATACGTATATACACTTCGAACTTCCGTCTTCAAAATTAATTGTAGTCTGTACACCACTCTGAATCCGTATTTTTGTTGTCTTTTGCCCATTACACATTACCGGAACATTTGTATTCAACCAAATAAACTGTTTTCCCGTTGCCTGAAAATACGACTTATTGTAGTCAATACCAACCGGAGCAATCTGGAATACTGAAAGTTTACATTTTCCTCTCTTTGGCTTTCTGGTGTTTTCTCTATACTCACCATTACAATAACTAGTAACTTTTATACTTCCTCTAAACGGCTTACGACTCCAATACCAAATATTTATCAAAATAATTATCAACGCTATAACTATTACTATTGCAATACCTATACAAGCCATTATTCCAACATTATAGCTTTTTACAATCACCTCTATATTACATGATAACCCCTTGACATTTGTTACTTTAACATCAAAAGATCCTTTTGAAAGACTGAAATGATCCATTTCTATAATGTCATTATCAACTACGTAGTCCTTATCCTTTATAAATGAGCTTGAAACTATCTCATACCTCATATCATCTTTCGGATTTTTAACCAGAGAAGACATATCTATAGATAAATGTGGGCTTTTCAACGGCCATATATATACAACTTTTTTTACCGGCGTTTTATTTGCTTCAGGTGATATATTGTCTGAAGCATTATCTTCACCATTCGTTACGTTTATAGGTCCAATCTTTGATGAAGACTTTTCAAGACCATTTCCCTTTACATCTATGTTTACAAAATACGTACCGTCTTTCAGTTCATAGTTTGCTACTAATTCTCCATCTTTAACCGACATAGGTACAGAATCAATTTTACTTCCATAAGCATCTAATATCTGTAATGTCGCATTGTATCCCATATATTCCGAATCTGTTTTTGCATAATTATCTCCGGATTTAAGTTTCGCAACAACATTGATTTTATCTCCCGGCTTGAGTTTTAGTTCTTTCGGCTCCACAGTCACATCAATACCCAAATCCGTGTTATAAATCATATTAATTTTTATATTATCTCCCGGAATACCTTCTGTTTCCAGTTTCCATTTTCCGGGAATTATATCCAGAACTTTAATTATAGTAAATGGGGGTGTGAAAAAACTCGATTGAGTTTTTTCGCATCCCCTTTTTGCAATTATTGTGTATAAATGACTGAAATCATACGCAAAAAAAGCGCACTCCCCCTACCCCATAGAAATTCTTTTTTTGAATCTATGCGGCAGTTCTGTTTCTCATCTTTTTTTTCTGATATTTATATAAATTATGGCCTATCGCCACGAGTAAAACTTCCAGTTTGACTGAATGAATACCTCTTCTGACAATTCTCTTGTACCAACGGTCGCTTTTCATAATTCCGAAAGTGCCTTCTGCTTGTATCGAACGGTTCATTCTCAATAACGCGCCGTGGATACTTTCCAGGTTTTCGATTACTTCCCGGTGCATGGAAGTTAGTTCCTGATTGATACGAACGGTTCGATTCTTATCTGTCTTCTTACATTTCTTTGCATATGGACATCCGCTACAGTCTTCACATTCATACAGTTCTTCCTTGCGTCCGTACTGATTTCCCCTCACATTTTTTCTGCATAAAAAACGGAATGCTTTATCGTTAGGACATCTCATGACTCCTTGCTCATCAATTCTGAAGTTAACTGCACGAAATGGATCTTCATGATATTTCCGATCCTTAGTTTCCTTTTTAAACATTGGAAATTTCATATACTTTTCAATTCCGTTCTGTTCACAGAAAATATAATTGTTGTATGAGCCATATCCGGCATCTGCCACAGGATATTTGGGATAGAATCCATAAGTTTGTTTGAAGTGCTTCATCAAAGGAACGAAACAATCCATATCCGAACGATAATGGTTCACGTCAACAACTGCAATATATTCATCTGCTACGCCAATCTGTACATTATATGCCGGCAGAAGCTGATCATTGCCCATGTAATCCTTTTTGATACGCATAAAGGTAGCCGAGTTATCTGTTTTAGAGTAACTGTTTCGGTCAGGACCACAGATTTCAATTTTTTGTATGTATTCTTGAAGTTTCTGACAGAAAGTAGTCAAGTGTTCATAATGACGCTGTTCTTTGGATTTTCGCTTTCCGCTTCCGTAAACAAATGTACTTGTATCCAGCTCCCATAAAAGTACCAGCTGCTCAACGATTTCATTCAGATAATCCGGTACATACTCCGGGTTTGTTGTGATCTGCACCCCACTCCATGCGATTTCTGCATTAATTTCATCAATCTCCGCAGTGATTTTTTCATAAAGCTTGTAACGGAACTTTTCCGTAGCCTTCTTCCATACCCAAGGTATACTTGTTTGCGTTTGCTTCAAACTTGGAGCCGTCAATGTAGAGATGTTGCAGATCTACATGCTCCTCGTTAAAGATAGCATGATTGATATCGTTAAAAATGTTTTTCAATCTTATCTTTAAGTATTTTTATTGATGAAATATCCAAAGGTTCTGTATGACGGAGTCCGGTGATCCATGAGATACATGAACCTGATATTAACTTTGCAGTTGTCTTCCAGTTTTCTCAGAGAGCAGTAACCGCTAGTCATAAATCCGAAAAGTACTGTTTTTAACATGTTGACCGGATTATATCTGCGTCGTCCGGTTGTGTACTCCGGAATATCCGTCAGATACTTGTTTAAATCGATCCCTCCCATCAATCTGTCAAATATTAAAACAGGATCCAGCAGATCCAAACAATCTGAAAAAAGCAGTGGTAAATATCCTTGTTTTGAATTACAATAAGTACTGTGTAAAGTTTTCATTGCAAGTTAATTTTACCACAAAAATAGGACCTTTCGCATGAACGAATGGTCCTATTTCTTTTAGGGACTTATTTCACAGCCCCTTTTGCCGCATCTACACGTTCTCCATTTGGATTAAATAAATTAAATTCTTTAGCAGCACCGTTTATAATAATATTGACTTCCTCTACACCCAAACTAGGAACGTCAAATGGGATTTCAATTTTTCCTGATGCAGGTATTACATCATCAAAAAGCGCTGTGGCAGATGTGCCATATATCAAACTGTAAAATGTGTTAAACACATCTTGTAAATTCGAAGCATCATTCACCTCTTCACAGGTTCCACCTGTTGCATTTGAAATTTGATTCATCTCAGCTATATCTGCCTTTTTATTTGCATTTAGACATACGCTGTAAATTTTAATATTGTTTTCTCTTGCCTTTTGTATAGCATTCGCTTTTTCATCTAATGATTTAACCTTTTCCTCTTCTGTAGGCATTTCTGTATTACCATCACTCAAAAAAACAATAACTGAAGGCAGGTCAGGGTTGCCCGACTTAATAAGCATATCTGTAGCTGCAGACAATGCCTCTCCAATATTCGTATAACCCATTTCAGCACTTACACCTTGAGAAGGGGGTGTGAAAAAACTCGATTGAGTTTTTTCGCATCCCCTTTTTGCAATTATTGTGTATAAATGACTGAAATCATACGCAAAAAAAGCGCACTCCCCCTACCCCATAGAAATTCTTTTTTTGAATCTATGCGGCAGTTCTGTTTCTCATCTTTTTTTTTCTGATATTTATATAAATTATGGCCTATCGCCACGAGTAAAACTTCCAGTTTGACTGAATGAATACCTCTTCTGACAATTCTCTTGTACCAACGGTCGCTTTTCATAATTCCGAAAGTGCCTTCTGCTTGTATCGAACGGTTCATTCTCAATAACGCGCCGTGGATACTTTCCAGGTTTTCGATTACTTCCCGGTGCATGGAAGTTAGTTCCTGATTGATACGAACGGTTCGATTCTTATCTGTCTTCTTACATTTCTTTGCATATGGACATCCGCTACAGTCTTCACATTCATACAGTTCTTCCTTGCGTCCGTACTGATTTCCCCTCACATTTTTTCTGCATAAAAAACGGAATGCTTTATCGTTAGGACATCTCATGACTCCTTGCTCATCGATTCTGAAGTTAACTGCACGAAATGGATCTTCATGATATTTCCGATCCTTAGTTTCCTTTTTAAACATTGGAAATTTCATATACTTTTCAATTCCGTTCTGTTCACAGAAAATATAATTGTTGTATGAGCCATATCCGGCATCTGCCACAGGATATTTGGGATAGAATCCATAAGTTTGTTTGAAGTGCTCCATCAAAGGAACGAAACAATCCATATCCGAACGATAATGGTTCACGTCAACAACTGCAATATATTCATCTGCTACGCCAATCTGTACATTATATGCCGGCAGAAGCTGATCATTGCCCATGTAATCCGTTTTGATACGCATAAAGGTAGCTGAGTTATCTGTTTTAGAGTAACTGTTTCGGTTAGGACCACAGATTTCAATTTTTTGTATGTATTCTTGAAGTTTCTGACAGAAAGTAGTCAAGTGTTCATAATGACGCTGTTCTTTGGATTTTCGCTTTCCGCTTCCGTAAACAAATGTACTTGTATCCAGCTCCCATAAAAGTACCAGCTGCTCAACGATTTCATTCAGATAATCCGGTACATACTCCGGGTTTGTTGTGATCTGCACCCCACTCCATGCGATTTCTGCATTAATTTCATCAATCTCCGCAGTGATTTTTTCATAAAGCTTGTAACGGAACTTTTCCGTAGCCTTCTTCCATACCCAGGTATACTTGTTTGCGTTTGCTTCAAACTTGGAGCCGTCAATGTAGAGATGTTGCAGATCTACATGCTCCTCGTTAAAGATAGCATGATTGATATCGTTAAATGTTTTCAATCTTATCTTTAAGTATTTTATTGATGAAATATCCAAAGGTTCTGTATGACGGAGTCCGGTGATCCATGAGATACATGAACCTGATATTAACTTTGCAGTTGTCTTCCAGTTTTCTCAGAGAGCAGTAACCGCTAGTCATAAATCCGAAAAGTACTGTTTTTAACATGTTGACCGGATTATATCTGCGTCGTCCGGTTGTGTACTCCGGAATATCCGTCAGATACTTGTTTAAATCGATCCCTCCCATCAATCTGTCAAATATTAAAACAGGATCCAGCAGATCCAAACAATCTGAAAAAAGCAGTGGTAAATATCCTTGTTTTGAATTACAATAAGTACTGTGTAAAGTTTTCATTGCAAGTTAATTTTACCACAAAAATAGGACCTTTCGCATGAACGAATGGTCCTATTTCTTTTAGGGACTTATTTCACAGCCCCATTGTTTTTTTGAGTTTGATCATTAACAATATTTGGCACGGTCTGTGCCCCTATGTGGTTTGAAAACACAACTCCACCAAGATAATTGCCTTTTTCTGCCAATAAACTTGTGAACTGACCTATCGCCTCATATCTAAGTCCTTGTGGATCTGTATAATTCATAGAGTTACTCGCATCCAACACTAAAACAACATTAAACCTGTTCACTGAAGATATCTCTTCATCTGCATATGAATTAAACAAACCAATTACCAATACAATCACAAATACAGATAATCCAACAAAGTATCCCAATATGCCTCTTTTTACATTCATGCCACAATCTCCCACTTTAACATGTTATTTGCCCTATACTATGCTACAAAGAGCCGGAAGTGTATCTTTACTCTATTTCTTACTAAAACATCATATATTCTTAAATAATCAAATTTTAATTATTATATTTTTAATCAGCTTATAGCATTACTCAAAGCCTACTTCCTTTATCAATTATAAACATTTTTCCTTAATTAATCAATCCCCATTATTAATTTAAAAATTATTTTTTTATTAAGCCTTTTTTTATTAAGCTTTTTTTATTAAGCCTTTTTTTATTAAGCAAAAACACTTGACTACTACAATATGTATTTTAAGTTATTTTATATTACTTATTTAAACCAATAATTGATAATGTTCTTTTGCATTGTCTACCATCAAAATATTTTTCCAGCACTTTGTGAAAGATTGAACCGTCCTCAGATATACATGAGAACAATGTCATACAAGACTTAAGCTTAATATCATCCGGCTTTCCAAATATTGCTACTGCATTATTCTCTTCAAGCTCTAAAAGAGCCATACTGATTTTTTTAAGATTTTCACCAAGATATGGATCATTTATAAAAGCTCTTGCTTCATTCAAATCTTTTATTCCATAATATTGAGATGTTGAGCTTTTGCCCAGACCCTGTATCTGTGGAAAAATATACCACATCCAGTGAGACATCTTCCTTCCATTCTTAATTTCTTTAAAAGCTGTTTTAAAATCTTGTTCCTGTACCTTTGTAAATCTTGATAAGTCCATAAATTATTTAACCAATTGCCTTTCTATAAAAATCTAACTAATAAAAACATTATACTGTTATCTCATTGGAAATACACTTGTTATATGACAATCTGTTATACTGTCAACTACACTTAGGTCGTAGAGATATGTAACAGTACAATTATACCTGACATCATCTCCTGTAAGGAATAGTTATGTAAAGTCAGTAGCCCACTTTTTGTTGATTCCGTAAGATTTAAAGTTTTAATTTATAATATTTTCAAATTAACATTTACTCATCAGTTTTCTCAAGAAATCCACAATATTATCACGTTCGGCAAAAATTCTTAGCTTGCTCTAACCAAGAATCTAACTTTCCGGCTCCTAACACCTCTTTTTAACATTTTACCTGTCTCTTTTATTTTCTCATATTCTACATTATATGCATTGGAGACTCTATTTGCTATCTCCGTCTTAGTTTCTTTATCAATATTTTTGATAATTTATAAAAAGCTTGATATACAGGTATTGTGCAGAATGGATATTCAGTCTTATCACACTTTGATAGTATAATATCATCTTTTCCGAACTCATTAGAATGATAACTTACAACTGTACCTTCAATGTTAATTACTCCTGTAAATATGGCGTCAAATTAATCGTCTATACTAGCACCTACTACTTCTATAACATCTATCTTATTCTGCAATTTTGATTTTACCTGCTCTATCTCTTCCTTTATACCTTTGATTTGTTTTAATATATCTCTTACTTCCATCTGGCAAACCGGAAATGATATAAAATAATCTCTTCTGAGCCTGTCCTCAGTAGTATCTTGATGCCCATCATTTGGTATAGAATATCTCGTTGCAACCATATTTATATTGGCAGGAGCAACATTTAACTCTTCTATCTTTTCTTTGGCCAATTCTAACTGACTTACATCCTGCATATTTTCTGCCAAGCTGTCACATTCTTTGATCAACTCCTGTACCTTAGAAATATCATGTTCATCAGGAGTACAGATTCTGTTTTGATCATCAAATACATTGTTATCAACAGCTTCAACATACAAATCCTCTGCTTCTGATATCATGTCTTTCAATTTAAGAGGAATCATATCCATATTAACCAGACTTCTTGGTGTCAAAGATGGCAATTTACGCCAGTCATTAAACCTCATTCCTTTTCCACCTTTTCCTTCATATATATGTAGTCCGGGATTCATTGATTTTAAATACTCTTTTTCAAACATTTCATAGCCCCTATACGAGCATAGTGGAAGAGCACGGTGAATAACTATAGCAGAAATTCGATCTGTTAAATCCGTTTCTTTAACCTGCCACAAGTTATTTTGTTCATGCATCATCTTCGCTGCAGCTTTTATTGGTCCAGATATAGGCACTGATAAATATGCTAACTTAGCAGTTCTTGCTTCACCCCAAATCTGGTTATCATAACAGAATAATGGTGCCGCCTTATCTGTAAGTTTTTTCATCCACTCATTGAAAATCTTATTTGTAAGCACATCATATGTAGGATTACCATACTTATCTCTTAAAAATGCAGTAATCGTCTTATTGGCAAAATTTCCAAATGCCTCATTTACAAAAAAGTCAGTTACTAATTTTACAATTTCACTTTCATCCTCATACATCCAGCTTGACTCATTATCCAACAACAACTTTATAAATGCATCCAGCATATTTGGGATATTAATATTTTCAATTTCCGCATCCAATGACGGTTTTAATTCACCAACAGTCATCATAGGTATAGTAAAGCCGTCACGGTTTTCTATTGTCTTTTCACTTTCTAAAGCCTTTTTATTTTCTTTAAATGAGTTAATCAAAGTCTCCATCACACGATATAACTTAATATAATAGCCGGCTGTACTGTCTTGTATTTGCTTTCCTAATGTTTTCAGTACATTATCCAACTTTTCATATATACCGACCATCAACTTATGATGCTCCAAACATCCAAGATAAAACTCATAATCATTGAATCGCTTTTGATCATTGTCCAAGAACTTACGTCTGTGTCTATTTTCAAAATCCGATCTTGCACCTTCATAGTCACGTATGCGCAAATTAATTTGAGCCACCTCTTGATACAAACGGTTTTTATTTTCTTCAATCAATCCGTCGATTTTATTGAGTAAATTATGACTTTCGAAAGCTGACAGCATCTTATAAGCAAAAATAGGGCCTTTATCAATATCACAGATAATATTGTCTAATGAAGCTCTAATCCTTCCAATCAATGACTTCTCATTATTTTCACTGACCATACTTTTAGCATTAGCTACAACACTGTTTAATTTTTTAGCGGTTTGATTTGTATAATTTAAAACCAAATCCTTATTGCCATAATCTCTTACATATCTCCAATCGTCAGTGTATGGAGCGTAATTATCATCCGCTCCTTCCCTTATCTCCATAAGTAATGAATCATATACTTCACTTTCATTCTTCCTTCCTTTTGCAAGAGCTGACAACTCCAGAGCTTCCACATCCGCTTTTGTAGGTGTATTACTTTCTATGGTCGAAAATCTTTCAAAAAGCTCAGATGCCAAATAAGTATTAATTTCTCTTAGTGGAATACCTGCAGAAGCAGCACCTAATGTGCAATATTTCAAATTAAAACCATTACTCTTCATACGATCTGCACAGTCAACTATTTTGGGATAGGTAGAAATTAGTGGTGCTATTCCTTCGGATGCCGTCAAGAAACTCATAATATATTCCGCAGTAATACCCATCGCATACTTATATGCATTCGGTATTACATCTCCATTAGTATTTGTTGCAGAGATAAGATAGCACATATCCACAGGAGCCTCTTTCCATTCTATCCTTCTATGGCCTTGATATTCTTGGATAAATTCTCCTCCGTTTTTTTGTAGTTGCATACAATAATCCAACTCCTGCATAGACGCATAGCCGTTCTTAGATACATACTCACGTGTAAGATAATCGCTCTTCGGAATACGACTTAAATTCACATCCGGCAAAAAGAAGTATCCGAATATAGTAACACCGCCAATTTGCTCTGCCACATGACGCACCATATAACATACATCAAGAAAGCTTCCGGCTCCTGTTCCTCCGCTTATACCTGCAAATATGTACATTAACTGTTGCTTTTTCCAGACCGATTTTAGCTTTTTTTATCGTGCTTTCTACAGTACGTATAAACATATCAGATTTATCCATCATCATAAAACGGCCAACTTGTCTAATACCCCCGGCTCCTGCTTTTCCAAGATCAGTCGCATCAATATCTTCCCATCGAAACCATTCAAACTCCGGTAACTTTAATAAACCCGGTTTTTTAATACCTTTATTTGAAATGTAAAAAAATTCTGAATATTCAAGAGGTAGATTCTTATTTTCAGTATTATATATGTCTAGCGCTGATTGATTATCACTATCAACTCCAATGAATCTTATATGAGAATATTTCGGTACAACCTCACCGGGATCATCCGGTTTCAACCTGGAATATACTTGCGTTTTAATTGTTCTTAAACAAGCAATACCGGTACCACCTAAACCTATCAATACCGTTGCTGTATTACCCACCTGATTCGCCTGTTGCTGTGTGGATATAATTCCACCGCCTGCACTTAACAATAGTTTTGAATAAACCGCCATTTTTACCTCTCCTTTATTTTTAAATAGTTCAATAAAGTATTATTTTTGTAACTATTTTAGCCAAAATTTCTAACAAAATTTATCACTTGAAGTTTATATCATTCTCTACTAACTTGTATAAATATATTAGATGTACAATAAGTAGATACTTGACTTAATCTATAAAAAAGGATAAACCTATAAAAGCTTATCCAAAGTCGTCATCTGTAATTCTCTGTTAAGTGAGCTTTGTATCCTGTTAAATTCCTTGTTCAAAATACATTCACCACATCTGTTGTTAATACAGTCATATCCTTCTCTAACACATTCAGTTATACTCATATCTTCACCCAATGCAATACATATGTCATACAGTGTTGTATTGGTTAAATCACATTTTAAGTAGTAGCCTCCGTTGACTCCTCTCATACTCCCTATAAGTTTTGACTTCAGCAAACTGTTCAATACCTTATATGTAATGGCCTGTGGTAAATGCTCCTTCTTTGCAACCTCAGATGCGGAAACCTTTGTGCCGTCTTTTAACGCTCTTACCACTCTTACTGCATAGTCCATTTCTCTAGTAATCAGCATTCGTCCCCCTAAATATAATTCGGTGTAAAATCTATTCTAATACATAAATACTAGCATACAGCCGTTTTTCTATTATTTTTTTATAAATTTTTTTATGTTTATAGTAAAGAATTTTTTAAAAAAAGCCGATACCCTTTTGCTTTCGGATATCGACTTTATATTTTAATTACTGCGCCTTTGCATTATTTATAGCATCTTTAATTCCTTTAGATGTTACGGATGCTCCTGAAACATTGTCAACTTCGAACTTACCGCTCTTTTGCATACCTTTTTTGATCTTGTTGATAGCTTTACCGCCTATTTCGGTTGTCTCCTTAGGACCTGAAATCTCCAGGTCGTTTACTATACCTTTTTTGACTGTAAAGGTAACCTCTATATCACCTCCGAAGCCCTTAGCACTGCCCTTATATGAGCCGTCCTTAAGCTTTGTCTTTATGTTCTTGGCTACAAAGTTTGCATCTTCAGTCTGCGCCGTGATAGTTCTCTCAGTGTTACCTCCGTTGTCAAGCACATACTTGTTTGCACTGTCACCTGCGATTTTACCGAATACTACAATATCTGTAACAGCGTTTCCGCCAAGTCTGTTGGCACCGTGTACTCCACCTACGACTTCACCGGCCGCAAAGAATCCCGGAATAACACTTCCGTCTTCTTTTAGCACCTGAGTTTCCTTATTTATCTTTACACCGCCCATTGTGTGATGTACTGCAGGCTTTGCTTTACCTGCAAAATACGGAGGCTTGGTTAGAGGCACTTCCATACTCTTTCTGCCGAACTCACTGTCCTTACCTACAGCCTGCATTGTGGCATACTCCTGCATAGTGGCTACAAGATTTGCTTCATTAACACCTGTCTTTGCGCCAGCTCCTCAATACTGTTTGCCTCTACAATGATCCCCTCATTGATATACTTTTCTATAGCGGAAAGTGACTCTCTGACAGCCGTATCAAATACAAGCCAGCTCTCACCGTTTGGCTGAGCCATGATAGCTGCTGAAACAACATCTCTTGTATCAAGCTCATTGACAAAACGCTTTCCGTCATCATTTACAAGTATTGCACCGTTACCGCGCACACCCTCAGTATACATAGTTGCAGTGTCAGGATTTACAGTCGGATGCGTCTGAATCTGTTCAATATCTGTAAGTCCCGCTCCAAGCTCGGTAGCCATCTCAATACCGTCGCCTGTTGCGCCTACATGATTGGTGGTAATGAATCCTTCAAGCTGTGGTGCATACTTTGCAACCATCTGAGAGTTTGCACCGAAACCCCCTGTAGCAAGCACTACAGCCTTTGTATTTATAACAAATACTCCGTTCTCATCTTCCGCCTCTACACCTGTTATCTTGCCGTCCTTATCTGCAAAGATTTTGGTTGCCTTAGTCTCCAATAAAACAGGTATACCCAATTCATCAATTTTTGCATTAAGTGTCTTTACAAGCATCGGTCCTACAGCGGATGTATCGCTTGGTCTGTGTATTCTCTTCACACTTGCACCGCCGAACTGTCCCACTACTGAAAGGTCTCCACCTATTGAGTTTACCCAATCTACAGCCGATGCGGAATTTTCCACCAAAGTCTTTACAAGTTCAGGGTCGTTCAGATTCTTTCCACCCTTCATAGTATCCTGATAGAAAAGTTCATTGCTGTCTTCTATACCGTCTCTCTTCTGATATTGAGTCTCTGAAGCGTTTAATCCGCCTGTAGCCCTTACGCTATTACCGCCTGTAATAGGCATTTTCTCCAATATAACCACATTTGTGGCACCTTTTTGTGCAGCCTCTATTGCAGCACTCATTCCCGCACCTCCGGCACCTATTACTACAATATCTGCCGACTGTGGCTTTCTTTCACCTTTTACCTCTTTGCCTTGAGCTTTAAGCAAAGCTTTCTTCAGTGCATGCTTTAATCCGCTTGATGTAATTGTCGCACCGCTGACGGAATCAAACTCCGTATCTAAATTTGCCTTCATCTGATCATTCAGCTTTTGTATGGCGGCTCCACCTATATCCGGAGTCTCACTTTTTCCGGCAAACGAAATATTTTCAATTCCGTTATCCCCCACTACCACTGTGGCTCTTACATTACCGCCAAAACCCTTTTCTGCGACTGAATATGTACCTGCAATATACTTCGTATTGTCTTTTATGTACTTTCTTACACCGTCAGTTACAGGGAAAGCTATTACAATAGTAATAACAGCAGCCAATATCATCAAAAAGAGCCCAACTATATTGCCCTTGTTCTTATTTGTTGGTTGCTTACCCATCCATTTCCTCCTTGAAAATATAAAAATTACGATGATATTATAAAAGAAAGTTAAAAAAACTATCAATAAATATTTTTTTAATAAAAATATAATATCTGCTTTTTATTTTTATTTTTTTAGGTGCTATAATAAATTTTTATACAATTAAATATCGCGGTGATATTTATTATTTCAATAAGGAGGCAATAAGTATAATAAAAAATAATGAGGGGCGCAAGTTCCCCCTTATATTTTCATTACTTTTTAAAAAAATTTATATGTTTCATCTTTTTTTGAGAGATACGTTAAAAAAATTACTATGCTCTAACCTTTAATATAGAATAAATAGCTAATTTTTTTCACCTATTTTTCTTAACTGTATAATCTATATTAATTATGATCTTTTTTTATCCCTTATATAGCTCTTCATTCCCTCTATACTTCTATTTATGTCAGATGACTCCATTTTTTTCCAAGCCTTGTATCAAAAAGCTGCTATATTACGAATTCCACATACATCAAGGTCTATACATGTCATAATATAATACTTTTTTTCCACAAAATTCCTGCTCTAAATACCTCTAAAAAAATTCTCTACTTGTAACACTATTTATATCTTTATAGAATATATCTGTAACTTCTTCTTCATATATAAGTCCGGTAGCTATATCTATATTTCCGGTATATATTAATAATCTTGTATCACTAAAAGCATATACTGTAACTTGTACTAACAGATATCTTTGAACCTTATCCGAATCAACTACAACTCCCTCCAAAGGTTCTTTTTGAACGTATTTTTTTAAAAGTACCCAATATACAATTCTTTATTAACATAAAAGGAATAAATATATACCAAAAAAATTATTTTTTTAGTATAAACCTTTTGATTTCTTTCTTACTATCCAATGTACATTTTGGTGAATTGCCTATACCGGCAACTACTATTGGTTCAATCTCACTTATTTGAGAACTATCAACATTCAATTTTTCAAATGCCCTTGCTTTTAACTTTTTCACTGCACTTAAAGTTGCATTATCAACATATCCTCTTCCCTGTCCGAGTTTTCTATAATTGATATCATATGCAAACACCACAAGCTCTGCTATTAGAAAAATTACTGTCACAAATATACTTGGTCCAAAAAGAGCTTGATTAAACTCATCGTCGCTAATCATTACTATTTCTCCACTCATCACTCTTGTAAATCCCATGTGTAACGCAAAAATTAGCAAAACAAAATATATACAAACTAATAATGATTTAATATCACTAAATCCTAGAAAATATCTTCTAACCATAAGGTTTACACTATTATCTTCTATACCTGAACCTACACTATCTGTCGTTTGCGAAACATTTGTATAACCTGACTCCGGCATTCTATATTCGTCAGAACTACTTTGTGTATTCTTCTCCTCTACCTTAGCACCACAATTTATGCAAAATTTATCCTCAGGTAAAAGATCTGCACCACATTTATGGCATTTCATATATACTTCCTCCTATGTTTATATCCTACCTATACTCCATCAGCAATCGTAAATTATCCTGTTCTGTACTTGACATTGTTTTGAAAACACCATCCATATCCAAGTCATGTCTGATTACAACATTACTATACAAACTGTTATTGTAAAAATAATTAGCTAAATCTGCATCTTCAAAGTTATAACCATGTCTCGCAAATATCTCATTTATAAGCATTTGAATAATAGATCTTCCTCCCGGAAAATTATACGATGAGTAATCTGTATTCTTATATGACACTATTTCATCTCTTGTCATTAATCTCTCAGAGCTGTACGGGCATAAATATCCACTTTGTGAACCGGTATTTTGACTACTTGTATTATAATTAACTCCACTTACTGTAAAATTCTTACTATTTTCAGATGGTTTTTTACCATACTTAGACGTACACTTCTTTATAGCACTATCATCCAGGGTGACTGTGATAGTATCACCATCTTTTAAATTGTACTTCGGGCTAACATTAAAATCATAACTGCTAAAATAATCACCGTTATATTCCACTTCAGCCCAATTGTTCGGTGGATTTCCATGTACTGTTACACTTACATCATCAAATGCATCAAAGGTACTAATCTCATCTAATCCTGAAATCTCTACACTTCCACTTTTAAACTCAAGCTCACACTTTATATATTCTTTAATTTCATCCTCACTTGCAGAAAAAGCATCTTCACCAATGGACCATGTGTAATCCACAGTATCACCATTGCTAAGTCCGCTTGATTCTTCCAATACAGGATCTGAAATATTTCCCTCTAAAACATCTACAGGAGTCATGTATGAACCAAACTGTTCTTTACCTTTTTTTGTAAACTTTATATTATGCTCACCCCTAAGTTTTTCCCAATCAATATAGAGACTTGCATCCCCATCGCCATCGTAACCACTTACTTTAACCTCAACATATTTGTCTAAATCTATTACATCAGATCTTGATGAACTATAATATATAACACCAACTATAAGAACAAATAAAACTGCAGCAAATCCGGCTATCCTTAATATATTACTATTTGAACTGCCTGTATTACCCGTTAAATCCGGTCCCGGAATTGTGTTTACAGCATTATCAATATGTGTACCTCTATCTACGGATAGTGTAGCTCCACACTTACAGCAAAATTTAGCTCCATCTAAATTTTCACTTCCACATTTTCGACAGAACACCTATAACCTCCTCCCCGGAAAATCAGCTTTTCTTATCTCTTATATAGCTCTTCATTCCTTCTAAGCTATTGGTTGCACTTGCAAGACCGTTTGAGGCAAATCTTGAATCAAAACATGACACCTTTGTAATTCCACATACATCAAGATTAATATACTTTGAAACATAATATTCTTTTCTAAATATTCCTGTTTTTGTTCTCCTAAGTACATCATTAAATGTCAAGCTGTTTATATCTGAATAGAATGTATCCGTTATACTCTCATCATATATTACCCCTGTGGATATATCCATATTTCCTGTATATGTAATCAATTGAGTATCTGTAAATGCATATACTGTAACTTGAACAAGTAAATATCTTGCTACTCTGTCATTTCCAAACCTCAATCCTTCTATAGGATCTATAGAACGAATAAGCATTATTGTAGACAAAATTTTTCCAATCCACTTAAATATGTTTAGTCCCCTATAATTACCAAATTCTATTTTATCAGGTGTATTTCCAATTCCCACAACCGTTATAGGTTCTACCTCATTTATTTGTGATAAGTCGACATTAAACTTTTTTATTGATCTTTGTTTAAGTATATTAACTGATCTGTTAATAGCTTGATCAACTCTATCAGCTCCACCTCCAAGCAAAAATGTATATAAACTGAGTGCAACTGAAACAATTACTCCTATACCACCTACAAAACATCCTATACCACATGTAATCGGTCCGGTCAAAAAAAACACTAGTATTGATATTATTGTTATATCTTTATAGCCTAAGAAATACCTTCTCACTGCTACATCCACCTTGTTTTCGGGTCCAATCATATTATCATTACTGTAGTTGTTCTGAATATAATTATTTGAATTAGGTGTGTATGCATCACTACTCATTGTATCATTCAAATTAGTATTACTGTCATTGTACATACCTGCAGAACTGTTTCCGGTATACTGACTATTAGTATTACTAATTGTCATATTATCAACCGGAGTACCGCAATTCATGCAGAACTTATCCCCATTAATAATCTCTGCACCACATTTAGGACATTTCATATATTTATTTCCTCCATCCAACTTTATATTTGTGCCGGTCTTTCAACTCCCAGCAAATTATACATATCTATTACATCAGCATTCGATAATCCGATATTTACAGCATTACTTATACACTCTCTATATGAGGGACTTGAGTTCAAGCACTTTCTTTCAAAATAATCACACTTAATATATGCTAAAAAGTAATAAAAAATACCTTTTGGCTCAATCATATTCGCAGCATCAATATATTCAATTATTTTATTAATTGTTTCTCTTGATGCTAAAAATGCTCTTTTTCCTTTTAACAAAGAAATTGCTGCATAATAATATGCATCTGCATTATCAAAATTATCTATCAGTGCTTTTTCAAAACAAGAAATAGCTTTGTCATACAGTTTCAATCTCATATAGCAGAATGCAATTGATAAATTCATTTCTGCATTATCCGGACTTTTTGCCATAGCCTTTCTATAGCTGTTTACCTGCTTATTAATATCCATTTGTGAAAGTCCGGCAATATTATTTATTGTCTTTATTACTATCGGTCTTTGACAATATGGACAGAACCTTGTATTTATTGATATAGTTGCAGCACATCCCGGACACTCTAAATCTACTATCTCACTCGCCATTATCTTCTCCTATTTTTTCTTCATCTCAATTCTAAGTCTGAGTTTATTTTGAATATTTTTGCAATCCTTTTCAATTTTATCTGCTGCCGCTTTAACCCCCTTTTCATCATGCAGTAAGTCAACATTTTTTTCTATATCAGCTAAGTAATTTGCAATCTCTGTCTCACAGCTAATTAATGCATTATTTCCAATTCCAAAGTCACTTTCGTTCCTTAATCTTTCCATAACATTTCTAATTGACTTTATAGCAACAGAAGCTTCTGCTATATTGCTGCCTTTTGCAGTCTCATATATCTCTACAGCCTTCAAATATGGTGACTTATCATACACAATTGCATTTGTATTATAAACAGGTTTCTTATTCTGCAAAGAATGTCCTAATTTAAATAAAGATGCTACAAATAATGCAAATAAAATATATAATAATACTTTTTATAGCCCCAAAGCCCGTATACTGTTCCAAATACTTTACCTTCATCCTGCAAATTATCTAAAATTGCATCTGGGTTATTAAAAAATATTCTCCCCAGGCCAATACCTTTTCCATAAAGACCAGGCAACACCAAAGCATAGACTATTATAAACGCTAGAAATGTTACTACAGGCAGTGCATAATTGATCCAATTAAAATCATTTTTTTCGAAGACCTGAACACTGTCTATATCATCATTTTGAACATTTCTTATAGTATTTGTCTTAAGCTTTGTAAATTCTGAAAATCATCTCTATTTTGATTTCGTACAGAATCTGTGCTGTTACTTCTTGAACTATTCTCATAATCAAAATTATTTTGCAAATCATCTCTCGCTATATCCCGGTTTTGATTGTCTAATCGCCTATATAAGTCGCTTTGGCTTGCAAATAAATTTTTATCTTGATTATTATCTACATCTATATTTCCTGAAGTTGAAAATCCACTTCCAATAGTTTCACCTGTATTGCCGGACTTATTGTATGGTGATGTAATTTCACCTAATGTATTATCGCTTGAATGAGGAACATCTATAACTTGATTTACCACAATATTTAGCTCTTCGTCTGAAAGTTGTGTCACAGCACTCTTTAAAGCATTTAAAAACTCTACTGCAGAATTATATCTTTCATCACGTTTACAAATAGCCTTAATTATTGTACTACCTAAAATATTATTTGCATCATATGGAAGTGGTGGAACCTCACCTTTCATTCTTCTATCAAACGCTATATCTTCATCATTGCTGTTGTATGACTTTGGAAAATCAGGCAAAAAAAGGTACTCTTGACTTATTTAATAACTTATATAAAACTATTCCGAGTGAATATACATCAACTGTGTCATCATACTTCTCCCTGCCGATATACACTTCCGGTGCAATAAAGTTAGGAGTTCCTTTTATTGATTCAGCCTTCGACTTATCATTTAATTTCTTTGAAACCCCAAAATCTCCAAGCTTATAATCTCCCTCATTTGAAACAAATATATTATCGTCTTTTATATCTCTGTGGATTATACTTTTCCCATGACATATAATAAGGGCATTTAAAATATCCTCTCCTAATTTGCAAACGTCTTTGACCTTAAACTCATTTTCATATAAGTACTTTGTAAATGGAGTTAGATATTCCATCAAAATATATATATCATACCTTTTTAGGACTCCCTGATTCTTTAATATCATTTTCATAATACTTCACTATATTTTTAGTTCCGGTCTCAGAGAGTGTACTTATAATTCTAATTTCATTTACAATCTCTTTTAATGCTGCTGCAAAATATTCATCTGCTTTAGCGAAGTTACCACCCATTGAATTCAAAACATCAACATACTGTTTTTGACTCGGTAAGGTAATATGTTTTAATGCTCTTATATATGTTCCGGATACATTGGTTTTTGAAACCTTATATACAGTTCCAAAACCTCCGGAACCTATTTTTTCATCAACAGTATAGCCTAATATTTTATCTCCTATCATCATCTATACTCCTCAATATTCTAAAATCAATAGAGTAATATTGTCTCCGTAACTTGGATTTTTATCCAAAGCAACCTCAACTAAAAATTTTGATTTGTCCTCTATACTTATATATTCCTTTGACAGAATATCTTGTATCTCATCCGGCTCTAAAGCATCTGAAAAAAACCGTCTGAACACAATAACAATATTGTATCCTTTTTCTATATTTCCAAGTTTATATATATCAGGAATCAACTTTGTCTCTCTACCAATATATTTATACATAGCCTTTCGATTAGATAATTTATCTACCTCTTCTCTCGTAAGAAGTTCCAAGTCCAAAATCCTCTGTCCATGTGTATTATCCACACTAACCTGTTTAAGGTTTTTGTCTTTATACATATATAATCTGCTGTCTCCGGCGTTGAAGCAATAGCTATCATCTAAGTATGTCACAACTCCGCATAATGTTGCTCCCATGCCTCTTGTATTACTATGTTTTTTAGACTCATCACATATATACTCATTTAAATCAGAAATACAATTTGATATATTTTTTTCTAAATCACCTGATTCATAAAGATAATCTAATCCTTTATCCGCTAAAAACTCTACTGTCATAGCACTGGCGACTTCACCACCTTCATAGCCTCCCATACCGTCTGATACAGCTACAAAAAATGGAGAGTTTAAGATTTTTACCTCTTTAAAAATTTCTTTAGAAATAGATATACTATCTACTTGATTCTGTTTTAGATAATCTTTTCCAATCAGGTAATTGTCCTCATGATTTTTTCTTGAGTTTCCAACATGTGATATGGCTGTTACTTTTATTGTATGCAATTACCATAATCCTCCGCAAAATAACCTGACTATTTACTTGTTTTTATTTGCTGTTTCCACATTGTCATACTCAACAACTGCACTTTCTAAAAAAGTTGCATAATCTTTGATTGATTTAATAATTCCATCAAACTTTGGTTTTAAATTCTCAAACTGTTTTTTGTATTCATCTTTTGCGCTACCCTGCCAAGAATTTAGGCTTTTTATCTCATTATCCATATCATCTATGTACGTTTTTATATCTTTAGCTATATTTTCAAAATTTGATTTTTTTTCTCTCATTGTAGCTGAATTTACTTTAATATCTGCCATACAACACCTCCATCACATCTTAGGTAAATTATTTGCCGCATCAGCAATAGCTTTCTCGGTTTTTATCATAATTATTTGCTATAGTTTCCATATTAGTTGCACAATCTCCAAGTGTTTTTGACATATCCTGAAATATTTGTTTGTAATTTTTTTAAGACTGGCACTAAATTTCTCACTTGCTTCACCGACTCAATTCGATTTTTTTCAAACCTTCTACTTCTGTGTAAAGCCTGTTCCATGCAGTATCGTAATTTTTTGTCTTTTCTCTAATCTTTGTTGCCGATTTTTTTAATTCCTCAGTTACAACTTCCCAACTCGCTTCCGCCATCTTTATTCTCCTTTATCAATATTTTTTATCATATAATTATGATAATTTAACCGCTATTTCTGACTGCCTCTCATCCGCTTTCTTTATATCTGTTGCAAGCTTTTCAATTTTTCTTGCCAAATCATCCATATCCTTTTTTGTCTTTTTCATACTGTCAATTGACCCTTTAAGTCTATTCAAAAATATTATGGATGCAGGACTTTCCCAACCGGATTCTACACTATGCTGTATATTCTCAAGTTGTACAGTTTGAATATAAAGACTTCTTGACAGCTCCTTAATCTTTCTAACTTGACCCATTACTTGTTCATAGTTTATCCTGTATTCTGCCAAGTAAAATATCACCTCCTAAAAATCAGCTTTCACCATATGCATCAGCCAATTCACTTAAAAATTTCTTCTGATCATCACTTTCATAACCTTTGTAAAGTATTTTTTCAATATCTACATGATTAAATAAGTATTGAAATTCAGGCCCTATATTACCTTCCGGATATAAGACTCCAATATAATCATATTCCGTATCTCTATCCTCAGAGTCAGTCTGCTTTACTCCAAATATCATAAGTGCTTTCTTAGCCTCTTTTAGCATTACTACACTACCTATCGGCAATAAATCTTTTATCATAATATCCTCCTCTACCATTTTTTAGATTTTAAATATATACAGGTGCCATATTTTCTTTTCCGTTCACTCTATTCCACCAACTTGCAATTGCTCCCTTTGCTTGTACAAACTTCTCTCCGGCAAAATTCTTAGCTTTATCAACCCATCCTGCAACTGCACTCTTTGCCTCTTTTACTTTTCCCGCTATTTTCTTTACATATGGACTAAGCTTCTCAAACACCTCTTTTGGCACTACATCTGCTATTTTTTCTGATAAAAACTCAGACAAAGTTTTTCCGGTTATTCTTTCACACACAATATCAATTAATCCTCCTGCTGCTATAGCTACTCCGGTAGCAAGCACAGCCGGAAAACCTGCTGTTCCCATAACTGCTGTAATAGCCGCTCCTGCTGCAAGAGTTAGAAGTGCCTTTGAACCGCTCTCTATCAACATCTCAAGTAGTGATTCTGTTATTGACCTTCCTTCATTTTTATTACTTGATATCTTATCATTGTACTTAGTATCAAGTTCAATAAGTTTTTGGAACCAACTAAGAACCTTACCTCCCAGCTTTTTAACTTTTCCAAGCTTACCGGTATCTTTTGCATCAGCAATTCTTTTTTTAAGAGCTTTAGGATCTTTCTTAAACTTATACTTTCTTTCATACTCTTGAGCCCAGCTTGCTTCACCGCCTCTTGTAGCACCTCTCCTATAATGTTTAAGTCCAAATAGTTGTTGGAGCTTAGACATATTGATAGTCACTTTATTATCAGAACCTTTTTTCCATTTTTTAAGTATATACAATATATCTCCCCCAGACTTATATAAGCCCTTTACAGCCTTATAAGCACCTTTTGCCATACCATAGATGGAGCTTTTCCCATATGCTTTCCTTAAATCTTCAATGCCTCCTCTAAATGCTCCGACCGGACCAAACTTGCTTACCGAGCTCTTTAACTTTTCCATTCCTTTAGATTCTTTTTCAGCAGCTCCCGCTACAGCATTATGCACACTGTCGTTACTGCTATTTGCTACTGTTTTATTTGTTTTAACGGTTTTATTCACTTCATCATATTTAGTAGAGGCATAACTTAGAAAATTTTGCATAGCATCAACAGTCTTAGTCTGGCTCTCAAGCATTTGATTTATCTTCGATATCTTTGAACTTACACCAAAATCTGAACTTATATCCCAATCTAAATTATTGGCAGTGCCGGAAAAATTCGTTGATATAGATTTTACTTTACCTAATATAGCCTTCATATCACTCTCTGCATGCACCAACTTTGATGTATTTACTTTTATTCCAGGCAAGTATATTCTCCTTTCTTTCTACAAAATTCTTATGTAATTAATATCTATATCAATATTAATCTCTCACCATTTAATACACCTAATTGGCTCAAACTTGCATCCTCCAGCAACGCTTGTCCGGTATCTGCACTCAATAAAATATGAGATTTAAGTTTGTCATAACTTACTTCATTATATTCCTCCGATAACATCTGTGTAATCAACAAAACTACTCTTGAAACCTGCATTTTTTGTGGTACCAAAAAATTATGTTCTATATTTATTCCGGGTATTTCAACATTTATTGATATTTTATCATTCATAAACCCCACCTAACTGCACATATGCCATTGTATCTTTAAAATAAACAATTGCCTGATTTGACTTTAATGCTTTCTCTCTATACTCAGAATCAATGCTATAAAAATCACTACTTAATGCAAACGCATATTCATTGACAGCACCGCCACCAACAAATATTCCAAAGTCGCATTTGACAAGTCCGGTATAAAGTTCTGTTGCATTGTAATCAGAAATTCTGCTCATATTATCTGACACAATAATATACTTTTTTTCTCCCGATCTAAGTATATCTTCCAATAAATCCAGTGATTCATTAGATATATCGTCATAGAAGTCTGAAAAACCGTCTATAAATAAGACACTATCTTCAGTTACAAAACTCTCCAGATAACTATCTATATTATAAATCTTCATATATTCAGGCACATTTAACTCTTCAAACCTTCTGGAAAAATACTTTTATATTCTTTTTCCTTATCTATAAGTTCACTTATCGTCTTAATGACCTCTGTATTATCTGATATATTTTGCAATAAACATTATATTTTTCACTATTTAGTGAAAAATTTTTATATCTTCTCCACTATCCAAATCTGTTCCTATAATAACAGCATCTGCATCATTTGAAGATATATATTTTTTTATTTCATTCTTAGAAAATTTAAATGTATCTTCATGACTGTTATTTTTCATCATAAAGTACAACACTGTCATCATTATCAAATGTATATCCTTGCAATTCACCATATTCAGCTTTTTGCTCTACATAAAATTCATTTATATACTGGATTCTATTTACCTCAGAGTCTGCGTCAAACGGTACCGCAATCTGTACTTCAGCAACTTGCTTATCATGGATGATCAGTCCTCTACCCTTGATGTTCTCCGGATATACCGGTACTCGTACATTCAATATATCCCTATAACTCATATCATCATTCATATTAAGAACAATAATATTTTTAATATGATCTAATATTTTATAGTAAATAGCATTTTTACTGTTTCCGGTCACAATAAAGTATATTCCACATGACGTTGATGCAGATATCAATTCTATAAGCAAATCCTCGCAATTTGATAACTTTGTTCTAAATGCAGCATAGTTATCAATGGCAACTATAATCATAGGCATATCTGAATGCGACTTAAGATATGTCTCATAATTAATGCAATCTGCTTCGATAAATTTCTTTCGTCTATTTGTAATTTCATTACTGATAGCTTTAAGTGTTCTATTGACCTCAGCTTCACTGTCATCTGCTACATATCTTGCACAATGTGGCATCTTGGAAATACTTGATAAACTTCCTCCATTACAGTCTATTACAAATGCGTTAAACTCTTTAGGTGAATATTCTTTTGCCAATGCAAAGAATATTGTCTGTATTAATGTAGACTTACCTGTTCCTGATGAACCGTATACTCCAAGGTGTCCATCTTTAATGAAATCAATATTATAAGCAATCTGACTCTGAATATGTGGTAAATCTACCAATCCGCATGTAACATTTCCAAATATGTGCTGTTTATTATCCAAAATATCTTCAAGTAGCAGCTTTTGTGGCAATGGATTAAGCCATAACTTTTTAGCCTGTATGCCAAGCCTTTCTCCGACACTTATCATCTCCTTCATTACAGCCTCTAGTTGAGTAAGTTCAGTCTTTTCCTTTCTTATCGAGTCCTTCTTTTCTCTGGTCTTCTCACCCGGGCCGTTTATCATACTCACTGTAATACTGTCCTCATCAATAAATGAATCTTGGCATGTGTAATCAGCCCGCTATATCCTGACTGTATAAGCTCAAAGATTTCATCATACCCAACCTGTACATATGCTCTTCCCGGATTTTTAATCATTGCTGCCAACGGCTTATTGATCATATCTGCACTATCTTGTTTATCCATGACTTTCAGACATACTCTAAACCTTGAATTACTCCAAATCTGTGCATCTACTACACCACTCGGCTTTTGTGTTGCCAATATAAGATGTATTCCAAGACTTCTGCCAACCTGTGCAATATCAATCAGTTTTTCCATAAACTCCGGATGCTTAGTCTTTAGCTGTGCAAATTCATCTATTACAATAACCAGATGTGGAAGCGGATATTCCAGTCTATGCTCTTTAAAATACTTGTGGTATGAATTTATATCTATTTTATCAATTCCTAAAATTGTTGCAGACTCATTAAATATTCTCTGTCTGTTTTTTACTTCCGCTTCCAATGACACTAACGCTCTATATAAAGTATTTCCTGATAAATTAGATATTGTAGCGGCAAGATGAGGGCTCTTAAGGAACGGTCTGGCCATATCTCCACCCTTAAAATCAACCAAAACAAATGCTACTTCATTCGGGCTATAATTAATCATCATTGATAATATATATGCCTGTAGGAATTCACTCTTTCCGGATCCGGTAGTTCCGGCTACCAAGCCATGACAGCCATGATATTTCTCATGTATATCCAACGCAAATGTTTCTCCTCCGGCTACAACACCTATAGGCGCGGCTAATGTCTTATTGGAATTATTAGCACTCCAGTGGCTGGTTATATTTAATGATTTCACATTTCCAACCTGATACATATCCATAAATGAAATTCTATCAGGTATTCCTAAAGCCAACTTTTCAACCTTTATATTTACCTTTGCAAGACCCTTTACCAGTGTACGAATATTTGTATCAACTTCGTCATCACTACTTCCTATACTATCCGGAACAAACAGCACAAATCTGTTTTTATTTTCATTCTTTACATAAATTCCACATATATCATCACTCTTTTGAACGATAACATCACATTCCTTAGGAATCTGATTAAAACGTTCTCCAAAGAAAATTCCTGATACACCAAGAGTATTTTGTGGATTTACCAATATTTTCTTAAACGGGATACTGTCAATTATGGTTTGATCAAAAGATAATACCACGTAATATGGAGATCTGATATCATCTTTTTCAAATAATTCTTCCCTGGCCTGCAACTGTTCGCTTAATTCAGAGAACAAAGAATATGCTTCCGCCTCAGATGTAGCAATATATCTTTTAGACATATCCGATGACCATGTATGCGGCAGGTCATTAAATATACTAAGTCTCCTTTCTAAATTCTTGTTATACACTAAAAACAATTTTTTTAGTTCATCAGGTGAATACAATGAAGCTAAATTTATTATTATATTTTTTTGGCAATTACATCAAAATCTCCAACTACGCCCGCAACTTTATGCTCTTTAAGAGATAATGTAATAGGTACATTCTTTAAATTCTTATATTTTTGAGCTAATCTATATGCTTCTTCTTCAAGTACATCATCATCAAGTGTAAATCCCTTTTCTTTTAGGGAAACTTCTACCTCAAACGGTCTTTCTCCTACGCCTAATCTTATGCTTAAGAAATCATCATCACGATTAGATCTTACCCACAGGTGCCTGTTTTGTTCAACAACATTATTTATAAGTTCAAGACTTGACGGGTACAGTACTTCGGTCCAAATTCTGGTGTTCCTTTCATAAGAACGGACAATATCTTGTTCTTTTTTTGCTAAGTACTCTCTATATCGTCTTTGCCTCTTCTGCTCATTCTTTATTAATAATTTTTTATTGTAATTTCTCAATAATTTAGGCCAAAGCAACGCACCGACAAGCATACTTATTGCCATAACTGCAGCTGATATAGCTGAAGAATGATCACTACTGTTACTACTTGACATCTTCGAAATAGTCAATCCCAAGCTTACAAACATAACCAATGTCATTGTCAAAGACGGACCGACTTGCAAAATAAACGGTGTCTCAACATTATTCTGCATTGAAGTCGGATAATCAACTTCAATTTTCTCTGTATCTAGGGTTTTTTGAATTCTTGGCGTTCTTACATATTGAGGCAATCTTTCTCCACTATCCGGTGTCACAGTATCCAATGCCTCACACACCTCTATGTGTTGAACTTTAACATTATTCGGAATCACAAGTATTGAATTATAATAGATTATAGTAATACCCAAAATAAATATATGGTCACCCGGCTTTAGGGCTAAACTATTTATTCTGATACCGTTTACATATACTCCGGCCTTACCTGAAATATCGTCTATAAAGCCGTTTCCATTGGCATCTACTCTGATAGCAGCATGTTTTCTGGATACAGCATCTGAAGTATTTACAATGATATTCATATCATTAGCTCTTCCAATGAAATATCTGTTATTTTTTTCAATAGAATATGCTGTAGCATCTAAGGTACATTTACTATACTCAATAACCAGCATTGAAAGAGTTATTCCTTTACTTCTAACAACTATATAGTCTCCACTCTCAAGTTGTTTTCTCCGTTCCAACAGCTTACCGTTTATTGTAAAATCCCAATTAGGATTTTGATCATCTATGTAATACCGATTGTTATCGACTACTATCGGAAAATAATACCTTATTCCATGAAATGAATATTCTTCACTCACTATACCGTTAAATGATGCCGATAATAACTCATTTATACTATATTTAAAGTACTCATTTCCGCCAAAAACATATACAAAAAACTCAGTCATCTTTCTCACCTACTACAACTGCTCTCCGCAGTTTCCACAAAATTTTTGTCCTATCGGATTTGACTTACCACATTTTGGACATATAGTTTCTAAAACTAATGCTTTTCCACAATTACCGCAAAACTTTTGTCCTGACGGATTTTGTGTGCCACAGCTTGGGCATATGATTTCTGTTACTATAGCTTTTCCGCAATTGCCACAAAACTTTTGTCCTGTCGGAATTGTCGCTCCACAATGTGGGCATTTATCTTTATCACGTTCATTTATGTTACTTTGAGAATTATTCATTACACTGCTTATATCCTTAAATATTCCACTTGATTGCTGTGCAAATCCAACTCCCATGCCAAGTCCGGCTCCAATATTTGCAAATCCACCCGCACCCTGATTCTCTGACAAGTTTTCCATAATATCAAGAGAGCGCCTTCTCATATAAAAATCACTGCCTAAAGCAAGATCTTCCTTATACGATCTCAGTTTTTCATATTCATCTTTCGGCGGTGAAATAGTTTCTACATAGAAATTAACTATTTCAGCCCCAAATCTATCAAATTCATCTCTTAATGCCGCTTCACAATCACCGGAAATATCATCAAGATAGCCGCTTACCTCTAAAAAAGAAATCTTCTGTCTAACCATATAGTTAGATACAATATTCTTTATTTTTGAAACCAACAATCCGCTAAAATAACTTGAAATAATACCATAAGTTATGGTAGTTCCATTTGGAACGGCACCGATAAGTTCTGTAATAAACATTCTTGTATCGGATATTCTTAACCCATATGTACCATGAGACCGAATAGATAATAAAATTCCATATTTAGGGTCTTCAACTGCAAATGCATTTTGAGTCCCCCAATTCATATTCAATTTCGATGTTTTATTTATATAATAAACCTCTGCTGTAAATGGTGTCTTACCACCAAACGGCAAATTAACAATCCTGTTTAAAAGAGGTAAATTCCCTGTATGTAAAGTATGCGTACCCGGACCAAATAAATCTAACGCTTTACCGCCCTTAAAAAATAGGGCTTCCTGCCCTTGATTTACTATAAGTTGTGATCCAAGAACAAACTTTTCACTTGGATATTTGTAAACAATCCATGGAGAATTATCACCTGTGCCATCATATTTTATCCTATCTATGATTGCTTCTCCCTTTTCTCTACCAAACAGTGACATCTATAATCTCCTCAAAACAATGATATAGTGCAAAGTAAAATATTAAATATACATTAACTTATACTTAATATTATATATTTTTAGTTCAACCTGTCAATTGTATTATTATCATATTCTATAAAGTATTATCTTTAAAACTCTTTAATAATGTAAATATTTACATTATCTGTCTTCAACACTGTATGTACTGTTTGGTTTGTTTTCAATATCAATATATCAAATCCTTCTTTAAAAAATTTTCAGCATAATCCACCTTCCAAACCTCAAATAATTCTAAAACTAATCTCAGTATACAAATTTTATCGTCGGAATACAATATTTGAAACCTAAAAAGACTGCCACCCTATGCCTTCCATAAGGTGACAGTCGATTAAATTTACTATCTAAGATGTGCGCTGCCTGCAGAATACAAACCTGCTTCAGCCAATATATCCTCCATGGTCTTATAGCCTCTTTCAGCTATTCTTGCCTGACGTGCCGCATCTTCTGCAGCAATTCTTGCATCTTGGTCTGCCTTTCTAAGTGCTTCATATCTCTCATCATCGGCATTTATTCCTATCATATCACTACCGGTAAAAGTATATGCGTTCGCCTTATTATATCCTAGGCCTTCCAAGCTTTTTAAAGTAGATTCACTTAATGTTTCAAAATAATCATTCTCTCCACTTCCAAACCTTATTTTATCCATGGATATCTTAATACCTCTGTACATATCTCCGTCATATAAGTATCTTCCATAAGTACCGCTACCCTTTGTGTCATCTAAAAAACCGTAACGATATTTGTCCGGCATAAAATTAAGCTTATTACAAATCAAACCTGTAATCATTTTACCGTTTGCGTCAACATAATATTCATTATCGTGATCTATTATATATGCATTCTTTACAAGTTGGCCGTCCTTATAATATCCCCACTGATTGTCTGCACCCAACTTCCAATTATCACAGAATGTCTTTCCGTCATTCAATACACTGTTATAATCAACATCCGCATATGAACATATAGGCATAGATAACGCCATTATACATACTGTAGCTACCACTTTATTAAGTAATCTTTTCATCTTTTTACTCCTATTAATATAGTCCCCTCATCATATCTTCAGTAACTTGGCTCATATCACCTGAAATATACGGATGTGTACCGAATCCGCAACCGTATCCCATAGCATCGGCATATCCTGTTTTACCGTCCATATTTACAATACACCATTGGTGAGTCCACTGATTCGGATTGGCATGTTCCCAATCGTATCCCATAAAATCAAGTACTCTTCCAAGTGCTCTGGCACCACCTGCACAAGTATATACGCCTGCAATAAATACTCCGTAAGGTCCTCTGTAATATTTGTTGGCATCGGTTCCGTATGTATTATGCAAATTGTATTCTCTATAGATTATTGATGCGGCCTTTCTTATCTTAGCCAAATCGGTGGTAAGAGAGTTATCAGATAAAACTCTTGTAGCAATATTCCTTGCTACTGCATCAGCCTGATTTGCCTGCTCCTGTGTACAATATTTATAATAGTCATGCTTTCCGAGGCTGCTTGCGGCTCTCGCTTCATCAAGTGTAACTTGTTTTTGAGATGTTGCCGAACTGTTTCCTGAAATCCACGCTCCGTCTGCACCTACCTGATATCCGTCAGGTGTAGTGGTATTTGTCAACATTCCGCCGTTTGAACCGAGATAATAGTTACCTACCCAGCAGTTTGACGCCATTTTGCCGCCGTCATCAAAGTAGTACCATGTACCCTTGATGTCCTTCCATCCGGTAGTCATAAAGCCGCCTGAATTAAGATAATACCACGCACCCGAGTCATTAATCCATTCATCCTGTACCGCATACTGATAATCTTTGTATAGCGCCAGTTTGACCCCTCTTTGTACCATTGACCTGCAAATGCGGTGGAAGCTGTCGATATCACAGTTGCCACCAATATTGTACCGAAAGCCAATTTTTTCATCACAAAACCTCCTTTAAGTGTTTTATGTACAGATAGTTAATTAAATATAACCATTGCTTAATATTGTCTTAATTATAGATGCAAATTTTATTAAAATCAATGCTATATGCAAAAAATAATTTACATAAATATTATTTATGTTGATTTTTGTATTGTTGCTCAAAAAAACCGACGCCCTGTCTAAGGCGCCGGTCATATTTTTTAATATTTTATTTTACCCGCACATCCCGCAGGCTTCACAGGCACTCTTTGTGACTGCACAGCCTCCAAGGGCGGTTTCTCTAAGTTCTACAGGCATTCTCTTGCCTACCAGGTACATTGTGTCAAGCATCTCATCAAAAGGTATTAGCTGCGTAATTCCTGCAAGTGCCATATCTGTTGCCACCAAGGCGTTTGCTACGCCTGAGGCGTTACGGTTTTGGCACGGGTACTCTACCAGTCCGCCTACCGGGTCACATACAAGACCCAGCATATTCATAAGGACTGTTGATGCGGCATCAAGACTCTGCCTAGGTGTACCGCCCATCAGCTCCACGGCACCTGCCGCAGCCATAGCCGAGGCAACACCCATCTCCGCTTGACAGCCGCCTACAGCACCTGCAACCGTAGCGTTTCTCATTGCAAGATAGCCTATTGCACCTGCCGCAAACAGTGCATCAGTTATCTTTTCGTCTGAAAATGCGTACACATCCTGCATTGCCAACAAAAGCCCCGGTACTACACCTGATGAACCTGCTGTAGGTGCGGCAACAATAAGTCCCATTGATGCATTACACTCAAGTACCGCCATAGCATACATCATGCCCCTACTGAGCACTGAACTACTGATATTTTTCTTTGCCTCTCTGTAATCACTGAGTTTTTTTGCTTCTCCGCCTATCAGGCCTCCCATTGATTTTATAGGTGTATTAATAGGCATTGTTGCGGAATCTCTCATGATTTGAAGGACTCTTTCATCTTTTCTGTTATCTCTTCTCTTGAGCTTGTACTCTCATCGCATTCCCTTTGCTTCATCACCTCGGAAATGGACATTTTATTACTATCACAAAGCTCTAAAAGTTCTTTTGCATTGCTAAAATCCATAATATCTCCTACTGAACTATCATTACCTGTGATATATATTCGCTCTTATATAAGTCGTCTTTTACAGTCTTTGGAATAGACTCGTCAGACTCTATAATAGTATAAGCTCTGTTGCCCTTTGACTCTCTGTAGAGCTTCATAAATGCGATATTGATATTGTGTTCGCAAAGTATCTTAGTGATATACGCTATCACTCCCGGCCTGTCCTTATGTACAAGTACAAGAGCACTGTACTCACCTGAGAAGTCTATATCCACCTCGCCTATCTTTACTATCCTTACCTTTCCGCCGCCAAGTGACTCACCTCTGACCGTTACGCTTCTGCCTTCTTCATCCTCCATACACACATCTACTGTATTCGGATGGATATCGGTCACCTCACTGTTCGGTGTAAACTTATATCCAATACCTCTTTCCTTCGCAATGTTGAATGAGTCACGGATTCTTACATCATCCGTCCCAAATCCCATAAGACCGCCAAGAAGTGCTCTGTCGGTTCCATGACCCTTATATGTTTTTGCAAAAGAGCCGTACAGAATGAACTCCACTTTTTTCGGTTTACCTCCAAGCATCTTTCTTGCCAAAAAAGCTATCACACATGCCCCCGCTGTATGTGAGCTGCTTGGTCCTATCATGTTCGGACCAAGCACATCAAAAACGCTAATAAACGGCATATCTATCTCCTACTACTTTTTCAATATAAACTTCTGATATATTGACTCTACAACTACGCCTATAGCATTGTCGCCTGATACATTACAAGCCGTTCCGAATGAATCCTGTGTAATATAAAGCGCTACCATAAGAGCACATATAGGACCGTTGGTATTTCCCAAATCTTTTCCAAAAATCATATAAAGGAAAGGAAGTGCCGTCATTATAGATCCGCCCGGTGCACCCGGAGATGCTACCATAGCAACACCCAGAGTCATTACAAACGGAACTACCGTATGAAGTCCTATCGGAATACCGTTCATCAAGCATACTGCCGTAGCACATGCAACTATGGTAATCATTGATCCGGCCATATGTATATTTGCACAAAGAGGTACTACAAAGTTTCTTATTTCCTCACTTACACCGTCATTCTTTGCACACTCAAGGTTTACAGGGATGGTTGCCGCTGATGACTGTGTTCCTATAGCTGTTGTATATGCAGGAATCTGATTCTTAATAAGTACAAAAGGATTCTTCCTGCTTATTGCACCTGCCACTACAAACTGGATTGTTATTATAACCAAATGCATTATTATAACAACAAGGAATACTTTCCAAAGAATACCGAGAATAACGAATGTTCTGCCCGACTTCGTCATATCTACAAATGTACCGCAGATAAACAATGGAAGAAGCGGAATGATTGCCTTATGAAGTACCTTGTCAATGATTGTTGAAAAGTCCTTAAAGCTGTTATAGAGTGTATCTCCTATCTCTTTTCCACGCATTGCAGACATACATAGTCCAAGTATGAACGCAAGTACCACTGCCGATAATGTATCTATTACAGGCGGAAGTGTTATAGAGAAGAATGCAGCAACAGATTTTTCGGCCGTAGCTTCTATTTGTGCAAGCGCATCGGCACTGATAAAGCTTGGAAAAAGTGTTGATGACACAAGATATGAACCTGAACCTGCTACAAGTGTCGATCCGTATGCAATCAACACTGTAATAAGTAAAAGCTTTCCGGCTCCCTGTGACAAGTCCGCAATACCCATAGTAACATAAGCCAGAATCATAAGCGGAATTACGAACTTAAGGAATGAACCTAATATTCCCGACAATGTTACTACAAACCTACATACGCTCTCCGGCAAAAACTGGCCGATCAAAATACCTATAACAATAGCTATGATCAGCTTCGGCACCAGTCCGATTTCATGTTTTTTCATTTAATTTCCCCTCCTAAAAACATGTACATACTCATTTCTGTTGTTATTATTTTATCATATTTTTAAGTAAAAATTAACTTAATTATATAAAAGTTAGGGTTTAAAATCATTTAAGTATCTTATTCATTTGTTGTGTAAAATCTAATTTATAATTAATGTTTCTTTTACCTATTTAAGGTATAATGTAAGTATCAATTTATATGGAGGGAAAATGAAAAGATTATTTTTATATTTGACAATAGTTGCAATGCCGCTGCTTTTTGCAGGTTGTAAGAAAAAAGATACCTCTGATTTAAAAAGCATTATGACAACAGAGGCAAACGGAGCCATGTCTCCTACCACTGTAGCGGCAAGCGAAAGTAAATCTGCTAATGACAATAAAAAGCCTACCGCCGAAGCTAAAAAGAGCATCACGGAACAGCCGGAGAGTTTTTCCAAGGATAAGAGCGAGATATCCTATCCGAAGCTTACAGGAAGCAAGGATGATACTTCACTGAACACTATGATTTCAGATAATGCCAAGCTCGGACTAAGTACATTTGCCAAAACTCCAGACTCTGATGTGAAGATCAAATACAACATAAAGAATCAGAGCGGAAAGCGAATGAGCATTGTCTATACAGGAAAGAACGGTGACGACAATATTATTTACAAACAATATTGATCTTGAGAGCGGCAAGAGTATCGGACTTTCAGACTTTGCAGATCCGCTTACACTTGCAAACTATATACTCTCGGATGATGTGGTGCTTGAAAATGCTTCCAATGCACAGGCTTCAGGCTTTGCAGAGTACAAAAAAACCTTAAGTGTGGATATATTAAAGACTTTGCTTGAGGATGCAGACTTTCCTTTGGTTAAAGAAAATGATGTAAACGAGGGCTTTCCTAAGGTGTTTTCATATGAATCTGGAGGTGATATCTTTATAGCGATACCTGTATCTCATGAGCTTGGGGATTATGTTCTTGTAAAGTATTCTCCTTCAACAAAATAATTCTATATACTTATATGTTTTTTTGAACTATAATAAGGAGAATTAAATTAAAGATTGAGGTGAAAGATGTCAAAAGTTTATATTAATAAGCATCCGTTGGTACAGCACAAGATTTCAAGACTTCGCGATAAAAGTACAGGAACCAATGAGTTCAGAGCTTTGGTCGGAGAGATTGCAATGCTTATGGGTTATGAAGCGCTAAACGATCTTCCTACAGAGGAGGTCAGGGTAGAGACTCCGCTTGAAACTTGTATGACTGAGGTGATTTCTGGAAGAAAACTGGCTGTTGTTCCTATACTCAGAGCAGGTCTCGGTATGGTAGACGGTATTTTAAATCTTGTTCCGGCTTCAAAGGTAGGACATATAGGACTTTACAGAGATGAGCAAACTCACACACCTGTAGAATACTACTGCAAATTGCCGAAGCCTATCGAGGAGAGAATAATCGTCGTTACAGATCCTATGCTTGCAACCGGCGGTTCTGCTATAGACGCCATCACACAGATCAAAAAGCATGGCGGAAAGAAAATCAAGTTTATGTGTATAATCGCCGCTCCCGAGGGACTTAAAGCATTAGAGGAAGCTCATCCTGATATACAGATTTATGTCGGACATCTTGACAGAGAGCTGAATAAAGATGCTTATATCTGTCCGGGACTTGGAGATGCCGGTGACAGAATATTCGGTACAAAATAATTTAAGCCGTCGCAAGGCGGCTTTTTTAATTTAAAAAAGGCCTCAGGACAAAGCCCGAAGCCTCATAATTATTTAAATAAGATTATCTCTTTACGTTGAATGCCTTGATACCCGGATATACTGCGCTCTCACCAAGTTCTTCTTCGATTCTAAGTAACTGATTGTACTTAGCAACTCTCTCAGATCTTGAAGGTGCACCTGTCTTAATCTGACATGTGTTAAGAGCTACAGCAAGGTCAGCTATAGTTGTATCCTCTGTCTCACCTGATCTGTGTGAAGATATTGCAGTGTAACCTGCCTTATGAGCCATCTTGATAGCCTCAAGAGTCTCTGAAACGGAACCGATCTGGTTAAGCTTGATAAGGATTGAGTTTGCACATCCGTTATCAATACCCTTCTCCAATCTCTCTGTATTTGTAACGAATAAGTCATCACCTACAAGCTGTACTCTTCCGCCAAGTTCCTTTGTAAAGATCTTCCATCCTTCCCAATCTTCCTCATCAAGACCGTCCTCAAGAGAGATGATAGGATACTTGTCGATAAGCTTCTTCCAATGCTCAACAAGCTCTGCAGATGTGAACTCGGTACCTGCCTTTGGAAGTTTGTACTTTCCTACAGTACCTGTCTTCCACTCACTTGAAGCTGCATCCATAGCGATCATGAAGTCAACACCAGGCTTGTAACCTGCCTTCTCGATTGCCTTAAGGATGAACTCAATAGCTTCCTCATCACCGCCTGTAAGGTTAGGAGCAAAACCGCCCTCATCACCTACGCTTGTAGCAAGACCTTCTGCCTTTAAAAGTGCTGCCAAGTTGTGGAATACTTCAGCACACCATCTGAGAGCCTCTTTAAAGCTTGGAGCTCCAACAGGCATTATCATGAACTCCTGTACATCTACGTTGTTTGATGCATGAGCACCACCGTTTAAGATGTTCATCATAGGAACAGGAAGTCTGTTTGCGTTAACACCGCCAAGGAATCTGTATAGCGGGATGTCAAGTGAGATAGCTGCAGCTCTTGCACAAGCTATAGATACTGCAAGAATTGCATTTGCACCGAGCTTTGACTTATCTTTTGTACCGTCAGCCTCGATCATAGCCTTATCAACCGCATATGTATCTGATGCATCCATACCCTCAAGTACATCATTGATAACTGTATTTATATTCTCAACCGCTTTTGAAACACCCTTTCCAAGGTAGCGTGACTTGTCACCGTCTCTAAGCTCAAGTGCCTCGAACTCACCTGTAGATGCACCTGACGGAGCTGTTCCTCTTCCGACTGTTCCGTCTACCAGATAAACCTCTGCCTCTACTGTAGGGTTTCCTCTGGAGTCAAGTATTTCTCTTCCGATTACCTTCTCAATTTCTAAATAGTTCATTGGTAAAACCTCCTTTTGGTCTCATATATCGCTTATCTATATGAAATTAACTGTCTGCGACGATAGTATAATAACACAAATCAAAACATAACTCTATATAATTTTATAGTTTTTTGTTATAATGTGAAAATAACCGTTACCGTATTCATTTAGGAGAGTTTATGTCAGATTTCAAATACAGTGAACAAGTTGATATAGAGAATATCCAAAAGCTTAGAAAGATGCTTTCAGAGTTGCCTGCATTCTTTAAAGATTTCTTTAGAGGCATTGAACCGAGGACCCTTTCAAGAACCAGAATCGCCTACGCCTATGACATAAGGTCTTTTTGGAATTCTTACTGAATGAAAATCCGAGTATCAAAAGTACATACTCCAAAATATCCGATATTCCGCTCTCGGTACTTGAAAATTTGTCGGTCACAGATATAGAGGAATTTATGGAGTATCTTAAGTATCGTGACAGTGAGGGCAGAAAAATCTCCAATAAGGAAAATGCCGTAAAAAGAAAGATATCCACTTTAAAAAGCGTCTTTAAATACTTTTATCGTGTGGAAAAAATCAGTGAAAACATCATGGAAAGGGTACAGCTGCCTAAGCTTCACACTAAGGAAATAATAAGACTTGATATTGACGAGGTCGCCATGATGATTGATGAAGCCGAAAAAGGTGAAGGACTGAGCGACAGGCAAAAGGCTTACCATGAAAAGACCAAAGTAAGAGATGTTGCTCTACTCTCATTGCTGCTTGGCACAGGTATCAGAGTCTCCGAATGTGTGGGACTGAATATTTCAGATGTGGATTTTAAAAATAACGGAATACTGATACACAGAAAAGGCGGCAAGGAAGTCACCATATATTTCTCGGATGAAGTGAAAGAAGCTCTACAAAACTACTGTGATGAAAGAGTCCTTATCCTTGAAGAAAGCGGACATGAAGGTGCTCTCTTTCTATCCATGCAGAATAAAAGAATGTCTGTACGCAGTGTCGAAAATCTGGTTAAAAAATACGCGAGGATAATAAGTCCACTGAAAAAGATTACACCTCATAAGCTGCGCTCCACCTACGGCACCAATCTTTATAAGGAAACCGGAGATATATATCTGGTGGCGGATGTGCTCGGACACAGTGATGTAAACACCACCAAAGCACTACGCAGCTATAGAGGATGACAGGCGAAGAAGCGCAAGGAATGCCGTAAAGCTTAGGGAGAGTTGATCTCCCTTTTGTTTATTCTTCTTTATAGCTTACCACTATAAAGCAACCCGGATGTACTTTCTCGGATTCCATTTTGTTCATCCTAAGTACATCTTTCACATACTCCGCATGTGATACGCCTGTGTTGTTATATTTTCTTGATATACTGTCAAGGCTGTCGCCATACTCGACTTTCACTGTGGTATATCTTATATTCTCTCTATCCATATCAGCTCTTGTGGTATTGGCTCTGCCCAGTAAAAAACTGACTAAAAACAATGTAAAAATGAAAGCTAAAAATAATTTTCTCATATTCCCTCCAAACATTTGTTCTATGTCATAATAGTACAACAAGAACATATGTTTGTCAAGAATAAAATCGAACAAATGTTTATCTCATGCTTCTCTTCATTGCTTTTTCTATTTCTCTTTGCTGTGTCTTCTTGGCAAGTGTCTCTCTCTTATCATAGTTTTTCTTACCCTTTGCAAGACCGATTTCCACCTTTACAAGACTTCCCTTCAGATACACTTTAAGCGGTACTATGGTAAGTCCTTTTTCATTAAGCTTTGCGTCAAGCTTAAGTATCTCTTTTTTGTGCATCAAAAGCTTTCTTACTCTTAGCGGGTCTTTATTGAATATATTTCCCTTCTCATACGGGTTGATATGCATTCCCATTATGAAAAGTTCTCCTTTTTCAATTCTTATCCATGACTCTTTTATAGAAACATGACCCATTCTCACAGATTTTACTTCCGTTCCGAAAAGCTCAATACCTGTTTCATAGTTTTCCAAGATAAAATAATCAAAATACGCCTTTTTGTTATTTGCAATAACCTTAATCCCCTCTGCCATTTTTCTCCTTTACAAGTTTGAAGTCAATTCTCTTTGCAAGCCTGTCAATATCGTATACCTTAACTCTGACTTTTTGACCCAAAACAAATTTCTTTTTTGTAATTTCTCCTACAAGCTCATACCCGGCCTCATTGTATACAAAGTAATCGCCTTCCAAATCGGCCATCTTTATAAAGCCTTCCACCGTATTTTCAAGTTCCACAAATATTCCGAAGCCTGTAACACCGCTTATGATTCCGTCAAACTCTTCACCTATGTGATTTAGCATATATTCACATTTTTTATACTTTACAGTCTCTCTTTCCGCCTCCTCGGCCCTTCTCTCCATCTGAGACGACCGCAAGGCTACACTGTCCAATATGGCTTTGTAGTGTTCTATACGCCTGCTTGAAAGTCCCTTTTTTATATTCTCTTTGATTATTCTGTGTATCTGAAGATCCGGATACCTTCTTATAGGTGAGGTAAAATGTGTGTAATACTTTGCAGCCAAACCGAAATGCCCCACACAAACGGTGTCATATCTTGCCTGTTTCATACTTCTAAGTGCAATTCTTGATATTATAGGCTCCGCATCACTTCCCTCTATATTTGCAAGCAACTTTTGAAGTTCCTTAGGTGAAACCTCATCGTTTTTTCTTCTCAGTGTAAATCCGAAGTTATTGATAAATATTGCAAGGCTCTTCATCTTCTCAGGGTCGGGATTTTCATGTACTCTATAGAGGAAAGGTATATCCTGCCAAAAAAAGTCCTCAGCCACAGTCTCATTTGCAGCCAACATAAAATCTTCTATAAGCTTTGTCGCCGCATTTCTGTCATAAGGCTTTATATCGACAGCCTTGCCGTTTTTGTCAAGTATAACCTTGCTTTCAGGCAGATCAAAGTCTATAGAACCTCTCTTTGTCCTCGCTCCTCTAAGCAAATCTGAAACTTTCTTAAAATCGTTAAACAAGTCTACATATTCGGCATATCTTTTTTTCGTCTCTTCATTGCTGTCTGTGATGACTTCATTGACCGCCGTATATGTCATCCTTTCATTTACATTGATAACGCTCTCACAGATATTGTGGCCTATTATATTGCCCTTTTCATCTATCTCCATAATACATGAGAGTGCCAGCCTGTCCTCGCCCTGATTGAGTGAGCATATGCCGTTACTCAGCTTTCTTGGAAGCATCGGTATTACTCTGTCTACCAGATACACACTTGTAGCCCTGTGTAGCGCTTCTTTATCTAAGGCGGTATTTCTTTCACATAGTGAGTAACATCGGCTATATGTACTCCCAGATGCCATATATTGCCGTTTTTCTCAAGTGTAATAGCGTCATCAAGATCCTTTGCATCCTCACCGTCTATGGTCACCGTTACCTTATCTCTAAAGTCGACTCTTCCTCTGCTATCCTTTTTTAATACCTTGGTCGGGATACTCTTCAATTCATTTTCCACATCTTCATTAAACTTTTCAGGCAGTCCGAATGACTTTGCTATAGAAAGTATATCTACTCCGGCATCAGTGTTCTTTCCGAGGATTTCCACAATCTTACCTTCAGGCTTTCTCTTATCTCCTCCGAAGTCTGTGATTTCAACCACTACCTTATCGCCTGTCTTGGCCCCCTTGCCCCTTGTCTCAGGAATATATATATCCTTAAAAAGCTTGGTATTATCAGGCAGTACAAAGCCGAATCTGTTGTTCTTTTGATAGTAACCTACGACCTGAACATTGGCATGTTTTTCTATCCCTATAATATGACCTTCGGCTCTTTTTTCACCGTTTTCCACATCTATAACCACTTTTACCGTGTCGCCGTTCATAGCATTATTAACATACTCTGCAGGTATAAATATATCCGATTCTCTGCCTTCCACTCTTACAAAGCCGAAACCTCTTTGGTTTGCCATAAACTCACCGAGCAAAAAGTTGTGTTCAGGCTTTCTGTACTTACCTCTTTTGGTTATTTCAAGCTTCCCTTCAAGCAAAAGCTCCTGTAAGACCTCGTTAAGCTCATATCTTTTTACTTTTTCAATACCGAAGAAGGTCGCCAGCTCCTTTGCCTTCATAGGTACATACATCGGACTTTCCACAAAGTCCATGATTACTTTTTTTCTGTTCTCTATAATGTTATACATATCTACCCTTATAAAACTTATAATAAAAAGCACTCGTGTGAGTGCTTTTTATTATTTAACAATATTTAATACTAATGATAAAATCAAAAACAGTGCCGCAGCCACCTTGGTAAGCTTCTCAAGCAAACCTTCTACTGAACGTCCTCTGTTCTTACCCCAATATGTATCTGCGATACCGCCTATTGAGCCAAGTCCCTGCTCGTTACCCTCCTGAAACAGTACTACTGCGGTCAGGAAAACACACACTAAAATAAATATTATTGAAATCAACTTATTTAACATATCTACACTCCATTTTATACAAAACTGCTTTTATAATATCACTAAACTATAACTATTGCAAGCAAAGATTACTCTATCTTCACACTGCTTCTACCTTTACTCTCGACATCCGTCTGTAAAGACTCGTTAGCGTCCACAACTTTTACATTTGCACTGTTACTTATCCAAGTATTCGGTAATATCTCATAGGAATATTTTACAGTGTAGTCGCCCTTTTTCTTTGTATCCACATTGCTTTCAACCTTTATCTTACCTCTGTCTATGTCACTAAATTCACTTCCGCTTTGAAGTTTTGCAGATATCAGGTTATCAAATTCATTCCACTCTTTACCAAGTATCACTTCACTGTCATTGCAATCCAGCACTTTTGAAATTCCACATATACCTTTGAAAGGATATGCCCGTATTTGTCCTTTTTTCCAAGGTTCAGTTCAAGTCCGTCTTCATAAATATGTTTTTTTTCGCCCACTATAAAACCATATTTATTCTCCAATGCAGCATCTTTTATAAGCAGTGAATATCCTCTGTCCTTTACCAAATCCTGTAATCCCTTTGTATCCACACTTACATAAGTGTAGTCATTTACAAAAGCATCTTTTCTTTCATCTACGCCAAACATTGAAAAGAAGGCTGTATTTGCATCGCCGAATTTATCTATTATATCACTTGGCAGTATGTCATAGCTTTCCTCGTCTCTTTTTGCTATTCCTACTATTTTACCGTTTGCAAAATCTTCAGTTTTCTCACTTCCGTGGCAGGTTGCAATACTTAAGTCAAGGTTCTTTTTGATAGGGTATCTGTAGTTTATCTTAAAATCAAAATTATTGTCGGTATTTATCTCTTCAATAGTCTTTAAATCATCTACAAACTCATCTTTTTTCTCAGGTAATGATTTATTTTCAATGATTTCCATAGGTAAAACACCTTCAAACTTCTGTCCTGCTGATATCTTACCCTCTATTTTGATTGTCTTTACTTTATTGAAGTCAAGGCTCTCTCCTGATTTTCTTTGTGCCTCTGTAACGCTGCCTTTATCTGTCTCATACTTGATATCCACACCTGTCAAATCTCCCTTAAAGATATCAAGATCCGAGTTTATAAGCCTGATTGTGGACACACTGCCGTCCGTACCTGACGGCATTACTATGTCCACGCTTATATCTCTGTCCACATTTGAACCGTTTTCTATATTTGCACAAAAAAACAAAGGTTGCTGTATATATCCATATCCAGGATATCTGCAAAGTTCTTTATAGTACTTCTTTTTATTGTCCTCATCACTTACCGATATAAGTGACATTGCATTGGATCCGTACTCAGCCTCTCCGCTCAGATTGTTGAGTGCTCTTACTCTGAACGATGTCTTTACTCCGTTATCATTGCTCTCATAATCTGGATTGACAGGATTTTTTTAAATATAGCACTTCTTCCTTCTCCATAAGCCCCGGCGTCATCTCCGATCAGTAAGGAAGTAAGTAAGATAACAGCACATACAAAAAGGCAAAAATATCTGATAAAAGCTTTACTCTTTTTTTTCCTTCTCCTACTTCTACCCATTTTTTCTCACTTTTCAAAAAACAATACCGCTAAAAGACTCATGTAAAAGACTTAAGATCTGATTTTTATATTCTTAGTCTCAAGCTTATTTAAAATTTTATCCATAACCTCATTCACTTCAGTATCCAGAAGAGTCCTCTCCTTATTTCTGAATGTCAGTGAATAAGCAACAGACTTAAATCCTTCATCTATCTGGTCACCCTCGTATATATCAAATAATTTGAATGACTCAAGATTGCTTCCGCCGTTTTGTGAAATAATATCCTCTATCTCACCGACTAAGATATTTTTCGGTACTACAAGCGAAATATCTCTTGATGTTGCAGGGTATTTCGCTATTCCGGTATACTTTATATCAAAGTTTACAAAAGGAATAATATTCGGCAAATCAAGCACTGCAATATATGTTCTCTCACCAAGTTTATAATTCTCACAAACGCTCGGATGTACCTCACCCAAGTATCCTAAGCGAACTCCGTCAAGTATTATATCGGCCTTTCTTCCCGGATGCAAAAACTCTTCCTTACAGCTTGGGTCATAGTGAAGTTTTGAATCAATTCCTATAGTTGTAAGGAATTCCTCCACTACTCCCTTCATATCAAAGAAATCTTCTTTTCCGTAGAATCCGGAGTACAAACTGCATTCTCTCGTCAGGTAATTCCTTTAGCGGAAGTTCCTTAGGAATATAGATGTTTGCAAGTTCGAAAAGATGAACATCCTTATTTCTTCTGTTGTAATTAGTTGATAAAGAATTCAAAATGCCGTTTACAGCCTGAGTTCTCATCATCCTGAAGTCCTCACCTAGCGGATTTGAAATCTCAATAGCTTTTCTGTAGTGACTGTCCTTTGAAAGATTCAACTTATCAAATACCTTGGCACTTTCAAATGAATAGTTCATCGCTTCAGAGAATCCTAAAAATTTTGCAACTTCTCTTGCAATCTCTTCTATCTCAAGCTTAGGGCTGATTCCGCCTATAGTTGCACTTGATTTCGGCAATGTGGTAGGTATCTTGTCGTATCCGAAGAATCTTGCCACTTCCTCCGCAAGGTCAGCCATAAAGTGAATATCCTGTCTAAAGGTCGGAGCCACTATCTCATCAGTCTCTTTATCATATTTTAACTCAATTCTGTCAAAGATTTCAAGCATATCTTCTTTTGATATGTTTGTTCCAAGCAGCTTGTTAATCCTGTCAGGCTCGAATTTTACTCTTGATTCCACAACCTTTACAGGATATACATCAACACATCCTCCTACAACCTCTCCTGCACCGAGTTCTTCCACCAAAGAACAGGCTCTCATCATTGCATCATATGCATTGTTGGGGTCAAGTCCTTTTTCAAACTTTCCTGACGAGTCTGTACGAAGTCCAAGTCTTTTTGAAGAAAGTCTGATATTTGTACCGTCAAATGTAGCACACTCAAATACCATTGTAGATACATCATCTGTAATCTTTGAGTTTCACCGCCCATGATACCTGCAATTGCTACAGCCTTTTTGGCATCATTTATCATAAGAATGTCTTTATCAAGCTTTCTTACAACTCCGTCAAGTGTCTCAAACTCTTCCCCGTCTTTTGCTCTGTCAACTACTATCTTATGTCCTTCAAACAAGTCGTAGTCAAAGGCGTGCATAGGTTGTCCGTACTCCGCCATTACATAGTTTGTAATATCAACTATATTGTTTATAGGTCTTATACCTACCGCACGAAGTCTCTCCTGCATCCATGCAGGTGAAGGTGCAAGCTTGATATTTTTTACAACTCTGCCAACATATCTCTTACAAAGCTCATTATCTTTCACTTCAACGCTCAGATAGTCGGCTACATTTTCACTGTTTCCGGTTTCATTTACCTTAGGTAATACAAACTTTTTCTTAAATGTAGCTGCCGCCTCTCTGGCAATTCCTATTACACCGTAGCAATCCACTCTGTTTGATGTTATCTCATACTCAAATACGGTATCTCTAAGTCCTAAAAGCTCTATAGCATCGCTTCCCACCTTTGCATCCTTTGGCAGAATATAGATTCCGCTCTCAGGTGCGTCAGGGAAGTAGTTTTTGTCCTGTCCGAGCTCGTCAATAGAGCACATCATTCCAAATGACTCCACTCCACGAAGCTTACCTTTTTTTATCTTTATTCCGTTTTCAGGCAAAGGACCTCCGTCATGTCCGCCTGCAACTTTTCCTCCGTCAAGTACTACAGGAACTTTATCATCTACAGAAACATTAAGCGCTCCTGTAACTATCTGTATTTTCTCATTGCCTACATCCACCTGACATATAATAAGTTTATCCGCATCAGGATGTTTTTCTATTGAAAGTATCTCACCTACTACTATTTTCTCAAGATTTTTATCTAATTCTTTATAACCCTCTACCTTGGTTCCGGTTAGAGTCATTGCATCTGTATATTCACTTGGTGTCACATCCAAGTCAGGCACATAGGCCTTTACCCATGATAATGCTGTATCCATTCTTTACCTCTGCTCTATGTATATTTTGTTGATTAAAACTGCTTTAAAAATCTGATATCGTTCTCATATAACAGTCTCATATCGTCTATCTCATACTTTAAGAGTGCAATTCTCTCAAGTCCGATACCGAATGCAAAGCCGTTATACTCATTCTTATCAACTCCACACATATCAAATACATGAGGATGTACCATTCCGCAGCCAAGTATCTCTATCCAGCCGCTGCCCTTACAGAACCTGCATCCGCTTCCGTGACATTTAAAGCATGTCACATCCATCTCCGCACTCGGCTCTGTGAAAGGGAAATGGTGAGGTCTGAATTTAACTCTTGTATCTTCTCCGAAAAGTTTCTTTGCAAATACTTCAAGTGTTCCCTTAAGGTCTGCGAATGTAATATCCTTATCTACAATAAGTCCCTCTATCTGGTTAAATGTAGGTGAATGTGTAGCATCCACCTCGTCTGAACGGTATACTCTTCCCGGACTTAACATCTTTATAGGAAGCTTGCCTGTCTCCATAATTCTTGCCTGTACAGGTGATGTCTGTGTACGAAGTACGATATCCTTTGATATATAGAAGGTATCCTGTTCATCCTTTGCAGGGTGATTTGCAGGTATATTAAGCTTGGTAAAGTTGTACTCGTCAAACTCTATCTCAGGTCCTTCGACAACTTCATATCCCATATTTGTAAATATTTTTTCAACTTCATGTAATGCAATTACATTCGGATGGCTGTGTCCAAACTCTCTTTTGTTGGCAGGTAGTGTAACATCTATGGTCTCAGCCTGCAGTCTTGCCTTAAGTGCAAGTTTTGAAAGCTCGTTTCCTACATTTTCAAGTGTATTTTCAATAGCTTCTCTCGCCTCATTAACTACTTTACCGAACTCTGCCCTGTCCTCAGGAGCTATATTCTTCATATTTTTAAGAAGTGCGGTAAGCTCTCCCTTTTTACCGAGATATGCTACTTTAAGTTCATTTAATCTTTCTTTATTCTCTGCACTGTTTATTTTCTCTAAAGCTTCTTTTTGAAGCTTCTCTATTATGTCTATCATTATTTCTCCTTACTTAATGCATAGTCAAGCCCCATATCAGTCTATTCTGATATGGGGCAAATCACCATTCAGGCTTTTATCTATAGATAATATCGTCTCTGCCCGGACCGTTGCTTACCAATTTTACAGGCACTTCAAGTTCTTTTTCTATAAACTCGATATATTTCCTACAGTTCTCAGGCAGCTTGTCATATTCTTTTATTCCTCTGATATCACATTTCCATCCCGGAAGATATTCATATACAGGTTTTGCAAGCTTTAACTTGTTTGTTGTAGGGAAGTCCTTTGTAATCTCACCGTTTATATCATAGCCTACACATACAGGAATCTCATCAAGATATCCGAGTACATCAAGTACTGTAAGTGCAACCTCTGTAGTACCCTGTATTCTTACACCGTATCTTGAGGCAACCGCATCAAACCATCCCATTCTTCTAGGTCTTCCTGTGGTGGCACCGAACTCACCGCCGTCGCCGCCTCTTCTTCTAAGCTCATCGGCTACAGCTTCATCCAAAATCTCACTTACAAACTCTCCCGCTCCTACTGCAGATGAGTATGCTTTAACCACTGTTGTGATATCACTTATTTCATATGGCGCTATACCTGCACCGATTGCACCGTATGCCGCCAATGTGGATGATGATGTAACCATCGGGTATATTCCGTGGTCAGGATCTTTTAATGAACCCAGCTGTCCCTCTAAAAGAATACTCTTTCCCTCTTTGATTGCCTTATATAAATATGCACTTACGTCACATACAAAAGGCTCTATCATATCTCTGTACTCGTGAAGTGTATTCATAAGTTCGGTTTTGTCAAGCTCCGGCATATGATACAGATACTTGAACATTACATTCTTAAGTGTGCAGATTTTTCAACTTTTTCTTCAAGTATCTCATCGTCAAACAGCTCGCTTACCTGAATACCGATTTTTGCAAACTTATCTGAATAAAAAGGAGCTATTCCCGACTTGGTAGAGCCATATGCCTTTCCGGCAAGCCTTGCTTCCTCATAGGTATCTTGCAAAATATGATACGGCATCAAAAGCTGTGCTCTGTCGGATACCAAAATCTTAGGTCTCGGAACACCTTTTTCTACTATTTCATTTATTTCTTTAATCAAATACGGAATATTAAGTGCAACTCCATTGCCTATAACGCTTGTTGTATGATCATAGAATACTCCTGAAGGCAATAAATGCAATGCAAACTTACCATAATTGTTTATGATTGTATGGCCTGCGTTGCTTCCGCCTTGGGGAAACGGATAATAATATCTGCCTTTGCAGCCAGCATATCTGTAATTTTACCTTTACCCTCGTCTCCCCAGTTAGCACCTACTATAGCTCTTACCATTTAATTCAATTCTCCTTACACATTTATATCAGCCTTTAATCCCAGAATATCCTTGTATTCATCTAAGATAGGCTTGATATTTCTTTTTATAAAATCTTCCACCTGAACACTGCTTCTGCCGATGTATTTTTCAGGCTTCATAGATTCTTCCAACTCTTCCTTTGAAAGATTGAACATAGGATCATTTGCAATCAAATCAAGCAGATTGTTGTCTTCTCCAAGTTCTTTTACATTTTTTCCGGCAATCATTGAAAGTTCTCTTATTCTTTCATGCAGCTCCTGTCTGTCGCCGCCCGCTTTCACGGCATCCATCATTATATTCTCTGTAGCCATAAAAGGCAATTCAGCCATCAAATGTTTTTCTATAACTTTAGGATATACCACCAGTCCGTCCACCACATTCAAATACAAGTCAAGTATACCGTCTATGCATAAAAATCCCTCAGGTACGGACAGTCTCTTGTTTGCCGAATCGTCCAATGTCCTCTCAAACCACTGTGTGGAAGCCACCATCATCGGATTCATAACATCACTCATAACATAATTTGAGAGCGATGCAATTCTTTCACTTCGCATAGGGTTTCTCTTATATGCCATTGCCGATGAACCTATCTGTGATTTTTCAAAAGGCTCTTCTATTTCTTTTAAATGTTGTAAAAGTCTGATGTCATTTGAAAACTTATGTGCTGAAGCCGCAATTCCCGCAAGGACATTTAATACCTTTATATCCACTTTTCTGGAATAAGTCTGTCCTGAAACCGGATAACATTCTTTAAATCCCATCTTGTTTGCAATCATAGGATCTATTTTATCTATTTTTTCATTATCTCCGTCAAAAAGCTCCACAAAGGAAGCCTGAGTACCTGTTGTACCCTTGCATCCCAAAAGCTTCAGATTATCAATGGTGTAGTTTATATCCTCATAGTCAAGCAAAAGCTCATTTATCCAAAGTGTAGCTCTCTTTCCGACTGTAGTCGGCTGTGCAGGCTGAAAATGAGTGAATGCCAAAGTAGGAAGGTCTTTATACTTTAGGGCAAACTTTGAAAGCTCGTTTATCACATTGACAAGTTTTTCCCTTACAAGCTCTAAAGCCTCTTTCATAATTATAATATCGGTATTATCACCTACATAGCAGCTTGTAGCTCCGAGATGTATTATTCCCTTGGCCTTCGGACATTGTACTCCGTAAGCATATACATGACTCATTACATCATGTCTTACCTGCTTTTCTCTCTCAAGCGCCACATCAAAGTTTATATCATCTTTAAATTTTTTCAGTTCTTCTATCTGTTCGTCGGTTATATTAAGGCCGAGTTCCTTTTCGGTCTCAGCCAGTGCAATCCACAGTCTTCTCCACGTTTTGAACTTCTTATCCTGTGAAAAAATATACTGCATCTTTGCACTTGCATATCTTTCGCAAAGCGGGCTTATATATCTGTCTCTCAAACCTGCCTCCTAATTTATTCCAAGTCTTCTGAATACTTCGGCATACGCGTCTTCAACTCCGCCAAGGTCTCTTCTGAATCTGTCCTTATCAAGTTTCATGTGTCTGCTTGTCCCAAAGCCTGCAGGTATCAGGAGAAATCTCATCAGCAAGAATGATATCTCCTTTATATCTTCCGAATTCAATTTTAAAATCTATCAGGTCTATACCTAAATTGTCAAAGTAATTTATCAATGTCTCATTTACCTTGAAAGCATATGAAGCAATCTTATCTATCTCTTCCTGTGTGGCAAGATCAAGTGCAAGTGCGTAATATCCGTTGATAAAAGGATCTCCAAGTGCGTCATCCTTATATGAAAACTCAAGAGTAGGAGTCTTTAACTTAATTCCCTCTTCCATGCCAAGCTTCTTTGCAAAGCTTCCTGCAGAATAGTTTCTTACTATAACCTCAAGCGGAACTATCTTTACGGCTTTTACAGCGGTCTCTCTGTCATTCAGCTCTTTTATATAGTGAGTAGGAACTCCCTTTGTTTCCAAAATCTTAAACAAATGATTTGTCATACGATTGTTAATCGCACCTTTACCGACTATAGTTCCTTTTTTCTCACCGTTAAATGCCGTGGCATCATCCTTATAAGAAACTATCAGCACATCCGGGTCGGCAGTTTTGAACACCTTTTTTGCTTTTCCTTCGTATAACTGCTCCAACTTCTCCATTGTATACCTCCATTTGCTTTCAAAATGCAACATTTCTCTGTCCGCTGTCACATAAAGCGGGCAAACACCACGACTGTATTATATACTACTCTATTGAATGTGGCAATATATTAGGGAAAATACTTGCATCCTGTCACATATTTACACATTAAAAAAGATACTTCCACTTACCCTTAGATAAACGGAAATATCTTTAAAATGAAGTATGCTATTTTATCTTCAGGAATAATCCTGATTTGATAAGTACGGGCCTTAGTGCTGTGTACAGTATCACTATAAGTACTGTACTGACAATCGCATTTATAAGAGTGGTTCCTGCCGCCCATGTAGCCATTATCTTGGCTGCATCTGCCTGAACTCCCAATATGTATGTCTTATACAGATATCCTACAATCGGATCGAAGATAACATTAAATCCGAGTCCGCATATTGAAGATATTGCAGTCCACTTTATAATATACTTTGTATCATGACTATCTGTGATATGAGCAATCTTATGTGCAACAAAACCTGATATAAGTCCTATACAAAGCTTCAATATAAATGTCTTCGGAGCCGATGTAATGTATACAGGATCCAAAACATCCGCTATTGTCATTCCGAGGCTTCCGGCCACTCCGCCATATACACCGCCAAGCAATATTGCAGCTATAACACAGAATGCGTTACCTATATGCAATGCCGTCATATCACCTGATATTGTAGGAATCGGAATCTTCAAATATGTAAAGCTGACATAACATAATGCCGCCATAAGTGCCGTTACCACAAGTTTAAATACCGTACTGTCTTTCATTCTCTCCATGACTCTTTCCTCCATGTCTTAAGCTGATATCATTATATTAAAATAGTGGTATGATTAAAATATCCAATTCTGATAATTTTAATCATACCACTTATAAGATTTTAAATATATTTTTCTTGTAATTCAATAAAATTTTATTTATTATTCCGGATTTAATTTATTGCTTATGATGTAGTAATTAAGCACATATGATATAATAAGCACTGCTATATTTATAATTGCAATAATAATGAGATTGATTATTATACCTGTTTCTGTACTGTAGTAGTCCGCTTTAGCAACTTCGGTAACTATCAAATTTATAACCCATTCAAAGCCGCAATTATTCTGTTTATTACTATAAATGATACCACTCCCATAAGTATTCTATGTGAATTAAACATCTGACCTATTGATGCAGATAAAAGCAGTATAAATGTTCCGGATACCGTTTGTATCACTGCAGATATTCCGAATATAGCTACCGCCAGCACAATTCCGAAACCTGTATAAAAGTATCTACCCTCAAATATTTGTAACAGACTTGAAATATTGTATATCGCATTATCAAATCCGTCTTTTGCCACATAATATCCTAAAAATATGATCACTCCCGATATTATGACCATTAAATCAACCAATATCTGTACTGCTATGGCAGGTATTGTCTTGCCTAAAATAAGCTCATTTATACTTAAAGGCAATGTATGTGTAAAATATCCTGTAGACGAATACATACTTTTATAGAATCTGTAGCCTATGAATATGTTCATTCCTATTGCTATAACCATCAGTATAAAGGCGTAAGCCAAAAATGAAATGCTTGCCATAAATATAGACCATATGCCTGTTCCCAAATCTTTACCGCCGAAAATCAAAATAGGCAGTACTCCAATCAAAAATCCTATAAGAGTAACAAAAAATAATGCTATAAAAGTAACCATTAAAACCGGACTCATTTGCTTAAATTCGTACTTTATCATTTTGACCGTCATCATACACCTCCCTAAAGTACTCATCTACGGAACATCCCTTTTCATTTCTTATGGCAGCCGATGTCTCATGCAGTATTATTTCTCCATCTTTTATAAAGATTACATCATCAAGTATCTTTCAACATCTGCAATAAGATGTGTTGATATAATTACCACAGCCGTTTTGTTGTAATTTCCCACAATTGTATTTAATATATAGTCTCTTGCCACAGGATCGACTCCCGCTATCGGCTCATCAAGTACATACAACTTGGCTCTTCTGCTCATCACAAGTATCAGCATAAGTTTTTCTCTGTTTCCCTTTGACAATGCCTTTATCTTAAATTTATAAGGTACCTGCAAATCTTCAAGCAATTTATATGCTATGCCTATATCAAAATCCGCATAAAAATCGGCAAACATTCTTATGGTATCTTCAATACTCATATTTATATCTAAAAAGTCTTTATCCGGCAGATATGATACATATGACTTGGTTACCTTACCCGGTTCATGTCCATCTATTGTTACTATGCCGCTGCTTGGCTTTGTAAGCCCTACTATAAGCTTTATCAAAGTGGTCTTTCCGCTTCCGTTCGGACCAAGCAAGCCTACTATCTTTCCGCTCTCTATGTTAAGATTGATATTTTTGAGTGCCTGTTTTACACCGTAACTCTTATTTACACTTTTTAAATTCACCGAATCAAACATAACATTACCGTCTCCCCAATACAATCTCAGTCCAAATATCTTTTGAAGCTTTCCTCGCTCATATCGGCTCTTTTTGCCGCTTCACTAACACTTATTAAACCGTCTTTAACTAATGAAACCAGACTGCTTAATACGCCTTCCGCTCTTCCTTCCGCTCTTCCTTCTTCCATCCCCCTTGCTCTTCCTTCTTCTATACCCCTTGCTCTTCCTTCTTCTATGCCCCTTGCTCTTCCTTCTTCTATGCCCCTTGCTATACCTTCTTCTATGCCCTTTTCCATCCCTTCTCTCATGGCCGCTTTCATAGACTCCCTGTCGACTTCTTCTCGCAGCGCTTCATATACTCCTCTTAATGCCTCTGTCATCTTTTCTCCCTTCGTTTCTCTGTTAAATCTAAATTTCATCTCCGATGTTACAGGAAATTTTAAATTGTATACATCACTTTCTATAAAAACTCTCATCAGTTCAGCTATAAGACTTCCATCGTTTACCGGACTGATATAAATTTCCTGTAAACCGTTATCCAATTCAACATCAGTCTTATCAATAATTCTTTTTATTACATATAGGCTCTTATTAAGTCTAAATATATCAAAATTACAGACATAGACTATACAGATATTGGGAACTTTATCAAAACTGTCCCCCTTTTTCATCAAGCTTGTCGTCAACACACTGCTATAGTACCTGACTCTTCTTTGATGATCTGTATTATTTGCATTTTGTACCTCTACATTAACCTTCCTTCCATCCTCCAACTCACAGTATGCATCCAGTATAACCGATCTGCCTTCTATGCTTGTAACAGAGTGTTGTGAATGATTACTGACAACTCTCAGTTTCGGTTCCTGCAAAAATACCCTCAGAATCTCTTCACAAAACTCTATACTTTCCGCCATCTTTCTGAACACGGCATCTTCTATAGGATTCAATGTTCCTATAGCCTCCATAAACCTTTGCTTTGAATTTAATTCCATAGACCTCCCCCTAATTTAACAATATATAGAATAAAATATTACACAGATAACTTAAGAAATATAAATACTACCTACAAATATAATACAATTTTTTTAATCTGAAAAAAACAATGAATTTTATATTAATTAAAATAAAAAGCAGACTGATACCTTGTATAATCTGCTCTTTATTTGAAACTATAAAAGTCGACCTTTACGTTTCAGTACTGCTCCGACAATACGACAGCTTAGTAAATAATAAGTTACTGTCAATACTGCATTTTTTAATATTGATGCCGTTGCATAGATATGGCTGTTCAGTTCATCCCATCGGATACCTTCCGGGTCTTTTGTACCGCCTAAAATTACCTGTCTTACCAAATGTTCTGTAAAATTCTCAGCTAAGAGCAAATTACAAATAACTATAAAAAGTATCATTGCAATTGCAACACCTGCTTTTTTAAAAGATTTCCCTATAGAGACGCACAACCACAGAAGCAGTGTAGTAGTAAAAATACCGACTATTTTAGCTATAATAACTTCAACTGCAAGTAACCCGGTTACTGATTCTCCATTATTAATTTCCATAAAATAAAGCTCCGAGTAATTTACTATATCACTGAAAGATATTCCATATCCATACCCGTACCTTATTGAATCAAATTCACCCATTATCAGTGCTGCAGCTACAAACATTTCAACTCTTACCGCTATTTGAAATATTACCATAGGTATGAATTTACTTAAAAATCAGTTTATTTGCAGATGATGTATCTGTAGAATACATACTTCTATAAAATACATTTTCCCCCATATATATACATAAGTAATGTAAAAAAACAATGTATATAAACTCACAAAATAAATTAACAATACCGCTAATTATATACCACAATATTATTGCTGACGTACTCTTTATACCGGAGATTAAGAATATTAATCTTACAATCAAAAAAACTGTTACTGTCATTATAGCTATTATCGTCGATACAAGTTTCAGCGGTTTTTGTAATTGTTTAAATTCACCCTTTATCATCTCTGTAAACATAATATTTTCCTTATGTCAATTAATCTCTGCTCTCCACCATCAGTATCTCACCGTCAAATATCACACTCATATAATCATCCACTATCTCATTACTGATAAAAAGGCTTGGATTTTCTATATTGTCAAGATATTTGTTTTCTACAGGATATGCAACTCCTGTAAGAGATTCTATAAATACCTTTTCTTTCACGGCAAAAAAGCTTATATACTTGCCCCACACCAAGCGCTTCTCCAAAATAAAAGGATTTGACTTTACATATATCCTGTTACAACTGTCAACTATTGTTATATCCACTCCCAACTTTTTGTACTTCCTAAGCATTAAAATATTTGCAAATGTGTGGTCAAACCTTCTGCCCAGTGCTCCGAAAATTACTATTTCACTTATATTCCTTTTGTATGACCAGTCTATTGCAAGCTCAGTGTCAGAAAAATCTTTAACAGGATTATGTCTTACTATTTCAATGCCCAAACCGGCACAGTACTCAAGTCTCTTTTCATCCGCCAATGTATCAAAATCTCCGACCATTACATTTGGCAACTTCCCTATCTCTTCAAGCTTTTTGACAGCCGCATCAACACTTATAACAGTAGTATATTTATTTTTACTTATATATGACTCAAGCAGTGATAAATCAATATCACCGCCTGTAACAATTATTGCATTCATTAAACTTTCTACCTTCCCATTGCTTTCTTCAAATCAAGGATGTTCTTTAAAATATCTCCTTTAAACACGGAAGAACCTGCAACAAACTCATCTACACCTGCGTCTGAAAGTTCCTTTATATTGTCAACCCCTACACCGCCGTCCACCTGTATTATAAGATTCTTATTTTTTTCATCCCTAAGTTTGGACAGCTCTCTTACCTTGTCAAGGCTGTACGGAATAAACTTCTGTCCTCCAAACCCGGGATTCACACTCATTATAAGCACCATATCCACTTCACTGATGATATTTTGTAAAAATGAAACCGGTGTTGCCGGATTTATGGCAATACCACTTCTAAGTCCAAATGAATTTATCTGTGCGATACATCTGTCTATATGCTTACGAGGCCTCGAAGTGTATTGTAATGCCGTTTGCACCGCTTTTTATAAAAATCCTCTATATACCTCTCCGGATTTTTCCACCATCATATGCACATCAAAGAAAAAAAGTCTACAGACTTTCTGAGTGAACTTATAACAGGCATACCGAACGAAATACTCGGCACAAACATTCCGTCCATTACATCAAGGTGCAAAACCTCTATATTTCCTTTTTTTAAGCAGTTCAAGCTGTGACGACAAATCAAAAAAATTTGCAGCCAGCAGTGACGGTGCAATATTCTTTTTCAATATTTTCTCCTTTCAGACAGTTCCTCATACATCTTTTTATAACTCTGATATCTTATTTTGCTGATACCCCCGATTTCTAAAGCTTCCTTAACCGCACATTCAGGTTCGTTGATGTGCACACAGCCTGCAAATCTGCACTTTCCCTCATACTTATCGAACTCGTGAAAATGAAATCGGAGTTCTTCTTTATCAAAGGTAGGAGACTCAACGCTTGTAAATCCCGGCGTGTCAAAAACAAATGTGTCATCATCAATCATAAAAAGCTCAGAATGTCTTGTGGTATGTCTGCCTCTTTCTATCTTCCTACTGACGGTATTTGTATCCATATTCGCCTTAGGTGCAAGGATATTGGTTATAGACGACTTTCCGACTCCCGACGCTCCCGCCAGTACACTGACTTCACCCTTTAGAGCCTCTCTAAGATTATCAAGTCCGCCTTCAGTCTTAGTTGATGCCATAATATTTTTAAATCCGGCATTTTCATAAACTTTTGCATATTCTACAGCCTTAGCTTCATTTAAATCGGTCTTATTCCAACATATATCCACTCTTATTCCGGCATTGGACATATTTATCAAATACTTGTCCAGATAGTAGAATGCCGGCGATGGAGATTCCACCGCCAAAACAAGCACTACCTTATCAATATTTGCCACTGCCGGCCTTATCAGAGCATTTTTTCTTTTATGAATCTTTACAACATTTCCCTCAAGCTCCTTTGTATCGGTAATCTCAAAATCCACATTGTCGCCGACAAGCGGTTTCATACCTATATTTCTGAAAATCCCCTTCGCCTTACAGGAAAAAATCTGCCCCTTTCTCTCACACTCATCAAGTATTATACAGTAATAAAAACCTGCAATGCCCTTTATTATCTTTGCAAAATAAACTTTGCCTTCATCCAAATTACTCAACTCTAAAGAACTCCACCGTATATGATTTCAACACTTCTCCGCTATCCACATTTACAATCTCAACCTGTCCCTGGTCCACTCCGTTTGCACCTACAATGGTTCTGAACCTTACAGGAAGTATGGTATCACCTGTTACGGTTCTTTCATCCATAAGTGTGGAGTATACATCGCTGCCGTTTACAGTCTGCTTAAGTCTTATCATAACCTTTACACTGGTAAGTCCCGAGCTTGGTCCTATCACATCCTGCAACGAATAGTTTGTATCGATTGAACCTACATATCTGTAATTTGCCGCTGCGCTGGCAGGTGCCACAGTTGCTTTGGTAGGCTGTGTCTGCTGCTCATTTGTACTTTGACTTGGCTGCTGTTCACTGCTTGCCTGAGTTGTTTCAGGCGCAACACCGTTACTTACCGCATAGTCCACACTGCTTCCGCTGTCTACGCTTGAACCTGCCGCAGTCGACTGACCGATTATAATTCCCTTTGCTACTGTAGAACTGTGTTGTTCAGCCTTATTGCCGAGTATAAGGCCGTTTGTCTCAAGCAATGTCTTAGCCTCAGACTCGCTCATGCCTGTGATATTCGGAACCACCACCTTTGTCACCTTTTTGCCACTGCTGACGGTAATAGTCACTCTTTCACCGTTCTTAGGTTTGTAGGTGTATACGATATAACTGAGCCCTTCGGAACAGTATCTGAAGGTTCTTCCTTTGTATCCACAGAAAAGCCGTTTTCCTTTAACAAACTTTCCGCACTTTCCTTGGTCTTACCTACAAGGTTTAACTTGGATATATCAAAGGCGTCTGAACCCAGACTTATTACCACACTTACCTTTGAATACTTTGATACAACTTCATCAGCCTTAGGCTCCTGTGATATAACATTTCCCTTTTCCACGGTATCCGAGTACTCACTTGACTTTACCTGCATCTGAAGATTGTTGTCTGAAAGCTTCTTATCAGCCATCTTCTCTGACAGTCCCACCACATCAGGCATTTTTGTCTGTGTGGAGTCAAGCTTACTCTGTGAAGTATCCGAGCCCTTACCTCCGAATACTCCTGTAAATCTTCCGACAAAGAACACCAAAAGCACAACAATGATTACAGCTATGACAACACCTGCAACGGACATAATCTTGTCCATCTTTTCATCTTCCTCATCATAGTAGTCATCGTCGTCTTCTTCCTCTTTGTCACCTCTTTCGTACTCGTCATCACTCATATCGTCAATCGGCTCCACCTGACTGAGCATTGCGGTATCCTCAGCCTTAATTATTTTTGTGGAACCGCTTATCTCATACGGTGTATCAGGGTTTAAAAGCACATTTTCAAGGTCATCAAGAAGCTCCGTAATATTTTGATATCTGTTGGCAGGGTCCTTCTTTGTACACTTTAATATAATTCTTTCAAGATTAGGTGAAATCTTATTATTGTATACACTAGGGGGCGTCATAGCCTGTTCAAGATGTGCAAGTGCCACCGCTACGGTAGATTCACCTGTAAAAGGAACTCTTCCCGTAAACATCTCATACATTGTGATACCCAAAGAGTATATATCGCTTCTGGCATCACATCTTCCGCCTCTTGCCTGCTCAGGCGAAATATAATGTACCGAACCTATTGCATTCGCATTTACAGTCTGCTCGGATACGGCTCTTGCTATGCCGAAATCTGCAACCTTTACTTTGCTGTCATCTGTTATAAGTATATTCTGAGGCTTTATATCTCTATGCACTATATGCTGAGCATGAGCCGTCTTAAGCGCTCTTGCCACCTGTATGGCTATACTTACACCCTCCGTTATATCGAGCTTTCCCTTTATCCTTATATATTCTTTCAGGGTTATACCGTCTACAAGCTCCATTACTATAAAATGGTATCTACCCTCATCCACTACATCATAGATATTTACTATATTTTCACCCAAAAGACTTGCCGCCGCCTGTGCCTCTCTTTTGAACTTTTCAACAAAGTTTAAGTCTGTACAAAACTCATCCTTTAACACCTTTATAGCGACCATTCTTCCAAGTTTTAAGTCCTTGGCTCTGAATACATTTGACATGCCGCCTGAGCCTATCTTTTCTATGATTTCATATCTTCCTTGCAAGACAACTGATTCAAGATTCATAATATTACCTCGCACTCACATCTATAAGCAAAATTGATATATTATCACTTCCGCCTGACAGATTTGCCTCCTCTATTAGTCTTTTTGCACTTGACTCTACACCGGCTCCTGAAGATATTATATTAAAAATCTTCTTATCATCAACCATGTTTGTAAGTCCGTCCGAACATAATAACACATACTCGTTTCCCAAAAGTTCCACCTCAAAGCTGTCAATAAGTACCTTGGCTTCCGCCCCTACAGCTCTGGTTATCTTACTTTGTTCTCTTTGTACTCGTCGCTTTCTCTTGTAATTTCGCCCTTTGATACAAGCATCTCTACAAGAGAGTGATCCTTTGTTATTTGAGCTATTCCGTTCTCATCCAGTATATAACATCTGGAATCTCCGACATTGAAAATATACAAAGTATTATCTATTATACTTGCCGCAACTACCGTGGTTCCCATACCTGTAAGATTAGGATTTTTAATACCTTCAGCATACAAATTTTCATTTGCATACTCTATAGCTTCTCGGATAGCCACCACAGGCATTTTCATTGTATTTTCAATGTATGTTATCATATATCCGATAAGAGACTTTGATGCATAATCTCCTGCCTTTTCTCCTCCCATGCCGTCAGCCACAATATATAAATTCGGCAGTACCCCTATCGGTACATCACTTACATATACTGTATCCTGATTTATGAGTCTGATCCTGCCTACATCGGTCAATGCAACCGAATACATATTTACACCTCCAAGCTTTCAGATCCACCGTTTGTCTCGATAAATCTTCTTCTCAACTGTCCACAGGCACCATCAATATCTCTGCCCATCTCTCTTCTGACTGTGGCATTGACACCCTTTTTTTCCAAAAAATCTCTGAAAGCCTTTATCTTAAGCTTATCCGACTGCTTAAAATCCCTCTCTTTTATCGGATTTACAGGTATCAGATTGATGTGTATGTTTCTTCCGTTTACAAGTTTTACAAGTTTTTTTGCCTCCTCTATGTTGTCATTCACTCCCGCCACCAAAGAGTACTCATATGATACCCTTCTGCCTGTCTTTTTAAAGTAGTAATCACAAGCGGAAATAACATCTTTTAACGCGTATTTATTGGCTACAGGCATTATAGTTTTTCTTATCTCATCATTCGGTGCATGCAGTGAGAGTGCCAATGTGATATTAAGTCCCTCATCTGCAAGCTGTCTTATCTTCGGTACAATACCGCAGGTGGACACCGTAATATTTCGTTGGCTGATATTTAACCCCATTTCACTGCTTATAATTCTGACAAATTTTACTATATTTTCATAGTTGTCCATAGGCTCTCCGGAACCCATCACCACTATATTCGATACTCTCTCTCCCAAAAGTCTTTGAATGCTGTACACCTGATCAAGCATCTCACCTACAGTAAGATTTCTGACAAGTCCGTCCAGTGTGGAAGCACAAAACTTACAGCCCATTCTACATCCCACCTGTGATGAAATACAGACAGAGTTGCCGTGTTCATACTTCATTCTCACACTCTCTATAATATTTCCGTCAGACAGTGCAAACAAATACTTTCTCGTATCGTCTATCTTTGATTTAAAGACCTCCACAGGCTTAAGCTCTGTAAGTTTTGCCTGTAAATTCAACCTTTCTCTGAACACCTTTGAAAGATTCGTACACTCATCAAATGACTCTATAAGTGACTTATGCATCCATTCAAACAACTGCTTTGCTCTGAACGCCGGTTCACCCATATCCTTTATGAAGGTCTTTAACTCATCCAAATCCATTGACTTTATATCAGTCATTATCTCTCCTAAATACTGCAATGAAAAAAACCGTCGCAGTCATCTCTTCCGGGTATCAACTTAAGATAACCCTTCTTTAATTCCTCCGTATCAAAATGTTCAAGCAAATTGCCTGTCAGTCTGTCAGTCAGATCCACAGGCTTAAAATCACTGTGATTTTTCAAAAAATTTGACACGTTCTCTTCGTTTTCAGCCCTGTTTAATGTACAGGTTGAAAATATAAGTTCTCCGCCCTTTTTTACATACTTTGATACATTATCAAGTATTTCTTTTTGTAAAGCGGAAAGCAATTCCGTTCCCTCAGGATCAAGTCTGTATTTTATATCAGGTTTCTTTCCTATAATACCTATACCGCTGCAGGGAAGGTCGGCCAATACCAAATCACTTTCTGCAAATCTTTCGTCAAATACTCTTGCATCCGCCACCACAGGATTTATATTTTTAAAGCCCTGTACTTTTACATTCTCTATTATCAAATTGACCTTATTTTCACTGACGTCACAGGAATAAATCACAGCTTCACTTTCCGCCTTATCAGCCAGCAAAAAGCTCTTTCCTCCGGGAGCCGCACATACATCTACAGCCTTTTTTATATTCTCAAGTATTATAAGCTTTGATATCATTGAGGATGAAACATCTGTAATATAACACTTCCCCGATTTTATTGCAGGAATCTCATCCACTTTATCAAATCCGCTTATATACAAAACAGAATCGTTAAGTTTTGAATTTTCAACCTTGATATTGCCATCTTCAAGTTCCTTAATCACATCAGTAACATCTGACTTTGATGTATTCACTCTTACGGATAAAGGTCTGTTTGAGAGAAAGTACTCCAATGTTTTATCAAAATATTCACCGGTATTTTCTTTTATTATATCAAGTAAAAATTCGGGCATGGAGTACTTAATACAGTTATCATCAAAGCTTATAGATTCTTTTTCAGCGCTTATCTTTCTTAATATACCGTTTACAAAACCTGTAAGTGCATTAAGCCTTCTTTGTTTTACAAGGTTTACGGCTTCATTTATTATTGCTCTGTCAGGTACTCTGTCCATATAAAGCATTTGATAAATTGCCATTCTCAGTATTTCTCTGATTACAGGCTTGATGCGCTTGCCGTTATTATATTTTTTTATAATAAAATCAAGTTGCAATCTGTACTCCACAACTCCGTGGACCACCCTTGAAAGAAGCCTCTGTCCGCCTTTGACAGATATGAATACTTTTCAAGTGCCATATCTATGACCTTGTGGCTGTACTCGCCTTCAACATCTATAAGCATCAGGGCTTCCAAAATAAGAGCCCTTATATTTGTTTTTTCCATTATCAGTCTCTTCTTCCTCTACCGTTAAATAATAGCAAAAGTCTCAGTAACTGCAATACTCCCGAAGCTGCCGCCGCCACATATGTCATAGCTGCCGCAAAAAGCACCTTTCTTGCACTCTTATCTTCATCTGACGGCAATATATTGTTGCTTTGCAGCTCTATCAATGCTCTTCTTGAGGCGTCAAACTCTACAGGCAATGTTATTATCTGGAATATTACCGCAAGCAAAAACAGTCCTATTCCAAGCTGTATAAGTATATTTGACATATTTCCGTATCCAAGTAATATACCTATAAATATCATAGGCCAGGCAAGTCTGCTCCCCCCAGCTTGCTATAGGTACAAATGCACTTCTTAAGTTTAGCGGAACATAGCCTACATTGTCCTGTATGGCATGACCGCATTCATGCGCCGCCACCGCTATTGCCGCTACTGATGTTGAATTATAGATAACCTCACTGAGACTGACAGTCTTATCTCTCGGGTCATAGTGGTCTGTAAGCCTGCCTGATACAGGTCTTACTCCCACATCATAGATTCCGTTTGCTCTAAGTATTCTCTCAGCCACTTCTCTTCCTGTAAGATTTGACTCCGATCTCACTCTCTCATACTTTGCAAATGTTGCCTTCATTCTCCATGAAGCAAGCAATGTGATTACCATTCCGATTATTACAAATATGTATGTTATATCAAAGCCGTAACCGTAGTACATAAGCCCCTCCTTATTTTCCTAATACATATCCCTGCTTTATCTCTCTGCCAAGCAAAAAGTCCTTTGCGGACATTCTTTTCTTACCTTCAAGTTGTAAAGACAGTACCTTTAAGACGCTTTTATTACATATTATAAAAATGTCTTTATTAAAGCTATATATTTTGCCGTAATTTTCGCTTAAATTTATATTTGGTAATTCCGATGTATTTTCACAAACCTTGGCTTCCCAAATCTTTAATACCTTACCCTCATACTTTGTATATGCGCTTGGCCAAGGGTTCATTCCCCTTATAAGTCTTTCAATCTCTGTGGCGGATTTATTAAAGTCTATCTCGCCCATCTGCTTTGAGATCATCTTTGCGTACTCTGTGGTCGCATTTCCCTGAGGTGTGGGAGTAATACTTTCAAAATTTGCTATAGTATCCACTATAGCATCGCCCCCAAGGATTGCCAATTTGTCAAAAAGCGATCCACCGGTTTCATCATCTGTAATAGGCAGTTCATACTGCTTAAGATATCTCCGGTATCAAGTCCTTCATCCATAAGCATTGTGGTAATACCGGTCTTTTTCTTACCGTCTATAATCGACCACTGTATCGGTGCCGCACCTCTGTACTCAGGCAAAAGTGATGCATGAATGTTGATACAACCAAGCCTCGGAATATCAAGTATTTCCTTAGGTAAAATCTTTCCGTACGCCACCACCACAAAAAAATCGGCATTTTCAGACTTAAGTCTTTCAATCAACGCTTCATCTTTCATCTTTGAAGGGGTAAGCACCGGAATATTTAATTCCTGCGCCAGCTCCTTTACAGGTGTAGGGCTAAGTTCTCCTCTGTTTCTTTTCTTATCCTCTCTTGTAAGTACCAGGCTGACATCATGTCCCGCTTTTACCAGGCTTTTAAGAGGCTGTAGTGAAAAATCCGGAGTTCCCATAAAAACTATTTTCATTCTTCATCTTCCTCTTCTTCATACATTTTTTCAAGCTCTTCGTTATCTATAAGTTCACCCTCTACGAGGTCTACATACAGCTCTCCGTCAAGATGTGCGCACTCATGGCAGACGGCTCTTGCAAGCAATCCCTCTCCCTCTATGGTGTACTCATTCATATCAAGATCAAATGCCTTTGCCACTACATGATTAGGTCTTTTTACTATACCGCTCTTTCCGGGAACACTGAGACAACCCTCATATCCTACCTGCTCTCCGTCCTGCTCAAGTATAACAGGATTTATAAGAACATGTACATTTTCAGGTTCTGTCTCTATTACCACTATTCTCTTTAAAACACCTATCTGAGGAGCCGCAAGTCCTACACCGTTAGCCTCTCTCATTGTGTCAATCATATCTTCCACCAAAACTCTTGTTCTGTCGTTTACTTCTTTTACTTCTTTACACTTCTTGTTTAAAACATTGTCTCCCATTACTCGTATTGCTCTTATTGCCATATCTATCTCCTTAATTAAAGTCATATACCGCTCCTACATTCCTGTAAGAGACAAGACTTTCTTCTATTTTTTTTTTTGTATATCTAAAAGTATATCATAATTAGCATTTTTTATGTATACCAGTTTTCTGTAATAGTCCTTTACCTTCACAACACTTGGATCTGTGGGGCCTATTATTACAGATTTTTTGAAAATATTGTCTGATTTTAATGTATTAACTATAGCAGTTGCACATTTATTCAGTTCTTCCTCTCTTATACTGCTAAACATCACTGTAAGCATATGACAGACCGGAGGGTAACCTCCAAGTTTCCTGTAGGCAATCTCATTTTTAAAATATTTTTTATAGTCCTGTGCGGCCGCCGCCACTATAGCATAATTTTCAGGCTTATAAGTCTGTATCACGGCTTCACCGCTCTTTGCTCTGCCCGCCCTGCCTGCAGCCTGTGTAAGCAGCTCAAAAGTTCTCTGTGCACTGTTATAATTGCTCACATACAGTGAGGTGTCCGCCGCCATTATTCCCACAAGCGTCACATTGTCAAAATCATGTCCTTTTACAATCATCTGTGTGCCTATCAAAATATCCGCATCACCCCTTGCAAAATCTCTTATCATATCATTTGCACTGTTCTTCTTTGAAACACTGTCGGTATCCATTCGTAAAACCTTGGCGCTTGGAAAGACTTCCCTTGTCATAGCTTCAAGCTTCTGTGTGCCTGTGCCGAAGTTTGCAATATACTTTGAGCCGCAACTTGGACAAACCTTCGGCAAATCAATACTGTAGCCGCAGTAGTGACATACAAGTTTATTGTTGTTGTGCAAAGTCATAGTCACATCACAGTGCTTACATTTTATGGCTTCTCCACATGAGCGGCAGGATACAAAGCTTGAATATCCTCTTCTGTTCATAAAAAGCATTACCTGCTCATGTTTTCTTAATCTGTCCTCTATCAAAGTTTTCAACTTATTGCTGAAAATACTCCTGTTGCCCATTTTCAACTCATCTCTCATATCGACTATACTGACTTTAGGCAGTGAAGTATTTCTTGCCCTTTCTTTAAGCTCCAAAAGTTTTATCTCTCCTGCCACAGCCCTGTTATAAGTCTCAGGAGTCGGAGTCGCAGATGCCAAAAGCAGTGAAGCCCCTGCTATATTTGCAAGTTTGCCTGCCACATCTCTTACATTAAAAGTAGGCACATTCTCATTTTTGTAGGCGGAATCATGCTCTTCATCTATTACTATAAGCCCCAATCTTTTTACAGGGGCAAATATTGCGGACCTCGGACCTATTATCACATCGGCATCACCGTTTTTTATTCTGTCAAACTGATAGAACCTCTCATTTTTTGAAAGCTTTGAATTGATTATAGCCACTCTGTCTTTAAAATGCTCAGCCATTCTAAGGACAGTCTGATAAGTCAACGAAATCTCAGGTATAAGTACTATGGCCTGCAATCCCTTACTTATCACATATTTTTATCATATTTATAAATACAAGAGTCTTTCCGCTGCCTGTAATACCGTGTAGCAGATAGGTATTTTTATTTCCGGCGTCAAAGTCTTTTTTAAAAATATCTACCGCAAGCTTTTGCTCCTCATTTAAAATATATTCATTTGCCGCCTGTATCTCATTAAAATCTTCCACTCCCAAAGACTTAAGTATGGGCAAAAGCGGATTTGACTTTCTCCGTTTATTTCCTACCGTTATATATCCCTCTTTTGCCATCCTCTTTATTGTGGCGGAATTTACTTTAAGCTCTTTATTTACATAGCTTTGCGGCAGGCTTGATACTTTCTTAAGCTCTTTTAAAAGCCTTACCCACGCAACTTTTCGCTTCTTTGTAAGTTCTTTAAGGATATCCTCTCCGATATCTTGATTTAAAAAAATTTCATTGCTTGTCTTTTCTTCCACATTTGACTTTACAGGCATTACAGTGGAAATAGCTTTATCAAAAGTCACTCCGTATCTGTGCTTTATCCATATGGCCAGACGCAGCAGGTTTTCATCTGTGCTAAGCTCTCCATTTTCTATATCCTTAATATATTTTAACTTGGATATATCTACATCACTTTCTTCTTTTATATCTATTATATAACCCTTTTTTGTCAATTTTCCAAATTCAATCAAAACAGGACAGCCCGGAGTAACCTTATCCCTCAAATTCATGGGGATAAGGTATGTAAACGGTCTGTCCACATTTGTATTTGCTACAATTATATCAGCGAATAAATTTTTCATAATTTTTTATTTTGTCTACTACATCAAAAAGTCTCATACTGTTTGAACCTTTTAAAAGGCATACATCGCCTTCCTGTAAATACTCAAGCAGATAACTTTCCAGTTCTTCATTATTATCAAAACTTTTTGTTAAATGTATTTAAACAGCCTGTAATCTCTTTTGCCAAATCTCCCACGCTAAACACGGCATCAAGCTTAAGATTCTTTGATATAAACTCTCCAATCTCTTTATGAAGTTTGATTTCATCAACTCCAAGCTCTTTCATATCCGCCAAAACCGCCACTTTTCTTTGCATCAAAGTCCTTTAATATGGAAAGCGACGCCTTCATAGAGTCGGGAGAAGCGTTGTAGGTGTCATCTATCACGGTAAGATTCTTAAGCTTTAAAAGTTCCTGTCTGTGTGCAAAGCCTCTAAAAGACTCCAGATGCCTGCTTGCAGACTCAAGGTCCAGATTATAGTGATCTGCTACAGCCAGTGCCGCAAGCGCATTTGATATCTGATGTTCTCCGAATACATTCAAAGCCACCTTTACACTTTTACCGCAGATATGTGCCACAAATTCAGGAAGTGCATTGTGAAATACAATATCGCTTGCATAATAATCACAATCCGTATTTCCCTTGGCACTGAAAAACTTATATATTATGCCCTCTTTTTTTGGAGGATCACAAAGCATATCATTGTCGGCGTTTAAAAACATCACACTGCCTTCCTTCATTCCGTCTACTATATGGAATTTTTCAGACCTTATGTTCTCTCTTGTATGAAGGTTTTCAATATGTGCGGTGCCTATATTTGTGACTATGGCACAGTCACATTTGACTATTTTTGCGATACGCTCCATCTCACCGAACATACTCATTCCAAGTTCTATAACACCTATCTCTTCATCATTTATTCTGCTGATTGTGACAGGTACTCCAAGTTGTGAGTTGAAATTGTTCGGAGTCTTAAATACCTTAAGATCTGAAAGTGCAAGTGCCACCATCTCTCTTGTAGTGGTCTTTCCGACACTTCCTGTTATTCCTACAAGCGGCAGTGAGAGTTTGCTTCTAAGATATGTGCCAAGATCCTGCAGCGCTTTGGTTGTATTCTCTACAAGTACTATATTAAAGTCGGGTTTTAAGAAAATATCTTTTCTTGAACTTACAGCCACTTTGCATCCGGCAGTATATACAGCTTCCAAAAATTTATGCGCATCGTTTCTTTCACCCACTACAGGTACAAAGAGGCTGTTTTTATTTGCTTCTCTTGAGTCGATCACAATATTTGAAAATACGGCATCTTCATTTCCTGAGATAAGAACTCCGCCTGTCGCAGCTATAAGCTCTCTTACACTAGTTTTTTTCATTCATTTTCTCCAAGCATTCTTCTACAACTTCCCTGTCAAGGAAATGATGTCTCACCCCGTTTATCTCCTGATAGTCCTCATGTCCTTTACCTATTATCGCAATAATATCGCCGGGCTTGGCGTTTTCTATAGCGTAGAATATCGCTTCTTTTCTGTCCGGAATAGTGATGTACTTTCCGCCTGTTACAGATAATTTCTCAACAATATCCGCGATAATGTCCTCTGTCTTTTCATATCTTGAGTTATCTGCGGTAACTACGGAGAAGTCCGCCATCTTTCCGCAGATTTCACCCATTGAATATCTTCTGTCCTTAGACCTGTTTCCTCCTGAACCGAAGACTACTACAAGTCTCTTCGGCTTATACTGGCGAAGTGTATTTATCAGACTTTCGGTACTTATTGCATTATGTGCATAGTCAATAATTATCTTTATATCGTGTGATGAATATGCCACTTCCATTCTGCCGTTCACCTTGATATCTTTTAAGGCACTCTGTAATACCTGAGGCTCTACCTTACAGATAATTGCGGCACTCAGTGCGGATAATGCGTTGTATACATTAAACTCTCCGGGAATTCCTACAAGTATATCGCCGACACTTTCTATACCGTACTTATCCTTTATCACATCTGAGCAACTTATACAAAAGCTTGTACCTAAAAAGTCCTTATCTGAAATATAATTGATATGATTTATAACAAAATCTCCGGTCTTTCCGAACTTATACTTCTCATTTGATGTTGACTGCTTTAACACATAGTCTGAGTGTTCGTCATCGGCATTTACAATTGTCTTTTCACACTGCTTAAAGAAAAGCGATTTGTACATAAGATACTCTTCAAAGTCCTTATGCTCGTCAGGCCCTATATGGTCAGGTGAAATATTTGTAAAGATACCTATATGGAAGTTTATTCCCTCTATCCTCTTTAACATTACAGCCTGTGAAGATACCTCCATCACCACATATTCACAGCCTGCATCCAAACATTCTTTAAATGTCTTTTGTAATTCATATGACTCAGGTGTTGTATTCAGTGTGCTTCTATGCATATCACCTATAGTTATACCGTTTGTACCTATAAGCCCCACCTTGGCATTTTGCTCCAAGAGTTTTTTCAGCATATGAGATGATGTGGTCTTGCCTTTTGTTCCCGTAATACCTATTATCTTCATCTTTTTTGAAGGGTGACCAAAATAAGCGGCTGAGAGTCTTGCAAGTGCGGCTCTTGTATTATCCACCTTTATAACACAGATATCATCTCTTTTTATATCCTTTTCCACTACCACAGCCTTGGCACCCAGCTTTACAATCTCATCTATTGCATCATGCGTATCAAAGTTTCTTCCCTTGATACATACAAATAAGCAATCCTTGACTATCTTTTTTGTGTTGAATACCAAATCCGAAAAATTATCATCAAGTTCTCCTGATATTATATCAATATCAAGACCTTCCGTATTTTCTATAAGTTTCATTTTTTCTCCCAAGTCATTTAGAAAAGTCCTACTATATTTCCGTTTTCATCCACATCCACAGCCTCCGCAGCCGGTACCTTAGGAAGTCCCGGCATTGTCATAATGCTGCCTGTGATTGCAACCACAAAACCTGCACCGGCATTTACATAGGCTTCTCTTACATTTATATCGAAATTTTCAGGTCTTCCAAGCTTCTTAGGGTCATCTGAAAGTGAATACTGATTCTTTGCCACACACACAGGCAAATTTCCGTATCCAAGTGCCTTAGCCTTTTCAATCGCCTTCTTTGCAGCCGGAGAATATGTCACATTCTTTGCGCCATATATCTTTGTTGCAATAGTATAGAGCTTATCTTCAATGCTCATATCGTCAGGATAGAGCGGTGTAAAGTGACTTTCTTTATTTTCAAGTGTATAAAGGATCTTCTTTGCAAGTTCGACTCCGCCCTTGCCGCCTTCTTCCCATACCTTTGAGATTGCAAACTCACAGTTTCTGCTTTCACAAAACTCTTTTATAAAGTTAACTTCAGCTTCGCTATCGGTTACAAAGTGATTTAATGTAACAACCACAGGCACGCCGAAAAGTTTGATGTTTTCGATATGCTTTTCAAGGTTTACAATTCCTTTTTTAAGTGCTTCAAGATTTTCTGTTGAAAGATCTTCCTTTGCAACTCCTCCGTTATACTTTAAAGCTCTTACGGTAGCTACAAGCACTACACAATCAGGTGCAATACCGGCCTTTCTGCACTTTATATCAAAGAATTTCTCAGCTCCGAGGTCCGCACCGAACCCCGCCTCTGTAAGTGCGATATCCGCCATACCCATAGCGATCTTAGTGGCTCTGACAGAGTTACATCCGTGTGCAATATTTGCAAAAGGTCCTCCGTGAACCAAAGCAAGCGAATGCTCAAGTGTCTGCACGATATTAGGCTTTATTGCATCCTTTAAAAGTGCCGCCATAGCACCCACCGCCTTTAAATCTTTAGCAAATACAGGCTCACCCTTAAAATTGTAGGCCACAATAATATTTGAAAGCCTCTCCTTCAAATCATTCATATCGTCAGCCAGACAAAGTATCGCCATTATCTCTGAAGCCACCGATATTACAAAGTGGTCTTCTCTTACCACTCCGTCAGCCTTGCCTCCGATACCTACCACTATGTTTCTGAGCACTCTGTCATTCATATCGATACATCTTTTGTGGATAATCGCATTGGTATCTATTCCGAGTACATTACCCTGTTGTATATGATTGTCAAGCATTGCCGCCAAAAGGTTGTTTGCGGATGTTATAGCATGAAAATCTCCTGTAAAATGGAGATTCAGCTCATCCATAGGTACCACCTGAGAAAGTCCGCCGCCTGCAGCTCCTCCCTTTACACCGAAACAAGGTCCAAGTGAAGGCTCTCTAAGTGCTATCACAGCCTTTTTGCCCAGCTGTTTAAAGCTTTGTCCAAGTCCTACAAGTGTAGTGGTCTTACCCTCTCCTGCAGGTGTGGGATTGATAGCTGTAACAAGTACAAGCTTGCCTTTTTTGTTTTCTTTACGGGATTTTAAAAACTCCTCACTGAGTTTTGCCTTATATTTGCCGTACATCTCAAGGTCGTCAAAGCCTATCCCGTACTCGCTTGCCACATCTGCAATATTTTTCATCTCAACGCTTCTTGCAATTTCGATATCACTACGCATACATCCTCCTTAGGACAAATCTATAACACATCCAAAAATTCGTCCATATTCATTAGTATTTCTCTTCTCTTTGTTCCTGCTTCATCACCTACCACACCTGCACTTGCAAGCTGATCCATAATTCTTGCGGCTCTGTTAAATCCAATCTTAAAATTCCTTTGAAGATTGCCTATTGAAGCTCTGTCTTTTTCTATAATATATCTGCCTGCCGCTTCAAAAAGCTCATCTCTTTCAGATACCTCTCCTGACGCTCCGGCGGTCTTTTCACTCTCTTCTATATGCTTTATGGTATCTTCATCATACCTTGCCCGCATACCCTGATTTTTCAAAAAGTCCACTACGGCGGACACTTCCTCATCCGACACAAAGGCGCCCTGTACTCTTATAGGATTCGGCGATCCGTACGGAGCAAACAGCATATCACCCTTTCCGAGAAGCTTTTCGGCACCGTTACTGTCAAGTATGGTTCTTGAGTCCGTACCTGATGATACGGCAAAAGCGATTCTTGAAGGAATATTTGCCTTTATTATACCTGTTATGACATTGACACTCGGTCTTTGTGTAGCGATAACCAGATGTATACCGCAGGCTCTTGCAAGCTGAGCAAGCCTTACTATAGCATCCTCAACCTCCGCATTTGCCACCATCATAAGGTCTGCCAACTCGTCAATAATTATAACAATCTTAGGTAACTTCTCAGGAAGCCCCTCAATATTTCCTCTTCTTCTCGCCTCATCTATTCTCTTATTGTAGGCGGTCAAATCTCTGACACCTGTAGCCGCAAACTTCTTATATCTCTCACCCATCTCTGCAACAGCCCAGTTAAGTGCCGATGCGGCCTTCTTCGGCTCCGTCACTACAGGAATAAGCAGATGCGGGATACCGTTATAAACTGAAAGTTCCACCACCTTCGGATCCACCATAATAAGCTTCACTTCATCAGGTGAATACTTATATATTATGCTCATGATCAATGTGTTGATACATACGGACTTACCTGAACCTGTAGCACCTGCAATAAGTACATGTGGCATCTTTGCAATATCTGAAACAATTACCTTACCGGAGATATCCTTACCTACCGCAAACCTATGCTCTCTCCACCGTTTCTGAAGACTCTGCTCTCAAAAAGATCGCGCAAAAATACGGTCTGTTTTTGCTTGTTCGGAACCTCTATACCGATAGCTGATTTTCCCGGAATAGGTGCTTCTATTCTTATATCACTGGCAGCAAGCGCAAGTTTGATATCATTTGCAAGCGACAATACCTTGGATACCTTAACTCCCTGCTCAGGCTTAAGCTCATACAGTGTAACCGACGGTCCGATACTTATATCTTCTACAGTCACATTTACATCAAAGCTTGCCAAAGTCTCCTGTAAAGTGATGGCTGTCTGTCTGTATTCGCTGTCTGAAAGTACCTGATTGTTATTGTTGTTCTTCTTTAAAAGATATGTACCCGGATATGCATAAGGTCTTATGGCGGTCTTTTTCTTTTCAATCTCAGACCTTATCTTACCCTGTGGTGAAGCTGCCCTTTGCTCTTCCATCTTCTTTTGAAGTGCGTACGTGTCTGAAACTATCACCTTACCTGTCGCTGTGACTAAAGTTCTCTCACCGTCACTGCTTACCAATTCATTGTTATTACCTGTATCCGAATTAACAGACTTTTCATTATCTGTATAATCATTGTATACGGTTTCGTTATAAGGTTTAGTATAAATGCCGTCTTTTTGATACGGTGCCTCATAAGTAGAAGTGTTTTGATGAGTATAACCCTCATCTTCATTATCACCGTATTCTTTTCTAAACTCTATATCATTGTTTATGTTTGCCACACCTACAGGAGTATTGTCATTTATATAGCTGAAATCCTCATGTGCATCATCCTCGGTGATACTTATAGTGGAAACCGGCTGTGAATAGATATCTATCTCATCTTTTCTGGCAAGTATCTCATTGGCTCTTCTTAAAGTTTCCTCATCTATATCATTTTCAAACCTCGAATCGTCATTGCCTCTGTTTATATTGCCGTAGAAGATATCGGACCTCTTATTCATTATTATGGAATCTTTGGCAGACTCATCAGATCTTTCATTTGAAGAGTTATAGTTTGTATCTATTACTCCGTCATCGTCATCTGTTTTCTCAAAGCCTACATTGTTCTTACTGTCAAAAAGTCCGCCTATAGCTTCATTCTTTTTTGCGCCTGCATTTGAAGGAGGCAAATCCACTCTATGCTTAACTCTTCTCTTTGAAAAATCTATAGCACCGAGGTCTATATTCCCTCTGTTCGGTCTTTTATTGTAGTCAAGAAGTTCTTCTATATAGCCGTCTTTTTTATTGTCAATGTCAAGCTCTTCAAAGTTGTCATCATCATAATCTTCATAATCGTCTTCATACTCGGCTTCTTTTCTTTGTTTCCTTTGCTCCATCACTCTTGCCACATCACTTTTTGCCTTTGATATGGTCATCTGTCCGCCGGTCTTTACCATGGACACGAATGACTTACCTGTAAGTATAACAAAAGATACTATAAACATCGCCAAAAAGAATATGATTGCACCAATCTTACCAAGTATTAACGATATGATAAGTCCGAGGCTTCCTCCTATAAAGCCGCCATACCAGCCTTCAGTATAAAATTTCAAAAATCCCACTGCCTTCAGGCTTGGAATACCTATCAGTGATATAAGGGTATCCACCGCCAAAACAGCCAACACCATTCCGATAAACTTTGTTTTTGCGACCCTTGAACCTACATTAGACAGAAGGAATGCACCGCCTATAAATACAAACATAGGTACCGCATAGCCAAGTATGCCGAACAGTCCCATCTGCAATGACCTGAAAAACTTTCCTACTACTCCCATAAGTCCGAAATGGCTTAAAAAAAGCACCAAGGACGCGACAAAAAGGACAATCATAAGAATCTCGGAATTCAAAAAATCCAGCTGCTCATTGCTTTCCGTCTTTTTGCTCACTATATTTGTACTACTACTCTTTTTTGTTTTTTTGGTTGTTTGTTTTCGACTTGCCACATCAATTCTCCACTTCCATAAAGTCTACCCTAGAGTATACCTAATATGGATATTATTTGCAATAAGCTTAAAATATTCAGACATATCATTTACTCTTCGATAATAATACCTATATCCATATTTACAAGCTTTCCTATATGTTTTTTACCTTTCTCACTTACAAGTCCCTTTTTCAAAAAGCCTATGCTTACTGTAAGGTCGGAATTTACACAAATATTTGACTCTCCCGTATCTCCGTTCATACCTGAGTTGATATCCGCACTGACCACAAAGGCTTTGGATTCGTTTAAAGCTTTTATAAGTGAATACACAGGTTCTCTCACCTCACCTGTAAATCCTGTTCCGTATATACAATCAAGAATATAATCGTATAAATCGAACTTTTTACGCAAAGCATCATAATCCATATTTTCATACAACACGGTATACTTAATATCCTTTTGAAGGCATCTGTTAAAATAGTATCTTCCGTCATCTGAGAATTTATCTTTTATCAGTAAAATCTCAACTTCAATTCCTTCAATATCTAATAAGTCGGACACCACATATCCGTCACCTGCATTGTTGCCGCTGCCTGCCACTATAAGTACCTTGTCTCCTATATTCCAATCCCCCACATAAAATATAGCCTCCCCTGCTCTGTACATAAGTTCCTTACTGTCAATAAAATTTTTTATGGTGTAGGCATCCGCATCCCTCATCTCCTTTACGGAAAGCACCCTCTTATCCTTATCAAAGGAATCAAAAAACTTCTTTACAAGTGATTTATAGTCACTCTCTTTGATCTCCATACCCTTTGCACCCATAAGTTCAAACTCAACTCCCATCTCCATAACTCTTGTATCCAGAGTCTCAAAACCGTTCTTCTCATAGAATGCAAGCCTTTTCTTTCTCTGTCTTATATTGTCGCTACCCTCTTCTATAGGTTCGATAGCAAGTGAGAGCTTCGGATGCATCTTCTTATATTCACGGATTATCTTGCTTCCGTATCCGCTCTGTCTGAGACTGCCGTCTATAGCAAAATAAAATATATATGAAAGCTTTTCTCCCACCAAGGTATGTATAAATCCAAGCCAGGTATCGTCATCATAAATTGATAAGAACTCAACACCTCTGTCATTTCCTACCGATACCATAATATAAAAAGGTATCCTCTCCTCAAAAGGGAAGGCATCCATATATAAATGTTTTATATCTTCCAAGTTCTTCGTATTTTCGTCTATCTTCTCGAATCTTATCATAGTACTCCAATCTGTAATACCGCACAATAATATATCAAACCGATATTCTATACCATATCAAGATTCCAATTCGGTCATCTTAAAAACTTTTCTCTTATTTTTTTAATTTATTCTTTCGAAAGTTTTTTTCCGTTTTTTTAGATACAAAGTATAATTTAGTTTGACTTTTTTTGATGAATAGGTATAAAATCGGTTTTTGTTAAAGGACATAGGAAAGTGTCTATTAAGGGAGGTATTAAAAATGTTAAAATTTAAATTATTCGCTGTTGCTGCTGTAGCTATGCTTGCTTTCACTGCTTGTGGTTCAAGTGCACCTAAGGCTGACGCTTCAAGTGCCGTTGAGTCTGCTGCTAAGGATGCTTCAAGTGCTGTTGAGTCTGCTGCTAAGGATGCTTCAAGTGTTGCAGAGTCTGCTGCTAAGGATGCTTCAAGCGCTGTTGAGTCTGCTTCAAGTGAAGTTGAGTCTGCAAAGGATAGCGTTGCAAGCGAGGCTTCAAGCGAGTCAGGTGCTGAGACAACAGCTGTAGAGTCTACAACTGCTAAATAATTATACAAACACCTTAGGTCAGCCTTGTGGCTGACCTTTTTTATTTCATCGATTTTAATGTCGCTTTTGATACCGCTTCTATCACACCTGACCTGAAACCATAATCTTCCAATGCCTTTACACCCTCAATAGTAGTGCCTGCAGGTGAACAGACCATATCCTTTAAAACTGCAGGGTGAATATTTGTTTCAAGAATTTGTGCAGCACTTCCAAGTACAGTCTTTGCAGCCATCTTTAATGCCACATCCCTCTTTAATCCGTGAAGTACACCCGCATCCGCCAACGCCTCTATAAACATAGCCACATATGCAGGTCCGCCACCTGAAAGTCCTGTGACTACAGGGAAAAGTCTCTCCTCAACCCATTCAACCGTACCTATCTTAAAAAAAGCGTCTTCAAAAATCTTTTTTTCTTCATCGGTGGCGTTTGAATCACTGTCAAGTGCAAACACACCCTCACCTACAAGTGCGGGGGTATTGGGCATAATTCTAAGAATCCTCTGTTCACCTATATATGACCTTATAACTTCACTTTCAAGTCCTGCAACTATCGACACAACAAGCTTACCGACAAGATTCTTTGAGATTTTTTCAAAGAGTGCTTTTGCATGTATCGGCTTTACCGCCACAAGTACGGCATCACAGGACTTTGCCAATTCCACCTCATCACTATATACAAAAAAACCGTCCTCTTTTGCCTTTTCTCTTGATTTTAAGTATGTATCAAAAATACCTATATCCTTAATATCCATTGCATTCTTGTTTACAAAGCCCTTTGCAATGGCACATCCCATATTTCCGAAACCTATTACTCCTAATTTCATAAATACTCCTATTCTAAAGTCTTATCCTTAAACTTTGCAACTTCTTCCAAATATTTCTTACCGAGTTCGCTTATAGATATATCTTTTCTTATAATATACCCTATAGTCATCTTTTCATTTGAATCAAGCTTATCGCCTTATACTTTTCACCGTTTAACTCCTCACAGATTATACCTGAACAAAGTGTGTACCCGTTAAGTCCCACCATGAGATTCAATAATGTCGCTCTGTCATTTGCCTTTATCAGTCTGTGGTACTCATATGTGGAAAGCACCTCCTCCGCAAAGTAAAATGAGTTATACTCACCCTGCTCAAACGACAGACAGGGATAGTCCATAAGTTCTTCCATCTTTATCTTATCGTGACTTGCCAAGGGGTGTCCTTCATACAGATAAACATATATACTGCATTCCATCAAAGGCGTAAATAAAAGATTTGAATCCTTAAACAGCTTGGTCAAAATATTCTTATTAAAATCATTAAGATAAAGTATACCAATCTCACTTTTAAATGTCTTTACATCATTTATAACATCATATGTCTTTGTCTCATTTACCGCAAACTCGTACTCGTCCATTCCGAACTGCTTTACAAGATTGACAAAGGCACTGACTGCAAATGTATAATGCTGCATGGATACACTGAACTTCTTTTTTAAATTCTGATTTGAGATATACTTTGCTTCTATAAGATTAAACTGCTCCACCACCTGCCTTGCATATCCTACAAACTCACTTCCTGCAGGTGTCAAAAAAATACCTCTGTTGTTCCTTGAAAAAAGCTTTACACCTATCTCGTTCTCAAGTTCGGCAATGGCTGATGAGAGACTGGGCTGTGTGATAAAGAGATTACCTGCAGCCTTATTTATAGAACCGGCATTTGCAACCTCTATAGCGTATTTCAGTTGTGTTAATGTCATATCTTTAATTCTTTATTTTCCAATGTGTTTTTTATAACTTCACTTACTTTTTTAGCAAGCACCTTGTGTGAATCCGCTGTCAAATGCATAAAATCAATATTATTCATCTCTACATACGGAGCGGCATCCAAAAATCCCACATTAAGTTCATCCGCAACAAGCTTATACTCCTTGGCAAGCTCGTATGATTTATCAGAGCACTTACCCATATTTTTGCCCACATCCGAGAGCTCACATTCCTTTAATATAGGACCCGGTGCAATTATAAGTATATTAGGCTTATCCCTCCATACATCTGCTACCAGTGCCTTCATAACAAGTCTTCTCATTCCAAGTGCAATATTTGCGCCTGTCAGCGAAAATCTTTCCTTGCAGTCATTGGTACCAAGCATTATCACCAACATATCAAGAGGTGAATGACTCTGAAGACACGGCAAAAGATAGCTAAGTCCTGAAAGCCCTTCATTAAAAGGGTCGTCAAGACAGGTAGTCCTGCCGCAAAGCCCCTCTTCATAGACTCTGTAACTCTCTCCAAGCAGCTTGTCCGCTACCGTAGGCCATCTGATTTCTTCATTAAACCTGCCGCCGCTCTTTGCATCATAACCCCATGTATTTGAATCTCCGAAAATAACAATTCTCTTTTTCATATATTTTCCTATCTCGTTTTTATTTCTATTATATAAATAAATAAAGGGATTGGCAAATGCCAACCCCTCTTAAATATAAATTATTTTTTCTTCTTATTTGAATAGTATGTATCGTCCATAGGAAGCTTCGGTCTGAGCTTGCCGTCTCTCTTATAGTAAGCATTCTGTACAGCAGGAGCTGTAGGAATGGTAGCAATCTCTCCGATACCCTTAGATCCGTATGCAACACCTAAGAGTTCCTTCTTCTCAACATAAATAGCCTGAATCTCAGGTATATCAACAGATCTCATAAGACCGAGTGTACCAAATTTTGACTTAGGTACACAATCCTGAAGCTTAAAGTCCTCGGTAAGTGCATATCCGAGTGACATAAGCACGCCGCCCTCGATCTGACCCTGTATTGAAACAGGATTTACAACCTTACCTGAATCATGTGCCGCAATAACCTTTGAAACCTTGCCGTCCTCATCAAGTACAACAAGATGTGTTGCATATCCATATGCAACGTGAGACTTAGGGAAAGGTACATCCGCACCGAGCTTATCTGTAGGCTCGAAGTACTCTGCATAGAACTCTCTGCCGTTAAGCTTATCAAGGTCGCCACCTGCTTCATCAAGTGCAGCTTTAACCTCAAGTGAAACTCTCCTTATAGCCTCACCGCTTATAAGTGTCTGTCTTGAACCTGATGTAGTACCTGAATCAGGAGCAAGCTCGGAGTTGCTTCCCATATTCTTAATCTTAGACTTAGGAAGTCCCAGTGTCTCGGATGCCATCTGTACAAATATTGTTGCACATCCCTGTCCGATATCTGAAGCACCGCAGTATATCTCCACCTTGCCGTCATTTATCTTCAATCTTGCACGACCCTTGTCAGGAAGTCCTACACCTACACCTGCATTCTTCATAGCACATGCAAGACCTACATTCGGATAATACTTGTCATAGTAAGGTTTTACAGCCTCCAATGTCTCCTTAAGTGCTGTAGAGCAGTCCGCTATCTGACCGTTTGGAAGTACTTTCTCAGGTTCAATAGCATTTCTGTATCTGATTTCCCATGGTGAAATACCTACCTTCTCTGCAAGCAAGTCGATAATTGACTCAAGTGCAAACTCACTCTGGCAAACACCGAATCCTCTGAATGCACCCGCAGGCGGATTGTTGGTATAGTAACCGTATCCTCTGATATCGTGGTTCTGATAGCAATAAGGTCCGACAGCATGTGTACAAGCACGCTCAAGTACAGGACCGCAAAGTGACGCATAAGCACCTGTATCAAAATATATATCGCAGTCAAGTCCTGTAAAGATACCGTTTTCATCACAACCGAGTGTAAATGTACCGTGCATTGCATGGCGCTTCGGGTGGAAGGCAAGTGACTCGTCTCTGCTAAACTTAGCCTTTACGGCTCTTTGAAGCTTATATGCACAAAGTGCCGCTATATGCTGTGTTGAAACGTCCTCTTTTCCTCCGAATCCACCACCTACAAGCTTATTCTCAACAACCACCTTTTCAGGATCCCAACCGAACATGATTGCCACTTCTTTTCTGGTATCAAATACACTTTGGTCTGAAGTATATATCTTTACTCCGTCCTTATACGGGAAGGCTATAGCGCACTCAGGCTCAAGGAACGCATGCTCCGTAAAAGGTGTATCAAATGTCTCTGTAATTACATACTTTGAATTCTTGATTGCAGCCTCTGTATCACCTCTTCTTACATGTCTTGACTGGCACAGATTGCCGTTAGGATGAATATTAGGAGCATCCTTTGCCATAGCCTCACTAATATTTCTTACAGGCTCAAGTACTTCATATTCCACCTTTACCAAAGCCTTAGCCTTCTTTAATATATCTTCACTCTCTGCTACAACAAGACATATTGCATCACCTACAAATCTGGTAATCTCGCCCTTCGGAATCATTACATCCCAATCCTGCTGTAAATGTCCGACCTTATTGTTCGGTACGTCCTCAGCCGTATAAACCGCAACTACACCTTCCATTGCCAAAGCTTCTGAAAAGTCGATATCAAGTATTCTTGCTCTCGGGTACTTACTTCTGACAGCAGATACATGAAGCATATCATCCATCTCCACATCATCACAGTACTCACCGTATCCAAGTACTTTCTCTCTTACGTCAATTCTGAAAGCATTTGAACCTACACCGAACTTATCGCCCTTTTCAAGCTCCTTATCGATCTGCTTTTCACCTCTTTTTATCTGTGCAACCAAATCGATAGCTTCGATAATCTTCTTATATCCGGTACATCTGCAGATATTACCCTTTATAGCCTCTTTTATTTCAGCTTCCGTAGGGTTATGATTCTTATCTACAAGAGCCTTGCCGGACATTACCATTCCCGGGATACAAAAACCGCACTGTACCGCTCCCTTTGAGCCGAATGCATATACAAAAATTTCTTTTTCCTCGTCACTTAGTCCCTCTACCGTAACGATGTTCATACCCTGAGCTCTCTTGGTAGTCATAACACAGGCTCTGGTAGCCTTACCGTCAATGATAATAGTACAGGTACCGCACGCTCCCTGGCTACATCCGTCCTTTATAGATTTGAGCTTTAAGTCATCACGTAAAAACCTTAACAGTGACACCTCTTTTTCAGTTTCAACCAATTTTCCGTTTACTGTAAAACTGTACATCAAAATTCCCTCCATGATGCATTTATATCTAAATCTTTTTCAGATAAGATATACAATATAATTAGTAAATCTGATTGCATAAACAATATTTACTATTTTTGAAATTTATTTATTGAAATTATCTATATATGATAATGTTAAAATTGTAACATTGGTAGTTATATATTATTTCAAAAGTAAATTTCATAAATTCATTCACATTTTTCAAACAATGTAATAATATTATTATAACACAACTATCTCAATAAATAAACTCATTTTTTTATTTAGGTTCTCAATAATTTTTATACCGCTATAAGCTCTACTTTCCTTTATTTAAGCTATACCTTACATATATATTATCTAAATATTTTTTTATATGAATTATATACCTACAAATACATCTACTATATTTTTTTATTTTTTTCCAATACATCCATTTTTCTTTTTCTCTCTTGCTCCCTGCCTTCTGGATGTAGGGTGGTATTATACTGTCAAGCTCATCTCCGGCATAATCTACATAGCCCTTTGCAACAGCTTTCTCTATAAAATGATTCAAGTATATCCTCTGTATTCTTTAGTTCTGACAATCTTGTACTGTTTATAAAATCTATAATTAATTCTTCTTTATCCCTTGTCCCAAGACTTGATCGAATCACTCTTCGAACCTCAGATTTTAGATTCTCTATATCCTCACTTTCCTTAGCCTTAGATAGAATCAGTGCCAAAATATAATCAAGATTTATTTCATCAGTCTTTAACAGATCAATCTCAAATTCCACATCTGAAAAATCAATATTTGTTTTTGCAAACAGTCTTTCATATCCCTGTGAAACCAGATTACTGATCATGCTGTTTTCAAGCTCCGCTTCACTCTGGTAACTTCCCGCATCATGCATCATTGTCTTTTCAAACTTAGCCAAGATAATACCATTTGTCACCTCAGCGATAGTGGATGTAGAATAAATTTGTTTTTCCTGCACATTACCTCCGAATAAACTCTTACAAAAAACTCCACCTCTTTTACTACATGGTGGAGTTTTTTTATATCTAAAATTATTTTTTTACTTTATTATTGATACTGATAAACTCATTCATGTCTATACAATATCTCTTAAGTTTTTTTATTTTTCTTTCATTAAAGAAATTTTTATCAGCTATCTTTTCTCTTATATCTATAGGAATTGCCCTACCATTTAACTTACTTATATCAACATCTTCACTCATTTTTCAAGATATACGACTTGGTACAATCAATAAACGACGGAACCCTAAGTTTACACTCTAACTGTTCTTCTCCAATTATAAGATAATAATCTTCATTTGGATTTCCTTCTTCTGAATATACTTTGTACTCTTTTTCCCATTATTGAAGATATGGAATACAATTCCAATGTACTACCTTCAAAACTACCTATAAAGTGTTGATGAACATTCGTATTTCCTGTCGGGTCATTAGGATACTTTATTCTACAAATTATAATATCCATCATGAAAATACAAGTTCTCCCTCTATGCTCTCAACAAAAAAATAGGTTCTTTTTGCAAATCCACCTTTTCCAGCTGTTCTACCACTCATCAGACATATCCAAATTGTCCTTATCGTAGTAATATATATTGTCACCTATCTTTTTCCATAGAAATTCTTTCAAAATCCATATCTTTATATGTTTCATAAAGGCATTTCATAAAATTTCTTTCTTTAGGTGCGATATTTTTCAAATATTATTTTTTTCATTTCGCCCTACTTCTTGCCATATACTATGTGTATGTGTTTCTTCTGATAATTCTCTTGCGGTCTTATTTGCATATACAAAATTTACTATTTGCAATATCTTGAGTATATGTTGATTTATAATATCAGCAGCATCGTCATAGTGACAACCTAATCCCTCATACCTATAAGCTATATATATTTCTCTTGATACAGGGCCGTTATCCCACTTTTCAAAAACACAGTTTGTCAATTTCTGATTTGTTATAGCATAATACATAAGATGTGAAAAATATAACAGCTTATTTAATTTAGTATTCTCATCAATATACCCGTCACGCAATACAGGATTTTTGATAAGAAACCACTTTGCCAAATCTTTTATTGTCATATACTACCCTCAATACTCTCTACTCTCATCGCTACATTAGAATTATAGCATATATCAAGACTTTTTAAAAGATAACAGCCTTTCACGGTAGTATTCATATTGTTTTTGACGCTCCTCTACCTCCTTTGGCAAACCTGATTTTATATCATTTACAAGTGTATCAAACTTATCTAGGATGGAGACTATATACTCGGGTCTTTGACAGTTTGTTTACATAAATAAGCCTAAAAAAAGTCTCACAACCCGCATATAGCCTACATTTCTTGGTTGAAAAATTTGTTAAAATTTTCGTTTTATTATATAGTATTTTATGGTATAATGTGGGGTTGGAGGTCTCCTATGAAAGTTACTACATCAAAATCAAAAAATGCTGAGTCATTCTATATTTCTAAAAGTTTCATCAATGACAAAGGTGTTAGCACCTCTGTTAATGTACGCAAAAGCGATGGCAAATCGAAGAGTGCTTTAGAATTATGAAAACCGAGTTTGAGGCAAGGCCTGTGTATTTACAAAGAGTTGACAGAATTACGGCTCACTTCTTAACTTGTTTTTTAGCATTGCTTATTTACAGATATCTTGAGAAAGAATTAGAACACAAATATACATGTGAAGAGATTCTAAAAACCTTAAAGGATTTTAATTTTGCATATGTAAAAGAACAAGGTTTTTATACCACTATATAAAAGAACTAAGCTTACAGATAAGCTACATGAGATTTGTCATTTTAATACAGATTTGAATTTATAACAAAAGAGTCAAATGAGAACAATTAAAAAAACAAAAGTAAGAAAAAAATAAAATACTATTTTTTTAGTTTCAAAACGAAATGTAAATACCCTCCAAATCCGCTAAAACACGGGGTTTTGAAGGGTGTTTTATATTTCAAAACTGTCAAAGACAGGACTATACTACTTTTGCAGGAATTTGAGTAATACTTTTTAAGAAATCTCAGCAATTTATCAATCACAATGTGATAAATGATATAACTACTTTAAGCCGCCTCAATGTTTGCATCATTAATGTCCGCATCAATATCCGACTCACGAAGTTTTATAGGCTTTTTGAGAAGCTCTCTCAAATAATCTCTGTCACCATTTCTGTATTGACCTTCTTTTGCCAATGTAAATCGTGATATATCCGGATTGTAATTGTAATAATGAAATTCACTTCCATAGGTACCGTATTCACTAAAATCTACGGACAACAGTGAATTGTCATCAAAAACAAAGAAATCTCCTCCACTGTTGGTAACAAATCCGATAAGACGAGGCTTGTCATCTACAATACCGTAAATACCGTAAATCCCATAAAAATCCTCCCCTTTTGGCATAACTTTAACTATAAGCTCATCACGGTTGTCACCTGTGATATCCATTAATTTGAATTTTGAAGTATCATCATGAAAGTCATGCAATATAGGTGAATATAAGCTTTTGTAGGAAGATGCAATGCCTTTAGACTCTTTAGTAATATTATGATATAGATCAATCCCCGAATCAGGCAGCTTTTCTACCGCTTCAGCAATATTTTCCAAAGTTACAGGAAAATCCATAATACTGTCTGAACTCAGTTTTACTCTGTTATTTTGCAATGAGTCCTTTGCAGAGGCAATCAATTCACTGTCTTTACCGTCATCTAACAATGTAAAATTGCAAATGGATGTATCATATGCCCAAATACCTATATCATCCCTATTGCATTCACTATAATCTTGAACGATAATATTATTATCAAGGAACAGATATGGACTATAGGATCCACTTTCAAAAATCTGTACAGCCTTACCGTTAAATATCTTGTAAATACGCATATATTGTACTACGGGATTAAAGAACCAATTTGTACGTCTTTTTAAAATTATTATTTCACTTTGTCCGTCACCTGTAACATCTGCAAGAGTAAAATAATAAAAAAATTCAATATAGAGTCATCAATAGATTTGTAGGTATCTACATCCGGACTGTCATAAAACTCATCAACACTACCTATTACACCTGTATTATAAAAAAATTTGTAAGGATATCTCTGTAAATTTTTTATAATTATCATCACCAGTCACAGAATTTTTGTGAAGCTTTTTGAACCCCCGTCTTTTTATAACACCGGCAGAAAAAAAGGCGTTTGCAGAAAAACCTGCAAAAAAATCGAAAAACAATGGCGAACGGAACACTTAAAAATCTTTTTCTCATACATACCTCCTTAAAGTACACTTTTTACAATAGAGAATGATCAAATTGATTTTTGCTCTAACCAATCAAAACATATACCACATCGCTATATTTTTCATTGATATTTTTAAATATTCTATTTTATCTATAATTTTTTTCAATAATAACCTCTTACAATTATTATAAAATCACATACCGCTAAAAAAATAATATGAATTTTTCATATATTTATTTTTAATAATATTCTATCATAGTTTAATAGTTAGGTCAACTCTCACAAATAATTAATATAAATTTCTGTCTTTTTATTTCTAACCATTTATAATTTTATATACCCACAAAAAAATATCCACTATATCTCTTATTTTTTTCCATTATAACAGTTTTCTTTTTTTCTCCGGCTCAATGCATATTTACCTCACTAAAAATTTTCTTACAGTATAACAAATTTTATTAAAAATATCACTATTTCCTCCACGTCTTACTGGGCGGGATACCGAAATATTTTTTATACAGCCTGCTGAAGTAAAGCGGATCCTGATAGCCTACGTTTATAGAGGCTTCCGTAACCGACATTCCGTCAAGCAACATCTTAGCCGCCTTTCTGAGTCGGAGCCTTATAAGATAATCAATAGGTCTTATATTGTAGATTTTATTGAATGTATATGAAAAATGTGCCTTGTTCATATCTGCGACAAGAGCCAAATCTTCAAGTCTCAGACTCTTTTGATATGAGCTTTCCATCAATTCTATAGCATTTTCAATCTGCATTATTTCCTTATCAGGCATACAATAACAAAAAGAACTCAGTATCAGCTGTCCGGCTATCATCCTGCTTCTGATTTGATCGTCAAAACTTACACTGTTTGCACATTTTTTGAGCTTAGAGAGTAATTCAGATGTATTTTCCTTATTAAATTCACTTATTTCATATGCCGTATTCATTATATCGCTGCATCCGTGCCAAGGATTTTCAGGATCGTAATAGATATTTAAATGCACAAAAGGCACATCCGAAACTACACTAAAGTCTATTTTCTGATTACTTGCACCATGTACTATCGTATTTTCGTCCGCCGTAAAACTTTCATCATTAAATTGTACCAAGGCCTCTCCGGATAAAGTATAGATAAATGCCGAGTGAACCGTATCATATGAGATATGCATCCCCACATCCTTACTCTGCAAAGATATTCCGGTAATAAAATATTTTCTTGTACTGTACTCCTTTTGACAGCTTATCAGGAAATCCTTTTCCATAATACCCCTTTCTATGGATTATATTTTTAATAATAGTCCATACCTTTATATTATACTATATTGAAATTTAATTAAATTCAACTATAATTTATACGTTGTTAGGTATATCTAACCGGTTTAAAAAGAAAGGATTCTTATGACAAGAAATAAGACCGATATAAAGTTTAATATATTATTGATTATTCTTTTTATAACCTTGGTGTTTTCACTGCTGTCGGGTGTATCTCTAGGCGCTGTAAGAATAAGCCTGAAAGATACCTTCACCACCATACAGTCAAATCTATTCCATATAAATGCGGCAAGTTTGTCAAAATCAACTATAGCCATTGTATGGAATATAAGAATACCCAGAGTAATCATGGGGCTTATAGTAGGTATCGGGCTGGCACTCTGCGGAACTGTAATGCAGACCACCGTAAACAACCCGATTTCAGAACCGTATATCCTAGGTATCTCCGCAGGTGCTACATTCGGTGCAACGTTCTTTATAATACTTGGACTTAAGTCAATGACGGGAATAGGTGCATTCTTCGGCTCGGTTATATCCACAGCCATTGTTATGTTCATCGCATCCATAGGTAAAAAGATCACCACAACCAGCCTGATACTCTCAGGTGCCGTTGTAAACGCTTTATTCAGTGCATTTTCAAACTTTATCATATCAATAGGAGCAAACTCCGACAGTATGATGACCATCAAGTTTTGGACTATTGGATCGCTGGCAAGTGCAACATGGGCAGATATTCTTCTTCCGCTTTTTGTGGTACTCATCTCACTTATCTTTTTTATGACACAGTACCGCACAATGAATACCATGCTTATGGGAGATGAGGTGGCAATAACACTTGGAATAAACCTTCAAAAGTACAGACTTGTCTATATGCTGTTTATATCCATGATTACAGGAGTGCTTGTAGCAAAATGCGGAATTATAGGTTTTGTGGGACTTATTACCCCACATATATCCCGTATTCTTATCGGCACCGACCACAAAAAAATCATTCCGCTCTCAGCCCTGCTTGGAAGCCTGTTTGTGCTTTGGGCCGATATACTTGCAAGATGCCTTATAGATAAGGCCGAGTTGCCTATAGGTATATTCACCTCACTGGTCGGCGGACCTTTCTTTATATATATTGTTATAAAAAATCAGAAAGGCGGTCAGAGATAATGGATTTAACTTGTAAAAATATATCCTATTCCATAAAGGACAAGCAGATATTAAAAAATGTGTCTCTAAATGTATCAGGAAACAAGTTTTTTACAATACTCGGTCCTAACGGCTGTGGAAAGACAACTCTTTTAAAGAGTATCTACAGAGTATTAAAGCCTTCCTTTGGAGAGATTTTATTAAACAATAAAAATATTGAAAACATCAGGCTGAAGGACTCCGCAAAAGAGATGGCCGTGGTGGCGCAGTTCAATGAAATAAATTTCGACTGCAATGTGGAGGATATCGTCATGCTTGGCAGAAGCCCGCATATAAATTTTTTACAGTCTGAAAAACAGAATGATTTTGATATTGTAAAAGACGCCCTAAGAGATGTGGGAATGCTTGACAAGGCAAACCGCTCCTACTCCTCTCTTTCCGGAGGTGAAAAACAAAGAGTGGCTTTAGCCAGAGCTATAGCACAAAAACCTTCATTACTTTTACTTGACGAACCTACAAACCATTTGGATATCAAATATAAGCTTGAAATACTTCATATAATAAAGGACCTTAATATAAATGTACTTGCGGTACTTCACGATATTCAATTGGCATGTAAGTTTTCAGACTATTTATTTCTTATGAAAGGGGGTGAAATAAAGTACGAGGGCATACCGAGACAAACTGTAACAGAAAGTTCAATGAAAGATGTATATGGAGTAAATTGTAAAATATCATGGTCTGATGACAACCAAGCCATGATTGAATATATTTAAAATGAAAGGAAAAAATAATGAAAAAGATTCTAAACTTAACTATAACAACTTGTATAGCACTTGCAATTGTAGGCTGCGGCGGCACAAATAATACAAACGAAAGCGCCTCCACAGAGCAGACTTCTACAACCGTTGAAAGCACTGCGGCAGAGAGTACATCTAAAAGCGTCTCAGACGCTAAAGAGACTACATATCCTGTCACAGTTACAACATACGATGCCGACGGCAAGGAGATATCACAGGTATTTGATAAGGCTCCCGAGCGAGTAATTACAAACAACTTATCTTCTACCGAACTGCTTATAGACCTTGGATTGCAGGATAAATAGTCGGAATGTTAAATCCCGACAATGAAGTAAACTCTGATTATGCCGCAGCTATTTCTTCCATACCTCATATCGGTGATAAGAAAAGCGTATCAAAGGAAGTTGTACTTTCAAACACTCCTGATATACTTATCGGAAGAAATATGATGTTCTCAGATAAATCTCTCGGCAGTGTGGATACCTGGAATCAAAACGGAGTACCTGTATACACTCAAAAAGCTTCCGTTTCAAATATGAAGCAAAGCCTTGAAAGCGTCATTGATGATGTAAAAAATATAGGTATCATCTTCAATATACAGGACAAAGCAAATGCTTATGCGGACGAATTACAAAAAAGAATTGACGCCGTAACAGCAGCAAACAAGGCTAATGCCGGCGAATTAAAGAACGCTCTTATTATGTGTGCATACAACGATCAGACCTTCGGTGCATATAAGTCAGCATTGCAGGAGAGTATTCTTAATACACTCGGATATACAAATGTTGCAACAGGTACATCGGATCTCACTCTTGAAAACCTTGTTACCATGTCTCCTGAAGTTATAATCTATGTCACAAGTGACAGAAACAAGGATCTTGATACAAAGGCTGTCGATCTTATGAAAGCCAATGCGGTAATCTCCGAGGTTCCTGCAATAAAGAATGACAAAGTCATGACCATCTCATATGATGAGTTGATGGACTACGGTACTTCTTCAATCAATGCGTTGGAAGATATCAATTCATTCTTAAATAAATAGTATGTTCGATACAAAAATATCTTTGCCGGACAATTACAATAAAGAAAACACATATCCTTTGATCCTTTTAAATGACGGCGAAATAAATTATCTTAAAAATTTAAAAGATACAGCTATACTTGTGGGTTTGATACCACAAAACAGATTGGATGCCTTCACACCTTGGAAAGCACCTAATCTAAGGCCCTCTATGCCTGATTTCACAGGAAAACTTGATGAGTACCACAATCAGGTGTTTGAGCATATGCTCCCGGAGTTATTGTGTAAGTACAGTATTGATGAAAGTAAAATCGCCTACGGCGGCTACTCACTTGGCGGATTGGCGGCGGTATACAGTCTGTATACCTCTACCGTTCCAAGTATTATATTTTCGCTTTGCGGCTCGTTTTGGTACCCTCAATTTTTAGATTATTGTGAAAACCATACGATACTTAATAAAAAAGCATCTCTTTATTTGCAAAACGGCAAGGCTGAAGGCAGTAAGCACAACGATATGCTCTCAAACGCACCGATACTTTCCGCCAAGCTCCATAAGCTTCTAAGTAACAAATTGGATAAGGTCACATCTGTCTTTGATGAATACGGACATCACGAAAATATCAAAGGAAGATATGAAAATCTTATTGAGTGGCTGAAAGAAAATTAAAATAATAAAAATGTAGCCTAAGAATCTCAAGTTCTTAGGCTACAGCTAATTATTCTAATCATAATGTCCCTTACATGAAACTATATATATAATGCCTGACTGTTCATAGTATACAATTCTGTTAGTATCATCAATCCTTCTACTCCAAAATCCGGAAAGACTGTCCTTTAAAGGTTCAGGCTTACCAATTCCTTCAAATGTATTTCTCTTTATATCTTTTATAAGTTCGTTTATCTTTTTCAGCGTTCTTTTATCTTGTTTTTGCCAATATAAATAGTCTTCCCATGCCCTGTCTTCCCATAGAATACCCATTATTCCACCTCAATCAAATCATGCTGTGAAAACTTTGCTTTACCGCTCTTTATATCTTCCATCATTCCTTCAAGATAACGAATATTGCTTTCATAATAGAACGGGTCAAGTGATAATTCAAACGGAATGCGTTTTTCCCTTGCAACCTTTTTGCAAAAATAGTAAAAGCGGCACTCATAGAAAGTCCTAATTGTGAACATACCTGCTCCATGTCTTTTTTATCTGTTTCATCTAAATAAAAATTTATGTTTGTCTGTGTATGTTGCATTGATAAACCTCCTCTCATAACCTTAAAATAAACTCAAAACTTTATATAACCATATTACTTATATTTTTATACTATGTCAACATTATACATATACCCGCTTTTTCAACAACTCAAAAACCTCCCGGCAAGCACCGGGAGGTCGTCATATATTATTATCCAAGCATATTTAATCTGTCAATAAGCTCATTTACATTTATTCCGTGTACCATAGCGGCCTCTGCAAGTGACTCCATCTGTGATGAAGGGCATCCGAGGCAGTGCATACCGATATCCATAAGAACGCTTGCCGCTGCAGGGTTCTCTGAAAGAACTTCACCTATAAGCATATCAGGATTGTACTTTCCCTCAGCAACTTCCTTCTCAACCTTTCCGAAGAAAAGCTCGATATCATCCTCAACTGTTCCGATACCTGCTATACCGAAGTTCTCAACCAAAACCTTAGCTACATTCGGTGAAAGGAATCCCGGAAGTGTTGGTCCGAGGTGAATATTCTTCACACCAAGGTAGAGTAGAGCAAGTAAAACTATAACCGCCTTCTGCTCATACCAAGCAATATTGAACTCAAGCGGAAGATCGTTGATATCGTCAAGTCCGAAGATTTCCTTAAGCTTAAGTGCGATAACTGCAAGTGAGTAAGAGTCATTACACTGTCCTGCATCAAGAACTCTCGGGATACCGCCTATATCACCAAGTTCAAGCTTGTTGTACTTATACTTGGCACAACCTGCTGTAAGGATAACCGCATCCTTTGGAAGAGCCTTAGCAAACTCTGTATAATAGTTTCTTGCCTTTGAACGTCCGTCACAACCTGCCATTACAATGAACTTTGAAATAGCGCCTGACTTAACAGCGTCTACAACCTTATCTGCAAGTGCAAAAACCTGTGCATGAGCAAAACCGCCCACGATGCTTCCGCTCTCAATCTCTGTAGGAGGTGCACACTTCTTAGCCTGCTCGATGATCTCTGAGAAATCCTTCTCCTCACCGATATCACCTGCGATATGCTTACATCCCGGATATCCTGCAGAACCTGTTGTATAAAGTCTGTCGATATAGCTTGCCTTAGGCGGAACGATACAGTTTGTAGTCATAAGGATAGGTCCGTTGAAACTCTCAAACTCTTCTTTCTGCTTCCACCAAGCATTACCGTAGTTACCCTTAAGGTTTGAATACTTCTTAAGCTCAGGATAGTACTGACCTGCAAGCATCTCTGAGTGAGTATAAACATCCACTCCACTTCCCTGTGTCTGCTTTAAGAGCATCTCAAGGTCTCTTAAGTCATGTCCTGAAACAAGGATACCCGGGTTCTTACCTACACCGATATCAACTGTTGTGATCTCAGGGTTACCGTAAGCTGTTGTATTGGCCTTATCAAGTAGCCATACCGTTTACACCGTACTTACCTGTCTCAAGTGTAAGAGCTACCAAGTCGTCTACACTTAAGCTGTCATCAAGTGTTGAAGCCAATGCTCTCTGTAAGAACGCATCAACCTCACCGTCATCCTGCAAAAGTGCGTTTGCATGCTTTGAGTATGCTGAAAGTCCCTTAAGTCCGTATGTGATAAGCTCTCTAAGGCTTCTTACATCCTCATCCTTTGTTGCAAGAACACCTACTGTAGATGCCTTGTCAAGGTACTCGCTTTCATCAAATGACTCCCAAATGGCAGCCTCAGGAAGATTGTCCTTATTAGAAAGCTCGTTTAAAGCTCCTTCTTAACTTCAAGTGTCTTCTTAATTCTTGCTGTAATAGCATCATTGTCGAAGTTTGCATTTGTAATTGTGATGAAAAGGTTTAATGTAACAAGGTGATTTACTTCCTTGCTTACTTCCTTACCCTCTGCACGAAGTCTTGTTGTTATAGCTGATATACCCTTACTTACATAGATAAGTAAATCCTGCATCTTTGCAACTTCCGGCTTCTTACCGCATACACCTACCTGTGTACATCCTGTATTACCTGCTGTCTCCTGACACTGATAACAAAACATTTTGTTTTCCAATTTATACCTCCTCTTACTATGACTGTCATCCAGTCTATGAGCAATCTGATTAACAGATTTAATTTTTATTCTTCTGCATCACTGCATGGCATTATAATATCAGATTAAAAGTCTAAAAACTGTAACTTACATTACCGAGCGATGTTTTTTTTTAAAGACTTTTAAGTCCTTCAATATTTTTTACAATCAAATCTTTTCTGACCACCTTTATAAAGCCGTCATCCTGCATCTTCATAAGCTCTCTTGATAGTGAAGGTCTTGCCGCATTCAAAAAATCCGCAAACTCTTCTCTACTCATCTTAAGAGTAACTCTGTCTCTCTCATTCATATTTTGAAGTATGAATCTTGCAATCTTTTGCCTTAATGTTGAGCATGAAAGTACCTGTAATCTGTTATTAAGATAAAAGGTTCTTTCGGCAAAAATTGTAAGCATATTTGAGAGCATTCTGCTCTGTAATGCCGAAGGATTTGCACCCGGCCTTGTAAGATACTCCTTCGGTATCTCCAAAATTTTACTTGGTGAACTTGCATAGGCATAGTTCACATATTCATTATGATTTAAGAAAAGGAACACCTCACCGAAAAGCTCTCCCGGATTTGAGAACATTCCCATTATACTTCTCTTGCCGTTTACAGAGTCGTTACCTATAGATACACTTCCTTCTACAAGCATTGTAATATATCTGGGTGTATCTCCCTGATTAAATATTGTCTCACCTTTTCTGAATCCGACAATATCAGCCTTCGCTTCCTTTAAGCAAAGTTCTATCTCTTCTTCTGTCATTCCCCTAAAGAGTGGGGATTGTGTATAACTTCCTGACATAATTCTCCTTCAAGCGTCATACCCGCACGCAGTCTCTTTCTAGCTTCTTGCATAATTTCATCAATACTGTTCAGTTGCACCAAAACTTCCTTTTCCTCTGCGGTTGTCTCTATAATTTTATCAATTCCGCCGTTTTTGATAACTATTCTTCTATCGGCCATCAACGCCAAAAGAGGATCGTGAGTAGCCATAAGCACAATCTTGTCCTGTGAAACCAAAAGATCCAGTGCTTTCTTTCTGTCTATTCCGGCATTTTCTATCTCATCTATCAAAACTATAGGTGAAGAGCTAAGCACTGCGGTATCTGCAATCATCAGAGCTCTGGATTGTCCTCCGCTTAGAGCCGTAACTGCAGTCTCAGGTGCAAAATTCTCACCTGCAAGCTTATTTGCCTCTTTCAATATCTTCTCAACTGTAGCCTCGATATCCTCAATCATTCTGCTTTCGGCATGCATAGTTATAAATTCACGGGCTGTAAGATCCATAACAAAATTCATATTTTGTGAAAGTTGTGCAACCAATTTATTATTTGTCGAATATCGCCATTTGGGATCCGGTTTTCTACCATTTATATATATGGTACGACCGGTAGGGGTATCATTTTGTGCTGCCCATTCAATATCAGCCAACAATCTACTTTTTCCGGACCCTGTAGCTCCAACTATAGACACAATTTGTGAAGAAATATGTCTAATTTTTGAAATTTTTCTTTTTCTCCACTTTTGTTATGACCGGGGAAAATAGTTAAACTTTCTATATTTTCCCTTTTATCACCAAGGAATTGTAACATTTGTTCGATGAATGTGTCAAGACGGTTTTTTATTTCTTTCTTATCTATTGCCTTATCTTCCAGCTCTTCTTGTGATATATTATCCAAAAACTCTGAAAATGTAAGACTAAGACTGCTGTCTATACAAAATCCCGTACTTTCAAAAAAATCACTCACAAACGGATACTTTTCCAGTAATTCCCCAAGCTTTAATTCACTCATTTTTGTCCTCCCACTGCATTTTCTTTGTGTTTCCAAGCTGATAGTCCTCACCTATTCTGGTCTCACCCAAGCAATAGGAACACATAGCCGAAGGCATTGCAAACCTAAGTTTCATTCCTTGTACCGATTTAATGTCTATATTATTGTCATATATTAAGGTGGAAAGTTCAAAAGCTCCCTGACCGCTAAGTCCGTTTACATTCATGACCATGGCCCTCGGATTTACCGCACAAACTCTACCGCTGAATACTTCTCTCTCCGCCTGGCTTACTATATCACCCTTTGTAATAACCACTATATCTGCCGACTTAAGCATAGGACCTATCTTTTTAGGTGTATTGATACCTGAAAGATTGTCTATAACACATACTCCCTTTATATCGGTAATATACGGTGAACAACGATTACAAAGCCCTGCAGATTCTGTTATAAGTAAATCAAGTTTGGTCATTTCCCCATTTTACCACATCTTCTATATTTGATGCAAAGAAATGATCCGGACAAAGTCCGCCTGAAAGTCCCTTTTTTACAGGAATGTTCGCTTTTTCATATATCGCATCATCATCTGTGTACAGGCAGTCAAACTTCACAACTCCCGCCTTTATCCCCCTGCCCTGCATGGCTTCAATAGTCTTTAAAATAACCGAGGTCTTTCCTGATGAAGGAGGACCTGAAAATATAACCAAATTCATACTACTCCTCTCCAAAGAACCACTTTTCAGTATTACTCAAAATTTCACCTATATCATTTGAACGGATAAAATCCCATCCCGCCCAAAGGAAATTTTGACTTTCTTCCAATTTGTTGTCATACTCGGGATTCGTCTGCGGGAACTTACCGTCCGCGCCCAAAACATCAGCCACCTGCTTCGAAAACAAGAAATCAATAAGAGGCTTACTGTTTTCATAGTTTTTCTTCTTTGTCAAAAGAAATACCGGACTTATAACGGCTCCGTCCTTTGGCCATACCACTGAAAGATTTGAGTTTTCTTTGATAGTCTTTGAAAAGAAGTAAGGCATAATGCTGATTGCCGGAGTGTCAATGTCCTTTCTTCCACCGGTCTTTACCATCTGTGCAGGATGCATTGACTTAAGCAGTCCTCTGCCCAAAGATTTTATACCTTCTTTTCCATACTTGGAGTATATCCCAAGCATTATCGCATTAAACATATCAAGATCGGATGTAGGCAGTGCTATAGAATTTTCAAACTCTTTTTTAAACAGATCTTCCCAAGATGTCGGAGCTTTTCTGTCACCTAATACAGCTTTATTCACAATAAATATAGCCGGAACAACACCTATTATAGAATATTCTCCCTCAGGATCTTTTACCGAAATATTTTCATTATCTAAAGATTTATTTAATTTTCCGATTCTGTGGTCTTTAAATACGCCTTTATCTCTAAATCTGCCCATATACTTATTATCAAAGAAAAGATTAAAGCCTGCAGACATATATATATCCGAGAGATCGTCCTCAGTCTTTGCATTCATTATCTCAGATTCTATAGCATCCATACCCATGCTTGCCGCATTAAGATTATAGTTTATCTTATAATCCTGACTCTCTACAAACTTTTCAAAGCTTTCAATAAACTGCATTCTCACAGGACATGGCAAGATACCCTTTATAGATACTTTAGCATTTTCGTCAACATTTTTTACAATCCCGTTGTTGTCCGTCATGTCCGACTTTCTCTCGATAGCCTCTACTAACTGCTTCTCGAAAACATCCACATTTATATTCTTACTCTTAAGTGCCGTCTCAATGCTCAAAAGCTTTCCCATGGATTTTCTCATCATATCATTCTTCAGATTTTCAAATCCGGCATTTGCAAGCACCTCTATAAGCTCAGGATACTTCTCTGTAACATCATACACTTTATCTTTTATATCAAAATACTTATTCATATATGCTCCTTTACTATACAAACCCTACGGGTATACCTGTAAATGTTTTTTATTCTACTATGTATACATAAAAAAGTCTGTAACTATTGTTAAATAATAAAGAAATTATGGGGAGGGGGAATAATAACCATATATAATAATAAAAAGCCAAGTTGCAAATACAGCTTGGCTCCAAATTATATTTATTTAAAATCTATTATCTTACAAGACAAGGCTTCTTTGGATTAAACTTCCATCCCGGGATTAGAAACCGAGAAAATACTTATAGGTATACCTTCATCCAACCCTATTTACAATCTATCCATACTGTATCGGTTGATAAGTATCCATGCATTGACTTAAACAGTTTGTCCAATGAAAGCTTTGTCCTTATGTCTACAAATACATTGATAAGAGATATTATAGACCTCTGTTTTAAAGAATCTTCATTTGATCCAAAAGTATTATTTGTGACATCAAGTACTCCGACTGTATTAAATATGGTAAAGCAACAGATTTGCCTTGGATTTATACCGGAATCCTATATCAATGATACAAACGATATATCCTTCTTTTCACCTAATCCTGCCAGATACTGGACAAGATGCATATCATATCTAAAAGGTATATATCTGACAAAATCGGAAAAATACCTGATAGATCTTTGTAAAGCATACTATAGTGGCGAACTGTCAAAATTTACAATTAAAAAATAAATCGTATAGTGTTTTACTCCTGCTATTACTATCATTTCATCAACATATGGTCTATAATAATATAAGTAGGAAAATTTTAATATTTGGGGGATAAAATGAAGAAAGAAAAAATACAAGCTTTCCTTGCACTGTTCATTGCAACTTTTTTTTGGGCTTCCGCCTATATTTTTGTAAAACAGCTCTTAGACAATGTATCACCATATGTGATGTTGTTTGTAAGATTCGGCTTAGCATCTCTGATACTTATTGTCATTTATAACAAAAGGCTTTTACAAATAAATTTGGAAATGCTTAAAGCCGGTATTATAATGGGAGTGTTCCTGTTCGGTGAATTCTTTACATTTACCGTAGGATTGCAATACACCACTACATCCAGATCGTCACTAATCATCGCATCATACATCATACTGTTGCCTTTTGCATACCTTTTGATAATGAGAAAAAGGCCTTCACTCTCCGACATTATAGTCTCAATCATATGTATGATCGGAGTATTTTTTATACTGGGAAATGACCTTGGCAGCTTCCACCTCGGAGATGTCTACTGCATCCTTTGTGCACTTTTTTATGCACTCTACATTGTTATATCTTCAAAATATTCAAGGCGATATGATTCGGGTATTTTGAATGTTCTACAGGTATCCACTACAGCCACACTGTCGATGGTGGTATTGCTCTTTGTCAAAGACCACAGATTCTATGTTACGTTTAGAGACGGATTCCAACTTATATACTTGATTATACTTTGTACTACACTGCCGTTCTTTCTTATACTCTACGGGATGAAGCATGTATCAGCTACCACAAGCGGTATACTGCTTTCATTTGAAAGCGTGATGGCTGCCTTTATGGGCATAATGGTATTACATGAGCCGTTTACACTGAATCTGTTTATAGGCGGTACTATTATCATATTTTCATTTATATTGTCTGAGGTATTGCCGAAAATATTGAAAAGGTGAAAACAATTCTAAAATGACCTTAGTTTACTATATTTACTAACTAAGGTCATTTATGTTAAATATGTTTCTATATAATTCTTACCTTATTTCTCTTTACATTCCATAGCATGTACCATATTTACAACAAATTCATGTGTAGGAACTTTTACACCAACTTTATTTGCCGCTCTAACTACTGAACCACTTATAGTATCTACCTCGGTTTTTCTACCTGCACCTAGATCTGCACATATAGATGTGACTCCTTCAGGTGACTTTATAGAAACATTCTCTACATCCTTTGTAATCTTTTTCAATAATATTAAAAATTTAATTTTCGTTACATTAAATATATATATTGTATTTTTTTATCAATTTAATATATTAATGTAATTATTGATACCTATTCCTCCCACTTGTATTTACCCGTCCATATGTTTATAATATCTACAAATTGATATTCAACCGAAAACCAAACTAAGGAGTATCGTATGGGTTCTAAAGTAAAAATGGATACTGCTACAAGGCAGAAATGTAACAAAATCATTGCATCGGCGGCTGCTGCCGCCGGTTTGGCTCGACGCTGCACCTATTCCGCTTGCGGATACCATACCTATTACAGCCGCTCAGGTAGGAATGGTCATCGCACTTGGAAAGGTTTTTGACCTGACTATAAGTGAATCCGCCGCCAAATCGGTTTTGAGTATTATGACGGCTCAGACTGTAGGAAGAGCTGTGTTTGCAAATGTAATTAAAGCGATTCCGGGTGCCGGAGCTATAGTCGGAGGCGTGGTTGCAAGCGCTACTGCAGGTGCCGTCACAACAGCCCTCGGTAAGATAGTTTCCGAAGATTTTTATAAAATTTCAATCGGTGAACAGCCTGACAATATATCTTCGGCTGCAAAGGACATCGGAAAACTGTTTTCCAAAAATTATATAGATATAAAGTAAATTATGTCTATATAAGCTAAAAGGCCGCCACATCAAAGTGACAGCCTTTTATTATTTCTTATCTTCCATCTTCCTTTTATCATTTTGTCCTTTGGTCTTAAAGTCAAAAGCCAACCTCATTCTGAAGTTTATATTTTGACTTAATACAAGTGAAATCACTCTTGCCATAAACAACAATGTCACCATAAAAACTGCAAAAATTATAAAAGTATTCAATCTTTCATCTGATTTTTCCATCATTACCTCCTGTATGATACCATTAAGCTTCTTATATAAGAGTATCACAAAGTGAAAAATCCCTCAACCTTTAGGGGATTGAGGGAAGTTATCATTTTATTAAGCTGCGTTTGCTACGCCTTGTTTAGAATCTTGTTTTGATGTAACTTTTTTGATAATGAACAGTACACCTACCATCAATGCTACCGCGATTATGAGTGATATAACCACATTTCTTACAAATGCTGCGATTATATAGCTTACAAATGATACAGCTGCAACCAACATTGCATATGGCAACTGTGTGTTTACGTGGTTGATGTGATTTGACTGTGCACCGGCACTCGCCATAATGGTCGTATCTGAAATAGGTGAGCAGTGGTCACCGCAAACAGCACCTGCCATACATGATGAGATTGAGATTATCATCATCTGCTGATCCTTGCCTGCAAATACCGCAACAACTATAGGAATAAGGATACCGAATGTTCCCCATGATGTTCCTGTTGAGAATGCGAGGCAAACTGCAACAACGAATATAATTGCCGGAAGGAGTATCTGCATTCCTGTTGCCGAATGCTCCATCATAGCGGCTACGAACTGCTTTGCACCAAGTACATCTGTGATAGCCTTCAATGACCATGCAAATGTAAGAATAAGTATTGCAGGAACCATTGCCTTAAATCCTGCAGGTAAGCAATCCATACATTCTGTGAACTTAAGTGATCTTCTTGAAATATAGAATATCAATGTGATAATAAGTGCTATAGAGCTACCCATTGAAAGACCTACTGAAGCGTCACAATTTGAGAAAGCCTCTACAACGCTTGCGCCACTGAATATTCCACCTGTGTAAAGCATACCTACTACACAGCAAACAATAAGTGAAATGATCGGGAAGATCATATCTACAAGCTTGCCGTCCTTATGGCATCCTCTGTCAAGCTCCTCAAACTTCTCTTCACCTGTTGTAAAGAGATCACCTTTCATTGCATTCTCTTCATGAATCTTCATAGGACCGAAGTCAAACTTCCAGAATGTTATTACAAGCATCATTACAATTGTAAGAAGTGCATAGTAGTTAAAGGGATGGCCTTTACAAAAAGTCCGAATCCGTCTTCACCGTCAACAAAGCCTGTAACTGCCGCTGCCCATGATGAAATAGGTGAAATAATACATACAGGAGCCGCTGTAGCATCTATCAAGTATGCCAACTTTGCTCTTGAAACCTGATGCTTATCTGTAATAGGTCTCATAACGCTACCTACTGTAAGGCAGTTGAAATAGTCGTCAATAAAGATAAGGCATCCAAGTAATATTGATGTAAATTGTGCACCTACTCTGGTCTTGATTCTTTTAGAAGCCCATTTACCGAAGGCATCCGAACCTCCTGTCTTATTCATAAGGGCAACAACCATTCCCAAAATAACAAGGAAAATCAAAATACCCACATTGTAGCTGCTTGACAGTACTGAAACCATACCTTGCTCAAATACCGCCTTCATAGTTCCTTCAAAGTTAAACCCTGATGCCAACATGCCGCCGAAAATCAATCCGATTGCAAGTGAGCTGTATACTTCCTTACTTATAAGTGCAAGCACGATAGCTACAAGCGGCGGTATAAGTGACCAAAATGTTGCATACAGAGCAGGCTTCGGTGCTTCCGCCTCCGCTCCAAAAACAACCATCGGACACATAACTGCAATAAACAACGCTAAACATAGCACGTATGATTTTTTATCTCTAAAAAATCTCGGTTTACAAGTGTCATTCCCACTATTCATACCGTTTCCTCTCTTTTACATTTCTATACCGACACGGGCCCTTTGCCCCTTGTCAAAAGGATGCTTAACCTTTTGAAAATGTGTAAAATAATCAGCAAGTTCTGCTATCTCATTCTTAGGATTTCGTCCGGTCATGACAATCTCAAGATTTTCAGGGCGGGATTTTAGAAAATCCGTCAATGTATCATGATCCACCATATCAAGATTGTAAGCATCTATTACCTCATCCATTACCACCAAGTCATATTTACCTTCAGTGGCAAGATGAATAACGTCTTTTAAATGATTTGTGAAAAACTCTTTTGCTTTAAGTTTCTCAGCATCAGTCATATTAAATGTAAACCCAAAATTAGTTTTTTTTGTATAAACTTCTATATTATCTATTTTTCTAAGCACCTTCAGCTCGTTTGAAGTATCACTTTTTAAAAATTGTGTAAACAGAACCCTTCTGCCGCTACCTGCACATCTTACCGCCAGCCCTACAGCTGCAGTTGTCTTTCCTTTACCGTCGCCTTCGTATACGTGAATAAGTCCTGTCATTTTTACTCCTTTACTTGCCTAAGCCTCTTTTTACCATTTCTGTAACAGCAAATGTTGCTACATCATCTGCAAACTTTCCGGTTCCGAATCCGGCATCATAGCCAAGTTCCTTAGCAAGCTCATATGTGATTCTTGCACCTCCACATATGAGAATATACTTATCTCTAAGATCTTCAGCCTCCAAAAGTTCTACAAGATTTGTAAGATTCTTTATATGAATATCCTTTTGTGTGACTGTCTGTGAAACCAGTAATACGTCTGCATTAAGTTCTCTTGCCTTTTCTATGAACTCTTCATTTGTAACCTGTGCACCTAAGTTATATGCATCAATCATCTCATATCTCTCAAGTCCGTAGTGTCCGGCAAAACCTTTTCTGTTCATTATAGCGTCTATTCCTACAGTATGTGCATCTGTACCTGTGGAAGCTCCGACAACAACTATCTTTCTGTGGAAGTTCTCTTTGATAAATTCATTGACTTCTTCCATACTCATTGTCTCTTCTTCAACTGTCTGCACATGAATATTTGTATAATCAACACTATGTACTAAGCTACCATAAACTACAAAAAATGTAAACTCCGCATCAAGTGATCTTCTGTATGCCACATTGACATCTGAAAGTCCCATCTTCTTTGCAAGTATTCTTGCCGCCTCTTCACCTCTCTCATCATTCTTTATAGGAAGTGTAAAGCTGACCTGAACCTTACCGTCGTTCATGGTATCGCCGTAAGCCTTTACCTTTGTAAGGTCAAGTGTCTTATCAAAGTCGACCTTATTTAGATTATATAAACCGCTACTCATCTTTTACCTCCTTCTTCATAAGAGGAATAAATGGGTTGAAGTATACACTATCTTTTACAACGACTCCGTCTAATCCCTTGCCTCCGTTGAAAGGTCTCTTTATATCTGCAAATGTTCCCTTTTCAAGTGTAGCAAACAATCCCTGTGTCTCAATATCCGATAAAAGATTTGCAGCCTTTGTAAGGACTTCATTTGCTCTGTTTCTAATGATACCGTTTCCTTGAACTCGATTTCTTCTCCCAAATCCTTCATTGTTCTGAAGATATACTGTGCATTTTCTATTGCAAGCGCTCTGTCGGACATAAAAGGAGTATGTATAGCCTCTGTCATCATTCCGAGAAGATGTATCTTTTGATGTGTAAGTATGGTCACCATATTAAAGAGTGCATCCTGTACATGACCGCGGAAGATATTTCCTGTCATGAACTTTGTAGGAGGCATATATTTAAGAGGTGCCTTAGGGAAGATTTCTCTTGCCATCTGTGCCTGTGCAAGTTCAAATAAGAATCCGTTTTCGGCATCAGGTGAAATCTCAAATGCGTGACCGAGACCCTGCTGCTCAGGCGGCAATCCTGCTTCAAGAGCGAACTGCTCATTCAAAAACTGTGATGCAAGTACTGTATGTGCTTCTTCTATAGCATCTGCCGTAGTAAGGTAGTTATCCTCACCTGTGTTTATGATAACGCCTGCAAATCCGTTGATGATTCTTGAGAAATACTGATCAACCAATGTTCTTTGCATATTTATATCTCTGAAAAGAATTCCGTACAATGCGTCATTAAGCATTACGTCAAGTCTTTCCATAGCACCCATTGCCGCTATCTCAGGCATACAAAGTCCTGAACAGTAGTTACACAGTCTAATATATCTGTGCTCTTTTTCACCTACCTCGTCAAGTGCCTTTCTCATAAGCTTGAAGTTTTCCTGTGTAGCATATGTACCGCCGAATCCTTCTGTGGTGGCACCGTACGGAACATAGTCAAGAAGACTCTGTCCTGTAGTTCTGATAACAGCTATTATATCCGCTCCCTGCTTTGCAGCCGCTACCGCCTGTGTGATATCCTCATATATATTTCCTGTTGCAACAATCAAATATATGTACGGACCCTTTGTATCTCCAAACTCTGCCAAGTATTCATTTCTTTTATCAACATTTACCTGTATTCTGTCCACCATAGTCTTTGCTACAGGTGCGATTGCATCTTCGATTTCCTTTGATGAATGAATCTTTAATTTTGATAAATCTATCTCACCTTTGTCGATACCCTGTGCTATCTCATTCGGTGTTAGTGACAGTTCCAGCATTGCATTTCCAATCATGAATGCCGCACCCATCGGAAGAAGCTTATGTTCCACCATGTGGTCCACTACCACATTCGGTAGCGGAACCTCCACGCTGTTTACTCCGTCAATCCCTAAAAGTCTGCATACCGTTCTCTCTACAGCTACTGTAGTATGTTCATCAATAAAGGCTTGGACATCCAGCGCAACATTTTTTGCACTATTTCTAGCTTTAGAGATTAAACTTTGATCAAGTCCAAGTTTACTCATGTTTTTATCTCCTATTTTTTCTCATGTGATCTTCTAAATCTTGCCAAATCAGCCGGCTCAATTGTCATAGCATTTCCTTGCTCAAGTCCTGCCACACCGCCTAACTGCTTTTCTCTCTTACCCTTGCAAATATCACAGTTGCAATGATTCTCATAATGCTCAGGCTCCGTATATGTTGTGATAACACCTTCATAGTTTCTAAGTATTACCTTGCCCGGACTCTGTGAAATAACATAGTTAGGCATAACAGGTGTCTTTCCGCCGCCTCCAGGTGCGTCAACAACGAATGTAGGAACACAATATCCTGATGTATGTCCTCTAAGGCCTTCTATGATCTCAATACCCTTTGAAACCGGTGTTCTGAAGTGCTCAAGTCCCTGTGAAAGGTCACACTGATAGATGTAGTAAGGTCTTACTCTGATCTTTACAAGCTCATGCACGAGGTCTGTCATTACATGTACACAGTCGTTTACACCTGCTAAAGCACTGTCTGATTTCCGAGAGGGATACCTGCATCTGCAAGTCTTGCACAAGCCTCTGCAGATTCTTTTGTAATCTCTCTAGGATGATTGAAATGTGTGTTGAGCCAAATCGGATGATATTTCTTAAGCATATTTACAAGCTCAGGTGTAATTCTCTGAGGCATAACCACAGGTGTTCTTGAACCGATTCTTACAATCTCGACGTGATCTATTTTTCTAAGCTCTGAGATTATGTACTCAAGCTTTTCATCGCTGATAAGAAGTGCATCACCGCCTGAAAGAAGTACGTCTCTTACCTCAGGATGTCTTCTGATATAGTCAAGGCAGGCATCTACCTGTGATGTAGGTACGCTGGTATCGTTTTGTCCTGCAAATCTTCTTCTTGTACAGTGTCTGCAATACATTGAGCACTGATCTGTTACAAGGAATAATACTCTGTCCGGATATCTGTGTGTAAGTCCGTGAACAGGTGAGTCGGTATCCTCATGTAAAGGATCAGCAAGATCCGCATCAGCTATATGAAGCTCAGACACAGTAGGGATTGCCTGCTTTCTTACAGGATCGTTCTCATCATCAAGATCTATAAGTGAAAGATAATACGGTGTGATAGCCATTCTCAAGTTCTCAAGGCATCTCTTTACACCTTCTTCTTCCTTCTCGGTAAGCTTTACGTACTTCTTTAAACTCTCTACATTTGTAATTCTGTTTCTAAGTTGCCATTTCCAGTCATTCCACTCGTTGTCCGGAATGTCCACGAATAAACCGTTTTCTCTACTATTTCTCATTTGATTCCCCTTACTTATGTGTATTAAACGTACTTTTTCTCGAATACTTCTCTGATTGCAGGATTTTCACGAATCTCCTGTAATGTTATAACATCATGTCCCTTTGTATATCCGTTTCCGATAATCATATCGATATCTTTACCTACGCCCTCTGCTCCGAGTGCAGCCTTTGTAAAGCTTGTAGCCATTGAGAAGAAGTATACGCATCCGCCGTCATGTACAGGAAGGATTGCACTCATCTCACAGTTGTTTACGTTTACGCAGCATATTGAAACGTCATACTCTTTTCCGTCATTAAGTTCCAAAGCCTTTTCAAGTACATCTACAGGAAGTGCCGCACTTGCCTGGAACGCCTCATGGCAAAGTCCCATCTTCTTAAGTTCTTCCACGCCTTCTTTGCTGTAGTCCATAGCCACTACCTTACCTGTAGGTCCTACTCTCTTCATAGCTTCGTAGCAAACAAGCATTCCGCTCTTTCCTGCTCCGCCAAGTACCAATACGCTCTGTCCGGACTGAACAAGCTTTGCTGTTTGAGCAGGTGCTCCGGCTACATCAAGTGCTGCAAGTGCAAGAGGCTCAGGTAAATCATCAGGGAGCTTTGCATACAATGCGCTCTCAAACAATACGGCCTGACCGTCAATGTCCACTCTGTCTATCTCAGGATGAATAGCTTTGATCTTGTCAATCTTTAAAGGTGTCATAGAAAGTGATACCAAAGATGCGATCTTATCACCGACCTTAATATCTGTCTTAAGGTCTTCACCGATATAGCTTACGGTTCCGATAAACATTCCGCCTGAACCTGTTACAGGATTTTGCATTTTTCCTCTCTCATTTACGATATCAAGGATCATCTGTTCGATCTTTTCAGTATCCTTATTACAAGCTTCCTCAATCTGTGTAAATGAAGCCGAATCGATGTTCAATGAAATAACGTCGCAGATAATCTCGTTTGAATATCTCTTTGTCATATCGTTGTCGATTTTCTTTGCCGCCTGTGTCAAAACCCCTTGCGGTTCAATTACTCTGTGAATACCGTACTTATTTCCCTTTAACATACTTTCTCCAATCTATTTTAAACCAAGTATTTTTCTTGCTTCATCCGGCGTAGCTATTTCTCTGCCAAGTTCCTTTGCCAGTCTCACGACCTTCTCAACCAGCTCTCCGTTTGACTTTGCCATTACGCCCTTGCTAAGATATATATTGTCCTCAAATCCTACTCTTGCATGTCCGCCCATAAGAATAGCCATTGTTACCATCGGAAATTCCGCTCTTCCGACTCCTGAAGCGGTCCATGTTGAACCCTGCGGTATGCTCTCCGCCATAAATAACAAATCTCTCGGTGTTCCCGAAATACCGCCGTTTACGCCCATTACGAAATCAAAATGCATAGGAGCTTTTATAAAGCCCTTTTTGTGAAGACGAATCGCCATATCCACCATACCCTTATCAAATACTTCGATCTCAGGCTTTACATTGTGTTCATTCATCTTCTTTGCAAAATCTACAATCATATTTTCAGTGTTGACAAAGATCTCGTCACCGCCGAAATTGCAGGTTCCGCAGTCAAGTGTTGCCATCTCAGGATCAAGATCAATCGGTGCAAGTCTCTCTTCATTGCTCATACCTACCGCACCGCCTGTAGAAGGCTGTATAATAACATCCGGCAACTCTTTCCTTATAGCATCAATACATTCTTTGAATCTGTCCGCACTCTGTGTAGGTGTTCCGTCATCTTCTCTTACATGAAGATGTATTATAGCGGCACCCGCATCATAAGCGGATTTTGCTTCTCTTACGATTTCTTCCACCGTGTAAGGTACATTAGGATTTTGCTCCTTTGTAACCTCGGCGCCGCATATACATGCTGTAATAATAAGTTTTTCCATATTTGCCTACTTGTTTCTCTGTCTGTCTTTAAGTACTACGCAGGTTCCGCTTGCTCTGCATACCACTACAGGCTCTGTTAATACGTCACATGCCGAATCATTGATATCTGTTCTGGGTGTAATTACCTTTCTTGCCTCAAATACCATCTTTCTTGATGTGTTTCCTACAGAAACGATCTCACCTGTCGCCTCAATGAAATCTCCCGCATGAACCGGTGCCAAAAACTCTACGCTGTCATAAGCCTTAAAAAGACCCTCATCACCGTCATTGATGATCAAAAGTTCAGTTGCTACATCTCCGAACAATCCCAACATTCTTGCTCCGTCTACCAACTCACCGCCGTAGTGAGCATCATGAGCGCTCATACGAAGCCTAATAGTTGATTTAACCATTTTTCCTCCTTACATAGATAAGCCGTACTCATCTCTTTTTTATGTAAATATTTTACAATAAACTTAAGAAATTGGGGACTGACTAAATGTATATAAAAAAATACAAGTTAGTGGACAAAATGTATATATCGTATATTTGATTCCTTTTTTTATAATGAGTCTTTATATTTGAAATTACTATGATATTTTTAACTTGGATTATAATACTTTATTATTTTACTATACTGAAATCCATATTTCATATATGATATGCACATATACATTCCAAACAGAACTATAGGTTGTCAAACTTTATAAATCCTTGTTTTACACTGAAATCGTATTATTCTATTGCATATTTTGCATAATAAAAAGACACGGATGAAAAAAATACTTTCAGCATTATCTCATCCATATCTTTATTCTAATCAAAGTAATCATTTAACATCAGTGCCAATGACAAATCGAGCCTCTCATAATAGTCGTCAAAGTTGAATCCTGTGATATCCTTTATGGCATCCATTCTGTTTATCAAAGTATGCCTATGGACAAAAAGTCGCTTTGCAGCCCTTGTGACATTACCGTTTTCTTCCAGAAAAAACCTTACGGTCTTTATATAATCACTGTCGGATTCTCTGTCCTTGTCGATAAGAAGCCTAAGTACCTTATTTTCTTTTGAATAAAGTGTATTTGTTCTATATATTGAATACAGTTTTTTCAAAAATGTCATATGCTCATACATACAGGTACCTCTTATAGCTCTGATACTGTGCAAGGTCTGTAAGGCTTCCATACAGTGTTTAATACAGTTTTCAAGATTGTTGTTCTCAACTGTATCCGCCGTTGCAAATAAGTTTAAGCCTATCTTGTTTGAAAGTCTTATAAGTACAACCTGTACCTCATCCATCAAATCTCTGAGCTTGGTAGCATTTTCAAATCCCAGACAAAATGTCATCTGTACATTCTTTTCATAATGTCCGATATATGTATCACAGCTGATGACCGACAATGATTTTATATTTTCAAACGCTTCTTCTATATCAGGTCCCACCTCATTGTATACATTGACTGCCGAAACGGCCAAAACAGCTATAATGTTGTCGCTTCCTATACCCCTTTCAAGGCTCTCAGCCAGCTTTTTCTTAAGCTTGGGATAAAAATAGTTGAAATCCAAATAGCTTTGATTGCCTATAACTGACTCTCTGTTTATCTCACTTATAAGAGTCTTTAAAACTTCTGAAAATGAAAAACTTGCAGGCAGCTCAAGCACCGGAAACTTATATTTTCTGGCCGACTCCAATATGTATACAGGTATACTGTCCACATAGTAGCCTGTCTGTACCATAAGCCCCACAACACCCTTTGCCTTCAGTCTCTTTATCAAATTAAAATATCTGGTATAATCCGCCAGATCAAACCCTGTTGTTATAAGCAGTTCACCGCTGCCTACCATATCTACAGAATCAAGTATCTCCTGTACGTTTACCCAACTGATTATATTTCCGGCACTCTCTCTTCCTGTTATAAGTTCGGTACCCGGAAAAAAATTGTTCTCAATGATGTCCCTAACAGTAAGTGGCATAACCCGGCCTTTCTATTATAGTATATCTAAAAGTTCATCTTGCAACCCTAAAAGTCTGCAAATCATAAGTGCCTCTTTTGGCGGCTTGGCATCTTTGTCCACCTTAAAGATACCGTAATTCATAAACCCGGAGATGGCTGTAATCTTTGCATCGTCATCCGACCTTGTAAGAAGTGCTGAGGAAATCTTATCCTCAGACACTCCCTGTAAACCTCTGACCTGGTAGTGACTTTTTGAAAGCTCGGCCACATGGTCAAAATGAGTTACCAAAAGGCTTACAGTCTTCTTTGTATTAAGGAGTGCGACAAGTCCTCTTACCAGACTCTCGCCCTCTTTCGGATTGGTTCCTCTTGCAAACTCGTCCAAAATTGCAAAGACAAATTTATTTTCTATCTCATTTAAAAGGTTCTTAAGTTCCACAATCTGTGCACCGAAGCTTGAAAGACCCTTTGCTACAGACTGTGACTCCTCGGATATCATAATTATCTCATCAAAAGCGGGAATACTTGCACTGTCTGCATATACGAAAAATCCGCAAAGTGCAAGATATGTGTTTAACGCCACAGTCTTTAGCGTAACGCTCTTACCTCCCATGTTTGCACCTGTAAGTACCGTAGTTCCAAGCCCCATCTCTATACTTACAGGTGTAAACTTAAGTCTCTTGCTCTCTAAGATATCACATATATAAGGATTGGTTGTTTCTTTCAATATAAGGGTATCTATTGTGATTTCGGCAGGCATGAAGGGTAAAGCTTTGATACACGGTGCTTTTCTATAAGCAAATCAAGCCTTGCAACACTGTCTATATTCTTTATTACGGTATCAAAATACGGCCTTAACTTTACTGAAAGTTCTTCCCTTATCCTTCTTTCTTCCTTCTCTTCTTTTGCAGTAATACTGAGTCTCTCATCCTTAAGCTCATCAAACAAAGCCTCATCACTTTGCATCCTCAATTCTATATCACGCTTTTTATTTCGGATTTCTCTTAAAGTATCCGAATATTCATCATATATTGAAAAAGTAGGTATCCTCCTTTTGTCAGGGTCAAGTATATCCACCGCAATACTTACAGCCTCCATGAAAAAGCCGTCAAGTAAAAGTTCATCCGCCACTCTTTCAACAACAGGCTTAAGCTTTTCAAGTTGCATAAGCAATATCTTTATCTCAAACAATTCTATATCTGAAAGTGTATTGTCTCTTCCGAACTTTATAGAACCTCTTACATCCTTCATCTGCATAAATATTCTTCTTATTGCATTGATATCGGATTTTATCTCTTCATAATTTAAAGAAAGCTTATTTAAATTGCTTAATTCAACCTCCAAAATATCTCTTTCATCTTTTCTAAAAGGTCTTATACTCTTTACAAGCTCGGCTCCGAAAGGTGTGGCAGGCAACATTTTGCCCTTTATGAATTCAAAACCTATATTTTCTCTTTGCCAAAAATCCATCTTTACCCCCTATATTTTTCCGCAATATTTATAACCGGCAGTTTTGTATATTTTTTCATTCTTTCTAAGAACTCTCCCGCATCGTAATGATTTCCGTACGCCGAAAAAGGATTTATCGTTATTGCTAAAATATTTATTCTTTCAATAAATGAAAATATCATACCTCTTTGTATGAGTTTTTTTCAAAGTTTTCATAATTTATCAATATTCGTGAACCGTCAAAAAATACCAATCTCTTGCCTTCAAGCTTTGCATTTGAGAGCAGCAGCGGTTTTATCATGGCATCGGTCAAAGCACCGTTTACAAATACACTCTCTATATCACTTTCCTTAGCCCATATCTCCTTTAAGTCTATCTTTTCGCTATTTTCCTTCAGATGATTTTCTTCTATTATATAGTACTTGTCACTGTAATTTTCTTTATTGAAATTATCAGGCAAGGTAAGCTTATACTCCGGAAGTGAAAAAAGCATTGATGTAAAAATAGTATCTCTGACAGTCTTTTCCATATCCACACTGTATGAGGCGCCGCTTGAGAGTATTGCCACATTGCTTACCTTGCCTGTAGCAATGCTCTTTCGTTCCAATGCTCCGTCTATCAAAATCTTTCCGTCACTGTAGCCTTTGAAACTTTCACATACCTTAGACATCTGAGTTGCAATGGACGGTCCGGCTATCTGCACATACCCGTCACTTAACGCCTTTATTATTATTATCTCTCCCATAGGAGTATATATGCCTGTGCTTTCCACTATTTCCTTGGTTATATCACAGTACTTTATCAGATTCCTTGCCGTCGCAATATAGTCATCTTTATAAATATATATTTCAGGCTTCTTTGTATTGGTGACAAGGTCCAGTTCCTCACCGTCTCTTCCTATAGAAGTAAGCAGTATATTTTCGCCTCTTTTATGTACACTCTTTATAACCTCGTTAAGTACTGTAGTCTTACCGGCATTTTTACACATACCTATAAAGATATTCTGTCTTCATCCTTTATCAAATCATAAATATCCATCATTCATCCCCTTTTGTAGGCAGCTGTGCCACTATAATAGCGACAAACATCATTATTGCTCCTATAAGCTCACGACCTCCAAGTACTTCACCAAGTATTATCCACGCAAAGACCGCACTGAACACACTTTCAAGACTCATAAGCAGGCTTGCAATACTTGGTCTTACATACAGTTGCCCCACATTTTGCAAAGTATATCCGCAGGCTCCGCTTAAAACTCCTACATATAAAAGAGCCGGCATTGCTTTTATTATCATATCAACAGGCGGCTTTTCAACAACAATCATCACAACACTTGAAAAACACGCCACTACAAAAAATTGAAAGATGGAAAGGTCAAGTACATCCACCTTTTTTACAAAATGTCCTACTGTAATTATCTGCAGCGCAAACAAAAGGGCACAAAATAAAAGTATAGCATCTCCGTATTGTAAGCTGATACCTCCGTGTATACAGAGTAAGAACATTCCTATTATACTGAGTACTACACTTATCCAAAGTTTGATTCCTTCTTTTGCCTTAAAAAATATAATAGAGATAATAGGAACCAAGATAACATAAAGTGCCGTAATAAAACCTGCTTTTGATGCATTTGACTCTTTTATACCTATCTGCTGCATTGCACTTGCAAAAAACAAAAAAAATCCCGAGCAAAGACTTGCAATAAATAATGTCTTTTTATAAGATTTGTCCTTTGTCTTTTCACCACCGGACTTTTTCTTCTTAAAAAAATACACTACCGGAATCATGGCGATAAAGGATATCCAACTTCTTATTGCAAGGAATGTATAAGCATTCACATACCTTGCACCTATACTTTGAGCTGAAAAAGCGGATCCCCATATAATTGTCGCCAGCATCAACATCGTGACTCCAAATACATTCTTGTTCTTTACCATATTTCCCCCTAATATCGAATAGTAAACTTGCACGAGTTCTTCTATTATATCCTAATCTTGTTATAAAAAAAAGATAAAGATTGTAAGACTCTCGTAATATTTTCAAATTTAATGCAGTTTATACCTCAATTACCGCAATCTATACTTTTTTTGTTCAATCTTTCAAAAATATTATATAATACAAGCATATTAAATAAGTTATAAAAACAAGGAGAAAATATTATGAAATTAAGTTTTAATAAGAGAGCCGTTGCAGTTGCGCTTTCACTTGCATTGGCTACACCGATTATATCAACAACAGCAATACCTACAATCAATGTTTTTGCAGGCGCTTTTGCTACAAACCAGGCGGTAGCACAGGGACACGCCGTTCCTAATACCGATGCTGTCACTATTTCAGGAAATACAGTTACTGTAACCCTTGAAGGTACAGGCGTAAGCGACGCCGTAAAGGCAAGTACAGTTGTCGACATATATCCTGACAGCAGAAACTCTTCTCCTGCCGCCGTACTTACAAATCTTCCTCTTACATGGACAGGCAGCACAGGTGCTTGGACAGATTCAGCTTCCAGCTTCCTGCAAACTGGCAGACAAAATTCCATAATTCTGAGCAGATGGGTATAAATGTTACATCAATTGTAGGTACAAATACTTTCTCCGCTATGGCAAGTAAGATTGTAAACAATGATACACAGATCAGCGTTGAGTTCCCTACAGTAGGTGCTACAACACTTTCGGCTAAGGTAACAGGCGGTTCACTTTACAACAACTCTGTTGCACAGAGCTTAAACGACTACACATATGAGTACACTGTTGCCACACAGACAAGCGGTTCTATTACAACAGCCATGGCAAACAGCATCTTCAATGCAAGTGCAAATATTGTAGCTCTTTCAAATGCAAGCGCTACAGCAGACGCTTCAGGTAACTTTACACTTAATCTTCCTGCAGGAAAGAGCATACAAAACCTCGGTGCAAACGATGCAATCTATGTAAGAAGAAAAGCTAAGCACTCAAATGCACAGTATATCTTCATTATAAACAGTGTAAGGAGTGCGGCACAAACACCTGCAGCTACCGCAACACCTTCAAACCCAAGACCTGCAAATCCTTCTAACCCAAGACCTGCAACTTCTTCAAACACTGTTGTAAATCCTACAACTCCTGAGAAGAAAGAAACAGATGTTATAATAGCTACAAATTCCAACAGCAGACACAGAAGCTCAGGCGGCGGTTCAGGCAGTTCAGGTTCAAGAAGAAGTGTAAACGGCAGCAGCTACTCATCTCCTGCTACAACCACACCTGCTCAGAATCCTGCAGCTCCTACTGCAAACGTGAACAATCAGAATACAGCAGGTAATGTTACAAGAGTTCCTGCTCCACAGGGCCCTTCTTCAAATAAGCAGACAAAGAGCAGATTCTCAGTTCCGAAGACTGCAGATGCATCCGATATTGCAAGAAATGTAATCGTACTTTTCGGTTCTGTTGTCGGTATGGCATTTGCCACAATCGGTCTTAAGAAAAAAGAAGACTGAAACTTAAATTTTATAAACTTTATTTCATAGTTCGTTTTAAGGCAATATATATCTCTAAATACCCGATATATATTGCCTTTTATTTTTTTTCCTATTATAATGTCGGTGTATTTTTGCTATGGAGAGGTATATGAGACGAAAAAATACTACAACTGAAATGATGATGGGATATATGTGTTCCGCTTTGCTTGAATTGATGCTTGAAAAAGACTATACAAAGATTTCAATAGGTGAGATTGCCAAAAAAGCTGAAGTGGACCGTTCATCATACTACAGACATTTTAAATCAAAAGAAGACATCATATCATTCTTTTTTGATATGGTTTTGAAGGAGTCTCTTGACGGCTTTACAAATCTGTCAAGTATAGACTTTACACTGTATATTCATTCGATATATATGGCTTTTTATAATTATAAGAAAGAGGTCTTACTTATTTATCGTTCAAATCTTTCTTCACTGCTTTTGGAGGTGCTTTCAAAAAGATTTCAATTCAGCGAACTTGCGATTGAGTTTCCGCTGACAAAGCAATATGAGCTTTCCTATATCATCGGCGGAATATACAACAATTTGATATTCTGGATGAGCAGAGATATGAATGAAACTCCTGATGAACTTACTGAGATTTCACTCCAGTTTAGAGATGAGGAATCAATATCACTGTTAAGCCTAAGATAAAATACCCCCTGCAGCCTTAACTGCAAGGGGCACTTTTATATGTTTTTTAGAGGCTTCATAGCTCTTTTTAATATACCGTTCATATATGCTATAGCAATACCGTAGTTTGTCATAGGGATTTCTCTTTCCTTTGCAAACTTCATCCTCGTTTTCATCTGATTCTCATTCAACATACAGGCACCGCAATGTATTATCAGCTTGTACATTGATACATCCTTCGGGAACTCTCCTCCGGTACTGAACTCAAAAATAAGATCGTCTTCATCAAAAAGCCCGGTATGTTTTCTTACAAGCCTCGGTATCTTTACACTTCCGATATCTTCACACTGCCTATGATGTGTACAGCCCTCACTTATAAGTATCCTGTCACCTTTCTTTAGTGTGTCCAGTACTTTTGCCGCACCGTATAAGCTTTGCAACGCTCCTTTATAGTTTGCAAATATTATGGAAAACGATGTAAGCGGTATATCTTCCGGTATCACCTCATCCACCTCTTTAAACACCTGTGAATCACATATCACAAGTGAAATATTTCCTATTCTTTCCAAGGTGTCTTTTATCTCATTTACCTGCACTTCTATCGCAATACCGTGTCTGTCAAGTATCTCCCTTATTACCTGCTGCTGCGGCAATATAAGTCTGCCCTTCGGAGCTGAAGCGTCTATAGGAGTCACCAAAAGTATTATATCCTTTTCCTTCATCATATTGCCTAAGACAGATCTTTCCTTCTTACCTTCAGACAATATCTTTGACATCATATTTAAGCTTATCTATATTGATGTTTTTCAGTGCGGAAACATATATATCAACCTTAAGGTCATTCTTTATAATCTCACAATCATATTTATTTCCGACTATAAGATATTTTTTACCGCTTGACTTTATTTTGTCTAAAAACATCAGCTCATCAGAAGTGGCTTCTCTGCTCGCATCTACTACAAAGAGTATCAAATCCGCCTGATTTATGTAATCAAGACTTTTTTCAACTCTGAGTGTACCAAGTGTACTCTTATCATCAAGTCCCGGAGTATCTGTAATTACCACAGGGCCGAAAGGTAAAAGCTCCATAGTCTTTTTTACAGGGTCCGTAGTGGTACCCCTTATATCCGATACTATCGCTATATTCTGTGAGGTGATTGCATTTATAAGGCTTGATTTTCCTGCATTACAGCAGCCGAATATCACTATACTTGCTCTCTCTCCGACAGGAGTGGTATTCATATTCAAACCGCTCATACTAGAACCTGAAATCCCTTGCATTTGTAGTTTCTATTTCGCTTATATACTGTGTGGCCTTTTGTTTTACCACAGGGTTGCTTATCTTTTCAAGCTCGGACTTTATCATCTTCATTCCGTCATCCTTGGTATCTTTAGATGCATAGTCTGTCATATACTCACTTAAAGTCATCAGCGCATTAGGGTGGCAGCAGTTTATAATCTGTCCGCTCTTACATAGGCTCATAAATCTGTCGCCTGTTCTGCCCTCTCTGTAGCAGGCTGTACAAAATGAAGGAATATGTCCCATCTGCATAAGCCAATCCACCACCTCATCCAAAGTTCTTTGGTCGGATACGTCAAACTGCTCGGAATCTGTAGGTCTGATTTCCTCGGTATATCCTCCGACTGAAGTTCTTGAAGCACCGCTTATCTGTGAAATACCTACTTTCAATGCTCTCTCTCTTACCTTTTGGCTCTCTCTGGTGGAAATAATCATTCCGGTATAAGGAACAGCTATTCTTATACATGCGATGATCTTCTCAAAGGTATCGTCATCAAGTCCGTTATCAAAGGTCTCAGGGTCTATATCGTCAGCCTTTTTGATTCTCGGTACGCTTATAGTATGAGGTCCTACACCGAACGTCGCTTCAAGGTGTTCAGCATGCATCAAAAGCCCTGCAAACTCATATCTGTAAGACTCAAGGCCGAACAATACTCCAAGTCCCACATCGTCAATACCGCCCTCCATAGCTCTGTCCATAGCTTCGGTATGGTATATATAGTCATGCTTCGGTCCTGTAGGGTGAAGGCTCTCGTAAGATTCCTTGTTATAGGTCTCCTGAAAAAGGATATATGTACCGATACCCGCATCATGAAGCTTTCTATAATTTTCCACTGTAGTAGCCGCAATATTTACATTAGCTCTTCTGATAGCTCCGTTTTTATGCTTGATGCTGTATATTGTCTTTAAAGACTCAAGTATATACTCTATAGGGCTGTTTATAGGGTCCTCACCCGACTCTATTGCAAGTCTCTTATGCCCCATATCCTGAAGTGCGATAACTTCATTCTTTATCTCTTCCTGTGTCAGTTTCTTTCTTGCGATATGCTTATTCTTAGCATGATAAGGACAGTATACACATCCGTTTACACAATAGTTTGACAAATACAGTGGTGCAAACATTACTATTCTGTTGCCGTAAAATGTCTGCTTTATCTCTCCTGCCAGTGCATAAATCTTTTCTATGATTTCCTTGTCTTCACAGGCAAGAAGTACGGACGCCTCTCTGTGAGTAAGTCCCTCTGCTATAATGCCTTTTTCGGTTTTTTTCGGCCTTGCTTTTTCAAGGTATTTTTCTATCAAAGGAATATTGTTTTTATTTTCCTCGGCAAACCCTAGTGTCTCCAATATTTCTTCATGGTTTATAAACTCTTCGGCATTCTTTGATTTTACATCGTACTTAAACATTTACTATCTCCTCTTACCTTTGCAACTTCATAACCTATATTATTGATTCTGTTGGTAATACATCCGATGCAGTGAGCGGCTTCATCGCCTGTACATACCTTTCCGTCATATAGTTCATATTTTTTTCTTGTCTTTAACGGTGAAAGATTCGGCATCACCACATTTGCACCTGCCAGTATTCCCTTTTCTCTGCCCAGATTGTCAAGAGTACTCAGTGATGTTGTAGCAGGTATCAACATCTTCGGTCTCATTATCCTAAGTATCGCTATAAGAAAAAGCGTCATCTGTATACTTCCACTTTTTTCATCTTTAAATGCGGTATCGTGATGTGGGATAAAAGGACCTATCCCACACATATGCGGACCGAACCCTTCTATAAACTTAAGGTCCTTTGCCAGTGTGGTTGAAGTTTGATACGGCGAGCCTACCATAAATCCGCAACCTACCTGAAATCCTATCTCCTTAAGGTCCTGTAGGCATTTCATCCTGTGCTCAAATGACATCTGTTTCGGATGCAGCTTTTCATAGTGCTCCTTGTCCGCAGTCTCATGTCTTAAAAGATACCTGTCCGCACCTGCATCAAACATCTTTTGGTACTCATCTCTTTCATATTCTCCCAAAGAAAGTGTCACTGCAACATCCTTATACTTTTGTTTGACTTTCCTTACTATAGAGCATATATAATCCGGTTCAAATTTACCGTCTTCTCCTCCCTGCATCACGAAGGTTCTGTAACCGAGCCTGTATCCTTCATCCGCACATTCAATTATCTCTTCATCAGATAATCTGTAGCGATCACAGTTTTTATTAGAATGTCTTATTCCGCAGTAGTAGCAGTCGTTCTTACATATATTGCTGATTTCTATCAGTCCTCGCAGGTAGATATCTTTTCCGTAGTTTTCATCTCCCAGTATCCTTGCCTTTTTACTGATATAGTCAAATACCTCTTCATTCAAATTCTCTACAAGGTATTTGTATTCTTCAAGACTGAGGCTTCTTTCTTTTTCAAGTTTATCTATCAGAGCGATACTTTTATCAATTTCTAAATGTCTGTCATATTCGGTGTCTTTAAATTTTGTCTTATACAGTGATATGTTTTTAGCCATTGGCATCACCCACATTTGAGTAAGCGGTTTTTATACTTACTCCGGATAATTTTCCTATTTTACCTGAAAGACTTGAAATCACATTGTTAGGTGCGTCGAGAGCGACCGACAACACACTTATGTTTCTTTTGTGATAGGGTATTCCCATCCTTCCGATAATATAATCTCCGTACTCGTGCAATAAATCATTGAGTTCTTTTACAGAATCTCTGTCTTCCACGATTATTGCCATCAATGCTACTCTGTTATCCATATTTCCCCTTTATAAATAATAGATTTTTGTATTAAAAAAGCCCAAAGCCTAGGTGGCTTTGGGTACTCAAATAAATGTGCCTTTGCACAATCTTATACATTCACAAACCACCTTTCAAGTCAGAGCCTCTTCCTTGTTAGGAGTATCTGTATACAATGTAAATCCTTTTTAGTTGTTTGTCAATATATATTGCAAGCTGTTGCAATTTTTTAAGAAATCTTTTTCATAAGCGCTATGCATAATATTACGGTAAATATTTCCGCAGCAAAAAATGAACTCCACACTCCCACAACTCCGAAAAAGCGTGACAGAATAAGTGCAAATACAATCACTGCAACTATTCCTCTGGATATCGCTATAATAGATGACTCTCTTCCTCTGCCTGTTGCAGAATAAAATCCTGCCGTAATGATATTGAATGCGGCAGGTATAAAGCCGATAAAGTAAATTCTGATACCGGGGATTGCATATTTTGCCAATATATCCGACTTTTCACTGTTAAACGCCTCTATAATGACCGGCGCAAATACAAGTACCGAAATTACCAAAGTCAGTGCTATAATCATAGCAATTATAAGTGAATATCTATGTACTTTATGTAAATCTTTTTTCTCTGCGCTGCCGTAGGTCTCACTTGCTACAGGCTGCAAGCCCTGTGAAACACCGTTTAACATTGCCACTCCCACAAGTGCGGTATTTGCAATTACTCCATAGGCTGCAACCGCTATATTTCCGACCAGATTAAGCAGTATAAAGTTAAATACAATGGTTATTATACCGTTTGATATCTCGCCTACAAATGCCACTATTCCCAGACTGCAAGCGGATATAAATCTTTTGATTGAAGGCAAAACAAATTCAAAACGTATGCTGTTTTTCTTTGACAGATAATGCGTCATACATATACACATACTTACTATAGGTGAAAATCCGGTTGCAAGTGCCGCACCGAGCATACCGAGCCCAAGCGGAAACATCAGTACATAGTCAAATATAATATTGAACACTCCGCTAAGCAGTGTTGCCGCCATTGCCGTCTTCGGCGCATTATCGTTTCTTACAAATGCTGTGAATGTGAAGTTGAGCATGAAGAAAGGTGAGAAACAGAGTATCACTCTCATATACGAATGTGTTACCGCTTCTATCACATCATCCGCACCCATCAGCCTTAATACCACATCCGGAACAAATATTCCAAGCACCAAAAAGAACAGACTGCATAGTAATGTAAATATAAACGAGTTTGAAAAGTATTTATCCGCCTCTTCTTTTTCGCCAAGTGACTTTAAGAGTGCATATTTTGTTGCAGACCCTATTCCTATCATTGCACCTATCGAATAGGTTATTGCAAATATAGGCAGTACCAAATTCAAACCTGTTATTCCATTGGCTCCTTCAGCTAAGGATATGAACAATGTGTCTGCCAATACATAGCATGATGTACCTGTTGTCGCTAAAATATTTGGTAGGATATATCCTCTAAGTTTTTTCTCTATCATAAAAAGCTCCTGTAACAGTCAATGGTAGTTAAGCTTTATCCTAAAGCTAAAACCTCATTATGGTGAAAAAAATAGCAGTCAGTGACTGCTATCATTTTATGTTTAAGATTATACTAACTCAAGTAAAACTTCCATAGCCGCATCGCCCTTACGAAGACCGATCTTAACTATTCTTGTGTATCCACCGTTACGATCTGCATACTTAGGACCGTACTCTTCGAAAAGCTTCTTAGCAAGGTCAAGTGACTTTGTGTTCTTCTTCTTAGCGGCGCCCTTTGCAGGAACCTCTGTAGGAACATAAACTACAGCATTGATTTTGCTTCTTGCATGAAGTCTTGAAGGCTTATCTTTCTTGATTTCCTTCTCTACCTCATCATAAACTGTAACTTTCTTGCCGTCTACAACTTCTTTTACTCTCTTGCCGTTTGCATCTTTTCTTGCAACTTTTGCATTTACCTTTACAAGTTCGAAGTTGTCCTTCTCCTTAACAGCCAATGCTATAAGCGACTCAACAATCTTTCTGATCTCTTTTGCTCTTGCCTCTGTTGTAACAATCTTACCATGCTGTAAAAGTGCTGTAACCTGATTTCTTAATAATGCTTTTCTCTGACTTGATGTCTTTGAAAGTTTTCTATACTTTGCCATTTTTTCTCCTCCATAGGAAACATATATATGCTAACATTGGACTTACTATATATGTCTATTATTCTTTTTTATGATTCTTCGCTCTCACGAAGGTGAAGACCTAGCTCTTCAAGCTTCTGAAGAACCTCTTCTAATGATTTTCTACCCAGATTTCTGACTTTCATCATATCATCCGGTGTACGTGAACACAATTCCTCAACTGTATTGATTCCTGCTCTCTTCAAACAGTTATAGGATCTAACCGACAACTCAAGTTCATCTATATTCATCTCCAGAACTTTTTCCTTGTCATCCTCTGCCTTTTCTACCATCACATCAACAGTTTTAGCATTGTCAGACAAATCTATAAACAGATTAAGGTGCTCACTCAAAACTTTGGCAGCCAAACTTACCGCCTCATCCGGTGCCAATGTACCGTTTGTAGTAACATCAAGTGTCAGCTTGTCAAAGTCTGTCATCTGACCTACACGAGTATTTCAACACGGAGGTTTACTCTCTCTACAGGTGTATATATAGAATCAATCGCTATAACACCTATTGGAGTATCCTCTCCCTTGTTTTTATCTGAACTTACATAACCTCTACCGTTTGTTATTGTCAATTCCATATAGAACTTGCCTTCTGAAACTGTTGCAATAACCTGGTCTTTGTTAATGATTTCTATACATGGATCACATTGAATATCTTCTGCAGTGATAACTCCCTCACCATCAAAATCTATATAAGCAACCTTCGGCTCACCGTCTTCAGCTAAATTCTTGATCGCCAAGCTTTTTATATTCATTATGATCTCTGTTACATCTTCCTTTACTCCCGGTATAGAAGAAAATTCATGTAACACACCGTCAATCTTAACCTGACTGACAGCTGATCCTGGGAGGGATGAGAGCATGATTCTCCTTAGGGAATTACCTAAAGTTGTTCCATAACCTCTCTCCAGTGGTTCACATATGAATCTGCCGAACTTCTTATCCTCGGAAATCTCTGCAATCTCAATATTTGGTTTCTCAAAATCGAACACGAATGTCCCTCCTTTTAGATAAACTATGCCAATGCCTGACAAAACCGAGCCGCGGCCGATATTCAGGCTATATTTCTACTATTAGCAAATCAGCTGATACGAAAATAAGTATCAGCTGTTAAGATTCCTATTACTTAGAGTACAACTCAACGATAAGAAGTTCGTCTACAGGAACATCAATTTCTTCTCTTGTAGGAAGGCTCTTTACAGTACCTTTTAAATTTTCAAGATCTGCATCAATCCAAGCCGGTACGATTCTTCCGGCTGTTGACTCTACAACTTCCTTATATCTTGCAGAAGATTTTGCCTTCTCCTTGATCTCGATAACATCGCCTGCCTTTACAAGATAAGACGGAATATTTACACATTTGCCGTTTACTAAAACATGCTTATGATCTACAATCTGTCTTGTTTCCTTTCTGGTTCTTCCGAATCCCATACGGAAAACAACATTGTCAAGTCTTCTCTCCAAGAGAATCATAAGGTTCTCACCAACCTGACCCTTCATTCTCTCAGCCTTAGCATAATAGTTTCTGAACGGCTTCTCCAATATGCCGTAGATGAACTTTGCTTTCTGCTTTTCTCTAAGCTGCATACCGTACTCACTAAGCTTACGGCCTGCTCTTTTTGTATCTCTGTTAGACTTTTTATCTATTCCCAGAAAACCCGGCTCAAGGCCAAGTGATCTGCATCTTTTAAGAACGGGAACTCTATTAATTGCCACTTTTAGTACCTCCTATTAGACTCTTCTGCGTTTTGGTGGACGACATCCATTATGTGGTACCGGAGTCACATCCTTAATACTTGTTACTTCTATTCCACATGCAGCCAACGCACGAATAGCTGCTTCTCTTCCTGAACCGGGTCCCTTTACCATAACATCTACATACTTAAGTCCATGTACTAAAGCTGCCTTTGCAGCAGTTTCTGCAGCCATAGATGCCGCATATGGAGTAGATTTCTTTGAACCTCTAAATCCTAGACCACCGGCACTTGCCCATGATATTGCATTACCCTGGGTATCAGTTAATGTAACAATTGTATTGTTAAATGATGACTGAATATGTGCCTGTCCGCGTTCAACGTTTTTCTTTACGCGCTTCTTTGTCACCTTCTTGGTGGACGCATTCTTTGCCATTAAACTAACCTACCTTTTCAAACTTTACTACGCTCCTGTTTTTAAAACATACAGCGAAAATTACTTTTCGAAAAAATATAAGTGTATTACTTATTATTTCTTCTTGTTTGCTACTGTCTTTCTTGGACCCTTACGTGTTCTTGCATTTGTCTTAGTTTTCTGTCCACGAACCGGAAGATTCTTTCTATGACGAATGCCACGATAACAACCTATTTCCTGAAGTCTCTTGATGTTCATTGCGATCTCTCTTCTAAGATCACCTTCCACCATCTGAGTATCGGAAATAACCTGTGCCAACTCTTTTACTTCATCGTCTGTAAGATCCTTTACTCTTGTATCAGGATTTACATTAGCTTCTTTCAAGATACGCCTTGAACTTGTAAGACCTATACCATAGATATATGTCAAACCAATCTCAACACGCTTTTCTCTTGGTAAATCAACGCCTGCTATACGAGCCATTTACCTACTTCCTCCTTATTCCTATGCAGATCAACCTTGTCTCTGCTTGTGCTTTGGGTTCTCACAAATTACTCTGATGGAACCTTTTCTCTTAATAATTTTGCATTTTTCGCAAATCGGTTTCACTGAAGATCTGACCTTCATTGTAACTCTCCTTTCATCGCTACTAATAAAGACGCCATAGTATTATACCATTAAGCAGTATAATATGCAAGGTCTTATTTTATTTATCACGCCATATGATTCGACCCTTTGTCAAATCATATGGTGATAATTCAATAGTAACTTTATCACCCGGCAAAATTCTGATATAGTTCATTCTGAGTTTGCCGCTGATATGTGCCAATACCTGATGTCCGTTTTCAAGCTCTACCTGAAACATTGCATTAGGTAATTTCTCAACAACTGTTCCCTCAATCTCTATAACGTCTGATTTAGACATTTACTCCTCCAATTTTTCAAGAGATATTTTAACTTAACGTCGTTAAAGTTATCATCACTGTTTCTAATATCAATAAATTCATCACTTTTTCCAAGCCTGCTTACATGCTTTATGTTCTTTTTCTTCGGCTTGTCAAGAGTCTTTAATCTGCCGTCCGCAACATAGATAAAATCTTTGTCACATTCTATGACCATATAATACTCTCCTCTGTCATGACCTGCTATCGATACTACGATATCACCTATATTTATCATAATTTTCTTAAAGAAAGAATCTCAGGCTCACCGTCCGTTATCAAAATAGTATTTTCATAATGTGCCGCAAGCGAGTTGTCATCTGTAACAACCGTCCAGTCGTCATCAAGCCATACCACTTCGTCTCTTCCCGCTGTAATCATAGGCTCTATTGCAAGAGTCATACCCGGCTGTAATTTAATTCCTTTTCTCTTCATATCAAAGTTCGGAACTTCAGGGTCTTCATGCAGATGTGTGCCTATACCGTGACCCACCAAATCTCTTACAACACCGTAACCTCTGTCTTTTGCATATGTGCCTATAGCCTTACAGATATCATTAAGGTGATTACCTGCAATCGCGTACTTGATTCCCTCAAAAAAGCACTCTTTAGTCACCTTTACAAGTGCCTTTGCCTCTTCGCTTCCTTCGCCTATTATATGGGTTCTGGCAGCATCTGAATGGTAGCCTTTCCAAATAACACCTGCATCCAGACTTACTACATCTCCGTCTCTTAAAATTCTTTTCTTTGACGGAATACCGTGTACCACTTCTTCATTTACAGATACACATATTGAAGCGGGGTAACCGTTGTAGTTCAAAAATGAAGGAACACAACCGTATGACCTTATTACCTCGTCTCCGATTTTGTTTACTTCATATGTGCTCATGCCTGCATGCAATGCCTTTTCCAGTTCTTCATGAGTTTTTGCCAGTATTTCACCGGCCTCTCTCATTAACTGTATTTCCCTTTCAGATTTTATTGTTACCGCCATCTTAATCCTCACAATCTATCCCAAAACTGCAATAATGTCTAAGAACACTTCTTCCATATCCTTTGTACCGTCTACACTTGCAAGTATTTTCTCATTGTCATAGTAGTCTATCAAAGGCTGTGTCTGCTTATGATATACATCAAGTCTTTTCTTTACAGTCTCCGGCTTGTCGTCGTCTCTGATAACAAGTTCACTGCCGCAATTATCACATATATTTTCTTTCTTCGGTGCGGAATACTTTATATGATATGTACTTCCACAGCTTAAGCATGCTCTTCTGCCGCCCATTCTTGTAATGATGGACTCATCCGGAACATCTATATTTATAGCATAGTCAATACTCTCATTCAGTTTTGACAACGCTTCCGTCAAGGACTTTGCCTGTGGAATTGTCCTTGGGAAACCGTCAAGCACAAAGCCGTCTTTACAGTCCGCTTTATGTATCCTGTCAAGAAGCATTCCGATAGTGATGTCGTCCGGGACCAACTCTCCCTTATCCATATACTCTTTTGCTCTCTTTCCAAGCTCGGTTCCTTCTTTTATATTTGCTCTGAATATATCGCCTGTGGATATATGCGGTATATTATACTTTTTTGCAATTCTCTTTGCCTGTGTACCTTTTCCGGCACCCGGTGCACCTAACATAATAATCTTCATGGTATATCTCCCCCATTTTTTGTTAGTAACCACGAAAAACCCCTGAAGAATATACCCCAGTGGTTTTTCGTAAGATGATTAGTCTAATAAGAATCCTCTGTAATTTCTTACAAGCATTAATGATTCAATTGCTTTTAATGTCTCAAGGACTACACCGACAATAATTATCAGAGATGTTCCTGTAAACGAAAGTCTACTGATATTGAACAATCCTGAAATTATTATAGGGATGATACATACTATTATAAGTCCTGCAGCACCTATAATGATTATATAACTTAATATCTTTGAGAAATAGTCGCTGGTAGGCTTACCCGGTCTGATACCCGGTATAAAACCTCCCGACTTCTTCATATTATTAGCAACCTCAAGCGGGTTAAAAGTAATTGATGTATAAAAATAAGCAAATAAGATAATCAAAATGATATAAACTATAAGTCCGATTGAATACTTCGGAGCTTCAGGCTTAAACCACATTGATGAATTCATATATGTTAATATCTCACCTATTATTGATCCGTTATTAACTTGCAAGAATTGGCCAATAACTATAGGTGTAGAAAATATTGAAGAAGCGAAAATTACAGGAATAACACCTGCAGTATTTACTTTTAGCGGAATATTTGATGATGTTCCGCCTACACTTCTTCTACCCTGCGTTTTGGATGAATATTGTACAGGAATTCTTCTTTCAGCATCCTGTAATATGATGGTAAATACAACCATCGCTACTATAAAGGCTATTATAATAGCTGCAGCAACCACCATCTTAGCCACTGTTTGTCCCTTTAAGAATCTCACATAAAGATTGTTAAAGTCAGATGGTAATGAAGCAAGAATATTCAAGAGGAGTACTATTGAAATACCGTTTCCTACTCCGTTCTCTGTAATTCTTTCTCCAATCCACATCAAAAATGCACTACCTGCAGTCATTGTAACTATAGCCACAACTACACTCTTTATTCCAAAATGTATTAAAAGTCCTTGTCTACCGAATCCGATTGCCATGGCTGAAGACTGTAAGAGGGCTAGTGCGACAGTTAAGTATCTTGTATACTCTACTATCTTTTTTCTTCCGTCTTCACCATCCTGTTGTAATTCCTCAAGTGCCGGAATTGCAATTGTCAAAAGCTGTATTATGATAGAACTAGTAATATAAGGAGTGATGCTTAGTGCAAGCACACTCAAACTTTCAAATGATCCACCGGTGATGGCGTTGAAAAATCCGAACGCATCTCCGGCTTGTTTTTCAAAGAAATCTTTGAAGTAAGTTGTATTCACACCCGGTATAGGTAAATTACTGCCAAAGCGAATAATTACCAGCATTATAAATGTGTACAGAAGCTTCTTTCGTACATCTTTTACTTTAAATGCATTTAGGAGTGTTGTGAGCATTAGATCACCTCACAAGTTCCGCCTGCAGCTTCAATCTTAGCTTTTGCACTTTCACTAACAGCAATATACTTAACAGTAAATTTCTTTGTTACCGAACCGTTTCCTAAAAGCTTAACTCCGTCTCTTGTATGTCTTATAATTCCGGCAGCCAATAATGTATCAGGAGTAACCTCAACGCCGTCCTCAAGACGATCAAGAACGGAAACGTTTACAGCTACGATATCCTTAGAGTTACGATTTGTAAATCCTCTCTTAGGGATACGTCTGTATAAAGGCATCTGACCACCTTCAAATCCAGGTCTTGTAGGTCCTGAACGCGCTTTCTGACCCTTGTGACCCTTACCGGCAGTCTTACCGTTACCTGAACCATGTCCACGGCCACGTCTGAAATTATCGCTGTGCTTTGAGCCTAATGCAGGCTGTAAATTAGATAAATCCATCACTACACCTCCTTCTTTAGACTTCTTCAACTTTTACAAGATGTCTTACATGCCAAATCATACCTCTTACAGCATCATTGTCAGGCATTTCAACTGTCTTGTTTAACTTTCTCAAACCAAGTGCTTCTACAGTTGCTCTCTGCTTTGGGATAGCACCGATAGGAGACTTAACCAATGTAATTTTTAACTTTGCCATATTTTCCTCCTATTATGCTAGTATTTCTTCAACTGACTTACCACGAAGCTTTGCAATCTCTTCAGGTGTCTTAAGTGCTGCCAAACCTGCAAGTGTAGCAAGACATACATTTGTCTTGTTATTTGAACCTAAAGACTTTGAACGGATATTCTTATATCCTGCAAGCTCCAATACCGCACGTGCAGGACCACCTGCGATAATACCTGTACCTTCAGGTGCTCTCTTCAAAAGTACGCTTGCACTTCCGAACTTTCCTGTGTAATCATGTGGAACACTTGAATTCTCATCTATTCTAACCTCAACCAATGACTTGGTTGCAGCCTCTTTACCTTTACGGATAGCCTCAGGTACCTCTCCTGCCTTTCCAAGACCGATACCGACATGACCATTACCGTCACCTACAACAACAAGAGCAGAAAACTTCATTGTACGTCCACCTTTTACGGTTTTGGATACACGCTTGATATTTACGACTCTGTCATTTAACTCCAATTTGCTTGGATCGATGATTTGTCTCTTCATGTATGTTTCTCCTCCTATTAGAATTGTAATCCTGCTTCACGTGCAGCTTCTGCAAGTGCGGCAATCTTACCCTGATAGATGAATCCTCCTCTATCAAACACAACTTTGTCTATACCCTTCTCAAGGGCTCTCTTTGCAACAAGAGTTCCAACATATGCTGCAGCGTCTACATCATTTGTTTTTGAAAGCTCTTCTCTTACACTCTTCTCAAGTGTTGATGCACTTACTACTGTATTTCCCACTGTGTCGTCAATAATCTGAGCGTACATATGGTTGTTGCTTCTAAATACAGCAAGACGTGGTCTCTCAGTAGTTCCGCTGAGACGATTACGCAATCTGGAATGCTTTTTGATTCTAAGATCGCTCTTTGATTTTTTGCTAACCATTTAATTACCCTCCTATTATTTCTTACCGGTCTTACCGACTTTACGTCTGATAACTTCAGTAGAGTACTTAATACCTTTGCCCTTGTATGGCTCAGGTTTTCTTTTGCTTCTGATTTCTGCAGCGTACTGTCCGACTTTTTCCTTGTCGATACCCTGTACTTTGATGATGTTCTGTCCGTCAAGAACTGATGTGATACCCTCAGGATCCACCATCTCTACCGGATGTGAATATCCGAGTGAAAGCACAAGCTTGTTTCCCTGCTTTGCCGCTCTGTAACCAACACCGTTTACCTCAAGCACCTTCTCATAGCCTTCGGTTACACCGACTACCATGTTGTGTATAAGGGTTCTTGTAAGACCGTGTAATGACTTGTTTTTCTTTAAGTCGTTAGGTCTGCTTACTACGATATCATCACCTTCCTGCTTAATGGTCATCTCTAAAGGTAATGCTCTCTCAAGTGTACCCTTAGGACCTTTTACAGTCACATGATTATTTTCTGCAATTGTAACAGTTACTCCTGCCGGAATTGCGATAGGCATTCTTCCAATTCGTGACATGCCGTCTTCCTCCTTAAATTTGTCGTGAGCTTTCGCTCAGGTTTTCAGGTTTATATCATCTAATAGGAAGTCATTAAAGAAATATTTCTTTATGACTACTGCTATTAGAGTTGAAACTTAATTTATATTATTATATTCTTTCGTTTGAAATTACCATACGAAAGCGAGCACTTCTCCACCTACGTTAAAGCTTTCTTGCTTCTTTGTCTGTAATAACGCCGTTATTTGTTGAAATAATAGCTGTTCCAAGACCGCCAAGAACTCTTGGAAGCTCTTCTCTGCTTGCGTATATACGTAAGCCCGGCTTTGAAATTCTCTTCAATCCACTTATTATTCTCTCGCTCTTGTTAGCTGTATACTTAAGGAATATTCTGATATCCTTGAAGTTACCATTGTCAACAAGTTCGTACTTCTCTACATAACCTTCTTCTACAAGTATGTTAGCTATTGCTATTTCATCTTTGAGGAAGGAATATCAACTGAGTCATGTTTTGCAGTATTTGCATTTCTGATTCTGGTAAGCATATCTGCAATCGGATCGCTCATTGTCATGGAATTTTTTCCTCCTGTTTATTTTAAATGTATCTTGTATAAATTCTTTTCTTTGCTTTGATTAAGCCTTTTGATAAATGCGTCCACTCGACATTAATATACATTTATGTACCGGGTGGGTTCGACTCCACTAGCGCTCAAACTTTGTTTTCGCAGTGAAGCACCATAATACTCGCTTTGCTCGTATTAGGTGTACTTTCAAACTAAGTTCACATAGCAAAGCTATGCTCACTAAGGTTGAAATGCATCGCGAACGACTTTCACACTAAGTTCACACTGCGTGTTCACTAAGTGTTCAATGTCTCGGGACGGGCTTTCGCACTAAATTCGCACAGCACTTCGTTTGTGCTCATTAAGTGCGGGGTGCCTACCAGCTGGCTTTCTTAACTCCCGGGATCTGACCCTTATAAGCCAATTCACGGAAGCAAATTCTACAGATACCATACTTTTTAAGATAAGCATGTGGACGACCGCAGATTCTGCATCTGCTGTATTCTCTTGTAGAGAATTTTGCCGGTCTAGCCTGCTTGATCTTCATTGAAGTCTTTGCCATGAAATCTTCCTCCTAAATTATTTGAAAAATGGCATATTGAATAATGTCAAAAGTTCTCTAGCTTCTTCATCTGTGTTTGCAGTAGTAACGAAAATAACGTCCATACCGCGAACCTTGTCAATCTTATCATACTCTATCTCAGGGAAGATAAGCTGTTCCTTAACTCCAAGAGCATAATTTCCTCTACCGTCAAATGCATTAGGATTTACACCTCTAAAGTCACGCACTCTAGGAAGAGCAAGATTTATAAGTCTGTCAGCAAACTCATACATCTTTGAACCACGAAGAGTTACCTTACAACCTATAGGCATACCCTCTCTAAGTTTAAAGTTAGCAACTGATTTCTTAGCCTTTGTAACTACCGCCTTTTGTCCGGAGATAATTTCAAGATCTCTAACTGCAGCATCTAACACTTTTGCATTGTCTTTTGCCTCACCGACAGCCATATTGATAACGATCTTATCAAGCTTCGGTACCTGCATAGGATTCTTATATCCAAACTTCTCAGTCATTTTCTTGACGATTTCGTTGTCATACATTTCCTTTAATCTTGCCATGTTTTCCTCCTTTCCAATTAGTCGATAGCCTTACCGGTCTTCTTAGCTACACGAACCTTCTTGCCGTCTTTTACTTCAAAGCCGACTCTTGTAGCCTGACCGTCAACAACCAACATTACATTTGATATATCAATAGTTCCCTCTGTATTTACGATACCGCCATTCTGGTTAGCCATACTTGGCTTTGTATGCTTTGTAATCATATTACAGCCTTCAACTATTACTCTGTTCTTCTTAGTATCAACCTTTAATACTTTACCTGTCTTGCCTTTATCTTTTCCAGATATGATTTTAACCATATCATCTCTTTTGATTTTATGCACGCTAGACCTCCTTATAATACTTCAGGTGCGAGAGATACAATCTTCATGAACTGCTTCTCACGAAGTTCTCTTGCAACCGGTCCAAAGATACGAGTACCTCTTGGAGTCTTGTCATCCTTGATTATAACTGCTGCGTTTTCATCGAATTTGATGTATGAACCGTCTTTACGGCGTGTGCTATTGACTGATCTTACTACAACAGCCTTAACAACATCGCCTTTCTTAACAACACCGCCGGGTGTTGCATCTTTAACGGTAGCGACGATTATATCGCCGATATGAGCATATCTTCTAGTTGAACCACCCATAACACGAATTGTAAGCAATTCCTTTGCTCCGGTGTTATCGGCTACCTTCAATCTTGTTTCCTGCTGAATCATGCCGGATACTCCTTCCTACCTAATTATTTTGCCTTCTCAATTATCTGTACAAGTCTCCATCTCTTATCCTTTGAAAGAGGTCTTGTCTCCATAATCTTTACAGTATCGCCAATGTTACATTCATTCTTCTCATCATGTGCCTTGAACTTAACAGTCTTCTTTACAATCTTGCCATAAAGTGGATGCTTTACATGGTCTTCGATTGCAACAGTGATTGTCTTATCCATCTTATCGCTAACAACCTTGCCGATACGGGTTTTTCTAAGATTTCTCTCCACGGTTTATCTCCTTTATCTTTATGCCAATTTGCATTCTCAGTGATAACTGTCTGAATTCTGGCAATGTTCCTACGAACTTCCTTAATTCTTGAAGTGTTATCCAACTGGCTGGTTGCATTTTGGAATCTAAGGTTGAAAAGTTCCTTCTTTGCCAAAACCAATTCCTCATTTAACTGTTCTAAGCTTTTTGACTTTAATTCGTTTACATAATTCTTAGTTTTCACTTGCTTCACCGCCTTCCAAATCAGCCTTTGAAACTATCTTACATCTGCAAGGAAGCTTATGCATTGCAAGACGAAGTGCCTCTCTGGCAATCTCTTCAGGTACGCCTGCGATCTCGAATAATACACGACCCGGCTTTACAACAGCTACCCAATACTCTGTAGCACCCTTACCTGAACCCATTCGAGTCTCAGCAGGTTTTGCTGTAACAGGCTTATCAGGGAAAATCTTTATCCAAACTTTACCGCCACGCTTGATATAACGAGTCATAGCAACTCTGGCAGCCTCTATCTGGTTTGACTTTATCCAACAAGGATCAAGGGATACTAAACCATACTCACCGTAAGTGATCTTATTGCCTCTTAGGGCCTTACCTGCCATAGAACCTCTGAACTGTTTTCTACGCTTTACTCTCTTAGGCATTAACATATTATTTTACGCTCCCTTCCTGTGTTTTTCTTTGAGGAAGCACCTCACCTGTATAAATCCAAACCTTAACACCAACCTTACCGTATGTTGTGTTTGCCTCTGCAAAACCGTACTGAATGTCGGCTCTCAATGTCTGAAGAGGAAATTGTACCCTCTGAATAGAACTCTGTACGAGCCATATCTGCTCCGCCAAGACGTCCTGAACAGCTTGCCTTGATACCAAGAACTCCTGCCTTCATACTTCTTGACATTGTTGACTTCATTGCTCTACGGAATGAAATACGGTTCTCAAGCTGTGCAGCGATATTCTCAGCTACAAGCTGTGCATCTCTGTCAGGTCTCTTGATTTCTTTAATATCAATAAATACTTTCTTATCTGTAAACTTTGATACTTCCTTCTTTAATTTCTCAACTTCTGCACCCTGCTTACCGATAACAACACCCGGTCTTGCAGTATGAAGTATTATTCTAACTCTGTCTGAAGCACGCTCTATTTCAATATCAGATACGCTTGCTGAATAAAGTTTCTTCTTTAAGAACTTTCTGATATTGTAGTCTTCCACTAAGCAATCAGCGAAATCCTTATCAGCGTACCATCTGGAGCTCCAGTCTTTTATAACACCGACTCTAAGTCCATGTGGATTAACTTTCTGTCCCATTTTCGCGTCTCCTCCTATCTTTCATCTAAGACCACAGTGATATGGCTCATTCTCTTCTCGATACGATAAGCTCTACCCTGTGCTCTAGGCTTAATTCTCTTCATTATAGGGCCGTCACTTGCGTAACACTCTGCAATATATAACTTAGACGGATCTAAATTGTTGTTGTTCTCGGCATTAGCTGCTGCCGACTCTACCAATTTCTTGATAACACTTGACGCATATCTTGGGCTATACATAAGAATACCCAAAGCCTCACCAACATTCTTACCTCTGATAGCATCCAGCACGAAGCATGCCTTCTGAACAGGTACTCTGGCATATGAGAGCTTAGCTGATGGTCTGGTGTCCTTAACTGCATTTCTTTCTCTTTTAATCTGGGATCTATGTCCTTTTGCCATTTAAAAAACCTCCTTTCAACCCTCTCTTATCTTGAAGCTTTCTTATCGTCAGCTTTATGTCCTCTGTAAGTTCTTGTAGCAACGAACTCACCAAGCTTATGTCCTACCATATCCTCGGTAACATATACCGGAACATGCTTTCTTCCATCATGAACAGCAATAGTATGACCTACCATCTGTGGGAAGATTGTAGAACGGCGTGACCATGTCTTGATGACACTCTTGTCGCCGGCTTTGTTCATTGCGTCAACTTTCTTTAATAAACTTGCATCTGCAAATGGTCCTTTTTTAAGTGAACGTGACATTTATCTTTCCTCCTTTATTTAGTAGCGGCCTTACCATCTCTTCTTCTGATGATTAGCTTATTAGACTGTTTCTTCTTGTTTCTAGTCTTAAGACCAAGAGCCGGTTTACCCCAAGGAGTAGATGGACCCGGACGACCGATTCCGGTTTTACCTTCACCACCACCATGTGGATGGTCATTAGGGTTCATGACAGAACCACGAACTGTAGGTCTGATACCCATGTGGCGCTTTCTTCCCGCCTTACCGAGCTTAACAAGTGAATGCTCACCGTTTCCTACTATACCGATAGTAGCTCTGCAAATGATTGGAACCATTCTCATCTCGCCTGAAGGAAGACGAAGAGTTGCATACTTTCCTTCCTTAGCCATAAGCTGTGCAACATTTCCTGCTGAACGAACAAGCTGTCCGCCCTTACCCGGATAAAGCTCGATATTATGAATCTGTGCACCTACAGGAATCTCTGCAAGTGGTAAGCAGTTTCCGATTCTTGCCTCTGCACCTGAACCGCTTACGATTGTAGCTCCAACCTGAAGCCCTCAGGAGCAAGGATATAAGCCTTTGCACCGTCTACATATGAGATAAGTGCAATATTTGCTGTTCTGTTAGGATCATACTCTATTGCAACAACCTTTGCAGGAACTCCGTCTTTTGAATTTCTCTTAAAGTCGATAATTCTGTATTTTCTCTTTGCACCGCCACCACGATGTCTTACCGTTATTTTACCTTGATTGTTTCTTCCTGAGTTCTTCTTAATAGGTGCCAACAATGACTTCTCAGGAGTGCTCTTTGTAATTACGTTAAAGTCCAAACCTGTCATGTTTCTTCTTGACGGTGTATACGGACTATACTTCTTTATTCCCATTTTATCTCCTTCTTGTGCTATGCACTTTATCACGGCAGGATGCCGTATAATATTACTCAGATATTATCTGAGAAAAGCAACATTTGTTGCTTATAATCCCTGGAATAACTCTATATCCTTACTGTCCTCTGTAAGCCATACAATAGCCTTTTTAACCTTTGCTGTCTTACCTGTTGTCATTCCTCTTCTCTTTGACTTTCCGTCCTGGTTCATAGTATTTACTCTTGAAACCTTAACGCCGTCAAACATCTTCTCAACAGCTTCTTTGATCATTGTCTTGTTTGACTCAGGATGTACAAGGAAAGTATACTTTTTATCAGTCATGCCGAGCATGCTCTTCTCTGTAATAACCGGCTTAAGTATTACATCATAGTATTGTATGTTTGCCATTACGCATATACCTCCTCTATAGTCTTAACAGCGTCCTTTGAAGCTACCACTGTATTGTACTTTAAGATATCATATACATTGATAGTCTTAGGTGAAGCAGCCTTAACACCATATATATTTCTAACAGAAAGTACAGTGTTCTTCTCATTCTCAGCACATACAACAAGTGCCTTCTTAACATTTAAGTTGTTCAAAGTCTGCTGCATCTTCTTTGTCTTAATCTCGCTCATTGCAAAATCATCAACTACGATGAACTTGTTCTCAAGAACTCTGCTTGTAAGAGCACTCTTAAGAGCGATTCTCTTCTCTTTCTTATTGAGATTGATTGTATAATCTCTTGGAGTAGGTGCAAACACAACACCGCCGCCTTTCCACTGAGGTGATCTTGTTGAACCCTGACGTGCATGTCCTGTACCTTTTTGCTTCCAAGGCTTTCTACCACACCACCGCTAACTTCGGAACGGGTCTTTGCCTTTTGTGTTCCCTGACGCTTGTTTGCCAACTGTGCAACAACTGCCATATGAACTAAATGCTCGTTAACATTAACTCCGAACACAGCATCATTTAATTCTATACTACCTACTTCTTTTCCTTCAATATTAAATACTGATATATTAGCCATTTGTGTTCCTCCTTTCTGTTAGTTATTTCTTCTTAACAGTTTCTTTTAATGTTATTAGAGCCTTCTTTGAACCCGGCATTGAACCCTTTACAAGGATAAGATTCTTATCTGCATCAACTCTTACGATTTCAAGATTCTGTGTTGTCACCTTCTTTGCGCCCATATGTCCGGGCATTCCTTTGCCCTTGAATACATGGCTCGGATCTGAAGATGAACCGTTTGAACCCTGATGACGGTGGAACTTTGAACCGTGACTCATAGGTCCTCTTGACTGTCCGTGACGCTTGATAGCACCCTGGAAGCCCTTACCCTTTGAGATAGCGCTTGCATCAACTTTATCTCCTGCAGCGAAGATATCTGCTTTGATTTCAGCCTTTGGAGCATACTCTGATGCGTTCTCAAACTTGAACTCTCTGATAAATCTTCCGGCAGCAAAAACTTCTCTCTTCTTATCACCGTTCTCAACTACAGTCTTCTCAATTCCTGCCTTAGCAAGATGACCTGACTTAGCCTTATTAACCAACTTTGTACGGATCTGTCCATATGCAACCTGAACTGAATTGTATCCGTCATTCTCCTCTGTCTTAACCTGTGTAACTACACATGGTCCTGCAAGAAGAACTGTTACAGGTATCAACACACCGTTCTCATCGAAAATCTGTGTCATACCTACTTTTCTAGCAAGTATTGCCTTCTTCATTATTATACCTCCTGGTTTATTCTACAGCGGAGCACTATGTGCTCATCCTAGAGCAGGATTAACGCTTATAGCGGATTATCTACTCTTCATTTTGATGTCAATATTCACACCTGCAGGCATTTCCAATCTGGAAAGTGCATCAACAGTCTTCTGTGATGGTGCAATGACATCAATCAGTCTCTTGTGAGTTCTCTGCTCGAACTGCTCACGAGAGTCTTTGTACTTATGTACAGCTCTAAGGATAGTTACCACTTCCTTCTTTGTTGGTAGTGGAACAGGTCCTGAAACAGCTGCTCCTGTCTTCTTTACAGTATCAACAATTCTTGCAGCACAGCTGTCAACCAATTGATGATCATAAGCTTTTAATGTGATTCTCATTACCTGATTTGCCATAAAAAAAGCCGCCTCCTTTTCAATCTTTATAAAAGAAATTGACAAGCGGTGACTGTACACTCTTCCGTGCGTGTCGTAAATCTTAACCACACGAAATACTCAATATGAGATGCTGTTTGTACAGTGACTTGTCGCCAGTTTTTGCAACATGACCTTCGCTCCACATAAAACCCGTAAACGGCAACCTATGCTTCTTAGCTATCAATGTCACAGCTGTTCTAGGATAGCACAGATTGAACCCGATTGCAAGCACTTTTTTATTTTATTTTATTTTTTGTTTGTACTGTTCCAAAAATTTCAATATAGCATATGCCATAAAGCTGTTTATAGGCAGAAGAATTATATTCTTCAAAGCTCTCATAGGTAAAATGGCAAGAAAAGCCTTTCCGTATAAAACATTCAACCAAAGTGTGCCAAGTAAGATATTGCAAAACAGGCTTACAAAAAACTCTGCAATAAAAATCCTCTTTATATCCACTTGCTTCTTATATAATATACTTCCGTAAATAAATCCGGCAATAATCGCATTTAAAGTAAATCCCGGAAAAAAAGGTCCTGTAGGCTTAATAGCATACTTTACAATATCTGTCACAGCTCCAAAGACCGAACCCACAATAGGTCCGAACAAGTATCCCACGCTTACAGTAGTCAAAGATGAGAAACCGATCTTTAAAAAATTGCCGATAGGGACTGTAAAAGCCCCCAATATAATCGACAACGCCACAAACATAGCTACTGTTGTAATAGTTCTTACCTTCTTAAGTTCCCTATATGAGAACAAAAATATCTCTTTAATATCAGTCATAATCACTTCCTAACACATCCGCTTTCTATAGCCGCCTTACAAACCGCATCCGCTACGGATTTTGCCACATTCTTATCAAGTGCGGAAGGTATAATACTTTCCTCATTAAGCTCTTCAGGCTTTATATACTCTGCAATAGCCTTTGCTGCAGCCTTTTTCATATCGTAATTTATATCTCTTGCACCTGCATCAAGCGCACCTCTGAATATTCCCGGGAATGCAAGTACATTGTTGATTTGATTCGGTCTGTCGCTTCTTCCCGTACCCATTACAGCCACACCGGCCTCCATCGCATCGTCATATGAGATCTCAGGATTCGGATTTGCCATAGCAAAGACTATAGGGTCCTTTGCCATTGTCTTTATCATATCTTTTGTAAGGATATTTGCTACGGAAACTCCTATAAACACATCCGCACCTACAAGAGCATCACACAGATTTCCTCTCATATCGTTAAGATTTGTAACCGTACACAGCCACTCCTTATGATCTTTTATACCCTGCGGTCTGGTCTTATACAGTATACCGAACTCATCACAGGCCGTTATATTCTTTACTCCCGACTCCAAAAGCATCTTGATAATTGCAGTACCGGCGCTTCCCGGCCCGTTTAAGACTACCTTTATTTCGGACATTTCCTTTTTTACAAGCTTAAGCGCATTAATAAGTGCAGCTGTAACAACTATTGCAGTACCGTGCTGGTCGTCATGAAATACAGGTATCTCAAGCTCTTTCTCAAGTCTTTCTTCTATTTCAAAACACTTCGGTGATGCTATATCCTCCAGGTTGATACCGCCGAAGCATGGTGCGATATTTCTTACAGTCTTTATAATCTCCTCCGTATCCTTAGTGTCAAGGCATATAGGAAAGGCGTCCACATCTCCGAACTCCTTAAAAAGTATTGCCTTACCCTCCATTACAGGCATTGCGGCCTTCGGTCCTATATCTCCAAGTCCAAGCACTGCCGTTCCGTCTGAAACTACCGCCACAAGATTTTTCTTTGCCGTATACCTCCATACATTTTCGGGATCTTTTGCAATCTCTCTGCAAGGCTCGGCTACTCCCGGAGTGTATGCCGTACTGAGATCATCTCTGGTATTTATTTTTATTTTACTTACAACGGCAACCTTACCGCCATTTTCCTCGTGTAATTTTAATGCTTCTTTACTATAATCCATATCTCCACCTTATATGATTTCTATAAAATATTTGAATGTATTCTAGCATAAAAAAATTCACTTTTTCCATTTTATAGAAGTATTTTTTTAAAACTTTCTATGCTATGTCTAATTTTACATCTCAATATCCGATTTGATACTATATTTTTGCATTAAAAAAACTGCATGAATCCCTCATACAGTTTAATGCCGGTGGCGAGACTCGAACTCGCACACCCTTTCGAATAACAGATTTTGAGTCTGTCGCGTCTGCCATTCCGCCACACCGGCTCACTACTTGACAATATTAACATAGGAAGCCACTAAATGCAAGCAGTTTTTTATTATAAAGCAAGCTAAACTCAAACATTCCACAACTCAGGTTTACCATATCACATATACAATAAACCTGAGTGATAAAATTTACTCTACTTCAGGATGTTCTTTTTTAAACTTTGCATTCTTTATTGGTGCCACTATTGCAAGTGGTATTACAAGCAAAAATACACAAACTCTACCTATCCATCCGTAACCTACAGCTATAAGCTTTGTAAGTCCTGCAAATGACAACAATGTAGCTATCACAATTGAAATGAGTGATATAATTATTCTTCTTTGCTCAATATTTAATGATTTAAATCCAACTTTCTCAAATCTTGTTACAAGTCCAAATACTACTCCTACACCTGTTGATACAAACGCACAGAATAGAATCAAAGAATATGCATATAACAAAATAGGTGCATTTATAAATTTAGCAATATTAAATATAGGAAGGCTCATTCCATCTTCAAGTTGTGTGAGCGCATTCATATTTCCCAGTATCATTATGGCACAAAGTGCTGTCATAAGACCATTTATAACAGTTCCGATTATAGCAAATCCCATGCATTTTTTTGTTGTATCAAGGAGCTGAGATGTACTGATGATAGATGCAACTACCAAACTCTGGAATCCGGCATACAACAGTCCGTTCCATATTGCAGTTCCTAAAGATCCTTCTACATGCTTTGTTGCAGCAACTTCACTTATGCCTGCCTGTCCAAGTGACAATCCCGGAATCAATAGTGCAATAAGGCAAACCAAAATCATAATTGTTATAATTGTAGATGCCTTTCTAACAAGTCCTGCTCCAAATATAGTCAGAACAAAGAATATCGCTCCTGTTATTATACAACCGATGTAAAAGTTCAATCCCCAAAGGCTTGCAAACAACTTTCCTCCACCTGCAATTGCAATACCGGCACCTACTACAACTAATACGAAGAAAGCAATGTCAAAAAACAATTTACCTGCAGATGAAAATGGAGCATACAAGTGATGTGCTAATTCATCATAACGGAAAGCTTTGTGATTCTTAGCCATTACTGCACCATTATAATAACACCATCCCAAAAGTATTATTACCAATGCAGGCATAAACAGGGCGGTAAATCTATACTTTACAAAATACTGTACAGTTTGATTACCTGTTGCAAATCCACCACCTACATGTGTGCCAAACCAAACCGCCGCAACTGAAAACATTGCCCCTAAAGCTGATTTTGAGAAGTATTCTTATCCATATACTTCCTCCTTAACCTTTATTAAATAATTCTTCTAAACGAGCACCATCTTTTAAAAGCTCAATTAGTTGTGGGACTACTTCATATATATCTCCTACAATACCATAATCAGCTACATCAAATATAGGTGCGTTGGGATTTGTATTAATAGCAACAATAATTCCCGAATCCTGCATACCGGCCAAATGCTGTATAGCACCTGAAATACCACATGCAATATACACTTTTGGACGTACAGTTGTTCCTGTTTGCCCAACTTGTCTTGATCTGTCAATCCATCCGGCGTCAACTGTAGCTCTTGAAGCACCAATAGTGCCTCCTAAAATATCTGCAAGTTCCTTTAATAGTTTGAAACCGTCCGCATTTTTGATTCCCATTCCACCTGACACTATAATATCTGCATCAGTTAAAGGAATCATATCCTTTTTTATTTTTATTATATTTAATACTTCTGTTCTTATATCATCCTCGGATAAATCAACCTTTACATCAATGATATCTCCTGTTTTTGATGTATCTTTTATAGCCTTATCCATAACTCCCGGACGGACTGTACACATTTGAGGTCTTGTTTCAGGACAGATAATAGTCGCCATCAAATTACCACCAAATGCAGGTCTTGTCTGCAAAAGCTTTCCATCTTCTTCATCTATTTCAAGCTTTGTACAATCTGCAGTAAGTCCCGTGTTGAGTTTTGAAGCAATCCTTGGTGCCAAATCTCTACCTATATGGGTGGCTCCAATAAGAATTATCTCAGGCTTATACTCTTCTACTGCCTTTTCCAACACCTTTGCATACCCGTCTGTAGTATAATTATGTAATAACTTGTTATTCACATAATATACCTTATCAGTACCGTGCTGTATAAGCTCAGGTATCAAATCATCAACATTATCCCCTGCAAGAAATGCACATAGTTCAACGCCAATCTTACTTGCAAGTTTCTTTCCTTCTCCCAAAAGTTCAATAACTACAGGTGTAAGTACTCCCTGACGCTGTTCGGCAAATACCCACACTCCTTTAAATGATTTTATATCTCTGTTATCCATGCTTTCCTCCTATCAGATAATGTGATGATGTTTAAACTTGACAGCCAATTGTTCAACCATATCTTTTACGCTTCCTTCAAGCATAACAGAATTTCCCTTAGCCGGTGGAGTAAAGGATTTATATACTCTTGTAGGAGAAGCCTTAAGACCTACATCTGTTGGTGATACATCCAAATCGTCAATATTCCAACGTGTTATATCCATCTTCATAGCTTCAAATATTCTATCAACACTCATATATCTTGGACTGTTTAATTCTTTAACAGCAGTTAACATAGCCGGTGACTTTACCTTTATTACTTCATATCCATCTTCCAACTGTCTTTGTACCGTTACAGTATTATCGTCATTTAATACAATATCCTGCACATATGTTATCTGTGGAATTCCAAGTTTTTCTGCTGTCTGTGGCCCTACTTGAGCTGTATCTCCATCTATTGCCTGTCTTCCACCAAATATAAAATCATAATCTTTCAACTTGCGACACGCCGATGCCAATGCATTTGATGTAGCCCATGTATCTGATCCGCCGAATGCTCTGTCTGAAATCAAATATGCTTCATCCGCACCCATAGCCAAGCACTCTCTAAGCATGTTTTCAGCCTGAGGCGGACCCATGGAAATAACACTTACAATTGTTTCAGGTAATTTATCTTTTATTGTCAACGCTGCCTCTAAGGCATTTGCATCATCCGGGTTTAGAATACTAGGTACACCGTCTCTGATAAGCGTATTGGTCTTAGGATCTATACGTACTTCTGTAGTATCAGGTACCTGTTTTGCACATACTATAATTCTCAAAATAAATCCTCCATGTTAATTAAAATAAACTATAAGCTTGTTATTTTATTACTTTTTTATCACATGGCCTGCAATAACCATTTGTTGTACCTGTGATGTTCCTTCATAAATCGACAAGATCCTTGCATCGCGATATATTCTCTCAATAGGATAATCCTTGATATATCCATATCCTCCATGGAGTTGTAGTGCTTTATATGCAACCTCGTTTGCAGTTTCTGCCGCATAATATTTTGCCATAGCAGACTCAAGACCCGGCACTCCGCCACTGTCTTTTTTCATGGCCGCATCATACACAAGCAATCTGGCAGCCTGAACCTTTGTAGCCATATCTGCGATAGTAAACTGTGTATTTTGGAATTTAGCCAAAGGCCTATTAAACTGAACTCTTTCTTGAGTATATTTTATTGCTTCATCCAATGCTCCTTGAGCAACTCCAAGGGCCTGTGCAGCGACTCCAATTCGTCCGTAATCCAATGTATTCAACATTATCTTAAAGCCGCGGCCCTCTCCTCCAAGTAAATTAGACTTAGGAACCTTAACTTTGTCTAATATAATATCTGAAGTCTCTGTACCACGAATTCCCATCTTATCTTCATGTGCACCTACTGAAAAGCCTTCCCATTTAGATTCAACTATAAAAGTACTTATACCCTTAGTTCCTTTACTTTTATCCGTCATTGCAGAAATTATTGCAAAGTCACAGATAGGTGCATTAGTTATAAAACATTTTCTTCCGCTTAGTTCATAATATTCACCCTTGTCGATAGCAATAGTTTGTCCTGCTCCTGCATCTGATCCTGCTCCCGGTTCTGTTAATCCAAAACTTCCAACGTACTTTCCTTCTGCAAGCGGTCTTAAATACTTTTCTTTTTGTTCAGGTGTTCCAAAGTTTACCAAGGGAGTGCAACCAGAGATGATCCGGCTGTGATATATGTTCCGGTAGATGCACATCTCCTACTGATTTCTTCCATAATTATGGCATAAGAAACATAATCTGCTCCTGCACCACCATATTCCTTTGGAATTATTGATGAAATGAACTTATACTTTACCAGTTTATCAATAACTTCCTCCGGGATTTTCCCGGTTTTATCAACCTCATCAGGATAAGTAGACATCTCTCTTTCTACGAAATCTCTGATAGTTTTTCTTAACAATTCGTGTTCTTTTTTTAAAATCATATTACCCCCGCTTTTTTAAAGCATTTCAGCAAATGTTTGTAATCTTGTCCTTATTTGTTCAATGCTACCTGACTCTTGGTCAATTTCAATTGTAACAGCCTTTAATCCTGCATCATGAATATCGTCCAACAAAATAGGAGCATCATACTCTTCTGTATCACAGAATTTTAAAAGTGCAAATACAACACCTTCCGCGTCTCTATCTTTTGCAAGCTTAGCAACCATCTTTCCTCTAATTCTAAAAGGATCATAGGCGAAAGAGCATCCTTCTATTTCTGACCACTGTGTTGCGATGCTTAAGAGCGCATTTTCTTTTCTTGGTACATCGGTTCTGAACTGTCTTGTCTCATGAGCAATATCATCGCCAACAATCCTTAACGCGTTAGACTCCATAATTTCAAGAATTTCTTTGGAATCCAGAATGAATCCTGTTGTTATTATCTTGTGACCGTCATACTTTTCTTCAGGTAATTTCTTTAACTCATCATTTATGAGCTTTACCTTTTGTGTATGTTCTTCCTTTAACATGAAGTAAGCTGACTTTATTATATGGCTTCTTTGTACATTATTTATAGAATTAGGATGTGTTGCTGCCAACTCAACAAACTCTCTCATAGTCTTTCTATGCTCATTGTAAATATCTATACTGTTAAAAATTGCTTCCTCAGATATTTCTTTTCCACAAACCTTCTCTAATTCTTTTTTTACGTTCTCAAGTTCAGAAACAAGATACTTTACACCTGCAGATAATTTTCTATTCTGTGGGTATACAAGTGTAATAAAAGGAATATCCTTAATAGCAGCTTTCCAGTTTTGTCCCAAACAAATCAATGTATCATCCATACCGGGAATTATAGCTGCAGACAATTGATTATATGTACCTTTAATGCTAATTCCATACAAGTAAACACTACAGAATTGCAGAATGCAGGAAAATATTGTTTGGCCAGATCTAATGTAACATTTTGTCCACCCCAAATGCCTACCGGCAGCATTCCTGCTGCATGAACCAACTCTTCAGGTGTATATACAGGTGCAACTCCAACAACCTTGCTTCCTGTTTTACTCAAATAATCAGCAACCGCCTCTCTTGGATTTTCAGCAATATGTTCCAATTCACTTATTAATTTATCAATTGTTGTCATCTGCCTTACCTCCATTTTCTTTTTGATGTTCCATGACTTCTACTAAACCTTGAAGTCTGGTCTCAAATTGTGCGTCTGAAAAAGCTCTCGGATCGGCTTGGTCTCCATCAAATGAAGCATATGGTAAACCTGTTTTTTCATGTACTTCTCTAGCCATTTGATATTGTATAAAGCTCATGAGCTTACAGCTACGATTCATGTGGTAGAATACTCCCCTCACAGTTTCCGTCTTTAAGAGCGTTTACTCTGTAGTCTGTCATCTTATTCAAATCAACATTGTTGAACATACTACAGTATGCTCTTGCTAATCCGTCAAGATCATTCTTTTCATATACTAAAGCCCATGCATGAGGATAAACACTTCCTGTCATGTTTACACCATATTTTCCAAAAGACTTCATCTTGTATCCGATATATGGCCAACAAGGTATTCCTTCCATCATTATCCTGTACTTTTCTTCACATCTGTTAGAAGTTGTACCATTTTTTATATGTTCCTTAAGTTCCGAAATAAGTAGCTTAAAGGCCTCTGTAGTTTCTTTCTTACCTCTATAACAAACTATAACTGCCATATATGAAAATAAGTCGAACCCATTCATTGGAGCAGGATATACATCTTTTGATAATGACATTGACTCTTTCCATAACTTTCCGTTTTCGGATGAAATAGCCATAACTTCTTCTAATTTTTTAGGATCGAACTTCTTTCCTGAAATTTTTTCCAATTGATTTGCAGCTTCTTTAAATTGCTCTACAAAATAGTCGATACGACTCTGACTAACTTCACCTGAATTATTATATGCTGCATCAATCATTATTAAAGGTATATTAAGTTCTCTTGCAAGACTCTCATACCATTTTATAACTTCATTACAAATATTATTACAACAACACACAAAATCAGGCTTCGGCATATTAAGATTTTCAGATCCGCCGTTTTCAAGTAATCCGAAATTTGTTCTTGCATATGCACATAAATCAATAGAATATCCTCTTGATTCAGCCTTTTCCTGTAATGACAATGATTCCTTTTTAGCTGCCACACCTGCCGCCTGGTTTTCCGGATATAATAAAGGTAATCCAAAACACTCTACAATTTCCTGTGGAAATACAGATGTAGACCAACCTACCGGAATTCCTTTTTCTTTGGCCTCCCATGCCTCTTTGTAAGACTTGGCTAAAAGACCGTTAATCATCTTCATCGCAGTGATTTTATTTTCTTCTGCCATTTTTCCTCCTTTACTTATTATCACTTATTCAATGCTTCGAATGCGAAAAGAGCTGCACCTAAAGCTCCTGTCAACTGAGCGAGTTTAGGAACTTCTATATTCTTTCCAAGCGCATCTTCCATAGCCTTCACGACACCTATGTTTTTTGCCACTCCACCAACCATGACAACTTTATCCTTTATACCAACTCTTTTTGCAAGTGCTGCCACTCTACCTGCTACAGAAATATGGATTCCGGCTATTATATCTTCTTTATTAACACCTGCAGACAAATGTGAAATAACTTCCGACTCTGCAAATACTGTACATGTACTGCTTATATTAACAGGTGATTTGACATCATTGAAATTTCACCCAACATTGAAACCTCTGTTTCCAATACCCCTGCCATAACATCTAAGAACCTGCCTGTACCTGCTGCACATTTATCATTCATGACAAAATTAGATAAATTTCCATTCTTATCTAATAAAAGTGCCTTTATATCCTGTCCACCAATATCAATAACTGTTCCTACATCCGGAACAAGAAAATTTACTCCTTTAGCATGACAACTCAACTCACTAATCTGCTTTTTTGCTCCCTTATATGTCATTCTTCCATAACCGGTTACAACAACAGCCTCCATATCACTTTCTAAAAGATTACTTTCCGTTAACAATTTTTCCTTTACACGTTCCGGTCCACTGGTGCCTGTGCCTGAGGTAATAATTGCCGTACAAACGATTTCTTTACCATCCTTTAGCACAACTCCCTTTGACGCAGTAGAGCCGAAATCCAATCCCATTGTATACACTTTTCTACCTCATTAATTATGATTAATTTATAACTTTGTTTTCTCTGAGTTTGTTAAGCTCATCATCACTGTATCCTGCCTCTTTTAATACTTCTGCTGTATGTTCTCCAAGTAAAGGTGAAAGCTTGTACTCTTCCTTTTCTCTCTTTGGGAATTGTACAGGATTTGTGAACATAGTTCTTTCATTTCCATTTCTGTATTTTATTTTAATTAAGAAGTCATTATCCCAACACTGCATGTCATTTGCAATATCAACAGGAGTCTGTAACTTTTCAAATGGAATACCTGCTTTTTGTAATCTCTCACACCATTCATTGATAGGACGTTTTGCAAATTCAACTTCCATCATATCTACAAATTCTTCAATATAATTTACAACACTTTTCATTGTGCTATATTTAGAATCCTTTAAATCCGGACGTTCTATTACTATATCGCAAAATCCCGGGAACCACTTGTCGTATTGGAAAAACGCCAATTGCAACCAATTTCCATCAGAACACTTATATGTAGTATTAAGTGGATTTGGAGGATTCTTACGTGTTATCGGCATATTGTATCCATACTGTGCCGCATTAACATATAAGCCTAATCCAAATACAGCTGTATGGAATAAAGACACTGTTACTTTTTCGCCTTCTCCTGTCTGACCTTTATTATACAGAGCAGCCAGTATACCTGCTGTAAGGTTCATTCCGGCATAATGATCGCCTAATGCCGCTGCTGAATTACATGGAGATGTATCCTTCTCCATAAGACTTGCTGCTACTCCACCTCTTGCAAAATATGCTGTATAATCAAATGCCGGATTATCCTTTGCAGGCCCTTTTTCACCATATCCCAACAAATGAGCATATATAACATGCGGAAATCTCTTGTGAACACTTTCATAGTCTAAACCGCTCTTAACCAAAGCCTTTTCTCTAGTATTAGTTAAGAAAATATCAGCAGATTCAAGTAGCTTGAATATTATCTCGACTCCCTCAGGTGTTCCTGTGTCAACTACAATACCCTTCTTTCCGGAGTTTTCCATCTCAAACAACGGACACTCATCTTCTCCGGTAGGAAAATTCCATTGCATTCCTACGGCTCTAGTCATATCTCCAAATGCCGGTTCGATTTTTATTACTTCTGCACCCCAATCTGCTAAAACCCTACCACTTATAGGTGCTGCAACAAAATTCGCATATTCTATGACTCGTATGCCTTCTAACAACTTTCTTTTTCCCATATTTCAAATCCTCCTTATATAAATATGTGAAAAATTGTATCTAATTTCATTATATATAGTTAAATATATATAGTCAAGTGTTATATAAATAAATATAAAATAAAAAAATAGATATAAACTTTATATATAAATATTTTTTTATATATTATAAAAACAACATAATTTTAGATATATTTATAGAAATATAAAATATATGAAGTTAGTATTTTTTTATGAATAATAAATATTATTAATCCTACCGATTATCTACTTATTTGAGTATTGTGAAATTTTTATCCAAGATTATTGTATATAATTTTTACATACTAAATTTTTCATACTAAAAAGACTCCCTCTTTGTAAAATTCCAAATTCAGGAGTCTTTTTATTTAAAAGTTACTATATTTTCTGTTTTTTTATTTCTCATTCAACTCATCATATGTCTGTCTCAGCTCTTCACAGGACTCGGCGAACTTTGCCTTCTCTTCGTCTGTGAGAGATATTTCAAGTATTCTCTGGATACCTGAACTGTTTACTACACATGGAACTCCTACGAAAACATCGTTCTGTCCGTACTCACCGCGCAGGTTAGCCGAAACTGTTATGACCGAGTTCTCGTTTCCAAGTATGGCCTTTGTAATCCTTGTGAGACTCATACCGATGCCGTAGTATGTTGCTCTTTTAGCTTCAATTATCTTGTAAGCCGCCGTTCTTACCTCTTCCTCGATACGGCTGAGCTCTTCCATCTTAAGCTTACCCTTTGACTCGGCTATAATATCGTCAATAGGCTTGGTTGCAAGCAACGCGTTTGACCAAGGTACAAACTCGGAGTCGCCGTGCTCACCGATAACATAAGCATGTACACTTCTGGGATCCGCCTGTATATAAGAGCCCAAAAGATATTTAATCTTGCAGAATCCAGTGCCGTACCTGATCCTATTACTCTTCTAGGGTTGAAACCGCTAAGTTTATATGTGATCTCGGTCATTATATCTACAGGGTTTGTGGCTACCAAAAAGATACCGTTGAAGCCGCTCTCTGTGATAGGGTCTATTATTGATTTGAAGACCTCCATATTTCTCTTCAGAAGATCTCTTCTGCTTTCACCCGGAGCCTGAGCTACACCTGCACAGATAACCACGATATCCGCATTGTTGCAGTCATTGTAGTCTCCTGCCCATATTCTCATATGTGAACCTGAGAATGCAAGACCGTGGTTAAGGTCCATAGCTTCACCTTCAGCTCTCAGTCTGTTGACATCTATAAGAACAAGCTCGTCCACTGTATTCTGGTTTAACATAGCATAAGCATAACTCATACCTACCATGCCGCATCCTACAAGTACGACTCTTCTTTTATCACTTCTCATATTTTGCTCCTTTCGCAATCCTCTGTCTGACTATTTCATATGCCAGTACACCGCAGGCGACTGATGCATTCAATGAATCTATGTCTCCCTTCATCGGTATAGAAGCTATGAAATCGCAATTTTTCTTGACGCCTTCGCTTACTCCGTCCCCCTCGTTTCCTATGATGAGGCCTATACTGCCTGTCAAGTCTATATTATACATCTTTTCGCCACCCATGTCAGCACATACGAACCACATTCCTGTATCCTTTAACTCTTTCATGGTCTTGTTGATATTTGTAACCTTGGCCACAGGTGTATAATTGATTGCTCCTGCAGACGCTCTGGCAACTGCAGCGGTAAGCCCTACGGCTCTGTGCTTCGGGATAATCACACCGTGCGCACCGCAGAGGTTTGCGGTTCTTATGATGGCACCCAGATTGTGCGGATCTTCTATACCGTCCAAAATAAATATAAAAGGCGGCTCACCGTTTTGCCTTGCTTTTTCCAAAATATCTTCCACACTTGCATACTCATATGCGGCAACTATTGCAATGACTCCCTGATGCTTCCCTGTTTCACTCATGCCGTCAAGTCTGTCCTTATTTACAAAGTTTACATATGTACCGTGCTTTTTCGCTTCACGAAGAATGGTGGAAATGGCGTAATCCTTCAGTCCTTCCTGAATATACAGCTTATCAACGGTTTTACCGCTTCTAAAAGCCTCTATTACAACATTTCTACCCTCAACGGCATTCTCATTCATATCTTTACTCCAATATCATTTTTATTCAAATACAGACCAATTCCAAAGCTTTTACAAGCTCCAACGCTCTGTCACATCTGTTGTCCAAGTACAAAAAAATCCTATAAGCGCTTCAAAACCTGTAGCATATTTGTAATCTGTCATACTGGCATTTTTTTGCCATAGTATGAGGTGAAGAGTTCCTGCCTCTTTTAAAGACGGTGTACTCTTCCTCACTCAGTTTATCACTTATCAGCTTTACAATCTCGGACTGTGCACCGGCCTTGACCAACGAAGTGGCGTCCTTGTTTAACTTGTTTTACAGGTCTGTTCCCCATAGAAACCAATATGCTTCTTATTATAAGCTCATATACGGCATCACCTATATAGGCAAGTACCAAAGGCGAAAACTCTCCAGCCTCTTTTCTTTCTATATTAAAGGGCTTTAGAAGATAATCTAAGATCTCTTCCATTTAACGCCCTCTCTGGTATCTTCAAGTACAATTCCCTTCTCAAGAAGATCGTTTCTTATCTTATCTGCAAGTGCAAAATCCTTATCCTTTCTGGCCTGAGTTCTTTGTTCTATCAAATCTTCTATCTCACTGTCAAGGATTTCAGTTTTTCTTTCCGTGATAATTCCGAGAACATCACAAAGAGGCTCTATTACTTTTAAAAGTCCTTTTGCATACTCTGCGGTTGAAGCTTCATTTAATGTGGTATTTGAAAGCTTGATAAGCTCAAATATGGCACTGATAGCGTCAGCAGTATTGAAATCGTCATCCATTGCAGCTACAAATTTATCCTTAAGCACCTCGGCAATCTCAAGATTTGAAAGCTCGGCATCAGTAATCGGCGCCTTATTGTCTCTTTGTATAGCACTCTTTATGTTGTCAACACCTGTAAGTATTCTCTCAAGACTGTTCTTTGCAGCTTCCATAAGATCTGCAGAGAAGTTTAACGGACTTCTATAGTGTGCCGAGAGCATAAAGAATCTAAGTACCTGCAAATCATACTTCTTGCTTATATCTCTTACCGTAAAGAAATTTCCTGCAGACTTACTCATCTTTTTATTGTCAATATTTAAGAATGCATTGTGCATCCAGTAATTTGCAAAGCTTTTGCCGCTTGCCGACTCGGACTGTGCTATCTCATTCTCGTGATGAGGAAATATAAGATCTTCACCGCCACCGTGGATATCTATCTGATCACCAAGATATTTCTTGCTCATTACTGAACACTCTATATGCCAACCCGGTCTGCCCTTTGACCAAGGCGAATCCCAATACGGTTCTCCGTCTTTTTTCGGCTTCCAAAGCACGAAGTCATTGCTGTCTTCCTTGCAGTCTTCTCCGGTTACCTTTATTTCTCTAAAGCCTGACTGAAGCTCGTCTATATTCTTATGTGAAAGTTTTCCGTAGTCTTTAAAGCTCTTTACTCTGAAGTAAACTGTGCCGTCCTTTGCAACGTAGGCGTGACCGCTCTCAATGAGCTTTCCTATCATATCCTCCATTCCGCCTATTTCCTGTGTGGCAAGAGGATTTTTGGTGGCAGGAAGCACATTCATAGCCGCCATGTCTTTCTTACATTCATCTATATATCTCTGTGAAATAACGGCAGCGTCTACGCCCTCTTCTATAGCCTTATTGATTATCTTGTCGTCTACGTCTGTAAAGTTTGAAACATAGTTTACTTTATAACCTCTGTACTCAAAATATCTTCTTACAGTATCAAAGAAAATCATCGGTCTGGCATTACCGATATGTATCAAATTGTATACTGTAGGTCCGCAGACATACATTCTGACTTTTCCCTCTTCTATAGGTACAAACTCTTCTTTTCTTCTGGAAAGTGTATTAAAAATTTTCATATTTTCCCTTTTTATTATTTATTTTGGCAGCCTCCACAGCTTTCGCAATCTCTGGCGGAAGGATTTATATAAAATGCATCTCTGACAGAGTTCAAAAGACAAACGCTATGTGCCGCAATACCGCTTTCATCTCCTGTGAAGCCGAGTCCCTCTTCGGTAGTTGCCTTTATATTAAGCTGATTAGATGAAATGTTTAAAGTATCACATATCACTTCTTTCATCTTTTCAATATATGGTGCAAGCTTCGGCTTTTGAGCTATTACGGTAGCATCTATATTTTCTATTATATATGTGTTCTCGTCAAGTATATTAGCAACTTTTTTCAAAAGTTCTACACTGCTTATCCCTTTGTATCTGTCATCGCTGTCAGGGAAATGCTTTCCTATATCTCCCAAAGCTGCGGCACCTAGCAGACTGTCCATTATTGCATGCAAAAGTACATCCGCATCCGAGTGACCCAAAAGTCCAAAGGAATGTTCTATTTCAACGCCGCCTATTATAAGCTTTCTTCCATCTACAAGCTTATGTACATCATATCCGTGTCCTATTCTCATATTTACCTTTCATAAAAAAACAGGCAAGTCAATGACCTGCCTGTAAATACCGGACAAGCCGGTTTCATATCAAATTGTAATCTAAAATTAACTAAGCAATCTTTTCAATACCATTCATATGACTATCTAAGAATGCTTCCAATTCTTCATTCTCGCCGTTATAAGATACTACCAAAACATGTCTAAGATCTAAGCTGAGTACTCCTAAAATTGATTTTGCGTCGATTACTATGCTATTATCGTACAGATCTACATCAAAATCACATCCGGTAGTAACTTTTACGAAGTTCTTAGCATCTTCAACAGACTTAAGGCGTATTTTTCTTTCCTTCATATCAACACCTCTTTCAAAAAACGTAACCTAAACCGTTTAGGCTACGGCTCTTTATTAAAGCACTAAGCTCAAAATTTGTCAAGTGTGATATGTTAAAATCTTTTATTTTTCTCCAAGTCCCGACTCGATAGCCTCAACTAATGTATTCATTGCTTCTTCTTCGTCTTCACCGTCAACTATCAAGTTTACCTCTGTACCTGCCTTAATACCTGCAGCCATAACATTAAGCACACTCTTTGCAACTATCCTCTTCTCGCCGTACTCTATAATAATATCTGACTTGAACTTCATTGCAGTCTGCGACAAAACTCCTGCCGGACGAAGGTGCAAACCTGAAGGATTTTTAATAGTAATTTTTCTACTTAACATAAGACTCTTCCTTTCACAATATCGGATTAAATATCCGCATAACTATTACTGAATTATTATAAAGCAAAGTATAACAATCGTCAAATATTATTCTCTCTTTCCTTAGCCCTTTCTGTCGCTTCACGCTTTGAAAAAGAGCAGCCGCAGTAGTCCTGTCTGTAGAGATTATGCTCTCTTGAGAGGTCAACAGAACGCTTATAGCCGTTTTTCTTTTTAAAGTCGCTTGGTAAATAGCGTACATTGTACTCTTTTGCCACTTCCTCACCTATCTCACACAGCTTTTTTGCATTTTTCATAGGTGAAATGGTAAGTGAAGTAGTAAAGTAGTCAAATCCGTAGTCACATGCAGCCTTTGCCGCCTCATGAAGCCTTAATTCAAAGCAGATATCACATCTTTTGCCGCCTTCTTTTTCATTTTCATAGCCCTTTATCTTACTGTGAAAGATACTCGGGTCGTAATCTCCTTCTATGAACTTCACTTCACTTTTAAAGTTCATCTCCTCTATAAGCCTCTTTGCCTCCTCAACTCTGTGTCTATACTCTTTAGTATCATCAATGTTCGGATTATAGAAAAATACAGTCAAATCAAAATATTTTTCCAGATACTCCATACAATATGATGAACAAGGTCCGCAGCAGGCATGCAGAAGAAGCCTTGGGCGATTGCCCAAAGCTTCCTCTTTCTTTATAATATCTTCCAATTCTTTTTGTAAATTTCTCTTTATCATGCCAAAAAGTCCCTGATTCTCTTTGATCTGACAGGATTTCTAAGTTTTCTGAGCGCTTTAGCTTCAATCTGTCTGATTCTCTCCCTTGTAACCTTGAACTCCTTGCCTACTTCCTCCAAGGTTCTCGGGTGTCCGTCTTCAAGACCGAATCTAAGCACAATAACCTGTCTTTCTCTTTCCTTCAAGTCTCCAAGTAATGTATCTATATGCTCTCTAAGCATAACCGATTCGACATTTCCCTCCGGTGTCAAAACATTGGAATCAGCCACAAAATCTCCAAGGTTTGAGTCATCCTCTTCACCTATAGGAGTCTCAAGTGAAGCCGGCTCCCTTGCTATCTGCATTATTTCCATTACTTTCTCTTCAGTCATATCAAGTGCATTTGCAAGCTCGGTCACACTCGGCTCATATCCCAGCTCAAGTGTAAGCTTTCTTTGCATCTTACTCATCTTGTTGATAGTCTCCACCATATGTACAGGCACTCTGATGGTCCTTGCCTGGTCTGCAAGCGCTCTTGTCACAGACTGTCTGATCCACCATGTAGCATAGGTTGAAAGCTTAAATCCCTTAGTATAGTCGAACTTCTCAACACCCTTTATAAGTCCGAGATTTCCCTCCTGTACAAGGTCCAGAAAGCTCATTCCTCTTCCTGTATACCTCTTGGCAATACTTACAACCAGACGTAGGTTGGCCTCTATAAGACGCTGCTTTGCATATTCGTCTCCATCCTGCTTTCTCTTTGCAAGCTCAAGCTCTTCATTGGCTGTCAAAAGAGGTACCGTACCGATCTCTTTGAGGTACATTCTGACAGGGTCTTCTGTACCCACGCCTTCCAAAAGATCTATTGCACTGAGGTCAATATCTTCTTCAGAATCCTTATCAAAATCATCATCATCTAAGAGTAATGAGTCCTCATCGGCGATATTGTCTATACTATCAATGTCAATATTCAAATCATCAGAAGTATTTTCATTGATCTCAATACCCTTATTTCAAGATAAGAATATATTTGCTCTATGCTTTCAGAGTTCAATTCGATACCGGCAAAGAAATCATTTATCTCACCGATATTAAGTTTCATATCTGAAGCAATACCCTTGTTTACAAGGTCTTCCAGTTTTTGTAAGAACTCCTGCGGTGACATCTTCTTCTTGTTTGCACTCTCCGTGCCTTTTGATGCCTTATTTCCTGTAGTATTTCGGTTTTCTTTAGCCACTAAGATCATCCCTTCACAAATAGTTGCCGATAATTGACATATCTATTTTTTATTTTAATTACAACTGCAAACGGTTGTAAAGCTTAAAGAGGCAAAAACCTAAGTTCTTCCCTCTTTTTGCAGCTATCAATAATATAAAGGTATACATATACCATTGTATTTTTCTTGTCATCTGCATCGACATTATAATACTTTTGATGCAGTTTTTCAAGTGATTTTTCTCTTACCTGAACCTGTCCTGCCTTGATAAATAGAACCTTTTATCGTCTTCCTTCTTATTTAAAGTGGTCACGGTATCTTCAAAGATGGCACTCTTTATAACACTGTCAATATTTATGTATTCGCTGTATACAAGGTCAAGCACAAGTAACATCGGAAACTGTGGTGAAATAAGATTTCCGTTCTCAAGGTATTCAAGTGATGCGACAACCACTACCTCGTCACAAAACTCGTGTAATGACTGGCTGTCTGCCGATGTAAAAAATATAGTCTTTTTACCTCTGTCATGTGCAGACTTTAAGAGGAAGAGTATATCCTCGGTCTTTCCGCTGATACTGAAAGCCACCACAGTGTCGCCGTCTTTTAAAAATACCGACTGCATTCTTATCCTGTCAGAATCTGTAAGCGAATCTATATCAAGTCCCACTCTTACAAATCTGCTTTCCATCTCACTTGCGGCATATCCGGAGCTGCCCTTCCCCACAGCAACTACCTTTTTGGAGTTTACAAGCATTCTTACAACCCTTTGTATCTGGTCATTGTCAAGAATCGAATACGCCTTGTTAAGCAAATCCTGATATGTGTTGAATACATTCTGAGTGATCATATTTGCATTTGGCTTTTTCACTCTTACACTGTCAAGAAATGCGAATATAAACTCTCTAAATCCTACAAAACCGCATTTCTTTGCAAATCTTGATATGGACGCCTGTGATACATAGAGTCTCTCCGCTACATTTTGAATATTTATATCCATGCTCGGATCACATTGTAAGAAATAATCCGCTATCTTCTTTTCTGTAGCTGTAAATAGTGTGTATTTTGATTCTATTATAGGAATCACCGATTTTTCGTATATCATTTCCCCTCTTTTCTACTATGCCTAGCCCTTTACCGCACCCAAAGTAATACCCTTTGTAAAATACTTTTGCAGTGCAATAAACACTATAAGTATAGGTGCTGCCGCCAGTGTAGCTCCTGCCATTATAAGCCCGAAATCTGTCGAATTTTCTGCTTGTAGTTTAGCAATACCGAGAGAAATTGTCAAATTGGAAGTTGAGCTTAACATTATAAGTTGCATAAAATAATCATTCCAGCTGTTAATAAATGTAAATATCGCCAGAGCTCCGACTCCCGGCTTAACCATCTGGAAAACTATATCCGTAAATGTTCTGAATTCACTTGCGCCGTCAATTCTTGCAGCCTCAAGCATCTCTGTAGGTATACCCTCTGAGAACTGCTTCATAAGGAATACACCGAAAGGCCATCCTACAGTAGGTAAAATAACCGCCCATATAGTATTGTAAAGTTTTAATGATGACATCTCTCTGATAAGAGGTATCAAGATAACCTGCTTAGGCAAAGCCATAGCACATACTATAAGTGTGAAAAGCAATACTCTGCCGTGGAATCTCTTCTTTGCAAGAGCATATCCCGCCATTGAGGCACTGAGACAAGTCAAAACCATTGCCATAATTGCCATAAATACTGTATTCAACATCCATCTGACAGCTGCAGGCGCCTGAGGACCCTTTATAAAGCCCAGTTCAAAAATCGGTGCCGTCTGTCTTGAAAACAGCTTTTTGAAATTATCCATTACCAACTCTTTCGGTATCCAATCAGGTACCGGAGAATTTATGGAAACCGGTGTTTTGAATGCACCTGTAACAATCCAGTAAAGCGGAAACACAAAGCATATCGCCAAAGCTATCAGCACAATGATTGACACTATATTATAGACTTTTTTTAATGAATTTGAAGTTTTCATATTATTTCTCCTTTGCCAATCTGAACTGAACTGCAGACAATACCGCTATGAATATCGCCAAAACCACTCCCATTGCATTTCCGTATCCGTATCTGAACATCTTAAACGCCATATAGTAAATATAATACATTACGGTATCTGTCGAATGATTCGGACCGCCTGATGTCAAAAGCTGTATCAGGGCGAAACATTGGAAACTGTTTATAGTGGTTATTACAAGTATATAAAGTGTGGTTGGCATTATCTGCGGCCACTTTATCTTCCAGAATAATTGCATCTCATTGGCGCCGTCCACCTGGGCAGCCTCTACAAGTGAATTGTCCACATTTCCAAGCGCTGATACATAAAGCACTATAGGCTGTCCTACAGATGTAGTAAGCAATATAAGTATTATACATGCAAGCGCAAATCTCTCGTCACCGAGCCAGTTGATATTTGTCTTTAAAATCCCGCTGCTCTTTCCCAAATAATTGAAAATACCGTAGTAGTTATTGTACATCCACTTCCAAACCACTGTAACTGCTACGGAACCTGTTACAACAGGAAGATAGAAAATACATCTGAAAACTGAAAGCACTTTATCATTGAGATTGTATATTACGGATGAAACCCAAAGTGAAAATATACAAACTACAGGAACTGAAATAATTACTATAACAAAGGTATTCTTAAGTGCTTTTAAAAAGATACCGTCTCTAAATAACTCTATATAATTACCGAATCCTATGAAAACATCCTTTGCATCCTTTCCCATTGTGGAATCAAAGAAGCTGGTATATACACATATTATCATCGGGATTATTACAAATCCTATAAAGAATACAAGGCTCGGTAACAAAAACAAATATGCTGAAGTTGTCTCTCTTCTTACCAATTCCTTCGATCTGGTGGTATAAACACCCTTTGCCATATTTCCCCTTTCTAAAAAAATGTTGCTAAAGAAAATCTTCAGCAACATTTATAACATGTTAGATTATCTAACTCTATTTAAGAGCAGTCACTATTGAGCCGCTGCCGCATTTGCATTCTTTGTAAATGTTGCGACTTCTGTTGCTACATCACCGCCTGTACCGATTCTTTGAAGCATGTTCCACCACTCTGTACGAGCTGTAGTCCATCCCTTTGTTACCTGATAGTAGTCACCCATTGAAGGCATGAACTTATCTTCAAAAAGTTTCATTGTTTCAGCATTGTCCGTTCCGTCATAAACACCTGTTACAGAAGGTCTTACAGGGAAGAATCCAGATGCCTTAACACTTTCCTTTACCTCAGACTCGTCATTACATACAAAGTCGATAAATGTCTTTGCAGCCTCAATCTTCTTTTCATCTCCGTTATTGAAAACTCCGTATCCCCAGATACCGCCGCAAAGCTCTGTAACCTTATCGTCACTTGGGAACAACATAGGGATTATCTCATCACCTGCGTTTGTAAGTCCTGCAGCACCGTTATCTGTATTTGTCTGCTGCGAAGCATTCCAGCAGAATGACATTGCAAGTGTTCCGTTTCTGAACAATGTTATCTCGTCACCGCCTGCTATAGAAGGGTCGAAGTTTAAACCTGCCTGATCTACGATTGCCTGTAACGCTTTTATATTCTCAGGTGAATCTGCTGTATACTTTGTATGATCCTTATCTGTAAATGTTCCTGAATAAAGGTTGTTTACAAGTGCTCTTGTACCCTGGTCACCACCCTGTGATGCACAGTAGATTGCACCTACATTTTGTTGTCCTGAATCATATACAGCCTGTACAGCCTTTAAGAAGTCTTCAGTACTCCATGTGTGGCTGTCAAGATCAAGGTATTGAAGTGCATTTGCCTTCTCAAACATTGTCTTATTGATTGCCATACAATGTGCAACCATGAATGCAGGATACTCATAATATGCTCCTTCAGGACTCTCACAAGCAGCCTTTACTCTGTCATAGATATCTGAAGCCGCATCCTTTTCAAACATATCCTTCAAATCCACCATAAGTCCCTTTGCACCCCAGTTGGCTACAAGTCTTTCAGGTCCCTCAAGTACAATATCAGGTGCCTGCTTTCCTTCTATAGCCGTATTGATCTGGTCGTCACCGTTTTGATAGTCAAGATACTCAACGGTTACCTTAATTTCAGGATGCTTTTCATTGAACTTCTTTACAATTCCGTCAACTGTTGCCGCATCTCCCCACTTACCTACAGGATATGTCCAAAGTGAGATGGCTGTTTCGCCGTCTGCCGAAGCCTGTGCCTTTGTATCCGCTTTTGAATCGGCTGCAGCACTGCCCTGATCCGCTTTTCCTCCTCCACATGCCGCGAGCATTCCTGCCGCTGTAAGTGTCAAACCTGCCAACAATAATTTCTTCATATTCCCTCCTTACGAGTCTCTTTCCAATTTATTTTTGTTCTTTCCAAAAACTACAAATATACTCTTTACACTTCTACATTCTCTAATGCTTTTGCAAATTCTTTTGTTATCAGCTGCGGTCTTGTGATAATTGAGCCGACCACCACGCTGTATGCTCCAAGTTCTATTACCCTTTTGCACTTGTCCGGAGTATTGATATTACCTTCCGCTATAACTTTGTGCTTTATCTTAGCAAGGATATCTCTCAATATTTCAAAATCATTTGATTCAATCCTTAGTCCCTCACTCTCCTTTGTATAACCGACCATAGTAGTTCCAATGAAATCAAAACCAATCTCATCTGCAAAAATCGCCTCCGCAACTGTGGAACAATCAGCCATAAACATTTGATTCGAATACTTTTTCCTCACTTCACTAAAGAAATCTTTCAAGCTCTTTTTTCCGGGACGCAGTCTCTGTGTCGCATCAAGTGCTATTATATCAACTCCTACCTCAACCAATGCGTCAACTTCTTTCATTGTAGGTGTAATATACACTTCGCTGTCATCATAATCTTTCTTTATGATTCCTATAATCGGCAAATCCACCTGTTTTTTTATCTCCTTGATATCAACAACGGAATTTGCTCTGATGCCACATGCTCCACCCATTTTCGCTGCTAGAGCCATTCTCCCCATAATGAAGTCTGAATGTAACGGTTCATTTTCCAGTGCCTGGCATGAAACAATCAGTTTCCCTTTTAGGTTTTTGATTCTCTCATTCATTTTTACTACCTCCATCTGAAAGTATATTACCACTTTTGAAAAATAATTTCAATATATCCAAGCTATTCTGATTTTACTTTCATAAACTTGCAAAAGCACCGTTAAAATCGCTATTTTTAGCCTGTATCATTTATGCATATCTTATATTATATTTGTCATGTAATCTTAAGTTATCAAAGGTATAACTTGACTGTTTTTTTGAAAAATAACTTTATACAATTAAATCACCCAATAAAAAGAGATACGAGTCTCCCCATATCTCTTTATCAAAAATATTTATCAAGGCAGTGAATTAAGGCAATCTATAGTAAGAAATACTTTAGTATAAACAATATCGACAGTATATACATAAGAGGTGTAATCTTTTTTGCCTTTCCTGTGCAAAGGTTGATGATAACATATGATACTATACCCATTGAGATTCCTTCTGAAATACTGTAAAAGAGCGGCATTGCCACTATACAGATATAGCAAGGAATGGCTTCTGACATATCACTAAAATCAATATGTACCACATTTGAGAACATATAAAATCCGACAACTATAAGAGCCGGTGCTGTTGCAAATGAAGGTATTGCAAGGAAAATAGGTGATAAAGCAATGAAAGTGCAAATAAAACCGCTGTTGTAAATGCTGTAAGTCCTGTTCTTCCGCCTTCCGCAACACCTGATGCAGACTCAACAAATGTGGTAACCGTAGTGGTACCAAGCATTGCACCTGCTGTAGTAGCTACGGCATCTGCAAGCAGAGCACCTCTGATATTCGGCAGCTTACCGTCCTTATCAAGCATACCCGCCTTTGTAGACACACCGATTAAAGTACCTATAGTATCAAACATATCCACAAAAAGGAATGCAAACATTACTACAACAAATTCCAGTGATGCAATCTTGTCAAACTGAAGCTTGAATAAAACCGGTCCGATGCTTGGAATACTGAGTCCGTTTGAAAAATCAGGTAATACACTGTAAAAACCGAGTGCAGGATTAGGAACATAGAGCCCTGAAAGCTGCGCTATAATTCCAAGTATCCATGTAGCCAGAATTCCGAGGAGGATATTTCCCTTTACCTCCTTTACAACAAGGAATGCTGTTATAAGCACACCTATTATTGCGATAATTACCGTAATTCCCGCATCATTGGTTGTAGCAATCGCACCCTCAACACCATGTACCTTATTGTATCCGTCAATAGAAAACAGCTCTACAAGAGTAGCACCGCCGATGACAATCTTGGCATTTGAAGTCCGATAAATGCGATAAAAAGTCCGATACCTACACTGACCGCAGACTTAAGGTTCCTCGGTACTGCATTAAAAATGGCCTCACGCACGCTTGTAACAGAAAGCAAGATGAAGATAATACCCTCTACAAATACTGCTGTAAGTGCGGTCTCCCAAGTATATCCCATGCCCAAAACTACAGTGTATGCAAAGTATGCGTTAAGTCCCATACCCGGTGCAAGTGCGAAAGGATAATTTGCAAACAATGCCATAAGCAATGTACCTACAAATGAAGCTATCGCCGTTGCGGTAAATACAGCTCCTCTGTCCATACCTGCCGCACTGAGGATGTTCGGATTGACTGCCAGTATATATGCCATTGTCATAAATGTTGTAATACCGGCTATTATCTCGGTCTTAACATCCGTCCCGTTTTCTTTCAGCTTAAAAAACTTTTCCATATATAGTCTCCTTTTTTTTATTATACTCCGGTATTCGGCCCGGAGTTTTATTTTTATAAGTCTTAGATTGCCGTTTCACTGCCTTTTGATATTTTAAATTTACTCTGCCTCAATATCTATGAATCTGTTCTCAAAAACATCAAATACTCCCCTTGCTGTCAGCTTTATCTCAGGAATGACAATCAAAGACATAAAAGTAAGTGACATTACAGGCTCAAGTTCCGTGTTTACACCAAGCTCATTTACAGCCTTTTCATGTAAACGAAGCAACTTTTTTGCGACTTCCTCGCCGCTCAAATCACTCATAAGACCTGCTACCGGAAGTGAAAGACTCTCCAAGATCTTACCGTCTCTTGCCAGAGCAAATCCGCCGCCGTTTTCTTTTATGTTTTCTATAGCAAGGTACATATCGTCATCATTTGTACCTATACATATAATATTGTGTGAATCGTGTGCAACCGATGCCGCTATTGCACCGCATTTGATGCCGTAGCCCTTTATTATTCCAAGTCCTACCTTACCTGTATTATGATGTCTCTCTATAACGGCGCATTTACAGGCGTCTATATCCTTATCAAAGGTAAAAAGTCCGTCACGTCTTTTTATCTTAATCTTTGATTTCTTTGACAATACTCCGCCTGCAATCATCTCTATCGCATAGACATCATCTGATTTAAGCCACATTTGTAGCATTTCTTTTTTGAAATTATTAAGGCAAACAGTATCGGATACTTCACTGATATCATATCTTTTTGTCTCTCTCAAATAATTCCCGGCTCTTGCCACCTCTTCACCCAAATAAATACGGATGATACAGGGAAATCGTATAAATCGTCAAATATAACAAGGTCGGCTCTTCTTCCCGGAGCAATAATTCCTCTGTCAAAAAGATGATAGCAGTCGCTTACATTGACTGTAGCCATAGAAAGTGCCATAAGAGGTGAAATACCCGCTCTCACCAAAGTACGCAGATGATACTCAAGGTGACCTTCTTCAAATATAGTTTTAGGCTGTCTGTCGTCAGAACATAACAGGCATCTTCTGAAGTTAAAATCGTTAATCCCCGGAATCAGTGCCTTAAGATTGTGACAGGCCGAACCCTGTCTCAGCTGTACATATATTCCCCGGCTCAGTCTGTCTTCCATCTCTTCAAGCGTAGAACATTCGTGGTCCGTATTTATTCCTGTGCAGACATAGGCGTTGAGACTCTTACCTTTAAGATTCGGACTGTGACCGTCTATAATCTTTTTATAACTCCCTGCCAAAAGTATCTTATCAAGTGCGATATCATCTCTTTGTATTAAAGCGTTAAAGTCCATAAACTCGCCAAGACCCAAAACATCGTCCGATATAATATCAGCTTTCATATCCTCAGCCGATATAACAAAACCCGAATCCTCCAGATTGGTAGCCGGAACACAGGAAGGCATCATATATTTTATATCAAGCGCGGTATTTTTTGCCGCATTTTGCATATATGAAAAGCCCTTAAGTCCGCATACGTTCACAATCTCATGCGGGTCCGCAATAACTGTGGTAGTGCCGTGAGGCACCACCATCTTTCCGAACTCTTCAGGCGTGGTATATGAAGACTCTATATGAATATGTGCATCCATAAGTCCCGGTGAGATATATTTTCCCGTTACATCTATCTCTCTTTCACCTTCATATTCGCCAAATCCCGCTATAAGTCCGTCTGCTATTGCCAAATCGGCTTTTAATATTTTGCCGCCGCATAAGTCCACAATGTTACCGTTTTTGAGTACCAGATCGGCCTTCTTTCCGCCTGCTGCCACATCTATCAGCTTCTTTAAACTGTCTTTCTCTATCATACCCCCTCCATGATAAAGTTTACTCTACTCCAAGCCTCTTTTTCATAGTCTTTTCAACCGCTACAAGTATATTTTCATAACCTGTACATCTGCAAAGATGTCCTGACAGCAGCTTTCTAAGCTCTTCCTTTGTATAGAGTTTACCGCTGTTTAAGATTTCTGTAGCCGACATTACAAATCCCGGTGTACAAAAACCGCACTGAATTGCGGATTCGTCTATAAATGCCTGCTGCAAATCCGAGATCTCGCCGTTCGGTCCCATAAGACCTTCAAGTGTCAAAATATCCTTACCTTCAGCCCATACTGCCAGATAGATACATGAGTTGAACGCCTCACCGTCTATAAGCACATTGCAGGCACCACATTCTCCTACTTCACAGCCCTTTCACAGAAGTAAGTCTGTAGTCATTTCTAAGCATATCTGTAAGAGAGCTTCTTACATCCACCATCTTCTCACATTTTTTACCGTTTATAGTACAAGTGACCAGTTTATATCTCTGTCCTGTCATCGACCGCACCTCCTGCCTGTTTTACAGCCTTTTCACAAGCTCTCTTTGCCATTACAACACCTATATGGCATCTGAAAGCCTTGCTTGCTCTCCATGAATCACGAGGATTTATATCATCAAGTACCTTCTGTGAGAAAGCTTCCATATTCTCATCATTTACTTCTTTTCCTCTTAGGAAATTCTCCGCACTAAAAACTCTCATAGGTATAGGACCCGCTACACCGTAGGCAATTCTTACATCCTCAAATATCTTTTTGTCTGCTGAAAGTTTTACATTCACGGAACAACCTGTAGTTGCGATATCCATCGCCTCTCTCATGGCATACTTTATATAGTGACCTTTATAACCTTCATAAGCTTTCTTAGGGATAATTATTGCAGTCTGTATCTCTCCCTCTTTCAAAGCCACAGTTCCCGCTTTTATATAGAATTCATTTATAGGTACAACTCTTCTGTAACCTTCTCCGGCTATCTCAACCTGTGCATCCCATGCAAAAAGAGTTGATGCGGAGTCTGCAGATGTCACTCCGTTACAGGTATTACCGCCGATAGTTCCTATATTTCTGATCTGCGGTCCGCCTATCTGATCTACAGCCTCACCAAGTACATTTATATACTTTTGGATAATAGGGTTCTTTGTGATATGTGAAAAGCTGGTCAAAGAACCTATTCTGATATTCTCATCGGCATCCAGGCAGATTCCTCTAAGTTCGTCAAGCATATATATACTTACAAGTTCCTTACCTGCTCTTTTACCCTCTCTTACCTGTACCAAAACATCGCTTCCGCCGGCAATAACCTGTGAGCCCGGATGTTCCTTTAGAAGTCTGCAAGCGTCATCCACACTTTCAGCCTCATATAAAGCTTTTATATCGTACATTTTTTCCTCCTACTTAAGTAAACCTGCTTTATCAAAATATTCAAACAATTTTGCCGGACGAAGCGGAATTTCATTTACTCCCACTCCTGTAGCCTGCATAACAGCATTTCTTATGGCAGGTGCTACCGGACATACCGGCGGCTCTCCCAAAGATTTCGTTCCGAAAGGTGAAGTAGGTTCAGGATTTTCCACAAATGCAGTCTCAAGATGAGGATGATCCATGGCGGTTGATAATTTATAATCAAGGAAATTATCGTTGAGCACTTTACCCGTCTTCTCATCTACAAGCTGAATCTCTGAAAGCGCATATCCTATACCCATGCTCATGCCGCCCTCTACCTGTGCTTTTGCAAGTGCCGGATTTATAAGCTTACCGCAGTCGTGTACATTGATTATCTTTACAAGCTTTGCCTTGCACATATCAATATCCACTTCCACCTCTGCAAAGCAGCATCCGAATGAATAAGCATTTGATTTTATCTGTGCTGTAGCCTCGGCTGTTATATGTCTGCTGTCACTTGTTGAATAGAGTGCTTCGGTTGCAAGATCCTTAAGTGAAATAAGCTCCATATTGTCGGTAGTTCTTACTATCATACCGTTTTTGATATCTGTGATTTCAGGAGGCATATTTGTAAGTATGTATGCATAGTCAAGAATCTTTTTCTTTAAAAGTCCTGCCGTCTTTGCTATAGAAAATCCGCCTACATAGGTCTGTCTTGAAGCATATGCACCTGTACCGAAAGGAGTAACATCCGTATCCTGACATGAAACGATATGTACATCCTCCACTCTGATTCCGATTGCCTCTGCCGCCATCTGTGAAAATGCGGTATCGGCACCCTGTCCGATTTCGGTTTCACCAAGCTGAAGTGATACGGAACCGTCCTGATTGAGTACAAGTCTTGATGATGAAGACTCAAGCGAAATAGGCCAAACCGCCGTATTATACCAGAACACGGCCATTCCGACTCCTTTTCTGATTCTTCCTGTCTGATTTGAATATTCTTTCAGCTTATTGTCGTAGTCCATATAAGCCTTACCCTTTTCAATACACTGTCTGAATGTATCGTAGTAGTTGACATTCTTTGAGAATCCGTCTTTAAAGCCTACAGGCATAAGGTTCTTAAGTCTGAACTCGATAGAAGGTATGCCCATTATCTTGGCTACATCCTCAGTATGTGATTCCACCGCAAACATTGCCTGCGGTATTCCGTATCCTCTCATCGCTCCGGCTACAGGCCTGTTTGTAAATACGGTGTATGCATCACCCTCTATATTGTCACATGGATAAAGCTGCGGGAAACATCCAAGTCCCTTAGCCGCTATTGAATGTCCGTGTGAAGCATATCCTCCCTGATTAGAGAATATTTCTATCTTTCTGGCTGCATATGTGCCGTCTTTTCTTACATGAGAAATTATATGGAACTTTATTCCGTGTCTGACTCTGTTTGCAACAAAGGTCTCTTCTCTGCTGCAATCAAGCTTTACAAGATGTCCGCCCACCTTGAGCGAAAGGAATGCACAAAGCGGCTCATACAAAATATCCTGCTTGTTACCGAATCCGCCGCCTATATACGGTTTTACTATTCTTACATCTCCCCACGGAATGCCGAGAGCCTGTCCTACAACTCTTCTTCCGATATGCGGAATCTGTGTGGATGCAACTACCGTAACTCTTTTACCTTCAGCATAAGCATAGCAGATAAAGTTTTCAATATGGCAATGCTGTACGGTCGGAGTCTCATACCATCTGTCAACTACCGTAAGTCCCTCTTCTTTTATAGCTTCCGCGTAGTTTCCCTTGCTGATACTTGTATGCTTTAATATATTGTTGGGATAATTTTTGTGTATCTGCGGTGCTCCGTCCTTTATAGCCTCAAGCACATCCGTAACTACAGGATACTCATCATATTCCACCTTCAACGCTCTGATTGCCTGGTTTGCAGCCACTTCATTTTCAGCTACAACCGCCGCAATATCATCACCGTAGAATTTGACTTCATCTGTAAGCAAAAGTCTGTCCGCCACATCCTGATGACCCGGGTCTGTAGACCAAGGATGACCTGCGGTAGGGAAGTAGTTTTTATACTCTCCCAAGTCAAAACAGGTAACAATCTTTACAACACCTTCAATTTTTTCAGCCTCTGCGGTATCAATTGAAAGCACTCTACCATGAGCTATTGTAGAATGCAAAATCTTTGCCACATATGCACTTGCATCACATAAATCGTCAGTATATTTTGTTCTGCCTGTGACCTTGTCAAATGCATCCACTCTGACAATACTCTTTCCAACCTCCATATCTATTCCTCTCTATTATAAAATTTGCTCTCCGGCTACATACTTGGCAACCAAAGAACACTCATCAGACAAGTATAAAAATCTTTCAAATCGCTTTCTTACATCATCTATTCCTTCGTTTAAAACACTGTCGTCTACGACCGATAAATCGGCTTCAAACCCCTCTTCAAATGCACCTACCTTTCCGAAATAAGACCCTGCAACTCTTGTAGCCATGGAAAAGACTTCAGCAGGTTCCAAAGGTCTTGAATTTTTATCTATATATCTCCAATAGAGCTTTGAAAGCCCTATTGCATCAACAGCTTGCTTAAGTATATTCAGTGAATATCCGGCCGCAATATCGCTGCCAAGTCCTACCTTGATACCCCTGTCTAAAAATTTTCTGACAGGTGCTATACCTGATGAAAGGCATATATTTGACTGCGGACAATGAGCCACAAACACATCTCTGTCTTTTAAAAGCTTCATTTCAGACTCATCGGAGTACACACAGTGTGCCATAACCGTAGAAAATCCGCTCTTATTTAGACACTCCCTTTTATCGTAAGCATCAAGATATCCTAAAGAATCAGGGCAAAGCTCTTTCACCCACTCCAACTCCTTGGGATTTTCAGACAAGTGTGATTGAAGCCCGTACTCACTTCCTCGTATCTTACCAAGCTCTCTTAAAAGCTTATCGCTACAGCTCGGTATAAACCTCGGCGTAATTATAGGAAATGTATTTTTATATCTTCCTTTGCAAATATCAAGCCACTCCTTTGTAGACTCTACCGACTCATCCGTACTCTCAACAAGATTTTCCGGTGAGTTTCTGTCCATATTTACCTTACCTACAAAGCACTTCAATCCGCTGTTTTCAAGCAAATCCATAAGCAAAACAGTCGCTTCTTTATGTAGTGTTGCAAATACAATCGCCCTTGTGGTAAAGCTTTTTTTAAGTGATTCTACAAATTTTGTATAAGCTTTTTTTGCATAATCTATATCCTTATATTTTGCCTCCTCGGGAAATGTGTATGTATTCAACCAGTCAAGCAACTCCATATCACTTCCGAGCCCTCTGAAGGGAAACTGCGGCGCATGCAAATGCATATCTATGAGCCCCGGAAAAATAAGGGCATCCTTATAGTCCACCACTTTCTCATCTTTATAGAAATCGGGAAGCATATTCTCTGAATATACATTAAATATAACATTATTCTTAATCAATATACAACTTTTTTCTCTTATACGGATTGTACACTTATCGGTACAATCTATCAAATTCCCCTTAACTATCACTTTTCCCCCTAAATAAAAATGAGGTGTCCAACATTGTGTATGGAAACACCTCACTAATCCCACAATGTCAGTGGGCTTATAGTCAATTATTACGGTAATTGGTAGAGACGCTCATCCGATTATGAGCATATATAAGTCCTGTACTAAAAATATTATTGTCTTATATCCAAGCAAATATTAAACTTAAGTCAATACTTATGTATATAATAACATCTATCTCTATATAAGTCAAACACTTTCTGTAATATTGCATAATTATATATCTCTACTTATTGATATATTCAATGAATTTTCAGTGTATTTTCCTTGCTGTTCTTAGTACTTTTTGTAAATTTTACCTAAAATATATTGATACACTTCCCTTGTATCGATATCTAAAAGCTCATCCTCATCCTCTATATCTACAAATAAAGTCTCGTCAAGATGCTTTTTGATTATTTTTTTACCGCCTTCATCATCCCCTAAGGAAAGTAATTCATCAAACCGGTTAGCCGAAAATATACATGGATTACCAAGTCTTTCCTTACATCTGACACTGCATATGCTTTTATTTGAGCTTTGAAACTCATTTATCATATTATTAATTGTTACAGGGTTTAAAAGCGGCTGGTCACATACTCCGAACATTACACTGTCCGAATGATTGATTTCTTTTAATGCTTTAACCGCCAGCTTTATAGATCTTGACTTACCGAGCTCCGGTTTATTATTGACAACATCAATAAATCCTTTTGATTTATAGTATTCAAGGATATCACGATCTCTGCTTACTATAACTTTATTTTCAAAGTTATATGCCCTTTCATATATCTTTTCCATATATTCATAAAGCTTTAATCCGTCTATATCCGCCAAAAGCTTATCTCCGCCGAATCTCTTACCTTCACCTGCAGCTAAAATGACCAAATCCATCAGTTCACCCTTGGATTTAACAAGCTTAAAACCGCTTCCAATACTCCGCCGCCTACGGCACTTGCCTTATCTGAAATCGTAAAGCAGTACTCTTTTTCGGCTCTCGGATCGACATCACCCGATTTCATTCCTTTCTTTACTCTTACACCGTCTTGTAAAAGTCCTCTGACTATTCCGTCAATATTTGCATATATAGGAGTTTCATCACAGTAAGCCAGCAAATCCCCGGACTTAACCATATCACCTATATGTACTGCAGCCTTAAAACTGCCGTCCGCGGTTGCTCTTATTATTCTTTCCACAGTGTAACCGCCTATATTTCCCGGAACCCCTGTATTCGGATAAGCGCTTCCCTTCCACAAAACTCTTCCGAGATTATGTCCGCGCTTGGTTTCCACTACTGCATGGCAGTCCACACCCGCTTCAAATCCCGGTCCTACTCCTATTACTGTGGAAGCGTCATTTTTCTTTGTACCGATATTTTTCTTAGCTATAATGGCATCTATTATTATATCGGGCTTATACTCCCTCATAATATCTCCGCTCTCATCCACAATTACAGCCACACAGTTTGACTTAAGTATAGTATCAACTTCAGATATATCTTTACAAAGTTTTGCCTTTATACCCTCAACAATCTGCTCTCCTTCATATATGGCAGGTGAGAACGCTACAGTTCTTCTGACTGTAGTAGGAACGGCAATATCCGACATTATCACATCAAATCCCGCTCTGAAAAATTTTGCCCCTATACCTGTAGCCAGATCTCCGGCACCTCTTATCCAAACTTTCTTATCCATCTTACTTTTCCTTCGCCAAAAAATCAAAGTCACAAAACTCTCTTTTACTTTCATAAGATGTTATAGCAACTCTGAAATTTTTTAGACCGCTTTCTTTACAATAAAATTCAATATACTTTTTTACTTCCAAAGCTTTTTGCAAATCAGTATCGCTGTCCGCCTTATTTATAACAAAGACGGTTCTTACATTATCGACTCCCTTTAAACATGCGTATTTGCTTGTCAAAATCCTTGCAGCGTCCTCACAGGTTAATATATGCTCACCCCTCCATCCGAATATATCATATGCTCTCTCATATCTGAAGCACTTTTCTTTTAAAGTCTTACCTACAGCGTCAATACCCATACATACTATGCATACATCGCTCTTTGGTATAACCGGCTCGTTTTCTTCTCTTGGTATTTTTATCGGAAGTCTCTTGGCTCCGTCCGCTTCGATAAGCACAATATCCGCATAATCTTTAAATTTCTCAATTTCAGACACCGGCAGTGAAGAAAGCTTTTTCCCCTCATCTATGCCTACAACTACAGGCCCACTGTCAAATGCGATATTGCAAAGTTCCCTTGCCGATTTTATCTCTACAAATTTTTCAGGTTTTACAATATGTGTGGAAGTGGTGATAATCACCCTCTTTCCCATATTTGCAAAAAAGTTACCGATATAAAACATGGTGGTGGTCTTTCCACCACCATCAACTAATGAAATCATCATTTACATTCCTGCCAATTTCTTTACATCCATATCCTTAGGTAAAATAAAGTTCATAATCATCGAAAGTACAAATACACCTGCAACAGAGTTTCCTGCAAAAATATCAGCTATTATCTTAGGAAAATAGTTGAATATATCAGGTGTCTGTGTAAATCCTATACCTATACTTATAGAAAGTGCGGCAATTATTGTATTTCTCTGATTGAAACCGCACTTACCGATCATATTCATACCGCTGACCACTATAGTACCGAACATCATTATTGTACAACCTCCAAGTACAGGCTGCGGCAATGTTGAGAAGAAGGCACCTATCGGCGGGAAAAGTCCTGCCAATATAAGTGTTAATGCACCGAACATTATGGTAAATCTGTTTACCACCTTTGTCATAGCGATAAGACCTACATTCTGTGAGAATGATGTTATAGGTGTACATCCAAGAAGTCCGGATACCGAACTCAAAAATCCGTCACATGCAAGTGAACCTGAAATCTCTTTTTCCGTGATATCTCTGTCAAGACCTCCTGCAACTACAGCTGTGGTATCACCGATTGTCTCGGCTGCAGATACAAAGAATACAACTACTATTGATAAGATAGCACTTATATTGAATACCGGCTTATACGGCAGTATTCTAGGCAATGCTATAAATCCTACTTCGTTTATAGTTTCCGCAAAATGTGAAAAATCGACTATTCCTGCAATACTTGCAGCAATATATCCTACTACCAGACCGAACATTACATTAAGCTGCTTCAAAAAGCCCTTTGCCAAGGCGCTGAATATAATACATGAAAACAATGTTATAAGACCTACTATCATGTACTTAGGTGCTCCGAAGTCATCCACATATCCGCCTCCAAAGCTCCTTGCGCCTACAGATAACAGTGAAAAACCTATAGTGGTAACTACACAGGCCGAAACTATCGGAGATACTATTCTCTTCCAGTACTTATATGTAAGTCCCAGACAACCTTCCACACATCCGCCGACTATTATCGCGCCTATCATCGTTTGATAATTAAAATTCGTAGCTATATAGGTCAGAGTCGCCACAAAGGTAAAACTCACACCCATAACTACAGGAAGTTTCGCTCCCACTCTCCACACCGGATACAGCTGTATCAGTGTTCCAAGACCTGCAATAAACATTGCACTTTGTAAAAGTCTTGCAAGCTCCACTCCGCCTATTCCCGTCTGGTCGCTTCCAAGCAACTTTGCAACTCCGCACACCATCGCTATCGGCGCCAAGTTTGAAACAAACATTGCCATAACATGCTGCAAACCGAAAGGAATCGCCTTTGCAACAGGAACCCTACCGTCCAGCTTGTAAATATTGTCCATACTTACATCCGGACTACTTGACTTTACACTCATTTCATAATCCTCCTTAAAAAGATATTATTTATCTTATACCTCCGCAGAGATAATATACTAAGGATCTGTAATAATTCCCCTAAAATAAACTATGATAAAAAGTATATAAGCACCTCGCAAATGTGAAGTGCTTATTATATTTTAGACTAATCTTGATTCGATTGTCTAATAAAAAAACTTTCTTTACATAATTTCGTATAAAAAAACTTCGCTTACGTTTATTTCTTTTTTTATATAATATCATTTTTTTGAGTGTTAAAATCAACACAAATATTATTCACTATATATGTACCTAAATATTTTTTAGATTTCCCGTTTGTTAAAAATCACAATATTTTTTAGGTTAATGCCATACCTTGCTTGCCTTGTCATACTGAGGTTTTTCATTCTTTATCAGCTCATCCACAATATCAGCCTCTTCAAAAGGTACACACCATGCAAGTCCGCAACCTGACGAAAGTTCCTTAGGAACAGGTATGAGCCTTCCCGGAACCTCTTTTTGTAAGCAAAGACTCTCAAACGCCATTGCGGCGGTAGTCGTCTGAAATGTGACTATATATTTCCAACTTTTCTCTCTCATTTTATTATTTCCTATCAACTGCAGCTTGAAGATATCTCCTTTATCGCTTTTATCGCCTCATCCACTTCTGATTCGGTGTTGAAGTATGAGAATGAGAATCTGGCTATACCTTCCTTTTTAGTATTAAAGGCCTCATGTATCAAAGGAGCACAGTGAGCACCTGCTCTTATTGCAATGTCATAGTCCTCTCCCAGACAGTCTGCGAGGTCTGCTGAAGGTATTTTGCCAAGATTAAAAGATACAATACTTCCATGCCTTATATTTTCAGGCTCACATTCTAAAGAATCTGTATCAAAATAAAACTTGATTCCTTCGATATCTTTTATTCCTTCATAGAATCTTTTTATAAGCTGCATCTCTTTTTTATGGATATTTTCCTTGCCGACCTTATTTATAAATTCAACACCTGCCAAAAGCCCTGCAATCCCCATAATATTTAATGTACCTGCCTCAAGTCTGGTAGGATACTCGCTTGGCTGACATTTATTAAACGACTGTACTCCGCTTCCTCCCACCTTGAAGGTATCAAGCAAAATATCACCGTTTATCACAATGCCTCCGGTACCTCCGGGCCCGAACAGTGACTTATGGCCTGTGAAGCAAAGTATATCTATGCCAAGCTCGGTCATATCTATATTTATACTTCCGGCACTCTGTGAGGCGTCAACTATAAGATACAGATTATGCTTTTTTGCCAACTTACCTACATATTCTATATCTGCAATCTCACCCGATACATTTGATATGTGATTGATGACTATCGCCTTTGTATTCGGGCGAATATACTTTTCAAATTCATTATATTTTAATCTGCCGCATTCATCTATGCCTACAAAGTCAATGCTTACACCCTTGGTACTCTCAAGCTTATAAAGAGGTCTGAGTACACTGTTGTGCTCGGTCACGGTACTTATTACATGATCTCCTTCATGAAGCAGTCCGAACAATGTTATATTGAGTGCTTCCGTAGCATTGGATGTAAATATAACCTTTGACGGATCGTTACTTCCAAAAAAAGCAGCCAGCTTGACTCTGGTTTCATATATCATTCTGCCTGAGTCAAGTGCCGCTCTGTATGCTCCTCTTCCGCTGTTTGTATAGTTAAGCAAAGCATAGTTTATAGCATCTATCACTTCTTTCGGTTTTTTGAATGTGGTAGCCGCATTGTCAAAATAAATCATTACGGTCTCACTACAAGGTCGGCATTAAGCAGATATCCTACGATATCATACATATTTGAGACCTCTCCCACACAAAGTTTTTCAGTTAAACCGTAGTTGTTTAAGCAGGCGCCGCATGAGTAAATCTTTGCTCCGGCATTTGCAAGTACCTTCAAATCTTCAATACTCTGTGAGCCCTCTGTAGTCATTCTTACACCTGTATTGTAGAATATTATCTTTGCAGGGGGAATGTCCTGCGAGCTTAGCGCATATATAAAGCCCTTTAAAAGAGTCTTACCAAATTCCTCATCTCCGTCTCCCATCTTATCGGAGTCAATCACAACTATTGTCTCTCTCAGACTTATTTCATCCTTTTGTGTAGTTGATACATTTATATTTGTATCCGCTTTGCTCTCGGAGTTCACGCCCATGGTAACAATGTACTCATTGTCGGACTTTTTTTCATAGCTGAATTCATAGTTTTTTTGTTTTGCCATCTTGTTTAAGTTTTGTACGGCAATCTCATTATCTACACTTACCTCAACCACTCCGCTGCCGCCAAGTTCTTTGATGGCATTCTTTGTCTTTACTACAGGTATCGGACAAGCGTCACCTAATGCATTTACTTTTATCATATTTACCTCTTTTCTACTTCACTACTTTTATAGCTACATCTGTTTTTTCTATTATCTCTCCGACTATTGAAGCCGGCAGATTTATCTTTTTAAGTTCTTCCAATAAAGAGTCCGCCTCATCCGCACTTACCGCAAACATAAGACCTCCCGAGGTCTGCGGATCGAATAAAATCTCTTCCATTGAAAAAGGGATATTGTCAAAAAATACTTTTTCGCCTACATGGTTTCTGTTTCTTTGGCCTCCCGCCGTTATCAAAAATTCATCTGCAAGTGTCTTGGCTTCTTCAAATACAGGCACTTTATCCGCATATATCACACAGGATTTATCATTATCCATCATCTCCAAAAGGTGACCCAAGAATCCGAATCCGGTAACATCTGTGCAGGCGTGAATATCATAATTTTTTGAGACTTCACAGGCGTACCTATTCAAGGTGGTCATTGACTCTATAGCCTCATTCAATGTCTTTTCGTCACACTCACCTATCCTTGCAGCGGTGCAAATGATTCCCACTCCCAGCTTCTTTGTGAAAATCAGCTTATCTCCCACCTTACCGGCATTGTTTGAATATATCTTCTTAGGATTTACCACTCCTGTAACACTGAGTCCGTATTTTACATCTGTGTCATCTATGGAATGACCGCCTGCCAAAACTCCGCCTGCCTCTTTTACCTTTTCAAGTCCACCGCGCATTATCTCACCAAGTATATTCAAATCACTGCTTTGCGGAAAACATACTATATTAAGTGCGGTCTTTACCTCACCTCCCATAGCATATACATCACTCAGTGCATTTGTAGCAGCTATCTGTCCAAAGGTATATGGGTCTTCAACCATAGGCGGAAAAAAATCCAAGGTCTGTACAAAGGCTATATCATCATTTAACTTATATACCGCCGCATCGTCCTTTGAATCAAACCCCACTATAAGATTTTTATCAAAGTTTTGTGCCGGCAATCTCTCAAGTATATGACTGAGTATTCCTGCACCCAGCTTTGCGGTACAACCTCCCCCTTTGCAATAAAGTTTATCCATATTTCCTCCTAAACCATAAGCAATTTCTAAAGTATTATAACTCATTTTAACCAAATCCTGCAATCTACTATAGAAATAAACTATAGCTCCTACAGGCATTTATTACACTTGTCAATCAATGAAAGATTTCCGTAATATTAAAGTCGATTGAACGAAATCTTTTTTATATGTTATAATTCACATTTGTAGTGATTTTTTTACTAATTTGTTCTTTTTTTAGGAGGAAATATGCATTTAAAAAAAGAATTTCTCTTGCATTTGCATCTGTGCTGATGATATCTTCATCACTTGCAACAAGTGTATTTGCGGAGACAACAATAAGAAGAAATGTTACAGCTTCCGTATCGGCTGAAACAACTGCCGCTGCCGAGAGCACAAGTGCGGATACATCAAACACCGCTTCAGGTAACGTCGGTACAGGTGAGGTATCATCACCTAATGAGCATATACCGTCTACCGTAAACAATGTTACAGTTCCGGAAAACTTGGACCTTGACAGTGTGGTTGCCAATGCGGGATTTAGCAATGTCGGTAACGGAAATACAAACCCTGAGCCTGTACTTGGTGAGACTCAGATGGTTCACTATGTTTTAAGAAATGCTGCAGGTCAGGATATATCTGCCGCAGAATCAAATACAAGTGCTCACGCTTACTCTAAGGACGGCTTCAACAATCTGTTCTTAGACCATTCAGGTATCGGCAGATATTATTTCAGAACTTACAATATAAAGACCGGTTGGTCAAACTGGATGAACTCAAAGGAGAATGAAAACAATACTGATCCTGAGAATAAAGTTCAGGCAGTTCAGATCAGAGTAAAGGGTTACACAGGTGTAAGAAGCGACCTTTATTATAAGGCTGTTTTAAATGACGGTACTGTACTTGACTGGGCAAAGAACGGTCAGACTCTCGGTACTATCGGTACGGACAGATATATCGTAGCTCTTAAGCTTACTCTTTGGGATAAGCAGACAGAGTTCACCGAGCCTACAAAGGTACTTATGGAGGCTCCTGTATATGAGGGTACTTACCTTGACGCCGACGGACAGGTTCAGTACTCATCAGCCAATGCATATACCGGATGGGCATTCTACAACAATGACCAGTACTATTTCAAAGACGGTGCAAAGCAAAAAGGATGGCAATATATTGACGGATACAAGTACTACCTTGACGAGAATACCGGCGCCGTTGTAAAAGACCTTGAGCCTGTTATGGGACTTCAGAGTTCTTATCAGATTAAGTTCAATAAGGCTACCATGACAATGTATATAATGGCTAAGGACGGCGACAACGGTTATATCATCCCGTTCAAGACATTTATGTCAACCAACGGACCTGCCACACCTGAAGGTACCTTCAAGACATATGTAAATACAGATGGAAAATAATGCATGACAATATATATTGCCAGTTCCTTTCAAGATTTAAGGACGGCTATATCATCCACTCACTTATCTACTATGATAAGGGTGATTCAAACAGACTTGATCCTGCTACCTACAACTATATGGATGATGCAAGATCCGACGGATGTTTGAGACTTCGTGCAGGTGATGCGGCTTGGGTTTACTACAACACACCGATGGGAACACCTGTAACCGTATACACAGACTACTCTACAAAGGGACCTGTAGAAAAAGACGCTATTGAGCAGCCGATACCTGCTTCACAGCACTTTGACCCGACAGACCCGATAATGCAGGGTAAATAATCAAACCTAATAAAGACCATGTGAAAGTTCAACTTTTGCATGGTCTTTTTTGCTTGTATTTCAGCCATTTCTCTATTAGAATACTAAGTAAAGAAAGTTGTATCTACAATTAAATACAGAAAGGAGTTATTTTATGGGTGCAAATTGGATCGTAACAGCTGTCGTAGTAGTTTATTTGATTGCCATGCTCTTTATAGGATGGTACTCATCCACCAAGATTAACAGCAATACGGATTTCATGGTTGCAGGAAGGCGACTCGGTCCGCTGCTTATGGCCGGAACTCTGGCGGCAACAGAAATCGGAGGAGGAAGCTCTCTGGGCGTAGTACAAAACGGTATGTCCGGCTACGGTTTAAGTGCGGCTTGGTACATTATAACTATGGGAATTGCCTTTGTCATTCTGTCATTTGTTGCTCCGAAATTCCGTGCGGCCACGGTAAAAACGGTTCCCGAGTATTTTCGAAGAAGATACGGTAAGGGAGTCGGGACTTATAACCGCCGTTATCATGTTGCTTCCGCTGGTAGGACTTACTGCAGGACAGTTTATCGCTTCTTCGGTTATTCTCTCCACCATGCTCGGACTCAGTTATAAGGTTTCAGTTATTATAGTGGCTGTGGTCGTAACCATCTATTCTATTATGGGAGGTCTTTGGAGTGTAACCTTAACCGACTTTGTACAGGTATTTTTGATTATCTTAGGTATGCTTGCCGCAGTACCTTTTGCGCTTGGGTATGCCGGAGGATGGAATGCGGTTGTTTCAAATGTTCCTAAAGAAACTATGAATATCTTTGCAAAATATGATCTGTTCGGAATTGTTTCACTGGTTATAATGTATGTCGGAACCTTCTCCGTAGGCCAGGAAGCGGTATCCCGTTTCTATGCCGCAAAGAATGAAACCGCCGCAAAACAGGGTGCTTGGCTTGCGGCTTTGATTAACTTTATTTACGCTTTTATCCCTACAGTACTCGGTATTATTGTTCTGGCTCTTATAAATATGGGCAAATTCTCAGATAGTGAATTTGCGACTGTCGGTGCAAGATACGCTCTGCCTATTTTGGCGATTCGTACAATGCCTGCAATTATCTGCGGTCTGCTCTTCTCAGGTGTAATTTCAGCCACAATGTCAAGTTCGGACTCGGATCTTCTGGGAGCAGGTTCAATATTTGCCAACGATATTTACAAAATATATATCAGACCTAATGCAAACAGCAACGAAGTCATGAATGTTACAAAGATTACTATGATTATAGTTGGAGTACTTTCAATGTTTATCGCACTCTTTAATACACAGAGTATCGTATCCATATTGATGTTCTGCTTCACACTCCGTGCGGCAGGCTCCTTCTTCCCATATGTACTTGGACATTACTGGCCGAAAGCGTCTAAAGCCGGTACTATCGCTTCTTTGCTTTGCGGAACGATTGTGGTCGTATACCTTGAACATATTTCAAAGGGCTATCTGTTCGGCTTACACTTCAGTCAGGCAATTATCCCGGGGCTGGTATTTGCGTTTATCGGATTTATAGTATTTTCTATAATATTCCCACCGCAAAATCAGACAACCGAACTTATACATGAAGATGACGATTGATGTAATTTAAAAGGGGATGTGAAAAAACTCTATTGAATTTTTTCGCATCTCTCTTTTTGCAATTATTGTGTATAAATGACTGAAATCATACGCAAAAAAAGCGCACTCCCCCTACCCCATAGAAATTCTTTTTTTGAATCTATGCGGCAGTTCTGTTTCTCATCTTTTTTTTCTGATATTTATATAAATTATGGCCTATCGCCACGAGTAAAACTTCCAGTTTGACTGAATGAATACCTCTTCTGACAATTCTCTTGTACCAACGGTCGCTTTTCATAATTCCGAAAGTGCCTTCTGCTTGTATCGAACGGTTCATTCTTAATAACGCACCGTGGATACTTTCCAGGTTTTCGATTACTTCCCGGTGCATGGAAGTTAGTTCCTTATTGATCCGAACGGTTCGATTCTTATCTGTATTCTTACATTTCTTTGCATATGGACATCCACTACAGTCTTCGCATTCATACAGTTCTTCCTTGCGCCCGTACCGATTTCCCCTCACATTTTTTCTGCATAAAAAACGGAATGCTTTATCGTTAGGACATCTCATGACTCCTTGCTCATCGATTCTGAAGTTAACTGCACGAAATGGATCTTCATGATATTTCCGATCCTTAGTTTCCTTTTTAAACATTGGAAATTTCATATACTTTTCAATTCCGTTCTGTTCACAGAAAATATAATTGTTATATGAGCCATATCCGGCATCTGCCACAGGATATTTGGGATAGAATCCATAAGTTTGTTTGAAGTGCTCCATCAAAGGAACAAAGCAATCCATATCCGAACGATAATGGTTCACGTCAACAACTGCAATATATTCATCTGCTACACCAATCTGTACATTATATGCCGGCAGAAGCTGATCATTGCCCATGTAATCTGTTTTTGATACGCATAAAGGTAGCTGAGGTATCTGTTTTTAGAGTAACTGTTTCTGTCAGGACCACAGATTTCAATTTTTTGTATGTATTCTTGAAGTTTCTGACAGAAAGTAGTCAAGTGTTCATAATGACGCTGTTCTTTGGATTTTCGCTTTCCGCTTCCGTAAACAAATGTACTTGTATCCAGTTCCCATAAAAAGTACTAGCTGCTCAACGATTTCATTCAGATAATCCGGTACATACTCTGTGTTTGTTGTGATCTGCACCCCGCTCCATACGATTTCTGCATTAATTTCCTCAATCTCCGCAGTGATTTTTTTCGTAAAAGCTTGTAACGGAACTTTTCCGTAGCCTTCTTCCATACCCAGGTATACTTGTTTGCGTTTGCTTCAAACTTGGAGCCGTCAATGTAGAGATGTTGCAGATCTACATGCTCCTCGTTAAAAGATAGCATGATTGATATCGTTAAAAAAATGTTTTTCAATCTTATCTTTAAGTATTTTTATTGATGAAATATCCAAAGGTTCTGTATGATGGAGTCCGGTTATCCATGAGATACATGAACCTGATATTAACTTTGCAGTTGTCTTCCAGTTTCTCAGAGAGCAGTAACCGCTAGTCATAAATCCGAAAAGTACTGTTTTTAACATGTTGACCGGATTATATCTGCGTCGTCCGGTTGTGTACTCCGGAATATCCGTCAGATACTTGTTTAAATCGATTCCTCCTATCAATCTGTCAAATGTTAAAACAGGATCCAGCAGATCCAAACAATCTGAAAAAAACAGTGGTAAATATCCTTGTTTTGAATTACAATAAGTGTTAGGTAAATTTTTCATTGCAAGTTAATTTTACCACAAAAATAGGACCTTTCGCATGAGCGGATGGTCCTATTTCTTTTAGGGACTTATTTCACAGCCCCTAATTTGTCTGAATTTAGTTTGTTTTTTGTCTGAACTCTTCCCAAATCTTGTTGTGAAGCTCATTTGCCTCATCACTGATATTTTCAATAAGTTCTCCGTTTTCAATAAGTGAAGCCTTATCCTCAGGGAATACTATAAGATTCTTCCAGTCATCTGATACATACTGCTCTGCCGCCTTGTTTGTAACAAAGTAGCCGATATACTCAAAGCACTTTGCCGCAACTTCAGGCTCATTGATATAGTCAAGGAACGCATAAGCCGCTGCCGAGTTCGGTGCCTTTGAAGGTATAAAGCTTGCCATTACACCGAAGCCAAGACCCTCTTTCGGGTAAACCGCTTTAAGCTCAGGATTTGCCTTAAGTGCCTGACTTACCTGTGAAGTATACATAAATGCGGCTCCTACCTCACCGCTTAACAAATAGTCCTGAAGATTGTTGTCATTGATAAGACGAATGTTGGGAGCAAGATTCATAAGCTTATCTCCTGCCTGCTGTATCTGTGTCAAATCATTTGTATTGAAAGAATATCCTAAAGTCTTCAGTGCAATACCGTCTATTACACGATAATTTCCTACAATACCTACATTTCCTGCCAACTCAGGCTTCCAAAGATCCTCATAACCTGTAATCTCCGTTTTTACAGTCTCAGGATTGTATACAATCAACGGAATTCCTGCACCGTAAGGCAGAGTATACTTGTTGTCAGGGTCATAGAACTTACCTTGGAACAGCGGATTGATATTGCCGTATGTAGAAATCTTTGACTTGTCAAGCTCGGTTACAAGACCGTCCTTGATAGCAAGCTGTACTATATAGTCATCTGCCACAACTACATCATAGTCACCGCCCTTGGTCTCTTCAAGCTTTGCAAGCATTGTCTCATCCAAGTCGAAGTTGGTATAATTTATCTTTACACCTGTCTTTTTTGTAAAGCCGTCCAACACTTCCTGTGGGAACATACCGTCCCAAGTATACAGATTAAGTGTAGTTCCCTTAAGACTCTCATCAGCCTTCCCCGCTTCGCTGCTTTGAGCCTGTGAAGAAGCCCCGGCACTGTTACCGCTCTGTCCGCAACCTGCAAGTGCAAGTATCGCACCAAGGCCTAACAAACCTAATACCTTAGATTTCATTTAATTACCTCCAAATAAATGTTGTTGAAAAGTTATTCTTTCCTTGTTTTTTCTGAAATAAATATGATCAGCACGGTAATCACTAAGATAACAGTAGCAAGAGCATTTATTTCAGGGGTAATACCGGTTTTCATCTTTGTGTATATCTTGATTGCAAGAGTATTCACAGAAGGACCGGTAGTAAATATAGATATTACCACATCATCAAACGACATTGCAAACGATAATAACAATCCCGATGCAATTCCAGGCAATATATATGGTAATGTCACATCTCTAAAAGTTTCAAATTCACTTGCGCCAAGGTCTCTTGCCGCCTCCTCAAGTGATAAGTCCATTCCCATAAGTCTGGCTCTTACAATAAGGAATACATAAGGCACACAGAATGAGGCGTGTGCAATAGTCATTGTCACAAAACCGAAAGGCAAGTTCATATATGAAAATATAGCCATAAAAACCATTCCGAGTATAATCTCAGGAATCATTATAGGCAGAGATGCAAAATTACTGATAAAATCATCAAAAATAAGTTTCCTTCCTCTCATTGCAAGTGCCGCACTCACACCTATTATAAGGGCCAGAACACATGCAAGAAACGCAAGTATTATACTGTTTAAAAGTGCTTTCTTTATATCTCCGTCTCTTAAAAGCATCTTATACCAGTCAAGTGAGAAACCTTCCCACACGCTTGAAAGCTTTGACTTGTTAAAAGAATATACCACAGTCAAAATAATAGGGAGATAATTTAAAACAGTTATTACAGCCAGAAATATAACGGCAGCTTTTGATACCTTTTTCAAAACAATCCCTCCAATTCTCCTGTGCCTGAAATTCTTTTATATATCCTAAGGAATAATGTGGTGAGCAACATCAGTATCACACTGAGTGCCGCCGCAAAAGGAATATTTCTAAGCTTTGTCAGCTGCTCCACAATCACACTGCCTATAAGCACTATCTTGTTTCCGCCGAGAATATCGGAGATATAGAAAAGTCCCATACTCGGCACAAATGTAAGCACCACTCCGCTTAATAATCCCGGCATTGTAAGTCTTAGCGTAACTGTAAGGAATGCCTCCATTTTGCTTGCACCCAAGTCTCTTGAAGCCTCTATCAGACTCCAGTCCATCTTTTCCACACTTGAGTAAACCGACAGTATCATAAAAGGCAGCAAAAAGTATACCATACCTACAAGTACGGCCGGATATGTATATAAAAGCTTTAAAGGTGACTTTGTTATTCCAAGGAACATCAAAAGTTTGTCAAGTACACCGTTGCTTCTGAAGATAATAATCCATCCGTTCAGCCTTATCAGTCCGCTTGTCCAAAACGGAATCATAAGAAGCATCATCATCCTTCTCTTCCACTTCATATCAAGTCTTCCCATAAAGTATCCGAAAGGATACCCTATAAGTATAACAAGCAGTGTAGAAGCCAGTGCAAGTTTTAAGGACTGCAAAAATATATTCAAATAAAAAGGTTCAAATACCTTCCTATAATTGTCAAGTGTAGGTGTAAGGTCAAATCCCCATGTACTTGCCTTGGTCAAAAAGCTGATTACCACCATATATACAAGCGGTAACACTACAAAAAGCAGTGTGAAAGCGTATATAGGTATTCTAAGCAGATATTCTTTTATCTTTTTATTTTTCACCTTGTACCTCCACCATATCGTTCTTATCCCAGCCGATACTTATCTCATCTCCGATTTTCAGGTTTATATTCATACCCATATGTGATGAGGTGATTTCCTGTCCGTCTTTTAATCTTACCTTTACTTTGGAAAGTCCCGCCGTAAAACTGTTTTCTATAACCACTCCGTCATAGTCTCCCACTCCGAGTCTTACATGCTCCGACCTTATTGCAAACAGTCTTTTACCGTCATTATACAGATTCGCTCCGCCTACAAACTCGGCTACAAAGGCGGTCTTCGGGGTATCATATACTTCACTCGGAGTACCGATCTGCTCAATATTGCCGTTTCTCATCACCACTATCCTTGACGACATATTAAGAGCTTCTTCCTGATCATGTGTGATGTATATAAAGGTTATTCCAAGCGCCTTTTGAAGCTTTTTAAGTTCACTCTGCATCTGTCTTCTAAGCATAAGGTCAAGGGCTCCCAAAGGCTCATCCAGTAAAAGTACGCTTGGCTTATTTACAATGGCTCTGGCTATTGCCACTCTTTGTTTTTGTCCGCCTGAAAGCTGTGACGGATTTCTCTTTTCAAATCCTTCAAGCTGTACAAGTGAAAGTGCCTTTTCCACTTCAGCCTTTATCTCGTTTGCAGGCATTTTTTTCAATTTCAATCCGTATCCGATATTCTTTTCCACATTCATATGTGGAAAAAGAGCATAGTTTTGAAATACCGTGTTTACATCTCTTTTTTCAGGTGCAAGCATTGTGATATCTTTGCCGTTTAATACCACCTTGCCGCTGTCAGGTGTCAAAAGACCTGCAACTATTCTTATCGTAGTGGTCTTTCCGCATCCGCTTGAGCCCAAAAGAGTGACGAACTCTCCCCTACCTATATCAAGAGAGATGTTTTTTTAAAAACATTATCTCCGTCAAAACTTTTTCGATATTTTTCCAAACTCAATATAGTATCTGTCATTTTTATAAATTCCCTCCTAGGGTTATTCGATTTTAAACAATATTATATTATGATACCATTTTTTTCAACCGTAAATCACTAAAAAAATATTATTTTTGTCCAAACTTTACTTTTACAAGTTACAATGCTAAAATATAAGTATTATTTGATTGGAGCATTAGTTATGAATAACAAGATTAGGACAGACGCGGTAGACCATCTATTTGACGCCATCCTTACATTAAATGATAAAGAAGAATTATATACCTTCTTTGAGGATGTTTGCACCGTAAATGAGTTGCTCTCACTCTCTCAAAGGTATGAAGTAGCAAAGATGTTGCGTGAGAAAAAGACTTATCTTGAGATTGCTGAAGAAACAGGTGCTTCTACAGCCACTATCTCCAGAGTCAATCGTTCTTTAAATTACGGCAACGACGGTTATGACATGGTCTTTAAAAGACTCGGGCTTTTTGAAAAGAATACCGCAAAATAAATCGGAGTTTTTCTCCGATTTTTTTATATCAGTCCCAGTGCTTTCTTTGCCAGCTCATCCGCCAAATCGTTGTACTTATCTCCGGAATGCCCCTTTACCTTTATAAAGTCCACATCTACATGCCTGCTTGCATCTTCATAAAACTTTACATACCTTCTTGTACCTTCTTTTTTTGCTTTCCAGTCACCGTTACACCACTTTTCTATTCCCTCGTAGTCATAGAAAATACTGATACTCTTTATATTATGATCCATGCAATACTTCATAGCCGCCATAGAGCCTTCTATCTCACCTGCAACATTTCTCATATCGCTCATATCATCTTGTTCAAACTTTTTAAAAAAGTGAAGCTCCTCTTCTCCGTGCATCATCACCATTCCGTAGGAATATGACTTTGTGGTATCGTCATAGCTGCCGTCCACATATGCAAAGGCCTCCGACTGTTTTTCATCCTCTTTATCATCATTACCCTTTTTTACACCTGCGTTTACAAAGTCAAGCGCATCATTTTTATTTGTAAAGCTTTTGTATGCGGCACCTGAAAATCCGCTTACGGCGCTTTTACACTCATCCCAGGTTGTAAATACTCCGGTCTTTCTTCCCGCTTTCACCGCATAATATTTTTTTGCCATAGTATCTCCTACTTCCAAAACATCTTCTTTTCTTCTTCGCTTATATTCTCTACAAACTCTCTTTTTATCTCCAAAAACTGCTCGATATTTACCAATACCGAACGCAATGTGGCTCTGTCTTCAAACTCCGTAACGGTTTTCGGCAATTCACTTGATCTATGCTTTTCTTTAACAAAGTATAAGTCAAGCAGTGCATTCACGGCATTGTTCGACTCATGAAGCTTAGGTATCAAATTCTGTAAAAAAATCGGCTATATCTCTTGCCTGTGCAGGCCTTGAATTAATATCGCTTCCCTGCATAAAGATATATCTTAAAACCATTATCTGTGATTTTCTCATCTCCATATAGTCGATAAAATATTTCAAGTCATAGCTGAGTATATTGTCTTTGTCTGTATATGACTTTGCAACGGCGTCATCTATTATCTTTTCCAAGGCATCAAAATCATACTCAAGTTTTTCCTTCTCATCCTTTAAGAATACCACAAGTTTATCAAGTATAATCCTTATCTCATCTTCTATTTTTGCCTGATACTCTCTTATATGTGCAAGGTTTCTCGGCATATACATATTTAAGATTATACCTACTGAAGCTCCTATAAGCATAAGCAGTGCTTCATTTCTTACAACGCCTATATTCATATACTTTTCGGACATTATATGTGTGACCAACACCGCACAAGGCGAAAGGCTCTCATACATTCCTAAGGCTATACATATAGATACAAAGATCAAAAGATAACATATAAACGCAGGCACATTATAGCCTATAAGATTAAATGTAACAAAGGCTATAAACATGGACACTACAAATCCCGCTATTCTCTTTAATGCAATCTTGATGGTGGATTTCTTTGTATCCTGTATACTGAGCAGCGTTATGATTCCTGCCGAGCTTACATATTTTAATCCCAAAAATTCGGCAATTATTATGGCAATACCGGTACCGATTGCAATCTTTAATACTTTTTATAAAATTTATCTTTTTAAAAAAATCCATATACCTCCAAATTATTTTTTTAAACTTAATGCCGTCTTTCTTACCAGATTGTATACACCCGGCAAAAATACTCAAACTTTATAAAAAATCTCTCTCTGAAATCAAGCTCCTTATACTCATTTTTGTACCGCTTTGAAAGAATATTTTTAAAATCTCTCACATTTACATAGGTAAGAAAACGTAGTCTCTTTTTGGCAGCCTCCACCTCACTGTGAAAGCGGTAGTCTGAGTCCTTATCATATGCCTCATACATCCGCTTCATATTTTGATAGTAATCTTCCTGCTTTTTCTTATAGTCTCCGCTAAACTGTGAAGCCGTCCAAGATGTAGGCACTCCCATTCTGTATACACTCATCACTCTGTCAATATAGTAAGCGTCACCGTATTTTGCAGATATTATCTGCATAGGAATATCACCCACCTTACAGTCAAAATAGTACTGCGGCAGGCTCTTCATATACTCACTTCTAAGCAGCAGCGATGCCGTAGGATAGTGTGTCCTTTTATTTATCACTTCCTTTGCGCCGATTCGCATACTTTTCTCATACGGTCTTATAAGATCAGGCGAAAAAGTGTTGTCCAGATTTTCAACCTTGGCGGCATGAAAACAAAAGCTTATATCCTTATTCTTATCAAGAATCTCTACCTGCATCCTAAGCTTCTCATCGTCACACCAGTAGTCGTCTCCCTCACACATGGCTATGTACTCACCGCTTGCCCTTGGAAAGTTATATACTCCGCTGGGATTGGTCACCCCTTTTGAATACATATTCTCATCGTGATAAATAGGCTTTATAATATCAGGATATTTTTTTTCATACTCTCTTATAATATCCGCAGTATCGTCTGTGGATGCATCGTCATTTATCAAAATCTCTATATCAAAATCCCTTTTCTGTGCCAGAAAAGAATCTATAGCCTTTTTAATATACTTACCGTGGTTGTAGGTAATACAGCATATACTTACTTTCATATATCCACTTTCTCTTTAAAGGCATTCATGCCTATTATAATATTCTCTCACTTTCAAGGCTTTTAAACCCCAGTATCATACTATAGCATAAAATAATGTCTTATAGTTAATTTTTAAAATATTTTATGAATTTTAATAACTTGTAGATATATCCCCTCTGTGATATCATTACTACATTGGAGGCGGATATGACAAAATATACTTTACTGCAATGGATTGCATTTTTTTACATATATTGTTTTTTCGGCTGGTGCTTTGAAAGCGGATATGCGAGTATCAAAAACAAAAGACTTGAAAACAGAGGGTTCCTTAGAGGGCCTTATATACCGATATACGCTTTCGGTGCCATATTTGTACTTATAATTACGGACTCGTTTCAGGGAAATATCTTAGAGGTATATTTTTCCGGAATGATTGCCGCAACCGTACTTGAATATGTCACAGGTTATGTTATGGAAAAACTTTTCAAAGTAAAATATTGGGACTACAGTGACCATAAGTTTAATTTAAACGGCTATATTTCACTTTCCACCTCTATAGCTTGGGGCTTTTTATCCGTTGCACTTACAGATTTTTTGCAGGTAAATGTATATAAATTTGTCTCCTCATTGACTAAGACCACACTGAAAACATCCGTAATTATTATAAGTATTATATTTTTTTCAGATTTGCTTCTGTCTGTAAAGGCGGCATTCAGCCTTGCAAGAGCATATGCAACTCTTATGAAAGCCAAGTCTGAATTTGGTGAGGTGGGAGCGAAGCTTACAGGTATGGCCGAGGGCTTTGTAAGTGAAACTCAAAGCAAGCTCACAAGTATCAGAGACAGTGTATCCAATCAGGTAAACAAAGCCAATGAATATATCTCAGGCGGAAAAATAAGCCTGTCGGCGTTAAAATCCGATATTGAGGACAAACTTTCCTCACTTTCAAACTCGGTGGCTTCAAAATCACCTGCATATCTTGAATTAAAACGCAGATATGAAGTAGCAAGAGAAAAATATAACCTCAACTTCCCGAAAATAGGCAAAGTGATGTCATTCTTTATCAGAAATATGATTAAGGGTAACCCGGGACTGAATAAGAAATATTTGGATCAAATGAAGGAGCTTGTTGAAATCAGAAAGAATAATAAATAAAAAACTGCGAGTAAAATCGCAGTTTTTATAGGCTGTATAATTAATGTTGGGGTTGGGTATTACCAATCTCGACATTTTTTATTATAATAAAAAAACCTCCAAGTCCCCAGTTCAACTCAAAAAACTATACTTGGAGGAGGTGTCCATATGAACGACCTAAATAAGATTTTATGTATTTATGATGTAAATGTCAATGTTAATTGTGTAAAAGACGATGATATTTCGTTTTTTATTACTACTGACCCTAAACCTCATAAATGCCCGCGATGCAGTAACCAAACCGCTAAGGTACATGATTACAGAATCCAAAAGATTAAAGATATACCCTTTCAAGGTAAATCTTGTACACTACACCTTAAAAAGAGACGTTATCATTGTCCTAACTGTGGCAAACACTTTTACGAATCATATGATTTCGTTTCAAAGTATATGCATAGAACTCAAAAGGCTGACCAAGTTCATTGCTCATTCTTTCCATAATGTAATAACTATTAAGGAGGCATCCGACAAAGCTAATGTCTCTACACATACTGTATATAAGATACTTGGTACACTCAACAATTCATCTGATAGAATTGGAGAAGCTATATCAATAGACGAGTTTAAAGGGAATGCCGGAACCGAAAAGTATCAAACTATTGTTGTGGATCCTATAAAACACAAAGTGCTTGATATACTCTACTCAAGAAAGAGTGCATGTTTGGTTGAATACTTTAAGTCTCTTGATAAGTCAAAACGCATGAATGTAAAATATTTCTCATGTGATATGAATAAGACTTTCATAGATATGGCTAAAACATACTTTCCAAATGCTAAGATAGTTGTTGACAGGTACCACTTTATAAGGCAGGTATATTGGGCTCTGGAGAATGTAAGAAAGAATGTACAAAAAGAGCATGTCAAAGACTCTTAGAAGGTACTATAAGCGAAGCAAACACATCATTACGGCGAGAAAATCAAATCTGTCTGAAGAAAATAAGGCGGCACTTAATCTAATGTTAGAGTATTCAGAAGACTTAAGGAAAGCACACTTCATAAAAAGAGTTGTTTATTAAGCTACTTGATGAAAAGTCATACTCAAAGCAACGAGTGCTACTTCGCGAATGGCTGCTTGAGGTGGAAAGTTCCGGTATAAAAGAGTTTAATGCGGCAATCACAGCATTTAGAAATAATTACAAATACATCTTAAATTCACTTAAGTATCGACATATATCAAATGAACTCTACAGAAGGGTTTAATAACAAGATAAAGGTACTTAAAAGAATATCTTATGGTGTACGTAACTTTACATATTTTAGGAATAGAATTTTAATGGCAACAGCTTAAAAAAAATGACTGGGGACGAGGTCTTTTTGTTGTGCAAAAAAATATTTATCAGACTTTAAATATATACTGCCCGGCAAAATGGTGAGTTCAAAAAAATTTCAAATATAAAAAGTGGGCTGAAAAAATCAACCCACCCCAACACTTGACAAAGAACCTTTTTATATAAATTCTTTTGCCAAACTTAACAAAATCGACTTTTCATTGTTAAGCGGATTTTCAATCACTTTCTCTAAAAGAAATTCCAAAACCTCACCGATTTTGGGACCTTTTGAGATACCGATGTCCATCAAATCCTTACCTGTAATATCAAGCATACTGATTTCATATGCATGATTTTCCTTCAGTATCAGACTGTACCTGTTCTCTATAGTATCTATTTTATCAAGAATATCAACATTCTTTTTATCACTCTTTAAAATTTCAATATAGTCACAAAAAAGATCCGCTCCGATTCTGTGCAACGACCATCTGATATCTTCATCAGAGCTTGGCAGCGGATTTTTCAACTCTTTTACAAGCAAATATGCATTATTCCTTGTGGCATTGTCGGACTTAAGTTCAAACAGTATCTTCTTTACAGCTTCCGCATTTTCAATATTCTCTAAAAAAGCCGCCCAGTACATATGTTTCTTATTAGGAAACTTTCTCGGATAAAAATCATATATACTTTCATCAAGCTTTGCAAACTCTTTTCCGATATATCTATAGAGTCCACTTATATAAACCGTTTTGATATTTTGTGCAAAATCTCCACAAAGCGACTTGTTCAGCTCCACAAAGATTCTCTCCTTGCTGACCTTTGACAAAAGCTTAGCTTTTTCTCTTATTGCCGCAAATGTATCGTCATCTATTTTAAACCCGAGCTGAGCTGCAAATCTGACTGCACGAAGCATTCTCAGTGCGTCTTCATCAAATCTCTTTTTTTGCATCACCGACAGCCCTTATGACACCGTTTTGCAAATCTTTCCTGCCGCCGAATAAATCTACAATACCTTTATTATGTGAATACGCCATAGCATTGATTGTGAAGTCTCGCCTGCACAAATCCTCTGAAAGATTCTTACTGAACGATACGCTGTCAGGATGCCTGCCGTCGGAATAATTACCGTCTATTCTGTATGTGGTCAGCTCATATCCCACACCGTCCATAAGCACCGTTACAGTACCGTGTGCAATACCCGTATCAAATGTCTTTTTAAAGATTTTCTTCATATCTGCAGGTAGTGCATCTGTGGTGATATCCCAATCTGTAGGGGTCTTATTTAGGAGGCTGTCTCTTACACAACCTCCCACTGCAAAGCCTTCAAAGCCATGCTCTTTCAGGCGCTCTATGATATTTTCAACATTCTTAGGTAAATCAATTATCATCCTTAATATGCTTTTCCCCAATATACCATCTTCTTTGCCTTCTTGCCGCAGCAAACACATACATCGCTTATCTGCTCCTGTACCTCAGGCATACATCTTGAGGTGGCACCTGCCACTTCCTTAATCTTATCCTCACAGGCTCTGTCACCGCACCACATAGCCTTTATAAATCCCGGCTTATTGTCTGCAATATCCTTGAACTCTTCCATAGTTCTTGCTTCATATGTATGTGCATCTCTATGTGCAAGTGCGGTCTCATACATATTTGTCTGAATATTTTCAAGGCATTCCTTAGCGTCACTTTCAACATTGTCAAGTGAAACAAAGCTCTTCTCTCCGGTATCTCTTCTGACAAATACGCATTGGTTGTTCTCAATATCCTTAGGTCCGATTTCAATTCTTAAAGGAATACCTCTCATCTCGGACTCTGCAAACTTAAATCCCGGACTCTTCTCGCTGTCATCAAGCTTTACTCTGATACCGGCTGCCTTCAATCTGTCATAAAGAACGTTTGCTGCATCAAGTACTCCTTCTTTATGTGCCGCTACAGGTATTATATTTACCTGTACAGGCGCAATATGAGGAGGTAACTTAAGCCCTGAATTGTCACCGTGTACCATGATTACGGCACCTATTATTCTGGTGGTCATACCGAATGATGTCTCAAATACAGGCTTTATCTGATTGTCCTTGTCTGTAAATGTTACATTAAAAGCCTTTGCAAAGCCGTCACCGAAGTAGTGGCTTGTACCTGACTGCAACGCCTTACCGTCATGCATCAGCGCTTCTATCGTATAAGTAGCCTCGGCACCTGCAAACTTCTCCTTATCTGTCTTTATACCTCTTATAACAGGTATTGCAAGGTCTTTTTCAAAGAAGTCCGCATACACTTCAAGCATCTGTACAGTTCTGTCATGCGCCTCTTTTGCGGTAGCGTGAACGGTATGTCCCTCCTGCCATAAGAACTCTCTGGAACGAAGGAAAGGTCTTGTAGTCTTTTCCCATCTTACTACGGAGCACCACTGGTTCAAAAGCTGCGGAAGATCTCTGTAACTTTTTACCACTCTTGAATAGTAGTCACAAAACAAAGTCTCTGAAGTAGGTCTGACACAGAGTCTTTCGTCAAGCTTCTCCATTCCGCCATATGTTACCCAAGCCACCTCAGGGGCAAATCCTTCCACATGGTCGGCCTCTTTTTGCAATAAACTCTCAGGTATAAACATAGGCAGATAGCAGTTTTCAATGCCTGTCTCTTTAAACCTTCTGTCTATCTCATTTTTCATGTTCTCCCATATAGCATATCCGGCAGGTCTTATTACAAGGCAACCCTTTACACTGGTATAGTCCACCAACTCCGCCTTAAGTACAATATCCGTATACCACTGGGCAAAATCGGTGTCCATGGAAGTAATCTCTTCTACAAGCTTCTTTTCCTTAGCCATTTTTATTTAATCCTCAATATCTTCCTTAATTTCTTTTTTCTTTCTGATTACAAGATCAGATTCGGCGTCATCAATCCTTCTCTTTAAATAAAGGTAAATAATGATGCCTACAATGAATAATATAACAACCAATGCAATCTCAACTATGTTTCTTATTAACATTGCCCCTCGATTTTTCTCTTCTCTTCTTATTTATCCATTTGAATGCATCTATCATAGGCAAAAGTACAATCGCAATCCACCATGTATATGCACCTGCAGCCAAGATTGTTACACCGTCATATCCGTTAAAGCTTCTTGAAGCCTTCGCACTTTCAGCCTGAACCGGTGTGGTGTCAACCTTTTTTCCCACTGCTTTTGTATTATTTTTATCTTGTTTTTGTACAGACTTTGTTTCTACAGAAGCTGTACTTTCAGTCACCTTTGACTCATTCGTTTTTTCTAATGTACCGACTTTTGAATCCGGGGTTTTTGTATCTGTATTAGCATTTTCCTTTTTTGAAAATGAACTATCCGTTCTTCTTTCACTTACCTTACTCTTTCCGGTGTTACCTTCAGAGTTCTTTTCTATCTTTTTATTGTCGGCATCACTGAGAGTATTCACAGTACCGACTACAGACTGTTGTGTGGCCGCTTTACTTTCTGACGGCAGTGTTTCATCACTCAAAGTTTTAGTATCACCGTTATTATTTGCCGGTTCAACATTTCTTTTTTTCTTTGAACTGCCGTGATGTTTATTATTTTCAACCTTTGTAGAATTATCCGTAGGCCTTGACGGCTGTGATTCCTCCGGTAATGACGGTTCAGGCTGTGAAGGCTCAGGTTGTGACGGTACTACAGGTAAAACCGGTGTCGGCATCAATCTCGGAATACTTTCAAACTCTACATGAAAAGCACCGTCATCGGATGTGTATCCTCTTTTTCTCAGTCCGTCTTCAGTATATGTAGGTTCCTTTACAACCACCCACTCGCCATGTGTATCATCTGCTGTCTGTCATTCGGTATCTCATTACCGCCTGTTGTATTATTATGTGCAGCGTTGCTGCCGGTATGTACATTCGCTCCGACGTAATAATTATTTGTTCCAAGCGGTGACGCATCGGCAATTACACCGTTTATCGCTATAAACGCAGTTGCAAGAGCCAACGCACCCATCGCTTTATATTGTTTTTTCATTCTATCACCCTATTGCATTTTCTTTCATTGCCTCTTTCAATCCGCCGTAGTACTTTCTACCTACCGGAATCTCAGTGTGATCAATCAGTGTAAGTCCGTCATAAGCGAATGTCTTTATATACTGCAATGCTACTAAAAATGATCTGTGCACTCGTATAAAACCTTTTGTAAACAACAAGTTCTCAAGCTTTCCTATTGTGGAAATAAACTCAAAACTTTTGCTTCCATAGTACACGGTTATTATTTTTCCTCTAACTTCAAAATATTTTATATCGTTGATTGCGATATTCCTATACTCACCTATACCTGTAAAGAGCATATACTCTTTTGACTTTTCGGATGCCGTCTCAAACACATCCTTTATTATCTTTACAGTCTTGGTGCTGTCAGTCTCACCCTTCACAATATAATTAAAAGCCCTCACATCAAATGCTCTCAATATATGTTCTTTTGAGACTGTAGTAAACACTATTTCGCCGATATATCCCTTAGAACGAAGTTTTGATGCTGCCTCCATACCGTCAAGTCCCGGCATATTTATATCCAAAAACATCACATCAATAAGTTCCAACTTATCTTCCAGTTCAAACAGCATCTGCTTGGCGGTTTCAAAAACCTCAAACTCCGCATCATAGCCTTCAGACTTTGATATATGTGTGGCGATTTCTAACAAATTGTTTCGTTCTATTGGATTATCATCACATATCACTACTCTCATAATCCAAAACCTTATATCTTATTTATTTTTGACCTTCTCCAAGAAGCTGTTGATTCTGTTTGTAGGTGTCAACAGACCGCTTATAGTGGAATCATGGTTCAGATTGTCAATAATAAGCGCTACATACTTGCTCATCTCAATACTGTGATAATAAGGTCTGCTCAAAAGGTCCGGTGACTGATATACCAGGTTGGTTGTAAATATACCGTCTATAATACCGTCCTCATAGTACTGATCAAATCTTGCAAATCCGTTTGTAAAGAGTCCGAATGTGGCACATACAAAAACTCTTTTTGCTTTTCTCTTCTTGAGTTCCTTTGCCACTTCCTGTACGCTCTCTCCTGAGGATATCATATCATCAATGATTACAAGGTCCTTGCCCTCTACATCCGCACCCAAAAACTCATGTGCGATAATCGGATTTCTGCCGTCCACAACCTTGGTGTAGTCTCTTCTCTTATAGAACATACCCACATCCAGCTTGAGCATATTTGCAAAGTAGATAGCTCTTCTCATACCGCCCTCATCAGGTGAAATGATCATCATATGTTCTGAATCCACCTGAAGGTCGGGGAAATGTCTTAAAAGTCCCTTTGTATACTGATATATAGGCTGAACGGTTTCAAATCCCTTTAAAGGAATTGCATTTTGTACTCTCGGGTCATGTGCATCAAATGTTATGATGTTTTCCACTCCCATATTTGTCAGCTCCTGCAGTGCCAATGCACAGTCAAGTGACTCTCTGCCTGTCTTTTTATGCTGACGGCTCTCATATAAGAAAGGCATTATTACATTTATTCTTCTTGCCTTTCCGGCTATTGCCGCAATGATTCTTTTCAAATCCTGAAAATGGTCGTCAGGTGACATATGATTTATTTTCCCTGAAAGTGAGTATGTCATGGAATAATTACATACGTCTACAAGCAAATATAAATCGTCACCTCTTACAGACTCCTCGATAGTTCCCTTCGCCTCGCCTGAGCCGAACCTTGATATGCTTGATTTTATAATATAGTTGTCCTTTTCGTACTCCGAGAATAAAAGTGTACCCTTATGCTCACTTTCTCTCTCCTTACGCCATTCAACCAAGTAATTATTTACTTTTTTTGTGAACTCCTCCATACCCTTAAGCGGTATAAGCCCGAGCGGACCTACAGGAACAGTGTCTATTTTTTTATCTTCGTATAGCATTTTTCCTCCATCATAACCTTGCTCTAATATCATTTCCGTACAACCTGATATAGATGAAACTTTTCCTTATACGTGATGTAACTCTCTCACTATAGGTGTCTCTCATCTTTTCAAGACTTAAGTTGGTCGATATTATAGTAGATTTTTCGGTGTTAATCCTACGGTTTATTATATGGAAAAATTCACTGGTTGTAAAGTGATTGAAAAGTTCCGAGCCCAAATCGTCAATTATAAGCATATCACATTCATAAACTTCCTTTACAAGCAGCAAATACTTCTGTTCTTCACTCTTTTCAATATTTACCTTTACCAAGGTCTCAAACAGCTCTTTGGCACTCAAATAAATAACCGAATAGTATCTGTCAAGCAGTACCTTTGCTATGCAGTTGCTCAGATAAGTCTTTCCGACTCCCGTACTGCCGCTGAATACAATACTTCTTCTGTCGTTTTCACCCTGTTTGTTTGAAGATACTTCATTCTTATTTCTGTCGGCGTTAAAATACTTATCCGTAAACGCTTCACAGAATTTTTTTACTCCGTCCATATACTTGGCATTTGTAATATTTTTGTGAAGGCAGAAGATACTTATCATCGTAGTACTTAAATGAAAAGTTATCGAAAATTTTTCTTTACTCAATATATGTTCCAAGTTCGATTGCGCATATAAAAGCTTTCTTATCTTTGCCTGCAGACAGTGGCATTTCTTACCCTCTATATAACCTGTATCCTTACAGTCGTTACAATCGTACTCCATCTCCATATAGTCTGTTGGAAAACCTGCTTCTGTTAAAAGTATCTCTTTTCTTTTTTTGATATCATCAATATCTTTTTTCAGATTGATACTTGAAAAACCTCCGGACTTTAAGCTTTCTTTATACCTTGATACTGCAAGGCTGCCGGTTGAAGAATTGAGTTCTTTCATCTTAGGTATCTTTTCATAGACCTCCTCTATTCTTCTGACCTGTGCAGCTCTGTTGTTTGCTCTTATGTTTTCATATTCTCTCATTATTGCATTATATGAGGAATTGTCTATAGCCATATATCTCCTTTACAACTGCACTACAGCTTGTTCAGCTCATTCATAAACTTATCTTGCATATCGGAGTCTATATTGTCATTCCTTTGTTCAAAGTTGTTGAACTTGGATGTGGAAGCTCCTCCTGCAGGTATGTTTGTACTCTTTACCTTCTCGCCATGCTTCTCATCAAGCGCCTTTATATCGGCAAGTGTGCGAACATTCTCCTTATACCATCTGGTAAGTATACCGTCCGCATAGGTAAAGCTCTGTGAGGAAGTATTGAGTACGGTTCTGCTGATAGCTTCCACCACTATTTCAGGGCTGAAGCAGTACTCGTCAAACCACTTCTTTACAAACCTTGACTCTACAGGTGCCAAAACTCTGTCATAAATTCCGAACGCCTTAAGTACAGCTCTGTTCTCATTATAGAACTTTACATTGTCCTCTTTGGCTTCCTCCACTGTGGTGATGCCCTTTTCATGTAAAGAAAGTGCTATCTTTTCGATATAGCTGATATTCTTCTTTCCCTTTTGTACGGAAATCTCCGCTATATACTCCAAAAGATCCTTTGACATTCCTATAACATCATAAAGATAAGCCAGCTTCTCTGTATCTGTAGGTGTAAAAATCTTCTCAGTATATGTCTGCACAAAAAAACCAACTCCTGAAAGTCCTCATCCGATCTTAACTTTGTCAAATCCACAAGACTTCTATCAGGAAGCTTAGGAGGTTCGGGCTTAGGAGGGTCAATTACAGGTTCTTCTTTTTTTCTTCAACTTTTTCTTCGACTCTTTCCTCTGTTTGTATCTCCTCTAAAGCCGCTGACTCATTCTTTGTTATGTCCGACTCGCTTTCACCTTCCTGCGTATTTTCATCCGCACTTTTATTTATCTGTCTTCTCTTATAGATTTCATTTGCGGCATTTAAGATGCGTCTTGCCTCTTCAAGTTCTTCTTTAGAAGGAAGGTTCTTTGTAAGAAGAATCTCTTCAAAGTCGTCTTCCTTGCCGAGCTTTGCGATATTTTCTTCTCTCTCGATAAGTATACCGATTTTACACCAATACGCTATCGCTCTTTCAACATCTTTTATGGTAAGTTCAAGGGCGTCAGCTATGATCTCGGGATTTATCAATCTGTCAGCATTTCTCAGCATAAAAAGATACACTTTTATATAATCGCCGTTTGCCTTTAGCATATATTTATCTATAAATTCTGACGGCAAACTTACAATACTTGTTATGTCCGCCTTTAAAAAATCGTACTTCATAGCTCTCCCTTTGTTTTAAATCTATAACTTTATAAATTATTTTCCAAGTAAAAACTCGCCCACTCTTAAGATATCTCCGGCACCCATGGTGATAAGCAAATCACCCTTTTTAAGCTCCTCCAAAAGATAATTTTCTATCTCATCAAAAGTCTCAAAACTTGTAGCATTTCCGCCAAGTTCATTTATCCTCTTTGAGAGAAGATTTGAACTCATACCGAGATTATCAGTCTCTCTGGCAGGATAAATCTTTGCGATTATTACCTCATCCACATCCTTCAGCGCATTTGCAAAGTCGTCAAAGAATGCCTTTGTTCTGGTGTATGTATGCGGCTGGAATACCACAACAAGTCTGTCATGAGGATATCTCTTTGCAATATTCAATGTGGCCGAAATCTCACTTGGGTGATGTGCATAGTCGTCAACTATTGTGATTCCGTCAAGCTTTCCCTTGACCTCAAATCTTCTGTCCACACCCTTAAACTCCAAAAGTCCTTTTCTTATATCTTCGATACTTACTCCAAGTTCAAAGGCAACACAAATAGCCGCCAAGGCATTGTATATATTGTGGTTTCCTCCTACACAAAGCTTTACATCCTCATATGTCTCTTCTTTATGTACAAGGTCAAATGTAGGATATCCCAAAGCGTCGTATCTTATATTTGTTGCATAGCAGTCACTGTTTTCAGTTCCGTATCTTACTACATTGCCCTCAAACCCATGTGTGATTTCTCTGTTGTTTTTAATCTTGTCATTTATTATTATACAACCCTCAGGGCTTGTATTTTTTACGAAATTCTTAAAAGAGTTCCTGATATCGTCCAAATCCTTAAAGAAATCGAGGTGATCCTCTTCTATATTTAATATAACACCTACTGTAGGATATAACTCAAGGAAACTGTTTGTATATTCACAGGCTTCCGTAACGAATGTGTCACCCTTACCTATATAAATATTTCCCTTTATCTTCTTTACAATACCGCCTACAGAGATGGTAGGGTCAAGTTTGTATCAAGTAATATATATGACAGCATAGAGGTTGTGGTGGTCTTTCCATGTGTACCGCTTACTGCTATGCTCTCTTTAAACTTTGACATTACATAGCCCAAAAGCTCTGCTCTGGTCATCATCTTTATATTCTTTTCTTTAGCCGCAATAAACTCAGGGTTGTCCTTATGTATGGCAGCCGTATATACAAACAAGTCTATATCATCACTGATATTCTCTCTTTTTTGTCCTACAAATATTTTTACGCCTCTGTCTTCAAGATCCTTGGTCCTGTTGTTTGCCTTTGTATCGGAGCCGCTCACTTCAAAGCCCTTTTCCAAGAGTACTCTTGCAAGTCCGCTCATACTTATACCGCCGATACCGCAAAAATATATATGCTTTATATCATCAAATCTAATTTCTTTCAAAATCATGCCTCCCGGGTTTATCTTATTTTCTTGTTTTCTTCTTTTTCACACTGTAACCGAAAGTACCGAGTACCTTTGACAGCCCTATGTACTCTCCATGATTATATACTACCATGTCGGCTTTTGTCAGGTCAAATTTGTTTTTTTCGTCCATATATTTTGCATCTACATTTACGGCAACCACTTTTGCTATAAACATATGATGTGAACCGAGCTTCAAGATGTTTTCCACCTTACACTCAATACATACGGGACTTTCCTTAACAGACGGAGCAGCTACCACTTTTGATGGCAACTGCTCTATCTTCATAACCTTCCATTTATCGATATCTCTACCTGATTTTACGCCACATTCATCTGCCGTTTTTGCCAACTTTTCATTTGTGAGATTGATGACAAACTCACGTGACTTTTTTATTATATCATATGAATATCTGCTTGGTCTAAGAGAAATATACACCATAGGCGGATTTGTGCATATGGTGCCTGTCCAAGCCACGGTGACAATATCGCTTCTTTCACCGTCACTGCAACTTACCATTACCACCGGCACCGGATACAACATATTTCCCGGTTTAAAATCAATTCTCATTATTCTTAAAAATATCTCTTTTTTTATTTTTTTCTCTGATTATTATCAGATTTTCTGTCAGTTTTTTGCAAGGTGAAGTTCTTTGCAAGCCTTTCCTTTTTTGATACATCCTTTGAAATTTTCTCTTTTTGAGTCTTTTTCCTTAGGTTTATCTTTATTTAATCTGCCGCTCTTTTCTCTTACATTCTTTTCCTTGCCGTTCTTGTTTTTTGGAAACCTTCTACTCTTAAAGTTTCTTTTTTTCTTCGGCTTTTCACCCAAAATCTCACAGATTTCATCAATGGTCTTTGCCAAAGTTTTTTTCATCTCGTTGACTTTGATATCCGCATACTTTTCATAGAGCGGTGTTCTCTCAAGGTAGAGGTCTTTTAAAGTCTGGCCTTCTTTTAAAGTGATTCCTCTTTCTCTCAAATCTCCAAGCCTTGACTTTATAGCGGTATATGAAAGCTCCAAGTATATTACAACACTGATTTCTTTCAGATGTTCCATAGCCTTCTCGCCGTATACCACACTGCCTCCCGGAGATATGATACTGTCCGTCACATCAAGTGAAGCATTGACCTCATCTTCTATTTCTCTGAAGCCGTCATCTCCATGCTCTTTTATAAGCTCCTTTAAAGTTTACCGTACTTTTCCTGAATTACTATATCGGTATCTACAAACTTTTTCCCAAGTCTCTTAGCTAAAACCACTCCGACAGAAGATTTACCTGATGCAGGCATACCGATCAATGTAATATTAGTCTTTCTTCCCATATCTCTCCTACATCTGTATTCCCACTACAAGACTCGGTACAAGCTGTTTCTTTCTTGATACCACCGATGCAAGTTCTATAACCCCGGCATCGCTGACATCATAACTTCCCTCTTCCAGTCTGAACGCCTTCATTACAAGTGACATAGCACCCTGGCCTACACATATAAGTCTTGTAGACTGCTCCAATATATTGGTCAACATAAAGAACATCATATCTTCTTCGCTGTTTTCGTGAAGCTTTATAAGGAAAGGCATCAGTCTGCTTTCTATCTCACTTAACTCTTCTTCATTGAGCGAGCTTATCTGTCCTATTCCTATGGTACTCTTTCCAAGTGCAAATGTCTTATAGTCCTGATGGAATATCTGTTCGTCGGTCTTTCCCTTTAAGTTGCTTGCCGATGCAAACATCTGATTTGCATACTTTTCTATATCTATACCTGCAATCTTGCAAGTGCAAGTCCTGCCGCCTTGTCAACTGCAGTACAGGTAGGCGATCTGAAAAGCAATGTATCTGAAATAATTGCGGAGCACATAAGACCGGCTATATTCGGCGGTATCTCAACTCCTTTTTCCTGATACATCTGATATATAATGGTGGATGTACAACCAAGCGGCTGATTTCTGAAATAAACAGGTCCGATAGTCTCTATTGTACCCAGTCTGTGGTGATCAATAATCTCAAGTACATTTGCATGCTCGATTCCGTCCACCGCCTGACTTCTTTCATTGTGGTCAACCATTATAACTCTCTTGCCCTTGGCTCCAAGTAAGTTTCTTCTTGAGAACATACCCAAATACTTGCCGTGCTTGTCAAGAACAGGGAAGTCTCTGTGTCTTACGTTTGCCATTACATCCCTTACATCATCTAGATAATCCTCATTTTCAAATGTAATAAGATTCTCAGTCTTCATAAAGTAGTTTATCGGCATAGACTGATTGATAAGTCTTGCAACGGTAAAACTGTCATATGCAGTTGTAATAACTGTGGTACCGTGGTCTTTTGCAATCTTTTGAATAGTCTTTGAAGCACCTGCACCTTCACATACTATTATACAGGCAGCTCCCATCTCAATAGCACAAAGCTGCATCTCATACCTGTTACCGAGTATTACAAGGTCGTCCTTTTCGATATAAAACTCCATCATATCGGGATTTGCGGCTGCCACTACCACCTTGCCTTCATTAAAGTATGCTTCTTCATCTCCTACCACCAAAGTACCTTCCAAAGTCTCAATGATATTTGAATATCTGGTATTTGCTTTTGCAAGTATTCTGCTGTCATAGATGTTCATATATGAATTTGCAATATCACTTACAGATATTATTCCCTCAAGACCGCCGTCTTCATTTACTGTAGGCAAGGTCACTACATCAAGTTCCTGCATCAGTGACCATGCCTTTTTAAATGAAATATTCTTATCAACACCCTTTGTATGCTTTATATCGATATCCTTTATCTGGGTCTTGACACTTTCAGTAAGCTTAGGCGGTTTAACCTTGAAATAATTCAATACAAATTTGGTTTCCTCATTGATTTCTCCGGCACGCCTTGGTGAAAATTCCCCCTCTTCAGTTTTTGACTTTAGATCGGCATAACTTATAGCCGCACAAATTGAATCTGTGTCCGGGTTTTTATGACCCACTATCAATGTTCTAAGCTTTGACATAATTTCCTCTTAACTAAATATTTTTTCAGGGTATACTCCCTTATCCACTAAGGCTCTTATTGAATTTACAACAAGCTCCTTATCTTCTTTATAGGTTACTCCGAACCACTTGTCGTGGCTCTTTAATACCTCCACACTTGCCTTTCCGGATTTGATTGCTTCATCTATCACTGAAGGCAGGAGGTATTCGCTTTTTAACTCATTTGTCATACTCTGTAAAAACTTCGGAAAGCCTTCCTCAAGAATATCCAAAAATTTCGGTGTAAGCCCCCACATATTCATTGAAACAATATCGTTCAAATCCACATCTCTTTTTTGCTTGTTTTCATCCACAGCACTCAAAACGCCGTCCTTTAACTCTATATCAAAGGTCTCAGTCACATCTGCAAGCTTGTTGTTTTCATCAGCCTTACAAACTCCTCTTGTAACTCCTCCGTTGTCCGAGAGCGTGTTCTTTAAAACAAACCCCGCCATACAAAGGTCAAGCTTCTCGCCGTTTTCCTTCATATGATTCTTCATATAGTCATACACTACCTTAAAGCCCTCTTTACCGTAGTAATCATCTGCATTTATTACTATAAAAGACTCCTTTACAAGTCCCTTTACGGAAAGTAGTGCCTGTCCTGTTCCCCACGGCTTAGTCCTGTCTTTCGGGCAGATAAAGCCTTTCGGCAGGTCCTCAAGCTCCTGAAAAGCGTAGTCCACATCTATATATTTTTTTATTCTGTCTCCGATAATCTCTTTAAAATCTTTTTCAAGGTCATGGCGTATAATGAAAACCACCTTGTTAAATCCCGCTTCTTTTGCGTCATATATCGAATAGTCCATTATAATCTCGCCGCCCGGTCCTACAGGTGCCAGCTGCTTTATGCCGCCGCCGAATCTTGAACCGATTCCTGCCGCCATAACCACTAGTGTTGCATCCATGTTTTACTCCTCTGATGAATAGTTAGGTGCCTCTTTGTTATATGTATATCATGTGGGTGGCTCTCTCTTAAAGATGCCGCACTTATCTTTATAAACTGTGCACTCTCCTGCAATGTAACGATATCCTTTGCACCGCAGTAGCCCATACCTGAACGAAGACCGCCAAGAAGCTGGAATACGGTATCTTCCACAAGACCCTTATATGCCACTCTACCTTCTACACCCTCAGGCACAAGCTTCTTCGCATCGGTTTGGAAATATCTGTCCTTGCTGCCCTTTTCCATAGCCGCAAGTGAACCCATACCGCGATAAACCTTATACTTTCTGCCCTGATAAAGTTCAAAATCTCCCGGAGACTCGTCACATCCTGCAAACAGTGAACCCATCATACATACATTTCCGCCTGCCGCAAGCGCCTTTGTAATATCTCCCGAAAACTTGATTCCGCCGTCCGCAATAATAGGAACACCGTATTCCTTGGCTACGGCATAGCAGCTCATTATTGCACTTATCTGCGGCACACCTATACCTGCCACAACTCTGGTGGTACATATTGAACCCGGTCCTATACCGACCTTAACACAATCCGCACCTGCCTCTATAAGTGCCTTTGTAGCTTCACCTGTAGCCACATTTCCCGCTATGACCTGAAGGGTAGGATATTTTTCTTTGATTTTCTTAACACAATCTATTACATTCTTTGAATGTCCGTGTGCCGAATCAAGTACCACAACATCCACCTTTGCCGCTACAAGCGCATCACACCTTTCAAGCACATTTGCCGTGATTCCAAGTGCCGCACCGCAAAGCAGTCTCCCTTGCGAATCCTTTGCGGAATTCGGATACTTTATCTGCTTTTCAATATCCTTTATTGTAATAAGCCCCTTAAGGTTTCCGTCTTTATCAACTATCGGAAGCTTTTCCACTCTTGCCTTTGCCAAAATTTTCTTGGCTTCCTCCAATGTAGTTCCCTCAAGTGCGGTAACCAAATGGTCTTTAGTCATGCACTCCGATATCTTCTTTGTATAATCTTCCTCAAACTTTAGATCTCTGTTGGTAATGATACCTACCAATTTCTTTCCTTCGGTTATCGGAACTCCTGAAATTCTGTATCTGGCCATAAGTTCATTGGCATCAAAAAGAGTATGCTTTGGCGAGAGATAAAAAGGGTCTGTAATAACGCCGTTTTCCGAACGCTTTACTTTATCCACCTCGCCTGCCTGTTCCTCAATACTCATATTTTTATGGATTATTCCGATACCGCCCTGTCTGGCCATGGCTATTGCCATTCTATGTTCTGTAACTGTATCCATTCCTGCACTCATCAAAGGAATATTTAATTTAATATTCTTTGTTAAATATGTAGAAATATCGATCTGATTTCCTATAACTTCCGAATATGCCGGTTGCAATAATACATCATCAAATGTGATGCCTTCCCCTATGATTCTTGCCACTGCTTTTTCTCCTTTTTCGGATACAATAGTACCGGTCTTTAGTGATACTTAAAAAACCGAAAGTACTAATAAACAATAATTATTTTTCTCACTAGTCTAACAAATACAAACTGTACTGTCAATCTTTAGAGTCTATACTCATTCCGATGTCATTTCTCATATATTTGTTTTCAAAGTCTATTAACTTTGTTGCCTCATAGGCCTTATCTCTTGCCTCTTTTAAAGTAGGTGCCTTTGCCGTAATGCCGAGAACCCTGCCTCCGTTTGTAAGCACATCACCGTTTACTTTTTTTGTACCTGCGTGAAATGCAAATATATCAGTCTTTCCTTCAAAGTTTTCAAGTCCTTTTATTTTCTTACCTTTTTCATACTTAAGCGGATAACCGTCACTTGCAAGTACTACACAGACTGCCGCATTGTCCTCAAACTTAAGATCAATCTTATCAAGACATCCGTCAATACATGCCTCAAATACATCTATAATGTCGTTTTCCATCCTAGGAAGCACTACCTGCGTCTCAGGGTCTCCAAATCTGGCATTGTACTCAAGTACCTTTACCCCGCTCTTTGTAAGCATCAGTCCGTAGAAGATAATTCCTTTAAACTCTCTGCCCTCGGCTCTCATAGCATCCACAGTCTTTTGATAGATATGTTCCTTACAGTATCTGTCTACCTCCTCGGTATAGAAAGGACTTGGGCTGAAGGTTCCCATTCCGCCTGTATTAAGTCCCTCGTCGCCGTCCTTTGCTCTCTTGTGGTCCTGTGCCGAAGTCATAAGGGCATAGTGAGTACCGTCTACAAATGAAAGTACACTCACCTCTCTGCCCTGTAAGAATTCTTCTATAACTATAGTATTTCCGGCGTCACCGAAACTCTTATCAATCATAAGCTCTTCGATACCGGATTTTGCTTCTTCAAAATTTTTACAAATCAGAACTCCCTTACCAAGAGCAAGTCCGTCAGCCTTTAAAACTATAGGATAATTTGCCGTTTCCAAATATTTAATTGCTTTTTGCGGATCGTTAAAGTTTTCATATGCCGCTGTAGGTATACCGTACTTTTTCATAAGGTCTTTTGAAAACGCCTTTGAACCCTCCAATATGGCGGCATTCTTTCTCGGACCGAATACCCTGAGTCCCTCAGCTTCAAATCTGTCGACTATACCGCCTACAAGAGGGTCGTCCATACCTACTACGGTCAAATCAATCTTTTCTTTCTTTGCAAAGTTAACAAGTGAGTCAAAGTCCATAACGGATATTGCGACATTTGTTGCATTTCCTTCCGTGCCTGCATTTCCCGGTGCCACATAGATTTTAGGATTTTTCTTACTCTGTGCCAATTTCTTTACGATAGCGTGTTCCCTTCCGCCACCGCCTACAACTAAAATCTTCATAAAACTTCTCCATTTGCAATCATTTCAACAGCTTTCGGTAAAATAATCCACTCCGCCTCTTCCATCACTCGTCTTTGTAAACTCTTTGCATCATCACCCGGCAATACATTTACCGCCTTTTGAATTATTATCTTACCCGTGTCTATTCCGGCATCCACAAAATGCACTGTGGCACCGGTTACCTTGACACCTCTTTTTAATGCCGCCTCATGTACCTTAAGTCCGTAATAGCCCTTACCGCAAAAACTCGGTATCAGTGAAGGATGAATATTGATTATCTTATTTTCAAATGCGTCCACTATATCTTTTGAGATATTTACCAAAAATCCTGCCAGTACTATAAGGTCGGGATTTTGACTCTTAAGTTCATCAAGCAGTGCCTTATTAAAATCATCTCTGTTTTTAAAGTTCTTCGGCGATATGCACTTACTCTCTATCCCGGCATTCTTTGCTCTTTCAAGTGCATAGGCATCGGCATTGTTTGAGATAACCGACTTTATTCTTACATTTTTTATACTGCCGTCTTCTATTGCCTTTATAATGGCGGCAAGATTGGTGCCACCACCTGAAACTAAACATACGATATCAAACATAGACTCTCCTATATAAGCTCTACACCCTTTGTTCCTTTATCAATATATCCTATTTCAAAGGCTTTCTCTCCGGCCTTATTTATTGCATCCAAAGTTTTTTCAACATCACCTTTATCTACCGCTATCACCATACCGAGTCCCATATTGAAGGTATTGTACATCATCTCTTCACTTATATTTCCCTTTTTTGCCATAAGCTTGAATATGGCAGGCACTTCATAAGAATCTTTTTTCACTACCGCTCTTTTTTCTTCCGTCAACATTCTGGGAATATTCTCATAGAATCCGCCGCCTGTGATATGTGAGCAGGCCTTTATCTTTACACCCGACTCTCTTACAGACTTTAACGCCTTCACATAGATTTTTGTAGGAGCCAAAAGTGCCTCTCCCAAAGTCTTATCAAGTTCTTTGTAGTAGGTATCAAGTGATTGTCTTGTCATATCAAAGACCTTTCTTACCAAGGAAAAGCCGTTTGAATGCACTCCGCTTGAGGCAATACCGATAAGTGCATCTCCCTCCTTCAAGTCCTTACCGTCTATAAGGTCACATTTGTCGGCCACTCCTACGCAAAAGCCTGCAAGATCATATTCATCCACAGGATAAAATCCCGGCATCTCTGCAGTCTCTCCGCCTATCAATGCGGCACCTGACTGTACACAGCCGTCTGCAACTCCCTTTACAATGGTAGCTATCTTTTGCGGTTCATTCTTACCGCAGGCTATATAATCAAGGAAGAATAGAGGCTCACCGCCTGCACAGGCCACATCATTCACACACATAGCCACACAGTCAATACCTATAGTGTCATGCTTGTCCATAAGAAAAGCCAGCTTAAGCTTGGTACCTACTCCGTCGGTTCCTGAAAGAAGCACAGGTTCTTCCATATCCTTAATCTTACTAAGTGAAAATGCACCTGAGAAACCTCCAAGCCCTCCAAGTACTTCGGCTCTCATAGTCGACTTCACATGCTCCTTCATCAACTCTACAGCCTTATAACCTGCTTCGATATCCACACCGGCACTCTTGTAATCCATATTACCTCCAATATACAAAACAAAAACTTACAAAGAAACAACTGCTATATGAAGTTTAGCCCTTCAAAAAAGCATCCACTCCCACACTCTTTAACTTACCGTCCTTAGCCTCAACTTCTTTTGCCATCTCATCACTGAATTTTTCAAGCTTATCAAAAAGCCCTTCATCATTTAAAGCCAGCATCTTTGTTGCAAGTATTCCTGCATTTTTCGCCCCGTTGATTGCCACGGTTGCCACAGGTATACCTCCCGGCATCTGCACTATTGAGTAAAGTGAGTCCACTCCTCCAAGGTCCGATGTCTTTATAGGTACTCCTATTACAGGAAGCGGTGTAAGTGCCGCGCACATTCCCGGAAGATGTGCAGCTTTTCCGGCTCCTGCAATCACCACCTTGATACCTCTGTTTCTAAGCTCTCTTGCCCATTTAAAGAATATATCGGGCTCACGGTGTGCGGATATTATATTGTACTCATATTCTATCCCCATCTTTGTAAGGAAATCTCCCGCCGCTCTCATTGTCGACAAATCGGAATCACTGCCCATCACTATTGCTACTTTGCTCATAGTTCCTCCTTTATTTATTCAATATTTCACTACCTTCAAGCACAAACTTTCCGTCTCTTATAATATATGTATGAGCGCCGTCAGGCTCGTTGGTATATATATCTCCCAGTTCTGCAAGAGGAATTGTTATATCGGTGTGGCAGTTAAAGTATGCCTTTTTGATATCGGTCTTTCTTATTATGGAACATTCATTATCTCTTGCCGTTATCGCCTTACCGTCAGGATTGTATGTGATATTGTCCTCTTCATGTGAATAGCAGGTATCACCGAAAGCAAAATGAGGTCCCATCTTTTCCGCTATCAAAATAGGCATTTTCTCAAAAATGTCATATTTTTTTGCCACATTATAGGCAATCACATTGGTGCCTATGGCAAACTCACCCATAGGAAGACTCTTATGTCCCTTTAAAACGGCATCATCAATGATTCTTTTATTGTCTTCTTCACTTTCAAAGTTCTCACAGGTATAGTCCTCAATCATTCCGTCCTTTACTTTGATATACAAATTCTTTAGATGATAACCTGAAAGAAAAACATCCTTTACAAAAAGCGTGCCTTCAGTACCCTTAAGCACAGGTGATGTGAATACCTCTCCCACAGGAATATTTACATCCGCCCCGCAGTTCTCAAAGTTGGTCTCCTTAGTCGCATCTTTAAGCTCATGCAGTTTTATTGTAAGAGATGTCTTATTACCCTCACCGCCTACTATACTTACCGTATCCGCCTTATCCAGCGCATCAATAATTTTTTGCTGTGCATCTTTATACTTTGTTACATCCAATGTATTGATTCTTATAATATCATCAAAAATATTTGAATAAATCTTTTCATCTTCTGCAATACTTGGAAGCGGCCAAGCTATTATACAAAATGCGGTACCTGAAGTATCAATATACTCATCCTGTAAAAGCATCAGTTCATTTCTGTAACCGGTCATAAGATTATTCTGCTTTTCACTGAATGCATTTGCACTTTTCTTCTTTACAGGCAAAAACTCTCTCTCTCCAAAAGACTCCATCCGTGCAGGACCGCCATACTTTGACATATCTTCCTTTATCTCTTCAAATGTTCTTTTACACACTTCAAGCTTTCTGTCAAGGTAAGCCTTCTTTGTAAAAATATTCATATCAAACTTGTGGTCATACTCAAACTGTCTGTTTACTCCGCCGCTGCATATCCCTCTGTTTTTTACAGGTGATATATCGGAAAGTCTGTACGGCTTTCTTTGCAACACCACTTCAAAGCCCATATCCTCAAAGAAAATAACGGCTTCTTTTACTATTCTTTCAAATCCGATATTGTAAATCAGCGATACAACACTTCTCTTTGATATATCTTTTTGCATTGCAAAAAAACCGTCTCTATAGCCGTCCACAAAAGTCTTTGCACACAGTCTGACAGTCTCATTATCAAGTGAATTCAAATATTTTGCTGTATTTATCTCATTTGAGCCTATGTATTCTCCGAATTTTAAAAGATATCTAAGATCCGACAGATCGTCATTCATTATGATATTATAAAAGAACCTGTTAGAAGTGGTGAAACTTTCAATAATCCTCTTTCTTGCAGTTACATCCAGATAATCTGAAGCGTACCAATATATAGCATCCGCAATCTCTTTTGCGCTTCCACCTTCCATAGCTATGCCGTAGACTTGTAAGAACAGCTCAAGTATATTTACAAACCCTTCAAGGTCTCCCTCATACACACTGACAAGTGCGGCTCTTACCTCAAAGCCCAAACTTAATAAAGGAGAAACAAAGTCCTTATCAAACAACTTCTCCAATACATCCGGATTGTATACAGAGCCTGCATAAATATCCTCTCTCAAGTCATAGAAAAGCTCATCCTGCATATCTTTAAGCTCTTCAAAGCTTAAAGCTTCAAACTCACCGTTTTCTTTTTTTTGCCTGATATCATTCACTTTTTCCAAAAATGATGCAAGCTCGGCAAAAAAGTCCTTAAACTTGGTATCCTCTTCCGCTCTTATCAAAGATATCCTGTCCATTGCAAGATTTATTCTCTCAACTATTACCCTCTTATCCCAAGAATAAATATCAAAAACCATAGTAAAAATAAAACTCCTCCAATCAATGTTGTAATCACCGAAAGTGATTTCTTGCCACTCCGTCTTTAAAAGATTTTATCGAGTAATAAAATCCCGCTCCTGCAAATAAAAACGAGCAAAGTGCAAAGGCCGACACCTGTGTACTCGGTGCCCCCTGATTTTCCACCACTTTCCTGATTGCAAATACCAAAAGCACTACCGCAACCAAATCCATAAACAGTGCGAACTTTGCATCCTTTGCAAAAGGTCTTCTCATATAGTCGACCATATCACTTCTGCTTGTAGCAAACTTTACCTTATCCTCAGCCGCCAAAAATCTGTCGGAGTCTAAGATATTTTCTTCTCTTCTAAAAGGCGTTCCTATTCTTTTTCTTTTAAAAAATCTCATTCACGTCTCCATATGATAATCTTACACAGCACAAACGCGATATATCCCAAAAACACTCCCAATGTATTTAAAATAATATCGTCCACATCAAAGCTGCCTACATTGGTCAAAAGCTGTATCACCTCAACAACACATGAGAGTAAACAGCCTTCTATCAATGTTTTAAAGAAACCGCATTTTCTTTTGCCTATTATCGGTCTGAAAAATCCGAAAGGCATAAAAGCAAGTATATTGCCGCCTAAGTTCAGCACCGATATCATACCAAGTTTATAAAAATTATCTATATATCTTCTGATTTCAAGAAAAGGTACGGTGTTATATCCATGTGTTTCCACCGCCATTCCTCTTCCGAAGCCCTCGGCAAAGAAGAGGAAATAGCATAGAATTAAAATATACAATGTGAATAACACCTGACCCAAAAATCTAAACTTAGCTTTAAGTTTATTCATATCAAAACTCTATATGATTCTTTCCGACAAGCAGCCTTGCCCCGTTCACAATGGACATCACACCTGTAGCAACACCTACAACTATCATTACCACTCCTATTGCAATACCCGCTCCGCCACAAAATTTCATAAGTTTGTATGTCTTTTCCATTTTTTCACCTGTCTTTACTTTACACCGTAAATCTTATAGTAGTCGTCAATAGCCGCCTTTAACTTATCGTCAATGATTACCTTGCCGTTTATCTCTCTGTTATAGAGATACTCAACCACCTCATTCATTGTAACAATGGCTGTAGTCTTCAGTCCGTACTTCTCACTTATCTCTACAAGTGCGGACTTCTCACCCTTGCCTCTTTCACATCTGTCAACACTTACTACAAGTCCGAGTACGTTCACATCTCCCTGTGCCTTTATTATAGGCAGAGTCTCCTCGATAGAAGTTCCGGCAGTGGTAACATCCTCTATTATAACCACTCTGTCTTTATCCTTTATAGGAGAACCGAGCAAAATACCTGTGTCTCCATGGTCCTTTACTTCTTTTCTGTTTGAACAATACTTCACATCCACACCCTCGTCACCAAGTGCCATAGATGTTGCAACACTGAGAGGAATACCCTTGTATGCCGGTCCGAACAAAACATCAAAGTCGTCTCCGAAAGCACCTCTTATAGCCTTTGCATAATATTTTCCAAGTCTGCTAAGCTGTGAACCTGTTCTGTAAAACCCTGTATTTACAAAGAAAGGTGTCTTTCTGCCGCTCTTTGTAACAAAGTCTCCAAACTTAAGTACTTCACACTCTATCATAAAGTCAATAAATTCTTTTTTATAATTTTCCATTCTCTCTCCGTTTCTTTACTTTACAAGGCCTATAATCTCATTTACATCACTGAATCCGTTTTTTTCAAGATATTTTTCTATACCTTTTGCAACATCTATACCTGCATTCGGATTGAAAAAATTTGCCGTTCCGACGCTTACCATAGTTGCACCGGCAAGCAAAAACTCTATGGCATCCTCAGCCGCAGCTATTCCGCCCATACCTATAACAGGCACTTTCACAGCATTTGCCACCTGATATACCATTCTGAGTGCAACAGGCTTTATAGCAGGTCCGGACATACCTCCTGTTTTATTGGCAATGGCAAAACATCTTTTATTTATATCTATCTTCATCCCTGTGATAGTATTTATAAGAGAAAGTGCATCAGCTCCTGCATCCTCGGCCGCCTTTGCAATCTCCGTAACATCCGTGACATTCGGTGAAAGTTTCATTATAACAGGCTTTTTGGAATGTGCCTTTATCTGACTTGTAATATCTCTTACGCTGTCTACATTTGTACCGAAGGCGATACCTCCATGTGATACATTCGGGCATGAAATATTGATCTCAAGCATATCTACCGCCTCATCTGAGAGCCTTTCCACAGTCTCTATATAGTCTTCAATACTTCTGCCGCAAACATTTACAATTATCTTCGTATCCTTTTGCTTAAGGAATTTCAAATCTCTCTCTATAAATGTATCCACTCCCGGGTTTTGAAGTCCGATAGCATTTAACATTCCGCCGTAGACTTCCGCAATTCTAGGTGTAGGATTGCCCTCCCAAGGTATATTGGCTACACCCTTTGTGGTGATGGCACCGAGCTTGTTTATATCCACAAGTTCCGCAAATTCTTCCCCATGTCCGAAGGTACCGCTGGCAACCGTTACAGGATTTTTAAACTCCACACCTGCAATATTTACTTTTGTACTTATCATAGTTCCACCTCTAAAGCATTGAAAACAGGACCTTCGGTGCAAACTCTTTTATTCTTCACATTGGAGTGAGAATCGACCTCACTTGACTTACAGGTGCAAGCCAGACAGGCACCTATACCGCATGCCATCTTTTCTTCCAATGATAAAAAGCACTCTATATTATTTTCAGATGCATACTTTTTTATGGCTCTAAGCATCGGAGTAGGTCCGCAGGCAAGTATTCTGTCCGCCTTTATATTGTTCTCTCTTATTGCATCAAGAACATTTCCCTTTGTACCTATACTTCCGTCTTCAGAAGCGATAAAGACCTTGCCGTATTGCTTAAGTTCATCTGCAAGGAATGTATCACTGTCTCTGAAACCGAGTACTATCATCTTCTCACCTTCAAGATTCTTTGCAAGCTCAAGCATAGGCGGTATTCCTATACCTCCGCCTATAAGTATGCTTGACTTTAAATCTATAGGAAAGCCGTTTCCAAGCGGTCCCAAAACCTTTATATCGTCTCCCGCTTTAAGCTTTGAAAACTCTTTTGTACCGGTATCCTCACCTGTCACTCTGTATACAAGCCTTATAGAATCCTTGGCGACCTCACATATACTTATAGGTCTGGGCAAAAGTTTGGAAGGATTTTTCGTGTAGACATTTACAAACTGCCCCGGAAGAGTGTCCTTTGCTATATCTGTCTTTATCCAAACGGAAAAAATATCCTTACTTAATTCATCTTGGGAAATCACCTTCCCATTGTCCATTATCTTTGTCATCTTACTCTCTTTATAATACTCTGTTTATATTTGCTATCATGTCTTTTACAGCCGCTCTTGATGCGTCCGCAAAGTCAAGTGAAGAATACTTTTCCTGCTTGTATGCGGCTATGATTCCTCTTGAAGAGTTTACTATTGCACCAAGTCCGTCTTTATTAAAGCAAGGCTTTAAATCTTCTGCGGTTCCTCCCTGAGCACCGTATCCCGGTACAAGGAAGAATGTATGAGGCATCTTTTCTCTGAGTATTGCACTCATTTTCGGATATGTTGCACCTACAACCGCACCTACATTTGAGTACTCTCCGTCCATACTCATAGCACCCCACTCACAAGTCTTGTTTGCAACAAGCTCATAAAGAGGTGTAGTGTCTATCAACCTGTCCTGAAACTCTCCGCTTGACGGATTGGATGTCTTTACAAGTACAAAGATACCCTTGTCCTCGCTGTTACACACATCTATAAAAGGCTTTACACCGTCTGTTCCAAGGTACGGATTTACCGTAACAAAATCAGTATCAAATCCCGACACTTTCTCGCCCAAAATCTCACTTACTCCGATATGAGCCTTGGCATAGGCAAGAGAGGTTGAACCTATATCACCTCTTTTTGCATCACCTATCACAATCAGGCCCTTGCTCTTTGCATAATCAACAGTATTCTTATATGCAATCATTCCGTCTATACCGAACTCCTCATACATGGCTATCTGCGGCTTCACTGCCGGAATAAGGTCATATGTCTTATCTATTATAGCCATATTGAAGTCATAGAAAGCCTCAGCCACAGCCTTTGTGCTTTTTCCGTATTTCTTTATTTTCTCATCTAATATATAATCAGGTATATGTGAAATAAGCGGGTCCAACCCGACACATATAGGGGCATTTGTTTGCTTGATTTTTTCAATAAGTTTTGCAATCATATTTTCTCCTAAAGGCCCTTTCGGGCATAATGTATTTATGAAAGTATAACACATAAACACGCATTATTTCAATAAATGCACTTGGAGTTTGAGATGAATATAATAAAAACAAAGGAACTTACACAATCTTATATAGAAAAGATAAATAATATAGTTAAATCACAGGATGAGGTCAAACATCTTCCTCTCTACTTTGACTTTAGTGACGACAGATGTACTTACTATCTCTGTTTTGAAAATGAGGAGTTAGTGTCTGTAATTGCACTCTTTGAGATAGATATAGATACATATGAAGTCATAGCATATACAGATATGTTAAACAGATGCAAAGGATATTTTAGAGATCGCTTATACATATCTTTGTAATGACCTTGATAAAGAGTGTGATATCTCATTTATCTGTGAACGAAATTACTCTCCTGCCGTAAAAGCAGCCAAAAATCTGTCACTTACATATGAATGTACTGAAACAATGATGGAACTTGACCTTTCTTCATACAATGCCGAACCTGTTTTTGATATTGATATAATTAAAGAAGATGATATTTACTATATATTTAAATCAGATATTGAAATAGGATCGTTTTGCTTTTATACCTTTACATTCAACACCGACGATATATATTTTTCACAGCTTCAATATATATGAAGAGTACCAAAATAAAGGGCTTGGCAAACTGTCTATGACTGCAATACTCGACTATTTAAAAAGTCTCAGCAAAACAAAAATACATTTGCAGCTGCTGCTTGAAAACACTCCAGCATATAAGATATATAAAAGAACTCGGTTTTTATTATCACAAGCGAGATAAGCTACTATAAAAAGATTATCGATTAACGGTTTAAAAGCATTTTGTACAATTTAATTTATTTCTATTTATTGCTGTTGCAAATCATTTTTTAGAAATGTTATTATAGAAAGATTAGTTAGTATAACATAACTTTTATAAGATATATACTGATAAGAATTTTAATTTTACTCTTACTTGACCACATTATTCCGCATCTACATATGTATGCTACAAAAGCTGAAGGACGAAAGAGTAAGCTTGCAAGAACCACTATGATGGTGCTTGCCGTGACTCTTCACAATATACCTGAGGGAATGGCAGTCGGTATAGTATATGCAGGATTTTTAAACGGTAACCTCGGTATATCTGCTGGAGCCGCTCTCGCACTCTCTCTTGGTATCGCTATTCAAAACTTCCCTGAGGGTGCCATTATATCAATGCCACTTCATGCAGAAGGAGAAAGTAAAATGAAAGCACTATTCTACGACATACTCTCAGGTGCGGTAGAGCCTATAGTGGCCTTTATAATGCTTGGTGCATCCTCATTCTTTATTCCTATTATGCCCTATCTTCTAAGTTTTGCGGCAGGCGCTATGATGTATGTTGTAGTAGAGGAACTTATCCCTGAAATGAGTGAAGGGGAACATTCAAATATAGGAGTTATATTATTTGCCTTCGGATTTACAGTGATGATGGCACTGGATGTGGCTCTGAGCTAAAAACAATAAAACACCGGACATGCTGGTGTTTTATTGTATAAGCACAAACTCAATAAACACTAACTCAACTTCAACTACATTTAACTTCTTCCAATAATAGTATCCACTATTAGGGCTATAGCAAAAGCTACGTTGATTAAAATAGTCATAGCCGAGTATTTATCATGGATATATCCACTGTTAGTTATAACTATATTGGTTATAAATATAGCGACCAAAATACCTCTGTATAAAGTATGTCTTTTTGTCATCTTTATTCTTAATACTCTGCGTATCATTCACAAAAAAATATGAAAAACCATAAAAAAACAAAAATGAAAAAAATACTACATTATCAAATACAAATCCTAAAAAAATCCTAAAAAAACCTAACAATCCCAAGAATCCTAAGAATTTTTTTAAATCTGTATATTTTTTTATTCTCCAAATTTTTCCATCAAAGTTCTCCCTCATTAAATTACATATTTTTCTAATCTTTTAATATAGTACCAAAATATTCCCATCTAAATTGTTCCACATAACAAACTACATTTCCGAGCATTTAATATAAGCTTTATATGTTCAGATAAATGAACTTGTCAATTTTACGCATGTTAGCTTGTTATACATTTCTTGATTTTTCTACAATGTAGTCTTTTATTTGTTTAAAATTACGAACTAAAAGCTCTACTTTGCCTTACTGCAAGGTCACCCTTTAATACAGTCATAAGCATATAAATCCCTGTTCAGTAAAAGGCACAAGGATTGTACTTAATATTACTCCCTCGTCCGGTGCCTCTGTTCAAGGTGAAATTTTTGCACCTTGAAAGTTCCTCAACTTCTTGAGTTGTCAGTTGAAACATAAAATCTTCGCCTTCATTTATTATCCTTATTTACATAATATTTTATTGCGGCAATTATTGCAGATACGCCGAACCATATTCCAAAAACATAAACCGCACTTTTTCCCAGCCTATAAAGGTTTAATCCCTTATATATCCACATATTCATAGGAATAACAATTACAACAAAAGAAATGATATAGATAAGTGTATTTATAAGAAACCTTTTATGCCTTTTTTTATAAACTTCATACTACCTCCTTTATTCCCGGCAAACAACATATGGTAACAACTATATTATATCACAAACCGAAAATAAAAAAACCCGGCTTTATATATTGCTTTATATATTAAAAGTATCTTACTTTAAAATAATTGAAAAAAATAGACTATAATAATCGGACATTCCATATTGGAACAGATTGGAGATTTTATGACTCAACTTATAGCTTTTATCCCTTTTCTCCTTATGAGTATTGTATTCATTACTCATATGAGAAAAGAACCCCGCGGAATGTTAACCGGCGTACTGTTTTTAATCTATTTGATAACTATAGGCGCTACAGCACTGTTTACACTTTTTTATTACTCCATGCTTTTGCAAAGGACTAATTTTTTATATCCCTTGGTAATAATTGGCGGAATAATATTTATTGTAGCAGTTGCACTATTTCCGTTTGTACTAATCATTACTTACTTTATACAGGGAATACTTATACTGAAAAAAGCGGGCTTAAGATTAAATAATGTGCTGTCACTGGCATTTTCAATCGCACTTGTTATCTATATATTTGTATGGCCCTTGATTATGCCACTATCTTCAGCAAATATTTATGAAAAGCCTCTTTTATTGGTTGCCAACATTATTTATGAGATACTCAGTTTTATATTTATATACCTGTTGTTTTTGATGGCCATGTACTGTGTTTCAGCTATTTTAAATCTGATTCATATAGGTAAATCCAAATCTTGACTATATTATAGTGCTTGGTGCAGGTATAAAAGGAAAGCGCGTAACTCCTTTGCTTGCAAGCAGAATAGATAAGGGTATAGAGCTTTTAAATTATAATCCGAATGCCAAGCTTATATTGTCAGGCGGAATGGGACCGGGAGAAGATATTCCCGAAGGAGTTGCTATGGCGGATTATGCTAAGCAAAAGGGAGTATCCGAGGAAAAGATTATAATAGAGGATAAGTCAAAAAACACATATGAAAACCTCCTCTTTTCTTCAAAGCTTATGGACAAGGAAAATCCTAAGATCTCTCTTGTCACCACTTCCTATCATGTATTCCGTGCATTGGTATTTGCAAAAAAGCTTAACATACCTTGCATAGGCTACGGCTCAAAGACCAAGTGGTACTTCACACTCAATGCACTTATAAGAGAATATATAGGATATCTTTCAATAAGCTACAGATTCCATATGCTTGTTATCTTATTCTATACAATAGCACTGCTTATGTTTACACTCTTCGATTACCTCAACAAAACAGGTGCAATAAATATAAAAAATTTTTTACACATATAAAAAACATCCCACAGACAAAAAAGCCTGTGGGATGTCTTTAGTTACCCTTCACTTCTTTCCAAAGCTCGTTATAAAGATTGTCGCCTTCATCTCCTATATACTTATAAACCTCACTGTTTTTAAGCATATCATCTGTAGGGAAGAGCGCTGTATTTTCCTGCAAATCCTTATCAAGTAAATCATATGCAGCCTTGTTAGGTGTAGGATATGTGATATATTCAAAGTTTTTCTTTGCAATCTCAGGTCTGTTTAAGAAATCAATCCACTTCTCGGCATTTTCCTTATTCTTTGCATTCTTCGGAATTACCCATGAATCAATCCATACATTGGTACCCTCTTTCGGTATCACATACTTAAGTTCAAAGTCTCCGCCGGCCTTTGCAACCTCATTTTGAACATAGAGCATCTCACCTGAATAGATAACCCCTATAGCAGCCTCACCGCCGATCATCTTATCTCTAACCTGATCCACAACATAAGCCTGAACAAGAGGCTTTTGTTCTATAAGTTTATCCTTTACCTTCTCAAGCTCCGACTTATCTGTAGTGTTCATAGAATATCCGAGCAACTTCTCACCCACCATAAAAGCGTCTCTTACAGAGTCCTGCATAAGGATATTTCCCTGATACTTGGGATTCCAAAGGTCTCCCCAGCTTGTTATATCGTCCTTTACCATGGAAGTGTTATAAAGTATACCCACAGTTCCCCATGTATACGGTACCGAGTACTTATTCTCAGGGTCGAAAGCCTTTGACATCTCCATATATTTAGGGTCGATATTCTTTACATTCGGAACATTGTTAAAATCAATTTCTGCAAGCATATCATTCTTTATCATCTTTTCAATCATATAGTCTGAAGGACATACCACATCATAGACAACTCCGCCGGCTTCAACTACAGGATACATCTCCTCATTGGTCTCAAACATATCATAGACAACCTTGATGCCGGTTTCTTTTTTCAAACTCCTCTACAACACTCTCGTCAATATACTCACCCCAGTTATATACATATAATTCTCCGGCACTGCCTGCCTTGGCACCTGCATTACCTTTGCCGCATCCTGACAACACCGCCACAGACAGCAGGCTCATCAATGTTATTGTACTTACAAATTTCTTTTTCACGCTTATTTCCTCTTATCTTCTTTTATTTATTTTATTTTGTGCAATATTTGATACTATAAGTAAAATCAAAACAGTACCGAATATAATGGTGGAGAGTGCATAAAGGCTCGGTTTTATGCCCCTTCTAACCTCTGAATATACCAGAGTGGATATAGTATTTATACCGGCACCCTTTGTAAAATGTGTTATTATAAAATCATCCAGTGACATTGTAAAAGCAAGTAAGAATCCCGATATTACTCCGGGGAATATATCCGGGAACACCACTCTAAAGAATGCCACAAACGGCGTAGCTCCAAGGTCAAGAGCCGCCTCATATGTAACTCTCTCTGTCTGCTTAAGTTTCGGAATTACAGAAAGCAATACATACGGAATATTAAATGTTATATGGCTTATAAGAATCGTCTTAAAGCCGAGGCTGATGCCGAATGCGATAAATCCGAGCATCAAAGAAATACCTGTTACAATATCCGCATTAAGCATCGGAATATTGTTGACCGCCATTACCACTGTTTTAGGTACTTTTCTCATATTGTTGATACCGATAGCGGCTACAGTACCTATAATTGTCGCAATAAGTGCCGATAAAAATGCTATTACAAGTGTATTTCTGAAAGCCGACATTATTGTGGTACTCTTAAAAAGTTCAGAGTACCAATCAAGTGTAAATCCGCCCCATCTGTTCCTTGACTTTGAAGTATTGAAGCTTAGAATCACCAAAGTAGCTATCGGGGCATACAAAAATATCAATACGAATACAAGGTAGATATCACCAAGTACTCTTCTAATCTTTGAAAAAATCAAACGCTCATACCCTCCCCGTCTTTATCATACTTGGCAATAAACGCCATACTGATAAGTATAAAAATCATCATAACCAGTGAAAGTCCGGAACCCAGATTCCAGTTGCTGCCCTTTGTAAACTCCTGCTCTATTACATTTCCTATCAAAAGCACCTTGCTTCCTCCAAGTATATTGCTGATAACAAATGTTGTCAGTGCAGGTACAAATACCATAGTTATACCGCTTACAATACCGGGAATGCTAAGAGGTATTATAACCTTTGTTATAGTCTGCATTGTATTGGCACCGAGGTCTCTGGCGGCATTTATAGTGTTGTCGTCAATCTTTTCAAGTACATTGTATATCGGCAGCACCATAAAAGGCAGATAATTATACACCATACCAAGTACAATGGCGGCAGGTGTATTGATAATATTTAGACTCGGTAGATGCAAAAAGTTTAAAATCGTATTTATAATTCCGTTCTTTTCAAGAAGTGAAAGCCATGCCAAAGTCCTAAGCAAAAAGTTCATCCACATAGGCAAAATAAATATAAATACTATAAGGCTTCCCTTATTCAACTTCTTACCCTTTAGTGTAAGTGCCAAAGGGAATGCCATTACAAGACATATCACAGTGCTTATAACCGAAAGTGCTATTGAAAGCAAAAGTGCCTTAAAGTGGTCTTTTGCAAATATCGAGAGTACATTTGACAGTGTAAAGCTTCCGCTTTTATCTGTCAGTCCGTATACAAAGATAAGTGAGAGAGGTATTATTGTAAAACCGATCATCCACAGTATATACGGGAATACCAACACTTTTCTGAAGTTTTTATTCATTTACTCCCACAGCCTCCTCATCCTCAGACTCAGGCTTGTTCATTATCTGTATATCAAAAGGATCCACACTGATGCCGACTTCCTTACCTACAGGGAACATATCTGTAGAATGTACCAGCCACTCATAGCCGTCCGGCGTGGTAACTTCCATCTCATAGTGTACTCCTTTGAATATCAAATGAGTTACTCTGCCTACCAAAGTACCTTTTTCAGGCTCTACAAGATCAATATCCTCAGGTCTTATCACCACATCTACAGGCTTATTGGTGCCGAAGCCTCATCCACACAGGCAAATTTTGCTCCGAATATATCTACAAGCTTATCCTGTACCATGGTTCCGCCGATTATATTTGATTCTCCTATAAAGTCCGCTACAAAGGCATTTTCAGGCTCATTATATATCTGCTCCGGTGTACCCATCTGCTGAATATAACCCTGATTCATAACCACGATGGTATCGGACATTGTAAGTGCTTCTTCCTGATCATGTGTGACATAGATAAATGTGATGCCAAGCTCGTTTTTCAGCCTGATAAGCTCGTACTGCATATCCTGACGCAACTTAAGGTCCAAGGCCCCCAGCGGCTCATCCAGTAAAAGTACCTTCGGTTCATTTACTATGGCTCTTGCTATAGCTATTCTTTGTTGCTGACCTCCTGAGAGTGAATTTATACTTCTTTTCTCAAATCCTGCAAGATTTACCAGTTTTAGTGCATAATTTATCTTGTCATCAATATATGCTTTCGTCTTATTCTTTATCTTCAGTCCGAATGCTATATTTTCTGCAATACTCATATGAGGAAATAATGCGTACTTCTGAAATACTGTATTTAAGTTTCTCTTATTGGGCGGAATATTCGATATATCTTTGCCGTCAAATATTACTCTGCCGCTGTCCGCCTGTTCAAATCCACCTATTATCCTAAGGGTGGTAGTTTTACCGCAGCCCGACGGCCCCAGTAAAGTTACAAATGAGTTTTCTTTAATTGATAAATTCAAATCATCTAAAACAATCTCTCCGTCAAAACTCTTTGAGATATGTTCCAAATCAATAAGGGATGTACCCATACTTCCTCCAAAAATATTCTAAAAATTAGGCGGTGTGCTGACCCATATAAGCTTTGCACCACGCTTTGAGCTGATATAATGCTTTTTATCCGATGTAAAATAAAAAGACTCTCCTTTTTTCGCCGAGTACACATCACTTCCCCTATGTATCTCCACACTGCCTGAAAGAATATATCCGAACTCCTCACCGTCATGAGGATTGTCAGGATATGTAAGCCCTCCCGGCTCTATGATTTGCAGTATAGGTTCCATCATATTCTTTTGTGCATTCGGTATTATCCATTTGACTGTATTGTTTAGTTCTTTATCCTCTTTGATAAAGTAATCTTCTTCTGTAAAAACCACCTGTGTTTCGGTCTCTTCCTCAAAAAAATCCTTTATCTGTACTCCGAGGCATTGCAAAATATCAAGAAGAGTCGCTATGGACGGGGATGTGATATTATTCTCAAGCTGTGAAATAAATCCCTTTGACAATTCCGCCCTGTCGGCAAGCTCTTCTTGTGTAAGTCCTGCAAGCACTCTGAGTCTTTTCAGTTTTGAACCGATATCCATAAAAACCCTTCTTTGTGTTGCACACTATTTCTAATCAAAAAGTTTAGTGTTATTAAACAAAGAATATTATACATTATCTGAAACAGCTGTCAAGCACTTTATTTTTTTATTTATCTTTTTCAATTTTTTTACTATTATACTGAATAAATTTTAAGGCATTATGTATAAATAAATCTGTAAAGTTATATTAAACCGAAAAAAATAAGCTTTTATCAATTCCTTTATGTTTTTTTAAATTGTATTTTTAATACTTGCTATGATATATTGAAGTCAGTAATACATAATTTATTTTATATTGAGGAGATTAAACTGTTGCTAAAAATACTATAGTTTTTGAGCTTGATGACCGGCAAGATAATGGGTGGCTACTTGAAGTATTGAAGCTGTTTTTTAGATAAAGAAAGAGAAGTAGAACTAAATTGCTGGAATGATGAAATTGATGCTATAAATCTGGCAATTGATTTGGGATTTAGAGTAATAGAGATAAAACAATTCTTAATAAGACTTAGCGGGACTACAGATATGCTCGATTTAAATAAAATTATGAGTCTAAAAAGTTTTGTTCAAACTACAGAAGAAGATGTAGAAGAAAAATTTGTTGCCGTTTTTCTCCCTATTTATTAAAGATGAAATATTCATTGAACACTATGCCAGAGAAAATTATGTTTATAAAAAAGAAAAGTTTGATTTGGCTGTAGATATCTTGAATCGTCATAACGTAGAATTCCACTAATTCGGTATCGCAAGAAGGATATGTTTATGTATCCTGACAAGTCACAGTGCTAATGCCTTTTTGCTTGTCAGGATATTTTTTAATCTCTAAAATCTTTATTTAAAGTCTATATTATTCAAAAAATCACCGATTATACCCCTGTACTCCGCCTCGCCAAGTACTTCTCTTGACTGTGCATGTGCCGCATTCGGTACCAAATGAAGCTCTGAATACCCTGCTGTGGCAGCCTTGTTTACCTGCGAATTCTCAGGCAAAATAAAGGTATCCGCCTCGCCGTGTATAAAGCATACAGGTACTTCATTTCCGACAAGAGCATCCTTTGGCGAAGTCTTTTTCATATCATATCCGTATCTTAACTTCATGGCGATATTTACACTCGGCAAGACAAATGGAGTCTTAGCAAGATCATAAGCTTTATAAATCAAATCATAAAGATTTGAAAACCCGCAATCCGCCACCACAAAATCCACCTTCGGCTTTTTAGCAAGCACCGTCAGTGAAGTCGCCGCACCCATTGACTCGCCATGAAGCCCAAGCTTTATATTGCCGTATCTGTTATATGTATCTTCGATAAGCCTATATAAGTCCTCAGATTCAAACTGACCTAGACTTACCGTCGCTTTTGCATTCTCACCATGGTCTCTCATATCATAGATAATGCAGTTGAATCCCAGGTCAATATATGAATCCACATACTTCACCGCACCGTATCTGTTTGACTTAAATCCGTGGCTGATTATCACATACTTATCACTCGGTATAGGATTTTTTACCAAGGTTACATGGAGGTCATAGTCATTAAGGCCTTTTACTATATAATCCTCTTTCTCATAGTCGTCATAATCTCCCCAAAGCTTATGCTCCTTCTCCCAAGACATTTCTTTTTCCAACGTGGAGACCTTAGGGTCTGCCATCTGTGACGCAAGCCCGAAAATAAATCTGCAATACCATCCGATTGCAACAAGTACAATTATTATTGCAATCGCAATTATTATTTTCTTCATCTAATACATATCACCTTTCTATAAATACAAAACTCAAAATTAATCGCTAACAGTATATACATTTCATTTGTATCTATCAAGTTTTTTTATTCTGTTTTCACTATAAAAATATATACTATTGAACTTTAACTTCACATAATATATATTTATGTTAATGATACTTAATTAACCGCACACTACAGGAGGTTACTTATGAATAGAAACGATGATAACAGCATAACCTATATAGCTTACAAGGTTGCAATACTGCTTGTACTGTTGATATTGATATTTAATGCGGATCAAATTGCACCACGTATATTCCTTTATAATTATGAATATAACAACTACAGCGAATTGTCATTTATGCAGGCATATCTTACCACCCAGATAATACTTTCACTTTTGTCTGTTTTTGATATAGGATTGATAGTGGTTGATTATCTTAAATTAAAGAAATAGGATAGGTTTTACCCTATCCATACCTGACCTGAATTACCTGCGATATTTACATGCATATTTCCGTCAAAATCTCTTGTCTCTCCTGAGAATAATTCAGTGAACCTGCCGCCTATATTAAGATTTATATCGGCATTATTGTCATCATTATTTACTATGGCAACAAGTCTCTTATCTCCATATTCTCTTAAGAACGCATACTGTCTGTTTGTAAGCAAAAGTTCTCTATAGCCGGCTTCTCCTACCCACTGATTGTTAAGTCTCATATTGCCAAGAGCCGCAATCCTTTTTGTATTCTCATTTGTATTAACGGCATCCTTATAATCTTCTATCTTAAGCTCAGGCCTGAGAATTTCATCCGCATAAGGTTTCTTCTCCCCCTCAATCGCAAACTCAGAGCCGTAGTATATGGACGGCTTTCCCGGCAATGTATACAAAAGTACATGAACAGGGAAGAAATGTGCCTTGTTATTAAGCTTTGTTATAATTCTTGCCACATCATGGTTGTCAACAAAGTTATAAAAAGCATTGGCGATATGCATTCCCATATCTGTGCAGCGTTTTACTGTATGTGCAATCTCAAAATAGTTGTGGTCATTGTGTCCTGAATAAAGAGCCTTGTGCAGCCAATAGTTAGTCACCGAATGCAGCATCTCATTATTTACCCATCTTGTATAGTCACCGTGAATAACTTCTCCCAAAAGCCAAAAATCCTGCTTACATGAATCAGTCACCGACCTTAACTCTCTCATAAAGGTAAAGTCAAGTACATCAGCCGCATCAAGTCTTATTCCGTCTATATCAAACTTGCTTATCCAAAATCTTGCCACATCCAAAAAATACTCTCTTACAGCCGGATTTTGGTGATTCAAATTTACAAGGGTACCGTGTCCGTCCCAGCTGTCATAGTATAGGCCGTCATTGTAGTCATTGTTCCAATCAAAATGTATATTTTTAAACCAGTCTCTGTAAGCACTGTTTTCTCTATGCTCTTTCAAATCCTTAAAGGCGAAGAACTCTCTGCCGACATGATTGAAAACCCCGTCCACTATAACCTTTATTCCGCTTTCATGGCAAGCCTTTACAAAGTTTATAAAGTCATTATTGTCTCCTAGCCTTGAATCAAGCTTCTTATAATCTGCCGTCTCGTAACCATGTGCCACAGACTCAAAAAGCGGACCGATATATATCGCATCACAGCCGATTTCCTTTATATGCGGCAACCAGTCAAGCAGCTTATTAAGCCTGTGCTCGCCTGCTTCAAAAGTATTTGTCCTTGGTGCTCCGGTCATTCCTATAGGGTAAATGTGATAAAATACCGCACCGTCATACCATTTCATAAAACCTCCTCCAAATATTCGAGGCTTTTAAACAAAACCTTTGCACTGCATCCTCTGTCATACAAAGATTGTGATTAAAAGCCCCCTAAATATTCTTTATAAAAATTATTTTTTATATATCTTCAGTACATTGTCCATTCTGGATTTCATATTTTCAAGTACCAGATCAAAAAGTGTGATTGCGACCATGCTCTCTACCACCACTACAGCTCTCGGCACAACCACAGGGTCATGTCTGCCCTTTATCTCAAGCTTAACTTCTTCATTTATGGCATTTACAGTATCCTGTTCCTTGGCAATTGAAGGAGTAGGCTTTATTGCCGCATTGATAATAATGGGTGAACCGTCACTGATACCTCCTAAGATACCTCCCGACATATTGGTTCTTTTTCTGATATGCGAGTCCTTCATCATCCTCGTCAATATAAAAAGGATCGTTGTTTTTGTGAACCTGTCATAGTGCTTACATGAAATCCTGCGCCGAACTCCACACCCTTTTACGGCACCGATACTCATAATAGCGGCTGAAAGTCTTGCATCAAGCTTATCAAATACCGGCTCACCAAGCCCCGGCATCACACCTGTAGCTATACATCCTATGATACCGCCAAGTGACTCCTTATCCGACTTAGCTTCTTTTATAAGCTCTATTGCTCTTATAGCGGCGTCATTGTCAGGCATATATACAGCATTTTTCACTACATTCATCCAAGTTCAGTGAATTTGCGTACACATTTCCGATACTCTGTGTAAATGCCTGCACCTTAATACCCAGCATATCAAGTGCCTTTATGGCTATTGCACCGGCTATTACTCTTCCTATAGTCTCTCTGCCTGAGCTTCTTCCGCCGCGGTAATCTCTGAATCCGTACTTGGAATCATATCCGAAATCTGCATGTCCGGGTCTGTATGTTATTGCCAGTTCATCATAGTCTTGTGATCTTTGTGAAGTGTTTTCTATCATTACCATAACAGGTGTACCTGTAGTCAACCCTCCGAATACACCTGAATAAATCTTACATTTGTCGCTTTCATTTCTTGAAGTGGTCACACTGCTTGTACCGGGTCTCCTTCTGTCCAAGTACTTTTGTATGTCCTCTTCACATAAAGGTATACCCGCAGGTACTCCGTCCACAATCGCTCCCAATGCCGCTCCATGTGACTCCCCGAATGTTGTCACTCTAAAACTTTTTCCAAAACTTGAACCTGCCATTAAACCTCCACTATGACACAGCAATTCGGTTGATTTACTTTTACCGAGTTGGCACACATTACAATCAGCCCGGTCTTATAATCTATCTTAAAGAATGTGATGGTTCCGCTCTCATGATTTATAGATGCTATGTGCTTATTGTCTGCAAAAACCGCTATATCCTTAGGATACTCACCGCTTATCGGCAAACACATCTTCTCCTTCAAAAGACCTGTATCCGCATCTCTTTCATATAGGCAAACCGATTCATCTCCTGCATTTGATACAAATATGAACTTATCATCTGCACTGAATGAAAGTGCGGTTGCGGCTGTCAGTTCTGATGACTTACTGCTACCTGTTGTAGGTACTGTTTGAATCTTTTCAATACTCGGTACTCTGCACCCCGGCTTTGCTTCATATGAGAACACATCTATAACATTTTTCATTTCATACATCAGATACAGATACTTTCCGTCCTTTGAAAACTCAAAAAATCTCGGTGCCGAATTGATTTTGCATGAAATCATATCTACAAGATTGAGTGTTTCATCCTTGTCATCAAAGTGATATATCTTCACCTGGTCTATACCGAGGTCCGCCGCCATTACAAAATGTCCGTCAGGTGTTGTTCTGGTACAGCTTACATGAGGTCTGAAGTTTCTCTCCGCAATAGAGCCCAGTCCCTTATGATATACCTCATCCACTATATCTCCCACACTTCCGTCTTCATGCAATCTGAGCACTGTAATCTTTCCGTCATGATAGCCCGATACAAAGATATATTTGTCATCAACATCTGTAGAGAGATGACAACCTCTCATTCCGTTTATCTTCACACTGTTAAGTCTTTCAAGCCCTCCGTCAGGCAATATATTAAATGAAACTATGCCTTCATCCGCTATAGAGTACAATACCTTTGATTTCTTGACTTAATGACATACGAAGAGTTGTCGACATCCACTTCACCCTTTTTTATAAAACAACCCTTATCCGGATTCACATCATATATTGTGATGCCCTTTGCCTTACCGGTATATGAATAAGAACCTACATAAGCAACATATTTTCCGCTCATAGCCATACTCCTTTAAACTTAAAATATCCGTTGTCAGGCGGTATTACTCTATAATCCGCCTGAAAGCTTAATCATATTTTATCATAAAATCAAACCACTTTGAACTTATTTATAAAATATATACTATATTACCCAATCAAAGTTGTTACTCAGTTCGTAAGGAGTATTCTGGTACACATAGAAGTTTAGCCAATTGGCATACAGTGTATTTGAAAAGTTCCTCCAACAAAGCACAGGCCTTGAAAACGGATTATTGTCTGTAAAATAATTTTTCGGCAGCGCAGGATTAAGTCCCTTTGCCACATCTCTGTGATATTCATTGCTAAGAGTCATCCTGTCATACTCAGGATGCCCTTGTATAAAGACCTGTGAACCGCTGCCGTATTCATTGAGCACCAAAAGCACTCCGGCCTCATCAGACTTTGCAAGCACTTCAAGTTCGGGATGCTTTAATATATCCTTAAGTCTGACCTCAGTATTCCTTGAATGCGGACAATTCACATAATCATCCATACTTCTTACAAGCGGTACTTTTTTCTTTAAAATCTCATGTGTAAAAACGCCTGTAAGCTTCTCATCTCTGTCATACTTAGGCACACCGAAGTGATAGTAAAGCCCCGCCTGTGCGGCCCAACAGATATGAAGAGTGGATGTGACATGAGTCTTTGACCACTCCATTATCTCACACAGTTCATCCCAGTAATTGACCTTGTCATAGTCCATACATTCCACAGGTGCACCTGTGATAATCATTCCGTCAAATTTCTCATTCTTTATATCGTCAAAGAATGTATAAAATTTATTCAAATGACTTGGCTTGTATTCTTTGACTGATGACTCTTCATCATAAGGAACGAACAGTCCACCTGTAACGGAGTATTTGAGAGCGCTCTAAGTATCTGAGTCTCCGTATCCTCCTTTATAGGCATCAAATTAAGTATCAAAATCTGCAAAGGACGAATATCCTGTGATATGGCTCTGTCCTCGTCCATAACAAATATATTTTCAGACTCAAGTATCGCCTTTGCAGGCAATCCTTTCTGTATTTTTATCGGCATAATACCTCTTTTCCGGTAGACAATGTCTACAAAAAATCATTATTCCAAAAGCTTCAGAAAATCTTCTTCAGATATTATTTCCACTCCAAGCTCCTTGGCTTTTTTATTCTTTGAAGAATTGGAGGCGGTATCATTATTTATGAGGTAGTTCGTCTTACTTGACACGCTGCCTGACACCTTGCCGCCGTTTTTTTCTATAAGCTCCTTTAATTCATTTCTATTTGAGAAATGTTGCAGCGAACCGGTGATTACACATACCTTTCCTGATAATTTATCACCGCCACCGCTTTCTTCTTTTTCAAATTTCAGAATTTTTCTCAGACTCTCTACATTTTCAATATTTTTCTCGGACTTAAAAAAATCCGCTATTGAGTTTGCAAGTACCTCTCCGATTCCCTCTATCTCAAGCAAATCATCCTTACTTGCAGATATTATTCTGTCAATATCATTGTCAAAATACTTTGCAATCATCTTTGCATTGGCACTTCCGATTCCCGATATACCAAGTGAATAGAGAAATCTTGATACGGTGGTATTTTTAGCTTCATCAAGTGCGGCTATCAACTTTTCATAGCTTCTTTTTCCGAAACCGTCCATATTTATAATCTCATCCTTGAACTTATCAAGGTGAAACAGATCGCTGTCACTCTTTATAAAGCCCTTTGAAAGGAATTTTTCAAGTGTGGACTCTGAAAGTCCGTCTATATTGAGCGCATCTCTGGATGCCATCAGGGCATACTGCTTGATATGCTTTACCTGACAGTCAGGATTGGTACAAAGAAGTACCTTTGACTCATTGTCCTTTTTTATTGTGGTATCCTTTCCGCAGGCAGGGCATATCTTTGGAACCTTTTCAGTGTTTGACTTTGTAAGGTTCTCATAAACCTGTGGGATTATCATATTTGCCTTATAGACTGATATCTCATCTCCCACACCGAGCATAAGCTCTTCAAAAATACTCACATTGTGAAGACTTGCTCTTGAGACTGTAGTTCCCTCAAGCTCCACAGGCTCAAATACCGCCACAGGATTTATAAGTCCGGTTCTTGACGGACTCCATTCGATATATTTTAGTTTTGTAGTCTGTCTTTCATCACTCCACTTGAATGCCATAGCATTTCTTGGGAACTTTGCGGTACTTCCAAGTCTCTCACCCAGTGCAATATCGTCAAGTAAAAGCACAAGACCGTCAGACGGGATATCATTATCTGCTATCCTTGACTCAAAATCAGCTATATCATTTGCTAATGACTCCCTGTTTGTAAACTTATATTCCACTACATCAAAGCCCTCATTTTTTGCCCACTCAAACTGCTTTGCTTTGGAGTTTTCAAAGTCAATATCATCGGCCTTTACAACATTGAAAACATTGAAATATACCTTTCTTTCCCTTGTAACTGCCGGATTAAGCTGTCTTACAGAACCTGAACAAAGATTTCTCGGGTTTTTATACTTGGCATCGGCATCACTGATGCTCTCGTTTATTCTCTTAAAGTCCGAATATTTTATAACAGCCTCACCTCTAAGTATCAGCTCTCCCTTACATTCAATCTTTAGCGGAACATTTTGAAAGTTCTTTGCATTGTTTGTGATTACCTCTCCTATGATACCGTTTCCTCTTGTAACGGCTTCCCACAAGCTCACCGCCTATGTATGTGAGTACGATAGTAAGTCCGTCCATCTTCCAAGACAAAAGCGCCTCATTATCCCCAAGCCAGTCCTCAAGTTCAGTCACACTTTTTGTCTTATCAAGTGAAAGCATAGGGCTTTCATGTGCCTTCTTAGGCAGTTCACTTACCGTCTCATAGCCTACATTTTGAGTCGGAGAATTGGATAATACAACATTTATTTCTTTTTCAAGTTTTACAAGTTCGTCATACAGCTTGTCATACTCGATATTCGGCATTATCTCAACCGCATCTACATAGTAGCTTTTTGCAGCCTTATTCAAGATTTCCACCAACTCCTTGATTCTAGCCTTTTTATCCATTATCTCTTATCCCCAGTTCTTTATACAACTTCTTTGTCTCTTCTTCACTTAAGTTGCGATAATCTCCTACCGCCAAACCGTCAAGCTTTATATTCACTATCCTGACTCTGTTAAGCTTTTGTACTTTTCTGTCGCAGGCCGCACACATTCTTCTTATCTGCCTGTTAAGCCCTTGAGTAAGCACAATGCTGAAGGTGTTTTTATTTAATTTTTTAACCTTACACTTTCTTGTCTTTGTCTTAAGCTCATAAAGATAGATACCGTTTGACATCTTCTCTATAAACTCATCATCTATATCCTTGTTTACCTTTACTATATATTCTTTCTCGTGATAATTGGCCGCCCTCAGCAAGGTGTTTGTGAGTGCACCCTGATTTGTGAGAAGCAAAAGTCCGCTTGAATCCTTATCAAGCCTTCCTACAGGATAGATTCTCTCCTTCATTCCTATATAGTCCACCACATTCATTGCGCCGTCATTGTCAGAGGTGGTACATACTACACCCTCAGGCTTATTAAAGGCGATGATTATAGGCTTTACTTTTTCTACATCTTTACCTGTCGCAATATATTTTCCGTCAAGACTTACAAGGTCTTTTTCTCCTACCATGGCGCCAAGACTTGCCGTCTCACCGTTTATCATGACTCTGTTTGCTTCTATAGCTCTGTCAGCCTCTCTCCTTGAGCAGACTCCGATACTTGCCAAAAACTTATTCAGTCGCATTCTTTACTCTCTTCCTTCCCACTGTTATACATATGATTGAAACTATAAAACATATACCTGCAAGTAACTGTGATACCGCTATATTTGTATGCGGCAACAAAAGGCTGTCCGTACGAAGTCCCTCTATTATCATTCTTCCAAGTCCGTATCCCCCAAGATAGATAAAGAATACCTCACCGTCAAACTTCTTTCTCTTCCTGTACCATAACATAAAGCAAAGCACCAAAAGATTCCAGCAGCTCTCATAAAGAAATGTAGGGTGAACCTGAATATATTTCACTCCGTCTATATCCATAACATGGCTCAGTACATTATCATTTAACATTCCGGAGCCTACTATATCAAGCTTATACCTTAGTGCAAAAAGTGAGTTTGTATACCCTCCGAATGCTTCGGCATTGAAAAAGTTACCCCACCTTCCTATAATCTGGCCTAAAATAAGCCCCAAAACTCCACTGTCAGCCATAGAAAAGAACGACTGTTTTTTTACCCTACAGTATACTATAAGCGTGATTACCGCAGCTATCACACCTCCGTATATTGCGAGCCCTCCGGCTCGTAAGTTGAATACCTGCAAAAGATCGTCTTTATACATATCCCACTCAAATATTACATAATAGGTTCTTGCACCTATTATCGAAAATATTATGGCATACATTGCAAAATCAAGATAAATTTCCGGATTCTGCCCCCTTCTTTTGGCATCCGCACAGGACATATTGATGCCTGCAAGCATTCCAAGTGCTATGATTATCCCGTAAAAGGCAATCCTGAAGCCGAAAATATCAATGTGATTTACCAAATGTTTTATATAAATTCCTAAATGTGGAAAAGCAACGTCCATCATAACCTCCTAAGTGTTTTTACATCTTCATAGTATAGCATATCGGAGAAGATATAGCACTGCGAAAATTCGTATAAAATATTTTAATAGCTTTGTTAAAAAAATTATTAATTTGTATTTTTTTAATTATAGCGTACTAAAACAACAATATAATTTACCGGACTTCGTGGTCGAATAATATTAGTCAAAAATATGATAAGTATGTATCGGTATTTTTAGAAAATAAAACATAAAAAGAGGTCTGTTTTTAACCGTACGATCTGACGGTCAAAGCATCCCTCTTAAAGATGTGTTTCTGTTCAAATATCCTAATATGTGTTTTTTACAATGTTCGAATCGGAAGACATTGTAAATGTCTCATTGATACTTTTTGTTATTACTTTATATTTATTTTAATTCCGCTATGTTCTCCGGGGTGAGAGGAATATTTGCCGCTTCCCATATCTCTGCTTTGACATTATTCAATAAACTATCGAGAAACGCCGTTTCATCCGCATCATACTCCTCATTGGTTACTGCCAGACCCGACCTGTATTCTTCAAATTTACCTGTTGAGTTACTGTATTTGTAACAACCATAATCGCATCCGCCTATTTTAGCATTATGAGTTCTGAATGTACAGACAATAGTATTGTCATACAATATATACCGGCAATTCCCAAGCCTACGTATACTATAAGTTCTTCTTTTCCGTCACCGGTAACATCCATCAAAGTAAATCTTGCATCATGTGATTCACTTACCTCTCTGACAGCATCTGCATCATAACCATAAAACCCTTCCAGTTCCTTACTTGTATATAATTTAGTCAGTACATCCCTATATAACTTCTTCACATCACTATTATCCTGGGTTTAAATCCCGGCTGCTTCAGCCTCGTCAACCATAGCTCCGTCCGCTCCGACATAATAAGTACCTATATATTGGTTTGCTATCATTTCACCATTCTCGGCAAAATAATACCATTTGCCGTCTATTTTTTCCCATTTTGTGACTATTTTAGAGTCTTCACCTCTATACCTGTATATATTACCGTAATGTACCCAACTGTTTTTTGCTTTATATTTCTTTGATAACTTTATACTGTACTTTGCTTTTATGGCATCATTGGCTTTTTTATCGGAGTCAAATGTATAAGCTTTTATCTTGTAATCCCCGTCTTCATCCAAAAGGATGGGACCTGTATATTTCACTTCGGCTGTCGCCAGTCTTGAGTTCTTACTCTCTATCGTGTAATAGATATCCCTATCGGATAAATTACTTAATTCAAGTACAAAGGGTTCATCATATTCCCCCGCTACTTTAGATATTGTTACAAGATAAAGTAAACCCGAGAGTTCTTCATTTATCTCATATTCTTTTTCCTCAGACAGATCTTCTATCTCCAAAGCTTCTTCCAATATTTCTTTAGCCTTATCTACATTAGCGTCTTTATACATACTTCAGCCAACATCATATATGCGTCCGGATCTTTAGGATCTATATTTATAGCTTCATACAGGACTTCTATCGCACTATCATAGTCAAGTTCCTCCAGATATTTTGCTCCAAGATCCAGTTTTTCCCGTACCTTTGCGGTCTTACTCACGCATCCGCTTACGGTAAGCATAAGCACTATACAGGCTGCCAATAATTTTATTTTTTCATATTTCTCCCCATAAATATATACATTAATGTTTTACTTAAGTGCAGATTTTTTTGATCTGCAAAATTCCAAAAAGACAGACTTCAGCTTAAAAGTCACATCAATCCCTTTCAACCCTTATACTGCTTCCGTTCCTTGTCTTTTCGACCATTATCTTTTGCGGTATATTGTCCTTTAATTCTTCTCTGTGACTTATTATGCCTACAAGTTTATTGGCATTTGAGAGACTAAGAAGTATATCCATGGCATTTTCTATAGACTTTTTGTCCAAAGTTCCAAATCCCTCATCTATAAACAGGGCATCCATTTGAATACCTCCAAGATTCGAAGAGATCGTATCCGAAAGCCCCAGCGCCAGGCTAAGAGACGCCTTAAAACTCTCCCCTCCCGACAAGTTCCATACCGCCCTTCTATGACCGGTATAATTATCAAGTGCTTCCAAATCCAAGAAGGTATTACTTCTTTTACCAAGTTCATCCTGCGTCCTGTAGAGCTCATACTGTCCGTCGGTCATAGGCAAAGCCTTCTGTTGGCTGCCCTTATAATCCCATCGAATCCTGCCGCCTGAACGTACTGCTCCAGGGTGATCTTACCCTTTCCGGTCTGTCCCTTTACCAGTTCATAAAGCCTTTTGCACACAGCGTATTCTTTGCCGGATTTTTCCAGTTCCAAACTTTTAGCTTTTATATTCTTATACTTATCCTTATTACTATCTATCTTGATAGTAAGGGAATGTGCCTCTTTTTTCATGGCTTCAACTTCATTTTTCTTGGCTTCTACCCCTTTCTCCAATTCCTCTATATCCACTATCTTCCTGCCCATTGCATCCTCTTTTGCCTGAGCAAGTTTACTTTTATTTACACTGACACGCTCCTTAAAACCCGAGATGGTTTTTTCCCTGTCTGAAATATCTTCCTCGGATAAAGTAAATTCTTTTATCTCTAAGAAAGAGTTGAAATCATATAGGATCAATAAGTCTTGTAGTTTTTTTTTGTCAATTCTTCTTCACCTGCACTTTGGTTTGCCAGATTTGATTCCATAGTATTTATTTCTGCTTTTACCGCTGCAACTTTTTGTGAAAAAGTATTCTTCTTTTCTTCCCATTCTGTAATTTTGTCAAGTATGATCTTTGCTTCATTATAGGCTTTATTCATAGCTTTTTCGGCATTATCCCAATCATCAAAGCTCAGCTTTTGCAAGGATTCCAACATACCTTTTTGCTTTGACAAAGAATCATTATTGTCTTGTATATCTTTTAACAATAATTCTTTTTGCTTTAAGACATCTTTTTCTTCGACCTCTCTTGCATACTCAAGTTTTTCTTCGCTTTCTTTGAATTTTACGCATTGATCTTTCAAAAGCAATTCAGTCTTATCGATTTCAAGAAGCTCTACCTTAAGCTTATTCCTTAGATCTATAAGCACTGTTGATAATTCATCCGGATCTTGCGGTAATTGTTTTACATTATCAAAGATTTCATTGCTTATACATTCTTCGCTCTCTTTTTTTAAGTTTTCCTCTTTTTCAAGCACTAATGTATTTAGGCTTTGAAGTTTTGTATAAGCCTTATTCTTATCCGCTTCAAGTTTTTTGGCTTTGTCCCCGATCTGCTTAAATTCTTCTTCGCTTAGGGATATTTGAGGAAGTTTTGCCGGAGCAGGGTGATGAGTGGAACCGCACACCGGACAACTCATTCCTTCTTTCAGGCTTTGTGCAAGTATACCTGCTCTGCTGTACTCAAGGATCTTTTCTGCATCCGCTCTTTCCTTATCGGCTTTATCAAACTCATCCCTTGCTTGTATATACGAAGTTTCACTTTTCCTGCGATCGTTTCTAGTGTTGAGTATATCCCTTATGCTTATCTCAATAATATTTCTTAACTTTTTATCCGCCTCCGTCAATGCTTTCTTCTTCGCAAGTGCGTCACTATATTCTTCCGGCTTTGTTTTTAGGCTGTCGATCATCTTTTTCAACTGCTCTTTTCTTTCATTCAGGCTTTTTTTCGGCTGCTTCCAGACTCTCCTTTTTTTGAATCAAGTATTGATTTTTTTTCTTCAAACAATTTGATATCTTTGCTCAGTCTATCTCTACGCCTATAATCTTCTTTTTCTTCTTCTATTTTTTGTGCTTCTCTTTTTTTGATCTCCGCTGTATCTTTAGCTTTTATACTTTCTTCAAGTTTGAATCTTGCCAGTTCATAAGCTGTCTGATTATCCTTAGAAGCACTTTTTATTTTCTATACCTATTTTTAGTTTTTGTTTTTCTTTTTGCTTTTCGAGTAAATTATTATAAACGGGAGCAAGTTTTTCTGCTTGCATTTTTTTGTTTATCCAAAAGATCTTTAAGTTTTTTTATCTCGATTCTTTCTTCTTCAAGTTCCTTTTTCTTCTTTTTTTCGAGCAGTTGAAGACGCTCTACGAATTGATTATTGACTTTTGACAGATTCAGTTCTCTTATCTCACTTTTTAGAATCGCTTCCTCTTCATTGCACTTTTTTTAAGATAAGTTCTGAATTTTCTTTATTTTTCCTTATTGATATTTTCTATAATCTCAAATATTCTATCAAGATTGATCTCTATATTGCCGGATGATATTTTTTTGCTCAGATCATTCAACTCCTCTTTGTAAGCAGATCCGTCTATATATAAAATATCGTTAAAATATTGACTTATACTTAATTCTTGTTTTGTTCGGATCTTATTTGCCTCATCCATACGATTTTTTAATTTGTATTCTATGTTATTATATCCGCTCGTTGAAAAAATAGTACGAAGTATCTTTGTTCTTTCTTCCGTCTTAGCATTTAAAAGATCCAAAAACTCTCCCTGCGCTATCATTGCTATCTGCTTAAATTGCTTCTCATCTATATGTAACAGCTCATAAACCGCTTTTTTTACTCTATCCTTCCCCTCTATAGGTACTGCATTCTCCTCGTAAAAGTAAGCATTCTCCTTTTCTTCCACCTTACCTTCCCCTCGCTTTTTCGCTCTTTCATAAGGAGGATTTCGGCGGATCCTATAGTTTTTACCTTGATGAGAAAAATAAAAGTCAACGAAGCTTTCCACATCCTCTGCGGCATATTCGCTTCTTAGGCTCCGAGCTTCACGATAACTTCCGCTGACCTCTCCGTACAGAGCAAAACAAATCGCATCAAAAATAGTAGTTTTACCTGCCCCCGTATCTCCCGAGATCAAAAACAGTCCTTTTTCATCAAAATCATCAAATCTTATCTCCGGCATCTCTTTTGCATACGGACCTATGGCACTTATAATTAATTTAATCGGTTTCATTTATTACCCCCGCTTCTTTAGCAGCCCACTTCATTATCTCAAGCTCTTCTTCTTTCATATCACAGGCATATATTTGCTTATAGAAATCTTGTATCAGTTCATCAAAAGTCTTATCTTCAGCTATCCTTGATATGTCAACATCTTCTATTTCTCTTGTATGTGAATTATCGTAATCTATCTTCACTGTATTGGGATAATATGCTCTGAAGATCCCCATTGCATCATTTATTATGTCTTCATCCGTCAATGTCGCATATATAAAATCATTATTCGAACTTATATTTTTTTCATCTAAAAGCTCCTTCAAGTTACCCTTTAAATGCCGTATATCTCGCATGGCTGTCAGGGGTACATATTCTATCGAAAGCTTACCCTTAGTTTCCAATGTGATGATAGGAAGCGACTTACTGTTATTGACTTCACTGAGCGAATATTTAAGCGGTGAGCCGCTGTAACGTATATGTTCAACACCGACCGACTGCGGTGAATGTATATGCCCCAGAGCTACATAGTCAAACTTTTCCAGACCCGAGTAACCTATCTTTTCAACTGTTCCCACATTGTGTACGCTAAGCCCCTCCGATCCTGCCATCTCGGGATCTTCTTTACCCGCAACGAATTGATGTGCTACCAGAATATTTCTTTTTTTAAGATCAATATCGGAGTGTTCAAGTATAGTTCTTACCGCCATATCGTAACTGTCTATTTTTTCTTCGGTAAAAAAATGCTGTACCTGTGAAGCCTTTACGAATGGCATGAGGTAGATGTTAAGCTCTCCAAATTCATCATTCAAACTGAATTTTTTCAACCTTCCGTTGAATTTTGAACTTATGTATATATTATTGGATTCAAATAACGAACTTCCGAAATTAAGCCTTTCATCAGAGTCGTGATTGCCGCTTATGATATAAGTTTTTATACCTGTTTCTACCAGTTTTCTTAAAAAAAGATCCAAAAGCTGTACCGCTTTTTCACCGGGTACGGACTTATCATACACATCTCCGGCTATAAGGAGTATATCAACTGACTTTTCCTGTGCTATTTTTAATATCTGTTCCAATATATATTTTTGATCTTCATACAGATCAAATTCCCCAGGGACTTGCCTATATGGAGATCTCCCAAATGCATAACTTTCATAGAAGCTCCTTCAACATTATTTTTGTTTTTATTTTTTTACGTTGTTTAATAATATGGTGTTTATAAAGTAAGATTTATATATTAACATATAATAATCTTATAATATTTTTCTTAAATTAATCTGTTGATTAAAAATTTTAACATCTCCTCAATAAAAGTCAATCTAAACAGGGTAATGTAAGCTGATTTTTTGCAGGCTTATATGTTATAACATATATATTATGGAACTGATAGGTAATAACAACGGAGGTGGAATATATGACGCTTTTTAGAAAGAGATAGGGAAAACAGATTTTCTGCTATATCCAATAAATTACAGCGGCTATCGAACTGTGAA